>Ga0222424_100003_pt1 | contig 1553796 bp, 1485 predicted proteins | sample 2B2ome_FD_182468 | JGI IMG/M metagenome (GOLD analysis project Ga0222424, IMG submission 182468) | Enriched microbial communities from leaf-cutter ant dump, University of Wisconsin, Madison, United States - 2B200A (version 2) | ecosystem: Environmental > Terrestrial > Nest > Insects nest >...
CCTGCGCCAGGCCGGAAAACCACCCAAGCCCGCTCTCGTCGCCCTCGCCAGAAAGCTCCTCGTCACCATCAATGCCATCATGAAAACCCGAACAAGCTTCGCAACCTGAATTACAGTTGCCGGCTCTGCGGCCGGGGAAGGCCGGTGGGCGGGGCAGCCATCGCCACCTCATCTACCGGTGCAAATTGGAGCACGGACCCTAACCGAAAGCTGCGACCGGCATGAAAAATCCCCGAGGGCTGGGCGCCGCCGGGGACGTTTTTTGTCTGTTGCTGACGCCGCGGCCTAGATGCTCAGCAGGCTCTTCAGCGCCTCGATCACGCGGCCGCCATCGGGCGTATCCCAATGAGCCGGCCCCTGGAGCACGGCCATTTCACAGCCGTTCTCGTCGAGAAGGAGCGTGGCGGGCAGGCCGATGGCAACGCCCTGGGTCTTGAGGCGATCGAAGACCTTGAAGCTCGGATCGGCATAGAGCGGAAGATGCGCCCACTGGCCTTCATCGAGGAATTTCTGGGCCTTGCCCAGGCCTTCGGTACCGATGTCCAGATTGATCGGTAGCACCTCGAACCCGGCATCGTTGTACTGGGCGGCGAGATTGTTGAGGGCCGGCATTTCCTCGCGGCAGGGTATGCACCAGGAGGCCCAGAAATTGACCAGCAGCGTCTTGCCCTTGAAATCCGCAATGGTCCTGGGATTGCCGTCCTTGTCCTGGAAGGCCATGTCTGCATAGCTGCGCGCCTGCGGCGACGGATTGAGCGCAGCCAACTCGCCGACGGCGGCGGCATCGATCTTGGCCAGCGCTTCCTTGTTGACCGGGCATTCCTTGGCCTGGGTCGAGCCATTGCTAACCCAAACCCCGACCGCTATAGCTAGCGCCGCTGCGACCAGTCCCATGCTCAATACCAGACGGGGGAACCGCTTCTTGGGGGTTCCGGGCGCGCTTTCACTCATGAACGACTCCAGAGGACTAGTGATGAGCAATCGTATGTGGGGTGGCCGGTTCTCTTCGGGCCCCGATGCCATCATGGAAGAGATCAACGCCTCGATCGGCTTTGACCAGCGGCTCTACCGGCAGGACATCGCCGGGTCAATCGCTCACGCCCGAATGCTGGCCGAAACCGGCATTCTGACGCAGGCCGATCGCGATGCGATCGTGGCTGGCTTAGAGCAGGTGCTCGCCGAGATCGAGGGTGGCGCGTTCAACTTTTCGCGTGCACTCGAAGACATCCATATGAATGTCGAAAGCCGCCTCAAGGAAATGATCGGCGATGCCGCCGGGCGCCTCCACACGGCGCGCTCACGCAACGACCAGGTCGCGACCGATTTCCGCCTCTATGTGCGCGATTCCATCGATACCCTCGCCGCCCAGATCGGGACGCTGCAGCTGGCACTGGTCAAGCGCGCCGAGGAAGAGGCCGAAACCATCATGCCCGGCTTCACGCACCTGCAGAGCGCCCAGCCGGTGACGTTCGGCCATCACCTTCTCGCCTATGTCGAGATGCTCGGCCGCGATGCCGGCCGCCTCGCCGATGCCCGCAAGCGCCTCAATGAGAGCCCGCTGGGCTCGGCGGCCCTGGCCGGCACCTCGTTCCCGATCGACCGGCATATGACGGCGCAGGCTCTCGGGTTCGACCGCCCGACCGCCAATTCCCTCGACGCCGTCTCGGACCGCGATTTCGCGCTCGAAACCCTCTCGGCCGCCGCCATCTGCGCGGTGCACCTGTCGCGTTTTGCCGAAGAACTGGTGATCTGGAGCTCGGCCCAGTTCAACTTCGTCCGCCTCTCGGACAAGTTCACCACCGGCTCCTCGATCATGCCGCAGAAGCGCAATCCGGATGCCGCCGAGCTCATCCGCGCCAAGATCGGCCGTATCCTCGGTTCGCTCACCAGCCTGCTGGTCGTGATGAAGGGCCTGCCGCTCGCCTATTCCAAGGACATGCAGGAAGACAAGGAAGTCACCTTCGACGCCCTTGATGCCCTCTCGCTGTCGCTGGCGGCCATGACGGGCATGATCGGCGACCTGACGGTCAACCGCGAGCGCATGCACGCAGCCGCCTCCTCGGGCTTCGCCACCGCTACCGACATCGCCGATTGGCTGGTGCGCGAGGCCAATGTGCCCTTCCGCGACGCCCACCACATTACGGGCCAGGTCGTGGCTCTGGCCGAGAAGAAGGGCGTGCAGCTCGATGGCCTCACCATCGAGGATTTCAAGACCATCGATCCGCGCATCGATAGCCGCATCCACAAGGTGCTTTCTGTCGAAAGCTCGGTGCGTTCGCGTAAAAGCTATGGCGGCACCGCGCCCGACAACGTGCTGGCCCAGGCGGCGCGCTGGAAAGAGGCGCTGACCGGCGAGAAGACCGAACCCCGCAAGACCAAGTCAGCCTCCGGCCACGGCGACGGCGGCGTCGAGTAAGAAAAGCAGCAAGAGATGCACCACTTCGAGACCCGCGACGGCGTGCTTTACGCCGAGGACGTGCCCGTGCCCGAGCTTGCCGCCAAGGTCGGCACGCCCTTTTACGTCTATTCGGCCGCCACCCTGCGTCGCCACGTGCGCGTGATGCAGGAAGCCTTCGAGGGCATACCGATGCTCCTCGCCTATGCGATGAAGGCCAATTCCAACCAGGCGGTGCTCAAGCTCATGGCCAAGCTCGGCGTCGGCGCCGACGTGGTCTCGGGCGGCGAGCTGGAGCGCGCTATTGCCGCCGGCATCCCGGCTAACAAGGTGGTGTTCTCAGGCGTCGGCAAGACGGTGGCCGAGATGCGCCGCGGGCTGGAGCTGGGCATCTATTGCTTCAACGTCGAGAGCGAGCCCGAACTCGAACGCCTCGACATGATCGCCTGCTCTATGGGCAAGACGGCCCGCGTCTCGGTGCGCATCAACCCCGATGTCGATGCGAAGACCCACGCCAAGATCTCGACCGGCAAGTCCGAGAACAAGTTCGGCATCCCTTTTGCACGTGCCCGGGAAGTCTATAACCGCATCGCCGACCTCAAGAACATCGAGGCGGTGGGCGTGGACATGCATATCGGCAGCCAGATCACGGACCTCTCGCCCTTTGCGGACGCCTTCACCCTCCTCGCCGAACTGGTGCGCAACCTGCGCGCCGACGGCCACAAGATTAGCCATGTCGATGTCGGCGGTGGCCTGGGCATCCCCTACTACCAGGACGAAGACGCTCCGCCCGATCCGCGCGCCTATGCCAGGATCGTGCGCGAAAAGCTCGGCGATCTCGGTGCTACGCTGGTCATCGAGCCGGGCCGGCTGATCGTCGGCAATGCCGGCGTGCTGGTGACCAAGGTCGAGTACGTCAAGGAAGGCCAGAAGACCTTCGTGATCGTCGATGCGGCGATGAACGACCTTATCCGCCCGACGCTCTACGAGGCCCATCATGACGTGGTGCCGGTGCAGCAATCCAACCTGCCCCAGATCACCGCCGATATTGTCGGCCCGGTCTGCGAGACGGGCGACTACCTGGCGCTCGGCCGCAAGATGGCCGGCGTCACGGAAGGCGACCTCCTGGCGGTGATGTCGGCCGGCGCCTATGGCGCGGTCATGGCCTCCACCTACAACACCCGCGCCCTCGTGCCCGAAGTGCTGGTGGACGGCGACCGCTGGCATGTCATCCGCCCCCGCCGGACCATCGAAGACCTCATCGCGCTCGACAGCGTTCCCGACTGGCTGTGATCCGCTGCCGGCTGCCCTAAAGCAGCCAGTGGACGAGGATCGGGGTCAGGATTGAGGTAAGGATGGCGTTGAGGCCCATGGCGATGCCGGCAAACGTGCCAGCCAGCGGGTCGACGACGAAGGCGCGGGCCGTGCCGATGCCGTGAGAGGCAAGGCCAACTGCGAAGCCGCGCGCAGCATAGTCGCGGATGCGGAAGGCGTTCATCAGCGGGGTCACGACCACGGCGCCGAGGACGCCGGTGAGGATGACGAGCACCGCGGTCAGCGACGGCTCGCCGCCCAGCTTTTCGGCAATACCCATGGCGACAGGCGCGGTCACCGACTTGGGCGCCATGGCGACCAGCACGTCATGCGGCAGGCCGAAAATCCGCCCGAGTACGATGACCGAAATGATGGCGACCATCGAGCCGACGATCAGCGCCGCGAGCAGCGGCAAGAGGTTGGCGCGCACCACCGAGCGGTTGCGCACCAGGGGAATGGCGATCGACACTGTGGCGGCGCCGAGCAGGAAGTGCACGAACTGGGCGCCTTCGAAATAGACGGCGTACGGCGTGTTGGTCGCCGCGAGGATGGCGCTGACGATGAGGATGGCGATCAGCACCGGATTGACGATCGGCGCCCGTCGCGCAAGGAGCGCGATGCGGTCGGCGGCCACCCAGGCCCAGAGCGTCACCACCAGCCAGAGCAGCGGCTGGGAGGAGAGATAGACCCAGAGCGAAAACGGTTCCTGGTTCATGCCAGCACCTTCTTGACCAGCAGGAACGTGCCGACCGTCGAAAGCAGCGTCAGGAGCGTCGAGAGCACGACGGTGAGCGCGATGCCGACGGCATGGCTCGAGAGCAGCCCCAATTGCTGGAGCACGCCGACGCCCGCAGGCACGAAGAGCAGGCCCAGATTGGCGAGGATGGCCGCGGCCGTCCGCTCGACCGGCAATTCCTCGCTGGTATCGCGCCATTGCGCGCGAACCAGCAGGATCACCGCCATGAAGACGAGCCCGAGGACCGGCCCGGGCACCGGCAGATTGAGGGAACGGGTGGTGATCTCGCCGGCCAATTGGCAGGCTAGCAATTGCGCAAAAGCGGCGACCATGAGGTCACTCCTGAAATAGTCTCTCCAGACGCCGGCGCAGGACGAGCTGCCACAAGAGGTATGCGAGCACGGCGATTCCGAAAGCGGTACTTAGCACAGCGATCAGGAGCACCGACATCGCGCTCGATGCCACAGTGCCGCGGCTTAGCTCGTGGACCTCTGGCCTGGACGGCAGGTAGCGCACGTAGATGGTGCCGCCGACCTTCGGCGCAGGGAGGTACGGGAAGGACATTCGCCGGGTCGCCCCCCAAGCCCGGCCAGACCCATCGAAGTACAAATATGTCAGATCGTATTCAGGAATGGCTTCCTGGGTAGGAAACCGGCTCATCACATTGGTTTTTGGCGACAGGGCTTCGATCGTCGCTGCGGTCTCGACGCCGTCGGCAGCAAGGCTGCGGCCCACATCCATGGTGTCGAAAGCCAGCTGGAAACATAGTGCGCCCAGGCCAAGCGTCGCGGCGGACAATGCCGCGGACAACATGACCATGCCGAGCCCGGGCTTGCTCACAGATGATCAGCCGCCGTTCATCGCCTGCTTGGCCAGCGATACGATCTCGGCCGGACGGCCGGCAAGCGCATCATCGACCTTGTCCATCAGCATCTGGAGGCTGAAGGGCTTGGGAATGACGTCATAGATGAGGGCTTCCAGGCCATGCGCACGCTCGCGCTGGTCGGCGAAGCCGGTCATGAGGAGGATGGTGATTTCGGGATAGGCGGCGCCCACCGAGAGGGCCAGCGCGATGCCATCCATCACCGGCATCTTGATGTCGGAGAGCAGCAGCTCGAAATCGCCGTCATGCTCGGCCATCGCCTCGGCAGCCAGCCCGCCGTCTTCAGCAAAGACTACCTCGTGGCCCTTGAGCTCAAGCGCCCGCACCACGAACTGGCGTACGTTGTCGTCATCTTCCGCAACAAGAATACGGGCCATCACTGCGTCTCACTGTCTTGATTGTTAGCAGTCGCTATCGCGACCTGGCTTTGCCCCCGGCTCGAAGCGAAGGTCAGCCTGACCCCCGCGGCCCCGACCGGCGGTTTTGGTAGTTCGGTCGAGAAGTCGACGACTTCTCCCGGCTTGAGATCGTTCGCCTGCGGCGCCACGCTCCACTCGTAGAGCGCCCCGCCGCTCGCATCGAGCAACGTCACCACGACCGAGGGCACCCGTACGATGCGGTTGGCGACCGAATAGATCCGTGCCTCGATCGAAAGAATGTCGTTGCCGGCGCGCTGGCTGCGCATGGTCTTGAGGTCGCGGATTTCGAGCCCCACGACGTTGACGCCCAGCCCCACGCTTTCATAGAGCCCGGCCAAAGCTGGCAATTGCCGCACGATTTCGGTGCGGAAGAAAACGCCGCCGCCGAGCAGCAGGAGAAGGGCGGCCGCGACGAGGATGCGCGCCGTGCGCCGGACGCGCGCCAGCGGCAATTGCCGCACGCGGGCATTCTGCCGCCGGAAGAAGGCGCGCTGTTGCTTACGGGCCAGCGCGGGATCGACCCGCGGGCGCGGCGAGGCAGTGGCGGGAACCGATTCGGTCTCGATCACTTCGCCATCGACATCGACGAAATCGTCTTCCGCGGCCCGGGCCATGACGCCTGGCTGCTTCTCCTGGGCGGCGCGCCGTTCCTGCGCCGCGAATTCGGCGTCGAGCACAGCCTCGTCGTCATCATCGAAGAGCTTATCGTTCGGATACTCCTCGCCCGGCTGCACCAGGGTCGGCTTGGGGCGAGGCTTGGGGAATTCGGGCGCTGCCTGCCAGGCTTCGCCGCAATTGGCGCACTGCACCTTGCGACCGGCCGAGCCGATCGTTTCGAGCGCGATCTGGTAGCGAGTCTGGCAATGGGGACAAGTAATTATCATCGGCCGCGACGCTTGGGCTTGGAAAGCCATCAAGCTAGCGGCCGGGAGTTAAGACTCCTCAAATTCGCCGGCTAAGATCGAACCGAGCCGACACTTTCCCCCGCGACCGGATAAAGCCGCCAGCGTTTGGGCCGGAAGGCGATCCGGCTCTTTTCCCCTGCTGGGTGGTCGAACGGCAGATCGATCTCCACAAGCCCCTGATCGCCGCCGATTTCTAGCTCGACGCGCCGTGTGCCGCCAACGCGGCGGCTCGAGACCACAACGCCCACCATGCAGGCATCGCTTTCGACAAGTTCGACATCGTGCGGGCGGAAATAGAGGCGGGCTACGCCCTCCTCGGTTTCAGGCGCGGCGAGGCCGATGGCGCGGCCGCCGACCCAGAGTTCGTTGTTCTCGACCGTCACCGGCAAGGCGCTTGATTCGCCGATGAAGGAAAACACGAAGGGCGAGTTCGGTCGATCATAGACCTCGTCGGGCGTGCCCACCTGCTCGATATTGCCCTGGCTCATCACCACCAGCCGATCGGCAAGTTCGAGCGCCTCTTCCTGGTCGTGGGTGACGAAGACCGTGGTGTGTCCGGTGCGATCGTGGATTTCGCGCAGCCATTTGCGCAACTCCTTGCGCACCTGCGCGTCGAGCGCGCCGAAGGGCTCGTCGAGCAGCAGCACCCGCGGCTCGATGGCCAGCGCCCGGGCCAGGGCGACGCGCTGGCGCTGGCCGCCCGAGAGCTGTTGAGGATAGCGCTTGTCGAGCCCCGAGAGCTGGACGAGATCAAGCAGTTCCATCGCCCGTCGCCGGATTTCCGCCTTGGGCGGACGCGTCTGGCGCGGGCGCATGCGTAGCCCGAAGGAGATGTTGTCGAGCACCGTCATGTTGCGGAAAAGCGCATAGGCCTGGAAGACGAAGCCGACATTGCGATCCTGCACGGTCTTGGCCGAGGCGTCCTCGTCGCCGAAGAAGATCTGGCCCGCCGTGGGGCTTTCGAGCCCGGCAATGAGCCGCAGGAGCGTGGTCTTGCCCGAGCCGGAAGGGCCGAGCAGCGCAATGAGCTCGCCGCCCTTGATATCGAGGGACACGTCGTTGAGCGCCGGATAGCGCGAAAATTCCTTGCGGACGTGGCGGACGGAAATGTCTTCCATAACTTCCCTTTAGTGCCGTCGGGTCGCCGCGAGTTCGTCGCCGAAGCGCAACTCAAGGACAGTCTTGATGATGAGTGTGACGAGCGCGAGCATGGCGAGCAGCGAAGCCACGGCGAAGGCGCCGGCGAAATTATATTCGTTGTAGAGAATCTCGATGTGGAGCGGCATCGTCGTGGTCTTGCCACGAATATGGCCGGACACCACCGACACGGCGCCGAATTCGCCCATGGCGCGGGCATTGCAGAGCAGCACGCCGTAGAGCAGGCCCCATTTGATGTTGGGCAGCGTCACATGCCAGAAGGTCTGCCAGCCATTGGCACCCAGCGACAGCGCCGCCTCCTCGTCGCCATTGCCCTGCACCTGCATGAGCGGGATGAGTTCGCGCGCGACGAAGGGGAAGGTGACGAAGATCGTGGCCAGCACGATGCCGGGCACCGCAAAGATGATCTCGATATCGTTGGCCTTGAGCCAGGGTCCGAAATAGCCCTGCGCACCGAAAAGCAGGACATAGACGAGGCCCGACACCACCGGGGAGACCGAGAACGGCAGGTCGATAAGGGTAATGAGGAAGGCCTTGCCCTTGAATTCGAACTTGGCGATGGCCCAGGAGGCCGCCACCCCGAAGACGAGATTAAGCGGCACGGCGATGGCGGCCACGGTCAGCGTGAGCTGGATCGCCGTCACGGCATCGCGCTGGGACAGCGACTTGAAAAAGAACTCGGCTCCCTTGCGGAAAGCCTCGCTGAAGACCAGCACCAGTGGCATGACCAACACCAGCGCCATGAAGACGACGGCAAGGGCGACGAGCACCACGCGCACCCAGAGGCGCTCGGTGGTGGCGCCCGAGTGAATATCGGGCGCGGCAGGGGCGGGACGGCTGTCATACACCATCGCCAAACCTCCTGCGGCTCCAGGCCTGGATCAGGTTGATGACCAGCAGCATGGCAAAGGCGATCACCAGCATGATGACCGCGATGGTCGAAGCCGCCGGCTGGTCGAATTCCTCGAGCCGGATGACGATAAGGAGCGGCGCGATCTCGGAAACATAGGGGATATTGCCGGCAATGAAGATGACCGAGCCGTATTCCCCGACCGCCCGCGCGAAGGCGAGCGCGAAGCCGGTCAGCACGGCCGGCGTCAGGCGCGGCATGATGACGTGCCTGATGGTCTGGAGGCGCGTGGCCCCCAGGGTCGCCGCCGCCTCTTCGAGCTCCTGCTCGAATTCCTCGAGGATCGGCTGCACCGTGCGCACGACGAAGGGCAGGCCGATGAAGATCAGCGCGATGGTGATGCCTGCCGGGGTATAGGCGATCTTGATCGTCCAGGGCCCGAAATGATCGGCCCACCACGAGCCATCGGCAAAGAGCCGCCCGATCGCGCCCTGAGGGGCAAAGAGCGCGCCGACCCAGCCCTTGGGGGCATAAAGCGTCGAGAGCGCAATGCCGGCCACCGCCGTCGGCAGCGCGAACGGCAGGTCGACAATGGCATCGAGCAGCCGTCGGCCCGGAAAGCGATAGCGCACCAGCACCCAGGCGACGATGACGCCGAAGATGACGTTGACCAGGGCCGCGATGAAGGACGAGCCGAAGCTCACCCAGAGCGCGGCCACGGTGCGCCGGTCGGTGGCGATTTCGATCAGCCTCTCGGGCGACAAGGAAAAGGCCTTGAAGAACAAGGCCGCAATCGGGATCAGGACGATGATCGAGAGGTAGAGGAGCGTATACCCGAACGTGAGCCCGAAGCCCGGGACGACGCTCGGCTTGACGAAGGACCAGCCCGCTCGCGCGGGCTGGTTTTTCGCCTTACTGGCCGGGTGTGTAGAGCTTGTCAAAGATCCCACCGTCCCCGAAATGCTTGGGCTGCGCTACTTTCCAGCCGCCAAAGATCGGATCATCAATAGTGACCAGCTTGATCTTTGGGAAGGCTTCCACCAGCGCCTGGTCCGTTACCAGCTCAGGCTTGGACGGACGGTAATGGTTCTTTGCGGCAATGGTCTGGCCCTCGGGCGAATAGAGATATTCGAGATAGGCCTGTGCCAGTTCACGCGTGCCGTGCTTGTCGACATTGCTATCCACGATCGCCACCGGCGGCTCGGCCAGGATCGATTGCGGCGGGATGACGATATCGAAATTGTCGGCCCCGAATTCATCGAGCACGAGATAGGCCTCGTTCTCCCAGGCGAGCAGGACATCGCCCAGTTCCTTCTGCGCGAAGGTCACGGTCGAGCCGCGGGCGCCGGTATCGAGCACGGGTACGTGCTGGTAGAGCGCCTTGACGTAGTCCTCGATCTTGGCCTCGTCGCCCCCGAACTGGCCGTTGGCCCAGGCCCAGGCAGCCAGGTAATTCCAGCGGGCGCCGCCCGAGGTCTTGGGATTGGGCGTGATGACCTCGACGCCATCCTTGACCAGGTCGCCCCAGTCCTGGATGCCCTTGGGGTTGCCCTTGCGCACCAGGAACACGATGGTCGAGGTATAGGGGGTCGAATTATTCTCGAAATGCGAGCGCCAATCCGGCTTGATGAGACCGGACTTCTCGACGATCGCGTTGATGTCGCTTTCGAGCGCCAGCGTCACCACGTCGGCCTCAAGCCCGTCGATGACGGCCTGGGCCTGCTTGCCCGAACCGCCATGGCTGTTGTCGATGGTGACAGTGTTGCCCGTGGTTTCCTTCCAATGCGCGGCAAAGGCATCGTTGAACTGCTGATAGAGTTCGCGCGTCGGATCGTATGAGACATTGAGCAGGGACTGGTCGGCGGCACGCGCCGTAACCGCAAAGCCGACGGCCAGGGCTGCGACCAGCCCGCCATAAGCGAGAATTCGTGCAGTCGTCTTCATCTTGTCCTCCAAGGGCTCCTCTCGTGAAGAACTGAATAAAGCCTACTGGATAGGTCGGCATTTACGCAAGCCGAAGACCAACCTCCGAAATCAGCCTCTGGAGAAAAAGTTCCTGCGGTGACCCCGGTTTCGCGAAAAATGGGGCGGATCGAGGGGCCGTGAGGAAGGCTAAAGGTAATCCATTCCGATTTGTTAACGGTGGATTATCTGGAGCGCGCAACGCGGCTCGCTCTCCTCGCAAGAAGGATGGAGACGTGCCGGGAACTAGAGCGTTTCCAGTTCCACGTGAACCGCGTCGGCGAGCGTAGTGGAGTCGAGCACTCCACGCGTGGCCTCGGCGACCTTGGCGAAGACGTGACGGACTTCGCAGCTTTCCTCTTCGCGGCAATCGTCGCACCGGCGGTAGAAGACTTTCGAGAGGCAGGGGAGCGGCGCGATCGGCCCGTCGATAAGGCGCAGCACCTCGCCGAACGTGATTTCACCCGGCGCACGCAGCAGCGCATAGCCGCCCGTGCGTCCACGCTGGCTGTTGACGAGGCCGGCGCGCTTGAGCTCGAGCAGGATCTGTTCAAGGAATTTCTTGGGGATGGCCTGCTCGCGCGAGATCTCGGAGATCATGCGGGTCGCGCCCGGCGGCACCTTGGTCAGCGCCACCAGTGCCCTCAATGCGTATTTTGCCTTTTGCGAGATCATACCCAGGGACCAATGCGGCGCCGAAACGCCTTCGCCGACAAGCTAAGCACAATTGGCCGGGCACAGTGAAGGCCCGGCCCCGACTTTCGCGCCATATCAGGGCGTATCGGTCTTCTTGTCTTCGCCCTCTTCGTTTTCCGGCTTGTCCGAAGTCGCCATCGCCTCTTCGGAGCCGGTGTCCTCTGCCGTGGAGTCAGCGGCCATTTCCGGCGGGTTGTTACCCGGCAGCTCGTTGGGCGTGGGGTCGCTGGCGGGCAGCTCGACCGGGATCGGCTCGCTTTCGGGCGGCGCGGACGGAGGGAACTCACGCGGAGCCGGCGGCAACTCGGTGGGCGTGGGCACCGGTACTTCCGTCGGCGGCGGAGTGGCGGGCTCAGGCACCGGTTCCGGCTGGGGCGGCACATCCGGCTCAGGCTGCGGCTCGGGCTCCGGCTGGGGTTCGGGCGGCAGCGGCTCGGGCTCGGGGGTAGGCTCGGGTTCCGGCTCGGGCGGCGTTTCGGGCGGCGGAGGCGGTGTCGGCTCAGTGGGCTGACCCGGCACGCCATCATCGTCGGCCATGGGCGGCAGCTTTTCGGGAAGGACGATCACATCGGGCGCAGCGGAGGCCGATCCGTCGATACGCGGCTCGATGAGAACGGGCTCGACCGCCGGCGACACCGGTTCGGCGCTTTCGGCTTCGAGTTCGATACTCTCCTCGGTGTTTTCGGGCACTTCGACCGCTTCGGGCTCTACCGATTCGGCGGGCAGGTCGACGAGCGTCTCCTCCGTCACAGCGATTGCAGCAGGTGCTGCAACGACCGCGCCAGTCAAAGCCGGCTCGATGGCCTTGGTGATGAAGTTTTCGACCGGGGCCAGCTTGGGGCCGGCAGCCTCCGGCTCTTCTTCCGGCACCGGCGCGCTGCGCTCGGCCGGACGCTTGCCTTCGATGAAAGCCAGCATGCCCAGCCCGATCTCGCGTTCGCCCATCAAGACGGTATTGGCGCCCATTCGCATGAGGTACTCCCGTTCCTCCTCCGAATGCGCCCGCACCACGATATCGATGGACGGATTGAGCTTGCGGCACTGTTCTGTTGCCTGCCCGGCCTCGAAGGAATTGCGCATCGCAATGACAAGGCGCCGTGCGCCAACGACATTGGCGAGCGCCAGCACCTCGGGATTGGCGGCATTGCCCACGACGACCTCGATGCCGAGCGCCCGGGCTTCTGCAACCCTGGAGTCCGAATCCTCGATGACGAGGAAAGGTTCCCCATCGGCTTTGAGCCCCTCCCCGATCACCGACCCGACGCGGCCGAAGCCGACGACGATGGTGTGCCCGGCAAGCGTGGTCGGAACCGGCACGTCAGGCTCGGGCACGGCCACGGGTTCTTCGGCCGCAGCGGCGGCCTCGCCGGCAACCGGTTCGAGCGAGGGCTCGACCTGCCCCGGCGCCGCGCTCGGCTCGACCGGTTCGCCACGCCGCTGGGCGACGCGCGTTTCGAGCGATGGCCGCAGCCGGTCGGCAATGAAGAACATCAGCGGATTGAGAATGATCGAGACCATGGCGCCGGCCAGAATGAGGTCGCGCGCTTCCTCCGGCAGGATGTGGAGCGACACGCCCATGGCAGCGAGGATGAACGAGAATTCGCCGATCTGCGCCAGGCTCGCCGAAATGGTGAGCGCCGTGGACACCGGCTGGCGGAAAGCGACGACGATGAAGAAAGCCGCGATCGACTTGCCGAAGAGGATGATGAAGAGCGTACCCAGCACTGGCAGCGGGTTCTGCACGATGATCATGGGATCGACCAGCATGCCGACCGAAACGAAGAACAGCACCGCAAAGGCATCGCGCAGCGGCAGCGTCTCGTTTGCGGCGCGCTGCGAGAGTTCGCTTTCAGACAGGATCATGCCAGCGAAGAAGGCGCCGAGCGCCAGCGATACGCCGAAGAGATAGGCGGCACCAAGGGCCACGCCCAGCGCGATGGCGAGGACGGCGAGACGGAAGAGCTCGCGATTGCCGGTATGGGCGACGGCATGGAGCATCCACGGGATGACGCGCCGACCGACGACCAGCATGAAGCCGACAAAGGCCGCCACCTTGATGAGGGTGATGACGATGACCCCGACCAGCCCGATATTGGTGCCGATGAGACGCTCGGTCAGCGAGACGAAGGAATCGTGCGGCACCGGCACGGTATCGCCGCCCAGGAGCGGCGCCAGCGCCGGGATGAGCACGAGGGCGAGCACGGTCGCCATGTCCTCGACGATCAGCCAGCCTACCGCGATCTTGCCGCGCTCGGTGTCGATGAGGCGCCGATCCTGCATGGTCTTGAGCAGCACGACAGTGGAGGCCACCGAGAGCGCAAGGCCAAAGACGACGCCCGACCCCACGCCCCAGCCCAGGAGCATCGCCAGGCCGACACCCAGGAGTGTCGCAAAGGCGATCTGCACCAGCGCGCCGGGAATGGCGAGGGTTTTGACCGTCATCAGGTCCTTGAGCGAGAAATGCAGCCCCACACCGAACATCAGGAGGATGACGCCGATCTCGGCCAATTGGTTGGCGATGCCGACATCGGCCACGAAACCGGGCGAGGATGGACCGACCAGGATACCGGCGAAAAGGTAGCCGATGAGCGGCGGAAGCCGCAGGCGGTTGGCAATCGCCCCGAAGATGAACGCCAGAACGAACGCGACGACGATCGTGGTGATCAGGGGCGTATCATGGGGCATTCAACAGGTCTCCGGCGGCGCCAGAAGGCGCCGTTGTGTGGTCAGGAAAACAAAAATGAGGATTCGGCGGCTGTCGCGCAAGCGATAGCGCCAAAGGCATCGAACAAATTTGGCTTGTGTCGCATCGACTTCTCGCCAATCGTCCATGCGTCACTCTACCGGCAATTAGGTGCAAAACATGGCTGACCAAACCCTGCCCACAGTGATCGAGAGCCTGCGCCAGGCGATCAACCGCGGCGACACCGAAGCTTTCCTCGCCTTCTTCCCCGAAGACGGAGTGGTCGAGGACTGGGGCCGGCGCTTTTCCGGCCACGCCGCGATCCGCGGCTGGAGCGACAAGGAGCTGATCGGCGCCAAGGGCACGCTGACCATTGCCAAGGTGCTCTCCGCTTCACCCGAGAAGGTGGAAGTGATGACGGACTGGAAGAGCAGCTTCTTTTCGGGAACGAGCAAATTCACCTTCACGCTCGAGGGCGGGAAGGTGCGGGAGCTGCGGATTTCGGAGAGTTAACGGCATCTGATCCGACCTTCGTCGGGGAACCAAGATTGGGGGTGCCGGAGGCTTCTGGCCGCTCGCCAATCACCCTTCGAATACGTGCTCGACGATGGATTCCGGCTTCATCTGGATCGAGAAGCCCGGCAGCTTGGGCGGCATGTAGGCGGCGTTCCGGATGTCGCAGGGTTCGATGAAGTGTTCGTGGAGATGGTCCACGAACTCGATCACCCGACCTTCCTTGGTGCCCGAGACGACGAGATAGTCGATCATCGAGAGGTGCTGCACGTATTCGCAAAGGCCGACGCCGCCGGCATGCGGCCAGACCGGCAGTTTGTATTTGGCCGCCATCAGCAGCACCGAAAGCACTTCGTTCAGGCCCCCGATGCGGCAGGCGTCGATCTGGACGATGTCGATGGCGCCGCGGGTGATGAACTGCTTGAAGATGATGCGGTTCTGGCACATCTCGCCGGTCGCCACCTTCACCGGGGCGATGGATTCGCGGATCTTGCGGTGCCCCTCGATGTCGTCGGGGCTGGTCGGCTCCTCGATGAAATAGGGGTTGAAGCGCTTGAGCTCGCGCACCCAGTCGATGGCCTGGTCGACTTCCCACACCTGGTTGGCGTCGATCATCAGGTACCGGTCCGGGCCCATGATCGAGCGCACGATTTCGAGGCGCCTGATGTCGTCGTCGAGATCCCGCCCGACCTTCATCTTGATGTGCTTGAACCCGGCCTCGACCGCCTCGGTGGCAAGGCGCGTGAGCTTTTCGTTCGAATAGCCCAGCCAGCCGGCCGAGGTCGTGTAGCAGGGATACCCCTCGGCCTTGAGCTTGGCGATGCGCTCGGCCTTGCCGGTCTGCGCCTTGCGGAAGATTTCGAGCGCTTCATCGGGGGTGATGGCGTCGGTGAGGTAGCGGAAATCGATGATCGAGACCAATTGCTCGGGCGTCATGTCCGCCACGAACTGCCATACGGGCTTGCCAGCATCCTTGGCCAAAAGATCCCAGACCGCGTTGACCACGGCGCCGGTGGCCAGGTGCATCGCACCCTTGTCCGGGCCGATCCAGCGCAGCTGGCTGTCGCCGGTCACGTGCCGCCAGAAGCGGCCGGGATTTTCGGCGATCCAGTCGAGTTCGAGCCCAAGCACCCGGCCCTCAAGCGCCTTGATCGCCGCGCACACCACTTCGTTGCCGCGACCGATGGTGAAGGTGAGGCCGTGCCCTTCATGGGCGCCATCCGTTTGGAGGACGACATAGGCCGCCGAGTAATCGGGATCGGGGTTCATGGCGTCCGACCCGTCGAGCGACTGGGAGGTCGGGAAACGCAGGTCAAAGGTCTTGAGGCCGGTAATCTTGGTCATCGAACGAGGTTCCGCAAAGCAAAAGGAATCAGCCGGTCCAGCCGCCGTCGATGACGTGGACCTGGCCGGTCGTATAGGTGGCGCCGGCGAGGTAGACGGCGAGGTCCGCCACTTCCTCGGGCTTGCCGATGCGCCCGATGGGCTGGCGCGCGATGAAGGCCGTTTTGGCCGCCTCGAAGTCGCCGGTCGCCTTCCAGCGCTCGTGGAGCGAGGGGCTGTCGACGGTGCCCGGGGCGATGGCGTTGCAGCGTATGCCTCGGGTCACATAGTCGGCGGCCACCGACTTGGTGAGGCCGATGACGGCGGCCTTGGAGATCGAATAGGCGGCGCGGTTGGGCACGCCTTTGACCGAGGAGGCCACCGTCGCCATGTTGACGATCGAGCCATCGCCGCGCTCCAGCATGCCCGGCAGGATCGCCTTGATGGTGCGCACCTGGGCCCAGACATTGAGGTCGAAGGCGAACGCGAGGTCTTTATCGCTCATTTCGAGCACGGTGCCGTTATGGACGACGCCGGCGCAGTTAAAGAGCACGTCGATGCGCCCGATCTCGGCGACGGCGGCATTGACCGCCTCGGCATCGAGCACGTTGAGCACGCGCGTGGTGACATTGGGAATGCCGTCGAGCTCCCTGAGCTTTTCGGCATTGATGTCGGTGGCGATGACCTTGGCGCCGGCCCGCGAAAACGCCTCCACCGAAGCGCGGCCGATGCCCTGCGCGGCGGCGGTGATCAGCGTGATTTTGCCGTTGAGATCGGCCATGAACTTATCTCCAAACCCTAAGAAACAACCGTGCGCGACCCGTCGACAACCATGCGGTCTATCGCCTCGAAATCCCAGGCAATGCCCAGGCCCGGCGCGTCGCTCGGTATCGCCTTGCCATCTCGAATGGTCATTCCCTCGGAGGTCAAGTCGTCGAGCTGCGGAATGTATTCGACCCAGCGTGCATTGGGCACGGCAGCGCAGAGCGAGACATGCAGTTCCATCAGGAAATGCGGGCAGACGGCGATGTTGAAGCACTCGGCCATGTGGGCGACCTTGAGCCAGGGCGTGATGCCCCCGATGCGGCCCACATCCACCTGCACGATCGAGCAGGCATGGCGTTCGAGATATTCGCGGAAATGCAGGTGCGAATAGAGGCTCTCGCCCACGGCGATCGGAAGGCTCGTATGCTCGACCAGCCGCTTGTGGCCCTCGATGTCGTCGGCCGGCAGCGGCTCTTCCAGCCAGCCGATATCGAGCGGCTCATAGGCCCGCGCCCGGCGGATGGCTTCATCCACCGCAAAGGCCTGGTTGGCGTCGGTGAAGATTTCAAAGCCCGGGCCGACGGCCTCGCGGACCGCCGAGATGCGCTTGACGTCCTCGTGGATCGGCCGGCCGACCTTGAGCTTTGCCCCGGCAAAGCCGTCGGCCTTGGCCCGCAGCGCGTCTTCCACCAGCGCCGATTGCTCCAGATGCAGCCAGCCGCCCTCGGTGGTGTAGAGCGGAATGGCCTTCTGGGCACCACCGGCAAGGATATGCAGCGGCAGCCCGAGTTTTTTGGCCTTGAGATCCCAGAGCGCCGTGTCGATGGCCGCCATGGCAATGGCCGTAATTGCCCCCACGGTCGTGGCGTGGGTGAGGAACAGCAGATCGCGCCAGATCTTTTCTATGTCATAGGCATCCCGGCCGATGATGGCGGGCGCAAGCGTCAGCTCGAGCAGCTTCATCACCGACATGCCGCCGGTGCCGATTGTGTAGCTGTAGCCCACTCCCACCGCGCCGTCGGCATCGGTGATGCGCACGATCGGCGTCTCCTGGGAGACGAAGGACTGGATGGCATCGACCCGCTTCACCTTGGGCTTGAGGTCGACCATGAGAAGTTCGACGCGGACGATCTTAGCCATGGCGGGCTTCCTTCGTGGGGTTATCCCCCCACCCTTGCTGGCGCGATCGTGCCCCATCGCTTCCCTCCTCCTTGTGGGGAGGGATAGAGGTTGGGGGTGAGCCACACGCGGCTTGCTGGAGGTTCACAACGCGCGCCATCACGCCCTCAGGCTCTTTCCCGATGCCTTGTCGAAGACATGCAGCCGGGTGAGATCGAGTGTGAATTCGAGCACTTCGCCCGAGTTCACATGGCGCGGATTGAGCATCTTGCCCTGCACTTCCTTGCCGCCCAGCTCGGTGAAGAGGATGGTCTCGGTTCCGAGCGGCTCGGCGATGAGCACGGGGCGGCTCACGGTGATGGTGCGCGACTCGTCATGGAGCGCATGGCCCTTGGGCGCAAAGCTTTCCGGGCGGAAGCCGACGACGACTTCCTGGCCGGCATCGACCTTGAGGCCTGCCGGCAGCGGCACGATCGTGCCATCGCTCAGCTTGGCGCCGCCATCGGCCACCACCGCATCGAGCTGGTTCATCGGCGGCGAGCCGATGAAGCCGGCCACGAAGGTGTTGACCGGCTTTTCGAAGACTTCGGAAGGCGTGCCTACCTGCTCGACATTGCCGTCGCGCATGATGACGATGCGGTCGGCCAGCGTCATGGCCTCGACCTGGTCGTGGGTGACGTAGATGACCGTGGTCTTGACCCGCTGGTGCAGCTTCTTGATCTCGACGCGCATCTGCCCGCGCAGCTTGGCGTCGAGGTTGGACAAGGGCTCATCGAACAGGAACACGTCCGGATTGCGCACGATGGCGCGGCCCATGGCCACGCGCTGGCGCTGGCCACCCGAAAGGTTGGCCGGCAGGCGGTCCATATAGGGCCCGAGCCCCAGAATCTCGGCAGCCTCGGCCACGCGCTTTTCGATCTCGGCTTCCGGGGCCTTGGCGATCTTGAGCCCGAAACCGAGGTTTTCCTTGACCGTCATATGCGGGTAGAGCGCGTAGGACTGGAACACCATCGAGATGTTGCGCGAGCGCGGCGGCAGGTCATTGACCACCCGGTCCCCGATCGAGATCGTGCCGCCCGAGATTTCCTCGAGCCCGGCCACCATGCGCAGCGTCGTCGACTTGCCGCAGCCCGAGGGCCCGACCAGCACCACGAACTCGTTGTGGGCGATGTCGAGATCGATGCCATGCACGATCTCGAGGTTCCCGTAGCGCTTGACGACCTTTTGGAGGCGAACTTCCGCCATTGGACTAACCCTTTACGCCGCCGAACGTCAGGCCGGCGATCAGATGTTTTTGGACGATGAAGGTGAGGACGAGAGCCGGGATGATGATGAGCACGGCCATGGCGCTCATACCGGTCCAGTCCACCGTGAATTGTGCGGTGAAATCCATCAGGCCCACCGGCATGGTCTTGCTTGCCGTGGTGCGGGTGAGCTGGCTGGCCAGCGCATATTCGTTCCACGAGGTGAGGAAGGCGAAGATCGCCGCCGAGGCCAGGCCCGAACGGGCGAGCGGAAACTCGACCTTCCAGAACGCCTGCCAGCGCGTGCAGCCATCGATCTGGGCGGCCTCCGAAAGGTCGACCGGAATCTGCCGGAAGAAGCCGTCGGTGAGCCAGATGGTGAAGGGGATGTTGATCGCCATGTAGACGAGGATCAGCCCGATCGGGGTATCGATGAGCCCGACCCGGGCCCAGACGATGAAGAGCGGCAGTGACAGGGCCACGCCCGGCACGGTGCGCGACAGCATGAAGGCAAGGAATAGCGCGGCCTTGCCCTTGAAGCGGTAGCGCGCGAAGGCGTAGCCGCCGGCCATGCCCACGATGATGGCGACCAATGTCGAGGTCACCGAGATGACGAGCGAGTTGATGAAATACTGCGCCACCGGCAGGCCCTGCTGGGTCGGCAGGAGCCCGAAAATCCCCTTGAAGTTGTTGAGCGTCAGCTCATGGGGAATCCACACCGCCGGGCGGGCCAGGATTTCGATATTGGGGCGGAAGGCGGTGAGCACGACCCAGACGCCCGGGACGCAAAGGATCACCATGGCCACGAACACGCCCAGCCGGATCAGCCAGCGCTGCCACGGCTTTTCGATAGTCAATTGCCGGCTCATTGCGCGCCTCCCATGAAGGTCCGCGCAGCCACCAGCTTGCGGTAGAAGTAGAAGGTGAAGACGATCGAGAGCAGGATCGAGATGTAGCCCATGGCATTGGCCATGCCCATCTGGCTGTTCTGGTAGCCGGTACGGGTCATGAGCGTCCACAGGAGCTCGGTGCGCCCGGCCGGTCCGCCATTGGTCATGATGCGGACCATGTCATAGGCACGCGCGATATCGAGCGAGCGGATGGTCATGGCGATGTAGACGAAGGGCATCAGGAACGGCAGCGTGATGTGCCGGAACACCTGAACCGGATTGCAGCCATCCACCTTGGCGGCCTCGATCGGCTCCTTGGGCAGAGCCATCAGGCCCGCCAGCAGCAGGATCGCGAACACCGAGGTCGACATCCAGATCTCGGCGAAAAGGATGGAGAAATTGGCGAGCGTGCCGTCGACCAGCCAGGGGATCGGCTCCTTGATCAGCCCGAGGTCGAACAGCGCATTGTTCACCAGCCCGACCGAGTCGTTGAAGATGTACTTGAACTGGAAGCCGACCAGGATCGGCGAGAACATCATGGGGAACATCATGATGGTCCGCAGCGTGCGCTGGCCCCAGGTGATCTTGTTGATGAGCAGCGCCAGCCCCAGGCCCAGCACCATTTCGAGGTTGAGCGCGATGGTGACGAAGACCAGCGTGCGTCCGAACGCCCACCAGAATTCCGGATTGACCATCAGGCGCTGATAATTGCGCAGGCCCACGAACTGGAAAAGCGTGGCGGGCTTGGTGAGGTTATAGGCGGTAAAGCTCGTCCAGAACGACACCAGGAGCGGCACAAGCACCACGGCCAGGATCACCAGGATGGCGGGAAGCAGCAGAAGATAGGGTATCGCCCGGGGCGATCGGAAGAAGCGCATGCGCGTTCTCGACATCTAGGTGGAAATCCCCCCACCCTGTCCCTCCCCCGCAAGGGGGGAGGAGACGTTGGGGCACGATCACGCCAACTGGTCTCCCTCCCCCTTGCGGGGAGGGGACAGGGGTGGGGGTGAGCCGCCCGCACAAGTCGGACGGCCCTTCACAGCACTTACTGCAGCAAACCTGCGTCCTGCATGATGGTCGTCGCCTGGGCGGCGGCGTCATCGAGGGCCTGCTGCGGGGTCTTTTCGCCGATGATGGCGGCCTGGATATTCGGCCAGATCACGTTCGACACTTCGATCCACTGCGGGATCAGCGGCGGGGTGCGGGCTTCATCGAGCGACTTCTGCCAGATGGGGAACATCTCGGCGAGAGCCGGCTTGTTGTTGGCCTTGAACCACTCGACGACGTCGGTGAAGGTCTTGGTGCGGGTCGGCAGGTTACCGGCCTCGGCTTCCATCATCTCGCTCTCGTCATTGGTGAGGAACACCGCGAACGAGACGGCGGCCGGCTTGTTGTCACAGGCTTCGGTCACCGAGAAGGAGTGCGAGCCGGACCAGCCGCCGCGCTTGCCGGACGTGCCGACCGGCGCCACCGCGAAGCCGAGGTCGTCGGCGATCTTGGAAGCGGAAGGATCCGAGTAGAAGCCGGCAAAGCCCGGCCAGTCGAGGTCGATCGCCAGCTGGCCGGCGGCCATGGCCTGGCCGATATCGTCCCAGGTGTAGTTGACGGTCCCGGCCGGAACGGCCTTGGCGTCATAGATGTCCTTAAACCACTGGACGGCGGCAACGCCGGCTTCCGAGTTGAAGATCGGCTTGTGGTTCTCGTCGAAGATATCCCCGCCATTGGCGCGCAGGATTTCCATGAAGCGGCCCGACATGCCTTCGTCCTTGCCGGCGAAAGCCGTGCCGTAAAGGTTCGGCGGCTTGGCAAAGAAGATGACCTGGTTCTTGAAGTCCTCGAAGGTCTCGGGCGGAGCCAGATCCTTGCCGAACTTTTCCTTGTAGGCGGCCTGGTTGGCCGGGTCGGCATAGAGCGACTTGCGGTAGTAGAGGTTGGAAACGTCGGTCACGCGCGGCAGCTGCACCAGGCGCCCGTCGACTTCGGAAGCCTTGAGCGTGCCGGGCACGTACTTGGCCAGTTCGCTTTCCGGGATCGACTGCTTGAGGTCGATATAGAGGTCACCGTATTGCGGGGCGAACGAGGTGTGGTTCGAGCCCACGCACCAGGTGATCGAACCCGAGGCGATATCCTGCTTGATCTCGCGGTCGAGATCGAAGTGGTTCTTGGACGAAACGATCTCGACCTTGGCGCCCGTCAGCTTTTCCCATTCGGGAATGCGGGTATAGAGCTTTTCATACTGGGTGCCGCCGATGAGTTTCACCTTGAGCGTGTACCCGTCGAACTTGCCGTAATCGAAGTCCTGCGCTGCGGCGATGCCCGTAAGGCTCGCGAACGCAACCGTCGCCATGAGCGCGGTTTTCATCAGTTTCGATGACATTGTTTTCTCCTCCTGAGACCTCTCTGCACGTTGCCTCGATCCGAGGCTTGATTATGCATATATGAAAAGTCTATTCGTAAGTAAGCAGGTTGACGCCTCGGCGTCAACAGCTAGCATCGCGCCGCAATCAGATTGGGACGACCGAATTGGACACCGAGGAAAGCGACCGCTATCGCGCGCCAGCACTGGACAAGGGACTGGATATCCTCGAGCTGCTGTCCACCACCGAAGAGGGCTTGAGCCAGGCCGAAATCGCCAAGTCGCTCGACCGCTCGCCCAACGAAATCTACCGCATGCTCGACCGGCTGGTCCGCCGCGATTATGTGCGTCGCACGACCGGCGACCGGTACGAGCTGACGCTCAAGCTTTTCGAGCTGGCGCACGCCACCCCGCCCGTCTCCCGCCTCGTGAGCCAGGCCCTCCCCATCATGCGTCGCTTCGCGCGCGAGGCAGAGCAGGCCTGTCACCTCGTCATCCAGGATCGCAACGTCCTCGTGGTGGTGGCCCAGGTCGACAGCCCCGGCTACTGGAACGTCTCGATCCGCGTCGGCTCGCGTATCTCCATGGTCAATACCGGCTCCGGCCACGTCTTCCTCGCCTATGCGACGCCCGAGGAGCGCAGGCTGGTGCTCGAGGACGTGGCCGATGCCCGCGACCTGCCCCCAGGTTTCGAGGAGCGCCTCGCCAAGGTGCAGGAACAGGGCTACGAATCCATGCCGAGCCTGCAGGTGGCCAGCGTGACCAACCTCACGGTGCCGATCCTGGGGCCGGTCGGGACGGTGCTGGCGGTTCTCACCAGCCCCTTTACCGACCGCCTCGACAAGCACGACGCGCCGGACATGCAGTCCGTGCTCGACCTGCTGATCGCGGCCGGCGAGGAGATTTCCAAACGCCCCATCTCCGGAGGGAGGGATTAGTTCGATGCGCATCCTCGATACGCACCTGCACCTGGTCTACCAGGACCGCTTCTCCTATCCCTGGCTTGCCAATGCCGGCCCGCTCAACAAGCAATGGGACGCCGAGAGCTATTTCGCCGAGGCTGAAAAGCTCGGCATTGAATCGGCCATCCACATGGAAGTGGACGTGGCCGAAAAGGATATCTCCGCGGAAACCGCCTTCGTCACCCAGGCGCATCCGCGCGTCATCGGTGCCGTCGCCTCGGGCCGCCCCGAGCACGAAGGCTTTGCCGAATATCTCGAAGTGCTGGTCCGCAATCCAAAGGTACGAGGGCTGCGTCGCATTCTCCATGAAGCGCCCAACGAGCTGTCCCAGACCGAACTCTTCGCGGAAAACCTGCGGCGGCTGGCTCCCTATCACCTGAGCTTTGATCTCTGCCTGCGCGCCGATCAGCTCCCCATCGGCGCCGACCTCGCCGACAAGGCGCCGGACGTGCATTTCGTGCTCGACCATTGCGGCGTGCCGAAAGTGGCGGCGATGGAGCTGGAGCCCTGGCGCCACTACATCAAGGACCTGGCAAAGCGCCCCAATATAAATGCCAAGATTTCGGGCATCGTGGCCTATGCCAGGCCCGACTGGACGGTGGACGACCTGCGGCCCTTCGCCGAGCACGTCATCGAAAGCTTCGGCTGGGATCGCGTCGTCTGGGGCTCGGACCACCCCGTCTGCACCCTGACCGCCAACCTCACCCGCTGGGTAGAAGCCACCCACCAGATACTCTCGGGCGCCAGCGAGACGGAGAAGGCAAAGCTCCTCCATCGCAACGCCGAGCGCATCTATCGCGTCTAGCCGACTGCGCCCTCGGCGAAACCGAGATCGTTGACGGCTGCCAGCACCTGGTGCCGCATCCACTGGTGACCGACCTCGCTGTCATGGCGGGAATGCCAATAGAGCTTGATATCGGGCACCGGCACGTCGAAGGGCGGGCGATAGATTTTGAGCGCCAGGTCCCTGCGCGCCATTTCGGCAAACTGGCTGGGCACGGCAGCGATCATGCGGCCGCGCGCCACGGCCAGAGCCACGGCTTGAAAATGCGGTAGCGCCAGCACCACCTGCCGGTGCCGACCGGTGGCCTCAAGCGCGTCATCCACCATGCCGCTCATCGAGCCGTCGATCGAGCGCAAGGCATGCGGCAGCGCACAGAAACTGTCGAGCGGAACCGGCTCGCCTTCCGCGACGCCTGCCAGATCGGGATTGTCGGCAGCAGCGATGATGACGAAAGCCGAGGGAAACAGCAGGATGCTCGAAATCCAGTCGGGCACTTCGACCGGCCGCTCGAGCGCCATATCCACGGCGTCGTCCTGGAGGAGCCTGGTGACATCACCCCGCGCGCTGTCGAGCAGGCGCACGGCAACGCGCGGCGCGCTTTCTGCCAGCTTCACCGCCAGATGCGGCATCAGCATCAAAGAGAAGAAGTCCGAGCCCAGGAGGGTAAAGGTGCGCTCCAGCGTCAGCGGGTCGAACGTTGAGCGCGAATGCACCATGCGCTCGATGGAGTTGAGCGCGGAGCGGGCCAGCTCGGCAAGCTCCTCGGCTCGCGGCGTCGCCAACATCTCGTTGCCGCGACGGATGAAAAGCTGGTCGTTGAGCGCGTAGCGCAGCCGGCTAAGCGCAGAACTGACCGCCGGCTGGGAGAGCCCGACGCGCTCGCCGGCGCGCGTGACGCTGCGCTCCTGCATCAGGGCGTCGAAGACACGGATGAGGTTGAGGTCCAGGCTATTCAAATTCATGGCGTGAATAGTCCCATACGATCAATCGATTTCATCAAGACGAACGCCGGCACTAGTCAGTGCACGTCCGGTCGCGAACCGGGCATCACTGAACAGGAAACGCTAAAATGACTGTCTTTTCAAACATCAAGTCGGCCGGCGAAGTCTTTTGGTTCGGCAACACCCTCATTCTCATCAAAACCTCCTCCAGGGCCGGCCAGGACGGCCTCTGCGTCATCGAGCATTGGATGCCCTATGGCGATAGCCCGCCGATGCATGTCCATCGCAACGAGGACGAGCTCTTCTTCATCCTCGAAGGCGAGGTTCGCTTCATCGTCGACGGCCAGGAAAAGGTTGGCCGCGTCGGAGACAGCCTGCTGGCACCAAAGGGGCTTCCGCACAGCTATTGCGTGGAAAGCCGGGACGGCGCGCGCATGCTGACCGTGACACGCGGCGCCGATTTCGAAAACATGCTGCGCCTTTCGAGCCGCCCTGCCCAGCGCTTCGAGCTGCCCACCCGGTCGGCGCCGACGCCGGCCGTCATCGACGCGCTCGTCGCCACCTGCGCGGCGAACGGCATCGACATTGTGGGCACACCCCTGCAGCCCAAGACGTTTTGAGCGGAAGGATGCCATGAACCTTTCGCTTTACTGCGTCGCCGTCGGCATCGTCGTTTCGACCCTGATCGGCGCGGCCAACCCTGTCGAGGCACACGAACGCTTCGCTCGCGCTCCCGGCAAGGACCTGCCGCTGATTGCCGAGGTTGCCCCACAGGCGGTGCAGATCAGCCCGCACGTTCCCAATATGGGTGCGCATTGGGTCGATCCCGCCAGCCCGCCGACCGGCCCGGTCTACTGCGTTGTCGATGGCCGTGTAGTCTGCGTCGAATACATGTTCGATGTAGCGGACCTCGCCGCCGGCACGTCATGGACGCGGCTCCTGCCCGGCATCGCCACGCCGCCGATTGAGCGGATCGATGTGGAGTTCCGGCCCGATGGCATCCCGCCGCATCCGGTGCCGCTCTACCAGATCCATGCCTATTTCGCGTCCGAAGCGGAACTAGCCGACCATTGAAAAAGGGGAGCCAAGGCTCCCTTTTTGTCTGTCCTTGCAGAACTTTAGCTCCGATATTTCTGCACTGCGCCGGGGAGCTTGCTCCACTCGGCATACCAAGCCTTGAACTGCTCGTACTGGCTTTTGGCCCAGGCCTTCTGGCTCGGCGACAGCTCGTCGGTGGCGTTGAAGTGGAGCTTGTAGGCGGCCTCACCCTGCAGCTCGAGCATGTACTTGTAATAGAGCACCAGGTCCGTGCCTTCGTCCCAGGTCGAGAGCACTTCGAGGGCTTCGCCCATCTCCAACGCCCGCATGCGCGCCTCGACATCCCCGGCGGCCGCCGCCTTGGCGAGGGCGATGAAGTGGAGAATTTCACGCGGCAGGGCATTGCCGATGCCGGTGATGGTGCCGGTGGCGCCGGCCTTGACGTAGCCGTGGAAGACGCCGGTATCGACGCCGGCCATCAGCACCACATCGGGATCGGCGCTGGTGATGTGCTCGGCCGCATAGGTCATGGCCTTGGCGCCTCCGAATTCCTTGAAGCCGACGAGGTTCTTGTGCTTGGCGCGCAGCGCGAAGAAGAGGTCGGCGCGGGTCTCGAAGCCATAATGCGGGCTGTTGTAGATGACGGCCGGGAGGTCCGGAGCGGCGGAGAGGATGGCCTCGAAGTGATGGCGCTGCGCCGTCGGGGAATTGCCGCGCGACAGCACGCGCGGGATGACCATGAGGCCGGCGGCCCCGACCTTCTGGGCATGGGCGGCGTGAGCTACGGCTGACGCCGTGTTGACCGCACCGGTACCGGCAATCACGGGAATACCTGCCTTGACCAGCTGCTCGACGCCTTCCTGGCGCTGCGCATCGGTGAGGAGCGGCCAGTCGCCCATCGAACCGCAATAGACGACGCCGGACATGCCGGCATCGACCAGTTCGCGCGCCTTGCGCACCAGCTCGTCGAAATCGGGCGTACGGTCGGCCTTGCAGGGCGTCATCAGGGCCGGAATCACGCCCGTGAAAATGCTCGTATTCATGATGTCCTTGTCGATTGGACGGAGCCCGATGAAGGCACCGGAATTTTCGCTGATCTCTGTTTAGCGCCTTGTATCCTGTTTGTCGACAAAGCTTGAAGGCACAAAGCAACGCCTGCCGCGGGCGGCTCCCTAGGCGGGCAAGTGGGAAAGCTTATTCGGCGGCCTGATCGGCTTCGACATCCGCGCCGTTGGGATCGCCAGGCGCCGTCTCGACGCCCAGGTCCGGTAAGGCCACGATACGCTTGCCGTGGAAATCTGTGCGCACGACCACCAGCCCGCGTTCCTCGAAGTAGGAAAGCAATCGCCGGGCGCGACCGACCGAGTGCGTACCGTAGACGCGCGCCAGCGTGGCGTCGGGCGGACAGGGGGCGCCGGTGACGGCGGCCTGGGCGACAATCAGGAAGACGCCCTGCACGTCATCGGTCAGGCGCTCGGATAGAGCCAGGGCCTGCTGCCAGGTGTCCGATGAGGCGGTTTCCTCGTCGACCGTGGCCTTGGCGACGGCGAGGCGCCGGCGGAAGGCGGGGAGCGCCAGCGGCTCGCCGGGAACGCGGCGGATGCGGCAGCGGACCAGGAAATCCTGATAGAGCACGGCGACGGTGCGGAAGCCGGCATCGGGATCATCGAGCAGTTCGCGCATGACCTGATCGAGCAGCGCCTCGCGCTCGGCCTCGTCGATCTCCGGGAAGAGCGATACCGGCATCGGCTCGTGCTCGGGTTTTTTGCGCGCCAGCTGGGTGAGGATATCGGCGGTGGGCGTCGGCGGAGGCGGCGCGGGGCGCCGGACGGGCGGCTGGCGGATCTCTTCGGCGACGGACGAGAAGATGAGATCGGCGGCGTCGTGCGGGGCCTCGGGCAACGGGGTCAGCTTGGGGCTTGTCGAGCGCGCCGAGGTTTCGACCGGGCCGATGGCGATGGGCAGCGGTTTTCGCGACATGGCCGGGCCAAGGGCGACGAAATTGCCGCGCGCCAGGTCGCGGAACATTTCGGCCTGGCGGCGATCCATGCCCAAAAGATCGGCGGCGCGGGCCATGTCGATATCGAGGAAGGTGCGGCCCATGAGGAAGTTTGAGGCTTCGGCGGCGACGTTCTTGGCGAGCTTGGCGAGGCGCTGGGTGGCGATGACCCCAGCCAGGCCGCGCTTGCGGCCACGCGACATCAGGTTGGCCATGGCGCCGAGCGAGAGTTTGCGCGCTTCGTCGGAGACGTCGCCGGCGGCGGCGGGGGCGAAGATCTGGGCTTCGTCGACGACGACGAGAACGGGATACCAATAGTCGCGATCGGCATCGAACATGCCGCCAAGGAAGGCGGCGGCGCAGCGCATCTGCTGCTCCATGTCGAGGCCTTCAAGGTTGAGCACCACCGAGACGCGGTGCTGGCGGATGCGGCCGGCGATTGCCGTGAGCTCACGCTCGGTGCGGGCGCCGTCGACGACGAGGTGCCCGTATTTGTCGGCGAGGGTGACGAAATCGCCTTCGGGGTCGACCACGCAATGCTGCACCCAGGGCGCGCTCTGCTCGAGCAGGCGCCGCAAGAGGTGGGATTTGCCGGAGCCGGAATTGCCCTGGACGAGTAGGCGCGTGGCCAGGAGTTCCTCGAGATCAAGCATGGCCGCCGCGCCGCCGGCGGCTTTTCCCATGTCGATCGAGACGTTCATGTCGGGTGGGGAATCCTGGGGAATCGGAAGGGTTAGGGGTTCCTTAGCATGTTGGGCGGGGGTTGGGAGTCCCGGAGGGGGAAATGCACAGGGGCGGGGCGCCGGCAGCGGCTGGGTTTTGCCGGCAGGTCTCCCTCCCCCTTGTGGGGAGGGGACAGGGGTGGGGGAGCAGCGAGCGCGGAGGTTGGGGCTTACCCCCACCCTCAATCCCTCCCCACAAGGGGGAGGGAGGCGAGGCACGGCTGGTGTTTGTGGCCTCCCCTCACCCGCCACTGCGCGGCGACCTCTCCCGAGGGGGCGAGGTGGGGGTGGGGCGGTATGGTGCCACGAGGGTCCTTCCCCTTGTTGGGGGGAACAACACGAGGGCGGCGTCTTGGGCTCACCCTCCCTAGCCCTCCCCACAAGGGGGAGGGTTGGTGTCTTTGGCGAAATCGAGCAACAAACCCCACCCTCCCCCTTGTGGGGAGGGCTAGGGAGGGGGGAGGCAACAGGCCCGAACGGTGTTGCTGGCCACCCCTCACCCGCCGCGTTGCGGCGACTTTCCCCGAGGGGGCGAGGTGGGGTGGTGGTGGGACGCGGTCGTGCCACGAAGCGCCGGATAAGGGGTTAGACCCGCCGCTCGGCCAGATAGATGTGATCGCAGGCCAGTACGGTTTCGCCGCGCTGGTTGATCACTCGCACCTGTTCGGTGATGCGGCCGTGGGTGGCGCGCTTGGGGTCGGGGTCGAGGCCGGTGATGGTGAGCTCGGTGTGGATGGTGTCGCCGATGAAGACGGGCTTGGGGAAGCGCAGGCGTTCGTAGCCATAGGTGAAGGCCAGCGGGTTGATCTCGCTGGCGGTCAGGCCAATGCCGATGGCGAAGGTCATGGTGCCGTGGGCGATCCGCTGGCCGAAGGGCGTCGATTTCATCGCCTCGGCATCCATGTGGTGGGGGAAGAAATCCCCGGTGTGGCCGGCATGGACGACGAAGTCGGTCTCGGTGATGGTGCGGCCGTAGGTTTTCCGGGTTTCGCCGAGGACGTAGTCTTCGAAGTGGCGTGGTCTGTCCATCACAAGGATTCCGCAAAGAGGGCGTTGAGGGCGGCGACGATGGTTTTCGGAGATTCGCCCGAGAGCAGGCCCTGGTTGAGGCGCTGGGAGGCGGCTTCCTGGAAAGCCATGTAGCCGTCGTGGCGCGGGCGGACCCAGGCGCCTTCGAGGGTTTTTCGTGTGTCGCGATAGAAATCGTGGGTGGCGGCGTTGACCTTGTCGTCTTCCCAGGCGGCGGCGTGGCCGGGCTGGCCGCCGGAAATGGCGTAGATGGTCTTCTGCACCGGGGCGCTGGCGACCCAGTAGGCGTAGTCGATGGCGGCGCCGATGCGTTTCGAAAAGGCCGAGACGGCGATGCCGGTGCCGCCGAGGGCCGAGCCGATGGGGCCGTTGCTGCCGGCGGCGGGGATGTCGGCGAAGGCGAGGCGGTTGTCGCGGAAACGGTCCATCGCATAGTTCACGTAGCCATAGCCGAGAGGCATGACAGCGAGTTTGGTGTCCTCGCTGGCGAGAAGCTCGGAGGAGGCGATAGGGTCGCGGGAAAAGTCCTCGGGGTCGATGAGGGCGGCGAGTTCGGCGAGGAGCGCGACGGCGCGCTCGCCCACTTCCGGGGCGATGAGCTGGCCGGTGACGTTGCAGGGCGTGCCCAGGTTAGCTGCGAGGGTGTAAAAGCTCATCAGCGAATGCGGCGGGCGCATGGGAACCGTGACCTTGCCAGCGCGGGCGAGGGTCAGCACTTCGCTCCAGCGGGTCAGCGGACGCGGCAACTTGTCGGCGCGAAAGGCTTGGACCTGGGTGGCGGCATCAATGGGAAAAGCCCATTGGCGGCCTTGCCATTGGTAGCTCTCAAAGGACTTTCCGACCGAACCGGCCTTGATGTCGGCAAAGCCGCGCTCGCGGCCGGGGACGTCGAGGGGGGCGAGGCACTTTTCGGCGGTGATCTGGCCCACATGGGGATGATCGATGACGATGAGGTCGTATTCCCGCGCCAGTTCCTCGACCGGAAAACTCTCGAAATCCTGGAGGCTGCGCTTGTCCCAAGTGATCTCGACGCCGGTTTCGACCTGCCATTGCCGCGAGGTCGCGACCATCGGGTCGTAGCCGCGCGGATGGCTCCAGGTCATGCCCTTGAGGGTGACGCTCACAGGCCGAACTCCGCGCGGATCTTGGCGCTCTGTTCGCCGATCAGCGGAGCGGCGCGGTGGGTTTTCGGGCGCTTGCCGTTGATGCGAAGCGGGGCGCGGGTGGTGGTGATGGAGACGTTGTCCTCACGCGTGACGGTCTGGAGCATGTCGAGGGCTTTAAAACCCTCGTTTTCCATCAGCTCGTCCCAGGTGAGGACGCGGGCGCACCAGATGTCGGCGGGCTCGAGGATCGAGAGCCAATGGTCGGTGCTCTGGGTGGCGACGTGCTCGGCAATGATGCGCTTGATGGCGTCGCGATCCGAGAACCAGCTCTTGGGCTTGTCCTTGTAGGGATCGAGCGCGGCGAGCTGGAAGAGATCGGCGAGCTTGGCGATCGGCGTCATGGCGATGGCGAGATAGCCGTCGGCCGTCGGGTAAACGCCATAGGGGGCCGAGAGATAGGCGTGCGCCGAGCGGAATTCGGAGCGTTTCGGCATGCGCTGGCCATCGTTGAGATAGGCGGTCAGCACCTCGAACTGGAAGTCGACCAGCGCTTCCAAAAGGCTGGTTTCGACATGGGCACCAGTGCCGGTGATGCCGCGGCGGACGAGCGAGGCCAGAATACCCTGGCAGGCGGCGGAGCCGGCGAGCATGTCGGCAACGGCGAGGCCGAAGGGCACCGGACCCTGGTCGTGATCGCCGTTGAGCCACATGAGGCCTGAGCGCGCCTGAGCCAAAAGGTCCTGGCCGGGGCGCATGACCCAGGGGCCTTCCATGCCGTAGCCGGTGATCGAGGCGTAGACGATACGCGGGTTGATGGCCTTGACCGCTTCGTAGTCGAGGCCAAGGCGCTCGATAACGCCGGGGCGGAAGTTCTGGAGGACGACATCGGCTTGGGTCAGGAGCTTCTTGAGCGAAACGATGTCGGCCTCGTCCTTGAGGTCGAGCGCCAGGCTTTCCTTGGAGCGGTTGATGGCGTGGAAATTGGTGGAATCCCCGCCGATCTCGGTGTCAGTCAGGTAAAGCCGACGGGACAGGTCCCCGCCATCGGGACGTTCGATCTTGATGACGCGCGCGCCCAGATCCTGCAGGCGCAGCGACGCATAGGGGCCGGAAAGGAACTGGCACATGTCGATGACGACGAGGCCGGTGAGCGGAAGATCCTGATCCATTCTTTTGTTACTTTTCGGTCTTGCCGGCGAATTCGGCGGGGTTTTGGTATTTCACGGTCTGCAGGTGCTCGCAGTAGAGGACGAGTTCACCCTCGCCTTTGAAGACCTCGTAGCTGGCCCGGATGAGGCCGAGCTCGGCATATTTCGGGCGTTTATCGAGGTTGGTGCGGATGGTGTAGATGGTGTCGCCAACGAAGGTCGGCTTGATGAAGCGCAGCTTGTCGTAGCCGTAGGAGAAGGCGTTGACGCAATTGGTGGCGACGAGGCCCAGGCCCGCCGAGAAGACGAAGGCGCCGGCGACAAGCCGTCTGCCGAACTGACCCTCTGTGGTCGCAAAAATATCGTCGGCGACATAGGGGTGCATGTCGGTGACGAGGGCGTTGAACGCCATCGACTCGCCCTCCGAAATGGTGCGCCGCAGCGAGCGGATCTTCTGGCCCACCGGCCAATCCTCGTAGAACCAGTTTTCGCTGTTCCATACGGGAATGTCGGCATGCTCTGCCGGCATAGTTTTGGGATGCGTGGAGGAAACGCCGATGGTGCTCATGGCTTGGCCTCGATGGGCGTGGCGGGCGCGGCAGCGGAGGCAAAGGCGGCTTCGGCAAGGGCCATCGTGTACCAGGCGTCTTCCACCGACGTGACGAGCCTGTCGTCTTCACCAGCGGCAAAGCGCTGGAGGTTGCTCATGGTGCCGCGGAAGGCATGGGGGAACCAGCCGCCTTCGAGGGGAACCTGCGTCCAGTCCTCGCCGCGCCGCGTGATCCAGAGCTCGTCGGGCTCGCCCTTGGGGTAGTCGAGGAGGACGCCGAGCTTGACCATGGCGGCGCCGTCACTGCCCTCGATGCGGAAGGAGGCGTCCTGGAATTTGCGGCCGAAATCGTGGTTGTGGTTGATCGAGAACGTCACCCGCTGTCCGGGAGCGAAGTCGATGAGCGCCGAGGTGCGGGTCTGGGCGAGGTCCGTGGAGGGATGGCCGACCGAGCGGGCATGAACGCTGGTCGGATTACCCAGGAAGAAGCGGACGGTATCGAGATAGTGGATCGAGTGGACGGCGATCTCGATGCGCGGCAGCCCCTTGAGGAAGGGGAAGAGCTGCCAGGGCGTGACGAGGTTGAGGTGGACTTCGACGTCGACGATGTCGCCCAGCCAGCCGCGATCGACGCCATCCTTGAGCGCCAAAAACATCGGCGAGAAGCGAAGCTGGAAATTGACCGCCGCCTTGAGGTTTTTCGCCCGGCAGAGCTTCAGGATTTCCGTGGCTTCGGCAAGGTCCGAGCCCATGGGCTTCTGCAGCAGCACCGCCGAACCCTCTGGGAGGCCGGGCAGGACTTTGAGGTGTGCAGAGGGCGGAAGCGCCAGGTCGTAGACAGCGCCGGGGGTGGCGATGGCCTCCTGGAGGCTCGAAAAGGCCTTGATGCCCCACTTGTCGGCCAGCGCCTTCGCCTTGGCATTGTCCAGGTCATAGACGCCGGCGACCGGCAGATTGGCCAGCCGGTAGGCGGGCAGGTGGGCATCGTTGACGATGCCGCCGCCGCCGATGATGACGATAGGTTTTGGCGCAGATGGCAAAGGCCAGTTCTGCGCCAGTTGGTCGACCGGGATCACGCGTCCTCCTCGCGGCCGCGTCCGGACCGCAATTCTTATGTGAATGATATTTTCACATATGGGGAGGGCGCGCAAGCGCCGATGGGTCAATCCATATGGAAGACCTCGGGCATCCCAGCCCACCACTCGCCGTCCTTGCGTGTCGTCAGCGGGGATTGCAGCGGCTTGCAGACGGCCCACCATTCCTGCGTGCGCGGATCGGCGGCCATGGCTGCCATGTCGGCCTCATAGTCGCTGCCGTGGTACTCGAAATACGAAAAGAGCAGGTTCTCCGGCTCCTTGAGGAAGATCGAGTAGTTGGAGATGTTGGAAGCCTTGATCTGCTTCAACACATCCGGCCAGACGTCTGCATGGAGGCGTTTGTATTCGGCGATGGCCTCGGGCCTGATGCCGATGACAGAGGCGTAGCGGGTCATGTCTTGGAACTCCTCCCTTGTGTCCATCAGGCGACCGTGAAGCCCTTCACGAAGGGATCGCGGTCGTCGAGGAAGATGGTGTTGTAGCCGGTGATCCACGCCTGGCCGGCGATCGAGGGCACGATGGCCTTGTAGGGCCCCACCTGCGTCTCGGCCTCGACCTTGCCGACGAAGAGGCTCCCGATGATGCTTTCGTGCACGAACGTCTCGCCGACCTTGAGATCGCCGCGCGCCGCCTTCTGCGCCAGCCGCGCCGAGGTGCCGGTGCCGCAGGGCGAGCGGTCGATGGCCTTTTCGCCGTAGAACACGGCATTGCGCGCATCGGCCTTGGGGTTTTTGGCCTTGCCGGTCCACATCACGTGCCGCAGGCCGTTGATGGTCGGGTATTCCGGGTGCTGGAAGGTGTACTTCTCGTTGATGAGTTTTCGCGCGATCGGAGAGAGCCGCTGGATGTCGGCGGCGGAGAACTGCGCCATGTCCTCGAAACCCGGCTGGCTTTCGAAGATGGCGTAGAAATTGCCGCCATAGGAGACGTCGAACTTGAGCGGCCCGACGCCGGGGAGGTCGATCTCGAGGTCGGTTGCGTAGAGGAATGAGGGGACGTTGGTGATCTTGACGTCGATGACGTGCCCGGCATTGTCCATGGTGTATTCGGCTTCGATGACCCCGGCCGGCACTTCGAGGCGAAGCTTGCCCGGCACCTTCGGGGCGACGAGCCCTTCCTCGATCATCACCGTCACAGTGCCGATGGTGCCGTGGCCGCACATGGGCAGGCACCCCGAGGTCTCGATGAAGAGGATCGAACCGTCCACATCCTCGCGCAGGGCGGGATAGAGGATCGAGCCGCTCATCACATCATGGCCGCGCGGCTCGAACATCAGGCCGGTGCGGATCCAGTCGTATTCGGCCAGGAAATGCTCGCGGCGCTCGTTCATGGTCGCGCCCTTGAGGTCGGGGCCGCCGCCCGCGACCACGCGCACCGGATTGCCGCAGGTATGGGCGTCTATGCAGAAAAAGCTCTTCTTGGTCATTGGAACCGCGTGATGTCGAAAGGTGAAAGATCGGCCGTGTCGCGGCCCGCGACAAGGTCTGCGACCCTGCGGGCGGTAACGGCGGAAAGCGTGAGGCCGAGATGGCCGTGCCCGAAGGCGAAGACGATGCGATCGTCCTTGGGGTGTTGGCTGATGACGGGCACGGAATCGGGCGTCGACGGCCGCCGCCCCATCCACTCCTTGCCGCCCTCGGGAAGCGAGGGCACATAGCGGCGCATCTTGGTGCGCATAGCCTTGGCACGCCCGAAATTGGGCGGCGATTGCGGCTTGGCGAGTTCCACCGCGCCGCCGACGCGCAGGCCATCGACGAGCGGAGAGGCGATGAAGCCGTGATCGCCGAAGCCCACCGGCATGGGCAGGTTCCAGCCCAGCTCGGTAAAGCCATAGGTGGTGTTGTAGCCGCGCTCGGTCTCGAGCAGGACTTTAACGCCGACGCTCCGCACCAGCTCGCGCGACCAGACACCGGAGGCCACCACGACCTTGTCGTAGAGGTCCTCGCCGCTGCCGCAGACGACAGCTATGCCCTCGTCGGTCTGCCGCAAGGCCTGCGCACGGCTCGGCACGAACTGCGCCTTTTCGCGCCAGAAGGCCTGATAGCGGCGCAGGACCGTCAGCGGATTGGAGACCATCCAGTAGATGGGCTGCAGCACTGCACCGGCGAACTGCCCCTCAAGCTGCGGCACGAGTTCGCGCGCCTTTTCCACCGAGACCCGTTCGTAGGGATAACCGAGCGCCTCGCGTACCTTCTCGGCCTCGCGCACGGCGGCCAGCGTGCTGGCCTCGCTGTCATGCACCGAGATGTAACCGGTCTGCCGCAGCTGTCCGGCAAGCCCGGCTTTGCGGCCAAGCTCCTCGTGATCGGCCAGTGCCGTCTTCATGAGCCCGGTCAGTGCCAGGCGCGTCCGCGCCTCCTGCCCCGGCGTCGCGTTCATGAGGAAGGCGAGAAACCACGGGGTCAGCGCCGGCAGGTCCGTCCAGCGCACCGTCAGCGGCCCGAGCGGATCGAGCAGCCATTTGGGCACGGTAGTGACGATACCTGGACCGGCGATGGGCGCGATCTCCGGGAAGGCCAGCAGCGCGGCATTGCCCGTGGAGGTCGGCAGCCCATCGATGTCGGGCTCGTAGACGGTAACCTCGTGGCCCTCATCGATCAGCCACGTCGCGGCTGCCGAACCGATAATGCCGGCTCCCAATACAGCGATGCGCGCCATCTCAGCGATCCTCCAGCTGGATACCGGAGACGGTCGAACGGGCGATATAGCTCTGGATCTGCTTGACGATCTGCGCCGCATGCTCGGCGCCAAGCCGCTCGCAGGCCTCGACATCGCGCGCTGCGATGGCCGTAACCATGGCCTCGTGCTCGTCGACATATTGGCGCGGCAGGCGATCCTCGAAACTCGAATAATAGAGCCTGAGGATACGCCGCCCTTCATCGAGCAGGCGCGTGAAGAGCGCGGTGAAATAGGGATTGCCGCCTGCCTGGGCGATGGCGACATGGAAATCGCGATTGGCTCCGATCATGCCCAGGGCATCACGTCGCATCACCGCTTCCGAAAACGCCGCCTGCTGGCCGCGAATGGCGATGAGGTCTTCCTCGCGGTGATGGATAGCCGCCGAGCGCGTCGTGACGCGATACATCAGCGTCAGCGCTTCGAAATAGACGGGCAGTTGCGTGAAATCGATCGGCGCCACGATCGTGTTGCGATTGGGCAGCGTCGTGACGAGGCCGTCCGCGGCCAGCCGCACCAGCGCCTCGCGCACCGGCGTACGCGACATGCCGAATTCTTCCGAGAGCCCCACTTCGTCGAGCGGACTTCCCGGCTTGATGGCCAGTTCGAGGATCGACTGCCGGAGCCGTTCATAGATGGTCTGGGCCCCCGATCCGCGTGTGCGCGTGACCGTTTCAGGCTTGTCGTCGGGTGCTGCCATCGGGATCTCCAGGATGGCTATCCTTATCCCGTATCCACTTTGTCGACAACTACTCGTGTGGGGCCAGGCCGTCGAGCCGGGCGTTGACCTGCACCTCGCTCACCTCTTCGAGGAACTCGGCGATGCGATCGAGATCGACATCGGAGAACTTGTCCATCACTTCCGAATAGGATTGCCGCATGTAGCGGTAAAAGGCGATGGGCTCGGCTGCCTGTTCGCGGTCGAGTTCGATAAGGACGCTGCGCCTGTCGGTGGGATGCGGCACGCGCCGGATGAAGCCTGCCCCCTCCAGCCGATCCAGCAGCGCCGTGCCCGAGCCCGACGACAGCCCCAGATGACTGATGATCTGCTTGGGGCTGAGCGCTTCCTCCGAATCGTAGAGATAGCCGATGCAGGTAAGATCGGTGGGGTGCAGCCGTAATTTCTTGGCGGCGAAGGCACTGGCCTGCTCGGACCAGTAGACGATCCGCCGCAGCCCAAGACCCACGCGACGCATGCGCTGGACGCGGGTCAGCTCCGCCCTTGACGATCTATCCACCATCAACTATCTCGACCATAGAGTAATTCGGCAGTAGAGATACAACCGAATTTCCAGTTCAGCAACACACCGGAAACCTAGATGTCGCGTCTTCATGCAGTACAGTCAACCGGCGCCGCCCTCGAGGACGACCGGATAGAGCACGCCACGCTGGAGGCCTCCCCTCCCGCAACGCTCCCCGAAACCGCGCCCCTCCCCGCGCCGGCGCAGGAAGAAGCCACGCCCAAGGCGCGCCGCCGTCCGCCGGCCAAGGCCATCGTGCGCATATTGCTGATCTTTTTCGTGCTGTTGCTCGGCTGGTATGTCGCCACGGACCGCATGGCACCCTCGAGCTCGACCGGCGCCGTCGCCGCCTTCACCACCCAGGTTGCGCCCCGCGTCAGCGGCGAGGTGACCGAGGTGCTGGTGCACGACAACCAGGAGGTCAAGGCGGGCGATGCCCTCTTCGTGCTCGATCCCCGCCCGTTCGATCTTGCCGTCAAGCAGGCCGAAGCCAACCTCGCCCAGGCCACGCAGGGCGTCGATGCCTCGACCGCCTCCATTGCCTCGGCGCAGGCCCGCGTCACGCAGGCCGAAGCCACGCTTGAAAATACCCGCGCCAGCGTGGCCCGCACGCAGTCCCTGGTCGAGCGCGGCGTTGCCGCCAAGGCCCAGGCCGACAAGGCCGCCTCCGATCTCAAGTCTGCCGAAGCTGCGCTCGAAGCGGCCCGCGCCGATCTCGAATCCGCGCTCTTCAAGGCCGGCGGCCAGGGCGTTATCAATCCCCAGATCCAGCTCGCTCAGGTGCAACTGGAACAGGCCGAACTCAACCGCACATTCGCGACCGTGACTGCACCCACCGATGGTGTCATCACCAACCTTCGCCTTGCCGTCGGTCAGTTCATCAATGCCGGTTCGCCTGCCATGACCTTCATCGGCGCCGAGCGTCCCTGGATCATGGTCGACATGCGCGAGAACCAGCTCGCCAACATCACGGCGGGTGCAGAGGCCTCGATCCTCTTCGACGGCCAACCCGGTCGGCTCTACGAAGGCCGGGTCCAGGGCATAGCTTGGGGCATCGATCCGGGCCGCACCTCGGCCAACGGCCTGCCACAGAACCAGGCGACGACCCGCTGGTTCGAGCCGGCCCGCACCATCCCCGTGCATGTCGAACTGCTCGAGGACTGGCCGGCCAATGTCCGCGTCGGCTCCAAGGTCAACGTGCTGGTCTATGCGGCGGGTGACGCCAACCCCATCGCCTGGATCGCCACCGGCTTGCAGCACCTGCGCTCCTACCTCTCGTTCCTCTACTAGGGAGCCGGTGCCATGTATGTCGCGCCAAGGCCAGTAGAAGCGGACGACCCCAACTTCGCCATCCGCCTCGCCATCATGCCGGTGATCGGGTTCGTCGTGGGTGTCGCCCTGCAATCACCCATGGCGCTCATCTACCCGACCATGATGTTTTCGCTCATGGCCGGGTCGCGCAAGGCGCTCAATATCGGGCGCGCGCTCGGCGGCCCGATCGCCTTCATCGTCATGCTCTGGGTGATGTCCTGGCTGGTCTCGCTCACCATCAACATGCCGCTGGTGATGGTGGCGCTGATGGGGCTGCTCTTCTTCCTGGGCTTCTACCTCATCGGCAAGACCGGCAATCCCTTCGGCATGCTCATCATCGTCTCGGCCATGATGACCTCGGTCCTGGGCACCGGCACTTACCAGGCCATGATCGTGCTCCGGGACGAGATGTCCAAGGCCGCGCTGTGTGCCGCCATCTTCACTCCGCTGCTCTATCTCATCATTCCGCCGGCAACGCGCGAACAGGCGGTCGATATCTACGTTCCCTATCACGAGGACCAGCTGGCCCTCCGCGCGGCGATCCGCGCCGGCGTGCTGCTGCTGTTCTCGTTCTGGCTCTATTCGATCTCGGACAGCTCCAACATGATGCTGGGCGTGGGCGCAGTCTTCGTCCTCACCTTCCCTACCAGCGAAACGCTTTTCGCCGAAGCGCGCGAGCGCAGTCTTTCCACGCTTATGGGCGGGGCGGTCGCACTTGTCGTGCTGGCCATACTCAGCCTTGTGGCGCACCTGCCGATCCTGCTGCTGCTCGGCTATCTCGGCACGCTCTTCTTCACGACCAGGATGATATCGGGGCGTCATCCGGCCATGGTCTACCAATATGCAGCGTCGGTCATGATCTCGCTGATCGGCGGCGCTCTGGCGACGCAGGAGCCGGGCTATGCCTTCCTCACCCGCGCGGTCCTCACCATCGGCGGCGCGATCGGCGCGGCCTTCCTCGCCTCCCTGCTCGAAGCGCTGCTGCTCAAGCCGTCGCCCGAACCAGCGTTCAAGGAGTCCCTGTCATGAGCGGCGAACGGCGCATTCCCAATTTCCGCCTGCAATTGCGGCGCCCCGACATGGTGCTCGACGCCGCGCTCGATATCTTTTCTCGCGATGGCTTCGAGAAGGGTCGTATGGAAGACATCGCCCGCCGGGCCGGCGTCACCAAATCGGCGGTCTACCACCACTTCCCCTCCAAGACGGCAATCCTCGAAGCTTTGATCCGGCGCCATTGCCTGCCCGAAACGCCCGGCGCCACGCTGGAGGTGATCCTGGTGGAGCTGACGCTGGGCAAGGCACGCGCGGTGCTGGACCTGGTGCTCAGGGAATATCGCAGCATTCCAGGCCTCGGCCGGCTCTACTGGGACGAGGCCGTTCGGCGCGTGTCGGAGCGAGCAACGGCGAGCATGGAAGAAGCGGAAAGTGTGGTGCGCGCGGCGCTCTCGCGCACCGTAGTCGATCGCGTTTTTGGGTAGGTGGTCGCGATCGACCCCTACGCGGCCACCATCTTACCCTGCGGCTTGGCGAACGGACGGAACGTCATCGAGATGAGGAACGCGCCGATCCCGATGCCCCATGACCCGACATAGAGCCACACATAGCTGCCGAAATTGTCGTAGATCAGCCCGCCGGTAAGCGGCCCGGTCGCCATGCCCAGATTTGCTGCCATCGCCGTGCCGCCGATGATCGTACCCATCATCGGTAAGGGGAAGTTTTCACGCGCCAGCACCGCATAGAGCGGCATGATGCCGGCATAGATAAAGCCCACCACCACGGCCACCGCATAAAAGGCGCCGAGCTGGCTGACAAAGGCATAGGACAGCACGCCGAAGGCCTGCGCCAGCAGCCCGATGACGAGGATGTTCTTGGCACCGAACCGGTCGCCCATGATGCCGAACGCCACGCGTCCGCCCAAGCCCGCCAATCCCTCGACGCTGTAGATCGAGACCGCCGCGATCATCGGGATGCCGCAGCTGATGGCATAACTCACCGTATGGAAGATCGGCCCCGAATGGGTGGCGCAGCAAAGGAAATTGGTGAGAAGCAGGATGATGAATTGCGGCGAGCGCACCGCCTGCTTGACCGTCATCGACATGGCCGGCGCCGCTCCGCTCGCGCCCGCAGCCTTCATCGCCTCGAGCGCCGGCGGTCGCCGTACGAGGAAGGAAACCGGGATCATCACGACCGCCGCGATTGCCGCCAGCACCAGGAACGAGATGCGCCAATTGTAGGTCGAGACCAGCCAGGCGGCGAGCGGGGACATCGTCATGGGCGCCATGCCCATGCCGGCCGAAACCAGCGACACCGCAAGGTTTCGCTGCGTATCGAACCAGCCCGTGACGCAGGCCATCATCGGCGCGAAGACCGCTGCGGCCGAGGCGCCCACGATAAGGCCGAAGAGAAGCTGGAACTGGATCAGCGAAGCCGAAAAGCTCACCAGCACCAGCGCGGCGGCAAGGATCACCGAGCCCGTCAGCACGATGGCCCGCGGGCCCCAGCGATCCGAAAGCGAGCCCCAGACCATGCTGGCAAAGGCCATGGCCAGAAAGCCGATGGTCATGGCGCCCGATACTCCGGTCACCGACCAGCCCGTATCCTCGGCGATCGGCCGCAGGAATACGGGCAGGGAAAACATGGTGCCGATGGCGACGCAGCCCAGAAGGCCGCCGGCCGCCACGATCACCCAGCGATAGTGTGAATTGGTCATTACGCGTCTCCGGTTGGGCGGAAGTGGAGAGCGCCCGGCCAACGGCCAGCATCGCTCTCAACTTCCCGTGCTTCAATACTGATCGTGCCGACGCACCCAGGCCTGGTCGTAGGCAAGGCCGGATTCACTGCGCCCCTTGGGCACGAGGTCGAGGTAGTGATAGGCGCCGTTGACCATCTCGACGCCGCGCGAATAGCAGGAATAGGTGTGGAACACCTCGCCCGCTTCGTCCTTGGCGAAGACGCTGATCCCGACCATGTCCGAGGCGCCGTTCGGCTGCACCTTGTAGTTGTAATAGGCGACGCCCGAAGCCAGCTCGTCCGGCGTCACCGCCGCCTGGAAATCGCGGTTGAAGTCGCTTCCGTTCGAGGAGAACCATGGGAAACTCCAGCCCATCCGGCTCTTGTAACCCTCGATCCGCTCCAGCGGCGCCCGCGAGATCGCCACGAACGTCACGTCGCGATTGTTGAGATGGATCGGGATGCCATTGAAATTGTCGGCCCAGAACGAGCAGGACGGGCAGCCCTGCTCCCAATCCGGGCCGAACATGAAGTGGTAGACGATAAGCTGGGACCGCCCCTCGAAAAGCGCGCTGAGCGAGAGTGGGCCATTGGGCCCTTCGAACGTATAGTTTTTCTCCACGCGCTCCCACGGCATGGCCATGCGCTTACGGGTCAGCGCCTCGCGCTGGTGCGTATGCGCCTTCTCGGCCTCGAGCAGTTCGAGGCGCGCCTTGAGCCAGTTCTCGCGGCTCACCACCTGGCGATCGGTCATTGATCTTCTCCTTGAAAAACTCAGTTTTCTCCGTGGCGGCACCAATTGGTCGTTCGGTCCCGCCGCTTTTGCTCACGCCTCAGCGAAAATCTTTTCGCCCCGCGAGCCGCAGCCACGGTCCGGCATGAAAAACCGCCATGACGAGATACATTCCGGCCATGCCGCCGAGAGCGGAGGGCCCCGCCATCCCGGCCATCCCGGCCATGTCAGAGCCGTCGCGAGCGACCAGGGCCGCCAGCACCAGGAGGACGGGCGTCGCCAGAAGGCCGAGCCCGTCGGCGAGCCTCCGGGCGATACCGGCCAACCGCCCACTGCTTGTTCCGGTTACGGAAATCGTCATTTTTCGCTATCCGTGCTGTGTGTCTGCCTCTCTGGGGTAGCCGCGGATGGAGAAGGGGTGGGAGTTACAAGTGTGACGGGATTCCGATGGACTCGCTGATCACCGCCGCCGCGCGGGTTCTCGCCATGGGCGATGCGCTTGGCGCGCTCAACCGCGTCGCGCTGCGCGATGACCCGCCTGCATTGGCGCTGCGCGGCATCGCCATGGCGCAGCTGGGCGACCTGGATCGCGCCAAAGCTCTGCTCAAAAGCGCGGCTCGCGCCTTCGGCCCGCGCGAGGCCATGGCCCGCGCCCGCTGCGTGCTGGCCGAAGCCGAAATAGCGCTTGTCTCGCGCGACCTCGCCTGGTCCGAAAAAGCCCTCGCCTCCGCCCGCGCCACGCTCGAAGCCCATGGCGACCGCCTCAACGTTGCCCATGCCGGGAACCTCCAGGTGCGACGCCTCGTACTGCTCGGGCGGCTCGACGAAGCCGAAAGCCTGTTGGCGGGATTCGACCCGACGCCCCTGCCCCCGGCCGCACGCGCTGCCCACGAACTGGTCGCCGCCGGCATCGCCATCCGCCGCCTGCACACAGCACGGGCCCGCGAAGCGCTGGCCAAGGCGGCAGCCGCCGCACATGCCGCCAATATCCCGGCTCTCACCGCTGAAGTGGGAGAAACCGCGCGCGCTCTCACGGCCCCCGCAGCGCGACTCATCGCGCGCGGCGAAGAGCGCCCGCTCCTGCTCGCCGAAGTCGAGCAGCTCTTCGAGACCGACGTGCTGGTCGTCGATGCCGGCCGCAATGTCGTACGCCAGGGCAAGACCATCGTGCCGCTCACCAGCCGGCCGGTTCTCTTCGCACTTGCCCGCGCACTGGCCGAAGCCTGGCCGGGCGACGCGCCACGCGCGGACCTGCTCTCGCGCGCCTTCGGTGCCCGCCAGGCCGACGAATCCCATCGCGCTCGCCTACGCGTCGAGATCGGTCGCCTGCGCGCCGAACTAGCAGGCCTTGCCGAGATCAACGCGACCGACGATGGCTTTGCATTGAAACCCCTTGCGGGCGAGGTCGTCGTGCTCGCCCCGCTCCTTGAGGATCCCGATGCGGCGGTTCTCGCCTTTCTCGCCGACGGCGAATCCTGGTCGAGTTCGGCCCTGGCCCTCGCATTGGGCACCAGCCCACGCACGGTCCAGCGCTCGCTCCAGGCTTTGGCATCGGCCGGCAAGGTGCAGTCGGTCGGCCAGGGGCGTGCACGACGCTGGATGACCCCACCACCCGGTTTCCCGACAACCTTGTTACTCCCGGGCCCGTTTCCGGGCAGCTAGGATCGCGGCATGAAAAAGCACACAGCAGAACTCATCCAGGAATACGGCCCCTTCCCCGGCGCCGAACAGGTTCACGGCCTCACCTTCGATGGCCGCTATGTCTGGTTCGCTTCGGGAGACAGGTTGAGCGCACTCGATCCGGCGGACACCCAGCCCGCCCGGGCCATCGAGGTCCCGGCCCATGCCGGCACGGCCTTCGATGGCGAATACCTTTTCCAGATCGCCGAGGACATCATTCAGAAGATCGACCCGGCGACCGGAAAGGTCCTCGCCACCATCCCGGCTCCGGGCGGCGGCGGGGATTCCGGCCTGGCCTGGGCCGAAGGCTCCCTCTGGGTCGGCCAGCCGCGCGACCACCGCATCCACCAGATCGATCCCGATAGCGGCAAGGTGCTGCGCACCATCCAGTCCAACCGCATCGTCACCGGCGTCACCTGGGTGGATGGCGAACTCTGGCATGGCGTCTGGGAAGGCGATGACGGCGCCATCGTGCGCCTCGATCCTGAGAGCGGGGAGACGCTCGAAACCATCGACATGCCGCCTGGCATGGGCGTTTCGGGCCTCGAATCCGACGGCGCCGACCGCTTCTATTGCGGCGGCGGCAGCAGCGGCCGCATCCGCGCTATCCGCAGGCCGCGATAGAAACCCCCTCGTGGTTCGTCTCAAGCCCCTCCCCGGCCATCGTTGGGGAGGGCGTTTGGATTTGGATAACTGCACGAGCCACGCCGTGTGGCAAAAATCCCTCCCCGAGCACCCCTAAATTGGATGTGATCGGAAAACCGTGCCGTTAACCTTTCCGCTTTGCCACTCGTTAACGTCTAGGGTCGATTTTCCCGTCAAATTTTATCGTTTCGACCCCCACGACGAGTTCGATCATGAAGCACACTGGCATTCTGCTCTCCGCGCTTTTCCTGCTGCCCGCCACGGCCCAGGCAGCTGATCTGGCGTGGAATGGCGGGAGTTCCGCCCCCACCATCTATTCAGCCAGCCCGGTATCGGACTGGTCGGGTTTCTATGCCGGCATCAACGGCGGCTATAGCTGGGGCACGACCATTAACAATCCGGCGCTGGCCGGCGGAAATGTTAACAACAACAGCGGCGGCTGGTCCCTGGGCGGACAGGCTGGCTACAACATCGACATGGGCGGCTTCGTCCTTGGCGGCGAAGCAGACCTGCACTGGGCCAATATCGGCTACAGCGAAAATCCGGCTGCCGGCAAGTTCGAGGCCAAAGTCGATGCTTTCGGCAGCGTGCGCGCCCGCGCCGGTGTGCCGTTCGGCCAGGTGCTCCCCTATGTGACCGCCGGTCTCGCTGCCGGTCACGGCACGGCCAGCATCACCGACGCTGCCAATGTCACGACCTCGCAGTCGGCCACCCATTTCGGCTGGACGGTCGGCCTCGGCCTCGAAGCCAAGGCGACCGACAATATCTCGGTCAAGGCCGAGTATCTCTACGTCGACCTCGGCACGCAGAGCTATAACGGCCTGCCGGTCGGCAACCGCGACATCACGCAGCGTTTCAGCGTGGTTCGCGCCGGCCTCAACTACAAGTTCTAGGCCTCTTGGCCGCTTTCGTACTGCGCAAGGCGGTCGCGTCCGACAAGGATGCGATCGCTTCCATCTGGCATGAAAGCGCCAGCCTGCCGGGCGTCGGCCCGCCGACCATGCCGAGCCCTGCCGACCTGCGCCGGCGCGTCGAGGATGAATTCGCCGGTTGGTCGGCCACCCTCGCTGTCCGCGACGCCAAAATCCTCGGCTTCCTCGCACTCAAGCCCGAGGCCGCTATTCTCGCCGAGCTTTTCGTGCGCCCGGGCGCCTTCGGCGCCGGTATCGGCTCGGCGCTGCTCGCCCATGCCAAGGCCGAGATGCCGGAAGGCTTTTCCCTCTTCACCTCGTCCTCCAATACCCGCGCCCGCAATTTCTATGAAAAGGCCGGGCTCGTGGTCCTGCGTCACGATAGCCATCCCCGCGGCGGACACCCGGTTACCTATTACGGCTGGCGTCCTGCCTAACGCTTGCGATCGACCGGCGGGGTGTCATCGGCGAGGCTCCCCAGCCCGGCGCCCATGCCCATTCCCATGCCGCCGCCACCCATGCCACCGGCACCGCCGCCACCGCCTCCTCCCCCGCCACCGCGGCCACCACCGCCGCCTTCGCCATCGCCACGTCCACCGCCGCGGCCACCCGAGCTGGCGGGCCGCGTCGGGCCTTGCATCGGAATCTCGAGGTCGCCTGGAATAGGGTCGAGGTCGAGCGCCTTGCGGATGAAGGCGCGCAACGACACCACCAGTTCATGCGTCTGCACCGGGCGCCCCGATACGAGCTCGCGCGCCGCCTTCTCGGCCAGCCGCACATGCTCCTCGGTTCCCAGCAGGATAATGTCGGAGAGAGCCGCTTCGACTGCATCGCGTATGCGCCGCGTGCGGTCCGAACCGCTCTCCTCGCCCCCCGCTGCCACCTCAGCGCCTTCGGCACCCTCGACCGCCTGATGCAGGTCGCGCAGATGCGTGGGATCGACCGTGAGCTTGCCGGTAAACGAGCCGCCGAGCACCTTGTAGGCCGCGATCAACGTGCGCAGGCGCTCGTTGATCTGCCGGTTCATCCGTTCGCGCCGCTGCTGGATGGTGAACATGATCAGCAGGCGAATGCCGATGCCGATCAGCGTGAAGAGCGCCAGCCCGATCAGCGTGACGAGCAGGTTCTGCCAGGAACTGAAGTCGAGATTGCGCAGTTTTCGCCTCCCAGGCACCTCGTTAGCGAGGCAGCCACCTTACACGAGCGAGGCGCGCGACAAGCCGGTTTTCCACCGGCTTTCGGGTTTCATAAAACCGCATAATCGCCGTCACCGGCCCGTCATGCACCTGCCTTAGGTCACGTCATCCGAATGAGTGGCAAGGGCATAAATGCGCAGCCGGGGTCAGACATGGCAGGAAACGCGGGACCTCATCAGCGAGGAGATCGCCCACGGGCGTCTCGCGCCTGATACGCGCCTGCCCGCCGAGCCGGAACTTTGCCGGCTCTATAATACGCGCCGCCATTCGCTGCGCCGCGCGCTCGCCGCATTGCAGGCCGAGGGCAAGCTGCGCGTGGAGCACGGTCGCGGCACGTTCGTCGAGCGCGCGCCGCTGGTCAACTACGTCATCGGCCCACGCACGCGCTTCCGCGAAAACCTGCTCTCCCAAGGCCTCGCCGCCTCGGGCCAGGGTCTTGCCGAAACGCGCATGCCTGCCGATATCCGCGTCGCCCGCGCACTGGGGCTTGCAGTCGGCGCGCCGGTCTTCGCCATCTGCCGACGCGGCTTCGCCAACGACCTGCCGATCAGCCTGGGCTGGTCATACCACGATGCCGAGCGCTTCCCCGACATGCTCGAAAAGCGCAAGGCCGGCGTCTCGGTCACCGAGGTCTACCGCGCCCATGGCATCGGCGATTACCGGCGTCTGCGCACCACTATCTACACCCGCTCGGCCAACGAGCACGAAGCTTCCCTCCTCATGCTGCGCCCCGGCCAATCTGTCCTCGTCGTCCAGAAGGTGGACGTCGACCCCGAGGGCAGGCCGATTGGCTTCTCCGAAGGCGCCTGGGCCGGCGACCGCGTGCAATTCACCTTCGACAGCGCCCAGTCCGAACCCCTCGCCACCGAAAGGAACGATGATGTTTAACGAAAGCGGCAGCAGCCCTGCCTCCGGCCGTTTCGGCCATGGCGAAGCCCTCGATATCCTCGCTCGCTCGCGCCCTGAAGGCCTCAAGGCCCTGGCTGAGAGCGTGCTGGAAAACCTCGGCGATCTCCGCGTCATCGCCAACCGCACGGGCCTCGTCATGGTGCCGATGCGCGATACGGTCGAGAACGTCGATTTCCATCTCGGCGAGGTGCTGGTCAGCGAAGCCCGTATCGCGGACGAAGCCGGCAATGTCGGCTATGGCATGATCACGGGCCGCGACCTCGAACGCGCCATGGCCATGGCTGTCGTCGATCTCGCTTTCTCCTCGGGCCGATCCACTGCCGCCATCACCACCTTCCTCGAAACCGAGGCAGCCGCCCTCGCCGAACGCGATGCCGAGCGCATGCGCGGCGTCGAGGCTACGCGCGTCGAAATGGAGACCTTCTGATGCTGACCGTCGCCCCACCCGATCTTGAGGAAGCCCGCAGCAACGCCACGTTCGAAGCGCTGATGTGGTCCATGGCCCGCCCCGGCGAGCAGCGCGAGCTGGCCGAACCCGGTCTCGCCCCAATCATCGAGGCCTTTCTCGATCTCGAATGCACCGCCTATGCGGACGATGCCGAACTCGCAGGGCTCATCGCCCGCACTGGCGCCGAACGCGCGGAAGCGCTGGTCGATGCCGACCACGTCTTCCTTGCCCAACTCGATGGCCTCGCCGAACTCGAAGCCCTCAATTGCGGCTCCGGCCTCTACCCCGACGATGGTGCCACACTCGTCGTGGCCGCCGCGATCGGCCAGGGCCAGCGACTGCGCCTCTCAGGCCCAGGCATCGAAGGCACGCGTCAAATCGCGCTCGGACTTCCGGCAGCCTTCTGGGCCCTTCGCCAGAAACTCTGCGCCTATCCGCAGGGCTTCGAGCTCTTCGTCGTCGATGGCCGCGCCGTCATCGGCATTCCCCGTTCGACCCAGGTGGAGGTTCTCTGATGGCTTATGTCGCAACCCGCGGTGGCGAACGCGCCATCGAGCAGGCCGAGCGCCTGTTCCGGCAGGATCTCGGCCAGATCGACCTCGACCGCGTGCAGTCGATCCGCCGCTCCCTGCCCTATCTCGTCGATCGCGTGATGGGCGAAGCCTCGCTCTATGATGAGGACATCGCCGCCCTCGCGCTCGCCCAGACCGGCGGCGAGCTTTCCGAGGCGGTGCTGGTGCTGCGCGCCTGGCGCACCACCCAGCCACGCATCGCCATCGCCGAGCCACTGCTGCAGGAGCAGCTTCTCACCCAGCGCCGCATCTCGGCAGCCTTCAAGGACATTCCGGGCGGCCAGATTCTGGGCCCCACGCTCGACTATTCCCACCGCGTCCTCGCCACCGATGTTCTCGAGGGTCGCCCCTACGATCCGCCCGCAGTCGAAGCGGCGGAAACACCGGCTCCGGCTCGCCAGCCCTCGCTCGCCGACTGGCAGCGTGTGCAGGGCCTCGTGGCGCCTGCCGTCGATAACTCCGTGCCACTCGATGAAATCCCGGACCTGACCCGCGAACCGCTTCTCTTCCCCGCCTCGCGCGCCCATCGCCTCCAGGGCCTGGCCCGCGCCGAAACGGGCGGCGTCCTCGCCCTCGGCTATGCCGCCATGCGCGGCTACGGCAACGCGCACCCGACGGTCAACGAACTGCGCCTCGCCGAGGCCGAAATCGTCGTGCGCCATCCGCGCGGCACCGCCTTCTCAGCCGGTCGCATCCGCGTCAGCCAGGCAGAAGTCACCTCAAAGGAAAAGGGCGGATATCTCGAACTCGGCTTTGCCGCCACCTTCGGCTGGAACGAGGTCAAGGTCATCGCCGCGGCGACCCTCGATCTCAACTCGGCCGAGGCCCCTGTCGGTTCGGCCGTGCACGAGGAATTCTATCTCTACCACACGGAGAGCGTGGAAGCCTCGGGCTTCTGCATCCACTTCAAGCTCCCGCACTACGTGACCTTCCAGTCGATCCTCGACGCCATGCGCGACGCCAAGGCGAAGAAGGCCGCAACGAGCGCGTCCAATGTCACTACCGCGCCCCAGGAGGAACCCGCGCTATGAGCCTTGCTGCCCTCACCCGTCCCTGGGCCGCCACCAGCTACGGCTTTCTCGACGCCTCCGCCAAGCGCGAGATCCGTCGCAAGATGATCAAGGCCATCGCCGTGCCCGGCTGCCAGATGCCTTATGCCAGCCGCGAAGTGCCGATGGCGCGCGGCTGGGGCACAGGCGGTCTCCAGGTTACCCTCACGCTCGTCAACCCGCGCTCGGTGGTCAAGGTCATCGACCAGGGCGCCGATGACGGCGTCAACGCCGCCTCGATCCGCCGCTTCGTGAGCCGCGTCTCGGGCGCCGCCGAAACCTGGGACACGCTTGCCGCCACCATCGTGCAGTCGCGCCACCGCGTGCCCGAGGAAGTGATGCGCGAGGACCAGGTCCTCGTGCTGCAGGTCCCCAATCCCGAGCCGCTGCGCGGCGTCGAGCCCAACATCTCGATCGCCCGCCAGATGCACGCCGACGCCGATTACGGCAAGCTGTGGCTGACGCTCTACGAGCAGATCGTGCGCAAGGGCCGCATCATGCAGGGTGCGGCCTATCCCAGCCTCGTCAACGGCCGACACGTCATGACGCCCTCGCCCATTCCGCGCTGGGACGTCCCGAAGCTCCATATGGCCAGGCATCTGACCTTCCTTTCGGCTGGCCGCGAAAAGCGCCTCTTCGCCGTGCCGCCCCATACGCGGGTCGAACCCCTGGTCTTCTCGGATCGCCCATACCTCGTTGAGGACCACGCCGACCTCGTCTGCCGTCGTTCGGGCATTTCCGGCTACTTCATGAACGAACTGCCACAGGACGACGGCACGTCCGCCTTCGAGGTCTCCGACAGCAATCTCGGCATCAAGGCCATCCGCCATGCCGAGGGTGAACCCGTCGAGATCGGCGCCACCTGGTATCGCAACGGGGAGATGTCCCAATGAGCCTCGAACTTCCGCTCCCCCATGACTTGCTGGCTCCGCCCCAGCTCATGCGGACCGAGCCGCTCCTCACCATGCGCTCGATCTCGCGCCGCTTCGGCGACGTCGAGGCGCTGCGCGACGTCGATGTCACGGTCTATCCCGGCGAAGTGCTCGGCATCGTCGGCGAAAGCGGCTCGGGCAAGTCCACGCTCCTGCGCATGATGAACCTCGAGGACACGCCCGATAGCGGCGAATACACCCTGCGCCTGCCCGGCCGCGAGGATAACAACCTCTTCGCGCTCGACCGCTACCAGCGCCGCATGCTCTGTGCCCGCCATATCGGCATCGTCTACCAGAACCCGCATCTGGGCCTGCTGATGAACCACAGCTCGAGCGGCAACGTCGCCGAGCGCCTGCTCATCGCCGGCGAGCGCAGCTTCGACGTCCTACGCGCCCGCGCCCGCGAGGCGCTCGACGCGTCCGAATTCCCGCTCGCCCGCATGGATGCCCGCCCCGCCGAGCTTTCCGGCGGCATGCAACAGCGCGTGCAACTGGCCAAGGCCATCGCGCTCGAACCCGCCTTGCTGCTGCTCGACGAGCCGACGACCGGGCTCGATGTCAGCGTCCAGGCCCTCGTGCTCGATACCCTCAAGCGCCTGCAGCGTGATCGTCGCATCACCATGGTACTGGTCAGCCACGATCTTGGCGTCATCCGCACCATGGCCGACCGCGTCATGGTGATGCGGCGCGGCCGCGTGGTCGAACAGGGCCTGGCCGACCAGGTCTTCCAGGACCCCCAGCACGCCTACACCCAGCAACTCGTTCACGCCAAGCTCTAGAGGCCGCCATGCCAACCCAGAACGAACCGCCCATCCTGCGTGTAGACGGCCTCACCAAGCGCTTCCGCATGCACCACCTCGAAAGCACGCTCCACGCCTTCGAGAACATCAGCTTCGACCTGCGGGCCGGCGAATTCATCCTGCTGCGGGGCCATAACGGCGCAGGCAAGTCGACGCTCCTGCGTACGCTCTGGCGCAGCTATCTGCCGGTTTCCGGCCGCATCCTCTACCGCTCGCGCTCCGGTGACATCGATCTCGCCCGCGCCGCCGATGTCGATATCGCCCTCCTCCGCCGCCAGGAGCTCGGCTTCGTCACGCAATTCCTCAACGCGCGCCCCCGCGTCGCCGCCGAAGAAATCGTGGCCGAACCACTGCGCCTTGCGGGCCGCCCGCAGGACGAGGCCATCGGCGAAGCCCGTCACTGGCTCGCCGAATTCGGCGTCCGCCCCGAACTCTGGCGCGCCTATCCGAGCACCTTTTCGGGCGGCGAACAGCAGAAGGTCAACCTCGCCCGCGCTTTGGTCCTGCCGCAACGCCTGCTATTGCTCGATGAACCCACGGCCTCGCTCGATGTCGGCGCGCGTCGCGCCTTGGTCCGCCGCCTGGCCGACCTCAAGGCTGCAGGCGTCGCCATGATCGGGGTCTTCCACCATCCCGGCGACGTCGCCGACCTCATCGACCGCGAGATCGACCTGACGACCCGCCCCGTATCCGAGACGCAAGAAAGCGAGCGAGAAGAACATGTGGCTGTCTGATTTCCGCCTGGTCCTGGCTGACCGCGTCATCGACCGCGGCGCCCTGCGCATCGAGGACGGCCTGATCGCCGAAATCCGCGACGAGCCGGTGGCCGATGCCGATGTCGTCGGCCACGGCCTCATCCTCATGCCCGGCATGATCGACATGCACGGCGACATGATCGAACGTGAACTCGAGCCGCGCCCCAACGTGCCCATGCCTATGGAAATGGGCCTGCGCGACCTCGACCGAAAGCTCGCCGGGACCGGTGTCACCACCGCCTATGCCGCTGTCTCGTTCAGTCCCGGCTCGACCTACGGGCACCTGCGCTCCTACGACCATACCAGCGCCATGATCCGCGCTCTGCGCGCCCATCGCCAGCACCTGCTGGTCGATCACAAGGTTCATGCCCGCTTCGAAGTCACATTCCCCGCCGCCCTCGCGGTGGTGCAGGAACTGATTGCCGAAGGTTCGGTCGACCTCATCTCGCTGTGCGACCACACCCCCGGCCAGGGCCAGTACCGCAATCTTGAAATCCACCTGGCCAACGTCGCCAAGGCCAAGGGCATCTCGCTCGATGAAGCCGCCGCCACCGTCCAGGCGCGCATCGAGGAAAAGAAGCGCACAGTCGGCGACCTCGCCGCCACGCTCAAGGCTATCTCCCAGCACTGCGCTCTCCACGGCGTGCCGCTGGCAAGTCACGACGACGATACAATTGCCAAGGTCGCCCTCATGCAGGAACTGGGTGCGCGGATCAGCGAATTCCCCGTCACCATCGAAGCTGCCCGCGAGGCGCGCACGCGCGGTCTCTACAACGCCATGGGGGCTCCCAACGCCCTGCGCGGCATGTCCTATTCCGGCAATCTCTCGGCGCGCGAAGCCCATGAGGAAGGCGTGCTCGATATCCTGGCAGCCGACTATCACCCCTCCGCCATGCTGCCGGCCGTTCTGGTCCTCGCTCGCGCCGACCGCGGTGGCCTGGCCGCCGCCGCCCGGCTCGTCACGCTCAATCCGGCCCGGGTTCTCGGGCTGGAGGATCGCGGCGAACTGCGCGAAGGCCTGCGCGCCGACCTCATTATCGCGGACGACGGCGATGTCGGCTACGTCCGTGCCACGTTCAGCCGCGGCCGCCTGATTTACTCGGATGGCGGGGTCTCCATCCCCGTCACGCGGGCGTCATTCGGATGAGTTAACACTGTCACAGACGTGTTCTAGTCTTCGTCTACTGCGAAAAGTAACTGTGGAGTCGGCATTGCCGGCCACCGCAATATTCAAGCACATGAGGCCGATAGATGCTCGAACTGCGCAACGTGACCAAAGCATTCAGGGAAACGCTGGCTGTAAACAACGTGTCCCTGACTTTTGAGCCCGGCCAGATGGTCGGTGTCATTGGTCGGTCCGGCGCAGGAAAATCCACCCTCCTGCGCCTCATCAACCGTCTTATCCCCGCCAGTGAGGGCGAAATCGCCTTCGAGGGCACCAGCGTCGGTACACTCTCCGGGCGTGAGCTGCGCGCCTGGCGCGCCCGCTGCGCCATGATCTTCCAGCAGTTCAACCTGGTGAACCGTCTCGACGTGCTCACCAATGTGCTGATCGGCCGGATCGGCACCGCCCATACCCTGCCGGTCATGTTCAAGCATTTCCCGGCCGATGATCGCGCGACAGCAGCCCTTGCGCTCGACCGTCTCGATCTCCTGCCGCAGGCCCTGCAACGCGCCGACACGCTGTCGGGCGGCCAGCAGCAACGCGTCGCCATCGCCCGCGCATTGGTGCAGAACCCGAGCCTGATCCTGGCTGACGAACCCATCGCCTCGCTCGACCCGCGCAATGCGCGCCTCGTGATGGACGCCCTGCGCCGCATCAACCAGCAGGATCGCATCACCGTCATCTGCAACCTGCACACGCTCGATGCCGCGCGTGCCTATTGCGACCGCATCGTCGGCATGGCCCATGGCCGCGTCGTCTTCGACGGCTCCCCCGAACAGCTCACCGCCCGTGTGATCCAGGAGATCTACGGCGATGAAACCGAAAACGCCGTGGACGAGTCCCTGACCTCGACCATCGGCGCGCACATGCTGGCCTCCAGCATGGGACAGCAAATGGCGGCGGCGCACTAGGCGCCGCTCTCCTTCACCCGTCAGATCGGAGCAAATCAATGTTCACTTTCGTGCGCCGCACCCTTGCGGCCGTACTGATGTCGGCTGCCGTCATCAATCCCGTCCTCGCCGCTGACTGGCGCGAGCAATATCCGGAAATCACCATCGGCGTGTCCTCCGGCGAGAACGAGAGCGACGCCATTGCCCGCAATCAGCCCTATGCCGACTATATGAGCGAGCAGCTCGGCGTGCCGGTGAAGCTGATCCGTGGTACCGACTACGCGGCCGTCATCGAAGCCATGCGCTCCGGCCACGTCCAGATCGCCTCGGTCGGCCCTGCCGCCTACGCGCTGGCCCGCAAGATCATGGGCGACGGCATTGCCCCGGTCGCCACTACGCTCGATGCCAATGGCGACCGAGGTTATTACTCGGTCATCGCCGTCCGCGCCGACAGCCCCTACCAGACCCTCGAGGACATCAAGGGCAAGTCCTTCGCCTTCGCCGATCCGAACTCGACCTCCGGCTACGCCGTCCCCTCCTACTATCTCTCGACCCAGCTCAACACCAATGCCGACGAGTATTTCAGCGACGTCGCCTTCTCGGGTGGCCATGAGCAGAGCGTGATGGCCCTCGTCAACGGCACCTACGAAGCCGTCGCCACCCATTGGCGCAACGAGACGGCCGGCAACATCCAGTCCATGGAAAAGAAGGGCCTGATCCCCAAGGGCTCGACCCGCATCATCTGGAAGTCCCCGGTCATCCCGAACACCCCGGTCATGATCCTCACCAGCCTGCCCCAGGAACTCCAGGATGAATTCAAGGCCGCTCTGATGGCCTTCCCGACCAAGGATCCGGCCCGCTTCGCCGAATATACCCGTGGCGACTCCAGCGGCTATGTCGAGGCCAAGCACGAAGACTATCTCGACGTGATCGCCATCACCGAGCACAACGCCCAGGATCGTCGCCGCAACGCGGCCAAATAAACCAAATCTACCGGCCGGCGCGCAGCACCCTGTGCGCCGGCCTCGTTTTTGACGAGGACTGACATGAAATTGCTCGGACAAGCATCCGGCCCGTCTCCGGGTGGCGGCCAGAACGGGCGGCTCGCCGCGTTCGAACAGCGCTATCGCCAGGAGCAGGGCGTGCGCCTTTTCTGGACCGGCGCCTACGCGCTCCTGTTCCTGGTGGCGCTGGCCAACTCGATCGTCGTCAGTGATTTCAACCTGCCGGGCCTCATCAAGGGCCTGCCCAAGGCCTGGAACTACATAGCCGGCACCCTGCCCTCGCTTTCCTTAAAGACGCTCTGGGCCGATCTTGCCGATTGGTACTGGGGCCTGCGCTTCTGGCTGCGGCTGCTGTTCGAAACCATCCTCATGGGCTTCATCGGCACCGTGCTCGGCGGCATCGTCGCCCTGGCGCTCTCCTTCCCCGCCGCGCGCAACCTCGTCGAGAACACAGCCATCTACTTCGCCGCGCGCCGGGCACTCGAATTCTTCCGCACCGTGCCCGAACTTGTCTTCGCGCTGATCTTCGTTTTCGCCTTCGGCCTCGGCCCCTTTGCCGGCGTCCTCGCCATCGCCGTCCACACCGCCGGCTCACTCGGCAAGCTCTTTGCCGAGGTCAACGAGAATGTCGACGAGCGCCCGCTCGACGGCGTGCGCGCCGCCGGCGGGAACTGGCCGATGGTGATGCGCCTCGCCGTGGTCCCTCAAGTCCTGCCCAATTACGCCAGCTACCTGCTCCTGCGCTTCGAGATCAATGTCCGCGGCGCCTCCGCCCTCGGCATCGTCGGGGCGGGCGGCATCGGCCAGGAACTCTACGTTGCCATCCGCCAGTTCGAATACACCGACATCAGCGCCATCATGCTGCTGCTCATCATCACCACCTCCATCATCGACGTCATCTGCGAGACCATCCGGCATCGCCTGATCGGCCACGACCTGACCTTGGGGAGCTAACCATGCCGGCAACAGCAACCGCCCACGTCGACATCGATCGCTACAAGCGCAGCAATCCCGAGCTCTTCAGCCGTCCTCTCACCCAGCGCCTGCGCGACTGGTCACTCTGGCTGGCTTTCGCCGCCGCAGTGCTCTTCACGCTCTGGTGGATCGATGCCAACCCCATGCGCATCGTCAACGGGCTCTCCAAGCTCGGCGTCCTCGTCCGCCTCATGGTGCCGCCCTGGCCGGGCGACGGGCTGTGGGAATATTGCTACGCAATGTTCGAAACCCTGGCGATGGCCTTTCTCGGCACCATCATTGCCGCCGTCCTCGCCGTGCCCTTCGGCTTCCTCGGCGCCAAGAACATCGTTCCCAACTGGCTCTTCCACTTCGGACTGCGCCGCTTCTACGATGCCTTCCGCGGCATTGACGGCCTGGTCTGGGCGCTGATCTTCGTCTCGGCAGTGGGGTTGGGTCCCTTCGCCGGCGTCCTCGCCATCGCCGTCGGCGACGTCATGGTGTTGGGAAAGCTTTTCGCTGAAGCCATCGAGAACGTAGACAAGAAGCCCGTCGAGGGCGTGCAGGCGGCCGGCGGCTCAAGCCCGCACATCGTGCGCCTCGGCGTCTTCCCGCAGGTCTTTCCGGTGATGATGAGCCACGTGCTCTATTTCTTCGAATCCAACGTCCGCTCCGCCACGATCCTGGGCATCGTCGGCGCCGGCGGCATCGGTCTTCAGCTCTCCGACCGCATGCGCATCAACAACTGGCATGAGGCGGCGTTCATCATCCTGATGATCCTGGTCACCGTCGCCATCATCGACAATATCTGCCGCCGCATTCGCGCGCGCATCATCGAGGCCGGCCGCGCCTGAGGGCGCGGACTGCTAGTCACCCCGATGGTAGGGATGGCCTGAAAGAATGGTGGTGGTGCGGTAAAGCTGCTCGGCCAGCATCATCCGCACCATCTGGTGCGGCCAGGTCAGGGGCGAAAAGCTCAGGACGAGATCGGCGCGCTTGACGAAGTCGGGCTCCAGCCCGTCCGCCCCGCCGATGACGAAGCTCACGGCGGCTTTCCCATCATCGCGCCAGCGCGCGATCGTACTGGCCAGAGCCTCCGAACCGATGCCCTTGCCGCGCTCGTCGAGCGCAACCACCACCGCCCCTTGCGGGAAGGTGGCGGTCAGAGCCTTGGCTTCTTCGACCTTGCGGGATTGGGACGAGCCGGCCCGGGATTCGGTGAGTTCGGAAACGTCGAACCCGATGAGCCCCAGGGGCTTGCCCCCGGCGACGGCGCGTTCGAGATAACGCGCGACAAGCTCACGCTCGGGCCCGGATTTCATGCGCCCGACAGCGGCGATCTGGATTCGCATGACTTACGCCGTCACGCGAAAGCTTAGTGCGCGTCGGCGGCGAATTCGGCCTGCCACATCTTCTCGATATTGTAGAATTCCCGGACTTCCGGGCGGAAGATGTGGACGATGACGTCACCGGCATCCACCAGCACCCAATCGCAATGGGGCAGGCCTTCGATGCGCGGCTTGCCGTAGCCGGCCTCGCGCAGGGCTTTTTCCACCTGGTCGGCAACGGCGCCGACATGGCGGTGCGAACGTCCGGACGTCACCACCATATGGTCGGTGAGCGAGGACTTTCCGGTGATGTCGATGGCAACGGTCTGCTCCGCCTTGGCATCGTCAAGGGTCTCAAGAATAACGTCGATCATTGGGCGTTCCGCGGCGGCGGCAGTCTGTTCGAAGGATGGTCTGGGGGAAGTGGTCATCAGCAAATGGCCTTTTCCCCTGCTTCACGAGCATGGGTCATGAATGGTCGATCATTCCTTGGTTTCGGGTTCGAAGGGGTTTGGGTGCAGTATGAATTGCGCTTTATCCCATTCAGTGACGTGCAGTCACTTTGACAATATGCGCTCTGCCTTTCGCATCTGCAAGGGTCGCGCCTTTATTTGGCAAGAATGCTCTCCTTGCGTTGCGCGCGGATGACGGACGAGGAAAGCCCCGACATGATGCCGTGAAGGTAGACCCAGGCCGGCGGCTGGCGCGTGGCAAGAAGCGGCGCATCGCTCTCGTCGAGCCGGTAGCGGGCAAAGGTCGCCGCCGCCCGCGACACGGGCGCCCTGCGCGATGAACCGGGGCGCACATAGACGGCGATGGGCAGCATGTTGGCGATCTCCCGCCAGCGATCCCAACGATGGAAACTCACCATGTTGTCCGCCCCCATGATCCAGACGAAATGTCGGTCCGGCAACGTCGTCGTCAGGAACTTGAGCGTGTCATAGGTATAGCGGAAACCATGCGCCGCCTCGAAGCCGGTCACACGAATGCGCGGATGGGTAAGCTTTCTGCGCGCGTCCTCGACCCGGTCCTTGAGGGGCGCCAGTTCATCATGATTCTTGAGAGGGTTGCCCGGCGAGACCAGGAACCATACGGCATCGAGGTCGAGCCGCTGCAGGCATTGCTCGGCCACCAGCCGATGCCCCTCGTGGATCGGGTTGAAGCTGCCGCCGAAAAGGCCGATGCGCATGCCGCGCGCCGAGTGAGGCAGCTCGGTGATGCCGGAAATTTTCTGGACCGGGAACCTCAAGGACGGGTTTGCCCCGTGCCTTGCACCAGATATTTGAAGCTCGTCAACTGCTCGACACCCACAGGCCCGCGAGCATGCATCTTGCCCGTGGCAATGCCGATCTCCCCGCCGAACCCGAACTCGCCGCCATCGGCGAATTGCGTGGAAGCATTGTGGATGAGAATGGCGCTGTCGATGTTGTTGAAGAATTTTTCGACCGAGGCCGGATCCTCGCTGAGGATGGCTTCGGTATGGTGGGACGAATAGGAGTTGATGTGCGCGATGGCCGCATCGACGCTCTCGACCACCTTCACCGAAATGATCGCGTCCTCGTATTCGGTGCGCCAATCCTGCTCGGTCGCCGCGATGGCGGAGGGAATGAGGCGTACGACCGTTTCATCGCCACGGATCTCGCAGCCCTTGGCGATCAGCGCCGCGATGACGGGCTGCAAATGCGTGTCGACCACGTCCTTGTGGACCAGCAACGTCTCGGTGGCCCCGCAAATGCCGGTCCGGCGCATCTTGGCGTTGACCACGACATCGACCGCCATGCCGAGGCCGGCTGACTTGTCTATGAAGGTGTGCACCAGGCCTTCGAGATGCGCGAAGACCGGCACCCGCGCCTCGTCCTGCACCCGCGCAACCAGCGTCTTGCCGCCGCGCGGCACGATGACGTCGATATTGCCGTTGAGCCCCTTGAGCATTTCGCCCACGGCATCGCGATTGGTGGTCGGCACGTACTGGATGGCGTCCGCCGGCAGCCCGGCTGAAACCAGCCCCTCGACGAGGCAGGCATGGATGGCGCGCGCCGAATGCACCGAATCCGAACCGCCGCGCAGGATCACCGCATTGCCCGACTTGAGCGTCAGGGCGCCGGCATCCGCCGTCACATTGGGGCGGCTTTCGAAGATGACGCCGATGACACCCAGCGGCGTGCGCACGCGCTGGATGTGAAGGCCGTTGGGGCGATCCCATTCGGCGATGACAGTGCCCACCGGATCGGGCAGTTCGGCAATGGCGCGCAGGCCGTCGATGATGCCGTCGATACGCGCATCGGTCAGCAGCAGGCGGTCGAGAAAGGCCTTGGTCATGCCGCGCTCGCGGCCGGCTTGCATATCGCGCTGGTTCTCGGCAAGGATTTCGGCGCGGTGCTTGTTGAGTGCCTGCGCCGCTCCCACGAGGGCCGCATACTTCCGCTCGGCGCTGGCTGTGGCGAGCACGGCCGCGGCCTTGCGGGCGCGTACGCCCATATCGGCCATCAGGGCCGTGACATCTTCTTTCTCGTGAACGGTCATCGTGCTGCCGCCTCCGCTGCGGAGAGCAATACCATATTATCGCGATGCACCAACTCGGCGCGATGGCCCAGGCCCAGAAGCTCGATCACCGACTGGCTCTTCTTGCCCTTGACAAGATTGGCTTCCTCGCTGTCGAGCCCGACCAGACCGCGCGCCACTTCCCGGCCCTCGGGATCGAGGATCGAAACGGCGTCGCCGCGCAGGAACTCGCCCTTGACCCTGGTAACCCCGATCGGCAGCAGGCTCTTGCCCGTCTGCAGTGCTCGGGCCGCGCCGGCATCGACATAGAGCGCGCCGGCAACTTCGAGCGTCCCCATGATCCAGCGTTTGCGCGCCTGGGCGCGGGACTGCACCGGATGGAAGAGCGTATGCTTGCCACCTTCGGTCAACGCCTTGAGCGGATGCTCCTCGGTGCCCTTGGCGATGATCATCGCCGTGCCGGCCTGCGTCGCGATCTTGCCCGCTTCGATCTTGGTGGTCATGCCGCCACGCGACAGATGCGATGCCGCCCCGCCCGCCATGGCCTCGATGCTCGGGGTTATGGCCGACACTTCCGAAAGATGGATCGCCGAGGGGTCCTTGCTCGGCGGGGCCGTATAGAGTCCATCGATGTCCGAGAGCAGCACCAGGCAATCGGCCTCGATCATCGTGGCCACGCGCGCCGAGAGGCGATCATTGTCGCCGTAGCGGATTTCCGCCGTCGCCACGCTGTCGTTCTCGTTGATGATCGGCACGGCACCCAGCGAAACCAGCGTCTCGATCGTGGTGCGGGCATTGAGGTAATAGCGCCGCTCTTCGGTGATGTTGGGCGTGATGAGGATTTGCCCCGTCACTATCCCATGCTCGCCCAGGGTCTCGGCCCAGGCCTGGCTGAGCGCGATCTGCCCGGCCGAGGCGGCTGCCTGGCTCTCTTCGAGCAGCAGCGAAACCGCGTCGAGCTTGAGGAGCCGCCGTCCCAGCGCAATGGCACCGGAAGAGACGATGACCACGTCCCTGCCCTCGGCCTTGAGCGCGGCAATATCGGCGGCCAGCGCCCGCAGCCATTGCGTGCGCAGCTTGCCGGTCTTGCCGTCCACAAGCAGCGCCGAGCCGATCTTGACCGTCAGGCGCCGGAAAGGCGCCAAAGCATTTGAAGTCCCCCCACTCATCTGCTTTACGGCGCCCAGTTCGGTTGTATGGCCCTTCGCGCCTCTTCCTCGCGTTCGGCCTTGTTGCGGTCGATCACGTCGATGATGGCGTAGAGCACCGCGTCGAGCCCCTGATGGGTCGCGGCGGACACGCCGAAGACAGGGGCCTTGGAGATGCGCTTCAAGGTCTTGAGCTTTTCCTTGACCTCGTCCTCGGGCAAGGCGTCGATCTTGTTGAGCACGACCAGTTCGGGCTTTTCGGCCAGCAACTCGTCATAAAGGAAGAGCTCGTTGCGGATGGCCTTGTAGGCGCCCTTGATGTCTTCCTGCGTGCCGTCGATCAGGTGGATCAGCACGTTGCAGCGCTCGATATGGCCGAGGAAGCGGTCGCCGATACCGATGCCTTCATGCGCGCCCTCGATGAGACCGGGAATATCGGCCAGTACGAAATCGCGCTCCCCGATCTTGACCACGCCCAGATTGGGATGAAGCGTCGTGAAGGGGTAATCGGCGATCTTGGGCTTTGCAGCGGAGACCGCGGCCAGAAAGGTCGACTTGCCGGCATTGGGCTGGCCGACGAGGCCGGCATCGGCAATGAGCTTCAGCCGCAGCCAGACAGCCTTTTCGATGCCCGGCTGGCCCGGATTGGCGTGGCGCGGCGCCTGGTTGGACGACGTCTTGAAATGGGCGTTGCCAAAGCCGCCATTGCCACCCGAAAGCAGCACCACGCGCTGGCCGACTTCGGTTAGGTCGGCAATGAGCGTCTCGCGGTCTTCCTCGAAGATCTGGGTGCCCACAGGCACGCGCAACACCACATCGGCGCCATTAGCCCCGGTGCGGTTCTTGCCCATGCCATGCGTGCCCGTGCTGGCGCGGAAATGCTGCTGGTAGCGGTAATCGATGAGCGTATTGAGCCCATCGACGCATTCGGCGACCACGTCGCCCCCGCGCCCGCCATTGCCGCCATTCGGCCCGCCGAACTCGACGAATTTTTCGCGCAGGAACGATACGGAGCCGCCACCGCCGTCACCGGATCGAATGTAGACTTTGGCCTGGTCGAGAAATTTCATCTTTTCTGTCCAATCCACGCTTCGCGCGTGAGTTCGGTGTCGATATGGCGCACCTCGGCGTTGCGCGCAAGGCAATGCATGGTGGAACGGCCGATCTCGGTAAATCCGAGCTTGGTCTGGACGTTCAGGGACGCCGTGTTGAAATCGAAGACGCCCGACAGGACCCGGTCCTCGGCGGTCACGTCGAAATACCAGTCGAGCGCGGCCCGCGCCGCCTCGGTCATGTAGCCGCGCCCCCAGAAGGGCTGGCCCAGCCAATAGCCGATCACCGGCTCGCCCGCCGACCCCATATGGTAGCCGATCGAGCCCGCCACGCCTTCGCCCGGCACCTCGATGGTGAAATTAGTTTCCTGCGGCGGCAGGTCGGCATGCCGCGTGCGCAGCCACGCCTTGGCATCGGCCAAAAAATAGGGATAGGGCACCCGCGCCAGATTGCCCGCCACCCCGAAATTGTTGAGGTGGAAGGCGATGCGCTCGGCATCCTCCATGCGCGGCAGGCGCAGGATGAGGCGGCCCGTGTTGAGAGCAAGACTCATCGCTCCCTCTCCTCGAAGGCTTTTCGCGTCAACTCGTGGTTGACCGCGACATAGACGTGGCCGCGCAGAGGATGCGTGCGCTCCTCGAGCCCCGTCTCCACGAAACCCAGCTTGCGCAGCACGTTGCGCGAACCGTGATTGTCGTCGCGTGTGCTGGAGGTCACGACGTCTTCTGCAGCCTCCTGACCATAGTGCCAGGCCAGCAGCGCCGCAGCGGCTTCGCTCATATAGCCATGTCCCCAAAAGGGTTCGGCCAGCCAATAGCCGAGATAGGGCGTGAGGCTGACGACACCGATCAATCCGCTTCCGGGCAGGTCGATCGCCAAGGGCGCGCGTCCCAGTTCGGGTTGCTCAGGCAGGCCGCCCAGCCATTGCTCGGCATCGGCCAAGCCATAAGGGTGCGGCACGATGGCCAGCCAGCGCGTCACGTTGAAATTGTCGAGGGCCGCCGCGATGGCCGCCGCATCGCCCACTTCCGGCAGGCGCAGCCGCAGCCGCTCGGTTTCCAATACTAGGCTCATGCCGCCTCCTCGGCCGTTTCCAGCCGGAAGTGAATGACCGACTTGCCGCGGTTGTTCCCCACGGCATCGATCGAAGTATGGGTACGCCCGAAGCCCGCCTTTTCGAGGACGCGCGCCGAGGCGTAATTATGCGCCAGCACCTGGGCGCAGATCACCGGAAAATGTCCGGTGGCGCGGGCGGCGACGAGCATGGCCGCGACAACTTCGCTGGCATAGCCGCGCCCCCAGAAACTCTCGCCGAACCAATAACCGATCTCGGGCGGATAGCCGTCGGCGAACATGAAGCTCGCCACCCCGACCAGCGTGCCGCGCTTGCTGCACACGATATAGGCCCGCTCGCTCTCGCGCTGGGCCACGACCTCGATGAAGCCGATGGCATCGGCCCGGCCATAGGGGTGGGGCATGCGCTTGAGCATGCGCGCCACCTTGTAATTATTGGCCTGCTCGACCAGTGCCAGGGCGTCCCCCCGCATCGGGGGTCTGAGAGTGAGCCGTTCGGTCTCGAGCCGAGGCGGCAGCGCATTCTTGAGGTCGATCCCACTCATTTCAACCATCCAAAGCAAAAGGGGAACCGGAAGACCGATTCCCCTTTTGGATTTGGTGGCCGCCTTAGTGCGCGCCTTGCCGGGGATCGATCTCCGGCAGGGTACGCAGCGTCCTCACCGGGTTATTCAGCAGCTTCTGCCGGTTGAACCGACACGAAGACTTTCGAATTGGCGCGGGTGCGGAAGGTGACGGTGCCGTCAACCAGGGCATAGATCGTGTGATCCTTGCCCAGGCCCACGCCGGTGCCCGGATGCCATTTGGTGCCGCGCTGGCGGACCAGGATGTTGCCGGCGATGACAGCTTCACCACCGAACTTCTTGACGCCGAGACGGCGACCAGCGGTATCGCGACCGTTGCGGGATGAACCGCCTGCTTTCTTATGTGCCATCTTAGTTCGTCCTTATTCCTTGTCGGCCTTCGCAGCGGCCTTCTTGGCCGGAGCCTTCTTGGCAGGGGCCTCGGTTTCAGTCTCGGCAGCAGCCTTCTTGGGCGCAGCCTTCTTGGCCGGAGCCTTGGCCTCGGCAGCCGGAGCTTCAGCCTTGGCGGCGGCCTTCTTGGCCGGCTTGGCTTCGCTCACGCTGTCGGTCGCGGCAGCGGCCTTGGCCGGCTTGGCAGCGATCGTCGGCTTGGCGCCGCCGGTGAGGATCTCGGTGATCCGCACGGTCGAGAGCAGCTGACGGTGGCCGTTGCGACGGCGGTAATTGTGGCGACGGTTCTTCTTGAAGACGATGACCGTCTTGGACTTGCGGGTCTCGACCAGCTCGGCAGCGACGAGCGCGCCTTCAACGACCGGGGTACCGACCGTCTCGCCAACCATGAGCACCTGATCGAAGGTCACGATCGTGCCCGGCTCAGCATCGAGCTTTTCGATCTTAAGAACGTCGTTTGCGGCAACCTTGTACTGCTTGCCGCCAGTTTTGATGACTGCGAAAGTCATTCGTCACATGCCGAAACCTCAAGGGTCTCGGTCCCATTTGCGCGCTTTGCGGCGCCGCAGGCTTTTCGCCTTCCTGCGGACTTCGGCTGTTTCGCCGGGCTTACGCCCGGCCGGCGGCCTCAAGCAGCGGTTTCAAGTTCAAAAAGCGCGCAGGTCTCCCCGCACGCAATCGGAATGGGCTTATCAGGGCAAAAGCCCCGTGAGTCAAGCCTTGTCTGCCAAGCCGAGCCCCGTCCGGCTCATCCCTCCGCATACCAGTCGCGCATTCGCACCTCGATACCCGGCTCGCCTGCGAGTTCGGTGGCAAAGACCTCGTTCTCGGCGCCGCCCAGATAGTGGAAGGGGTAGACCACTTTGGGCCGGAACGCGCGCGCCGCATCGGCCGCCTGCTGCCCGGTCATGGTATAGGGCTGGCTCATCGGCAGGAACGCGATGTCGATATCCTCGAGCGCGCGCATCTCCGCCGTATCTTCGGTGTCACCCGACACATAAACGCCCTTACCCCCGAACCGCAGCACATAACCGTTGCCCACGCCCGGCGGGTGGTACTTGAGCCTTTCCGGCGAAATATTCTCGGCCGGGATCGCCGTGATCTCGATTCCGCGGAAATCGACCGTCTCGCCGCGAGCGAGAATTTCCGCCTGCTCGGCCTGTGCGCCCTCAAGCTTTTCGATCACCACGCGCGAACCGATGATGCGCGTCTGCGGCATCAGCAGGGCCGCCAGCGTATCCGGGTTGAAATGGTCGCCATGCTCATGGGTGAGCAGGATCAGGTCCGGCCGCGGCAGGTCCTTGTAACGGTCGGGGCTACCCACCGGATCGAGATAGACGGTGAGATCGCCGAACCCCAGCACCAGGCTGGCATGGTTGACGGGCGTGACCTTGATCTCGCCCGCCGCGGACTCGAAGACATCGGCCTGGGGCATTGCTTACTCCTGATACCAGTTGCGTAGACGAACTTCGGCGGCATCGCCCACCAGCCCGGGCAGGTCTTCGACCTTGGAGCCCTGGTAGTGGTAGGGATAGACGATTACCGGCTTGAAGGCCTTGATCGCATCCGCCGCCTGCTGGATGTCCATGGTATAGGGCAGGTTCATCGGCAGGAATGCGACATCGATCGCCGTGAGCGCACGCATTTCCGGTATATCCTCCGTATCGCCCGCCACATAGATGCGCTTGTCCCCGATATTGAGGACATAGCCATTGCCGACGCCCTTCGGATGATATTGCAGCCGCGCCTCGGTGGTGTTGTAGGCCGCCACGACGTCGACCTTGACGCCCGCAAAATCCACCGTCTCACCATTGGCCGCTGCCTTCGCATTAGCCTTGAGCGCATCGGGCAACCGCTCGAGCACTTGCGCAGTCGTCAGTATAGGCACGCTCCCGGCAATCGCCGTCAGCGTCGGCGGGTCGAAATGGTCGCCATGCGCATGTGTAATGAGGATCGCCGTTGGCTTGGGCAACCCTTCATAGCGCGCCGCGCCACCTACCGGATCGACATAGACCACCTGGTCGCCCCAGGCGAGCAGCAGGCTGGCATGGTTGACGGGATGGATGATGACATCCCCAGCCGAGGAAGCAATCGCATCGCCCTCGAGCGGTTTGCTGTCCTGCGCCCGGGCAAGCCCAAATGGCAGCAGGCTGAGTAAGGGCAGCGTCGCCAAACCGGCAACGACGTCTCTGCGCGCAGTCATGGTCGATATCTCCCTATTAGTGGACGCCCGGACCTTGCCCGGTCGATGACGGCCGATCAAGCAACTGCAAGCGCTTATGATTTCACGGACGTCCCCGCGCCTCCTCAATGAGAAACGCCGCCTTGTGGTTCCGCTGCCATCGATCGAGCGACCACAACGCCGAATCGGCCCGAACGGCAACGAGCGGCCAATAGACCACCGCCTCGCCCATCACCCCATCCACGTCGACCATGATGATACGCCGCTCATAGTCCGTGCCCTCATAGGCATCGAGCGCCGCCCACTCCGCGGCCGCGAGATCGGTCAGCAGCAGCCCTTCGGCCACTCCTGCCGCATCGGACACCAGCGCCGGATAGCTTTTCCCCGGAAAACCAACCACCGCCAAACCCGGCGCCCGCGCCGCCGTGAGCGCCGGTTCACGCCCGATCACCAGCGCGCGAATATCGCCGTCCCTGAGCGTGCCATAGACGAAAAGCGGGAGTTGTGGAGGCATAACCATTTTGCATCGGATTGGGTGTTGCAGCCGGGCCTCCGCTATGCCATAAGCCCGATCCGTCGACCACCCGTGCTGCCAGCGCGGGAACAAGCGTCTCTGCGGAGAGATGGCAGAGTGGTTGAATGCACCGCACTCGAAATGCGGCATAGGGGCAACTCTATCGGGGGTTCGAATCCCTCTCTCTCCGCCACTTCATAAGACATTGCTGGACAGGGATTCCGCCACGCTCCGGAAGGTGTACCGGTTGCACGCAAAGGCCAGCCCGGGCCTTAGATCCATCTGCCTGCAAATCTACGCAAAGATTCGGCTCTTTCGAAGAAGCGTATCAGCGGAAACCCCGCCGACGTCGACTTGCCTGCACTAGAGCATCGAAGCAGGAACCGGCACCACAGCCGCCTTTGCTGTGCGTCACCGGTCACGGTTGTCTGCGAATACTAAAGCGGAAAATCTCCTCGCTGGGTTCGACCCCGAGGCCGGCGCCGGTTGGCACGAGATAGGCGCCGTTGGCGCAGGACATGTCGCCTTCCACATGGGCCAGGTTGCGGTCGAAAATGGAGTGCTGGTATTCGTGATAGGGCACGTTCTGCAGGGTGGATGCCACCTGCAGGCTGGCCGCCATGAAAATGCCGATGCTGATCGAAGCATGGGGGATGACGTTCATGTGGAAGGCCTGTGCCATCCGGCCGATCTGCACGAACTCCGTGATCCCGGTGTGGCCGATCTCGGGCTGGACGATGCTCATCGCTCGGGCCTCGAAGCGCGGTCGGAATTCGTATGTGGTACGCAATTCCTCGCCCAGCGCCAGCGGCACGCCGATACCCTGGGCGACGCGAACCTGACCCTCGAGGTTTTCCGGCTGCACCGGAGCCTCGGCAAAATAGAGGTTGTGAGCTTCCAGTCGCCGGATCAGGCGGACGGCTTCGGCCGCCTCGAATTTCCAGTGCAGGTCGACCATGATGTCGATATCGGGCCCAAGCGCCTCGCGCAGCGCCGCCATTTCGGCAACGATGCCCTCGTCGGAAACCGCCGCGGCGAACTTGATGCCCTTGTAGCCCTTGGCAACCCATTCGAGCGCCAGATCGCAGCGCTCCCTGATCGTGGCGCGGGGCAAGCCCGAGACATAGGCCGGAATGGTATCGTGGCGACGCCCACCCAGCAGGGTGGCGATCGGCAGATTCAGCACCTTGCCGGTGAGGTCGTACAACGCGATGTCGACGCCGGCCAACGCATCCAGATAATAGCCGCCGAAGAACCCGCGAACGCGCATCAGGTCGTAGAGATCTTCGTGGATCACCACCGCATCGGCTGGATCGCGGCCGATGATTACCGGCCCCAGCACGTCGTCGATGATTGCCTTGGTCGCCTCAGGCGCGACAATGCCGTAGCACTCGCCCCAGCCGACCTTGCCGCTTTCGCCGGTGACTTTGACCAGCAGCGTCATGTCGGTGGACGGATAGATGGTGCGGTTGCCCTTGCGCACCAGATAGCCGCGCTCATTGATCGCCTCGCCGGCCTTGAGCGGCCCCAGATAGGGCACCTCGCGCGGGATCGAGATGATGAAGGTTTCAACCTTTACAATGGCATCGACGATATTGGGCATCAGACCGGCCTGTGACTGGAATATGGCAGGTCGGCGTCGGCCAGCAACAAGGCCAGTTCAGCGCGATCGCCTTCATCGAATTTCGGTCCCTTGCCGCGCACGAACGTGTGCTTGATGACGCCTCGGCGCCGCAGCACTTCCTTGGTCATGTGCATGCGGAAAATGGCCTGGAAGTTCAGCAGCGGCAGCGAAACATTGTAGAGTTTTCGCGTGGTGGCGACGTCGCCGGCCTGCCAGGCATGGATCATCTGGGCATGGATATCGGCCAGTTCGGACGCCGGCATGGTGCCCGCGGCGCCGCGCGCCAGTTCGTCGGTGACATAGCGCCCGCCGGCCCCGCCGAAAATGGCATCGACCGCGCCATCGGCAGCGGCCTTGATGCGCGTCAGGTGCTGGCCGCAGGGAGCCGTCTCTTCCTTGACGTAGCGGATTTCCGGCACAGCCTTGGCCACCGCGGCGACTTCTTCCGGCGTCAGTCCGGCCCCGATCGGCTTGGGCTGGTTCTGGAGCATGATGGGCACCCCTGCCCCGGCAGCCACGGCCTTGAAATAGGCAATCTGGCCTTCGACGTCATTGCCGATCCCAAAAGGCGCGATCACCATGGCCGCCGCAGCGCCGATCTCGGCGCCCTGGGCGATATGGCTGGCAGCCACCGCGGGATCGGGATCGCTGGCGCCGATAATGATGGGGACACGGCCACCGATGCGCTCGGCCAGCAATTTGACCTGGCTGCGCCGTTCCTCGGGCGTCAGCGTATCCACCTCGCTGGCGACGCCGGGATAGACCACGCCGTCGACCTGGCTTTCGAGGGCGAAGTCGATCACCGCAAGGAAGTCGACCTGGTCGATGGCACCGTCATCGCGGAACATGGTGGGGAGCACGGGAAACGCGCCGGCGAGAGGTTTGGTCATTTTACGGCTCCGGCAGTGACGCCCTGGATGAAATAGCGCTGAAGGAACATGAAGGCGACGACGATGGGCAGCGACACCATCAGGGATGCGGCCATGGCCCCGCCCCAGTCGGCATTGGTTTCGTTGAGATAGGTGAGCAACAGGCCGGGCCCGATGGTCCGCTTGTCGTCCGATACGATGATGGTCATCGAGTAGAGCAGATCGTTCCAGCTCCACATGAAGGAATAGAGGAAGACCGTCACGATGGGCGGGATCGAGATCGGCATGATGATGGTGTGGAAGATGCGCAGGTCGCTGGCGCCGTCGGCGCGCGCGGCGTCGATCAACTCGTCCGGCACCTGGGTGAAGTAGCTGTAGAGCATGTAGGTCGCCACCGGCAGGGCGAAAACGATATAGCTCAGGATGAGGCCCGGCCGCGTATCCAGCAGCCCCAGATTGCTCATGGTCGGATAGAGACTGATGAGCAGCAGACCGAATGGAAACATCTGCGCGCTCAACATGAACAGCATGACTGGCTGGCGACCGAAATAGCGGTATTTGGCAAAGCTATAGCCGGCATAGAGCGCCAGGAGCGTATTGATGGTGGCGCTCGATCCTGACGTGATCAGGCTGTTGGCCAGATAGGTCAGCAGCTTGCTCTCGGCGATGGCCGACCAGTAGTGGGCAAGCGTGAACTCCTGCGGGAACCAGGTCGGGATGACCCGATAGAGTTCGGCATTGCCTTTGAGCGAGGACGTGACCATCCAGTAGATGGGAAAGAAAAGGTAGAAGCCGATCAGCAGGAGCGTGAGGCCGAAGACGATCTTGGCGGTACGGCTGGACAGGTCGAACATCTCAGCGTCCCTTCACCAGTAGTCGCAGATAGAAATAGGCTGGCGGCAACAGGGTCGCGACCCACAGCACGCCGATGGCCGAGGCCATGCCGATGTCCCACTGCTCAAAAGCCTTGCGATAGACCTCGATCGACAGCACCGCCGTGGCGCGCACGGGTCCACCGCCGGTCAGGGCATAGATGGTGTCGAAGTCCTGCAGGCCACCGATCACGCCCAGCACGACCACCACGATCAGCACCGGCCGCAGGTGCGGCAGTATGTGATCGCGCAGGATGGCGAAGTTGTTGGCGCCGTCGACGCGCGCAGCATCGAGCTGCTCGCCGTCGACATTCTGCAGCCCGGCAAGGAAGAACGCCATGAATAACGGGATCGAGCGCCAGATGCGCGTCAGCACCACCGCCACCATCGCCCCTTCGGGGGTCGACAGCCAGGCCTGCGGCACGTCGATCAGCCCCAGTTCCAGCAACATGCCATTGATGACGCCGAAGCGGCTGTTGAAAATCCAGGCCCAGATAAAGGCGCTGACCGTGCTCGGCACCACCCAGGGCAGCAGCGTCAGCGCGCGAATGGCGCCACGGCCGCGAAACGGCTGGTTGAGGATCAGCGCCCAGCCCAGGCCCAGCACAAGCGTGCCCGCGGTGGCGGTGCCGACATAGATCGCCGTCAGCAGGAAGGACTGCCAGGTATCTGGATTGCTCAGAACTTCCCTGAAGTTGTCCAGCCCGACAAAGATGGGTTCGATCGTCTGCAGCGTGTCCTCGAACATCGAGAGGCCAAGCGCCTGCGCAAACGGATAAAGGATAATCAGCACGAAGGCGGTGGCCGCGGGCAGCAGCATCAGCATGCCGATACGGCGCTGCGCGGCCTGCAGCCCGCCACGCCGCGCATGGGGGGAAACCGGATAGTCAAGGCGGCGACCGCCGGGCGGCGCGAGATCGGTCATCGTCACTTCTCTTGTGTGTCGGGAAAGATGAGCGGGCGCCGCACGTGTCGGGCGCCCGCTCCGGATCTGCTTACTGCGCGAAACCGGCCTTGGTCATCGAGGCAGCCATGCGCTGGCTCATCGAGGTGATGGCCTCATCGGGAGTCTTCTGGCCCAGCAGGGCAGCCTGCACTTCTTCGGCGAGGATTTCGGTCAGTTCGCCGCCATTGTTCCAGGTGCCGACTTCGTTAACCTGGGGATGAGCATTGTTCTGCGCCCAGGCGGTGAGATAGGCGTCATCGGCAACCACGGGGTTGGCGCGGGCCGAAATCGTGCCCGGCAGGGCGCTCTGTTCCACCGGGAACTGGGTTTGCACCGCATCGTCGCCAAGATACTTGACGAACTGCATGTTGGGATCCTTCTCGGTCGGCGGATTGCTCTGCGCGAACGAGATGATCAGGTGGGCCCACTGGATCGACACAGCCTCGTCACCCTCATGCACGACCGGAACCTGCATCGGCTTGACGTTGACGTCGAAGGCCTTGTCCTGGCCGGAGAAGCTGCGCAGGAAGGCACGCGATTGCGGCGCATCGAGATAGAAGGCGGCCGCGCTCTGGCCCACCAGGCGGCGGGCATCGGGCCGGCCGATCTCGGGAGCAACCAGGCGTTCGTTCATCAGGTCGACGAGAAAGGTCAGGGCCTGACGGCTGGCATCGCTGTCCACCACGACCTTCCCGCTCGGCTCGATCACGTGGCCGCCGAAATTGTAAACCCACATCAGGAAGTCGACGAGGATGTCGCTATTGTTCTTGGTGGCCATGGCATAGGGCACCGAATTGGGCACAGTGTCACGGACCTTGATCAGGTCAGCCTTGAACTCTTCGACGGTCTTGGGCAGCTCGGTGATGCCGGCCTGGGTCAGCACTGCCTGGTTGGCCACCATGCCGATCGAGCCGGACATCAGCGGCAGCGCATATTGCTTGCCGTTGAACTGGCCCATGGCGAGAGCTTCGGGCGCATAGGTCTGGGCGAGGTAATCCTTGCCGAACACCTCGTTGTAGTCGACGAGGCCCGGCAGCGTGCTGAACATGGGCAGCCAGCGTTCGGAAATCTGCGCGACATCGGGCAGCGTCTTGGAGCGGGCACGCAGGAACATGGTCTTCTGCATGTCGCCGAAGGCGGTGCCGATGGGCTCGACCGTCAGACCGGTCTTGGTGGTGAAGCCGTCGATAATGCGATCGACGGATGGCTTGGCCGAGTCTTCAGCGTAGCTGTAGCCCATCCAGCTCAGATCGGCGGCCTGTGCGGCCCCGACGGTGAAGATGCCTGCTGCCAGGGCAGTGGCCATCAGCTTGGTAATCTTCGTCACATTGTCCTCCCTTATGGAACTGTGTTTCAAAGCAAAAAAGTCGAAGTGCCGGCATTCCCCAGCGAGAAATGCCTAGATAACCCCTCCATCGACGATGAAAGTCTGCCCCGTGACCAGCCGCGAGTCGTCGGCGGCCAGGAACAGCGCCATGCGGGCAATGTCAGGGGGAAGCAGGTGCTCCTTGAGGCATTGGCTCTCAAGGTATTCGCGGAACTTGCCTTGGTAGATGGCCTTGGCGCGCACGACCTGCCGCTCGGTCAAGACCCAACCCGGCGCGATGGAATTGACCCGGATGTTGCGCTCGCCGACCTCACGCGCCAGCGACTTGGTCATACCCATCACCGCCGATTTAGCGGTGGTGTAGAAGATCAGGCCCGCCGCACCCTTCATCCAGGAGATCGAGCCCATATTGATGATGGCCCCGCCCCCGACAGCCGCCATGCCCGGCAGCACCGCCTGCGCGGCGAAAAACTGGTGTCGTAGATTGGTCGCCTGCCGCTCATCCCAATATTGGGGCGTCACGTCTTCGATCGGCATGCGGTCGTCGTTGCCGGCATTGTTGACCAGCACGTGGAAGGGTCCGGTTCGATCGGCGAGGCGCGTAATGGCGGTCCGTAGGGCATCAATGTCGCGCAGGTCGGCGACTTCGTAGTACGGCCGCGTCCCGGTGGTCTTCTCGACGGCTTCGGCATGGGCCGCGGCGACCGCGCCGTTCAACTCGATGAAGCCGACCTTGCAGCCCTGCCCGACGAAATGCTCCACCAGCGAGGCACCGATGCCCGAGCCGCCGCCGGTAATCAGCACGCTCTTGCCCACAAGGCTGGGATAGCGCGCCGTGGCGACTTCGACCTTGGCGATCAATTCGGGATGAATGGTCATAGTGCCTCCAGCGCCACTGCGCGGGCCGACGCGATGGAACGGCCATCGGCGGCGAAGACGTGGATCATCTCGGGATCGAAGGCGACGCCGATGGGCTGGTTGCGCGTCACGGCACGTTCGCCCGACAACCGAACGACCAGCATGTCCTCACTGCCGGCCAGCACGACATAGGCATAGGTATCGCTGCCCAGGTGCTCGGTCATGCTGACCACACCGGTCAGGGCATGCGGCTGGGTGAGATCGACCAGTTGGAGATGCTCCGGCCGGATACCGATCTCCGTTGGCGCGGTCGAAAGACCTGCAGGGACAATTACCTCCCCACCCGCGACGGCGAACCGCTGCTCGCCCACCGCCCCACCGAGCGTCAGGAAGTTCATCTTGGGCGAACCGATGAAGCCGGCGACGAAGCGGTTCTGCGGCGTGTTGTAGAGATCGAGAGGCGAGCCGACCTGCTCGACGCGGCCGCCATTGAGCACGACAATCTTGTCGGCCAGCGTCATCGCCTCGATCTGGTCATGGGTGACATAGACCATGGTGGTGCCCAGCCGCTCTTTCATGCGCGCGATCTCGATGCGCATTTCCACGCGCAGCGAGGCATCGAGATTGGACAGCGGTTCATCGAACAGGAAAATACGCGGCTCACGCACGATGGCGCGGCCAATGGCGACGCGCTGGCGCTGCCCACCCGAGAGCTGGCGCGGCTTGCGGTCGAGATAGTTTTCGATACGCAGCACCTTGGCGGCCTTCTCGACGCGCTTGCTGATTTCGTCCTTGCTGGTGCCGGCCAGGCGCAGCGCATAGCCCATATTGTCGGCCACCGACATATGCGGGTAGAGCGCGTAGCTTTGGAACACCATGGCAATGCCGCGTTTGGCCGGGGGCACGTCGTTGACGATCTCGCCCTCGATGGCCATCTGCCCGGCAGTGATTTCGTCCAGTCCGCAGATCAGGCGCAAGAGGGTAGACTTGCCGCAGCCGGAGGGACCGACAAAGGCGACGAATTCACCATCCTCGACGGTAAGATCGATGCCCTTGAGCACTTCGGTGGCGCCGAATGACTTCTTGATGCCGCTGAGTTCAAGCTTGGCCATAATGGTCTTTCAATCAGCCGGCGAACATCGGGTCAGCCAGACCCTTGATGCCGGTATCGATAGCGAAGACGCTGCCGGAAAGCGGCGCGTCGGCGAGTTGAGCGGCCGAGAGGCGGATGCGGGCCGTCGTGACGAACAGGGTCTGCATATCGGGGCCGCCGAAGACGCAGGAGGTGGGACGCGGTACCGGCAGGTTGATGACGCGCTCGACCTTGCCCTCGGGATCGTAGCGGGTGACGCACCAGCCATCCCAATGCGCGACCCAGACAAAGCCCTCGGCATCTACGGTCAGTCCGTCCGGCTTGCCCTCGGAGGCAGGCACGGCAACGAAGGTCCGGCGATTGGCGATGGCGCCCGTCTCAAGATCGAAGTCGTAGGCATAGATCACCTGCTTGGCCGTATCGGCGAAGTAGAAGGTCTTGTCGTCCGGGCTCCAGCCCAGACCGTTGGCAACGTGGAAACCGCGATCCATTTCATAGGTTCGCCCGTCCGGATCGAGGCGCCACAGCCGCCCCTGATCGGGCGAGGTATCGATGGCGAGCGAGCCGGCCCAGAGCCGCCCCTTGCGGTCGCATTTGCCGTCGTTGAAGCGATTGCCCGGGCGGTCGGCTTCGGGCCGCGCAATGGTGGTGATGCTGCCGCTGCCGAGGTCCAGCCCGCGAATTTCGCCATGCATGGCGGTCACGAACCCACCGCGCGTGCGGGGAATGATGAAGCCAACCAGCTCGGGCACCGGCAGGCTGGTATAGGTGCCCTGGACGGGATCGCCGGTATGCACGGCCGGCGCCAGAATATCGACGAAATAGAGCTTTCCGTCCCGCTGGGACCAATGCGGCCCCTCGCCCAGGAAGGTGCTGGCCGGGATCACGCAGCGCACGTCGGCTCGATCGACGCCCAGCGGGCGGGGCTGGATGCCAAGCGACATGGCGAACTCTCCGAAATTGCCGGATGTGCGGCGTGCAGCTTCAATGACTTCGCGCCCCAGCGCATGCAGGCGCTCAGCCGGCAGACGGAAGGACGGACCGATAATGCCGATGGCCCCGATGGGCTCGCCGCGATGGTTGAGGACGGGCGCGGCCACCGACGAGATGCCGATATTCTGCTCGTCGATGGAGACGGCGTAGCCGCGCGCCTTCGTCAGATCGAGCTGGCGGATCAGCTCGTCAAAGTCCGTCGTCGTATGGGGCGTCAGGGCTTCAAGCGGGGTGTCGACCAGCAAGGAGCGCCTTTTTTCCAGCGACATATGGGCAAGAATGGCCTTGCCCAGACCGCTGGCATAGGCGCTTGCGCGGCTGCCGACGCCATTGTTGAGCCGCAGCGGCTGCGGGACTTCCCGCTGGTCGATATAAAGGACACTGCCGCCATCCATGACGCCGAGCCGGATAGCCTCGCCGGTGAGGTCGCGCAGGCGCTCCAGTTCCGGCTCGGCCGCGCCGCGCAGGTCGAAATCGTCCCAGACCTTATGCGCCCATTGGAAGAGGCGCGTGGCCAGCCGATAGGTCTGGTTACGCGGGTCGAACCCCAGCAGCCGCTCTTCGACCAGCGCCTGCAGCAGCCGATGCAGCGTGCCCTTGGGCATGCCGGTCTGATCCAGCAATTCGGTAAAGCGCAGTCCGGCCGGCGTTGACGCCACGATGTCGAGAATCTGGATGCCGCGCGTCAAAGCCTGCACGCCGGGGGTCGAAGGGCTCTCCACCTCGACCTCCTTGTCCGGCACGATCGTGCTCGACTGGGGCTTGCTCATACTCTCTCCCGCCGCCGGTATTGCCCGGCTGATCGACCCAAGGCTCGTTGGCCTTGTTGCCAATCGCATATCTTGGAACTAAGTTCCATGTCAACACGCCAGGCGCGAACGGTCTCGTGCAGGAGGAAAAGTGCGCATCACCAAAGTTGACCATTGGCTGGTCAGAATGCCGTTTACCGAAGACATCTTGTGGGGTTCGGGGCGGCGCATCGGCACCACGAGACTGGTCTGCCGCATCGAGACCGATGCCGGAATCATCGGCTGGGGCGAGACCATTTCGCTCATCGCCAACGTGCCGGCGGTCTTTGCCGACATCGTCGCGCCGCTGGCCATCGGCTATCAGGTGTCCGATGTGGAGCGCCTGCACCGCCACGTCCTGGGCGCCGGCTTCTATCACCACAAGCGCGCCGCCGTAATGGCGATCGCCGCGCTGGAAATGGCCATGTGGGATGCGTTGGGCAAGCAGGCCAAACTGCCACTTTACGCACTCTGGGGTGGCAAGTGGCGGCAGGACGTGGAAGCCGCCGCCTATCTGTTCACCAACGAACCCAAGGGCCTGACCGAGCGCCTGCAACGCTTTCTCGATCGCGGCTACGAGACGTTCAAAGTCAAGATCGGCTTTGACGAACGCACCGACATCATCCTCGCCGAGGCCGCCCGCAAGGTTATCGGCTCGCACCCGCTGCGCCTCGACGTCAACGGCGCTTGGCACCCCGGCACCGCCAAGCGACAGTTGGAAAAGCTGCGCCCGTTCGATCCCGCCTATGTCGAGCAACCCCTCGAGCTTGACGATCTGGCCGGGCACGCCGCACTCGTCGCCAACTCGCCCGTTCCGATCGCCCTCGACGAAAGCGCCTATACCCTCGCCGATGTCGGCAACATCGTTCGCGCCAGCGCAGCCGACGTCGTCTTGCTCGATCCGCATGAAGCCGGCGGGCTGTGGCAGACCATCAAGGCCGCCGCGATCTGCGAAGCCGTCGGCATTCCGGTGACCCTGCATTCCGGCGCCGAGCTAGCCTTGTCGCAATCGGCCTATATTCACCTGGCGGCGTCCATTCCGAACCTTTCGCTCGCCATCGATACGGAGCGCGCCTATCTCGGCGGCGATATCAGCCCCAATCCTCCTGTTCTGACCGATGGCCGCTTTGCCATCTCCGAGGAACCCGGCCTGGGTGTCAATGTCGATGTCGGCATGCTTGAGCGCTACAAGGTCGACGGCATCGCCGGGGCCTATCTCGATACCTCCCGCAAGGACTGGTTCCCTACCAAACCCGCCTATTGAGGCCCGATATGTACATTGCGATCGAGTGGACCTCGTCCGCGTTTCACGCCTGGCTCATACAAGCGGACGGCACAGTCGCCGCCGAACACCAGAGCCTTGCCGGCGTCAATTCCGTGCGAGACGGCTCTTTTGAGGCCTGCCTTCGCAGCGAAATCGGCGCATGGCTGCCTCAAAGCAAAGCCATCCTTCTGTCAGGAATGGTGACGAGCCGCACCGGCTGGGTGGAAACACCCTTCGCCATGGCTCCTGCCGGAATTGCCGACATGCTGGCTCAAGCCATTCGCAGCGACCTGCCCAACCTGCCGCCGCTCTATTTCCTGCCAGGCATCGCGCGCCTCGACCCGCTACCCGACGTCATGCGGGGCGAGGAAATGGGCATTTTCGGAATGGAGTCACCGCTGCCTGATCTGCTCGTGCTCCCGGGCGCCCACAGCAAATGGGTGCGAACCGACGGCCAACGCATTGTGGACCTGACCACATATATGTCGGGCGAAATCCTCAATCTGCTGCGTCGGGATTCGCTGGTCTCCAGACTAATCCCGGCAGAATACGTGCCTAACGCCGCGGCCTTCGACCGTGGCGTCGCGATCGCGCGCGACAAGTCTCTATTGCGCGGAGGCGTATTGCAGCGCGTCTTCTCGGCCCGTTCGTTGGTTCTCTTCGACCAGTTGCCGCCGGCCGACATCGCCGACTACCTGGCAGGCGTCGTCTTCGGTTCCGAGATCGTGGAAGCGCTGGCGGGCGAGGATCGACCCGACACTGTTACTGTCCTCGGCGAGACACCGCTAGCGGCCTCCTACCGCCGCGCACTTGCGCAGTTTGGCATTGCCAGCCCTTTGAGCAGCAGCCGGCCATATGATAGTTTCGCCAAACTGATTGCCGCACTCGAGACCCGGTAACATTCTTGGCCCCGATCCCCCTGACTTCCGGGCCGTTGAGAGCGGTGGCGACGCCGGACGGCGGCGGGCTGCTTGAGCTGTCGATCGAACAGAATGGCCGTCGCCACCATATCCTGCGCCCTGCGAGCGCGGCTCCGGCAACGCCGCTGGACCGGGCGATGATCGTCATGGCGCCCTGGTGCAACAGGATCGGGGGCGGAGGTGTCCGGGCGGGTGACCGGTTCTATCCCATCGCACCCAACGTCGACGGCTTTCCGATGCCCCTGCACGGCACGGCTTTTCAAAACTTGTGGACGATCGCCGATCAGCGAGACACCCATCTCGAGATGACGCTCGACGCCCCCGCAACCGACAACTTCAACTATCAGGCCCGGATTTCATACACATTGTCCCCGACTGATCTGACCGTGCGGCTGACAGTCATCAACACCGGCTGCGACCTAATGCCTTTCGGCATCGGGCTTCACCCTTGGTTCGCAACCGACGACCGGACGGCCCTGCAGTTTCACGCAACGAAGCAGGTAATGACCGACGATTCAGGTCTTCCAACGCAGATCGGCAATCTCGTCGACGACTTCAGAATACCCCGCGAACTGCCCGATGGACGCATTGATCACTCGTTCCTGGGCTGGGACGGCTGCGCCAGATTGCGCAATGCCGACAGCGTCGTGACTATGCACAGCACCGCACCGATCCTGCACGTCTTCTCTCCCGGCCCGTCCGCTGAGTTCTGTTGCCTCGAACCCCAGACCACCTTTCCAAACAGCGCCAACGTCGAACCCAACGGCACCAGTTTGCTGGCGGGCAACGCGAAGGCATCGCTCGCAATGACCATCTCGCGAATTCAGACTTCGGGATGAAAGGGCGGGAGATCTAGCTGCCCGAGAAGCGAAGGTCGTCTACTGCCACGATGCAGTGTGCATAGCGATCGTCGATCACCGCCCCGCTTATTTTGCTGTTTGCGAGCTGACCGCCGGCGCGCGATTTGCGTCGGCACGCTCTACCTACTGCGCCATCACGAAATGGCTGTCCGACACCTGCGAGTACGAGCGCACCGGCGGCACGTATTCGGGTTTTCGGACCGGGCTCTTGATGTCGTCGTTGCCGATATTGCGGCGGCGTTGACGCTGTGTCGGGTCGGCGACCGGGATCGCTGCCAGGAGCTTCCTGGTATAGGGATGCTGCGGGTTGGAAAAGATTTCGGATCGCGTGCCCATTTCGACGATCTCGCCGAGGAACATGACTGCCACGCGGTGGCTGACGCGTTCGACCACGGCCATGTCGTGGGAGATGAACAGGTAGCTCAGCCGCAGGCTTTCCTGCAGGTCGAGCATCAGGTTGACCACCTGCGCCTTGATCGACACGTCCAACGCCGAAACGCTCTCATCGGCGACGATGACGCTCGGTTTGACCGCAAGCGCGCGCGCGATGCAGACGCGCTGGCGTTGACCGCCCGAGAGCTGGTGCGGATAGCGGTTCGCCATGGCCGATGACAGGCCGACGCGCTCCAGTAGCTCCGCAATGCGCTCCGGCGCTTCCTTCGATGTAGCCATGCCGTGCAGCAACATCGGCTCGGCGATGGCTCCGCCGACGGTCATGCGCGGGTTCAGGCTCGCAAATGGGTCCTGGAAGATCATCTGCATGCGCTTGCGCCGCGCACGCAATTCATCATCGCCCAGGCCGATGATTTCCTCGCCATTAAGCTTCACGGACCCGCTTGACGGCGTCACCAATTGCAGGATGGACAACCCGGTGGACGACTTGCCGCAGCCGGACTCGCCGACAAGCGCCAGGGTTTCGCCCGGCTGGAGGGAGAAGGAGACGTTTTCGACAGCGTGCACCCTGCCCTTCACGCGGCCCATCATGCCAGAGCGGATGGTGAAGCGCGTAGTGAGGTTGTTCACCTCCAATACGGGCGTAGCGGCGTGGTCGACCGTGTCTAAGCTGGCAGCGGCCTCGCCCAGCTTGCCCGTCTCCGTGTCGGCGATGGCAAATTTACGCGGCCGCGGCTCGGTTGCCATGGCCCCAAGCTTGGGCACAGCCGAAAGCAGCGCTTTGGTATAGGGCTGCTCGGGCGAAGCGAAGATATCGATGGTCGGCCGATCCTCGACAACGAGGCCACGGCGCATCACCACCGTGCGATCGGCAATTTCCGCGACAACGCCCATGTCGTGGGTGATGAAGAGGACCGACATGTCCTCCTCATCCTGCAGCGCCTTGATGAGTTCGATGATCTGCGCCTGGATGGTGACATCAAGCGCCGTGGTCGGCTCGTCGGCAATAAGCAGGCGCGGGCTGCAGGCAAGCGCCATCGCGATCATCACGCGCTGCCGCATGCCGCCGGAAAACTGGTGCGCATGCTCGCCATAGCGCGCCTTGGCATCGGGAATACGCACACGATCAAGCTGGCGGATGGCTTCGGCCTTGGCTTCCGCACTAGAGACCGCCTTGTGCGCCATGATTGCCTCGGCAATCTGCTCGCCCACCGGCATCACCGGATTGAGGCTGGTCATCGGCTCCTGGAAGATCATGCCGATGCTCTTGCCGCGCACACTATTCATCTGAGCATCGGAAAGGCCGAGCAGTTCCTTTCCTTCGAGTCGGATGCTGCCCTCGGTACGCGTATTGGCAGGATTGTTGAGCTGCATGATCGACATGGCCGTAACGCTCTTGCCCGAGCCGGATTCCCCGACCAGCGCCACGGTTTCCCGCTTACCCACGGAGAAGCTGACGCCGTGCACCACTTCGATCCACTTGTTGCGGTTGCGGAATGACGTTTTGAGCCCGTTGACGGACAGCACGGGGCTGGACATGGCTTGCTCCTCCGGCGGGCGGCAGCATCGCGGCCGCACCATTAAGCGCATCTAGCGGCAGTACTCAAAAATTGTCAAGTTATCATCCACCTGTAAAAACACGAGACGTGAATTTCAAAAATACTATATATTTCAGTTGATTGATGTCGGCGCGCCCGCTTACGCCACTGCCAGAAACGCGGCAGAAATATTGACATGTTCACCTAGATGTTTACAACATGAACGAAGCCCTGTGAGGGCCGACGGAGGTTTCAAGGTGCAGCTGGCCATTGTGGCGGATGATCTGACGGGAGCGCTCGACGTGAGCGCGCCGATCGCCGCTCATGGCCTGCGGGTTGTCGTGGCCGCCTCCCCTGACGCCACCGACCAGGCGGTCAGCAGTGGCGCCGATGTCGTCGTCGTCAACACCTTGAGCCGCGAAGGCAGTGTCGAGGACGCACGCATTGCAGTGGCAACCGTGTCGCAAAAGCTCGCAGCGGCGCGCCCCTTGCTTGCATTGAAGAAGGTGGACTCTCGTCTCAAGGGCCATGTCGCCGTTGAGGTCGAGGCGATGATGGTAGCGTTCGGCCGCAGCAAGGCTGTTGTGGCGCCGGCCGTGCCAAGCCAGGGCCGCACCGTAGAGGCCGGCCGGGTCATCGGCAGCGGCGTCGCCTCCCCTATCAGCATCTCGAGCGTGATGGGTGACATCCCCTTCGAAGCGCCAGATACAGCCGACATGGGAGAATTGGACAGCCTGGTGCGCAACCTGGCGTCCGATGCATTGCCCGTGGGCGCAAGCGGCTTGGGCCTGGCGGTGGCGCGCCTGCTCGGCCGGAACTCCGCATCCCTGTTGCAGCCGGTCGGCCCGCTGCTGGTCGCGGTGGGCTCCCATGACCCAATCACGCTCCGGCAGGTGGACGTTGCGATCGCGGGAAGGGCATTCAACCACCTCGTTTCGCGCGATGGATCACTTGCCGAGGCCGGAGACGGGCCGTTGCTGGCGCAGGCAATGGTGCCCCGCGACGGCGATTTCGCCGCCGCGATGGCGCGGTTCGGCCGCTCGGTCGCCGACATCCTGCGCGAGGGCAAGTTTGCCACCGCGCTGCTTACGGGTGGCGAGACCGCGCAATCCGTTCTCCGGGAACTCGACATCGATTGCCTGGAAGTGCTGGGCGAAGTATTGCCCGGCATAGCTGCGGCACGCGCCTTGTCGGGCGAGCGCAATCTCACAATATTGACGAAGTCCGGCGGCTTCGGCACACCTGACGACATTCTGCGGCTTGCAGCAGCCACGCAAGGCACCGTGTCGTTTACTGACTATGCATTGGCGGGGGGACAATGATGAGCGACGTGAAACAGCCCGGCGCGGGTTTTGACGACGAGCCACGGCATCGCACGCTCTTTGCCGATCGCGTTTACCAGCTATTGCTGACGCGCATCTCAAATGGCGAATATGCGCCCGACCATAAATTGCCCAGCGAGAAAGAACTATCGGACCAGTTCGACGTAAGCCGCCCGATCGTTCGTGAAGCGCTGGAAAAGCTGCGAAACGAAGGCCTGATCTATTCGCGACAGGGCGCCGGCAGCTTCGTGCGGCTGCGCAGCGAGCCGCGCTCTCTCGGCTTTCCGCCAGTGGAAACCATCGCCGATATCCAGCGCTGCTACGAATTTCGCCTGACCATCGAGCCGGAGGCCGCCTATTTCGCGGCACAGCGGCGTAACGAGGCGGCGGTAAACTCCATCGGCCGCGTGGTCGATCTGCTGTCGAATGCCACCGACCAGCAACGGCACCGCGAGGACACGGACTTTGCGTTCCACCTCGCCATCGCCGATGCATCCAACAACCACTATTACAGCTCGGCCATGCAGGCGCTGCGCACCCATATCGCCGTGGGCATGAAGCTGCACGGGCTGGCGCTGATGGGGCCGGGGCGCGGGCTGGAAAAGGTGCTGGGTGAGCATCGGGCGATCTTCGAAGCGATCCGCGACGGCGAAGCCGAAACCGCACGGACGCTGATGCGACAGCACCTCGAAGGCTCGCGAGACCGGTTGTTCGAAGGGCGGATGCTGGATCTGTCTCTTTAGGTGACGCCTATCGTCTCAAGATAAAGCCTCTTCACCTCATCCACCTTCATATCCGTTGCGACCTCGGCATTTGGGCTACCGGTGCCAGGCAGGGTAATGCCCATCGAAATCTCGCTGCGATTTTCAACGGTCACGTGCATCGGCTGCGTCGGATAATAGCTGCGGTCAATGCTCCACAGGATAGGAGCCAGGTCGTACATCACGGGCCCCGGCTTGCTGCCCTTTGTCGGCCACCACATATCGATGCACGCCGAAAGTGCATCCGTCAGCGGCGTGCCGGTGGCGCGGATACGTTCGCAATCTTCGGGCATGAGCACGAATTTGCGCGTGGCGCTCCACGTGCCGGCGAAAAGCGGCACCCCACTGCTGAACACGATCGACGCCGCGTCCGGGTCCCACTTGATGTTGTGTTCGCGGTGGTTGAACTGGAACTCGCCACCCATGATGGCGATCCATTTCAACTGGCTCGCAAGCCTGGGGTAACGACGAAGTGCGACGGCAATGTTGGTCAACGGACCGATGCCGATGAGCGCTATGTCTCCGGCATGCTTTTCGGCGGTCTCTCCGATTAGCTGGATCGCATCCTCGCGCGGCGGCGCGAGTTGGGCTGCATCCTTGACGAAGCCCCCCTGCTTGATCCGGAAACCCGGCTTGACCAGCTGCGCATATTCTTCGGGGAGCAACTGGCGCAGCGGCAGGTTCATGCCCGGGGCGTAGGGGACATCTTCGCGACCCATGACCTTGAGCAATTGCGCCACGATCTGCGCCCTGACACCGGAATCGGCGGTCACGGTCGTCAGCGCACGCACTGCCAGTTCCGGCCGAAGCAGCGCGAAGGCCAGGGCCAGCACGTCATCGACGTCATCGCCGGCGTCAGTGTCGATGATGACGTTCAACGGCCCCGTATGGGTATCGTTCATGCCCAAGCGCCCCTCGCCTAGTACGCCGCCCGGTAAAGCCCCAATATGTCGCCCACACTCATCTCCCGCGGATTGAAGTCAAGCAACCGGCGGATGTCGTGGGCCTCCTCAGCCATCGACTGCAAGGCCTCGGCCGGCACGCCGAGCCTCGACATGTGCATTTCGACGCCAAGGTCGGCGCAATAGCGATAGGCGCCTTCCAGCAGGTCATCGCCAAAGCCCATGAGATCGGCGATCTCGGCAGTCTTGCTGGCTTCCGCCGCCGCGTTGAATGCCAGGGTATGCGGGAAGATCACCGCATTGGCGATGCCGTGCGGGATGCCGTAGCGCGTTCCAAGCGGGTAGGAGAGCGCATGACCCGCCGTCGTATTCACCGGCCCCAGGCACAAGCCGCCGTAAAGCGCCGCCATGGCAAGCCCGGCGCGCGCTTCGACGTCATTGCCGTCGGCCACGGCACGCTTGAGATATTGCCCAACCAGCGAGATGCCGGCCCGCGCATAGATGTCGATCAGCGGATGCGCACGCCTGGAGGTGAAGCTCTCGACGCAATGCGCCAGCGCGTCGACACCGGTAGCGGCGGTCACGGCGGCGGGAAGCGACAGGGTCAGGTCAGGATCGACGATTGCCAGGTCAGCAACCATGTGGCGGCTGTCGGCGGCCGACTTCGCCTGGCTTGCCGGATCCGTCACCAGCGCACGCGCGCCAACCTCGCTGCCGGTACCGGCAGTGGTGGGGATGGCGATCAGCGTGCAACTGCGCGGATCGGCCTTGCCAACGCCCACGATATCGCGAAAGGCCTTGCCGCTGCCCATCAGCACCGCGACGAGCTTGGCGAGGTCCATGGCGCTGCCGCCGCCGAAGCTGACGATCACGTCGGGCTCAAAGCCACGCGCCTCATCCAGCGCCTGCTCGAGATTGGGGAGATCGGGTTCGGGCCTGACCTTGGAGAAGATGTGGTGCTGAGCCGGAAGACCCAGCAGATCGGCGCGTGAGGCATTGAATGCATCGGCGACGATCAGCACACGCTTGTCCGCCCAATCCGGAACGAATTCTCCAAGCATCCGCGCCTTGCCCGGGCCGTATTCGATACGCGGCTGGACGAACGAAACAGGACGCAGCAATGCGCTGGCCGCGACGGCAGAGTGAGCCGATGACATTTATTTGGCACCCTTGGGGTTGAGCGCGTCGTTGAGGCCGTCGCCGATAAAGCTGAAGGCTACCGAAGCGATGGCAAGCGCAATGGCAGGCGCCGCCAGCAGATGCGGATATTGCTGCCAGGTGCGAAGACCGTCCGAGATCATCAGGCCCCAGCTGGGGGTGGGAGGCTGCACGCCGACGCCGAGGAAACTGAAGGCGCTTTCCAGCACCATGGCGCCGCCGAGCCCCGCCGACACCGTCACGATCAGCGGGCCGATGGAATTGGGGATCAGGTAGCGCAGGATGATCTGGCTGCTGGTGAGACCCAACGAGCGGGCGGCAAGCACATAGGGTTGGCTGCGCACGGTGAGGACCTGCGCACGCACCGTGCGGGCATAGGGCGGCCACATCACCAGCGCGATCGTGCCGAACACCATGATGAAATCGACGATCACGGTGTTGCGGAACAGCATGTTCCCCGTCGCCATGTACATCGAATCCATCCACCGGCCGAGCGGCGGCTTCATCGATGTGTTGATGACGATGACGAGCAGCAGGTTCGGCACCGACATGAAGATGTCGGTAAACCACATGATCGTCGCATCGACCTTGCCGCCGAAATAGCCGGCAATCGCGCCCAGCGCCGAGCCGATGACCACCGAAATACCAGTGACGACAATAGCAACCAGGAAGGCCGTGCGCGTGCCGTAGATCAGGCGGCTCGCCACGTCACGGCCCAGTTCGTCAGTGCCGAGCCAGTGCTGCATCGAGGGCGGCAGGTTGCGCGCATCGAGGCTCTGCGTGAGGAAGTCGTAGGGGGTCAGCGCCGGACCGAAAATGGCAACGAGCGCGAGAATGGCAATCGCGGCCAGGCCGACCATGGCGATCTTGTTGGCGGTAAGACGGACCCAGGCGTCCGACCACAGGCCTGTCGGTTTTTCCTCGAGCTTGGGGATGCCGGCGCGATCGATGGCGGTCATGTCCCTACTTCCTCTCGGCGGCGCGCGGATCGAGCAGCGGATAGGCCAGATCGATCACGAGGTTGGAAACCATCACCAGCGCCGACGCGATGAGCGTTACGGCGAGGATGACGGGATAGTCGGAATTGAGCAGCGACTGGATTGCCAGGCGCCCGAGCCCAGGCAGCCCAAAAACCAGCTCAACGAACACGGCGCCGTTGACGAGCGTGATCATGATGAGGCCGAGCTGGGTCAGCACCGGCGTCAGGATCGGCCGCAGGATGTGGCGGGTGACGACCTTGCGGGCCGGCAGGCCCTTGGCGCGCGCGGTACGGACAAAATCCTCGCTCAGCACCTCGATCACCGCCGAGCGGGTCTGGCGCACGATGAGCGCAATGGGGTGCATGGAGAGCACGATGAGCGGCAGGATCACCCGCATGTCGAGCAATCCGCCCCAGCCATAGGGCACCGAGCCACCCGGCAGGATGACGATCAGCAGCACCATCAGGATCGGGCCGGCGACATAGGCCGGGATGGCATAGAAGAACAGTGCCGAGCCGAGAATGGCGTAGTCCACCGCCGTATTCTGGCGCAGGGCGGCGATGACGCCGAGCGGGATCGCGACGATGGCGGTGAGCACGATGGCAACCAGGCCGAGCTGGATCGAAACCGGCGCTGCCGCCGCAATGGTGCGTGCCACGGATCGGCCAGACGTCAGCGAATTGCCGAAATCGAAATGCAGAACACGCCAGAGATAGTCGCCGAACTGGATGAAGAAGGGACGATCGAGGCCCGCCTGCTCACGGATGGCCGCAAGACGCGCCGGGTCGAAAGCTATGCCGCCCGGCTCGCGCAGGAAGATGAGCTTGATAGGATCACCGGCACCGTAGAAGGCCAGCGCATAGACCGCGAGCAGCACCAGAAGCACTGACGGGATCCACAGCAGCAGCCGCTTCAAAGCGTAAGAGAGCATTGCCGAACCTCGACTATAGGGCCGCGCCAGCGGCGCGGCCTCATGAGTGTAGCTGCTTGCCCCAGATCAGGAGATCTCGATGTTCCAGGGGGCGAACACCTGCCAGTCGAGGTTCTTTTCCATGCCGGCAACGTTGGCCAGGGCCCAACGCGACATGCTCTCGTAGTACCAGGGCAGCAGCTGGTAATCCTCGCGGAACACGCGCTGGGCCTGCTGGGCCAGTTCATCGCGCTTCGGGTCATCCACCGGCAGCGGCGCCGCCTCGTCGAGCAGCTTGTCCACTTCCGGGTTGGAATAGCCGTTCATCTTGTCCTTGGCGACGCCCGACCGCGAATGGATCACGGTGCGCAGGAACTCGGTCGCATCCGGAACGCGCGAGCCGGCATCGTCGCGCACGATATGCACGTCGGACGGCGCGAAGTTATCGAGCGTCGGCTTGAGCTCCACGGCCGTGATGCCGAGGTTCTGCCGCCACTGCTCGACCGCGAACTGCGCCGCCGCCTGCTCGCCAGGCTGGATCACGCCGGCAAAGATGATGCGCGGCAGCTTATCGGCCGAACCATATTTCGAGGCAGCCAGCGCGGCACGCGCCGCTTCCGGATCATAGGGATAGGGCTCCCAGTTCGGATCGACGCCTTTGACGCCGACAAGAATCTGCTCGGCCTGCTTGTGCGGCCCCTTCGGCCAGGAGGCCCGCATCATCTGGGCGCGGTCGACGGCCAGGATCAGGGCCTTGCGAACGTTGACATCGTCGAACGGCGCCGTCTTGGAGTTGAAGTAGAAATGCTGGCCGCTCGGGATTTCGGTGCCCTTGCTGAATTCCGGCCCGAGGTCATCGACGATGGTCGGCGTAACAAGGGCTGTGTGGGCGTGATACTCGCCCTGCTTGAGCATGGCCGTCGCGGTAACCGGGTCCTCGATCACGCGCAGCTCGATACGGGAGAGCTTGACCTTCGGGCCGAAGAAATTCTCGTTGGGCTCCCAGGCCACGAAACCATCATCCAGGTTCATCTCGACCAGCTTGAACGGGCCGGAGCTGATGACGCCGCCTTCTGGCATGTACCAGTCGGGGTTCTGGTTGCCGTCCTCGCCGCGCGACTGCGACACCTTGGAAATCGGCACCAGATGGTTTGCCAGGCGCATGTAGAAGATCGGATCGGGAGCCTTGAGGTTCACCTGAACCGTGCCGTCATCGACGATGGTTACACCCGAAAGCTCCGTACCGGCGCCACCGGAGAGCTCGTCGTAGCCAACCACGTTGGTGAGCACGAGCGGCACGCGCTGGTTGGCGGTCAACGGCATCGACGCCATTTCCCACGAGCCCTTCACATCGGCCGGCGTGATCGGCGAGCCGTCCGAGAACACCGCGTTGGGCGCCATCTTGAACGTCCACTGCGTCCAGTCGGCATTGGGCTCCCAGCTGGTGAAGACATAGGGCTGCACTTCGCCCTTGTCGTTGAAATACATCGGCGACGCCCACCACAGCGAATGCCAGCGCAGGGCTGCACCGCCGCCGCGATAGGGCGACCAGTTCATGTCGAATGACGGATGAATGATCTTGAAGGTCTGCTGCGGCTGGGCGAATGCCCTGCCCCCAAGCATACCAAAGGCGGTCATGCTGAAGATGACACCAGCGCCCCCGCGAAGCACGTCGCGGCGCGACAGGCCGCCAGTCGACTTTTCGACCATGGATTCCTCCCTATTGCTCACCACGCCCTCCGGCGAAAGCCGCCCATGGTGATGGCGACCGAATGTTCACCACCGGAGCGCCATCCTGTCAACATGTATCTCGTGCTTCAAACACAAACGTACATATCAATCTTTTATCTCGTTGTTTTATCGCATTAAATTATGAATTTGCATCTACAAAACCCACATGATAATGACTTTACAAGTTGAAAAATGCAGGGAGTGAGCACCATGTCGCAGGCTACCATTGAGGCCGACGGAACGATCCGTAGGGCTTCGGGCGATGCACAAAGGGAGGAGGCATTCCTGCCTACGCACGTGGCGCAGACGCACGCCTCGTTCCTGCTCGCGCTGAGCAACGGCGACCTCGCCTGCACGTGGTTCGGCGGCATGGAAGAGGGCAAGCCGGACGGCTCGATCTACTTCACCCGTCTCCCTGCCGGCACGAACCAGTGGACTCCCGAGATCAAGGTTTCCGACGATCCGGAGCGATCCGAACAGAACCCGGTCCTCTTCCAGGCGCCTTCGGGCGATCTTTGGCTGATCTGGACCGGCCAGCTTTTTGGCAACCAGGCCACGGCCATTGTCCGCCGCCGCATCTCGAAGGATGGCGGCCGGAGCTGGGGCGACATCGAAACCATGTTCGACGAAGTCGGCACCTTCATCCGCCAGCCCATGCTGGTTCTCGACAACGGAGACTGGATACTGCCGATCTTCCACTGCCTCCCGGTTCCGGGCGAAGAGTGGAAAGGCCAGAACGACGTCAGCGCGGTCAAGATCAGTGCCGACCAGGGCAAGACCTGGGCCGAATACGCCGTGCCCGACAGCAAGGGTGCCGTGCACATGAACATCGTGCAGCGCAAGGACGGCACGCTGGCAGCATTCTTCCGCAGTCGCTACGCCGACAACATCCAGGTCTCGACCTCCACAGATCGCGGCCGCACCTGGAGCAAGCCGGTCGCCACGGCGCTGCCCAACAACAATTCGTCGATCCAGGTCCGCGACCTCGGCAACGGCACCTGGGCGCTGGTGTTCAACAACGTCGCCGCCGAACCCGAGATCCGCGCCAATGCCAAGGGCGGCCCGGTCTGGGGCGTTCCGCGCTCCCCACTTTCGATCGCTCTTTCCCACGACGAAGGCCGGACATGGCCAGAAATCCGCGACATCGAGCTTGCACCCGAGCCGCCGCCTGCGCTCAATCTCGACAAGCCCGACCGCCGCGCCCGCGAGTTGTCCTATCCGACCGTCACCGCTGACGCACGGGGCCGGATCAACGTGGCCTATACGTGGTTCCGCCGGGCTATCAAGTTCGTACGCTTCCACCCCGATTGGGTGAAAGGCGCCTGAGGAGATTGTCCATGGCAACCGCCAGCAAACCTATCGCCATCACCATGGGCGACCCCGCCGGCGTCGGCGCCGAGGTGATCGTAAAGGCGGCGGCCGAACTACCCGAGGCAGTCCGCGACCAGCTTGTCGTCGTCGGCTCCATCGAGACGCTGGGAAAAGCCATCGCCGTTACCGGCGCCAACCTCAAGCCGGGCCATGCCGACGCGCCTCCCTCCGCCAACCTGCTGCGGGTCGAGCACGTGCATGTCGACGGCATGCCCCTGCCCTTCGGCAAGCTCGATCCCATCGGCGGCGAAGCGAGCTACCGCTACATCGCCCGCGCCGTCGAGTTGACCACGGCCGGCAAGACGGCAGGCATCGTCACCGCGCCGATCAACAAGGAAGCGCTGAACCTCGCCGGCCACCATTTCGACGGCCACACCGGCATGCTTGCCCATCTCACCGGCGCGCGCTCGAGCTTCATGCTGCTGGCCTCCGAGAAACTCAAGGTCATCCACGTATCGACTCACGTGTCGCTCAAGGACGCCATCGGCCGCGCCACGCCGCAGCGTATCCTCGAAACGGTGCGCGTCGGCTACAACCACCTCCGCCGCATCGGTTATGACAACCCGCGCATCGCGGTCGCCGGTATCAACCCGCATTGCGGTGAGAACGGGCTGTTCGGCCGCGAAGACGACGAGCAGGTCGCCCCAGGCGTCGAACTCGCCCGCGCCGAAGGTATCAACGTCGTCGGGCCGATCTCGGCCGATACGCTCTATTACCGCGCCCATTCCGGCGCCTTCGACCTGGTGGTCGCCCAATACCACGATCAAGGTCACATCCCGATCAAGCTGGTGGCCTTCGATACGGCAGTAAACGTCTCGCTCGGTCTTCCCATCGACCGCACCTCGGTCGATCACGGCACCGCCTTCGACCTGGCCGGCACCGGCAAGGCCAAGCACGTCAACATGCTTGCAGCCATAGACTATGCCCGCAAGCTCGCCGCCTCGCGCGCCCAAACCTGAGAGCCGTTTCATGTCCTCGATCAAAGGCGTATTCAGCGCCGCCGCCACGCCGGTCAACGCAGACTTTACGCCCGACCATGGCGCGCTTGTTGCCCACTCCAAACAGCTTCTGGCCGACGGCCTGCACGGCATCGCGCTGCTCGGTTCGACCGGGGAGGCCAACTCGTTCTCGACCGCTGAACGCATGACAATGCTGGAAGCCATGGTCAAGGCCGGTATCCCCGCCGACGCGCTGCTGCCCGGCACCGGGCTCTGCGCCCTGCCCGAGACCATTGCACTGACGAAGCATGCGCTGAGCCTGGGCGTCACCAAGGTCGTGATGCTGCCCCCCTTCTACTACAAGGGCGTCTCGGACCAGGGCCTGCTCGATGCCTATAGCCACGTGCTCGACAGCATCGCCGACGACCGGCTGCAGGTCATCCTCTACCACATCCCGCCAATCTCCCAGATACCGCTCAGCCACGATCTGATCGGCACGCTGATCGAAAAATACCCGGGCACCATTGCCGGCGTAAAAGACTCCGGCGGCGCACTCGACAACATGGTTGCCATGGTCAAGCGCTTCCCAACGCTCTCGGTGCTCGCCGGTGCCGATCCGCTGCTGCTCCCGCTTCTCCAGCAAGGCGGTGCGGGCTGCATCACCGCCACCTCGAACCTGGCCGGCAAGCAATTGCGCACGGTGTTCGACAAGTTCGCCGATCCTTCGGCCACGGCTGAGGTCGATGCTGCGCAAAAGCGCATCGTGGCCCTGCGCGAAGCCTCGAACAGCTTCCCGCAGATACCCACCATCAAGGCCATGGTCGCTCATCGATACCAGCAGCCCCATTGGGCCAATACGCGCCCGCCGCTGGTTCGTCTCACCGACGAGCAGATCGGCAAGCTGGGCCACATCCTCGACAAGGTCGATGCGGACTTCCCTGCATGAAGGTCGATGAGCTCCTGAAGACCGGCCGCCGCGGCCTGCGCACCCGGCCGGGTACCCTGCTGCTCGGCTCGACCGGCGCCCGGCTCTGGGCCGACTATCTCGACGACGCACCCGGCTTCTCAGGAGCCCTCGACTTCATCCACAAACTCAACATGCCACTGCTCTTTTCCGTAGAGAGCGACGGCAGAGGGGCAACGATGCCGTCCGAGGTGGAGTGGCGTCCAAGCCACCTCACCGCGCGCACGAGTTTCGGCGACCTCTCCCTGGAAGAATGCAAGTTCATCACCTGGGAAGACGAAGCGATCTCAATCCAGCGCTGGCACAACGGCAGCGACAAACCTGTCACGCTCCGCGTCAGGATCGATTCTGAATGGGTCCATCGGGATGGCGCAGTTGCGCGGGGAGAGCGCCTCATCGAAGCCCACGGCCTCACACTGCGCACCGTCATCGCGGTAAACGAGCCCAGTCTGTGGACCGGTCTGACAATTCCCCCCGGAACGTCGGTCGATCTGGTGATCGCCGCTGCGGTCGGTGTAGCCGAGTCAGACGACTGGACCACGCTCGCCGCCAAGGCCACCAAGGCCGCGGCCACCCCGGGGGCCGCGCTGCTCACCAGCCAGCGGGCCGCCTACCAATCCTTCTTCGATCAGGTGCCGCACTTCTCGAGCAGCAGCCCGGTGCTCGATCGGCTCTACGCCTATCGCTGGTACCTGATGCGCCACACGCTGGCGCGGCCGGGCCTCGCTCCGCTCGACGGGTCGCTCTTCTACGAAGGCCGCTCGCACAAGATGACCAAGGCGCCCTGGTCGCCGGTCGGCTGGGAATTCTCGAAACTCATCCCGCTCTCGACGCCCATGCACCTTCTCGAGGCGCGCTGGCACCACGACCCGCATCTCATCGACGGCCTCTTCCATGTCCTCGCCGGTGCCCAGCGCGACGACGGCCAGTTCGATGCCCGCACCCTGACGCGGACAATTCACCCCTATGCCAATTTCATGGGCTGGGGCACCTATCAATACGCACTGGCAAAGGGCCTCGATGACAACACCCGCGCAGCCCTGCCCTTGCTGAAGGCGCAGGTGCGCGGCGAGTCGGAATTCCTGGCGACGGCCGGCGATAACCTGCCGATCCAGCAGCGCCACCAGCTGACCGGCAAGGAATACCAGCCGAGTTACTGGTACTTCCACGACTACCCCGATGACCCGTTCGACCAGTCGACCTACACCCCGCTGAAGCGGGTGGATCGCGCCATCTACCAATACCTCAATGCCCGCGGCACCGCCGCTTTATGCCGGCTCGCCGGCGACACCGAAGCCGCCGAATTCGATGCCCTTGCCGAGGCTATCGCCAAAGACGTGCTCGCCAAGCAATGGGATGCCGACACCGCCTTCTTCTACGACCTGCATCACGCAACCGACGAAAAAGCGATGGTTCGCAACATAGTCGGCTTCTATCCCTGGTGGGCTGAAATGACCGGCGCCGAGCACCTGAACGGCTTCCTTGCCGCGCTGGGGCCGGATGAATTCGATACGCCCAACCCCTTCCCCTCCGTCTCGCCGCAATGCCCCGTGTTTCAGCCCGGCGGCAGCTGGAAAGGGCAGTTCTTCAAGGGCCGCAACGGCTGCATGTGGGATGGACCGACCTGGCCCTACACAAATTCCGTCGTCCTCGACGCCATCGGCAAAGTCACCCGCAGCAACGCGCACGCGCAGGACGACCTGTTCAGCCACTTCTTCTGGAAGTACGCGCTGCTGCATTTCCAGCAGCGAGACGGCGTAACCCCCTATCTCGTCGAGCACTATGACAGCATGACGGGCGAGCCGATCAGCGACGAAGCGGACTACAACCACTCCTACCTCATCGACCTCATCATTCGCCATGTCGCCGGCCTCTCTATCGCCGCCGACGGCTCGATCACCGCCGATCCCATCGACATCGGACTTGAGCATTTCACACTCAGCAACGTGAAACTCGGGCCCCGAAACGTCACCATCCGTTTCGACCGCTCCAGCGGCACCCTTCTGAATGTCGAGAATGGTGACAACTAGGTCGAAGCCAAGCGAAGTTGACCGAACTCAAGGGCGCTAGCTGCAAGCCGCGCCCTCACACCGAATTTTCAAGACATTTGTGGTCGACTGCGCCCTGGGGGCAGCCGGTCTTGGCGTGCCAAAACTAGAATTGGGTCGCCATGAAACGCTTCGCCGCGCTCGTATGCCTGTTTCCGCTCGTCCTTGGCCTGGGTTCGCCACCCGCGCGCGCCGGGGAGGTCGACGAAGATGCGATGGATTTCGCCATGCATGACGCGGTTTACACCACCTTCCATGAAGTCGGGCACATGTTCGTCTCCGAGTTCGAATTGCCGGTTCTCGGCAAGGAAGAAGACGCCGCCGACGCGCTGGCCGCAGTACAGCTTCTCGGCCCCGATGCCGACGAGGATTGGGGCAACGCCCTCATCTCGGCCGCCGATGGATGGTATTTCAGCGCGGTCAAATCGACCGGCAACGGCGTCGAGGAACTCTCCTATTACGACGACCACGCCCTCGATATCGAACGCGCCTATGCGATGGTCTGCATGATGGTCGGGGCCGATTCCGACTGGTTCAGCGAAGTCGCCGAAGCCTATGAAATGGACTCCGACCGCCAGGAAGCCTGCGCCGGTGTCTATGAACAGGCCGCGACCAGCTGGGCGTCACTGCTCGAACCCCATCTGGCCGATGGTGAAAAGGGCGAGGCGGTCACCGTCGTCTACGACGATACCGAAGACTACGCCATGTTCCGCGAAGCGCTCGAAAGCCGTGGCATCTTCGAAGACATCGCCCGGCGCATTGAAACGGCCTACCTGCTCCCCCGTCCCATCACCATTCGCGTCGCCGAGTGCGACGAGGCAAATGCCTATTGGTCGGCCGAAGATGCCGAGATCACCTATTGCTATGAGCTCTCCCAATCGATGTACGACATGTACATCAACGACATTCCGGACTGAGCACTTTACCACGACGCCGATAGCGGCGGTCGATGAACGCCGTCCAGTGGAAGAAGGAGCGAACCTGACAGGCCCGGTCAGGTCGATGTCAGCTACCCCATGCTAGGATTCTGGCTCTCGACGTCACACTACTAGGAGTTAGCCATGATGAAAAAAACCGCGCTGGTGCTGGGCGTTCTCGCTCTCGCAACCTCGGGCGCTCTGGCAGAATCCAAGGCCGGAACCGGTGGCAAGCAATACGAGCTCAACGATGGCACCACCTTCACCAATGCCGGCTCCATGTTCCAGCACCTGCGGGACCGCGACGAGCCGGGCTTTGCCTCCGGCAATCCCAAGGACATCGTCAATGCCTATCCCGACCAGTTCGAAACGGTCGGCGACCTGATCCATGAGAAGCGCGTCGAAGAATAAGCATCCGGGCGGCGGGCCAGTCCCGCCGCTCCAGCCTTCACGGGCTGGAAACCACGCCGGAAACATCGGCGCCTGCGGCGATCTGTCGGCGCCTCCTGACACCATTATGACAATGCCGTTTTCGCTATTTTAACTTGGCGACGGCAGCTTGCCCCGCGGGAAAGGACTTCCTGCTCCGCGGCGCGCGTCTACCGGGGAGCTCACTCATTCTCTCTAGAGTAGACCATGCTTAAGTTAGTTACGGGCAGCATCTCCCGCCGGATGGGATTTCTGCTGATCATGTTCGTCCTCGGCTTCGTAGCCCTGGCAAGCTTCCAACTCTCCAACACCCGCCACAACCTGGTCGAGCTGAAGAAGGCCGAGATCAAGAGCGTAGTCGAATCCGCCGTCGCGATGCTCGACAGCTTCCAGGCGCGGGTCACCTCGGGTGAGCTCACCCTCGAAGACGCCCAGAAGCAGGCCAAGGCCGCCCTGACCGCCATGCGGTACTCGAACGACGACTATATTTTCGCGGTCACCTACGACTACGTCATGATCGTCAACGCCAACCCGGCCGTGGTCGACACCAATATGCGCGACCGCACCGATTCCTCGGGCAAACGCTTCATCGAGGAATATACCGACGGTGCCCGTACCCAGGGTTCGATCTTCACCACCTTCCTCTTCAGCGGCGCCGACGAGCAGAGCGAAATCGAAAAGCTCACCTATGTGCAGAGCTTCGCGCCCTGGTCCTGGGCCATCGGCACCGGCGTGCTCCAGACCGATATCGACGCGATCTACAGCGAGAACGTCATGGCCAGCGGGGGCGTCGCCCTTGCCATCATCATCGGCCTGCTGATCGCCGGCTTCCTGCTCGCGCGCAGCCTCACCAAGCCGATCAACGCGCTCAATGGCGAGATGGTCGAAATCTCGAGCGGCCGCTTCGACGTCCCCGTATCGGGCACCGACCGTGCCGACGAAGTGGGCACCATGGCCCGTGCCGTCGAAGTCTTCCGCGAAAACGGCCTCAAGGTCTCGCAGATGACCGAAGCCGAAGCCGCTCGCATCGTCGCCGACCAGCGCGCCCGCGCCCAGATGATGCAGCAGCTCCAGCAGGCCTTCGGCAATGTGGTCGATGCCGCCGTCGCCGGCGATTTCTCGCGTCGCGTCGATGTCGAATTCCCCGACGCCGAGCTCAACCAGCTCGCCGGCTCCGTTAACAACCTCGTCGAAACCGTCGATGGCGGCCTCTCGGAAACCTCGCGCGTCCTGGCCTCGCTGGCCAAGGCCGACCTGACCGAAAAGGTCTCCGGCTCCTATTCGGGCGCCTTCGGCCGCCTCAAGGACGACACCAACGCGGTGGCCGAAAAGCTCACCGAAATCGTCGGCCAGCTCCGCGAGACGTCGGGCGCCATGAAGACCGCAACCGGCGAAATCCTTTCCGGCGCCAACGATCTCTCCGAACGCACTACCAAGCAGGCAGCGACGATCGAAGAGACTTCGGCCGCCATGGAACAGCTTGCCACCACCGTCCTCCAGAATGCCGAGCGGGCCCGTGAGGCTTCAACCGTAGCCGCTGACGTCACGCGCACCGCCGAAGAAGGTGGCGCCGTGATGGGCGAGGCCAACCTCGCGATGGAGAAGATCGAGACCTCCTCGGCCAAGATCTCCAACATCATCGGCATGATCGACGACATCGCCTTCCAGACGAACCTCCTCGCGCTCAATGCGTCGGTGGAAGCCGCTCGTGCCGGTGAAGCCGGCAAGGGCTTCGCCGTGGTCGCCGTGGAAGTGCGCCGTCTCGCTCAATCCGCCGCTGAAGCCTCCTCCGAGGTCAAGCAACTCATCGAGCAGTCGGCTAATGAAGTGAAGGGCGGCTCGCGCCTGGTTGCCGATGCGGCCTCCAAGCTCGAAGCCATGCTGACTTCGGCCCGCTCCTCCAACGCATTGATGGAAAGCATCGCCAGGGAGAGCCGCGAACAGGCCTCGGCCATCGAAGAGGTCAATGTCGCCGTCCGCCAGATGGACGAGATGACCCAGCACAACGCGGCTCTAGTCGAAGAAACCAACGCCGCCATCGAGCAGACCGAAGCCCAGGCTCGAGAGCTCGACCGGATCGTCGATATCTTCACCATCGCCGACAGCCACGCGCGCCGCGAACCTGCTCCGAGCACTGCAGCCCCGGCCCGCCAACCGGCCCCGGGCATCAAGGGCCTGCAGCAACGCGTCGCCACCGCCGCCAAGACCTACCTCTCGCATGGCAATGCCGCGGTCAGCGCCGACTGGGACGAGTTCTAGAAGCCTCTCACCACGACGAAATCGGGGGCCACACGGCCCCCGGTTTTCTTGCGATTACTCCGACGCTTATCGTCGGAACACCCCGACCAGTTCCACATGCGTCGACCAGGCGAACTGGTCCACCGGCACGACGCTTTCCAGCCGATAGCCGCCGGTAATGAGGATCGCCGCGTCGCGCGCAAAAGTCTTGGGTTCGCACGAGACCCCGACGATGGTCTTGACCTTCCCCTTGGCCAGCTCCTTCGCCTGCGCCTCGGCTCCCGCACGCGGCGGGTCGAACACTATGGCGTCATAGCCACCCAGTTCGAACTGGGTCAGCGGCTCGCGGAACAGGTCTCGCGCCTGCGCTGTCACGGCCTTGAGCCCCTGCGTATTGCGCACGGCCTTTTGCAGTGCAGCAATGCCCGGCTTGTCGCTATCCGCCGCATAGACCTTGGCAATCTCGGCCATGCGCAGCGTGAACGGCCCGATGCCGCAGAAGAGATCGGCCACCGACTTGACCTTGGCCTTCGTCAAGGGCTCCAGCACCAGCCCCGCCAGCACGGTCTCGGCTTCCTCTGTGGCCTGCAGGAAGCTGCCGACCGGCACCTCGACCATGGCCTTGCCCATGGCCACCGACGGCACCTGGTTGAGCAGCAGCATTTCGCCATTGAGCGACAGCCGCCCGATGCGGAATTGCTGGGTGATCGGCGCCAGCCGCTCCGGCTTCGCCCGCGCCTTCTCGGCGCGAATGGCGACATCGAGCCCGGTACGGGTGGCGGTAAGGCTCACGTCGCACTCTCCGATCGCCTGCTGCAAGGCGCGGCAGATATCGGTGGCCTTGGCCAGGGCCGGCACCAGGATCGGGCAGCGGTCGAGATCATGCACCTCGTGGCTGCGCGCCTGCATATAGCCCGAGCCCTCGCGGCGGGCATGGAGCGTTGCGCGCCGCCGCCCCGCACCCTGGGCATCGATCAACTCGCCCACCGGCGTGTCGATCCCCGCGCGCCGTAGCGCCGTTTCCACCAACCCGCGCTTGAAAGTGCGATAGGTCTCGAGCCCCAGATGTTGAAGCTGGCACCCGCCACAGGCGCCGAAATGCGGGCAGAACGGCTCGATGCGATCGTCGCTCGCGGCAATCAGCCGCTCGAGCCGGGCGTGGTCGCCCGTTACGTCCACCTCGGCCACTTCGCCCGGCAGCGTAAAGGGCACAAACACCTTCTGGCCCGCGACCTCGGCAATACCCTCGCCGCGTGCCCCCAGTCCCGAAATCGTAACTTCCGTCATCAGGGCCGGCTCACCGCTTCGAGCAAGCTCACCACAGATACGAACGGCACGCCGGCACGCTCGGAAAGGCCCGAGGCGCAGGTCGAAACCGTCGAGATGCCGATCCTGCAATCGGCCGGTATGTCGTCCTTGGCAAAGCGCGTGGCATGGGCATTGAGTTCGGGGATGAAAAGCCCCTTGTCGCCCGCATACCCGCAGCAGGTGACCGAGGACAGCACCGCCACCCGCTCCGCCATCGCCGCCGCCAGCGCTTCCGTCGCCGACTGTTCCTTGAGCCGCTGGGCCGAGCAATTGTGATGCACTGCCACCACCGGCACCGGCCGCGTGATCTTGAGCCGCGGCAGCACTTCGGCAAGCAGGAATTCCGAAGAATCCAGCGCCTTGGTCTGCGCATGCTCCTTCATGTGTTTGGAGCAGGTCGAAGCGTCGGTGACGACCTGATAGGCCCCGCCATTGGAGAGCTTGGTCAGTTCCGCATCGAGCTTGCCACCTACCCGCTCCGCCTCATCGGGAAAACCCTTGGAGAGGAACGGCTGGCCACAGCACTGGCCGTTGAGCCCGTCGGGAACGATGACGTTGAACCCGGCGCGCTTCAAAAGCGCGATCATGGCCTCGGTCGTCGGCAACAGGTCGAGATCGGTCTTGGGCGCCCCGAACATGCGCGACGGGCAGGCCGGGAAATAGACTACCGTATTGGCATCCTGCTTGGCGATCGGCACCGGGAACCCGGTCTCCTTGGGATTGTCCCGCAGATCGACGCTTTCCGCCTTGGGTGCACCCGGCCCTTTCAGCAGCGTCTCGGACACCCGCGGAATGCGATTGCCCGAAATTTTTCGCGCCGCGTCGGAAGCCGCGTCGACGAAACCGTCGCCCACCACCTTGCGCGCCAGCGACTGCGCGCCCACGCCCAGCCGCATGAAGTTCTCGACCGCGCCGGTATGGTCGGCCACCCAATGGGCGACGTTATCCGCCGCCCCGCCCCGCCGCTCGGCGCGCTGGCCCAAAATCATCGTGCCGGTCTCGATGCCAACCGGGCAGCGCAAGGAGCAGAGATTACAGGCGGCGCAGGTATCGAGCCCCGGATAGACGAACTGCTCGTTGAGCGCTTCGAGCCGTGCCGGATCTTCCCCGCTTGCCGCCAGTCGCGCCCGTTCCCGGGTCACGGCGATGCGCTGGCGCGGCGAGAGCGTCATGCCCGCCGAGGGGCAGGCCGGCTCGCAGAAGCCGCATTCGATGCACATGTCCACCAGCGGATCGGCCAGCGGCATGGTCTTGAGGTTCTTGGTGTGAACCAACGGGTCGGGGTTGATCAGCACGCCCGGATTGAGCAATTGCTCGGGGTCGAACAGCACCTTGATCCGGCTCATCAGCAGGTAGGCCTTGCGCCCCCATTCGCGCTCGACAAAGGCGGCAATGGCGCGGCCGGTGCCGTGCTCGGCCTTGAGCGAGCCCTCATACTTGACCGAAACCAGTTCGGACAAAGCATGCGAGAACTCGTCGAACTTGGTGTCCGAACCGGGCTTGGAAAAGTCGTCGGCCATCTGGAAGTGGAGATTGCCGGCCAGGGCGTGGCCGAAAACCACCGCATCCTCATAGCCGTGGTCATCGAGGAGCTTCCGCAGGTCGATAACGAAATCGGCAAGCTTGTCGATCGGCGCCGCCACGTCCTCGGTGAGCATCGCCGTGCCCTTGGGGCGCGCCGCGCCGGCCGAGGTGAAGAAGCCCTTGCGGATATCCCAGAGCGCCGCCGACTTGTCGGCATCGGTCGAAAAATCGATATTGGTGGCGCCCTCGCTGGCGAGGATCGCCACGGCCTCGGCCACTTCCGCCTCGAGCGTCGCCGCATCGGGCGCCGTCACGTCGATGAGCACGGCCGGGGAATCCTCGGTGAGGAACGGCACCAGCGGCGCCATGGCCGGCAAGTGGATCACCGTCTGCAGCGCGCGGCGCTCAATGTATTCGGCCGCCGTCACGCCCGTCGTCACATGCACCCCGCCATTGGAGAGCTTGGTGATGGCGCGCGCGCAGGAATAGGGGTCGGGGAAGGGGACGAGCGCGGTCGACTTGAACCGGTGCTCGGGCACGGTGTTGTAGGTGACTTCCGAAACGAAGCCGAGCGTGCCTTCAGAGCCGACGATCAGGTGAATGAGGATGTCGATCGGATCGTGATAGTCGATGAGCGCATTGAGCGAATAGCCGACCGTATTCTTGATCCGGTATTTCCGCCGGATCAGCGCCACCAGCTCCTCGTCGGCCGTCACTTCGTGATGGAGATCGTGGAGCGCGCTCAAAATATCGGGGCGCTGCTGGCGGAAAGCCTCACGGCTCGCCGGATCACCGGAATCGAGCACGGTGCCGTCGGTCAGCATCACGCGCAGGCGCGCCATGGTGTGGTAGGTGTTCTGGGCGACGCCGCAGCACATGCCCGAGGAATTGTTGTTGACCACGCCGCCGATCTTGCAGGTGGCCTGGCTGGCCGGATCCGGCCCGATCTTGCGGTCGAAAGGCTTTAGCGCCTTGTTGGCATTGGCGACGATGATCGCCGGCCCCAGCGTGATCTGGTCGGCGCCTTCATGGATGCGCAGCTTGCGCCAGCCGTCGCCCAGCACGGCCAGCACATTGTCCGTCACTGCCTGCCCGGAGAGCGAGGTCCCCGCCGCGCGGAACGTCACCGAAAGCCCTTCCGCCCGCGCTGCCTGCAGCACCGCCTGCACTTCCGCTTCGGTGTTGATGATCACCACCACCGCCGGCACGAGGCGGTAGGAACTGGCGTCACCCGAATAGGCATAGGTATAGAGCGGATCGATCATCAGCCGCTTGCGGTCGATGAGCGTTTCAAGGCGCCCCACCATGCGGCGCGCGGCTTGCTGCTTGTCAGATTCGATACGGGTAACGACGTTCACGGCCTAAATCCTAACCCCTCAACGGTCAGACCGGTGGTCTAGCACCAATTGGATAGGCAAGGCCAATGGAGTTGATTGCCGGAGCGGTCAAAAAGCAAGGGCCCGGCAAGCCGGACCCTTCATCTGCGACCGCGCCACCTGACGCGTCCCTTCACTCACCACTCGCCACCCACACTGCACTTCCCCGGACTTGATCCGGGGCCTATTGCATCACTCCACTCGAATGGAGCCGTCCATGGACCCCCGGCACTACGGCCGGGGAAGTTCGGTGGTGGGGGAAGTTCAGTGGCTCGGAAATCTGCCCCTAGAGATCCACGTCGTCCTTGCCGATCTCCTCGGCCGCCTTGCGCAGGATATCGGCGAGCCGACGCTGCTGCTCTTCGCCGCCGCGTACGGCGCGGGCGATGGCGGATTTGAGTTCCTTGCGGGCTTCGTTGACCTCGGGCAGCACGCCCGGAATGTCACGGTCACGGCCGCCGCGGGCTTCGAAATGCTCGCGCATTTCCTTGGCACGCTGGCCGGCTTTGGCGAGGAAATCGAGCGTCGAGGCGACAGCCTCGCGGTTCTCGCCGAGATAGGTGCGGCCGTCCTCGGTGATCGTATAGGCCTTCTTGTTGCCCTCGACCGAAGAGGTCACGTAACCGGCTTCCTCGAGATAGGTCAGCGCCGGGTAGATGACGCCGGGGCTGGGCGAATAGAGGCCGCCCGACTTTTCCTCGATGGCCTTGATGAGGTCGTAGCCGTGGCGCGGCTGCTCCTCGATGAGGAAGAGCGCGACGAGGCGCAGGTCGCCCGAGGCGAGCATGCGGCCGATGCGGAAATTGTCGCCGAACCGGCCCCAATCCCCGCCGAAATCGCCGCCGAAGCCGCCCGGCCCGAACTTGCCGCCGCCGAAGCCGCGTCGACCCATGGCCTCGAAGCGCGCCCAGGGGCCGCCATGACGCGGATCACGATGATGATGGTTATGCATATTGCTGTCTCCGATATATCTTACGATTGCTCGCAAGATGGGGCCGCCAGCTCGCTCTGTCAAGATATATCGCAGAATGTGTTTTTCTGGCGAAGGCAGGCAACAAAAAACCCGGCCTTGCGACCGGGTCTTTCAAACTTCGCGCCTTGCGGGGCTGAGAGCTTATTCGCTCTTGTTCTCGGCAGCGGCGGCCTCGGCGGCAGCAGCGGCTTCGGCAGCTTCCTTGGCGGCGACTTCAGCGGCCAGGGCCTGGGCTGCGGCGACCTTCTCGGCCTCGCGGGCTTCCTTGGCGGCCTGAGCGGCGCTGCGCTCGTCGTCCTGGATCTTCTTGGTACGGGCGTTGGTCGATTCGAAGATACGAGCCGACTTACCGCGACGATCGCGCAGGTAGTAGAGCTTGGCGCGACGGACCTTACCGCGCTTCAGGACTTCGATGCGGTCGATATTGGGCGAGAGCACCGGGAACACGCGTTCCACGCCTTCGCCATAGGAAATCTTGCGAACGGTGAAGCTCTCGTTGAGGCCGCCGCCGGTACGGGCGATAACGACGCCTTCGTAAGCCTGGAGACGTTCCTTTTCGCCTTCGCGAACCTTCACCCACACCTTGACGGTATCGCCATGGGTGAATTCGGGAATGGAGCGCTTTGCGGCGAGGGCTTCGGCCTGCTCGATTTCGAGCTGTTCGATAATGTTGGTCATGATCCGCCTGATCTTTTCACAGGAGCGACTTTTGCGAGGCTTTTAGCCCCTCATCGCCCGGTCTTGGTTGCACGGAGGTTTTGTGTGAGCCGGCCTATAGAGCAGAACGGGCCGCGAGTCTAGGCTTTTCGGGCGTCGTTGACCCGCTCAGAGCCAGCCGACCAAAACGCCCAGTCCGCCCGCTGCGAAGACCGCCCCTGCAACCTGCGCCAGCCCCTTGCCAAATCGGCCTGCCAGCCGCGCGCCGCCCATCGCCGCGCCGATGCCCGCCGCATGCAGCAACGCCGTCGCGGCGACGAAGCCGAGCGCATAGTCGATCCCGCTGGCGTCCGCCGGCATCTCGGCCCCGTGCGCATGGCCATGGAATACGGCAAAGACACCCACCAGCGCCATCGCGCCGGCCACCGGCATCGGCCGCCCGAGCGCCGCAGCTCCACCGATGACGATGCTCGAAAGGGCGATGCCCAGCTCGACAAACGGCAGCTCGACACCCGTCGCGCCCAGTCCGAAACCGACGACCATCATGCCGACAAAGGCCAGCGGCACCATCCAGAGCGCCCGCCCGCCGAGCACGAAGGCGAAGACGCCCACGGCCACCATGGCGAGAATGTGATCGAGCCCGCCGATCGGATGCATGAAGCCGTGGACCAGGCCCGATGCGTCGCCATGCCCGGTATGGGCCAGCGCCACCGAAGGCGTGAGGACGGCAACGAGAAAAACCAAAAGCGCGCGCATGCTTGCTGCTCCCTGCGGGCTGTGCCCGAAACTTCCCGCCATTGGCGACCCACTCGCCCATCAGTCATGTCAGGTCCCCTCGATCATTTCAACGGCCCCTGCGGGTATTTTGCCGCATGACAGCGCAGCGGAGTTGAGCTAAACAGCCGCCGTCGACAGGAGACGGTTTTGCGCCTCAGCGAACGGAAATTGCTGGCCAGGGATGTGCTGCGCGCCGTGTTGGTGCTCGCCCTCATCTGCCTCAATTTCTCGCACGGCACCGGCGTCGCCATCGCCTACACGCCGGACCTCGAGCCCTACGTCATGGCCGACGGCACCGTGCCGATCCTCTGCGCGCAGGATGCCAATGGCGACCAGGGCGACCACGTCCCCTGCCATGCCTGCCGCATCGGCTTCGATCTCGCCATCCCCCCTGCCCCGACCTGTGCCGAGCCGGCCTTCCTGGCTGTCGCACGCACCTACTACGCCCCGGTCGAGCAGGCATTCGCCCACGAGACCTACCGCCTCGCCCCGAGTGCACGAGGCCCGCCTCTCGTCTGAATCCGTTTTGGTTTTTCGTTTCCAATCCAGATTCAGGTATCAAGATGCATAAGCTTTCCTTTGGCGCCCTCGCTGGCGCAGCCCTCGTGCTTTCCACGGCCGGTTCGGCTTTCGCCCATGCCGGCATCTCGCCCGCGACCGCAGCCAACAACGCGACCATCAAGGCCGTCGTCACCATCCCGCACGGCTGTGACGGGGCGGCCACCGATACGGTCTCGATCAAGCTCCCCGAGGGCTTCGTCAACGCCAAGCCCATGGCCAAGGCCGGCTGGCAGATCGCCATCACCAAGGGCGACTATTCCAGGGCCTACGACAACCACGGCACCCCTGTGACCTCGGGCGCTCTCGAAATCACCTGGAGCGGCGGTTCGCTCCCCGACGACCAGTTCGACGAATTCACCGTCCAGGGCCAGTTCCAGGGCTTTGACGCCGAGGCCCCCGCACTTTTCATCACCACCCAGAAGTGCGGCGCCACCGAGGTGACCTGGAACGAGATCGCAGGTCCCGGCCAGAACCCGCATACCCTTGAACACCCCGCCCCCTCCATCACCGTCACCCCGGCGGCTGCTGGCGGCGAACACGACCACATGAACATGGGCGGCATGGACATGTCCGCGCCCGTGACCGTGGGCAATCTCGAGCTCACCGAACCCTTCGCCCGCGCCACGCTGCCCAACCAGCCGGTCGGCGGCGGCTACGTGACCATCACCAACAAGGGCAGCGAGGCAGACCGCCTCGTCTCCGCCAGCTCGCCTGCCGCCGGCTCGGTCCAGGTGCACGAGATGAAGATGGAAGGCGACGTCATGAAGATGCGCGAGCTTCCCGATGGCGTCGAAATTCCGGCGGGGCAATCGGTCGCGTTGTCTCCGGGCGGCCTGCACCTGATGTTCATGAAGCTCAACGGCGCCTTCAAGGAAGGCGACGAAGTGCCGGTCACCCTGACCTTCGAGAAGGCGGGCCCGGTCGAAATCAAGCTCCCAGTCATGGCCGCCAGCGCTGACGCGCCCGCCCATGACCATATGAAGATGTAGGAGTCGAAATGGGAATGACCTTGCGCACTGTCCGCATCGGGCTCTGGGCGGCCGTGGTCGCCCTCGCGCTCATCGCCACCGCGGCCTATTTCCTGGTCAAGGTGCCCGGCACCGGCCAGGCCGGCACGTTCGGCGCCGGCACCTATAGCCTGGTGGATGGCAATGGCGGCCCGGTGACCGAAGCCAGCTTCAAGGGCGCGCCCTCGATGCTGTTCTTCGGCTATACCCACTGCCCCGACGTCTGCCCGACGACGCTCTCGGACATGGCCGCCTGGTTCGCCCAGCTCGGCGACGAGGGTCAGCCGCTCAAGGGCTATTTCGTCACCGTCGATCCCGAGCGCGACACGCCCGAGGTCATCAAGGACTACGTGGCCTCGGTCACCGACCGCGTCACCGGCATCACCGGCACGCCCGAGGAGATCGCCAAGATTCTCTCGGCTTGGCGCGTCTATTCCAAGAAGGTCCCCGGCGTCGATGGCGAATACACCATGGACCACACCGCCTCGGTGTTCCTGCTCAACTCCAAGGGTGAGTTCGAAGGCACCATCGCCTACCAGGAGTCCTCCACCGTCGCGATCGAGAAGCTGAAAAAGCTTCTCGCCAAGGGCTGAAACACAAAGGGCAGCGACCACCCGGCCGCTGCCCTTCCCGTATCCTGAACCGGCGAGAGGAATTACTCCTCCAGCAGATCCGGCCGCCGTGCCTTGGTCAACTCCACGCTCCGCTCCCTGCGCCACTTGGCGATCTTGCCGTGATCCCCCGACGTCAGCACCGCCGGGATATCGCGGCCCTCGAAGACCTGCGGCCGCGTATATTGCGGATATTCCAGCAGCCCGTTCTCAAAACTCTCATCGGCATGGCTGTCGGCTCCACCGAGCACGCCCGGGATCAGGCGCACCACGGCCTCGAGCAGCACCATGGCCGCCACTTCCCCACCGGCGAGCACATAATCGCCTATCGAAATCTCCTCGAGCTGACGTGCCTCGATCACCCGTTGGTCCACGCCCTCGAACCGCCCGCAGACGATCACCGCGCCCGGCCCAAGCGCCAGCTCCCTGGCACGCACCTGCGTCAGCGGCTTCCCGCGCGGGCTCATGAGTATCTTCGGTCGCGGATCGCCCTCGGGCGCGATAGCATCGATGGCAGCTGCCAGAATGTCTGGCTTAAGCACCATGCCCGCCCCGCCGCCGGACGGCGTATCGTCCACGGTGTGATGCCGGTCATGCGCGAAACTGCGCAATTGCGTGGCCTTGAGCGACCACAGGCCATCTGCCATGCCGCGCCCCAGCACCGAGGCCCCTAGCGGGCCCGGAAACAGGTCCGGAAACAGCGTGATGACATCGGCGTCAAAGCTCAATTGGGCTCCTCGGCCTCGCCCGGCTCGGTCTCGACCGGCGGCTCGATGACGAGATAGCCGTCCGCGACCCGCACCTCCGGCACCACCTGGCGCGTGAACGGGAACAGGAACGTATCCCCGCTCCGCCCATCGCGCACTTCGATGAGGTCGCTGGCGCCGTAATTGGGCACCGAAATCACTTCGCCGAGCACGCGCCCGTCGGTGAGCCGGGCTTCGAGCCCGATAAGGTCGGCATGGTAGAAATCGTCTTCGTCGTCGGTTTCGGGCAGGCGCGCGCGGTCGACATAGAGATCGACCCCGTTGAGCTTTTCCGCCTCGTTGCGGTCCGAAACGCCCTTGATGCGGGCGATGACGACGTTGCCCGATGAGCGGGCGGATGCGATCTCGATCCGCACGCCCGGCTTGTCGGTATCCAGCGGGCCGTAGCTGGCAATGGCCAGCGGCTCGCCGGTAAAGGGGGTTATGCGCACCTCGCCCTTGATGCCGTGGGCCGCACCGATGCGGCCCAGCAGCAGGCGGTTCTTGTCGTCCGCTTTGCCCCCAACCATGGCGGATTAGGCCGAGGCTTCTTCGGCGGCTTCGGCCGGAGCGTTCTTGGCTTCTTCGGCGGCGGCAGCGGCAGCAGCGCGGGCTTCGGCACGCTCGGTCGCCTTGGCGCCCGGCACGGCCTTTTCCGGGTTGTTGCGGGCTTCGCGCTTCAGGAGGCCCGCGGCGTCAAGGAAACGCTCGACGCGGTCGGTCGCCTGGGCGCCGACGGAGAGCCAATGCTGAGCGCGCTCGGTGTTCAGCACGATACGGTTCTCGGCATCCTTGTTGAGCAGCGGGTTGTAGGTGCCCAGCTTCTCGATGAAGCGGCCATCGCGCGGCGAACGGGCGTCGGCGACCACGATGTGGTAGAACGGGCGCTTCTTGGTACCGGCGCGGGCGAGGCGAATCTTGAGGGCCATGGGTTACTCCTGAATCTGGCTTTGTCTGTCTGTTTCGCGTTGGGTTATTTCTTTTTCGGCACGAAGCCGCCACCCAAACCCGGAAGGTTCGGGAAGCGCGAGGCGCCGCCAAGTCCGGGCAGTCCGCTGCCCGAACCCGATTTGAGGAGCTTGCCGACATCGGTCGGCAGCTTGTCGGAAATGTCGCCCGGCAGCTGCTGCGGGATCGACTTGGGATCGATGCCGGCGCGCCGCGCCATTTCCTCGATCTGCTTGGGGTCCATCTTGGAAAGGTCCGGCATCTGGCCGAGGCCCGGCATCATGCCGCCCATCTTGCCGCCGAACATCCCGGCGAGCGAGCCGAGGCCGCCCTTGGAGACCTTCTTCATCATGTCCGCCATCTGGCGGTGCTGCTTCATGAGCTTGTTGACTTCGGAGACCTCGACGCCCGCGCCGGCGGCAATGCGCTTGCGGCGGGAGGCGTTGAGGAGGTCGGGATTGGCCCGTTCCTTCCTGGTCATGGAATTGATGACGGCGACCTGACGATCGAAAATCTTCTCGTCGATATTGGCGCCCGCCATGGCCTTCTTGAGCTGACCGACGCCGGGCATCATGCCCATCAGCCCGCCCATGCCGCCCATCTTCTTCATCTGCAAGAGCTGGCCGCGAAGGTCTTCGAGGTCGAACTGCCCCTTCTTGAGCTTCTTGGCCATCTTCTGCGCGTCTTCGGCAGAGACGGTTTCGGCGGCCTTCTCGACGAGCGAGACGATGTCGCCCATCCCCAGGATGCGGTCGGCGATGCGCGAGGGATAGAAATCCTCGAGCGCATCCATCTTTTCGCCGGTGGCGATGAGCTTGATCGGCTTGCCGGTGGCCGCGCGCATCGAGAGCGCCGCACCGCCGCGGCCATCGCCGTCGACGCGGGTGAGCACGATGCCGGTAATATCGACGCGCTCGTCGAACGAACGGGCGAGATTGATGGCGTCCTGGCCGGTCAGCGCATCGGCGACCAGCAGCACTTCATGAGGATCGGAAACCGCCTTGATCTCGGCGGTCTCGGCCATGAGTTCTTCATCGATATGCGTGCGGCCCGCCGTATCGAGCATGAGCACGTCATAGCCGCCGAGCTTGCCCTCGCGGGCGGCGCGCCGGGCGATTTGCACCGGCGTTTCGCTCGGCACGATCGGCAGCGTATCGACGCCGATCTGCGTACCGAGCACGCGCAGCTGCTCCATCGCGGCCGGACGGCGCGTATCGAGCGAGGCCATCAGAACTTTCTTGTTCTGCTTGTCCTTGAGGCGCTTGGCGATCTTGGCGGTGGTGGTGGTCTTGCCCGAGCCCTGGAGGCCCACCATCAGGATGGTCGCCGGCGGCGTCGTGGCCGTATCGAGCGGCACGGCGGTTTCACCCAGCACGCGCACCAGCTCGTCATGAACGATCTTGACGACCTGCTGGCCCGGGGTCACCGAGCGGGTCACTTCCACGCCGACGGCGCGGTCGCGCACCTGCTCGACGAAGGCACGGACCACTTCGAGCGAAACGTCAGCCTCGATCAGCGCGCGGCGAACTTCGCGCAGCGCTTCGTTGACGTCGCTCTCGGAGAGCGCGCCACGGCCCCGCAGGCCATCGAAGATTTTCCCTAAGCGGTCGCTTAGACTTTCAAACATGCTCTTTGGTCCTTTCTTCGTGGGCGGGCCACGAAGATATGGGTAATCCCGTCCAAAACCAAAATACACCCGTGGGCGCAACGCGCTGACGGGTGGTGACCGCCTGCCTCCAGGGCAGACTAGTGGCTCGAATTCAGGTCTTGGTCCTGAGATCGCCGGCCTTATAGGCGCGAAGGGGCATCCGAGTCAATTCATGCGCGGCAAATCCGGCCCTTCCGCCTTGCCGATATCGGTCCGCCACCCGGTTAACCTCTTGTCCTCCCGGCCATGCTATTGACGATGCAGCAATTTCCACCAAAGGGCCGCCGATTGTCCGTCCAGTCGCTCCGATCCCAGCCACAGGGCGCCGCAAGCGCCCCCGCTCCGGTCGTCGTTCACGGCAGCCTTGCCGAGGCGGAAGCGGATTGGCGCGCAATCGAAGCCACCGGCATCCTCACGCCCTACCAGCGCTATGACTGGATCAGGGCGCTCCTCGAGTCCGGGCTCGAACGCGAAGGCCGCATCGCCATCGTCGTCGTCCATGACGACGCTCCCCCCGTTGCCCTGCTGCCATTGATCGTCGAACGCCGCTCTGGCTTCTCCATTGCCCGGCTCCTCGGCTCGGACATTTCCAACAGCGACTGGCTGGCCTTCGTCCCCGACACCGATATCTCGCCCGAATGGCTGGGCTGGGTCCTCGATGAAGTACGCGAGCTGATCGGCACGCTCGATCTCGTCTGCCTCTTCAACCAGCCGCGCCAACGGGCCGGCCGGCCCAACCCCGTCCTCGCTGTCGCCGCCGATCCCGGCCCCAACAATCTCTATACCGCCACCATCGGCCCGACGCCGGTGCCCTATATCGAGCACCGCCTGACCCACAAGCGCCGCGGCAACATCAAGCGCGGCGAGCGGCGGCTCGAGGAAATGCTGGGCAAGGTGGAACTGCGCCGCGTCACCACATCCGACGAACTCGACCGCGTCCACGCCGCCTTCCTCGCCCAGCGCGGCGAACGCTTCGACCAGATGGGCGTCGGCAACCTCTTTGCGGAAGCAAGCTTCGTGCGCTTCTTCAAGCACCTTGCCACCGAGGGCTTCACGGAAGAGCACCCCGCCCTTTGCTTCCACGCCCTCTACGCGGGCGAGGACATCGTCGCCACCACCTGCGGCGCCTTCGCCGGCAAGCACTATTCCCAATATATCAACTCGACCGCCAGCGGCCCGGCCGCCAAATACAGCTTGATGAGCATCCTCGTCGCCAGGCTCATGGACGAACTCACCACATCGGGTATCGAGACCTTCGACATGGGCATCGGCGATTTCGACTACAAACAGGATTGGACGGCGCCCGAACCGCTCTTCGACACCCTCATCCCCCTGACCCCCGCCGGCCACCTCGCCGCTCTCGGGCTCAAGGCCAGCCAGGGCGCCAAGCGCGCCATCAAGCAGAACCCGAAACTCTGGGAGCTGGCGCAGTCCATCCGCAAGACGCTGCACAGCCTGCGCAGGCGCTGACGAAAAAGGCGGCCCAAAGGCCGCCCGATTACTTTCCGCACCGACCTATTCACCCCGCACTCTCCCCACCCCGCACTTCCCCGGGCGAAGACCCGGGGCCCACGGATGGCTCAACTCGAACGGGAAGGTGCAATAGGCCCCGGATCAAGTCCGGGGAAGTCCAGTGGTGGTGGCAAGTCCGTGCCGAGGCAACTCGTCAGGCAGCGAGCCCCTACCAGCCCTCACATCCCCGTCTTCTTCTTGTCCCGATAATAATAGTTCGCGTCCTTACCCAGCACCAGCGACCGGATCACCCGGCGCAGCGACTCGCTCTTGCGCAGCGGCGCCGCAATCCCCGCCATGACGCGGAACGCGCCGAGCTTGACCGCATCCCAGCCCGGCGACGTGCCCGGCGCCTTCTGCGGAAAGCCACGATCGCGCAGCATGGAATTGGCGACGTAAAGATCGTTGCGGCGCTTCACCACCGCCGTCTTCCAGGTGATCGCCACCGAAATCGAATAGGTGTCGGACGTGCGCACCCAATGCGGCCAGATATAGGGCACGAACACGCCCTCGCCCGGCAGCAGCCGGTTATGCATGCCGCGCGCCTCGAAGCTTTCGTCGAACTTGAGGTTGCGGTGCTTGGTGATGGCGTGCTCGATCTGGTCTTCCGTGGCGATCGAGCGGTCTTCGTTGTCGTAGATGTTGAAGAACTTCTCGCCGTGCACCTGGATGAAGAAATTGTCCTCGCTGTCGAGGTGGAAGGGCGTAGTGGAGCCCGGCGAGGAGACGAAGAGGAAGCCCTGGATATCGGTGAACCCGGCCTCGGCGAGGCTGCGATGCCCCTGCGCCCGCGCCACCGACATCAGCGCCTCTTCGAGCAGCGCCCGGTAGGAGGGGTGAATCTCGACGCGCTTGAGCACCATCCAGGCGCCCGCCGTCTCGATCTTCTGCACCACGTCCTCGGGCGAAAGATCAACCAGCGGCGTGCTGGTCGGGTCCTGGCTCACCGCCGCCTTGCCCGAATTGTATTCGATCCGGTCGCGGGGCAATTGCTTGACGAGGTCGAGAATGGCCGGAAGCGTCAGGCGCGGATCGTCGACGAAGCCATGGCGGATGCGGAAGGGTTTTAGCGGAAAGAGGTTGGCGAACGCGGAGTCGTCGGCGCTCAGAACCTCGGCATTCATGACCTTGTTCATTGGCGTTTTTCCCTCAAAGACTTGAAATGTCTGAAAATGCGCTTGGCCTGTTCCCGCGCCGCCCGGCGCAGGCGCAACAGGAGGATCAACCCGCCCGCCAGCGGATCGCTGGCGCGCAGCGGCACCAGCATGTCGGCGACACGTAGGCGCTCGCGCCAGATATGGTCGATCATCGGATGACCGGCATCGGCGGTGGAATCGGCGAAGGTGATCATCTCGTCGGCACAGAGCTGGCGGGTGAGTTCGAGCGTCAGTTGCACGCCGGGCGAAAACCGCGACAGCTTTTCGTCATAGGCGATCTTGAAGAAGAACGCCGTCCGGCCTTGCCGCATGACGAGACCCGAGGCGATGGCGCGCCCGTCGAGCGTCAGCTCCAGCACCTCGAAGGCGTCGCGCCGGCCCAGACCCTGCGCCATGGCCCGCACGAAGGCGGCGTCTCCGTCGTCCTGCCCCAGCCCGGTGCCGCCCTTGCCCTTCCAGCCCGAGGCTTCGAGCACGAGGAACCGCTCCAGCGCCGCCACGATCTCGTCGGGCGTCCGCGCCAGCGCAAAGGCGACCGCGCCTTCGTCGTCGAGCCGGTTGCGCAGCCGCCGCAATTCCTTGAGCTTCTTGCCGCCCATGGCGTCGCGCAGATAGGTTTCGGCATCCTGGCCGGCATCGAGCGCTGCGCGTTCGTGCGTTTCGAGACAGACCGGGCGAATGCCGCGCCTCTCGAGAACCGCGAGCAGCGCCTTGCCCGCCGCGCCGTCGAGCGGCAAGGCCGGCAGGTCCAGCAGCCGCGCGCCGCTCGCCGCGACCGCGTCCAGCAGGGCTTCGGCGGCCGCCAGCGGCTCATCGGCAGCGAGCAGCGGCGCCGTCAGCGGCGAATAGGGTTGCCTGGCGACGAGGACCGGCAGCGGCAGGCGAAACGCCGCGCTGGCCCAGACCACGGGCAGCAGTGCCACCAGCCGCCCACCGGCGCGCGCCAGCAGCGCTTTGCCCCCGCCGCCGGAAGCGGCGAGCGAGAAAGCGGCCCGGCTATAGGCCGGATCGAAAAAGGCATTGGTTTCGAGGGCGCGGTCGGCCAGCGCCTCCCACTCGGCCACCGGCACGTCTTCGATCGACGCAAGACACAACGGCGCCTCGCCCGCGACCGACAACGGCGCAGCGAACGGATCGGCGATTTCAGCGCTCATGACGCCGCCCCTTCGCCGCAACCCGGGATGAACTCGGGAACCCAAACCATGGTCGGACCATAGCGGTTTCCCTGTGCCTGCGGGGGTTTGCCTCGCGAACTGGTTAAGCCGCGCCTAAGCGTCCCCGCGACAACGACAACCCCGCCATGACGGCGCCGAGGCTGGCAATTGCACACTGTTTCCGCCATATAGAGGCTCAAGCTAAGTAACGAGGCCAAAGTGAGCGGCACTCCGTTTTTGAAGATGAACGGTCTGGGCAACGAGATCCTGGTCGTGGACATGCGCGATGGCGCTGCCACCATGACCGGCGATGTCGCGCGCGCCGTCGCCGGCGAGGATCGCACCGCCTTCGAGCAGATGATGGTGGTCTATCCCCCGCGCGCCGACGGCACCGAGGCCTATATCAAGATCTTCAACAATGACGGCTCGGTCGCCGGCGCCTGCGGCAATGGCACGCGCTGCGTCGCCCATTTCCTCAACCGCGCCACCGGCAAGGACCACATGACGGTCGAGACCGATGGCGGCCTGCTCGAAATCTTCAATGCCGGCGGCGATCTCATCACCGTCGACATGGGCAAGCCGCGCTTCAACTGGGACCAGATTCCGCTGGCCGAGGAATTCGCCGACACCACCGGCATCGAGCTCCAGATCGGCCCCATCGACGCGCCCGTTCTGCACACGCCGTCCGTCGTCAATGTCGGCAATCCGCACGCCATCTTCTGGGTGGACCGCGACCCCGACACCTACGAACTCGACCGCTTCGGCCCGCTGCTCGAAAACCACCCGATCTTCCCCGAGCGCGCCAATATCTCGCTTGCCCAGGTTCTGGCGCCCGACCGCATCAAGGTGCGCGTCTGGGAGCGCGGCGCTGGCCTGACGCTGGCCTGCGGCACCGCCGCCTGCGCCGTCGGCGTCGCCGCCGCCCGCAAGGGCCTTGCCGACCGCAAGGTCACCATCGAGCTTCCCGGCGGCCCGCTCGGCATCGAGTGGCGCGCCGACGACCATATCCTGATGACCGGGCCCTGGACGCTCGAATGGGAAGGCACGCTTCCCGAAAACCTCCTGCCGGGCCGGGCCGCATGAGCATCGAAACCCTCACCTTCGGCTGCCGCCTCAACGCCTATGAATCCGAGGTCATGAAGGCCGAGGCCGAAAAGGCCGGGCTCTCGGACGCCATCATCATCAATACCTGCGCGGTCACCTCCGAGGCCGTGCGCCAGGCCAAGCAGGCCGTGCGCAAGGCCCGCCGCGACCACCCTGACGCCAAGATCATCGTCACCGGCTGCGCCGCCCAGACCGAGGCCCGCGCCTTCGGCGACATGGCGGAAGTCGACCTCGTCATCGGCAATGCCGACAAGATGAAGGCCGAGAGCTATAAGCCCATGGTTTTCGGCATGCAGCTCAACGACAAGGTGCAGGTCAACGACATCATGAGTGTCCGCGAAACCGCCGGGCACCTCATCGAAGGCATGGATGGGCGCGCGCGCGCCTTCGTCCAGGTCCAGAACGGCTGCGACCACCGCTGCACCTTCTGCATCATCCCCTATGGCCGCGGCCCCTCGCGTTCGGTGCCGATGGGCCTCGTCGTCGACCAGATCAAGCGCCTCGTCCAGAACGGCTATGGCGAGATCGTGCTGACCGGTGTCGACATCACTTCCTATGGCCCCGACCTTCCCGGCACGCCGACCCTCGGCAAGCTGGTGCAATCGATCCTGCGCCACGTCCCCGACCTGCCGCGCCTCAGGATTTCCTCCATCGACTCCATCGAGGCCGACGACGCGCTCTATGACGCCATAGCCTCCGACAAGCGCCTGATGCCGCACCTCCATCTCTCGCTCCAGTCCGGCGACGACATGATCTTGAAGCGCATGAAGCGCCGGCACTTGCGCGCCGATGCGCTCCATATCGTGGACAAGCTGCGCGCGCTCCGCCCCGAAATGGTCTTCGGCGCCGATATCATCGCCGGCTTCCCGACCGAAACCGACGAGATGTTCGAAAACACCCTCAGGATCGTCTCGGAAGCCGACCTGACCTACCTGCACGTCTTCCCCTATAGCCCGCGCCCCGGCACCCCTGCCGCGCGCATGCCGCAGGTGGACAAGCGCGTCGCCCGCGACCGCGCCGCCCTGCTGCGCGCCGAAGGCGAAAAGCAGTTCCGCAAGCTTGCCGCCTCCCGCGTCGGCAAGATCGAAAGCGTGCTGGTCGAACGCGACGGCCTGGGCCGCACCGAGCAGTTCATGCCCGTTGCCGTGCCCGGCACCGAACCCGGCCAGATCGTCCCGGTCCGCATCACCAAAGTGTCGGCCGATGGCCTTGTCGGGGAAGCCGTGAGGTCCGCCGCATGAGCGATACCAAAAAACCCGGCTTTTTCGGCCGCCTCTTCGGCCGCGGCAACCAGGCCCAGCCGCAGGCGGATGCCGAAACCGAAGACGCATTGAAGCGCGCCACCGGGGAAGTCGCAACCTCCACCGACGAACTCGACGCCTTCCGCGAGCGCCGCGAGACCGAGGAAACGCAGGCCGAGACCGATCGCGAGGCCGCCGAGGCCCTGCCGCCCGAGCCAGCCAGCGAGGAGCCCCCTCCCGCGCCGCCGGCTCCGCCCGAGGCCATCGCCCCGGTCGAGCTGACCCCGGCCACCGCCACGCCCATTCCCGAGCCGGCCGAGGAGCCCCCCGCGCCGCCGCCCGCACCCGAACCTGCGCCCGCTCCCGAAGAGGAAGAGCGTCCGCTTCCGCCCGGCCCACCCGAAACCACGCTCGATTACGTCGAGGACGTACAGGAAGCCGAGCAGGCTGCCGCGCCGGTCGCCGAACCCACCCAGGCCCCGCGCCAAAGCTGGTTCCAGCGCCTCACCTCGGGCCTCAAGCGCTCCTCCGACCAGATCACCGGCGGCATCACCTCGGTCTTCACCAAGCGCAAGCTCGATGCGGCCACGCTCGACGAGCTCGAAGACGTGCTGCTGCAGGCCGACCTTGGCATGGACACCACCAGCGCCATTGTCGAGACGCTGCGCCGCGACCGCTTCGACAAGGACATTTCGGGCGATGACGTCCGCGCCGTCCTCTCCGAGGAGGTCGGCAAGGCGCTCGCCCCGGTGGCCCGGCCACTGGTTATCGACAAGGCCCAAAAGCCCTTCGTCATCCTCATGGTCGGGGTCAACGGCTCGGGCAAGACCACCACTATCGGCAAGCTGGCCCAGAAACTGGCCGCCGAGGGCCGCACCGTCATGCTCGCGGCCGGCGACACCTTCCGCGCCGCCGCCATCGAGCAGCTTGAGATCTGGGGCCGCCGCACCGGCGCGCCGGTCGTCACCAAGCCCGCCGGCTCGGATGCTTCGGGCCTCGCCTTCGACGCCGTCACCCGCGCCAGGGAAGAGGGCAAGGATGTCCTCATCATCGATACGGCCGGGCGCCTGCAGAACCGCGACGAGCTGATGAGCGAGCTCGAAAAGATCGTGCGCGTCATCAGGAAGGTCGATCCGACCGCTCCTCACGCGGTTTTGCTCACGCTCGACGCCACCACCGGCCAGAACGCCCTTAATCAGGTCGAAATCTTCGGCAAACGTGCGGGCGTCACGGGTCTGGTGATGACCAAGCTTGACGGCACCGCGCGCGGGGGCATCCTTGTCGCCATCGCGCGGCGCTTCGGTCTGCCCGTGCATTTCATCGGCGTCGGCGAGGGTGTGGACGACCTCCAGCCCTTCAAGGCGTCGGAATTCGCAGCGGCCATTGCCGGCAAGGACGAAGCATAATGACCACCGAGAACACCAAGCCCGAAGCCAAGGCGGCCGAGCCCAACTGGGACGAACTGCGTCCCCAGCTCACCAAGCTCGCCCTGGAACTGGGCCCGCTCGTGGTTTTCTTCGTCGCCAATGCCCGCGCCGACATCTTCGCGGCCACCGCCTGGTTCATGGGCGCGATGGCAGTCTCTCTCCTGCTTTCCTGGCTGCTCCTGCGCAAGATCGCGGTGATGCCGCTCGTTACCGGCGTCGTGGTCCTCGTCTTCGGCGGTCTGACCCTCTGGCTCCAGGACGACACCTTCATCAAGATGAAGCCCACCATCACCAATTCGCTCTTCGCGGTGGTGCTGCTGGGCGGCCTCCTCTTCAAGCAATCCCTGCTCAAATACGTCTTCGGCGAAGTCTACAAGCTCAAGCCCGAAGGCTGGACCATCATGACGCTCCGCTGGGGCCTCTTCTTCGTCGTCATGGCCGTCCTCAACGAACTCATCTGGCGCAACTTCTCCACCGACCTCTGGGTCAGCTTCAAGGTCTGGGCCACCATGCCCATCACCGTGATCTTCACCATGTTCCAGCTCCCGCTGCTGCAGAAATACGCGCTCGAACCGGAACAGCCCCCGAAGACGGCCTAGACCGGACCTACCCACCGCAAACGTACCGACCGCCGGCACGATCACGCCAGCAAGTCTCCCTCCCCCTTGCGGGGAGGGGACAGGGGTGGGGGTAAGCCAGGAGCGCTGTGCTCTCCATTCGCACTATCACCGCCTTCCGCGCGCCATCGCCTCCCTCCCCTCGTGGGGAGGATCGAGGGTAGGGGTGAGCCCAAGCTCCGTGTACGAGACACCCCCACCCCTATCCCCTCCCCGCAAGGGGGAGGGAGACCTGCCGGCGAGATCACGCAATCCGGCCTGATCGTCGTTCCGTCCTCACCATTTCCCATTTCCTACCCTCCCGGCTTCCTCTCCGCAGCTTCCCCACTTCCCTCACCCCACCCACCGCACTTCCCCGGCCGAAGAGCCGGGGCCCACGGATCCCTCCACTCGAGTGGAGCGGTGCAATAGGCCCCGGATCAAGTCCGGGGAAGTAAGGTGGTGGGGGTGAGAACGAGGGGGGCAGGAGAGCAAAGAACGATCGTGCCAAAAAACTTATCCCCACCCCCATCACCCTCCCGCATACTCCTCCCATCCCTCCGCCAACGGCGAGGCACAGTACGCAGTGCCGCGGCGGCTGGCGGCAGGACTGGATGCAGATAAGGTCGACACCTGCATCTCGCCCTGCCGCCAGGGTCTGGGAGTTGGGGGAAGCCCGGGGGCGCCTGGGCTTACGGCCTAAGTGTGACGTGACCGGCCCGGAGTGCGCTCGCGGGCAACTTGCGTGAACGGGCTTGTCGAAACCTCAAACGCTCAAGGGGCGAGGCCATGCCTCGCATATATCGCTAGCAATATAGACTTGAGGCAAACCTCGCCCCGAGCCGCCAACGAACCACCAGCAAACCCGACCGGAGCAATCCGTGCCGGCGCCTAGGTGCGCGCTTCTGCTTTCTGGATTGCCGGGATCATGTCCCGCGTCAGCGTTTCGGGCGTCATCGGCCCCACATGCTTGAAGGTGATGACCCCGTTCCGGTCCACCACGAACGTCTCCGGCACGCCATAGACGCCCCAGTCGATCGACACGCGGTTGTCGCGGTCGGCACCCACCTTGTCATAGGGGTTGCCCAGCTCCCTGAGGAACGCCGTCGCATTCTCGGGCGCGTCCTTCTGGTTGATGCCGAAGAGCCGCACGCCCGTCGCCGCCTTGAGCTGGGTCAGCACCGGATGCTCGGCCCGGCAGGGGATGCACCAGGAGGCGAAGACGTTGACCACCGTCACCTCGCCCTTGAGCGCTTCGGTATCGAAGCCGGGCACGTTGAGCCCCTCGACGGCTGCCAGCGCGAATTGCGGGGCAGGCTTGTCGATCAGCACCGACTGTACCAGGCTAGGATCGCGATTGAGGCTCGTGGCGAACACTGCCACCAGCGCGACGAGCGCGATCAGCGGCAGGGCAAGCAGGACGAAACGGTTCAAGAAGCCTTCTCCGCGCGACGGCGGACGCCCTGGGCCTCGAGTTCGGCAATGCGACCCTCGACCCGCCACCCGGAAACGACCGTCCAGACGATGAGCCCGACCACCGCGGCAGCCACTCCGATATAAGCCCAGATGATGAAGACGGCATGCGGTCCGAGATCGATCATTTCGCGCCCTCCGCCATGGCAGCACGCTGCCGTTCGAGTGTGGCCAGGCGCCGGCGCCGGATCTCGGTATGCATCGCCTTGAGCTGGAGCGTGGCGAACAGCAGCGTGAACGCCGCCATCATCACGAGGAGCGGGGTCAGGATCGAGCCGGGCATGTGCGGGCCATCGGGCGTGATGACGCTCGAAGGCTGGTGCAGCGTCTGCCACCAGTCGACCGAGAACTTGACGATGGGAATATTGATGGCCCCGATCAGCGTAAAGACCGCCACAACGCGCCCGGCGCGCAGCTGGTCCTCGAACGCGCGCCAGAGCGCGATCAGCCCGAGATAGATGAGGAAAAGCACGAGGGTGGACGTCATGCGCCCGTCCCATTCCCAGAACGTGCCCCAGGTCGGCCGCCCCCAGAGCGAGCCGGTAAAGAGCGCCAGTGCGGTGAACACCGCCCCGAGTGGGGCCGCCGCCTTCATCGAGACGTCGGCCATCGGGTGGCGCCAGATGAGGCTGCCGAGCGCCGACACCGCCATCACGCCATAGACGAACTGGCTCAGCCACGCATTGGGCACGTGGATGTACATGATGCGGACCGTGTCGCCCATCTGGTAGTCGGGCGGAGAATCGAGGAAGGCGAAATAGAGCCCCACGGCAAAGGCGATCGCGGTCAGGATCGTGAGCGGCCACAGCAACGGGCGCGTCCATCCCAGGAACTGGCTGGGATTGGCGATCCGGGCGAACCAATTGGGTTTGGGGGCAAGGTCCACAGTCATGGGTGAGTTGTCTATTCCTCGCTCACGCGGAGTGCAAGCGCCCCGGCGAACGGCGCAAGCGCCAGCAGCACGAGGCTAATTGCCGCAAGAAACAGGGTCGCCGCCACGGCCTGCTGGCCGGCAATGGCGGACGACCCGAAGATCAGGACCGGAATGGCCAGCGGCAGGATCAGCACCGGCGCAATGAGCCCGCCGCGCGGCAGGGACACGGTCACCGCCGCCCCCATGGCCCCCAGCGCCACCAGCCCCGGCGTGCCGACCAGCAGCGAGAGCACCGTGCGCAGCCAGGTCTCCATATCCATGTTGAGCAGGATCGCCAGCACCGGGCTCGCCACGATCAGCGGCAGCGCCGTCAGCAGCCAATGCGCGATCACTTTTGCGGCAACGACCATCTCGAGCGGCGTGCGGGCGAACTTGTAGAGCTGGAGCGAGCCGTCCTCGGCATCGTTCCGGAACAGCCGGTCGAGCCCGAGCAGGATCGAGAGGAACGCCGCGATCCAGGTGAGCCCGGGGGCGAGTTTGGCCAGCATCGCCTTGTCCGGTCCGATGGCAAAGGGCACGATCGACCCGACCATCACGAAGAACAGCACCAGCGTCAGCGCATCGCCGCCGATCCGCGTGGCGACCCGCAGGTCGCGGCCGACGATCGCGAAAAAACCCTTCAAGCCCCAAGCTCCAGCATCCTGATGCGACCGGTATCGGCGATCTGCAGTTCCAGATGCGTCGCCGCCACCGCCAGCCCGCCGCTCGCCAGGTGCTCGTCGATCAACGCGCCCACCAGCCGGTCCCCGGCCTTGTCGAGCGCCGACGTCGGCTCGTCCAGCAGCCAGATCGGGCGCGGGGATACGAGAAGTCGTGCCAGCGCCAGGCGGCGCGTCTGCCCCGCCGAGAGGTAGCCGGCGTCGAGGTTGAACAATGCCCCGAGGCCCACGCGCTCCAGCGCCGCCTCGACCGAGCCGCCCCCGCCATTGATCGCCGCCCAGATCCCGAGATTTTCGCCGACTTTGAGCCGCGCCTTGACCGCCGAGAGGTGCCCGAGAAAGTGCACGTCCTCCTGCCAGCGCTCTTCCTCGCCCTGCCCGGAAACCACCACGCTTCCCGCATCGGCGCGCAGGAAACCGGCAAGGCATTTGATGAGGCTGGTCTTGCCCGCCCCGTTGGGTCCGCGCAGCAGGAGAATCTCGCCCGGCTCGACCGTAAAGCCCACGTCATCGAACAGCAGTCGTTCCCCCCGCCGCAGGGCGAGGCCGGAAACGCTCAGCGTGCGGGCGGGCAGATGCGTGGTCGGGGGCATGGCAACATGTCCTATTGAACTCATAGAGGTACTGGCAAGCGCGAAATGATTTGACTATAAGCCCCACTAGATTGGACCGGTTCCAATCTCCGAGACGCCCCAACTGGTCCGCCGGACCCCTTCTGGGTCCTATTGTCGCAGGCTATTTGGTGCGGTGCGGCCAACCCAAAAGCGATAGGCGGTCCCGTGACTCAATCCCTCAACAGCTTCAATTCGAAGGCCACTCTGACGGTCGGAGGGAAGACCTACACGTACTTCTCGATTCCCGAAGCAGAGAAGAACGGCCTGCCCGGCGTTTCCAAGCTCCCCCACTCGCTCAAGGTCGTGCTTGAGAACCTGCTGCGCTTCGAAGACGGCCGCACGGTCACCAAGGAAGACATCAAGGCCTTCGTGACCTGGCTGACCGAGAAGACCAGTGAGCACGAGATTTCCTATCGCCCGGCGCGCGTCCTCATGCAGGACTTCACCGGCGTCCCCGCCGTCGTCGACCTCGCCGCCATGCGCGATGCCACCGCCAAGCTCGGCGCCGACCCCCAGAAGATCAACCCGCTCGTCCCCGTCGACCTGGTCATCGACCACTCGGTCATGGTCGACAGCTTCGGCACCCAGCTTGCCTTCAACCAGAACGTCGAGCTCGAATACGAGCGCAACGGCGAGCGCTACGAGTTCCTGCGCTGGGGCCAGCAGGCCTTTGACAATTTCCGCGTCGTGCCACCCGGCACCGGCATCTGCCACCAGGTGAACCTCGAATACCTGGCCCAGACCGTCTGGACCAAGGACGAGAACGGCGAAACCGTCGCTTACCCGGACACCCTTGTCGGCACCGACAGCCACACCACCATGGTCAATGGCCTCTCGGTCCTCGGCTGGGGCGTGGGCGGCATCGAGGCTGAGGCTGCCATGCTCGGCCAGCCCATCACCATGCTGATCCCCGAAGTCATCGGCTTCAAGCTCACCGGCAAGATCAACGAAGGCATCACCGCCACCGACCTTGTGCTCACCGTCACCGAGATGCTCCGCAAGAAGGGCGTCGTCGGCAAGTTCGTCGAGTTCTACGGCCCGGGCCTGGATTACCTCTCGCTGGAAGACCAGGCGACCATCGCCAACATGGCCCCCGAATACGGCGCCACCTGCGGCTTCTTCCCGGTCGACACCGATACCCTCTCCTACCTCACTACCTCCGGCCGCACCGCCGACCGGATCGCGCTGGTCGAAGCCTATTCGAAGGCCCAGGGCATGTTCCGCGAGACCTCCTCGCCCGACCCGGTCTTCACCGACACGCTCGAGCTCGACCTCTCGGCCGTCGTGCCCTCGATTTCCGGCCCCAAGCGCCCGCAGGACCGCCTGGTCCTCGCCGAGGCCAAGGACAAGTTCGCCGCTTCCCTCGTCAAGGATTTCGCCAAGACCGATGATCCCAAGATCGCCGTCGAGGGCGAGGACTTCTCGATCGGGCACGGCGATGTCGTCATCGCCGCCATCACCTCGTGCACCAATACCTCCAACCCCTCGGTGCTGGTCGCCGCCGGCCTCGTCGCCCGCAAGGCGCGCGAACTGGGCCTCAATTCCAAGCCTTGGGTGAAGACCTCGCTGGCCCCCGGCTCGCAGGTGGTCACCGACTACCTTACCGCCTCAGGCCTGCAGGCCGACCTCGACGCCATCGGCTTCAACCTCGTCGGTTATGGCTGCACCACCTGTATCGGCAATTCCGGCCCGCTCCCGCCGGCCATTTCCAAGGCCGTGCAGGCCGGCGACCTCGTCGCCGCCTCGGTGCTCTCGGGCAATCGTAACTTCGAGGGCCGCGTCAACCCGGACGTCAAGGCGAACTTCCTCGCCTCCCCTCCGCTCGTCGTCGCCTATGCGCTGGCCGGTTCGCTCAAGATCGACATCGCCAAGGACCCGATCGGCACCGGCAAGGACGGCAAGCCCGTCTATCTCAAGGACATCTGGCCGACCAACAAGGAAATCGCCGACATCGTCCGCGCCAACGTCACCCCGCAGATGTTCACCAAGCGCTATTCGGACGTCTTCAAGGGCGACGAGCATTGGCAGGGCATCGCTGTCGATGGCGGCGAGACCTATCGCTGGAACTCGTCCTCGACCTATGTCCAGAACCCGCCCTATTTCGAGCACCTCGAAATGACCCCGGCGCCGGTCACCGACATCAGGAACGCCCGCGTCCTCGGTCTCTTCCTGGATTCGATCACCACCGACCACATTTCCCCGGCCGGTTCGTTCAAGCCCTCGACCCCTGCCGGCATCTATCTCACCGAGCATCAGGTCGCGCCCAAGGATTTCAACTCCTATGGCGCCCGTCGCGGCAACCACGAAGTCATGATGCGCGGCACCTTCGCCAACATCCGCATCAAGAACCAGATGGTGCCGGGTGTGGAAGGCGGCTTCACCCTCGGGCCCAACGGTCAGCAGATGCCGATCTACGACGCCGCCATGGCCTACCAGAAGTCGGATACCCCGCTGGTGATCTTCGCCGGCAAGGAATACGGCACCGGCTCCTCGCGTGACTGGGCCGCCAAGGGCACCACGCTCCTCGGCGTCCGCGCCGTCGTTGCCCAGAGCTTTGAGCGCATCCACCGCTCCAACCTCATCGGCATGGGCGTGCTTCCGCTCCAGTTCGCCGAGGGCGAGAGCTGGCAGACGCTGGGCCTTGATGGCACCGAGACGGTCACCATCGAGGGCCTCACGACCCTGACCCCGCGTTCGGACGTCATCGTCAAGATCGTCCACTCGGACGGCCGTATCTCGGAAGTGAAGACCCGCTGCCGCATCGATACCGAGAACGAACTCGACTACTTCAACAATGGCGGCATCCTGCACTACGTGCTGCGCAACCTCGTCGCCGCCTGACGCCTGTTGCGGCGGGGAGCCAACACTCCCCGCCCGCCTCTCGGCGAGGCGATCTGTAGGCGAAGATTGCCTCTCATCGATTTGACTGGCTCTCTCCCCGATCCCTGCCTAGAACTTTGCCCATGATTTTCCGACCCCTTCTGGGCACCTTTCTCGGCCTTGTTCTCGCGCTTCCCGCCAATGCGGTGGAGGTGCGCGTCCAGCCCAAGGCGGTCCTCGAACTCTTCACCTCCCAGGGCTGCGTTTCCTGCCCGCCGGCCGATGCCCTGCTCGCCAAGCTGGCGCAGCAACCGGGCGTCATCGCGCTCTCCTACCATGTCGATTACTGGGACTATATCGGCTGGCCCGACACGTTCGGCGCCAAGGCCAATACGACTCACCAGAAGAACTACGCCGCCCGCTGGCGCAGCGGCCGCATCTATACGCCGCAAATGGTCGTCAACGGCTTCAAGGGCGTGGTCGGCTCCCGCCAGCGCGAGATCGATGCTGCCATGGCGATGACCAAGCTCTCCCTGCCCGTCTCCCTCGATACCTCCAACGGCATGCTGACCGTCGATATCGAAGGCCAGGCTGGCCTTGGCGATTCCGTCGTCTGGCTCGTGACCTATGTCGACCGCGCCGACGTCGATATCGAAAAGGGCGAGAACGAAGGCAAGCGCGTGACCTACACCAATGTCGTCACGTCACGGCAGGCCGTCGGCATGTGGGAGCCGGGCGCCGGCGCCCATCTCAAGCTGCCGCTCTCGGAAGTCATCACCGACAAGAACAACGGCGCGGTGATCATCGTCCAGGAAGAGGAAAACGGGCTGCCGGGAAATATTCTCGGCGCTGCGGCATTTCAGCAATAGTGGCAGGCCAACAACAAAACTCCCGCCTGGGCAAGGCGGGAGGAAATTAGTCTGACTGGTCTTTAGGGGCGGCCGGTGTCTGGGCATCATGGTTTGGGGGCTCGGTCAGCCCGGACACCGGCCACTGGAGGCAATGTCGATGTTATGCTGGTGCTTTCGGGCGCCAGCGCGGACACAATGTGTTCGAATTTGGGTAATTTCGCGCACGCGAAGACATAATCGGCTATGTGACACTCGACGCCGCCGACCTCGCACCCACAGGCTTGCTTCCGCTCGCAAACAACGCGATCATGACTGATCGATGACAAGCGTCCGGTCATCCCGCCGGATCGAACAGGAGATCGTGCAGTTGGCCGAAGGTCAGCAAGGTGGCCCCAGGGGGCTCAGCCTTGTGCATGTGAGCGAGCAGCAGCCCGCCCACCATCCCAGCAAGCCCGTTCCCTATGTCGCCTTCGATCGCATCGAACTGGGGCTGATACTCTCCGTCTATGGCCGCAAGGTCGCCAAGAGCGAATGGCGGGACTACGCCATGGATTTCCTGCGCGAGCGTGCCGTCTTCTCGGTCTTCGCCCGCAATTCCGAGCGTCCGCTCTACTCCATCGAGAAGCAGCCAAAGCTGCGCAATCGACAAGGCCAATACATGGTCGTCAACCAGCAGGGACGCATCCTCAAGCGCGGCCACGATCTGCGCCTGGTGCTCAACGTGCTCGAGCCGCACCTGGCCGTCGTCACGTGACCACGCCCAAAGTGCGCCAGGCGGTTTCTGCCGACATCGCGGCCATGAGCACGGTACTCATCGCCTCGATCCGGGAGCTTTGCGGGGACGACCATCAGCAGCGCCCTGAAGTTCTCGCCGGCTGGCTGCGCAACAAATCTGAAGACGGCGTCCGCGATATGTTCGAAAGCGGCCCCACCACGCTCTACGTCGCCGAAATCGACGGCGAGGTCGCCGGCGTCGGCGCGACGATGACCGATGGCTCGATCCGCCTCAACTACGTCTCGCCCAGCCACCGCTTCCAGGGCGTCAGCCGCGCCCTCATGGCCCACATGGAAGAAGCCCTCCGCCTCAGCGGCTTCTCGGTCGCCACCCTCAACAGCAGCACCACCGCCCACCGCTTCTACCAGGAAGCCGGCTGGGTGGACGTGGGCGAACCGCAGACCGGGCTGACACTGGTGGCCTATCCCATGCGGAAGGTGCTTTGAGGCGGCAGCCTCCTCCGCGTCATCCTAGCTGCCACCAAACTCCACCCCACCTCGACTTCCCCGGCCGAAGAGCCGGGGCCCACGGATGTCTCCACTCGAGTGGCGGGGTGCAATGGGCCCCGGGTCTTCGCCCGGGGAAGTTGGAGCGCGTGGAAAATTCCGAGTTCAGAAATAAGGGCGCTAGCGGGAATATCGCCCGCAAGCACGCATCCCGCGCAACGACGCTTATAGCGCCCGCTGCATGTGCACGATGTCCAGCCACTGATCGAACTTGTATCCGAGCTGGGGGAACTCCCCCAGGATCTCGAAACCGAACTTGCGGTGCAGCGCGATCGACGCCTCGGTGCCACCGGTGATGATACCGATCATCTGCTTGAACCCGACCGCCTGCGACTGGGTGATGAGCTCACCCATCAACCGGCTGCCGAGCCCCTGCCCGATTGCGTCGGGCGCCAGGTAAACCGTGTCCTCGCAGGTAAAGCGATAGGCCGGCCGCGGGCGGAAGGTCGAGGCATAGGCATAGCCGCGCACGGCGCCATCGACCTCGGCCACAATCACCGGATGCCCCTCATCGACCATATGCCCGAATTTCTCGGCCATCTTCGCCTCGCTGGGCGCTTCGAGGTCGAAGGTGACCGTCGAATTGTAGACGTAGTGCGAGTAGATGGCGGTGATGGGGCCCACATCGGACCAGGTGAAGGGACGAAGCAGCGGCTGGGACACGGAGGTTGATTCCAAAGGAAAAGGCCACGGTCCTTGTAGACCGTGGCCCCGAAAGCTTCCAACGAGATTTCTTGATCGCTGGAACCTGTTTCCTTGATGTTTAGTCGCGGTTGCCGAAGAGGCGCAGCAGCATCAGGAACAGGTTGATGAAGTCGAGATAGAGCGACAGGGCGCCCATGATCGCGTTCTTCGCCAGCACGTCGGCGCCATAGGCCTCCGAGTAGCTTTCCTTGATCTTCTGGGTGTCGTAGGCGGTCAGGCCCACGAAGACCAGCACGCCGACGATCGAGATGCCGAACGAGAGGGCACCCGAGTTGAAGAAGATGTTCACGATCGAGGCGATGATGATGCCGATCAGGCCCATGAACAGGAACGAACCCATTCCGGTCAGGTCACGCTTGGTCGTGTAGCCCCAGAGGCTCATCGCGCCGAACATGGCGGCGGTGATGAAGAACACCTTGGCGATCGAAGTGTCGGTATAGACCATGAAGATCGACGAGAGCGACAGGCCCATCACGGCCGCGAACGCCCAGAACGTGAGCTGGGCGGCGCCCGTCGAGAGCTTGTTGATGCCGAAGCTGAGCACCAGCACGAAGGCGAGCGGCGCAAGCGCCACGACCCACATCAGCGGGCTGGTATAGAGAAGCACGCCCCAGCTGGTGAGGTAGGTGCCATCGCCGAGCTGCGCGGCAGCGCTCGCGGCATTGGTCGTCACCGCGGCGGAATTTGCGAACCAGGCCACAAGGCCGGTAACGACCAGGCCAAGCCCCATGTAATTGTAGACACGCAGCATGTAGCTGCGCAGACCCTCGTCAATGGCGGCGGCGGAGCCGGCCCGCGCAGAGATGGTCGGTCTGTCAAACTGTGCCATTGGTTTCCCTTTCACGTAACCAAATGTGGCTTACGGTCCAGGACTTGAGCCACGTGCCCACAATATGGCGGCGGCGGGTTTCAACTTCAAGGACAAAGCCCTAACTCGCTCGGGACCATCTGCCTCAGGTGGTCAAACTGATGTGAACTCAGGTTCCGGCTTTGCTGTTGAGACGCCGTGCTTGGGTCTTCCGCCACGTCATATTCGTGTTACCGTTCTAGGGCGAGTGTGCCGAATCGGGTTGCGTAAACGGGGAGAAAGCTGATGCCTCGTCTCTTCACCGGTCTGGAGGTCCCCCGAGAGGTGGCCTTCGCCCTCTCGCTCAAACGCGGCGGCTTGCACGGCGCGCGCTGGATCGATCCTGAAAATTATCACATCACGCTGCGCTTCATCGGCGACGTCGATTATTCGACCGCCAACGAGGTGAGCGACAGCCTGGAACGGCTCGCCAACGGCCTCTCCTTCTCGGTGCGGCTCAATCAGCTCGGCGCGTTCGGAGGCAACAAGCCCCATGCGCTCTATGCCGGTGTGGAGATGAACGAGACGCTCACCCGTCTGCAGGCCGCTCACGAAAGAGTGCTCCAGCGTATCGGGCTCGAGCCCGAGAGCCGCAAATACACCCCCCACGTGACCCTGGCCCGGCTGCGTGGCACCTCCCCTGAGGAACTGGCCCGGTTCCTCGCGCTTTCCGGGCGTTTCGAGCCTTTGGCCTTCCCCGTTGGGCGGTTCGTCCTCTATTCGAGCCGGGATTCTGTGGGCGGTGGCCCCTATGTGGTGGAACAGAGCTATCCGCTCGCTGCCTGAGCGCTGACGTTCAGGATTCATTCATCCTATGGGCGATAACACCCCATGGCGTAACGGACGCGCCAAATTGCGGTCAAATTTGACCATGATAGAGGCAAATTAGTTCAAATATGCCGCGTTTTGAGACCTTGGTAACCATGTCTGCCGCATCCTCGGCGCCGCCGGTCTCTTGTCGGCTTCAAACGAAATCAAGGATGGTTTGGCGATGAAATCCTCGACCCGTGGCTTGCTGTTCCCACTTCTGGCAGGCGCCATTGCGGTCAGCGGGCTCACACCTGCGCTGGCCCAGGACGCCGGTGCCAAGAGCCTTGGGACGTTCAAGGCCTGGACGGCCTGGCAGGGCACCGACGCCAATGGCATGATCTGCTACATCTCCGCCCAGCCGAGCGCGAGCGAACCGAAGGGCGCCAATCGCGACCCCATTCATTTCCTCGTGATCCACCGCAAGGGCCTGGGCACCAAGAACGAAGTCCAGACGCTTATCGGCTACCCCTACAATGCCCAGTCGCCCAATGCGAGCGCGGCCATTGATGGCAAGACCTACCCCATGGTGACCGAAGGCTCGGCCGCCTGGCTGGCGAGCGCGGGCGATGAGAGCGGGTTCGTGGGCGCCATGAAGGCGGGCTCGAACCTGGTGGTCAAGGGCACCAGCCAGCGCGGCACCAATACCAGCGACACCTATTCGCTCAGCGGCGCCACCGCGGCGATGGCTGCGATCGACAAGGCCTGCAGCTAAGCCAAGCTGCGGCTGGAAACCCGGCGGGTGGTCCGCTATGGTCCGCCCGTTTTCCGCTCGACTTCCGAGGCCTTCATGAACTTCGCTCACAAGCGCCGCGCCGCCTTCTTCCTTGCCGGCCTTGCCCTCCTGACCGCGTCCGCCCAGGCTCAGGGCGTCCGCCTTCTCGGCGATTTTCGCGATTGGTCCTCCTACGCGGCCAATGACGCTTCAGGCTCGGTCTGCTTTGCGCTTTCCAAGCCCAAGAGCGTCAATCCGACGCCCGATGGCTATGGCCAAGCCTATCTCTACCTGACCCACCGCCCCACCGAGAACGTCACCAACGAACTCAACCTCGTGGCAGGCTTCACCTTCGCCCCCGATACCCCGGCAACGCTCAGCGTCGGCAGCCAGGTCTTCCAGCTCTTCACTGAGAACGACGCCGCCTGGCTGCAGGATCCCGGCCAGACCGATGCCCTGGCCAGCGCCATCCGCGCCGGCTCGACCCTCGTCATCGAGGGCACCTCCGACAAGGGCATCCGCGTCACCCAGACCTTCTCGCTCTCGGGCGCGACCGCGGCCTCCAAGGCCATCGATACCGGATGCTAGATCGGAGCGGTCTCTTGTGCTAAGGGACCGATCAAACCAGATATGTTGGGCGCCAAGCCTTGCTGACCCCGGCCCTGTCCGGGGTTAAGTCTTTTGGGCGCGCTCCCTGTGGAAAGCCCTGAACCGCCATGAGCATCGCTCTCAATCTCGACCACGCGACCGCGCCGCGCCCGGCGCGCCAGACCCGCAAGCCGCTCGTCGGGCTCGATCGCGCCGCGCTGGCGCAGACGCTTGTCGAGGGCGGCATTGCCGAGCGCGAGGCGCGCATGCGCGCCAGCCAGCTCTGGAACTGGATGTACGTGAACGGGGTCACCGATTTCGAGCGCATGACCAATATCGGCAAGGGCGTCCGCCAGCAGCTCGCCGACAATTTCATGCTCGACCGCCCGGAGATCGTCACCGAGCAGGTCTCGAGCGACGGCACCCGCAAGTGGCTCTTCCGCTTCCGCGACCCGGCCAATCCCAACATGCCGCCGGTCGAGGTCGAAACCGTCTACATTCCCGAGACGGACCGCGGCACGCTCTGCGTCTCCTCCCAGGTCGGCTGCACGCTGACCTGCTCGTTCTGCCATACCGGCACGCAGACGCTGGTGCGCAACCTCACGGCCGGCGAAATCCTCGGCCAGGTCCTCATGGCGCGTGAGCGCCTGGGCGACTTCCCGGGCGGCTCGCGCCCGACCGACGGCCTCGTCCCGTCCGGGGAAACCCGCGCCATCACCAATATCGTGATGATGGGCATGGGCGAGCCGCTCTACAATTACGACAACGTCAAGCAGGCTTTGCTCATCGCCTCGGACGAAGCCGGCATCTCGCTCTCCAAGCGCCGCATCACGCTGTCGACCTCGGGCGTCGTGCCCAAGATCGGGCCGACCGGCTCGGAGATCGGCGTCATGCTCGCCATCTCGCTTCACGCCGTACGCGATGACCTGCGCGACATTCTCGTGCCCATCAACAAGAAGTGGCCGCTCAAGGAATTGCTGCAGGCCTGCCGCGATTATCCGGGGCTTTCCAACGCCCGCCGCATCACCTTCGAATACGTGATGCTGCGCGACATCAACGATTCCGATGCCGATGCCCGCGAACTGGTGCGGCTCCTGGCCGGCATCCCGGCCAAGATCAACCTCATTCCGTTCAACCCCTGGCCGGGCAGCAATTACGAATGCTCGACCTCCTCGCGCATCGAGAAGTTCGCCGACATCGTCAACCGCGCCGGCTACGCCTCCCCGGTCCGCACTCCGCGCGGCCGCGACATCTTCGCCGCCTGCGGGCAGCTGAAGAGCGAAACCGAGCGCCTGTCCAAGAAGGACCGCGAGGCCCTTGCCGGCTGACGCCTTCACCATCGTCCGGATCGGCGCGGCGGACGAACTCCGCTTCGCGGCGATCGCCCCGGATGTCTTCGACGAGGCGATCGGTACCGGGCGTCTCAAGGCTTATCTCGCCGCGCCCGGCCACATCATGGTGCTGGCCTTCGAGGGCGACCTCGTCGTCGGCCAATGTGCTGGCGTCATCCACCACCACCCGGACAAGCCCACCGAGCTCTATATCGACGAAGTCGGCACCGCCTCGACGCATCTGCGGCGCGGCATCGCCACGGCCATGCTGAAAGAGCTCTTCGCATGGGGTCGGGAGCTCGGCTGCACGGAGGCCTGGCTCGGCACCGAGACCGACAACCTGGCGGCCAACGCCCTCTATGCGTCCCTCGGTGGCAAGCGCGAGGGCATGGTCTATTTCGAGTTCGACCTCTGATGGCCGACGCACAAGGTTACCTAATCGTAAGCGGTGCGTTTACGCATCGTTTGCTATGGTGCCCGGCGTGATTCGCGAGCGGGAGACATGATGTCGGTGCCATCCGGCGCTTGGGTAAAGATTTCGGCCGGAAGCTTGGTGCTTGCGACGGCTCTCATCCTCGCCCCCGCTCTCTACGCCCAGTCCGAAACGCCGGCACCCCAGCCGACCGAGACGCCCGCTCCGGTGACGCCCGATGCGGGCCTTCCCGCTACGGTCGATCCGCTCGACGTGGCCCCGCCGCCGGGCACGCCCGTTACAGCTGCGCCGACCGAACACACCGAGGAATCCGGCCAGGCCGCGCTCGACGAAATCGAAAAATCCATCACCGTTTCCAAGGAGCGCGCCGACGAGCTGCGCCGGGAAATCGAGGAGATGTCGGGCGACCGCACCAAGCAGAACGCCGCCCTGATCGCCGCTGCACAGCGGGTCAAGATGGCCGAGATCGAAGTCGCCTCGATGGAAGACAAGATCGGCGATCTCATCGTCCAGGAGCTGGAAGTGCGCGGACGCCTCGATGGCGCCGATACCGACATGGCCAATGTGCTGGCCGCGCTGGAGCGCGTCTCGCGCAATCCGCCACCAGCTCTCCTGGTTGATCCCAACAACGCGCTCAATTCGGCCCGCAGCGCCATCCTGATGTCGGCCATCTTCCCGCAGCTTCACGCCAAGGCCGAAGCCGTCAGCACCGATCTGCGCCAGCTCGGCGAGATCAAGGCCAAGGCCATCGAGGACGAAAAGACCCTCAAGGCCAATTACGCCGTGCTCGAGGAAGAGCAACTGCGCATCGCCACCCTCATCGCCGCCCGCAAGAGGGGCGTCGACCAGATGACCGCCCAGCTCGCCCAGGAAGAGCAGGAAGCGCTCTCGCTCGCTGCTCGCGCCACCGATCTCAAACAACTTGTCGCGAGCTTGCAGGCCAAGGCGACCGATGTCGCCAGCACCGCGCCCAAGACCGATGGCGCCGCTGCCGCCTCGACCATGACGCCCGACGCCATCCGCGTTGCGCTGGCCAATACCAACCGTACCGAACCGGCAATTCCCTTTGACGCCGCAAAGGGTTACCTGGCACTGCCGTCAGCAGGAACCAAGGCCGTCGACTTCGGCTCCGGCGACGGTTTCGGCGGCATCGCCCAGGGCCTCTCCCTCCTCACCCGCGAGGACGCGCAGGTGGTGGCGCCGGCCGACGGCTGGGTGATGTATAAGGGCCCCTACCTCAATTATGGCCAAATCGTCATTCTCAATCCGGGCAATGACTACACGATCCTCCTCGCCGGACTTGCGGCGACTTCAGTCAATATCGGCCAGTTCGTCATGATGGGCGAACCCGTGGGCACGATGGGATCACACACAATTGGCCGGACCGTGACCACCAATGCTGGCGGAACCCGCCCGACCCTTTATATTGAGCTGAGAAAAAGCAACGCGCCCATCGACCCGACGGGATGGTGGGCCCCGAACCCGACGCAAAGTGGATAACTCCTGATGAACCTGTCGCCTGTTCGCGCCGCCGCACTTGCGTTCGCGCTCACGCTGCCCACACTGCCTGCGGCGACCTTCGCGCAGGAGCAGCCGGCCCCGCCCGCCGACGTTACCAAGGACGCCGACGCCGCCGAAAAGGCCAAGCTGCGCGACCCCTCCGAAGTCTATTCGGACCTCAACCTCTTCGGCGAAGTCTTCGATCGCATCCGCGCCGAATATGTCGACCAGCCCGACGACAAGGAACTGATCCGTGCCGCCATCCGCGGCATGCTGACCTCGCTCGACCCGCATTCGGACTACCTGGCGCCCAAGGACTACGCCGATACGCAGGAAGACGTCTCCGGCCAGTTCGGCGGTCTGGGCATCGAGGTGACGATGGAGAACGACGTCCTCAAGGTCGTCTCGCCCATCGACGACACGCCCGCCGCCAAGGCCGGCATCCTGCCCAACGACTTCATCGTCCAGATCAATGGCGCGGACGTCCAGGGCATGGCGCTCGATGACGCGGTCGCCAAGATGCGCGGCACCGTCGGCTCCAAGGTCAAGCTCACCGTGGTGCGCGAAGGCCAGGACAAGCCGCTCGAATTCGATCTCACCCGTGACATCATCGCCATGCGCGCCGTGCGCATGAGCATGGAGGGCGACGTGGCCGTGCTGCGCCTGTCGCGCTTCTCCGAACAGGCCTTTGTCGGCATCAAGAAGGCCATCGACGATGTCTACAAGGAGCGCAACGGCGTTGCGCCCAAGGGCATCATCCTTGACCTCCGCAACAATCCGGGTGGTCTCGTCGACCAGGCCGTGTTCGTGGCCGACGCCTTCCTCAAGCAGGGTTCGGTGGTTCTGACCCGTGGCCGTTCCGAGCAGGAAAGCGGCCGCTACGACGCCAAGCCGGATTCGCTCGACGCCAAGATCGCCGACGTGCCGCTGATCGTCCTCATCAATGGCGGCTCGGCCTCGGCGGCCGAAATCGTCGCCGGCGCCCTCCAGGACCACAAGCGCGCCACGCTGATCGGCACGCGCTCGTTCGGCAAGGGCTCGGTGCAGTCGATCATCTCGCTCGGTGAAAACGGCGCCATGCGCCTCACCACCGCCCGCTATTACACGCCGAACAACCGCTCGATCCAGGCGGCCGGCATCCAGCCCGATATCGTCATCACCGAGAACGTTCCGGAAGAGTTCAAGGGCCGCGACGAGATCATCGGCGAGGCGGCCCTGCCCGGCGAAATCGGTGGTGGTACCGAAGAGAAGGCGACCACCGGTTCCTCGGTCTATGTGCCCGCCAACAAGGAAGACGATACGCAGCTCCAGTACGCGCTCAAGCTCATCAACGGCGAAGAGCAGAACGCAGCGTATCCGCCCAAGAGCGACCAGCAGACCATCGCCAAGGTTAACTAATTCCGTGTTAGAAACTGCTGGCCGGGGCGGGTGCTGATTCGGCACCCGCCCCGGCCAGTTTTGACCTATCGAACGGAATGGCCATGGCCGACGAGCTGAGCGCTCCCCTCAGTCGCAAGACCGACAGGATTCGCAATGCGCGCGCGGCCCGCCGCACGCTTCGCCTGCCACTGGCCCGTATCGGTTTCGCGCTGATCGTCCTTATCGTCGGCGCGGTCGTCCTGCGCCTCCTCCTGGTGAATGACCCGCAGGGCGGACGCCCCCAGGCTTCGGCCGATATCAACAGCAGCCGCAACGGCAATGCGCTGGCGAGCCAGGTGTCTTCGCCCAGCATCGCGACCATCGCCGCCGATCCCGAAGAGCGGCCGATCACCAGCGGCGGCGCGCAGATCATCTCGGTCGATCCCAACCTCGCCTCGGGTGGCAATGCCGCCCTCGGGACAGAGGCCAACGACTTCGGCGTCGTGCCCGATCTCGCCGAGGAAACCCAGAACGGCCCGATCCCGCGCATCGCCGCTGACGGACGCACCCCGTTCGACATCTATTCGCGCGCTTCGATCACCCCGGAAACGGCGGGCGGCAAGCCGCTCGTGGCGCTGATCATCACCGGTCTCGGCCTCAACCAGGCCACGACGCTGGAAGCCGTCGACAAGCTGCCCGGCCCCGTCACCATGGCCTTTGCGCCCTATGGCAAGACGCTCAACGTCACCGCCGCTGCGGCCCGCAATGCCGGGCACGAGCTGCTGCTGCAATTGCCGCTCGAACCCTTCGACTATCCGGACAACGATCCCGGCCCGCAGACCCTCCTCACCGGCCAGCAGCCGCGCGCCAATATCGACAAGCTCTATTGGCTCATGACCCGGATCGGCGGATATGTCGGGGTGATGAACTATATGGGCGCCCGATTCACCTCCACGGGCTCGGACTTCGCCCCGATCATGGAAGAGCTCGGCACGCGCGGGCTCGGCTATCTCGACGACGGTTCCTCCAACCGCTCGCTCGCGCCCCAGCTCGCCAGCGCCAACAAGGTGCCCTTCGCCCGCGCCGGCAAGCTGCTCGATACCAATCCGGCCCGCGAGCCGATCCTGGCCGCGCTCGAAGCGCTCAAGGCCGAGGCAGTGGCGAACGGCTCGGCCATCGGCGTCATCTCGGCGCTGCCGGTTTCCATCGCCACCGTTGCGGAATGGGCCGCGACGGCCGAGGACAAAGGTGTCATTCTGGTTCCCGCCAGCGCCCTGATGAAACGGTAAACGCCTATGCCTAAACCCATTCGTGAGAACATGCCCTACCGCGACTGCGTCGGTGTCGCCGTCTTCAATCGCCGGGGCCAGGTCTTCATCGGCCGCCGCAAGCCGGAGGACGATCCGGAAGACAGCTCCGAAATGGGCGCCCCCTGGCAGATGCCGCAAGGCGGGATCGACAAGGGCGAGGCCCCGCTCGAAACCGCCCATCGCGAGCTCTTCGAGGAAACCAGCATCCGCTCGGTCCGCCTCATCGCCGAAGCGCCGGAATGGATCTATTACGACCTGCCCGACGAAGCGCTGGGCGTCGCGCTCAAGGGCAAGTATCGCGGGCAGCGCCAGCGCTGGTTCGCCTTCCTCTTCACGGGGGACGAGGCTGAGATCAACGTGCTGGAGCCCGGCGAGGGCCAGCACCCCGCCGAGTTCAACGCCTGGCGCTGGGAAGAACTCAAGCGCATGCCCGACATCGTCGTCGAGTTCAAGCACGACGCCTACGAACAGGTCGTCGCCGCCTTCGCCGATATTCCCGAGCAGGTGAGCGATGGTTGAGATCCGGCGCCTCAAGGAAACCGACCGCGACGCCTGGCGTCGCCAGCGACTGCTGCTCTGGCCCGGCCATGTCGAGGCCGAATTCGACACCGACATCACCCAGATGCTCGCCAACCCCGACACGCCTACCTTCGGCGGCTTCGAGGGCGGCGAACTGGTCGGCTTCGCCGAAGCCTCGGTGCGCCCTTATGGCGCCGGCTGCGAGACCTCGCCCGTCGCCTGGCTCGAAGGCATCTACGTTGCCCCGAGCCATCGCCGCCAGGGCCTGGGCCGCGGGCTGGTCGATGCCATCGCCAGCTGGGCCCGCGAACGGGGCTTCTCCGAAATGGGCTCGGACGCCGCCATCTACAACACGACCTCGCACCTGAGCCATGCCGGCTGGGGCTTCGAGGAGACCGAGCGCATCGTGCTCTTCCGGCGGAAGCTCACGTGAAGACCATCGGCCTGATCGGCGGGATGAGCTGGGAATCGACGGCGCACTACTATGCCGTCATCAACCGCGAGACCGCGCGCCTGCGCGGCGGCCTGCATTCGGCCCCGCTCCTCGTCCACTCGGTGGACTTCGCCCCGATCGAGCAATTGCAGCGCGAGGGCAATTGGGAGAGGGCCGGGGAAATCCTCGCCGATATCGCCGTCTCGCTCGAGGCGCAGGGCGCCGGCATCATCGGGCTGGCCACCAACACCATGCATATCGTGGCCTCGTCCATCACCGCGCAGCTCACCGTGCCCTTCGTCCATATCGCCGACCCGACCGCCGATGCGCTCCTCGCCGACGGCTACGACACCGTGGGGCTCCTCGGCACCCGCTTCACCATGGAAATGCCCTTCTATCGCGAGCGGCTGGAAGCGCGCGGCCTCACGGTGCTGACCCCCGATGTCGACCGCACCAACCTCAACGGCATCATCTACCAAGAGCTTTGCCTGGGCATCGTCCGCGAGGAGAGCCGGGCGCTCTACGTCAACGCCATCGACAGGCTCGCCCATCGCGGCGCGCAAGCAGTGATCCTGGGCTGTACCGAGATCGACATGCTGATCGACGACGGCAATTCGCCGCTTCCGGTCTTCGATACGACCGACCTCCACGCCAAGGCCCTGGTCGCCGCGGCTCGGAGCTAGAACTCCGCCCAGTCCTGCCCGACCGCGACCTTTTCCTTGCCCAGATAAGTCCTGGCCGCAACCTTGACCCGTTCCTGCAGGGCGCGAACCGGCAGCTCGGCCGAGCGCTCCTCGGTGTGGAACTCATCGACGATCTTGTCGAGCTCGGAAGCCTGCGCCTCGGTCTGCTCGATGGCCGCGTTGGTCTCTTCGACCAGCGCCGCATTGTGCTGGGTCATCTCGTCGAGCTGGCGAACGGCGGTCGAAACCTCCTCGATCGCGCCGGCCTGTTCGCGACCCGCCGAAGCGATGCCTTCGATCAGCGCCGAGTTCTCCTTGACCGCATCGAGCATGGCCACGAGCTTGCTCGCCGCATCGGCGACGAGACGCGACCCACCCCCGACTTCGGATGCGCTCTGTTCGATCAGCGCCTTGACCTCGGCCGATGCGCCAGCCGCACTCTGCGCCAGCCGCCGCACTTCGACGGCTACCACGGCAAAGCCCTTGCCCGCATCGCCTGCCCGCGCCGCTTCCACCGAGGCGTTCAAGGCCAGAAGGTTGGTCTGGAAGGCGATGTCGTCGATCATGCCGATGATGTTGGAGATCTTGGAGGAAGAAGTCGTGATCTTCTCCATCGCCTCGGTCGCCCTGTTCATCACCTCGCCGCCTTCGCTGGCGGTCTGGCTGACGCTGCGTGCCTTGGCGCTGGCGGCCTCCGCCCGCTTGGCGTTCTCGACGACGGTGGTGGCCAATTGCTCCATGGTCGCCGACGTCTCCTCGATCGTCGCCGCTTGCTTGGTGGTGCGCTCGGAAAGATCGTTGGCGCCCGAAAGGATTTCGCCGGTCGCAGTTTTGAGCGCCCGCGAGGTCGTACGCAGCCGCGCCACGATGGCCGTCATCTGTTCGAGCGACTGGTTGAATGCCACCCGCAATTCCTCGTACTGGCCGGTGAACTGCGCGTCGATCCGCCCGCCGAGGTCGCCGCGCGCCATGCGCGCCAGGCTGTTCTTGAGCTGGTCGATAATGCCCTCGGCCTTCTTGCGCTCGGTAATGTCGGTGGCGAACTTCACCACCTTGACCGGCTTGCCGTTGGCATCGAGCACGGGGTTGTAGGAGGCCTGTATCCAGACCTCGACGCCGCCCTTACCCAGCCGCCTGAACTCGGCGGCAATGAACTCGCCCGAACGCAGCTTGGCCCAGAAGTTCTCGTAGTCCCGGCTCGCCGCATAGGCGGGATCGACGAACATGCGGTGGTGCTTGCCCATGATCTCGTCGAGCCGGTAGTTGAGCGTGGCGAGGAAGTTCTCGTTGGCCGTCATGATCGTGCCGTCGAGCTTGAACTCGATCACCGCCTGTGACCGCGAGATCGCGGCGATCTTGCCCTCCTGGTCCGCCGCGACGTTCTTCTGTTCGGTGATGTCGGTGGCGAACTTGATGACCTTGCGCGCCTTGCCGTGCCTGTCGAGCACCGGGTTGTAGCTCGCCTGCAACCAGATCTCCCGCCCGCCCTTGCCGAGCCGCCGATATTGCGCCGATTGGAACTCGCCGCGCGCCAGCTGCTGCCAGAAGGCCGCGTAGGCCGGCGAGGCGACCTCGGCGGCGTCCACGAACATGCGGTGGTGCTGGCCGACGATCTCTTCGAGCGTGTAGCCCATCGTATCGAGGAAGTTCTTGTTGGCCGTGAGAATCCTGCCCTCGAGGTCGAACTCGATGACGGCCTGCGAGCGCATGATCGCATTGAGCTTGCTGCGATCTTCATCATGGCTGGCGCCGCGCGAAATGAACGGAAGCGATGTCAATTTGTCCCCCAAACGTAATCGGAATACCGACGCTGGATTGATTGGCCCCAGCATGGCGACTTGTGCGGAACGGGCGTGTTTATGCTCTCGTCTGTAGTTTTGCCGATCCGTCTCGTTTGCCACACGCAAACGAAACGGGGGCGCCCGAAGACGCCCCGCTCGCAAGATCGACATAGAAAAGCGAAGCACAAACCTGTGCTTCATCCTCAACAATTAAACCGACAATTGTAGTCATGGCCCGCCGCAAAGCAGAAGTAATGTGTCAACTATGCGACGCGGCTCTTAACGAAGGCCTTCTGAAAATATTGCGCGACTAATATTTCAGAGCCCAAAAGCAAAATGCCGGCGCGTGGCGCCGGCATGAGCTGAACCCGAAGGACAATCCCGAACGATCAGGAAAGGACGCCGATGACGGCCTCGATCCGCTTCTTCATCGTGCCGGCATCGAACGGCTTGATGATGTAGTTGTTGACGCCGGCCGAGATGGCTTCCTTGACCTGCTCCTTGTCGGAGCGGCCGGTCGCCATGATGAAGGGCATGGCCTGCGTCTTGGGATGCTTGCGGATGACCTTGAGCAGCGTCAGCCCGTCGATATCGTCCATGTTCCAGTCGGAAATGATCAGATCGACATTGGTCTTTTCGAGCTTGCCCAATGCATCGCGGCCGCTTTTGGCCTCGTGGATGTCTTTGAAACCGAGCTGGGTCAGGATGTACTTGCAGATGCCCCGCATGGACTGCTGGTCATCCACGACCAGAACGCTCACTGCACTCGCTTTTGGCATTACGAAAATCGCCTTCTGTGCGCCCTAGAAAGTCCGCTTCTGGACAGGGCTTCGCTCGGAAAACCCTAGGCAGAAACCGTTACAAATGTCTCAACCGGGCTGTTTGCATTATGCAGCACTGCGAAGTTTCACCAGGGCATTGGCCAGTTTGCCGGCGATTGCCTCGAGCGGGGCCTGTTCGACCACCGCGCCTTCCTCGAACGCCACGCGCGGCATGCCGTAGACGAGAGCCGAAGCCTGGCTCTGCCCGACGGTATAGGCGCCGGCATCGCGCATCATCTTGAGGCCGCGCGCACCATCGCGCCCCATGCCGGTGAGGATGGCGCCGACGGCCATCGGACCGACGGTCCGGGCGACGGATTCGAAGAGCACGTCGACGCTCGGGCGATGGCCGGAGGTCAATTCGTCCTGCGACAGGCGGCACTTGAGCTGGCCAGAGGATCGCTCGACGCGCAGGTGATGGTCGCCCTTGGCGACATAGGCATGCCCCGCCTGGAGCGGCATGCGGTCTTCGGCTTCGACTACGGTGAGTTCGGTGACCTCATCGAGCCGGGCGGCGAAACGCCCGGTAAAGCCCGGCGGCATGTGCTGGGCGATGACGATGGGCGGGCAATCGGGCGGCATCTGGCTCAGGACCGCGCGAATGGCCTCGACGCCGCCGGTGGAAGCGCCGATGGCAATGACGGCGCCGAGCGGGGCGGCAGCGGTGCGCAGGCCGACCTTGGGCGGCTCGACGCGCATGGCGCGGCCACGGACGTCGCTATGGGCAGCGGCACGAACCTTGTCGCGCAGCACGGCGCCGAAGGCATCGAGCCCGCCGGAAAGATCGGCGCCCGGCTTGGCGGCGAAATCGACGGCGCCCAGTTCGAGCGCCAGCAGGGTCTCGCTGGCGCCCTTCTTGGTCAGGGTCGAGACCATGACCACCGGCAGCGGATGGAGGCGCATCAGCTTTTCGAGGAAGGCGAGCCCGTTCATGTTGGGCATTTCGATATCGAGCGTCAGCACGTCCGGATTGAGCGTCTTGACCTTCTCGCGCGCCTCGATCGGGTCCTGCGCGGTGCCGACGACGACGATATCGCCGTCCTTGGCGAGGGTCCGCGACAGCAATTCGCGGATGAGGGCGGAATCGTCGACGATCAGAACCCGGATGCTCATGCCGCTTCTCGCTTCTGGCCTTGCTTGAATTGGTAGATGGTCTTGCCGACGAGACGGAAGCCTTCGGCGCCCGAGCCGAGATTCTCGGAATGGCCGATATAGAGGAAGCCTTCCGGCGCCAGCATCTTGCCCAGGCGCGAGAACAGCCGCCCCTGGGTGGGCTTGTCGAAATAGATGGCCACGTTCCGGCAGAAGATGGCGTCGAACGGGCCGCGCATCGGCCAGTCGGTGATGAGGTTGAGCGGCTTGAACGCCACGAGCGAACGCGCGGCGGCCGGCACGCGGATCATGCCGTCGCCATTCCGCTCGAAGAGGGCGGCGCGCTGGGCGGAGAGGCCGGAAAGCTCGGTTTCCGGGTAGACCCCGGTCGCGGCCTTGGCGATGACATTGGTGTCGATATCGGTGGCGAGGATACGGAAATCCCAGCGCTTGAGCTCGGGGAACTGGTCGAGCAGCGACACGGCGACCGTATAGGGTTCCTGGCCCGTCGAGCAGCCCGCCGACCAGATGCGCAGGCGCGGACGGCCATCCGGACCCACGCGCGGACGGCGCGCGACGAGGTCGCGGACGTAATCGGAGAGGTGCGCGAAATGGTGATCCTCGCGGTAGAACCGCGTGAGGTTGGTGGTCAGCGCGTTGACGAAATCCTGGCTGTCCTGTGCCGTGCCGGCATGCTCGAGGAAATCGACATAATCGTCGAAGCTGGCCAGACCCATGCCGCGCAGGATCTTGGAGAGCCGCGAGACGACAAGCGTCCGCTTGGCGTCCGACAGTGAAATGCCCGCGACCTGATAGACGCGAGCCTTGATGCGCGAAAACTCGCGATCCGAAAGCGGGTATTCGCCCTGTTCCATTTCATCCCCTGGCTTCTGCCGGTGGAATCGAGAGCGCTTCTTGTTCGGCTCAGGTTCGTTCAGGCGCGGCTGGCGCCAAGCGTCCTGCCTGCCGCATCCCCGACCTGGGAAACCTGGTTTTCGAGCCGCAGCAGCGCGCTGCTTCCTTCATCCAGTACCTGGGCGATAGTGTCGGTCTCATTGCCAAGATTGCGTAAATGCTGATCGATCTCCGCGATCATTTTTTGCAGCATCTCGGTTTCGGCCACGCCCTGCCCCGACTGGGCCTGGCCGCGACCGACGAGTTCGCGGATTTCGCGGGCCGAGCGGTTGGCGATCTGCGCGAGGGTGCGCACCTCTTCGGCGACGACGGCGAAGCCCGCCCCCTTCTCGCCGGCCCGCGCCGCTTCGACGGCGGCATTGAGGGCGATGAGGTTGGTGCGGAAGCTCACGTCCTCGATGGAATTGACCATGCGGGCGATCTGGGTGGTGACCGCATCGACCCCGCCGATGGCGGCGAAGGTGCGCCTGGCGGCCTGGTCGGCATTGCCGGCGAGGCTGCGCACTTCCTTGCCGGTATCGCGGGCCCGGCTTACGGCATCGCGCCCGGCGGCGACGCTGGCATTGGCCTTGCCGGCATCGGCCCTGGCCTCGGCCGCGGTGGCGGCGAGGCGCTGGGCCTGCTGGTGATAGGCTTCGACCAGCTCGCCCACCTTGCGGAGCTTGCGCTCGGCGATCTCACGGGCCTGGGCTTCCTCCTCGCGGGCGCCGTCGAGCATGAGGAGCGCGTCGCGCACGCCATTGGCCAGGGCATCGATGCCGCCATTGCCGCGCTGCGGGCCGATATCCTCGCCCTCAAGCAGGCGGCCGATACCGGCGACGCCGCGATCGATGGCTTCGAGGCCCTCGTTGAGGACGGCGAGCGCGGGCGAAGCTTTGACGGAGCCGGCTTCGAAGCGGAAGCCGGTCTGGCCGCCGATCAGGGCCTGGCCGAAGGCATCGAGGTCGTCATCGGCGATGTAGTGGCCGGCGGGAACGAGTTCGAGCGCGGTACCACCGGCATTGGCGGACCGGTGAGCCTGGTAACGGCGGCCGGCAAGGGTCACGAGGCCGGAATTGGCGGCGAAGCCGCCGGCCTTGGCGCCCGGCACGAGCGTGGGCGCGAGTTCGGCGAGGCCGCCGGAAACGGCGAGGATCGTGCCGTCGGTATCCGAGAGCAGGAGCGGGTGGTCGAGGGCGGCGAGACCGGCGAGCAGCGCGCTCGAGCGGTCGTGGGCTTGGTCGAGGTTTTGACGCAGCCGCGCGGCTTCGGAATGGGCGGCCTGGCTGGCGTGACGCCATTGGGCGAGGAGGAGGAAGGCGGCGGCGAGGGAGAGGACCAAGGCGGCCGCGGCGCCCGCAAGCGGGCCGAACAGCAGCGAGGCCGCCACCGCCAGGATGACCGCCCCAAACCAGACCGCGTTGACCAGGATCAGCCTGGCGCCTGATTGCCCCTGCAAGATGAATCGTGAGCCCCGAATATGGGGGCTACACTAGATGGGTTATGGTTAACCAAGTCTTGTTGGGGGCTAGAGGAGTCAGGTGGCGTAGTGGGGATAAGCGGGCGGGTATAGAGTGTCGGACACTCAGGGATGAGAAAATATCGAGTCGTGAAACTGTTTCACGACGTTTGGCGCGTTTTTTCACGCTTTTTCGCGATCAAAAATGTCTTAATTCATTGATTTTATTGATATTTATGCCCGACTCCATCCCTCAAATCGTTAAATTTTGACTCAATTTCGGGCAATCTTTGACGATCTTTTGCGGGTTTTGACCCGGTTTTCGCGCAATTCGGACCATTGTTTTCGCCTCCCCGCCGACTGCATTCGAGCACAGATGGGCGAGCCCGGCTCTGGCAGTTTAACCGGGCTCAAGCGGGGGTGGATAAGTTGGCACGGGCTAGGGTTCGTGCTCAACAAGTCCCGGCGCTCGCAGAGTGCTTATCTCCCCATCCGCCAGATTCCAACGGACACGCTGTCCGTCTGCCGCGCCACACCCACCGAACTTCCCCGGCCGCAGAGCCGGGGCCCACGGATTGCTCCACTCGAGTGGAGAATGGCAATGGGCCCCGGATCAAGTCCGGGGAAGTCCGGTGGGTGGGGCGGCCATCGCAACCTCATCTACCGATGCAATTGAGTACGGACCCTAGAACAGTTCGATGTCGTCGACCGGGGCGCGGACGGGTGCGCGGCGGGTGACGAGGGCGAGTTCGTCGTTGACGATGCGGGCATTGTCGGCGCTGTCGAGGCGCTTGACGAAGGCGCGGCCGGAATAGGGCTTGAAGAGCACGCGGCGGGCGAAGGTGCCGCCGACATCGATGCCGGCCAGGGCATAGCCTTCATTGGCGAGGAATTCGCGGACGAATTCGATATTGCGCGCGCCCACATCGTTAAGCGCCGCATTGATGTTGCCGCCGCCGAAAACCTTGATCTCAAGATTGGTCTTGCGCCCGGTGCCGCGCGATAGGACCATGTTGATGAGCTGCTCCATGGCGAAGGCGCCATAGCGTGCCGAGGCGCCGAACTTGTCACCGCCGGAATTGGGCGGCTCGGCGAGGAGGAAATGGTTCATGCCGCCAACCCGGGCTTCGCGATCGCGCACGCAGGCGGAAACGCACGAGCCGAGCACCGTCGAGTAGGTCAGTTCCATATCCTTGGAGACGTGGCAGTCGCCCTGATGAACGGTGGTGACCACCCCGCGATCGAATTCCGGGGGCAGCGAATTTGTAGCGACCATAGACCTTCAACCCTCCTGGGTTCGTCCGCGATCCTTGCGGAAAATCGTTATGGAACCGCTAACCACCGGAATCGCCGGGGCAAATCCGCAATAGTCTGGAAACGCGCGGTTTAGAAATGCCCGATAGGGTGGTGTGGTCGTATGGGGCTCACTTATGTCTTTGCTCAAACTTGCTGCCGAGCTGGAAGAAACCGCTCGTCAGACCGCCGAAATGGTCGATGGCGTCTTTCACGCCCTCGCCACCCTCTCGGATACCGCCATTACCAGCGAACAGGCCCGCGCCGACTCGATCTCCCAGATCGTCCAGGCGCTGCAGGCGCAGGATCGCATCGAACAGCGCTGCCGTAACCTGGCCATCGCCACCCGCCACTTCGCCCAGATGCCGCCGACCGCTTCAGAAGAAGCCCTCGATGCCGTCTGGCACTCGTTGCAGATGGACGAATTGCGCATCAATTCGCTGTCCGGCGTCGCCAAGCGCGTCGTGGGTGGCGAACCCGAACTCTTCTGACCGCGAGACCGGACTGCCGGTCCTCCTTCACGGCAATCGAGGGACCAAAAGAAAGGGCGCCTTACGGCGCCCTTGATGTTTTTCCCGGTGCTGAGAAAATCAGCCGTCGAGACGGGCGCCCGAGACGACCTGGTGCAGGTCGATGAGGCCGACCATGCGGCTGTCATGGGTGACGATGCCGTTGAGGAGCTCGGTATCCACCGAATTGCCTTCCGGCACCGGATGGATTTCCTCGCGCGAGACGGTGAGGATGTCGCTCACGGCGTCGACGAGAATGCCGACCCACTTTTCGCCAACCGACATGACCACGACGACGTGGTTCTTGGTGGCCGTGGTCTGGCCGTCGCCGAAGCGCGCGCGCAGGTCGAAGATCGGTACGATCGTGCCGCGCATGTTGATGACTCCGCGCACATAGGGGCGGGTATTGGGAAGCGGCGTCGCCCCGTTCCAGGCGCGGATCTCGCGCACGGTGGTGATTTCCACGCCGTAGGTCTGCTCGCCGATGGAAAAGGCGATGAACTGGATGGTGTTGGCCGCGCCTGAGGCGGAATTGCCGGTCAGGTCGTCTCTGAGATCAAATGCTTCCATAATCCTTGCCTTCTGGCTTTAAGCTGCGTTCTTGTGGAGGGCGGAGGTCTTGAGGCCCTGCACATCCACGATGAGAGCGACATTGCCGTCTCCCAGGATGGTGCCGCCGGCGATCCCCTCGATACGCTCGAAGTTCTCTTCGAGGCTTTTGATGACGACCTGCTGCTGGCCGATGATTTCGTCCACGATCAGGGCGACCTTGACCGAGCCCTCCGCTTCGCACAGCACCACGAACCGGTTCTTCTCGTCGGCCTCGGTCTGCATTTCAAAGCGCATCGCCAGGTCCACGACCTGCACGTATTCCCCGCGCACCTGCAGCACGCGCGCCCCGCTCGGCACCCGGCCGAAATCGGCGCGGCTGCATTGCATGGTCTCCACGATCGAGGAGAGCGGGATGACGTAGGGGTTGTTGGCGACCTTGACCAGCATGACGTCGAGCACCGCCAGCGTGAGCGGCAGGCGCAGCGTCATGCGGGTGCCCAGCCCCGTGCGCGAACGCACATGGACCGAACCGCCGATCTTCTTGATATTGGAGAGCACGACGTCCATGCCCACGCCGCGGCCCGAAATGTCGGACACGGCGGAGGCCGTCGAGAAACCGGGCGCGAAGATCAGCTGGTCGATCTGCTCTTCGGTAAGCTGCTGCTCGGGCGCCACCACGCCGCGCTCGCGCGCCACGTCGAGCACGCGATCGCGGTTGATGCCGGCGCCATCGTCCTCGACAATGATGAGGATGTTGCCGCCCGCCTGCTCGGCCGACAGCGTGATCGTGCCATGCTCGGACTTGCCGGCGGCGAGGCGCTTTTCGGGTGTCTCGACGCCATGGTCCGCCGAGTTGCGGATCATGTGGGTCAAAGGATCGGAAAGCTGCTCGATGATCGTCTTGTCGATTTCGGTGTTCTCGCCGATCATCTCGAGACGGATCTTCTTGCTGGTCTTGCCGGCCAGTTCGCGGACGAGGCGCGGCATGCGCGAGAAGACCGACTTGACCGGCTGGGCGCGGATGGCCATGACGGCGTCCTGGAGGCCGCGCGTGGTCTGGGCCAGCACTTCGAGGCCGCGCACCAATTCCTGGTAGCGGGCGCGCAGATTGTCATCGAGCTGCTGGGTGAGCATGGACTGGGTGATGACCAGCTCGCCCACCATGTTGACGACGCGATCGACCTTGTCGAGATCGACGCGGATCGACTGCACGCCGGCCGGACGATGCCCGCCTTCCTCGCCGCCCTGGGCGGCTTCGGCCAGAGGCTGGATGACCTTTTCGGGCTGCGCGGCAACGGCGGCACGCGCGGCGGCCGCCGGCTTGATGGTCTCGGCCAGTTCGGCGAAGGACAGCACCTGCGCGTCCTCGCCCGAGGTCGCCTCGGCACTGGCGAAATCGGCGTCGAAATCGTCCTCGTCGAGATCACTGATCCGCGCGGCGACGACCGGCTCGCCGGTTTCGTCGCGCATCACCGGAGTGGCCAGCTCGACGATCGAGATGTCGCAATCGCCCTCGACGAACTCGAAGACCTCGCGGATCGCGGCTTCGTTGAGGCCCTTGGCCGAGAGGGTGATCTCCCAGCTGCAATAGACCCCGAACGGCTCGAAATCGGAGAGCGGCGGAATGTCGGACGGCACGGCCCTGATCGCGATGTCGCCGAGCGCGGCGAGCTCGCGGAAGAGCAGCAGCGGGTCGTTGGCGCGGGCATAAAGCGCGCGATGCGGCGCGAAACGGATTTCCCAATGGCCGTCGGCCGGCTCGAACGGAATGCTCTCGAAGGCATCCGAGACGAGCGCGGGCGCGGGCTCCTCGCCTTCGAGGTTGACCATGACCGGGACGAAATCGATGTCGAACTCTTCCATCGGCTCGCCGGACATGTCGTCGTCCTCGCCGCGGCAGAGCGCGTCGAACCGGGCCTTTTCCTCGGCGCCGTGCTCGGGATCGAGCGGGGTGCCTTCACGCGCGGCGGCGACGAAATCGGCGACGATGTCGTTGGCGCGGATGCAGAGCGCCACGACCTCGTCGGTCAGCTCCACGCGCCCGTCGCGTACGTAGTCGAGGAGGGTTTCGAAGGCATGGGCAAAGCCCACCAGGCCCGAAAAGCCGAAGGCGCCGGCGCCACCCTTGATCGAGTGAATGGCACGGAACACGGCATTGAGCCGGTCGGCGCCGCGTTCCCCGTCCTCGATGGCCGAGAACTGCTCCTCCAGGTCATTGAGAAGCTCGGAACATTCGTCGAAATAGGTAGCCTTGAAGTCGTCGAGGTCGCTCATAGTCGCTCGTTTGAACCCTTCTGGGTTGGAGCTTTGGTCAGTCTTGGGCCGGCACTATTTCAGTGCACGACCTTCTGGATAACGCTGATCAGCTTGTCTGGGTCGAAGGGCTTGACGATCCAGCCGGTGCCGCCGGCCTGCTTGCCCTGGTCGCGCTTTTCCTGGCTGGTCTCGGTGGTGAGGATCAGAATCGGCAGGCTCTGGTGATGGCCCGAGGCGCGCACGTGCTTGATGAATTCGATGCCGTCCATGACGGGCATGTTGATATCGGTGATCACGACATCGACGTCTTCGGTCTTGAGGACATCCAGGCCCTGCTTGCCATCCTCGGCCTGCAGCACCTCGAAACCGGCATTGACCAGCGTATGCCGGAGCATGGCCAGGATCGTGCGGCTGTCGTCGACGGTCAAAACGCGCATCAAATCATCCTTTCACGAGGCCGGCGAACTGCTCGCCCAGGCCCAGCCTGTCGACGGCCGCCAGCATGGTGGCGCTCGGTTCGACGACGGCGAATTCTGTGCTCTGCCGGCGCGCGGTCTCGGCCGCGCTCATGAGCAGGAACAATGCATTGGTGGAAATCCGCTCGACCCCGGCGCAGGACACGGTCGTGGCGCCCTGCTCTACGGCGTCGGCCAGAAGGTCACGCACGCTGTCCAGCGCGTCGAGATCGACGATCGCCGGCAATGCGACGGACTTGCCATTGATTGTGGCCATCGATCCTTTGCCCCCAAGGTCTGACCGGATGAGTGCCGGCAGTCTCCATGGGAAGCGTTTAGGAAGTGCTAAAGGGCAATGCCGTGGGAGCGTCAGATCGCCGCTTCGGGCAGGCGGGCTGCCGCCACCACCTCGCGGATCGCCTCCACGCGCACGCCACCGAAATCGGCCGGCGACCATTGCGGCTTCTGGTCCTTGTCGACGAGCACCGCGCGCACGCCCTCGCAGAAATCGGGCTCCGCCACGAGATAGCGCGCCAGCGCGAAATCGAGCGCCAGCACGTCGTCGATCCCCCGCATGGAGCGGGCGGCGCGATGGCTCTGGAGAATGGCTTCAAGGCTCGTGGGCGAGCGGGTGAGAAGGGTGGTGCCCAGCCGCTCCTCGGTGCCGCTGCCGAGCGCGGCATGGACCACCTGCCCCGCGGTAGCTTCCTCGAAGACGAGTTCGAGCGCATCGGCCGCCTCGCAGAATTCGGGCTCGCCCGGCTCGACGCCTTCGGACTGCATGAGGGTGACGATGGTCGTCTCGATATCGGCCGCCTCGCTGGCGACGACGAGCTCGGTCTTGATCCCCGCCATCGCCTCGGGCTGCACGACGCAATCGGTGAGGCCGAGGGCGAAGGCATCGGCGGGGCCGACCGGAATGCCGACCATGAGGAAGGCGAGCGCGCGATGGGGAAGCGCACGGGCGAGGATGGCGTTGACGCCGGTATCCACCACGAAGCCGATGGCGGCCTCGGGCATGGCGAAGCGCGACTGCATGCTGGTGAAGCGGAACTTGGCGTGCCCGGCAATGCCGATGCCCCCACCCATGACCGCGCCATGGGTCAGCGCGACGACGGGCTTCTCGTAGCCGGCGATCAGCGCGTTCATGGCATATTCGGCGCCGAAATAGGCTTCGGCCTCGGCCTGGCGACCCGAAAGCATGAACTCGCGCGCGGCACGGACATCCCCGCCTGCGCAGAAGCCACGATTGCCGTTGCCCTCGAACAGCACGGCGCGCACGGCATCGTCTCCCCGCCAGGCTTCGAGCGTTTCGACGATCCTGGCGATCATCGGCCCCGAAAGCGCATTGATGGCTTCCGGGCGGTTGAGGGTGATGATGCCGAGCCGTCCCTCGGTGGTGGTTTCGATCAAGCCCGTCAAATCAGCCTCCAAGCCTTTGGCCCTATCTCACACATGGACATTTGAGCGCGCAACGGCTAGGCCCTCATCCACGTTCCCGTCAGCGCCGGTGCGCCTGCCCGAAAAAGACGAAGATTTAGGGAAATCACCATGTCCTCAAACGTATCCCTGACGGGCCTTGCACGCGATCTCAAGGCACGGGCCGATAGCGGCAAGCCGATCCGCGTGGGCGTGATCGGCTCGGGGGAAATGGGCACGGACCTGGTGACGCAGGGCATGCTGATGGAAGGCATCCAGATCGCCGCCATCTCGACGCGCCGCCCGCATACCGCGCTCGACGCCGCCCGCATCGCCTATGGCGAGGACGGGCATGCGCGCGAGGCGAATACCGCCTCCAAAGTCACCGAGACCATCGAGGCCGGCAAGATCGCCGTGACCTCCAACGACCTGCTCGTCACCAACCCGCTGCTGGACGTCGTGATCGACGCCACCGGCAAGCCGGGCGTCGCCGCCGATTTCTGCCTCTCGGCCATGGAGCACGGCAAGCACCTGGTGATGATGAACGTCGAGGCCGACGTCACCATCGGCCCCTATCTCAAGAAGGAAGCCGACCGGCTCGGCGTCGTCTATTCGGTAGGCGCGGGCGACGAGCCGTCGTCCTGCATGGAACTGATCGAATTCGCCTCCGCCCTCGGCTACCGCATCGTGTCGGCCGGCAAAGGCAAGAACAATCCGCTCAACCACGACGCGGTGCCCGACGATTACCGCGAAGAGGCCATCCGCCGGAACATGAACCCGCGCATGCTGGTGGAGTTCGTGGATGGCTCGAAAACCATGGTCGAGATGTGCGCCATCGCCAATGCCACGGGCCTGGTACCCGACGTGCCGGGCATGCACGGGCCCAATGTCGACCGCGATAACCTCGCCAAGGTGCTGATCCCCGAAGCCGATGGCGGCGTGCTCAAGAAGAAGGGTGTCGTCGACTACACGATCGGCAAGGGCGTGGCACCGGGCGTGTTCGTGGTGGTGGAAGCCGAGCATCCGCGCATCATCGAGCGCATGGACGACCTCCATATCGGCAAGGGGCCGTATTACGCCTTCTTCCGCCCCTATCACCTGACGAGCCTGGAAGTGCCGCTGACCTGCGCGCGCATCATGCTCTACGGCAAGCCGGACATGGTGCCCCTGGCCCAGCCGGTGGCCGAAGTCTGCGCCGTCGCCAAGCGTGATCTCGCCGTAGGCGAGACGTTCGATGCGATCGGGGAAACCTGCTACCGCTCCTATACGATGACGATCGGGGATGCCCGCGCGGCCCATGCCGTGCCGGTCGGCCTCCTCGAAGGCGGCAAGGTGCTGCAGCCGGTCAGGAAGGGCGAGCTGTTGACCACCCGCAATGCCACGCCAGATACGGGCACCAACCTCTACCGGCTGCGCCAGCGGCAGGACCAGATGTTCGGCATCGAGCCCTAATCGAGCGGCTTGGGGTAGCTGATGCGCGGCGGCAAGCGGTGATGCAGCACCGCGACCGCCACGAGGCACGTGGCCCCGGCCATGACCGCACCAGCCAGCGTACCCGGCGCGATGGGGCCGGCCACCGCCACCAGCGGCACGGCGCCTGCCGGCGGATGCGTGACGCGAAAAACCAGCATGGCGGCGATGACGACGCCCACGCAGATGGTTGCCACCCACCAGTGATGCTCGGGCCAGAGCAGGATGGCGATCGCTGCAAGCACTACCGCCAGCGCATAGCCACCGAAGACATTGGCCGGCTGCGCAAGAGGCGAGCCCGGTTGGGCGAAGAGCAGGACCGCAGTGGCGCCGAGCGGAGCGATGAGCATCGGATAGCCGGTCAGCGCCGCGATGGCACCCACCATGGTGAGGCCGATAATGGCGCCGATGCCCGATTTGAGGTGCATGACCTGCGAGCCCTTGGGCTCATGCCTGGCAAAGAAACGGAACAACGGACGCATCTGGACAGGGCCGCGGGTGGGAAGGGCCGTCTAGATAACAGGCCTCCCTTGCCGCCGTCAGGGGCAGGATGCGGAATTTTATGGGCATTGTGTCGTGGTTTTTGGCAACGCGTTCCAGGGTCCGTACTCAATAAGTCCCGGCGCCCCCGGAGCGCTTGTCTCCCCATCCGACAGTCAGCCGCGCCCCACCCACCGGACTTCCCCGGCCGCAGAGCCGGGGAAGTCCGGTGGGTGGGGCGGCTATCGCAACCTCATCTACCGGTGCAATTGCGTACGGAGCCTAGGGCTTGAGCGCGATCTTGCCCGGCCGCCCCGGCACGGCGCTGGCCACCGCGGCCTCGCCGGCCTTTTCGAGCGGATAGCTGGCAGCGATCGGCAATTGCAGGCCACCGCCTGCCGCCAGCGCAATGAGTTCGGCCACCATGGCCGCGCGCTGGGCCGGCGACAGCAGCGGCGCCCGCTTCTGGCCCCAGAAGCCGCGGACCGTCGCCTGCTTGAAGAGCAGGTTGGCCGGACTGATGACCAGCGGCTTGCCCGACATGGCCCCGAAGGAGACGAGGACCCCGCCTTCGGCAAGGGTCGACATGATCTCGTCTGCCGCTTCCCCCGCCACCGAATCCACGGCGCGGATGATGGGCGCCCCGCTGGTGAGGGCCGCGACACGCTCCTGCCAGCCCGCACTTTCCGTCGAGACGCCATTGGCGATGCCGAGCGCTTCGAGTTCGGCAACGCCCGCATCGCGCCGCACGAGATTGACGACGTTGACGCCGCGCGCCCTGGCGAGCCCGGCCAGCGTCTTGCCGACCGCGCCGTTGGCGGTGTTCTGGATGATCCAGTCGCCCGCCTTGACCGCGAGGTCATCGAGCAGCATCACCGCGCTCATCGGCATGGAGAGCAATTGGCAGGCGAGCTCATCGGGCACCGCATCGGGCATGGGCACGAGGCGGCGCGCATCGGCGAGGAAATAGTGCGACCAGAGGCCCAGCCCGTTGAGCGCCACGCGCTGGCCGGGTTTGAAATCGGCAACGCCTTCGCCCAATGCATCGACGACGCCCAGCGCCTCGGTGCCCGGCGTGGCGGGGAGTTCCGGCTTATAGCCATAGGTGCCGGCAATGGTCGACAGATCGTGGTTGTGGATCGGCGAGAGCACGAGGCGCAGTCGAACCTGGCCGGGGCCGGGCTCGGGCATGGGCCGCTCGGCCGTGGTGAGGACGTCCGCCGGATTGCCGAACGTTTCGTAGATGACGCTGCGCATGAAACCCTCCAGGGGAAATCGCTGGGGCGAGCCAAGCGCCCAAATCATGGAGAAATCGTGGGCGCCTGCAAGGCGCTCCCGCCCATCCTAATCCAGCGTCTGCCGGTAGCGCAGCATGGCGATGACGGAAATGACGACGAGGATGATGGTGAGAGCGAGAAATTCCCCGCTCACATCGGCGGTATCGGCGCCCTTGAGCATGACCTTGCGCACGACGCGCAGAAAATGGGTGGCCGGCACGGCAGTGCCCAGCCATTGCGCCCATTGCGGCATGCCGGCGAAGGGGAACATGAAGCCCGACAGCAGGATCGAGGGCAGGATGGTGAAAAAGGAAAGCTGCATGGCCTGCATCTGGCTGCGCGCTGCCGTCGAGATGAGGAAGCCCAGCGCCAGATTGACCAGGATGAAGAGGTTGAAGCCGATGAAGAAGGCCCACAGCGAACCATCGAACGGCACGCGGAAGATGAGGGCGGCGGCGGTGACGAAGACGATGGTCTGCACATAGCCGACCAGCACGTAGGGCAGGATCTTGCCCAGCATCACCTCGAACGGGCGTACAGGCGTGGCGATGAGCATTTCCATGGTGCCGCGCTCGGTTTCCTTGACGATGGCGACGGCGGTGATCATCACCATGGTCATCGAGAGGATGATGGCGAGCAGCCCCGGCACGATATTGGTCGAGGTGCGCCCTTCCGGGTTGTATTCGCGATGGACCGCGACCGAGAAGGGTGGCGCGCCACCCGCAAGGCTGCGCAGCGGCCCCTCGAAGGTTTCGGCGACCGCGACCTGGACGATGCCGGTAAGGGCCGCCGCGGCGCCGCTGACCGCCGAGGGATCGGAGGCATCGGCGGAGACGAGAATCTGCGGATTGCGGCCACGGATCGTGTCGCGCTCGAAATTGGGCGGGATGACCACGACGAAATTGGCGTCGCCGCGACGCAGGGCCTCTTCGCCAGCAGCGGTGCCGCCGACCGGACCGATGAAGTCGAAATAGCCCGAATTCTGCATGCCCGCGAGGATCGCGCGGGTCAGCGGGCCGTCATCGGCGATATCGACGAGCGTGGGCAGGTGGCGCGGATCGGCATTGATGGCGAAGCCGAACAGGAAGAGCTGGATGATGGGCAGGCCGATCATCATGGCGAAGGTGATGCGGTCGCGCCGCATCTGGATGAATTCCTTGATGAGCACGGCCCCGAACCGGACGAAGGAGAAGGCGCCGCCCATCAACCCGCTCCCTGCGGCTTGTCGCGGGCGAAATTGTCACGCGCGCCGGCCATGAGGTAGATGAACGCCTCTTCGAGCCCGGCCACCTGCCGGCTCCAGCGATGGGTGCCCTCGGCAGCCAGCCGCGCGACGGTGGCTTCGAGCGCGGCCTTGTCGGTGCCCGAGACGTGGAGGACCGAGCCGAAGCGGGCGACCTGCTCGATGCCCGGTTCCGTCCGCAGGCGGTCCTCGAGGGCGGCAAGATCGGGACCCTCGACGCGCCAGGTTTCGAGCCCGACCTGCTCGGGGATTTCCGCCGACGGCCCGTCGATGAGCTTCTTGCCATAGGCGATATAGGCGATGAAATCGCACTGGACGGCTTCGTCCATGTAATGGGTCGAGACCAGAACGGTGACGCCCTGCGCCGAAAGCCGCCTGATCTCGTCCCAGAAATCGCGCCGCGCCTTGGGATCGACACCGGCCGTGGGCTCGTCGAGCAGCAGCAGCTTGGGATCGTGGATGAGGCAGGCGGCGAGCGCCAGGCGCTGCTTCCAGCCACCCGACAGCGTGCCGGCAAGCTGGCTGGCGCGATCGGCGAGGCCGAGGTCCTCCAATGCACGCTCGACCCGCACGCGGCGGTCGGCAATGCGGTACATGCGGGCGATGAAATCGAGATTCTCGCGGATCGACAGATCCTCGTAGAGCGAGAATTTCTGCGTCATGTAGCCGACCTGCTCCTTGATGCGCTCGGCCTCCTTGCGGATATCGAAGCCCAGGCACTCGCCCTCCCCGCCATCGGGGGTGAGGAGGCCGCAAAGCATGCGGATGGTCGTGGTCTTGCCCGAGCCGTTGGGGCCGAGAAAGCCATAGATGGCGCCGCGCGGCACGGTGATGTCGAAATCGTCGACCACCCGGCGCTCGCCGAAGACCTTGGTGAGCCCGCGCACGGCGATGACCGGCTCGCCATTGGCGGGGCTGGTCATGGAAGCCGCCTGACGGTGACCGGCTGGCCGGGCAGCAGCTTGCCCGGCTCGGCCAGCTCCGCCTCGGCAAGGAAGACCAGCCGCGAGCGCTCGTCGCGCGAATAGATGATCGGCGGCGTGGTCTGGGGATCGGAGGCGAGGAAGGTGAGCGTGCCCCTGAGCCCCGTCGCGCAGCCGTCGCACGAGATTTCGACCTCGTCCCCCAATGCGAAGGCGGCGCGATCGGCCTCCCCGATATAGAACTTCGCCTTGAGGCGGCCTTCCGGGAGGATGGAGAGGAGCGGCGTGCCGAGGGGCAGCATCTCGCCCAGCGAGAAATAGAGCCGCTCGATCCGACCGTCGATGGGCGCCGTGATGGTGCGGTCGGAAAGATCGGCGCGGGCCTTGTCGGCATCCGCCTGGGCGGCATTGAGATCGGCCTCGGCCGCCACCTGCTGCGCGTCGCGCGCGGGGAGTTCCGCCACCTGCAACTGCGCCTCGATCTGGTCGACCTGCGCCTGCGCGCTGGCAAGGCTGGAGCGATCCTGATCCACCTTGGCCTGGGCGATGACGCCGCGCTCGAAAAGGTTCTGGCTGCGGTCGAAATTGGATTGCGCCAGGGCGAGGTCGGCCTTGGCCTTGGTGAGCGCCGCGCGGGTGACGTCGATCTCCTGCGCGCGGCTGCCGGTGACGAGATTGCGCCAGGTGGCATCGGCCGCCTCGACCCGCGCCTCGGCTCCGCGCAAGGCCGCCTCCTGCTGGTCCGTGGCCAACACGGCCAGCACGTCGCCCGCCCGCACCACCTGCCCTTCCTTGACGGGCAGCGATGCGATGCGTCCGGCGCTGACCGGGGCGGCATAGACGTAGTCGGCTTCGAGATAGCCGGTATAGACCGGCTCGGGCGGCGGCCCGAGGCCGGGGATGAAGGCAAGGAGGCCGAAGAGCCAGGCCCACAGATCGCTCATTTGCTGCCTCCCGGCAGGCTCATGCCATCGAAGAGAATGGAAAGGTGATTTTCGAGCAGGCGATCCATGGCGAGGCCATCCTCGGGCACGAGCTGGAAGACCTCGGCGAGGATGAGGTGGAGCGCGATCGGCCCGACGATGGAGCGCACCGTGAGTTCCGGATCGACCGGGCGCAGGTAGCCCTGCGCAATGCCGCGCGCGATGAGCCGCTCGGCGACCGGCAGCACGTGATTGAGCACCTCGTTGCGATACATGATCGCCAGCTCGGGAAACTGCACCACCTCGCGCATGATGGGGCGCGGAATGGCGATGAGCTTGGGATCGACGAGCTTGGTGGCCACCATCCGCAGCGTCGCCGAAATGGCGATGCGCGGATCACCCTCGAAATGACCGAGCTGCTCCAGCGCCTGGGTGGCAATTGGCGTCACCGCCCGCCGCACCAGCCCTTCGAGCAGCGCCTCCTTGGAGGGGAAGTAGAGATAGACCGCGCCCTTGGAAAGCCCTGCCCGCCGCGCGACGTCCTCGACGCGTGTGGCCGCGAAACCATTGGCGATGAAAAGCTCCAATGCGGCATCGAGCACTTCATCGGGCCGCGCATCGGCGCGACGGCGGAATTTTTGGCCCGCGCGGCGCTTTCTCGTTTTCCATGGCGCTATCTCCTTGTGCAATAACTAACTGACTGGTCAGTTAGTTGCAAGGGGTATCGCAAAACCGTGTTGGCGGCGCTCGCTCAATGGCGGCGATGCACGTAGACTGGCGCCGATCGGGAGACGGCGATGAGCGATCTGGTTTTGCTGACAGGCATTTCGGGCTTTCTGGGCGGCCACGTCGCTCTCGAATTGCTGCGCCAGGGATTTCGGGTGCGCGGGAGCGTGCGCGATCTCGGCAAGGCGGAGAAGGTTCGCGCCACCTTGGCGCGGCACGGCGCCGATATCGAGCGGCTCGAATTCGTCGCACTCGACCTCCTGGCCGATGCCGGCTGGCGCGAGGCGCTGGCCGATGTGCGCTACCTCCAGCACACCGCCTCGCCCTTCTTCACCACCATGCCGACCGACAGGATGGACCTCATCCGCCCGGCCGTCGAAGGCACGGAACGCGCCATCGGCACCGCGCTGGCCGGGGATGTCGAGCGCATCGTGCTGACCTCCTCGATGGCAGCCATTGCCTATGGGCACGACCCCGCCCGCCGCGACTTCTCGGCCGCCGACTGGACCAACCTCTCGGGCCCGGGCGTCAACGCCTATACCGAATCCAAGACCCTGGCCGAGCGCCGCGCCTGGGAAATGGTGGACGGCGCCGGCAGGCACGATCTCCTCACCACGATCAATCCCAGCGTGCTTCTCGGCCCGCTGCTGGACGACGACCCGGGCACCTCGGCCGCCCTTGTCGGTCGTCTGCTCGATGGCTCGGTTCCCGCCGCCCCGCGCATCGCTTTCGGCATCGTCGACGTACGCGACGTCGCCGCGCTCCATGTGGCGGCCATGACCGACCCGCGAGCGGCCGGCCAGCGCCTGCCGATCAGCGAAGCTACCGTCTCGCTGATCGAAGCCTCCCGCGCCCTGGCCAAGGCCCTGCCCGAACAGGCCCGCAAGGTGCCACGCTTCGAAATGCCGGACTGGCTCGTCCGCCTCTACGCCCTCTTCGACAGCGACGTGCGCGGCAATCTGGGCGAGCTGGGCATCTACAAGACCCTCGATTCCACCGCCGCCCGCGCCATACTCGGCCACCCCCTGATCCCGGCCACGGACGCCGTCATCGCCTCGGCCCGCAGCCTCCTCGCCGAAAAGCTCGCCTGACAAATTTCCTGCAAAAGGGACTAGGCCTCGCCCCAGCTTTTCGCTAAAAGCATCGCGCAAATCGGAGCGGGGCTGTAGCTCAGTTGGGAGAGCGCATCGTTCGCAATGATGAGGTCAGGGGTTCGATTCCCCTCAGCTCCACCAGTTCCGATTGCCTTCCACCACATCGCTGTTTCGACCCGCACCCCTGAGCGACCTGCCTGGCGAAACGTCCGCTATGCGCAACCTCCCTGGAACCGGGAGGTTGTTTCTCCAGGCACGCGATCAAGGAGGGTGCAATGGTGGATGCTGGTGGACCCAGGGCGGTTCTGGCCATCGGGCTCGATCCCGCCTTTGCTGATCTGAGCGCCCTGCCCGGCTTTACGCCCGACATGGTGCGCACCTATCTCGAGACGCAGATCAACCGTGTGCGCGAGTTCGGTTACGATGTGGAAAGCTGCCTTGTCGATCGGGGCGAGACGGCCGAAACGGTTGTCGAGGCGGCGTTACGGTCGCGGTCATTCGATTGCGTGGTGATCGGGGCTGGACTGCGCAAGCCGCCGGAATTGCTGCTGCTTTTCGAGAAGATCATCAACCTCGTCCGTCAGCTCGCGCCGCAGGCGCGGATCGCATTCAATTCCAGCCCGACAGATACAGCCGAGGCCGCGCATCGCTGGCTCTCGCAATAGAGCGGTGACGGGCTATGGGAACCTCGGCCGGCCGCAGATAGGATGCGCGCATCACGTCTCCGGATGCCTTTTCATGCGCGCAGCTTTTCTGGTCTTCCTGCTTTCGCTCGCTTCACCCGCTTTAGCGCAGGGGCTTACCTTGCAGCTGGTCAATGAGGCCAGCCAGCCGGTCTCGAGCCTCAACCTGTTTCCGCTCGATGAAGACGGGGAGTTCATCGAAGACAATCTGGGCGGCATCACTGACGACGTGCCCTCTGGAACGAAAGCGCGTGTCCGGCTGAGCAGCGAGTGCGGTCCGATGCTGGCCGTGGTGATGCTCAAGGACGCGTCCGAGTTGCGGCTTAACCTGGATACGTGCCGGAACCGAACGCTGGTGGTGAGGGACTGAAGTCGAGCCTAAAGCGCGCGGGTTGATCCGCGTTCGGTGAGGCTGACGGGCAGCACGATATCGGTCTGCGGACGGGCGGGATCGTTGAGGCGATCGACCAGGAGTTCGACGGCGTCGCGACCGAGTTCGGCCAGGGGCTGGCGGATGGTGGTGAGATCGATCAGCGGCCAATCGGACCAGACCATGTCGTCGAACCCGAAGACCGAGACTTCCGCGGGCACGGCAATGCCGCTGTCGCGCAGAACGCTGAGGACACCGATGGCGACGACGTCGTTGACGCAGGCGATCATGGTGACGTTGCGGCGGCGGATGGCGTCGACGGCGGTCTGCGGCAGCGTGGGGATGAGCGAGACCTCGACATCCCAGCAGATGTCGAGTTTGCCGCAGGCGGCATCCATGAAGCCCTCGTGGCGTTCGCGGCTGGAGAGCAGATCCTGCCCGCCCGAGACGAGCCCTACCCGCTTGTGGCCAAGGGCGATGACGTGCTCGGCCATGAGGCGACCGCCGGTGCGGTGGTCGGCGCGGACGCTGTCGAGGCCCGGTACCGGCTGGTCGATGGCGACGATGGGGAATTGCGGCAGGTCGGCGAGCGGCGGGCGCGAGGCGAGGAGGGCGACCGCGCCATCGACGCCGTGCTTGGCCAGCGACTGGATCGCCTGCGCCTCGCGCCTGGGACCCTCGCCCGAGTCGATGACGAAGGTGGCGTAGCCCAGCTCTTCCGCGCGGCGCTGCACGGCCTGCACGATTTCGGGAAAAACCGGAGAGGCCAGCGTCGGCACGATGCAGCCGATGACGTTGTGCCGGCCGGTCTTAAGCGCCCGCGCGGCGCTGTTTCGCGAATAGCCCATCTCGCGCGCCACCTTGCGGACATGCGCGTCGACTTCGGGCGTTACCTTGTTGAGATTGTTGAGGACATAGGAAACCGTGGCCGACGATACGCCAGCGGCCCGGGCCACGTCACGCATGGTCGGGCCGCGCGAAGTCTCGTCCGTCGCTGTGCCTTTGCGCGCCATTGCCGGTGTCTTTCGCTGTCCCCGCCTTCTTTAATCGATTAAACGATTGATCTTGACAAGGGACCGTCTTCCCAGTTTCTGTGAGTTTACACGATTAAACGAGGTTTGGAGGAGCTTCGTTGAACGCCAAGCGCTCCCCATTCCCCTGCATCCGGTCGTGCCAGATCATAAGGCGCTAGCCAAAAAGGGAGATCGCTATGCCTCTTCTCACCCGAAAGACCATGCTGCGTCTTTCGCTCAGTCTCGTCGCCGCCACGGCCCTCACCGGCTCGATGAGCTTTGCCGCTCTCGCCAAGGACAAGATCGTGCTGATCGTCAACGGCGCCCTGGGCGACAAGTCCTTCTTCGATTCCGCCAATCACGGCATGGAACTGATCAAGGAAAAGTACGGCGAGGATGTCGAGACGCGCGTGCTCGAAGTGGGCGACGACGCGACCAAGTGGGAACCGGCGCTGCTCGATGTTTCCGAGCAGGACTACAACATCATCATCGGCGGCACCTATTCGCTCTCCGAGACGCTTGGCGAAGTGGCCAAGCAGTACCCGGACAAGAAGTACATCCTGTTCGATGCCTCCCTGCCCTTCGAGGAAGGCGGGTTCGAGAACGTCTACGCCATCAACTACAAGCAGAACGAAGGCTCCTACCTTGGCGGCGTTCTGGCGGCAGATCTCGTCAAGTCCGGCAAGCTCGGTGCTGACGGCGCGCTCGGCTTCCTGGGCGGCATGGATATTCCGGTCATCAACGACTTCCTCGTCGGTTACATTGCTGGCGCCCAATCGGTGACGCCCGATGTCAAGGTCGCAGTTTCCTATGCCGGCTCTTTCACCGATGCCGCCAAGGGCAAGGAGCTCTCGCTCGCCCAATACCGCGCCGGCGTCGTGCTCGCATTCAATGCCGCCTCGCAGGCAGGCCTCGGCCAGCTCTCGGCCGCCAAGGAGACCGGCAAGTACGCGCTGGGCGTCGACTCCGACCAGGAAGCGATCTTTGCGGAAAGCGATCCGGGCATTGCCTCCCAGGTCGTGAGCTCGGTGCTCAAGAACGTCGATGTGAGCCTGCTGTCGGCCTACGACCGCATCAAGGACGGCACCCTCCCCTGGGGTTCGGTCGAAGCCCTCGGCCTCAAGGAGGGCGCAGTCGGCATCGTCGAGACCGGCAATTTCGCCAAGCTCGCCTCGCCCGAAACCGTCGCCGCGATCAATGCCGCCAAGGAAAAGATCGCGTCCGGCGAAATCCAGGTTCCGACCGCGTTCGGCATGACCACCGAAGCGCTCAACGCCTTGCGCGACAGCGTTCGCCCGTAAGCTCCCTCCAAAGATGAGCGTGATCGGCCCCGACATGGCAGACACATCTACCGTCATTGCCTTCGACGGGATTTCGAAGACCTATCCCAACGGCACCGTTGCCCTGAGCACGGTGAGCTTCGATATCCCCAAGGGGACGATTCACGCCATCTGCGGGGAGAACGGCGCCGGCAAGTCGACGCTGATGAAGATCCTCTTCGGGCTGGAGGCGCCAAGTGCCGGTCGCATCCTGCTCGACGGCGCGCCGGTGGAAGCCGGCGCGCCCGGCTTCGCCGGCACTCATGGCATCGGCATGGTGCACCAGCACTTCTCGCTGATCCCGGCGCTCACCGTTACCGAGAACATCATTCTGGGGCATGAGCCGCGCAAGGGCGTGCTGATCGACCGCGCTGAGGCGCGCCGGCAGGTAACGGAACTCAGTGCGCGCTATGACCTCCAGGTCGAGCCGGACGCACCGGTTTCGACGCTTTCCGTCGCCGCCCAGCAGAAGGTCGAGATCCTCAAGGCCCTCGCCCGCGACACCCGCATTCTTATCCTCGACGAACCGACGGCGGTGCTCTCTCCGCCCGAGATCGAGGAACTCTTCAACCGGCTGCGTGGCCTGCGCGATGCCGGCATGACCATCCTTTTCATCTCGCACAAGCTCAATGAAGTGCGTGCGCTGGCGCAGAACGTCACCGTGCTGCGCGGCGGCCGGCTCGCCGGCACCGTGGCGCTCAAGGACGTGCCCGACGACAAGATCATGGAAATGGTCATGGGCCACGCGGTCGAGGTGGCGCGGCGCGAGCACGGCGCGGCAATTGGCGAGACGGTACTCAGCCTCAAGTCCGCCGCCACGCGTACCCGCGAGCCCGCCGACCTCCTCCACGACGTGACCGTCGACATCAGGGCCGGCGAAATCGTCGGCATTGCTGGTGTCGATGGCAGCGGGCAGCGCGGCCTCGTCTCGGTGATGAGCGGCTTCCTGCGCCCAGCTTCGGGAAGCGTTTACTTCAACGGCAAGGACATGACCCGCGCCGACAGCCATGCCTGGCGCGATGCAGGCCTCGCCTATTTGCCCGCCGATCGTTTCGCCCAGGGCGGCGCGCCGGCACTGAGCCTGGCCGACAATGCCATTGCCGGCACCGACGGCAACAAGGACCTCCAGACCGGCCCGTTCCTCCGTCGCGGCAAGATCGCCGCGCGGGTGCGAGGCATGATCAAGGAATTCAACGTCCGCAGCTTCGGCATCTACGAGCGGCTGGATTCCCTCTCGGGCGGCAATGCCCAGAAGCTCATAGCGGCGCGCGAACTGGCGACAAAACCAAAACTCCTCATCGCCGACCAGCCGACGCGCGGCATCGACGTGGCCGCGGCCGCCTTCCTCCACCGCCGGCTCGACGAAGCGGCGCGCAACGGCGCTGCCGTACTGCTGGTTTCGGCCGACCTCGATGAATTGCTGCGGCTCTCCGATCGCGTGCTCGTCTTCTTCGCGGGACGCATCGTCGCCGACCTCGCCAACGGCCCCTCGCTCACGCCCGCTACGCTCGGCCCTTACATGCTCGGCCTGGAGACCGCCCGATGATGCGCTCGATCCTCGCTTCACTGGTGCAACTGGCGACGACCGTGCTCGTCATCGCCGCAGTGATCCTCGTCATTCTCGTGCCGCTCTCGCTGGCGCAGCCTGATCCGGGCGCGGTGCTCTTCGCATTCCTGCTCGGACCCTTCGACAGCGTGCGCCACATCGGCAACATCGCCGAGGCTGCGACGCCCATCGCCCTCACCGGCCTCGCCTCGACCGTCATCTTCCGCGCCGGCATGTTCAACCTCGGCACGGAAGGTGGCTTCTTCCTCGGCGGACTTGGCGCCGCGGCGTTCGCCATCATGGTCGGCATCCAGGGCCCGCTTGCCGCGCCCTTGGCCATCCTCGCCGGCGCCTGTATCGGCTCGGTCGCCTGCATCGTGCCGGGCTATCTCCGTGTCCGCCATGGCGCGCCGGAAATGGTGACCTCGCTGGTCTTCAACTTCGCCCTGCTCTTCGCCGGCCTGCTCTTCCTTAGCTACGTGCTGCGAGACCCGACAGCAGGCGCCCTCACCTCGCCCAAGATCCCCGCCGACGCGCGTCTCGACCGTCTGCTTCAGGGCACGCGCCTCAACAGCGGCGCCATCATCGCGGTTCTGGCCTGCATCCTCGGTGGCATTTGGCTATTCGCCACGCGCTCCGGCCTCAACACCCGCATCGTAGGCTCGAGCCCCGGCTTTGCCGCTCATCTCGGCCTGCCGATCGCGCGCATCACCATGGCGACACAGGTGGTGGGCGGCCTTATCGCCGGCATGGCGGGCGCGGTGGAAGTCCTCGGCCTCTACACCCGCTTCACCTGGGTGAGCCTGCCGGGTCTCGGCTGGACCGGCATCATCGTGGCCATCCTTGCCCGCGAGAACCCGTTCCTCATCATCCCGGCGGCCCTGTTCCTCGGCTACCTCCAGGTCGGCGGCGACATCCTCGGGCGCAGCATGGATGTCCCGAGCGAGATCGTCGGCATCCTGACCGCCGCCATCATGGTCGCAGTGACCGCCAAGATCATCTTCGAGAACCCGCGGCTCCTGCGCGCCATCCGCTCGATCAAGCAGCAGGAAGCCAAGTGATGGACGCCTTCTTCGCCACCATCGCCGACCCGGCCCTCTTCGCCACGGTGCTGCGCGTCATGACGCCCCTGCTCCTCGCGGGCCTCGGCGTCCTCATCTCCGACCGCGCCGGGGTCCTCAACATTGGCATGGAAGGCATGATGCTGGTCGGTGCCCTCACCGGCGTGCTGGTCAGCGCCTATACGGGGAACGCCTGGCTCGGGTTCCTCGCCGCCCTCATCCTCTGCGGCTTCGTCGGCTGGATCATGGCACTCGTCGTCAGCGGTCTGGGCGCACACCTCATCATCACCGGCATTGCTCTCAACATGGCGGCAGCTGCCGGAACGACCCTCGCCCTCTTCTTTGCCACCGGCGACAAGGGCATGTCAGGTGCGCTCAAGAGCGAGGTGTTACCTAACGTTCAGATACCGTTCATCGCGGACATTCCGGTGCTCGGCCCGCTCGTTTCCGGCCACCACATCCTCACCTATCTCGCACTCCTCTCGGTGCCGCTGGTTTCGATCCTGCTGCTGCGCACGCCCTTCGGCCTGCGCCTCCGCGCCGTCGGAATGGACCCGAAATCGGCCGCCTCCGCCGGCATCCGCGTCAAGCGCGTTCAGGCTGCCGCTCTCGTGCTCTCGGGCATCTTCGGAGGTGCTGCCGGGGCCTATCTCTCGATGGGCTATGTGAGCTGGTTCGCCTCCAACATGACTGCCGGCCGCGGCTTCATCGCCATTGCCGTCGAGGTGATGGGCATGGGCTCCGCCTGGGGCGCGCTTGCCGCCTCGCTGATCCTCGCCGTCGCCGAAACCGCCGCGATCACCATGCAGAGCCTCGGGCTGCCGCACGAGCTCATGCAGATGATCCCCTACATCGTCCCGATCGTCGTGCTGACCGTCTATGTCAGCCGCCGCCGGGCCCGCCAACTCGTCTAAGATACTGGAAAATCATATGAAGGCCTGGGAACTCACCAAAGACCTGCTGCGCAACACCAAGCCCGTGGTGCGCACCGAAGAGGAACAGACCTGGGATGCTTCCCAGCTCATGAATTCCCAGGACGCCATTGTGGCCTTGTTCTGGAAGAGCAACGTGCCCGGCTCCGCCGCGCCGGAATACCTGATGGCCGCCGCCCTCCAGTCGCTGGAGAACAAGGGCTACGTCCTCGCCCCCTACAACGACCTGCTCGACCAGGGCTATGCCGCCCTCGCCAAGGGCGACTTCGAAACGCTCTATGTCATGGACACGCGCCTGCGCACCCTGATGGCCGCCGCGCGGCCCGACCCTAACCATCCGTCGCAGAAGACCCTTCGCTACGGCTCCTGGGAAGAATTCGACGCCGCCACCAATTGGCCGGCGACCGTCGCTGTCGATCCCGCCACCGCCGGGTTCACCGACCGCATCCGCGGCGGCTGGCTGGCCCAGCTCGTCGGCGCGGCCGCCGGCACCGCGCTCGAAGGCTATTCCGCCGAGAACATCGCCGAGGCCTTCGGGTCCATCCGCGACTACGTGCGCCAGCCCAACACCTATAACGACGACATAACGTTCGAATTGGCCTTCCTCGAAGCCTATGGCGACAAGGGGCACGCCGTCACAAGCCTCGACATTGCCGAGCGCTGGACCTCGATGATCCCTATGGGCTGGTCAGCCGAGCAGGTGGCGCTCAACAATATCCGTCGCGGCGTGCTGCCGCCGCTGACCGGCGTCATCGACAATCCGTTCGACGAGTGGATCGGTGGCCAGATGCGAGGCACGATCTGCGGCATGGTCGCCCCGGGCAATGCCCGCGAAGCGGCGCGCCTCGCCTATCTCGACGCGCAGATCTCGGCCGCCGGCAACGGCATCCTGGGCGAAGTTTTCAACGCGGTCCTCGCAGCCCGCGCTTTCGTCGTGAGCGACAGCAAGTCCCTCCTCACCTCGACCATCGAGCTCTTCTCTCCGGCCACCGAATACGGCGCAGTGCTCGCCTTCGCGCTCAACGCCTGCAAGACCTCCAGGGACTGGCAGTCTGCCTGGGCGCTCTGCGACGCCGAATACGTCGAATACAACTGGATACACGTCTACCCGAACGCGGCCGCACAGGTCGTGGCGCTGTGGTTCGGCGAGGCCGATTTCGATCGCACTCTCGAAATCATCTGTGGCATCGGCCACGACGTCGACTGCAATGCCGCGCAGATCCTGTGTGTTCTCGCCTGCCAGCAAGGCAGCGGCATCATCGCCGAGCGCTGGAGCAAGCCCCTCCTCGCCGGCGACATCGTCACCTATATGCGCCGCCCGGCCAAGATCGCCTTCGACGATCTCGTCGGCCAGACGGTCGAAGCGGTCAAACGCTGGAAGTAACTCCCAACTAGGCCTGCCGCTCCCCCATGGCGGCAGGCCTTTTTTCCACATTCTCGCTGCGGCATTGTGGCAATCGCTTTCTGGCCTGCACGTGACGGCCGTTGTTATCTATTTGTAAGCTTGGGAACTTTCCGATCCACGCGCCTGGCGCATGGCGGCCCCTCGGCTTTCGACTTGCCTTAAGATTTCCCAGATTTAGCCTTGGTTGAACGTGCTGCGGCCCAGAGGTCGCCCCAGTTCGTGGTCCACATAGGGGTTCCCATCAGGAACCTTGCGACGAACAACGAGGCTGCACCCATGCCCCGGACCCGCCATACGCTGCGTGAAGACGTAGGCAACCCCAAGGAATGGTCCTTCACCTGGGCCATTGCCGACGACGTGACGTTTTCCAGCCAATGCGGCTTTTGCGGCCGGTCCCAGATCAGGCTGACCTATGAGGTCGTGCGCGGACCGGCCTCGCTCTGGATCTGCCCGCTCTGCGCCTCCCGGCACCCGATCTCGGCCACGCTCGATGGCCGCCGGCTCGATATCCGCGAGGTGCGCGACCAAGTGCACGGGCTGACGGCGCGACTCAAGCAGCGCACCTGCCAGGAGGCGATCCGCAAGGTGCAAGCCATCGTCAACGACCCGGCGATCGACGAAATCCTGGTCTATTTCGACCGCAACCTGCAGCTCTCCCCCGAACGGGCGGCCCGGCTCTTCGCGGTGCTGCCCATCATCGGGGAAGAGATCGACCCGAGCGTCTTCGACATCCAGACCCGCAGCGCCGCGCACCAGGAGGAATTCGGCGCGCTCGAAGAGGCGGCAAGGGCCGCCGTGTGGCCGGCGCTGACCAGTGTGCAGCGCCGCCGGATGGCCGCGCTCGGCTTCGCGCCGGCAGGCGTCGCCTCGCGCAGGAGCGAAGGACGGCGCGTCCGATTGAGTGAGGAGCTACCCGGTCGGCGCATGACTGCCCTGAGGCAGTCGGCAAGACTGAAAGCAACGCAGAAAACCTACTGATTTCAATAACTTGACGATTTCGATCTCCACGACGGGCGGACCATGTGAAGCCGCGTCCGCCCCATTGCGGGCGTGATCACTGGCGACCATTCGCGCATCGCGATCAGAACAAGGATGGGGACATGACCCTAGCCCCGGACCGGATCCGCCCTCGCGCTCGCCAGCTTATCTGGCTGGCAGTTGCGTTGACCGGATTCGGCACTGCCCAGGCAGGCCAACCCTATGCGCTCGGCATTTCGGACAAGCTCAACATCAAGGTGGTGCAGTGGAAAGCCGCCGAATCCGAATTCGCCGAATGGTCGGCGCTCAGCGGCGAATATGTCGTGGGCGCGGACGGCAACGTCAATTTCCCGATGGTGGGACCGACCGAAGGCGCGGGTCATACCGGTGCCGAACTGGCGGCCACGCTCGGCACCGCGCTCCAGCAGACGCTGGGGCTGGCGACCGCGCCGACCGTGACGGTGGAAGTGGCCGAATATGGCCCGATCTACGTTTCGGGCGATGTCGGCGCGCCGGGCGAATACAAGTTCGCCCCGAACCTCACCGTCATCAAGGCGCTGACGCTGGCCGGCGGCCAGAGGCGCGGCGCCGACGCGGTTTCGCGGCCCGAGCGGGAAATGCTGACCACGACCGGCGCGCTCGACGTGCTGCAGGACGAATATGCCCGCCTCCTCATCCGCCGCGCGCGGCTCGATGCGGAGCTGGCGGGCAAGGACGAGGTCCCCATCCCGCCCGAACTCGAAGGCCGCACAGGGCTCGAAAGTCTCGTCGCCGCCGAAAAGGCCATACTCGATGCGCAGAAGCGCCAGGCACAGACGCAGTCGCGCTCGCTGACCGACCAGGTGGCGCTGCTCAACAAGCAGATCGAAAGCTACCAGCAGAAGCAGACCAATACCGGTCAGCAGCTCGAACTGGCACGCGACCAGCTGGGCAAGATCACGACGCTGTCCGACAACGGGCTGGCGCTCGCCTCGCGCGTGGCTTCGCTCCAGACCAATGTCGGCGACCTCGAATCGCGCATGCTCGACAGCCAGACGGCGACGCTCCAGGCGCAGCAGGACATTGCCGGGGTCGAGCGCGAGCAATCCCGCCTTTCCGACCAGCGCATCTCCGACCTCTCGCTCGAGCGGCAGACGGTGGATGGGCAGATCGGCGCCCTGCAGCTCAAGATCGCCACCCAGAAGGGCCTGGTGCAGGAGGCAGCAGTGCAGACAGGCGCCGCTGCCGTGCCGACCGACGTTTCACCCACCTATAGCTACGCGATCATCCGCGACGGCAAGGAAATCCCCGCCGATCTCAACACGGCCGTAGTGCCCGGCGACGTGGTCGTGGCCCGGCTCGACCTGGCGCTCTGATGGAGAACAGCATGGCAAACCTGACGAAACTGGCAGCGCTTGCGGGCCTGGCCATGACGGCCGCCCCGGCACTGGCGCAGGAGACGGGGTTTTTCGACGACTTCGATACGCTCGACACCAAGCGCTGGTACGTCTCGGACGGCTGGAACAACGGCGCGCACCAGAACTGCGACTGGTCGGCGGACCAGGTGAGCGCCAGCGGCGGCATGCTGCATGTGGGCTTCGCGCCCCAGCCCAAGGGCGACCGCCAGTTCCGCTGCGGGGAACTGCAGACGCGCACGGCCTTCGGCTACGGCACCTACGAAGCCCGCCTCAAGACCCCGGCGGGATCGGGGCTCAACGCGGCCTTCTTCACCTATATCGGCCCACAGCAGAACAAGCCGCATGACGAGATCGACTTCGAAGTGCTGCTGCGCGACACCAGCAAGGTGGACACCACCACCTTCGTCAACGGCAAGAGCGGAGACGGCAAGGTTGGGAGCGGGCAATCGGTGCCCCTGCCCCATGACAGCGCCTCGGACTTCATCACCTATGCCTTCACCTGGGAGCCCGAGCGCATCCGCTTTTATATCGACGGCAAGCTGGTGAGGACCATGGAAGACCCCAAGACCATCCCGACCAACCCGCAACGGGTGTTCTTCAGTCTCTGGGGGTCGGACACCCTGACCGACTGGATGGGCGCCTTCTCCGCCGTGGCCGCACCGATCGCCATGGATGTCGACTGGGTGGCCTTCACTCCGCTCGGCCAGACCTGCGCATTCGACGGGTCGATCCTGTGTCAGCAAGGGAACAAGTGAATGAAGCTGGTATTTTTCCGTGGCAAGGTGCCCAATTTCGGTGACGAGCTGAACCTTCACGTCTGGCCGGCCCTGCTGCCCAAGGGATTTCTCGACGAGGACGAGAGCGAGCTTTTCGTCGGCATCGGCTCGATCATCGGCGACCACCTGCCCCAGGCATCGCGCAAATATGTGATGGGGTCGGGCTATGCCGGCTATATGGGCCTGCCCGATGTCCATGACGGCAGTTGGGACATCTGCTTCGTGCGCGGCCCCGACACCGCCCGCACGCTCGATATCGACCCGCGGCTTTCCATCTGTGACAGCGCGGTGCTGCTGCGGGCCATGGAGCTGCCCAAGCCCGACCATAGCGTCGGCATCGGCTTCATGCCCCACTACGAGAGCCTCGAACGCGGCGACTGGGCGGAAGCCTGCCGGCTCGCGGGGATGACGCTGATCGATGCGACGGCGCCGGTGGATGTGGTGTTGAGCCAGATCCAGGGCGCGCAACTGCTGATCACCGAGGCCATGCATGGCGCGATCGTCGCCGATGCGCTGCGCACGCCCTGGATCGGGGCGCGCCCGATCTATGGCGGGCATCATCGCAAATGGCACGATTGGGCCGGCGCGCTCGAGGTGGACGTGCGGCTCAATCCGCTCAAGCCCACGAGCGTGCTCGAATACTATATCGGGCAGACCGGACGCGGCGGGCGCCTGGGCAAGGTGGGCCGTTTCAGCGCCTCGCCCTTCGCCGCCCTGCCCAACGGCGTGCTGACCGCCGGCGCGGCCAGGCATCTCCAGAAGATGGCGAGCCTCGAGCCGCAATTGAGCAGCGATGCGCGGATTGCCGAAGTTACCGAGCGGGCGCTCGCAGCGGTCGACGCCTTCGTACGCGGTCGCGTGGCGGCAGCCTAGCGCCGCCGGCGCACGAAACCGAGAAGCGTTTCGAGCTGGCTGCGGCCGAGGAGCAGCACGACGGCGCCGTAGCTGATGGCTGCGGCGCCTATCGTTGCGACGAGCCGCAGCCAGATCTCCGCATCGGCAAGGCTGGACTGGACCAGCCAGCCAATTCCCCACATGACGAGCGTAGCGGCCACCGGCACCGTGAAGGAGCCGAGATAGGCGGGGATCGAGATATCGAGGAGCCGCGCCACCATATCGACCGTGGGCAGCCACATGACGATGTTGAGCGCGACGAGCGACAGGCTGAGCGCCCCGATGCCCCAGCGCGAAAAGAGGAAGATGTAGAGGACCGTGACCGCCTGCTTGGCCAGCATGTAGTAGAGCCAGATATCAGCCTGGCCCTGGCTGCGGATGAGCGAGGCCTGGAGGATGCCGACGGCGGTGAGGACGCCCAGGATCGCGAAGGCCTGCACCACCGGCACCGCCTCGATCCATTGTGCGCCGAAGGCGAAGGGGATGAGGTCCCCGGCGACGAGGATGAGGCCGGTAAAGATCGGGAACGCCACGACCGAGGAGGCGAAGGTGCCCAGGAGATAGGCATCGCGACGCTTCTCGGGCTCGCGCTGCATGGAGGAGAGCAGCGAATAGGAGACGAGGTTAAGCGCGCCGGAAATGAGATCGCTCAGGATCTGGAAGATGCGGCGGGCGAAGCCGTAGAGACCGAGCCAGGCCGGACCGAGCAAGGCCCCGATCAGCATCTGGTCGAGGTTGATCGTGGTGATGAAGTGGTTGCCGGTCGAGAAGAGACCGAAGGCGCGCAACTCGCGCAGGGCCCGCCAATCGAACCGCAGGCCGGGTAGCCAGCGCGCGGCCACGAGTGCGCCGATGCAGGTGGCGATAGAACTGGCCAGTTGCGAGGCGGCGAGCGCCCAGAGGCCGAAACCCAGCCAGATAAGGCCCATGCAGACGACGGCCGCCACGATCGAGGCAGTCGTGGTGCGCAGCGCCAGCATGCGGAAGGACATGGTGCGCACAAGGAGCGCATTGGGGACGGCTGCCGCCATGTCGAAGATGATGCGGGCGGCGATGAAAGGGATGAGCGCGTTGAGCGGCGCCTCCCCGGTAGCGCCGGCAATGAAGGGTGTGACGATGCAGAGCCCGGCATAGATAAGGAGCGCCGCTCCGATACAGAGCCAGAAGACGGTATCGAGATGGCGCGAGGAGATGGTTTCGCGCTGGATCAGGGCTTCGCGAAAGCCGGCGGGGGCGATGGCGAGGCCGACCGTGCTGATGCTGGCGGCGAAGGCGACGATGCCGAATTCGCCGGGGCTCAAGACCCGCGAGGTGACGAGGAAGACGAGAAAGCCCATAGCAGCCGGCGCGAAACTGCCTGCCAGCGACCAGAGCGTGCCCTTGATCGCGGCAGAGGCCCGGCCGGTCTTGAGGTGATCGAGCCGGGAGCCGATATCCGCCGGAGCACTCATGCGCGGGCAGCCGTCCGGTGCAGCTTGTCGCGCGAGGCGACGAAATCGGCAAAGTCAGGGGTCAACCGGCCGAGGAGGCGGATGGCAAGGCCGCGGGCACGCAGGCGAAGCGCCTCGGTAGGCGGCACATAAGCATTGAGCCCCTCCCCGACCAATGCCTTGCCGACATGGTTGGCGCGCACGGCGATCGGGGCGGTGAAGCGGGCATCGGTCATGAAGCTGGCGCGTTGGGCCACGGTGGCTTCCGACCAGATCTTCTGGCGCAGGGCCTGCACCGCACGCTTGAGATCGAGTTCGCGGCGCAGATAGTTGGCGCTCAACTCGGAATTGCGGGTGGTCTGCTCACCATTCTCGGCCCAGACGGCAAGCGAATCCATGGCGACATAGACCGGCTCGGCGATCGAATAGGTGCGCAGGTATTCCTGAAGCGTGGCGGTGCAGGGATAGCCGATTTCGAGCGGCGAGCGGGCACGCACGGACCAGAAGAGGCCGCCATTGGAAACCCCGATCCCGGCCAGCATGGAGAGGCGGAAATCGGCGGCATCATAAAGGCCTTGGGTGAAGAGGCCATCGAGCACGCCATCGGCGCTGAGCCAGGCCCGCGCGGTGCCGCTCGCCTCTTCGATGAACTGGTTGCGCAGCACGATCTCGACCTTGAGCGCCCGGGTGAGCGCGATATTGGCGGCGCAGAATTCGGGCAGGATGAAATTGTCGTCCTCGACCACGCAGAAGAACTCCGCCCCATGCGGATTATCAGCCGAGAAACACTGGTCGATATTGCGCGAGGCGAAAAGCTGTGGGGCGTTGGCCGTGTAGCGGATGCGCGGATCGCCGAGCTCTTCGACCACAAGGCGGGCGGCCTGGCCGGGATCGTCGTCGTAGACATCGCAGACCCAGTGCGGCCAGGTTTGGTCGATCATCGAGCGCAGCGCGCGGGCCAGGGCCTCGGGGCGCTTATAGGTTGGCGTGCGGATATGAACGAGGCCGGGCTGGAATTCGGGCATGGCTCATGAGTCCTTTCGGAGTTTGCCGCTGCGTATGCGCAACTTGCCGGCGCAGGGCGAGCAGGCCCGCCGCGGCATAGATGAAGGTGGCGATGCCCATGATCGAGCGGATGGAGAATTCGAAGAACACCTCCACCTCGATGAAGCTGCGCAGGATCATCAGCACCTGCAGCGCCAGGAGCAGCGCATTGGCGGCATTGGGGCGCGCAAAGGTGTAGGCGGCCATGAGGATGGCGCCGCCATAGATGAGGACAATCTGCATCGAGAGGCCGATGAGGCCGATCTCGACGGCGTTAGAGATATAGGTGTTGTGGAAGTTGAACCCGGCGCCTGCCGGCACGTCGAACATCGCCCAGAGCTCTTCGGCAGGGGCAAAGCCGATGACCCAGAACGAGCGGTAGCCCAGGCCCTGCAGCGGACGTTCTGCGATGTAGCTCAGGCCGGTGGCCCAGAGATCGGTGCGGCCGGTAAGGGTCGGATCCTTGCCCGAGCCTTCGAGCACTTCGGCGAGGAGCGTGTCGCCGGCCACGATGACCAGCAGCACGAGCGCGGCGGCGACGATGCCGAGCATGACGAGGACGAAGAGCTTCTGCGTGCCCGGGAGCCGGGTGGTGAGCAGGGTGAGGAGGATAATGCCGAGGCAGGGCACGACCATGAGCGTGGCGCCGGCCGATTGCGCGAGGATGAGGAGCGGCCCCGAGGCCAGTGCACCGGCAATGCCGGCAAGACGCAGCATCCAGTGGGAATTGCGATCGGCGGCAACGGCAACGGCGATGAGGACGAAGACGGCGATATGGGCGGCAAAGGCGTTCTTGCTGCCGAAGACGCCGAGCCACGCCCCGCCTGCTCCTGTCTTGCCGACCAGGATGCTGGCGAGGACGCCGATGCCGTAGACGATGAACATCATGCGCATGAGCGTGGCGGTCGAGAGCCGGCCCGTGATTATGACGGCGACCACGGCCGTGAACATCAGCTGCACGCCATAGCGCAGCGAATTGGAAGGATATTGCGACCAGAGAGCGGTCAGCATGCAATAGGCCGGCAACAGCAGCACGAACCACCAGCGGCGCAGGCTATCGAGGCTCTGGTGCGGATTGCTGACGATGAGCAGCAGCCCGCAGACCATGAAGGTGAGCGCAGCCAGCGGTCCGAACATGGCATTGAGCACCAGCGCCGCGAAGGCGCCGAAGGTGAGGACAGTAGCGAGGTTGAAGGTCAGGCGATCCGGCAACTCGGTCATGACGCCTCCCGCAGGGTTTCGGCCGCTGCGACCTCGGCTTCGGGGATGAAGCCGGCGGCATAGGCGCCCGCGTCATCGAGCGGGATGCAGCGGACGGGACCGGCGCCGCGTCGGGCGGCCAGATCGCGCCAGAAGCGGCGCGAGGTCGGCGCATCCCAGTCGGTGGCGTTTATCTGTACGTAGGCGGGGACGGCGACCTCGCCGCGCTCGCCGAGCGTCAGAACCGGGGAAGGTCCGGGAGCAGGCAGAGACTGCCTGCGGTTGCGGCCTTCGGAGAATGAGGCCCAGAGGCGGCGCAGATGGCCGGGATCGCTGGCGAGGAGCGAGAGGGCGATGCCCAATTGCCGGGTCTTGATGCTGGCGACCAGCCGCTCATAGGCGAGGCCCTGCTCGAGCGAGCGGAGGCGTGCGGCGAAGGCGCGGGCAAGGTTCGCGTCCGGCGAGAGGCCCTGGGTCAGGGCCAGCTGGCGCGCGATCATCGCTTCGACGTCGCCGACAGACAGGCGATGGGAGATCGAGCCGCTGTGACGGCGATAGAGATAGAAGGGCTTGGGGATGACGACCATGTCGGCGCCGGCGAGAAGCAGGCGCAGGATAAGGTCGTAATCCTCCCCGATCCGCAGCTTTTCGTCGTAGCGCGGGGCCTTGAGCTTATCGGCATTGATTAGCGGCTTGAGGTAGCCGAGGGCCGGCGAGCCATCGATGCCGGCACTGACCCAGCGTTCGGCCGACACGCGAAAACTGCGATCGGTCTCGCCGAGAAAGAGGCTGGGCGCGGTGCCGTCCTCGTAAAAGAGCAGGAGATCGTCGGCGACGATGTCGGCCTCGTAATGGGCGGCGGCGGCCAGCAGGCGCTCGAAGCGTTCGGGATGAATGATGTCGTCGGAATCGACGATGGCAAGCCATTGCCCGCGCGCCAGCTCAAGCGCGCGGTTGCGGCAGGTGGCAGGGCCGCGATTTTCGGGGGCGGTGACGAGACGGATGCGGGGATCGTGCGCCATCATCTGGCGCACATGGGCGAGGCTATGGTCGCGCGAGGCATCGTCGCTGACGATGATTTCGAGGTCGCCCATCGTCTGGCCCAGCACCGAACGCAGTGCGGGGACGATCCTGTCGCCCGCCTCGAAATTGGCCATCACCACCGAAACCAGTGGCGCCCGGTCGTGAGGGTGCATGCTCTCGCTCACTCCGGAACGGATTTCAGGCAAGCGCGCCCGCATCGGTCTGCGGCTGGGCGGTGCCGTCGACCTCGGAAAGGAGACGGTTGAGCTGCTGGATCTGATTGTCGAGCTGCACGAGCCGCTTGCGACCGTTCGAGGCGTTCTGCTCCGCACTGCGGATCATGGCTTCGTCATGCGGATCACGCGCGGCGTAATCATCCGAATTGTCGAGCACGGTGGCCGCCTGGGCATAATGCATGTCGATCCGCTGCTGCAGCCCGTCGCGTTCGCGGCGGGCATCTTCGAGCGCCATGGAGATGGCGTTGCGGATGGTTTCGAAGCGCGCCGAGTCGGTCTCGGCGTCGCGCCCGGGATTGCGGGTGCGAAAGGCGCGCGGTCTGAGGGTAAGAAGAACCATCTTGCGCTCTCCCTTATCGGCTGCCTGTGCGCAACAGGACGACCTTGACTGTCTTGACGAGGATGACGATGTCGCCGGCGAACGACCATTCGCGCACATAGCGGGTGTCGAGCTGGACGCGCTGGTCGTAATCGACATCGCTGCGCCCGCTCACCTGCCAGAGGCCGGTAATGCCAGGGCGGACTGCGGCATAATGCTGGATTTCCTCGGCATAGCGCGCGACCTCGTCCTCGACGATCGGGCGGGGTCCGACGAGGCTCATGTCGCCGCGGATGACGTTGATGAGCTGGGGAAGCTCGTCGAGGCTGGTGGCGCGCAGGAACCTGCCGATGGGCGTGATGCGCGGATCGTCGGTGAGCTTCTGGCTGGCCTCCCACTCGGCCCGCGCCTGCGGCGAGGCTTCGAGGTGCCGCCGCAGGGCTTCCTGGGAATCCACCACCATCGACCTGAACTTGAGGCACCGGAAGCGCCTGCCGTTATGGCCCACGCGCTCATGGGAGAAGACGATCGGACCGCTATCGGTCGAGAACAGGAAGACCGCGATGAAGAACATCGCCGGGAGTGCGAAGACCAGCATGGCGGACGCCGCCACGATATCGAAGGCCCGCTTGGCCGTACCGCCGCGCGGGATGCCCGCATTGGAGGGCGTACTCGATGAACCCATTTCAGCGTTGATGATAGACATGACGCCTCACCTTGGATGCAGGCCTCTTGCGGGCCTGCTCTATTAGTCTGACGACGTGCGGAAGGGATCGCGGACGCGCTGCGCCCAGACGACACCAGTCTCACTCGTTCGTAGGGATGGCACCCGGTCTTGCTTGCTGCCCCGGGGCGCCCTTGCCGGCGGCGCAAATGGCTGCTCGGCATGCGCAGAGGCAAACATGGGAGGAAATTGAGGGCAACGTTCTCAACGCATGGCTGTCATGCGGGGCTTTGCCAAAAAAACGCCGAAAATAGGGGTGCTGCTGCGGCGCAAATCAGGGCGCTCAAGTAGTCCGAAGCGCTTGCAGCCGTCTTTACTGGTTTGCCTGCCCAAGGCTTGGGCAGCGGAAGCTCCCGCCTAATAATGCCGGAGCCCAATAGCGTAAAACGCGCTTCGCCCTATTTGGCGAAGAGGAACACAATCCCGTTCCACATCAGGTAGATGCCGACCCAGGCCAGAGCCATGACGCCGATAGCCACCAATCCCCACGGCCAGGGGAAAGGCGAACGTTCCCCGGCCGCAGGCGGCGCAACCAGTGGGACCTTGCCCGCCCGGCCATCTTCCTGCCTGTCTCCGTCCAAGGAAATCCTCCCGTGCCGCCTCTGATGGCGACCGCCGCAACCGAAAGACTGTTCGGGCTACCAACCTGCCGCCGCTGACCGGCGCTATGCCCCTTCTATCGTTACCCGCGTAAATACACCCCTCACGCCGGTATGGAAATGCCCGGGACGATCACGACTGCGTAGCGGCCAGCGGCGGGATCGATGGGTCGCTGAGAGGTAGCAACGCGTTTTACTTGCGGCGCGACGTTGTAACGGGCGCGTGACTGGCGTTTTAAAGGCCAATACTGCCCAGAACGCGGTACGCTCCATGTCGGCGCGATGGCAATCGTGTGACGGTTGCACGAAAATTGGGCAAAACAACTCAGCAGCAGAAATGCAATCGAGCTATGCATAGTGGGATATATTTTCGGCTGGCTCGACTTGCAGCCGCATGGTCCACTTCGCGCGTGACTTACCTACAATCAGGAGAAAGCCATGGCGAAAGCAGTAAAGACTGCCGTCTTCCCGGTGGCAGGCCTGGGCACACGATTCCTGCCGGCCACCAAGGCCATGCCCAAGGAAATGCTGACGGTCGTGGATCGCCCCCTCATTCAATATGCGGTCGACGAAGCGCGCGAGGCGGGAATCACCCACTTCGTATTCGTGACAGGGCGCAACAAAGGGGTGATCGAAGACCATTTCGACCGCCAGTTCGAAATCGAGGCCATGCTCGAAGCGCGCGGCAAGACCGCCGCTCTCGCCGAGCTGCGCAAGGACCTGCCCTCGGCCGGCCGCACGAGCTTCACGCGCCAGCAGGAGCCGCTGGGCCTGGGTCACGCCGTGTGGTGCGCGCGCGAGATCGTGGGCAACGAGCCCTTCGCGCTCTTGCTGCCCGACATGCTGTTCAAGGGCCGCCGCGGCGTGCTCAAGCAGATGATGGAAACCTACGAGGAATCGGGCGGCAACGTCATCGCCGTCGAGGAAGTGCCGCGCCAGGAGGTCTCGTCCTATGGCGTAATCGGCCGCGGCGCAGGCGAGGATAGCGGCTTCCGCATCACCAACATGGTGGAAAAGCCCGCCCCCAAGGACGCGCCTTCGAACCTCATCATTTCAGGACGCTACATTCTCCAGCCGGAAGTCTTCTCGCTCCTGGCCGACCAGCCACGCGGCGCGGGCGGGGAAATCCAGCTCACCGACGCCATGCAGAGCCTGATGGGCACGCAACCCTTCTTCGGCGTCAAATACGAAGGCCAGTCCTTCGACTGCGGCTCCAAGATCGGGTTCCTCACCGCCAATGTCGCCTATGCGCTCGATCGCGAGGATATCGGCGAGGGGTTCCTGGACGCCCTTGCCAAGATGGGTCTCCACACCGCCCTCATCGACGGCTTCAAGATCGCCGCCGAATAGCCAAAAAAGAAGCGGCGCCTTATGGCGCCGCCTTCTCCCTGTGTTCGATGCGGCGGGTCTCGCCGCGATAGGCGAACCGCTCCAATCCCCCCATTTCGGTAAACCTGGGCAAGGCGCCCAGATCCACCTTGTTGAGGATGACGCCCATGATGTGGGCGGCAAGCTCGGGCTCGTGCTCGAGCATGTTGCGCAGGAGCCGCCGGGGCGTGCGGCCCCACTCTGTGACGAGGATGCTGGCATCGGTGAAGGGCAGAACCGTGAAGGCATCGATGACCGGCCCGAGCGCCGGCAGATCCATGATGACGTAGTCGAACTGCCCGCGAGCCTCGGCCAGGACCTTCTGCATGGCAACGCTCGACAGGTCGCCTGCGCCCGCCTGGGTGGCATTGGCCGAGAGCAGGACGAGGCCGGTTTCGGGATCGGTGGCCGCCACTTCGCGCCAGTCACCCATTTCGGACGGCATGAGGCGCACGGGCAGGCCTGAGCGGCGGCCGGTGCCTTCGTCAGCATCTATCAGCAATACGCGCGAGCCGATGGCGGTGAGCATTTCGGCAAGCGACAGCGCGACGGTCGACTTGCCCTCGCCCGGCAGCACCGAGAGGATGCCCAGCACCACCGTGCCGCGATCGGCGGCCGGCTGGAGCACGAGGCGGGTGGCCTTGAGCGTCTCGACGAACGGCGCGCCCCAGCGCCGGCCCATATGCGGGGTGACGGCGGCGCGGACCATGGCACGCACATTCCTGCGCTGCTCGTCCGGCGACTTGCCCTGCGGAAGCTGCAGGCGCGGCACGTAGCCGAGGAAGCGCAGGCCGAGCTGCTGGCGAATCTGGGCGCCGGTGCGGAAGCCGCGCTCGCGCAGTTCATTGAGCATGCCGAGAACGGCGCCCATGAAGCTGCCGGCGATGATCGCGGCCGCGATGATGACCAGCGTGCGCGGGCTGGACGGATCCTCGGGCAGGAGCGCCTCGGTCACGATACGCACCGAGGGAATCGGGAAGCTCTGGCGCTGCACGGCTTCCTCATAGCGGGTGAGGTAGCTGTTATAGAGAGCGCGCAGGGCATCGGAACGCTGCTGCAATTCGTTGAGGCGGACCTGCTCCTGGCTGATGGCGCCGGCGCTGTGGCCTTCCGCATCGATATCGGCCCGCAGGCTCGCTTCCTGCTGCTGGGCGATGGTGTATTGCGTGCGATACTGCTCGTCGAGATTCTGCAGCAGGGCAAAGATACGGCTGTCGAGTGCCGTCTTTTCCGCCTTGAGATTGGCGAGCTGCGGATGGTCGGCGCCATAGCGCGCCTCGACATCGGTGATGCGGCTGGTGAGGGTAGCGACCTGCGTGCGCAGGGCGGCGATTTCAGCCGGATCGGCCTGCGGACCGCCCAGCAGGGACACGTAATTGGACGCCGAATCCGGACCGGCGGCGACCACCGCCTTGAGCTGGGCCGAAAGGGCGCGCAGGCGAGCACTCTCTGCCTGGGCTTCGGCAAGCTGGTTGGAGAGCGTATTGATGCGCTGGGTGGTGAGTTCGCGATCCTGGCCGACGGTGAGGCCGGTTTCCTGGCGGTATTTCTCGATGGCAAGGCTCGCCTGGCGCTGGCTTTCGCCGATCTCGGCGAGGCGTTGCTGCAGCCAGTCGGCGGCGGCGCTCGTGGCCTCGAGTTCGGCATTGAGCTGATCCTGCAGCAGCGCCTCGGCATAGGCCCGGGCAATGCGCTGCGCCAGCTCGGGCGTTGCCGCCTCGTAGCCGACACGGATGATCGAGCTGCGGCCCATGCGATCGACCTGCACATTGGAGCGCAGCATGCCCACGACCTCGTCGAGCGTCGCCTGGAGCGTATCGGCGCGCGCCGGCGGGCCCATGCCGACGAGGCTCTTGACCCGCTGGGTGAAGGACGGCGGCGGATTGAGGAATTCCTGATCGGTCATCAGGTTCTCGGCATTGGCCACGGCCTTGGCGACGCGGCTCGACCGCAGGACTTCGACCTGGTTGAGCACCTGGGCTTCAAGGTCCGTGCTGCTGCCGGTAGCGGTCGTTCCGGCTTCACCCGTGACCTGTTCGAGATTGCGGTCGATAAGGATCTGGCCGGCCGAGAAATAGCTGCGGGGCGCGAGCGCGAGGTAGAAGGCCGCCAGGGCGAGGGCGAAGACCATGCAGATGGCCAACACCCATGCCTGCCGGCGGATGAGCGAGATTACCCGCGTCAAATCGATGGTCTTGAGATCGGACGGCTGCGGCGCCATGGCCTCCGGATAGCCGGTTCTATCAAGCATACTCGTTACTCCGCCTTGTCGGCTCTTTGGATTCTTCGCTTCAGGCCAATTGGCCGTAATGGACGCCCTGGTGCATGCCGAGCACGCCGCCCAAGACGCCCATATGCAGCACCGCCCGCAGCCAGTTGCGGCGGCGCGCTATGGGAGAGAAGGCCGTGAGGCCCGTCATGATGCAGCAATAGCTGATCTTGGCGCCGACCACGGCCAGCGCCTTGGGGCGCGACCCGCCCAGCAGCATGCCGTGGGTCTGGCCGTAGCGCAGGCGCCGCCGCACGAGCCAGGCCATGGTAGCGCGGTCGGCCGGCACCGGCTCCTCGACGATGGCCCCGGGCGCATAGCCGATAGCGCCGCCGAGACCGGTGAGCTGATAGAAGAAGGCCGTATCCTCCCCGCCGCTCTTGCCGAGCGCACGGTCGAACCGGATGCCGCGATAGGGCACGGACCAGCGGATGAGGACGTTGCAGGTATAGCCGGTGCGGATCGCGCCGTTGACGAAGACCGGCAGCGTCGAGTGGAAATCACCCTCAGCCATCCAGCGTGGCGCATCCGCCAAATAGACGGCGTGCACGGGACCGAGGACAGCGGCGGCATTGGTGGTCTCTGCGGTTTCGACGAGGGCGCGCAGCCAACCGGGCGTCACGACTTCATCGTCATCGACAAAAGCAAGGAAATCGCCATCGGCGGCATCGAGGCAGGCATTGCGGGCGATGCTGATATTGCCTGCCGGCGCGTGAATGTACGTCACCGGCCAGGGCAGCGCGGAGCACAGTTCCTCGACGAGCGGCCTTGCACTCGGGGTCTGGTCGTTGTCGGCGATGATGATGCGCAGCTCATGGCCCGCGGCATCGAGGCGAGCGATGGATCGCAGGGTCTCGGCTAGGAAGGGCCGGCGGAAGGTGCAGACGCAGATATCGATACGGGCCATGGCGCCTCACACGGTTCCGCGGCGGAAGGGGCGCTGGAGGACGTGCAGCCAGAAGCCGGAAGACCAGGCCAGGTGCATGACCATGGCGGCCACGCCGACCAGCGGCGAGAAGGCAACGGGCATGTCGGCATCCGGGTAATATTTTCGCGCCGCATGCATGCCCAGGGCGATGCAGCCGACGCCCCAGAGCGCCAGCGGGATGAGGAAGGCCCAATGCCAGATGGACAGGGCCGCCAGCAGCACGACAGGCAGAATGGCGAGCGGCGCCATCTGGCGCAGGCGCGGCCGCATGCGGTGCTTGAGGATGTTGCGCGCCCTGCCCCCGCCATAGCCGAAATATTGCCGGAAAAGACCGGAGACGGTGGCGCGCGGATAATAGGTCATGGCGGTGCGGTCGGTGAGCCAGATGGTGTGGCCGGCCTGACGCAGGCGATAGTCGAGCTCGGCATCCTCGTTGGCGCGGAAGGTCTCATCGTACCCACCGACGGCGCGGAAGGCATCGATGCGCATGAGGGCATGGTGGCCGTGATCGACCGGGCCCGAGGCATTGCCCATGCGATGGGCGGAGCCGCCGGTGCCGATGGGGGAGTTCTGCGCCGCAGCAACCGCACGCTGGAAGCCGGCTTCCCCGATGGTCAGCATCGGCACGACGATGCTCGTCACCTGCCGCTCGAGGGCTTCAGCGACGAGCCGGCGGCAATAATCGGGCGGGTAGGTGCCGTGCGCATCGACGCGAATGACGTAGTCGGAGTCATCGCCGCACTCGGCTACCGCCAGATTCATGGCGGCGCTCTGGATGCGGCGAGGATTGTGGATGAGCCTGACGGCAGGATGGCTCTGAGCGATTCCCGCAACGATAGCCGTGGTGCCATCGGTGCTGCCACCGTCGGCGACGACGATGTGCGCGCCGAGCTCGTCGCCCTCGATCAGCAGGGCATCTAGGAGCGGGCCGATATGATGGCTCTCGTTGAGCGTGGGCACGACGATGATGACGCGAGCGCTCATGCGGCTTTCTCCAGCGAGGCGGGCGCCAGATCGGCGAGGCGATCGACGAGGGCGTCGCATTCGGTTTTTTCGCAGCGGAACGAGACGGGGTCCTGCGCTCGGACGGCCTGTGCCAGCGCCAGCAGGCGCTCGGAGGTGAGCGCGGAAAAGAGCGCTTTCAGCGTTTCGGTCTCGATGTCGGGGATGACGAGGCCGATGCCGAGGCGCTCGATGAAGGCAGCCGTTTCGGTGCCGGCAAGCGCTATGGGGATGGCGCCGTTAAGGCACCCTTCATAGATGCGGTTGGGGAGGAGCCAGCGGGAATTCTGGCCCTCTTCGAAGAAGTCGATGGCCCAGACGAAATGCACATCCGAGTAGATGGCGGCGAGATCGTGCGGATAGCGGTAGGGGCCGGCATAGCGCAGATGTGGAGCGGCCTCTGTGGTCGCGGCAAAATCCTCGAATTCGGTGAGCGCCGGGCGGCCCCGCAGGGTGACTTCGATACGGCCCTCGAGGGCGCGCGAGGCGGCATCGAGCGCCGTGAGGGACTTGTGGCAGCGCAGCGCGCCGAACCAGCCGATGCGGATGGGTTCGATATCGCCGTGCAAGACCGGATTGTCGCCGATGTCGAGACCTTCGGGCGCAAAGACCTTGTTCTCGATGAGATAGGGCGGGGGCGAGCCGTGTTGGGCGAAGTAGTTTTCGAGGAAGGCCGGGGAGCTGGTGACCAGCAGGGCGGCCGAGCGGGAGAGGCGCTGCTCGACCAGCCGCATCGAGCGGCCGAGATTGTCCTGGCGCAGCATCAGGCGATGGATGTCGAGGCACTCATAGACCAGCGCCGGCGGCTGCGGCCAGAAGCCGAGCAGGCGATTTGCGATGCCCAGCATTTCCAGATTGCGGGCGATGATGACATCGGGGCGCGCGAAGGACCGCGCCCAGCCTCGTGCGCGAAAGGCGGCTGTAAGCGTGGCAAAGAGCCGTTGCAGCATGCGCCCGTCATGGGTGACGTCGAATTCGACGACGGTGCCGGCGGGGAGGGAATCGGGCGGGGCATCGGCGCGGCGGAACCCGGCGATCTCGACCTCGGCGCCGCCCAGCCGCAGCATGGCGACGCGACGCGCCACCGCCGGGTCGGCCAGGCTCGGCACCAGATAGAGAATCCTGAGCAACGACGCATCTCCTGTCCCTGTGCGGCAAGAGACTCGCCGCGGTTGACGGGGCCCCGCCGAATAGAGCTTCACGAAGCGGGAAGTGGAGAACGTGCCAAACTTGCGGTCAACCGAACGCGCGAGGACCGAGCAATGCGCGCCGCGCATGACACGAAAGAGCCGTAATTTCTGCCGGTTGGCGCGGGTATTTAGCGCAGATAGGCGGCCACGGGGCGGCGGTAAAGAAGCGCCGCCGGAACCGTCGCCAGGACGATGCCGGCCACCCCGCCGAAGACTGCGAGCTGAACTTCATCAGGCCCGATAGCCGCCGTGAGCGCAACCCCACTCATCCGCTGCAGGAGATTCGAAGCATAGGCGGCGACCGCGTAGCCGAGCGCGACGCCGAGCACCACGCCTGTGACGACGATGGCCGAGGCGAAGAGCCAGATGGAGAGGAAGAGGTATGTGCGCGAGGCACCGAGCGCCCGGATGACGGCGAATTGCGTCTCAAAGAGCTTCATCAGCGCCACGACGCCCGCGAAGATCGCGAGGAAGGCCAGGACCTGCGTCACCGACGCCATGATCGACATGACCTGCCGGATATTGCCGAGAAGATCGTATATCTGCAGCAGAACCTCAGCAGGGAAGAAGGCCATGCTCTGCGGCGTCTTGTATTCGCCGCGCAAGCCATACATGTCCGCCACCGTCTGCCCCTTGATGACGATGGCCGGCAGCCCCGGCACGCGCGCCGGATCGAAGGGCGGGCCGATTTTTGGATCGCCTTCGGCGTGGCCGTTGGGAAGGCCATGGGCGTTCCACAATGTCTCGATGGGTACGACGACGGCGCGATCCCATGGATTGCCGGTGGGTTTCATGTGGCCGACCACGGTAAGCTCGTAGTGGTGGTGGCCCTCATGCTCGTCTTCGTCGTCCTCCTCGTCGGCGAAGGCGCTGCTGCCGTGGAGCGGAACGAGCTTGTCGCCGATCTTGAACGGCACACTCGCGCCGACTACCGCCTCGCCGGCCGTCTCGAACATCCGCCCGTCGTCAAGCCCGTTGCTGAGGCGATCGACGAATTGAGCGATGGTGCCGACGACCTGGAGGCCCTGAACGTTGTCGCCATAGCCGATCGGGGCGGCATATTCGACGCGCGGATCGGTGAGGGCTTTCGAGACGATCTCTGGATCCATCAACTGTACGGCGCTCGGCCGCAGGAACACGGTATTGAAGACGATCTCGGTGGGATTGCCGGGCGCGGCAACCAGGAGGTCGAAACGATCGGCGGCGGCGGTGCTGCCCTGGCGCAGGGCGCGCTCCTGGGCGGAAATGCCGATGCCGAGCGCCACGGCAATGGCGATGACGGCGATGAAGATCGCCGTAGTGGCGGGATAGCGCCGGATCATGGCCCAGGTCACGCGCGTCGGGTTCATGACGCGGCCTCGGCGACCGATGGCTTTGCCGGTTCCCGTGCGTCGTCGCTGACAATGCGACCGTGCTCGAGCCGGATGATGCGCCGGCAGCGCTCCATGACGATCGGGTCGTGGGTGACGATGACCATGGTCTGCCCGCGGGCGGAGGCGATGAGGGTATCGGTCACCTGCCGGGCGCTGTCCTCATCGAGGCTCGCCGTGGGTTCGTCAGCGAGCAGGATCGAGGGTTCCAGCAGCAAGGCGCGGGCAATGGCCGTGCGCTGACGCTCGCCGCGCGACAGCGTACGGGTGAGATGAGCATCGGCAGGAACGCCGAAATCGTCGAGCAGGCCCTGTGCGCGCCGATGCAGCTCGGGCGGAACGATGAAATGAGCGAAGGTCGCGGGGAGCGTGACGTTGTGAACCGGGCTCAGCTGGTCGATGAGATGGAATTCCTGGAACACCAGGCCGACATTGCGATAGCGCCAATCGTCGGACGCCGCCTGACGCAGGCGAGCAATATCGGTTTCGCCCCAGACGACGCTGCCGCGATCCGGCTTGAGGATGCCGGCAAGGACGTGAAGCAGCGTGGTCTTGCCGGAGCCGGAGGGCCCGGTGAGGGCGACGAGGTCGCCCGGCTGCACGGCGAGCGCGGGAACATCGAGAATGGTCTTTCCGGCGAAGGAAACCGCAATGTCCCGACCCGTCAGAACTGGTGGCGCCCCCTCCCCCATGCCGAGCTCTAGAAACCGATGCTGACCGTGGGGCGGCCGCGATAGGTGGCGTCGACCAGCCGCACGACGCTCACGAACCCCGTATCGGCATCGGTTTCGACGCCGATATCGAGCTTGCCGGTGACGGCTATGCCGACATCGTAATTGTAGAGGCGCATGGCATCGCGCGTATAGACGAGCACGATGTTCTGCGGCCATTGCGAAGCGGCATCGCAGAAGGGACAGATGGCCATCGGCTCGGTCGCCAGCACGAAGAACTTGGCATCGGGCTTGAGCGGGGGCGCCATGAAGCCGTTGATGGTGACTTCCGTGCCGTTGAAGGCCTGAGCGGCGTCGGAGAGATCGGGCTGATCCTTGCTCTTGTAGAGCGACTTCATGGTCAGCGTCTGTTCGGCCGCCGCCAGCGAAGGCAGCAGCGCGGACGAGGCGAGAGCCGAGATCAAGAAGTGACGACGAGTGAACATCCAGCGCCCCTCCCAGTGCAACCGAATGCCAGGACCATAGGCCAGTCCCGAAGGCTTTTGAACCTGGCCCGCTCGGGGCCGGCCTATATTGACCATTGGATTAGCGGATCGCCCACGCGATCGCGGCTTCGGCGTGGAGCTTGACCACGTCATAGGTGGGTAGCGAGTAGCGCTCGGTGGGCAGCAGCAGCGGCAGCTCCGTGCAGGCAAGAAGCAACGCCTCCGCTCCTGCAGCCTGCAATCTGGCCGCCATTTCAAGAACGCTGGCCTGCGATGCCGGCTCGACCCGCCCGAGCGTCAGCTCATCGATAATGATGCGATGGATCGCTTCCCGGTCATTTTCCTCGGGCACCAGGATCTCGAGCCCATGCCGCCCGCGCAATCGGGCGGTGAAGAAGTCCATGCTCATGGTGAAGCGCGTGCCGAGCAAACCGACCCGCCGATACCCCTCCGCACGGAGCTTTTCGCCGGCGACGTCGGCCGCATGGAGAAGCGGGATCGAGAGAGCGGCCTCGACCCTCTCGGCGACCGCGTGCCCGGTGATGGCAGTGATCATGAGGAAATCAGCGCCACCGCCTTCAACCCGTCGCGCGGCATCGACGAGCGCGGCGGCGATACCGTCCCAATCCCCCGCCGAGGCCATGGTATCGAGGTCGTCATAGTCGAGCGTGAGAAGCAGCGAGCGGGCATTGTGATGCCCGCCGAGTTCACGTTGCATCCCGGTATTGAGGAGGCGGTAATAGAGCGCCGTCGACTCCCAGCTCATCCCGCCCAAGAGCCCGACGGTCCGGCTTCGCGCCATTTCCCCCAACCTCCTCACTCCCGGCCATTCTAGCAGGCCGCCCAGGCAAAGCCGAGGTCGTTGAGAGCGAGCGCAAGGCTGACGCGCTTGGAGCGGCCATTGCACGTTGTGCATGCGCCGGGCATCCGCTTTGCCGGGGCTCTCGAGCACAACTGGGCCAACGCTATTGCACAGGCTTGCAAGGCGATGCCATTGGTTGTAGCTCTTCGGCGATCACAGGAATTTCGCCGTGGCGGAACAGAAGACCGCAAAAACCTTCGTTACCGCTGAACAGGTCGCCAAGCTGGCGGGGGTCTCCCGCTCGGCCGTGTCGCGCACGTTCACCAGTGGCGCCAGCGTCTCGGAATCCACGCGCAAGAAAGTCATCGAGGCGGCCGACCGGCTTGGTTACCACGTCAACCATCTGGCCCGTGGGCTGATCCACGACCGCTCGGGCATCGTCTGCCTGATCGGCGCCGATCTCAACACCCCCTACCACGCGCGCATCCTGGCCTCGGTGACGAGCCGGTTGCAGGCCATCGACCGGGTGGCGATGATCATCAACACATCGGGCGAAACCGAGAGCGTCGAAAGCGCACTGCGGCTGACGCTCAATTATCGTGCCGATGCGACGGTCGTGCTTTCAGGCTCCCCCGCCGCCTCGCTGATCGATACCTGCGTGGCCAATGGCCAGCACGTGATCCTCATCAACCGCGATGTGGGCGCCGAGGGTGTGGATGCGATTGCCGTCGACAATGCGACCGCGGCGCATGAGGCCTTCGCCATGTTCCAGCGCGCGGGCTGCCGCAAGATCGCGGTGGTTTCCTCGCAGGCCGGCACGCCGAGCCTGGTCGGTCGCGAGCGGCCCTTTGCGGCGGCAGCGGCGGCAGCGGGCATCGAGGTCAAGATCGTGCGGCCGGGGCCGACGTCCTACGCGTCAGGTGTCGAGGCGGCGCGCATCCTGCTACCACGATCGGACAGGCCCGATGCGGCCTTCTGCGTCACCGACCTCCTCGCCTGCGGCTTCATGGATGCGGCGCGCAACGAATTCGGCATGGAGATTCCGCGCGATCTTTGCGTCATCGGTTTTGACGATATCGAGCAGGCCGGCTGGGGCGCCTACAACCTGACCACGTTCCGGCAACCGGTCGACCGCATTGCGGACGCCATCGTCGAGCTGGTCGACAAGAAGGGCGAACCCAGCGCCCCGCTTGTGCTTCAGGCCGACCCCATCTGGCGCAAATCGGTGCGCCCGCGATAGAGCGGCTCGACGGCGCCGGTTTCGAGGTCGATCGAGAAATCGACGCAGGGCGTGCTGTTGCGATACTCGCCAAGGATGCGGAAGAAGGCGGCAAGGCGCCCCTGGAGGCTGTCCATCGGCCAGGTCCGCGCGGCGAACGCCGTTTGCAGCCTGTCGTAGACGGCGAGACGCGAAGCCGGGACGTAGCCCTCGGCCAGGGCCCTGGCCTTGCGCAGGTGGTACCAATCGACGACGAGATCGATGAAGGCGATGTCGTGCCAATCCTGGTGCGGCAGCAATTCGTGGAGGCTGTCGGGCAGGGTCTTGAGTGGCGTAGCGATGGAGGCCAGGCCCATGAGATGGCCCAGGTTGAGGCGCGGCACGGCGGCAGCAAGATCGTCGGGCCATTCCCGGCGCAGATAGCGCCAGGCCACCATCTGGGCGAGATGCCGGCTCAGGAATTCGGGATAGGTCCTGGCCGCGAGCAAGGTGCCGTAATCCGCGCCGGTGCGACGCTGCTCGGCGGCGTAGAAGGGGAAAGCGACGTCGAAGCCTGGGACATCTTCAAGGAAGACGGTCTCGACATCGAGACGCCCGTCGGCGAACTCTGCGATCTTGTAGGCCGGCGGGAAGCCGACCAGTGAGGGCATGGCGACATTGACCAGAGCCTCGCCGCCTTCCCTGAAAATGGCAGTGTCATTGATGTGAAGGTGACCGCTGAAATGCACCTTGATGCCCGCGGCTATGGCCGAGCGGGCGACGTCCGCGCGGGGCGTGCGCCGGGCGAAGCTAGTCGAGCCGAAGAGCGCGATTTCGTCCTCAAGAGTGCCGTTGAGCGGATCGACCATGGGGTAGTGGGAAAAGACCAGCAGGTCCTTGCCCTGCGCCCTGGCGCGGGCGCTGACGTCGCGCGCCCAATCGAGCACGAAGCCCTTGTGCTTGAGCATGGCGTTCCAGCCGGCATCGGTGCTGTCGTGATAGGCCTTTTCGGGCACCGGATCGGTGCTGCCGTCCCGAGGCTCGAAGACATTGGCATCGATCGAGAGCAGCCAGAGGCCGGGCTCCGGCTCGACGAGATAGGACGCGTCGACCATGGTGCGGACCGAGCGACCGTCGTCGGAGCGCACGACATAGGTGCGATCCTCCATGGCATCGCTGCTGCCGAAGGGGCTTTCCCAATAAAGATCGCGCGGGCTGCGGAAATAGCCGAGGTGCGCGAAGGGCGGCAGCCCGGCTTCGTAGCCGGCGCAGTGCATGGTCTCGGTCACGATGCGGCCGACCGACTCTTCCTGCGGTTCGTCGGCATCGCTGGTGAAGAGTACATCGGTGCCATCGGCATTGAGGAAGCGCTTGGACTGGTGGCGGCCATGGATCGAATAGAGGTCGTGGTTGCCGGGCGTCGCGAAGAAGCGCATGCCATGGCTGGCCGAATGTTGCTCGAGTAGCGCCATCGTAGCGGTAACGGTTTCGGCCTGGCCGTCATCGGTGACGTCACCGGGGATGACTACGGTGCGAATGCCGCGAGCCGCTATGTCAGCGAGGGCAGCGCGGAAGGCGGGGTAGCTCTCGTTGAAGACCCGCGTGGAGGCCGTGGTATCGGCAAGCGTACGCAGGCGCGGTCCGGCTATTTCGGGGGCACCATATTCGCCATGAATGTCGTGGTGGTGCGGATCGGCGATGATGGCAATTTTCATGACGGGGTTCAGGAGGCTTTCTTGTCGAGCGAGCGCAGCCGGCTTTCGCGCAACTGGCCGACTTCGTCCAGTATCGGATAGGCGACCGAGGTGATGTGGGCGTTGACGCGCTTGAGATCACGCAGGATGTCGAGATGGAGGGTGCTGGTTTCGATGCTTTCGGCACGGCGCTGGCGGATGCGGTCGAGATGGCGCGAGGCCGATTCCTGCTCCAGCCGGCGGATATCGACTTTCACCTCGACCAGCCGCCGCGCCAGCTCGACATCGCGCGACATGAAGATGGTCTGGGCAATGCGCAGGTTGGCGATGGTCTTTTCGTAGAAGGCCTCGATCTCGTGGAAGCCCTCGCCGGAGAAGGTCAACCGCCCCTTGATCTTGCGGGCGGCGAGATCGTTGAGGCCATGATCGACGATATCGCCGATATGCTCGAGATTGATGGCATAGCTCAGGATTTCCTCGGCGCGCCGCATCTCGCCCTCATCGAGCTCGACGCTGGTGAAGCGCGCGAGATAGATCTTTACCGCCTCCTGGAGCGTATCGACCTTGTCGTCGAGCAGCTTGACGCTGGCGCAGCCCTTGGTGTCGTTCGAGCGCAGGGTCCTCAGGCTGGTTTCGAGCATTTCGACGACGGTATCGCCGATGCGTAGCGTTTCTCGTGCGGCCGCCGAGAGGGCCACGACCGGATCGTCGAGCACGGCATTGTCGAGAAAGCGCGGACCGACGCCCTGCGCATCGACCACGTTGGGCATCAGCCGCGCGAAGAGCCGCGCCAGCGGCCCGACCAGCGGCAGGAACAACACCGAGAGCGCCAGGTTGAAGCCGATATGCGCACTGACCACGAACCCGGCCGGGTCGGTGACCAGGCTGGCAAGAGCCGGCGCCAGGAGACCGCCGGCAACGAGGACGACCAGCGCGCCAAAGGCGCGAACGCAGAGATTGGAAACGGTGACGCGCCGGGCGAGCACACCTTCGCCCATGGTGGCGAGGAGCGGCGGCACCGCGCCGCCCAGATTGGCGCCGGCGACCAGCACCAGCGCCAGCCCGTGATCCATGTTGCCGGCCGAGGCCAGCGACATGATCAGCAGGACGACGGCCAGGCTTGACGAGGCGAGGACGGCGAGGCCCGCAGCAAGGATCAGGGCGAAGAGCGGGGCGCCGGCCAAGGCGTTGAGGATGAGTGCGATGGTGGCCGATTGCCTGATCGGGTCCGTGGCTTCCCCGAGGAGCCGCAGGGCGACCAGCATGAGGCCGAGCCCGAGCAAGGCACGACCGATGCCCTTGCCGCGACTTTCCTGGCTGAGCTTGAAGACGGCGACGCCGGCCAGAACGAAGAGCGGGGCCAACCAATGCACGTCGAGCGCCAGCACGCCCGAGACGAGGCTGGTGCCGACATTGGCGCCCAGCATCACCGACTGGCCCATGGCGCCGGTCAGCAATTCGCGGCTGGCGAAGGACGCCGTCATCATGGCGGTGGCGGTGCTGCTCTGCAGCAGGAGCGTTGCGAAGAGGCCGGCGAAGAAGGAGACGAAACGGTTGGCGGTGCCGCGCCCGATCCAGACGCGCAATTGCGCGCCGAACGCACGGGTGACGCCTGTCTTGACCATGCGCAGGCCCCAGATGAGCAGCGCACCGGCCCCCAGGATATCGATGAGGACGATCGTCGATTCCACCCGCCCCTCCCGACCCGCTAGAGAGCGGCTTGGAGCGGCGCGGTATCCTTCCGGTCGCTTTCGATCATGCGCACCCAGCGTGCGGCGCGGCGAATGGAGTCCACCAGCATGGGCTTGGGCGTCTCGAACCATTCGTCGCGGCGCAGCTCGCGCTTTTCGCGCACCCGGTCGAGCGCATCTTCGAGGCGCGGATAGCGATCGGGGAGCTGGAGATGGAGGAAGAGCGCGGTCAGCGCCACCGAACGGCTGCGCCCACCACGGCAATTGACCAGCACGTTGCCGCGCTCGCGACGCGGATAGGTATGCCGCTCGGGCAGGACCTGATCGAGCGCGCCGCGCAGCAGGTAATAGCCTGCCACGAACATGGTCTCCGGGTTGCCGGGGCCATCGATGAGACCGAGCTTGTAGTAGCGGATATCGCCGTAGCCGTAGTCGATCGGCTGCTCGACCGGGGAGAGCGGCTCGCTGACATAGTTGAAGTCGAGATTGACCGCGCAGTTGACTACCGTGCTGATGCCGCTGGCCTTGAGCAGGTCGAGGTCGCTCGCGCCCTCCATGCCGCCGACATAAAGCGAGATGCCGTAGGGGTGGATGTCGCTTTCGATCAGGCTGATCGGGGGCCGATCATAGCGGGGCGCGTCCATGGGATAGTCCGTAGGTTCAGAGAAACGGGATGCGGGTGGCGCGGCTGATGCCCTCGGCAATAGCCGGGGCCGCCGCCAGGACCGCGCCGCCCTTGGCAAGGCCATCGAGTTCAAGGAAGGGCGCGGTTACCCCGCCAGCCTCGCGCACCAGGAGAAGCCCGGCAAGGCAATCCCAGGGATGCATGTGAAGTTCGGCATAGGCGTCCGACCGCCCGTCGGCGACATAGGCGAGCGCAAGGGCTCCCGAGGCCGCCCGGCGGACATTGGCGCCCTGTTCGAGAATATCGGAGAGCACCTGCAGATAGGTGGCGTTCGGCACGCGCGTCGACCAGCCGAGCTCGACGCAGGCGGCATCGTAGCGGCGGGTGTCGGCAACGCGGATGGGCTTGCCGTTGCGCGTGGCGCCCAGCCCCTTGCGGGCGAAGTAGAGTTCTTCGAGCGCGGGATTGTAGACCACGCCCAACTCCACCTCGCCATTGAGCACATAGGCGATGGAAATGCAGAAATGCGGGATGGAGCGGGCGAAATTGGCGGTGCCGTCGATAGGGTCGACCACCCAGACGCTGTTTCCCTGCGTGCTGCCGCCCGATTCCTCGCCAAGGAAGCCATCCTCGGGGAAGGCCTCGGCTACCCGGGCGCGGATGTGGCGTTCGACGGCGGCATCGGTTTCGGTGAGGAAATCCTGCGGTCCCTTGAGCCCCACCGGCCGCCCCTCGCCTTCGGCGAAAGCCTGCCGCGCAATGGCGCCGGCCGAAAGCGCCAGGTCCTGGCAGAACTGCGCGCGCAGAACGACGGCCTCGTCGTGAGGGGAAATGGGAGCGATGGCACTCATGATATCAATCCAGTGGTGGCCGGCGCCAGATTGCACAGGTGTGCAATCTGGTCAATGTGCTTGCTTGCAGGCGCGGTCCGCATCAGGCGGCGCTCGCCTTGAGGGCTTCGGCGAAGAGGTCGAGAAGGCCTCGCGGATCGGCGACGATGGCATCCGGCCGCACGCGCAGGTCATAGGGCAGGTCGTAGGTCTTGGGCGCTTCCATGAGGATATTGCCTCCAACCCCTGCCCGGATGCCGCAGAGTACGTCGCGGTCGAAATTGTCGCCCACATACCAGCACGCGCTGACCGGCACGCCGAGCCGCTCGGCGGCGATGCGGATCATGTCGGGGTTCGGTTTGCGCAGCGCCACGGCATCGCTATGCACCTCGACGGCGAAACGATGGGTAAGGCCGTGCTCGGCCAGAATATCAAGATGCACCTGCCCCGAGAGCGCATTGCTGACGATGCCGACTGGGACGCCCGCCGCGTCGGCAGCGTCGAGCAGATCGAGAAGGCCGTTGCGCAGCTCGCGGACAGAACGCATGTGGCCCATCACGCGGCAGAGCTCCTTGGCATCGGCGACGACAACGTCGCGCGCCTTGCCCGGCCAGTCGGCGGCGACGAAATCGCCCCAGAACTCCTCGTAGCGCAGCTCGCGCGGCGCCATCGGACGCGACATGGCGTTCTTCCAGTGCGAATCCGCAATGCTGCCGGCCTTGATGTCCTCGGTGATGAGTTCGGGCGTGAGCCCGTCGGTCGCCGAGGCCTTTTCGAGCAGGCCGAAGACATGGGCGGCGAGATTGGACGCCCAGTTCGGGTTCTTCCTGGTGAGGACGATCACGCCGCCGAAATCGAGCAGCAAGGCCTGGGGCCGGCAGACCCGGCCGGTCGGTACGCGCCTGTTATCGGTCATGAGCCCAAAGCCTCCTTGGAAAGAATACGATCATTGGCCGTGCCGCCCGTCAGCCGCGCCATCACGGCCGCGAGCACCGGATAGGCGCTGTCGCGCCCCACGGCGATATAGTCCGGCATGAGAAATCCGGGTGTCGTCGGCACGCCGTCGCGGAAGCCGAAATAGCGCCCGCCGGCCCGTTCGAGGATGAAGGCGCCGGCGCCCACATCCCAGGAATTGGTGCGAAAACCTATCGCCGCGTCGCTCCAGCCGGCAGCGACATGGGCGAGATTGAGCGCCCCGCTCCCCAGTGTGCGGATGGCGAGGAACGCGTCGAGCAATTCGTCATAGGCATCGAGCGCCTGCCGCCCGAAGAGCCGGGTGTGCTTGGTATTGGGAAAGCCCGTGAGGAGCACCGCACGGTGCTGCTCGGCTTCCGCATTCACGCGGATCGGCGTGCCATTGAGCGTCACGGTCGCAAGGTCGGCGGCGAACATGTTGCCGGCAACCGGATCATAGATGACGCCTGCCACCAGCTCCTCGCCGATGGCGGCGCCGATCGATACGCACCAATTGGCAATACCGCGGGCAAAGTTCGAGGTTCCGTCAATGGGGTCGACATACCACCGCACGCGGCCGGTGCCGACCTCCCCGCCCTCTTCCCCGATAATGGTCGAATCCGGCACTACCTCGGTGATGGCAGCAATGATCCGCGCTTCCGACGCCCGGTCGTGCTCGGTGACGATATCGTGGCGATCGCGCTTGTAGCCGTAATCCATCCCGGACCGGAACACGCCCAGCAGCGGATCGCCGCCAAGGCGTGCCGCCTTCTCGGCGACCTGTCGCAACTGGATGGATTGGGAAGGGGTGATCATCGACTGTCCTTGAGAGATGAGATGCCGGAGGCAGGCAGGGTCCCCGCCTCCGGCAGATGGCCGGCCTACTTCTTGTAGTTGACCCGCCAGAAGTCCTGCCAATCCTGGCGCGCATCCCAATCGTCGGCCGCGGTGGCCGCGTTATAGGTGAACATCTGGTCGAGTGCGGCGCCGATGCCCGACGGCTCGTCCGCCGGGAGCTTCACGTCCTGGTTGGTCGACATCTTGCCATCGGCCGACTGCGGAGCGATGCCTTCCTCGGTCATCATGTAGTGGAGGAAGAGCTTTGCCGTGTTCGGGCTCTTGGTGCCTGTCGCGATGAGACCGACGCCCGGGTAGAGCCAGCCGGCCCAAGGCTTGAGCCCGGTGCAGAGGCCGAGCTTGTAGCCGCTGGCCTCGTTGTCGCGGAACTTGGCCGAGGAGATCAGCGCCATGAAGGGGTCCTTCTGGCCCGGAGCGCCGGCAGCCTGCGCCGCCGCCTCGTCGGCATCGGTCAGGAGCGGGGAATTGGCCGCGAGCGCCTTGACCCAGGCCGCCGTGGCGGAAGCCTCATCGGTTTCGAGCGCCTTGCCGAAATAGTCCTGGTAGGCGGCCGCGACCTTGTCGTCGGCATGGGTCGCCATCTGGTTGAACCAGTCGTCATAGGACGTCTTGCCGAGCGGGTCCTGCATGGCCACTTTGCCCTTCCACTTGGGCTCGGTTAGCTCCCACATGTTGGACACGGGGCACTTGTCGTAGACCTCGGTATTATAGGCCCAGACGTTGCCGCTATTGGTGATGATGAGCGGGTTCTGGTACTCGACCGGAATCTTGTCGGCGAGGTCCGGCGGCAGCCAGCTTTCGGCGAAGCCCTGCGGAATGAGCTGCACGATGCTGGACGGCGGATCGGTGAGGATCAGCACGTCGCCCTGGATGTTCTTGGCCTGCCCCTCGCGGATGGCCATTTCGACCGAAGCGGTAGCCTTGACCTTGGTGCCGGTCGCCTGCAGGCCGTATTTCTTGCTGAAATTCTCCGCCTGCTCGACGATCTTGCCGGTCGAGTCATAGACCCCGATCGGCCCTTCCTTCTTGGCCGCTTCGATCAGCGCGTCGAGGCTGAAATCTTCGGCATGCAGGGCGGGTGACATGGCCAGCATCAGGGTAGCGACCGCTACCCCCAGAGCCCCGCGCCCGATCCTCCCATTGGTCGTCATCGTCTTCCTCCTCTGTGTGGCGTTTTCGCCTGATGATCTGCTCAGCGAGCTTTAGGCGGGCAGAAGGCCGCGTCCGCCGACTCGTTGCGATTCCCCTTGTCGTCGAAGGCATGGAGTGCCTTCGGCTTGATCCAGAGCGTGACATCCGCGCCGGCCGCGATATCGGGCGACTCGTGAGTCACCGCGAAGATCTTGTGGCCATGCGTGACCATCTCGATGATCCAGCTGCCGCCTGTCGGCAGGATGCCCGCGACATGGGCGGGCGCGCTGAAGCTTCCCTCGCGCACTTCGCTCGCATCGGTCGTGAAGCGCACCGCCTCGGGCCGCACGCCGAGCGAAGCGATGTCGTGGAGCGCCGGGAAGCGCTCGGAGAGGTAGCTCTGCATGGCCTTGCCCAGGCCGTTGGAGGCTGCGCCTTCCAGCTCCAGAATATTGATCGGCGGGTTGCCGACGAATTCGGCGACGAACCGGTTGGCAGGACGATCGTAGATATCGTTGGGCGTCCCGACCTGCTGCAGCCGGCCCTCGCTCATCACCGCAATGGTGGTGGCGAGCGTCATGGCTTCCCACTGGTCATGGGTCACGAAGACGATCGTGGTCTTGAACTCGTTGTGGAGCCGCTTGAGCTCGGCGCGCATTTCGAGGCGCAGCCGGGCGTCGAGGTTGGAAAGCGGCTCGTCGAGCAGCAGCACTTCCGGGTTGACCGCCAGCATGCGGGCCAGAGCCACGCGCTGCTGCTGACCACCCGAGAGCTGGGACGGATAGCGGTTGCGGTATTGCTCGATGCCGAGCGTGCGCATGACCTTCTCGACCCGCTCCTCGCGCTCCGCCTTGGGCACCTTGCGCAGGCGCAGGCCGAAATCGGTATTGCGCTCGATGGTAAGGTGCGGCCAGAGCGCGTAGCTCTGGAAGACCAGGCCCATCTCGCGCTTTTCGGGCGGGATGAAGATGCCGGCATGGACCGAATCCACCTTGCGCTCGCCGACCTGGATCTCGCCGCCCGACAGGTGTTCGAGCCCGGCGATCATCCGCAGTGTCGTGGTCTTGCCGCAGCCCGAGGGGCCAAGCAGGCACATGAACTCGCCGTCGCCGATCTCGAGATCGAGGTCGCTCACCGCATTGGCGGCATTGCCCCCGTAGCTCTTTTCGACATTGCGAAGATTGATCGTCGGCATGTCAGCCACCCAGTCCTTCAGCGAGATTGGTCTTGGTGAGTTTCTGGCCCAGCACGGTGCCGAAATAGGCGATCGCCGCCACGATCAGCACCACGGCGTTGGCCGCCTGCGTGTAGTGATAGTCGACGAGCCGCAGCGAGAACGTCGTCAGGACGTCGGTGCTGGGCACGGCGAGGATGACAAAGAGGCTCAGCCCCTTCATGCCCGAGATGAACGGCAGCAGGATGCCGGTCGCGAGCGAGCCCTTCTGGATGGGCAGCACGATGGTAATGAGCCGCCGGAACCAGCCGGCCCCCGCGACTTGCGCGGCCTCTTCGGGATCCTTGCCAAGCTGCATCATGGCCGAGATGCCGGCGCGCGAGGCATAGGGCATCTGCTCGGCAATGAGCGCCAGCATGAGGATGAAGACGGTGCCGTAAAGCGCGGGAATCGGGCCGCGCGGCACGGCGAAGAGCGAGAGATAGGCGGTGGCGAAGGCGATGCCGGGCACGAGGTAAGGCAGGAACGTCACCTGCCGCAGGAAAACGCCGAGTGGACGGATAGGCGTGCGCACCACGACATAGCCGACCAGCAGGCCGAGGATCCCGGAGGTGATCGAAGCGACACCCACGATCGAGAGGCTGTTCCAGGCCGCATTCCAGAGGTCGGGGCTGAGGAGGATGCCGGTCTGCAGGGCGACGGTATGGAGGTCGGTACCGATCCAGTAGTCGAGGGTGAAGTTTTCAGGCGTGAACTGGGCCGGCGCCTTCATCACGGTCGAAAGCGCGAGCGTGAGGATGGGCAGGCCGACACTGAGCGCGAAGACCAGCGCGGCGAAGGCGCTGGCCGGCATGCGGAAGATACCCAGTTGCGCCTTGCGGTTCATCGAGCCCTTGCCGCCGATGGTGACGAAGCGGCGCGCTTCCTTGACCAGCTTGGCATCGACCATGAGCGAGATGATGCCGATGAGCATAATCGAGCCGGCGAGCACCGCCGCCACCCCGACATGGCGCGAGGAAATATTGCGGTAGAGCGAGGTCGCCAGCACGTCGAACTTGACCGGCAGCCCGAGGACATAGGCAACGCCGAACTCACCCAGGCATTTGGCGAAGATTAGGATGATGGCCGAGAGCAGCGAGGGCAGCATCAACGGCAGCACGATCTTCATCGCCACGGTCGAAGGCTTGGCGCCAAGGATGCGGGCGGAATCCTCGAGCTGGGAATCGAAACGCCGCAGGGCATTGCCGAAGAGCAGGATGACGAAAGGCGCGTAGTGCAGCGAGAGGATGATGGTGATGGGGAACTGCCCGTAGGCCAGCCAGTCGGGCGGGGTCAGCCCCATGGCCTCGAACCAGCCGAGCTGCCCGCCCGTCGTACGGTTCTTGAAGAGCGTCGTCCAGGCCAGCGCGAAGGTCCAGGCCGGCAGCATATAGGGCACGATGAGGGCTGTGGCGAACCAGCGGCGGGCGAACATGTCGGTGCGGCTGAGCAGCCAGGCGAGACTGCCGCCGATCAGCACCGAGAGCACGATCGAACCCAACGCCACCGAGAGCGTATTGAGCAGCGGCGTCCAGAAAAGATCCGACGCCACTGGCGAGGTGAAGGCGCGCGCCAGGTAATAGGAGGTGAACGTGCCGGCGGGACCGCCCGCCCTGCGCTCCTCGCCGAACTGCACCAGCACCGCGTCCGAGAGCATCGAAACGATCGGCACGATGATGAGGTAGAGGAACAGCAGCGCGGCAAGGATGCCGATAATGGTGGTCGGCTCGCGTACGGCTATGCGCAAGGCATAGACGAAACGGTTCCAGCGCGAGGTGGAATTGGCTGCCGAAACCAGCTGCCGGCGATTGGCCTCGATGCGGGTCTGCTCGGCGCTCATTATTGCAGGCTACCCACAATAATGGCCCCGATAACGGCCGCTGCCCAAGGACGATTGCCCTGCATGCCAGTTCCTCCCTCATACCGATGCGGCCAGGCTATTACCCATCCCGCACAAAGCGACTCGTAGCCGGTCGCCCGTTCAGTCCTGATATTCATCCCTGCGCTTGCCGCATCTGTCAATGACAAATTGCACAGGAGTGCAAAACAGGATTTCCCGGACTCTTTTGCTACGGATTGCACATCAGGTTTCACAATATCGCACACGCGTGCAAAGGGCGTGTAAGGCGGAAAACCTACGTTTTGCGGCAGGACTCATAAAATTGCGGGGATGCGGTTAGGTCGATCTGAAGGCGCGGCGGCTAGGGTCTTGCCTGGGGCTCGTCAGGGACGCCAATGATTATTTATCTGCAACCGCATCGGGCCGCTTACCTGCATATCCAGGATCGACTGGAGCAGACGCTTGCGGCGTTGCCACGGGACAAGCGCAGCGACGAGCTGCGCGCGGCCATCGAGCACGCCGTAGAGATCTCCGTCGAACTGGCCTATCAGCGCAGCCGGCCCGCCTACGCATCGGGCGAGGACTAAGAGCTTCGCCTCAAGCCGGCCTGGCCTCCGGCATGCCGCCCGGATCGTCATCGTCCGGGCCATCGGCATAGGCTGCCGACAGCTGGCGATAATAGCGCGAATTGAAGGCCAATATCGTGGCCGTGAGCCCGACAAGGCCCGCCAGGGTGAAGACCAGGGCGATGCCCCGGCTCGGGCCGGTGCCGAACCAACTGCCGATGAGGTCGGCTCCCGCGCCATCTGTCATGAACGGAATGACCACGAACTGGGTCAGCGGACCGATGAGGAACGCGGTGAGCGGAGACGCCGCCTGTTCGACCGACTGGGCGAAGCCGAAGACCCGTCCCTGCCGTTCGAGCGGCACCACCTTCTGCAGCGTCGTATGCTCGGCGGCCTCCGCATAGGGGCCGAGCAGCATCCAGATGAAACAGCCCGCCGCCAGCAGCCAGATCGAGGACTGGAGGGTGAAGAGGCAGCAGACTGTCCAGGTGATGACGTTGACCATGAGCAGCGTCTTGACCGGATTGCGCCCGAGCCCTGTCCTGGAAATGACGATGCCGCTGAGGATGAACGCGGTCGAAAGTACGCCGAACATCAGGCCCCAGACCTGGACCGAGACCAGCGAGAGCCCATAGGCATCGAGCAGCGCCATGAAGACGCCACCGAGGAAATTGTTGAAGGTGGCAAAGAAGATGAGCGCGAAAAGCCCCGGCACTGCCGCAATGACCCTGATCGTCCCGGCGATGTCGACCTTGCCCGCCTGAGGCGCGTCAGCGCCTGAAGGCCCGCTCCGGCCCTCATCGATCCTGACGAAGCTCAGATGCGCGAAGGCGAGGGCAGAAAAGGCCAGCGCGAGCACCAGCACGGCCAGCATACCGCCAAAGGCGACGAGGAATCCGCTGATGACCGAGGTGGTGAGAAAGCCGATGCCGGTCACCATGCCGACGAGCCCATTGGCCTTGTCGCGTCGATCCTCGGGAATGAGGATGGTGACCAGCGTCGGCAGGGCGATGCTGCGGATGTTTCCGGCAATGACGCCCAGCATGACCAGCAGCACGAAGCCCCAGAGATAGGCGCCGTAGGGGTCGGTGAAGGCGCCTGCGGGCTCGAGCAGGACCATGATCAGCGAGAGACCGTAAAAGCCCAGCGAGACTGCGCTCGAACCCAGCATGGCGAGGCGCTTGGGATTGTGATCGACAATGCTGCCGAACCAGAAGCCGAAGGCTGCGGTGAAGACGAGATAGATGCCTGCCACCATGCCCGTCGCAAAGACCGACTGGGTCTCGATGAAGATCCAGAAGGTCAGCGCGAACCACACGGTGAAGTTCGTGATATTCGCAACGAGGTTATTGCCCAGAATCTGATGGAACGGACTCATGGCTGCATCACCTGCGGCTTGCTGCGGATGGGGGAGGCTAAGGTCCCGCCCGCCAATGTCAATGTCTGGGGAGCGCCGGCTAGACCAGGCTGAGCTCCCTATTCTCCTTGCCAATCAGCGCGCGGAAATCAGCCTCGGGCATCGGCCGGTTGAAATAATAGCCCTGCGCCTCGGTGCAGCCGGCGGCCGTGACGATATCGACCTGCGCCAACGTCTCGACGCCTTCAGCGGTCGTCGCCATCTTGAGATTGCGCGCGAGGTTGGTGATCGACTGGATGATGGCCACGCTTTCCGGCCGGCTTTCGAGGTCGCGCACGAAGCTCTGGTCGATCTTGAGCTTGTCGAACGGAAAGCGCTGCAGGTAGCTGAGCGAAGAATAACCGGTGCCGAAATCGTCGAGCGCGATCCGCAGGCCCAGCGCCCGCAAGCGGTGCAGGGCATCGAGATTGGTGATGTTGTTCTGCAGCAGAACGGATTCGGTGATTTCGAGGTCGAGCCGGTTGGACGGGAAGCCGGTTTCCTCCAGCACGCGCTTGATCAGCTCCGGCAGCCCCGGTTCACGGAACTGCACGGGAGAGAGATTGACCGATACCCGCACGCCGCTCGGCCAGTCGCGAGCCTGCCCCAGCGCCCGGCGCAGGGCCCATTCGCCCAGCGCGTTGATGAGCCCGGTTTCCTCGGCCAGCGGAATGAACTCGCCGGGCGAGATCATGCCACGTTCCGGATGATGCCACCGGATCAGCGCTTCCCCGCTCACCACGCGGCGCGTGCTGAGGGAAACCAGCGGCTGGAAATAAAGCTCGAACTGCTCCAGCTCGATGCCGCGCCGCAGATCGGCCTCGAGCTTGCGCCGCACCTGCAGCGCCGCCTCGATTTCAGGGGCGAAGAAATTGAACGTGCTGCTGCCCTCGGCCTTGGCACGATAGAGCGCCAGGTCGGCATTCTTCATCAGCTCGTCGGTATCGCGCCCGTCGCGCGGCGCCACGGCCACGCCGATGCTGGTGCTGATGACGATCTCGTTGCCGTCGATGAGATAAGGCCGGTTGATCGCCCGCAGCAGCCGGGCCGCAAGTTCGGTCGTGCTGGCCAGCGAATTGTCGACGCAGCGATGGAGCACGGCGAACTCGTCGCCGCCCAGCCGCGCCACGATATCGGGCGCCGAGACGGAACTTCGCAAGCTGTCGGCCACCTGGCGCAGCAATGCGTCGCCTACGGGGTGCCCGAGGCTGTCATTGACTTCCTTGAACCGGTCGAGATCGAGATAGAGGATGGCGAAGGGCTGACCCGAATTCTGCAGCCGGCGCGTGGCCTGCTGCGCGCTCTTCCAGAACAGCAGCCGGTTGGGCATGCCCGTCAGCGCATCGTGATGCGCCATGTGGACGATATGATCCTGCGTGCGCTGCCGCTCGGTGACGTCCTCGAAGGTCGACACCCACCCGCCCCCGACCATCGGCGCGTGGGTCACCGCCAGCACCATGCCGTCGAACCGATGGATGCGTTCGCCGGACATGATCGGTGTCTCCGTCTCGTCGCCATCCTCGCCATCGGCGATCGCAAGATCGAGGCTCTGCGGCAGGAGTTCGGGCGCCACGATCTCGCTCAGCGGCGTGCCCGGCGCGACGCGATCGGGATCGAGCTTCAGGAGTTCGAGGAAGCGCTTGTTGTAGACGATGACTCGCCGCTCGGCATCGAGCAGGCAGAGGCCCTGGGACATGTTGTTGAGCGCCGCGTTGAAGCGGTCGTTCTGCGTCTGGAGCGCGATGTCCTGGTCATGCAGTTGCTCCTGCGTGCGCTTGAGCAGCCGATTGTGGAAGAGCAGCAGGGCCACGAAGATACAGCCGCAGAGGATGAGGCCGCCGGCAACGAGGGTAAAGACCCATTGCAGCCGGAAGAGACCTTCGCGATCGTCGGCAATGCGTTGCGCGTTCCAGACATTGGCGTCGGCAGAGAGCCGGGCAAGCTTGGGATAGACCGGCTCCATGATGGCGAGGAGCCGCGTGGCCACACCCGGATCGCCCAGCGTATCGAGCTGCGCCTCGACTTCCTTGAGCACCCGTTCGAGATCGGCCACGGTATCGACATTGCGCTTGCTGGCATTGATGAACTTGCTGATCTCGTCGCTCTTGAGCGTCTTGAGGCGGTTCATCATGATGTCGTAACGCAGCTTGACCTCGGCCGCGTCCACGGGACTGTCCGCGATCTGGTATTCGCTGATGCGTTGCTGCAGCCGCGCGAACTCTGCCGGTCCCTGCGCGACAAGCCAGTTGACGTTACCGCGGCCGACGTCCTTGAGCGCCGTCTGCCGCTGGAAAACCAGAAGAGATGTGTAGCCCGCTGACGCGATGAATCCGACGATTACGATCGCTAGGGCTATCCGCAATATGCGGATGGTGGAGGGCTTCATGGCTAACAACTAGCTCAGTCGGCCGGTTGTCTGGTTATTCGACGCTAATCTCCTTGACCTGCCAGACCGCACGACCGTGATAGGGCTGTCCCTGCAGCACGGGGTTGCTGTCGAACGGATACATCACGAAGAACGGGCCCTGATCATCGACCGGCATGTATTCGCCGTTCCGCTTGATGGCCAGGATCGTGCCGAATTCCGAGAAGTCCGACGTGGGGATGTCGACGCTATAATCATTGAGCGCCGTAACAGTTGCGGTCTCGCCCGTCGCGCCTGCTTCCTTGAGCAGCTTTTCGAGCGGAACACCCTCGAAGTCGATGACGCCTTCGTTCCAGGGCGTCGTGGTCTTGATCGAGACCATGCCCATCTTCTCAAGCTGATCACGATCATAGGTAACCGAGCCGGCCGCGCTGGTTACCTTGAGCTTGGGCAGGTCGTCGGCGGCGAGCGTTGGGAAGGCAAAAGTCGCCGCTGCCGCCGCTACAACGATAAAGGCTGATAAGCTTGTGGTTTTAAACATGGTATGTGGGTCCTCTTCGCCGCCAAATGTGCTCTAAAACACATTCATACGTAGTTAATAAGGCTAAACCGCCTGCCTGGCGATTGCGAAGAAATGCTCTTGAACAGGCCCGTTTATCCGGCGAGCAGGACCAGAAGCAGCGCGAGCGCCGCCGGCACCGTCTGCACGAAAAGGATCGAGCGCTTGGCGGTCAGCGATCCGTAGATGCCGGCCACCATCACGCAGACGAGGAAGAACATCTGGACCTGGACGCCGATGGCATGGTCCGGATGCACCAGGCCCCAGATGAGGCCAGCGGCGAGGAACCCGTTATAGAGCCCCTGATTGGCGGCAAGCGCGCGGGTGGATGCAGCGAATTCCGCGCTCGTACCGAACCGCTTGCGGGTCGAATCCTGTGTCCAGAGGAACATCTCGAGGACGAGGATGTAGACGTGAAGCAGGGCCACCAGCCCCACCAGGATCTTCGCCGCAATATCCACTAGCTGCCTCCGCTCACCCGCACCGGCTGCCCGCCGATGACCTTGACCGCTTCCGAGCCTGCTGCGATCCCGGCCTTTAGGCAAGCGGTCTCATCGGCCCCCCGCAATTGCGCGGCGATGAAGCCGGCGGCGAAGGCATCGCCCGCCCCGGTGGAATCGACCACCGGCACCCTGGGCGCCGGCAGGTCGAGACTGATGCCGTCACGCGTGCCGATGACCGCGCCGAGCGCCCCGCGCTTGATGACGACGCGCTCGAAGCGCTGGCCAAGCATCGCCATCTGCGAGACGCTGTCGTGATAGCCGGAAAGCGCCAGGGCTTCGGCATCGTTGGCGAAGAGGATCGAGGCGCCATCGGTCCAATCGAGGAAATTGCCGACCCCGACCTCATGGAGAAACCCGACCGAGGCCGGATCCACGGCGACCTTTATGTCGCGCGAGCGCGCCAGCGCGAAAAGCCCGCGAACCGCCGCGCGCGGACCGGGAGCGAAGAAGGAATAGCCGGAGACGACAACGAGCCCGACGCCATCCAACAGGCTTTCGGGCAGGTCATCGGCGCAAAGCTCAAGGTTGGCGCCGCGATCGGTGAGGAAGCTGCGCTCGCCATCCGGATCGACGATGGTGACGAGGACGCCCGAAGGGTGCTTCCGATCGGCAACGAGCAGCGGCTCGACCGAAAAGCCGCGGAAATAGTTTTCGAGACCCGCTTTGTCCTCGGCACCGACCCGGGCGACGAACCGAACATCGGCACCCATCGCCCCAAGCCAGACCGCCTGGTTGGCGCCCGACCCGCCGGGGCGCGAGCGGATGGTCGCACGCCGGTCGGAGCCGCGATTGAGCGGCCCCTCGGGCTTGACGATGATGTCGGTCATGACGTCTCCGACGACGAGGACCTTGCCCCCGGCGGCTGGCGTCATGCGCGGCGGACCTGAGTTGACGAAGTCTTGGGTGCCATGGCGGCAAGCTGCACGGCGATCTGCGCGGCAACCGCGGCATTGTTCTCGACCAGCGCGATATTGGCGGCGAGGCTCTTGCCTTCCGTCAATTCGAAGATGCGCTTGAGGAGGAACGGGGTCAGGTCCTTGCGCGAGACGTTTTCGGCCTCGGCGCCCTTGATGGCTTCGGCGATGCGCGCCTCGATGGCAGAGGCCTCGAGGGCATCCTTGGCCGGGATCGGGTTAGCGACGAGCACGCCGCCCATACCGAGCTCGGTCTGTAGCGCCACGACCTTGGCGATATCCTTGACGTCATCGAAGCGGTGGTCGACCTTCTGCCCGCTTTCGCGCGCCCAGAAGGCCGGGAACTGGTCGGTGCCGTAGCCAAGCACGGGCACGCCATTGGTCTCCAGCACCTCGAGCGTCTTGGCGATATCGAGGATCGACTTGGCGCCGGCGCAGACGACGGCAACCGGCGTGCGCGAAAGCTCTTCGAGATCGGCTGAAATATCGAAGGTCTCTTCAGCGCCGCGATGCACGCCACCAATGCCGCCAGTAGCGAAGACCTGGATGCCGGCGAGCGCGGCGATCTGCATGGTGGTGGCAACCGTCGTGCCGGCGAGACCGCCCGTCACGAGAAGCGCCGCAACGTCGCGCCGCGAGGCTTTAGCCGCCTTGCCGCCCTCGAGCGCCAGCCGCTCCAGATCCTCGCTGGTGAGACCGACAGCGAAGCGTCCGTCCATGATGGCGATCGTGGCCGGCACTGCGCCATTGTCGCGGATCACCTTTTCCACGTTCTGGGCCATGGAAAGGTTCTGCGGATAGGGCATGCCGTGGGTGATGATGGTCGATTCCAGCGCCACGACCGGCTTGCCGGCGGCGAGCGCGGCTTTGACCTCGGGGCTGATCGAGAGATAGGACTTGGCGGTCACGGGAATGATCCTTCGTCAAGAGCGTCCGGACCCACTGTCCGCGGTCCGGTTTTGCGCTTATAGAGGCCCGCCGGACACAATGGTCAAGCCCCCCACAAAATTCGGCCCGCCAGTCCTTGTCGCCACAGAAAATCCGCTCTAACGTGCGCCCGTTCTAGAGAAAAAGGTCCACTTCGCTGCACCAGACATTCGTTGATCCAATTGCTCCTTTGGATCGATATGCGCCCGCCAGCGGGTCCATTGCCAGCGACAGTTTTCCCGGCGCAGTTTCGCGCCGCTTTTCATTGCACACCGCTGTTCAGCGTCGCGCCGCCCTGTTCGTGCGCACCGGCGCGGTCTTGGCCTTTTGTCGCCCGACGGATGCGCGCCCCCGGAGGGGCGCCGCGACAAGAGCCTCCTGATCGCGGGCGCAGACCCCGCGGACCCAACCGGGTGCCCTCTCCACCCGGCAAGCAATGAGAGAAAAAGACCGCGGGGACGGAACCCTGCGGGAACGTGCCCCAGACTTAGGAGCTGTCCGAATGAACAAACATCTCATTCTGGCTCTCGGCGCCCTCGCGGTTGCCGCGCCAGCCCTCACCCTGCCGGTCCTGGCCCAGGAAAACGTCGTCAACGTCTATAACTGGTCCGACTATATCGCCGACGACACCATCGCCAAGTTCGAGGCGGAGACCGGCATCAAGGTCAATTACGACGTCTATGACAGCAACGAGATCGTGGACGCCAAGCTCCTGGCGGGCAATTCCGGCTACGACATCGTCGTGCCCTCGGGCAATTTCCTGCAGCGCCAGGTCAAGGCCGGCCTGCTCCTGCCGCTCGACAAGTCCAAGCTGCCCAACTTAGTCAACATGGACCCCGCCATCATGCAGGCGGCGACCGAATTCGACCCGGACAACGCCCATTCCGTGCCCTACATGATCAACACGATCGGCCTGGGCTACAACGTCGCCAAGGCCAAGGCTGCCCTCGGTGACGGCGTCGCGCTCGATAGCTGGGACCTGCTGTTCAAGCCGGAAAACGCCGAAAAGCTGGCCTCGTGCGGCATCGCCGTGCTCGACAGCCCGTCCGAAGTGATGGGCATCGCGCTGCACTATCTCGGGCTCGACCCCAATTCGGAGAGCGAGGAAGACCTGGCCAAGGCCGAGGCGCTGATGACCTCGATCAAGCCCTATATCCGCTACTTCCACTCGTCCCAGTATATCGACGACCTGGGCAATGGCGAAATCTGCCTGGCCCTGGGCTATTCGGGCGACGTGTTCATCGCCGCCGATGCCGCCAAGCAGGCCAACCAGGGCGTTGAGGTCAACTACATCATCCCTAAGGAAGGCGCCGCGACGCTGTTCGACTTCCTCGCCATCCCGGCCGACGCGCCGCACTCGGAAAATGCCCTGAAGTTCATCAACTTCATCATGGAGCCGGAAATCGTGGCGGCCATCACCAATTACGTGTTCTACGCCAACCCGAACCTGAAGGCCCTGCCGTTCGTGGATGACGAGGTTAAGAACAACCCGGGCATCTATCCGCCCGCCGATGTCCTGGCCAAGGCCTTCGTCATGACGGCGCATTCGCCTGAATACGAAGAAGTGTTGACCCGCACCTGGACCCGCATCAAAACCGGCCAGTAAGAGCCAAACGGGGGCGGTGCAAACCGCCCCTCACGTCTTTGAAGAGTCCGCAAATGGCCAAGAAGCCCCAGCTCGCCGTCGACACGCGCCCCTGGCGCGATCCGAACGCCAAGCCGTTCGTGCGCATCAAGAACGTCACCAAGAAGTTCGGTGACGTCGCCGCCGTCGCCGATGTGTCGCTCGATATCTACAAGTCCGAACTCTTCTGCCTTCTGGGCGGATCGGGCTCCGGCAAGTCGACGCTGTTGCGCATGCTCGCCGGCTTCGAGGAGCCGACCTCCGGCTCCATCGAGATCGACGGCCAGGACATGACCGGGGTGCCGCCCTACAAGCGCCCCGTCAACATGATGTTCCAGTCCTATGCGCTCTTCCCGCATATGAGCGTGGAGAAGAACATCGCCTATGGCTTGAAGCGCGAAGGCCTCCCCAGGGACGAGATTGCGGCGCGCGTCGCCGAACTGCTGCACCTCGTCAAGCTCGAGCCCTATGCCCAGCGCCGTCCGCACCAGCTTTCCGGCGGCCAGCGCCAGCGCGTGGCCCTCGCCCGCGCCCTCGCCAAGCGCCCAAAGCTCCTGCTGCTCGACGAACCGCTTGGCGCGCTCGACAAGAAGCTGCGCGAGGAAACCCAGTTCGAGCTGGTCAAGATCCAGGAAACGCTGGGCGTCACCTTCATCGTGGTCACCCACGACCAGGAAGAGGCGATGAGCCTGGCCACCCGCATCGGGGTGATGAACCAGGGCGAGATCGCCATGATCGGCGAGCCCACCGATGTCTATGAATTCCCTAATTCGCGCTTCGTCGCCGGCTTCATCGGCTCGGTCAACATGTTCGAGGGCATCGTCACCGAGGACGAAGCGGATCATGTGCGCATCCGCTCGGCCGAGGCCGGCTGCGACATCTATGTCGACCACGGCGTCGACTGCGCGCCCGACCAGATCCTCTGGTACGCCATCCGCCCCGAAAAGATCACCCTCACCCGCGAAAAGCCGGAAGGCGACGCCAACGTCACCAAGGGCATCGTCGAGGACATCGCCTATCTGGGCGACATGAGCGTCTTCCAGGTTAAGCTCGACAGCGGCAAATATCTGCGCGTCACCAAGGCCAATGCCGAGCGCGGCGACCCCAACACCATCAAGTGGGACGAGGAAGTCTACGCGCAGTGGAGCGGAGGCGCGGGTTCCGTGTTGACCGTATGAGCGTCCATGGCGCGCTCCCCGAGGTAAAGCCCTGGAAGGGCCTGCGGCGCTTGAAGGAGCGCGGCGTCACCGGCCGCTGGACGGTGATCCTGCCGCCGCTGCTGTGGCTCGTGGTCTTCTTCCTCATTCCGCTGGCCGTGGTCTTCGGCATCTCGCTCTCGACCAAGCAGTTCGGCCGCCCGCCCTATTCGAGCCTTTTGAGCTTCGGCGAAAACGGCACGGTGCAGCTGACGCTGCACCTCTCCAATTACCTGAAGCTCTTTCAGGACAACCTCTACATCGCCGCCTATCTCAACTCGATCAAGATCGCAGCGATCTCGACGGTGTTCGCCCTGCTCATCGGCTATCCGATGGCTTATTTCATCGCCCGGTCCTCGGACCGTTGGCGCAATATCCTCTTGATGCTGGTCATCCTGCCGTTCTGGACCTCGTTCCTGCTGCGCGTCTATGCGCTGACCGGCTTCATGCGCGGCAATGGCGTCATCAACAACTTCCTCGGGCTTTTCGGCATCCAGCCCATCGTGATGCTGCAGACCGATTTCGCCGTCTATGTCGGCATCGTCTATTCCTACCTGCCGTTCATGATCCTGCCGCTCTATACGACGCTGGTGAAGCTCGATGGCGCCCTGCTCGAAGCCTCGGCGGATCTAGGTGCGCGGCCGTTCCGTACCTTCCTCTCGATCACGCTGCCGCTTTCCATGCCCGGCATCATTGCCGGCTCCATGCTGGTCTTCATTCCGGCCATCGGCGAATTCGTCATCCCGTCCCTGCTCGGCGGCCCCGGCACGCTCATGATCGGCCGCGTCCTCTGGGACGAATTCTTCGCCAATACCAACTGGCCGCGCGCCGCCGCGGTCGCCATCGCCATGCTGGTCGTGGTGGTCGTGCCCATCATGCTCATGCAGCGGGCGCAGAACGCCGTCGTGGAGAAGAAGTGATGCGTCGCGGCTGGCTGCTACCCACCATCGCCGTTTTCGGCTTCGCTTTCCTCTATGGCCCGATCGTCTCGCTGGTCGTGTTCTCGTTCAACGAGAGCCGGCTGGTGACGGTGTGGTCGCGCTTCTCGCTCAAATGGTATGGCGAGCTCTTCGCCGACCCGCAGATGCTGGGCGCCGCCTGGCTTTCGCTGCAGATAGCCGCCACCTCGGCCAGTATCGCACTGGTGCTGGGTACGCTCTGTGCCGTGGCGCTCGTCCGCTTCCGCCGCTTCCGCGGCCGCACGGCCCTGGCCGGCATGGTCTCGGCGCCGCTGGTCATGCCCGACGTCATCACCGGCCTCTCGCTGCTGCTGCTGTTCGTGGCCATGGAAGGCCTCATCGGCTGGCCCTCGGGGCGCGGCGCCACGACCATCACCATCGCCCACACCACATTCTGCATGGCCTATATCACCGTGGTGGTGCAGTCGCGGCTGGCGGACCTCGACTTGAGCCTCGAAGAAGCGGCGATGGACCTCGGCGCCACCCCGGCCCGCGTCTTCTTCGACATCACCCTCCCCATCATCGCCCCGGCGCTGATCTCGGGCTGGCTGCTCGGCTTCACGCTCTCGCTCGACGACCTCGTCATCGCCAGCTTCGTCTCCGGCCCCGGCTCCTCGACACTGCCCATGGTGATCTTTTCCAAGATCCGCCTCGGTGTCTCGCCGGACGTCAACGCACTGGCGACCATTATCATCGGCATTGTGTCACTGGGTGTATTGGGGGCCACGATCTTGCAGATGACGCGGCCTAAGATGAACAAGGCCTGAGGCCAGCAGACCTTTTTCGCACGAACTTCCCACCATCGCTGGACTTCCCCGGACTTGATCCGGGGCCTATTGCACCCCTCCACCCGAGTGGCGCCATCCATGGGCCCCGGCTCTTCGGCCGGGGAAGATCGAGTGTGCGGATTGCCCGGTGGTTTAGCGTCTGGCAGTCCCCCGCCGCGCCGCCGCTCACTTCACCGCGAAAAATTCGTGATCGCCGAGCCTCTTGCACAAGTGCACGATTGGTTCCATCTTCACGTCATGTTCAACCAATCGCAAAGGAGGTGATCCAATGTCCAATGAGAAGATGGCTCTCGAAGGCCTTGGAGTGATGGTGTTCGTGTCGGGGCAGCCCTCGGCATAAAATCCTCCCTCCTTTCGGATCGCTCCCGCGATCCGGGTCAGATGAGGACCTGAAAACTCATGGGGGCCGTCCGCAAGGGCGGCCCTTTTGCATGGAGCGGCATCGTTCGCCAATGCATTCCGCCTTGTTCAACGTATGCGCAACAAGTCGAACTTGCGCGACGCCTGCACATCTCCTAGCTTCAGGGGGTCGCTCGATCGGGCGGCACGAACATAACGTTCTCAGGGCGGGGCGAAATTCCCCACCGGCGGTAATGGAAGCCTCTGGCTCCCTAGCCCGCGAGCGCCACTTCGGTGGGTCAGCAGATTTCGGTGCGATTCCGAAGCCGACGGTCACAGTCCGGATGAAAGAGAACGGGTGAGCTTTGGGCTTGCGGCCGCCTTGCGCCTGTTTTCGCGCGCCGGGCTTTGCCGCCGGTCCCTTCGATCCCCCGTAAACCCTGAGGAAACTGGTTTACGAAAGGATCGAAATTGAGCCAGCTTTCCTCCCCGACCAACCAGCCCATCCAGGGCGCGGTCTATATGCTCGGCGCCGGCATTACCTTTGCCGTCACGAACCTGCTTACCCCCTACATCACCTATACGCTCGGCGTGCCTTCGACCGCGGTGGTATTCTGGCAATATGTCATTGCCACCGTCTTCGCCCTGCCGCTGATCCTGCGCATCGGCTTCGGCGCGCTCAAGACGCGCCACCCGATCGCCCATGAGTTGCGCGCTTTCCTCTCGGCCCTGGGTGTCCAGTTCTTCGCCTTCGGCTTCGCTTCGGGCGTTCCGGTCTGGCAGATGGTGGCACTCTCGATGACAGGCCCCTTCTTCATCATCGCCGGCGCGGTGCTGGTGCTAGGCGAAAAGGTGACGCCGCAGCGGCTGTTGGCTACCCTCGTCGGCTTCATCGGCGCAGTGCTGGTGGCCGGCGTCGGCACTGAAAGCTTCTCCTGGGCCTCGATCCTGCCGATCATCGCGGCGGCGCTCTGGGGCACGGTGTCGGTGATGACCAAGTGGCTGGCCCGCGAGGAAGCGCCGGAATCGCTGACGCTCTATATGCTGGTGCTGATCACGCCCAACCATTTCCTGATCGGGCTCATCCTCGGCGTCATCGTCACCGCCTTCCCCGGCGTGCTGCCGGGCAGCCTTGCCAACGGCTTCGATTTCATGCCGCCGGGCGGCGACGCACTGTGGTTCATCGTGCTGCTGGGACTGGTGACGGCGGGCGCACAATACTTCCTGTCGCTCTCCTACAAGGTCGCAGACGCTACCTTCCTGCAGCCATTCGATGACCTGAAGCTCCCCATCAACACGATCCTCGCCTGGATCGTGCTGAGCCAGGTGCCAAGCCTGCTGTTCTGGCCCGGCGCGCTGCTCATCATGGGCGCGTCGCTCTTCATCCTGCGGCAGGAAACCGGGCGCTCCAAGACCGGCTCCCTCCAGGCTGCCTGACGATAGCGACCCGTCCGCGCGTAAAGCCGCGGGCGGGTCAACCTTTTTCGGCTACGTTCACCCAGCGCTCCTCATGGTGGGAGCGAGCCATGGCGTGGACAGTCCGCTCGATCTCGAGCCCCTGGGCGAAATCGATGACGCGGGCCTCCTGGCCGGCAATGGATTTGAGCAGTTCGTGCGCCTCGATGATTTTTAGGTCGTTGAACCCCAGGCCGTGCCCCGCCGCCGGAATGAAGCGGTCATAGGGCGGATGCGACGGGCCGGTGAGGATGGTCCGAAAACCCTGCTCGGCCGGCTTGTCGCTGGTCACATAGACCTGCACTTCGTTGAGCCGCTCCTGATCGTAGGTAATGGTGCCTTTGGCCCCAAAGATCTGCACGGCGATGCGGCCCTTGCGGCCCCAGGCCGTGCGGCTGAGCGCGATGAGGCCGGAGGCGCCGCTTTCGAGCTCGATAAGGATCGAGGCGATATCGTAGGTTTCAACGCTCCGCCGCCCGCCATCGCGGGCGGGACGGTCGGCATAGGGCTTTGACATATTGGCCATGACCCGCTCGACCGGCCCCAGCAGCGTGGTGATGAGCGAAAGCGGGTGCACGCCGAAATCGTCGATGGCGCCGTAGCCCGACGAGGCCTCGCTCTTCCAGTAAAAGAGGGCATCGGGATCGGCCATGAAATCCTCGTCCATCTCGACGCGGACATGGTTGACCGGGCCGATCGCCCCGTCGCGCAACAGCGCATCGATATGCCGGATGGCCGGGTTCTGGATGTAATTGTAGCCGAGCACCGCAACCTTGCCCGAAGCGCGGGCGGCGTCGGCCATGCGCTGCGCATCGGCGAAGGCGACGGCCATGGGCTTTTCACACCAGACATGCTTGCCCGCTTCGAGCGCGGCGATGGCCATGTCGGCGTGAAACTGGTTGGGCGTGGTGATCGAGACGACTTCGACCTCGGGATCGGCGACCACGTCGCGCCAATTGCCGGTGGCGCGCTCGAAGCCGAATTCCTCGGCCTTTTGCCGCGCCAGCTCCACCGTGACCTCGCCCAGATGAACGAGGCGCGGTCGTCGCCCATTGCCGAACACGGCCTTGACCGAATTCCAGGCCAGCGCGTGGCACTTGCCCATATAGCCCGTGCCGACAAGGCCGATGCCGATCGTCTGCGTCATTTGCAAAGCTCTCCGTCAAGAAAACGCCCGGGCCGTGGTCCGGGCGCGTGGGCAGGGAGGGAAACTCCAGAAAAGTTACTTGTACTGCGCGGCGTTGTCCTTGGTGACCAGCACCGTGCCGGTATCGATGACCGGCTCGATGGTCTTGCCGGCCTTGAGGTCGACGAGCGCCTGCACGCCGAAGCCGCCGATATTGCCCGGCGCCTGGGCGATGGAGGCGGTCATTTCGCCGGCAAGGATCGAGGCGGCGGCATCCGGATTGGCGTCAAAGCCGACCACCATCACGTCCTTGAGCTTGGCGGCAGCCTTGAGCGCTTCCACGGCGCCCAGCGCCATGTTGTCGTTGGAGGCGAAGACGCCCTTAATGTTGGGATTGCCGGTGAGAATGTTCTCCATCACCGACTGGCCCTTGGCGCGATCCCATTCGGCGGTCTGCTCGGCCACGACCTTGAGGCCGCAGGCTTCAAGGCCCTTCTTGGAGCCCTCGGCGCGGGCCTGCCCGGTGGACTGGGAGATCAGGCCCTGAAGGATCGCCACTTCCGAGCCCTGCGGCAGGTTCTTGCACATGAAATCGGCGGCGAGCGCGGCGCCCACCGCATTGTCGGTGCCGATGAAGGTCACGCCCTCGTTGACGCCCTTGGTATCCACGAACACCACCGGAATGCCGGCGGCCTTGGCGGCGTCGACGACCGGAGCGAGCGCATTGGGATCGGTGGGCGCGAGGGCGATGCCCGAAACCTTCTGGGCGATGAGGTCTTCGATCTGGGTGATCTGGGCCTGGACGTCCGACTCAGCAGGTGGAGCGACCACGACGACATCGACGCCGAGTTCGGCACCCTTGTCCTTGGCGCCCTTCTCGACCGCAGCCCAGAACGGGTTGCCGGCGCCGGGGCCCTTCATGCCGACGACATAGGTATCGGCCGCATAGGAGACGGCAGTCATGGCGGCAAGCGCGACGCCTGCCAGCAGAAGCTTCTTCATCTGGTCCTCCCTAAGAACCTTGTCTCCGCTCCTCGTTGGCGCCGTCCATCCGGAGACGGTCACGGACGGCGATTGATAAACTCCCTTAACTCCGCAGCGCCGCCTTGCGCCGCAGCACGTCGATATAGACGGCGACGATGATGACGAGGCCGATGAGGATCATCTGCCAGAAGGCCGAGACATTGTTGATGTTGAGCCCGTTCCGCAGGATGCCCATGATGAGCACGCCCGCCAGTACGCCCAAAACCGTACCGCGCCCGCCGAAGAATGAGGCGCCGCCGATGATGACCGCCGCGATGGCGTCGAGTTCGATGCCGATGCCGGCATTGGGGAAGCCGCTGTCGGTGCGGCCGGCCAGCAGCAGCCCGGCGAGGCCGGCGAAGAAGCCGCAGAGCACATAGACCAGAACCAGGACGGCATCGACATTGATGCCCGAGACTCGCGCCGCATGCGGATTGCCGCCGATAGCGAAGATATGCCGGCCCGTCGAGGTTTTGGCGAGGAACCACCAGAGCGCGATGGCACAGACCAGCACCACGATGAGGCTGGCCGGAATGCCGGCGGGAGGGGCGAAGATGCCCAGGTCGTAATAGGCCTGGCCGAGATAGCGCACCTCCGGCTGGAGGCCCGAAACCGGCGCGCCGTTGGTGACGAGATAGGTGAGCCCACGCCCGATATTGAGGGTGCCCAGGGTCATGATGAAGGGATGCGGCAGGCGCAGCAGCGTGAGGCCGAGGCCGTTGATGAGGCCCATGGCGATGCCGATGGCGGGGCCGATGAGCAGCACCAGCGGCCATGGCACGCCCGCCTTGCTGGCAATGGCCAAGGTCACCATGGCCAGGGCCATGGTCGAGCCGACGGAAAGATCGATGCCGGCGGTGACGATGACCACGAACATGCCCAGCGCCAGGAGCGCCAGCGAAGCGTTTTGCTTCAAGATATTGGTGAGGTTCTCGGCCGAGAGGAACACGCCGGGCTTGATGGCGGCAAGGATGGCCATCATCACCACGACCACGATAATGATGCCGTAGGTATCCAGGAACTTGGCGAGGCGCGGGTTGTGGAACATCACTGCAGCCTGTCATGGGCGAGGCTGTCGGTATGGCCCTTGGTGCCCATGATCCAGCCGATCACTTCGTTGCGGTGGGTCTTGTCCAATGGCGCGTCGGCGAAATTGGTGCCCTGGTAGAGCGCCATCACCCTGTCGCAGCAATAGAAGATGTCATCCATGCGGTGCGAGATGATGATAACGGCGACGCCGTGATCCTTGAGGCTTTTTATGAGGTCGAGCACCTTGCCGACCTCCTTGATGGCGAGGGCCGCCGTCGGCTCGTCCATGATGACGAGCTTGGCTGAAAACGCCGTGGCGCGGGCGATGGCGACGGCCTGGCGCTGACCGCCCGAGAGTTCCTCGGTGTTCTGGTCGATCGACTTGACGTGGATCTTGAGATTGTCGAGGTGGCGGCTCGCCATCTCCCGCGCTTCGTGGTGATTGATGAGCGTCAGCGGACCGAGCTTCCGGCCCGGCTCGCGGCCGAGATAGATGTTCTCGTAGATCGGCATGTTCCCGGCCAGCGCGAAATCCTGGTAGACCATCTCGATGCCGAGGGCCCGGGCGTGCTTGGGGCTGGAGAACTGCACCGGCTGGCCATCGAAGAAGAGCTGACCTTCGCTGGGCGTGTAGAGGCCCGAGAGAATCTTCATCAGCGTCGACTTGCCGGCGCCGTTATCGCCGACGACGCCGAGCACTTCGCCGTGGGCGACGTGAAAATTGACATTATGCAGGGCCGTGATCGCGCCGAAATACTTGGAGATGCCCTTGGCCTCCAGTAGCGGCGTGGATGACGTTTCCGCCATTCCGCTCCTCCCCTCAAGCATTCGTCATTCCAATTGGAACAAACGCTGCTTTTTATCTTGTCTTGGAATATTTATTCCACGTATTTTGCAAAGGTCAAGGGACATTATTGGTCCCCCTGATGACGATTTCGGGAATTTCTCCGATGGAGCGCCGGCAAGGGCGGGGCAGCGGGGAATTCTAGCCTGGAACAGGCATTCCGGGGATAAACCCGCCCGACCATTGACGCCGGGCCGGCGCGGGGAGGAGGAAGGCAGCGATGAGCAGTTCCACCGATGACAGCGACACCCAGGACAACGGCGCCCCGCGCGATTTCTCCGCGCTGCGGGCGCTGATCACGGCGCGCTGGGAAAAGCTGCCGCGGCGCCTGACGCAGGTGGCGAGCTATGCGCTCGACAATCCCGACGAAATCGCCTTCGGCACCGCCGCCGGCATCGCCGCCAAGGCCGAGGTGCAGCCGTCCACGCTCGTGCGCTTCTCGCAGGCGCTGGGCTATCAGGGCTTTTCGGACCTGCAGGACGTTTTCCGCTCACGCCTGCGCGAAAAGGTGCCGAGCTATGACGAGCGGCTGGCCCAGCTCAAGGAGCATGGGCTGGGCGGCAGCAAGACCGGGCTGGTGCTCGCCGGGTTTCTCGACGCCGCCGAACGCAGCGTCGAGGATTATCGCGCCCGGCTGGAGCCGGAAGCGCTGGATCGCGCCGTCGAGGTTTTGGCGCGCGCCAAAACCATCTATCTCATCGGGCTGCGGCGCTCGTTCCCGATCACGGCCTATATGGCCTATGCCATGGGTAAGCTCGGTATCCGGCACATTTTGGTCGATGGCGTGGCCGGGCTCGGGGCCGAGCAGGCGAGCTTCATCGATGCCGAGGACGCCGTGGTGGCGATCAGCTTCACGCCCTATGCCTCAGAGACGGTGGCGCTGACCAATGCAGCCCTGGCGCAGGGCGCCGCGCTGGTGTCGATTACCGATAGCCCGTTCTCGCCGATCGCTGGCAAGGCGGAAGTCTGCCTCGAGATCGTGGAGGCGAATTTCGAGGGGTTCCGGTCGATGACGGCGACGATGGCGCTGGCCATGGCGCTGAGCGTGGCGGTGGCGGGGAAGCGCGGGGAGTGATCCCTTAGGACGCCGCTCGCTGGCCGTCGCACTTTCAACGAACACGATCTTCCCCGGGCGAAGACCCGGGGCCTATTGCACCCTTCCACTCGAGTGGAGCGATCCGTGGGCCCCGGCTCTGCGGCCGGGAAGTGGGGTGGTGAGGGCAGTTATCCAGACTGGTGTCGAGCGCTCGGCTCAGGTGACGTGCTGGCGCTAGTGGCGCATGGAGGCACGTGGCGTGCGGCCGGCTCGGTCGGAGCCCCTCCCCCCTTGCGGGGGAGGCTGGGAGGGGGGAGAGCCCCAGACCCCTTACTTGACCTTCACCGCCTGCCCGGTCTTGAGCGATTCCGTCGCTGCTTCCGCCAGCTTCTGGGCCATCAGCCCATCATAGCCCGACGCCGTCGGCTTCTGGCCCTTTTCCAGAAAATCCAAAAAGGCATTGATCTCGATGCGGTAGGCTTCTTCGTAGCGTTCGATGAAGGAGAACGGGATCTTGTCTTCGATCCAGCCGCTCTCGTCGGCCTTCTCGACCGTGGTCACATGCACGTTGCCGGCGCGCAAAAGCCCCTTGGAGCCATGCACTTCGATGCGCTGGTCGTGGCCATAGGTGGCGCGGCGGGAATTGGTGATGACGGCGATCTTGCCCGAGGCCGTCTGCATGTGGACGGCGGCGGTGTCGATGTCGCCGGCCTTGCCGATGGCAGGATCGACGAGGTTGCCGCCGAGCGCGTGGACGACCACCGGTTCTTCACCGAGCAGGAACCGGGCCATGTCGAAATCATGGATCATCATGTCGCGATAGAGGCCGCCCGAGCGCTCGATATAGGAGACCGGCGGGGCGGAGGGATCGCGGCAGGCGATGGTGACGATTTCGACGTCGCCGATCTCGCCATTGCGCAGGCGCTTTTCGAGCACCGAGTAATTGGGATCGTAGCGGCGGTGGAAGCCGATCATCAGCGGCACGCCGGCCTTTTCGACCACCGGCAGGCACTTTTCGATGCGCTCGACCGAGAGCGAAACCGGCTTCTCGCAGAGGATGGCCTTGCCGGCCCGCGCCGCTTCCTCGATGAGGTCGGCATGGGTATCTGTGGGGGTGGCGATGAGGATGGCGTCGATATCCTTGGCCGCGATCACATCGGCGACCGAGGCGACCCTGGCGCCGACCTTGCCGGCCAGCGCACTGGCTGCATCCGGCATGGCATCGGCGATATAGGCGACGCTGGCCCGCCCCGAATTCGCCAGTGTCTGCGCGTGGACATTGCCGATACGCCCTGCCCCAAGAACACCAAATCGCACCATCTTGTCCTCCGAACTGGGCGCCCAATCGATAAAATTTGAATCCTTTTTCGGTGTCTTCTGCGGCGCGACCCACAGCACTCCCCGTCACCGGACGCGCCAAAACACCGTCACGTCAAAACAGAACAAACATTCTGAATTGACGCAATTTCAGAATTGATGTTTCATTTCGGCCTAGGCATATAGCGGCGCTAGATGCCTGTCCATTACTTTTCGAGGGAGAGCCAAGCATGGCCGGTGAGCAACGTCAAAACGAGCCTCTGCTCGACGTGATCACCATCGGCCGGTCCTCGGTCGATCTCTATGGCCAGCAGATCGGCACCCGGCTGGAAGATGTTGGCAGCTTCGCCAAATCGGTGGGAGGCTGCCCGACCAATATCGCGGTGGGCACGGCGCGACTGGGGCTCAAATCCGGGCTCGTCACCCGCGTCGGCAACGAGCAGATGGGGCGCTTCATCCGCGAGCAGCTCGTGCGCGAAGGCGTCGATGTCAAAGGCGTCGCCACGGACAAGGAGCGGCTGACGGCTCTGGTGCTACTTTCGGTCGAGGCCGAGGGCGTATCGCCCATGATCTTCTATCGCACCGATTGCGCCGACATGGCGCTCGACGAAGGCGATATCGATGCGGCGCACATTGCCAGCGCCCGCGCCATCGTGGTGACGGGGACGCATTTCTCAAAACCCCATAGCGAGGCGGCGCAGAAGAAGGCCATTTCCATCGCCAAGGCGCATGGGCGAAAAGTGGTGTTCGACATCGACTACCGGCCCAATCTCTGGGGGCTGGCCGGGCACGAGGCGGGGTTTGAGCGCTATGTGAAATCGGACGGCGTTTCGGCGGTCTATAAGTCGGTGCTGGCCGATTGCGACCTCATCGTCGGCACCGAGGAAGAAGTGCTGATCGCCTCGGGCGAGGCCACGCTGGTGGCCGCGCTCAAGACTATTCGGGCGCTCACGGCGGCGGTGATCGTGCTCAAGCGCGGGCCGATGGGCTGCATCGTCTATGACGGCGCCATTCCCGACGACCTCGAACAGGGCATTGTCGGCAAGGGTTTCCCCATCGAGGTGTTCAACGTGCTGGGGGCGGGCGACGCCTTCATGTCCGGTTTCCTGCGCGGCTGGCTGCGCGGGGAGAGCCATGCGGTGTCGGCGACCTGGGCCAATGCCTGCGGCGCCTTCGCGGTATCGCGGCTGCTCTGCGCTCCGGAATATCCGAGCTGGGAAGAGCTTTCCTATTTCCTCGCCAACGGGTCCAAAGAGCGGGCGCTGCGCAAGGACGAAAGCCTCAACCACCTGCATTGGGCGACCAATCGGCGGCGGCATTATCCGCGGCTGATGGCTCTGGCCATCGACCACCGCTCGCAGTTGGAGGCGATTGCGGGCGACAAGGCGGAACGCATTCCGGCCTTCAAGGCGCTGGCAGTGGAGGCGGCGGCACGGGTGGCGGGGGACCGCGACGGTTTTGGCATGCTGCTCGACGACAAATACGGCCGCGATGCCCTGTTCGCCTCGACAAAATACCAAAGATTCTGGATCGGAAAGCCGATCGAGCTGCCGGGGAGCCGGCCGCTGCAGTTCGAATTTTCGCAGGATGTGGGGAGCCGGCTGGTCGAATGGCCGGTGGACCATTGCATCAAATGCCTGTGCTTCTATCACCCCGATGACCAAGCGGAGCTCAAGCGCACCCAGACCGAAAAGCTGCGCACGGCCTATGAGGCGGCGCGAAAAGTCGGGCGCGACATTCTGGTCGAGATCATTTCGAGCAAGCATGGCGCGCTCGAGGACGACACCGTGGCGCGGGCGCTGACCGAGCTTTATGCGGCGGGGATCAAGCCCGACTGGTGGAAGCTCGAACCGCAAAAGAGCGAGGCGGCGTGGCGCGCTGTGGATGGGGTGATCGAGGCCAACGATCCCTGGTGCCGGGGCGTCGTGCTGCTGGGGCTCGATGCGCCGCAGGATGAGCTCGAAAAGGGTTTTGAGGCGGCGCAGGCGGCAAAAGCCGTCAAGGGTTTTGCCGTGGGGCGGACGATCTTTGCGGATGCGGCCAAGGCGTGGTTTGCTGGGTCGATGAGCGACGAGGACGCGGTGGCGGATATGGCTGGACGGTTTGCGGCGCTTGTGGGGATTTGGGAGCGGGTGGCCAAGGGCTAGCATCGCGGCTGGGGCTTCCCCTCACCCGGCCTTCGGCCGACCCTTCCCCGAGGGGGCGAGGTTAAGAGGGGGTGGGGCGGGGTTCGAGCTCAAGGTTCCAGGTTCTGGAATTGGGCGAGATGGGGCCGCGCGGCCTTCGCCCCGTCGGGGAGAAGGTGCCCGAAGGGCGGATGAGGGGTCTTTTGGCCCCGACAGAATGAGTTTGGGGCTCACCCCCTCACGGCCTCCCCCGCAAGGGGGAGGTGAAGAGAGTGGTGGGGCTCGGATGGAGCAGAATGCACCGGCCGGAACACCCTCCCCCTTGCGGGGAGGGTTGGGGAGGGGGTGGGCCAGGAAAACCTGGCGGAGAGGAAACGGCCATGAGCCAGAAGACCGTACGACTGACCATGGCCCAGGCCCTGGCGCGGTTCATGACGCGGCAGATGACGGTGATCGAGGGCGAGAAGGTGCCGATCTTCGGCGGCGTCTTTGCCATTTTCGGGCATGGCAACGTGGCCGGTGTCGGCGAGGCACTCTATGCGGTGCGCGAGGAATTGCCGACCTATCGCGGGCAGAACGAGCAGGGCATGGCCCATGCCGCCATTGCCTTTGCCAAGGCCAGTTTCCGGCGCCGCTTCATGGCGGCGACCACGTCCATCGGGCCGGGCGCGCTCAACATGGTGACGGCGGCAGCGCTCGCCCATGTCAACCGCCTGCCGATCCTGCTGCTGCCGGGCGATGTCTTTGCCAATCGCGGGCCCGATCCCGTGCTCCAGCAGGTCGAGAGCTTTGGCGACGGCACGGTTTCGGCCAATGATTGCTTCAAGCCCGTCTCGCGCTATTTCGACCGCATCACGCGGCCCGAGCAGATCATGCCGGCCTTGCGGCGGGCGATGGAAGTGCTGACCGACCCCGCCGAATGCGGGCCGGTGACGCTCAGCCTTTGCCAGGATGTGCAGGCCGAAGCCTACGATTACCCGGAAAGCTTCTTTGAGGAGCGGGTGTGGAAGACGCGGCGTGTCCTCCCGGACGCCGACGAGTTCGCTTCGGCGGCTGTAGCGCTGCAAAAGGCCAAAAAACCGGTGATCATAGCGGGCGGCGGGGTGCTCTATTCGGAAGCATCCGAGGCGCTGAGCACCTTTGCCGAGAACCACGGGCTTCCGGTGATGGAAACGCAGGCCGGAAAATCCAGTCTGCCGCATGATCATTACCTCAATATGGGCTCGGTGGGCGTGACCGGGACTTCGGCGGCCAACCAGCTGGCGGAAGAAGCCGACCTGGTGCTGGCCGTGGGCACGCGGCTCCAGGATTTCACCACCGGCAGCTGGGCGCTGTTCAGGAACGAGGATCTCGAAATCGTCGGGCTCAACGTGCAGCCTTTCGACGCCGGCAAGCATGGGGCCATGCCGCTGGTGGGCGATGCGCGCACGACGCTCGAAGCGCTCGATGCTTCGCTGGGCGGCTGGCAGGCGGACCAGGACTGGACCGACAGCGCCCTCAAGGGCAAGGCCGAATGGCTGGAAGCGGCGGGCCGGGCGACGGCGCCGACCAACGAACTGCCCTCGGACGCGCAGGTGATCGGCGCGGTGCAGCGGGCGCGCGATAATTCCATCCTCGTCTGCGCGGCGGGCGGGTTGCCGGGAGAATTGCACAAGCTCTGGCAGGCCAAGGGGCCGGGGAGTTATCACCTCGAATACGGCTTTTCGACCATGGGCTACGAGATCGCCGGGGGCCTGGGCGTCAAGCTGGCGCGGCCTTACGACGACGTCGTGGTGATGGTGGGCGACGGCAGCTACATGATGCTGAACTCGGAGATCGCCTCCTCGATCATGCTGGGGGCCAAGCTCACCATCGTGCTGCTCGACAATGCCGGCTACGGCTGCATCAACCGGCTGCAGATGGCCACCGGCGGCGCCAACTTCAACAATCTGCTCAAGGACACCTATCACGAAGTGCTGCCGCAGATCGACTTTGCGGCCCATGCCGCCTCGATGGGGGCGGTGGCCAAGAAGGTGGCCTCGATTGCCGAACTCGAAGCGGCGCTGAAAGAGACCGAGCGGGAGACGCGCACCACGGTGCTGGTCATCGATACCGATCCGCTGATCACCACCGAGGCGGGCGGCGCCTGGTGGGATGTGGCGGTGCCCGAAGTCTCGGATCGCAAGCAGGTGAATGCGGCCCGCAAGGACTACGAGCAGGCGCTAAAAGACCAAAAGCACGTTTAGGACCAAGAATATGAAAGCCAAACTGGGGATGTCCCCGATCGCCTGGTGGAATGACGACCTGGTGGAGCTGAGCGACGACGTTTCGCTCGAGGAATGCCTGCGCCAGTCGCGCTCGGCCGGGTTCACCGGCATGGAGAAGGGGCGGCGCTTCCCGGACGATCCGGAGGTGATGCTGCCGATCCTGCGCGCCGCCGACGTGACGCTTTGCGGCGGCTGGTTTTCGGGCACGCTGGTCAACGAGGAGCTGGCGGTCAACAAGGACCACATCGCGCCGATGATCGAGCTCTTCAAGGCGGTCGATGCGCCCTGCATCGTCTATGGCGAGGTCGGCCGCTCGATCCAGGGGGATCGCTCAAAGCCGCTGGCGACCAAGCCGAAGCTTTCGGACGACGAGATGAAGGCTTACGCCAAAAAGGTCACCGCCTTCGGGGAATGGTGCGCCGAGCAGGGCATGCCGCTCTCCTACCACCACCATATGGCGGCCGTGGTCGAGACCGAGCCGGAGCTGGATGCCTTCATGGCGGCGTCAGGTCCGGGCATTCCGCTGCTGCTCGATGCCGGGCACCTGGCCTTTGCGGGCGGGGACGTGCTGCGGGCCATCGACAACCACCACGCCCGTATCAACCATGTGCACGTCAAGGACATTCGCCGCGCCGTGGTCGATGGGCTCGATCGCAGCAAGCAGAGCTTCCTCGATGCCGTGGCGCTCGGCGCCTTTACCGTACCGGGCGACGGCTCTTTGGACTTCGGCGCCATCGTGCAGCGTTTTGCGGACCATGGCTATGAGGGCTGGTTCGTGGTCGAGGCCGAGCAGGACCCCAAGAAAAACCCGCCGCTCAGAATGGCGCAGGTCGGGCATGCCGAACTGATGCGCGTGATGAACGCCGCCGGCTATACGGTCGAGACGCAGGGCTTTCCGACCCGCTGAGGGAGGGCTAGAAAGCCCTTTCCACCGAGGAGGATGCGATGACGGACGACAAGCAGCCGGAAAAGCCGGGTTTCATGACGCTGGGCTGGTTCGAACCGGTCTATCGCCGGGTGATCGTGGTCGCCGCCATCGCCGGCTGGACGCTCTGGGAATGGTTCTACAACCACGACCAGTTCTGGGGCGTGCTGTCGCTGGTCATGCTCGTCTACGGCGTCTGGACCTTCTTCATCAATTTCGACAAGGCGCTCGAGGAGGCCCGCAAGAATGCCAAACCTAAAAGTTAGGCCGAACGGGACTTCCGGCCGCGTGGTGTCAGTGACGCCGGCAAGCGCGGGCTGGACCTATGTGGGGTTCGAGCTTTTCAAGCTCAGGCCCGGCGAGACGGCGAGCGAGAAGACCGGCACCCGCGAGGTTTGCCTGGTGCTGGTTTCGGGCCGGGCGAAAATCTCGGCCGGGGACGAAGACTTTGGCGAGATCGGCGAGCGCATGTCGCCCTTTGAGGGCGCGCCTTATGCGGTCTATGTGCCGGCCGGGGCGGAGTGGAGCATCGAGGCGACGACGGACCTGGAACTGGCCGTGTGCTCGGCGCCGGGCGCCGGCGGCACGCTGCCGGCAAGGCTGATCCCGCCGGGGACCAATCCGCAGATCACGCGCGGCACCGGCACCAATACACGCTACGTGACCAATATTTTGCCGGAAACCGATCCGGCGGACTCTTTGCTGGTGGTGGAAGTGATTACGCCGGGTGGCCATACGTCGAGCTATCCGCCGCACAAGCACGACACCGATAACCTGCCGCACGAAAGCCTTCTGGAAGAAACCTATTACCACCGCCTCAACCCGCCGCAGGGTTTCGGGTTTCAGCGGGTCTATACCGATGACCGGAGCCTCGATGAGGCAATGGTGGTGGAAGACGGCGACGTGACGCTGGTGCCCAAGGGCTATCATCCGGTGGCGGCGACGCACGGGTATGATCTTTATTATCTCAACGTCATGGCCGGGCCCAAGCGCACGTGGAAGTTCAACAACGCGCCTGAGCACGAGTGGCTGGTGAAGTAGCGGCCGGTGCCTGTGGCCACCCCTCACCCGCCGCTGCGAGGCGACCTCTCCCCGAGGAGCGAAGTGGGTGGAGGCACGAAACGAGCCAAAAACCCGATCTTCCCCGGGCGGAGACCCGGGGCCTATTGCACCCCTCCACCCGAGTGGCGCCATCCGTGGGCCCCGGCTCTGCGGCCGGGGAAGTTCGGTGTGTTGGGCGAATTGGGGACCAAAAGCCCGAATGACGCGCGATCGAGCCCCATCGCCTTCGCCCCGTCGGGGAGAAGGTGGCCGAAGGCCGGGTGGGGTCTTCCTAGAAGTCGCTGGCGTCAACGAAAATCGCCGCGGCCCTCTCCAGCCCGGCGCGATCTTCTTCATCGAACCGGCCCGGATTGGGGCTGTCGAGGTCGAGAACGCCGATGACCTTGCCGTCCTTAAGCAGCGGCACCACCAGTTCGGAGCGCGAGGCGGCGTCGCAGGCGATGTGGCCGGGGAAGGCGAAAACGTCGGGGACGACGATGGAGCGCTTTTCGGCCACCGAGGTGCCGCAGACGCCGCGGCCGATGGCGATGCGCACGCAGGCCGGCTTGCCCTGGAAGGGCCCGACGACGAGTTCGTCGCCCGCCGCATTGAGGAAATAGAACCCGGCCCAGTTGAGATCGGGCAGCATGGCGAAGATCAGCGCCGACATGTTGGCCGCATTGGCGATCCTGTCGCGCTCGCCGGTGAAGAGCCCGCCAAGCTGCAGCGCCAGTTCGGCATGAAGCCCGGGTTTGCTGGCAAAGGCATCGGCGGCGGGAGCGGGCTGGAACATCTTTGGGACTTGGGTTCGGTGGCAGTGGGGGAGATATAGGCCGGGCGCGGCGGGAAGTTAAGGCGGCATGTGGGCGCGGTCAGTGAGCAAGATCAGTGACTGGGGCTCCCCCTTGACTGTTGCCGCGCTAGGCTCGCATATCGCCGCCGATCACCTTGGGGAGCGCACACATGCCGGCCAGCAATTTCATCCTCACCCTCTCCTGCGAGGACCGGCCGGGTATCGTGGCGGCGGTCACCACCGAACTCGCCGCCCTCAATGCCAATATCGCCGAATCCAACCAGTTCTGGGATCGCGAGACCGGGCGCTTCTTCATGCGCCTGGCGTTCACAGCACCAGACGGCGTGGCGCGCGAGGCAATCGACAAGGCGCTCAAGCCGGCCATCGAGCGCTTCGCAATGCGGACCGAGCTGATCGACCAGAACCAGAAGAAGAAAATCCTGGTCATGGTCTCCAAGTTCGACCATGCGCTGCTGCACCTGCTCTACCAGATCAGGGTGGGCTGGCTCGACGCCGAAGTGGTGGCCATCGTCTCCAACCACGAGGACTCGCGCAAGACCGCAGAATACGAGGGCATTCCCTATCACGTGCTGCCGCTCAGCAAGGACAACAAGGCCGCCCAGGAAGAGGAAGTGCTAAAACTCTTCAAAGAGACGGGGGCCGATCTCGTCGTGCTGGCGCGCTACATGCAGATCCTCTCGGACAAGCTCTCGACGCGGCTCTACGGGCAGGTGATCAACATCCACCACTCGTTCCTACCCAGCTTCAAGGGCGCGAAACCCTATCACCAGGCCCATGAGCGCGGGGTCAAGATCATCGGGGCGACGGCGCATTATGTGACGCCGGACCTCGATGAAGGTCCGATCATCGAGCAGGAAATCGAACGCGTGAACCACGCCATGAGCCCGGACGACCTGATCGCCACCGGGCGCGATGTCGAGAGCCGGGTGCTGGCACGAGCGGTGAAACTACACCTTGAGAGCCGGGTCATGCTCAATGGGCGCAAGACGGTGGTGTTCGGGTAAGACAGGGTGGGGGTCTCCCCCTCCCTAGCCCTCCCCACAAGGGGGAGGGTGGGGTCTTTGGCAAGGCCGAGCAACAAATCCCTCTCCTCGTAGGGAGAGTAGGGAGGAATGGCCAGGCGCGCTGCGCCAACCACCGCACTTAAAAGCCAGAAACCTCAGGCGACGCCCGTGTGGCGATAGCCGGCCGGCATGCGGCGAACCGAGCGGGTGGCGCCGGTCGCGTAGGCGCCGACGGCTTCGTCCACCGGTGCACGGCGCTTTTCGCGCTGCAGCGGCAGGCGCTGGCGCTCTGCAATCATCTGGCTGAGAAACGTCGCATCCGAACTGATGCGGACCAAAGACGGGCGCTCGGCGCGCGCTTCGGTGGCCACGGGGAGGTAGCGGGAAAAGTCCTGGCTGTGGCTTGTCTCGTTTTGGGACATGTTAGGCCGTTCCTGTATCGGTTCGGGCCAAGTGTTTCGTCCCGGATCACCCGAAACGCGGCCCTACCCGCTACGTTGCAGCCAACGTGCCAAACGTAAAGGTCTTGTTAAGACTTTGTACCGGCTTTGGAAAACTATTGCTTATGGTTGCCGTTTTCTTAACGACCCATGCTCAATCGCATGACATGACGCCGCTTGCCGGCCATGCCGGCGGCCTCGAACCCGGCTCGTTCGAAGGCCGGGACGAAACCCATGAACCGATAGGACGGTGCGTCGGGCGCCACTGGATAGGCCTCGACCACATTGGCACCCTCGGAGCGGGCATAGGCGACGGCGGCGGCGATGAGCTGGTGGGCGATGCCCTGCCCGCGCCATTGCCGCCGCGCGAGCATGCAGGCCAATGACCACACGACTTCGCCCGGCGAGGGATCTGGGCCCTTGAGGCGCTGATAGGTCGCCTTGGGCGCGATCGATACCCAGGCGACCGGCTGGCCTGCGTCGTAGGCAAGAAGGCCAACCGGCATGCCGCCGGCAATGCGCGCCAGCATCTGGTCATGGCGCTTCTCGCTCGACGTGTTCTGCCCGCGCCCCTCTGCCGCGGTAGCGCGCCAGACCATGCACCAGCAGAATTTGGGACCGCCGGGCGCCATGAACAGCGCCTCGAAATCGCCGGCATTGGCAGCGGTGACGGGGTGGAAGTCGAGCTTTTTGGAAACGGTCGCGGTCATGGCCAAAACCCTGCCGGAATGCTGAGGGTCAGGCGACCCGGTTTCAACGCGGCAGACGCCGCAGCACTTTCTCGATGCGCACCCGCTTGGATTTCTGCTCCATGCCGCGGAGGCGTGTTTCAAGAATGGCGCGAAACTCCTCGATATTGTCGCGGCCGATGAGTGGCCCGACGGCTTCGGCGTAGGACGGCAACTGGTTGTCCGGCGCAGTGCGCAGCGTATCGAGGAGGATGGGCAGCGTCCGTGCCTGATGCCCGGCCTCGGCGAGCTTGACGAGGATCGAGACCGTCCGATCCCGCGCGATCACCGAACTGCCGGCGGCCGCCTCGAGGATTTCGGTAAGGCGCGCGGCAATATCGGCGCTGCGCTCGGCGGTGATGGTATCGATGGCGGTGAGTGCACCCCAGACCATGCGATTGTTGCGGGACTTGAGCGCGGCGAAGAGCGCCTGCCAATGCGGCGCCAGGAGCTCCGGGCGGCGTTCGCCCAACTCGTAGAGCGCCTTGATGGCATCGTTGCGCACCGCCTGCGGACCCGAGCCGATAGCGCCGACCAATTCGGCAATGCCGGCCTCGTCTCCGCTTGCCGCCAGGCTCTCGGCCAGCGCGACATTGGGCGCTTCGTCATTGCGGCCGAGCGCATTGGCCAATCGGGTCAGTACGGACATGGACGCTCCTCCCCACACCTGCCCCATAACGTCGGCGGGCGCCGGAGGCTCCTATTCCCCCGCCAGCCAGTCGATACGATAGCGCCCCCTGCCCTCGTCCGCCAGCAGCCCGGCCAGCGCCGGAAACAGCACCTTGAGTTCGCCTTCGAGCGTATAGGGCGGGTTGACGATCACCATGCCGGTGCCGTGAAGGCGCGGCGGCGTCGAGGCGGCGCGGATGGTCAGTTCCGTGCGCAGGATCTTCGGGATGCCGGTGGCCTTGAGATCGGCGGCGAAGCGTTCGGCATCGCGCGGGTCCTTGATCGGATACCAGAGCGCGAAGACCCCGTTGCGAAAGCGCTTGTGGGCCTTTTCGAGGGCGCTGACCATGCGCGGGTATTCGTTGGGCTCCTCGAACGGCGGGTCGATGAGCACCAGACCGCGCTTTTCCTTGGGCGGCAGGTGCGTGCCCAGAGCCGCCCAGCCGTCGAGCTCGGTGACGCGCACCTGGATGTCACCGGCGAAATTCTCCTTGAGCGCCATGACGTCGCGCGGATGCAGTTCGAGGGCGAAGAACCGGTCCTGCTCGCGCAGCATTCGGCGCGTGATGAAGGGCGAGCCCGGGTAGTAGCGCAGCCCGCCATTCGGATTGAAGCTGCGCACGATATCGAGGTAGGGCGCGGCCAGATCCCCCGCCTCGCCTTCGAGCGGTCTGTCGAAAAGTCGCTTGACCCCTTCCTCCCACTCACCGGTCTTGGAGGCCTTCTCGCCCCGCAGGTCGTAGAGACCGACGCCCGAATGGGTATCGAGCACGCGGTAGGCCGCTGGCTTCAGGGCCAGGTAGGCCAGGATGCGGGTGAGGATCAGGTGCTTGACCACGTCGGCGAAATTGCCGGCATGGAAGGCGTGGCGATAATTCATCCGTGGCGCGCCTGTGCGGTGAGAATGGTGGCCGCGAAGGCCGTGAAGATGGCGGCGAACGACCAGTTGAGCGCGCGCTCGACCCACTTGGTACGCTTGAAGGCCGCGGCGAGCCAATCGGCCATGAGCACGGCGAGGAGCCCCAGCGGGATCGAGAGCAGCACGAATTCGCCGCCGAGGAAGAAGAGCTTGCCGGTCGCCGCCGGATCGTGGGCATCCACGAACTGGGGCAGGAAGGTCACGAAGAACAGCACGACCTTGGGGTTGAGCAGATTGATGCCGATGCCGGTCATGAAGCTCTGCCAGACCGTCGGCGGTTTCTTGGCAGCCTCGGCGATGCGCAGCCCGCCGCCATGGACGATGGCCTGATAGGCGAGCCAGAGGAGATAAAGCGCGCCCACGATCTTGAGCGCCAGGAACAGCGGCGGGGCGGCGATGATGAGGACGGAAATGCCGAAGGCGACGAGCGTCGTGTGCACGAAAATTCCGGTCATGGCGCCGAACATCGCCGCCACGCCATGGGCGCGGCCGTAATTGATGGCGCGGCTCAATTGCAGGGCCATGTCGGGGCCGGGCGTGATGGCCAGCACGACCGTTGCCAGCGCAAAGGCCAGGATCACCGAAGGATCGGGAAGGAATGGGGGCATTGTCGGCTCCGCTCGGCCCGCGCCGGCCTCAACCCAGAGGCAGCTCGTAGCTTCGCTTGATGGTTTCCATCGGCACGTCGGTCTTGACGCTCTGCACGCTTGGAATACGGGTGAGATAGTCGGCCTGGAAGCGCCAATAGGCATGAAGATCTGCGGTTACCACTCGCATGATTGCGTCGCATTCGCCAGTGGTGAGGTAGCACTCGACCACTTCGGGGAAGTTGCGCACCGTCTCGGCGAACTGATGGGTCACGGCTGCATCCTGGGTCTTGAACCACACCCGCACGAAGACGGTGAGACCAATGCCGACCTTGGCGCCGTTGAGCACCGCCACATATTGGTCGATGACCCCGGATTCCTCGAGCAGGCGCACCCGCCTGAGGCACGGCGAGGGCGAGAGGCCGACCTCGTTGGCCAACTCGACATTGGACATGCGCGCGTTGCGCTGCAATGTTTTGAGGATGCGGCGATCGATGGCATCGAGCGAATCTGGCATATTCCGGCTTTCAGACATGCGGCATTGGCAGATAATGCCACCTTGTGACCCAGGCTTGACGTTATCGCAAGAATATTGCTTTGCCGCTGGTGTATCGTGTCGCGATCAGAACGGGAAACAGACCATCACCATGGCCAATGACATCAAGAAAGTCGTGCTTGCCTATTCGGGCGGCCTCGACACCTCCATCATCCTCAAATGGCTGCAGGAAACCTACAATTGCGAAGTGGTGACCTTCACCGCTGACCTCGGCCAGGGCGAAGAGCTCGAGCCGGCGCGCAAGAAGGCCGAGATGTTCGGCATCAAGGATATCCGCATCGAGGACCTGCGCGAGGAATTCGTGCGCGACTTCGTCTTCCCGATGTTCCGCGCCAATACCGTCTATGAAGGCCAGTACCTGCTCGGCACCTCGATCGCCCGGCCGCTGATCGCCAAGCGCCTCGTCGAGATCGCCCAGGAAACCGGCGCCGACGCCATTTCCCACGGCGCCACCGGCAAGGGCAACGACCAGGTCCGGTTCGAGCTGACCGCCAATGCGCTCGATCCCTCGATCAAGGTCATCGCGCCCTGGCGCGAATGGGACCTGCGCTCGCGTACGGCGCTGCTCAACTATGCCGAGAAGAACCAGATCCCGATCGCCAAGGACAAGCGCGGCGAGGCCCCGTTCTCCGTCGACGCCAACCTGCTGCACACCTCGTCCGAAGGCATGGTGCTGGAAGACCCGGCAATCCCGGCGCCCGACTATGTCGCCCAGCGCACGGTCGATCCCGAAAAGGCCCCGAACGAGCCCGAGATCATCACCATCGGCTTCGAGAAGGGCGACCCGGTCTCGGTCAATGGCGTGAAGCTCTCCCCCGCTGCCTTGCTCACCAAGCTCAACGAGCTGGGCGGCAAGCATGGCGTCGGCCGTCTCGACCTCGTCGAAAACCGCTTCGTCGGCATGAAGTCGCGCGGCCTCTACGAGACGCCGGGCGGCACCATCCTCCTGGCGGCGCACCGCGGCATCGAATCCATCACGCTCGACCGCGGCGAAGCCCATCTCAAGGATGAGCTGATGCCCAAATATGCCGAGCTCATCTATAACGGCTTCTGGTTCGCCCCCGAGCGCGAAATGCTCCAGGCCGCGATCGACCACACCCAGCGCTACGTCACCGGTGAAGTGACGGTGAAACTCTATAAGGGCTCGGCCAACGTCATCGCGCGCTCCTCGCCCAATTCGCTCTACTCGATGGACCTCGTGACCTTCGAGGAAGGCGCCGTGGCCTATGACCACAAGGACGCCGCCGGCTTCATCCGCCTCAACGGCCTGCGCCTCAAGACCTGGGCCGCCCGCAACAAGAAGGCCGCCAATTAACCATAAGGCCCGCCTCTCGGCGGGCCTCCCCATTTACATGGGGTCGTGGTCATCCTCTCCGGTTAAGTACCCATTAAGTCGGGGCGGCTAGCCTAGCCGCTCGTTTTGGGGGAACGAAAAATCGAGGATGACCGGATGCAGGCGGGTTTGGGGGACCAGCAGGCAGGGGAGGCCGGCGGGCTTTTGCTCGATGCCGCCCTCGAAAGCATTCCATATGGCTTCTGTGTCTGGAGTCCGAAGTTCCGCCTCGTGATGTGGAACCGGCACTACCTGGACATCTATGGCTTCTCGGCCAAGGCCATCCGCAAGGGCATAACGCTGGAGGAGGTCGTTGAGCTCTCCGCGCGCCTGGGCAACCACCCGGGACAGAGCGTTTCCGAGTTCTACGAAGCCTATACCCATCAATTGCTGGCCAATCGCAGCGGTGCCCGCGCCAAGGAGCGCGAGACGCTGGCCGGCGGCCGCACGGTCGAGAGCGCCCATGTCTTCGCGCCCGGCCTCGGTTGGGTGGTGACGCATGAGGACGTGACCGAAGAGCTCGAAAAGAACGAGATCGTCCAGCGTCGCCGCCGCGAACTCGAACGGCAGAACATCCGGCTGGACGCGGCGGTCAACAACATCTCGCAGGGCCTTTGCATGTACGACCCCAAGGGTCGGCTCGTCATCTGCAACCAGCCCTACCAGCGCATCTACAACCTGCCCGAGGACTATCTGCGCCCAGGCACGCAGCTCGAGGACATCCTCGGCTGGCTGTTCGACCAGGGCATGAGCGCGATGGAAGATCGCGAGGGCTATATCCAGTGGCGCCGCGACGTCATCGCCAAGGGGGAATACGGCAAGAACATCCACGAGCTCTACGGCCGCACCATCATGATGCAGCACCATCCCATGAAGGATGGCGGCTGGGTCTCGACCCATGAGGACATAACCGAGCAGCGCCAGACCGAGGCGCGCATCCGCCACCTGGCGCGCCACGACGCGCTCACCGACCTGCCCAACCGCATCCAGTTCCTCGAAGAGATGGCTTCGCTCGAAAGCGGGCTCAAGCGCGGCGAGAAGGCCGCCGTGCTCTGCATCGACCTCGACCACTTCAAGGCGGTCAACGATACCCTGGGCCACGCCATCGGCGACGAGGTCTTAAAGCAGGTTTCCGCCCGCCTCTGGGGCACGACGCGCGAGACCGATATCCTTGCCCGGCTCGGGGGAGACGAATTCTCCCTGCTGCTGCGTCCGGTCGAGCATCCGGCCGATGCGGCGCGAGTGGCCGAGCGCATCGTCAAGGTGATCGCGGCGCCCTTCCAGATCCAGGGCCACCACATCCTTATCGGCGCCAGCGTCGGCATCGCCATGGCGCCCGGCGACGGCGCCCTGACCGATACGCTGATGAAGAACGCCGATCTCGCCTGCTACAAGGCCAAGAGCGAGGGGCGCTCGGCCTATCACTTCTTCGAGCCCGGCATGGATGCCGACCTCCAGAAGCGCCGCACCATCGAGCAGGGCCTGCGCGTGGCGCTGTCGCGCGACGAGCTGCGCCTCGTCTTCCAGCCGCTGGTCGGCCTCAAGGAAAACCGCGTCACGTGCTTCGAGGCACTGCTGCGCTGGGACCATGCCGAGCTCGGCACCATCTCGCCGGCCGAGTTCATTCCCATCGCCGAGGAAACCGGCCTCATCGTCCAGATCGGGGAATGGGTGCTGCGCCAGGCCTGCCGCGCCGCCGCCAGCTGGCCGTCAGGTATCCGGGTGGCGGTCAATCTCTCGCCCATCCAGTTCAAGAACCGCAAGCTCGGGGAAACGGTCCGTGCGGTTCTCGCCGAAACCGGCCTCCCAGCCACCCGGCTCGAACTCGAAATCACGGAATCGCTGCTCCTGGCCGACAACGAATCCACGCTCAAGACCCTCCACGAACTGCGCGCCTTGGGTGTGCGCATCTCGATGGACGATTTCGGCACCGGCTATTCCTCGCTCTCCTACCTGCGCTCCTTCCCCTTCGACAAGATCAAGATCGACCGCTCGTTCATGCGCGACCTCGACGGGCGCAGCGATAGCCTAGCCATCATCAAGGCGGTGATCGGGCTGGGGCATTCGCTCGGCATGTCGACCACCGCCGAAGGGGTCGAAACCGAGGAGCAGCTGCAGGCCGTGCGCGACCAGGGTTGCAACGAAGTGCAGGGCTTCCTTTTCAGCCCGCCCATCGAAGCGAGCGCCATCCGCAAGCTTCTCGCCACGGAAGCCGAGCGCCTCGGGGCCATGCGCAAGGCGTCCTGATATGGGGCGCAGGGCTGCCCTGCGCCGAAATATCTTGTTTCCGACACATCTTTTCGGTAAGGCCAGCAGCGAAAAATGCGCCACTGCGTCCCGGGGGACCTTGGCGCTTTGTTGTTCCAGCACGAGCCGACCGGAATACCGTTTCCTTTGGGAATCGTGCCAAGACTGGTGACCCTTTCGATGTCCCTGCGCAATATCGCCATCATCGCCCACGTCGACCATGGCAAGACGACCCTCATTGACGTGCTGCTCAAGCAGTCCGGCTCCTTCCGCGAGAACCAGCGCGTCGAAGAACGCGTCATGGACTCCAACGATATCGAGCGCGAGCGCGGCATCACGATCCTGGCCAAGGTGACCTCCCTGGTCTGGAAGGACACCCGCATCAATATCGTGGACACGCCCGGCCACGCCGACTTCGGCGGCGAAGTCGAGCGCATCCTCTCCATGGTTGATGGCGTGGTGATCCTGGTGGACGCGGCCGAAGGCCCGATGCCCCAGACCAAGTTCGTGCTCGGCAAGGCGCTGGCCCAGGGCCTGCGGCCCATCGTGGCGATCAACAAGATCGACCGCACCGACGAGCGGCACCTCGAAGTGCTCGAAGAAATCTTCGACCTCTTCATCGCGCTCGACGCCACCCCCGAGCAACTCGACTTCCCCGTGCTCTACGGCTCGGGCCGCAATGGCTGGATGGCTACCGAGCCCGGCGGCGCCCGCGAATCCATGGCTCCGCTCCTCGACAAGGTCGTCGAATACGTGCCCGAGCCCAAGGTGGAAGAGGGCCCGTTCCGCATGCTCGTCACCACCATCGAGCGCAACCCGTTCCTCGGCCGCGTTCTCACCGGCCGCATCACCTCAGGCACGGTCAAGGCGGGCGACGCCGTCCACACGCTCGACCGGACCGGCAAGGAAGTCGAGAAGGCCCGCGTCAGCAAGGTCCTCGCCTTCCGCGGCCTTGAGCGCACCCCGATCGAGGTCGGCGAGGCCGGCGACATCGTCGCCATTGCGGGCCTTGAGGATTCGACCGTCGCCAACACCATCTGCGCCCCGCAGGTTAGCCAGCCGGTCGAGACCAAGCCGATCGACCCGCCGACCCTCTCGGTCACCTTCCGCATCAATGACGGCCCGCTGGCCGGCCGCGAAGGCGACAAGGTGCAGTCCCGCGTCATCCGCGAACGCCTGCTGCGCGAAGCCGAAGGCAATGTCGCCATCCGCGTGACCGAAGGCGAGGACAACGATTCGTTCGACGTCGCCGGCCGCGGCGAACTCCAGCTTGCCGTTCTCATCGAGAACATGCGCCGCGAAGGGTTCGAGCTGACCATCGGTCGCCCGAAGGTCGTGCTGCGCGAAGAGAACGGCCAGAAGCTCGAGCCGATCGAGGAGGTCATCATCGACGTCGATGACGAGCATTCCGGCGTCGTCGTCCAGAAGCTCACCGAGCGCAAGGGCGAGCTGGTGGATATGCGCCCCTCGGGCGTCAACCGCACCCGCCTGCGCTTCTTCGTGCCGACCCGCTCGCTCATCGGCTACCAGCCCGAGCTGCTGTCGGACACCCGCGGCACCGCGATCTTCAACCGCCTCTTCCACGAATACGCTCCCTATAAGGGCGCGCTGCCGGGTCGCCGTACGGGCGTGCTGATCTCGAACGCCACCGGCGTTTCGGTGACCTATGCGCTCTGGAACCTGGAAGACCGTGGCCCGATGATGATCGAGGGCGGCGTCGACGTCTACGAAGGCATGATCATCGGCGAGCACAACCGGGAAAACGACCTGGAAGTGAACCCGCTCAAGGGCAAGCAGCTGACTAATATCCGCACCACGTCCAAGGACGAGGCGGTCAAACTTACGACACCGAAGAAGCTCACTCTCGAACAGTCGCTCGGCTATATCGCCGACGACGAATATGTCGAGGTGACGCCCAAGTCGATCCGCCTGCGCAAGATCGCCCTCGACCCCAACGAGCGCAAGAAGCTGTCGCGCGCCAAGGCCGCCAGCTAAGATTTTCGACACCGCTCTTCCGGCCCTGGCCGGGGGAGCACTTTCGAGAATCGGGCACGGACAGCGACCTGAGATACCGTGAAACGAGCGAGGAGCGACGGACGGCATGAGTGAGTGGATTATCGGTTTCATCACCGAACAGGGTTATGTCGGCATCTTCCTGCTGATGGTCCTGGAAAACCTCTTCCCACCCATCCCGTCCGAGCTGATCATGCCCTTTGCCGGCTTTGCCGCAGCAGAGGGTAACCTCGGCTTCGGCGGCGTCGTCATCGCCGGCGTCCTAGGCTCGCTCGTCGGCACCCTGCCCTGGTATTTCGTCGCGCGCTGGCTCGGCCTCGAACGGCTGAAGAAACTCGCCGACCGTTTCGGGCGCGTCGCCACCATCTCGACCGCCGACATCGACGACGCCAACCGCTGGTTCTCCAGATACGGCCGACTGACCGTGCTCTTCGGCCGCCTCATCCCGGCCATCCGCACGCTGATCTCGATCCCCGCCGGCCTCGCCTCGATGCCCTTCACGCCGTTCGTCGCCTGCACGGCCATCGGCAGCTTCGTCTGGACCCTGATCCTCACCGCCTCCGGCTACGTGCTCCACGAAAGCTATTCGATCGTCGAGGCCTGGATCGACCCGGCCACCAAGGTGATCGTCGTCGCCCTGGTGGGTATCTACCTCTACCGCTTCGTGACCTGGAAACGCTCGGACGCCTGATCGGGCGCGATTTTTCGGATGGCTTGCCGTGAAACATTTTTGTTTCACGGAAAAGAGGCGTGTTTTTTGAGGGTTTCTGGCGGGGAGGAAGTCAGCTAACAAGCTGATTTTGCAGTGGTTTTTGACCGCTCACCCCGCCCAAATCGTTAAATTTTGACTCAATTTCGGGTCATCTTTGCCGATCTCGCGCGGGTTTTTGCGCGGTTCTCGGTGCTTTTCGGGCATTGATCGGTCCGTCCTCCTCATAGAGCCGGGTAGCTCGAGGTGAGAGCCCGGGCCGGCGGCGCAGCTATTCTACGCCGGCCGCCAGGAGGGTGGAGAAATCCGGTGCTCGGCTCGAGCGGAGCAACCCGTCTTGTCGTGGCACCACCCAATCCCACCCCACCACTGAACTTCCCCGGGCGAAGACCCGGGGCCTATTGCACCCCTCCACTCGAGTGGAGGCATCCGTGGGCCCCGGCTCTGCGGCCGGGGAAGATCGAGGGGGTGGCGGGTGTGGTGGCAACGGCAGGTTGGGTAGGATAGAGCCTGTCAGGACCGGCGCTGTCAGGACAGGGATAGGTATCGCAGATAGGGATTGCGGACAGGAGCCGAGAGTCGGCGCAGGTAACCGCGTTTCCGAAAGCCGTGGGGTATCCCCCAGCCGCACCCCCTACACCTTGAACTCGTCCTTGCCCTTCCGGAGCGCGGCGAAAACCTCGAACGGTTCGGCGCCGCGCAGGCCCATGGCTGCGGCTATGCCCGGATCGTCGGCGCGCAGGAAGGGATTGGCGCGCTTCTCTTCGCCCAGCCGCGAGGGCACGGTGAAGCGGCCGGCCTGGCGCAGGGTGTTGACCTGCCCGGCGCGCAGCTTGAGATCGAGATTGTCCGGATCGACGGCGAGCGCGTAGCGGGCATTGGCGGCAGTGTATTCGTGCCCGCAATAGATGAGCGTGTCGTCGGGCAGCGCCCGCAGGCGCTTGAGCCCCTCCCACATCGGCTCCGGCGTGCCCTCGAACATGCGCCCGCAGCCCAGCGAGAAGAGCGCGTCACCGGTGAAGAGGTGCAGCCCGGCACGGTCGAAATAGGCGATATGGCCGAGCGTGTGCCCGGGCGTGGCAATGATCTCGAACGCGGTCTTGCCCAGGGCCAGCGGCTCGCCGGGGCCGACCAGAACGTCGAGCCCTTCGATCTTGTCGGCCTCGGCGCGCGGGCCGGTGACGGTGACGCCGAAATCGCGCTTGAGCTCGGCAATGCCCTCGACGTGATCCTTATGGTGGTGGGTGATGAAGATGTCGGAGAGCGTCCAGCCGCGGTGAAGCAGCGCCGTCTTGATCGCCAGGGCCTCGGGAGCATCGATGGCGGCCGTCCTGCCGGTCTGGGTATCGTGGGCGAGATAGCCGTAATTGTCCTGGCGAGCCTGGAAGACGTCGACGATCAGGGTCACTGTTCCGTTCCATCCTTGTGAGCGATGGGTGGGAAGTTAGGGACGGGGCACCTAGATGACAAGCGGAACGACTTCACGCAAATTGGAGCCATGGCCCAGGACGTTCGCCGACTCATCGATTTCTACAAGACCCCGCTGGGCCGGATCGCGCGGGCGCTGGTGCGCGAGCAGATCATGGCGCTGGCCGGCGAGGTGCGCGGCCTGCGCGTGCTCGGCCTCGGTTTCGCCTCGCCCTATCTGCGCTTCGCGCTGGAGCCTGCCGAGCGCGTGCTTGCCTTCATGCCGGCACGCCAGGGCGCCTCGGCCTGGCCGCGCGAGGGCCCGTCGCACACCGTGCTCTGCGACCCGCTCGAAATGCCGCTGACCGATGCGGCGGTGGACCTCACCATTGCGGTCCACGCCTTCGAGCACATCGCGGATGCCGAGGAATTGATGCGCGAGCTCTGGCGCATTTCGGCGCCCAATGCGCGGTTGATCGTGGTGGTACCGCGTCGGCGCGGCATGTGGGCGCAACGGGACAACACACCCTTCGGCACGGGCAATCCGTTCTCGGGGCCCCAGCTCGAAAAGCTGCTGCGCGACCATTCCTTCACGCCCGAAGCCTGGCGCGACGCGCTGTTCCTGCCGCCTTTCCATACCGGGCTCGTGCTCAAATCCACGCGCCTGTTCGAGCGCGGGCTGCGGGTTTTCGGGCCGACCTTTGCGGGGGTCACGATTGTGAAGGCGCGCAAGGAGGCGTTCCCGGCGGTGCCGCGGCGGCTGCGTGTCGAACGCTATATCCGCGTGCCGGATCTGGCGCCGCAGACGATCATGCAATTGCCGCCGAAGGTTTAGGGCGGTGGCGCGGACGGCTTACTTGCCACTCTCGCCAGTACCGCGGAACTTCCCCGGCCGTAGAGCCGGGGCCCACGGATAGCGCCACCCGGGTGGAGGGGTGCAATAGGCCCCGGGTCTTCGCCCGGGGAAGTGCGGTGGTGGGGAGGGTGGGGTGAGAGTGGAGCGTGAGGCAGGACGAGGGACGAGGGACGAGGGACGAGGGACGAGGGACGAGGGACGAGGGTGGAGATTTACCCGGCCCTTCCCCGCGACTTTCCACCCTCCCCTCCGGCTTTTCTTTGCGTTCGCGGCGACCTTTGAATATGGTCCGGCCCGGTCCATCCACCTTTCGTGAATCCATCCATGTCCGACCGTCCCGTACCCCGTCCAGGCCTGCTGACCATTGCGCCCTACGTTCCCGGCCGCTCGCAGGCGGCGCCGGGGGTTGCTCCGGTGAAGCTTTCGGCCAATGAGAGCCCGCTGGGCACGAGCCCGCGCGCGCTGCATGCCTTCAACCAGGCGGTTTCCGAAGGCCTCGAAATCTATCCGGAGGGGACCTCAAAACACCTGCGCGTGGCTTTGGGCGAGGTGAACGGGCTGGACCCCGACCAGATCCTTTGCGGCAACGGCTCGGACGATATCCTGCACCTTCTCGCCCAATCGTTCCTCGATGTCGGGCACGAGGCGATCATGAGCCGCTATGGCTTTTCGGTCTATCCGATCATCACCGCGGCGGCAGGCGCCACGCTGGTGGTTGCCGAGGAGACCGACTACACGGCCGATGTCGACGCCATGCTGGCGGCGGTGACCGAGCGCACCAAAATGGTGTTCCTAGCCAACCCCAATAACCCCACCGGCACCTACCTGCCGGCCGCCGAACTCGAGCGGCTGCACAGGGGCCTGCGCCCCGATATCCTGCTGGTCATCGACAGCGCCTATGCCGACTTCGTCACCGCCGGCGACTACACGGCCGGCATCGAGCTGGTCGACAATGCGCGCAATGTCGTCATGGTCCGCACCTTCTCCAAGATCGGGCTCGCCGCGGCGCGCGTCGGCTGGATGTATGGCCCGCGCGAGATCGTGGACCTGGTCAACCGCATCCGCAGCCCCTTCAACCTCAACCGCCCGGCCCAGTTCGCGGCGGCCGAAGCGGCGCGCGATATCGAGTTCAATACGCGCCTGCGCGAATACAATGCCGATTGGCGCGACTGGCTGAGCCAGAGCCTCAATTCCAACGAGATGCGCGTCGTGCCCAGCCAGGGCAATTTCATCCTCGTGCTGTTCCCCGACGCCGCCCGGGCCTCCGCGGCCTTCCAGGCGCTCTACCAGCAGGGCCTCATCGTGCGCGAAGTGGGGGAAAGCTACGGCATTCCCCACGGGCTGCGCATCAGCATCGGCCCCGAGGACGCCATGCGCCGGGTGGTCGGAATCTTGAAGGATTTTGGGGGTCGCCCGTGACGTTCGAAAAGCTCGCCCTGATCGGCATCGGCCTCATCGGCTCCTCGATCGCCCGCGCCGTGCGCCAGCATGGCCTGGCCAGAACCATCGCCATCTCGACCCGCAGTCAGGCGACGCTCGATGAAGCCAAAGCGCTTGGCCTCGGCGATATCTACGAGCGCGACCCGGCCAGGGCCGTCGAAGGCGCCGACCTCGTCATCCTCTGCACGCCTGTGGGCGCCTATGAGGCCGTGACGCGCGCCATCGCCGCCGCCCTCATGCCGGGCGCCATCGTCTCGGACGTAGGCTCGGTCAAGGAGCACGTGGTCAAGGTCATGAAGCCGCTGCTTCCCGCCAATGTCCACTTCATCCCCGGCCACCCCATTGCCGGCACCGAGCATTCGGGGCCGTCGGCGGGCTTTCCGGAACTCTTCATCAACCGCTGGTGCGTGCTGACGCCCGAGGCGGGGACCGATCCCGAGGCGATCGACAAGCTCGTCGGCTTCTGGCGGGCCCTGGGCTCGAACGTCGAAGTGATGGATCCGGCGCACCACGACATGGTGCTGGCCATTACCAGCCACATTCCGCACCTCATCGCCTACAACATCGTGGGCACGGTGGCGGACCTCGAAACGTCGACCAAGTCCGAAGTCATCAAGTTCTCGGCCTCGGGCTTCCGCGACTTCACCCGCATCGCCGCCAGCGATCCGGTGATGTGGCGCGACGTGTTCCTCACCAATCGCGACGCGGTGCTCGAAATGCTCGGGCGCTTCAACGAGGACCTGTCCTCGCTCCAGCGCGCCGTGCGCAACGGCGACGGGCCGGCGCTCGAAGCGCTCTTCACCCGCACCCGCGCCATCCGCCGCTCGATCATCAATGCCGGCCAGGAAACCGCAGCGGCGGACTTCGGACGCCCGCACGGGACCGATACGCCTGCCCCGGCGCCGGCCGAGACGGTGCAGCGCGACCATGGTGGCGGCGAGGACGCCTAGGGTCCGTACTCAATTGCACCGGTAGATGAGGTTGCGATGGCCGCCCCCCCCGGACTTCCCCGGAAGTTCAGTGGTTGTGGCGCGGCAGACGGACAGCGCTTCCGTTGGAATCGGATGGGGAAATAAGCGCTCCGGGGGCGCCGGGACTTATTGAGTACGGACCCTAGGCTGCCCTAGAGCAGCGGCGGGACCATGCCGACGGGGATGAGGCCGACCAGCACGACGCCGCCGCGCATCGTGATGGTCTGCCCATAGGAGCCATCAGGGGCCTGCTGGCCCAGCATGATGTTGCGAACCTGCGCCGGAATGCGATCGCCCAGCCGCTCGACGATGCCGCGCGAGGAGAGCTGCACCTGACCCTGTGGGCGCATCTGTTCGTCGAGCCCGACATCGCCCGAGGTCCTGATGAAGTTCTCGCCATCGCTGGCCTGGACGTTGACGAGCTTGACCGTGCCGCCGGCGCCCTGCCAGCGGCGGATGGCGTCGCCCTCTGCCATGAGCCGCACATCGTCGGGCAGGCCATTGATCTCGGCCTCGACGCTCACCTTGCCGTCGGCAATCTGCAGACCCGGCATGACGAGGTTTTCGAGCGGCGCATAGACCGCTAGCGCCGCCAGGCCCTTGGCGGGCTCGTGGCGCTCGGGAATATCGATGAGGTGAAGTTCGGCCAGACTAGCCTTGGCGATGAGCTCGTCGCTCGGCAGCGTGTTGTAGAAGGCAGGGTTCTCGACATGCACCGAGACGCGCGCGATTCGCCAGCTGTCGAGCCGCACGCTGGCCTGGGCGAGGCCAAAATCGAGCCGCTGCTCATTACCCGAGAAGGCGTCCTTGAGGACGAGCGGGGAGCTGGCGATGAAGAGGGCGTGGGTGGGCTGGTAGACGAGCACGCTGCCGCGGATCTCGGCGAGCTGGGCGGTCACATCCTGCATCTGGACCGTCGCGCCCTTGCACACCACATCCATGGCGAAGGGATAACCACCGGTCGAGAGCTCCGCACAGGTGATTTTCGGGTCGCTGACGCCATCGCCATTTGCCAGGTTCGCCACTTGCTTTTCGACTTGGCTTGCAACGAAAAGCCAGGCGCCGGTCCAGGCGAGCACGACCAGGGCAACGATGACGGCTAGGATGATGATTCGCTTCATGGCTCATCTTTCTATCTGGCCGCCCTGCGCTCGTCACGCTCCGGCGCCAGATTGATCGCGCAAGCGAACAGGTTCAGGTTAGAGACATGGACGCGCCATACGATACGACTTCGCACTGGGTTTTCGGCTACGGTTCCCTCATCTGGAATCCGGGCTTCCGCTTCGCCCGCAGCCAGCTGGCGCTGCTGCGCGGGGCGCACAGGAGCCTGTGCATCTATTCCACCCACCATCGCGGCACGCCCGAGCAGCCGGGCCTGGTTTTCGGCCTTGTCCATGGCGGCTCATGCCAGGGCATGGCCTTCGAGGTGAGCCATGAGGACTGGAGCGCGGTCAACGCCTACCTGCGCGAGCGCGAGCAGGTGACGGCGGTCTATCGCGAGGCGCTGCGGCCCGTGCAACTGGCCGATGGCCGCTCGGTCGCGGCGCTGACCTATCTCGTGGATGAAAGCCATATCCAGTTCGCCGGGCGGCTCGCGGTCGAGGAGCAATTGCGCCTCGTGCGGCATAGCGCCGGCTCGTCAGGCCCCAATACGGAATACGTGGTCAACACCGCCGATCACCTCGAACGGCTGGGCATACGCGACCGCGGATTGCTGGAATTGACGCGCCTGCTCAGGAATGGCGCAAGCGAAGCCGCCTGAAGCTCAGGCGGCCGAAAGCGTGGCGGGCTCGGCCCCTTCGAGATCCCAGATCACCGTCATGCGGGCCACTTCGTCATCGGGCGCGGCAAGGCTGAAGACGCGATCGGCGCAATCCATGGCGAGGCGGAAACGGGCGCGGCTCTGCTGGTCGTTGATGACATCGTCGATCGAGCCGACCCAGAGGACGAGCGAACCGCTGGCGATGACATAGAGCTTGCCGGGGACGAGCGCGAAATTGTCGAAGCGCTCGACAACCAGCCCATAGGCGCGGCCGGATTTGCCTTTCCAGCTCACGCCCCGCGGAAAGACGGAAACCTTACTGATCTGGTCGAGCGCCGGCACCATGACTGCCCCCTGCATCGCGAAGAGAACAAAAATAGAACAAATTGAACGTTCGTGTCAAGGTCCGCTGCAATGACAGCTATATGTATGGCTTTGCATCCAATCGCTGTCAATATGTAGTGTCAGGCCGAACGACCGCTCCGAAGCCGTGCCGCCGCGATACGCGCCTCGAGTTCGGGCGTCATCGGGCGGCTCAGCCCCTTGTCTACGGCATCCAACGCGAGCCGGTCCGAATTGGTTTCAATGCTCTCAATGAGTTGGCGCTGAAATTCTTCGAGCGACAGGCCCGGCTGGATGGGCGGCAGGAACTGGGCGCGGGCGGTGCCCGGCCAGAGGATCAGCGAATTGCGCCCCCAGAAGAGTCCGGAATTGAGCGCCACCGGCACGACGGGCACGCCCAGCTCCACATACATGCGGGCGAGGCCGTATTTGTAGTCGGGCTCGGCCAGCGGCGCCCGGCGCGTTCCCTCGGGGAAGATGATGATGCGGCAGCCCCGCGCCAGCGCCCCGCGCGCATCGTCCATCATGGCGGGAATGGCCTGCCCGCCGCGGGAACGATCGATGGTGATGGTATCGAGCGAGGACGCCGCCCAGCCGAAGAACGGAATGTTCATCAGCTCCTTCTTGGCGATGAAGGCCGGCCGGATCGTATAGGGGAGGATGGCGAAGATATCCCAGTCGCTCTGGTGCTTGGCGGCGAGAATGCAACCGCCGGGCGGGATGTTCTCGCTGCCGGTAACCTCGGTGCGGATGCCCACGATCCCGCGCAGCAGCGCCTTGTTGGACTCGCCCCAATACTGGCCGATGCGCCAGTTGAGCTCGACCCGGCGCCGCGCGACGATGGCGATGGTGCCCACAACGATGGCGAGGATGACCGTCTGCCCCAGGAACAGCAGATAGAAGAGCGCCGAACGCAAGGACTGCACGACCAAGAAAGCCTCCAAGTATCCGGAACTTTGTAAGGCGTGTTTGGGAGTTTGGCGAGAAGGCCGTGTGTGAGGCTATCCCCACCCCTGTCCCCTCCCCGCAAGGGGGAGGGAGATCAGGTGTCGATATCGTGCCCGACGGATCGAGAGGTGGGCTTACGAAATCTCGCTGAGGAAGCGGCGCACGGTCATGCGGGAGGTAATGGCCGTGAGCGCGGCGATGACGGGGACCACGGCGGCGATGCCGATGATGCCATCCCAACCCAGCGCGAAGGTGCCGAAGAAATAGCCGATCTGCGTGCCCGCGACGTCGGGCGCGACATTGCCCACGGTCGTTGCGACGAGGAAGAAGAAGAGGATCGCGGCCAGCCCGCCGATCACCCCGCCGCGCAGGCCGATGGAGAGGAACCGCCCCTGGAATTCACCGGCAATGAAGGCATTGGACGCGCCGATGAAATGCAGCACGTCCACGATCTCGCGGTTGGAGGCCATGGTGCCGCGCGTGGCGAAGATGATGGCCAGGACCGTGGCGACGCCAATAAGCGAGAGCACGAGCAGGCCCGAAACCACGATCGTGCCGGCCATGGTGTTGAGCTGCTGGCGCCAGGCGGCGTGCGTATCGAGGCTCGCGCCCTTCACGGCCTTGAGGTCTTCGGTGAGCTTGGCGATATCGGCGTCTTCGGGATCGGAGAGTTCGACGACGACGAGCCGCGGCACTTCGATGGCCGAGAGGTCGAGCCCGGCGCCCAGCCAGGGTTCGAGAAGTTTGAGATTTTCCGCTTCCGAGAGCGCGTGGGCGCTGGCGACGCCGGGGGTCGCCTCGGCGAGGGCCACGGCGGTGCGCAGGTTCGATTCCATCACCTCGCCCTCGACTGGGCGGATCTGGATGGTGACTTCGCGGCCGACCTCGGCCGACCAGCCCATGGCCGATTTCTGCACCAGCACGACGCCGCCGAGCGTCAGCGCCATGAGGAAGGTCATGATGGCGATAAGCAGCAGCAACGTGCGGCCGGCGACCGAGCCTTCCGGGACGACGGGTGTCGAGCGCGAGCGGCTCAGCGCCTTGGCGATCGCCGGCTTGGCCCTGGGTTTCGGCGGCACCTGCTTGACGGCGGCGGGACGGGCCGGCTTGGCGGCTTTCGCGCGGGAGGCGTTGACGACCTTAGGCATGGATCTTCACCCCGCCATCGCGCAGCACCATGCGCGGATAGTCGAACTTGTCGAGGAGCGGCAATTCGTGGGTGGCAAGGATTATCGTCGTGCCCGAGCGGTTGAGCTCGGCGAAGAGGTGAACCAGGCGCTCGGAAAGCTCGGGATCGACATTGCCCGTGGGCTCGTCCGCCAGCAGCAGTTCGGGCCGGGCGATGACGGCGCGGGCGATGGCCGCGCGCTGCTTCTCGCCGCCCGAAAGCAGGGAGGGATGGGCCTCCATGCGCTGGCCGAGACCGACCCAGCGCAGCAATTCCTCGACATTGTCTCGGTAATCGCTTTCCGGCTGGCCGAGGACACGCAGCGGCAGCGCCACGTTCTCATAGGTGGTGAGGTGGTCGAGCAGGCGGAATTCCTGGAAGACGATGCCGATATGGCGTCGCATCTGCAGCAGGCGATCCTGATCGAGCTTGGTCACATCCTGCCCGAACATGGTAATGCGCCCGCGCGAGGGCTTTAGCGACAGCAGCAGCAGGCGCAGGAGGGATGTCTTGCCGGAGCCGGACGGCCCGGTGAGGAAGTGGAACGTACCCGGCTCGACCTTGAAATTGAGGTCCTTCAAGACCTCCGGTCCCTGCCCGTAGCGCAGTCCCACATCGTTAAATTCGATCAATGCGCAACTCTCCGAATCAGCGCTTGGCGGCATCATAGAGCAAAAGCGCGGGAGATGCGGCGCAACTGGACGTGTGGGGTGGTGGTTAGTGTGTGAGGCGCGCTGTTCGCTCCGCACCCACCGCACTTCCCCGGGCGAAGACCCGGGGCCCACGGATGGCGCCACTCGGGTGGAGGGGTGCAATAGGCCCCGGCTCTGCGGCCGGGGAAGTTCCGTGTGTGAGGCGGCTGCGTACTTCCACAGCACTCGCGGCCGGGGGTCGAAGGGGAACTAGTCCCCCTTCTTGACCTTCAACGGTCCGACCATGTTCTCCGGCTTCACTTCCGCATCGAATTCTTCAGCCGTCAGCAGACCGAGCTCGATCGCCGATTCCTTGAGGGTGGTTCCCTTCTTGTGGGCGTTCTTGGCGATCTTGGCGGCGTTGTCGTAGCCGATCTTGCGGTTGAGCGCGGTGACCAGCATCAGCGAATTGTTGAGATGTTCGTTGATGCGCTTGCGGTCGGGCTCGATGCCGATGGCGCAATTGTCGTTGAACGACACCGCGGCGTCGGCAAGGAGGCGGACCGATTGCAGGAAGTTGTAGGCAATGACGGGCTTGAAGACGTTGAGCTCGAAATTGCCCTGGCTGGCGGCGATGCCGATGGCGGCGTCATTGCCCATGACGTGGACGGCGACCATGGTCATGGCCTCGGACTGGGTCGGGTTGACCTTGCCGGGCATGATCGAGGAGCCGGGCTCGTTCTCGGGAATGGTGAGTTCGCCCAGGCCCGAGCGCGGACCGGAAGCCAGCCAGCGCACGTCGTTGGCGACCTTCATGAAGGCGACGGCCAGTTGCTTCAACGCCCCCGAGGCGCCGACAAAGGCGTCGTGGCCGGCCATGATGGCGTATTTGTTGGGGCCGGTGACGAAATCGCGGCCGGTGAGAGTGGCGATTTCCTTGGCGACCGTGACAGCGTAGTCCGGGTGGGCGTTAAGGCCGGTGCCGACAGCGGTGCCGCCCAGCGCTAACTCCTTGAGCTGCGGGAGCGTCGCCTTGATGGCGGCCAGCGCATAATCGATCTGGGCGACCCAGCCGCTCATTTCCTGGCCGAGGGTCATCGGCGTCGCGTCCTGAAGGTGCGTGCGGCCGATCTTGACGATGCCCATGAACTCTTCGCTCTTTTCATGGAGCGTGTTGCGCAGCTTTTCGACGCGATGGATGAGGTAGCCCTCGATCGCCTCGACGGCCGCGATGTGCATGGCGGTGGGATAGGTGTCGTTGGACGACTGGCTCATATTGACGTGGTCATTGGGGTGGACGGGCTTCTTGGAGCCCATCACGCCACCGGCCATCTCGATGGCGCGGTTGGAGATCACCTCGTTGACGTTCATGTTGGACTGGGTGCCCGAGCCGGTCTGCCAGACGACGAGCGGGAAGTGGTCGGCAAGCTCGCCGGCGATCACTTCGTCGGCGGCAGCGACGATGAGGTCGCGCGTGGTGTCATCGAGGAGGCCGAGCTTGTTGTTGGCCAGCGCCGCGGCTTTCTTGAGGATGCCGAAGGCGTGGATGATTTCCTTGGGCATCTTCTCGCCGCCAATGTCGAAATTGGCGAGGCTTCGGGCGGTCTGGGCGCCGTAATACTTGTCGTTCGGCACGTTGATCGTGCCCATGGAATCGCTTTCTACGCGCGTCGTCATGCTTGGCTCCCCAGCGAATAAAACGAAACGGCCAGCCCCGCATGGGACTGGCCGTTACAAAGAGTTTCAGTCCCGCTTGCGCAAGGAGCTTACTTCTTGGCCTCAAGAATCTGCCGGCCGCGATACATGCCGGTCTTGAGGTCGACGTGATGCGGGCGACGCAGCTCGCCGGAATCCTTGTCCTCGACATAGGTCGAGGCACTGAGGCCGTCAGCGGAACGGCGGAAGCCACGCTTCATCGGCGAGGTCTTGCGTTTTGGCACTGCCATGGTCGTTACTCCACCATAAATTGCATAGGAACCCAGCCGGACTGCCGCCCGGGGGCGCAAAGGCTGGTCCTGAATTGGATTTGCCGGTTCTATATAGACTCTTTTCGCGCTTGGCTAGACCCAAATCGGCCCGAAAAACGGGGCTATTTGAGGCAGTCGATCCGCGCTCCAGCCAGCCGCGCCCGCCCCTCGACCACCTGCGCCACCTTGAGGAGCTGGGCGGAGGGTTTGCCGGGCTTGCGGAGCCGCGGATTGGGCAGGGCGACCGCCATCAGCGACGCCTCGTGCCAGTCGAGGTCGGCCGAGCTCATGCCCAGCGCCTTTTGCGTGCCCGCCTCGATGCCGAACTCTCCCACAGGGCCCCATTGGGCGACGTTGAGGTAGATCTCCATGATGCGCTTTTTGGGCATGACCAGATCGATATAGAGCGCCAGCGGGATTTCGAGGCCCTTTCGCAGGAACGAGCGGTTGTTCCAGAGGAAAAGGTTGCGGGCCACCTGCATGGTGATGGTGGAGGCCCCGCGCGGCTCCCCGCCCTCGCGCCAGATGCGGAACTCGTCGCGCAGCGCGCCGATATCGACGCCCCAATGGCGGCAGAACTGGCCATCCTCGCTCATCATCACCGAGGCCTTGGCGGGCAGCGAGATGTCATTGATCGGCATCCAGGTGCGGTCGACCGGGTGGCCGGTGAAATGCCGGCGGATCATGGGGATCGAGACCGGATCGACGAAGTTGTAGACCGGCACGAGGATCAGCGGCACGAGAATGGGTAAGGCGATAATGAAGATAAGCGCATAGAGCACCCAGCGCCACCACCGACGACGGGGACGCTCTGCCTCCTTGGGCTCCTCGGGCGTGGCAGGTGCCTCTGCCGCCTCTTCCATGACCAAGACCTTCACACTGGACAGGACCGCCGCTGCGGTCCAAACCTTGCCCCGATAACGCGAACGGCCGGCAAGAACAACATGACCGACTTCCAATCCGAGCTTTCCGGCATTGCCAAGGCAATCGAGGCGGCGCTCGACGAGTATCTTTCGGCAGAGCGGCTGGGCGGTCCCGGCGCGCCCCCTGCCCGGCTGGTCAACGCCATGCGCCACGGCAGCCTCAATGGCGGCAAGCGGTTGCGGCCGCTGCTGGTGAAGCAGGCCGCGGCGGTGTTCGGGATGGAGCGCGAGCAGAGCCTTGTGGCCGGGCTCGCAGTCGAACTCATCCATTGCTATTCGCTGATCCACGACGACCTGCCGGCCATGGACGACGACGATTTCCGGCGCGGCCAGCCGACGGTCCACAAGGTTTTCGACGACGCCACGGCGATCCTGGCGGGCGATGCCCTGCTGACCCACGCCTTTGCGCTGCTGGCCGGCGAAAGCTGCCATGCCGACCCCGCCATCCGCGTAAAGCTGGTGGCGGAGCTGGCGGCGGGAGCCGGGGCCGGCGGCATGGTCGGCGGACAGATGCGCGACATCGAAGGCGAAAGCCGCGGCTTTTCGGAGGGCGAAATCGCCCAGATGCAGGCGATGAAGACCGGAGCCTTGATCCGCGCCTCGGTGCGCATGGGCGCGATCCTGGGCGGCGCCGACGCGGCGGCACTGACGGCGCTGACGCTTTACGGCGAGGCGGCAGGCCGCGCCTTCCAGCTTGCCGACGACATTCTCGATGTCACCGCCTCGGCGGAAACCATGGGCAAGGCAACGGGCAAGGACGCGGCGGCCGGCAAGCAGACGCTGGTGGCGCGGCTGGGCGTCGAGGCGGCGCGAAAACATCTCGATGGCATCATTGCGGAAGCCATAGCGGCGCTTGGCGCATTCGGGCCGGAAGCCGAGCCGCTACGGGCGACGGCGCGCTATTTCGGGAGCCGGACCACGTGAAGTTGCTGGCGGTCAACCTCGGCAAGCCGGAGCGCATTCCCTCCAAGACGGGAATGACCGGCATCTTCAAGCGCCCGCAGACAGGCCCGCTGCGGATCGGCAAGCTCGGGCTCGAGGGCGACGCCGTGCTCGACCGCAAGCATCATGGCGGGGTGGATCAGGCGATCTACGTCTATTTCCAGTCCGACTATGACTTTTGGGACAAAGAGATGGGCACGAAGATCCAGCCGGGGACGTTTGGCGAGAATCTCACCATCGACGGCGTCGACGGCATGGCGGTGTGCGTCGGCGACCGTTTCGCGATTGGCGAGGTGGTGCTGGAAGTCACCTCGCACCGCACGCCCTGCTCGGTCTTTGCCGCGCGCATGGGCGACCCCAGATGGGTAAAGACCTTTCACCGCGCCGGACGGCCGGGGGCCTATTGCCGGGTGATCGCCGAGGGCGCGGTTGAGGCCGGCATGGATGTGGGCTACCAGAAATTTACCGGCGAGCCGGTGACCATTTCCGAGCTTATGGCGCTCGACGGCGTGCGCGAGGTTCCGCGTGCCACGCTCGAACGGGCGCTGCGGGCGCCGGTGCATTACAAGATGCGCGACGATTACGAAGCGCGCCTCGCCTCCCTTTTTTGACCGACGAGATTTTTTGCAGCGATGTCACTCGAAACCGTAAAGGCCGACCTGGCCGCCCGCGCTCCCGACCTCATTGTCATGGTGACCGACGATTCCACCGCCACGGTGGAGCTGGCGGCGCAGGTGCACGGGGTCGAACCCGGCCAGATCGCCAAGACGCTGTGCATCCGCGTCAATGGCGAGGTCTTTCTGCTGGTGACGCGCGGCGATGCGCGGCTCGACAATGGGAGGGCCAAGGCCGCGTTCGGCGGGCGTCCGCGCATGCTGGGCGCCGAAGAGGTCGAGGAATTGACCAGCCACAAGGTGGGCGGCGTGTGCCCGTTCGGGCTGCCGGGGCCGATGACGATTTATCTCGATGAATCGCTCAAGGTTTATGACGAGGTGATCCCGGCGGGCGGCTCGACGCACGCATCGGTGCGGCTGAAGCTGGAGCGGTTGGCGGAGTTGGTGGGGGGTAAGTGGGTGAGTGCTTGTCAGGTGCCGACGGCTGAGGTGGTTGGGTAGGAAGACCGACGCCTTTGGCCTTCCCCCTCCCTAGCCCTCACCACGAGGGGGAAGGAGACGATGGGGGAGGACGTGCTTGCAGTGCTCTTCACTCTCCACGACCACTGCACTTCCCCGGCCGCAGAGCCGGGGCCTATTCACACCTCCACCCGAGTGGCGCCATCCCTGGGCCCCGGGTCTTCGCCCGGGGAAGCGCGGTGGGTGGGGAACGAATTGCGGTCTCATCGGGGCGTTGGCGCCGCGTCCCCGCACTTTGCCATGACGATGGCTACTCGGCGGCTTCCTTCGCCCCGGCCCCGAACTTCTTCTCGATATAGTCCGCCACCATCACCTTGAACTGATCGGCCACGTCGGCTCCGCGCAGGGTGGCGACCTTTTCGCCGTCGATGAAGACCGGTGCGGCCGGGGTTTCGCCGGTGCCGGGCAGCGAGATGCCGATATTGGCGTGCTTGCTTTCGCCCGGGCCGTTGACGATGCAGCCCATGACGGCGACCGAGAGGGTTTCTACGCCCGGATATTTTTCCTTCCAGTCGGGCATGGACGTGGTGAGGTGATCCTGGATTTCCTTGGCCAGGGTCTGGAACGTGGTCGAAGTCGTGCGCCCGCAGCCGGGGCAGGCCGCGACCACCGGCAGGAACTGGCGGAAACCCATGGTCTGCAGCAATTCCTGGGCGACGCGCACTTCCTGCGTGCGGTCGCCGCCCGGTTCGGGCGTCAGGGAAATGCGGATGGTGTCGCCGATCCCCTGTTGCAGGAGAATGCCGAGCGCCGCCGAGGAGGCGACGATGCCCTTCGAACCCATGCCCGCTTCGGTAAGGCCGAGATGGAGCGCGTAGTCGCAGCGGGCGGCGAGGTCCTGATAGACCGCGATGAGGCTCTGGACGTCGGATACCTTGGTCGAGAGGATGATCTTGTCGCGGCCAAGGCCGATTTCCTCGGCGCGCGCCGCCGACAGCAAGGCCGACTGGATGATGGCTTCGCGCTGCACGGCGGCGGCCGAGACGGGCGCGGCCGCACTGGCATTCTCGTCCATGAGACGGGTCAGCAGCTCTTCGTCGAGCGAGCCCCAGTTGACGCCGATGCGGACCGGCTTGTCGTATTTGAGGGCGAGGTCGATGAGGGTCGAGAACTGCGTGTCCCGCTTGGCCTTGAAGCCGACATTGCCCGGATTGATACGGTATTTCGCCAAGGCCTCGGCGCAGGCCGGGTGGTCCGTGAGAAGCTTGTGGCCAATGTAATGAAAGTCGCCGACCAAGGGCACGTCGATGCCGCGGGCGAGCAGGCGGTCGCGGATATGGGGGACGGCGGCGGCGGATTCGTCGCGATCCACGGTAATGCGCACGATTTCCGAACCGGCGCGCCAGAGTTGGGCCACCTGGCGGGTGGTCGCCTCGATGTCGGCGGTATCGGTATTGGTCATCGACTGGACGACGATGGGGTTGTCGCCCCCCACGATCACGCCGCCGACATTGACGTCAACCGAATGCCTGCGGGAAGCCGCGCCTGCCATGGATCACTCCTTGTAACGAGGAGAGGAAATAAGCCTTTGCCGGTAAGCGCGCAATGTTACGTTTGTGTGATGGTCGCGCCGAGCCTTGATCGCTGGGCACGGGGCACCATCTATCAGGCATGAGCAAGCTTTCTCCCCTCGCCGCCTTCGGGCAGTTCGCCGCCGGTCGCCTGTTCCTCTTCCGCAAGGAGGTCGGGACGCTGTTCCGCGCTTTCTTCCATCCCGCGACGCCGTTCTCGCTCAAGGCGGCGATGCTGTTCGTGGTGTTCTACCTCGTGAGCCCTTTCGACCTCATTCCGGATTTCATTCCGTTGGCCGGTTGGATGGATGACCTGGTGCTGGTGCCGCTGGCAGTGAGCTTCATCGTCAGCCTGCTGCCGCTCGAAGTGACGGGCAAGAAGGTGCCGGTGACGGCTCCGGCTCCTCGCCGCTGATCGACAAGCGATATCAACGGCCCTAGCATCGCCCGCGATTCTAAAAGGGATGCGGGCGATGTCGTTTCAGGCCTATCTGGACACTATCAAGGAAAAGACCGGCAAGGGTCCCTCCGACTTCATCGCGCTCGCCCGCGCCAAGGGTTTTCTCGAACCCGGCACCAAGGCCACCCAGATCGTGGACTGGCTCAAGGACGAGTATGACCTCGGCCGTGGCCATGCCATGGCGATCGTGGCGATCCTCAAGGATTCCCAGACGCCGCGCGGCTCGGTGGACGAACGCATCGAAAAGCTGTTTTCGGGCAGCAAGGCCAGCTGGCGCGAAACCTATGAAGGTCTTCTCAATCGCCTGTCGAGCCTGGGTGAGATCGGCACCGGGCCGACCGATACCTATGTGAGCCTGCTGCGCGGCAAGAAGAAGTTCGCCATCCTGCAGCCGGGCGCGGCCCATCTCGATATCGGCATCAAGCGCAAGGACGAGCCGGCGACCGAGCGGTTCGCGGAAGCGGGCAGCTGGAACTCCATGGTGACGCACCGCGTACGCGTGACCGATGCCAGGGAGATCGATGCCGAGGTGATGGATTGGCTGAAGAAGGCGTTTGAAGCAGCTAAATAAGGCCACTGCCGGTTTCTGACAGCGGGGCCTGCCAGACCTGAGACATCAGGAGAGCCCCAAAATGCCAAAATACTGGATCGCCGTCGCTTCGGCCGACCATGCCCGCAAGGGCAAGGCCGGTTTCATGCAGGTCAACCACGGCAAGGCCGCCCCGCTCCGGCGCATCAGCCCGGGCGATGGCGTGGTCTATTATTCCCCGACGGTAACGCTTGGCGGCAAGGACCGGCTGCAGGCGTTCACGACCATCGGCCGGGTCAAGCCGGGAGAGATTTATCCAGGCGAGATGGGCGGATGGACGGCATATCGGCGCGATGTCGAATATTTCGATGCGCGCGAGGCGCCGATTGCGCCGCTATTGCCGGAACTGGAATTCACGCGCGGCCGGACGAACTGGGGCTACCAGATGCGGTTCGGGCTGTTCGAGATCAGCGCGCATGATTTCGGGGTGATCGCGGAGGCGATGGGCGTGGAGATCGCAGATATTTCCGTGGATCCAGGTCCGCCCACCGCACTTCCCCGGACTTGATCCGGGGCCTATTGCATCGCGCCACTCGGGTGGAGATATCCGTGGGCCCCGGGTCTTCGCCCGGGGAAGTGCGTGGATGGGGGGCGAAGTGGAGAACGCACCAAAAGTAAGGGGCGCCGCAGCGCCCCTTTTTCTTTATTCGAACCGGACCAGCAGGTCCTTGGCGTCGATCTGGTCGCCCGGCTTGACCAAGACCTCGGCGATGACGCCGTCGGTTTCCGCGTGGATGGCGGTTTCCATCTTCATCGCTTCGATCGAGAGCAGCACGTCGCCGGCGACGACCGGCTGACCGGCCTTGACGGCGAGGGTCGAGATGACGCCCGGCATCGGGGCACCGACCTGCTTGGCGTCGCCGAGCGCCGCCTTGGGACGGGCGACGATCTCGCCGGCCTTGAGGCGATCGGGCACGGTGATGGTGCGCGGCTGGCCGTTGAGGTCGAAGAAGACGCGGACCATGCCCTTGTCGTTGGTCTCGGCGCGGCCGAGATATTGCAGCACCAGCGTCTTGCCCTTTTCGAGATCGATGAAGAGCTCTTCACCGTCCTCCAGGCCATAGAAATAGACCGGGGTCGGCAGCGCTTCGGTCGGGCCGTACTTGTCCTGCGTCTTGACGAAGTCCGAATAGACCTTCGGGTACATGAGGTAGGACGCCAGGCGCTTGTCGTCGATCTTGATGCCGGTGGCGTCCTCGGCCTTCTTGCGCTCTTCGAGGAGATCGACGTCCTTGAGGTAGGAGCCGGGGCGCTCGGTCATCGGGGTGCGGCCCTTGAGGACCTTCTTCTGGAGCGCTTGCGGGAACCCGCCGGGGGGCTGGCCGAGATCGCCGGCAAAGAAGCCGACGACGGAATCGGGGAAGGCCACGTCGCGATTGGGGTCTTCCACATCCGCGCGCGTCAGGCCCGAAGAGACCATGGCGAGCGCCATGTCGCCCACGACCTTGGAGGACGGGGTGACCTTGACGATATCGCCGAACATCTGGTTGACGTCGGCATAGGTCTGGGCGACCTCGTGCCAGCGGCTTTCGAGACCCAGCGAGCGCGCCTGTTCCTTGAGATTCGTGAACTGGCCGCCCGGCATTTCGTGCAGGTAGACTTCCGAGGCACCCGAGCGCAGGTCGCTCTCGAAGGCGCGGTACTGCGTACGCACGCCTTCCCAATAGAACGAGATCTGGCGGATGGCGCTGGAATCGAGCTCGGGATCGCGCTCGCTGCCCTCGAGGGCGGCGACGAGCGAGCCGAAGGTCGGCTGAGAAGTCGTGCCGGAAAGCGCGTCCATCGCCGCATCGACTGCGTCGACGCCCGATTCCACCGCCGCCAGGATCGTCGCGGCGGAGGCGCCGGACGTGTCGTGGGTGTGGAAATGGATCGGCAGGCCGATTTCCTGCTTGAGGGTCGAGATGAGCTTGCGGGCAGCGGCGGGCTTCAAGAGTCCGGCCATGTCCTTGAGGCCGAGAACATGGGCGCCGGCAGCTTCCAGTTCCCTGGCGAGCGCCACGTAATACTTGAGGTCGTACTTGGAGCGGTCGGGATCGAGGAGGTCGCCCGTGTAGCAGATGGCGCCTTCGGCGACCTTGCCGGATTCGATGACGGCGTCGATCGAGACGCGCATGTTCTCGACCCAGTTGAGGCAGTCGAAGATGCGGAAGATATCGACCCCGCCGGCCGCCGCCTCGCGCACGAAGAACTTGACGACGTTATCCGGGTAATTGGTGTAGCCCACCCCGTTGGAGCCGCGCAGCAGCATCTGCGTCAGGATGTTGGGCGCGCCTTCGCGCACCTTGGCCAGACGCTCCCACGGGTCTTCGTTGAGGAAGCGCATGGAGACGTCGAACGTCGCCCCACCCCAGCATTCGAGCGAGAAGAGGTTGGGCAGGCCGCGGCTATAGGCCTGGGCGATGCGCGTGATGTCGAACGAGCGCATGCGCGTGGCCAGCAGCGACTGGTGCGCATCGCGCATGGTGGTGTCGGTGAAGAGCACGCGGCTCTGCGCCTTCATCCAGTTGGCCAGGCCCCTGGCGCCATCGCGCTCCAGCACCTGCCGGCTTCCCTCGATGATGGTCAGCGGCTCGAACTCGGGCACGACGGGCTTTAACGCATCGGCCGGCGGCCGCGGGCGGTCGCGCACTTCCGGGTGCCCGTTGACGGTGACGTCGGCGATGTAAGTGAGAAGCTTGGTGGCGCGGTCCTGGCGACGCTTGATGTCGAAGAGCTCGGGCGTCGTGTCGATGAAGCGCGTCGTGTAGTGGTTGTTGACGAAATCGGGGTGCGTGATGATGTTTTCGAGGAACGCCAGGTTCGTCTGCACGCCGCGAATACGGAACTCGCGCAGGGCGCGATGCATGCGCGCGATCGCTTCTTCAGGCGAGGGCGCCCAGCAGGTGACCTTTTCGAGCAGAGGATCGTAGAACCGGGTGATGACCGCGCCCGAATAGGCGGTGCCGCCATCCAGCCGCACGCCGAAACCGGTGGCCTCGCGATAGGCGGTGATGCGGCCATAATCTGGAATGAAGTTCTCTTCCGGGTCCTCGGTGGTGATGCGGCACTGGATGGCATGGCCGTTGAGGCGAATGTCTTCCTGCCGGGGAACACCGGATTCGGGCGTGCCGATGACGGCGCCTTCGAGGAGCCGGATCTGCGCCTTGACGATGTCGATGCCGGTCACGACTTCGGTGACGGTGTGCTCGACCTGGATGCGCGGGTTGACCTCGATGAAGTAGAACTTGTCGGTATCGGCATCCATGAGGAATTCGACGGTACCGGCGCCGCGATAATTGGCGGCATTGCCGAGCCGCAGCGCGGCGCCCGTGAGATCGTCGCGAACCGCCTGCGAGAGATAGGGTGCGGGGGCGCGCTCGACCACCTTCTGGTTGCGGCGCTGCACCGAGCAATCGCGCTCGAAGAGGTGGACGAGGTTGCCGTGGTCGTCGCCGACCAGCTGCACTTCGACGTGCCGGGCGCGCTCGATCAGCTTTTCGAGATACATCTCGTCCTTGCCGAACGCGGCCTTGGCCTCGCGCTTGCCTTCCGACACTTCGTGGCGGAGATCGCCCTCGTTCATGATGCGGCGCATGCCGCGCCCGCCGCCGCCCCAGCTCGCCTTGAGCATGAGCGGGTAGCCGATCTCGGCGGCCATTTTTGCGACCTCATCGAGATCGTCGGGGAGGGCGTCCGTCGCGGGCACCACCGGCACGCCCGAGGCAATGGCCATATTTCTGGCCGCAACCTTGTTGCCCAGATCGCGCATAGTCTGGGCACGCGGGCCGATGAAGATGATGCCGGCATCTTCACACGCATCGGCGAATTCGGGGCTCTCGGAGAGAAGGCCATAGCCGGGGTGGATGGCGTCCGCGCCCGAAATACGGGCGATGCGGATATATTCGTCGATCTGCAGATACGCTTCGACCGGGCCCTTGCCCTTGCCGATGAGATAGGCCTCGTCGGCCTTGAAACGATGGAGCGCCAGCTTGTCTTCTTCGGCATAGACGGCAACCGTCTTCATGCCCAGTTCATTGGCGGCACGGAATACGCGGATCGCGATCTCTGAACGGTTCGCGACAAGTATTTTCTTGATCGGCATCGATTTAACTCGAGCTTAGAGGGGAAAAGGGCCCGCCAATGCGAGCCCGTCGAAACGGCGCTTGGCGCGCCTTTTATTTGGTGAGGTGACCGGCCAGGTGACTCATGTCGTAGCCGGCACCCGCCGCTTGGGCGATGATGTCGGCTCCGTCCATTTCCCCGGCCTGGCTCAGCGCCCAGAGCGTGGTGGACCGTGTCCCCGAACGGCAGAAGGCAAAGACCGGCCCATCGCTCCCCTCAAGCGCGGCCCGGGTCTTTTCGACCATGTCGGGTGTGACGCCGTCCCGCCCGAGCGGAATGGCAACATAATTGAGCCCGGCGGCCTTGGCGGCCGCTTCGATCTCGACGCTCGCCGGCTGGTCCGGCGATTCGCCGTCGGGGCGATTATTGATAATGGTGGTAAAGCCGGCGGCTTTGAGTGCGGAAACATCCTCGGGCAGTATCTGCCCGGAAACGGTGATGGTGTCGTTGATCCGTTTCAGTTCCAACAATCGCACTCCCTTAGCGCTGCCAACGCGTCCCGGCGACCTTTATATCCACGGCATGGATGCGGAAGCAACTGCGACCAATGGGCAAGATATTATGCGGCGCGGGCACCAAGCGGAACGTTTTTGCGCGAAAGCGGCTGCGGACGCCCGAGGAGGAATCCCTGGAAATGCGTGCAGCCGGCGGCCTTGAGAAGCTCGAGCTGTTCGGCCGTTTCCACGCCCTCCGCCACGATCTCGATGCCCGAGACCCGGCCGATCTCGCAGATGGCGGCGACGAGCACGTTGTCGACCGGATTATCGGCCAGGTTGGCCACATAGGACCGGTCGATCTTGAGCACGTCGAACGAGAACTTCTTGAGATATTCGAGGCTGGCATGCCCTGCCCCGAAATCATCGATCGCCACCCGCACGCCCAGCTCGCGCAGCGCGGCAAGGTTGCGCTCCTCCACCCCGCCTGACTTGAGCGGCACGGTTTCCGTGACCTCGATGGTGAGCCGTTTCCCCTCGATGCCGGTATCGGCGACGATGGCCGCGAAGCGCTCGGCAAAGTCGGAGCGACGCAATTGCGCGGCCGAGACGTTGATCGAAAGGCGCGGCGCGCCCAGGGCCTCGATATCGAGGCAGGCCCGGCGCAGCACCCATTCGCCCAGCCGGCTGATGAGGTCGCTCTCCTCGGCGATATGGATGAACTCGCTCGGCGGCACGGTGCCCCGCACCTTGTGCTGCCAGCGCACCAGGGCCTCGTGCGATTGCAGGCGCCCTTCGACGTCGAAGACCGGCTGGTAGTGCAGGTCGAGCTCGTCGAGGATGATCGCGGCGCGCAGCTCGCGCTCGATGAGCCGCTTGTGGCGGACATCGGTGAGCATTTCCGGATCGAAGGCCATGACCCGGTGCCGTCCGGTGCGCTTGCCCTCATAGAGCGCAAGATCCGCCAGCGAGATGAGCTGGTCGGGAAAGGCGCTGTCCTCGGGGGAGAGCGAAATGCCGATCGTGGCGCTCAGCCGCACCTGCCGCCCGGCAACCGCCACCGGCGCATTGAGCGCCGCGAGCACCTGCTGGCCGATGGCGACGGCCGCTTTCTTGGAGCCGCATCCTTCAAGGAGAATACCGAATTCATCCCCGCCCAGCCGCCCGATCAGCGCCTGCGGCGCCACGGCGGCAATGGCGCTGACGAGGTGCTTGAGCGCGGCATCGCCTGCCCCGTGCCCGTCTCCGTCATTGAGGGTCTTGAGGTGATCCATATCGATCTGGAGATAGGCGACCGGCGCGGCCGCCTCGCCCGAAACGCGCGCCTTGAACTCGCCGAGAAAGGCCGCGCGGGAGAGTGCGCCGGTGAGGCCGTCATAGCGGGCCCGGTCGGCCACGGCCATGCGGTCGGCGGCGAAGGCATAGAGCCGGCGGCGCAATACGAGGAAGGAGGCGATGAGGAGGCCGAAGACGGTGACGAGAGAAAGTGCGGCGCCGCCCAGCAGCAGCGCATCAATGGTGTCGCGATCACTGGCGAGGACGAAAGCGGCGATGATGAGGATGAAGGGAAGCGGCACGACGCCGATGGCAATGGCGGCCAGGCGCGTATGGCTGTCGATGAGCGCTCGTGCCCCCGCGCGACGTCCCACTTTGCTCATTTGGCAAGCTCTCCCGGCTCATCCTGTCGAGAGGCTCCTGCCTCCCCGTCGACTGTCGCCGGGCAAAGCTTAAGGCTGCATGAAATCCGATCGGGGAACCTGCGTTTATCCCCTTGGAATCACTGGCGCTTTCTTGCCCCCGCGCGCGCCGGAGGGAAGACGAGTTTCATGACGTCTTCGTGACATTGCACCGCGAACCGGTGGTGTGGGTTAACCGGCCCTTACGGCGCGACCGCCCCGATCCAGGTGCGCCAGATATCGCCGCGCTCGGCGACGAACCGGTCGGCAATGCCCTCTTCGGTCGCCCCGGGCTCGGAGAGGCGGGCGAGCATGGTATTCATCTCGGCAACGGGAAGCGTGGCGCGCTGCAGGTAAGAGGCGACGCTGGGCGTATCGGTGAAAACCCATTCGGCCGCCGCGATCACCACCGAATCCGGCGCGAAGGCCGAGGGCTTCGGCGCCGCGCAGATGCGCGAGGCGAGGCACGCAAAGGCCTCGCGATCATAGGCACCCAGATCGAGCTGCCTGAACGAGAACTGGCTGAGCACGGCATTGGGCTGCCAATAGTAGAACAGCACCGGCTCCTTGCGCCCCACCGCCTCGGCGATGAGCGTATCCATCTCGAACCGGTTGCCCGGCTCGACGATGTCGAAGAGGCCATCGAGCCCATAGGCCTTGAGCATGTTGCGGTTGATGATCGAGCAGGCCCAGTCGGGCGGGCAGGAGATGAAGCGCGGCCGCGCCCCGTTGCGCGAGAAGGCGGCGGCGTGGTCCTTGAGACTGGCGGCGGTCGTGATCTCGGGATTGGCGGTAGCGACGTAATCGGGAATGAACCAGCCCTCGAAGAGCGACTGGTCATAGGTCGGCGCCGCCTGGCGCAGCTTTTGCGCCTTGACCCCGGCATTCCAGGTTTCCGAGACGCGCAGCACCCACATTTCGGGCGCGATGGCCGGCTGCTGGGTCGAGCCCATCGAGGAGGCCGTCGCCGCCAGGTCGCCCGGCACGAGCTTTACCTCGCAATCGAACTGCGCCTTGAGGATGCGGGCATGGATTTCAGCCAGGATCGCCGCCGAGGGCCATTGCATGCGGGCAATGGCGATGGGCTTGGTGCCGCAGGGCGGCTGGGCAATGCCCTGGGTGACCTGGCCGGTGGTGACATCGAGCGAATTGAACGAATCCTGCCCTCGCGCGCCGGCGCCGGACACCAGCACGAAGACCATGGCGAGGCGAAGCAAAAGACGGGTCAAAGAAGGCTCCTGCGATCGGGCGAGAATCCGGCCGGCGACGGGGCGAACTTGGCAAAAGCCGCGCCATTAAGCAACAAAGCGCGAGCCCCGGCCGCCGCGGCGATACCCCGGTGACACCTGCCTTGAAAGTGTGCCAAAGTCCTTGCCAGCGGGGCGCCATGGCGCCCCCAGCTATTGTGCCGTGTTTGGGAGCCCGAAGATGCTCGACAAAGAGTGCCGGGGGCGCACGGCGCGCAACAGAGGGACAATAATGAACAATTTCAAGAAAACGCTTTGCCTGGCCGCTGCAGCCTCCGTGCTCGCGGCCGCGGCGCCGGCTCTTGCCGACGACGTGAAGCTCGGCTTCCTGGCGGACGTGACCGGCCCGATCGCCGGCTTTGCCGGCGGCATGGTTTCGGCCGGCAACCTGGCGGTTGATCAGGTCAATGCGCAGGGCGGTATCCTGGGTGGCCAGAAGCTGGTGTCGATCACCGCTGACGGCGCCTGCTCTGCCGACACTGCCGGCCCCGCCGCCGACCGTCTCGTCAACACCGAGAAGGTGACGGCGATCTTCGGCGACTATTGCACGGGCAGCACCATTGCCGCGGCCAACACTGCGGCCATCCCGGGCAACGTCGTGATGATCTCGCCGTCGGCTTCCGCGCCGACCGTGACCACCGTCAAGGACAACGACCTGCTGTTCCGCACCGTGGTTTCGGACGCCTTCCAGGGCGCCAAGGCCGCCCAGCTCCTGCTGTCGCAGGGCGTCAAGGAAGTCGGCGTGACCTATGTCAACAACGACTACGGCAAGGGCCTGGCCGACCAGTTCGTCAAGTCCTTCACCGAAGGCGGCGGCAAGGTTGCGGCCAATGTGGCGCATGAAGACGGCAAGGCCGACTATCGTCCGGAAATCGGCCAGATCGAAGCCACGGGCGTGCAGACGCTCGTCATCTACGGCTATGAGAATGCCGGCGGTGGCGCCATCCTCAACCAGGCTGTCGAAGCCGGTTCCTTCAAGCTCTTCGTGGGCGGCGACGGCATGGCCGGCGATGCCCTGCTCAAGTCGCGCGACGCGGCGAGCCTGGAAGGCATGATCCTGACGCAGTCTTCGGCCGCCTCGGGCGAGGTCTACGACATCTACGCCAAGCTCGCGACCGATGCGGGCCTGGTCCCCGACACCACCTATGGTCCGCAGTCCTATGACGCCGCGTTCCTGCTGGCGCTCGCCATCGAGAAGAACGGCACCGCCGATCGCGAAGGCGTCTCCAAGGCCCTGCGCGATGTCGCCAACGCCCCGGGCGAAGTGATCCATCCGGGTGAGTGGCAGAAGGCCGTCGAGCTGATCAAGGCCGGCACCGACATCAACTACGAGGGCGCCTCGGGCCCGATCGAGTTCGATGAAGCGGGCGACGTGGCTGGCGGCATCGACTACTTCGTCATCGAAGGCGGCAAGATCGTCAACAAGGGCCAGATCCAGTAAGACTGGTTCGGTTCCGTGTTTTGAAGGCCCGGGAGCGATCCCGGGCCTTTTCGTTTCCGGAGAAGGACGTCAGATGAAGGACGACGAGACGCTCAGGTTCTATGCGCAGCAGGCGCAGGTCTATGCCAATCGTGGCCGTGTCGCGCCCTCGGCCCGCCTCGAGGCCTTCCTCGCCGGGCTGCCTGCGGGCGGCGACGTGCTCGAGCTCGGTACCGGCGGTGGCCAGGATGCGCTCACCATGATCGAGCGGGGCTTTGCCGTAAGCCCGACCGACGGCTCGCCCGAACTGGCGAAGGAGGCTGAAAAGCGCCTCGGCCAGCCGGTCGCGATCATGCTCTTCGAGGAACTGGAGGCCGTCGACGCTTATGACGGCGTCTGGGCCTCCGCCTCCCTGCTCCACGCGCCGCGCGAAGCCCTGACCGGGATATTGGCGCGCGTGCATCGCGCCTTGCATCCGGGCGGGCTCTTCATGGCGAGCTTCAAGGGTGGAAAGGCCGAGGGGCGCGACACGTTCGGGCGTTTCTACAGCTACCTCGATGAGGCGACGTTGCGCCGGCATTATGAAGCGGCCGGCAACTGGATGCCGCTCGTGATCGAGGTGGAGTCCGGATCAGGCTATGACCGCCAGCCGACGGAATGGCTGTGGGTGACGGCTCGCCGGGGATGATCGCTGGCCCTTGAGACGTAAACACCCTCCCCGTTGCCGGAGAGGGTGCACTGATTTTCCTGCAGGCCTGCCTAGCTTTCGCGCCGCATGACCTCTGGAAGGAGGCCCTTCGGTGCGTAGCGCAGGGCTATGGTGATGATGACGCCCAGGATGAAGACGCGCATCTGGAGCGCGCGGGAATCGATCTCGGGAATGGCGCCCCAGCCCATGGACTGCGACCAGTTCGAGATGTTGACGAAGATCACCTGCGCCAGGGGATCGGAGATGATCCAGACGATGTAGATCAGCATCGCCCCCAGCAGCGCGCCCCAATTGTTGCCGGCGCCGCCCACGATCACCATCACCCAGACGACGAACGTGTGGTTGATCGGCTGGTAGCTCGAGGGATCGAAGATCTGGTTGAAGGTGACGAGGATGGCGCCACCCATGCCGATGAGGATCGAGCCGAGCACGAACAGTTCGAGCTGGCGCCCGGTGACGTTCTTGCCCATCGAGCCGGCAGCGATGTGGTTGTCGCGGATGGCGCGCATCATGCGGCCCCACGGCCCGCCATAGGCGCGCTGCACCAGCCAGAAGATGGCGGCGAAGATCACCAGCAGCAGGGCAAAGAAGCCGAAGCGGGCATAGATGAAGGATTCGACAATCGGCACGCCATCGGCCTGGTAATCCTGCGGCAGCGGCACCGGCCATGGAATGGGCGAAACCGTCTGCGTACCGCGGGTCAGCCAATCCATGTTCTTGACCAGCGCGCGCAGGATCTCGGAGATGCCGATAGTGGCGATGGCGAGGTAGTCGGTGCGCAGGCCGAGGCAGATGCGGCCGATGATATAGGCGATCACCGCCGCTACCACGCCACCCAGCAGCCAGCCGAGGACCGGGTTGAGCCCGAGCCCGCCGACAAAGCCGTTATTGGTTTCGATATAGGCGGCGGCCGGATCGATCTGGCTGCGATAGATGACGTAGCCGGCAAACCAGGCGAGCGCGATCACCGCCACGCGCCAGCCACCCTTGATACCGATGCGGTCGACGCGCCGCGCCGCGAGGACGAGGAGCAGGCCGACAAGGAAGGCGAGAAAGGCGCGGCCGAGCATCATCGGGCCTTCGCCGGCCCAGAAACTCTGGTTGACCGGCACGGAGACCAGCATCACCGCGGTGCCGCCCACCATCATCAGGCCCATGATGGCGAAGTTGAAGAGCCCGCCATAGCCCCACTGGATATTGAGCCCCAGGGCGATGAGCGCGTAGGCGAGCGCCTGGGAGAGCAGCAGGCCGGCATTGGCCCCGCCCTGGATCAACCCGACCACGAAGATCAGGATGAAGATGCCGGCAAAGAGGATGACCCCGCGCTTGACCGGATTGTCGAGGTCGAACCAGCGGCTTTCCGAAGCGGTGCTCATGTCGAGGCCCCCTTGAAGATACCGGTGGGACGCGCCAGGAGCGTGATGACGAGGATGACGAAGGCGACGGTGAGCTTGTACTCGGTCGGCACCAAAGCAAGGTTATCCGGGATGGCCAGCCAGGAGGGCATGATGTCCTTGAAGGGGCGCAGCATGGTCGACCAATTGAAGACCGACATGGTCTCGGCGAAGGCGATGAGGAAGCCGCCGGCAATGGCGCCATAGACCTGCCCGAGCCCGCCCACGATGGCCGCGGCGAAGATCGGCAGCACGATATTGAAGGCGAGGTCCGGCATCAGCGCCACGTCGAGCGCCAGCATGGTGCCCGCGACGCAGGCCAGCGCGCCGGCGATGAGCCAGGTGATGCGCACGACGACGGCGGTATTGATGCCCGAAATCTGCGCCAGGTCGGCATTGTCGGCCATGGCGCGCATGGCCTTGCCCAGCCGCGAACGGGTGAGGAAGAAATGCAGCGCCAGGACGAGAATGATCGTGAAGGCGATCATGAAGACCTGCGGCTCGGTGATGGTGATCGGCCGCGAGCCGCCCATCCAGGCGGTATCGATGCGGAAGATGACCTTGGGCTCGTTCCCGTAGAGCGAGCGCGTACCCGCCCCGAAGATGAGGCGGATGAGGCCCTGGATGATGAGCGTGACGCCGATCGATGCGACGAGCAGCGTCACCGGCTTGACGCCCTGCTTGCGCAGCGGCGCGTAAAAGCCCTTGTCGATGCCCAGCGCGATGAGCGCGGTGACCACCATGGCCAGCGGCATGACGAGGATGGCGGTGGGGATACCCACCGAAATCCCGAGCATCGAGACGAGCCCCGCCAGCACGAAGGTGATGAAGGCTCCCATCGTCATCATGTCGCCATGGGCGAAATGCGCAAAGCGCAGGATGCCGAAGATGAGGGTGACGCCGATGGCGCCCAGCGCATAGATCGAGCCGAGCACGGTGCCCGAGATCAGGACGCGGTTGATGAAGAAGATAAGCTCGTCCAACTCAGCCCCCCAGGAAGCTCTTGGCGACTTCGGGGTCGGCGATCAGTTCCGCGCCCGTGCCGGTGAAGCGGTTCTGTCCGCCGGCCAGCACGAAGCCCTTGGAGGCGAAGGCCAGGGCCTGCCGGGCATTCTGCTCGACCATGAGGATGCCCACGCCCGATTTGTTGATCTTGACGATCTGTTCGAAGATTTCGATGACGTAGCGCGGCGAAAGGCCGGCCGAAGGTTCGTCCAGCATCAGCAGCCGCGGCTTGCTCATGAGCGCGCGGCCCATGGCCACCATCTGGCGCTGCCCGCCGGAAAGTTCGCCCGCCTTCTGGTGGCGCTTTTCGAGCAGCGGCGGGAACATGTCGTAGACCCATTTGAGGGTCGGCATGTAATCGTCCGCCCGCGTGAAGGCGCCCATTTCGAGGTTTTCCTCGACGCTCATCGAGGTGAAGACGTTCTTTTCCTGCGGCACGAAGGAGAGGCCGCGCGGCACGAGCTTGTCGGGCTGGGCATTGGTGATGTCCGCCCCGTCGAAGACCACGGCGCCCGACGTCACCTTGAGCAGCCCGAAAATGGCCTTGAGCGTGGTGGACTTGCCCGCCCCGTTCGGCCCGACGATGACCCCGATATCGGATTGCTCGATGGCAATGTTCACCCCGTTGAGGATAGGCACGCCGCCATATCCGCCAACGAGACTTTTCAGCTCTATCAATGCCATTACGCGGCCTCCACCGGAGAACCGAAATAGGCCTCGATGATTTCCGGGTTGGCGCGGATTTCTTCCATCGGCCCCTGGGCGATGACCTCGCCCTGCGCCATGACGATCACCGGGTCGCAGAGGCGCCCGATCAGGTCCATGTCGTGCTCGATGACGAAGAAGGTATAGCCCAGCTCCTGGTTCATGCGCTCGATATTGGCGGCCAGGTCCTGGAGGAGCGTCTTGTTGACGCCGGCGGCCACCTCGTCGAGCAGCACGACCTTGGCGTCCACCATCATGGTGCGGCCGAGCTCGAGGAGCTTCTTCTGGCCGCCCGAAAGGTTGCCGGCGAGCTCGTTCTTGACGTGCCCGAGCTTGAGGAAATCGATGACGTCGAGCGCTTTCTGGCGCACGTGATGCTCGGCCTTGCGCACGAAATCGGGCCGGAACCAGACATTGACGAGGTCCTCGCCCGGCTGGTCGGACGGCACCATCATCAGGTTCTCGAGCGCGGTCATGTGCGAGAATTCATGCGCGATCTGGAAGGTGCGCAAGAGGCCCTTGGCGAAGAGCTGGTAGGGCGGCAGGCCGGTGATATCCTGGCCATCGAAATAGATCGTGCCGCTATCGGGCACGATATTGCCGGCCACCATGTTGAACAGCGTGGATTTGCCCGCCCCGTTCGGCCCGATCAGTCCCGTGATCGACCCCCGCTCCACCCTGAGCGAACACTTGTTGACGGCTCTTAAGCCACCAAAACGTTTTGTGACGTCTTTAACGTCAATAACTGCGTCGAAGGACACTCACCCCGTCCCAATTTCCTGACTGTGTTTTTTGTCCCGGCATTGGCTCCGGGTTGTTTTGTCGCATCTGTTCACATGCGCTGGCCCCGGTCAATGCCCGGGTAACCATGCGTTCCGGGCTCAGAGCGCCGCCAGCACGGCGTCCGCGCTCGCCTGGTTGATGGCGAAAAGCGTATTGTAGAGCGTTGCCAGACGGTTGAGCGCCTTGACGTCGACATCGTGCGGCAGGGCTGTCAGCGGGTCCTGGAAGAAAATAAGCACGTCTAGCCGCCCCTCGGCGATCATGGCGCCGAGCTGGGCATCGCCCCCGAGCGGGCCGCTCTTGAGGCACGTAACCGGCAGGCCCGTGCCGTCGATCACGCGGCGGCCGGTGGTGCCGGTACCCCAGAGTTCGTGACCGGCCAGCACATCGCGATTGGCCAGCGACCAGGCGACCAGTTCGTCCTTCTTGTCGTCATGCGCGACGAGCCCGATGCGTGCCATCCAATCCCTCCTTGGCTGGCTCTTTTTGACCACGGGTCAGGCTTTGAGCGCAATGGCCTGCGCCAGAAGGATCGCTATCTCATCCACGGGAAGTTCGGCCCCCGGCAGAAGCCGGATGAACCGCACGCGGCTGGTCTCCCCTTCAAGCAGGGGACTGTCGAGCGGCCGACCATGCTCGAAGATGAGCGAGACCCGGTCGGGATAGGGAAACACCGCGCAGACATGGCCCGCCTCAGGGTGCCTGAAATTGACCGAGCGCCAGCCGAAGCGCGCCCTGGCCACGAAATCGGGCCGCAACTCGAGCAGCAAGGCCACAAGCTGCGCCGCCGTGGCGGCTATGGGCTCGGGAAAAGTGGCGAGAAGCCGCGCGATTTCCGGATCAGCGGGCGACATGGAGCTGGGCATGCGTCATCACGATTGTGGCCGGGTCGATCGCCTGCATGGCCGGAGCATCCATCAATTCCTCCATCAGGGCCTTCGCAGCCGCCTGGGCCGCATCGAGATTGGCCCAACCGACGAGATCGATCCAGCTTCCATCATCCTTGCTCGCCAGATGCCGGAAAAGAAAGCCCGGCCGTGCGGCGAGCCAGGTGTCGATCTGGGCGTTCGCGGCGAGGAAATCCTGGGTTGGGACGCGGATGGAGAAGGTGACGTGTTCGAGAATGGGCATGTCTGCTCCAGGGTTGTGGCGAGCAGGAGATGCACGGGAAAGGGTGACAGGGGGTGTCCGGGTTTCGCGGGAGGGAGAGTTTTTTGTGGGGTGCACGAGCGCTGGCGCTGCCCCCAAGTGCCGGTCCTCCCTTCCCTGTCTTGCGCCACCCCCACTGTACTTCCCCGGACTTGATCCGGGGCCCACGGATGGCTCCACTCGGGTGGAGGGGTACAATAGGCCCCGGGTCTTCGCCCGGGGAAGATCGAGGTGGGGTGAGGATGGTGGGGGTGGGCAGCAGGCTCGGTCCGGTGGGTGGGGTCACCCCACCCCTGTCCCCTCCCCGCAAGGGGGAGGGAGACCTGCCGGCGAGATCGGTAGTCTGATCGTTCTGGTTTAGCCCTGAGCCTGGCTCAGAACTCCTCCCAGTCCTTGTCGATGGCGGCGTTGCCATTGGTGAGGTAGGCCTTGGCCGCGGTGGCCACGCGGTGCTGCAGGCCCTTGATGCCCGTGGCCGCCGGCCTGGCCGGGATGGCCTTGCCGGGCTGGAGCTTGGGCGCCGGGGCCTCGCGACGCGCTTCCCCGTCGATGGTGAAGATATCAACGATCCGGTCGAGCTCGGAGGCCTGGGCTTCCGTCTGCTCGATGGCGGCATTGGTTTCTTCGACCAAAGCCGCATTGTGCTGGGTCATCTCGTCCATCTGCCGGACCGCGACATTGACCTCCTCGATGGCCGAGGCCTGTTCCCGGCTCTCCCGGGCAATGCCATCCATCAGCTCATTGGAGGACCGGGCCGCGGTCAGCATGGCTTCGAGCTTGGAGGCCGCGTCCGCAACCAGGCGCGAGCCGGTCTTGACCTCGCCGGCGCTCTGCTCGATCAGCGCCTTGACCTCCGAGGAGGCCTCCGCCGCAGACTGGGCGAGACGGCGCACTTCCACCGCCACCACCGCAAAGCCCTTGCCGGCCTCACCCGCACGGGCGGCTTCCACCGAGGCGTTGAGCGCCAGCAGGTTCGTCTGGAAGGCGATGTCGTCGATCATGCCGATGATGTTGGAGATCCTGGACGAGGAGGTCTCGATCTTCTCCATGGCCTCATTGGCATGGTTCATCACCTGCCCGCCCTCTTCGGCGGTGCGGGTGACCGAACCTGCAACGCTGGAGGCTTCGCGGGCCCGTTCGGCATTCTGCAGCACGGTTGAAGCCAGCTGCTCCATGGCCGCCGACGTCTCTTCGATCGTCGCCGCCTGCTTGGTGGTGCGTTCGGAGAGGTCGTTGGCGCCCGAGAGGATTTCTCCGGTGGCGGTCTTCAAGGCGCGGGAGGTCTGGCGGAGCTGGCCGACGATTTCGCCGAGCTTGTCGGCCACCGCATTGGTATCGTCCTTGAGCTGGCCGAAGGCGCCCGAATAGGAGCCGGTGACCCGTTCGGTCAGGTCCGCCCTGGCGAGGGAGCCGAGCACACGGGAGGTTTCGGCGAGGCCGCCATCGACGGTTTCGACGAGGTTGTTGACCGAGCCGGCGAGCTGGTTGAGTTCGGCATCGGGGAACTGCACATCGACACGGCGCGAGAAGTCGCCGGCCACCGCTGCATCCACGACATTGCCGAACGCAGCCTGGAGCTGGCCCATCATCTGGCCCCGGGCGCGCTGGTCCGAGACAATGCGCGCCGCTTCCGCCTCCGTCATCTGCGCCACCTTGAGCCCATTCTCCCGGAACACCTCGACTGCACGAGCCATCGCGCCGATCTCGTCACGCCGGTCGATGCCCTCGATGCCGACCTGGTAATCGCCCTCGGCAACCTTGAGAATGCCGCCATTGAGGCGACCCAGCGGACGGGTGATGGAATTGACGAGGAAGAAGCCCAGGACCAGCATCGCCACCATGATGGCGAGCGTGATGCCGCCCGAGACGATGGCCGCTTCGTTGAAGATCGACTGCACGGTGGTCATCAAGACGCCCGAGGCGATGACCCAGCCCCAGGGTTTGAAGGCCTGCGCATAGGTGGTCTTGTCGAAGAAGCCGCCGGCCGGGTCTTCCCAGAGGTAATCCTCATAGGCCGATCCATTGGCCTTGGCGTTGTCGATCATCTCGGCGAGATAGAGCTTGCCGCGCCCGTCCGCCTCGTTGCGACGGTTCGAGCCTTCCTTCTCCGGCTTCTTGGCGTGGACGACGTTGACGTAGTCGAAGCTGTCGACGAAGAGGTATTCCCCGTCCTGGTAGCGGATGGCGCGCAGCGCCGCCTTGGCCATGTCCTGAGCCTGCTCGGTGGTCAGCTCGCCGCTCTGGGCGCGCTTGTAATAGTCCTCCACCAGACTAACGGCCGACTGCACCACGCTCTGGATTTCGGTGCGCTTGAATTCGGTAAGGTTCGATTTGAGATCGGCCAGCTGGTAGACGACGATGCCGCCCAGGCCCAGGGTAAAGACAGCCAGAAGCGTATAAAGGCGGCGAGCAATGCTGGCCGTAAGGAACGCGAACACGAGTTTCTCCTCCTGGAGATGCGCGATGTCGATCGGGGTTGCGGGGAAAAGACCAAAAACAACGCCGGATAGAGACCTTGTTCGGAACAATTCCGCTTGGACGGTCGGCTATCGCAAACATCAAGAGTGGGCACGACAACACGCGCGCCCGAAATCATTTGTTACAGCGACCCGAAAACTGAATCGCCAGGCCGAAGACTTCGCCTGCGACCAGATGTCACAAAAACATCATCGACATTAAGACTTGGTGAAGCGCCCAGAGCCGCCGCAACGAAAAAGGGCGCCCCGGAGGACGCCCTGCTGTTTTCGTGCCAAGGGCAGGTGTCAGGCAGCGCGGCGACGCGCCTCGTGATGGCCCGGCGCAGCGCTCTGGCCGATGGTGAAGACGTCCACCACGCGATCGAGTTCGGAGGCCTGGGCCTCGGTCTGCTCGATGGCGGCATTGGTCTCTTCGACCAGAGCCGCATTGTGCTGGGTCATCTCGTCCATCTGCCGGATGGCGGTCGTCACTTCATCGATGGCCGAAGCCTGCTCGCGGCTGGCGCGGGCGATGGCATCGAGCGCGGCATTATTGTCGCGCACGCCGGCCAGCATCTGGTGCAGCTTGTCGGCGGCCTCGGCGACGAGGCGCGAGCCGCCCTTGACCTCATCGGCGCTCTGCTCGATGAGCGCCTTGACCTCGGAGGAGGCCTGCGCCGCCGACTGGGCGAGGCGCCGCACTTCGACGGCGACCACGGCAAAGCCCTTGCCCGCGTCGCCGGCCCGCGCCGCCTCGACCGAAGCGTTCAAGGCCAGAAGGTTGGTCTGGAAGGCGATGTCGTCGATCATGCCGATGATGTTGGAGATCTTGGACGAAGAGGCGCTGATGCGCTCCATGGCCTGGTTGGCCTCGCCCATGACCTGCCCGCCCTCTTCGGCGCTGCGGGCGACGCCCGAAGCCTTGTCGCTGGCAAGGACGGCATCCTCGGCATTGCGGGCAACGGTGGTCGCCAGCTGCTCGATGGCCGCCGAGGTCTCCTCGATGGTCGCGGCCTGCCGGGTGGTGCGCTCGGAAAGATCGTTGGCGCCCGAAAGGATTTCGCTGGTCGCGGTCTTGAGCGCCTGCGAGGTCGCCTTGAGCTGTCCGACGATCTCGGTGAGCTTGTCGGCCACGGCGTTGGTGTCGTCCTTGAGGCGAGCGAAGGCGCCCTGGTACTGGCCCTCAACGCGCTGCGTCAGGTCGGTCTGGGCGAGCGCGCCGAGCACGTCGCCGGTCTCGGAAAGACCGCGGTCGACCGTCGAGACGAGATTGTTGATCGAGGAGGCGATGGCATTGAGCTCGGCATCGGGGAAGCTGGTATCGACGCGGCGCGAGAAATCGCCTTCGACAGCGGCATCCACCACATTGCCGAAGGCATCGCGCAGCTCGGCCATCATGCGGGTATGGGCTTCCTTGTCGGCGACGATGCGCACGGCCTCGGCCTCGGTCATCTGCGCGACCTTGAGGCCGTTCTCGCGGAAGATCTCGACGGCACGAGCCATGCCGCCCAGTTCGTTGCGCGACTGGATATAGGGAATCTCGGTGGTGTAATCGCCCTCGGCGACCCTGGCCATCGACCTGGCGAGGCGCGGGATCGGCCGGGTGATGAGGAGCGAGGCGAGGTAGCCCAGGACGCCGAGCGCCACGGTAACGGCAGCGCCGACGCCCAGGAGCAGCATCACGACGCCCTGGATGGTCTGCTGCACGACGGCCACGCGCTTGCCCACGAAGAGCACGCCGGCCAGGTCGCCGTTTTCCTTGACGATCGGCTGGTAGGCCGAGAAGTACTCTTCGCCGTGGAAGACTTCCTGGTCGAGCTGCGGCGTGCCGGCAGTCAGCGCCGCATAGAGCGGGCTCTTGGCATCGATGGTTTCCTCGAGCGCGGGCGTGCCGTCGGCATTGGTGACCGAGGTGGTCTTGACGGTGAGCGCCTTGCTCTCGCGATCATAGATATAGAGGCTGGCCTCGCCGCCCGTGACGCGCGAAATGCCTTGCATGAGGATGTTGTCGAAGAAGGGCATGATGGCCCAGACCTGAACCTTGGCGAGCGAGCCGTCATCGGCCCATTCAAGTTTGGAGCCCGAGATGGCGCCCGAGAACACGGTCGCCGCAGTCTTCATCGCCGTGGCCTGGTCGGCCCTTCCCTGGGCGTAGAGGCTCGAGGAGAGGCTGGCATAGATGCCCAGCGACATGGCGGTAATGGCGATCAGGATACCCGAAATGACGAGTGCCGAAATCATCAGCCGAAGGCTGATATTGCCGAAGAAGGCGGATACGGTTTTCATTATTTTGTCCCCCAAACGCTTGAACGGGCTTCTGCCCAGCGCGGGGGCGAACGGTAAGGACCGAACCTTAAACTGAGGTTACGGTAAAACCCTGATCGGCTTTACACTTTTCTGTCAGTCCATGAAAAAAGGCGCCTCGCGGCGCCTTGTTCCGTTCCCGGTTTCGATAGTCGAAACTCAGTGGATGTGAGCCTCGTCGATCTGACCGGCTTCCATCATCAGGTTCATCCAGCCCGAAACGAGTTCCTGGGCGAAGGACTTGTCCTCGAAGGACTCGGCGCGAGCGAGCTGCTCCTGTGCGTCCGACAGCGCCTTCTCGATCGCGGCGCGGTCGAAATCGGCAAAGCTGGAGGCTTCTTCGGCCAGGATCGTCAGCCCTTCCGGCGAGACGTCGGCGAAGCCGCCACGGACGTAGAACGTGCGGGTGGAGCCGTCAGCGCGCACCACGGTGATGAAGCCGGGCTTGAGCGTGGTCATGAGCGGCGCATGGTCGCCCAGCACCGTGAAATAGCCTTCCGTGCCCGGAACGGCGACGGAGCGCGCATCCTCGGCCAGGATCAGCTTTTCGGGCGAGACGATTTCGATGTGGATGCCTTCGGCCATAACCTATTTCCCCAAAGCGGCGGGCGGTCGAAGGAAGGCCCGGCGCTGCCGGACCCTCCGAGTTCTTTGCGAAGCGAAGCTTAGGCGGCCTGGGCAGCCAGCTTCTGGGCCTTTTTGACGGCGTCTTCGATGGTGCCGACCATGTAGAAGGCGGCTTCCGGCAGGTGATCGTACTCGCCGTTCACCAGGCCCTTGAAGCCCTTGATGGTGTCTTCGAGCTGCACGAACACGCCCGGCGAGCCGGTGAACACTTCGGCCACGTCGAACGGCTGGCTCATGAAGCGCTCGATCTTGCGGGCGCGGGCCACGGTCAGCTTGTCCTCTTCGGAGAGTTCATCCATGCCAAGGATGGCGATGATGTCCTGGAGGGCCTTGTACTTCTGCAGGATCTGCTGGACCTGGCGAGCCACCTGGTAGTGCTCCTCGCCAACCACCTGCGGATCGAGAATACGCGAGGTCGAACCAAGCGGATCCACGGCCGGGTAGATGCCCTTTTCAGAGATCGAGCGGTCGAGAACGGTGGTGGCGTCAAGGTGCGCGAACGAGGTCGCCGGCGCCGGGTCGGTCAGATCGTCGGCCGGCACGTACACGGCCTGCACCGAGGTGATCGAGCCCTTGGACGTGGTGGTGATGCGCTCCTGGAGAGCACCCATGTCCGTGGCGAGCGTCGGCTGGTAACCCACGGCCGAAGGAATACGGCCGAGCAGAGCCGACATCTCGGCGCCTGCCTGAGTGAAGCGGAAGATGTTGTCCACGAAGAACAGCACGTCCTGGCCCTGGTCGCGGAAATGCTCGGCGACGGTCAGGCCCGTCAGAGCAACGCGGGCGCGGGCGCCGGGGGGCTCGTTCATCTGGCCGAAAACGAGGGCGCACTTGGAACCGGCGGCCGAGCCGCCATTCTCGTGCGGGTCCTTGTTCACGCCCGATTCGATCATTTCGTGGTAGAGGTCGTTGCCCTCGCGGGTACGCTCACCGACGCCGGCGAACACGGAATAACCACCGTGGGCCTTGGCGATGTTGTTGATGAGCTCCTGGATGAGCACGGTCTTGCCCACGCCGGCGCCGCCGAAGAGGCCAATCTTACCACCGCGCGAATAGGGAGCGATGAGGTCCACGACCTTGATGCCGGTGACGAGAACCTGGGCTTCCGGGTTCTGCTCGACGAAGGACGGAGCATCCTGGTGGATGCCGCGCTTGGTCGGCGAGTTGACCGGGCCGGCTTCGTCGATCGGCTCGCCGATCACGTTCATGATGCGGCCGAGGGTGGCGTCGCCAACCGGAACCGAAATCGCTTCACCGGTATCGGTCACTTCAGTGCCGCGGACGAGACCTTCGGTCGTGTCCATGGCAATGGTGCGAACGGTGTTCTCGCCCAGGTGCTGGGCAACTTCGAGCACCAGGCGCGAGCCATTGTTGGTGGTTTCAAGCGCGTTGAGAATCGCGGGCAGGTGGTCGTCGAACGTAACGTCGACGACGGCGCCGATGACCTGGGAAACGCGACCGGCCTTTTTCTCTGCCATCTGTTGGTCCTCGCTAAGCTGTTAGAGCGCTTCCGCGCCCGAAATGATTTCGATGAGTTCTTTGGTGATCTGCGCCTGGCGCTGACGATTGTAGGAAAGCTGAAGCTTCCGGATCATCTCGCCGGCATTGCGGGTCGCGTTGTCCATGGCGCTCATCTGGGCGCCGTAGAAGGAAGCCCCGTTCTCGAGCAGCGCGCGATAGATCTGCATGGAGATATTGCGCGGCAGGAGATCGTTGAGGATCGCTTCTTCGCTCGGCTCGTATTCGTAGGAGAGCGCGGAGGCATCGGCCTCGGTCGCCTCGAACTTGGCCGGGATGAGCTGCTGGGCAGTCGGGATCTGCGCAATCACCGAGGCGAACTTGGAATAGTAGAGGGTCGCCACGTCGAATTCGCCGGCGGCGAACATCGAGAGCACCTTGTCCCCGATCGCCTGGGCGTTCGAGAAGCCGACCTGCTTGACGTCGCGCAGCGTGATGTACTCGACGATATTGGCGGCGAACTGGCGCTTGAGGATATCCTGGCCCTTGCGGCCGACGGTCAGGATCTTGACCGTCTTGCCCTGGGCAAGGAGCTGCTGGGCGTGGTCGCGGGCGAGGCGCGCGATGGCCGAGTTGAAGGCACCGGCCAGGCCACGCTCGCCGGTGGCAACCACCAGGAGGTGCACCTGGTCCTTGCCTGTGCCGGCCAGCAGGATCGGGGCGCCGGCGCGGCCTTCATAGGCAGCGCCGAGGCCGGCCAGAACCTTGCTCATGCGCTCGGCATAGGGACGCGCAGCCTCTGCAGTTTCCTGGGCGCGACGGAGCTTGGCCGCCGCGACCATCTGCATGGCCTTGGTGATCTTCTGGGTCGACTTGACCGAGGTGATCCGGTTCTTAAGGTCCTTTAGCGAAGGCATAAGCCAAGGCTCTCCTTATTGGGCCGCTGTCGGTCTTCAGGCGACGTAGGTCTTCTTGATCGCGTCGAGTGCGGCCTTGAGCTGGGCGCGCAGGTCGTCGCTCAGCGCCTTGTCCTTGGCGATCGCGCCCAGGAGGTCGGCATGCTTGGAGCGCAGGGTCGACAGGACCGTCTTTTCGAAATCGCCCACCTTGTTGACCGGAAGGTCGTCGAGGTAGCCGTTCACGCCCGCGAAGATGACCGCGACTTCTTCTTCGGTCTTGAGCGGGGAGAACTGCGGCTGCTTGAGGAGTTCGGTCAGACGCGCACCACGATTCAGGAGGCGCTGCGTGGCAGCGTCGAGGTCCGAACCGAACTGGGCGAAGGCGGCCATTTCGCGATACTGCGAAAGCTCGCCCTTGATCGAGCCGGCAACCTGCTTCATCGCCTTGACCTGGGCCGAGGAGCCCACGCGGGAAACCGAGATACCGACGTTCACGGCCGGACGGATACCCTGGAAGAAAAGGTTGGTCTCAAGGAAGATCTGGCCGTCGGTGATCGAGATCACGTTGGTCGGAATATAGGCCGACACGTCGTTGGCCTGGGTTTCGATAACCGGCAGAGCGGTCAGCGAGCCCGAACCATGCTCTTCGTTGAGCTTTGCAGCGCGCTCGAGGAGACGGGAGTGCAGGTAGAACACGTCGCCCGGGTAAGCTTCGCGGCCCGGCGGACGACGGAGCAGCAGCGACATCTGGCGGTAGGCCACGGCCTGCTTGGTCAGATCGTCATAGGCGATAACGGCGTGCATGCCATTGTCACGGAACCACTCGCCGATGGCGCAGCCGGTGAAGGGCGCGATGTACTGGAGCGGGGCCGGGTCCGAAGCGGTAGCAGCCACGACCACGGAATATTCCATGGCGCCGGCTTCTTCGAGCTGACGCACGAACTGGGCGACGGTCGAACGCTTCTGGCCGATAGCGACGTAGATGCAGTAGAGCTTTTCCGTCTCGGAAGCGTTGGCGACGTGCGCCGGCTTCTGATTGAGGAAGGTGTCCAGGATCACGGCGGTCTTGCCGGTCTGGCGGTCGCCGATGATGAGCTCGCGCTGACCGCGGCCGATCGGGATCAGGGCATCGATGGCCTTGAGGCCCGTCGACATCGGCTCGTGCACGGACTTGCGCGGCAGGATGCCCGGAGCCTTGACGTCGACGCGGCGACGCTCGGTGTGAACGATCGGGCCCTTGCCGTCGATCGGATTGCCCAGACCATCGACAACGCGGCCGAGCAGGCCCTTGCCGACCGGGGTGTCCACGATCGAGCCGGTACGCTTGACGGTGTCGCCTTCCTTGATGGCCCGGTCAGAGCCGAAGATCACGACGCCGACATTGTCGGTTTCGAGGTTGAGCGCCATGCCCTTGATGCCGCCCGGGAACTCGACGAGCTCACCGGCCTGCACGTTGTCGAGGCCATAGACGCGGGCAATGCCGTCGCCGACCGACAGAACCTGACCGACTTCGGAGACTTCAGCTTCCTGGCCGAAATTCTTGATCTGGTCCTTGAGGATGGCGGAAACTTCCGCGGCCTTGATATCCATTACCCGACCTCTTTCATGGCGATCTTCATCGCAGTCAATTTGGTTTTGAGAGAAGAATCGATCATCTGCGAGCCGACCTTGACCACAAGGCCGCCGATCAGAGACGGATCGACAAATTCGGTGAGCGTGACGGTCTTGCCGAGCTTGCCCTTGAGCGTCTCGGCCAGGCTTGCCAACTGGTCCTTGGTGAGGGCGGAAGCGGACGTCACTTCAGCCGACACTTCGCCGCGCGCCTTGGCGGCCTGCGCCTTGAACTCGGCGATGATCGCCGGAACGGCGAAGAGGCGACCGTTGCGAGCCACCACGCGCAGCGTGTTGGCGACGGTCTTGTCGACCGAGACCTTCTTGAGCAGCTCATCGAGAGCGGCGGCCTTCGCGTCGGTGGTGATCACCGGCGAGCGGAGGAACCGCTGGAAGTCCTGGCTCTCGCCGATAAGCTTGGAGACGGAGTCGAGCCCGGCTTCTACGGCAGGAACACTGCCTTCGCTGCTCGCGAGATCAAAAAGCGCCGAGGCGTAAGGCCTCGCAATGTGCACAAGTACCGAATTCTGCGCGCTCAAACTCGCATCACCCTCTTGTTTTCGCCCCAACCTTTCCACGCGCGAACCACGCGGAGTTCAATAAATCGAACCGGGCGGTCGTGACGCTTGGACGTGTCGTTGGACAGGGCTACCCGCGAGCCCCTTGAAATTCGCGCCCCCTCTAACACAAGGATTAAGCCCCGCGCAAGGCTCGCCGACCGGATTCCGACGCCGTCAATTGTCGCAGCGCACAAGGCTTTGGCCAAGGCCATGCGCGGCCTTCTGGAATCGGCTTTTCGCGACCTGCCCGCTCAGAAAAAACTCTGGGGGTCGATATCGACCTGAACCCGAAGATTCCCGGTCGCTCGCTCGGCATTGGTGAGCCAGAAGCGGACATAGCCGGAAAGATCGAAATCCTTGCCGCTCTGGGCGAGGAGCCTGACGCGATGGCGACCGCGCACCATGGCCACCGGCGCATCGGCCGGGCCGAAGAGGCGAACGTCCTCGGCCATGGGCGCGGCGGCGAGGAGGCGCTTGGCGAAGTTGAAGGCGTCGTCATGCTCGTTGGCTGAGACGATGAGCGCCGCCAGCCGCCCGAACGGCGGCAATTGCCCGTCGCGGCGAACCTTGAGCTCGTGCTGGTAGAACGCCTCGCGATCGGACTTGACCATCGCCTCCATCACCGGGTGGGAGGGATGGTAGGTCTGGAGGAACGCCTTGCCCGCGCGCGAGGCGCGACCGGCGCGGCCCGTGACCTGGGTCAGTATCTGGAACGTCTTCTCGGCGGCGCGCGGGTCGCCATGGGCGAGACCGAGATCGGCATCGAGCACCCCGACCAGCGTCAGCTTTTCGAAATGGTGGCCCTTGGCCACGAGCTGGGTGCCGATGACGAGGTCGTATTCGCCCTTCTCGATCTCGGTGAAGCGATCGCGCAATTGCGCGTTCGAGCCCATGTCCGAGGAGAGAATGACCCGCCGCGCATCGGGGAAGCGTGCCGCCGCTTCCTCTGCCACGCGCTCGATGCCCGGCCCGATGGGCACCAGGGAATCTACCGAGCCGCATTCGCCGCAGGCCTTGGGCACTTTCTGTTCATGCCCGCAATGGTGGCACATGAGGACGCCGCGGAAGCGGTGCTCGACGAGCCAGGCCGAGCAATCGGGACACTGATACTGATGCCCGCAGGCGCGGCAGAGGGTGAGCGGGGCATAGCCGCGCCGGTTGAGGAACAGCAGCGCCTGCTCGCCCCTGTCGAGCGTGGCGAAGATTTCGCGGGCGAGGCGCGGGGCGATCCACGAACCCTTTTCGGGGCCCTCCTCGCGCATGTCGAGCGCGGTGATATCGGGGAGTTGCGCCGCAGCGAACCGGCTCTCGAGCTTCACGTGCAGGTACTTGCCGGTATCGGCATTGTTGCGCGATTCGACCGAGGGCGTGGCTGAGGAGAGGATCACGCGCGCCTGCGAGAGCGAGCCGCGCACGACCGCCATGTCGCGGGCGTGGTAGTTGACCCCGTCGGACTGCTTGAAGGCGCCGTCATGCTCTTCGTCGAGCACGATCATGCCTAGCTCGTGGAACGGCAGGAACAGAGCCGAGCGCGCCCCGACCACGGCACGCACCTGCCCCGTGAGCACGCCGCGCCAGGTGCGGGCGCGCTGCACCGGGGTCATGTCCGAATGCCACTCGGCCGGTCGCGTGCCGAAGCGCCGCGTGAAGCGTTCGAGAAAGGTGTGCGTCAGCGCGATTTCCGGCAGCAGGATCAGCGCCTGCCGCCCGGCTTCGAGCGTATCGGCCACCGCCTCGAAAAACACCTCGGTCTTGCCGCCGCCGGTGACGCCATCGAGGAGGACAACGCCGAACTTGTGGGGATCGAGACCGCGGATCTGGTCCATCGCCGCCTGCTGCTCGGCGCTCAGCTTCGGCCGCGCCGCATCGGGATCCGGCGGCAGGGCAATGGGCGGGGGCGGCATCTCGATGCGCTCCAGCGCCCCGAGCTTTTCGAGCCCCTCGACGACCGAGGGCGAAACGCCCGAAGCGCCGACAATGGCGGCCTTGGCCCAGGCAAGGCCATCGGCGACGACGTCCATGACGCGCAACCGCGCATCGGTCATGCGCTCGGGCTCGTACCCGGTCTTGCGGAAGGCGGTGATGGGCCGCTCGGGCTCCAATGCCTCGGTCGAGCGCAGCACGGCCCGCAGCACCGCGCCGGGCGCCGCCAGCGTATAGCGGGAGACCCAGTCGACTAGGCGCAGCAATTCTTCGGAAAGCGGCGGGACCTCATAGACTCGGGCAATGTCCTTGAGACGATTATGGGCGAAATTATCCTTGGGCTGCCCCCAGACCACCCCGAGCGTCAGCCGCCCGACCAGCGGCACCGCCACGATCGAGCCGCGCGTCACCGCCATCCCCGCCGGCACGCGGTAGGAATATGGCCCCTCGACGGAAACGGAGACCATGACGGCGACGATGTCGGGGGAATCTTCCAATTGCATATCCACGAGGCCAGGGTAGAGCCTAGAGCACAAATGGGGAACGGGCGCCAAGGGGTTTGTGCACACGAGAAGGGGAGCGTGCGCCCAGTCAGCATTTTGCTAAGGTCTCGGGGCTACCCTCTGCCTATGCCGAATACCGCCTTTACCGTCGATGCCTTCCTGCAGAACCAGCTTGCTGCCTGGCAGCGGGAGCTTGGGGTGGTGCGGCGGCTTTCGCCTTTGACCATCCAATCCTATGGGCGCGATGTCGGCCAGTTCCTCGATTTCCTCTCCGGGCATGCCGGGGGGAAGGTGAAACTGGGGACGCTCAAGGATCTGCGGGCCGCCGATATCCGCGCCTTCATGGCGAGCCGGCGCGAGGATGACGTGACCTCGCGCTCCCTTGCCCGCTCGCTCTCGGCGATCAAGTCCTTCTTCGCCTTTCTCGAGCGCGAGGGGGTGATGGCGACCGAGGCGTTCAACGCCGTGCGTACGCCCAAGATCGGCCGCTCGCTTCCCAAGGCGCTGACCGTGATCGAGGCCAAGCGGGCAATCGCCACCACCGCCGAACTCGAGGAACAGCCCTGGGTGGCGGCGCGCGACATGGCGGTGCTTTCGCTCTGCTATGGCGCGGGGCTGCGTATTTCCGAAGCGCTGGCGCTGACGCGGGCCGACCTCGATGCCGAGACGCTGCGGGTAACCGGCAAGGGCGGCAAGACGCGGATGGTGCCGCTGATCGCCGCGGTCCGCCGGGCCATCGACACCTATCTGGGCATCTGTCCCTTCGCGCTCGATCCCGGCCAGCCGCTTTTTCGCGGGGTCAAGGGCGGGGTGCTCTCCCCGCGCCTCATCCAGATGCGGGTGGTGCAACTCCGTGGCGCGCTGGGCCTGCCTCCGTCGGCGACGCCCCATGCCCTGCGGCATTCCTTCGCCACCCACCTCCTGGGCAAGGGCGGCGACCTGCGGGCGATCCAGGAATTGCTGGGTCACGCGTCGCTTTCGACCACCCAGATCTATACGGCAGTCGATACCGACCGGTTGCTGGAGAGCTACCACAAGGCCCACCCCCGAGCGTGAATAACTTTGTTTTTTGGGCTTTTTTGACGGGTTTTGGGCTCTCGCATTCAGTTAATTCATTGATATTGCTTGGTATTTCTCCTGGAGACGTCGTTCAAATCGTTAAATTTTGACTCAATTTCGGGTAATCTTCGGCGATCTTTCGCGAATTTTGCGATGAAAGTCGGCGCTTTTTCGATGAATTCTCGATTGGGTTCCGTTTCTGGGGGCCTGCAGCCGGTGAAAACCATGGTCCTGCGATTGTATCGCCGGCGCCACCGGCGCGGATAAGTGTGGCCGGCGGCGAGCAAAACGTCTTGTCGCGTCTGCCGGGCGGGTGTAAGCGCTCGGACATGCATCAGCGCGCCATTACCATTCTTGGCCTCCTCCTTCTTGGTTCCTTCCGGGAGCCGGGCCGAGCGCGCGTGTAGATAATTCGAGCGTTTCGTTTCACCGGTCCCGCCATCAGGCGCTCCGGTGACAGATGGCAGGACCACCCAACAAGCCAAGGTCTTTCATGCCGTCGCCAGCCTCAACCTCGACCGCCACCTCAACCGATATCGACTATGTCGGCTATGCCCTCGCCATCGGCGGGGCCGTGCTCTTTTCGACCAAGGGCATCTTCATCAAGCTCGCCTACCAGCACGGCGTGCCTACCGAGACGGTGCTGGCGCTGCGGATGCTGGTGGCGCTGCCGGTCTATGCCGTGATCCTGCTGACGCTGCTGCGCCGCAGCCCCGATATGCGCAAGCGCCTCACGCCGAAGCTCGTGCTCTCCAGCATGGCCGTGGGCATCCTGGGCTATTACGTCTCGAGCTATCTCGATTTCGCCGGCCTCAACTTCCTCTCGGCCCAGTTCGAGCGACTGGTGCTGTTCACCTATCCGTTCTTCACCCTGCTCTTCGGCGTCTGGTTCTTCGGGGACCGCATGCACTGGAGCGTGGTGCCGGGCATGGCGCTCTCCTATGCGGGCCTGCTGGTGATCTTCGGCTGGAACCTCACCACGGACCCCGAAGGCCTCTGGCTGGGCACCGGGCTGGTCCTCGCCTCGGCGTTGACCTTCGCGCTCTACCAGCACCTGGCCAAGCGGCAGATGAACCATATCGGCACCGGGCTCTTCACCTGCATCGCCATGGGCACGGCCGCCATCGCGGCAATCGCCCAGAACACGATCTGGCACGGCATCGGCAGCTATGCCGAGCTTTCCGCCCCGGTCTGGGCCTATGGCCTGGCGCTGGGCGTCCTCGGCACCGTTGTGCCCTCGTTCCTGATGAATGGCGGCATTGCCCGCATCGGGGCGCGCGCGACATCTTCGACCGGCGCCTTCGGTCCGCTCTTCACCATCGCCATCGCCGTGGTGGTGCTCAACGAGCCCTTTACCATCTACCACGCCATCGGCACGGCCTGCGTGATCCTGGGTTCGGTCTGGTTCGGCCGCGCCGACGCGCGGGCCAAGCTGGCAATTCCCAAGACGGCTGCCGCCGCGGCCTGAAGACTTTGCCCCGGCCAAGTAGAGCCCGAAACGGCCGGGGCTTCTTAACGCAAACCCAACTACATCTTTAGACAAAATACGATTGATGCAATCGGCCATTAACGCGTTACGGGCATGATCGCCGGGTTACGGAACCCCAAAGCGCATGTTCTATTCGGCAAGACGCAAACTACCGGCCGTGGATTACGTGTCGATCGTCCGGTCGCTTTACGCCGACCCGCGATCGATGGCCTATGGGATGATCTGCTCGGCCATTGCAGCCGGGGTTTCCGCCTACGGCGCCTCCTCGCCGCTGCTCTATGCGATGGCCGCGCTGTTCTTCATCGTCTGCGTCGCCCGTATCCTCGACATGAGGGCCTTTGCCCGCGCGAACCTGGTGGTCGACGACGCCGATAGTGCCGCCGTCTGGGAAGTGCGCATGACGGTGGGCGCGGTGGTCACTGCCGCCCTCCACGGCTTCTGGTGCTATGTGAGCCTCTGGGTCAACGATGGCGGCTTTGCCGCCTTCGCGGCGGCCGTGGTGACCATGGCCGGCGTCACCGGCATTGCGAACCGCAACTTCGCGATGGACCGGCTGATCACGCTCCAACTGCTCTCGATCACCATTCCCTTCGGCGTCGGCCTGCTCCTCAAGGGCGACATCTACCACGCCACCATCGCCGTGCTGCTGATTCTCTTCATGGCCGGCATCCGGCGCATGGCCAGCAACCTGCGCGAAATCCTGCTCGGCGCCGTGCATGGCAGGATGGAAGCCAACCGGCTGGCGCGCGAACTCGACACTGCCTTGACCACCATGCCGCATGGCCTGTGCATGCTGGACGAAGCCGGGCGCGTGGCCGTGGTCAATCGCCGGGCGCGCGAGCTCTTTCCGGGCCTTTCGCCCGAGCGCAGCGTGGGCCGCTATCTCTCCCAGGTCATCTCGCAATCGCGCCGCGACGGGCTCATCTCACCCACCCTTGCCCGCCAGTTCATGCGCGCCATCGCCGCCGGCATGGGCCATCGCAAGATGGTGGTGGCCGTGCCCCCGCAATTGCGGGTCGAGATCACCATAACCTCCGGGCAGGGCCATACCGTGGTGATGTTCGAGGACATTACCGAGCGCGTGCGCGCCAATGAGCGCATCAACTACATGGCCCGGTTCGACGGCCTGACGAGCCTGCCGAACCGCCATTATTTCTCCGAGGAAGTCGAAGCCAGCCTCATCCGCAAGCGCCGCACCAATGCGCGCGAGAACGTGATGCTGATGATGATCGACCTCGACGACTTCAAGCACGTCAACGACACGTTCGGGCACCCGGTCGGCGACGCCCTGCTGGTCGAGGCGGCGCGCCGCATCCGCTCGGTGCTCGACAACAGCGCCGTGGCCGCGCGGTTCGGCGGCGGCGAGTTCATCGTCTATCGTCCCAGCGGGGTCACGCGTCGCTCGGTCGAGCGCGACGCCAATGCCGTGCTCGAAGTGCTCAGCCAGCCCTTCTTCATCATGGACCAGGTGCTCAAGGCCCATGCCTCGATCGGCGTGGTCATCGCCAAGCCCACCGAGGACCTGGCGACGCTCCTCACCCGCGCGGACCTGGCGCTTTACGGCGCCAAGGGGAGCGGGAAGGCGCAATGGTCGCTGTTCCACGACGTGATGGACATCGACTACCGCCAGCGCCAGCGGCTCAAGGCGGACCTGCGCGAAGCGCTCGACAAGGGCGAGCTTTTCCTCGTCTACCAACCCATCGTCGACCTGCGGGCGCGCCGGATCATCGGCTGCGAGGCCCTGGCGCGCTGGAACCATGCCGAGCTCGGCAATATTCCGCCCTCGGTCTTCGTGCCGATCGCCGAGGAAATCGGCGCCATTTCCGACCTCACCCGCTTCGTGCTGATCACCGCCACGCGCGAATGCAAGCATTGGCCGAGCCCGCTGCGCGTCGCCATAAACCTCTCGGCCACCGACTTCCGCACCACGGACGTGACCGAGATGGTGCGCGAAGGCCTGCGCAAGACCGGGCTCTCCCCGGAGCGGCTGGAAGTGGAAATCACCGAATCCACGCTGATCGAGGAAAAGCAGGCGGTGAGCAAGGCGCTGAGCGAATTGCGCGAGCTGGGCGTGGGCATTGCGCTCGACGATTTCGGCACGGGCTATTCGAGCCTGTCGTACCTCCACGCCCTGCCCTTCACCAAGCTCAAGATCGACCGCTCGTTCGTGGCCGACATCACCACCAGCGAGCGCTCGCTCAAGCTCGTCTCCAACATCGCCAAGCTGAGCAAGGACCTCGACCTGACGGTGACGGTGGAAGGCATCGAGACCGAGGACCAGCTCGATGCGATCTCGCGCGCCGCCGATATCGACCAGGTGCAGGGCTTCCTCTTCGGCGTGCCGCTGCCGCGGCGCGAAATCGCCGAACTGATCGAGCGCGTCTCCTTCGCGCCGGGCCAGACCATCCGCTCCCGGAGCGGAAAAGTGTTTAGGCACTGAGGTTTACGGCCGAACGTTAACCATAAATTCAGAAACCACCGCCAACCCTCTCACACATAGTTAAAATTTAATTCAAATTTTCACTGTGTGGGTGTGAACATGAGCTCCAACGAAGGCTCGCAGCCGGCGACCGCGCCATCGCGGTTTGCCGGAACGCTACTGGACGTACTCGACAAGGTCGAATATGCCCGCATCCAACCGGAAGACGTGACGGACCCGGTTTACCGGCTGCGCTACGAGGCTTACCGGCGGGAAAATTTCCTGCCGTACAACTCGGAAGAAATCTATACCGACCCGCTCGACCTCTCGCCGAACGCCTATACGTTCGGCGTGTTCATCGACGGCCGGCTGATGAGCTCGATCCGCATCCACCACATCACGCCCGATTGCCGCATCTCGCCCAGCCTCGGGGTCTACGAGGACGTGCTGGGGCCCATGCTCGACAAGGGCATGAGCTTTACCGACCCCACGCGCTTCACTGCCGACCACGAGGCTTCGCTGGCCTACCCGGCCCTGCCCTACCTGACGCTGCGGTTGGGGCTGATGGCGTCCGAGCATTTCGGGGTCGACTATTGCCTGCAATCGGTGCGGCCCGAACATGCCGCCTTCTACAAGCGCATCTTCCTCTCCCAGCCCATGGGCCCGCAGCGGACCTATGGCCAGTTGAGCTTTCCGATCGTGCTGGTGGGCAGCCACGTGCCCGAGACGCTGCCGCGCATCGTGCGGCGCTTCCCCTTCTTCCTCTCGACGCGCGAAGAGCGCGACGCGCTCTTCGGCGGCGCCGGCAGGGTGCGGTTCGGGCAGAAGGTGGCGGCCACGGCGCGGCTCGAGCAGAAGCTGCGCGAGGAGCAGGCGCTGGCGGCGGAGTGAGGTGGGCGCGGGGGCCCGGGATACCGGCGTCCCCTCACCCGCCCTACGGGCGCCCTCTCCCACGAGGGGAGAGGGTAGAGGTGTGCGGGGCTAGGCTTCGGGGACCCAGACGACCATGGAATGGGTGCCGCGATTGGCCCAGAGGTAATAGGGCAAGGCGGTGAGCGTGGCCTTTTCCTGCCCCGGCGGATCGGTGCGGTAGAGGGTCTTTTCCCAGCCGTCCTGGTCGATGGCAACGGCGTCGGCCGAGATCGTCACCACCGGCAGGCCGCCGAAGAGATCGGAACGGGTCTGCGCCTTGAGCTCGGCCGCGCGCGGCAGTTTTAGCCGCTGCACCGGACCGCCAGGATTGTCGGCGCCTTCGAGGCAATAGACGAAGGGGCCGCGCCGCAGGCTCACGCGGCCGATATCCATCTTGACCGAAGGATTGGCATAAAGGCGCTCGGCCACCATGGGCAGGTCGAGTTCGACGACGTCGCCTTTGGACCAGGTGCGGTTGAGCGTGAAATAGCCGTTGACCGGCTGCCCGGAGACGGCCTCGCCATTGACCTTGACCGAGAAGGATTTGGCCCAGCCGGGAATGCGCAGTTTGACGTCAAAAGCTTTCGGCGTTTCGGGCGAAAGCTCGATGCGGATATCGCCCGACCAAGGATAGTTGGAGATTTCGCGGACACCGACTTCCGTGCCGGCGACGCCCACGCTGGTCGAGATGCCGCCGTAAAGGTGGAAGGCGATGCCGTCTTCTGCGGCGGACAGGAAGTAGCCGCCGACCGAGGCCACGAGCCGGGAAACGTTCATGGTGCAGCAGGGGCAGGTGTGCCAGTCCCAGCGGGTGTCGCGGCCGTCGCTTTCGAGCGGATTGGCGTAGAAATAATGCGTGCCGTCGCGGCTGAGGCCCGAGAGCGCGCCGTTGAAGAGGGCCAGTTCCAGAATATCGGCATACTGGCCATCGAGATCGAGATGCAGCATGCGCTGCGCCCAGAAGATGAGGGCAACCGAGGCGCAGGTTTCGGCATAGGCGGTCTCGTTGGGGAGATCATAGTCCCAGGTGAACCCCTCGTTATGCGCCGACGGGCCGAGGCCCGCCGTCACATACATCTTGGTGTCCATAACGTCCTTCCAGAGCACCTCGCAGGCGTGCTTGAGGGCCTCGTCGCCCAGCTCCGCCGCCAGGTCCGCCATGGCGGTGTAGAGGTACATGGCGCGCACGGCGTGGCCGACCACCTTGTCCTGCTCGCGCACCGGCTTGTGGGACTGGGAATATTCGTAGTTCGGGAAGACATAGCGCTGGGTGTCGATGCCCTTCTTCTCGCGCTCCTCGCGCTCGACATCGAAGAAATGCGGCGGCTGGTGGCCGCGCTCGTTGATGAGATAGGTGGCGAAGTCGAGGTGCTTCCGGTCCTTGGTGAGGTGATAGAGCTTGATCAGCGCCAGTTCGATTTCCTCGTGCCCGTCATAGCCGTGCTTCTTGCCCGCTTCGCTCCCGAAGACCGCGTAGATATGGTCGAGATAGCGCTCCATGATCGAGAGCCAGCGGCGGCGGCCGGTCGACTGGAAATAGGCGATGGCGCCTTCGAGCAGGTGCCCGGCATTATAGAATTCGTGGTTGTCGCGCAGGTTCGTGAAGCGCTTTTCGGGTTCGCGGCCGAGATACCAGCAATTGAGATAGCCGTCGGGCGCCTGAGCCTTCTCGAAATCGTCGACGATGGCCTCGATCTTGGCCTCGATATCGGCATCGCGCCGATGCGCAAGAGCATAGGACGCCGCCTCGATCCACTTGCCGACGTCCGAATCCCAGAAGACCTGCACGGTAAAACCGTTGGCATGGCGCGGAAAGCGCAGCGGCGGGGGCGGCTGCGGGAGCTTCAAGGAATCGAGAATGCCGTATTCGCCCAGCTTCTTGTGCTGAGAGGGAATGGTCCGGGCCAGGACCGTATCGAGGCGCTCGCGCCAGAAATCCCCTTCGAGCCGCACATCCGGAAAGCTCACCGGCGCGTATTTTCTCATTTCCTCAACTCTCCACAGTCGATTGGCGGACGACGAGAGTGGCGGGCAGGCGTCGCGTGCCCGTCTCCCTTTCGCCCGAAATCATGGCCAGCAACCGCTCGCCTGCTTCCCGCCCGAGCGCGGGCAGGTTCATGTCGATGCTGGTGAGCGGCGGCCGCGCCGCCTCGGTCATCACCAGCCAATTGTCGAAGCCGACGATGGCGACATCCTTGGGCACCGCGATGCCGCGATCGCGCAACGCCTCGGCGGCGCCGCGCGCGATCTGGTCGTTGCCGCAAAAGAGCGCGTCGGGGCGAGGCGCATCCGCGCCATCAAAGAGCTTTGCCACCGCATCGCGCCCCCATTGCTCCGACCAGGGACCGGAGAGGAAAAGGTCGGGCATGAGCCCGGCCCGTTCGAGGGCGCGCTTGAAGCCGCGATGGCGCAATTGCACGGCCTCGAAATGCTCGGGGCCGGTGATGTGAGCGATGCGCGTGCGGCCGAGGCCGATGAGGTGCTCGCTGGCCAGCACCGCCCCGCCCTCGTCGTCAGGCAGGAGGCAGAGGGCATCCGGGTCGTCGGCCTGCGAGAAGACGTAGATGACGGGAATGCCGCCGACGAGGATGGCCGGACGCCGGTCGGAACGGCGGGCCGTCACCACCAGGCCATCGATGCGCTTGCCGAGGAGCTGATCGATATGCTGGCGCTCGCGGGCCGGATCGTCGGTGGCGTTGCACATGAAGACGGCGACGCCCTGATCGGCCAGCCGCTCTTCGAGCGCACGGATGATGGGAAAGCTGAAGCGCCCGAAACTGTCATTGGTGAGGATGCCCACGGTGCGCGAGCGGGCGCGGTGGAGGCTTTGCGCCAGATCGTTCGGCCGGTAGCCGATCTCCTTGGCGACGCGCATGACCTTGTCGCGCGTTTCCTGCCGCAGGCGCCCGCCGGCATTCATGGCCTTGGAGGCGGTGCCGATCGACACCTCGGCCAGCCGCGCCACATCGCGGATGGTGACGCGCCGGTTGGGGCTCTTGTCTTGCGTATCCTGGCTCACTTGCGGACGGTCTTTCCCTATTTGACGGCGCCGTTGAGAAAGCCGGAGACGTAATATTTCTGCAAGAGCACGTAGACGAGCACGCAAGGCAGGATGGAAATGATGACGCCGGCCTGCAGCGCCCCCCAGTCGACGGCGCCCAGCCGCCCGGTGCGCACCGAAACCAGCATGATCGGGACGGTGAAGGCCGTCTCCTTGTTCATGAAGATCAGGGCGGCGAGGAACTCGTTCCATGAATTGATGAAGGTGAAGAGCGCCACGGTGACCATGCCGGGCACGACGAGCGGCCCGAAAATGTTGCGCAGCACCTGGAAGGAGGACGAGCCATCCATGACCGCCGCTTCTTCGAGCTCGCGCGGAATGCCCTCGAAGGAATTGCGCATGAGGTAGATCGAGAACGGCAGCTGCAGCACGGTGTGGATGATGGCGAGCCCCAGATGGGAATTGGCGAGACCGACCTTGGCGAACATCATGTAGAGCGGGGTCAGCAGCGCCTGATAGGGGATCATCAGCGGCGCCAGCATGATGAGGAAGAGCACTTCCTTGCCGCGGAAACTGAAGCGCGCCAGCCCGTAGCCGGCCGGTACGGCCAGCGCCAGGCAAAGCAGGATGGCGATGCCGGCCACCGCCAGCGAGTTGAAGGCATAGGTCGAGAGCCCCGCCTGGAAATCGAAGATTTTGAGGTAATTCTCGAAGCTGATCTGGCTGGGCAGATAGACCGGCGGCGACTGCGAGGCTTCCTGCGGCGTCTTGATGGAGGCCAGGAACGCGAGCGCGATCGGGGCCAGCATGATGGCGAGCACCGCCACGCAGATGGCGCCGACGAGATAGCGCACCTGGCGGCGCTCGCCGGCCACCCGGCCCTGGGCGTGATCGGCGGCGGCGATTTCGGCCGGATTGGCGACGAGGTCAGTCATTGCCCGGGCTCCGGTTGGAGAGGAACACCTGAATGGCGGAGAAGAAGAGGATGATGGCGGTGAGGATCAGCGACAGGGCTGCCCCATAGCCGAGTTTGAAGGAGATGAAGGACTGCTGATAGATCCAGTAGACCGCCGTAAAAGTCTGCCCGCGCGGACCGCCGCCCGACATGATGTAGAACTGGTCGAAAGCCAGCATCGAGCCGATGGCGGAGATCAGCGTGGCAAGCAGGATGGTGCGGCGGGTCAGCGGCAAGAGGATCGACCACACCCGCTGCCAGGGCCCGGCGCCATCGATCATTGCCGCCTCGGTGATCTCGGTATTGATCGACTGGATGGCGGCGACGAAGAGGATCATGCCGAAGCCGACCACTTTCCAGGTCACCGAGATGATGACCGCCCACATGACGAGATCGGCCTTGGTGAACCAGACCATGGGCTGGGCCAGAAGGTGGATATCGACGAGGAAGCGGTTGATGAGGCCGACCTGCTGGTCGAAGAGCCAGAACCAGAGGAGGCTCGATGAGCCCAGGCCAATGACCACCGGCAGGAAGACGATGCCGCGCGTCAATTGCTCGAGCGGCCGGTTGGGCGCGGTAAGCAAAGCCAGCGCGAAGCCGAGGCCCATGAGGATCGGCGTTATTATGATGGTATAGCGCGCCGTGAACCACAGGGCGCGGAGGAATGTGGGATCGGCAAAGGCCCTGGTGAAGTTTTCAAGGCCGACGAAGCCGCCCCCGCCGAGCAGCGAGGCGTCGGTGAACGAGGTCTGGACGAGCTGGACGAAGGGCACGACCACGAAGGCGAGGACGAAGAGCAAGGCCGGGGCCATGTAGAGCAGCCCGACGCTGCCTTTGCGTGTCGCTATCATTTTGGGGTCCTCCGTCAGATGCAGGGTTCCTGGCTCACCCCCCTCCCGACCTCCCCCGCAAGGGGGGAGGTGAAGAGGCGGCTGCAGCCCGAACCGTTCAGGATCGCGAACATCTCACCAGCGTCGCGATCCCAAAGTCCAAAACACTACGTGCTAGTTGGAGGCGATCTGCTTCATGGCGTCCTTGGCGGTGGCGATGGCACCATCGATGTCGCCGTCGAAGATCGCGGTCTGCAGCATCTGGATCCAGGGGCTGGAATCGGAGTTGACCATGTCGTTGAAGTGGAACACCCACGGCACGTAGCCGATGCCGAGCGCCTTGGCTGTGGTGACGACACGCGGTTCCTCGGCGAAATACTTGTTGTCGGCGAGGGTCGGGCGGGACGGCAGGATGTTGTTCTTGGCGAGGCCTTCGAGCTGGGCTTCGTCGGTCAGCTCCCACTTGATGAACTGCTTGGCGAGATCGGCGTGCTTGGAGCCCTTGGGGATGGCGATGACGTCGCCGCCCACGAAGGCCGAGTGCTGGCCCGGCTCGACGCCCGGCAGGAAGCCGACGCCGAAATCGATATTGGGGGCATTGGCCTTGAGATCCGAGATCAGGAACCCGCCGGCGCCCTGGATGCCCAGCTTGCCCGTCGAGAAGTTGGCGACGAAATTGGTGCCGGTATCGGCCTCGGCGCTTTCGGGCACGAGGCCCTCGTCCCACATGGCCTTGAACTCGGAGAGGACGGTCTTGATGGCATCCCCCTGGAGCGGCTCGTCACCGGCGCTGGCCGGCAGGATCTTGGCGCCGCCGGCGACCATCATGGGCGATGTGGTGAAGATGTTGCAGCCCGGGCAGGCGCCCGAGAAATAGAAGCCGTAGATGTCGTCGCCCAGGGCGTGGATCTTGGTGGCGTATTCGTGGAGCTGCTGGACGGTTTCCGGGCCCTTGTCGGGATCGAGACCGGCCTGGCGGAAGAGGTCCTTGTTCCAGACGAGGATCGAGACGTCCGGGGTGAAGCCGGCGCCGTAGATCTTGTCCTCATAGGTGGCGATGTCCTTGTAGGCCTGGGCGACGCCGGCATAGTTGGGATCGTCCTTGAGGTCGGCAGTGAGGTCTTCCAGGAACCCGGCCTTCATGAAGTCGGGCATGTAGATGAGGTCGAACGAGATGAGGTCGGGCACTTCGCCCGCCTGCACGCCGGTGGCGAGCTTGGTGACCATCTGGTTGTCGGGAATGACGGTGAGTTCGAGCTTGTCGTCGTGGCCTGAATTCCACAGGTCGACGAGGTGCTGGGCGGCGTTGGCGCCCGAGGCGCGCACCCAGATGGACAGCGTTTCGGCCGAGAGGGCCGGCAGCGTGGCGAAGATGGACGTGCCGAGCGCGAGCGCGGCAAATCCCATGACTTTTGGCAGATGCATTGGTTTCCTCCCTGATGTCTCAACTTGCGCCCGGGCTCCTCTTCCCGGACACGAGGAAAAGCTTTTCCTTTGTGGTAATGCCGATACGCCGATGGCGGCGCTGGCGAATTGGGAAAAGCTTTTCTCAAAGCCCGGAATTTGTGCCGCAGTTTTTGAGCGAGCGCAAGAGGTGTTGGGAGGGAGTTTTGGAAGGCGGCGGCGAGGCTGGCGCACGGCGTCCAGCGTTTGCGCCGCCTCCACTCCGATCTTCCCCGGGCAGAGACCCGGGGCCCATGGACGTCTCCACTCGGGTGGAGGGGGGCAATAGGCCCCGGCTTGAAGCCGGGGAAGTGCGGGGGGTGGGGCGAGCGGGATGAGTCGAAAAAGCTCAGGCGAACGGCCAGTGCCTTGATGGCAGTGGGGAATTTGCTGTCCAGCATTTGCGCCAACCCCACCTCGATCTTCCCCGGGCGGAGACCCGGGGCCCATGGATGTCTCCACTCCGGCGGAGGGGAGCAATGGGCCCCGGCTTGAAGCCGGGGAAGTACGGGGGTGGGGCGAGCGGGATGAGTCGAAAAAGGGCTCAGGCGAACGAGGCGAGCACACGGGCCCAGGAGCGGATGCCGCGATGGTAGCTTTCGAGATTGTACTTCTCGTTGGGGCTGTGGATGCGGTCATCGATGAGCGCGAAGCCGATCATGAGCGATTCCATGCCGAGGCGGCGCTTGAATTCGCCAACGACGGGGATCGAGCCGCCCGAGCCGGTGAGCGCGGTGTCCTTGCCCCATTCCTCGGCCAGCGCTGCCTTGGCGGCGGTGAGGAACTTGCCGTCGAGCGGCAGGGCAATGGCAGGGCTGCCGCCATGCTCCTTGAAGGCAACCTCGCAATCGGCGGGCACGCGGGCCCGCACATGGGCGCGGAACGCTTCGCGGATCTTCTTGGGGTCCTGGCCGGCAACGAGGCGGAACGAGATCTTGGCGCTGGCCCTGGAGGGAATGACGGTCTTGAAGCCCTCGCCGGTATAGCCGCCGATCATGCCGTTGATCTCGCAGGTCGGCCGCGCCCAGATCTGCTCGAGCACCGGCCGGCCCTTTTCGCCGGCAGGCAGGGAAAGGCCGACATCGCCCAAAAACTTCTTTTCATCGAAGCCGAGAGTGGCCCATTGCGCCTTGAGGCTCTCGGGCACTTCGGCGACCCCGTCATAGAAACCGGCGACGGCCACACCGCCTTCGGGGGTGCGCAGGCTCGCGATGATATCGGCCAGCACCTGGTTGGGGTTGCGCGCGGCATTGCCGAACATGCCCGAATGCAGGTCCTGGCTGGCGCAGGTGATTTCCACCTCCTCGCCGACGAGCCCGCGCAGCATCGTGGTGATCGAGGGCGTTTGCGGGTCCCACATATCGGTGTCGCAGACCAGCGCCACATCGGCCTTGAGCTCGGCCTTGGCCTCTTCGAGGAAGCCCGGCAGGCTGGGCGAGCCGGATTCTTCCTCGCCTTCCAGCAGGATCGAAATCTTGATCGGCAGCTTGCCCGTCACCGCCTTCCAGGCGCGGCAGGCTTCGAGGAAGGTCATCAGCTGACCCTTGTCGTCCGAAGCGCCGCGGGCGCGGATGCGGCCGTCGATGAGCTGCGGATCGAAGGGATCGGTATCCCAGAGTTCGATCGGATCGACCGGCTGCACGTCGTAATGGCCGTAGAACAGCACATGCGGGCCTTCGCCCTTGCCGTGGGCGACGACCATCGGATGGCCGGGCGTGGCGCGCACGCCGGCATCGAAATCGAGGCCGTCGAGTTCGCGCTTGAGCCATTCGGCGGCCTTGCGGACATGCTCGGCATAGGCCGGATCGGTGGAGATGGAGGGAATGCGCAGGAGCTCGAACAGGCGCTCCAGGCTCTTGTCGATATCCTTGTCGACCTGCGCCAGCACTGCATCGAGTTGAGCTTTATCGGCCATTGCATCCATCCTTCGCTTTCAACCGCTGGCCGGTGACATTACACATCGGGGACGCCAACGCCACCCCGACCGGAAGCCGCCAGAATCATGCACAAGCTCATCGTCCTGCAATCGCTCTGGACCATGCAGAACCTCAAGGCGCCGCCCTGCGGCGAGACGCTGGCGGAGCAGGTGGAAGCCATTGCCGCGGCCGGTTTCGATGGCCTGGGCTCGCTCTGGCTCGACCGCGATTCGGCCCGTGAGGTTTCGCATCTGGCAAGCGGACATAACCTCCTCATCGAGGGCCTGGCCCTGCCGTCCGACATCGATGGCCTCAAGCCCGCACTCGACTGGGGCACCGAGTTCGGCCTCCACCATCTCAACGTCCAGCCCAATGTACGCCCGCGCACGATCGCCGAATCGGCGAGGATTCTGGAGGGCTGGCAGCGGCTCGCCGAAGAGGTGGATTTTCCCGTGCATATCGAGACGCATCGCGGGCGGATGACCAACGACCTGCTGGTGACGCTCGACCTCCTCGACGCCGTCCCGGCGCTCAAGCTGACGGCCGATCTTTCTCATTATGTCGTCGGCCGCGAGATCGAACTGCCGGTGAGCGAAGAGACCGAGGCGCAGATCGCGCGCATCCTCGACCACACCCACACCTTCCACGGCCGCGTCGCCACGAGCGAACAGGTGCAGGCCGAATTGGCCTGGCCGGTCAACAAGCCCTGGCTCGATCAGTTTGCGGGCTGGTGGAAGGCGGGCATGGCGAGCTGGAAACGGCGGAATCCGGGGGGTGGGGAGCTGAGCTTTCTCTGCGAGCTCGGGCCACAACCCTATGCGCTGGCCGGCCCCGACGGCATCGACCTCGGCGACCGCTGGGCGGATTCGCTTGCGCTGGCAAAACTGGCGCGGGAGATTTGGGCTTCGCTTTAGGAGCCCCGCGATGGCTGTTCGCCCTGATGTCGAGGAGCTGCGCGCTACGCGCGAGCGCATGGAGGGGAAGTATCTCACCGAGCCGCAGATGCGCGCACTTTACGAGGGGTTGTGCCGCCGGTTTCGCGACGACCTCAGTGATGAGCGTGACGTGCTGTTGAGCGAATGCGCTGTGCTGATGGCCATCAAGGAGGGTGTGAGGCGGGCGTAGCGGGGCTGCTGACGGCAGGTCACTTCGGCCAAATCGCGCAACACACTCGATCTTCCCCGGCCGCAGAGCCGGGGCCTATTGCACCGCTCACCAGGAGTGGAGAGATCCGTGGGCCCCGGGTCTTCGCCCGGGGAAGTAAGGAGTGGGGCGCGGGTCGGGGGAAATGGGCTACGGTCTAGGTCTAGGTCTAGGTCCGAATATGCTGGGTGCGGGTACCGCGGACGCAGGATAGACGCCGAAGATAGCGTGCCTGCACGCAGCACGTTTCGGCGCCGTCCTGACGGAGCGCTTCGTGAAAACCCGGCGATTTTGGGAGAAGTGGTGCCGCAGAAGGGACTCGAACCCCCGACCCCATCATTACGAATGACGTGCTCTACCAACTGAGCTACTGCGGCGGACCGTTTGCCGGAAAGGCGAAGCGATCGGCGGTCTTTTACTGGCGCGCGCCGCAAGGCGCAAGGGCCAATTCGTGGCTTTGCGATGCCGGTTTCAGGCGCCGGGCAGAGCCGGACCCGGCACGGGCTCGGCTGCGGGCGGGGCGGCTTCGACGGCGCGGGTGGCCACGGCGCTGACCGGAACTTTCCACTCGAAGGCGTCGAGCTTGCCGGTAATGGGCGAAACCGGTTCCCATTCGTCGCTGGTGACGCCGTCGGCGGTCCAGACCGGATCGCGCGGGGCGCGCACGGCGCGGGCGAGCCATTCGCGGGCCTTGCCCTGGTCTCCGTTCTGGCCCTCTTCGATCTCGGCCATGAGCAGGCACACGGCCTGGCTGGGCTCGTTCGAGGCGTAATTGGCGAGCGCATTGCGCGCCAGGCTCCAGTCGAAGGCATCGACGGCGGCGCGGGCGAGAACCAGGGCGGCGGCGCGGCTGGCGGGAGGCAGGTCGATGAGTTCGCGCACGCGCTTGAGCCGTTCGACGGCGGAGGCGCCGTGGACGATGTTGCCGTAAAGGCCGGCGGCATCGGGATGGCCGGTGGCGCGGTAGACGCGGCGAAGAAGGCTCATGGCCTTGCGCGTCTCGCCGCGATTGGCCTCGATGCGGGCGGCGATCAGGGCGGCCGGCACGAAATCGGGGAGGAGCTTGAGCGCCGAGAGCGCATGGCTGAGCGCGCCCTGCGGATCGCGGGTTTCGTCCTCGCGCGCCATGGCGGTTTCTAGCACGGCCTGGCGGCGGCGCAGATGGGCGCGCTCCTCGCGGTTGCGCGAGGGATGGGCCATGACCATGGCCAGGGCCTCGGCCCATTTGCCATTGGCGGTGAGATCGTCGAAGACGGCCGAACTCGCCCATTCGGGCGCCGGGGACAGCGCCGCGGCCTTGCGGGCAAAGGTCAGCGCCGCATCCTTGCGACCCTGTGCCTGTGCCTGCTCGTAAAGGCCCGAAAGCGCGGCCACGGCCGTACGCTGGTTGGCAATGAGGGCGCGATAATGCTCGCGGGCCGCCGACATGTCGCCCAGCGCCAGGTCGGCCCTGGCTTCGAGCAGCTTTGCCGCCTGGTTGTCCGGGAGACGCGCCTGTGCGTCGCGCGCCAGCGAACGGGCGCGGACCGGATCGCCGGCCTGGAGCGCGATGAAGCCCTCCGACAGGGCCTCGACGCCCTGATCCTTGCGGCGCTGCCGGCTGGCCTTGGAGAAGCTGGCCGGGGCGCCGATGATGCGCCGGATGATGGCCCAGATGGCGATGACGAGGACGATCACCACGATGACGACGAAGATCGCCGTGCCGAGCCGCGGCTGCATGCGATAACCGCCCGCTTCCAGGCTCATCGTGCCCGGAAGGCTCACGATCCAGGCGATGGCGGCGGCGACGAGGAGACTGCCGATGATCCAGCTTGCCAGTCGGATCATGGCGTCGTCCCCGCGGGGGCCAGTGCCCTGGCACGCAGGGAATCGAGCAGCGCATCGGCATCGGCATGCGCCGCGATATCGGCGGCGACGCCCTCGGCCGGCGCGCGCATGGCTTCAGGCAAAGCCGCAAGCAGGCGCACCGCATTGCGATAGTCACGACGCGAAATGGCCGCTTCCAGCTGGGACGCGACGGCTTCGGGCGTGTTGCCGGAAATCTCGCCGGCCGGACGGAAGGCGAAGATGGCCCTGAGCCAGTCGATGGTCGCCTGATCCCAGCCGGCATCGGGTTGCTGCGGGGTGGCGGCGAGAATATCGGGGAGCGCGGCATCGAATTCGCGCGTGATCTCGTCGGGGCGCTTGAGCCCCTGCGGCGCCCGCTCGGTCAGCGATTGCGGAATGGCGGTTTCGGGCGCCACGGCGCGCAGGCCGTCGAGTTCGGCGGCGAAAGGCCGGCCGGTATCGAAGGCACTTTCGAGGCCCGAGAGGAGGAGCGGCAATTGCGCGGCCGGCAGTTCGGGCGCCTTCTGCGCCTCGGCCGACAATTCGGCGACCTTGCTGTCGGTGGTGCCGACCTTTTCCTCGAGCGCGCCGAGCTTGCCCGAAAGGGCGGCGAGGTTCTGCTGGAGGCTGTTGACGTCTCCGGTCAACGCTTCGCCCGTCGCACCGCCGGCATTGGCGCCGAGCGTTTCGATCCGGGCGCGCAATTCGTCGATCTGGGCGGTGAGGCCGGAAAGATCGGGAGTTGCGGCAGCCGGGCGGTCGCCGGCAGCCTTGACCGCCTCGTTGGCGGCTTCGAGCCTGGCGTTGAGATCGTTCTGGAGAGCGACGAAGCGCTGCTGAAGGGCATTGAGGCTGGCGGTGCTGCTGTCGGCGGCCTCGGCTAGGCGCTTTTCAAGCGCGGCAACGCGCGGATCGGCCTCGGCGGCCGGGCGCGGAATGATGCCGGCGACGAAAAGGCCATAGGTCAGGGCCGTGCCGAGAATCGCTCCGCCGACGATGCCGGCAAGGGCGGTATTCCAGTGGAGACCATCGGCTTTCCTGGCGGCAGGGGTGGCGGGCTTGGACTCGGTATCGGGCTTGGCAGCGCTCTCGGCGCCCGGCTTGGCGCCCTCTTCGCGCGCCGTGGTGTCGCGCGCGGAAAGATCGAGAACGGGTGGCTTAACCGGCCCGGTATTGCGCTCAGCCATGGCAAGAATCCTGTTGCGGCAAAGAATTATGACGCGTTTTGCGCCCGCGCAAAAGCCAGCGCGAGGACCATCATCCCCTCCTCGTCCGGACGCTCGGCCACGAGGACGCGCTTGAACCCGGCTTCCACCAGGGGTTCCGCCGCCTTGCGGCTGATGCAGAGCGCGCCGAAATCCTCGAGCCCGCGCTCGCCGAGCGCGGCGCGGGTGAGATCGGCAAAGATCGCGGCGGTGCGGCGCGAATAGAAAAGGCCGGCATCGATGAGGCCATCGCGGATCTGTTCGATAATGGCTGTGGGGACCTCTTCGGCCTCCTCCATCTCGTAGACCGGCACGCGGGTGACCCCGACCCCATGGGCGCCGAGCGCCGCATTGAGATCGCCGCTCAGGCGGGAGCCCGAGGGATAGAAGATCGGCGCGGTCGGCCGGGCTTCGGCGATGAGGGTGACGAGGTCCTCGAAGCTGCCATTGGCGCTGCGCACGTCGGTGAAGCCGAGGAACTGCGCCTCGCGCGCCGAACCATCGCCCACCGCGAAGACGGGGAGATTTTCGTAGGCACGGACCGCTCCGCGCTCGTCGAGCGCGCGCAGGGCATTGGCGCTGGAAATGGCGATGCCGCCAAAACCCTCGGCGGGCGGCAGGTCGTGGAACAGCGTCACGCGGCGCATCAGCGGCAGCTTGACGGCATCCAGGTTGAGGGCGCGTAGGCGCACCGTGGAATGGCCGAGATCAGGTTCGGGACGCGTGACCAGGATGGTGGTCATCGCTCTCGTTCTCCGAATTGCGCCAGGAATTCCGGCCCGGCCATGGCCTTGAGCTCTTCGCCCAGGCTTCGCCCGATATCGCCTGCCTGCGCGGCGGCGCCGTGGCGTTCGAGCTCGAAGACGGTGCGGCCATCGGGGCTGAGGATTTGCCCGAGCAGCACGATCTGGTCGCCCTCGCGCGTCGTCAGCGCCGCGATCGGCGTGCGGCAGGAGCCGTCGAGCACGTCGAGCAGCGCGCGCTCGGCGAGGAGCGCGTCATGGGTCTGGCGATGATCGAGCGCGCCCACCAGCATGCGGGTGCGCGCATCGTCGGCGCGGATTTCGATACCGATGGCGCCCTGGGCGGGCGCGGGCGGGAAGCGGCGCGGATCGAGAAGGCTCGTGACCTCGGCGCTGCGGCCCAGCCGGTTGAGGCCGGCGGCGGCGAGGAGCGTGGCATCGGCGATGCCGTCGCGCAGCTTCTTGATGCGCGTATCGACATTGCCGCGGAAGCCGACGATCTGCAGGTCCGGACGCACGCGCAGGATCTGGGCGGCGCGACGAATCGAGGACGTGCCGAAACGGGCGCCCTGCGGCAGTCCGTCGAGATCCCTGGCGACCAGCGAGACGAAGGCATCGCGCACGTCTTCGCGCGGCAGGAAGGCGGCCAGCTCCAGCCCTGCGGGCAGGCGGGTGGCCACGTCCTTGGACGAATGGACGGCGAGGTCGATCTGGTTATCGAGCAGCGCTGCCTCTATCTCCTTGGTGAAGAGGCCCTTGCCGCCCACCTCGCTCAGGGGACGGTCGGTAATGCGGTCGCCACTGGTGGTGATCACCTCGACCGCGATGGCATCTTCCTTGACGCCATGCGCCTCCGCGAGCAGGCGACGGACCAGATTGGCCTGTGCGAGCGCGAGCTGGGAGCCGCGGGTACCGATGCGAAGGAAGGGGGCGTGTGATTGCAATTGAGCGCTGTCCTATTGTAGGCCAAGGCGGCATGAAGGCCATAGACCAGATCGACGTGAACGGGCAAGCGACTGAAACCATTTTGGGCATAGAGACGAGCTGCGACGAAACCGCCGCGGCCATCGTCGTGCGCAATGCCGACGGAACGGGGCGGATCGTCTCGAACGTCGTGCGCTCCCAGCTCGACGAGCATGCCGCCTTTGGCGGCGTGGTGCCCGAACTCGCGGCGCGGGCGCATGTCGCCTGGCTCGATCACATTATCGCGCAGGCGACCGCCGAGGCCGGAATCGCGCTCAAGGACGTCGACGCGGTCGCCGCTACCGCCGGCCCCGGCCTGATCGGGGGCGTGCTGGTGGGCCTCACCACCGCCAAGGCCCTGGCCGCTGCGCTCGGCAAGCCGCTGGTCGCGGTCAATCATCTGGAAGCCCATGCGCTGACGGCGCGGCTCACCAATGGCGTCGCCTTCCCCTACCTCATGCTGCTGGTTTCCGGTGGGCACAGCCAGTTCGTGCTGGTGCGCGGTGTCGGCGACTACGAGCGCTGGGGCACGACGATCGACGATGCCCTGGGGGAAGCCTTCGACAAGGTGGCAAAACTCCTCTCGCTCGGCCATCCGGGCGGCCCCGAGGTGGAAAAGGCGGCGCTCAAGGGCGATTCGCGCCGCTTCCGCTTCCCGCGTCCCCTGCTGCACGAAAACCGGCTCGATTTCTCGTTTTCGGGGCTCAAGACCGCAGTGCGGCTGGCCGCCGAATCCATCGCGCCCATCACCGACCAGGATGCCTGGGATATCGCCGCCGGCTTCCAGCGCGCGGTGACCGACATTATCGGCACGCGCACGCGCCAGGCGCTGGAGCGCTTCAACGCGGAATTCCCGGGCCAGCCGGCACGGATCGTCGTGGCCGGGGGCGTCGCCGCCAACAAGGCGATCGGCGCGGCCCTGCGCGAAGTGACGCAAGCGGCAGGCGCCGAGCTCGTCATCCCGCCGCCCGCGCTCTGCACCGACAACGGCGCCATGGTCGCCTGGGCCGGGGCGGAACGGCTGGCGCTGGGCGATACCGATAGGCTCGATTTCGTGGCCCGCCCGCGCTGGCCGCTCGATTCGGACGATATGGGGCTGCACCATGGCGCTTGAGACTGTGGCCGTCATCGGCGCCGGGGCCTGGGGCACGGCGCTCGCGCAGGCTGCCGCCATGGCTGGCCGGCAGGTCTCGCTCCACGGCCGCTCGCCTGACCTTGCCAGCGAGATCAACGCCTTCCACACCAATGAACGGCACCTGCCCGGCCATTCGCTGCACCCGGCGATTACCGGCCATACCGACCTCGATGCGGCGGGCGCAGCCGACTTCGTCATCCTCGCCGTCCCCGCGCAGGCGAGCCGGGACGTGCTGGAAAGCGATCCGAAACTCTTCGCCGGCAAGCCGGTGGTGCTCTCGGCCAAGGGCCTCGAACACGATACGCTCCTGCGCCAGAGCGAGATCCTGGCAGGTGTTGCGCCGACCGCGCTGCCCTATGTGCTTTCGGGCCCGAGCTTTGCCGCCGACGTCGCCGCAGGACGGCCGACCGCCGTGACGCTGGCCGGCACCGATGCCGAGCCGCTTGCCGCCGCGCTTGCCGGACCGACCTTCCGGCCCTATGCCGCCGACGACATTATCGGGGTGGAGCTGGCCGGCAGCCTCAAGAATGTCTATGCGCTCGGCTGCGGGGCCGTGGAGGGGGCAGACCTCGGCGCCTCCGCCCGCGCCGCCTTTCTCGCCCGCGCCTATGCCGAAATGTCCCGGCTGGTGAGTGCGCTCGGCGGATCGCCCACCACGCTGACCGGCCTTGCCGGCATCGGCGACCTCACGCTTTCCTGCACCTCGGTGCAGTCGCGCAATTACCGCACCGGGCTGGCGCTCGGGCGCGGGGAAACGCTCGAGGGCATCGGGCTGGCCGAGGGGGTCGCCACGGCCCCTGTCGCGCGCGACCTCGCCCGCAAGCTTCATATCGACGCCCCGCTCATCGAGGCGGTAAACCTGCTGCTCGCAGGCGGGACCAGCATTTCGTCAATCGTGGCGGGCCTGATGGCCCGGCCGCTCAAGAGGGAGACCTGATACATGCCGCTCTATTCGCTCGTCGCCAAGGACAAGGCCGGCGCTCTCGAACAGCGCCTGGCCGTGCGCCCCAAGCACCTCGAGCATCTCGACAGCCTGGGCGACCGGCTGGTGATGGCCGGACCCTTCCAGACCGAGGAAGGCAAATCCACCGGCAGCTTCATGGTGGTGGAAGCCGAGGACCTCGCCGCTGCCCGCGCGCTCTTCGAGCAGGACCCCTTCGTGCGCGAAGGCATTTTCGAATCCTACGAGGTCAGCCGCTGGGCGCTGACCATCAACAAGGCAGCGGGGCGCTGACATGGCCTATTGGTTGATGAAATCGGAGCCGGACGTCTTTTCTTTCACCGACCTGACCAACAAACCCATCGAGGAATGGCACAGCGTGCGCAACTACACCGCGCGCAACAACATGAAGGCCATGAAAAAGGGCGAGAAGGCGTTCTTCTACCACTCCAATATCGGCAAGGAGATCGTGGGCATCATGACCATCGTCAATGAAGCCCATCCCGATTCCACCGCCGAGATCGAGAACGGCAAGGTCATCTGGGAATGCGTCGACGTCGCCGCCGACAAGCCCCTGCCCAAGCCGGTGACGCTCGCCCAGATCAAGGCCGATCCGTTCCTGGCGAACATGGCGCTGATCAAGCTCTCCCGCCTCTCGGTCTCCCCGGTGACCGAGGAGGAATGGAACTATATCTGCAAGCTGGGCGGCCTCTAGCCGTTTACCTTTGGCTAGCCATAGCCGTTCATAATTCCTCCCGGCCGCCCGAGCGGCCGTGGAGGAGAGAATGGATCATCTTGCAGTCAACTGGCTGGCCATCGTGCTGGCCACGGTCGCCAGCATGGCGCTCGGCGTCGTCTGGTATATGGGCCTTTCCAGGCAATGGCTCGCGGCGCTGGGCAAGACCCGCGACGAGCTCAATTCGAGCGATCCGAGCCCCTATATCTGGTCGGTCGTCGTCCAGTTCGTCATGGCTTATTTCGTCGCGCTCCTGACGCCCAAGCTCTTCGGCTCGACCGACGTCGCCAACGGCATCTGGTGCGGCATCCACATGTGGGTCGGCTTCGTCATCACCTCGATGATCCTCAACCACCGCTACCAGGGCCAGAAATGGTCCCTCACCCTCATCGACGGCGGCTACCTGCTCGGCGTGCTGATCGTCCAGGGCCTCGTGATCGGGCTTTTCGGCTAGAACGGATTGACCAGCCGCAACCGGCCCTCGAAGACGCGCCCAGCCTGCATGTCCTCCGAATAGAGGACATCGCAGCCCGCTTCGAGGGCGGAAGCGACGATCATCGCGTCGTAGATGGAGAGATCGTGCTCGCCGGCAAGGGCTAGCCCGGCGAGGTGGATTTCGACGGTCAGGGGCCTCACCTCGACAAGCCCGCGATATGTGGCGAGGAGATAGGCGATCTCCGGATAGGGCAGGCCGAGCTTGCGCCGCGCAACCGCGGCAAACTCGTTGAGCACCTGTACGCTGACGATGCCGCCGGCCGAAAGGACCGCCTCGGCCCGGTCGGCCTTCTGCCGGTCGGCGGAGAGCGCATAGAGCAGGATGTTGGTGTCAATGAAGCTACCGCTCATTGGCGCCGTCGCGATCGAACACGAAATCGGCGGGCAGTATTCCACGATGCTTGCGCAGGCGTTCGAGCAATTGCGCGCGGCCGGGCTTGCGCTCGACCACGAAATCCCGCCCGTCCTCGATGCGCAGCGTCACCTCGTCGCCTTCCTTGAGATCGAGTGCGTCGACCACCGAGGCGGGCAGCCGCACGGCCAGGCTATTACCCCATTTGGAAACCAGCATGATGCACCTCGGATATACATTCTCAAGTATGTATATCCAAAATCGCTCGGTGCAAGGAAATCAAAAATCGCTGGTGAGGCCCTTGATCTCCCAGTCGCCGTAGCGGTTGGGTTCGAGGCCGCCTCGGCCGCCTTCTTCGGGAGGGGCGTCCTTGGTGCGGGCGTCGATCTGCGCGCGGCGGGCTTCCGCTTCGGCCAGGGCCCGCCGGGCGGCCGGCGAGAGCTTGCGGCGCAGGGAATCGAAAACGGGGGTGTCGTTCATCGGACGGCTCGAAGTGACAATGCGGCGGCCACGCTCTTGTATGCGGGCGAGGCAGGGACCATCATAATTGGGGAATTCTCCAAGTCGAGGTCCCTGGATCACAAGCACATGATCAACGCGTTCCGCACCGGCATTCTCCTGGCAGGCATGACCGCCCTCTTCATGGGCGTGGGCTATCTCATCGGCGGCACCAGCGGCATGATGATCGCCTTCGGCGTGGCCGTGGTGACCAACCTTTTCGGCTACTGGAACTCGGACAAGATGGTGCTGCGCATGCAGAATGCGGAGCCCGTCGACGAGCGTCGCGCCCCCGACCTCTACCGCATGGTCGAGCAGCTGGCGCGCAATGCCGGCATCCCGACGCCGACGGTCTACCTCATCCATACCGACCAGCCCAATGCCTTCGCCACCGGCCGCAACCCGCAGAACGCAGCGGTAGCGGTATCTTCGGGCCTCCTGCAGCGGCTGGAGCCGCGCGAAGTCGCCGCGGTCATCGCCCACGAGCTCGGCCATATCCGCAGCCGCGACACGCTGACCATGGTGATTACCGCCACCATAGCCGGCGCCATCTCGATGCTGGCCCAGTTCGGCCTCTTCTTCGGCGGCGGCAACAGCGATAACCGCAACAACCCGCTCGGCGGCATCGGCGTGCTGCTGGCCGTGATCGTCGCTCCCCTGGCCGCCATGCTGGTGCAGATGGCCATCAGCCGCACCCGCGAATACGAGGCCGACCGCGACGGCGCCCAGATTTCGGGCGACCCGCTGGCTTTGGCCTCGGCGCTCTCAAAGATCGCCACGGCCGCCCCGCGCACCGTCAATGCCGGCGCCGAGCGCAACCCGGCCATGGCTCATCTCTACATCATCAACCCGCTTTCGGGCGCACGGATGGACAACCTCTTCTCCACCCACCCCGATACCGGCAACCGTATCAACGAGCTGCGCAAACTTGCCGAATCGATGCATGTCGACGACAAGGGCCGTCGCTCCGAGCCCAGCGCCTTCACCCAAGACAATGTGCGCGCAGGCTGGCGCGTCCCGCCGACGGGACGCAATGATGACGACGGCAGCCGCAGCGGGCCGCCGCGTGGACCCTGGGGTTAACCGCACTTGCCCAAAGAGAAGAACCCGCCGGGGCTCAAGCTCCGCCTCCTTGCCGCTGAACGGCTGCGCGCCGTGCTCGGCGGCAACAATTTTGCCCCGTTCTCGGCCGCCGAGATCGCCGACAGTCGCGACCGCGCGCTGGCCAACCGGCTGGTGACGACGGCCCTGCGCCGCCATGGCCAGATCGACGTGGCGCTCGGCGAACTGCTCGACCGCGGCCTGCCCAAGAAGGCGGGCAGCTTCGAGGCCGTGCTGCGTCTCTCGCTTGCCCAATTGCTGTTCCTGCCGGACCTGGGCGCCCATAGCGCGCTGTTCCTGGCGGTCGAAGCCGTCAAGGCCGACCCCAAGGCGCGCCACCTTGCGGGCCTCATGAATGCAGTGCTGCGCCGGGCGCAGGCCAATTCGGCGCGCCTCTCCGGGCTCGGCGACGACCTGCTGCTGCCTCCGGCCCTGCGCGCCCGCTGGGTGGAGGCCTATGGCGAGGCCAATGTCGAGCGCTTCGCCACGGCGCTGCTCGAAGGCGCCCCGCTCGACCTGACCCTCAAGGCCGAGGATTCCGAACTCATCGAGGCGCTGGGCGCGACCCCGCTGGGCCTCGATACCGTGCGCATCGCCAGCCGCGACCGGCCGGTGGAAGCGCTCTTCGGCTATGACGAAGGCCGCTGGTGGGTGCAGGACGCCGCGGCGGCGGTGCCGGCCCGGCTGGTCAAGGCCGATACCGGCGCGCGCGTCGCCGATTTCTGCGCCGCCCCGGGCGGCAAGACCGCCCAGCTCGTCAATGCCGGCTATGCCGTGACCGCGCTCGACAGCGATGCCCAGCGCGTCGAACGGCTGACGGAAAACCTCAGCCGCCTCGGCTTTGCCGCCGAGATCGCCATCGGGGACGCCGCCAGCTTCCGCCCGGCCAGCCGGTTCGACGCAATCCTTCTCGATGCCCCCTGCACCGCCACCGGCACGTTCCGCCGGCACCCGGAAGTCGTCTGGCACCGCAGCGACAGGGACGTGGCGGGCCGCGCGCAGCTGCAGCGCCAGCTCCTTGCCAACGCCGTCGACTGCCTCAATCCGGGCGGAGTTCTTGTCTATTGCGTCTGCTCGCTGGAGCCGGAAGAAGGCGAGGAACAGGTGGCCTGGGTCGCAGAACACCTCAAGTCGCTCGAACTCCTGCCCGTGGCCGCCGAAGAACTCGGCTGGCTGGCACCCGCCCTTCGGCCGGACGGCACCGTCCGCATCCACCCCGGGCTCGACCTTCCCGAGGGCGTCGAAGGCAGTATCGACGGGTTTTTTGTCGCACGTTTCCGCCGTCTGGGCGGTTAGGGGTTGGAAAGTCTTTACCGGTTCTCTACGCCTCAGCGCTAGATTCTCCGGCCGGGGCTCTGAGAGGGCGCGTATTTGTTGAGTGTGATTCGGTTCCTCGCATGGCGTTGGACCTCCGGGGCCATCGGCTATGCGGCGACCATGCCGCTTCTGCGCTGGACCTGGCAGGGCCTCTCCGAAGACGCCTTTGCCGGTTCCCTGCCCGAATTCCGGCCCGCCGATACCGAAACCGTCCTCGACATGATGCAGGGCCGCTACCTGCTGGCCTCCAAGCTCGTGGATACCGAAGGCACGTCCCCGTTCTCGATCGATGTCGACCACGAGGACTGGCTGCAGGCGCTGCACGGCTTCGCCTGGCTCCGACATTTCCGCGAAGTGCGCGATGAAGGCTCAAAGCGCTTCGCCCGCACGCTCGTGCTCGACTGGATCGGGCGCGAGGGCCAGTTCGATCCCGATAGCTGGGCGCCCGGCCTCACCGCCCAGCGCGTGCTCAACTGGCTGCGCCATTATCCGCTGCTGACCGAGGGCGCCACGCCCGAACAGGCTTCGAGCATTGCCCGCGTGCTGGGCACGCAGGTGCAATCGCTCAAGGTCCGTGCCCGCTTCGTGACGACGCCCCATGAGCGCGCACTTGTCGCCGCCGCCCTGGTTGGCGCCGCGCTCTGCGACGACGAGGGGCGCGGGAACGTCGAGAAATACGCCACGCGCCTGCGCCAGGTCCTCGAAAAGCAGGTGGACGCCGATGGCCTTCACCGCTCGCGCAGCGCCCGCATTCAGCTGAACCTCCTCGTCGAGGCGGCAACCATCCGCCTGGCGCTCATCCGCGACCATGCCGACCTTGCGCACGAGCTGGGTACGATCGTCGATGCCATGCACGGCGCGCTCGATACGCTGACGCTGGGTTCGGGCGAGCCGGCCTATTTCAACGGCACGGGGCAGATCGCCCATGACCTGCTGGTTGCAGTGCAGGCGCAGAGCCCCGAACGGCGGCGCGACGGCGGCAGCCGGCTGCTCTCGGGCTATGGCCGGCTGGTCTGCGGCCCCGCCACGCTTATCGCCGATGCCGGCCTCGTGCCCGACCTCGCCTTTTCGGGCGACGCGACGTCGAGCGCCATGGCCTTCGAATTTTCGCACGGCACCGAACTCATCGTCGGCAATTGCGGCCCGGCCCCGGCCGAACTGCCCGACAGCAAGCCGCTCTTCCGCGGCGGCACTGCCCATACCGGCCCGACCATCAATGCGCGCTCGGCCGACGAGCTCACCGAGCGAGGACCGCTTAACGGCTACCTGCGCAGCCTCGCCCCGGCGATCGAAGCGAGCCTCGATGCCGAGGAGCAATCCCTCGTGCTGCATACGGCGGGCTACGAGGCCGAATTCGGCGTGACGCTGGAGCGGCGGATGACGCTGCTCAACGAAGGCCGCACGCTGGTCGGCCAGGACAAGGCGCTCGCGGCGGGCGAAGAGGTTTCGGGTGTCGTGACGCTGCGCTTTCACCTGGCGCCGGGCGCCGAGATCTGGCACGGCACGAGCGAGAACATCGCCCGCGTCTACCTCTCGAGCGGCACCACCTGGACCTTCCTCTGGGAGGGTGCGGAGATGCGCGAAGAGGAGAGCGTGCGCCAATCGGCCCATTTCGGCCTCCACCGCACGCGCCAGATCGTGCTCGAGGCCCCGGTCGAGCCCGGGCACGAGATCGCCTGGATTTTCACCCTCGAAGAGGGCTGATCCCGGTTCACATTGCCGCCCTGCCGTGCTAGCGAGCCCGCAGAATTTCCCAAATCTCTGGCGGTGATGCGATGACGGACGGCGTGGTCAAGATCGGAAGGGCTCTGCTTTCGGTTTCCGACAAGGCGGGAATGGCCGACTTTGCGAGGGAACTGGCGAGCCTGGGCGTCGAGCTGGTTTCGACCGGCGGCACCCACAAGCTCATCGCCGATGCTGGCGTCAAGGTCCGCGAGATTTCCGACCTCACCGGCTTTCCCGAGATGATGGACGGCCGCGTCAAGACGCTCCACCCCAAGGTGCATGGCGGCCTGCTCGCGGTGCGCGACAATGCCGAGCACAAGGCAGCGATGGAGGCGCACGCCATCGCCCCGATCGATCTCGTCGTGGTCAACCTCTACCCCTTCGAGGCGACGGTCGCCAAAGGCGCCGACTATGACACCATCATCGAGAACATCGATATCGGCGGGCCGGCCATGATCCGCTCGGCAGCCAAGAACCATGCCTTCGTGACCGTCATCGTCGACCCGGCCGACTATGCCGCGGTCATCGCCGCCATCCGCGCCGAGGGCGGCGTGCCCTATGCGCTGCGCCAGCGCCTCGCCGCCAAGGCCTACGCCCGCACGGCGGCCTATGACACGGCGATCTCGACCTGGTTCGCCAACGAGATCGGCTACCAGGACATTCCCTATCGCAGCTTTGCCGGCACGCTGCGCGAAGTGATGCGCTATGGCGAGAACCCACACCAATGGGCGGGCTTCTACACCACGGGCGAACCGCGCCCGGGCGTTTCGACCGCGCGACAGGTGCAGGGCAAGACCCTCTCCTACAACAACATCAACGATACGGACGCCGCCTTCGAGCTGGTCTCGGAATTCGATCCCAGGGACAGCGCCGCCGTCGCGATCATCAAGCACGCCAATCCTTGCGGCGTCGCCGTGGCGGGCAATGTGGTGGATGCCTACAGGCTTGCCCTGCGCACCGACCCCGTGAGCGCCTTCGGCGGCATCGTCGCGGTCAATCGCGAGATCGACGCCAAGGCGGCCGAAGAGATCGTGAAGGTCTTCACCGAAGTGATCGTGGCGCCCTCGGCCACGCAGGAGGCCATCGACATCATCGCGGCCAAGAAGAACCTGCGCCTGCTGCTGACCGGCGGCCTCGCCGACCCCAAGGCGGCAGGCCTCAATGTCCGCACCGTGGCCGGCGGCCTGCTGGTCCAGACGCGCGACAACAAGAATGTCGACGACACCGAGTTCAAGGTGGTGACCAAAAAGCAGCCGACGGCGCAGGAGCTGGTCGACCTCAAGCTTGCCGCCAAGGTGGCCAAGCACGTCAAATCCAACGCCATCGTCTATGTCCGCGACGGCGCCACTGTCGGGATCGGCGCCGGCCAGATGAGCCGCGTGGATTCGAGCCGCATCGCTTCGCGCAAGGCCGAGGACGCAGCCGAGGCGGCCGGGATCACCGAGAGCCTGACCAAGGGCTCGGCCGTGGCCTCCGATGCCTTCTTCCCGTTTGCCGACGGGCTGCTGGCGGCGGTCGAAGCCGGCGCCACGGCCGTGGTACAGCCGGGCGGCTCGATCCGGGATGACGAAGTGATCAAGGCCGCCGACGAGGCCGGGATCGCCATGGTGTTCACCGGGATGCGGCATTTCCGGCATTAAGGCTGGGGTAGCCGAGGGATTGGAGCCGCGCGGCGTGGGTCGCGCGGTTTTTTGTTTTGGGGTGCGCCCAACCTCGATCCGGCCCCGCATGGGTAGGCCTCTGGCTCGGATGGTGGCTATAGGCATAACCCTCACCACCTCCCCGATCTTCCCCGGCCGTAGCGCCGCGGCCCATGGATGACGCCACTCGGGTGGAGCGGGGCAATAGGCCCCGGGTCTTCGCCCGGGGAAGTAAGGGGGTGGGGAGGGTTCCAGGTGGATGAGCGACCCGGACACCGTGATTGTAGTCCCCGCCCTCCGGGCAAGCAGTAGGCACCGTGTTTGGGGCCCACCCCCAACCCTCCCTCCCCGCAAGGGGGAGGGAGGGTTGGGGCTTGGCCGCGGCCTCGGGCTTATGTCCCGCTGGCGAGGTCCGATAGCAGGCCGGCGGCTACGGAGAGGCGGGAGACGGTGAGTTCGCCCTGGGTGATGTCGGCGACGGCCTTGGCGGTGCGGCCGACGGCTTCGGTGCGGCGGGCGCGGTAGGCGTTGGGGTCGCCGCCTTCGGCGAGGACGTCGGCGGAGAGATCGCGCAGGGCGCGCCAGAGGTTGGCATTGGCGCGGTCGAGCGCCATGCGGTCGAAGCGGTCGGCGAGGACGAGGTCGCGGGCGCGCAGCAGGATGTCGCCGAGGTCGAAGAGTTCGAGCACCCCGAAGAACGCCTTGGCGGCGGCGACCGGCGATACGCCGTTACGGCCGGCGGTGAAGACGATGTCCGTCGAGAACGAGAGCGTCGACAGCGCCGCAATGCGGTCGGCCAGGGCCTTGGGCGTGCCGCCGGCCCGGAAGGCCTCGGCCTTGCGGGCGACGCTGGCCTTGAGGAGCGGCGGCAGCATGCCGGGGAGCGCCTGGCGCAGTTCGTCGACGCCGGCCTTGTAGCGCTCGACCAGCGGCGCGAGACCATCGGCAAAGCTGGGATTGCGCAGGAACCAGAGGCTTTCGCGGCGCAGCAGCGCCTCGACCTCGGCATAGAGCGCGAGCTGGGTTGCGCCCTCGATGCGGCCATCCTGCCCGTCGATCTCGGCATTGAGCGCGGGGAGCCCATAGGCGTCGCGCGCCGCCGCATAGGCGAAGGCGACATCGGCGGCCGTGGCGCTGGTCGCCGCCATCATCTGGCGCACATAGGCCGGGCCGCCGCGATTGATCATGGCATTGGCGAGCACCGTGGCGATGACCTCGCGCCGCAGCCGGTGGCTGGTCACCGCCTCGGGATAGGTGGTGTTGAGCGTTTCCGGGAAATAGCGGAAGAGCTCGCGCCCAAGATAGGCATCGTCGGGCACGCTCGAAGCCAAGAGCTCGTCGTAGAGCGTCAGCTTGGCATAGGCGAGGAGCACGGCGAGTTCGGGCCGGGTCAGGGGCTGGTGCGCGGTTTCGCGGTCGTTGAGCACGACATTGGAGGGCAGGAATTCCACCGCCCGGTTGAGATGCCCTTCGCGTTCGAGCGTAAGCATCAGCTCGCGGTGATCGGGGAACTCGGCCATGCCGCGCCGCTCGGTGAGCGAGAGCGCCAGCGTCTGCAGGTAATTGTTGCGCAGGCAGAGCTCTGCCACTTCCGGCGTCATCTGCGCGAGGAAGACATTGCGCCCCTCGGTATCGAAGACGCTGGCGCGCACCAGCGTACCGAGCGCGATCTTGATATTGACCTCGAGGTCCGAGGAATTGACGCCGGCCGAATTGTCGATGGCGTCGGTATTGAGCCGGCCGCCAGCCAGCGCGTATTCGATGCGCCCGCGCTGCGTCATGGCAAGGTTTGCGCCTTCGCCCACCACCCTCGCGCGCAGGTCCCGGCCTGCCACGCGGATGGCGTCATTGGCGCGATCGCCGACGTCGGCATCGCTTTCGCCCGCGGCGCGCACATAGGTGCCGATGCCGCCGAACCAGAGAAGATCGACATCGGCCCTGAGGATTGCCGTCATCACCTCGGCCGGAGTGAGCGCGGCCACCGTGACGCCCAGCGCCTTGCGGGCTTCGGGCGAGAGCGGGATGGACTTGGCCGTGCGCGAGAAAACGCCGCCGCCCCTGGAGATTTTGGACGTGTCGTAATCCTGCCAGCTCGACCGCGGCAGCGCGAAGAGGCGCTTGCGCTCGGCATAGCTTCTGGCGGCATCGGGATCCGGATCGATGTAGATGTCGCGGTGGTCGAAGGCCGCCACGAGACGGGTGGCCTTGGAGAGCAGCATGCCGTTGCCGAAGACGTCGCCCGACATGTCGCCGACGCCGACCACGGTGAACGGCTCCTTCTGGATGTCGCGATCCATCTCGCGGAAATGGCGCTTGACCGCTTCCCAGGCGCCGCGGGCGGTGATGCCCATCTTCTTGTGGTCGTAGCCGGCCGACCCGCCCGAGGCGAAGGCATCGCCCAGCCAGAAACCGCGCGAGAGCGCGATGGAATTGGCGATATCGGAGAAGCTGGCCGTACCCTTGTCGGCGGCGACGACGAGATAGGGATCGTCGCCGTCGCGCCGCAGCACACCGGCCGGCGGGACGACATGGTCGCCTTCGAGATTATCGGTGATGTCGAGGAGCGAACCGATGAAGATGCGGTAGCAGGCCGTGCCTTCGGCCTGGACGACGTCGCGCGCCGCGCCCTTGGGCATGAGTTTCGGCACGAAGCCGCCCTTGGCCCCGACCGGGACGATCACCGCGTTCTTGACCTGCTGCGCCTTGACGAGGCCGAGTACCTCGGTGCGGAAATCCTGGGGCCGATCCGACCAGCGGATACCGCCGCGCGCAATGGCGCCGAACCGCAGGTGCACGCCTTCGACGCGTGGGGAATAAACGAAGATCTCGCGATAGGGATGCGGCTCGGGCATGCCCTCGACCGCGGCGCAATCGAACTTGATGGCAAAGGCCGGGCGCGGGGCGCCGGCTTCGTCGCGCTGATAGGCATTGGTGCGCAGGCTCGCCTCGACGAGGTTGGCGAAGCGCTTGAGGATGCGTTCCTCATCGAGCGAAGTGGTGGCGCCGAGCGCCTCCTCGATCCCTGCCCGCGCCGCATCGGCCTGCCGACCGCCGGCCTTGACCGTCGGGTCGTGGAGGGCATGGAAGAGCGCCACGAGGTGGCGTGCAGCCGCCGGCTGGGCGGAGAGCACGTCGGCGAGATAGGCGTGCGAATAGGTGATGTTGAGCTGGCGCAGATAGCGCGCCAAGGCGCGCAGGATGGCGATATCCTGCCAGGCGAGGCCCGCGCGCACGACGAGGGCATTGAACCTGTCGCTTTCGGCGAGGCCATCCCAGACGGCGAGGAGCGCCGCTTCGAGGCTCTCCCCGAGCCTGCCCAGATCGACAACGCCGCCATCGGCGGGGACCAGCACCATGTCATGCAGGAACCGGCCGATGCCGTCGCCGGCCTTGATCGTATAGGTGCGCTCGTCGATGACGCGGAAGCCGAAGTTCTCGAGCAGCGGCACGCGGTCGGAAAGCGGGATGGGGCTGCCGCGATGATAGAGCTTGAGCCCGAGATTGCCGTCGGCAAGGCCTGAGGGGCCGAAATCGACGGCGATGCGGGCGTCATCGCGCAGGCGCTCGAAAATGCCGATATCGACCAGCGCCTGGGCCGGCGTGCTGTGCGACTGGTAGGCCGGCGAGAAAGCATCGCGATAAAGCGCAGCCGCCCCCGGATCCCTGGCCTCGGCCATCAGGCGGTCGCCGAAATCGCGCGAGAGCGCGGTGATATCGGCTTCGAGCTTGCCGCGATCGGGACGCGGCGTCTTGCCGGCATCGCGCCCGATGATGAAGTGCACGCGGACGAGATCGCCCTCGAGGAAATGCGGATACCAGGCCGAGACGCGCCCGTCATAGGCCTTGGCGAGGTAGTCTCCGATCCGCGCCCGGTTATCGGCGTCGTAGCGCTCGCGCGGCATGTAGAGGAGGATGGAGACGAAATTGTCGAAGGGATCGACGCGGGGCAGGACGCGTACGCGCGGCCGGTCGCCCAGCGCCGCGATATCGGTGGCGAATTCGGTGAGCTCGTCGATGCCGACCTGGAAGAGCTCGTCGCGCGGATAGGCGGCCAGGGCATGGAGCAGGGTCTTGCCGGCATGGCCATTGGCGTCGAGCCCGGCGCGGCGCACCACCTCGGCGATCTTGGCGCGCACCAGCGGCACCTCGGCATGCGGCTGGTTGAGCGCATGCGAGGTGAAAAGGCCGAGCACTCGCAATTCGCCGGTAATCTTGCCTTTGTCATCGAAGAGCTTGATGCCGACATAGTCCATATGCGAGCGGCGGTGCACGCGCGCCCGCACGTTGGCCTTGGTGACCATGAGCGGGGCGGCGGACTTGAGGAATGCCTTGTGCTGTGGCGTCATCTCGACGAATTCGGCGCCCGCGCGCAGAAAGCGATAGGCGGGATCGCGCAGGACGCCGAGGCCGCTTTCCGGCTCGGGTTCGAGCACGCCATCGGCGAGCCGGTAATTGCGAGTGCCGAGGAAGGTGAAATTGTTGGCCTCGAGCCAGGCGATGAAGGCCTGCGCTTCGTCGCGCTCGGGCGAGGGCCGGGCATTGGCGAGCGATGCTGCCGCGGCATCGAGCCGGGCGGTCATGGCAGGCCAGTCGGCAACCACCGCCGCCACATCGCGCATCGACGCCTCGATCTCGCCGGCGAGTACTGCCAGCTCGCCCTCGGCCATGGGCTCGATGAGGACGGTCAGGACGCTGAGCGCATCCTCTCCGGCCCCGAGGATCGGATGGCTGACGAGGCGAACCTGCCCGCCCCGCGCGCGGATGGCGCCGAGGACGGAATCGACGATGAACGGCTTGTCGCTCGACAGCACCGCCACCGGCACGGCGAGCGTGGTGCCGATGCGCAGCGGCGCGCCGATGCGTATCAGGGGATCGCTCCCCTCCGCCTCGGCGATCAGGGCATGGGTGCCGCGCAAAGCCGTTTCGAGATCGGCGGGCGAAAGCGCGAGGAGATCGTTGGGATCGGTGGCGCGTTGCGCCGCGGACAGGAAGGTTTTGAGATCGGGAGCCACGCTCCCCGTCTTGTGCTTGCGCGCCGGGCCTTTCGGCCCGGAAGTACTGGCAACCGGCATCGACCGCTCCACGACTCGCCCTCGCCCCTCAGACTGCTTTGGGTGGCACCAAAAGTCGAGGGCGGCAGACCCCTACCTTTGGCTTGGAGTGGCAACAGAAGAGTGACAGCATCGGGACGCGCGTAGCGCTTGCAATCGCGCCGGGCCACCCTATTCTTGATTCTGCGTGGGCAGCGGCTTAGAACCTCCCGCGCAAGCCCAATTGAAAGGCCTTAGGTATCTCGCCGATGAGCAAGAGCAGGACGCTATACGACAAGATCTGGGACGACCACCTGGTCGGCACCAACGAGGACGGCACGGGCCTCCTCTATATCGACCGTCACCTGGTGCATGAAGTCACCAGCCCGCAAGCGTTCGAGGGCCTTCGCATTAATGGCCGCAAGGTACGCGCGCCCGAGCGCACCCTTGCGGTTGTCGACCACAACGTACCCACCACCGACCGCCGCAACGGGATCGACGATCCCGAGAGCGCGCTGCAGGTGGAGACGCTGGCGCAGAACGCCAGGGATTTCGGCATCGAGTACTATGACGAACTCGACCGCCGCCAGGGCATCGTGCACATCGTCGGTCCCGAGCAGGGCTTCACCCTGCCCGGCATGACGATCGTCTGCGGCGACAGCCACACCTCGACGCACGGCGCCTTCGGTGCTTTGGCGCACGGCATCGGCACCTCCGAAGTCGAGCACGTGCTGGCCACCCAGACGCTGGTGCAGCAGAAGGCCAAGAACATGCTGGTGCGCGTGGACGGCAAGCTGCCGGCCGGCGTCACCGCCAAGGACATCATCCTTGCCATCATCGGCGAGATCGGGACGGCGGGCGGCAACGGCCACGTCATCGAATTCGCCGGCGAAGCTATCCGTTCGCTCTCGATGGAAGGCCGCATGACGGTCTGCAACATGACCATCGAAGGCGGCGCTCGCGCCGGCCTCATCGCGCCGGACGAAACGACCTTCAACTACATCAAGGGTCGCCCGCGCGCACCCAGCGGCGAAGCCCTCGACATGGCCCTCGCCTACTGGAAGACGCTCTATTCGGACGAAGGCGCCCATTTCGACCGCACGGTCGTGCTCGACGCCGCCAACCTGCCTCCGATCGTCTCCTGGGGCTCCTCGCCCGAGGACGTGGTCTCGATCCTGGGTGAAGTGCCCGACCCCGACAAGATCGAGGACGCCAACAAGCGCGCCTCCAAGTGGCGGGCGCTCGAATATATGGGCCTCGTCCCCGGCATGAAGATGACGGACATCGCCGTCGACCGCGTGTTCCTGGGCTCGTGCACCAACGGCCGCATCGAAGACCTGCGCGCCGCCGCGGCAGTCGTGCGCGGCCACAAGGTGCGCGAGGGCGTCAACGCCATGGTCGTGCCCGGTTCCGGCCTCGTCAAGGAACAGGCGGAAGCCGAAGGCCTCGACGTGATCTTCAAGAATGCCGGCTTCGACTGGCGCGAGCCGGGCTGCTCGATGTGCCTGGCCATGAACGCCGACAAGTTGAAGCCGCAGGAACGCTGCGCTTCGACCTCGAACCGCAACTTCGAAGGCCGCCAGGGCTTCAAGGGCCGCACCCACCTGGTCTCACCGGCCATGGCTGCTGCGGCGGCAGTTGCCGGCCACTTCGTCGATATCCGCGAGTGGCCCCAGCACTAAGCTTCGGTCCCTTGGATTTTGGGGGCGCGTGCCGAAAGGTGCGTGCCCTTTTTGTTTGGGCGCGAATAAGTGCCCGTGACCTCTGTGCCCCGGTCTTGGCCGGCGAGGAGCGGTCAGGAACGCGTCAATCCATGGGATTGTCGGCCAGCGAGACGAATTCGTAGGTGTTGTCGAGGCTTCCGGGGATGTCGTCGGGGACGCGCAGGCCCAGGTTCTGCTTCTTGAGCTCGGCGATCCACTCGTCCCAGGACACGAGATCGAGGCCGCCCGGCCGATCCTGGTCCTGGGCTTCGCCCGAATTGAGCAGGTATTGGTCGAAGGCGATCTGCAGGATGACCTTGGTGCGGCTGCCGCTGGGTAGCTCGGCCATTGCCGGCTGGCCGGAACGGGCCTCGGCCCAGGTACGGATATCGGCGGGCTCGGTCAGGATCAGGGACAAGGCAGGCTCCATCTCGCTGGTTCGATAACCGAGCTTACACCCGTTGCCGCCCCGCGCGACAGAAATCGTCAGGCGCCATTCCCCCGCTTGACGAATTCGAAGTCGCTCCCCACCCCGGCATCGTCGAGGATATTGAGCGCCAGGTTCTGCCGATCGAGCTCGGCCAGCCATTCCTCCCAGTCATGCGCGCTCTTGGCCGGGCGTCCATCGAAGGTGATCTGCAGGAGCCGCTGCCGGCGCCCCTCCGCATCCATGCCCGCGCCGAAACGCGGCCGGCCCGCATGGGCCGCCACCCAGCGCCGGATATCGCCGTGCCTGGAAAGTATATGGGACAAATCCGCCTCCGCTCGCCTGCCCGATCATGCTGGCAGGGACACCGGAACGGGTCGAGTCGGGGCGAGCGCGCAGGGCGCCGCTAGGATGGCGTTAAGGACCGGCGTTCGGCCGGTCAGTGCAGGTCCTTGCGGTCTACCAGCTCGCAATGGCTGGCAGTGACCCTCAGGGCCAGATGCTGGCGGTCGAGTTCGGCAAGCCAGGCGGTCCAGGACACCGGGCTCATGCCATCGTCCTGGCCGGGCGTGACATCGGGCACCCGGCGCGGCCGGCTGAAGCGCAGATGGAGTTCGGACTGTTCGTAGCCCAGATGGTTCCGGACCCGAGCGATGGCTGGAAGGCCATTGCGCGCACTGACCCAATTCTGGATATCGCTATGGCGCGTCAGTACGTGAGTATCTTTCATGACGGCTCCCCTCCTTCATCAGATACTGAACGAGAGGTTAAGCTGATTTGTTCCGCATTAATATGACAGCGGCCTTGCCCCTTGGCGGATGGGGGATAAGCGGTGCGTAACTAGTCGAGAAAGCCGACGAACCGACCCGCCACGAGCACCCCGAGCCAGAGCACGGCCGAGAGTGCGGCGGCCGGTTTGCGCAGGATGCTCTGGGGGTTAAAGGCGAGGAAGATCAGCGCGTTGACGAGGGCCAGCGCCAGCAAGACGAGCTTGAGGCGGAAGACCGGATTGGCGATGTAGTCGACCGGCCGCACCGAAAACAGCAGGAAGCCGGAAACCAGCGCCAGGACGAGCGCGAAAATGGTCACCGGGCGCAGGAGCGCGATAACAGCTTGTTGACCGGGCGAGCGCCCCCAGAAGCCGAGCACGCTCGCATCCATGAGCAGCACGCTGGTGAGCACTGCCCCGATGGCGAGGATGTGGAGGGCATTGACGAGCGGATAGAGCCAGACCGAGGTCTTGAGGAACAGCCCCGGCCCCCATTGGGCCAGCTCCGCCGCCAGCGCCTCGATCATGCACCCTCGATCGCCTTGGCGCGGTCGGGATAGACGTCGTAGGTGGCGCCGTTGACGATGACGCGCACCGCCTTCATGCGCGTTTCGCCGTGGTCGCTCGACCGGTTGCCGATGGCGGTAACCTCATCGCCCGCCTTGGCGGACGCCTCGGTGAAGCCGGCGGCATTGGTCGGCGCGAGCGGGGCGAGCTCGACCCGCCAGATCGTACCCTCGACATCGACATCCATGGTGACATGGGGATTGCCGACATAGATGTCCTTGATAATGCCTTCGAGCTGGAAGAAGCCGGTTTCCGTCCAGCTCCAGCCGTGATGGGCAAAAGCCGGCCCGGCAAAGGCGGGCGAAGCGAGCAGAGCGGCGAACAGCAGGGATCTCAGTTTCATCCGTACCTCCTCTTGCACGAAGGGGAGGGTAGGTGAGGAGGTGGGCTGGAGCAAGGCAGGGGGATTCTGCCAGCGCCTCCAGCCTGGAGGCGCTGATTTGAGAGCGGAGAGCGCGAGGAAGCGCAATCCCGAATTTGCCTCGCAATTTGCAAGCGCCCTCTCGCAATTCGCAACGAACTCGACCCCTGCACGGCCCGAAACTCCTGGATTTCCGGGCGCCGACGATCTGGCACGCTTCGTGCAATCAAGGGAGCGATCCGGGTTTCAGGTCTTGCGTACCGGAGTCAGTCACACGAAGCCCGCCGGTGCGACCCGGCGGGCTTCGCTGTTTTCGCGGGGATGGAACGCCGCGCCCGCCTTGCCCGAAGCCCTTCCACCCACTAGATATCTTTCACTTCTGGAGGAATTTACGCATGCGCGCGCTTCTCGATGTGATCCTGGTCGTCCTGCAGCTCTACTGGTGGATCGTGATTGCCATGATCATCATGAGCTGGCTGATCAGCTTCAACGTCATCAATACCCGCAACGAATTCGTCGCCACCGTCTGGCGCGTGCTCAATGCCCTGACCGAGCCCGTGCTCGGGCCGATCCGCCGGGTGATGCCGAACTTTTCGGGACTGGATATCTCCCCGATCATCCTGTTTCTCATCATCATCTTCATCCAGCAGATCATCGCCCACTACATCTATCCCTACGTCTTCTGATGGCGTTCTGGCGTGAAGCGAAGGGCGGCGTCCTCGTCGCCCTGCGCGTGACGCCCAATGCCGGAGCCGATGCGATAGAAGGCGAGGAAGCCCGCGACGACGGCTCGCGGGTACTGCGCGTGCGGGTCAAGGCCGTGCCCGACAAGGGCAAGGCCAACGCCGCGGTGATCGCGCTTCTCGCCAAGAAGCTCGGCCTCCCCAAGAGCGCGATAACGCTCGAAAGCGGGGAGACGGCGCGGATGAAGATCCTGCTGGTGAACGGAGAGGCGGCAAGCGTCATCGGCCGGCTCGAAACCCTCGTTTCCCCTTAACGCCCCATTCAGCGCGGGTTCAGCCCGCCGGCAGCAGGCTTGCGCATCTTCAACGGAACCGTGAGGGGTTCTCGAAAATGCACAAGCTCATCATGACTGCAGCCGCCTCCGCACTTCTCTCCGTGACTTTCGTGCCATCCGCCTTCGCCATGAGCGGCATCGACGCCGCGCGCTCCTGCGAGTCCCAGAAAGGGCGCTGCAAGGCGCTGTTCGACGACGCCGGCGGCGTCACCATCCTCGTGGACGGCTACATCATCGATTGCCCGAGCCCGCAGGCCCAATGCGAGATCGTCGGCCGCCCGGCCCGGATCAAGGCCAATACCGGCGTCACCAACGGCGCGCCGTCCGGTCTCGAGACCCTGGCCAAAAACGCGAAATAAATCGGCTTCATGCTGCGCAGCGTGGAAAATCAATTGCCTAGATTTAAAAAACCCGCTTACCCTCTTCCTGTTCTGTTTCGGGGTCGTTGAGGGCCGCGTCTTTCGGAACGAAACTGGAGGAAATTTCGTCCGGAAGTCTCGGAACGACCCCTTTCACCTGACTCCTGGGAGGGGATTTTATGAGCCTGGTACTCTGGCTGGCCGTCGTTTGCGGCGGCCTTTCTATTCTCTACGGTATTGTGACGACGCGAAATCTGTTGGCTGCCGATGCGGGCTCCCCCCGCATGCAGGAGATTTCTGCCGCCGTCCGTGAGGGTGCTCAGGCTTATCTGAAGCGCCAGTATACGACCATCGGCATTGTCGGCGTCGTCATCTTCATCCTTGCCTGGCTGCTCTTGGGCGTCTACTCGGCCATCGGCTTTCTGATCGGCGCAGTGCTTTCGGGCGCGGCCGGTTTTATCGGCATGAACGTTTCCGTGCGCGCCAATGTGCGCGTGGCCCAGGCGGCGACCAAGTCGCTGGCCGGCGGGCTCGACCTCGCCTTCAAGTCCGGCGCCGTCACCGGCATGCTGGTGGCGGGCCTCGGGCTTCTGGGCGTCACGGTCTATTTCATGATCCTCACCGGGCTGGGCTTCGAGCCCACGAGCCGTACGGTGATCGATTCTCTGGTGGCGCTCTCGTTCGGCGCCTCGCTGATCTCGATCTTCGCCCGTCTGGGCGGCGGCATCTTCACCAAGGGTGCGGACGTCGGCGGCGACATGGTGGGCAAGGTCGAGGCCGGCATTCCCGAGGACGACCCGCGCAACCCGGCGACCATCGCCGACAATGTGGGCGACAATGTCGGCGACTGCGCCGGCATGGCGGCCGACCTTTTCGAAACCTATGTGGTGACCATCGTCGCCACCATGGTGCTGGCGGCGATCGTCCTGCCCGACGCCTACAAGCTGATGGGTATGGTGCTGCCGCTCGCCATTGGCGGCGCGTGCGTGGTGACCTCGATCATCGGCACCTATTTCGTGCGGCTGGGCGCTTCCAACAACATCATGGGCGCGCTCTACAAGGGCGTGGTCGCCACCGGCGTGCTCTCGCTCATCGTGCTGCTGCCGGTGCTGGCCCTGGTCTTTGGCGGGCTCGACGTGGCGCTGGGGACCGAGGCCAAGGCCTTCACCCCCTGGAGCCTCTTCTGGTGCGGCGTGACGGGCCTCGTCATCACCGGGCTCATCATCGTCATCACCGAATACTATACCGGCACCGGACGCAGGCCCGTGAACTCAATCGCCAATGCTTCGGTGACCGGCCATGGCACCAACGTTATCCAGGGCCTGGCGGTTTCGCTCGAATCCACGGCGCTTCCGGCCCTGGTCATCATCGCCGGCATCATCGTGACCTATAACCTGGCCGGCATTTTCGGCATCGCCTTCGCGGTCGCCACCATGCTGGCTTTGGCCGGCATGATCGTGGCGCTCGACGCCTTCGGCCCCGTCACCGACAATGCCGGCGGCATCGCCGAAATGGCGGGCCTCGACAAGGAAGTGCGCCACAATACCGACGCGCTCGACGCCGTGGGCAACACCACCAAGGCCGTCACCAAGGGCTATGCCATCGGCTCGGCGGGCCTGGGCGCACTGGTGCTCTTCGCCGCCTATACGCAAGACCTGCAATATTTCGTGGCCAACGCGGTGGAGGGCTCGTTCTTTTACGGCATGCAGGCGGTCAACTTCTCGCTGGCCAACCCCTATGTGGTGGTGGGCCTGCTCTTCGGCGGCCTCCTGCCCTTCCTCTTCGGCGGCATGGCCATGACCGCCGTCGGGCGCGCCGCCCAGTCGGTGGTGGTGGAAGTGCGCCGCCAGTTCAAGGAAAAGCCGGGCATCATGGCCGGCACCGACAAGCCGGACTACGGCAAGGCGGTGGACATGCTGACCCGCGCCGCGATCAAGGAAATGATCGTGCCGTCCCTGCTGCCAGTGCTCTCTCCGATCATTGTCTTCGTCGTGATCTTCTGGATCGCGGGACGGGACGAGGGCTTTGCGGCACTCGGCGCCATGCTGATGGGCGTAATCGTGACAGGCCTCTTCGTCGCCATCTCGATGACGGCCGGCGGCGGCGCCTGGGACAATGCCAAGAAGAGCTTCGAGGACGGCTTTACCGACAGCGCCGGCACCGTCCACCACAAGGGCTCGGACGCCCACAAGGCCTCCGTCACCGGCGACACCGTCGGCGACCCCTACAAGGACACTGCCGGCCCGGCCGTGAACCCGATGATCAAGATCACCAACATCGTGGCGCTGCTGCTGCTGGCCGTGCTCGCGCATATGGGGTGACAAGGCATTCGCCTTGACCGAACGCAGAGGCCGGGAGCGATCCCGGCCTCTTGCTTTTGCCGGCGAGTGTTGCCGCGCTGCGGTTGCCTGTTCCTGCGAACGCGGCGAGGTTTCGGGCTTCGTTTTTGGGGCTCGTCCGGAAGATGTCCGATAAATTTCCGATCGATGTGGGTCTGGTGAAGCGGCTGGTGGCCGGGCAGTTCCCGCAATGGGCAGGGCTCGAGGTGCGGCCGGTCGCTTCGAGCGGCTGGGACAATTTCACCTTCCACCTGGGCGAGACCATGAAGGTACGCCTGCCCAGCGCCGCCGGCTACGCCGAGCAGACCGACAAGGAATATTTCTGGCTGCCGCGCTTCGCCCCGCAATTGCCGCTGCCGATACCGGCCCCGCTGGCAGTGGGCGAGCCGGCCGAGACCTATCCCTGGCGCTGGGCGGTCTATGACTGGATCGATGGCCTCACGGCCATGCAGCGCGACGTGCCTGACCTCGTGGGGCTGGCGCGGGACGTGGCGGATTTTCTGACCGCTTACCAGAAGATCGACACCGCGGGCGGACCGCCGCCGGGGCCGCACAACTTCTTCCGCGGCGGGCCGCTGACCGTCTATGACGGGGAGGCCCGGGCAGCGCTGGTGGCGCTTGAAGGGCGGATCGATACCGCGACCGCGCGGAAAATCTGGGAAGCGGCGCTGGCGGCGCATTGGGACGGCGCGCCGCGCTGGGTACATGGCGACATCGCGGCCGGCAACCTGCTGCTCGATGAGGCAGGCAAGCTCAAGGCCGTGCTCGATTTCGGCTGCTGCGCAGTGGGCGACCCGGCCTGCGACCTCGTGCTGTCATGGACGCTGCTCGACGAGGCGAGTCGCATGGCGTTCCGCGAAGGGATGCCGGCGGACGAGGCCATGTGGGCGCGGGCGCGTGGCTGGGGACTCTGGAAGGCGCTGATCGTGCTGGCAGGGGATAACGAGAAGACCAAGCCCGAGCAGCAGCGGGTGCTCGATGTATTACTGGCGGAGCGGGCGTAAGGCGGAAGCGAAGCTTGCTGAACGGGCTACGCATTTCGTGCGACCTCCTCCTGTGCCGCTTACCTGAAGTCATGCGCCACGACCTTTTTCACCCCTCCTGTCGAAATCACGCCTCCTCGCGCGACATTGTTGCGAGCTGATTTTGCGAGAGGAGCGGGAGATGGCGAGGGTAGTCGAGACCGTGGCGGGGGGGATCTATCTCGGGGAATCGCCGCGCTGGCATGAGGGGCGTTTGTGGTTTGCCGATTGGGTGGCCGAAAAGCTCTTTACGCTGGGCGAAGGTGGCGAGAAGCGGCTTGAGGCCTCTATTGCCTCGCTGCCTTTCTCCATCGACTGGCTGCCCGACGGGCGGCTGCTGGTGGTCAATGCGCGCAGGAACCTGCTGGAGCGCCGGGAGGCGGATGGCTCGTTTGCGATCCATGCCGACCTCTCGAACCTCTCCGAGCTAGGCTGCAACGAGATCGTCGTGGCGCCCAATGGCGACATCTATGTCAACAATATCGACTTCGAATTTCCCGGCGGCGAATTCCGGCCGGGCTTCATCGCGCTGGTGCGCGACGGCGTGGCGCGGCGGGTAGCCGAGGGACTGGCCTTCCCCAATGGCATGGCGATCACGCCCGATGGGCGCACGCTCATCTGCGGGGAATCCTACTCAAAGCGGCTGACGGCATATGCAATCCAGCCTGATGGGACCCTTTCGGAAGGCAGGGTCTGGGCGCAGTTCGAGGACGGCGGGCCGGACGGCATCTGCCTCGATGCCGAGGGCGCGATCTGGACCTCGCTCGGCCCCCGCGCGGTGCGGGTGCGCGAGGGTGGAGAGATCATCGAGCGGATCGAGCTCGACCGGTTCTGCTTTGCAACGATGCTGGGCGGCGAGGATGGCCGCACGCTCTTCATGATGGCGGCGGACTGGCCGGGCGCCATCGCCGGACCGGACAGCGCACCGACCGGCCGCGTCTATGCCGCCCGGATCGACGTGCCCCATGCGGGCTATCCCTGAGCGGCAAGTCGCTCGAAGGCGCGGGAAGACGGAGGCGCGGCGAGGAGGAGACAGATCTTCGCCGCGCTTTCGGCCGGCGTGAGCTCGGACGTATCGAGTTCAAGATCGTAAAGGCCTGGCCGATGCACCGCCGCTTCCCAGCGGGCAATGATGTCAGGATCGAGACTGTAGAACCCGCGTTGCGGATCGGCCTGGCGCCGGGCGAGATTGACCGCGACGGGGCAGCGGATGCCGACGAGGAGGGCATCGAGCCCCGCCAGGCGGCGCGCGCAGGCCGGCAACAGCCCGAGCGGGCGGGAATAGACGTCATGATGGCCAAGATCGGCGACGACATCAAAGCCCTGCCGGGCATGAGCGGCGATGGAATCGTAGAGCGCGAGGTAAAGCGGCAGGAGGAGCGGTTCGAGATCGGGGCGTTCCCCGCCGGGCCGCAGGCCGATGCCGGGCTGGATCGCCTTGGGCGCCAGCGCCATGGCGGCATCGACCCCGATATTCATCCAGGTGCCGGCAAGGCCGTCCTGCATGGCGCGGGCAATCGAGGACTTGCCCGAGCGCGGGGCGCCGTTGAGGACAACGATACGCCCCGCCCTGGTCATGGCTGCTACTTGGCCGCCTTGGCGCGCTCGATGGATTCGAGCACGACGCGCCGGGCATCCTCGGCTTCGCCGATGCCGCGGATCTTGGCCCACTTGCCGGGCTCGAGATCCTTGTAGTGCGTGAAGAAGTGCTTGACGCGCTCGAGCTCGATCGTGGGCAGGTCCGAAGCGGTCTTGACGTCGTCATAGACCTTGGTGAGCTTGGAAACCGGCACCGCCAGGATCTTTTCGTCCTCGCCGCCATCGTCTTCCATGAACAGCACGCCGATCGGGCGGCAGCGCACGACGCCGCCGGGAATGATGGGACGGGTGTTCATGACGATGACGTCGAGCGGGTCGCCATCGCCGCACAGCGTATGGGGAACGAAGCCGTAATTGCCCGGATAACGCATGGGCGTATAGAGGAAACGGTCGACGAAGAGGGCGCCGGACTCCTTGTCCATCTCGTACTTGATCGGCTCGCCGCCGATCGGCACTTCGATGATCACGTTGAGATCGTCGGGCGGGTTCTTGCCGATTGGAATGGCATCGATGTTCATGGGCTGGCTCGTCTTGGGAGGAGGTGGCGGCTTTTTGCCTATCTGAGGTCATGAATGCAAGCCATATTGCCCGCCTTACGGCACTGCGAGAGGAACGATGATGCCTAAAATCCCCGCCCTGCCCCTGCTGCTCTGCGGCCTTCTGCTGGCCTCCCCGGCCGCGGCCGCGCAGTACGATTCGGCCTATACCGAGCTCGATCTCGACCAGTGCACGGTGCTCGGGGCCGACGATTTCGGCGCCCAATATGCCTGCCCGGGCTACAAGGGCATTCCCATGTTCGTGGCCGAAGGCGACCTGCGCTTCATGGTGAGCTACGGCTTCGGCGCCCCCGACGCCAAGGCCGCCTCCCAGACGCTGCCGCCCTTCAACACGGTAGCGCCCAATATCGAATGGCGGGTCTCCAACATTACCGGAGGCTGGAAGCCCTTTGCCACCATCGTGCGCTACCTCCTCGATGACGACGAGAACGAGCCGGTCAAGAAGCGGCAGGTGCTGGTGGTGACCAAGATCTCGGACAAGGGCACCTGCCAGATCGCCTGGGTGGACGCCAAGGCCAATCCCGATGCCAACGAGCTGGCCCGCAAGGCCGCCGACGAAAAGGCAGACAGCTTCGATTGCGCGAAGGATCCGGAGATCGTGGGCAAATTCGAGGCGTGGAAGCGGTAGGGCAGCTTGGGGAGCGCTCTATGTCGGAGTGAGAGCAGGCCGGATTGCTGGTGCTCTTCTCCAGTCTCACCTCACGTCGATCTTCCCCGGCCGCAGAGCCGGGGCCTATTGCATCGTTCTCCACGAGTGGCGGCATCCATGGGCCCCGGGTCTTCGCCCGGGGAAGTGCAGTGGTGGGGGAAGGATTGGTGAAGGATACGTTCACGCAGTGGCCTCACGAGACCAACCAGCCAGCCTGGAGAGTATCGAGCCTATGCGCTCTGGCTTGCCTGATCGGGCCGATAGGCGACGACGCCGGCGGTGCGGGCGCGTACGTCCGGGGCGGCGAGGCAGGAGGCCAGGGCTTCGTAGCCTGGGGCGCCGGGGAATGGGGCGACCAGCATTGGCGGGCTGTGATTGGCGGGGCAGAAAAGTATCGCCTCGTCGGGCGTGACGGCGGCCAGGTCGAGAATGGCGTTCGAACGGGTGAGGCAGAGTACGGGCTTGGCCTCGGCGCCGCGCCGGCGCAGATGTGCCATCAGGGCTTCCTGGCTGGGCTGATCGAGCCCGTCTTCGATCATGTCGATGACAAGGATTTTGGGCGCCGCCGCTTCAAGCGCCACGAGGAGAGCCAGCACGGCATCGCTCTCCGTGCCGCCGTCTTCGACAATCCATCGCAGGCTTTCGGCTACGCGCGCGGCAAGCGCCGGGTCGTCGGCGAGACGGGCCTTGGCAGCTGCGGTATCGGTGACGCGTTCAAGTTCCAGAAAGCCGGCATCGGGCAGGGCTTCGGCCAGCCGGCGGGCAAGGCGCGTCTTGCCGCTGAACAGCGGGCCGACGATGAAGGTGAGCTTTGCGAGCCGCTTCAGCTCGAACCGCTCTCCGCCCCAGGGCCAGGGCAGCTCGAAAGCGACCGGCTCGGGGAGGTTGGAGGGCGCGAGATCGGCAAGATCGCTCAAGGCGGGAATCCGGCCGGCGCCTAGTTCTGAGCGGAGCGCGCCAACCTGGGAAAGCGCCGACATGAGCGCGGCAATGCGGGTTTCGAGATTTGCCTGGTGGCCGGCCAGGACCCTCGCCATTTCGACCTCGTCGCGGGCAAGTACGCGCCCGATCTGGGCGAGGCTCAGGCCGAGGGCACGCAGGGCAACGATTTCGCGAGCGCGGCTGATCTGCTCGGGCCCGTAGGCGCGCCAGCCGGTAGCGCTGCGGCTGGGTGTCAAAAATCCCTTCTCTTCGTAGAGACGCAGAGCTTTGACGGAGACGCCGAGAAGATCGGCGGCTTCGGAAGGGCTGAAATGTCGGTCGGCGGATGTCATGGAATCACCTCTACAGTTCGATGATTCTTGCGCTTATGGGAGCAGCCCCAGGGACCGGGTCAAGAGCCCTCTTCGCTCGCGGTGCTGCGCGCGTTGAGAATGCGCAAAGCCCGCTCCATCTGGGCGAAGAGCTCGGCGCCGAGAATGACCTTGTATTCGTCTTCGATCTCGCGCTTGACCGCGTTGCGCTCGACGAGATCGAAAAGCCCGAGCCCCGTCAGCTCCACCCGCCGCGCCCGCTTGTCGCGGGGATCAGGAACGCGCTGGATGACGCCCTCCCCCTCCAGTTGATCGAGCAATTGCTGCACGGCCTGCTTGGAGAGCCCCATGCGCTCGGCCAGCACCGTCTGCGCCAGCCCGTTCGGCCCCACATGCGCCAGGACATCGCCCCGCGCTTCCATGTGCCAGGGAAAGCCGCGCGCCGCCATCTCCCGGCGCATGCGATCGCGCCAGTTCTGGGCCGCGCGCCACAGCGAGAGGCCGATATGGTCGACACTCCGCACATCGTCAAGACTCTTGACCATTTTCGTCGCTCAGTTTATTACACCGTCAAGTTGCTTGACTATTATTCGATAACCCAAGGAAATACGAGGCTTTTTCCATGATTGTGCACGATAATTCGATCCTCGAGGCGCTGCTGCGTGGCGCGACCCACTATCTCGACCTCGGCAATGGCGCCGAGGCAGCGGTCTATTACGGCGCCGATGGCGGAGCGGCGATGCTGGCCCCGAACGGCACCCGCCGCAGCGGCCGCTGGGTGATGTCGCCGACCGGCTATCACGTCGATTGGGAAGGCGGTCCGAGTGCCGACTGGCAGATCGACATCGAGCCCGGCCGCATCGGCTATCGCGATGGCGATGGGGTGGAAAAGGGCCGGGTCACCAAAATCGTGCCCGGAAATGCGATAGCGGCGTAAGGGAGAGGGGTGGGAAGAGGCTCGGAGAACGTAGTTCCGAAACCTCGGTTAACAATGGACACAACGTCGTTCACCTGATGTTGACAACAAGGTTGCTTCGCTCACGATGCGGCCAGGCAAACGAACCCCACCCCGGCCTACAGCAATGGCCGGGGTTCAAGGAGGCTTTTTCGAGGATAAGGAAGGGAAAACCAGGCCCCGGCTTGCGCCGGGGATGAGATTTTGAGCTCTGGGCGGTGCCCAGCAGACTGCAGGACCTTCCAAACAAGGCTGCAGCAGCTTCAAAAGACGCTTAGGCGCCCTTATGGGCCATCTGGTTGCGCAGGATGTTGCGGTCGCGGGTCGAGACGCCGATGAGTTCGGCTATGCGCCAGACCATGTTGTCTTCCAGTTCGTGGTTCTTGTTGTCGGCAAAGACCACCTGCCACATCATCCGCACGATCTCGATGCGCTCCTCGTCGTCGAGCGAGGAGAGGCCGGAGGTGAACTGGTAGAAATCCACCGCATCGGCATCGCGGCGCGTGGCTTCAGCCACCAGCCGCTCCACTTCGCTGTCGCTCAGATCGTAATAATCCTGGAGCGCGCTGCGGATGGCGACCTTTTCCTCGGGCTTGACCGTGCCATCGATCGCGGCCAGGTGCACCAGCAGGGCCGCCACCGAAAGGCGGGGGTCGTGGAGGTTATGGCCTGTTTCGGACTTGGAAAACAGGCGGTTGAGGGCCTCGAACATGTCTGGAACTGCTCCGGGGTAAGTGCCCAAGAGATAATCAGATGCCACGTCATGCTCAATGACCGTTCGGCCACACTCGCGAAAGCTTTATCCCATGTGAACGCCGCGAGTTTTGCGCGCCCTGCGCGACTCGGCTTGACTCTTTGCCCGGCAAGTTGTTCTCTTTTTGTTCTTATACGGACGAAGGAGCGGCCCGATGGGCCCAGGCAAACAGACAGCACTGGCAGCCTTGCGCGAGCGCATCGCGGCACTGGAGAATCGCCCGCCCCTGGCCGAAACTCCTGCCCGGCGGCTCAAGGCTGCAAAGGGGTTCGTCGCCGCTCCGCCCGGCCTCCTCCACGAGATTTTCACGCCCGACGAACGCAATGCCGGCGCCGCCTTCGGCTTCGCGCTCGGCCAGTCGCGCCCGTTGATTACCCCGCAGCGGCCGGCCGTGTTTTATATCGAGCTCGCCCATGAGGCGCAGGAACGCGGCCTGCCCTATGGCCCCGGCCTCGACCATTTCGGCTTTGCCTCGGAAACGCTGACCCTGGTGCGCACCCAGACCATGCCCGAACTTTTGTGGGCGATCGAGGAAGCCCTGGGCTGCCGGGCGGTCGCCGCGGTCATCGCCGATATCGGGGGCGCCCCGAAAATCCTCGACTTCACGGTGAGCCGGCGCCTCAGCCTGCGGGCCGCAAGCGGGGGCGCCTCGATCTTCCTCAACCGCTACGGCACCGGGCGCGAAGCGAGCGCGGCGCAATTGCGCTGGCGGGTGGAGCCGGCGGTGAGCCAAGGCCAAAGCTACGACGCCCAATCCCCGGACGCGCCGCGATGGCAGGTTTTTCTCGAAAAAGGACTTTTGAGCACCGAGCACAAACAAGAGGGCAGCCACTGGCTACTGGACTGGAAAAATGGTTTCAAACTGGTCGAACGCACCCAAGGACACGGCCCCGCTGGCGAGCCTCCTGCCCCAACGCCGCTACCTGGTGCTCAACCTGCCGCGCTGGGCGACGGATTGCTTAAAACGGCGTGATCCGGCGCTTCTCGCCTCCGGCCGCCCCTTCGCGCTTTACGAAAAGCAGAAGAGCGCGCTTAAGCTCGTGGCAGTGGATGCGAGCGTTTCCAGGATCAATGTCTGGCCGGGTCATAACCTCACCGATGCCCGGGCGCTGATCCCCAATCTCGAAGCGCGCGAGATCGACCGGCCGCTCGTGGAATCGCTCTTTGCCGATTTTGCCGACTGGCATTCCTACGCTTCCCCGATCGTGGCCGTGCTGCCCGACATGAGCGCCTTCGGCGACCTGGCACTCGACATCACCGGCGTCTCCCATCTCTTCGGGGGTGAGGAAAAGATGCTCAAAAGCGTTCTCGGGCGGCTCAGGGAATTGGGCCTTGAAGCAAGCGGCGCCATCGCCTCGAGCATCGGGGCAGCCTGGGCACTGGCCCAGCACCGTCCCGGCGCGATCATCGGGGAAGACGCCGACGTCGTCCTGGCCGAACTTCCGGTCAGCGCCCTGCGGCTGGCCCCAGAACAGATCGCCACGCTCCAGCAGCTAGGCCTCAAGCGGATCGGCCAGCTTTACGCCTATCCGCGCAAGGCCTTGCAGGCACGTCTCGGCGCCTCGCTGATCCTGCGGCTCGACCAGGCGCGCGGGCTGATCGATGAAAGCATCAAGCCCCGCCTTCCCGCCCCCGAGCGGTTCGTCGAGCGACGCTTCGCCGAGCCGATCAGCCTGCTCGACAGCGTCATGGAGACGACGCGCGATCTGGCCATCCGTCTTTCCGGGCTCCTCGAGGCCGAGGGCATGGGTGCCCAGGCCTTTCACCTCATGGTCTATCGCGTCGACCACAAGGTGATGTGCCTCTCGGTGCGCGCCGCCCGCACGACACGCGACCCCGCCCACCTGGCCCGGCTTTTCGCGAACCGCGCCGAGCGGCTCACTGGCGAATTCGATGCCGGCTTCGGCATCGACATGATCCGGCTGGGCGCAGCCGAGGTATCTGCCCTCGATCCGCTGCAGGCCGGAGCGTTCGATGGCCAGGGCGGCAGCGGCGATCTTATCCGCCTCCACGATCGCATGGCCAATCGCCTGGGCGAAACCGCGGTCTTGCGCACCACGGCCGTGGGCAGCCACATGCCCGAACGCGCTGCCCGGCTCGAGCCGGTGATCCAGCCGCCGGCCCCGCCGGCTGCCGGTACGGTAGCCGACAGGAAGCGCCCCCTGCGTCTTCTTCCCAATCCCGAACCGATCCGGGTGACCGCCGAAGTGCCCGAAGGGCCTCCCGCCGACATGACCTGGCGGCGCGTGACCTACCGGTTCGTCAAGGCTGCCGGCCCCGAACGACTGGGCGAGGAATGGTGGCTCGACCATGCCCCCCTCACCATCGACCCGCCTCCCGGAAAGGACGAGGAGAAGCCGCGCACGAAAAAATCCCGCTATGGCTGGGACGAGGAAGACGAGCCGCCCCTGCCCCGCCGCTCCATGCTTTTTCGCGATTACTACACCGTCGAAGACGATGGCGGCCGGCGCTTCTGGCTGTTCCACGATGGACTGCCGGGCACGGAAGGCGCGGGCTGGTATCTGCACGGGTTCTTCTCATGAACAATGTCGTCACGCTCACCCAGCCCGAAAAGCCGACCAGGCCTCCCGCACCGTCGGCCTATGCCGAGCTCATGGTGACCAGCAACTTCTCCTTCCTGCGCGGCGGCTCGCACCCGGAGGAGCTGATCGCCCGGGCGGTGGCGCTCGGGCTCAAGGGTATGGGTCTTTGCGACCGCAATTCCCTGGCCGGGGTGGTGCGCGCCTATGTGGCACTGCGTGACCTCAAGGAAGATGCCGAGATCGGCGGGCATATCGCGGATTTCCGCTATGTGGTGGGCACGCGGCTGGTCTTTACCGACGAAACCGCCGACATCATCGCCTATCCCAGCGATCTGGCGGCCTATGGGCGTCTCACCCGATTGCTGACCACCGGCAATCGCCGGGCCCCCAAGGGCGAGTGCCATCTCAGGTTCGAGGACCTTGCCGAGTTCGCGCAGGGGCAGCTTTTCATCGTCCAGATCGAGGAGGCCCGGTTCGAGGAAGGCGCCAAAACCCTGCGGCGCCTGCGAATGCTGGCGCCGGACCAGGTCTGGCTCGCCGCCGCCTGCACCTATGGCGGCGCGGACCGGGCGCGGCTCAACCGGCTGGCGCATCTGGCGGCGCGCACGGGCGTACCCCTGATCGCAGTCAACGACGTGCTCTACCACGACCCAGAGCGGCGCCCGCTCCAGGACGTGGTGACCTGCATCCGCGAGCACCTGACCATAGCCGAGGCCGGCACGCGGCTAGAACCCAATGCCGAGCGCCACCTCAAGGATAGTCGGGAAATGGCCCGGCTTTTTCGCGAACACCCGGACGCGCTGGCCGAAACCACCAGGTTCCTCAAGCGGATAGAGTTCACGCTCGATCAGCTGAAATACAACTATCCGGAGGAAACTGTCGGCAATGGCGAAACGGCACAGGAGACGCTGGAGCGGCTGACCTGGGAGGGCGCGCATAAGCGCTATCCGCTCGAAAAATACGAGAACGGCATCCCCGAAAAGGTGCACCAGAGCCTCGTTGCCGAACTGAAACTCATCGCTGAGCTCAACTATGCCGCCTACTTCCTCACCGTGCAGGATATCGTGCATTTTGCTCGTTACGAGAAGAACATCCTCTGCCAGGGACGGGGTTCTGCCGCCAACTCGTCGGTCTGTTACTGCCTGGGGGTAACCGAAGTCGATCCCAACGTCAGCAAGCTGGTCTTCGGCCGCTTCCTGTCCACCGAGCGTCACGAACCGCCTGACATCGACATCGATTTCGAGCACGAAAAGCGCGAAGACGTCATGCAATATATCTACGGTAAATACGGACGCGAGCGGACGGGGCTGACCTCCACCGTCGTCACCTATCGCTCCAAGGGCGCGCTGCGCGAAGTCGCGAAGGTTTTCGGGCTCTCCTCAGATACGATCACGGCGCTCAACAGCCTGGGCTGGGGCTGGTACACGAAAAGGCCCGACCAGGCCCGGGTGAAATCGCTCGGCCTCGATCCTAACGAAGCCACCTTGCGAAAGGTGCTGGAACTGGCCGGCGAGCTGATGGGGTTTCCGCGCCATCTCTCCCAGCATGTGGGCGGCTTCGTCATCACCCGCGACCGGCTCGACCACCTCATTCCCATCACCAATGCCGCCATGGAGAACCGCACTGTGGTGGAGTGGAACAAGGACGACCTCGATGCGCTGGGCATTCTCAAGGTCGATATCCTGGCACTCGGCATGCTGACCTGCCTCCATCGCGCCTTCGATATGATGAAGGCGCATTATGGGCAGGAACTCACGTTGTCCGGTGTCCTCGACGAGGAGCGCGAGGACGGGGATAGACGCAAGGAGGGGCTCCCCGCCGTGAGCGACCGCGTCTATGCCATGACGCATCGGGCCGACACGATCGGAGTGTTCCAGATCGAAAGCCGGGCGCAGATGTCGATGCTGCCCAGGCTAAAGCCAGCCGAGTTTTACGATCTCGTCATCGAAGTAGCTATCGTGCGTCCGGGACCGATCCAGGGCGGCATGGTTCATCCTTACCTCAAGCGACGACAGGGCGTGGAGAAGATTGAAGCCCTACCACCTAAGCTCGAGGCGGTCCTTAAACGCACGAAGGGGATCCCCCTTTTCCAGGAACAAGCCATGCAGATCGCCATCGAAGGAGCCGGCTTCTCCCCGGGCGAAGCCGACCAACTCCGGCGAGCCATGGCCACATTCAAGCGAAATGGGACGGTAGGGCGACTGCGGGGACAATTCCTGGCCGGCATGAAGGCGAACGGCTTTGCCAATGAATTTGCCGAACGCTGCTTCAGGCAGATCGAAGGCTTCGCCGATTATGGCTTTCCGGAAAGCCATGCGGCTTCGTTCGCCCTGCTCGTCTATGTCTCGTGCTGGCTCAAGTGCCATTACCCCGATGTCTTTGCCTGCGCGCTGCTCAACAGCCAGCCCATGGGATTTTATGCGCCGGCCCAGATCGTGCGTGATGCCCGCGACCATGGCGTGGATATCCGGGAGGTGGACGTCAATCATTCGCTCACCGAAAACAGCCTCGAAAGCGGGCAATGGCTGGCCGACAAGCTCCACGACCGGCATGCCGACATGCGCGATGACATCTGGACCACCCATGCGGTGCGGCTGGGGCTTTCCACCATCAGCGGGTTCGACAAGAAGCATCAGGAAGCGGTCGTGGCCAATCGCGGGGCGGGTTACGCCTCGATCCGCGACCTCTGGCTGCGGACGGGCCTGCCGGTTTCGGCGCTGCAGAAACTGGCCGAAGCCGACGCCTTCGGCTCGCTTGGCCTGACCCGGCGGCAGGCGCTCTGGACCGTCAAGGGCCTGATGGGCACGGCCGGCGCCGAGACGCTGCCGCTCTTTTCGGCTGCGGGCCTGCCCACCGGTCAGCCGGCGGAAGGCGAAGACCAATTGCCGCTCATGCAGCCGGGCGAGGCCGTCATCCACGACTACCGCTCGCTCTCGCTCTCCCTGAAGGGCCACCCGGTGGAATTCCTGCGACCGCTGCTCGACCGGCGCGGCACGCTGCCGTCCGAAAAGCTCGTGACGACGCAGCCGGGGCGGATCATCGACGTAGCGGGGCTGGTGCTGGTGCGCCAGCGACCGGGAACGGCGAGTGGCGTGATCTTCATGACGCTCGAGGACGAGACGGGGATCGCCAATATCGTGGTGTGGAACAAGGTCTTCGAGAACAACCGCCGCATCATCCTGACCTCGCGCATGCTGGCCATCCGCGGGCAAGTGCAGCGCGAAGGCCTGGTCACCCACGTCATCGCCCGCTCTTTCTACGACCTCACCCCGCAACTGCTTTCGGTCGCCGATGGTCGGGATCTGGGGGATGGCGTGCTGGCACGAGCCGACGAGGGAAAGAAGGATTCACGGCCTGATCCACGAGTGGAACGGGAGAGGCGGCGGCAGGAGGCGGAGCAAAGACAGATGCACGCGGCGCTGCCCTCGGGGCGGAATTTTCATTAGGGGGTGGCAGGGAGGTCAGCGGTGGGGAGTTGCTGGAAGTTCGGTTCGCTTGGGCGTCAGAGTTTGCGGCGTCTGCTTTGCTCGAAGCGTCTCCGCCGCGGGAAGGCGAGCACGGGTGGGTTATTTGAAAGTCGGCGTGCTGCGCTTTAGCCGACGAAAATGTCTCTGCTGCCGCACCGCATCTCGAGCGAGATCGGGTGAAGCGCGTTTCATGGCTTCAAGAGCACCATTTCTTACCACCATCCTCACCCCACCTCGATCTTCCCCGGACTTGATCCGGGGCCCACGGATATCTCCACTCGGATGGAGGGGTGCAATAGGCCCGGGTCTTCGCCCGGGGAAGATCGGGGTGGGGAGAGGGTGAGAGGGGACGAGAGGGTGATGGAGATGGTGCGGGTGGTAGTCGCCGTGGTTCGACCCGCTTGCGCTGGCTGTGCGCCCCCATCGCCTCCCTCCCCCTTGCGGGGCGCGGTCCGGTGGGTGGGGTCACCCCCACCCCTGCCCCCTCCCCGCAAGGGGGAGGGAGATCTGCCGGCGAGATCGGTAGTCTGATCGTTCTGGTTTAGTCCCGCTCCCTCAGAACTCCTCCCAGTCCTTGTCGATGGCGGCGTTGCCATTGGTGAGGTAGGCCTTGGCCGCGGTGGCCACGCGGTGCTGCAGGCCCTTGATGCCCGTGGCCGCCGGCCTGGCCGGGATGGCCTTGCCGGGCTGGAGCTTGGGCGCCGGGGCCTCGCGACGCGCTTCCCCGTCGATGGTGAAGATATCAACGATCCGGTCGAGCTCGGAGGCCTGGGCTTCCGTCTGCTCGATGGCGGCATTGGTTTCTTCGACCAAAGCCGCATTGTGCTGGGTCATCTCGTCCATCTGCCGGACCGCGACATTGACCTCCTCGATGGCCGAGGCCTGTTCCCGGCTCTCCCGGGCAATGCCATCCATCAGCTCATTGGAGGACCGGGCCGCGGTCAGCATGGCTTCGAGCTTGGAGGCCGCGTCCGCAACCAGGCGCGAGCCGGTCTTGACCTCGCCGGCGCTCTGCTCGATCAGCGCCTTGACCTCCGAGGAGGCCTCCGCCGCAGACTGGGCGAGACGGCGCACTTCCACCGCCACCACCGCAAAGCCCTTGCCGGCCTCACCCGCACGGGCGGCTTCCACCGAGGCGTTGAGCGCCAGCAGGTTCGTCTGGAAGGCGATGTCGTCGATCATGCCGATGATGTTGGAGATCCTGGACGAGGAGGTCTCGATCTTCTCCATGGCCTCATTGGCATGGTTCATCACCTGCCCGCCCTCTTCGGCGGTGCGGGTGACCGAACCTGCAACGCTGGAGGCTTCGCGGGCCCGTTCGGCATTCTGCAGCACGGTTGAAGCCAGCTGCTCCATGGCCGCCGACGTCTCTTCGATCGTCGCCGCCTGCTTGGTGGTGCGTTCGGAGAGGTCGTTGGCGCCCGAGAGGATTTCTCCGGTGGCGGTCTTCAAGGCGCGGGAGGTCTGGCGGAGCTGGCCGACGATTTCGCCGAGCTTGTCGGCCACCGCATTGGTATCGTCCTTGAGCTGGCCGAAGGCGCCCGAATAGGAGCCGGTGACCCGTTCGGTCAGGTCCGCCCTGGCGAGGGAGCCGAGCACACGGGAGGTTTCGGCGAGGCCGCCATCGACGGTTTCGACGAGGTTGTTGACCGAGCCGGCGAGCTGGTTGAGTTCGGCATCGGGGAACTGCACATCGACACGGCGCGAGAAGTCGCCGGCCACCGCTGCATCCACGACATTGCCGAACGCAGCCTGGAGCTGGCCCATCATCTGGGCCCGGGCGCGCTGGTCCGAGACGATGCGCGCCGCTTCCGCCTCCGTCATCTGCGCCACCTTGAGCCCGTTCTCGCGGAACACTTCAACTGCGCGAGCCATCGCGCCCACTTCGTCACGGCGTTCGCCGCCCAGGACCTCGACGGAGAGATCGCCATTGGCCATGGCTTCCATGCTGTCGGTGAGGCGGTTGATCGGCTTGGCGATCGAGGTGCCGACGAACCAGAAGGCAACGAGGCCCAGACCGAGGAGCACGAGGCCGCCGGAGATCAGGAAATTGCGCTGCTGGATGGATTCGGCGAGGAGCGTGGATTCGGGCACGGCGACCATGACGGTCCAGTCGAGGCCGAATTCGGGAAGCGCGAGCTTCTCGGCAGTGATGCGCCAGTCTTCGCCGCCCATGCTGGAGGCGGCGTGATAATTGCCCGCCCGGGCGCCGGCAATGGCGGCCTTGGCACTTTCGTCGCTGGCCGGCATGCCGAGCATGCTCTCGTCGGAATGGACGACCCAATTGCCGTCGGCATTGATGACGCCGATCCAGCCGTTGCCCATCGGCTTCTGGTCGCCGATGAGTTTGGCGAACATGCCGCCGTTGAAATCGACGCCGGCAAGGCCCACGCCCTTGCCATCCGCCCGCCGGATCACGGCGGTGACGGAGGTGAAGAGGCGGCCATCGTAGAGATAGGGGCCGGTGAGCGAGGTGGCGTCACGCGCCAGGGGATCGAGGAACCAGCCCTTGAAGCCATTGGCTTCGGAGAGATTGAGCTCGGACCAGGACACCTTGCCATCATCGAGGCTGCGGGTGATCGAGGGGCCGAAATAGCCATCACCCAGGCCGTATTCGGAGGACATCAGCACCGGATTGGCAGCAGCCGGACCATCCTTGGTGGTCAGCGCCCAGATGCCGATAGCATTGGGCAGCTGCGCAAGCTGCTTTTCGAAAAGGGTCTTGTAGGATTGCGGACCGACGGAGGGGTCGGCGAGGAAGGTGGAAAGCGTCTCGGCAATGGCGACGGCGGCGGTCGCATGCTCCTTGAGAACGACATGAATGGCATTGGCCTGGGATTCGGCCACATTGGACATCAGCTGGTCGGCGGCAGCGATATCGTTCTGCTGGGTGGACTGCACCACGTAGACGAGGCCGGAACCGAGAGCGAGTGTAAACACGATCGCGGCGGCAGCAACGATCGTCCCCCGCAACTTGAGCGTAGGGGCTTTGACGAAGTTCGGGAGAGGCATGCTACTGTCCTGGTAAGCAAACGGACCGTTTCTGGTCTGCCGCAACCCTACAGAAGCTGCGTTAACGCGCCGTCACCGGGCGATTCGCGTTACGGGAACATTACGTAAGGGCTCATTCCACAAGTGCGTCGATCTTCCGGGCGAGGTCTAGGTCGTTGCGCGTGACCCCGCCGGCATCGTGCGTCGAGAGGGTGATGTCGACACGATTGTAGGAATTGGACCAATCCGGATGATGGCTGGCCTTCTCGGCGAGGAGTGCAACCCGGGCCATGAAGCCGAAGGCTTCCGAGAAATTGGCGAACTTGAAGCTGCGCGAAATCGCCTTGCCGGCTTCGTCATAGGTCCAGGGCATCTGGGCGAGAGCGGCGATGCGCTCGGCATCGGGGATGAGGTCGGCCATGTCCAAGTCTCCTCCATGACAAAACCCCCGTCCTGGGTTCGGCCTTTAGCTGTTTTGAGGAGCTGGGCCGATCCGCGGGGCGGGGGCTTACGACGTGTGTCGCAATGGGGAAACGTGGGGGACCCGGGAGGGGTTCCCCAAAAGCGTCAGATGTGAATGGCGCCGTCGCCGAGCATGAGGGCGGCTTCGCGGATGGCCTCGGAAAGCGTCGGGTGCGCATGGGTGGTGCGGGCGAGGTCTTCGCCGGCACCCGAAAATTCCATGAGCACGGTCACCTCGTGGATCATCTCGCCGGCATTCTTGCCCACGATGGTGGCGCCAAGCACGCGGTCGGTGGCGACATCGGCCAGAATCTTGACGAAGCCCTGCGTGGCCAGCATGGCCTTGGCGCGGCCATTGGCGGTGAAGGGGAATTTTCCGACCTTGTAGTCGATGCCTTCGGCCTTGAGTTCGTCCTCGGTCTTGCCGACGGTGGCGATCTCGGGGTTCGTGTAAACCACCGAGGGAATGGCGCCGTAATTCACGTGGCCCGCCTGCCCGGCAATGATCTCGGCCACGGCAATGCCTTCGTCTTCGGCCTTGTGGGCGAGCATGGGGCCAGCAATCACGTCGCCGATGGCATAGATGCCGTCGACGCTGGTCTTGTAATGGGCATCGGTGCGCACGCGCCCGCGCTCGTCGAGGGCGACGCCGACGATTTCGAGGCCGAGGCCTTCGGTATAGGGTTTCCTGCCGATGGCGACGAGCGCCACGTCGACATCGAGGAATTCGGCATTGCCGCCGGCCGCCGGTTCGATGCGGACCTTGAGCGAGCCGTCTTCCTGCTTGTCGATGCCGGCGACCTTCTGGCCGAGCTTGAATTCAAAACCCTGCTTCTGGAGCATGCGCTGGAACTGGCGCGCCGCTTCGCTGTCCATGCCGGGAAGGATGCGGTCGAGGAACTCGACGACGGTGACCTTGGAGCCGAGGCGGTTCCAGACCGAGCCGAGTTCGAGCCCGATGACGCCGGCGCCGATGACCAGCATCCGCTCGGGCACCTTGTCGAGCGCGATGGCGCCGGTCGAGGTCACGATCTGCTTCTCGTCGATCTCGATGCCCGGCAGGTTTGCCGAGACCGAACCGGTGGCGATGACGATATTCTTGGTCTCGATGGTCTGGGTGGGGCCGCTCTGCGGCGTCACCAGCACCTTGCCCGGCGCGGCGATGGAGCCGATGCCGCGAAAAGCGATGATCTTGTTCTTCTTGAACAGGTATTCGACGCCGTTGACGTTGGAGGCCACCGTCTCGGTCTTGTGGTTCATCATCTGCGGCAGGTTGAGGACCGGCGCCGGGATGTCGATGCCGAGCTGGGAGAAGCTATGGCCGGCTTCCTCGAACAGCTCGGTGGCATGCAGCAGAGCTTTTGAGGGAATGCAGCCGATATTGAGGCACGTGCCGCCAAAGGTCGCCCACTTCTCGACCACCGCCACCTTCATCCCGAGCTGGGCCGCCCGGATGGCCGCCACATAGCCGCCGGGGCCGCTGCCGATGACCGTGAAGTCGAATTGCTCCGCCATTTTCCCAAAACCTTAGTGTTGCCTTGCGACCGCCACGCGGATCGCCAACAGGATGAATGTAAGGCCGGTGATCCGGTTGAACCACCGCCCGAGTTTGAAAAATCCGTTTCGAATCTGCGGCATGGTGAAGAACACCGAGACCAGCACGAACCAGATGAAGAGCTCCAGACTCATCGAGACGACGTAGAAGACCTTGATGGGGCCGGGCGTCGTGGCGCCGACAAGCGTGGTGAAGAGCGCCAGGAAGAACAGCACCGCCTTGGGGTTGAGCAGATTGGTCAGGAACCCCAGCGCGAAGGCGCCCCAGGCCGTGGCCGCGCGCGGATTGTGATCTTCGAGATCAGTTGGCGGCTGCGGGGACGGCCCGCGCAGCGTCGCGATGGCGAGGTAGAGGAGGTAGGCCGCGCCGATATATTTGAGGATGTCGAAGAGCAGAATCGACTGGCTGACGATGACGCCCATGCCCAGCAGCGTATAGCTGCCATGGACAAGGATGGCCGTGGCGATGCCGCCCGAGGTGAAGAGCGCCGCCTTGCGGCCATGGGCGATCGACTGGCGCAGCACCATGGCGAAATCGGCGCCCGGAATCACCGCGCTGATGCCGAAAGCCACCATGAGCCCCAAGAATTCGAGCCAGTGTCCCTGCATGCCCTGCCCCTGAAACAGAGGCCGGCAGTGCCGGCCTCCTCAACGTTCTAGCGAACCCTAGCGGTCCTAGAGATCGAGCACCAGACGTTCGGGCGCTTCGAGGCTCTCCTTGACGCGCACGAGGAAGGTCACCGCTTCCTTGCCGTCCACGATCCTGTGATCGTAGGAGAGGGCGAGATACATCATCGGACGGATGACGATTTGGCCATTCTCGACCACCGGGCGATCCTGGATCTTATGCATGCCGAGAATGCCGGACTGCGGGGCGTTGAGGATCGGGGTCGACATCAGCGAGCCATAGACGCCGCCATTCGAGATGGTGAAGGTGCCGCCCTGCATGTCGGCCATCGAGAGCTGGCCGTCGCGGGCGAGCCTGCCCAGACGATTGATTTCCTTCTCGACGCCGGCGATCGAAAGCTGATCGGCATTGCGGACCACAGGAACCACCAGGCCCTTATCGGTGCCGACGGCGACCCCGATATGGGCATAGTTCTTGTAGATGAGCTCGTCGCCATCGATCTCGGCATTGACGGCCGGGATTTCCTTCAGGGCATGGACGACCGCCAGGGTAAAGAAGCCCATGAAGCCCAGCTTGACGCCGTGCTTCTTCTCGAACACGTCCTTGTAGCGGGCGCGCAGGTCCATCACCGGCTTCATGTCCACCTCGTTGAAGGTGGTGAGCATGGCGGCGGTGTTCTGGGCGTCCTTGAGGCGGCGCGCAATGGTCTGGCGCAGCCGGGTCATTTTCACGCGTTCCTCGCGGGCGCCGTCTTCGGCGGGAGCCGGAGCGCGGGGGACCGGGGCGGGAACCGGGGCCGGGGCTTCGGCCCGCGCAACCGGTGCGGGCGCCGGCGCGGCGGCAGCGGGCTTGCCGGCAATGGCCGACAGCACGTCTTCCTTGAGCACCTGGCCGTGCTTGCCCGAGCCGGCGATGGCGCCGGCCGAAAGGCCGTTTTCGGCGATGAGTTTTGAGGCCGAGGGGCTGGGCGCAATGGCGGCCGAGCCGGTCGCGGTGGAGGCGACAGGCGCAGCAGCAGCGGCGGCCTTGGGCGCTTCGGCGGGCTTGGCAGCGGGAGCCGCAGCCTTGCCGTCGCCCGAACCGATGGCGCCGATCAGGGCACCGACATTGACCGTATCGCCCGGATTGGCTGCAATGGCTTCGAGTACGCCTGCAGCCGGGGCCGGGACCTCGATCGTCACCTTGTCCGTTTCCAGCTCGACCACCGGTTCATCGGCGGCGACGACATCGCCCACCTTCTTGAACCATTGGCCGATCGTGGCTTCGGTGACGCTTTCGCCCAGAGCGGGCACCCGGATATCTACCGACACTTTTTGTTTGTCCTCTTACTTGGCGAAAGCTTCTTCGAGGAAGCTGTGCAATTGCTCCAGATGCAGACGCATCAGGCCGGTTGCGGTGGATGCGGAGGCCGGGCGGCCGACATAGCGCGGGCGCTGGCCGGCACGGCCCATCTGGTCCATGACCCAGTCGATATAGGGCTGGACGAAAGCCCAGGCGCCCATGTTGCGCGGCTCCTCCTGACACCAGACGATCTCGGCGTTCTTGAAGCGCGAGAGTTCGTCGAGCAGCGCCTTGGCCGGGAACGGATAGAGCTGTTCGAGACGCAGCAGGTAGACATCGTCGATGCCGCGCTTCTCGCGGTCTTCGAGCAGGTCGTAATAGACCTTGCCCGAGCACAAGACGACGCGGCGGATCTTGTCGTCCGAAGTCAGGCGGATCGTGGTCTTGGGGACACCCGGAGACTCGGCATCGTCCCAGAGCAGGCGATGGAAGCAGCTATCGGGGCCCAGTTCGACCAGGCCCGAGACTGCCCGCTTGTGGCGGAGCAGCGACTTGGGCGTCATCAGGATCAGGGGCTTGCGGAAGTCACGGGCGATCTGGCGGCGCAGGATATGGTAGTAATTGGCCGGCGTCGTGCAGTTGGCGACCTGCATATTGTCTTCGGCGCAGAGCTGGAGATAGCGCTCGAGGCGCGCCGAGGAATGCTCGGGGCCCTGGCCCTCATAGCCATGCGGCAGGAGCATGACGAGGCCCGACATGCGGAACCACTTGCGCTCGCCCGAGGAGATGAACTGGTCCACCACCACCTGGGCGCCGTTGGCGAAATCGCCGAACTGGGCTTCCCAGAGGGTGAGCGTGTTCGGCTCGGCCAGCGAATAGCCGTATTCGAAACCGAGCACCGCTTCTTCCGACAGCATCGAGTTGATGACTTCGTAGCGCGACTGGTCGGCATCCAGATTGTTGAGCGGGGTATAGGTCTCGTCCGTCTCCTGGTCGTTGAGGACCGAGTGACGCTGCGAGAAGGTGCCGCGCTCGACATCCTGGCCGGAGAGGCGCACGGGATGGCCGTCGGTCACCAGCGTGCCGAACGCCAGGGCTTCGGCGGTGGCCCAATCGATGCCCTCGCCCGAATCGATGGCGGCAAGGCGATTGTCCATGAAGCGCTTGACGGTGCGGTGGACGTTAAAGCCCTCCGGCACTGTCGAGAGCTTGGTGCCGATGGCCTTGAGGCGATCCAGGCTCACCCCGGTGTCGCCGCGGCGCGGGCCGTCGACTTCGGCGGCCTTGAACTTCTTCCACTGCCCGTCGAGCCAGTCGGCCTTGTTGGGGCGGTAGTCCTGGCCGGCCTCGAACTCGCTTTCGAGGTGCTGGCGCCAGCCGGCCTTGAGCTTTTCGACCTCTTCGGCGGTGAGCAGGCCTTCGGCGACGAGCTTTTCCGAATAGATTTCCAGCGTCGTCTTGTGGCTGCGGATGCGCGAATACATCAGCGGCTGGGTGAAGCTGGGCTCGTCGCCTTCGTTATGGCCGAAGCGGCGATAGCAGAACATGTCGATGACCACCGGGCGCCCGAAGCGTTGGCGGTATTCGGTGGCGACCTTGGCGACGAAGACCACGGCCTCCGGGTCATCCCCGTTCACGTGGAAGACCGGCGCCTCGATCATCTTGGCCACATCGGTCGGATAGGGCGAGGAGCGCGAATAGATCGGGGAGGTGGTGAAGCCGATCTGGTTGTTGATGACGAAATGGATCGAGCCGCCCGTGCGATGGCCCTTGAGGCCCGAAAGCCCCAGGCTTTCCGCCACCACGCCCTGGCCGGCAAAGGCCGCGTCGCCATGGATGAGCAGCGGCATAGCCATCGAGCGGTCGATGACGCGGCTCTGGTCATAGGACGAGAGCTTGCCGTCAGGCGAATTGTACTGGTCCTGCTTGGCACGGGCCTTGCCCAGCACCACCGGATCGACGATTTCGAGGTGCGACGGGTTGGCGGTCAGCGACAGGTGCACCTTGTTGCTGTCGAACTCGCGGTCCGAGGAGGCGCCCAGATGGTACTTCACGTCGCCCGAACCCTCGACGTCGTCGGGGTAGAAGGCGCCGCCCTTGAACTCGTGGAAGAGCGCGCGGTGCGGCTTGTGCATGACCTGGGTGAGGACGTTGAGGCGCCCGCGATGGGCCATGCCCAGCACGATGTCCTTAACGCCCAGCGCGCCGCCGCGCTTGATGATCTGCTCGAGGGCGGGAATCAGCGATTCCGAACCATCCAGGCCGAAACGCTTGGTGCCGGTGTACTTGACGTCGAGGAACTTCTCGAAGCCCTCGGCCTCGATGAGCTTGTTGAGGATGGCCTTCTTGCCCTCGGGCGTGAAGGTGATTTCCTTGTCCGGCCCCTCGATCCGCTCCTGAATCCATTGCTTGGATTCGGGATCGGAGATGTGCATGAACTCCACGCCCACCGTCGAGCAATAGGTGCGCTGCAGGATCGCCAGCATCTCGGGCACGGTCGCGAATTCGAGGCCGAGATAATTGTCGATGAAGATCTTGCGCTCGTAATCGGACGGCTGGAAGCCGTAGGTGGCCGGATCGAGCTCCGGCGCCGGCTCGGGCGCCTTGAGTTTAAGGGGGTCCAGGTCCGCCTGCAGGTGCCCCCGCATCCGGTAGGCCCGGATCATCATGATGGCGTGGATGGAATCGCGCGCCGCCTGCATGACTTCGGCGGGCGTCGGGATCGGCGCGCCGGCCGTCTCCGCCTTGGCGGTGACGGCCTTGGCCGTCTTCATGGCGATCTGGGAGGGGCTGATGCCCCAATTGCCGTCGAGCGCCGACACCAGTTCGCCATTGGCGGCCTGCGGCCAGTCGCTGCGGGCCCAGGAGGGGCCTTCGGCATTCTTGGAAACCTGGGCGGCGTCATCGCCGAGCTTGCCGAAATAGCTCGCCCAGGTGGGATCGACACTCGAGGGATCGGCTTTGAACCTCGCATAAAGCTCCTCGATATAGTCGGCATTGCCGCCATAGAGGAAAGAGGTCAACAAGAACGCTTCGTTCTTTTCCTGTCGTGTCATTTTGCTAGCGCGGGCTTCTCGCCCGCCATCCTTTTCATCGTGCCGGGCGCCCCCGGCTGGGCGCGGTCCTCAATCTGACCGCTTTGGCTTGCAATCGTCTTAACAGGCGGGGATTGCGTGGCTCCCCGCCGGCTTCTCTCGTTTTTTTGACCTCAGCCCTTGAGGACTTCGGCCAGGGTCACCCCGATACGCGCCGGGGACTTGGAGACGCGGATGCCGGCCCGTTCCATGGCCGCGATCTTGTCTTCCGCACCGCCCTTACCGCCCGAAATTACGGCGCCAGCATGGCCCATGGTGCGCCCGGCCGGCGCCGTGAGGCCGGCAATGAAGCCCGCCATCGGCTTCTTGCGGCCGCGCTTGGCCTCATCGATCAGGAATTGGGCAGCGTCCTCTTCGGCTGAACCGCCGATTTCGCCGATCATGATGATGGACTTGGTGGCTTCGTCGGCGAGGAACATCTCGAGCATATCGATGAACTCGGTGCCCTTGACCGGATCACCGCCGATACCCACGGCAGTGGTCTGGCCCAGGCCCGCATTGGTGGTCTGGAACACTGCCTCATAGGTAAGCGTGCCCGAGCGCGAAACAATGCCGACGGAGCCCTTCGAGAAAATCGAGCCCGGCATGATGCCGATCTTGCATTCCTCGGGTGTCAAGACGCCCGGGCAATTCGGCCCGATAAGGCGCGACTTGGACTTTTCGAGGCGGGCCTTGACCTTGACCATGTCGAGGACCGGCACGCCTTCGGTGATGGCAACGATGAGCGGGATTTCCGCGTCGATCGCCTCAATGATGGCATCGGCAGCGCCGGCCGGCGGCACATAGACCACCGAGGCATTGGCGCCGGTGCGCTCCTTGGCTTCAGCAACGCTGGCATAAATCGGCAGGTTGGTGCCATCAACACCGCTCGTCCAGGTCTCGCCGCCCTTTTTGGGATTGATGCCGCCCACCATCTTGGTGCCGTAATAAGCCAGCGCCTGCTCGGTATGGAAAGTGCCGGTCTTGCCGGTCAGGCCCTGCACGAGAACCTTGGTGTCTTTGTTGACGAGAATGGACATTTAATCTTCCGTCTTGGCCGGTGCCGCAGCATCAGCAGGTTCGGTTGGCGCTGCATCGATCAGCGTGTTGATTTCGAGCTGGAACTCGCCGTCATAAAGCTCCGCGATGGCGAACATCTGCGTGGTGCCCCGGGCGCGCACGGTCCAGGCCCCATAGGTGCCGTCGCCGTTCGTCTGGGTGGAGCCGGTCATGTCGGGCAGGTTGGCCAGATCATCGAAGTCGAGGAGGGAGCCGTCTTCGTCGGAGGCCTCGACACGGCAATAACCCATGGTCTTGCCCGGATATTGCTCGATCGTGCCCCAGATCGTGACCTCGCCAAGCCCCTCGAAGGACTTGGTGTAGGAGATGATCCGGTAGAAGGGCGCGCTGTCGCCATTATCCGAATCCGGCTCCCAGCCTGCGGCGACGGCCTTGTCGCCTGCCCCTTCCCCATCGATCGCCAGGTTGGCGCAGACGGCGAAGGTCTCGGTCATGAACTCGGACGAGGAGATGGAAGGCGCGGCCGGCTTGCCCGGATTCTTGTCGCCCTTGCCCTGCGCAAGCGCCGGGGCCGCCACCAGGGCAGCGGCCGCGAGGAGCGTTACGAGAGCCGGCCCGCGCATCGTCACTGGCCCTTGATCGCCTTGACGATCTTCTGGGCGGCATCGTCCAGATCGTCGGCCGGGATCACGTTGAGGCCGGAATCCTTGAGGATCGCCTTGCCTTCCTTGACGTTGGTGCCTTCGAGGCGCACGACCAGCGGCACCTTGAGCCCCACTTCCCTGACGGCCGCGACCACGCCCTCGGCGATGACGTCGCAACGCATGATGCCGCCGAAGATGTTGACGAGGATGCCCTTCACATTGGGATCGGCGGTGATGATCTTGAAGGCCGCGGTGACCTTTTCCTTGGAGGCGCCACCACCGACATCGAGGAAGTTCGCCGGCTCTTCGCCGTAGAGCTTGATGATGTCCATGGTCGCCATGGCGAGCCCGGCCCCGTTGACCATGCAGCCGATATTTCCGTCTAGCGCCACATAGGCGAGGTCGTACTTGGAGGCCTCGATCTCCTTGGCGTCTTCCTCGCTGGTATCGCGCAGGGCGACGACATCGGGATGACGGAAGAGCGCGTTGTTGTCGAAAGACACTTTTGCGTCGAGGACGCGCAGGTGACCGTCCTTCATGACGATGAGCGGATTGACCTCGAGGAGGCTCATGTCCTTGTCGCAGAAGGCCTTGTAGAGCGCCGGGAACAGCGAGGCGCCGTCTGCTTTGGCCGCGGCATCGAGCTGCAAGGCGGAAGCGAGCTGTTCGACATCGGCGGCGGTGACGCCGGTATCGGGATCGATAGCGAGGGTCACGATCTTTTCAGGCGTGTGCTCGGCCACGGCCTCGATATCCATGCCGCCTTCGGTCGAGACGACGAACGCCACGCGCCCGACGGTGCGGTCGACGAGGATCGAGAGGTAGAGCTCGCGATCGATATCGGCGCCGTCCTCGATATAGAGGCGATTGACCTGCTTGCCCGAGGCGCCGGTCTGCTTGGTGACCAGCGTATTGCCCAGCATTTCGCGGGCATTGGCCACCACGTCCTCGACGGACTTGGCGAGGCGCACGCCGCCCTTGGCATCGGCGGACAATTCCTTGAACTTGCCCTTGCCGCGACCGCCGGCATGGATCTGGCTCTTGACCACATAGAGCGGGCCGGGAAGCGAGCGGGCCGCAGCCTCTGCCCCGTCGACCGAGAAAATGGCGACGCCGCCGGCGACAGGCACGCCATATTCCTTGAGCAGCGCCTTGGCCTGGTGTTCGTGGATGTTCATGGAGACCTCGTTGGGGAGGTGGGAGGAGGCCCGCGAACCTCAGGGTCCACGGGCCGCTGGATCTTTTGGCTTACGCCAGCTTGGGCGCGATCTTCTTGCAGGCCTCGATCAGGCTCTCGACGGCGCCGACCGACTTGTCGAAGGCTTTCTGCTCGGCCGAATTGAGCGAGATCTCGACGATCTTCTCGGCACCACCAGCGCCGACCACGACCGGAACGCCCACATAGGTGCCCTTGACGCCATACTGGCCAGTGAGCTGCGCGGCGACCGGAAGCACGCGCTTCTTGTCCTTGAGATAGCTTTCAGCCATGGCGATCGCCGAAGCGGCCGGGGCGTAGAAAGCCGAACCGGTCTTCAGCAGCCCAACGATCTCGGCGCCGCCGTCACGGGTGCGCTGGATGATCTGGTCAAGCTTTTCCTTGCTCATCCAGCCCATCTTGACGACGTCGGTCAGCGGGATGCCGGCAACGGTCGAATAGCGGGCCAGCGGCACCATGGTGTCGCCATGGCCGCCGAGGACGAAAGCCGTGACGTCTTCGACCGAGACGCCCAGTTCATCGGCGATGAAGTGGCGGAAGCGGCCGGAATCGAGCACACCGGCCATGCCGACGACGCGGTTGGCAGGCAGGCCCGAGAACTTCTGGAGCGCCCAGACCATGGCATCGAGCGGATTGGTGATGCAGATGACGAAGGCATCCTTGGCGTACTTGGCAATGCCGGCGCCCACCTGCTCCATCACCTTGAGGTTGATTTCGAGCAGGTCATCGCGGCTCATGCCCGGCTTGCGCGGCACACCGGCGGTGACGATGACGACATCGGCGCCTTCAATGTCCTTGTATTCGGTCGTGCCCTTGAGCTTGGCATCAAAACCTTCCACCGGACCGGACTGGGCCAGGTCGAGCGCCTTGCCCGCCGCCACGCCGTCCTGAATATCGAAGAGCACTATGTCGCCGAGATCTTTGAGAGCCGCCAGATGAGCGAGAGTTCCGCCAATCTGTCCCGCCCCGATGAGAGCGATCTTCTTGCGCGCCATAGTGGTGTCCTTGCTGTCAATGAATGTTGTGCATAAGGTCTGACGGCGCCCCTCTTAATCCCCTCTCCTCGCGCGCGCAAGTCAGCCCTTGGTCTCAATGGCAATGCGGCAGGACAACGCAGTGTTCACTTTTTCTTAAGCGCTTGTTTCTGCTTTGTGAGGGGCCTCGAGATAGTCCGCCGACTGCATCTCGATGAGGCGTGAAACGGTACGGGCGAATTCAAAGCGCGTCCGGTCGTCCTGACCGAGCTGATCGAGCGGGACGGCGAAGCTCGCCGCCAGCTTTACACCCCTGTCGTAGAGCGTGTCGATCAAAAGGATCAGGCGCTTGGCGGCGTCCGACCGCGAACGGTCGAACTGGGGAATGCCGTCGATGAGGATCGTATCGAAGGCGTGGGCGAGCTTGAGGTAATCGAAGGCGCCATAGGGCTTTTCGCATAGATCGGCAAAGCCGAATCGCGCCGCGCCCATCGCCGCGCGCGGAACCTTGAGGCGCCGACTGCCGAGCTTGATCTCGGCTGGCTCACCCTCCAGCCCGCCGGTGAGGCGGAGCCAGAGCCGATCCATGCCCGCCTGTGCCTCGGGACCGAAGAAGTAGACCTCCTGCCCCTCGAACTTGAGGCGGCGATAGTCGGTGGGGCCATCGAGCGTCACGAGCTCGGTATGCTCCTTGAGGAGCTTGATGAAGGGCAGGAAGAGCTGGCGGTTGAGCCCGTTCTCGTAGAGCCGGTCGGGCGCGACATTGGAGGTTGCCACCAGCGTCACCCCGCCCTCGAAGAGCTTTTCGAAGAGGCGCTGGAGCAGCATGGCATTGGTAATGTCGTGGACGTGGAACTCGTCGAGGCAGAGGAGCTTGAGCGACTTGACCAGTGGCTTCGTCACGGCCGCGATTGGGTCAGCGCTTTCGCTCTTTCCCTTGGCCTTGGCGCGGAAGGCGATGATCGCCTCGTGCACCTCGCTCATGAATTCGTGAAAATGCACCCGTCGCTTCTCGCGAATGGGTATTGCGGCGAAGAAGAGGTCCATGAGCATGGTCTTGCCACGCCCGACATCGCCTACGAGATAGGCGCCCCGCACCGGCCCGCGCTTGCCGAACAGCCCGGAAAGCCCGCCGCGGCCGGTGCCGAGGAGGCCTATGGCCACGCGATCGAGCACAAGCGCGGCTCGGCGTTGCAGGGGATCGTCGGTGACGCTGCCCTGCTCCACCAGTCCGCGATAGGCCTGGCTGACCGGCTCGGCCGGCTCGGACCGTTGCGCCGGAAAAATCTTAGCTGACCATGGTCACGGCGATGCCGCCGGCCGCGGTACCGATGAACTGGTTGCCCGACTGGGTGAGGATGGCCATGATTGAACCGGCCTCGTCGAAGAGCTGCACCTGGCCGCCGACCACCGCCCAGGACGAGACATTGGCCAGCCCGCCGATCTGGCAGCCCGGAACCGAAGCACGATAACGCGTCGTGCCGGTCTTGACCGTCTGGGTGAGGTTGACGCGGCACTGGGTATTGCCGCCCGCCAGCGTCCAGCCGCCGATGAGCTTGTCGACCGAAACGCCACCCGAAAGATCGCGGGCCCCGGCAGTGACCTGCCCAGGAATGGCGAGGGGATCGAGCGATGGGGCACCGTTGCCGGTGATATCGCCGGTGGTGAGTGTCTGCTGCTGCACCGAGGCGCCGCCGAGAACCGGCGTGCCGGTGAGCGAAGGATTGATCGGCCCCTGCACCGTCGAGCCCGGAAGCTGCGGCAACGCATTGGACGATACGGCCGATGACTGTACCGGCGGCAACGCCGAAGGCGCGCTCTGGCCCACGATATTGGGCATGTTCGAGGTGGTGGCGCCACAGGCAGCCAGGGTCACGGCGAGCAAGACGCCCGCTACGGTCGAGGAGATTCCACGCATCCAGTGCATCAATGTCGTTTCCGTCGCTCGGCGGTTCTTAACGATAGCTTAATTGGCCATATAGCCAAAGATGTCTAGGGCCGCAACGCTGGCGGCACCGCAAAAGCTCCGGGGAATATGTGGCCATTTTGCGTTTTTTAGCTGAACGGACGGCCTGTCAGCGCAGATTCTGCCAGCCGGACTAGACATCCATTTCGCGCAGGAGGTCCTCGGCCAGCACTTTGGCGTCGCGCATTTCTTCCTCGGGGACGAGGATGGGAATGCCACGGGGACCGACGACGCCGGGCAGGCCCGGCAAGCCATCCTCACCGCTTTCGAGCGGGTGGAAGCCATGCGCCTTGAGCGCGGTAATGAGGACTCGCGCCATCGACGGGTCCTGCACATGGGCAATGGTTTCGAACACGCGACGCGCTCCCTCGGCTTTCGCGAGAAAGCTTAGGCGCTAACCCGCCGCTCGACCATCATCTTCTTGATCTCGGCGATCGCCTTGGCCGGGTTGAGGCCCTTGGGGCAGGTCTTGGAGCAATTCATGATGGTGTGGCAGCGATAAAGCTTGAACGGATCCTCGAGATTGTCGAGCCGCTCTTCGGTGGCCTCGTCGCGACTGTCGATGAGCCAGCGATAGGCCTGGAGCAGGATGGCCGGCCCCAGATACTTTTCGCCGTTCCACCAATAGGACGGGCACGAGGTCGAGCAGCAGGCGCACAGAATGCATTCGTAGAGCCCGTCGAGCTTGGCCCGCTCGGGCTTGGACTGCAGCCATTCGGTCTTCGGCGTCGGCGAGGTGGTCTTGAGCCAGGGCTCGATGGAGCGGTGCTGGGCGTAGAACGTGGTGAGGTCGGGCACCAGGTCCTTGACCACCGGCATGTGCGGCAGCGGGTAGATCTTGATGGCGCCCTTGATCTCGTCCATGCCCTTGGTGCAGGCGAGGGTGTTGAAGCCATCGATATTCATGGCGCAGGACCCGCAGATGCCCTCGCGGCAGGATCGGCGCAGCGTCAGGGTGGGATCGACCTTGTTCTTGATCCAGAGCAGGCCGTCCAGGATCATCGGGCCGCAATCCCTGGTGTCGACCCAATAGGTATCGACGCGCGGATTTTCCCCGCTATCGGGATCGTAGCGATAGACGCGGTATTCGCGCAGGGCCGAGCTGTCCGGCTTCGGCCAGGTTTTTCCGGGCTTGATCTGGGAGTTCTTCGGAAGCGTCAGCTGGACCATTTCGGTGTCCTAAATCGCAAAAGTCAGTAGTTCGGCTTGCAGATCTGGTTGGAGCGGGCGACGTAGTCGTTCCATTCCTTCTGCACGTCCTCGGGCGCGTTGCCCGCGCCCTTCATGCCGGCGATGACGTAGCCCATCATGCGCTCGTCGATGAGCTTCATGGCGGCATCGGCCTTGCAGGTACACAGGGCACTATCCTGCGAGATGCCGACGCACACCTTGGTGAATTCGGCCTTCTGCGCCGCGGTAGGCGCACCTGCCAGGGCCGTTCCGGTCATGGCCAGCGTCAAACCCAAAATCGCCCCAAAAAACTTCACCGCAATTCCTTCCGGATAACCAGTTTGAGCCCCGACCAGACGGCATCGACCGCGGCCACCTTCACATCCACCAGCCCAACGGGCAGCAGGACCTCGCGGATCACGTCCTCGGTGATGTCCGTGGGCACCTTGCTGGCCTTTTTGGGCCAGGAAATCCACACCATGCCGTCGCGCCTGATGGCGCCGAGAAACGGCTTCGCCGCGTCCTCGAGCACATGTCGCGAGACGGTAAAGCCGTGGACGAAATCAAAATCCCTGGCATCGACCAGACCATCCCAGCCGGCGCGACGGACTTCGGCAAAATTCCTGGCCTCCGCCAGCTCACCCAGGCCCTCCGGCAAATCGAGAAACAGCACCCGCTGCCCATCCTTGAGGCCCAGCTTCTGGGCCAGTGGGGTGCCGGAATATCCAGCGGGTGCGAGCGACATTTGCCGGTTTCCCTTAGTAGACGCGCGCCTTGGGCGCGATCTTCTTGAGTGGGATGCCGCCTTCACTTTCAGGCGTCAGCGGATCGACATGCACCGGACGATAATCGAGGCTGACCGCACCGGTATCGGTGTCGATCAGCGAGAGCGTGTGCTTGCGCCATTCAACGTCGTCGCGGTTCGGGAAATCCTCGCGGGCATGGGCGCCGCGGCTTTCCTTGCGGGCCTCGGCCGAAACCACCGTGACCATGGCATTGGCCATAAGGTTTTCGAGCTCGAGCGTTTCGACGAGATCTGAATTCCAGATCATCGAGCGATCGGTGACCTGGATGTCCTTGAGCTGACCGTAGACCTCGGTCATGCGCTTGACGCCCAGCTGCAGCGTCTCTCCGGTGCGGAAGACGGCGGCGTCCTCCTGCATGGTGCGCTGCATTTTTTCGCGCAAAACCGCGGTTGGGGCATTGCCCTTGGCGTAGCGGAGGCGGTCGAAGCGCGCCAGAATCTTTTCGTCCTGGGCGCGGTTGATGCCGGGGATCGGCGCGGCGCGGTCGATGACTTTTCCCGCACGCAAAGCGGCGGCGCGGCCGAAGACCACGAGGTCCGTCAGGGAATTGGAGCCGAGGCGATTAGCGCCATGCACCGAGGCGCAGGCGGCTTCGCCGGCGGCCATGAGGCCCGGAACGACGCGGTCGAAGGCGCCCGGAGCAGGGTTCAGCACTTCGCCATGATAGTTCGTGGGGATGCCACCCATATTGTAGTGAACAGTCGGCAGCACCGGAATGGGATCGCGGGTCAGGTCGACGCCGGCGAAGATTTTTGCGCTTTCGGTGATGCCCGGCAGGCGCTCGTGGAGCACGGCCGGATCGAGATGGTCGAGATGGAGGAAGATGTGGTCCTTCTTCGGCCCCACGCCCCTGCCCTCGCGGATTTCCAGCGTCATGCAGCGCGAAACGACGTCGCGCGAGGCCAGGTCCTTGGCATTGGGGGCATAGCGCTCCATGAAGCGCTCGCCTTCCGAATTGACCAGATACCCGCCTTCGCCGCGCGCGCCCTCGGTGATGAGGACACCGGCACCATAGATGCCGGTGGGGTGGAACTGCACGAATTCCATGTCCTGGAGCGGCAGGCCGGCGCGGGCCACCATGCCATTGCCGTCGCCGGTGCAGGTATGGGCCGAGGTCGCCGAGAAATAGGAGCGGCCATAGCCGCCGGTGGCCAGCACCACCATCTTGGCGCGGAAGCGATGGAGGGTGCCGTCGTCGAGCTTCCAGGCCATGATGCCCTGGCAGACGCCGTCATCGCTCATGATGAGGTCGAGGGCGAAATATTCGATGAAGAACTGCGCATTGTGGCGCAGCGACTGGCCGTAAAGCGTGTGGAGGATGGCGTGGCCGGTACGGTCGGCGGCGGCGCAGGTGCGTTGCACCGGCGGGCCGTCGCCAAACTCGGTCATATGGCCGCCGAACGGGCGCTGGTAGATCTTGCCTTCTTCGGTGCGCGAGAAGGGCACGCCGTAATGTTCGAGCTCATAGACGGCGGCGGGCGCCTCGCGCGCCAGATATTCCATGGCGTCGTTGTCGCCGAGCCAATCCGAGCCCTTGACGGTGTCGTACATATGCCATTGCCAGCTATCAGGCCCCATATTCTGGAGCGAGGCGGCAATGCCGCCCTGGGCGGCCACGGTATGGGAGCGCGTCGGGAAGACCTTGGTGACACAGGCGGTATTGAGGCCCTGTTCGGCCATGCCGAGCGTGGCGCGCAGCCCCGCGCCGCCGGCACCGACAACCACGACGTCGAACTCGTGGTCGATGATTTCATAAGCCGTCATCAGGCACTAACCCCAGATAGCGATCTTGGCGATGGCGATGACGCCGATCAGGGCGATCGCCAGGCAGAACAGGTTGTTGAGCAGCATGGTCAGCGAATGCAGGCGCGGCTCGACGACATAATCCTCGATGACTTCCTGCATCCCGATGCGCATGTGGACGCAGACATTGACCACCAGCAGCGCGCTCAGGATAGCGACTAACGGATTGCCGACGACCGCGAGCATCTCCGCCCGCTCGGCTCCGGCAAGGCTCACCACCAGCCAGATGAAGAAGATCGTGAACAAGATGTTGAGCGCGCCGGTAAGGCGCTGCGTGATGAAATGGCGGGTGGCCAGCTTGCCCGAGCCGTAATGGCTTTTGGGATCGGAAATGACGCTTCTATCCATCTTTACCCCCGGAACCAGACGAAGACGGCCCAGACGATAAGCGTCAGGATTACCGACAAGATGAGATTGGCCCAGGCGATGGCCTCACGCTGGCCGGGCTCGAGCCCGTGGATCGAATCCCAGATGAAATGGCGAATGCCGCCGAAGAGATGCTGGAAGAGCGCCCAGGTGGCGAGGAACAGCACGAGCTGGCCGAACCAGCTGCCATAAACGAAATTCACCAGTGAGAACGGCCCCTCGCCCATGGCGGCGGCGGCGAACCAGGCGACGAGCAGGATCGTGCCGGCATAGAGCGCCAGGCCGGTGCCGCGCTGGACGATCGACATCGCCATCGTAATGGTGAAGCGGTAGATTTGAAGATGCGGGGAAAGAGGGCGCGGACGCGTAGTCATGAAGCCTCGCTCGGAGCGCGGCCGGGGAGTTGGCCGATGCAGTCTGGAACGGTTCGAGACTTCTAGTACCCTCGCGGGCGTTCGTCAAAGCCTCCTATGTCCGTCTTAGGTCTAACCTATGAAGGAGTGATGGAGGCAAGCGGCGCGATAAGCCGAAAAGAGGCGCAATCGGGCGCAGGTTCGCTTGCGCGACCTGTCCCGAAAGCACGCGGCCCCACGGGCCTATTTGTTGTTGAGCGGCAGATTGGGATTTTGAAAGCCGCCGCCGCCACCTTTCTTACCCGGCACATCGCCGCCGGAATCGCCGACCGCCACCGCGTCGGGCATGCCGATCAGGCGATAGACGGACTGAAGGCGATTGCCCTCCCAGGTGCAATCGGCGCGAATCGAATCGAACTCGCAGACCACGGTCACATCCAGCGTCTTGCAGATAGTGCCGTCCTCGACGAGCGCCAGCATGCCGCCCCGCTGGGCGCAGCGGTTCTCGAAGGTCTTGGACGAAAGGACCGTCGACTGGGTGCCGGCCTGCACAGCGGTAGTAGCCAGACCTGCCCCGCTCACGACGACAGTGGCAAGGGTAACGAGGGTAAGAATTCGCATTCGGTGTTCTCCATTTTCCTCGGCACCCCGGCATGGGGCGCTCGCATGGAGCGCTGTCTAAAAGGCCTTCGCCGAACGCGGTCTGAACCCGGCATTTAGCTTCGTTCAGCCAGGAGTTGAACATCGCGCCGCTTTTGGCCTAGCTGCGCGCACGCCATGGAGGCCGCACGCAATTGTCTCAAGACATCAAGATACTTTCGGAAAAGACTCTGGCCGATGCCTGGGGAAAGCTCAGCGAGACCCGGCTCGAAATGCGCCGGCGCGACGGGACCTGGCAGGAAGTCTCTCGCGAGGTCTATGACCATGGCAGCGCCGCAGCGGTGCTGCTCTGCGATCCGGCGGCGGGCAATATTATCCTCACCCGCCAGTTCCGTTATCCGCCGTTCCGCAACGGCGATCCCGGCTGGCTGATCGAGGCTTGTGCGGGCCTCCTGGACGGCGACACGCCCGAAGCCTGCGCCCGTCGCGAGGCGGAGGAGGAAACCGGCTACCGCCCCGATTCCCTCATCCATGCCTTCGCCGCCTATGCCAGCCCCGGCTCGCTGACCGAGAAGGTCGAATGCTTCATCGGGCTCTATGGTCCCGATTCCCGCATCTCGGATGGCGGTGGCCTCCACCACGAGGGCGAGGACATCGAGGTGCTCGAAATGCCGTTTGCGGAGGGATTGGCGATGATTCGGGACGGTCGCATCGTCGATGCCAAGACCATCATGCTGCTTCAGCACGCGGCGCTTTCCGGCATCTTCGCGAGCAACCGCTAGACGTAGTCGGTCAGCTTGCGATCGGGGTCATAGGGTTGGTCGGCGACCTCCCTGGTAACGGCCTGCCCGCACTTCATTTTCATGGTCGCGCCATCGAAGGCGTAGCTGGGCGAGCCATGCAATTGCCAGCCTTCGGACAGGGCTTTCGTGACCTTGTGGCAGAAGGCGGACGTGTCTTCGCCGGTCAGAAATCGATAAATCAGCATAGTTGCCTCGCGCACGATTACGATTGATCCGGCCGCTACTTACCGCTAATCCAACCGCCATGCATCGTTTTCCCGAGTTCTTGCTCAAGGGCTATTCCAACTTCATGGCGGGCCGCTATGCCCGTGAAGAGGAACGCTATCGGGACTTGGCCAAAGAAGGCCAAAACCCCTCGGCCATGATCGTGGCCTGCTGCGACAGCCGCTCCGCACCCGAAACCATTTTCGACTGCGGGCCCGGCGAACTTTTCGTCCTGCGTAACATCGCCAATCTCGTGCCGCCCTACCAGCCGGACGCGAACCTGCACGGCACTTCGGCGGCGATCGAATTCGCGGTCAAGCAGCTCGAGATCAAAGATCTCATCATCATGGGCCATGGACGGTGCGGCGGTATCCACGCCGCGCTCAACCCAGACAGCGTCGCGATCCGCAAGTCGGACTTCGTGGGCAATTGGGTGAGGCTGCTCAACCCGGTGGCCGAACAGGTCAACGGCAATTCCTGGATGACAGAGGGCGAGCGGCGCACTGCGCTCGAGCGCATCTCGATCCGCCACTCGATCTACAACCTGCGCACCTTTCCCTTCATCAAGAAGCGCGAAGACGAGGGTCAACTGGCTCTCCATGGCGCCTGGTTCGACATTTCGACCGGCGAACTCTGGGTGATGGATCCCGACACGGGCGATTTCGAGCGCCCTGACGCCTGAGTCAGAGGCAGGTTTCAGCACGGTTTGTTGAATGGCGTGGGGCAACGGCCCCGCGCCGGGCACGTTCTGCCCCTGTGGTCCAAAGAGACCGCTCGCACCAGCCGACCTCCATCGGCGGTGCAAACAATCAACAAGACAAGAGGTTAGAGCCATGAAAAAGCTTCTGCTGATGACGGCAGCTGCCATTACGCTCAGTGCTGGCGGCGCCCTTGCTCAAAACACCCCCGACTTTGCGACCACCGACGGCGACAAGAGCGGCGAGGTGACCTTCTCCGAGCTGATCCTGCAATATCCCGATGTGAGCCAGGAACAGTTCGATACCGCGGATGCTGATAAAAGCGGCGGTCTCAACGAGAAGGAATTTCTGATGGTCGTCACACCGAACACCGAGTCGGTGAACGAGAACGACGACAACCAGAACAAGGATGATGCGGCGCCTGCAACGCCCCCGGCACAGTAATGGGGCAATAGCCGCGTCTGTACAGGCAATGGCTACGCCCTTGCGAGGCGTCGCCGAAAAGACTGGACGAGCCTCCCGGATGTCATTCGGGGGGCCCGTCTTCGTTCACGCGCGCGTGATTTCTGTGTGACTGACACGATCGAGAAACGCTCTCGCCACAAGCTTTGTGCGGGGCGCGCATTTGTGCTGCATTAAAGACCTTATTGGCCGGAAATACTACGCTAACTTGCTGAAATAACAAGACAAAATCGACCGACAGCGAGTCATGAAAATATCTTAATCTTTTCGCTGTTCCGCCGCGATTTAAGCCTTTCGAGGTCACATTCACCGATCACGATTTGCTCACGGTTCGCAGGGAGCGGCCGTCGGTTGCGTCTGACGCGACTGTCTACAATCCAACACACAGGGACTTTTCCCATGAAGAAGATCCTCATCTCGGTTGCTGCTCTGGCCCTCGCTACCTCGGGTGCCTTCGCTCAGAACACCGTCGACATCAAGACCGTTGACACCGACGGCAATGGCACGGTTTCCCTCGCCGAAGCCCAGGCTGTCTGGAAGGATCTGACCGAAGACGCTTTCAAGGCTGCCGACGCGGATGCTTCCGGTGAGCTCTCGGCCGAAGAACTGGCCACCCTGCCGGCTCCCGCTCAGTAAGCGCTTTAGCCGAAAAGCAAATGAGGCCGTCCTTCGGGGCGGCCTTCTTTATTGGGCGGGCGCCAGGCGCGAAAACAGGCGCGGCCCGAAGACATTGAGCAGCAGCCCGGCAAAGACCAGCGCACTGCCGGCAAGTTCGAGCCCGCTGAGCGGCTCGCCCAGGATCAGCACGGCGCTGCCGATTCCCACCACCGGCACCAGCAGTGAAAACGGCGCCACCAGGCTCGCCGGATAGCGGCCGAGCAGATAGCTCCAGAGCCCATAACCCATAAGCGTGGCGCAATAGCCCAGGAACGCGATCGAGCCGACCGTCCGCAAGCTCATATGGGTCAGCCCCGCCAGCATGGCATCAGGCCCCTCCACGAGGAGCGATAGCGCCAGGAGCGGCAGCGGCGGGATGAGGCTTGCCCAGACCACGAAGGCGAACATGTCGATGCGGCCGGCCTTCTTGGTGGCGATGTTGGAAACGCCCCAGAAGAAAGCTGCGGCAATGGTCATGAGCAGCGGCACAAGCGCAGCGCCGTCGAAGCGCTCGAAGGCTATGACGCCGATACCCAGAAACGCGATGAGGGCGCCCACGAGCTGGGCAGGACGAGGCCGTTCGCCGAGGAAGACCACCGCGAGGGCAATGGTGAAGAACGCCTGCACCTGCATGACGAGCGAGGAAAGCCCTGCCGGCATGCCCAGACCGATGGCCGAGAACAGGAGACCGAACTGCAGGACACCCACCGCCAGCCCATAGGTGAGCAGGATCGGGAAGGCGACCTTGGGCGCGCGCACGAAGAAAACCGCCGGCAACGCCGCCGCGAGATAGCGCAGCGCCGAGAGAAAGAGCGGCGGCATCTCTTCGACGCCCCATTTGATGGCGACGAAATTGACGCCCCAGACCACGACCACCACGAGGGCCAGCAGGGTATCGCGCAGGGACATGAGGCAGCTCCGCCGGAAGGACAAAAGGGACGGGGCCCGCTTGGGGCCCCGTTTATTGGTCTATGTCGGCGCGTCCGTCAGGCGGCAGCGGCCTTGGCGGCCAGCCCGCGCTCGATGAGCGTTTCGGCGATCTGGATGGCGTTGAGCGCAGCGCCCTTACGCAGGTTGTCCGAGACGATCCAGAGGTCGAGACCATTCTCGATGGTCACGTCCTCGCGGATACGCGAGACATAGGTGTCGTATTCACCCACCGACTCGATCGGGGTGGCGTAGCCGCCCGGCTCGCGCTTGTCGATGACCGACACCCCCGGAGCATCGCGCAGGATCGCTCGGGCCTCGTCGGCCGTGATCTGGTTTTCGAACTCGATATTGACCGCTTCGGAATGGCCGACAAAGACCGGCACGCGCACGCAGGTGGCGGTGACCTTGATCTTGGGGTCGACGATCTTCTTGGTTTCGGCCGTCATCTTCCACTCTTCCTTCGTGTAGCCGTCTTCCATGAACACATCGATGTGCGGGATGACGTTGAAGGCGATCTGCTTGGAGAACTTGGAGGGAGTCGGCGTATCGTTGACGAAGATGCCCTTGGTCTGCGCCCAGAGCTCGTCCATGCCTTCCTTGCCGGCGCCCGAGACCGACTGGTAGGTCGAGACCACGACGCGCTTGATCTTGGCAGCGTCATGGAGCGGCTTGAGCACCACGACCATCTGCGCCGTCGAGCAATTGGGATTGGCGATGATGTTGTTGCGCTTCGGATTGGCCAGGAACGCGTCGAGCGCCTGCGGGTTCACTTCGGGAACCACCAGCGGCACGTCAGAGTGGTAGCGCCAGAAGCTCGAATTATCGATGACGATGGCTCCGGCAGCGCCGATCCGCGGCGCCCATTCCTTGGAAACAGAGGAGCCGGCCGACATGAACACGAAGTCCACGCCGGAGAAATCAAAAGTCTCAAGATCCTTGCACTTGAGTACGCGGTCCCCATAGGAGACCTCCCGGCCGATGGAGCGCGAGGACGCCAGCGCGACGACTTCGTCGGCGGGGAACTTGCGCTCGGCCAGGATATTGAGCATCTCGCGGCCCACATTACCCGTGGCTCCGACGACTGCGACACGATAACCCATGGGACTTCCGGTCCTTTTGCCTGTCTTACCCCCGCGCGGCACCACCGCGGCCCATAAGGCTACTTGCCTCTCCCCGGCGGGAGACGGCCCGGGGAAAGGTCTAGGCGGTTTTGGTAGTTTTCGAGGTTTTCGGGAGGATGCGCATGGAACCGCACGGGCTTGCACCCGTGATCTCGATCTCCAGCATTTCACTCTTGCCGCGCATCTATGCGACCATCCATCGAACCGATGACGCCTACATACGCTCAATTGGCAAAGAGTCAATGAAGCCCGTGCATCATGGCGCCCTTGCGCTTTGCCCGCAAAACCCGCAATGAGGCGCCATGAGCCAATACGACATCGTCATCCTGGGCGCCGGCGCAGCCGGCATGATGGCCGCCATCGAGGCGGGCAAGCGCGGGCGCAAGGTCCTGATCGTCGATCACGCCGCCGATCCGGGCGAAAAGATCCGCATTTCGGGCGGCGGACGCTGCAACTTCACCAATGTCAACGCCACCACGGCCACGGGACGCGAGCGCTTCTTGTCGCAGAACCCACGCTTCGCCCTGTCGGCGCTCTCGCGCTACACGCCCGAGCACTTCATCGCTTTGGTCAAAAGCTACGGCATCGCCTTCCACGAAAAGACGCTGGGCCAGCTCTTCTGCGATGGCCCCTCGACGCAGATCATCAACCTGCTGGTCCAGGAAATGGCGGGGGCCGGCGTGGTCCTCAAGCTCAGGTCGAGCGTCGAGCGGATCGAAAAGACCGAGACCGGTTTCTCGCTCGTACTGTCCGACGAGGCGGTGCGCTGTGAAAAGCTGATCGTGGCAACGGGCGGCAAGTCCATTCCCAAGATGGGCGCGACGAGCCTCGGCTATCAGCTCGCCGGCCAGTTCGGCCTGCAGGTGACCGAGACCCGGCCGGCCCTGGTGCCGCTGACCTTTGCCGAGCAGGTGCTCGCTCCGCTCAAGGAATTGTCGGGCGTTTCAACCAATGCCGTGGTTTCACACGGCAAGACGCGGTTCGAGGAAGCACTGCTCTTCACCCATCGCGGACTTTCGGGCCCCGCAATCCTGCAGATTTCGAGCTATTGGCGCGAAGGCGACGCGATCGTCGTGGACTTGCTGCCGGATTTCGACCTGCGCGAGGCCCTGCGCCGTGCACGCAAGGACACGCCCAAGCTCGCCATCCAGACCGTGCTCGCGGCGCATCTGCCCAAGCGCCTCGCCCAACTCCTCGGCGAGGAACTGGACTTGCCCGGCATCGTCGGGGATTTTTCGGATGCCAAGTTCGACAAGGTCGTGGCGGCGGTCAAGACATGGACGCTCAAGCCCGTGGGCTCGGAAGGCTATCGCACGGCGGAAGTGACGCTTGGGGGGGTCGACACGCGCGACCTCGACGCCAAGACTATGGAAGCGCGCGGCGTTCCCGGGCTCCACTTCATCGGCGAGGTGGTGGACGTGACGGGCTGGCTCGGCGGCTACAATTTCCAGTGGGCCTGGGCCTCGGGCTTCGTTGCCGGACAGGCGGCGTAAGCCAAAACTCAGAACTTGAAGCCGATGCGAAGGCCAATATTGCTCAGGCCGTCGTTATAGGGGCAATAGCCGTTATTGGACGTGTGCTCATAGGTGAGCGTCATCGTGGCTGACGGTGAGAGATTGGCACCGACGCCGAAAGATTCGTAAAAGCCAATGCGGCAGCCGAAGCGTCGCGACGGCATCTCGGTTTCGCCCAGCGAGCCGGTATTGATGGCGGCACCGAACCCGGCCTCGACATAGAAGGTATCGCCCAGCGGCACCTGCCAGAGAAGGCCGGCATGGGCGATGGAATCGAGCCCCTGCATGCTCACCGTCGCCCCGATACGCGGCCGCGGCGAGCCGATCCAGCGGAAAGCATCGAGATCGGGCGAGCGGAAGATGGCATCAAACGAAAGATCGGTGATGCCGTTGAAGCGGTAATTCTCCGAGGTAAAGGGCAGGAAGCCGTTATAGGCATCGTGAGCGGCAACGCCGACACGCACTTCGGACAGCCCGAAAGTCTGCGCCTGCGCCGGAGCGCAGCACAGGACCAATCCGGCCAGAACTGCCCATAACCTCTTCACCATAGCACTCTCTGCCGTCCGCATACCGGCAAGGGATCGAACGATTCCGGCTTTTTCGGGCCGTGCCGTTCCTAGAACTTGAAGCCGAGCCTTACGCCCACATTGGTCAGACCGCGATTATCCGGGCCGCACAGGCCTGCATGGGAGGCGTGTTCGGCCGTCACCATGATCGAGGCATTATTGGTCAGGTTCGCGCCAAGGCTCACCGATTCATGGAACAGCACCGGACAACCCAGGCTGCGCATCGGATCGACCGCGTTGTGCAATTCGCCATTGTGGATCGCTCCACCAAAGGCGCCTTCCACGAAGAAAGTGCTGCCGAGCGGCACTGTCCAAGAGAGGCCGGCATAGGCCATCGACTCGCGGCCACCCATATTGATGGTGGCGCCGACATGCGGACGGACCTGGCCGAGCCAGATGAAGCTGTCCAGTTGCGGGAGGGAGAAGAGCGCCTCGAAGTTCACGTCTTCGATGCGGTTGAGGTGCACACCATCAGCGCCATCGACGCTGTGGCCATAGATGCCACCTCGCAACTCCAAGCCGCCCAGCGCCTGGGCGCTGGCGGGAGTTGCAACCGAAACACTCAACAACAACAAGAACGCAACTGCAAAACGGTGAAGCATGACCTGCCCCAGTAATGTTGGCGCAATGAAGACCTGCTTGGGACGATCTGTCAAATGCATCAGGTACCTGGCCGGGCGATTCGACGGCGAGTGAGGCTTTCGGGTTGCTCTTCATCGGCAAATGCCGATATATGAGCGAATAGTTCAACGATCATTGAACCCTTCATGGCCCCCATCATTGCCCTCTCCTTGCTGGATCTCGCGCCGATCGCCGAAGGCACCTCCACCGCCGACGCGCTGGCACAGACCGTGCGCTTCGCCCAGACCGGCGAGAAGCTCGGCTATACGCGCCTCTGGTATGCCGAGCACCACGGCATGCCTTCCATCGCCTCCTCGGCGCCCGACATCCTCATCGCCAGCGCCGGCGCCCATACCTCCGCCATTCGTGTCGGCTCGGGCGGCGTGATGCTGCCCAACCACGTGCCGCTGCGCGTGGCCGAGGATTTTCGCACGCTCGAAGGGCTCTACCCGGGCCGCATCGACCTTGGGATCGGACGAGCGGGCGGCAGCGACGGGCGTACACTCCAGGCGCTGCGCTCGTTCGGTGGCGAGCATTTTTCCGAGCAGCTGGCCGAACTTCTGGCGTTCGACACGGACGGCTTTCCGCAGGGGCATCCCTTCGGAGCCATTCGCGTCGTGCCGGACAATATCGGGCTGCCCCCGATCTGGCTCCTGGGCTCAAGCGGCGCCAGCGCGCATGCGGCCGGTCAGATGGGCATGGGCTATGCCTTTGCCGCCCATTTCTCGGCCACGCCACCCAAGCCGGCATTCGACGCCTATCGCCAGGGCTTCGTGCCTTCGGTGCAATTTCCCGAGCCGCATACCATTGTCTGCGTCTCCGTCGTCTGCGCGCCCACCGACGAGGAAGCACAGTTCCTGTCAGGCTCGCAGGAGCTGAGCTGGGCGCTCTTCCATTCGGGGCAGGTGCGCAAGCTCGTGGCGCCCGAGGAAGCCGCAGCGCATGACTATACGCCGGACGAAAGGGCCATCATCGAGAACCAGCGCCCACTCTGGATCGTGGGTTCGCCCGAAACGGTCAAGCGCAAGATACTCGAAAAGATCGAGGGCACCGGCGCAAGCGAAGTGATGATCGCGACGACCATGTACAGCTATGAGCTGCGCCTGCGCAGTATCGAGCTCGTCGCCAAGGCGTTCGGCATCGAACCACGCGCCTGAAACAAAAAGCGTGGGGCACCGCGGCGCCCCACGCTCCAATTCAAAGCTCCAAAAGAATCAGGCGGCGAGCTTCTTGAGGATTGCCGCGCCCATTTCTTCGGTACCGATGGTCTTCTTGCCTTCCTGGGCGATATCGCCAGTGCGCAGGCCATCGGCGAGGACGGCAGCAATGGCCGCTTCCAGCTTGTCGGCCAATTCGATCATATTGAACGAATAGCGCAGGGCCATGGCGAAGCTCGCGATCATGGCGATCGGGTTGGCAATGCCCTTGCCGGCAATGTCGGGAGCCGAGCCATGAACGGGCTCGTAGAGCGCCTTGCGCTTGCCGGTGGCCTTGTCGGGTGCGCCGAGCGAAGCGGAGGGCAGCATGCCCAGGGAGCCGGTGAGCATGGCCGCTGCGTCCGAAAGAATGTCGCCGAAGAGATTGTCGGTGACCATGACGTCGAACTGCTTGGGATTGCGCACGAGCTGCATGGCGGCGTTATCGGCCAGGATATGCTCGTACTTGATGCCCGGGAAATCCTTGGCGACGCCGGCAACGACTTCGCTCCAGAGCACGCCCGACTTCATCACGTTGCGCTTGTCGGCCATGTGGACCTTCCTGCCGCGCGTGCCGGCGAGGTCGAAGGCGACGCGCGCGATGCGGTCGATCTCATAGGTCTCGTAGACCTGGGTGTCGACTGCGCGCTTCTGGCCATTGCCGAGATCGGTGATCTCCTTGGGCTCGCCGAAGTAGACGCCGCCGGTGAGCTCGCGCACGATGAGGATATCGAGGCCTTCGACCAACTCGCGCTTGAGCGAGGAGGCATCGGCAAGCGCCGGGTAGCAGATGGCGGGGCGCAGATTGGCGAAAAGGCCGAGATCCTTGCGCAGGCGCAGCAGGCCCGCTTCCGGACGCACGTCATAGCCGACATTGTCCCATTTGGGGCCGCCCACCGCGCCGAAGATCACGGCATCGGCCTTGAGCGCCTTGGCCATGTCCTCTTCGGAAATCGCCGCGCCGTGCTTGTCATAGGCGCAGCCGCCGACCAGGCCCTTGTCGGTGGCGAAATCGGTCTTGCCGTTGGCATTGAGCCAGGCAATGAGCTTTTCGACTTCGGCCATGATTTCGGTGCCGATGCCGTCGCCGGGCAGGAGGAAGAGGTTCTGAATGGCCATGGGCGGATAGTCCTCGGGGAATTTCGGTGAGGCTAGTTACAGCGATGGGGGCCCACCGGGCAAGACCGGCAGGCCCCCATCGCGTTCGGCAGGAGCGACTTTTATGTCGCCGGCTCAGCTCGCGAAGAAGGACTGCGTGCCGTGCGCCTCGATGGCGGTCGAAAGGCGCGAGAGCGCGTGGATATAGGCGGCGGTACGCGCGGTGACCTTGCGGTCGCGCGCAATGGTCCAGACGGCGCGGCCTTCGCGCTCCATGATCTTCTTCAGGCGCGCATGGATTTCCTCGAGATCCCAGTAATAGCCCTGGCGGTTCTGCACCCACTCGAAATAGGAGACGGTAACGCCGCCCGCATTGGCCAGGATATCGGGCAGGACCACGATGCCGCGCTCTTCGAGGGTCTTGTCGGCATCCGGGGTGATCGGGCCGTTGGCCAGCTCGAGGATGACCTTGGCCTTGATCGAGCGGACATTGGCAACGGTGATCATGTCCTCGAGCGCGGCCGGAACCAGCAGCTCGCATTCAACACCCAGGAGATCGTCGGCCGGGATGACCTTGGCGCCGAGCGAGTCGGCGAGCGCGGTGACGGACTGACCGGCATTCTTGCCGGCAAGGAGCTTTTCGACGTCGAGGCCGCCCGGAGCGTGGATGGCGCCCGAGGAATCGGAGACCGCCACGATCTTGTGGCCATCGCCCGCGGCGAGCTTGGCATAGAACTGACCGGCATTGCCGAAGCCCTGGATCGCGATGCGCATGCCTTCGCCCAGCCCCAGCTCCTGCGCCAGGTGACGGACGAGGTAATAGCCGCCGCGTGCAGTAGCGTCGTTACGGCCGAGCGAACCGCCCAGCGCAATCGGCTTGCCGGTGATGACGGCGGGAGAAACGCTGCCCACGATCTGGCTGTATTCGTCGGCCATCCAACCCATGATCATGGCGTTGGTATAGACGTCGGGCGCCGGAATATCGCGGTCCGGGCCGACGACGCTGGCAAAGGCCTGCATATAGGCGCGCGACAGGCGCTCGAGTTCGCTCTTGGAAAGCGTACGCGGATCGACCCGCACGGCGCCCTTGCCGCCGCCATAGGGCAGATCCATCACGGCGCACTTGAAGGTCATCCAGAAGGCAAGCGTCTCGACTTCCTCGACCGTGGAATCGGGGTGGAAGCGAATGCCGCCCTTGGTGGGGCCGCGGGTATCGTCATAGCGGCAGCGCCAGGCAAGGAACGACTTGCGGGAGCCGTCATCCATGCGGATCATCAGCCGCATCTTGGTGGTTTCGCGCGGGTATTTGAGTTTTTCGATGACGTCCGGATCGATCTGCAAATGGCTCGCGGCCGCCTCAAGGCGGACAAGAGCACGGTCTAGCAAGCTATCATCGCTCATCGGAAAACCCTCGCTTCTGATGATGCCTTAAGCATCATGCGCATTTTTGAGGCGGAATACGTGACACATCACGCGGGTTAGGGCAATAAGGCTGACGCAATTTGCGCAACGTCTGTGCAATTGGCCTATTGACGCATCAAGGCATGAGCCTAAAGTTGCGGGAAGCCAATCTCCCGAGACGTGAATTGCTGGCCTCCCTTCCGCTGCCGGACATCCTCATCAACACCGACGACTTCAACCGCGTCATGCTGCTGGCTGAGCGGGTAAGCGATCGGCTGCCCTATGTCTCGTCCTATCTGGTGCGCGAACTCAATCGCGCCGAAGTCTGCCAGCCATGGGACCCCGCAGGCGTATCGATGGGCCAGAGAGTGCGATTCCGGCTCGACGACGAGCCCATCCAGCGACTGGGCCGGCTGACCTATCCGCGCGGCATGGTCCCGGCAAAGGGCGACGTGCCAATCCTCGGTGGGATCGGCGCGGCACTGATCGGGATGCACCGCAATTCTACGATCGAATGGATGGATAACGGCCGACTGCGCACGCTGACGGTGCTGGATTTCGGCTGGTAGCTTAGAGGCGCTTGGTCATCCAAAGTACCAGATCGTCATCGACAGGCACGCTTGAACCCGGTGCAACCGGATGCTCATGATAGGTGATGCCGCGACCATCAGGCCGATAGCCAAGCTTCGGATAGAGCCGCTGCGCGGCGCCATAATCGGCATAAAGCCCCACGCCGATGCCGATCACCGGCCTGCCCGCCAATCGCGCCCGTAGTTCCAATGCCGCAATGAGCTGAGAGGCGACCCCTGCCTGCGCTCGGCGGCAGCAACGACCAGATTGTTGATTTCGGGAATACCCTCGCCTTTGAACGGAGGATAGGTGGAGACCCGGATCAGCGAGCCATAGGCGAGAATGGCATCGCCGCGGACAGCCAGGAGAACATCACGCTCGCCGCGGTTCTGTTCCTCCAGGTAGCGTTCCCAGAGCAGCGGATTGGGATTCCAGGCTGGGCCACCGTCGACTTCGGCAATGCGCGCCTGATCTCCAGCCTCAAGATCGCGAATGGCAATGGCCATGGGACCGGCGCGCCTAGCTCTTGCCAGCGCCAATCCGCGCGGTGACCTCGATCTCGATCTTCATTTCCTCTTCGATCATCTGGGCGATGACCATGGTGGCGGCCGGACGGATGTCCTTGAAGACGGGACCAACGGCGGCGGCGACGTCACTCACATAGGCGCGATCGCCGACATAATAGGTGACGCGAACGACGTCGGAAATGTCCGAACCAAGGTCGGAGAGCGCCTTGGCGATGGTGCGGAGTGCGTTGGCCGCTTGCGTGCCAACGTCCTCGGGCATGGTCATGGTCGCGTAGTCGTAGCCCGTGGTGCCTGAGACATAGACGCTGTCTTCATGCCGCACGGCGCGGCAATAGCCGAAGGTCGCTTCGAAGGGCGATCCGGTCGAGACGCGCTGCACCACGATAGGCAGCCCTTAGACCCAGGGGCGCTCGGACGCCATCTTGCCTTCGAAACCGCCGATCCGCGTCTCGCTCTTGAGCGTGGTGGCGATGTCATCAAGCCCTTCCAGCAGGACATGTTTGCGGGCGGGGTCGATGTCGAAATGCAGGGTGCCGCCATCCGGTCCCTTAATGGTCTGCGACTCGAGGTCAATCGTAAGAGTAGCGTTCGAACCGCGCTCGGCATCATCGAGCAGCAGCGCCAACTCTTCCGGCTTCACCACGATCGGCAGGATGCCGTTCTTGAAGCAGTTATTGTAGAAGATGTCGGCAAAGCTGGTGGAGATGACGCAGCGGATACCGAAATCGAGCAGCGCCCAGGGCGCATGCTCGCGACTGGAGCCGCAGCCGAAATTGTCGCCGGCAATGATGACCTTGGCCTGACGATAAGCCGGCTTGTTGAGCACGAAATCCGGGTTCTCGGTGCCGTCTTCGTTATAGCGCATCTCCGAAAAGAGAGCGGTACCCAAGCCGGTACGCTTGATGGTTTTGAGGTACTGCTTGGGGATGATCATATCGGTATCGATATTGATGATCGGCATCGGCGCGGCAACGCCGGTCAGCGAGGTGAACTTATCCATTCGCCCTTACTCCTAAGCAGCAAGGCTGGTGGCCGCATCGACCCCCAGCATGAGATTGAGGTTTTGCACGGCCGCGCCCGAAGCGCCCTTGCCCAGATTATCGTAGACAGCCACCAGAATCGCCTGGGTCTTGTCGTCATTGGCGAAGACGTGGAGCCGCATGCGGTTGGTGTTGTTGTAGCTTTCGGGATCGAGCTCCCCCGTGCGCTCGAGATCGGCGAGCGGAGCCACTTCCACGAAGCTGCCTTCGAGCCCGGCATAATAATCGGCAATGGCGGCATGGAGCTGGGCAGCTTTGGGCACCGAACCGAGAATGCCAAGCTGCAGCGGAACCGCCACGAGCATACCCTGCGAGAAATTGCCGACGGCCGGCATGAAGAGCGGCACGCGGCTGAGCTCTGCATATTTCTGCATTTCGGGCAGATGCTTGTGCTTGAGCGTCAGGCCATAGGGCATGAATTCGGGCGCATCCTCGCCCTTGCCGACATAATCCTCGATCATGGCGCGGCCGCCGCCGGAATAACCGGTGACGCCATTGACGGTGATCGGGAAATCGGCGGGCAGAAGACCCGCTTCCACCAGTGGCCGAAGCATGGCGATCGGACCCTGCGGCCAGCAGCCGGGATTGCAGACGCGCTTGGCGGCGGCGATGATTCCGGCCTGGTCGCGCGTCATTTCGGCAAAGCCATAGGCCCAGCCTTCGGCCACGCGGTGGGCGGTCGAGGCATCGATGACCTTGGTCGTGTTGTTGGTGATGAGGCTCACGCTCTCCTTGGCCGCATCGTCCGGCAGGCAGAGGATGGCGACATCGGCTGCATTCAGCAGCTCGGCGCGGGCGGCAATGTCCTTGCGGCGCTCGGTGGGAATGGAGAGCAATTCGATATCGCGGCGGCCGGCAAGTCGTTCGCGGATCTGCAGACCCGTCGTACCCGCTTCGCCGTCGATGAAAACCTTTGCGACCATTCTACTGTCTCCGTCTGGAGCCGCCCCCGGTTTCGCGGGAAACGCTCCGTTGAACGCAACCGGAAAAGATGCGCCGGTCTCAATGAACCACACTGGAAGTTAGGTCAAGAACCGCGTTGGTCAAGCTCTTGCGCGATTGCCGTAAGCATCCGCGCCCAGCTGCGTTCGGTGCGCTCAAGATAGGCCGCCCAGACGGCATCCATCTCATGATAGAGCGTAGCCACGCAGCCCTCGTCGGAGGGCTCGAGAACGATGGTGACGAGGGAGCGGTCCGCAGTTTCTTCCTCGGGCGACGTCCACCAGGTAAAGGCAAGCCGATGCGGCGCATCGATCACGCGGTATTCGCCCCAATGGAGGGCCTCGCCCTGCGCCCGCTTGTCGGAGAAGGCGAAGCGGCCGCCGACCTCAGCATCGATCTCGACGCGCATCATCTCGCCGGGCAAGCCGGCTTCGACCAGTGACCGCGCCATCCAGGCACGTACGAGGTCGGGCTCGAGCCAAGCGTTGAACACCGCCTCGGGTGGATGCGAAAGCCGCTGTGTCACCTTAGCTTCAATGCTTGCGCTCATCTGTCTCTCCGCCCGGTAGCGAACCGAACCGCAATTGACGGGCGCGAGTCAATGCGGGCACTCTCCGGCCAACGCCAAAGAGAGGCCTGCCAATGACCCCGCACAATAGTGCTAAAGCCGGCGATTATGCCGATTCCGTCCTGCTGCCGGGCGACCCCCTGCGCGCCAAGTGGATTGCCGAAAACTTCTTCGAAAACGCCGTGGAGGTAAACGCGGTTCGCAATTGCCTGGGCTATACCGGCACCTACAAGGGCCAGCGCGTCTCGGTGCAGGCGACCGGCATGGGCCAGCCCTCGCTTTCGATCTACGTGCATGAGCTCATCAATTTCTATGGGGTCAAGAACCTCATCCGCGTCGGCACCTGCGGCGGACTTTCCGAGAAAGTGGCGGTGCGCGACCTCGTCATCGCCCAGGGTGCAACGACCGACTCGACCCTGGTCAAGGATGCCTTCGGCCCCTACAATTTCGCGCCCATCGCCGATTTCGGCCTGCTGCGCGATTGCGTGGCGCGGGCCGAGGTAGCCGGACTCAACTACCATGTCGGCAACATGGTCTCGTCCGACATCTTCTATCACGACGACGGCCTCAAGTCGTACGAGGCGGCGATCCGCCACGGGGCACTCGGCGTCGAGATGGAGGCCGCCGCGCTCTATACGCTGGCCGCGCGCTTCGGGGTCAAGGCGCTGGCCGTCTGCACGATGACCGATAGCCTCATCACCGGCGCAGCCCTCTCGGCGGCCGACCGACAATCCTCGCTTCGAGACATGGTGACGCTGGCGCTCGACGTCGCCATCAACGCCTGAAGCACGGCGCCGGGCACCTAACCCCAGTGCCCGCCGTCATAAATATCAATTGACGCCCGCTCTTCCCCCCGCATACGGTTCAGCAAGTCTGTGGGATCGTTGCTCGAGGGGAAGGGTGAATGACTGCCCGCCAGCCACTGCTCGAACTCGTAGAGATCAAGAAGAATTATGGCGCCATAGAAGCGCTGCGCGGCATCAGCTTCACGGTTGGGCGCGGCGAAGTCGTGGCGCTGCTCGGCGATAACGGCGCGGGCAAATCCACCCTGGTCAAGATCATTGCCGGCGGCCTGCAGCCCAGCTCCGGCCGCATGGTCTTCGAAGGCACCGACTACCTCGCCAATTCCCCATCCGAAGCCAAGGCGCACGGCATCGAGACCGTCTACCAGGACCTCTCGCTCTGCACCAATGTCGACGTCGTCGCCAATTTCTTCATGGGGCGCGAGCTGACGCGAAAGGTGCTCGGCATCCCCATCCTGCGGGAGCGCGAGATGGAGGCGGCCGTCGCCAAGGCCATGGCTGGCGCCGGCACGAAGATTCCGTCGCTGCGCACCAAGGTAGAACATCTTTCGGGCGGTCAGCGCCAGGCTATCGAGCTCAACCGCTTCGTGCACTGGGGCGGCAAGCTCGTGCTGCTCGACGAACCCTTCGCGGCCCTCGGCGTCGAGCAGACACGGCGCGGCCTCGAGATGATCAAGAACGTTGCGGCCCAGGGTATCGGCGTCATCATCATCACCCACATCATGCCGCAGGCCTTCCAGGTCGCCGACCGCATCGTCGTCATCCGGCAGGGCGTGGTGGCAGGTGACGTGCCCACCGCCCAGACCAGCCCGGATGCAGTGGTCCGCATGATTACCGGAGATTCCCTCGCCGGAGCCGGCCCGGCCACGGAGCAAACGGCTCAGCCAAGCCCGGCAAACCCTCAGGAGCGCTACTCATGAAAAGGTTCGTTCTAGCCATCCTGGCGTCGTTGGCGATGCTTATCGCCGCGCTCACGCCGTCCGTCGCCCAGGACAAGGGCAAGATCTACTACCTGGTGCCGACCCTGCTCGACGAATTCCAGACGGCATCGGTGGACGCCATTACCAATTTCCTCAAGCAGGTCGGCTACGAGACCGTGACGCTCAATGCCGACAACAAGACCGACGTGCAGCAGGGCCAGATGAATGACGTCATTGCCCTCAAGCCCGCCGCCATCGTCCTCGCCGCGGTGGACTTCAATGCCCTGAAACCCTCGATCGAAAAGGCGCGGGCAGAAGGCATCCCCGTGATGGAGTTCGACCGCCAGGTCACGGCCACGCCCTCCGATTTTACCTCGGTAGCCGGCACGGTCGAGATCGGCCACATCGCGGCCGACGAAATCCAGCGCCTGCTCAAGGAGAAGAACGGCGACGTCAAGGGCAAGGTGCTCCAGGTGCTCGGCGATCCGGCCGATCCCTATACCCTCGATATCCAGAAGGGTTTTGAGGAGAAGATGAAGGACTTCCCGAATGTCCAGATCATCTCGCTTCCGGCCATGCAGTGGGAGGCTTCCAATGCCGGCACCATCGTTTCAGACCAACTGCTGGCCAATCCCGATATCGACCTGATCTTCGTCCACGCCGCACACCTTGCAGTGGCTGCGGTCGCTTCGCTCGAGGCCAAGGGGAAGAAGCCGGGCGAGGTGCTGCTCGTCTCCTCCAACGGCGCCCCGGTCGGTCTCGACCTCATCCGCAAGGGCTGGGAGCAGGTGGAAGTGGAGCAGCCGCTCTTTGCCCAGGCCGCCGCCATCGCCATGTTCGCCGACCTCGTAGTCAACAAGAAGCCGATCAAGCCGGGCGAATATGACGTGCTTGGCTTGAAGAGCACGGTGACCGACGAAGCCTGGGGCCCCAATATCAAGATCCCGGGTGCCGCTATCACCAAGGACAATGTCGACGACCCGAAATTCTGGGGCAACATGAAGGTGCCCTCGACCCCGATCACCGCGGTCACCGAATAAACCCGAACCCGGCCGGCATCAGCATCCGGCCGGGCTTTTCTTCGTTTCCGCCAACCGGGGGCCAAACGTGACGCCGCAGACCCGCGCCGCGCTCGAATTCCTGCTCGATAACCTCGTCTGGGTACTGCTGATCGTGGTGCTGGCGGTGTTCTCGCTTTTCGTGCCGCATTTCTTCCAGATCGGCATCTTCGCCAACATCGTCGAGCAATCGACCTTTGTCGGCGTGATGGCGATCGGATTGGCCCTTGTCGTCATTGCCGGGCACATGGACCTCTCGGTGGAATCAGTGGCCGCGCTTTCGGCGATGGTCACTGGCATTCTCTTCTGCTCGGGCGGCATCGGCTGGGGCTGGACGCTGACACCGGACTGGCTGCTGATCCCTGTTTCGCTGCTCATCGCCCTGGTGGTTGGTGCGGTGATCGGGTCGGTCAACGGCTTCCTCGTGGTCAAGGTCAGGATGAATGCCTTCATCGTGACGCTGGCCTCCTACATCTGGGTCCGCGGTCTCGTCGTCGCCATTTCCGGGGGCCGGTCGGCGCAGGACCTTGCCCCCGCCATCCGCATCATCGGTATCCAGACCATCCTCTACATTCCACTCATCGCCTGGATCGCCATCGCCTGCTTTGCGGTCTTCACGTTCATTCTCGCCAAGACACCCTTCGGACGGCACCTCACCATGATAGGCGGCAATGAGGCAGCGGTTTATCGTGCCGGCGTCAAGGTCGACCGGGTGCTGATCATCGCCTTCATTCTTGCTGGCGCCATTTCCGGCCTTGCCGGCTGGCTCCTCGCCATCCGCACCTCGGGTGCGACGGCAAACCTTGGCACCGGCATGCTGTTCAATGCCTTTGCCGCTGTGGTGATCGGCGGCGTGAGCCTCAAGGGCGGCGTCGGGCAATTGCCGGGCGTCTATGCGGGCGTGCTGCTGCTGTCATCCATCCACACTGCGATCAACCTCATGGGGCTACCCGCGAACTATACGCAGGTGATCCTCGGCGTACTGGTGCTGGCGGCCGTGCTGCTCGACACGGTCAAGATCGCGATACGGCAGAGATTGGCATAGGGGCGCTCGCTTCCGGTCGGTGCGCGAGTGGAGAGCCCATTGCTGGAGACAAAGGCAGGTTACGTCCCTTCAAGCGCCTCGGCCGCGCGTTTTTCCAGCAACGCCTTTTCGCGGGCATTACGGGTCATGCTAGCGGCGCGGAGGAATTCGGTGCGGGCTTCGTCCATGCGACCAAGCTTGAAGAGGAAGTCGGCGCGGACGGAATAGAGAAGGTGGTAATCGCGCAGCGCCTGGACGTCGAGGAGACCCTCGACCAGCGCCAAGCCCTGCTCGGGGCCGAAGGCGAAACCATAGGCGACGGCGCGGTTAAGCTCGATGACCGGGGACGGCGTCACCTCGCCGAGCACGGTGTAGAGCGCCGCTATACGCTCCCAATTGGTGGCGCCAGGCGTGCGCGCTTCGGCGTGGCAGGCCGCGATGGCTGCCTGCAACACATAGGGGCCGCCGCCGCCCAGCGCACGAGCGCGATCGAGGGCGACGAAGCCGCGGCGGATCAGCATCTGGTCCCAGCGCGAACGATCCTGATCGAGCAGCAGAATGGGTTCGCCCTTGGGACTGACGCGCGCGCGGGCACGGGAGGCCTGGATCTCCATAAGAGCGACCAAGCCATGCACCTCGGCTTCCTCGGGCGCGAGGCCAGCCAGGATGCGACCAAGGCGCAGGGCCTCGTCGCAAAGATCCTGCCGCAACCAATCCTCGCCGGCGGTGGCCGAATAGCCCTCATTGAAAATGAGGTAGAGCACTTCGAGCACCGAGGCGAGCCGGGCAGCGCGCTCTTCGCCGCGCGGCACTTCGAACGGCACGCCCGATTCTGCGATGGTCTTCTTGGCCCGCACGATGCGCTGGGCGATGGTCGCCTCATTGGCGAGGAACGCGCGGGCGATCTCCTCGGTGGTGAGGCCGCCCAGCAGCCGGAGCGTCAGCGCCGCGCGGGCTTCGGGCGAAAGGATGGGGTGGCAGGAGGTGAAAATGAGGCGCAGCAGATCATCGCCAACATCATCGTCCAGCCGTTCCGCCAGGCCTTCCTCTCCGCCATGTTCGTCCTCGGTTTCCATATCGTGGCCAAGCTCCTCGAGCTTGCGCGCCAGGACCTTGTTGCGCCGGAAATAGTCGATGGCCCGCCGCTTTGCGGTTGCCATCAGCCAGGCGCCTGCATTGCGCGGCGTACCGCTTTCCGGCCAGCTCCTGAGCGCGACCAATAGCGCGTCCTGCGCCAGTTCCTCGGCGAGGCTTATGTCCCGGACGATCCGGGTCAGTCCTGCGATGAGTTTGGGCGCCTCGATCCGCCAGACGGCTTCGATGGCGCGGTTGGTGTCTGCTTGGCTCACGGCGGCGGATCAGACCATGCCCGACCCGTCGCCGCAAGGCTTCGCCGATGCTAGGAGATCGGCTTCTGGTTTGCGTTGCGCCAGGCCTGCTCACGCTCAAGATAGGGATCGGAGACCTCGTCGGACACGAAGTCCGAGACTTCCGAGACTCGCCGCACCTCGACCTCGCCTTCCTCGAAGGGAATGCGCCTTACCCAGGCCAGGGCCTCTTCCCGATCCTTGACCTGGATGATCCAGAAACCGGCGACCAGTTCCTTGCTCTCGGTAAAAGGACCGTCCTTGATGGTGGTCTTGCCGCCGCCTTCGAAGCGGACGCGCGCTCCCTCCTTGCTCGCGGTCAGCCCTTCGGCCGCCAGCAGGATGCCGGCCTTGATGAGCTCTTCGTTGAACCGGCCCATCTCGGCCAGTTGTTCCGGGGTAGGCATGGCGCCCGTTTCACTTTCGGGCGTGGATTTGACGATGACCATGAAACGCATTTCAGGAACTCCTTTCTGCGTTCGGCTCAGCCGTGCCGAGCCTCTCCTTCTTCGCGCAGGCGCCGCTCGCGCTCGCGCTGGTCAGCGGTGAAGGCATCGCCGAAATCGTCTTCCGTCAAAATCGGGAAGATATCGATCTCGACATTGCCGTGGCCGTCTTCCCTGGGCCATTTCTTGACCCAGTCGATCGCGGCCTGCATCGAGGGCACCTCGATGATCGAATAGCCACCGACCAGTTCCTTGGCTTCTGCGAAGGGACCATCGATGACCTTGGGGCTGCCGTCGTTGAACTTGACGCGGGCCGCTTTCGAACTCGGATGCAGGCCGTCCCCGCTCACCATGATGCCGGCCTTGACCGCCGCTTCCATGTAGTCGCCCATCGCCTGGATGAGTTCGGTGGTGGGCAGCACGCCGGCTTCGGTTTCCTCGTCCGCCTTGCGGATAACCATGAAACGCATTGCTTTTCTCCTCTGGTTGACCTGGGTGCAAAGGCTCGCGGCCCTTGCCTTCACCATCACGACGAACGGACCGCAGGCGGATCGACATCGCGCGGCGATTTTTTTCGCTTTTTCTCAAAAGTCCAACCCGCGCCCGAGAGTTCCGTGGGCAGCCATCACGCAATCAGCGCTTGACTCGTCGTATCACCGAGCGTATTCAACCAATAAGTTATAAACTACTTGGTTGAATACAAATGGCTACCGACAAGCTCAGCCTCACGCTCTCAGCCCTCGCCGACCCCACGCGTCGCGGCATTCTTGCCCGCCTCTCGCTCGGCGAAGCCACGGTCAAGGAACTGGCCGAGCCCTATGACATGAGCCTGGCCGCTGTCTCCAAGCACCTGAAGGTCCTCGAAGGCGCCGGTCTCATCTCGCGCGGCAAGGAAGCCCAGTGGCGACCATGCCGGCTCGAGGCGGCTCCGCTCATGGACGTTTCGACCTGGCTCGAAGACTACCGCAAGCACTGGGAAGAAAGCATGGATCGGCTCGACGCCTACCTCACGCGGCTGCAATCGGGCGACCCGGACGGCAACCCGAACTGAGCCAAAGGCGGGAGGCAACGATGGACAAAGGCAAGATCGTCTCCTTCCGCCACTACGCCGAGCGCCGCAGGCGCGAACGCGAACTCTCCCACCCCACCGCCGGCCGCGGATTGGCAGGCTGGTTGGACGTTTACCGGCGCATCTGGGAGCAGAGCCTGGATCGCCTGAGCGACTATCTGCGACTTGTGAAAAGGGAAAGAGAAATGGACGACCTGACCGTTACAACGCCCGCCGACGAACCCCTGATCATCATGACCCGCACCTTCAACGCACCGCGCATCCTTGTGTGGAAGGTCATGACGGAAGCCCAGCACATCCCGCACTGGTGGGGATGGTCCCAAGCCAAGACCACTGTCGAAAAACTCGATGCCCGCCCCGGCGGCATCTGGCGCTTCGCCCAGGTCATGCCCGATGGCAGGCGCATCGTCTTCCTCGGCACGTATCTGGAGGTGGAGCCCCACGAAAAGCTGGTCAACACCTTCGGCATGGAAGGCATGTACGAAGACAAGCTGATCGTTGAGAGCCACCGCCTCGAGGAGATCGACGGGCGCACCGTGCTCACCAGCACCAGCCGGCTCGACTCGGTCGCCGATCGCGACGCCTTTGTCGCCACCGGCATGGAGGGTGGCGCCCGCGAAAGCTACAACCGCATGGATGTCTATCTGGGCACCCTGGTTGCCACCAACTGATTCAATCGGAAATGCGGAGAACGACGATGTTCAGGCGCGCCTTCCTGGCGGCGACTGCCGCCACCTTCATTGCCCCGGCCTTGGCCCGGGCGGTTCAAGCCAATACGCAAACCAGGACTATTGAAATGGACAAGAAATCGTCGGGCCTCGCGCCGATCAACGGCCAGGAGCTCTATTACGACGTCCGCGGCACCGGTCGCCCCCTGATCGTGCTGCATGGCGGGCTGGGCGCTCACGACATGTTCGGCCCCATCCTCGACCAGCTCGCCGCCACCCGGCAGGTGATCGGCGTCGACCTCCAGGGCCATGGCCGCACCGCCAATACCGACCGCCCCATGAGCTACGAGGCGATGGCCGACGATATCGCCAAGCTAGCCGCCTACCTCAAGCTCGATAAGCCCGATCTCTTCGGCTATTCGATGGGTGGCGGCGTTGCGCTGCGTGCCGCGATCGACCACGGCGAAGCCTTCGGACGAATCGTGCTGGTATCGACCCCCTATGGCCAGTCCGGCTGGACCGAGGCCAATCGACAGGGCATGGGCCAATTGGGCGCGGCCGCCGCCGAGGCCATGAAGAACACCCCGATGTATCAACTCTATGCCGCGGTCGCGCCCCGCGTCGAGGACTGGCCGGTGCTGCTGACCAAGATGGGTCAATTCATGGGCAGCGACTACGATTGGTCCGAAGAGGTCAAGACCATCACCAATCCGGTCATGCTGGTGGTCGGCGACGCCGACAGCGTTCGCTTGGCGCACACCGCTCATTTCTTCGAGCTCCTTGGTGGCGGCATTGCCGATGGCGGCTGGGACGGTTCGGGCATGACCAGACACCGGCTCGCGGTGCTGCCTGGCGTCACCCATTACCAGATCTTCATGCTGCCCGAGATGGTCGAGCTGAGCCAGCCCTTCCTCGACGCCAAACAGGCCTGAGGGCCTCGTCCCCAGGCCGCGGCGGTGGGCCAGCCTCCAGCCCGCCGCCTCCCCTCATTGCGGAGTAACGCTCATGACCGCCACCATTACCTTGCCGCCCGATGAGCCGGTGATCCTCATCGACCGCACGTTCGACGCACCGCGCGAGCTGGTCTTCAAATGTTTCACCGACCCGGTGCACATCGTGCATTTCTGGGGGCCGCGCGGCTCGACGACACCCGTCTGCAAGATCGACCTGCGGGTCGGCGGACGCTGGCACTACGTGATGGCCTTTCCGGACGGCAATCGCTATCCGGTCACCAGCGCCTATCTCGAAATCTCACCACCCGAGCGCGTGGTCTATCGCGATGCCCCTGGCAACTACGACGGCAACCTCGAAAGCCTGGCTCCGCCCTTCATGGTGACCACCATCCTTTTCGAGGACCTGGGTGGCGGCAAGACCCGCGTCCATTCCTCTGTGGTGCTCAACTCCATCGCCGACCGCGACCACCAGGTCGAGCGCGGCTTCGCCCACACCGTTTCGCAGGGCCTCGAACGTCTCGCCGGATACCTCAAGACCATCTGAGGGTGATTCACGTGAAACGCCGGGGGCGATCAGGCTCCCGGTCGCTCGAACAATTGCCGTACTTCGCCAGAGCCCCGATAGCCGGGACCAAGCACATCGGCATGGATCTGCATCCAACGCCGGGCAAGCTCCACCGCCTCCGCCTTGTCGGCCACATCAATGATGGCGAAGCCACCGATCAGTTCCTTGGCTTCCGCAAAAGGGCCGTCACGTACGATTGTCCTGCCGCCGTCGACATCGACCCGTGCGCCCATTGCGCTCGGCATCAGCCCCTCGCTCGAAACCAGCTTACCCGCAGCCATGAACTCGCCGATGAGCTGGCCAAGGGCCGCCATCAGCTCAGGCGGAGGCGGGCCCATGGATTCCGTGTTGGCATCGGCCTTGTGGATCATCATGAACCGCATGGAATCTTCCTCCTTTAACCGGCCAGTTCGGCCAACACCTTGTCGATGCGCCGCTGCCGCGTCTCGGGCGTGCGCGCGTCGGTGACCGAAAGCACCATCCGGTTCTGATTGGAATAGGACAGCTGGCCGAAAGCTTCGATCTTGCCTGCACCGGCTAGCGCCGCCTTGAGATCGTCGGGCACGATCACCTCGCGCTTTTCCGTATCGAGCACGAGTTCGACCTCGATCGTGTCGCCCGCCGCCGTTCCTGATTCGCGCCTGCGCTCGGCGCTGACCGGCACCAGGGATTTGCCGTTCATAGACCCGACGCTGGTGCGGTAGGTAAAGCCGTTGATGGTGACAACCACGGCCGGACGCTTGCCGCCGCCAAGGGCTGCAAGCACCTCGGGCGTGATCTCGATGCCGGCCGTATTGCCGCCGGTGCTGAGAAGAGTCGTGGTGAATTTCATATCCATCTCCCGATCGATGCGGTGCCCTTGCACCGCTTCAACCTAACGACGAACGAGCCATTCACAAATCGACAGCCCCGATCCATCTTCGAAGCGATTCGGGCGAAAGCCCCTGCTGCAGCGGAGTGCCGAACGTGACCGAGACCATTCTTGCCATCGATATCGGCGGCACCAAAACCCTGGCAGCCCTGGTGAGGGGCGCAAAGGTTCTTCGTGAGGTCAAGGTGCCGACCAGCCGCGAGGCTGGCCCTGATGACTGGATCGCCAGCGTGGCGCAGGCTGTGGGAGGCTGGGACGAACCTTTTGCTGCCATCGGTGTGGCAGTGACGGGTTTCGTCAACGACGGCCTCTGGTCAGGGCTCAACCCGGCAACTCTCGGCGTGCCGCAGGATTATCCGCTGGTTGCGACCATCGAGGCGACGTTCGGCCGTCCTGCCGTTGCTGCCAACGATGCCCAGGTCGCCGCCTGGGGCGAATATCGATTCGGTGCCGGAGAAGACGAGGACCTGGTGTTCCTCACTATTTCGACCGGCGTGGGTGGCGGCATCGTCGTCAATGGGCGGCCACTGCTCGGCCTTTCCGGCCATTTCGGCCAGACCTTGCTGGCCAGCAGCGGCGAAGAGCCCTTCGAGAATCGCGTTTCGGGGCGCTGGATGGCCGCAGAGGCAAAGCGAGCGGGCAAGGATCTGGAGGCACCAGGCGTGTTCGCTGCTGCGCGAACCGGAGAAAGCTGGGCTCGGGCCATCATCGACGCTTCGGCCCGGCGCGTGGCCCTCCTCTGCCAGGACATCCAGTTCATGTTCGATACCCCACGCATCGCCATTGGCGGTGGAATCGGGCTGGCCGAAGGTTATCTCGACAATGTGCGTTCGCAATTGCCGGCTTATCGCCCTCGACTCGCGCCGAACCTCGTTCCAGCACGCCTGGGTGGCCATGCCGGCATAGTCGGCGTCGCCGACCTGGCGGCCAGCACCCTACTCGAACGATAGGGATGGTCTAAAAGCAAAAAGGGCCCCGAAGGACCCTTTTGCGCACCCGCCTGAGCGGGATTTGGAGCGGGCGATGGGATTCGAACCCACGACCCTAACCTTGGCAAGGTTATGCTCTACCCCTGAGCTACACCCGCGCTCCAGTCGTCAGCGGCTTGGCACCGCGTCGACGGGCGCCTATATGCCCAAAGACAAACACGATTGCAACTCAAAAACGCGATGTTTTTACGAGCATGTGGATAGGGCTTGTCACAGGGCCCGCCCGAAGCCAGAAACAACGCTAGTTTTGAGCCAGCCGGCAAAAGGAAAATCATGACCCTTGATGGTGCCACTTCCACCCAAGCCACTCCGCCCGCGGGCGCGCTCGTTGCCGATTCGTCCGACCGCGCCTTCAAGGCCGATGTGATCGACGCTTCGGTCGAGACCCCGATTCTGGTCGACTTCTGGGCCCCCTGGTGCGGGCCCTGCCGCCAGCTGACCCCGGCGCTCGAAAAAGTCGTCACTGAAAAGAACGGCGCCATCCGGCTGATCAAGATCAATATCGACGAGAATCCGTCGGTGGCCGGGCAATTGGGCATCCAGTCCATTCCTGCCGTCTTCGCGTTTGCCGGCGGTCGCCCGGTCGATGCCTTCATGGGCGCGATTCCCGAAAGCGAAGTGCGGCGCTTTGCCGAGCGCGTCATCTCGCAGGCGCCGGCCGCGGCGCCACAGCCCGGCTCGATCGACGAACAGATCGCCAACGCCCTCGAGGCAGCCGGCGAAGCGCTGGCCGCGCAGGATTATCCGCGCGCCGCCGAAATCTATACCCTCGTGCTCCAGCACGTGCCCGACAATGCCAAGGCGCTGATCGGGCTGGCGCAGGTCTATCTCGCGACCGACGATCTCGAACAGGCGCGGGCCGTTCTGGCCGATGTTCCAGAAGAGGCTCGCAAGGGCGAGGATTACGTGGCGCTTAATTCCGCGCTCAAGCTCGCCGCCGAAGCCGAAGGACTTTCGGACAACAGCGCACTCGAAGCCCAGATCGCCGCCAATCCCGACGATCACCAGGCGCGCTTTGACCTTGCTGTCGTACTCAATTCGCAAGGCCAGAAGGTCGAGGCGGCTGAAGCGCTGCTCGCCATCATGCGCCGCGATCGCGGCTGGAACGAAGACGCCGCGCGCAAAAAGCTCCTCGAACTTTTCGAGGCCTGGGGTCCCAAGGACCCGGCAACCCTCAAGGGGCGGCGGATGCTGTCCTCGCTCCTGTTTTCGTAAAGACCTAGGCTATGCACAAGCGCCCCGCTTCGCCCGCAGACCTGCCCCGTAGCGTGCCGATCTTCCCGCTTTCGGGAGCGCTTCTGCTGCCCTTCTCCCACCGCCCGCTCAACATTTTCGAGCCGCGCTATGTGCGCATGATCGACGATGCGCTGGCGGGGGACCGTCTGATCGGATTGATCCAGCCGCTCGACACCACCGAGGAATCGCCCCGCGGTCGCGCCGACCTTCAGAAGGTTGGCTGCATCGGGCGGCTGACCCATTGGGAAGAGAACGGGGACGACCGCTACTTCGTCATTCTCGAAGGCGTGACGCGATTCGAGCTGGTCTCGGAGCTCACGGTCATGACGCCCTATCGGCAGGCGACGATTAGCGCGACGCCCTTCGTCAATGACTTCGATCGCGAGCACGGCGAAGAAGCCGTCGATCGCACGCGCTTCCTCAAGATGATGCGCGACTATGCCGAATTCGGCGAATTCGACCTCAATTGGGACGAGATCGAAAAGACCGGGACGGCCGATCTCGTCAACTTCTGCTGCATGGTCAGCCCCTATGGCGCCCGCGAAAAACAGGTGCTGCTCGAGGCCAAGTCGCTGGCGGACCGCGCCGAAACTCTTATCGCCCTGGCCGAGTTCGAAATGGCCAAGGCCGGCGAAGGCGCTCCGGTCCTGCAATGACCGACGAACGGTACGCGATCGACCGGCGGACGCTCGAAATGCTGGTCTGCCCGCTGACCAAGACCCGCCTCATGCTGTCGCCGGAAGGCGATGAGTTGATCTCGGTCGCCGCGCACCTCGCCTTCCCCATCCGACAGGGCGTGCCGATGCTCGCGCTCGACGAGGCTCGACAGATCGATCTTTCCGAATTGCGGCGCCTGCCCGACCTTGGTGGCAACGGGAGCGACTGAGCCGCTAGAGCGGATGCCCGAGCAGCAGCTTGGGACCGCCGCGCTCGATTCCCGCGGCGCGTGAAATCAGGAAATCCTTGACCGGCGGCACCCTGTCGACGACGCCCAGGCCGAAATCACGCAGAGCGCGGACCGGCGCGATGTCGTTGGAAAACAGGCGATTCATGCCATCGGTGACCATGGCCATAAGCGCGGTGTCGAAGCGACGCCAGCGCTCATAGGCGATGAGTACATCGTCGGCACCGTGGTCGAGCCCGAGTCGCATCGCCTCGATTACGACCTCGGCGAGCGCCGCCACGTCCTTGAGGCCGAGGTTGAGCCCCTGGCCGGCAATCGGATGCACGACATGGGCGGCATCCCCGATCAGGGCGAGCCGCGGCGAGGCAAAGTCGCGGGCGATCTTGAGACGCAGCGGGAAGACCTGGAGTTTTTCCTCGAGTGTCACTTTGCCGAGGGTCGACCCCATGACTTCCTCGATCCGAAGGGCTACCTCGTCGGCCGGCATCGATTGGTAACGCGTCGCGTCTTCCGGGCGTTCGGTCCAGACCAACGAGGAGCGCCGGCCGGGTAGCGGCAGGCTGGCGAAGGGGCCGGACGGACGGAAATGCTCATATGCGACGCCCTCGTGGTCCAGTTCGTGGCCGATAGTCGTGACGATGCCCGACTGCTGGTAATCGTGGCTGATCGTGCTGATGCCGGCCATGTCGCGCAAGGCCGAGTTCTGGCCATCAGCCGCAACGATCAGCGGTGCGCGCAGCACGCGGCCGTCGGCCAGCGTAAGCGCCCCACCACCTGATTCGGCGGCAAATCCCCGGACCTCGACCGGCGCCAGATACTCGACCTTGCCCTCAAGCGCCTCGATCATGGCGCGGGCCATGACGGTGTTGGGCACCATGTGGGCGAAGGGCTCGCCGGGAGCGACCTCGCCGCGGAAATCGAGGAAAAGCGGGCGGGCGATATCGCCCCTCCCCGAATCCGTAATGCGCATTTCCGTGACGGCCTGCGCTTCCGGCGCCAACTTGTCCCAGAGACCGAGCGTTTCGAGGACCCGCCGCACGCCGGCGGCGATGGCAGAGGCGCGCTTGTCGACAGGCACGCTCACGGGTCGGCGATCGAGGATGCCGATCCGCACTCCGCTCATGAAGCGGGTAAGGCTCAGGGCCAGCGCCAGGCCCACCGGACCCGCGCCCACGATCAGAACGTCAAAGTGATCCTTATGCATGGGCGCCGCCTCGTCTGCCGTTTGCCCCTTTTCCACCCTTTGGGGAGTCGGGGCAAGCACAGCACGTCTGCATAAATTGTTGGCAGCAACTTTGTTTTTGCCTACTTTTTGCGCAGGAACGCGCAAGGGAGCGGGACGCGTAACGGGACAACAGTCCGTATCAAAACAAATTCGTCTTTGAAATCAATCTACTGAGCGGCCTGACGTTAATCTGGCACGGCATTTGAGTCTGCAATGAGCATCGAAGGACCAAGCGAGGCTCACGAAAGGAGCTCCCATGAAACTGGTGGTGGCAATCATAAAACCGTCGCGACTCGAAGAGGTTCGCCAGGCGCTCAACTCACTGGACGTGCATGGCATGACCGTGACCGAGGTGAAGGGCTATGGCCGCCAGAAAGGTCACTCGGAAATCTACCGCGGCACCGAATACGCCGTGCACTTCCTGCCCAAGCTCAAGATCGAGATCGCTGTGGAGGACGCTCAGTCAGACTCCGTGACCACCGCCATTCGCGAAGCCGCGCAGACCGGCCGCATCGGCGACGGCAAGATCTTCGTACTGGACCTCGAACAAGTCACCCGCATTCGCACCGGCGAGACCGGCGCTTCCGCTCTCTAACCGCCGCTTTTGGAGGCTCGATAATGACAGCGACTAAGACGTCAAAGATAATGGGAGCGGCGGCGCTCGCATCCCTCCTAACCGCCCTGCCCGCCCTCGCCCAAGATGCAGCGGCCCCGGCAGAAGCCGTGCCGACAATCGATTCGGGCCATACCGCCTGGATGCTGGTTTCGACCGTACTTGTCATCCTGATGATTCTCCCGGGCCTGGCGCTCTTCTATGGCGGCCTCGTACGCGCCAAGAACGTACTCTCGGTTCTCATGCAGGTCCTGGCCGGCTTCGCGATGATTGCCCTGCTCTGGGTGGCCTATGGCTATTCGCTGGCCTTTGGCGGCCCCACCGAAGGAGGCCTCGCCGGCTATATCGGCGACTTCTCGAAGTTCTTCCTCAACGGCGTACCGCCGGAAGCCGTTTCCGGCTCGATCCCGGAACTGGTCTTCGTGGTCTTCCAGCTCACCTTCGCGGCCATTACCTGCACGCTGGTCGTTGGCGGCATTGCCGAGCGCATGAAGTTCGGCGCGGTGATGCTGTTCCTGGCCATCTGGTTCACCTTCTCCTACGTGCCGATCGCGCACATGGTTTGGTCGGGCGGCGGCCTGCTCTTCAACATGGGCGCACTCGACTTTGCCGGTGGCACGGTGGTGCACATCAACTCGGGCGTGGCTGCGCTCGTCGCCGCCATTATCCTCGGGCCGCGCATGGGCTTCCTCAAGGAACCGATCGCCCCGCACAACCTGGTCTTCACCTTCATCGGCGCTTCCCTGCTCTGGGTCGGCTGGTTCGGCTTCAATGCCGGCTCGGCCCTTGCCGCCAACGGCACCGCGGCCCAGGCATTTCTCAACACCATCACCGCTCCGGCTGCCGCGGCGCTCGCCTGGGCCCTGGGTGAAAAGCTCACCCGCGGCCATGCCTCGCTCCTTGGTGCGGCATCGGGCGCCGTGGCAGGCCTCGTCGCCATCACCCCGGCTGCCGGCTTTGCCGGCACATTCGGCTCGATCGTGCTCGGTGCCGTTGCTGCGCTCATCTGCCTCTGGGCCGTGGTGACGCTCAAGCCCTGGCTCAAATACGACGATAGCCTCGACGTCTTCGGCATCCATGGCATCGGCGGCATCGTAGGCGCCGTCGGTACCGCCATCGTCGCGGCCCCCTCGCTCGGCGGCTTCGGCCCCGGTGGTGCAGATTATTCGATCGGCGGGCAGCTCGTGACCCAGGTTACCGCCGTGGTCATCGCGGTGGTCTGGTCTGCGGTCGTAGCCTTGGTGGCCCTACTCATCGTCAAGGCCGTCATGGGCCTGCGTGTCACCGAATCGGCCGAGACCGACGGTCTCGACCTCACCTCGCACGGCGAGCGCGCCTACAACTGACGCGAGAGCCGGAGCGGCGGCTCCTCTTCCCGCCGCTCCACGACCCGGAAGGTCCGGTACGCCGGGCTTTCCAAACCGCGCCTGCTCTTGGTCACGGCGTGCAGCCCATGTCCTCTTGGTCCGCCACAGAGGCTTCCCACTCGCAAACCACATGGGCTGCACCCCGGGACCAAGACGAGCGCAAACACTCGACCCGCCGGCATGGCAAGCCGGCGGGTTTCTTGTTTTTGCGGCCGTTTCACAAGGTTAGCGTCGGATTAACCATGGAGCATTAGCATCGCGGCAGTTTGGGCGAGCCGTCTCGAGGCCTGCCCGCGTCATCAGTAAAGACCCGCTCATGCCGACACGCCCCACCCCTATGATCGAGAACTTTTCGACCGCGCAACCGGCGCCGGTTCTGGCCATCCGCATTCCAGTGCGCCTGGCCGGCTTCGTGCTGCTGGCCCTGGTCGCGATCATCATCGTGTCCATGGCCTCATGGTCAGTCGATGATCCGAGCCTTTCCTACGCCACGGCCAAGCCGGCAGCGAACTGGCTGGGCTTCCCCGGAGCGGTGATCGCAGACCTCGTGATCCAGCTCTTCGGCCTTGCCATCATCCCCGCGCTGATCCCTCTGGCGCTCTGGGGCTGGAATTTCGTGCGCCGTCGCGCACCAACCCGCATGGGCCTGCGCTTCCTCGCCTGGCTGGGTGCGACTCTCCTCGTTACCGGCGTCTTCTCATTCATCGCCGTGCCCGAAACCTGGCCGCTGCCCACCGGGCTTGGCGGCCTCATCGGCTCGGGTTTCTTCAATCTTGCCACCATGGTGAGTGGCGGCACACCTACGGGCATCACCCCAACGCTCTTCTCGATCATCCTGGTTTCTCCTGCCCTTGCCCTGCTTTGGATCGCGCTGGGCCTCAAGGCTCTGCCCGTCGGCGGTCTGGTTGGCGGAAAGACCAGTGAGCGCAAGGCTGCGCTGCAGGGTCGCAAGGCTGCCGCGGAATCTGCTGACGAGGATGAGGACGGCGACGAGGGCGAATCCGAACGCAATCCCATTCTCGACGTCACGCTCGGCGCCCTGGTGCATATGGGTTATTCGGTGCAGACCGCCTTCCGCCGCGCCCGTAGCCAGGCGCGCGAGAAGCGCGAGGCCGAGGAATCGCAGTGGCGTGGGCACGACGTCGAGCCGCAGCTCGATGTCGATTCGCCGAATGCCGCCACCCCCGAAGCGCCGCAGGAGCGCGGCTACGTGGCTGAGCGTCGCGTGATCCAGGCGCGCTCCGACTACAATCCGCGTGCCAACACTGCCACGGGCGGCCAGCCGCAGGCGCAGCAACCGCAGGCCCACGCCTATGTACAGCAGGAGCCACAGGTCGAGGATATCGAGGATTACTATCCGGCCGAGACCGAGGAATACGGCGCCGACGACATGCCGTTCGAACCCGACGAGGCGCCCTATACACCGGTTGCTCCGCAGGTGCGGCCGACCCAGCCGGCGGCCGAGCAGCGCATGGTCGTGCCGAGCCCGCGGATAACCGCGCCTGCCGCTCGCCCCGTGCAGGGCGTTCGTGTCACCCGCGAAGCCCAGGGCTCGCTGCTGGACGATGATCCGTTCGCATTTGAGCTGCCGGCGCTCTCGCTACTGGCCGAGCCCAAGCACAAGGGCCCCAGCCCCGAACACGCGCCCGAACGCCTTGAGGAAATGGCACGCCAGCTCGAAGGCGTGCTCGAAGACTTCGGCGTCAAGGGAGACATCATCAATGTCCGTCCCGGCCCGGTCGTAACTCTTTACGAACTTGAACCCGCTCCGGGCATCAAGTCGAGCCGCGTCATCTCGCTGGCCGACGACATCGCCCGCTCTATGAGCGCCATCTCGGCCCGCGTCGCCGTGGTGCCCGGTCGCAATGCCATCGGTATCGAACTGCCGAACCAGAGCCGCGAAACTGTCTATCTTCGTGAAATGCTGGGCTCGGCCGACTTCGAGAAGATGAAGGGCAAGCTACCGATCTGCCTCGGCAAGACCATCGGCGGCGAGCCGGTGATCGCCGACCTTGCCCGCATGCCGCATTTGCTCATCGCGGGCACCACCGGCTCGGGCAAGTCGGTGGGCATCAACACCATGATCCTGTCGCTGCTCTACCAGATGACGCCCGAGCAGTGCCGCCTGATCATGATCGATCCCAAGATGCTGGAACTCTCGATCTACGACGGCATCCCACACCTCTTGACGCCGGTCGTGACCGATCCCTCCAAGGCCGTGGTCGCCCTCAAATGGGCCGTCCGCGAGATGGAGGACCGTTATCGCAAGATGTCGAAGATCGGCGTGCGCAATATCGACGGCTTCAACCAGCGGGTCGGCGAGGCCCAGAAGAAGGGCGAGGTCATTACCCGCACCGTGCAGACCGGCTTTGATCGCGAAACCGGCGAGGCGATCTTTGAGAGCGAGCAGTTCGATCTCGAACCCTTGCCCTATATCGTCATCATCGTCGACGAAATGGCCGACCTGATGATGGTGGCCGGCAAGGACATCGAAGGCGCCATCCAGCGCCTGGCCCAGATGGCCCGTGCTGCCGGCATCCACATGATCACCGCTACCCAGCGCCCGTCCGTGGACGTCATCACCGGCACGATCAAAGCCAACTTCCCGACCCGTGTCTCCTTCCAGGTGACCTCCAAGATCGACAGCCGCACGATCCTGGGTGAACAGGGCGCGGAAACCCTGCTCGGCAACGGTGACATGCTCTATATGGCAGGCGGCGGCCGCATAAAGCGCCTCCACGGCCCCTTCGTCTCGGACGGGGAAGTAGAATCGATCGTCAACCACCTCAAGGCCCAGGGCCAGCCGGACTATCTCGACTCGATCGTCGAAGAAGAGGACGAAGAGGGCGGCGGAGCCATGGTCGAGGACGAATATGGCGGTTCGGGCGACGAGCTCTACGACAAGGCCGTCAACATCGTGCTCCAGGACAAGAAGGCTTCGACGTCCTATATCCAGCGGCGCCTTGCCATCGGCTACAACAAGGCGGCCACCCTCATCGAGCGCATGGAGCGCGAAGGCGTCATCAGCCAGGCCAACCACGCCGGCAAACGCGAAATCCTCGCGGGAGGCGGTGGCGAGAGCTACTGAGTATTTAAGGCTTGACTTATATAAGCTAACACTTTCTCCTTGGTGATCTGATCGCCAAGGAGACGTTTCGATGAAAATATCCCCTTCTGACGCCATCGGCGCCACCGCGCGACACGTCGAGGATCGTGAGCGCGACGGCCAGAAAGTCGTCGTCGTGATCGCTTCGCGCACTTACCCCACGACGCTCGACGATCTCTGGGATGCCCTCACCAGCAAGGAACGCATCGCTCGTTGGTTCATGCCGATCTCGGGCGACCTGCGCCTGGGCGGGCACTACCAATTGCACGGCAATGCCGGCGGCACGGTCACGGTTTGCGATCCTCCCGAAAAGCTTGCCTTGACCTGGGAATTCGCCGGCCAGACGAGCTGGGTGGACGTGTTCCTGCAGCCGGCCCCGCAAGGCGGCACGAGTCTGACGCTTGAACACAGCGCCATTGTCGACAAGGGTTTCTGGGACCAGTACGGGCCCGGCGCAACCGGCGTCGGCTGGGATCTGGGCTTCATGGGTCTGGGCATGCATATCAAGGCGCCAAACAACCCGCTGCCCGACGACTACGACACCTGGACGGCAACCCCGGACGCGGCCGATTTCGTGCGCAAGTTGAGCGACGACTGGGGCGCTGCAAGCATCGCCTATGGCACCGATCGGGAGAAGGCGCTTGCCGCCGCCGAGCGGACGCGGCAGTTCTACCGGGGAGAGACACCACCCGACCAGGCAGGTTGATGCACGCTTTCGACGTTCTCGGCGACCCGGTTCGCCGCCGTATCCTCGAGTTACTGGCCGATGGCGAGCATGCTTCTGGCGCGATCGTCGCGGTGGTGCAGGCCGAATTCGGCATCACCCAGGCCGCTGTCTCACAGCACCTCAAAGTGCTGCGGGAATCCGGCTTCGCCAATGTCCGCATCGATGGCCCGCGCCGCATCTACACGATCGACGCAAAGCCGCTCGCCGAAGTCGATGCCTGGCTCTCTCACTTTCGCGGTTTCTGGATTCACCGCCTGGAAGCTTTGGCGACCGAAGTCGCGCGCGGCAAGCGCACCCGCGGCGAGGGACCTGACGATCCTATGAACGGGCCGTGAACGGAACCAACCACCTGTTGCCGCAATTGGTTTCTAGGTAAGCTTCCACCCCGAACCAAAGGGACGAGAGATTTGATGATTCGTCGCAATGTGCTTCTGCTTGGCCTGGGCGCCGTGCTCGCCACCACCTTCCCGGCCCTGGCGCTTGATCGCGCGCTGACCCCGGAAGAAACCCAGCTCATCCAGCAGATCGGCGCACATAATTCGGCCATCCGCACCATGGCCGGCCGCTTCCTGCAGGTGGATAGCCAGGGTGGTCGCACCGAGGGCACGTTCTTCCTGGAGCGTCCCAATAAGGTACGCTTCCGCTACAATCCGCCTTCGCGCGAAGAGATCATTTCAGTCGGCCGCGGCTTCTACGTCATCAACCGCAAGGACCAGACGCAGTACGCTTATCCGCAGGACCGGATTCCGCTGCGCAATTTCCTAGGCGACAAGATCGACCTTCTGACCGCCAACATCGTGGATGTGACGAGCTCGGACGCCTATATGGCAGTGACGATCTCGGATGACACCCCGATCGGCGTGGTGCAGGTGGGGCTGATCTTCGACAAGCAGACACTCGACCTGGCACAATGGACGCTGACCGAGCCGAGCGGAGCGGAACTCACCTTCTCGCTCTACGACATCCAGAAGGACGTGCAGATTCCGAAATCCTATTTCTACATCGACCCGACCTACAAAGCTGTCCAGCCGAAATAGCCCCTTTTGCCGTGACGCGTGCCTTGCGCCATAAAGGCGCAAGATCACCCCTCGAGTTAATCAATGCCCGTTTCCGTCGCCACCTGGAACATCAACTCCGTCCGCCTGCGCCTGCCGATCGTTTTGGATTTCCTGAAGCAATATCAGCCTGATGTGCTGATGCTGCAGGAGATCAAATGCACCAACGACCAGTTTCCAGCCAATGCCTTCGCCGAAGCCGGCTATCCGCATCAGGCGGTGCACGGCCAGAAGGGCTATCATGGCGTCGCCATTGTCTCGCGGTTCCCACTGACCGATATTTCCAGCAAGGTTTTCTGCGAGATTCCGGACAGCCGGCACGTCTCGGCGCTACTCGATTTCGGCCAGGGCGCGGTCAAGTTCCACAATTTCTACATTCCGGCAGGCGGCGATGAGCCGGATCCGGAGATCAATCCCAAGTTCAAGCACAAGCTGGGCTTCCTCTCCGAGCTCAAGACCTGGTTCTCCGATCCGAGCTTTGAACGCGGCCACCTCATTGCGGGCGATTTCAACATCGCACCGCATGAAAACGACGTGTGGAGCCACAAGCAACTTCTCAAGGTCGTAAGCCACACTCCGGTCGAGACCGAAGCGCTGACAGCACTGCTCGAAGGCGGCCACGGCTGGGTGGACCTGGTGCGCAAGCACATTCCGTTCGACCAGAAGCTCTATTCCTGGTGGAGCTACCGGTCGCCCGACTGGAACAATGCCGACAAGGGCCGGCGGCTCGACCACATTTGGTCGACGCGCGATATCGCGAACCATACGAGCGGGGCCGAGATATTACGGCCCGCCCGCGGCTGGAGCGACAAGCCATCGGACCACGTGCCGGTGATCGTGCGGTTCGGCTGACAGAGCGCGACCGCGCTCAGATCTGATCCTTGCGGATACGCCCCTTGAGCGGCGCCAGCGCACCCAGATATCCCGTCAGCTCGCGTCGGATATGATCGGCCGCGCGTGCCGCAAGGTCTGGATATTGCGTGGCGAGCTTGAGAAACGCATGTCGCGGAACGAAGAGCGTTTCGGACGCGACGAGGGCCGTAATCGTCACCGGGCGCGGCTTGGCGATAACCAGCGCCATCGCGCCGACCAGCGTGCCTTCGCCGGAAAGATCGTGCGGCTTGCCGCCCTCCTCCGAAGCGGAACGCAGGCGGCCGGAGATGAGGACATGGGCGCCGTCCGGCACATCGCCGGCCTTGTAGACGACGGCGTTGGCATCGAAACGGCGACGCTCGCTCGCAAAGGCGAGCAAACGCCTTTGATCGTGGTCGCAGATCTCGAAGAATTCAGCGTGCGCCAGGATTGTCGCCGCGTCGTCCAGTTGCATAGTGCCCCAGTCCTCGCCAGAGCACACATGCCGCCTAGCGGCCTTGATGGCCCGAATGCGCTCCTAACGCTTTATAGAGAGCGATTTTCCGTTCGCAAACTCCATAGATAGCGGTTTTCCGCCGCGAGGGTTTCGCGGCGGACGTTATCAGGGGACGAGGCGATAGCCACCCTCTTCGGTCACGAGGAGGCGCGCATTGGAAGGATCGCGTTCGATCTTCTGGCGCAGCCGGTAGATATGCGTCTCGAGCGTGTGGGTGGTGACGCGGTTATTATACCCCCAGACTTCCTTGAGCAGCACATCGCGCGTGATGGTCTTGGGCCCCTGGCGATAGAGATATTTGAGAATCGAGGTTTCCTTGTCGGTGAGCCTCACCTTGCCGCCGTCGGCCGATTCCAGGAGCTTGGCCGCTGGCTGGAAGCTGTACTGGCCGATCGTGAAGACGACGTCCTCGCTCTGGTCATGCTGGCGCAGGGCCGCGCGGATACGCGCGAGCAGCACCGAAAAGCGAAATGGCTTGGTGATGTAGTCATTGGCGCCCGATTCAAGCCCCAGGATTTCGTCGGCATCGGTGTCGTGACCCGTCAGCATCAGGATCGGGCCCTTGAAGCCTTCACGGCGCAGGATTTTCACGGCCTCGCGGCCATCCATATCCGGCAGGCCGACATCGAGCACCATGAGATCCACATGAGCATCACGCACCGCCTTGAGAGCGTCGTTGGCGGAACCGGCTTCCGTTATGTCGAACTCGCGATATTGCGCAAGTTGCTCGACCAGCGTCTTGCGCAGGTCCGCGTCGTCATCAACCAAAAGGATTCGGCGCTTGTTCATCTAGGCAATTCCCTCAGGGCAGGCCCCCCGGCTCGCCAATCAAATGTAGGTGCGGTCGGGACTTGTGCCAATCACAAGCCCGTTATGAGATAGGAACGGCGCTCGCCCTTGCAAGGTTGCAGAGGCCCGCTAATTCCTTCCAAGGGCGGGTGAATCAGCCGCGATGGCCGAACAGCGCGGAGCCCACCCGCACGTGGGTGGCTCCCATGGCGATCGCGGTTTCGAAATCGGCGCTCATGCCCATGGAAAGCCACGGCAAACCTGCTTCGCGACCGAGCGTGGCCAGGTGCGCGAAGAACGGTCCGGGCGGTTCGTCCGCCGGCGGGATGCACATGAAGCCCCGGATATCGAGCTGGTGCACATCGATGCAGCGTCGGGCAAACGCCACCGCCTCGTCAGGCGGAATTCCCGCCTTCTGCGGCTCGCCCCCGATATTGACCTGGACGAGACAGGGCAAGTCGCGCCCTGCCCGCGTCATCTCCTCACGCAGCACCGCCGCAAGCTTTTCGCGATCGACTGTCTCGATGACATCGAACAGCGCCACCGCGTCGCGCGCCTTGTTGGTCTGCAGCGGGCCGATAAGATGAAGCTGGGTATCGGAATACGTCTCGCGCAAGGCCGGCCATTTGCCCTGCGCCTCCTGCACGCGGTTTTCCCCGAAGACGCGCTGCCCGGCGGCAAGGAACGGCTCGATCTCCTCAACTCCAAAAGTCTTGGAAACGGCAACCAGCGTCACCGCCTCGGGCGGCGCCCCGAAACGCCTATGGGCGCGCGCAATGCGCCCCTCGATCGCGGCCAGCCGTGTTTCCGCCGTCTCCATCATTCGAAATCGCCTTGTATAGGTTGACCGCGCCGGGCTTTTCTGGTGATGGTCCGGTAGCCAAAATCCCCCGATAACGCAACATAATCGGCAGTAAACTGCCTTTCTTCCAGGACGATTCGAAGTGAGCGTCGAACGCTATAATCCGCGCGAAAAAGAACCCCATTGGCAAAAGGTCTGGCAGGACCGGAAATCCTTCGAGGTCGCCAACGACGATCCGCGCGAGCGCTATTACGTCCTCGAAATGTTCCCGTACCCCTCCGGCCGCATCCATATGGGCCATGTGCGCAATTATTCGATGGGCGACGTCGTCGCCCGTTACCAGCGCGCCCGCGGCAAGAACGTGCTGCACCCCATGGGCTGGGACGCCTTCGGCCTGCCGGCGGAAAATGCCGCCATCGAGCGCAAGGTCGCGCCGGGCGCCTGGACCTACCAGAACATCGCCACCATGCGCGACCAGTTGAAGTCCATGGGCCTGTCGCTGGACTGGAGCCGCGAGATCGCCACCTGCGATCCCGAATATTACCAGCACCAGCAGGCCATGTTCATCGATTTCCTCGAAGCGGGCCTGGTGTCGCGCAAGAAATCCAAAGTCAACTGGGACCCGGTGGACCATACAGTGCTCGCCAACGAACAGGTGATCGACGGGCGCGGCTGGCGCTCGGGCGCCCTGGTCGAACAGCGCGAACTGACGCAGTGGTTCCTGAAAATCTCGGATTTTTCCGAGGAACTGCTCTCGGCCATCGATACGCTCGAGGAATGGCCCGAAAAGGTGCGCACCATGCAGCGCAACTGGATCGGCAAGTCGGAAGGGTTGCGCCTGCTGTTCGACGTGGCGGAGGGCCGCGAGCACGCGACGAGCGTGGAAGTCTTCACCACGCGCCCCGACACCATTTTCGGTGCTTCGTTCATAGCGCTCTCGGCCGACCACAAGCTGACGACGGCCCTCGCCGCCGGCAATGCCGAACTCGCCGCCTTCGTCGAGGAATGCCACCGCCTGGGCACGGCAACCGAAACCATCGAAAAGGCCGTCAAGAAGGGCTTCTTCACCGGTTTGCGCGTAAAGCATCCGGTGCTGGAAGGGCAGACGCTGCCGGTCTATGTCGCCAATTTCGTGTTGATGGATTACGGCACCGGCGCCATTTTCGGCTGCCCGGCCCATGACCAGCGCGACCTCGATTTCGCCCGCAAATACGACCTGCCGGTTATCCCGGTCGTGCTGCCGCCCGACGCCGATCCGGCAAGCTTCGCCGTAGCCGACGAGGCCTATACCGGCCCGGGCGCCATCTATCACAGCCAGTTCCTCGACGGGCTGGCAGTGGACGAGGCCAAGAAGCGCATCGCCGCCTATTTCGGCGAGCGCAGCATCGACGGCCGCCCGCAAGGCGTGGTGGAAACCAATTACCGCCTGCGCGACTGGGGCATTTCGCGCCAGCGCTATTGGGGTTGCCCGATCCCCGTGGTCCATTGCGAAGTCTGCGGCACCATTCCCGTGCCCAAGAAGGACCTGCCGGTCCGCCTGCCCGAAGACGTGACTTTCGACAAGCCCGGCAACCCGCTCGACCATCATCCGAGCTGGAAGCACGTCAACTGCCCGCAATGCGGTGGGGAAGCGCGGCGCGAGACGGACACGATGGATACGTTCGTCGATTCGTCCTGGTATTACGCCCGCTTCACGTCGCCCAGGGCATCGACGCCGACTGAGCCGGAAGTGGCCAGCGCCTGGCTGCCGGTGGACCAGTATATCGGCGGCATCGAGCATGCCATCCTGCACCTGCTTTATTCGCGCTTCTTCATGCGCGCCATGAAGGCCACCGGCCATGTCATTGGCATCGATGAGCCCTTCAAGGGGCTCTTCACCCAGGGCATGGTGACCCACGAGACCTATAAGACCAAAACGGGCGAGTGGGTGCTGCCCTCCGAGGTTATTCTCGAGGCCGCGGGCGATATCCGCAGCGCCAAGCGCGTCGGTACCGGCGAGGATCTGAACATCGGCTCGATCGAGAAGATGAGCAAATCCAAGAAGAACGTCATCGATCCCGACGAGATCGTGGCGACCTATGGCGCCGACACTGCCCGCTGGTTCATGCTCTCGGATTCGCCGCCCGAACGCGACGTGCAGTGGACGGAGGCCGGTATCGAAGGCGCCGGCCGCTTCCAGCAGCGCGTCTGGAAGCTGGTGATCGACACCGTGGCGCTGCTCGCCAAGGGCGAGGCCGGCGACAACGACGAGGGCGTCAGCGCCCTGCGCAAGGCCACGCACCGCGCCACCAAGGAAATCGGCGACGCCATCGAGGGCCTGCGCTTCAACCGCGCCGTGGCCCAGATCTATGAGCTCACCAATGCCCTCGCCAAGTTCGTGCAAGCCAATGGCGAAAAGGCCAGCGCTGCCCAGGCTGCCGCGCTTTCGGAAGGCGTCGAACGCCTGGTGCTGATGATCGCCCCGATGATGCCGCACCTGTCGGAAACCTGCTGGGCCGAACTGGGTAAGCAAGGCCTCGCCTGCGACGCGCCCTGGCCAGCCTATGAAGATCGCTACCTCGTCGACAACGAAGTGGTGATCGCCGTGCAGGTCAACGGCAAGCGCCGCGCCGAGCTGACCCTGGCCAAGGGTGCTTCCCGTGAAACAGTGGAAGCGGCCGTCTTGTCACTGGAGCCGATTGCCCGCATGCTGGAGGGCAATGCGCCCAAGAAGCTCATCATCGTGCCCGATCGGATCGTCAATGTGGTCATCTAAGCGCGCCGCCCGCAACGCATTGGTATCGCTGGCGTTTCTGGCGCCGACCTTGGCGCTTGCGGGCTGCACGTCCTTCGCACCGGTCTATTCGGACGTGGCGATGGCGGAGGCGAAATATGCCTTCAACTTCGCTAAACCAGTCAGTCGGCTCGACCAGATCGCCTACCAGGAACTGGCGCTTCGCTTCCCCGGCGGCACGCTGGATTCCCCGACGCTAACTGTAAGCATCGGCGCCAGCAGTCGAGGGCTGACACGTTCGGCAACGGTTAATCCGGTGACTAATTACGAGGCGATAGCCAACGGCACCGCGACGATCACCGATGCCAGCGGAAAAAAGCTCTTCAGCGCCACGCGTTCGGCTAGCACGGGCTACCAGACCAACGGCCAGGTCTTTGCGGATACCGAAGCCTTCCGTTCAGCTTCCGAACAGGCGGCACGCGATGTCGCCGAAAGCCTACGCCTCGCCATTCTAGCCGGCTATAAAGGCCAGTTGCTCGCCCCTGCATTAAAATGACCGCCCTGAAGGCCCACGAAGTTGCCCGCTTCCTCACCCGCCCTGACCTCACCGAAGGGATATTTTTGGCCTATGGGCCGGATACGGGGCTTGTGCGCGAAACGGCGCAAACGCTTGTGCGCTACTTTTCAGGCGAGAAGGGCCAGGGAACCGAGGTCGTGACCTTTGAAGGCAGCGAACTCGATGCCGATCCTTCGCGCCTGGCTATCGAGGCACGCACTCCCTCGCTTTTCGGCGACAAGCGCATCATTCGCGTACGCGGGGCCGGTAAGTCGCTGGTCATGACCCTGACCGAGATCCGCGATGATCCGCAAGGCGCCATCGTCATTCTCGAAGCTGGCAATCTCACGCCGAAGGACGCGCTACGCGCTTTGGTCGATGCCGCCAAGTTCGGCCGTTCGTTACCGTGTTACGCCGACAGCGACGAAACGATAGCAGCACTCATCCGCGATACCTTCTCAAAGAACGGCATCCGCGCGGACAACGACGCCATTTCGACGCTGCGCGAGGTTCTGGGCAATGACCGCGAAATCACGCGACGCGAACTGGAAAAGCTCGTGCTTTATGCTGCGCAAAGCAAGGTGTTGACCGAAGAGGACGTCATTACCCTTTGCGCTGACAACGCCGCACTCGTCATCGACCAGATCGCCGACGCCGCCGGAACCGGTCACGCCCAGAAGCTTGAGGACGCTATAAACCGCGCAATCGGCAATGCGGTTGATCCGCAGCGATTGCTCGCCACGGCGCTCATTCACTTTAACATGCTCAGGCGACTACGTGCTGAAGTGGATACCGGTCGGTCAGTACGCGATGTGCTCGACAATACGAGACCCAAGCCTCATTTCTCGCGCCGCGCAGCGATCGAGCAACAAGTAAGGCTCTGGAACGATACAGCCCTGGCCAATGCCTGCGAGCGACTACAGGTCATGACCGGCGAAAGCCGACGCAAATCCGGTCTGGCCGAAACGCTTTTTCGACGGACGATGCTAGCACTATGCATGGTCGCCGCTGACCGTTAGCTAACAAGAAACACGAGCCTTGTAGCCCGCGTTTCACGTGAAACTTGCGCTTAAGTCCCTGAAATCAGAACGATTCCCGTATGCTGAGCCGTGAGCAGATAGAATCGAGCTGCTCAAGTGTGCGGTAGCGAATCTCAAGCTTTCCGCCAGTCGGCGAGTGGTTGATCGTGACCGCCAATCCCAACTGATCGGAAAGCTGTTTCTCGATCGCACGCGTATCCGCATCCTTCTCGGCCGGTTGCGATGCCGGTCGTTTGCGCGGCTGCACGGCGTCGCGTTGGCTGAGGGCTTCGGCTTCGCGCACCGATAATCCGCCACCAACAATCTGGCGCGCCAGGGAGGCAGGATCTTCGGCAGTGATCAGCGTGCGAGCATGGCCGGCGGTGAGTTCACCGCGGGCAAGCATATCGCGGACGTCATCCGGCAGGCGCAGCAGGCGCAGCGTATTGGCAACGTGCGAACGGCTCTTGCCGATCACCTGCGCTAGATCCTGCTGGGTATAGCCGAACTGATCCATCAGCTGGCCATAGCCCATTGCTTCTTCAAGCGGACTGAGATCGGCGCGCTGAACGTTCTCGATGATGGCGAGTTCGAGCGCTTCCTTGTCGTCGACATCGCGGATGATAACGGGGACATCATGCAGCCCGGCCTTCTGGGAAGCGCGCCAGCGGCGCTCGCCGGCGATGATCTCGAAGATGTTCGGATCATTGGTCGGACGCACCAGTAACGGCTGCATCACGCCCTTTTCGCGGATGGAATTCGTCAGGTCCTCGAGCTGGTCCGGATCGAAGTCGCGGCGCGGATTGGCACGGTTGGCGACGAGAAATTCCACCGGTAGGCGCTTGCCGCCGGATGAGGATTCAGCGACTCGGGCGCCCTCAAGGGTCGCCATGTCGCCAATAAGCGCTGCAAGGCCTCGGCCGAGACGGGAGGGTTTGTCGTTCATGGTCCCAAAAGACTCCTGTCGTTAGGCGGCCGCGAGACGCCGTTCCCGGCGGATCACTTCGGTGGCGAGGCGCAGATACGCCTGGCTGCCGGCGCATTTGAGATCGTAGAGCAGCGCCGGCTTGCCATAGGACGGTGCCTCCGAAAGCCGCACATTGCGCGGAATGACCGTATCATAGACCAGCTCGCCCATTTCCTGGCGAACGTCGGCAAGCACCTGCTCCGACAGGTTATTGCGGCGATCGAACATCGTCATCACCACACCCTGGATGGAGAGGCGCGGATTGAGAGTCGAACGAATCTGCTCGATCGTCTGCAGCAACTGGCTAAGGCCCTCAAGCGCGAAGAACTCGCACTGCAGCGGCACCAGCACGGCGTCAGCCGCCACGAGCGCATTGATCGTGAGAAGGTTGAGCGAGGGCGGGCAATCGATCAGAACATAGCTGACCGGCCTGCCGTCGATGGTGAGTTCGTTGATTGCCTTGAACGCATCGCGCAGCCGGAAGGCGCGGTCGGCATGCGCGGCTATGGTCAGCTCGACGCCGAGCAGATCGAGTGTCGAGGGTACGATGGCAACGTTGGGAACGCTGGTCATCACCGAGGCCTCGGCAATGCGCGCCTCGCCGACCAGCAGATCGTAGCTCGAAATCTCGCGATTAGCGCGGTCAATGCCAAGGCCCGTCGAGGCATTGCCCTGCGGGTCTAGGTCGATGATCAGCACGCGCTCGCCGACGGCGGCCAATGCGGTTGCCAGGTTAATCGCGGTGGTGGTTTTGCCGACGCCACCCTTTTGGTTGGCGAGTGTCAAAATGCGGGGAGCCAAGGCGCCCTCCAGGATAATTGCCGCTAACTATCTGTCTTTTCGGCTCAAATTGCTGAGCTCAAGCAAGACACCGTTCGGGTCGGTATCGCTCCTGGTTACTAGCACGTTAAAGGCGTAGCGGGTACTGGCTTGTTCGATCTCTTCAACATGTTCCCTGCCCTTGTGCAGGATGGCGCGCGTATTCGGGCCAAAGAAGGGCAGCATCAAGCCACAGAGGACCTCGAGATTGGCAAGAGCACGGGATGTGATGACGTCCGGAACAAATGTTTCACGTGGATCAATTTGCTCGATTCTCCGGGATTCCACCTTGGTGTCCAGCCCAAGCTCACGAGCTACCGTCCTGAGAAAGCTGACCTTTCTCTGCGTGGGCTCAACCAGGAGGTAGCGGACCCTACCCTTGAGAGCTGTCGCCAGAGGGATAGCGGGAAAGCCTCCGCCGCTGCCCAAGTCGAGGAATTTTGCATCCTTCTCAGAAATCTTGGTCAGAGCCTGCAGGCTATCCGCCATGTGGCGGCTCCAAAGCTCGGTCAATGTTTCACGTGAAACAAGATTCTGAATCCTCTGCCATTTCCTCAGCAGATCAGCATAGGATTCCAGGTCTTTGGCAACGGATTCCACGTCGCGGGTAAGGAGATCGGCATAGGGTGCGACTGCAGCTACGGCTTCCTGCGACGTCATCAGCTGGCCTTCGCCATGCCACCGCGTCGAATCACCGACAGTAGGAGAGTGATTGCAGCGGGGGTCACCCCATCGATGGCCTGTGCTTGCGCAATGGTCGATGGCCGATGCGTGGCGAACTTCTGCCGCAGCTCCATCGAGAGGCCGGGAATGGAATGATAATCCACCCAGTCGGGGATAGCACGGCTCTCATCGCGCTTCACCGCTTCGATATCGGCGCGCTGTCGATCGAGATACACAGCGTACTGCGCATCGATCGACAATTGCTCCAGAATCGGGGCCGGCAGCGCGGCGATTTCCGGCCAGGCCCGGGCAATGTCGGCGATCTCGACATCAGGATAGGACAGGAGATCGAAGGCACTGCGAGCCTTGCCGTCGGCATTGACCGCAAAGCCGGCCTTGCGAGCTTCGGTCGGCGTAGCCGACAACGACCTGAGGAGGTCAAGTCCCTTGACGAGCTGATTTCTCTTGATTTGATAAGCACTTGCGCGCTTTTCGCCGACCAGACCGGTTTCCATACCAAGCTTCGTGAGCCGCTGATCTGCATTGTCAGAGCGCAGGTGCAGACGGAACTCCGCGCGCGAGGTAAACATCCGGTAGGGTTCGCTGACGCCTCGCGTGACGAGATCGTCCACCATCACGCCAAGATAGCTTTCCGTGCGTGACAGCACGATTTGCGCGGCGCCCTTGGCGGAAAGTCCGGCATTGGCGCCGGCCAGCAGGCCTTGGGCGCCAGCTTCCTCGTAGCCAGTCGTGCCGTTGATCTGGCCGGCTAGGTAGAGACCGGGCAGACGCTTGAGCTCAAGCGTCGCCTTCAACTCGCGTGGATCGACATGGTCATATTCGATGGCATAACCCGGACGGAAGATGACCACGTTCTCAAGACCCGGCATTGAGCGCAGGAAGGCTTCCTGCACGTCGGCGGGCAGTGACGTGGAGAGGCCGTTCGGATAGATGGTGGGATCGTCGAGGCCTTCTGGTTCTAGGAAAATCTGGTGGCTGTCGCGATCGGCGAAGCGGACGATCTTGTCTTCGATCGACGGGCAATAACGGGGGCCGCGGCTCTGGATGCGACCCGAATACATAGCCGAACGATGGATGTTTTCTGCGATGATCCGATGCGTTTCCTCGGTGGTCCGGGTGATGAAACACGACACCTGCGGCGTTGTGATGGCGTGCGTCAGCGCCGAGAAGGCTTCCGGCGGGTCATCGCCCTGCTGTTCCTCGAGGATCGAAAAGTCGATCGAGCGGCCATCGAGACGCGCCGGCGTTCCGGTCTTGAGACGTCCGAGCCGTAGGCCGAGAGCTTCGAGACGGGTCGAGAGACCAAGGACCGGCTTTTCGCCGAGTCGGCCAGCTGGCGTGGTTTCCTCACCACGATGGATGAGGCCTCGTAGGAACGTGCCGGTCGTGAGAACGACGGCTTTTGTGGAAAAGGTCCGGCCGTCAAGAAGCTTGACGCCGGTAACTGTGCCATTGGCAACGATGAGATCATCGACTTCGCCTTCGATGACTTCTAGGTCGGCCTGGGCGGAAATCGCCGCCTGCATGGCCTCGCGATAGAGCCTGCGGTCAGCCTGGGCGCGCGGACCGCGAACGGCAGGTCCCTTGCGACGGTTGAGAACACGAAACTGGATTCCGGCGAGGTCTGCAACGCGACCCATGAGGCCATCGAGAGCGTCAATTTCGCGGACGAGATGTCCCTTGCCCAGACCACCGATGGCGGGGTTGCAGCTCATCTCGCCGATAGTGGCAAACTTGTGGGTGATGAGCGCAGTGGGAACGCCCAGACGCGCCGACGCAGCCGCAGCCTCGCAGCCCGCGTGTCCACCCCCCACAACGATGACGCCGTAGTCACTCATGATCTTCTCCGGAAGCCGGCGGTTTAGGGCATTGTTTCACGTGAATCAATGCCAGTGCGACCACAGGCATGTGGCCGCGATTGTTTCACGTGAATCATTTCCCGATACAGAAGGCGGCAAACAGCCGATCCAGCACCATCTCGGTGTCGATCCGACCGAGCAACCGCTCAAGAGCCATACCTGCAAGCCGGAGGTGTTCGGCCGTGATCTCGGAGGCCTCAAGTTGCGCATTGGCGGCCTCCACCTCAGACAACGCGGCGCCCAGCCCCTGTCGATCGCGCTCGCGGCTGACGAGCGAGGTTTCGCCCTGACCCGCTAAGTCCTGAGCGAAGTGCAAAAGGCGCGCCGTAAGCGTATCGAGACCGTCACCTGTCCGGGTCGAGATCGAAAGATCACCAATGCCAGGAGCCAGATCAGCTTTAGTCGCCACCCGCCAGATCGGTGCTGAGGTAGCTGGGAAATCGATCGCGGCGCCGTCCGGCGCCTGAAGCCACAACACGAGGTCGGCAACTTCGAGCTCCGCCCGGGCGCGACGCACGCCTTCCGCCTCGGCCTTGCTGTCCGTCTCCCGCAGACCCGCCATGTCGACGATAACGACGAGTTGGCCGCCAAGGTCGATGGCCACGTCCCGTACATCTCGGGTCGTTCCTGGTTCGTCGGTGACAATGGCGAGTTCAGATTTTGCCAGCGCGTTGAGAAGACTGGATTTTCCGGCATTCGGCGCGCCCGCCAGCGCTACGCGGACGCCCTCACGAACGATCCGTCCGCGACTAACGCTTTCCAATGCCGCCTCAAGTTCGCCCTTGAGCGTCTGAAGCGACATCGAAAAATCGGGGGGCAGGTCGTCCGAAACATCGCCCTCGTCGGAAAAGTCGAGGCGCGCTTCAATTTCGGCGCGCAGATCGAGCAGAGTTTCTCGCCACGTTCCGAGCTTATCGGAAAGCCCGCCAGCGGCACGGGCGACGGCCTGGCGGCGCTGACTTTCGGTTTCGGCTTCAAGTAGATCACCCAAACCCTCGACTTCGGTGAGGTCCAGCTTGCCATTTTCGAAGGCACGGCGGGTAAACTCGCCGGCTTCGGCGAGACGAACGCCTTCGATGTCGGTGAGGGCCCGCAGTATGGCACGAACTCCGGCGGGAGAACCGTGCACCTGGAACTCGGCGCAGTCTTCGCCAGTAAAGCTATGGGGAGCAGGGAAAAAGACCAAAAGGCCAGAATCAAGGACTTCGTCCTTGAACCTAAACTCGGTGAGGTGGAGAAAGCGAGGTTTAGGCAGTGCACCGCGCAATTGCTGGACGATTTCGGGCGTTGCGGGGCCGGAAAGGCGGATGACCGCAACGCCCGAAGGCAGGCTGCCCGTCGAGAGGGCGACAATGGTATCGCCTTCACGCATGGGCGAAAGAGCCTCTTAGGTGTTCATGGACTCGAAGAATTCGCCGTTGGTCTTGGTCTGGCGAATCTTGTCCATCAGGAATTCCATCGCATCGATCGTGCCCATGGGCGTCAGGATGCGGCGGAGAACGTACATCTTCTTGAGGATATCGGGCTCAACCAGCAATTCTTCCTTACGGGTACCCGACTTGGTGATGTCGAGCGCCGGGAAGACGCGCTTGTCGGCGACCTTGCGATCCAGGATGATTTCTGAGTTACCGGTGCCCTTGAACTCTTCGAAGATCACTTCGTCCATGCGGCTACCGGTATCGATCAGCGCGGTTGAGATAATGGTCAGCGAACCACCGTCTTCGATGTTACGCGCGGCGCCGAAGAAACGCTTCGGGCGCTGCAGGGCGTTCGCGTCCACGCCACCTGTCAGCACCTTGCCCGAGCTTGGCACCACGGTGTTGTAGGCACGACCCAGACGCGTGATGGAATCGAGGAGGATGACGACGTCGCGCTTGTGCTCGACCAGGCGCTTGGCCTTCTCGATCACCATTTCGGCGACCTGGACGTGGCGGCTGGCAGGTTCGTCGAACGTGGAGGAAATCACCTCGCCCTTCACCGAACGCTGCATGTCCGTCACTTCTTCGGGACGCTCGTCGATGAGGAGGACGATGAGGTAGCACTCGGGGTGATTGGTCGCGATTGACTGTGCGATATTCTGCAACAGCACGGTCTTACCGGTACGCGGCGGCGCAACTATGAGCGCGCGCTGACCCTTTCCGAGCGGAGCGACCAGATCGAGCACGCGAGCCGAACGATCCTTGATGGTCGGATCGGGCAGTTCCATGCGCAGGCGCTCGTCGGGATAGAGCGGCGTCAGATTGTCGAAATTGATCTTGTGGCGGACCTTTTCGGGGTCCTCGAAATTGATGGTGTTGACCTTAAGCAGCGCGAAATAGCGCTCGCCTTCCTTAGGGGATCGGATCTGGCCCTCGACCGTATCACCGGTGCGCAAAGAAAAGCGCCGGATCTGGGAGGGGCTTACATAAATGTCGTCAGGACCAGGAAGGTAGTTCGCGTCGGGGGAGCGAAGAAAACCAAAGCCATCGGGAAGGACTTCGACCACGCCTTCGCCGGTGATATCTACTTCCTTGGCCGCCAATTCCTTGAGGATGGCGAACATCAATTCTTGCTTGCGCATGGTCGAGGCGTTCTCGACCTCATGCTCCTCGGCGAATGCAAGCAATTCTGCCGGGGACTTGGCCTTAAGCTCGCTGAGCTTGAGATTCTGCATACGGGATGGCCCTATGGGACAGTCGGTGGGATTTTAGAAGGAGGGGAAACACCGCGGCGGCGGCCAGGCTCGGGCCGGACTCAGTGGGTGAGTGGCATTTAGTTAGCGAAAAGCCTCGTCAGATTCAAGGCTTTTGCGAACGCCGCCGGGATTCACGTGAAACAGGAAGGCGAAAAGCCCTTCGATCAGAAGGGCTTCACGATAACCATGATGACGATGACAATCATCAGAAGCGTGGGCACTTCGTTGATCATCCGGAAGAATTTCTGCGGCTTGACGTTGCGGTCCTCACGGAAGGCTCGAAGAAAACCGCCCATCCAGCCGTGATAGCCAGAAAGCGCAATCACGAAGACGGCCTTTACCCAGGGCCAGCCAGACGACCAATCCACCATGCCGTTGAAGACCATGATGAGGCCGAAGATCCAGCTGGCGATCATGGCTGGGGTCATGATGCCGCGATAGAGGCGCCGCTCCATGACCTTGAAGGTTTCGGACTGGACCGAGCCCTTTTCTGCTACCGAGTGGTAGACGAAAAGCCTGGGCAGATAGAGCGAGCCGGCCATCCAGGCGATGACCGAGATCACGTGCAACGCCTTGACCCATTCCATGGCTTAGCGACCTTTCACGATGTCGATGAGGCGGGCGACATGGTCGATCGGCGTTTCCGGCACGATGCCATGACCCAGATTGAAGATATGGGGGCGCCCGGCAAGGCCTGCGATGATCTCCCGCGCCCGGATTTCCATCTGTTCGCCGCCGGCAACGAGGCGCAGCGGATCGAGATTGCCCTGCACGCCGAGCGTCCTGGGCAAGACGGAGTCGGCAAAGCCTGTCGGCATCGAATAGTCGAGGCCGATGGCATTCACCTGGGTCGCCTCGGCATAGGCGGCGATCATGCCGGCCGCGCCGCGAGGGAAGCCGATGATGGGTGCGTCGGGAACCTGCGCGCGCACGCCGGCCACGATGCGCGCGTTCGGCTCGATCACTTGAGAACGGAAAGCCGCTTCATCAAGGTTGAGTGCCCAGCTTTCGAAGAGCTGCACGACGTCGGCGCCGGCACGGAACTGGGCCACGAGATAATCGATCGAGGCTTCGACCAGCACATCCATGAGGGCCTTGAAAGCGTCCGGGTGCCTCAGGGCGAAGAGCCGCGCAGGTGCCTGATCTGTCGTGCCGCGGCCTCCGATCATGTAGGTCGCCACGGTCCAGGGAGATCCGCAGAAGCCAATAAGCGTCTTTTCAGGCGCCAATTCTGCCTTGACGCGTGAAACGGTCTCCAGCACCGGCGCCAAGGCCGCGACCACGCCTTCGGGCTTCAAGGCACTTATGCCATCAACGCCCAAAGGATCGAGCCGCGGGCCTTCGCCCGTTTCAAAGCCCACTTTCTGACCAAGGGCATCAGGGATGACCAGGATGTCCGAAAACAGGATCGCCGCATCCAGATCGAAGCGGCGAAGCGGCTGGAGCGTCACTTCCGTCGCCAGTTTCGGATTGTAGCAAAGATCGAGGAAGGTCGAGGCCTTGGCCCGCGTCTCCCGGTACTCGGGAAGATAGCGTCCGGCTTGGCGCATGATCCAGACGGGAGGACGGTCCTGGCGCTCACCGAGCACCGTCTTCAAAAGCGGCTTGCCGTTGGGAGCTGTACTCAAGGGGAGACACCCCTTCCCTTCAAAGAAGAGAATCTTCTCTTTTGTATCTTCATTATCATAGCGGTGTTTAACCCCAATTCCTCCCCGTCCACAACCGCAAGTCTGGTGACGAAAGCGCGCAGGAAAACTTGTAAACGAAGTGTTAACAGCGCTCTGGGAGAAGGTGCAAAGTCCGCACAAACCGGCCGGGTTAATGAAGTGTTAACGGGGTTCTGACGCCTGGACGACGAATCTTGACCTGGGGATAATCGGTGAATCGTTCTGCCATCGCCAAAACCCATTTTCCACACTCTTACCGGTTTTGGTTCGAAGGCTCCCGGACGAGGTTCATCTGGGGACGAATTTGGGGACGAGGTGGATAAAAACGGCTCTCACCCGAAATGATGAGTCATTTTCACCGCTTGCCGCTTGTGGCACTGAGAACAGTGTGGAAAAGCTCTCAGCCATGCTGATCCTTGCCTCTCAGTCACCCGCCCGAAAAGCCCTGCTTTCCGGGGCCCGCGTTGCCTTCGATGCTCGTCCTGCCCTGATCGACGAACGTCGTCTCGAATCTGAGGCGGTTGCGAATGGCGCCGACGCGGAAAGCGTTGCGCTGCTGCTCGCTCGTGCCAAGGCACTAGCCGTCGCCAACCAGTCGCCCGGTTCGATCATCATCGGCGCCGACCAGACCCTGGCTTTAGGTGAAACGCTGCTGCACAAGCCCGACACGATGGAAGCAGCGGCCGAACAACTCAGCCACCTCAAGGGTAAGACGCATCGTCTTCATGCCGGCGTGGCACTGGTCCGTGGCGAAAAAGTGCTTTGGGAACACGTTCAGAGTGCCGAACTAACCATGCGTGATTTCTCGGATGCAGAGCGCGAGGAAGTTCTGGCGCTTGAAGGCGAGGACGTTCTCTCCTCGGTCGGTGGCTATCGGCTGGAGGGGCCGTCAGTACGACTCTTCGAATCGATCTTGGGGGACTATTTCACCATATTAGGCTTGCCACTGCTGCCACTGCTCGCCGCGTTGCGCACCCATGCACCGCAATATCTCAAGGGGGCCGAACGGTGACCAAGGCTTTCGTTATCGGCCATCCGATCGCCCATTCCCGCTCGCCGCTCATTCATGGCATCTGGCTCAAGGCCTATGGGATCGATGGCAGCTACGAAGCCATCGATGTAGCGCCGGACGCGCTGTCCGAATTCGTGGCGCAGCTTCGGGCTGGCACCTTTGCCGGCGGCAACGTCACTATCCCTCACAAGGAAGCCGTTTTCGCGCTCTGCGATGAAGTTGATCCGTTGGCTCGGCGTATCGGCGCGGTCAATACGCTGGTCGCCAGGAATGGTCGCGTTTGGGGCACGAATACCGACTATCTAGGCTTTCTCGGCAATCTGGATCAACAGGCGCCGGGCTGGGATCGCGATCTGAGCGAGGCTGTTGTTCTCGGTGCAGGTGGCGCGGCGCGGGCAGTGCTCGTGGCATTGGCTGAGCGCGGGTTGAAGCATATCGCCATTCTCAACCGTACCGTCGACAGGGCACGCGACCTTGCCGCCGAAATGGGTGCGCAGTTTTCTGGTCATGCCCTTTCGGAATTCTCTACGCTGGCTCCGACCGCAGGGCTGGTCGTCAATACCTCTTCGATCGGCATGCATGGCAGCCATTTCGAAGATCTCGATCTGGGTCTGCTATCCCAGGCAGCCTTGGTCACGGATATTGTCTATACGCCGCTTGTCACACCGCTCCTCGCCGACGCCCGAGCACGAAATTTGCGGAGCGTCGACGGACTTGGCATGTTGCTGCATCAGGCAGTGCCGGGATTCGAGGCGTGGTTCGGCGTGAGGCCGGACGTGACGCCCGAATTGCGGGCGGCTGTCGAGAAAACGCTGGATCACTAGGCACATCATGCTGCGCCTCGGCCTTACCGGTTCGATTGCAACAGGAAAATCGACGACGCTCAAGGCATTTGCCGATCTGGGCGTGCCGGTCTTTTCGTCCGACGATGCTGTGCACGAGCTCTACGCTGGTGCGGCAACAGTTCCGGTTGAAAGGGCATTTCCGGGGGTCGTTCGGGATGGCGTCATTGATCGGGCGGAACTGAGTCACCAACTCCTGGCTCGACCCGACAGGTTGCGTGAACTCGAAGCCATCGTTCACCCGCTTGTGCGCGACAAGCTGGCTGCATTCCTTGATTCTGCACGAGAATCGGGGGCTAAGTTGGCAGTAGTCGACATCCCGCTTCTCTTCGAAACCGGGTTCGATTATGGGCTCGACCGTATAGCAGTGACCTGGTGTGATCCGGTCATTCAGCGAGAGCGTGCCCTCAAGCGCCCCGGAATGACCGTGGAAAAGCTCGAGGCCATCCTTGCTCGGCAGATGCCCCAGGCCGAAAAGAAGAAGCGGGCCGACTACCTGTTCGATACCGGCCGCCCAGTCGAGGCGGTGCGGGAAGAGGTAAGGGCCTTGGTTGAACAACTGAACGCAGAGCAATGACGCGCGAGATCGTCCTCGATACCGAAACCACAGGCCTCAACCCGGCAACGGGCGATCGGGTCGTGGAAATCGGCTGCGTCGAGCTCGTCAACCACCTGCCGACCGGCAAGAACCTGCATCTTTACATCAATCCCGAGCGCTCGATGCCCGAAGAGGCTTTTCGAGTGCACGGGCTTTCCGATGAATTCCTTTCGGACAAGCCGCTCTTCAAGGAAGTGGCTGACAAGTTCGTCGAGTTCATCGGCGATGCTACGCTTATCATCCACAACGCCGCCTTCGATATGGGCTTCCTCAATGCCGAGCTGGAGCGCACCCAGCGCCCTACGCTCAGAAATGAGGTCATCGATACGGTCATGGTGGCGCGCAACGTCTTCCCGGGCGCGCGGGTGAGCCTTGATGCGCTCTGCAAGACATACGGTATCGACAATTCCCGCCGAACGCTGCACGGGGCTCTGCTCGACAGCGAAATCCTTGCTGAGGTCTATCTCGAACTCATTGGCGGCCGCCAGGTTGGCTTCGAGCTGGTTTCGGAAACACGGATCGAGGTTACGACCACGACCACCGGCTTTGTCGCCGCGGCCAAGCGGACTGTGGCTTTGTCGCCGCGGCTCAGCGAGGCTGAACGCCTGGCGCATGAGGCGTTCGTGGCCACTATGGGGCCGGATTCGCTCTGGGCGAAATATGTCCACAAGGATGAGCCGGAAAGCGCCGTCGCCTAAGTTTGCGCCTTCCCGCGGTCGCGAAAAAAGGCGGACCGGTGTCCCGCTCCGCCTTCATGTTTGACCAGTCTTACAGCACGAACTTGGACAGGTCCGTGTCGATGGCCAGGGCGCCGATCTTGCCGGCGACGTAGTCCTTGTCGATGGTGATGGTCTCGCCGTCCTTGTCCGGGGCCTCGAAGGAGATTTCCTCGACCAGGCGCTCCATCACCGTCTGCAGGCGCCGGGCGCCGATGTTCTCGACGGTGGCGTTGACGTGGACGGCGGCCTCGGCAATGGCGTCGATGGCGTCGGCGGTGAAGTTGAGCTTGACCCCTTCGGTGCCGAGCAGAGCCACATATTGTTTGATGAGGCTGGCTTCGGTGTCGTTGAGGATGCGCACGAAATCATCGTGGGTGAGCGCCTTGAGCTCGACGCGGATCGGCAGGCGGCCCTGCAGCTCCGGCAGCAGGTCCGAGGGCTTGGAGACGTGGAAGGCGCCCGAGGCGATGAAGAGGATATGGTCGGTCTGCACCGGGCCATATTTGGTCGAGACCGTCGTGCCTTCGATGAGCGGCAAGAGGTCCCGCTGCACGCCTTCGCGCGACACGTCGGCGCCGCCGCGCGCGCCCGATGAGGCGATCTTGTCGATCTCGTCGATGAAGACGATACCGTGGTTTTCGACGAGGTCGATGGCTTCGCTCTTGAGCTGTTCCTGGTCGAGCAGCTTGTCGGCCTCCTCGCCCATCAGCACGTCATAGCTTTCCTTGACCTTGAGCTTGCGCTTGACGGTCCGCTGGCCGAGCTTTCCGAGCATGTCGGAAAGGTTGATCATGCCGACATTGCCATTGGGCATGCCGGGGATGTCGAACATGCCGTTGCCCTGGGGCGCGGCGACCTCGATCTCGATTTCCTTGTCGTCCAGCTCATTGTCGCGCAGCTTCTTGCGGAAGCTTTCGCGGGTCGAGTGCGAGGCGGAGGAGCCGACAAGGGCGTCGAGCACCCGCTCCTCGGCATTCTGGTGTGCCTGCGCCTGCACCTCGGTGCGGCGCTTGTCGCGCAACAAAGTGATCCCAGCCTCGACCAGGTCGCGAACAATCTGCTCGACGTCGCGGCCGACATAGCCGACCTCGGTGAACTTGGTGGCCTCAACCTTGACGAAGGGCGCCTGGGCAAGCCGCGCCAGGCGGCGCGAAATCTCGGTCTTGCCGACGCCGGTGGGCCCGATCATCAAAATGTTCTTGGGCGTCACTTCGCGGCGCAGCTCTGGGGAAAGCTGCTGGCGGCGCCAGCGGTTGCGCAGGGCGACGGCCACGGCGCGCTTGGCGTCGGCCTGACCCACGATATTGCGGTCGAGTTCGGAAACGATCTCGCGCGGGGAAAAATTGGTTGCACTCATCTTACTTGTCTCCAGGTGCCTTATCCAGGAAGCGCACCATCAGGTGTTCGTCGACATAGCGACCGTTCACATTGAGCGAGCGGGGCTCGGTGCCGTAGATCGAAAAGCCCGCCTTTTCGTAGAGGCGGATGGCCGGCTTGTTGTGGGCGCCCACGCCCAGGTGCAGTTGCAGCACCTCGTCGCGGGCCTGGTCCACAGCCGTTTCTATCAGCTCGAGCGCGCAGCCCGTGCCCCGAAGGGCCGGTTGCACATAGACCTGGTAGATCCAGCCGCGATGCCGCTCGCGTTCGCCATCGCTCCGAGCATAGGCGAGAATGCCGCCCAGGTCTGTTTCCGCGAAGACGCCGTAAAAGCTCATCTTGCGCAGAAGCGCGGCGAGTTCCGCATCGCTTCTTTGCGCAAAATTCTCAGGGGTGGAGGCGTATGCTTCCGGATGATTGCTCAGGGCTTCGAACCGGATCTTCCGGTAGGCACCGAGATCATGCTCCCCGAGGCGGCGGATCGAATAGGTCACTGCTCGATGCTTTCGAGCGTCACGTTCTCGTTGGTATAGATGCACACCTCCGCCGCGATCTTCATGGCCTTGCGGGCAATAGTCTCGGCATCGAGGTCGCTGTTCTCGAGGAGGGCGAGCGCGGCCGAATAGGCGTAATTGCCGCCCGAGCCGATGGCGACCACGCCATGGTCGGGGGTCAGCACGTCGCCCGTGCCGGTCAGCACCAGCGTATCGTTAGCGTCGGCCACGATCATCATGGCTTCGAGCCGGCGCAGATAGCGGTCGGTGCGCCAGTCCTTGGCCAGTTCCACGGCGGCGCGCATCAACTGGTTGGGATATTGCTCGAGCTTGGCCTCGAGCCGCTCGAAGAGCGTGAAGGCGTCGGCGGTGGCGCCGGCGAAGCCGCCGATGACCTTGCCGCCGGCCAGACGCCGGACCTTCTTTGCCGTATGCTTCATGACGGTGGCGCCCGCCGTCACCTGGCCGTCGCCGGCCACCACGACCTTGCCGTCCTTGCGGACCGCAACAATCGTCGTGCCGTGCCAGCCGGTGAAATCGTCGTTGTTACTCATCTACAACTCCAAAAGGATTTGACCAAAATATTGGGTGCGTGAACGGAAATGCAACGGCAGGCGGGCCATGCCCTTTTCGGCGGGTCGGCAAGCTGTTAGAGAACGCCGAACCCTTTTTCGAGCGATCCTTTCCCGAGCGGTCCCATGCGCCAGGCAGAAATCTCCCGCAAGACCAACGAGACCGACATCTTCGTGTCGGTCAATCTCGATGGTACGGGCCGCCATGCCATGAATACCGGCATCGGTTTTCTGGACCATATGCTCGACCAGCTCTCGCGCCATAGCCTCATCGATATCGACGTCACCGCCAAGGGCGATCTCCATATCGACATGCACCACACGGCCGAAGACGTCGGCATCGCGCTGGGCCAGGCCATTGCCAAGGCGCTCGGCGACAAGAAGGGCATCCGCCGCTACGCCAGTTGCGACCTTGCCATGGACGGCACGCTGACCCGCGTGGCGCTGGACGTGTCCGGCCGTCCGTTCCTCGTCTGGAAAGTAGACTTCACCCGCGACAAGGTGGGTGACATGGATACCGAGCTCTTCCGCGAATGGTTCCAGGCTTTCGCCATGAATGCCGGCATCACGCTCCATGTCGAGACGTTCTATGCCGACAACAACCATCATATCGCCGAAAGCGCCTATAAGGCTCTCGCCCGGGCGCTGCGCGATGCGGTCGAAATCGACCCGCGTGCGGCAGATCGCATTCCGTCGACCAAGGGAACGCTCTAGGCCTGCCCTAGGCTTTTTCCGGTCGGGCTCATAGATAGGAGCCTAGCATGACCCTCTATTCGCTTTTCACCCGGAACGGGGCCGATGGCCCGGACGCGGCGCCGCAAGCCGTGGCCGAGCGTTTTTCCTGGTTCGCCTTCCTGCTGCCGCCCGTCTATGCGCTGGTCCACCGGCTCTGGCTGGCTTTTCTGGGACTTGTCGTCGTCATACTGGCCTTGGGTTTTGCCGGGAGCTGGCTGGGCGGGGACGCCGCGTTCTGGCTCTATGTGTTGATGGCGCTGTGGTTCGGCTTCGAGGCGCCCGCCTTCCGGGCGCGAAAACTGCATCGCCAGGGCTATCTCCATGCCGGCGACACCATCGCCGCCGCCGAAGACCTCGCCCGCATCGACTATCTCAAGAACCGCTAAGTCATGACACAGACCGTCACCATCATCGATTACGGCTCGGGTAATCTCAAATCCGCCGCCAAGGCCTTTGAGCGCGCCGCGCGCGGGACCGAGACCGATATCGTCGTCACCGCCGATGCCGACGCCGTGCGCCGCGCCGACCGCATCGTGCTGCCCGGCGTCGGCGCCTTCGCCGATTGCAAGGCCGGGCTCGAAGCCGTGCCCGGCATGGTCGAGGTGCTCAACGAGCGCGTCATCCGGGGCGGCACGCCGTTCCTGGGCATCTGCGTGGGCATGCAACTCATGGCCGAGGAAGGCCGCGAAAAGGGCGTGCATCGGGGCCTCGGCTGGATCAAGGGCGCCATCGTGCACCTCGAGCCCATCGATCCGACGCTCAAGGTGCCGCATATGGGCTGGAACACGCTGCGCTTCGAAAAGCCGCACGACCTGCTGGCCGGCATCGAGGATGGGCCGGAGGGCCTGCATGCCTATTTCGTCCATTCCTACCACATGGAAATGGGCGATCCCGCCGCACTCATCGCCACGGCCGAATACGGCCAGCGCGTCACCGCCGCCATCGGCCGCGACAACATGTTCGGAACGCAGTTCCACCCCGAGAAAAGCCAGAGGCTCGGCCTCACTTTGATCGGCAACTTTCTGGGTTGGAGCCCAAAATAATGATTCTTTTTCCGGCTATCGACCTCAAGGACGGTCAATGCGTGCGCCTGAAACTCGGCGACATGGCGCAGGCCACCGTTTTCAACGATTCGCCCGCCGAGCAGGCGAGGAGCTTTGAGGACCAGGGTTTCCAATATCTCCACGTCGTCGACCTCAACGGCGCCTTTGCCGGCGAGAGCGTCAATGGCGCGGCGGTGGAAGCCATCCTCGGGGCGGTGAAATTCCCGGTGCAGTTGGGCGGCGGTATTCGCACGCTCGCCCATGTCGAGAGCTGGCTGGAAAAGGGCCTGGCCCGCGTCATCCTCGGCACCGTCGCGGTGCGCGATCCGGCGCTGGTCAGGGAAGCAGCCCAAAAATTTCCCGGTCAGGTCGCGGTGGGCATCGACGCCCGCGGCGGCAAGGTGGCGGTGGAAGGCTGGGCCGAAACCTCCGAGCTCGACGTGGTCGATCTGGCCAAACGCTTCGAAGGCGCCGGCGTGGCGGCGATCATCTATACCGATATCGACCGCGACGGCATTCTGACCGGCATCAACTGGGATTCGACCCTGCATCTGGCGCGCTCGGTTTCGATCCCCGTCATCGCTTCGGGCGGCCTTGCTTCCATGGACGACATCCGCCGCATGACGGAGCCCGACGCGCAGGTGCTGGAAGGCGCTATTTCGGGCCGTGCGCTCTATGACGGGCGAATTGATTCACGTGAAGCATTGGCGTTGCTGCGAGGCGAGCGTGTATGAACCGGGAGCAGCCAGCGCCGAAGAAATTCCCCTGGGCGATCTACTGGCTGATCCTTGCCGCCATCCTGCTCTTCGCGCTCTGGCCGGTGTTTTCGGTGACCTTCGTGTCGCTGGTGGCCGATGCCAATGGCTGTCGGGTGGACGAGGGCAGCGTGCATCCCTGCATGGTGCTGGGCTCGGATTGGGGCGAACTGCTCTATGGCATGGGGGTGATGGGCTGGTTCATGCTCGCCACCCTGCCCATCGGCCTTTTCGCCCTGGGCGGCTGGCTCGTCGCGCTCATCGCCCATCGTATCGCCCGGCGGCGCAATGCGCGCCGGCAAGGCTCATAGACATTGAAAGCAAGGAGTCTGCCCCATGACTCTCAAGACCCGCCTCATCCCCTGCCTCGACGTCAAGGACGGCCGTGTCGTCAAGGGCGTGCAATTCGTCGATCTCATCGATGCCGGCGATCCTGTGGAAGCGGCCATCGCTTATGATGCCGCCGGCGCCGACGAATTGACCTTTCTGGACATCACCGCCTCTGCCGATGGGCGCGAGACGATTTTCGACGTCGTGGCGCGCACGGCCGAGCATTGCTTCATGCCGGTGACGGTGGGCGGGGGCGTGCGCAGCATCGAGGACATCCGAAAGCTGCTGCTCTCGGGGGCCGACAAGGTCTCGATCAATACCGCGGCGGTAAAGGACCCCGATTTCATCGCCCGCGCCGCCGACAAGTTCGGCGACCAGTGCATCGTGGTGTCGGTCGATGCGCGCCGTCGGCTGACCCAGGCCCCGGGGCAGGACAATTCCAACGAGTGGGAAATCTTCACCCATGGCGGGCGCAATCCGACAGGGCTCGATGCCGTCGAATTCGCCGCGCGCATGGTGGAACTGGGGGCCGGCGAATTGCTGGTCACCTCCATGGATCGCGACGGCACCAAATCCGGCTTCGATCTCGAACTGACCCGCGCCATCGCCGACGCGGTGCATGTGCCGGTTGTCGCCTCGGGTGGCGTCGGCACGCTCGATCACCTGGTGGAAGGGGTCAAGATCGGCCACGCCAATGCCGTGCTGGCGGCCTCGATCTTCCATTTCGGCACCTTCACCATCCCCGAGGCGAAGGCGCATCTGGCGCGCAACGGCATCGCCGTGCGGTCCGATCGCGTATCGGGAGAAGGCAAGTGACGCTCGAGGAACTCAACCGGCGCATCGCTGCGCGCGCCTCGGCTTCGCCCGAGGAAAGCTACACCGCCAAGCTCATTTCGCGCGGCATCCAGAAGTGTGCCCAGAAAGTGGGCGAAGAGGGCGTCGAGGCGGCGATTGCCGCCGTGGCCGGCGACCACAAGGGGCTCGTCGGCGAAGCCAGCGACCTCCTCTATCACCTATTGGTCCTATTGCGCGCCGCCGGTGTTTCGCTCGATGAGGTCATGGCGGAACTCGATGGCCGCACCGCCCAGTCCGGGCTGGCCGAGAAGGCCGCCCGCCCCAAGGAGTAGTTCGTGCTGACCGCCCAAGAGACCCTGGACCTCGCCCCCTATCATCGCTTCACCAAGACCGAATGGTCGAAATTCCGCGCCGACGAGCCGATGACGCTGACGGCCGATGACATCGACCGGCTGCGCGCCCTCAACGATCCGATCTCGCTCAACGAAGCCGAAGAGATCTACCTGCCGATCACGCGCCTGCTCTCGCTCTATGTTGAAGCTGTTCAGGGGCTACATCGTGCCTCCAATATGTTCCTGGGCACGACGGATTCCAAAGTTCCGTTCGTGATCGGGGTCGCGGGTTCCGTGGCGGTGGGCAAGTCCACTACTGCCCGCATCCTGCAGACGCTTCTGCAGCGCTGGAAATCCTCGCCGAAGGTTGACCTCGTCACTACCGATGGCTTCCTCTTTCCAAACGCCGTGCTCCAGGAGCGCGGCATGATGGACCGCAAGGGCTTTCCGGAAAGCTATGACCGCGCGCGGCTGGTACGGTTCCTTTCCGAGATCAAGTCGGGCAAGGGCAACGTGCATGTGCCGGTCTACTCGCACCTCGTCTATGACGTCGTTCCGGAAAACGAAATAATCGTCGATCGCCCCGATATCCTGATAGTGGAGGGCCTCAACATTTTGCAGCCGGGCGAATTGCCGAAATCAGGCAGGCCGATCCTCTTCGCCTCCGACTTCCTCGATTTCTCCGTTTATATCGACGCCGACGAGGACGACCTGACGACCTGGTTCCTGCAGCGGTTCCTGAAGCTGCGCGAGACGGCATTTGCTGACGAAAAGAGCTTCTTCCACAAATTCGCGCTGATGAGCGAGGACGAGGCGAAGACCTATGGCAAATGGGTCTGGGAGACTATCAACAGACCAAACCTCGTCGAGAACATCGTGCCGACGCGCGGCCGCGCCGACCTTATCCTGCGCAAGGGGCGCAGCCATGTCATCGAAGAGGTCTTTCTGCGTCGTATCTAGGCGGCGCGTGGATGACCCGTTAGGCTGGCTTCCTCTTGGCTTTCAGAGGCTTGGTTGGACCAGATGAAGACGGCGCTTACCCTTTGCGGGTCGACCCGCAAGGGCTCCTACAACGAAATCCTTCGTCGCTATGTGAGTGACAAGCTGCGGGACGTCGAAGGACTTGAGGTCATCGACCTCGACCTCAAGGATTTCCCGATGCCGATCTTCTCGGAAGATCTCGAAGTGGACGGGCAGACCCCCGAGGCGGCCGGGCGGCTGGCCGAGATGTTCGGCAAGGCCGACGTGGTCCTCATCATCTCGCCCGAATACAATTCCGGCACCACCCCGCTCATTACCAATATGGTCGCCTGGCTCTCGCGCCAGAAGCACGGGCAATGGCGCCATGCCGTGTTCGGGCTGGGTGCGGTGTCTTCGGGCAAATACGGCGGCGTGGTCGGCATCGCGCATCTGCGCGACAGCCTTTCCAAGCTCGGCGCGCTACTGGTTCCGACGCTGCTGGGCGTCGGCCCCGCCTCCGAGGCTTTCGACGAGAACGGCGTGCCGGTCGAGGACGGGGTGCGCAAGAAGGTCGAGCAGATGGTGCGCGAGCTGACGCATTTTTCGCGCGGGGGCATCTGATGGCATTGACCCTCTATATCACCCACCCCGAAGTGGTGATCGATCCCGCGGTGCCCACGCCGCGTTGGGGCCTCAACGCCATAGGCCGCCGTCGCGCCGAAACCTTTGCGGCGCGAAAAATCCTGCCGGAAGACACCGTGTTCTTTGCCAGCACCGAACAGAAGGCCCTCGACCTGGCTGCCATTCTGGCCAGCCCGGCGACCGAAAAAATCCACTCACGACGTGAGTTCGACGAGAATGATCGGTCCTCGACCGGGTTTCTGGCGGGCGAAGCCTTCGAGGAGGCAGTGGTGGCATTGTTCGGGCAACCGGACGTGAGCTATCGCGGCTGGGAGCGGGCGGTCGATGCACAGGCGCGCATCATCGGTGCGGTGCGGCGGGTCGTCGACGAGACGCCGGCAACGACGTCCCTGGTGTTCTGTGGCCATGGCTGCGTCGGCACCCTGCTCAAATGCCATCTGGGTGGTCGCCCGATCCGGCTCGAGGAAGACCAGCGCCGCATGGCCGCGCCGGGCGGTGGCAATGTGCTGGTGATCGACCGGGAACGATGGGGGCTGGTCGCCGACTGGATGGCTATGGAGGACTTTGCGCCTTAAGGCGCTCTCAGGCTTTCCGGGCGAGTTCGGGGCGTTTGCGGTAATCGGCGAAGCCGAGCACATTGCCAGAGGGGTCGCGCGTCTCCACGGTAAAGCCGGTGGCGGTTTCCAACCAGACGGTCGCGTATCCCAGCTTTTCGAGCGTCTTGCGCGTCTCGACCGCATCGGCGACTTCCACCCAGAACTTGCCGCCGCCAGCATCCTCGCCCTGCCGGATGACGAGGCCCGGTTCTTCCCGGCCTATGGCGAACAGCGCCATATGTGCCGCTGCTACCCGGAACTTGAGTTTCAGACCGACGGCCTCGTAAAAGCCGATCGCCGCTTCGAGGTCGGCGACGGTGAAAAGCACGTTGTCTATGCCGAGGGGCATGATGGTCATTGTGCAGCCTTCTCCGTTCTTGTGGATTTCTCGGCGCCGCCGGATGGTGCCCACGGCGTGAGGGCGAAAAGCTCCATGGCGTCCTCGAGGGCGCCGGTGAGGCGGTCGAGTCGGTCGGGGTCGTGATCGACCTGCCGCAGGCGTACGGGTCCCGCGAGCGGCGTCGCCGCTACCAGCTCGGCGCCTTCCGGCGTGATGGCCACGAGCCGCGCCCGCTTGTCCTTGGCGTCGCGCCTGACGGTGCACAGGCCCTTGAGGCGCAATTCGTCGATCGACTGACCCAATGTCGCCGGATGCATCACCAGCGTCTTGCGCAGCGCCGCCAGCGGCAATTGCGGGCGCTCGGCGAGAATGCGCAGCACCGCCAGCTGCAGCCCAGTAAGGCCAAACTGCTGCTTGAGGTCGAGATTGAATTTCTCCATCGCCCGCTCAAGACGAATCCAGGCGACGATGGCGGATAGGGCTTGTTGTTGCATGGCGGTCTTATGACGTCATAGTATCCCGGCTGCAAGGGCGATTTTTGCGGCGCGATTCGCACTTGCCCTTGTGGCGGATCACCTAATGTGCGAGGGAGCCGGAACACGCCCCACATGGAGAATCTGCCGATGACCGGAACGTTGATCGTCGCCCTCGACCTCGACTCGCGCACCGAGGCGGAACGGATCATCGCCGATATCGGCGATGCGGTGGATTTCTACAAGATCGGCTACCAGCTCTTCTACGGCGGCGACGGCCTTGATCTGGGCAAAGCGCTGATCGCCGCCGGCAAGCGCGTCTTCTTCGATCTCAAGCTGCTCGATATCGACAACACCGTCGAAAAGGGCGCCGCCGCCATCGCCGCCACCGGCGCGCATATGCTGACCGTCCACGCCTATCCGAAAGCCATGCGGGCGGCCCTCAAGGGCACCAAGGGTTCGGAACTCTCCATTCTCGGGGTCACCGTGCTGACCTCGATGGACGACCAGGACGTCCACAATGCCGGCTATGCCCGCGACGCGGCGGGGCTGGTGGCGCTGCGCGCCGAAGATGCCAGGGAGGCCGGGATCGGCGGGCTCGTCTGCTCGCCCAAGGAAGCCGAGCTGGTGCGCACCATTGTCGGCCCGAAACTCTCCATCGTCACGCCGGGCATCCGGCCGAGCTGGGCCGAGCACGGCGACCAGAAGCGCGTTTCCGGCCCGCGCGCCGCGCTCGATGCCGGCGCCAGCCACCTCGTCGTCGGCCGACCCATAACCGGTGCCGCCGATCCGGCCGAGGCGGCGCGGCGCATTCTTGCCGAAATGGCGGGCGGCACCCGCCTCGCCTGATTGGCATTGAGGCCGGCGGCCTGCTAGAAGCACAGCCGCATTTGTTGTTCGGAGACGAGATCATGGCCGATATCAGGGTAGCCGTCGCAGGAGCAGGCGGGCGCATGGGCGCTGCCAATATCCGCGCCATCGCTGCCACCCCCGGCCTCAAACTCGCTGCTGCCTTCGACCGTCCTGGCTCCCCGTCCATCGGCAAGGACGCCGCCGTGCTGGCTGGGCTTGAGGCTTCAGGCGTGCTTATCACCGACAACGTCGACGTTGCGTTGACAGCGACTGATGCGGTTATCGATTTTACCGCCCCTGCGGCGTCTGTTGCCTTGGCGGAAATGACGGCTGCCAAGGGACTCATCCACATCATCGGCACGACCGGCTGTTCGGCGGAGGATGATGCCGCGATCCGTGCTTCGGGCGCCAAGGGAGCGCGTGTCGTCAAGGCAGGCAACTTTTCACTCGGCCTCAATATCCTTGCCAGCCTCGTCAAGCAGGCTGCCGCCAAGCTCGCCGAATTTGACGTTGAGATCATAGAGATGCACCACAATAGGAAGGTCGATGCGCCATCCGGCACCGCCCTGATGCTGGGCGAGGCCGCAGCAGCGGGCCGCGGGATTTCGCTCGCCGACCATTCGGTGCGCGTTCGCGATGGTATTACCGGTCCTCGCGTGGCCGGCACGATTGGCTTCGCGACGCTGCGCGGCGGTACCGTGATTGGGGATCATACCGTGATCCTGGCAGGCCCTTCTGAACGATTGGAATTGAGCCACATCGCGCAGGACCGGAGCCTTTTTGCCAATGGCGCCATGAAAGCTCTTCTCTGGGTAGCGAGCCAGCAGCCGGGCTTTTACACCATGAACGACGTTCTCGGCCTCAATTAAGGAAATCCTTCATGACCGGTACTCTCATCCTCGTGCGCCACGGCGAAAGCGAGTGGAACCTCAAGAACCTTTTTACCGGCTGGCGTAATCCGGACCTGACTGAAAAAGGCATTGGGGAAGCGCGGGCGACGGGCAGAATCCTCAAGGCCAAGGGCCTCGCGTTCGACCTGACCTATACCTCGGCCCTCAAGCGCGCCCAGCACACGCTCGACCTCATTCTCGAGGAAATGGGCATCGAGAACGTCACTATCGTGCGCAATACGGCACTCAACGAGCGCGACTACGGCGAGCTCTCCGGCCTCAACAAGGACGATGCCCGTGCCAAATGGGGCGAGGAGCAGGTCCATATCTGGCGCCGCTCGTTCGACGTGCCCCCGCCGGGCGGCGAAAGCCTCAAGGATACGGCGGCGCGTACCCTGCCCTACTACAAGGCCGAGATCGAACCCAAGGTTGCTGCCGGCCAGACTGTGCTCATCGCTGCACATGGCAATTCGCTGCGGGCGTTGGTTATGGCTATCGAGGGGCTGACACCGGAGCAGATCCTGAAGCGCGAGATCGCGACAGGGGAGCCGACCGTTTATCAGCTTAATGCTAATGGCGCGCTCAAGGCTCGCGTTTCGCTCTGAGTGCTATGAAGAAGGGGTTGGGGACCCCTTCAACCCCGGCTTGAGATAATGCCGGCTTCCCAGCCCAGGATTGCCCGCTTGCGGGGGACGCCCCAGTGATAGCCGGTGAGGGCACCGGTGGACCCGACAACGCGGTGGCAAGGGACAACGAAGGAAATCGGGTTCGCTCCGACAGCGGCACCAACGGCGCGTGCGGAATTGGGGCGGCCCAGTTGGTTGGCGATGGTGCCGTAGGTCGTGGCCTTGCCGCAGGGAATCGAAAGTAGCGTTTCCCAGACTTTGATCTCGAAATCGGTACCGATGAGGACCACGCGCACCGGCTGATCGACCGACCAACGCGAGGCATCGAAAATCTGCCGTACGAGTGGAGCAATCTTCGCATCGTCACGCACGAATTTCGCTGCCGGCCAACGATTGGCCAGATCCTCGAACGCAGCCTCGACGCTCATATTTTCATCTGCAAAGCCCAGGCCTGAAATGCCATATTCGGTGGCTGTGACTACTGCCGTGCCGAAGGGGCATGGCGCGGCACCCCAGTGCATTGTGAGGCCTTCCCCGCGAGCGCGAAAAGCGCCGGGGGGCATAGCTTCATAGGCGACGAAGAGATCGTGGAGGCGCGAGGTAGAGGACAAACCAACCTCATAGGTGGTGTCGAGCACCGAGCCGTTCTGCCGCAGCAATGACTTGGCATGGTCCAGCGCTACTGCCTGGGCGAAAGACTTTGGCGAGAGCCCACACCAGCGCCTGAAGAGGTCGGTGAGCTGGCGCTCGGTGAGGCCCATGGCACGGGCGAAACGCGGAAGATCGAGTTCGTCCGGGCCGGTTTCGGAGAGATACGCAATGGCGGCGCGTACCGTCTCGTAGTCTGATTGGGGGGAAAGAGTCTGGTGCTGTGTCATAGGGGACAATTTACGCTGCCTCGGCACATTGGCGCGACCCGGTTTTGACCGGACCATTGCACCGCGGAAATGAGTTGGAAAGGCCGGGTGCTATCGACGCGCCCGACGTAATGCCGTTCCGAAGACCTTGGCGAAGCTTGCTTTCTCGGAGGCCGCAAGGAAGGAGCCCAGCTCATAATCTCCACCATCGTTGCGAAGATAGAGTGCCAGGGTCTTTTCGTCATAGTCACGATCGACGATGAGGCGGGTTCGATGGGGGTCGAAAGCTGTGGTCGTCTGCTTGCCCCCAGGGCTTACCTCACGCACTTCGAGGCGATTGGGCCAGAGTGTTACTTCCTCGAAGCGCCGAGTCTGGCGGTTTGACCAACGCAGCGCCAGCCACATACCGAGGACGTCGAGGCCCATGAAGCCAACGATTGGCCAGGCGCCGAGCGAATAGAATACCATCGATGGGATCGCGGCCATGGCTGCGATGACGCCGATCAACACCGTCTGTCCTCGCGCGCTCAGCGAGCGGTACGGGGTCAGCTTGGCTGCGAACAAAGGGTCAGCTTGCGTTTTGGTGATCATGTTTGCATCACTACGGCGACTCAGCAGGTAACGCTTATGCCCCCCAAAAAGATCAAACGACTCCCGGCCGCCGATGTCGAGGCTATTTTTGCCGCGTTCGAGCACGCTAATCCGGAGCCGAAGGGTGAACTCGACTATACCAACCCCTTCACCCTCCTGGTAGCGGTCGTGCTGTCCGCCCAGGCCACCGACGCTGGTGTAAACAAGGCGACGCCAAGGCTTTTTACCTTGGCGCCGACTCCCGAAAAGATGGTGGAACTAGGCGTCGCGGGCATCGAGGACTGCATCCGCACAATCGGCCTCTACCGCAACAAGGCCAAGAACGTCTTCGCGTTGAGCCAGGTACTGATCGACAAATACGAGTCCAAAGTGCCCGACAGCCGCGAGGCGTTAGAGGAATTGCCGGGTGTTGGCCGCAAGACGGCCAATGTCGTTCTCAACATCGCCTTCAAGCAACCGACCATCGCTGTGGACACTCACCTTTTCCGCGTCGGCAACCGCACGGGGCTGGCTCCAGGAAAAACTCCGCTCGAGGTCGAGAAGGCGCTGCTCAAAGTCGTGCCAGACAAATACATGCTTCACGCCCACCATTGGCTGATCTTGCACGGTCGCTACGTCTGCAAGGCCCGCAAGCCCGAATGCTGGCGTTGCATCATCCGAGAATGGTGTCGGTTCGAGCCCAAGACCCCGGCACCCAATAAGCCGCTTCCGAAGGCGAGCTCTCCCAGCCGCCCTTAGCTGCCATATCCGCGTGCCATGGCTGCGGCGAAGGCTGGGATGAGGGCTAGGAGCACTGCCTGGATGCGGAGAAAAAGCCGTGCCCGACCGATTGCTGTCCGCGTGGGTGAATAGCTCGGGTCGGAGACGGCTGCCTTGCGCCACTCAAGAATGGCGCGCGTCGGCGCAATCGAGAGCAATCCGACCAGCACGAAAGCGGTCATCTTGGCCCAGAACATCTGGTTGCTGAGATAGTACCATGGCCCTGCTGCGCCGAAGATCACACGGACGATGCCCACAACCACGACAATGCCGGCGAGCATGCCATAGAGCCGGTCGATCTGCCCGAGCTGGGTAAGTCGGGGGCGGGTGACCCCTTCGCGCAGGAGGAAGAATTCGGCGGCGAAGACGCCAACCAGAGAGAACACGGCAAGATGGTGGGCGATGGCGAGGACTAGATCGAGCATGACGGCCTCCTTGGCGCTGGTGTCTCGAAACGATGAATGTTAACACTGTTATCATCTTGATAATCTGGTATGTGAACGATGTCAACATCAGAGCCCGGGGGCTATCATCACGGCGATTTGCGCCGAGCACTCGTCGAGGCTGGTCTCCGCCTGCTGACCGAGGGCGGAGCCGACAGTCTTGGTTTGCGCGAAGTAGCGCGAGCGGTTGGCGTTTCCGCTTCGGCCCCTTACCGTCATTTCGAAAACCGCCAGGCGCTGTTGGCCGCCGTCGCGCGTGAAGGCTTCCTGCGCTTCGCGGCCGCACTCGATGCCGCCGGGCGCGATGTGCCAGACGCTCAAAGGCTGGAGGCGATGGGCGCTGCCTATGTCGGCTTTTCGCGCGAAAATCCGCAGCTTTTCAGACTGATGTTCTCGCCTGAAGTCAGCAAGGATGCCAATTCGGAGCTGATGTCGGCAGCGAGTACTGCCTATAGATCGCTGGCCGCCTTGGCAGGGGCGGAAAACCCGGAGGCCGAACGCGAGGCCACGGTCGCCACCTGGGCGCTGGTCCATGGGCTTTCCGTCCTATTGCTTGATGATCAGGTACGGCTCAACGACGAGGCGGATCGCGATAGGCTCGTGGCGCGAATTCTCTCCCGCTTCGTGGCAGGTCTGCGCGCTTTGCCCAACGGCTAGTTGCACCTCGGCGGGAAGTCCTTTATCTCCGGCGAGGCTCTTTCTGCACCCTTCGGAGACCTTCTATGGCCGAAACCCGGTACGATGTCCTCACCATCGGCAACGCAATCGTCGATGTGATCGCCAGGAGCGAACCGGGTTTTCTGGAAAAGGAAGGTCTTTCCGAGGGCATCATGCACCTCGTCGACACCGACCGTTCGGCCTATCTCTATGAGCGCATGCCGGCGGACAAGCGCCAGATTTCCGGTGGCAGCGCGGCCAATACGGCTGCGGGCGTCGCCTCGCTAGGCGGCCGTGCTCGCTTCGTGGGCAAGGTCGCCGACGATCCGCTGGGCGATGTTTTCGCTGATGACCTCAATGCTATCGGCGTTGATTATGACACCAGCCGCCTGATGAACGGCGCTGCTACTGCCCGCTCCATGATCCTGCTTTCGGACGATGGCGAGCGGACCATGAACACCTATCTCGGCGCGTGCCATGAACTGACCGAAGCCGACATCAAGGAAGACGAGATCGGCGCTGCTTCCATCACCTATATGGAAGGCTATCTCTGGGATCCTGTGGAGGCCAAGAAGGCCTTCGTTCGCGCTGCACACTACGCGCACAAGCACGAGCGCCCGACCTCGTTCACGCTCTCCGATCCCTTCTGCGTACACCGCTATCGTGACGAATTCCTCGATCTCATGCGCTCGCGCACGATCGACTATGTCTTCGCCAATGTCGAAGAGGTGAAGGCACTCTACCAGACCGATGACCTGCAGGTGGCGGCGCGTGAGATCGCCAAGGACGCTGAAGTTGCCGCCATCACCATGGGCGCCGCCGGCGCCATGGCCATCTGCAATGGCGAAGTGGTGACTGTTCCGGCTTTCCCGGTGGATGTCGTCGATGCGACCGGTGCCGGCGATCTCTTTGCCTCCGGCTTCTTGCTGGCAGTTGCTCGTGGCCAGAATTTCGAAATGGCGCTACGCGCGGGCTGCCTCGCGGCATCCGAAGTCATTTCCCACATCGGCGCACGGCCGGTGCTCGACCTACGCCAACTCGCGGCTGAAAAGGGCCTGGCAGTCTAGAGCACTGGCGGCGTTGTTCGCTGCCCTTCTGTCGCTCCGACGATCTACTGCGAAATTGTAGGATACGGGCGCCTATGCGCCCGCGCCGTCAATTGTCAAAAATATGCTTAAGCTTGGAGAAGAACCCGTTCGAGGTCGGGTTGTTGTCGTTGGTCGAGATCTTGGCAAACTCTTCCAGCAACTCGCGCTGCTTGCGATTGAGGTTCTGCGGCGTCTCGACTTCGAGCTGAACGTAGAGGTCGCCGACATCCTTTGAGCGCAGTACCGGCATGCCCTTGCCCTTGAGACGTACGCGCTGCCCCGGTTGTGTGCCGCCTGAAACCTTGACTTTGGCCCGACTGCCATCGAGCACCGGCACCTCGAACTCGCCCCCCAGCGCTGCTGTCGTCATAGCGATCGGAATGCGCGCGTAGAGATCCGCGCCGTCGCGCTGAAAGAGATCGTGAGGCTTTAGCGAGACGAAAATGTATAGGTCGCCCGGCGGGCCACCGCGCAACCCCGCTTCGCCTTCATTGGCGAGGCGAATACGAGTACCGTCTTCGATACCCTTGGGAATATCGACCGAAAGCTTGCGGTTCTCCTGCCGACGGCCTTGGCCGCCGCAATCTGTGCAAGGGTTATCCATGGTCTGCCCACGACCCTGGCAGGCGGGGCAGGTGCGCTCTATGGTGAAGAAGCCCTGCGCCGCGCGAATCTTGCCGTGGCCATTGCAGGTCCGACAGGTTGATGCGCCAGTGCCAGGCTTGGCGCCAGAGCCATCGCAGGTGGCGCAGGAAACGAGCGTCGGCACGTCGACTTCGACGGTCCGTCCGGCAAACGCCTCTTCGAGGCTGATTTCAAGATTATAGCGCAGGTCCGAGCCACGCAGGCGGGAAGCACCGCCGCGGCGGCCACCACCGCCCATGAAGTCCCCAAAGATGTCCTCGAACATATCGGACATAGAAGAGGCGAAATCGGGTCCAAAGCCGTGCCCGCCATGGCGCCCGGCGCCGCCATTCTCGAAGGCAGCATGGCCGAACCGGTCATAGGCGGCGCGCTTCTGCGGATCCTTGAGCGTGTCGTACGCTTCGTTGATTTCCTTGAATTTATGCTCGGCCTCGTGATCGCCCGGATTGCGATCCGGGTGGAACTGCATCGCCAGCTTGCGGTAGGCGCTCTTGAGCCCAGCTTCGTCTGCGCCCCGCGCTACGCCGAGCACTTCATAAAAATCACGTTTGGCCAAGAAAGCAGTTCCCCGATCGGCTCTCGTGGAGCCAACATCTATTTTGTTACGTCCAGTCGTCCCCGACAGGCAAAGTCCAGCAAATGCGGGCCTTGCGGCGCTGCACTTTAAGAATGGTAAGGCGCCCCGCTCTTATCAAGAGGGGCGCCGGCTATCAACTGTCGGCTGGAAGGGATCGGGAGTTCAAATCTTGCGGCGGCTGGCCGCGAAGGCTTCTACCAGGTTATTGGCCACATGGCTCTGGGCGAACATAGCCTTGTTGACCACACTGCCGAGCCCGAAAAAGCCCTGCGTCACGCCCTCATAGAAGCGGACATCGACGGAAACGCCCTGCTTGTGCAGGGCCTCGCCCAGTAATTCGCCCTCGCTGCGCAATGGATCGATTTCTGCAATAACCAGCGTCGCAGGCGGCAGCCCCTTGAAATCGGTGCGCTCTACGAGATTGAGTCTTGGGTCGGCCGTCTCGGCGCGGCTTTCAAGCAGATGCCGGAAAAACCATTGCATTGTCGGCGTGCCGATGGGTCGGGCTCGTATATTCTCGACATAGGATGGGGTCGACATGTCCACCCCGGCGATCGGGTGGATGAGCACCTGATGGACGGGCATGGCGACGCGCTCGGCATGTGCCTGGAGCGAGATATTGATGGCGATGTTGGCGCCTGCGCCTTCGCCCACTACCGCCGCCTTGCCCGGATCGCCACCGAGGCTTGCGCCTTCCTCGATCAGCCAGAGCCAGACTGCATAGCAGTCATCGTGCGCGGCGGGGAACTTATGCTCCGGGGCGAGGCGGTATGCTGGGGAGACGACGATTGCACCGGTCTTCTTGGCAAGCGCCCGCGGCGTTGCATCGCACTTCTCAGGCGAGCCGACGATCCAGCCGCCATCGTGGATATAGAGGATCATCGGTGGCGTTGCCGTCGCATCCATCATGCGCGAACGATAGACTTTGGCCGAAATCTCGCCTTCCGGTCCCGTGATGACGATGTCGTCGATATCGACACCCTGATCGTCGGACTCACGCCCTGCCCGTTCGAGCACCGTCCTTACCGCGTCTTCGAGTGTCGGCTGACGTCGCGCTTCGGCCGGCAGACAGGCCTCGAGCGACTTGGCGCCCAACTCAACCTGCGCATCGAGCACATGCCGCATGTCGGCATCTGCACGCACCATTGGATTGCCTGTCAGGAACTCGCCCGTTCGGGCGAAGGCATCGCCGATTGTGGAATCGTGAATGGAAGTCATGTCCGCCACCCCGAGACTGTCCGTGCGGGATCGTCTCTCTCAACTGGAAAGGAGCCTTCAAGGTTCCTGCGCAGTTGGGCTGAGTTTGGGCAGGCCCATGGCAGGATCGGGGTAAGATGGTGGCCAGGACGGCAGGTGATTCACGTGAAACCTGATCGCGCGCCCAGAAGAAAAGGGCCGACGCTTGCGCGCCGGCCCCTTCACATCAGGTGTTCAGACCTTAGGCCGACTTCTGGTCGTCGTCCTTGACTTCGGTGAAGTCGGCATCGACCACGTCGTCGTCCTTCTGGCCTTCGCCCGAAGCAGAGGCTTCGGCCTCAGCCTGGCTGGCCTTGTACATGGCTTCGCCCAGCTTCATGGAAACCTCGGCCAAAGCCGCGGTCTTTTCCTTGATCACTTCAGCATCGTCGCCCTCAAGCACACCCTTGAGGCTCGTAATCGCCGCTTCGATGGCGCCCTTATCCTCGGCCGAAACCTTGTCACCATAATCCTTGAGCGACTTTTCGGTCGAATGGATCAGGCTCTCGCCCTGGTTCTTGGCTTCGACGGCTTCGCGCTTCTTCTTGTCAGCGTCGGCGTTCTGCTCGGCTTCCTCGACCATGCGCTCGATATCGGCGTCCGAAAGACCACCCGAGGCCTGGATGCGGATCTGCTGCTCCTTGCCGGTGCCCTTATCCTTGGCCGAAACCTGCACGATGCCATTGGCGTCGATATCGAAGGTCACTTCGATCTGCGGCACGCCGCGCGGCGCCGGAGGAATGCCGGTGAGGTCGAAATTGCCAAGCAGCTTGTTGTTCGCTGCCATTTCGCGTTCGCCCTGGAAGACGCGGATGGTAACTGCGCCCTGGTTATCCTCGGCGGTCGAGAAAGTCTGGCTCTTCTTGGTCGGGATCGTGGTGTTGCGGTCGATGAGCCGGGTGAAGACACCGCCAAGCGTCTCGATGCCGAGTGACAGCGGGGTCACATCAAGCAACAGCACGTCCTTGACGTCGCCCTGCAGCACGCCGGCCTGGATGGCGGCGCCCATGGCGACCACTTCGTCCGGGTTGACGCCCTTGTGGGGTTCCTTGCCGAAGAAGTTCTTGACCGTCTCGATGACCTTGGGCATGCGCGTCATGCCGCCCACGAGCACAACCTCGTCGATCTGCGCAGCGGTGACGCCGGCATCCTTGAGGGCCTGCTTGCACGGCTCGATGGTCTTGGCGATGAGGTCATCGACAATGGCTTCGAGCTTGGCGCGGGTGAGCTTGAGGGTCAGGTGCTTGGGACCGGAAGCATCGGCAGTGATGAACGGCAGGTTGATTTCGGTCTGCGTGGCGCTTGAAAGCTCGATCTTGGCCTTTTCCGCAGCTTCCTTGAGGCGCTGCAGAGCCAGCTTGTCCGAGCGCAGGTCGATGCCCTGCTCCTTCTTGAACTCATCGGCCAGGTAGTCGACGAGGCGCATATCGAAGTCTTCGCCGCCCAGGAACGTGTCGCCGTTCGTCGACTTCACTTCGAAGACGCCGTCGCCGATTTCCAGAACAGAGATATCGAAGGTGCCGCCGCCAAGGTCATAGACCGCGATGGTGCCGGTATTCTTCTTGTCGAGCCCGTAGGCAAGCGCAGCCGCCGTGGGCTCGTTGATGATGCGCAGGACTTCAAGGCCGGCGATCTTGCCGGCGTCCTTGGTGGCCTGACGCTGCGAATCGTTGAAATAGGCCGGAACAGTGATGACGGCCTGCGTCACGCTCTCGCCGAGATAGCTTTCGGCGGTTTCCTTCATCTTCTGAAGGATCATGGCCGAGACCTGGCTGGGCGAGTACTTGGTGCCGTGGACTTCCACCCAAGCGTCGCCATTGTCGCCCTTGACGATCTTGTAGGGGACGAGGTGCTTGTCCTTTTCCACCATCGGATCGTCGTAGCGACGACCGATCAGGCGCTTGACCGCGAAGAGCGTGCCTTCCGGGTTGGTGACAGCCTGACGCTTGGCCGGCTGGCCCACAAGACGTTCGCCGTCGCTGGTAAATGCGACCATAGAGGGCGTCGTCCGTGCACCCTCGGCGTTTTCGATCACTTTGGGATTCTTGCCATCCATCACTGCCACGCAGCTATTGGTGGTCCCCAAGTCGATACCGATTACTTTTGCCATTTGCTTAGCCTCTCTTTCAGCAGACCCGATCTGGAACCCCGTCAAAGGCAGTTCCTTGACCGCTAGTCGGGCCGGGTCCCTACAGATTGCAAAGTGCCCGTTTTGCGGGCCTGGCGCTGATATAGGGGCAAGGGCAAACGCCTTCAAGCATTCGCGAGGAGGAAATACCAGGCGGCGCCGCTTGATTCCAGCGGCGCCGCACGCGGCGACTAGTTATCCGAGAGTGTGTACTCACCCAGCGAGCACAGGTCGATCTCCTCGCGCACGAATTCGCTGCCGTCCTCGAACACGAACTTCATGTCATAGACGCACTGGTTCGAACCGTCGGCGATAGTGACATCGGCCTGGGTGCCCGCTGCCATGACGTCTTCACCCAGCACGTCTTCCTGCCAGTCATCGACATTGGCCGGGGACGTATAGAAATTGGCGATGTTGAACGAGGATGCGTTGGTGAGCGTGAAGGTCAGGTCCTCCGCTTGGGCGGTGGCGGGCATGGCAAGCAGCGCCAGGGCGGCAAGGCCAATCATGATGATGTTCTTTGACATCTTGGATAATCCCCAAAAGCCAGTGCGAAAAGCCGCGCCGGCAGCGTGCTTCTGACCGGTTTCCACCGATTGCGCCAGCACCTGGCGCACCTGGCCCCAGGATTATCGCTCGCCTGCCAAAGCCTCATGCTTTTTTGTCATTGCGCAAATCAACGTGGCCCGATTTGGTGCCTCCGACATGTTGACGCCCGGCACGATCCTCCTCGATGACGCGCGGCCCCAAGGGGCCGCCTCCAGCCTGCTGTTTTCGGCTCCGCGCGACGTATTGGTCGCCTATACTGCGGCCGAAGCCCAGGCCGCGCTTACTCGGCTGGAGACCGCTCGGCGCGAAGGCCTTTGGTCCGCAGGCTATTTCGCCTATGAACTTGGCTATCTCTTCGAGGAGCGTCTCCACCACCTTTTGCCAACGCGTTCGTCCTCACCACTTCTTTGGCTGGGTCTTTACGATGGCCCCGCGGAAGTCGACTCTCGCGTATGGCTGGCCGAGGCTGGCGCGGGTGGCATAGGGCGGGTAGAGGACATTGTGCCCCAGCGCAGCTTTGCCGACTACCGACCCGCTTTCGACAGGGTCAAGGAGCACATCGCGGCCGGCGACACATACCAGATCAACCTCACCTTCAAGGCGCGTTTCAGCTACGAAGGCGGTGCCACAGCTCTTTACCGCCAATTGCGGCAGCGCCAGCCTGTGGCCTTTGGCGCCTTCATCGATTGTGGCGACCATCAGGTGCTTTCGGTCTCGCCCGAACTCTTCATCCAGAACCGGAAGGGCCAGCTTTCCGCTCGTCCCATGAAGGGTACCATGGCTCGCGGTCGTACTTTGGCCGAGGACGAGGCCCAGCGCCGCGCCCTGGCCGCCGACATCAAGAACCGTGCTGAAAACCTCATGATCGTCGATCTCCTGCGCAACGATCTGGCGCGGGTTGCCGAAATGGGAAGCGTCACCGTCACCGATCTCTTCACGGTCGAAACCTACCGAAGCCTCCACCAGCTCACCTCCGGTATCACCGCGCAATTGCGCGAAGAGCTCGGCTTTTCCGAAGTCCTGGCTGCACTTTTCCCATGCGGATCGATTACCGGCGCACCCAAGATCTCCGCCATGGAAATCATCGCAGCCAACGAAACGGGCCCACGTGGCGTCTATACTGGCGCCATCGGCTATATCGCGCCTGATGGCGATTTCTGTCTTTCGGTGGCCATCCGCACCCTCGTGCTCGACGGCAAGGGGAGCGGCGAGATCGGCGTGGGGGGCGGCGTTGTCGCCGATAGCCAGGCCGAGGCTGAATACGAGGAGGCTCTGCTGAAGCTCAAATTTCTGGCACTGGCCGAACCACCTGCGCTCATCGAGACCATCCTTTGGCAGCTCGGCTCGGGCTTTGCGCTCCTTGAGCGCCATCTGGTGCGCCTTGCCGAATCCGCCTCCTATTTCGGCATTCCACTTTCTGACAATGCTGCTCTGACAGCGCTCGAAGAAACCGCATCCGGCTACGAAAGCGATATGCGAGTGCGCCTATTGCTGGATGCCGATGGCACCCTTTCAATCAGCGCAACAGCGCTGCCCCCGCCAGTGCCTACTCCCAGGTCATTTCGCTTCGTCCTGGCGGAAGAGCGTGTCAATTCGGCCAATCCTTTGCTCTTCCACAAGACGACCGCCCGGGCCTTCCTTGATGATCCGCGCAAGGTGGCAGCGGAAAAGCTCGGTGTCGACGAAGTCGTTTTCCTCAACGAGCGCGGCGAATTGACTGAAGGCTCGATCACCTCGCTCTTCCTCGAACGTCAGGGCATGCTGCTGACACCTGCGCTCGATTGTGGCCTATTGCCCGGAACCTTAAGGGCAGAATTGCTGGCCCAGGGCAAGGCGCGCGAGGCCGTGTTGACGCCTGAAGACCTCAGGACTGCGGACGCAATTTTCCTGGGCAATTCCGTGCGCGGCCTCATGCCGGCTCAATGGCTTGGTACCGCCCAGCCCATCGAAATGACATAAAGACCGGGCTTGTTCCCCGACAAGGGAGCGCCCCCGCTACCCAAAGCAAAGGACTGATTTATGCGTATTCTCACCGGCCTCACCATCGCTGCCCTCCTCGCGACGGCCGCTCCGGCTTTCGCTCAGGCGGCGACGGAGACCCCGGCGGCTCCGGCACCGGAAGCCCCGGCTGTGGCCGCTCCCGCCGTGCCTGCCACGCCTGTCCCCGAGGGGGTGACCCCGGAAGCGGACAAGCTTCTGTGGTGCGGCCATGCGCTCAACTTCGCCTCCGGCTTCGCCAAGGAAGCTGGCGATGAGGATGGCGCCAAGACCATGCTCGAAAATGGCGGCAAGCTCATCGAGCAGGGTTCGACCCTCCTCAAGGATCTCGCTCCCGAAAAGCTCGAGGCGGCCAAATCCGTCTATGTCGAGCAGATCAAGCTCGAGTTGGCCGGCACTGGCGAAAATGCCAAGTTCACCTACGACGAGTGCATGACGCTCGTTCAGTAACCAGTTGCTATGGGGGCTCGCAATGGAATTGGACATTAGAGCGGATGATGCCCTGATCGTGGTGGACCTGCAGGTCGATTTCCTGCCGGGCGGTCGCCTAGCTGTGGCCGACGGCGACAGCATCGTCGCGCCCATCGAGGCGCTTGCCGACCGCTTCACCAACGTGCTGCTGACGCAGGATTGGCACACGCCGCACCATATTTCCTTTGCGAGCTCGCATCCTGGACGCCAGCCCTTCGAGCTGATCAACCTGGATTACGGCCCGCAGGTGCTCTGGCCTGACCATTGTGTCATGGGCACCCGCGGAGCCGAGATCGTCTCCCCCGCGCTGCTCGCCAAGGCGCAGCTCGTCCTGCGCAAGGGCTACAACGAGAACGTCGATTCCTATTCCGGTTTCCAGGAAGCCGATCGCAGCACTTTGACTGGTCTTGCCGGCTATTTGCGAGAGCGTGGTTTGAAGCGTCTCTTCATCACCGGCCTCGCCACCGATTTCTGCGTCAACTGGACAGCGCAGGACGCGGCAGCCAACGGCTTTGAGACGATCGTGGTCGAAGACCTGACACGTGCCATCGACACCAACGGCTCGCTGGCGAGCGCCCGTGGCGACATGGACAAGGCCGGAGTCCACAGGATCAGTCAGGCCGAGCTTCTGGTCAGATAAATGAAAGGCCGCGCTGTTCGCGCGGCCTCTTTTCTTTCAGGCGCTCTTGTCGACGCCGCCTTCAGGCGCTTCCCCGATATTGACGATCTTGGGGCCGCCCTTGGAGACGCCCACCATTGCCGGGCGCAGCACGCGGTCGCCAATGGCGAAGCCCGCCTGCACCACCTGCACCACCGTGCCCTCGGGACGCGACGGATCGGGCACTTCGAACATTGCCTGGTGGCGGTGGGGATCGAACTTCTGGCCTTCAGCCTCGATCGGCTTGACGCCGTGCTTGGCCAGGAGTCGCTGCATCTCGCGCTCGGTCATCTCGATGCCTTCGATGAGCGAGATGAGGGTCGAATCGCTCGACTGCCGGGCTTCTGCAGGCAGGCTGGAGAGCGCGCGGCTGAGCGAGTCGGTAGCCGTCAGCATGTCGCGAGCAAAGCCGGCAATGGCGTAGGTGCGCGTATCGGCGATCTCACGCTCCGTGCGCTTGCGCAGGTTTTCCATATCCGCGACGGTGCGCAGCAGTTTGTCCTTGAGATCGGCAACCTCTGCCTGCAGCGCCTCGGAGACATCGACTTCGGGAGTCGTGGCCCCAGCGCCCTCGGTCTTGGCCGTTTCGTCCGGCGCGCCGTGCGCCGTGGTTTCGTCACTGGTCATTACGATTTCCGCATCTGGGTTTGGTCTGTTGCCCCGCATATCGGCCAAGAGCGGGATTTTTTCAACCCTGGCGCGCCTTTCGCGCCATCATGGCCGAGATGACGTTGGCCGTGTAGTCAACAACGGGCACGATACGTGCATAGTTCAATCGCGTCGGCCCGATAACGCCGAGCACGCCCACGACTTTGTCGTTGGCGTCCTTGTAGGGCGAGAGGATCACCGAAGAACCGGAGAGCGAAAACAGCTTGTTTTCCGAGCCGATAAAGATGCGCACGCCCTGTGCGACCTCAGCATCCCCCAGGAGCTCGATTAGGCCGTCCTTGCTTTCCAGCTCATCGAAAAGCTGTCGCATCCGGTTGAGGTCGTCCGATTCCATTGTCGCGTTGAGGAGGTTTGCCCGTCCGCGCACGATCACGGTCGGCAGCGATGAATCCGAAGTGGTCGAAAGCGTCGCCAGGCCCTCTTCGACCAGCTTGCGGGTCAATTCATCTAGCTCGGAAAGCTGCTCGGCGCGTTGCTGCTTGAGCGCCGCCCTGGCTTCGCGCAGCGTCCGACCGACGACGAGATTGGCGAGATAGTTGCTCGCTTGCGTCAGCGCCGAGGTCGTGAGGCCCGGCGGCAGCTGAACGATGCGGTTTTCCACCTGCCCATCCTGCCCGACAAGTACCGCCATGGCCCGGAAGGGATCGAGTCGCACGAATTCGACATGCTTGAGGACGAGGTCGGCCTTGGTGGCGATCACCACGCCGGCTCCATGGCTGAGCCCCGAAAGCAGCTGACTGGCTTCGGTAAGCAGATCTTCGACGCCGCCAGCTTGGGCGCTGCCTTCGATATGCTTGGAGATTTCCTTGCGCTCGCGCTCGTCGACTGCGCCCACTTCGAGCATCGCATCGACGAAAAAGCGTAGTCCCTGCTGCGTAGGCGCGCGGCCGGCCGACGTATGTGGTGCCGCGATCAGGCCCAGCTCCTCCAGGTCCGCCATCACATTGCGTACGGAAGCTGGCGAGAGCGACAGGTCCAGCATGCGCGAGAGGTTGCGCGAGCCGACCGGTTCTCCGGTTTCGAGGTATCGTTCGACCAGTTTCCTGAAAATGTCCTGGCTGCGCGAATTGAGCGCGGAGAGGAAGTCTTCCGAAACTTTTGGCATGCGCGGGGACAAGTGGGCCTTCCGTGTTAACGATCTCTCCTCATTTAAGGGCAAAGCGGTGGTCCGCCAAGCCGCTCAACCTTGTGGTCGCCGCCCATGAGGGTTAAGAGGCGGTTAACGATCCAGTTTCCAGGTGATTTGCCCATGCGCCCTTCCGGACGCGAGCCCTCCCAGATGCGTGCCGTGACCCTCGAGCGCAACATTGCTCCCAAGGCTGAAGGCTCTTGCCTCGTGGCTTTTGGCTCGACACGCGTGCTGGTCACCGCTTCGGTTGAAACCTCGCTTCCCTCCTGGCGCCGCGGTCAAGGCTTGGGCTGGGTCACCGCCGAATACGGCATGCTGCCCCGCGCCACCGGCACCCGTACCCGCCGCGAAGCCACCGCGGGCAAGCAGTCGGGCCGTACCCAGGAAATCCAGCGCCTCATCGGTCGCTCGCTACGCGCCGTGGTCGACATGGCCGCGCTGGGCGAAAACCAGATCACCATCGACTGCGACGTGCTCGAAGCTGACGGTGGCACCCGCACCGCCTCGATCACCGGTGCCTATATCGCCCTCGCCGACGCCATTACCTGGATGAACGAGCGTAAGCTGACCAAGACCAATCCGCTACGCGATACTGTGGCCGCGGTTTCCTGCGGTATCTATCGCGGTACGCCGGTCCTCGATCTCGACTATCTTGAGGACGTGGAAGCCGAAACCGACGCCAATTTCGTCCTTACCGGCTCGGGCAAGTTCGTTGAAATACAGGGCACGGCCGAACAGAACCCGTTCAGTCGCGAAGAACTCGATACCCTCATGGGCCTGGCCGAAAAGGGTATTTCGGAACTGACCGTGCTGCAGAAGACGGCGCTGGGGGGCTGATGGCACCGAATATTACGCTCAAGTCCGGAGATCGGCTGGTTGTGGCGACCCACAATGCCGGCAAGCTCGTGGAGTTCCGACAGCTTTTCGAAAGCCTGGGCGTCGATCTCGACCTGGTTTCCGCCGGCGAACTCGGCCTGCCCGAACCCGATGAAACCGGCACGACCTTTGCCGAGAACGCACGCATCAAGGCTCATGCCGCCTCACAGGCTTCCGGCCTTGTGGCGCTCTCCGACGATTCCGGCCTTTGCGTCGACGCCATCGGTGGCAAGCCGGGTGTCTATACTGCCAATTGGGCTGGCGTCCGTCCCGATGGCGGGCGTGATTTCATGGTCGGCATGCGGCGCGTGGAAGATGCGCTCCAGGCGGCCGGCGCTTCGACGCCGGCCAAGCGTCGCGGCTCATTCAATGCCACCCTCTGCCTTGCCTCTCCCGACGGGAGTGACGATCTCTACGTTGGTACCGTGGAGGGCACTCTCGTCTGGCCGCCGCGCGGCGATAAGGGCTTCGGCTTCGATCCGGTCTTCATGCCGGATGGCTACGACATCACGTTCGGCGAGATGCCGAGCGAAGACAAGCATTCCTGGTCGCACGGCAAGGCCGGACTCTCGCACCGCGCCAAGGCGTTCGCCAAGCTCGTGGAGACCGCCATTGAGCGTGGATAGGTTCAACAACCTTTTCGGCGTCTACATCCATTGGCCGTTCTGCGCGGCCAAGTGCCCCTATTGCGACTTCAATTCCCACGTGCATCGCGGCCCGTTCGACGAGACCGAGTATCTCAAGGCCTATCAGCGTGAGATAGCGGCGACAGCGGCCCGCATTCCGGGCCGCAAGGTGCAGTCCATCTTCTTTGGTGGCGGCACGCCCTCGCTGATGAACCCCAAGACTGTGGCCGGCATCCTCGATGCCATCGCCAGTCACTGGGCCGTGGACGACAATGTCGAGGTCACGCTCGAAGCCAACCCGACCAGCGTCGAGGCCGATCGCTTCCGCGGCTACAAGGCTGCCGGCGTCAACCGCGTCTCCCTAGGCGTTCAGTCCCTGCGTGAAAAGCCGTTGGCCGAGCTCGGCCGTCTGCATACGGTCGATGAGGCCATCGCCGCAGTCCGCCTTGCTCAGTCGATCTTCCCGCGTTCGAGCTTCGATCTCATCTATGCCCGTCCCGGCCAGACCCTCGAAGACTGGGAAGACGAACTCAAGGAAGCGCTCTGGCTCGCCCAGGGCCATATCTCGCTCTACCAGCTCACCATCGAGCAGGGAACGCGCTACTTCGATCTTCACCGTGCCGGCAAGCTGAAGATGCCGAGCGAGGACCTTTCGGCCGATTTCTACGAAATGACGCAGGAGTTCGCTCGCTCCGCCGGCATGCCCGCTTACGAAATCTCCAACCACGCCCGCCCAGGTCAGGAGAGCAAGCACAACCTGACCTATTGGCGCTATGGCGAATATGCCGGCATCGGCCCCGGGGCCCATGGTCGTCTTGTGGTCAACAATGAACGCCATGCCACCGCTGCCGAGCGCATGCCGTTCGAATGGCAGAAACTGGTTTCGGCTCGCGGCCAGGGTCTTGTGACCGACGACGTTCTCACCTGGGAAGAACAGGGCGACGAATTCCTCGTCATGGGCCTGCGCCTGCGCGAAGGCATCGACCCGGACCGCTACGCCGCCCTTTGCGGCCGTCGCATCTCGGAGCGTCAGATCAACACCCTCAAGGGCTACGGTTTCGTCGAAACCTTGCCCAATGGCTATATCCGCGTGACTGACAAGGGTTGGCCAGTGCTCGACGCTGTCGTGGCAGACCTGGCGGCGTAGCTCTGGGGTTAGAGCTTTGCCCCATCCACTACGCTGGCACCGCCCCCGCCAATGCGCTTGATCACCAGCGCATACTGACTGCGCCCATCGGCGAGGAACCGGAAAACCCCGTCGCGACCGGTAAAGCCCGACTGGCTGGTCAGCACCGCCCGATCGAACTTCGGCGCGCTAAGCGACAGCCGGGAATTGTTGACGAGGATCACGGCTGTATAGGCGATGGTCGCAAGCGGCAGCGGCTGCGTACCAAAGCGCGCGACGTATTCTGGTGTGATCGCCCGCAACCCTGCATCGTCTACCGCTGGGAACACGGCGCCCGAAAGCGACGGAATGCCAAAAAGCTCGTTGGCTCCTGTCCACTGGCTTGATCCGAGGATCAGTCCTGGCTTGACGCCGGTCGCACCCAGTGCTGCGGCAACCCGGCCGGCGCTCTGCCGGTCTGGCAGGTACAGCGCATCGACGCCTTTCTCCTGCGCCAGCCGCTGCATCGCTGCCGTCAGCTCCCCATCGTTGGAGAACGAGAGACTCGGTCCCGCCGTCAGGCCGAGCTCGAAAACACCCTGCTCGAACGCCGCCTTGTGTACTGAGCCGAGATTGGTTGCTGGAAACAGCCCGGCGACTCGCCGCTTGCCTTGAGCCTTGGCATAGGACAACGCCCGTCGCACCTCGACTTCGGGCAGCACGCTAAGGAGATAGACGCCTGGCCCTGCGGCGGCCCCATTGCTCGAAAAGGCAATCATCGGCAGGTTGGCACTACGTGTTATCATGCTCGCCGGCCCCACCTGATCGCCCATCATGGGACCTAGCACCAGGCTCGCTCCTTCAGCCACCGCCGCCTGCGCTTGCCGAGCCGCGCCATCGGCGCTCGTTCCGGTATCCCGCAGCGAGAGCGAGATGTTGTCAGCGATCTTGGGATTGGATTCGATATAGCTCATGGCCAGTCGGGCGCCATTGGCCATGGCCTGTCCGGCTGCCACCATCGATGGGTCTCCGCTCAGCGGCAGTAACAATGCTACCTTGACTGGACCACGTCCGATGGCTTCTGCATTGGCCACGGCCGCGCCCATCGGCGCGATCTGCCGCTGCATGCTCGGGAAAGCCTGCTGCTGCATCGCTCGCGGCTGGCCCGGAATCGTACGCAAGGCATCCAGATCCAGCCCACCGATCGAGCACGCCGCTAGCACCGCGCCGAGGAGGCACGATGCGATGAGCTTGCAAAGGCGAGCGCTTCCGGCGATCACTGGATCAAGGCCTTTTGCGGGAACAGGAGTTTTCCGCGAAAAGAATGGAAGAGGCCGCTTAACACCATCCTAATCCAAGGAATTGCTCTTGCCCGACGCCAAAGACCCCCGCACCACCGGCTATTTCATCGGCGGCGCGAGCTTTGCGGCACCGCCCCTGGCGCCGGGGCTGTATGTAGTTTCGACCCCCATCGGAAATTTGCGCGACATCACCATCCGGGCCCTCGAAACCCTGGCCGCCGCCGACCAGGTGCTCTGCGAGGACACGCGCATGTCCGCCCGCCTCCTTGATCACTATGGCATCCGCACTCCGCGCAAGGCATTGCACGAGCACAATGAGCGTGCTCGTGCCGAGGGCATCGCCGCCGAAGTCGCTGCGGGCAAGGCGATCGCCCTCATTTCCGACGCCGGCACGCCCCTCCTTTCCGATCCCGGTTTTCCGTTGGTGCGCGCCCTGCGCGAAGCCGACCTGCCGGTCTTTGCCATTCCTGGCCCATCCGCCCTGCTTTCCGCCCTCGCTGTCGCAGGTCTCCCCACGGACGCCTTCTCCTTCATCGGCTTTCTTCCAACCAAGGCCGGTGCGCGTGGCAAGGCGCTGGCGGCGCTTGCTGGGCGCACCGAAACGCTGGTCTTTTACGAATCGCCCCGTCGCCTCGATGATGCTCTGGCTGCAATGGCCGAGCATTTGGGCGCCGACAGGCAGGCCGCCGTTGCCCTCGAACTCACCAAGCGCTTCGAGCGTGTCAACCGCGGCGCGCTCGGCGAACTGGCCGCACACTTCGCCGGCGAGGAAACCAAGGGAGAGGCCGTCATCATCGTAGCCGGTGCCGAGGAGCCGGCGGCGCCTGCCGAGGCAGATTGGCTGGGGGCGCTGGAAACTGCGCTCGCCGACCAGCCCCTCCGCGGCGCCGTCGATGAGGTGGCTGCGCGTTTCGGTCTCAAGCGCAAGGAAGTCTACGATGCCGCCCTCGCTCTCAAGGCAGCGCGCTGAGCGGGCAGGCCGGCGCGCCGAAGCGCTGGCCGCGTGGTTCCTGCGGCTGAAGCTTTATTCGATTCGCGCCCGGCGCTTCCGCACGCCGGTGGGCGAGATCGATCTCGTCGCCTCGCGCTTTGGTGTGACGGTATTCGTCGAGGTCAAGTCGCGCGGTGGCAACGCCCATGAACTGGAGGCCTTCGAGGCCGTAGACCAGCGTCGCATCGCTCGTGCCGCGGAATATTATCTCGTCCGCAATCCCGGCCTTGCGGATTCTCCGCTACGGTTCGACGTGATATTCCTTGCGCCCCGCTCCTGGCCACGCCACGTCGTCAACGCCTTCCAAGCCTATTAGAGAGAAAGACATGAGCCTCAAAGTCGCCGTGCAGATGGACCCCATCGCCTCGATCAATCCGCGTGGCGATTCGACTTTTGCCATGATGCTGGAGGCTCAGGCGCGCGGGCACGAGATCGTCTACTATACGCCCGACACGCTGGGCCTGCGCGACAATCGGGTCTCCGCCAGCGTCGCGCCCGTCAAGGTCTTCGATAAGCCCAAGGGTGAGCATTTCGAGCTCGGCGAATTTTCGCGCATCGATCTCTCTACCTGTGATGTGGTCCTGATGCGTCAGGACCCGCCCTTCGACATGAACTACATCACGCTCACGCACCTGCTTGAGCGCATCCACCCGAAGACTCTGGTCGTCAATCCGCCGGCTGCTGTCCGCAATGCGCCCGAAAAAATCCTCGTCACCGAATTTCCGGAACTGATGCCGCCGACCCTCGTCACCAAGGATCGCGATCTCATCTATGCCTTCCGCAAGGAGCACGGGAATATCATCGTCAAACCACTTTACGGCAATGGCGGTGCAGGCGTCTTCTTCATCCAGGAGGGCGATCACAACCTCGCCTCGCTCCTTGAACTCTTCGACCAGAACTACCGCGAACCCTACATGATCCAGCGCTATCTCCCCGAGGTGCGTAACGGCGACAAGCGCATCATCCTTGTCGATGGCGAACCGGTAGCCGGTCTAAACCGCATTCCGGCGGAAGGCGAGGCGCGCTCCAACATGCATGTCGGCGGACGGCCCGAGCTGTCTCCGCTCACTGAGCGCGAACTTGAGATTTGCCGCACTATTGGCCCGGCGCTGAAAGAGCGCGGCATGATCTTCGTCGGTATCGACGTCATCGGTGATTACCTCACCGAGATCAACGTCACCTCCCCTACTGGCATTCGCGAGATCAAGCGGTTCGGCGGCCCCGACATCGCCGTCCTCATCTGGGACGCTATCGAGAAGCGTCGCGCCGCCTGACCGACCGCATCAATGGGGACCGAGGCCATGTCGTGCCTCGGTTCCGCCGCTGGCTACCTGCCCCCAGGTTCCTCCGCGAGTGACGTAACCCCTCGCCTTCTCCCCAAACCTCAGGCATCTTCTCGCCATGCCGACACAGACGCTGCTCGTTGCGCTTACCACGTTCTTCGCCACCATCGGGCCGCTCGATCTGGCGCTGGTATTCCTGGCGCTTACCCGCGATTCGACGCCTGTCGAACGCCGCCGCTTTGCGCTGCGTGGTGTCCTCATCGGTGGGACGATCCTGCTGTTCTTCGCTATTTTCGGTGAGGCAGTCCTCCGCCTCTTCGGCATCACCTTGCCTGCCCTGCGCACTGCCGGCGGCATCCTGCTGCTATTGATCTCGATCGACATGGTTTTTGCCCGACACTCGGGTGGCACCTCGACCACCACCGAGGAAGATGTCGAGGCCCGCACCCGTCACGACATCTCGGTCTTCCCTCTGGCTACCCCGCTCATCGCCGGCCCCGGCGCCATTTCGGCGATCATTCTTCTCATCACCAGCGCTGAGGGCGACTATCTCAAGGATGCCATGGTCATCCTGGCTTTGCTGCTGATCCTGGCCATGACCTATCTCGCTCTGCGCCTGGCCATCCCCATCCAGCGCCTGCTCGGCGTCACCGGCCTGCAGGTGGTGTCCCGCATCATCGGCGTCCTGCTCACCGCGCTTGCCATCCAGTTCATCTTCGATGGAGTTCGCTCGAGCGGGCTGGTCCCCGGTCTGCAATGATTCACGTGAAGCAAAAAGCAGATGGCGGGCTCGCTGGTGCGAACCCGCCATCTGTTTGGTGATAATTCGATGTGAACCCGCCGAGCTTACTTGCTCTTGCCGGGAAGCGACTTGCCCGTGGCTGCTGCCTTGGCGATTGCTTCCTTGCTGGGCTTCTTGGCTTCCTTGGGTTTGCGCTGCTGACCTTTAGCCATCTCGTTTTCCTTTCCCTCCCGGGGCCGAAGCGGCCCGGAAAACGACTAAACGCTAGACCTCCGCCGGAAGGGTGGCAACTATTTCATCGAGCCGCAGCGGCCTTGCGGTCCGAGCACGGAAAGTCCGCGCGGATCGCATCCGGTAAGAAGGAACATCGTCCACTCGTCTTCCCCGCCATAGAAGGCGTTGCGATCCACTTCCGTGCGCACGCCGGGCATGGTGCCGGTCTGCGTCCACTGCCAGAACGTCCAGCCGCGCTGGTTGTAGCGCATATGGGGTTCAGCGGCTGTCGAGCGCAGCCAGAACGGATTATCGAAGTTCTCGCCTTCTAGGATATCGCGATGGAAGGTCATGTCCGTATAGATGATCGGCACCTTGCCGGTATGGGCTTCCATGGCCGCGAGCATCACGCGTATCTTCTCAAGCGCATCGGCCTTCGATGGCCGGTTCTTGCAGCTCGAAAGATGGTTCCACTCGAGGTCGAGCACCGGCGGCAAGGCGGTCGGGTCCACCGGCACCTTCTGGATGAACCAGGCAGCCTGCTCCGCCGCCGTACGGCACCAGGTCATGAAGTGGTAGGCGCCATGCGCCATGCCCGAGGCTCTGGCGCGCTCCCAATTGTCGTAGAACATCGGGTCGATGTAGTCGCCGCCCTCGGTCGCCTTCATGTAAACGAAGCGCGTGCCCCCTGCTCGCGCGGCGTTGAAATCGATGATGCCCTGGTAGCGCGCGATGTCGATGCCCTGGATGGGCATGTTGCGCGCACGGTCGACGCCCGGATGGGGCTTGTTGTCGCCCTTGATCGGCCCGGAATAGCGGGCGCAGGCGGCGACGACGACCAGGAGGGCGACAAGGGCGATGGTCCTGGCGATTTGTCCGGGGCGGGCAAAGGGCATTTGGGCAACACGCAAGAGTACTGAAACGCTAAAATTTGAATCAACATAGAGCGATTAATGAAAACTTCCGGCAGCCTGCCTTCACCCGTATTAACTCGCTGGCATGGTTAACGGAGCGGCGAGGATCGTAAGAAGTCCCAATGGCGCCCTTTGCCTACCCGGCGCAGTCTGCTCTCCCTAGAGGAGGACTGCTGAGGCGATGGTTTCGCGGGTGATGACGGTGGCGTTCCAGGGCATCGAGGCGGTGCCGGTGGACGTTCAGGCCCAGATTTCCCCCGGCCTCCCGCGCTTCAATATCGTCGGCCTCGCTGACAAGGCGGTCAAGGAAGCCAGCGAGCGGGTACGCGCCGCCCTCTTCGCCTCCGGTCTCGGCCTGCCGCCCAAGCGCATAACCGTCAATCTCGCGCCTGCCGACCTTCCCAAGGAAGGCACGCATTTCGACCTCCCCATCGCCATGGCGTTGATGGCCGCCATCGGGGCCATGCCCCAGGACGCCCTCGACGGTCTCCTTGCGGTCGGCGAACTCGGCCTTGACGGCCGCCTAACCGCTACAGCCGGCACCCTTCCAGCGGCCATCGCCGCCCAGGCGCGCGATCTGCGGCTCGTCTGCCCCAGCGACGCTGGACCCGAGGCCGCATGGGCGGGGGAAGACATCGACATCATCGCACCTGAGACTCTGCTCGGCCTCCTCAACCACCTTGCCGGCCATCAACTATCCGCTCGCCCCGTCCCGCAGAAGCGGGTCGAAATGGGCAACCTTCCTGATCTCGCCGAAGTACGGGGGCAGGAAGTGGCTCGACGCGCGCTGGAGGTAGCCGCCGCCGGCGGGCACAATCTCCTCATGGTCGGGCCGCCCGGCGCTGGCAAGTCCATGCTGGCGTCTCGCCTGCCTTCGATCCTGCCACCGCTCAATCCACGCGAACTGCTCGACGTCTCGATGATCCAATCGATTGCTGGCGAGCTGGCTGGCGGCGCTCTTTCAGACCGCCGCCCCTTCCGCGCACCCCACCACTCTGCCTCGATGGCGGCTTTGGTTGGCGGTGGCATCAAGATAAGGCCGGGCGAAGCCAGCCTTGCTCATAACGGCGTGCTTTTCCTCGATGAGCTTCCCGAATTCTCCCCGCAGGTGCTCGATAGCCTGCGCCAACCGCTCGAAGCGGGTGAAAGCATCATTGCCCGCGCCAATGGCCGCGTCGCCTACCCTGCCCGCTTCCAGCTCATCGCAGCCATGAACCCCTGCAAATGTGGCCTCGCTGGCACGCCTGGCCATGTCTGCCGCCGCGGCAATGCCTGCGCCAGCGAATACCAGGCGCGCCTTTCCGGCCCCTTCCTCGACCGCATCGATATCCGCATCGACGTGCCTGCGGTAACCGCCGCCGATATGATCGGTGCCCGCGCCGCTGAACCCTCCGCCGCCGTCGCGCAACGCGTTGCCCGCGCACGCGAGCTGCAGCGCGAGCGCTATCTCCAGCACGGTGCCGCCAACGTCCACACCAATGCCGGCGCCAGTGCCGCGCTCATAGAGGTGGTGGTCGACCCCGATCGCGAAAGCCAGGATCTGCTGCTCAGGGCGGCCGAACGCTTTTCGCTCTCGGCGCGTGCCTATCATCGCGTGCTCAAAGTTGCTCGCACGCTGGCAGACCTCGCCGGCAGCGACAAAGTCAAGCGCCCCCATATTGCCGAAGCGCTCGGCTACCGCGTAAGCCTCCTGGCAAGCTGAAGTGCAAGTCGCCTTTGGCCACTAGCCGCTCGCGTGCTGCAAGGCATGCATGTACTCGGTCCTGTCGAACGGGTTCGCGCCGATCCTCTGCCGCGTCGGCGGCGTCTCGGTCACCGGCACATATCTCTCGAACGCGCTCTCGATGCTCCCTGCGCCACCTGTAAGACCCGGCAGCGTCTGCTGGACGGCATGAACATTGGCCGCTGAAATCGTTCCCTCCAACACACCAACGCCGTCTACCACCGAAGACTCTGTCAGCGCCGCGCCGCTCCGCGCCAAAGTCGCCAACAGCCCGCCCAATGCATCGGCCGGCGCTTCGATGCGATAGCGACTGATCGGCTCGCATACCAGCGTACCGGCGGCTGCCAGGGCCTGTGCCACGACTAGCGGGGCGAGGTTGCGGAAATCGGCCGCCGTGCTCTCGGGTGCGCGATGCCGAGCGGCAATCATGGCGACGTGGCAATCGACCACCTGCCAGCCGAACGCCCCCTGCCTGAGCGTTTCGAGGATTGTGTCCTCGGCCGCGCGATAAAAACTCGCCGGCATCTGCCCGAAATCGGCTTCGAGCGCGAAACTGACCCCCGACCCTTCCGGTCGCGGCTCGATCCGCAACCCGATTGTCGCAAGGAAGGGGTTGGGTTCGCGCCCGATCAACTCGATCGCCTCTCCCGTGCCAACAAGCCGCTCTACGCAGATCACGGTGCTTTCCTCGAAAGCCACGTCGAGCCCGTATTCGCCCATCAGCATCGACTGGATGACTTCCTTTTGCACTTCCCCGTAGAGCGAGACGAAGACGCGATCTGCTTCCTCGTTGCGCCGCAGGTTGATCAGCGGGTCCTGTTCGGCCATCTGGCGCAGCGCCAGCCAGAGGGCTCCATTCTCCGACGGCCGCTTGGCCATCACCCTGGTCTCGAGCGTCGGTGGCGCAAAGTAAGCTCCTATCCCCGATGTCGTGTGTGCCCCCAGCTTGTCGCCAATGCGTGCCATGGCGAGCCCACTGATCCTGCCGATCCGGCCCGCTGCAAGGCTCGGCTGCGTGTGCGCCCGACCGCCATCGAATACCTCGATCCCGGTGACCCGCGCCGGGCCGGTTGGAAGCTCAACCATAGCCCGGGTGTGGATCGTGCCGGCGTCTAGGGAGACATAGGCGATCTTCTCGCCACCCCAGCCCCGTTCGATCTTGAACACCGTTCCTGCAATCTCTGCCAGAGGATCGGGCTGTCGGCTCGGCAGCAGGCCGTCGACGGCTGCCAGCAAAGGCTCGACGCCAATGCCGGTCATGGCCGAGCCGCAATAGGCCGGATGCAACCGGCACTCGGCTACCTGCCGAGCCATAGCATCCGTCAGCCGTCCGGTGTCGATGCTTTCCGGCGTCAGCACGTAGTCAGCCAGCAGAACGTCATCTTCCTCTGCAAGCCTGTCCCGCAGCACAGCACGGAAGGCTTCGTTTTCGACAGCGAAGGGGAAGACCTCTGCCGCCTTGCAGCCGATTTCGAAAGTCTCTGCCATCGCCAGTGGCCGCGCCGACAATTGCGCGGCAAGATCATCAAGCAGGCCCTCATACCGCGCACCGGGCCGGTCGACCTTGTTGATGAAGAAGACAAAGGGCACGCCGAGTCGCTTGAGCGCGCGGACAAGAACACGCGTCTGCGCCTGCACGCCTTCGACCGCCGAAACCACGACGATCGCCGCATCGAGCAGGCCCAGCACCCGCTCGACTTCGGCAATGAAATCGGGATGCCCCGGCGTGTCGAGCAGGTTGACCCGAGTCTCGCCGACGACGAACGAAGCCACGGCGGCCCTTATGGTGATGCCGCGTTGCCGCTCGAGGTCGAGACTATCGGTCTGGGTGTTGCCGGCATCGACGCTGCCAAGTCTGGCGATCGCACCGGCGTTGAAGAGGAGTCGTTCGGTAAGGCTAGTCTTGCCCGCGTCCACATGGGCCAGAATGCCCAGATTCAAAGTGCGCATGAACCATCAGCTTCTCAGAATTTCGGATGTGATTTTCGTGAGAAGTGAGGCGGCCCATGAGAACCTCTACGTGGTTTGGTTGCGACGGAGGGAAGTTAGGGGCGAGACGAGGGCACTGTCAATGAAGATGCCGCCACTCAAGAGCGGCGGCATCGAAAGCGTCAGGCAAGGCCGCGCATGCGCAGCCGCCGTTGGATGCGATACGAGAAAGCGATGAGCGCCAGCACCGTCACTACGAACGGGATCATGTGGATGAGCTCGGCCGGAATCCAGTTGAAGAGGTTCGGCATCACCACCGAGAGCGCCTCGAAGACGCCGAAGAGCAAGGCCGCCCACATCGCGCCCACTGGGTGACGCGCGCCCAACAGCACCGCGCCCAGCGCGATGAAGCCGCGGCCCGCCGTCATTTCTCGGGTGAAGCCGATATAGTTGAACATGGCCAGCTGAGCGCCGCCCAGTCCCGCCAGCGCACCGGAAACTATAAGGCTCCAGGCCCGCACCTTGTTGACGGCAATACCCGCCGCTTCAGGCGCGGCCGGATATTCGCCGACGCCGCGCAGCCACAGGCCCCAGGGCGTGCGGTAGAGGAAGAACCAGATAAGGAAAACGGTGAGAGCCACCAGCCACGACAGGATCGAATGGCCGGAAAGGAAGGCGGTCAGCGTCGGCCCGATCCCCGGAATGGCGGAGAGGAAGGAAAGATCGACGGCCGGCACGGCCTTGGACGGCAGGTTGATGGACGTACCCTTGTCCCCGCCCGTGGCCAGTGTCAGCGCATAGACGGTGGCGCCGGTGGCGAAGATGTTGATGGCAAAGCCGACAAGGATGATGTCGGCCCTGAGCTTCAAATGGAAGAACGCCATCACGGCACCGAGGAGCCCGCCCGCGACCAGGGCGGCGAGCACGGCCACGTACCAGGGCGCGTAGACCGAGACCACCACGGCGGTGAGGCAGGCCACCAGCATCATGCCTTCGAGCGCCACGTTGAGCGCGCCCGAAAGGTCAGAGATAAGGCCGCCCAGGGCCGCGAAGAGCAGCGGGGTCGTGGTGCGGATGACGGTGACGAAGAAGGTCGCCGAGAAGACGGTGAGCAGGAGTTCGGTCACGGCTGCGCCTCCTGAGCCTTGCCGGCAACGGGCGGTTCACCCGCGGGCCTGGTAAGCCGGGCGATCAGTTTCTTGCCCGGCAGCGTGAAGGAAGAGGCAACGAGGAGGATGATCACTGCCTGGACGACGCCGATGACCTCGGCCGGCACGTCGGTGCGGATGCCCATCAGCGCCGCGCCCTGCCGCAGATAGCCGTAGAACAGCGCCACTACCGGCACGGCCAGCGGCCGGCTGCGCGCCACGATGGCGATGAGGATGCCTTCGAAGGCGAGGCCGCCCTCGAACAGCACCGTGAGCTTGCCGAAAGCCTGGCCGTTGACGAACATCGAGCCCAGCAGTCCGCCCAGCCCGCCGGCCACCGTCATGGCCGAGACCATGATGAAGGTCGAGCGGATGCCCGAATATTCGGCGAATTTCGGATTGTGCCCGACAAGGCGCAGTTTTAGGCCCCAGCTCGTGCGGTAGAGCGCGAACCACACGCCTAGGATGCACAGGATGGCGATGATGAGCCCCAGGTCGATGCGGGTATTGGCGATCAGCGCTGGGAACACCGCGGTCTTGGGGAAGGGGTCGGTCATCAGCAGGCCCTTGCCGGGTGGCGAGAGCTGGGCGCGGATGAGGTAGTTGACGATGTCGATGGCGATATAGTTGAGCATCAGCGACGAGACGATCTCGTTGGCGCCGAGCTTGGCCTTGGCATAGCCGGGAATGAAGCCATAGACGGCGCCAGCCAATGTCGCGGCGACCATGCAGAGCGGAATGGCGGCCCAGGTCGTGCCGAGCGGGGACATGGCCACATAGGTAGCGGCGAGCGCCCCCATATAGACCTGGCCCTGGACGCCCATCGAGAATTGCCGCGCCTGGAAGACGAGGCTGAAGGCGAGGCCGGTGACGGTGAGCTTGGCGACGTCATCGATCCAGAGGCCGATGGTGCGCTGCTTCTGGAGCGGCGCGACGAGGAGCTGGAACATGGCCTCGAACGGCTCCTTGGACGTAAACAGCACGACCAGGAAGGCCACGAGCAGCGCCATGATGAGGGCGGCAAGCCCGCGCAGGGCCTCGCGGCGGAACAGCGACCAGCGGGAATTGGCGGCGGTGGCGGTGAGGCTCATTTGAGGCCTGCCTGCATTTCTTCGGGCGTCTGCGCCGAAAGCCCGAGCATGTAGGTGCCCAGCGTTTCGGGCGCCAGGTCGCCGCGGTTGAGGAAGGCCGCCACGATCCTGCCGCGGTAGAAGACCAGCAGGCGATCGGAAAGGGCCAGGAGTTCGGAAAGGTCGGCCGAGGACAGCAGCACCGCCGCCCCGCCATCGCGCGCATCGGTGATGGAGCGCCAGATGAATTGCGTCGCGCCCAGGTCGACGCCGCGCGTCGGTTGGCTGACCAGCAGCAGTTTGGGCTGCTCGGAAAGCTCGCGCGCCACCACGACCTTTTGCATGTTGCCGCCCGAAAGCGTGCCGACGGCGGCATTGGGTCCGGAGACGCGGATGGAAAAGCGCTCGATGAGCCTTTTGGCATTGGCCGAGATGGCCTTGAGGTCGAGCAGGCCATTGCGGACATAGCGCCTGTCGCCAAGCCGGGTCGATACCAGGTTCTCGGCCACCGAGGCGCCGGTGGCGAGGCCCGAGGCGATGCGGTCCTCGGGGATCGAGGCCAGGCCGGCCCCGCGCCGTTCGAGCACCGACAGTGGAGCGATGTCGCTGCCTTCGAGGTCGATCCTGCCAGTTTCGACGGGGCGCAGGCCCGCTACGGCTTCGAGCAGTTCAGCCTGCCCATTGCCCTCGACGCCGACGAGGCCGACGATCTCGCCGGCATGGACGTTGAGCGTCAGGTCCGAGCACACTTCCGTGCCGCGTTCGTTGAGGATGGTGACGTTCTCGACGGCGCAGACGCGCCGGCTCTGGTCGGTGTCGGCGCGATCGACCTTGAGCGCCACTTCGCGTCCGACCATGAGCGTGGCCAGGCTCTGTTCGGTAACTTCCTTCGCCTTGACCTGCCCCACGGTCTTGCCGGCGCGCATCACGGTAATGCTGTCGGAAATCTCGAGCACTTCGGGGAGCTTGTGGGCGATGAAGATGACGGTCCGGCCCTGTGCGACCAGCGAACGGATGGCCACGAAAAGCTCGTTGACCTCCTGCGGCGCCAGCACGGCGGTGGGTTCGTCCAGGATCAGGATGCGGGCATTGCGATAGAGCGCCTTGAGGATTTCGACGCGCTGCTGCTGGCCCACGGGCAGCGAGCCGACGGGCGGCAGCGGATCGACCGAGAGGCGGAATTTTTCGGAAAGCGCGCGCACTTCGGCAATGGCCTTGGCGCGGTCGAACCTGACGCCGGCGCGCGGTTCGGAGCCCAGCACGACGTTTTCATAGACGGAGAAGGACGGCACGAGGGAAAAGTGCTGGAACACCATGCCGATGCCGGCATCGATGGCCTCGCGCGGATTGGTGAAGCTCACCGGCTTGCCTTCGAGGCGCAATTCGCCGCGATCGGGGCGTTCGATGCCGAAAAGGATCTTCATCAGCGTCGATTTGCCGGCGCCGTTTTCGCCGACCACGGCGTGGACTTCCCCGGCATTGACCGTCAGGTTCACGCCATCGTTGGCCACGGTCCCACCGGGATAGGTCTTACCGATCCCGATCGCCTCGAGAAGTGGAGCCATGATTGTATGTCCTGCCCTTTTGGAACCTTCGGGTTAAACCCCGGAGGGCGCAGAAACAACCCCGCCGAACCTGGTGGCGCGGCGGGGTCGTTCGGCTTCTTACTTCATCACGGTGTCGACGACGATTTCGCCGGACTTGATCTTGGCTTCCTGTGCGTCCACTTCGGCGCGCACGTCGGCCGGCACGATCTTTTCGTACTGGGCGTTCTTGGAGATGCCCACGGCGCCGTCGGCCAGGCCGAGCAGCAGCTTGTTGCCATAGGGGGCGTCGCCCGCAATGGTCTGCTGGAGCGCGGTATAGAGCGACTGGCCGACCTTCTTTTCCACCGAGGTGAAGATCACGTCGGCCTGGGCCGGATCGGTCGGCGCGAAGATGGCAGCCTGGTCGCTGTCCACGCCAACGGCGAGCTTGCCCGAGTCACGCACGGCCTGCAGCGCGCCGATGCCGGTGCCGCCGGCGATCGGGAAGACGATGTCCACGCCCTGGGCGATCTGGGCGAGGGCCAGTTCCTTGCCCTTGGCCGGGTCGACGAAGGAGCCGGCGACGGCGCGCGTCACCGAGACGTTCGGGTTGGCGGCCTTGGCGCCCTGCTCGAAGCCGACGGCGAAATCGACCACGGTCGGGCCTTCGGCGCCGAGGATTTCGCCGAGCTTGCCGGTCTGCGAGATCTTGGCGGCCGCGTAGCCGGCGAGATAGCCGCCGGTCGAGGTCTGGTAGGTGATGGCCAGGACGTTGCCGAAATTGCCGGTCGAGAAATCCGGGGCGTCATCGAAAATGATGAACTTCTTGTCCGGGTACTGGGGCGCTAGTTCCGAAAGGAAGCCGGTCATGTCGAACGTGCCCACGACGATGACGTCGTAATCGCTGTCGGCGGCATCGGCGAAAGCCGGCTGCCACTTGCCGCGATCGGCGCCCGCTTCGATGACCTTGAGGGTCACCGGCAGCTCCTGGGCGGCCTTTTCAAGCCCGGCTGCGGCGGAATCGAAGAAGCTCTTGTCGCCCAGAGTGCCGTGGACGACCAGGGCAACCTTGAGCGGGTTGTCCTTGGTATATTCCTGGGCGGTGACGGTCGGCACGGCGACCGACGAAAGGCCGGCGGCGACGGCGACGGCTGCCGAGGCGTTTCGAAGGGATTTGAGGAAGGACATGCGCACTCCTTAGTGTGCTTGTTAGGACGGGTAGGCGGCGGAAACAGCATAGAGGGCGGCGAGCCGTTCGGCATCGACTTCCTCGATGATCTTGGCTTTGGGCGTGCCGAGGCGCCCGGAGGGATCGATGACCGTCATGCCGCGGATCGGCCCCGGCGCCAGCGCCACGGCGATCGAGGCCTCAAGGCTCCGGGTGACGATCTCGGGCGCCACCAGCACGGCGGCGGCCAGCGGATCGACGAGGTCGAGCACGTCGGCGCCCCCGCGCTCGATCGTGCCCTGGCGGATGAAACCAGCAAGGCTCTGCGAAAAATCGCGCGCCGTGCTGGCCGGGATGCCGGCAAAGATGGCATCGACCTTTGCGCCGGCGACCGGGTGGTTGAGGCAGGGCTCCCAGGGGATGACGACGATATCGAGCGGGGCGGAGAAGACGATCTCCGCCGCCTCGGGGTCGGCATAGATGTTGAATTCGGCGGCCGGCGTGACATTGCCGCGCCCGTAGATCGTGGCGCCCATGATGGTGAGCTGGCCGATGCCGGCGGCGATGGCCGGCTCGGTCCGCAGCGCCAGGGCCAGATTGGTCAGCGGCCCGATCATCAGGATATCGATCTTCTCGCCCTTGGCGGCGGCGTCGCGGAAGCTGGCGCGCAGATAGTCGATGGCGTGGATATCGGAGGGCTTTTCGGTGAGCGCCGGCCGTGGCGCTCCGCCCAGGCCGTCTTCGCCGTGAATGTCGGTCGCGTCGATCAAGGGCTGCACCAGCGGGCGGTCGGCGCCCTTGTGCACCGGAATGCCGACTCCGACGGTGGCGAGGACGGCCAAAATATTGGCGGTGGCGACATCGAGCGCCACATTGCCGAAAACGGTGGTGATCGCATCGGGCCGGCGGCCATGGGCGATCAGCATCAACAGCGCCTGGGCATCATCGACACCCCCGTCGGTGTCCAGGATCAGCTTGTTGTGCGGCAAGTCAGGCAACCTCTCTGGCTTTCTCGACCCGCTGCCAGAAGTCCTTGTAGGTCTGGCTGTAATCGTGGCGGATTTGCGCATAGTCCTGCCGCAAGAGCTTTCTGTCGGCAACTAGCCTTTCGCCCGATACCCACACATGGCGCACGTCGCGCCCGCTGCCCGAATAGACGAGCACGGTTTCGACGTCGGGCGTTTCCGAATAGCCGGGGCCGGAAAGGTCGATGGCGATGATGTCGGCGGCCTTGCCGACCTCAAGGCTCCCGATCTCCTTGTCGAGCCCGAGGGCCCTGGCTCCGTCGATCGTCGCCATGCGCACCAGGTCGCGGCTCGATATCGGCTGGGCCACGCCTTCGCGATGCGAGGCGACGAGCCCGGCCACGCGCATCTCGGCGACCATGTCGTAGGAATTGTTGGCGGCAACGTTGTCGGTGCCGAGCGCCACGACGACGCCCGCTTCGCGCAGCTTGACCGCCGGGCAGATGCCTTCGCGGCCCGAGCGCAGCCCGGCCGTGGCGCAATAGGCGACCGATGCCGCCGGTGCCTTGGCGAAGATGGCGATATCGTCGTCGGAGAGGTCGAGGCAATGGGCGGCATGGACGCGGCCGTTAAAGAAGCCGTCGCGATCGAGCGCCTGCGTGGCGGTCAGCCCATAGCGCTTGAGCGTCTCTTCATTGTCCTCGGGCCCTGCCGCCATATGGAGGTGCATGCCCACCCCATATTTCACCGCCACCGCGACTTCGGCGCGCAAAAGGCTTTCGGAATTGTCGACATAGGGGGCGTGCGGGCCGAACCAGGGCACGATGCGGCCATCGGCCGAGCGCTGCTGCTCGATGAAGGCCGAGGCCTTGGCCAGTTCCTCGGCGCCGCGTTCCTCGTCGCCCAGTTGCACGATGCCATAGGCGATGACGGCGCGGATGCCCGCCTCTGACACCGCCTCGGCGATCTCCTCGGCGAAAAAGTACTGGTCGCAGAAGGTGGTGGTGCCCGAAAGCGCCATTTCGGCGCAGGAGAGCTTTACCGCCGGCCCGATATCGGAGGAAACCAGAGACAGCTCCGGCTCGCGGATGGAATTGTACCAGCCATCCATGGTGAGCAGGCTCTGCCCTTCCGAGCGGCCGCGGAACAGCACCATGGCCGAATGGGTATGGGCATTGACGAGGCCCGGCATCACCAGGTGCCCGGCAAGGTCGACGACGTCATCGAAAAGGCTGGTCTGGGGCATGGTCGCGCGCGGGCCGACACCGGCAATGCGGCCATCGCGAATGGCCACCCAGCCATCCTCGATAACGCGGTTTTCGGCGTCCACGGTCAGCACTGTGGCGCCGTGGAGAAGCGTCGATACCATTTGACCCCCATCTGGTAAACCGGTTTACATGTCAATGTAATGACAGTCCGGCGGTGCTTGTCAAATGCTATTGCGGCATTCCGCCCGGTCAACGCACAAATTGTTGGCTGGCGCGTTATCTGCCTAAGAAGGCGGCATCGACGCCCGTGCCGGGCACGTCTGGGAGTGGAGCGCGATGAGCCTTAATCCTTTTGCCGCGGATGCGCAAATCCGCGCCCGCATCGAAAATCTGGCCGCTGCCTGCGGCCCGGCGGTCAACGCCGCAGTGGCCGAAAGGCTGGCGGCCCGACGCCACGCCATCGCCGACAATCTGGGCGGCGTGCTCCTCGCCGAAGAGGCTCGGGCGGTCGCCGAAAAATTCAGCCTCGCCTCGGTAGAGGAGCTCATGCTCCTGGTCCTGCCCACCGCCCAGGCCATGGCCAGTCCGCCGATCTCGACTTTCTATGTCGGCGCGGTCGGGCTCGAAGCGGACACAGGCAATCTCGTCTTCGGCGGCAATGTCGAATTTCCGCAGACCCATCTCGGCTTCACGCTGCATGGCGAGGGCTTCGTCTTCACGCGCGCCTGGTCGCGCCGTACCTCCATAGCCAGGATCGCCATCGGCGAGGCGCACCCTTGCGCCCATTGCCGGCAATATCTCTCCGAATTCGCGTCGACGAAGAACCTGCGCCTCATCGATCCGCTCGGCCACGACCTCACCATGGCCCAGCTCTATCCCTGGCCCTTCGATCCGGCCTATCTCGGCGAGCCGGGCGCAGATCCCCTGACGGTGCAATGGTCCGCTCTCGCCCTCGACGAGCCCCATCCCCTGGCCGAAAAGCTGCTGGCCGCCGGTCGGCGCGCCCATACGCCCTATGGCAAATCGCCCTCCGCAGTCGTATTGACCCTCAGGGACGGCGCGGTCGTCAGCGGCACTTCGATCGAAAGCGTGGCCTTCAACCCCACGATCGGCCCGCTGCAGGCGGCAATCGTCGACCTTCTGGCGCATGGCTATCGCTATGACGACATAGAATCGGCGGTGCTCGGCACCGTCCGCGGCGGCGCGGTGGATTATTCCCGCAGTGTCGCCGAATTGCTGGGCGCCATCGCGCCCCAGGCGAAACTCGATATTTTGGGATGGATTGTTTGATGCTCGATGTCGCCAAGGCCAGTTGGGTGGATGTCAAAGCCGCTGCCGATCGCGGCGTCCTCGCCGTGCTGGCCGTTGGCGCCGTCGAGCAGCATGGCGCCCATCTGCCGCTGCTGACCGATACCGTGCTCGCCGCCGGCGTGGCGCGCCGCGTCGCCATGGGCCTCGACGCCCTGCTCCTGCCCGCGATCGCCTATGGCGATGCCTGGAACAATGAAGGCTTTGCCGGCACCCTCTCGCTCTCGCCCACGACCCTGCGCGCGGTGGTGGAAGATATCGGCCGCGGCCTCTATCGCATCGGGGTCAAGGGGCTCGTCACCATCAACGGCCATTTCGGCAATCGCGAACCGATTGCGCTGGCCGCCCGGACGCTGGCGGAACTGGGCCTGCCCGTCCTCCATCTCGATTATCCGAAACTGGACGTCTTTGCCGGCGAGATCTGCAGCAGCGAGCCGGCCGGCAATCATTTCTACCACGCCGACGAGGTCGAAACCTCGATGATGCTGGCTCTGGCCGCCGAGACGGTGGCGATGGACAAGGCCGCGCCCGAATATCCGGCCTTCCCCGAAACTTTTGGGCTTGAGCCCATGCAGCTTTCCACCTTCAACCGCTCAGGCGTTTTCGGCGACCCGCGCCCGGCCAGCGCCGAAAAGGGCGAGGCCCTGATCGGAAAGATCGTCGCGGAAAGCCTGCGCCTCGCCGCGATCTGGAAAACCCGCCACTCCCTGGGACTTTGACCATGACTACCCTCCCCGACGATCTCCTCATCAACGGCGCCGACGAAGTCGCCATCCGCCAGGACCTGGCGCTGGTGGCATTGGGCAAGCGGCCCGCCGACAAGTCGCTGCGCGTCGGGCGCCTGCTCGATGTGCATGGCCGCCGCTGGCACGAGGACCAGGAAATCGTCATTCGCGGCCGCCGCGTCGCCTGGGTCGGTCCTGCCGGCGCCTATAAGGGTGAAATCACCGGCGAGCGCGTCCACGAGCCCGACCTCGCCGCCGTCCCCGGCTTCGGCGAGATTCACAAGCACATCGAAAGCTCGCATCTGACGCCAGAATACGAGGCGGCTTTGGTCCTGCCCTTCGGCTGCACATGGACCTGCGAAGCCAGCCACGAATTCTCCAATGTCGACGGGCCGCACAATCTCGAATTCTGGTTGAAAGCCCGCCTTGCCGGCAGCCCCAACAAGATCTTCCCGCTCCCCGGCTCGGCCGTGCCGCCCACCGCCTATGAATGGGGCGGCGGCCATTTCGGCTATGACGAGCAGCAAAAGTTCCTGGCGCAGTCGCTGATGGTGGCCGGGCTCGACGAGGTCATGGATTGGCCGGCCGTCTGGAACCCGGAAAACCCTTCCTATGAACGCCTCTGGGGCATGATCCGCGCCACCTTCGAGCAGCGCGGCGTCGTCGAGGGCCATGCCGCCGGTCTTAAGGAATTGCCCGAGATCAACGCCTTTGCTGGCGCCGGCCTCTCCTCGGACCACGAGGCCTGGACGCCCGAGGAAGTGCGCGAAAAGCTGCGCCGCGGCCTTTTCATGGAACTGCGCCCGCATTCCCTGCCCGATATCGTCAAGGGCCTGCTGGCCGATGGCCAGCAGGACTGGTCGCAATTCGCGCTCTGCACCGACGACCGCTCCTGCTCCGATACGATGAAGCTGGGCGCTACCGACCACAATGTCCGTGTGGCCATCGAGAATGGCCTCGCGCCCGAAATCGCCATCCAGCTCGTCACCATCAACCCGGCCCGCCATATGCGCCTCACCCCCTGGGTGGGCTCGATCGCGCCGGGACGCTATGCCGACATAGTTCTGCTGTCCGATGTGCAGAAACTGGAGATCGTAAAAGTCTGGGCCGATGGCGGCCCGGTTTCGGAAGGCCGCAAATATACGGCGCCGATCCCCAGCATCGATTGGCCGACCTGGGCGACGAACACTGTCAACATCAAGCGCGAGCTGATGGCCGCCGACTTCGCCATCCCCGCCGAAGCCGGCCGCCAGACCATGCAGGCGGCGCTGCTGCGCCCGTTCCACTGGTCGGACGAATTCATCACCATGGACCTCCCGGTCCGCGACGGAGAGGTGCAGCGGGATGAAACCCGCAACGTCACCAAGTTCGCCATCGTCGATCGCTTTTCGGGCGAAGGGAAAGTGGCCAAAATGTTCTGGCTGGGTACGGGGCCGAAAACGCCCGACACCGCCCTCGCCTGCTCGATGGGCCACGACAAGCACAATATCTGGGTCGTCGGCTCGTCCGACGCCGCCATGGCCAAGGCCGTCAATGCTCTGCGTCAAAGCCAGGGCGGCTGGGCGCTGGTGCGCTCGGGGGAAGTGGTGGCGACGGTCGGCTACGAGGTCGGCGGTCTCATGACCGCCCGTCCGCCCGAAGCGCTCGACGCCGAGATGAAGCACCTTTACGCCGAGGGTGAAAAGGTCGAGTGGATGTATGAGCCCACCTTCTCGCCGCGCTGGTGGCCGGGCTTCCCGGAGCGGCTGGCTTTCGCGACCCTCACCTGCGCGCCCTGGCGCTGGGTGCTGGTGGCGCCCTCGCCTTTGGCGCCCGAAGGTTTCGTCAACGTACAGACCGGGGCGACCCATCCCATCGTTTGGTGAGATTGCGCAGAAATGGGCCTACTAAACCGCTTTACTAAACAGTTTTGGTGATCTATCGCTTGTACGGCTGAGGGGAGCCTGATGGCCACGATTCACGATGTAGCTGAAGATGCCGGCGTGTCGCCGACCACGGTTTCGCGCTATCTCAACAACCGTATCGAATTGCCGGCGGCCACGGCCGCCCGCATCGACGCCGCGATCGCCAAGCTCGATTACCGGCCGAACCTGCTCGCCAAGCGCCTTTCCACCGGCAAGACCGAGGCCATCGGCCTCGTCGCCCCCGAAATCGGCAACCCCTTCTTCGCCGAACTGGCGGCTGCCGTCGAGGACGAGGCCGAGAGCCACGGCTATGCCGTCTTCATGTCCTCCACCCATGGCAGGCGCGAGCGCGAGATCGCCGCGCTCAACCGCCTGGCCGACCGGCATGTGGACGGCCTCATCATGATGACCAACGCCCCCGATGACGGCACCTTGGCCCGGCTCCTCGCCGGCCACGAAAACGTGGTGCTCATCGACGAGGACATTCCGGGCGTCGACGTGCCGCGCATCCATGTCGACAATGCGCTGGGCGGCTATCTCGCCGGAAAGCACCTCATCGAGATGGGCCATACCCGCATCGGCCTCATCGGCGGCCCGGACGGCCTGTTCTCGGTCAACGAGCGCCGTGCCGGCTTCGAAAGGGCGCTAGTTGAGGCCGGTCTGTCCCTGGCTCCCGACGATGTGCTGCTGGGCGACTATACCCGTGAATTCGGCCACGCCGCCGCGCTGAAACTCTGCCGCCGCTCCGACCGGCCGACGGCGATCTTCGCCCAAAGCGACTACAACGCCATCGGCATCCTTTCGGCTTTGCGCGAACTGGGGCTGACGGCCCCCAAAGACCTTTCCATAGTCGGCTTCGACGACATGCCCTTTGCCGAGCTCACCAGCCCGGCGCTGACGACGATCCGCCAGCCGATCGCCGCCATGGGGCGCCTGGGGTTCCAGACCCTGCTGGCTCTTCTCAACAAGCGTGAGGTCGCGCAGATGACGCGGTTGCCGGTGGAACTGGTGATCCGCGATTCCGTGGCCCCGCCCCCCAAGGACTAAGCATTTCATGACCAAGCGCGTATTGATCGCCGGCGAATCCTGGACGGTTCACTCCATCCACCAGAAGGGCTTTGATAGCTTCACCACCACCGAATATTCCGAAGGCGTCCGCTGGCTGAAGGCGGCGCTCGAAGCTGGCGGCTGGACTGTCGATTTCCAGCCTTCGCACGTGGCCGCGCGCGAATTTCCGCACACCGCCGAGGAACTGGCCGTCTACGATGCCGTGATCCTTTCGGACATCGGGGCCAATACGCTCCTCCTGCACCCCGATACCTTCACCAAATCGAAGGTGCTGCCAAACCGCCTCGATGCCATTCGCGATTATGTCGCGCGCGGCGGCGGTTTCGTGATGGTTGGCGGGTATCTCACTTTCCAGGGCATCGACGCCAAGGGCCAATATGCCGGCACCGCCATCGAGGAAATCCTGCCTGTCACCCTCAGCCGGTTCGATGACCGCGTCGAAACCCCGCAGGGTGTCACGCCAAAGGTTGCCCTGAGCCACGATACCGTTGCCAATGTCAACGGAGACTGGCCTGATCTCCTTGGCTACAATCGCGTGGCACCCAAGGACGGCGGCAACGTCGTTGCCACAATTGGTGCCGATCCTCTCCTGGTCACCGGCACCCACGGCCAAGGCCGAACCACCGCCTTCACCAGCGATTGCGGTCCCCACTGGGCACCGCCGCCCTTTGTCGAATGGGACGGATACGCTCCGCTCTGGCAGGGCATCGTTGATTGGGTCGCCGGTAAGTAGCGGCAGTTTGGAGCGGTACCTCAGGTGCCGCTCCTCTTCGTTCACTGGTCCCCGGCATAAGCCTCACTCATCCCGGCAATCTCCTCCAGCGTCACCTCGAACCGGCTCCAGTCATCCGCCTCGGCAATGGGCGCCCAGATCGCCTCTACATCCTCGATCAGCATCGTGCGCGGCACTTCCCGCGCAAAATACGGATGCTCGAGATTGACGCTCGCGCTCGGCTCGAAGCCCTCCATCAGATCCGCAATCAACCGGAAATCCTCACGAGCATAAATCTCTGCCGAAGGGCTGCGCGCCGCACGCTCCATGCTGAGCGCACCGCCCCGCCAATCGAAGAAGAACTGCTCATATGGCGCCTTGCTCTCGGCCAGATAGGGAAACAGCGCCCCGGCAAAGCTCGTGTCCCGCTCCTCGCCCGCCGATTTCAGCCCCAGCCGTCGCAGCAGGGCTGCTGCCAATTGCAGCCTGAATTCGGGCCAGAACGCATTGAGCGCCGGCTCCAGCAATTCGATGCTCGAAAGCGGCACAAGACACTCGGCAAGGCGGGTCGCGTTCCAGGCCACCGCATCGGGCTGGTTGCCGAAGGCATAAAGCCCTGTCTCATCGAAATAGGCAGCCGTGAAATGCGGGTCGTATGCCGGCAGGAACCGCCACGGCCCGTAGTCGAAACTCTCCCCGGTAATGTTGATATTGTCCGAGTTGAGCACGCCGTGGACGAACCCCGCTGCCGTCCACTGGGCCGCCAGCCGCGCCCCGTTCCGCGCGACGCGCTCCAGGACGTTGGCCGTCTTCTGCGCCATGTCCGGGGCATCGCATCCGGGCATGTAGACCGCCACGCAATAGTCGATGAGCCGCGCAAGGCTGTCGAAATCCTCAAGAAACGCCAAGCGCTGGAAGGTGCCGATGCGGATATGGGAATGACTCAGCCGCACCAGGACGCTCGATCGCGTCGGCGATGGCTCATCGCCCCGATAGAGCGCCTCCCCGGTCTCGATCAGCGAAAAGCTCTTGGACGTGTAGACGCCGAGCGCCTCAAGCATCTCGGTGGCCAAAACTTCGCGAACCCCGCCCTTGAGCGTCAGCTTGCCGTCACCGCCGCGCGACCAGGGCGTGCGTCCGCTGCCCTTGGTGCCAAGGTCGAGCAGCCGCCCATCCCTGAGGTCGTGCAATTGCGCAAAGAGGAAGCCGCGCCCGTCGCCGAGGTCCGGATTGTAGGTGCGGAACTGATGGCCATGGTAGCGTAGCGCGAGCGGTTCATCGAAACTGCCGGGCAGGGGACGGAACCGCCCAAAATGGGCGAGCCATTCGTCTTCATCCAGGGCGCCCAACCCCACGCGTTCGGCCCATCTCTGGTTGCGGAAGCGCAGAATGGTCTGCGGAAAGATTGCCGCCGCCACGGGGTCGTAGAACTCGGCGCCCAGTTCTGCGTGTCGTTTGCTGGGCCGCGCTTTCTCCATCCCGTTAGCCTTCCTAGCCGATCCGTCCGTTGACCAACGATTGCGCGATCGGCGCGGGTCGCTCGACCGTCGTGGTCATCTCCACAACCTGCCCGGTTCGCGACGATTTGTCGAAGGCCTCCATGACCTCGAGCACGTGCAGCGCCAGCGCGCCGCTGGCCCGGTGCGGTCGATCGGCAAGAATGCCGTGGGCCATGTCGGCCACGCCGAGCGATCGATAATTGCCATCCGCGAAGGGCAGGGCCACGGTTTCGTCTTCCCACTCGCTGCCCGGGCGCTTGAGCTTCACTTCGCCGCCGAAATTATTGGGATCGGGTACGATCAGACTCGCCTCGGTGCCATAGATTTCGAGCGGCAGATGGTTGTGCCCGGCGACGTCAAAGCTCATCGCGATCTGCACGATGGCGCCATTGGCAAAGCGCAGCGATCCCGAAACATGGGTCGGCACATGCACCGGCATCACCTGCCCTTTCCGTGGCGCGCTGGTGATCGACCGTTCCCGACGCGCCATAGAGGTCATGCCCGATACCTGAGCCACCGGTCCCAGCAGATTCACGAGGTCGGTGATATAGTATGGCCCCATATCAAGCATCGGGCCGCCGCCGAAATCGTAGTAGAAGGCCGGGTCCGGGTGCCAGCTTTCATGCCCTGGACACATGAAGAACGCCGTACCTCCGATCGGCTGCCCGATCGCCCCGTTGTCGATGAGCTGGCGCGCTGTCTGGTGCGCGCCGCCGAGGAATGTATCGGGCGCCGAGCCGACGCGCAGCCCCGCCGCGGCGGCGGCATCGATAAGCCGCTTGCCCTCGGCGAAAGCGATGCCCAGCGGCTTTTCCGAATAGACGTGCTTGCCCGCTGCCAGTGCACGCAGGCCGACTTCCACATGGGCGCGCGGAATGGTGAGGTTGATGACGAGATCGATGGAAGGGTCTGAGAGCAGGGCACCGATCGGTTTGGCCACCAGCCCATATTCGGCCGCCCGCGCTGCCGCCACTTCCGGCCGCAGATCCGCCACCGCTCTGATGTCGAGCACCGGAAAGCTCCGCGAGGCCTTGATATAGGCGCCCGAAATGTTGCCGCATCCGATGATCCCCACACCCATGCGCCCAGACGATCCTGCCACCGGAAACGAGCCTCCCAACCCGATATTGCGGTACGTTCCTCAATCAGTAGCGCCGCTGTAGCGGCTTGAACAGGGCTCCCGTTGCGAGCCGGGTGCCACTCGGCTAACAACATAGGGCGGCCCGCATCATCCTTCCTGCCGCGCCGCTCTCCGCGCATCCCGAGGTCTTCATGCCCGATCTGCTCATCAAGCTCTACAATCTGCCGGCCATCGATACCGAAGCCCGCGTCGCTGCCAACGGCATCACCATCCGCCGCGCCATGGCGCCCGAGGGCGAGATCATTCGCGAGTGGATCGGCCAGCATTTCTCCCATCACTGGGTAGCCGAAGCGAGCGTGGCGCTCAGCCACCAGCCGGTCGGGCTCTACATCGCCATCCGTGACGGCCGCATGCTCGGCTTTGCCTGTTTCGATGCCACGGCGCGCGGCTTTTTCGGCCCGACGGGAGTCGACGAGGGCGAGCGCGGGCAGGGGATCGGCGAGGCGTTGCTCATCGCTACGCTCAAGGGCATGCGCGAGGCCGGTTATCAATATGCCATCATAGGAGGCGCGGGGCCGGTGGATTTCTACCGCAAGAAGCTCGATGCCCTCGAAGTCCCCGATTCCGTTCCCGGCATCTATGCCGACATGCTCAGAAAGACCCCCTGAGGCGCGCAACGACTTGGCCGCTCGCGGGTTGATCTTTCCCAAGCAATGCCAAGGAGCGCGCCATGGGCAAGGACAAGCACCAAACCCCGTCCAAGGGGGCAGCGGCCTATAAGGATGGCAAGAAGCCCGGGCCGATCAGCTCCCACGTCCAGGTCCGTCCCGCCGGTCCCAATGCACAGGCTGACAAGCCCGAAAAATGGGACAAGGTCGATGAGGCGGCGGACGAAAGTTTCCCGGCCAGCGACCCGCCGGCCTACTGAACGGCACAAAAAAGAGAGGCGGGGTTTTGGCCCCGCCTCTTTCGTTTGCACCGAAAGTTCCCCTCAGAGCTTGTCGGTGATTGCGGTCGTATAGGCGCCCTGCGGCTTGTTCGCGATGATCTTCTGGTCGAGCAAGGCCTTTTCCGTGCGATCATAGGCAGCCATGTCGAGCTTGAAGTCGTGCGGGTCTACGAGCTTGGCGACTTCCTTCATCATGTACTCCTGGTGGGCCAGGGTCTGTGCGCCGGAATCGTCATTGTCGATGACGATCTGGGCCGCCTCTTCCGGATGCTCGATGGCATACTGCCAGCCCTTCTGCGAGGCGCGCACGAAGCGGACCATCTTGTCGTCGAACGCCGGATCGGCGAGCTTGTCGCCCATGGCGTAAAGGCCATCCTCGAGCAGGTCGTTGCCGAGATCGGTGTAGTTGAAGATGACCAGCTTATCCTGCGTGAACCCGGCATCGATCGCCTGGCCGAGCTCGTTATAGGTCATCACCGAAATGCAGTCGGCCTGCTTCTGAATCAGCGGCTGCACGTCGAAGGATTGCTTCAACACGTTGACGCCGTCCGGCCCGCCATCGGTCGGGATGCCGAGCTTGTTCATCCAGGCGTAGAACGGATATTCGTTGCCGAAGAACCAGACGCCGAGCGTGTGACCCTTGAAATCGGCTTCCGTCTTGATCGGCCCATCCTTGGGGCAGATCATGAGCAGGCCCGACTTCTTGTAGGGCTGGGCGATATTGACCAGCGGCACGCCCTTTTCGCGGGCCGCCAGGGCGCCGCCCATCCAGTCCACGATCACGTCGGCGCCGCCGCCGGCGATCACCTGCTCGGGGGCGATATCGGGGCCGCCCGGCTTGATGGTGATGTCGATGCCTTCGTCGGTGTAAAAGCCCTTGTCCTTGGCCACGTAATAGCCGGCGAACTGCGCCTGGGTCACCCACTTGAGCTGGAGCGTGACCGGGTCGGCCGCTTGCGCCATACCGACCGCGGCGAGCGACATGACGCCCGCCAGAAGGCCTCCGATAAGCTTATGCATTGACGTTTCCCCTTTCCCTTGATTACCCGCCTCATCCACCACGGACGGACGGGTGCCAGAAAGTGACGGCCCTCTCGAGGAGGGCTATCACCCCGTAGAAGACGGAGCCCGCGACCGCCGCCACCGCGATCTCCGCCCAAACCATGTCGACATTCATCCGGCCGACTTCGGTCGATATCCGGAAGCCCATTCCCACAATGGGCGTCCCGAAAAATTCCGCCACGATCGCCCCGATCAGCGCCAGGGTCGAATTGATCTTCAAGGCATTGAAGATGAAGGGCGCCGCGGCGGGCAAGCGCAACTTGAAGAGGGTCTGCCAATAGCCGGACGCATAGGTGCGCATGAGGTCGCGCTCCATGTTGCCGGAGGCCGACAGCCCCGCAATGGTGTTCACCAGCATCGGGAAGAACGTCATCACCACGACCACGGCGGCCTTGGACGGCCAGTCAAAGCCGAACCACATCACCATGATGGGGGCGACGCCGATGATCGGCAGCGCCGATACGAAATTGCCGAGCGGCAGCAGGCCCCGTTTGAAGAAGGGCGAGCGGTCGATGAGGATGGCCACGAGGAACCCCGAGCCGCACCCGATGACATAGCCGACAAGCACGGCCTTGAGGAACGTCTGGTTGAAGTCGGCGAGAAGCGTCGGCACGCTCGAGATGAGCTTGGCCCAGATCATCGAGGGCGGCGGCATGATGACCGTCGGCACCGCAAGGCCGACGGTGACGGCCTCCCAGATGACGAGCAGGGCTGCGCCGAAGACGATGGGGATGATCACCCCGACACGCTGGTCGATTTTCTTGTCACCGATCGCCTTGGACAAGCGTTCGACGAACAGCCATCCGAAGAGCCAGAAGGCGATGAGCGCCGCCCAGAACCAGGTCGGCGCCGGCACCATGCCCGGCAGCGCCACCATCAGCAGGATGGCACCGAAAAGGGCGATAGCACCATCCAGCCAGGGCGACCAGCCCAGCCAGAAGCGGCCGAGCGACACCACGCCCAGGGCCAGGATTGCGGCCATGGCGAACTGGCTGCCGAAGCCCCAGTTGACGAGCAGCGCGAAGGCGAGGGCCGAGACGCCCCCGGCGACGATGGCGAGATAATATTGCAGCTGGCTCATGCCGGGCGCGCTCCCATGCGGGCATTGACCAGTCTTTCGACGAGGCCGACGGCGATGACCAGTACGGCCGCCAGCGCCGAGGCGGCGAACAGCGCCGACCAGATCTGCACGGTCTGTCCGTAATAGGAGCCGGCAAGCAGCCGCGCCCCGAGCCCGGCCACAGCGCCGGTCGGCATTTCGCCGACAATGGCGCCGACCAGGCTCGCCGCCACCGCCACCTTCATCGAGGTGAAGAGGAACGGCAGCGCCGAAGGCCAGCGCAGCTTCCAGAACACCTGGGAAGCGGAGGCATTGTAGGTGTGCATGAGATCGAGCTGGATGAATTCGGGGCTCCTGAGCCCCTTTACCATCCCCACCGTCACCGGGAAGAAGGCGAGATAGGCCGAGATGATGGCCTTGGAAATGAAGCGCGCCGTGTCGGCCGGCAGGCCGAGCGGGGGCGCGGTGAAGAGGTTAAAGCCGATGACGACGAATAGCGGCGCCAGCGCCAGGATCGGAATGGTCTGGCTGGCGATGACCCAGGGCATCAGCGAGCGGTTCATCGCCCCGTTATGGACGATGAGTACGGCCAGGAGAATGCCCAGCACCGTCCCCATGACGAACCCGGCCAGGGTCGCCGAAAGCGTGATCCAGGCGTGGTAGAAAAGGCTCTTCTTGGAAGTGACAGCGATTTCCCCCGTGGTTTTCCAGATTTCGGTCGCCACCTGATGCGGCGACGGCAGCACAGGCCGGTCCTGCGCCCAGGCATCAAGCACGAATTGCTGCGCCGTCCAGTCGGAGACGCCCTTGTTGGCATAGACCTGGTATTGCCAGGGCGTGTTGAGCCAGAGCGAGGCCACGTACCAGATGACGACGAGCGCCAGGAGCACGATGATGACGGGAATGGCGTTCTTGCCTTGCTGCATTCCCGCCTATTCCTCGTAGGAGTGGCCGGCGCGGAGGCCATCGCGGACCCGCGCGGCAATCGCCAGAAATTCGGGCGTTTCGCGGATATCGAGCGGCCGCTCGGGGGGAAGCGTGGAGTCGATGACGTCGGTCACCCGGCCGGGGCGCGGCGACATCACCACGATCTTGGTCGAGAGATAGACCGCCTCGGGGATCGAGTGGGTGACAAAGCAGATGGTTTTCTGCGTCCGCGCCCAGAGCTTGAGGAGTTCCGAATTCAGGTGATCGCGGACAATCTCGTCGAGCGCGCCAAAAGGCTCGTCCATGAGCAGGAGATCGGCATCGAAGGCGAGGGCGCGAGCGATGGAGGCGCGCTGCTGCATGCCGCCCGAGAGCTGCCAGGGATATTTGTGCTCGAACCCGGTGAGGTTGACGAGGTCCAGCGTCCCCTGGATGCGCTTGGCGCGCTCCTCGGCCGAATAGCCCATGACTTCGAGCGGCAGCGCCACGTTCTTCTCGATGGTGCGCCACGGGAAGAGGGCGGGCGCCTGGAACACATAGCCATAGGCCCGGCTCTCCCGCGCGCCCTGCGGGGTCATGCCGTTGACACTGAGCGTGCCGGTGGTCGGCTGTTCGAGATCGGCGATGGTGCGCAGGAACGTGGTCTTGCCACACCCCGACGGGCCGATGAAGGAAACGAATTCGCCCTTGTTGATGTCGAGATTGACGTCCGAGAGCGCATGGACCGGCCCGTCATTGGTCTGGAACGTCAGTCCCAGGCCACGGGCGGAAACCACGGCTGCCGGCGCGCCGCTCTGGCTGGAGACGGCGCGGGCAGCGTTCTGGTCGAGAGTAAGGTCGGCCGTCATCAAACACCCGTCGCCGGAATGCCGGAGCGCTGCACCTTTCGGGGAGCAGTGATTTCCTTCCACGTCGAGAGCGCGCGGTTGACGGCGCCCTTGGGCTCGCGCGCCACGAATTTTCCGTGGCCGGGCCTGGCGTCGACCTTGTCCTCGACGATGGCGACGTCGCCGCGCGTCAGCACGTATCGCGGCAGGCCGGTGACCTCGAAGCCTTCAAAGACGTTATAGTCGATGATCGACTGCTGGCTCTTGGCCGTAATGGTCTTCTTGCGCTTGGGGTCCCAGACGACGATGTCGGCGTCGGCACCCACGAGGATCGCGCCCTTGTTCGGGTAGCAGTTGAGGATCTTGGCGATGTTGGTGGAGGTGACCGCGACGAACTCGTTCGGGGTCAGCCGCCCGGTGTTGACGCCCTTGGTCCAGAGCAGCGGCATGCGGTCTTCGAGCCCGCCCGTGCCGTTCGGAATCTTGGCGAAATTGCCCAGGCCGACGCGCTTCTGCTCGGTGGTGAAGGCGCAATGGTCCGTCGCCACCACCTGGAGCGAGCCCGAGGCCAGGCCCGACCACAGCGAATCCTGGTGCAGCTTGTTGCGGAAGGGCGGGCTCATCACCCGGCGCGCCGCATAGTCCCAATCCGGATTGAAATACTCGCTTTCGTCCAGCACCAGATGCTGGATCAGCGGCTCGCCGAAGACGCGCATGCCCTTGGCCCGCGCCCGCCGGATGGCTTCGTGGCTCTGTTCGCAACTGACGTGCACCACATAGAGCGGCACGCCGGCCATGTCGGCGATCATGATGGCGCGGTTGGTGGCTTCGCCCTCCACTTCCGGCGGCCGGGAATAGGCATGGCCTTCCGGCCCGTTATTGCCCTCGGCCAGGAGTTTTGCCGTCATCTGCGCCACGACGTCGCCGTTCTCGGCATGGACCAGCGGCAGGGCGCCAAGATCAGCGCAGCGCTGGAAGGACGAGAACATCTCGTCATCATCCACCATCAGCGAGCCCTTATAGGCCATGAAATGCTTGAACGAGGTGATGCCGCGATCGACGACCTCGGCCATTTCATCAAAGACCTGCTCGCCCCACCAGGTGATGGCCATGTGGAAGGAATAGTCCGCCGAAGCCTTGGCGGTCTTGTTGTCCCACATCTGCAGCGCTTCGAGCAGCGACTGGTTGGGGTTGGGCAGGCAGAAATCCACGACCATGGTGGTGCCGCCGGCCAGCCCAGCCCGCGTGCCGCTTTCGAAATCGTCGGTGGAATAGGTGCCCATGAAGGGCATTTCGAGGTGCGTATGCGGATCGATCCCGCCCGGCATGACATAGCATCCGGTGGCATCGAGCACCTCGTCGCCGGAAAGATCCTTGCCGATCTCGACGATCACGCCGTCTTCTATTCTGACGTCAGCCGGATAGGAAAGATCGGCGGTGACGATTGTCCCGCCCTTGATAACCTTGCTGCTCATAGTCCCTGCCCTTGTAGTCCTTGTTCAATGGACTTGCCGCTTGCCCCTCAGCGCACGGAAAGCCCGGAAACCCCTCACCCGCCGCGAGGCGGCGACCTCTCCCCTGAGGGGAGAGGTGTCGATCGTGCCATGGACGACGCTCCAGCTGCCTTGGCGCCTTTTGTCCCTCGCCCCTCAGGGGAGAGGGTGGCCGGAGCGTAGCGGAGGTCGGGTGAGGGGTCTCCGTTCAGCGTCGCGAGCAACGCCAGGAGCACCCCATCAGTGTTCCCAAGCACTTCATTGTTCCAGAACCGCACGACCGAATAGCCTTCGTCATTCAGTCGCGCGGTACGTTTTTCGTCGGTCTTGGACTCCGCGTGCTGACTGCCGTCGATCTCGACGATTAGTCCTCGTTCTCGACAAACGAAATCGGCCACATAGGGGCCAACCGGCACCTGCCGGGAGAACTTGAATCCGCCGAGCATCCGATTGCGTATGTGCCACCACAGCCGGCCTTCGGCCTCAGTCGCATTGGTGCGCAAGGTTTTGGCCCTGGCGCTCGTGGCTCCACCCCTCACCCGACGCTGCGCGTCGACCTCTCCCCTGAGGGGCGAGGTGGGCACCGCGGGTGTGGTGGGGAGCCGGGCCATGATCAATCAACGATCTCCGCCGTATCCAGCACCGCATGGAACAGCACGTCCGTTCCCGCCGCGGCCCAATCCCTGGTGATGGTCTCGGCTTCGTTATGGGACAGCCCATCCACGCAGGGGCAAAAAATCATTGCCGCCGGCGCCACACGATTGATCCAGCAGGCATCGTGGCCTGCCCCCGAGACGATGTCGCGGTGCGTATAGCCGGCGCGGTCCGCCGCCGCCCGCACCGTGTCCACGAGCTTGGGATCGAACGCGACGGGATCGAAATGCCCGACCTGCTCGACTTCGCTTTCGATATCGAGCGCTTCGGCGATGGTCTCGATCCCGAGGCGAATGCGGGTGTCCATCTCGTCGAGCACGTCCTTGTCGGGCGAGCGGATGTCGATGGTGAAGACGGCCTTGCCCACGATGATGTTGCGCGAGTTGGGATAGACGTCGATATGGCCGACAGCGCCCACGGCGTCCGGCTGGTAATCCATCGCCACTTCGTGGACGAGTTCGATCACCCGGGCCATGCCGAGGCTGGCATTGCGGCGCTTGGGCATCGGGGTCGAGCCGGTATGGGCTTCCTTGCCGGTGAGCGTCACCTGCAGCCATTTTAGGCCCTGGCCGTGGGTGACGACGCCAATGTCGATATTTTCGTCCTCGAGGATCGGGCCCTGCTCGATATGGAGCTCGTAATAGGCGTGGATCTTGCGGTCCCCGGTCTTCTCGGTGCCCTTCCAGCCGATCCGCTCCAGCTCCTCGCCAAAGGTCTTGCCGTCATGGTCCTTGCGGGCATAGGCCCAGTCCTGGTCATGCATGCCGGCAAAGACGCCCGAAGCCAGCATGGCCGGGGCAAAGCGGGTGCCCTCTTCGTTGGTCCAGTTGGTGACCACGATCGGGTGCTTGGTCTTAATCCCAAGATCGTTCATCGTGCGCACGACTTCGAGCCCGCCGAGCACGCCGAGGACGCCGTCATACTTGCCGCCCGTCGGCTGGGTATCGAGGTGGCTGCCGACATAGACCGGCAGCGCCTCGGGATCCGTGCCTTCGCGGCGGGCGAACATGGTGCCCATTTCGTCCACGCCCATCGTGAGCCCGGCCGCGTCGCACCACGATTTGAAGAGTTTTCTACCCTCGCCATCCGCGTCGGTCAGAGTCTGGCGGTTGTTGCCGCCCGCCACACCCGGCCCGATCCTGGCCATGTCCATCAGACTGTCCCAGAGCCGATCGCCGTTGATTTTGAGGTTTTCGCCCGGGGCTGACATGGTTTTCGTCTCTCTGCTTTTGTTATTTCATCGATGGGAAGGTGAACTCGGCACCTTCCTTGATGCCCGCCGGCCAGCGGGTGGTGACGGTCTTGAGGCGCGTGTAGAAATGCACGCCTTCAGGCCCGTAGATCGAGTGGTCGCCGAACAGCGACCGCTTCCAGCCGCCGAAGGAGTGATAGGCCACCGGCACCGGAATCGGCACGTTGATGCCTACCATGCCCACCTCGATCTTGTCGGCAAACTCGCGTGCGGCATCGCCGTCGCGGGTGAAGATGGCCGTGCCATTGGCATATTCGTGGCCGTGGATGAGGTCGACCGCTTCCTGGTAGGAATGCGTGCGCACCACCGACAGCACAGGCCCGAAAATCTCCTCGCGGTAGATCTTCATGTCGGGCTTCACGTGGTCGAAGAGCGTCCCGCCCACGAAGAAGCCGTTCTCGTAGCCCTGGAGCGAAAAACCGCGGCCGTCGACGACGAGCTCGGCGCCCTGCTCGACACCCGAGTCGATATAGCCGACGATCTTGTCGCGCTGCATTTTCGAGACGATCGGGCCCATCTGGGCGTCCTTGTCGGTCGCCGGACCGATCTTGAGCGCCTCGACGCGCGGCTTGAGCTTGGCCACCAGTGCGTCGGCGGTCTTGTCGCCCACCGGCACCGCCACCGAAATGGCCATGCAGCGCTCGCCGGCCGACCCGTAGCCGGCGCCCATCAGCGCGTCGGCCGCCTGGTCCATGTCGGCATCGGGCAGGATGATCATGTGGTTCTTGGCGCCGCCCAGCGCCTGCACGCGCTTACCGGCCTTGGTGCCGCGCTGGTAGACATATTCGGCGATCGGGGTCGAGCCGACAAAGGACACCGCCTTGATATCGGGATGGTCGAGAATGTGGTCGACCGCTTCCTTGTCGCCATGGACGATGTTGAAGACGCCATCGGGCAGCCCCGCTTCCTGGAAGAGCTTCCAGGCCAGCATCGGCGCCGACGGATCGCGCTCTGAGGGTTTCAGGATAAAGGTGTTCCCGCAGGCGATGGCGATCGGATACATCCACAGCGGCACCATGGCCGGGAAGTTGAACGGCGTGATGCCGGCGACGACGCCCAGCGGCTGGCGGTCCGAATAGGTGTCGATATTCGGGCCGACATTGCGCGAGAACTCGCCCTTCAGAAGCTGCGGGATGCCGCAGGCGAAATCGACGACGTCGATGCCGCGCGCCACTTCGCCCAGCGCATCGTCATGTACCTTGCCGTGCTCGCGCGAAATTTCGCGCGCCAACTCGTCCGCATGCTCGTCGAGAAGCTGCTTGAACTTGAAGAGCACGCGCGCCCGCTTCATCGGCGTCGTATTGGCCCAGCCCGGCAAGGCCGCCTTGGCGGCCGCGACGGCGGCGTCGATCTCGGCATTGGTCGAGAGCGGCAGGGTCGCGATCTCTTCGCCCGTTGCCGGGTTGAACACCGGGCTCGTCCGCGTCGAGCTCGACATTACCAGCTTGCCGCCGATGGCATTGGATATCTTGGTCATGGTTTTGGTCCCGTCTCGCAAAATAGAACGTTCGTTCTAGTGACTAGAAAATAGAACATTCATTCCATTCTACTCAAGCGTTTTCAGGATCCCCCGGAGCGTTTCGACGATGGTGTCGATATGCTGCTTTTCCACGATCAGCGGCGGCGAGAGCGCGATGATGTCGCCGGTGGTGCGGATGAGCACGCCCTGTTCGAACGCCTTGACGAAGGCCGCGAAGGCCCGCTTGGTCGGCGCGCCGGGGATCGATTCCAGCTCGATGGCGCCGACAAGGCCGATATTGCGGATATCGATGACATGGCGCTCGCCCTTGAGCGAATGCAGCGCCTGTTCAAAATAGGGCGCCAGTTCCGCGCCCCGGGTCAGGAGGCCCTCGTCCTTATAGGTCTCGAGCGTGGCCAGGCCCGCCGCCGAGGCGATCGGGTTGCCGCTATAGGTATAGCCGTGGAAGAATTCGATGACGTGTTCCGGCCCGGTCATGAAGGCGTCGTGGATTTCGCTCGACACCAGCACCGCGCCCATCGGGATGACGCCATTGGTGAGGCCCTTGGCCGTGACCATGATATCGGGCGTCACGCCGAAATAGTCCGCCCCGAACGGCGTGCCCAGGCGCCCATAGCCGGTGATGACTTCGTCGAAGATCAGCAGAATGCCGTGCTTCTTGGTGATCTCGCGCAGGCGCTGGAGATAGCCCGGCGGCGGGATCAGCACGCCGGTCGAACCGGCCACTGGCTCGACGATGACGGCGGCGATGGTCGAGGCGTCGTGGAGCGTGATGATGCGCTCGAGCTCATCGGCCAGTTCCACGCCATGCTGCGGCAGGCCCTTGGAAAAGGCGTTCTTGGAGAGGTTATGCGTGTGCGGCATGTGGTCGACGCCGGTCAGCAGCGTGCCGAACATCTTGCGGTTGGTGACGATGCCGCCCACCGAGATGCCGCCGAAATTGACGCCGTGATAGGCGCGCTCGCGCCCGATGAGGCGGGTGCGCGCGCCTTCGCCCTTCACGCGCTGGTAGGCCAAAGCCACCTTGAGCGCCGTTTCCACCGATTCCGAGCCGGAATTGGTGAAGAGCACGTGGTTGAGCCCTTCGGGCGCTATGTCCACGATACGGTTGGCGAGTTCGAAGGCCTTGGGATGCCCCATCTGGAAGGCCGGGGCATAATCGAGTTCGGCCGCCTGGTTCTGGATCGCCTCCACGATCTTGGGGCGGCAATGGCCGGCATTGACGCACCAGAGGCCGGCGGTGCCGTCCAGCACCTGCCGCCCGTCGGCGGTGGTGTAATACATGTCCTTGGCCGCCACGAACATGCGCGGCGCCTTCTTGAACTGGCGGTTGGCCGTGAACGGCATCCAGAAGGCGGAAAGATCGTTAGGTACGGTGCGGTTGGACACGATTGCTCCCTTGAACGTGGTCAGGCCGAATTACTGATTTTCTAAGTCAAGTTTGATTGCCACTTGACCGATCGGCATGGTAGTTGGAATTTTGACCAGTTGGAAAAATGTTAGCATCCCCATGCCGCCGATCAAGGTCAAAAATGCTGGCAAGTCCCCGTCCGCAAAGCGCAAGAGCGGCGTGACGGGCAAGGCCGTGACCCGCATCCAGCGCGAAAAGCAGGACGCGATCCTGGAAGCGGCGCTCGATGTCTTCTCGCTGCACGGTTTTCGCGGCGCCACCATCGATCAGATCGCCGAGCAGGCCGGCATGAGCAAGCCGAACCTGCTCTATTATTTCCCCCGCAAGGAGGAGATTCACAAGCGGCTGATGAAGACCATGCTCGATACCTGGCTGCAGCCCCTGCGTGAATTCAGCGCGGAGGGCGATCCCATCCCCGAGATCCGCTCCTATATCCGCCGCAAGCTCGAAATGGCCCGCGATTTTCCGCGGGAGTCGCGCCTTTTCGCCAACGAGATGCTGCAGGGCGCGCCGCGCCTCATCGACATCCTGGAAGGCGAGCTCAAGGACCTCGTCGACGAGAAGGCCGCCATCCTCCTCGCCTGGATGGATGAAGGCAAGATCGTGCGCACCGATCCCTATCACCTCATCTTCTCGATCTGGGCCACCACCCAGCATTATGCCGATTTCGACGTCCAGGTCCGCGCCGTCCTCGGCAAGGACCGCGGCGGCGAAGGCCGCTTCGAAGACGCCGCCCGCTTCCTCGAAAGCCTTTTCATGAGCGGCATCGCGCCACGGCAGAAGGTCAGCTGAGTCTGCGATTTCAGCCAGCAGGCCTCCCTCCCCCTTGCGGGGAGGGGACGGGGGTGGGGGTAAGCCAAGGCCCTCCAACTCAGCCACACCTTCCTTAAAATTGCAGGCATTCCCTGCACTCCAAATTGAAGCGCGGCCCTTAGCCTTTAGGCAAAGGAGAGCCTCCGGTGAAACTGGCCGTTCTTGTCGATGCCGAGAATACGCCCGCCAAAAGCTTCGATTTCATCGCAGCGCAAGTTCAGCCTCTGCGCGACGTCGGCATCTTCAGGCTCTTCGGCGATTTTGCCAGTCCGAGCCTGGCCGCCTGGCGCCAGGTGGCTGCACGCCACGGCCTTGAACCCATACTTCAGGGATCGGGAGGCCGGGGCAAGAATTCCACCGATATCGCCATGGTGATCCACGCCATGGATATCCTCCATTCAGGCCTCTTCGACGCCATCTGCCTGGTCTCGACCGACCGCGACTTTGTCGGTCTGGCACGACGGCTGCGTGCCGGTGGTTTGCAGGTCTTCGGCATTGGCCGTGCCGGCGTGGAAAATGGTCTCGAATCCGTCGCCGACCGCTATTTTCATCTGCCTTCGGTGATGCCCTCGCCCACTCGCAGTCCCGTCGCTCCTGAGCTCCCGGCCTTTCTCGGCCATATTGCATCAGTGCACGGCGTGAACGGCTGGATTCTTCTTGCCGAGGCCGCCAACGCGCTCAAACAGGCATCGCCAGGCCTGGCCGAGCGCTATCTGGGCAAAGGGCGTTTTCTCAAGACCCTGCGGGCGGCCGACCTGATCTCGGAGCGAAAATCCGCCCGAGGTCTCGAAATCCGCCCGCGTCTTGTCGTGGTAGCCAGCAAGAGCGTCGGCTGATCCTGAAAACTTATCCCCTCTCACCCCACCCGTGAGAAACTCCAAAAATCCCTGCCGCATCGGGCGGACTGCAGAGCGACCAGTGGCGACAGGGACAGCCGGGCGTGCGGGGGCGTCGCTTCCCCTGCATGGGTCCATGGGACGCCGCTTGAATCCGGGGCTCGACGATCAAGCCTGCCGGAACGGAGCCGCGATGATCAGGTCCTCAAAATCCCGGTGCCCCGAGGCGGCATCCGTCTCTTTTCTTTACTAATTCCGTCGGGGCGAATGCCGCCTCGGGGCCCGCTCGATCCTTCACCCGCCCGGCGTTTCGCCGCGCGGAAAAAGGCGCTGCTTCTAGCGATGGTCCGGCGTCAGCGCCAGCACCAGCAGCCCCAGCACGATCACAACCGCGCCGCCGGCTACCGAAAGGCTTGCCCAGCCATGCCCGAGGAGGCCCTCGTAGATAATAACGAAGACCGGGGTCAGGTAGCCATAGGCCAGGACCTTGGAGGCGGGCAGGCGGAGCGAGGCATATTGCAGGCAGAAGAAGCTGATCGCCGTCGAAAAGATCGCCAGATAGGCCAAGGCCCACCAGACGATCGCAGGCAGGTGCAGCCAGTCGGTCGACACGATATCCCCTAGCCCGAAAAGCGCGATGCAGATCGTTGCCGCGGCCAGCGTCCAGAAACTGGAGAGCAGGGCGCTCTCGCCTCGGTTGAGATGGCGCACCAGCGGCGCATGGAAGGCGTAGCAGATGCAGCCGACGAGATAGATGAGCTCGCCCTTGCCGATATCGAACCCGGCAATCGCCGCCAGGTCGCCGCGAAAGATCACCCAGATCGAGCCGAGTCCGGCGAGCACCAGGCTGAGTAGGACCGTCGGTCCTACCCGCTGCTTGAGGATGAAATAGGCGATAGCCGCCGCCATCAGGGGAATGAGCGTAAAGACCGCGCTCGTCGCCACCGGCGCCGTCATCGTCAGGGCAATGAACATGGTGACGAAATAGACCGCGTTGAGCGCCCCCAGCACCACCATGCGCCAGGGTGCGCGCGGCAGCCGGGCCGGCTCGCGCACCACCCCGAATGCAACGACGCCCATGATGAGCGTGGCCAGGAGGAAGCGCAGGGCGTTGAGCGGCACCGGCTCGATATAGGGCACCGCCAGCGCCCCGGCAGTGAACGAACCGGCGATCATGGCCGCGAAGGCGAGCATCGCCAGGTGCGCCAGGATCGTGTCGCGCCTGGCGAGGCGTGGTGCGGCGATGGATTGGGTCAAGGCATCCTCCGGAGAGCCGTCCTGCCTAGCCCATCGCCGCGCCCGAGAAAAGGGCTAGAGGCCGCTGGCCAGCGCGATGAGCAGTCCGCCGATCAGCATGACATTGGACATGAAGGAATTGATCTTCTGCACGCGGTCCGGGCCCGGAGGCAGCGTCCAGAAGTCATGGAACATGGCGGTCGCCATGGCGACGAAGATGATGAGGATGGCCGCGGCCAGCGGCACCCAGACGCCGATGGCGAGGAGGCCGCCACCGGCCACCAGCATGGCGATGCCGATGATGAGCGCGACGTCGGGCATCGGCACCTTGCCGGCCATGAGGCCGCGCAGCACCGCAAAGCCCATGGCATTGCGGATCCCGGCGACGAACATGCCGCCGCCCAGCAACAGGCGGCCGATAAACAGTATGGTCGAAGGCAGATCGGTGGGCATCAGGCTCTCCTTTGGCGATTCCCAGTCGGTGTCCATGCCACTACGACGGACGAGCCGGCGCGATTTCGACAGGCGCCGGCGCGATTTTGATGTGGAATTGTAGGCAGGAAGGCAGAATCGGCGACGCAATATCCGCCGAAGCGACGCTTTTATTCCGCTGCCTGGGCGACGTCCACCGGGTGCTGCGACCTGAAGCCGACGGCTACCCGGTTCCAGACATTGATGAGCCCGATGGCCACGGTAAGCTTGGTCGTCTCTTCCTCGGAAAAGTGCCGGCGCAGGTCGTCATAGACGTCATCGGGAGCCCGCGTTTCGGCCAGCAACGTCAATGCCTCGGTCCAGCCCAGCAGCGCTCGCTCCCTGGCGGTATAGATCGGCGATTCCTGCCAGACCGTAAGCAGGTCGATCCATTGTTGCCCCAGCCCGTCCTCTCGGGCGTGCTTGATATGCATGTCCACGCAATAGGCGCAGCCATTGATCTGGGAGGCACGGATCTTGATGAGGTGGACAAGGCGCGGTTCGAGCCCGGAATCGCGCACCACATAGCGGTCGAGCGCGGCCACGGCCTGGTAGGCGTCGGGAGCGGCCTTCCTGAAATCGAGACGAGCTTGCATGGATCAGGTCCTTTCGGTTTGCACCCGCTCGTGCAGGCCCAGGAAGACGCAACTACGCTGGTTGATGGCCTGGTTGAGCGGCGTGGAGGGATCGCCCTGGATATCGGCGATGGTGATATTGGCCAGCTCCGCCCGATAGGCGCGCTCGGCCCGTAGCATGGCGCTGGCGACGCCGCAGGGCAGGCGGTGGAACTGGGCGGGCAGCGGCTCAGGTCCGCGCTGGCGGATTTCCGCGCAGCGAAAGGCCGGCGCCGATCCTTCGACGGCCAGCACGATATCGAGGAGCGTTATCTCCTTCGCCGGCCGCGCCAGCCGGTAGCCGCCGCGCGGCCCGGGAATGGAAACCAGCAGGCCGGCGCCGGCCATGGCCTGCAGATGTTTGAGCAGATAGCTGGTCTTGACCCCGTGATACTCGGCCAGCGCCGCCGCCGGCAGCGCGCCGTCGGCGCCAAGGCCCGACAGCAGCAGCACGCAATGAATGGCCTGTTCGACGCCGTCTCCGAGCTTCAATGCCTGTGCCTCCGAATCATAGATAAGAAATATCCATGATTTGGCGCAAAAGACAAGGCGGGCGCCCCGAGGACGCCCGCCTCCCGAAAATTCCAGCCGGACCTATTCGGCCGGTTCGACCTCTTCCTTGCGCATCGGATTGTTCGGATGCGTCGTCCAGTTCGCATATTTGCTGGTGACGATGCGGCCGGTGCGCTCGTCGATCGAGCCGGGCTCGAGCGCTTCCATGGTGATGCAGTCTTCCACCGGGCAGACATTGACGCAGAGGTTACAGCCCACGCATTCGTTGTCCATCACCTCGAAGTAGCGCTTGCCGTCCTTCTCCTTGCTGATGGCCTGGTGGGAGGTGTCCTCGCAGGCAATGTGGCAGCGGCCGCATTTGATGCAGAGGTCCTGGTCGATATGGGCCTTGGTGACGTAGTTGAGGTTGAGGAACTGCCAGTCGGTGACGTTGCGCACGGCGCGCCCGGTGACGTCCTCGAGCGTGGCGTGACCCTTTTCGTCCATCCAGTTGGCAAGGCCCGTGATCATCTCCTCGACGATCTTGAAGCCATAGGTCATCGCCGCCGTGCACACCTGCACATTGCCGGCGCCCAGCGCCAGGAACTCGGCGGCGTCGCGCCAGGTGGTGACCCCGCCGATCCCCGAAATGGGCAGGCCGTAGGTCTCCGGATCGCGGGCGATTTCCGACACCATCGAGAGCGCGATGGGCTTGACCGCCGGGCCGCAATAGCCGCCATGCGTGCCGCGCCCGTCGATCGAGGGCTCGGGCGAGAAGGTGTCGAGATTGACCGAGGTGATCGAGTTGATGGTGTTGATGAGCGACACCGCGTCGGTGCCGCCCTTCTTGGCGGCGCGGGCCGGTTTGCGCACGTCGGTGATGTTGGGCGTCAGCTTGGTGATCACCGGCATGCGCGAATATTGCTTGCACCAGCGCACGACCATTTCGACATATTCGGGCACCTGGCCGACGGCCGCGCCCATGCCGCGCTCGCTCATGCCGTGCGGGCAACCGAAATTGAGCTCGATGCCGTCGGCCTCGGTCTCTTCGACCAGCGGCAGGATGGCCTTCCAGGCGTCCTCCTCGCAGGGCACCATGATGGAGACCACCAGCGCCCGGTCCGGCCAGTTTTTCTTCACCATCTTGATTTCCTGCAGGTTGCGCTGCAGGTCGCGGTCGGTGATGAGCTCGATATTGTTGAGGCCGAGCAGGCGCCTGTCGGCGCCCCAGATGGCGCCGTAGCGCGGGCCGTTGACGTTGACCACCGGCGGGCCTTCCTCGCCCAGGGTCTTCCACACCACCCCGCCCCAGCCCGCCTTATAGGCGCGCTCGACATTATAGGCCTTGTCGGTCGGCGGGGCCGAAGCCAGCCAGAACGGGTTCGGCGACTTGATGCCGACGAAATTGCTTCTCAGGTCTGCCATTCGCTCCTCCCTCAGGCGCTCAGGGCACGATGGATGGATTCGGCGGCGTCGCGGCCTTCCGCGACGGCGGTCACGGTAAGGTCCTCGCCGCCGGTGGCGCAGTCGCCGCCCGCCCAGACCTTGGCCATCGAGGTGTGGCCTTCCGCGTCGACGGCAATCTTGCCGCCGTCGAGGTGCAGCCCTTCCTCTCCGATCTCCAGGGTCTGGCCAATGGCCTTGAACACCTGGTCGCAGGGCACGATGGTGGTGCGGCCGGTCATGGCCAGCTTGCCATCCTTGAGCTCGGTATATTCGAGCTCGATGCCGGTGACCTTGCCGCCTTCGCTGAGGACACGCCTGGGCGCCAGCCAGTGCCGGATGGAAACGCCCCTTGCCGCCGCCAGATCCTGCTCGAATTCGGAGGCGTTCATATGCTCCTTGCCGCGGCGATAGACCATGGTCACCTCCTCGGCGCCGAGGAGCTTTGACTGCACGGACGCATCCACGGCGGTCATGCCGCCGCCGATGACGACGACGCGCCGCCCGATCGGCAGATTTCCAAGGTCCGACGCCTGGCGCAGTTCGGCGATGAAATCGACTGCCGGGCGCACGCCCAGCGCGTCCTCGCCCTCGGCGCGTAGCGCATTAACCCCGCCCAGGCCCATGCCGAGGAAGACGGCGTCGAAATCCCTGGTCAGACCTTCGAGGGTGAAGTCGTGCCCCAGAACCTTGCCGTTTTCGATCGTGATGCCGCCGATGGCGGTGACGTAATCCACCTCGTCCTGGGCAAAGCCGTTGGTGGTCTTGTAGGAGGCGATGCCGTATTCGTTGAGTCCACCCGCCTTGGGCTTGGCGTCGAAAATTGTGACGGCATGGCCATGCATGGCCAGCCGGTGCGCGGCGGCAAGGCCCGAAGGACCGGCGCCGACCACGGCGACGCGCTTGCCCGTTTCGGGAGCCCGGGCAAAGAACTGCACGTCCTCGTCCATGGCGATATCGGTGGCGTAGCGCTGCAGCATGCCGATCTTGACCGGCTTGCCCTCTGCCTCCTCGCGCACGCAGGCTTCCTCGCACAGCTGCTCGGTCGGGCAGACGCGGGCGCACATGCCGCCCAGAATGTTCTGGCTGAAGATGGTTTCGGCCGCGCCCAGCGGATTATCCGTGGCGATCTGCCGGATGAACATCGGAATGTCGATCGACGTCGGGCAGGCATTCATGCACGGCGCGTCGTAGCAGAAATAGCACCGGTCGGCTTCGACGAACGCCTCATGCCGGTCGAGCGGCGGATGAAGGTCGGAAAAGTTGGATTCGTATTGGCCGGGCTCGAGACGCCCCGGCACTATGCCCTCTACGAGAACACCTTGTGCCATCGTAATTCCCTTGCTGCAGTTCTCCCAAAGCAACGCTAGCGCGTTCCAAATTTTTTATCAATTGGTCAAATTCTGGCGTGGAGTGCCGTGCGGCAAGGCCTTCAGGTCGATCGAGCAGCCGTGAACGGCCGTGATCGCAATTTCAGGGAACGCCAGGGCTGGAGAGGCGAGACGACAAAGTCTCTAAAATCGGAGTCATCGTAAGTGCCTCGACTTCAACTCTGAATCCATCTTCATGGAAAATTAACCCTGTTGCGCGTTGTGAGAGTCTAGTGGTGCGCAAACGCAACAGTTCCTTAAGAACTCACAATTGTGGCAGGCGTCCCGTCAATTGTGACGGGGAAGTCCTCATTGCGGCCATGAGTCCAAAGCATCCGAGAGGCTCCTACTAACTACAGCGAGACTCCAGCTTGACTCGGAAGACCATCGTCACCTCCCTCGTCCTACTGGGTGCATTGACCTGCTTTACTGCACCTGCTTTCGCCGCCGCCCAATGCGGCGTCGCTTCCTGGTACGGACCGGGCTTTCACGGCAAGAAGGCCGCCTCCGGCGAGCGCTTCAACCAGAACGCCCTCACTGCCGCCCACAAGTCACTTCCGTTTGGTACAAGCGTAAAAGTCACCGACCAGCGTACGGGCAAGTCCATCCAGGTTCGCATTAACGATCGTGGTCCCTATGTGAAGGGCCGCATCATCGATCTTTCCAAGGCCGCCGCCACTCAACTCGGCATTCGTGGTGCCGGAAAGGGCAAGGTCTGCATCGAGCAGATCTGATCGGCTTTCGAGCGTTCGATGAAAAATCGCCCGCGGGGACATCCCGGCGGGCGATTTCATTTTTTGGACCTATTTCTCGAAGGTCACGGCTTCCGTGCTGGCGCCGAGCTTTTCGAGCGTTTCGCGCAGTTCCTTGACCATCGGGTCAGGCCCGCAAACATAGAACCGTCCCGAAAAATCCCCGACATGACGCTTGAGGAAATCCGTGTCGATCCGCTCGTTGAGAAGGCCCGGCGCCTTCTCCCCGGTCACGGTGAAGAGCCGCTCGAGCCCGGCCATGGCCTCGAACTCATCGCGCAGAATGATGTCGCGCGCTGTCTTGTTCGAAAAGATCAGCCGGTTGCCCTTGAGTTGGCCATCGGCATTGAGCCGCCGCAGGATGGCAATGAACGGCGTAACCCCAGCGCCGCCGGCAATGAACGTACCCGGTCCCTTGTACGTGATGGTGCCCCAGACATCGCGCAGGATGAGTCGGTCGCCCGGCACCAGCTCGGAGAGCTGGTCGGTGACGCCCGGATGGTCGTGATAGCTCTTGATGGTGAATTCGAGATAGGGCCACTCGGCCAGCGAGGTGAAGGTAAACGGCCGCTTCTTGTCGCGCCAGCCGTCCCTGTCGATGGAAACTTCCGTCGCCTGCCCGGGCTGGAAGACGAAGCCCTCCGGCTTTTCCAGTCGGTAGTGGCGGACATTGTGGGTCACGTCCTCGATGCCGAGGATTTCTACGCTCTCTGTCATCATCGCCTCAATCGTTCTCGACCTTTGACGATTGAAACACCTGAATAGTTCCCGCCGCTAGTCCCGTCGGTCGAACGTCAGGTAGAACGACTTCAGCCGCCCCTCGCGCCGCGCTTTCTGCTCGTAGCGCGTGGGCTCCCAGCCGGGATAGGGCTCGTGCCAGCTTCCCGGCTTGCCGGGCTCGAATACGAAGCCCGGCGCGCGCAGGATGTGCGCCAGCGTCCAGTCGGCATAGTCCTCGATGTCGGTGGCGAAGTTGAATTTTCCGCCCGGCTTGATGGTGCGGGCGAGTTCGGCCAGCGTCAGCGGCGAGACGAAGCGGCGCTTGTGGTGGCGCGTCTTGGGCCAGGGATCGGGATAGAGCAGATAGACCTCGTCGAGCGCGGCATCCGGCAGCTTCTGCAACAGTTTTAGCGCGTCATCGGTGAAAAGGCGCACATTGCCGATCTCGTCCTCGTCGATCGCCTGCAGCAGCTTGGCGATGCCTCCGGTAAACACCTCGCAGCCGATATAGGCGTCTTCTGGATGCGTGCGCGCCTGCCGGGCCAGATGCTCGCCGCCGCCATAGCCGATCTCGAGCGTCAGTTTTTTGGGATGCTCGAACAGCGCCCCGGGATCGAGAACGCCCTCCGGCAAGGCAATCTCCAGCTCCGGCAGCAGCTCGCGAAACAGCTGGTCATGCCCGCGATGCAGGCGCTTGCCCGAGCGGCGGCCGAAAAAGGCGCGCGGTTCGCCGGCGACATTGAGGGGGTTCTGTCTTGAGGTCACGTTAGATCTTCGAAAAAGCAGTTCGGCCGTCACCGCCCACTACGGGCAATGACGGCCGAATGTAAAGAGGCGGAACGTCGTCTTAGCGAACGGCGGCCTTGAGCTTAGGCACGAGATCGACCTTCTCCCAGGAGAAGCTGCCGTCACGCCCGGCCTTGCGGCCGAAATGGCCATAGGCTGAGGTCTTGGCATAGATCGGTTTGTTGAGGTCGAGGTGAGTCCGGATGCCGCGCGGCGTCAGGTTCACGATATCGCCCTCAAGGAAGATCTTTTCGAGCTGCGCTTCCTCGACCTTGCCGGTGCCGTGCAGGTCCACATAGACCGAGAGCGGCTTGGCCACGCCGATGGCATAGGACAGCTGGATCGTGGCGCGGTCGGCAAGGCCCGCGGCCACCACGTTCTTGGCGAGGTAACGCGCTGCATAGGCCGCCGAGCGGTCGACCTTGGTCGGATCCTTGCCCGAGAAAGCGCCGCCGCCATGCGGGGCCGCGCCGCCATAGGTGTCCACGATGATCTTGCGGCCGGTGAGACCCGCATCGCCATCCGGGCCGCCCACCACGAACTTGCCGGTCGGGTTGACGTGCCAGACGGTATCCTTGCTGATCCAGCCTTCCGGCAGGGCCGCGCGGATATAGGGCTCGACGATATTGCGCACGTCTGTCGAGGTGAGCTTGTCGTCCAGGTGCTGGGTCGAGAGCACGATCTGGGTCACGCCGACGGGCTTGCCGTCCTCGTATTTGACCGTGACCTGGCTCTTGGCGTCGGGGCCGAGCTTGACCGCTTCGCCGTCGCCGTTCTTGCGGGCGGTGGCGAGGGTTTCCAGGATCTTGTGGGCGTAATAGATCGGGGCCGGCAGCAGTTCGGGCGTCTCGCGCGTGGCGTAGCCGAACATGATGCCCTGGTCGCCCGCGCCCTCGTCCTTGTTGCCCGAGGCATCCACGCCCACCGCGATATCGGCCGACTGGCCGTGCAGCAGCACGTCGATCTTGGCGGTCTTCCAGTGGAAGCCGGACTGCTCGTAGCCGATGGCCTTGATGGCCTTGCGGGCGACGGAGCGGAATTTGGAGGGGTTCACCACCGGAGCGCCGGAGGCGTCGTGGATGAGCTTGCCGTCCTTGTCCTTCTTGAGGAGCGTGTCGGGCACGCGGACTTCGCCGGCGATGACGACGCGGTTGGTCGTGGCCAGCGTCTCGCAGGCGATGCGGACGGCGGACGGGTCCATGCCGGCCTTCTTGGCCTCGCGGAAGACCAGATCCACGATCTCGTCGGAGATGCGGTCGCAGACCTTGTCCGGGTGGCCTTCGGAGACGGATTCGGAAGTGAAGAGATAGTTGGAACGTGACACGGTCAAAGCCTTTGTTAAGCGCCCGAAGTTCCCACGGGCTGGCTGGTTGTAGGCGTCCTTGCCGCTTCTGGCAAGCGGACATAAGGAAATCTTTATATGCCTATATGGGTGCCCGCGGAAGGCTATGCCCTGCGCCGGCGCGAGGAGAGCCAGGCGATGGCGAGGCCGGCCAGAAGCGCGATGAGGAACGGCCAGTGCCGCCATTGCGAAAAGGGTGTGCCGGCAAGGCGCTGCGCCGGCACCACGTCGAGCAGGGCGACCTGCTGCGGGGCGAGGCTCGCCGTGACCCGGCCGAGCGGATCGGCGACGAAGGTCAGGCCCGAATTGGCGGCGCGCACCAGCGGCATGCCCTCTTCCACGGCGCGGACGCGGGCATGGTGGGCATGCTGGGCCGGGCCGATCGAGCCGTCGAACCAGGCATCGTTGGTGATGTTGAAGAGGAACTGCGCCTTGTCGATGTCGGCGCCGAGATCGCCCGAAAAGATCGCCTCGTAGCAGATGATGGCGAGGAAGGCCGGCGTATCGGGCAGGCTCATCAGCCGCCGCCCGTCGCCCGCCGCCCAGCCATTGGCGCCCGGCACGAACTGGCGGATGCCGAATTGCGAGAAGAAATCGGCATAGGGCAAATATTCGCCGAACGGCACCAGGTGGGACTTGTCGTAGGAGGCGATGATCTCGCCGTCCGAATTGATGGCGAGGATGGAATTGTAGCCTGGCCCGCCCGCCTCGTAATCCTCGCGCGGTGCTCCGGTCAGCAGCGTCACATTGGGCGGCAGCGCGCGAGCGATCCGCGCCAGCGCGTCCGGATACTGCGACATGAAGAAGGGCAGGGACGATTCCGGCCAGACCAGATGCGTCACCCCTTCAAGGCCCGGATCGGCAGGGTTGGTGCGGCTGGCCGAGAGGTCGAGCAGGCGCGTGATGACATCGGCCGGCACCGCCTGGCTCCAGTCCGAATGCTCATAGACCACCGGCTGCACCAGCCGCAGTCTGATGTCGTCGCGCGCGGCGATCTCGGTGTGGTTGAGCCGGTAATTGCCCCAGCCGATCTGGGCGGCGATCGCCAGCATGGCCAGCGAAAACGGCGCCAGCCGCCGCGCCCAGCCGCGCCCGTCCGCCGGCCAGATGAGGGCGGGCGTAGAGGCGAGCAGAATGGCGAGGAAAGTGAGGCCATAGACCCCGACAAGCGAAGCGGCCTGCATCATCTCGTCGTTGGCGGTCAGGGAATAGCCGACGAGATCGAAGGGAAAGCCCGAAAAGAAGTGTCCGCGCGCCCATTCGGCGGCCGACAGGAACGTGGTGAGCGTCAGGATGCGCCAGGGGCTGTGCGACCAGAAGAGATGCGCCAGCGCGCAGCCCAGCCCCCAGAACAGCGCGATCAGCGCCGCCAAAGCCACGATGGCGAAGGGCATGATGGCGATCATCACCCCGCCATCGACGAAGAAAGCGGCGCCCAGCCAGTGGAAGGCAACGGTGAAATAGCCCAGCCCGAAGGCGAAGCCGATGCGGAAGGCCGGCCCGAAAAGCCGTCCCAGAAGTCCACGGCCGCGCTCGGCGCCATCTAGCGCCCAGACCAGTACCGGGAAGGCGATGAAGAGGGCGGGAACGATGAAGAATGGCGGCACGCTCAGCGCCGCGACGGCGCCGGCCACCAGCAGCATGAGGAATCGCCGCCAGCCGTGGGCGAGCATGGCGGTTTCGGCCAGCCAGGTCACGGAAGGAATCTCGAATCAGGGTGCATGCGGGCAAGGTCGCCGGGGCCGGATTCGCCGTCAAGGTGGTGATGACGCGATTCCCGGTCGCCCGGCTATCGATCGGCTATTCGGCCGCTTCCGAATTGGGCTCGCCCACTTCCGGCGGAATGGCCCCGGGCTCTTCGCTGCGGGCAGGCATGTCACGCCGATGCCGCTTGATCTTGAGCCGCTTGATCCGCCGGCCGTCCGAAGCCAGCACTTCGAAATCGAAGCCGGGGAAGGCCGTCACCACTTCGCCCTTCTTGGGCACGCGGTCGACAAGGTCGAAGACCAGGCCGCCCAGGGTTTCCACCTCGTCTGCATACTCGCCGGGGTCGAAATCGGGGCCGATCATTTCCTGCACGTCTTCGAGCTCCACCCGGGCGTCGGCGACATAGGTGTCCGGCCCGACCTTGCGGATGAGGGAAACCCCTTCCTCGTCGTGCTCGTCCTCGATCTCGCCGACCACGGCCTCGAGCAGGTCCTCGATGGTCACAAGCCCGTCCGTCCCGCCATATTCGTCGACGACGACCGCCATGTGCACATGGCTGGCGCGCATCTGCTGGAGCAGGTCGCCCACCGGCGTTGAGGGCGGAACGAAGACTGCCTCACGCACGATATCGAGCTTGTTGAGCTTCTGGCGCAGGGTCGTGGAAACGAGCTTCACCGGCTGCGTTGCAGCCGCATCGACCACGAGCTCGGTAATCCGCTGGAGCGCATCCTTGACGTGGATGAAGCCGATGACGTTGTCGAGGTCTTCGTCGTAGACCGGCAGGCGCGAGTGGCCCACCATGCGGAAGCGGGCGACGAGCGCGCCCAGCGTCTCATGGGCCTCGACGGCCTGGATGTCCGAGCGCGGCACCATGACGTCGTCGACGCGCATGTCGCCAAGCTTCAGGACGTTCTGGAGAATGGTCCGCTCGCTTTCGGAGAAGTCGGCGGAATCGGAGGAAGACTCGGCGTCGAGCGCTTCCTGCAGATCGTCGCGGAGCGAGCCGGGACGCATCAGGGACTTCAGACGCCCCCACAGGGTTTGCCCCCGCTCTTTGGCGGAGGCGGGACTAGAGCCAGGCTCGGGTTCAGGCGATTTCGGCCTGGGACTTATGTCGGTATCGTTCATTTATCCATGCCGCATCATGCGGCGGTCCTTCTTCTCTTGGTAAGGCGGGTCAGTCTTCGGCATAGGGATCGGGCACGCCTAGAGACGCCAATATCTGGGTCTCGAGCCCTTCCATCTCAAGGGCTTCGTCGTCCTCGATGTGATCATAACCCAGAATGTGCAGGAAACCATGCACGATCAAGTGGGTGAAATGATGCTCGAAGCTCGTACCCTGCTCGATAGCTTCGCGCTCCAGCGTCTCGCGCGCAAGAATTATGTCGCCGAGAATGCCGACCACCGGATCGAAAGGCTCGATCTGCGGGAAGGAGAGCACGTTGGTCGGCGCATCCTTGCCTCGCCAGTCGCGGTTGAGCACCTGTTGCTCGGCATCATCGGTGAGCAGGATCGATATCTCGGCCGCGCCCTTGACCTTGGCCTTGGACTGCTTGAGTGCTTCGAGCACCGCACGTTCGGCTACGGCGTCGAGTTCATCCGGCCAGCCGTCGGCATTGCGGGAAATGGCGATTTCGAGCGGGTATTTGGTCAGTTGCTGTTGCTTTCGGTCTTCCTGGCGCCGGCGGCCTCATAGGCCCGCACGATTCGTGCCACGAGGGCATGGCGGACGACGTCGCGGTCGCCGAACCGGGAAATATGCACGCCCTCGACCCCGTCGAGCAGGTTGAGCGCCTCGACCAGCCCCGAGCGTTCGCCGCGCGGCAGGTCGATCTGGGTCGGGTCGCCCGTGACGATCATCTTGGAATTCTCGCCAAGGCGCGTCAGGAACATCTTCATCTGCATGGACGTGGTGTTCTGCGCTTCATCGAGAATGACCACGGCATTGGCCAGCGTGCGGCCGCGCATGAAAGCCAGCGGCGCCACTTCGATGACACCGGAGGTGATGCAGCGCTCCACATGCTCGGGGCGCATCATGTCATAGAGCGCGTCATAGAGCGGGCGTAGATAGGGATCGACCTTTTCCTTCATGTCGCCGGGCAGGAACCCGAGGCGTTCGCCAGCCTCGACGGCCGGGCGGGAAAGGATGATGCGGTTGATGTCGCCACGTTCAAGCAGGCTCGCCGCGTGCGCCACGGCCAGATAGGTCTTGCCGGTACCGGCCGGACCCACGCCGAACACCAGTTCGGCCCGGTCCATCGCGCGGATATAGGCATCCTGCGCAGGGGTGCGGGCAATGATCGTCGCCTTGCGCGTGGCGATCTGGGCCATGCGCACCTTCCCCTTCTTCTCCATGGTGGGAAGCGTGAGCTGGCTGTCCTCGGTCTCGATCATGCGAATGACGCCATCGACATCGGCGATCTCGACGGGTCGCCCTTCTTCGAGCGTGGCATAGAGCGACTCAAGCACGCGCCGCGCCTGGTCGACGGAAGAGACCGCGCCCTTGAGCATGACGTGATTGCCGCGTGGTGTCGCCTGCACGGCAAGTCGTTGTTCTATGAGCGCAAGATTCTGGTCGAATTCCCCATAAAGCTGGGAAACGAGCCGATTGTCTTCAAAAGCCAGTTCGAGTTGGGACGCGGTGTCGGTCGGCAAATGCCTGCTCAAACTTGATTGCTCCGAGGGATCGATCGAGACTCAACAAGGCTAGCAGAATTGCGTTCCATTCCCATGACAATCTTGCCACTCAGGGAATTATTTCCAACGTCGATGATTTCGACCGGCTGAACGGTGCCGATAAGGTGCTCGGGCGCATCCAGGTGCACGGCCTGGAGGTAAGGCGAACGACCGCCGAGCTGGCCCGGCATGCGGCCCTTGCGTTCGAGCAGTACGTCGAGCGTCCGCCCCACGCATGATCGATTGAAGGCGCGCTGCTGCTCGGTGACGAGTGCCTGGAGCCGCGCCAGTCGTTCGGTCTTGACCTCTTCGGCTACCTGGTTGTCCATCGCGGCGCCCGGCGTGCCGGGGCGCGTCGAATATTTGAACGAGAAGGCCGAGGCATATTCCGCCTCGCGGATGATGGCGAGCGTCGCTTCGAAATCCTCGTCCGTCTCGCCGGGGAAGCCGACGATGAAATCACCGGAAAGCGCCAGGTCCGGTCGCGCCGCCTTGATGCGCTCGATCAGGCGCAGATATTCGTCGCGATCATGCCGGCGGTTCATGGCCTTGAGGATGCGATCGGAGCCCGATTGTACCGGCAGGTGGAGATACGGCATCAGCTTGTCGAGATCGCGATGCGCCTCGATCAGAGCGTCGTCCATGTCCCGCGGATGGCTGGTCGTGTAGCGCAGGCGCTCAAGCCCGGGGATTTCGGCGAGCTTGTAGAGCAGTTCGCCCAGGCCCATGGCCCGTCCGGATTCGGTCAGGCCGTGATAGGCATTGACGTTCTGGCCCAGCAGCGTCAGCTCCTTGACGCCGGCTTCGACGAGGTTCCTCGCCTCGGCCAGCACTTGACTCACGGGGCGAGAGACTTCGGCGCCACGCGTATAGGGCACGACGCAGAACGAGCAGAACTTGTCGCAACCTTCCTGCACAGTGAGGAAGGCGGTTAGCCCGCGCGAAATCGTGACTTCCTTCTTGGCTGCCGGCAGGTGCTCGAACTTGTCCTCGGGCGGGAATTCGGTGTCGATGACCTGCCCGTTGAACGCCCTGGCCACAAGGTCGGGCAGGCGATGGTAGGATTGCGGCCCGAAGACGAGGTCCACGGCCGGCGAGCGGCGGATGATTTCTTCGCCCTCGGCCTGCGCCACGCAACCGGCAACGCCGATCATCATGTCTTCGCCCGCCGCCCGGCGCTCGTCGCGCAGCTCCTTGAGGCGTCCGAGCTCGGAAAACACCTTTTCGGAGGCCTTTTCGCGGATATGGCAGGTGTTGAGCACCACCAGGTCCGCCCCTTCCAGCTCATTGGTCGGCACATAGCCGTGCGGCGCCAGCGCATCCGCCATGCGGTCGCTGTCGTACACGTTCATCTGGCAACCATAGGTCTTGATGAAGAGCTTTTTGGGCGCTGGGCTTGTCATGGGGCGGCGTCTTAGCAGGAAATGACCGACCGCGCCAATGGGAAGGGGTGCCGCAGCACCCCACCAGGCGTCAGTCCGCCACTGCCGGCAAGGGTAGTCCGCGATTGAGCGCCACCAGCATGCGCCGCACGTCGCCCTCCGCCGCCTTGGCGATGGCTTTACGGTCGTCGGTTGCCGAGATCTGGCGCGGCACGCCGAAGGCCAGCGTCACATCCTTGGTCGGGCCCGAGAGGATCTCGCGGATATTCTGCTTGACCGACTTGGACTTGATCCAGGCGATGAACGAGCGCTCGTTGCGCGAGACCGGCAGGCCCTGGAGCCGCGTATAGGCGACGGTCAGCGGCTGGATATAGACATCGGTCGCTCCCGCCTCGGCCATGGCGTGCTGCGCCGCCCCGATCAGCGCCGAGCGGAACGGCAGCACATGCGTGCCGATGTCCGACTGTCCCTCCGCAAAGAGCAGCACGGCCGAGCCCTTGGCCAGATGTGCGCCCATTTCCCGGCTGGCGCGGCCCGCATCGCTCCGCCGCTTGCGGTCGACATAGAGCGTGCGCTGCAGCGAGGCCATGAAGCCTACGAACGGCCAGTCGCGGATTTCGCTCTTGGCCACGAACGTCACGTCAGCCACCGAGCCGATGGCGATGATATCGGTCCAGGAAATGTGATTGGAGACCAGCAGCGTCGGCTTGCCCGTCTCGGGCTTGCCAACCACCGTCACCTTGAGGCCCAGGAACACGCAGCCGGTCTTGTGAAAAAGCCGCGGCAGGAAATTCCAGTCGAGCCCGAGCTTGGTGATGATCCATTGGCCGGGAATGCCCACCAACATCACCGGTATGTAGACGAAGATGAAGAAGAGACTGCGGAAGATCACTTCTTGGGGCCTTTCTCGAGCGGCACCGCGTAGAGTTCGAGCCGATGGTCCACGAGCTTGTAGCCCAGGCGCTTGGCGATCACGTCCTGGATGGCCTCGATTTCCTCGTTGCGGAACTCGATGACCTTCCCGGAGCGGATGTCGATCAGGTGGTCGTGATGCTCGTCCGGAATGAGTTCGAACCGGGCGCGCCCATCCTTGAAATCGTGCTTGGTGACTAGCCCTGCTTCCTCGAAGAGGTTGACCGTGCGGTAGACGGTCGAGAGCGAGATCCTCGGATCGATCTTGGAGGCGCGGTTGTAGAGTTCCTCGACGTCCGGATGGTCGTCGCTCTGCTCGATCACCTGCGCGATGACCCGGCGCTGGTCGGTCATGCGCATGCCGCGGGCAGCGCACTGCTCTTCCAGAGTTGCGGCATTGGGTGTGTTCATCATCGGCCCCTTTCGCTCGGGGTTATCCAAGATCGCGCGCCATGACAAGGGCAGTGGCCGCGCTGCCGTCGGGCCGTGGATAATAGCCCTTTCGCGTGCCGATCTCCGCAAAGCCCTGGCGGCGGTAAAGCTTGATGGCCGCCGCATTCCCGGCATCCACCTCGAGAAACATCTTGCGCGCCGGCGACATCATCAGGTCCTCGAACGCTGCCTTGAGCAGGGCCGCGCCCACGCCTTTGCCGCGCCATTTCTTGTCGACGACAATGGTCAGCAGTTCCACCTCGTCGCCTGCCAGCCGCAGCATGGCAAAGCCCGCCATCCGGCGCTTGGCATCGCATGCCACCAGCACCGGCGTATTGGCCTCGATGAGATAGGCCGAAAAGTCCTCGCGCGGCCATCCGCGGTAGAAGCCGCCGGCATGGAGCCTGGCCATCGCCTCGGCATCCTCGATCTGGCCCGGCTCGATATGCAGCCCGCCTGGGGCCATCCAGAGTTTCATCATGGCTGCGGTTTCACGTGAATCACGGGGTCTGCACGCGGGCCACGCGCGCCTTTTCCTGCGGCTTGGCATCGGCGTCGCGAATATAGGCGGCTTCGGGCGGATAGGCCGCAGGATCGAGCCCGGCGGCAAGCCGCGCCACCCTGGCGATATCGACAAAGGGCGATTCGATGATTTCGGCTCCTGCCGGAATCCGCGACCGTGCTGCGTCCATCGGCAGGATCGCGGCTTCGTCCACTCCGATCCCGGGCCCCGAAAAGAGCTGGAAATAAGCCTCTCCACGTCGGGCATCGAGCAGCACCGCGACGGGGCGGCATTCCGCTGCCAGCGAAATACCCATGAGGCTCGGCACGCCAACGACCGGCACCTTGAGCGCCAGGCCCAGTCCGCGCGCCGCCGAAAGTCCGATACGCAGTCCTGTGAACGAGCCCGGACCCGTAGTCACCGCAATGCGGTCGAGATCGTCATAGGCGATCCCATTCCGGGCCAGCAGCTTATCGATGCGGTCGAAGAGGATTTCGGCATGCCCCTGGGCGATCTCGTCGATGCTCGTATCGCAGGCATCGCCCACGAGCAGCGCCAGTTGCAGGCGCGGCGCAGCCGTATCGATGGCAAGGAGGGCAGGGGCGTTCTTGGTCATGGGGGAGAGATAATCTCCCCCAACGTCAAAGTCGAGGTGGACCCAGTTCGCTCGAACTAGACCTGCGCGACCTGTTCGACACCCGGCACGAAGTGGCGCAGCAGGTTTTCGATGCCGTTGCGCAACGTCGCCGTCGATGACGGGCAGCCGGAGCAGGCGCCCTGCATATGCAGGAATACCGTGCCGTCACGGAAACCCTTGAAGGTGATGTCTCCGCCATCCATGGCAACCGCCGGACGCACGCGGGTCGCCAGCAATTCCTTGATGACTTCCACGGTCTCGCTATCGGCCTCGTCGAAGAACTCGTCACCCCCCTCGACAGCGCTTTCCGCCGTTTCGTTGTCGGCGATCACCGGCTTGCCGGAAAGGAAGTGCTCCATGATCACGCCGAGAATCGCCGGCTTGATATGGGCCCAGTTGGTCTCGTCCTTGGACACGGCCACGAAGTCCGAGCCGAGGAAGACGCCGGTCACGCCCGGCACTTCGAAGAGCGAGGTCGCGAGCGGGGAAATTGCGGCCGTTTCGGCCGTCCGGAAATCGCGCGGCTCGCCTGCCAGCACGTCGCGCCCGGGCAGGAACTTGAGAGTTGCCGGATTCGGGGTGGCTTCGGTCTGGATGAACATGGCGTCGGTCCCTGCGCAAAAGTACCTTTAGAACGCTTCTAAAATAGAGTCGCCCAAGGCGTTGCGCAAGGTATTTTGAAACCCCGACCTTGTCCAATGCACCGGACGCATGGAGGGGGCGCCCGACGGCCATGCCCAGTTAAGCCATGGATACCGCAGTCAGCGCTAGCTGACCGCGACGATTTCCTCGTCGCTCATCGAGCCCGGCACCACTGTCACCAGCACGTGCAGCCGGCTATTGCCGGCAAAGTGCGCGATGAGCGCATTCGGCCCCTCGGCATTCGTCGCCGCGGCCAGCACCAGAATCGCAATGCCAGGATCCTGCTGGATCACCGCCTCGATCTGGTCGGCCGGCCGGCCTTCGCGGATCACCGTTTCCGTCTTGATCGCGCCGATCTCGGCAATGCGCCGCAGGCGCTTGGAGAGGTTTTGCTCGGCCTCTTCGAGCGCCTCGGCCCGAAGCACGTCTTCCACGCCCAGCCCCTTGAAGCCCGGAGGCTCGAGCACGGACATCAGCACCACGGTGCCGCCGGTCCTGCGCGTGCGATAGGCCGCAAAGGTCACCGCCCGGTCGCATTCCTCGCTATCGTCGATGAAAACGAGGAATTTGCGCCGGTATTCGCCATCGATTTCAGCCAAGACGCCGCCCCCGTCGTTGTCCGTCGGATGCGTTCATAATTTCATTCCGCCGGTCGTCCCGCAAGGTCAGCGGATGAAACCGACGATGTTGCGCACTTCGCGCATCGTATCTTCGGCAATCGCGCGAGCCCGATCGGCGCCGTCGCGCAGGATACCGTCGATCGTCGCCGGATCGTTCACCAGCCGCTTCATCTCGCCGGAAACCGGGCCGAGAACGGAGACGGCCAGCTCGGCCAGGGCAGGCTTGAACACCCCCCAGCCCTGCCCGCCGAACTGCGCCAGCACCTCGGCCTTGGACTTGTCCGAGAGCGCGGCATAGATGCCCACAAGGTTGTCGGCCTCGGCGCGCCCTTTGAGACCCTCGACCTCGCTCGGCAGCGGCTCGGGATCGGTCGTCGCGCGCTTGATTTTCTTGGCGATGCCGTCGGCGTCGTCGAGCAGTGAGATGCGCGACTGGTCGGACGGGTCCGACTTGCTCATCTTCTTGGTGCCGTCGCGCAGCGACATGATGCGTGTGGCGGGACCGGCGATCATCGGCTCGGTGGTCGGGAAGAATTCGGGGCCCAGCCCCTGTTCCTTGATCGAGGCGCCGTAATCGTTGTTGAATTTCTGGGCGATATCGCGCGTGAGTTCGAGATGCTGCTTCTGGTCGTCGCCGACCGGCACATGCGTGGCCTTGTAGAGCAGGATGTCGGCCGCCATCAGCGAAGGATAGGCGAGGAGGCCCAGCGAGACGTTTTCCGAGTTCTTGCCGGCTTTGTCCTTGAACTGGGTCATCCGATACATCCACCCGATGCGGGCAATGCAGTTGAACACCCAGGCGAGCTCGGCGTGCTGCATCACCTGGCTCTGGTTGAAAACGATGGCCTTCTTGGGATCGATTCCCGCCGCGACATAGGCGGCTGCGACTTCGCGCGTGGCGCGGCGCAGGTCGTTCGGCTCCTGCCAGACGGTAATGGCATGCATGTCGACCACGCAATAGATGCAGTCGTACTGGTCCTGCAGCGGCACGAAGCGGCGGATGGCGCCGAGATAATTGCCGAGATGCAGGTCGCCCGAAGGCTGGATGCCGGAAAACACGCGCTGGGTGAAGGCCATTCTCAAGAGTCTCGTTATGGAAGCGGACGGATGGGCTTATCGCAAGAAGCCGCTGGAAAGCGCAAGGGGATGGATCAGGCTGGTCGACGCCGCAACCGCTTGAGCAATACGCCCAGAGGCTGCACGCGGGTCACGTGCACGAGCGCGAAATAAAGCGCCATGCCGAACCCGACAAGGAAACCGAGCGCAACGAGCTGCACCAGGATATTGGCGGCAAAGAGCGGCGCCATCAGCACCGCAAGCCCATAGAGCACACCAGCCATCAGGGCAGAAATCGCCACGATCACCGCATGGCGCCGCCACTCGGCGGCCGGCAGCACGAAATGGCTGCGCCGATAGAGGAAGAAGCCCAAGAGGAGCGTATTGACCCAGGCCGCTGCTGAGGTCGCAATGCCGATGCCGACATGCTGGAGACTCGGGAAAAGCAGCAGCGAGAGCACGATGTTCACCACCACCGAAATACCCGCGAAGATCGTCGGCGTCACCGTATCCTCGCGCGCGAAAAAGCCCGGTTGCAGCACGCGGATCAATACATAAGCCGGCAGTCCGGCCGCGAACCAGATCAGCACCTTGGCGGTCTCGATCGTGGCCGCATGGGTGAATTCACCGCGTTCGAACAGCACTTGCACGATCGGCTGCGCCAAGGCGATCAGCGCCGTCGCTGCCGGCATCGACAGCAGCATCGAAATCAGCAACGCCTGCGTCTGGGAAGCTTCGGCTTCCTTGAAGCGTTTGCCGGCCAGGTGCCGCGACAGCTCGGGCAGCAGCACCGTACCTATGGCGATGCCGATAATGCCCAGAGGCAGCTGGTAGAGCCGGTCGGCATAATAGATCAGCGCCATGGCGCTGGGGGCGCCCGAGGCGATAATGGTACCTACGAAAAGGTTCACCTGCGTGATGCCCCCGGCAATGATCGCCGGCACCGCGCGAATCCAGAACCGCTTCACCTCGCTATCGAATTTCGGCCAGACGAATTTGGGCACGAACTTCGCCCGCCGGATCGCCGCATAGACGAAGGCGAGCTGGGCAACACCACCGGCGAGCGTACCGATCGACACCCAGATCGCCGTTTCGACATCGGTCTTGGGGGCCCCGATGATGAGCGGCGCCATGAAGACGATCATGACGATGTTGAGCAATACCGGCGCAAACGCCGCCGCTGTGAAGCGGTTGAGCGCGTTGAGGATGGCTGCGTAGGCGGCCATCAGCGACATGCACATGAGATACGGGAAGCAGATCCGCGTCAGCAGCACCGTGAGGTCGAACTTTTGCGGATCGTCGAGGAAGCCCGGCACGAAGGGGATCAAAATCCACGGCATGAAGATTTCGACGAGGATAGTGACCGCCGTCACGACCACGACCAGCCAGGAAATGATGCGTGAGGCCCAGGCGCGGGCGGGGTCTTCGCCCTCCTGCTCAAGCGACTTGGCGAAGAGCGGGATGAAGGCGGTGTTGAACGCGCCCTCGGCAAAAAGCCGTCGGAAAAGGTTCGGAAAGCGGAAGGCGGCGACATAGGCGTCGGCGGCAAAGCCGGTGCCTAGCACCGCCGCCACCAGCGCGTCGCGCACGAAGCCGAGCACGCGGCTGCCGACTGTCCATCCGCCGACGCTCAGGAAATTGCGGTAAAGGCTCACCGCGTTAGCCGTTCGCCATGAGCTGCTGCCGGCGTTCCTCGGCAGGCTTGGGGTGGAAAACCGTCAGCAGTCGGTCGCGTATCTTGTTCTGCCGCGCCTTGGAATCGATTTTGTGACCCGTGAGGTCTGTCACGTAGAAGACGTCGACCGCTTTTTCGCCATAGGTGCCGATATGGGCCGAGCCGATGGTGAGGTTGAGGTCCGAAATCTCACGCGTCAGGTCGTGCAGCAGACCGGTCCGGTCGAGCCCCGACAATTCGATGACCGTGAATTTCTCCGAAAGCGCATTTGATACCAGCACCTCCGCCGGCACCGAGAACGGCTTGAGGCGTCGGTTGTGGCGGCTTTCCTTGCCCAGATCGATGAGGATCTGCCGTTTGCCCTGCAGCAATTGCTTGGTTGTCTCGATGATCCTGGTGGCCCGCACCTTCTCGTCTTCGTCGGAGGTAAAGGCCCGCCGCAGCCTGAACGTATCGATGGCGCGCCCGTCGCGCGTCGAAAACACCTGCGCGCCGATGATCGAAGCTTCGCTCATCGTGCAGGCACCGGCGATCAGCGAGAGCAGTCGCGGATGGTCGGGCATGTAGAAGGAAATCTCTGTGATACCCTCGAAGGCCTTGATGCGGATCGAGCCGGCAAAGGGTTCGCCCGCCGCATCGGCCGCGCGGATCATCTTGGCATGCTCGATCTGGAGCTCGGGTTCCGCGCGCAGCCAGTAATGGTTGTAGTGCCGGGCCATATAGGCCTCGACATCCTCGGCCGGCCAGGAGGTGAGCGCGGCGGCCAGTGCGTGCTTGGCCTCTGCTACGCGATGCTCCTGGGAAACCTGCGAATGCCCACCCGAGAGCAGCGGCTCGGTCGCATAGTATAGCGCGCGCAGGAGCGAACCTTTCCAGCCCGACCAGACGCCCGGACCGACCGCCCGGATATCGCAGGCGGTCAGGATCATGAGCAGCGCCAGTCGTTGCGGCGACTGCACGACTTCCGAAAAGGCCTTGGCCGTTTCGGGATCCTGGATGTCGCGCGATTGGGCGACTTCGCTCATCACCAGGTGATGCTGCACCAGCCAGGCCACGGTCTCGGTTTCGGCGGGCGACAGTCCCAACCGCGGGCAGAATTTTCGCGCGATGCGAGCGCCGGCGGTGGAATGGTCTTCCGGCCGCCCCTTGGCGATGTCGTGGAGGAAAAGCGCCACGTAAAGCAGCCGCGTATCGTTGAGATGCGGCAGCAATTCGTGGGTCAGCGGCAGCTCGTCGCGCAGGCCGCCATTGGCAATCTGTGCCATGACGCCCACGGCGCGGATCAGGTGCTCGTCCACCGTATAATGGTGGTACATGTTGAACTGCATCAGGGCGACGATCTTGCCGAAATCGGGCACGAACTTGCCCAATACCCCGCTCTCGTTCATCTGCCGCAGGATGCGCTCGACCGAAAGCGGCGAGGTCAGGATGTCGAGAAAGCAGCCATTGGCCTTGGCATTGGCGCGCAGCTCGCCATCGATGAGTCGCAGCGACCGCCGGATTTCCTTGATTGCATCGGGATGGAACAGCAATTCGTGCCGCCCCGCCACGAGGAACATGCGGATGAGGTTGACCGGGTCCTTCGAGAAGACATCGGGCGCCGCGATATTGAGGCGGCCGGTATCGATGATGAAATCCGGCTCGCCCTTGATCTTCTGCTTGCCCGAGCGGAACGGCGCCAGGACGCGCCCCACCAGGTCCATGTCTTTGACGTGGTTGAATTCGAGGCTGGCACAGAAGATGCGGGTCAGGTCGCCCACGTCCTTGGCCACGAGGAAGTAGCGCTTCATGAAGCGCTCGACCCCAAGCATGCCGACCCGGTCGGTATAGCCGAGCCGCGCCGCCAGTTCCGGCTGTACGTCGAAAGTCAGTTTCTCATCGGCCCGCCCGGTGAGGAAATGCAGGTTGCAACGCACCGCCCATAAAAAGTCCTCGGCGCGCTGGAACTGTCGGTATTCCTCGGCCGAAAACACGCCTTTGCCGACCAGTTCCTCGGCTGTCTTGACCTGGTAAAAATACTTGCCGATCCAGAAAAGCGTGTTGAGGTCCCGCAGGCCCCCCTTGCCGTCCTTAATGTTGGGTTCGACGACGTAGCGCGTATTGCCCATCTGGTGGTGCCGCTCATCGCGCTCGGCCATCTTGGCGGCGATGAATTCTGGGCCCGTCTTGGGCATGATCTCGGTCTCGAACCGCTTGACCAGCGTATCGAAAAGCGGCCGGTCGCCGGTGAGATAGCGGGCTTCGAGTGTCGCCGTACGCACCGTCATGTCCGAGCGTGCCATGCGGATGCACTCATCCACGGACCGGACGGCGTGACCGACCTTCTGGCCCAGGTCCCAGAGCATGTAGAGGATATATTCGGTAACCTGCTCGCCCCAGGGCGTCTGCTTGTAGGGCAGGATGAAAAGCAGGTCGATGTCAGAGCCCGGTGCCAGCGTGCCGCGACCATAGCCGCCTACGGCAGCCAGCGCGATATTCTCGGCCCCCGAGGGATTGTCCACCGGATAGACCCGGGTGATGGCGTAGCCGTGGATGGCGCGGATGATCTCGTCTTCGGCTGCGGCGAGGTTCTGCGCGCAGCGCAACCCCTTCCCGCTCGCTCTCAGCTCTGCCTCGGCGCTCTGGCGCGCCTCGGCCAGGGATTTGCGCAGATGCGCCAGCACCAGCGCACGGGCCTCGCGCGACTTGGGCGAGAGATCGCCGACTTCCCTGTCGAGCTCGGCGATCAATACGTCTGCCGCCTTGGCGGCAAAGAGCGGTTTTCGCGGTCGAGATTCAGCTTCGGCGAGCGGCATCGCGGATTTTCTTGAACTCGTAGAGAATGTCGATGGCCTGTCGCGGCGTCAGTTCGTCGGGTCGAAGCTGGTCGAGCATGTCATTGAGGGGGTCAGCGCTGGCCGCTGGCATCTGTTGGGGCGGCTGATGTGCAAACAGGGGCAGATCGTCCAGTACTAATGTCGGGGCTCCAGAAGAACGTGCCTCAAGCAGAGTAAGCACTTGCCGGGCGCGACGCAACACCGGCTCGGGCAGCCCTGCCAGCTTGGCGACCTGGATGCCATAGGAACGGTCGGCTGCTCCTTCGGCGACTTCGTGCAGGAACACGACGTCCCCCTCCCATTCCCGAACCTTCATGGTGTGGTTCGAGACTCTAGAGAGCGTCTTTGAAAGCGCGGTTAATTCGTGGAAGTGCGTAGCAAAGAGTGCGCGGCACCCGGTCGTCTCGTGCAGCGCCTCCACCGTAGCCCAAGCGATTGACAGACCATCGAAAGTGGCGGTGCCACGCCCGATCTCGTCGAGGATCACCAGCGAGCGGCGCGTGGCGCGGTTGAGGATCGCCGCCGTCTCGACCATCTCGACCATGAAGGTCGAGCGGCCGTGCGCGATGTCGTCGGAAGCGCCGACGCGCGAAAAGACACGATCCACGACCCCGATATGCGCCAGTGCCGCCGGCACGTAGCTGCCGGTCTGGGCGAGAATGGCGATGAGGGCATTTTGTCGCAGGAAGGTCGACTTGCCGCCCATATTGGGCCCGGTCACCAGCCAGAGCTTGCCGCCGCCCTGCGCCTCGGTGCCCGAAAGATCAGCTTCGTTGGCGACGAAGGCGTTTCCATCCGCGGCCACCATGGCTTCCACCACCGGATGTCGGCCCGCCTCGATACGGAAGGCCAGCGAATTATCGATCTGCGGGCGCGAAAAGTTACGCGTCGCCGCCAGATGCGCCAGAGCCGCGTGCACATCGAGCTCGGCCAGCGCATCGGCCGTGGCGCGCAGGAGATCGGTATTGGCCAGCACGCTTTCGCGCAGGCGATTGAAGATACGCGCCTCGATCTCGAGCGAGGCCTCGTGCGCCCGCGCGATCCGCCCTTCAAGGTCGGCCAGCTCACCCGTGGTGAAGCGCATGGCATTGGCCAGCGTCTGGCGATGGATGAACTGTTCGCGATGCGGGTCTTCCAGCAGTCGCCCGCCATGGGCCGCCGGCACTTCCACGAAATAGCCGAGCACGCCGTTATGGCGAATCTTGAGGCTCTTGACCTCAGTCTCCTCGATGAGCCGCGCCTGCAGCGCCGCCACCACCTCCCGGGTTTCCGATGCCAGTGCTCGCTCCGCATCGAGCGCGTTGTCATAGCCACGCCGCACGAAGCCGCCATCGCGTGCCAACAAGGGCGGCTCTTCGTCGATCGCCGATCGCAACTCGGCCGCCAACGCCTGCGGCGCTTCGCTGAGCGCCCTGCCGATGTCGACCAACCCTTGCGGCGCTTCGCTCATCTGCCCCAGCCGCGCCGCAAGGTCACCCGCCTGGCCGATGGCCGCGCCGATCGCGTTGAGATCACGCGGCCCGCCACGATCGAGCGCAAGCCGTGTCAGCGCCCGGGTGATGTCCGGCACCGATTTGAGCCCCGTCCGCAGCCGCTCGTTGAGCACCGGCTGGTCGAGCAGGGCCGAGACGCAATCGAGCCGCGCATTGACGGCCGTCGGGTCGCAAAGCGGCGCCGCCAGCCGCCGCGCCAATAGGCGCGAGCCGGGCGGAGTGACGCAGAGGTCGATCTCGTTGAGCAGCGAACCTTTCCGCCCGCCGCGCTGGGTTTCGAGCAGCTCCAGCGAGGAGCGCGTGGCCTGGTCGATGGCCATATGCCCCGCCACCCGCTCGGCCGTCGGTGCCCGCAGCGCCAGTGCCGTGCCCTTCTGGCTGTCGAGCACATAGGCAAGCAGCGCGCCCAGCGCTGCTCGCGACGGTCGCGAATAGGCGCTAGGGTCGACCACCTCCGCGCCAAAGGCGCCAACGATCCGCTCGGCCGCTTTCTCGCTGTCGAAGAGATCGGGGTCGACCTTGACCAGCAGCCCCGCGGGCAAAATCACATGGTTTTCCGCCAGCGCCATGCGCGTAGCTTCGCTCGCCAGCAGTTCGACTGGATCGATGCGCGCCAACTCGTCTGCGACCACATTGGCCGGCAGGTCGATCACCGCCGTCTCGCCGGTCGATACATCCGCCCAGGCCAGCGCAAAATCCGCTTCCCCGTGCCGCACCATCGAAAGTGCGGCAAGGAAATTGGAGGCGCGCGCCGGCAGCAGGTCGTCTTCGGTCAGCGTGCCCGCTGTCACGAGGCGCACGACGTCCCGCTTCACCACCGATTTGGAGCCGCGCTTCTTGGCCTCGGCCGGGTCTTCCACCTGCTCGCAGACGGCGACGCGGTGGCCCAGCGCAATGAGTTTCTTGAGGTAATCCTGCGCGGCATGGATCGGCACACCGCACATCTGGATGTCTTCGCCCAGATGCTTGCCGCGCTTGGTCAGCACGATGCCCAGCGCCTGGCTGGCGATCTCGGCGTCCTCGAAGAAGAGCTCGTAGAAATCGCCCATGCGGTAGAACAGCAGGTAGCCCGGATTGATCGCCTTGATCTCGAAATACTGCGCCATCATCGGCGTCAGCGCCACGGGCGCGGCAGGGGCGGATTGGGAATCGAAAGGCGCCTGATCCATGAAACTGCAATTTAACCGGAGGAAGGGAGCAAGTTAGGGCACTTACCCCCCAAAGTGAACCGGTTGCGGCCCGGTTTTGCCCGAAAATCTCCGGCATGGGGCGCCGGCGGGAGTGCCCCGCCGGCGGCGCTGTCAGTCGTAGCGGTCGCTGGGATCGTGCTGCGGCCGATAGAGGAAATAGTCGAAATCAGCCGGACTGGCGGTGCCGTTGAGGTCATGGGCCGCCATGCCGACAAAGGCGCCGGTAAAGCTGCCATGCTCGGCATGCCCGCCGCACTCGTCCGAGAGGATCGAGGCATCGAGCACCGGCCCGATCGGCTGCAGCGCTTCGCCTTCGAGGCCATAGAAGAATTGCAGGCGCGGCCCGCGTATGGTCAGCGCTAGCTTGACCTTGCCCGTATTGGGGACGGTGACCGGCGCTGCCGGAAATTGCAGCCGCCCATCAGGGAAACTGGCCTCCGAGGACATGATCAGCAATTCGCGCTGGCCATCCGAATGCGCCGTCACCGCCAGGTAGAAGAAGTTGTAGCGGCCGTAATAGGCGACAAGCCCGGCCATGGTGCGTTCGTCGGTCGCCGCGAAATCGAGCGTGGTTTCCGCGTCGAACGAAAAATGCGTCTGGCGCCGGGCGACGAGCGCCTGTTCGAACCACGAGCCGATCGATTCCCGTCCGAAGAGGCGCAGCTTGCCGTTCTCGAGCCGGAAGATGCGCTCGGTCTCGGGGGTGCGCAGCCACTGGAAATCCTTGTCCAGCGCGCCATCGAAGGCGTAGCGGCGCTCGGCCCAGTATTTCGCTTCGTCACGTGTCCCCGGCACCTCGACTTCGAGCGCCGGCACATTGGTACCGTGCTTGAGCCAGAGCCAGTCGTCGTCCCGCCATTCGGCTTCCTGGATCGCCGTCTCGCGGCCCAGCACGCAGCGGCGCTTCTGGGTGGTCGGCCTGCCGGTGAGGTGAACGATATAGGTCTTGCCATCGGGCGTCTCGACCCAGTCGCCATGCCCGGCGCGCTGCAGCTTGTTGAGCGGGCTGTCCTTGGCGGTGACGACGTATTTTTCCGGGTGCGTCTCGTAGGGGCCGTCGATATTGCGCGAGCGCGCAAAGGTCACCGCATGGTCGTAGCCGGTGCCGCCCTCGGCGGTCATCAGGTAATACCAGGGCCGGCCGTCCTTGCCGTTGCGCTTGTAGAGATGCGGGCCCTCGACAAGCTTCAAGTCCGTGCCCTTGTAGATGTTCTTGACCGCCCCCACGAGCTTTTGCGCCTTGTGGTCATATTCCTGCAGCGCAATGCCGGCAAAGAGCAGCGGGCGCACGCGGTGGTCCCACAGCATGTTGACGAACCACTTCCTGCCGTCGTCGTCGTGGAACAGCGAGGGATCGAAGCCCGAGGAATTCATGTAGATCGGGTCCGACCACGGCCCTTCGATGGAGGGCGCGGTGACGAGGTAGTTATGCGCGTCCTTGAACGAGCCGTCCTTGCGCTTGACGTCGGTATAGATCAGCCAGAAGAGCCCGTCCGCATAGGAAAGGCAGGGGGCCCAGATGCCGCAGCTATCGGGATCGCCGCGCATATCGAGCTGGCTTTTGCGCGTGAGCGGGCGCGTCACCAGCTCCCAATTGGCCAGGTCGCGCGAATGGTGAATCTGCACGCCCGGATACCATTCGAAGGTCGAGGTGGCGATGTAATAGTCCTCGCCGACGCGCAGGATGGACGGGTCCGGGTTGAAGCCGGGCAGAATGGGGTTCGTGAGCTTGGGCATGAGCCGTTTCCGAAGGCAAAACCCTCCCGCGCGCACGCGCCGGGAGGGTTTTCAGGGTCAGACGAAGCGGTTGATGAGGTTTTCGAGGTATTCCTGCTGGCCCGAGCGCGGCTGGGGATCGAGGTTTTCCTTCTCGACGCGCGCGGCAAGGTCATCGAGCGAGCGCTGGCCCTTGAGGATGGCCTGGCCCTCGGGCGTCTGCCAGCCGGCATAGCGGGCATCGACGGCCTTGTCATAGGTGCCGTCCTCGATGATGGCAGCGGCGGCCTTGAGTGAGCGGGCGAGAACGTCGAGCCCGCCGACATGGCCGTGCAGCAGGTCGGCGGGGTCGAGCGACTGGCGGCGCACCTTGGCGTCGAAATTGAAGCCGCCCTTGCCGAGGCCCCCGTTCTTGAGGATCTGGTAGAAGGCCAGCGTCGTCTCGGGCACCGAGTTGGGGAACTGGTCGGTATCCCAGCCCGATTGCAGGTCGTTACGGTTGGCGTCGACCGAGCCCAGGATGCCGAGCGAGCCGGCCACGGCCAGTTCGTGCTCGAAGGAATGGTTGGCCAGGAACGCGTGGCCGACCTCGATATTGCACTTTACCTCGTTCTCGAAGCCGTACTTCTTGAGGAACCCATAGACCGTGGCGACGTCGAAATCGTACTGGTGCTTGGACGGCTCCTGCGGCTTGGGCTCGATGAGGATCTGGCCGTCGAAGCCGATCTTCTTGGCGTGGTTGATGACGAGGTCGATGAACCGCGCCATCTGGTCCATTTCCTGGCCGATCTTCGTGTTGAGCAGCGTCTCGTAGCCCTCGCGGCCGCCCCAGAGCACATAGTTGGAGCCGCCCAGATCCTTGGTGATCTCGAGCACGTTTTTGACCTGCGCGGCGGCATAGACGAAGACATCGGGATCGGGATTGGTGGCCGCGCCCGACATGTAGCGGCGGTTGGAGAAGAGGTTGGCCGTACCCCAGAGGAGCCTGGTGCGGCTGGTCTCCATCTTGCGCGCAAAAATCTCGGCGATGGTGCGGACGTTCCTGTTGCTTTCGGCCAGTGAAGCGCCTTCCGGGGCGATGTCGCGGTCGTGGAAACAGAAGAAGGGGATGTCGAGGAGATCAAAGAGCTCGAAGGCCACGTCGGCCTTGAGACGGGCGTGATCCAGGGAATCGCCGAACCACGGCCGATCGAAGGTGCGACCGCCAAAAGGATCGCCGCCTTCCCAGGCAAAGGTGTGCCAATAGGCGACGGCGGGGCGGATATGGTCCTCCATCCGCTTGCCCATCACCATCTCGTCCTTGTTGTAGAAGCAATAGGCGAGCGGGTTGGAGCTCTGCTTCCCCTCAAACTTTACCGGGCTGATGCCCTTGAAAAAATCGGTCACGAACGTGCCTCCTCGATAGGTTCGTAAAGGGCGCGGTAGCGCGCATATTGCTTGGCATAGGCATCGGCGAGCGCCGCATCGGGCTCGACGACGGATTTGATCGCCGGGCGAGTCATGACTGTCGCCGGATCAGCGCCTTCGGCCGCGCACAGCCCCAGCCGCGCCGCGCCGAACGCGCCGCCATAATCGCCGTCATGGGGCAGGGCGATCGGCATGTTGAGATTGGTCGCCAACATCCGAAGCCACAGATGCGACTTCGATCCCCCGCCCACGGCCAGGAGATGATCGATCTGCGTTCCGGCATCGCCCAGCACCCGCTGGCAGTCGCGGAAGGCGAAGGTCACGCCCTCCATCACCGCCTGCGCCAGCCGCGCCGGGTCGGAAAGATGCGACAGCCCGACGAAGGAGCCGCGCGCATTGGCGTTGTTATGCGGCGTCCGCTCGCCAGAGAGGTAGGGCAGGAAGATCTCTTCCCCCGGTCCGGCGAACTGCGCCTCTGCTTCGCTCGCGAGCTTGGCGGCATCCTGCCCGGTGACCCTGGAAAGCCAGTTGAGGCTGTCCGTGGCCGAGAGAATCACCCCCATCTGGTGCCAGGTATCGGGGACGGCGTGGCAGAAGGCGTGCACGGCGCCTGCCGTATTGGGCCGGAAACGGTCGTTGGAAACGAAGAGCACGCCCGAAGTGCCCAGCGACACGAACCCTTCGCCCGGCCGGATTGCACCGATGCCGCAAGCTGAAGCAGCGTTGTCGCCGCCACCGCCCGCCACCACGACGGGCCCGGCAATGCCCCAGCGTTTGATGAGTTCGGCCTTGAGGTCGCCCGAAGGTGCGCTCCCCTCGACGAGGCTCGGCATATGCGAGCGGTCGAGACCCGTGGCCTTGAGCAGGGCGTCGGACCAGTCGCGCTTGCCGACATCGAGCCAGAGTGTGCCCGAGGCATCCGACATTTCCGAGACGAACGCGCCGGTCAGCAGGAACCGCACATAATCCTTGGGCAGCAGCACCTTGGCGGTGCGGGCAAAGATCTCCGGCTCGTGCTTGCGCACCCAAAGCAGCTTTGGCGCCGTGAAGCCGGGCATGGCGATATTGCCCGCGATCTCGCGCAGCCGCGGCTCCGCAGCTTCCATCTCGGCGCATTCGGCAAAGGAACGCCCGTCGTTCCAGAGAATGGCCGGACGCAGCACCCTGTCGTCCTTGTCGAGCAGCGTGGCGCCATGCATCTGTCCGGAAAGCCCGAGCCCGCGCAGCGCCGACATCTCCGATTTGTGCTCGGCGGCAAGCTTGTCGACCGCCACCAGCAGCGCCGTCCACCAATCCTCCGCCTTCTGCTCGGACCAGCCGGGTTTGGGCCGTGACACCTCGAGTGGCGCCGAGGCCTCGCCGAGCAGTTTGCCCTTCTCGTCCATCAGGATCGCCTTGACCCCGGACGTGCCGATATCGATGCCGAGATAAGTCATGAGGCACGTACCTCAAAACTGGTAGAACACGTCATCATCCCCTCCCGGCCTCTTGTCGGACCAATCTGATGAACGGAAAACGGCGCTCCCGAAGCGAAGACGAAAGCTGCCTTGCCGCCCTCTTAGCGCAGATTGTCGCGCAGGAAAATCCCGATTGCAATTGGCGCCGCCAGCCGCGCGCCGTCCTCGATCCGCAACGCGCCCGAAGCATGCTGCCGCGCCGCCGCTATGGCCGCGCGGATCTCGCCCTCCGGGTCCTGGTCCAGCACCACGTCGATGGCGCCGCTCGCCAGCCCCATGCTGGTCGAAGGCGTCAACTCATGCGCGATGACGCGCAGTGAACCCGCTCGTGCGGCACCCTCAAGCGCCCTGATAAGCCCGATATTGCCGGCCCCAAGATTGTAGAGCCCCGCCAGATCGGGATGCGCCGACAACAATTGCTGCACAACTTCCCCCGTCTCGCTCGCCTCGTCGTGCCCCTCCACCGGTCCGACGGCCACGAGCCCGGGAAACTCGGTTCTCAACACGGCCACGAACCCTTCGAGCCGCTCCCTGTGGTCGCGCAATCCAAGCGAGCCGGCCACCACGCCGACCTTGCCGCCCTGCGGCAGGAACCGCCCCAGCAGCGATGCCGCCGTGCGGCCTGCCGCGATATTGTCGATGCCGATAAAAGCCCGCCGCGATGATCCGGGCAGGTCCGATACCAGCGTCATCACCGTGATGCCGCGCCGCGTCGCCTGCTCCACCGCCTGCTGCACGGCGGCGTCTTCGGTGGCCACGATCACCACGCAATCGCAGCTCTGCGCCTCAAGCGCATTGAGCTTGGCCACGAGATCTCGGGAATCGAGCGCCCGGATGGGCGTCGAGGTAATCCCGACCCGCTCCGCCGCGGCCTGCCGCGCCTGGCGACCGATGGCCTCTTCGAGCCGCGCCATGAATTCGTTGCTGCCCGAGGGAATGAGAAAGCGGATATTGAGGTCTCTGGCCCGCGCCAGGAGCGAGGCTGATAGATCGCGGCTGAAGTCGAGCACCTGGATGGCGTCCTCGACCTTGCGGATGGTCTCGGGCCTTACGCCCGGCCGCCCGTTGAGCACGCGGTCGACCGTCGCCAGCGACACGCCCGCCTGCCGCGCTACGTCATGAACGGTTGCCCGCCTGCGTCCCTCGCCGTCGTTCACGCCGTCCCCCTCTCCTTGTCCGGCGACACTTAACCCATGAGGCACGCCCGTCAACTGCTGCGTGTTTCCCGAAAAGTTTCCCTCTCGTCCGCACTTTTCGCGCGCGGCAAAGCCCTGTATCCCTGCTGGCCGATAGGGGAGATATCCATATGACCATTGCGGTTTCCACGTTCGGCGAGCACCAGGGCAAGCGCGTCGACCAGTTCCGGCTCACCAGCGAAACTGGCGTCGAAGTGGATATCATCGGTTACGGCGTCGCTGTGCGCGATTGGCGCGTACCCGTTGCCGGCAAGCCGAGCTCGGTCGTCCTCGGTTTTGATGATTTCGGGGCCTATCCGGCCCATAGCCCGCATTTCGGCGCCGTCGCCGGTCGCGTCGCCAACCGTATTGCCGGCGCCAGTTTCGAGATCGACGGCAAGACCTACCACGTGCCCGCCAATGAGGGCGGCGCCAGCCTCCATGGCGGCCCCGAAGGGCTCGGCCGCCAGGTCTGGCAGGGCGAGGCCGACAATACGGTCAACAGCGTCCGCTTCACCTTCTTCTCGCCCGATGGTGCGGCCGGCTACCCGGGCAACGTCAATTTCGCGGCAACCTATACGCTCAAGGGCAATCGCCTGCGCCTCGATTTCGCGGCGACGACCGACCGCAAGACCCCGATCAGCCTCGTCCAGCATCAGTATTTCAATCTTTCCGGCGCCCGGACGATTCTCGACCACCGCTTCCAGATGGCAGCCAGCGCCTATACCGAAAATGGCGAGGATCTCCTCCCCACCGGCGTTATTCGCCCGGTCGACGGCACCAAATGGGATTTCCTTACGTCAAAATTCCTCCGCGACGCCTCCGGCCAGCCCATCGCCTTCGACGGTAACCTCGTCCTCGATTCCGGGCGCGATCTCAACCAGCCGATCGCCACCGTCACCGGCGATGATGGTGCACTGACCTTGAAGCTCTGGACGGATCGCCCCGGCGTGCAATTCTACAACGGCGTCTATACCGACATGCCGGTGCCGGGCCTCAACGGGCGCACCTACAAGAATTTCTCCGGATTCTGTCTCGAGGATCAGGCGTTCCCGGATGCGATGCACCATCCGTACTTCCCCAATATCCTCTACTCGCCCGACCGCCCATACGCGCATTGGTGCGAGTTCGAGATCGCCTGACGCGCCGAGCTGGCGTTCGCTGGTGGGGCCAAAAGGCCTCTCGATCGCAAATTGACAAGCTACCTACCAGAAGGTAGATAGCGTTATGAGCAATCAGTCCACCACCTCCGACGACATCCTGGCCTGCGCGCGTTCGCTGATCGTTGCCGGCGGCTACAACGGCTTCAGCTATGCCGACATCGCCGAGGTCGTCGGTATCCGCAAAGCCAGCATCCACCACCATTTCCCAAGCAAGGTCGATCTGGTCCGCACTCTGGTGGCACGCTATCGCGAAGAATCGGCGGCGGGGCTGGTGGCACTGCAGGCACAGCCCGATCCGCTCGAACAACTCCGGTCCTATCTCGGCTATTGGGAAGCCTGCATCGCCGATGCCAGCGCGCCATTCTGCGTCTGTGCATTGCTGGCCAGCCAGCTCCCCGTTCTGCCCGAAGACGTGAGCTTCGAGGTGCGGGCGCATTTCCGCTTCCTTTCGGAATGGCTGGCTTCGATCCTCGACCTGGGTGCGCGGCAGGGCCGGTTGACCCTCGCGAGCACTCCTCGGGAAGAGGCCGAAATGTTCATGGCGACCGTGCACGGCGCCATGCTGTCGGCGCGCGCCTTCGGCAAACCCGAAGTCTTCGGCACGGTAACGGCCCAGCTGCTCCAGCGTCTCAAACCAGCAGCAGCCTGATCCTCAAAGCAACGGCAAAATCGGCCTTCCTGCCATTTGCCCAAATATCCTACCTACTAGTCGGAAGAGAGTCGAAAAAGATGTTTGGAATTACGCCACTTGGCTGGGTGCATACACTCGGCAGCCTGCCGGCCATCCCGCTGGCCATCTATATGTTTGCGCGCTACGGACGCATCGTGCCGCGGTCAGTGCCGGGCATCGGCTATCTTATCGCCATGCTGATCGGCTCGGTGACGGCGTTCCTCGTGGCGCGGGCACCGGTGAGCTATGTCATCGGCGGCCTGACGCTGCTGCTGGTGATTGCCGGCTATGGTGTTCACCGCCTTCCACGTCTCGGGCGGGCCGGAGTCTATCTCGAAACGATCCTCCTCAGCCTCAGCGCCTTTCTGCTGATGGTGCCGACAATCACCGAGACGCTGACCCGCGTGCCTGATGGCCATCCGCTGGCAGCCGGCCCGGGCTCGCCCCTTCTGCTCGGGGCACAGGGCACCCTGCTGGTGATCCTGATCGCGGGATTAACGGCGCAGATCATGCATTTGCGTCGGCAAGGCGCGTCGGAAACCGTAGCCGCGTAGCACCTGATATTCGGAGGAGCGCAGTTTGCGCTCCCCCGAACTAATCCGATCAAGGCCTAGAACCGCTGCGGGCCGGCCGGCTTGTTTCCCACGATCTCGTCGATCCGGGCCATCACCTCGGGCGTCACCTTGTCCTTGTGCGCCAGCGCCGCCAGGTTGTCCTCGAGCTGCGACAGGCGCGATGCGCCCAGGATCACCGTCGACACATGCGGATTGGCCAGGCACCAGAGCAGCGACAGGTGCGTCAGCGAAATGCCGAGCTCCTTGGCAAGGTCCGCCAGCTCGCGCACCTGCGCCTGCTTCTCACGTCCATCGGGGGTCGACCAGCGCTCCTTGAGCCATTCGTAGCCCGGCAGGTTGAGCCGGCTGTCATTGGGAATGCCTTCCAGGTACTTGCCCGTGAGAATCCCCGAGGCCAGCGGCGACCAGATCGTCGTCCCCAGCCCGAAAAGCTCGTAGAGCGGCAGGAAGTCGCCCTCGACCTTGCGGCGCTCGAGAATATTGTATTGCGGCTGTTCCATCGTCGGCGGCGTCAGCCCATAGGCCCGCGCCACGCCATAAGCCTCGGTCAGCTGCTGCGCATTCCACTCGGAGGTGCCCCAGTAAAGGATCTTGCCCTGGGTGATGAGTGCGTCCATGGCCCGCACCGTTTCCTCGATCGGCGTATCCACGTCCGGGCGATGGCAGAAATAGAGGTCGAGATAGTCGACCTGAAGCCGCTTGAGCGCGGCGTTGCAGGCATCCGTCACGTGCTTGCGCGACAGCCCCTTCTGCGTCGGCTTGCTGCCGCCCCAGAAGACTTTCGAGGAAACGATATAGCTGTCGCGATCCCAGCCGAGCTCCTTGAGCGCCGCGCCCATCAGCGCTTCCGAATTGCCCTGCTCGTAGCCTTCAGCGTTGTCGAAGAAGTTGATGCCGGCATCGTATGCCGCCTGCATCAGCGTCTTGGCGTCCCCGCCATCAACCTGCTTGCCGAAGGTCACCCACGAGCCGAACGAAAACTCGCTGACCTTGAGGCCCGATTTGCCCAGACGACGATATTCCATGATTGGTCCAATCCTCAGAAGTTGAAAGAAATCCCGCGGGACGCGGGGTGTGAATCAGGAGAGCCAGCCGACCAGCGTGTCGGTCACTGCCTGCGGCTGCTCGATCAGCGCCATATGCCCCGCCCTGGGCACCACGACGACCCGCGAGCCCGCGATGAGGTCGGCCATTTCGTGCGCCAGCGGCGGTGGGGTGATCTGGTCGCCATCGCCGACCACGATCAGCGTCGGGCAGTCGATGGCCGCCAGGTCCGGACGCGAATCGGGCCGGTTGATGATGGCGTTCTGCTGGTCGAGATAGGCGTCCATGCCATTGGCGAGCGCCATGGCGCGGTTGATGGCCTTGAGCGTCTCATCGTCCGTGTGGTCCGGATGGACGCTGTTGGGAAACTGCACGTCCGGAATGCGCGCGAACCCGCCGCCCCTGGCGATGTCCATCAACTGCCGTCGCCGCTCCGTCTGCTCGGGGGCGTCGGGCCGCGCCGAGGTATCGATCAGCGCCAGCCGCAATACCCGCTCGGGCGCCTGCCGCATGATTTCGAGAGCGATATAGCCGCCCATCGAAAACCCGCCCAGCGCGAAGCGCGGCGGTGCATCCTTGAGGATATGGCCGGCGATCTGCGTCACCGTGCTGCCGCGCCGGTGATTGGCAACCGTAACCGGCCCGAATTGCCAGAGGGCAGGGATCTGTTCGGCATAGACGCGCGCGGTTGCATTGAGCCCGGGAATGAGGACTATCGGCATATCATCCATGGCGGGGCTCCGTAGGCTGGTTCCCTTGCGCTTTGCGGCGCGCGGGGTTATATAGCCCATAACATCAATGGCTCTCTTAAGAGAGTGGGTGCCAACCGGCCCCGCTCTTTTTTATTACCTGAAAGACCCTATGGCTTTCGATCTCAACGAAAAACGCTACATCAAGGAAACGGGCCTGGAAGCGCGTATTGCCGCGATCGTCGAGCCTGTCGCCAACGACCTTGGCTTTTCGCTGGTGCGTGTGAAAGTCACGCAGGAAAACGGCTGCACGCTCCAAATCATGGCCGAGGATGAGAACGGCCGCTTCACCATCCAGGATTGCGAAGCGCTCTCCAAGGACCTCAATCCGATTCTCGACGTCGAGGACCCGATCGACCGCGAATATCACCTCGAAGTCTCCTCGCCCGGCATCGATCGCCCGCTGGTGCGTGCCCGCGATTTCCAGACCTATATCGGCCACGAGGCCCGTATCGAGCTGACCGATCCCGTCGAAGGCGACCGCAAGCGTTATCGCGGCTTCATCGCTGGCGCCGATGACGACAGCTTCACTATTACCCTTCCCGATGCTCCGGCCGGGACCGACCCCAATCACCGCCTGCCGCTCGCGGCCCTTGCGGAAGCCAAGCTGATCATGACCGACAAGCTCATGGACATGGCCCGCATCGACCAGGAAGAGGCTCCGATCGACGACGACGAGGAAATCGAAACCGTCGAGTTCGATCCGGAAGACCAGCCCGATACGGCGGACAACGACACCACTTCGAACTGACGCAGCCCGCTGCGGATTCCCAAGAGGAGCAAACACAAATGGCCGTTAGCGCGAACCGCCTCGAGCTGCTGCAGATCGCAGATGCCGTCGCCCGCGAAAAGTCGATCGACCGCATGGTCGTGATCGAAGCCATGCAGGACGCCATCGAAAAGGCCGCCAAGGCCCGTTATGGCGCCGAGACCGAGATCAAGGCCGAGATCAACCCGCGTTCGGGCGAGCTGCGTCTGTGGCGCCTGCTCGAGATCGTCGAGAATGTCGAGGAACCCGGCCGCCAGGTCGACCTCAAGCACGCCAAGACCAAGTCCCCGGATGCCAAGATCGGCGATTTCCTCACCGAGCCGCTGCCGCCGATCGAATTCGGCCGCATCGCCGCCCAGTCGGCCAAGCAGGTCATCGTCCAGAAGGTGCGCGACGCCGAACGCGAGCGCATGTACGACGAATATTCCGGCCGCATCGGCGAAATCGTCAACGGCACCGTCAAGCGCGTCGAATACGGCAACGTCATCGTCGACCTCGGCCGTGGCGAAGCCATCATCCGCCGCGACGAGCTGATTCCCCGCGAACAGTTCCGCTATGGCGACCGCGTGCGCGCCTATGTCTACGACGTCCGCCGCGAGCAGCGCGGGCCGCAGATTTTCCTCAGCCGCACCCATCCCCAGTTCATGGCCAAGCTCTTCATGCAGGAAGTGCCGGAAATCTATGACGGGATCATCACCATCCGCTCGATCGCCCGCGATCCGGGCAGCCGCGCCAAGATCGCCGTGACCTCCTCGGATTCCTCGATCGATCCGGTCGGCGCGTGCGTCGGTATGCGTGGTAGCCGCGTCCAGGCCGTCGTCGCCGAACTCCAGGGCGAAAAGATCGACATCATTCCCTGGACCGAGAACATTGCCGACCTGGTGGTCTCCGCGCTCCAGCCGGCCGATGTCGCCAAGGTCGTGCTCGACGAGCAGGCCGAGCGCATCGAAGTGGTGGTCCCCGACGAGCAGCTCTCGCTCGCCATCGGCCGCCGCGGCCAGAACGTGCGCCTCGCCAGCCAGCTCATCGGCTGGGATATCGACATCCTCACCGAGCAGGAAGAGTCCGAGCGTCGCCAGAAGGAATTCACCGAACGCTCCGAATTGTTCATGAATGCCCTTGATGTCGATGAGATGGTTGCCCAACTATTGGCTTCCGAAGGCTTCTCCTCGGTCGAGGAACTTGCCTATATCGATGTGAGCGAAATCGCCTCCATCGAAGGCTTCGACGAAGAGACTGCGGCCGAAATCCAGAACCGCGCCGCCGAATACCTCGCCGCTATCGACCGCGCGTTCGACGAAGAACGCATCAAGCTGGGCGTTGCCGACGAGCTTTACGAGATCCCCGGCCTCACCGCCGGCATGCTCGTGGCCCTCGGCAAGGACGGCATCAAGACCGTCGAGGATTTTGCCGGCTGCGCTTCCGATGACCTCATCGGCTGGACCGAGCGGGTCAATGGCGAAGTGAAGCGTTACGAAGGCACCTTCAAGGACTTCCCCGTCTCGCGCGAAGAAGCCGAAGACATGATCATGCAGGCCCGTCTCAAGGCCGGCTGGATCAGCGAAGCGGATCTCGCGCCCGAAGCCGGCGAGGAAGGCGAGATTGTTGCCGAGGGCGGGGAAGAGGCCTGATCGGTCGGTTCGGGGCGTGAACGATGCCACGTCGCGAGGAGACTGTCAGGCAATGTGCCCTGACCCGTGAAGAAAAGCCGATCGCGGACCTTATCCGGTTCGTGGTCGGGCCTGACGAGGTTCTCGTACCCGATACGGACGCCAAGGCCGAAGGGCGTGGCGTCTGGATCACGCTCTCGCAGGCAGCAGTTGCCGAGGCCGTTCGCAAGAAGGCCTTCACCAAAAGCCTCAAGGCTCAGGTGATCGTGCCGGACGACCTTGCCCAACTGGCCAGAACAAGGCTAGAACAGCGCCTTCTTGGCGCTTTGGGTCTGGCTCGCAAGGCCGGGCAGCTGCTGACGGGAGCCGCCAAGGTACGCGGTGCGATCGACAAGGGCGACATCGCTGCCCTGCTGACCGCGACCGATGCTGCCGAAGACGGTAGGGCCAAGCTTCTGGGTGCGTTGCGCGCCCGTGAAAGGCAGGCCAGAGAGGCCGGTTTCGAGGTACCGGAGGTGCCCCATTTCGAGTTGCTCGATTCCGAGCAATTGGGTTTGGCACTCGGCCTTGAAAATGTGATACATGCTGCGCTCACGAAAGGGGCGGCAGCCCAATCGGCGCTTGCGCGGGCCCATCGACTGGCCCGCTATGTCGCCGGAAACTGAAGCGGATCGTGCCAAAGGGCCGGTTCGCTGCAAGACGAGATAGAGACGCGAGTACATGGCTGATAGTGACGACACCAATACGGGCGCAGGCGGTAAGAAGACCCTGACATTGAAGGGTGGTCCCTCTTCGGGATCGCGCCCTGGCATGTCGCGGCCCTCGCGCACTGTGGTCGTCGAGAAGCGCACCCGCCGCTTCGGCGCTCCTGGTGCCCCGGGTACGCCCGGCTCCGGCGCGCCCGCGCAGGGCTCGCCGCGTCCGCAGGGCGCGCCTTCGGGCCAGCGTCCGGGCGGCAATCGCCCGCCGCTGCGCGCCCCGCAGGGCAATCGCCCGGCTCCCGGCCTCACCTCCAGTGAAGCCGAAGCGCGCAACCGCGTCCTGAGGGAAGCGGCGGCCCGTGCTGCCGAGGAACAGGCGCGTTTCGCCGCCGAGGAAGCGCGCCGCATCGAAGATGATGCGCGTCGCCGTCAGGTCCGCGAAGACGCCGCCCGCCAGGAAGAAGAGCGTGCACGCGCTGCCGAGGAAGCCGCCAAGGCTGCCGAAGCTGCTGCTGCTGCCGCGCCCGCGCCGGCCGCTCCCGAAGCTCCGGCTCCCACTGAAGGTCGCAGCGAAGGCCGCCGTCCGCAGGGCGAGCGTCCGTCTCCTGCCGGTCAGCGCCAGGGTCCGGCCACCGTGCGTTACGCCACCGGTCGCCCGGGTCGTCCCGAGCAGCCGCGTCGTGCCGCGCCCAAGCCGGCCATGGCACCGGTCGCCAACATTCCGCCGGCTCCGCCCAGCGAAGCCGATGGCCGCAAGACCCGCTCGGCTCCGTCCGCGCAGCCGCGTGCTCTGGTCAATCCCGACGAGATCGAAAACGCCCGTCGTGCCAACCGCGCCACGCCCGAACGGCCGACGCGCCGTGCCGGCGAGACCGCCAATGCCCGCGGTCGCCTGACCGTTTCGACCGCGCTCACGGACAACGATCGCGATCGTGGTCCGTCCCTGGCGGCCATGAAGCGTCGTCGCGACAAGAAGATGGGCCGCAACCAGCAGACCGCGCCCAAGCTCAGCCGTGAAGTGACCATTCCCGAGGCGATCACCGTCCAGGAACTGGCCAACCGCATGGCCGAACGCTCGGTCGACGTGATCAAGCTGCTCATGCAGCAGGGCCAGATGGCCAAGATCAACGACATCCTGGATGCCGACACCGCCGAACTGATCGCCACCGAACTCGGCCACACCGTCAAGCGCGTGAGCGACGCGGATGTGGAAGAGGGTCTTTACGATCTGCCGGCCGACGACAAGGCCGAGGATCTGACGCCGCGTCCGCCGGTCGTGACCATCATGGGCCACGTCGACCACGGCAAGACCTCGCTGCTCGATGCGATCCGCGAAGCCAATGTGGTCTCGGGCGAAGCCGGTGGCATCACCCAGCATATCGGCGCCTATCAGGTCGAGAAGAACGGCCAGAAGATCACGTTCCTGGATACCCCGGGCCACGAGGCGTTCACCGCCATGCGTGCCCGCGGCGCCCAGGCCACCGACATCGCCATCCTCGTGGTGGCGGCCGACGACGGCGTGATGCCGCAGACGATCGAATCCATCAAGCACGCCAAGGCCGCTGGTGTCCCGATCATCGTGGCCATCAACAAGATCGACAAGCACGAGGCCGACCCCAACCGCGTTCGCACCGAGCTGCTTCAGCATGAAGTGTTCGTCGAATCCATGGGCGGCGAAGTGCTCGACGTCGAAGTCTCGGCCAAGACCCATCAGGGTCTCGATAAACTCCTCGAAACCGTCCTGCTGCAGGCCGAAGTTCTCGAGCTCAAGGCCAATGTCGACGGTCGTGCCGAAGGTCTGGTCATCGAAGCCAAGCTCGATCGCGGTCGCGGCGCCGTGGCCACGGTTCTCGTCCAGCGCGGTTCGCTCCATGTGGGCGATATCGTGGTGGCTGGCACCGAATGGGCCCGCGTCCGCGCGCTCATCAACGACAAGGGCGAGCAGGTGAAGTCCGCTCTGCCTTCGACCCCGGTCGAAGTGCTCGGCTTCTCGGGCGTGCCCAATGCAGGCGATCGCTTCTCTGTCGTCGAGACGGAAGCGCGTGCGCGCGAGGTCACCGAATACCGTCAGCGTGCCATCCGCGAAAAGACCGCCGGCGGCGGCGCCACCAGCCTCGAGCAGATGATGAATCAGCTCAAGGCCTCGGGCATCGCCAAGTTCCCGCTGGTCATCAAGGGCGACGTGCAGGGCTCGGTCGAAGCGATCGTGGCTTCGCTCAACAAGCTCTCGACCGACGAAGTGTCGGCGCAGATCCTGATGAGCGGCGTGGGTGGGATCACCGAATCCGACGTGACCCTGGCTTCGGCTTCGGGTGCGATCATCATCGGCTTCAACGTCCGTGCCAATAAGCAGGCCGCCGATCTCGCCACGCGCGACGGCATCGAAATCCGCTACTACAACATCATCTACGACCTCGTGGATGACGTGAAGTCGGCGATGTCGGGCCTCCTGGCTCCGGAACGCCGCGAAACCTTCATCGGCTACGCCGAAATCCTCGAAGTCTTCCAGATCACCAAGGTCGGCAAGGTCGCCGGCTGCCGTGTCACCGAGGGGATCGTGGAACGTGGTGCAGGCGTGCGCCTGCTGCGCGACAACGTCGTTATCCACGAAGGCAAGCTCAAGACGCTCAAGCGCTTCAAGGACGAAGTCAAGGAAGTGCAGGTCGGCCAGGAATGCGGCATGGCCTTCGAGAACTACGAAGACATCCGTGCCGGCGACGTCATCGAATGCTTCCGCGTCGAGACCGTGCAGCGCACGCTCTAGGGTTTTCGGCCAAACCAGTTACGAAGAGCGCGGGGAATTTCTCCGCGCTCTTTCTTTTTGGATCGCATACAGCCTCGAAACAAAAAAGACCGGCGCCCATCGGACGCCGGCCCTGAAACTTTGAAGACCACCAGCTCTTAGCTGACGACGACGACCTTCGTGCCAACCGGCACCCGGTTGTAGAGGTCGATGATGTCCTGATTGACCAGGCGAATGCAGCCCGAGGACACGTTCGTGCCGATCGACCACGGCTCCACCGTGCCGTGCAGCCGGAAATGGGTATCCACGCCATTGCGGTAGAGATAAAGGGCGCGCGCGCCGAGCGGATTGGTCGGGCCGCCATCCATGCCGCCGGCCACCGGGCCATAGCGGTCGGGCTGCGTGCGGATCATATTGGCAGTCGGCGTCCAGCGCGGCCAGGCGGCCTTGCGCGAAATCGTCGCCGTCCCGCGGAAATTGAGGCCTTCCTCGCGGCCCACGCCCACGCCGTAGCGCGTTGCCGTGCCACCCGGATGGACGAGATAGAGGAACTTCTCGGACGTGTTCACCACGATCGTGCCGGGGGCGTAGTCGCCGTCGAACGGCACGTCCTGGCGCCAGAACTGCTGCGGGATGCGGCGTACATCGACGCCATCCACCGGGAAGGGCTCGCCCACGACGGCAGAGTAATAGGTGGCCCAGGGTTCATCGACCTGAATCACATTGGGCCGAGGGCCCCGCGTTGTCGTACAGGCGCTCAGGGTCATTGCGGAGACCCCGGCAAGGAAAAGTCGGCGGCTGATCACGTTCTGGCTCTCGTCAATTCGGAGTGGCGGGCGAATCCTGAGCAGATAGAAAGTATTGCCTCGGAAAAGTCGAGTGCATCGCGGTAACACTCGGCCGCAGAACGTTAAGCCGCCGCTAACCAAGGGACTCAGGGCAAAGCCGGCGGATCCCTGGTCAAGGGCGCGCCCGGTTCGTCCCGGCTGGTATAGACATTGTCGATCAGCCCCCAGCTCTTGGCGTCCTCGGGCGTCATGAAGTGGTCGCGATCCAGCGTGCGCTCCACCTCCTCATAGGTACGCCCGCAATGGCGCACATAGGCCCAGTTGATCCGCTCCTTGAGGCGCCGGCTTTCCTCGGCATGAAGCAGCACGTCGGTCACCTGGCCCTGATAGCCGCCCGAAGGCTGATGCACGAGGATCGAGGCATTGGGCAGGGCCACGCGCCGTCCTGGCTCGCCCGCCATCAGCAGGAACGAACCCATCGAATAGGCCGTGCCCATGCACAGCGTCGCCACCGGGCTCTTGATGAACTGCATCGTGTCGTAGATTGCCAGCCCCGCCGACACCACGCCTCCCGGCGAATTGATATAGAGCGCGATCTCCTTGGCCGGACTTTCGGATTCCAGGAACAGCAATTGCGCGCAGATGAGCGCCGCCATCTGGTCCTCGACCTGCCCGTTGACGAAAATGATCCGCTCCCGCAGCAGGCGGGAATAGATATCGAACGAACGTTCGCCCCGGCTCGATTGCTCCACGACCATGGGGACGAGTTGCATCATGTCGCGCATCGGCGATTCTCCTGGTGGTTGATTTGTTTAAAGGGGATTGGTGGCTGGCCTAGGCGGCCAGCATCACCGGTCCGTTGCTGTTGGCGGCGGCCATCACGCGGGCAGGGGCCGGCTCATGGGTAAGCCGCAGCCAGGTACCCTCGGCGATGCGGGTCAATTCGAACGTCACCACGCTCTCCGCTTCCCCGTCCGCCTGCCAGCGGTAGCGCAGGAGGCTGGGTGCCTCCGCCTCGATGACCTCGCAGTCGATCCGCGGCAGGCCCTCTTCCGTCCCGTCGAGCTCGAGCCCCGTCTGCGCTTCGCGTGCCGGCAACAGCCAGGCGCCCACGAGCTCGGGCACGGTCAGCGCCCGCCAGACCTTTTCGGGTGCGGCTTCGAGCACGCCTTCGAACATCACGTCGTCTTCGCCCGCTTCCGTCATTGGTCCATCTCCCTGAGAAGGTCCTTGAGTTTGTCGATCCGGCCCGGCCAGAAGGCGCGGTAGCGACCCAGCCAGTCGGCCAGGGGCACCAGTCCTTCTCCGCGCACACTGTAATTCACGTGCCGCCCCTCGCGCTGCTCCTCGATGAGCCCGGCTCCCCGCAGCACCGCCAGGTGCTGGGACATGGCCGGCTGCGAGATGGAAAACCCCTCACGCAGCTGCGTGGCATTCGCCGGGCCGTCGGCCAGCCGCTCGAACACCGCGCGGCGCGTCGGATCGGCCAGCGCACGGAAAATCTCATTCTCGTCCATGCCGATAGATAAGCACTGACTTATGAGTCGTGCAAGCCCAATCCGTTCCGGCGCTACAAACACGTTGACAGCGGCTCCGGGAGGGGCCAATTCAGCGCGATGAACCGCGGACACAAACCCACCGGACCCACTCAACGCATGCTGCGCGTAGGCGAACTCGTTCGTCATGCGCTGGCCAGCCTTTTCGCCCGCGACGAGATCGAGGACGAAACGCTCGTGGGTGCCGTCATCACCGTGCCCGAAGTGCGCATGACGCCGGACCTCAAGCTGGCCAATGCCTATGTCATGCCGTTGGGCGGCGAGCGGGCCGACGAAATCGTGGCCGCGCTCAATCGCCACCACCGCTTCATCCGCGGCCGCATCGCGCCCGATCTCGATCTCAAATTCGCGCCCGATATCCGCTTCTTCGTCGACGATACCTTCGAGGAAGCCGGCCGGATCGATGCAATCCTGCGCTCGGACCGCGTGCAGCGCGACCTGCACGACGACGAAGACGACACCGACAGCGACTGACATCGATGAACCAGACAAAGCGGGTCAAGCGGGACGTCTCCGGCTGGGTCGTCCTCAACAAGCCCTATGACATGACGTCCACGGAAGCCGTGGGCAAGGTCCGCTGGCTCTTCGCGGCCAAGAAGGGCGGCCATGCCGGCACGCTTGATCCCCTGGCCACCGGCATCCTGCCGATCGCCCTGGGCGAGGCCACTAAGACCGTCCCGCAGGTGCAGGATGGCCGCAAGATCTACCGCTTCGCCGTCAAATGGGGCGAAGCGACCGCGACCGATGACGCCGAGGGCGAAGTCGTTGCCACCTCCGATATCCGCCCCGCGCGTGAGGCCGTCGAGGCGGTCTTGCCGCGCTTCACCGGCACCATTCAGCAGGTGCCGCCCGCCTATTCGGCCATCAAGGTCGATGGTGAGCGTGCCTACGATCTCGCCCGCGCCGGAGAAACCGTAACGCTCGCCGCTCGCGAAATCTCCATTGAGGCGCTGCGCCTCCTCGACCACGCTGAGGATCGCTCGAGCTTCGAGGTCGAATGCCAGAAGGGCACCTATGTCCGCTCCCTGGCCCGCGATATCGCCGAAGCTCTGGGCGCCCGCGCCCACGTCATCGAGCTCCATCGCGCTGCCGTCGGTCCCTTCGCCGACGCCGTGGCTGTCACCATCGCCCAGCTCGAAGCCGCCGCCGAAGGCGAGGCGCGTGACGCGCTCCTCAAGCCGGTCGCGGCAGGCCTTGTCGGCGTCCCCGAAATTCGCCTTGATCCCCAGCAGGCTGCAGCCATCCGCCACGGCAACCCCGTGCTCCTTACTGGCGCCACCGCCCCGGTCATGCTCGAAGACGCCTGGGCCAGCTTCAAGGGCGCCGCAATTGCCACCGGCTACGTCGAAGCCGGCCAGTTCCATCCGCGCAGGGTAATCCTCTAGGGTCGTACTCAACTGCACCGGCAGATGAGGTTGCGATGGCCGCCCCACCCACCGGACTTCCCCGGACTTGATCCGGGGCCCATTGCCATCCTCCACTCGAGTGGAGATATCCGTGGGCCCCGGCTCTGCGGCCGGGGGGAGTTCAGTGGTTATGGCGCGGCAGACGGACAGCGCTTCCGTTGGATCTGCCGGATGAAGAGATAAGGCACTCTGGGGGCGCCGGGATTTATTGAGTACGGGCCCTAGGCCTTTGCGCTCGGATATCCCCGACCTTCAACGGGGGCGAGATCGAAACCTACCGCGCCAACTTCGCCAAAATCCCTCCATACGGCACAACCGCCTTGGCGGCATCCAGTGCTTCCCCGTTGTTCCAGCTCATCGCCACGCAATAGACATCGCCCGCCCGGCTCACTGCCGCGGTCGTCATGTTGAGCACGCCCACCTCGCTGCCGCCCTTATAGGCCACCTGCGCCCAGTCGACGTCTCCCGCAGGTCCCGGCGCCGCCCGCATCGGATCGAGGTCCTTGACCTCCACGGCCAGTTCGCAGAGCCGGTTGAGTGGCACATACCACTCCACCCCATCGTCATGCGGCGTCAGTTCCGCCTCCTTGAGGCTGATCGAGCGGCCGTCCATCTCCCTGGCCAATGCGAGCTTGCCCGCCACGTCCGCCGCCAGATACCGCTCGCGCAACGCCTTGTCGGCCTTGAGCATGAAGAGCTCGCGCGTCTTGGGCACGAAGTCGGCGCCCAGGCGCTTGGCCACCGCCTCGCGCCCCACATGGTCGAGCAGCACGTCGGTCGCCGTATTGTCGCTGATCGAGATCATGAGCGTCGCCAACGTCGAAAGCGTCACCGGCGAGCCCACGGCAAAGGTCTGCAGGATGCCGCTCGGCAGCGACACCTGCCGCGCCTCGAGCCGCGCCACGTCCTCCCACCGGTCGGTGCCCGCCTCGATCCTGTCCTTGAGCGCGGCGAGCACGCCCAGCTTGAAGGCCGAACCGACGGCGAGCGCCTTATCGGCATCCTTCGCCACCACGACGTTCCCGTTCCTGGCCACGAGATAGGCCACGTTGCCTGGCAATACGGCGAGCTCCGCCGCTAGTTCCTCGATCGTTTGCGCCGTCGCCACCGCCGGCTGCAGCAGCAGGCCCGCCACGCGCCCCTGGCCATCCAGCGTGATCTTGACGTCCATCTGGTGCGTCGCCGTCTCGATCCGGTAGCCGCCGCTGGTCTCCTTGACGTCCAGCACCGGCCCGATCTGCTTGCGCGTGGCCTCGACCAGGCTGCGCACCTGCTCGAACGGAATCGCATTGAGGAAGTCCGGCGCGAAACTCTCTGCCGTCACAGGCGTTTCTCCGAACAGCATATTGATCATGCCCTTGTCCTTGTCCGCATTCTGAGCCATCGCCGCGCCCCCAATGATCAAAGCCAAAAACGCGGCCATGGCCGCCTTCACCAACAAACCCATAGCAAGGGCCTCCAGCATATCGACGGGGCAGGGTCGCGTCGCGTGGTCCAGTCTTGAGCTACAACCTTGCAGCGCCATGACGGCTCCCTGCTGCGGTTGCGCCCTTTCCATCCACGATTAATGTTGCCGGCAAGGCAGAGGTGACCATGACTCCAAACAGATCGGGCCTGCCGGCGCTGCGACGCAAGAGCGATCCCAAGCCTTTGCCGATCGCGGCCTATCTGTTCATCCTGGCCTTCATCACCCTGGCGCCGGCCTTCATCTTCTCGGCCATTCTCCTCCAGCGCAACAACGATGCGCAGGAAGAGGTGGTGCGCGCCCTGACCCTCGCCACCAGCCAGGCCGTCGCCCAGGCCATCGACCGCCAGATCGAGGCCATGACCACCACGCTCAAGGTCCTGGCCACCAGCCCCTCGCTCGGCAATGGCGACTACGCCGCCGTCCACGCCCGCGCCGTCGAGGCCCTGCGCGGCACCGGCTCGTTCCTCGTCGTGCTCGATCCCAGTTTCCAGCAGCTCCTCAATACCCGCGAGCCCTACGGCACGGCGCTCCCCAAGACCGCCAATCCCCAATCGGCCGCCGCCGCCTTCAAGACCGATGCTTCGGTCGTCTCCAATGTCTTCATCGGCGCCAATTCCAAGGATTGGGTGTTCAACGTCCTCCAGCGCTATCGCCGCCCCGATGGCAGCTATCTGGTGCTCGCCCTCAACGAGATTTCCCAGAATCTCGCCTCCGCCCTGCAATCGCGCCAGCTCCCCGATGGCTGGAACGTAGCGGTCGTGGACGGCGAAGACCGCGTGCTCGCCGCTTCCGACGCCTCCAACCTCGCCCCCGGCGCGTCCTTCCTCCAGGCCTCCGACGGCCAGTTCGGCCAGAGCGGCCGTTGGGCGGTTGAGAACGTCGCCGGCCAGGAATACGTCACCGTCGCCGCCGAGCCGACCGCTGCCGCCTGGCGCGTCATCTCCTGGGCGCCCCGCAAGGTGGTCGAAAAGCCGCTCAACGAGGCCGTACTGTCGCTCGTCCTCGGTGGCCTCATGCTCGCTGCACTCATCGTCGCGCTCGTCGTCTGGATCGCCCAGCAGATCAACCGCTCGGTCCGTGGTCTCGCCGACGACGCCAAGCGCTTGGGCGCCGGCCAGGATGTCGCCGTCCGCAACTACCCGGTCGCCGAGATCGCCCAGGTATCCGATGCCATCGGCGATGCCGCCCGCCAGCGCCGCAAGGCCGAGAACGAAGTGCGTTTCCTCATGCGCGAGCTGGCGCACCGCTCCAAGAACCAGATGACCGTCATCGCCGCCATGGCCAAGCAGACCGCCCGCAATGCCACCTCGGTCAGCCAGTTCGTCTCCGCCTTCGAGCGCCGCATCTTCGGCCTCGCCCGCTCGACCGACCTGCTCCTCGCCTCCGGCATGGTGGGTGTCAATCTCAAGGACATCCTCGTCGGCCAGATCGAGCCCTTCAAGCCGCAGGATCCCGCTCGTGTCACCATCGAGGGCCCCCCGCTCATGCTCAATACCCAGGCCTCCCAGATCGTGGGCATGGCCGCCCATGAGCTCGCCACCAATGCCGTAAAATACGGCGCCTTCGCCGACGATTCCGGCCAGCTCGAAGTTTCCTGGACCATCAGCGGCGACGTCGTCGATCTCAATTGGCGCGAAAGGGTCAAGGCCCGCCGTCGACGCTCGACGCGCACCGGCTTCGGCACCACCGTTCTCAATTCCATGGTCGGCGGCTCGCTCGGCGCCGAAGTCACGCGCACCCTTCATCGCGACGGCATCGAGTGGCGCTTCCTCATCCCGCTCGAGGCCCTCAACCCCAGTCGGCGGCCCGACGAGCAGCTCGCTCCTCACCGCCGTGAAGAAAGCGAGGACAGCCCCGCCGAGCCGCCAGCCGTCTGACGTCTTCGAGATTTGGCTGGTATTGGCGGCGCTTTTCCCCTATATGCCCCGCAAGCGGCAAAGTCCCTTCGGGGGCTCGGCTCGTCTTTTAGCGGCTCCTCCTGGACGACATCCCGGCAGCGAGCGTCCCAAAATCCTAAGAGTAAAGGATCACACGATGTCGATTACTGCTGAGCGCAAGGCCGCTCTGATCAAGGAATATGCGACCAAGAAGGACGACACGGGTTCGCCCGAAGTCCAGGTTGCCATCCTCTCCGAGCGCATTGCCAACCTCACCGAACACTTCAAGACCCACGGCAAGGACAACCATTCCCGCCGCGGTCTGCTGAAGCTGGTTTCGCTCCGTCGCCGTCTGCTTGACTACGTCAAGAACGTCGATGAAGCCCGCTACAAGAGCCTGATCGAACGGCTCGGCCTGCGCCGCTAATTTGGCGCGACGAACTTTGGCATGGGGGCCAGGCTCCCATGCCGTTTCCGCCCTTCGGGCGGGTCATGCGTAGTCCGGTATTTGACGGAGCATGGCAGGATTATCGGCCGCTCATACGTCACCCTCCGAGGTGAGCTGCTCATTGTCTTGTCCATGTTCCGCCAGGACAAAGCGGCGAGGCGTTGGGTTGCCCTTTCGGGCCGCGCCCTGCCGGCCGGAGCGGAAATAGGCGCCTTGGGGCTGGTCCTGCACATGGGGTGCGGCCGGCGGGGTGCACCGGATATGTCCCCAGCGGTCCTACGCACCGCGCCTCAAAGGGCTTCCGGCACAAGGAAAGACAAGACATGTTCTTTAATACCCACAAAGTGGAACTCAACTGGGGTGGTCAGCCGCTGACGCTCGAGACGGGTAAGGTTGCCCGCCAGGCCGACGGCGCCGTCATGGCGACCCTGGGCGAGACCGTGGTGCTGGCCACTGTCGTGTCGGCCAAGTCCGCCAAGCCCGGCCAGGACTTTTTCCCGCTGACCGTCAATTACCAGGAAAAGTACTTCGCCGCCGGCAAGATCCCGGGCGGCTACTTCAAGCGTGAAGGCCGTCCGACCGAAAACGAGACGCTGACCTCGCGCCTGATCGACCGTCCGATCCGTCCGCTCTTCCCCGATGGCTACAAGAACGAGACCCAGGTCATCGTCACCGTTCTCCAGCACGACATGGAAAACGAGCCGGACATCCTGGCCATGGTTGCCGCCTCCGCGGCCCTGACCATTTCGGGCGTGCCGTTCATGGGCCCGATCGGCGCCGCGCGCGTCGGCTATATCGACGGCCAGTACGTCCTCAACACGGCAATCGACAAGCGCGTCGATTCCAAGCTCGACCTCGTCATGGCCGGCACTGCCGACGCCGTGCTGATGGTTGAATCGGAAGCCCAGGAGCTTTCCGAGGAAGTGATGCTGGGCGCCGTCATGTTCGGCCACGAAGCCTCCCGCAAGGTCATCGAGGCCATCATCAAGCTGGCCGAGCTTGCCGCCAAGGATCCGCGCGACTTCACCGCGCCCGATTATTCGGCGCTCGAGAAGGACGTCCTGGCTGTTGCCGAGACCGATCTGCGCGCTGCTTACCAGATCACCAAGAAGGAAGATCGCTACGCAGCGGTCGACGCCGCCAAGGCCAAGGTGAAGGAACACTTCGCCCAGGCCATCGAAGACGGCACCGTTTCGGCAGAAGCTCTCGGCGAGGTCATCCATAACCTCCAGGCCAAGATCGTCCGCTGGAATATCCTGGACACCGGCAAGCGCATCGACGGCCGTGACCTGGTCACCGTGCGCCCGATCGTGGCCGAAGTCGGCATCCTGCCGCGCACGCACGGGTCGGCCCTCTTCACCCGCGGCGAAACCCAGGCCCTGGTCGTTGCGACCCTGGGCACGGGCGACGACGAGCAGTTCGTGGACAGCCTTGAAGGCACCGAGAAGGTGAACTTCATGCTGCACTACAACTTCCCGCCCTACTCGGTCGGTGAGACCGGCCGCATGGGTTCGCCCGGCCGCCGCGAAATCGGCCACGGCAAGCTCGCCTGGCGCGCCATCAACCCGATCCGTCCGAAGGCCGAAGAGTTCCCGTACACGATCCGCGTGGTCTCCGAGATCACCGAGTCGAACGGCTCCTCCTCGATGGCCACCGTCTGCGGCACCTCGCTGGCGCTGATGGATGCCGGCGTTCCCATGAAGAAGCCTGTCGCCGGCATCGCCATGGGCCTGATCCTCGAAGGCGACCGCTATGCGGTGCTTTCGGACATCCTGGGTGACGAAGATCACCTGGGCGACATGGACTTCAAGGTTGCGGGCACCGCCGATGGCGTCACCTCGCTCCAGATGGACATCAAGATCGCCGGCATCACCGAGGAGATCATGAAGGTCGCTCTCGGTCAGGCCAAGGGCGGTCGCGAGCACATCCTGGGCGAAATGGCCAAGGCCCTGACCGCCAGCCGCGACAGCGTCGGCGAATTCGCCCCGCGCATCGAGTCGATCACCATCCCGACCGACAAGATCCGTGAAGTCATCGGTTCGGGCGGCAAGGTCATCCGCGAGATCGTGGAAAAGACCGGCGCCAAGGTCGACATCAACGACGACGGCACCGTCAAGGTCTCGTCCTCGGACGGCAAGGCGATCGACGCGGCCATCAAGTGGATCCGCTCGATCACCGATGAGCCGGAAGTCGGCCACATCTACCAGGGCACCGTGGTCAAGACCGCCGATTTCGGCGCGTTCGTGAACTTCTTCGGCGCCAAGGACGGCCTCGTCCACATCTCCCAGCTGGCCGAAGCCCGCGTTGCCAAGACCACCGACGTGGTCAAGGAAGGCGACAAGGTCTGGGTCAAGCTCCTGGGCTTTGACGAGCGCGGCAAGGTTCGCCTCTCCATGAAGGTCGTCGACCAGGCGAGCGGCAAGGAAATCGCCAAGGAAGAGACCCCGGCCGCCGAGTAAGGCTGAGCCAGTGCAATAACAAAGGGCCCGGATCGGTTACGATCCGGGCCCTTTGCTTTGTCTGCTTGACTCTTCGCCGCGCTGGACGATACTTAAGTGTATGCTTAACCAAAACGCATCCCTAGACCTCATGTTCCAGGCCCTGGCCGATCCGACCCGACGGATTATGGTCGAGCGGCTGAGCCGCGGCCCTGCTTCGGTGAGTGAACTGGCCAGGCCCCTGCCCATCTCGCTGCCCGCTGTCGTGCAGCACCTGCAGGTGCTGGAACAGAGCGGGCTGGTGAAAAGCGAAAAGGTCGGCCGCGTGCGGACCTGCACCCTCGATTCCGGAGCCTTGAGCCTTGCCGAGCAATGGATCAACGACCGGCGCACGCAATGGGTGCGACGCCTCGACCGGCTGGGCGAATTCCTCGCCGCCAATCCCGAAGACGATGGAGTGCAATCATGACGACCCGTTCGGTCACCCACGCCACCTTCACCCTGCGCCGCACCTATCCGGTGCCCGCCCGCCGTGTCTTCTCCGCTTTCGCCGATCCCAGGCGCAAGGCCGCCTGGTTCAATGGCCCCGAGGAATGGGGCTCCGACGAGCACAGCTTCGACTTCCGCGTCGGCGGCCGTGAGATGAGCCGTGGCGGCCCGCCGGGCGGCACCGTCCACACCTTCAACGCCATCTACCAGGACATCGTCGAGAACGAGCGCATCATCTACAGCTACGACATGCATCTGGATGACACGCGCATCTCGGTCTCCGTCGCTACGTTCGAACTGCGCCCAGTGGATGGCGGCACCGAACTTGTCCTCACCGAACAGGGCGCGTTCCTGGACGGCTATGACGATGCCGGCAGCCGCGAACAGGGCACGCGCGATCTCCTCGACGCGCTGGGCAATTACCTCGCCCGCGAAGCCACTGACGCCTGAGCGGGGAGGGGATATCCATGCTCCCCTCTCTCCCCATCCACGCTCCCGACCGGCCACCACACTCCCTCATCCAGTCGAGCTTCCTCCTCGAGCGCGATTTCCCCGCGCCCGCTGCCACGGTTTTCGCCGCCTGGGCCGAGCCCGCCTGCAAGGCTCGCTGGTTCTCGATCGAAAGCCTGCACCGCCATCTCGATTTCCGCGTCGGCGGGCACGAATTTCTCTATGGCCGCTCCTCCTGTGGCCGCCGATTCACCTACGAGGCGGTCTATCGCGAGATCGTCCCCGACCTGCGCATCGTCTTCAGCTACGATATCCGCATAGAGGGACGCCACGGCTCCTCCTCCCTCGCCAGCCTCGAAATCGCCCCGCACGGAAGGGCCTGCGCCATCCGCTATTGCGAGCAGGGCATTTTCCTCGATGGCCTCGATAGCCCGCGCGGCCGCTTCAACGGCGCCACGCTTCGCCTCGCCCATCTCGCCGGCCTGTTCGACGAAAAATCACTTAAGCACTAACTTAAGCATTGACTCCTCCCGTCTCGCGTGAATACTTAAGTTATCACTTAACAATGAGGACGGCAAAATGACTGAACGCTCCATCGCCTATGGCACCTTCGTCATCGAACGCACCCTGCCGGTGCCGCCCGCCCGCGTCTTCGCCGCCTGGGCTGACGTCAAGCAGAAAGCCAAGTGGTTCGGCGCTCCCGGCGGCGACAATACGCCCAAGCAGTTCGATTTCCGCGTCGGCGGGCGCGAATACAATGAAGGCGAAGCTGGCGGCACCACCTTCACCTTCGACGTCCTCTACCAGGACATCGTCGAGAACGAGCGCATCATCTACACCTACGACATGACCATGAACGGCGCCCGCATCTCGGTCTCGCTTGCTTCGGTCGAACTGCGCGCGGAAGGCAGCGGCACCCGCCTCCTCGTTACCGAACACGGCGCCTATCTCGACGGGCTCGACAACAACGAGCAGCGCAAGGAAGGCACGATCTCGCTCATCGGCCAGCTCGAAAAATACCTCAAGACCGCCTGAGGGAGCCCGCAAATGCCGACCATCACCTCGAAAGACGGCACGAAGATCGCCTATCAGCGGGAGGGCAATGGTCCGGCTCTGATCCATGTGGCCGGTGCCATCCAGCACCGCGCCATCGATCCGACCCTCGCCCGGCTCTCGGCGCTCCTCGCCGATCGCTTCACGATCATCCTCTATGATCGCCGCGGCCGCGGCGAAAGCACCGACGCCCCGGACTACGCCGTCGAACGCGAACTCGAGGACATCGCCGCCCTGATCGACTTGGTCGGCGGCAAGGCCTCGCTCCTCGGCTATTCCTCCGGCGCCGTGCTCGCCGCCGAGGCGGCGCTGGCCGGCCTGCCGGTCGAAAGCCTGATGCTCTACGAACCGCCTTTCGCCCTGCCACCGGCCCGTCAACCCATGCCCGCCGACTACGTCGCAAAGCTTGACGGCTTCATCGCGCGCAGGGATCGCGACGGCGCCGCCCGCCACTTCTTCGTCGCTGGTGTCGGCGTTCCGCCCGAAATGGTCGATGGCATGGCCGCCAGCCCGTTCTGGGCCATTGTCACCGCCATTGCTCCAACCCTGCGCTACGACGCTCGCATCATGCAGCGCGGCTATGCCGATGGCACCCTGCCGCAGCGCTGGGCCGGCATAGCAACGCCCACCCTGGTGCTCGACGGCGAAACGACGCCCGCCGAAATGCCCTATATCCGCCACTCCGTCGAAACGGTCGCCGCCGCCATCCCCAATGCCCGGCGCCGCACCTTGCCGGGCCAGGGCCACGGCCCCGCCGCCGAGGCTATCGCCCCGGCTTTGCGCGAATTCCTGAACGCCTGAAGGCGTTCGGCGCGGGATCATCCCGCTTTTTTGTCACGGCCTGTCGATTTCTCCCGCCCTCCTTCGTCGTGAAAGCGGAACGAGGATGCTTTGCCAATCGAGGAGATGCTCAAATGTCCATTGCTGTCCCACGTCTCGACGATCGACCGGCCTTCCCCTTCGGCCGCGCCCTCTGTGCTCGCCTCGCTGCCTGGCGGCAGCGGCAGGTCCGGCATCAGGCCCTGCGCAGCCTTCTCGACATGAACCCGCACCGGCTCGCCGATCTCGGCCTGTCTTCCGATGCCATCGAAGCTGCCTTCGCGGCTCGCCATCAACCCCATCAGCAGGAGATCTCCCGATGATCGCCGCCTCCACCGCGCCCGGCCCTGCCCGCGCGACCGCCAGAGAATGGACCGGTCTTGCCGTCCTCGCTCTTCCCAGCCTCCTCGTTTCCATCGACGTTTCCGTCATGGTCCTCGCGCTCCCGCATATGAGCGCCGCACTCGGCGCCGACAGCGCCCAGCAGCTCTGGATCATGGATATCTATAGCTTCATGCTCGCCGGCTTCATGATCACCATGGGCACGCTGGGTGACCGTATCGGCCGCCGCAAGCTCCTCATGTTCGGTGGCGCCGGTTTCGGCCTCGCCTCGATCCTCGCCGCCTTCGCCCCGAGCGCCGCCACCCTCATCGCCGCTCGCGCGGTCCTGGGCCTGGCCGGCGCCACCATGTCGCCCTCGATCTTGGCGCTCATCACCAATATGTTCCGCGATCCCGCCCAGCGTGGCGTAGCCATCTCCATCTGGATGGTCTGCTTCATGGCCGGCATGACCGTGGGACCGCTGGTCGGCGGCTTCATGCTCGAGCATTTCTGGTGGGGTTCGGTCTTCCTGCTGGCCGTGCCGGTCATGCTGCTGCTTCTGGTGGCCGCACCATTCCTCCTGCCCGAATATCGCGATCCCGCCGCCGGCCGGCTCGATCTCCTCAGCGTCGTCCTGTCGCTGCTTTCGATCCTGCCCGTCGTCTATGGGCTCAAGGAAATGGCCCATGCCGGCATTTCCGCCCTCTCGCTCGCCGCCATCGCCATCGGCCTCGGCTTTTCCATCGTCTTCATCGCCCGCCAGCGGCGCCTCGCCGATCCGCTCTTCGATCTCACGCTCTTTTCCAACCGCGCCTTCTCGACGGCGGTCCTGGGCATGTTCGGCATCACCTCGACCGGCGCGGTCATGCTCTATACCAGCCAGTATTTCCAGCTGGTCCTCGGCCTCTCCCCTCTCCATGCCGGCCTCTGGGGCCTGCCCGGCGTCGTCGCCATGACCGGCATGCTGATGCTGGCGCCCATTCTCGCCCAGCGCATGCGCCCGGCCCCGCTCATCGCCGGCAGCCTCGTCGTCGGCGCGCTCGGTGCCTTGCTCATCACCCGGGCCGATGCCGCCTCCGGCGTCTGGCCGGTCGTCGTCGGCTTCATGTTCTTCAATGCCGGCTGCGCGCCCATGGTCACGCTGGCCAACGGCATCGTCATGAGCTCGGTGCGGCCTGAAAAGGCGGGCTCTGCCGCGGGCCTATCGGAAACCTGCGCCGAATTCGGCTTCGCTCTCGGCATCGCCATTCTCGGTAGCGTCGGCACCGCCATCTACCGCGCCCAGATCTCGGTCTCCGCCCCCCAGGGCCTGCCCGCCGATATCGTCAGCGCCGTGGAAGATACCCTCGCCAGCGCCTCGGTCGTCGCCGCCCAATTGCCCGAAGCCCTCGGCCGCGAACTGATGACCGCCGCCGGCACCGCCTTCGCCAATGGCATGCATGTCGTGGCAGCCGTCAGCGCCGTCGCCTTGCTCTGCGTGGCCGTGCTGGTCATGACGCGCCTGCGCCACCTGCCGCCCATCGGCGCCACCGGCCCGGCCGAAGACGAGCAAACCGCTTCCCAGCCTGCCTCTGCCTGAAACGAAAAGGGGTCGCCTGCCCGGCAGGCGGCCCTAGCCTCGCGCCATCCGGCTCTGGCCATGCACTTCGGGCAAAACCCGGTGCGGCGGCTGGTGTCCGTCGATGAAGGCGCGGATATTGACGATCACCGTCTCCCCCATCTCCACCCGGGCCTCCAGCGTTGCCGAGGCCATATGCGCCGTCAGCACCACCTTGTTGGCCTCGGCCAGTGCCAGGAGGCGCGGATTGATGCCCTGGCGATATTCGAAGACGTCGAGCGCCGCTCCGCTCAGGTGCCGCTTCTCGATCTCGGTCACCAGTGCTTCCTCGTCGATCAGCTCGGGCCGCGACACGTTCACCACCATCGCGTCCTGCTTCATGCGCGCCAGCCTTTCGGCGCCCAGGATCTGGTAGGTGTCGCGCGTATAGGGCGTATGAAGCGAAACGATATCGACCGCCCCGACCATCGCATCGAGATCGGCCCAATAGGTCGCCTCGAGCTTTTCCTCGATCGTCGACGGCCGGCGGTTGCGCGAAAAATAATGGATGTTGAGCCCGAACGCCCGGGCCCTCTGCGCCACGGCGGTGCCGATCCGGCCCATGCCGACAATGCCCAGCGACTTGCCGCGCAGGCGCCGTCCCAGCATCCAGGTCGGCGACCAGCCCTCCCAATGCCGGTCGCGGATGAGCAATTGCGTGCCCTCCACCAGCCGCCGCGGCAGCGCCAGCATCAGCACCATGGCCATGTCCGCCGTGTCCTCTGTGAGGACGCTCGGCGTATTGGTCACCGTCAGCCCCGCCGCATAGGCGGCTTCGATGTCGATATTGTCCACGCCATTGCCGAACTGGGCGATGAGCCGCACCGATTTGGGCACCCGCGCGAAAAACGCGGCATCGAGCTGGTCGGTGATCGAGGACACCAGCACCGCGCAGCCTTCGAGCGCCGCCAGCACCTCGTCCTGCGAACGCGGATTGTCCTCGATGTTGAACTGCGCATCGAAAAGCGTCGCCATCCGCGCCTCGACCGAGGCCGGCAGGCGGCGGGTAACGACGATCTTGGGTTTAGGCGTGGTCATTGCGCCGCTACGATCGCGGCGGATAGGCCCAGGGCGCTTGTTTCAGGGTTGGCGGTGTGGCTGGAGTTCATTTCGCGCCCCTTTCAGCGACCATTAAGGTCTTTTGACTAGTGATAGGAAAATTCCAGAAGTCTGCAAAGTCATGTTTCACGCGCCCGGCGGGTACAAAAGCCTTTCCTCCTTACGGCTTCTCGCCATAGCCCTCGCTGCCCTCCTGATTCTGGCTCTTCAGCCGGCCTATGCGCTTGCCCAGTCGGCGACCGGCAATCCGAGCGGTCTGCCGCTGCCGCGCTTCGTCACCACCCGCTCGACCCCCATCAATGTGCGCGTCGGGCCGGGCACCAAATACGATATCGCCTGGGTTTACGTGAAGGCGGGCCTCCCCGTCGAAATCGTCCAGGAATTCGATACCTGGCGCAAGATTCGCGATCTCGATGGCTCGGAAGGCTGGGTGCACCAGAACCTGCTCTCGGGCGGCCGCGCCGGCTATGTCGCGCCCTGGTCCAGCGGCCAGCAGATCCCGTTGCGCAGCAAGGCCGCCGAGGAAGCGGGCGTGCGCGCCTACCTCACCTCGGGTTTCCGCGTCGAAATCTCCAAATGCGATGGCGCCTGGTGCGAAGTCTCGGCCACCGACCATCCGGCCAATGGGCGTCCGACTACCTATACGGGCTATTTGCCCCAGGGCGACCTCTGGGGCGTCTATCAGGGCGAGAAGTTCGACTGAGGCCTTAAGGCCCGAAAGGCAGAGGCCTAGGCCGTCTGCTTCCTGACGCGCACCACGACGTCAACATGGGTCACCACCATGCCATCGGGCGGCTCGGGCAGGCCCTGGATCTGGATCGAGGCGGAGGGAATATCCACCACCCGCTGCTCGTCCTCGATATAGAAATGGTGATGGTCCGACGTATCGGTGTCGAAATAGGAGCGCGAGGCGTCCACGGCCACTTCGCGCAGCAGCCCCGCTTCCTGGAACTGGTGGAGCGTGTTGTAGATCGTGGCCAGCGAGACGTTGACGCGGGCAGTGCTGGCTTCTTCGTGCAGCTGTTCGGCGCTCACATGCCTGTGCGAGCCCGCAAAGAGCAGCTCGGCCAGGGCAATGCGCTGCCGGGTCGGACGCAGGCCGGCCATGCGCAGCACGGCCGTCAGGCACGGGCGACGCGAGGGGACGGTGCGAAGAGGCGATGAGCGATCGTGCATCGAGGCCTGAAACGTTGTCACAAGAGTGTTGCGTGAACTTATAGCCACCACGCCCCGCCCACACAAGCAGCGCTTCCTCGTGGAAGGGGCGGCAAAACCGCCCAAAGTGCTAGGAAACCCGGTCTGGAACCGGTTGACCCGCCTGCAAGCGCCCTCTACAGGGGAGGAGAAGTCTAACTAGAGAGTCTATATGGCGGACCGCCCCAACGCATACGGATACGAAGAACTGCTGGCCTGCGGGCGCGGGGAGCTTTTCGGACCGGGCAATGCGCAATTGCCGCTGCCGCCGATGTTGATGTTCGACCGCATCACCCATATCGACGACAATGGTGGCACCCACCATCGCGGGGAAGTGCGCGCCGAGCTCGACGTCAATCCCGACCTCTGGTTCTTCGCCTGCCATTTCCAGGGCGATCCCGTCATGCCCGGCTGCCTGGGCCTGGATGCCCTCTGGCAGATGACCGGTTTCTTCCTTGGCTGGGGCGGCTCGCCCGGCCGTGGCCGTGCTTTGGGCGGCGAGATCAAGTTCACCGGCCAGGTGACCAACGACGTCAAGCTCGTCGAGTATGGTATCGATATCAAGCGCGTCATGCGCTCCAAGCTCGCTCTGGGCATCGCCGATGGCTGGGTCAAGGCCGACGGCAAGGTCATCTACGAGGCCAAGGACCTGCGGGTCGGCCTTTTCACCGACATTTGATGGTGTCCTTGCGACCCCTGTCGTGTTCTTTGCAATCCGCTAGACTGGCCGTGGCGCACAGCCCGGCCTTTGCGCTACAACCAAGCGCCGCCGCTCATGTGGAGCAGGTGCAGGAGATGAGGACGATATGAGACGAGTTGTCGTTACCGGGATGGGCATCGTGTCCTCCATCGGCAACAACACCGCCGAAGTGCTGGAAAGCCTCAAGCTCGCCAGGCCCGGTATCACATTCGCCCAGGATTATGCCGACCTGGGCTTCCGCTGCCAGGTCTACGGCAATCCCACGCTCGATCCGTTCGAAATCCTCGACCGCCGCACGACCCGGTTCATGGGCAAGGGCGCGGCCTGGAACTACGTGGCCATGCAGCAGGCCATCGAGAATGCGGGCCTCGAAGAGAGCGACGTCAAGAATCCGCGCACCGGCATCGTCATGGGCTCGGGCGGTCCCTCGACCAAGGCGATCGTGGAAGCGGCCGACATCACCCGCGAAAAGGGCCCCAAGCGCATCGGGCCGCTGGCCGTGCCCAAGGCCATGAGCTCGACGGGTTCGGCGACCCTCGCCACGGCCTTCGGCATTCTCGGCGTCAACTATTCCATCTCCTCGGCCTGCGCCACCTCCAAGCATTGCATCGGCAATGGCTACGAGCAGATCCAGATGGGCAAGCAGGACATCGTCTTCGCCGGTGGCCACGAGGACCTCGAATGGTCCATGTCCAATCTCTTCGACGCCATGGGCGCCATGTCGTCCGACTTCAACGCTACCCCGGCCAAGGCCTCGCGCGCCTATGACCGCGATCGCGACGGCTTCGTCATCGCCGGCGGCGCTGGTGTGCTGGTGCTTGAAGAACTCGAGCACGCCAAGGCCCGCGGCGCCAATATCCTCGCCGAAATCATCGGCTACGGCGCCACCTCGGACGGGTACGACATGGTTGCACCCTCGGGCGAAGGCGCCGAGCGCTGCATGCGCATGGCGCTCGAAAGCGTCCGCCTGCCGGTCGACTACATCAATCCGCACGCCACCTCGACGCCCGTGGGCGACCGCAAGGAAATCGAGGCCCTGCGCGCCGTCTTCGGCACCGGCGACAAGTGCCCGCCCATCTCGGCCACCAAGTCGCTGACCGGTCACTCGCTGGGCGCCACGGGCGTCCAGGAATCGATCTACTGCATCCTCATGATGCAGAACCGGTTCATGTGCGAGAGCGCCAATATCGAGAACCTCGATCCCGAATTCGCGGACATGCCCATCCTGCGTGCGCGCCGCGACAACGCCGATATCGGCGTGGCCCTCTCCAATTCCTTCGGCTTCGGCGGCACTAACGCCACGCTCGTCTTCAAGCACCCCGACGCCTGACCACGTTCAAATCGAGGGGGAGGCCCGCGCCTCCTCCTCAACTCGCCGCTAATAGGCAAGCTCCGTGAACCGCGCCGCGCGCCCGTCATAGAGCAGCAGCCGCCCCAGCAGCGGCTCGCCGAGCCCGGTGATCAGCTTGATCGCCTCCATGGCCATCAGCGTGCCGATCACCCCCGTCACCGCCCCCAGCACGCCCACCACCTCGCACGAGGGCAGGTCGCCTTCCTCCGGATCATCCGGATAGAGGTCGCGAAAACGGGGATAGGCGCGGCCGGACGCATCCTGCCGATGTGGCGCGAAAACCGTCACCTGTCCGTCGAACATCGACACCGCGCCCGAAACCACCGGCACCCGCAGCGCCTCGCCGGCCCCGGCCGCCACCAGCCGGGAATCGAACCGGTCGGTGCCTTCGATGATCACGTCGCACCCTGCGAGAAGGGAAGCAGCATTGCCGCCATCCAGCCGCGCGACCACCGGCAAGACCTCGACATGCGCATTGAGCGCCGCGACGAACCCTTCGGCGCTCTCGGCCTTCGCCCGGCCGATATCGTCGCTCCGGTGCACGATCTGGCGCTGGAGGTTTGACAGCGAAACCGCGTCGTCATCGACAATAACAAGCGTTCCTACCCCGGCCGCCGCCAGATAGGCGATCACCGGGCTCCCCAGCCCGCCCGCGCCGATCACGCCGACCCGCGCGGCCTTGAGCTTCTGCTGGCCTTCCCCGCCCACGCCCTTGAGCACGATATGCCGGGCATAGCGACGCGTTTCCTCCGGCGTGAGCGGCTCGGTCACGTCAGTCGACCAGCGGCACGGCGAGAAAGCGCCGGTCGGGTCCCTCAAAGCCGAAGGCGTGCACCGCGACGATGGCCACGTGCCCGCCGCCATCGAACGAGCGCACCACGCCATAAAGCCGATAGCCCATCGGGCATCCGCGCGACTTGGGCAGCACGCCCTTGTCCCGATGCACTTCACGCTCGACGCCGTCGACCGCAAGCGTCAGCGCGTAGCCAAGCGCCTTCTGCTCGGTCAGCGCCACGCAATCGAACCCGGCATCGCTCTCGAATGTCGTAAGCTTGAGCACCTGCTCGGTCTCGCTCACCGTTGCAATACCGCAGCAGGCAGGGTCGGCGAACCGCAATTGGGTGGCGTCGTCGTCGATCGTGCCGTCCCCGATCAGCGCCAGGATCTGCGCCGGCACCTCGATCGCAAGTGCCTCGAACTGGCTTTTGGCCAGTGCCCGGGCATCGGCCCGCACCTTGGCCAGCGGCCGCTCGGCATCGGCCTCGCCGGCCTGCGCCCGGAACGGTGTACCCTTGACCCAGCTATCGGTCGAAAGCTGGACGACATAGATGGTGGAATAGGCAAAGCCGGAGCCGTCCTGGATACCGAATTCCTCGAAGGCAAAATGGTCGCCGTCCTTGGAATAGCCCAGGAACTCGATGAGCGCCGCGTCGCCCGCCCGCGCCGGCAGGGCGGACAGCACGATGAAAGCGACTAGGAGGAGCAACCTAGGCAGAATGCCCGGTCGAGCCGAACCCTTTGGCCCCGCGTGCTGTGTCATCGAGCTTGTCCTCCAGCCTGAAATCGACTGCCACCACCGGCGCGATCACCATCTGCGCGATCCGCTCGCCCCGGCGCACCGGAAACGGCTTGTCGCCATGATTGATGAGGATCACCTGCACTTCGCCGCGATAGTCGGAATCGATAGTGCCCGGCGCGTTGAGAACTGTCACGCCGAACTTGGCCGCCAGCCCCGAGCGGGGCCGCACCTGCGCCTCGTAGCCTTCCGGCAGGGCCAGGGCAAAGCCGCAGGGCACGAGCGCCCGCTGGCCGGGGGCGATGACGATGTCGTCATCGAACCCGAGCGCGGCACAGAGATCCACTCCCGCCGCGCCCGACGATTGCTGCCGGGGAACCGGAAGGCCCTTGCCGTGATCGAGCCAGCAGAAGCCGACGCTGACCTGTTCCGTCATGGGCCCTTCCTTCCTTACTTCTTGACGACCGCGTAGAGCTCCTCGGGGAGGTCCGCGGTCCGGTTGATGATGTCGAGGAACGGAATGACCTTCTCGGCCGACTGCTTGTCGCCGGCAATGGTCATGTTGGTGTCGGTGATTTCCCCGCCCGAAATCTTGAGCGTGAAGGCGTGGCCTTCAAACATCTGGGTCATCATCGTCTTGGTCTGCTCGTCCATCTCTTCCTGGTCGCCCAGGTCCTTGGTGATGCCGCTCGTGGCGAACGCCACGCGCACCAGTCCCGGACCGGCAGAGGTGAAGGTGATGCCCGGATCTTCTTCCTCTTCGTCGAAGACGAGCTCGGCGAACGGGCCTTCCTTGCTGATGACGCAGGTGGCGCCGCCATCGGCGCTCTCGGTCAGCTCGCCCTCGGCGCAGAAATCGTCCGCCGGGCTGTCGCCCTCGGTCTTCTCGGCCTGGCTCGCCTTGATCATCGGATAGATTTCGGCACCCATGATCTGGGTGATGGTGGCCTTGGCAGTAGTCTCGCTGGTGACGTCGACTTCGACCTTGGCGTCGATGCAACCGGCCAGCGTGAAGGTCAGGGCAAGCGCGCCCGCGAGCTTGCCGTAAATGTGCATGGTCATAGAATCCCTCATTGATTTGCCGCCGCGTGCACGGCGGGTACGCCCCGCCGCTCCTCTAGCACGGCATTCACGCAGGGCAAGCCGGATTCAGGTAGCCAGTCGCCAAATGACGATTATGCAGGTGAGAACCACCAGCCAGAAGCCGAAAAGCAGCAGCCCGCGCGAGAGCCACGGCTCGCGCTGATCCTTCTCGGCCTGCCATTCGTTGAGTGCCGCTTCCGCCTGGCGCACGATGGCCGGCAGGCGCTGAACGGTGTCGGTCAGGATGCCCAGTCCGTCCCTGAGGTCTTCCACCCGGCCCAGCGGTCCGGCCTCGCGGCGCACCCAGTCGCCCACCACCGGCTCGGCAATGGTCCAGATGTCGAGCTCGGGATCGAGCGCCCGCGCCACGCCCTCGACCAGCACCATGTTCTTCTGCAGCAGGATGAGCTCGGGCCGCGTCTGCATGTCGAAGAGCTCGGTCACCGTGAAGAGCTGGCCAAGCACGCGCGCCATCGAGATGTCGCTGGCCTTGCGCCCGAACAGCGGCTCCCCGATCGAGCGCAGCGCCAGGGTGAAATCGTCCACCGATTGCGTGCGCGGCACATAGCCGATGTCGAAGTGCCGCTGGGCGATCAACCGGTAATTGCGGGTGATGAAGCCATAGAGGATGTCGGCCAGGAACCGCCGCTCGCGCTTGGAAATCCGGCCCATGATCCCGAAATCGACGGCGATGATGTCGCCCGTCGCCGCATCGGCGAAGAGATTGCCCGGATGCATGTCCGCATGGAAGAAGCCGTCACGGATGGCATGGCGCAAAAAGCTCTGCAGGAGGTTGCGCGCCAGCTCCTTGCGGTTGAGCCCAGCCGCCTCGAGTGCCGCGAAATCGCGGATCGGAATCCCTTCGACCCAGCCGGTCGTCAGGACGTTCTGCGCCGTGAAGTCCCAATAGACTTTCGGAACCACGAAGCCCTTGTCCTCGGCGGTATTCTCGGCGAACTCGGAAATGGAGGCCGCTTCGAGCCGCAGGTCGAGTTCGATCTGGGCGGAATGATCGAGTGTCTTGACCACTTCCACCGGCCGCAGCCGCCGCATCGAGCGCACCCAGCGCTCGGCCATGTGGGCGCCCGCGTAATAGCTTTCGATATCGGCATGGAACCGCTCGGCCACGCCCGGCCGCAGCACCTTGACCGCCACGCGCCGCGTGATGCCGTCCTCGCCCTGGAGCCGCGCCTGGTGCACCTGTGCGATCGAGGCCGCCGCGATCGGTGCCGACAATTCCCTGAGCTCCGCCGCCTTCTCTCCGAGCGCCGCTTCGAGAATGCCCGGCACCTGCTTGGGGTCGAACGGCTCCATCGAGTCCTGGAGGCCCGACAATTCCCTGGCGATCTCAGGGCCGACGATATCGGGGCGCGTGGCCAGCGTCTGGCCGAACTTGACATAGGTCGGGCCCAGCCGGTTGAGCGCCCGCGTCAGCCGCTCGACGCTTCCCGTCTTGCGCACCGAAGGCCGCTCGAAGATGCGGGCCAACCCCACCCCGAACCGGAAGGAGGGCGGCAGCGTTACCGGATCGATGATCGAGAACGCGCCCTCGCGCGCCAGAACGAAGCCCGCCCGGGCGAGGCGAAAATAGGCTCCAAGCCCCATCGGCAAACCGCCTAGATCTTCCAGGCGCCGAACAGCGCCGCGATATTGCCCGAATAGGGCGTGTGGGTGACGCGCTTGAACCCGGCCGCCGAGATCATGGCGGTAAAGGCCGAGGGCGAGGGGAACTTGCGGATGGATTCGACGAGATATTGATAGGGCTGGGCATCGCCCGTCACCACCCTCCCCATCGGCGGGATCAGGCGGTCCGAGAACATGTCATAGATGCGGTCGAGCCCCGGAACGTCCACCTGCGAGAATTCGAGCACCAGCAGCCGTCCGCCGCGCTTGAGCACGCGATGCGCTTCCTTGAGCGCCTTGTCGATCCGCGGCACGTTGCGGATGCCGAAGGCGATCGTATAGGCGTTAAAGCTCTCGTCCTCGAACGGCAATTCCTCGGCATTGGCTTCCACGAACCGGGCCTGGCTGCCGAAGCGCCAGCTCCTGGCCCGCTCCTCGCCCACGCGCAACATGTCCGAATTGATGTCGGAAACCGTCACTTCCGCATAGCCGAGCGAGGCATTGATGATGCGCTCGGCGATGTCGCCGGTGCCGCCCGCCATGTCGAGCACGCGATAAGGCCGGGTCCCCTTCTTGGGCGGGGCGAGGTTGGCCACCATGGCGTCCTTCCAGACGCGATGGACGCCGCCGCTCATCAGGTCGTTCATCAGGTCGTAGCGGTCGGCGACGCCGTGGAACACCGCGTTGACGAGGCCCTGTTTCTCCTCTAGCGCTACCTGGCGATTGCCGAAATGCGTGGTTTCGCGGGCTTCACTCATACCTGTCGCGACCCTCTCGGCCGCCTCCGCGTTCGTGATTTGGCGGCACCATAGCGGAGTGGGTTCGGCTTTGCTATGCCGCTTCGCCCATGGTTGAAGGGAAGCCTTGATGCCTGAATTGCCTGAAGTGGAAACCGTGCGCGCCGGGCTTGCGCCCTATGTCGAAGGCGCCCGTATCCAGAAGGTCACCCTCAACCGCAAGGACCTGCGCTTCCCCTTCGGTCCCGACTTCGTTTCCGAGCTTGAAGGCCAGACGATCCTGCGCGCCGCACGCCGCGCCAAATACCTGCTCTTCCCCCTGTCGAGCGGCAAGACGCTCCTCAGCCATCTGGGCATGACCGGCAGCTACCGGTTTGTCGAATTCACCTACAAGGACCCCAGCCGCTATTACGAGCCGCCTCCGGGCGAAAAGCACGATCATGTGATCTTCGACCTCCACCATCCGAGCCTGGGCGAGCTCCACCTTATATATGCGGACGCCCGTCGCTTCGGCTTCATGGAGCTTTTCGCCCACGAGGAGGACAGTCCTTATCTCAAGGGCCTGGGTCCCGAGCCCTTCGGCAACGCGTTCAACCCGGCCCAGCTCGCCGCGCGCCTCAAGGGCCGCAAGTCTCCGATCAAGGCCATGCTGCTCGATCAGCGCGTGGTTGCCGGCATCGGCAATATCTATGCCTCCGAGGCGCTTCACCGCGCCCATATCCGCCCCGACTGCCCGTCGGGCGCCCTGGTCGACAAGCCCGGGCGGCTCGACGATCTCGTCTTCGGCGTGCGCGAGGTGCTGACCGAGGCCGTCGAGGCCGGCGGCTCTACCCTCAAGGATTTCCGCAACGCCGAAGGGGGCTCGGGCTATTTCCAGCACCACTTCGCCGTCTATGATCGCGAGGGCGAGCCCTGTCCCACCCCGCTCTGCACCGGCACCATCCATCGGATCGTGCAATCGGGCCGTTCCAGCTTTTTCTGCCCGGTGTGCCAGAAGGGGGCGTGAGGCCCGGAACGCCGATGCTGAATCCAGTTGACGCGGGCCACTCCCTCTGCCTATAACGCGCCGACTTGGCGGCCTGATGCCGCCGCTTTCATTTCAGACTCCGGTATCCAGCGCGCTTACGGCGCCGTTTGGTTCGGGAGACAAGCGCCAAGAGGACATTCATGGCCAATACCCCGTCGGCTAAGAAGGCCACCCGCAAGATCGAAGCCCGCACGGCCATCAACAAGTCGCGCCGCTCGCGTATGCGGACCTTCCTGCGCAAGGTTGAGGAAGCCATCGCTTCGGGCGACAAGGCCGTTGCCAACGAAGCTCTCAAGGCCGCCCAGCCGGAACTGCAGCGCGCTGCCACCAACGGCATCGTTCACAAGAACCTGGCCGACCGCAAGGTGTCGCGCCTGAACAACCGCATCAAGGCCCTGGCCTAAGTCTGGGCCGCAAGGCCAGGACGATGACGAGCCCCCGGAAACGGGGGCTTTTTGTTTGGCTTATGCGGGTTCGCGGCGGGTAAAAACGTCGCACTCAAATCCATAGATTTGCCAGTTACTTGCGGTGCCGATTCCAGGCGCCGAAGCCAGGCATTCCATGCGATTTCTCCCGCATTTTCGCACAGCGTCGGGAATAAATTTCTTTGAGCAAAGTCCCTCTTGCGCGCCGATTCTGCCTTGAGTCACAGGGCCTTGCCTACCCGTCCCGGCAAGGGGGGCGGAAACCTTTTTGCGCTCGCGAGAGTCAACCCCCTTTTTCGATGAATCGCGTGTTGCGAGCCAAAATTTGGCTGTCTAAGATGCCTCCCGTCAGTTCAAGAAACGCGGCGCCAAGACCCGCGAGCTGGATTGCACACCAGACGTGGGGCTAGTCAAAAATCAGTCTCTCGCGGCGAGTTTAGGTTGCGGAGCAATGTTGGGGTATAGCAGTTCGTTTATGAGTTCTTTGCGGCAAACTGTCTAAACTTGCGTTGGCGTATCACTGACTAAAACACCGGTCGGCCTGATCGGTTTCACGACAGTATAAGTAGTTTTTTGTGCCGCAGCGAAGTTGCGGCAATTGAGTAATATTGTCTGCTTCCACCACGGGGCAGGCGGCCTGTGGCGTTCCAGGACGGATCGTCGGGCAGGGCGGCGAAGAGGGCACCAAACATGAGCAACGAAGCGACAGTCGGGCGCGTAGTTTGGCGTGACAATAACAACGGCATTCCTGGCCAATGGGCAGGAAGAAACGAGGCGCAAACAATGGCTGAAGACCTTACTGGCAACACCGGCGAACATCGCGAACTCTTCGCGCGGGTGAGGGCCAGGTTGAGGGCGGCGGTCGGCGAGGATGTCTTTACCTCCTGGTTTGCGCGACTGGAGCTGGAAGAGGTCGTTGACGACCTGGCGCACCTGTCGGTGCCCACCCGTTTCCTCTGCTCCTGGATTCAATCCAATTATGCCGAGCGGATCCTCGAGGCTTTCCAGGGTGAAAGCCAGTCGATCGCCCGCATGCATTTCACCGTGCGCGTCAATGGCCAGGCCCGTCCGCGGCTGGCCCCGGCGCCCGAGCCGCAGCAGGCTTCCGAGCAGCCCTCCGCTGCCGCTGCCAAACCGGCCGAGATTCCCCAGCCCGTCGCGCCGCGTCTCATTCGCGACACGCCGGCAGCAGCGGCCGCCAAGGCCGATGCCCTTTCAGGCAGCGCGCTTGATCCGCGCCAGACTTTCGAGACCTTCGTTCCGGGCGCCTCCAACGAGATCGCCCTGGGCGTCGCGCGGCAGGTGGCCCACGCCGTGGTCAACAACACGGTGAGCTTCAACCCCGTCTATATCCATTCGACGGTCGGCCTGGGCAAATCCCACCTGCTCAACGCCATCGCCTGGGCGGCGGGTGCCAGCGAGCCGGGTCGGAACATCGTCTACCTGACCGCCGACCACTTCATGTACCATTTCATCACCGCCGTGCAGCGCCAGTCCGCGCTCGGCTTCAAGGAATGGCTGCGACGGGTCGATCTTCTCCTCATCGACGACATGCAGTTCCTGCAGGGCAAGTCGGCCACTGAATTCGGCCATACGCTGAGCGCCCTGCTGACCGGCGCCAAGCAGGTGGTTGTTGCGGGCGATGCCGCCCCGCGTGATCTCGAAATGCTCGACGAGCGCGTGCGTTCGCGTCTCTCCGGCGGCCTTGTCGTCCCGATCATGACCTTCGATGGCGACCTGCGCCGCTCGATCGTCGCCAAGCGTGCCGAGCAGGCTTCGGCCCGTTTCGCCGGCGTCAGCTTCCCGCCGGCCGTGCTCGACTACGTGGCCCGTGTCGTCGTCTCCCACGGCCGCGACCTCGATGGCGCCGTCAATCGCCTCGTCGCCGCCAACCAACTCACCGGCGAGCCCATCACCGTCGCCCTGGCTGAAAAGACCCTCGCCGACCTCATCCGCGCCCGCGAGGCGCGCCGGGTCCGCATCGAGGACATCCTGCGCATCGTCTCGCGCCACTACAAGGTGCCGCGCAACGACCTCCTCTCCTCGCGCCGCTCGCGTGACGTCGTCCGTCCGCGCCAGATCGCCATGTATCTGGCCAAGTCGCTGACCTCGCGCTCCCTGCCCGAAATCGGCCGCCGCTTCGGCGGGCGCGACCACACCACGGTCCTGCATTCGGTGCGCAAGGTCGAGCAGATGATGAAGGACGATGGCGATCTCTGCCAGGAGATCGAACTCTTGAAGCGCATGCTTGAAGAATAGTGCAAGGCGGGCGGTTTTTCCGCCCCGACCCTTGCCTTTTGGAGCCCTCTGGGCGAAGATTCAGAGCCCCGGCTTGCCGGGGCTTTTGCTGTCCCATGAGAGGGCAGGTCAATAGGGGTATGGTGTCATGCTTGTAACGCTCGAACGCAATCATCTGCTCAAGTCGCTCGGTCACGTGCACCGGGTCGTCGAGCGCCGCAACACCTACCCGATCCTCGCCAACGTGCTGCTCAAGGCCACGCCCGAAGGCCTCGACCTCAGGGCCACCGACCTCGATATCGAGGTGACCGAGAGCGTTCCGGCCATGGTCGGCACCCCGGGCACCACCACCGTCCCGGCCCACACTCTCTACGAAATCGTCCGCAAGCTCGCCGACGGCGCCGAAGTGCGGCTCGAAACCTCGGGCGCCGAGCAGATGCTGCTCACTTCCGGCCGTTCGCGCTTCCATCTCGCCTGCATCTCGCCCGACAGCTTCCCCGATCTCAAATCGGGCACGTTCGGCTTCAATTTCTCGATCCCCGCCGCCACCATGCGCGAGCTGATCGAACGTACCCAGTTCGCCATCTCCAACGAAGAGACGCGCTACTATCTCAACGGCATCTATCTCCACACGCTCGAGGTCAACGGCAAGCCGACCCTGCGCGCCGTGGCCACCGATGGCCACCGCATGGCTCGTGCCGAGACCGATGCTCCTGCCGGCGCCTCCGGCATGCCCGGCGTCATCGTCCCCAAGAAGACCGTGGGCGAGGTCCAGAAACTCCTCGATGGCGCCGAAGGCGACGTCGCGGTGGAAGTCTCCGACACCAAGATCCGCTTCACCCTCGGCTCGGTCGTCCTGCTCTCCAAGCTCATCGAGGGCACCTTCCCCGATTACGATCGTGTCACCCCCAAGAACAACGACAAGGAAATGAATGTCGACCGTGCCGCTTTCGCGACCGCCGTCGACCGCGTTTCCACCATCGCTTCGGACCGTGGCGGCAAGGCCGTGAAGCTCTCGCTCAACCAGGGCCAGCTCGAGCTTTCGGTCACCAATCCCGACCACGGCACGGCTTCGGAAGAACTGCCGGTCGATTTCACCACCGACAATTTCGAGATCGGCTTTAACGCCCGCTATCTCCTCGACATCGTCGGCCAGATCCGTTCGGACAACGCCGTCTTCCTCTTCAACGATGCCGGCTCGCCCACGCTCGTGCGCGAGGATGGTGACGCCAAGGCGCTCTACGTCCTAATGCCGATGCGCGTCTAGGCGTTCCGCCGGGCCCCATGCGCTATATCTCCCGCCTCCGCCTCACCGCCTTCCGCAATTATGCGGCGGCGGCGCTGGATCTCGATTCGCGCCATGTCGTGCTGATCGGGCCCAATGGCGCCGGCAAGACCAACCTCCTCGAAGCGGTCTCCATGCTCTCGCCCGGCCGCGGCCTGCGGCGTGCGCCCTTCGAGAGCCTCGCCAACCAGGGCAGCGACCTGCCCTGGGCCGTTGCCGCCACCATCGAGACCGATGACGGCCCCGTCGATATCGGCACCGGCGCCTCGCCCGGCGACGGTCCCCGGCGCGTACGCATCAACGGCGCTAATGCCCGCTCCATCGAGGAGATGAGCGCCTATCTGCGCGTCCTCTGGCTCACCCCGGCCATGGATGGCCTCTTTTCCGGCCCCGCCAGCGACCGCCGGCGCTTCCTCGACCGGCTGGTGACCACCCTCATTCCCGGCCATTCCGCCGCCGTATCCGACTTCGACAAGGCCATGCGCCAGCGCAACCGGCTGCTGGAAGAGAATGCCGATCCGCTCTGGCTCTCCGCCGTGGAAGCGCAGATGGCCGAGCTGGCCGCCGCCATCCATTTCGCGCGCACGGACAGCCTGGGGCACCTCGAAGCGCTGATCGAGGAAACAGTGGACGAGGGGTCCTTCCCCAAGGCGCATCTTTCCCTGCATCCGGTCCTTGAGAACGAGGTGGGGCCGGCTGCATCGAGCGTGCTCGAGACCGCTCTCAAGGAGGAATGGTCGCGCTCCCGCGCCCTTGATCGCGCCGCCGGACGCACCACATTAGGACCACACCGCATTGATCTCGAAGTCTACCACGCGCAAAAGCACATGCCTGCTGCGCTGGGTTCGACCGGCGAGCAGAAAGCGCTGCTGATCGGTCTGGTCCTGGCTCAGGCGCGGCTCGTTGCCCGCATGACCGGCATCACGCCTTTCCTGCTGCTCGACGAGATCGCCGCCCATCTCGATTCCAACCGTCGCGCCTCGCTTTTCGCGGCGCTCGACAACCTCGGCACCCAGTGTTTCATGACCGGCACCGATCCCGTGCTGTTCGAAGCGCTCGGGCGCAGCGCGCAAGTGGTCGCCGTCCGCGACGGCCGGCTGGCGCTCAATCCGTAATCCCCTCCAAAACCGGCCAAAATCGGCCATTTTGCTTGGGGATAAGCCCCCCATCCGTTAGAACGGATGCATCCCCAAATTTCCTGATTCGGGACCCTATGACCGACGAAACCAACCACGATTCTTCCGAGTACGGCGCAGATTCCATCAAGGTCCTCAAAGGCCTCGACGCGGTGCGCAAACGTCCGGGCATGTATATCGGGGATACCGACGACGGTTCGGGCCTGCATCACATGATCTACGAGGCGGTCGACAACGCCATCGACGAGGCCTTGGCGGGCCACGCCGACCTCGTCACCGTCACCCTCAATGCCGATGGCTCCGCCTCGATCATCGACAATGGTCGCGGCATGCCCACCGGCATCCACAAGGAAGAAGGCGTCTCGGCGGCCGAGGTCATCATGACCCAGCTCCATGCCGGCGGTAAGTTCGACCAGAATTCCTACAAGGTTTCCGGCGGCCTCCACGGTGTGGGCATCTCCGTGGTCAACGCCCTCTCCACCTGGCTGCGCCTCAAGATCCGCCGCGATGGCGAAATCCACGAAATGGGCTTCACCCATGGCGAGCCCGACGCGCCGCTGGCCGTCACCGGCACCTACGTGCAGAACAAGGCGCCCGGCACCTATGAAGGCCGCTCGGGCACCGAAGTCAGCTTCCTGCCCTCTACGCAGACCTTCACGCTCGTCGAGTTCGACTTCAAGACGCTCGAGCACCGCCTGCGCGAGCTGGCCTTCCTCAATTCGGGCGTCCGCATCGTCCTTTCCGATCGCCGCCATCCCGAGCCGATCGATGTCGAACTGCACTATGAGGGGGGCCTGGAAGCCTTCGTCAGGTATCTCGACAAGGCCAAGCAGCCCATCATCGAAAAGCCGATCTCGTTCACCCACGAGCGGGATGGCATCACCGTGGAAGTCGCTCTCCAGTGGAACGATTCCTACCACGAGAACGTGCTCTGCTTCACCAACAACATCCCGCAGCGCGATGGCGGCACGCACCTTGCGGGCCTGCGCGCCGCGCTGACGCGCCAGATCACCTCCTATGCCGAAACCAGCGGCATCCTGAAGCGTGAAAAGGTCCAGCTCTCGGGCGAAGATGCCCGCGAGGGGCTGACCTGCGTGCTCTCGGTCAAGGTGCCGGACCCGAAATTCTCGTCCCAGACCAAGGACAAGCTGGTGTCCTCCGAAGTGCGCCCGGCCGTCGAGAACGTCGTCAACGACAAGCTCGGTCAGTGGTTCGAGGAGCATCCGGGCGAGGCCAAGCACGTCGTCGGCAAGGTCGCCGAAGCCGCCGCCGCCCGCGAAGCCGCGCGCAAGGCGCGCGAGCTCACCCGCCGCAAGTCCGCGCTCGAAATCTCTTCGCTCCCCGGCAAGCTCGCCGATTGCCAGGAGCGCGATCCGGCCAAGGCCGAAATCTTCATCGTCGAGGGTGACTCGGCCGGTGGTTCCGCCAAGCAGGGCCGCGACCGCGCCACCCAGGCCGTGCTGCCGCTGCGCGGAAAGATTCTCAACGTCGAGCGCGCGCGCTTTGACCGCATGATCTCGTCCGACCAGGTCGGCACGCTCATCACCGCGCTCGGCACCGGCATCGGCCGCGAAGAGTTCAACGCCGACAAGCTGCGCTACCACAAGATCATCATCATGACGGACGCCGACGTCGACGGCGCCCATATCCGCACGCTGCTGCTGACCTTCTTCTACCGGCAGACGCCCGAACTCATCGAGCGCGGCCACATCTACATCGCCCAGCCCCCGCTCTATAAGATCAAGCGCGGCTCCTCCGAACAATATCTCAAGGACGAGCGGGCGCTCGAGGACTACCTCATCTCCGCCGGCGTCGATGATGCCGTCTTCACCACGCGCAAGGGCACGACCCATGCCGGTGCGGACCTGCTCGATATCGTCAATCAGGCCCGTGATCTCGTCCACGGCATCGAAAACCTCAATACGCGCTACAACCGCTCGATCGTCGAGCAGGCGGCCATTGTGGGCGGCCTCGATCCGGAAGCCGTGGCCGATCCGGCCCGCTCGGAAGAAGTCATGTCCCGCGTCGCCAACCGGCTCGATCGTATTACCGACGAATACGAGCGCGGCTGGCAGGGTGAGGTCACCGACGAGGAAGGCCTGCTCTTCACCCGCACCGTGCGCGGCGTGACCGAAAGCCACCTCATCGACAAGGCGCTGCTCAACAGCGCCGATGCCCGCAAGCTGCGCCAGATCACCGGCAAGCTTGACGAGCTCTATGGCGGCGTTGCCAAGCTCGTGCGCAAGGGCGACGAAACCCCGATCTACGGGCCGTCCTCCCTCTTCCGCGCCATTTCCGACGCCGGCCGCAAGGGCATTTCGCTCCAGCGCTACAAGGGCCTGGGCGAGATGAACCCCGAGCAGCTCTGGGAAACCACCCTCGACCCCAATGCGCGCACCCTGCTCAAGGTCGAAGTCAGGGAAACCGACGAGGCCGACCTCACCTTCACCCAGCTCATGGGCGACCTGGTCGAACCCCGCCGCGACTTCATCCAGGACAACGCCCTGAGCGTGGCGAACCTGGACGTTTGATGCTCAAGGACAGCCGCGCTATCATTGAGCGGCTGCAGGCATCCGGATTTGTGCTGGTTTCGGTTCGTGGCTCACACCACAAGCTCCGTCATCCGCAGTCCGGGCGAACGGTTATCGTCCCGCATCCGCGCAAGGATATTCCGGTCGGGACGGTGCAATCCATCTACCGGCAAGCTGGCTGGGGGAAGGACTGACAATGGCGGTACGTCATTTCATCGCGCTGATCCACAAGGAGCCGGAATCCGGCTACGGCATCTCGTTTCCTGATGTGCCCGGTGTCATAGCCGTGGCGGATACGCTCGAAGACGCGCTTGCCGAAGCGGAAATTGCCCTCGGTTTTGCCTTCGAGGATTGGGTGGGAGACCTGCCCGCGCCCCGAACCCTCGATGACCTCATGATGGATCCGGAATTCGTCGAGGCGCGCCAGCAAGCCGTCGTGGCTGCAATCCGTCCGGCAGAGCCGGTATCCGAGGCTGCCCAATAGACGAAAAGCCCCGGCGCGCGCCGGGGCTTTTCTTTTGTGATCCTACTTCGCCGCCAGCGGTCCGCCCACGGTCGCCGAACCCGTGCCGCTGCAGCCTTCTTCGCCGTAGCGGATGAACTTCTGGATGCGCTTGCCGGTGTCGACTTCCGCCGTATAGATGTTGCCGGCGCCATCCACGCTCACCTGGTGCAGCCAGTGGAATTCGCCGGGCATCTGCCCGCTGCGGCCGAACCGGGCGAGTTCCTCGAGTTTGTCGCGGTTGAGGATGTAGATGGTCATGTTCGAGTTGTCGCCCACATAGAGGCAGCTCTGCCCCTCGTCCGGCGAAAAGCTCATCGACACCGCCGTGCCCGGCACCGAGGTATTGGTGTGTTCGCTGATGAGCTGTTCGGTCACGAACCCGCACTTGCCCGCCGTTCCGTCCGGATTGGCGCATTGCGTGCCCAGCGTCGGGTCCTTCTTGTCGAACACCTGGATGCGGTCATTGCCGCGGTCGCAGACATAGATCTTGCCGTCGTCGGCGATCTTCACGCAATGCACCGGGTTGCGGAAGAAGGCTGGCTTGCTGTTGCCATTGGCATAGTCGTTCATCCACGGACCCGCAGCCTTGGCCGCCGCGTCGTCGATCGGGTTGTTCCCGTAGGCGCCGAAATGGCCGATATACTTGCCCGTATCCGCATCCACGATCACGATCCGGCGGTTGCCATAACCATCGGCGATGTAGAGCCGGTTGGTTTCCGGATCCACCACCATGTCGGCCGGCTGGTACAGCTGGGGCGTGCCGCCAAAGCCGGAATCGGTGTCGTTGCTGTTCGGCCCGTCCTTGCCCGGTCCGCCGACCCGCATCTTGAAATTGCCGTCCATGTCGAACTTGAGCAGGTAGCCGTCGGCGCCTGCCTTGTTGGTCGTCCAGGCCGTCGGCTTGTCCGGCACCTTGCCGCTGTTGCCGCCCAGCCAGATATTGTCGTTCTGGTCGACATAGATGCCGTGCTCGCTATTGGGCCAGAGGCAGCCGTCCTCCTCCTTGCAGCGCACCCCGATGAAATCCGGGTCCGCCGGCCCGCCCCAGGCGCGCAACAGCTTGCCGTCCGCGTCGAATTCGAGCACCGAGGGCGCTGGCTTGCAGCAATCGGCCAGTGCCCCATAGGGTCGCGCGAAGCCGAGCGCGTTGACCGGCTGCCCATCGTCATTGGTCGCCCCCTCCAGCGGCTCGAGCGCCCCGGCTTCCTCGTTGGTCAGCGTGCGCGGGCGATTGTAGATCCACACATGGTCGTGCTGGTCGACATAGAGCCCGCCGATCTGCCCCAGGATCCAGCCATTGGGCAGCGGCTGCGGCCAGGCCGGGTCGATGACGAAGTCCGGCGTCTCGCCCTCCAGTGCCTCGTTATAGACACCGGTCTGCTCGAACAGCCGCTCCAGCGCTCCACTCTTGGTCAGCACCTCCGTATCCGCTGCCCTTGCTGCTCCTGCCAGCAGCAATGCTGCAGAACAGAAAATAGTAATTTGTATTATTATTGCTCGTAGGCGAGATATTATCATAGTATTAATCCTCCTCTTTCAGCCAGTTAGACTGAAAGTAGTTTAGTGCATATCGATTTGTTCTCGACAACACTAAACGACTCGTCGATGAGGATTATTGACCGGAGCGTGCGAGCACGCGCTCTCGCCCCCGGCAAAAACCGGGCGGAGAGCCTCCCGCAAAGGGTCGGAAAGTTCGCGGCCTACCGTTCCGGGCTCAAATGCTCGTGAACGATCTTCCAGCCGCCGGCCTCCTTGCGCAGCACGCTCGTGCCGCGGCCGCTGCCTTCATGCATCTCCCCGCCGACCATTCCGCGCCAGCGGAACCGGTAGATGCAGCTCGCTGCGCTCTCGCTTAGGGCGATCCAGCGCACGTCTTCCAGCCAGTAATGCTCGTCCGCCACCTGCCCCCAGGTGCGCTCGAACGCCCGGCGGATGGCCTCTCCGCTATAGGAGCCTTCCGAGAACCAGAACGTGGCCTCGCCCGAAATCAGCTCGACGAGGTCATCGAACCGATGGTTGTTGATCCGCTCGCCATAAAGCGCGAGCACGGCTTCCGGTCCCTCGGCCATGTCCCCTCCATCCCCCAAACCCGCTGTTACCCAGCCGCAACAGGCGTGCCGCTGGCAGCGCGGCCCACATAAACCAGCCACATTTTCTCGCGATAGCGTAAAGTGCCGCCAAGCGCTCGGGAAAGGGTTTTGTCACCCGCTCCTAGCTGCTAAATGCTTGGCTCAAGGCGCTTGAAATGGCTTTCGCCGAAATGGCAGGAAGCTCAAAGGTTGGCCCCGGGGCTCAGTTCATGGAATTTCGCATCTCTCCAGAAGATCGCGTCGGCGGGCAGCCGGCCAACAAGCGCGGCCAGAAGGCCGCGCCCAAGCGTACGGGTTGGGGAGCCAAAAAAGTCGAACCCTCCATGGGCGCGGTTGCCGTCGGCAATTTCGTCGATGACGAGCGCAGCGGCAGCGGTACGCCGCCTCCGCCCCGCAAGCCGCAGCGCGGCAAGGCCAAGCCCGTCAAGACCAAAAAGAGCCGCAAGCGCTCGGGCGGCGGCTTTCTCATGCGCCTCTTCTACTGGGTATTCATCCTCGCTGTCTGGGGCGGCATCGCCGCGGCCGGCGTCGTGGTCTATTTCGCTGCCCAGCTACCGGCTTCCGACACCTGGGCCGTGCCCGACCGGCCGCCCAATATCCGCATCCTCGCCGCCGACGGCCAGCTGATTTCCAATCGCGGCAAGACCGGCGGCGAAGCCGTCGCCATCCGGGAATTGCCCTATTACGTGCCGGCCGCCTTCATCTCCATCGAAGACCGCCGCTTCATGAGCCATTTCGGTATCGATCCGATGGGCCTGGCCGCCGTGGCGCTCGAAAGCCTCAAGGCCGGCGGGGTCACCCGCGGTGCCTCGACCATCACCCAGCAGGTCGCCAAGAACCTCTTCCTCTCTCCCGACCAGACCCTTGGTCGCAAGGTGCAGGAAGCCGTGCTCTCCCTCTGGCTCGAGCGCAACTATTCCAAGGAACAGATCCTCGAGCTCTATCTCAACCGCATGTTCTTCGGCCACAATTCCTACGGCATCGAAGCGGCGGCGCAGACCTATTTCGGCGTCTCGGCGCGCAATCTTTCGCTCGCGCAGGCCGCCATGCTCGCCGGCGTCCTCAAGGCGCCCTCGACCTATAATCCCAAGTCCAATCCCGAGCGGGCCGCCCAGCGCCAGAAACTGGTGCTCCAGGCCATGGCCGAGGAAGGCTACATCACCCAGGACGAGGCCAAGGCTGCCACCATCAGCCCCGGCCAGCCCATCCGCACCAAGGTCGCCGGCGCCGAATCCTATGTCGCCGACTGGGTGGAAAGCCTGATGCAGGCCTATATCGGGGACATCAAGGAAGACGTGATCGTCCAGACCACGATCAACTGGGACCTCCAGAAGCAGGCCGAGTTCATCGTCAAGGAAGCCGTGGCCAAGGAAGGCCCCAAGCGTGGCTTCTCGCAGGGCGCCCTCGTCTCGATGGAGCCCGATGGTACCGTGCGCGCCATGGTGGGCGGCGTCGATTACGCCAAGAGCCAGTATAACCGCGCCGTCACCGCGCGCCGCCAGCCCGGCTCGGCCTTCAAGCCCTTCGTCTATCTGGCCGCCATGGAAAAGGGCTATACGCCCGATACCGTCGCCGATGACTCGCCCTTCACGTTCAACGGCTGGAGCCCGGAAAACGCCTCGCGCAAGTATAACGGCCCGGTGACGCTGCGGACGGGCCTCGCCTATTCGCTCAACACCATCGCCGCGCGCCTCGCCATCGACGTCACCCCGCAGGTCGTTGTCGACACCGCCATGCGCATGGGCATCTCTTCGCATATGGATGCAGTGCCCTCGATCGCTCTGGGCACGTCCGAAGTCTCGCTCCTCGAGCTGACCGCGGCCTATGCGCCTTTCGCCAATGGCGGCAACGGCGTCATCGCCAATGTCATCACCCATATCGAGACGGCCAGCGGCAAGACCCTTTACGACGCCGTCGCCGGCGGTCCGGGCCAGGTGATCTCCCCGCCCGTCCTCGCCGAGATGAACGACATGCTCACTACCGCCGTCCAGGTCGGTACCGGCAAGGGCGCGCATCTGGGCAGCTGGCCCGTGGGCGGCAAGACCGGTACATCCCAGAAGGCGCGCGACGCGCTCTTCGTGGGCTATACCTCGCACATGGTCACCGGCGTCTGGCTGGGTAACGACGATGACAAGAAGACCTCGCTCTCAGGCGGTAACGTCCCGGTGCAGATCTGGTCCGAGTTCATGAACAAGGCGCATCAGGGCCTGACGGTCGCCGCGCTGCCGGGCGGCATCAGCCAGCCCACCATTGCCGAAGCCCCCATGCAGCCGATGATGGATGCCAACGGCCAGCCCGTGCTCACCCCCGATGGCGAGCAGGTCTATGAGCCCGTGCCCCAGCAGTTCCTGCAGCCGGCCCAGCCGGCGCCGACCACCGACATCGTCGGCCAGCAGCAGACCCTGCCACAGGATATCGTGGGCATGGAGCCGCAGGCCTTCGACCAGCAGCAACAGATCCAGCAGCCGGTCGATCAGCAACAGCCGGTCTACGTCCAGCCCCCCGCTGACGTCCCCCAGCAACAGCCCGTCCAGCAGGTCCCCGTCGAGCCCCAGCGCAAGACCACCGTGGTGGACATCATCAACGGCCTCTTCGGCGGCTGATTTTTTCCATTTGGAATTTGAGATACGGGCGCCCCAGTGGCGCCCGTTCTTTTTTCATGCCCTGAGCCACGGTATCGCGTCTGGCGCTACCCAAACTCAGTCTTTCGCTGCTCCAGCCTCACTCTCTCTTCCCCGGCGAAAGCCGGGGCCCATGGATTTCTCCACCCGGCAAGGAGCGCGAAAACAGAACGCCGGCCTTCGCCGGGGGCAAGGGCTTTTCGATATCTAAGCGGAACGAGCCGACACCTGTCGGCCCCCAAAAACCTACGCCTCGACCCCATAAGCCATGAGCTCCCGCCCATGCGCCTTGAGCCAGGCCCGTCCGCGCTCCATGTCGGGCAGCGTCCGCTTCACCGTCGCCCAGAAGGCCGGCGAATGGTTCATCTCCACCAGGTGCGCCACCTCATGGGCTGCCACATAGTCGAGCACATAGTCCGGCGCCAGCACCAGCCGCCAGTTGAAGTTGAGCCGGCCCGAGCTCGAGCATGAGCCCCAGCGCGTCGACTGGCTGCGCATGCTGATCGAAACCACCTTCACCCCCAGCCGCTCGGCATGCACCGCCACGCGCGCCTCGAGGTCCTTCTGCGCCTCTGCCTTGAACCAGTCGGTCAGCCGCCGCGCATGATGCGCCGGCTCGCCCGGCACCAGCAGCGCCGGTCCCTCGGCCACCAGCAGCGCCTCGACCCGCCCGCGAATCTTGCCCGTGCCCGCAATCCGGTGCTTGACCCCGCGCAGCGGCACCTCGGCGCCTTCGGCGAAGGGCAGGGGGCCGGCATTGCGCTTGAGGCGCGCGGCCAGCCACGCCGTCTGCCGGTTGAGGAAGGCTTCCGCCTCGCGCCAGCGGCCATGCCGCGGCACCGTCAGCACTGGTTTTCCGTGATGGGGAAGCGACAGCCTGTAGCTGCGCGCACGCTCGCTCACCCGCACCGCCACTTCCACGAGGCGGCCGTCTATGCGCGTCTGGGTAGAGGCGGGAATCTTGGGTTCGAACAATCGCAGCATCCTCGCGATAAGAGCCGATTCGGCCTTCCTTGTTCCAGAAACAAAAGACGCCCCTTTCGGGGCGTCAGGTAGCAACTTCGGTCAAAGTTGCGTCAGGAGGAGACTTAACCCTCGTGCGGTCCATCGCCGTTGCCGGGCTGGCCGTAATTGGGGCGGTTCCCGTTCCGGTTGCGCATGAAGCGGTCGAATTCCTCGCGGTCCTTGGCCATGCGCAGGTTCCGCATATAGTCGTGGAATTCGGTGATCTCTTCATCGAGCCGGCGGCGTTCCTCGTCGAGGCGCTTGAGCTGTTCCTCGCGATACTCGTCGAACGCCGCGTTGCCGCTGCCGAAGGAATTGCGGGCAAAGCCGCGCGGGCCGCAATTCCAGTTACGGCTGGCCCATGCCTTCTGCTTGCTGACCCAGGCATCGGCGCGTTCGGCCGAACCGCCGAACCTCTCGCCCCACAGGATATAGGCCAGCATGGCCAGTCCGAGAGGCCAGAACACGATGAATCCGAGGACCATGAGTGCAATGGTCAGGGGAGACCATTGCGGTTTGATAATTGCTGTGTGCATTGCAGTACTCCCAGTCACGAACAAGGCTGATTTGGGCCCGTCCAGTCTGCGATCAACAGGATGCATCGGGTTTTTTGCCCTTGAAATGGGGCCCGACCCTTCCTATCGCGGAGGGATAAAAGGGTGAGGAGACCCGAAAAATGACCGTTGCCGCCCCGCCTTCCACCGTCCAGCCGACCCCCAATTTCCGCCCGATCAGGCTGGAAACCCTGGTCTGGCTGCGCTGGCTGGCCGTTGGGGGGCAGATCGTGGCCGTGCTCTTCGTCGAATTCGTGCTCGGCTACCCCACCCCGCTCGCCCCCTGCCTGGCGCTGATCGGGCTTTCGGTGGTGATGAATCTCTTCTTCATTTTCCGCTACGGCGCCGGCGATCGCCTGCGCCCCGAAGTGGCGGCCTTCCAGCTCGCCTATGATTGCCTCCAGCTCGGCGCGCTCCTTGCCCTCACCGGCGGGTTGCAGAATCCCTTCTCGCTCCTCCTCCTCGCGCCCATCTCGGTCTCGGCCACCACGCTCCCCCAGCGCGCCACGGTCTATCTCGTCATCCTCGTCGCCGTCATCGCCTCCATCCTTTCGGTCTGGCACATGCCGCTGCCCTGGAAGCCGGGCACGCGCCTCGTCTTCGATCGGCTCTATGTGGTGGGCATCTGGGTGGCTCTGCTCTGCGGCATGGTCTTTATCGCCACCTATATCAACCGCGTCGCCCACGAAGCCCGCCAGCTCGCCGATGCCCTCAATGCCACCGAGCTGGCCCTTTCCCGCCATGAACAGCTCAACGCGCTCGATGGCCTCGCGGCCGCCGCCGCCCACGAGCTGGGTACCCCGCTCTCCACCATCGCCCTCGTCGCCAAGGAAATGCGCGCCGAAGTCCCCTCCGGCCCCCTGGCCGAAGACGTCGACCTCCTCATCGAGCAGTCCCAGCGGTGCGGCGCGATCCTCGCCAAGCTGCGTGATCTGGGCGCCGAGCGCGGCGATCCCTTCGCCGCCGCCCCGCTCGCCGATATCCTCGCCGAGGTCGCCAAGCCCCACCAGAAGCGCAAGACCATCCGGCTCGAAACCCAGGGCGATCCGGAAACCGCGCCCACCGTCAAGCGCAATGCCGGCCTCCTCTATGGCCTGGGCAATCTCATCGAGAACGCCACCGAGTTCGCCCACCAGACCGTCACCGTCCGCTCCGCCTGGGACGCCATGACCGTCACCGTCACCATCACCGACGATGGTCCCGGCTTCCCGCCCGAGCTCATGGCGCGGCTGGGAGAGCCCTATCTCACCACCCGCGCCCGTGTCGAAGGCTCGGATTCGGGCGGCCTCGGCCTCGGCATCTTCATCGCCAAGACCCTTCTCGAACGCACCGGGGCACAGATACGCTTCCAGAACGTTCATCTAGATCGCTTCGCCCAGGTCCAGGTCGTCTGGCCGCGAAAGGTGATCGAACAATCCGTCTAGTCGCTGAAATTTTGACGTTTTGCGCGCAAGGTCTTATGTGAAAGCCCATGAGTGATTTTGACGACTTGCTGCAATCGGACCGCACCCTGTTGCTCGTTGACGACGACAAGGTTTTTCTCACGCGCCTTGAGCGCGCCATGGTCAAACGCGGCTTCGATGTCCGCATAGCCGATACGGTTGCCGACGGCATCGCCGCCGTCAACGCGATCCCGCCCGCCTTCGCCGTGGTGGACCTCCGCCTCGAGGACGGCAACGGCCTCCAGGTGCTCTCCGTCCTGCACGAAAAGCGCCCCGATGCGCGCGCCGTGGTGCTGACCGGCTATGGCAACATCGCCACCGCCGTCACCGCCGTGAAGCTGGGCGCCGTCGACTATCTGGCCAAGCCGGCCGATGCCGATGACGTCATCAACGCGCTCCTCGCCACCGGCGAAAAGCACCCCGAGCCGCCCGAAAACCCGATGTCGGCCGATCGCGTTCGCTGGGAGCATATCCAGCGCGTCTATGAGCTGTGCGACCGCAACGTCTCGGAGACCGCCCGGCGCCTCAACATGCACCGGCGCACCCTCCAGCGCATCCTGGCCAAGCGCGCCCCGCGCTGACGGGCGCGAGGCCCCCAAAAATCCGCCGTTCCGGAACCCCAAGGAGAAGACATGACCGTCACGCTTGAGTTCCACGGGGCGGCCGGCACCGTAACCGGCTCCTGCTACCGTGTGGTCCATCCCCACGGCCAGTTCCTCGTCGATTGCGGCATGTTCCAGGGCAACCGCACCGTCCGCGACCTCAACTACAAGCCGACCCCCTTCGATCCCCACCGCATCGATTTCGTGCTCCTGACGCACGCGCATATCGATCATTGCGGCCTGCTGCCCAAGCTCTACCACAACGGCTTTGCCGGCCCGATGTGGATGACCCCGCCCACCAGCGGCCTTCTCGAATATCTCCTCCTCGACGCCGCCGGCATCCAGGAAAGCGAGACCGAGCAGGAAAACCGCAAGCTCGCCCGCAAGAACGAGCCGCTGCTCCAGACCCTCTACACCATCGAGGATGCCCAGGAGACGCTCAAGCATCGCGAGATGGTCGACTACCAGACCTGGATCACCCCCGGCCCGGGCGTGCGCGCCCGCTACTGGAATGCCGGCCATATCCTCGGCTCCGCCTCCATCGAGGTCGAGGTCGCCGACAATGACGGCTCGACCGTCACACTCCTGTTCTCGGGCGATATCGGCCCGGACGAAAAGGTCTTCTACAAGGACCCCGAGGCCCCCGCCGGCTTCGACTATATCCTGTGCGAAAGCACCTATGGCGGGCGCGAGCGCGACGACTACACTCTTGCCCAGCGCCGCGAGGCCCTCAAGAACGAGATCAACGAGGCCCTGGGCCGTGGCGGCAATCTCGTCATCCCGGCCTTCGCCGTCGAGCGCAGCCAGGAGCTGCTGCACGACATCGGCCTGCTCATCAAGGAAGGCTCGATCAATCCCAGCCTCGTCTTCCTCGATAGCCCGCTCGCCAGCAAGGTCACCGCCGTCTACAAGAAATACGCCTCCATGTTCGCCGAGACGGATCTAACCGCCGACGAACTCTTCAACGATCCGCGCTTCCGCATCGTGGAATCGGTGGAGGAGAGCAAGGCCATCAATTCCATCCGCGGCGGCGCCATCATCCTCTCGGCCTCCGGCATGGCCGATGCCGGCCGCATCAAGCACCACCTGCGCAACAACCTGCCGCGCGCCAATGCCACCGTGCTTTTCGTCGGCTACCAGGCCCCCGGCACGCTCGGCCAGATCATCCAGTCCGGCGCCCGCGAAGTGCGCATCCACGGCGAGGAGGTCCCTGTCCGCGCCCGCGTCCGTAGCCTCGGCAATTACTCGGCCCATGCCGATCATTCCGAGCTCATGGCCTGGATCCGCGAGCGCCTGCCCGCCCATGGCGCCATCTTCCTCACCCATGGCGAGGACGAGGAGCGCGCCGCCCTTCGCGCCGCGCTCGTCACCTCCGGCATTGGCGGCGACCAGGTGGTCATGCCCATGCTCGACGACGCTTTCGAGCTGCGCGCCTCGGGCGTTGCCTCGGTCTCGCGCCCCGAAGTCCAGCGCATCGATCCCGCCCAGCTCGCCGTCGACTGGCACATGGCCTATGCCCAGTTCCTCATCCAGCTTGGCGACGTCATCAAGGGCGCCGACAGCGATACGCGGCGTCTCGCCGTCATGACCTCCCTGCAGCGCCAGCTCAATGCGCTGAACGCCCCGGTCACCACCCCGGTCATGCCTGCCGTCACCGAAACCGTCCACGCCGAACCCAGCGGCGAATAGCGCCGGGCGCTGGCGTCCTACATCTCGTTCGGGTCCATCAGCGTATGGATGCGATCTGCGCCCAGCCGCGCCAGCTTGAGCGTCAGCGCCTTGCGTCTGGCGCCCGGCAGCGGGTCCTCGACGGCCTGCCGCAGAATGGCCGCGTCATGCGCATCCGCCACGATCAACCCCTCGCTCTCCGGAAAGATGTCCGGGTCCAGTTCAGGCGGCTTGGCGAAATAGAAGCGGTCGCAGAAGTCCTTGTAATGATGCCACTTGGCGTCGACCTGGAAGTCGATGAGGCTCGATTTGATCTCGACGATCCAGATCTCGCCCTTGGGCCCCACCGCCAGCACGTCCGCGCGCCGGCCATTGGCCAGCGGCACCTCCGCAAAGCAGCAGAAATCGTGCTGGCCGCGCAAGAGCCGCATCACGCCGCGCTGCACGCGCAGCGCCGTGGGCGATTGGCGCAGGTCGACGATTTGCGGCAGGTCCATGGGTCGCTAGCCTTGCATCGGCACCGCCGGCGTGCCGCCGGGTACGTCGCGCCGGCCGGGCAGCGATCGTACCAGAGCCAGCGCCGCAAAGACCAGCGGCAGGCAGATGAGGTAGGAATCGCGGATACCCATATATTGCGCCACGAATCCCAGTAGCGGCGGAGCGAGGAAGAAGATGACGAAGGTCACCTGGCCCATCGCCGCCACATTGACCGAAGCCGGCCGGTCCGTGCGCTGCGCCGCCGCCGACACCGCCAGCGGATAGACCGCGCTGCAGCCCAGCCCCAGCAGCGAGAAGCCGAGCAGCGCCACCGCCGTCGTCGGCGCGAAGGCCACTGCGATAAGTCCCAGCGCGCTCGCGCCCAGCAGGATCGTCGCGATCATCCGCGCCCCGTAGCGGTCGACGATCGGGTCGATGAAAAGGCGCGCCATGGCCATGAAGAAGGTGAAGAGCGTCAGCCCCATGCCGCCCACGAAGGGCGCCGCCGCGAAGACGTCGCGCATATAGATGGTCGACCAGTCGACACCCGCGCCCTCGACGAGGAATGCCGCCATGCCGATGATGCAGAGCGGCAGCAGCCCCCAGGTCGGGAAGGCGATGCGGTGCACGTCCTCAGCGACCGCCGTCGATACGCGTGCCGGCGCTTCTTCCAGCGGCGAGATGATCACCGCGCCCGCCACCAGCACGATCAGCAGCACCACGCCCACATGCACCTCGATCGGCACGCCGGCCTGCCGCACGCCCGCGCTCACCAGCGAGGTGACGAAAAAGCCCAGGCTCCAGAAGCCATGGGCCCGGCTCATGATGCCGCGCCCGAGCTGCGCCTCGCGCCGGTCGAGCTGTACGTTGATGTTGATTTCGAGTGCGCCCGCCAGCAGCCCCGCGGCCACCAGCGCCAGGAAGGCCAGCGGCGCCCAGTGGATGAAGGCCAGGCTGCAATAGAGCGCCGCCGTCCCCAGCACCGTGATGAGCGCCGTCCGCCGCACGCCCAGCCGCTCGATGATGGGGCTGGCAAAGGTCAGCGAGATCAGAGAGCCGATGGCCATGCCGATCAGCGTCATCCCGAGCTGGCTCTCGGTCACCGCCATGTTGTGCTGGACGTCGGGCAGGCGCGACAGCACCGCTCCCGTCGCCATTGAGAAGATGAAAAAGCAGGTATAGAGGCGGTGGTGCTGCGCCAGGCGCATCGGAAATCCCCGTGCGCCGGTCCTGGCGCGTTCGATATCAGTCGACTTCGTGCGGTATCGGTTTTTTGCCCAATGCGCCAGCCGTAAGCAGGCTCAGCACCACCAGCGGAATGCCGATACCGAACGACCAGCGGATGCCGAAATGCTCGGCCACGAAGCCGAGAAGCGGCGGCCCGAAAAGGAAGGCGACGAAGGAAATCTGCGCCAGTGCCGCCACGTTGACCGCCGAGGGGCGGTCCGTGCGCTGCGCCGCCGCCGACATGGCCAGCGGGAAGATGGCGCTGGTGCCCACGCCCATGAGCGCGAAACCGGCCAGGGCCACCCAGGGCTCGGGCGCGAAGAACACCATGAGCGCACCCACCCCGAGGATCGAGAGCAGCGTGCGTGCCACTGCCGTCGGGCTGAACCGCTCGACGAAATGGTCGGCCACGAGCCGCGTCATGGCCTGCGTGAAGGCGCCGATGGCGACGGCCAGGCCCGAAAGGAACGGGGTCACCGCGAATTCCTTGCGCATATAGATCGCCGACCAGTCCGCGCCCGCCCCTTCGAGGATCATGGCCGACATGGTCACCGCCACCAGCACCGCGATGGCCAGCGTCGGCCGCGCAAAGCGCGGAGCCGGGTCGGTCGAGGTCCCGGTGCGATGCGGGGCCGGGTTGAAGCGCCCGAGCACCAACACCGTGCCCACTATGATCACCGGCACCATCACCCACAGATGCACCCGGAAGTCGACGCCCATCTGCGCGATGAAGGCGCCCAGCAGCCCCGACGAGAAAAAGCCCAGGCTCCAGAAGCCGTGCGCCCGGTTCATAATGCGGTGGCCGATGGCGTGTTCGGTACGGTCCGCTTCCAAATTGACGATGATCTCGATGGCCCCGATGCAGAGCCCCACCGGGATCAGCATCACGAAGAGCGCTCCAGGCGCCGGCGCCATCACGGCCGTGGCATAGAGCAGCGACAGCAGCGGAATGAGCACCAGGATGGCGCGGCGATAGCCGATCCGCTCGAGCAGCGGCCCGGCAAAGGTCAGCGAGATCAGCGTGCCGACCGCCGTCCCGATCAGCGCCAGCCCCAGCGCACCCTCGGCCACGCCCATGGCGTGCTGCAGGTCGGGCAGGCGCGGAAACAGGCTCCCCATGCAGAACGAATACAGCAGGAAGGCGCCGTACACCCGCCATTGCGGGGGTAGCTCAAGACCGAATCGCGTCAATTCTGAAAGCTTTCAAACGAAGGTCAGCGACGTTACCCAAAGCGGTTTGGACGCACAAGCCGCTTAGCTCGCAGCGCGGTGCGACACGGTGTTCGCCGACATGCTGATCGCCCGACAGGCACACCTTCTCCCCACTACTGCTAACCCTCTTCCCCGGCTCCCAACCCTCTTCCCCGGCGAAAGCCGGGGCCCACCGCCGCGAAACCCGGACCTCGGAGGATATTGCATCCTCACCCCCGCGCCATCTCTCCCCGCATCAACCCCGCATTGCGCGCCATCAGCTGCGTCAGCCGCCCCACCACCAGCCGCACTGGCCCCGAATGCCGCTCGTCCTGGTGCGTCACGATCCACTGCTCGGCGAAGAGCTCGGCAATCGGCGGCGCCACCCGCACCAGCCGTTCGTCGCTGTCTCCGATAAAGCACGGCATCACCGATAGCCCCGCGCCTGCCGCCACCAGGTCCACCAGCGTGCGCGCATCGTTTCCGCGCACCCCGATCCGGTCGCCGTGATGCGCATGGAGCCAGCGCGCCGATTGCGTCGTCGCCGCTTCCCCGACCACGCCCACGAACAGCCCCGCCGCAATCCCGTTGATGAGCTGCCGCCCCGAATAGATGGCATAGGCCGTCCGCCCCGTGAGCCGCCCCGCCAGCCATTGCTCGGTCGGGCGCTGGTTGCGGATGCCGATATCGGCATTGCGCCGGCCGATATCGACCTTGGCATTGGCAGTGACGAGCTCGATGCGGATGCCGTCTTCCGCCTGCCAGATCTCCCCGATATGGGCGGCGAGAAAGGCCGAGGTCCACGGCCCTGCCGAAATCCGCACCACCCGGTCGCCGACCGCGCCTTCGCGCCAGCGGTTGAGCGAAAGCATCGCCGCCTCCACGTCCTCGGCCCGCTCGAGCAGCTCCTCGCCCGCCTCCGTCAGTCGGTATCCCGTCTGCGAGCGGATGAAGAGCGGCTCCCCGATCTGCCGTTCGAGCGCCGCCACGCGCCGGCCGAGCGTCGCCGGGCTCAGCCGTGTCGTCTCGCGCGCCGCCGACAGGCCTCCCAGCCGCGCCACGTCCAGAAACAGCCGCAGATCGTCCCAACCGAGATCCATTTTTCATTCCTGAAAAGAGCCTTGCGAAGCTTGGTGTAGCGTCTTCGTGCTCATCCGCGCAAGGATACGGACACCCAAGCTAAGCACCGCTCTCCAAAAACCGGCCTGTCGCCGGAGCGGTGTTTCATTTTCGAAAGGAGGCCGCAAATGCCGGCTAACCGTCCCCTCACCCAGCGCCTGCGCGATTGGTTCGTCTATCGCCGGGCCCTCGCCAATCTCTGCAATGTCGATGATCGCCTGCTGGCCGACATGGGCATGGAGCGGGCCTCGCTGCGCGCGCGGCTCAAGGATTCGTTCGACCGCTAGGAGGATCGCAAAATGAACGTCACCGAACTCAACGCCACCCGCCATTCCGGCACCGACATCGCCCTGCCCGATGGCCGCTCCGTCCCGCGCATCGGCGTGGGCGGTTGGGCCATGGGCGGCCCCTTCTTCCTCGACGGGCGCCCCGATGGCTGGGGCGATGTCGACGACGCCCAGTCCGTCCGCGCCCTCGAGCTCGCCTATGACCTGGGCGCCCGCATCTTCGATACCGCCGACGTCTACGGCACCGGCCACAGCGAAACCGTCCTCGGCCGCGCCTTCGCGCAGCGCCGGTCCGAAATCTACCTCGCCACCAAGTTCGGCTATCTCTACGACGAGGCCACCCGGCACGTGGCCGGCAGCGACGTCTCGCCCGCCTATATCGGCAAGGCCGTCCAGGCCTCGCTGCGGCGCCTGGGCACCGACTACATCGATCTCTACCAGATCCATGTCGACGGCCTTGCGCCCGCGGCGGCCGATGCCGCCGGCGAGGCCCTGGAGCGGCTGGCCGAAACCGGCGCCATCCGCGCCTGGGGCTGGAGCACCGACGATGCCGCCGCCGCTCGCCGCATGCTCGCCTTCCCCCACTTCGCCGCTGTGCAGCAGGAGCTGAGCCTCTTCTGCGATGGACCGGACATGCTCGCCCTCTGCGAGGCGAACGGGCTTCTCAGCCTCAATCGGTCCCCGCTCGCCATGGGTTTCCTCACCGGCAAGTTCGGCCCGACCACCGCCATGCCCGCAAGCGATGTACGCGGCGCCGGCCACGACTGGGTGCGCTTCTTCAAGCATGGCAGGCCCCTGCCTGAATTCCTCGCCCGGCTCGATGCCGTGCGCGAGCTCCTGCGCAGCGGCGGCCGCACGCTGGCGCAGGGCGCCCTGGGCTGGATTCTCGCGCGCTCGCCCCAGGCCGTGCCCATTCCCGGCTTCAAGACCGAGAGCCAGGTCCGCGACAATCTCGGCGCCCTCCAGAAAGGTCCGCTTTCCGCCGCCACCATGGCCGAGATCGCCCATCTCCTCGCCGTCGCCGAGGACGCCTGAGCCATTGCCGCATTTGGCGCGCCGGCCGGCGACGACTATGCTGGCGCGCCAACGGATTCGCCGGTGCGATGGACAAGACCGAACGCCTTTTCTCGATCATGGATACGCTGCGCCGCCACCGCCAGCCGGTGACGGCCGCGGCCCTCGCCGAGGAGCAGGGCGTCTCCGTGCGCACCCTCTATCGCGACGTCCAGACCCTTATCGGCCTGGGCGCCCCCATCGATGGCGAAGCCGGCGTCGGCTATGTCCTGCGCCCCGGCTTTTTCCTGCCGCCCCTGATGTTCTCGCCCGAGGAACTGGAAGCCCTGGTCCTCGGCGCCCGCTGGGTGCAGGGCCGGCCCGACGAAAGCCTCTCCCTCGCCGCCACCAAGGCCCTGGGCAAGATCGCCACGGCCAGCCCCGAGGACCTGCGCGATCGCATCGAGACCTCTGGCCTCTGGGCCGCGCAGGCGAGCTGGAGCCAGGACAAGGAGCCGCTTCTCGCCGTCATCCGCGAGGCCATGCGCATCGAAAAGGCGCTGGTCATCTCCTATGGCGACGAAGCCGGCCGCGTCAGCCGCCGCACCATCTGGCCGGTGACTTTGGCCTATTACGAGGAAAAACAGATCGTGGGTGCCTGGTGCACTACGCGCCAGGCCTTCCGCAATTTCCGCGTCGACCGCATTCAGGAAGCGGAGCAAGGCGAGGATCGCTTCGGCAAGCGCCGCGTCATCCTCCTCAAGGAATGGGAAGCGGTCTGGCGCGCCGAGGCCGAAGAGCGCCAGCGCCTCGCCGCCTCATCGTCCTGACACAGGCTGTCAGCAGCCCTGGCGCACTCTCCTTCCATCGGCAGCACGACGCTGCCGCCCCGAAGGAGAGCAAAGATGTTCGATAGCCGCCGCGACCTTCTGGCCCTGGTCGGAGCCGGCATCTTCTCGTCCGGTTTCGCCCTGCGTACCCATGGAGAAGTCGAGATGCCCAACGACCAGATCACCCCCTTCACCGTCGCCATTTCCGATGCCCAGATCGCCGATCTCAAGGAGCGCCTGACCATGGCGCGCTGGCCCACCCAGATCGCCACCGACTGGAGCCACGGCCAGCCCGTCGCCTTCATCCGCGAGCTCGCCGAGCAATGGCTCAAGGATTTCGACTGGCGCGCCCACGAGGCGGCGCTCAACGCCTATCCGCAATTCACGACCGTCATCGATGGCCAGACCATCCATTTCCTCCACATCAAGTCGCCCGAGCCCAACGCCTTCCCGCTGATCCTGACTCATGGCTGGCCGTCCTCGGTACTCGAATTCCTCGATGTCATCGGGCCCCTCAGCGATCCGCGCCGCCATGGCCTCGATCCGGCGCTGGCCTTCGATCTCGTCATTCCCTCGCTTCCCGGCTTCGGCTGGTCCGCCCCGCTCTCCGGCCCCGGCTGGGACGCCGCCCGTACCGCTGAGGCGTGGGACGTGCTCATGAAGCGGCTGGGCTACGATCGCTACGGCGCCCAGGGCGGCGATGGCGGGGCGCTGGTCGGGCGCGAACTCGGCATCCTTGCCCCCGAAGGCCTCGTCGGCACCCACCTCCAGCAGATCTTCGCCTTCCCCAGCGGCGCGCCCGGCGAAATGGAAAGCCTCACCCCCTTCGAGATGGCCGCCTTCGCCAATCTCGAAAAGTTCCAGAAATATGCCGGCTATTCCGATATCCAGTCCAAGCGCCCGGCGACCCTCGGCTACGGCCTCGTCGATTCCCCGGTCGGGCTCCTCGCCTGGAATGCCGAGCTCTTCTTCGGCTTCGAGGGCGAACAGGCCTATGATCGTGACCGGTACCTCGCCCAGGTCTCGATCTACTGGTTCACCGCTACCGGCAGCTCCGCCGCCGAGTTCTATCTTGAGAACGCCCGCACCGGCGCCGGCTATCGCGAACTGCCCAATACGGTGCCCACCGCGGTCGCCGTCTTCCCCGACGATTTCCGCTCGGTCCGCGCCTTCGCCGCGCGCTCGACCACCGATATCGTTCAGTGGACGGAAATGCCGCGCGGCGGCCATTTCGCCGCCTCCGATGCCCCCGATCTTCTCGTCGCGGACATGCGAAAGTTCTTCGGCGCCCTGCGCTGAAACGGAAACGGGGGCCTTTCGGCCCCCGTCTTTCATTCGGCCGCCGCGAAGGCCGATGTCGTCGTGTTCCGGGCCATGAGCCCGGTCATCCGCAAGGCTGCCAGCACTGCCAGCGCCGCCATGGCTGCGCCCAGGATGAAGACCGGCACGATCGACTGGTGGATTTCTGCGCTCGTCGTTGCGCTCGCATAGCCCGCCGAATTGGCCGCCACGCCCGCCAGGGCCGCCCCGATGGCATTGCCCGCCGACTGCGTGGTCGGCAGCAGCGCCGAGGTGCGGTCGCGCTCTTCGTCAGAGGCCGCTTCCATCATCGAGAGGTTGAGATAGCCGTTCGAGATGCCGAAGCCGGCGCCGATGGCCAGCTGCGCTACGAGGATGATCGGCAATTGCTCCATCAGCAGTCCCGCCAGCAGGCCGACGAGGCCGATCGTCACCAGCGCCGGGCCGGTGCGGATCAGGATCTTGCGGGTCGGGCGGCGCACATTGGCCACGCTGATCGCCGAAAGGCTCCAGGCCACCGCCATTACCGCCCCGATGCCGCCGGCCACGGTCGGCCCATAGCCCCAGAGCTGCTGCAGCAGCAGGATGAGATAGACCGCCGCGCCCGCCTGCGCGATGGGCATCAGCAGCGCCATGATGAGCCCGCTGCCCACCACCGATGTCGGCCAATAGGCGCCCAGCGGCATCAGCCGTACGCGCGAGCGCCGGTCGAGCAGCACGGCGCCCGCCAGCAGCACGGCCGCCCCGATGAGCAGGCCCGTGGCTTCGAGCGGCGGGGTGATGCCGGCCAGCGCCACCAGCATGATGCCCGCGCCGATGGCCAGCAGGCGGATGCCCGGAAAGCCGACTTCCGCAGTGCTGCCTTCGCGCTTGCCCGGCACCACGAACACGACGCCCAGGACGAAGATCGCCACCAGCGGCACGTTGATGAGGAAGGCCGCGCGCCAGGAGACGAGCTCGGTCAGCAGCCCCGCGCCCACCGGCCCGCCAAAGGCGGCCACGGCCCAGATCACCGCCTGCATGCCGAAGATCTTGGGCACCAGCCGCGCCGGGAAGAGTTCGGGAATGAGCGCGAAACAGATGGCCGCCATCACGCCTTCCCCGAGCCCCTGGAACGAGCGGCCGACCAGCACTTCGGTCATGCTCGAGGCATTGGCGGCGATGACCGTGCCGACCAGGAAGATCGCGGCCGACAGGATCAGCGCATTGCGCGAACCCAGCCGCTGCTTGATGAGCGCCGCACCGGCGCCGCCCATGATGGCGAAGACAAGATAGAGCGTCAGCGCCCAGGAAATGAGGGCGATGCCGCCCAATTGCTGCACGGCCGTGGGAAGCGCGACCGAAGCGAGAAAGGCATTGAAGGCAAAAAGCGCCACGCCGAGGCACAGGATCAGCGTCACCGTGGCAAAGCGCGGCGTGAAGATTTCGGACCAGCTGCTGCTGCCGGAAGAATCAGACATTTACGAACCCATGCAATTAAATTAGCCTTGCCTTGTTATATCCAGATAATTAAGAAAGCAATTGCTTTTCTTATTCAGAATCGAGGACCGAAGGCTTGAACCAGGACCGTGCCGCCGATCGTCTGCTCTATGCGCTCAAATCCGGCGGACCGCAAACCGCTGCCGGCATGGCCGAGCAGCTTGAGGTCACGCCCGTCGCCATCCGCCAGACGCTCGAGCGCCTCGAGGCCGAGGGCCTTGTCGAATACGAGGATCGCCGTGTTTCCGTCGGCCGCCCCAAGCGCTTCTGGCACCTGACGGGCGCCGGTCACGCGCGTTTTCCGGACCGGCACTCCGCTCTTACTCTCGAACTCATCAACGCCGCCACCGCCATTTTCGGCGAGGAGGGGCTCGATCGCCTGATCTCCCACCGCGAAGCGCGCACCCTGAAGAGCTATAGCGAGGCCATGGTCGGCCTTACGCTTGCTCAAAAGGTCGCGCGCCTTGCCGAGCTGCGCAGCGCCGAAGGCTATATGGCCGAAGCCCGCGACGAGGATGGCCAGCTGCTGCTCGTCGAGAACCATTGCCCGATCTGCGTCGCCGCCACCCGCTGCCAGAATTTCTGCCGCTCCGAACTTGCCATTTTCGAGGCGGCTCTGGGGCCGGGCGTCGCCGTCGAGCGTATCGATCACATCGTCTCGGGCGCGCGCCGCTGCGCCTATCGTATCATCGAAAAGGCGGCCTGAGGTCGCCTGCCGGAAAATTCGCCAGGAGGCGAATAAACTTTAAGCGATGGCCAGGCGTTGCAAGAAGCAGCGACTCGGGCCTAGAAATAACTTTCCATGTCAGTGCTTCACACCATGTTGGGACGCGCTCGGAAAGATCAGCATGCGCTGACCTCGATAGCTCACCCTGCCTGCGTGCTTTCTTGCCTCCCGGCGCGTTTCTGCCGGAACTTCTATTTTTCCAAGCTTTTGCCGGCCGCCGGCCGGCCCGGGTTCGACGGCATTCCGCCGGACTTCGCCCGCCCTTCACATAGCTTTACCCGATAGAAATTTCCGCAATGCCCAGCTCGAAGTCCAAAGCTTTCGTCACCGATCTGCTATCCCGCTCCAACGTCTCCCTCGACGGCGCCAATCCCTGGGACATCCAGGTGCATGATGACCGGTTCTATGACCGTGTCCTCAGCCAGGGCACGCTCGGGGTCGGCGAGACCTATATGGAGGGTTGGTGGGATGCCGATCATCTCGATGAGACCCTCTATCGCGGCCTCGTCGGCGACATTCCCGCCAGCCTCCCGCTCGATCCCGGCCTCATCTGGAGCATCGTGCGCGGCAAGCTCTTCAACATGCAGCGCGCCCGCGTCAGCGAGGTCGGCGAGAAGCACTACGATATCGGCAACGATCTCTACACGCGCATGCTCGACAAGCGCATGATCTATTCCTGTGCCTATTGGGAGCACGCCGATACGCTCGACGCCGCCCAGGAGGCCAAGCTCGATCTCATCTGCCGCAAGGTCGGTCTGATGCCCGGCATGCGCATTCTCGATATCGGCTCGGGCTGGGGTGGTTTCCTCAAGTTCGCTGCCGAGCGCTACGGCGTGGAAGGCATCGGCATCACCGTCTCCAAGGAGCAGGCGGCCTATGCCAATGCCAATCGCGATGGCCTGCCCATCGAGACCAAGCTCATGGATTACCAGTCCCTGGACGGCCAGTTTGACCGCATCATCTCGATCGGCATGTTCGAGCATGTGGGCTACAAGAACTACCGCCCCTTCATGGAAAAGGCCCGCAGCCTGCTGCGTCCCGGCGGCCTGCTGCTGCTCCACACCATCGGCGGCAACGTCTCGACCACCCATGGCGATCCCTGGACCGAAAAGTACATCTTCCCCAATGGCATGCTGCCGTCCGCCCGGCAGATCGCGGCCGCCAGCGAAGGGCTTTTCGTCATGGAGGACTGGCACAATTTCGGCGCCTATTACGACAAGACGCTGATGGCTTGGCACGCCAATTTCGAGGCCGCCTGGCCCGAGCTCAAGGACAGGTACGGCGAGCGTTTCCACCGCATGTGGCGCTACTACCTGCTGCTCTGCGCCGCCCTCTTCCGCGCCCGCAAGATCCAGCTCTGGCAGGTCGTCTTCTCCCCCAACGGCGTCCCCGGCGGCTACCGCAGCGTCCGCTAGTGCGCCCGCCTGGTGGCACCACGATCAGCAGGTGGCGGAGCAACAGCGTCGCCACCACCGCTCTTCCCCGGCCGAAGAGCCGGGGCCCACGGATCGCGCCACCCCCTCAAGAGCGTGGAGAAGGTGATCATCGCCCCACCGTGAGACTTATCCTCCCCCGCCAAACCCGGCTCACAATGATGGATGCAGCCAGAACGGCCCCACCCATCACCCGGGAGAACCACCAGCAAAACCACATATCGCCAGATTGCTCTAAACCGCGCAAAACCCGCGAAAAATCGGCAAAAGATTGCCCGAAATTCCTTCAAAATTTAACGATTTGCAGCCAGTTACAACCAGTAACCAACAACAAGATCATGGCATTACAGACGCCACTGCGTCTAAAACCTTACCAAAAATCGCTGCAAAACCGTGAAACACCAAAATGTTTCACGCTCACCCGATTCGGGCGCCCGCCATCCTCCCCGGGTTCGAGGCCGGTTTCCCAGCCTCCGCCCCCGGAAAGGCCACGCGGGGATAAGTCCTAGAGCAGCTTCGCCGCCGCGATGGCCAGCACGCGCTCGAAGCCCGTGAGATCGGTATAGATCGCGTCCTCGGCCGCGTCGTGGACCACCACCGTGCCGTTGCGCCGCTCCACCCCGCCATGCAGCATCAGGTTGTCGATCATCTCGAAATCCTCGACCGACAATCCGTCCGGCCCGCGCCGATGCCCCTGGCTGTCGGCCACCACCGCGCCCTCGTAATAGGTCAGCACCCGCTGGTGGTGGTCATGGGCCACATTGGTATAGGCGAAGGCATGCTTGCCCTGGCCGCACATGAAGCCGAGCTCGTAGGCCGTCCCCACATCGGCCGCCACGCCCCGGAACGGGGTGAGGTTGGCGATGATGGCATCGGCCTCCAGCATCATCTGCTCGTCGATGGCGCTGATCGAAAGCCCCATCCCCTTCTTGGTCGGCGCGGGCGGGATCTCGAGGTCCCCCGGCGAGATCGGCAGGAAGCCGGCCTTGCGTGCCAGTTCCGCCTTGGCGTTGAGGATTTCACGGGCATTGGCCAGGAACACTTCGGGTCCGGCGAGGTAGACTTTGATCGACATGCTTACCAAACGACTTTGTGGGTTTCCCCGGTTTGAACATTCACGAAACCTTCGGGCGCCAGCTCCGAAGGCGCCACCAGCACCCATCGCCAGGGCGAGCAGGTGAGGGTGGCAAAGATCAGGAATTCCGGGAAACCCGGCTTCCAGAGGTTGAGAGCGGAAGGCTTATACATCCAGCTGACCTTTTCGGCCGCCCGGTAAAATGCCTGCATCTCGGTGTCGAGCGCCTCGGCGCTGCGCGCCGTCATCAGCCCGCCGATCTCGTAGCGCACTTCGCCCACGATCTCGCCGCGATGCACCAGTACCCAGCCACCCCCGATCTCCTGCAGCCGGTTGACCGCCTTGGCCATGGCCGCATCGTCCGAACCGATCACCCAGACATTGTGGCTGTCATGGGCCACCGAGCAGGCGAGGGCCGTCTCCGGGTCTTCCGGCCCGCATCCGGTCCAGAACATCCTGGCCACCGCGCCGTCTCCGCGATAGCGGTCGACCAGCGCCCACTTGGTGATGAGCCGGCCGGCATCGCGCTGCACCGCGCCATCGACGACGGCCAGTTCCTCGACCAGGAAATCCTCGTTCCAGTGGAAGGGCCGCAGCACCGCCGCATTGACCGTCTGCCGCCCCTCGGGCGCCGCGATGGCAAAATCCGCCGCCGACAGCGTCCGCCCGATATTCATCGTTCGGCTCGCCCAATCGGGCCAATCGATTTCCGGCAGCGCGCCGACGAACCGCGTCCCGTCCGAAACCAGCTTCCCGTCGGCATAGACATGGGCGATCGAGAGCGACGCCAGCTCGTCGAGCAATACTATGTCGGCATAGCGGCCCGGCGTGATCGAGCCGACCCATTGGTCGATCCGCATGTGCCGCGCCGGGTTGATCGTGGCGCATTGGATGGCGATTTCCGGCGCCAGCCCATGCGCGATGGCGAAGCGCACATTGTAGTCGCTCGCCCCTTTCTCCAGCGTCTCGGAGGCCGAGCGGTCATCGGTCGTGAAGGCGATATTGGACCAGTCCGCGAGGCCTCGCTCGATCAGCCCCGGGATGATGACGTCATAGGAAAACGGCCGCAGCTCGACGAAGATGCCGCGCTGCAGCCGGTCCCACGCCTCGTCCAGCGCCCAGACCTCATGGTCCGACGACAGTCCCGCCGATGCGAAGGCCGAGATGTCATGGGGGTCGGTAAGCCCGGAGCCATGCCCCTCGACCACGCCCCGCATCTCGAACGTCGCCCCGATCATCCCCCACATCCGCACGTAACCCGGATTGTCGGGGTTCCACACCGCCGGCCAGTCCATCACCTCGTCGAGGCTCGTCACCGAAAGGTCCCCGCCCAGGAACGCCTTCTGCTCCTCGTAGCCATAGTAGCCGCCGCTCTCCTCCCAGGCGCTCGGCGGCACCGCCGATCCCGGCTGGATGAAGACCTTCAGCTGCGAGCCTGCCCTGCGTGCCTTCTGCCAGAACTCGGTATTGCGCGCGCCATTCACATTGGCGAACTCATGGCTCGCCTCGCATGTCCAGGTATTGCCCCGCGGCAGCACCAGCGCCGCCTCGAACTCGGGCGTGAGGTGGGTGGATTCGATATGCTTGTGCACTTCACCGAACCCCGGCACCGCCATGAGGTCGGGATAGCTGACCCGCTCCGCCACTGTCCCGCGATAGCTGCCGCGCGGCCCGACATAGGCGATGCGCCGCCCGCAGATGATGATCTCCTGATCCTCCAGCCACTGGCCCGAATGCACCGAGAGCAGCTTGCCGACCTCGATGGCGAGATCAGCCGGCGCCTTGCCGAGCGCGACCAGCGTCAGGTTCTGGCGGATCGCCACCTCATCGGCGGCGTCCAGGATCAGGTCGTCGGGCAAGGCCATTGGCGGCACTCCAGCGTCGCGGGCATCCGGATCGGTAAACCGATTTACCACGCGATCCCGCATGCGCCAAGCCGAGCGCCCCGCCGCCCCGTTTTCCATTCTCCGGCCGGGCTGCTAGCGTCCTCCACGATTCGGAGGCCCCCATGAGCGACATAGCCGGCAAGACCATCCTGGCCACCTTCTTCCACGCGCCCGACCGCCATGCTGTCGAGGTTCTGGAAGAAACCGTGATCGCCATCGCCGCCGACGGCCAAATCGAAGCCGTCATTCGTCCGGGCGAAGCCGGCTACGATACCGCCCGCGAGAGCGCCGACCTCACCCTGCCGGACGGCTGCTACGTCCTCCCCGGCTTCGTCGATTGCCACGTCCACGCGCCGCAATATCCGCAGCTCGGCCAGGCGCTCGATGCGCCCCTCGAAGTCTGGTTGCAGCAATATACGTTCCCGCTCGAGGCGCGCTACGCCGATCTCGACTTCGCCCGCCGCAGCTATTCCACCCTCGTCGATGACCTCCTCGCGTCAGGCACCACCACCGCGCTCTATTTCGCCACCGTCCATCAGGAGGCCACGCGCCTCCTCGCCGATATCTGCCTCGAAAAGGGCCAGCGCGCTCTGGTCGGCAAGGTGGTGATGGACAATGCCGAATCCTGCCCGCCCTATTACCGCGACACCTCGGCCGAAGCCGCCATCGCCGATACCCGCGCCTTCATCGATTATGTCCGCGCCCATCCCGGCAATGCCGCCGCCCGCGTCCTTCCGGTGGTGACGCCCCGCTTCATCCCGTCCTGCACCGATGAGGCCCTGGCCGGGCTCGGGCGGCTGGTCGCCGAATGCGGCTGCCACGTCCAGACCCATTGCTCGGAGAGCGACTGGGCCCATGGCTACTTGCTCGATCGGCACGGCGTCACCGATGCCGAAAGCCTCGACCGCTTCGGGCTCCTCACCCGCCGCAGCGTCCTCGCTCATTCCAATTTCCTCACCGACGCCGATATGGATCGCGTCGTCGCGCGCGGCGCCGGCGTCGCCCATTGCGCCCTCTCGAACGCCTATTTCGCCAACTCGGTCTTCCCGCTCCGCGCCGCGCTCGAACGCGGCATGCATGTGGGCCTGGGCACCGACATTTCGGGCGGCCCTTCCGGCTCCCTCCTCGAAGCTGCCCGCATGACCATCGCCGCTTCCCGGATGCTCGAAACCGGCGTCGATCCGGCGCTTCCCGCGGCCAGCCGCGGCCGCCCCGATTCCCGCATCGATTTCGCCACGGCCTTCCACCTCGCCACGGCCGGCGGCGGCGTCCTTCTCGATCTTCCCATCGGCCAGTTCGCCCCCGGCTTCCGCTTCGATGCCATGGTCATCGACACCCGCCCCCGCGACGGCGGCATCCGCCTCCTCGCGCAGAGCAGCCAGGAAGACATTCTCCAGAAGATCGTCCACACGGCCAACCGCGCCAACATTACCCGCGTCTGGGTCGACGGCCGCAGCGTCAGCTCACGATAGTCTCGGACGAGGGCGCAGGGCCCCTCCGGCTCCGCCGGGAGGGACCATCGGAACTGGAAAGCGAAGAGAGACCTAGGGTCCGTACTCAATTGCACCGGTAGATGAGGTTGCGATGCCACCCCACCCCCCGGACTTCCCCGGACTTGATCCGGGGCCTATTGCCACCCTCCACTCGAGTGGAGGAATCCGTGGGCGCCGGCTCTGCGATTGGGGAAATTCAGTGGTTGTGGCGCGGCAGACGGAGCGCTTCCGTTGGAATCTGTCGGATGGGAAAATAAGGCGCTCTGGGGCGCCGCGGCTTATTGAGTACGAACCCTACCGCACGGCCTCGACTGGCCGTGCGGTTGCCCGCAGCATTTCGCCCGTCGTCTCGCGCAGCAGCCGCTGCAGATGCGGCTCGTGGATCATCCCGGCTGCTTCCGCAAGGCTCAGCCAGCGGCGCTCGCGTTCTTCGAGCTCGGGCCAGTCGTCCAGCTCCTGGCGCACGTCCATGGCATAGACCGTCACCTGGCAGGGCAGCAGCGTTCCGTCCTTGAGCAGCTTTTCGTAGCGATAGCTGCCGAACGGCACGACATTGGTTTCCCCGCGCACGCCTGCTTCCTCGAACGCCTCCTGCAGCGCCGCTTCGGCCGCACTCTTGCCCGCTATCGGCCAGCCCTTGGGAATGAGCCAGCGACGGGACGTGCGGGAGGTGATGAGCAGGATTTCGATCTCGCCCCCGGCACAGCGCCGCCAGGGCAGGGCTGCAACCTGCTGGGCGTGTTGGCGTATCGGTTCTGACGCGGCCATTTACGGGACCTCGGGCGATTTGACTGTCTGCCCCATAACATCTTCCGCCTCTATTGGTTAACGAATAGTTGCAATGCTTTGGTCGGGCTTCCCCGCCCCGATGCGCCGTGGCAGTTTCCCCGGCGAATCACTTGTGGGGTTAACTCGGTCATGAAGGTCCTGGTTCTGGGCGGCGGTGTCATTGGCGTTACGAGCGCCTGGTATCTGGCCGAAGCTGGTCATGAGGTCGAGGTCGTCGAGCGCCAGCCCGGCCCGGCTCTCGAGACCAGCTTTGCCAATGCCGGCGAGATCTCGCCCGGCTATGCTTCGCCCTGGGCGGGGCCCGGCGTGCCGGTCAAGGCCATTAAGTGGCTGCTCATGCGCCACGGTCCCCTCGTCGTGCGGCCCCGGCTCGATCCGCACCAGTGGATCTGGATGGCCCAGATGCTGCGCAATTGCACCTCGGCCCGCTATGCCCGCAACAAGGCCCGCATGGTGCCCATCGCTGAATATGCGCGCGATTGCCTAAAGGCGCTGCGCGCCTCGACCGGCATCACCTATGACGATCGTGCCATGGGCACGCTCCAGGTCTTCCGCACCCAGAAGCAGCTCGATGACGCCCACAAGGATATCGAAGTGCTGCGCCAGTTCGGCGTGCCCTACGAAACCCTCGATCGCGCCGGTTGCTCCGTCGCCGAGCCGGCCCTCGCCGCCGTCAGCGAAAAGTTCGTCGGCGGCCTGCGTCTGCCGGGCGATGAAACCGGCGATTGCCAGATGTTCACCGAGCGCCTGACGGAAATGGCCAAGGCCAGGGGCGTCGTCTTCCATTTCGGCGAGACCATCAACGCCATCCGCTCCGAAGGCGGCGCGATCACCGGAGTGGAGACCACCGCCGGCACCCGCAAGGCCGACGCCTATGTCGTGGCGCTGGGTAGCTACTCGCCCCACGCCGTCCGCCCGCTCGGCATCGATCTGCCGGTCTATCCGGTCAAGGGCTATTCGATCACCGTGCCCATCGCCGACGAGAGCCGCGCGCCGGTTTCCACGGTCATGGACGAAACCTACAAGATCGCCATCACCCGCCTCGGCAACCGCATCCGCGTCGGCGGCACTGCCGAAGTCGCCGGCTTCGACCTCAAGCTGCGCCCGGCCCGCAAAGCCACGCTCGATCACTCCGTGACCGACCTCTTCCCCGGCGGCGGCGACATGTCCCGCGCCACCTTCTGGTGCGGCCTGCGCCCCATGACCCCCGACGGCCCCCCGGTCGTCAGCGGCACCCCCTTCAGCAACCTCTACCTCAACACCGGCCACGGCACCCTCGGCTGGACCATGAGCTGCGGCTCCGCCCGCCTCCTGGCCGACCTCATCAGCGGCAAACAACCCGACGTGGACCCTGCCGATGTTTCGCTGGAGCGGTATCGGGCGGGCTGAAGAGCCCGCCCGCTCCGGTCTAGCCCCCGACTACTCGCGTCGCCTGCCGCAAAGCCGCCGCCGTGCGGTTGGCGCCGCGCATCAGCTGCGTACGGGCGAAGCCCAGGGTCTCCGGCCCGTGCGAGGCGAGCTCTGTCGCGACCGAGATCGCTGGCAATCCCGGAATCGGCAGCGCCGGGTCATGCGTGAAGCGCGGCCCCCTGGTGTAGTTGAGCGGCACGAGAATACGGGCCAGGTCTTGTATCGCGGTATTGGCGCGGGCTTCGGTCACCGAGCCTCCCGCAATCCCGGTGTAGAACGCGTCGAGCGCGGCGGTGAGCTCAATCAATGCTGCCGTCACAGGATCGAGCAGCGTGGCGTCGGCACCTGCGGCCTTGCGATACTTCTCCAGCGTTGCGGCGAACTCCTTGGCGGTCGCGCGCCAGTCGAACGGCAGGACCGGTGCATTGGCGACTGCCATCACCGCAGCCAGGTACACCTTGATGTCGCGAATGAGGATCTCGTGATCGGCGATGTCCATCAGGTCGTTTTCGGTGTGCCAAGCAATGTTCCCGCCGCAGCCACCGACGGTGTAATAGTTCATCTCCTTGCGCTTCTCGACCGTCATGGTCGAGGACAGCATGAAGAAGCTCGACAGCCCGATATTGTTGAACGAATAGTCGCCGGCGCGTAGCGGACGCTCGCCTTCGAAGGGCAGGTCGGCCACCTCGCGGATGACGCTTGTGCAGAGGTCCGTGGCTTCGCTCATGCAGGCGACGTTCTCGTAGACGTCGGCCCAACGGCAGCCGGGGCTATCGCAATTGACCTGCGCCACGCAATTCTCATCGAGGTCGAGCGCGAAGGCGTCGGCAAACCAGGCCGAACCGGCATAGCGGCCGGTCGAGTGGCCGGGCCACCAGGCGATGCGTACGGAGCGGCGCAGGTTGGCGCAGTTGGCCCAGAGCACGCGAGCGATTTCGAGAAGCGCAGCGTCGCCGGTGGCATTGTCACCCACGCCGACATCCCAGCTGTCATAGTGACCGGCCAGCAGCACGAACTTCTCCGGCTCGATCGCGCCCTTTATGTCGACGACGGGCACAAGCGACTTGAACCAGCCTTCTTCGAGCCGCGTGCGGATCGTGGCGCTGCCGCCCTCCTTGGCCAGGGCAATCAGCTTTTGTCCATCCGGGTTGTTGACCACGGCCACAGGAATGCTCGGCTTGCGCGGCAGGCCGTCGAGATCGGGAGTGCCCCAGATCGAGCTGCAGATGCCCCAGTGACGATCGATGCCCGGGTTGACGGCAATGACGCCAATGGCGCCCTTCTCCTGGAACTCGAGCACCTTGTTGGGCGAGGCAAAGCCATCGGTCAGGACGATCTTGCCGCGAATGCGGTTTTCGGCAGCGGCCGCCTCGTCGCGGTTCTTGTCATAAAAGCTCGATACGCTGGCCGAGAGGTTGCCCGGCACGTGCGCCAGCGCGCCTGTCAGGCCCTCCGGGCAGCTGACCGAATAGGCCGGCGGCTTGGAGAGCAGGGTTTCCCCGCCCGCCTCGACCGATGCCTCATAGGGAATCGAAAGATAAAGCGAAGCCTCCAGGAGTTCGACCGGCACGCCGACTTCCCTGAGGCGACGGGCGATGTCATGAGCCGACGCTTCCACGTCCTCGGGTTTCCAGCGGGGCATGGTGGCAAACGCTTCCACCAGAGACCAAGGCGCCTCTCCATTGACTTGATCGACCGCCTGCTTGATTGCCTTATCGAGCATCCCGTTCTCCACGTTGTACCGTCCTCGCCTGTCCCTGGAACGAAGCTCCAGGGTGTGTCGTTCAGCCACGATGCCCTATCAGGGATTGTACGACAATCAGGATTGTACGACAATTTTAGGCTAGGCTTTGATGTGTCCCATGGATAGAGTTCGGCAAAATTCCCGGTGCCCCGATTTGCAGTTGCAGGGCGCCGACGAGACGAAGGTACGATTTCGGGCGGAAACCGATGAATGATCTGCGCAAGATCTTCGAGACCGATGCCGCGGCCATCTCCGATGCCGGTAGCAAGGACGAGCCCGGGGCGCGCAAGCTCGTGCGCGAGCGCGTGTTCGAGCAGGTGCGCAAGGCTATCGTCGAAGGCCGCATCGCGCCTGGGACACGCCTGACCGAGCGCGAGCTTTGCGAGGCCTTCGGCATCAGCCGCACGGTCGTGCGTGAAATCGTACGTCGCCTTGAAGCTGAAAAACTCGCTGACGTCATCGCCCATCGTGGCGTCACCGTCGCAACGCTCACGCGCAAGCGCGTGGAAGAGATCTACGAGATTCGTACCGAGCTGGAGGCCATTGCGGTGCGCAGCTTCCTCAAGGTGGCGACCGATGCCGATATCGAGGTCGCCCGCGACTATGGCGAGCGGCTGCTGGCTGCCGGCCAGCGCGGCGACAAGGTCGGCATGGCCGAGATCATGTCGAGCTTCCTGCGCTTCATGGCCGAGGTTGGCGACAACAGGATCGCGGCAGAAATCCTCGAACAACTGCGCACCCGCATCAACATGCTCCGTGTGCTCGCAATGGCCGAACCCGGCCAGCTCGAGACCGGCATGGAAGGTGTGCGCGCAATCATCGCTGGCATCGTCGCGAGAGACGTTGCCGCCTCCGAACAGGCGACGCGGGTATACGTGCGCCGCTCCGGCGAAGCAGTGCTTCGCCATATGGACCGTGAGGGCTGAGCCGATCTCCCGCCCTTTCGTCCCCTGCATTCTTCTGATTTTTCCCTACCTGGAAGGCCATTGATGACACCGCATTCATCCGCCATGCCGGCTTCCGTGCCGGATGTCGCCCCGAGCTGCGATCCGGTAACGCTCGAGATCATTCGCGGTGGGATCATGGCGACCCAGCGCGAGATGGAGGCGCTCATCGAGCGCACCGCCATCTCCGCGTTCATCCGTGAGAAGAAGGACTTCTATACCGCTCTCTTCGACGAGCGCGGCGTAATGGCCGTCGGCTCGATGGTGCCGATCTTCGGCGACCTGACCACGCCGGTCTTCGAGCATTTCCCGCGCGAGACGATGAAGCCGGGCGACCTCTACTGGTACAATGACTGCTATGGCTCCAAGGGCGCGGTGACGCACTCGAACGACCAGGTGCTGCTGGCCCCGGTGTTCCACGAGGGGCGCCTCTGCGCCTTCGTGATGAGCTGGGCCCACTTCGCCGATATCGGCGGCCTGCACCCCGGTTCGATCAGCCCCGATGCCACCTCGATCTACCAGGAAGGCATCATCATTCCGCCGACCAAGATGATCGACCAGGGCGTCGTCAATGAGGGCGCGCTGGCCATCTTCCACCGCAATTCGCGCTTCCCGGCGCAGAGCGAGGGCGACATGTCCGCGCTCGTTGCAGCCGTCAAGCTCGGCGTGACCCGCGTTGCCGAGGTCGTGGCCCGCCACAGCGCCGACGTCGTATCGGACGCGCTGGCTCAGCTCCTCGACCGCACCCGCACGCTCGTCCGCAAGCGTCTTGCCGAGAACTTCGACTACGGCACCTACAAGTTTGCCGACCAGATCGATAGCGACGGCCACGGCAACGGTCCGTTCTCGCTGCGCTTCGCGATCACCCGCGAGAAGGGCGCCGACGGCGAGGACCGTTTCATCTTCGACGCGACCGAGAGCGACGACCAGGCTCCCGGCCCGGTCAACTTCATCATGAACAAGGGCGTGCCCGGCATGGCGCTTGGTCTGTACTACCTCGGCGGCGACCCGTCCCAGGTGGTCAATGCCGGCGGCCCGCTGGCCATCGACGAAGTGCGCCTGCGCGAAGGCTCGATCGTCCAGCCGCGCTTCCCGGCGCCGCTTGGCATGCGCGGCCTCACCATGATGCGCATGCTTGCCGTGCTCAACGGCCTCGTCAACCGCGGCAAGGGCGGCGCGCCGGCGGCGCAGTCGGCCTATGTGGTCACCATCATGCGCGGCACCTTCGGCAAGGAAACCGGCCAGCCCAAGCCGTTCCTGCTGGCTGACGGCATCGGCGTGGGCTACGGCGCCCGCGACTTCGCCGACGGCATCGACGCCGTCTACTTCGTGGCCCAGGAAAACTATCCGGTCGAGTTCCTCGAGACCGGCTATCCGATCCGCCTTCGCCAGTATGGCGTGGTGCCCGATTCCGGCGGCGCCGGTCGCTATCGCGGCGGCACAGGCATCGTGCGCGAGTACGAGATCCTCGCCGACGAAGCACTGCTCGCCATCCGCATCGACGGCGTCAAGAATCCCCCCTGGGGCTATGCCGGCGGCATGTCGGCCGGCGGCGGCTCGATCGTGGTCAATCCGGGTACTCCCCAGGAGCGCAAGATCGCTCCGCTCTCGGACGGCACCGAGCTCAAGAAGGGCGACATCCTGCGCATCCAGACCGGCGGCGGCGGTGGTATGGGCCACCCATATGATCGCCCGGCAGAGCGCGTTCTCGAAGACGTTCTCGGCGGCTTCGTGACCGCCGATGCCGCCCAGCGCCTCTATGGCGTGGCGATCGTCGACGGCGCTCTCGACCTTGAGGCCACGGCGCGCCTGCGTGCCGACCGCCCGGCCGTGAAGGCCTTCCACCGCAATACCTATATCGATGAGCTTGCCTGATATGGCCCTGGACTCCACTCGCCCCTCTCTCGCCGTTGCCGTGGATATCGGTGGCACCTTTACCGACGTGGCCCTGGTCGATGGGGTCGGCCGCTCCTGGCGCGCCAAGACTCCGTCGATCCCGTCCGACCCGTCCGAGGCCTTCCTCAACGGCATCCGCCTGGCCCTCGAACAGGCCGGTGCTTCGGCCAAGGATCTCGACCAGGTCCTGCACGGCACGACCGTTGCCACCAACATGATCCTGGAAGGCAAGGGTGCCCGCACGGCGCTCGTCACCACGCGCGGCTTCCGCCACGTGCTGGCAATCGGCCGCCAGGACATTCCGCGAAAGGCCAACCTCTACACCTGGGTGAAGCCGGTTCCGCCGGTCCCGGCCAGCCGCATCGTCGAGATCGATGAGCGTATCGCCGCCGGTGGCGCCGTGCTCGAAGCCCTCGATGAAGCCACTGTCCGCGCCGCAGCCGCCAGCATCCGCGGCATGGATGTGGAGGCGGTCGCCGTCTGCCTCATCCACGCCTACGCCAACCCGGCGCACGAGCGTCGCGCTGCCGAAATCCTGCGCGAAGAACTCCCGAACCTCTCCATCACCGTTTCGAGCGACGTTCTGCCGGTCGTGCGTGAATACGAGCGTTCGCTCACCACCGTGCTCAACGCCACCGTCATGCCGGGCGTCACCACCTATGTCGAACGGCTCGAAAAGCGTCTGACCGACGAGGGCGCAGGCGTGCCGCTCATGCTCATGCAGTCCAATGGCGGCGTGGCTGGTGCTTCCAAGATCCGCGTGGCTCCGGCGCTGACCGCGCTCTCGGGTCCGGCGGCGGGCGTCGTCGGCGCCCGTGCAGCAGCCCAGGCTTGCGGCATCAACGACATCATCACGGTCGATATTGGCGGCACCTCCGCTGACATCTGCCTGATCAAGGACGGCGAGATCGGCCTCACCCAGCACGGCGCAGTCGGCGAATGGCCTCTGGCGCTGCCCATGGTGGACATGATCACCATCGGTGCCGGCGGCGGCTCTCTCGCGCGCATCAAGGACGGCGGCCTGACCGTTGGTCCGGAGAGCGCTGGCGCCCGTCCGGGTCCGGCCTGCTATGGCCATGGCGGCACCGAGCCGACCGTGACCGACGCCCACGTGGCCCTCGGTCAGCTCCCGGCCCGCCTCCTCGGCGGCCGCATGGTGCTGGACGTCGAGGCAGCCAAGACAGCGGTGATGCGCGTGGCCGGTCCGCTAGGGCTCGACCTCGAGACGGCCGCTCGCGGTATTCTCGCCATTGCCGACAACCACATGGTTGGCGCCATGCGCGTGGTTTCGGTCGAGCGTGGCCATGACCCGCGCGACTTCACCCTGGTGCCCTTCGGCGGCGCCGGTCCGCTCCACGGCTGCGCGCTGGCTGACCTGCTCGGCATCCGCAAGGTGCTCATCACTCCCGCTCCGGGCGTGCTCTGCGCCGACGGCCTGCTGGCCGCCGACCTGCGCTCCGAGTTCTCCCGCGCCATGGCGATTGCCGGGCCGATGGACCCGGACGCAACCGCGCCGATCATCGCCGAGCTCGAGCAGCAGGCGTCCGAATGGCTCGACGTCGAGGACGTGGCAGCCGAGGCCCGTGTCATCGAATGCGTGGCGCTCATGCGCTATGCAGGGCAGGGTGGCGAAATCGCCGTGGCCTATGCACCTGACCGTGCGGCGGTGGAAGAGAACTTCCGCAACGCCCACAAGGCGCTCTATGGCTTCAACCTCAGCGCTCCGATCGAGCTGGTGACGCTGCGCGTCCACGCCACCGGCCTCGCGCCGACCCCGCCGGTCGTCAACCTGGCTCCCGGCCAGACGCCGGCACCCGAAGAGCACACCGCCGTCAGCATTGGCGGCGCAAGCGTCGACGTGCCGGTGCTCGACCGCGCCAAGCTCGGCGCCGGCGCGACCTTCGCCGGTCCGGTCATCCTCACCCAGCTCGATACGACCACGTTCGTGTCGCCGGGCTGGACAGGTGAGGTGCATCCCTCGGGCGGCATCATCCTGACGCGAGGCAAGGCATGACCTCGCCCACGCTCGATCCGGTCTTCGAGTACATCAGCGCGCGCCACGACGAATACGTGGCGCGTCTGATCGACTATGTCCGCAATCCCTCGATCAGCGCCCACAATATCGGCATCAGGGAAGTCTCCCAGCTGCTGGTGAAGATGCTGGGCGATCTCGGCCTTGAGGTCGAGGCGGTGCAGACGAAGGGCCATCCTTTCGTCCTCGCGCGCTACAATGTCGATCCCGCCAAGCCGACGGTGCTGCTCTACGGGCACTATGACGTGCAGCCGCCCGATCCGCTGGAATTGTGGGAAAGCCCGCCGTTCGAGCCAACCATCCGCAACGGACGCATCTATGCCCGTGGCGTCGGCGACAACAAGGGCCAGCATTTCGCGCAGATCATGGCCATCGAGGCGCATCTGAAGGTGCATGGCACGTTGCCGTGCAACCTCATCTTCCTGCTGGAAGGCGAAGAGGAGATCGGCTCGCCGCAGATCGCCGACTTCGTGCGCGACAACAAGGATCGGCTCAAGGCCGACTTCGTGGTCACCGCTGACGGCCCGCTCCACGAATCCGGCCGCTCGACGCTCACCTATGGCGTGCGCGGCATGGCCTCGTTCGAGCTGCGCGTGCGCACCGCCGCCCGCGATGCCCATTCGGGCAATTACGGCGGGGTGATGCCCAACGCCATCTGGAGCCTCGTGCACCTCCTGGCTTCCATGAAGTCATCGGATGGGCGCATCACCATCGACGGGCTTCACGACCAGATCATTCCGCCCACCGAGGCGGAGATCGCGGCGACCAAGGCATTGCCGCTGGACCTGCCTGAATACATGGCCGACATGGGTCTCAAGCGCCTCGACGAACCGGCCGACCGCCCGTTCTGGGATCGCCTGATGTTCCATCCGACGCTGACCATCAATGGTCTGCACGGTGGCTATGGCGGGCCGGGCACCAAGTCGGTTCTGCCCTGCGAGGCGGTGGCCAAGTTCGATATCCGGCTGGTCGACGCCATGACGCCTGCGCATGTGGATGCTTGCGTGCGAGCGCACGTGGCCAAGCACGCCCCGGAAGTCGAAGTGATCACCTATGGCAGCATGCTGCCCTCCAAGACGCCGCTCGACGATCCCTGGGGCAAGCTGATCCAGGAGGCCATCCTGGAGGCACGGGGCGAGACGCCGCTGGTCTATCCATCAGCGGGCGGCAGCCTGCCGGACTACGTCTTCACCAAGGTCCTCGGAGTGCCGGCTTTCGTCATGCCTTACGCCAATGCGGACGAAGCCAACCATGCTCCCAACGAGAACATGGAAGTGGAGCTCTTCCTCAAGGGTATCCGCACCGGCGCCGCGCTGCTCGACCGCCTCGGGCGCTGAGCAAGCCCGCAATCCAAATGAAAAGGGCCGGTGCATCGCACCGGCCCTTGCTGTTTCCTCAGGCGGCTCCCGCCAGTTCCGCACTTGCCACCGGGTGGTAGCAGGAGACCGAACTCAGGCCCGGGCGGGCCTCCATGGAGGGCTCGGTCTGGCGGCAGATATCGGTGGCGCGGCCGCAGCGCGGGTTGAACCGGCAGCCCGGCGGAGGATCGACCGGGTTCGGCGGCTCGCCACGGGCAGCGGTGCCGCGAGCAAGCCGGGCGCGGGCAGGGTCCGGCTCCAGCGCCGAACCACGGAGGGCCACCGTGTAGGGATGGTTGGGCGTCACCAATACCTGGTCGCCAGCGCCTTCTTCGACGGCACGGCCCAGATACATGACCATCACGCGCTGCGAGATGGCGCGGACCACGGCCAGGTCGTGAGCGATGAAGATGATGGCGAGGTCGAGACGCTTCTGCAGATCGATGAGCAGGTTCACCACCTGCGCCTGCACCGACACGTCGAGAGCCGAAACCGGCTCGTCGCAGACCAGCACGGACGGCTCGGCGGCAAGGGCGCGGGCAATGCCGATGCGCTGGCGCTGGCCGCCCGAAAACTCGTGCGGGAAGCGGCTGGCGGCGGCGGGGTCGAGACCGACGGCCGAGAGCAGCTCTTCCACCCGCTGCTTGCGCGCGGCGCCCTTGGCGAGACCGTGCACGTCCAGCGGCTCGGCGATGATGTCGAGCACGGTGCGGCGCGGGTTGAGCGAGAGATAGGGGTCCTGGAAGACCATCTGCACCTGCCGGCGCAGGGCGCGGTCGCGGCGGATGGGCTCTCCCTTGAAGAGAATTTCGCCTTCGTCAGGCGTCTCCAGCCCGACCAGCATGCGCGCCAGCGTTGATTTGCCGCAGCCGGATTCACCTACTACCGAGAGCGTTTCGCCGGGCGACACGGAAAGGCTCACGCCTTTGACCGCTTGGAACTGCTTTCCGAACATGGCGCCGCCGGCGCGGAACGTCTTGGTGAGTCCTCGGGCTTCGAGAATTGGCTTAGCCGACATGGGCGGACTCCAGCAGCGGGTAGTGACAGGCGAAGGCGCGGCCAGGGGCGCTGGTCACAAGCTCGGGGCGTATCTTGGTGCACAATTCCCCGACATGGGTGCAGCGCGGATTGAACGCGCAGCCGGGCGGCGGGGCAATAAGGTTGGGTGGGCTGCCCTTGATCGGTTCGAGGCGCTCCACCGTTTCGATGCTTGGTGCCGAGGCGAGGAGGGCCGCCGTATAGGGATGCGCCGGCGCAGCAAACATCGCGTCGACGCCTCCGGTCTCGACGATCCGTCCGCCATACATCACCGCCACGCGCTCGGCCGAGCGCGCCACGACGCCGAGGTCGTGGGTGATAAGCAGCATCGCCATTCCGAGCTCTTCGCGCAGTTCATCAAGAAGATCGAGAATCTGCGCCTGCACCGTCACGTCGAGCGCCGTCGTCGGTTCGTCCGCGATCAGGACGTCGGGCTTCAACGCGATAGCGGAGGCAATGAGGATGCGCTGGCGCATCCCGCCAGAAAACTGGTGTGGGTAGTCGTCGATCCGACGTTCAGCCGAGGCAATGTGCACCGAACGCAACAGGTCGATCGATCGCTCGCGCGCTTCCTTGCGCGAAGCATTGAGATGCGTGCGGTAGAGCTCCCCCAGTTGATCGCCGATCGAGAGCACTGGATTGAGGGCGGAAAGCGCATCCTGGAAGACAAGGCTGATGACGCTGCCACGCAACTTGCGCTTGGCATCTTCCTCGAGTGTGAGCAGGTCATTGCCGGCCAGGTTCATACGCTCGGCGCTGACCGTCGCGTTGCCGCGTACGATGCCCATCACTGCACGCGTAGTGACGGACTTGCCCGATCCGGACTCGCCCACCAGCGCCAACACTTCACCACGCCGCAGGTCGAACGAGACATCGCTTACCGCTTTGACCTCGCCACGCAGCGTGCGGAAGCTGACGTTCAGCCCTGAAACCGAAAGGACCGGGGGCTGGTCTGCCTGCACTTTCATCGGTGATAGAACCCTCGCTTCGAAATTGTACGACAATCCTTGACACGGCTTCGGGCAAGCCGCAACACTCACCTGCCAATCAACAGCGAGACCAATATGATCCGCCAATTTAGGACTGCCTTGACCCGTCGTGCCATCCTGATGGGCGGCGTCGTGATGGCCATGGGGGTGGCCACTCTTGCGTCAACAAGCGCGCAGGCCCAGGACAAGACCCGTCTGGTCATCGGTACCACTGCCGACGTCGTCAACTTCAACCCGCTCGTGGGCAACAGCCGGTCTGATACCTGGGTGACCAACCTGATGTATCCGCGGCTCATGCAGATGACCCCGGCTGGCTCCAAGGACCCGTATGTCGCCACCAAGTGGGGTTACTCTGAGGATGGCCTGACCGCCTGGCTCGAGATCCGCGACGACGTCACCTGGAACGACGGCACGCCGTTCACCGCCGATGACATCGTTTTCACGATCACCGCCGTCACTTCCGAAAAGATCGGCGTGACCGCTGGCCTCATTCCCGCTTTCGTCAGCGCCGAAGCCGCTTCGCCGACCCGTGTCGAGTTCAAGCTGAGCCGACCCGACAGCGCTTTCCTGACCAATATCGGCTTCTGGATGCCGATCGTTCCCAAGCATGCCTTCCCGGCAGTGGGTTCGGTCGCCGCATTCGCCAACGACAGCAATTGGGTGAGCGTCGGCCCGTTCCTGCTCAAGTCCGTCGAGCCCGGCCAGCGCTATGTGCTTGAAGCCGTCGACAACTACCCACTCGTTGATGGCGGTCGCGCCAAGGTCGACGAAATCGAATTCCGCGTGTTCCCGGATGTGAATGCAGAGGCTTTGGCCCTGCGCGCCGGCGATCTCGATCTCATCGCCAACGCGCTGCCCGCTCCGATCGCCCAGACCCTCAAGGGTCAGCCGGGTATCACCGTGGCGCAGGCCCCCTCGCTCGGTTGGTCGCACGTCCTCTACAACATGAAGCGTGCTCCGCTCGATAACGTCGCCGTCCGCAAGGCGCTTGCCCACTCGGTCGACTACGAAGCCATCCGCGCCATAGCGATGCAGGGCCTGGCTAACACGACCAATTCTTCGGTCATCTCGCCGGTCCTCAGCTACTGGGCCGATCCGTCGCTCAAGGAATACAGCTACGATCCGGAGCTCGCTAAGTCGCTCCTGACCGAGGCTGGCTACACTGACGCCAATGGCGACGGCTTCTTCGACAACCTCGAACTCTCGCTCCTTTACGAGCAGAGCGCCGCCGATATCGCCAACTGGGCACAGATCATGAAGGACAGCTCGGCTAAGTCGGGCATCAAGATCAACCTGGTCGGCCTGGAGCGTAATACCTATCTGGCTCGTGGCCGCGAGAAGGATTTCGACATCTACGCCGGCAACTGGGCTGTGATGGAAGAGCCCGCCGCCTATCTCGGCCTGGCTTACCGCACCGACGGCTTCATCAACTACGCTTCGATTTCAGATCCCGAGCTGGAAAAGCTGATCGATCAGGCCCAGTCGGCTACTACCCCGGAAGCCGTCAAGGTCCCGGTTCAGGCCGCTGCCAAGCTGATCCAGGACCAAGTCTACGACAACGTGCTCTACTACCAGACCTTCCAGTTCGCCTATAACAGCGACAAGTGGGATGGTTTCGTCGTGCAGCCGTCCGATCTGCTCTCGCTGGTCAACCCGCTCTCGCTCGCTTCGGTCAAGCCCAAGGACTGATAGCAAGTGCATCTTACCGGATATGTCCTGCAGCGGCTGCTGCGCGGACTGGTGACCTTCTGGTTCGCCGTTACAGTCACCTTCTTCCTCGTCCGGCTTCTGCCGGGCGACCCTGTGCTAGCGGTCGCAAGCCCCAGCATGACGGAAGAGATCCGCCTGCGTATGCTGCAGGAATTCGGTTTGGACCGCCCTCTGGCGGTCCAGTACTTCTCTTATCTGCGGGAACTCGTGCAGGGTAACCTGGGCATTTCGTTCCTGCGCAGCCAGCCTGTGACCACGGTGCTGATGGAGCGGCTCCCGTGGACGCTCCTGCTCACCGGCACTGCCCTGGTGCTGACGGTACTGCTGGGGATCCCCCTCGGCGTACTGTCGGCCACCCGGGCGCGTGGCTGGGTCGACCAGGTCGTGCAGGTGGCCGGCGTCGTCGGCCAGTCCCTGTTCGTGCCGTCGATCGGCATCTTCCTGCTCTACACGCTGGGCCTCATGGCCGGCATCTTCCCCATCGGGGGTGCCGTCAAATCCGGCCTCACCGGCATCAACTGGTTCCTGAGCGTTGCGCATCACCTCGTGCTCCCGTGCCTCACGCTCGTCATGGCGCAGCTTGCCGCTTACGTGCTGACGCTGCGCTCGACCCTCATCGAAGCGCTTGGCGAGGAATATTGCGATCTCGCCCGCGCCAAGGGTACGCCAGAGCGCAAGGTCGTCTGGAAGCACGCACTGCGCAACGCGCTGCTGCCGACCACCACGCTCATTGGCCTCCAGATCGGTTTCCTCGTGGGCGGCGCCGTGCTGACCGAGACTATCTACGCCTATCCGGGCGTGGGCCGCGCCATCTTCGAAGCCGTCGGTCAGCTCGATTTCCCCGTGCTGCAGGGCGCCTTCGTGCTCCTCGCCGCCACGGTAGTTCTGGCCAATCTTCTCACCGACCTCGTCTACGGCCTGCTTGATCCGCGGGTTCGCGCCGGATGACCATGACCAACACCTCCTCTCCCGCCCCAGCCACCGAGCCGTCCGCGGGCCTTCTGGCACCTGCCGACCTCTCGCCGGGGCGCCGCACCTGGCGCGCCTTCTCGCGCAATCCACTCGGCATGATCTCGGCCGCCGTCATCGTGCTGATGGTGCTCGTCGCGATCTTCGCCCCACTCATCGCCGAGTTTCCAGCCGGTTATGGCCGCGAAATCCTGGCCCCGCCATCGGCCGCACACCTCTTCGGAACCGACGACATCGGTCGCGATGTCTTCGCCCAGGTCATCTGGGGTACGCGCATCAGCATGATCATCGGTGTTGCCTCCTCGGCGCTGGCCATCATCATTGGCGTGGCGTTGGGTATCCTCGCCGCTTATGCGCGTCGTCTCGATGGCCTGCTCTCGATGCTGGTCGACGTATCGCTGGCCCTGCCGGTCCTGCCGCTGATGATCCTGGTCGCCGCCCTCGTCGGTCCCTCGGTCACCACGCTCGTCATCGTCATCGCGCTTTTCTCCTGGCCCGAGGTGACCCGCATCGTGCGCTCGCAGGCGCTCTCGGTGACGCGTCTGCCTTACGTCGATGCAGCCCGCACCATCGGCGGCTCGCACCTCTGGATCATGACGCGGCACTTGCTGCCGGCCGTGGCGCCCATCATCGTGGTGTCCGTGGTGCTCACCGCCTCGCGCGCCGTGCTTTCCGAGGCTGGCCTGTCGTTCCTGGGCTTGGGCGATCCGGAAAGCTGGTCCTGGGGCAAGATCCTTTTCAATGCGCAGCGCTCGGGCGCGCTCACCGTCGCCTGGTGGTGCACGCTCTTCCCCTCGCTCGCCATCCTTCTTCTCGTCGTATCGGCCACGCTCGTTTCGATCGCCTACAACGACGCCCGCAATCCCAAGACCCGGGAGAACTGATCCGTGAAACAACGCCTTTCGCGCGACACCTATGCGCGCATCCAGGACGGCTTGCGCACTCGCATGGAGGCGCAGGGCTTCGATGGCCTGCTGGTCGATGACCATCACCACGTTGCCTACCTCACCGGCTTCTTCCATTTTCCCAACGAGCGCCCGGCCGCAGTCTGGCTCACTGCCGACGAGTGCGTGCTCCTGGTTCCGGCCCTTGAGGCGGATCACGCTGAAAAGCAGAACACGGCCGCCGATTTCGTCGTCTACCCGGAGTTCCCGGGCCTCGAAGACGCCTTTTCGATCCTGCTTTCAACCAAGAACCCGACGGGACGCATCGCCTATTCGCCGACGACGCCTGTCGGCCGGGTCGAAAAGTTCCGCCGCTTCGCGCCCAACGCCACCTGGGTGATGTCGGAAATCGTCGAGGATGCCCGCCTCATCAAGTTCCCCGAGGAGCTTGCACTCCATCGCGAGGCGGCCCGGATCTCGGACGCCATGGTCGAATCCGGCCTTAAGCTCATCCGCGACGCGATGGCTGCCGGCAGCCCGCTGCCCACGGAGGCCGAACTTGCCAGCCACGTCACCCGCTTCGGCGTCTCGACCATGTATGCCGAGCACGAGGATGTCGTAGTCGGCCAGATGCTTGCCGGCGGCCTCGTCTATACCGGCAAGAATGCTGCTTTCCCGCACGGCCTGCCGTCGGCGGAGCGCGTGAAGCCCGGTGAGACCTTTATCCTGTCGCTCGGCTGCGCTGTCGGCGGACGCTTCGCCGAGAGCGAGCGCACCTTCGTCATGGGTGAACCGAGCGACGAGCAGCGCCGCTATTTCGATGTCGCCTCGCGCGCCCAGGCAGTTGGTACCGATGCGCTCATCGCCGGTCGTCCGTGCTCAGAGGCCAACCGCATTTGCCTCGACGTCATCCGCGAAGCGGGCATGGAGCAGTTCCTGCGCCACCGGCAGGGCCACGGCATCGGCATCTGGCTCCATGAGCCGCCATGGATCGCCGACGGCGACGACAGCCCGCTGCAGCCGGGCATGATCGTCTCGTCAGAGCCCGGCCTCTACATTCCCGGCCATGGTGGCTATCGCATTTCGGACACCGTACTCATCACCGAGAATGGTCCTGAACGACTGACCAAACGCCCGCGCACGCTCCAAGACTGCGTGATCGGCTAAGATCTGGAACGAGGAGAAAAGACATGGATGTGACCATCAACGGGGCGCGGCTCAACATCGAGGTGTTGGGCGCCGACAACAAGGACGCGCCAGTGATGATCGTCCATCACGGCGCTCCGGGGCTCGGCAGTCATGCCGAACCGAAGGCCTCTTTCGGCCCGTTTGCCGATGAGTATCGTGTCGTGGTCTTCGATGCTCGCGGCAGCGGCGCGTCGGAAGACAAGGCCCCCTTCACCCATGAGCAGTGGGCCGCCGACGTCGAGGCCATCCGCGAATGGATCGGGGCCGAGCAGATCATCATGGCCGGCGGCAGCTATGGCGGGTTCATCTCGATGGAATACGCTATCCGCTACCCCGATCGCGTACTGGCCATGGTTCTGCGCGACACCTCGGCCGACAATGCCCACCGCGAGCTCTCGCGCGCCAATGCACTGGCCTCCCCACGCATCGAAGTCGACCTCGAGCTCTTCAACCGCATCATGGCCGGCACCACGCGCGATAACGAAGACCTCAAGGCTGCCTGGGCGCACATCCTGCCGCTCTACGATCACGATCTCGACATGGACAAGGTGCGCTCGCGCATCGAGGCCACCCCCTACCACTACGCCACGCACAACTACGCGTTTGCCGTGAACCAGGAAAACTACGACCTCAAGGACAAGCTCCCGGGCATCACCGCGCCGACCTTGATCACCGTCGGCCGCCACGACTGGATCACCCCAGTCTCGGCTTCCGAGACCATCCACCGCCTGATCCCGGGCTCCGAACTCGTTATCTTCGAGAACTCCGGCCACTCCCCGCAGGTCGAGGAGGCACCCAAGTTCCAGGCAACCGTCCGCAACTTCCTGCGCCGCGCACTCAAGCGCGGCTGAGTTTTTGGATTGAGCGTTGGGGCGGGCCGAGAGACGGCCCCGCCCTGACTCGGCGGTTCAGGGAGTGGCGCCAGACTTGCCGATAGTCCCACGCCTTGCATAAGGCCCCGCGAAACAGGAAGATGGTCTTGCGGGTTAACTCGTCCCCGATTATGCGTTTTCCCCTTGGCGGAGGTGACGCACGTGAGAATAGTAGTTACCGGAGCCTCCGGCTTCATCGGGCGCCCGTTGGTCAAGGACTTCCTCGCCAGGGGGGCACAGTTACTCCTTGTCGGTCGCGACCCGGAGAGGTTGCGGTATCTCTTTCCGGGCGTCGAGAGTTGCAGCTACGAAGGCATGGCTGAGCGGAGCCAAGGCTATGACGGCCTGCTTCATCTCGCTGTTCTGAACAACAACGTTACTGCAAGCGCAGCCGAGTACCGCGAGGTCAATGTGGAGTTGACCAAAACGGTGCTCCTCGCGGCACAACGTGCAGGCATTCCCCGTTTTGTCTACGCCTCGACAGTGCAGGCGCTCGCGGCCCGCAACCAGTCCCCCTATGCTTCAAGCAAGCGCATTGCGTCTAGGCACTTAGCTGCCGCGGAAAGTATGGACGTTCGTATCTTGTACCTTGCGGCGGTTGTCGGCGAAACGCTCAGCGGGCGCATGGCTATTATCGGTCGTGCTCCGATGCAGATACGAAGGCATTTGATCGAGCTTTACTCTGCCCTCACCCCTGTGACGGATGTCGCGACCGTGGCAGCCGCGTGCTGGGAGGCGCTCAGCGATGCCGATGCTCCGCGGGAACAGATCATCGCCCGCGACCAAACCCAAAACCCGGCTTTCAAGTCGATCAAGCGGTGCACGGATCTGGTTGCGGCGCTCGTCATACTGATCCCTTTTAGCTGGCTTCTCGCTATCATCTGGCTTGCAGTACGCCTGCAATCGCCAGGACCCGGGATTTTCGCCCAGCCACGGGTCGGCCAGAATGGGCAGGTCTTTACATGCTACAAATTCCGGACGATGTCCAAAGACTCGCCCAATGTAGGGACCCATGAGGCCTCGACATCGTTGGTGACCCCCTTGGGTAAAGTGCTGCGGCGGACAAAACTCGATGAGCTTCCGCAGGCCTTGAACATTCTCCTAAATCAAATGAGCCTTGTTGGACCACGCCCTTGCCTGCCACAGCAGGAGGCGGTGATTGCCGAGCGCCAGAAACGCGGCGTGTTCACAGTCAAACCCGGGATAACGGGACTTGCGCAAGTTGGTCATATCGACATGAGCCAGCCGCAAGAACTGGCCTTGTGGGATGCTCGCTATGTGAAGCTTCGGTCGTTTCGTCTCGACCTCAGCATCCTCGTCCAGACGGCCTTGGGACGTGGTAGCGGCGATGCGATGGATGCCAAAGGCTGACGCATCAAGGTTTGTGAGACGGAAGCCGAATGACCCGGTCAATTGATCCTCAAAGTCGGCGTTGTCGAGAGGGCCCCCGATCAAAAGGAATGCCGGTCGCGCAACCGACGAGAATCAACTAGGTGCAAACGCGGGATCGGGGCAGCAATGGCCATTGTCGGCACATGCCAAGATAGACGTTCGCGGCCGGCTCGCTGAGACCGTTGGCACGCCTTGCTGAATTAGGTAGGGATCAGTTTTGGAGAGCTTGTAGTTGTCGCGCCCCCTACAAGGCATTGGTTAGAGGTACGCATGGAGTCGGCCCCACATGCCCTTAGCTAACTTGGCCGAGCGTCAAAAACAGGCGCTAATTGCCTGGTTGGGCAATCTGCCGCGTTTCTGGAAACGCGTGATCATCATCGCCTTCGATGTGATCGCGCTTTCATTTGCGTTATGGGCCAGCTTCTCGCTACGGTTCGGGTCCTGGACCCCGCCCAACACCATCGGCCAGTTTGCAGTGATAGCGGCGGCACCGATAGTGGCAATCCCAATCTTTGTCCGCCTCGGTCTGTACAGGGCCGTGATCCGTTACCTTCCCGAGCGCGCGCTCTGGAGCATCCTGCAGGCGACCACCCTGGCCGCAGGATGTTGGGTCCTTCTGGTTTTCCTGTCCGCCATGTCGGGATACACGGTCGTACCGCGGTCGGTGCCAATACTCTATTGGGCTATCGCGACGATGCTGATTGGCAGCAGCCGCTTCCTAGTCAAGCGGTTCCTATGGTCCGACAGCCCGACCCAAGCAAAGCGCCGACAGATTGTGGTTTATGGCGCTGGCGAATCAGGCGCCCAGCTGGTCACGGCGCTGCACCGGCAGAGTGGCGAACGCGTCGTCGGTTTCATGGATGACAATCCATCCCTGCATGGCCGCGACGTCGCAGGTGTTCGTGTTTTTCTACCTTCGCATTTTGAGCAGCTGGTCGAGCAATATGGGGTCGATGAGGTAATCATTTCCATCCCGAGCCTTACTTCCAAAAGGAAGCAGGAGATCATCGCGCAGGTCTCGGGGCAGGGCGTCAAAATTCGGACATTGCCACCAATGTCAGAGCTGGTGAGCGGCAAGTATCTGGTCAGCCAGATACGAGACATCGAGATCGACGAGTTGCTGGGCCGCTCGACTGTACCGGCCGATCGGACACTTGTCCGCGACATGATCGAGGGCCGCACCATAATGGTTACGGGAGCTGGCGGGTCCATCGGCTCAGAACTGTGCCGCCTGATTGCTCAATGGTCCCCACAGCGCCTTGTTCTGTTCGAAAGCAACGAGTTTGCCCTCTATCAGATCGACCGAGAGCTGACTGCATCCCACGACCACGCTGTCGTGCCCATTCTCGGTTCTGTCGTTGATCGCCGCAGCCTGGAAACCGCCATCGATGCGTTTGGCGTACAGGTCTTGTTCCACGCCGCGGCTTACAAGCACGTACCACTTGTCGAAGCTAACGCTCTCGAGGGAATCCGGAACAACGTCCTCGGCACGCTCAATATCGCCGACACCGCCTTAAAGAAGGGGGTGGAGCACTTCGTCTTAATCTCGTCTGACAAGGCAGTGCGGCCGACCAATGTCATGGGGGCCACCAAGCGCTGGGCAGAGTTGATCGTTCAAGACGTTGCGGCGAGGACGCAGGAGCTTCAAACCGGTCAGCGGTTCTCAGCGGTGCGGTTTGGCAATGTGCTGGGATCAAATGGCTCGGTAGTTCCCCTATTCAAGGAGCAAATCGCAGTTGGTGGTCCCGTAACCCTGACGGATACGAGGATGACACGTTACTTCATGTCGATCAGGGAGGCGGCGGAGCTGATCGTACAAGCCGGACAACTGTCCGAGGGTGGCGACATTTTCCTGCTTGAGATGGGGGCGCCTGTCCTCATCAGCGATTTGGCCGAGAATATGATACGCCTTGCTGGCTTCAGCGTCCGCAATGCTGCGAACCCGGCGGGCGACATTGAGATCGTCGTGACCGGCAAACGGCCCGGTGAAAAGCTCTATGAGGAGCTGTTTTACGACGATGCAGACGCCGCCCCCACCAGGCACCCAAAGATCATGCGCGCGTCCCACCACGGCGGCAGCATCTGCCTTAAGGATTGGATGCCTAGGCTCCAGGCAGCGCTCGACGCAGAAAATGAGGCTGACGCTCGGCACATCCTATTCGAGGCCATCAGATAGCGGCCTCATTTGAATCGGCGATGCCGGGGTCAAGTTCATCGAGCCGTCGGTGAGATGCCTTCTACCCACAACCAGGAAATCCGAGAGTCTTGGAAGTCGCGTCGCGGCTCCACCGACCCCTCAGGCGCTTCACAAGCGGATAGCCAAACAGCCAGATCGCACACTGCCGCCGTTGACCTCTCTCGGTAGCGGCCGGGCAACCGCTACGGTCCAGCCGCTGGCCACATTTCCCAAATGCGCTCGCCAGATCGCGCGACAAACGGAAGGTGGAGGGTTGTTACTGAATGGACCAAACCGTCCTGCGGACATACGCGACATAGCTTTGCACTATCCGTAGGGCCTGTTGGGAGACGGCGCCAGTTCCGTAGTCCTCCACCCGACGTCTCTCCGCTGACGAGACTTTGCGCTGGTCGGTTGTTATTGCCACCGCGTCGAGCACGCGCTCCCTCGTCATGCCCGCCATAATCAGCGTACCGGCATCCATACCCTCGGGTCGCTCGTGGGCGTTACGGATCATAACGGCGGGAAAGTCCAGCAGATCGGCCTCTTCGGTCAAGGTGCCGCTGTCCGAAATAACGCAAAAAGCGTTGAGCTGCAGATGATTGTAGTCAGAGTACCCGAACGGCTTCAAAAACTGTATGTGGTTCGATATCGGCACCTCACCGAGCGCATCCAGCCGATTCCTCGTACGAGGATGAGTAGAAACGATGATCGGCATCTCGTACTTGTCGGCTAGCGCATTGAGCGTCTCGACCAGGTCACGGAGGTTTGCGACCGTGTCTACGTTTTCTTCGCGATGCGCGCTGACCAGAATGTACCTTTGCGCTTCAAGTCCGAGCCGAACGGCAACATCCGACTGAAGTATTTTGGTACGATAGTGATCGAGGACCTCGACCATGTGCGAGCCCGTCTTGAAAATAGTCTCCGGCCTGATGCCCTCAGCCAAGAGATAGCGACGGGCATGTTCGGTGAGAACTAAGTTGATGTCGCTGAGATGATCCAGCACCTTGCGGTTGAGTTCTTCTGGCACACGCTGGTCGAAACATCGATTTCCGGCCTCAAAGTGGAAGACCGGCACCTTTCGGCGTTTGGCCGAAATGACCGACAAGCAAGAATTGGTATCGCCGTACAGCAAAACCGCATCCGGCTTTTCCGAGGCGAGAATAGCATCGGAGCGCTCTATGACCCGACCGATGGTCTGCGCAGCATTTTCGCCAACAGCGTCGAGAAAGAAATCTGGCTTGCGAATGCCCAGATCGTCGAAGAAGATCTGATTTAGTTCATAGTCGAAATTCTGGCCAGTATGCACAAGCACATGTTTAGTATACTTGTCGAACTCAGCTATCACCCGGCTCATTTTTATGAGCTCAGGACGCGTGCCGACGATAGTCATAACCTTATACACTGAGCGCGTCCTTTACATAATCCAGCTTTGACAGCAGGGCCTTAACGCCAGCCACATCAAGCCGATGCGTATTATGCGACGTGTAGTCCTCAGCTAGACCGATCTTCGTTTCACCTTCGCTGAAATACGCAGAATAATTGAGATCACGATTATCGGCGGGGATGCGGTAGTACTGTGCCAGATCTTCTGCACGCGCCATTTCCTCTCGCGAGATCAGCGATTCGTATAGTTTTTCGCCATGACGTGTCCCGATAATCTTGGTCGCTATGTTCGTGCGGCCAGCTAGTTCTTTTAGCGCTTGAGCCAGGTCGCCCACGGTGGATGCCGGGGATTTCTGGACAAAGATGTCCCCCTGTTGTCCGTGGGTAAAGGCATAGAGAACAAGGTCAACCGAGTCGTCGAGTGACATCAGAAAGCGCGTCATATTGGGGTCGGTTACGGTGAGCGCCGTGCCCTCCAGTATCTGCGACAAGAAAAGGGGGATAACAGACCCCCGCGAGGCCATTACGTTGCCATAGCGGGTGGCGCAGAACACGGTCTCGCCGGCCCTCTGAAGCCGTGACTTGGCCACCATCACCTTCTCGGCCATTGCCTTGGAAATGCCCATGGCGTTGATCGGATACACGGCCTTGTCAGTCGAAAGTACGACAACGCGTTCGGCACCTGCCTCGTGGGCTGCCTGCAGGACGTTTTCAGTACCCAATACGTTTGTTCGCAGGGCCTCCATCGGGTAAAACTCGCAGGACGGCACCTGCTTAAGCGCTGCCGCATGAAAGACGAAATTGACACCCTTCAAGGCCTGTCGAACACTTCCTTCGTCTCTCACATCGCCGATATAGAAGCGTAGTTTGGGATTGTTGAAGGCAATCCTCATGTCTTCCTGCTTCTTCTCGTCCCTGCTAAAAATACGAATTTCCCCAATATCGGTATCGAGGAAACGCGTAAGGACGGCGTTACCAAATGACCCCGTACCACCGGTAATTAGAAGTGTTTTATCGGCGAACATCGCTATTCCTGGTGTGAAATTCGTGCATTTTGGTGATTAGATCGGGCCATGGTGCAGCAACATACCCTGTGGCTGCGGCAAATCGACTGCCGTTCAGGGACCTATCAATAATCAATTCAGCATTGGGCGCGATAGGTAAGTCCCGGCCGTAGACGTTACTAACAAGTTTGAGCAACTCAAACTTGGAGATCGGATCAGCGGCCACATGATACAGACCATGTAGGTCTAGTCGCGGCAGAACGTATCGGTTGACTACGCGAGCTAGCTCGACTGTAGGCAAACCAGAGAATATGGCCCGCGTATAGCCGCTGATGCCTTGTTTCTGGGATAGAAACCACCCTACTAGCCCATGTGAGCTTTCGAGTTCCTCGCCGATAATGGACGTGCGCAGCGTAATAGCATGCGGATAGTCCACCTCCCCGAGCAGTTTGGAGCGACCGTAAAGGTCGGCTGCGTCGGGATAATCGGTTTCCTGATAGTTGCCCTTCTCGCCGGAGAAGACGCAATCAGTGCTCATATGCACGAGGCGGGCGCCGATGAGGTCGGCCAACCTCGCCAAACGATGGGGCAATAGCGAGTTGATCGGTAGCGCAACCAAGGGATCATCTGCGTGAGCGAGCTGCTTGATAAGGCCGATACAGTTGATGACGACCTCGGGCCTGACATCGAGGAACAACTGCTGTAGAGAATCCGGGCTCTCCACGTCGACGCCGGTGACGATTCGCTCGGCGATTCCTGATTCAAAATGACGCCGAACGCTGGATGATCGCGCACTGCCGAAAACCTGGTGTTCAGCGTCAGCGGACAGCACGCGAAGCATCGCGCTACCCAACATACCTGACGCACCGAGAACTAGTATTCTCAAGTCGCGTTCTCCTTCGATTTGATGGCGCGGCGTAGGTGGGCGATTAGGTCGTTCGCTAACTTATCTGGCTCGAAATGCTGCAGAAAATAGTTGCGCCCCCGAACGCCCATTGCCTCCCGTTCCGATGGTGACATAGCTCGTAGTTTACGAATTGCCTCAGCAAGCTCGTCGGGATGCCCGGCCGCAACACAAATTCCCGCTTCAGCCTCTGCTATAGTCCTTGCCGCTTCACCGTCAAGTGCGCCAACGATGGGCCGCCCGGCCGCGAGATAGGCCTGAATCTTACTCGGAACAGTCAGGGCGAAGACCGGATGGGGTGCTAAGATTACCAGCAAGGCCGAAGCCGCTGCGTAGATGTGCTCCATGTCAGTTGGCGCAAAACGACCGGCCAAAACAAGGTTTTCGAGCCCAAGTTGTGCTGCTCGCTCTGCTACCCATTTGTCGCGACTACCGCTACCCACAAGCACCAGGGAAATGTCGGGGTCCGATTGCAGTCTCCGAGCCGCTTCAATGATAACCTCAGGGTCTTGCGCGACCCCTATGTTGCCGGCGAAAACCACTGAAAAACGTCCTCTGAGGCGCTCGGCTAGGAGTACTGCCGAGGCACTGGGCTCGGCAGCTTGGGGCGCAAGATAGAGGTTAGGGTAATAGACGATCTTTTCAGGACGCTTGCAGTAGTCCGCGACCCGCTCGCGAAAGGCCGGCGATTGAATGAGGACTACGTCTGCGCACCGGTATATTATCCGCGCAAGCAAGCCGACTAGAGCCAATAACGGCCGATTGTTTACATAACCCGTGGCGCTTAGGCTCTCCGGCCAAAGATCCTGTACCCACACGAGGAGTGGTGCTTTCTTGAGCCGAGCTAGCCCTATGCCCGCTAACGCCTTGATCAGCGGTGATGTGCCATAGACAAACACCGCATCAAACGCCCTTCCTCGCAGCAGAAACGGCCCCAATACGCTCGCGGCAATTACGAAAGACGCGTAATTGACCGCAAGTCGCAAACGTGAGTTGGCGCCGCGTGGCGCAATTGGCAGACGCACGACCTCAACGCCACCAAAATCCTCTCGCTCGACGCCCCACGCGTTGTAACCATCAAAGATCTTTCCGCCAGGATAATTGGGCTTACCAGTTAGTACCGTTACCTCTACCTGGCGATCTTTGAGGAGGTGCGCAAGTTCGTTGATTATGAACGTTTCCGGCCAAAAGTACTGGGAGATTATCAGTAGGCGCATCAGGACATTGCCAGCAGTCTGGCGAGAAATGCACTTGCGGGTGGCACAATCTGATTGTCTCCGCCCAATTGCATGCTGCGCTTCACCGCCCGCGCGATTGAGAGTGCCGAACTTGGGTCGAAAGTCTCGTCTGGCACAGCGACATCGCGGACGTAATCACGTTCCGCGGTGACAAGGCTTAGGCCGGCGCGCTGCGCTTCGACGAGAGGCAGACCGAAAGATTCAAACAGCGACGGAAAAATCAGTCTCCGGCTGCGTGCATATGTGTCAGGCATGTCGACAAGTGCGACTGAGCCGTTCTCAATCCTGAGAGATCGACTCTGGACGCGTCGTGCGATCCAAGCCAGCAGTTCAACCTCGCGCTCCGCATCCAGAGTTAGCCGTAGCGAGGGGAAGTGGCCCTGATCGGCCAGCAATTCCCAAGCCTCCACGAGTAGACGATGGTTCTTATGCGCCTCGCCCGAGGCGACGTAGAGGAAATCATACTCCTTTTCGCTGACAGGCATCGGCATTGCCTCTGTCGGCGAAAACGGCGCTATCACTGGGGTGCGACCCAAGCTCGTCTGCACCTCTGCTGCGACCGAAGGTGTCTGGACGAGTAGTGTGGCGTCTCGCAGGCACAAACGAAGCCACACACGCTCAACCAGGATACGGATGTGCTCGTGAAAGGTCAGCCCCGACAAGGGTTTGTGCGACATCAGATAGAGGTTTTGCAAATAGACGAACACACGGGCTCGATTGCTAAACAAGGGGGGCAAGTTGCCAAAACAGAGCAGAATATCTTCGGCCTCGCAAAGCTTGGCGAGTCGGCGCTCCGCCTCATAACGCGCTCGTATGGATGGCGTTACGGCCATCACCTGCACATTGTCTGGTAAGTGGTCGGGAAGCTTAAGTCGCGCGTCGACGATCACCACAGTCGGCAGCTCCGTCGCCTGAAGCAGCGCCAGCAAAAGCGTACGGCCACCACCTTGATGAACGTTCGCTGCGTTCACCACCAGTTTCAACTGAAGCACCATGATTTGGCGCTGGCTGACCCGACTCTATCGCAGAGAACCAAGGCGACAAGTTCCTGGCTATTTTTCACCCGCCGAAGCACGCCTGCAAACCTTCATATGGGATCTACGAATCCAGAAAACGCTGTCCTGACCTGCGGAACCGAGGCACTGCGCCTCATCTTGGAAACCGCGATGGCCTCAACCGCGGCCAAAACCGGAGGCGCTCCGCCTGACACTTTAGATGGTTTTTCTGCGAAGCATAGTCACCCGGCCGTCATTGGGCTAAGGCATCCGTCACACTGTCGACGACTGCCGCCTCCTATGAGTATTGGGGCGCTCAAATTGACTTCGTAGGCGAACCGCTGATCAGACACTGGGACAGCTAGCCGACCTTGATGCCCTGCAGCTCCCAAAGGCCAAGAGCCTTGTCCGCGAACTCCCCATTCCCCTCAGTGCAACCCTCATTGATAATCTCCAAGGGCCTGGGGAAGTTAAATGGCGCTATTTCCTTGTTAAGGGGGCGCCAGAAGCCGTCTCCGAGATCTGTATTGGAGGTGCGCCCTGTAAATGTCGTGGTGAGGAGGTATTTAGCCCCCGACGCTTTGAAATTTGCAAGTATCTTCATTGCATCAGCATACGATAGATGAACCAAGCAATCCCTCGAAAAGATGAGATCGACAACAGGTAACGCATCCTTGGACAAATCGGCGCTCAAGAACTCAACGCCTGGCCGCCCGAACTCTTTGTTGTTTACCGCGATGAGTTGCTCGACGATGTCGACTCCGACATAGCGTTCCAAGCCAAGTTCCACTTTCCGCATCCAGAGCCAGTCACCACAAGGTGCGTCCAGCATAGAGCCTATGCCATACTGGCTGATGATACGGGGGATCTCGCGTCGAATGATCTCGGTCTGCACGAGGTCTGATCCGGCTCCCGAACGCGACTCGGGACCGCCGAAGATATTCTTGTCGTAAACTTCCGAGAACTTTTCTTTGAGCGCCAGGTCTCGCACAGCATCCACCAGTGAGCCGGCTTTCGGCGCCTCCATGCCAGATTGCGTGGCTGTTTGTGTTGGACGGCCCCGCAGTGTTTGACGAACGGAAAGTGGAAGCACCTTCCTGGCAACCCTCCGCAAAAAACCATAACTCGCGCTCAAAGTGCTACCCTTCGTCAAAACTGAAATCGCCTCAAGCCTATCTGACGCTGTGGCGGAGGGAAGATTTGCGATCGTGAGGCGCAGGGAACGCCGCGCCGCCTCACGAAAACCGCGTCTCCACAGACTAGAGGTAACGTGGGCGTACCCCACAACAGGGGCACTCTGACTGCCAGCAGCCAGCTCCGCGGGAGTAAGTTCGGTCGCAAATTTTGTCAACAGCGCGTTGCATTCCGCTAAGGCAACGCCTGCCATACTGATGCTCCCCTGTCCTGCATGAGCGCGTGCTTTGACGAGAACCTCGGGGATATGAACGAAGCGATAGCGCGCAGCCATGCGGAACCAAAGGTCATAGTCCTGGGTCGTTCGCAGGGATTCGTCGAATGTGCCGACGTTAGAGAACGCTGCACGGGGAATTAGGAGCGTGCAGCCGTGCAGAGAATTTTCGGTCGTTATCCAATAGCGAAATTGCTCAGGCAGCACGTGCCTGAGCGCCATAGCCACGGACTTGTTCGGCGACTCTGTGAATACTCCATAGTCAGAGTAGATGACGGTCCGCGTGTCGCCTTCCTTCAGCAGGGCATGCATATCAAGCTCAAGCTTCTCAGGCACATAGAGATCGTCGTGGCTCAGCCAGGAAAAGTACTCCCCGGACATTTCCTCAATGGCCTTGTTTAAAGCCGACGCTACGCCGCCGTTTGGTTTTGAATAGTAACGAATCCGATCGCCGTAGCTGCGAGCGATACGCTCGGTGGCCCCACTATCGTTGGAACCATCATTGACCACGATGACTTCGAAATTTTCGTATGTCTGCGCCAAGGCGCTCTCGATAGCCTCTGCGAGGAAATCGGCGCCGTTGTAAACGGGAATGACAATGGAGACTTTGGGCTGGGGGAGGGTCATGCAGGACTCAGGCACTTCATGATCAGAAAGCATCGTTCGTTCGAAGCGGCATCCGAGCCGCGATACGTCCACTTGTTGAGATCGACATTTCTAGGCCGATCTATCGCCGCTGCGGCAGCAGCCGCTCGCGAGTCACCGCTAGCGCGTAAAATGCAATGTATGGGGGCCAATAGCCGAAGGCGATCGCGAGCATCCTTCGCCCGAAGGCTCCCCAACCAGGCACAGTCATAAACGCGCGCCCATAGTAAAGATATAAGCGCCCCAGTCCGTTCCTCGCCTCCCACGACCCAAGTTCGGCATCCTCGCGCTTTATCTTGTTTGCATAGTAGTCGATGCTCGAGATGATTGCCTCCGGGTTCTGAGCGAACAGGCTATTGTCACCGTGAGTTCTCAGAAGGCAGGTCTCAGTCGGAAGGGCGTGGATATCCGTTTCCTTGGATAGCCGCCGCCACATGTCAGTATCCTCGAACCGGCTCATATTTTCGTCGAAGTTACCGGTTCGAGCGAATAACTCCCTTCGGACCATTACTGTAGGCAACGTGATCGTGACCGGCCGAAAGAAAGCTATGTGTTTGTATATTCGTCCCGAAACGACAGCAGCGTAGCGCTCTGTCAATTCATGTCCATTCTCGTCAATGCATCGGGCAGACGTGTAGATCATGCCCACGGATGGATTGTCGTCCATGTAAGAGACTTGAATAGCCAGCTTGTCTGGCAAATAGGCATCATCAGAGTCCAGGAACGCAATGTACTGTCCGCGCGCGATGTCGAGGGCGCGGTTCCTCGCATAAGAGCGCCCACGGTTGTCCTGGCGAATGTAAGTCAACCGCGAATCCCGCACCGCGCTAATTAGGCTCGCTGTCTCATCGGTAGATCCATCATCAACAACTATTAGCTCGAAATCCACAAATCCCTGCGACAGGACGCTACCGACTGCCTGGAGGAGAAACTGCTGCCTATTGTAAGTTGGCATTATCACGCTGACTTTTGGCAATGCATCACTCCAGCTTGATTGTGGGCGCAAACTTCATGGAAGCATGATCTCGTAAAACTCACGCACTTGCGGCCGGAGTTTGCGTTGGTCGAGCCGGGCCAAGACTGTCGACCAATTTAGCTTCGCAGCGGCATCGACGAGGTCGTCTTCAGTGGCTGCCTTACGAAGCCGGTCTGCGATTACTTCAACATTGTCATGGGGGATCGAGTACCCTCCCCTGCCGTTTTCGATCCACTCGCCACAGCACGACGTGTCGGTTTGTATGGGAAACGCCCCGGTAGCCATTGCCTCGAGCATCGACGTGCTGATTGCATCCGCCGCACTCACGCCCAAATAGGCTCGGGCGTGCGCAAAGTACCGCAGCATCTTCTCGTGACCTGCGTGCTCGAGAATGGATATGTTGAGCCCATGGAGTATCCTCATTTCCTCCACCTTCTCCCGGACTTCCGCGGAAGCAGAAAACACGACTATGCGCCAGTCTTTGAGGACATCTGCGCATCGTAAAACCGCCTCAAGCGCCGTCAGCGCCCTTCCTGCGAAGTGCTGATAGCCCTTGACCATTAGGACTTTGCGCTTCGAGGGACTCAGCGCCTCCCGGAGACGCTCAACGTCTTCAATGTCAAAGCCGCCGGTATTGGGTAACACTGGCAATGCAGGCGCCTGCAGGCCGAGCTCGCGAGCAAGCGCGATATCGCGCTCGCATTCGCAGGAATAGTAATCGACGCTTTTGAGGAGGCGGGAGATCTGTTCGCGGTGTTCGGGATAATGTCTATAGTGATAGATATCGCTTCCCCAGTTGGTAGCCAGCCATTTGGGGAAGTGTTTGGCGCCGATGATTTCTCTCGCGCGCAGGACGTTGTATCCAGCGTGCTGAAATTCCATAGAGTGGATAAGGTCGGGTTTGAGTTTTCTTATCAGTCTGGCCAAGACGTGAGGCCCGTAAGGAAGGGGCGCGCGTACGTCGGACTCGCCCAGAGGCTTGCTCCAAAAGCCCGACAGAACGCGGTCGAATGGGCTTATGACTGGAATCGGATACACAGCGCGCACGGGAAGCCCGTTGGCGTGCAGATCGCTTTCAACTTTTCTGACGTTGAACGCGTTTAGAGGGTCGTGCAACAACGTAGCCAGAATCCGGCGTGGTCGAACTTGTATCCAAGGTCTATGGACCGTTACACCCCTCATCAGGCTATGTGCTGGGGCGTGGTACACGGGAAAAATGTGCAATTCCCAGCCTAGGTCAGAGATTTGATTGATCCATCGGGCTGTATGGGGACTATCCACCATCCCGACGAACAATATGCGTTTTGTCATCGTTTCGATATCTCCGACAAAATCGTGGCATACTCGCGTGCAATGTGACCGCTACTAAATTGGGTCTTAATATCCACATTGGACCACGCGTCTGGTGCACGCCCTGATAGGGCTTCATTGATAGCAGCGGTCATGGCCGAGACGATGCTTTTCGGCTCATGGGGGGACGCCACCCAGCCCCCGAGCTGACATACCACATCGTGCGCGGCGCCGTCGGGGACTATGCCCACAATAGGAGAGCCAGCCCCGATGTAGTCCGACAGTTTAGACGGCAGGAAGAGGTTGTTGCTTACGTCAGCCTCGATAAGCAGAAGCACGTCGGCGTCGTACATCAGGCTGAGTGATTCCGAATACGACACCGAGGGACGACAAACAACGATATCGCCGAGCGCCCGCGCAGCCGCCGTCTCAAGCATCTCAGGCTCTATTGGTCCGATGAGCTCTAGCTGGATGGTGTCTCTTAGATCCGGCCTCTGCCCTAGCAATTGGGCGATGGCCATAAACAACGGCTCCGGCGACCGGCGACCGAACAGCACCCCGACGTGGCGCATTATCAGTTTCTCGCCCTTTGCCTTGGGACGTTGCGGGTAGAGGTCGCTCTCAAACGGATGCGCAACTACTTTGTGTTTTGGCATATGCGACTTGGGCACGTGCCTCTTCATCAGTTCCATTGACGCCGGAGAGTTGTGTACTACGTAGTCCATTTTGCTGACCGCGCGGATTTCGGCAATTCTAGCAGCCAGGCTTACTGCCCACCTAGGTTCAAGTGGGTTACCCGCCCAGGGGTCACTGAACTGCGCTATCCACGGAATGCTAGGATAGCGACTTTTTACCTTCATCATGACCCGGTTTATTGAATGGTACGGTGACCACGACAGGATCGCGTCATACCTCGCCACGTCGAGACCTTCTATGACCTCTAACATCGCGGGCCCGAGAGCAGACATCGGGTCTGGGTGACGAAGGGCCGTCAAGCTGGCATAACCTTTCGAGGCCCACTCGCCGGGGTAGTGCGAGACAGCCCGTTTCAGCAAAGCATCGACGCGAGGTAAGAGCCAGTGGCCAAAGATATGCTCGAGTTTTCGCCAACCTTTCAGGGGCTTCGCCTCCGGAACAAGTCGCATGACAGTAGAAAAATGACGATCCACAAAGTCGGTAAGACTGTCATCGACCGATATTGACGGCACGAAAACGCCAGCGCAGACCACATCGATTTCGTATCCGTCCCGCGCCAGGGCTGCCATGGGCTTTGCAACACAAGGTGCCATCGCGACATGCAGAGGCGGAAACGCATAGCTGACCACCAATAGGCGCGGACGCCCAGACGGCGCCTCGTCGCCGGGTTGCGGTTTCGCGGACACGCTAATTAACCAAGGGGCTAAGCATGAATCATTGGCGGCTTCCGCGTAGTGCCTTCTTGACACCCCGTGTAAGCCTAACGCTGCGAGAATTCAGCAAGCCGTTGTACGCAGACTCCAATCCGGCGACATGCGCTTTCAACTCCGCGCACTCTACCTTTAGCCTTTGAGCCTCAAGTTCGGACGGCAGCGGGCGGCGCAGTTCAGAAAAGGCTTCCGGCGCTGCCGCGACGCCGACGGAATCAAAATTGCGGATAGCAAAAAACGCACCATAAGCCTTTTCGAGGCTATCGCGCTTGAAATCGACCTGGTGGAAATCCTCACTCACGTAGAAGGCCCAGGCCTCGCCAAAATCTTCTGGTGTCCATCCGGAGAGGTGTTCCTGGACACTTGAGCCCGACAGGCCCCAGCCGTCAGTTTCGCCGCTATCCATATGTTGGGGCATAAATCCCAGTGGCGTAAATATGACGATCTGCTCACGTGCAACACGCTCACACTCGGAAATTACCTCAAACCCCATGTCCTTGGGCAAATGCTCAATGACATCTAACAAGAAAATACTATCGATCGACTTGTCAGCGAACGATCTCAGCGCCTCAATCGCGCCAAGTCGCAGAACGAACACACTCTTGTCGCCCTGATGCCGGTACGAGAGAATATCGTAATATTCTTTCCACGGCTCAATCATGAAGTGTAAACTTGGTCGAAAGTAGTTCATCGGCACGATCCCACAGCCGATATCGGCGACCACTTCAGTTTCCCGAATGGCTCTTCTGGCTTCCTCTAGAAGCTCATCGCGCTTTACGTCGTATCGCCTTCCGCCACTTGTCGCCTTGCTGGCCTCTTCAAGCTTTGTGTCGCGCACTGCCGGCAGAGGAAAAACAAACAGCTCTGATACCTTGGGCAGGTCAGGGGCGCTCAATACAACAAGAATAAGATTCGGTTTGGGTGGCTTGTGAGCAACGTCGAAGATATTGCCCTCGAGATCCTCGTAGAATATTTCTTTGTTGGGTAGATTTTCGAAGTCGACCTCGCGAATGCCCATAATGACATGGTGCGGGTTTAGAGCCTCCTCGTCGTAGGGAACGTCGATAAACGCGCGACGGGCATATTTGATTTCCGCAATCAATTTTACGCCATTGGGAACATGCTCAAGTACTCCACGTGAAACCGCGTAGTCGAAGGCCTTCATGCCGGGAATGAAAGTGGTCAAATCCTCCGTAACATAGTCAACGTTTGTTCGCGGATAGTATTGATTAGCAAAATCCCTGCATTCGCGCGCTATGTCGACCCCTGTAACGTGAACGCCAGGAAGGCTGGACAACAAAGAGCAGCCGTATCCCGTTCCCGACCCAAGATCGACAACAGATACCTCTCTGTCGGTCGCTTTCACCGTTGCGAGATCGGCGGCAATAACATCGTGAAAGAAGGCATAGGAGCTGCGGTGGCGTATCAGTTCGGCATCATCGTGCGACACATAAGGAACGAGGCGCTCGCCCTCATTGTACATTAGTTCCTGAAGCCTGTTCATGCGACGTTTCCTTCTATGCGGTCGAGCGAGTAGTCAATTCCGAGTAGGCCGTAGACATTTTTTCCGCGCGTCGCGCACTGAACGGCCACGAAGCAGTCATACCACTTAAGCTGGATATGCCTGTTCGTATCCCCAAGGGCAATTGCGACGCTGACAAAATAGTCACCGTTGACCAGATAGGGCATCGCGAAACTGAAACGCAGACGGGCACTGTCCGAGGCGACACAATCAATGCCGAGACCGGCATCAAATCCATTGCAACCAAAGATGTACTCGCCTTTGCGGTTTGCTATTGAGATACCCAACGTAATATTAGCGGCGTAGCCTTCATCCTTGATGAGGCCGAGTATCGTCTGTTTGTCCCAGGAAAAGTCGGCCAGAAACGTAATTGGCTCGCCTCCCACCAATGTATTGGGACTCTCGATCCCCTCGATTCGAAGGGCCTGTAAGCTCGCGCCGCCAACACCGAAGGTGCTTGTCTCGAAATTCGCACCGTTAATTGTAATGGCCGTACCTGAAGCCTCTATCCGCGCCAAGCTGGGTGCCGTCGATCTGCCTTGGCTATCAGAAATCGCCGCGGCCATGCCCTGCTGGTCGGGGAACAGTGTTTCAAGATATTTAATCGTTGCGACCTTGGCGTCGCCCAGAAAGATCGGTCGGCTCTTGTGCAAGACGAGGGCGCTATCACAAAAGGACTTCACCGTGTCGACCGCGTGCGAGACGAATAGGATGGTGGTTCCATTGGCCTTCAATTGCTCTAGACGGCGAAAGCACTTCAGCTGGAACTTAGCATCGCCAACCGCCAGGGCCTCATCGATGATTAGGATCTCCGGCTCTATCGATACTTGCACAGCAAAGGCTAGACGCAGCATCATGCCGCTTGAATATGTCTTGACCGGCAGGTCGATGTGAACGCCGATGTCCGCAAACGCGATGATCGCTTCCAGTTTGTCGTCTATTTCGGCCTTTGATAGCCCGAGCACGCTGGCGTTGAGGTAGACATTTTCTAGGCCAGTGAATTCGGGATTGAAACCCGAACCGAGCTCGAGCAGTGCTGCGACCTTCCCCTCCACACTGACCTTGCCGGCGGTGGGCGTCATAATGCCCGATATGATCTGCAGCAGCGTACTCTTGCCGCTACCATTCTGACCCATAATACCGAAAGCCTTGCCGCGCTCGACCTCGAACGAAACATTGTCCAACGCGCGGAACTCGTCAGCACTCGCGACTGCGCTCTCCCTTGGATTTAGGAGATGCACTAGCCGTTCCAGGGGACGGCGCAATGTCCTGAAGGATTTTGATACTCCCTCGACGCGGATAGCTACTGAGGAATCAGAGGACATCGGCAAATCCCTGTCTCGTATGCTGGAACCACCAAAACCCAAGTGTCGCAACTACCAGGCTGCCCAGCCAGTACCCGGCGCAGACGAAGAGATTCGGTATCTGCCCGAAGAGAAGGAGCCCGCGACCTGCCTCCAGAATGAAGGTCAAAGGATTGAGGCTCAGCCAGGGCTGCAGTTCCACCGGCAGCGCCGAAACCGGGTAGAACACCGGTGACATGAACAACATTACGGTCGTGAAAAGCCCTGTGAGATGCGCAACGTCTCGGAGATAAACGCCCAGCGAGGCCAAAAACCATGATGCTCCGATGGTCGCAATCAACAAGGGGGTGATTAGCAACGGAAAGAGGACGATCGTCCAAGGCAGACTGTGCCTAAGAATCAGTTGCGCCACGAGAAGCACTACCAAACTAACACCGGCATGAAAAACGGCCGAGCCCGCAGACACCAAAGGAAGTACTTCGAGGGGAAAAACCACCTTTTTCACGTAGTTGATATTTTGGACGATCAGCGTCGGAGCGCGGTTAATGCACTCGGCGAACAGATTGTTGATAATGAGGCCGGCAAAAAGGACCAGTGCAAAGTCGCCTTTCGTCTCTGCCTCACCCACACCCCAACGAGCTCTAAATACTACCGCGAAGACAAAAGTATAGACGACGAGCATCAACATCGGGTGGATTAGAGACCACGCAAGCCCAAGTGCTGAACCACGATATCGACCAATTATTTCGCGCTTGGCTAGCTGCCATATGAGATAGCGGTTGGATTTGGTTGATTGGACCAGACTTAGTCTCACGAGTGCATGTTCCTTCGACGCTGAGTTTCCAGGAGCCTGCTCAGCAGGGTTGCCTACAATGGTTCAAAGCCTAGCGCAACGCTTTGGAACTCGATCATTCCCCCGGGCTCTCGGTCAGGCTTGCTTCCCCGGACTACTGCCGATTTTAAGGACGCCGAGTTAAGGTGTTTTTGTGACGGGAGGATGCCAGCATCACCCTCCAACGCCCTATCGCGCTGGCGCGTCGGGCAGAAAATCTCGGCTTCTTCCGGTTCTGGGTTGCCGAGCATCACAACACTCCTGAAACTTGCTAGCTCCTCTCCCGAGGTGCTCATTGCAGCGATTGCAGCCCAGACGCAGCACATCCACGTAGGTTCGGGTGGCGTCATGCTCCAGCACCTACAGCCCTACAAGGTCGCGGAGAATTTCAATCTCCTGTCGTCGCTTTATCCTTCTCGCATCGATATCGGAATCGGCAAGGCGCCGGGCGGGGTTCGAAAGCCAACTGCGTCTGCTCGACAGTTTCCTGAGTAATGACCCTCCCGCCCTGCCGGAGGGCCTGGCCGCGACGCCGCGCGCCGCGGCCCACGGAGAATACCTGCTGCTCGGCGCCGGCATAGAGAGCACCAAACTGGCCGCCGAGCTTGGTGAATTTTGTCTTCGCTCGCGCCCGAGCACCGGCGCAACCTCAAAGACCGTCATGGAGATGGTGGTCGTCATCGATCTCGCCAGTCGGTCAGAAGTGACCGCTGCCGAGGCCGACCTCTACCTGAACTGGGCCGGCGACCTGCTGACCCCGGCAAGGATGATGACGATGGCAATAGCTAGACGGACGCGAGCGCAGGCGTCACCAAACCGGCTTCGGGCCGTCGGCTATTGCCGCGTCAGCACCAAGAGACAGGCCGATCACCAGATCCGCTCGAGGAGCAGGAAAGGAAGATCGATGCCACGTGCGTGCTTCGCGATGCCGACCTGGTCGAGACCTTCGTCGAGCCCGGCTTAACGGCCCGCGCCGATCGCCGGCCCGAACTCAAGAAAATGCTGCAATTTGCCTGCGATCCGGCCAATCGGATTGACCTCGTCATCGTCTACGCTTTTTCTAGGTTCTTCCGCAACGTCACCCAGTATCTGCACTACAAGGAGAAGCTGAAGGACGCTGGTGTCCGCCTGATCTCTGCAACGCAAGATATTCCAGAAGGCCCCCATGGCGAACTGATGGAGACCATCCTCGCGGCCTTTGACGGTCATCAGAGCGAGGTTAATGCCGGCATCGTCCGCGACATGATGGTGGCCAACGCCGAAGAGGGCTACCGGAACGGCTCGGCTCCGCCCTTCGGCTACCGCACTCGGGTCGCGCTGGTTCTGCGCCGCAAGGAGAAAAAAGTCCTCGAAGTCGATGCTGCAGAGGCGACCATCGTCAACCTGGTGTTCCGCCTCTATCTCAATGGCCACAATGGTGGCGGGCCGATGGGTATCAAAGCCATCACCACACACCTGAACACCAAGGGCTACCGCTATCGCGGCAGGACGTTCTACACCGCATCGGTGGAACGAATCCTCAAGAACGAGGCCTATATCGGCATCCACTATTACAATCGCATCGATAGCAGGACGCGCAAGGCACGCCCGCCCTCCGAATGGATCAGGATGGATGTTCCCGTTATCGTGGCCCAGGCGACCTTCTATGCCGTTCAACGTACCCTCAAGGCTCGCAAACCCAGGGTCACGCCGCCTCGCGTAGTGACGGGCCCGACGCTCCTGACCGGCTTTGCGGTTTGCGAGGAATGCGGGCGTGGCATGATGCTGCGTTACCGGCAAGAGTGGGCAGTACAAATATCTGACCTGCGCCAGAAGTGCCACCGAAGGCACAGGCTGCGGACACTCCGTCCGCATGGACAAGATCGACGAGATGGTCATCGGCGCGCTGGAAGAGCAGGTATTTGCGCCTCAGCGCCTCATTCCTATCCTCCAGATCATGATGGGCAGGACCGACGACACTCGCCTGCAGCTTGAAGCCGATGTCGCGCGCCAGCGGACGGCAACTGCCGAAGCGCAGTCGCATCTCGATCGTCTTTATGACGCCATTGAGGCTGGCGTGGCTGAACTCCATGATCCCCGGTTCAAGGATCGGATTGATCTAGCCAAGCTGCAGATACGGGAAGGTGGTACCGCTCTCAAGGCTTAGCGCCAACGCGTCGCCCCGAAGGCTGAGCTCTCTTCAATGGTAGTCCAGCGCTTCTCCTCCGGCATACGGCGCCGGCTTCGAGATGCTGATCCGGCCTTCCGCCGTACATGTTCGTCAGCAAGGTCATAATCGGCAAGGACAAAGTCCGCATCTGCGGACCGAAAGACCTGCTCTTGAAAGCGGCATCTGAAGGAGAGGACACTGCGCGGGCAATGGTGCCCACTTTTGCACGAGATTGGTGCACCCGGCGAGATTCGAACTCACGACCTCTGCCTTCGGAGGGCAGGGCATTTGAATTCCCAACCATTCCCTGCGTTACCCGCATATCCATTAATTCACTGATTTTTCAATCAAAGATATCAATCGCCAATCCCGGCTGCACTGACCCAACCTTGCTTTTTCCTGATTTTGTGATTACTCGGTGATTACTTTTTTGGGTGGAGCGCAATGACGGTCATCAAAATCACCAAGACAGAGGTCGATAGGCTCATCGCAAACGCCGAGGCCGACCTGTTCTGGGACACCACCGTCAAGGGATTTGGGCTGAAGGTTACGGAGAACGGCACCGGCTCCTACGTCCTTCAGTACCGACTAGGCGGCGGCAGGTTGGGGCAAACCAAGCGGCTAACCATCGGCAAGCACGGATCGCCCTGGACGCCCGACACAGCTCGCACCGAGGCGCGCCGTTTAATTGGACGAGTCGTTCAGGGGCACGACCCGCTGGCTGAAAGACAAGCTCGCCGTGAGATGCTCACCGTTTCGCAGCTCTGTGACCAGTACCTTAGCGAGGGCACTGGCACGAAGAAGGTGAGCACGCTGGCGACGGACAAGGGGAGAATCGAGCGGCACATCAAGCCGCTTCTAGGCAAACGTAAGGTTGCTGATGTCACCCAAGCTGATATCCGCAAGTTTCTAAAGAGCGTGGCAGAGGGCGCGACTGCCGCCGATGTGAAGACCAAGGCTCGAGGGAGAGCCATTGTCACGGGAGGACAGGGCACGGCTTCTCGCACCATGGGCCTGCTAGGCGGCATCTTCAGCTATGCCATCGAATTGCAGCTGATTGAGAACAATCCAGTCCACGGCGTGAAGCGGTTCCCAGACAAAAAGAATGAGCGCTTTCTCAGCACCGCCGAACTGGCATCTGTTGGCAAAGGGCTGCGAGAGGCAGAGGTACAAGGCGTCAACCGCAAGGCCCTCAATATCATTACGCTGCTTATTCTTACGGGCGCCCGTCGGGGTGAGATCGAGGCTTTGCGTTGGAGCGAGGTCAATTTCACCGAAAAGCGACTGAAGCTCGATGACTCCAAAACCGGGCAGAAAGCCATTCCCCTCAACAGCGCCGCCATTGCAATCCTGACCACGCTTCAGGAGACCGCCGAAGACAAGCGAGGGTATGTCTTCCCTGCGAGCAAGGGCGAGGGGCACTTCACCGCCACGTCACCTATCTGGGCGAAGCTCCGTATAAAGATGGACCTGCCAGACGTTCGCCTCCACGATTTGCGGCATTCCTTCGCGAGTGTCGGGGTTGCCAGCGGAGCGCCGTTGATGATCGTGGGCAAGCTTCTTGGGCACAGCAATCACAGCACCACCCAGCGGTATGCTCACTTGGCGGATGATCCTGTCGCCGCCGCCACTGAAGCGATCGGCGAGAAAATTAGAAGCGCGTTGGACGGGTGAGCGCCACGCATCGAAGATACTTTTTTGCGCAATTATGCAACCGGCGGACATTGGCAGCGCGCTCTTCGAAGACGCGCAGTCCACGCCCCTCTGCCCTCAATCCCAGCAGCCATGTCGGCGTTGGCGTGCTATAGCAATGCAAAACAATAGTGGAGTTTCGTCCTCGACTACGGCAAAAACTTAGCTCCAATGGGTATCTGGGCGACAAATGAGCAACGACATCTTGAGACACAATCCGGATGAGGACGTAGACGGATTCGATCAAATCGAGGACCTTGGCGGCCATGCGAGTCCGATTAAGCCTTGGGACCCGGGTAGAATCCGTATCACCACTAAGTCCTTCACCTTGCGAGAGGTTGTCGACCAAATCAAAGATGGTGATATTGATCTGTCTCCAGACTTTCAACGCGAGTATGTTTGGAAGGAAAGGCAGAGAACTAGACTAATAGAGTCTGTTTTGCTCGGCATACCGCTGCCTGCATTCTACTTCAATCAAGATGAATATGGCTCATATCAGGTGGTCGATGGCGTTCAGCGTCTTTCCACGGTCTCACTGTTTATGGATGGGCAGCATAGATTGTCCGGTAGCGACCTCGAGTACCTAGCTGATCTAGATGGACTCACATACCACGAGCTTGACCCAGCTGCATTAAGACGATTTCGTAGTACCCAGATCGTCGTACACGTTATCGAGCCACAAACGCCAGACGAAGTAAAATATGATATATTTAACAGAGTAAATACTCTTGGGAGCCCTCTCTCTGCGCAAGAAATTCGTCATGCTATGAGTGGTTCACGTTCCCGAACGTTTATCGGACAGTTAGCAGAGAGCGATGCCTTTGACGCTGCCACCGAATATCAGTATTGGAAGAAGCTTCCGGATGGGAGTAGTGTCAGAGATAGCAGTCGAATGGCTAATAGAGAGCTTGTTCTTCGCTTCTGTGCATTCAGAATCTGTACTATAGAACAATATAGACAATTTGCAAGTCTTGACGCATTTTTGATGAATTTTACAAAAAGACTTGACGGTACGGTCGAAATACCAATCTCTGATAACGAGCTTCAGAGTCTAAAGGCCGATTTTGATCGAGCTATGTTGGCCGCAAAAGACATTCTTGGCCCGGCGGCGTTTAGGCGCTGGCCTCTTGGTGCAGATCGTCGCGGACCGATAAACCGTGCTGTATTTGAAGCGCAAGCAAATGCTTTAGCCGATCAAACTCCAGAGAACCTCGCAGAGCATTCAGAAGCAATCGTCCAGGCGTTTCGACATGCTTTTGCGGATCCCGAATACCTCAGGTCAGTTACCGTAAGCACAGGTGATCCGAGACGAGTTGCCTATCGGTTGAATGAAACTCGCGCGATTCTTCGGGGGGCTCTGGAATGATCGAGGGTGTGGCTATCAAAGGCCTAAAGCGCTTCAGGGACGAACGGTTCAGGTTGGCGCCCCTCTCTGTGCTAACGGGGCTTAATGGCTCGGGCAAGACGTCACTGATTCAAGCTCTACTATTAGTCGCCGAGGCAAGTGCGACTAAGTCTTCCTCGCTCAAGCTAAATGGCCCATTCGGCCTTGAACTAGGCACAGCCGAGGACGTTCTGAATTGGGAGAGCGCGAGCCCAATAAGCATTTCGTTTGCCGGGTCCGAGGGCGAGCTAGAGGACTGGCGGTTCGCAGTGCCGTCCGAGGATGCGCTATACCTCGAGATCGTTGGCATTCCTAACGAGCGCCCGCGAGCGTTCTCTGGTGCTCCCCGTATGTTCACGTATCTAAGCGCCGAGCGATTGGGGCCCCGTGGATACACGGCAGCGTCACCTCTTCCCGAAACGGAGCTAGAGGTGGGTGTCCACGGTCAGTACTGCGCCCATGTGCTTAGCGTGCTCGGTGACCAAGTGATGAAAACCAAGGAGCGCGCGCATCCGTTATACAGCTCATCGTCGCCTCGTTTATTGAAATACGAGGTCGAACAATGGCTCAGCGAGATAGCACGACCGATAGAAGTAACTGGAGAGCGCTCAACAAACTCTATCGTCGCGGAACTTAAATTCAGATCAACGGGCTCGACTTGGGTCAGGTCCACAAACATGGGCTTCGGCATTACCTACGCACTGCCAATTATTTTGGCTGGACTGATTGCTGAGCAAGGTAGCTTGCTCGTGGTTGAAAATCCTGAAGCGCACCTCCATCCGGCGGGGCAGTCTCGTATGGGAGTGTTCCTTGCTTGGCTGGCGGGACGTGGTGTTCAAGTAGTTATTGAAACTCATTCAGATCACATCATAAATGGTATCCGAAGGGCTGTTGCTGAGCATCGTTATCTAGATTCTCAATCGGCCGTAGTACATTGGTTTGGCGGCGCAGACGCGGACGTCGAGTTCAATTACTCAACACTGTCAGTTAGCGAAACAGGTAGCATGTCCGACTGGCCGAAAGGGTTTTTCGATCAATATCAGCTTGATGTTGCGTCGCTGGGCCGTATCAGACGGAGAAGCCGCGAAACATGACGTTTATAGTCAACGGGGCGGAATGGAATTTCGCTGGAATGACGCCAGAGCACGTTGAGGCGCTCATCGATAGAGTCCTCGACTTCGTGACGATCTCAGCGGATCGTGGTGAACTGGTTTTGATTGGTGACGATCTTCAGTCAAGACCGATGTACAACGAGTATACTCTTTGGCAACTTTTCGGTGAGGAGTCGCCTTTGCAGCTGTCTATGGAGATTGGGCAAGAACTTGCAGCTTGGCTCCAGCGCGCACAATTTTACGCGGATGTTCTAGAGTGGCCGAGCGGTGTCGAGGACGCCATGATCTCTGTCGGCGGGGCCCCGACCGCGCAGAACGAAGATCTTGCCTGGATACACCATGGCTTGCGATCGGGTAGGCCGATGGCCTGTGTTACGCTCGGATCAGACTACGTAACTAATAGTACGTCCGCAGCAGGCAGCGTCGAGATGCACGTTGTTAGTAGCGAGGTTGGTCGGCGGAGATTTTGGCAGGCAGCAATCAAAATTGAGGGAGACTCTCTCGTCAGTTTGGTGAACTTTGCATCGCATGCTTATCCAGACCTGTACTTTGTTGACGGTGTGCTCTCGGACGCGGATCACTTGGCCGGTGGATATCTTGCTTCGAGACAGCGAGTTCAATCTGCGCTCGCTTTGCTTGACGCTTGGGGGTATTGGGCATTCACGCAACCGGGGCCTGCCATCGCACCTACCGACATCGTTCCTAGCACCGCTGGCAAGCACCCGAATAACCAGCTTATTGAGCACCGCTTCAACGGGTTCGGTCTTATGGCGGCGCCTGAAAAGCCGGACGTGCGCGCCGATCGCTCCAGCCGCGAGGCGAGAGAGATTGTGATAGGTGGCCGCGCACTTTATTGCGAATGGCACATTAAACTTGAGCCTCACCGTAACAGGATACACTTCCACGCTCCGGTTCTGGAGAGCGGGAATAAAGTGGTCATAGGGGTGATTCATGAGCATCTTCCGCTACCTCATTGATCGGCGTGAAGAGTTCTGAGTGCACCTGAGTTGTTTCGGTAGCTTCGTGGTATACCCAGCCGATACGTCACCTGCCGGTGGAAAGCGTTGTAACATCCGGGTTGACGGCGACTATTTGTGACGCGCTAGCCTCAGGTCAAAACCCTGAGGTTACATATGGCACTTATCGGTTACGCCCGCGTCAGCACCACCGACCAGGACCTAGACGGCCAACGCGCCAAACTCGAGTTGGCGGGATGCTCGGTCATCCGTTCCGAGAAGGTCTCGGCTGCCAGCAGGGCGGGCAGGGATGAGCTTCAAACCATCATCGAGTTCCTGCGGCCAGGAGACGAGTTGATCGTCACGCGGCTGGATCGCCTAGGCCGCGACACCCGGGATGTCCTCAACATCGTCTATGAATGCGAGCAGCGGGGAGCCTCGGTGACGGTGCTCGACCCACTGGTCTCGACCAAAGGCGAGATGGGTCAGATGGTAATCACGGTGTTAGGCATGGTTGCGCAGATGGAGCGGCGCTTCATCAAGGAGCGGCAGCGCGAGGGCATCCAACGAGCCAAGGAGCGCGGCATATACAAAGGCGGGGCCGCGCGCCTCGATCACGACCAAATTCGGAAGTTGAAGGCAGACGGCCTAGGACCAAGCGAAATTTCAAGGCTCGTCGGTTGCTCGCGCATGCAGGTCTATCGGATACTAGCGCTGGATCGATAGCGGGTGAGCATCTTGCAAATGCGGGCTGATGGAGGGGCGGTCTCACCGACCTGCCATAGCCCTGTTCTCCGGAGGAGAGCGGTCACCCCGAGCCTCAACGCCTCGCCATGATGACTTTGTTTCGATGTGATGAGCTGAAGCGTCTAAACGGCGAAGGCCACAGGGGGAAGCAAGAGAGGGCCTTCGCCGCTACTTGTGCGTACCAAGCAGCTGACAGATTAGTCTGCGGGGCATAATCGCTCCACTGCCCCATATGGGCTAATTGCAGAAAAAAGCCGCGACCGAGAGGCGCGGCTGATCAGTATGTGATGCAGGGAGATATTACATAGTTCCTGACGCAGTGTGCAAGAAAGCGCCGCGCCGCAAGCAGCAGCACGGCGCAGTGGCAGGGAGCTCAACGTGTGTCTGCAGACGTCCGAGATTGCGGCAGAGCCTCACTCTTAATTAGCCTATGCGATTAAGGCACCTCAGCGAACGCAAGCATCACTGGCTTGAACTTGTCCTGCGCAGCCCAGCGCCAAACCTCAAACATCGCCGCTCTATACGGGCCAACGAAAGCGCCCGGCCATATCTGGCCAACCGGTGATGCGCGGAGTTGCTCGTTGGTACGATAGATATAGAACGTGGTCTGTCCATCCAGTACATCTTCCTTGCCTGCACGCACGAGGCTCTGAAAGACCTTGTGAAGCTCGAAGATCGCCTTCTTGGTGTCCATGGGAAACTGTCTGCGGCCAGCGAGTAAGTCGCGAGCGAAACGGTCTGAGAAACCGCCAATCTCAGCCACGTCCCGGGCCGAAAGGCCGAGGTACGAACACATAGTAGCGTAGAGCGCATCCTGAGGATGGTTGATCATTTTCCTCTCCTGAGTGGCGCGGCCCAATGCCGTCTGCCTGTGAAGAGGTTAGTTCCGTTTTCGGAACTTCGCAACGGGTTCGTGTAGCTCGTCCACGGTTTGCTGTCAGGGTAACCACCCACCAACACGATCACCAATGACGAGCTGCTACAGGGTAGGTTGGTCGATGGCCGATTAGGGGTGGGTTGCGGACTGTCCGCTATTGGGTATCAACGGGCAGATTGCTGCCGTCCGGCCGCGATCGGGGATTTTTAGGGTAGCGGCCAACATAGCCTAGGTAACGGGGCGAAGAAGCGGGGTTTCACCGACCGGGTTGGTCCCCCAGACTGATCGTCAGTTAGAGGGTCGGTTGGTGAGATCTAGGGGTATAGACCCGCTGCCCCAAATCCTTGTACGGGCGCCCGAGATACTCGTCGATGAAGTTCCAGGGGACCAGCACCTCATGCTCTCCGAACGCGTAAGGAAGGACATCGTACGGACTAAAGTTGATCGTGACCCCCTTCGCATCAACGCCATAGTTGGCGACCAACTGCCACAGCTGCTCTTCGTCGTCAGAGTACATGCTGAATGCGCCACCCTGCATCGTCTCGAAATCAGGGAATGTAGCCTTCAGTATGGCTTCGCAGTATCTGAGGATCGCCAACGCACTCGACTTCTCCCAGTAGAGCAGTCGTTTTATGTCCACTAGCCCATGCTCGTGACCTAGAAAATTGAGGGTCGTGATGTGGTGGTTGGGATGCGCTCCGCCCATGTATGAAGAGGTGTAGAAACGCACCGATACGATCTCGTCCTTGTGGAAGAACTCCTCTGTATCGATGCCCCAGCCGTACGAAGGACTGGGCTCGACTTTCTCCACCTCCATCGAGGCCTCTAGGATGTCGTTCCGCGCCGGGAAAAATTCCCCCAAAGCGTGTGCTGCAATTTGGGCGTTCACGAAATTCCAATAGAGAGAGGTATCGGGATACCGGAGGTAGTTTCCGGAGCATTCAAATAGCTTCGTCGAATCCGAAAACTCAACGCTCTGTACGCCTGTCTTAAGTGGTGCCGTCACTGTGATCGTCTCGCCAATTGCCACGGGAGCTTCCACTGGGGGAAGTCCCGCCAATTGGTCTGCCCGTTTTTTCGCAGCAACAGTAAGTCTATCCCTCCAATCTTCCTTGAACTGGTCGATCCACTGATAGCGCCTGAACTCCATGGGAAGGCGGAAGTCCGAGACCCTTAGAAACACGACATAGGCAGCGCCAAACGGCTGATCCTCCACCAGCTTCATTGTGAGGCGCAACTCGCGATTTACTACGCCTTTCCGAAAGAGTATTTCGGGAGAGCATAGGTGAACGACGAAATCGGCGTCGTTTTGTGCAAGTTCCCTTTCGCCGTTCCAGTCGTCACCTCCAATGAGGGAGACCTTATCGAACCAAACCTCGTGACGGAGTTCTTCGTGAAGAAGGCTGTAGACTTGACGAGCGGCGGCTTCATGCTCGGACGCATATCCCAAGAAAATCTTCACTAGGTCAGCTCCACCATGATTTCCATTCGCGGATACTCTTGGTCATAGCCTTTGAACACGTGGACCTCAACGATTTGGCTGCCGTCCGGCCAGCATAATGCGGCCCGTCAACGCCTCCTGCCACAAAGGCCACCCGGCTGCTGACCTGCAGATCAGGCGGTGAGACACCGTCCGCCTTTGGGAGAGGATGGAGACCGCCTGAACGGCTGCAATGGGGTCGGAGCTGCCTCTATCTGACGTTGGCGTAGGTGCAGCGCCCCAATCTAAAACCCCGCCGCCTCCAGACTATTGGCGGTGACCTGGATGAAGCAGTTGTCCATTATGTTGCCGTAGAATACCGGCTCCAAAAGGGTACCTCGCACTCTGACGGCCCCGCCTTTGTGCAAACCATCGGTCGAGACCCGAGAGACATCCACATCAACCACCACGTCGGCGGCATAGGCGCCAGCATGGAGGTAGTTGGTGCCCCTGAGCAGGTGGTCCTGTGGCGAATAGCTCTGCGCGATGATCCGTAGATCGACGGGGCGGCCTGCGAGCGCCGGAGCGAACTCCTCAGCGGGGTTGTTGCTTTCCCCAACGTACCTACACAAGTCATGGATGGCGTCTTCATCAAGGACCTTCGGCAACGCGGCGAGGAACGCACCATGTTTCCCCGCCACGATGGGCGTCGGCTCGATGGCGGATGTCGTGAACGATTTGCTAATCCGCTCAACCACCGGAGCCATGCGGCTGCCGTCCTTGGTGTCATAGATCAGCTCGAAGCAGCGACCTTTGGTCCCCGCAAGGCACTTCGTGTAGAATGTTTGTCGGCTCCCTTCGCCCATAAAGCCCGACAGCACCCCCACGGCCTCACGGTCGAACCGATAGGTGATCGTGTACTCCCGGCCACTGTAGCGGGCCTCCAGGTACTTCATGGGCCTGCGGCCAAGGTCGGCGGCAAAGGTCATCAGTGACTCGGAACTATCCTCAGCCATAAATGACGTGCCGACATCCCGGCCGTTCTCGACTATGGCCTGTTGCGGTCCATTGGCGAGGTTCGCCGGAAGTTCGATCGACCATCCACTGGCATTGACCGGCACCCAATCGTCCACCTCCTTGGCCACGGCCTCCTGTTGCGCAACCGGGCAAGCGATGAGGTCCATGCCCGGAGCATTGAATCCTGGGAGCATGACGCGTATCTGACTTTTGTCGAAGATGAGGATATCGGCGGGACCGGCTGAGTCCTCTCCCTCAAACCTGCACTGCGCCTGAACGCTAACCCTCTCAGCTGTGACCGTTGAGGCTGGAGAATAGTGCAGGTCACTGAACGTGCAGCCGCCATCGTACATGCCAATCCCGAGGTCGCCCGTGCCGAAATGGATGCCGGTGTCGTCGGATGTCCAGGCTCCGAAGGCGGCTCGATATTGATTGTCCGTATCGTCGCACCCCCAATCCCAGCTATCGTAGCGCCACCAACCCGAAAGCTTTGTTAGAGCCTCTCGGGCGAGTTCCGGACTGTTTGACGATGCAGCCAAAACGTTGGCGGGGCTGAGCGGCAGGCAGAGGACAGCCACGGCGGTCAGGGCAAGACGGTGCATCCTAGACCCCTCAATTGAACGCGGGCTGGTTGTCGGCCGTGGCGGCTCTAACCCAGAGAATTACGCGCTTGCCGTTGGGCGAAATCACCACGCTTACGAGATCGCCAGCGTCGGTAATACCCTCAACACCATCCTCTGTTCGGCGCATGCCGTCCGGGAAGGGGTAGTTGTCATGGATGGCGCGTACGAAGTCCCAAGGCGGTGTCTGAGCGGCATTGAAGAAGTCCCGCTGCAGTCGCATTTCGGAGACCCGACCGTTCTGGAATTCGATCATATAGAGCAGCGCCATTTGCTGCATTTCAAGGAACAGGATGTTGGTGACGTATTCCGCCAAGTCGGGTGTTCCCATGTCGTTGGCGCCCGCACCGAGGTCGATGTCCTTCCTCACGATCCGGCAGACGTCGAGCCCCTCCATATCCTCGACGAACGTGACACTGTTGAAGATCTTCTTTTCCGCGTCGGTCATGCAGCGGAACCCGATCTTGTCGAGTGCCGCTACGACCTCCGCGCGCGTATCGCCTCGCGCCACGCCCCGGAATGGTGTCCCACGCTCTTGGGCGAACGTGGAGGCGACATGACTCATACACAGCAAGCCGGTGAACAGCCCGATCGCAAGCGCTCGCGTTCTCATGCTTCGCCTCCGTCCGTGGGAGCCGGTTGACTGGCCGGGGCGGCAGGTATTGGCTGGGCCTTCTTGCGGTCCAGCTCCTTGGTGCCGAAATACGACATGATGGAAAGCACAAGGGCGACGCCGCCCCAGATGTACATGTCGCGATAGGTCGAGTTGCCACCGGCCATGACGCCAAGTAGCGCGGCCGCTCCAAAGACGATCATTGACACTTTCGGAAGGGCAATGGCGAAGCCCGCGCCAACCACGAAGAGGAGCGCGATAAGCACCCCAACCGATCCGCTGCCACTCAGATTGGCATCCTGGGTCATGTTGCCGCCAACCATGACAGCACAGGATTGCAGGCCCACGATCATCGTCAGGCACAGCGATATCACCATTACAGCTATTCTCATTCTTTCCCCCAAACAGGTTGCTTCACCACGCTAATTCAGCGTGCATGTTGAGTAAATAACTTACATGGACCGCTCGATGCCCGACAGACCAACTTGCGGTCATGACTCCGTTGGCCACGAATCTCCGAAAGCGTGCAGAGGCGCTGAAATTGTCGAACGCTGAGGTTGCGCGCCGGGCAGGTCTGACCGAGCGGACCTACGGCAATTATGTGCTGGGTAGGACGGAGCCCAACCTTTCGACCTTGCTGAACATCGCCAAGGTTCTGCAATCGAGTATCGATGACTTGCTCCGGCCGAACGCTGAGCATGCGGCCAGCACAGCCGATCGCCTTACCGCAGTAGCGGCGCTGCTGAGTGTGGATGATCAAGCGATCATTCTTGCGCAGACGGAGGCTCTGTTGTCTCTCCGTCGCGGTTCGGATCGATAGCGCGAGCATCAGTACTCCTCCGCCAGCATGATGGTCATGACACGCTTGGTCTTGGTGGGATCGGCGGCGTCGGGCGAGTGGGCGTGGAGGTCGGCATCGAAGTAATCGATCTTCCACATCACCCGCTTGCCCTTGGCCTTGACCACCCCGAAGTCGTGCTCGCCATAAGGATCGTTCCTGGTGTCGAAGTCCGCGAAGGCCCTGACCGCCGCCACGATGGCGATCAGGATTCCGGGGTCGAGCGCGGCCAGCCCCGGCGTCGCCACGACCGTTCCACCTTTGCCGGTGGTCCTAAGCGTGTCGTTGAGGCGCCGGATGACCTCGAGCCGGGCGTGGTGGTCGAGTGCAGCTTGGGATTTGGGTTTCATTCTCATGCCCATAAAAAGCTTCGGGCCGGTGGTGAGACCGGCCCGTGTGGGGTTCAGGGAGTTTCATCGGCAATGCGGGGGTGAAGCAGGGCGAGCCGGGTGCGGTGCCTCACGAAGGCGGGCTCCGCAGGCCAGTCCAGCCATATGAGCTCGAAAACGTCATTGCCCTTGGCTTCGAGCACGACGCTTTCGTACCAGCCCTCACCGCGCCCCTCCGAGGCCAGAACCATGCTGCCGACTTTGATGCTGCCCCAATCCTTGGGCATGTCGATCTCGTCGGGTATAGCCTTGCCGGGCTTGGCAGGCGGGGTCCCGGCCCCGGCATTGGAACCACTTGCTACCACCTTGAGCTTGGCGGTCCTGGCCGCTGCGGGGATATGCTTTTCGAGTTCGGCATAGAGCTGTCGACTGACGAAGGGCACGAAGGCGCGACCGCTGCCGAAGATCCGCCCCTGCGGCAGCTTCCCGGCTAGCGCCCTGACCGCATCATCGCCGACCGGGATGACGTGCATGTTCATGATCGCCGCGGCCGTCTCGGCCCCAACCCGACTACCGGCATCGAAGACTGAGGCATGCGGCTTGCCGCCATTGGCGCGACCGCAAACGATGATGGCGGGACTGAAGTCGGGGTCGAAAAGATCGTCTCGACGTAGGGCATTGCCCATGAATTACCTCCTAAATGGAGAAGGGCCCCAGCGGGGCCCTTCTGTTGATTAATATTTATATTATTATAAGACAATGGCGGGTGGTGTCAAATTTTAGCAAGCAAGTCTGTTGTCGTTATAGTTTTTAAAATATCAGAATTGAAGCAATAATATCTATGTTTGTCCTTGATGCCTTTTTGCATTACAGTTTGAGTTTCGCGAGGCTGTAGAGCGCCGAGCCGATGCATGTTTGGTAAGACGATTCGATCCAAAAGATAATCATCAGAGATCGCTGCTTTCAGCTCGGGTCGCCGTACGAACAACCGGATTCCATCCGCTTCTTGGCGGCGGAAGGCCGTCGCGTCGCTAGCAATGCTCGTTCCGCGTTTCGCCATTTCGAAACGGTCTGAGTCGTTCAACCTGTCCAAAAGAGCCTGTGCTGCCAACAACGTGGGGCGCTCCCGGTCAAGAATGTCGCGTGCCAGCAAATGAAAAAGCTTGAGACACGCTTCACGAACACACTCAGCGTCTACGGGAAACAAACCGCCCTTAGCAGCGTATCGTCCAGCGATGTCCACCAGAGAAAAGTATCGTGCTATTCGACTAAGAACCGGAGAAGTATCTTTTAGAACGCTGAGGAATTCAGTTTCTTCCCGAGCGACAATATCCCTAATAGTTTTGATGTTTGCCTTAGCTAGTGCCCTCACCCAGCGCCCCAGAAGGTGCCCGTAATTCTCAGCAATTGCATCTTCGACATCCTTCACAAGCTCACGCGGCGCTTTTTTCCCCGCATTGTCAAAGATGCCACCCTGTTGTGGGTCTGGGACCTGTAAATCCAAAAGGCGAACCGCCTCACCATTCTCAAAAATCCTGCCTGCAGCAGCGAAAAGTTCCGCCAAGGGGCGCTCCGTTGAAAGCATAGGGACGCAATAGTTCGCCCGCTGGGGCCTTCCCGTCATCAAGGTCTTGCGTTGGGAGTTTCCATGTGTCGAGAACACGAAGGTTTGAATCATATCCAGGAGGTCTTTGTCCTTGGCGGCGGCTGCTTTGAGATCACCAAAGCCGAATGCGAGGCCTCCGAACGGTACCAAAAGCGCAACGCTTTTGCCGGTGGTTACATTAATGGAGGCAAGGTCTTGTTCTTCAGCCTTACTCACAGCCGATTGGACTACTCGAAGCGCCAGCGTCTTTCCCGCGGAGCTGGTTTGGGACAGATTCACGCTGAACCCACCTTCCATCCCGATGCGTCCGGCCAGAGCAGGAACGAGACTGGCTGCCAATAGGAATGTAAGATAACTAGAGCGCTCAAGTGGAATTTTGAGGCAGCGTTTGTATTCCTCCAGAGAACCGGCCTGCTGAGGCCCAACGTATTCATCATTTTGTGTGTTGAAGAGAATATCGGGTTTCTTCCCACGCGCGCAAAAGCTGCCATATTTCGTGACAAACTGATCGCCGTGCCAACCGCCTCGGCCGGTAACATGCCGAGGTTGCGGCAACGTGTTTGTCAACGTCTCCAGCTGTTGTGCGAAATCGCTAAGCGCGCGGCCGCCCTTGTCGAGGATCATGGATTGGATTCTCTGGCGTAGCAGTAGGTCACTCCTAGGCACCACGACTTCGGCGCGACCGCCTGACACGAGTGGGAATTCGATAGCTACTGAGTAGGTACCCGTATCGATATCTTGCTGAGCCCACGCGATCCTCAAATCGTGGCCTGCGGTGTTAGAAACGACTTTAGCTTTTACCTTGTTGGTCTTCATTTTCAGATCCAGTGATTGTGCACACGTGCACACGTGCACCTGTGCACGGGCTAGCAGCGTGGCAATTGTTTCGGAAAAGGAGACGTCGCATTTGTAGTTGCGAGGTCAGTCTTCGCGTTGATGCCCTTTAGGGCCTTCGTTGGGAGAACGACGCCCTTCGACATCCACTTCGCCCTTGGGTTGTTGCCAACTCAAGAGTCATCGGCCGTCGTAGTGCCGAGCCGTCGATGCCGAGAAATGTAACGAGCTGCGCTATTGTGTGCCGAGAATGAAAAAGCATCCACGCCTCAGCTTGTTCGCCCGTTAGCCGGTTGCTGCGCCAAGGGAGGCTGCCGTTTGCCGCGCGATATTGGACTTCTACCGTTGCTCTGAACTTTGTCATGTAGTTCAGCAGTCCCGGGAGGTCGTTTACCATCTGTACGTGCGTGGATCGCCTTCGGATGTTGATGTCCTCGGGAACCGTAACCCGGAATGCCTTTCGCGCCGCGTCAGCGGGGACATCCCACAAAACGGCGTGGAGGTGCGGTTCCCAGAGCGCGCTAGACTCGAGCGGCTGCAACAAATGCAGTTCAAAAACGGCAAGCCCTCTAGGAGAGAACCCGGCTGCCTTGAGCTTGTCGCATGCTGCGCGCCACGTGCGCATTATCGAGGACACGGATACCGTCGATAATTCGTCAAGTGGAACGCGAGCTGATGGATTGCCGAAGCTAATATGTAGAGAAGGCCCCGCCGAAGTTCCCACCAAAATCGGTAGAATGCGGCGGCAGCGCTCCTGTTCGTAGTGGCAAACCGCCGAACATCTGCGGTTGACATAACTCAGATTGCTTTGAACAAGAGGCAATAGTTCTGATTGCTCGATCCCGTGCTGCCCAAGACGATCAAGGATGAGATCGTTCGAACGGAGAATACGCTCTGTCTCAACTAGCGTTAGCGTGTCGGCGATAAGTTCACGCATGGTGGCCACCCTTGTCACTCGTGCTGGTGGCTCTGGCCTTTTCAAGATAGGCCATAACATCGCTGTATCGGTATTTTATACGTCCGCCTACTCGTATGAAGGGGATGTGGCCCCCTTTGCTACGAAGGTTCGCAAGCGTTTTCGGAGCTACGCCTAGTAGGTCTCCCAACTGCTCGGGGGATAATAGCTGGTCGCCGTTTAACTGTGGCTGAGGCGGAACGATTGGGCTGGGGGTGGCAAGCGCAAGGGAGAAGGGTAGGCCATATCTACGCACCAGCAGTTCGGTGAGTTGCGCATATGTGGCGGCCATCCCTATTCCGCGGACGGTCTTAGACTTGGCTCGTGCTTTTGACAAAAAAGCCTCCATGGCGGAGGCGGATACGGGAGCCGTGGATGTCAACTCACGGGCAATGCTCACCTGTATCCGCCTCATTAACAACGAGGACGGAAGGTTGAACACTGCCCTTCGGATCGGATGCTTAGCCTACATCCTTAAGATCCGTTGGTGGCTGCATTGCATCAGCACTGCCCTCCTTGGAGGGTCACCGGTTCTAAATGGCTAAGAGAGATCGCTCTCTCACATTCTGAGATAGGAGGGTGGGTTTGCGCCTACAAGTGCCTACTGAAAAAAGTGCACACCTGCACGGGTCCTCGCGCGCGCGAGGCTGCGTGATTACCCGGTGATTACTTTACCGAGTATCCTGAAAGTACGAGTAGCGCTAAGTCGTTGAAAAAATTGGTGCACCCGACGAGATTCGAACTCATGACCTCTGCCTTCGGAGGGCAGCGCTCTATCCAGCTGAGCTACGGGTGCATCTGGATGCCGCGGGGAGCGGCTGAATTGGGCGCAAACTATAGAATGCGATTGCGTTCGGCAACTGGTCGCAGCCGGTTTTCGGGGGATGCGTGATCAGAAGGGGCAGGGGATGAGGAATTCCATCCGGGCGCCTGAGCGCGGATGGGTGAAAGCGAGCATTTCGGCGTGGAGCTGCAGGCGGTCGGCGGCGGCGAGGGCTTCCTCGGGGGCATAGAAGGGATCGCCGACGATCGGATGGCCCAGGCTGAGCATGTGGACGCGCAATTGGTGCGTGCGGCCGGTGATCGGCATCAGCTTGACGCGCGTGATGTTGCCTTCGCGCGAAAGGACTTCCCAATCCGTCTGCGAGGGGCGACCGTTTTCGAAATCGACGCGCTGGCGCGGCTTGCGCTCCCAGTCGGTGGCGAGCGGCAGGTCGACGCGGCCCCGGTCTTCTTCAAGCAGGCCCCAGAGGCGGGCTTCGTAGAACTTTTCGGTCTGCCGCTTCTCGAACTGGATGCCGATGCGGCCGTGTGCCCATTTGTTGAGGGCCATCACCACGACGCCCGACGTGTCCTTGTCGAGCCGGTGGATGGTCGAGGCCGTGGGGTAACGCTCGCGGGCGCGGCTCTCGAGGCAATCCTTGAGCTCTTCGGGCTTGCCCGGAACGGAAAGCAGGCCAGAGGGCTTGTCGAGGACGATGATGTCCTCGTCCTCATGGATCACCGTCAGATACGGCTCCATGGGGGGCGTGTAGATATATTGGTTGGGCAGCTCCTGCGTCATGGCCCGCCTCTTAGCAGAGACGGGCCGCCGGCAACACCCCGGCTCAGGAAGTGCTGCCCCGCTCGTGGAAGCGGAGCCGGTTGCCGAAGGGATCGGGAATCTCGAAGCCTTTGTCGGTCTCGCCCGGCCCCTGATCGATGCCGGGCCGGAGCGGATAGGTCTTGCTGCGCAGTTCGGCGTGAAAGGCGAGGAGGTTCTTCATCCAGATGAAGACGGTGGAGCCGGGCGTGGCGTCGCCGTGGTGTTCGGAGAGGTGGAGGACCAGGCCGGCGCGCGACACCTGGGCGTAGAGCGGCATGCCGGGCTCATAGCGGTGTTCCCAGTCGACATTCATTCCGAGATAGTCGCGGTAGAACTCATAGGCCTTCTCGACCGAGAAGATCCGGATGATGGGGATGGCGGGCTCGAAGGCCGGCTGGCTGGACCCCGGCTGCGGGGGCGGCGCGGCTTCTATCCGGGCGGAGAGAGCGTTCCAGTCGTCGAATTCGAACTGGCCGGCGACCAGTTCGAGCGCCTCGCTGTGGGAGATGGCGACCGACAGGCGCCTTTCGAGGCCGGTCCGCAATGACCGCGCCATGGCCTTGGCTTGAAGATAGGTGCGCATGAAGTATCCTTCGTGTCGCGAACGGTTTCGTCAGTGCTTGCATTGCCGACTCGTTCGCGAACGCGAAAGGATCGAGAGGGAGTTTTCTTGATACGGTTCACCATGCCGGTAATGGCGCAAGCGGCAGGCTGTATCGGCCCTGCTACGAGAGTAGTTCGGCCGCGCCGACCCAGTCAATCGCGCCGTACTGGCCATTTTCAGTCAAATGTGGCAGAGACCGATCCATTGCCATCAAGGCGCCGCTTTTGAACCATAGTGGCGTTACACTCGGAACTGTTGAGGACGCTCCGCCTTTGCACTCTCGCCTGCGCTTCATCCCGCTCGCAGCAGCGGCTGCCCTGCTTGTTTCCGGATGCTCGATGACGGGCATCAAGTTCGCGCATAGCGGCGCGGGCACGACGAGTGCGCTCGAGGAGACCAGCAAGGTCGCGGCGACCTCCGAAGCGGTAGCGGCGAGCGTGGCCATTGCCGATCCGACGCCGGCGGCCGATGCCCTGGCCTATTCGGCGCCTGGCAATCCCCGGCTCGACGGGCTCATCGCCCAATACGCCACCTATTACCAGGTGCCCGAGGCCCTGGTACGCCGGGTGATCGTGCGCGAGAGCAAGTATAACCCGCAGGCGCGCAACGGCCCCTATTACGGGCTGATGCAGATCCGGCACCAGACAGCGCAGACCATGGGCTATTCGGGCTCGGCCAATGGCCTGCTCGATGCTGAGACCAACCTCAAATATGCGGTCAAGTATCTGCGCGGCGCTTACTTGGTTGCCCGTGGCAATCCCGACCAGGCGGTCCGCTTCTACGCCAGCGGCTATTACTACGACGCCAAGCGCATGGGCCTGCTCAAGGAGACGGGGCTGCGCTGAGGTTATTCTTGCGGCCTGCCAAGTAGAAAACAGCGGACAACATTTGCCACCGCCTTCTCGCCGAGGCGCGCACTGCTAGATTCAGGCGCGTTTTGCAGAATGGGGGACTTCCATGGCAACTGATTCGACTTCGCGTTTTTCTACACGGCGTCTGGGCGCCGAACTTCTCGGCACGTTCTGGCTGGTTCTCGGTGGTTGTGGCGCCGCCGTTATTTCCGCGACCTTCCCGCAATTCGGTATCGGCTTCCTCGGCGTGGCGCTGGCCTTTGGCCTGACCGTGCTCACCGGCGTCTATGCGCTGGGCCCGATCTCGGGCGGCCATTTCAACCCGGCGGTGACGCTCGGGCTGGCCGTGGCGGGGCGCTTCTCCTGGGGTGATGTCATTCCCTATTGGGTCGCCCAGGTCGTGGGCGGGCTGCTGGCGGCGCTCGTGCTTTATGTCGTGGCCTCCAACGTCGCCGGCTTTACCGGCGTCGGCGGCTTCGCCTCCAACGGGTTCGACGCCAACTCGCCGGGCGGCTACACCATGGTGGCGGCGCTGGTCATCGAGATCGTGCTGACGGGCATGTTCGTCATCGTGATCCTGGGCGCGACCAGCCCGGCGGCACCGGCCGGCTTTGCCGGCATCGCCATCGGCCTGGCGCTGACGCTCATCCACCTGATCTCGATCCCGGTGACCAATACCTCGGTCAATCCGGCACGCTCGACCGCCGTGGCCTTCTTCGCCCAGAACGGCGCGTCGGGCCAGCTCTGGCTCTTCTGGGTCGCTCCGCTCATCGGCGGCGCGCTCGGCGCCCTCGTCTGGCGCGGGCTGTTCGGTCGCGATTGATGACCTCAGCCGGTCGGGCTCTGCCCGGCCGGCCCACCCCGTGGATAAGTCGACCGGTGGAGGCCGGCCGGCGAGCGGGGATAGGCGACGGCTCTGGGTTACCAGCGGCGATCCGACCGGCCTCGTGAAATGTTTCACGGACGTTTTGCGGTTTTTTGGGTGTTTTTGGCACGCGGCCTTGAGCTAACTATTTGATACGTAAGCAGTATTCAGGTCAGCGGGTCGGCAAATCGTTAAATTTTGACTCAATTTCGGGCATTGTTTGGTGATTCCGCGCGAGTTTTCGCGGGAAAGACGGGCATCCTTGCCAATCTTTTTCGGGGTCCCTCTCCTTGCTGGTGGCCGGGCAACCGGTGTGCGCGGGAGCTGTCGAACCACCAGTGTAATCCCGTGTCGGGCGAGGGGGGGAAGTTTGGCGCGCAAGCGCTGACTGTGTCGCCGCGCGGCATCCATGGCCCGGCTTTCGCCGGAAAAGTGGCTGTGGGGTCAAGGCAACCCCTAGGGTCCGTACTCAATTGCACCGGTAGATGAGGTTGCGATGGCCGCCCCTCCACCGGACTTCCCCGGACTTGATCCGGGGCCCATTGCCATTCTCCACTCGAGTGGAGGAATCCGTGGGCCCCGGCTCTGCGGCCGGGGAAGTTCAGTGGGTGGGGCGCGGCAGACGGACAGCGCTTCCGTTGGAATCTGTCGGATGAGGAGATAGCGCTCTGGGGCGCCGGGACTTATTGAGTACGAACCCTATGTTTCCGCGCTGCGTGACGCGGGTCAGACAGTGGCGAACACCTTGATCATCGCGGGGGCGATGATGACGATGAAGAGCACCGGCAGGAAGAAGAGGATGAGCGGCACGGTGAGCTTGGGCGGCAGGGCTGCGGCCTTCTTTTCGGCCTCGTTCATGCGCAGCTCGCGGCCTTCCTCGGCCATCACGCGCAGGGCCTGACCCACGGAGGTGCCGTAGCGGTCGGCCTGGATCAGGGCGGTCATCACCGAACGGACGCCGTCGATGCCGGTCCGCTTGCCCAGGTTTTCATAGGCGCGGCCGCGATCTTCGAGGAAGGAGAGTTCGGCGGTGGTGAGGGTCAGCTCTTCGGCGAGCTCGACGCTCTGCTGGCCGATTTCCTTGGCCACGCGCTTGAAGGCGTGCTCCACCGACATGCCCGATTCAACGCAGAGCAGCATGAGATCGAGGCAATCCGGCCAGGCACGGCGGATCGAGGTCTGCCGCTTGGTGGTCGTGTTCTTGAGCATCAGCACCGGCAGGTAGGAGCCGATAATGCCGATGCCCACGGCAATGGCCGCGTTGAAATAGAGCGGATTGTCCTTCATGACCAGCGTCAGGTAGGCGAAGGCCAGGACGAGGAGGATGAAGGGCGTGACGAAGCGCATGAAGACATAGGTCGTCAGGTGCCCCTGGCCGCGATAGCCGGCCCGGGCCAGCGCGCCGGCGGTGTTTTCGTCCACGAACGCCTTGTGCAGCGAGAAGCGGTCGACCACCCGCTTCATGTAATCCTTGCTGCCTTCGCTGCGCATGCTCTGCCGGCCGCTATCGCTGTTGCCGCGCAGGCGGGCCATTTCCTCGGCGCGCATCTTTTCGCGTTCGAGCGCGACGCGCTTGATGCGCTCCTTCATGCCCGTGCGACCGATGAACTGGGAGCCGAAGGTAAAGACGACGGCCGCCGCCGAGATGGCGGCGAGCGCTGCGATGAGGAAGTTGCGGTCGGTGAGTAGCCGGATGATGGTGTCCATGCTCAGAACTCGAACTGGACCATGCGGTACATGACGAAGACGCCCATCGAAAGCATGGCCGCGGCGACGCCGAGCCAGAGCATGCCGATGGTGCTGGTGACCAGCGGCGCCAGGTAGGTCGGGCTGGTGAGGCTGACGAGGATCGCAACCACGAACGGCAGCGAGCCGATAATGCCCGCCGAAGCCTTGGCTTCCGAGGACATGGCCTTGACCTTGGCCTTCATCTTCTTGCGGTTGCGCAGCACGCGCGAGAGGTTGGTGAGCGCTTCCGAGAGGTTGCCGCCCGCCTGCTGCTGCACGGTGATGACGACGATGAAGAAGTTGACCTCGGGCACCGGCACGCGCTCATAGAGCGTCACGATCGCCTCGGCCATGGTCTTGCCCACGGCCTGCTGGTCGAGCACGCGCTGGAACTCGGACTTGAGCGGTTCCTTGGATTCCTTGGCGACGACGCGCATGGAATCGTTGAGCGGCAGGCCGGACTTGACGCCACGCACGATGGCTTCCACGGCATTGGGCAACTCGTCGAGGAACTTGTTCTGGAACGACTTGCGGCGCTGGCCGACATAGATCTTGGGGAAGAGGTAGCCGCTCGCCACGCCGAAGACGAGCGCGAAAAGCAGCGGCACCTGCAGCAGCAGGGCGAGAAGGAAGATGGCCACGCCCAGGATCACCGAATTGCGGATGAACCCGGCCGGCTTGATTTTCATGCCCGCCTGGTAGAGCTGGGCCGGCAGCGGCACGCGCTTCTTGCGTTCGTTGAGCGCCTCGGTCTGGCCCTTGAGGGCAGCCTGCACCTGCTTGCGGCGATCGGCGCGCGCCCGTTCGGCATGCGCCTCGCGGCGATTGACCTGGATATTGCCCTGCAGCGCCTTGCGGCGCTTGTCGGCGCGATTGCCGTTGAGGAGCGAGGGCACGAAGGCAAAGCCGAGCGTGCCGATCGATATGGCTGCCAGGATCAGGAGGACGAGCGGGTTCACCTTGCGGCTCCTCAGGTTTCGAGCAGCGCGTGCTGCTCGACATTGGACCGCTCTAGGGCTTCCACGAGATTGGCTTCCTCGTTGAAATAGCGGGCGCGTTCGGAAAAGTTCGGCTTGGTGATGCCGGTGGAGCGGTGGCGGCCGATGAGCTGGCCGTTCGAATCCTCGCCCAGGATGTCGTAGACGAAGATGTCCTGGGTGACGATGACGTCGCCTTCCATGCCCAGCACTTCGGAGATGTGGGTGATGCGGCGCGAACCGTCGCGCAGGCGCGCGGCCTGGACGATCACGTCGATCGAGGAGGTGATCATCTCGCGGATGGTGCGGCTGGGCAGGGAATAGCCGCCCATGGTGATCATGGATTCAAGACGCGAAAGCGCTTCGCGCGGGCTGTTGGCGTGGAGCGTGCCCATCGAGCCGTCGTGACCGGTATTCATGGCCTGCAGCAGGTCGAAAGCTTCCGGTCCGCGCACTTCGCCCACGATGATGCGTTCGGGACGCATACGCAGGCAGTTCTTGACCAAGTCGCGCATGGTGATCTCGCCCTCGCCCTCAAGGTTGGGCGGGCGGGTTTCGAGGCGGACCACGTGCGGCTGCTGGAGCTGGAGTTCGGCGGAGTCCTCGCAGGTGATGACGCGCTCGTCGCGCTCGATGAAGGCGGTGAGGCAGTTGAGGAGCGTGGTCTTGCCCGAGCCGGTACCACCCGAGATCAGCACATTGGCGCGGACGCGGCCGAGAATGCGCAGCACCTCGGCGCCTTCGGGCGAGATCGAGGCGTATTTGACCAGCTGCTGGAGGGTCAGCTTGTCCTTCTTGAACTTACGGATGGTGAGCGCGGCGCCATCGATCGAGAGCGGCGGGGCAATGACGTTGACGCGCGAGCCGTCGGGCAGGCGGGCGTCGCAGATGGGCGAGCTTTCGTCCACGCGCCGGCCGACCTGGCTGACGATGCGCTGGCAGACGTTCATGAGGTGGGAATCGTCGCGGAAGCGGACATTGGTGAGCTTCACCTTGCCGCCCACTTCGATGTAGCACTTCTGGGACCCGTTCACCATGATGTCGGCGATGTCGTCGCGCGCCAGGAGCGGCTCGAGGGGCCCATAGCCGAGCACGTCGTTGCAGATGTCCTCGAGCAGGTCTTCCTGCTCGGAGATCGACATGACAATGGATTTGAGCGCGATGATCTCGGCGACGATGTCGCGGATTTCCTCGCGGGCTGCTTCCTGCTCCATGGTGGCGAGCTGGGAGAGATCGATGGAATCGATCAGCGCGTTGAAAATCGCCGACTTGGTCTGGAAATAGTCCTTGTCGCGCGCTGCCGCCTCGGGGCTGCGCACGTCGATGATTTCGTCATTGCCGCGCCGCGCCGGTTCGGGCGTGCGGACCGCCTGCTCGACGCGGGCGGCGACGGCCGGGGCGGGGATGGGCGCGGGGCGCGGGGCAGGTGCCGCCCCCGGTGTGTTGCCGCCGAATGTGGTGCGTTTCCCGAACATGGATGCCGCCTAGCCGGCCTTCCGGCGCATGGAGAACAAGGACGAGAGCTTGAGGCTCGAGGCTTTCCCCGCCGCCTCGGGCGCTGTGCGTCCGGTTACGTGGAGGCCGATGGCCCGGTAGATGTCGTTGATCTTGCTGGAGGACGAGACCTCCGCGATCATCTGCCCATTATTGGCGGCGGTGCCGAAGAGCGCCGCATCGAAGGGGATCTGGCCCAGAAGCTTGCAATCGACCGAATCGGCGAACTCGGCTGCGCCGATCTCGGGCCGCTTGGGCAGCGCCACCTTGTTGACCACCAGGCTCGGCTTGCTCTCGGTTGGCCGCAGCGCCTTGATGGTGTCGGCCAGGTTCTTGGCATTGCGCAGGTTCGCCAGGTCCGGCTCGGCCACGATCACGATCTCATCGACCGTGGCCAGCGTATGGCGGATCCAGGCCGTCCAGACATGGGGCAGGTCGAGGATGACGACTGGCGTCGACTTCTGGCTCATCTCGACGATCTGCTCGAAATCGCGCTCGGCGAAATCGGCGGTGCGATCGAGCGTGGCGGGAGCGGTCAGGAGGTTGATATGGCTCGCGGCCTTGGAAACCAGCCGGTCGAGCATGGTCTGGTCGACCTTGTCGTTGGCGGCCAGGGCATCGACGATGCCGTTGGGCGGGTCCTGGTTGAAGTTGAGCCCGGCCGTGCCGAAGGGCAGGTCCATGTCGAGGATGAGGACGTTCTGCCGCAAGGTCTGCGAGATCGCCCAGGAAACGTTGTGCGCGATGGTCGAGGCCCCGGCCCCGCCCTTGGCGGCGATGAAGGCGACGCTGCGCCCGATCGGCGCGGCGCCATCGGCCACGTAGATGTCGCTGATCGCCGAGACCAGCGACTGCGCATTGGCCGGCAGCACGAGATATTCGGAAACGCCGGCGCGGATGAGCTCGCGATAGAGCACCACGTCATTGACGTGGCCGAGCACGATGAGGCGCGTCGAGGCATCGCAGACTTCGGCCAGCCGCTCGAGCGAGGCCATGATCTCGTCGCGCCCGCCCCCGGTCTCGACGATGATGAGATTGGGCGTGGGGTTGGAGCGATAGGTCTCGACCGCGCCTTCGATGCCGCCGTTATGCGTGGTCAGCGCCACCTTGGACATGCGCCGGTCATGCACCGCCGATTCCACCAGCTGCGCCGTCTGGGAATGCTCGCAGAAGGCCTGGATGGTGATGCGCGGAATGAGCCGGGCGCCGCTGGCGATCTCGGCGGCCGCCGAATTGTCCTCGCTCGGCTTGGGATCGTTGTTGAGGAAACTCATGCCATTAACCCTTGAACGCCAGACTCAATTGAGGACGAAGCCAACCGACCCCTGGAAACCGCCGCGCATGCCGGCCGGGCCTTCGCCGACGCCGTAGAGCTTTTCCATGTGGCCGAGGAACACCGCCTCCGCATCGCCCGCCACCACGTAATTGTCGGTCGGCAGCGGGGGCGGATTGCTCGTCGCCTGCGCCAGGTAGGGCGTGACGAGGATCACCAGTTCGGTCTGCGAGTGGAGGAAGTCACGGGAGCGGAAGAGGGCGCCCAGGATCGGGATGTTGCCCAGGCCCGGGAAGGCGTTGACCTGCTGGCGCAGCTGATCCTGGATCAGGCCGCCAATGGCGAGGGTCGTGCCGGTGGGCAGCTCGACCGAGGTCTTGGCCTGCCGCTCCTTGGTGGCCGGGATGGTGACGCCGGCGATCGAATAGCTGCCTTCCGAGGTCGGCTCGGAGACTGAGGTATCCACGACAAGGCCGACGATGCCGTTCGACTTGACGGTCGGGGTGAACTTGAGCTGCACGCCGAACTTCTTGAAGGTGTAGGTCACCTTGCCGTCCTGGACGTCGGTCGGCACCGGGAATTCGCCGCCGGCAAGGAATTCGGCTTCCTGGCCGGAAATGGCGGTGAGGGTCGGCTCGGCAAGCGTGCGCAGCGCGCCGCGCCGTTCGAGGGCGCGCAGCGTGGCGTCGATCGAGATCGGGCCGGCCGCGAGCTTGACGCCCAGCGTGCCGGTCGGGGTCGTGCTGCTGGCGCCGCCAAGGCCCGGCGAATTGATGAGGCCGGTGGTCAGCGCGCCGCTGTTTAGCGTGGCGTTGAGGTTGATGCCGAGCTGCTTGACCGTATCGCGCGAAACTTCGGCGACCGTGACCTTGAGCATGACCTGCTGGCCGCCGCTGACATTGATGACATTGGCCACCTTGGCCGGATCGCCCGCGAACTGGGTGGCGATGGTCACCGCCTTCTGCACGTCGTCCTGCGAGAGCGCGGTGCCCGAGAGCACGACGCCCTGCCCGAAGGCCTGCACCTGGATGGAGGAGCCGGGAAGGAGCGCCGCCAGGGTCGAAGTGAGCGAGGAGGAATCGTTGCCCACGACGATTTCGACCACCGCGATGCGGCCGCCATTGGCATCGAGGAACATGATGTTGGTCGAGCCGGCGCCCACGCCCTGGATCACCGCGCTCGTCCTGGTGCGCATCATGGCGCTGGCGATACCGGGATTGGAGACGATGACTTCACTGGCCTCGATCGGCAGATCGATGAGCAGCGACTTGTTGAGCCCGACATTGACGTTCTGCGTCTTGCCGTATTCCGCCGCCGAGACGCGAAGCTGGGAAACCTCGCGGGCCTGGGCGAGCGGCGTCAGCGCGAGGGCCGCGAGCAGCGGGAGGGCGAAGGCGAAGGTCTTGAGGGACTTCATGGGGTGCGGCCTGTTCTGGGCGAAATGCGACATGTTCGGTCCGATCGCTACTGCACGCTTGTGGCGGGTTCGCCGCCACCGGCGGCCGATCCGGCCATCACGCTGGCCTTGCTGCCGGCGCGGATGACGCTGATGGCCTGGTTGCGGCGCGTCTCGGTTTCGCCCGAAGCGACGAAATCGACGACCGAGCGCAGGACGAGCGAGAGGCGGCCCGTGGAGGAGGCGTTGATGAGGCTTTCCGACTGCACCGGATCGAGCTCAAGCGTGGCCACGGTCTGGGCATCGAAGGTCTTGGCGGCCGGGTCGTTGGGATCGGGATTGCCCCCTGTCGCGCCTACCTCGCCAAGGCGCTTGCCGATGGCCAGAACCTTGACGTTGGAGAGGATCGTCTCCGAGATTTCCCCGGTATCCATCGAGCGCGTCACGACGACGTCGACATGGTCATTGGGGACGATGAAGCCGCCCGAGCCGGATTCGGGGGTCACGGTGACCGAAACGCCGCGCATGCCCGGCGACAGCACGGCCGAGAGGTAGCCCTGGTCGGAGCGCACGAGCTTGGCGTCGCGGATCGGCTCGCCGGTGAAGAATTCGAAGCGCGCCACGGCATTCTTGATGTCGTCGGCGGCGTTGGGGGCGGCGGCGATAGTGAGGTATTCCGGGCGCACGGCGCCTTCCGGCCAATCCTGCCATTGCACGGCGTCGGCGGAAAGACGCTCGCCCACGCCGATATCGCGCGTGGCAACCAGGATCTGCGTCTTGGGCTCGGCGATGATTTCGGTCTTGGTCCTGGCCTCTGCAGGCGCGGGAGTGCCACCGCTACCCAGCACGAGGTAGGCAGCCAGCCCGCCCGAGGCGAGCGCCACTGCCAATAGCAGGACCTGCGACCGTTTCATTACCCAACTCCGGTTTCGGCGTCGGGCAACAGCCCGAGCCCCCACCAGCCACTATGGGGTGTAAGGGTCAAAGTTTGGTTAATCGTTGCTTTGCAGGAAGGGTTAACCGGTGGTTACCGCGCCGGTTCAGGCAATGAGCTGCTGGAAGAGCGCGGTATCCGAATAGACGAGGAGGCCGGCCGCGGCGAGCGCGATGCCATAGGGGATACCGGTCTTCTTGTTATGCAGCCGGTCGATCCAGGTGATCCGCTGCAGCGATTTGGGCAGAGGCAGGCGCCGCGCGGAGAGCAGCAGCAGCGTGAGGCCGCCGCCAAGAAGCGCCGCATAGATCATATAGGGAAGAGTAACGCCGAAGCCGAGCCAGAGCGCAGTCGCTGCCGCCAGCTTGGCATCGCCGCCGCCGATCCAGCCGAAGGCGAAGAAGGCGAAGGCTCCAATCAGCACCACAGTGGCACAGGCCACATGCATGGCCATTTCCTCAAGCGGCATCCGCGTCAGCAGCGCCACGGCGAAGAAGGCCGCCACGATCGCCAGCACGAGCTTGTTGGAAATGCGCATCGTCAGCAGGTCCGACGAGGCGGCAAAAGCCATCAGGAGTGGGAAGAGAATGACGATAAACTTGCCGATCACGATGCGAGTCCCCGAATAGTCCCCGAACTATGCCGCGATCGGCTTAATACTTGCTGAAATGAAAAGAGGGAGCCGACTGGCTCCCTCGTGTTCGGCTAGCTGCAAGCTGACCTTACGTCGCCGGCGTAAGCTTCGTATTGATCGTCGTGAAGACGTTGTTGAGCGTGCCGCCCAGCAGGCCCACAGCGGTAATGATGACGACGGCGATCAGGGCGGCGATCAGGCCATATTCAATGGCAGTGGCGCCCGATTCGTCCTTCGCAAACTTTGCGATGATGTTCATTTGTTGCTCCTAGCTCCCAGTCAGTATGCTGACTTCATGTCCGACGCGTCACACATCGAACTCGCCCCTGACGCTAGGCAGGACTCCTTGAAATTGTGTTAAGTCCTGAGGCAGGGCGCCGGGTTTTGTGGCGGCTTACTTTGATGACTTACGGTCGATAAAAGAATTCGATGCAATTTTACTTTTCGCTCCACAATGTTGTTCTGCATCGCAGAAAAAGAATTCGTTAATGATAGCGGTTAGGTGTCGCGGTCACTTGCCGCACGGTTCGGCGGCCTTCTTGGGTGCCTCTTTGCCAATTATTCACCATTCCCGGTAACACTATGGGCAAAATTGGGGAGCCGAGTTCGGCCATGTCGCGTATTACCCTGAGCCTTGCCCTTGTTGCCGTCCTGGCCAGCTCGCTGCCGGTTGCGGCGGTCGATATCGCCACCGCGCCGATCAGCGTCAAGGTCAACATGGCGCGCGTCCTGCGCATCAATTCCCCGGCCTCGACGGTCATCGTCGGCAATCCGGCGGTGGCGGACGTGACCATCCAGGACCCGCTCACGCTGGTGCTCACCGGCAAGTCCTACGGCCAGACCAACCTCATCGTTCTCAATGCGACCGGCAACCCGATCGCCGACACGCTGGTCGAGGTCGTCCAGGACCAGGCGAACCTCGTAACGGTCTTCAACGCCGGCGCGCGCTTCACCTATGCGTGCCCGAGCAGGTGCGCGCCAACGGTCATGCTGGGTGATTCCACCACCTTCACCGAAGAGCAGACCAAGTCGCTCGGGCTTGTGAAGGGCGTGCAGAATTAGGCATCTGTTAAGGCTGTGCGCGCGCACGCGGCAATCTGCGTGTTTCCACTAACCTTCGATTAAACGGCGAAACGATAGTGTCCCGCCAGCGTACTTGGGCTGGGGGCCATGCGGAAAGACGTCGCCAGATCGACAGAGAGCCTTGGTGCCGGCAAGCGCCCGGCGCTGGCGTTCGCGCGCGATCAACGCGGCGCCACGCTGGTCGAATTCGGCATTCTTGCGCCGATCTTCTTCGTGCTCATCGGGGCGACCCTGGAAACGGGCATCGTATTTCTCGCCAGCGAGGTGCTCGACAGCGCCGTGCAGGACAGCACGCGCAAGATCCTGACCGGGGAGGCGCAAACCAGCAAGCTGTCGGCGGACGGATTTCGCGGTCTTATCTGCGACGGCCTCTATGGTCTGTTCGACTGCTCGAAGCTGCAGATCAAGGTCGACGTCATCAGTGACTTCAACGCCGCTACGATCACGCCGCCAATCGATCCCGCCAAGCCTGAAGAGTGGAAGCTCGTCCAGTCCTACGATCCCGGCAAGGCGTCCGAGATCGTTCGTGTGCAGGCCTATTACAAATGGCCGACCATCGTGAATCTGGGTGGCTTCAACCTCGCCAATTATTCGGACGGGACGCGCCTGCTCAGCGCCATCCGCGTCTTCAAGAACGAGCCGTTCCAATGATGCGCGTCTTGCGCCGGATGGTTGCGCGTCTTGCCCGCTCCGGAGATGGCGCGGCGGCGGTGGAATTCGCCCTCATCCTGCCCATCCTGCTGCTGCTCTATATCGGTTCGATCGAGGCCAGCCAGCTCATCATCACCGACCGGCGGGTGACCACGGTTGCCGGCACGCTGGGCGACCTCGTTGCGCGCAGCAAGGATTCGATTTCGACGGCGACGCTCAACAATTATTTCGGGGCCGCCTCCTCGACCATGGGACCGACGGCGACCGGTCCGCTCACCCAGGTGGTCTCCCTGCTCGGCGTCGATGCCTCTGGCAACGCTACGGTCAAATGGAGCAAGGCCTACCCGGCCACGGCCACGCCGCGGTTAAAGGATTCGGCATTCGACATGTCGAATTCCCCACATATGCGCGATCTGGCCAAGGGCAGGGATATTGTGGTGTCCGAGGCCTACTACACCTATCATCCCATGGTGAACCTGGTGTTCAGCGCGGCCATTCCGCTCTCGCGCACCAATTTCTACCTGCCGCGCTTTCCGGGCACCATCAGCTGCTGCTAACCGGCTTGCATGGGTCCTGCCCCCATGCCATAGCCGGGCACCATTCCTCGCATTGCGGATAATTCCCATGACAGATGATACGCTGATCCCCGTCTTCGACCTTGGCGGTGTGTTCGTCGACTGGAACCCGATGTATCTGTTCCGCAAGCTCTTCCCCACCGAGGAAGAGGCGCGCTGGTTTCATGAGAACATCTGCACCAGCGACTGGAATCTCGAATTCGACGCCGGCGACATCTATTCGGAAGGCGTGGCGCGGCTCATTACGCGCTTCCCGCGCTATTGGCGCGAAATCCAGGCTTATGACCTGCGCTGGAAGGAAACCTTCAACGGCTTCTTCCAGGGCACGATTGACATCCATGACGAGTTGATCGAAGCCGAGATTCCGACCTTCGCCATCACCAATTTCTCGTGGGAGAAGTGGGTGAGTTGCCTGGGCGAATGGCCGTTCCTCGAAAAGTTCGATGGCGTCGTGGTGTCCGGGCTCGAGCGGCTGGTCAAGCCCGACCCGCGCATCTATCGCCTCTTCTGCGAACGCTATGGCCTCGCCCCGGAAAGCTGCGTCTTCATCGACGACAACGAGGTCAACGTCGTCTCCGCCCGCAAGTTCGGCATGAAGGCGATCCACTTCTCCTCGCCCGAAGCCCTGCGCGCCGAGCTCATCAGCTACGGCTTCCCGCTCAAGGCGTAACCGGCAAGACCGTGAGAGCCCCGGCTGAGGCCGGGGCCTGGGGTCCGTACGCAATTGCACCGGTAGACGAGGTTGCGATGGCCGCCCCACCCACCGGACTTCCCCGGACTTGATCCGGGGCCCATTGCCACCCTCCACTCGAGTGGAGGAATCCGTGGGCCCCGGCTCTTCGGCCGGGGAAGTTCAGCGGGTGTGGCGCGGCAGACGGACAGCGCTTCCGTTGGCATCTGTCGGATGGCGAGATAAGCGCTCTGGGGGCGCCGGGACTTATTGAGTACGGACCCTAGCCCTATTTCGTGCCGTACATGCGGTCGCCCGCATCGCCCAGGCCCGGCACGATATAGCCCTTTTCATTGAGGTGGTCGTCGATCGCGGCGGTGAAGACCGGCACGTCCGGATGCGCCTTGGTGAACTTTTCGACGCCCTCGGGCGCGGCCAGCAGGCACAGGAACCGCAAATTGTTGGCGCCGCGGCGCTTGAGGCGATCAACGGCGGCGATGGCCGAGTTGGCGGTCGCCAGCATCGGGTCGACGACGATGATCAGTCGGTCATCCAGGCTCGACGGGGCCTTGAAGTAATATTCCACCGGCTGCAGGGTCTCATGGTCGCGGTAGATGCCGATATGGGCGACGCGCGCCGCTGGCACGAGGTCGAGCATGCCTTCGAGCAGGCCATTGCCCGCGCGCAGGATCGAGGCGAAGACCAGCTTCTTGCCCTTGAGCGTGGGCGCCTGCATTTCCTGGATCGGCGTCTCGATCGTCATCAACTCGAGCTCGAGGTCGCGCGTGACCTCGTAGCAGAGCAGGTGCGCGATCTCGCGCAGCAGCCGCCGGAAGCCGGCGGTTGAGGTTTCCTTGTCCCGCATGATCGTCAACTTGTGCTGGATCAGGGGGTGATCGACTACCGTGACGCTGCTCATCGGGTGTGCGCTTTCAAAGGAATGATCGGCCGTGTCGGCCGGGGGGCAAGCCCAGCCAGCGGGCCGCGCTCTCGCCAATATCGGCGAAGGTTTTGCGAATGCCAATCTCGCCCCGTGACAGGCTTGGGGAAAAGACCATGATCGGCACCTGCTCGCGGGTGTGGTCCGAGCCTTTCCAGGTCGGATCGTTGCCGTGGTCGGCCGTGAGGATGAGAAGATCCTGCGGCTGCATCTTGGCGATGATCTCGGGAATGCGGTGATCGAAGGCCTCGAGTGCGCCGGCATAACCGGGCACGTCGCGGCGATGGCCGTATTCCTGGTCGAAATCGACGAAATTGACGAAGATGAGCGCTCCGTCCGCCGCCATCTCCATGGCTTCGAGCGTGCGGTCGAAGAGCGCCATGTTGCCTGTCGCCTTGAGCTTGTGGGTCACGCCATGGCCGGCATAGATGTCGGAAATCTTGCCGATGGCGAAGACCTGCCGACCGGCCTCTTCGGCGCGGTCGAGCAAGGTCGGCTCGGGCGGGGCAATCGCGAAATCGCGGCGATTGCCGGTGCGCTTGAAGGTGTCCGCGCTCTCGCCGATGAAGGGCCGTGCGATCACGCGCCCGATGCGCAGCGGCTCGGTGAGTTCGAACGCGATCCTGCAGATGTCGTAGAGCCGTTCGAGGCCGAAATGGCTTTCATGCGCCGCGATCTGGAAGACGCTGTCGACCGAGGTGTAGCAGATGGGCTTGCCGGTACGGATATGCTCCTCGCCCAGCTCGGCGATGATCGTCGTCCCTGAGGCATGCTTGTTGCCCAATATGCCCGGCAGCCCGGCTCGCTTGACGAATTCGGCGATGAGCTCGGGCGGAAAGGTCGGCTCTTCCTGCGGGAAATAGCCCCAGTCGAAAGGCACCGGCACTCCGGCGATCTCCCAATGGCCTGAGGGCGTATCCTTGCCCTTCGAGACCTCGCGCCCGACGCCGAACCGGCCGCCGGCCGCGATGGCCGAGAGGCCAGGCGGGATCTTGCCGGCCGAGAGTGCCGCTGCGGCGCCCAGGCCGAGGGCGTCGAGATTGGGGAGGATCAGCGGGCCTTGCCGCAAGCCCTCGCGATCCGCGCCGCCCTTGGCTGCCGTCTCGGCGATATGGCCGAGCGTATTGGCGCCCTCGTCGCCATAGGCCGCGGCGTCGGGTGCGCCGCCGATGCCGAAGGAATCGAGCACTGCAAGTATCACGCGCGGCATCAGGCATGTCCTCCCGGCAGGATCCGTCCGGCAATCAGGGGATGGGTCTGCGCCGCCTCGCCGAAGGAGTAGGCGGCAAGGAACCGCCGCTCGGCCTCGACGAAATCGGCTTCGCTCCGGCAATGGACGCGCCCCAGCGGCTGCCCGCGCGAAACCGTTTCGCCGATCCCCATGATGCGATCATAGCCCACGGCATGATCGATCGCATCGGTCGGCCGCGTGCGGCCGCCGCCAAGGGCGACGACGCCCATGCCGACGCCACGCGTATCGATGGCGGTCACCACGCCGTCGGCAGGCGCGAGGATATCGCGGACGAGTGGCGCGGGGGCGAGATAGCTCGCGAAATTCTCGACGAAATCGGCCGGCCCGCCCAGTTCGGCCACCATGATGCCGAAGCGTTCAGCGGCCGCACCGCTGTCCAGCGCCCGTTCGACCTTCTCTCGCGCTGCATCGGCACCGGCCATGCCGGTGATTTCGAGCACGGCGGCGCAGAGCGCCAGCGTGACCTGGCGCAGGCGTGGGTCCTGATGGGTGCCGTCGAGGAATTCGACGGCATTGCGCATTTCGAGCGCATTGCCGGCGGCCGAAGCCAGCGGCTCGTTCATGTCGGTGATGAGCGCCCCGGTCTTGAGGCCAGCCCCGTTCGCCACCGAGACGAGGCTTTCGGCGAGGGCCGTCGATTTTTCGAGCGTCGGCATGAAGGCGCCCGAGCCGGTCTTGACGTCGAGCACCAGCGCGCCAAGCCCGGCGGCCAGTTTCTTGGAGAGGATCGAGGCGGTGATGAGCGAGATGTTCTCGACCGTCGCCGTCACGTCGCGGATGGCATAAAGCGTGCGGTCGGCCGGGGCCAGGTCGTCCGTCTGCCCGATAATGGCGCAGCCTGCGGCCCTGACCGCCTTGCGGAACAATGTGTTGTCAGGGTTGGTGGTGTAGCCGGGAATGGAATCGAACTTGTCGAGCGTGCCGCCGGTATGCCCCAGCCCGCGCCCCGAGATCATCGGCACGAAGACGCCGCAGGCGGCAAGGATCGGGGCGAGCATCAGGGAAACGTTGTCGCCCACCCCGCCGGTGGAATGCTTGTCGGCTACGGGGCCCGGCAGGTCGGACCAGTCGAGCACGGTGCCGCTGTCGCGCATGGCAAGGGTCAGCGCCACGCGTTCATCGAGGCTCATGTCGTTGAAATAGACCGCCATGGCGAAGGCGGCAGCCTGCGCAGGCGAGACGGAGCCATCGACAAGGCCGGAGATGAAATGGGCGATATCGGCCTGGGCGAGGGGGAGGTTATCGCGCTTGCGGGCGATGAATTCCTGGGGGAGGAGGGTCATGGTTGGTGCCCGTGTTTGTGGCCGACCCCCACCCCTGTCCCCTCCCCGCAAGGGGGAGGGAGATCCTGGGGCGAGGTAAGAGACTTGCCGTCTGCTCCGTGCTTGCGGCTCCTGCGTCTCCCTCCCCCTTGCGGGGAGGGGACAGGGGTGGGGGTGAGCGGCTCAACCCCTTCGAGCAATTGGGCAACGAGCGTGAAAACCCCGTCGCGATTAGCGACGACGTCGTGATTGGAGATACGCAAAACCTGATATCCGCGCGCCCGCATATAGGCGTCGCGCCTTTCGTCATAGGCTTCGGCGCCGGCATGACTGTCGCCGTCCACCTCGATCACCAGCTTGCCGTGGTGACAGGCGAAATCCGCGTAATAGGGGCCGATCGCTGCCTGGCGCCGGAAGTGATAGCCCTGCTGCCGGAAGCTATGGAGAACCTGCCACATCACCCGCTCCGGTTCACCCGGATCGCGTCGGAGTTCCCTCGCTCGCTCGATAGACATGGCTACCCCCCACCCCTGCCCCTCCCCGCAGCGGGGAGAGAAACCTGCCGGCTGATCAGAGGCTTTTACGCCCCATACGGCACCCAGACGTTCTTCACCTGCGTTGCCCGTCTCAGGAAATAGTCGCCTTCGAACTTGCCGGTATCGGCGAGGTCGTAGTTGAGGCCGCGGCTGGTCCAGGTTTGCTTGAGGTTGCCGGTGGAGGATTTCTCGACCATCGTCGAGCCCGCGGCATCGCCGAAATACCACATGGCGTCGACGCCATCGTGTTCGGCGAGGGTCTTGGCGAGCACAGCGCTGTCGCCGGTCACGATGTTGACCACGCCCGAGGGCACGTCGGAGGTTTCGAGGACCTGGTAGAGGTCGGTCACCGAGAGCGGTGACTTGTCCGAAGGGACGAGGACGACCGGGTTGCCCATGGCGAGCGCCGGCGCGAGGAGGGCGACCGAGCCGAGGAGCGGGCGCGCGGCCGGGGCGACGATGGCGAGGACGCCGATCGGTTCGACCATGGCGGCGGCGATGGCACGCAGCGGCGGGTTATGGACGGCGCCATCATACTTGTCGGCCCAGCCGGCAAAGGCGAAGAGACGCTCGACCGCGGCATCGACCTCGGCCTCGCCCTTCTCGCCGGTCTGCTCCCTGATGCGGGCAGCGAATTCGGCGCGGCGATACTGGAGGTTCTCGGCGAGGAAATAGAGCACCTGGCTACGGTTGTGCGCCGAGGCATTGCCCCAGCCGAGTGCGGCCCGTGCCGCCTCGACGGCATTGCGGATGTCCTTGCGGTTGCCGTCGCCGACCTCGCCCACGAGGTTGCCGCCGGGGCCATGGACCGGACGCGAATAGCCGCTGTCGGAGCGCGCCTGCTTGCCGCCGATATACATCTTGGCGGTCTGGTCGATGCTGTCGCCGCCATCGAGCGGGTTGACCGGCTTGGCCGGAACGGCCTTGGCGGCCGCTGCCGGCTTCAGGTCCTTCTCCCAGGCGGGCTTCATGTAGACGCTCATGCCTTCCTTGCCGCCTTCGCGGCCGAACCCGGATTCCTTGTAGCCACCGAAACCGACGGCCGCGTCGAAATTGTTGGTGCCGTTGATCCAGACCACGCCCGCCTTGATCTTGGGGGCGATATCGAGGGCGAGATTGATGTTCTCGCTCCAGATCGTGGCGGCGAGCCCGTAACGGGTGTTGTTGGCCAGTGCCACTGCCTCTTCGGGCGTGCGGAAGCTCATGGCCACCAGCACGGGCCCGAAGATTTCCTCGGTCACCACGGTATGGCTCGGGGAGACATTGGTGATGAGCGTCGGCTTGAGGAAGCACCCGCCGCCGGGAATGTCGAAGTCGGGCTCGTAGACCTGCGCGCCTTCGGCGGCACCTTTCTTGACGAGATCGCGCACGCGCTCGACCTGCACCGGCGCCACCAGCGCGCCGATATCGATGGCCTTGTCGAGCGGATCGCCGACCCGCAGGCTCGCCATGCGCTTCTTGAGCTTGGCGATGAAGCGGTCCTCGATCGATTCCTGGATGAGCAGGCGCGAACCCGCGCAGCAGACCTGGCCCTGGTTGAACCAGATGGCATCGACCAGCCCCTCGATGGCGCTGTCGATATCGGCATCCTCGAAGACGATATAGGGGCTCTTGCCGCCCAGCTCGAGCGAGAGGCCCTTGCCGGTGCCGGCCGTGGCGGCGCGGATGGCCTTGCCCACTTCAGTCGAGCCGGTAAAGGCGATCTTGTCGATATCGGGATGGGCGACGATGGCCTGCCCGGTATCGCCGAAGCCGGTGACGATATTGACCACGCCCTTGGGCAGCCCGGCCTTCTCGCAGATCTCGGCGAAGAGGAGGGCGGTGAGCGAGGTGAATTCGGCGGGCTTGAGCACCACGGTATTGCCCGCGGCGAGGGCCGGCGCGATCTTCCAGGCCAGCATCAGCAGCGGGAAGTTCCACGGGATGATCTGGCCGCAGACGCCATAGGGCACCTGGCCGGGGAATTCGCGGTCGCGATGCTGCGCCCAGCCGGCATGATGGTAGAAATGGCGGGCGACAAGCGGAATGTCGATATCGCGGCTCTCGCGGATCGGCTTGCCGTTGTCGAGGCTTTCGAGCACGGCGAAGAGCCGGGAATGCTTCTGCACCAGCCGCGCGATGGCATAGAGATATTTCGCCCGCTCGTAACCGGACAGCGCCGACCACGACTTGAACGCGGCGCGTGCGGCCTTGACCGCCTTGTCCACGTCCTCGGCCGTGCCTTCGCTGACCTGCGCCAGACTCTGGCCATTGGCCGGGTTATCCGACGAGAAGGTCTTGCCCGGCCTGGTCCAGGCGCCATTGATGAAGTGGCCGAATATGCCGTCATGGGCCTTGAGCCAATCGAGCGCGGGCTGCGCGCTTTCGGGCGCCGGGCCGTATTCGAGGGTTTCAAAGATCTGCGCGATTTTGTTCATCTTCCTGTCCCGCACTCGAGGCGGGGTCCCTCAGAAAAAGCTCAGACCATCGGCTGGCGGTAATCCGCCGCGTAATGGCCCGTAAGATTGTGTTCGAGCTGGCGCTCGATATCGGTCAGGAGCGAGGAGGCGCCGAACCGGAAGAGGTGCGGCTGCAGCCAATGGGTGCCCAGTTCTTCCTTCATCAGCGCCATGTAGTCGAGCGCCGCCTTGGCCGTCGAAATGCCGCCGGCCGGCTTGTAGCCGATCTCGATGCCGGTCTCTTCGTGGAACCAGCGGATCATGCGGATCATGGCGAGCGAAGTGGGCAGGTTCGCATTGACCTTTTCCTTGCCGGTCGAGGTCTTGATGAAATCGGCGCCGGCCAGCATGCAGACGAGCGAGGCCTTGGCCACATTGGTCAGCGTCGCCAGCTCGCCCGTGCCCAGGATGGTCTTGATATGGGCGTCCCCGCACGCCTTGCGGAAGGCGCGGACTTCGTCATAGAGGGCCTGCCAGTCCCCGCGCAGCACCATGCCGCGCTCGATGACGATGTCGATCTCCCTGGCGCCATCGGCCACGGACGCCTCGATCTCCTTGACCTTGGTCTCGAAGGGGGCAAGGCCGTGCGGGAAGGCGGTGGAGACGGCGGCCACCGGGATATTGGTGCCTTCGAGCGCCTTGACCGCGGTCTTGACGAAGGTGTGGTAGACGCAGACGGCACCCGGATGGATGTCGAGCTCGCCCACGCCCAGACCATCCACGATATCCTGGCGCAGCGGATGGCGCGCCTTGGCGCAGAGCCGTTCCACGCGCCCGGGCGTGTCGTCGGAATTGAGCGTCGTCAGGTCGATGAAGGTGATGGCCTTGAGAAGCCAGGCCACCTGCCAGTCCTTCTTGACCGTGCGCCGCGTGCCGATGGTCGCCGCGCGCCGCTCGAGCGCCGAGCGGTTCATGCGGATGCGTTCGACCCAGTCCAGATCGAGCGGGAAGCCGGGATTGCGCTTGTGCGCCGCGGCCTCTTTGGCGGGGTGGTCGACGATTCTCAGGTTCATGATGCCTCCGGGGGCGCCAGTTCGCGCCCGGGCTTGTCGCGCCGTCTCAGGCGGCGCTTTGGAAAACACTTGGACGATACCACACCGGCTTCATTTGCCCAAAAATTCGGGGCCGAACGAATGCGGCAGCAGGCCTGCCAGCGTGGAGTGGAGCGGCTCGCCATCGACGCCATGGGAGATGACCACGGTATCGGGATCGGCGAATTCGCGGATGCGCTGGCGGCAGCCGCCGCAGGGCGTCACGGGCTCGCGGCCCGGGCCGGTCACATAAATGCGCCGGATGCGCCGGGCTCCGCCCGCGATCATGGCGGCAATGGCCGAGGTCTCGGCGCAATTGCCCTGCGGATAGGCGGCGTTCTCGATATTGCAGCCCGAATAGATCTTGCCGTCGTCTGCGAGGATCGCCGCACCCACCGTGAATTTCGAATAGGGGGCATAGGCCCTGGTGCGGATGGCTTCGGCGGCGGCGAAGAGGTCGGAATCGGTGACGGCCATGGGCTAGCGCTCCTTGGTATAGGGCACGCCGCCCGCCTTGGGACCGACGGCCTTGCCGATGAATCCGGCCAGGAGCACGACGGTGAGGATGTAGGGCAAAGCCTGGATGAGCTGTACCGGCACTTCCCAGCCGAGGCCGGGAATGGTCGTGCCCTGGAGCCGGATCTGGAGCGCGTCGAGGAAGCCGAACAGCAGCGTCGCGAACATGGCCTGCAGCGGCCGCCACTTGGCGAAGATGAGTGCGGCCAGCGCGATATAGCCCTTACCCGCCGTCATGTTGTTGCCGAAGCCCGAGCCCTGGGCAATCGAGAAATAGGCGCCGGCAAGGCCGCAGAGCACGCCGGTGATGAGCAGCGCCTGGTAGCGCAGCCGCGTCACCGAGATGCCGGCGGTATCGACAGCCTTGGGATTTTCGCCCACCGCGCGCAGGCGCAGGCCAAACCGGGTGCGGTAGAGCACCCAGGCCGTGACCGGCACAGCAAGGAAGGCGACATAGACGAGGATGTTGTGGCCCGAGATGAGGCCGGCATAGATCGGCCCGATGACCGGAATGCCGGAAATTTCGCTGGCAAAGGGCAGCGTGATCGGCAGGAAGCGGCCGCCCTCGGGGAGCGGCGGGGTACGGCCGCCCTGGTGGAACCAGGTGAGGCCAAGCAGCGTCGTCAGGCCCGCCGCCAGGAAATTGATGGCGACGCCCGAAATGATCTGGTTGCCCTTGAGCGTGATCGAGGCGGCGCCATGGATCATCGACATGGCGATCGAGACCGCGATGCCCGCCAGCAGGCCCAGCCACATATTGGCGGTGAGGGCAGCCACCGAAGCGGCGCCGAACGCGGCGGCCAGCATCTTGCCTTCGAGGCCGATGTCGAAAATGCCCGAGCGCTCCGAATAGAGGCCGGCCAGACACGCCAGCAGCAGCGGGGTCGTCAGCCGCAGCGTGGCGGCGAGCATCGAGATGAGGAGTTCGAAATCCATGGTTTCGCTTCCCTCAGCTGTCCGACGTCGCGGTTTCGCGCGCCACCGCCTCGGCCTTGGCCTCGGGGCTGCGCATCATGAAGATCGTCTCGAGGCCGGGCCTGAGCAGTCCCTCCATGGCGCCGGTGAAGAGGATCACCAAGGCCTGGATGACCACGATCATCTCGCGGGTAATGGCGGGCATGTAGAATTGCAGCTCGAGCCCGCCCTGGTAGAGCGCGCCGAAGAGCATGGCGGCCAGGGCGATGCCGATCGGGTGGTTGCGCCCCATCAGCGCCACGGCGATGCCGACAAAGCCGTAGCCCGAGGGAAAATCGAGCACGAGCCGGTTCTGGACGCCCAGCACCTCATTGACCGCCACCAGTCCCGCCAGCGCACCCGAGATCGTCATGGTGATCATGATGAGCTTGGAATTGGAGATGCCCGCATAGCGCGAGGCGGTCGGGTTCTTGCCCAGCGTGCGCATGGCGAAGCCGAGCTTGGTGTGCCAGATGAGGATATAGGTGCCGATGAGCGCGGCTATGGCGAAGATGATGGTGACGTTGACCGGGGCATAGCCGAAGAAGGGCAGGAATTCGCGCAATTGCGGGATCTTGCCGGCATTGACCACGGAAGCGGAGGACGGCTCCATCTGCCCCACGGGCTTGAGCACCCGGTTGAGGAGATAGACCATGAGCGCAGAGGCGATGAAGTTGAACATGATCGTCGTGATGACGACATGGCTGCCGCGCTTGGCCTGGAGATAACCCGGAATGAAGGCCCAGAGCCCGCCGCACGCCGCCGCGCAGATCACTGCGGCCGGCAGTACCAGCAGCCAATGGGTCTGGTCGAGGAGGAGCGCGGCGAGGATCGCGCCGAGCCCGGCCACATAGGCCTGGCCTTCCGCGCCGATATTGAAGAGCCCGGCATGGGCCGCGATGGCGACGGCGAGACCGGTAAAGACGAAATTGGTGGCGAAATGCAGCGTATAGCCGAAGCCCTCGCCATAGCCGAAGGCGCCCCCGATCATGATGCGCAGCGCATCGATCGGGTTTTGCCCGATGATCAGCACCACGATGCCCGAGATGATGAAGGCCAGGAGCAGGTTGAGGGCGGGCAGCAGGGCCACGTCGGCCCATCTGGGTAGCGGACGACGGGCGCTCATCGGGCAGCCTCTTTTTCCTTGCTGATACCGGCCATCATCAGGCCCAGCTCGCCTTCGGTGGCGGTCGCCGGATCGGCCTCGCCCACGATATGGCCATCGAACATCACGAGAATCCGGTCGGCGAGCGAGCGGATTTCGTCGAGTTCGACCGAGACGAGCAGGATCGCCTTGCCGGCATCGCGCATCTTGATGATCTGGTTGTGGATGAACTCGATCGCGCCGATATCGACGCCACGCGTCGGCTGGCCGACGACCAGCACGTCCGGATCGTTCTCCATCTCGCGCGCCAAGACGATCTTCTGCTGGTTGCCGCCCGAGAAATTGGCGGTCTTGAGCCGCGGATTGGCCGGGCGGATATCGAACTTCTTGATGCGCTCGACCGCTTCCCTGCGCGCCACCCCGATGTCGAGGAGCGCGCCCTTGCCGTATTGCGGCTCGTCCTGGTAGCCCAGGATGTTGTTTTCCCATTCCTCGAAATCGGTGACGAGGCCCATGCGGTGCCGGTCCTCGGGCACGTGCGCCAGGCCCGCCCGGCGCAACCGCGCCGCGCCGTCATCGCCATGGAAGGAGACGGCATTGCCGTTGACCGTGACATTGCCGAGAAGCGGGGCGCGCATGCCGGCCACCGCTTCGAGCAGTTCGGACTGTCCGTTGCCTGCCACGCCCGCAATGCCCACGATCTCGCCGGCCCGGACGCTGAACGAGATGTTCTTGACGCGCGGCACCTTGAAATCGTCGGCCACCACCAGGTCGTCGACCTCGAGCAGGGTCTTGCCCGGATTGGCCGGCCCCTTCTCGACGCGCAGCAGCACGCGGCGCCCGACCATGAGCTCGGCGAGCTGTTCCGGATTGGTTTCCTTGGTGGGGAGCGTCTTGACGATCTCGCCCTGGCGCATGACCGAGACGGTATCGGTGATGGCCATGATCTCGCGCAGCTTGTGCGTGATGAGGATGATGGTCTTGCCCTGGTCGCGCAGGGTCCTGAGCACGCGGAAGAGGTGATCCGCCTCGGCCGGGGTCAGAACGCCCGTCGGCTCGTCGAGGATGAGGACGTCGGCGCCGCGATAGAGCGCCTTGAGGATTTCCACGCGCTGCTGCAGGCCCACCGACACGTCTTCCACGATCGCGTCCGGATTGACCTCGAGGCTGTATTCGCTGGCCAGGCGCTTGAGCTCGGCCCGGGCCTTGGAAAGCGTGGGGGCAAGGAGCGGAGAGTCCTCTGCGCCGAGCACCACGTTTTCGAGAATGGAGAAATTATCGACCAGCATGAAGTGCTGGTGGACCATGCCGATGCCGAGCGCCAGCGCATGGCGGCTGTCGCTGATGGCATGGGGCACGCCGTTGACGCGGATTTCGCCGCTGTCGGCGGTGTAGAAGCCATAGAGGATGGACATCAGCGTCGACTTGCCGGCGCCGTTCTCCCCCACGATGCCGTGCACCGTGCCGCGCTTGATCTTGAGGTCGATATCCTTGTTGGCATGCACCGCGCCGAAGCGCTTGTTGATGCCGACCAGCTCGATCGCCCATGGGGATGCAGCGGCCGTCTCCGGCCGCTGCACGCTGTTGTTTTCAAGGTTTGCCATCGGCTCTTCGCTTACGGGCAGGTATTGTCCGAAGTGTAGTCGTGAACCTTGATCTCGCCCGAGATGATCTTGGCCTTGAGGTCTTCGACCTTGGCCTTCATGTCGTCGGTGATCAGCGCCTTGTTGTTGTCGTCCAGGGCATAGGCCACGCCGTCATTGGCCAGGCCCATCACCTGCACGCCCGAGGTCCAGGTACCGGTGGTGCCGTCGATGAACGCGGCCTTGACCGCATTGTCCACGCGCTTGACCATCGAAGTCAGGACCGAGCCCGGATGCAGGTAGTTCTGGTTGGAGTCGACGCCGATCGAGAACTTGCCGGCATCGGCCGCAGCCTGCAGCACGCCCAGGCCCGAGCCGCCGGCGGCGGCATAGACGACGTCCGCGCCGCGGTCGAAGTCGGCCTTGGTCAGCTCGCCCGCCGCAACCGGATCGTTCCAGGCGGCCGGGGTGGTGCCGGTGTAGTTTTCGATGACGGTGGCCTTCGGATTGACCGCCAGCACGCCCTGCTTGTAGCCGCAGAAGAACTTGTGGATCAGCGGGATGTCCATGCCGCCGACGAAGCCGACAGTGCCGGTCTGCGACTTGAGCGCGGCCAGGGCGCCCACGAGATAGGAACCGGTATGTTCGTCGAACACCACCGAGCGCACATTGGGAGCGTCGACGACGGCGTCGATGATGGCGAACTTGGTGTCGGGGAACTCGGCTGCGACCTTGGTGAGGGCGGCGCCCCACGAGAAGCCCGGAATGACGATCGGGTTGGCGCCCGACGACGCGAAGCGACGCAGGGCCTGCTCACGCTGGGCGTCGTTCTGCAGTTCCAGGTCCTGGAACTTGCCGCCGGTTTCCTTGGCCCATTCGGTCGCGCCGTTGAAGCCGGCTTCGTTGAAGGATTTGTCGAACTTGCCGCCAAGGTCATAAATGATGGCGGGGTCGGCCAGAGCCGTACCGGCGAGGAGTGCGCTGAGCGCCACGCCACCAGCCAGCACCCCTGCGCGTCCGGCCAGCTTCATGGCGAGAGTTTTCACTGTCATTGTTAATCTCCCTGTAGTGCGCCGGGCGACGGCCAAAGGCCGAAGGACAATCCCAGTGCGCTAACGGGCGATACAATCGTGCAAATGTTTTCCCCGCAAGGGGGAGTGCGATTTATTTTTCCGGTTGGTCAAAAATTCCGGAGGCCAATCAGGCCGCCCCGAGACCCGCCCTGGAGGCAGGGTCCGCCGGCCCGGCAGGCGCGGCATCGGCAGGCCGGATTGAAGACGTCGTTCCGCCCGGCCGCGAGGGCCGGCTGGCCCGCGCTCGGATGCCAGAAGTCGCTGCCCGACAGGCTGCGCGCGGCGACGGCCCGCGAGAGATGATGGGGGCTGCTCATCGTACCCCTCCATGCGCCGCGATATGGCCGAAGACCTCACCCAGCCCGTTGCCCGCCGTAAGGACGAGATAGGCGGCGACGATCCCGGCTAGGAAGAGAATGATGGTGTCGCGGTTCTGGGCGCTCATTACAATTTTACCTTTCCTGTTGAGGAGCAGGTAACCCAAAACCGGCGGTCAGATTGTGATGCTTTTGCGGCAGGTGAAGGCAGGGTTAAGCGAAGGTAAATTCGGGGATTCCAGAGCGCCGGGAGTGCGGGGTTTTCCCACAGTTGCTGATGTTTTGGGCGGGTTGGGTGGTTCCCGCCGCTCGTACCCCAACCACGGAACTTCCCCGGCCGAAGAGCCGGGGCCCACGGATCGCTCCACTCGGGGGGAGGGGTGCAATGGGCCCCGGATCAAGTCCGGGGAAGTAAGGGGTGAGAGCGGGATGAGATGAGGGCGGTGGGAGGTGCGAGCTCTCAAACCACCTCGATCGTCGTCCCCATCGCTTCGGCGAAGCGTTCGAAAAAGCCGTCGATGACCTTCTGGGCCGAATTACCGATGAGCGTCTTGCCCAGGCGCATGATCTGTCCGGAGGCGCCGCCGCGGGCCTGGAAGGCAAGTTCGCACCCTTCCCCGGCATCGGCGAGCGTGATGTCGGCAGCCCCTTCCGCCAGCCCCAGGATGCCCCCGCGGCCCTTGCCCGAAAGCGTATAGCTCCTGGCGGGCAGCACGTTGGAAAGCGTCAGGTCACCGGTAAAGACCGGATGCACCACGCCCAGGCTGACCTTGATCTGCAGCTCGAGCGTATTTTCCGAAGTCCAGTCAATACGTTGGCAGCCCGGAATGGTGGCCTTGAGCACTGCCGTGTCGTTGAGCGCCGCCCAAACGTCCTGGCGCGGCGCCGCCAGCAGGTATCTTCCGCCAAAATCCAATGTTCACGCCCCTTTACGTGGTGCTTTTTCGCACCAATATGGGCAAAATAAGAAGCCTGCCGGCCGGTTGCAATTGTCACGGGACAAGCGAGCGGGAATCTATGACCGGAAGGCGTCAGCATTACCGCCCACCCAGCGTCATCAAGGAGTGCAACCCATGGCCAATGAAACGACGACCGCAGCCCAGGCGACCGCCGTCAGCCCCGTTGCCGAAAAGCCCCTGCAGTATCTGGACAAGGCCGTCGGGGCCATCCGCAACCTCGGCCTTTGGCCCGAACAGCAGCAGGAACAGCCGATCACGGCGCTGCTCAAGGAAATCACCGAACTCGACGAGACGCGGGTCATCCTCATCGGCCGCACGCTGAGCCAGGCTTCGGCCTTCAATGAAGTGGTGCGCGAACAGGTCGCCGCCATGAATATCGGCGAGCGCTATGAGGACATCACCAAGGGCTTCGATTCGATCCGCGACGACGCCAAGAATCTCGTCGACCAGCTCGAAGACAACAAGATCGACCTGCGCGAGCGCATCTCCAATGTCTGGATGAAGGTCTCGCGCGGCGATATCGCCAGCCGCTTCAACAAGATCCGCGACACCTACCTCGCCGTCTCCAAGGACACCAAGGACCAGGTCGACCGCGAGCACACGATTCTCGAGGCCTATCGCGATTTCCGTGGTGCCTTGAAGCAGTCCGAAGTCATGGCGCTCGAGCTCCTCGGCATTGCCGAAAAGAAGCTCTCCGAGAAGAAGGACATCCTCCAGAAGGCCGCCGACACCCTATCCGCCTTCACCGACGGCACTCCGGCCGACCGCGCGCGCCTCGAACTGGACCGCGACGAGAAGCTGCGCGACATGCAGAACGAGGAGCGCCGCTACCAGATCGTCAAGGACCTCTCGGACAACCTCACGATTTCCTACAACACCTCCGAAGTGGTGATGGCGCGTCTGATGCAGACGACCAATGCCAAGGAGCGCGTCTACCAGCAGGCCATCTCGTTCTTCTCGACCAACGAGACCGTGCTCACCGCGCTCTCGGCCTCCTTCACCGGCATGTTCGGCCTCCACGAGGCCACCGCCACGCTCGATGCGATGAAGGAAGGCGTCTCCAAGAGCCTCGAAACGCTCTCCGAGGTTGGTGACAAGGTTCAGGAAGAAGCGGTGCGCGCCGGCTACGGCCCGACCATCCGCGCCGATGCCGTCAAGAAGCTCGTCGACAGCGTCGTCAACTTCCAGGAAAAGTCGCAGTCGATCATTACCGAGATGCGGGCGGCCTCGACCAAGAACTCGGCCGAGATTCGCGATGCGGTCGAGGACGGCAAGCGCCGGCTCGCCCAGCTCGCCACAGAAGGCAATGCGCTGCTGCTCGAAACCAAGACGAGCTGACTGTCTGGGTTTGCACCTGGGACCGAAACGAAGACATGAGTGACACGACAGCCACCCCGGCTGCCCCTCTCGACGAAGTCATGCTGGCGATGGACGTGGTGGATACGCTGCGCCATCGCCAGGATCTGGTCGATCGCGAACTGGACGAGGACGCGCGCGAAAAGCAGCTCATCGCCAAGTTGCGCGACATCTATCACCAGCAGGGCATCGAGGTGCCCGATTCCGTGCTCAAGGAAGGTGTGGAGGCGCTCAAGGAGAGCCGCTTCGTCTACACTCCGCCCAAGCCCGGCTTCTGCACCACGCTCGCGCGCCTCTATGTGACGCGCGACCGCTGGGGGCGCTGGGTCTTCTCGGTGCTGCTCGCGCTCGTCATCGGGCTGGGCGGCTATTACCTGGGCTACAAGCCCTTTCAGGCTTCGCAGGCCGAACAGGCCCGGCTCGAACTGGCCGAGGGCATGCCCCGGCAGATGGACGCCCTCTACCAGACCATTTTCGACGAAACCAAGGTGCAGCAGGCGGTTAACGAGGCCGAGGAATTCCGCAATCGCGGCAAGGCCGCCGCCGCCGAAGGCAACCGCACCGGCGCCCAGTCGGCCATCGACAACCTCACCAAGCTGCGCGACACGCTGCGCCAGGAATATACGCTCAAGATCGTCAACCGGCAGGGCGTGCAGTCCGGCTTCTGGACTTTCCCCGAGATCAATACCGAGGCCACCAATTACTACGTGGTGGTCGAGGCGCTCGATCCGGACGGCAAGGCGCTCAGCCTGCCCATCCTCAACGAGGAGAACGGCCAGACCGAAACGGTCGACATCTGGGGCGTGCGCGTGCCGGAATCGGTCTATAACGCGGTCGCAGCCGACAAGCAGGATGACGGCATCATCGAGCGCAACGTGGTGGGCATCAAGCAATACGGATTTTTGGACGTGGACTATGTGATCCCCGTGCTCGGCGGGGCGGTGACCCGGTGGTAATTCATGGCCATTAGCGGACCGGAAGCCCTCAACTCGCTCGAAGAGGCGCTCCGCGACATCCGGCGCGAGGAAGATGAGATCTCCAAGCGCCTGGCGCGGGCCAGCGAGCGCATCACCAAGTTCCGCGAGAACGAGGCGGACCTTCTGCGCCAGCTCGCCATGGTGCGGCTCGATCCCGCCGCGCAGGCCCAGCTCGCCCAGACCATCTCGCAGGCCGAGGCCCGCGCCCGCGAAATGGTCAGGAAGCATGCGGGCGAGCTCTCCTCGACCGAGGATGCGCTCAAGGAACTCGATGCCGGCATCGCCGCCCTGACCCAGCAACGCGCCCAGGCGCTGGCCGAAGTCGACAAGCGCCAGGCCGAGCTCAAGGCGCTCTCTGCCCGCATTGCGGCGGCCATCGCCAAGGACCCCGACTACGCCGCCAAGCGCAAGGCCGCCGACGACCTCCAGGCCGTCGCCGCCGAAGCGCTGCGCAAGACTCAGCAATCGGAAGCCGACCGAGAGCAGAAGGGACGCCCCTACCGCGACGATCCGCTGTTCATGTATCTGTGGAACCGTGGCTACGGCACGCGCAACTACCAGTCGAACAATCTCTTCCGCTGGCTCGACGGCAAGGTGGCCGTGCTCATCGGCTATAACGGCGCGCGGCCCAACTTCGCCATGCTCAACGAATTGCCGCTGCGCCTGCGCGAGCATGCCGACCGGCAGGCGGCCAACGCCGCCAATGCCGAAAAGGCCATCGACGACCTCGAGAACAAGGCCATCGACGCCGCCGGCGGCCAGCCGGTCCGGCAGGCGATCGAAACCGCCCAGGCGAATATTGCCGAAATCGACGGCAAGATCGTCGCCACCGAGGACGACCGCGACGAGCGCGCCAAGGCCATGCGCCAGCTGGCCCAGGGCGGCGACCCTGCCTTCGAGCAGGCCATCTCGGCCTTCGCCGAAAGCCTCGGGCGCGAGGATATCAAGTCGCTTCTGGCCGAAGCGCGCCGCACCGCGACCGCCCAGGACGATGCCCTCATCGCCCAGATCGACGATCTGCGCATGCGCGTGCGCGAAGAGGACGCCGAGACGGTCGACCAGAAGGATCGGCTCAAGACCCTGGCCGCACGGCGGCGCGAACTCGAGGACATCAGCTACGAGTTCAAGAAGGCCCGCTACGACGACCCGCGCTCGACCTTCCGCGAGGACAAGCTGGTCGGCGACCTCCTCAACGATTTCCTGCGCGGCGGCATTGCCGCAGCGACCTATTGGGACCTCTGGCGTCGCAGCCAGAACTGGAGCTCGGGCACGTCCGACTGGGGCGGCGGCTATGGCCTGCCGCGCAATGGACGCAACCCCTGGCCGGACAATGGCGGCGGCTTCAACTGGCCCGACAACAGCTTTGGGGGCGGCAATTCCCGCGGCTCTTCGGGCGGCGGTGGTTTCGGTGGCGGCTGGGGCGGTGGTGGCTCCAGCGGCGGTGGCGGTTTCTCGCGCCCCCGCACCGGCTCGGCCGGCACCCGCAAGACCGGCGGGTTCAAGACCGGCGGCGGTTTCTGACCGCCGCGGGTTTCAGAGGATTGAGCGCAAGATCTCGAAAGTCCGCTCGTCCTGCATCTGGGCGGCGTTGAAGCGCATATAGCCGGCGGCCGCCTGCGTGGCGCTGAAGGCGTTGCCTGGCGCCAGGACAAGGTTGTGCGCCAGCGCGGCGCGGGCGAGATCGGCGGAATCCCGGCCTTCGGGCAATCTGCACCAGAGGAACATGCCGGCGCGCGGCTCGGTCCAGGGCACGATGCCGAGATCGCGCAGGCGGGCGCCGACATCGCGGCGAGCCCGTTCGAGGCGCGTGCGCAGGGCCTCGTTATGCTTGCGGAAGCCGCTATCGGCGAGGATTGCGTGGATCAGTTCCTCGCTGAGCCGGCCGCCGCCAAAGGCCGTGGCGATCTTGAGGTCGATAAGCCCCTCGATCCATTCCTGCCGGGCGGCGATGAAGCCGCAGCGTACGGCGGCGGAAAGCGTCTTGGAAAAGCTGCCGATCTGGATGACGCGCTCAAGCCCGTCGAACCCGGCAAGGCGCGGGGCAGGCGTGTGCTCGAAATCGGCGAAGATATCGTCCTCGATGACGACGAGGCCGTGCTGGTCGGCAAGCTTGAGCACGCGATGGGCAACGGCCGGCGAGAGGGTCGCCCCGGTCGGATTGTGAACGGCCGAATTGGTGATGTAGAGCCGCGGGCGCCGTTCGACGAGGATGGTGGCAAAGGCCTCGATATCGGGGCCGTTGGGCGTATAGGGCACGCCCGCCACGCGAATGCGATGGGCGCGCAGCAGCGCCTGGAAATTGAAATAGCAGGGGTCATCGACCACCACCGTGTCGCCCGGCTCCAGCAGGAAGCGGCAGAGGAGATCGATGGCCTGCGTGCCGCTTTCTGTGAGGAGGATCTGGTCGGGCGACGCTTCGACGCCGCGTTCGCCCAGACGGCGTCCGATAAGGCGGCGAAGGGGTGCGAGCCCGAGCGGCGAGCCATAGTTGGAAAGCGCATCGACGCCGGCGCGCGAAAGCGTACGCAGACCTTTTCGCAGGCTCTGCTCGGGTAGCCACGTCGCCGGTAGCCAGCCGCAACCGGGCTTGGGGATGGCGTCATCCGCTTCGAGCGACTGGCGCGAAATCCAGAGCGGATCGATGGCGCGGTCGAGGTCCGGCCCGATTGCGGCCAGCGTCATCGGCGCCACCTGGTTGGCGACGTAAAAGCCCGAGCCGGGACGCGAAACGATGGCGCCTTCCGCGGCGAGCCGACTATAGGCCTCGACCACGGTCGAGACGGAAACCTGCAGCGATCCGGCCAGCGAGCGCACCGACGGCAGCCTGGAGCCGGGCACGAGGCTGCGCCCGGCAATGCGCTGGCGGATGGTGGCCATCACGAGGCCTATACGGCTCGTTGCTTCCATCCGTACTGCTTCATCGACCATAACAGTTCGCTCCATCTGTACCGGACTGTAGCTGGCGGCGTCAGGCGCCACAACTCATAAGCACCCGTCAAAGGAGCATGTCATGGACAGGTCGACGGACGGGTGGATCAGCGGGCTGATCGGGGTGGTGATCTTCAGCGGGTCGCTGCCCGCAACGCGCGTGGCGGTGGAGGCATTCGATCCGTTGTTCCTTACCGGGGCGCGAGCGACCATTGCCGGCATTCTGGGGCTGGCGTTGCTGCTCGCTTTCAGGGAGCGGCGGCCGGCGCGGCAGGATCTCGTGCCGCTGGCCATCGTCGCGCTCGGCGTGGTGGTGGGCTTTCCGCTGCTGACCGCACTTGCCCTCCAGCAGGTGACATCGGCGCATTCGATCGTCTTTGTCGGGCTATTGCCCCTGTCGACCGCCATTTTCGGCGTCATTCGCGGCGGCGAGCGACCCAGCCCGGCCTTTTGGGCCTTTTCCATACTTGGCAGCGCCCTGGTTATCGGCTTCGCCCTTTCGCAGGGCCTTTCCGCTTCGCCCATGGGCGACGGGCTGATGCTCGGCGCGATCATCGTCTGCGGGCTCGGCTATGCCGAAGGCGCGCGGCTGTCGCGGCGCCTTGGTGGCTGGCAGGTGATCTCCTGGGCGCTGGTGCTGTCGCTGCCGGTCATGGCGGTGCTGGCGCTGGTCTATTGGCCCGCGACTTTTGCCGACGTCACGCTGCCGGCCTGGATCGGGCTCGGCTACGTATCGGTCTTCAGCATGCTGGTCGGCTTCATCTTCTGGTATCGGGGCCTGGCACAGGGTGGCATCGCCTCGGTCGGCCAGCTGCAGCTGCTCCAGCCCTTCTTCGGCCTGGCGCTGGCCGCCACCCTGCTGCACGAAACGGTGACGCCCGTCATGCTGCTGGTGACCGTAGGCGTCATCGGCTGCGTCATCGGCGCCCGCCGCTTTGCACGACGCGCCTCGACGAAGGCACTGGCCACCGGGGCCACCTGACGGGCTAGGGTCCGTACTCAATAAGTCCCCGCGCCCCCAGAGCGCTATCCCCCCATCCGACAGATTCCAACGCAAGCGCCGTCCGTCTGCCGCGCCACACCCACTGAACTTCCCCGGCCGCAGAGCCGGGGCCCACGGATACCTCCACTCGAGTGGAGGGTGGCAATGGGCCCCGGATCAAGTCCGGGGAAGTCCGGTGGGTGGGGCGGCCATCGCAACCTCATCTACCGGTGCAATTGAGTACGGACCCTAGCCGGCGTCCTGTCGCCGGACCATTTCGGTGATCCAGATGGGGGCATAGGGCGGGGTGCAGCCGGGAGAGGCGGGGTAGTCGATGAGCACCTTGAGCTTTTCGCCGATGCGGATGGCGCGGGTGCGGTATTTGGGGTGATGAATTCCGATTTCGGCGAGGCAATGGTTCATCGCCCATTGCTTGGGCTCGGGCGCGTCCTTCATCTCCGCTTCGATCTCGTCGAGCAGCGTGGCGAGCTCGAGGCCTTGCGCGGTCTTGACGACGCGACCGGTGGTGAGGCTCCAGCCGGCTCGACCGACAAGGTCCGGCTCGTCCTTCCAGCGCAGGCGAAGGTCTTCCGCATGCTTGCCCGGCTTGACGAGGTTGGTCACGAACCAGTCGAGCAGTTTTGGTGCGCGGATGTCCCGGATCATGGCGTCGAGTTCGTCGGCGGAGAAGGTCTTGGGCCTGGCGATGAGCGTGGCTAAGAGGCGGGCGGCAGTATCGCCGCTGGCCCAGAGTTCGAGGGCAAGCTCGTGCTGCGTCTTGAGGCGCTTGGCGATGGCGCGCAGGGCTGAAAGGTTGACGCCGTGATCGTCACCGCGCTCCGCATTGGCGGCGCGCAGCTTCGGTTCTTCCAGGGCGGCCAGCTCGGCCATGATCTCGGCGGCTGAAGGCATGGCGGCAGAATAGGGAGGTTGTCCGTCCCGCGCTACGGGCTTGTTACGCGCAGGGCTGCAGGGCCGTTTCGCCCGAGAGCGCGAGGGCATTGGCCAGGATTTCGTCGCGGATGAGCGGCGAGGCCTGGGCGGTGCCGGGCAGCGTCACGTTGACCGAGAAGCGCGCCTTGCCGGCGTCGACCGGCGCCGTGCCGCAGAAGCGGGGCGCCATCGAAAGACCGCCGGCCGCAGAAGCATTGCCGGCCGAGCGGGCCCAGGCCTGCGTATCGCGCAGCTTCTTCTGATCGGCAGGCGAGAAGGCCATGAAGTAATAGGTCCGTCCCGTGGCGGGCGGCCGCAGGGTTTCGGCGAGATCGCCGGGATCGGCCAGCACGAGCTTGGCATCCACCTGCCGCGCCGGCTGGCCGGCCACGGTGAAGTTGACGCTCAGCTGCGTGGTTTCGGGAACCGGCTGCACGCCCGCGGGCAGGTCGAGGGTCAGCACCAGGTCGGAAATGTCCTGGCGCACGGGATCGACCGCTTCGAGCTTTTTCTGCGTCTCGGGAACAAGCGAGGAGCAACCTGCCAGGAGCAGGGCCAGAAGGCCGAAAGCGGGAAGCGCAGAGCCACGAATCATGACAGCGAGTTTACGGCCCGCTTGGGCATGAAAAAAGGCCGGTGTCGCCACCGGCCCTTTCAATTGGATTGACAGAAGGCTCAGGAAGAGCCGGTGCCGTCCTGGCGCACGAAGGCGATGCGCAGCATGTTGGTGGCGCCGGGCGTGCCCAGCGGAATGCCGGCGGTGATGGCGATGCGATCGCCCGGCCGGGCCAGGCCCTGCTGGTAGGCGATGACGCAGGCGCGATCGACCATGTCCTCGAGGTTCACCGCATCCTCGGTCTCGACGCAATGAATGCCCCACACCACCGAGAGGCGGCGCACGGTGCGGTAATTGGGCGAGAGCGCCAGGATCGGCTTGGAGGGACGCTCGCGGGCGGCGCGGATAGCGGTCGAGCCGGACGAGGTATAGGTGACGATGGCGGCCAGATCGAGCGTCTCGGCCACCTGGCGGGTCGCCGCCGAAATGGCGTCGGCCGCGGTGGCTTCGGGCTCGGTCATCTGCGCGCGGATGATCGAGCGGTAGTTGACGTCGTTCTCGACGGCCACGGCCACCTTGTTCATGGTGGCGACCGCTTCGACCGGATACTGACCCGAGGCGCTTTCGGCCGAAAGCATGATGGCATCGGCGCCTTCGAACACGGCGATCGACACGTCCGAGACTTCGGCGCGGGTCGGGACCGGCGAGGTGATCATGGATTCGAGCATCTGGGTGGCCACGACCACCGGCTTGCCGTAGCGGCGCGCGATACGGATCATGCGCTTCTGCAGGCCCGGGACCTGTTCGAGCGGCATTTCCACGCCCAGGTCGCCGCGGGCGATCATGAAGGCGTCGCAGAGCTTGATGATCTCTTCGAGACGCTCGACGGCCTGCGGCTTTTCGATCTTGGCCATGACGCCGGCGCGGCCCTGTACGATCTTGCGGACATCGATGATGTCTTCGGGACGCTGCACGAAGGACAGCGCGATCCAGTCGGCGTCGTTCTCGAGCGCCTTCAGGAGATCGGCATGGTCCTTTTCGGTCAGCGCGCCGACCGAAAGCAGGGTATCGGGCAGGCTCACGCCCTTCTTGTCGGAAAGCTTGCCGCCATGGACGACGCTGGTCTCGATCGAGCCTCCGCCGACGCGGGTGGCGCGCAGTTCGATCTTGCCATCATCGAGCAGCAGGCGATCACCCACGCTCACGGCCTCGAGGATTTCCGGATGCGGCAGGTGTACGCGGGTGACAGTGCCCGGCTCGGTGGAATTGTCGAGCGTGAAGGTGGCGCCGGCCGGCAGCATCGCCGAGCCGCCCTCGAACTTGCCCACGCGCAGTTTGGGGCCCTGCAGGTCCACCAGGATGCCGAGCGGATGCTTGAGCACTTTTTCGACGTTGCGGATACGGGTGACGGTCTGGGCCAGGAGCTCATGGCTGGCATGGCTCATATTGATGCGGAAAACATCGGCACCGGCGCGCGCCAGTTCCTCGATCGTTTTCTCGTCCTGGGAAGCCGGACCCAGGGTGGCAACGATCTTAACGCGTCTCAAACGTCTCATGAATCAATCCGAACCTTGAATAGCGGCCGGTCCTTCCGGCGCGGGTGTGGTCTCGTCGGGTGGCGGCGGGTCCTGCTGGTCGGGCGGCACGCCGCCTGTTTCATCGCCCAGCGGTTCGCCGGTGGCGTCGTCGCCCTCGGGAATGGCATCCCGGTTTTCCGTGAGCTGGAGCGTCCAGTCCGTACGATTCTGAGTGTCGACCTCGAAGAAGCCGGTGCGCTCGTAGCCGCGCGCCAGGCAGTCCTCGACGCCGAAGATGGTGAAGCTCTCGTCGCGCGTGCACATATAGACCGAGCCGTCCCAGGCTCCGCCCCCGATATCGTCGGCGACATAGAGGTAGTAGAAGCGCGAATTGAGGTCGCCCTGGTAGACCACCGCGCATTGCTGCGGGGTCGCGACCCACCAGCCCTCCGACTGCCAGCCGCGCTCCGCCCGGTAGCCGAGCGCGATCGATACCTGATTGCCCGTCTCGTTGCAGACTCGCAGGTCGGCATAGGCGGGTTCAATCGATATAAACGGACTGCATAGCAGTGCGCCGATCAGGGCAAAACCGAGACGGGAATTGAGCAAAAGCCTGCCGATTGCCATGGAAAAAAGAAGTCCTGTTTGTGCGCAAGCGCCCCCGCCAAGTCAACCGCTAATCATGGGATTTGACGGAATTGCGAAGGTCAACCCCGCCCAGGCGTGGATTTGAGGGGAAACCTCTTGAACACCGCGCGCGGCTGCGGTTGAACGGGGCACCAAAGAGTCTAAGGAATCGACAATGGCAGAAGACAGCGTCGCCCAGGATCAGCTCAAAGCCTTCATCGAGCGGATCGAGCGCATGGAAGAAGAAAAGGCCGCTATCGCTGCCGACATCCGCGAAATCTACGCCGAAGCCAAGGGCAACGGCTTCGACACCAAGGTGCTGCGCCAGGTCGTCAAGATCCGCAAGCAGGACCACAACGAGCGCATGGAACAGGAAGCCATCCTGGACCTCTATCTCTCCGCGCTCGGCATGCAGGCCGCTCCCCCCGAGCTCTGAGCCGGTTTTTCTGCGCGGTTACGAACGGGTTACCAATCCCGCCGGTAGCCGCGCATTACCTGCCCCCGATCCTTGCGTTGGCGGCCCATCTGTATGAAGGTGTTGCCCACTTCAGGACTACTTTAAGCGACTTCGATCAGTAATTTGCAGGCGAATGCGGGGGCATCGATGTCTGCACGTGAGCGTCTATTGAAGCGCCTCAGGCAGGCGTTTCTGGACCATGGGTACGAACAGATCTCGATGAGCGCGCTGGCCGAATTATGCGGCCTGACGCGACGTGCGCTCTATCATCATTTTTCCAACAAGGAAGAAGCGTTCCGTTTCGTGCTGCGCTTCGACAACGAGACCGCCATCCGCCAGGGCGTGGCGGCCGGTCGCGCGCTGATCGAGAAGGGCGCCACGCCCGTCGATATCCTCACCGAGATCATGGATGTCCGCTACGGCGAGAACCGTCGTCGCCTCGCGGCCTCGCCCCATGCGCTCGAAATCAACGACCAGGCCTTCCGCCGCGCCCGCGACCTCATGATCGAGGCAGCGGTGGTGTTCCAGAGCCAGTTGGCCGAGATCCTTGCCGAACTCGACGCAAGCGGGGTGATCCGGCTGGGCTCGCGGGTCGGGCCGGAAGCGCTGGAGCAATTGCTGTGCGACGGCGCGCGCGGCAGCAACCAGGCTTTGCCGCCGATCCCGCTCGAGCAATTGCGGCCGCGCTACGCGGCGGTGATCGAGGCGATATTGTTCGGGTCGGTGGCCAAGGGGTAGGGCGTTCCGGTGCTTCCGGCGCGCTCCTCAAAATCCAGTCAATCCTTCGCACTCGCCTCTCTGGTGAAAGTCTGGACCCGGTGAGGGTGCAGCGCTTGCGAAGCGATCTTTCAGCTCGGCCTTCGTCGGTGAAGAGAGGCTCGTGAGCGGCGGTGCGCGCGCTCAACGCGCCCTTCACCCCGCGATAAACCCCCTAACTGCCTGATTCCTCACCATTCCCGGCCGATGTTCACATATTGAGCGAGGCCACTTGACTTTTCTCGCCCCTCATTCACAAAATTGAAACCGGTTTCACATGCCGGCTCGCGGGGAGGACACTTGCGGCTCGATCTCTCAATTCTGGTGCCGCATCTGGGCTTCCTCGCCCAGGGCGCGCTGCTGACGGCGCAGGCCTGCGGGCTGGCGCTGATCGGCAGCCTCATCATGGGCGCGCTGGTCGCCATCGCACGCACCTCGTCATCGAAGTGGTTGCGCCGGGTCGCCTTCGCCTATGTCGACCTCTTCCGCAACGTCCCCTTCATCGTCCAGCTGTTCTTCTTCTATTACGGCCTGCCCGAGCTCGGCATCTATATCGATGCCTTCACCACCGGCGTGCTCTCGCTCTCGATTGCCGGCGGCGCCTTCGCTTCCGACGTCATCCGCTCGGGCATCCTCGCCATCGATCCGGGCATCATCGAAGCGGCTGAGGTGAGTGGCCTCTCGCGCCGGACGACGTTCACCAAGATCGTGCTGCCCATCGCGCTCCGCACCTCGATCCGCCCGCTCGGCTCCGTCTTCGTCAACCTCATCCTCACCTCCTCGATCCTCTCGACCATCACGCTCAACGAGCTGACCGGCACCGCCAAGATCGTGGCCTCCGATACCTTCAAGCCCTTCGAGGTCTATGTGGTCCTGCTCGTCGTCTATGCGGCCCTGACCTACATCGTCTCGATCCTCATCGGACTCCTGCACAAGCGCCTCAACCGCGACCTCGTCGATGGAGCCGTGGCCTGATGCGTTACTCTGAATTCACCCCCTTCGACATCGTGCTGCTGGCCCAGGGCCTGGGCGTCACGATTGGCCTCTTCCTCGCCACCACGCTTATCGGCCTCCTTATCGGGGTGGGCCTCGCCACCATCCGCTATTACCGCCTGCCGGTGCTCACGCAGATCGTGACCTTCATCACCGAGCTGCTCAAGAACTCCCCGGTGCTGGTCCAGCTCTTCCTGGTCTTCTTTGGCCTGCCGGCCTTCTTCAAGATCAACGTGACGCCGGTGGAAGCAGCCGTCATCACCATGTCGGGCAATACGGCGGCCTTCATCTATGTCATTGCCGTGTCTGCCATCGAATCCATCGGCCGCGACCAGATCGAGGCGGCGCGCGTCTTCGGGCTCGCGCGCTGGCAGGTGCTGCGCCACGTCATCGCCCCGCAGGCCACGGCCTTCGCCATCGGGCCGCTGACGGGCCTCCTGGTCAATCAGCTCCAGGTGACCTCGCTCATCTCCGTGATCGGCGTCATGGACCTCACCAAGATCGGCAACACCCTCAACCTGCGTACCCTGCAGCCCTTCGTCGTCTGGGCCGTGGTCGGGGTGCTCTACTATCTCTGCGCCAAGCTCATCGCCTGGCTGGGTGCGCGTCTGGAAACGCGGCTGCGCGCCCACACCGCCTGGAAGGGCCTCTGAAATGATCAAAGCCGAAAACGTCAAGAAGGTCTTTGGCACCGTCACCGTCCTCGAGGACGTCAACCTCACGGTCAATCCGGGCGAGGTCGTCACCATCCTGGGCTCCTCGGGCTCGGGCAAGTCGACCCTCATCCGCTGCATCAACGGGCTCGAAAAGCTCGATGGCGGCCGCATCACCGTGGACGAGTTCGATGTCGCCAAGCCCAAGGAACTGGCGGAGGCCCGCAAGCGCTCGGGCACGGTGTTCCAGCTCTTCAACCTCTATCCGCACATGACGGCGGTCCAGAACATCACCCTGGCTCCCATCGAAGTGCTGAAGCGCCCCAGGGCGGAAGCCGAGAAGGAAGCGCGTGACCTCCTGGCTTCGGTTGGCCTCGGCGATCGCGCCGATGCCTTCCCGTCCCAGCTTTCCGGTGGCCAGCGCCAGCGCGTCGGCATCTGCCGGGCCCTCGCCATGCGGCCGCGCTATCTCCTCCTCGACGAGGTGACGAGCGCGCTCGATCCCGAAATGACCGCCGAGGTGCTCAACATCCTCGCCAAGCTCGCCGCCGAGGGGACGACCATGGTCTTCGTCACCCACGAAATCGAGTTTGCCCGCCAGATCTCCGACCGCATCGTCTTCCTCGAAAAGGGCAAGCTCGTGGTCGACCTCCCCACCGAACGCTTCTTCGCCGAGGACGGCGGGCTCGCCAATCCGCGCGTCGCCCAGTTCCTCTCCAAGATGCGCAAAGACTGAGTATTTCGTGATGCTGCTTCTCGCCAATTCCGAAGCCTATCCGGGCTTCCAGACCTCTATCGACCTCCTGAAGAAGGGCGAGCATGGCCTTGATGCCATGGTGGCCGGCATCGCCCATGTCGAGCGCGACGTGCGCGTGCGCTCGGTCGGCTTCGGCGGCTGGCCCAATATGCTCGGTCGCATGGAATTCGATGCCGGCGTCATGGATGGCACCACGCGCGAAGTCGGCTCGGTCGGAGCCGTGCCCGATACGCTCCCCGTCGCCGCGCTGGCCCGCAAGGTGATGCAGACGCTGCCCCACGTCATGCTGACCGGCGATGGCGCGCGCCGCTTCGCCACTGAAACCGGTTTCTCGATCGACGAGACCCTCTACGAGGATTCCAAGCGCGTCTGGTGGGAACGCCTCGAAAAGGAACTGGGGCCCGAAGGCATCAAGCAATTTCCGGACGTGCCGCTGGCGCCCTTGAGCAAGACCATCACCGATCCCGAGCGCGTGCGCGACACCACGGTGTTCCTGTGCTCGGACGCCAGGCAGGGCATCCACACGGCCACCTCCACGTCCGGCTGGGCCTGGAAATATCCGGGCCGGCTCGGCGACTCGCCCATTCCCGGCGCTGGCTTTTACGCCGATAGCCGCTATGGCGCGGCCGCCTGCACCCATACCGGCGAGATGACCATGCGCTGCTCGACCGCGCGCACGGTCGTCCTTGCCTTGAAGCTCGGCTATTCCCTCGGCGACGCCATCAAGCTCGCCGTCGAGGAGCTTGCAGAACTGACCGAAGGTTTCCTCGCTGGCGTCGTGATCCATGCGATCGACGCCAAGGGCAACCACGAGGTCGTCAATTTCCGGTGCCCCGGCGACATTGCCTATTGGTACTGGGACGAAACGATGTCCGCGCCTGAAAAGCGGGCAGCGAAAACGGTTTGATCAAGAGAGGAACCCAAATGAAGCGCATTCTTTCCACCTTCGCCGCGCTGGCGCTCGTCGCCGCCACGGCTTTGCCCGCCACTGCCGGCATGATCGACGACATCCGCTCGCGCGGCACCGTCCGCATCGGCGTCTCGCTCGGCGGCGAGCCGATCGGCTTCCGCGATGCCCAGAACAATCCGGTCGGCTATGACGTCGACGTCGCCACCATGCTTGCCGAAAAGCTCGGCGTGCCGGTCGAATTCACCGACGTCTCGGGCGATGCCCGCGTCTCGATGCTCGTTTCCGGCCAGCTCGATATCGTGGTTGCCAACACTTCGGCCACGCTCGAGCGCGCCAAGTCGGTGAACTTCTCGATTCCTTACAACCGCGCCGGCCTGCGCATCATCGTCCAGAAGGACGCCGGCATCGCTTCGCTCGAAGACCTCGCCGGCAAGAAGGTCGTGGTCGGCCGCGGCACCACCGGCGAAGCCTTCCTCAAGAAGGCCGTCCCGACTGCCGAGCTCGTCTATACCGACAATTTCTCGCCCGATGGCGTGCTGCTGCTCCAGCAGAAGCGCGTTGACGCCGGCATCGAGGATTCCTCGCTCCTCGATTACCTCGCCACCAAGAACGATACCCTCGTGACCCTGCCGGGCCTCTATTCCAACGACCCGATCGGCATCGCCGTGGCCAAGGGCGATCCGGAATTCGTGCGCTGGATCGATATGTTCGTCTCCGACTACATCCAGTCGGGCGCCTACGAAGCCAATTACAAGAAGTGGTGGGGCGAAAGCGCCAACCCGCCCGCGCTGAACCCGCTCTGGTAAGCGCGTTCTGACTCGAGCGCCGCGGACCTTAGGGTTCGCGGCGTTTTTGTATTTTTGGGACTTTGTCCAGCGGACATGCCCCACCCCCCTTACTTCCCCGGCCGCAGAGCCGGGGTCCACGGATGGCTCCACTCGAGTGGAGGGGTGCAATAGGCCCCGGGTCTTCGCCCGGGGAAGTAAGGGGGGTGGCGTTGAGAGGGTCTCTAAGCCGTCAGCCGCGGCACGAACCGGGTCGGTACCCGCACCGGTTCCTGGCCGGGCTCGAATGCCGCCGGTTCGACGAGGAAGCGCAGGACATGCTCGACATAGGCCGCCTTGTCATAACCGATCGAAGCGATGGGGTAGGCATCGAAATCGGTCAGCGACAGGTTGTCGAACCCATAGAGCCGGAACTTTTGCGGCCGGTTGTGCGGAAAGTCGGCGCGGCAGACGTCGAGAATGCCCATGGCCATGGCGTCCGAGGTGCAGAACACGGCGTCCGGGCTGTCCCAGCCGGTGATGGTCGCTGCTGCCTCGTGACCGCTTTCGTAGGAATAATCGCCCTGGACCACCCGCACGAGTTCTATGCCCCGCGCCGCAAAGGCCTGCCGGTAATGTTCGACACGCGCAGCCTCGACCAGCGAGGAAGCGCGTCCGGTGACAAGCCCCGCCGTCCGCACGCCCTTGCTGGCGGCGTCGGCGACGGCCTGATTGATGCCCACGGCTTCGTCGGGAATGACGGCGGGCGAGAGTTCGTCGTGCCGGCCGTTGAGCATCACCACGAGGTCGGAGCGAAAGAGCCGGCGCACCGTGGCCGCATCGGCGAAATCAGAAAACACCAGCGCCGCGTCCACGTGGTAGGCGACGCCCTGCCGCAAAAATTCCTCGACGCGCTCGACCGAGCCGACGCGGATCAGGATCACCTGCTTGCCGATCGACTGGATGCGCTCGAGCAGCAGGTCGAAGAGGTCGAGGTCGGAAAGGTCGTGGATGTGGTTGACCACCACCGCAACGAGGTTGACGGTCTTGGTGGTGAGGCTCTGCGCCAGAAGGTTGGGTCGGAAGCCGAGCTGCTCGGCCGCTTCGAGCACGCGCTCGCGCTTGTCGGCCGAAACCGGCCGCTTCTCGCTCGACAGGGCTCTGGAGGCAACCGCGCGCGAAACGCCCGCAAGCTTGGCCACGTCCCCGATCGTGGGGGTGCCGTTCTTGGGTTCTGCCATCGGCTAAATCGTTCCTACCTTGCCAAGTCGCATCGAATCGTCGGCCCTAGGCGCAAATCCTAGCGCGCCGTTCATCTGGAAGCTCTAACGCAATGACGACCATCATCTGTTTTGATATCGGCGGTTCCGCCATCAAGGGTGCGCTGGCAACCTCGCCACAGGCTATTACGCCGCTTGGGCGCGTGCCGACACCCCTTGATGATTTCGCCGCCTTCGCCGAAGCGCTGCGTGGCGTCGCCGATGAAGCCGATCCCGTGGCGCCCATCGCCATTTCCATCACCGGCGTCGTCGATCCGCGCACCGGCCGCATAAAATGCGCCAACATTCCCTGCATCGACGGCCGCACGCTCGCGGCCGACCTCGCCGCTCTCCTCGGCCGCCCCGTCCATGTCGCCAATGACGCCGATTGCTTCGCTCTGGCTGAAGCCGTCGCCGGCGCGGGCAGGGGCGAAAACATCGTCTTCGGCGCGATCCTCGGTACGGGCGTCGGCGGCGGGCTCGTCATCGACGGGCGCATCGTCAACGGCGCCGGCGGCTTTGCCGGCGAATGGGGCCACGGCCCCGTCGCCGCGACCCATGCCGGCACGCCTCCCGTCGCCATCCCGCTCTTTCCCTGCGGCTGTGGCCAGGTCGGGTGCGTCGACACGGTCGGCGGCGCGCGCGGTGTCGAACGGCTCCATCAGCACCTCCACGGCGTCGCGCTGCCCAGCACCGCCATCGTCGCTGCCTGGGAGGCCGGCGATGCCGCCGCCGCCCGTACCATCGAGTGCTGTATCGATCTTCTGGCCGGCCCGCTGGCGCTGGTGCTCAATGTCGTGGGCGCCGACATCGTGCCCGTAGGCGGCGGCCTTTCCCGCTCCACCCGCTTCATCGCCGCGCTCGACGCCGCCGTGCGAATGCGCATCCTGCGCCAGACCGAGGCGCCCATCGTCGTCCAGGGCTTGTGCACGGTCGAGCCCGGCCTTATCGGTGCTGCCATCCTTGCCGGAGCCCAAGCATGACCCTTCTCGAAGTCTGCGTCGCCGACGCGCTGAGCCTTGCCGAAGCCATCGCGGGCGGCGCCGATCGCATCGAGCTCTGCTCCTCGCTCGAACTCGGCGGGCTTACGCCGACCCCCGGCCTTATCGGCCAGGCCGCCGAGGCTCCCATTCCGATCTACGCCATGGTGCGCCCGCGCAGCGGCGACTTCGTCTTCGATGCCGGCGATCTCGATTGCATGTATCGCGAGATCGACGCGGTCCGCGCTGCCGGCCTTGCCGGCGTCGTGCTCGGCGCATCGCGTCCCGACGGCTCGCTCGATACGGCGATGCTCGAAAAGCTCACGCGCCACGCGGGCGGGCTCGGCACGACGCTCCACCGCGCCATCGATCTCGTGCCGGATCTGCGCGAAGGCGTCGAAGAGGCCATTGGGCTCGGCTTCGAGCGCATCCTCTCCTCGGGCGGCGCGCCGACCGCGCTCGAAGGCATTGCGGGATTGCGGACGATGGTCGAGACGGCCGCCGGCCGTATCGGCATCATGCCGGGCTCGGGCGTGCGCGCCGAAAACGTGGCTGCACTCCTGGCGCAATTGCCGCTTGCCGAAGTGCATTCCTCCTGCGCCGTCGCCGTGCCCTCGCAGGGCGAAGCGGCCATGCGCCTCGGCTTCGCCGCGCCCAGTCGCAAGCGCACTGCAGCGGCCGCCGTCCGCGCCTTCAGGGCTGCGATGGAGACTGCAGCGCCTTGACCATCAGCACGGTGGTGAGGCCGCTATTCCATTCCTCGTCGGGATATTGCGCTGCTTCCGCATAGCCATGTGCGGCGTAAAAGCTGCGTGCCTTGCGGTTGAACGTATCGGTTTCGAGCTGCGCGACCTTGACGCCTTCGGCCAGCATGCCGGCTTCCGCATGCCTGAGCAGCGCGCTGCCTATGCCGCGTCGTGCCTGCCGGGGATCGACATGCAGCGCCCCGATGAAATCGCCCTGCCAGTGCACCATGCCGACGACCGCGCCGTCGCTCTCGGCAACGACGAATTCCTGCCAATAGCCATCGACGTAATCGGCAACGCGCGTGCTGACCCGGAAAGCCGCATTGGCTTCCGCCGTCAGTTCCGGCTCCCAGGTCGAGCGAAAGGTGGCGTCGAGAATATGGAGCAGCGCGTCGCGATCTTGCGCGCGCGCCGTCCGCAGCGTGACCGGGTCGGTCACGGCAGGGTCTTGTCGGCCAGTGCCGTCTTGAGGAGGGATTCGTCGGCGCCCAGCGCATTGAGCGCCGCGGCAACAATGCCGGCGCGGTCGAGACCGGCAGCGGCATACATGTTGTCCTGGCTCGCCTGCTCGGTGAACGTATCGGGGATCATCAGCGGCCGGAACTTCACCTTGCCGTCGAGAAGGCCGTTCCGGGCAAGGAAAGTCGCCACATGGCTGCCGAAGCCGCCGATCGAGCCTTCCTCGATGGTCAGCACCACCTGGTGCTCGCGCGCGATCCGCGCGATCAGCTCCTCGTCGAGCGGCTTGAGGAAGCGCGCATCGACGACCGTGGGCGCAAGGCCCAGGGCCGCGAGCTTGTCGGCCGCCGCCAGCACTTCGCCGAACCGCGTGCCGTAGGAAATGAGCGCGATCGGCCCGCCTTCGCGCACTACGCGGCCCTTGCCGATCGGCAGCACCTGGCCGCGTGCCGGCATGTCGACGCCCAGGCCATCGCCACGCGGATAGCGGAAGGCGATGGGGCCGGCATCATAGGCTGCCGCCGTCGCCACCATGTGGCGCAGCTCGGCCTCGTCGGCCGCCGCCATCTGCACGATGCCGGGAATGGCGCCGAGATAGGCGTTGTCGTAATTGCCCGCATGGGTCGGCCCGTCCGCGCCGACATAGCCGGCCCGGTCGATGGCGAAGCGCACCGGCAGGTGCTGGATCGCCACGTCATGGACCACCTGGTCATAGGCGCGCTGCAGGAAGGTCGAATAGATCGCGACGAAGGGTTTGAGACCCTCTGCTGCCATGCCCGCCGCAAAGGTCACGGCGTGCTGCTCGGCAATGCCGACATCGAACGTGCGGCTCGGGAAGAGTTCGCCGAATTTGTCGAGCCCGGTGCCCGAGGGCATGGCCGCCGTCACCGCCACGATGCGCTCGTCCTGCTCGGCTTCCTGGATGAGGCTCGAAGCGAAGACGCTGGTATAGGAAGGCGCGTTGGAGGGCGCCTTGGCCTGGGCGCCGGTAATGACGTTGAACTTGGACACGCCGTGATACTTGTCGGCGGAGTCCTCGGCTGGGGCGTAGCCCTTGCCCTTCTTGGTCACCACGTGAACGAGGATCGGCCCATCCTGCGCATCGCGCACGTTCTCGAGCACCGGCAGCAGGTGGTCGAGATTGTGCCCGTCGATGGGGCCGACATAATAGAAGCCGAGCTCTTCGAAGAGCGTGCCGCCCGTCCACCAGGCGCGCGCGAATTCCTCGGTGCGCCGCGCCGGCTCGTGGAAAATCTGCGGCAGTGCCTCGACGATCTGCTTGGCCGTCTTGCGCACGCCCCGATAGACCGGACCCGAAACCAGCCGCGCCAGATAGGCGCTCATCGCGCCCGTCGGCGGGGCGATGGACATGTCGTTGTCGTTGAGGATAACGACGAGCCGCGCATCCATGGCGCCGGCATTGTTCATGGCCTCGTAGGCCATGCCCGCCGACATGGCGCCATCGCCGATGACGGCGACCACGTTGCGCTTCTTGCCTTCGAGCTGGGAGGCGACGGCCATGCCGAGGCCCGCCGAGATAGACGTCGAGGAATGCCCGGCCCCGAAGGGATCGAAGGCGCTCTCGGCACGGCGGGTGAAGCCGGAGAGCCCGTCCTTCTGGCGCAGGGTGCGGATGCGGTCGCGCCGGCCGGTCAGGATCTTGTGGGGATAGGCCTGGTGCCCGACATCCCAGATCAGTCGGTCATCGGGCGTATCGAAGACGGCGTGGAGCGCGACGGTCAGCTCCACCACCCCCAGGCCCGCGCCCAGGTGGCCGCCGGTCACCGACACGGCATCGATCATCTCGGCGCGCAACTCATCGGCGACCTGTCGCAGTTCTTCGCGCGAAAGGCCCTTGAGTTGGGAGGGGTCGTTGATGGTGTCGAGCAGTGGAGTAAGCGGCTTGTCGGTCAAATGCCGATCCTTTTCGCCGGCCCTATTCGTGTTGCTAGTGCTTTAGAGAGACACAATAGGCATTGCAACCCGACAGTTCAACGGGAGGCGAGAAGGAGGGGGTGACCGGTCACAAAACGGCTGGAATCGAGTGCCTGGACATCCTTGGCGGCAAAGCCCATGCGCGAGGCATACGGGCCGAGCTGGGCCGCCGGATCGAGGTCGCCCTCGTCGGGTTCCCAAAGCACGCCATAGGTGGCGCTGGAAAGCGCCGCCGGCTGCGCGAAGATTTCGGCCACATGGTCGAGATCGGGCGCCACCAGTTCCACGTCGCGCGTCTGGAGGCCCTGGATCGGCTGGCTGGCGGCGAGGTCCTTGATCGCCTTGGCCACCGGCGCGCTGGTCCCTGCCGTGTTGACGGCATTGAAGGTCGTGTCGAAGAGGCCCGAGAGCACGCTGCCCGCCTTCTCGCTCCCGCCCAGCGAGGCGGTGCGGATATTGCTGGCATCGATCGCCGGCTTGGGCGGCAGGCCGGCGGTAGTGGTCTCGCGGTCGATGATCATCTCGAGCGCACGCTGCGCTTCCGGATCCTGCGCCGGGGCATAGGCCGTCACCAGCTCGGCGGGTGGATTGGTCATTTGCACGCGTGCTGCCGGCACCGGCGCATCGAGCGAAGCGAGCGCAACGACAGCGGTTTGCTGGGCGGCCTGATTGTTGGTCGCCACCATCAGGCGCTCCGATTTCTGCATCGGCACGGGGGCCGGCTCGGAGGCAACGTTACTGGCCATCTCGGCATCGGTCAGCGGCGCGCTGGCATTGCTGCCGAAGGGCAGGGCAGGCGCGCTGGTATCGAGCGCTGCCGTCTGGATCGTGGCCTCGTTCGGGCGTGCGGCCGCAGCGGCCGGGACCGGCGCCGTCACTTCGATGGTCTGCACCGCGCGCTGGGCCGGGCCGCTATTGTCGGCGACCTGCACGACAGGCTGCTGCTTCTTGCCGAAGAGGGCATCGAAGAGCCCGCCGCCGCCACCCACGGATTCGCCGATGCCGCAGGGCACGGAATGGCACTTCTGCCATTCGGCGAGGGCATATTGCCGTCCGGTCGAGGAGAGCGGCTTGCCGTCGGCGGGAATGTGGATGGTCTTGCCGTCCGGGAAGACCTTCTTCAGTTGCGCCGTGGTCATGCGCGGCCAGGCGCGCACGCTGCCGGTATCGAGGTGCACGAATGGGCTGCCCGAGGTCGGGTAATAGCCGACGCCGCCCACCTGGAACTTCATGGCGGTGGCGCGCAGCGTCGCCAGGTTGATGCCCGGGATGAAGAAGTCCATCGCCTTGCCCTTCATGTGCTGCGAATTCTCGGCAACACCGGACGAGCTGGCGCGCAGCATCGCATTGGTCTTGGGCGAACGATAGGACGAGACGATATTGACGGGCTGGGTAGCGCCCACGGACTGGTAGACCTGCCAGATGAGGTCGAAGAGCGCCGGGTCCATATTGGTCGGCTCGTTGGTGCGCCAGTCGCGCAGGAAATAGTTGAGCTTGCGCAGGGCCTCCTGATCGTAGCGCCCGTTGCGCTTGAAGGTGATCTGCGCGGTTTCCCCGGTATGGGTGTGATGGAGATAGAGCGTCCGGTCGCCGGCTCCCGCCATGGCAGGAGTCGTTGCCGGCGGCACAATGACCGTCAGTGCCATAAGCACAGCCGCCAGTACCCGCCCGAAACGCTGCCTAATCCGTGGTGCTGAAGACACGCCCTACTACGCCCATTCCCGAAGTCGCAATGGCAGGAGGTTAGCAGCTAGTCGCAACGAGTTTGTTAACGCTAACGCCCCGTAACCGCCATCCGACGGCCCTCAAGCAATATTGATACCGCAAAAACCGGCCGAACCAAGGCGCAAAGTTTAAGCGGGAGTTAAGGGAGGACGGGCTGGTGCGAGGATACGGCCCTCGATCTCCGCCGCAAACACGGCACTTCCCCGGGGCGAAGACCCGGGCCCATTGTCCGATCCGCTGTGCTTGAAGGTTGCTACGTGCGTGCCAGCGACCTCAGCCGCCGAGCAGCTCGATCAGCTTCTTGTTGTGCCCGTAGACGTCGCCATAGGACCGGATGGTCCCGTCCTGGTCCACGCGCAGCGTGAAATAGGCCAGGTGCACCGGCACGCGGGTCTCCAGGTTCACCCAGCGCTCGGAGGGGCCGTACATCGCTTCGAGCTTGCCCGAATTGAGCCCGCTGGGCTCGTTCACCAGCAGCGCATCGGCGAATTCCATCGGGTTCTGCACCCGCACGCACCCATGGCTATAGGCGCGGAAGGAGCGGCCGAAGAGCGACTTGGAGGGCGTGTCGTGGAGGTAGACGTCGTGCGAATTGGGGAACAGGAACTTGACGTTGCCCAGCGAATTGCCCGCGCCCGGACGCTGGCGCACCCGGAAATTGCTCATCGAGGTGGTCGACCAGTCGACCATGGCCGCGTTGACGACCTTGCCGCCATAGAGCAGTTCCATGTTCTGCGCGTCGAGATAGCCCGGATTGCGCATCAGCGCCGGACGGATCTCGTTGCTCGCGATGGAGGGCGGCACGTTCCAGTAGGGGTTCACCACGATGTGGCGGATATTGTCCGAGAAGATCGGCGTCTGCGTCGCAGCCTTGCCCACCACGACGCGCGTCGTATAGGTCACGTCATCGCCCTTCATCACCGCCAGGCGGAATTCCGGGATATTGACGAAGACGTTGAACTGCCCGAGGTCCTCGGGCATCCAGCGCCAGCGCTCCATATTGGCGATGATGTCTTCCTTGCTCGTCGCCGAGCCGCCATTGAGCGCGGCGATCGTGGCCGGGCCGGCAATGCCGTCGGCGAGCAGCCCCAGGCTGTCCTGGAAATTGGTCACCGCCTCGGCCAGCGCCTTGTCGTAGACCGCTTCGGTCCCGTCTTCGCTCGCCGGCACTTCGAGGCGCTGCCGCAGCAGCGGCACGCGCTCGTCGACCATGCCCACGCGCAGCGTCTGCCCATCGGGGATGGTGACCTGTTCCTGGGCGGCCGAACCGTCATAGAACTTGGCCAGCGCAGTCTTGAGCGCCAGGAATTCGCGATGCGTGGGGTCGAGCTCGGCCAGGATCTTGGCCGGATCATCGCTCGCGGCGAGGCGCGGCAGCAGGTCCGGCTGGTTGAGCAGGCGCGGCTTGATGTCGATATTGGCCGAAACCTTGCGCGGGTCGATGCGGCCGCCATAAAGGTTCTGCGCATAGAGCATCACCGCCTGCGAGAAGGCGGTTTCGAGCCCCGCCATGCGGGCCGGATCGCCCTGTGCCGAGGTCACGTCGAGCGCAGGCGTCAGATAGTCGGAAGCGCGCAGGCCCTCGTATTCGGCCTGCTTGAAGATGGCGACGAGCTTGTCGGCCACCGGCGAGAAGGCCAGCTTGCCCGAAGCGTCCTGCGTCAGCCACAGCGGCTCGAAGGCGCGTTCGCCGTAGAAGTAATAGAGCTTTTGCGCCGCGTTGTAGGCCGGGGTGTCCTTGGCGCCGTAATAGGCGGTGGCAAGGCCCGTCTTGATGCTGCGGGCCAGCTCGTTCTGCGGCGGTGCGATGACCACGCGGGTGGCTTCCATGCCATCCACGTTCACCGTTTCCTGCGCGATCGCCGGGTAGGCCAGCGTCAGCGCGAGCAGGGCACAGGCCGTCAGGCTCTTTACGGGAAAACGCTTGGCAATCATGTCTCTGGCAACCCTTTCGGCGGCGGTGTGCGCTCGAGGGAGAATCGCACGCCCACCCCACACTATTGGCAGTCATTACTCCTGAAATCTTAACGGTCGCAATTACTCCACATTTTGTGATCGCCACGTGTGACCGGGCTGCAACGCCAGTGTCACCGGGCGTTTCACGGGGGTCGGGAGAAAAACGGGGAGGTTGCCGCCTGCGTTCCGGCATTAACCAAGCGGGACGGCGAAAGGCACGGGGCGCGGCAGGCGCGCCCCGGCGTGAAGGATCAGGCGTCCTCGAAGACGCTGGCGCCGCGATCGGCTGCGCCCACCAGGTGCCGGAAACCGGCAAAGAGCTCGCGACCCATGCCGAAATGCTCGGGGCGCAGGTCTTCGGTGGCCGGCGTGCGGCTGAGAAGCTCGGCCTCGTCGCCCAGGAATTGCAGCGTGCCGGCCTCGGCATCGAGCCGCACCACGTCGCCGTCGCGCAGCTTGCTGATCGGCCCGCCATCGACCGCTTCGGGGGTCATGTGAATGGCCGCGGGCACCTTGCCTGAAGCGCCCGACATGCGCCCGTCGGTGATCATGGCCACCTTGAGCCCGCGATCCTGGAGGATGCCCAGGGTCGGGGTGAGCTTGTGCAGCTCGGGCATGCCGATGGCCTTGGGACCCGAAAAGCGGATGACCGCGATGAAATCGGAAGTCAGCTCGCCCGCCTTGAACGCGTCCTGCAGCCCCTGCTGGGAATGGAACACGCGCACCGGCGCCTCAACGAAGCGGTGCTCGGGCTTGACCGCCGAGATCTTGATCACCGAGCGGCCGAGATTGCCCGCCAGCAGCTTGAGCCCGCCGGTCCTGGAGAAGGCCGCCGAAACCGGGGCAAGGATCTTCTCGTTGCCCGATTGCTGCGGGGAGGGCTCGAAGGCGAGCTTCTCGTCAACGAGCCTGGCCTCGACCGTATAGCCGGAAAGCCCCGTGCCCCAGACGGTCTTGACGTCCTCGTGGAGATACCCGGCGTCCAGCAGTTCGCGGATGAGGAAGCCCATGCCGCCCGCGGCGTGGAAATGGTTCACGTCGGCCAGGCCATTGGGATAGACGCGGGCGAGGAGTGGCACCGCGTCCGACAGCGCCGACATGTCGTCCCAGGTCACCTTGAGCCCGGCCGCATTGGCGATGGCGATGAGATGCATGGTGTGGTTGGTCGAACCGCCCGTGGCGTGGAGCCCCACCATGCCGTTGACGATGGCCTTCTCGTCGATGATGTGGCCGATCGGGGTATAATCATTGCCCTGCGCGGTGAGCGAAAGCGCGCGCCTGGCCGCTTCCTTGGTCAGCGCGTCGCGCAGCGGCGTACCGGGGTTGACGAAGCTCGAGCCAGGCAGATGGAGACCCATGATCTCCATGAGCATCTGGTTCGAATTGGCCGTGCCGTAGAAGGTGCAGGTACCCGGCCCGTGATAGGACTTGGCCTCGGCCTCCAGCAGCTCGGCGCGGCCGACCTTGCCTTCCATGTAGAGCTGGCGGATGCGGCTCTTCTCGTCGTTCGGCAGGCCCGAGGTCATCGGCCCGGCGGGCACGAAGACGGCCGGCAGGTGCCCGAAGGCGAGGGCGCCGATCATCAGGCCCGGCACGATCTTGTCGCAGATGCCCAGGAACACCGCGGCGTCGAACATGTTGTGGCTCAGGGCCACCGCCGTCGCCATGGCGATCACGTCGCGCGAGAACAGCGACAGGTCCATGCCCGGCTGGCCCTGGGTCACGCCATCGCACATGGCCGGCACGCCGCCCGCCACCTGCGCCGTGGCGCCGATCTCGCGGGCCGCTTCCTTGATGACCTGCGGATAGGTCTCGTAGGGCTGATGGGCGCTGAGCATATCGTTGTAGGAGGTGACGATGCCCAGGTTGAGGGCCGTATTGCCGGCCAGCATCGCCTTGTCCGATGGCGCACAGGCGGCGAAACCGTGGGCAAGGTTGCCGCACGAGAGCACCGATCGGTGCACGCCCGCCGCGCGGGCTTTTTCGATGCGGTCGAGATAGTCCTTGCGCGAAGCGGCGCTACGGGCCGCGATGCGATCGGTCACGTCCTGGATTGCCTTGAGAACGGCCATCTTAGCTCCTTGCCGCGACGCCCCGATAAGGGGTCACGGACACCAGTAAATATTCAGCGGCTTGTCGGTCTGGCGCAGGATGGCGCGCACGGGCATGTCCTCTACGGGACCGTCCCCCAACGCTTTTTCCAGCACCTCGACCTTCCCCTCCCCTTCGATGTGCAAGTATAGGCTTCTTGTTTCGAGCAGGCGCTTGCGACTCAAGGTCACGCGCGGCTCTCCCGCTCCGGGCGCATGCATGGCCACGACCGGGCCATTTCCCTCCAGCGCCTCGGCGAGATTGTCCCCACCCGGAAAGAACGAGGCCGTGTGGCCGTCATTGCCCATGCCCAGGATCACCGCGTCGAACGGATGCGGCACCGCGGCAATGGCGGCGTCGGCCTTGGCGATGCCCGTGGCATCCGGCTCGTCCCCGCCCTGGTAGAGCGGCACGAAATGCGCCGAGGCCGCTGGCCCCTGCAGCATCTTTTCGTTGACCAGCATGGCATTGGACCGGTCCGAGGTGTCGGGCACCCAACGCTCGTCGACGAGCGTCACCGTGACCTTCTCCCAATCGAGGTCCTTGCGCTTGCCCAGGGCCGCGAAGAACTTGCCTGGTGTCGAGCCGCCCGAAACGGCGATCGATGCCTCGCCCCGCTCCTCGATGCCGGCCTTGAGATCGTTGGCGACGGCTTCGGCCAGAGCCTTGGCCAGCGTCGATTTATCCGGGAAGTCGAAACGTTCAGGCATCGTCGTCCTCGTGCCAGGTGCGGCCGTCGCGCTCGATGAGCGCGATCGAACCGGTCGGGCCCCAGGTGCCGGCGGTATAGGGCTGCGGCGCGTCGCGCGAAGCGTCCCAGGCCTCGCGGATCGGGTCGACCCATTTCCAGGCCGCTTCCAGTTCGTCGCGGCGCATGAAGAGCGTCTGGCTGCCGCGGATCACGTCGAGCAGCAGGCGCTCATAGGCCTCGGGGGTCCGCTCTGCGAACGTCTTGGCGAAGGAAAGGTTCAGCGGTACCTCGCGCAGGCGCATACCGCCCGGGCCCGGATCCTTGATCATCAGGAAAAGCTTTACGCCCTCGTCAGGCTGCAGGCGGATGACGAGCTTGTTGGGCTTGGGCGCGCCTTCCGCATGCTCGAAGATCGAATGCGGAATCTGCCGGAACTGGATGACGATCTCCGAGACGCGGTTCGCCATGCGCTTGCCGGTCCGCAGATAGAAGGGCACGCCCGCCCAGCGCCAGTTCTCGATCTCGGCCTTGAGTGCGACGAAGGTTTCGGTGCGCGAGCCCTTCTTTTCGGCCGGCAGCTCGTCCTGGTAGCCCTTGACCGAGGCGGTCTCCGAGGTCACGCCGCGATATTGGCCCCGCACGGTGAACTTGGCCACTTCGCTCCCGGTAATGGGCTTGAGCGAACGCAGCACCTTGAGCTTCTCGTCGCGCAGCGCATTGGCATCGTCCGAAGCCGGCGGCTCCATGGCCACGAGGCAGACGAGCTGCATGATGTGGTTCTGGATCATGTCGCGCAGCGCGCCGCTCTCGTCGTAATAGCCGCGCGTGCCCGCGCCGACGCTTTCCGAGACGGTGATCTGCACGTGGTCGATATTGGCCGAATTCCAGATCGGCTCGAAGAGCTTGTTGGCAAAGCGCAGGGCCAGGAGGTTCTGCACCGTCTCTTTGCCCAGGTAATGGTCGATGCGGTAGACCTGATCTTCCTCGAAGATCGAGGCGACCTCGTTGTTGATGGCCTCCGAGGACGCCAGGTCGTGCCCAAGCGGCTTTTCGAGCACCACGCGCGCATCGCGCCGGTAGTAGCCGCGCTTGGAGAGATATTCGCAGATCGGCCCGAAAAGGTTCGGCGCCACCGCCAGGTAGAACGCGCGGATGATCTTGGGGTCTTCGCGCAGCTTGGCCGACAGGTCCGCCCAATGCGCCTCGTCGGTCACGTCATTGGCGACATAGGAGAAGATCGACACGAACCGGTCGATCGTCTTCTTGTCCTGGTATTCCTTCTCGACGAACTCGGTGATCGAGTCGCGCGCCGCCTTCTGGAAGTCCGCGTCGCTCAGCGGCGAGCGCGACACACCGATGATGCGCGATTTCTCGTCGAACTGCCCGTCCTTGAAGCGATAGTAGAGCGCCGGGATGAGCTTGCGCTTGGCAAGGTCGCCCGTGGCGCCGAACACCACATAGTCGAAGGGCGGGACGGGAATGATGCGGCTGGACACGGGCGGGACGCTCCTTACGGGAGGAAATCAGGCATTGGCGAAGTGCTGGTGGGCCAGCAGGATCGCGCCATGGAGAGGCTCGGAACGCGGATCGACGATGAAATTGCCGTAGCGCTCGAGGAAGAGCGGGTTGAGCCGCCGCCCGAAGCCGCCGACCACCGCCATCTTGTCCACGCCCCGCCGCTTGAACCAGCTTACATAGGCGTCGACATAGTTCAGCTGCAGGTCCATGAGCTTCTTGGCGATGGGATCGCCCTTCTCGAAATAGTCGATGAAGAGCGGCATGAGCGAGCCGAAATCGGCGGGCTCCGCCTTGAACGACCAGTCCATGAGCGTATCGAGGTCGCCCCCGAGCTTGTCGAGCACCGCCTGGGTGAGCGGGGTGGGATCGAAGAAGCCGTCATGGGCTTCCACCGTTAGCCGCGCCAGCTCGCGCCCGAGGATCGCGCCCGACATCTGGTCGCCGACCGGGAACCCCCAGCCGCCGACCTGGTGGCGCTCGCCGCGCACCAGCGCCAGCCCGGCCGAGCCGGTGCCCACGATGATCACCGCGCCGTCCTCGCCCTCATGGGCGCCGGCGCGGGCGATGTCGATGTCGTCATAGACCTTGACCCTGGAAAAGGGCCAGTCGCGCGTCTCGAACTCGTCGCGCGCCGAAATCAGCCGCGCCCCGGCCATGCCGAAGCAGGCATAGGTATTGGCGGTCTGTGCGAAGTCGACGCCCGCCTTTTCGAAGACCTGCCGCGTGCCGTCCAGAATCGAGCGATAGGCAGGGTCGCCATTCTCCAGCTGCAGGTTGGAGCGGCCATTGGTGGCTTCGGCGAGGGTCTTCAGATTTTCGTCGGCAAGGCGGACACGGCAATTGGTGCCGCCACCGTCGACACCAAGATAAAACTTTGGCACGCGGGCTATCTCCATGACGTCTTTGGCAGACGTAATGTACTGATTTGGCGCGGACCATAATGCGAAAGATGATAAGACGAAAGTAGAATAAGCAATCGATTTCGGTCCGCGGGAAATCGGGCGTCGCCGCCCCCTCGGACGGTGGTTCGGCGGCCACGATGCGCAACCGCTGCGGGCTTGCGGGGTTGTGCTCTGGCGCAGTACGGCTTGGCGGACTTTTTGCGGCGGAGGATTTCATGAACGGACAGCATGTGCTGGTTCTGGGCGGCGCGCGCTCGGGCAAGACCGGCTTTGCCGAAAGGCTGGCCATGCGGCTGGGCGACAGCCCTGCCTACCTGGCGACCGCCGAGGCGCTCGACAGCGAGATGCGCGAGCGGGTGGCGACGCACCAGCGGCTGCGCGGCGAGCGGTTCACCACCATCGAGGAGCCCATCGAGGTGCCCACCGCCCTCATCCGCGCCAGCAACGACCATGACGTCATCCTCGTCGATTGCCTCACCCTCTGGATCAGCAACATGCTGGGCGCCGGCGAAGACGTGGCGGCCGCCACCGAAGAGCTTGCGGCCACGCTCGTCCAGCTCAAGCGCTCGCGCATCGTCCTCGTGTCCAACGAAGTGGGCCTGGGCATCGTCCCGGACAATGCGCTCGCCCGCACCTTCCGCGACCTGGCCGGCACGGCGCACCAGCGCCTCGCCGAAATCTGCCACCACGTCTATTTCGTCGCCGCCGGCCTGCCCCTCACCATGAAGGGCATCGCTCCCGATCTTCTCATCGAGACCGCTGCCGTCGAGGGCGAGGCCTGAGCCACGAAAATTTGCGCTTCAGCCCATTGCTTTACCTCGCGGGCGGGCGCATCTCATTGGCGTTGGCCGACCGTTGTGTCGGCCGCCTTCAACCGGAGTCCCAACCCCATGCCAGGCGAAAGTCACAGTCGATCGCTGTTGCCGGTCATGGTGGTCGCGGGCTGACGCTTTAGCCAACTCGCATCGCCTGCCGGCTCGATCGGCGGAAAGCGAGTTGTAAATGAATCTCACCCTCCTCAACCGCGCGGGTGCGCGCAATCCGTCCAGCGTGCTGGATGGCTTCAACGCCGCCGACAGCGTCGAATTCCTCAATGGCCGTCCGTCCGCCGAGGTCGTTTCCATCCTCGGCCATCTCCCGCTGCCGCGCGCCGCCGAAATTCTCTCCCAGCCCGAGCTTGAACGGGCACCCGACCTGCTCTCGGCACTGCCCGACGCCAAGGCGACGCGCCTCCTCGCCGCGCTCGCCGATGACCGTGCCGCCGATATCGTGGGCGGCATGAACGTCGCCCATCGCGCCGCGATCCTGCGCCGGCTGGCTCCGCCTGCCCGCGCCGCGATCGAAAAGCTTCTCGCCTATCCTGAGGGCACGGCCGGCGCCATCATGACCGCCGCCTTCATCGCCGTACCGGAAACGGCCACGGTCGGCGAGACGCTGGCCCTCGTCCGGCGCGGCGATGGGCGGCAGGCCGTTTATGCCGTGGCCATTCTCGATGCGCCCGGCGGCAGGTTGCTGCGCATGGCGACCCTGCGCGGCCTCATTTCGGCTGCACCCGACGACAGCGTCCTCGCCGCCGCGCCCGATGCCGACCCGGTCAGCGTCGTCCCGCTCACCCCGCGCGAGGACGTCGCCCGGCTGATCCGCCGCCATGACCTCCTGGCCCTCCCGGTGGTCGATGCCGACCGCCATGTGCTCGGGCTCGTGGCGGTGGACGACGTGATCGACGCCCTGATCGCCGAACAGACCGAGGACGTGCACAAGTTCGGCGGCATGGGAGCGCTCGACCAGCCGTATTCGCGCGTGGGGTTTCTCCCCATGATCGGCAAGCGCGCCGGCTGGCTCAGCGTGCTGTTCCTGAGCGAAATGCTCACCGCCAGCGCCATGCAGCATTATTCGGACGAACTCGAAAAGGCGGTGGTCCTCACGCTCTTCATTCCGCTCATCATGAGCTCGGGCGGTAATTCCGGTTCGCAGGCCACCTCGCTCCTCGTCCGCAGCCTTGCACTGGGCGAAGTGCGGCTGCGCGACTGGTGGCGGGTGGCGCTGCGCGAAATGCCCACGGGCATCGTGCTCGGCGCCATTCTCGGCTGCATCGGCGTGCTGCGTATCGCCGTCTGGCAATATGCCGGGCTCTTCGACTACGGCCCGCATTGGGAATTGATCGCGCTGACGGTGGCTGCGGCGCTGGTCGGCATCGTCACCTTCGGCTCGCTCGCCGGCTCGATGCTGCCTTTCGCGCTCAAGGCCTTGCGCTTCGATCCCGCCAACGCCTCGGCGCCGTTCGTCGCGACGCTCGTGGACGTCACCGGCCTCGTCATCTATTTCAGCATAGCCACGCTGATCCTTCGCGGCACGGTGCTCTAGGGTCCGCACTCAATTGCACCGGTAGGTGAGGTTGCGATGGCCGCCCCACCCACCGGACGTCCCCGGACTTGATCCGGGGAGGTTCAGCGGGTGTGGCGCGGCAGACGGCAGCACTTCCGTTGGAATCTGGCGGATGGGGAGATAAGCGCGCCGGGACTTATTGAGTACAGACCCTAGCTCAGAAGTGCCCCGCCATCCGCAGCAGGGCAATGACGATGACCAAGGCCAGCGTCACGTTGAGCATGGCCTTGTAGAGCGCGACCGAGCGCAAGACGTCGCTGGCCCGCAACTGGCGCCTGCCGTCGCCCATCGTCGGCAGGTCCACCGTTTCCCCGTCATACTCGCGCGGGCCACCCAGCGCGAAGCCGAGTGCGCCAGCCATGGCCGCCTCGGGCCACCCGGCATTGGGCGACTTGTGCCCCCCGGCGTCGCGCCGCGCTGCCTTCCAGGCCGAACTCGGGCTCGCGCCCGGCACGAAGAAACATCCGGCGGTGATCAGCACCGCGGTCAGCCGCGCGGGAATCCAGTTGACCAGATCGTCGAGCTTGGCGCTCGCCCAGCCATAATCGCGATAGCGCTCATCCATATGCCCGATCATGGAATCGGCGGTGTTGATGGCCTTGTAGAGTGCAATGCCCGGCAGCCCGAACAGCACCAGCCAGAAGAGCGGCGCGATGACCCCGTCCGAGGCGTTTTCCGCCAGGCTCTCGACCGCCGCGCGCGACACGCCGCTTTCATCGAGCCCCCGCGTATCGCGCCCCACGATATGGCTCACCGCCTCGCGCCCCGCCTCGAGCGAAACGTCCAGCGCATCGGCCACGGCCTTGACCATCTCGCCCAATTGCTTCTGCGCCAGGAACGGCACCGCCAGCAGTGCCTCGACTACCCAGCCATATTCGAGCAGCGCCAGGAAGCGTACGATGATGAGCGTCACCACCAGCGTCGCCGCCAATAGCGCGATCAGCGCCACGATGCCCGCCTGCTGCCGCTCGGTATCGGTGCGCTCGGGCTTGTTGAGCCGCACTTCGAGAGAGTCGATGAGCCGGCCGAACCACATGACCGGATGCCCGACGCTGTCGAGCAGCACCTTGGGATAGCCGAAGAATCGTTCGAGCAGGAACGCCAGGGGCGCGAGGAGCGGGTGCATTGGTCAGCCTCTTCGTTTACCGGGCCAGCGCCATGAGCGCGTCGAGATCGAGATGGGCCTCGAGATGGCGCGCCAGCGCGTCGAGCACAGCTTCGACGCCTGCCTCATAGGCCGTGCCGCCGGTATCGCGCGCACCCAGGCTTGCAAGGAACGCCGCCCGGAAGCCGTCGGCGGCGAAGAGCCCGTGGAGATAGGTGCCCATCACCCGCCCATCGGCCGAAATCGCCCCTTCGGGCTCACCCTCGACCCGCGCGAACGGCCGGTCGCGATCGGGTCCACGCGTCACGCCCATATGCATGTGGTAGCCGGCAACGGCCTCCCCGGTTTCGGCATGCACCGCCCGCTCCAGCCGCAATTGCTTGACCGGCTCCAGCGCGGTCTCGACATCGATGAGCCCCAGCCCGCGACTGGTCCCGGGCTCGCCCTCGATGCCGTCGGGGTCAGCGATCGAGCGGCCCAGCATCTGGTAGCCGCCGCAAATGCCCAGGATCCGCCCGCCCGCATAATGATGGGCGCGCAGCCCCACATCCCAGCCATTGCGTCGTAGCGCTTCGAGATCGGCGCGCGTGGCCTTTGAGCCCGGGATGATGACGAGGTCGCTCTCGACCGGGATCGCCTCGCCCGGCTGCACGATCACGAGCTTGAGGCCCGGTTCGCTCTTGAGCGGATCAAGATCGTCGAAATTGGCGATGCGCGGCAGCCGCAGCACCGAAACCACGAACGGCCCGTCATGCCCGCGCGTCTCCTGCTCGAGCGCCAGCACATCCTCGGCGGGCAGCTTCCCCGCATCGGGGAAATAGGGTACCGGCCCCAGGCACGGCACGCCGGTCTTGTCCGCAATGAAGGCCTTGCCTTCGTCGAAGAGCGACGTATCGCCCTGGAAACGGTTGATGAGCGTGGCGGCGATAAGCTGCGCATCCTCGGGCGCCACGACGTGGAACGTCCCCACCAGCGAGGCGATGACCCCGCCGCGATGGATATCCCCGATCAGCACCACTGGCACTTTCGCCGCCTGCGCAAAGCCGAAATTGGCGATGTCGTTGGCCCGAAGGTTCACCTCTGAGGCGCTGCCGGCCCCTTCGACCAGCACGAAATCAGCATCGGCCGCCAATTCGTCGAAAGCGGCCAGCACATCGGGCATCAGCGCGGCGCGGCTGGCGAAATAGGCCCGCGCCGAAAGCGAACCCCGCCTCTGGCCACGCACGACGAGCTGCGCCCCGGTCTCCTGCTCGGGCTTGAGCAGCACCGGGTTCATCGCCGTTACCGCTGGCCGGCGCGCTGCGCGCGCCTGTAGGGCCTGCGCCCGCCCGATCTCGCCGCCATCTTCGGTCACGGCGGCATTGTTGGACATGTTCTGCGGCTTGAACGGGGCCACGCGTAGCCCGCGATTGGCAAGCGCGCGACAAAGCCCGGCAACGATCAGCGACTTGCCGACGTCCGAACCGGTCCCCATGAACATCAAGGCCTTGGCTGTCATGCAGCCGGTTTAGCGATCTTCGCCGACACGGGAAAGGGGCTCACGCTGCGCTCGGACGTGAGACCCTCACCAGCCCCCGTCGATCACATGCGCATAAGACCCCAGCACCCGCCCCACCTGCACGCCCATTTCCGGCTGCGGCTCCCCCGCCGCGTCATTGGCGGCAAAGAGCGGCGGCGCATCGAAGACGCGCGCGGTGGAATAGTGGAACTCGTGCCCGAACAGCCGTTCGGGCCAGGGCAGGGGGCTCTTGTGCGCCAGCCGGCGATAGCCGAGCTGCCGCCGTGGCCGGTCGATATTGGTTTCCACCGGCAGCAACCCGCTCATCGCGTGTGTGACGCCGGCCTTGTCCGTCAGGCTGCGCCCCAGCACCATGAAGCCGCCGCACTCGCCATAGACCAGTGCGCCGCGATCCCGTGCCGCCCGCAGGCCGGCATGAAACCGCCCCGCCGCCGCCAGCCGCCCGCCATGAAGCTCCGGATAGCCACCGGGCAAAAACACTGCATCGACATTGGCGTCGGGCGCCTCATCGGCCAGCGGGGAAAAGAACGAGATCTCGGCCCCGGTCGCTCGCCAGTCCGCCAGAAAGTGTGCGTAGAGAAACGCAAAGGCCTCGTCCCGCGCCACGGCGATCCGCTGGCCCAATGGCGGCAGCCGCTTCGGCTGCCCGCCCTCGGGCACGGTGCCCGCCAGTTCTAGTAATCCTCCAAGATCGAGATAGTCCGCTGCTGCTTGCGCCGCCTCTGCCACCACCGCATCGAACCCGGCCACTTCGTCCGGCAGCACCAGCCCCAGATGCCGCTCCGGCAGCACCAGCCCCTCGCGCCGGGGCATGGCGCCCAGCCAACGCAGGCCGGTCGCCTCCAGCGCCCGCCGCAGCATGGTTTCTTGCCGCTGCGTCGCGACGCGATTGACGATCACCCCCGCCACCCGCACGTCCGGCCGCCAGTTGGCGAAGCCTGCGGCCAGCGGCGCGATGGATTGCACCTGCTTTTCCGCATCGATCACGAGGATCACCGGCAGGCCCAGCTCTGCCGCCAGGTCCCCCGTCGAGCCGGTGCCGTCCACCGCCCCGTCGAAAAGCCCCATCACGCCCTCGACCACCAGCAGTTCGGCCTCGGTCGCCGCCAGCGTGCGCAGCCTTTCGCGTTCCATGGCCCAGGGGTCGAGATTCACCGCCGCGCGCCCGGCAACCCGGGTCAGGATGCTGGTGTCGATATAGTCCGGCCCTGTCTTGGCCGCCTGTACGCTATGCCCCAGATCGCGCAACGCGGCCACGAGCCCCAGCGTCAGCGTCGTCTTGCCCGATCCCGAGCGCGGCGCGCCGATGACAAATCCCTTAGCCAAGCGGGTTCTCCCGCAAGTCGCCCGCATACCAGTCGAGCATTGCCCGATGCCGGCTCGCCGGCCCCACGACGACGATGGCCGGCGTCGCGATCTCGCCGAGCCCCGCTACCGCCCCCAGCGTGGTTTCGATCACGCTTTGCTGCGGCAAGGCGGCGTTCGAGACTATGGCCACGCTCTCGCCCGCCGGCCGGCCGGCCGCCATCAGCCGCGCGGTGATGGTGGAGAGGTGCTTGACCGACATGAACATCACCAGCACCGGCGCCGCCCGGTGGATGGCGTCCCAGTCCAGCGCCGTCACGTCCCCGGTTTCGTCGTGCCCGGTCAGGAACAGCACCGAATGGTTGGCGTCCCGATGCGTCACCGGAATGCCGGCATAGGCGAGGCCACCCAGCCCCGAGGAAATTCCCGGCACCACGCGGAACCGGATCCCCGCGCGGAACAACACGCCCGCCTCTTCGCCGCCGCGCCCGAACATGAAGGGATCGCCGCCCTTGAGCCGCAGCACGCGTTTGCCCTCGCGCGCCAGCGCCACCAGCGTATCGGAAATATCTGCCTGCTTGGGCGATGGCTTGCCGCCCCGCTTGCCGGCAGGGATGCGCTCGGCCTCCGGCCGCGCCATGTCGAGCAGCATTGGGTTGACCAGCGCGTCGTAGACGATGGCATCGGCCTGCGCCAGCGCGTGGTAGCCGAGCAGCGTCAGCAGCCCCGGCGCGCCGGGCCCCGCGCCCACCAGCCACACCGTGCCGGGGTCGAACTGCGGAAAGTCGAGTCCATCGAGCTTTGCGAAACCGGTCATGCTGCGCCCCTGTTCGATTGGGCTTTGCCCGCGTATAGATCGGCCTCATGAGCGAGACGGTACCCGAGAAGCGCGAAGACGGCACGCCGCTGCGGCGCGGCTGGACGACGGGCGCCTGCGCCACCGCCGCTACCCGCTCGGCGCTGCTCGCGCTGCTCGATGGCCAGTTCGAGGACCCCGTCACCATCACCCTGCCGGGCGGCCAGCAACCGGCCTTTGCCCTTGCGGGCGAGCATCTGGGGCAAGGCTTTGCCGAAGCCTCGGTCATCAAGGACGCGGGCGATGATCCCGACGTCACCCACGGCGCGCTCATCACCGCCCGCATCGAGCCGGCCGCCGCCGGTAGCGGCGTCACCTTCCGTGCCGGGTCCGGCGTCGGCACCGTGACCAAGCCCGGCCTGCCGCTGGCCGTGGGCGAACCCGCCATCAATCCCGTTCCGCGCCGGATGATGCGCGAAGTGGTCGAGGCGATCGCCCAGACTCACGGCATCGCCCCCGATTTCGCCGTCACCATTTCGGTGCGCGATGGCGAACGCATCGCGCAGAAAACCTGGAATCCGCGTCTCGGCATCCTTGGGGGTCTCTCGATCCTGGGCACGACGGGCATCGTCATCCCCTATTCCTGCTCCGCCTGGATCGCGTCGATGCATCGCGGCATCGACGTGTCCCGCGCGCTGGGGCTTACCCACGTCGTCGGCTCCACCGGCGACACCTCCGAAAAGGCCGCCATGGCGCGGCTCGATCTCCCCATCGAGGCGTTCCTCGACATGGGTGATTTCGTGGGCGGCCTCCTCAAATACATCAAGGCCCATCCGGTCCCGCGCCTCACCATCGCCGGCGGCTTCGCCAAGCTCTCCAAGCTCGCGCAGGGCGCCATGGATCTCCATTCCGCTCGCGGCACCGTCGATCTCGACGCCCTGGCCCGCATCCTCGAAACCCTCGGCGCCAACGCCGATCTCGTCGGCCATGCCCGCGTCGCCAACACCGCCAACGAAGTCCTGCAACTGGCCGAGGCGGCCAAACTGCCGCTGGCCGATGCCGTTGCCCGCAATGCGCGCGATGCTGCCCAGGCCGTGGCCGGCCCCAGCGTGCGGGTCGACGTTCTCGTCGTCGATCGCGCTGGTAAGATCGTCGGGGAGAGCGGCTAGCCCATGCGCATCCTCATCCTCGGCGGTACGGGCGAAGCCCGTGCCCTGGCGGGCGCGCTGGTCGAAGCGGGCCACGCCGTCACCACCTCGCTCGCCGGCCGCACCAGCGACCCGAAACTCCCTAATGGTGGCCTGCGCGTCGGCGGCTTCGGCGGCATTCCTGGCCTTTGCGCCTATCTCAGGGCCGGCAGCTTCGATTACCTCGTCGATGCCACCCATCCCTATGCCGGGCTCATCTCCATCAACGCTGTGGCCGCCAGCCAGTCGACCGGCATACCGCTCCTGCGCCTCATGCGCCCCGAATGGCCCGAACCCGCCGACGCCCCCTGGCTGCGCGCCGCCTCGACCGAAGCTGCTGCGGCCCTGCTGCCGTCCGGCGCCCGCGCGCTGCTCAGCACTGGCCATACTGGCCTCAAGGACTTCCTCGAACGCGACGATTGCACCTTCCTTGTCCGCGTCATCGAGCCCCCCGCCGAGGCCATGCCGGCCCATGCGAATCTGCTGCTCGATCGCCCGCCCTATACGCTCGCAGGCGAAACGGCGCTCATGCAGCGCGAGGCCGTCACCCATCTCGTCAGCAAGAATTCGGGCGGGAGCCAGACGGCCGCCAAGCTCGATGCAGCGCGCGATCTCGGCATCGCCGTTGTGATGATCGACCGCCCCGCCTATGGTCCGGCCCACGAGGTCGGCAGCGTACAAGAGACCCTTGCCGCGCTTCATTCGGAAGCCTCGCGCCGGTAGTGGCTGAAGCCGGCCTCGTATAGGCGGCTATTGCGGAAATGCGCCGGCCCGAACACGCGCCCCACGAAGATCAGCGCCGTCCGGCGGATGGATTCGGCGTTCAGCCGCTCGACCATGCCGCCCAGCGTCGTCACGATGATCTTCTCATCCGGCCAGGTCGCGCGATAGACCACCACCACCGGACAATCGTCCCCATAATGCGGGATCAGCGTCTCGGCGATTCTTGCTGCGCTCTTGATGGCCAGATGCAGCGCCAGCGTCGCCTTCGAGCGTGCCAGCACCTCCAGGCTCTCGCTTTCCGGCATGGGCGAAGCCCCGCTCGAAACGCGCGTCAGGATCACGGTCTGGGAAACGTCGGGAAGCGTCAGCTCCGTAGCCAGGCTCGCCGCCGCCCCGGCAAAGGCCGGCACCCCGGGCACCACCTCGTAGCCGATCCCCAGGGTATCGAGCCGCCGCATCTGCTCGGCAATGGCGCCATAAAGCGAGGGGTCGCCCGAATGCACCCGCGCCACATCCTGCCCGCGCGCATGGGCGGCCACCATCTCGCCGATGATCTCGTCGAGATGCAATTCCGCCGTATCGCGCACCAGCGCACCCTCGGGCGCCGAAGCCACGATCTCGGCCGGCACCAGCGAACCGGCATAAAGGCACACGGAGCACCGCTCGATGAGCTTCTGCCCGCGCACCGTAATGAGGTCCGCCGCGCCCGGCCCCGCGCCGATGAAATAGACCGTCATGGCGCAATGCTCCCGATGGCGCAGGTGGCATTAGCCGATTTGCGCTTGCCCAATACCAGCCGGCCAAAGCTGCGCACCGCCGCCTCCGCCACGCTTTCGAGCCCGATACTGGCGAGCGCCAATTGCGATGGCTCCTCGATCTCGACCGCCCGCAAATCCGCATCGGCGATAAAGCGCAGCTCAGCCCCGAAATGCCCAGCCACAGCGTCGAGCACCGGGCTCCCTGCCTTGCGCTCCGAACTGGCCACGATCGCCACCGCCCCGGCATCCAGCCCGGCCTCTTCGAGACTCTCTGCGATCAGCCGAACCACCTCGCTCGCTTCCGCCCTGCTGTTGAGACCTACGCCCACCACCAGCCTCATGGCTTGACCACCCACCATTGCGTCACCGGCAACCTTGGGCGCAGCACGCGATGCGCGCCGATCGTGTCGAGCTGCGAGATTTCGAGCCGCACCAGCCCGCCGCCGAATTCGCTCTGCCGCTCGAAAAGCGCGCGTTCGCCCTCGAGGGTCACCGAATTGGCCACCAGCCGCCCGCCATGGCGCAACGCCGCCCAGGCCGCCTCGAAAATCCGCCTGTTGCCGACGTCTCCACCCAGGAACACCGCATCGGGCGTAGCCTTGCCCTTGAGGCTCTCCGGCGCCTCGCCCTCGACGATTTCGAGGCCCGGCACTCCGAGATTGAGCGCATTGCTGGCAATGATCGTGCGCCGTTGTGCCTCGCGTTCGAAGGCAATGGCCCGCGCCTCGCGCGCCGCCCGCATCCACTCGACCGCCACCGAGCCAGAGCCGGCCCCGACATCCCAGAGCAGCGCCCCGGGATAGGGCGCCAGCTTGGCGATGGTCGCCGCCCGCACTTCGCGCTTGGTGATCTGCCCGTCGGTCACGAAGGCATCTTCCGGCAACCCCGGCACCGGCGGCAGCAAGGCCGCGCCGGCCGAGGCCACGCAGTCGATGGCGAGCGTCAAAAAGTCCCCGAGTGTCGAGACGTCGATATCCTGCGCCAGGGCGCTGGTGATCCGCTCCCGCGGCCCGCCCAGTTCCTCGAGCACGATCAGCCGGCTTTCTTCATAGCCCCGCGCCACCAGCATCTTCGCCGCGCGCTCGACCGTGTGCCGGTCCGTCGTCAGCGCCAGGATGCGGTTGCCGGGCAGGATGTGCGGCTGCAGTGCCGCATCCGCTCGTCCATGCAGCGACAGCGTCGCGACATTCTGCAGCGCCCAATGCAGCCGCGCCGCCGCCAGCGAAAATGCCGATGGATGCGGGGTAATGGCAAAGGCCTCGGCCGGCAGGAACCGCGACAACGTCACCCCGATCCCGAACCAGGAGGGGTCACCCGTGGCGAGGATCGCCGTCGGCGTACCCTCCAGGGCCTTGACCTGCTCGATCATCCGTTCGAGCGGGGCTTCCCAGGGCACCAGCGTCTGGTTGCTGCCCAGCCCCGCGAGGAGGCGCGGCGGCCCCAGCACGGTAACCGCATTGGCCACCAGCGCCCGCGCCGCCGGCGACAATTGCGCCACGCCGCCTTCACCCACGCCCACCACATGCAACCAGGCCGTCATCGTACCAGCCCTCCGGCAATGGCGTTGAACGCCGCGCTGGCCATGGCCGATCCGCCGCGCCGGCCCAGAACCGTAAGATAGGGTACGTCCGCAATGCCCTCGGCCAGAAGCGCCTTGCTCTCCGCCGCGCCGACGAACCCCACCGGAATGCCGATGATCGCCGCCGGCCTCGGCGCGCCCGCCTCCAGCAGCTCATAAAGCCGGAACAGCGCGGTTGGCGCATTACCCACCACGACGATCGCGCCGCCGAGCGCCTCGCCCCAGAGGTCCACTGCCGCAGCCGACCGCGTATTGCCGATTGTCCGGGCCAGGTCCGGCACCGCCGGATCGTTGAGCTTGGAGATGACCGGGCTCTCCCCGACCAATGCCGGATCGATACCTTCGCGCACCATCTCGCAGTCGCAGAGCACGGGGCGCCCGGCCAGCAATGCCGAATCGACGGCGGCCACGAGCCCGGCATGGGCGCGGATATCCACGACCAGGTCCACCATGCCGCACACTTCGATCATGGCGACGATGGCGGCATCGAGCGATTTGGGCAGGTGCGCCAATTGGGCGGCGTGCACGAACATTTCGCGCCGCTGGGCGGCGAGTTCGGCGGCATTGATCATGGTTCTACCTCTCGTGAGAGGCAGAGTTCGCATCGAAACTCGTCGAGCAGCTCCGGCCTGGGTCCCCGGTTTGGGTCGACCGCACCGGACTGTCTTTCAGTCCCTGTTGGAACGCTGCGCTAACACCTTCTAGGCACGTGCAAAGCCCCGGTCAACCGCCGGTTTCGGGCTGTTGCGAATGCCTCCTAAAACCACTTGCAAAGATAGGCGTTGCCAGCGTCAAAACTGCCCGCTAGGAGGGCGGACGTTCCCCAATTCGAGACGCTTCATGGCACGGCACACGCATTCCCCCGTCGCATTGCAACTGGCTATGGGCAGTCTCGTGGTCGGGGTGGTGGTGCTTGGGCTCAAGGGTTTTGCCGCCTGGGCCACCGGCAGTATCGCGCTCTTCTCGGATGCCCTGGAAAGCGTCGTCAACGTGGTGACGGCCGTGGTGACGCTCATCGCCGTCCGCCTCGCCGCCCGCCCGGCCAACGACACGCTGCCCTATGGCTATCACAAGGCCGAATACTTCTCGGCCGTTATCGTCGGCGTCTTCATCGTCGTCGCCGCGCTGCTGATCTTCCGTGAGGCCTATTACGGCTTCATGTCCCCGCGCGCCTTCGTCGCCGATCCGCTGGGCCTTGCCGTCAGCGTCATCGCCTCCGTGCTCAACATGGCCTGGGCCTATCTCCTCATCAGCCGCGGCCGCCGCGAGCGCTCGCCGGCGCTGCAGGCCGATGGCAAGCACCTGCTCACCGACGTCATCTCGACCTTCGGCGTGCTGGTGGGCGTGGGTCTCGTCATCGTCACCGGCTGGCAGCGGCTCGACGCCATCCTTGCCGCGCTGGTCGGCCTCTCCATCCTCTGGTCGGGCTGGCAGCTCCTGCGCGACAGCGTCATCGGCCTCATGGACGTCGCCGTCGACGCCCGCCAGCTGATGCGCATCAAGGAGATCATCTCGGCCAATGCCGAAGGCGCCATCGAAGCCCACGACATCCGCACCCGCCAGGCGGGCAGCGCCACGTTCATCGAGTTTCACCTCGTGGTCCCCGGCTCGATGACCGTGGAAGCGGCCCACGTCATCTGCGACCGCATCGAAGCCAAGCTGCGCGAAGCCGAATCCGACGCCACGGTCACGATCCATGTCGAGCCCGAGGACAAGGCCAAGCATTCCGGCATTGTGGTGATTTAGGGCGCAAGGCACCCGATCTCTCTTGCCCGGCGAAGGCCGGGAAGGGGTGGGGCGCCGTAAGCGCCCACACCTTTAGCTCAAATGATTATTCCGCGTGCGCGGCTTCTGGCGGCGCCACCGTCAGGTCGTCGTCACCCTCGGCGGCAATGGCCGCGTCGCGCATCGAGATCGTCGGCACGGGGGCCGGAACCGAGAGGTCCGCCGGAGCCGCGTGCTTCATGAACATGGCCGCCATCGAGCCGATGGTCGGGCGCAGGTTATGGCGGTGCACGACGGCGTCCACCATGCCGTGGTCATAAAGGTATTCCGAGCGCTGGAAGCCCTTGGGCAGCTTTTCGCGGATGGTCTGCTCGATGACGCGCGGGCCGGCAAAGCAGATGAGCGCGCCCGGCTCGGCCAGGTGCACATCGCCCAGCATGGCATAGGAGGCCGTGACGCCGCCCGTGGTCGGGTTGGTGAAGACCACGAAGAACGGCAGCCCCGCTTCGCGCAGGCGCAGCACCGCCACGGTCGTGCGCGGCATCTGCATGAGGGAAAGAATGCCCTCCTGCATGCGCGCGCCACCGGAGGCGGCAAAGAGGATGAACGGCGTCTTGCGCTGGGCCGCAGTTTCGAGGCCCGTGATGATCGCCTGCCCGGCAGCCATGCCGAGCGAGCCGCCCATGAAGTCGAAATCCTGGACGGCGACGGTCACGTCGAGCCCGAAAAGCTTGCCGGCGGCAACCAGCACGGCATCGTCCATGCCGGTCTTGTTGCGCGCTTCCTTGAGCTTGTCGGTATAGCGCTTCTGATCGCGGAACTTCAGCGGATCGAGCGGCACGGCCGGTAGCGGGATGCTCTCGTACTTGCCGCCATCGAGGAACGTGGCCAGGCGGTCCTTGGCCTTGATCTTCATGTGGTAGCCGGAATTGGGCACAACCCACTGGTTGGCCTCAAGATCCCGATAGAACACCATCTCCCCCGATTCCGGGTCCTTGACCCAGAGGTTCTCCGGCGTTTCCCGCTTGTTCAGGAACGACCGGATCTTCGGGGGGACCATGTTACTGATCCAGTTCATGAGCAATTCCTCGCTGCTATGCCTTGGCCCTGCGGCACATAGGCATCAATTGTGGCGAATATTATCAGCATGCGCCCCGCGGCGCAAAGCACGGCTGGCCTTGTGGATTAACCCACGCCGCTTAGGGGAGGCGCGCCGTCAGGCGCGCGCCCGCTTGACGCCCGCCGAGAGGGCCGAAACCAGGTCCGTCACCGCCGGCACGGTCACCCGCGTCGCCTTGCCGTTCTCGAGGCTCTCGGCAATGGCATTGACCAGCACCGAGCCCACCACGATCCCGTCCGCGTCCCGGCCGATCTTCTCGGCATCTTCGGAGGTCTTGATGCCGAAGCCCACGGCCACCGGGAGCGGCGTATGCCGCTTGATCCGCTGCACCGCTTCGCCAACCGCGGCGCGGTTCTTGATCGCGGCGCCGGTAATGCCGGTCATCGAGACGTAGTAGACGAAGCCCGACGTGTTCCTGAGCACGACCGGCAGACGCTTGTCGTCCGTCGTCGGCGTCGTCAGGCGGATGAAGTTGAGCCCGGCCTTGAGCGCGGGAATGCACAATTCCTCGTCTTCCTCGGCCGGCAGGTCGACGACGATGAGCCCGTCAACGCCCGCATCCACCGCGTCCTCGATGAAGGCATCTACGCCATGGATGAAGATCGGGTTGTAGTAACCCATGAGGATGATGGGCGTCTTCTGGTCGCCCTTGCGGAAGGTGCGCACCATGTCGAGCGTCTTGTTGAGCGTCTGGCCATTGGCCAGCGCCCGCTGCCCGGCAAGCTGGATGGCAACGCCATCGGCCATCGGGTCCGAAAACGGCATGCCGAGTTCGATGACGTCTGCGCCCGCCGCCGGCAGGGCCGCCAGCACTTCCTGGGCCGTGTCGAAATCCGGGTCGCCCGCCATGATGAACGTGACCAGGGCCGGACGGTTCTCCGCCTTGAGCGCGGCGAAGCGCGCGTCGATACGCGAGGTCATTTCATCTGCATCCCGAGATATTTGGCGACGCTTTCCACGTCCTTGTCACCGCGCCCCGAAAGGCAGAGCACGATGGTCTGGTCCTTGCCCATCTTGGGGGCGATCTTCATCACCTGCGCCAGCCCATGCGAGCTTTCGAGCGCCGGAATGATGCCCTCGAGCTTGGTCAGGAGCTGGAAGGCCTCGAGCGCTTCCTTGTCGGTGATCGGCGCATAGGTCACGCGGCCGCTGTCCTTGAGGAAGGAATGCTCCGGGCCAACGCCCGGATAGTCGAGGCCCGCCGAAATCGAATGGCCTTCGAGGATCTGGCCGTCGTCATTCTGGAGGAGATAGGTGCGGTTGCCGTGCAGCACGCCCGGGCGCCCGCCGGTCATCGAGGCGGCATGGCCGTTCTCGACCTCGATCCCGTGCCCGCCCGCTTCCGCGCCATAAATCTTGACCGATGGCTCGTCGAGGAAGGCATGGAACGTGCCGATGGCGTTCGAGCCGCCACCCACGCAGGCTACCACCGCATCGGGCAGCGCGCCTTCGAGCTCAAGCATCTGCGCCTTGATTTCCTCGCCGATCACCGACTGGAAGTCGCGCACCATTTCGGGGTAGGGCGCCGGGCCGGCAGCCGTACCGATAAGGTAATAGGTGCTCTCGACATTGGTCACCCAGTCGCGCAGCGCCTCGTTCATCGCGTCCTTGAGCGTGCCCGCGCCCGCCGTCACCGGGCGCACTTCAGCGCCCAGCATCTTCATGCGGACCACGTTCGGCCATTGCCGCTCGACATCGGTAGCGCCCATGAAGATGGTGCAGGGCAGGTCGAACTTGGCGCACACCGTCGCCGTCGCCACGCCATGCTGGCCGGCGCCGGTCTCGGCGATGATGCGGGTCTTGCCCATGCGCTTGGCAAGCAGGATCTGGCCAAGGCAATTGTTGATCTTGTGGCTGCCCGTGTGGTTGAGCTCTTCGCGCTTGAGGTAGACCTTGGCGCCGCCCAGGTGCTCGCTCAGCCGCTCGGCGTAATAGACCGGGGAGGGACGCCCAGTGTAGTGCGTCGCCAGTTCCTTGATCTGCGCCTGGAATTCCGGGTCCACCTTGGCGGCGCGATACTGCGCCTCAAGGTCGAGGATCAGCGGCATCAGCGTTTCGGCCACGAACCGCCCGCCGTAAAAGCCGAAACGACCCCGTTCGTCGGGACCGGTGCGCAAGGAATTGGCCCCGTTCGCTACCACTTTGAAAAGTCCTTTATGTTCAGGCGGCCGCCGCCATGCGGGCATTGCGGATGAAGGCTGCGATGAGCCGAGCATCTTTTTCGCCCGGCGCCGTTTCCACCCCGGAGGAGACGTCAATGCCGAAAGGCTGCACCCGCTGGATGGCCTCTGCCACCGTGTCAGGCGTCAGCCCTCCCGAAAGCATGAATGCGATTGCCGGGTCAAGCGCCTTGAGCAGCGACCAATCGAACGGCACGCCCAGCCCGCCGGGCCTGTCGGCGCCCTTGGGCGGCTTGGCGTCGAGCAGGATGCGGTCGGCTACGTCCAGGAACGCCGGCAGCTGCGCCAGGTCCTCGGTCGATCCGACCGGCAGCGCCTTCATGATCGAAATGCCCGCTTCCGCCCGGATGGCTTCCACCCGATGGGGCGTTTCCGGCCCATGGAGCTGCAGCCAGTCCGGCCCGAGCGCCGCGATCTCGGCCACCGCCGAATTGTCGGGATTGACCAGGAGGACACAGGTCTCGACCCGCCCCCGCGCCTGCGAGATGAGATCGGCTATGGTCTCGATATCGACATGGCGCGGCGAGCGCGGGAAATGGGCAAAGCCGACCATGTCTGCGCCGGCATTAATTGCAGCTTCAAGGATTTCAGGCGTCTTGATGCCACAGATTTTGATGATGGGTTGCGTGCTCATCGTGGGTATTTTGAGGGAGCTTGGAGCCTAGGTTTTGCCGAGAATGTCATCGACTTCGGCGAGGGCGTTGCGACCGGCGATCTGGCCGGTGCTCTTGCGCAGGCTTTCCAGCTCGCGCGTGAGCGTTTCGGCTTCCTTGCGCCAGTGGCGCTTTTCCTGCCGCACCTTGCCCTGCGCGAACCAGGTGGCGATGCCCCCGGCGATGACACCCAGGAGCAGCACGATATAGATGACGAGGAAGAGCGGCACGCCGAAACCGGGCTGGGTCAGCGTGGCCGAAGGCATGAACGGGTTGAAATTGACGATCACCAATTGCCGGTTCGCCAGGGCGAACAGGATCAGCAGCACGCAAAGCGGCACGAGGACGACCCAACCCACGATGCGTTTGACCATTGACCCGTCGTCCCGATGCGAACGTAACCGCTAGTCGCGGTTCAGCCGTTCGCGGATCTCCTTGCCGGCCTTGAACTGGGGCACGTACTTCTCGCCGACATCCACCTGTTCGCCGGTGCGCGGATTGCGGCCCACGCGGGCCGGGCGGTTCTTGACCGAGAAGGCGCCGAAGCCGCGCAGCTCGACCCGGTCGCCGCGCGCCATGGCGTCGCCGACCTCGTCGAGAATGGCATTGACGATGTTCTCGATGTCCCGCTGAAACAGGTGCGGGTTTTCTTCCGCAAGCTTTTGTACGAGTTCGGATTTAATCATCGCCGTCCCCGGTTGCGTTGCCGCTGGAATGCCTGCCTCAAGATGCTGGTCCAACCTGCCAAAGCGAAACAAGCCCGTCAAGCACGATAGGGCCGGTCGGATTTAATCCCAAAGCACTACGCGCCTGCGAGCCGATGAGCTTGCCGAACCAGCCAAATCCCTGATCGGGCAGGGGATAACGGCTCTGGACCGGCAGCTTTGCGGGCACATCGCGCTCGTCTTGGAGCCAGGCGATCGCCTCCGCTTCCCCGCCGATGGCGTCGATCAGCTTGTTCTCGATGCCCTGCCGGCCTGTGACGATACGTCCATCCGCCAGCGCCAGCGTCTGCGGGCGCGTCAGCCCGCGCCGCTCGGCGACGATGTCCACGAACCAGTTGAAGCTGTCGCCGACCAGCGATTCCAGGCTGGCCCGCACGTCCGGCTTGATCGGCCCGGTAAAGTCCGGCTCGGCCTTGAGCGGGCCCGTCGCCACCTTCTCCATGCTGACCCCGATGGTCTCCATGAGCCTGCCGGCATCCACGTTCTGGTAGAGCACGCCGATCGAGCCCACGATCGAAAGCCGCCGCGCAAAGATGCGGTCCGAGGCAATGGCCGTCATATAGGCCGCCGAAGCGCCCAGTTCCTTGATGACCGCTACGACCGGCTTCTTTTCGCGCAAGGCCGAGAGCGCCTCGTAGAGTTCCTCGCCGCCGGCCGTCGTGCCGCCCGGCGAATTGATGGCCACGATCACTGCCTTGACGTGATCGTCTTCGCCCAGGTCGCTGAGGACCTTGAGCCGCGCCGGATCGGTCGCGATCGTGCCGTCGATATTGACCCGCGCAATGGCGTCCGAGCCGCCGGCCGTCTGCTCGATGGCGAAGCGCCCGACCATGGCGAGCACCGCCACGGCCAGCGCAAGGAACGCCGCGATCCGCCAGCGCGACCGCGATCGCCGCAACACGCTCGTCGCCACGATCGCCTCGGGGCTCTGACGCGGCGCTGCCGGCTCGGATGTCGTCTCGTTGGTCATGGCGCCTTCCGACAAAAACCAGTTCCTGACGGCAGTTACGCGCGCCTTGGGGCAAATGCAAGGCCGGCCGCTCAGCCGGCCTTCTTCCGTGCCTGTTGCTTGCTCACGACATATTCGCGCAAAGCCTGGTTGATGCGGGTCTGGTAACCCCGGCCATCCCCCCCGGCCTCCTGCTTGAACCAGGCGATGAGATCGGCATCGATCCGAAGGGTGAGCTGCTGCTTGAGCCGTCGATAGAACCGCCCCGGCACCGCCTGTTCGAAGAAGGCGTCGTCGGCTTCGGGCATGTCGGAAAAGTCGATATCCGCGTCTGTCTTGGGGCGGAGAGCCTCAAGTTGCTTTTGCTGCTCCTCGGTAAGAGGTGGCGGATTGAGCGGGTCAAGTTCGTAGCGCACGATCCTTGGCGGTTTCGTAGCGTCTACGCTCGCTTCGCGAGGCGTAGCGGGCCGAGATGATCCTGATGGTTTCGATCTGGTCATGGTTTTCCTCGATCGCGTAGACGATGAAGAGCAAGTCCGCGCCGACCTCGGCGATCATCCTCCACCGGCTTTCGCTCGCGATATCGCGGTCGAGCTCATCGATCGCAAAGGGGTCAAACAGCGCGTGTGCGGCCGTCTCGAATTTTACATGGTGCCTTCGCCAGTTGGACTCGTTCTTGTCCTCGTCCCACTCGAACCGCAAATTGTAACTCCAGAATTGTAGTTACAACGCGTTCCGGTTTCAAGTCAGTGACTTCACCATGAACCGAGCCGCGTCCTCGTAGCTGGCAAGTTTTTCTGCCAGCTCGGGAGCGTCAATCGGCATAAATCCCTGTTTGCGCCAGAAACCCAGCGAGCCGTTGACGGCGACGAGGCTCATCGTCGCAAAACCCTTTTCGCGCGCGAGTTCGGTCAGTTGTGCCACGATCTTTCCGGCCGCGCCCGTCCCGCGGGCGGTCGGTAACAGAGCCAGGTCGTGGATGTAATAGGTGTCCGCTTCCGCCGGGATCGTCTCCAGCAGCGAATTGAGCGTCGGCAGGCGCCGGAAGCGCCAGGGGTGGCTGAGCATGTAGCCGGAGGGCGCGCCATCGATCTCGAGGAGGTGGGTTCCCAGAGGATAAAGCGCCTGCCGCTCGGCGAAGACTTCCGGCGCCTCGAAAAACCCCGGATGCACCTGCGCCGCGATCGCCTCTACCGAAGCCAGGTCGCCCGCCGCCATCGGTCGCCATCTTGTCTGTCGCGTCATAAGCCCGAAAAATCCAAAAAGAAAGGCCCGCGCTGTCGCCAGCGCGGGCCCCGATCGGTTCAAGCCGGCGAGAGATTAATTCTCTTCGCTCTTGCTCTTGAGGGCGGCGCCCAGGATGTCGCCGAGCGAAGCGCCCGAATCCGAGGAACCGTACTGAGCCACGGCTTCCTTCTCCTCGGCGATTTCGAGCGCCTTGATGGAGAGGGAGATGCGGTGGGTCTTGCGGTCGTACTGGGTGACGCGTGCGTCGACCTTGTCGCCCTTGGCGAAGCGCTCGGGGCGCTGGTCGTTGCGGTCGCGGCTGAGGTCGGCACGACGGATGAAGGCGGTCACTTCGCTGTCGGCCAGCTTCACCTCGATGCCGCCGTCATTGACGTCGGTAACGGTGCCGGTAACCACAGCGCCCTTCTTGAGGGTATCGCCGGCCTCTTCATACGGGTCGTTGCCGACCTGCTTGATGCCGAGCGAAATGCGCTCCTTCTCCACATCGACGTCGAGAACCTTGGCGTGAACCATGTCGCCACGATTGTAGTCCTCGAGAGCCTGCTCGCCCGGACGCTGCCAGTCGAGGTCGGAGAGGTGAACCATGCCGTCCACGTCGCCTTCCAGGCCGATGAACAGGCCGAATTCGGTCTTGTTCTTGACTTCGCCTTCGATGGTCGAGCCAACCGGGTGCTTCTCGGCGAAGGCTTCCCACGGGTTCTGCAGGGTCTGCTTGAGACCGAGCGAGATGCGGCGCTTCTCCGGATCGACTTCCAGGACCATGACTTCGACTTCCTGGGAGGTCGAGACGATCTTGCCCGGATGGACGTTCTTCTTGGTCCAGCTCATTTCGGAGACGTGGATCAGGCCTTCGATGCCCGGCTCCAGTTCCACGAACGCGCCGTAATCGGTGATGTTGGTCACGCGGCCGGTGAAGCGTGCGCCGAGCGGATACTTGGCGGCAATGCCTTCCCACGGATCAGCCTGGAGCTGCTTCATGCCCAGCGAGATGCGGTGGCTCTCGTGGTTGATGCGAACGATCTGGACCTTGATGGTCTCGCCGATCGAGAGCACTTCGGACGGATGGTTGACGCGACGCCATGCGATATCGGTGACGTGCAGCAGGCCGTCGATGCCGCCGAGATCAACGAACGCACCGTAATCGGTGATGTTCTTGACCACGCCGTCGACGATCTGGCCTTCTTCGAGCTGCTGGACGATTTCCGAACGCTGCTCTGCACGGCTCTCTTCGAGGATGGCGCGACGCGACACGACGATATTGCCGCGACGCTTGTCCATCTTCAGGATCTGGAACGGCTGCGGCACGTTCATGAGCGGGCCGATATCGCGGATCGGACGGATGTCCACCTGCGAACGCGGCAGGAAGGCGATGGCGCCTTCGAGGTCGACCGTGAAGCCGCCCTTGACCTGGTTGAAGATGACGCCTTCAACGCGCTCGTTCTTGTTGTGCATCTCTTCGAGGCGCACCCAGCTCTCTTCGCGGCGAGCCTTCTCGCGCGAGAGAACGGCTTCTCCGACAGCGTTTTCCACGCGATCGACATAGACTTCGACGTCCGAGCCGACCTTGATGGTGCCGTCACGGCCAGCCTGGCCGAATTCCTTCAGAGCAATGCGGCCTTCAGTCTTCAGGCCCACATCGATAATGGCCAGGTCGTTCTCGATGGCGATGACCTTGCCTTTGACAACGGTGCCTTCCAGCGGCTCGTTATCCACGAAGCTATCCATGAGGAGGGCTTCGAAATCTTCCTTAGTCACAGTTTGCTGTGCCAAATTATTCTCCAGATGCACCGGTTGTTCGTAGGGTTTCCAAGGATCGAGCGTCCGGACGCGGCAAATGCCGACAGACCCGGTGCAGGGGCGCAAGATCCCGATTCTGATAAAACGAAGAAAGCGCCGGCCGGTTCGTTTTGGTGACCGTTACCTGTGGTCCAGTGCCGCAAGGATGGATTTGGGCTAGTGCCCGGCCTTGCGCGCAATGACCGCATCGACGATCGCGACGGCTGCGCGGAGTGCGGCCTCTATATCCAGTTGCGTCGTATCTAGCAAGTGTGCGTCGGACGCCGGATAGAAGCCGCCATTGGGATTGGCGCGATCCCGCGCATCCCGCTCCTCTATCTGGGTATAGAGTGTCTCGAAATCAACCGCCTGGCCGCGTGCCGCGAACTGGCGTGCCCGCCGCTCCGCGCGCGCCCGGGCATCGGCGACGATGAAGAGCTTTACGTCCGCTTCCGGGCAGATCACCGTGCCGATGTCGCGTCCGTCGAGCACCGCGCCGCCTGGACGCAGCGCAAAGTCGCGCTGGTACTGGAAGAGCGCCTTGCGCACCGGCCCGATCACCGCAACTTTACTGGCGAGGTTCCCGATCTTCTGGGCGACGAGGTATTCCGGATCGAGATCGTCGGCATGAAGGTTCAGCGCTGCCTCGATGGCCATGGCCTCGAATTCGGGCTTGTTCTCGTAGGCTTCCACGGCCCGGCCCACGGCGCGATAGAGCAGGCCCGTATCCAGGTGCGGCAGGCGATAATAGCCGGCAAGCCCGCCCGCCAGCGTGCCCTTGCCAGAGGCGGCCGGCCCGTCCACGGCGATGATCATGGTCATGCTAGCTCCGGCATGTTGCTGTTTCGTGCCGTCGCCTTACCACGGCAGGTTTGGAGGGGCCAAGGCAAGGCCCGCCATGCGTGGCCGGGAACGCTGCCTTTCCCCACGCATTTTGGGTTTGACAGGTTCAAGGTTTCCCCCTAACCGGACCTTCGAAGGCGGGCGAAATCCCGCAAATCCCATCGTGAGGAAAGCAAGATTGGCTAATTCCGACCGCGGCACCAAACGAACCGATCCCGAGACCGGCAAGAAGTTCTACGATCTGAACAAGGACCCGATCGTCTCGCCCTATACCGGCAAGAGCTATCCGCGCTCCTATTTCGAACAGATCCTTCCCGGCAAGCCTGCCCCCGCTCGTGCTCGTGCAGAGGACGACGAGGAAGAGGAAGTCGAAGAGGATGAAGTCGAGGACGCGAACGCGCCCGAGATCGTTTCGCTCGAAGATGCCGACGACGAAGCTGAAGGCGGCGAGGACATTCCCGATGTCGAGGACGTCGAGGTCGAGGAAGACCTTGGCGACGACGAGGAAGACGTGTTCCTCGAAGAGGATGAAGACGAAGACGATATCGACTTTGACGTCGGCAACGAGGACGAACGCTAACGAAATCAAGCTCTTCCGAGAGTTTTACAAAAAGGTCAAAATAGGCCTTGCGTATCGGAGAGAGCTTGAATAGGTTGCGCCTCGCTTCGGGAGGGCATCGCCGCTTCCGGAGCGAAATCCCAAGGGAATAAGGGGCCATAGCTCAGTTGGGAGAGCGCTTGAATGGCATTCAAGAGGTCGTCGGTTCGATTCCGATTGGCTCCACCATCCCTCCCAAGAAGCCGCCGCAAGGCGGCTTTTTCTTTTGGCGCGGAGCCTTGGCCAATTCCTCGATACGAAGCCTCGCGTGTTCTTATGAGGGCGGTACCCAGCCGTTCTTTAAGGGGCAAGATTGAGCCGGCAGGTCTCCCTCCCCCTTGCGGGGAGGGGGCAGGGGTGGGGGTAAGCCCCAACCTCACCTCCCACCACCGCCCCGCGATCCGCTTTCAGCCAACCGCGAAACCATCTAGATTGCCGCAATGAACGAGGCGTCCCCCATCCGCCAATCCGCCTGTCCCGGCCTTTATCGGCTGGCGCCTGCGCGCGACGGCGGCATCTGCCGGGTCAAGGTCGCGCTGGGAACGCTCGATGCCGCCCAGGCACGCGCGCTCGCCGCCGCGTCCCGCCAATGGGGCAACGGCATCATCGAAATCACCAGCCGCGCCAACCTGCAGCTGCGCGGCATCGCCGCCACTGACGGCGACGCGCTCGCCCGGTGCCTCCTCGATGCCGGCCTCGGCGCGACGAGCTCTGGTGCCGACGACGTCCGCAACGTCATGGTCAGCCCCAGCTACGGCATCGACGACCAGGCACTGCTCGACACTGCCCCCATCGCCCGCGCGCTCCTGTCCCTCCTCGACCGGCGCGCCGATTTCCACGCCCTCTCGCCCAAATTCTCGATTCTGGTCGATGGCGGCGAAGCGACCGCCCCGCTGCACCACCCCAACGACATCTGGCTCGCCGCCGTCACCCGCGACACTTTCGCACTGGGTCTCGGCGGAACGCTCCTCGATTCCCCCCTCGGAACGGTGCAGGCCGAAAACGTGGCGGCAACCATCGCCGCCATGATCGAACGCTTCCTCGCCACCGGCGCTCCCCGCATGCGCCAGCTCGGCGGCCGTGCCCGCGAACTGACCGACGGCCTCCTCGACACCCCCATCGCCCCCGGCGCGCGGGCATCCGCCAGCCACTTCGGCATCCACCCCCAATCGCCCGCGATCTCCTGGATCGGCGCCCGTCCTCCTCTCGGTCGCCTGACCCCCGAAATGCTCGAAGGCCTCGCGTCGCTGACCGAGCGCGAAGGCGACGGCACGATTCGCCTGACGCCGCATCAATCGGTGATCCTGCCCGGCCTGGCCCGACCCGCCGCGACTCTCGCCGCCCTCGAAGCCCTGGGCTTCGTGATCGCGCCCGACCATCCCCTGTCCGATATGCTGGCCTGCTCCGGCTCCGCCGGCTGCCGCTCGGCGCTGGCCGACACGCAGCGCGATGCCATGCTGCTGGCCGGCTTCGGCATCCGTGCCGGGCTGCATCTTTCGGGCTGCGAAAAGTCCTGCGCTTCGGCGCAGGCCGCGCCCCATACGCTCGTGGCTGTTGCGCCCGGGCGCTATGATCTCTATCGAAGGGCGGATGGCGCCGCCTCCCGCTTCGGGGAGAAGCTGGCGTCCTCGCTCACCGTGGCCGGCATCGCCCGCAAGCTCGCCAAGGCCTGACTTCTTCGGGGAAAACGTGCTCGACTACATCCGTGACGGCGCCGAGATCTATCGCCGCTCCTTCTCGATCATCCGCGAGGAAGCGGACCTGTCGGCCGTCCCCGCCGATCTCGAAAAGCTCGCCGTGCGCGTGGCTCACGCCAGCGGCATGGTCGATGTCATCCCCGACCTGCGCGCCTCGCCCCGGGCCGGCGCCATCGGCCGCGCCGCTCTCGCTGCCGGCGCCCCCATCCTCTGCGATTCCGTCACCGTCCAGCGCGGCATCACCCGCTCGCGCCTGCCCGCCGACAATGTCGTCACGCTCCTGGCCGAGGTCGATACCCTCGATGGCGCCGTCATCGCCATCGGCTCGAACTCTGCGGCCATCGCCGCCATCCGCGCCTCGGGCGCACACCCCGCGCTGATCCTCGCCTTCCCGGCTGGTTTCGATGAAGCCGCGCCCGCCAAGCAGGCTCTCGCCGAAAGCGAAGCCGCCATCCCCTTCGTGACCCTTCTCGGCACCCGCGGCGGCACCGCCATGGCGGCCGCAGCGGTCAACGCCCTGGCCACAGAGCGCGAATGATGGCCGGCAGACTCTTTGGCCTCGGCGTCGGTCCGGGCGATCCCGAACTCCTGACGCTCAAGGCCCTCAACCGCCTCAAGGCTGCACCCGTCATCGCCTTCTTCGCCGCCCGCGGCCGTAAGGGCAACGCCTTCGCCATCGTCGAAAGCCACCTCGCGCCGGCCCAGCAATTGCTGCGCCTCGAATACCCCGTGACGCGCGAAAAGCTGCCCGACGGCCAGGATTACGAAACCATCCTCGGCGGCTTCTACGACGCCTCCGCCGATGCAATCGCCCGCCACCTCGATGCCGGCCGCGACGTTGCCGTCATCTGCGAGGGCGATCCGCTGTTCTACGGCTCCTACATGTATATCCACGATCGGCTGGCCGCCCGCTACGACACCGAAGTCGTGCCCGGCGTCAGCTCGATCTTTGCCGGCGCCGCCGTCCTCGGCACGCCGCTCGTCTATCGCAACCAGAGCCTGAGTGTCCTCTCGGGTACCCTCTCGCCCGACGATCTGCGCGCCCGCCTCTCGCAGGCCGATGCCGCCGTCATCATGAAGCTGGGTGGCGGTAATCTCGCCAAGGTCCGCGCGACCCTTGCCGAACTCGGCCTCCTGGCCCGTGCCCTCTATGTCGAGCGCGCCACCATGGCCGCCGAGCGCGTGCTGCCGCTGGCCGAGGTCGATCCGGAAACCTCGCCCTATTTCTCGATCATTCTGGTGCCTGGTCGCAAATGGCTCAGCTGACGCCGGTTATTTTCGTGCTCAACGCCGCCAGCCTCGAAACCGCCCAGCGCATCCAGTCCGCGCTCCCCGGCGCGCGCATCTTCGGGCTCGAAACCCGCGTCATCGGCGCCGATGTCACCATCGCCAATTTCGGCGATGCCCTGCGCGACGCCTATCGCGAAGATCGCCCGATCATCGCCCTCTGCGCCGCCGGCATCCTCATCCGCGCCCTGGCGCCGCTGCTCCAGTCCAAGCTCGCCGAGCCTCCCGTGCTCGCCATCGCCGAGGACGGCTCGGCCGTGGTGCCGCTGCTGGGCGCCACGCGCGGCGTCAATACGCTGGCCCGCACGATCGGGGAGGCCCTCGCCACCCGCCCGGCCATCACCACGACCGGCGAACTTCGCTTCGGCATCAACCTCCTCAACCCACCTCCCGGCTACCAGCTTCTCAATAGTGCCGCCGCCAAATCCTTCGTCTCCGAGCTCCTTTCCGGTCGCCCGGTGCAGATCGATGGCGATGCGCCCTGGCTCGAATTTTCCGGCCTCACCGTCGATCCCTCGGCGCGCCTGCGCATCCGCATCGTCGATGCGCCCGCCGAAGCCGGCCCGGACGAACTGGTCTATCTCTACCGCCCCGTCCCCGGCCGTCTCGCGGTCATCGGCCTCGGGCCGGGCGACGCCGCCACGCGCACGCCCGAAGTCACCGCCGAACTGCGCGCCGCCACCGACATTCTCGGCTACCAGACCTATGTCGACATGGCCGGCCCTTTCCGCCCCGACCAGCGCCTCCATCCATCCGACAACCGCCAGGAATTGCAGCGCGCCCGCGCCGCGCTCGATCTCGCCGCTTCCGGCCGCCGCGTCGTTCTCGTCTCCTCGGGCGATCCCGGCATCTTCGCCATGGCCGCCGCCGTCATGGAAGCGCTCGCCGCCGATGACAACCCGGCCTGGCGCCAGCTCGATCTCGCCATCCTCCCCGGCATCTCCGCCGCCATGGCCACCGCCGCCCGGGCCGGCGCGCCCTTGGGGCACGATTTCGCCGTCCTTTCGCTCTCCGATAACCTCAAGAGCTGGGACATTATCGAGCAGCGCCTTGCCGCCGCGGCCGGCGCCGATTTCGTGCTCGCCCTCTACAATCCCATCTCCAAGACCCGCCCGCACCAGCTCGACCGCGCCCTCGAAATCCTCCGCCGTTTCCGCGAACCGGGCACGCCCGTTATCGTCGGCCGCGACATCGGCCGCGCCGCCGAAACGCTCTCCATCCTCACCCTGGGCGAACTGACCAGCGCCGCCGTCGATTCCCGCTCCACCCTCATCATCGGCTCCTCCCGCACCCGGCGCCTCCACGCCACCGGCCGCGACTGGGTCTTCACCCCACGCTCCTACGACTAACCGGGCCCGGTGTTGCAAGCACCCTCTGCCTCCACCACTGCACTTCCCCGGCTGAAGAGCCGGGCCCACGGATATCCCCGCGCGAGTGGAGGCTGCTGATTACCCCACCAGCACCGGCGGCGCGCAGCGCACGCCATAGACCCGCACATCTGCCTCGCCCACCTTTACCCCCAGCGTGCTGAGCAGCCCTGACAGCACCGGGTCGAGCGCCGCGCCAAGCGGCGACAGCAGGTTGGTGAGCCCGGTCGCTGCCAGCACGTTGCTCAGGAGCCCACCCAGCAACCCCAGCACCTTGACGTCGAGCGTCAGCGTCGAGAGCAGCGAGGTCATCAGCGATTGCGCGATCGTCGTCGTCGAGACCGACTTGATCGTCCCTGCCGCGATCTCTGCCGACGAAAACGTCACGAGCTTGGGCTGCATCTGCGCCACCTGCACATGCGCCGATCCGGTCGCGGTCAGCACCCCCAGCACATTGATGAGCTTGGCTTCGCCCACGGCGGGGAACGCCCCGAAATTGGCCATGGCGGCATCGCTCACCTCGCCCAGGACGATCCGCGCCGCGCCCGGTCGCACCGCGATGGTCGCCGTGCCGCTCGTGGCATTGCCCACGGGGCACGTCGCCGCCACCGCCTGTGCCTCGGCATTGGCCACTTCCACATAGATGGGCACATCGACGTCGAACACGTGCTGGATGCCCAATAGGCTGAGCACCGAAGCCACCAGCCCCAGGTTGAGGATATCGAGCGACATCTTCACATTGACCTTGAGCCGCACCTGCGCTGTCCGCACGATCGTCCCCGCCGGCCCGATCGCGTACCAGCTCCCGCCCTGCGGCGGCTCGCCCACGGCCAGCTTCACATTCGCCCCCACCAGTCCCGGTACGCTGATCCCGGCATTGAGCGCCACCTGGTGCGTGCCGTCGCTCAGCGCCGCGCTCACCGAGAGCATTTCGAGCGCCGAGACCTTGGTGAAAACCCCGGTCTCCCCCGTGCCCAGCGCCAGGTTCGCATAGCGCCCGAGATCGAAGAGCTGCCCGATCTCGACCTTGCCGTTATGCCCGGCCGCCGCCGCGATCGTCTGCATCGCCGTCTTCTCGGTGCCGTTGAGCGTCCTCGCCAGTGCCCTGGCGATGACGCCGTGGTCGGCCTTGGCCCTGAGTACGTCGGCATAGGTGCCCGCGGTGATATTGAGTTCGCTCGCCAGCGCATCGAGAAAGCTGAAGGCACTGACCCTCGCATTGAGCAGCGCGTTGTAGGACGCCGCCGCGATATTGATATTGGTGCCCAGCAAGCCGTTGAGCAGCGCATTGGCCACGCCGTCCTTGAGGCTGAGCAGGCGCGAGCCTACCGAAAACGCCACCTCGGGCGTCGTCGTCGCCACGGCCTCCACGCTCATCATCGGCGGCTCGCTCCAGAGCCGCGCGAAATAGAGGCCCCCGCGCTGCCGGTAGCGCACCCGCACAGCATTGTAGGGCGTCAGTCCCGGCTTGAACCGCTGCGCCGCCGGCTGGCTGGCATCGGCCACGTATTGCCCCGCCTCGACCACCATGCTCCTGGGCGAAAGCGGATCGTTGAGCCCGGTCTCGATCCCCGTGATCAGCCCTGCCTCGATCAACGCCCCGCGGGCAATGCTCGCCGCATTGGAGGGATCGCGCGCCGCCTGCAGCGCCGCCAGGTCCGCGCCCGATTGCATCTGGCGCCGCTCATAATAGAGCGAACCCTCATCGATCGCGAAGGCGCAGGCTATGGCGCCCAGGATCAACGCGCCGGCGAACATCACCGCCATCGAGGCCCGCTCGTCCCGCAGGAATGCCGCGAGCAGCCGCATCAGATTCCCCCTTTGCGGATCACGGACGTGAAGCCGATGACCTTGCCGGGCGAGGGCAGGGGGATGCCCAGGTTCCAGATCGGCAGGTCCGAGGCGTCGTAGCGCACCGTCACCATGTATTGGCTGGCATCGCTCGGCTTGTCGCCGATCCAGTAGCTGACCTTGCGCCCGTCGATGAACACATAGTCCCGCGCATTGTTGTCGATGAAGGCCTTGACGAGGCTGTTGCGCTCCCCGGCATTGAGCCCGGCGATCGAGGTGCGCGCCGCATCCGCCGCGATCTGCTGCACCGAATGGGCGGCGCCGAAATAGATGCCATAGGCCAGCATCCCCATCAGCATCAGCAGGAAGACCGGCGTCAGGATCGCGAACTCCACCGCCGCCACGCCCTCCACGTCTGCCCGCCACCGCGCCATCATGTCGTGCACCCAGCTTGACCTGGTGCCATGTTTCGGCCGGCCGGTCTTGCCGAGGCCTCAACGCCGGCCTCCCGGAAACTACGGATGCCCCCTCCGTGCATATCTGCCACGCCCCAAAGCCCCTGCCTCGCGCGGCGGGGTGGCGCTAACATTCAAGATGCGAGTGACCAATCTGAAGCCAGGTGTGCGAGATGACCAAGCCCAGACTCCCCCGGATCGAAGTGTGTGTTGAAGGCATCGATGGCCTTCTGGCAGCGCAGAAGGCGGGGGCGGACCGGGTCGAGCTCTGCGCCAGCCTCCTCGAAGGCGGCCTGACCCCCTCGATCGGCGTCGTGCGTGAAGCCCTCAAGCTCTCGACCATTCCCTTCAACGTCATCGTCCGCCCGCGCGGCGGGGATTTCCTCTATTCCGAGCAGGAATTCCAGAGCATGCTGCGCGATGTCGAAGCCCTGCGCGACCTTGGGGTCGCCGGCGTCGTCATCGGTTGCCTCACCGCTGATGGCCGCGTCGATATCGAGCGCACCCGCGCGCTCGTTCGCGCCGCCAAGCCGCTCACCGTCACCTTCCACCGCGCCTTCGACATGACCGTCGATTACCGCCAGGCCATCGAGGACCTCGTCCATGCCGGCGTCGATCGCGTCCTCACCTCCGGCCAGCGCCGCACCGCGCTCGATGGCCTCGATATCCTCAAGGACACCGTGTCCCTGGCCAATGGCCGCCTCGTCATCATGGTCTGTGGCGGGCTCAATGCCGGCAACATCGCCGACGTGCTCGATCGCACCGGCGCGCCCGAGGCGCATTTCTCGGCCGGCAAGACCGTGCCCTCCGGCATGGCCTTCCTCAATCCCTTCGTCGGCATGGGCGGCACCTCGCTCGAGCGCGAATACGAGCTCACTCTGACCGACGAATCCGCCGTCCGCGCCACCATCGCCGCCGCCCGCGTGCGCGAGGCTCAGCCGGCGTAAAGCGCCCAGAGCTTTCGCGCCATTTCGGCCATCCGGCTGCGCAGTTCGGGTGGCTCCAGCACCACGATCTCGCAGCCGATCTTGGTCATCTCCCGCGCCGCCCAGCCGATTTCCTCGATGGGGATGGTGAGCGTTGCCCAGCCCTCGGCATCCGGCTCGATCTGCGCGGCCTCGACGGCGCTGCGCACCACCTGGCTGACATCGAGCAGCCGCTTGCGGCCGACCTCGGATGCCCGCACCAGCGCGGTGTCGACATAGATGTCCTTTTCGAACTGCAGCGTCGCCTGCTCCCAGTGCCCGGGCAGGTCGAAATCGTCGGGCCGCTCGAAACGCTCCTCGGTCATGATGAGCGCCAGGATATTGGAGAGCCTGTAGGTGCGGATGGCGCCCTCGCGCCGCGCCACCACGTACCAGATGCCGCCCTTGAGCACCAAGCCCAGCGGTTCGAGCACGCGGTCGGAAACACCCGTCCAGCTCTCGTAGCGCACATGGATGCGCCGCTCGCTCCAGACTGCATCGGCCACCGATTTGAGGTGTTCGTGCACGCGCCCCGGCTGGAACCAGCCCTTGGGGTCGAGATGGAAGCGCCCGCTGATTCGCCGCGCCTCGTCCTGCCAGTCGGCGGGCAGCGCCGCCAGCAGCTTGAGTTCGGCCGCCGCCATGTCGTCCGACAACCCCAGCTCCGCCGCCGGTCCCGGCAGTCCTGAAAGGAACAGCGCCTTGGCTTCCGGCGCCGTCAGGCCGGTCAGCCGCGTGCGCCAGCCATCGAGCAGCGCAAAGCCGCCATTGCGCCCGGTTTCGGCATAAACCGGCACGCCGGCCGCGCTCAGCTGGTCGATGTCGCGATAGATCGTGCGCACCGAAACCTCGAGCTCCTCGGCGAGTGTTTCCGCACTCAACCGGCCTCGGGATTGCAGCATCATCATGATCGAAAGCAGTCGGCTCGCTCGCATTTTTTGAGCCTAGCATAAAAGGCTGACATTGGATGTCAGCCTTTGCGGAATAAACTTCGCTTCCATCGCTGAACCAGTTCAGGAGCTAGCGAAAAAATGTCCGTTTCCTACCGTGAAATTGCCATCGCCTCCCTCTCCTCGCTCTATGCCTGCGACAAAGGCCCGATCCTCTTTCTTGATCCCGAGCTGGAAGCGCTCCGGCGCGCCGGCTGCATCGAGGAGCGCCCGGCACAGGTGTTCGTCGCCCTGCGCAATCTTGCCCGCCGCCTCGAACAATTGCTCACCAGCGCCGTTGCGCGCCGCGCCGTGCTCTAGGGAGAGTTGTCATGAACGCCACGCTGCCCGTCGTCGAACTGCGCCGCTACACGCTCCATCCGGGCCAGCGCGACACGCTCATCGATCTCTTCGATAACGAGTTCCTCGAAAGCCAGGATGAGGTCGGCGCCCATGTCCTCGGCCAGTTCCGCGTCGAGGGCGCGCCCGACCAGTTCGTCTGGCTGCGCGGCTTCGAGGATATCGCCCGCCGTCGTCCGGCGCTCGAAGCCTTCTATCAGGGCCCGATCTGGCGCGAGCATCGCGACGTCGCCAACGCCACCATGGCCGACAGCGACGACGTGCACCTGCTCGCCACCGTCTCGCCTGAGGATGGCTTCCAGCGCCCCAACCGTCCGCGCCGCCCGCGCGGCGCCTTCGCCACCAACGGCTCGCGCTTCATCGTCATGCTCTATCGCCTGCGCGATTCCGACCAGGGCGGGGCATTCGACCAGCGCCTGCGTGAAGTCCTGGCTGAAACCGGCGTCGATCCCCTGGCCAGCTTTTCAACCCTCGATGTCGAGAACGACTACCCGGCGCTCCCCGTCCACGCCGACGACCCCGTCCATGTCGTGCTGTTGCGCTTCGACAATGCCGTCGGTCTCGAAACCTGGCTGCAGGCCCCGCCTGCCGCGCTTTCCGATTTTCTCAAGTCACCGCCTGAAACCCTGATTCTCCAACCCACCGCGCGCTCGCTGTTGCGCTGAGCTGAAAGGGCCCCTCCCGATGAACTACCACCCGACCGACTTCGCCGCTCCCACCGGCACCCTCTCCGATTTCGATTTCCTGCACGGCGACTGGACCGTCACCAATCGCCGCCTCAAGCAGCGCTTCGCCCAGAGCGAGGATTGGGATGAGTTCGAGGCCGATTTCCACTGCGAGCCGCGGCTCGATGGCGGCGCCAATATCGACCAGATGGATGCGCCCACGCGCGGCTTTTCCGGAATGACCCTGCGCCTCTTCGACCGCGCCAGCCGGCGCTGGGCCATCTATTGGGTCTCGAGCCAGCAGGGCACGCTCTTCCCGCCCGTCCAGGGCGGCTTCATCGGCGATCACGGCGTCTTCGTGGGCCGCGACACCGATAATGGCGTGCCGGTCAATGTCCAGTTCTTCTGGACCCGGCTCGGCCCCGATGCAGCCCGCTGGAGTCAGGCCTTCTCCCGTGACGGTATCGTCTGGGAGACCAACTGGGTCATGAATTTCCGCCGTCGCTGACCGGCGCCTTGGCCGCGTCCTGGCTCGCCTGACGGCGGGCCTTTTTCTTTTCGAGGTTTTCCTGGGCATGGGCGGCAGCCTCGTCGCCCATATGCCGCTCCCCGCGCGACCTGGCGATCTCGATCTGCCGCTGCCGCTCGCGCGCCCCGCTCCTAGGGGCATCGGCGCAATGGGCGCAGCAGACGCCCTCGCGATAATCGGGATGTGCCCGATCCGCCGCCGTGAGCGGCCGACGGCAGCCCCGGCAAAGCGTGGCGTCGCCCTCGGCCAGCCCGTGGGTAACCGAAACCCGCTCGTCAAAGACGAAGCATTCGCCCTGCCAGCGGCTCTCCTCCTCGGGCACCGTCTCGAGATATTTGAGAATGCCGCCCTTGAGGTGGAACACCTCTTCGAACCCCTTGGAAAGCAGATAGGCCGACGCCTTCTCGCAACGTATGCCGCCGGTGCAGAACATCGCCACCTTCCGGTCCCGCTCCGGATCGAGGTTCCTGGCCACGAAATCCTTGAACTCGACGAAGCTGCGCGTATGCGGGTCGATCGCGCCCTCGAACGTCCCCAGTTCCGCCTCGTAGTCGTTGCGCGTGTCGAGCAGCACCACGTCCTCGCGCCCGATCAGCGCATTCCAGTCCTCGGCCGCCACATAGGTGCCCACCGCCTCGCTCGGCTTCACCTCCGGCGCCCGCAGCGTCACGATCTCTTCCTTGACGCGCACCTTCATGCGCAGGAACGGCATGGCTTCGGCCTGGGAGAACTTGAGCTCGGCCCCCTGGAATGGAAACGTCTCGTTGAGATGATCCACCAGCGCGTCGATCGCCTCGGCCGTACCGGCTACCGTGCCGTTGATGCCTTCCTCGGCCAGGATGATCGTCCCGCGAATGCCGCGCGCGCAGCAGAATTCCGCCAGATCCGGCTTCAGTCTTAGGAAGCCGGAAAAGTCCGCGAATTTGTAGAAGGCGGCAACCTTGAAGGCCGCGGGCGAAACATGCAGATTGCTCATGGGCGGCGTTCTAGCACCGCTCATTCCATCGCGCTATCGCGAGAGCCCCGCTTCTCTTGCCTGGAGGATATCATGACCTATCGTGCCCATTCGGCGCGCTACGACACCATGCAGTACCGGTTCACTGGCCGTTCAGGCCTCAAGCTGCCGGTCATCTCGCTGGGCCTCTGGCAGAATTTCGGCGGCACCCGCGATTATCCGAGCGCCTTCGAGATCCTCAGCTACGCCTTCGACTCGGGTATCACCCATTTCGACCTCGCCAACAATTACGGCCCGCCCTATGGCTCGGCCGAGGAACTGTTCGGCGATGTCCTCGCCCGCGATTTCCGCCCCTATCGCGATGAGTTGATCGTCTCGTCCAAGGCCGGCTGGGACATGTGGCCCGGGCCCTACGGCAATCTGGGTTCGCGCAAATACGTCATCGCCAGCGCCGACCAGAGCCTCAAGCGCCTCGGGCTCGACTATTTCGACATCTTCTATTCCCACCGCTTCGATCCCAATACCCCGCTCGAAGAGACGATGGGCGCACTTGCCCAGCTCCATCGGCAGGGCAAGGCCCTCTATGTCGGCATTTCCAACTATCCGGAAGCGCAGACCCGCGAGGCCTACCGCATCCTTGCCGACATGGGCGTGCCGCTCCTCATCCACCAGCCGAGCTATTCCATGCTCAATCGCTGGATCGAGAACGACCACACCATCGACGCCTTGGGTGAACTCGGCGTCGGCGTCATCGCCTTCTCCCCGCTGGCCCAGGGCCTCCTTTCGGGCAAGTACAACGGCCGCGCCGACCTCGTCGGCACCCGTGCTGCCGAAAACTATTCGCTCTCTGCCCGCGCCATCGAGCCGCGTCTTCTCGACGCCACCGAAAAGTTGGCAGCCATCGCCAGGGCCCGTGGCCAGACCATGGTCCAGCTCGCTCTCGCCTGGGTCCTGCGCCGCAAGGAAATGACCTCCGCCCTGATTGGCGTCCGCACGCTCGAACAGCTCAAGGACAATCTGGGCGTCCTCGCCAACCTCGAACTCAGCCCCGAGGACCTCAAGGCGATCGATGAGGCCACCAAGGGCGCCCAACTGGACAATTATCCGCTCAAGCGCTAGCGATGATCCGCCTCCTCCGGGAGGCGGAATTCTTTTGGCGGCCGGAAAGCGGGCTGGCGGGTATCACGCCGGCCGCCGGCCTATCTGGCGGAGCCCTCCTTGTTGACGAAGCAATTGGCCAATCTCTCGGCGGGCGCCGCTCTCGGCGGCGGGCTGGTGATCATCTGCCTCTGGCCCGAACTGGCCAACATCTCGGTCATCGTCGCCCAGGTCCTCGCCCTGGGCATCTGCTTTTTCACCCGCAGCTGGGCCGACCTGCGCCGCCCCGCCGCAGCCCTCCCGCTCATCGCCGCGGCCCTCCTCCTCTTCGCCTTCGGCATCACCGCTACCTCCCCCCTCCACATCGCCTCCATCCTCGTCTTCGCCCCGCTCTTCCTCATCGGCCCCCTGATCACCGTCTTCAGCCGCACCAGCTTCCGCATCGGCCCGGGAATGATCGGTACGCTGGCCGCGATCGGGGCAGCGCTCGCGATGCTGGTGGCGATCTACGATGCCTTTGTGCTGCATTCGACGCGCGCCGGCGGCATCGTGGCCAATCCTATTCATTTTGCGGATGTCGCCGTGGCCCTCGGCTTCCTCAGCCTCGTTGCGCTGTTCAGCAAAGCTCCGTGGAAATGGGCTGCGGTCGCTGGCGCAGCCTTCGCGCTTGTCACCATTGCACTGTCGGGTTCGCGTGGCGCCATCGTAACGATTATCCCGGTGGCGATGCTCGCCTTTGCTCTTGCCGCGATATGGGGCGGGCTAAACCGCAGGGCGTGGCTCGCCCTAGGCGCCATCGCGGTTCTCGCCGTCGGTGCCTTCGCGTTCGCCGTTCAGTCTAGTTGGAGCCCTGTGACTCGCGTTATCGATACCCTTGTCAGTGTAGTCGAGACTGGAACCACCGAAGATGCATCCGACAATCAGCGTATGTTGATGTATCGCGGCGCCTACAACGCCTTCCTTGAATCGCCCTTTTACGGGCACGGCATGATCGGCTTTGCCAAGATTGCCGCTGATACACTCCCCCCCGAACTCAACGCTCCGGTCTACGATCACCTTCATAACGACATCGCCGACTTTGCGGTAACGGGCGGCATTCTCGGCATCATCGCCTATTTCTGCATTCTATTGGCTCCAGTGATCGAGGCCTTTCAGTCGAAAGGCCCCGCCCGCAAGGCCGCGCAATTGGCTGCCATCACCCTCTCCTCCGCCTACTTCCTCATGGGCCTCACCAACGCCACCTTCGGCATCCTGATGCTCACCGTCACCTTCGCCGTGGCCGCTGCGGCCATTGCCCATTTGTCGCGGCTGCCGGCCAGGGACTTGTCTGTCGAGGGAGGCGTGGTAAAGACCCCCGACACCTCCCAAAGGCTAGCGGACGCCCCCATTGCCTGACGCCAAAATCCACATTGCCCTGGCCTTCGACGATAATTTCTGGGCGCCGGCCTATGCCGTCATGCGCTCGATCTGCCTCTTCACCAAGCGCCGCGGCGATCTCGTCTTCCACCTGATCCATCAGCCGATCACCGATGAGCATCGCGCGGATCTGGAGAAGATCTCTGACGAGTTCGGCGCCACGCTCGTCTGGCACGATCTCACCAAGTCCGAGCTCTTCCGCTCTGTCGTTTCCCGCACGCCCTCGAGCGATCGCTGGACCAGCGTCGTCTATGGCCGCCTTCTCGTCGATACGCTGGTCGATCCGGACGTGAAGCGGGTGATCTATCTCGATTGCGACATGCTCGTGCGCTCCCCGATCGAGGAGCTTTACGCTGCCGAACTCGGTCCTCATCCCATCGGCGCCGTTCGCGACACGCAGGGCGCCTTCATCGTTGGCGGCAAGGACATCAAGAACAACCGCGATATCTTCGATCCGGCCGACCCCTATTTCAATTCGGGCATGCTGGTGATCGATATCGACAAATGGCGCGCCACAGACATTCCGGCGCGCCTCGAAGAGCTGATCGCCTCTGGCGTCATGTCCCGGCTCTACTACGACCAGGACGTGCTCAATCTCATCTTCAAGAACAATTGGCAGCACATCGCGCCGCGCTGGAACACCATCGACGCCCGCCACCCGCATGAAGGGCTCGACCCGGCGATTCTCCATTACACGGGCCCGTTCAAGCCCTGGCACGTCGTCTCCAACGTCGCCTTCCGCCGCATTTATCGGCACATCATGACCAACGAGCTCTTCTACCGCTTCATGCGACATCGCTGGAAGCGGTGGTGGTTGAAGAGACTGCGGCTGCACTAGAGCATTTTCAGGAAAGCGGACACTACTTTCCCGGATCGAAAAAGCGCTAGAGGGCTATGCCCTCGCGCTCACAGAGCTGCGCCAGGACGCTGCCCTTTTCGGGGATCGCAATCCCCGCCCGCCCGCGATCGGTCAGCTGGCTGCGCCAGATATGGACCGCCAGCGTCCGCCCGGTCACCGCCGTGTCGATCGTCGAGCCCGCCAGCATCAGCCCCGGAATGCCCTCATAGGGCACGGGGTAGAAAACATCGGTCGGCTGCACGAACTCGGTCAGCCCGCGCGCCCGCACGAAATGGGTGAGCGCGAAGGGTCCCGTCGCTCCATACTGCATGTATTCGGGCGGCACCTTGGCGCCCAGCAATCGCCTTGCCGCCACTTCCAGCCGCCGGAACGGCGGCAGGTGCGGCTCGAACAGGGGCCTTTCGCCCTCGTCGAACACCGACAGTAGGTCATCGAGCAGCGGCGCGTCATGCGGCAGCAGCAGCACCGCGCCGTTGATCGAGCCGCCGGTGCCGTCAGCCTTCGGCGGTCGCTCGTAGCCAAAGAGATAGGGCGGTGGGTTGGCGATGGGCCTGACGCAATACATGTCCGCGTCCGCCCAGATGCCGCGCTGCTGGCGCATCAGGCTCATGCGGAAGAGGTCCGAAAACACCCCCGCCGTACCGCGTCCCTTGTAGAAGACCAGTTTTTCGCGCGGCACCACGTCATTGGCGTCGCGCCATTCGACCCCTTCCGGGATTCCGGCGATCGGCTCGTAGCCGTAAAGATGCACGGGGTGGCCATGCCGCACGAATGAGGTGAGGCAGAGCCGCTCGAGCCAGGATAGCTCGCCGAACCAGAACGAGGCGATGGGCAGCAGTTCCCCGCTGCCCTTGGCGTCGGTCATTTGCGCAAGGTCCCGCCGGTGGCCTTTTCGACAGCAGCGACGATGGAGCCCGAAACCTTCTCGATCTCCTCGTCGGTAAGCGTCTTGTCCTGCGGCTGCAGCGTCACCTCGATGGCGACGGACTTCCTGCCTTCGCCCACATGCGTGCCCTCGAAGACGTCGAACACCGCCACGTCGGTGATCAGCGCCTTGTCGGCCCCGCGCGCCGCCTTGAGGATCGTCGCCGCCGTGACGTCGCGTCCGACGACGAAGGCGAAATCGCGGCTCAGGGGCATCAGGTCGGAGAGGCTGAGCGCCGGCTTGGCCTTGGTGGCCTTCTTGCGCGGCTCGGGCAGGGCGTCCAGATCGATCTCGAAGGCCGCTACCGGCCCGTCGATATCGAGTTCCTTGGCCCAGGCCGGATGCAGTTCGCCGAACCAGCCGAGAATGACCTTCGGGCCCAACTGCAGCCGCCCGCCGCGTCCCGGATGGCTCCAGGCGGGCGCTTCTGCAACCAGCTGCACCTTCTCGATATCGACGCCCAGCGCATCGAGCACGGCGCCCAGGTCCGCCTTGGCGTCGAACACGCCCACCGCCTTGCCGTTGCCGCTCCAGTGGCGCCCGGCGCCATCGAAGCCGGCCGTGCCGGTACGGATACCCGTGGCGTAAGTGTGCTGGCCCTCGGGCTTATCGGAAAGGAAGATCTGGCCGACTTCGAAAAGGCCCACATCGGCAAAGCCGCGATTGGCATTGCGCGTGGCAGCCGACAGCAGGCCCGGCAGCAGGGATGGGCGCATGTCGGTCATGTCCGAGGCAATGGCATTGGCCAGTTGCACGTCATCGCCGCCACCACCGAAGCGCGTGGCAAGGTCATGGGAGATGAACGACCAGGTGACAGCTTCGTCCAGCCCGCGCGCCGCCAGCGCCCGGCGGGCGATGCGGCGACGGTTCTGGATGTTGGTCAGCATGCGCGGCGCCACGTGGTTGAGGCGCGGCAGCGGCTCGACGGGCACCTTGTCCACGCCCACCATGCGCATCACTTCCTCGGCAATGTCGGCCTTCTGCGTCACATCCGGACGCCAGGACGGCACGGTGACTTTCACCACCTCGCCGGAGCCCTCGACCTCAAAGCCGAGGCGCGTCAAGAAGTGCTCGGTCTCGGCGCGCGTGACTTCAAGGCCAGTCAGGCGCTTGGTTTCGCTGAGCGGGAACTCGATTTCCGTCTTCGGCCCTTCCACGTGTCCGGCCACGGTCACCTCGTGGACGGTGCCGCCACAGAGGTCGAGCACCATCTGCGTGGCGTATTCGATGCCCCACATCACCGATTCCGGGTCGACCGTACGCTCGAAGCGGTAGCGGGCGTCCGAATTGATGCCGAGCTTACGGCCCACGGCGGCGACATCGGTCGGCTCGAACCAGGCGCATTCGATGAAGACGTTGACGGTCTGGTCGGTCGAGCCCGTAGCCTCGCCGCCCATGATGCCGCCGATGCCGAGCGGCCCCGAGCTGTCGGCGATGACGCAGACGCTCTCATCGAGCTCATAGGTCCTGCCGTCGAGCGCCAGCAGGCTCTCGCCCTTCCTGGCCATGCGCGCCACGATCCCGCCATTGAGCGTATCGGCGTCGAAGACGTGCAGTGGCCGGCCGCGGTCGAAGGAGATGTAATTGGTCATGTCGACCAGCGCATTGATCGGCCGCAGGCCGACGGCGCGCAGGCGCGCCTGCAGCCATTCGGGGGAGGGGCCGTTCTTGACCCCGGTGATGAGCCGGCCGGCGAACATCTTGCAGAATTGCGGCTCGCCCACGCCGAACGAGAGCGTCACCGGAATCGGGCTGGTCTTCTCGCTCGCCGGCACCGGCTTGATCGTATCGGGCTTGAGCTTGCCGATGCCGAAAGCGGCGAGGTCCCGCGCCACGCCGCGCACGGCGGTGCAATCGCCGCGATTGGGCGTGATCGAGATGTCGTAGACCACCCCGTTGAGCCCGGCGAAATCCACATACCTGGCCCCGATCGGCGCATCGTCCGGCAGTTCGATAATGCCGGTATGGTCGTCGGAGAGCTCAAGCTCGCGCGCCGAGCACAGCATGCCGTTGGAGGCCGAGCCGCGGATATTGCCCTTGGTCAGCGTGAAGTCCGAACCGGGAATATAGGTGCCGGGGAAGGCGAAGACGGTCTTCAACCCCGTGCGCGCATTGGGTGCGCCGCAGACCACGTCGATCAGTTCACCGGTGCCGGCATCGACCTTGCACACGCGCAGCTTGTCGGCGTTCGGATGCTTTTCCGCCGACACCACATGGGCGACGACAAAATCCCGGAGCGCCTTGCCCTGGTCCTCGACGCTTTCGACCTCGAGGCCGACAGTGGTCAGCGCCTCGGAAATCTCGTCGGCGGAAGCCGTGGTATCCAGATGATCCTTGAGCCAGTCGAGTGTGAATTTCATCGGTACATACTTTCGGTCGCCTCGATTGCCTCGAGGCCGGAGGAAATGGAAAACAGTTTGACCAGCACATTGGCGAAGCCGCGGGCATCGTCGATGGCCTTGTGCGTGTGTTCGATATGGCCGTACCACTCGGCCGGAACGCGCTGCATGCCCCAGTTGAGATAGGGCGCGCCGCGCAGGGCGCCGGCCATGGTGTAGAGGCACACCCCGCCGCCGCGAAAGATCTGCCGCGTCTTGAACGGCCCGCCCAGCACGCGCGTGCCGGCGAATTCGTCGAGATAATGGTCCATCCACAGGCCATCAAAGATCATCGGCGCCGCCGCGAAGACGCGAAAGCCGGGCAGGCTCTCGACCCAGTCCGCATAGCGCGGCATCACGATCTCGGGCGCCTCGGCATTCGTCGTCGCCGCTTCCCAGGCCTCGGGCTGTGTCTGCCACCAGGCCATGGTGGTTTCGTCCGGCTTGCGGTCCTGTCGCGGCTTGAGCACCGCCTCGAACTCGCCGAACCTTTCGCCCGTCGCGCTGATGGCGACCGAGGCAAAGCTGAGCATCGAGGAATGGAGGGGCGTCGGCCCATCCGCCTCGATATCGGTGACGACGAAAGTGGTCTGCGCTTCGATCTCAGTCACGGGCAAACACCTCAACCACCTTAAGCCGTTCGCAAACCACCATCATGTCGGGCGCGAAAGTGCCGTGGCGGCGGAAATAGTCCTCATGGACGCGCCGCCAGTAGTCGAGCGTGCGCTCGCCTTCGCCCTCATCGGCGGCAAAACGTGCATCCACCTCGTCGAACCGGCGCAACTCGACCTCGATGGTCTCGATCGCGCAGGCCGGGCGGCCCCTGCCATCGAGCACCACATCCCGCCGCCCCACTACGGGCATCGGCTCGGCCTCGCTATAGGCGCCGACCGCGTCGCAGGTGGCGGTCTTGGTCCCGGCCAGCACGAGCGCAAGCAGTTCGTCCGCCAGCTCGGGGGAATCCCCGAAGCTGAACGTCACTGCATTCTCGTAGCCGGCGGGCAGCTGGATCATCAGCTCGAGAGCCCCCCGAACAGCGTCGGCAGGTCGAGCGGGCGGAAGCCGTAATGATCGAGCCAGCGCTTGTCGGCGTCAAAGAACGCGCGCAGGTCCGGCATGCCGTATTTGAGCATGGCGAGGCGGTCGATACCCATGCCCCAGGCAAAGCCCTGGTAGACATCGGGGTCGAGCCCGGCATTACGCAGCACGTTCGGATGCACCATGCCGCAGCCCAGGATTTCGAGCCAGTCCGAGCCTTCGCCGATCTTGACCTCGTTGCCGGAGCGGTCGCACTGCACGTCCACTTCCATCGAGGGTTCCGTGAACGGGAAGAAGCTCGGGCGGAAGCGGGTCTTGACGTTGTCGACCTCGAAGAAGGCTTTCAGGAATTCCTCGATCACCCAGCGCAGCTGGCCGATATGGCTCGACTTGTCGATGACGAGCCCTTCCACCTGATGGAACATCGGGGTGTGGGTCTGGTCGCTGTCATTGCGATAGGTGCGGCCGGGCACCACGATACGGATCGGCGGTTCGACCGTGCCGGTGATGTAATTGGCGGCCGGCTTCTCGTTGGTCCGTTGCATGGCGCGGATCTGCACCGGCGAGGTGTGGGTGCGCAGGACTTTACGCGCGCCGTCGGCGTCGGGCTTCAGGAAGAACGTGTCGTGCATCTCGCGCGCCGGGTGCCCCTCGGGGAAGTTGAGCGCGGTGAAGTTGTAATAGTCCGTCTCGATATCGGGCCCTTCGGCGATCGAGAAGCCCATGTCCGAAAAGATAGCGGTGATCTCGTCGATCACCTGGCTGATCGGGTGGATGCGGCCGCGCGCCGACGGGGCCGGCTGCAGCGGCAGGGTCACGTCGACCTTTTCGGCGGCGAGGCGGGCATTGAGCGCCTTTTCGGCGAGCTCGGCGCCCTTGGCGTCGATCAGCGCCGAAATCTCGCTCTTGAGCCCGTTGATGGCGGGGCCAGCGGTCTTGCGCTCCTCGGGGGCCATGCCGCCCAGTGACGCCAGCAGCGCCGAGACCGAGCCCTTCTTGCCGAGGGCGGCGATGCGCGAGGCTTCCAGCGCGCCCTGGTCCGCAGCGCTCGCTATGGCGGCGGTCAGTTCGGCGCGCAGGGTTTCGATCTGGGTCTCGAGGTTGGACATGAAAAAATTCCAGTTTTCGGGCGTGAGGATGCCTAGCAAACGAAAAAGCCTCGCGCCATCCCCAGAAGGGCGGCGCAAGGCTCTGTTTTTGACCTCAGCTAGGCTGAATGGCGCTTAGGCGCCGATGCGGGCCACAGTGGTGTCTTCGACACCCTTCAGGTACCCGAGGGCGGCCTTGGCCTTCTCGACCAGGACGCCGAACGCTGCGGGCTCGTGGATCGCCAGATCCGAGAGCACCTTGCGGTCGACAGCCACCTCAGCCTTGCTGAGGCCGTCGATAAATCGACCATAGGTCAGGCCATGCTCGCGCACGGCGGCGTTGATGCGCTGGATCCACAGAGCGCGGAAGTTGCGCTTGTTGATACGGCGGTCGCGATAGGCGTACTGGCCGGCCTTTTCCACGGCCTGCTTGGCAACGCGGATGGTATTCTTGCGGCGACCGTAATAGCCCTCGGCGGCCTTCAAGACCTTCTTGTGACGGGCGTGGGCGGTTACGCCCCTTTTGACGCGTGACATCTATAAGGTTCCTTTCTGCCAGCCGTTAGCGGTTATACGGCATGTACCACTTCACCAGGCCTTCATCGCCCTTCGAGAGCACCTTGGTGCCGCGATTGGTGCGAATGTACTTGGCGTTGTGGCTCATCAGGCGGTGACGCTTGCCGGCAACGCCGGCCTTCACCAGACCCGAAGCAGTGAACCTGAAGCGCTTCTTGGCGCCAGATTTGGTCTTCATCTTGGGCATTTTGCGTGTCCTTTATTCGTGGATCGGTCTTTTTATGGACCCATCGCATTCAAAGACCGCCACGGCATGCCTTTAGGCCGGGCGGTCCGTAAGAAGTGGGCTGTATAGGGTGAGACGCGGCCAAAGGCAAGCGGAGTCTGGTCGCACGAGACCACTTCCCAACGCGCCCGACTTGTCGGCACAATCGAGCCATCCGCTTGCGTATGGCGTCAACCTTGAGGAACAGCCGCATGAGTATCGCAATTCTGGGTTTGGGTAATATGGGCAAGGGCCTGGCCAAGCGCCTGGCCGGCAAGACCGACATCGTCTTCGGCGCCCACGACAACGCTGCCGCCACCACCTTTGCCGGCCTGCTGCCGGGCCATATCAAGGTCGCCAACTATCACGACGCGGCCAAAATCTCCGACATCATCATCCTGGCCCTGCCTTATGCCGCGGCCCTCGCGGAAGCCGGCAGCAACCGCGCCTTCGACGACAAGATCCTCGTCGATATCACCAACCCGGTGAATGCCGATTATTCGGGGCTGCTCATGGGCCACAGCACCTCGGCGGCCGAGGAAATCCAGAAGGCGGCGCCGCGCGCCAAGGTGGTCAAGGCCTTCAACACCATCTTTTCGAGCCTCTTCGATGCGCCGCCCGCGGCGACCGCCAATGTGCCGGTCTTCGTTGCCGGCAATGACGCCGCCGCTGTCGGCATCGTTGCGGCCCTCGCCCGCACGGCCGGCTTTGCCTCCGAAGAAGTGGGCGACCTTTCGCAGGCCCGGCTGGTCGAGCCCCTGGGCATGCTCAACATCCGCATGGGCTTCGGCCTGGGCAAGGGCACCGGCATCGCCCCGAACTGGGTGACGGTCGGCTGACCGGGCGCGGCGCGTCCGGATCGCCGGGCGCGCCTAGGCCGCCAATGCGCGCCCATTGAGGTCGCGCAGCCAGAGCTGCCCGCAGGCCGCCGAGATATCGCGCCCCTGCGTATCGCGCACCACCACCGGAATGCCCGCCCGCACCAGCCTTTCGCGGAAGAGCGCCAGCACCCGATCCTCGGTCCGACCCAGCCTGATGCCGGCCACCGGGTTCCATCGCATGAGGTTGATCCGCGCCCGCTGCCCCGCGAACATCGCCACCAGCCGTTCGAGATCGGCGCGGCTGTCGTTGAGGCCGGGCAGCACGAGATAGACGAAGGTCACGTCGCGGTTGTGCCGCTGCGCCCAGGAGAGGGCCCGCGCCACCACTTCGGCTACCCCATGCTTGCGGCTCCCCGGAATCAGTGCCGCCCGGCTCTCGTCGGTCGTGGCGTGGAGCGAGATGGTGAGATTGATCGCCAGGTGTTCCTCGCGCAGCGCCTTGAGCCCCTTGGGTATGCCGATGGTCGAAAGCGTGATGCCGGAACTGGGAAAATCCATGCCCTGCCGGTCGCGCAGGATGCGGATGGCCTTGAGCACGTTCTCGTAGTTGTTGAGCGGCTCGCCGATCCCCATGAAGACGATGCGGTTGACGCGCGGCCCGAGCCGCACCACCTGCTCGACGATCTCGCCCGCCGAAAGGTTGCGCTTGAGCCCCGCCTGCCCCGAGGCGCAGAACCGGCAGGCAAAGGCGCAGCCCACCTGGCTCGAAATGCAGGCCGTGTAGCCGTCATGCCGCCGGATCAGCACGCTCTCGACCGCCACCCCGTCCCGCAGTGCGAAGAGGAACTTCTGCGACCGCGCCCCGCGTTCGCGCGACCTCAGCGTCAGCGCCCGCAGGTCAAATCCCTGCTCCTCGGCCCAACGCCGCGTTGCGGTCGGCAGGTCGGCATGCGGCGAAAACAGATCCCGATAGGCAATCGCATGCCGCCCGCGGGGCAGGGCGGCGAACTGCGCTGCGGTGAGATCGAGCGCCAGCGGTCTTTTGACAGGTAACGAGGTCATTCAGAGTTTATAACTTACATGTAAGTTATAAACAAGGCGGCCCCGTTATCCCCCTATCCGCCGGCGGCGCGACAATGCCATTCATCCCGCCGACGAGCCCCGCCGCACCACCCGAAAAAACAAGTGCCGAAAGCCGCCCAAACCTTCGCAAAACCCGCGAAAGATGCGCAAACATTGCCCGAAATTGAGTCAAAATTTAACGATTCGTCGACGGGTGCAGGCCGGTTAATCGTGTCGTATCAGTGGCTTAGCGTCTGGTGTTTCGCCAAAAAGACCGAAAAAAGCGCGACAACGCCATGATGCATTCCTGCCCGATGCCGGAGCGCCCTTGATCCGGCCCTCTCACCACCTGTTGGGTCACCACCCGGTCCGTCCCATCCCAAATCTATCCCCGCAAACGCCGGAGGTTCAGGGATGCCCTCAAGCCCCCGGGAACAGCCGGTCCAGCAGCCTGAACGTCTGCGCCTCGACGAAGCCGTTGAGCGGCCCCTGCGGCTCGATCAGCCATTGCATCGTCGCGCCCTGGATCACCGCCTGGATCAGGCTCGCCTGCACATCCTGCTCGGGCGATTCCGGCAGCCGCACGGCGATCGCTTCGCGCACCAGCCGGTTGCGCTCCTGTGCCAGCCGGTTGAGCGCCTCGTCATGTACGTCCGACCATTCGAGCAGCAGGTAGCCGGCAAAGCCTTCGCCCTCGCCCATGCCTGCGATGAGCTCGCTCAGCATGTCCCTCAGCGCCGGAATGCCCTCGACCACCGGCCGCGCCGCAAAATAGTCGCGCACCTCCTGGGTCGAGCGCTCCATCACCCGGCGGTGGAGGTTGGTCTTGTTCTCGAAGCGCTGGATGATCGCGGCGCGCGACACGCCCACCGCCTCGGCCACGTCGCTCAGCGTAAAGCCGGCCGGCCCCTTGGCCACCAGCACTGCCTGGGCCATTGAGAGGATTTCGTCGTCGCTATGGAGTTTGGGTCTGGCCATCAACGGGTTCTAGAAGCGCCGCGCCGGTGCGGCAAGCACTTGCCTCTGGCCATCATGCAAAAGAGGCGCAGCCCGCCGGCCGCGCCCCGCAAATCGCGATAGGGTCAGCGGCCCGACAGCATCTGCGCCGGGGGCTCGATATCCAGCTCGGCATCGAACCGGCGCCGCGCCGCCTCGATCTCGAAACGGTTCTCGACCGCGAAGTCGCGCAGGGCGCCAAGCGCCTGCAGGAACCGCATGCCGATCTCGGTCAGTTCATATTCGACGCGCGGGGGAATCACTGGAAAGAAGGTCCGCTTGACCAATCCCTCGCGCTCGAGGCTGCGCAACGTCGCCGCCAGCACCTTCTGGGAAATGCCGACGACCAGCTTGCGCAATTCGTTGAAACGCCGCTTGCCAGCGACGAGTTGGGCGATGACGCGCAGCGTCCATTTATCGCCGATCAAGGCAAGAAAAGTGCGTGTGTCGCCGCCCGTGGGCAGCGGGATAGGTTGGTTTGTCAAAGCGTAAAACTCCGGTTTCCCGGGCACCTGAATCGAGGTGCTCAATGCCATGGCCATATAGGAAGGCGGAGGCGCCGTTCCAGACCTGCGCGGAAAATCAGGGCAAATACTGGCTAAAAAACGGCAGTCCGTGTCAGCACACGGGATAAAGGAAGGCGGGCCCTGCGACCCGCCTTCCGAACCTTCTAGAACTCGCTCCAGTCGGCCTTGAGCGCCGCATTGCCGCGCGAGAGATAGGTCCGCGCCGCCTCGCTCGCCCGCTGTTGCAGGCCCCTGATGCCGGAAGCCGGAGCCGCCTTGGCTTCTTCCTCGGCGGCCGCCTCGATCCTGAAGACGTCCACGATCCGGTCGAGCGCGCTGGCCTGCGCCTCGGTCTGCTCGATGGCGGCATTGGTCTGCTCGACCAGCGCCGCGTTGTGCTGGGTCATCTCGTCCATCTGCCGGACCGCGCCCGTCACTTCTTCGAGAGCCGAGGACTGCTCGTGGCTCGCTGCCGAGATCTCCTGCATGAGGAGGCTGTTTTCCCCAACTGCATCGAGAATCGCCGAGAGCTTGGAGGCCGCGTCGGCCACGAGGCGCGACCCGCTCTTGACCTCGCTGGCGCTCTGTTCGATCAGCGCCTTGACCTCCGAGGAGGCCTCCGCTGCCGATTGCGCTAGCCGTCGCACTTCCACGGCCACCACGGCAAAACCTTTGCCGGCCTCACCCGCCCGCGCCGCTTCCACCGAAGCATTGAGCGCGAGGAGATTTGTCTGGAAGGCGATATCATCGATCATGCCGATGATGTTGGAGATCTTGGCCGAGGAGGTCTCGATCTTTTCCATGGCCTGGTTGGCATGGCTCATCACCTGCCCGCCTTCCTCGGCGAGATGGGAGGCCGAGGTGGTCTTGTCCGCCGCCTGCCGGGCCTTGGCAGCGTTGCCCGAAACCGCGGTGGCCAATTGCTCGATGGTGGCCGTGGTCTCCTGCAGCGCCGCGGCCTGCTTGGTCGTGCGCTCGGAAAGGTCGTTGGCCCCCGAGAGTATCTCCCCGGTCGCCGTCTTGAGCGCCTTGGAGGTCTCGCGCAGCTCGCCCATCATGGTGGCGAACTTGTCGGCCACCGCATTGGTATCGGCCTTGAGCCGGGCAAAGGCGCCCTGGTAGGAGCCGGTCACGCGCTGCGTCAGGTCGGCATCGGCCAGTGCCGACAGTACGTCGCCCGTTTCCGACACGCCTCGATCCACAGTCGACACCAGCTCGTTGACGCTCTGCGCCAGGGCCACCAGTTCCGGATTGTCGTAATGCGTGCCGACGCGGGCCGTGAAGTCGCCGGCCACGGCCGCCGCCACCACGCTCGCCACTTCGTGCTGCAAGCCGTCGCGCAGTGCCTGCTCGTCGGCCTGTGCCTGCGCGCTGGCCGCCTTCTCGGCATCCATGGCCTGCACCGCCTTGCCGTGCGTACGGAAGACTTCGAGCGCCTGGGCCATCTGGCCCAGCTCGTTCCGGGCATCCAGATTTGCCAGTTGCAGGTCGAGGTCGCCATCGGCGAGCTGGCGCATATTGGCCGCCATCTGCCGGATTGCCCGCGACAGCCACCGTCCGATGACGATGGCCAGCGCGAGGCCCGCCACCATGGCGAAGGCCGTCATGACCATCAGCACCATCGTCGTGAGCGAGGCCGCCTTGCCGGCGGTCGCGCCCAGCTCGTCCTGGCGCGAATAGATATTGTCCTGGATGACGCCGAACGCCGCCTGGATACGCGGGCCGAAATCGTCGAGCTGCTCGGCGCGCACCGTGTTGCGCTCCTCGATCGCGCTGGCCAGCTCCTCGACCAGCCCCGCATAGGTATCGAGCTCGTCGGCAATCGCCTGCGTCTTTTCCTGCAGCACCGGATCGAAGAGTCCGACGCTCAGCTCCGACACCTGCTCGACCGCCGTTGCGCCGTTCTCGCGCACCTTGTCGAGATCGGCCGGATCGTTGGTCGCCATGTACCGCTCGGCATTGAGCAGCATCAGCAGGGCGCTTTCGTTGACATGCCCGGCCTGCGCCACAGAGGAAATGTCGCCGCGCGAGGTCAGCCCTGTAATGAGGTCGTTGAGGAGCCCGCGGATCGTCTCGGTGCTCGCATTGAGCGAAGCGCCCACGGTCTTGCGCTGCTCTTCGAGCGCGGCGCTTCGGGTGAAGGCATCGCGATAGGTGGCGAGGTCCGCCTTGAGCTCGCCGAGCCAGGAATAGGATTCCTCGTCGCTGGCGAACACGTCCACTGCCGCCTGGTCGTTGAGGCTGTGGCTGTCGATGAGGCTGTTGAATTCCTCTGCCTTGTCCGCCGCGCCATCGACGCGGTAGCCCATCTCGACCATGCGGGCGGCATAAGTATCGTTGACCATGCGCCCGATCGTGATCGAGCGCTGCGCCTCTGCCCGATAATCCGCGTAGGAGCCGGCAAGGCTCCCCACACCATAATTACCGGCAAGGGCCAAAACTGCGAGAAGTACGAGGAGGACGGCGAAAGCGCCGAAAATACGTTGTGCAATACTCAGACGGGAGAACATCCAGCACTCCAAAGGTTCACATTCTGTGAGACGTCGGTAGGTAGTAAGGGTGCGGAGAATGCTTCGGGGGCTGTTAACAAATGCCCCGCGCAAAAGCCCGAATTCCAAGGCAATCGCCAGTTCGTCGCAGGCGGGGCCTTATCGAGCGCATTGGTATTTCCAATTAGGCCGGGCGCCCAAACAAAAAGCAGGCCGCAAGGCCTGCTTTCGTCAATCCGTCGATGAAGCCGTCAGCTCACTTGGGAGCCAGCACCATCACCATCTGGCGGCCTTCCGAGCGCGGTGCGCTCTCGACCTTGGCCTTGGCTTCCATCAGGTCGCGGACCTTGAGCAGCAGCTCCATGCCCAGTTCCTGGTGCGCCATTTCGCGGCCGCGGAAACGCATCGTGACCTTCACGCGGTCGCCACCCTCGATGAAGCGTTGCACGGCCTTCATCTTGGTCTCGTAGTCATGGGTATCGATATTCGGCCGGAGCTGGACTTCCTTGACCTCGATGACCTTCTGCTTCTTGCGTGCCTCGGCAGCCTTCTTCTGCGCGGCATACTTGAAGCGGCCCAGATCGAGGAACTTGGCGACCGGCGGATTGGAATTTGCGGCGATGAGCACCAGGTCAAGCCCGGCTTCCTGGGCCATGGCTATCGCTTCACGGGTGCGAATGACCCCTTTGTTCTCACCTTCGGCATCGATGAGCTGGACTTCGGGGGCGGAGATATCCTCGTTTGAAAGCGGCCCATCTTTCTGGGGCGCAACGGGTCTCATGGGACGACGAATGGCAAGCGTTCCTTGTCTGATTAAGGGAAGGGGCGGAAAATCGCTCTTAAAATCGTGATGGCCGACCAATAAGTCAACAGTCAAAACCCTGTCCGATCATCGGCGCCGCGTGCAATTCTCAAGGTGTTGCAAGCTTGCGCGCTCCGACTTTGACTTCCCCGCCTCCCTCGCCATAAATGGCGCCGCCCGACCGGGGCCGTTCCAGCTCCGTTCCCGAAGACGCTCCAGCGAGGAGGCCGATTTGTCCAGCGCCATCAATCCCACCACCATCCTTGTCGGCGAAGGCCCGGCTGCCCGCGAGATCGCCGTCGAGCAGCGCCCCGGCAGCGCTCCCGGTCTCTTCTGGCTCAACGGCTTCAAGTCCGACATGTCCGGCAGCAAGGCGCTGGCGGTGGATGCTTATGGCGCCGCCCGCGGCCTCGCCGTCACCCGCTTCGATTATTCCGGCCATGGCCGCTCGGGCGGCGATTTCCTCGAAGGCACGGTGAGTCGCTGGCTCGAGGAGGCCCTGGCCGTCTTCGCCCGTACAGAGGGGCCGCAGGTCGTCCTCGGCTCTTCGCTCGGCGGCTGGCTGGCCCTGCTGCTCAACAAGGCCCTGCGCGACCGGGGCGACGCGCGCGTCAAGGAACTGATCCTCATCGCCCCCGCGGTCGACGCCACCAAAGACCTCATGAACGCCCGCTTCTCCCCCGCCGAACGCAAGTCGCTCTCCGAGCGCGGCTATGTCGAGCGCGCCTCTCAATACGGTCCCGAGCCCTATGTCTATACGCGCGGCCTGCTCGATGATGGCGACCGGCACCTGCTCTTCGACGGCGTCATCGAAACGGGCTGCCCCGTCACCATCCTTCAGGGCGGCAAGGATCCCGACGTGCCTCAGGAGCATGCGCTCAAGCTCGTCTCGCACCTGCTTCACGATCCGGTGACGCTCACCCTTATCCCCGATGGCGACCATCGCCTGAGCCGGCCCGAAGACCTCCAGCGCCTGCAGGATGCCATCGGCCGCGCCGTCGCAGGCTAGGGTCCGTATTCAATAAGTCCCGGCGCCCCAGAGCGCTATCTCCCCATCCGACAGAGTCCAACCGAAGCGCCATCCGTCTGCCGCGCCACAACCACTGAACTTCCCCGGCCGCAGAGCCGGGGCCCACGGATTCCTCCACTCGAGTGGAGAATGGCAATGGGCCCCGGATCAAGTCCGGGGAAGTCCGGTGGATGGGGCGGCCATCGCAACCTCACCTACCGGTGCAATTGAGCACGGACCCTAGCTCAGAACTGGCCCAGCAGCCGTCTCTGCTTGCCATCCGCGTCGAAATTGCCGGGATCGAGCCAGGCTTCGAGCCGCGCTTTGACCGTCGGCCATTCGCCGTCGATGATCGAGAACCAGGCGGTATCCCGGTTCTCGCCCTTGATGATCATGTGCTGCCGGAACACGCCCTCGAAGGTGAACCCGAACCGCTGCGCCGCGCGCTTGCTCGGCTCGTTGAGGTCGTTGCACTTCCACTCGAAGCGCCGATAGCCCAGCGTATCGAAGATATAGGCGGCGAAGAGATAGAGCGCCTCGGTCGCCAGCCGGGTCCGCGCCACGCCGCGCCCCCAGAGAATGCCGCCGATCTCGATGACCCCATGGGCCGGCTCGATCCGCATCAGCGATTGCTGGCCCCCGGCAAGCCCAGTTGCCTTGTCGATCACCGCGAAATAGAGCGGATCATCGATCGCAGCCGCATCGGCCAGCCTGCGCCGCAATTCCGCTTCGTCGGCCGCGGGCAGCGACATCAGCCAGCGATAGCGCTCGTCCTCGCCTTCGCCGGCGGTCGCGGCAAAGAGCCCGGCCGCATGCTTGGGGTCGATCGGCTCGAGCCGGGCATAGCGTCCCTCGAGCACGATGCGCTGAGGCTTTGGGGCAGGGTGCGGCTTGGTCAATTGGCTATGGCTGAAAGCCCCTCGCGATAATTGGGATAGAGCAGGTCGATCCCCAGCGCCGCCTTGATGGCGGCATTGGAGATGCGTTTGTTGTCCGCATAGAACGAGCGCGCCAGTGGCGTCATCTCCGCGGCCTCGAACGGCACTTCCGGTGGCGGCGCCACGCCCATGAGCTCCGCCGCATAGGTGATGAGGTCCTGCGGCGGCGCCGGCTCGTCGTCGGCCAGGTTGAATACCCCGCCCAATCGGCGCTGCGCTGCCAAAGCCGTGACGCGGCCGATATCGGCGACATGGATGCGGTTGAAAACCTGTCCCGGCTTGACGATCCGCCGCGCCGTCCCGTCGCGCAGCCGGTCGAAGGTCGAGCGCTGCGGCCCATAGATGCCGGCCAGCCGCAGGATCAGCAGCGGGATGCCCTTTTCGCGCGCGAAAGAGCGCCACTCGTCCTCGGCCACCACCCGCTGGCGCGACCGCTCGTTCTCGGGGTGGCAGGGTGCGCTTTCATCGACCCAGGCGCCGCCGAAATCGCCATAGACTCCCACGGTCGAAAAATAGCAGAGCCATTCAAGTTTAGGCGCCCGCGCCAGGTCGGCCCAATGATGGCGCAATACCGGATCGCCCCGCGCGCCCGGCGGCGTCGAGACCACCACACGGCTCGCCCCGCTCAACGCCTCGCCCAGCGCCCCCGGCCGCTCGCCGTCGAAAACCCGGATGTCGTAACCCTTGGCCGCCAGCGCCTGCGCCCTGCCGGCATCGCGCACCGTCCCCGCGATCTCGACTGCCGGATCATCCTTGCGGAGCGCTTCCGCGCTCGCCTGCGAGGAATAGCCCATGCCGAAAAAGAAGACGCGCATCACCCGCTCTCACACCTGAAATGGCCCCCGGCGGAATCGCGCAAGTCACCGCGCGGCAGACTAGGCGTTTCGCGATTCGATGGAAACGGACTTCGCGCTCCGCGACCCGCGATGCCCCGCACCATCCCCACCACTGGCACGACGGAGCCCCTCAAACCACCTCCGGCAAAACCGCCGCCCACTCCGCCTTCACATCCGCATCCCGTTCCCTGCCGGCATGGGCCTCCGCGTCCCTCCGCACCCGCTCCCCATCCGCCAGTTGCGCCAGCGCCCACACCGCCGCGCCCCGCACCAGCGGGTCGCCATCCCCTAGCCGTGCCTCGACCGCCGGCAGCAGCGCGGCATCCCCGCTATTGCCCGCCGCGATCAGCACGTTGCGCAGGAACCGTCCATGCCCGATCCGCTTGATCGGCGAGCCCGCGAACAGCGCCCGGAACCCCGCATCATCGAGTGCCAGCAGATCGCTCAACGGCGGCTCCCGCAAATCCTCGCGCGCAAAAAGCTTGGCCTCGCGCGTTTCGCTGGCGAACTTGTTCCACGGGCAGACCGCCAGGCAGTCGTCGCACCCATAGATGCGGTTGCCCATCGCCTTGCGGAACTCGGCCGGGATCGGCCCCTTGTGCTCGATATTGAGATAGGCGAGGCACCGCCGGGCATCGAGCTGGAACGGCGCCGGAAAGGCATTGGTCGGGCAGATGTCGAGGCATCGCCTGCACGAGCCGCAGCTTTCCGCCATGGGCTCGGAAACCGGCAAGTCCGCCGAGGTGAAGATGGCCCCGAGAAACAGCCACGAGCCGAACTGCCGGCTGACCAGCACCGTGTGCTTGCCCTGCCAGCCCAGCCCCGCCGCCTGCGCCAGCGGCTTTTCCATCACCGGCGCGGTATCGACGAACACCTTGACCTCCGCCCCCGTGCGGCGCGAGAGCAGCCCGGCCACTTCCTTGAGCCGGCCCTTGATGATGTCGTGGTAGTCCCGGTTGCGGGCATAGACCGAGATGTTACCGGTCGACTTGCGCGCCAGCATCGCCATCGGGTCGCTGTCGGGCCCGTAATTGATCCCGAGCATGATGATCGAGCGCGCCTCCGGCCAGAGTGCCTTGGGGCTCGCCCGCCGCTCGGCGGTTTCCGCCATCCAGTCCATGTCGCCGTGCCAGCCCGCAACGAGGGCCGCCGCGAGCTTGTCGCCAAGATCCGGGCGTGCGTCCGCCGGAGCGATGCCGAAGGCATCAAAGCCCAGCGCCAGCGCGCGTTCGCGGATTTCGGTGACGAGGTCGGCCATGGGCCTATTCTGGCCCGCTATCGGCCGAGGGTCAAAAGTCGAGATCGGCATAGCCGCGATGGGGCGGCATGCCCACCACGCGGTCGTTGAGGAGTGTGCGGAACGCCGGCCGCGACTTGATGCGCGAATACCAGTCCCGCGTTTCCCCGGCCTTCTCCCAGTCGATATCGCCCAGATAGTCGAGCGTGGAGAGATGCGCCGCCAGCGCGAAATCGGCCAGCGTCATGTTCTCGCCGGCCAGCCAGTTGCGCGTGGCGCACAGCCACGTGAAATAGTTCATGTGCTCGACGAGGTTCGCCTTGGCAATGCGCAGCACCGCCGGGTCGGGCGTGCCGCCCTGCCGGTCGCGCTTGACGATCTTTTCCTCGAGCACGTACCGGGTCACCTCGTCGTTGAGCTTGCCCAGCACCCATTCGAACATGCGCCACATCTCGGCGCGCTCCGAGGAGAGCGCAGGCACGAGCCCGGCGACAGAGGGCGGCGCGAACCGCTCCTCGATATTGAGGATGACCGCCAGCGGCCCGACGACGGGCGGCTCGGCATGGTCGAGCAGGATCGGCACGGTGGCCGCCGGGTTGATTTCGAGGAATTCCGGCTGGCGCAGCCAGGGCTTGATTTCCTCCAGGTCCACCGGAATTCCGTACTCGGCGAGCATGAGCCGCGCCAGCCGCGCGGAAGGGTCGAGTGGGTGGTGGAGAAGCCTTGCCATTTTCGCCTTTGCAATCCTTGCGCTTGCCATCGTTTTCTAGGAGCAGTGCTCGTCGTCTGCCCCATGCCGTGATTCGCCTAAGCCCCAGCGATCCGGTCCGATGCGCTTTCTGGCGCCCCTGATTGATGGATAGGAGATCAGATGAACGCCGATCAAGGTCTTTTTGTGCCGCTCATCCTTGGCATCATAGAAGGACTTACCGAATTCTTACCGGTCTCCTCCACGGGTCACCTGCTTCTGGTCGAGCACTTCCTCGGTTTCGACAGTCCCGGGCGCGTCTTCGAGGTGCTCATCCAGCTCGGCGCGATCCTCGCCATCGTCGTCATCTATTTCTGGCGGCTGGTCGGCATTGCGCGCGACGTGTTCCTGCGCAAGCCCTATGCGCTGCGCTTCGCGCTCTGCGTCATCCTCGCCTGCCTTCCGGCAGCCGTGGCGGGCGTGCTGCTGCACGATTTCATCAAGAACGTGATCTATGAATCGCCCATCGTCATCTGCGTGATGCTGATCGTGGGCGGCGTGATCCTGCTCTTTGTCGATCAGCTCAAGCTCAAGCCGCGCTACACAGAGATCTACACCTACCCGCCGCTGATGTGCTTCTACATCGGCCTTTTCCAGATGCTGGCGCTGGTGCCGGGCGTGTCGCGCTCCGGCGCCACCATCGTCGGCTCGCTGCTTCTGGGTACGGACAAGCGCTCGGCGGCCGAATTCAGTTTCTTCGTGGCCCTGCCGCTCATGGTCGGCGCCTTCGGCTACGACCTTTACAAGAACCGCGAGCTGATCGGGCCCGAACTGGGCCTCAACATAGCCATCGGCTTTGCCGCCGCCTTCATCGTCGGCACGCTGGTGGTCAAATACCTGCTCAACTTCGTCTCGCGCCACGGCTTCTCGTTCTTCGCCTATTGGCGAATCTTCGTGGGCGCGGTCGGTCTGTGGGGCCTGCTGCTCTTCAAGTAAGAGCAGCAGCCTTTTCCCAAAAAGACCTCAGGCGGGCAGACGCTCGAACTGGCCGTTGCGGCGGAAGCGCCAGAGATAGGTCGGCAGGATCGTATCCATCGATACTGGCGTGATGCCGAGGCCGAGGAGAGTGCGCTTGTCCTTGGTCGCGCCTTCCGACACCAGGTTGTCCTGCCCGAGCAGGATCACCTGGTCGCCGGTCAGCGGCGGCTTGGGCAGCAGGCCCATCGGCATGGCGAGCAGCGAGGCCAGGCCCTGCGATACCGGCAGCAGCGGGTTGCTGCGGCCCGTCTCGCGCAGCACGCGCTGCCAGAGTTCGCGATTGGTCTCGATCTCGGGGCCACCCAGCTCATAGATGCGCCCGTTGCGCACGTCCCCGGCCGCGGCCTTGGCGATGACGTCGGCGACGTCGCCCACATAGACCGGCTGCATGCGGGCATCCGCCCCGATCAGCGGCACCACCGGCAGCATGCGCGCAAAGGTGCCCATGCGGGTGAAGAACCCGTCGCCCGGCCCGAAGATCACCGAGGGACGCAGGATGATCGCCTGCGGGAAAGCGGCCGAAACCGCCTCTTCGCCGGCAGCCTTCGAGCGCGCGAAGGCGCTGCTGCTGTCGGCGAGGAGCCCCAGGCCCGAAACATGCACCAGCACCTGCGCACCCACGGCGCGGGCGGCTTCCGCCACGGCCTTGGCGCCCTCGACATTGACGGCGTCGAACTGCTGGGCGCCGCGTTGGACGCCGATGCCGACGAGGTTGATGACGATGCCCGCCCCTTGGACGGCCCGCAGCACCGAGGCGGCATTGCGCACATTGGCCTGCACCGGCACGATCTGGCCCACGGCGCCCGGCATGCGCAGATGCCCGGCCAGGTCAGGCCGGCGCACCGCGGCGCGGATGCGATAGCCCTTGCGCGCCAGCGCTTGCACCACCTGCGTGCCAACGAAGCCGGAGGCTCCGAAAATCGTGACCAGGGGCAGTTCGTTCGGTTCCATCACCACACTCCAGTCGCAGCATTTTGCCGCACCAAGAATTTTCCCGCCTTCTAGCCCAGCGGGCGCCGGCCTGTCGAGTGCCTGCGCTTGACAGCGACCGCCAGGTCGTTCTTTGTTTGTTCTAAATCCGGGAGAGAGACATGGAAATCGACCACACGCTTCGCGTCTATAACGGCCGCTGCCATTGCGGCGCCGTGCGCTTCACCGCCAGAACCGACCTCACCGGCATGATGGATTGCAACTGCACCCATTGCCGCCGCCGCGGCTCGGTCCTCCAGCCGCTGGCCGCCGCCGACTTCGAGTTGCTCGCGGGCGCCGACGATCTCAAGAGCTATCGCTTCAACACCGAGAAGATCGAGCACCTCTTCTGCCGGCATTGCGGCATCGAATCCTTCGCCCGCGGCCGCGACGGCAAGGGCAACGAGATGGTGATGCTCAACGTCAATTGCCTGGACGACCTCCCGGTCATCGACCGATCGACCATCGGGCACTGGGATGGTTTGGGCGCCTGAACCACGCGAGTGCGAAAAAGGGCATTTCGACGATTGACAAGACTCGCCCCCCTCTACTAGTTAGGCGCGCTCACCAGTGCCCTGGTGGCGGAATTGGTAGACGCGCACGGTTCAGGTCCGTGTGCCGCAAGGCGTGGAAGTTCGAGTCTTCTCCAGGGCACCATTTCTAGAGGCGCTACCGAGCCTCTAGGCCTCCCCCGATAGCAAAAAAGAGTAACTGCCCACCGGGCAGCCCTTTGGCATGCGCCGTTCGTAGCGCGCCGGAAAGGCAGAGGCCCTCGCACGAGGCAAGGGCCTCCGCCGTGGGTCAGTTGGATTTGGCCGGCTGCATGGCGTTGCCGGGTTTCATGGCGTCCGATTTCATCGAATCCATGCCCATGGCGTCGCACGCCTTCATGGCCGTGTCCTTCTTCATCTGGTCGCTCTCCATGCCGGCCTTGGCCTTGCAGTCGGCCATCGCCTTGTCGTCCGGCTTCATGGTGTCGGTGGCCTTCATCGCATCGCCCGCTTTCATGGCGTCCTGCGCGAAAGCGGCGCCCGAGGCCATGGAAAGGCCGGCGACGAGGGCAAAGGCGAGTATGGGGAGAGTCTTGGTCACGTTGGACATCTGTTTCCTCTTGAGGTTGGAGCACCTAGTCGATACGGGCGCTCGCACTCCGGAGTTTCGCGCAATCACCATCTGGTGATCGCCGCGCAGATGAAACCATGTGGCGGCAATGCCGCTTGCGGTCCGCCAGCCGTGCCGGCGGACCGAAGGATATCGGGAATCAGACGACCAGCACGGGCGAGCCGGAGGGCACGCGGTTGTAGAGGTCGATGATGTCCTGCTGCAGCAGGCGCACGCAGCCGCTCGAAACAGCCTTGCCGATCGATAGCACGTCGCCATTGCCGTGCAGGCGGTAGAGCGTGTCTTCCCCGTTCTGGAAGAGATAGAGCGCGCGGGCACCCAGGGGGTTCATCAGGCTCGGCTCCATGCCGCGGCGATAGGGCTCGAGCTCGGGCTGGCGCACGATCATCTCGGCGGGCGGCGTCCAGGTCGGCCATTCGCGCTTGTACTGGATCTTGGCGCGGCCCGACCAGGCGAAGCCGTCGCGGCCGATGCCCACGCCATAGCGCATGGCGCGGCCGTCTTCACCCACGAGGTAGAGGAAGCGGTTGCCGGTATCGACCACCACCGTGCCCGGGCGCTCGCCGGTCGGGTCGGCCACGTCTTGGCGCCAGTATTGCGGGTCGAGCTTGGAGATATCGGCCGCCGGGATCGGGAAGCGCTCTTCGGGGAGCGCCGCATACATGCTCAGATATTGCTGGGGCACCATCGGGCCGGCATCGGCCACGGGCCGGGTATTGCCGGTCGTCGTACAGCCGGTGAGGGCGAGCGCGGCAAGGCTGGCGCCGCCGAACATGAACTGGCGCCGGGGCAGGGTCAGGGTATCGGTCATCGACAATTGCTTTCTTGGTCGGCGCTTGGCGCGCCTTTGGCTTTGGGAAATGCCCAATGCGTTGCGCGCGGGCGCAAGGACCGCAGCGGCGCTCTGGGCGTGAGGGAGGGGTTACGCCGTCAGGCGTGGTGGCCTGAACTGGCCGCCCGGCTCGTCGCGTTCGGGGAGGGCGTCGGCGACGAGGGGCAGCACCTGCCTTGCCGAGGGGCGGAAGGCGAGGGCCATCTGTTCGACCGGCAGGCACCGGTCGGTCTGGCAGGGAATGGCGAGCCGGTTCTTCTGGCCCATGCAGGCCTTGAGCGTATGCGGCTTGTCCGGCGTGGCCGCCGTTTCCATCAGAATGCCCGGATTGTCGACGCAGATTTGCGCCGCCGGGGCCTCCAGATGCGTCTGCGCATTCGCATAGGCGGGCGCGGCCAGGCACAAGGCGGCCAGCCCGGCAAGAACCATTGCGATGAGAGTCAGACGTTGCATGTTTTCGTCTTGGCTGAGGTTTGGCGCCAAAACAAGGCAGTCAAGCCCCCAGGTCAGACTTTCCAAGCCCAGTGTGGTATGGCATCAACGCCCCAGTTTGCGATTGAGTGAGGTCACGGATGACTGTTCGGCTGCACAAGGGCGATCTGCCCGATCTTTCACGTTATGGCCGCGAGGTGGCGATCGACACCGAGACCATGGGTCTCGATCCGCACCGCGACCGGCTGTGCGTGGTGCAGCTGTCGCCTGGCGACGGCAGCGCCGATGTCGTGCAGATTCCGGCCGATTCCAATGCTGCGCCCAATCTCACCAGGCTTCTCGCCGATCCGGGCGTGACCAAGATCTTCCACTATGCCCGTTTCGACATGGCCGTGCTCAAGCACCGCTTCGGCGTCGTGACCGGTCCGGTCTACTGCACCAAGATCGCCTCCAAGCTCGTGCGCACCTATACCGATCGCCACGGCCTCAAGGACCTGGTGCGCGAGCTGCTCAACGTCGATCTCTCCAAGCAGCAGCAATCCTCCGACTGGGGCGGGGAGGTGCTCTCGCAGGCCCAGCTCGATTATGCGGCCTCCGATGTGCTCTACCTGCACGATCTCAAGCGCCATCTCGATCGCATGCTGCGCCGCGAGGGCCGCATGGAACTGGCCGATGAATGCTTCCGTTTCCTCAAGACCCGGATCGAGCTCGACCTGCTCGGCTGGGGCGAGACGGACATCTTCGCCCATAGCTAGGATTTGAAGGCATGAGCCGTTCGGCGACCGCCGACCAGCGCGAAGCGATGTATGGGCGGCTCACCGCCCGCAATCGCTTCGTCTCGGTGCTGCGCATCGCCGTGCCGGTCGTCTGTGCGCTGGTCCTGGTCGGCATTGTCGGCCAGATCTACCTCGCCAGCATCGGCATCGACTTCACCATCGGCCGCGTCACCGTCCAGCAGGACCGGATCGTGGTCGATGTGCCGCGCTATGATGGCGTCATGGCCGATGGCGCCGTCTACCAGGTGACCGCCGAAAGCGCCTCGGCGGCCCTGGCGGCGGTGGATAATGTCGATCTCGTCAATGCCGAGGCCACGCTGACCCAGCCCAGTGGCCGCGTGCTCTCGGCCCGGGCCGATGGCGCCACGCTCCACATGGGCAGCCAGCGCGTCGAGATCGACGGCAAGGCCGCGATTTCCGACAGTTTCGGCACCACTGGCACCATCACCAATTCGCTGGTCGACTGGCCGGCCCAGACCCTGGTTTCCAACGGCCCCGCCCATTTCGAGTTCAACGACGGCTCGGTTCTCGACGCCGAAGGATTGACTTACGACGCCGCCGCCAACATCTGGTCTTTCAAGCGTGCAACGCTTTCCGTTCCGTCCCGCCCCGCGGCAGCGGACACGGCAACCGAACAAGGGTCACCCTCATGATCGCCCGTCTGGTCCTGGCATTGATTCTGGTCTTCTCGACCCTGGGCATGGCCCGGGCGGCCAACGAGGTCACCATTACCGGCGACAATTTCACCATCGATGAGGCCAACCACCACGCCACCTTCAAGGGCAATGTCGTGGTCAAGACACCCAGCGTCGATCTCTGGGCCGAGCAGGTCGTCATCGCCTATGGCGAAAAGGGCACCACCGACGTTCAGAGCTTCGAGGCCACCGGCCAGGTGCGCATCAAGACCTCCGAGCAGGACGCGAGCGGGGAAAAGGCGGTCTACGACCCTGCCACCGAAGTGCTGCATTTGACCGGCAACGTCACCGTCACCAATGCGACCAGCAAGCTGACCGGACCCGAACTGGTGGTGAACCTCAAGACCAATACCTCCACCTTCACCGGCTCCAAGGGCGGCCGCGTCACGGGTGTGTTCAGTTCGAAATGAACCAGACCGTCTCCGAGGAAGATGTCCGTATCGACCAGACCGGCTGGCTGGTGGCCCATGGCCTCGCCAAGCATTTCGGCAAGCGCGTCGTCGTTTCGGATGTGAGCCTTGCCGTCCGGCGCGGCGAGGCGGTGGGCCTGCTCGGCCCTAACGGCGCCGGCAAGACCACCGTCTTCACCATGATCATGGGCCTCATCAAGCCCGATCACGGTGAGATCCGGCTCGATGGCCACAAGATCACCCACCTGCCGCTGTTCCAGCGCGGCCGGCTGGGCATCGGCTACCTGCCGCAGGAGCCCTCGATCTTTCGCGGCCTCTCGGTCAAGGACAACATCCTCGCCATTCTCGAAGGCCATGTGCGCTCGGGCGCCGAGCGCAAGCGCCGGCTCGATGAGCTGCTCGAGGAATTCTCCATCAGCCATCTGCGCGATTCCAACGCCCTGGCCCTCTCCGGCGGCGAGCGCCGGCGCGCCGAAATTGCCCGCGCCCTGGCGGCCGATCCGGTCTTCATGCTGCTCGACGAGCCCTTTGCCGGCGTGGACCCCATCGCCGTTGCCGAGGTCAAGGGCCTCGTTCGCCAGCTCACCGAGCGTGGCATCGGCGTCCTCATCACCGACCATTCGGTCCGCGAGACGCTCAGCCTCGTCGATCGCGCCTACCTCATCTACGAAGGCAAGGTGATGATCCAGGGGCGCCCCGAGACCATCAAGGCCGACCCCGACGCCCGCCGCGTCTATCTGGGCGACACTTTCGATACTTAGCCAATTGCCATAAGCCCTTAGCCAGGAGTGGCACGAAACTTGCTCGATCGCGCTTGTCCTCGTGGGCGCAATCAGTCATGGTGCCGCCGGTTGCGATTTGGGATTGTATCGGCATGGCATTGACGCCCCGGCTGGAGGTACGGCAGGCACAGAGCTTGACGCTGACGCCTCAGCTCATGCAGTCGATCCGCCTGCTCCAGCTCAGCCATCTCGAACTCAACGCCTTTGTCGAAACCGAATTGCTGCGCAATCCGCTCCTCGACCGCGAGGAGGGCGCGCCCGACGATGGCGGCGACCAGCCGGAACGCCCGGCCGAGTTGAGCGCCTACGAGGATACGGTCGATCATTCCGAGCGCATCCAGTCGGCCAGCTCCATTGCCGATGGCCTCGATACCGCCGTCGAAAACGTCTTTCCCGAGCAGGTCGGCCAGGATTCGGTCAGCCAGTCGACCACCTGGCCCGAAGGGCGCGGCCTTTCCGAGAGCGGGGAAGCCCCCGACATCGATCAATATGTCGCTGCCCGCCCCAGCCTTTCCGATCACCTCGAATCCCAGGTCAACCTGATCCTCAAGGACCCGGCCGAGCGCTTCATCGCCCGCGCCCTCATCGATAGCCTCAACGAGGCCGGCTACCTTGCTACCGAGCTCGAGGCCATCGCCGCCCAGCTCGGCACCGACGAAGCGCGGGTCGAAGCTGTGCTGCTCAGGGTCCAGGGTTGCGATCCCATCGGCGTCTTTGCCCGCACCGTCCCTGAATGCCTCGCCATCCAGCTGCGCGAGAAGGATCGGCTCGATCCCCTGATGGCGCGGCTCCTCGCCAATCTCGATCTTCTCGCCGCCCATGACATGACGGGCCTCGCCCGCGCCGTCGGCGCCGACCGCGAGGATCTCGTCGACATGCTGGCCGAATTGCGCGAACTCGACCCCAAGCCCGGTCGCGCCTTTGACGGCGCCCCGGTCGAGGCGGTGGTGCCCGATGTGTTCGTACGCGAGGGCGCCGGCGGGGGATGGGCGGTCGAACTCAACTCCGACGTGCTGCCCAAGGTGCTGGTCAACCGCACCTACTACGCAACCGTCACCGGCAAGACCCGCGACGCCACCGAAAAGGCCTTCCTCTCCGATTGCCTCCAGACCGCCAACTGGCTGGCCAAGAGCCTCGATCAGCGCGCCCAAACCATTCTCAAGGTCGCCATCGAGATCGTGCGCCAGCAGGATGGCTTCCTGGTCAACGGCGTCTCGCACCTCAAGCCCATGACCCTGCGCATGGTGGCCGACGCCATCCAGATGCACGAATCGACCGTGAGCCGCGTCACCTCCAACAAGTACATGTCGACCCCGCGCGGCCTCTACGAGATGAAGTATTTCTTCACCACCGCGCTGGCGTCTTCCACAGGGGGCGAGGATCATTCGGCCGAGGCCGTGCGCCACCGCATCCGCCAGCTCATCGATGCCGAGTCGCCCGCCGACATCCTCTCGGACGATACGATCGCCGAGATGCTCAAGCGCGAGCAGGGGATCGATGTCGCCCGGCGCACCGTCGCCAAATACCGGGAGGGCATGAACATTCCGTCCTCCGTCATCCGCCGGCGGCAGAAGCGGGCGCTCTCGGCCACGCCCTGAGGGCGACGAGCGACGATCAACTAAGCGTGTTCGGGAAGTTCGATGGTGGGAAGGCTAGTCCTCCTTGCCGCGTCTGTCACCCCTGCAATTGCGCCCGTGACCAGCTTGCTGGGTTTGATCCCCCTTCGTGCCGGGTCTACCATGCAGATGCGGGAGAACCATTTCGCGAACAAAATCGCTGGGGCCCGCGCCGATCTATCGAATGAGAGGGGTAGCCATGACCTTACGTGTATCGGGCAAGAACATGGATGTTGGCGATGCCTTGCGCAGCAAGGCCGTCGACCATTTCAACTCAGTGGTCACCAAGTATTTCGACGGGGGCTATAAAGGACATCTCACTCTCTCCCACGACGGCGGGGGATATAGCGCCGATTGCGTCGTGCATCTCGATTCGGGCATGACGCTCCAGGCCAGCGCGGCCGAGAACGACCCGACCCTGGCCTACGAGGTCATGGCCGGCAACATTGAGAAGCGCCTGCGCCGCTATAACAGGAAATTGAAGCAGCATCGCCGGCGCCCGGAGGACGAGGAGGGCACTGCCCAGGCCTATGTGCTTGCTGCGCCTGGAGAACATGACGAGCTCGACGCCGATTTCAGCCCACCGGTAATCGCCGAAGGCACGGCGAGCCTGCGCCGCCTGAGCGTGGGTGAAGCCGTGATGGAGCTGGATTTGAGCCAGTCCGATGTAGTGGTATTCCGTCATGCTGGACATGGCGGACTGAATGTGGTTTATCGCCGGGCCGACGGCAATATTGGCTGGATTGATCCCGCCTTGAGCGCAAACTAGGGCTGTTTGCTAAACCCAATTCCAAAACGACATCGAACAGGTTTCTTCAATGGAACTTTCAGACATCCTCGCCGAGGAGTCAGTTCTTGCATGTACGGGTGTTAAGACCAAGACCGAGCTGCTGGAAGTCTTGAGCCAGCATGCTGCTCAGGCGACCGGGTTGGATCAGCAGTCGATCTTCACCGCACTCAGCGATCGCGAGGCTCTTGGCTCGACGGGCCTGGGGAACGGCATTGCCATTCCCCACGGCAAGATTGCCGGGCTCCCCGCCGTCACGGCGCTGTTCGCCAAGCTGGACCAGCCGATCGATTTCGATTCGATCGACGACCAGCCTGTGGATCTCGTCATGATGCTGCTGGCGCCGGTCGGCGCCGGCGCCGATCACCTCAAGGCCCTGGCCCGCGTAGCGCGTCTACTGCGCACCGAGGCCCTGGTGGATGACCTGCGCCGGACCAATGATCCGCACAAGCTTTACCGGCTCCTGATTCAGCCCCTGGCGGCCTACGCCGCCTGAGGCGATTCAATTGGCTTGATGGACGGCGCGCCGCTGCCAGCGGAGCGCCGTTTCGATTCTCTCTGCAGGCGCTTGTGAACGCCCTAGTGCAGCGCCACCAGGCCGAGATTGCGGTCAGACAGCCATTCGTCCACTGCCTCGCGCGTATCGGCGACCATCAGCGGTGTGCCGTCGGCCGACATGACCAGATGGTACAAGCCATCGGGCTCGAAACCTTCTTCGGACAGAAGCGTATTGACCTCGTCGCCCGAAATGGGACGGACGAAGGCTACCGCGCTGCCGCCCAGCGCCATGAACTGCGCCGGGGTCAGGGTCTTGAGCGGATGGACCTGGGTATCGATGACGGTTTCGTCTCTATTCTGCATTTGCCCAACTCCTCTCACGAACGAATTTCGATGCGCCTTGCGACCTTGTCGATCCTGGGGCGCACCACGGTGACAATCAGCATGCCGTCCCGGAGCGCAGCATCCTTGACGACAACGCCGTCGGCGAGGAGAAAGCTGCGTTGAAACTGGCGTGCGGCGATCCCGCGATGCAGGAACTCACGCGAAGGGTCGTCCTTCTGACGCCCCCTGACTATGAGCTGGTTGTCTTCCCAAATGACTTCGAGCTCGTCTTTTGCGAACCCTGCCACTGCGATGGAGATGAGGAAGCACTCTGCTCCTTCGGCCCCCGAGCGCCTTTCGATATTGTACGGCGGATAGCCATCCGCCGCCTTCGAAAGGCGGTCGACACGTTCTTCGAAGGCATCGAAGCCCAGAAGAAACGGCGCCGAAAAGAGTGATATGCGAGACATCAACAACCGTCCTTGAATAAGCAACGCTGGAAACCGACCCGAGTGAGTGGCACCGATTTCCTGAGCAAGATATGGGACAGGGCCCGCGGGCGTTCAAGATTGCGCCGAAAGCCGTTAAAGGGGGATTGCCTTGGGGAACCAGACCGTAGCCGTCATCACGCCCGCCTTCCGCGCGCAGGATACGATCGCCGCCACCGTGCGCTCCGTCCTCTCGCAGACGCATGCCGATTTCGAGCACCACATCATCTCGGACGACGGCGTCGACTACGGCAAGTTCCTGGCCGATAACGGCCTTTCCGATCCCCGCCTGCGCTTCCATTCCTCCGGCAAGGTCGGCGGCGGCTCGACCCGCGCCCGCAACATGGTGCTTGATCTCCTCGCTACGCCCTATGCGGCCCTGCTCGACGCCGATGACCGCTTCAAGCCCCGCAAGCTGGAACTGGCCGTCGCCGCTCTCGAACACCAGCCTGTCGTCGCGACTTCGCTCGACGTCATGCGCCCCGATTTCACCTCGCTGCGTACCGTCGGGCAGGGCCCCGATCGCGTGCTCAAGGCCTCCGGGCATAAATGGGTGAGCCTTTCCATGGACACCATGGTCGTCTGGGACCGCCGCCGTGCCGATTCGCGCTATGACCCGGACCTGCCCAACATGACCGATCTCGATTTCCTCATGGGCCTCTACCGCACCGCCGCGACCGAAATGTATCTGGGGACGCCGCTTCACGACTACGTCAAGATTTCGAGCTCGATGAGCAACGCCTCCGGCTTCACCGAGCGCATGATCCACTCCAAGACTCTGCTGCTCGCCCGCCTCGAATCCGGCTTCTATCCCATGGCCGACCCCGCCGCCGCCGAGGGCATCGCCCAATTCCTGCGCCTGTCGCTGGAAGCCGAAAAGCTCTATCCGCAGGTCCTGGCTGAAAAGCCCGGTGCCCTCTTCGAAGACACGATCGAACCCATGATCCGCGCCGCCGGCCACTGACGCGGAGCCTCGCAATCCCAGGCTGGACAACCCCGGCAAATACCCGCAGCGTCTCCCCATACCGGAGAGAACCGACATGCGCCTCCTTGCTCCCCTCGCCCTGGCCGCTGCCCTGCTGGCCACGCCCGCCATTGCCGAAGACTGCCGCCCCTATGCCGACCGCTTCATGAGCGTCCAGGATACGATGAACGGCCTCATGGCGCTCGTTCAGGCCCGCGCTGTCTGGAACGAGGAGGTCGCCGACAAGGATCAGCCGGCCTTCGCCACCCTCAAGACCGCTGCCGCCTCCATGCTGCCCACGCTGCAGCGCTATATCGAAACCGGCAAGCGCGCCGTGCCGGTCGTCGCGGATTGCGCCAAATCCCCGCTCGATCTTCCCGCCGGCCAGTTCGTGATCCTGCAATCGGCCGTAGTCACCGCCGATTCCCTCGTCCCGCTCCTCGTCCGCTACCTCGTCGCCTACGACGCCGCCACGGGCGGCCCCCAGGGCAGCACGCCGCTGGTGCCGAGAGCCGAGGGGAAATAGCAAGGCGCAATCCAGGAGCCGAGCTTCAGCAAGCCCCGATCTCGCCCCACCACCGCACTTCCCCGGCCGCAGAGCCGGGGCCCACGTATGCCTCCACTCGGGCGGATGGGTGCAATAGGCCCCGGATCAAGTCCGGGGAAGTGCCGTGGTTGAGGCGAACTCAACGGTGAACTTCAACCGCAATCGCCCCCCAACGCCCTCTCCCCTTGAGGGAGAGGGTGCCCAACGGGCGGGTGAGGGGTGGCCACGCGCACTAACCGCGCCATCGTAAGCGCACTTCCCCCACCCCCTTACTTCCCCGGCCGCAGAGCCGGGGCCCACGGATAGCTCAACCCGAGTTGCGCGGTGCAATAGGCGCCGGATCAAGTCCGGGGAAGAGCTGTGGTTGAGGCGACCTCAACGGTGAACTTCACCCGCAACCGCCCCCATCGCCCTCTCCCCTTGAGGGAGAGGGTGCCCAACAGGCGGGTGAGGGGTGCCACAGGCACCAACCGCGCCCCAGAAAACCTACCCCAGCACCGCCTCGACGTCCCCGATCGTCGGCACCGCCGGCTGCGCCCCCGGCTTGAGGCACGCCAGGCTCGCTGCAGTCGCCGCCCGGCGCATTGCGGCCTCAAGGCTCAGCCCCTCGTCCAGCCCCGCCGCCAGATATCCGCAGAACGTATCGCCCGCGCCCACCGTGTCCACCGGCGTCACCTTGTGCGCCGGCACGGAGATGATCGTGCCGTCCGTTGTCGCCGCCCGCGCGCCCTCGGCGCCCAGCGTCACGATCACGGTCTGCTTGTTGTCGCGCGCCCAGGCCTGCATCAGTCCGTCCAGCGGCTCGGTCCTGCCGTTGCAGAGCAGGGCGAATTCCGTCTCGTTGGCCACTAGGATCGAAGCCTTGTGCGCCATCCCCGGCGTATCGGGTAGGAAGGGAGCAGTATTGAGGATCGAGATCAGCCCCTTTTCGCGCGCAATGTCGAGCGCCCGTTCGGTGGCCTTCTGGTTGATCTCCTGCTGCATCATCACGATCGTGCCCGCCGGCAGGTCAGCCAGCGCCGTGTCGGCGTCGGTCGGCGTCATCGTGGCATTGGCGCCCGGCAGCACGGCGATGACGTTTTCGCCCTTGGCGTCGACGAAGATGGAGGCAATCTGCGTGGCTTCGCCCTGCGCCACCTTGGTGGCTTCGAGGTCCACGCCATCCGCCTTGAGCAGTTCGAGCGCGCGCGGCGCGAAATCGTCATTGCCCACCGCGCCTGCAAAGCGCACCGCTCGGCCCGAGCGCTTGACGGCCATGGCCTGGTTGGCCCCCTTGCCGCCCGGCGACATGCCGAAGACGCCGCCCAGAACGGTTTCCCCCGGCGCCGGCAGGCGCGGGACATTGGCGATGAGGTCGAGGCCGCAGGAGCCGAAAACGGTGATCATATTGCCCTCCAGCAAAGGCGCGCACGCGCCCGTTGGTTCAGGCGACCGCCTTCAGAATCGTGTTCCAGTTGCGCATGGTCATCAGCGTTCCCTTGGGAAACTGTTTTTCGAGCGCGTCCAGTCCCTCGCCGTATCGCCCGTTTGGCATGTGCCACGCAACAGCAAAAATCTCGGTCGGCGTCACCGAGAGCACGTCGTGGTCGCCCTCCACCCCGAAGGGCAGCTTGAGCGACTTGCCCACTGCTTCGCGCAGGAACATCACATAGCGCTTGGCATCGGCCCCTTCGGGCAGCGATTTGAACGGCTCGGCCGCCACCATCGCCCGCAATTCATCGATCGAGCGCAGCACGACCCCGATCTCGAAGCCGAACTTTGCCTTGAGCCCTTTCTCGATCGTCCCCGCCAGCTCGGCATCGGCCTCGCGCTCGGCCGAAAACAGCACATTGCCGCTGGCGATGAGCGTGCGGGCATCCTTGTAGCCCATCGCCTCGAACGCCGCCTTGAGGTCGGCGCTGAGCGTCGTGCGCCCGCCCAGGTTCACCCCGCGCAGGAACGCGGCATAGGGAATGGCGGCCATCAGCCCTTCTCCGCAAATTTCTGCGGATAGGGCGCTTCCCCGCGCGCCAGCATCTCGACGAAGCCGGCGATCTTCTTCTTGCGCCCGGCCTCGGTCTTCATGTTGTGCGTGCGGAAGGCCAGGGCGTAGCGGTTGGTGGCGTTGAGCTTGTTGAAGGTCTCGTAAGCCGCCGGATTGGCCTCGATCGCGGCCAGCAGGTCCGGTGGCGTCTCCATCTTGCCCGGCGAGGCATAGGCCTTGTCCCAGCGCCCATCCGCCTTGGCCGCATCGATCTGCCTCTGGCCATGGGCGGTCATGCGCCCGTCGGCAATGAGCTTTTCGACCTTGAGCCGATTGCGCTGGCTCCAGATGCTCTTGGCCTTGCGCGGTGTGAAACGCTGCAGATAGGCGTGCTCGTCCACCGGCTTGCTGATTCCGTCGATCCAGCCATAGCAGAGCGCCACGTCGAGCGCCTGCGCATAGACGATGGTGCGCCGACCCGACGCCTTCTTGTAATACTGGACCCAGATCTCGGTTTCCTGGTCGTGGTTCCGGGCCATCCAGGCCTCGAACTCGCTTTCGGTCTCGAAGGCACGGATCTTGTCCGGGTTAGGGATGACCGGGGCCATGGTTCAGGTGCTCTGCTGCTCTGGAGGCCGTTCGGCCAGCAATCTCTCGATGGCAGGATCGAGAAGTTCGGCCGGCGGCAGGTTGATTCCGAAGGTCTCGGACAATACCTCGCGCACCTCCGGCGCACTTGTAAGAAAGCGACGCTCCAGCTCCCCGCCTTCGCGCGGATAGGTCGAAAAGCGGAAGTCGCGCAGCGAATAGCGGAAATCCCTGTCGGTCCGCGCTGCCGCCAGCATGTTGGCGAAGTTGGGATAGGTCGCCGCGTTGAGCGCCACGAAATCCTCGTAGGTCCGCTCCACCAAATCGAAGGCATAGACCGCCTTCCACGCGCCCTGCACCTCGGCCTCCAGCCGATAGCTCGGCGATTCGCCCACCAGCCGGTAGCGGGCAAACGGCGTTTCCTGCTCGATGCCGGCGCGTAGCCGCAGCGGCGCCGTCAGCGTCATCGAGCCGAAGCCCACATCGGCGAGGTAGAGCGCGCCGCCGGCTTCGACACCCAGTACCATGTGGCTGAGCGGCCGTTCCTCGCCCTCGGCATGGTTCCACAAGACGCGTGCCGCATAGCCCGTCACCTTGAAGTCGAGCTCGCGCAGCACCCGCATGAACATCATGTTGTGCTCGTAGCAATAGCCGCCGCGCCGGTCGTGGATGAGTTTCTGTTCGAGGCTCGCCTGGTCCAGCTCCACCGGGAGACCCAGCAGCGGGTTGAGGTTCTCGAACGGTATGCTCGCCGGGTGCAGGGCATGCAGGGCTTCGAGCGTGGCCAGGGTCGGCGCAATGGAGCCGGAAAAGCCGATTCGCTCGAAATAGGCCGTCAGATGGACTTGTTCACTCATGCGCGCTTCCTTGGCCGATTCCGGGGCGCAATAATGGCCAAGAGGCGCGCGCTTGTCACCCGGCGGTCCTCTCCCTGTCGTTTGCGGATAAAAAAGCCGCCGCATTTTCCCTGGTACGAGGAGGAGGGCCGGTGGGGAGTTCCGTCTGGGACATGACGGCACCGGACCCTGCTGAACCAGGGGAAATGCGGCGGTGGGAGAACGCGGGCGGTGAGCGCCCGCGATGGCTTATTCGGCGGCCTGCGCCAGGCTCGGGCCTGCGGCCACGAGGTGGTCGAGACGTCCGAACTTCTCGAAATTCTTCTGGAAGAGGCCCACCAGCTTTTCGGCGGCCCGGTCATAGGCGATCGGGTCGTTCCAGGTGCGGCGCGGCTCGAGCAGCTGGTCGTCGATCCCCTTCACATGCGCCGGCACGGCAAGGCCGAAGACCGGATCGATCCGGGTCGGGCCGCGATCGAGCTCGCCCGAAAGCGCCGCATTGAGGAGGCGCCGGGTCGAGGCGATGTCGATGCGCTTGCCCACGCCATAGCCGCCACCGGTCCAGCCGGTATTGAGAAGCCACGTCGAAGCGCCCGAAGCCTTGAGCCGCTCGGAGAGGAGCGCGCCATAGACCGTCGGATGCAGCGACATGAACGGCGCCCCGAAGCAGGCCGAGAACGTCGCCTGCGGCTCGGTCACGCCCCGCTCGGTGCCGGCGACCTTGGCGGTGTAGCCGGAAAGGAAGTGGTAAACCGCCTGGTCCGGCGTCAGCCGCGCGATGGGCGGCAGGACACCGAAGGCATCGGCGGTGAGGAAAACGACGGTCTTGGGCGTGCCGCCGACCCCACCCTCGCTCACCACCGGGAGCGTTTCGAGCGGATAGGCGGCGCGGGTATTCTCCGTCAGCGAGATATCGTCGAAGAGCGGCAGGCGCGTCCTGGGGTCGAGCACGAGGTTTTCGAGCACGGTGCCGAACGAGCGCGTCGCCTGGTAGATTTCCGGCTCGGCCGTCTCGGAGAGCTTCACCGTCTTGGCATAGCACCCGCCTTCGAGGTTGAAGACGCCGGTTTTCGTCCAGCCATGCTCGTCGTCCCCGATCAGCAGGCGTTCCGGATCGTTGGAAAGCGTGGTCTTGCCGGTGCCCGAAAGGCCGAAGAACAGCGCCGTGTCGCCCGCCGGGCCGATATTGGCCGAGCAGTGCATGGGCAGCGTGTTTTCGCGCGGCGCATGGAAGTTGAAGAGCGAGAAGACGCTCTTCTTGATCTCGCCGGCATAATAGGTGCCGCCGATCAGCACGATGTTCCGGCTCATGTCGAGCGCGATCACCGTTTCGGTGCGCGTGCCGTGGCGGGCCGGGTCGGCCTTGAAGCTGGGCACGTGGACGATGGTGACGTCGGCTGCGAATTCCCCGCTCAGTTCCGGGCGGATCAGCAGGTTGCGGATGAAGAGCGCGTGCCAGGCATGTTCGGTGAAGACCGAGACATTGAGCCGGTGCGCCTGGTCGGCGCCCGCCGCCAGGTCCTGGGCGAAGAGGGTCTTGCCCGCCACATGGGCGAGGGCGTCCTCCAGCAGCACGTCGAACTGGGCCGGCGAGAGCGCGGCGGTATTGTCCCACCAGACCGTATCGGCGGTGAGCGCGTCGCGAACGATGAACTTGTCCTTGGGGCTGCGGCCGGTATGGACGCCCGTGGTCACCGAAAGTGCGCCGTCAGCCGTCAACTCGCCTTCGCCCGCCCGCAGCGAGCGCGAAACCAGCACCGGCGTTGAATCGTTGAAGGCAATCTCGCCGGCCTGGGCGAGGATGCGGTTACGGAGCGCGCGGTGATCGAAAGCAGCCATTTTGTATACCCCACTCGGCGCAGTCTGGCGCCGTGACAGGTCGCTGTTAGAGGCCGGAAAGGGCTGCAATTCCATCCGGCAATCGGTCGTAAGACGGAAGTCGAATCGGCGCATCGCGCTGTTGAGGGGTAGCGAAACGCCCCCCGACGCCTTACTTTACGCGTAATTGTGGCACCAAAGGCGGGTACGAATTTGCCGCTGAAAGCGTTTATCTCCAACTGCCGGTAACGGTACACGGAAAGGGAAGTTGATGCCCAAAATCGCCCTGGTCGATGACGATCGTAATATTTTGACCTCCGTCTCCCTCACTTTGGAGGCGGAAGGCTATTCGGTTTCGACCTACACCGATGGTGCGTCCGGGCTGGAAGGCCTCACCAGCGACCGGCCGGACCTGGCCATCCTCGATATCAAGATGCCGCGCATGGATGGCATGGAGCTGCTCCGCCGCCTGCGCCAGAAGTCCGATGTCCCCGTAATCTTCCTCACTTCCAAGGACGAGGAGATCGATGAATTGTTCGGCCTCAAGATGGGCGCGGACGATTTCATCACCAAGCCGTTCAGCCAGCGCCTGCTTGTCGAGCGCGTGAAGGCGATCCTGCGCAGGTCCTCCCCGCGCGATCCCTCCGCCGTGCCCTCGGGCGGCGAGGCTCCGGCGGGCAAGGCGCTCATCGAGCGCGGCTCGCTCGTCATGGATGAAGAGCGCCACACCTGCACCTGGAAAGGGCAGCGGGTCACGCTCACGGTCACGGAATTTTTGATACTGCAGGCCTTGGCTTTGCGCCCGGGTGTTGTCAAATCGCGCAATGCGCTGATGGACGCCGCCTATGACGACCAGGTCTACGTGGACGACCGGACCATCGACAGCCACATCAAGCGGCTGCGCAAGAAGTTCAAGGCGGTCGACGACGATTTCGAGATGATCGAGACCCTGTACGGCGTCGGCTACCGGTTCAAGGAGCAATAAGCCGCCTGTGGCTGCAACCGACAACCATCTCGAGACGAACGAGGCTCACCCCGAAACCGCAGCCAGGACGCCAAAATCCTTGTTCCGCGGTCTTGGGCGGGCCTTTTGGGCTTTGTGGGCCGGCGTCGGGCACCTCCTCGCCATCACCATCTTCCGGACGCTGACGCGCCGCATCATCGTCCTCAACCTTGCCGCGCTCCTCGTCCTCGTCGTCGGCATCCTCTATCTCAACCAGTGGCGGGCCGGCCTCATCGATGCGCGCGTGCAGAGCCTGCGCGTCCAGGGCGAAATCATCTCGGCCGCCATCGCCGCCTCGGCCACGGTCGATAGCGACGTCATCTCGGTCAATCCCGATCGCCTGCTCGAACTCCAAACGGGCGAGCCCGTCTCCCCGCTGAGCTTTTTCGATCCCACCCTCGAATTCCCCATCAGTCCCGAGCGGGTCGCCCCGCTCCTGCGCAACCTCGTCACCCCCACCCGCACCCGCGCCCGCATCTACGATCAGGATGGCCTGCTCATCCTCGACAGCTCCAACATCTATGCACGCGGCGAAGTCCTGCGGAAGCTGAGCGACGAGCAGAGCGGCTCCGGCTTCTTCCTCTTCGATTGGTGGAACGCCATGATGTCCTGGGTGCCGGGCGACCAGTTCCCGCTCTACCAGGAATACGGCGCCGACGAGGGCAAGCGGTACCCCGAGGTCAATGCCGCCCTTTCGGGCTCCGCCGCCGATATCGTGCGCGTCGATAGCCAGCATCAGCTCGTCGTCTCGGTTGCCGTGCCCATCCAGCGCGTGCGCTCGACCGTGGGCGTGCTCCTCCTCTCGACCGCTCCGGGCGAGATCGATTCCATCGTCACCACCGAGCGCTGGAGCATCCTGCGCATCGCCATGGTCGCCGCCGCTGTCGTCATCATCCTCTCGCTGCTCCTCGCCGGCACCATTGCCGGCCCGATGCGGCGTCTTTCCGAGGCCGCCGAGCGCGTTCAGACTGCCGGCAATGCCCGCGCCGAAATTCCCGATTTCACCGACCGCTACGACGAGATCGGCCATCTCTCGGGCGCCCTGCGTGCCATGACCGACGCGCTCTATGCCCGCATCGAGGCCATCGAGCGCTTCGCCGCCGACGTCGCCCACGAGCTCAAGAACCCGCTGACATCCCTCCGCTCGGCCGTCGAGACCCTGCCGCGCGCCAAGCGCCCCGAGGATCGCGAGCGCCTCAACGCCATCATCCAGCATGACGTGCGGCGCCTCGATCGACTGATCTCGGACATTTCCAATGCCAGCCGCCTCGATGCCGAACTCGCCCGCGAAACCGGCGAGCGCGTCGATATGGTCAAGCTTGCCGAAACCATGGCCGGCATCCAGCGCGACCTCGCCGCCGGCCGCAACGTCAAGGTCGAGCTCGAAACCCATACCAGCCGCTACGCGCCCGTGGTCTTCGGCCATGACAGCCGCCTCGCCCAGGTCTTCAACAACCTCGTCGACAACGCCGTCTCCTTCTCGCCCGATGGCGGCACCGTGCGCGTCGTCGTCACCAGCGATGCCGAAAAGGTGATCTTCACCGTCTCGGACGAAGGCCCCGGCATTCGCGGCGACATCTCGCGCATCTTCCAGCGCTTCTATACCGACCGCCCCGACGGCGAGCATTTCGGCGACCATTCGGGCCTGGGCCTCTCGATCTCCAAGCAGATCGTCGTTGCCCACAAGGGCCGCATCGAAGCCACCAACCGCACCGATCGCTCGGGCGCCCGCTTCACCGTCACCCTTCCCCGGGCCCGCAAGTAGTGGCGACCCCCGAATTCGAGAACATCCATGCCACCGGTCTGGTCCTCGGCCAGCATGGCGTCGTGCTGCGCGGTCCGAGCGGCTCCGGTAAGTCGCTGCTGGCGCTCGAACTTCTCGATCGCTGGGAGCACCGCCGGCTCAATGCCCGCCTCGTCGCCGATGACCGGCTCGACATCCGCGTCCAGCCCGATGGCCTGATGATGGCCACCCCGCCCAACATTGCCGGCCTCATCGAATTGCGCGGCCGCGGCATCGTCGAGCGCCCGCACGTGAACGCGGCCGCCGTTCACCTCGTCGTCGATCTCGTCGACGGCCTCACCCGCATGCTGGACGAAGCCGACCTCGAGACCCATATATTGGGCATGCAGCTGGCACGTTGTCCCGTGCCGCGGCGTGGTGTTGTGGATTCGGCGCACCAGATTCTGCTTGTGGCAGAAGCGCTAGGCCGACTTTGACCCCAAGGTCTTCCACAACGGCAAAAAACCACTTGAATCCTGCCCCCTCAAAGACAAGACTCCACGCCGTCGTGCCGCCGGGGGCATTTTGGCACTTAGGGAATTGTGCATGCTAGGTATGGTTCTGGTGACCCATGGCGCCCTTGCCGTGGAGTTCAAGTCGGCGCTTGAACACGTCGTGGGCCCGCAGGAGCAGGTCGAAACCATTTCCATCGGACCCGATGATGACATGGAGGCCCGGCGCAATGACATCATGAAGGCCGTCGACGCCGCCGATACCGGCGATGGCGTCGTCATCCTCACCGACATGTTCGGCGGCACTCCGTCGAACCTGGCCATCTCCGTGATGCAGAACCGCGAGGTCGAGGTGATCGCAGGCGTCAACCTGCCGATGCTGGTCAAGCTCGCCCGCGTCCGCCCCGATATGGCCATAAAGGACGCTGTACGTATCGCTGCAGAGGCCGGTCGCAAATACATCAACGTTGCCAACGATGTATTGAGTGCGCAATAGTCGAGGGCTCTGAGGCAGGTTTCGATCATGAATACGGCGGCAGGCTCAGGCAGGGCACTCGCGCAGCAACTGACCATCATCAATCGCAAGGGGCTCCACGCCCGCGCCTCGGCGCGCTTCGTGCGCACCGCCGAATGCTTTGAGGCCGATATCCAGGTCACGCGCGACGGCTCGACCGTAAACGGCAATTCCATCATGGGCCTGATGATGCTCGGCGCCGGCCCCGGCTCGACCATCCTCGTCCAGGCCACCGGCAAGCAGGCCCGCGAAGCGCTCGACGCCATCACCGAACTCGTCAACAACGGGTTCGATGAGGATAGCGAGGGCGTCGCCTAGTGGCCGAAGAGGTCAGGATCGCGCCCGCCGATCCGCTGGCCGCCACGCGGTTCGCCACTGAACGCGAACTGATTCTGCCCTGCTTTCCGAGCCCGCCGCTCGCAATCGAGCATTTCGGCTCGACCGCGGTTCCCGGCCTCGCGGCCAAACCCATCATCGACATCATGGTGCTCGTCGCCGATCTCGCCGAAGGCATGGCCGCGCGGCCGGCGCTGGAGCAGGTTGGCTATACCTATTCCTCGGGACCGCCGGAGCGCCCGCGCATCGTCTTCATCAAGGGCGTCCCGCTCCGCACCCACCATCTCCATATCCACGCCGATGCCGACGAATTTCGCCGCCACATGATCTTTCGCGATCAACTGCGCCTGCATGCCGAGGATCGTGCGGCCTACGAAGCCCTCAAGCGCGACCTCGCCGCGCGCTTCCGCACCGATCGGATCGCTTATGCCGACGCCAAGTCTGACTTCATCGATGCCATCGTCGCCCGCGCCGGCGGGCCGGCGCGGAAATAGGGGAGGGCGCCTTGCGGCGAGCACTCGGCATTTTGGGAGGCCTCTGCCTGGGCGTGGCCCTGAGCCAGTTCCCCGAATATGCTCAGCAATACACCCAGCGCCTCGGCGGCGCCGTTGATGAGCTCAAGGTCATCACCGAGGAATTCGACGCCTCGGCCCTCTCCGGCGGCCTCACCCGCCAGCAGGCCCTCGACCGCTACGTCGCCTCCGCCGACGCCTTCCTCAAGGATCGCGGCGTCAGCATGGAGCGCACGTTCCTGCGCTACGGCAATCTCCGTTCGGCGCTTGAGGAAATCCAGGGTGCCGACGCCCTAGAACGCCTCAAATCCATGCCGGCCTATCTCGACACCGAAATCGGCTCGCGCACCCTCGAAAACTTCAAGCCGGCCGTCCCCGTCACCCCCGAAGGCTTCCTCTACGCCGGCGCCGGCTTCCTCCTCGGCTACGCGCTCGTCTCCGCTCTGGTCACCCTCCTGACCCTCCCCTTCCGCCGGCGTCGCTCAAAAATCTACCACACCCGCTGACCCCGGCGATGAGGGCGCCTGGCGCGCCAGCACCCCGATCGAAACACCTCCCCCCTTGCGGGGGAGGCTGGGAGGGGGGTGAGCCCCGCGTCAGGGAAATGGACGCGAGCCCCTCATGATATAAAGCTTTCTTTATATCCCCTGTTGATCGTGAAGCCCCCGCCGCGTATAAGGCCGACAAACACAGCCACAAGCGGAGTTCCCATGAGCGCGTTCACGGACTATTCGGTCAAAGACATTTCCCTTGCCGATTACGGTCGCAAGGAAATCTCCATGGCCGAGATCGAAATGCCCGGCCTGATGGCCATCCGCGAGGAATTCGCCAAGGCCCAGCCGCTCAAGGGCGCGCGCATTGCCGGCTCGCTCCACATGACCATCCAGACCGCCGTGCTCATCGAGACGCTGGTGGCGCTCGGCGCCCAGGTCCGCTGGGTCTCGTGCAACATCTTCTCGACCCAGGACCACGCCGCAGCCGCCATCGCGGCCGCCGGGGTGCCGGTCTTCGCGCACAAGGGTGAAAGCCTCCAGGAATACTGGGATTTCACCGACCGCATGATGGATTGGGACGGCAAGGGCGAGACGCCCAACATGATCCTGGACGACGGCGGCGACGCCACCATGCTGGTGCTCAACGGCGCCAAGGCCGAGAAGGACCCCTCCTTCCTCGACAAGCCGGGCAACGAAGAAGAAGAGATCTTCTTCGCCACCATCAAGAAGCGCCTCGCCAAGGACCCGACCTTCTACTCGCGCATTCGTGCCGCCATCAAGGGCGTCTCGGAAGAGACGACCACGGGCGTGATGCGCCTCTATCAGCTCCAGGAAAAGGGCGAGCTGCCCTTCCCGGCCATCAACGTCAACGACTCGGTCACCAAGTCCAAGTTCGATAACAAGTACGGCACGCGTGAATCGCTGGTGGACGCCATCCGCCGCGGCACCGACGTGATGCTGGCCGGCAAGGTCGCCATCGTCTGCGGTTACGGCGACGTGGGCAAGGGCTCGGCCGCTTCCCTCCAGGGCGCCGGCGCCCGCGTGCTGGTGACCGAAGTCGACCCGATCTGCGCGCTGCAGGCCGCGATGGACGGCTTTGAGGTCGTGACCCTCGCCGATGCCGCGCACCGCGCCGACATCGTCGTGACCGCCACCGGCAACAAGGACATCGTCACCGTCGACGACGTGCGCAAGATGAAGGACATGGCCATCGTCTGCAACATCGGCCACTTCGACAACGAGATCCAGGTCGAGGCGTTGCGCAACTTCAAGTGGACGAACGTCAAGCCGCAGGTCGATCTCATCGAGCTCCCCTCGGGCAACCGCATCGTGCTGCTCTCGGAAGGGCGCCTGGTCAACCTCGGCAACGCCACCGGCCACCCGAGCTTCGTGATGAGCGCCTCGTTCTCCAACCAGACGCTGGCCCAGATCGAACTGTGGACCAACGGCAAGAACCTCGAGCACAAGGTTCACGTCCTGCCCAAGCACCTGGACGAAAAGGTCGCCGAACTGCACCTGGCCAAGCTCGGCGCGAAGCTGACGAAGCTGAGCAAAAACCAGGCGGACTATATCGGCGTGGGCGTGGATGGCCCGTTCAAGTCGGACCAGTACCGCTACTGAGTTCTGCGCATAGTGGATACGAAAACGCCCCGGATGAGAGTCCGGGGCGTTTTGCTTTTTGGCACTACCGCTCCCCGCTCACGCAATCGCCGCCCCACCCACCGCACTTCCCCGGCCGCAGAGCCGGGGCCCACGGATTTCTCCACTCGAGTGGAGGAGGGCAATAGGCCCCGGGTCTTCGCCCGGGGAAGTTCCGTGGTTGGGGGAGGTTCGGTGGCGAGATGGAACGTCGTCAGACGATGCCGCTCGACCCCGCGGCGACTTCCGGGCGAATTTCCGCGACCTTGGCCCGATAGCCCGCCGCGCGATAAGTCGCGATGGGGTCGATGGCGCCGTGCTTCTCGAACCGCGCCATGGCCAATATCGGCTCGACATCCGTGCGGAACGCCACCTTCAGCGTCTGCGTCGCCGCCAATGCGTCGTTGGCGTCCTGATAGCCGGCAAGCGCCTTGCGGTCGACCAGCAGCGCATTGGCGTAGTTGCGCTGCACTTCGGCGGCCGAGAGGATGAGGCTTTCGATGGGGTCGGTGACGTTGTGGCTCTGGTCGAGCATGTGCGCCGGGTTGAAGCCCTTCGCACGGCGCTCCTCGGCGGCCACCAACTCATTGAAGACCAAGAACAGGCGATAGGGATCGATGGAGCCGGCATCGAGGTCGTCGTCGCCGTACTTGGAATCGTTGAAGTGGAAGCCGCCGAGCTTTCCGAACTGGATCAGGCGGGCGACGATCATCTCGATGTTTACGTTGGGCGCATGGTGCCCGAGGTCGACGAGGCAAAAGGCCTTTTCGCCCAGTTCGGTGGCGATGATGTAATTGGTGCCCCAATCCTGGACGACGGTCGAATAGAAGGCCGGCTCATACATCTTGTGCTCGGTGAAGAGCCGCCAATCATCGGGCAGATCGGCGTAGATGGTCTTCATCGCGTCGAGATAGCGCTCGAACTGGCGGGTGAAGTCGGCCTGGCCGGGGAAGTTGGAGCCATCGCCGATCCAGACGGTGAGGGCCTTGGAGCCCAGCACCTTGCCGATCTCGATGCATTCCAGGTTGTGCTCCACCGCCTGCTGGCGGGTGGCGGCATCGGCATGGGAGAGCGAGCCGAACTTGTAGGAGAGCGGCTGGCCCTTGGCGTCCGAAAAGGTGTTCGAGTTCATGGCGTCAAAGCCGAGGCCGAAACGGGCGGCGCTTTGCTTGAGGCGATTGGGGTCGGCCTTGTCCCACGGAATATGGAGCGAGACATTTGGGGTGGCGCGGGTCATCTGGTTGATGACGGCGCAATCCTCGAGCTTGTCGAAGATATCGCGCGGCTCGCCCTTGCCGGGGAAGCGGGCGAAGCGGGTGCCGCCGGTGCCGACGCCCCAGGAGGGGACGGCGACGGTGAAGGCGGCGACCTTGTCCTTGATGGCGTCGATGGCGATGTTTTGGCGGTCGAGGCGTTCGCCGAGGCTTTCGTAGTCGCGGCGAAGGTCAATTTCTCTACGCGCGTTCTCGGCGTCGACCACGGATTGGTCGATGAGTTGGTCGGTCACTTTGGTTCTCCCCCTTGTGCTTGTGGCCTCACCCCACCCTTGTTCCCTCCCCATCAGAGGGGAGGGAGACGTGGTGGCACTCCTCTGCCTCCTTCCCCCGGGAGGGATCGAGGGTGGGGGTGGCCGCTAACTCTTACCGCGTAAACGACTGCGCGTTGCCGGCATCGACATTGATGATGTTGCCCGTGGACTTCGCCGACATGTCGGATGCCAAAAAGTAGATGGCTTCGGCGATGTCTTCCGGGAACACCGAGCGCTTGAGCATGGAGCGCTGGCGGTACATTTCCTCAAGACCATCCTTGTCGGTCTTGTAGGTCGATGCGCGCTGTTCGAGCCATTCGCCGGCCCAGATCTTGGAACCACGCAGGACCGCGTCCGGATTGACGACGTTGACGCGGATCTGCGCCTCGGCTCCTTCAAGGGCGAGGCACCGGGCGAGGTGGATTTCGGCGGCTTTGGCGGTGCAATAGGCCGCGGCATTGGGCGAGGCGGCCAGGCCGTTCTTGGAGGCGACGAAGACGACATTGCCGCCGATCTTCTGGGCGCGGAAGATGCGGAAAGCCTCGCGCGACACCAGGAAATAGCCGGTGGCGAGGATGTCCATATTCTTGTTCCAGAGCGCCAGCGTCGTCTCCTCGATGGGAGCGGACGAGGCGAGGCCGGCATTGGAAACGAGGATATCGAGACCGCCGAATTCGACCACGGCGTTGGCGAAGCCTTCTAGGACTTCCTCCTCGCGGGTGACGTCGAACTTGATGGGCCGAACGAAGTCCTTGCCGTACTTCTTGCCCAGCTCCTCGGTGGCGGCGGCAAGGGCGGCCTCGTCGATGTCGGCGATGACCACGCAGGCGCCTTCATTCATCAGGCGATAGGCCGTGGCCTTGCCGATGCCACCGGCGCCGCCGGTGATGAGGGCGATCTGGCCGGCCAGCGCCTTCGGCTTGGGCATGCGCTGGAGCTTGGCTTCCTCGAGCAACCAGTACTCGATGTCGAAGGCTTCCTGCTCGTCGAGCCCCTGATAGGTCGAGACGGTGGAGGAGCCGCGCATGACATTGATGGCGTTGACGTAGAACTCACCCGAAATGCGGGCGGTGGCCTTATCCTTGGCGAAAGTGAACATGCCCACGCCGGGCATCAGGTAGACGACCGCATTGGGATCGCGGATGGCGGGCGAATTGTCGTGTTTGGAGCGCTCGTAATAGGCGGTGTAGTCGGCGCGATAGGCGGCGACATCATCGGCGAGGCGCGCCACCACTTCGTCCACATCGGGATCGGCGGGATCGAACTCGATCACCAGCGGGCGGATCTTGGTACGCAGGAAGTGGTCGGGGCACGAGGTGCCCAAAGCCGCCAGCGGGCGCAGGTTCTTCGAATTGACGAATTCGAGTACGGCCGGGCTGTCGTCGAAATGGCCGAGCTTGTGGCTGTCTTCCGAGATCAGGCCGCGGATTTTCGGCATGAGCTTGGCGGCCACGGCGCGGCGCTCGTCAGCCGGCAGCGACTTGACAGCTTCGCCGCCGAAAATGGCCTTGCCCTCGGTCTCCTTCTCGAACCACTCGATGGCCTGGTTGATGACCGCGATGGTGGTCTCGTAACACTCCCTGGGCGTATCGCCCCAGGTGAAAAGCCCGTGGCTTTCGAGGATGACGCCCTTGGCCTCGGGGTGTTCGAGGCAGAATTTTTCGAGCCAGAGACCCAGCTCGAACCCCGGGCGCTTCCAGGGGAGCCAGCCGATCTTGTCGCCGAAGATCTGCTGGGTCAGGGCCCTCGAATCCTTGCTCGCGGCGATGGCGATGATGGCATCGGGGTGCATATGATCGACGAAGGGATGCGGCACATAGGCGTGGAGCGGGGTGTCGATCGAGGCAGCGCGCGGATTGAGGTTGAAGGTGGCGTGCGGCAGGTAGCCGACCATCTCGTCTTCGTGCTCGAGGCCGCGATAGAGGCCCTTGAGGGCGCGGAGCTTGTCCATGTAGAGCGTCGAGAAGCCATCGAGCTTGATCGAGGCGCTGTCGCCGCCCGAGCCCTTGACCCAGAGCACTTCCACCTGCTCGCCGGTCAGCGGGTCCTTCTCCATGATCTTGGATGACGTGTTGCCGCCACCGTAATTGGTGACGCGCTTGTCCGATCCCAAAATATTGGAGCGGTAGACCAGCCGTTCCGGCTCGGTCATGCCGGCAGCTTTGGCCTCATCCCATAGGTTGGCGAGGCGCGCGGGCGCGGTTGTGGACATGAGCTCCTCCCCGGAAGTCTGTTGTTTACGCCACAAGCCATAAACACTCAAAGCCTGTCAATCACAAACGATCAGAACCAGTCAGTATCGCTGACTCATGATCGAAACTGAGCTTTTGATGATTGACAATGATCGGAATTGGTGTGACCAAATCGAGCCAGGGAGAAGAAATTTGCACGAAAGCGAACGCCACAGGGTGATCCTGGCTGCGGTCCAGACGCGGTCCGTCGCAACGGTGAGCGATCTCGTCGAGATGACGGGAACCTCCGAGGCGACGATCCGGCGCGACATCGCGGCTTTGCACGTGCAGGGCAAGCTCCGGCGCGTGCGCGGCGGGGCCGAGGCGGTCAATCCGCCGAGCCAGGGCGGGCTGATGGGCCGCCCCTTCTCGGTCAACGAGAGCATCAATAGCGGGCTCAAGCGCGCCATCGCCAAGGCGGCGGTGGACCTGTGCAAGGACGGCGAGCCGATCATCATCAATGGCGGCACCACCACCTTCCAGATGGTGCATCACCTGGTGAACCGGCGCATGCAGGTTTTCACCAATTCGTTCCCGATCGCCGAGCACCTGCTGCACCATTCCAAGAACTCGGTGATGGTGCAGGGCGGCACGATCTATCGCGAACAGAACATCATTCTCTCGCCCTTCGACAATGATGTGTCCCGGCATTTCTATGCGCGAAAAATGTTCATGGGCTGCCAGGGGCTGGGGCCGCACGGGTTGATGGAGGCCGACCCGCTGCTCGTCCAGGCCGAACTCAAGCTCATCAGCCAGGCGGATGAACTGATCATCCTGGCGGATTCGTCAAAATTTTCCGGAAAGTCGAGCCTGCTCCTGTGTGGGCTCGACCGGATCACTACGGTCGTCACCGACCGCGGAATCCGCGACGAGGACCGGCAGATGCTGGAAACGGCAGGCGTCGGGCTGATCGTGGCGGAGACGTCTAGCCAGACTATCGCGGAGGCGTCACCGGCCGCCTGACGGCGGGCCGCCTCGAAACTCAAGGCTCAACGGGAGGAAACAATGAGCTTTCTGAAGAAACTGGGCATCACCACCGCCCTCGCGGCCATTCTGCTGGCTTCGCCGGCAATGGCGCAGACCAAGATCGCCCTCGTCGTTAAGTCGCTCGGCAACGGCTTCTTCGATGCCGCCAACAAGGGCGCCGAAGAAGCGGCCAAGGAACTGGGCGATGTGGAAGTCATCTACACCGGCCCGACCAAGGCCACGGCTGAAGCCCAGATCGAAGTGATCAACTCGCTGATCGCCCAGCAGGTCAATGCCATCGCCATCTCGGCCAACGATCCGGACGCCCTCGTTCCCGTGCTCAAGAAGGCCATGGAACGCGGCATCACCGTGATCTCGTTCGACTCGGGCGTGGCTCCGGAAGGCCGCCAGCTCCACCTCAATCCGTCCGATACCAACCTCATCGGCGAAACCATCATCAAGCTGGCCGCCGACTACCTGCCCGATGGCGGCGATGTCGCCATTCTCTCGGCCTCCTCGACGGCGACCAACCAGAACGCCTGGATCGAAGCGGCCAAGAAGGTGCTCCCGGAAAAATTCCCCAAGATCAACCTGGTCGCCACCGTTTATGGCGATGACGACTCGGCCAAGTCGACCGACGAAGCCAAGGGCCTGATCTCGAGCTACCCGAACCTCAAGGCCATCATCGCCCCGACCACGGTCGGCGTCGTGGCGGCGGCCCAGGTGGTGACCGACCAGAACCTGATCGGCAAGATCAACGTCACGGGCCTGGCCCTGCCGTCCGAGTTCAAGAAGTTCATCGACAATGGCGCGTCGCAGGCCGTGGCCCTGTGGAACCCGATCGACCTGGGCTACTCGGCCATCTACCTGGCCCATGACCTGGCCGTGAAGGGTGACAAGGCGGCTCCGGGCGCAAAACTCTCGATCGGCCGCATGGGCGAGATCACGCTCGACGACACCAACTCGGCCGCCATGGCGCCGCCGTTCACCTTCGACAAGAGCAACATCGAAGAGTTCTCCAAGATCTATTGATTCTTTGGGACTTTGGACCGGCGGGAGCACACTTCCGCCGGTGCCTTGGCCTTCCCCCTCCCTAACCCTCCCCACAAGGGGGAGGGTGGGGTCTGTTGCTCGGACCTTGCCACGCGCTCCACCCTCCCCCTTGTGGGGAGGGCCAGGGAGGGGGTGAGCCACCAACGCCGAACCTGAGATGACCAACCCTGCCCTGACCCTAACCGGCATCACCAAAAGCTTCCCCGGCGTCCGGGCGCTCAATGGCGTGTCGCTCGAGCTTTATCCCGGCCAGGTGACTGCGCTGATCGGGGAGAACGGCGCGGGGAAATCCACTCTGGTGAAAATCCTCACCGGCATCTATCAGCCCGATTCCGGGGAGATCGCCATAGACGGCAAGCCGGTTTCGCTATCCACCGCCCACGCCGCCTTCGAGCACGGCATCACCGCCATCCACCAGGAAACCGTGCTCTTCGACGAAATGAGCGTCGCCGAAAACATCTTTCTGGGCCACGTGCCGCGCACGCGCCTCGGCCTCATCGATTGGGCCAAGATGCGCAAGGAGGCCCGCGCCATTCTCGACGACATGGGCGCAAAACATATCGACGCCAACATGCTGCTCAAGGACCTCGGGATCGCCAACCGGCACCTCGTCGCCGTCGCCCGCGCCATGTCGATCGACGCGCAGATCGTTATCATGGACGAGCCGACCGCAGCCTTGAGCCAGAAGGAAATCGAGGACCTTTTCGTCCTCATCGACCTCTTGCGCGAGGACGGCAAGGCGGTGCTCTTCATCTCGCACAAGTTCGACGAAATCTACCGCATCGCCGACCGCTTCACCGTCTTCCGCGATGGCGAGCAGGTCGGCAAGGGCTTCATCAAGGACACCAGCCAGAGCGAGATCGTCCGCCTCATGGTCGGCCGTTCCGTCGATCAGATTTTCCCCGAGCGCGAGGTCAAGATCGGCGCGCCGGTGCTCAAGGTTTCCGACCTCTCCCACCCCACCGAATTCGACGCCATCAGCTTCGAGCTCAAAAAGGGTGAGATACTCGGCTTTTACGGCCTTGTCGGCGCCGGCCGCAGCGAGGTGATGCAGGCGCTGTTCGGCATCACTCGTCCGTCGCGCGGCCACATCTCGCTTAACGGCAAGGTGGTCGATCCCAAATCCCCCGCCGAGGCGGTGGACGAGGGCATCGTCTATGTGCCCGAGGAGCGCGGCAAGCAGGGCGTCGTCATCGGCATGCCGATCTTCGAGAACGTCTCGCTGCCCTCGCTCCGCCGCACCTCGCAGAACGGCGTCCTGCGCCTTGCCGAAGAATTCAAGCTCGCCCGCACCTATACCGAGCGCCTCGACCTGCGCGCCTCTTCCCTCAGCCAGGATGTCGGCACGCTTTCCGGCGGCAACCAGCAGAAGGTGGTCATCGCCAAGTGGCTCGCCACCCATCCCGAAGTCATCATCCTCGATGAACCCACCAAGGGCATCGACATCGGCTCCAAGGCCGCCGTGCATCAATTCATGGGCGAGCTCGTCGCCCAGGGCCTTGCGGTCATCATGGTCTCCTCCGAGCTCCCCGAAATCCTCGGCATGTCCGACCGCGTCGTCGTCATGCGCGAGGGGCGCATGGTGGCCGAGTTCGACAACAAGGGCCTGACGCCCGAAACGCTGGTGCGCGCCGCTGCCGGCATCACGGAAGAAGCCGCATGAAGACGCTCCTGCGCTACCGCGAAATCTGGCTCTCCATCGCCATAATCGTGCTTGTCGCCGGCGTCGCCCTGCGTCGCCCGGCCTATGCCAGCCCCGCCAACCTTCTCGACGTGTTCAACAACACCTCGCTCCTCCTCATCCTCGCTATGGGCCAGATGGCCGTGATCCTCACGCGCTCGATCGACCTCTCCATGGCCGCGAACCTCGCGCTTACCGGCATGATCGTCGCCATGATCAACGCCGCCTTTCCGGCCTTCCCGGTCCCGCTCCTCCTGGTCCTCGCCGCCCTTATCGGCCTCGGGCTCGGCGCCTTCAACGGCGTGCTGGTCTGGAAGCTCAACATCCCGGCCATCGTGGTGACGCTCGGCACCCTCACCATCTATCGCGGCACCACGTTCCTGGTTTCCGGCGGCAAATGGGTCAATGCCGACCAGATGAGCGCCGATTTCATCGGCCTCACCCGCTGGGCTTTTCTCGGCCTGCCGCTGCTTTCCTGGTTCGCGGTTGCGATCCTCATCGCCTTCATCGTGCTCATGACCCGCACCAATATCGGCCGCGCCCTCTACGCCATCGGCATCAACCCCACCGCTGCCGTCTATGCCGGCATCGATGTCGGCCGCACCAAGTTCATCGCCTTCTGCCTCTCGGGCGCCATTGCCGGCCTCTGCGGCTACCTCTGGGTGTCGCGCTACGTCATCGCCTCGGTCGAAATCGCCAACGGGTACGAGCTCAACATCATCGCCGCCTGCGTCATCGGCGGCGTCTCCATCGCCGGCGGCATCGGTACCGCCTTCGGCGCGGCGCTGGGTGCGTTGTTCCTCGGCGTCATCAACTCGGCCTTGCCGGTCATCAACATCTCCCCCTTCTGGCAGATGGCCATCTCCGGCGCCGCCATCATCCTCGCGGTGATCTTCAACGCCCGCAGCGAGCGCAAGCACGGGCGGATTATCCTCAAGAGCGTGGAGGGGACGAATGGCTGACCTGGTATTTGCGGCTGCCCCCCTCCCGGCCTCCCCCGCAAGGGGGGAGGTGCCGACCGTGGGTTTTGGGTATTTCGTGCGCAAGCAACTGGATCGAAACACCTCCCCCCTTGTGGGGGAGGCTGGGAGGGGGGTGAGCCCCGCACTCCCACGAGGGTCGATGAAGTGACCGAAACTCCAACCCCTCGCCGCATCCCCGACCGCCTCGACTCCCCGCTCCGCTCGGCCCTTTTCTCCTGGGAAGCGTTGCTGATCCTGGTGGCCATCGCCATCTTCGTCATCAACTCCTTCGCCTCCCCCTATTTCCTCAATGCCTGGAGCCTGTCCGACCTCACCTTCAACTTCACCGAAAAGGCCCTCATAGCGCTCGCCATGGCGCTGCTGATCATCGCCGGCGAGATCGATCTCTCCGTCGCCGCCATCATCGCGCTGGCTTCCACCATGATGGGGCTGGCGCTGCAGGCCGGCGTCGATACGCCCGGCCTCGTCGCCATCGGCATTGCCACCGGCCTCGTCTGCGGCGCCTTCAACGGCTTCCTGGTCACCGGGCTCAAGCTGCCGTCGATCGTCGTCACCATCGGCACGATGAGCCTCTTCCGCGGCCTCTCCTTCATCATCCTGGGGGACCAGGCGTTCAAGGGCTACCCCGAAAGCTTCGCCTTCTTCGGGCAGGGATATGTCTGGTGGGTGGTTTCCTTCGAGCTGGTGCTGTTCCTCGTCTGCGCGCTGCTCTACTATTTCCTCCTGCACCGGACCAATTTCGGACGGCGGGTCTTTGCCATCGGGAACAATCCGGTCGCCTCGCGCTTTTCGGGGGTGAGGGTCGACCGCATCCGCTTTACGCTCTTCTGCCTCACCGGCCTGATGAGCGGCATCGCCTCGGTCCTCCTCACCAGCCGGCTGGGCTCGACCCGGCCCTCGATCGCGCAGGGCTGGGAACTTGAGGTGATCACCATGGTCGTACTCGGCGGCGTCAACATTCTGGGGGGATCGGGCTCGATCCTGGGCGTCGTCATCGCCGCCTTCATCATGGGCCTCGTCACCTTCGGCCTTGGCCTCCTCAACGTGCCCGGCATCGTCATGTCCATCTTCATCGGCGCGCTGCTCATCCTCGTGATCGCGCTGCCGATCGTCTATGGCATGCTCAAGCGGAGCCGCGCGTGAGCGGCAAACGGTTCATCGGCGTCATCGATATGGGCAAGACCAACGCGAAATTCGCGGTGGTCGATCTCGAAACACGCTCCGAAGTCGCCGTCCGCAAGACGCCCAACACCGTCCTGCGCGATGGCCTCTATCCCCATTTCGACATCGATGCGCTCTGGCAATTCCTCTCCGCCGCAATCGCCGAGCTCGATGCCAAGCACCCGCTCGAGGCCCTGAGCGTCACCACCCACGGCGCCTGCGCGGCGCTGGTCGATGAAAATGGCGACCTGGCCTTACCGGTCCTCGATTACGAATATGCCGGCCCCGACGAGTTCGACGCAGAATACGCCGCCATCCGCCCGCCCTTCGCAACGAGCTTCACGCCCCCGCTCCCCGGTGGCCTGAACCTCGGTAAACAGCTCTTCTGGCAGGCGAAAAAATTCCCCGAGGCCTTCGCCCGCACCCAGTGGATCCTGCCCTATCCGCAATACTGGAGCTTTCGGCTCACCGGCGTCGCCGCTTCCGAAATCACCTCGCTCGGCTGCCACACCGATCTCTGGAATTTCGAGACCGACCTCTATTCCGATCTCGTCGTGCGCCAGGGCTGGCTCGACAAGATGCCCGAAGTTCTCCCCGCCTTCGATCCCCTGGGCCCGATCAAGCCCGAGCTCGCCGCCGAACTGGGCGTCCGCCCCGGCCTGCCGGTCTATTCGGGCATCCACGATTCCAACGCTTCGCTCCTGCCGCACCTGCTCTCGCGCACGCCGCCCTTTGCCGTGGTCTCCACCGGCACCTGGGTCATCGTCGCCGCGCCCGGCGGCGATCTCATGCATCTCGATGCCCATCGCGATTGCCTCGCCAATATCGATGCCTTCGGCAAGCCGGTGCCCTCGGCCCGCTTCATGGGTGGCCGCGAATTCTCGCTTTTGACCGAAGGCCGCGAGGCGAACCCGTCCGAAGAAACCATGCAGCGCGTCATCGACGAGGCCATCATGCTGCTGCCCTCCGTCGTCGAGGGCTCCGGCCCCTTCCCGCAGCGCAAGGCGCGCTGGACGCATCCGCGCGAAGGGCTGGATGACGAGACGGCTTTTGCCGTGGTGTCGTTCTATCTGGCTTTGATGACCGCCGAATGCCTGGCTCTGGCGGGGGCGGAAGGCGATATCGTGGTCGAGGGGCCGTTCGCCGCCAACCACGCCTATTTGCGCATGCTGGAATCGGCAGCGTGCCGGCCGGTCATTGCCAGCCATGGCAGCGCGACCGGTACCGCCATCGGCGCCGCCATGCTGGCGCGGATGGAGGACGGGCACGAAATCGAGAACAGGGAACTCAACGCCGATCCGGACATGACCCGGTACGCCTGGCGCTGGCGCCAGGCCCTCAATTCATAGGGTCAGAGCAGGTCGTCGCCGAAATCGCCGGTCTTGCCGGCAATCTCGCTGGCCGCAATGCGGGCTTCCTCGACCGTCTCGAAGGTGTGCCCGTCGATCCCGAACACCGGGAACTTGACGGCAAGGAACTTGAAGCCCTCGGCCTCAGGCACGACGACACCCAGGGGTTCCCCGGAAACTTCGATGACGATCGGCCGCTGGGCCGTGGACTTGGAAAACTTTGGCTGCTGCATAATAAACTCCACTCACGCCGCTTGAGGGACGTGGTGCCAGTATCGGATTTGGAAGACGATCTAGTGACGAGGGGTCACATTCGTTTGGATCGGCTACACCACGATACGGCGCCCGCTACCGTAATTCGGGTTCGGGCTTGGAGTTTTGCTACGCGACGAAGACCGTGATGCTGAACTGACAACAATTTCATGTTCCGCCTCCGTCCGTTGGTCGCGTTGATATCGGATACCACTTTGGCAAGTTCAAGGCTGCAACGCAATCAGACTTTTGAAGAAATCGCGCAGCGGGCCCGATGAAAGCCACATTAGGGGAGTCGGGCGAATTTGGCGAGCTTAAATCTACCAATCCAGTCAGGAAAAACGGAACATCCGTTTCCTCGGGGATGGCGGGGCGAAACGCCCGCCATCCGGCCTAGACGAAAGGCGCATTGAGCCGCAGGCGTGCTTATTGCAATCGATTGCGGCTTCTGGTGTGGTGCCGGGCTGGCGGATCGAAATGTTGGGCCTTCTCGGGGATGGCCCATCTGGAGGAAATTCGAAGGTGTCGGAATCGGATCAGCGCGAGACCAAGCGCAGGCGCGGCATGCCGCCTTCGGGCAAGCCCACGCTGCGCACCATAGCCGAAATGACCGGGCTCGCCGTCACCACCATTTCGCGCGCCCTCAACAATGCCCCTGAGCTGAGCCAGGAAACCCGTGAGCGCGTCCAGAAGATCGCCGCCGAAATCGGCTATCTCCCTGATCGCGCGGCGCTCCGCCTCAAGACCGGGCGCACCCACGTCATCTCGCTGATCCTCGATCCGCATGACGAAATCCTGGGGTTCGGCCAGTCCATGGTCAACGGCCTCACCGCGGCCTTGCGCGGCACGGCCTATCACCTCGTCATCACGCCCAATTTCGTCGGCGACAGCCCGCTCGATCCCATCCGCCACATCATGCGCAACCGCATGGCCGATGGCATCATCTTCTCGCGCACCGAGCCGCAGGACCCGCGCGTAAAGCTGTGCCTCGACCAGAATTTCCCCTTCGTCTCGCACGGCCGCACCGAGCTGCCCGTGGCGCATCCCTATGTCGATTACGACAATCATGCCTTCGCCTATGCGGCGGCCAGGCGCCTCATCTCCAAGGGCCGGCGCAAGCTCACCATCATCCTGCCGCCCACAAAATTCACCTTCGGCAACCATTTGCGCGCCGGGTTCCTGGCGGCGGTCAAGGAGGGCGGCGTCGCCCATGAGATCGATGACGGGCTGACGCTGGACAACGCCGCCGAAGACATCCGCACCCGCGTCATCGCCCGCCTCGGCAAACCCGGCGCCCCCGACGGCTTCATCTGCTCCGGCGACGCCGCCGCCCTCGCCGTCATGGCCGGCATCACCGACGCCGGCAAATCCATCGGCCAGGACATCGACGTCGTCGCCAAACAAACTTCCGGCATCTTCTCCCTGGTCCGCCCGAAGGTAGACGCCATCTACGAAGACACCGCCCTTGCCGGCGAGCAGATGGGCAAGTTGCTGCTGCGGCGCATAGCGGGCGAGCCGGCAGAGGATCTGCAATGGCTGGATAAGCCGCGGGTGGAGTGGCGGTAGAAGGACTCTAGTATGCGAAAGGGCTAGAAACTAACGACCCAAGCAGTACTTATGCATAAACTGCAGCTATCAATATGCGTTGCTAAAGCGCTGCGCATAGCCGTTAGGCATCTCATCCCATGTTCGATTGTCTAGTACGCGCCCGGTCTTTTTCTTGTTTGGGCCGCCCCACTGCTTAAAGTGAAAAGCAACGCCAGCATCTTCACACTGATCACGTATTGAACGTATCCAATCAATCTGTACTGGCCGAGCATGCGGCCCGCTCTCGCCGCCTGCGATTACCCAATCCACTCCTTGAAGATTGAGTCGGTCAAGAGGCCCAAGGAGTGGCTCGAGGCTGAGAAACTTCACGTGCGCATTGGTCCGACGAAGATGATCAATCCGAAAAGAGTATTCCTCGTTCTCGACACTCACGCCCATCCAAACGTTGGTTGGCCAGTCGATGCTAGTGGCGATGCTTTCCAATCGCTCTGCACGTTTTGTCAGAATTTGGTAAGTGTGTTGCGGCGTGCGCCTCATAGTATCAAACACGCGTTGGACGAATTCCAGAGGCACATCTTCATGGAACAAGTCAGACATGGAGTTTACAAAAATGAGCCGCCCGCGCGCCCAATGTACGGGAATGTCAAGCGCGGCCTCGTCGACTCGTATGATCCCGTTCCACTTTGGTCGTCCGCCGGACATCCGAGTGGTTCCCACATACTTGGGTTGTCCCATTGCCTCAAGTCGTCGCGCCATTCTCATCGCGTAGCAATTAGTGCAGCCTGGCGACAAAATTGTACACCCGGCCACAGGGTTCCAAGTTGCCTCCGTCCACTCGATAGATGAATTGTTAGCCATTACTTGGCTCCGAAGCTAATCAGAACATGCTCTGGAAAAGTGCCTGCTCGTCGCTTTCCCTTGATGGATCGTATTGTTACCTGCCCAGAGCGCTCTAGATCGTCTATCGCCTCGCGATAATTTTTCTTAATGTACGGCGTGTCTACGCTATGCTGCTCATATATGTTTTGTAGATTTCTCTCATGTCCATGAAATGTGGAAACTAGATCATCTTTCAAAGCATCCAGCGGGCGTTGCAGAGAAAAGAGTAGAGGCATATCTGCATCTGCCGGGGAGTACGCAAGTGAAGGAACGCCCTGATCACTTGTTGAACTCTCTTTCGACATAATATCCTTCATTATGTCGTAGCCATTGAAATGCTTAGAGACAAAAATCAGTTTATGCGAAGTGCGGGTGCCGCGCGAGTTCTTGAACGTAAAGGGCAAAACGTATTTCCCTCCTAGTGCCTTGATCTCGTTGGCGAGTTCTTCAAGTATGAGGGCCTCACGCAATTCTGGAGATTTTCCGGGGAGCTTTTCTCTTAACGCGTTTGCTCGTTCTACTCCGAATAGGGCATTCATGTGGCCCTCCACCATCTTGTTTGAGATTCCGGCGTTTATTCGATTGTAATTGAAGAAGAAAACGCAGTCGCATCCCCAGTCTTTAATTACGCCATTGACGATCTTTAAGGACAAGCCTTTATAGCCAAATGGGTCGACAAATGAAAATGATGGAATGAGTCTTGTGTCTAGAAAGAATTTGGCTGCATCGTCATCAATTTCGCCGCAAGAAACCGTTGGTGCGTGCGACAGGGTGGAAATGCCGTCAAGTTTCTTGATTTCTTCCTCAAGCGTCGACGTATTATCCTTGTTTGCGTCGTTAAACAACGCAACCAGCATTTTCCGCATCTTTTCATGCTTAATTGCATGCTCAAGAACCAATAAGGGTGTTGATGCGGCTCCATCTTTGTATCGCCCTGGCCCCGCATAGAGGTCAATATAGGCGATTTTTCCATCCGCTCTCTCAGCTGTGGGCATGACAACGTTTGCCCAAGCGTAGAAATACTTCTGGACTATTCGCGCCTTCACCTCAGATTGATCGGTCCTCTCGTCAAAAAATTTGTTCAACTTTTCCCCCCAATAGTAGAACAAAACAAGAACTTGCGCAAGCCCCTAATGCGCCTCATCCCAATTATGCGCCGCATGCGCATCCACCTTCAGCGGCACTGACAACCTCACCGCCGGCTCCGCTGAACTTTCCATGATCCCCGCGATCACCGGCATCGCCTTGTCCTCGGCGCCCTTGTCGACCTCGAAGATCAGTTCGTCGTGGACCTGCAGCAGCATGTCGGCCTGGATGCCGGCCTTTTTCAGCGCCGGCTCCATCTTGACCATGGCGCGGCGGATGATGTCGGCCGCCGAGCCCTGGATGGGGGCGTTGATCGAGGCGCGTTCCACGAAGGCGCGTTCGGCCGGGTGCTTGGAATTGGCGTTGGGGAACTGCACCTTGCGCCCGAAAATGGTTTCAACGAACCCGTCCGCCTTCACGCGCCGGCGCATCTCGTCCATGTAGTCGCGGATGCCCGGGAAGCGCTTGAAATAGGTCTCGATATAGTCGCCCGCTTCCGCCCGCCCGATGCCGAGCTGGTTGGATAGCCCGAAGGCGGAAATGCCGTAGATGATGCCGAAATTGATGGCCTTGGCCCGCCGCCGCACTTCGGACGGCATGCCCTCCACCGGCACCCCGAACATTTCGGAAGCCGTCATGGCGTGAATGTCGAGCCCTTCCTCGAACGCATCCTTGAGCGCCTGGATATCGGCGATATGGGCCAGCACGCGCAGTTCGATCTGGCTGTAATCCGCCGAGATCAGGATCTTGCCGGGGCTCGCCACGAACGCCGTGCGGATCTTGCGGCCATCCTCGGTGCGCACCGGAATGTTCTGCAGGTTCGGATCGTTCGAGGAAAGCCGCCCCGTCAGCACCGAAGCCTGGCTGTAGCTCGTATGCACGCGCCCCGTGCGCTCGTTGATGTAGCTGGGCAGGGCATCCGTATAGGTGCCCATGAGCTTGGTGAGCTGGCGCCATTCGAGCACCGCCTTGGCCAGCGGCACGCCCTGCAGCGCCAATTCATCGAGCACGTCGGCGCCCGTCGCCCATTGCCCGGTCTTGGTCTTGGTGCCGCCGGGCAGCCCCATGACGCCGAACAGGATATCGCCAAGCTGTTTTGGCGAGCCCAGGTTGAACGGCTGCCCGGCCAAAGCCTGCGCCTCCGCCTCGAACGCTGCCGCGCGCTGGGCGAAATCGCCCGAAAGCCGCGAGAGGATCTGTCGATCCACCGAAATGCCGCGCCCTTCCATCCGCGCCAGCACCGGCGCCAGCGGACGCTCCAGCGTCTCGTAGACCACCGTCATGTTCTCGGCCGGCAGGCGCGGCTTGAGCAGCGTCCAGAGCCGCATGGTGAGGTCGGCATCCTCCCCGCCATAGCGGGCCGCCGCCTCGATATCGACTTCCGCAAAGGTCTTCTGCGATTTGCCGGTGCCGATCAGGTCCTTGATCGGAATGCCGCCATGTCCCAGCCAATGCGAGGTGAGCTCGCTCATGGTGTTGAAGCGCGGCCCGTCCAGTGTATAGCTCAAGAGCAGCGTGTCATCGATCGGCGCCGTGACGATGCCGTAACGCGCGAGGATGCCGAGGTCATACTTGAAATTGTGCCCGATCTTGAGGATCGAGCGGTCCTCCAGCATCGGCTTCAGGAGCGCCAGCGCATCCGCCATCGGCATCTGCCCTTCGACCCGTCCGCCCCCGAGCAGGTCGGCGCCCGTGCGATGGTCGAGCGGCAGATAGGCGCCATTGCCCGGCGCCGTCGAGAGGCACACGCCGACGAGGTCCGCCGTCTGGTTGTCGAGCCCGGTGGTTTCCACATCCACGGCCACGTGGCCGACCGCATAGATCGCCTCGATCCATTTGCGCAGATGCTCGGCATCGCGGATGATCTCGTATCTGGCGTGGTCGAGCGGAATGGCCCGCACGCGCTCATGCACATCCGCTGCATGGGCGACCAGCGCCGCTTCCGCCCGGCCCGAAGCTTCCAGCCGCGCCGCGCGCGCCTCGGCCTTGGCCGCATTGTCAAAGCCCATGGCTTCCACGGGCTTGGCCGCCAGCGCCGGATCGGCCTCCCAGGCGTCGGGGTCGGCTTCGAGGATGCCGGCAAGCCGCTTGGTGATGGTGTTGAATTCCATCGCCTTGAGGAACGGGAACAGCGCCGCCGGCTCGATGGGCACGCGCACCAGCGCGTCGAGCCCCAGCTCCACCGGCACTTCGCGCGAGAGCGTCACCAGCTGCTTGGAAATCCGCGCCAGCTCGGCATTGTCGATGAGCTTCTGCCGCCGCGCCGGCTGCTTGATCTCTTCGGCCCGTGCCAGCAGCGTTTCGAGGTCGCCATAGGTATTGATGAGTTCGGCCGCCGTCTTGACGCCGATCCCCGGCACGCCCGGCACGTTGTCCACGGCGTCGCCGCACAGCGCCTGCACGTCGATGACCTTGTCCGGCGTCACGCCGAACTTGGTGAACACCTCGTCCACCCCGATCCAGCGCAGCGGCGGCTGGCCGGGCCGAGGGATGGTGTCGAGCATGCGGATCGAGCCATTGGGCTCGACCAGTTGCATCAGGTCCTTGTCCGAGGACACGATCGTCACCTTGCCACCGGCATCGCGCGCCATGCAGGCATAGGTGGCGATGATGTCGTCGGCCTCCCAGCCTTCCATCTCGATGGAGGGAATGGAAAAGGCCCGCGTCGCCGAGCGCGTCAGCGGAAACTGCGGCACCAGTTCTTCGGGCGGCGGCGGCCTGTGCGCCTTGTAATCGGCATAGATGTCATCGCGAAACGTCTTGGCGGAATGATCGAAGATCACCGCCATATGCGTCGGCTGGTCGTCGCCCTTGAGGTCTTCCGTCAGCTTGAACAGCATGTTGCAGAAGCCCTGCACGCACCCCACGGGCAGGTTGTCAGACTTGCGGTTGAGCGGCGGCAGCGCGTGGAACGCGCGGAAAACATAGGACGAGCCGTCGACGAGCAGCAGGTGCATGAAGTGATTCCGATCGAATGGATTGGTCCGACCTTAAAAGAAAGGTCGCCATAAGCGAAGGGGGCGAGGGATATCGCATGGGGAAGCCGCGGGTCGGCATCTCCATATAGGAACGATCCCGGGCTCCGCCCAGGCACACCGCGCTATGTGCAAAAAGCCTAGCGGCTTTCCTTGATCGCGCTCCACCGGTTCTGCTGGGTCAGCAGTGCACGGATATAGGCCATGTTGGCCTCCACCTGGTCGGGCGCGAGTTCGGCGGCATAAAGCGCACGCGCCTCGTCGAACCGCCCCTGCAGTCCCACCACTAGCGCCAGGTTCTGCCGGATCCGGCTATTGGCGCCCTGCATCTGCACGGCCCTGCGCAGATGCGCTTCGGCGGTGGTGAGCTCGTTGGTCATGGCGTAGGAGAGCCCGAGATTGGCCTCGAGCGAAGCCTCCTGCGGCGCGATCATCAATGCCTGGTTGTAAAGGTGCCGCGCTTCCTGGTTGCGCCCCATCTGGTCGAGAATGGCGCCCTTGACCGAGAGCGCGTTCCAGTCCGGCTGCTGCGGCACGATCGTGGCGTCGATGACGTTGAGCGCCTGGTCGAACCGGCCCTGCGCCGTCAGCGCCTTGGCATAGCCGACATTGATGTCCGGGTCGTTCTTGTAAATCGCCATTGCCGCTTCGAGCACGGCCACGGCCTGGTCGTTCTGCCCGGCGCCGCGCAGCGCCGCCGCGTAATAGATGATCGTGCCCTTGTCGCGCGGATTGCTCTTGTAGCGGGCGCCGAGCTGGGCCAGCGTCTGCTGCGCCTCGGCCTGGCTCATGCCGGAATAATCGGGGGAGGGCATCGACGCGCGATTGGTGGCGCAGGCGGAAAGCGCCAGCGATGCGACGGCAATGAGAAGCGCGGCGCGCAGGGGCCGCAGCGATTGCATGAGCGGGCGGGACACGAGGGGGTCTTCTCTAAACTGATTGCCGAGCCTGCCTTCGTCATAAATCATTAACCCTAACGCGTGGTTAAGGACGCCCCGCCGCTGTTGCCGGATCGGGGTCCGCGTCGTAAACCCAAGGCATCGCTTTTCCTTGCCGGTGCATCATGACCAGGACCCAGCCCCAAACCATCACCTGCATTGCCGAAGGCGAACTCGACGCCGCTGGCCTTTCGCCCGCGCATGCCGCCTGGGCCAGGGCCAATGGCTTTACCGGCCAGCGCGGCAAGCTGCTGCCGCTGCCGGGCGGGCAGGGCGAACTCGCCGGCTACGCCTTTGGCCTCGGCGCGCAAGCCAATCGGCCCAAACTGGTCACCGGCCTCGCCGCCAGCGCACTCGAGCCGGGCGATTACCGTCTTGCCGGCAAGTTCGGCGATCCGACCCTTGCCGCGCTCGGCTTCCGCCTCGGCGCCTACCGCTTCGATCGCTACCGTAAGCACCGCGATCCGCTCTCGCTCGCGCTTCCCGAAGGCGCCGATGCTGCCGAGGTCGAGCGCCTTGCCGAAGCCGCCTTCCTCGCCCGCGACCTCGTCAATACGCCGGCCAACGATCTCGGCCCCGAGGCCTTCGAGCACGAAATCCGCGCCTTCGCCAATCGCCACAAGATGCGCGCCAAGGTGTTCCTGGGCGACGAACTGCTGTCGCAGAACTTCCCCATGATCCACGCCGTCGGCCGCGCGTCCTCCGAAGCGCCCCGGCTGGTCGATCTTACCTGGGGCAAGGAGAGCGACCCCAAGGTCACGCTGGTGGGCAAGGGTGTCACCTTCGATACCGGCGGCCTCGACATCAAGCCATCGTCCTCCATGCTCCTGATGAAGAAGGATATGGGCGGCGCCGCCAACGTGCTGGGTCTTGCCCATGCCATCATGTCGGCCAAGCTCAAGGTGCGCCTGCGCGTTCTCATTCCCATCGTCGAGAACGCCATTTCCGGCTCTGCCTTCCGCCCCGGCGATATCCTGCCCTCGCGCTCCGGCCAGACCGTGGAGATCGGCAATACCGATGCCGAAGGCCGCCTCATCCTGGGCGATGCCCTCACTTATGGCGACGAGGAAAGCCCCGAGCTGATGCTGGATATGGCGACCCTTACCGGCGCCGCCCGCACCGCGCTTGGCCCCGAACTGCCCCCGCTCTATTCCACCGACGACGATCTCGCCCGCGCCCTCATGGCGGCCGGCCTCGCCAGCGACGATCCGCTCTGGCACATGCCGCTCTGGGCGCCCTATGAGAGCATGCTCAATTCGCGCATTGCCGACGTCAACCACGTCTCCTCGGGCGCTTTCGCCGGCTCGATCACTGCCGCGCTCTTCCTCCAGCGTTTCGTCAGGAATGCCGCCGCCTGGGTGCATCTCGATATCTTCGCCTGGGCGCCGGAAGCACGGGCAGGGCGCCCGCATGGCGGCACCGATCAGGGCATTCGCTCGGTCTATAACGTGCTCAAGCAACGATATTATTGACATAGGCAACTAATCGGCAAAACATAGGCGCACCCCGAGGGAGAGCGCCTATGGTTGCGAGCGAGCCTACACCCACCCAGATCGCCGAGATGCGAGCGTTCAACCGCTTCTACACGCGCGTTGTCGGCGCGCTCGAAGCGCATCTTCTCGCTTCGCCCTTCACTCTGGGCGAGGCCCGCGTCATCTACGAGATCGCCACGCGCCACCAGGTCAGTGCCGCCGAGCTCTCGCGCCAATTAGGGCTGGATGCCGGCTATCTCAGCCGGCTGCTCTATAAGCTGGTCGAGGCCGGCATCATCGCGCTCTCGCCCAATCCCAGCGATCGCCGCCAGAACCTCATCGCCCTGACGGCTGATGGCGATGCCGCCTTCGCCCAGCTCGACAGCGCCTCCATCGTCGCCGTCGGCGGCCTGCTGGCGCCACTCGCAGCCGGCGATCGCGCCGGCCTTGTCGCCGCCATGGCCAATATCCGCCGCCTCCTAGGCGATGACATGCCGTCCGCGCCCGTCGTGCTGCGCCCGCCCCGCCCGGGCGATATCGGCCACATCGTCGGCCGCCAAGCCGCCATCTATGCCGATGAATATGGCTGGGACGCCAGCTACGAAGGCCTCGCCGCCGAGATCGCCGGCAAGTTCGTGCAGGAGCACGATCCGGCCCGCGAAGCCTGCATCGTCGCCGAGCGCGCCGGCGAAGTCGTCGGCTCCGTCTTCCTCGTCGATGCCGGCGATGGCGTCGCCCAGCTCCGCCTGCTCTATGTCGAGCCGTCCGCCCGTGGCCTCGGCATCGGCAAAAGCCTCGTCGCGCAGTGCATCGCCCAGGCCCGCGCCTTCGGCTACCGCCGTATCAAGCTCTGGACCCAGTCCGTTCTCGTCCCCGCCCGCAAGATCTACGCCGCTGCCGGCTTCACCCTCGTCAGGGCCGACCAGACCCATTCCTTCGGCCAGGACCTCACCAGCGAATTCTGGGAGCTGCCCCTCTAGGGTCCGTACTCGATTGCACCGGTAGATGAGGTTGCGATGGCCGCCCCACCACCGGACTTCCCCGGACTTGATCCGGGGCCCATTGCACCCCTCCACTCGAGTGGAGGAATCCGTGTGCCCGGCTCTGCGGCCGGGGGGGCGCCGGGACTTGTTGAGGTGCGGAGCCTAGTTTATCCCCGCCCGATCCGGCGGCCTTAGACTATCGGAACCGCCTCCCGACCCACCCGGAACCCGCCCCTCGAAAACATCCTCTAAATTGTCTCCAGACCGCGCAAAAACCCACGCAGAATGGCCAAAGATTACCCGAAATTGAGTCAAAATTTAACGATTCGCGGCCGTCACGATAGAAATTACCGTTACATTATAAATAGTTAGCCTACAGCTGAGCTCGAAAAAGCCGCAAAAAATGCCGTGAAACCCGTGAAACAGTTTCACGGTCCGCCGCCAACCCGCCTGGCGCCTCAAAATCTCTTCCCCGCCCAGGTCGAGGCCCGGAGTTATCCTCGTCCGCCCGGCACTATCGCGCCGTCCAGCCCCCATCGATCAGCAGCGTCTGCCCCGTAATCAGCGACGCCGCCGGCGACGCCAGAAACACCACCGCTCCGGAAACTTCCCGCGGCAGCCCGATCCTGTGCAGCGCCGCGATCCGCTCGACTACGTCGGCCTTGAACTCGGGCACTGCCAGGGCCGTGGACGTCCCGTCCGTCTCGATGAAGGTCGGCGCCACCGCGTTGACCGTGATGCCATGCTGGCCCCACTCGACCGCCATGCACTTGGTCATATGCGCCACCGCAGCCTTCGAGAGGCAATAGACGCCCTCGCCGGGCAGCGCGATGAAGCCCGCCTGCGAACTCATGTTGACGATCGTGCCGCCGCCCTTCTCCACCATGTGGCGGGCAAGGCGCTGGGCGATGAAGAAGCTGGATTTGACGTTGAGGTCGAGCGTCGTGTCGAAGTCGATCTCGCTCACCTCCAGCAGCGGTCCCTCGATGCCGCCGCCCACATTGTTGACCAGGATGTCGATGCGCCCGAAATGGGCGATGGCCTGGTCGATCGCGCGATAGGATTGCGGCAGGTCCAGGGCATCCATCTGCAGTCGCAGCGCCTTTCGCCCAAGCGCCTCCACCTCGCCGGCCACCCCGTTATCGACATCGAGGTCGCGCAGCCCCAGCGCGATATCGGCTCCGGCATTGGCCAGCGCCAGCGCGATGGCCCGGCCAAGCCCGCGCGCCGAGCCGGTCACGAGTGCGGTCTTACCGGATAGGTCAAAGCTCGGCAGGTCGGCCATTGTCCTCTCCCGCGCTATTTTTCGAGATGGGGTGCATGCAGCGCCAGATCCGCCGGCCCCAGTCGGTCCGAGGCCGTAAAGCTCTGGTGCCAGTAGGGATATTGCAGCGGCACCAGCGACACGTCGTCCAGCCGCTTGCGCTCATGCTCGGTCAGCTTGAGTTCGGCCGCCGCCAGGTTATCCCTGAACTGGTCTTCCGTGCGCCCGCCGATGATCACCGAGGTCACCCCCGGCCGCCCCAGCAGCCAGGCCAGCGCGATCTGCGCGCCCGAAACCCCGCGCACCTCGGCGATCGAAACCAGCACTTCCACGATATCGTAGAGCCGCTCCCAGTCATGCACCGGCGGCTCCTTGAAGCCCCCGGCATGGCGCGCGCCCTCAGGCGCCGTCTGGCCGCGACGATACTTGCCCGAAAGCAGGCCGCCCGCCAGCGGGCTCCAGATGAGAATGCCCAGCCCCTGGTCGAGGCTGATCGGCACCAGCTCGTTCTCCGCCTCGCGCGAAAACAGCGTGTAGTGGATCTGCTGGGAGACGAAGCGCTGTCGGGCGTCCTTCTCGGAAACGCCAAGCGCCTTCATGATGTGCCAGCCCGAATAGTTCGAGCAGCCGATATAGCGGACCTTGCCGTGGCGCACGAGCATGTCGAGCGCTTCCATGGTCTCCTCGAGCGGGGTCTGCCCGTCCCATTCATGCACCTGGTAAAGGTCGATCACATCGGTCTTGAGCCGCTTGAGGCTTGCCTCGCACTGGTTGACGATGTGGTAGCGCGACAGCCCCCGCTCGTTGGGGTCGGTGTCGTCCATCGGGAAGCGCACCTTGGTCGCCAGCAGCGTCCGTTGGCGTCGCCCATCGGTCAGCGCCTCCCCGATAATGCTTTCCGACACGCCCCGCGTATAGACATTGGCCGTGTCGAGCATGTTGATGCCGGCATCCAGGCACATGTCGATCTGGCGCTGCGCGTCCTTGAGGCTGGTATTGCCGACCTTCGGGTTCCCCCCGAACGTCATCGTGCCCATGGTAAGGGTCGAGACCTTCAGTCCCGAGCGCCCGAGCAAGCGGTATTCCATTCTAGCCTCCGAGCCTTTTCGCTGCGTGGCCGAAGACTAGACCCGGGCAGGGGCCGGAGGGAAGCGACCATTGCCGCGCCCGAAGCGGCTAGTGGTCGTGCCCGCGTTCGGGGCGGAAATCGTCGCCCTCGTCCCACTCGGTCGGGTCGAGCACCTCGTCATCCCCGTATTCGGCTTCCTGCTCGTCGAGTGAAACCAGCGCGTCATCGTCCGGCGAGAGCACCTCGTGATGCGCGGTGGGGTCCTGGTCGAAGGTGCGGGTAGGGTCGAGCTCGCCCATGTCCTCGCCCGCGCCCTCGCTGTCTCCATCCGCTTCGAGCTGCACGATGGCGCCCTCGATCTCGCTCAGCAGTCCCTTGGGATCGTCGAGCCCGAAATCGCCCGGCTCGCGGGCGCGCAGGTCGTCGCGAATCTCGCGCAGCCGCGCCAGCCGCTCGGCGACCGGGCGGTCGCCATACATCAGGTCCTCGATCTCCGCTTCGCTCACGGGATAGGCGAAGCCGGGCAGGCCCTCGTCATCGTCGCCGTCAATGCCGGTATCCTGGGCGAGCACCTTGCCGCCCTCTCTGATCTGGGTCATGGCCGTGGCTCCCATGAAGATTGCGATCTCCACGGTAACGCGGCAGCGGGAGCGAAGTTTCAGCTATTCGCCGGCCAATCGCGGCGTGGCCTCGTCCAGTTCGAGCGCATCGATCTTCTCGCCGCGCCGGGTCACCTTGCCGGTCGAAACGAGGATGTCGCCTATGTCGTTGTTCGCCTGCTGGAAATGCGTCTGGAGTTTTCGCACGCGCTCGTCGAGCCGGCCGACATCGGTCAGCAGGTCGCGCACTTCCTTCTGGATCAAATGTGCCTGCTCGCGCATCCGCACATCGCGCAGCAGCGCCTGGATCACCTGGATGGAGAGCATGAGCAGGGACGGCGACACGATCACCACCCGGTGACGGATGGCGCGCTGCACCAGGTCCTCGAACTGCTCGTGCAGGTCCGCGAAGATGGATTCGGAGGGCACGAACATGAAGGCCGTGTCCTGCGTCTCCCCGGCGATCAGGTACTTGTCCGAGATCGCCCGCACATGGGTGGTGATGTCGGTCTTGAACTGGGCCTTGGCGAGCTTGGCCTCGTCGTCATTGGCCGCTGCCTTGAGCCGCTGCCAGCTTTCGAGCGGAAACTTGGCGTCGATGACGAGGCGCGGCGCGTCGTTCGGCATGTAGATCACGCAGTCCGGCCGGCTGCCGTTCGATAGCGTCGTCTGGAAGGCGTAGCCGTTCGAGGCCAGGCCATCGGCGATGATCGCCTCCATGCGCCCCTGCCCGAAGGCGCCGCGTTGCTGCTTGTTGGAGAGGATCGACTGCAGCGAGACGATCTCGCCGGAAAGCTCGGTAATGGTCGATTGCGCCCGGTCGATCACCGCCAGCCGCTCGTGGAGCTTGGAAAGGCTCTCCTCGGTCTTGGTCCGCGTCTCGGCCATGGCCTGGCCCATGCGCTGGCTGGTCGAATCCAGCCGCTCGTTGACGAGCCGCGCCAGGTCCGAGGTCCGGCTGCCGAAAATCTCCGACATCGTCTGCATGCGCCCGGTCATCTCGTTCTGGATGCGCATCATGTCGGCCAGGTGCTTTTCCATCTCCTGGCTGCGGTTGATGGCCAGTGTCGCTTCCTCCGCGCGCTGGCGTCCGGAGCGGATGGAATTGACGAGGAGAATGACGAGCAGCAGCGCCGTCAGCGCCACCGCAGCCGCGATGGCGTAGCTGAGGGTGACCGGAACGTCGCCGAGCGTGAAGAGGACCATATCCATGCGACGGACATTAGCGCGATTCGTCGCAGAAGTGTTCCCCTCTTGTTCCGCAGCGTTCAACCAGCCGGCAGTTGACCGGGGGCACAGAAAATACCATATCGGGGGCAATCGCTGAAAAGGACCACAAGATGGCCGTTCGCCCCATCCTGATCATCCCCGACGCGCGCCTGCGCGCCATCGCCGAGCCGGTCGAGGAGATCAACGACGAGATCAAGACGCTCGTCAAAGACATGTTCGATACCATGTACGCCGCCCCCGGCATCGGCCTTGCCGCGCCGCAGGTAGGCGTGCTCAAGCGCGTGGTCGTGATCGACCTCGCCAAGGAAGACGAGAGCCCCGATCCGATCGTCATGATCAATCCGGAAGTCATCGAGTTCGGCGACGAAACCGTCGTCACCGAAGAGGGCTGCCTTTCGATCCCCGAGCTCTATTACGAGGTCGAGCGTCCGGCCGACATCAAGGTCCGCTACATGGACCAGGACGGCAAGATCGTCGAGCGCGAGGCCTCCGATCGCCTGGCCATCTGCATGCAGCACGAAATCGACCACCTCGATGGCGTGCTCTATATCGATTACCTCTCGCGCCTCAAGCGCGACCGCGTGATCAAGAAGTTCGACAAGGCCGCCAAGCGCGCCACCGCGAACTAGGCCAATTGTAAGCCGGCAGAGGGGCGTTTCCATGCGCATCATATTCATGGGGACGCCCGACTTCGCGGTTCCGACCCTGACCGAGATCGTCGCCAACGGCCACGAAGTGGTGGCCGTCTATACGCGTGCGCCAAAGCCGGCCGGTCGCGGGCAGGAAGAGCGCAAGTCGCCCGTCCACCTCGCCGCCGAAAACTTCGGGATTCCGGTCTTCACCCCGCGCTCGCTCAAGGGCGCCGAGGAGCAGGGCGTCTTCGCGCTGCACGACGCCGATGTCGCCGTCGTCGTGGCCTATGGCCTGCTGCTGCCCAAGCCCATCCTCGATGCGCCCCGCAATGGTTGTCTCAACCTTCACGGCTCGCTCCTGCCGCGCTGGCGCGGCGCTGCACCCATCCAGCGCGCGGTGATGGCGGGCGACCCGCGTACCGGCGTCATGGTCATGCAGATGGATGAAGGCCTTGATACCGGGCCAGTCGGCCTCGTCGACGAGATGCCGATCGGCTCCGACATGACCTCGGGCGAACTCCACGACCGCATGATGCTCGTCGGTGCCGACCTTATGGTCCGCGCCCTCGCCGCGCTCGAGCGCGGCAGTCTCCATTTCACGCCGCAGGCTGCCGACGGCGCCACCTATGCCAGCAAGATCGAAAAGGCCGAGGCCCGCATCGACTGGAGCCGGCCGGCCCAGGACGTCCACAACCACATCCGCGGCCTCTCGCCCTTTCCCGGCGCCTGGTTCGAGATCGAACTCAACGGCAAGCCGGTCCGCGTCAAGGTCCTGCGCTCGACCCTGGGCGACGGCAGCGGCCCGGCCGGCACGGTGATCGGGGACGACCTCACCATCGCCTGCGGCCAGGGCGCCGTTCGGCTGATTTCGGTACAGCGCGAGGGCAAGGGCGCCATGGACGCCGCCGCGTTCCTCAGGGGGACGGGCTCGCTCATCGGCAAGGCGGTCTGATGGCGCGCTATAAGCTCACCATCGAATATGACGGAACCCCCTTCGCCGGCTGGCAGCGGCAGGCAGGGCAGATGTCGGTACAGGAAGCCATCGAGACGGCCATCGCGCGCTTTTCAGGCGAGACCGTCGTCATCCAGGCCGCCGGCCGCACCGATAGCGGCGTCCATGCCCTCGGTCAGGTAGTAAGCTTCGATCTCTCGACCGAGCGCGATCCCTTCCGCGTGCGCGAGGCACTCAATTTCCACCTTAAACCCCACCCAGTCGCCGTCGTTGCAGCCGAGGCCGTGGGCGAGGATTTCGAGGCGCGCTTCTCGGCCCTCGCACGACATTACGAATACCGCATCCTCAATCGCCGCGCGCGTCCGGCGCTCGAAGCCGATCGCGTCTGGCACGTGGCCGTGCCGCTCGATGCTGACGCCATGCACGCAGCGGCCCAGCTCATCCTCGGCCAGCACGATTTCACCACCTTCCGGGCGGCCGAGTGCCAGGCCAAGTCGCCCATCCGCACGCTCGATATCCTCACCGTCTCCCGACAGGGCGAGCATGTGGTGATCTACGCCAAGGCGCGCAGCTTCCTCCACAGCCAGGTGCGGTCCATGGTCGGCTCGCTCAAGCTCGTGGGCGAAGGCAAGTGGCAGCCCTCCGATTTCCGCGCTGCGCTCGACGCGCGCAACCGTGCCGCCTGCGGGCCGCTGGCGCCGCCCGAAGGGCTCTACCTCACCCAGGTCGATTACTGAGCGAGAACTGCTGCTGCCGTTTCGGGCGGGACGGGAAGCGAGAGGCCGACGATGAGCAGGCCAATGCTGCCGGCCACCAATTGCGCGATGAGGAAGATCGCGATCTGGAGCGGCGCCAGCGTCACGATGAGCCGGGCGATGTTGATCTGGACGATCAGCATGATGATCCCGACCACGATGAGGAAGATATCCCCGCCGAAGCCGAGCAGCGCCAGGATCGCCGTGACGACCGAGAGGAAGAACGTCGCCCAGTTCTCGGCCACGAGATAGGGCACGAACCCGTCGAGCCGCTTCATCTGCCGCAGCGCCAGGGCGGCGAAAGCCACCTGCAGCGCAAAGGCCAGGGCCGAGGTGATGATGATGCGCATCACCGAGCCGCCCGGTGTGAGGCCGATCAGCATGGGGAGGTACGCCGAGAAGGCGGTCGCCACCAGGATAGCGATGAAGCTGCCCACCAGGCCGCGCTGGCTGAAATCGAAATACTGCGACGCCACCCGGTTGCCGACCAAAAGGAAGGCGCATCCGCGGGCGGCGGCAACCATTTCGTCGATGATGGTCGTCATGAACGGACTCGTTTCGCGGGGTGCAGAACAGGACTTAATGGCCGCGGCCCGATTGGGCAAGGGCGACCAATTGTCGTTTTCTCTCAGTCGTTACCGGAAACGAACCAGGCCGCGATGAAGCGGGCGTAAAGATCGGCGAGTTGGCGCACGTCCGTGACCAGCACGTTTTCGTCGGCCTTGTGCATGGTCGCGCCCGGCAGGCCGAACTCCACCACCGGGCAGTAGGAGGCGATGAAGCGCGCGTCCGAGGTGCCGCCGCCGGTCGACAATTGCGGGCGGCTGCCGGTCGCCGTCTCGATCACGCCGGCCAGCGTTTCGACGCCGCCGCCGAGCGGGGAAAGGAACGAGCGCGACGGGCGCCCCACCCGCGAGAACGCGATCTCGCAGCCCTTGGCCTCGACCGAGGCGATGCGCTCGGCGATCCAGTCGCCGAGGCTCTCGGGCGTCCAGAGGTCGTTGAAGCGGATATTGAACCTGATCGTGCCGCGCGCAGGAATGACATTGGTGGTCTGGTTGCCGACATCGATCGAGGTCACCTCGAGGTTCGAGCGCGGAAAATGCTCGGTCCCCTCGTCGATCGGCGTCCTCGACAGCGCCGTCACCAACCCCGCCACCACCGGCAGCGGATTGTTGGCCTTGTCGGGATAGGCCACGTGCCCCTGCAGCCCCGTGACCACGATCTGCCCGTTGAGCGAACCGCGCCGGCCCACCTTGATGCTGTCGCCGACCGTGGCCGTCGCCGAGGGCTCTCCCACGATGGCGAAATCGAATTCGTGACCCTGCGCCCGCGCCCAGGCGATGAGCTTTTCGGTGCCGTTGACGGCATCGGCCTCTTCGTCATTGGTAATGGCGAGCGCGATCGTGCCCTGGTCGGCCGAGCCATCGGCAATGGCCGTCTCGACGGCGGCGACGAAAGCGGCGATGCCGCTCTTCATGTCCGCCGCCCCACGGCCGAAAATGCGGCCATCGCGGATTTCCGGCGCGAAGGGAGAATGGGTCCAGTCGCCCATGTCGCCGGGCGGCACCACGTCGGTATGCCCGGCAAACAGCAGGCGCTTGCCGCCCGTGCCGCGAATGGCGAAGAGGTTACCCACCGGGTAGGAACCGTCGCCCTCGAAGACCACGCGGGTAGTCGCAAAACCCAGCGGCTCGAGCACCGCCTCGAGCACGTCGAAGACGCCCGCCTCGGCAGGCGTCACCGAGGGGCAGGCGATGAGATCGGAAAGCAGCGGGACGGGATCGCCCTTGGCACGTGCGGACATATCCCGTCTCCTTTGCGATCAGGCGGTAGCGGCCACGCCGCCGAGCGGATCGGGACCATACTGGTTGGCGCCGTCGGTCCCCTTGAGGAAGCCGAGCACGACCAGCAGGTAGATCGCGAAGATGCCGATGACGGCCGAGAGGATCATCATGGTCACCGTCGGGGTCGGCATCGCGATGCCGTTGACCTCGGTGGTCGTATAGCCGAAGCCGAAGGCCTGGACGAGGAGCATGATGAGGGTCAGGGCAAAGTAGACATAGACGTCGTTGCCCGAATTGTTGCGGTCGTGCCGGCGCTTGATCGCGATGGCCAGGCTCGGAACGCCCAGGATCACGAACATGATAAGGCTGCCCCAGGCGGCCGAGCGCGTCGCGGCGTTCATCGCCTCGGCGAAGGCGGCCGGATTGGCCGGGTCGAGCGCGGCGACATTGGGCATGATCCCCAGCCCGACGAGCGAGAGGATGATGCTCAGCACGATGGCGCCGATGATGATGCCGATCACGCCCATCCAGTAGGTCTTGCGCGAGATGCGGCCAGTGAAGCTCGTATAGAGCGGAACGAGATTATCCATGAAGTCCCCCGATTGAACGGACGGCGCCCCTCGCGCCGTAACTGAAGTGTTAGTGCATGCATGACTGCGCCGCCAGAGGCGACGGTCTAAGGCAATGTCATTGCTAGGGAAAAGCTGCAATTCGGCCTCACCTGCGCGAGGCCGAGCGATGCAGGGGCCAGGCGCTTAGTCGCGCAGCAACTCGTTGATGCCGGTCTTGGAGCGGGTCTGGGCGTCGACGCGCTTGACGATCACGGCGCAATAGAGGTTCGGGCCCGGCGTGCCGTCGGGCAGCGGCTTGCCGGGGAGGCTGCCGGACACCACGACCGAATAGGGCGGCACCTTGCCGATATGGATCTCACCGGTGGCGCGGTCGACGATCTTGGTGGAGGAGCCGATGAAGACGCCCATCGAGATCACCGAGCCTTCGCCCACGACCACGCCCTCGACGACTTCCGAGCGGGCGCCGATGAAGCAATTGTCCTCGATGATGACCGGGCCGGCCTGCAGCGGCTCGAGCACGCCACCGATGCCGACGCCGCCCGAAATGTGGACGTTCTTGCCGATCTGGGCGCATGAGCCGACCGTCACCCAGGTATCGACCATGGTCGATTCATCGACATAGGCGCCCAGGTTCACGAAGGACGGCATCAGCACGACGTTCCTGGCGATATAGGCCGACTGGCGCACGATGGCGCCCGGCACGGCGCGGAAGCCGGCCTCGCGGAAGCGGCTCTCGGTCCAGCCGTTGAACTTTGAGGGAACCTTGTCCCACCAGACCGAGCCGCCCGGGCCACCCTCGATCACCGCCATGTCGTTGAGGCGGAAGGAGAGGAGAACGGCCTTCTTGAGCCACTGGTTGACCTTCCAGTCGCCCTGCGCCTGCTTTTCGGCCACGCGCACCTTGCCGCTGTCGAGCAGGGCCAGGGCCTCGACCACGGCTTCGCGCACCGGACCCTTGGTGTCGAAATTGATGGTGTCGCGGGCGTCGAAGGCGGTTTCGATGGTGGCGGCGAGATCGGCGTAGGACATTGAGCTCTCAATCGGTCACGGGCTGCTTTGGGGAGCGGACATTAACGCCGGGGGTCGGCAAGTCAATGCGGCGTTGCGCGCCATAGTCCGGCTGGCGCGGCCGATGCACCCAGGTAACCAGCACCACCGAGATGATCATCAGCAGGAACCAGGAGCCCAGCTTCTCGAAAGCGACGGGCGACCAGGTCTCCGCCTGGCCCGGATAGACCCAGGCCCGCGACCAGGTGCCGATATTCTCCGCGATCCAGATGAAGAGCGCCACCAGCACGAAGGCCAGCAGCATCGGCATGCGGTGCCAGAAGCGGAAGACGCGATAATGCATCATTGTCGGTAGGTAGAGCACGACCGTCGCCGCGAACAGCAGGTAGCGCAGGTCGTTGAAGAAATGGTGCGTGAAGAAATTCACGTAGATCGCCAGGCACAGCACCACCGTCGTCCAGAAGGGCGGGTAGCGGTTGAAGCGGATATCGAAGATGCGCTGGATACGCGTCATGTATGAGCCGACGCAGGCATACATGAAGCCCGAGAACAGCGGCACGCCGGCAATGCGGAAGACGCTCTCCTCCGGATAAACCCAGGAGCCGGCGCCGGTCTTGAAGATCTCCATGATCGTGCCGACCACATGGAAGATGACGATGACCTTAGCCTCATCGAGCGTTTCGAGCTTGAAGGCCAGCATGCCGATCTGGACGAGCACCGCTGCGAGGAACAGGAAATCGTAGCGCGCCAGCGGCATGGCCTCCGGCCAATAAAGGCGCGTCGCCAGCATCAGGCCGAGCATGATGCCGCCGAAGAGGCAGGCCCAGGCCCGCTTGAGGCCGAAGACCAGGAATTCGACCAGCGCTCCGGCAAGCCCGCTCGCCGGCAGGCGTTCCAATACGCGATGCGCGGCCGCGTCGATCCGCGCCTCGAGCGAAGTGTATTGCGCCAAGAAAAACCCCTCCGATGCCGGGGGCAAGGGAGGGGGAACAGTTGCGCCAAATTAAGGCGGCGCCAGGAGACAACTGGATTAGTTGAGGTCGACCATCGTGATCGCGTTCTGCTGGTTTTCCGGCACGATGACGCGATTGCGCTTGGCGTCATAGCCGATCGAAGCGGGGGTGAAGACCTGGTCGACCAGCAGCTCGGCCTTGCCGCCCGGCGGGATCTTGGCCAGGTGGTTGGCGCGCAGCGAGGTGGTGATCTTGGTGCCGTCCGCGAGGATCACCAGGCCGTCGGCCAGCGATTCGAGGCCGTTCTCGGTCTTGGCGATCTGGCCGTCCGGCGTATAGGTCAGGATTTCGGTATTGGCGAGCAGCACGACCACGATGTTGCCATCGGGATCGAACGCGATGCCGTTCGGGCGTTGCAGCTGGCCGCCGCGGGCGAAATCGGAAACCTGGCCATCGGGCGTGATCTTGTAGATCGCGCTGGCATCCGGATTGTCGTTGCTGCCCGAGTCGGTGACGTAGACGGTGCCGTCATCGGTGACTTCGAGGTCATTGAGGAACACGGCGCCGTCGACCTTGACCTCGCCCTTGGGCTCGCCGGTCTTGATGTCGAACATGCGCACGGTGTCGATGTCGGCAAGGTAGAGCATGCCGTGATTGATGTCCGAGCCGCGCGGATCGTTGAGCGTCACGCCCATCTTGTCGTTGCCCTGGATCCACTTGAGCGTGTGGACCGTGCCGTCCGGGTTGACCAGCGACACATAGCCGTCATTGGGGCGCAGCGTGTTCGAGGTGCAGGGGCTGACCACCACATAGAGGTCGCGCTCGGTATCGACCGAAACGCTTTCCGCGCCGCAGAAGGAGCCGAAGGTTTTGACATTGGGGCGGACCGGCAGCGGTTCGCCCGCCTTGAACGGCTCGGTGGCCGCCGGCGCTGCTGCGGGAGCCGCCGGCTGGGCGGCAGGCGCAGCCTGCTGGGCCATGGCTGGGGTCAGCAGGAGGCAGGCGCTGGCAAATGTTGCAGCTGCAAGGGTCTTCATCACGATTCCTCTTCGTATGATGCGGGCCGATCGCCCCCACCTTGCCTCAACCGAACCTCAGGATGGCCAATGTATGCCATTGATCCTTAACCGGCTGGTGCGACCATCATTTTTCGAAGAATCGGAGAGTTCCATGCCGACCAAACGCCGCCGCCACAGCCCGCTTCGCAGCTCGGTGGAGGACATCACGGCCAGCCGGCGCGTCCCCAAGACCGCCCAGTCTTCCTCGGAGGCCTATCGCCTGGCTTTCACCGACGAGGTTTTCATGACCTCGGAGGAAACGCGCGGCGTGCGCTTCCAGCTCGAATACATGAAGACCGAAATCCGCCTCAAGGAGCGCAATATCCGCTCGACGGTGGTGCTGTTCGGCGGCGCCCGCATCCCGGCGCCCGGCAAGCCGGCCTGGGCGGCACGTAACGCCATCCAGAAGAAGAACCTCGAGGCCGCCTCGATCTATTACGAGGAAGCGCGGCTCTTCGCCCAATACGCTTCGCTCACCTCCCAGGCCCTCAGCTACCGCGATTTCGTTGTCGTCACCGGCGGCGGTCCGGGCGTGATGGAAGCGGGCAATCGCGGCGCTGCCGATGTCGGCGCCCCCTCGATCGGCCTCAACGTCGTCCTGCCGCACGAGCAGGCGCCCAACGCCTACGTCACGCCTGAACTGAGCTTTCTCTTCCACTATTTCGCGACGCGGAAGATCCACTTCCTGCTGCGCGCTCGCGCCGTCGCCATCTTCCCGGGCGGCTTCGGCACCATGGACGAGCTTTTCGAGGCACTGACCCTCATCCAGACGGGGCGCATGGAGCGCATCCCGCTGGTGCTCTTTGGCAGCGCGTTCTGGCACAAGGTCATCAACTTCGACGCCCTGGTCGAAGCCGGCACCATCGCGCCCGAGGACATGTCGCTGTTATCGGTGGTCGATACCGCCGCCGAAGGCTGGGACGTGATCCGGCAGCACTACAACCTGCCGGAAGTCACCCTGCCTGCGCCTAGGGGAGATTCCGCAGGAACGTCGTAAGGCTGCTGGTGATGTGGTGCACATGGGGACCGCCCGCATGGGCGAGTTCCCACGGGTCGACGCGCTCGTCGGCATAGCCTTCCGAGGCGATGACCTGCACCGTCGCCATCCCCGACTGGTGCGGCACCAGGAGGTTCTTTTCGAGATCGTCGAACATGGCCGCCCGCGCCGGGTCGATACCGTGTGTCGACAGGAACGCGTCATAGGCCGATTGGTGCGGCTTGGGCGTATAGTCCATGGCGCAGATATCGAAGATGCCGTCGAAGAGGTCCTCGCCGCCGAGGCGCGAGAGCACCGAGCGGGCATGGCCGCTATCGGCATTGGTGAGGATGAACTTGCGGCCCGGCAGCCCCTTGATGGCGTCGATGAGGTCGGGGTGGGCGGCGACCGGAGAATAGTCGATGGCATGCACCGTCTTGAGGAAGTGCTGCGGATCGACCTTGTGGCGCTGCATCAGCCCGTTCAGCGTCGTTCCGAAATCCCGGTAATAGCCCTTCTGCAGTTCGCGCGCTGCGTCGAACTCGAGTTGGGTCACTTCCATCACATAGGCGGTGATGCGCACATCGATCTGCGACCAGAGATTGCACTCGCGCGGATAGAGCGTGTTGTCGAGGTCGAAGACCCAGTCTGAAACGTGAGAGAGCGAGCGGATCGCGGGGGAGGAATGTTCGGTCATTCCCCACCATATAGTGCAATTCCTAAAAGGTTTCACCTTCGCTCTGGACGACCGGCCGCGCATTGGCGCCGCTCAGCGTCGGGAAGGCGGTCGCGGCCGCCAGCAGCAGCAGGGCGGCGATGGCCACGCGCAGGGTGAGCGGAATGTGATGGCTTTTGCGTCGCATGGTTGGCCTCCAGGATTCGACCCTTCCGCCCTACGCCCGGAGGGCGCGCGCAGCAACGATATCCTTAATACGAGGTTAACGCCCCGCACTCCCAATCAATCACTTGATTGAGACAGAGGGCAGGTCTATACGAAGCCGCTCAGCAAGCGGACCTCTCATGACCGATATCCAGGCGGCACCTCGCCGCGAAAGCACCGAGGAGCGTCGGCGCGCCATTGCCATGGCCGCGCGGCAGCTCATCATCGAGAAGGGGTTCGAGGGTTTGCGCACGCGTGACATTGCCGATCGCGTCGGCATCAACATCGCGACGCTCCACTATCACGTGCCCAGCAAGGAGGCGCTGATCGCGCTCGTCGCCGAGACGATCCGCGACGAGTTCGCCGAGCAGGGCCGTCGACGTCCGCGCAGCCACCTGTCGCCGCTGCGCCGGCTTGAAATGGAGTTCGAGGATTTCCGCGAGACGGTCGAGCAGACCCCGGACCTCGTCGCCATCTTCTCGGAAATGCTCGATCGCGCCCGGCGCGATCCGCATGTCGACGACCGTATCTCCCCGATCCATGCCTTCTGGGTGCGGCAGCTCGAAGAAATCTTCGCCGATGGCGTCGCCGACGGCACCTTCCGCGCCAATCTCGATCCGACCGCGCAGGCGCGGATCGTCACCGGGGCGCTTGGCGATTTCTGGGGACGCTCGCCCAACCAGCTCTCTGCCTTCGACGCCATGGCGGCCGAGATCGTGCGCGGCGTGGTGCGGACATGAGTGCCATGCAGTCGCGCCACCACATTTCGGCCACGCTCCGCGCAGAGGCCTCGCCGGCTGTTTCGGTCGGAGATTCCCCTTTCATGAAAGTCCTGTTCTGCGCGCTCGCCTTCACGCTTTCCGCCGGTACCGCGTTCGCGGCGCCCGCCAACTATCTCTATACGAGCGCAGGCGAACTCGAGGGGCTCAAGGCCATAGTCGAACGGCCCGACATCGCAGGGGTGCAGGTGGTCTACAACTGGCGCCGGCTGGAGCCGAAGCAGGGCGAATACGATTTTTCCGCCATCGACGCCGACCTCGCCATGGCCGAGGCGCTGGGCAAGAAGCTCTTCATCCAGATCCAGGACCGTTTCTTCTCGCCCGACGCGCGCAACCTCCCTGCCTACCTCCTCGAAGAGCCGCAATATGGCGGCGGGCTCGTGCCGCAGATGGACAATCCGGGAGAGGGCAAGGCCGAAGCCTATGGCTGGGCCGCCATGCAGTGGAACGAGAATGTTCGCGCCCGCTACCAGGCTTTGCTCAAGGCGCTGGGCGAAAAGTTCGACGGCAAGGTCGAGGGTATCAATCTGCCAGAGACCGCGATCGATATCGACATGAAGGCGGAAGCCGAAAAGAGCGGCTTTTCCTGCGATGCCTATTTCGCGGCCGAACTCGAAAATCTGGGTGTCGCTCGCGAGGCGTTCACCCGGTCCCATGTCGTGCAATACGTCAATTTCTGGCCCTGCGAGTGGGGGAACGACCACAAATACATGAGCCGGCTCTTCGACTTCGCCAGCGCCAATGGCGTGGGCCTGGGCGGACCGGACATCATCCCCTATCGCAAGGGGCAGATGAAGAACTCCTACCCGTTCTTCAACCAGTACAAGGGCAAGCTCGATTTCGTGGGCATGGCGGTGCAGGAGCCGACCCTGACCTACAAGAACGAGAAGACCGGCAAGCCCTTCACCAAAGACGAATTCCTGGCCTTCGCGACCGATTACCTGGGCGCGGATGCCGTGTTCTGGAGCGCGCAGACGCCCTGGCTCCAGCCCTGATTTCGATACCGCGCGGCCTGACGGCCGGCGCGGCATCGCCACCAAACCACTAGTTACGGAACAATCATGTCCCAACCCAATTTCGGACCCCCGCTGGACAAGGCCTCGGCCGACCCGCGCCGGTGGGTCGCCCTGGCGGTGCTGCTGCTCGCCAGCTTCATGAACCTGATCGACGTCACCATCGTCAACGTGGCGCTCCCGAGCCTCCAGACCAATCTGGGCGCGGATTCGAGCCATATCGAATGGGTGATCGCCGCTTACGTCCTCGCCTTCGCCCTCGGCCTGCTGCCCTTCGGACGCCTGGGCGACATCGTTGGCCGCAAGAAGATGTTTCTCTGGGGCGTCTCCGCCTTCACCCTGGCCTCCGCGCTTTGCGGCCTGGCGCCGACCATCGAGGCGCTGATCGGCGCTCGCGCCCTCCAGGGTATCGGCGCGGCGATGATGACCCCGCAGGTGTTGGCCATTGCCCAGGTCACCTTCCCGCCGCAGGAGCGTGGGCAAGCCTTCTCGCTCTTCGGGCTGGCCTCCGGCCTGGCTTCTGTCTGCGGGCCGATCCTGGGCGGTGTGCTGATCTCGATGAACGTGGCCGGCCTCGACTGGCGCCCGATCTTCCTCGTCAACGTGCCCTTCGGCATTCTCGCCGTGGTCGCCGGCACGATGCTCATCCGCGACGTTCCGGGTAACAATACCCTCAAGAACGACTATGTCGGCATCGGCATCTTCGGTGTTTCCATCCTGCTGCTGGTCTATTCGCTGATCGAAGGCCGCGCCTTTGGCTGGCCGGTCTGGATCTTCGGCATGATGGTCCTTGCCGCGATCGGGCTCGCGCTCTTCACCCTCTGGGAGCGCAACCGGGCACGGGTCGGGGCGCCGCAGCTCCTCAATTTCGATCTCCTCACCAACCGCACCTACATGCTGGGCGTCCTCACCATGACCATCTATGCCTCGGGCATTCCGGGCATGTTCATGGTGATCTCGCTGTTGTTCCAGGCCGGCTTCGGTCTGACCCCGCTCGAATCGGGCCTCACCAACACCCCGTTCTCGGTCGGCGTGCTGCTGATCTCCTTCGTGGCCGGACGGCTCGGGTCCAACTATCTCAAGCGCCGCATGGCAGTGGCCGCATTCATGCTGATGATCGGCATGATCTGGCTGCATTTCATCATGACCGGCCTCGTCGATAGCATCGACCGCTGGGCGTTCATGCCGCCGCTCTTCATCGCCGGCATGGGGCTTGGCCTGGGCTTCTCCTCGCTGTTCCAGGCTGTGCTCTCGGGCGTGCCGCACCGCGATGCCGGCTCGGCGTCGGGCGCGCTCCAGGCCTTCCAGCAGGTGGGCGGCGCGCTGGGCGTGGCGCTGGTCGGGCAGATCTTCTTCTCGACCCTCGAAGGCTCCTTCGCGGCCGGCGCCGCGCCGCATTCGGCCTTCGCCGGCGCCGCCGCGATGGCCATGTACTACCAGATCGCCTCGTTCGGTCTGGTGCTGCTTCTCGTGCCCTTCCTCAGGGTTATCAAGCAGCCCCATCAGGGTCAGGCCAAATCCTCGCCGCCACCGGTCGTGGTCGAGGCCTGAAACGAAAGGGGCGCCGCTGGCGCCCCTTGCATTTTCAGAACCCGACGATCGCGAAGCGGGTCAGCAGCGCCGCCACGCCCAGCGCCACCAGCGCGAAGCCGAGGCCGAAAGGCGAGCCCCAACCGTACCAGGTCAGCGCCTTCTCGGCATATTTCCATTCGTCGTCGCGGCTGAGCGGCTTTTGCTCGTGCATCATGGTCTCCATCATTGAACGGGTTGGGTGAGGGGAAAGCGATCGGCGCGGAAGGCGAAGAGCCGCGACTGGGCTTTGGCCGCCATCGGCATGACCAGCGGCAGGATGAGATCGCGCAGCCGCAATTGCAGCCAGCCCTGGGCTGACTTCTGTCCGCCCGCCGCCCGTCCGACCCGGATCGCCGCCTGGCTGCGCTCCTGGCGCAGCGCAAAGAAGCGGGCAAAGGCCGCCTCGATGGTCTCGGCATCATCAAGCAGGGCCGCAAGCACCACCGCATCCTCGATGGCCATCGACGCGCCTTGTCCCGAATGAGGCGAAACCGCATGCGCCGCATCGCCCATCAGCAGCACCCGGCCGCGTGACCAGCGTGCGAGTTCGGGCATGTCGAAGATGGGATAATGCCGCTCGATGGCCGGCACCGCGGCCACGATCCGCGCATTGTCGAGCGGATCGTCGCGATGCAGGTCTTCGATGAAGCGGGCATAGGCCTTGGGGTCCGCCGGCTGCCCGACTGCATCGATCGGCGCCGGATAGCTGTTGAACCACATCACTGGCTGGCCCGGCTCGGCGATGTAGCCGAAGAAACCGCGCCGGCCGAATGTCATGTTCATGAGGCCGTTGGTCGAGGCGACGCCCTCGACGTCGATGACGCCGCCCGTGCCGATCAGCCCGGAATAGAGCGGCTGCGGCAGTTCCGGGAAGAGCCGGCGCCGTATCGGCGAACGCAATCCATCGCAGGCGATCAGTGCGTCGTATTGCATGGTGTCGGCCGAATGCACGGCGACGATTTCTCCCGCCGCTTCGACATCGTCGACCCCGTTGCCCGACCTGATCTCGACCCCTGCCGCGATCGCCGCATCAAGCAACAAGGTGCCCAGCGCGCCACGTCGAATGGTGATCGAGGGTGCGCCGAACTCCGCACGGTGCGCGCTGTAGTCCACGACCGCCAGTCGGCGCCCGTGTTCGTTGAAGAGGGCAAGCCCGGCTGTTTCCAATCCCGCATCGATTACGCCTTCCGCCAGGCCGAGCGCGCGCAATGCGTTGATGCCGTTCGGCGCCAGAGTCAGAAAGGCACCCTCGCTCCGGATCTGCTCGACCGGCTTCTTCTCGTAAACCACCGGAGCACAGCCGCGGCGGCTGAGGGCAACCGCCAACGCCAGACCGCCAATACCGGCACCGGCAATGGCGATCCGGGTACGCTTGGTTTTCGGGCTTGCGGAAGCAGGCTGAATGACGGACATTTGTGCAACCATCTAATGATTAGATGATCGAATAATTAGATTGTGGAAGTATAGATGTCAAGGGACTCGAAGTCCGCCCTGATCGAGGCGCTCGGCGAAGTGGTGGTACGCTGGCAGGATGCGACGCAACGGCACGACGAAGCGGTGGGCGAGATCTTTGGTCTCAACCCCGCCGAACGGCTCTGCCTGAGTTTCCTCTGGGATGGACCGAAGACTGCCAGCGCCATTGCGCGCCACACGCGGCTGACGCCCGCGGCCGTGACGGCGCTGATCGATCGGCTGGAAAAGCGCGGCTTCGTGCGGCGGATGGCCGACCCTGGCGATCGTCGCAAGGTGCTGGTCGAAGCGGGCGAGGAAGCGCGGCGCGTGACCGAGGAGGCCTATCTGCCGCTGGGCGTCGCAGGAGCCGAGCTCCTGGCGAGATATTCGGAAGCCGAGCTCAGGATCGTCAGCGAAGTGCTCAGCGAGTCACTGCGGTTGCAGGAGGACATGACGCGGCAATTGCTGACGCGTCACGGCAAAGGCGAGAGCTAGGGGACGAAGCCGTCCCCCAAGAGGTCAGCCGCGCACGATCAGCGTGCCGGCGCCATGCTCGGTGAAGAGCTCGACCAGCACCACGTGCGGGGTCTTGCCATTGAGGATCACGACGCCCTCGACGCCATTGTCCAGCGCTTCGAGGCACGTCTCGACCTTGGGGATCATGCCGCCAGAAATCGTGCCGTCGCGGATGAGCGCCTTGGCTTCCGAAACCTTGAGCTCGGGCAGCAGCACGCCGTTCTTGTCGAGCACGCCCGGAACGTCGGTCAGGAACAGCAGGCGCTTGGCGCCGAGCGAGCCGGCGATGGCGCCGGCAAAGGTATCGGCATTGATGTTGTAGGTCGCCCCGTCGCGCCCCGGCGCCACAGGAGCGATGACCGGGATCATCTCCGAACGGGCCAGGAGGTCAAGGAGCGTGCGGTCGACTTCGACCGGCTCGCCCACGAAGCCGAGATCGAGCACGCGCTCGATATTGGAGGTCGGATCGATGATGGTCTTCTGCGCCTTCTTGGCGAAGACCATGTTGCCATCCTTGCCGCAAAGGCCGATCGCCCATTCGCCCTCGGCATTGATGAGGGCCACGATCTCCTTGTTGATCGAGCCGGCCAGGACCATTTCCACGATTTCCATCGTGCGCTGGTCCGTCACGCGCAGGCCGCCCTCGAACTTGCTCTCGATGCCCAGGTTCTTGAGCATCGAGGCGATCTGCGGACCGCCGCCATGGACGACGATCGGGTTCACCTTCGATTGCTTGAGCAGGGCGATATCGCGGGCGAAGGCCTGGCCAAGCTTGGCATCGCCCATGGCGTGGCCACCATACTTGACCACGACCGTCTTGCCTTCATAGCGCTGCATATAGGGCAGCGCCTGGGACAGGATGGCCGCGTCGCGGGAAAAGGATTCGATATCGGGCATTGATCGTTTGGTCTCGGTCATGACGCGTGAAGCTATAGCGGATTCCGGTGGGCAGGAAATCAGTTTTGCTGCAACAGTGCGTGCTAACTTTACAATTTCTGATCGCCGCGGATAGGCAGCGCATGCGACCACCGCTAAGGTTTTCCCCATGGCAGGCCAAAGCAGCGACATTGCGGACCTGATCGCACGGGTTGCCCTGCGCGACCGGGCGGCATTCCAGGCGCTTTATGGTGCGACCAGCGCGAAACTCTTCGGGGTGACGCTGCGTATCTTGAGGGACCGCGCGGAAGCCGAAGAAGCCCTGCAGGAAGTCTATGTGAAGATCTGGCAGCGCGCCGACCGCTATCGGGCCGGCAATTACAGCCCGATCAGCTGGCTGGTGGCGATTGCCCGTAACCATTCGCTCGACTTCCTGCGCGCCCGCAAACCCGTTTCCGACGACATCGAGACGGCCTTCGACCTGGCCGACCGGGGACCGGACCCGGAGGCGGCGGCCATGGCGGCGGGCGAGCGCGCGCAGATCGAGGCGTGCCTCGACGAGCTCGAGGTCGACCGGGCAGGCGCGGTGCGCGGCGCCTATCTTGACGGCTATTCTTACGAGGAGCTGGCCAGCCGTTATGGCGTGCCGCTCAACACAATGCGAACATGGCTGCGGCGCAGCCTGATGAAACTGAAAGAGTGCCTGACCCGATGAGCGACCCGCAGGAACATGATGACGGCCCGGACGAGGACTCTGTCCTCGTGGCCGAATATGTTCTGGGCTTGCTCGACCCGGAAGAGCGGGAAAAGCTGCGCGCGCGACTGGTTGCCGAGCCGGAACTGCGGCGTGAGCTCGCCCTCTGGCAATCGCGGTTGGCCCGGCTGGATACCGAGTTCGAGGAAAAGCCGGCGCCCGAGCGCACTTTGCCGGCCATCGAGGAAAAGCTCTTCGGCAAGCCGGCGCGCAGCCGTCACGGCCTCTGGGAAAGCCTCACCTTCTGGCGCAGCCTCGCCGGCGCGGCGGCATTGATCGCGATCATCGCCGTGGGCACCAATTTCCTGCGCCCGCCCCAGCTTTCGCCGAGCGAACTGGCCATGCAGCTGGTGGCTGCGCTCGAGGACCAGGGGAGCGGGGTGTCGTTCGTGGCGCTCTATGACGAGCATTCGGGCATGTTCAAGCTCACGGCGCTTTCGGGTGCGGCAGTGCCGGACAAGGATTTCGAGCTCTGGATGATCGGTTCGGACGGCAAGCCGGTCTCGATGGGCGTAGTGCCGATGTCGCCCATGGAAATGCCGGTGCCCGACGACATGAAATCGCACTTCACGCCGGGAACCATGCTGACCGTGACGCTGGAGCCCAAGGGCGGTTCCCCGACGGGCGATCCGACAGGGCCGGTAGTGGCCAAGGGCGAGGCGACGTTGATTTAGGAGCGCCGCTCTCGAAGTGAGGCGCGATCGGTATCGGCCTCCCCCCAATGGTCACCCAACCACTGTACTCCCCCGGCCGGAGAGCCGGGGTCCACGGATTTCTCCACTCGCGCTGATGGGGGCAATGGGCCCCGAGTCTTCGCCCGGGGAAGTACAGTAATGGGGACAGGCGCGGAAAGCGTGCCGCGCCAAGGCCCAACCAGCCGAAACTTTTCCCAGCCGGCTTCCGTTGCTTTACCAATCCCGCAACGAGCCTCCGCCTCACCGAGTTTTGACGTGCGCATCGGCTTCGCGCGGACCTAGACTGAACATTAACGAGCGTGTTCGCCTCTTAGGCTAGACGCTCACCCGGAAAGGCAAGGGATATGTCCTATAACCGACGTTCGGTTCTGCTGGGTGGAAGCGCCGTGCTGGCGCTGGGGACGGCTGCCACCTTTTTCCGTCCCACTTCGGCCAGCCGGGCCGCCGAAGGCACGTTCGAGGTCACGCTGACCGATGCCGAATGGCACAAGCGCCTCAACGACAAGCAGTATGCGGTGCTGCGCGAGGAGGCGACGGAGACGCCGGGCTCCTCCCCGCTGCTCTACGAACACCGCGCCGGCACTTTCCATTGCGCCGGCTGCGACCTGGCGCTCTTCGATTCCGCCACCAAGTTCGAGAGCGGCACCGGTTGGCCGAGCTTTTACCAGCCGCTCGAAAACGCGGTGGGCGAAACCACCGACACCTCTTTCGGCATGACCCGCACCGAAGTCCATTGCCGCCGCTGCGGCGGACATCTGGGTCATGTCTTCGATGACGGGCCGCCACCCACGGGCCTGCGCTACTGCATGAACGGGCTGGCCCTCACCTTCACGCCCTCCAACGCTTGAACCTCCGACCTGGGAGGTCCCCCTAGGCCTCCTCCCCCTGCCGCAAGGCAGGGGGTTTTCTTTGCGATGCGCAGGGTGCAAAACCGGATTGCGGCGGGCAGGGCTTGGCTTTAGGACGAAAGCGCTCCATCTCGATGACTGCCATGAAGATCACGATCATTCAGACCGGCGAAGTGCCGGTGAGCCTCCGCCAGGATTTCGGTCCCTATCCCGCCATGTTCGAGCGCATGTTCGCCCGGGCCGGCCACGACTTCGCCTTCGAGACCGTTCCGGTCTTCGACGGCGCACCCATGCCCGATGCGGCTTCGCTCGATGGCATCGTCATCACCGGCTCGGCCGCGGGGGTCTATGAGGACCATGCCTGGCTCGAGCCGTTGCGCGGCTTCATCCGCAACGCCTATGACCTGCGCACGCCGATGCTGGGCGTCTGCTTCGGCCACCAGATCATGGCCGACGCGCTGGGCGGCGATGTGCGCAAGTCGGAAAAGGGCTGGGGATTGGGGCGGCACGTCTATGGCGTGCGGCAGCGGCCGGCCTTCATGACCGGCGCTCCGGAGCTGCTCGCCGTCGCCTGCTCCCACCAGGACCAGGTGATCGTTCCCCCGGCAGAGGCCGAGGTGATCCTGGCCTCCGACTTTACCCCCAATGCCGGGCTGGCCTACCGGAACGGCGCGGCGCTGAGCTTCCAGCCGCATCCGGAATTCGATGACGACTATACGCTGGCGCTGGCCGAGCTACGGCGGGGCAAGGCACCCGACGCCGTGGTCGATGCCGCGATCGCCTCGGTCGAGCGGAAATCGGACAGCGCCGACGTGGCGCGGTATATCGGGGCGTTCTTCGAGAAGGCGGCTTAAGCTGCCTTACGAAGCGACCTTCGCGGAGGGGTAGACGCCCAGGACGCGGAATTCGTCGGTGAAGAACTGCAGCTCTTCGAAGGCGAGCTGGACCGAGCGGTCACTCGGATGGCCTTCGATATCGGCGTAGAACTGGGTGGCGGTGAACGAGCCGTCGAGCATGTAGCTTTCAAGCTTGGTCATGTTGACCCCGTTGGTCGCAAAGCCGCCCATGGCCTTGAAAAGGGCCGCCGGGACGTTGCGCACGCGGAAGACGAAGGTGGTCTTGATCTTGTTGCCATCGGGCGCCGGCACCTGCGGGGTGGGCGAGACGACGAGGAAGCGCGTGGTGTTGTGCGCGGCATCCTCGATGTTCTCGGCCAGGATATCGAGGCCATAGACTTCGGCGGCATAGCGCGAGGCGATGGCGGCCACCGACTTGTCGCCGGCCAGCGCCACTTCGCGGGCGGACCCGGCAGTATCGCCGCCATTGATGGTCTTGAGCTTGTGCTCGCGGATGAAGGTGCGGCACTGGCCGAGCGCCACCACCAGCGACTGCACCGACTTGACGTCTTCCAGCCGCGCGCCCTTGACGCCGAGCAGGTTCATCTCGACGCGCAGGTAGTGCTCGCCGATGATGTGCAGACCGCTCTGCGGCAGGAGGTTGTAGATGTCGGTGATGCGCCCGTAGAGGGAGTTTTCGACCGGGACCACGCCGAAATCGGCGGCGCCGCTCTGTACGGCGCTGATCGTGTCCTCGAAGGTCACGCAGGGAACCGCCTCACCCTGGGGGAACAAGGCATGGGAGGCCGCGTGGCTGAAAGCCCCGGGTTCACCCTGGAACGCGATTTTCTGTGACATCGAAAGACTCTGAGCTCGTTTGCGCGCTCTATTTACGCCGCGCAGTCCTCAAGTCAATCTTGCCGCCGCCAAAGCCCCGAAATGGACGGCTAGGCAGTTGCTTCCCTCGGGGGATAATACTATGGTCCGCCCGCTGCGGGACAGGGCTTGAGACGCGTTACTACCCAACGGGCTCTTGAGGTGTGCCGCCAATCGTTTATACCGGCGGAAAACCTATAGAGAGCCCGCAATGGATTCGTTTCAATTCAACAAGATCGCCGGCGCCGTTCTTGGAACGCTGCTGTTCGTGATGGCAACCGGTTTCCTGGCCGAGGCGATCTATCATCCCATCGAAGAACGTGGCCCGGGCTACGCCCTGCCGGAACCGGCAGCCGGTGAAGCCGCCGGCGGCGCTGCCGCCGCAGCCGAGCCCGAAGTTTCGCTGGGTACGCTGCTCGCCTCCGCCGACGCCACTGCGGGCGCCGCTGCCGTCAAGAAGTGCCAGTCCTGCCACGACTTCTCCGAAGGCGGCCCGAACAAGACCGGCCCGAACCTGTTCGGTGTCGTCGGCCGTCCGATCGGCAGCCACGAGGGCTATACCTATTCCGCCGGCATGGAAGAGCACCACGCCAAGGGCGACGTCTGGAGCTTCGAGAACCTCAACGCTTTCCTGACCAACCCGAAGGGCTTCACCCCGGGCACCAAGATGAGCTATTCGGGCGACAAGGAAGCCAAGGACCGCGCCAACATCCTGGCCTACCTGCAGACGCTCTCCGCTTCGCCCGTGCCGTTCCCGGCACCCGACGCCGCTCCGGCCCCTGCCGCCGAAGCTCCGGCCGCCGGCGCCCCTGCTGCCGAGGCTCCTGCCGCCCAGCCGGCAGCACCTGCTGCGACCGAGACCCCGGCCCCGGCCGCTCCGGCTGGCGAAACTCCGGCTCCGGCTGCGACTGAAACCCCGGCTCCCGCCGCCACCGAGACGCCTGCCCCGACCGCCACCGAAACTCCGGCTGCGCCCGCCACGCAGGCTCCGGCGACCGAGACCGCTCCGGCCGCCCCCGCGGCCACCAATTAAGGTCTCTTCGAGACTTGCCGTTTTCATCGAGCCGCGCCCCCCGGGGTGCGGCTCGTGGTTTTTGAGGGGACCATCCACCATATGCTGCTGCTGCACCTGTCCGACGTCGACGAAGCCAATTGGGCGCTCAAGTTCCGCGAGGCGCTGGGCGATTATCCGGTGGCGCGGCGCGGCGACGATTTCGACCCGGCCGACATCCGCTACATCTTCGTGTGGAAGCCCAAGCCCGATGCCTTCGACGGCCTGACCAACCTCAAGGCCGTGTTGTCGCTGGGCGCCGGCGTCGATGCGCTGCTGCGCCATCCCAAGCTGCCGCGCGACGTGCCGATGGTGCGGTTCATCGATGAGGACCTCAGCCAGAAGATGACCGATTACGTGGTGGCGCAGGTCACCATGCATCACCGGCTCTTCACCCGCTACCAGGCCGACCAGAAGGCGCGGCGCTGGGTGCAGCTCTATCCGCCCGCCGCCTCCGAAAGCGTGGTCGGCATCATGGGCATGGGCGTGCTGGGCCAGCACGCCGCCGAACGGCTCAGGGTGCTCGGCTTTACCCTGCGCAGCTGGAGCCGCTCGCCCAGGAGTGTCGAGGGCGTGGAAGGCTTCGCCGGCGATGCGCAGTTCGACGCCTTCCTCGGCGGCACCGACATCCTCGTCAACCTGCTGCCGCTGACCCCGGAAACGCAGGGCATCCTCAACTACGAGACCTTCAGTAAGCTGCGCCGCAAGCTCGACGGCGGCCCGGTAATCATCAACGGCGCCCGCGGCGGCCACCAGAAGGAAGCCGATATCGCCAGGGCGCTCCGCGACGGCACCCTGGGCGCAGCGAGCCTCGACGTTTTCGAGGTCGAGCCGCTGCCGGCCGAGAGCCCGCTCTGGGACATCCCCAACTGCTACATCACCCCCCATATCGCCGCGATCTCCAACGAGCGGACGGGCGTGAGCTATTTCAGCCGCATCCTCAAGGATCACGAGGCCGGCAAGCCGCTGGTGAACGTGGTGGATTTTTCGCGCGGGTATTAGGGAGCGGATCCCCGTTCACCAACACGATTGCTGCGCTCCAGCGAAGGCTGGAGTCAGCGATTTGAGGTCTTGTGATCTTTTTTGCGGGTTTTATCCGGTCACGTTTTGCATTAAGTTATTGATAAATAACGATTATTGGATCGTCAGGTACCCTCAAATCGTTAAATTTTGACTCAATTTCGGGTAATGTTTGGCAATCCTGCGCGGGTTTTTGCGCGGTTTGGTGCAAATTCGGAAATGTCCTTCCGGGGTGTTTCCCTCTCCTCGAAAAATGGCAGCGGCAGGCGCGGGAGCGCGTGGCTCCCGGGAGTCTAGCAGTGTTCGAGGTGGGGTGGATAAGCCGGCTCAGGCCCGCTTCTTCGCCCTCGGGCGGCCGGTGAGGCTGGAGAGGATGTTGTCGACGATGTCGAGGTCCTCGCGCTTGCCCTGGGCCTGCTGCTGGAGATCCACGAGGTAGGACGTCGTGTAGTAGAGCCGGCGGGCAAGCAGGGTGGCGAGGATCAGCGAGAGCTCGGGATGAGCCTCGAGGAACTTGATGGCGTCATCGACCCGATAGGCCCTGACCGGCGAGAGAGCCTGCACGGTGGCGCTGTGCGGCTGGTCGAGCAGGACCGACATTTCCCCGAAGATCGAGCCGGGCTCGTCCACGTGGCTGACCAGTGTGTCGCGGCGGATCACTTCCACCTCGCCGTCGATCAGAATGTAGAGCCTGCTTTCCCGCACGCCCTCGGTCAGGAGCGCCTCGCCCGACTTGAACGTGGCGATCGGCATCCCTTCGAGCAAAGCCAGCACGTCATCCATGGCGCATCACCCCTCACAAGCCGCTGTGACGAAAGTGTTTTTAACGTGCTTTTGCGCAAGCGCCAACGGGGGAGCGAAACGAGAGGAGGCGGACCGCGGGCCCGCCCCCGAAGATGCTATCAGCCGATGGTCATCAGCGAGGCATTGCCGCCCGCTGCGGCGGTGTTGATGCTGGTCGAGACTTCCAGCACCAGAAGGTCGAGATTGTAGACCTGCGTGCCTTCGGCGAGCCCCCGGGTGCTGGCGCCCTGGACCAGCACGACCGGCCCTTCGAGCGTTGCCGCTTCGCGCGAGACCTGCCGGATCTTTTCGGCATCGCCCTCGACGAGAACGCCGACGGCGCCCTTGAGATCGGTGCCGGCGCTGACGAAGGTTCCGAGGATCGTCGGCAGCTTGTCGAGCACCTTGGCGACATCGCCGCCGCCGACCACGCGAGCCTTGTTGCCGGTGGCGAGGACGGCGCCGAGCTGGATCAGCAGGCCTTCCTCGGTTGCCGGGACGAGGGCGATGGTGCCGCGCGGCTTGGTGCCGTAGCTGTTCTCCTCACCCACCGGGCCGGCGAGGAATTCGGGCGCGCCGTTGAGGTTGGTCGCCGCGTAATTGGCGACGATGCCCGCGACGTCCGCACGGCCCTCCGCCACCAGCCAGTGCCGATAGGCCTCGATCTCCTTGCCGGGCTTGCCGCCCTTGAGCACGGGCGCATCGAGCACCATGCGGCGCATGTAGAGCGGGCCGCCGGCCTTGGGACCGGTGCCCGACAGGCCATGGCCGCCGAAGGGCTGCACGCCCACCACCGCGCCGATGATGTTGCGGTTGATATAGACGTTGCCGACCTCGATCCGCGAGGTCACGTCCTGGATGGTCTCGTCGATCCGGGTGTGGAGACCGAAGGTGAGGCCGTAGCCGAGCGCATTGATCTCGTTGATGAGCTTGTGGAGCCCGGCGCGCTTGAAGCGCACGACATGGAGGACGGGGCCGAAGACTTCGCCGGCGAGCTCGGACACCGAGTTGAGCTCGATGATGGTCGGGGCGACGAACGTGCCCTTGCCGGCATCGGCATGGAGCGGCAACTGGCTCACGGCGTGGCCCTTGCCCTTCATGGCCTCGATATGCCCGTTGATGCGGTCACGCGCTTCCTCGGTGATGACCGGGCCGATATCGGTGGCGAGGAATTGCGGATTGGCGAGCGCCAGTTCGTCAAGGCCGCCTTTGATCATCTTGAGGGTGTGGTCGGCGATATCGTCCTGGAGGCAGAGGATGCGCAGGGCCGAGCAGCGCTGGCCGGCACTGTCGAAAGCCGAAGTCAGGACGTCGGCGACCACCTGCTCGGGCAGGGCCGAGGAATCGACGATCATGGCGTTCTGCCCGCCGGTCTCGGCGATGAGCGGAACCGGACGGCCATCGGGCAACTGCTTTTCGGCAAGCTGCTTCTGGATGAGCTGGGCCACTTCCACCGAACCGGTGAAGACAACGCCATGGGTATCCTTGTGGCCGACAAGGGCCGCGCCCACCGGGCCGTCGCCGATGACGAGCCTCAAGACATCGGCAGGCACGCCGGCCTCGTGTAGGATGCGCACGCCCTCGGTAGCGATGAGCGGGGTTTCCTCGGCCGGCTTGCAGATCACGGCATTGCCGGCAGCCAGCGCCGCCGTCACCTGGCCGGTGAAGATAGCGAGCGGGAAGTTCCACGGGCTGATGCAGACGACGGTGCCGAGCGGGGCGGCGTCGTCCCTGGCCTCATCGGCGTAGTAGCGCAGGAAGTCGATGGCTTCGCGCACTTCGGCGATGGCGTTCTGCGTCGACTTGCCGGCCTCGCGGATGACGATGCCCAGAAGGTCGGGCAGGCGCTCTTCCATGATGTCGCCGGCACGGCGCAGGATCGCGGCGCGCTTTTCGGCCCCGAGCGCGGCCCAGGCCGGACCACCCTTGGCGGTGGCGGCGAAGGCCGCCTCGATCTCGCCGGGCTCGGCATAGGTGACGTGACCGACGACGTCGGAGCGATCGGCGGGGTTCGTCACCGGCAGACCGTTGCCCGTCGCGGTCCTGATGCGGCCGAAGGCCTTCTCGATGGTCTTGAGGTCGTTTTCGTTGGAGAGATTGAGGCCGGCCGAGTTCTTGCGGGCGCCCAGGATGTCGCGCGGCAGCTTGAGCCTGGAGTGCATCGCGCCGACCGGGAAGATGGCGGCGGCCTTGGCGACCGGATCGCCGATCAGTTCGTCGATCGGATAGTCAGGATCGGCGATCTGGTTGACGAAGGACGAGTTGGCGCCGTTTTCGAGCAGACGCCGGACGAGATAGGCGAGAAGCGTCTCGTGGCTGCCGACCGGCGCATAGATGCGGCACGGGCGATCGAGCTTGTCCTTGCCGACGACTTCCTCATAGAGCGGCTCGCCCATGCCGTGCAGGCACTGGAACTCGTAGCGGCCGATTTCGAAATCGGGGCCGGCCATCTGGTAGATGGTGGCGAGGGTCTGGGCGTTGTGCGTGGCGAATTGCGGGAAAATGGCATCGGGCGCGCCGAGCAGCTTCTTCGCACAGGCGAGATAGGAGACGTCGGTATAGACCTTGCGGGTATAGACCGGATAGTCGGCGAGGCCATCGACCTGGGCCTGCTTGATCTCGCTGTCCCAATAGGCGCCCTTGACGAGGCGGACCATCAGGCGGCGCTTGGAGCGCCGGGCGAGATCGATGAGATAATCGATGACGAAGGGGCAGCGCTTGCCATAGGCCTGCACCACGAAGCCGAGCCCGTTCCAGCCATCGAGGGCGGGATCGAAGCTCATGGCTTCCATGAGGTCGAGCGAGATTTCGAGGCGGCGCGCTTCCTCGGCATCGATATTGAGGCCGATATTGTAGGACTTGGCGAGGACGGCGAGCTTGATGAGGCGGGGCAGGAGCTCTTCCATAACCCGCTCGTACTTGGTGCGCTCATAGCGCGGATGGAGCGCCGAAAGCTTGATCGAGATGCCCGGGCCGCCATAGGGGCCACGGCCGGCATTGGCCTTGCCGATGGCGTTGATGGCCGTCTCGTAGTCCTTGTAATAGCGGTCGGCGTCGGCCGCGGTGGCGGCCGCTTCGCCCAGCATGTCATAGGAATACTGGAAGCCCTTGGCTTCCATCTTCCGGGCCTTTTCGAGGGCTTCCTTGATGGTCTGGCCGGTGACGAACTGCTCGCCCATCATGCGCATGGCGACATCGACGCTCGTGCGGATGATCGGCTCGCCGCCCCGCGCGATGAGGCGGGTCAGGGCATTGCCGAGGCCGGTTTCGACCACGGGCGTGGTGAGCCTGCCGGTGACGACGAGGCCCCAGGTGGCGGCATTGACGAAGAGCGAGCGATCCCCGCCCAGGTGGTTGCGCCAGTTGCCGGTCGATATCTTGTCGCGGATGAGGGCATCGCGGGTGGCATTGTCGGGAATGCGCAGCAGGGCTTCGGCGAGGCACATGAGGGCCACGCCCTCTTCGGACGAGAGCGCGTATTCCTGGATGAGGGCCTCGACGCCGCCGCCGTTCTTCTTGCCGCGAATGGCCGTTACCAGCTTGCGGGCCGTGTTGCGCGCCCAGGCTACCGTCTCGGGGGGGAGCGTCGCCTGCGCGATGAGATCGGGCAGGGCTTCCGTCTCGGGACGCGTATAGGCAGCGGAAATCTTCTGGCGGAGCGGGGAGCGCTCCGCGGGGGCCGGATCGTAGTTCGCGAACGGGCGAGCGGACATCTTGGTTTTATAGCCTTTTTGCGTTGCGGCGTCCTATCCGCCGCGCTGGCGGCGAGCATAGGATCGTTGCGGCGTAACGCTATTGCAGATTGGCGGCGCTATCCGTAGTTTCAACGGCATAGATATTACATTGGCGTGACAATGACGGGTATCGACCAAACAGACCGCCGCATCCTCATGGAATTGCAGCTCGACGGACGCATCTCCAATGCCGAGCTGGCCCAGCGCATCGGCCTGGCGCCGACCTCGATGAGCGATCGGGTCAAGCGCCTCCACAAGCTCGGCTACATCAAGGGCTACGCCGCCCGGCTAGATCCGGACCTGCTGGGCTACGGACTGCTGGTCTTCGTTGAGGTGCTGCTCGACAAGACCACGCCCGATGTCTTCGACAAGTTCGCCAAGGCGGTGCGGCAGGCGCCCGAAGTGCTCGAATGCCATATGGTGGCGGGCGGGTTCGACTATCTCCTCAAGACGCGGCTGCCCGACATGATGGCCTACCGGCGCTTCCTCGGCGACGTGCTGCTGTCGCTGCCGGGCGTGCGCGAGACGCGAACCTATGCGGTGATGGAAGAGGTGAAGAACGACGGCCCGCTGCCGCTGTAGCTTTAGTTTCTAGAGCGCCGCGAAATCGGCGGGGCGTTTGGCGGCTTCCTCGTAGAAGTGCGCGAGGCCCGGTTCGATCTCCGCCGCCAGCTTCGCGCAGGCGGGCCAGTCGCGGGCGCGGTGCAGTTCGGATAGCTCGGCGAAGGCACTGCTGGCGGCGAGTTCGGGGCCGTCGACGAGGATGAAGATCTCGACCCTTTCGCTGAAGCCCCGCACCTCCACCGCGCCGGCGGGAAGGAAAGCGAGGGCGCCGGCCTGCTCGCGGGTCTCGCGGGCGACGACGATGTCGTAGCCGACAAGCTTGGAAACGCCTTCGAGGCGCGAGGCGAGGTTTACGGTTTCTCCGATGCAGGAATAATCGAAGCGGGTCTTGAGGCCCATATTGCCCACCAGCGCATCGCCCGTGGCAATGCCGGTGCCGATGCGCAGGGTCCTGGCCACCGGATTGGCGCTGAGCGCAAAGGCGTCGTGCTGGTTGAGGCGGCTGAGGGTCTCGCGCATGGCAAGCGCCGTACGACAGGCATGGAGGGCGTGGTCGGAAACGTCGACCGGCGCATTCCAGAAGGCCATGAGGCTGTCGCCGACGAACTTGTCTATCGTGCCCATTTCCGCCGTCACGCACTCGCCGAGCGCGCCGAAAAGCGTGTTGAGGACGTTGAGGAGTTCGGGCGGGGGCAGGGTTTCGCTCAGGGGCGTGAAGCCGCGCAGGTCCGTGAACAGCACACTCATGTCGCGCATCTCCCCGCCGAGCTGCAGCTTGTCGCCGCTGGCTTCGATCTGGGAGAGGAGCGTGGGCGCGACGTAGTGGCCGAAGGCGCGCCGCAGCTTGCGGCGGTCGGCGTCGGTGGTGGCGTAGCGTGCAAAGATCATGGCGAAATAGACGATGCTGGCGCCGAGCAGCGGGAAACCGGGATCGATGAGGATGCCGGGGCCACGGAACATCGACCAGCAGAAGGCCAGAAGACCGGCAGCGGTGGCAAGGCCGATGACGAGGCCGACGGCGGGGCCTGACCAGAGCACGCCGAAGACGAGGCTGGCGCCCAGGGCGACGAAGGCGATGACCTCGATGGCCTGCACCCAGTCCGAGCGGGTGAGGAACTTGCCGGTCATCATCTGCTCGATGGCCTGGGCGTGGATGGCGACGCCCGGCATGTCCTCGAGCGGGGTGCCGCGCATGTCGTTGAGGCCCGAGGCCGAGGAGCCGATCAGGACGATATTGCCGTCGATGGCCTCTTCCTGGTCGCGGTAATTGGGGCCGAGGATGTCCTCGGCCGAGATGGTAAGATCGGGCGTCAGGTGCCGGTAATAGAGCCAGAGGCCGCCATCGGGCGTCGTCGGCACGTCGAGCTGGCCGACGCGCAGGCTCTCGACGAAGGGCGCCGAGGTTTCGCCCAGCACCACCACATTATCCTCGCCCTGCGCGATCCGCAGCGCCTCGACCGAGAGCGCGGGAAAGACCTTGCCGTTCGCCGTCCAGAGGAGCGGCGCGCGGCGGACGACGGCGACGGATTCGCTGGGCGTGAGGCTGAGCCCGCCAAGGCCCGAGGCAGCGTCGCCCAGCTCGGGCAGGGGCACGACGGCCTTGTCGACGCTGGGAATGGCAGGACGCGGATCGGTGCCACTCAGCGCAAAGCCGCCCTTGGGCTCCTGCGGCGACGAGCGGCCGGTGGGCGAACGGGAAAAGCCGAGGATGGTGGGGCCGCGGGCAAGGGCCGCGGCGAACTCGGCATCGTAATCGGGAAGGTCTGCGCCGGCAAAGCTCGGGATGGTGCTGGCGATATTGTCGGGCGACAGGCGGTCGGGCTCGGCGAAGAGCACGTCAAAGCCTATGGCGGCAGCGCCCATATCCGTGAGCCTGTCGGTGAGGCTGGCAAAGACGTGGCGCGACCAGGGCCATTGGCCCACGGCGTCGATTGCCGCGTCGTCGATATCGACGATCCGCACCGGCAGGTTGACCGCCTCGCGCGGTGCGAGGCGCTGGTAGAGGTCGAAGGCCGCGTCGCGCATCATCTGGAGCGGCAGCGGGTCGGCAAGACGGATCGCCGCCAGCATCAGAACCAGCGCCAGTCCGAAGATGGTCGGGGCGAACCTGCTACTTCTCATGGGGACGCGAAACTATCCGTCGCTGCTGCACTATGGCGTCGAACCCGGCGGTCCCCCGGTGATCGGGTTGTTCGGCGACGGCGGCGTGTTGTTGGTATTGTTCGTATTGGTGTTCGGCGTCGGAGTGGGCGTGGCGTCGGTCTCATTATTGCTGCCGCCGCCTACCGCTTCCGGCGGCTCCGACGAGATGGGGAGGCAGGAGGTGGCCTGGTCCACGCGGAAGGCGGACATGAGGCCGTTTTGCGAGCGGATATAGGGGAACTGGCTGCGCAGGCTCGCCAGGGGTCGGATCGCGACCGATTGCATGAGGTCTGCAGCCCCGACCTGGCAGCGGGTATTGAGCGTGGTGCAGGCGCCGCCCGAGGTGCAGATCAGCACCGAGCCGTGGAAGAGCACGAGCGTGGTGAGGTTCATCTGGTCGACGGTGAAATCGAAGGCCGTGCCGCGCACGCCGATGGTGGCGGTCGGCGTCTTGATCTCGTAGGCGGTCTTGGGGCTCTTGCCGGTCACGAAACGGAACGTGCCCGAAAGGGCAGTAATGGCGAACTTACTGGCGGTCTGGTCGCCGCGCAGCAGGTATTTCTCGATGAGGAGGGAGGAACTGGGGCCGACGACGAGGCGAGTCTGGTCCTCGAAAAGGATCTGCACCTGCCCGCGCCGATCGGTGATCACGGTCTCCCCGACGGCGACATCCGAGCCGACGAGCAGCGTCCGGTCGCCGCCCTGGCCCTTGGCCGCCGCATCCGGATCGACGCCCACAGCCTTGCCGGTTTCCGCCGCCGCCAGCGCCGGGCCGGTCATCAGCGCAAGGAGGGCAATCGGCACGAGAGAAAGCCACCGCATGATCTGCCTCAACAGTCTGGGACCCCATCGCTCAAAGGCCAAACATATCACCGGCTTCGCGCTTGTCACCTGTTGCCCGTGGCAACGACTTGCCGTGTCACGCGTTTGCCTGCCATGAGGACGATCCTGGCGCTTGCCCTGTTGCTCTTGCCGGTCGCAGCAAGTGCACAGGACGTGCCCCTGCCGCGCCCGCGCCCCGAGCCATCCATCCAGCAGCCGTCCACCAAGGACGAGGAGCCCGCCGCCAAGGCGGAAAAGCCCGCGCAATCCGCGGCGCCACGGGTTTTCCAGACGGCCTGTCCGGCGGTGATCGGCGGGCTGGTGACGGCCAGGATGCTGCCGCCGATCTCGGAAGGGCAATGCGGAGAGCAATCGCCGCTGGCGCTGGAGGCCGTTCTCGCCAACGGTCGCATGGTGCCGGTGACGGGCGAACCGACGATCAATTGCGAGCTGGCTTCGGCCCTGCCGGCCTGGCTATCGGCCGTGGATGGCTATGTGGCGGCGCACGAGAATACGCGGATTGCGGCGGTCAATATCGGCACCTCCTATATGTGCCGTGACCGGCGGACGGGCGAGGCCAATACCGATCTCTCCGAACACGCCTTCGCCGATGCGCTCGATGTCGTCGGCTTTACGCTGGAAGACGGGCGCACGGTGACCGTCGAAAAGGGCTGGCCCGGAACTGACGAGGATGGGCGGGCCATCGTGCGCTTTGCCCATGACGCGGCCTGCACCAGCTTCATGACCGTACTGGGCCCGGAAGCCAATGCGCTGCATCGCGATCATCTGCACCTCGACTATGGCTGCCATGGAAAGACCTGCACGGCGCGCCTCTGCCAATGATCAGCCGCGATCGAGCCATGGGTGGTGGACCGGCAGGTCAGCCCATTCGCGGGGCGTGAAGGATGCCATCGGGTCGGGCGCGGGCGCCGGTTCGGCCAGACTGCGGAAGAAGGCGACGAGTGCGCTATAGATTTTGAACATCTCGAAATCTCCACTCACGTGTCAAGCGTAAGGATTGCGCGCAATTCCGCTCGTCTCAATGGACAAGAACTGCGCCAGGCTTTAGAAAATCTATATGCCATCGCCGTTCTTCATTCCGCTCAATGCCTTGCGCGCCATCGAGATTGTGGCGCGGCGCGGGGCATTGTCGCCGGCGGCCGAGGAGCTTGGCGTGACCCCGGGCGCCGTCAGCCAGCACATCCGGCGGGCCGAGGAACGGCTGGGCATCCCGCTTTTCGAGCGGACGCCGCGTGGGCTGGTGCCGACGCCCGAACTTGCCGATCAACTTCCGCGTCTCACCGAAGGTTTCGATCATCTGGCGGCGGGGCTGGCCGGCCTCAGGCCGGATGCGGAGACCAGCCTCACCATCACGGTGGGCTCGATGTTCGCTTCGCTCTGGCTGGTCCCGCGGCTCGGGCGCTTCGCCGCGCTACATCCCGATATCGAGCTGCGGCTCGTTGCGACCTCGAAGTTTCTCGATCTTGGACGGCAGGACATCGATTGCGGCGTGCGCTTCGGCCTGGGGCATTGGCCGGGCGTCGAGGCGTCGCTGTTCGGCCGACGCGATTATTCGCCCTTCTGCGCGCCCGAACTCGCGGCGCGCCTCTCGACACCCGCCGATCTGGCGAGGGTGCAGGTCATCCGTGACGAATCGACCCTGCTCAACTGGGATGCCTGGCTGGCGGCGGCCGGCGTCGTCGAGGCGCCGACAATGGCGGGGCCGTCCTATACCGATCCGCTGCTGGCCTATGAGGCGGCGCTGGCCGGGCAGGGCGTACTGCTGGTGATGGATATGCTGATGGTCGACGCGCTGGCGACGGGGCGGCTGGTGCGGCCATTCCCGGTCGGGGTCGAAAGCGAATATGCCCATTGGTTCGTCAGCGCCGCCGGCCGGCGACTGCGCAAGCCGGCGCGACTGTTCCGCGACTGGCTCGAAGCCGAGATGGCAGCCTGCCTGCCCATAACCGGGCGCAGATAGAGCAAAGGCGGCAAGGGGTAAGCCCTGCCGCCTTTCTCGTGTCCCCGGGTGGAGGTCATCCCCTTAGGACGCGAGACACCGAAAGTGGCGCGCACCACAAACGTTGTCGAATGCAGGCTAGTTCCGGAATCAGGCGAACGTTGGGCCGCAGGGCATTGCCTCGTTTCCTGCCTTTGTTTAGAACTATTCTAAACTATTGAGGTGCCAAAAACATGTTCTCCCGCTGGCTCGTGCCGCATAAACGCGACTTCGCAACCCTGACCGAACGCGAGGTTCTGTCGCTGGCAATCGCCGCCGAGGAAGAGGACGGCCAGATCTATTCGGCGCTCGCCGAGAAGCTGGAGCCCTCCTATCCCGCCTCCGCCAAGGTCTTCGAGGGCATGGCCGAGGAGGAAAGCGGGCATCGCCGCCGGCTCCTCGACCTCTACAAGCAGCGATTCGGCGACCGGCTGGTGCCGATCCGGCGCGAACATGTGCGCGGCTTCCTGCAGCGCAAGCCGCTCTGGCTCTCCAACACGCTCTCGCTCGAAGCCACCCGCCAGCTCGTCTGGGAAATGGAGCGCGGCGCCCAGCACTTCTACCAGGAGGCCATGACGCGGGCGCAGGACCCGGACGTGCGCAAGCTCCTGGGCGATCTGGCGCTTGAAGAGCAGGGCCATGCCCGCAAGGCCGAGCAGCTCGAGGCCACGCACCTCACCGAAGGCAATCGCGAGACGGAGAAGGACGAGGAGCACCGCCAGTTCGTGCTCACCTATGTGCAGCCGGGCCTGGCCGGGCTCATGGATGGCTCGGTCTCGACCCTGGCGCCGGTCTTTGCCGCCGCCTTCGCCACCGGCGACACGACGCAGACCTTCCTCGTCGGCCTCGCCGCGGCGGTGGGCGCGGGTATCTCCATGGGCTTTACCGAGGCGGCGGCCGACGACGGCAAGCTTACCGGGCGCGGTTCTCCCATCAAGCGCGGGCTGGCCTGCGGCGTCATGACGACGCTCGGCGGGCTGGGCCACGCGCTGCCCTATCTCATCCCCAATTTCCACCTCGCCACGCTCATTGCCATGATCGTGGTGGTGATCGAGCTCTGGGCCATCGCCTTCATCCAGAACCGCTTTATGTCCACCCCGTTCTGGCGTGCCGTGATACAGGTGGTGCTGGGCGGCGCCATGGTCTTCGCCGCCGGTATCCTGATCGGAAGCGCATGACGGAAAAGACATTCCTGGCCGGCGACGGCATCCCCTTCGTCTATGAGGATATGGGGCCGGAGGCGGGCGATCCGGTCGTCCTCTGCCACGGACTGGGAGCGGCGGGCATCCAGTTCCGCGCCGATGCCGACTATTTTGCCGGCAAGGGCTGGCGCGTCCTGGTGCCGGACCTGCGCGGCCACGGCCGCTCGGGCGCGCCGGACAGCATGCGCGACGAGGACTTTTCCATCGAGCGCATGGCGCGCGATCTCATCGAGATGCTTGACCATGCGGGGGTCGGCCCGGTGCACTGGATCGGCAATTCGCTCGGCGGCATCCTGGCGCTGGCTATCCTGGGTCTGGAGCCGGAGCGCATCCGCAGTCTTGCGACCTATGGCACGGCCTATACGCTCGGCCTGCCCTCCTTCGTGCCCCATCTCGTGCCGCTGATCTATGGCGCGCTGGGGCCGCGGCTGGCGGCCGAGCTCACTGCGCGCTCGACGACCAGCAATGTCGAGGCGCAGCGGCTGATCGCCAGCGTGCTGCGCGACTTTTCGCCCAAGGCGGGCAAGGCCGTGGGCGCCAATGTGCGCAGCTACGATCTCATCGCTAATGCGCAGGGTTATGAGGGACCGATCCTCCTCATGCGCGGCGGGCTCGACCATGCCGTGAACCGGGCCCTGCCGACGACGATCGAGGCCATGGCCGAACATCCCGATTTCCGGGTCAAGCACCTGCCCAAGGGCGGGCACGTGGCCAATCTCGACGTGCCCGAGGAGTTCCGGGCGACGCTCGAGGAATTCTGGCGCGAGGTCGAGGCCAAGGAGCAGTCCCCGGCTAGGGGCCGTACTCAATAAGTCCCGGCGCTCGCAGAGCGCTTATCTCCCCATCCGATAGATTCCAACGGAAGCGCTGTCCGTCTGCCGCGCCACAACCACTGAACTTCCCCGGCCGCAGAGCCGGGGCCCACGGATTCCTCCACTCGAGTGGAGGGGTGCAATGGGCCCCGGATCAAGTCCGGGGAAGTCCGGTGGGTGGGGCGGCCATCGCAACCTCATCTACCGGTGCAATTGAGTACGGACCCTAGCTAGCGGACGCCGACGAGGTCGGCCGCTTTCGAGCCGACGGCCATTGCCGGGGCGTTGGTGTTGCCGGAGGGGATGAAGGGCATGATCGAGCAGTCGATGACGCGCAATCCCTCGAGCCCGCGCACCTTGAGCTCGGCATCCACCACAGCCATCGGATCATGCGCCGGCCCCATACGGAGCGAGCCCGAGGGGTGGTAATTGGTCTTGACCGTCTGGCCGCAGAAGCGGGCGAGGCTGTCGTCATCATCGAGCGCCGGGCCGGGCAGGAGTTCGGCGTCGATCTTGGAACGGAAGGGCTCGGTCTTGAGGAGCTGGCGGGCGTGGCGCAGGGAGGCCAGCGTCAGGCGCAGGTCGTCCGGATCGCCGAAGAAATTGCAATCGACCACGGGCTGGGCGGCCGGATCGGCCGAGCGAAGCCTCACAGAGCCGCGCGCCCTGGGGCGCAGCAGGCATGAGGTGAAAGTTACTCCATAGGTCGGCTTGGCCGAGGACACGTCGCGGTCGAGATAGACGATGGGCGCGCAATAGAGCTGGATCGTCGGCCGCTCGCCGCCATCGGGATCGTAGAAGAGGCAGCTTTCGATGCCGGTGGTGGTCACCGGGCCGGAATTGAACAGCAGGTATTGCAGGCCATTGCGGATCATCGGCCAGCCCTTGTCCTCGCCGAAATAACCCGATCTGCCGCGGGTGGTGGCGATGACCGGGACCTCGTGATGGTCCTGGAGGTTCTGGCCGACGCCGGGCAGGTCGGCGCGCACCGCAATGCCGTGCTCGCGCAGGTGTTCGGCCGGGCCGAGGCCCGAAAGCATCATCAGCTTGGCGCTGTTATAGGTGCCCGAGGCGACAAGGACCTCGCGGGCGGCGTGGATCTGCTTTTCCTCCCCGTTCTGGCGATAGGCGAGGCCGATGGCGCGGCCGGCATCGTCCAGGAGGATGCGATCGACGCGGGCGTCGGTGATGATGGTGAGGCGATCGTCATGCGCCAGCGGCTCGAGGAAGGCCTTGGCCGCGTCCGAGCGCTCCTTGCGGCCGTTCCACAGGCCATAGGTGTGCTGCATGATGCCGACGCCGTTCTGCCGCAGGCCGTTGAAATCGGGATTGTAGGCATGGCCGAGCCCCTGCGCGGCGAGGAGGAAATCCTCGGTCGTGTCGCAGATGTGGCCGGGCTCGGAGACCCGCAGGTTGCCGCCTATGCCGTGGTAAGTGTTGTTGAACCGGCTATTGGCTTCGATGCCCTTGAAGTGGCCGAGCATGTCCGCATAGGACCACGCATCGTTGCTGCCCAGATATTGCGCCCAGCCGTCATAGTCTTCCTTCTGGCCGCGCATATAGACCATGGCATTGACCGCGCTGCCCCCGCCAAGGGCCTTGGCCACCGGCACGATGGGACCGCGCCCGCCCAGTTGCGGCTGGGGCAAAGTGTGGTGCATTTCGAGGAAATCGTCGCGGCCCAGATACTTCATGTATCCGGCCGGCATGGCCATCAGCCGCGCCGTGCGTCGCGGCCCGCGCTCGATGATGGCGACGCGCAGGCCATAGTCGCGGACGAGCCGCATGGCCGCGACGCAGGCGGACGAGCCGCCTCCGGCGATGACGATGTCGTGGTCAGTCTGAGGCATGGATGAGCGTTCTCCCCGCCGCCAAGTGATAGCGGCAGGCAACGCCCGGCGTCTAGCTCCAGCGGGCGCGCAGGGGTGCGGCCGGGCGGGTGGGCGGCCGCGCGCGATTGGCGGTCGAGGCCGTGGTCATGGCGCGCTGCTGCATCATGGCGAGGAGGCGCTCCTCGGGCATGGCCTGGCCGAAGAAATGACCCTGGCCCAGATCGCAGCCCATGCCCTGCAGCACCATCATGTCGGCGGCTTTTTCCATGCCGTCTCCGACCGTTGTGCAGCCGAGCCGGTGGGACATGGCGATGGCAGTGCGGCAGGTCGAGGAGCGATCGAGATCGACCGCACAATCGGCCACGAGGGACGCGTCGAGCTTGAGCTCGGCAATGGGAAGCTGGCCGAGCGTCGCCAGCGACAGGCAGTCGCCGCTGAAGGCATCGACTGCCAGAAGTGCCCCGCAGGCGGTGAGCCCCCGACTCACCGCCTGCACTTCGGCCAGGTTTTGATCGATCTGCGCTTCGGTGACGTCCAGCAGCAGGCCTGGCCAATTGTGGTGTTTGGGTCCGAGTTCATGGACCATCTGGGCGATGGGGAGCGTCAGCAGCCCCTTCGCGGAAAGGTTGACGGCGAATTTGAGCGAGATGCCCAACCGGGCGAAATTGCTCGCCGCGCGCAGGGCCGAAACCAGCGCGCCTTCGCTCAGGATCATCATCTCGTCTTCGGTGGCGCCGGCCATGAAATCGGCGGGCTGGAGGACGCCCAGGCGCGGATGGCGCAGGCGCACGAAACTCTCGACGCCGGCGACATGGCGCTTCTTGAGATCGATCTTGGGCTGATACCAGAACTCGACCCAGTCATTGGCGAGGGCTTCGCCCAGGTCCACCAGCGGCTCCTGGCCGGGCGCGATGAGCTTCTGCTCGCGCAGCACCCGCCGGACCGTGCCGGGCATCAGGGGTTTGGCAATCGGCTCGAGCATGTCGAGCCCGTGAAGCCCGCCCATGCGACGCACGGCATCGACGACGGGCGAGGATGGTGTACCCACCAATTGCACCGCGCCCACGAACCGGCCGTTGCCCATGCTGTGCAGGGCCTCGATGGCTTCTTCGCCGTGCGTGGTGACATCCAGGAAAACAAGTTCGGGCGTGGAACGCCGCAACCCTGCGGCAAGGGATTCGCTATTGGCGAAAATGGCGGCGTCCACGCCCGATGCCGATAGAACAGCGGCAAGGCTCTGCGCAGACGCGGCGTCCGGATCAACGATGAAACTGAGCGATCGGGGTGGTGCTACGGTTCCGCACGCACCGGGCTGGTAAGCGCCGGCGAGGCCTGTGGGAATCGTATCGGTCCCGGTGGTTCCGTCCTCGATGCCATCCTGCATCTGGAACCAGTTGCGCAATTCTTTGAGCATTATCGAACCAGAGCGCCGTCCTGGCGCATATGGGTTTTCTATAGGGTCATCCCCTTAAGACCGCATGTCCGGAAAACATCGTATTTTCCCTTCCCGGTCAGGCCTCCGGTAACCTTCGCGCGCGCAGCACGAGCCAGCCGGCGAGAAGGGCAAGGGCGATGCCGGCGGCGAGCACGAACGGGTTGAGCGGGAAGCCGGCGTCGACGCCGAACACGACCCGATGCATGATCCGGCCCGGCGCAAGCGTGAAGATGCCGGCTATGCCGAGCGCACCCAGATAGAGCGCCTGCATGGTGCGCCGATGCAGCGCGATCCGCCGGGCGCGGGCATGGCCGACGCCCTTGTAGAGACCGTAGAGCGTGACCAGCGACAGGATATGGATCGGGCTGAAGAGCCCAAAGGTGCGAATCTCCCAGATGAAGAGCGAGCTGACGGCGACGACGGCCATGAGCGCCACCCAGAACCGGCCCATGGCCTTGTGCCGGGCATCGCCCTTGCGCCGGAAAAGCACGCAGGCGCCCAGGATAAAGGCGGCGGTGGCCGCATAGGCGTGAATCTGGATGATGGGAGAGGCGGAAAGCAGCGGTTCGAGCGTCATCGCACCCTCCCTCAGGCCAGCGCCACGCGCAGCCGCAGCCCGGTGCGCACCAGCATCATGACGCTGAAGAAGCCTGAAAGGAGAGCCGTGACGAAATGGAAGCCGTCGCCTGCCGCGGTCGCGGGATAGACCGTGCCGATGACGGTGGTCACGTAGCGGCTGAGGAAGATCGCGACGATGACCGCCAGTGAGGTCCATTCCCCGGCAAGCCGCACCCTGCCATCGGGCAGCTTGATGGCGCCGTTGCGCTTTTCGAGGACGAAGGCGGCATAGACGCCCGTTAGCGCGCCGAGCAGCAGGCCTTCGAGGGTTGCGGCGCCGAAGCCGCTGCCCGCCATGTTGCTGACCGCGAGGGCGGCGATGATCAGCGGGAAGAGGACGAGACGGCTCGGGCTGACGTCGCGGTCACGGGTGCGGCGCAGGCCGATCCAGATCACCAGGACCAGGACGGCCCAGACCCAGCTCGGCGTGTGGGTGAGGATATCGAGAAGCGAAGGCTGCTGCATTTTGAACTCCATCTTTGCCGTGCCCCTCTGGCATCGGGTGACGGAGCGGTCTTGACGCCTCGCCTGGGGAACGGCAAACCCGGATGCGTCAATTCCGGAACCTGCTTCGTGAACAGCAGCCCCCTGCAATTCGCGCTTCGTGAAATGAAGCTGAGCTTTTCGAACCCCCGGGCGCTGGGCGTCCTGCTGGTGGTTGTCGTCGTGCTCGGCCTCACCGGCCCCTTCGGCACCTATGCCCAGCTCCCGCTCGCCGCCCGGCTCGGCTATTGGGCGGTGATCGCGCTGGCGACCTATGGCATCGGCCTCTTCTTCGCGATGCTGGCGCTGGGCTTCGCCCGGCCGATCATCACCAGCCGGCCATTGCTGATCCTGGTGCTCGCCGCCATCGCCTCGATGCCGGTGACGCTGGCGGTGGCGCTGATCAATATCCTCATCCTTGGCGAGAACGTGCCGGGGCCGGCGGCTTTCGGCTCGCTGCTGCTCTCCTGCTTCGTCATCACGCTGGGCGTTTCGGTGCTGACCGTGCTCTCGGACACCGCGCCGCGCGGGGACCGGGAAGCGGGCTCTGAGCCCCAGGCTTCCACAGGCCCGGCACCACCGGCCATTCTCAAGCGGTTAGCGCTCCCGCAACGCGGAGCGCTGCGCTATATGTCGATGCAGGACCACTACGTAGAGGTCGTTACCGACAAGGGCCATGCCCTCATCCTCATGCGTCTTTCCGATGCCATCGCCGAAACGGCCCCGGTGGCGGGGCTGCAGATCCATCGCTCGCACTGGGTGGCGCTCGACGCTGTCCGCACGGTGGTCCGCCTCGATGGCAAAATCCTTCTCGAGATGGCCGACGGCGTGCGCCTGCCCGTCAGCCGCTCTTACCAAACCGCGGCGCGAGAGGCGGGCCTCCTTGTCTGACGCCTTCGGATTGCCCGAATATCGTCTCAAATTTTATCGATTGAGCACCGCGGAATTTAGCAGCTTGGGGCTAGTGCTCACTCCCCGGGACATCCGCGTACGGAGTGAATTATGAAAGAACGGCAGCAGCGGATTGCGGTGGCCATCGTGGGCGAGCTCGAACGTCAGGCCGCAGCGGGCGTTCCGCGCGCGCCCATCATCCACGAACGCTTCGGCTTCAAGGAATACGATATCGACGGCACGCTCGATATCGAAGCCATTGCCATCGTTGTCGATTCCGCGCTCGACCTCATGCCCGAGCCGCTCGATATCCTGGCCCCCAACGCCAATGACCGCCGGACCGGCCGCGATCGCCGCCAGGGCAACCAGGGCTGGACGGACGCCGAACGCCGCAGCGGCAAGGATCGCCGCAAGCCGGACGACGACGACTTCTAAGCGAAGGCCAGGCTTTCGCGCGGCGCAACGCCGCTACGCGCTCGGCGGCAATGGTAAAGCCGGGCGAACGGCCCTATATTTGGGCAATGATGCAATTGAAGCCTTTCAAGGCCGCCATATTCGATATGGACGGCACGATCCTCGATACTGAACTCGTCTTTCGCAGCATCGTTTTCGAAGTCGCCGGTGAACTGGGCTTCGAAATGACCGATGCCGTGCACAAGGCCATGGTCGGATCGAGCCACGAGACGACCAATCGCCTGCTGATCGACACCTATGGCGTCGCCTTCCCCTATACGGTCTTCGACGAGAAGTGCCGCGTGATGATGCGCGAGCGCATGCACGTGGATGTGCCGGTCAAGGCCGGCGCCCGCGAAATCCTCTCCGAACTGCGCGGTCGCGGCATTCCGACGGCCATCGCCACCTCCTCGCGCAATGCCCATGCGACCGCCCATCTGGGCGCGGCGCGGCTCATCGACATGTTCGACACCATCGTGACGCGCGATGACGTGGCCAATCCCAAGCCGCACCCCGAGCCTTACCTCATGGCCGCGGGGCGTCTCGGGATCGAGCCGGCCCATTGCCTGGCGCTTGAGGATTCTCATACCGGCGTACGCGCCGCCTCGGCTGCCGGCATGCAGACCATCATGATCCCCGACCTCGTCGGGCCGAACGATGAGATCCGCCAGCTCTGCTTTGCGGTGATGGAAAGCCTGCACCAGGTGCGCGCGGCCGCGTTCCCGCTGGTCGAAACCGCGCGCTGAGGCTCAGCGCCGCCGGGTCTTGTGGATTTCCGGTACGGCGATCGAGACCAGCAGGATGCCGGCGCCCACCAGCATGGCGCCGGCGATATAGCCGTAGAGCAGGACGCCCGCGATGCCGCCGAAGACGAAGGCGAGGATCGTCGTGGTGTGGAGGCGCAGGCGCGACCGATTCGCCGGCCAGTCCTCCTCGGGCTCCACCCCCCGCTTGATATCGAAGAGCGTCGCCAGCTCGATGCCGACATCCGTGGCCATGCCCGACACGTGCGTGGTGCGCACGCGCGCATTGGAAATGCGCGTCGCCGAAGCGTTCTGGAGGCCCATGAGGAAGCTGAGGCCAATGATCAGAACCACGCTGCGGTGGATGCCCGGCAGCCAGAGATCGGCGAGGCCGAACAGCGCCAGCAGCGTGCCCTCGGTCAGCACCGAATAGGCATAGACGGCCTTGGCCTTGCGACGGCGTCCGTAATTGATCATCAGCGAGGACGCCCAGGCGCCCGAGATGAAGGCGATGACGATGCCGCCATAGAGCAGCGCCAACCGGAAATTGCCGCTCGCGATGTAATCGGAAAGCGCCGAGACGTTGCCGGTCATGTTGGCCGAGTAATAGCCGATGGCGTGGAAGCCGGCGGCGTTCACCGCACCGGCGATGCCCGCCAGAATCGAAGCCAGCCGCACGTCGACCGCGACCGTGCGCTCGTCGCCTTCCTTAATCAGCATCGGGGTTCCGGACCGTCATGGGCAGGGAATGAGAATCACGCGGCAGGTTCTCTCCATTAGCACCCGCAAAGCCCTTCCATCCAGCCGCCGCCGTGGCCTCGGGGCATCAGTTCCGCCCAAATCGTTAAAATTGCAACGGCTCTGGTAATTAACCATTCGCCCTGTGGCCGATTTCGCGCAACTCCTTCCAGATATTGAGGTATCAAGCTGCCCGGAGCCCGTTAACCGTGTTTTAAGACGTTAGCGGACATGGTTAAACAGACGTAAATTCTGGGTTCCCTCCCGGCTTTGGCTCCGATAGGTTGCTGCCCGGGAACAGACGAAAAATCTGGGGTCGCTAGCCGGGCTTGGCTGATTAGGGCGGCGTCGGGGAAAGACGGGGCGTATTGACGAGAGGCCATCTCGCCACTGCAATTCGTGCAAGTGTTCATGCAGCGGCTATCGCTGCCGCAGCGCTCGTACTCTTTGTGACTGTTAGGGCAACGCCCGCTCAGGATACGATTCGGGTAGCCGAAGTCGTGCCGGCGGTGACGTCCCATGCTCTGGCCATTGAGCGCCAGAAGCCCGTGATCGCCAGCTTCTCCGGCCCGATCACGCTGCGCGGCTCGATCGACGAAGTCGTTCCGCTCTCCCAGGTCCAGCCCAGGCTGACCGCCGAGTTCCTGCAGGCCTATGTCGACCGCCAGCAGGCGCTGCGCTCCTTCAATCATTTCGACGTGGTTCCCGAGCACAAGCTCACCACCGAAGTGCTGCTCGGCTATATCGCCCGCCAGCAGAACCCGGCCCTCGCCGCCATCGACGCGGCGTCCGCCGACCAGAACACGGTAAGCGAAGACATCCTGGCGGCCTATGCAGCCGACAAGTTCGTGCCCACTATCCGCAAGGTGAAACTGGCCGACGACGAGCGCAATTGCCTCACCGCCGCCATCTATCACGAAGCGCGCGGCGAGAGCGAAGAGGGCCAGTGGGCCGTCGCCAACGTCATCATCAACCGCGCTTTCTCCGGCCGGTTCCCCACGACCATCTGCGGCGTCGTCTACCAGAACGCCGGCAAGGGTCGTAACCAGTGCCAGTTCTCGTTCGCCTGCGACGGTCGCTCCGATGTCGGTCGCGAGCGCCGCGCCTGGAACCGCTCGATGGAAATCGCCGACGCCGCTTTCGCCGAATTCCAGCAGGGCAAGCGCCCGGGCGTCATTCCCAAGTCGGCCCTGTTCTACCACACCACGGCCGTGGCCCCGAGCTGGTCGAGCACTTTCAACCGCGTAGCCGCCATCGGCGCCCACATCTTCTACGCGCCCAACAAGTAAGCCGGGGCGGGCGCTGAAGGCCCGCCAATCAGGGACTCACAGCGGGTTGCGGCATCTGCCATCGCACTGTCATACTGGCGCGATAGGGGCAGTGCCCGATCCGATGAATGGTTTCCCTAGCAAATGTCCGCTTCCGAACAGGTCTTCACCAATGCCCGCCTCGTCCTTGCCGATGAGGAGGTAACCGGCACCGTTGCGCTGCGCGACGGCGTCATCGCCGATATCTCCGAAGGCGGAGCGCGCGGCGAGGATTTCGGCGGCGACTATCTGATCCCGGGCCTCATCGAGCTCCATACCGATCACCTCGAAAACCATTATGCACCGCGCCCCGGCGTGGTCTGGGGCGCGATTGCCGCCGTCCAGGCCCACGACGCGCAGGTCGCCTCGTCCGGCATCACCACGGTGCTCGATGCGCTGCGGCTCGGCACGGACGAACAGACCGATGTCGACCACGCCGACATGCGCCGGCTGGCCGATGCCATCGAGCAGGCCATGGCCGACGACCGGCTGCGCGCCGACCACTACATCCACCTGCGCTGCGAGGTCTCCTCGCCCGATTGCCTCGAAGGCCTCGAGCTCTTCAAGACCGATCCGCGCGTGCGCCTGGCCTCGCTCATGGACCACGCCCCCGGCCAGCGCCAGTTCGCCAGCCTGGCGGAATACGCCAAGTATTATCAGGGCAAGCTCAAGATGCCGGACGACGTGTTCCGCGCCTTCTGCGAGCGCCGCATCGCCGAATCGCAGGCCAATGCGCCGCGCAACCGCGCCGCCATCGCCGAAGTCGCCAAGGAGCGCGGCATCGTGCTGGCGAGCCATGACGACGCCACGACCGGGCACGTCGCCGAAGCGGTGGAGCAGGGCATCAGCGTCGCCGAATTCCCCACCACGCTCGAAGCCGCACGCGCCTCGCACGGCGCCGGCATGGCCGTGCTGATGGGTGCGCCCAATATCGTGCGCGGCGGTTCGCATTCGGGCAATGTCTCGGCGCGCGAGTTGGCCGAGAACGGCCTGCTCGATATCCTCTCCTCGGACTATGTGCCGTTCTCGCTCATGCAGGCGGTCTTTACGCTCAGCGACAAGGTCGAGGCCATCAAGCTGCCCGAGGCCATCTCGCTGGTGACGCGCCGCCCGGCGCAGGCCGCGGGCTTCGACGATCGCGGCGAGATCGCCATCGGCAAGCGCGCCGACCTCGTGCGCGTGCGTCTCCACGAAGGCGTGCCGATCGTGCGCGCCGTCTATCGCCAGGGGCAGCGGGTGATATGACCAGAACCGCTTCCGACGAGGCTCTGCACAAGCCCGTGCCGTTCACGGCGGGCACTTTCGTGGCGGTGGTCGGTCCCAGCGGCTCGGGCAAGGATTCGATCATCAACTATGCCCGCGACCATCTCGAGGGGCGGAGCAATTTCGTCTTCCCGCGCCGCATCATCACCCGCGACGCCGATGCGCGCAGCGAAGACCACGATACGCTGAGCGTCGAAGCCTTCGCGGCCCGCAAGGCCGCAGGCGGCTTCGCGTTCGACTGGGAGGCGCATGGCCTGAGCTACGGCCTGCCGGACAGCATCGACAGGGACATCGATGCCGGGCGTGTCGTGATCGTCAACACTTCGCGCGCGCTGGTTCCGGCCATCGCCGACCGCTACGAGCACCTGATCGTGGTTTCGGTCTCGGCCCATCCCGACATCATCGCCAAGCGCCTCGCCAGCCGTGGCCGCGAGGATGAGGCGGCGATCGCCAAGCGCCTCAGTCGTATGCAGGTCGAGGAAAGCATCCGCTCGGATGCCGTACTGATCGAGAATTCCGGGCCGATCGAGATGGCGGGCGAGCGGTTCCTGCACGTGCTCGAAGATGCGGCCCGCGATATTGCCGACGGACGCGCGCGGTTGGGGGAGGAGTAGGGGTTCATCCCCACTCCGCTTACCTGGGGCCAGAATTCTCCTCTCTCCCGGCGAAGGCCTGGATCCAACGGTACGTCGCCATGTGCTGAGAGGACGCACCCCCGTCCGCGCGCCCGCTCACTCCCTGCCCATCAACCCCAGCACCATTTCTCCGACGCTCCGGCCGCCATTGCCCTTCGGCCAGACCAGTCGGATGGAAAGCGCATGCTCCTCGCCCAACGGAAGGCGGGCGAGGTCGCCGCGGATGTTGCCGACCGAGGCTTCGGGGAGCACCGAGATGAAGCCGTGGTGGAGCACGAGGTTGACGATGACAGGGATCGAGTCGATCTCGATCAGCGTCAGCTTTTCGCGCCGAAGCTCGTCGAGAGTCGCATCGAGATAGCGCATCGCCGCCTGCCGCAGGCCGCTGCGCAGGCTCGGAACGGCAATGGGCATGCCGGCGAGGAGGGCTGATACGTCGCCGACCGCCGCCAGAGATTGCCGGGTGCCGACCAGAGCGAGCGGCGAGCGGTAGAGAAGGTGGGCTTCGTATTCGGGCGGCGGTGTCTCGACGTCGAGTATGGCGGCGTCGAACCGGCCGCTCTTGAGGCCGGCGAGCAATTCCTCGGCGGTGGTGCTCGAGATGAAGAGCGGCTGGCGCGGCCGCGCCTTGAGCCAGCGGGCGGTGAGCGCGGCTAGCATGCGGGCCAGCTCGCTTTCGTAGCCAAGGGGAATGACCGAGCCCAGACGCGTCGTTGCGGCGTGCTTACGGAAGCGATCGGGGGCGGTGCGCGCCAGGTCGGACCAGATGCCGGCCAGATGCTGGATGCGGTCGAGCATCGCTTCGCCCCTGGCGGTGGGGCGAGAGCCGGCGGTGCCACGTTCGAGAAGCGGTGCGCCGACCTGGGCCTCGAGCGCGGCGATCTGGCGTGTGAGCTGAGGTTGGCCGAGGCCGAGCCGTTGCGCGGCACGCCGCACGCTGCCGGCGCTTGCGACTTCCGCGAAGCGCCAGAGGGCTTCGAGGTTGATGCCGCGCTGGGCGGCATCGGGCACGATGGCTTCAATGATTGCGGCGGCGCGGGCAATCTCCGGGCCGAGGCGTTCGGCTTCGAGGGTGAGCACGAGGCCGGCGCCGGCGCGCTCGGCGAGGGTCACCGAAATCTCGGCTTCGAGGCGCGACATGGCGGCCGCTACGCTTGCCGGCGCCCGTTTGAGGTCGCGCGCCACTGCGCGTATGCTGCGCGCCGTCAGCACCCGATGGGCGATGACCAGCGTAGCGCTATCCAATTCCCGCGTCCTTCATGCTCGATCCGACGGCATCTGGTGTTCACGATTTGGGATATCCCAGCTCCGCATTTTATCCAATAGCGTGCCCCATGAGAGAGGAACCATTGCCATGACCGTTGCCGTAACCCCCGTAACCTTCGACGGAAAGCCGCTGAGCTTTGCGACGATGGCGCGGATCGGCGCCGGCCTGGCCGTACCCCTCGCCGACCCGGCGGCGATGGAGCGGGTGCGCGCCAGCCGTGCGGTGATGGAGGAACGCATCGCTCACGGCGCGCCGGTCTATGGCGCGACGACGGGCGTGGGGGCGATGAAGGACATAGAGTGGTCGCCTGAGGACCTTGATACCTACAATATGGGCCTGGTGCGGGCCCACCATTTCGGCACCGGCGCGCCGTTTCCGAGCGCCGTCGTGCGCAACGCCATGGCCATCCGCGTCAATACCGCGCTGACCGGGCGCGTCGGCTGCTCGCCGGAACTGGTCGATACCTATCTGCGCCTGCTTTCGGCCGATGTCGTGCCGGTGGTGCGCCGCACCGGCTCGATCGGCTGCGCCGATATCGGGCTCATGGGACAGATCGGAGCGGTGCTGACTGGGGTCGGCGAGGCCATCTATCATGGCCGCCGGCTTTCGGCGGAAGCCGCGCTTGCCGAGGCGGGCCTCAAGCCGGTGCAGCTGGCGCCGCGCGACAGCCTCGCCTCCATTTCGATCAATGCCGTTGGCTATGCGGCGGCGGCCGGCGCCATGCGCGCCGCGGCGAGCGCCGTGCGCGTCATGCTGGCGACGGCGCTCATGACCGGCGGCGGGCTGGGCGCGTCGCGCGACCCCTGGAAGGCCGTGGCCCATGTCGGCACCGAGCGCGAGGCGCTGATCGGCACCTGGATGATGGACGCGGTCGCCGACTGGGAATGGCCGGTGACGACGCATGTCCAGGACCCCCTTAGCCTGCGCATGATTCCCCAGGTCTTCGGAACCGCGTTCGAGAGTCTTCTGGTTTCCGGCCGCACGATTCTGGCAGCGACAGGGCGGACGGACGACAATCCGGTGGTGGTCGAGGGCGAGGTGCTGACCTCGGGCGGCTCGCTGCCGCTCGACGTGACGGTTTTCCTCCAGACCGCGCAGCTCGCACTGGCGCACGCAGCGCGAAATTCCTTCAATCGCTGCGTGTTGCTGGGCAACGGCGTACGGCGCGACCTGCCGATCAATCTCGTTGCGCCGGGCGCGATTGCGACCGGTTTCGGGCCGATCATCAAGCTGGCCGGCGAATTGTTCGCCCGTGTCCATTCCATGTCGACACCGATCTCGGCGCAGGCCATGGTAGTGGCAGCCGGCATCGAGGACGAGGCGGCTTTCCTGCCGCTCGTGGTCGAGCGATTCGAACGGCAGGTGCGGGCCCTGCGCCGCATGGCGGCACTCGAGGCCCTGCTTTCGGCCCAGGCCATGGATATCCTGGGTGACCGGCCGGCCGGCGTGCCCGGCATGATCTACGAGATCGTGCGCGGCCATGCCGAGTTCTACAGGCTCGACCGCCCGCTATCGGCGGAGGTGGAAGCGATCGAGAGCGATATGGGTTCGGACGAAACGATGGGGAAACTTATTTCCCAAGCACCGTTACCCCAGTTGGACGACTTTTTCGCTTTGGGCCCCATTGCTTAGCAAGTGCGGGCTGGTCGCGCGGGCCTGAAACGTTAGGGTAGGCAATAGCTTGGCATGAGCCAAGGCAACACGGGAGTGCATCATGCGACTGACTACCAGGATTCTCGGCGCCCTTGCGGCGCTGGCACTGACAGCGACTGCGGCCCAGGCCCAGGTCGTGGTTTCCTCCAAGATCGACACCGAAGGCGGCGTGCTGGGCAACATCATTCTCGAAGTGCTCAAGGCCAACCAGATTCCGGTGACCGACAAGATCCAGCTCGGCGCGACCCCGGTCGTGCGCGAGGCGATCACGGCCGGCCAGATCGACATCTATCCGGAATATACCGGCAACGGCGCCTTCTTCTTCAACGAAGCCGACAAGCCCATCTGGAACAACGCGGCCGAAGGCTATGCCGAGGTCAAGAAGCTCGACTACGACACCAACAAGATCGTCTGGCTCGACCCCGCCCCGGCCAACAATACCTGGGCCATCGCGCTACGTGACGACGTGGCGGGCCCGAACAACCTCAAGACGCTCTCCGACTTCGGCAAGTGGGTTGCCGGCGGCGGCGAGGTGAAGCTGGCCGCTTCCTCCGAGTTCGTGAACTCGCCGGCAGCGCTCCCCGCCTTCCAGACCGCCTATGGCTTCACCCTGAAGCCCGAGCAGCTCATCACGCTTTCCGGCGGCGATACGGCGGCGACCATCGCGGCGGCGGCGCAGCAGACCTCGGGCGCCAATGCGGCGATGGTCTATGGCACCGACGGCGGCATCGCGCCCTCCAAGCTCACCGTGCTCGATGACGACAAGGGCGTGCAGCCGGTCTACGAGCCCGCTCCGATCATCCGCGAAGCCGTGCTGACGCAATATCCGCAGATCGCGGACCTCCTGAAGCCGGTCTTCGCCAAGCTCGACCTCAAGACCCTGCAGGAGCTTAACGGCCGCGTGCAGGTGGCGGGCGAACCGGCCAACGCCGTGGCGCTCGACTTCCTCAAGACCAACAGCCTCATCAAGTAGGCTTTTGCGACCCGTGGCGGGGAGGGCGCATCCCTCTCCGCCCCGAACTCGACTTTCCCAATCGATCCGAGCAAGGGAGGCCCGGTGACGATGGCTCAAAGCGTCGCCACAGCATTGCCGAAACGGGTTATCGGCCTCGACAAGCTCGGCGTCGTCATTGCGCTGATCGTGTTGGTGGGCTGGTTCGCGCTGCCCTTCGTCGATTTCAAGCCCAACCGTATCCTGCCGGGCGAACCACGCTCGATCTTCGCGGCGCTGCCGCCGCTGCATGCGGCCATCCTCGCCGCGGTGCTGGCGGTTTCCATTCCGGTGAGCGCGCTGCGCACGCCGACGATATTCCGGCTGGCGATGAGTTTCGTCGCGCTGGCGGCGATTGCGATCTATGTCGGCATTGCCGGTTATTTTCTCACTCCGGAAGGCGACAAGCTGGTGCGCATCGCGCCGGGCGCCGGCTTCTGGGTGCTGACCGGCGCCCTTGCGCTGCTGGCTGCCGATTCGCTGACCCGCCTGCGCCTTGGCCCCTGGCCGCGCATCGCCATTCTGGCGGTGGTTGCGATCGGGCTTGGCGCGCTGCTCTGGAGCGGGTCCTGGAGCGACCTTTCGATCCTCAAGGAATATGCCAGCCGGGCGGACGCGTTCTGGCGTGAAGGCCAGACGCATGTGCTTCTCGCCTTCGGCTCGCTGGTGGTGGCGACAGCCGTCGGCATTCCGCTGGGCGTTGCCTGCTATCGCAACCGGCGGCTGCGGACGGTCGTGCTCAACGTCCTCAACGCCGTCCAGACCATCCCTTCGATTGCGCTGTTCGGCCTCCTCATCGCGCCCCTCGGCGCGCTCGCCGCCGCAGTGCCCGCGCTCGCCGCCATCGGCGTTTCCGGCATCGGCGCCGCGCCCGCCATGGTGGCGCTCTTCATCTACAGCCTCCTGCCGGTGGTCTCGAACACCGTGGTCGGCCTTGTCGGCGTGCCCGAGGCCGCCAACGACGCGGCACGCGGCATGGGCATGACCGATCGCCAGCGCTTGTTCTCGGTCGAGCTGCCGCTGGCCTTCCCGGTCATTCTCACCGGCATCCGCATCGTGCTGGTGCAGAATATCGGCCTCGCCACCATTGCCGCGCTCATCGGTGGCGGCGGCTTCGGCGTCTTCGTCTTCCAGGGCATCGGCCAGACCGCCATGGATCTGGTGCTGCTCGGCGCCGTCCCCACGGTCGCCCTCGCCTTCGCCTCCGCCGTCATCCTCGATGCCATCGTCGAAATGGTCTCGCCACGGGAACCCGCCAATGATTGAGATCGAAGAGATCACCAAGACCTATGGCGACACCAATGTCGTCGATCGCGTCACCATGACGGTCGATCCGCATACCATCACCGTCATCGTCGGCACGTCGGGCTCGGGCAAGACCACGCTCCTGCGTATGATCAACCGCCTGGTCGAGCCCACTTCGGGCATCATCCGCATCGATGGCCAGGACACCCGCGCCGTCCCCGCCTATGAACTGCGCCGCCGCATCGGCTACGCCATCCAGGGCCACGGCCTCTTTCCGCATCGCACCGTCGGCCAGAACATCGGTACTGTCCCCAAGCTGCTCGGCTGGGACAAGGCGCGCACCGACAAGCGCGTCGATGAACTGCTCGACCTCTTCCAGCTCGATCCCGGCCAGTATCGCGACCGCATGCCGAGCGAACTTTCGGGCGGCCAGCAGCAGCGCGTCGGTGTCGCCCGCGCCCTCGCCGCCGAGCCCAACATCCTGCTCATGGATGAGCCCTTCGGCGCGCTCGATCCCATCATCCGCGCCAAGGCGCAGGAAGACCTGCTCGATATTCAGAAACGTTTTGGCACCACCGTCGTGCTCGTCACGCACGACATGGAGGAGGCCATCCATCTCGGCGACAGGATCGCCGTCATGGACAAGGGCCAACTCCTCCAATACGCCACGCCCGAAGAGATCATCGCCCACCCCGCCACCGATTTCGTCAACGAGCTCATTGGCACCGGCGAGCGCCCCTTCCGCCTGCTCTCGCTGGCTTCGATCCGCGAAGCGGTCGAGCCGGGCGAAGCTCTCGGTGCCCCCATTTCCGCCGACGCGACTCTGCGCGATGCCTTTGCCGAACTCCTTTGGTCCGGTCGCGCCGCCCTGCCGGTCGAAGACAGCGGAAAGCTCGTCGGCCGCGTGACGCTCGCCGAACTCAACCGCCGCGCGGCTCGCCCGCAATGAGATGGCCGCTGCTCATAAGGCTGGTGGTCCTGGCGCTGCTCATCGCGTTCTTGGTGACGCCGGAAAGCTTTGCCTTCCTGCTGCAGCCGCTCACCAAGAACGGCCAGCCCGCCATCTATGATCGCGGAAGCCTGTGGAGCCTGACGCTCAGCCACCTCGCCATCACCTTCGCCGCCACCGTAGCGGCGACCATCGTGGCCGTCGGGCTCGCCATTCTGGTCACCCGCCCCTTCGGCGCCGAATTCCTGCCGCTCTCGCGCAGCCTCGCCAATATCGGTCAGACCTTTCCGCCCGTCGCCGTGCTGGCGCTTGCCGTGCCCATCCTCGGCTTCGGCACCGCGCCTACGCTCGTCGCGCTCTTCCTCTATGGCCTTCTGCCGATCTTCGAGAATTCGCTCACCGGCCTCACCACTTTGCCGCCTGCCGTTACCGAAGCGGCCCGCGGCATGGGCATGACCGGCACGCAGCGCCTGACCCGTGTCGAACTGCCTTTGGCGCTGCCCGTTATCCTGGGCGGCGTCCGCCTTTCGACCGTTATTTCGCTCGCTACCGCCACCATCGGCTCGACAGTGGCGGCGCGTACGCTTGGCGAAGTCATCATTGCAGGCCTTACGGCCAGCAACACCGCGTTCGTCCTGCAGGGTGGCCTCATCGTCGCCGTGCTGGCCGTGCTCATCTACGACGGCCTTTCGGCCTTCGAACGCTTCCTCGTGGCGCGCACCGGTCGCGCTCGGCAGGAAGCCGCATAGGAGACTTTTGAAACATGTCCGATTTCGATCTCGTCCTCTCGGGCAACGTGGTGCTTTCCACGCACATCCTCGAAGCCGGCTACGTCGCTGTTCGCGACCGCAAGGTCGCCGAGGTCGGGCAGGGACCGGCGCCCGCCGCCCGCGAACGCCACGAATTGGGCAATGCCCTGATCCTCCCCGGCGCCATCGACGCCCAGGTGCATTCTCTCTCCCAGAAGGATCAGGAAGATTTCATCTGGTCCACTCGCTCGGCCGCCGCCGGTGGCGTCACCACCATCGTCGACATGCCCTATGACGAAGGCAACCTCGTCTGTTCCGCCGAAGCCGTCCGCAAGAAGGTCGATCACGCCAGCCCGCAGGCCCGCGTCGATTTCGCTCTCTACGGCACCATCGATCCCGAAGAGGGGGCCAAACGCATCCCGGAACAGGTCGAGGCCGGCGTCGCCGCCTTCAAGTTCTCGACCTTCGGCACCGACCCCAAGCGCTTCCCCCGCATCCCGCCGGGCTTGCTTGAAGAATGCTTCGCCGCAATCGCCAGGACCGGCCTCACCGCCGGCGTCCATAACGAGGACGACGAAGCCGTGCGGGCCGCGATGGAAAAGGTCAAAGCCCTCGGCATCACCGATTACCGGGCCCACGCCCTGTCGCGCCCGCCGCTGACCGAGCTTCTTGCCACCCTCCAGGTCTATGAAACCGGCGCTCTTACCGGCGCTGACGCCCACATCGTCCACTGCTCGCTCTCGCGCGGCTACGATATCGCCGCCAGCTACCGCGCCCAGGGCTTCGCCGCCTCCATCGAGTGCTGCATCCATTACCTGACGCTCGACGAGGAAAACGACGTCAAGCGCCTCGGCGGCAAGGCCAAGATCAACCCACCCATCCGCCCCCGCGCCGAAGTCGAGGCCCTCTGGCGCCAGGTCGCCAACGGCAACGTCACCCTGGTCTCGACCGACCACGTGAGCTGGTCGGAAAACCGCAAGACCAACCCCGACATGCTCGCCAACGCCTCGGGCGTTCCGGGCCTCGAAGCCATGGTCCCGCTTTTCGTGAAGGGCGCCCTCGAACGCGGCATCTCCCTCACCTGGGCCGCCAAACTCATGGCCGAAAACCCGGCCCGCCATTTCCGACTGGATCACATAAAGGGCGCCCTGACCCCCGGCCGCGATGCCGATATTACGGTGTTGGTCCCGGTCGAAAAGACCTATGACGCAGCCGCCTCCGGCAACAACGTCGTCGGCTGGAGCCCCTATAACGGCATCAAGCTGCCCTGGACCACGGCCGCCACCTATCTGCGAGGCAAGCTCGCGTTTGACGGCACCAAGGTGCTTTCCGAACCCGGCACCGGCAAGTTCGTGCGGCCGCCCCAGCAGATCGTGGTGGCGTCATGAGCATGCGGCCCACCCCCCTCCCAGCCTCCCCCGCAAGGGGGGAGGTGCCGTTCGTGGATGTGGAACGCTTCGTGCGCCAGCAACTGGATCGAAACACCTCCCCCCTTGCGGGGGAGGCTGGGAGGGGGGTGAGCCACACCCACCACGCCCACCCGGGAGCCCCCTCATGAGAAACCTCCCCACCAATCCCGACCGCATCGCCGAGGACATTTCCGATCTCGCCGCCATCACCGAGCCGGACCACCCCTATACCCGCCGGGCCTTCACCCCGATGTTCCTGGCCGGCCGCTCCTATCTCGAACGCCGCTTCGAGAAAGCCGGCCTCGCCATCCGCATCGATGCCGCCGGCAACCTCATCGGCCACCGGCCCGGCAAAAAACCCGGCCTCGGCACCATCCTCCTCGGCTCGCATTCGGACACCGTGCCCGATGGCGGGCGCTATGACGGCATAGCAGGCGTCTCCGCCGCCCTCGAAGTCGCCCGCGCCCTCCACGACCAGGATGTCCAGCTCGACCACGATCTCGAAATCGTCGACTTCCTCGCCGAGGAAGTCTCGATCTTCGGCGTCTCCTGCATCGGCTCGCGCGGCATGGTCGGGCTGGTTCCGCCCGATTGGCTCACGCGCATTTCTGGTGATCTGACCCTCGAACAGGGCATCGCCGACGTCGGCGGCCACCCCGAGGTCAGCGAAAAGCGCACCGACATCAAAGCCTTCCTCGAACTCCACATCGAGCAGGGCCCCGTTCTTGAAGACAAAAAGCTCGATATCGGCGTCGTCACCGCCATTGCCGGGATCACCCGCATCGAGATCGTCATCGATGGCCGCGCCGATCACGCCGGCACCACGCCCATGGGCTCGCGCCGCGACGCCTTGACCGCCGCCGCGCGCCTCGTGCTCGCCATCGAGCAGCTGGCCCATCAGTTCGCACAGGGCGAAGCTCACTTCGCGGCAACCGTCGGCGAATTCCGCATCGAGCCCAACGCCGCCAATGTGGTGCCGTCCCGCGCGGTAATGCTCATCGACGCCCGCGCCGAGGACCGCGCCGATATGGAGCGCTTCTGCGAGGCCCTCGATGCGCTCGCCCTCGAAGTCGCCGACGAGACCGATTGCTCGGTCGCCAAGCCACGCCGCATCTCGGACAACCAGCCGACCCCCTGCGACCCGGACCTCCTCAAGGTCCTCGACGCCGCCTGCGAAACCACGGGCGCCCGGCATCGCCGCATGGCCTCGGGAGCTGGCCACGACACCGCCTGGATGGCCCGCGCCACCAAGGCGGCCATGATCTTCATCCCCTGCCTTGGCGGGCGCAGCCACGCCCCCGAGGAATCCGCCAAGACCGAGGACATTGCCTTGGGCGCCGCCGTGCTGCTCGAAGCGGTCAAAACCCTCGACAAGCAATTACAGGAAGCCAAGTAATGGGCCGCATTCTCACCGAAAAAGACATCGAACCGGCGGTCAAGGGCGGCTCCGTCTATGCGGCGGGCGGCGGCGGCTGGGCCGATCATGGCCGCATGCTCGGCCGTGCCGCCGTCTCGATCGGCAAGCCCGAACTGGTCTCGATCGAGGAACTCGACGACAACGACTGGGTCGCCACGGCCGCCGCCATCGGCGCCCCGGCCTCGACCACCCCGTGGGAAATGCAGGGCGTCGACTACATCAAGGCCGCCCAGCTCCTTCAGGACGCGCTCGGCGAAAAGCTCTCCGGCCTCATGGTCGGCCAGAACGGCAAATCCTCGACGCTCAACGCCTGGCTCCCCTCCGCCATGCTCGGCACCAAGGTTGTCGACGCGGTCGGCGACGTCCGCGCTCACCCGACCGGGGACATGGGCTCCATCGGCATGGCCGGCAGCCCCGAACAGATGATCCAGACCGCCGTGGGCGGCAACCGCGACGAGAACCGCTACATCGAGCTGGTCGTGCGCGGCGCCACCGCGAAAATCTCGCCGGTCCTGCGCACCGCCGCCGACCAGTCCGGCGGCTTCATCGCCTCCTGCCGCAACCCCCTTCGCGCTTCCTATGTGGCGAAAAATGCGGCGCTCGGCGGTATCTCGATGGCCTTGAAACTGGGCGAAGCCATCATCGCCGCAGAAGCTGGCGGCGGCTCCAAGATCATCGACGCCATCGTCAAGACTACGGGCGGCACCATCCTCGCCCAGGGCAATGTCGAGGCCAAGGACGTGGTCTACACCAAGGAAGCCTTCGACATCGGCACCATCACGCTGGGCTCAGGCGACAAGGCGACCAAGCTCCACGTCATGAACGAATACATGGCCGTCGAAGACGCGGGCGGCACGCGCCTCGCCACCTTCCCCGACGTCATCACCACCCTCGACGCCGCCGGCACTCCGCTCAGCGTCGGCCAGGTGCGCGAAGGCATGTTCATCTTCGTGCTGCACGTCCCCAAGACCATCATCCCCCTGGCCTCGTCCGTCCTCGACCCGACGGTCTATCCGTCGGTCGAAAAGGCCATGGGTATCGAAATCGCCAAATACGCGCTCGACCTGGGGCGCAGGAAGACAGACCGGGGCTGACGGCTCACCCCCTCCCCGCAAGTGGGGGTATCGGCTTGCCGCAAACTAGATCGAAACACCCTCCCCCTTGCGGGGAGGGTCGGGGAGGGGGAGGGCCTCCCGCACTGAAGGACCAAAAGAATGCCCACACCCAATCCCCGTCACCCCAATTTCCCCATTCCCGGCGGCAACGAACTGCGCGCCAAAGGCTGGCGTCAGGAAGCGCTGCTGCGCCTCCTCGAAAACGTGCTTTCGGTGGGTGAAGACCCCGACAACCTCGTTGTCTACGCCGCGTTGGGCAAGGCCGCGCGCAACTGGGCCGCGCACGATGCCATCGTCAATGCGCTCAAGACCATGGACGAGGATCAGACCCTCATCATCCAGTCGGGCAAGCCGATCGGCCTCCTCACGACCCACGCCAAGGCCCCGCTGGTGATCATGGCCAATTGCAACATCGTCGGGCAGTGGGCCAAGGCCGAGAACTTCTACGATCTCGAAAAGAAGGGCCTCATCGCCTGGGGTGGGCTGACGGCTGGCGCCTGGCAATATATCGGCAGCCAGGGCGTCATCCAGGGCACCTACGAGATCTTCATGCGCATCGCCGAGAACCGTTTCGATGGCGATCTGCGCGGCCGCTTCATCCTCACCGCCGGCCTCGGCGGCATGGGCGGCGCCCAGCCGCTTGCCGGCCGCATGGCCAATGCCGCCATCCTTGTTGTCGACGTCGATCCCGAACGCGCCCGCAAGCGCAAGGAGATCGGTTATTTGGAACATGTCGCGCCTGATCTAGACACGGCGCTGGCTATGATCGATGAGGCGGTGAAGGCTAGGCGCCCCACCTCCATCGGCCTTGTCGGCAACGCCGCCGAAATCTACCCGGAGATCGCCCGCCGCGGCATCACGCCCGATATCGTCACCGACCAGACCTCGGCCCACGACCTCGTCTATGGCTACGTGCCCAAGGGCTATTCGCTCGAAGAGGTCCGGCGCCTGCGCAAGGACAACCCCGCCGAACTAATGGCCGCCAGCCGCACCTCGATCGTCGAGCACGTCAACGCCATGCTCGAATTCCAGCGGCGCGGCGCCGAGGTGTTCGACAACGGCAACCTCATCCGCACCCAGGCCCGCGACGGCGGCGTCGCCAATGCCTTCGACATCAAGATCTTTACCGAAGCGTACCTGCGCCCCCTCTTCGCCCGCGCCATCGGCCCCTTCCGCTGGATGGCCCTCTCGGGTGACCCCGACGACATCCGCAAGATCGATGAGCTGGTGCTGAAAATGTTCGCCGGCAACAACATCGTCACCAACTGGATCGGCCTCGCCCGTCAATACGTCCCCTTCGAAGGCCTCCCCGCCCGCATCGCCTGGCTCGGCCACGGCGAGCGCACGCAGCTGGCGCTGGCGGTCAATGAACTGGTGGCCAACGGCACTCTTTCCGGCCCGGTCGCCTTCTCGCGCGACCACCTCGATGCCGGCGCCATGGCGCATCCCAACATCATGACCGAGCGCATGAAGGACGGTTCGGACGCCATTGCCGACTGGCCCCTCCTCGACGCCATGCTGCTCACCGCTTCGATGGCGGACCTGGTGGCGATCCATTCCGGCGGTGGTGGGTACGCGGGCTACATGACGAGCGCGGGCGTGACGACGATTGCCGACGGCACGCCAGAGGGGGCGGAACGGCTGCAGCACGTGCAGACCAACGACACCTCGCTCGGCGTCATGCGCTATGCCGATGCCGGGTACGAGGAGAGCTTCGACGAGATCGAGAAGAAGGGGATTCCGCATATCGATCTGCGGTAGGGGCTACCCCCACCCTTGTTCCCTCCCCACAAGGGGGAGGGAGACCTGCTGGCGCGATTTTGCCCCATCGACTCGCTCCTCCTTGTGGGGAGGGATTGAGGGTGGGTTGGCCAGATGGCGCGGTGCCTGCTGCACCGGGGCGCACCGCTTCTGTCATTGCTCCATCCCCGCCCCCGATCTTCCCCGGACTTGATCCGGGGCCCACGGATGCCGCCACTCGAGTGGAGCGGTGCAATAGGCCCCGGGTCTCCGCCCGGGGAAGTTCTGTGGGGGTGGCGAGATTTCAAAACCTTCGTCCACCCGGACGAAAGCCGTCGCCCTCGTCGAGAGGTGCAACGCCTCAAAACAAAAAAGGGCGGCCCCGAGGACCGCCCTCCACAATCACCTAAGCCTGCCTCAGCTCGGCAGCGCCGCCACTGCGATCATTTCCACCTTGAGGCGCGGGTCCGCCAGCCGGGCCTCGATCGTCGCACGTGCCGGTGGGTTGGCCGGGTCGATCCACGTATCGTAGACGGCGTTCATCGCCGCGAAGTCGGCGATATTGTTGAGGATGACCTGCATCGAAAGCACGTTGGATTTGTTGGTCCCGGCCTTGGCCAGCACGTCATCGATGGCAGCCAGCACCTGCTGGACCTGCTCGGTGATCCCCGCATCGTAGTTGGTCGCCACCTGGCCGGCGAGGTAAACGGTGTTGCCATGGATCACGGCTTCGCTCATGCGCTTGCCGGGCTCGATACGCTTGATGGTCACGAGAAAGCTCCCTTTAGAGAAACGTGGCTTCGCTCTTAGTGGCAGATAGGCCGTGACGCAAACGCTCTCTCGCGTTACCCAAGGACACCAAGGAGCCCCCGATGACGCAGTTCGTGATTCCCGCCCCGCCCGTTGCCGCCGTTCCCGTGGCGGGAGGCGGCGCGTTCCCTGTTCGCCGCATCTATTGCGTGGGCCGCAACTACGCCGAACACGCGCGCGAAATGGGCCACGATCCCGATCGCGAGCCGCCCTTCTTCTTCGGAAAGCCGGCCGACAGCCTCGTGACAGGCGGCGCCGATACGTCCTATCCGGCCAACACGCAGGATTTCCAGTTCGAGGTCGAACTCGTCGTCGCGCTCGCCGAAGGCGGCTCCAATCTTTCGCCGGAAGCCATTCCTGCGAAGATCTTCGGCTACGCCGTGGGCATCGACATGACGCAGCGCGATGTCCAGTCAGTGGCGAAGAAAGCCGGCCGCCCGTGGGATATGTCCAAGGGCTTTGACCACTCCGCGCCCATCGGCGACCTCATCCCGGCCACCCGCATTGGGCATCCGTCCAGGGGCGTCATCACCCTCAAGGTCAATGGCGTCGAAAAGCAGCGCGGCGATATCTCCGATCTCATCTGGCCCATCGCCGATGCCGTCGCCTACCTCTCCAACTGGGTTGAGCTCAAGCCCGGCGATCTCATCTTCACCGGCACCCCCGCCGGCGTCGGCCCCGTGGTTCGCGGCGATTTCCTCGAAGGCGCGGTCGAAGGCGTCGGCTCCGTCACCACCCGGATCGCCTGATGGTACAATGGACGCCCCAGCAGGATGAGGCCCTCGGCAAGGTTTCGGCCTGGCTCAAGGATAAATCCGCCCCGCAGGTGTTTCGGCTCTTCGGCTGGGCCGGCACCGGCAAGACCACGCTCGCCAAGCATCTGGGCTCGGGCGTCAAGAGCGTCAAATACGCCGCCTTCACCGGCAAGGCGGCGCTGGTCATGCGCAAGCGCGGCTGCCGCGGCGCCTCCACCATCCATTCCCTGATCTACAAGCTTGAAGGCGAGGGGCAGGGCGAGGGCAACGCTTCCGAGCCCCGCTTCGTGCTCGATCCGGAATCCGCCGCCGTCACTGCCGATCTCATCGTCATCGACGAGGTCTCGATGGTCGACGAGGCGCTGGCCGTCGACCTTCTCTCCTTCGGCACCAAGGTGCTCGTCCTCGGCGACCCCTTCCAGCTACCGCCGGTGCAGGGCGCGGGTTACTTCACCCAGGTCGAGCCCGACATCATGCTCACCGACATCCGCCGCCAGGCCCAGGAAAACCCCATCATCCGCATGTCCATGGACATTCGCGAAGGCCGCAATCTCGAGCGCGGCAATTACGGGGAATCCAAGGTCATCAGCGCGCGGGAGGTCGACCAGTCCGAAGTGCTGGGTGCCGACCAGGTGCTGGTCGGGCGCAACAAGACGCGCCTCATGTACAACGACCGCATCCGCGAGCTGAAGGGCCTGCCGCACCAGGAACCCGTTGTCGGCGACCGGCTTGTCTGCCTGCGCAACAACCCGATCAAGAAGCTCCTCAACGGCCAGATTTTTACCGTCGCCCAGATCAACGCCCGCGCCAACGGCCGCATCCAGATGTGGCTCGACCCCGAAGAAGACGGCACCGGCATCGGCCAGCAGGTCAAGGTCGTCACCCACAAGGCCTTCTTCACCGGGGAGGAAGCCAACCTCTCCTGGCCTGAACGGCGCGGCTACGACGAATTCACCTTCGGCTATTGCCTTACGGTCCACAAAGCCCAGGGCAGTCAGTGGGACAACGTCTACCTGTTCGACGAAAGCAGCGTCTTCCGCGAGGACAGGCGGCGCTGGCTTTATACGGGCGTGACGCGAGCGGCGGAAAAGCTCACCGTCGTCGGCTGACGCGCCGACTTTCCTGATAGATGGCGTCAACTTAAGTTGACAAAGTTTAGAACTATTATAAAGTGTGGCGATCGCTCGGGGCCTTGCTGAGGCTGCAAACCCGCGCGATTTCAACGGGTTGATCCCCCTTGAGACGACATCGACTTGGCGTTAGAGGTTAACCATTGGTTGCGCTCTGCGCCGCCTCAAAACCTGAAGGAATGGCCATGCGGCTGACCAAACAATCGAGCTACGCGATCCGCAGCCTCATCTATTGCGCCGTCAACGCGCCCGAGCTGAGCCGCGTCGCCGATATCGCCAAGGCCTATTCCATCTCCGAGCTCTTCCTGTTCAAGCTCATCAAGCCGCTGGTCGAGGATGGCATCATCGAGACCGTACGCGGCCGCCATGGCGGCATCCGGCTCGGCCGCCCCGCCAACGAGATCACGCTGCTCGACGTCATCAAGCGCACTGAGGAAAGCTTTGCCCTCGCCGAGTGCTTCGAGGATGACGGCGTCATTTCCTGCCCGCTCCATGTCGGGTGCGAACTGAGCTCGGCGCTTTCCGAAGCGCTCCAGGCGTTCTTCAACGTGCTCGAGAGCTATACGATCGCCGATCTGTCCGACAAGAAGCGCAACCTGCGCGCGCGTCTGGGCATCGATCTGGGCGAACCGCTCCTCGCCGCTCACTGACAGTTTCCGTTCCGTGTCCTTTCCTGGCCGCGGAACGGCTTTGCTTTAAAATATGAGTTTGACACTCATAATAAACTGTGGCCTATTGCTCGTCAGCGGAGCGTATCGCTCCACCTGAACGACGAGGTCGCTTGCTGCACTCGTCTCCCCGGGCAGCCAGGATCCTCAACATTCTGGCTGGTCTCCCGTTTTTGGGGCATTGCGCGAGAGTTGGGAGACGGCGGTCAGGCCGCCTGCGCCAGGCATTCCCTGCAGGTGCCGCGCAGCTCGATCGTGGTGCGGCTCGGCTTGAAGCCGTTTTCGCCGGCCCAGCCAACCAGGCGCTCGCGCACCGTATCGTCGGCAAATTCATCGACACGCCCGCATTTCTCGCAGATGGCGAAAGCGATGATGCCCCCGGCGCGGTGGCAATGGGCATCGGCGCAGGCGACGAAGGCATTGAGGCTTTCGAGGCGATGGGCGAGGCCGCGCTCCACGAGCTTGTCGAGCGCGCGATAGACCTGGAGCGGGGCGCGCAGGCCGTCATCGCGCAGCCGGTCGAGAATGTCATAGGCCGAAAGCGGGGCATCGGCCCCGGTCAGCGTGCCCAGCACCAGTCCCTGGTTCCGGGTCAGTGCTTCCGCCGGTTCCTCGTGAACATGTGTCATCGTCTTCTCCATGCTCCCTAATCTAGGAGAGTCTTGGCTCGCGTCCAAGCGGGGGAGCGATCACTCCCCCTTCATCGCCGGCACCAACAGCGCCACATTGTGCCGGAACATGTCGAGATAGGTGCCGGCGCCTTCGTCCTTCGTGCTCAGGGCATCGGCATAGAGTTCGCCGCCGAGCTTGACGCCGGTCTCCCGCCCGATCTGCTCGACCAGCCGCCCGTCGCTCATGTTCTCGACGAAAAGCGCGGAAACGCCGTCCTTGCGGATCTGCTCGATGAGCTTGGCGACATCGGTCGCCGAAGCTTCGCTTTCGGTGGAAACGCCTTCGGGCGCCTCGAAGCGCACGCCATAGGCAGCGCCGAAATAGCCGAAGGCGTCATGGGTGGTGATGACCTTGCGCTTGTCCTCGGGGACGGTGGCGATCTGGGCCTTGACTTCGGCATCGAGGGCCGAGATTTCGTCCGAGTAGGCCTTGGCATTGGCCTCGTAGACCGGGCAGCCCTCGGCATCGACTTCGCAGAGGCCCTTGGCGATGTTGGCGACATAGATCAGGCCGTTGGCAAGGCTCTGCCAGGCATGTGGATCGGTGATGGTCGCGCCGTCCTCATCCATGCTGCGCGAGGAAACGCCGTCGCTCGCCACGACGAGCTTGCCCTTGTAGCCGGTAGCCTCGACGAGGCGATCCATCCAGCCTTCGAAGCCAAGCCCCGAGACGAAGAAGATCTGCGCCTTGCCGACATTGACGGCGTCGGCGGGCGTGGGCGCATAGACGTGGCTATCGGCATTGGGGCCGACAATGGTGGTGAGCGCGATGCGGTCCCCGCCGACGCGCGCCACCATGTCGCCAAGAATCGAGAAGCTTGCCACGGCATTGACGGGAGCCGCGAGGGCGGGCGCGGTCATCAGCGCGAAAGTCGAAACCAGAAGGACGCGGGCGAACATGGGCAAACTCCTATGCGATGCGATGTCTGGGCGAGGTCATGCGCGTGCGGACGATGCCGCGCGTGCCGAAGATCAGCGACAGGGCGTAGAAGCCGCCGGCCACGAGAATGATGGCCGGCCCCGAGGGCACGCTGAAATAGTATGAGAGCAGAAGACCGAGATAGCTCGAGGCCATGCCGATGCCGATGGCGAGGGCGCAGAGCGCTTCCAGGCTGCGTACCCAGAACCTCGCGGCGGCCGCCGGCAGCATCATGAGGCCGACGGCAAGCAGCGTGCCGAGTGCCTGGAACCCGCCGACGAGATTGAGCACGACGAGGCCAAGGAAAAGGAAGTGCACCACCGGCCCAGCCTTGCTGACCGAGCGCAGGAAGGTCGGGTCGAGGCATTCGGCAAAGAGCGGGCGCCAGATGACGGCGAGCGTAGCAAGGCTGATGGTCGAAACGGCGCCGATCATGACCAGGGCGTCGTTGTTGAGCGCCAGGACCGAGCCGAAAAGTACGTGCATGAGATCGACGCTCGAACCGCGCAGGCTCACCAGCATCACGCCGAGCGCGAGGGAGATGAGGTAGAAGGCGGCCAGGCTCGTATCCTCGCGCTGTACGGTGAGGCGGCTGACAAGGCCGGCGAGGAGGGCCACGATGAGGCCGGCGGCAAAGCCCCCCAGCGTCATCGGCAGGATCTGGAGGCCGGCAATAAGAAAGCCGACGGCCGCGCCGGGCAGGATGGCATGGGCCATGGCGTCGCCGGCCAGGCTCATGCGCCGCAGCATCAGGAAAACGCCGACAGGGCCCGCCGAGGCGGCAAGGATCATCGCGCCGGCAAGGGCGCGGGTGAGAAAGCCGTAGCTGACGAAGGGGCCGACAAGGAGATCGAAAAGGGTCATCGGGCCGCTCCGTGGTGATGGGCATGGCCGTTCTCGTGCCAGGGGGCCTGCTCGTCCCAGGCCTCGGTCATGCGGCGGGCCTTGAGCAGGTTCTCGGCCTTGAGCGCATCCTCGGTATCGGCCCAGGCCACCGGTTCGCGCGCCATCAGCAGCGTGCGGGGGAAGATGGCCTTGACCATCTCGGCGTCGTGCAGGACGGCAACCACCGTGCGATCCTCGGCGTGCCAGCGGCGCACGAGCTCGATGAGGTCGATCACGGTCTTCTCGTCGATGGCGGTGAAGGGCTCGTCGAGGAGGATGATATCGGCATCCTGCAGCATCACGCGGGCGAACAGCGCGCGCTGGAGCTGGCCGCCGGAAAGGGTATCGAGGGGGCGGTTTTCAAAGCCGGTCAGCCCGACAGTGGCCAGGGCCGTCTCGACCTCGCGATAATCGCTGCCGGTAATGGCCGCGAAGAGACCGCGCCGCCGCCAATGGCCGAGCGAGACGAGATCGGCCACCGTCGCGGGGAAGGTGCGGTCGATCTCGGCGCTCTGCGGCAGGTAGGCGATGGTGCTGTCGGGCGCGCGTTCGATAGCGCCGGTCAGCGGCTGGAGCATGCCGACAATGCCCTTGAGCAGCGTGGATTTGCCCGAGCCGTTCGGCCCAACCACGGCGGTGAGCGAGCCGCTCTCGAACGTCCCGTCGAGATGATGCACGGCCGGGTGACCCTCGTAGCCGAGCGTCACGTCCTTGAGGGTAATGGCGCTCATGCCTGCACCAGCGCGATCAGCACCACCCAGATGGCGGCGATGAGCACAGCCGCCACACCAAGCCGCAGCACCAAACCGTGCTGCGCCAGGCTGAAGGCTCGCTTCTGCGCGGCAGGACGGCGATGATGGACATGATCGTGGTGTGGCTGTGCGGCCATGATGCGGCTCCGGAATGGCTCGCGATGTAACGTAATAACATTTTTCTTGTCAACGCTTGCCAGCGCGAAAAACGAAACGTTATACAATTACATTTGTTCAGGCGGCAGCGACGCCATGGATGGCGACCCTATCAATCACCGTTACGTTATAAAATATGGAGCTTTCATGAGGTATGTTCCCTCCACTCTCGCGGCGCTGGCAGTGCTCGCGATTCCCGCTTCGGCTTTCGCCGAGGAAGAGGTCGCCTGGCGACTTTTCGTGGCAGACCACGACCAGCCGCGCGTCACGGCGATCGATCTTGAAAGCGGCGCAGCGCTCGATAGCTTCGCCATCGACGGCTCGGCCACGCTCTACGCTACCAAGGGCAAGCGCGCGGTCTATGCCGTGCAGGGCGAGCAGAACCGCGTCGCAATCATCGCCTCAGGCGTCGAGATCGAGGATCATGGCGACCACGGCGACCTCAAGCTCGGCGAGCCGGCGCTGACAGATGCCGTGCTGACGGGCGAACGGCCGGTGCATTTCGTCGAGCACGATGACCAGTTCGCGATCTTCTATGATGGAGAGGGGACCGCCCGGATCTATCCGGAAGCGGCAGTGCTGAAGGGCGATACGGCTTTCCGCGAGGTTCACACGTCGGCGCCACATCACGGCGTTGCCGTCCCGATGGAGGATTACACCCTCGTCACCCAGCCCAACGAGGCCGACCCCAAGGCCTTGCCCACTGGTATCTGGGTCCTCGACGCCGCGGGAGAAAAGCTTGGTGATTTCCATCCCTGCCCCGATCTTCACGGCGAGGCGACATCCGGCAATCTGCTGGCCATAGCCTGCGGCACCGGCCTGTTGTTGGCCAGGGAAGGCGCCTCGGGTCCGCAGATCGAGCTCCTGCCCTATGGCGCCGATCTGCCGCCGGGCAAGGTGACCACGCTCCTCGGCGGCTCAGGCTTCCAGTATTTCCTGGGTAATTACGGCGCCGACCGCGTAGCCGTGATCGATCCTTCGGCCACCGATGCCTTCCGGCTGGTGACCCTGCCGACCCGGCGCATCCATTTCGCGGTCGATCCCGAACAACCGAAATTCGCCTATGTCTTCACCGAAGACGGAAACCTGCTGCGGCTCGATATTCTCTCGGCCGCCATCACCGGCACGCTGCACCTGACCGAGCCCTATTCAATGGACGGCGAATGGAACCTGCCGCGTCCGCGCGTCGCCGTTGCGGGCGGCGAGATCGCCGTGACCGATCCGCTCAAGGGCCTCATCCACGTGGTCGACGCGAAAGCGTTCGCCAAGACGCGCGAGATTACGATCGAAGGCAGGCCCTACAACATCGTGGCCGTCGGCGGCGCCGGCGAGACGCACGGGCATCACCACCATCACTGAACCCCTTAATCGCCTCTCCCGGCAGGGCCGGGGGAGGTTTCTCGCACCAATGGTCGCCTCATGAAACGTCTCCCCGTAACCGTGCTGTCCGGCTTCCTCGGCGCCGGCAAGACCACGCTTCTCAACCACATCCTCAACAATCGCGAGAACCGGCGCGTGGCCGTGATCGTCAACGACATGAGCGAGGTCAATATCGACGCCGCACTCGTGCGCGACGGTGGCGCGAACCTTTCGCGTACCGACGAAAAGCTCGTCGAGATGAGTAATGGCTGCATCTGCTGCACCCTGCGCGGCGACCTGCTGGCCGAAGTGCGCAAGCTCGCCGAAGACGGGCGCTTCGACTACCTGCTGATCGAATCGACCGGCATTTCCGAGCCGTTGCCGGTGGCCACTACCTTCGATTTCCGCGACGAGAACGGGGAGGGTCTGGCCGATATCACCCGGCTCGACACCATGGTCACGGTGGTCGATTGCGCCAACCTGCTCAAGGATTACGGCTCTTCCGATTTCCTCAGCGATCGCGGCGAAACGCTGGGGCCCGAGGACGAAAGGACGCTGGTCGACCTCCTCGTCGAGCAGATCGAATTCGCCGACGTCATCGTGCTCAACAAGGTCTCTTCGGCCTTGCCGGAAGCGCGCGAGGCGGCGCGCCGCATCATCAAGGCGCTCAATCCTGCGGCCGAACTCATCGAGACCGATTTCGGCGCGGTGCCGCTCGATCGCGTGCTCGATACCGGGCTTTTCAACCTCGAAATGGCCGAGCGCAATCCGCTCTGGTTCAAGGAATTGCATGGCTTTACCGACCACGTGCCCGAAACGCTCGAATACGGTATCCGCTCCTTCGTCTACCGCGCCCGGCGTCCTTTCAACCCGGCGCTGCTCGATCGCTTCATCGCGCGCACTTGGCCGGGCGTCGTTCGCGCCAAGGGCTTCTTCTGGCTGGCCACGCGCCCGCATTTCGTCGGCGAACTGAGCCAGGCCGGAGCGCTGGTGCGTACCGGGCGCCGCGGCCTCTGGTGGGCGGCGATTCCGCGCCAGCGCTGGCCGGACGACCCCGAATGGCTGGCTGCGATGACGCCCTATCTCGATCCCGTCTGGGGCGATCGGCGGCAGGAGCTGGTCTTCATCGGGCTCGAGGGCATGGACGAGGCGGCGATCCGCCGAGAGCTCGATGCATGCCTCGTCCCCGCGCGCGGCTTCGCGCCCGAAAACTGGACGAGCCTTCCCGATCCGTTTCCGGCCTGGAGCTAGTTGAGCGGCCCCTTGAAGATGAAGAAGGCGCCGGCAAAGATGAGGGTAAAGCCCACGGCATGGTTCCAGGTGAGCTTTTCCCCCAGCACCAGCACGGCAAAGCCCACGAAGACCGTGAGCGAGATCACTTCCTGGATGGTCTTGAGTTCGGCGGCGCTATAGGTGCCGTAGCCGATGCGGTTGGCCGGCACGGCCAGCCAGTATTCCACCAGCGCAATGCCCCAGCTTGCCATCACCGCAGCCCACATCGGGGCATGGGGGAATTTGAGATGCCCGTACCAGGCCACGGTCATGAAGACATTGGAGCCGATAAGGAGGAGGATCGGCAGCACGGCGGAAGAATTGAACGGCATGGAGCACCGGAAGGGCAGGGGTGGCGCACACTCTCCGCCTTCCGTTCGGCCGTCAACGGGCTTCGTTCATCTTGCAGTCATGCGATGCCCCGTACACACTTCCGTGTGAACGACTCGCGAGGCTAGAAATGATCCAGCGCACCTCTGCCGCCCTTGCCGCCTTGCTCGTTGCGGCCGCCCCGGTCGCCGCAGCCGAGCTTACCTGTTCGGGTACCCTGGGCCCCGATTCGTCCGAGGCCCGGCTTATCGAGACCTATGGCAAGGAGAACGTGACCACCGGCGAAGTGCCCGGCGCCGAAGGCGAAACCATGCTCGCCACCACGGTCTTCCCCAATGACGAGGCCAAGAGTTTCCAGGTCGGCTGGTGGGACGAGGAAAGGCACGAGCAGCTTGCCTGGTTCACCGTGCCGGCCAGCGATGTCGCGCCCGGCGGCGTCCAGGTCGGCCAGACCGTGGCCGAGGTGCAGGCGCTCAACGGTGAGCCTTTCACGCTGCTCGGCTTCTATTGGGATTACGGTGGTACGGCCGGCTTCGATTCCGGCAAGCTCGCAAGCCTTCCCGGCGATTGCAGCCTGTCGCTGACCTTCCAGCCCACCAAGGACCTGGCCGCAGGTGTCGATGACACGCCGGTGGTGGGCGACAAGGAGGTGGCCTCCACCGAGCCACTGCTCGTCGATCTCGACGCCCGCGTCGAAAGCATCACCATGAGCTACCCCGACCCCAATGCTTCCGAGGAAGACGCAGGCGGGGGCGAGGAAGCGGGCGGCGAGACCGCCCAGCCCTAGATGTCGATATCCGGCTCGTCCGGCTGCTTGTCCGCCTTGGTCTCGTCGGCATCTTCCACCGGCTCGATCCGCACGACCTCGATCTTGACGCGGGCAAGGAGCCCGGCAAGCGAGCCGAGCAGCGCCAACCACGGAGCGGCCAGCACCACGATGCCGCCGAGGCCGACGCCCGCATTAAGCGGGATTTCGGCATAGATGTCGCCGCGCTCGGATTTGACGCGCAACTTGCGCACATTGCCTTCCTTGAGCAATTGCGTGATGCGCTCCACCAGCTGGCTGCCCGCCACCTCGATTTCCTCGGTAAAGGTCTTCCAGTGATCCTTGGGCTGTTCGTCCATGGGTCTCTCCATTTGGGGACAAAACGTCTCTTCCCCATAGATAGGGACTTTTCGCGCCATTTCACCCGCATTGACCTGCGACGAGCATCTGTGGCAATCCTAACCCTACGTTGGTTCCCCCGAACGAAAGCGTAAGGGGATGAAAAGGGAACACGGTGCGGATTACCCATCAGGGGCCTAAACCGTGGCTGCCCCCGCAACTGTAAGCGGCTAGCTCTGCCACACGCCACTGGATCCCCGCGATCCGGGAAGGCGGCAAGGGCGACAAAGAGGCCGTGAGCCAGGAGACCTGCCAGCGCAACCGGGCGATGACGCCCAAGTTTCAATCCGCGCGCACGGAGGGTGTCCGCAAATGACCACTGCTACGCAGACCCAGACCATCAACCTTACCTTGTCTCAGCGGCTTGTCGCTGGCGGCCTGGCCCTCATCCTGGGCTTCGTGCTGCTGGGTGGCATCGGCTTTGCCAGTGACATGCGCGTCCACAACGGCGCTCACGACACCCGCCACGCCCTCGGCTTCCCCTGCCACTAAGCTCACAGAGACAAAAATGAATCTGTTCCGGCGAATCTTTTTCGCTGCGGTCCTCGCCGGACTCGCGGCCGGTCTTGCCATGTCGGCTGTCCAGCAGTGGCGCGTCGCCCCGCTGATCCTCGAGGCCGAAACCTATGAAGGCCAGGAAGCCCCGGCCGTTCACGATCATGCCGACGCCACCGCGGCTACCCCTGCCGCGGCTCATGAACACGAGCACGATGAAGACGCCTGGGCGCCCCAGGATGGCGCTGAGCGCATCTTCTATACCGTCCTTGCCGACGTCCTCGCTGCCATCGGCTTCGCGCTGGTCCTTGCCGCCGTTTCGGTGCTCGTGGGCTTGCCCGTCACCGCCGCCAACGGCATCGTCTGGGGCCTGGGCGGCTTCATCGTCTTCCAGCTCGCCCCCGCCTTCGGTCTGCCGCCCGAACTTCCGGGCATGCCGGCCGCAGACCTGGGTGCTCGCCAGCTCTGGTGGTGGGGTACGGTCATTGCCACCGGCGCGGCGCTTCTGGGCATCGCAAAATTCCGTAACTGGCAGGCCATCGCGGCCGGCGCCGTGCTGATCCTTCTGCCCCACCTTATCGGCGCCCCGCAGCCGCCGCATGAACCGAGCGCCGTGCCGGCGCACCTCGCCACCGCCTTCGCCGCCAGCGCGCTTTCGGCGGGTGCCGTCTTCTGGTTCATCGTCGGCCCGCTCCTGGGCTATCTCAACACCCGCTTCGCCAAGGCCGAAGCCTCTCAAACCAGAATGGTGCACGCATGAGCGAAAAGATCCCCGTAACCGTCATCACCGGCTTCCTGGGCTCGGGCAAGACCACGCTCGTCCGGCACCTGCTCGGCCATGCCAAGGGCAAGCGCATTGCGCTCATCATCAACGAATTCGGCGACATCGGCGTCGACAAGGAAGTGCTGGCCGGGTGCGGCGATGAAACCTGCCGGGAAGAGGACATGATCGAGTTGGCCAACGGCTGCATCTGCTGCACCGTGGCCGACGATTTCATCCCGACGATGAAGACGCTGCTCGACCGCGCCGACCGTCCCGACCACATCGTCATCGAAACCTCGGGCCTGGCTCTGCCCCAGCCCCTGATCCGCGCCTTCAACTGGCCCGAGATCAAGACCGAGGTGACCATCGACGGCGTCGTTACGGTGGTCGACGCCGCCGCCCTTTCGGAAGGCCGCTTTGCCTCGGACGAAGCGGCGGTCGACGTGCAGCGCAAGGCCGATTCCATGCTCGACCACGAGACGCCGCTCGGCGAGCTCTTCAAGGACCAGCTGATCTCGGCCGACCTCATCATCGTCAACAAGACCGATCTCGTCGACGAAGCCGGCCTTGGCCCCGTGGAAGCGGAACTGCGCGCCGCCATGCGCCCCGGCACGGGAATCGTGCGCGCCGCCAACGGCCATGTCGATACCGTCGCCCTTCTCGGCCTCGGAATGGCCAGCGAGGACGATCTCGACGGCCGCGAATCCGCCCATGAACTGGAACATGGCGGCGAAGGCCACGAGCACGATGATTTCGACAGTTTTTCGATCCGACTGCCTGCCGGCAACCGCGAAGCGCTGCTCAAGACCATCGAAGAAACCATCCGCACCCACGACGTGCTGCGGCTAAAAGGCTTCGCCGCCATCGAAGGCGCCCCGGCGCGCCTTGCCATCCAGGCGGTGGGCCCGCGCGTAAATGCCTATTTCGACCGTCCTTGGAAGGATGGCGAAAAGCGCGAGACCGCGCTGGTGGTGATCGGCGAGAGCCCGCTTGACCGCGATGCGATTACTGCGAGCCTCGCGGCAGCGTAACCCCTCACCTTCTCTCCGGAGGGGTGAAGGGACATCTTTGGCGCGGTCGGTAGTTCAATAACACGCCCGTGCCCCAACATCTCCCTCCCCCTTGCGGGGAGGGGACAGGGGTGGGGGTGAGCTGCAACCACCGCCCTCACCCAAGGAACCCACCACCCATGCACCTCCTCGCGGCTCAGGCCGGCGCCATACAGCAAGAAGGCGAGGCGATTGATCTCAACCAGTCGCCCGGCGAGATCGTCTTCGGCACCTCCGCCGACAGCGAACTGGCCATGCTCGCCGCCGCCACCGACCGCGCCGGCTACAGGGGCCTGCGGCTCGCCAACCTCCTGAAGCTCTCGCACAACCTTTCGGTCGACCTCTGGCTCGACCAGACCGTGCAACACGCCAAGCTCATCGTCCTCCGCCTCATCGGCGGCCCCGCCTATTGGCAATACGGCGTCGACGAAATCTATGCGCTGGCCATGCGCAAAAACATTCCGCTGGCCATCCTCTCCCACGACGCGGTGCCCGACACGGTGCTGCGCGACCGCTCGACCATTGCGGGGGAAGACTGGGACCGGCTGCTATCGCTGTTCGTCGCCGGCGGCCCGGAAAATGCGGATACGCTGCTGGAGGGGTTCCGGTTGCTGGCCACCCCCACCCCGACCCTCCCCACAGGGGGGAGGGAAGCGGTGTTGGCCGACCTGGCGACAAAACCCTTCGCCCGCTTCGGCTACTGGCACCCAGACCTTGGCATGACCGACGCCGAGAGCCTGCGCACCGAACACGCCAAAACGTCTCCCTCCCCCTTGTGGGGAGGGAACAAGGGTGGGGGTGAGCCCCGAACTCAGAGTTCGCGGCCTACCCCCCTCTCATCCTCCCCCGCAAGGGGGGAGGTGCCGACCGTGGGTGTTGACCACTCCGCCAGCCAGCAACTCGATCCAAACACCTCCCCCCTTGCGGGGGAGGCTGGGAGGGGGGTGAGCCACACCCACCGCGCCCACACCCCCATCCTCTTCTACCGAGCCGCCCTCGAAGGCGCCGGCACCGGCACGCTCACCGCCCTCATCGCCGCCCTCACCGAGGCAGGCCTCACCCCGGTCCCGCTGGTCGTCTCCACCCTCAAGGAACCCTCCTGCGTCCGCTTCATCAAAGCCGCGCTCGCCGAGTTCCCGCCCGCCGCCATCCTCAATCTCACCGGCTTCGCCCTCGGCCTTGACGGCCTCGACCCCTCGCAAAACCCCTTCGCCGACACCGACGCCCCGGTGATCCAGCTGCTGCAATCGGGCCGCTCGCGCGAACAATGGGCGACCGATTACCAGGGCCTTTCCGCCAAGGACCTCGCCATGCTGCTGGTCCTGCCCGAACTCGACGGCCGCATTGGCGGCCTCATTGTCGGCCACAAGGAATCCTCGGTCTGGCACGAGGCCACCGAGTGCGCGCTCTCGTCCTACGCCCCCGACCCCGACGGCATCTTTCGCACCGCCACACTGGCGGCCAACTACGCGCGCCTCCGCAGCCTCGCCAACGCCGACAAACGTGTCGCCCTTGTCCTCGCCAACTATCCCGTCCGCGACGGCCGTCTGGCCAACGGCGTCGGCTACGACGCCCCGGAGTCGACGGTCGAAATCCTCAAGGCCATGGCCGCCGCCGGCTACGATCTAGCCACCTCGTCTCCCTCCCCCTTGCGGGGAGGGGACAGGGGTGGGGGTAAGCCCCAACCACCGGCCGAAGTTCAGGCCCCCACCCTCCCCTTGATGGGGAGGGCCAGGGAGGGGGGGAGCTCCATCCCCTCCGCCGTCACCCTCATCGCCCGCCTCCAATCCGGCCCCACCAACGCCGCCCCCTCCCGCGGCGAAGGCATCCCCTTCCCGCTCGCCCGCTACCGCGCCCTCTTCTCGGCCCTCCCCGAAAAGATCCGCGCCGAAGTCACCACCCGCTGGGGCGACCCTGCCGCCGATCCCTTCGTGCGCGACGAACACTTCCACCTGCCCGCGCTCACCCTCGGCAACGTCGCCATCATCCTCCAGCCCTCGCGCGGCTATACGGGCGACGAGACCCTCAATTTCCACGATCCCGACCTCGTCCCGCCGCACGCCTATCTCGCGGCCTACCTCTGGCTGCGCCACGAATTTGCCGCCCACGCCCTCATCCACAACGGCAAGCACGGCAATCTCGAATGGCTGCCCGGCAAGGGCGCGGCGCTCGATGCCGCCTCCTATCCCGACGCGCTCTGGGGCCAGCTTCCGCATCTCTACCCCTTCATCGTCAACGATCCGGGCGAGGGCACGCAGGCCAAGCGCCGCACCGGCGCCACCATCGTCGATCACCTGACCCCGCCGCTCACCCGCGCCGAAACCTATGGTCCGCTGAAAGACCTCGAAGCGCTGCTCGATGAATATTACGCCGCCCTCGGCCTCGACCGCCGCCGCCTCGACGATCTGCGCAAGCGCATTCTCGACTTCACCCGCGATGCCCGCCTCGACCGTGACATCGGCCTGCCCGAAGACGAGAACGAAGCCCTCAAGACCATCGACAATTTTCTGTGCGACCTGAAGGAGGCGCAGATCCGCGATGGCCTTCACGTCTTCGGTCGCTCGCCAAAGGGCGAGATGGAGCGCGATCTCATCGTCGCCTTGGCCCGTGTCCCACGCGGGGATAACTCCCCTGCAGACGCCTCCCTCATCCGCGCGCTCGCCGATGACCTGAAGCTCGGTTTCGATCCCCTGACCGCCAAGCTGGGGGAGCCGTGGTCGGGCCCGTTCATCCTCGTTGATCCGCCCTTCATCGGCCCGGTAAAACTGCGGCGCGTGGGCGATGTGGTTGAGGCCCTCGAGAGCATTGCCGCCCAACTGGTCGAAGGCACTTCCGCCCCCGCCGAATGGACAGCCACCGGCGCCGTTCTCGCCACCGTCGACACCATCATCCGCCCCCGCCTCGCGGCCTCAGGTCCCAACGAAATCAAGGCCCTGCTCGCTGGTCTCGACGGCAAACACGTGCCCCCTGGCCCCTCCGGCGCCCCCTCGCGCGGGCGTCTCGACACCCTCCCCACCGGCCGCAACTTCTACTCCGTCGACACCCGCGCCGTCCCCACGCCCACCGCTTGGGAACTCGGCCGGAAATCGGCGGAAACCTTGGTTCTCCGCCACTTTCAGGACCACGGAACCTATCTCCGTTCCGTCGCGCTCTCAGTCTGGGGTACCGCCAACATGCGCACGGGCGGCGATGACATCGCCCAGGCCCTCGCCCTCATCGGCGCCAAGCCACAATGGGACCCGTCCTCGCTGCGCGTTTCGGGCTACGAGATCATCCCGATGGCAAAACTCGGCCGCCCGCGCGTCGACGTAACCCTCAGGATTTCCGGGCTTTTCCGCGACGCCTTCCCCCAGCAGATCGCGCTTTTCGACCGCGCCATCCGCGCCATCGGCGCCCTCGACGAGCCCGAGGATCAAAACCCCATCGCCTCCCGCATGCGCACTGATGCCCTGGGCCTAATGTCCGAAGGCGCCAGTGAAGCCGAGGCGGCCCTGCGTGCCGGCCACCGCATCTTCGGCTCCAAGCCCGGAACCTATGGCGCTGGCCTCAATGCCATGATCGATTCCGGCCAGTGGCAGACCAAGGCCGACCTCGCCAAAACCTTCCTCGACTGGGGCCAATACGCCTTCGGCGCCCAGGCCGCCGGCCTCCCCGAACGCGCCCGCTTCGCCGCCCGCCTTTCCGACATCGACGCCGTCCTCCACAATCAGGACAACCGCGAGCACGACCTTCTGGACTCGGACGATTACTACCAGTTCGAAGGGGGCCTCGCCGCCGCCGCCGAAACCCTCACCGGCCACGCGCCCGCCGCCTATCACCTCGATCACTCGCGCCCCGAAAGCCCGGTGGCCCGCACGCTCGAGGAAGAAATCTCGCGCGTCATGCGCTCACGCGTCGTCAATCCCAAATGGATCGGCGGCATGATGCGCCACGGCTACAAGGGCGCCTTCGAGATCATCGCCACCGTCGACTTCATGTTCGCCTTCGCTGCCACCACCGGCGCGGTCAAGACACACCATTTCGACCTCGCCTTCGAGGCCTATGTCGAAAACGACGCCATCCGCGAATTTCTTCAGTCCGCCAACAGCTTCGGCTACGACGAACTGCTCAACAAGTTCCGCGAAGCCCTCTCCCGGGGCCTCTGGACGCCCCGCTCCAACTCCGCCTACGCTTTCCTGGAAAGGGGGGCGTGATGGAAAACAAAGTCATTTATCTCATTGGCCATTACGGCGTCGGCAAGCTCACCATCGCGCGCGAAATCTGCGCGCGGACCGATGCGCGGCTCTTCGACAATCACCTGATCAACAACGTGGTCTTCTCGCTGATCCGCGCCGACGGCAAGACGCCGCTACCCGAGCGCACCTGGGAGCTCATCCAGGTCATCCGCGATCAGGCTGTGGCCGCCATCACCGAACTGGCGCCAGCCGAAGCCAGCTACGTCCTCACCAATTTCCTCGCCGATGACGAGATCGACCGCGCCGTCTATCTGCAGATGGAAGACATGGCCCGCCGCCGCGGCAGCGCATTCGTGCCGGTGGCCCTGAGCGCCACGGACGAAGCCCACGCCCAGCGCATCGCCTCGCCCGACCGCGAAGAGCGCCTCAAGCACACTGACGTCGCTTCCGCCGAGCGGGTGCGCCGCGAAGTGCCCATGTTGCGCTTCGAGCATCCCAACCGGCTCGACCTCGAAACCACAAACCTATCGCCCCGAGAGGCCGCCCTGGCCATCATCAGACACGCGGAGCAAGCTCAGCCATGACCGAACGCCCCCCCAAGAAGACCGACCTCATGACCGAGGCTGAGCGTGACGCCTATCACGCCGAAAAGATGCGCAAGAAAAAGGAGGCGCGGAACAAGATTCTGGCCACCAAGACCGAGGAAAAGGGCCTGCTCATCGTCCATACCGGCAAGGGCAAGGGCAAATCCACGGCCGCCTTCGGCATGGTGTTCCGCGCCATCGGTCACGGCTTCAAGGTCGGCGTCGTGCAGTTCGTCAAGGGCGCCTGGGAGACCGGCGAGCGCGACGTGCTGCTCAAATTCCCAGACCAGGTGACCATCAACGCCATGGGCGAGGGCTTCACCTGGGACACCCAGGACCGCCAGCGCGACCTCGCCGCTGCCCGTGCGGCCTGGGACCAGGCCAAGCGCCTCATCGCCGACGAGAGCTACAAGCTGATCCTCCTCGACGAACTCAACATCGTGCTGCGCTACGACTATCTGCCGCTCGAGGAGATCGTCGAGGTCTTGAAGAACAAGCCGCACGACACGCACGTGATCGTCACCGGGCGCAACGCCAAGGACGAACTGATCGAGATCGCCGACCTCGTGACGGAGATGACCGAGATCAAGCATCCCTTCCGGGCAGGCGTGAAGGCACAGGCAGGCATCGAGTTCTAGCGCCCGGTGGCACGGACGTGCTGGAGCAGGGCGTCCGCAAGGAACTGCGGGGCTGGCTCTTTGCCATGGGGGCGGTCCATCGTTCCCCCCGGCCCATCCCCATCACTGCGCTTCCCCGGACTTGATCCGGGGCCTATTGCACCTCGCCACCCGAGTGGCGCCATCCTTGGGCCCCGGCTCTTCGGCCGGGGAGGATCGAGTCGGTGGAAGGCCGGTGAAGAACGCGCGACAGCGGCTACTGCGTCGCCAACTCCTCGATGCCGGCCGGCATCGCCAGCCAGGCGGCCTTGCGCGATGACCAGCAGAGCTTAGTCGGCGCAGGGAAGTCCGGTTCGTTGAAGCACCCGACGGCTATCTTGGTGACGCCGGGATAGCCTTCGACCCAGCCGAATACGGTCGCTCCGCAATTGGGGCAGAAGCAGCTGTCGTCGTACCGGCCGGTTTCTGCCAGGCGCCGCCAGGTGCGATACTCGCCGCTCACCGTGATCTGCATTTCGGGCGCGAAGAACGCGGTATAGGTGAAGGCGCTGCCCGAGCTGCGCTGGCAATCGCGGCACGAGCACATATGCACTTCGAAAGGCTCGCCCTCTACGCGCACCTCGAGTGCGCCGCAGGCGCAGCGTGCGATTCTCGTCTTTCCCTCGGCCATCATTCCCTCCGTTGCCCCGTCATGGTCGCCGCCTGCGCCTTGCAATCGACAAGGCGTCCCGGAAAAACGCGCCGGGAAAAATGCGCTAGAGTGTCGAAACCGCCTGCCGCCACTCGACCAATGGCATCCACCACACTCGAACGGAGCCGGAAATGAAATACCTCTGCCTCGTCTACGCCGATGAAAGCGCCTTTGAGGGCATGGACGCCAGGACCAAATACGAGCTCGACCGCGATTCCCTGGCCTATGACCGGGAACTGGCCGAAGCCGGCCATTTCATCGCCGCCGAAGCGCTCGATGCGCCGACGACGGCCCAGACCGTGCGCATGCGCAATGGCCGGGCCTCCACCACCGACGGCCCTTTCGCCGAGACCAAGGAGCATCTGGCCGGCTTCATCCTCATCGAGGCGCGCGACCTAAACGAGGCGGTGCGCATCGCCGGAAACATCCCGATGGCACGCTACTCGGCCATCGAGGTGCGCCCGATCCTGCAGATCGTGCCCGTTCCTGCATGAGCGATATCCCCGCCACGATCGAGGCGATCTACCGCGCCGATTCCCGGCGGGTGCTCGCCTCGCTCATCCGGCTTCTCGGCGGCATGGAAGCGGCCGAGGAAGCCTTGCACGATGCCTTTGTCGCCGCCGCCCGGCAGTGGCCGCAGGAGGGCGTGCCCCGCAATCCCGTGTCCTGGCTGATCTCGGCCGGGCGCTTCAAGGCCATCGACCGCATGCGCCAGCGCGTCCGGTTTGATGCCGCCCAGGGCGAACTGCTTCGGCAAGTCGAAGAGACCATGGACGAACAACCCGATGAAGAGGACATCGCTGACGATCAGCTCCGCCTGATCTTCACCTGCTGCCACCCAGCTTTGCCTGCCGATGCCCAGATCGCGCTGACGCTGCGCGAAGTCTGCGACCTCAGGACCGAGGAAATCGCCAGCGCCTTCCTCGTCGGCGCACCCACCATCGGCCAGCGCATCGTGCGCGCCAAGGCGCGGATTCGTGACGAGCAATTGCCCTATCAGGTGCCCGAGCCCGAGGAACTGCCCGAACGGCTGGGGATGGTCCTGCACGTCGTCTACCTGGTGTTCAACGAGGGCTATTCGGCCTCCTCCGGCGATCGGTTGGTGCGCCGCGAGCTTTCATCCGAAGCCATCCGTCTGGGCCGCCTACTGTTCGATCTTCTGCCCGAGCCGGAAGTGGCGGGCCTCCTGGCGCTGATGATGCTGCATGAGGCCCGGCGCGCGGCGCGGATGACGGCGGATGGCGATATCATCCTCCTCGCCGATCAGGATCGATCGCTCTGGAACCGCGGGATGATCGCCGAAGCCGGCCGGCTGGTGGCCGATGCGATGCGGTCGGGGCGGCCGGGCGTCTATACGGTGCAGGCTGCAATCGCGGCGCTGCATGCTGAGGCGGAGCCGGCCGAGGCAACCGATTGGGTGGAGATCGTTGGGCTCTATGATCTTCTCATGCGGCTCGATCCGTCGCCGGTGATCGCGCTCAATCGCGCGGTGGCCGTGGCGATGCGGGATGGCCCGGAGGCCGGGCTGCGGCTGATCGAGGGGATACTCGAAAGCGGCGAGCTGACGTCGTATCACCTGGCGCATGCGGCGCGGGCCGATCTCTATCGGCGACTGGGCAAGAAGGACGAGGCGCGAGGAGCCTATGTCGAGGCGCTGCGGCTGGCCCGGCAGGAGCCGGAGCGGCGGTTTCTGGAGCGGCGGTTGGCGGAGCTGGATTAGTGCTCCTCAGCAACGCCCCGCCTTGAATGTCTGTACCAGTTTCTCGACGACCGGATTGAGCTTGACCACGTCCTGCTGCGCGTATTCCAGGCGAAACATGGCGTATTGGTCGCCGCACCTGGCAATGCCGCGGGCATAGAGCACGTGGCCGCCGCGACTGCCCGAATAGCTGATCCATTGCGGCGACGAGGCTTCGTAGCTCATCGCCCAGCCTTGGTCGGCATCGCCCTGCTTGCGCTGCTGCATGTCGGCGGAAAATTCCTCGTCGAGGAGATAGCCGCCCCAGACGGTCAGCATCTGCGAGCCATCCTTTGAGCGAAACACCTGGCCGTCGCCGCTATCGGACTCGCCACCGCCCGAAAAACCAGGCGGCACGCCGATCTCGTAGCCATAGCGGGTGTTGGCGTAATTCCCCCAATCGGCGGCAATGGCGGGGGAGATGAACAACAGGCAAATAAAGGCAAATAAAATACGCATGCGGCCAGTGTGCCGCGCAAAGGCGGCGTCGCGCAAGGGCGCGCGGCGCCACGCGGGGAAATTGTGATCAGGTACCCCTGAGCAGGCAGCCTACGGCGAGAACCACGAAGCCCAGCAGCAGGATCCAGAACGAATACCCGCCGATGGCCGCTCCGAGCACGCCGAACCAGCCGATAAGAGCGATGATCGCCAATACAATCGCGATCCAGAATACGATTTGGGTAGGTGCGCTAAGTGTCATCTTGGCCTCCCCTGCCAAAAACGAATCACTTTTCGAGTGTTGGACCGGCCGCAATTGTGTGCAAGTAATCTGCGTGGCATTTACACAAAACTTGCCATGCATTGCACGCATTCGCGCCGCGCGCGGCTTTCGTGATTGCGTACGGACGCGTTCTCCGCGATTCTACGGAGGGGGCTTGGTGCGTCGGGGCTATTGACCGCTGGGCCGAATTTCATTCAGCCAGACGGGGGAACCGGTGTCGATCCGGACCAGCTTCTTCTTGCAAAGAACCATCGGCATACTCGGTGGCATGAGCAATCACGCCACGGGCGAGTATTACCGCTTGCTCAACGACCAGCTTGCCGAAGTCAACAACGGCAACACCGGCGAGATCGCCATCGTCTCCGCCAATTACGGGAACATCGAGCACTTCGTGTTCAATGACCTGTGGGCCGAGGCCGAGGTCTACCTCGCCGAAAAGCTCGACCGCCTCGAGGCGGCCAAGCCGGACGTGGTGCTCTGCGCCTCCAACTCGATGCACCTGGCGTTCGAGCCGGTCGTCGAGAAGCGCCACACGCCCTATATCCACATTGTCGACCCTACCGGTCACGCTATCCGCGAGGCAGGGCTGACCCGCGTCGGCCTCCTGGGCACCCGCTTCACGATGAACTCCAGGAAGATGCACCAGCGCTATCTCGACCTCTGGGGCGTCGAAATCATCGTACCCGACGAGCAGGATCGCGACCTCATCGACCACATCACGCTCCAGGAACTTTGCCACGGCGTGGTAAGCCCGGAGAGCAAGGGCGAGGCGCTCGACGTCGTGGCCGATCTCGAGGCGCGCGGCGCGCAGGGCATCATCCTGGGTTGCACCGAACTCTGCCTGCTGCTCGGTCCCGATGACGTGCCGCACCTGCCGACCTTCGATACCACCGCGCTTCACATCTCGGCGGCTGTCGATTTCGTGCGCGGCGACGATCGCCTGGTCCTGGTCGGTCGGCCCTCGGGCTTGGCGCGTTCGGCGTGAAGGCCTATATGTAACCTCTAGAGACTAGAGGTTGTGAGATGCGCGACTACGCTATCGGCGAGCTTTCGTCGCTTTCGGGCGTCAAGGTTCCGACCATTCGCTATTACGAGGAAATCGGGCTCCTCGCCGCCCCGCCGCGTACCGAGGGCAATCAGCGCCGCTACGATGAAACGGCGCTGAGCCGCCTGCGCTTCATTGCCCATGCCCGGGCGATGGGGTTCCCGATGGATTCGCTCAAGGCCATGCTGCGGATTTCGCGGCACCCGGAAGACCCGTGCGACGATATCGACGATCTGGTCCGCGGTCGCCTGGCCGAGGTCGAGGAGCGTATCGCCAAGCTCACCAATCTGCGCTCCGAGCTTCAGGGCATGCTGACCAGCCACGCGCATGGCAAGGTTGCCGAGTGTCGGGTGATGGAGGTTTTGTCCGATCACGATAATTGCCGGCACGAGCATTAGGCTGGCTGTACTGCGCTCTCAGCGAGTGGGCGGAACAGTAAAGATTACCCCTCGAACCCCGGCCGCATCCGGGCCATTCGGTTCGAGTGCCCGTACCTTCCGGCAGTGAAGATGTCGAAGCGCGACTGTCCCTCAAGGACGAAGCCGAATTTCTCGTAGAGCGCGATGGCGCCCGTGTTATCGGCCGCCACGCTCAGTTCGATGCGCACGAGATTGAGCCAGTTGTCCGCCTGGTGCAGCATTTCGGTCATCAGCGCCTTGCCGACGCCGCGCCCCTGGAAATCGGGATGCACCGCGATGCCGAAGCTGGCGACGTGCTTGCGGCGCGGTGCGCGGTTGGTGAGGAGACCGAGATGGCCTACCGGCCGGCCATCCACGACCCCGACGAGTTCGAGCCCATCGGGATCGCGGGTCTTGTAGAAGTCGCGCCAGAACGGATCGGAGCGATGCGGCACCTGCGCCGTGTTGGCGATCACCGCCTCGTGGGCATAGATTTCTGCCAGGCTCGGAAAGTCGCTTTCCTCGACCCGCCGGACGGTGACCGCCTGGCTCACGGCTGGACGATGACCGGGCTGCGCGAGAGCTCGGAAAGCACCTCGGCCTGGTTGCCGCGCACGATCACGATCTCTTCGAGACGCACGCCGAACCGGCCCTGGAGGTAGATGCCCGGCTCGATCGAAAAGACATTGCCTTCATCGAGGATCGTTTCGGACGCGCCGGTGATATAGGGCGGCTCGTGGACGTCGATGCCCAGGCCGTGGCCGGTGCGGTGGAGGAAGAATTCGCCATAGCCGGCGGCGGTGATGACATCGCGCGCGGCCTTGTCGACCTCCTTGGCGGCAACACCCGGCTTGGCGGCGGCCAGGGCGGCCTGCACGGCGCGCTCGAGCACGCCCACCACTTCATCGAACCCTTCCGGCTTTTCGCCGATCACCGCGACGCGGGTCATGTCCGAGGGGTAGCCATCCTTGCGGCCGCCGATATCGATCAGCACGGCCTCGTTGGCCTTGAGCATGCGGCTGCCGGTATGGTGGTGCGGGAAGGCGCCGTTCTCGCCGAAGCAGACGGATACGAATTCCGGCTTGGCGCCGTTGGCGAGGTAATAGTCACGGATGGCCTGGCCGACTTCGAGTTCGGTTACGCCCGGCTTGAGGGCGGCAAAGCCGGCCTTCATGGCGCCGTCGTTGAGCACGGCATTCATCTTGAGCGCCGCGTATTCGGCATCGTCCTTGCGGGCGCGCAGGTATCCGACCGTATCGGTCAGGAACTTGCGCTTGGCGCCGGGCAGGGCGTCGATCACCAGCAGCGCGAAATCGGCGCGCATGGTTTCATCGAGCGCGATGGTGAGGTTCTCGCGATTGGCGCCGAGATCGCCGAGCAGGGACGCGAGGGCGGCATTGGGGCCGTCGGCATCGGTCCAGGTGTAGAAGGGTAGCTTGGTATAGGGGCGCTGGCTGTCGGCATTGAGCGCCGGCATCAGGAAGCCAGCATGGTCCTTGCTGACGATGAGGAGCACCGGACGCTCGTCGCCATGCGGCGACATGCCGGTCAGCCAAACCAGGTGAGAGGAGGGGCCCACGACGACCAGGTCCGTCCCGGTAGCTGCCATCTGTTCGCGCAAACGCGCCAGGCGTTCTTCATACATGTCGGATTTCCATTCGGTTTGTAACGACTGAGCCGCCCCGTGGGGCGGCTCGTTGCTTGCGGTTTTCGAAACTTAGTTCTTCTTGACCAGGCGGTAGAAGACGAAGTCGCTGGTAGCGCCGTTCACATAGCCATCGACCTTCTTGTCCATGGCGACCTGGGTCGCGGCCTGGAACATGATGACGATGGGCGAATCCGCCTGAACCTTCTTCTGCAGGTCGATATACATCTCGTTGCGCTTGGCCGGATCGGCTTCGGCGCGGGCAGCCTTGGTCTCTTCGTTGAGTTCGGCCGGGACGGCCCAGCCGTTACGCCAGGTAGTCGTCGACTGGTAATTGTCGTCGGCGTTGTTTTCGTTGAAGGCGAAGGCCTTGGCGTTGGAATCGGGGTCCATGAAGTCCGGGCCCCAATAGAGCAGCATGCCTTCGTGGGTACGGGCACGGTACTTCGTGATGACCTGCGAGCCGGTGCCCGGGATGATCTCGAAGTTGATGCCGGCTTCGGCGAAGGAGGCCTGCAGCGACTGCGCCATGTCGGTGAACGGGGTCGAGTTGATGACGTCGAGCGTGACGGTCATCGGGGTCTTGACGCCGCCAGCGGCCAGGATCTGCTTGGCCTTCTCGACATCGTAGCTGTAGGGCGTGTCATCGAGCGAGCCTGGGAAGCCCTTCGGCCAGAAGGCCTGGTGGATTTCCATCTGGCCCTTGAGGAACGAGTCCGTCATGCCCTTGTAGTCGACGAGGTAGCGCGCGGCTTCCCAGATCGCCGGGTTGGTCAGCGCTTCGTCCTTCTGGTTGAAGGAGAGGAAGTGCACGGCCGCCTGCGGGTAGGTCTCGACCTTGACGGCGTCCTTGCCGGCGAGGCTCGAGATCTGGTCCGGGGTCAGGTTCTTGGCCATGTCGACGTCGCCCGATTCCAGCAGCAGCTGCTGGGTGGCGGCTTCGGCGACGTGACGGATGATGACCGACTTCATGGCGGGAGCGCCGCCATAATAATTGGGGTTGGCGTCGAGGTTGATCAGCTCACCCGGACGGAAAGCCTTGAGGATGAAGGCACCGGTACCGGCCGAAGCGCCCTTGAGGTAGGCATTGCCGAAGTCGCCGTCCTTCTCGTTGGCCTGGACGGTCACCGCGTCCACGACCGAAGCCGGGCGGGCAGCGAGCACGTTGAGCACGAAGGCGGACGAGAAGTCGCCGTCATACTTGACCACGACCTTGTTGCCGTCGGCGGTGACCATGGAGTCGATATTCTCCGGGGTCCAGCCGAGCTGGGTCAGGATGAAGGCCGGGGCCTTGTTGAGCATCACGACGCGCTTGAACGAATAGACGACGTCCTCGGCGCGCAGCGGGTTGCCCGACGAGAACTTGACGCCGTCGCGCAGGGTGAAGGTGATCGACTTGTTGGCATCGTCCGCAGCCCATTCGGTAGCCAGGCCCGGCGCCAGCACCTTCACGTCCGGCGCATCGTACTGCACCAGGCGGTCATAGGTCTGGGTGACGTATTCGCCCGACGAGAACTCATAGGCTTCCGCCGGATCGATCGAGACGATGTCGTCGATGTTCTGGGCCACCACGAGCACATCGGCCGGGGTAGCGGCAAAGGTGGCGACCGATGCCATCGGCATGGTCAGGACAGCCGCAAGGAGCGCGGCCTTGAAGAGCTTCATTCGGTGTTCTCCTTCTGATGCGAAGTCTTTTTGGTTTTTCCCGTGGCCCTTGAACTGCGCAGGGCCGGGCGCTCGGCGCGCGACCTGAACATCGGCAGGGTGCCGGTCCAGAGGAGGCGCGCAATCTCGTCGCTGTCATTGGTCCAGGAATGCGGGCGGTTGCCGCGGAAGTGCATGCTGTCGCCGTCCGAAAGTGTCACGTCCTCCTCGTCGAGCCGCAGCGAAATGCTGCCCGACAGCACGAAGAGAATTTCCTCGCCTTCATGGCTCACCGTCTCCGAGCGATAGCCCGGCGGCACGTTGAGGATGAACGAGGAGAGGACATTGCCGGTAAAGTCGGCGGCGATGCGCTCGTAGATGATCGAGGAGCCATCGACCGAAAAGCGGTTCCGCTCGGTCGAGCGCGTCAAACCATCTTCCGCGCTGGGCGTGGCGATGAAATAATCGACCCCGAGATCGAGGCTGCGCGCGATCTGCGCCAGCGTGCCGAGGGAGGGAGTGGCGTGGTCGCGTTCCACCTGGCTGAGATAGCCAACGGAAACGCCGGCGGCGTCGCCCAGCGCCTGCAGCGTCATGCGCAATTGCTGGCGCCGGGCGCGGATCAGCGCCCCGACCTTGGGCTGCGTCTGCGCAGCAGGTTTGCCGGCGGCAGGTGACACCCTCGTTTCACTCCCACTAAAATTTTTTTGATCTAAGCAAAGTTGTTTGTATAGTCCAAGCGGAATTTTGAATACGAGGGCGGAAAGCCCCAGCGCTCTCGCGTATAGTGAGGGCCAGGCGTCTGACATCAGGAAGCGTATAGCGCGTGGCATTCGAACCGGACTCTGCAACAGAGGTCGTCATCGCAGAAGAAACCCAGACCCGCGGCGGGCGACCGCATGGGGTGCTGAAGTTCCTCCTCGCCGTTGGCGGCTTCATCCTAACCATTGCCCTGACCTTCCTCGGGCTCCTCGCCATCACCTTCTTCATCGGCCGCGTCATCCCGATCGATCCGGTGCTGGCGGTGGTGGGCGATCGCGCTCCGCGTGCCGTCTATGAGGCTGCGCGGGTGCAGATGGGGCTGGACCAGCCGCTGCCTATCCAGTTCTTCCGTTATATCGGCGCCGTGCTCTCGGGCGACCTCGGCACCTCGGTCTCGACCGGCAAGCCGGTGGCGCAGGATCTGGCGCGCGTCTTCCCGGCAACCCTCGAAATGGCGACGCTCGGCATCATCATCGGCGTTGTGCTCGGCGTGCCCATGGGCGTCTGGGCCGCGGCGCGCCAGGGCAAGCCCATCGACCAGGTGATCCGCGTCGTCGGCCTCCTCGGCTATTCCATCCCCGCCTTCTGGCTGGGCCTTGTCGGTCTCGCCGTATTCTATGCCCGCCTCAAATGGGTAGGTGGCCCGGGCCGCGTCGATATCTTCTATGATGGCCTCGTGCAGCCTGTGACCGGCCTGCTGCTCATCGACAGCCTCATCGCAGGCGATTTCGATATCTTCATGAACGCGGTCTGGCACCTGCTGCTGCCCGCTTCCGTGCTCGGCTTTTTCAGCCTCGCCTACATCGCGCGCATGACCCGCTCCTTCATGCTCGACCAGCTGGCGCAGGAATATGTGACCACGGCGCGCGTCAAGGGCGTGCCCGAGCGTCTCGTCATCTGGCGCCATGCCTTCCGGCCCATTCTCGTGCCGCTCATCACCGTGATCGCCCTCTCCTATGCGGGTCTTCTCGAAGGCTCGGTGATGATCGAGACGGTCTTCTCCTGGCCGGGCATCGGCAATTACCTCACGACGGCTCTGCTCAATGCGGACATGAATTCGGTGCTGGGCGCCACGCTCGTCATCGGCGCGGTCTTCATCGCCATCAACAAGATTTCGGACGTGCTCTATCGCGTTCTCGACCCGAGGGCCCGCTGATGGCTTCCACCCGCGACTGGCTTCTCGACGATTCCCCGTCCTCGCGCCTGCAGGCCCGGCTCGGCCGCGGCTATCGCGTGCTGCGCTCGCTGCTGCGCAATCCGCTCGCCGTCGTCGGCGCGATCATCGTGCTCGGCCTCGTCATCATGGCGGTCTTTGCGCCGGTCTTTGCCACGCATTCGGCAACGGCGCAGAATCTCTCGATGCGCCTCATGCCGCCATCGGCCGACAACTGGATGGGCACGGACGAGCTTGGCCGCGACATCTGGAGCCGCGTCGTCTACGGCTCGCAGATCACCCTCGTGATCCTGCTGCTCGTGGCGGTATTGGCAGCGCCAGTCGGCCTCATTGTCGGCGCCGTCTCGGGCTATTTCGGCGGCTGGGTCGACAAGGTGATGATGGGCATTACCGACATTTTCCTCTCCATGCCCAAGCTCATCCTGGCGCTGGCCTTCGTCGCCGCCCTGGGGCCCGGCATCCAGAACGCGATCATCGCCATCGCCATCGCCACCTGGCCGAGCTACGCTCGTATCGCGCGTGCCGAAACCATCACCATCCGCAATTCCGAATTCATCTCGGCGGTGGAATTGCAGGGCGCTTCCAAGCTCCGTGTGATCGTGGCGCATATCCTGCCGCTCTGTACCTCATCGATGATCATCCGCGTCACCCTCGACATGGCCGGCATCATCCTGACGGCCGCCGGCCTCGGCTTTATCGGCCTGGGCGCGCAGCCGCCGCTGCCCGAATGGGGCGCGATGATCTCGCGCGGACGCTCCTTCATCCTCGATCAATGGTGGGTCGCCACCATGCCCGGTTTCGCCATCGTCATCGTCAGTCTCGGCTTCTGCTTCCTCGGCGACGGCCTGCGCGACGTGCTCGATCCCAAGCACGGAGAACGCCAGTGACGAACCTGCTCGAAGTCCGCAACCTGCGCGTCACCTTCCCCTCGGCCCGCGGGCCCGTGGAAGTGGTCAAGGGAATTTCTTTCTCGCTCGGCCGCGAACGCCTGGGCATCGTGGGCGAAAGCGGGTCGGGCAAGTCCATGACCGGCCGTTCGATCCTCAAGCTGATCCGCTCGCCCGGCAAGGTGACGGCCGACCGGCTCGATTTCGACGGGCTCGACCTGCTGCGCCAGAACGACAAGCAGATGCGCGCCATTCGCGGCGCCCGCATCTCGATGATCATGCAGGACCCGAAATTCTCGCTGAACCCGGTGATGACCATCGGCGCCCAGATCGCCGAGGCCCTGCTTACCCACCAGCGCCTGGGGCGCGGCGATATCCGCCAGCGCGTCCACGCCATGTTGGAATCCGTACGCATCGCCGATCCCGCGCGTGTGGCCAAGCTCTATCCGCATGAGGTCTCGGGTGGCATGGGCCAGCGCGTCATGATCGCCATGATGCTGATCCCCGAGCCCGACCTGCTGATCGCGGACGAGCCGACCTCGGCACTCGACGTGTCCGTCCAGGCGCAGGTGCTCGACATCATCGACGATCTCGTCAAGCGCAAGGGCATGGGGCTGATCTTCATCAGCCACGACCTCAACCTCGTCTCGAGCTATTGCGACCGCATTCTGGTCATGTATGCCGGCACGGTGGTGGAGGAATGCGTGGCCAGCGAGTTGCAGCACGCCAAGCACCCCTATACGCAAGGCCTCCTCGCCGCCATTCCGCGGCTCAACGAGGATCGCGCCGAACTCCCGGTTCTCGACCGCTCGGGATGGGCCGCATGACTGCCATCGATATCCAGAAACTCGACGTCTCCTACGGCGACACCAAGGTCACGCGCGATATCGGTTTCGCCGTCGCCGAGGGCGAAAGCTTTGCGCTGGTGGGAGAAAGCGGCTCGGGCAAGACCACGGTGCTCAAGGCCATTGCCGGCCTCGCCCGCACCTGGACCGGCTCGATCTCGGTCTTCGGCAAGCCGCGCAGCCACGGCATCGACCGCGACTTCGCCCGCCAGTGCCAGATGGTCTTCCAGGATCCCTATGGATCGCTCCATCCGCGCAAGACCGTGGATGCGGTGCTGAGCGAACCCCTCGCCATCCATGGCGTCGGCGGCGATCACGGCAAGCGGGTCGAAGCCATGCTCGATGCCGTCGGGCTAGACCGCAAATTCCGCTTCCGCTTCCCGCACCAGCTTTCCGGCGGCCAGCGCCAGCGCGTCGCCATTGCGCGCGCACTAATGCTCGAACCCAAGCTGCTGCTGCTCGACGAGCCGACTTCCGCGCTCGACGTTTCGGTGCAGGCCGAGATTCTCAATCTCCTCAAGCGCCTGCGCAAGGAGCAGGGGCTGACCTATCTCATGGTCACGCACAACCTGCCGGTGGTGTCCTTCCTCTGCGACCGGCTGGCGGTGATGCGCCACGGCCGGGTCGTCGAGATCGCCGATGTCGACCAGCTCAAGCGCGGCGCGCTCACCAATCCCTATTCCCGTGAGCTGATCGAACTCAGCGCCACTCCCTCCCAGACCTGACTATCCCGAGGACAGAAATGACCGCTCCCGCAATCGCCAAGGCATTGGCGGATTTCGACCTTGCCATTGCCAACGCCAAGGATGCCGAGGCGCCCTGGCGCGCGCTCGAAGCGCTGGCGCAGGTCGTGGTCGGCGCCAAGCTTTTCACGGTCATGAAGGTCGATTGGCCCAATGACCGCTCCGGCCGCGTCTATAGCAGCGACCCGGCAGCCTACCCGGTTTCCGGCACCAAGCCGATCAACCGCACCTATTGGTTCGACACCATCCATACCCAGCGCAGGCCGTTCGTGGCCAACACCATTGCCGGCATTGCCGAGGTGTTTCCCGACCACGAAATCATCTGGTCGCTCGGCTGCGGCTCGGTGCTCAACTACCCGGTCTCGATCGCCGGCGAGATGATCGGCACGGTCAACCTCCTCCACGAGGAGCATTTCTATACGCCCGAGCGCGTTGCGGCCGCCGAGCAGCTTTCGCTGCCCGCCAAGCTCGCCTTCACCGCCGCCGAGTTCATCGCGCGCAACAAGGCGACAGCTTGATTTTTATTCAAGTGTTGCCGCCATAAACTAGCCGCATAAAGGTCCACCTGTTACCTTCGCTTGGGTGGTTCCGTGTTCCAGACGCGCGACCGTTAACGGGATATTGGTCCATTTGGGCCAAAATCTCCTTTTGGCCGAGTGGGTTGAGTGTTTACCCCCGGCAGCTACAGGGAGCAGGGCTCTGCAGCTTAGTCGCGTCATATTGTGCGTTTCGGCACTGAGTATCATGGCGGCCACCGTGCCGCCGGTGTCCGGATTCGAGTTTTTCGGCATCAAGCTTTTCGAGGACCAGAGCGAAAAGGACGCAGATGCCGTCATCGCCGATCCGGTCTCCTATAGCGTCACTTTCAACACCGCCGGTGCTGAAAAGGACATTGCCGATATCATCCGCAATTCGTCCGATCTCGGCGCCGGCCAGAACGAGCCGGCATCGGGTGTCGCCGGGCTCGTGGCCAAGGCGCGCGGCGACTATCGCCGCATCCTCGGCACCCTCTACGACCAGGGCTATTACGGCGGCACGGTCAGCATAACGCTCAATGGCGTGGAAGCGGCCAAGGTCGCGCCCGATGCGAAGATGACGCGGCCCGTCGCGGTCGCCATCGCGGTCAACCCCGGCCCGCTCTTCCATTTCCGCAATGTCTCGATCGTCAACCGCGCGCCCGCCTCCGGCGATCCGAACGATCGCTCGCCGACGCCCGAAAGCCTCGGCTTCGTCATGGGCGGGGTGGCGCGTGGCACCATCGTGCTGCGGGCCGAGCAGGCGCAGATCGAAGCCTGGCGCCGGCTGAGCTATGCCAAGGCCGCGGCCGGCGAGCGCAAGGTCGTCGCCGATCACCGCGCCAATGCGCTCGACGTCGTCATCACCATCGATCCGGGCCGGCAGGCTGCGTTCGGCGAGGTGACGGTTACCGGCACCGAGCGCATGGACCCTGAATTCGTGCGCCAGCAGACCGGCCTCGCCGTCGGCGAACCCTTCAGCCCCGACGCCGTGAGCCGCGCCCAGAAGCGCCTGGCGCGCCTCGAGGTCTTCCGCTCGATTCGTCTGGAAGCCGCCGAGAGCATCGGCATCGATGGCTTGCTGCCCTACAACATCATCGTCCAGGAACAGGCGCTGCACCGGTTCGGCGCCGGCGCGACGTTCTCGACCGTCGATGGCCTGGGCTTTGAAGGCTTCTGGCTCAAGCGCAACCTCTTCGGCCGTGCCGAGCGCATCCGGCTCGACGCCAAGGTCGCCGGCATTGCCTTCCCGATCAACACCGCCCAGTTCGACTATGCCTTCGGCGGCACCTTCACCAAGCCGGGCTTCCTGACGCCCGACACCGATCTCATCGCGGCCGTTTCGGCCGAGCGAACCTTCCTCGATAATTACACCGAGACCTCGCTCACCGCCCGCGCCGGCCTCACCCATTATCTCAGCGACGAGATCACGCTCGAAGGCGGGCTCGCCTATAAGCGCGCCCGGTTCGACGACGACTTCGGCACGCGCGACTTCTCGACCCTCTCGGCTTATGGCGGCGGCACGTTCGACAATCGCGACGACAAGACCGACGCCCATAGCGGTTGGTATCTCAACGGTCGCGTCGAGCCGTTCTACGATCTCAACTACGGCGTCTTCGCCGCCCAGACCATGGCTGAAGCCCGCACCTATTTCGCGCTGGGCGACAGCATCGTGCTGGCCGGGCGCGTCAAGGCCGGCCTCGTGGTCGGACCCTCGCTCGCAGAAATCCCGCCCGACAAGCTGTTCTTCGCCGGCGGCGGCGGCTCGGTCCGCGGCTATGGCTTCCGCAGCATCGGCGTGGATGGGCCGAACGGCACGACGACCGGCGGCAGGTATCTGCTCGAAGGCTCGGTGGAAGCCCGCTATCGCTTCAACAACGATTTCGGCGCCGTGGCCTTCGTCGACGGCGGCTATGTCGCTGCCGACACCTTCCCCGATATCTCCCAGCTCCGGCTCGGGGCGGGCGTGGGGTTGCGCTACTATACCGGCCTCGGCCCGCTGCGCCTCGACGTGGCCATCCCGCTCAACAAGCGCTCGGGTGACCCGAACTACGCACTCTATCTCGGCATAGGACAGGCCTTTTGAGACGACTGCTTGCATTCCTGCTGTTCGCGCTGGCGCTCGTCGTCGCCGCGCCCGCCTTCGCCCAGGCTCAACCTGACGCGGAAGCGGAGAAGAACGGCTTCCTGCGCTTCGTCCAGGATCGCCTGTCGACGCCCGATCGCATCATCCGCATCTCCAATATCGATGGCGCGCTGTCCTCCGACGCCTCGATCGCGGAGATCACCATCGCCGACCCCGAAGGGGTCTGGCTGCGCATCGTCAATGCCAGGATCAACTGGAACCAGGCAGCGCTGCTCCTCGGCCGGCTGGAGATCAACACGCTCTCGGCCGACAGCATCGAGTTCCTGCGCAATTCCGCGCCGCCCCAGCAGTCCGACCTGCCTTCGCCGGAAGCCGGCGGCCTCTCGATCCCGCAGTTCCCGGTCTCGATCAATATCGGCAAGATATCGGTCCCCAAGATCACCTTCGGCCAGCAGGTCTTTGGCCTGGGCTCGGAGATTTCGCTCGAAGGCGCGCTGCGGCTCGATGGCGGCTCGCTCGACACCACCCTCGATATCGTGCGCCTCGACGGTCCCGGCGGCACGCTCAACGCCAAGGTGGTCTATCAGGCGGGAACGCAGAATCTCGACCTCAACATCGCTCTGGCCGAGCCCAAGGATGGCATCATTGCCAACCTGCTCAATATCGATGGCCGTCCCGATGTGAAGTTCACCCTCGCAGGCTCCGGCCAGGTCAAGGACCTGCGCACCGACCTGACGTTCGACGCCGGCGGCCAGCGCGTGCTTTCGGGCGTGGCGACCATCAACCAGGTGGCCGAAGGGTTCGACGTGGGGCTCGATCTCCACGGCCCGATCGCGACCCTGGTCGATGAGCCGTTCCGTCCCTTCTTCGGCGCCGACTCGCTGGTGACCGGCCGTGCGCTCATACGCTCGGAAGGCGGCATCGACCTTACCGGCATCAAGCTTTCGGGCGGCCAGCTCGCTCTCACCGCCGATGCCCGGACGACCCCGGACGGTTTCCTGCGCCAGCTCGCGCTCTCCGCCCAGGTCGCCAGCCCCGATGGCAGCAAGGTGCTGCTGCCGGTGCCGGGCGCGCAGACCCAGGTGCAGAGCGCCGACCTCAAGATCGACTTCGGCGCCGAGAACAGCGAGAACTGGTCGGCCGCGCTCAACGTCGTCGATTTCGACGGCAAGACCTTCGCCACCAGGGCGCTGACCTTCAAAGCCTCGGGCGTCGCTGCCAATCTCGACGACCCCACGCAGCGCCGCGTGACCTTCAACGGCGATGGCTCGGCGACGGGCCTGACGGCGACCAATCCCGATATCCAGGCCGCGCTCGGCGATACGATCGGCTTCGGCATTGCCGGGCTCTGGAATGCCGGCCAGCCGGTGCGGCTGGCGCAATTGCTGATCGAGGGCAAGGCTCTCGACCTGGCGCTTGCCGGCACCATCGACAACTGGGTCTATGACGGCGACGTCGCGATCCGCACCGCCAATATCGCGCCCTTCTCGGACATGGCCGGACGGCCGCTTGCCGGCGCGCTCGACCTCAAGGCCAAGGGCACGATCAGCCCGCTGGTCGGCGGCTTCAATCTCAACCTCGACGGCACCGGCACCAACCTCGCCATCGGCGAGGAGACGGCCGACCGGCTGCTGGCCGGCGAAGTGCGCCTGACCGGCCGCGTCGCGCGGACGGAGCAGGGCCTCGAGACGCAGGATTTCAACCTCGGCAACCAGCAGGTGCAACTGACGGCGAACGGCAACTTCGCCACCGGCACCGCCGATTTCCGCTTCGACCTCGGCCTCGCCGACCTCGCGCTGCTCTCCAAGGATGCCAGCGGCGCGCTTAAGGTCTCCGGCACCGCCAAGGGCCAGGACAATAACATCGCCCTCAACCTCGACGCCGGGGTCGCGCAGGGTGCGCTTTCGGGCCGGAACCTCCAGGACGGCAAGCTCGGCTTTGCCGGCACGCTCCGCGAGGGTGTTCTGGCCGGCGCCATTACCGGCAACGCCTTCCTGGATGGCCACCGCATCGACCTCACGGCCGATATCTCGGCCGACGAACAGGCGCGCAACCTCACCAATCTCGATTTCAATGCCGGCGGCACGCGGCTGACCGGCGGCATCTCGCAGGACAAGGCCGGGCTCCTGACCGGCCAGTTGCAACTGGCCTCCTCCAACGTCTCGACCGCCGCCGCGCTCTTCCTGCGCGAAGCGACCGGCGCGGCCAATGCCTCGATCTCGCTGACCGCAGCGGACGGCAAGCAGGCAGCGGCGGTGAGCGGCACCGTCGAGGGCCTCGCGACCGAAGGCATCAGGATCGGCGCGGCCGACATCCAGGCCAATATCGCCGACCTCTTCGGCATTCCCCAGGTTCAGGGCAGCCTCACCGGCAGCAAGATCTCGGCTGCAGGTGTCGACGTTGCGACCGTGAGCGCTTCGGCGAACCTTGACGGCAACACCACCAATTTCGATGGGCAGGCCGCCCTCGTCAACGGCACCAACCTCGCCCTTGCCGGGGCGCTGGCGCCGCTCGACGCCGGCTATCGTCTCTCGCTCGACAAGGTGACGCTCAACCAGGGCCAGCTCTCGGCCAGCCTCGCGCAGCCGACGACGCTCATGGTCAATGGCGATACCGTCAGCATGGACGCCATCCAGTTCAATGTCGGCAGCGGCCGCATCACTGCGACCGGTACGGCGGGCAACGAGCTGGCGATCGACCTCACGATCAATGCGCTGCCGCTCTCGGTGGCCAATGCCGTGGCGCCGGACCTGGCGCTGTCGGGTACGCTCAACGGCACCGCCCGGATTGGGGGCACGCGCTCGTCGCCGCAGGCCAGCTTCACGCTGGCCGGGCAGGGAATCGACGCGGCAGCGCTGCGGCCGATCGGCATCGCGCCGGTCTCGTTCTCGACCAGCGGCAACTTCGCCAACGACACGGTTCGGCTCGCGAGCCTGACGGCCAACGGTGCGGGCGGGCTAAGCATTTCGGGCAACGGCACGGTTCCGCTCAAGGGCAACGGGCTGGCGCTCAACCTCACCGGCTCGGCGCCCCTCAGCCTCGCCAATCGCTTCGTCGCCGATCGCGGCGGGCAGGCCAGCGGCACGGTTTCGCTCAATGCTCGGGTGAGCGGCAGCATCTCGGCGCCGCAATTCGCCGGCGAGGTCTCGACGCGCAACGCGCAATATATCGACCCGCTGACCAACCTGCGCCTCAACAACATTACCGGCTCGGCGACCCTGACCGGCGAGCGGGCGACCATCAACAGCCTGACGGCCAGCCTGGCGACCGGCGGTTCAATTGCCGTCTCGGGTACGGTGGGGCTAAAAGCCCCGGCCTTCACCACGGACCTGACGCTCAACCTCAACGATGCGCGCTACGCCGACGGCGACCTCGTGGTCGCCACCATGTCCGGCGCGCTCAACCTGCGCGGGCCGCTGCTGCAGGGGCCGCTGCTCTCAGGCAACATCCTCGTGCGCCGGGCCGACATCTCGATCCCCGAGCGGCTGGGTGGTGGCGGCGCGGTACTCGACGTCACCCACAAGGCGCCCTCGCCGGAGGTCAAGCAGACGCTGGCGCGCGCCAAGGTCGATGTGCGGCCGGGCGGAGCTCCGGCGCCGCGCGAGCGGCCCTCGGCGATCCAGCTCGATGTGACGATCAACGCGCCCAACCAGGTCTTCATCCGCGGCCGCGGGCTCGATGCCGAACTCGGCGGCGCGCTGCGGCTGACCGGGCCGGTGACCAATGTGCAGCCGGTGGGCGGGTTCGACCTCATCCGCGGCCGCCTCTCGATCCTGGGCCAGCGCGTGGTCTTCGAAAGCGGCTCGGTGACCCTCTCGGGAAATCTCGATCCAGACGTGCACCTCGTGGCCAGCACGCAGGGCGACGGCATCACCGTCTACGTGACGGTTTCGGGCACGGCGTCCGACATCAACGTGACCTTCACCTCCGATCCCGCCCTGCCGCAGGATGAGGTGCTGGCGCGGCTGATCTTCAACCGCTCGATGGGCGAACTGTCCCCGCTCCAGCTGGCCCGGCTGGCCGGTGCCGCCGCCGAACTGGCGGGCGGCGGTGGCGGCGATCTGGTGGGGAGCCTGCGCGACGCGGCGGGACTGGCTGATCTCGATATCGTCACCGATGCTAAGGGCAATGTGGCGGTGCAGGCAGGCAGCTATATCCAGGACAACGTCTATCTGGGCGTGCAGGCCGGAGCCAACGGCCAGAGCAAGGTAACGGTGAACCTCGATATCACCAACGACCTCAAGGCGAAGGCCGCGCTTGGCGCGGACGGGAATTCGAGCGTGGGTGTGTTCTACGAGAAGGACTACTAGGGGCGGTTGCGCTGCGGGAGTTTCCGCGCGCGCTGCCTCTGGGCTGGCGGGCGAGAGGCGGGGCGGTTGGTCGCCTGGCGCGACCGTTGAGATCAGATCATACCCCGCCTGGTCCACTGCCCACCTAGGTGCGCGGCGAGTTGCCCTTGCACCGACTTATCCTCTACGTCGAAGGCAGGGACTAGTCGCGCGGTCGCATGTTTTGTGTGCGATGCACGTTTTTTCGCTCTTTTTTGGCAGCAATTTGCGGTCAAGTCATTGATATATATACACTAACTGCATTGGTTCTCCGTCAAATCGTTAAATTTTGACTCAATTTCGGGCAATGTTTGCCCATCTTGCGCGGGTTTTCGTGCGGTTTGGAGCCAAATTGGCCAATTCGAGATTCGTGTCTCTATCCTCCAGAGCGTATCCGGCTGCCAGGGGAGTCTAGGCTGGCCCGGCGGCAGGGGGATTACTCCGGCTAGAGGCTGTCGAGGCGGACGGGGGCGCCGCCGTTGAGGGAGGACTGGAGGGCGGCCTCGGCGATGGCGAGGGTCATGATGTTGTTGCGGCCCGAGGGGAAGTGCAGGGGCTCGGTGCCGGTGCGGATGGCCTGGGCGAAGGCGGCGAGCGTGCCGGCGCGGTCGTGGAAGGGCATTTCGGGGAGCGCGATTTCCTCCATCGTCGCATTGGGACGGCGGATCTGCACGGTGTCGCGCTTCATCGGCCAGGGCTGGTCGCCGCGCGAGGTCCAGGTGATGGAACCCTTCTCGAAATCCATCTTCCAGTCGCCGCCCCAGGGCGTCTGTGGGCCGAAATCGACCCAGCTGCCGCGATAGCTGACATGGACGCCGCTGGGGAACGAGAACACCATCGCGCCCGCCGGATGCATTTCATAGGGGCTGCCCGGCGGGTTCCAGGTGCGGGCGCTGACCTCGACCGGGTCTTCCCCGATCACCAGCCGCATGAGGTCGTAATGGTGGATGGCCATGTCGCGCAGCAGCGGATGGGGAATCTTGAGATTGCTGCTGCGCTCGGCAAAGGCATTGCGCCGGAAATCGACATTGACCGAAGCGAGACGGCCGAGATAGGCGCCGCGCGTAAGCTGGGCGGCCATCTGCGGGGCAGGGTAGAAGCGGTAATTCTGGCTGACCGCCAGCACGAGCCCGCGGGCCTCGGCCAGCGCCACGAGATCGCGCGCCTCCTGGAGGCTTTCGGTGAAGGGCTTTTCGACGACCACGTGTTTGCCCGCTTCGAGCGCCTGCCAGGCGACGGGCGCGTGGAGCGCGATGGGCAAAGCGACGATCACGGCCTCGGCGTCGACGGCGGCCATCGCGGCTTCAAGGCTGGGGAAGAACTTTTCGGGCGGCAGGCCGAGGCGCTGCTGCATGCGCGCCACGGTGGCGCTGTCGCGGTCGACATAGGCGAGAACATCGACCTCCGGATGCCCCGCCAGCACGCTGGTTGCCCAGTTCGAGCCCCAGGCTCCCAGCCCCACATGGATCGTCCGAATCGGTTCCATACGCGCCCCCGTTTGCGGGAACGATATCCGGCTGTCGCGCGGCGAAGAAGGGGTCAGGCCAGCTCGAAAACGTCGGCTTCGGCGAGGCGCCTGCCCAGCGTGTCCTTGGGGGAGAGACGGGGCGTGGCGCTCGATGGCCATACGATGCCGATCTCGGGATCGTCCCAGATGATGCAGCGCTCGCTGGCCGGGGCATAGAAATCGGTGGTCTTGTAGAGCACCTCGGCGCCCTCGGTGAGGGCGAGGAAACCATGGGCGAAGCCTTCGGGCACCCAGAGCTGGGCATGGTTTTCCGCCGAGAGGGTTTCGCCGACCCATCGACCGAAAGTGGGCGAGCCGCGGCGGATATCGACGGCGACATCGAAAATCTCGCCACGCGCCACGCGCACGAGCTTGCCCTGGGGATTGGGCGGCAGCTGGTAGTGGAGGCCGCGCAGCACGCCCCTGGCCGAGACGGAATGATTGTCCTGGACGAATTGCCGGTCGAGCCCGGTCAGCTCACGGAACAGCCGCTGGTTGAAGCTTTCGAAGAAGACGCCACGATCATCGCCCAGGACCCGGGGTTCGAGGCGGATGACGTCGGGGATGGCGAGGCGGGTTGCCTTCATACGGGGACCAGCGTGCGTTCATCGGCCAAGCGGCGCAGGTACTGGCCATAGCCACTCTTGCAGAGCGGGTCGGCCAGCCGCAACAATTGCTCGTCGTCGATCCAGTGATTGCGCCAGGCGATTTCCTCGGGGCACGCGATCTTGAGCCCCTGCCGCTTCTCGATGGTGGCGATGAACTGCCCCGCTTCGAGGAAGGAATCATGGGTGCCGGTATCGAGCCAGGCATAGCCGCGCCCCATGAGCTCGACGCTCACGTTGTTGGCCTTGAGATAGAGCTTGTTGAGATCGGTGATCTCGAGCTCGCCGCGGGCGGAGGGGCGGAGCGACTTGGCGTAGTCCACCACCTGGTTGTCGTAGAAATAGAGGCCGGTGACGGCGAAATTGGATTTCGGCCGCTCGGGCTTTTCCTCGATGCTGACCACGCGCCCGGCGGCATCGAACTGGGCGACGCCATAGCGCTGGGGGTCCTGCACCTGGTAGGCGAAGAGCGTGGCGCCCCGATCGTGATGGTCGGCCCGGTCAAGCAGGTCGCTCAGCCGGTGGCCGAAGAAGATATTGTCGCCAAGGATCAGCGCGCTCGCATCGTTCCCGAGGAAATGCTCGCCGATAAGGAAGGCCTGGGCCAGTCCGTCCGGGCTCGGCTGGGCGGCGTAGGAGAGGCTGAGGCCCCATTGGCTGCCATCACCCAGAAGGCGCTGGAAGAGCGGCAGGTCGGCCGGGGTCGAGATGACGAGGATATCGCGGATGCCGCCGAGCATAAGCGTGGTCAGCGGGTAATAGATCATCGGTTTGTCGTAGACCGGCAGCAATTGCTTGGAGATGGCGAGCGTGGCCGGATGGAGCCGCGTGCCGCTGCCGCCGGCGAGGATGATGCCTTTGCGCTTCATAATCGTGCTCCTCCCCGCTCAGGCATATTGCCTGGCGATCCAGTCCCGGTATTCCCCGCTCGTCACCGCCGAGACCCAGGCCGGATTGCCCAGATACCAGTCCACGGTGCTGCGGATGCCGTCGGTGAAATTGCTTGCAGGCGTCCAGCCGAGCTTCTTTGCGATCTTGCTCGCATTGATCGCGTAGCGCCGGTCATGTCCCGGCCGGTCGCGCACGAAGGTGATCTGCTGGGCGTAGGACTTGCCCGAGGGCAGCGGCCGGACCTGGTCGAGCACGGCGCAGATGGCCTGGACAACTGCAAGGTTCGGCAATTCGCTGTTGCCGCCGATATTGTAGGTTTCACCCAGCTCGCCCTTGGCCAGAACCTGGCGCAGGGCGCTGCAATGGTCGCTGACATGGAGCCAGTCGCGCACCTGCATGCCATCGCCATAGATCGGCAGCGGCTTGCCGCCGATGGCGTTGAGGATGACGAGCGGAATGAGTTTTTCGGGAAACTGGTAGGGCCCGTAATTGTTCGAGCAATGCGTGGTGAGCACCGGCAGGCCATAAGTCTCGCCATAGGCGCGCACCGCATGGTCGGCGGCGGCCTTGCTGGCGGCATAGGGGCTGTTGGGCTCGAAGGGATTGGTCTCGCGGAAGGCCGGCGCATTGGGGCCGAGCGAGCCGAAGACCTCGTCGGTCGAAACGTGGAGGAAGCGGAAATCGGCGGGGGCCTCCCCGCTCTCGATATATTCGCGCGCCGCTTCGAGGAGGCGGAGCGTACCGATCACGTTGGTCTGGAAGAAGGGCTCGGGACCCGAGATCGAGCGGTCGACATGGCTCTCGGCGGCGAAATTGACGATGGCGCGCACGCTGTGTGCAGCCAGCAGCCGGGCGATCTTGCTGGTTTCCTCGATGCCGAGGCGGAAGAAGAAGTATTCCTTGCGCGCCGATACGCTGGCGAGGTTCTGCAGGTTCCCCGCATAGGTGAGCTTATCGATATTGAGGACCGGTTCGTCGCTGCGGGCGAACCAGTCCAGAATGAAGTTCGATCCGATGAACCCGGCGCCGCCGGTAACCAGGATCGTCATTTTCGCTACGCCTGCACCGCGAAGGCCGAGGTCGAGTCCCGGTAATAGGCGGCAGCCTCGGTCCGGTTATGCGTACGCAGCTTGGAGATCACGTTGTGGACGTGAATCTTGACCGTGTACTCGGAGAGGTTGAGCGAATTGGCGATGGTCTTGTTCTGCAGGCCCCGCGACACCAGTTCGAGCACTTCGAGCTCGCGGGCGGTGAGATGGGCCAGCGCCGGAGGCGTGCCGTTCCTGGCGGGACGCGCCGGCGCTTCCGGTTCGACCGTCTCGGCTTCGCGCCGATGGCTGTCGAGCAGATCGCGCGGGAAATATTCGCCGCCACGCAGCATCAGGCCGACCACGGAGAGCCAGAGATCGCTCTTGCCGCCGAGCGGCAGTACGCCGCGGATGAAGCGCGAGGAGAGGATGCTGCAGGGCAGGGCATCCTTGCCGCCATCGAGCACGGTGATCAGCGCCAGCGGGTGGCGATCCCCGATCTCGCGAGCCATCTTGGCGACCTCGCCCAGAAGCGAGGGATGCACCACGATGAGCGCGACGATGTCGCAATAACTCTCGAACAGCGCCGAGACCGTCTCGACACGCGTCACCGTAGTCCACGGGAAAGCGCTCTCGATGGCATCGACATGCCGTTCAGCGATGGATTGTACCGGATCCACGAAGACGACTGCCCGATGCGATGGGGCGCTGGCGCGGCCGTGTCCGACGAAACTTGCGGTGGTGTGGAACATCTTGAGCCCCCGACCTCCCTGTTGTGATGGTCAAAGCCTAGGGAACGCGCCCCGTAACCGGGAACTTGCCAATAGTGATGAAGGGGGGACTAGACGGCGCGTCAAATTGGGTAGGGGGCGTACTAACCCCCTACCCCCATTGATCTATGTCTGGCTGCATCGGCGCTCGGCTATCGTTTCCCCGTATTCACCACCAGCGGGCCCAGCCACGTGCCAAACGCAGCGCATGCAAGTCTCGAGATAACCGGCATTCCGATCGACCTGGTCGATATGGAAGAGGTGGTGCGCGAGATCGACGCGGCGGCACGCAGCCGCGAAACGCTGCTGATCTCGACGGTCAATTCCAATTTCGTGGCCCTGAGCGCGCGCCATCGCGGCTTCCGAGATTCCCTCATCGAAAGCGACCTCTGCACCGTCGACGGCGTGGGAGTCCTGCTGCTCTGCAAGCTGGTTTCCGGCCGGCCGATCAGCCGCGTTTCGGGCGCCGACATCCTCGAAGTCCTGCGGGCGCGGGCCGAAAATTCCCTTGGCAGGCCGCTGCGCGTCTTCTTCCTGGGCGGGGCGAACGGGGTGGCCGACCAGGCCCGCCGCCGGCTCAATGCCGCGCGTTCCCCGGCCATCTGCTGCGTGGGCGCGCTCGATCCGGGCTTCGGCAGCATGGACGATCTGAGCCGCGCGGAAGTCATCGATGCCATCAACGATGCGCAGCCCGATTTCCTCATCGTGGCGCTGGGCGCCGAGCGCGGGCAGGCCTGGCTGATGCGCAATGGTTCACGCCTCAAAGTGCCGGTTCGCAGCCATTTCGGGGCCGCCATCAACTTCCTCGCGGGCACGATCGAGCGGGCGCCGAGCCGCTGGCAGGCCTTCGGCATGGAATGGATCTGGCGCATCACCCGCGAGCCGAAACTGGCCCGCCGCTACTGGGCGGACGCGCTAAGCCTGGGGTGGCTGCTGTCATCGGAAGTAGCACCCCGAGCCCTATCCATTTGGGTAGGTCGCCTAGTCCAGACGGTCTATCCGAGCCGCCCCCGCATCAGCTCAACGGAGGAGGCAGACCGCGTTTTGGTGAGGCTGGGAGGCCGGCTGGCCGATACCCACCTCGACCAACTCCAGACGACCTTCGCCGCAGCCATCACTTCGGGTAAACCCATCACCCTGGATCTCGCCGGAATCGTCTCGGCTTCGAGCGAAGTGAGGGGGGCAGTACTGCGCCTGCGCCGCGAGGCGAGTCGCCGGTCGCGGCCGCTCCACCTCATCGGCGCGCGCCACGGCATCCAGCGCAGCCTCGCCCCGGATACGGAGCTGGTCCGGTGAAACCCATCCCGCGCGTCAGCGTCGTCATCCCCCATCTCAATGACAACGAGGAACTCAGGCGCTGCCTCGCGCGGCTCGACGCGCAGGTGGAGGAGACGCCGGCTTTCGAGGTGATCGTCGCGGACAACGGTTCGGTGGCCTTGCCGGAGGCGGTCTCGAAGCGGGCGGTGTCGACGCGGATCGTCGTCGAACGCCATCCGGGCCCGGGGCCGGCGCGCAATGCCGGGGCGGCCGTGGCGCGGGGCGATATCATCGCCTTCATCGATGCCGACTGCCATGCCGACCCAGATTGGCTCGCGAGGATCGTGGCGGCGTTCGATGCCGATCCCGACCTCGACTACACCGCCGGGCGGATTCTCGTGGAGGCAGCGACGCCGGGCCGGCCCAATGGCGTCGAAGCCTATGAGGCGGTGTTCTCCTATCGGGTAAAGCTCTTCGTCGAGCGCGACCGCTATGCGGCGACCGGCAACATGGCGGTGCGGCGCAAGGTATTCGGGGAGGTCGGACCCTTCGACGGGCTCAGCCGCGCCGAGGATCGCGCCTGGGGGCAGCGAGCGGCGGCCTTGGGCTACAAGATCGCCTATCTGCCGGAGGCACGCGTTTCGACCTCGGGTTGCCGCAACTTCGCGGAACTGGCGACGCGGCTCGATCGGCTCGTGGCGCATAACCATGCCGAGCGGCGGTCCGACCTGCGCTGGATCGTCCAGAGCGCAATGATGGCGGGGTCGCCGCTGCGCGATCTCTTCGTGCTCGCCGCCTCGCCCGAAATTTCCGGCGCCCGGGCAAAGCTGCTCGCCGCCGGCATTCTCATCCGCATCCGGCTCTACCGAGCCTGGCGCATGCTCGAACTCATGACGCGCAACTGGTCCGACCAGCACCTGGCAAGCTGGAACCGGTTGACGCCAACGGGGCACAAGGATGGCCGCCGCTAGTCTCTCCATCATCATCGTCACCTATAACAGCGCCGATGCCCTGGCGGGCCTGCTGGATTCGATTGCCGGGGAGCTGGAAGGCTTCGGGGCCGCCAACGTGCTCGTCATCGACAATGCGTCGCGCGACGCGACGCTCGAGGTGGCGGCTGCCCATCCGGTGGGGCCGAGGATCATCGAGACGGGCCGCAATGCCGGCTATGCCGCCGCGATCAACATCGGCTACGCCGCGATTTCGCCCGATGACCATGTGCTGGTGCTCAACCCCGACATGCGCCTTTCGCCGGGCGCGATAAAGCAGCTTTTCGTCACGGCGGCAGAGACCGGCGCGGGCATCGTCGCGCCGCGATTGCTGCATCCGGATGGCGAGGTGGCCCATTCGATCCGCCGCGAACCGTCCATCGCGCGCGCCATCAGCGACGCGCTGCTGGGCTGGCGTATTGCCGGGCGGCTGGGCTGGAGCGAGATCGTGACCGACGAGAGCCGCTACGCGATGGCGGGCGAAGTCGAGTGGGCGACGGGCGCGGCGCTGCTGATCACGCCCGAGGCGCGGCGCGCCATCGGGATGTGGGACGAGCGCTTCTTCCTCTATAGCGAGGAGACCGACTATATGCGCCGCGCGCGCAGCGCGGGCTTTGCGGTAGTGTTCGAGCCGCGGGCCAGCGTCATGCATGTGGGCGGGGAATCGGGGACCAACCCGACCCTCCATGCGCTCCAGGTGCGCAACCGCATCCGCTATTACGCCAAGCACAATCCACTCTCGCGCGCAGCGACTTTTCGGCTGATCGTTGCGGCCAATGAGGGACTGCGGCTCTCGCGCAGCGAAGCCTATCGCGCGGGGCTGGATGCGGCCCTCGCCACCCGTGCCGGAGACTGAGATGGCCGGACTGCAATTCCTCACCGCCTCCTACCGCAACGACCTGGTGCCCTTCGAGGACCTGCACCGGTCGATCCTGCGCTACGGGCCGGAGGATGCGATGCACCTGGTCGTGGTGCCCGACTGCGACGTGCCGCTCTTCGCCCGCTTCGGCGGCGAGCGGACATTGGTGCGGCCGGTAAGCGCCTACCTGCCGCGGCCGCTGCTGTCAGTGACCGGAGCGACGCAATGGTTTCGCGGCGTGCCGGGACTGTCCTCGCTGGCGCGCATCGATGCCATCAACCCGTTCCGGCCCTATCCACCGGTTCGCGGCTGGATCCGGCAGCAGATCACCAAGCTTGCCGCCGCCGCCGCTTCAGATGCCGAGGCGGTGGTCATCGTCGATTCCGACGTCTCGCTGGTGCGGCCGGTGACGAGCGACACTTTCGTTCGCGACGGCGTCGTGCGCTTCTACCGGTTGCCCGAGGGGATAACGCCCGACATGCGGCGGCATCGGCGCTGGGTGGAGATCGCGGCAGGGCTGCTCGATATTCCGGCGCCGCAGGGGGCGCTCGAAACAGACTACATCGCGTCCTTCGTAAGCTGGGACCCGACGATCGTGCGCCGACTGCTCGCGCGGATCGAAGCCAATGGCAGGGGCGGCTGGGCCGCGCAACTGGCGGCGCAGATCGAATTCTCCGAGTGCATTCTCTATGGGCTCCATCTCGATACGCTCGGCAGCGAGCGGGAGCGCAGCTTTGCCGCCAACGAGACGCGCTGCCACAGCCATTGGGACCCCGTGCCGCTCTCGGAAGGGGATGCCGCTGCGTTCCTGGCGGGAATGTCGCCCGAGGACGTGGCCGTGCACATCCAGTCAAACTCGCACACGACCGAGCAGCTTCGCCGTCGCCTGATCGCTACTGCACAAGCCTGAGCTTGACCTTGCCCGGGCTTGGTTGCCGGGCCGGCTCTTCCTGCTTTGCCAGCATCCAGCTCCCGCTGCCGAGGACGAAGAACAGCAGCGCCGCCGCCGCGCCCCAGATGTGGACGGTGAGGCCCGTGAGCGCGAAGCTGATGAGCGAGATGAGGATGGCGAGGCGATATTCGGCGATGCGCGGCTCGACCCTGGCGCGGATGAGTTCGATGAAGACGCTCACGAAGATCAGGGCCAAAAGGATCAGGGCCGGGTAGCCGTAGAAGACGCCGGTCAGGAGCCAGAGATTGTCGATGCTGGCCGGCATCCAATAGGGCCGCGCCCAATTGCCCGGCGTGCCGAAGAGGCCGTTCGCCGCGATGGCGGCCATGGCGTATTTCCAGATCAGGGTCCGGAACCAGTAGGATTGCGGATCGAAGACGATGAGCGACGTAATGATCTCGATGGGCGGCCGCCGCGCCACGAGCGAGAGCGCGGTAATACCGGCGCCGACGAGCGAAGCCAGCACGATCCAGCGGCCATGGAGCTTGCGCAGCAGCGTGTTCCAGAGCAGCAGTCCACCCTGGAGGCCGAGGATGCCGATGGGGCCGGCCGAGAGCGAGCTGATGGTGGCGGCTACCACCGCGGCGCAGCGGACGAGGCGCACGTAGAGCCGCGTGCCGGGTGCGTAGACGAGGGCAGCAAAGGCCAGGAGGCTCCCGAAGAAGGTGCCGTTGAGGATCGGGTGCTCGAAGGGGCCGGCGGCGCGGAAATAGCTGTTCCGCATCTCCCCGCTCGCCTCGTAGGTATGAAGACCCGGAATGCTGAAGCGGGTGAAGAGATTGGTGCCGGTCAGCGTCTCGAAGACCAGGAGCGGGGCGGCAAGGATTGCCAGGCGCAGGGCGAGGCGCCAGATGGCGACGAAATCATCGGCCGAGCGAATGGCGCAGCGGGCGAGGAGATAGGCCCCGAAAAGCTCGATGAACTGGATGCCTACCGACTGCCAGGCGCTACCGATGCCGTTGGCATTGACCATGCTCAGGCCGCACCAGATGCAGAAGAGCACGACCAGCAGATCGGTGACCCTTACGCCGCCGGCGCGTCCGCTGAGCCAGCGCACGAGGCAGAACGGGAAGGCGAGGAGCAGCACGATGCGATAGGGCGAGAGATTGAGCGGCCCGATCGATACCAGCCAGGGCAGGAGGAGCGAGACGACGAAGACCGCCGCCAGCCGCTGCCAGCCCGTCGTGACGGGGACAGAAGCCGGCTTCTCCTTCGCCTCTGGCGCGGCCATTGCCGGCCCGCGCGTATAGACCGTCCCGGACCGGGGAGGCCTTGTGCGCGGCGCCGTTGGGGCAAGACTCATGCTCGTTCCGGACCTAGATCGAATTATCTGTATGCTGCCGCAGGGCCCGAATAATCGGCATTCCGGCTCTGCGACGACCCCAACTTACCCGCCCCTAAACCCCTCGATCCATTAGCACCATTTAGCTATTCGACCCCTCGCACCCCCCGCCTAGTGTCGACGCCATGGCGTGAGACGGCCGTCTGCCGGCGCCGCGTGAGGGTATGATGATCAAGGGTGTCGTGATGGGTGAAGGGGCGGTGATCTATCACCCCGATCTCGTCAATCTCTATGACTGCACGATAGGGGCTGGTGCCCGTATCGGCACGTTCGTGGAGATCCAGCGGGGCGTCGTCGTCGGCGCGCGCTGCAAGGTGTCGAGCCACAGCTTCCTCTGCGAGGGGGTGACGCTCGAGGACGAAGTGTTCATCGGGCACGGCGTCATGTTCACCAACGACAAGTTCCCCCGCGCGACCAATGCCGACGGCAGCCTGCAGGGGTCGGACGACTGGTCCGTGGCCCCCATTCTCGTCAGGAAAGGCGCTTCGATCGGCAGTGGCGCGACCGTGTTGGGCGGCGTCACCATCGGGGCCCACGCCCTGGTCGGCGCCGGCGCCACGGTGACGCGTGACGTGCCCGATTTCGCCGTCGTCGCGGGTGTCCCCGCGCGGATCGTCGGGCGCGTACCCGACGCCAGGAACCATCTACAGAGCGAGCTTGCATCATGATCGGAGTCGCGGTCGTCGGTTACGGCTATTGGGGGCCGAACCTGGTCCGAAACCTCTGGGAGCTGCCCGGCGCCGAGCTGCGCTGGGTCTGCGACCTGCGCACCGAGCGGCTGGCGGGGGTCCGCACGCGTTATCCCTCGGTCAACATCACCGAGGATTTCGACGAGGTGCTCGCCGACCCCAAGGTCGATGCCGTGGCCATCTCCACCCCGGTCGCGTCCCACTTCCCGCTGGCCATGAAGGCGCTGCAGGCAGGCAAGCACGTGCTGGTCGAAAAGCCGATGGCCGCGTCCGCCGAGAAGGCGCGGCGGCTGGTGGATGAGGCCGACAAGCGCAACCTCGTTCTCGCGGTCGACCATACGTTCGTGCACACCGGCGCCATCCGCAAGATGCGCGAGCTTATCGATACGGAAGTGGGCGACCTCTACTATTACGATTCCGTGCGCATCAATCTGGGCCTCTTCCAGAGCGACGTCTCGGTGCTCTGGGACCTTGCCGTCCACGATCTTTCGATCATGGACTACGTGCTCCAGGAGCGCCCGGTCGCGGTGTCGGCGACGGGCAGCAGTCACCTGACGGGCAAGCCCGAGGATATCGCCTACCTGACGCTGCACTATCAGAGCAATCTCATCGCCCATGTGCACGTCAACTGGCTGGCGCCCGTCAAGGTGCGCCGGACCCTGGTCGGCGGCAGCCGCAAGATGATCGTCTATGACGATCTCGAGCCGTCCGAGAAGATCAAGGTCTACGACAAGGGCATCGTCGTCGACACGAACGCGCCCTCGCCATCCCGCCGCAAGAAGGAAGACCAGCTCCGCGTCGGCTACCGCACCGGCGACATGTGGGCGCCCCAGCTCGACCTGAGCGAGGCGCTCGCCGTCGAGCTGCGCGAATTCGTCTCCTGCGTCGAACACGGCACCACACCCATCGCCGATGCGCAGGCAGGCCTGCGCGTGGTCTCGATCCTCGAGGCCGCATCGCAATCGCTGGCCCGCGGCGGCCGCATGGTTGAACTGGAAGGTATGAAATGCCCGGCGTGATCCCGCTTCTCGATCTGCGCGCGCAATATGCCGCGCTCAAGCCCGAGCTCGACGCTGCCGTGCTCGACGTGCTGGCTTCCGGCGCCTATGTGCAGGGCGAGCCGGTGGAACGCTTCGAGCGGGCCTTCGCCGATTATTGCGGCGTGCGCCACGCCATCGCCGTCAATACCGGCACGAGCGCGCTCCACCTGGCGCTGCTCGCCGCCAATATCGGGCCGGGCGACGAGGTGATCACCACCCCCTTCACCTTCGTGGCGACGGTGGCGGCGATCCTCTATGCCGGCGCACGGCCGGTGCTGGTCGATGTCGAGCCGGAAAGCTTCAACATCGACCCGTCGCTGATCGAAGCGGCCATCACCCCGCGCACCAAGGCCATCGTGCCCGTGCACCTTTATGGCCAGATGGCGGACATGACCGCCATCCAGGCCATCGCCCACAGCTACGGGCTGACCCTGATCGAGGATGCCTGCCAGGCCCATGGCGCCGAATATCGCGGCCGCCGCGCGGGCAGCATCGGGCTCTCCTCGGCCTTCTCGTTCTACCCGGGCAAGAACCTGGGCGCCTGCGGGGAGGGCGGCATCGTCGTCACCAATAGCGACGAGCAGATGTACACCATGCGCTCGCTGCGCGACTGGGGGCAGGCCGGGCGCTACAACCACGTGCTCAAGGGCTTCAACTACCGCATGGATGCGATCCAGGGCGCGATCCTGGACGTCAAGCTGCGCTATCTCGAGGATTGGACCGAAGCCCGCCGCGCCCATGCCGCGCGCTATCGCAGCCTCCTCGCCGATATCGGCTCGATCAAGCTGCCGGCCGAAATCCAGGGCCGCCGCCACGTCTACCACGTCTTCGCCATCCGCACCCGTGACCGCGAGGCGCTGCGCAAGCAATTGGGCGACGAGGGCGTGCAGACCGGGCTGCATTATCCCATCCCCGTGCACCTCCAGAAGGCGCATACCGATCTCGGCTATGTCGAGGGCGATTTCCCCGTGGCGGAAGCTTTGGCTCGTGAAGTGCTCTCGCTCCCCATCTATCCCGAAATGTCGCCGCGCCAGATCGAAACCGTGGCCAATGCCATAAAGCAGGACGCCTATGTCGTCTAACGTGTCCTCGCTGACCGATCGTCTCGTCCCGGCCGTCCACGCCCAGAAGGCGCCGGTGGATGTCGACTATCTCGAAGGCCTGGTCCTCGACCTGCGCGAGAACTACGACACCAAGGCGCTGGTCGAGCTCTATGGACGCTTTTCGACCGCCGACGGCATGGTCGACCGGCTGATGCGCAAGGCCATCGTCAACGCCACGGCCCATCGCTGCGGGCCGGGGCTGCGCGTGGAGGCCAATGTCGGCTTCAAGCACCTGGAAACCATGGATATCGGCGCCGGCGTCTTCTTCGGCTTCGGCTCCTACATCCAGGGACGCTATGACGGCCGCTGCCGCATCGGCGACCACGTCTGGATCGGCCCGCACGCCTTCCTCGATGCCCGCGACATCATCATCGAGGATCACGTCGGCTGGGGGCCGGGCGCCCGCGTCCTGGGCTCGGAGCATACCGGCTCGCCCATCGACCGGCCGATCATCGCCACGGACCTGCTCATCAAGCCTGTCAGGATCGAGGCCTGGGCCGATATCGGCACCGGCGCGGTGATCCTGCCCGGCGTCACTGTCGGCCGCGGCGCCATCGTCGGCGCGGGGGCGGTGGTGACCACCGATGTCGAACCATTTTCGATCGTGGCCGGCGTGCCGGCCCGATTGCTGCGGATGCGCGAAGACAAGGAGGCGCACCTTGAAAGGTAAGCGGATACTCATCACCGGCGGAGCCGGGCTCATCGGCTCACATATCGCCGAACTGGTCGCCATGGAGGGCCCGCGCGAAATCGTGGTGCTCGACAATTTCGACCGCGGCCGTCGCGAGAACCTGGCGCCGGCAAGCGCCATCTACCCCATCACCATGGTCCAGGGCGACATCCGGGACACGCAGGTGGTCAAGCGCGTGATGGAGGACATCGACATCGTCTTCCACCAGGCGGCCATCCGCATCACCCAATGCGCGCAGGAACCGCGACTGGCCCATGACGTGCTGGCGACGGGGACGTTCAACGTGCTCGAAGCGGCGGTGGCGGCAGGCGTCTCCAAGGTCGTGGCGGCATCCTCCGCCTCGGTGCTCGGCGCGGCCGATTTCTTCCCGACCAACGAGGATCACCACCCCTATAACAACCGCACCATCTATGGGGCGGCCAAGGTCTACAACGAGGGCCTGCTGCGCAGTTTCGCCGAGATGTACGGCCTGCGCTACGTGGCGCTGCGCTATTTCAACGTCTACGGCCCGCGCATGGACGCCTTCGGGGTCTATACCGAGGTGCTGATCCGCTGGATGGAGCGCATCGCGGCCGGCCAGCCGCCGCTGATCCTGGGCGACGGCCTCCAGACCATGGACTTCATCAACGCCCGCGACGTTGCCCGCGCCAATGTGCTGGCGGCCAAGGCCGACGTGACAGACGAGGTCTTCAACGTCGGAAGCGGGGAAGAAACCAGCCTGCGTGAGCTGGCCGATACGCTGCTGCGCGTCATGGGTTCGACGCTCGAGCCGGAATACGGCCCGGCCCGCAAGGTGAACCCCGTGCCCCGGCGCCTCGCCGATGTGAGCCGCGCGCGCAAGCGCATCGGCTTCGAGGCCTCTATCCCGCTGGAGGAAGGCCTGCGCGAGCTCGTCGAATGGTGGACGGACGAAGTCTCCGTCCCGCAGCACAAGGCGGTCTGACCATGCCCAGAATCCCGGTTGCAGCGCCCAATCTGGGCGAGGAAGAAGCCGAGGCCGCCCGCCGCGTCATCCTGTCAGGCTGGGTGACGCAGGGGCCGGAAGTGGCGGCCTTCGAGAAGGAATTCGCCGCCTATGTCGGCGCGGCCCATGCCTGCGCCGTCTCCAATTGCACGACTGCGCTGCACCTGGCGCTGATGGCGGTGGGCGTGGGGGAGGGCGATGAGGTCATCACCGTCAGCCACAGCTTCATCGCCACGGCCAATGCCATCGTCTATTGCCGCGCCAAGCCGGTCTTCGTCGATATCGGCGAGGGCGGCTTCAATATCGATCCGGAACTGGTCGAGGCGGCGATCACGCCGCGCACCAAGGCCATTCTCTGCGTGCACCAGTTGGGCATGCCCTGCGACCTGGCAACGCTCGTCACCATCGGGCGGCGGCATGGCATCCCGGTCATCGAGGACGCGGCCTGCGCCATCGGCAGCGAGATCGAGTGGGACGGCTCCTGGCAGAAGATTGGCCGGCCGCATGGCGATATCGCCTGCTTCTCCTTCCATCCGCGCAAGGTCATCACCACCGGCGACGGCGGCATGCTGACCACCAACAATCCGCGTTATGACGAGAAATTCCGCCTCTGGCGCCAGCACGGCATGACCGTGCCGGATTCGGTGCGCCATTCCTCGGCCCAGGTGGTCTTCGAGACCTATGACGAGGTGGGCTACAATTACCGGATGACGGACATGCAGGCGGCGGTCGGCCGCGTGCAGCTCCAGCGCCTGCCGGGGATCGTCGCGGCGCGGCGTCGGCTGGCGGGGCTCTACGGAGACCTGCTGGCGCGCGTGGCCGGAGTGGCGGCGCCCTCGGAGGCGAACTGGGCACGCAGCAACTGGCAGAGCTATTGCGTGACGCTGGCCCGCGATATCGACCAGCGCGAGATCATGCAGGCTATGCTCGATGCGGGGATCGCGACGCGCCGCGGCATCATGAATTCGCACCTTGAGCGGCCCTATGCCGGCGACGGCTATCGCCTGCCGCGGAGCGAGGCGGCGCAGGCACATTCGGTGATCCTGCCGCTCTATGACCGGATGCCCGAGGAGGATGTCGAAGCGGTGGTGAACGCCCTCGATAATGCGATCCAGGCGACGCAGCCGAAGTTGAGGGCCAGCGCCTAGAGGGCAGCACTCGTCTGCCTGCTACGCGATTTGTCTTCCCCGGCGACGGCCGGGGTCCAGGGATAGTTCCGCGTGTGCTGAACGTCCTGCTGGGCCCCGGCCGTCGCCGGGGAAGAGACCTTTTGGGTATAGGTGCTGGAACTGGCCGCCGTCTTCGTGAGCCAAACCAGGGAACTGAGCAGATCCCGCGAGGGGGCTGGCTCCCTATAGCGCGGCGTTCGCCGTCGCTTCGTCCTTGCCGATCGCGGTTACTTTCACCACGTCGCCGGGCGAGAGTGTCGTCGTTTCGTCGGCGTTGAGCTGCTGGACGCCGCCGGTGGCGGACTGGCGGACGATGCTGTAAGCGAGCTGCTGGCGGCCGTCGGGGTTCGAGGTGGTGTCGGCGGGGAGGCCCATCAGCAGCAGGCGGGCAGTGGCCTGGCTGTTGCGGAGCTGTTCGAGCTTGGCTTGCTCGGTCTGCAATTGCGAGGAGGCGTCGGTCTTCTGCTGGTCCTGCACGGCAGCAAGGTTGCGCTCGGCCTCGCTCAAGGCCTGACGGGCGCGCATGGTGGCGGTGATGTTGTCGAGCCGGTCGGCGCGCAGGCTGGTGAGGGCGGTTTCGAGATCCGTGCGGCGGGTGACCGTGGCGATGCCCTGGTCGACCAGCGTCTTCACGCCGTCGTATTCCTTTTCCTTCGACGTGATGGCGGTTTCGAGGTTGTCGCCCTTCTGCTTGAGCACGTCGATTTCGGAAAGCAGCAGGGCTTTCAATTCCTCGAACGAAGCCTCCTGGCGCTTGGCGGCCTCGACGCGGGAATGGAAGACGACCTGTTCCTGCGCGATGATCTGGGCGATCTGACCTTCCTTGGGCGCCGAGGAGAGTTCGGGCGGGAAGGCGATGTCAGCCGCCCCGCTCAGCTCCGCCTCGTAGCGGGCGATATGCGCCATGGTGCGCAGGATATCGCCTTCGCCGGCCTGGAGATCGCCGAGGAGCTTGGTGCGCGTGGCGCCCTGTTCAGGGCTGGCCTGCGTCGGCCCGCCGCCAAGGGCGAGCGCCTGGAGCACGGTCATGTCGGGGCGGAAGGGATATTCGCCGGCCTTGGTGACGTCGCCCACCACATAGATGGGCGGATAGGCCGCGACGTCCACCGTGACCTCGGGGAGGTCGACGAGGCCGATCTTGGCCTTGATCCGGTCGGCGATGATGGCGGCGAGCTGCTCGACGCTGGTGTTTTCCACCGGCAATTTGCCGACCAGCGGCACGGTGATCGAGCGATCGGGCGCGACGGTGATCTCCCCGCTCACCGCATCGAGCTTCTGGTATTGCCCGAGCACGGGATTCCACTGCACGACCGAGAGCTGGAGCTTGGTGAGGGGCGTGAGGGCGCTGGGTTCGACTGCCTGCGCGGGAAGCGCGATGCCGGCGAGCAATGCCGCCAGCAAGAGGCCGCGCTTTCCCTGTTTCCATGCTGCTAGCGCGATCATCGCGACACCCAATACTACCACCTTAGGCCTAGAGCCGACCATGAAACGCCGACCCGCTCCATAGCTCCAACGGTCGATAGCCCGTCTTGCCCGCCTGTCGCAGCATGCCGGTCAATCAATTACTGGGTGGCAATTTTGAGCGGCGCCGACATTCTATTTTACGTAGCAGTGTTCTGGAGACGTTTGCCCTATTTCGCGGGCGTCGCGATTCTCATCGCCACCGCCGGCATCGTCACCGCGATCCTCCTGCCGCCGACCTATCGGGCGAGTTCCAAGATCCTCGTCGAGTCCCCGCAGATTTCGGCCGACCTCGCGCGTTCGACGGTCGCCGCCGACTCCTCGTCCCAGATCCAGGTCATCACCGAGAGCATCCTGACGACAGCGAGCCTGGTGAGCCTTGCCAACCAGTTCGACGTCTATGGCAACCGCGAGAACATGACCGATCTCGACGTCGCCCAGGACATGCAGAAGCGCATCAGTATCGGCCAGTTGCCCGCGGACCTGCGCGGCGCGGCCTCGTTCGAGGTGTCGTTCGATGCGGAAACGCCAGAACTCTCGGCTGTGGTCACCAACGAGCTGGCCAACCGGATCCTGAGCGAGAACATCCGCCAGCGCACAAGCCGTGCGGGCGATACGCTCGATTTCTTCAAGCAGGAAGTGACCCGGCTTGCGAGCAACCTCAAGGACCTCGAAGGGCGCATCCTTGCGTTCAAGAACGAGAATTCGGAAGCCCTGCCCGACAGCCTCGATTTCCGCCGCAACCAGCAATCGTCCCAGCAGGAACGGCTGCAGCTCTTGGTGCGCGAGGAGGCGACGCTGCGCAGCCGCAAGACCAACCTCACGGAAGCCTTCGAGACTTATGGCCGCGTTCCTAATAGCGGGCCGCAGACGCCGCAGGAAAAGCTGCTCGACCAGCTGGAGCAGACCCTGGCGGCCCAGAGCGGCATGTTCTCGGCGGACAGCCCCAACATCACCGCCATCAAGTCGCGCATCGCCGCCGTCAAGGCCGAGATCGCGGCCAGCGCCAAGGCCGACAGCACGGGCGATGTCAAGCGGCCGGCCTCCGATCTCGACGTGGAGCTGGCGGGGATCGACGACCGCCTCTCCTTCATTACGCAGGAAAAAGCGACGATCACCACGGACCTGGCGGACCTTGCCAAGTCGATTGCCGCGACGCCTGCCAACGAGGCGGTGCTCAATGCGCTCGAACGCGACTATGACGACGTCAAGACCCAGCACAGCGCGGCCGTGAGCCGGCTGGCAGAGGCTTCGACCGGCGAGCAGATCGAGCTGCGCTCCAAGGGCGAGCGGCTGACCATTCTCGAGCCCGCCGTGGCGCCGCAGCGCCCGTTCAGCCCCAACCGGACGCGGCTGGCGCTGCTCTCGATCTTCGCCGGACTGGTGGCGGGCGGGGGCGTCGTGGCGCTGATGGAATATCTCAACAAGACGGTTCGCCGTCCCGTCCAGCTCAACCGCGCGCTCCATATCGAGCCGCTGGCTGTCATTCCGATCATCCGCACCAAGCGCGATCGACAGCGGCAGCGGATCGTGGCGGGCATGGCGCTGGCGGCGGGCATCGTCGTTGCAGTCGTGCTGGCCCTCGTCGTGGTGCACTACACCACAGGGTCCATCAATGGATTGGGGATCGGCGTTGCCAAGATCTGATGGCTCCTTGCCAACCAGCGTAAACGAACCGGCGCGCGACGTGAGCGGCCGCTCCGGCCCACGAGGATCGAAGATGTTTGCAGCCAACTTGCCAACGCCTTCCGCCGACGACTTCTGGGGCGCGCTGCGCGAGCTGCGTCCGAACCAGAGCCGGCTCGAAGACAACAGGCTCATCCCCACCGCCCAGGCCGACGCCGCCCACGTGCCCATCGACATGCTGCGCACGCGCGTGGCCGCGATGATGGAGGAAAAGGGCTGGAAGACGCTCGCCGTGACCTCGCCGACGGCTGGGTGCGGCAAGACCACGATCGCGGTCAACCTCGCCTTCTCCATGGCGCGCCGGCGCCAGGGCAGGGTGGTGCTGATCGACCTCGACTTCCGTCGCCCACGCGTCGGCACGCTGCTCGAATTCTCGCCCAAGAGCCAGCTCGAAGACCTGTTCGAGGGCAAGGCGCGGCTGGCCGATTGCTTCTCGCGCATCGGCAACAATCTCGCCGTGGCGGTCAATACCCAGCCGGTGGGGCGCGCGGCCGAACTCCTGCATTCGGAGACGACCAAGAAGGCGCTCGCCGAAATCCAGCGCGACCTGCAGCCGGACATGATCATCTGCGATCTGCCGCCCATGCTGGTCAACGACGACTTCCTGGCCTTCCAGCCGAGCATCGACTGCTCGCTGCTGGTGGCCGGCGCGGAATATTCGACCATCGGGGAGATCGATGTCTGCGAGCGGGAGCTGGGGCAGCACGAGACGCTGCTGGGCGTGGTGCTGAACAAGTGCCGGTATAGCCCGGCGCGATATGGGTATGGGTATTGAGGGGGCGGCTTGTCCCCGCCACTGAAAGCGCTTCCCCGGCCTTCGCCGGGGAAGAGAGATCTGAGGTAGACCTAGTCTGCGTTGAGCTTCAATACCCCGTGCCCTTGAGCACGATCCCGACCGTCCGCAGCAGGATGGCGATGTCTGCGGTCAGCGACATTTCCCTTGCGTAGCGCAGGTCGTAATCGGCGCGTTCCGAGAAGGTGGAGGCGTTGCGGGCGCTGGTTTGCCAGAGGCCGGTAATGCCCGGGCGCAGGGCGAAGCAGGCGCTGCCGGGATAGATCTGGCGCTGGCTGGGGAACATCGGGCGCGGGCCGACAAGGCTCATGTCGCCCTTGAGGACGTTCCAGAGCTGGGGCAGTTCATCGATCGAATACTTGCGCAGGAACCGGCCGACCGGCGTGATGCGCGGATCGAACTTGAGCTTCTGGTGCAGGTCCCATTCGCGCTTGGCCTCGGGGTTTTCCTCGAGATAGCGGGCGAGGTGCGCGTCGGCATCCATCACCATCGAGCGCAGCTTCCAGATCTCGAAGACCTCGCCGTTCCGGCCCAGCCGCTTCTGGTGATAGAAAGCCGGCCCGCCATCGCGCCGCACAAGGGCGGCCGCGACGAGAACGATCGGCAGGGCCACGGCGCCCAGGGTTAGGCCGCCGGCAATATCCATGCTGCGCTTGACCAGGGGGTAGAGGCCACGCCGCACCGGGCCGACGGATCCGTCTTCATCCTCGTAGAGGGGAATCTTGGAAAACGACGTCTTGTCGACCGACATGGCGCTTGCCTCGTACCTTTAGATACGACAGCAGGCGTCAACGGCCCGGCGCTTGCATTACCCAATTCGATCTATCGCAGGAAAATGCTTATCCTGTAATGAGTTAGCCTGTGGAATGTCGGAAAACGGGGTGTTATTCCGACATCGCATGGGCGCGTTCGAGGGCCTTTTCCTCTTCCGTCTTCGGCTTGGCGCTGGCGGCCTTCTTGGGACCGCGCAGCAGGAAGATGAGCGGCACGCACGCGGCGCTGAGGATCGCCATCAGCCAGAAGTCGTCGAGATAGGCCAGAATCGCCGCCTGCTGCTGCACCAGCCCGTTGATGATCGCGAGGATCTGCGGGTTGCCGGTGAGGAGGCCCGGCATCTGCTGGGCCACCGCCTGCGAGGTCGGCGTCAGCCGCTCGGCGAGCTCGGCATGGTTGACCTGCATCATGTTGGCCAGCACCGCCGAAACCACCGAGATGCCGATGCCCTGGCCCAGGTTACGCACCAGGCTGAACATCGAGGTGGCGTCGGCGCGCAGGTGCGTGGCGATGGTGGTGAAGGCCATCGAGGACAGCGGCACGAAGACGAAGCCCATGCCGAAGCCCTGCAGCGCGCCGGTCCAGACGATCGGCCAGTAATCCATCTGCAGGTTGAAGGCGGTCATCTCCCAGAGCGAATAGGTCATGAGCACGGCGCCGAACAGCATGAGGATGCGCGGATCGACCTTGCCGCTGAGGCGCCCCACGATCATCATCGAGAGCATGGTGGCGAGCCCGCGCGGCGCCATGAGCATGCCGGTGAAGATCACCGAATAGCCCATGAGGTTCTGGAGGAGCGGCGGCAGCAGGGCCAGGCCCGAAAAGAGCGTGATGCCGACCGCGATCATGAACAGCGACGCCAGGACGAAGTTGAAGTCCTTGAAGATGCGCAGGTCGATGAAGGGGTTCTCCGTCGTCAGCGAGTGAACGATGAAGACCCAGAGACCGGAAATGACGAGCCCCAGTTCGATCCAGGTTTCGGGCGAGGAGAACCAGCTGTTCTCGGCGCCGCGGTCGAGCATGAGCTGGAGCGCGCCGATGGCAAGGGCGAAGGTACCGAAGCCGAAGAAGTCGAAGCGGCGATGCCGGATCTCTGTGGTGGGCATGTAGAGGAGCAGCATGGCCACGCAGGCAATGCCCACCGGCACGTTGACCAGGAACACCCAGCGCCAGTCGAAGCTCTCCGTCAGCCAGCCGCCGAGGGTAGGACCCACGATCGGGGCCACCATGATGCCCATGCCGTAGATGGCCATGGCCTGCCCCAGCTTTTCCTTGGGATTGATATTGAGGATCACGGTCTGCGCGAGGGGCGCGATCATGGCGCCGCAAATGCCCTGGAGCACACGGAAGAGCACCATTTCGGGCAGGCTCGTGGCGATGCCGCAGAGCGCCGAGGCGATGGTGAAGCCGATGACGGCCATGACGAAGAGGCGCCGCTGCCCGAGCCGGTCGGACATCCAGCCGGTCAGCGGGGTCGCGATGGCGGCAGCCACGATATAGGAGGTCAGCACCCAGGTGATTTCGTTCTGGGCGGCGCCGAGCGAGGAGGCCATGTGCGGCAGCGCGACATTGGCGATCGTCGTGTCGAGCACCTGCATGATGGTGCCCAGCATGATGGCGATCGTCAGCAATGCCTTGTTCTTGACGACAAGGGCCGGCGCCGAGATTTGAGCTGTATTGGCCATACTGGCCTCCAACCGGAAGAATAGGGCGCGGCCCCTTTAGGACCGCGCCGAACGGTTTACTTGCCGAGCATCTTGTCGAGGGTCGAGGCGCCGGTATCGACGCTCACCACCGTGCTCATGCCGGTGCGCAGGGCTTCGGCCGAAGTCTCGGGGCCGAGTGCGATGCGGATCGGAATGCGCTGGACGACCTTGACCCAGTTGCCGGTCGCGTTCTGGGCCGGGATCAGGGAAAACTCGGAGCCGGTCGCGGCGCCGATGCTCTCGACCTTGCCTTCGAACACCACGCCCGGATAGGCATCGACCTTGATCTCGGCCGGCTGGCCGACGCGAATGCCGGTGAGCTGGGTTTCCTTGAAATTGGCTTCGATCCAGAGGCCATTGGTCTCGACAAGCGAGGCAATGGTCGTGCCGGCGGCGACGAACTGGCCGGGATTGAGGCTCGAGACGTTGGCGACGATGCCATCGGCAGGAGCCACGACCTTGGTCTTGTTGAGGTTGCGCTGGGCAGCCTCGACCTGGGCCAGGGCGGCGAGCACGGCCGGGTGCTTGTCGGTGGCGATATTGGGATCGCCCGCCAGGGCGGCCGCAGCGGCGGCAACCTGCTGCTGGGCGGTCACCACGGCCGTCTGCGCCTGCTGGAGCGAGAGCTTGGGCTGGTCGAGCGCGGCACTGGAATTGACGCCCTGGTCGACGAGCGCCGACTGCCGGTCATAGGAGACCTGCTGGATATCGAGCGTCGTCTGCGCGGCCTTGAGCGCAGCCTGCGCCGTGCCATAGGCAACGCGCAGCTGCTCGACATTGACCCGCGCCGAGGCAAGAGCCGCCGTCGCCTGGTCGAGGGCGATCTGGTAGGATTCCGGATCGATCGTGAAGAGCGCGTCGCCGGCCTTGACGGTCTGGTTCTCGATGACGTTTACCGCCGTGATGCGGCCGGCAATGTCAGCCGAGATGGCGACCTTGGCCTGCTGCACATAGGCGTTGTCGGTTTCCTCGTAGCGCCCGCCATTGAGGTAGAACCAGGCGCCGCCGGCGATGAGGATCACCGGCACGACGGCCATGAGCACGATACGACGCGGATTGCGCTTCTTGGGCTGCGGCGCGGTGGGAGCAGGTTCGGGGGCCGGCTTGGCCTCTGCGACCTTGGGTGCGTCCACTGCGACCGCTTCCCCCTGCTTGGGTTCGGTTACACGAGCATTCATTTAGACGGCTTCCTTCTACTCAGCGGTCGTATTCTGAAGATTGTCACGAATATGGGTCAGGCCCTTGGTGAGGCAGGACCTTTCGTCCTCACTCAGGCCCGTGATGGCGAGAGCATGGAGTTCCTGGCCGACATCGGAGGCCACGCGCACCAGTTCCTCGCCTTCGGCAGTCAAGCGGGCCAGCTTGGCGCGGCTGTCGTCGGGATCAGGATAACGCTCGACGAGCCCGCGGCGTTCGAGCCGCTCGAGCACGCCGCTCATCGTCATCGGATCGCTGTCGATCGCGCCGGCAAGCGCCACCTGCGAAATGCTCGGCTGCCGATGAATCTGCGCAAGCGCGCGCCATTGCGTCAGGGTGACGCCGTGCTCGCTGGCAAAAGTCTCGAAGCGACGACGAAACAGCCGGGCTACCTCGTGAACGAGATATCCGATCGTCGCTTCCTTGGGATTCTTCGGCTGCATTTCCATGTGTCCGCTTATAATATGCGTGCATATAATAAGTGCTCGAACTGCCGTCAATGAATGTCGAGCATGGCTGCCGAGCGATTCGCGCAGGGGTTGAGGCGGGGCGGCGAGGGTGCGGCCACATGTTCGGCCAGTAATTCACACTCCAAATGGCAATGACCAATATCGGCATTGCGACACTTTCGGGCCCCGGAGATGTCCAATAACGTCGCACCGATCTTGGGGCAGGTTAAGCTGCAGACAGGGCTGTCAGAATATTGCGCGGCGCAAGGGCGTCGGTTGCTTTTGCTTGGGTGCCCTTACATAGTCGCATGGCGAACGGCGGTTCTGTTCGGTATCACTGCGCAGCACGGGCAACTCGACAGCCCGACACATGGAGACGTGTTTTTGAGCCTGATTTGCATTAATTGCGTCGACTATTGCCGGCGGGATACGAATTGATCATCACTGCGCGCCAAGACGCACGGCTCTCTTTCTAGATGTTGCGCTCTCTCCTTTCTCCCACAGCACTGATCATCTGCGGCGTGTTCGCCCAGCCGGTCCTGGCCCAGGCCGAACCGGCCAAGCAGGTTCATATCGGCGTGATCCTGCCGGCCGCCACCGATCCACAGAGCCTTGAGGCGCCCGTCGCAAAGGCGGCCCAGCAGGGCGCGGCGATGGCGGAGGAAGAATTCCAGCTCAATGCGAGCATGTTCGAGATGGACTTCGCGGTCGTGACCGCCCAAGCCAATGGCGCCGACGTCGTGGCCGCCGCGGACAGTCTCGTTGCGGACGGCAAGGCTTTTGCCATTGCCGGGGCGTTCGATGCCGACGAAGGCCGGCTCCTCAGCGACTGGAGCGCGGCCAAGGGTGTGCCTTTCGTCAATCTCTTCGCGGCCGATGACCGGCTGCGCAACGAATTGTGCAAGCCCACGAGCTTCCATATTGCGCCCAGCGCAGCGATGTACCTGGATTCGCTGGCCGGCTGGTTCGTACGAGCCGGGTTCCGCAACTGGTTTATCGTCGAGGCGGATACGGAAGAGGGCGCGGGGCAATATGCGCGGCTGGGCCGCGCGCTCAACGATCGCCATTTCGGGGCCCGCGAAGTCGGGCACGCAATAGTGCCGGCGGGCGGCGCGATTGGCGAGGACGTGCTGGGCAATATTTCGGGGTCGGGCGCCGATGTTGTCGTGCTGCTGACGCCGGCCGAAGACCAGCTCACGGCGCTCAAGGCCATGGAGACCGCGGGCATCAAGCTGATGGTGACCGGCTTTCCCTATCCCGAGACGCAGACGCGCTCCTTCTTTGCGCTTTCCCGCGAGGCTGCGCCCAAACTCGGCAGCGGCATGCGGGCAACCGCCTGGGAGCCGACGCTCGATGCCTATGGGGCACGCGAACTCAATGCCCGCTACATGGATCGCTGGGGCGAGCCGATGGAGGCTGCGGCCTGGGCGACCTATCAGGGCGTAAAGGTGTTCTTCGAGGCTGCCATGTTCGGCGGCTCGACCGAGCCCGATGCCGTACTCAATTATCTCAGCGCGCCGACCTCGGTCTTCGACGTCTGGAAGGGGATCGGCACCTCGTTCCGGCCCTGGGACCACCAGCTGCGCCAGCCGCTCTATCTCAGCCAGATCGACGAGACGGCGACCGATGCCAAGCAAATGGGCCTGCTCGTCGGCGAACTGCCTGCCATTTACATGCCCGGTACCGATCCGGTCGAACGCCTCGACCAGATGGGTGACCTGGCCTCGCAAAGCCAGTGCCGCTTCTAGGGCTGGCCAAAAACAACACCAGGGGAGAACTCGAATGAGGTTGTTAGCGCAACCAGGGCGCGTGAAAACTTTGGCGGCGATCAGCACGGCGACGCTGCTGCTGAGCCTGCCGGCCTTCGCGGAGGAGACCTACCGCGTCTATGTCGCCAACGAATTCGGGGCCGATATCTCGGTGATCGACTCGGCGACCGGCGAGCCCATCAAGACCATCACCATTTCCGATCGCCCCGGCGAAGTGCGTCCGCGCGGCATGGCCGTCTCCCCCGACGGCAAGATCATCTATGTGGCGGTGAGCGACTTCTATCCGCAGCGCGAGACACCGGAAGACAAGATCCTCGCCATCGACGTCGAGACCAACGAGAAGCTGAGCGAATTCCGCGCAGGCGGCAATCCGGAGCGTCTCGCCGTTTCGCCGGACGGCAAGCAGATCTGGGCCTCGCTCGAAGCCATCGCCTCGGGCGCCGGCTATGACGTCGCGACCGGCAAGCAGTTTGCGCTGCACAAGGTGGGCATCGAAGCCGAAGGCGTCGCCGTGAGCCCGGACGGCAAGTGGGTCTACATCACTGCCGAAGCCACCCATACGGTGAGCATCATCGACGTGGCCAACAACAAGGTGGTCAAGCACCTTCTCGTCGGTAACCGTCCGCGCGTGGTCGAGTTCTCGCTCGATGGCAAGCGCGCCTATGTGTCGGCCGAGATCGGCGGCACCATTTCGGTGATCGATACCGAAAAGCAGGCCGTCATCGAATCCATCAACCTGGGCCTCGATTCCCGCCCGGTGGAGCTGGCTGTGGCGCCCGATGGCAAGCGGCTCTATGTCGCCGGCGGCGGCACCAGCGCTGTCTACGTCATCGACACCGAGACCAATGCGGTCGTCCAGACCATCAAGGAGCAGATGGGCCGACGCCCCTGGGGTATCTCGATCACGCCCGACGGCAAGCGCGTCTTCACGGCCAATGGCCTCTCCGACAGCGTCTCGATCATCGATACCGACACCCTCAAGGTGATCGCCAATGTTCCAGCCGGCCGCGGCGCACACTCGGCCGAAGTAGGGGTGGTGCCGTCCAAATGACCCGACCGATCAATCTTCTCGCCGCGCTGCTGCTCGGCACCGTGAGCCTGCCCGGCGTGGCCGTGGCGCAGCAATATGCCAATAGCCCGTTCTACGAGCATACGGTCGATCTCAGCCGTGCCTACGGGCTCGAATCCATCGGCCTGCGGCTCGACCTCGCAGCGGCCTTCAAGGCACCCTATGACGACGAGCTGATCGAGACCATCGAAGGCGTGACCGGCCCGGCTTTCGCCCGCTTCGAGGGAACGCTCGAGGAGCGTAATCCCGAGCTGGCCAAGTCGCTGTCCGCTGCGCTGCACGAGGTTTCCGAGGCTGTCGAGGAAGGCGGGGACCCGACCGAGGCCATCGCCGAGGCGCGCGAACTGCTCGAACAAGCCTATGGCGTGGTGATCGACGCGGACCTGCGTGCAAACCCGGCCTTCAAGGGCGGCATCATCCTCAACCTGCTGCTGGCCGAGGAAGGCGTGGCGGAGGGCTACGAGGAAGCCGTCGAGAACAACGAGCCCTGGGAATACCCCAATGGCTGGGCCGCGCTGCAGCGGGTCAAGGCGCTCTGGGACGAGGTCAAGGTTTCGGCCGACCCCGAGCACGTTGCCGACGGGCAGGAAATGCTCGACCTCCTCGATACGCTCTACCCGCAGGCGCAGCCGCCCGCTTCCGTTGCCGGCCTCAACCCGGAAGAAGCCGAAAGCCCGTCCCAGCGCCTGGGCGGTATCGTCGAGACGGTGGTGAACGCCGATCTCTATCCCGGTCGCGACCTGGCGCGGCTTGTCGGGCATCTGGGTGAACTGACGGCTTCGGCCTGTGCCGTCTATCCCAAGGAAGACGAGGTTGCCGCCGAGACGATCTATGCCGTCTTCGACCTCTATTCGGCCCATGTCGAGCAGGTAGCGGGGCTCTTCTCGCCCGAAGTGCAGGAGCGCGCCTCCGGTCTCTTCGGCGCCATGATCGCCGCCGACGACGATGATGATGACGACGGCGAAGAGGCTGCGACGACCGAAGCCAGCAACGACGATGGGGATGACGACGATGTGGCGTTGTCTGCCGTCGAGGCCTGTGGTGAATTGGCCGAAGCATTCACCGAACTCAAGACCGTGTTCGGTGGTTAGTCCGAGGATGGTAACTTGGTTGCGGCAATCGCAGTCCAGAGCGTGCGCTACAACTATGGCGACCACGTTGCAGTCGATGACCTGTCATTGAACGTCGAGAATGGCGAATTCTTCGCCATTCTCGGACCCAATGGCGCGGGCAAGACGACTTTGCTCAATATGCTCATGACGGTGACCCGTCCGCGCGGCGGACAGATCACCGTGATGGGTCATGATGTCGTCACCCAAACCGAGGCGGTGCGGCGGGCGCTGGGCGTCGTGTTCCAGGACCCGGCCCTAGACGATCGCCTGACGGCGGCCGAAAATCTCGAAATCCACGCCGTGCTCTATGCGCTGCCCAAGGCGGGCCGCCGCGAGGCGGTGCGTAGCGCGCTTGAATGGGCGCAGCTGGAGCAGGCTGGCTCCAAGCCCGTGCGCTCGTTCTCGGGCGGCATGAAGCGGCGGCTGGAGCTGGCGCGGGCGCTGATGCACAAGCCCTCCGTGCTGCTGCTCGACGAACCCACGATCGGGCTCGACCCGCAGGGGCGGCGGCACCTCTGGGAGCGCATCGGAAGCCTGCGGGCGCAGGGCATGACCGTGCTCATGACCACACACAACCTGAGCGAGGCGGAAGCCTGCGACCGCGTCGGCATCATCGATCGCGGCAAGCTGGTGGCCATCGGCGCACCGGCCGAGCTGATCGCCGCGACGCCAGAGGCCTCTTCGCTCGAAGACGTCTTTATCGCCATCACCGGCAAGCAGCTTTTCGACGACAGCGCCTCCGGGCGCGATCGGCTGCTCAGCTTTGCCAAGCAAGGTGGGGAATTCACCCAGTGAATGCACTTGGATTGAACCCGGGTGTCGTCGGCATCATGTGGAAACGCGAGATGCTGCGCTACGGGCGGGACCGCTCGCAGATCTTCGGCGCGATCTCGCGCACCATCCTCTGGCTGGTGATTCTAGGCTTCGGGCTCGGCGCGGCCCTGCGCGAGATCGAGGGCTATAGCTATGCCCAATACATCCTGCCCGGCGTGATTACGCTCAACGTGCTGTTCAGCTCGCTCCAATGCGCGATCTCGCTGGTCTGGGACCGAGAGGTGGGTCTGCTGCGCTCGGTGATCGTCTCGCCGGCGCCGATGCTGTCGGTGACGCTGGGCAAGCTCTTCGGCGGGGCGACCATCGCTACGATCCAGGGCGCGATCCCGCTGCTCTTCATCCCGGTGCTGGGCGTGCGCGTCTCGCCGCAGACGATCGTCGGGGCGCTGGCTATCATGTTCGTGATGGGCGTGGCGATCACCGCCTTCGGCATTATCGTTGCTTCGCGCCTCAAGACGTTCGAGGGGTTCGGCGCCATTTCCAACGGCATCATCCAGCCGCTCTATTTCCTCTCGGGCTCGATCTTCCCGCTGCGGGGGGTGATCGGGGGCGTGGGCTTCCTCGATATTCCCGCACATCTGCGCGATGAACTGAGGCAGCTCGGGATCTTTGCGATCGGCGGGGGCTGGGTGGTGCAATTGCCGGTGTTCATCCAGGTGCTGGTTTACATGAACCCGGTGAGCTACCAGCTCGATCTGCTGCGCTATGTGCTGCTGGATTTCCAGCAATTGCCGCTATGGGCGGACTTCGCGGTGACCTTCGGGCTTGCGCCGGTGCTGGCGGTGGGGGCCGCCGCGTCGGTCAAGACCATGCTGGACAAGCGGCGGTAAGGGGCTGCTCCACTCCTGTGGAGAAAATCCGTGGGCCCCGGCTCTTCGGCCGGGGAAGTGCAGTGGTGGGGGCGGGGCAGAGCTTAGAGTCTGGAGCCCAGAGCCTAGAGCCTAGAGCCTAGAGCCTAGAGCCTGCCCTAGTCCTTGAGTGGGAAATCGTTCTGGCCGACATAGACCGAGGCGCCCGAGGAGGTGCCGTAGCTGCTGGTGCCGGTGCCGCCGCCGCCTGCGCCGCCCGCGCCACCGTCGGGGCCTTCATTGTGCTCGCGCTGGACCACGCCATCGCCGCGCTCGGGCTGGGCGTTGAGGTCGAGCATGAGTTTGCCCCCGGTCTGCCGGCTTGCTTCCTTGGCTTTGTAAAGGCCAGCGGCCATGGACTCGCTCCAGTCGAGGGCGAGGTTCATTGGGACGTTGTTGCTGTTGCGGGCCCAGATATAGATGGCGACGTCCGGCACGGTCTCGAAGGAGATGATTTCGACCTGCGCCGTTTCGAAGGGATAGGCGAGGGCGTTCATCGAGGTGGCGTGCCGGGGATAGCCGGTGAGCATGCCCGAGCCATAGGCCACGGCGACAACCACCGCGATCCAGCAGAGCGAGAGGGCGATGGCGCCGCGGATGTTGCGTGCCGCAAAGACGATGGCGAGCGCGGTGAGCGCGGTGAAGCCGATGAGGATGGCACTGACCCAGGCAACCATCAGCGGCCTCCCCGCACGGTGAATTCGAGCTTGGGCATGATGTTCTCCTGGTAATTGGAGATCGAGGTGGGATCCACCTTGCCCTCGACCACGAGGAACCGCGCCAGGGTCTTTTCCACCTGCACGGCGTCGAGCACGACCTTTTGGGACAAGGCCTGCTCGGAAGGCCCGTTGACGGTCTTGAAGTCCTTCATGTTGACGATGAGGTTCACCTCGACCGGCAATTGTCCGTCATTGAGGGCATAGACATAGGCGTTGATCACGTACCAGCCGTCGGGAACGGCGCGGCTGAAGGCGTGCTCGAAATTGACCCCGGTCGTGTCGTTGAGGAGACCGCGATCGTCGCGCACGAGGTTGAAGGCGCGGGTGGCCGAATTGCGGAAGAAGGTGACTTCGTCGTTCGGGTCCTTGATCATCAGGTCCACGTCGACATTGTTCGTGCTCGGCCAGACGAGCTCGACATACATCTGCCCCGGCTGGTCGATGGCCCCGGTCTCTTCCTCGGGCTTGGGATGCACATGCGCGATGAGGATCGCGGTGATCAGCAGGAAGACCAGCAGGCAGTTGAAGACGATGTCGCGGAAAACGACATTCGCCGAGGAAATGCTGGGCCTCATGCGGCGACGGGCCTCTTGAGGGTCCGCAACTGCAACTGGTTCATCGCGCCCGTGAGGATGAGGATGTTAAAGCCCAGCCAGATGTCGCCGATGCTGCCGATGAGCGTGGTGTAGAACGCGATGCCCACGCCCTGCAGGATCGTGCCAAGGCTCGCCAGCATGGTGGGCAGGTCGGCCATAGTATTGGGGTCGATGCCGTTGAGGCCGAAGATGAAGCCCACCACCGTGCCGATGAGGCCCAGCACCACCAGCGAGTACCCCATATAGACGATCGGGTTGAGGCGGTTCTCGAAGGTGAGCTGCACGAATTCGGACGTTTGTCCCACCCACCAGGTGCTTTCGTGCAGTTCATCGTCGATCTGCCTGGCGCGGTAGAAGACCAGCCCCATGGCCACGATGAAGATCGCGGTGATGAGATAGACGATATTGGTCGAATCGGCCGCGTAGGATTTCTGGACGAGGCCGAAAACCCAGGCGAAGAACAGCGCGACCAGCGGGACGATATTGAAGGCGATCAGCTTGGCGATTGTGCGGTATTTCACCAGGTGTCCTGTTCTGACTGCGACTGCATCTAGTTGCTGTTGAGGGTGAGCACGCGCACCAGCGCGTTCTTGAGGTCTTCTTCGCTGCGCGCCCAGACCACGAAATTGCCGGGACCGCGCGCCACGAATTTTCGGTAATAGGTTTCGAGTTCGTATTCTTCCGCCGATTCCAGCGCGATGCCGACAATGGTCGTCTTGAGCCAGCTCGAGATTTCTTCGCTGATCGGATAGGGCGGAAAGCCCACATTGTTGGGCCCGTCGCCGCTGACGATGATGATCGTCTGGACGGCCTGGATCTTGGTCTTTTCGATCATCTGGCCGGCCTTGCTCAGCCCGAGCCCGATGCTGGTGGAATCCGGCCGGAAGCGCGGAACGGTACGCAGCTTTGCGGCGAAGGCCTCGATATTGGAGGGATCGACGATCGTCCAGTCGAGCGAAACCGAGACGCGCGAGCTGAACTGCACGAGAGCCATGGCGATCGAGGAATTCTTGCCCTCGGCGATGGCTTCTATCGATTCGTCGGAGAGAAAGGCGTCGGCGAAGCCATTGAGCTGCCAGCTATAATGCTCATCGGTCATGCTCCGCGAGGAATCGATGAGCAGGATAATGCGCTTGTCGACCATCGGCGGCGGTCTGGCGGTTGCCGCAGCCTGCGCCAGGGCAGGGCCGGCGAGGAGGCCGAAGGCGATGCACAGGGCCAGACAGATACGCGCCAGCAGCCATGTCGCGGTGCCGGTTAATCTTCGGGTCTGGTTAATGAAAACTGTCATCCGCGCCAGCCGAAACCGGTTTTGGCCGGTGAGAGAGTGGCTGCGGGATGCGAGCCCGATCTCGCAGCTGCGAGGCAATGGAGGGCTCCGCGCCGGTGAAGGCGCGGGCCCTGCGAGCCGGAAAAAGCGCTATCGGGGATAGCGCTTAAATCAGCTTAGTTGGAGGTTTCCGTACGGCGCAGCTCGACCGAACGCGGCAGGACGATGCCGGCCTTGTTGCCCCAGGAATTGCGGATATAGGTCGCAACCTGAGCAACCTGCTCGTCGGTCAGCACCGGAGCGAACGGCGGCATGCCGTGGTCGGTGGCGCCGAACAGGACCTGGTTGATCACTGCGGCGCGGCCATTCACGAAGCCGTTCTTGGCCAGGGCCGGACCACTGCCGCCCTCGCCATTGGCACCATGGCAAGCACTGCAATAGTCATTGAAAACGACTTCACCCTGCTTGATGTAGGCCTCTTTGGTCGCTTCGTCATTGGCGGGCTGTGCAAATGCGGCCCCCGACGTCATGACCGTCAAGGCGAGCGCAGCAGCCCAGCTCTTCACGAAACTCGTCAACGGATATCCTCCCTTAGTAGCATACGGCTCAACTGCGTTGCGGCCGATCAATCAAGCACTGTTTTGGTGCTACCGAAATACAAGCATGTAAAATGCAATTGTTGTGGGTTTTGTTGGAATAGCTGATTCGACAATCTTTTCAAGCTCACCACGCACCAACCGGCATTTTGCGCCTCGACAAAACAGCAGCACGCTGCGACTATAAACAGCAGGCGCCCGGTGGTTGCGTCAAGGGGGAAGGATATTCTTATAAGACACATAGTTTGTCTTTATGTAATTCCCTCTAGGAGATGATAGGCTTAGAACCAGAATGGGGGCCGAGACATTCGTCTATGGCGTGCTCGTATAGTGGTTTAGGCTCTGAAATGGAGGAGTTAAAATTATTATCAAGGCTTTGAAAAACATCGCCTTTTCGGCAGCCGTGGTGGCGGGCGTCTGTTCCGGTGCCCTGGCCAACGAGGACGTGCTGAAGCTTCAGGCGGATCCGGCCAACAACGTGATGCCCAGCATCACCTACAATGGCTGGAACTTCAGCCAGCTCGACCAGATCACCCTCGACAACGTCAACAAGCTGAGGGTCGACTGGACGTTCCAGATCGGCGTTGCGGACGAAGCCCAGGCCCCGCCGCTCGTCGTCGGCGATACGATGTACATCGCTACGCCCAAGCCCAACCGCATCTACGCGCTGGACCTGAGCGACGCGGGCGCCATCAAGTGGGAATTCCGCGCTGATTCGTCGAACCTGTCCGAAGTCACGCCGCTGGCGTGCTGCGGTGCACAGACGCGCGGCATCAACTACGCCGAAGGCAAGCTGTTCTTCCAGTCGCTGGGTGGCAAGGTCTACTCGCTCGACGCCGAGACCGGCGCTCTGCTTTGGGAAAAGCAGGCGACCGACATCAAGGCCGCCGAGACGATGGTCGGCAACGGCATCGTGATCAAGGATCTCTACATCGCCGGCATGGCTGGTGGTGAATACGGCGCCCGTGGCTACGTCGTCGCTTTCGACATCAATACCGGTGAAGAAAAGTGGCGCTATTACAGCATGGGCCCGAACAAGGACGTGGGCATCGGCCCGCGCTTCAAGCCCTTCTACAAGTTCGACCAGATCGAGAACCCGGCGGAAGCCTCCTGGTTCGAAGATTCCTGGAAGCACGGTGGCGGCACCAACTGGGGCTACTTCACCTACGATCCCGAACTGAACATGTTCTACCACTCGACCGGTAACTGCGGTCCGTGGAACCCGGACTATCGTCGTCCGTGGGGCGAACTGGACATGGACGAAAAGGGCGTTCTGCAGAGCTACCGCTCGAACTACTGCGCCTCGATCCTGGCTCGCGATGCCACCACCGGTGAGCTCATTTGGGCCTACAACGTGACGCCGCAGGACCAGTGGGACCTTGACGAGCCCAACATCAACCCGCTCGTCGATCTCGAGATCAACGGCGTGAAGCACAAGGCGCTCGTCCGCGCTGCCCGTAACGGCTACTTCTACGTCCTCGACCGCACCACCGGCGAACTCCTCAACGATCCCTGGCCGTTTGTTCACCAGAACATCATCAAGGGCATCGACAAGGCCACCGGCAGCCCGATGTACAACATCGACACCATGCTGTTCACCAACGCCGAAGACCGGCTGAAGTACACGCAGGCTGGCGCTCTGACCGAGAAGGACAAGGCGATCGCTGCCGAGGAAGCCGAGCTTTATGGCGAAGACGCCGGCGACGCGCCCTCGGGCACGGAAGCTGTCATCTGCCCGACCATCGCTGCCCGTAACTGGGAAAACGACGCCTACTCGCCCTCCACTGGCCTGCTCTACACCAGCGTCCAGTTCGGTTGCCGCTCCATGCGCATGACCGAAGGCCAGTACGTCTACCCGATGACGGCCGAAGGCTATAAGCTGTTCGAATGGACCGGCGAGAAGTTCTGGGTCGACCGCGACGGCAACAAGACCGACGTGAAGAACCAGCTTCAGGCCAACGATCCGGTTACCGGCAAGACCGTCTGGAGCATCGACTACGTCCAGCCGTCCCAGGACCCGATCATGGCAACCGCCACGGACATCCTGTTCGTTGGTGGTGACGACAAGGGTGCGTTCCGCGCGATCAACGCCAAGACCGGTGAAGTGGTCTGGGAGTTCCGTACCGGTAACAACACCTCGGTCTCCCCGGTCACCTACATGCACGACGGCAAGCAGTACATCGCCGTCATCGCCAGCGCCCGTCCGGGTGTCCTGCCGGTGGCTGCCGATGCGGCTCCTGACGCAGTGAACCGCTACCAGCGCGAAGGCAGCACGCTCTACGTGTTCGCCCTCGGCGAGTAAGGCTCAAGTTTGGTGCAGCGGCCATTGAGCCGCTGCGTCGAACCGACGACAATACGCCCGGCTGGCCCCACGGCCTGCCGGGTTTGTTTTAAGCTGGAGTTGTAAGATGATCCTGTCCCTGCAGCGCCTTCTTGCGCGCGCTTGCAGACGTTCGGCGACCGCCCTCGTGCTGGCCGGGCTCGCGACCGTTTCCGCCAATGCCTGGGAAATGCGCGTCTGCGCCGACCCCAATTACATGCCGCAATCGCACGGCACGGGCCAGGGCTATGAAAACCGGATCGCGCAGGTTCTCGCCGACGAGATGGGCGCCAAGCTCACCTATCAATGGTGGACGCTCTCCCCGAGCATGATCACCGAGCAACTTCGCGAGGGCAATTGCGACATGATGATCGGCGTGCCGGACGGGCGCGACGGCGTCATTCCGACCATCGCCTATTACCGCAGCCCCTATGCCTTCGTTTACCGCGACGGCGAGGGCTATGACATTTCCACGTTCGACGACGCCGTGCTGGGCGATCTCAAGCTGGGCGTGACCACGGCCACGGACAACCCGCACCTGGCGCTCAACAAGCGCGGCCATTCACGCAATGTCGTCGAAAGCTACGTGACGCGCGACCCCAACCCGGAAGGTCCGTTCGCGACGCTGGTTGAATCGGTGGCGCGCAAGGAGATCGACGTGGCCGTGCCATGGGGCCCGGTCGCCGGCTATTATGCGGCGCGGCAGAACCCGCCGCTCAAGGTCGTGCCGGTTCCCGAATTCGACATGCCCTTCGTGCCGATGTACCGCACCATCGTGATCGCCGTCCGCACCGGCGATGAATCGCTGCGCGACCAGCTCGACGTCGCCATCGCCAAGCGCTGGGACGACATCTACGCCATCCTGGACGAATACCACGTACCGACGCTCTTCCTGCCTCGGCCGACCCTGAGCATCGAGGAGCAGAAGCCGTGACCCTTTCGAGACGCGCTTTCCTGGCGGCCGGCGCCGCTGCCCTGTCGCTGCCCGCCATCGGCCGGATCAATGCCGCCGAAGCCAAGGCAGTCCGCATTGGCACCGTCTTCCCCTCCAAGACCGGTCCCTCGTTCGTGCGGGCCTCGGTCAACGACTTCATCGGCGACGGCGGCCGCATGGGAGCGATGCTGGCCGAAAGCCAGCTCGGCGGCGTGGCGGAAGCCAATGGCCTGCAGCTCAAGCTCCTGACCGCGACCTCGCCGACCGTCGAGGCGGCGGTGCGTGCCGGAGAACGACTGGTGGAAACGGGCGACATCTGCGCGCTGGTCGGCGGCATCGGCGACGGGCAGGCGCATGAGCTGGCCAAGATCGCGGCCAAGGCCAAGATCCCGTTCTTCAATGTCGGGGAAACCGACGACGCGTTGCGCGGGGCCGGCTGCAGCCGCTACGTCTTCCACGTGGAAGCCAGCGACGCGATGTATCTCGACGCCATGGCCATGGTGGCGCTCGCCCAGGGCCAGAAGAAATGGCACGTGGTCACCGACACGACGCGCCGCGGCAAGGCCATGCTGGCGCGGCTGAAAACGGCAGCCGGGAAGGTCGGTGCGACCGTGGTCGGCGAGACTGCGGTGCCGGCAGCGCTCTCGATCTATTACGACGATGTCGATCGCATGAAGGATACCGAGGCCGATCTCGTGATCGTCCTGCTGCAGGCCTTCGACCAGTTCAGCTTCATCCTCCAGATGGAAGAGGCGGGCATCAAGGTGCCGGTCTCGAGCTTCCCGCACACGATCACGCAGACTCGCGACTTCATCGCCGCGGCGCGCTATCGCCTGCCCACGCTCAACCCGCGCCTGCGCGTGGCGCTCTGGGAAACCACCAATCCGGCGCCGGACGCTCATGCCTTTAACGAGCTCATCCGCGCGCAATGGGGCGAGGGGGCCGATCCGACCGCCTGGTCGTCCTATCACGCCATCAAGATCGTCCTTGAATCGGTGATGGCGACCGGCTCGACCGAGGCCGAGGCCCTGATCGATCATCTCGAAAAGCCCGACACCGCTTTCGATGCGCTCAAGGGAACCAAGCTCTCCTTCCGCCCGTGGGATCATCAACTGCGTCAGCCCCTCTATACGGTGGCGATCGACCAGGACGCGGAATGGTCGCGCATGGACCTCGATTCCCGCATCAACGTCGCAAAGCTCGACGGCTCGCTGCCATCGGGCGAGGCGGGCGCGGACCCGCAAGCCTGGCTCGATAGCCTGGGCGACCTGGGTGAAGGCACCTGCGGCGCCTAAACCAAAAGAGCGGCCCGGCAGATGATCCTGCCGGGCCGTTTTCCTATTTCGCGGCTTCGAGCTGGGTGAAGATCGCCTCGAACCGGTCGGCAGCCTTGCCCGGTTGCTTGACGCCCTTGGCCTCGTCGAGGTTCGTCGGCTCGCCCACCACGATCATCGCCACCATGCCCATGCCGTAATGCGGCGTGCAGCGGATGCCGTAGATCCCGTCTTTCTCGAAAGTGAAGCTGAAGTCCTTGCCGATCGGGCTTTTGAAGGATTCGGCGCCTTCCGGGAACATGCCCGGAATGGTCTCGGCATTGTGGCCCTTGCTGGCGGCGATGAAATGCACGGTGTCGCCGGGCTGTATCTTGGTCAGAGCGGGTTCGAACACCATCGGGCTGCCGTCCGAGCCCTTGTTGAGCATCTTAACCTCGAAATCGGCGGCAAGCGCAGGAAGGCTCGAAAGTGCCGCGACGACGAGACCGGCGAGCGTGAGACGGGTTAGGCGCATGATCAGGTTCCTCAGTCCAATAAATATGAGTATAATAATCATGTTTATGGGTGAGCGATCAACCGTTGTCATGCTCTGAAGCGAAGAGGGCGGACTGAGCGGCGTTGCAAAGAGCCCGTGTTTCCATGGTTTCAGCGGCGCTTCCGCGTCGCGGTGCCGCATGCGGTCAGCGCTGGTATGGGGGCTTTGCCCGTTGGCCGCATCGTCGGCGTCCTCGGACGACTGTCTCAGCGGGTGGACGCCTGCTCAAACTTAACCCTTGCGCTCAGGTTTTCCTGGTTCTAGGTAGGTAGCCCCGGGCCGGGCAAGACCCGGTGCGAGAAGGTAGCCATGCTTGTCCCATTCCTGATCATGCTGCGCGAGGGCATCGAGGCCGCGCTGATTGTCGGTATCGTCGCCGGATATCTCAAGCAGACGGGACGATCGGGCTTCATGCCGATAGTCTGGATCGGGATCCTGCTCGCCGTCGCGCTTTCGCTTTTCGTCGGAGCCGGGCTGCAGCTCGCCAAAGCCGAATTTCCGCAGAAGACCCAGGAATTGTTCGAGGCCATTGTCGGGCTCATCGCCGTGGCGATGCTGGTCAGCATGGTGTTCTGGATGCGCAAGGCTTCGCGCTCCATCAAGTCCGAATTGCAGGGCTCCATCGACCGCGCGTTCGATGGTCATCACGCCTCGACCTTCGCGCTGATCGGCATGATCTTCCTGGCGGTGGCGCGCGAGGGCGTGGAATCCGTGTTCTTCCTGCTCGCCGTCTTCCAGCAGTCCGAAGGCGCGCAGGCGCCGCTCGGGGCGCTGCTGGGCATCCTGGTCTCGGCCGCGATCGGCTACGGCATCTATGCCGGCGGCATCAAGCTGAACCTGCGCAAATTCTTCCGCTGGACCGGCGTTTTCATCCTGATCGTCGCGGCGGGCATTCTCGCCGGCGCGGTACGCTCGCTCCATGAGGCGGGTATCTGGAACGGGCTGCAGGCGATCGCCTTCGATCTCAGCGGCGTGCTGCCGGTCGATAGCCCGCTGGGTACGGTGTTTGCCGGCCTCCTCGGTTACCAGGACACGCCCACGATCGGCGAAGTGCTGGTCTATGTCGTCTTCCTCGCCGTCACGCTGCTGTTGTTCCTGATGCCGACCAGCCCGCGCCCGGCCGTTCCCTCCAATGCAGCGCCGACCCGTTCCTGATCGATGAGCCCTCCTTCCGCTTCTCAACCGCACGGCAATCCGCAATCCGGGCTTGTCCGCTTCGGGCTGGCCGGTGCCATCCTGCTGGTCCTGCTCGGTGGCGCCGCCTTCTATTACACTTCGACGCTGCGCGGAGGCGACGATGCCTCGGCCAAGGCGCTGCGCGTCACCATCAGCGCCAATGCCTGTGACCCCAACGAGTTGACCGTGCCGGCCGGTACGACGCTGTTCGAGATCGCCAATGCCTCGGACCGCGCCGTCGAATGGGAAATCCTCGATGGCGTCATGGTGGTCGAGGAGCGCGAGAATATCGCCCCGGGCTTCGTGCAGAGCCTTTCTGCCAAGCTCAAGCCGGGCGACTACGCCATTACCTGCGGCCTGCTGAGCAATCCGCGCGGCGTGCTGCACGTGATGCCTTCGGCTGCCGCCGATGCCGAAGCGGCCGCGCAGCCGACACTGACCGCCTTCATCGGGCCGCTGGCCGAATACAAGGTGTTCCTGACGCTCAAATCCAACGCCTTCGTCAAGGTGGTCGGCGCGCTGTCTGACGCCGTCAAGGCTGGCAACGTCGAAACGGCGAAGACGCTCTACCCGGCCTCGCGAGCCGCCTATGCCGAGATCGAGCCTGAGGCAGCGCGCTTCGCCGATCTCCACAACAGCATCGATGGCATCGCCGACTACTTCGCCCAGCGCGAGGCCGATCCGGCCTTCACCGGTCTTCACCGCATCGAATACGGGCTTTTTGCGCAGAACAATGTCGATGGCCTTGCCTCGGTTGCCGACAGGCTGGTGGCTGACGCAGCCACGCTCCAGCAGCGCCTCAAGGAAGTGAAGACGCAGCCGGCCGACCTCGCGGGCAATGCCGAGCGGCTGGCCTCGGCTGCAGCCAGCGCCATCGTCGTCGGCGAGGATCACTATGCCAATACCGACCTCGTCGCCATCGCTGCCAACGTCTCGAGTATGCGCAAGATCGTGGGGCTTCTCGGTCCTGTCGCGCCGACCGGAGCCAAGGATCTCGTGGCGAACCTCGATGCAGATGTGAAGGCGCTCGAGGCAAAGCTCGACGCACTGCGCAAGGGCGATGGCTTCGTGCCTTACACCGACGCCTCGGTCGAGGCCCGGCAGGGGCTGGCACAAGGCTTTTCTACGCTCGCCGAACATCTGGGGGTGCTCAACGTCGCCCTGGGGCTGAGCTGATGCGGGCGGACGATCCGGAGGACAAAGGCCTTTCGACCAATCGGCGCCGGTTATTGCTGGGGCTCGGCGCGGCCGGAGGATTGCTGGCCAGCAGTTCGGCTCTGGCCGTCACAGCCACAGACCCGGCCAGCCAGGTCGCCGATGCGCCGGAAAGCGACGAGACGCAGGAGGCGCAGGCCTTCCATGGCGTCCACCAGTCGGGTGTCGTGACGCCGCGGCCGGCCTTCGGTATGGTGGCGAGTTTCGATGTTCTGGCGCGAGATCGCGCCGGGCTTGAGCGCCTTTTCAAGACTCTCACCAGCCGCATCGCTTTCCTCATGCGCGGTGGGGAAGTGCCTGAGCTCGACCCCAAGCTGCCGCCTGCCGATTCCGGCATTCTGGGGCCGGTCGTCGCGCCCAATAATCTCACCATCACGGTGTCGGTCGGCGCCTCGCTTTTTGATGATCGCTTCGGGCTGGCGGCGGCAAAGCCGAGGACGCTCGATCGCATGAGCGCCTTCAAGAACGACGCGCTCAATGCCCGGCTCTGCCACGGCGATATCTGCGTGCAGATGAGCTCGAACGGCGCGGACACCAACATGTATGCGCTGCGCGACATCATCAAGAACCTGCCCGACCTGCTCCTGCTGCGCTGGCAGCAGGAGGGCTCGGTGCCGGTACTGCCGGCCAAGCCGGGCGCGCATCACGAAAGCGCCCGCAACTTCCTCGGCTTCCGCGACGGCTCGGCCAATCCGGATTCGCGCGACGAGCCGGAGATGAACCGCCTGGTCTGGGTGCAGCCCGAGAGCGGCGAGCCGGAATGGGCTGTCGGCGGCACCTACCAGGCCGTGCGCATCATCCGCAATTTCGTCGAGCGCTGGGACCGCACGCCACTGCGCGAGCAGGAGCGGATTTTCGGCCGCCGCAAGGCGACGGGCGCGCCGTTCACCGGCCAGGTCGAAAGCGATGTGCCCGACTACAGCAACGACCCCAAGGGCGAGGTGACCGCCCTCGACGCCCATATCCGGCTGGCCAATCCGCGCACCCATGCCGCGCGCGAAAACCTCATCCTGCGGCGCCCGTTCAACTATTCCAATGGTGTGGCCAGCAATGGCCAGCTCGACCAGGGACTGCTCTTCATCTGCTACCAGCAGGATCTCGAACGCGGCTTCATCACCGTGCAGAACCTGCTCAACGGCGAGCCGCTCGAGGAATACATCAAGCCCGTCGGCGGCGGTTACTTCTTCGTCCTTCCCGGTGTCGTCGATGACACCGACTACCTCGGCCGCAACCTGCTGGCAGCGACCGCTTCACCTGCAACCTGAACCTGGAGCGCTCAATGAAGCCCCTACTGCCCGCTGCCTTCGCAGTCCTGTCCCTCGGTATCGCCTCGCCCGCCATGGCTGAGGTCTCCGCCCTCGACCTTGTACAGCCCATCTCTGACTACAAGCTCTACGTTTCCGAGCACCTCGCGACCCTGGTCGACAACACCAAGGCCTTCACCGACGCCGTCAAGGCAGGCGATATCGACAAGGCCAAGGCGCTCTTCGCGCCGACCCGTATCGACTACGAAAGCATCGAGCCCATCGCCGAGCTCTTCAGCGACCTCGACGCCGCGATCGACTCGCGCGCCGACGACCATGAGCAGGCCGAGAAAGACCCGGGCTTCACAGGTTTCCACCGCCTCGAATATGCGCTTTTTGCGGAAAATACGACCGAGGGCGTCGGCGAGTTTGCCGACAAGCTGATGCAGGACGTGACCGACCTCAATAGCCGCATTGCCGACCTCACCTTCCCGCCCAACGTCGTCGTGGGCGGCGCCGCCGCGCTGATGGAGGAAGTCGCTGCCACCAAGATCTCGGGCGAGGAAGACCGCTACAGCCACACCGACCTCTGGGACTTCAAGGGTAACTTCGACGGCTCGCGCAAGATCTTCGAGCTGGTCAAGCCGCTGCTCACCGACGATGCCGACTTCGTCGCCAAGGTGGACGACAACTTCAACACGGTCGACGCCACCCTCGCCAAGTACAAGGAAGGCGACGGTTATCAGTCCTACGACAAGCTGAGCGAAGACGACCGCCGCGTCCTGGCCGGCGCCGTCAATACGCTGGCCGAAGACCTCTCGACGCTCCAGGGCAAGCTCGGCCTGGAATAAGCGCCTCGGCTTCGCCCTGCTGGCGCAGGTGTGAATCGGATACAATAGCTGAACTGACGGTGATCCCCCGATGGTCCACGGACCCTCGGGGGATTGCTGCTTTGTGCTGGGGAAATGAATGGCAGCGTGTGACTTGCGTGAACGAGCACCAGCGTCATTACGCGGTGCGGGTAGATGGTCGGTACCTGACGGAGGAGGGGACGCGTGCTGCCGCGTGAAGGTTTACTACAAAGTTTGTATCACGAAATTAGAATTTATGTATACAGTTCGTCGGGCGGCGCCTAAGGTGGGGTGCTGATCGACTGAAGTGAGAGAACTCAGATGACCGATGACGGACTCGTACCCATTATTGACGCCTTCCGCGTCCCGCTGGACCACAGCTCCGATAGCTCGGGCCTGGAGCGGCTCGTGGCCGAGGGGCGGCTGCGGCCCGACGACATCATCGCGGTGACCGGCAAGACCGAAGGCTGGCAACCGGGCGAAACGAGCCGGCTCGACGCCGACCGCGCAGTCCGTCGCTTCCTTCTCGATCGCGGCACGCGCTCGGCTGACGCCATCAACCAGATTCCGATGGTCTTCACCACCGGTGGTATCGGCATGCTGACGCCGCATGTCGTCGTCTATACCCGCACCCGCGGCGAGCCTTCGACCGATGGCGCCGGGCGGCTGGCAATGGGCGTGGCGCGTTCCGAGCTCGTCCGTCCGGAATGGCTGGCGAGCACGCAACTGATCGAGGACAATGTCAAGGCGATCCGCGCAGGCGCGCAGGATGCCGGGATCGATCCGAGCGCCATCGAATATGTCGTCGGCAAGGCCTATTACCCGACCCAGCAGGACTTCACGGAAGCCCGCGCGGCCGGATACAAGATTCCCGAATACGACGACAAAACCCTCTTCCGCCGGGCAAGCGGCTCGGCCGGCCTCGCCGTCGCCGTTACCGCCGATGGCCTGACGATGCCGTCGGCCGACGACATCGGCGAAAAGCTCGACCTGTGGACGGGCAAGGTCGCGGTATCGGCCAATCCGTGGGAGCCGGTGGGCGGCGAAGGCCCGCAGACCCAGCTGGTGGTGATGGGCAACCGCATGGGCGCCGGCGGCCGGCTGCGTGTCGGCCATTCCGCCATGACCGATACACTCGACATCGACGCCCTCACACGCGCGCTGCGGCGCGCCGGGCTCGACGTCGGTCCGGGGCCGCTCTCGGCCGAGCATCGCGCACGTGTCGTCGCCGTCTATGTGAAGTTCAGCGCGACGCCGGACGGTCGCCTGCGTGGGCGCCGCCAGGTCATTGAAAATCCGCAATATGTGAACCAGGTAAAGGCCGCGCTGGGTGGCATGTTCTCGGCCATGCTGCAGGACAATCTGGTCTGGATCTCCGCCGGGGCCACCCATCAGGGTCCGGTCGGCGGCGGCACGGTAGCGGTGGTCGTCGACGTAAGCTGACGGTTGGCGGCTACTCCGAGAGCCGCTTTTCCAACTCCATGGCCGGGGCAAGCGTCGTCATGACCGCCCCGGTTACTTCATACCCCGAGGCTTCATAGAACGGCCGCGCCCGTTCGCCGGCGACGACGTGTACCGAACGCGCGCCTGAGGCGATTGCACGGCGTTCCGCTTCCGCCAGCAGCAGCTTCCCTATTCCTCTTCGCCACGCCTCGGGCGCGACAAACAGGTCTTCAAGTTCGGCCCGGGCCGCGCCCTCGTGGCGGAGGATCGTCGCGAAACCGACGATAGCTCCCGAAGCTTCGGCGACGATGATGTGCGGCAGATGCGCAGCCGGAACTTCACGGGCTTCGCGCATCGCGAGCAGTTCTTCGACGTGATCTCCCCAGGCCAGCGAAGAGCGCAGCTTGAGGGCGCCGAGAGTATCCCGGTCTTCGTCTCGCGCTGGTCTAGTGACAATTGCCACGCTCAACTCCTATTGTGGGGTGCGGTCGCAATTCTATGCGTCCTCAAACCTGTGCGTAAAATTGTCGGGGCAAAGGCCGCGCGCTTGCGGCAGTCTCGCAAATCCAGTCAGGTTCAGGGCAAGTTAAAGGGCGCGCACTACTACAGTAAACGCCTGCGTCTTTTAATTCCGACTAACCCTAGAGCCTTGCCTGCCATGACCGCACTATTTCCTCCCGAAAATCGCCCTGGGAAAATCGAGGCGGAGGCTGGGCGTCCGGCGCATAGTACGAAAAGGGCCGGCCCGCTGGTTCAGGTCTTCTCAAGGCTCTTCAGAATATTGGCGGCAATTCTGCTGGTCGCCGCCGCGAGCAGCGCCTGGGCACAGGAGAGCGCTCCGCTCGGCGGGCGCGCTTCGCCGGCCATGCTCAAGGAGTTCTTCCCGACGGCCGACCGGTTCGAGCTGTCCGAAGGGGAGCCGCCCTATTACCGCGTCTATGCCGGCGAGGAGCAGGTCGGCTACCTCTATTCCACGCTCGATGTGGTGCGGGCGCGGAGCTATTCCTCGACGCCCTTCGACGCCATCGTCGGCATGGACATGGCCGGCAATCTGACCGGCGCCAAGGTCATCAAGTTCCACGATCCCTATCTCCAGGGCTTTCCGGAGCGTGTCGAACGGCTCGGCAATTTCATGGATGCCCATGTCGGCTATTCGGTCGAGGCGACGACGCCCGCTCCGCTGAAGCCCGATTTCGTGCAGGGCACCACGGTTTCGGCCCGCACCATGCGCGCGGGCATCCTGGATGCGGGACGCGTTATCCTACAGGCCAACGACCCGCGCCCACAGGTAACCGAGCCGACGCTCGACCGGCAGGGTTTTGGGCTGCGCAACTGGAAGCAGCTTCTGGAGATGGGCGCTGTTTCTGACCGCGTCGTTACCTTTGGCGACGTTGCCGCTGCTTTCGCCGCTGATGGCGTTACGCCCGCTGCGATGGACGTGCCGCTCGACAAGGCCAAGCCGGAAAGTCGCTATACCGAACTGGTCTTTGCGCTGGTGACGCCGTCCATCATCGGCCGAAACGTCCTTATTCCCGATGCCTATGCCAAGGTGCAGGCGGCGCCGGATGATGTGGTGATGCTCGCCGTCATGTCGGGTGGCTATTACGACTTCCGCGGCAGCCAGTATCAATCGGCCGAGTTCGGCCACAAGTTCGATCGCGTCCGGCTGGTGCAGGGTGATCTCAAGCTCGATTTCCACGAAAGCGACTTCGAGCGGGTAGGGGCATCGCTCGGCTTCTCGGGCGGGCCGATTCTTTCAGAGGCCGGACTTTTCACCATTCCGCTCAGCTCCGGCTTCGATCCCTTCGCGCCGTTCGATCTCGTGCTCATGGTGCAGGCGACCGACGCAGCAGGCGCCGAGCATATTGTCGAGTTCCCCGTTGCCTACAAGGTGCCCAACGAGGCCCTGCTTCTGCCCTATGTTGCGCCGTTGCCGGCCTGGGCGGAGGCATGGCTTTCCTCGTGGCTCGACCTCGCCATCCTGGCTGTCGCGCTGACGGCGCTGACGCTGATCTTTGTCTTCCAGGCGCGTTTGAGCCAGAACCGGCAGCTCCACAAATGGATCCGCAACGGCTTCCTGGTTTTCACGCTCGTATGGCTGGGCTGGATCGCCGGCGGGCAGCTCTCGATCGTCCACATCGTCAACTATCTCAAGGGGCCGTTCGACGGCGCCGATCTCGGCTTCTATCTCGCCGAACCGCTGATCGTCGTCATCTCGATCTACGTGCTGCTCTCGCTGTTCCTGATCGGACGCGGTGTCTTCTGCGGCTGGCTGTGCCCGTTCGGGGCCTTGCAGGAGCTGACCTCCAAGCTCGGCCGGCTCCTGCGCCTGCCGGTGTGGAACCCGTCCGAAAAAATGCAGCGCTGGATGTGGCTGCCCAAATACGGGCTCGCCGCGCTGGTCATCGGTACGGCTTTCGCCGCGCCGGAAGTCCTGGCCAGCGTTGAGGAGGTCGAGCCCTTCAAGACCGCGATCACGTCGACCTTCACCCGGCCCTGGCCCTATGTCGCCTATGCCGTGGCGCTGCTGGTCATGGGGCTTTTCACCGAGCGTTTCTTCTGTCGCTTCCTGTGCCCGCTCGGTGGCGTGCTGGCGCTGGGCGACCGGCTGCACCTCTTCACCTTCCTCAAGCGCCGCCCGCAATGCGGCACCGGCGGCTGCCATCTCTGCGAGCGCTCGTGCCCGGTCAAGGCCATCGAGAGCAGCGGCAAGATCATCATGTCCGAGTGCTTCCAGTGCCTCGATTGCCAGGTCGAGTATTACGACGACCACCGCTGCCCGCCGCTGGCCCAGGCCAGGAAGCAGCGCGAACGCTCGGCCCGGGTCAGCACCCACGAGCCGCTCGTCCTGACGCGCAACGGCGCTACGCCGCCGGCGACGGCATAAGGGGAAGCACCATGACCACACGCGATCTTCTCCTTGCCGCGCCGCGCACGCCCTCGCGACGACAGGCCCTCAAGATTCTGGCTGCCTCTGCCGCATTGCCGGTCGGCGCCATCGGCTTCCGCATGTTCGGGCCGCAGCCGACCTTCCACGAATGGCACGGCGAAGCCCTGGGAGCGGCCTCCTCGCTCAGCCTCTGGCACTCCAATGCTGGTCACGCGCAGCGCACGCTCACGCGCATGGTCTCGGAGGTCGCCCGGCTCGAAGCCGTCTTCAGCCTCTATCAGCCCGATAGCGAGCTATCGCGCCTCAACCGCGACGGCGTCCTCGCCAATGCCTCGCGCGACATGGTCGCCGTGCTCGAAACCTCGCGCGCCATCGCGTCGGCCAGCAACGGCGCGTTCGATCCGACCGTGCAACCGCTCTGGACGCTCTATCAGGATCACTTCGCGCAGCCGGGTGCCGATCCTTCAGGCCCGTCCCCCAAGGCCATCGCGGCCGCGCGCGGCCTCGTCGACTATCAGCGCGTCGATGTCTCCAATCGCGGCGTGCGCCTCGCATCGCACGGCATGGCGATGACCCTCAACGGCATTGCCCAGGGCTACATCACCGACGTCGTCGCCGATCTCCTGCGCAACGAAGGTTTTGACCACGTCGTCGTCGAACTGGGCGAAACACGCGTCCTTGGCACCCACCCCGACGGCCGCCCCTGGCGCGTCGGCCTGCGCGACGCCAGCGGCGCCGCCGGCAGGACGCTCGAACTGATCAACGAATCCTCAGCCACCTCCGGCGGCTACGGCACCATGTTCGACCTATCCGGCGAGCATCACCACATCTTCGACCCCAACACCGGCCAGAGCGCCCACCGCCTGACCGAAGTCGTCGTAACCGCCCCCCGCGCCACCGACGCCGACGCGCTCGCCACCGCCCTCTTTGTCGCCGGCGAGGACCGTGCGGCCAAGGTGCTGGCGACAGTGCCGGGTGCACGGGCATTGCTGACGCGTACGGATGGAACGGTGGTGCGGGTCTAAACAGACGCTGCGGTCCGCAACCTCGCCATCGGAGCGCTACTCGAAGTCTCCGAACTGATCCTGCAAGTGGGTCAGTGCTTCCACGCGATCGCTGGCGCTGTGGCCTAGCTCGACCACGACGTTGCTGATGAGGAGGTCCATCACTGCGGTGAGGGCGGCGGCGCCGTCCCAGAGGGGGCCGTGGGCGCCGGGGAGGACGAGGGGGATGTCGGAGACTTCGTTGGCCCAGGGGCAGAATTCGTCGGTCATGAAGATGACGGTGACGCCGGCCTTTCGTGCGGCTTCTGCGAGAGGGCGCGCCTTTGAGGCGAAGCGGCGGACGTCGAAGAGGAAGAGGCAGCGGCCCTCCACCGACTGGTCGAGGATTTCGGCATAGGTGCCGTTGAGGCCGTCCGAGAAGGTGACGCCGGGACGGGAATAGGAAAGCTGGGCGGCGAAGTATTGGGCGATGCCGCGCACGTTCTGGTAGGCGGCGACGTAGACCTCGCTTGCCGAGACCAGGGTTTCGACCGCTCTTTGCCATTCGGGCGCGATGGTGAGTTCGTAGATGTGGCCGAGATTGTCCATCTGCTGCTGGATGAGACCGGCGAGAAGCTTGCCGTCCTTGATGTCCGCCTGGAGCCGCTCCATCTGGCCCTTGACCTGCCAGGCCGGATTGTTCGAGGCGCCGCGACGCAGCTCGGCCTTGAGTTCATCAAGGCCGTCAAAGCCCAGTCGCCGCAGGTAGCGTCCGACAGTCATCGGGCTGACGCCCACGCGCCCGGCGATCGACCGGGCCGTTTCGAAGGGCAGCTCGGCGATATTGCGCTCCATATAGTTGGCGATCAGCTTGTCCGAATTGGATTGCCGCAGCCGGTCGCTGCGCAGACGCTCCAGTATGGCCTTGGACATGCTTCACCTTCAGGACGAGACCGATCCGAGCCTTAAGGTCCGGACCGGCCCGGTCAAGCCTATTCGGCCGTCTTGATCTTGGTCCAGGTGCGGTCATAGAGCCGCACCGCCTGCCCGAGATCGGAGAAAATCTGCAGCCGTTTCATCACATCCTCGGGCGGATTAATCTCCTTGCTTTCAGCGATCTGGGGCGGGGTCATGGTCCGCGCGGGAACGTTTGCGGTGCCATTGGTCTGCTGGGCGATGTTGAGCGCCACGATCTCGGGCTTGGTATAGAACTCGAGGAATTTCCTGGCATTGTCCTTGTTGGGCGACGTCTTGAGGACACAGATATCCTCTTGGTACATCGTCGCCCCTTCCTCCGGGATCACATAGCCTTCGAGGTCGGGATTGGCGAAGACGTCGATCATCGCACCGACAAAGGCGTGCGCCGCCGCAAGCTCGCCCGCCATGACCATCGGCCGGGTATCGTAGCTGAAGGCGGAGACGACCGGCTTCATGGCGATGACCGTCTCGGCCGCCTGGGCCAGATCGTTGGGGTCCGTCGTATTGACGTCCTTGCCGTTGAGAATGAGGCCGACGCTGATCACCTCGCGCATGTCGTCGAGAAGACCGATCTTGAGGCCCTTCTCCTTGACCGTCGCCAGGAGATCGTTCCAGCCGGTGATGTCCTTGCCGAGCACCTTCTTGTTGTAGACGATGCCAACGGTACCCCAGGCGTAGGGCAGGCAATACTCGCCCTGCGGGTCGCTTTTGGCGCGCAGGAAGGCCGGATCGATGTTCTTGAAGCCTTCGTACTGATTGATGTCGGTCTTCTCGAGCAGGTCGAGCTTGGCCATGATGTCCTGCATCCAGACCGACGGAAACACGATGTCGTAGCCCGTGGTGCCACCCTGGACCTTGGCCAGCATTTCCTCGTTGGAGGAATAGGTGGAGAGGTTCACCTTGATGCCGGTTTCGGCTTCGAAAGCCTTGAGCACTTCCGGGTTGATGTATTCGCCCCAGTTGAAGACGTTGAGTTCCCCGGCTGCCGAAGCGGCGCCGGCGAGGCTCAGGGCGGCGGCGGTTCCGAGCAGCAGGCCACGGGCCAGGCGCTGCAATGCGGACAGCCTGTTCGTCTTGCGCGTTGTCATCGCGATTTTCCCCTTTCCCTTGCATGAAATCAGCGCCCTCATCCCTCTGGGCCGTTGACTTCCCAGCAAGAATGAAATCCAGATATCGCAATGGCACAAGAGTTATTTCGATAACATTCCGTCGAGGGGACGAAAAATCGAGATGTCGGACCAGATCGTTACGCTCGAGAACGCGACGCGCAGCTTCCCGGTTTTCGAGGGCAAGCGTATCTATGCGTTGCGCGGCATAGACCTCGAGGTACGCCGCAACGAATTCCTGACTTTGCTCGGTCCTTCCGGATGCGGCAAGACTACCTTGCTCCAGGCCGTTTCCGGCTTCATCGACCTCGAGCAGGGTCGCATTCTGATCGAGGGCAAGGATATCACCGATGTGCCGCCGCACCGCCGTCCGGTCAACACCGTGTTCCAGAACTACGCGCTCTTCCCGCATATGAGCGTAGGCGAAAACACCGGCTACGCCCTCGAAATTGCCGGCACGCCGGTCGCGGAGCGCCGAAAACGTGTGGCCGAGGCGCTGGAAATGGTGGGGCTCAAGGATATGGAGAACCGCCGCCCGCGCCAGCTGTCGGGCGGCCAGCAGCAGCGCGTGGCGCTCGCGCGTGCCATCATCGCGCGCCCCAAACTGCTCCTTCTCGATGAGCCGCTCTCGGCTCTCGACAAGAACCTGCGCGAGGCCATGCGTATCGAACTCAAGACGCTGCAGAGCGAGCTCGGCATCTCTTTCGTTTTCGTCACGCACGACCAGGAAGAGGCGCTGACCATGTCCGATCGCGTGGCGGTGCTCAATGCCGGACAGATCCAGCAAATCGGCACACCGCGTGCGGTCTACGATGCGCCGGCCACCACCTTCGTCGCCACGTTCGTCGGAGCCAGCAATCTCTTCGAAGGCAGGCGCGAGGGCGAGCGCGTCGTGACGCCGGACGGAATCGCGATCCGTAGCAGGTCGCCGGCGGCGAACGATGCCGCCGTGACCGCGCTGATCCGGCCGGAACAATTCTCGCTCACCGCTGCCAATGACGAACCCAGTCTCGAGATTGAGGTCGATCAGGTGGTCTTTGTCGGCTCCGCCTTCGAGCTTCTGGGGCGAACGGCCGGCGGGCGCAAGCTCACCGCGCTGATCCCGGCCAGCGCCCGGGGCCAGGTCGGCGCCATCGAGGCCAGCCGCAGGGCGACGCTTTACTACGATCCGGCTTCGGTCCACCTCATTGCGCCCACCGAGGCGGCGCAATGAGCGCTCGCTCCCGACACCGGCTCGAACTCGGCATCCTGCTAACGCCGGCCACGCTTTTCCTCATCGCCTTCTTCGTCGTGCCGCTGGGCATCATGGTGGTGATGAGCTTCCTGATGCCGGGGCTTTATGGGGGCGCCGAGTGGGAATTCTATCCCCACAATTTCGGCCGCATCCTTGGCTTTGCCGATCCGATGTTCGAGGAGTTCGATCCGGTCTACCTCGCCATCTTCTGGCGGTCCGTGCGCATCGCCGCGCTGACGGTGCTCTGTACTTTCCTCGTCTGCTATCCGGCAGCCTTCCAGGTGGCGCGCCTCCCCGACAGGTGGAAGAATTTCTGCCTCTTCCTCATTGCGCTGCCCTTCTTCACGAGCCTCATCGTGCGCCTCTTCGTCTGGGTGCTGCTGCTCCGCCAGACCGGGCTTATCAACGAAGTGCTGCTCGACCTTCACCTCATCGATCGTCCGCTCGACATGATCTATACCGACGGCGCGATCATCGTCGGCATGGTCTATATCTACGTGCCATTCATGTTCCTGCCGATCTATGCCAGCGTCGAAAAGCTCGATTGGGCCCTCGTGAGGGCCTCGCAAGACCTGGGCGCGGGGCCGATCCGTACGTTCCTACGCGTCATCTTCCCGCTTACCCTGCCTGGTGTCATTGGCGGGGCGATCATCGTCTTCATACCGGCGCTGGGAAATTTCGTGGTGCCCGAAGTGCTGGGCGGGGCCAAGGTGCTCATGCTCGGCAACCTCATCGAGCAGCAGTTTCTTTCGGCCCGCAACTGGCCGTTCGGCTCGGCCCTTGCCATGCTGGTCATGGCGGCGATGCTCGTGGCGCTCCTCATCTACGTTCTAACCGAAGGCCGGCGCGGCAGCGACCCGGCGCTCAGTCTCTAGGGAGGCGGTCATGCGCATAGCCCGCACCATCGGCCGCGGCACGCTCGCCCTCTACACCGCGCTCTTCTTCGGCTTCATCTACCTGCCGCTGGCCCTGATCGTCGTCTATTCGTTCAACGCCAACCCGATCAACATGATGACGTGGTCGGGCTTCACGACCGATTGGTACCTGCAGGTCCTGGGCTTCAAGACCAAGATCAGCGAAAACGCGCTCTATCTCGAATCCACCGATCAATTGCTTGCCGCACTGCGCAACAGCCTGATCATCGCGGCTTCGACGACTGTGATCGCCACGGTCCTGGGCACGGCGCTCGCCATCGCCATCTACCGCTACTACTTCTTCGGCAAGAGCTTCTATCGCGTGCTACTCTTCGCGCCCATGCTGATGCCGGACATCGTGCTGGGCATCGCGCTTCTCATATTTTTCGTCGGTGTTGGCGCCCATCTGGGCCTCATGACCATCATCATCGGCCAGTGCACCTTCCTCATTTCCTACGTCTTCATCGTCGTTTCGGCGCGCCTCGCCGGCATGGACCGGACGCTCGAAAACGCTTCAGCGGATCTGGGCGCCAATCAATGGGTCACCTTTCGCAAGGTGGTGCTGCCGCAATTGATGCCCGGTGTACTCGGGGGCGCGCTCCTCGCCTTCATCATTTCTATGGATGACCTGGTGATCACCTATTTCATCTCGGGCGTCGACGTCACCACCCTGCCGATCTTCATCTTCTCGATGCTGCGTCGCGGCATCAAACCGGAGATCAACGCCATCGCCGTGATGATGCTGGCCTTCTCCTTCGTCGTCGCCTCGCTCGGCCTCTATTTCCGCTCCCGCCAGAAATGACCATGCTCAAGACTCCCAAGCCGCGCGCCCGCGAACTCGGCCTTCCGTTCCCCGGTACCCCCGGCCCATTCAACGCCATCACCGACGTTCCCGGCATTGCCGTGGGCTTCAGGACCCTCATCGAGGAGCAGCCCCGCCACGGCCGCAGTATGCCGGTTCGCACCGGGGTCACGGCAATCATTCCGCACGCCGGCGAGGACGAGCCCGTGCCGGTCTATGCCGGTCTTCACCGCTTCAACGGCAATGGCGAAATGACCGGCACGCACTGGATCGAGGATGGCGGGTATTTCCTTGGCCCCCTCCTCATCACCAACACTCACGCCGTCGGCATGGCGCACCACGGCGCCGTCAAGTGGATGCTCAAGCGCTACGAAAAAACCTATACCCGCGGTGATCACCTCTGGATCATGCCGGTCGTCGCCGAGACCTATGATGGCGCCCTGAACGACATCAACGGCCTGCCGATCGGCGAAGCGGATGTCCTCGCAGCCCTCGACGACGCCAGATCCGGCCCGGTCGCCGAAGGCTCGGTTGGCGGCGGCACCGGCATGATCGCCTATGGCTTCAAAGCCGGCACCGGCACCGCGTCGCGAAAGATCAGTGTGGCGGGCAAGGACTTCACGGTCGGCGTCCTCGTCCAGGCCAACCACGGCCAACGCCCCTGGCTCACCATCTGCGGCGTGCCCGTGGGCCAGCACATGCAGGATGGCATCACGCCGATCCACGAAACCGAGCGCGGCTCGATCATCGTCGCCATCGCCACCGACATTCCCCTCATGCCCCACCAACTCAAGCGCCTGGCCCGCCGCGGCACCATCGGCATCGCCCGCAACGGCACAATTGGCGGCAACAATTCAGGCGATATTTTTCTGGCGTTCTCGACGGCGCACAGGAACCCGATGGCGCACAGGGCACCGGAGGTGCTGCACATGGATATGCTCAACGACGAGCATATCGACGTGGTCTATGCGGCGGCCGTTGAAGCCGTTGAAGAGGCCATCGTCAACGCCATGGTTGCGGCCGAGGGGGCAGGGGGCGGGGCTTTCGACAGATACAAGGTCGAAGCGATTGATACTGCGGCCTTGTGCGAAATCATGGCACGATATGGTCGACTGGAGCGCGCTACTCGCTGAGGAATTGCTGTAACCGGGGCACGGCGAAGTCGAGGAAGACGCGGACGCGTTGGGGCATGCGGGCGCCGCCCAGGAAGACGGCGTGGATTTGTTCCTCGTCCGATTCCACTACGTCCGCCAGCACCTCGACCAAGCGCCCGGCGGCGATGTCGGCGCGTACGTGGTAGTCGCCGACCCGGGCCAGGCCTACGCCCGCGAGCGTCATGCGGCGTACAGTTTCGCCATTATTGGCGAGGAGCTGGCCTCTGACGGCGCGATCGACGATGCGGCCGCTTTCCTTGATCGGCCAGACCGGTGCCGCGCGGCGGAAATTGAAGCCCAGGCAATTGTGTTTCGAGAGATCCTCGACCGTGCGGGGTATCCCATGCCGTTCGAGATAGCTCGGCGCGGCGACGATCTTGCGGCGTGCCACGCCAATCCGCCGCGCCAGCATGCCCGAGTTCGGCAAAGGGCCGACGCGGAAGGCGATGTCGGTGCGGTCGAGATAGAGGTCGACGATCTCGTCCGAGAGCGAAAGGTCGATCACTACATTGGGATATTGGCGCCAGAATTCGGGGAGGATCGGCTCGAGCGCGAGCACACCGATGGCGACCGAGACATTGACGCGCACGGTGCCGCTGGTCTGCACCGCGCCCTGCGAGAGGGCACATTCCACGTCTTCGAGGTCATTGAGGAGCGCCTGGCTGCGCTCGTAGTAAATCTGGCCCTCGGCCGTGAGGGAAAGTCGCCGCGTCGAGCGCTCGACAAGCCGAACACCCAATCGCGTTTCTATACGGGCAACCAGCTTGCTGACGGTCGAGGGCGTCATCCGCAGCAGGCGCGCCGCCTCCGAAAAGCTGCCAGTCTCCACGACGCGCTGGAATACCAGCATCTCGCCCGCGCGATTATCCATTTTCCCATCCAATCTTGGATTTCGTTTCACAGATAATGTGCGATTTGCGCCGATTATCAAGTCAATGACTGCGCCCTATTTCATAGCGGGCCAACTGGATGCCGCCGCTGCCTTTCCGGCTCCGGAAGCAAGCCGGAGCGCCGCATCGGGGGCGGGAGAAGATGCAGACGATCGATGATGGTGACACGCGTTGGCGGCAATCACCATGCTTGTCAAACCGGATAGCCGCCCAAGCCCGTTTAGTCTGGCGCCCGAAAGGGACGCCCGAGGAAATCACCATGACATTCGCCACCGCCACGGCCGAAACGGCCGATACATCCACGCGTGCCCACTGGGCGCTTCTTGCCCTCGCCATCGGCGCCTTCGGTATCGGCACGACCGAATTCTCGCCGATGGGCCTGCTGCCCGTCATCGCTGACGGCGTCGGCGTCAGCATCCCCACGGCGGGCCTGCTCATCAGCGCCTATGCCATCGGCGTCATGCTTGGCGCGCCCATCATGACGCTGGCGTTCAGCCGGTTCGGCAAGCGCAAGGCGCTCATCCTGCTGATGGGCATCTTCACTATCGGCAACCTGCTGTCGGCCATGGCACCGGGCTATTTCACGCTGCTCTTCGCGCGCCTCGTGACCAGCCTCAACCATGGAGCCTTCTTCGGCCTCGGCGCCATCGTTGCGGCCAGTGTCGTGCCCAGGGACAAGCAGGCGCGCGCAGTCGCCGCCATGTTCATGGGCCTGACGATTGCCAATATCGGTGGCGTCCCTGCCGCGACCTGGATCGGTCAGTTGATCGGCTGGCGCATGGCGTTTGTCGGGACCGCTGCGATCGGCCTCGTTGCCATTGCGGCCTTGTGGATGGCCCTGCCCGAGGGCGCGTCAGGTGCCCGCCCGAACGTCAAGCGCGAACTGCGCGTTCTTGCCCGTCCCACGGTACTGCTCGCCATGGCGACCACGGTGATGGGCGCCGGCGCCATGTTCGCCCTCTATACCTACGTCGCCCCCGCACTCGCGACTCTCATCGGCGCATCCGACGGTTTCATTACCTTCGGCCTGGCTCTGATCGGCGTCGGGTTCACAATCGGCAATTGGGTCGGTGGACGTCTCGCCGACTGGTCCCCCGATGGCGCCATCAAGATCTTTCTCGGTGCACTTGCTGTTATCATGCTTGCGATGCCGCTCCTGCTCACCAGCCAGATCGGCGCGATCGTCGGCCTCCTTCTCTGGGGCATCACCGCCTTCGCTATCGTTCCGCCGGTCCAGATGCGCGTGATGGAAGCAGCCGCCGAGGCTCCCGGCCTGGCATCTTCCATTAATGTCGGGGCTTTCAACCTCGGCAATGCCATTGGCGCAGCCCTGGGCGCCGGCGTGCTCAGCCTCGGCCTCGGTTATACGGCGGTGCCGATCGCCGGCAGCCTGCTCGCGGCAGCGGGCTTGGGGCTGGTCCTGATCGGTGGCCGTCGCCCTGCGGTGGCCAGCCAGGGGGCATGACCAACCGACCTCGCGGCAGACGAAGCGCGAGGTCGCCTTCCTGGCGTCAGATCAAAACTTGTCATCCGGCTTGCGGTCGGGGCAAGATGCGAGCCCGCTACCCGATGGCTCACGATGGTTTCAAGCTTACCCTCTCCCGTATCCCAGTCGGTCACCAGCAGGCTGACACGCGCGGCGATTTTCCTGGTGGTGACGATCAATCCGGGATCGGACGCGGAGCGAATGGTTCGCGAACTCTGCGGCGATCTTTCGAGCCTCCTGCGCGGTGTTGGCTTCCGAAGCCTTGAAGGGCAGCTTTCCCTGGTTACGGGCTTTGGCGCGGACGCGTGGACGAGGCTTTTCGGCGCGCCGATGCCCAAGGATCTGCATCCCTTTCGGGAAATCCGAGGCGTGCACCACGCAGTTTCGACGCCTGGCGACATGCTCTTCCATATCCGCGCCGCCAGCATGGATCTCTGCTTCGAGCTGGCCACCCACATCATGGCGCGGCTGGATGGGGCTGTTGTCACCGTTGATGAAGTGCACGGCTTCAAGTTCTTCGATGACCGCGACCTCATCGGTTTCGTCGACGGCACCGAGAACCCTGTTGACCAGGCGGCGGTGGAGGCCACCATCATCGGCGAGGAAGATCCGGCCTTTGCCGGCGGCAGTTACGTGATCGTGCAGAAATACCTCCACGACATTGCGCAGTGGAATAAGGTGCCGGTCGAGGAGCAGGAGAACATTATCGGACGGCACAAGCTCTCCGATATCGAGCAGCGCGATGCCGACAAGAAGCCCTATGCGCACAATGTGTTGACCTCCATTGAGGAGGGCGGCCAGCAATTGCAGATCGTTCGCGACAACATGCCGTTCGGCTCGGTCGGCAAAGGCGAGTTCGGCACCTATTTCACCGGCTATGCCCGCTCGCCGCATCGCATCGAGAAGATGCTGGAGAACATGTTCATCGGCAATCCGCCGGGAACCTATGACCACCTGCTCGACTTCAGCAAGGCAGTGACTGGGTGCCTGTTCTTCGTGCCGACGGCGGACTTCCTCGATAACGTCGACCCGTGATGAAGGAGAGCGAACGATGGCCAGGAGATTCAAGATCGGCGACCATGTGAGCTGGAATTCGGAGGCCGGGCGCGTGTCGGGCACCATCATTGCGATTCATACGCACGATTTCGACTACAAGGGGCACACTCACCACGCTTCGGAAGATGAGCCGCAATACGAGATCAAGAGCGACAAGACCGACCACATAGCGGCCCATAAAGGCAGCGCGCTCGATCTCTCCTGAAGGGCGGACGGATGGATCTGCCGTTCTTCACCATCGGCCATTCCAACCGCAGCATCGAAACCTTCGTCGATCTATTGCGTGAAGCGGAGGTCGAGCTGCTCGTCGACATCAGGACGATACCGAAGTCGCGAACCAACCCGCAATTCAACATCGACGCCTTGCCCGAGACCTTGGCGGGTTTCCAGATCGCCTACGAACATATTGCCGCGCTTGGCGGCCTGCGCGGCAAAGCGCGCGACGTGCCAGCGGACCTCAACGGCTTCTGGACCAATGACAGCTTCCACAACTACGCTGACTACGCGCTATCCGAGCCCTTCCGCGCCGGGCTCGAGCGCCTGCTGGACGAAGGCAGCCGCCGGCGCTGTGCAATCATGTGCTCGGAGGCCGTCTGGTGGCGCTGCCACCGCCGCATCGTCGCCGATTACCTGATCGCAGCAGGAAAGAGCGTTTTCCACATCATGGACAAGGGCCATATCGAGCCGGCGCATCTCACGCCCGGCGCGATTATGCAGCCCGACGGGACGGTCTTATATCCGGTCTCAGATCACACGAATTGAGGATGCTCGGTAGAGAACGTATCGGGTGGAGACGGAAACTGCGAGAATGCGGTCATGATGCTTCAAAGCCGACCTCTTCTTGAAAGCCCGCTCAAGCTGATCGCCATTGGCTGCCTGCTGTTGCTTGCGGCAGCGGCGGCGCTGGCCTTTGTCGAGCGCAATATGCTGGTTGCCGAGCTGGAGCAGGAAAGCAATATCCTGCATCGCCTGGTCTCCCAGCGTGCCGACCAGCACGATGCGCACATGACGGCGCTTTCGGCCGTGGCGACGGCGGGTGAGGGGGAGCGGCGGGATCTTTTCCTCGATGTGGCCGCGACCATTTCGCGCTTCTATCCGCGTATCGATGAAGTGCAGCTCGTGCCGCTGGACCCGCAGGGCATGGTGGTGGGCACGGAGACGCTCGATCCGGCTCTCGCCGAGATCGTTCGCGCGGCGGCAAAGGCGTCGGACGGCAGCATCGCCATCCTGCCGCATCCGGGCAAGCCGCATCACTACATCATGGTCAAGCGCAGCCCCAACTCGGACGCGGCGCGCTACGGGCTGATGCTCGGCATCGATGCTGAAAAGCTGCTTGATGAGGCTGGCTCGTTCTGGACGCGGCCTGGTGTCGACCTCACGCTCTCCCTGCCCGACGGACGTCCGCTCCTCAGCCGGGGCGAAACCGGCGAAACGCTGCGATTCTCGCGGGTATTGGGGAGTGCGTCGCAGCCGCTGCTGCTCGAAACGGGGATGCAGATCGGGCTCGCCGATCTCTTTCCGCCGCTGGTCACGGGGCTGGTGCTCCTGGCGACCGCCCTTGCCTATCTCGCGGTGCTCTCCGCACTGCGACAGCGTGCCCGTACGCGTCAGGCGGTGGAACAGGCGCGGCTCAGTGCGTTGGATTCGCGCCTCGCGCACGCGTCGCGCGTCAACGCCCTGGGCGAAATGGCCAGCGGCCTCGCTCATGAGTTGACGCAGCCGCTGACCGCTATTCTGGCGCAGGTTCAGGCTGGCCGGCGGTTGTTGGGCCGGGGCGATGTCGAGGCTTTGGCGCCTGTGCTCGACGATACCGTGACGCAGGCGCGTCGCGCGTCTGCGATCCTGGAGCGCTTCCGCAATTGGTCCCGTCCACAGGACGGGCTGAAAAAGTCCGCCTTCGACATGCGTGATGCCGTGCGGAACGTCGAGGCCCTGCTTGGCCCGCAGGCCGGTGCCAGTGGCATGAAACTGGCTCTCGATCTGCCCGCGCGGGCTGTCCCGGTGATCGCCGATCCCGTGGAAATGGAGCAGGTGGTGTTCAATCTGGCGCGTAACGCCATCGATGCCACGGCGGGGCAGGGTGGTGCGGCGCGCGTGGCGATCGTACTCAGGGAGCAGGGCGACCAGATAGTGCTGGAGATCGCCGACAATGGCCCCGGTGTTGCGAGAGAACTGCGTCCGCGCCTCTTCACGCCCTTTACGACGACACGCGCCGACGGCACCGGGCTTGGCCTGGCGTTGAGCCAGCGCCTGGTGGAGCGTGCTGGTGGCGAAATCTCGTTGGTCGATACCGAAACGGGGGCGACCTTCCGCGTCGTCCTGCCTCGCAAGCAGCCATTGGCGGAGGCCGCGCAGTGATCCACCCCGTCTATCTCGTCGATGACGACGAGGCCGTACGCCACGCGCTTGCCTTGCTGCTGTCGACCGTGGGCATAAAGGTCATGGGCTTTGCCGACCCGCAGGCCTTTCTCGCGCAGGTACCCAAGCTCGCGCCGGGCTGCCTGATCCTCGACATCAGGATGCCGGCCATTTCCGGCCTCAAGCTCCAGGAGCGCCTCCTCGAACAGGGCATCGACTGGCCCACGATCGTCATTTCCGGCCATGGCGATATCGAGGCCTGCCGCCGGGCTTTCCGCAACGGCGCCGTCGATTTCCTCTCCAAGCCGATCGATGAGCAGGACTTGATCGACGCCATCCAGAAGGGTCAGGAGGCGCTGGAGCGCGTGCTCAGTCGCCGCGCGGAAAAGGCCGAAACGCTGGCGCTGTTGTCATCGCTGACAACCCGGGAAAGCGAAGTGCTGGATCGCATCGCCGAGGGCTTCACCACGCGCCAGATCGCCGAAGGGCTTGACCTCTCGCCCCGAACGATCGAAAGCCACCGGGCCGCGATCGGCGCCAAGCTGGGCACGACATCACAGGCGGAAATGACCCGGCTCTGGCTCGAGGGGCGCGACACTCCGTAGAACTACGGAGACGCACGCCAAGCCTACGAATATCTGGCGGCGAGGGCGGGAACTAGGTTCCTTTCATCACCTGAAAGGAAACCGTGATGATCCGGAACCTCGTTATCGCCACCGCTCTGCTGACCCCGTTCGCCGCCCAGGCGCAGGAACTGCCGACCGCTCCTTATCTCCCGCTCGCTCTGGCCACCCAGGCTGCCGATGCCGCCCTCCAGGCTTGCGTTGCCGAAGGCCATAATGTCAGCGTCGCCATCGTAGCGCGCGACGGCGCGACCAAGGTCCTGCTCAAGGCCGACAATTCTGGCCCGCACACCGGCTCCAGCGCCGAAGGCAAGGCCTTTACCTCGGCCGCCATGGGCCGTGACACGGCCGGCCTCGCCGAATTCATCTCGACCGCCCCGGCCAATGCCGGCCTGCGCGACATGGATGCCCGCATGGTCATCCAGGCCGGCGGCCTGCCGATCCGCATCGGCAAGGCCCTGGTCGGTGGCATCGGTGTCGGCGGCGCGCCGTCGGGCGACATCGACGCCGGCTGTGCCGTCGCCGGCCTCAAGGCCATCGGCGCAGCCGAGTAAGCCTCGGCACGTGATCCCCGAACGGCCCGCCTTGCTGCGGGCCGTTCTTGTTTGAAGGAGCTTTGAATGCTGCGGATGATCCTCGTTTCAGTGATGCTCGTCACATCGAGCGTCGCCTATGCCCAAACGGCCCCTTCGGCGCCCGAAATCGCGGCCTATCAAGGCCTGCTTCGTGCCGCCCAGATCGGCGATGCCGCTGAAATCGGCCGCCTCGTGGCTGCGGGCGCTGACGTCAACGTGCGCGACAGGAACGGCCGTACACCGGCTCACGTCGCGGCTTTCTTCTCAAGCGAGGCTGCCCTGCGCGCGCTTGCCGCCGCTGGCGCCGATATGAACGCGCTGGAAAATCAGGCCTACGATGTCGTGACTATTGCTGCCGTGACCAACGATCCCAACCTCATGTCGCTAGCCATCGCGCTCGGCAACGATCCGAGCTTGATCACCAGTCCCTACAACGGAACGGCATTGATTGCGGCTGCTCATCTCGGCCACGCCGAAATCGTCCGCCGCCTCATCGACGCCGGCGCGCCTCTCGACCACGTCAACAATCTCGGCTGGACCGCTCTCATGGAAGCCGTGGTCCTCGGTGACGGCGGCCCGGACCACCAGGAGGTTGTGCGTCTGCTGCTCGAAGCCGGCGCCGACCGGGAATTGGCCGACCGCGATGGCGTAACGCCCCTCGCTCATGCTCGTGCCCGAGGATATGCGGAAATCGCGAGATTGCTGGAGCGCTTAGGCTGCCTCCGATTGAAGCGCGTTTTGCATGGCGAAACGCGCGCCTTCGGCTGCATTTCGAGAAGGACTGCTCTCCGCACCAATATAGGTCTGGTCCCCACTTTCGGTACTTGACCATCAGGTTTCGGAAATCTGCATTTTTCACTGCCAACACGAACAGCGGGTTACGGAGCCGCTCGCACGTCGTTTGCAACGTGTTTCGGCATACGAGATGTCCGTTTGTTGACTCGAAACTTGCTCGCCGATGAAATGTGCAGTCGGCTGCCGAGGGAATGCTTAGGGCGGTCGGTGCTGCAAAGGGAGCAGAAATCGATGAGGGAACACAAACCGCAATCCGGTGTGCGCGGCCTTGCCGGGCTCGGCCGGCTGGCCCTGGCGAGCGCAGCTGTGCTGACGCTGGCTTTGGCGCCGCAGGCGGCGTTTGCGCAGGTGGGGACGACCAACCTGGTGATGTCCACGCCTCAGGAGCCGCCGAACTGGGACTACACGGTGGGCACCGCCACGGCTATCAACGGCGTGCTGTTCCTCAACGTCGTCGAGCCGCTGCTCGAGACGCAGCAGGACGGATCGCTCAAGCCGCTGCTGGCCTCCTACGAGGTGACGCCGGACGGGCTGACCTATACGTTCAAGCTGGTCAAGGCCAAGTTCCATGACGACTCGGACTTCGACGCCGACGACGTGCTCTATTCGTTCGAGCAGTACAAGAAGTCGCCGCGCCCGGAGATTTCCAAGACCTTCGACGCGGTGAGCAATATCGAGAAGGTCGATGCTTCGACGGTCAAGGTGACGCTGTCGCGCCCGAGCCAGGCGTTCCTCGCCGGCATGTCGGGCCTTGCCGGCATGATGCTGCCCGAAGGCGGGCTCGATAGCCTCGCCAAGGCGCCTGTGGGCACCGGCCCCTTCAGCTTCGGCGAATGGAAGCCGGGTATCGAAGTCGACGTGAAGCGCTTCGAGGATTATCACGGCGACAAGCCCTATTTCGAGAATGTCCGCATCCGCTTCATCGGCGACGAGATCGCCGCCGTGAACGCGCTGATGGCCGGCGATATCGACCTCATCAACGTGCTGGTCGGCGACGGCAAGGAACGCGCGGATGCAGTCAAGGCCGATCCGAAACTGGCGGTGCTGACCACGCCGTCCAATCAGGTCAACTATATCGCGCTCGATGCCAAGAACCCGAAATTCGCCGATATCCGCGTGCGGCAGGCTATCGCCCATGCCATCAACCGCGAAGACATCGCGATCGGCGCCTATTCGGGCTTTGCGGAGCCGGCGTGCCTGTTCGTCAACCCGGCCAACCTGCCGTGGAACAGCGATTATTGCCCGTACAATTACGACCCCGAAAAGGCCCAATCGCTGCTGGCTGAAGCCGGGGCCGACAATCTCGATGTCGAGCTCAAATACTACAACATCTCCGATGGTCCGGCGATGTCGGAGCTGCTGACGGACGAGCTTGGCGCGGTGGGCATCAACGTCACGGGCGCGAGCCGCGAACTGGCGGCTTATCTCGATGAAGTGCTCGGCTCGTCGCCGAATTTCGAGATGACGACACTGACCGGCCCGCAGACAGTCGACAGCTTCCTCTGCCCCGGTTGGTTCGCCAGCGCCTGCGTGCCGGAATTCGACGAAGCCTGGAACAAGGCCGACGCCGCCGTCACGGCCGACGAGGCCACGGCCCTGCGCAAGCAGGCGGTCAATGCCTTCGCCGACGCAGCCTGGGTGATCCCGACCGTGGCCTGGATGGACGTGACCTACGCCAACGCCAAGCTTGCCGGCTGGAAGCCCTATCGCTCGCAGGCCGAAGCCGACCTGCGCGGCCTGCATTGGGCCGAATAACAACCGACATCGGGCCGCGCGCCAGTCGCGCGGCCCGGCTTTGCCGGAGAGACCCTTGTTCCGACTTTTCCTGCGATCGGTAGTGACGCTTATCGGGTCGGCCCTTATCGGGTCGCTCGTGGTGTTCCTGCTGCTGCGTCTTCTGAGCGGCGACGTCGCCACCATCATCCTGGGCAAGGGCGCGACGCCCGAGGCCCTGGCGGCGCTACGCGACGAACTCGGGCTCAACCGGTCCTGGCCACAGCAATATTTCGACTGGCTGTTCGGCCTTGTGCGCGGCGACCTCGGCAAGTCCTATGCGGCACAATACGACATTTTCCATGAAATCTGGTCGCGGCTCGGCCTGACCTTCAGCCTTTCGGTGGGGACGCTCCTGCTCTCGGCCATCGTGGCGCTGGCGGCGGGCATCTATTCGGCGCTGCATGTGCGCGACTGGCGCGGCGGGCTGATCGACGTGATCGCCCAGCTCGGCCTCGCCATCCCGACCTTCTGGGCGGCCCTGCTGCTGATCGGGCTGGTTTCGGTGCGCCTGGGCTGGCTGCCGGCAGGCGGCTACGTGCCGTGGTCGGAAGACCCGGTGGGCGCCATCCGCAGCCTCATCCTGCCGATCCTGGCGCTTTCCATTCCGATGATCTCGCTGCTGGCGCGCTATGTGCGCTCAAGCATGCTGGAGGTCACCAACGAGGACTATATCCGCACCGCCATGGCCAAGGGCTATACGCGGCCGCGCGCCGTGGTGCTGCATGGCACGCGCAATGCCTCGATCCAGCTCCTGACGGTCGCGACGCTGCAATTCGGCACGCTCATCGCCGGCACGGTGGTGATCGAGAACATTTTCGCGCTGCCGGGGTTGGGCAAGATGCTGATCGAGGCGGTCGGCAATCGCGAGGCGGTGGTGGTGCAATCGCTGGTCTTCGTAGTCATGCTCATGATCCTTGTTCTCAACTTCATCATGGACATCAGCTACGGACTGCTCGATCCGCGCATCCGGCATTCGAGCACGGGAGGCGCCCATGGCTAGCGAAACAGCCGGCGCGTCGATGGCCGGGGACATCAGGAGCCCAAGCCTGCGCCAGCGGCTTTCCAGGCTGCCGCTGAGCTTTCTCGTCGGGGCATTCCTGGTGGCGCTGTTCGTGGTGGTGGGGTTCGTCTCGCTGTTATGGACGCCCTACCCCGAGGGCGCGCTGAGCGTCGCCAACCGCCTCAAGGCGCCGCTGACCGACGGCTACATGTTCGGCACCGACCGCATGGGGCGCGACGTGCTTTCGCAGGTGATGGCCGGCGCGCGCAACTCGCTGTTCGTCAGCGTGATCTCGACGCTCATCGCGCTGGTGCCCGGCGTTCTTTTGGGCCTTGCCGCGGCTTCGGCGCGCGGCCTGCCGCAGATATTGCTCAGCCGCGTGGCGGACGTGGGCGTGGCGCTGCCGGGCGTGCTGGTCGCGCTGGTGGTGGCGACGGCCATCGGCGCGGGCAACCTCGCCTCGATCATCGCCATCGTCGTCTGGTTCGTGCCGCTGGTGGCGCGCGTCACCATCGGGCCGGCGCGTCAGATTCTGGCGCGCGAGTTCGTGGAGGCCAGTTATTCCTATGGCCGCGGGCGCTGGTTCGTGCTGTTTCGGCACGTGCTGCCCAATATCGGGCCGCTCATCATCGTGCAGGGCTCGGTGATGTTCGCTTCCGCCATTCTGATCGAAGCCTCGCTCTCCTATCTGGGCGTGGGTGCACAGCGGCCGACGCCATCATGGGGACGGCTGCTCAACGAAGCGCTGCCGCTGATCGACAAGGCGCCCTCGCTGATGATCTTCCCCGGCGCCGCCATCATGATTTCCGTGCTCGGGTTCAACCTCCTGGGCGACGGCCTGCGGACGATGCTCGACCCGCAGCAGCAATCAGGGAGCGCCCGCATTGCTTGAGATCCGCAACCTCAAGGTCGAAATCGGCCACCGCGAAATCGTGATGATCGACGCGCTCGACCTGGGCACCGGCGAGCGGCTGGGCCTGGTCGGGGAATCCGGCTCGGGCAAGACGATGTCGGCCATGAGCGCGGTGGGCCTGCAGCCGCAGGGCGCGCGGGTGACGGGATCGGTCAAGCTCGGCGGGCGCGAACTCATCGGGCTTTCGGACGGGCAATTGGCACAATTGCGCGGCGCCGAAGTGGGCGTGGTGTTCCAGGACCCGCTGCGTTCGCTCAACCCGCTGATGCGCGTGGGCAACCAGGTGGCAGAGCCGTTGCGGCTCCATGCGGGGCTTTCCAAAGCTGCCGCGATGGAACGGGCGGTGGCGCTGCTCGAGGAAGTGCGCCTGCCCGATCCGCAGGGACTGGCCCGGCGTTACCCGCACCAGCTTTCGGGCGGACAGCGCCAGCGCGTGCTCATCGCCATGGCCATCGCCTGCTCGCCAAAGCTGCTCATCGCCGACGAGCCGACGACGGCGCTCGACGTGACGGTGCAGAAGGACATTCTCGAACTGCTGCTGCGCCTGAGCCGCGAGCGCGGCATGGCGCTGCTGTTCGTGTCGCACAATCTGGGCGTGATTCGCGCCGTGAGCGAGAAGGTGGCGGTGCTTTATGGCGGGCACCTGATGGAAATCGGGCCCGTGGACGAAGTGCTGCGCCACCCGGGCCATCGCTATACCGAGGCACTGGTGGGAGCCAATCCGGGACGCAGCCGCGTCGCCGACCTGCCCAGCCAGCAGGGCCAGCATCTGACCACCATCGAAGGCGCGGTGCCGGCGGCGGGCCGCTTCCCCTCGGGCTGCCGGTTCCGCAACCGCTGCGCCTTCAGCCTGCCCGGCTGCGCCGGGGACATTCCGCAGACGCGCCTGGCCTCGGGACACATCTTCCGCTGCCTCAACCCGGCTATCGAGGGAGGCGCCGATGTCGCTGCTGGTTGAAGCCGAGAACCTGCATTTCACTTATGCGCAACCCCTGCCCTGGCAGAAGCAGGCGGCGGAGCCGTCATGGATCATCGACGGGGTGTCGCTGGCCGTGGAAGCGGGCACGACGCTGGGCGTGGTGGGAGAATCCGGCTCGGGCAAGTCGACGCTCGTGCGCCTGCTCTGCGGGCTGCTGGCGCCGGGCAAGGGCGAAATCCGCTTCGGCGGGCGCGGCACCGGCGAATGGCTGGAGCGCGATGCGCGCGAATTCCGGCGGCGCAACCAGATGGTGTTCCAGAGCCCGGCCAGTTCGTTCGACCCGCGCATGAGCATTTTCCGCTCCCTGCAGGAGCCCGCCCGCGCCATCGAGCGCCGCGTGCCATCGCGGCAGGAGGTGACCGGCTGGCTGGAGCGCGTCGGGCTGGGCCCGGAAGTGCTGGACCGCTATCCGCACCAGCTTTCGGGCGGGCAATTGCAGCGCCTGGCGGTGGCGCGGGCGCTCTCGCTCGGCCCAAAACTGCTCTATGCGGACGAGCCGACCAGCGCGCTCGACGTTTCGGTGCAGGCGAAGGTGCTCAACCTGCTCATGGACCTGCGCAAGGACCTGGGGCTGACGCTGGTGCTGGTGACCCATGACCTCGCCGTCGTCGGGCGCATCTGCGAGACGATGATCGTGATGAAATCGGGCAAGATCGTCGAGACGGGCGCCACGGCCGACGTGCTGGCCAATCCGCGCACCGACTACACGCGAAAACTCATCGAGGCGGCCGACGCGACGTCGCTGTTCTAGGGGGCTCGGTAGTGCCGGTTGGGCATCGAGGGCGGTCGCGCGATTGCGCTCACCTGCCGCCCGCTGCTGCGGAGGACACGCGGTTCCGCCCGCTGTTCTTCGCCTTGTAGAGCGCATCGTCGGCGCGACGCAGAATGTTGTCGAACGTATCGAGGTGGTGTTCGCCGGTGGAGAGGCCTGCGCTCACCGTGCCTCGAAATCCTCCCTGCGGCCCCTGTAGAATCTCGCATGCGAAATCCGATCGCACGGCCTCGGCGATGGCGAGAGCCAAGTCCCGGTCGGTATCCGTAACAACCAGCAGAAATTCCTCGCCGCCGATCCGGGCCGCGGCTGATCTCGGCGGAACGCGTTGGCTGAGGACGGAGGCAAAGCGGCGTAGCGCCTCGTCCCCGGCAGCGTGGCCGTGCTTGTCGTTGATCGATTTGAAGTGATCGAGGTCGAAGATCAGGACGGCGGTATCTTTTCCCAGGGACGTGGCGCCGAAGCGCTCGAAAACGGCGCGGCGGTTCAGCAATCCCGTCAACGGGTCGGTATTCGCCTCGTCGCGATGCTGCCGGGCGATGCGCGCCTGGTTGAGGGCAAGCGATAGCGCGCCTATGCCGGTCACCCCGACCAGCCCCATGATCGAATTGAGATCCTCCGCCCAGCCGCTGGGCGGCGCCTGCAACACCAGCGGGCCCTTGAGGTAGATCATGATGGCGCAGGGAATGAATGAGAGCGCGGTAACGCCATAGAGGGCCGCTATGCCGTTAACCCAGAGCGGCGCTTCCGACCGACCCCGCCAGAACTCCCAGGCCGTGCCAATCAACAGCGCGGCATTGACCAGGTTGCCCATGATGGCCCCCAGCGCATCGAAGCCCAGCAGGAATGGGATCGTGACAAGCGCTGCCGATGCGGTCGCTACAGCGACGATGCGTGCGCGCGGCAGCTTTCGCTCGGTGAAGAGGCACGCAGCGCTGAACAGGACGACGAATCCGCCTGTAAGCAGCATGTTGGAGCCCCAGAGCAGCACATAATTGTTGCTGACCGCGTTTATTGAAAAACCGGCGAAGGCTGCCATGAGAGTGCCCGCGCCAACAGCCCAGATCAGGATGAACCGCTCGGTGCGCGCAGCCAGCCACGTGACGAACAGCGTGGCCGAAAGCGCGAATGCGGCAAAACCGAGCGCAAGAAGCAAGGAGGTCTGGTCGACAAACACGGGGGCGATCTCAGATCGGAGCTGACAGTGCTTGTTAACGAGCGCGTCTGAGCAAATTCTTACGTTTACTTCTAGAAATCACAGCTTTCCCTCTTCGCGAAATTCCCGTCCGCCCGATCCGCCCGCCGCCGCAACTTTATCAGGCATCCGATCATACACTGCAGATAACTAATCTCATCGCGCGCCAAGTGCACGGGCAATATTTCTGCCGACGTCTTCCAAGGAGATAACCGCCTCTATTCCAACTAGGCCGCCACCCCGAAGACTGTGCCGATGACGGCGGTTGCGGCCATGGCCAGGGCGCCCCAGAAGGTGACGCGAATGGCGCCTTTTGCGATGCCAGCGCCGCCGGCCGATGCACCGAGGCCTCCCAGGAAGGCGAGACCTACTATGGTAGTGGCGGCGACGGTCCAGCCTGTGGCTGCCGTCGGGGAGGCGATGGCCACGAGGATCGGCACGATCGCGCCGGCCGAGAAGGTCAGGGCCGAGACGATAGCGGCCTGGATCGGTCGGGTTTGGACGGTTTCTGATATGCCGAGCTCATCGCGGGCATGTGCCGCCAGCGCATCGCCAGCCATCAACTGTTCGGCCACCTGCCGCGCGAGCGGCTCGCTCAAGCCGCGGGCAACATAGATGTCGGTGAGTTCGTCGAGCTCACCTGCCGGATTGTCAGCCAGCTCCCTCCGCTCGCGCTCGAGGTCTGCCTTCTCGGCATCGGCCTGCGAGCTCACAGAGACGTATTCCCCGGCCGCCATCGACATTGCACCGGCAACGAGGCCAGCGAGACCGGCGATAAGTATCGCCGACCGATCCGAGCCTGCAGAGGCGACGCCCACTACAAGGCTGGCAGTAGACACCAAGCCGTCATTGGCGCCGAGTACCGCTGCGCGCAACCAGCCGATCCGGTGCACCATATGGACTTCGTTATGGGTCAGACGGCTCATGGGGACCTCGGCGTTCGACTGGCTGCTGCCACACTAGCAGCAACGAGGGTTTGGGGAACTGGCGATCCTGTCGCTCCTCCCAGGAACGAATGGGGAGTCTCTTGACTGACAGGCACTCACAGACGATCACTTTTCGCGTGCACTTCAGGCGGTCGTTCGGGCGCCGTCCATTTGATCGCGAGCTCGGGGCGTTTGGCTCTGGACTGAAAGCTGGTACGAGTAAAAATGTTCAATCGCATTATTTCCGCGCTTCTTCCCTTTGTTATTTTCACCGGAATCACCGCGACGTCGCCGGTACAGGCGCAGGGCAAATACGACGACCTGCTCGGCCCGTTGGGGGACGGCGTCTCTCAGCAATTGTTGAAGGGATGGCAGGCGGGGGTGCGGGACGGCTGGTTCGTCCTTCGCAACGAGTCAGAGGCTGAATCGGAGCAGACCCTGACGGTCAAGGCCGGCACAGCGCCTGAGGATGGGCGGCTCACGTCGGTCAACATCTCGCTCAACGCCAAGAAGGACACCGCTTCCGTCGGCATATTGGTGCAAAACGGGGAAGACCTGTGCCTCATGGAGATCGTCGCGAGCGCGACGGCGCGCCTCTTCTGCGTGTCGAACGGCAAGTACCGGGAAGTGGCCTCCGTGCCCAATGCCGCCAAGCTGGACGGCAGCGACGTCATTTCGATGATCGATATCCCCGGGGCAGCCCGCTTCTACGTCAACGGCAACAAGATCGGCGACCTGGACGGGGAGCCGGCGCTTGGCTCCGAGATCGGCATCATGGCCTATGATGTGGGGACTTTCGGTCTCGCCGACTTCTCCATTTCGGCGTTGCAGGCCGCCGGCGACAATAACGGCGGCGGCAATACCGACAGCGGGCTGCCACCGAGGGGCGGTGGTTCGACGGGAAAGGGTAATTCGGCCGCGACGAAGGAGGCCGGGGATGGCGAAGGGCCGCTGCCCATGTTCGGGGGCGACAACGTCCGTATCGTTGCTGTCTATGCCGGGCTGATCGACAGCATCTTCATGCATGAATTTGGCCACGCGCTGATCGGAGAGCTGCAACTTCCCTCGACCGGGCCCGAAGAGGACGCCGTCGATATTTTCTCTGCCCTGCGGGTGATCGAACCCACGATGTATCCATCGGGGGACGCCGACACCGACAAGATCGGCAGCGGGGCTGCCAAGTACGCGGCCCTGCAATGGTACTATAACGGCAAGCTGGGCGAGCAGCAGGGTGCCTCCACACCCTGGCAGGACGAGCACACGGCCGACCTCAAGCGCTTCCGCAACATCTTTTGCGTGATGTATGGCGGCAACCCGGCGATCTTCGAGGATATCGTTGCGCAGGTTGGTTTCAGCGAACAGACGCTTGGCCGCTGCGAGGAGGAGTTCAACAAGCAGAACCGTGCCTGGCGCACGATCCTGGCGCCTCATACCCGCGTCGGAGCGTGGAATCCGGACGGGCTGCTGTCCGCCGAGGCCCCCGGCGCTTCTATAAAGGTCACCTTCGAACAATCGCGGTCGCGCGTCGGCAATTTCATCGCGACCCTTCTCGCCGAACCGCTCCAGGGTTTTGCGGATGAACTGGCGAAATCCTACGCGCTGCCGCGTCCGCTTTCCGTCATCTATCGAGATTGCGGCGAGTTGAATGCCTGGTACAGCCCGAAGGATGCCAGCATCACGATGTGCTACGACCTGATCGAAAACCTTGCGGTCATGATTTCGGAGGTCGAGTCGGACGCGCCGGATAGTGGCACGGCCAGCCCCAAGCCTGCGGGCTTGGATGTACCCGCCAACAGCTCGTTCGATGCCATGGACGAATTGAAGGACGCGGGTGTGCCGCCCACCATCTTGCTCTTCACCGCGCCCTATCGAGGGCCGACACCCAATTCGCACCCGCGGGCAACGATCGTATCGACCGCAGCGGTGGTCGATGCCCTCAAAGGGGAGCCGAAGCTGATCCTGATCGATACCAGCGGGAAAGGTCAGACGCTGCCGGGGGCGATCGTGGTGGATGACGCCGGCCGCGACGGCAGCGTTACCGATAGTTTCCAGGGAGCGATGTCCCAGTTTCTGAAGGACGCGACCAGCGACGATACCTCGACGCCGATCATCGTCTTCGGAGCCGGTCCGGAGGATCGCTCCTCCTACAACGCCGCATTGCGGGCAGGGACGCTCGGCTTCAAGGTCTACTGGTATCGCGGCGGCGTCGAAGCGTGGGCCGCCAATGGCCTGCCGCTCAAGCCGGTCGGGGCCGGTTCTGAACCCGAAGCGGATGCGAACGCGCAACCCGATGATGGGCTGCGGTTTGCCGTCTATGAGGGCGTGGATTTCTATGGCTCGGACGTCGCCAAGTCGCGCGTCGAGGACGTGCCCCAGTGCCTGCAGGCCTGCCTCGCCAACAAGCAGTGCCAGGCCTTCACGATGAACGTCAACCCGGCGATCAAGAAGGGGCCGAACTGTTTCCTCAAGGACAGCACGGGTAAGGGCGAGTTCTACGAACAGGCAATCTCCGGCACGTTCCTCGCGCCCGGGAGCGACGGTGGCTTCAAGGTCGGCAACGAGGTTGTTCGCCCCACGGATATATTCACCGGCAACGGCAAGTGATCGTCGGTACGCGGCATTCTCGGAGACAAGTCATGTTCAGGAAGACGATACTGATCGCGTCGCTTGTCATTCTGGCAGGGCCCGTATTCGCCCAGGACGACGCCATCGATCGGTCCGGGGTCTATGAAAGCGAGGGCGACGGACAATCCCTTCGCGTTGACCTGACGCATTTGTCCGGCGATCGCTATTCCGCTGCCATCTCCTCGACGGTGCCGATCACCGATGGCGTGCCCGGCTGCGGAGGCGGTGTTACCGGTGAACTAAGCATCGATGGCACCGAAGCTATGCTCTCGGTTCCAAACGAAGGCTTTGTCGAGAAGGAAAAGGAAACCCTGCAAAACAGCCGGTTCTGCAAGGTGAGCCTGACGTTCCTCGACGAGTACACGCTGGAGTTGGAGGAGGATTCCGGCTGCTCCTACTATCACGGCGCCAGCTGCAGCTTCACCGGCACCGTCGTGCACGAGGCGAGCGGCATTTGACGGCCGGTCCTCGGTAGAAGTGACTCCATCGCTCGCCCGGAAGCGGTGATCGACCGACGCAATAAGGAATAGGCTGCCAAATCCGGGGACGCTGAGCACATCTAGTGCTGCCTGCCCTTGCTATGCTTGCCTCCCAACCAAGTTGCGTGGAGGCGTTCAGATGCAAGGTGCTGATGATTTCAAGATTGGGCGGAGAGGCCTGATCCTTAGTTCGGTAGCGGGCGCAGGAGCGTGGCCATTCTTCGGGGCCGGGATGGCCCTGGCGCAGGCGGCACCGGATGCTGCCGCGGCGGAAGCAGCCGCGGCCGCCGAGCCGCCGGCTTCTGCCAAGGTGGCGCAGGATGCGGTCAAGAAGGTCGAGGACATCATCCTGCGGATCTCGCGCGAGGTCTGGGAGAATCCGGAACTCTCGCTGCACGAGGAAATCTCTTCGGAAATCCATATTCGCGAGCTCAAGGCGGCCGGGTTCGCTATCACGAGCACCGGCACGTCCGGTATTCCGACGGCCTTCGTCGCCGAGTGGTCACAGGGGGAGGGTGGCCCCAAGATCGGCTTCCTGCCCGAATACGACGCCCTTCCGGGACTGGGAAATGCCGCCGAACCGCGGCAAACGCCGGGGCCCAAGGGCGTGGAAGTCGGGCACGGCTGTGGCCACAACATGCTGGGGGCAGGCTGCACGGGAGCGGCCATTGCTCTCAAGGAAATGATGATCGCCGACGGCACGCCGGGTACGCTTCGCGTCTACGGCTGTGCGGCGGAGGAGACCGAGGGCGCCAAGGTCTACATGGCTCGCGACGGGCTCTTCAACGATCTCGATGCCTGCCTCGCCTGGCATCCAGCGCCTGCCAACGGCACTGGCCTGCTGCGCACCGCGGCGATCGACATGATCAATGTCCGCTTCCGGGGCCGTACGGCGCACGCTGGTGTCGATCCCTGGGAGGGGCGCAGCGCCCTCAAGGCGGCAGAGCTCTTCGGTGCCGGCATTCAGTACATGCGCGAGCATGTCAGGCCGACGACGCGGCTCCACTACGTCTATACGTCGGCGGGGGAGACCCCGAACGTCATTCCGGACAATGCCGGCATCTTCATCATGATCCGCGATGCGGATCGCGACCAGGTGCGCGCGGTAAGCGACTGGGTGCGCGAGGTCGCTCAGGGTGCTGCGACGATGACGCGGACCGAAGCCGAACTCGACCTTTTCTTCGGCCTGCACGATCTGCTGCCCAATACGCCGCTGGTCCAGACGCTGCACCGGCACATATCGGCGACGCCGATCGAGTGGACCGAAGAGGAGCAGGAGTTCGCGCGTACCTGCCAGAAGGAAATGGGCCTGCCGCCGGCGGGCATTCTGGATTCCGTCCTCCCGATCCTGCCCGAGATCACCATGGGCGGGGGCACGGACGTCGGCGACGTCAGCTACAACACGCCGGTTGGTCTCTTCGCCATTGCCACCATGCCCGTGGGCGTGGGCTTGCATACCTGGCCGGTTACCGCCTGCGGTGGCATGACCATCGGCGACAAGAGCTCGCTCTACTCGGCAATGGTCATGGCCGGCGTCGGCCACGACCTGTTGACGGACAAGGATCTGCGCGATCGGGTAAGAGCCGATTTTGAGAAACGCCTGGGCGACAAGACCTTCATCTCGGCGCTTCCGCCCGACAAGCTGCGCCCATCCGGCATACCGCCTCATCTGCTGCTGAGAGACGGTAGCGGCGAACTCGTCGAGGAAATCGTCGAGTACGAGGCGGGGGAGGTCGATGGCCAGAGCGCCACTACCTGATCTCGACCTCTCGCCCGCCAGTTCCTTCATCTCGACCGGCGGCCTGCCGCCGGCCAGTCGGGTCGGCGAACTCGTCGCCGAGGCGCATTCCCGGTTCCGGACGGTCGAGCTGGGGGCCAACTCGACGGTCTATCCGGCCCTCACGCGCGTGCCGAGCGAGCTGTTCGGGATTTGCGTAGCGGGAACGGATGGCGAGATTTTCTCGGTCGGCGACGCCGACCGAGAATTCGCCGTCATGAGTGTCTCCAAGCCCTTCATCTTTGCGCTCATCTGCGACCTGATCGGTCCGACGGGCGCGCGTGAAAGGCTTGGGGTCAACGCGACGGGTTATCCGTTCAATTCCCTGACAGGCATCGAGCGTAGCCAGAATGGCCGCACGAACCCGATGGTCAATGCCGGCGCAATCGCCACCACCAGCCTGGCTCCGGGCGACAGCATGGATGACAAGTGGACCTTCATCAGCGAGGGGCTGTCTCGATTTGCCGGCCGCGGCCTGGCGGTGAACGAGGACGTCTATGCTTCCGCTTCCGAAACGAACTTTCGCAATCGCAGCATCGCGTGGATGCTTGCCAGCCGGGACAGCATCTATTGCGACCCGGCGGAAGCGGTCGATCTCTATACGCGCCAATGCGCGCTGAACGTCTCCGCCAGGGACCTTGCAGTCATGGGGGCCACTCTAGCCCACGGCGGCGTCAACCCGATCACACGCGAGCAGGTCGTCAGGCCCGAAACGTGTCACTACACGCTCGCCGTGATGCTGACAGCCGGTCTCTACGAGACGTCCGGCGATTGGCTCTACGAGATAGGCTTGCCCGGCAAGAGCGGCATTGGCGGCGGGATTGTCACGGTATCCCCGGGCAAGAGCGGCCTTGGCGTATTCTCCCCGCCGCTCGACGACGAGGGCAATAGCGTCAGGGGCCAGTTGGTTGCCCAGTTTCTATCGCAACGGCTTGGTCTCGACCTGCTCGTGTCCTCGCCGAGCGGATGAGCGCTGCAAAAGCGCCGTGACTGATCCTGCTAGCGAGCGGGCTATCGCGCCTAGTGCGTGGCTTCCGAATGATCGTGAGACACATGAGCTGCGTTGTGTTTCCGAATGGGTAGCGCGCTCAATACCGACATGACGAAGTCGAAGGTCTTTCCATCTTCGAGCACGGCCATATCGATGTTCCCGTTTTCCATGTTTTCGAGCAGTTCGGCGCGGGCCGCATCGGCGGCATCCGCCCCGAGCTTCTCGTCGATGCGGTTCAGTAGAAATCGCAGCGAGAGATGGAGTGAATTGACGACTATCTTGATCTGCTCCAGATCCGAGCCGGCCGGTATTTCATGATCTTCCATTTCGCTACTCCTAGACGGTTGGCCTCAGCTCCAATGCGCAGACAATTCCGCCTGGACGGTCCAACTGCCAACAAAATGCGGCCGGGACAGTATCTGTTCCATTGGAGTTGCGGGCTGGTGCTGGTGCGTCGCCGGCGCGTCAGCTGGCCAGCAGTTCGCTCGAAATCGAGGGAGTGCCTTTCTCGACCTCGACGTAGCGCTCGAAATCGGACAACGGCATCGGCCTGCCATAAAGATAGCCTTGGAACAGCACGCAGCCTGCTCCCGCCAGCAAGGCATGCTGGCCCTCGGTTTCGACACCCTCGGCCAGAACCGTCTGTCCGAGATCGCGCCCGATCCGAACTACGTTCTCGACGAGCGATGCGCTGCGCACCGTTTTTACGGCGTCCTGAACGAAGCCGCGGTCGATCTTGAGCTGCTGGATAGGCAGCCGCCGCAGGTACGAAAGCGAAGAATAGCCGGTACCGAAATCATCCAGGGAGATGGTGATGCCGAGTTCATGCAGGGAATCGAGCTTGGCGGCAACCAGGTCGATATCGGTGACCAAAACGCTCTCGGTGAGCTCGAGAGTCAGGCGCCGCGGATCCGCGCCGGTTGTTGCCAGCGCCTTTTGCACCGTGGCCTCGAAGCCGTCGTGCAGCAACTGGCTGGCGCTGACGTTGATCGCAAGGGTTAGCTCACGGAGGGCCGGATGCCGCGCCCAGTCAGCCAGGGTGCGGCAGCCTTGTTCGAGCACCCATTCGCCAATAGGGACCATCAACCCGGCTCTCTCCGCATGGGGAATGAACTCGGCAGGAGAAACTGTGCCACGATGAGGATTGGTCCAGCGCAGCAGGGCTTCGGCGCCCACAACACCACGGGCCAGGTCGACCTGCGGTTGATAGGCCAAATGGAATTCATTGTTCCAAAGTGCGGCCGTGATATCGCGGCCGAACCCATCCTGCCGCGTGAACTCTGCCTGCATTGCATAGATGCAGCCGGCAAGCATGGTGATGGCTATCACGGTATTCGCCCAGGTACCGGCATTTCGGACTATCTCCGGCATATGGACCGCAAAGGGCAGCGCCACCGGCGCGCTGGCGAGCACGACAAAGGCCAGCAGGCACACGCCGATCAGGACCAGTTGGATGTAACTCTTCTGGCGCTGGTAGTTGAGGTAACCCAGGGCGGCGATAACCAGCAGATAGAGATGGGTAACCCGTGGTGCCTCGGCATTGGGGACGTCGAGCAGAAGCCCCATTGTGATGGCTATCGACATGAGGGCGACCTGCGAGGCCAGCAGCCCGAAGGCGAGCTGGCCCTGTCGGATCAACAGATACGTCGCGATCCCGGTCGCTATGATGGCGACGTCGAGCGCTACCACGACCCACCAGCCGATTGCGGCAAAGACCACTGCCCAGCCCAGACCAACGGCCGAGATCGTCAGGGAACCGTATCGAAAGGCAATGGCCATCCGAGTTGATTGTTGATCGGTCATGCCCCGGGCAACTCAGCTATCGATCGTTTCATCTATACGTCTAGGCGCATCAATCCGCCGTAGTTGTAGGATGGACCTGTTAATAGCGAGTATTCTTCGCGGTGCGTCACTTGCGCGAGTGCAGTAAGTGCAGTTGTTGTATTTGAAGTAACGTCGATCGCGAAGTTGATACTGCCCCATCGGGGTGATCAAAGAGATTACGGATCAGGGCTTTAGTGACGTCGACACTTGGCGTCAAAGTCACCAGAGCGCGCTGGCCACGTCCTCACCGCTTCCGAACGAATTCGGTGCGCAGAACAAGACCTTTGATGGCGTCATGACGGCAATCGATCTCTTCCGGATTGTCGGTCAGGCGGATCGAACGGATAACGGTGCCTTGCTTGAGCGTTTGGCCGGCGCCCTTCACCTTGAGGTCCTTGATCAGTACTACCGAGTCGCCGTCGGCGAGCAAGTTCCCTGACGCATCGTGCACTTCTGTCTGTGCAGCGGCTTTCTCGGCAAGCTCGGATGCGGGCCGCCATTCGCCGGATGCTTCATCGTAGATGTAGTCTTCATTTTCGCTGGTCATGCCGCGCTATCGCAGATCCGGCCTGCGTTGCCAATCATCAACACGATCGATGCCGCTGCTGTGTTGCCGCACCACATGCGGTGAGAGGTGTTAGGGCAGGTCATTTTAGGAGCTGCTGCTGCAACGTCGCCCGATTTTGCCGTCGGTGCCATAAATCCGCCTTCAGTCCCGTGAGCCATCACAAGGTAAGAATCACACGTAAAATCCTAGTGCTAGAAGGGTATCCGATGATCCGCACGAAAGTTTCCGCGTTCTGCCTCGCCATTTTGCTCGCTGCACCCTTGAGCCCTTCGGTATTGGCGCAAGACGCAAATGACGCTGCCATGATCGACACCAATGCGCAGGGCACCAACGAGGCCGGCGTTACGGCGCGGGTGAAATCGGTGACCATCAGCGACGATGCAACGGTGCTCGGCGTGGTGCTGTCATTCGATAGCAGGGCGACCAACTACGTGGAACTGGCCGATGCCGACACTTATCTTTCCTATGGCGACAACCAGAGACTGCACCTGCGCCAGATCGCGGATAATCCCTACCTGCGCATTTCCAACGGCCAGAGCCTGACCGGAGAACTGGTGTTTCCCGGCGCCATCCCAGTCGACACCAAGGAAATCTCGCTGGTGTTCAACGATGGCAACGAAGGCAGTGATACGAGCGCACCCGGTCTTGTCGTGACAGTGCCCCTGGCAGCCCAATGAGAGCTCTTTCTACGATTGTTGCCGGCATGATGGCCGTTGGGCTTTTCGGCACGGCACAAGCTGGCGTGCTTCTGACGCGCAACTCGGAAAAGGTTGGCGAAAAGCCCAGCACTGTCGTCGAATACCAGCTGCCGCAAAGTCACCTCGACACAATTGCTCCCAGCGGTGGCCTCAGCACCGCAGGTGGCGCGCTGGCCTTCGCGCTGTCGAACATGAGTTCCGAGTTGCGCGAGGAAACGGCGGGGCTCCTGACCGAGCTCAATGCCAAGCAGCAGGACGACGGCTCGATCCTCGTCGCGCTGCCTGGCGACGTGCTGTTCGATTTCGATAAATTCGACATTCGCGCCGATGCCCGGCCTGTGCTGGACCAACTGGTCAGGGTGCTGATCAACTACGCGTCGCCCAAGGTCGAGATTTCCGGCCACACCGATTCCAAGGGAAGCGACGAGTACAATCAGGTCCTGTCGGAGAAACGAGCCGTGTCGGTCAGCGCCTACCTTTCCGACCATGGCGTAGACGAGGACAATCTGACCACCAGCGGCAAAGGCGAAAGCGAACCGGTGGCCCCTAATGAAAAGCCCGACGGCCAGGATGATCCGGATGGCCGCCAGGCTAATCGGCGAGTGGAATTCGTGATCACCCCGCTGGGGGAGTGACATCGGTAGTTTGCTGGAATCCCGGGCCTATTGAGCCAGTGTGTCACGATAATGGGCGATGGCCTCCGCCAAGGCCTTAGGGGAAGAGGAGGGCTTGATCTGTGCGCGTTGGGCGATGTTCTCCAAATGGCGCGTCATCAATTTGGTGGCCTTCTTCTCATCGGCAGCCACGAGGGCGTCGACCAGTTCAAGATGTTCGGTGACACCGCATTCGGAGGAATGCGGACGTGAATACATCGCCAGCGTCAGGCCACAGCGGTAGACAATTTCGCGCAGGAACTTGAGCAGGATCGGGCTATTGGCCATCTCGCCGAGCAGGACGTGGAAGTCCGTGGCGAGGCGAATCGAGCGTGGCTCGATATGGGATTTGGCTGCCTCCTCGAGGGCGATATGATCCTTGAGGCGCTGGATCTGCTCAGGCGTGAGATTGCCGCAGAGGCGACGAACGATAAGGTCCTCGATCACGATTCGCAGGTCGATGATGTCGCGGGCATCCTGCCAACTCGGGGTGGCGACGACCGCACCCTTATTGGGACGAATTTCGACCAGACCTTCCGACGCCAGCTTTTCCAGTGCCTGCTTCGCCAGCGTTCGGCTTACGCCAAATTGCTCGCCGATGGCGTCTTCCGGCAGGCGAGAGCCGGCAACGATGACATTCTCAATGATGGCGCTGCGTAAGACGATGCATATCTGCTCCGTCTTGCCGATGACCTGTTTGTCAGACTTCTTGACCTGCATGCGTCCCCGGCTGGCTAACTATCGACATCATATATCTATTCGCTATCTAGGCGCGAAATTCCGCTCTGTTCCATACGCCGCTGCGTAGCCCTTGCTTCCGGAACTTCGCGTCGCCGATCGGCAGCAAAGAGGCCGCAAGGTAGCGCGCACGCGGAAATGAACAAGAACAGGAAAATCTGCGGCCCCCTGCCGACAAAGTACTCGCGTAGCAGCCCCACAATCAACGGTGCGGCCGCCGCTCCCAGATAGCCTAGGCTCTGCGCCATGATTGAAAGCGCGGCGGCTGTTTCTGCGGATGGCGAGCGCAACGCGATGAGATAGAGCGCCATGGCGAACGCTCCTCCCAGGCCCAGGCCAAGCACGAGGCTCCAGAATACCGACTCGGCCATCGGGGCACAGAGAACGCCCAGAAAGCCGACGCAGGAAAGGATCAATACCCCGGCGACGAACAAGCCAGGTCGGCCGGTGCGGTCGGCGAGAATTGGGGTGATCAGCGCCGAGACGGCTTGGGAGAGAATCGCCGAGGAGGTGAGTGCCCCAGCGGCGGCCATGTCCGCATTGCGATCGAGCAGCAATATGGGCAGCCAGCCGAGCACTATGAAGGCCAGCGCGGCCTGAAGCCCCATGAACCCGGTAATCGACCACGCCAAGGGGCTACGCCACATCGTGTCGATGGTGCCCTTTCGCAGGCTGACTGGCTCCTCCCGGCGCGCCACTTCAAGCCAGAGTACGAAGCCGATGGCGGCAGGCAGGGCCCAGATCGCGAGCGCGCCGGTCCATGTGCCGAACAGTTTCAGCATTGGCGGCGTCAGTCCGGCGCCGGCCGCGCCGCCAAGGCATAGAAACATGGTGTAGAGGCCGGTGACGCTCCCCAGCCGCTCATGGAAATAGCGGCGAATTATCGCAGGCGACAGTACGCCCACAATGCCGATTCCTGCGCCCGCGAGGATGGTGGATGCCAGCAGGGCGTCAGCGAATGGCCACATACGCAGTAGCAAGCCGACAGCGACGGCCACAAGGCCTAAACCGATGGTGAGGCTAGTCCCTGCCCGGCGGACAATTATGGTCGCTAATAGCCCGAAGAGACCGAAACAGATGATCGACGTCGAATTCAGCGTGCCGAGAAGGAAGTCCCGCAGGCCAAGATCCTCCTGAACCTGGTGCAGGCTTGCGCCGAGGCTGGTCAATGCAGGTCGCAGGTTGAAGGCGGCCAAGATGATGCCTGCAAGGATCAGCCAGCGAGAAGGAAGGCGCTGCAGCATCTATGTCTCGTTCGCTCTACGCGGCGGTCTGGCCGCGTTGCTCTGTTCTTTTTTCACAGTCAGGCACCGTCCGAGCCATTCGCGGACATTAGTTCAGATGATAAATTGCATGCAATCAGAGTATGTGTATGTACGCTATTAGTCGGCAAAACCAGAAAATTGAGCGGCGCGCGAGATCGCCTGTGCCTATCATGGTGCGGGTCGATGGGCAAAAATAATCATTATGATGCAGCATCATGGGTGCGTTTTCAGGCTTTGTCCAGAACTCGATAGCGCATGCTCGCAACCACCTTGGAATGGGAGTGATTGCGGAGAATGATGTTTGACAATCCAAAATATCGCATGCAATGAGTGTGGATGCGCGCATCTGGAGGAGGTTTTAGTGCGATTGAAATTCTTGGCTTTGGCCACAATGCCGCTTTTGTGTTTGCAGCCGGCGGCCGCGATGGCCGAGCAATTGCGATGGGCTTCCGCTACCGATATTGCGACACTTGACCCCTATGCCCACGGCGAGAGTTTCACCAGCGGCGTCCTGGCGCATGTCTTCGACCCGCTGGTGCGGCGTGGTCGGACTTTGGAGATCGAGCCCGCGCTGGCTACCGAGTGGGAATTGCTCGACCCGGTGACGTGGCGATTCAAGCTGCGCGAGGGTGTCAAGTTCCACAACGGCAACCCGTTCACCGCAGACGATGTCATCGCCTCTATCACCCGTATCGGCGATCCCGGTTCGCGCCAGCGCAGCAACGTGGTGCAGATCGAGAGCGTCACCAAGGTCGACGACCTCACCATCGACATCGTGACCAAGGGCCCGAGCCCGCTCCTGCTGAACGACCTGGCCGGCGTCATGATCATGGACAAGGAATGGATGGAGGCCAATGATGCCCTGCTGCCCGGCAATCTGGGCGAAGGCATCACTACCGCTGCCTCCAACGAGGCAGTCGGTACCGGGCCGTTCAAGGTCGTCTCCTATCGGCCAGACGCCGAAACCAATTTCGTGGTCAACGAAGATTGGTGGGATACGCCTCAGCACAATATCACGGCCATCCAGTTCAAGCCGGTGAAGTCGGATGCCACTCGCGTCGCTGCGCTGCTGTCGGGCGAGGTCGACCTGATCACGCCGGCGCCGCTGCAGGACCTGGCGCGGCTCGAAAGCGCGCCCGGGATTATCGTCGACGAAGAACCGTCGCTGCGCGTCCTGATGCTGGCGCTTAATCGCCGGCCGGAATCCCAGGCCTTTCCGGGTACACCCAATCCGCTCAACGAGCTCAAGGTGCGTCAGGCGCTCTGGCACGCCATCGATATGGACAGCATCCAGAAGCGCATCATGCGCGGCAAGTCGCGCAACACCTCGACCTTCGTGGCTCCGCCCGTGCCGGGTTATTCGGAAGCCAATGACGTTCCATACGGCTACGATCCCGAACTGGCCAAGAAGCTGCTGGCCGAGGCCGGGTTCGGCGATGGGCTCAAGCTCCGCCTCAACTGCACCAATGACCGCTACATCAACGACGAGCAGATCTGCGTAGCGATCTCCTCGATGTGGACCCGCATCGGCATTGAGACCGACTTGCAGGTGGAATCGCGCGCTACCTTCTTCCCGCGCCAGGACCGCGGTGAGCTGGACGTGTCGCTGACCGGCTGGGCGACGCTGCCCTCGATGGACGGGTTCAGCATGCTCCGCTCGATGCTGGCCGACACCAAGGACGGCTTCGGTGGCGGCAATGACATTGCCTATGTGCATCCGCGCATCGAGGAGCTTACGCGCCTGGCAGCCGTCGAGCTCGATGAAACCAAGCGTCGTGGCTATATCAGCGAAGGTCTGGCCATCGCTGGAGCGGACGTGGCCTATATCCCGCTGCACCAGCAGCCGGTGGCCGCTGCAATGAGTGATCGCTTCGACATCCCCCAGTTCGCGGATGAGTACATCCGTCTCTGGTACGCCACGGCGAAATGATCAAAGCGACCGGTGGCGCGGGAACCTTGTGTTCCGCGCCACCCGGCGCTGCGTCTGCATGATACCCCACTAGGATTGAGCCATGTTTCGAGCCGTATCGGCGCGATTGCTGCAAGCATTGCTGGTCATGCTTGTCGTAGCCGCCGTCTCCTTCGTTATGTTCCGCTTCGTCGGCGACCCTGTCGCAATGATGGCTCCGGAAACTGCGACCGTCGAAGAGCGCCAGGAACTGCGCGTGCAACTCGGCCTCGACCAGCCCATGCTGCAGCAATTCGGACTGTTCGTGTCGCGCATCGCGCAGGGCGATCTGGGCATCAGCTATCGCAATCAGCGCCCGGTGGCGGAGTTGCTCATGGAGCGGCTGCCAGCAACCATGGAGCTGGTCTTGGTGGCGGTGGTGCTATCGGTGCTGGTGGGCATCCCGCTGGGCGTCGTCTGTGCGCTGCGGCCCAATGGCATCCTGGCGCGACTGATCCAATCGTCTTCGCTGATCGGCATTTCCACCCCCACATTCGTCACTGGCATTGTGCTTATCCTGCTGTTCTCGGTGACGCTGGGTTGGCTGCCCTCGTTCGGGCGCGGTGAGGTGGTGGACATCGGTTGGTGGTCGTCGGGCTTTTTCACCCTTAGTGGCCTCAAATCGCTGATCCTGCCCGCCATCACTCTCTCGATGTTCAAGGTGACACTGATCATGCGTCTCGTGCGCTCCGAAATGATCGACGTGCTCACGACCGACTACATTCGTTTCGCCAAGGCCCGCGGCCTGCCCAAAAACTACATTCATTACAAGCTGGCCCTGCGCAACGCGCTGATGCCGGTCATTACCGTCATCGGCCTGCAGATCGGCGCCCTGATCGCCTTTGCCATCGTCACAGAAACCGTTTTCCAGTGGCCGGGCCTGGGGCTGTTGTTCATCCAGGCCGTCAGCTTCGTCGATATCCCGGTAATGGCCTCGTATCTGCTGCTTGTGGGGCTGTTGTTCGTGCTGATCAACATGGCCGTCGACATCGTCTACGCGATCGTTGATCCGCGCCTCAGGACCAAGGCCGCATGATGACCAAGAGCGTTGCACTCAAACTGGGGCGATCCTTGCCGCCCCTGTCCGTATGTCTGTCTGGCGGCCTGGCGCTGATCATCATTGGTGGGGCATTTCTTGCGCCCTGGCTGGCGCCCTATGATCCGACCGATCTGGCGTCCTATGACCTGATGAATGCCGAATATCCGCCGGCCTTCGTCGAGGGTGGCGATCCGCGCTTCCTGCTCGGCACCGACAACCAGGGCCGCGACCTCCTTTCGGCCATGATGTATGGCGCACGGGTTTCTATCTTCATCGGTGGCGGCGCCGTGCTGCTGTCGGCTATGATCGGTGTGTTTCTCGGGCTAGTCGCCGGCTATTACGGCGGCAAGGTCGATGCGCTGATCATGCGCTGTGCCGACGTGATCCTGAGCTTCCCCACTATCCTTCTTGCGCTGCTGGTAAGCGGGCTGGCCCGAGCGGTGTTCCCGCAGGCAGCTTCGGCACAATGGGCGCCGTTCATCCTCATCGCCGCGTTGGCAACACATGAATGGGTGCAATATGCGCGCACCGTGCGGGCTGCGACCATGGTGGAGGGGGCCAAGGACTACGTGCGCGCCACCAAGGTGATCGGCCTCCCGGCCCGCCGGATCATGTTGCGCCATATCCTTCCAAACGTGATGGGCCCGGTGCTGGTGATCGCGACCATCAACCTGGCCGGGGCGGTGCTGACCGAAGCGACCCTGTCATTCCTCGGAGTCGGCATGCCGCCGACTTACCCCTCGCTGGGAACGCTCATCCGCATCGGCAATGAGTTCCTGTTCTCCGGAATCTGGTGGATCGCAGCCTTCCCGGCCATCGTCCTGGTCCTTCTGGTCCTGGCCGTGAACGTGGTCGGCGATTGGCTGCGTGATCGCTTCAATCCCAAGCTGAGGGCCAGGTCATGACCGAACTCCCCCCTGCTCTCGAAATCAACGCGCTGACCGTGCAATACCCGGCGCCGGAAGGCGGCTTCGTCTCGGCCGTCGAAGGGGTGTCGCTGAACGTTCGTCGCGGTGAGATCCATGCGGTGATCGGAGAGTCCGGCGCCGGCAAGACCACGATCGGCAATGCCGCCATGGGACTGCTGGAGGCCTCGGCCCATATCCCGTCAGGCACCATCCACATCGGCGGCAAGCCCCTGGACATGGCGCGCGGTAGTGCCGAGGGCGTGGTGCTCGGCCGCGATATCGGCGCCATCTTCCAGGACCCGATGACCAGCCTCAATCCGCTGTTTACGGTGGAAAGCCAACTGGTCGAGACGTTGCGCACCCATCTCAAGCTCGACCGCAAGGAAGCCAGCGCCCAGGCACTCGAGCTATTGCGCGCCGTGGGGATCCCCGAGCCGGAGCGGCGGCTCAAGTCCTATCCACACCAGCTTTCAGGCGGACAGCGGCAACGCGTCGTCATCGCCGCCGCATTGGCCTGCGGTCCGTCGCTGATCGTGGCGGACGAGCCGACTACCGCGCTCGACGTCTCGGTGCAGGCTCAGATTCTCAAATTGCTGCGCGATCTATGCGATACGCGCAATATCGGCGTGCTGTTGGTGACCCACAATATGGGCGTGGTGGCCCAGATCGCCGATCGGGTCACCATCATGCACAAGGCGCGGGTGGTGGAGTCGGGACCGACCGCCGAAGTGCTGCGCCGCCCCCAGGCTGAATATTCGCGGGCCCTGATCGCGGCTGTGCCGCGGCTTGACGTGAAGCTCGACCGCTTCCCGGTACTTTCCGGCGCGGGCGACGCGGCCTCGGCGCAGGCGCGTGCCGCAATCGGAAGCGGGGCAGGGCGCGTGAGCGCGGCGACCGATGGCAGCGAGATTTTGAAGGTCGACGGCCTCTGCGTCGACTATCGCAGCGCCGGCTGGAATCCTCTGGCCAAGGCGCAGCGGTTCCGTGCCGTGGACAACGTGAGCTTCGCCGTACGCAAGGGCGAGATTTTCGGCCTTGTCGGGGAATCGGGCTGCGGAAAAACCACGATAGCCAATGTCATTTCGGGCCTCGTGCGGCCCACTGCCGGCCAGGTGCACTACGAGGGGCGGTTGATCGAAGGAAAGGGTGCGGAGCGCCGGACCGGCGCGCTGCGCCAGTCAATCCAGATGATCTTCCAGGATCCCTATTCCTCTCTCAACGGGCGGATGCGGATCGGTTCGATCCTCGCTGAACCCATCCTCTTCTACAAATTGGCGCCCAATGCCGACCAGGCCGAGCGCGACGTTCGGCAACTGATCGAAGCGGTAGGCCTCGCGCCGGACGCGGCGGAACGTTATGCCCACGCCTTTTCGGGCGGTCAGCGGCAGCGCCTATCCATTGCTCGCGCACTGGGGCCGCGCCCGCAACTGATCGTCTGCGACGAGCCGACCTCCTCGCTCGATGTCTCCGTGCAGGCGCAAATCCTCAACCTGCTCAAGGATCTGCGGGATGCCACCGGCCTCACGCTGCTGCTCATCAGCCATGACCTGGCGGTAGTGCGGCAAATGTGCGACCGCGTCGCCGTGATGCAGGCCGGCAAGCTGGTGGAAGAGGCCGACACCGACACGCTCTTCGATACGCCCCAGCACGACTACACCCGCAACCTGCTGTCGCTGGTGCCCACGCTGGATTCTATTCGCGGCGAGCCCCTGTCCTCGCCACTTTCGCAGCCCCTAACTTCAGGGAATAATCATGGCTGATATTATCATCAAGAACGGCACGGTCATCACCGTGGACGGCGAGCGCCGCGTCATCGAGAATGGCGCCGTCGCCATCACGGGCGACCGCATCGTGGCGGTGGGCAAGACCGAGGATGTGCTTGCCGCGCACCAGGCGCCCGAAGTGATCGATGCCACCCACAAGGTGATTATGCCCGGCCTGATCGACGGCCACGCCCATGCCGGCCACGCGCTGATCAAGACCATGGGCGGCGGCAATAGCGAGCAATGGTACGATGCTTGCCATAAGGCCTATACCGTCGCCTCGACGCCCGAATTCTGGTACGCCGAATCCCGTCTCGCCGCGCTTGAGCGTCTTCGTTTCGGTGTCACCACGGGTGTGTCGCTGCTAGGTGGCGGCGCTACGGTTCTGCGTACCGACGATCCTGTCTATGGCGGTGCCCATTGCCGCGGTGTCGCCGAGGTGGGAACTCGCTCCTTTGTGGCCGTAGGGCCGACTTTCCCACCCCAGCCGCGCACCTATGCCCGGATCGACGAAAACGGCGTCGCCCACGAATATCCGGTGGGATACGAACAGCAGTTCGAGACCTGCAAGCAGTTGGTCGCCGAATGGCATGGCAAGCACGGCAAGCGCATCAATATCGCGATGATCTATCCGGTGCTGCGGCCGGAGCGCTTGCGGGCGCTTTCTGAGGCCGACCTGGCGCTGGCGCGCAAGCAGGTGGTGGAGATTGCCGACTTCGCTCGCGAGAACGGTCTGGTCTTCACCCAGGACGGCCATGGCAAGGACTCGGTGACCTATGCCAAGGAGCTGGGCATTCTCGGCCCCAATGCGCTCCTGTCGCATTCGACCGACCTGACCGAAGAGGAAATCCGCATCGTGGCGGAGACGGGCGCCCATATCGCTCACAATCCCAGCGCCATCGGCTCGATCAAAGGCCGCTGCCCGGTTCCCGAACTGCTCGACGCCGGCGCCAATGTCTGCATCGGCTCGGACGCCACGGCGCCTGATCGTACGGGCGACATGTTCCGCCACATGCAGCAATGCATGCATTACCACCGCACCCACTTCAAGGATCCGGACCTGCTGCCGCCTGGTCGGGTGCTGGAAATGTGCACGATCGACGCGGCGCGCGCCCTCGGCATGGAAGACGAGATCGGGTCGGTGGAAGTGGGCAAGAAGGCGGACATCGTCATCGTCAACATGCGTCGGCCCCATCTCTACCCGTTCAACATGGAAGCTTCGCGCGTCATCTACTTTGCCAATGGCAACGACGTGGAAACCGTCATCGTGGACGGCCGCGTGGCGCTTGCAGGCGGCAAAGCCCAGTTCGTCGACGAGGATGAGGTACTGGATCAGGCGCAGCGCGAAACCGAGCTGATGCTGGACCGCACCGGCTTCCACCACATGCTTGCCGAGCCGCCTATGTTCTGGCGCCATACCCGGTTTCCGTCCGAAGTGACGGGCTGATCCGAGCGGTCGCCGATAAGGCTCCGCGTCTGTGCCGGAGCCTTATCAATCCTGCCGAAGGTGGGCGCTGCCCCACCGAACTACGAATGATGTTGCCATGACCCTGCTGCTGAAAAACGTGCGTCCGATGGGCGGTCCCGTCACCGACATTTTGATCACGGAGGGACGCATTGCCGACATCGGGCCGGCGCAGGCCGCAGCCGAGACCGTTGTGGACGGAGGCAATGCTCTGGTGATACCGGGGCTTGTCGATGCGCATGTTCATCTCGACAAGACGCTTTGGGGGATGACCTGGCGCGGGCACCAAGCCGGGCCAACGCTGGACGACAAGATTTCCACCGAGCGTCGTCTGCGTACCGAATGGGACCTGAACCCGGGGCGCCAGGCCGAACAGCACATTGCGCTCAGCGCCGCGATGGGGACGACTAGCCTGCGCAGCCATGTCGACATCGACACGGTTCACGGCCTCAAGGGGCTTGAGGGACTGCTGGCAGCACGTGCGCGCTACGCGGACGTGATGGACATCGAAATCGTAGCCTTTCCGCAATCGGGGCTCATGATCCGCCCTGGAACGGCGGAATTGCTGGACCAGGCGCTGGCCAACGGCGCCGATCTCGTCGGCGGTCTCGATCCCTATAGTCTTGACCGTGACCCCAAGGGGCATCTCGACACTATTTTTGCATTGGCGGACAAGCACACCAAGCCCATCGACATCCATCTGCACGAGGGCGATGAACTAGGTGCCGTCACGACCGAGATGATCGTCGAACGCACGCTGGCTCTGGGCATGGAGGGCAAGGTTGCCATCAGCCACGCCTTTTGCCTTGGCATGCAGGATCGGCGGCGGGTGGCGGGGCTCACCGAGAAGCTGGCCAGGGCCGACATTGCGATCATAACCTCAATGCCGCCTTCGCGCCCTGTGCCGGTGGCGGATGAGCTGCGCAGCGCGGGGGTACGCGTCGCCGGCGCTTCGGACAACGTCCGTGACACCTGGGCGCCTTATGGCAACGCCGACATGCTGCAACGGGCGATGCATATCGGTCAGCGCTACAATTGGCGAATGGATGCCGATATCGAGGTGGCCCTGGACATTTGCACCTATGGCGGCGCGGCCGTCTTGGGACTGCGCGACTATGGTCTTTCGAAGGGCAGCATGGCTGACTTGGTGCTTGTCGAAGCCGAAACGGTAGCTGAGGCGGTCGTCGCTGCTCCGGTTCGAAAGCAGGTGTTCAAGCGCGGCAAGCTCGTGGCTGCCAACGGGAAAGCACTGGCCTGAGGTCCAATGCGTCAGGGAAATCTCAGGATACTACGGCATCGGTGCTTATTGCCTAGAGCTCCGTACCGCCGCTCGGGCTGACCAAGGCGCCGTCCTCGTGCCGAAATCGCCATCAAGCAAACCAACCGTGGGGAGCATGCTCACAGCATATGCTGAGTTTCGGAGATATTCTGGGAAACTAGATGACCGAACTATCAGGAACTGGCGAGAAAGGAGCTTTCGGGGAGTTCAGGCGAATGCAAGGGTGTGGCCGGCACTCCGATTACAACGGTCAATGCGCAAAAGGGCTAGCCGCTGCAATTGTATGACGACGGTTGCCGTCGTCGACGGTGAAGTGCAATGGCCTGTCGACAGCATGTGAGGCGTTATTCAATCTGCGAAAGACCCAACACCACCGAAATCTCCAAGGGAGCGCCGCCAGGTAGCGAATTTACGCCAACGGCGGCACGACTGGGGACAGAACCAAAGGCCTTGGCCAGAACTTCCGAGGCAAAATCGGCGATCATGGCGTGTGCGGTGAATTCTGGAGTCGTGTTGAGATAAACCGTGAGGCTAACTGCATCCGTTAACACCTCGCCCTCGAGGAGCACTGTTTCGGCGGCCCGTAAGGCATTGCGTGTGGCGAGTTCTGCCGAGGAACGGTAGTGCGAGATCGGTTCAGTTTCCGAGATCTTTCCGACCTGCGTAAGCACTCCTTTGTCCCGGGGTGTCATTCCCGAGACGTAAATAAGGTTCCCGAAGCGCTTTGCCGGAACGTAGTTGCCCTGGGGGATCGGGGCTGATGTCGCGGTCATAGGCCTATGCCTTGTAGATTTGAACCATCTGTACAATGCGGTGTGCCGCCGAGACGGCTGCTTTTCGATCCTGTGAGAAATTAAGCCGGATGCTATTTGGATGCGGACCGAACTCGGTGCCTGCCGTGACAATGACATTTGCCTGCAGGCGCAAGAGCTTTACGAATTCTTCGAGCGTAACGGCGAGTGCTGGTAGGGTGGGAAAGAGATAGCTTCCGGCTTGAGGGAGCCTTGTGGGTAGACCGGCGGCCCGGAAGATTGCAACCAGATCATCTCGGATTGCCTGATGTTGGATGGAGCGCTCATTCATCCATCCGTCCGGCTCTCTGAACCAGGTCTGGAGGACGGCCTGGTTGTAGCCTGCGGCGCGCAACGAGACGATTGCCTGCAGCTTCTCCATCCGTTCGATAATTGCAGGTGAGCCGAAGGCAATACCAAGCCGATAGCCGCTGAGGGACTCCGTCTTTGAAGGGCCCATGATGGTAACTACCTGCTCCTCCGGTAGTCCGGCGGCGCGGATGTGCGTGTAGTCTTTATTTCCGTACCGCAAGCGCGAATAGAGTTGGTCGGCGATGATGGTGACGCCGAACTCCTTCGCCAGCACCGCAATGGCTGTGATCTCGGTTGCAGAGTACACGGCGCCGGTCGGATTGTTTGGGTTTGAGAAAAGGAAGGTCCTGGCACCGGCTTCGAAGGCAGCGCGAAGCTGCGCGAGATTTAGCCCGGCATCTTTCTCAGCTCCCAGGTAGTCCAGTGCCACAGGAACGATCTCGCCGCCGAAGAACTCGACAAGCTTGCGGTTGGCGAAATAATCCGGCTGAACGATAGCAACCTTGTCGCCATCACCTACGGTCGCAGCAATGGCTAGGAATAGTGCCCCCTGCGTGCCAGGCGTGATGATGATACCCAGATCAGACTGCACTGGAGCACCGGTAAAGTCGGCGAGATCCCGCGCTACTTCTGCTCGGATAGAGGCCGAACCGCGGTACTCGGTGTAGGCTTGTCGCCCACCGATCTCCACAGCCTCCGCAAAACGTTCGAATGAACCAGGTGGCGGCGGGAAGGCATCGACATCGCCATGCGAGAAGTCGACCAGGTCACCCGCGATCATCTCACCCTGTCGATGGTGGGTGACATCCGCGGAGCGTTGCCGCACCTCTTGGCCCGGTGCATTGGCGATACCCAAGGTTCTGAATTTCTCTTCGACCGATGCCATGTTTTCCTTCGATCCGTTGCGGAGGCACATTGCGATGCCAGTGATGTCGATGCGCTTTATTTCGCTTGTTCCAGAGGAAACTACGCCTTGGCTGAACCGAGCAAGGGGCATAAAAATCGGCATTCCATGATATGAATGAATGAAAAGCCATGAAACGGCGGCTCTTGCCTTCCCTCAATGCATTGCGAACTTTCGAAGCCGTAGCTCGGCACAGCAGCTTTACGCGCGCGGCAGAGGAGCTGAATGTAACGCAAAGTGCCGCAAGTAGGCTGGTGGCAAGCCTTGAGAACTACCTGCAGGTGCCGTTGTTCAGCCGACGGAGCAGGCGGATCGAGCTCACGGATCAAGGCCGCTTCTACAATCAGCTGGTTAGGGAAAGTCTCGATCTCATGGAGGCCGGTACCATCGAGCTGATTTCTTCGAGGGAAGGCAAGGGCACTCTTTCGATCGGAATGCTGCCAACCTTCGGGACGCGGTGGCTGCTGCCGCGTCTTCCCTCGTTCCAGGAGGCGTATCCGGAAATCTCCCTAAATATCATCTCCAGCGACGGCGAACTCGATTTTACGAAGGAGCGGATCGACGTCGCCATACGCTTCGGCCACGGCAACTGGCCCGATGCCATCGTTGATCTTCTGATGGGCGAACAAATCCAATTGGTTTGCAGCCCCAAACTGATGCAGGGGCCCCATCCCATTTCGTCCTTTGACGACCTGATACATCATCGCCTGATCCGACATTCCACTCGACCGAACAGCTGGGAACATTGGTTTCGCGCCGTAGGAAAAGGTCGGCCCGAAGTTCGATGGGGGCCGAGCCTCGAGCACTTCTTCATGATCATTGAGGCGGTAATCGCCGGATTGGGAGTGGCTCTGTTGCCCAGTTTCCTTATTGCCGATGAGATCCAGAAAGGCACGCTGGTGGAGCCCTTGCCGACGTCCGTTGTCGGACCCGGCGCCTACTACCTGGTAACCTCTGCCGCAAAGGCTGAACTGCCCCGTGTTAAGACCTTTCGAGCATGGATTTTGGGAAACATATCCGGCGGTGAACAGCTCAGCGTTGGAAGGGGCGCCCTTACCGAAGCTCCGGGGCGTCTGAGATGAATTTGGCTCCCTCTCAGCAATAGGCCGCCGTCAGATCGGAGATGCAGCCAGCATTGCCGAATTCTCGGCCTTAGTGCTAAATGTGATTTGCATAGAACTTGTTGGATTCTTTGCGACGTATATTCCAGATGAATTGATTTTATGGAGAGCGACGGTGGGCGGTGAGTTCGCTATTGCTGAGCTGCCGCAGCCAAAGCGGACATCGCTGTCGGAAAGCGTTGCCGATACCATCGCGGAGGCTATCTCCACCGGCATATTGTCGCCTGGTGAGCGGATCGTCGAAACCACGCTCGTTGAAAAGCTGGGTGTTAGTCGTGTGCCCGTGCGGGAAGCGCTCAAGGTGCTCCACGCCCAGGGGATCATCAGCGGCGGTGGGCATCGCGGCTATCGTATCGCTACGTTCGAGGCCGGGGTTACCCAGCAGATCATGGAAGTCCGGCTGAGCCTTGAGTCTTTCCTGCTTCGGGACGCCATTTCCAATTGGCGTCGAGGGACAGGCAACCCCTCAGTGCTTCAAACGTCGATTAATCACATGAAAGCGTCGGCCGCGGCGGGTAGCCTGCGTAATTCGCTGGTGGCTGATCTGGAGTTTCACCGCGCCATCCGAGATGCCGCGGACAATGCAATCGTCGGTACGCTTTGGGACACGATCGCCCGCCACGTCCTTATCATCTTCAATTTCGAACGCTATCGCGACGAAGACCTTGAAGCCATCCCCCGTCAGCACGAGCATTTCCGGGACTGGATACTGACGCAGATTGCCGGTCCACGACCGCCCGCGTTTAAGGACATCCAGGCCGCTCTTGAGGACCATATGCTTCTGATCGCACGCAAGAAGCGCGGCGAGACCTCTATTTCCAACTGACTTTTCATAGCCAAAGCCAGCCATGCCTCGCGGAGTGTCGTCGCCGCGAGCGCTCAGACATGCCGTTTTCTGGTCCGCAAATCAGAGGCATGGACAAAGCTATCAAAAAAGTTTGTGATACAATCATACAATATACAAAGGCGCCGGATGCCCGGCCGCCCATCGTGAGGTGCGTGGTGAGACTGAAAGATATGGTTGCCGTGATTACCGGTGGTGCGTCCGGTATGGGACGGTCAACGGCGTTGCTTTTCGCGCGGGAAGGGGCATCGGTGGTTGTTGGCGACGTTGATGCGACCGCCGGCGAAGCGCTGGTAGCGGAAGCGGCTGCCTCAAACTTGCCAATAGCGTTTCAGCGCACCGACGTTTCGGTTGAGGCTGACATGGCCAATCTGATCGCTACGGCCGAGCGCAAGCACGGTAGGCTCGATACCATTTTCAACAATGCCGGCATCGAGCAGCCTGTCACCGCTTCCGATGCCGTCAGCGCGGAACTGTTCGAGCGGGTAATCGACATCAACCTCAAGGGTACGTTCTTCGGCTGCAAGCATGCCATCCCGGCGCTCCTAAGGAATGGCGGCGGCACGATCGTGAACAATTCCTCGGTCAGCGCCTTCGCCAATGTCGGTGGCAATCTCAGCTATGCAGCGTCCAAGGGGGGTATCATGTCGATGACCCGGGTGATCGCTATCGAATATGCCGCCCGCAATATTCGCTGCAACGCGATAAATCCGGGCGTGATCGATACCGGAATGAACCGACGCAATCTCGATCTGGCGGTCGACCCGGATGCTCTCGAAGAGAAATGGCGGTCAATCACGCCGCTGGGGCGTATGGGAACAGGTGACGAAATCGGGGAGGCCGTGCTGTTTCTGGCGTCCGGGCAGTCCTCATTCGTCACGGGAATTGGTCTGGTGATAGATGGGGGGAGGATCGCGACGTGACCGGTCAGCTCGTCAACAAGGTCGCCATCGTCACGGGAGCCGCGCGCGGCCTCGGTCGCGCAGTAGCGCGTCTTTATGCGAGCGAAGGCGCGATCGTTTATGCAGTCGATATGCTTGGCGACGAATTGGCCGGCCTGTGTGAGGAACCGGGTATCATCCGGCCGGTACAGCTTGATCTGACCGATGCTGCGGCAGTCGAGCGGGTTTTCGCGGAGATCGAAAGCGAGGCCGGACGGATAGACGTTCTCGTCAACAATGCCGGGATCATTTTCTTCAAGCCGGTCGAGGAGGTCGGCGTTGGGGAATGGGATCGGCTGCTTGGCGTCAATCTGCGCGGGCCGTTTCTCTGCATCCGTGCAGTGGCTCCGGGCATGAAGCAGAGACGGGCCGGGGCGATCATCAACGTATCGAGCAATGCCGGCATTACCGGCGGCCTTGATGAATCGACCTATTGCGCTTCCAAGTTCGGGCTCGAGGGGCTGTCCAGATCATTGGCTCAGGAATTCACGCCCTTCAATGTTTCGGTGAACACGATCACGCCCGGTCATCCCATGCATACGTCGATGAGCGAGACGACCTACAGCGCCGAGATCCGAAAGATATGGAAAGACCCGATGGAACTGGCGCCTGCCTTTGTGCATCTCGCTCTGCAGGATGCGTCGGGCATAAACGACCAGCGCATCAAGGCCTGGGACATGGTGCAGGAACTGGGGCTGGGACGCTAAGGGGAGCTCACGGCGCCTGAGGCGCCGTGAGGCCTCTGGCCTAGTTGAGCGCGGCTTCCATGCGGTGAATGCCACCCTTTTCCGAAGTACTGGTGATTGTCACTGTACCTTTGCCGGTGGCCTTGACCAGCCATTCGACCGGCCGACTGCTGGCGGTCCATTGCTGACCCCAAGGTGACCAGGGATAGAGCCGCTCATTGCGGCCGGCCAGATGCCCCAGCTCGGCAGTTTCGGGGTTCATGACCAACTCTCCGCCCTCAATGGCGATGCTGACCGCGACAGGTTTGGCGACCTTGTTGGCGATGGCCACATCGGAGAGATTGGAGGGCAGGTAGCCGTGGTTGCTGACGACAGCCCGGACCTTATAGAGGTCGCTGCCCAGGGCTGCGACCTCGACATCGTCCACCTTGACCTGCGGCGCCGACGCGGCGTGGCGAAGGTTAAAGAGCACGTTCTGGCGGCAAATCTCCTCAAGCAGATTGCCGGGCGGGTTGCGGTAGCTCCAGATATTGACCATGCCGCCGATTTCGATCCGGCCCAATTGCGGGTGATCGAAAGGCTTCCAGTCACGCCAACCCTTCTCGGCCATGTGGGTCTTCACATAGTCATAGACCTTCTGCTGCACGTCGGCATTGCGTGGGTAGAGGTTGTAGTAACCCTCCTTGGGCACGCCGGCGGCGCGCTCCAGATCCCAGAGCTCGGTGCCGAAGGAAATGATGCCCATCTCCTCGTAGGTCCAGTCCATGAGGCCGCCGCGACGCACTACAGACTTGTCCGGGGTGAATTCTTCGTAGATCGAGACAGTCGGATACCCCGTCAGGTTAGTGCCGACTTTGCCGATTTCCTTGTAGAGGTTGATATCGCGAGCGCTCATGGCGCTGTCCGGCTTCGTCATCGACGGCCGCAGGATGATACCTCCATGCGTGTGGTAGGCGCACATGCCGCAGATGTTGGGATGATCGAGGATGAACCGAGCCATGCCGAAGGCCTCGGGCTCCGACAGGGGGTAGGCGCCGGCACCGTATTCCTGGGGCGACCAATTGGTCGGAAAATTCCGATTCATGTTGCCGTCGAATGGCTTCTCGACGGGTACGTTGAGACCGTCGAAATTGCGCACCGTTCCTTCTGGGTACATGCGAAAATACTCGCCGCCCTCCTCACCCGGTTCGCGCTGCACCATGATATCGGGATTGGTTGGACTTTTCTTCCACTCGCCCTTGCTGTCCGGCACGCGCATCCAGACGAGGAAGCCGTCGCCGTCGACATCCTCGGGAATCAAGCCTTCGAGCCGATCTGCCCCTGGCATGAAACGGCCATTTCCGCACCAGTTATAGTAGGGCGGGACGAGCGAGAGTTCCGCGCCATCGGGATTGATGCGGGGGAGGATGTAGAAGACCTGGCTGTCAACGAGCCGCGTTACCTCCGGATCAGTGCCGTAGCCGGTGAGCAGATGCCAGACGGCATAGAGCGCTACCGCGCTCGTCGCGTGCTCTTCGGCATGTATCTGGCCGTCAATGTAGTAACCCGGCTTCTCAGCGGCAGGCCCGGTTTTCGGGTTGGTGATCTCGATCAGCCAGACATCGCGGCCTTGAAAGGACTTGGCCAGCGATCTCATGCTCGCCAATTCCGGATAGGCTGCCACGAGCGCGCGCAGCCGTTCGGTCATTTCGGCATAGGTGTAGTAGCGGTCGAACTTCACATCGAGGTCGGTCATCGAATTTCCTGACAGCAATGGGCTAGGGAGCGGTACGGATGCAGGCGCTGAATTGGCCGGGCGAAACCTGCTTGAGTTCCGGCACGACGTTGGCGCAGTCGGCGATGGCCATCGGGCACCGCGTGCGGAATACGCAGCCGGACGGAGGGTTGATCGGACTGGGGATATCGCCCTTGAGGATGACCCGCTCTTTGCGGGCCGTGATGTCCGGGCTGGGAACGGCGGAAAGCAGCGCCTTCGTGTAGGGATGGTTCGGCGTACGGTAGAGCGCGCGCGTGGGGGCGATCTCCATGATTCGGCCCAGATACATCACAATGACCCGGTCGCTGATGTGTTCGACCACGGCGAGGTCGTGGGCGATGAACAGCATCGTCAGGTTGAACTTCGCGCGCAGGTCATCGAGCAGATTCACCACCTGCGCCTGGATCGAGACGTCAAGAGCTGAGACCGGCTCGTCGGCCACGATGAAATCGGGCTCAACGGCCAAGGCCCGGGCGATGCCAATGCGTTGGCGCTGGCCGCCGGAGAACTCATGCGGAAAGCGATCGAGATAATCTCCGGTCAATCCCACCTGTTCGAGGAGGGTGACGATGCGGTCCTCCCGGTCGGCGGGCGTACCAATCTTGTGAACCGCAAGGGCATGACCGAGAACCGTGCGTATCTTTTCGCGCGGATTGAGGCTGGCATAGGGGTCCTGGAATACGATCTGCATGCGCTTGCGGAAGCGCCGCATATCCTGCTTGGGCAGGCGTCCGATATCGGTGCCGTCGAAGTCGATAGTGCCGGAGGTTGGTTCATCCAGCCGAAGAACAGTGCGTCCAACCGTTGTCTTGCCGGAGCCGGATTCTCCAACCAAGCCCACGACTTCGCCCCGTGCCACGGTGAAGCTGACGTCGTTGATAGCCTTCACGTCCCTGACAACGCGTCCAAGCACTCCGCCGCGTATAGGGAAGTACTTCTTGAGATTGGCGACCTTGAGCAGCGTGTTGTCCGCCTTTTCGGACGCCGGGGGAGAGAGCTCGCTCATGCCGATGCCTTTGTCTTGAGATCGAATTCCTGCCAGCGGACGCATCGCACGCTGCGGCCGCTGTCCAAAACCTCCAGTGGCGGCTCCGCGGCAGCGCAGCGATCCTGCGCGAAGGCGCATCGTGTTCGAAAACGGCAGCCGCCGGGGAGTTTGGTCAGCAAGGGCACGTAACCAGGAATAGTCTGCAGGCGGGTCTTCTCTTCATACTCTCCCATGCGTGGAATGGACTGCATCAACCCCGATGTGTAGGGCATCAAGGGTTTGGTGAAGATCTCTTCCACGGTGCCGGTTTCCACGACCTGGCCCGCATACATGACGACCACGCGGTTGGCCATTTCGGCTACGACGCCCAGATCGTGGGTGATGAAGACGATCGCCATGCCCAACTTGGCCTGAAGCGTCCTCATGAGATCCAAGATCTGCGCCTGAATGGTGACATCGAGCGCCGTGGTCGGCTCGTCGGCGATCAGAACGCTCGGTTCGCAAGACAGAGCCATGGCGATCATTGCCCGCTGCCGCATGCCGCCCGACATCTGGTGAGGATATTGCTGTGCGCGGCGTGCCGGCTCGGGGATGCCGACCAATTCGAGCATCTCGACGGCCCGCTCGTGCGCCCTGGCCTTTGGGAGCCGCTCATGCTGCATCACAACCTCGGCGATCTGCGTTCCGATGGTCTGGACGGGGTTGAGGCTGGTCATCGGCTCCTGGAAGATCATGCCGATATCGTTGCCCCGGATGGCGCGCATCTCCTTGTCGCTGAGCGTGACCATGTCCTTGCCGCGGAGGCGGATGGCACCGCGGGAGATGCGCCCGACCCGCTTGGGCAAAAGACGCATGATGGAGAGGCTCGTGACGGACTTGCCTGACCCGGATTCTCCAACGATCGCCAGGGTCTCTCCCGCCTTGACGGCAAAGCTCACGCCATCGACGGCGCGCACCTGTTGTCCTTCGCCCACGATGAAGGTTGTCTGCAGGTCATCCACTTCTAACAGCGGTGGTTCAGCGACTGGCATCTGCGTCATTTCGGAGTCTCTGAAGAAGGAGAGGACATTGGGATCAGGCGCTCAATTTTGCGGCGTTAATGGGGGCTGAGTTGAGAAGGGGTTTCGTGTATTTCCCCCAACCGGGCTCTCCAACGACATTGCCGTCGAATACCGTGCGACCGGCGACCAGCGTGCGCATGACGCGACCAGTGAACTGCGCCCCATAATAGAGATGGGCGACGTCACGAGCGAAGCTGTGCAGCGTTTCCGCGGTTATCGTCGTGGTTTGAGCCGTGTCGACGAGTGTCAAATCGGCGTCAGCGCCTGGTTCGATACGGCCTTTGCCGGACAATTGGAAACGTTGCGCGGCATTGCCGCTGAGCAGTGCCCAGGCACGCTCCAGTCCGATACGCCCCTTGGCGGCCGCGTCAAGCATCGCGGGAACGAGGACTTCCGAGCCCGGCGTGCCGGGAGGGGCCTCGAGGAAGCTATGAGCGCTGGCCATCTTCTCTGCATGGGAGAAAGCGGCATGGTCGGTGGTGACATGCTGGATCGTGCCGTCTGCCAGAGCGGACCACAACGCGTCCTGGTCTGCCTGGGTGCGGACAGGGGGATTTATCTTGGCGAAGACGCCTGCTCGCGCCACGTCCTGGTGAGTGCGGAAAAGGTAATGCGGGCAGGTTTCGGCGGAGAAGTCGGACGTGCCGGCAAAATGGCGTAGCACCGCCACGGTGAGCGCGCTTGTGACATGCGCAATGTGGAGTTTTGCGCGCGCCTCAATGTTCATCGCCAGAAGCTTGGCGACCGCCACCGCTTCGCAGATGGCGGGACGAGCCACCAGATGTGAATCGGGATCGGCGAGATCCATTTGCAGCGCTGCCCGTTCGCCGATAGCGAGCAATTGCGCGCTTTCAGCGTGTACGACGATGGGGAGACCGGTCTTGGCCGCTGCCTTGAGTGCCTGCAACTGGTCGGCTTCGTCTGGGAAGGAAAGGCCTTCGAACTCGTCATTCCGGCCCTCGGGAGCGGGGGTCGTGAAAATCTTGAACCCCACGACGCCAGCGGCCGCCATGGACGCAACGCTCTGGTCGTCAAGATCGCCAGGCGCCGCATAGAGCCCGAAGTTTATGTAGGCGTGCTTCTGGAAATGCTCGCGGCGGAAATTCACCCGATCAGCCGTGTTGCAGCAGGGCTTGGTAATGGGCATCTCGAACAGCGTCGTGATACCCCCGGCCGCGGCGGCGCGCGTCTCGGTTTCAACCGTGCCGCGATCCGGATAGGCGGGAGCACGAATATGGAAATGGATATCGATGGCACCGGGCAGCAAGTGCTGACCGGTGGCGTCGATGATCTGATCGGCATGGCCCGCGCCGCGTGGCAACAGGGCCGCAATTCGGTCCCCGGCCAAGGCAACATCGACGTCATCGAGGCCGTCGACAGTCAGAACCCGCGCGTTGCGGATGATGGTAGAATAGTCAGTCACTATTTCAGCCCCAATTCCGTAAGGGCTTTTGCGACACCATCGAGATTGGTGAGGTGCATGCTGGCATAGTTCGGTGCCAGAACGACGCCGTCCCCACCGGCCCTATAGGTGGCTATCACCGAACGATAAGCGATGTCCGGCGTCATCTTGGCCGTCTCCGGCTTGGTGCGGGGGGCATCGACGCCAAGCCCCATGAACACCTTCGCTTTGCCTTCGACACCGCGCACCGCGTCGGCACACTGGCCATAGACGTAGGTGTCCGGGTCCATGCCGGCTGCGATGAGGTTGGCGAACGGGGCCTCATCGAGACCGAGGATTCTATAAAGCACTGCCGTGGCTTCATCGGGCGAAAAGTCGCGGAGGATGGTTTTTTGAAAGAAGCCAAGCTCCTTGGCGAACACTTCGCCAGCCTGATGCTGATACGTGATCGGCTTCACCCAATCGGCATAGAGCGTTTGTTCCTCCCAAGGCCATTGAGCCCGCCGGAAGAGGTTGAAGTGATTGCGGTTCCAGACGTTGAGGCCAAAGGACAAGCCCGGCTTGCACCATTTGACCAGTCCATAGAGTTCGCGGTCGAGATCCTTGTTACGCTCCAGCCAGAACTTCTCCCAGATCAGAGCCTCGGGATTGGCCAAAAGAGTACGGATGAAGGTGATGAAGGCGCCATCGGCAAATTCTTTGCCGGCCGCGGCTTCCTGCATGAAGTCGTAGAGGTTGAGCAAAGCACGCCGACAAGCTTCGACGTCGATGCCTCGCTCGAGCGCCTCCTTGCGCGCATGCGTGGAGAAGTCGCCTGGCGCACCTCCCTGGATGAGGGTGTCGAGCGGCGAATTGCGCTCATTGCACCACATGACGCCGTCGATGTCGTGATTGCGCACCTGGTCCTCGACCATCGATAGGATCCAGTTGCGATAGTCAGGATGGCTGGTCGACGGATCGGATCCGAGACGACCGAAGATGTCGACTTCCATAGCCTGCGCCAGATTCGGAATATCGACGGTGTTGGTCGAGCCGTGCCCCGTATACTTGAAGAAAGGCTCCATCAGTTCAATGAAGACCTTCATGCCCCGCTGGTGAGCGGGCGTGATCACCATGTCGAGGATATCCTTGCCCTCGAATTCGGGATCGCGGGCACGATAGTCCTTGATGAACGTGCCGTTGTAATAGGCCGGGTTCGGTTGGAAGTACGCGCCCCCCTTCATTGCAAAGGGCTCCGGCACGCCATGGTCGGGCCAGCCATCGAGCTTGTGAGAAATCGACCGGCCAGTCTTGAGGCCAAGCCAGGACACTGTCCCGAGCATGAGGACATTGACCCCGACACGATCCTTGAGGGTGTCGAGAACCGTATCGACGCCTTCGTCGAGGAAGCTTATGGGGCTGACCTGAATGCCGACGAATTTCTCGGCCGGGTTTGGCTTGCTGGTCATGCCGCAGCCTCCTTGTGGCGGGCAATGAAGCCCTTCATACGCTCGACCGCTTCCTTGATGAGCGGTAGAGGCTGCAGGAACGACATGCGGATGTAGCTAGGGTCGTGATCGCCGAACATCGTGCCGGGAAACAGCATGACGCCGGTCTCGCGCAACAGCCGTTCACAGAAATCCGGCGTGCTCATGCCCGTGCCGGCCACGTTGATATAGACGTAGAAGGCGCCGCCGGGATTGCCGTAGCTGAGGCCCATTTCATCAAGGGCCGGCAGGAGATAGGCGCGCCGGGCAGCGTACTCATCGATCATGGCTTCGATCGGCTCCTGCGGGCCGGTGATCGCGGCCAAGGCTGCGTGCTGGCTGATGGTGCAGGTATTGATCGAGAGCGTATGCCGTGTGTCGGTCAGGCGCATCACGAAATCAGCAGGCGCCGCGAGATAGCCGACCCGCCAACCGGTCATGGCGTAGGTCTTGGAGAAGCCGTTGAGCGTGATCGTCCGCTCCTTCATCCCCGGCAGGGTCGCGATGGAGAGATGCTCATTCCCGTCATAGATGATCTTGGCGTAGATCTCGTCGGAAACGACGATGAGGTCGTGGCGAGTTGCCAACTCAGCGATCTTGCGGATGACATCGGGCGGCGTCACGGCGCCGGTGGGGTTGTTCGGCGACATCAGGACAAACATCCTGGTGCGCGGTGTGATGCGCTTCTCGATCTCGGCGACGTTGAGCGCAAAATTGTCCTTCTGGAACGTGGGCACCGGCACCGGTATCCCGCCGGCCAGGTTGACCGCCATGTCGTAGGTGGTGAAGCGGGGGGACGTGATGAGTACCTCGTCTCCCGCCTGAATCAGCGCCAGCATGACCAGCGTGATGGATTCCTGGACGCCTGCGGTCACGGCGATCTCGTCTGCCGTGTAGTCGAGCCCGTATTGCTTCTTGAGATCGGCCGCTATCGCCGAACGAAGCTGCGGCAGGCCGTTGGGCGCAGTGTAGTGGTGCTGGTTTTCATCGATCGCCTTCTTGGCGGCGGCAACGATGTGTGCGGGCGTATGAAAGTCAGGATCGCCGCGTCCCATGGCGATCACGTTGGTCATGCCGGACGCGATGCCGAGCATCTTGGTTCGGAATGAACCGTCATCTTCGGTAATGCGCGGCGCAATGCTGTCGTGGAGGAAACTCATGATCAATGCATCCTCTTGCCAGCGATAAAGGTCATATCCACGCGTTCGAGCGCGAACAGGTCCTCGTCGGGCTTGCCATCGACGACGATGAGATCGGCTTCCTTGCCGGCTTCGACCGTACCGATCTTCTTGTCGAGCTTTGAGAGCTGGGCGGCGCGGATGGTGATGGCGCGCAGCGCATCGAGGCGGCTGGGGCAGACGCCGACCTGCACCATGAAGTCCAGCTCTGGGGCAATGACGTCATGCTCGACGGCTGGGCTGCCCGCATCCGTGCCGAAGACGATCGGTACGCCGGCCTTGGCGGCTCGAACCAGACCGTCAAAGCGGCTCTTGTCGGCAACGGCCTTCTGGCGCTCGGCGACCTTCCAGGCCGGAATGCCGAAGGCTTCGGCGATCTCGGGCTTGGCCTGCATGACGAGAGCCGAGAAAGTGGTAACGATCGGCACCTTCTTGTCGAGCAGAAGCTGAATGGTTTCGTCGCTCATCGAGCCGCCATGCTCGACGCAGTCGACGCCGAACTCCACAACGCGCTTGATGCAGGCGTCATAGGTGGCATGCGCCGTAACGGGCAGGCGGTTGCGATGCGCCTCGTCGATCACCGCTTCCAGTTCGGCATCGGTAAACTCGAGCGTATCGTGACAGGCCATGATCTTGATCAGATCGGCGCCGCCCTTGACCTGGTCGCGCACGGCGCGGCGCATCTCGTCGGCGCCGCTGGCTTCGCGGCAAACCCAGTAGGTATGGCCGCCGGTCTGAATGATGCTTTCGCCCGAAACCAGGAGACGGGGGCCGGGGAACATGCCTTGCGCGACGGCCTGCTTGGTGAAGAGGTTGGCATTATGCACACCCAGGTCGCGCACCAGCGTCACGCCGGCGCGCAGCGATTTGAGCATGTTGCCGGCAGCCTTGTAGGCGCGGATTTCAGGCGCGTCATACATCGACTGCTGGGAGAGTTCATGAACGCCGTCCCAGGAGAGATGGCCGTGGGACTGGATAAGACCCGGCATGATGGTCTTGCCGCCCGTATCGGTGACGGCAACGTTGGGGGCGCCCAATTCGGAGCGAGCACCCACACGAGTGATCTTGCCGCCGATGATCTCGACAAAGCCATCCTCGATGATTTCATCACCGCGCGCGGTGATGATGCGACCGAGGAGCACCTGGTCGATCGGCTTGAGGTCGAACATGGGCTTGGTGATCTTGGTATAGTGCCAGAATGCGGGTTCGGGCATGGACAGGCCTCTTGCTGCTAGAGTGCGACGACGCGTTGGTCGATGGGGGTGGCCGCCTGGAAGCGGCTGGGAATTTCAACGTGATCGGCGTGGACGAGCATCGTGTTGATGGTGCGATAGCCGTCGATCTCGGGGCGATAGACGCCGGGTTCATTGGAGAAGACCATATTCGCTGCGATCTCGGTCTGATCGCCGGGCGCCAGCCACGGCGCTTCGTGGCCTTCGAGCCCCATGCCGTGACCGATGCGGTGACGGATGGCTTTATCGAGGCCCGCGGCCCTGAGCGCATCAAGGGCTGCCTCGTTAACGTCATGGCAATGCGCGCCGGGTCTAAGCGCGGCGACACCGGCGTCGTTGCAGGCCTGCATGGCCTGCATGATCCGCCGCTGCTCGGCGTTCATTTCGCCGATGATGAGGGTCGCGCCGCTTTCAGCGTGATAGCCGCCGAGGCTCGCGCCGATACCGGACACCAGGGTCTCTCCGACACGAGGTTTGCGGGTACTCGTGGAGCCATGCGGGAGCGCGGCGCGCGGTCCCGAGTGGACCGATGCCGTAATTCCGAGCTTGGTGCCTTCAAAAATCGTGCCGTAGTCCCGCTTCAGTGCGGCGAGCGCGTAGCCTGTGCAATCGGCGAGCAGGTCGAGTTCGGAGCCGCCCTGTCCGATGATATTGCCGGCCTCGCTATGAAGGCGCGAAAGGCACAGGTCCGCATAGCCTGCGGCGATACGGGTCAGTTCAAGCTCTTCGGGCGTCTTGATAAAGCGCAGCGGCGCAGCGAGGTCTTCAAGCACCAGTTCATCGGTTACGGCGCCCAGCGGAGCCATGAGCCGAGCGTCCAGAACATCGATAGCGATCCGCCGCGCCTTCGCTTCCTCGACCATCCATGACACTGGATGAACGGTTCCCGGAAACTCGGTGTAGATGCCGAGTGTCACGCCTTCGATCGGCTCGGCGTTTTCCAGTTCGAGCAGCGGAATGAAAAGCCGGACCTCGCCCGCCACCGGAACGTAGAGGCCGATAGGGCGCTCGTTGACCGAGAAATTGAAGCCGCAGGCATAAAAGACGTTGGCGGGCGACAGGAGCAGGACACCATCAAGGCCTCGGCTGGCGGCGCTGAAGCGAAGATTGTCGCGAACCTTCCGACGAAAGTCCGGTCCTAGGGGCCGCACGGGTTTGATGGGTATCATGGGCAGGTTCACAGCCGATCCTCACGGTAGGGGCCGAGCGCCGCAATTTCTTCTCTGAGACCAAGTTCCTTGCCGAGTGCGACAAGGTCCTTGAGCACCGCATCATCCAGCGGCACCCCGCCGGCCGACTTGCTGGCCACGCGGCGCGCTTCCTGTTCGCCCGGGATCAGGACTTCCGAAAAACCGGGGCGCGTCTTGCGGGATTTCACCATGCGGGCAAACTCGCCCATGCGCGCCTTGAACTCCTCGATGGGCATGAACCATTCGATGTCGATGGCGGTCAGACTATGCGACACGTCCAGACGGTTGAGGTTCGAATAGGGCGTGAGGCCGAAGCCGCCGCCGCCCAGAACGCCGGTCAGCACGTCGGTCATGAAGGCCAGGCCGTATCCCTTGTATTCCCCGATGGCGAGCAGCGGACCTTTCATGGCTGCGTCAGGATTGTCCGTCACTTCGCCTTCCGGGGTCAGCGCCCAGTCGAGAGGCATCTTGCGACCCTCGCGGGAAAGCCACTGCATCATGCCTTTTCCGGCCGTCGTCAGCGCAAAGTCCATGACCGCGGGGAACCCAAGATTGGTCGGCGCAGCGATACCCCAGGGATTGGTTCCGACTGCGCCTTCGCGCGCCCCCCACGGCGCCATTTCCGGGCCGGCATTGGTGTAGGCCATGCCGACACAGCCGGCCTCGACAGCCTGACATGCATGGACGGCCGACGAGCCGTAATGCGTGGAATTGCGTACGATGACCTGGCCGATGCCGCAGGTCTTGGCTTTGGCAATTGCGAGCTTCATCGCCTTGGCGGCCGCTACCGTTCCGATGCCGTTATGGGCATCGGCCAGCGCCAGAGCGGGGCTCTCCTTGACGATCTCGAACGGCGCGCGCGGGTCGACAAGGCCCTTGCCGATACGCTCCTGGTAGCGGCGCAGGCGTTGTACGCCCTGACCGTGGCCAGGATGGAAGCGCAACTCGGAAAAGACCAGGGCGTCGGCAAACAGCCGTGCGTCTTCGGACGCAAGCCCCAGGGCCTCAAACCCCGCTGCCATGAAGCGTTCCAGGCTGGCTCTGTCGACATTGGTGAGGCTGATCGACATGCCCTCAAGCCTCGAGTTTGAGCAGGGAAGCGATATTGGCGGTGCTGTCGGTGTAAGCACCGAGCTGGCCCTTCGGAGCGGTCATGATGACCGTGATCCCTGGTCCATAACCGGCTCGCGGGCCGTCGGTCTGGCCGACGACACCGATGCTCATCGCGCCGCGCAGATAACCGTGATTGTAGCGGCTGTCGGTGTTCTCGATAGCTACGAGGTCGCCGAGCCGAAGCTGATCGAGACCAGCTTCCTTGAGCGCGGCGCGGTCGGTCGACTGCATATGCAGGCTTCCGCCCTCGCTGGTGAGGCCTGCGCCGGCGCCGACGAGGAAAGCCGGTACGGTAGCGACGACCCCGAATTTGAGCACGCCGCCGTCGATCCTGTGGGGCAGGGCCTTGAGGAGGTCGGGCGACAAGCCCTTGCAGTTGACTTCCTCATGTCCTTCGATGGCGAGGCCCGTGCCGTAGGACTTGACCACGATCTGGTCACCCGCCGCCATTTTTCGGCGAACGTCCTTAGGAAAGTGGACAATTACCTGCTCTGAGAAACGCCCCGACTTGCCGGTGACCACACCCTTGGCGCCTTGCGCCTGTCCGGTCATCACCACGGCAGTATTGCCCACACAGGCAAACACATTGAGGCCGCGATTGCGGCCGTCATCCGCGCCCCGCAGCGATACGCCGGGATGGATGCAATCGGCGGCCCAGCCGAAAGCGCGATCGCCAACCGAGACATTGTAAACGATGCCGCCCCAGGTCGGCAGAAGGAACGGCGTACCATCCGCCGCGAGACGATACGGCTCTGCGGGGAGGCCGGGAAAGCTCGGATGCGCGATGATGCCGCCAACGGAGACCGCGACAAGGTCGGCTTCGTTCAGATTCAGGGTCATTTGCCGGCTCCGATGCGGAAGTAATTGGCGATGTTGGCGGCTGGGTCGATCTCGAATTCGATGCCGCCTTCGTGGCAGGTCATCAGGGTCATGATGCCGGGGCCGTGACCCGTCATGATCGAGTCGCCATGGATGCAGATGGCGATGGAAATGGCCCCTTCCCGGTAGGAGCGGCCGAAATGGTGGTCGGCATGCCGGATGGCGATGATGTCGCCCAGCCGCATCTGGTCGATGCCCAGATCCGCCATGAGCGCACGATCCCCGCTCATCAGGTCCTGGTCGACATATTCCGAGTTGATCTCGGCGCCCGAGCCCATGATCTCGATGGGTAGTTCGATGGCGACCGGCACCTTGAGCGCGCCGTTACCTGCGCGCGTCAGGCCGAGCGATCGCAGCAGGGTCGGACTGGTTTTCTTGAATTCGATCTGCGGGAATTCGTTAAGCGCGATGCCGCGGCCCAGCGCCTCGATCTGGATGTGGTCTCCGATGTTGAGGAGTTCATTGACCTCGTCAGGGAAGGCGACCAGCAAACGGGCATGCTCGCCGGTCACGACGCCCTTGGCGCCTTTGGCAAGGCCCGACATCACCGTCGCCTCGTTGCCCACACAGCTCAGATAGTGGAGCGCCATGTCGCTCTTCTCGTCCGGGTGAGCGATCGAGACGCCAGGCTCGACGTGATCGCCGGCCCAGCCGAAAGCACGATCGCCGACGCTGGCATTATAGGTGACGCCAAACATGCCCGGCAGGATGACACCCTTGCCGTCGGGGTAATGCGTATAGTGCCCCGGCCTGAGCGACGGCGAACTGACATAGCCGCTCACGGCCATGGCGACGAGTGCATCGGAATTGGAGGTAAGCCCTCCCAAATCGAAGCTCATTTGATCTGACCCGCTATTTTCCAAAGCTGCTGTTGCACCGCTTGACAACCACCCTAAACCCTGTCCACCATTAGATCGTTAGATTGTCGACAATCTGATGTTAGACACAAGAGTGCATATGGATCGGGGCTCGTCAAGCGCTCGATCGATAAAGCGACAAAAAGCAGCCGCGAGAGCGAGAGAGATAGCTAGGTCAATGAGTTACGCGCAGCTTATGGAAACGATCGGGCAGGTGAACGACCTGCTCAACACCCAGTCGATCCTGAGTTGGGATGCGCGGACGATGATGCCACATGGCGGTCATGAGACCCGTGGCAAGCAGTTGGCGACCCTGTCTGTGCTTACTCGCGATCTATTGGTTTCGGCTGCGACGCGCAGCCAGTTGGATAAAGCCGAGGCGGAAGTTGCCGCGCTTTCCGACGGGGCCGTGCAAAAGGTGATGGTCGCGCAGGTGCGCGAAGCTATCGACTATCATTTGGCCATTCCGGCAGAGCTGACCCGCAAGCGCGCCGAACTTGGTTCGGTCGGTCACGCAGTCTGGGCAAAGGCTCGTGCCGAGGGCGATTTTGCCCAGTTCGTGCCTATCCTGCGACAGACGGTCGATCTCAATCGCGAAATGGCGGATGCGATTGGCTATGAAGAACACCCCTACGACGCCCTGATGTATCGCTTCGAGCCGGGTGAGACCGTTGCCACGCTCAAGCCTCTTTTTGCGCGACTGCGCGAGGGTCTGATGCCGCTGGTCAAGGCGATCGGGCAGAAAGAACAACCGCGCTTCGACTTCCTTGAACAGCACTATCCCGTCGAGAATCAGCATGAATTCGCGCTCTCGATGGCCCAGAAAATCGGCTACGACCTGGAGCGTGGTCGCCTGGATACGACGCTGCACCCCTTCGAAGTGTCCTTCACGCGCAACGACGTGCGCATCACCACGCGGTTCAATCCCAACTACATGGCGGCAAGCCTGTTCGGGGCCCTGCATGAGGCTGGGCACGCTCTTTACGAGCAGGGCGTCGACCCCGCCTATACGCGTACGCCGTTTGCAACCGATCTGGTTGGCCTCTACGCCGTCGGCGGCGTCAGCTTTGGCGCTCATGAATCTCAGTCGCGGCTATGGGAAAACCATGTCGGGCGCTCGCGCGAGTTCTGGCATCGGCACTTTGCAGAGGCGCGGCAGGCGTACCCCGAACAGCTCCAGGACGTTTCCGAGGAAGAATTCTTCCGCGCCATCAACCGCTCGAAGCCAGGCTTTATCCGCGTTGAGGCGGATGAACTGACCTACGACTTCCACGTCATGCTGCGCACCGACATCGAGGCGGCAATGATCGATGGGTCTCTCGATGTGGAAGACCTGCCCGAAGCCTGGAACGCCAAGATCAAGGAATATCTCGGCCTCGACGTGCCCAACGACGCCCTCGGCGTGCTGCAGGATGTGCATTGGTCATCAGGGCAGATCGGTACTTTCTGCAACTACACCATCGGCAATGTCATGGCCGGGCAGCTGTTCGAGGCGGCGCGCAAGGAGGCCGCGATCGCGACCGGCGTGGCGAAGGCCGACTATGAGCCGTTGCGCGCCTGGTTGACGCAGAACGTGCTCCAGCACGGCCGCCGCTATGGCAGGGATGATCTGCTGGTGAGGGCGACCGGCCGCAAGCTCGATGCCGAGCCCTACATCGCCTACCTGACCAACAAGTATTCCGAACTCTACGATCTTTAAGGGGAGGGACATGCAAGCAAGCGATCTGCATGCCAACCGGCTGGCCAAGCGCGTCAAGCTGACTGACGAGCATCTCATTACCAAGATGGCGAATATCGCCGAGGGCCTGACGGACGTTATCCGGTTGGGCCGCGGCGATCCCGACCTGGCCACGCCTGCGCATATCGTCAAGGCAGGGCAGGAGGCTCTGGGCCGTGGCGAGACCCATTATGGTCATCCGCTCGGACTGCCCGCGCTTCGGAAGGCCATCAGCGAAAACATCAAGATGTATGGCGGCGCGGACTATGCGATCGACGAGATCGTAGTGACGCCCGGCGGCCAGCACGCCATGTTCGTGATCGCTCTGGCGCTGCTCAATCCCGGCGACGAGATCATCGTCCCTTGCCCCGGCTACAATCCCTACAGCCAGGCAGCCGAATTGGCCGACGCCGTCGTCGTGCCGGTCCGTATGGGGATGGAGACTAACTTCACGCTGACGGCGGATATGGTGAAGGCCAGCATCACGCCCCGGTCAAAAGTGTTGGTGCTCATCAATCCCAACAATCCTACGGGGACCGTGACGGCACCCGATGAGGTTGAGAAGATCGCCAAGCTGGCCATCGAGCACGATCTCATCGTTATTTCGGACGAGATCTATGCGCGGCTGACCTACGGCAATCAACGCATTCAGCCCGTTGCGGCTCTGCCGGGCATGCGCGAGCGCACTATTACGCTGTCCGGGTTCTCCAAGGCCTACGCTATGACCGGCTGGCGTATCGGCTATTTCGCCGGTCCGCGTGAACTGATCGTGGCCATGGCCGAGATCAACCATGCCTTCGCCATTTCCGTAGCATCGGTCAGCCAGCATGCCGCCTTGGCCGCGCTGACCGGACCGCAGGACTGTGTCGAGGAGATGCGCGTCACCTATGACGAGCGCCGCAAGGCGCTGTGCGAAGGCCTGGATGCGATGGGTATTCCCTATGCCGAGCCTCAGGGCGCCTTCTACGTCTACGCCAACGTCTCCGTAGTCGGCATCCCGGCTAGCCAGTTCTGCGAACGGTTGCTCGCCGAAGGCCGGGTGATGATCTACCCGGGCCAGATCTACGGCGACTACACGGACGACTTTGTCCGCATGTCCCTCACCCAACCGGTCGATCGTATTCGCGAGGCCATGTCCCGCATCCAGACCGTCGTCAACACTATCCGCGCCGAACGCAACGTGCCGGCCGCCTGAGGAGCCAAGATGTCCGTCAAATCCGACAACCCCAACGTCAAGTCGATCAAGCACATGGCATTTGCCGTGCGCGACGCCAAGCAGGCGCTGGGCACTTACGCAAAGTTCCTGGACGTGCCAGCCGACACGGCCATTACCGACTTCCCCAAGTCCAAGAACCGCGTGGCGCTCTTCAATCTGGGTGGCATCGAGTACCAGCTCTGTCAGTCCCTTGAGGAGGGTGGGCGCTTCGATGCCTGGATAAAGCAGCGTGGCGCCGAAGGGCTGCATCACATCTGCTACGAGGTCGACAACATCGAAAAGGCACTGGATCACGCCAAGGCGCAGGGGGCGGACCTGCGCATCTGCAAGGCGTGCGGTGTCTTCGGCTCCCATCCCCATCCGGAAGGCTACGTCGCCTTCCTCGACAATGATGCCGGCGGCATCGAGATCGAGTTCATGCAGGTCTATACGCCTGAAGAGCTCGAAAAGTACAACGCGTTCAAGGGGATCTAAGCGTCATGTCGGAAGCCAAGAACATCACGGTCGGCACCGCTACGGCAGCGCCAGGGCAGGTTGTCCGGGGCGTCATTCCGGTCACGGAACTGGCCGGTGGCACCAAGGTGGAAATCCCGTTGGTTATCGTCAACGGGGCCAAGCCGGGTCCGGTCTTCTGGGTCGACGGTGCCATTCACGGCGATGAGCCGGAGGGCCCGATGGCTTGCGCCATCGCGCTCCGCGAGGTCGACCCCTCGCAGCTTGCTGGCACGCTCGTGATGGTTCCGGTCATGAACGTCATGGCCTTCGAGAACGCCAATCGCGGCAATCCGCTCGATACGTTTTCCTTCGACATGAACCGCATCTATCCAGGAAAGCCGAACGGTTATCTGTCCGAGCGCATTGCCTGGGCGCATTCGGAGTGGATGAGCAAGGTCGCCGACCTGGAAATCTCCATCCATTCAGGTGGTGCGCACTCTTTCCTCGCCAAGGCGATCTTTGTCGATGAGACGCCGGCTTCTGTGGAGCTGGCGATGGCTATGGGCGAAGGATGGGGCTGCATCATGAGCAACTTCCTGCCCAAGGGTTCGCCCATGGCGCAGATGAAGGAGATCGGCAAGACGGGCATCACCGTTGAGCTGGGCGGGCGCTCGGCAACGTCGCCAGAGCGCTTTGCGGAAATTTCGCGGCAGCTCGCCGATTCCATCATCAACGTTCTGCGCCACTACAAGATGTATCCGGGCAAGCCGACCTATCCGCAGAATGCGACGCGCGGTCAGCAGGAAGCGATGCTGGCGCCGGCTTCGGGTATCTTCGTGCCGACTCCGGGCGTCGACTTTCTAAAGCCCATGAAGAAGGGCGACAGCCTGGCGAAGATCGTCAACATTTTCGGTGACGAGCTGGCCCACCTGGTTGCGCCCGCCGACGGCATGTTCTTCGGCCTTCGTGCTCTTCCCAACGTCAATACCGGCGATTGGTGCTGCTTCTTCAACAAAGTCGAGGGGCCGCGCGACTGGAAGCCTTGAGGCGACCGGCTGGGGATATGAGCATGCGTGACTTTGTCGGCTACGCAAATCGACCACCAACTGTACGCTGGCCTAACGATGCCGGCGTCGCGGTCAACTTTGTCCTCAACTATGAGGAGGGTTCGGAATATTCGCTCGACAATGGGGACGGACGTTCGGAGACGGCGCTGATCGAGGTCAACGCCGCCCGTGTTCCCGCCGGTAGCCGCGATTTCGCATCCGAGAGCATGTACGAGTACGGCTCGCGTGTCGGTTTCTGGCGAATCTACCGTCTTTTCCGCGACCGCGGTCTTCCTCTGACCATCTTCGCGGCTGCCCTGGCTCTCGAGCGGAACATTGATGTCGCGCGGGCGATTGCGGAAACGGATTGGGATCTGGTGGCCCATGGCTACCGCTGGGTGGAGCATTATCGGCTCGACGAAGCGACCGAACGCGAACACATCGCGAAGGCCCATGCAAGCATATTGCAGGCCGTGGGGCGCGCCCCTGAGGGTTGGTATTGCCGTTATAGTCCCAGCGCGAACACCCGCCGCCTGATCGTTGAGCACGGCGGCTACACCTACGACAGCGATGCCTATAACGACGAGGTGCCGTATTGGCTCGACGTTGAAGGGCGCGATCATCTGGTGGTGCCGTATTCCCTCGTCACCAACGACGCCAAGATTCTGGCGGGTGGCGGCGTCGAGAACCCTGCTGACTACGCGCAGTTCCTGATCGACAGTTTCGAGGTCCTTTGGGCCGAGGGACAAAAGACACCACGCATGATGTCTATCGGCATGCATCCGCGCGTAATCGGTCATCCTGGCCGGATCGCCGGTCTGGTCAGGTTCCTCGATCACATCAAGGGTCGCGACGGCGTCTGGGTCGCTCGCCGCGCTGACATCGCGGCGCATTGGCGCAAGACCATGCCCGCTAGGCAGGTGTCCGCATGACGCGCCGGTTGCCCGTGGCTCTCGAACCGACATTGGAAAACTTTGCCCCGTTCGGTGCCTTGATCGAGAGGCCTGCGGAAGCTGGCAGCCGGCAATTCTATTCAAACTGGCTGGGCGGGACGGGTCTGGCGCCGGTTTTTCACGTCAATCATATCCCGCCGGTCACGCTGCCGACGACGGTCGGAAAGCTCGAGCGTCACCCCCACGCCGCCCAATGTTTCGTTCCCCTCGATGTCAGCCGGTACCTGGTCACGGTAGCGGGATCGATGGGCGACGGTCGCCCGGACCTTGATGCCATGCGCAGCTACATCCTGCCGGGCTCGCTCGGTGTGATCTACGCGCCCGGCGTCTGGCACGCCGGTGCTTCCGTTCTCGATCGGACCGGGGCCTTCGCAGTCCTGATGTGGCGAGGCGCCAACAACGATGACGTGTTTATAGACATCGAACCGGTGCAGTTGATTTCCGAAGGAGCGAGCCGATGACGCGGACGCCGAAGCTTTACGTGCCTGCCATCACGCCGTTCAACGACGACCTGAGCCCCGATGCGGGGCGCTTTGTGGCCAATTGCAAGGCGCTGCTTGCAGACGGGGCTGACGGCCTGGCGCCGTTTGGCACGACCAGCGAGGCCAATTCCATGAGCGTGGGCGAGCGCATGGACATGCTCGATGCCCTTCTCGACAGCGGGGTCTCTGCCGATCGGCTGATCCCCGGCACCGGCTGTTCCGCCCTGACGGACAGCATCGCTCTGACGCGCCACGCCGTTTCACGCGGTTGCCTGGGCACGCTGACGCTCCCGCCATTCTACTACAAAGGGGTTTCAGAGGGCGGGCTTGTCGATAGCTACACCGCCATCATCGACGCGGTTGGAGACAGCCGGCTCAAAATCTACCTCTACCATATCCCGCAGATGAGCGGCGTTCCAATCACCCTGATGCTGATTGAAAAGCTGTTGGCGCGGCACCCCGGCGTTTTTGTGGGGCTAAAGGACTCCTCGGGCAATTGGGACAACACGAACGCCACGATCAAGGCGTTCCCGGAACTGGACGTGTACTCCGCCTCCGAAGCACTGATCCCCCAGAACGTGGCAGCGGGGGGCGCCGGCTGCATCAGTGCTTCGGCTAACGTCAATTCACGCAACATCGTTGCCCTGATGCGCGCGCTGGGCACCCCGCAGGAGGCGGCCATCGCCGCCGGTGTGACCGAAGTGCGCAAGATATTCGAAGGCCTGCCGCTTATTCCGGCCATCAAGGCCGCCACCGCGCGACGCCACAACGACCCGAGCTATGCCATTGTGCGGCCGCCCTTCATCAAGCTGCCCGACGATCACGCCGCCCAACTTGAACGCGCGGTTTCCATCGCCTTTGGAGAGACCGTCTGATGAGCACCGATGAAGCCGGCGATATTTCCCGCATCGAAAACGTGCCGCTTCGCGTCTCGGTCGCCGATATCATCCGTCAGGCCATTCTTAATGGAACGATGCGGCCAGGCACGCCGGTGGTCGAAATGGCCCTGGCCGAGCAGCTCAACGTCTCACGGGCCCCCGTGCGCGAGGCCATCCAGATCCTCGAGGCGGATGGACTGATCGAAAGCGAGCCCTACAAGGGCAAGCGCGTCAAGCCGCTGACCCTCAAGGAGGTGGAGGAGCTCTATAGCCTGAGGGAGCAGTTCGAGGCCTTTGCCATTCGCAGAATCGTCGAGCGCAAGGCGGATGTCTCGGAGCTGCGAAAGCATTCGAACGCCATGTTTGCCGCTGCCGAAATTGGTGACCTTGCGGCGCTCAACACGGCAGATGAAGCATTTCATCGAACGCTGATCCGGCTGGCTGACCACGCCCTGATGCTCGGTCTCTGGGATAATCTCTATCTACGCATCCGTCAGATCATGGCACTGCGGAACAGCGCCAATCGTGATCTTCGTGCGGTAGCCCGCAACCATCCCCCCATAATCGATGCCATTGAGCAGCATGACATGATCCGGGCCATTTCGCTCATTTCGGACCACACGCGATCAGCGTCGCAGATCAGTCCCGAAGAACTGGGCATCACGACGTGAGACGCAATGTGCTCATCACCGGCGCAGGCGGCTTCGTCTGCTCGCACCTGGCGCAGGGGTTCCTTGCCATGGGCGATGCGGTGACTGGTCTCGACCTCAGTTTCGACGCGGCGACACGCGAGCGCCTTACTGGAGCGAACCTGGTCGAGCAAGCATTGACCGCGCAAAGCCTTGCGAGCCTGGGCAGCTTCGATCTCGTAATCCACGGAGCAGCCCTGACGACGGTGCCGCTCAATCTTGACAGCACGGGATATGTCGAACTCAACGTTGGCCTGTTGCGAGATTGCCTGCACTTTGCAATCGCGTCTGGCGCGTCGGACTTCGTCTTCCTTTCATCCTCGGGCGTCTTCTCGCCCGAGGATGGAGATGGCGTGCACCTCGAAACGACCATTCCGACCGCGACAGCGCCCTACGCGATCGCCAAGCGAATGGGTGAAGAGGCGGCGGTGGCGGCCAACTCCACAACCCTGCGCGCCGTCGCCGTCAGATTGGGGCCCGTCTACGGCCCAGCCGAAACTTCGCGCGGTTCGCGGATTGTCGTTTCCCAGATCCGGCGCTGGCTCGATGCCGCTGTCAGCGGCAATCCGATCACCATCGAAAAGCCCAATGAAATTAGGGACTGGACCTTTGCCCCCGATCTGCCCTTTGCGCTCGATGCGTTGCTGGGAATACGCCCCAAACTGACTGGGACCGTCCATCTGACTGCCGCGTCGCGCGTGTCCAACCGGGATCTGGCCGCGGCGATCGCTGACATTACAGGCGGCGCCTGCGTGGAACAGCAAGGCGATTCCAACGCCGCGCGCCTGCCGATGGCGAGCAGCCGGCTAGACCTTGACGAGCTCTTCGCCTGGACACCGCTCGCTGCGGGGTTGGCCCAAACGTTTTCTGAAGAGGTTTTGCGATGACGCCGCTGCGCATCATTCTGGTTGGCTTGGGTGCGCGCGCGCAGTTCTGGATGCGGGTGATCCGCGAGAACGCCGATTGCAGCATTGTCGGCCTGATCGATCCTTCCGAGGAAGCGCGTGCGCGTGCACTTGAACAATGGCCCGACGCCGTTGCGTCGGCAGACCTTGGCATCATAGCCAGCGTGCCTGCCGATGCAGTGCTTCTTGCCACGCCTCCCGGCGGTCGCGAAGCACAGATGGAAGCTGCCTGCGCCGCGCGCTTGCCGATCCTCGCCGAAAAGCCGCTGGCAGACAGCGTGGAACTCGCCGCTCGATACGTCGATATGGCCGACATGGCGGGCGTTCCGCTGATGGTGGGGCTGAACTTCAGGTTCTTGCCGGTCACCCAGAGGACGCTCGAACTGTTTCGCGAGACGGTCGGTGCCCCTGAATTCGCGCGCTTCACCTATGAGCGCTGGCGCGATGGGTGGCGCCCCAACTTCAACAAGTATCCGCTGACCATGGATCAGCCGATGCTCTGGGAGCAATCGATCCACCATTTCGATCTGATGCGCTACGTCTATCAGTCCGAACCGGTCGAAGTCTTTGCGAAGACCTTCAACCCGAGCTGGTCGATGTATCGTGATGACGCCAATGTCAGCGCGCTCGTCACCTTCGCCAACGGTGTCAAGGTCAACTACCAGGGACTCTGGCAATCGAACTGGCAGGCGCCCGGGTTCCAATGGCGCAGCGAGTGCGCCAAGGGCGTTGTCATCCAGAACGATCAATTTGGAGAGCTCAATTATGCGCTCCACGCCGACGCAGCGCTGACGCGCGTCGAGCTGCCGGCCTACGAACAATGGATCAACGATGCGGCCGCGCTGCTTGAGGCGTTTGTCGCAGCCGTCAAGGGGAAAGCTCCGCTCCTCTGCTCGGGCCGTGATCACCTCAATTCGCTCCGCATGGTCCAAGCCTGCATTCTTTCGTCGCAGCAGGACCAGGCGATCAATCCTGTCGATCTCGGAACAGCGTCGGAGCGCGCGATCGGCACCTCTGTCAAACAGACTGCAATCCAGAAAAGGACGTCCCTATGAAGACCATGAGACCTCTTCTCATGGCAGGCGCATTGGCGATAGTCTCGCCCTTGCTTCCTGCCTATGCCGCGCCACCGGACGACACCATTGTCGTCGGTATTTCGGCGGATGCCTCGACCTTCGATCCTGCTGCCATCAGCAGCCGCGACAACGCCAATATCGCCGGCCACATCTTCGGCACGCTCTACGAGATCGATGCCAGCGGCAAGATCGTCCCGAACCTTGCCGAGTCCTACACGGAAGCTGAGGATGGGATGAGCTATACGTACAAGCTCAAGCCCGGGCTTACCTGCGAGGACGGCGAGCCGCTGACGGCCGAAGACGCAGCGTATTCCTTCAACCGCGCTGCCGATCCCGCCAATGCCTTTACGGGAAACACGCCGGGCTTCGTCTTCTCCTCGATCGACTTCAAGGGTGCCGAGGCCATCAGCGACCTCGAGATGAAGGTCAATCTGGGTACGAAGAACCCCGTGTCATTCGGGCTCATCGCCGAAGTCTACCTCCACTGCAAGGACAGCTATGAGAAGATGAGCCTCGAGGATGCAGCATCGCATCCGATCGCGTCCGGCTCTTATCGGCTCGCAACGTGGGATCGCGGCTCTCAGGTCGTGCTCGAGAAGATCAAGGATCCTGGAACGTTCAAGACCATCGTCTGGCGTGTCATTCCGGAAGCCTCAACTCGCTCGGCGGAACTGATCGCCGGCAACGTCGACATCGTAACCAACGTCGCGCCGGATCAGATCGATGCGATCAACGGGTCCAACGTGGCTGACGTCAAGGCCGTCCAGGGAACCCGCCGCATCTATGTCGGCTTCAACCTGCGCGATGACTTCGCCAAGGGCTCGCCGGGTGGAGCCGCAATCCAGAAGACGGAAGTACGCAAAGCGCTGCAATATGCCGTGGACGTGGAATCCATCTGCAAGCAGCTCCTCAATTTCGAGTGCAAGCGCGCTACGGGCCTGGTGAACCCGCCGAACGACAATGAGTCCCTGCAGCCGTACCCGTACGATCCCGATACCGCCGAGAAGATGCTCGACGAAGCCGGCTTCCCGCGTGGCGCCGATGGCTATCGCTTCGAGATCACGCTGCAGGCGCCGCGTGGTCGTTACCTCAACGATGCCAACGTGGCTTTGGCCATCGGTCAGTATCTCGACGACGTCGGGGTCAAGACCAATGTCGAGCCGATGGAATGGTCCTCCGTCTATGTGCCGCTGATCTCCAAGCACGACGCCGGCCCGCTGTTTTTCCTGGGCTCGGGCGGTGGAACCTGGAGTGCGCTTTATGACATGGCCGATCTCTCCACTGTCGACGCGGGCACCAACTATACCGGCTGGAGCAATCCCGAGTGGTTCGACGGTTGGAAGGAAATCGCTGCGGCCAAGACCGACGACGAGCGCAAGCTGGTCATCGATCGCATGCTCAAGGTCTTCTACGACGATCCGCCGTGGCTGATGCTCTACTTCCAGCCCGACTTCTACGGCGTTTCCAAGCGCGTTGCCTTCGAGCCGCGCCGTGACGAGAAGGTCTATCTGTTCGACGCCGCCCTGGCGAAGTGATGGCCGGGTGCGCGGGGGGAGGGCCCTGCGCACCCAATCCGACCGGCGGAATAAGCCGGCGGAACTAATGTTTCTGGGAGGTCAAACGAAGGGGAATGACCATGGAAGCCATCAAACGATTGACTATAGCGAGTGCCCTGGTGTTGGCGCCGTTGGCCGCGCAGGCAGCTCCGCCCGACGACACTATCGTTCTGGGGATCAGCTCGGATGCGTCAAGCTTTGATCCCGATCAGATCGCGAGCCGCGACAACGCAAACATAGCCAAGCATATCTTCGCCACGCTGTTCACCGTGAACTTCGAGGGCGAGATCAAACCCTACCTCGTCGACAAGACGGAAGTGAGCGAGGATGGGCTGGCCTATACATTCACGATAAAGCCGGGCCTGACCTGCGAGGACGGCGAGCCGCTGACGGCCGAAGACGTCGCTTATTCCTTCAACCGGCCGTTGGACAAGTCCAAGAATTTTACGGGCAATTCGGCTGGTTTCGTGCTGCCCACGCTTGGCCTCAAATCGGCAGAGGCCCTCGACGATTTGCACGTAAAGATCAATCTGACAGCCAAGACCACTTTGGCGCTCGGCATGCTTTCGCAGATTTATGTGCACTGCAAGGACAGCTACGAGAAGATGACCGCCGATGAGGCCGCCATTCATCCCATCGCATCAGGCTCCTATCGTCTGGCCAAATGGGATCGAGGCTCGCAACTCGTACTCGAGAAGATCAAGGATCCGGGCAACTTCAAGACGATCATTTGGCGAGTCATACCGGAAGCGTCCACGCGTACTGCCGAGCTGATCGCAGGGAACGTGGATATCATTACCAATGTCGCTCCCGACCAGATCGGGGCAATCGACAGTTCGGGCACTGCTTCCGTTGCCAAGGTCAGTGGCACCCGCCGGATGCAGGTCGGCTTCAACCTCAGTGACGCCGCCAAGGACATGCCGGGGGGCAAGGAAATCCAAGATCCCAAGGTGCGGTTCGCCATGCAATATGCCGTGGATGTGCCCGGCATCTGCAAGCAATTGCTCGGTACCGAATGCACCCGGGCCAGCAGCCTGGTGAATCCGCCCAACGACAATCCGGATCTAACCCCGATTCCCTATGATCCGGACATGGCCGAAAAGCTCCTGGACGAGGCGGGCTATCCGCGCGGCGCGGATGGCGTGCGCTTCCATATCAAGCTGCAGGGGCCGCGTGGCCGGTATCTCGAGGATGCCAATGTGGTGCAGGCCATCGGGCAATATCTGAGCGATGTTGGCATCCAGACGGATGTGGAATTGCTCGAATGGGCCTCGGTCTATTCGCCTCTGCTGCGCGAGAAGAAGATGGCGCCCCTCTTCTTCCTGGGGCAGGGCGGTGTCACCTGGAACCCGCTCTATGACATGAGCCTGTTCTCGACGCCCGATGCCACGACGAACTACCAGAGCTGGAACGATCCGCGCTGGTTTGCGGACTGGAAACTGGCTCTCAACGCCAACACAGTCGAGGAGGCACGACCGGTCATCAACCGCATGCTCAAGCTCTTCTACGAAGAGGGACCGTGGCTGCAGCTTTACTTCCAGCCCGACTTCTACGGCGTCTCCAAGCGTGTCGACTGGCAACCGCGCCGCGACGAGGAGATCGATTTGTTCGAGGCGAAGCTGGCTTCCCAGCAGTAACTCATCGGATGCGCGGCGCGACCCGTCGCGCATCCCCGTCTTCAGTCTAGAAGTGAGCCGGTCGCCAATGTGGACCTTTATTATCCGTCGCCTGATGCAAAGCGTGATCGTCATTGTCGGCGTGACGCTCATCACCTTTACGGCGCTGCAAATGAGCGGTGATCCGACCTACCTCTACGTGAGCGAACGGGCGACCGCGCAGGAAATCCAGCGCACGCGCGAGGCGCTTGGCTTCGACAAGCCGCTGCCCGAGCAATATCTCTCGTTCTTGGGCAAGTTGGCGCATGGCGACTTTGGCAATTCGCTCTCCTACAAAAGACCCGCGCTCGAGGCAGTGCTGGAAGCCCTTCCTGCCACGATCGAGCTGACGCTGTTCGCCATGATATTGGCGGTGGTGGTCGCCATCCCCCTGGGCGTGCTTGCCTCGTTGAACCGGGGTAGCGCCGTGGATGGCTCGATCATGACAGTCGGCATGCTCGGGCAATCCATTCCGAGCTTCTGGCTGGGGATCATGATGATCATGTTCTTTGGCCTGCAATTGCGCATCTTGCCGATTTCAGGCCACGTGCCCTTCATCATGCCGCTCCTGCAGGGGGATTTCGCGCAGGCTTTCACCAATCTGCCGATGACGATCTATTATCTCATCATGCCGGGCTTTGCGGTCGGCTTCTATTCGATCTCCCGCAATGCCCGCCTCGTGCGCTCGTCCATGCTCGAAGTGCTTGAGCAGGACTATGTCCGGACCGCCCGGGCTAAGGGTATCAGTGAGTGGGCTGTGGTCATCCGGCACGCCCTGCGCAACGCTTGGCTTCCCGTCGTGACGCTGATCGGCCTCGAATTCGGGTTCCTGATCGGCGGCGTGGTGGTCGTCGAAATGGTGTTTTCCTGGCCGGGTATCGGCCGCCTGGTCTTCAATGCCATCAACCAGCGCGACATTCCCGTTGTGCAGGCCTCCGTCGTGGTCCTGGCGGTCGTTTTTATCGTTCTCAATCTAATCGTCGATCTGGTTTACGCCCGGATCGATCCGCGCGTAAAACTCTAGGAGGCCGGCCATGTCGGTAGAAACCGTGTCCGTCCCTCAAGCTGCGGCCAAGCCACTCTCGCACCGTCGCCGTGAATTTCGCCGCGCCATGCGCAGCATGGTGAGAGCCAAGTGGCCACTTCTGGCCTTGGTGATCCTGTTGGTGGTGACGTTCGCCGCTGTGTTCGGCCCCAACGTCGCGCCTCTCGACCCTAACCGCCAGAACATCATTGCGCGCCTTGCCGATCCCCTGACCGAAGGCCGGCGCGGCGTCTTCTATCTCCTCGGCACGGACGGCTTAGGGCGCGACGTGTTCTCGCGGCTACTCTACGGCGCGCGCATATCGCTGCTTGTCGGCATCTGCGCCATCATGGTGGGCGGGACGATCGGCGTCATCGCCGGCCTTGTGGCGGGCTATTTCGGCGGTTGGCTTGATGACGTCATCATGCGCCTGGGTGACATCCAGCTCGCCTTCCCGTTCATCCTGCTGGCGATCATGTTCCTGGTCATTCTTGGACCGGGCGTGGTGAACATCATCATCGTCCTTGGCGTGGGCCAATGGGTGACTTATGCGCGCATCGTCCGGGCGCAAACATTGTCGTTGCGCGAGAAGGAATACGTCGAAGCGGCGCGCGCGCTCGGCGATCCGACCGTGCTCATTATCTTCCGAACGATCCTCCCCAACATTATCGCGCCGCTCACGGTTATCGCCTCCTTCAACGTCGCGTCCGTGATCCTTTCGGAAGCCTCGCTGTCCTTCCTCGGCCTGGGCGTGCCCCCTACCGTGCCGACCTGGGGCGCCATGCTGGCCGAAAGCCGCGACCAGCTCATGGCCAACAAGTGGTGGCTGGCATTCTTCCCCGGCATCGCCATCGTCATGACGGTGCTTTCATTCAACATCCTCGGCGACTGGCTGCGTGATTTTCTCGATCCGCGGCTCAAGACCACCGGTTAACCCATTGCGATTGGATCGAAAATGAAAGTCGGTATCGTTGGCGCGAGCTTTGCGCGCGCCGCCTATCTGCCTGCTTTGCGTCATGTCCCGGGTGCGGAGGTCGTTGCCCTCGCCTCGGGCCGCATCGAAAGCGCCCGTTCCGCGGCCACAGAGTTTGGCATTGAACACGCCTACGACGATTGGCAAGCCATGCTCGCCAACCACGATCTCGATCTGGTGCTGATCGCAACACCGACCGACCTGCATGCTCCCATTACGCTCGCGGCCTTGGCAAAGGGCGCGCATGTTGTTTGCGAGAAGCCGACGGCTATGGATGCCGGTGAAGCGAAAGCAATGCTGGACGCCGCGGAAGCAGCAGGGCGCCAGCACATGGTCGATCATGAACTCCGCTTCAATCCTAACAGAGCGCGGGTAGCTGACATGATCGCCAATGGCGATCTCGGAGAGATACGTCACGTCAATATCGCAAATATCGGTGCGTCATGGGCCAACCCGGCCAGTCGTCCTAAAGGTGACTGGTGGAGCCTTAGCGAGCATGGCGGCGGGCGACTCGGCGCAAACGGCAGTCATCAGGTCGATATGCTGCGCTGGTGGCTGGGGCCGGTCGCATCCGTCGTCGGACAAGCGCTGGTCGTCGTTCCCGACCGTAAGGACAAGGCAACAGGAGAGGCTTGGACGGCGACCGCCGATGACCTTGCCTATTTCACGATCGAGATGGCCAGCGGCGCGCTGGCGCAAGTTTTCATGAGCGGTGTTGCTGCCAACAATATTGGCAACCTGACCCAGGTGTTCGGGTCCAAGGGGACGATCATTCTCGACAACGAGAATGAAAAGCTGCTCTTCGCCAAGGCCGGCGGAAGTTTTGAAGACATCACAATCGCCGATCCGAACAGTGGATTGCCGGGCCTGAACAAAGGCGTCTGGAACGTTTCGGTGGTCGGCGGCTTGCGTGAGATGGCAGCGGCCATTATCGAGAACCGGCCGCTCGCGCGTGGCGCGACTTTCCATGACGGTCTCGCCAATCAGCACGTTCTCGACGCGGTCAAGCTATCGACCCGCACGCGTGCCTGGGTGGATCTTCCGGCGGAAGCATGCAAATGAGCCTCCCGCTTTCGCAGCAGACAGTATTGCTGACTGGTGCGGCCCAGGGGCTCGGCGCAGCCATTGCCCGGCGCTTCGCCGCGGAGGGCGCCCACCTCGTGCTTCTTGACTACAATGGTGAGGGGCTCGCAGAGGTAGCTGCCGGCTGCGGAGACCGGGCCATTGCGATCCAGGTTGATCTTTCGAATGCCGCGGACACGCAGAAGGCAATCGACCAAGCGTTGGAGGTTGGGGTGGTCGACACCCTCATCCACAACGCGGCCATTCTCGTGGAGCGTTCGTTCGTCGACGAGACGTTCGACAGCTTTTTCCGAACGGTCAACGTGGGGCTTCAGGCCGGCATGCAGCTTGCTCATGCCGTCTGGCCCGGGATGATGCGGAAAGGCGGTGGCGCGCTCATTTTCGTCTCATCGCGGTCCGGCATCGAAGGTTTTTCGAACGAAACCGCGTATTGCGCCGCCAAGCACGGATTGGAGGGGTTGTCAAAGTCACTGGCGCTTGAAGGTAAGGCCCACGGCATTACCTCCAACACCATTACCCCGGGGATGTACATGCGCACCCCTATGTCGGAGCGAACCTACAGCGACGAGCTCAAACGTAAATGGGTCGATCCCGACCGTCTTGCGCCTGCTTTTATTTACCTCGCCGAGCGACGAGTTCCCGAAATCAGCGGTCAAAGAGCCGACGCGTGGAAGCTGTCTGAAACTGTCCGGATGTGAACGCGCCTAGGGCGCCTCTTGGGACGTGAAGGCTGTTGCGTAAGAAGCAGATGCGTCGATACCTTGGTCTCTACTCTACTCCGCCCAGTCGCGCCGGTCTTTTCTGATTAAGCGCGCTTGTCAGCAACAGTGTCTGACAAAGCCAAGCGTCGAGTGCCGCCAGCAGAGACAGCTAACTTAGGGAAAATGGCGGAGAGAGAGGGATTCGAACCCTCGAGACGGTTACCCGCCTACACACTTTCCAGGCGTGCGCCTTCGACCACTCGGCCATCTCTCCGCGTTGCAGCGCCCGTTGGGCAGCAAGCGGGCGCAATATACCCATCGCGAGCGCATCCGCAAGGGATCACAAGCGGCTGATAAGCATTGTTTTGCTATGTCCCCGCCCTATCTTGTGAATGTCGGTCCGGCCGTGCAAGAAAGGGGCGCGGTCGATGGGCAGGGAGCGATCCTGCGGGGCACGGGCTGCAGAGGGTAATATGCGTCTCATCCTGCGTACCTTGGGAACGTGGCTATTGAGCATAGCCGTGATCCTGGCCGTCATAGACGGCACCAAGTCCCTGGCGGCCAATGCGCTGGTCATGACGCCTCTCGGCGATCTCTGGCAGTCGCTCAACGCGGGGAGCCTCGAATGGGTCGAGGCTTTCCTCGAAACGCGCTTTTTCGGCCCCGCGCTTACGCCTATGCTGACCAGCCTCCTGACGGTGCCCAGCTTCGTGGTCGTCGGCGTGCCTGCGATTATCCTGGCCTTCCTCGGCCGCTCGCGATATGCGCGCCAATATGTCAGGACCGACGAGATCTGACCCTTTCGGCAAGGAGTTGCGATGTTCTTCAAGACCAAACCGTCGACCATTCCGTCCGCCGCTGATTCGCTGCCGGGCCGGCAGAGCGAAATGCCGGTGGCCGAGTCGCATTTCGTCAATGGCCATCCCCTCAAGGGGCCGTATCCGGACGGAAGCGAGACCATCTATTTCGGGATGGGCTGCTTCTGGGGTGCGGAGCGGCTGTTCTGGCAATTGCCCGGCGTCTACGTTACCGCAGTCGGCTACCAGGGTGGACAGACGCCGAACCCGACCTACGAGGAAGTGTGCTCGGGCATGACCGGGCACACCGAGAGCGTCAAGGTCGTGTTCGACCCCAAGGTTCTGCCGCTCGAGACGCTGCTCAAGTCCTTCTGGGAGGAGCACGATCCGACCCAGGGCATGCGCCAGGGGAACGACGTGGGTACGCAGTACCGTTCGGCGGTCTATACGACTTCGCCCGAGCAGGCTGCGATCGTCGCGGCCAGCCGCGATGCGTTCCAGGCGGCGCTCAAGGCACGCGGCCTCGGCACGATCACCACCGAGATCGCTCCGGCCAAGCCGTTCTTCTACGCCGAGACCTATCACCAGCAATACCTCGCCAAGAATCCGAACGGATATTGCGGGCTTGCCGGGACCGGTGTGTCCTGCCCGATCGGCCTCTTCAAGACCGAGGCAGCGGCGCAGTGAGCATAAGGTTGCGGGCCGGGTTCGAGGATTTCATTTCGGGCCTGCCCGCGACCAGCATCGTCCGGCAATGGGGCGATGCCTCCGTGGCCAAGGTGGGCGAGAAGGTCTTCGCCCTCCTCGGCTTCGATGAACCGGAAGGCCGGCCGGCTCTGGTCTTCAAGGTCACCGAATTCACATTCGACATGCTGACCGAGCTCGATGGGGTCGGACAGGCACCCTATTTCGCCAAGCGTGGCTGGGTACGGGTAGCTGCCGGCGCCGAGCTTTCCGATGGCGACCTCGAAGCCTATGTGGTCGAGGCGCATCGGCTGGTGGCGTCAAAACTCACGCGAAAACTTCAGGCAGAGCTGGGCCTGTCGGAACTCATCACGGCAGGACCTCGTAGGTCCTGAGGGCGGCGCCGGGGAGCGTCACCTCGCGCAGCCATGACGGCAGCGCGTTCTTTTCGGCAAGGCGGACGAAGGAATCCGGCGACGCATCGGGTTGCCCCCGCATTTCCGGCATGCCCGGACAGGTTACCACCAGCGATATGCCGCGCTCGTCGAGAATGGCGCGCGCCTCTTCGATCGGCCAATTGAAAAAGTGGAAGGTGTCGAGCACCCCGCGTTGATTGCGGTGATAGGGCGCGGACACCACCGAGTGCGGCGTGAAGAGCAGCATGTGCGAGCCCAGGTCTATGGGCGTCATCAGGCGCTCTGGTGGCAGGCCAGCGAGATCAACGAAAGCCTGCGGCACGAGGCAAGCGTCGCGGTCGCCGCGCCGCTCGCCGTCGCCGGCCGCACCGCCTCCCGGCAGCAGCGTGCCCGCGAAGAGGACGATTACCGAAATCGCTGCGCCGGCAAAGAGCAGCCAGCTGCCGATGAGGCCGGCGACCTGGAAGGGACGGCTCCTGGCGATATAGTGTTCACGCGCCGTGACGATGAGCCAGGCCCCGGCCGGAATGGCGATGATTCCGGCGGTTCGTGCGCCGCGAACCTGCACGACCATCACGACGAAGGCGAGGGCCAGGAAAAGCCCGAGCATGGCCCATTCGGGCGTGCGGCCGTCGCGTACCTTGATTCCGTGGTAGCCGACGATGATGAGGCCAACGATGGGCGGCACCAGGGAGGCGACGGTGAAGGCGGGCAGGGCGACCAGGCTCTCCCAGACCGGACGTGCTTCGATGATGTTGTCGATCCAATGTTCGACGAGCCACGGATCGACCTGGCCATAGGGCCCGTTGCGGCATTCGGGGAAGAGAAGGGCGAGGGCGGCCAGGGAAATGAGGCCGACGCCGCCGCCGAGAACGAGGCGCAGCCAGACCGGCTTGTCCCGCACCGGAGCATAGGACAGGAGCACGAAGGCCAGCGCGACGATGATGGCGGCCGTGACATAGACGATGGACAGCGCGTCACAGGCAGGCTCGAACCAGCGCGAGGGCGGCTGCGCTATGGCCAGGTGCACGAGGCTGGCGCCGGCATAGGAGAGGCCGAAATCGCGCAGCGCCGTAGCGCGCGCAGGGCTGGCGATCCAGATGAAGCCGAAGGCGATGATCGCGGCCGCGACCGTGGCGATCGATTCCGTCCCGATGGCGAGGGCCGTGGCACAGGCAATACCGGCGCCTATGGCGAAGGCCGGACGCTTGAGCGCTTCGATGGTGCAATAGACCGTGACCAGCGCAAGGATGAGCTGGACATTGTGATGGTCGACGCGCCCGGGCGTGAATTCGGCAAGGATCGAGGGAGAGAAGACCGGCAGCAGCACGCCGGGCAGGGTGCCGTCGCGGCCGATCAACCGGACGCAGAGCTTGGCACTGACGGCGAGTAGGACGAAGAGGAGGATCAGCGGCCAGATGAAGGCAGCGACCATTTCAGCCGACGCGCCGGCAAAGGGGCGAGCCAGAAGCACGAGGCCGGCAATGGGTAGGTCGATCAGTCGCGACCAGTGGATTTCCGCGCCGAAAGGCGTGTTGAGCCGATGCTGGACGTTATCGAACCAGCCCTGCCCGTTGAGAAAATCGCGCACCACGACGAGCCGCATGGCGTCGTCGGTGTCCGAGATGAGGGGCGAGGTTTCGACATTGATGAAATAGCGCGCAAGCAGCACGACGACCGAAGCCGCAAAGGCTGCAAAGAGGATCAGCCAGTTGATGCGGGCTGCGTTTGCCTGCTCCTCGGTCAATGCCTCGCCTCGTTCTCTTGCGTCGCTTCTGCCGGTGCATTCTGGCACCGGTCGTCCCGCAGGAGGACAAGATTGCGATTTGGTGAGCGCAGCGGACGAAGCGCCGTTGCGTAAGCCCCCAACCGGCCTTCCCGAGACGCTTCGGTCTTACGCGCGGGACATCAAGAAAGCGTTGAAGCGGCAAAACAAAGGGCGGCCGCGATGGGCCGCCCGGCAGTCTGGGTTAGAAGAAAACCCCGTGCCTGATCAGCCGCGCGGCTGGGGCACGATGCGCAGGTAGGGCTTGGGGGCCTTCCAGCCGTTCGGGAACTTTTCCTTGGCGGCATCGTCCGAGACGGAGGAGGCGATGATGACGTCCTCGCCCTGCTTCCAGTTGACCGGGGTGGCCACCGAATGCTTGGCGGTGAGCTGAAGGCTGTCGATGACGCGCAGCACTTCATCGAAGTTGCGGCCGGTCGAGGCCGGATACTCGATCTTGAGCTTGACCTTCTTGTCCGGCCCGATGACGAAGACCGAGCGCACGGTCAGCGAATTATCGGCATTAGGATGGATCATGTCGTATTTGCGGGCGATCGAGCCATCGGTATCGGCGATCAGCGGGAAATTGAGGGCCGTGCCCTGGGTTTCCTTGATGTCCGCAGCCCAGCCGGCATGATCCTGGAGCTTGTCGACCGAAAGGCCGAGCACCTTTACGCCGCGCTTGTCGAATTCGGGCTTGAGCTTGGCGGTATATCCCAGCTCGGTCGTGCAGACCGGCGTGAAGTTCTTCGGGTGGCTGAACAGCACAGCCCAGTGGCCGTCGATGTAATCGTAAAAGCGAATGTGGCCTTCGGTGGTTTCAGCTTCGAAATCCGGGGCGACGTCGCCAATCAGAATTGCCATGTTTCTTCCTTTCGAACCGCGGAGCGCCGCAGCCTGATCATTTAGCCAATGATATCGGTTTGATACCCCGCGTTAGTAGATTGAGGGAGTGGAATCTTTTTGTCTTTTGCCAGCCGGCCGGACCAAGGTGTTCCAAGAGGCTCCGGACCCGCGCAATTGCCGTCATCCCGGCAAGGGATGGCGCTGGGCGTTTGAATAAATCCGATAACCTGATAGACACAGCACTCACTCACCTTCTTCGTTTGCACCAAGCCGCATCAAGACGAGCAATCATGAGCCGCAATTTCCTGGTGGTCGACCCCGAGGAGGGGCTGGATGTCCTTCGCGGCCTGGCTTCGGCCGTCCGTGTCCGGATTCTCAAGCTCCTGCACGTGCGCGGGCCGCTCAATGTCAACGACATCGCCGAGGCGCTCTCGCTGCCGCAATCGACGGTCTCCTCCAATGTCCAGATCCTGGAAGAGGCGGGCCTGATCCGCACCGAGACGCAGAAGGCGCGCAAGGGCAACCAGAAGATCTGCCATTCGACGTTCGACGAAGTGCTGGTGATGTTCAAGGAAGACATCCAGCACGCCAAGGCGAACGCGATCGAAGTGGCGATGCCGCTCGGGCTCTATACGAGCTGCGAAGTCTCCGCGCCCTGCGGGCTCTGCTCGACCGAGGGCATTATCGGACTGCTGGACGTGCCCGACACGTTCCTGGATCCGGAGCGCATGAAGGCCGGGCTCATCTGGTTCACGCGCGGCTATGTCGAATACCAGTTCCCCAACAATGCCAAGCTGGCGCAGAACGAGATCGAGGCCATCGAATTCTCGATGGAGCTCTCCTCGGAAGTGCCCGGCACGGCGGCCAATTGGCCGTCCGATATCACCGTGGCCATCAACGGCAAGGACGTCGGCACCTGGACGTCGCCGGGCGATTTCGGCGACAAGCGCGGCGTCTATACGCCCGACTGGTGGAAGCTCAAGGGCAGCCAGTACGGCAAGCTCAAGAGCTGGAAGGTGACCCATTCGGGCACCTATGTTGACGGGGTCAAGATTTCCCCTGTCTCGCTCAAGGATCTCGACGTCCAGACCCACCATTCCATCCGCCTGCGTATCGGCGTCAAAGAGGATGCCAGACATCCGGGCGGGGTGAATATCTTCGGCCGCGGCTTTGGGAACTACGACCAGGATATCGTGCTGAGGCTGCACACGGTGCGGTAGGAGCGGCCCCTAGATCTGGCCGCCGGTCGTTGTCGTATTCGTGCCAGCAGTGTTTCCGCCCACTCCATTGCCGTTCGCAGATGGCGGCTTTCCGTTCGTCCACGTCACGTTCTCGCCGTTGAGCGGGATGACCGATAGCGACATCTTGCCCGAGCCGAGCTGCAGCTCGCGGGCATGGGCGAGATAGACCAGGGAATTATTGGCTGCGTCGTAGATGCGGGTGACGCGCAGGCTCTTCCAGATGAGGCTGCGGTTCTGCTTGAAGATCTCTTCGCCGCCGCCGCCCATGGCGATGTTGCCGACCGTGATCGGGCCGCTGGCGGCGCAATCGAGCGCCGAATAGGACGGATCCTCGAACCAGTTGCCCTGCTGCAGCCGGTCGATGAGGCTGCGGCTGAAATAGGCCACGTGGCACACGACACCCTTGACCTCCGGGTCGGCGACGGCCTCGACGGCGATGTCATTGCCGGTCCAGTCGACACCAACCTTGCCGACGGCCTGCTGGTTGTCGGGCTTCGAGCACGCGGCAAGCGCGGCCACGAGCACGACGGGGAGAGCGAAACGGGCGAGGGTCTTGAGCATCGGCCTTGGTTCCAATCCGCTTGGAGGGTGTGACGCGCCGTGATGTGGTGCAGCCTGCGCCCCATCACAAGCATGCTGGGCAAAAAACTACCTGTCGTGATCCTGCCGCTTGAGCCGGCGCTCGGCCAGCCGTACCAGCAGGGAGAGTGAGATCGTCATCGTGAGATAGAGGAATGCCACGATATTATAGGTCTCGAAGAACTTGAACGTACTCGAGGAATAGACCTTGCCCAACTGCGTGATGTCCTGGACGCCAAGGGCCGAGACGAGGGCGGAATCCTTGATCATCGACACGAAGTCATTGCCGTAGGGTGGCAGGATCGTGCGGAAGGCTTGCGGGAAGGTGATGAACCGGAACGTGTGCCAGCGCGAGAGCCCGAGCGCCCAGGCCGCCTCGTGCTGGCCACGGTCGACCGACTCGATGCCGGCGCGGAAGATTTCGGCGAGAAAGGCCGAGTAGCAGACCGTCAGCGCCACGATGGCGCGCCAGGTGAAATCGAAATTGCGCACCGTGACCTTGGGCAACCAGCCCTGCTCGATGAAGGGTGCAAGGAGCCAGTTGGCGCCATCCACCATTGCCGGCGCGCCGACAAAGGCGACGTAGAACAGCACCACGAGCAGCGGTACGCCCCGAACGATCTCGACATAGAAAGTCGCCACTTCCCGCGCCACCCTGAAGCGCGATGTCCGCGCCATGGCTACGATAAGCCCGAGGAGCGAGGCAAGGATAAAGGCGACGCCCGTCACCCAGAGCGTGGTGACGATACCGGCCGAGAGCGCATTGAAGATGGTGCGCATGCCCTCGTCGGCCACGATCTGCCAGAAGGTCAGGATGCCGAGAAGAGCGATCGCCAGCAGCCACCAGGGAATTTCACGGCGGCGATTGGGGGGATGCGGAGGGGACATGCTTGATACGGGAACTCGCGGGGGAAATGCCGCGAGCCCCCAATGGCGCGCGCAGCTTATTGAGCGGCGTTATACTCGTAGAACCATTTCTGCTTGAGCTTGTCGAGCGTGCCGTCGGCAAGGATCGTGGCCAGCGCCGCGTTGATCGGCTCGCGCAGGTCCGACCCCTTCTGGAGGATGAAACCGAAGCTCTCGGTGCCCAAAGCCTCGTCGAGCGATTTGAAGGCGCCCGGATTGGCGCCGATATAGCCGGCAGCCGAGCTCTGGTCCATGAGCACGGTATCGACGTCGCCCGACTTGAGCGCCTGCACGGAGGCGCCGAACGTATCGAAGAGCTTGATGCGCGGATTGGCTTCGTCGCCATCGAGCACCGAGTAGACGGCTACGTAGAAATTGGTGGTGCCGGCCTGGGCGCCCACCAGCAGGTCCTTGTCGGCAGCGAAGCTCTTGGCGTCGGCGAAGCGGCTTTCATCGGCGCGCACGAGCATGAACTGCTGGCTGGTGAGATAGGAATCGGTGAAGTCGATCTGCTCGGAGCGCTCGGGATTGATGGTGATGCCATCCATGCCGACATCGAACTGGCCGTCCTTGACCGCCTGGATCATCACGTCCCAGCTCGAAAGGTTCCACTCGACCTGGGCGTTGAGGCGCTTGCCGATCTCGTTGAAGAGATCGTATTCGAACCCCACGCTCTCGCCCGTCTTCGGATCCACGAAGTTGAGCGGCACATAGGCGTTTTCGGTAACGGCGCGGATGGTGCGGCCCTGAAGGTCCGGCAGGGTCTGCGCGCCAGCCGGCGCGGCAAGGCCGATGGCCAGGGCCGTCGCGAGGACGAGAGAGGAAATCAGTTTCATGAGGCGGCAATCTCCGTGTCTTGACGCGGCGCCGCGTGGCGCCCCCAAGCCCGGACATTAGTGCACAAAGACCCGGCAGGTGAACTGCTAATCGGGTAATGCCTTGCTCGTCCGGACGCCAAAAGGCGTCAAAGCTTCCAGCCCGGGAGAGAAACCGGCACCGTGCCCGTTGCGGCGATTATCGCCCGGCTGGCGGTGAGGAGGATAAGCGAACCGCGTCGCGGTTCGCTGGAGGCGGAAGCCGGGTGGCTATTTCTTGGCGGCGGCAGCCGGCTTGGCCGCAAGGCTTTCATCGACCGTCTCGGCCTTGGGCCCGTTCTTCTTGAGCGAGTCGATGGCGTTCTTGGCGCTGGCCTTGGAGGAATAGGTTTCGGTCCGCGACATGATCTCGCCGTTCCGGGCGCGGAAGCGGACGAAGTGCTCGCCATTCTTGGCCTGCTCGATCTCGAAGCGATAGCCCTTGCCGGACTCGCCAGCCGAAAGGTCGACCACGCCGGCCTCCGGACCATTCTTCTGCATCGAGGCGATAGCGTTCTTGGCGCTGGCCTTGGATTTGTAGTTTTCCGTCCAGAAGATCACTTCGGAATTGTAGACGAACTGGACGCGGTATTCGCCAGCCTTGGCGGCGATGATCTTGAAGACATGCGGCATGAGGCCCTCTTTCCCATGACTGGGTGAAGCGACTCGGTGCCGCTCACCGGTTACATCTGGCAAAGTGTTACTACCTTTGCGCAATTTGGAAAGGGTGCAGTTTATGCGTGGCTGTCCCGATCGATATGGCCGAGGTCGCGCTGCGGATCGATCTTGTCCCGCACGATCTGCTTTAACGCCTTGACGTCGGGGAACCCGCCGTCCCGCTTGCGCTCCCAGACCAGTTCACCATCGAGCCGGATCTCGAATATGCCGCCGGTGCCCGGAATGAGCGTTACCTCGCCCATTTCCAGCGAATAGGTGGAGAGCACTTCCTGCGCCATCCAGGCGGAGCGCAGCAGCCAGTTGCACTGCGTGCAATAGGTGATCGAGAGTTTGGGTTTGGCGTCGGTCATAGGCATTCCGTCGAACAGGGAGGGCGCACACTAGACGCCCGCCCCTGCGCGTCGCAAGCGATGATCAGGCCGCCTCTGTCCCGGCAAGCGTCTCGACATAGGCCTTTTCCTTGTCGAGGCATTCGGTCCAGCCGCCGACATGGCTGTCGCGTTCCTCCACGCTCGTGAACGGGGTCTGGTGGAAGGATTGGCGCGTTCGTCCGCCCTCCTCGCGCCAGGTGACGGTCACCAGCGTTTCGATGGCGCCCTCATGGGCCCACTTGAAGGTGAAGACCAGCCGCTCGTTGGGCACGATCTCGCGATAGACGCCGGCCATGGAATCGGGCGGCCAGTCGGGCGAGAGGATGGCAGCCTCCCAATGCCCGCCGACGCGGAAATCGAGCTTGGCGGAGGGGCAGGTGAAGCCCTTCGGGCCCCACCAACGCACGAAATGTGCGGGATCGGACCAGAGACGGAACACCAGTGCCGCCGGAGCATCGAACATCTTGTCGATGAGCAGTTCGTCGTCGCGCAGCTCAGCTGATCGAGCCATTGTCGTCTCCCTTCTGCAATTGCGTGAGGTAATCGTCCATCTTGCCGAACCCGCCTTCCCAGAAGATGCGGTAATGGTTGACCCAGCCGGCCACTTCCTTGAGCGGGGCCGCATCGAGCCGGCACGGCCGCCACTGCGCCTCGCGCCCCCTGGTGATGAGCCCGGCCGTCTCCAGGACCTTGAGATGCCGCGAGATCGCCGGCAGGCTGATATCGAAGGGCTCGGCAAGCTCGTTGACCGTCGCCTCCCCCGTCGCCAGCCGCGCCAGGATCGCCCGCCGCGTAGGGTCGGCCAACGCCGCGAATGTGGTGGTGAGATTATCCTGCATGATTAACGTCTATGTTAATTAACGTAATTGTTAAATATAGAATGCAGCCAAGCTTGTCAACCGCTGCCGGAGGCTCCGGCGCGGGTAAGGGAAGTGGAGCGGGCCCCGAGGCGGCATTCGCCCCGATGGGTAGTGATAAAAAGTGAGACGGATGCCGCCTCGGGGCGCCGGGATTTTGAGGACCTGATCATCGCGGCTCCATTCCGGCAGGCTTGATCGTCGAGCCCCGGATTCGAGCGGCGTCCCATGGACCCATGCAGGGGAAGCGACGCCCCCGCACGCCCGGCTGTCCCCTCCGCAACTGGTCGCTCTGCAGTCCGCCCCGCGCGAAAGGAATGCAATCAGTCTAGTCGAGGCCGCGAATACGGGGATAAGTTCTTCGAAAGAGCAAATCCGCCTCCATTTCCTCGTCGAGCCGATCCTGCTCCGCCTGCTCGGTTCTGAGCCGCTCGGTGCGCGCCGCCTTCTGGCCATCTTCGAAGCCGCGCTGATATTCGGCGTGGAACCGGCCCTTCATCATCTTGCCGAGCTCCTTGGTGATGTCGGGCTGGCGCGGCGCGGAAACCGACGGATGCTTGACGACGATCCTGGGCGCCAGCCGGCGCACCGGAAACGTATCATGCGCCGACCGCCAGACCCGCGCTCCGCTGGCCTGGTCCCAGCCGGTATTCTGGGCCTCATAGGCCTCCATCTGCGCCAGCACCTGTCCGAGCTGGGTGAGCAACCCACCCCAATCGGGCGCCGCCGGGGGCAATCTTTCCCGCGTCCCACGCGGCAGAAACACCCGCGCCTCTCCCAGGATTGCCTCCGCCACATTGCGCGTCTGGGCAGTCACTGGCTTGTGGGGATGACGATGGGCTGTGGCAGCCACCTGATCGATCAGCGCTTTGAGCCGAAGCCAAAGAGCTTCATGGCGCTCGGCGAGAGCGTAGGTGACGCGGGGCAGGGTGCGGGTGGCGGACATGGGACTCTCCTTGGTGTGGGGGAGAGTCTGGTGCGGCTGGCGGGGAGGGGGATAAGTGGTCTCGCGGTGCGGAGCGGCCAGTTCTACCTCGCCCTTCCCATCCACCCCTACCCATGCCATCCTCCACCCATGGCCCCACTCCGCTACTCCATCAACCTCACGCTCGACGGCTGCTGCGATCATCGGACCATTGAGCCGGACGAGGAATTGCATCGTCGGGCGGCCGCGACGATTGCGCGCGCTGATGCGCTGCTGTTTGGGCGGGTGACTTACGGGATGATGGAATCGGCGTGGCGGCTGTCGGGCGGACGGCCGGACTGGATGGCCGATTGGATGATGCCGTTCGCTCAAACCATCGACGCGGCGAAGAAATACGTCGTGTCCAGCACTCTGACCCAGGTGGATTGGAATGCGGAGCTCGTGCCCGTGGGGAAGCTGGAAGAGACCGTTCGCGAGCTCAAGCGGAAGTCGAGGACGGGGCTCTATGTCGGTGGGGTCAAGCTGCCGATGGCGCTGGCGGAGTTGGGACTGATCGATGAATACGAGTTCGTGGTCCACCCCAAGGTGATGGGCCATGGGCCGGCCTTGTTCGCGGGGATGTCAAAACCCCTAGACCTCAAGCTCGTGGATCGGCTGGAATATGGTTCGGGCGCGGTGGCGATGCGCTATGTGCCGAGGGCCTAGCCTCGGGCAGGAGGAGAGGGCCGGAGCCCTCACTCATCCCCCATCTTCAGCGCCTTGATGAACGCTTCCTGCGGAATTTCCACGCTGCCGAACTGGCGCATGCGCTTCTTGCCGGCTTTCTGCTTTTCGAGCAGCTTGCGCTTACGCGTGGCGTCGCCGCCATAGCACTTGGCGGTCACGTCCTTGCGCATGGCGCGGACGGTTTCGCGGGCGATGATCTTGCCGCCGATGGCGGCCTGGATCGGAATGACAAAGAGGTGCGGCGGGATCAGCTCCTTGAGCTTTTCGCACATCACGCGGCCGCGCGTTTCGGCGGCGGAGCGGTGCACCAGCATCGAGAGGGCATCCACGGGCTCGGCATTGACCAGGATCGAGAGCTTGACCAGGTCACCCACGCGGTAATCGGCGAGGTTGTAGTCAAAGCTCGCGTAGCCGCGCGAGATCGACTTCAGCCGGTCGTAGAAATCGAACACGACTTCGTTGAGCGGCAGGTCGTATTCGACCATGGCGCGATTGCCCACATAGGAGAGATTGCGCTGCACGCCGCGCCGGTCTTGGCAGAGCTTCAGGATCGCCCCCAGATATTCATCGGGCGTCAGGATCGTCGCCTTGATCCACGGCTCGCGGATTTCCTTGATCTTCATCACGTCCGGCAGGTCGGCCGGATTGTGGAGATGGATCATCTCGCCGTCATTCATCTCGATCTCGTAGACCACGGACGGCGCCGTGGCGATGAGGTCGAGGTCGAACTCTCTGGAGAGCCGCTCCTGGATGATTTCGAGGTGCAGGAGACCCAGGAAGCCGCAGCGGAAGCCGAAGCCGAGGGCGGCCGAGGTTTCCATTTCGTAGGAGAACGAGGCGTCGTTGAGGCGCAGCTTGCCCATGGCAGCGCGCAGCTCGTCGAAGTCGGAGGCATCCACCGGGAAGAGACCGCAGAACACTACCGGCTGGGCCGGACGGAAACCGGGCAGCGGTTCGGCGGTGGGCTTGCGGTCATCGGTGATGGTGTCGCCGACATTGGTATCGGCCACCTCCTTGATGGAAGCGGTGAACATGCCCAATTCGCCCGGCCCGAGCTCGGGCACTTCGATGAGCTTGGGCGTGAACACGCCGACCTTGTCGAGCTCGTAAACCGCGCCCGAGGCCATCATGCGGATCTTCTGGCCCTTCTTGACCGTGCCGTCGATGACGCGGATGAGCACCACGACGCCAAGGTAAGCATCGTACCAGGAATCGACGAGGAGAGCCTTGAGGGGCGCGTTGACGTCGCCCTTGGGCGCCGGCAGGCGGGTGACGATGGCTTCGAGCACCGTGTCGATACCCAGGCCCGTCTTGGCCGAGATTTCGAGCGCATCGGAGGCATCGATGCCGATGACGTCCTCGATCTGCTGCTTTACGCGCGGAATGTCGGCCGCCGGCAGGTCCACCTTGTTGAGGACCGGCACGATCTCGTGGTTGGCGTCGAGCGCGTGATAGACATTGGCAAGCGTCTGCGCCTCGACGCCCTGGGAGGCGTCCACGACGAGGAGCGACCCCTCGACGGCAGCCATAGAGCGGGAGACTTCATAGGCGAAGTCGACGTGGCCCGGCGTGTCGATGAGGTTGAGGACATAGTCCTCGCCATCCTTGGCCTTGTACTTGAGGCGCACGGTCTGCGCCTTGATGGTGATGCCGCGCTCGCGCTCGATATCCATCGAATCGAGCACCTGCTCCTTCATCTCGCGCGCATCCAGCCCGCCCGTCATCTGGATCAGGCGGTCGGCGAGGGTCGATTTGCCATGGTCGATGTGAGCGACGATGGAGAAATTGCGGATATTTTTGAGCGGCACGGTCATGGCGCGCTGATAGCAGGAAAGAAAGGCCGCCGCAAAGATGGTTTATGAGGCGTAAAGGCTCGGAAAGCCCGCTCATGCACAGCCCGCACGGGGGCTCTGCGCGCTCAGCCGATTTTGCATCAAGATATGCGATGCTAATCTGCTGCAATCGCCGGATAGCGGCGGCAGGCATAAGAGAGGCTTATTCATGGACCTCGACCAGCTCAAGACCTTCGACCGTATCGCCCGCGATCTCAGTTTCACCAGGGCCGCGGCGGCGCTCAACGTGACGCAGGCGACGGTCTCGATGCGCATGCGCGCGCTCGAGGACCTTCTGGGCGTGACGCTCTTCAATCGCGGGCGGCAGGTGACGCTGACCGACCAGGGCATGACGTTTCTGCCCTATGCGCGCCGCATCCTCGGCACGGCGCAGGAGGGGCGCGAGGCCTTGCGGCGCGTCGAGCGCGGGCGGGTGACGATCGGCTCGCTCCGCACGCTGGTTGCCCCACTGATTACCGACCCGCTGCTGCGCTTCCAGCACAACTATCCGGGCATCGACGTGGTGGTGACCGAGGGGCGGCACACCCAGATCATCGCTATGCTGCACGAGCGGGAGGTGGAACTGGGCATCGTTTGCTGGCCCAATATCGACCCGCTCTGCCTCGACCTCGAGCCGCTGGTGGTGATGCGCGAGCGGGCGCCGCTGGTGGTTTCGGCGGAGGTGGCAAGGCGGCTCGGGCCCACGCCGAGCATCGATGAGGTGCTGGCCATCGTCCCGCAGGTGATTTCGCTGTTCTGGTGGCAGGTCGAGCCCGACCAGGCCTCGGCCCTCTGCCGCCGGGCGCGCTCGAGCGTCGAGCTGCCGGTCGAGCCGGCGGTGCGGCTGGTCGAGCGCGGCGAGGGCGTCGGGTACTTTCTCGAATCCTCGGTGCGCGAGGGGATTGCTGCGGGCAAGCTAGTGGAGATTGCGCCGCCCGAATTCGGGGAACTCCATCGCGACACGGCGCTGGTGGTGCGCTCGAAATCGGTGCTTGAGCGGCCGATGCTGCGAGATTTTGCGCAGGAATTGGCGCGAGATTTCAGATGTTTGGGACGGGTGATCGAGGATAGGCTGGCGGAGGAAGTCGAGCGGGCGGCGTAAGCCCGCCGGCAGGAATTTGGAGGGGGCCATGGAAGTCGAGTTGGGCAACGAGGGTGGCAAGCTGCGGTTTGAACAGGTGGAGACAAACAGCGAGTTCACCCACTTGCTCGTGCGCCTCGATGATGGCGGCTTCAGCGGCTCCACCGATATCTGGGAGGGAGGGGGAATGCGGCCTACGCTGGCCCCGTTCTTCGAAGAACTGGCTCGCAACTGGCTAGGGTGGCCTGGTGTTTTGGAGTGGGAGGATATCGACCACCATCTGAAGCTACGGGCAAAACACGACGGCACGGGACGCGTACTTATGACCGTGTCATTGCGGCCCGATTTCCGTGAGTTCGACCGCGAGTTGCGCGGCGGTATCGTTCTGGATGCAGGGCAGCTCGACGCAATCGCTGCCGCACTCCGCAAGCTCTTGCCGCAGGGGCAGGAGCTGCTCATTGGCGCCGGGACGGCCAAGCTCATATTTGCTTCGCCGACCTTGGAGGATGACACGACCGTTGTCGGCGTGACTTACCTCAATGGCACTGCTTCAGGGGCAACCAGCATCTGGGACGAACTCTACTGTATTCCTCCCGGTGGCCGGCCCCACGAGTTTTTCAGGGCGATGGCAGACGATTGGCGTGGCTGGGAGGGCGAGCGAGTTTGGAGAGATGCGTCAGGGAATTCCGTCTGGCGCGCCAGTAATGACGGCATCAGCCGCGTCACCCTGGCAGTTGAGTTGCTTTTGCGCGGCGACACGCCGGTTGAGCTGAAACTTTCGGGAGGCCTCTACGTCGAGCTGGGCCAGCTGTCGCATATTGCCGATCGACTGGAAAAGCTCTTCGACCGGCCGGATTGGGTCAATCTCGGTCCTAACGCCAAGAGAAGCTAAACTCCCCTACCCATTGCGGAATGCCACGGGGGACGTTTCGTGGGACCGAGAACGGCTAGCCAGATAAAGCGCGTGGGGTAAGCTCCAGCAGCTATTCTATCCTCCATCGTATTTTCGCGATGTATTTCCCTCGCCCCGGCTTGGCAACCTGCACCCGGCCAGCTTAGCCTGCCCCTCTCTCCAAAGGCTCCCCTCAACCTCACGACTATTCGGAGACTATTATGACCAAGCGCCGCCTCGGCCGCTCTGAGCTGTTCATTGACCCTCTGGTGCTGGGCACCAATGTGTTCGGGTGGACGGCGGACGAGAAGACTTCGTTCGATATCCTGGATGCCTTCGTGGGTGAGGGGTTTACCGCCATCGACACTGCCGATGCCTATTCGCGGTGGGTGCCGGGCAATGACAGCGAATCGGAAAAGATCATCGGCCGCTGGCTCAAGGCGAGGGGCAACCGCGACAAGGTTTTGATCTTCACCAAGGTCGGCTCGGATATGGGCCAGGGTAAGCGCGATCTCTCGGCCAAGTGGATCGCCGAGGCGGTTGAGGGTTCGCTCAAGCGCCTGCAGACCGACTATATCGACCTCTACCAGAGCCATTGGCCCGACCCGACCGTGACGCAGGAAGAAACGCTCACGGCCTATGACAAGCTGATCAAGGCGGGCAAGGTTCGCTATATCGGCGCCTCGAACTATGACACGGCGCTGCTGAGCGAGGCGCTCCGGCTTTCCGACCAGCTCGGCCTGCCGCGTTACGAGACGCTGCAGAACGAATACAATCTCGTCACCCGCGACAAATACGAGGGCGACGTGCAGGACCTGCTGATCAAGAACGGCTTGTCGGCCATCACCTATTACGGGCTGGCGGCCGGGTTCCTGTCCGGCAAATACCGCAAGCAGGAAGACCTGGTGGGCGCGCGCTCGGGCTCGGTGCAGCGCTATTTCAACGACAAGGGCCTGAAAGTGCTGGCGGCGATGGACGATGTGTCCAGCCGCAGCGGCGCGGCGCTGCCCGAGATCGCGCTGGCCTGGGTGGCGGCGCAGCCAGGCGTGGCGGCGCCGCTGGCTTCGGCCACGTCCACGACGCAGCTCCAGAGCCTCGTGCGAGGCGCGCGGCTGACGCTGGCGGCCGAGGACGTGAAGCTCCTCAACGACGCAGGCAAGTAAGATGCCGAGCCAACTTCTCGCCTGGGTGGTGCTGGTGCTGATGAGTGCCGCTGCCGCTTCTGGCGAGGAGCCGGGCTGGCACTTTTCGCCGCTGGCCGACGAAGGCGATCGCGCGGCCATGGGCTGCACGGTCGATACGACGGGCCTGAGCTACACGTGCCTTGTCGTGCGATGCGCCGATGACTTTTCGGTGGCGCTGCATCTTCATACAAGCCGCGCAGGCGGCCCGGCCGGGCGCTGGGAATTGACCTTGGACCGGCAGAGCTTTCCGGTGAACGTCGTCGCGGACGCCTCGCCTTATGGGGCACGGGTCGAAGGCGACCTGACCGGGATCATAGAGGGCATCGAGCAGGGCGAGACCGGCTATATCGAGCCGCTCGACGGCGCGCGGGGCAATAGTTCGCGTCTGCCGCTGAAAGGCTCGCTGCAGACGATCCGGCAGGCGCTCTATTTCTGCGCGCCGCGCACCGAGGCGGGGCAGGAAACGCCGGCCGGCATGGTGGGGCCGGTTCCACAAAAGCGCCCTCAGACAGAGAGATAGCCGCCGTCCACCGGCAGGATGGCGCCGGTGATGAAGCCCGCCAGCGGCGAGCAGAGGAAGAGCGCGGCGCCGGTCAGGTCATCGGGGCGGCCCCAGCGGCCCATGGGCGTTCGGCCGAGAATGGCGCTGTTGCGCGCATGATCTTCGCGCAGGGCATTGGTGAGCGGGGTTTCGATCCAGCCGGGCGCGATGGCGTTGACGCGGACATTTTCGGGCGCATAGGCGATGGCCAGCGAGCGGGTGAGCTGGCAAATGCCGCCCTTGGAAGCGGAATAGCCGGGCACGAGGCCGCCGCCGAGGAAGGACAGCACCGAGGCGGTGTTGAGTATGGCGCCGCCGCGTCGCGCCAGCAGCGGACGGCAGGCGGTGCAGAGGCGCATCGTGCCGGTCAGGTTGACGTCGACCACTTCGGCGAAGACGTCCGGATCGTGCTCGTCGCCGCGCCTGATGATGCCGGCGCAGTTGACGAGAACATCGAGGCTTTCGAGCTTGTTGACGAATTCGTCGACGGCGAGGTCTTCGCGCACGTCGAGTTCGGAGAATTCGATGAAGGGTTTTTCGGTCCGGGCGGCTTCGAGTTCGGCTTTGCCGACGCCGGTGGCGAAAACCCTTGCACCGGCATCGGCAAAGGCGCCGGCTATGGCCAGCCCGATGCCAGAAGTGCCGCCGGAAACGAGAACGGTCTTGCCGTCGAAATAGTCGAGTGCCCAGGTGCCGGTGGTCATGGTGTCCTCGTCAGGGTTTGAGTGTAGGGCAGCCCCTCACCGCACGAACTGATCCACATAATCTGCGCCCAGCCCCACGCTCACATAGTGCCGCCGACACATGTCGATCTTGGTGAAGACGTCCTCAAGGCCGACCTGCCGGTTGTCTTCATCGAGATAAATCATGCAGCCGGAGATGTTGAAGAAGGTGATCATTTCCTCGCAGTCCTCGGGAACCGTGAGGGTATGGATCTCGCCGGGCGGCTCGAAGACGTAGGAGCCGGTTTCGGCCACCCAATCGTGTTCGAGATAGTGCCAGCGGCCCTTAATGACGTAACCGTGGACGGGCGAGGGGTGGAGGTGGCGAGAGAGGATGCCGGCGCGGCGGACGCGCAGGAGGTTGCACCACTGGCCCTGGCGGGTGTTGAGCATGAGGGGGCGGAACCAGACGCCCTCGGCCTGCGGCACCCAGACGCGTTCGTCATCGGGCACGGCCATCACCGCGATCTCGGGGACCGCCAGCGGGTGGGTCGAGCCCTTCATGTTGTCGTACACGGACAATTCCTCCCCGAAGCCTGCCGGGGAGGTTAAGCCGGAGAGCCGGGGTCAGTCTACCAGTGGAACTCGTCCACGTTGTAGCGTGAGGCGAGCAGGAATGCGTCGGCGGTGAGGCGCAGCGGGGCGTCCTCGACTTCGCTCTTGCCCTTCTTCAGAAGCTCGGCGAAGTGCTCGTAGATGCGCTCGTATTCCTCGGACGGTTGCTCGACCTTGGTCTTGCCGTTGACCTTGAGGATTGTGCCGCCCTTTTCGAGCTTGAGCTCGTTGCCCTCGAGAGTCTGGATGGTGATGGTCCAGATCTCGCCCGACTCCTCGAGCCAATTGAAGCCCGCGCTCATTTCGGGCTGGTGCGGCTCGGCGGACTTGAAGACGATCTCGGCATCGACCGGGCTCTGCCGGTTGGCCGGGAATTTCAGAACGGCGCTTTCGACGAAGACCGGGAACGGCATGATCTTGGTGAAGATCGAGAGCGCGTTGATGCCCGGATCGCAGACGCCGAACCCGCCGGCTTCCCAGACCCAATCCTGGCCCGGATGCCACTTGCGCACGCTTTCGCGCCAGTCGATACGGACGGACGCCACGCCCTGCTTCTTGAGGATCGACCTGGCCTTGTCGACGGCGGCGTTGTAGCGCGAGTGCCAGGTCTGGAAGAGCACGAGGTTCTTCTTCCTGGCGTAGGCCCTGAGGTCGTCGAGTTCGGAAATGGTCGGGGTCGGCGGCTTTTCCATCAGCACGTCCTTGCCGTAGTCCAGCGCCTCGCGAACGATGGCGTGGCGCACCGATGGCGGGGTGCAGACGGCGATGAGGTTGACCTCGGGCATGGCGCGGTAGAGCTCGGCGGCAGTCTTGAAGACCGGGACATCACCGTGGCCGATGCCGCGCGTGGACACGCAGGCGGCAAGCTCGAAATCCTTGCTCTTGTCGATGACCGGCAGGTGCTGATCCTGCGAGATCTTGCCGATGCCGATAACCGCGATCTTCCGTTTTGCCAAAGCATCCTCCCGTGGAAAGGCGGGGGTATGAAACAGGCTGTGTGTATCGATGCAAGGGGAATGTTGGATCGGGTGTGGTGCGTGTGGCTCACCCCCTCCCTGGCCCTCCTCGCAAGGGGGAGGTGGGGTTTGCTGCTCTATTTCGCCAAAGACACCCACCCTCCCCCTTGTGGGGAGGGCCTGGGACTTAGTTCCCCTCGAAATATCCCCGCGGCGGAGCGCCGAGCATGCGTTTGAACATCGTCGTGAAGGCCGCCACGCTCTCGTAGCCGAGATCGAGCGCTACACTGGTTACCGCCTCTCCATCCGCCAGCCGGGGCAGGGCGGTGAAAAGGCAGGCCTGCTGGCGCCAGGTGGAAAGGCTCAGCCCCGTTTCGCGCCGGAAGGCGCGGGTGAAGGTGCGGCGGCTCATGGCGAGCTCGTCGGCCCAGTCGTCGATGACGAGGTGCGGGGAGGGGGTGTCGATGAAGCGCCGGCAGAGGGCGGCGAGGCGGGGCTCGGACGGGAAGGGTAGGCCGAGCGGGGCCTCGGGCAGCCGGGGGATGCCATCCAAAAGCAGTGCCGTGACGAGGCGGGCGCGGTGATCGGGCTCGCTGTCGAAGGGCAAGGCGACGGCCTCGACGATCAGTGCCCGAGTGAGGTCATCGAGCGCCACGACACGGATTTCGCCGGGCAGGTCGGGAACGGCACCGGGCTGCACATAAATGGAGAGCATATTGACGCCTGCCAGCATCTCCACAGAGTGCTGGATATCGGGCGGTATCCAGAGGGCGTGCTCGGGCGGTACCATCCAGCGGCCAACGACCGAGGTGACCATGACCACGCCCGTGCGCGCATAAAGCAATTGCGCCCGGGTATGGCGATGCGGCTTGACGTGGTAGCCGGCCGGATAGTGCGCGGGGATGGCCACGATCGGCCCTGAGGATGCCTCGATGGCGGCGAGCCGGTTGGCGTGCAGCCGCTCGAGATCGATCTCCTGTTTGATACGCATTGGCCCACTCGCGAAAGTAATGGACCAGAGCACGAAAGCAGGGCGCATGCAATCGGACTAAGGAAGGCGCTCGTTTCAAGGAGTATTTAATCGTGGCCGACACTACAGCGCCCGCACCGCAGCAGGCCGTTCCGCCCGCGCAGAGCCAGGCCGGCGAAACGGCGTTCGCCGTCATCATGGCTGTCAGCCTCGGGCACCTCCTCAACGACACCATGCAGTCGCTTATTCCGGCGCTCTATCCGATGCTCAAGGATGGCTACGGGCTCGATTTTACGCAGATCGGCATCCTGGGCTTCGTGTTCCAGGTCACTGCCTCGCTGCTGCAGCCGGTGGTCGGCATCTACACCGACAAGCGCCCGCTGCCCTATTCGCTGGCGGTCGGCATGGGCTTCACGCTCATCGGCCTCCTCTTCCTCGCCTTCGCCCACTCCTATTGGGTGCTGCTGGTCGGCGCGAGCTTCGTGGGCCTCGGCTCATCGGTCTTTCACCCCGAGGCGTCGCGCGTCGCGCGGTTGGCTTCGGGCGGGCGGCACGGGCTGGCGCAATCGCTCTTCCAGGTGGGCGGCAATATCGGCTCGGCCATCGGGCCGTTGCTCGCCGCCTTCATCGTGCTGCCGCGCGGGCAGGTGAGCGTTTCCTGGTTCTCGGTCATCGCGCTTGTCGGCATGATTGTGCTCTACGGCGTCGGCCGCTGGTACACTGCCCATCGTGCCGCCAATGCCGGGCGCAAGGCGCCGACCCCGGCGCTGGTGCTGCCGCGCGCCGTGGTGATCCGCACCATCGGCATCCTCGTGCTGCTGACACTCTCCAAGCACCTCTACATGACTAGCATTTCGAGCTTTTACACCTTCTACGTCATCGACCGGTTCGGCGTATCGGTGCAGGACGCGCAGATTTTGCTCTTCGTGTTCCTGGGCGCCGTCGCTATCGGCACGGTGGCCGGCGGGCCGGTGATGGACCGGTTCGGCACGCGCTTCACCATCTGGTTCTCGATTCTGGGCGCGCTGCCCTTCACGCTGGTGCTGCCCTTCGTCGATTTCACCTGGACGGTGATCCTCACCTTCATCATCGGCGTGATCCTGGCCTCGGCTTTCTCGGCCATCGTCGTCTTCGCGCAGGAACTGGTGCCGGGTCGGGTGGGGCTGGTGGCCGGCCTCTTCTTCGGCCTTGCCTTCGGCATCGGCGGCGTGGGCGCGGCGGTGCTGGGCATCGTGGCCGACCGCACGAGCATCGAATTCGTCTTCAGGCTCTGCGCCTACCTGCCGCTGCTCGGCCTGCTGACGGTGTTCCTGCCGCCGATCGGCAAGGGACGGGCGGCGCGCTAACGAGCAATCGGGGGGGCGGCTATTCGGGGCCGCCCTCTCCGGGCTCCCACAATTCGATGTGGTTGCCTTCTGGATCGACGATCCGCGCGAAGCGGCCGACCTCCGGGCTCGCGTCCCATTCGGCGCGCGTTTCAACGGCAATGCCCTTGCCGCGCAGGTCGGCAAGCAGGGCATCGAGGTTATCGACGCGGAAATTGATCATCCATTGCCGATCGGCCGGAAAATAGTCCGATCGGGCCTCGAACGGCGCGAAGACCGTAAGTCCTCGCTGTTGCTGCCAGAGATTGGTGACGCCCAGATGTGTCTCGTACCAGTCGGCCAGCGCCTTGGGATCGCCGGCGCGGAAGAAGATGCCTCCAATTCCCGTCACACCGACCATTTGGCTCTCCTTCAGCGCACGATGATGGCTCTAAAGTCGTTGACATTGGTGCCGGTAGGCCCGCTGACGAGCAGGTCGCCGATCGCGGCGAAGGCGGAATAGGCGTTGTTATTGGCCAAGGTTGCCAGCGGGTCGATGCCCGCCGCGCGCATGCGGTTGGCGCTGGTGCCGTCCACGAAAGCGCCGGCATTGCTTTCCGATCCATCGATGCCGTCGGTATCGGCAGCAAGCGCGACCACGCCTTCGAGCCCGTCGATGGCGATACCGAAGGCTAGCAGAAACTCGCTATTGCGCCCACCCCGGCCATCACCCGAAAGGGTAACCGTGGTCTCCCCGCCTGAGAGCAGGGCGACCGGCGCGGTAAAGGGTCGGTTGCGCGTCTTGACCTCGCGGGCAAGGGCGGCATGAACCTGCCCGACATCGCGCGCCTCGCCTTCCATGGCATCGGAAAGAATGGCCGGGTTGACGACAGCCTGCCGCGCACGACGCGCCGCCGCTTCAAGCGACAGCGAGGCCGAAGCGATGACGCGGACGCTGTTGCGCGCTAGGCGCGGGTCGTCGGGGCGCGGCGCCAGGTTCTGTTCTGAGGCAAGGAGCGCTTGCGCCGCAGGGGGAAGCTGAATGCGGTAGACGTTGATGAGCTTGCGCACCATGGCGCGCGTCGTCGCCAGCGGCACGGTGGGGCCGGAGGCGACCAGAGCCGGATCGTCGCCGGGTACGTCCGACACCACCAGCGTCACAACCCGTGCGGGATAGGCCATGGCGGCGAGGCGCCCACCCTTGATGAGCGAGAGCTCGTTACGGATGGCGTTCATCACCCCGATCGGCGCGCCCGAGGCGAGGAGCACCTGGTTGACCACCTGCTCGTCCTCGAAAGTCAGCCCCGGCGCAGGGGCGGGCAGCAGGGCGGAGCCGCCGCCCGAGATCAGCGCCACGACGAGATCGTCGGCCGATAACCCGGCGAGCTTCTCCATGAGGCGGCGTGAAGCGAGGAACCCGGCATTGTCGGGAACCGGATGGGCCGCCTCGACGATCTCGATGCGCTCGCAGGGGACGCCATAGCCATAGCGAGTGACGACCAGACCATCGATGGGGCCGTCCCAGGCCTCCTCGAAAGCCTTGGCCATCTGGGCGGAGGCTTTGCCGGCGCCGATGACGATGGTGCGGCCTTTGGGCTTGGGAGGGAGATGGGCCTTGACGGCGGGTCCCGGTTGCGCGGCGGCAACCGCCGCCTTGAATAGATCCTCTAGGAGGGCACGGTCCATCATGTCTTGGGCCAGGTAGCCTTTGGGCCAGGGTTGGAAAATTGCCCCACCATGTCGGGACTTTGCGCTCATTGTCCAGTTGTCAAATCGGTGACATCAAAGTCTTCTAGCGCAGGCGCGCAACTCGCTGGATTGGACCCATGACCGAACGCTACGCCATCTACTATGCCCCCGCCTCGAATGATCCGCTCTGGAGGCTCGGATGCGAGTGGCTGGGCCGCGATCCGGCGGCAGGCGTTATCGATCACCGTCCGCCGGGCATCGAAGCCGCCGAACTCGATTCGCTCACTGTCTCCGCGCGCCGCTATGGCTTCCATGCGACGATGAAGGCGCCGATGATCCTCGCGCCGGGCACCGATCGGGCCGAACTCGAGCAGGCGCTCGCCGATTTCACGCGCAACCACACCGCGTTCGACGTGGGCCAGCCGGTGCTGCGGCTCATCGATGGGTTCCTGGCCCTGGTCCTCGATCCGCAGCCGCACCGCCTCACCGATTTCGCCGGTACCTGCGTCACCGTCTTCGAGCGTTTTCGCGCGCCTATGGCCGCGGATGATCGCGCGTCGCGCGTCTCCAAGGGGCTGTCCGAGCGCCAGGTCGCGTTGCTCGACCAGTACGGCTACCCCTATGTGCTCGAACAATTCCGCTTCCACATGACGCTCTCCGATCGTCTGCCCGAAGCCTGGAAGGCGCCGCTGACCGACCTCGCCACCGACTGGTTCGCTCCGATCCTGATGAAGCCGCTGCAGATCGACCGGCTGGTATTGTTCCACCAGCCTGAAGCCGGCGCGGCTTTTACCCGTCTCGCCGACTTTCCACTTCCTCCCGCGCACGAGCTCTGAAACCAGAAGCAAGTTCAGGCGTTTGTCCCCAACAGTCAGAATCGGGGCCTTTAATGAGCAGAACTACCCTTTACGCATTGATCGCGGTGCTGGTGGCGGTCGTGGTCGCCCTGGGCGCCTATGTCTACCAGCAGCAGAACCGGCCGGGCGTCGAGATCCGGCTCGATGACAAGGGAGTGTCGGTACAAGGCAATGGCTGAGCCCGTTGGACTTGAAGCGGTCGAGATCGCCCTCACTGCCGAACTGAACCGCCAGGCTGCTTTGCGCGGCGAACCGCTGATCGTCGGGCTCATCGATGTGAGCGAACTGGCGCGAGCGGTGGTAAAGGCGCTGGGGCTGGAAGTGGCGCCGGCCGACGAGGGGATTGCACCCGAAGAGCTCGATGCAAGCAATGACGGGTAGCGGCCGCTACCCCTTCGGCTCCAGCAGATCCCACTTGTTCCCGTAGAGGTCCTCGAACACCGCCACGCTGCCATAGACTTCGTGGCGTGGCGCCTCGAGGAACTTGACGCCGGCTGCCGTGAAGGCGGCATGGTCGCGGGCGAAATCGTCGGTGTGAAGGAAGAAGCCGACGCGGCCGCCGGCCTGGCAACCGATCGCCGCCAGTTGCGCCTCGCCCTTGCCCTCAGCCAGCAGCAGATTCGCGCCGCTCCCGCCGCGTGGTGAAACGACCACCCAGCGCTTGCCGCCACCCATGTCGGTATCGGCCGCGAGGGCAAAACCGAGCTTGCCGACGTAAAAGTCGATGGCCTCGTCATAGTCCCTGACGAGCAGGGCGACTGTTGCAATAGTCTGTTTCATGCTCACGCAACCGCTTTACTGGATAGGTCGAGTACACTCTACCGCCGGGGCAGTCATTCACTCGTCGTAAAATTGACCAATTGGAAAAACTCACCCATTGCACCTTGCGGCAAAAAACGCTTTGTTGGCCGCCAAGCCGCGGTGGTTATCGAAAAAAGTCCGCGGCGCAAATATCAGGATTGGGAGATCCTTATGCGTTTGATGAAAACCCTGCTGGCGGCCACTGCACTGGTCGCTGTCACGGCTGGCGTGTCCGAGGCTAAAACCCTCGTGTTCTGCTCGGAAGCTTCGCCGGCTCACTTCGACCCCGGTCCGCTGACCGGCGGTAACGATTTCGACGCCTCTTCGCGTACCATCTACAACCGCCTCGTCGAGTTCGAGCATGGCGGCACCGCCGTCCAGCCGGGCCTCGCCGAAAAGTGGGAAACCTCGGCCGACGGCAAGGAAATCACCTTCCATCTCCGTCCGGGCGTCAAGTTCCACACCACGTCCTACTTCACCCCGACCCGCGATCTGAACGCCGACGACGTGATCTTCTCGTTCGAGCGCCAGATGAAGACGGACAATCCGTGGTATGCCTATCTGCCCGGCATGACCTGGGATTATTTCCAGGGCATGGACATGCCCAAGTACATCAAGGAAATCCAGAAGGTCGACGACCTGACGGTCAAGTTCGTGCTGAACGAACCCAATGCTCCGATGATCGCGAACCTGGGCATGGACTTCGCTTCGATCGTCTCCAAGGAATATGCCGACAAGCTCGCCGCCGAAAACAACATGGCTGCGTTCTCGACCCAGCCGGTCGGCACCGGCCCGTTCCAGTTCGTCGACTACCAGATCGACTCGACCATCCGCTACCAGGCTTTCGCCGACTATTGGGGCGGCAAGCAGCCGATCGACGACCTGATCTTCGCCATCACCACCGATCCGAGCGTGCGCGCTCAGAAGCTCAAGGCCGGTGAATGCGATATCATGGCCTACCCGGCCCCGGCCGACATCGCGGGCCTGCAGGCTGACACGAACCTCGTGGTCGCCGAGCAGGAAGGCCTCAATATCGGTTACATGTCCTACAACGTGACCGAGCCGCCGTTCGACAAGGTCGAGGTCCGCAAGGCTCTCAACCACGCCATCAACAAGAAGGCGATTATCGACGCGGTCTATCAGGGCGCCGGCCAGGTTGCCATCAACCTGATCCCGCCGACCATGTGGTCCTACAACAAGGACGTGAAGGACGACGAGTACGATCCGGAACTGGCCAAGAAGCTCCTGGCCGAAGCCGGTGTCACCGAGCTGACCACGGACCTGTGGGCCATGCCGGTCTCGCGTCCCTACAACCCGAATGCCCAGCGCGTCGCCGAAATGATCCAGGCCGACTGGGCTGCTGTCGGCGTCAAGGCCAACATCGTCTCGTACGAATGGACCGAATACCGCGAGCGCGGCAAGCAGAAGGACCGCAAGGGCCCGTTCCAGATCGGCTGGACCGGCGACAATGGCGATCCGGACAACTTCTTTGCCACCCTGTTCTCCTGCTCGGCCATCGGCGTGTCGAACTATTCGAGCTGGTGCGACAAGGACTTCGAAGATCTGATCCAGAAGGCCAAGGTCACTTCCGACGTGGCCGAGCGCACCAAGCTTTATGAAGAAGCTCAGGTTCGCTTCAAGGATCAGGCTCCGGCCCTGACCCTCGCCCACTCCAAGGTGTTCATGCCGATGAACAAGCGCGTCCAGAACTTCAAGATGGACCCGCTCGGCATTCACCGCTTCGACGGCGTGGACGTCACCGAGTAAGCCTTTGGATGGCGCCAGAAAACTGGCGCCATCTGGCTTTTTGCGCGACAATCAAGTCCCAAGCCTCATCCCGGCATGGACCGGGGTGAGGCTTCGGGCCATGGAAAGAGGCTCTGGAACAGAGCATGCTGAACTACATTCTTCGCAAACTGGCCTATCTGGTGCCCACCGTCATCGGCATCTCGATCTGCGCCTTTGCCTTTGTGCGGCTTCTGCCGGGCGACCCGATCCTGGCGATGGCCGGCGAGCACGGCGTTTCCCCGGAACGCTATGAAATCCTCAAGGAGCAGTTCGGGTATAATGCGCCGATCTGGCAGCAATACCTGCAATATCTGGGCAATGTCCTCACCGGCAATTTCGGGGTTTCGCTCTCGACCAAGCGCCCGGTGTGGAACGAATTCATGGCCCTGTTCCCCGCCACGCTCGAACTGGCCTTCTTCGCCATGATGTTCGCCGTGATCGTCGGCATTCCCGCCGGCATCTTCTCGGCCATCAAGCGCGGCTCCTGGTTCGACCAGATCACGATGGGCATTGCGCTCACCGGCTATTCGATGCCGATCTTCTGGTGGGGCCTGCTCCTCATCATCTTCTTTTCTGGCACGTTGGGCTGGACCCCGGTTTCCGGGCGTATCGCGCTCAACTTCTTCTTCAAGCCCATTACCGGCTTCATGACGGTCGACAGCCTGCTCTATGGCAACTGGCCCGCCTTCGTCTCGGCGCTCCGGCACCTGATCCTGCCGGCCATCGTGCTCGGCACGATTCCCCTGGCGGTCATCGCCCGACAGACGCGTTCGGCCATGCTCGAAGTTCTGGGTGAGGATTACATCCGCACCGCCCGCGCCAAGGGCCTGCCGCCGGCGCGCGTCACCAATGTCCACGCCCTGCGCAACGCCCTCATCCCGGTCGTCACCACCATTGGCCTCCAGGTCGGCATGCTCATGGCCGGCGCCATCCTGACGGAAACCATCTTCTCCTGGCCGGGTGTCGGCAAGTGGATGATCGATTCCATCTCCAAGCGCGACTACGTCGTCGTGCAATCGGGATTGCTGCTCATCGCGCTCATCGTGATGGCGGTCAATCTCCTCGTTGACGTGCTCTATGCCGTCATCAATCCGAGAATCAGGGTGCGCTGACATGACCGAGACGGCAACGACTTCGGCCGCCAAGGCGCCGCCGACCAAGACCAACCAACCCAATCCCCGCTGGGCCGGCCTTGCCGAGTTCTGGCACTATTTCTCCATGAACAAGGGCGCCGTCCTTGGCCTGGTGGTGTTCATCCTCTTGGTCCTGGTCGCCATCTTCGCCCCGCTCATCGCGCCCCATTCGCCCGACCAGCAATATCGCGACGCCATCCTGGTGCCGCCGGTCTGGCAGGATGGCGGCAATCCCGCCTTCCTGCTCGGCACCGATCCGGTGGGCCGCGATATCCTCTCGCGCCTCATCCACGGCGCCCGCTACTCGCTCTTCATCGGCTTCTTCGTCGTCACGGGCGCGCTGGTGGTCGGCGTGACGCTGGGCGTCCTCGCTGGCTATTTCCGCGGTTGGGTGGATGTCGTCATCATGCGCGTCATGGACATCATCCTCGCCTTCCCCTCGCTGCTGCTGGCCCTCGTGCTGGTGGCGATCCTGGGACCAGGGCTCTTCAACGCCATGATCGCGATCGCGCTCGTGCTCCAGCCGCACTTTGCGCGTCTCACACGCGCTGCGGTGATGGCCGAGAGCAACCGCGAATACGTGACGGCGTCCCGCGTGTCGGGCGCCGGCCATTTCCGGCTGATGATGCGGACCATCCTGCCCAATTGCCTGGCCCCGCTGATCGTGCAGGCGACGCTGTCGTTCTCGAACGCCATTCTCGAGGCGGCCGCCCTCGGCTTCCTCGGCATGGGCGCACAGCCGCCCACGCCCGAATGGGGCACCATGCTGGCCTCCGCCCGCGAATTCATCATGCGCGCGCCCTGGGTCGTCACCTTCCCGGGCCTCGCCATCCTCATCACTGTGCTGGCCATCAACCTGGTCGGCGACGGCCTGCGCGATGCGCTCGATCCGAAACTGAAACGGAGCTGACCCAGATGGCTCTGCTTGAAATCGAGAACCTCTCGGTCGGCTTCGATACCTCCGCCGGCCTCTTCATGGCGGTGCAGGGCATCGACATGTCGGTCGATTCCCGTGAAGTGCTCGCCATTGTCGGCGAATCCGGCTCGGGCAAGTCCGTGGCCATGCTGGCGGTGATGGGGCTGCTCCCCAATACCGCCACCGTCACCGCCGACAGGATGACCTTCGAGGGGCGCGACCTCCTCAACATGTCGGGCAGTGACCGGCGCAAGATCATCGGCAAGGATATCGCCATGATCTTCCAGGAGCCGGTCGCCAGCCTCAATCCGTGCTTCACGGTCGGCTTCCAGATCACCGAAACGCTGCGCCAACACACCAACCTGGGCAAGAAGCAGCGACGCGAACGCGCCATCGAACTGCTGCACCTGGTTGGCATCAACGATGCCGCCGAGCGTCTTGGCGCCTATCCGCACCAGATGTCGGGCGGTCAGTGCCAGCGCGTGATGATCGCCATCGCCATCGCCTGCAATCCCAAGCTCCTCATCGCCGACGAGCCGACCACCGCGCTTGACGTGACGATCCAGAAGCAGATCCTCGATCTTCTCATAAAGCTCCAGGAGCGGCATGGCATGGGGCTGATCATGATCACCCACGACATGGGCGTGGTGGCCGAGACGGCCGACCGCGTGGTGGTGCAGTACAAGGGCCGCAAGATGGAAGAGGCCGACGTGCTCACACTCTTCGAGAACCCCAAGAGCGCCTATACCCGCGCGCTGCTCTCGGCCCTGCCCGAAAACGCCACGGGCGACCGCCTGCCCACCGTCTCCGATTTCCACATGGAAGGGAGCGCGTGATGAGCGAGATCGTTCTCGAAACCCGCCACGTCACACGCGACTACCATGTGTCGGGCGGCCTTTTCCGCAAGGAGAAGATCATCCGCGCCGTCAAGGACGCCAACTTCAAGCTCGAAAAGGGCAAGACGCTGGCGATCGTGGGCGAATCCGGTTCGGGCAAATCCACCCTTGCCCGCATCCTGACGCTGATCGACCCGGCCACATCGGGCGAATTGCTGATCGAGGGCCAGCCGGTCGATATCAGCAAGGGGCTCTCCAAGGAGATGCGCCGCAAGGTGCAGATCATCTTCCAGAACCCTTATGGCTCGCTCAACCCGCGCCAGAAGATCGGCGACGTCCTCGCCGAGCCGCTGCTGATCAACACCAGCATGCCGGCCGCCGAACGGCGCGAAAAGGCCATGCAGATGCTGCTCAAGGTCGGTCTGGGCCCCGAGCACTTCAACCGCTACCCGCACATGTTCTCGGGCGGCCAGCGTCAGCGCATCGCCATCGCGCGGGCGCTGATGCTCAACCCGAAGCTGCTGGTGCTGGACGAGCCGGTTTCCGCCCTCGACCTTTCAGTGCAAGCGCAGATTCTCAACCTGCTGGCCGATCTCCAGGACGAGTTCGGCCTCACCTACGTCTTCATCAGCCATGATCTCTCGGTCGTGCGCTACATCGCCGACGAGGTGATGGTGATGTATCTGGGCGAAGTGGTGGAATACGGCACGCGCGACGCGGTGTTCGACAATCCGCAGCACAGCTACACGAAGACGCTTTTTGCGGCGACGCCGAAGTCGGACGTCGAGAGCATTCGTGCCAGGCTGGCGCGAAAGCGCGCTGCGGCGTAAGCCGGTCGCTGTCGCGGAAAGAATGAAAGCCCTCGGAAAAACTCCGAGGGCTTTTTTGTCGTGAAGCGCTGGATCAGCCACCCCTGTCCCCTCCCCCTTGCGGGGAGGGGACAGGGGTGGGGGCACGCGTTTCCCTATCAGGTGAACGGCTACTTCCCCTTCCATCCCAGCAACCGCAGTGCATTGGCCGTCACAAGCACCGTCGCACCCGTATCCGCCAGGATCGCGATCCAGAGCCCGGTGATCCCGAACACGCTCGTCACGAGGAAAATCGCCTTGAGCCCGAGGGCCACTGTGATGTTCTGGCCGATATTGCTCATCGTCGCGCGGGAGAGGCCGATCATGTTGACGACATCGGTAATCCGGCTGCGCAGAAGGGCGCCATCAGCGGTTTCGAGCGCCACGTCGGTACCCGAGCCCATGGCGATGCCGGTCGAGGCGGCGGCGAGCGCCGGGGCGTCGTTGATGCCGTCGCCGACCATCATCACGCCATCGCCCAGCGACTTGATGGCCGAAACCTTGTCCTCGGGCATGAGTTGGGCGCGGTAGTCCATGCCGAGCGTGTCGGCAATGGCGGCCGCCGTACGCTCGTTGTCGCCGGTCAGCATGACCGAGCCAACGCTCATGGCGCTAAGCGCAGCTACCGTCGATTTGGCGTCATCGCGCGGCTCGTCACGCAACGCGATGAGGCCGAGCACTATGCCGTCGCGAACGACCGCGGAGACGGTCTTGCCTTCGCCCTCAAGGCGCAGGGCATCGGGGAGCGCCGCTTCGTCGCGCTGCGTGCCCACGAAGATGCGCGCGCCTTCGACGGTGGCCTCGACGCCCTTGCCGACGAGCGCAGCTTCATCACGAGCAGACGGGATGACGATACCCTTGTCCTTGGCATGGTTCAGGATGGCCTGCGCCAGCGGATGGCTGGAGCCGGCCTCGACGGCGGCAGCGAGGCGCAGCACGTCGTCTTCGCTTCCCGAGAGCGCGACGACGTCAGTCACCTTGGGTTCACCACGCGTAAGCGTGCCGGTCTTGTCGAAGGCAACCTTGCGTGTCTTGGCGACCGTCTCGATCACGACGCCGCCCTTGAGCAGCAGGCCCTGCCGCGCGCCGGCGGCAAGCGCCGAAGCAATGGAGGCGGGCACCGAGATCACCAGAGCACAGGGGCAGCCGATGAGCAGCAATGTCAGGCCGCGATAGAGCCATGTCCACCAATCGCCCAACCCGAGGAGCGGCGGCACGATGGTGACGAGTACCGCGACCCCGACAATGGCGGGCATGTACCAGCGCGAGAACCGATCGATGAAGCGCTCCGTCGGCGCGCGCGCCTCGTTGGCTTCCTCGACCAACTTGATGATGCGGGCAATGGTATTGTCGGCGGCTGCCCTGGCGACCCGGATGCGCAGCGCCGCTTCCTTGTTGATTGACCCGGCAAAGACCTCATCGCCTTCGCCCCGCATCACGGGCACGGATTCTCCGGTCACCGGCGACTGGTCGACGCCCGAAAGGCCCGAGATCACGATGCCGTCGGCAGGAATGCGATCACCCGGACGCACCAGTACCGTCTGCCCGATGCGCAGCGCCGAAGCCTGCACTTCCTGCGTCTGGCCGTTCTCCTCGACAAGCGCGGTCTTGGGCACCAGATCACCGAGCGCCTTGATAGAAGCGCGCGCCTGAGCGGCGGCAGCGCCTTCGAGCACTTCGCCGACCGCGAAGAGGAAGACGACGAGCGCTGCTTCCTCAGCCGCGCCGATGACCAACGCGCCGGTGGCGGCGATGGTCATGAGCATTTCGATGGTGAAGGGCGAGCCGGCCCGCGCTGCCTGGAAGGCGCGCATGGCCACCGGCGCGACGCCCAGGAGCGTCGCGACGACGAATGCCCAATAGGAGACGTCCGGGAAGGCGAGCTTGGCGACCCAGGCGAGGGCGTAGAGAACACCGGTGACAATGACGAGCTGGCCTTTGCGGGTCTGCCACCAGGCCTTGTCCGCAGAGCCCGGCTCTTCGCCATGGCTGTGGTCATGCGCGCCGTGATCGTGGGCATGGTCGTGCCCGGCATGATCGTGGTCGTGCTTCTCGGTCACCGGCGCAGCACCGGCAAAGGGGCGCGCGGCGTAGCCGAGCTGGGAAATCTGCTTCTCGATGGCCTCGGGTGCCGCGCCGCCTTCGGCCAGTTTGAGCGAAAGCTTTTCGGTGGTGTGGGTGATGGCCACGTCCGATACGCCGGGCATGCGCTCGAGCGCGGTGCGGATCTTGGCCGCGCAGCTCGCGCAATCCATGCCTTCGACACGCCAGTTGAGCGTGCGGGTTTCCAGCTTTTCGTCCATGTCGGCCTCCGGCAAGTCCATCTCGTCGAGTCTGGCCTACAACCTCCAGCCACTAGAGGTTCAAGAGGTTTTTTCGGGGGACTTGCCGACGCATGGCAGAAGGCCGGTCACGCCCATTGCCCTCGGGCGCCTCGCATGTTTTATGCAGCCCGACTTCAAGGGAATTCGCTTATGGCTGCCGCGCCGATCCTTGCGCTTCAGGATATCAAACTCACGCTGGGCTCGACCCTGCTGCTCGATGGTGCCGAGCTTTCGGTGACGCCGGGCGACAAGATCGCGCTGGTCGGCCGCAACGGCTCGGGCAAATCCACCCTGCTCAAGATCGCCGCCGGCGAGATCGAGGCCGATGCCGGCGTGCGCTTCGTGCAGCCGGGCGTCACCGTCCGCTACCTGCCGCAGGAGCCGGACCTTTCCGCCTTCGCTTCCACCCTCGCTTATGTCGAAGCGGGCCTGACGGAAGGCGACGATCACTATCGCGCGCAATACCTGCTCGAACAGCTCGGCCTCACCGGCAGGGAAGAGCCGAAGAACCTCTCCGGCGGCGAAGCCCGCCGCGCAGCGCTGGCGCGCGTATTGGCGCCCGAGCCCGATATCCTGCTGCTGGACGAACCGACCAACCACCTCGACCTGCCGGCCATCGAATGGCTGGAAGAGGAAATCGCCTCGCTCCGCTCGGCCATCGTGCTCATCAGCCACGACCGCCGGTTCCTCGCCGATCTTACCAAGGCCACCGTCTGGCTCGACCGCGGCATCACGCGCCGCCTCAACCAGGGTTTTTCAGGCTTTGAGGCCTGGCGCGACAGCGTCCTGGAGGAAGAGGAACAGGCCCGCCACAAGCTCGATCGCCAGATCGTGCGCGAGGAGCATTGGCTGACCTACGGCGTTACGGCGCGCCGCAAGCGCAATGTGCGGCGGCTCGAAAACCTCTTCAACCTGCGCCAGGAGCGCAAGGATGCCCGCCGCGTCACCGGCGAAGTGAAGATGACGGTCTCGGAAGGCGCGACCTCAGGAGCCCTGGTGGTGGATGCCGAGGACATCTCCAAGAGCTATGACGGCCGACCCATCGTCAAGGACCTCACTACTCGCGTCATCCGCGGCGACCGGCTGGGGATCGTCGGACCGAACGGGGCGGGCAAGACGACGCTCATCAAGCTCATGACTGGCGAGATCGCGCCCGATTCCGGCCGCATCCGGCTGGGTTCTAGCCTTGAGCTCGCCACGCTCGACCAGGGCCGCAAGGGCCTGGCTCCGGAAACGACGCTGCGCGAAGCGCTGACCCAGGGCGGTTCGGACACGCTCCAGATCAATGGCCAGCCCAAGCATGTCATGGGCTACATGAAGGATTTTCTCTTCACGCCCGAACAGGCGCGTACGGCCGTCTCCAAGCTTTCGGGCGGCGAACGCGGCCGGCTGACGCTGGCCCGGGCGCTCGCGCTGCCTTCGAACGTTCTGGTGCTCGACGAACCCACCAACGACCTCGACCTCGAAACGCTCGACCTGCTGCAGGAATTGCTGGCCGACTATCCTGGTACAGTGATCGTGGTCAGTCACGACCGCGACTTCCTCGATCGCGTTGCGACCTCCGTGCTGGTCGCCGAAGGAAACGGCATCTGGAATGAATATGCCGGTGGCTATTCGGATATGGTGGCCCAGCGCGGCTATGGCGTGCGCAAGCCCGAAGCCAAGCCGGTCGCTGCCAAACCCAAGGCGGAGGCAGCCCCGGCAGCTGCTCCCCAGGCCAAGCGAAAACTGTCCTTCAAGGAAAAGCACGCACTCGAAACCCTGCCGGGTGAAATCAAGAAACTCGAAAACGAGATCGCCACCCTCCAGCAGGCATTGGCCGATCCTGCGCTCTATTCAAAGTCGCCGCAGGATTTCGAGAAGAAGAGCCAGGCGTTGACCAAGGCGGAGACGGCACGAGCCGCGGCTGAAGAGCAGTGGCTGGAGCTGGAGATTTTGCGGGAAGAGCTGGAGGGGTAGGGCGCAAAGAGGCGCACCAAGCCTCTATCAATCACACCCCTCCCCCACTACTGCACTCCCCCGGGCGAAGACCCGGGGCCTATTGCACCCTTCAACTCGAGTGGAGATAGCCGTGGGCCCCGGCTCTACGGCCGGGGAAGATCGAGGATAGGGAGCGGGCGGTAGAATGAGCGCGGAAAAAGGCGTAGGCGGATGAACGTAGCAGTATGAATGCCGCGGGATGCCCCGCCGCGCGCTCAACCCGCCATCCTTCCCCACCCCCGGTGACAATCCTCTCTCGATCATGCACTCTGCCAGCAGTGCCAACAGGATAGCCGGCAGCATGCTCGAGCATTTCGTCGTTGCGCAGGAACCCGTCTATGAAACGGTCCGGTCCGAGCTACGGGCCGGGCGTAAGCGTACGCACTGGATGTGGTTCATCTTCCCGCAGCTGGCGGGGCTCGGGACTTCGGTCATGGCGACCAAGTTCGGGCTGGCCTCGCTCGACCAGGCCAACGACTATCTGTCACACCCGGTGCTCGGGCCGCGCCTCATCGAGTGCACCAATCTCGTCAACCTGCATCTGGGGCTGCGCGCCGAGGACATTTTCGGGGAAATCGACGCCCTCAAATTTTGTTCATCGATGACGCTTTTTGCCGTCGCCGCTCCCGACCGGCCGGTCTTTGAAACCGCCATCAACGCCTTCTGCAATGGGCGCTTCGATCCGCTGACCCTTGCCCGGCTCTGACTGCTTCGCACCCTTGGCAAGCCCCGTTTCGCAAAGCCTGTGCACCAAAGACTCTTTTTCCCGATTCCCCTGCCCGGTATGGTGGGGTGATTCGGTGGTCATGGGTCAGGACCAACGGCGCGCACTTCCCGTGCGTGGCAAGTAGCGGGCGTTCTTCCCGGTTGTTGCGGCCGTGGAAGCGATCGGCAAGCGTTCTTTGAAGAGGTAGGGCATGGTGCCGGAATATTTCCGGAAACGTCGGGGATTCGTGAAGAGAGCTCTGTGGCTCACCGCCACTGCCCCTATTGCGATCTGCGCCGCTACGCCTGCCCTGGCACAGATCGGCACGCCCTATAGCGCCGGCATGGTCGTGGGTGCACTGCCCGTGGCGATCGCCATCGGCGCAGGCGCCTTTGCACTCATCGCCATGGCCGCTCTGCGCAACGTCATCCGTGAAAACAAGGCCAACCGCGACCTCACCTCCGACCAGATTTCGGGCCTGCGCGCCCTGGTCGACGAATACGAGGCGCTCCTCGCCGGCACGCGCGAGCTGACCGTACTCTGGAGCGATGGCGCTACCGAGCCGAAATTCCTGGGACAGGCCGCTGCCGTCCTGCCACCCGGCCGCCGTGCCGATACCGTGCTCAATCTCCATTCCTGGCTGGCGCCCGAAGAGGCCGCCACGCTCGCCAAGGCGCTCGAGGCGCTGCGGGTCGAGGGTCAGGGCTTCGATCTGGGCGTCACCTCCAGCGACGGCCGGCAATTGCGGGCTACCGGATGGGTGCTCGGCGGCGCGGTCGCGGTTCGTCTGCGCCCCTCGCTCCTGCAACGCCAGACCGCCGCGTTACTCGAAGATCGCACGGTGCTCGCCGATCCCGTCAGCGCTCGCGCCATCCTCTCGCTGCTGCCATGCCCGGCCTTCGTGCGCGATGGGCAGAACAAGCTGACCTACGCCAACCCGGCCTATCTCGACCTCGCCAAGACGCTGGGTCGCTTTGCGCCGACCGGCGACATACCCGAGCTCGCCGATAGCGTGGCGCTTGGCGACAAGCCGCAATCGCGCACCGTTTCGTTCCCTACGGCGGGTGGCGCTTACGAACTCGTCGAATTCCCGCTCAATGGCGGCCGCGCTGGCTATTTCGAGCCGCTCAAGCAGGTGGCAACACCGGTCGATGCCGATTTCGAGCCGGGCGTCAGCCAGTTGAGCGCGGTGATGGAAGTGCTCTCCACGCCCATCGCTATCTTCAACGCAGCGCGCGAACTCGTGCAGTTCAACGGCGCCTATGCCGAACTCTTCAATCTCAACCCCAAATGGCTGCGGCTGGGCATGGACGAGCGGTCGATCCTCGACCGCCTCCGCACCGAGGGCATGCTTCCCAACGAGCCCGACTACCACAAGTGGCGGGCCAAGCATCTCACCTCCTATCAGCTTACCGAGCCGACCGAGCGCGAGCCCTGGCACTTGCCGGACGGGCGCACGATCCAGGTCATCGCCGCTCCGGCCGGGCCGAAGGGCGGGGTCATCTACGTCTTCGAAGACATCACCGCGCGGCTGGAACTCGAAAGCCGCAACAAGTCGCTCTCCAACGTCCAGCGCGAGACCCTCAACGCTCTCTCCGAGAGCGTGGCTGTGTTCGGCACCAATGGGCGCCTGACGCTCTCCAACCCGCAGCTTTCCAAGCTCTGGAAGCTGCCGATGAACCAGTTGGGCACCAACCCGCATATCGACCAGATCGCCGAAGCTTGCGGCGAGGTGATGCCGGAAGATGGCGCGGTCATCTGGCGCGATCTCAAGCGCCGCATCATCGATCTCAACCCCATGCGGGCCGATACCACCGGGCGCATCGCCCGTGCTGACGGGTGCCTGGTCGACTACGCGGTAACGCGCCTGCCGGACGGCCAAACCATGATGACCTTCATGGACGTCACCGACAGTGCCAATTACAGCCGCGTGCTCAAGGAGCGCAACGACGCGCTGGTGACGGCCGACCGGCTCAAGGACGCCTTCGTCCAGAACGTCTCCTACGAGCTGCGCTCTCCGCTCACCAACATCATCGGCTTTGCCGACCTGCTCTCGTCCGAGGACATGGGGCCGCTCAATGACAAGCAGCGCGCCTATACTGACTACATCCGCGCTTCGAGCGTGACGCTGGGCGTTCTCATCGACAACATCCTGGACCTCGCCACGGTCGATGCCGGCATTGCCGAGCTGCGCCCGGCGGCGGTGGATATCCCCGCGGTGGTCGAAAAAGCGCGCGCGGGCCTCGCAGCAACTTTCCCCGACATCGGCGGCGAGCGCCCGCTCGATATCGTGGTCGACGTGCCCACCGGCATTGCGCCGATCCAGGCCGATTCCACGCGCCTGGTCCAGGTGCTCTATAACCTCCTGTCGAACGCGGCCCGCTTCTCCGAGCCGGGCGGAGAAATCCGCCTTTCCGTCGAGGAGCGTGGCGAGCGTGTGCTGTTCATCGTCGAGGACGACGGTGCGCCGATGACCGACGAGACCAGGGCCGCCATGCTCGATCCGGTCCAGACTTCTGGCCGGCAGCGCGGCGCGGGACTGGGCCTTGCCATCGTGCGGACCTTTGTCAGTCTCCATGGCGGTACCATTTCGATGGAAAAGCGCGAACCGCGCGGCAATCGCGTCGTGGTCAACCTGCCGCGTGCCGTGCCGCTGGCCGGCGCGGCCGAGTAACCCATGCCCTTCCTCGCTGACGATGCCGCGACCGCAAGGCTAGGCGCCGCGCTTGCAGACGCCCTGCGACCGGGCGACCTCGTCGTGCTCGAAGGCGATCTCGGCGCCGGCAAGACGGCTCTGGCCCGCGCCATCATCCGCACGCTGATGGGCGACGAGCGCATGGATGTGCCGTCCCCCAGCTTCGCACTGGTACAGCCTTATGAAGGACAAGGCATTTCGGTGCTGCACGCCGATCTCTACCGCCTGGCCGATGCCAGCGAGGTGGGAGAACTCGGCCTCTTCGATAACCCCAGGGCCATCGTCCTCGTGGAATGGGCCGAACGGGCTCCGGACCTCGAAGCCGAGGCCGGTTTGCGGGTGACGTTGTCGGTGCCGCAAGGCGGGCAGGGGCGGCAGGCGGAAGTTGCTTTTCGCGACGGCCGACCCTTTTCGTTCAACTGACGCCGACCCGCTGGACTTCCCACCGCCGCCGCTATCAAATCGCCCCATGACCCGACTCAAGCCCGACGTGATGCTGCTTGCCGCCGGCTACGGCAAGCGCATGCTGCCGCTCACCGAGACTACGCCCAAGCCGTTGCTCAAGGTCGCCGGAACGGCGCTGCTCGATCGCGTCCTCGCCAATGCGCGCGATGAGGATCTCGACCGGTTCGTGCTCAATGCCTACCACCTTTCCGTGCAGATGCAGGAAGCCGCCCGTGAGCGGGGCATTGCCTTTTCAGTCGAGCCGGAACTGCTCAATACCGGGGGTGGGGTGAAGCTCGCCTTGGGATTGCTGGAAAGCGATCCCATCCTGGTGATGAACACCGATGCCTTCTGGCCCGAAGGCGCCGACGCACCCATCGGGCGCATGCTCGATCTCTTCGCCGAAAAGCGTCCCGACATGGTGTTGCTCTGCATCCAGCCGCATCGTGCGCACGGCTTCCACCGCAGCCACGACTTCTGCCTCGCGCCGGACGCGCATGTAACGCTCGATCGCGGCCAGCCCGTCATCTATGGCGGCGTGGCGGTCATCGCCCGTAGGGCGTTCGAGAACACCCCCGAAGGTCCGTTCTCCCTAACCATGCTCTTCGACAGGGCGCTTGAGCACAACCGCCTCTACGGAATTGTCCTGGATTCGCCCTGGTATCACGTCGGCGACCCGGCGGCGCTTCACGAAGCCGATCATTTGCTGGGAACGGCATGAGCCGCCCGAGAATCTATTCCATAGCGCCCGACGCGCCGTTCCTCCCCACGCTGGCCGATCGCATCCTCGACGGCACTCTGCTGGGCGACTGGCCTCGTGGCGACGAAAACCCGTTCTGGCTTTCCGACATCACCGTGGTTCTGCCCACGCGCAGGGCGCAACTGGCTTTAGCGCGGGCATTCTCCGAGCGCGGGCACGTGCTCATGCCCGATATCCGCACCTTTGGCGGCGAGGCGCCCGACGAAGAGCCGTTCCTGCCGCCCATCGAGGCCGAGCCTCTGCTGCCGGGCGTTTCCCGGCTTGAGCGGCGGCTGGTGCTCGCTAGGCTCATCGATGGCTGGGCAAGGACGCCTGCCGGCGCGCAGGCGCTCTCGACGCCACCGAGCGCCGCCGAGGTGCTGGCGCTGGCCGATAGCCTCGCCCAGGTCGTGGACGACCTCAACACCGAACAAGTCTCCGCCGCTGCACTCGCGGCAATCGCCCCGGAAAACCTTGCGGCCAATTGGCAGAACGTCCTCGAATTCCTCAACCTGGCGCTTGTCGCCTGGCCGGCAATCCTCGCCGAGCGCGGCAAGGCCGATGGCAGCGCCCTGCGCAACGAGCGTCTCAGGCGGCAGGCGGAAACAGCCCCCCTCGTCTTCGGGAACCGCCCGGTGATCGCCGCCGGCTCCACCGGCTCCATCCCCGCGACTGCAAATCTCCTCGGCGCACTCAGCCGTCTTCCGCGTGGCGCGCTGGTCCTCCCCGGACTCGACCCCGACCTCGACTACCCGCGGCTCCTCAAGCCCGAGGAATCGCCGCACGGCCATCCCCAATATGGTCTCGCGCAATTGCTGCGCCGCCTGGGTGTGCCACCTGATGCCGTGGTGGAACTGGGCGCGCCCGGCCCACGCGTCGCCGTGATCCGCCAGGCACTCACGCTACCCGAGGGCACCGCGCGTTGGGCGCAGGCACGCGCGGCACTGGCCCCGCAGCTCGCCGAGGCAACCGACGGCATCACCATCCTCGGCGCCCGCACGGCCGACGAGGAGGCGCGTGCTATTGCGCTGGCTGCCCGCGACGGTCTGATGCACGGCAAGACCATCGGCATCGTCTCGCCCGACCGCAACCTTGCGCGCCGCATCGCGGCCGAATTGCTCCGCTTCGATCTCGAAGTAGACGACGCCGCCGGCTCCCCGCTCTTCCACGCGCCCGCAGGACGCCTGGTACGCCAGATCCTGAGCCTTGCGGGCAATGCCTTCGCCCCGGTCGACCTCGTGGCTCTGCTGCGCAATCGCTCCGTCGTGCTCGGCATGGAGCGCGCCGAAGTGGCTCGGCTTGCCGACTATCTCGAAACCCGCCTGCTGCGCGGTCAGCGGCCCGCCCCGGGTCTCGTCGGCGTCCGACGGCTGGCAGCCGACCGAGAGGGCGCGGAAAAGCTCGACCCCCTGTTCGACGCCCTGCAGCAGGCGCTCGATCCGCTCTGCACGCTCCTCGCCGGCGACCGTTTCTCCTCGACAACCTTCGCTCGCACGCTCGCCGAAGCTTTCGCCCGGATCGCGACCGGCGACACTGTTCCTGGCCGCTCCGAACTCGAAGCCTGGGCAAACGAGCTCGTGGGCCGGGAAGGCGAGGGCCCTCTGTTGCCCGCGACCGGGCTCGAACAGGTTCTTTACAAGCTCATGGCCGGCTTTGAAGTCCGCAACAGCCAGCCACGCCGCGACGACATTTCGATCTGGGGTCAGCTCGAAGCGCGCCTGCAAAGCCCGGACCTCCTGATCCTGGCCGGCGTAAACGAGGATATCTGGCCTGAGCCGGCCGATCCTGGCCCCTGGCTCAGCCGCGGCATGCGGATGGCGGCAGGGCTCGAGCCGCCCGAGCGCAAGCAGGGTCTGGCGTCCCACGATTTCGAGATGGCACTGGGCAATCACGATGTGATCGTCGCCTATGCCGACCGCATCGGCACCAGCCCGGCTCTTCCTTCACGCCTGCTCCAGCGGCTGGAAGCCTTCGTCGGCAAGCAAACGTCCGTTTTGAGGGCGCGTGGCGACGTCTGGCTCGAAGCCGCCCGTTCGCTCGATGCGGTGGTCGGCGCGCGCGGCGCCGATCGGCCCATGCCCATGCCGCCCGCACATCTGCGGCCGCGCCGACTGTCGGTCACCGAGATCGAAACCCTCTTCCGCTCGCCCTACGATCTTTACGCCAAGCACGTGCTACGGCTGCGCCGGCTCGATCCCCTGGGCGAAGAGCCGGGCGCACGCGAACGCGGTTCGATGATCCACGCGGTCTTCGCCCGCTTCATCATCGAGGGCCACGACTTCGACGGGCCCGAGGCGCTGGGCAAGCTCAATGCCATGGCCCGCGAGGCCTTTGCCGGGCTTGATGCCATCGCCGAACGCCGCGACATCTGGCTGCGCCGCTTCGAGCACGCGGCCGCAGCCTTCCTTGAGTTCGAGCGCGACCGGTCGATCCATGTCCGCAAGCGCAATGCAGAGATCAAGGGCGAATGGGTTTTCCCGCAGCTCGATGATTTCCGCCTCGTGGGCATCGCCGATCGGCTCGATATGCTGAACAACGGCGAGCTTGAAATCATCGACTTCAAGACCGGCTCGATCCCCGCCGTCGGCGACATGAAGAATTTCGATGCGCCGCAATTGCTGCTCGAAGCGGCGATGGCCGGCGCCGGCGCGTTCGAGGGCGTGCCGCCCGTAGCTGCGAGCGCCCTGACCTATGTGAAGATCGCGCTCGGTCCCGATGCCTTCCGCCCGACCGAGTTCAAGCCGGGCGAAGGCTTTTCGCTCATGGGCGCCGCCGATGAGGTGAGCCGTCGCATGCAACGGCACGTGACCGAATTCCTGCTCAGGGACACCCTGCCCATGGCGGCGCGCATCCGCCCCGACGTCACGCTGCGCTATCGCGGCACCTACGACCATCTCGCCCGTAACGAGGAATGGACGCTGCTCGAAGGGGATGAGGAATGAGCCGGAAGATCGAAGTCTCGGCCCTCACCCGCGAGCGTCAGCGCAAGGCCGCCGATCCCTCCGCTTCCATCTGGGTGGCGGCAAACGCCGGCTCGGGCAAGACCTATGTGCTGACCCAGCGCGTGCTGCGGCTCCTGCTTTCGGGCGTCACCCCCGAATCCATCCTCTGCCTCACCTACACCAAGGCCGCCGCAGCGGAGATGCGGCGACGCGTTTCCGACAAGCTCGCCGAATGGGCCGTAATGGAGGAGAGCAAGCTTCGCGCCGAGCTGGCCGATCTCGAAAACGCCCCGCCCGCACCCGCCCGGATGCAGCGCGCGCGTACGCTCTTCGCTCACGCGCTTGAAACGCCTGGCGGGCTCAAGATCGTGACCATCCACGCCTTTTGCGAAAGTGTGCTCCACCGGTTCCCGCTCGAAGCGGGCGTACCCTTCGACTTCACTGTCGTCGAGGACGAAGAGCGGCTCCGCATGGTGCTGGCCGCGCGTGAGACGGTTCTCTCCAATGGCCTCAAGGGCCATCCCGAAGTGGCCGGCGCCGTGGCGACGCTCTTCGACCTCATGAGCGATTTTGCCATCGGCGAAGCCATCGACGTTGCCCTGGCTGATGGCCGCAAGCTTCGCCCGGTTCTTGCGGATCGCGCCGGTGCCAAGACGAGACTACGCCGTCTCACCGGCTTTGATGGTCTCGGCAGCGAAGCGGTGCTGAAGGAAATCGTCGCGGGCCGGCTTATCGGCCCGGCCGATATCGCGCGCATCCTCTCGGTGACGCCGCCCGGCGATGGGGACAAGTTCGAGGACCAACTGGCGCGGATGGACCCGCACACGCCCTCGGCGCATCACCTCGTCCGTCTCTACCTCACCAAGGACGGCACGGTGCCCAAGAGCTTTCCCAAGAAGAAGCTCAAGGATTCTGCGCCCGACCTCGCCAACCGCATGCTGGCGGAAGCCGAGCGCATCGCCGCGCTCAACGTGCGGCTGACCCATGCCCTGCTCATCGAACGATCCGAGGCCCTGCTGGATGTGCTTGGCGCCATTGCCGACCGTTACGAGGCCGACAAGCGCTCGCGTTCCCTGCTCGATTTCGACGATCTGGTGCAAAAGCTTGGCGCGCTCTTCCGCGACCGCGCGCAGGCGGATTGGGTCAAGTACAAGCTCGATGCGGGTATCACCCACATCCTGGTCGACGAGAGCCAGGATACGAACGGCGAGCAATGGGAGGTGATCCGCGCCATTGCCGACGAATTCTTCAGCGGCGACGGCGCCATCGAACGGTCCCGTACGCTGTTCGCGGTCGGCGACGAGAAGCAGTCGATCTATTCCTTCCAGGGCGCCAATCCGGCCCTTTTCGGCGAGACCGGGCGCGAATATCGCCGCCGCGCCATGGAGGCGCAGCGCCCCTTCGAGCCGGTGGACCTGCAGACGAGCTTCCGTACGCTGCGCGAAATCCTGCTGGCGGTCGACAAGGTCTTTGCCCGGCCCGATATCCGCGCCGCCGTGCTCGCTCCCGAGGATCGGCCTGTCCACCACGACACCGCCCGCCCCGAGGGCGGCGGCAAGGTGGTGCTGTGGGAGCCGGTCAAGCAGATCGGCGATAGCGTCGATCCCGACAACTGGCCGCTCGAAGCGCCCAAGGTAGAGCAGGGCGCTCCGCGCCAGGTCGCCGAACGCATCGCGCGCGAAATTCGCAACTGGGTCGATACCGGCCGCCCGCTCGGGCCTCGCGGCAAGGCGGTAACGCCCGACGACGTGCTGATCCTCGTCCAGTCGCGCAACTCGCTCTTCCGCGAGCTCATCCGCGCGCTCGTACAGCGCGGTCTGCCAACCCCAGGCGCCGACAGGCTGGCCGTGACGACGCATCTGGCCGTGCTCGATCTGCTGGCCCTCGGCGATGTCGTCCTCAACCCGGCCGACGACCTGCAGCTGGCAGCGCTCCTCCGCTCTCCACTCTTCGACATTTCCGAAGACGATCTTTTCGCCCTCGCGCACGACCGCCCCGGCAGTCTCTGGTCCGCACTGGAGGCATCGGGCCTCCCGCAGGCGAAAGACGCCTTCGGCCGGCTCCATCGCTGGCGCGGCCGCGCGGATTTCGACCGACCCTTCGAATTCTATTCGCGCATCCTCTATGCCGAGGGCGGCCTGCGGCGCTTCCACGCTCGGTTCGGCGGCGAGGTAGATGACGTCTTTGCCGAATTCCTCGAACTGGCCCTTGCCCACGAGCAGTCGGGCCAACCCTCGCTGCAGGGTCTTCTCGCCGCTCTGCGCACGAGCGACGTCTCGATCAAGCGCGAACTGGCCGAGAGCGGGGGTGGCGTGCGGGTGATGACCGTCCACGGCGCCAAGGGTCTCGAAGCGCCCATCGTGATCCTCGCCGATGCGGCAACGCGTCCCGAGCCCAGCCAGACGGCCAAGCCCGTCTATGTCGTGCCGGATCTCCCCGGGCCGCTCCTCGTCCATGGCTCCTCACGCAGCCAGCACGTGCCGCAAACCCTGGCTCTGCGCGCCGCCGACGAGGCTAATCTGAAGGCCGAGTATTGGCGCAAGCTCTACGTCGCCATGACCCGCGCCGAAGACGAACTCTATGTCACCGGTACGCTTACCAAGACCGGTTCGACCGCCGATACCTGGTACGAAGCCATCCACATGGCCCTCGCCGCCGAAAGCGAAACCATCGAGCCGGGCGGTACCCTCATCTACCCGGCCGAACGCGCCGCGCCCGAACCGGTCAAGCGCTGGTCGGTCACCCAGCCGCAATTCCCGTTGCCGCTCGCCTTGCAGGCGCTCCCCGAGCACCGCGATCGCATCGTCGTCACCCCATCCTCGGCCTACGATCCTGCCGATATCGACCGCTCTTTCCCGACGGCCCTCGAGGCGGTTGTCGATGCCGAGACCGCCCGCAAAAGCGGCATTGCCCTTCACGCCATGCTCCAGCACCTGGGCAAGGTCGCGCCCGAGCACTGGGAGAAGGTCCTGGAAAAGGCCTTGCCGTCCCTGCTCCCCGAAAGCCCGGAACTGCATGCCGAGCTGGCCGGGCGCGCGCGGCGCATCCTCACGCGACCTGAACTGTCTCACCTCTTCGGACGGGGCAGCCGCGCCGAGGTGCCGTTCCTCGTCAAGGCGCGTCGCAACACTACGCCGATCTGGCTGGCCGGCCGCATGGATCGGATCGTGGTTACAGCCGGCAAAGTGCTTGTAGTTGATTACAAATCGGACGCCCGCCCTCCCGCCGATCCCCAATCTGTCCACAGCGGCTATCTGACTCAGCTCGGTCTCTATGCATTGGTTGCAGACCAGCTTTTCCCGGGCCATACTGTGGAAGCAGCGATCCTGTGGACAGGGCTGGAATCATTAATGATTCTTCCACGTCCGTTGTTGGCGAAACCCGTCTCGGCTTTCACCCTGGAGCGATGAAGCTTGAACCAGCTCTGGACTCTTCCTAGCTTTTGGGCTCAAACACGCGTCGCTTTTCAACCTAAAGGCAACCTCTAATGACCACACACGTTTCCGACGCCACCTTTGGCGAGGAAGTCCTTAACTCCAAAGAGCCCGTGCTCGTAGATTTCTGGGCTGAGTGGTGCGGGCCTTGCCGGGCGATCGCACCGGTTCTCGATGAGCTGTCCACTGAACTCGCCGGCAAGGTGAAGATCGTCAAGCTCAACATCGACGAGAACCCCTCGACCACCGTCAAGTACGGCGTCCGTTCGATCCCGACCATGATTCTCTTCAAGGGCGGCGAAGCCGCTGACATGAAGATCGGCGCGGGCACCCCCAAGGCCGGCCTCTCCAAGTGGCTTGAGAGCCACGCCGCCTGACCTCGAGACGGCGCGTCACGAATTCAAACGCCATCGGCTCCCCCGGTGGCGTTTTTGTTTGCCTTGCCGCCGGCCATTGGCCACTCTCCCTAGGTCGGTTTGGGAGGATGACAGTGATCGACGTGGATTTGCGCAAGGCGCCATTCAGCCTGGATGACGAGGCCATCGGCTGGGTCGAAGCGACCCTTTCCGACCTCACCCAGGACGAGAAGATCGGGCAGCTCTTCGTTCTGATCGCCATGGGCGATCCCGGCGCCGCCATCGCCGACCTCAAGCGCTTCCAGCCCGGCGGGGTTACGCGCTTTTACGGGCCCGACCTCGCCACTGAAATCGCCTTCGCCCGCGAGTTCATTTCCTCCTCCAAAGTACCGCCGCTGCTGAGCGCCGATCTTGAAGGCAGCCGCATGAGCCTGCCATTCGGCACGCCCGTGCCCAATCCGCTCGGCCTCGCCGCGGTCGATGACGTGCAGGCCACCTCCGCGATCAGCTCGATCATGGCCCGCGAGGCGCGGGAAATGGGGCTCAACTGGTCGTTCACTCCGGTCATCGACATCAACAAGGCCTTCCGCAGCGCCATCGTCGGCACGCGCTCCTATGGCAGCGAGGTCGACCGCATCGAGCGCCACGCGCTGGCCCAGATCGCAGCCTTCCAGGCCGAGGGCGTGGCGGCGACGGTCAAGCACTGGCCGGGCGAGGGCTATGACGACCGCGACCAGCACCTCGTAACGACCATAAATCCCCTTAGCATCGAGGATTGGGAAGCGAGCTTCGGCAAGCTCTACCGCGCCGCGATCGACGCCGGCGTGCTGTCGGTCATGTCCGCTCACATCGCCTTCCCGGCCTTCATCCGCTCCCTCGATCCCGATGCCGGCCTCGAAGCTTACCGACCGGCCTCCATCAGCGCGGTCCTCAACCAGACCCTCCTGCGCGAGCGGCTTGGCTTCAACGGTCTCATCGTATCCGACGCGACGCCCATGGGCGGCCTCGGCGCCTTTTCGAGCCGTGATACCCACCTGGCCGAGCTCATCGCCAATGGCTGCGACGTCATCCTCTTCGCCGACCACCCGGAGGAGGATTTCGCCCGCATCCGCAAGGCGCTGGCATCCGGCGCCCTGCCACAGCAGCGCTTCGAGGATGCCGTGCGCCGCATTCTGGGCCTCAAGGCGCGGCTTGGGCTCCATAAGCCCTACCTACTTCCCGATCTCGATCGGGCCCGTGCCAACCTCGCGACCCGGCAGAGCCTCGCCACAGCCAGCCAGGCAACCGCCCGTGCCCCCACGCTGGTCAAGGACACCCAGAACCTCCTGCCGCTCGATCCCGCCCGGCATCGCCGCGTACTCGTCTATTCCGGCGGCGTGGTGCATCCACTTGCCCCCGCGCCAATGCCCTTCGCCGTTCCGGACATGCTGCGCGCCGAAGGCTTCGAGGTGACCGTGCATGCCTCCGGTCAGCACCTGGAGCCCAAGGATTTCGACCTCGTGCTCTACCTTTTCGGCGACGAGACCCTGCTGACGCGCTCGAACATCTTCATCGACTGGATGAAGCTCACCGGCAGCCTCGGCGGCGCGATGACGCGCCCGTGGCACGACGTCCCCACGCTCATGGTTTCCTTCGGCTATCCTTATCTGCTCTACGACGCGCCGCGCGTGCCGACTTACATCAACGCCTACGGCACTTACGATGCGATGCAGCAGGCGGTGGTCGAGGCGATGATGGGGCGCAAGCCCTTCGAGGGCAGCAACCCGGTCGATCCATTTTGTGGTCTCGAAGACGCACGCTACTAGATATTGCGGTCATGGCCGACTCGGCATAACATCCATCGGCAATCAACGATGGATAATCCCATGTCGCTCGCGGTCAATGACGCCAATTTTGATGCCGAGGTTCTCAATGCCAGCGAGCCGGTTCTCGTCGACTTCTGGGCGGAGTGGTGCCCGCCCTGCAAGGCGATGGATCCGATCCTTGATGCGCTGAGCGTGGAACTGGCCGGGCGGGTCAAGATCGTCAAGCTCGACGTCGAGACCAACCCGGGCATTACCTCCCGCTACAATGTACGTGCCATGCCGACCATGATCGTCTTCAAGGGCGGCGAGCCGGCCGATGCCAAGGTCGGCGCGGGCCAGTCGCGCGTACAATTGGTGAAATGGCTCGAAAGCCACGCCAACTAGACATCAGGCGATAGGGCGCCAGCGCCCTTCACCGATCTTCTCCAGCAGCGGCGACGCCAGCGGCGCGACGATCCGGTCGCTCCACGGCGCCAGCGCTTCCTGCCAGCGCCGGCTTTGCAGCATCGCCGCAGCGATGGCCACCGGCGCAATTCCCGCCTTTTCCAGCAGGCGCAGCACTGCCGTCATGGATGAGCCGGTGCTCAGCACGTCGTCGATGACGGCCACCCGTCGCCCTTCGAGCAGCGGCAGCATGCGCGGATCGACGAACAGCGTCTTGCCGCCCGTTGGGCTCGTGATCGAACTCATCGGCTCGGCCAGATCCTCGCGATACCAGAATTTGCGTGACGTCCCGAGCGCCACCGAACGGCTATGACCAAGCCGGCGGGCGACATTGTTGGCCAGCGGCAGGCCGAGCGTCGGCACCCCGATGATCACGTCCGGCGCATAGGGGCGTAGCAGCGCCGTCATGGCGGTCGCAAGCTCGTCCTCGACTGCGAAGCTCGCCTGGTTGACGATGAGAGAGCACACGGCCCTCGTGCCATCCCCGGGCAGGACGCGGATCGGCAGCAGCAATTGCCGCCCGTCCGGCAGCTGCGCCGGATAACCGTCGGTGAACCCGGCTTCGGGGTTCGTTTCATAGGTGCCGGCGGGCACGATCTCCTGCCAGAAGGTGTGCGGGAGGATGGGCACGGGGAAACTTCTCCTTGAAGCAGCCAGGCGAATGGCCGATGGATATTTCTCTCTTTACCCACGACGTGCAGGACCGCCAATGTTTTCCGGCGATAACGACCCCTTCGAAATCGAAAAGATGACGGCCCTGCGCCGTGACTTTCACGCCCACCCCGAACTCGGCTTCGAGGAAGTGCGCACCAGTGGCATCGTGGCCGAACTGCTCGAAGAGGCCGGCATCGAGGTGCATCGCGGGCTGGGCAAGACCGGCGTCGTCGGCACCCTGCGCATCGGCGACGGCAAGCGCGCCATCGCGCTGCGCGCCGACATGGACGCCCTCGCCATGCCCGAACTAGCCGACCGCCCTTACAAATCCGGCACCGAAAACGTCATGCACGCCTGCGGCCATGATGGGCACACCGTGATGCTTCTGGCCGCGGCGCGGCACCTTGCGCGTGAGCGCAATTTCTCCGGAACGGTCCATTTCATCTTCCAGCCCGCCGAGGAAGGTCGCGGCGGCGCCAAGGCCATGGTCGAGGAGGGCTTCTTCGATCGCTTCCCGGTCGATGCCGTCTACGGACTGCACAACATGCCCGGCCTCGCCGTCGATGAGATGGCCGTGGTGGCCGGCCCGCAACTGGCCTCGTCCGATTCCTGGGAGGTGACCTTCAAGGGCGTCGGAACGCACGGTGCCAAGCCTCACCTGGGGCGCGATGCGATCACGGCGGCCGGCCATTTCCTTGTTGCCGTCCACACCATCGCCGCGCGGATCGTCGATCCCTTGCAGCCGGTAGTCATCAGCGCCTGCGCCGTTTCGGCTGGCGACTTCAAGGCCCTCAACGTCATCCCCGACAATGTCCGGATCGGCGGCACCGCTCGCGCATATTCACCGGCAGTGCGCGACCAGATCGAGGCCGAGATCGGTAATGTCGCGCGTGGCGTCGCCGCGACCTTCGGCATCGAAGTCGACTACAGCTTCCTCCGCCGCATCCCGCCGGTCGTGAACGATCCCCAAATCGCCACCCGCGCCCTCCGCGCCGCCGAGGCCGCCACCGGCCGCTCCGTCATCACCGACTTCCCGCCCTCCACCGCCGGCGACGACTTCGCCGAATTCGGCAACCGCGTCCCCGGCACTTACGTCTGGCTCGGCAACGGCCCGGCAGTAGACGGCGCCCTGCACCACAACTCGCGCTACGACTTCAACGACGGCGCGATTCTGACCGGCGCAAAGTTCTGGGTAACATTGGTGCAGCAGGAACTGGCGAGGTAGGAACAGGACAGCGGACAACAACCAGCGTCCTTGGCCACCCCCTCCCTAACCCTCCCCACAAGGGGGAGGGGGGTGTCTTTGGCCAGATCAAGCAACAAACCCCACCCTCCCCCTTGTGGGGAGGGCTAGGGAGGGGGAAGGCCCCAAACACCGTCCGCGAGCTGTGGTCTCCCTCCCCCTTGCGGGGAGGGGACAGGGGTGGGGGTAGCCTCAACCCGGAGCTAGCCTCCCAATCCGGAGGCAACCGATCCGCACCCCGCCCGCAGCAAAACTTATCCCCTCTCCCCCCACCCGTGAGATCATCCAAACATCCCTGCCGCACCGGGCGGACTGCAGAGCGACCAGCGGCGACAGGGACAGCCGGGCGTGCGGGGTTCGCTCCCCCGCATGGGTCCATGGGACGCCGCTCGAATCCGGGGCTCGACCATCAAGCCTGCCGGAACGGAGCCGCGATGATCAGGTCCTCAAAATCCCGGCGCCCCGAGGCGAAGCGCGTCTCGCTTTTTTTGACTAACCCATTGAGGCGAACTTTCGCCTCGGGGCCCGCCCGACCAAAGCAGAACCGCGCGACCCGGGGCCGCGCGGCGACAACTGCTGCCGTGGAAAGCGTCAGCCGATCAGGCCCGCAGCCAGCACATCCTTGGCCGCATCCGCGTCGATACCCATGGCAACCTTGAGGTCGATGCCACCGGCAGCCCTGAGCAGGGCACCCGGATCGTCGGTGAAATCCACCTTGAGCGCGATCCTGTCGATGCCGAAAATCTCCGGCGCCGCCGCATAGAGCATCACGCAGGGATCGTGCAGCGGGCGGCTTTGCCGACCATCCTGGAAATAGGCGGCGATAAGGTCGCCGGCCGTCTTCGCCGCGACCGGTCCGCTGCGCAGGCGTGCGAGATAGTCGGCATCCGCCCGCACCTTGCGCGTCACGTCCAGCGGGATGAGCGTGGTGTCAATGCCCGAGGCAAAGACGATCTCGGCCGCTTCCGGGTCGAAGGCAAAGTTGAACTCCGAGCGCGGACCGACATTGCCCTTCTCTTCGACGGCCCCACCCATGGCAATAATCCGCCCAATGCGACGAGCCGCATCGGGATTGCGCTGGATGAGGAGCGCGATATTGGTCAACGGACCAAGCGCCAGGATTTCGAGGCTCCTGTCCGGGAAGGCCAGCAGCGTCTTCTCCAGCCATTCGTCAGCGCCCTCGAGCGCCGGCTTCTGGGGCTCGGGCAGTGTCGTCCCGCCAAGGCCATCGTCGCCATGGATCGCCGCTTCGTCGATTCCCGGCCGGGAAAGCGGCGCCGTGGCCCCCGAAACCACCGGGATGTCGCTGCGCCCAAGCAGGGCGAGCAAGCGCCCGGCATTGCGCGTGGTGACGTCGATGCCGAGATTCCCCGCAACCGTGGTGATGCCGCGGACATCGAACTTGCCCGATGTCAGCGCGAAGAGGATTGCGACCGCATCGTCGAGGCCGGGATCGGTGTCGATGATGACGGGCTTAGTCATAGAGCGGCGCCAGCACCATCTCGGGGACCTTCACCAACCCCTTGTCGGTGATGCGGATTTCCGGAATCACCGAGAGCGGGATGAGGTTGAAACCCATGTAGGGGATCGAACAGCCCACCCGCTGCCAGGCTTCCTTGAGGGCGCGGTTCTCGGCCGCCACCTCGAAGACACGCTTGTCCGAGAGGAGGCCAGCGATCGGCAGGGCGACGAAGGCGAGGACCTTGCCGTCTTCAACCACGACCACGCCGCCATTGTTCTCCTCGATGGTCCTGAGCGCCAGTTCCATGTCGGCCTCGTTGGTGCCGGACAAGATGATGTTGTGGCTGTCATGACCCACGCTCGATCCCACCGCGCCGTTCCTGATGCGGAAGTCGTGGAGGAGCCCGTGGGCGATGCCGCCATCGCTCTTGCCGTGGCGCTCGATGACGGTGACGAAAGAGAGGTTGTCGCGCTCCAGGATCGTCGCCCAGTCATTGGCCGGCGCGATCTCGATCTTGCGGTGCGGCAGCGTGATTCCTGGCATCTCGATGCCGATGACATTGGCCGTAACCGCGCCGCTCGGCAGCTCGGGAACGAGCTTGCGTTCCTTGGGCAGGTGCACCGTGTTATAGGCCGCCTTCGGGTAGACGTAGCGCCGCTCAAGCGTCTCATCGAGCAGCGGCGTCACCTTGCGATCCTCGACCATCAACTGGCCGCCATACCAGGTGCTGCGGGGCTTCAGGTCATCATCGAGCAGGACGAGGTCAGCCCGGCGTCCGCCGCCAAGGCCGCCGATCTCGTCGCTCATGCCGAAGCGGGTGGCGCCGTGGAGCGAGCCCATCGACCAGGCCTGCTCGGGGCTGACGCCGCAGCGGATGGCTTCGCGCACCACCCAGTCGAGGCCGAAATTCAAGAGGTCGTCGGCGTCGCGGTCGTCGGTGCAGACGCAGAAGCGCTTGTGGCTGGCGCCGAGCTCGGTGATCGGCTTGATGGCCTCGACGATCGAGTTCCACGGCGTCGCCGGATTGCCGCCGCGCAGGAACACCCAGATGCCGGCATCGATGAAGTCGTTGGAGATTTCGCGGTCGATGGCCTCGTGCGTATCGGTGACGCCGGCGGCCGCATAGGGCGCGACGAACTCGCGGCCATAGATATGACCCGAAACCGGGCGGCCGCGCTTGAGGGCCTCGGCAATGATGGCGTGGCTGCGCGGATCGCCCATGGCGACGGGCACGAAATCCATCTTCTCGCCCAGCGCTACGGCTTCCGGCCACTTGTCGAAAAGCGCGCCGATCTTCTCTGGGGTAAGGTCGCCGCCGGCGGTCTCCAGCTCAGGCGAGGTGGCCGGCACGGTCGAGGGCACGGTGAGGAAGATCGAGAGCGGAGCGAGCCGCGCGTCCTCCAGCATGGCCTCGACCCCGGCGACATCCATGACGTTGCCGATCTCGTGGCTGTCGCAGAAGATCGTGGTGGTGCCGTTGAGCAGCGCCGCCTCGGCATAGGCGCAAGCCGTCACCATCGAGCTTTCGATGTGGATGTGCGGATCGACCAAACCCGGCGCGATGATGCCGCCTCTGGCGTCGTAAACAGCCCTGGGCGCCGGCGCCGACCTGTAAGTCCCGGCCGGCTTGATCGCCGCGATCCGTCCGCCGGAAACCCAGATTTCCTTGCCGTCGGCAATGCGCTCCGAATAGGTCGAAAGCACGCGGGCGCCGGTGATGACGAGGTCCGCCGGAGCACGGCCCCCGGCCACCGCGGCGAGCGTCGTGATTTGCGTGTGGAGCGGGCTAACCGAAAAGCGCGTGATGGCCATGGGCGTTTTACTCCGAAAAGGCGTGAAGGATGCGCACCCAGGATCGGATGCCTTTGTGAAAACTCGAAAGGTCGTATTTCTCGTTCGGGCTATGGATGCGATTATCGAACCGGGCGAAGCCGATGAGCAAGCTGTCCATGCCGAGCCGCTGCTTGAATTCGCCCAGGATCGGAATGGAGCCGCCGGTGCCGGCAAGCGCTGTCTCTCGCTGCCATTCCTCGGTGAGCGCTGTGCGCGCCTTGTTGAGCAGCTTGCCGTCGAGCGGCATGGTTTGCGCCCCGGCCGCGGCATAGGACTTGAACGTCACGCTGCAATCGGCGGGGATGAGCGCGGTCACGAAATCGCGGAAGATCTGGCGGATGCGCTCGGGGTCCTGGCCGGCGACGAGCCGGAAGGAAATCTTGGCGCCGGCCTTGGCGGGGATAACGGTCTTGAAGCCGTCCCCGGCGTAGCCGCCCCAGACGCCATGGACTTCGGCGGTCGGGCGGGCCCAGACCTGCTCCAGCACCGAACGGTCGGCTTCGCCTGCGGGGATGGAAAGACCGACATCGCCGAGGAATTTCTTGGGGTCGAAGGGCAGCCGCTCCCATTCGCTGCGATTGGCTTCAGGGAGTTCGGCCACGCCGTCATAAAAACCGGGAATGGCAACGCTGCCGTCGTCGTTGCGCAGCTTGCCGATAATGGTGCCGATGAGCTGGACGGCATTGCGGGCAGCGCTGCCAAACATGCCGGAATGGAGGTCGCGGTCGGCGGTGGTGACCTCGAACTCCTCCGAGACGAAACCGCGCCACATGGTGGTGATGGCGGGAGTCTCGCGATCCCACATATCGGTATCGCAGACGAGGATGGTGTCGGCCTTGAGGTCTTCGGCATTGGCTTCGAGGAAAGGCCCGAGCGAGGGCGAGCCGGCCTCTTCCTCGCCTTCGAAGAGCATGGAGACACGGATGGGCAGCGAGCCGGTGACAGCCTTCCAGGCGCGGCAGGCCTCGATGAAGGTCAGGAGCTGGCCTTTGTCGTCGGAAGCACCGCGGCCGAGGATGTAGGTCTCGCCATCCGGCTGCGGGGCAAGCGAGGGCTCGAAGGGCGGCGTGTTCCAGAGGTTGAGCGGATCGACCGGCTGAACGTCGTAGTGCCCATAAAACAGCACATGCGGTCCCGGCACCGCGGGGCCGTGGCCGACGACCATCGGGTGCCCCTGCGTCGGACGGACGGAGGCGTCCATGCCGATCTCGGCAAGCTGCACCGCGAGCCACTCGGCGGCGCGCCGGCAGTCGCCGGCATATTCGAGCTCGGTCGAGACGGAGGGAATGCGGATGAGCTCGAAAAGGCGCCCGAGGCTCTGGTCGAGCTGGGTGTCGGCGTAAGCGAGGATATCGTCGAGTCTGGTCATCGGTTCTGGTCTATGGCCCGCATCTCGGCCTTGAAGCTTTCCGCGACCTGAAGGCCATCGCGCAGGATCTTCTTCGGATCGAGGGTTTCGACCTTGCGGTCGCGCATGAGCCAGCGGCCGGCGACCATGGAATGGGTCACGTCGGACGGCATGGTGGCGAAGACCAGCGCCGAATAGGGATCGTAGATCGGATGGAGGCGCGGGGCGTCGAGGCTGATGCGGATGATGTCGGCCTGCTTGCCCGGTTCGAGCGAGCCGGTCTTGAGATTGAGGCTCAGCACCCGCGCGCCATCGATGGTGGCCATGCGCACGACCTGCGCTGCCGGCAAAGGCTTGCGCGAGCCGGCAAGGAGCTTGGCGAACATAGAGACGGGCGCGAACTGGCTGAAGAGATCGAGCGTATTGCCGCTCATGGCGCCATCGCTGCCGATGCCGACGGGGAGGCCGGCATTAAGAAGCTTTTCGACCGGGGCGATGCCACGGCCGGCCTTGCCGTTGGAGCGCGGATTGGTGGCGACGCACACCTGATGCTCGCTCATCATGGTGATGTCGGCATCATCGAGCTGCAGGCAATGGGCGCAGATGAGGTTGGGCTTCAAGAGCCCGGATTCGGCGGTCACGGCGACGGTGGACTTGCCGTAATTCTCCTGCGCCCAGTTCACCTCCAGCGTGCTTTCGGCCAGATGCATCTGGACGGGCACGGCAGGATGATCTGCGGACCATCGGGCGATGCGCTCCATGACCTCGCGGCCGGTAGAATACGGCGCGTGCGGGGCGATGGAGGGCGTGACCAGAGGGTGGCTGCCGAACTCGGCAACGAGGTCTTCGACGCGGGCAAAGCCTTCATCGAACGTCTTGTGGTCGGGCGGATCGAAATCGGCGAGGGTCTGGCCAACGATGGCGCGCAGGCCGGCCTCGTCGCAGACGCGGCCGACTTCGGTTTCGAAATAATACATGTCGGCGACGGTGGTGACGCCGCCCTGGATCATTTCGAGGGCCGAGAGCGCCGAGCCGGCGCGCACCATTTCGGGCGACACGAACTTGCGCTCAAGCGGCAGAATATAGCGGTAGAGGCGGTCGTCCACGTCTTCGCCGAGGCCGCGGAACACCGACATGCCCATATGGCAATGGGTATTGACCATGCCGGGCATGACGAAATCGCCATCGCAATCGACGATCTCGGCGCCGGGAATGACCGGCGGCGCGCCGGAGCCGAGGGCAGTGATGGTGGCGCCATCGACCTGGAGCCAGCCACGCTCGTGCTCCGTCATGGCATCATCGAGCGTCAGCAGCCAGGCATTGGTGAAGAGAATGGTCATTCGGGCTTGAGGATCGTGCATTGCTCGGCCACCGGCACGAGCTTTGCGGGCGTTCCCGGCTCGAAAGGCCGCGTCAGCGGGCCGTTGGCGATGAGCGTGCCAGCCGGCGTTTCGCTCTGATATTGATAGGCGCGGCCGAGATAGGTGCGCAGGCCCAGAACCGCCGGAATGCCCTCGGCATTGGCGTCGTCGGTGACGGCGAGGCCATCGGCGCGAGTAGCGAGCACGAAGCTATCGGGAATGGCGCCGAACACGTCCTGGGAAAGCGTCAGCGTGCCGCCGCCTTCGGTGCGCGCGGTGACGCGGGCGCCGTCACGGGCGGCAACGCTCATGGGCACGAGATTTTCGAAGCCGACGAAGCGGGCGACGAAGGCATTGGCCGGACGCTGATAGAGTGTCTCGGGCGTATCGAGCTGCATGATGCGGCCGGCATTCATGATGGCGACGCGATCGGAGATCGAGAAGGCTTCTTCCTGATCGTGGGTCACGTAAACAGAGGTGGTGCCGTTGGCGCGCTGAAGCTGGCGGATTTCGACACGCATGTCGACGCGCAGCTTAGCATCGAGGTTGGAAAGCGGCTCATCGAACATGAGCAGCGGCGGCTCGATGACGAGGGCGCGGGCCAGGGCCACGCGCTGCTTCTGGCCGCCGGAAAGAGCGCCGGGCAGACGGTCGGCGAGATGGGCGAGGCCGACGCGTTCGAGCATGGCATTGACGCGCTTGGTCTTCGCCTCGCCGGAAATGCCGCGCTGCTTCAAGCCATAGCCGACATTGTCGGCGACGGTCATGTGCGGGAAAAGCGCATAATTCTGGAAGACGAGGCCGATGTCTCGCTTATGGGCCGGGAGGCGCGTGAGGTCACGGCCGCCCAGCTCGATCTTGCCCGCGGTGGGCTCGAGGAAGCCGGCGACTAGGCGGAGCGTCGTGGTCTTGCCGCAACCGCTGGCACCGAGCAGCGAAACGAGCTCGCCTTCGGCCACTTCGAGCGACAGATCCTCGAGAACCTTGGTCGTGCCGTAATGGGCGGTGATCGACTGGATGGAGAGGGGCTTGGTCACGGGGCGGCTCTATTTGGCAAGGAAGGTCAGGCCCAGGGTGCGTTCGACGATCGCCATGACGGCGACGGTGAGCACCATGAGCAGCACGGAAACCGACGCGACGGTCGGATCGAAGAACTGCTCCATATGGGCGAGGAGCTGGATGGGCAGGGTCGAAATACCCGGTCCGGTGAGGAAGATCGAGATCGACACGTCGTTGATCGAGGTGATGAAGGCCAGGATGAAGGCCGCGATCACGCCCGAGCGGACGTTGGGCAGCAGGATCGTGAAGAAGGTCTTGAGCGGGGACGAACCCAGGCTCACCGCCGCTTCCTCGATGGAGAAATCGAAGGAGGCGAGCGAGGCGCTGATGACGCGGACCACATAGGGCAGCACCAGCAAGGAGTGGCCGAGGACCAGCGAGATGAAGATCGGCGCATGGAGCTGGGTCGCAATGCTCTTGAGGAGCGAGAAGCCGAGCACCAGCTCGGGCACCAGCACTGGCAGCACGAAGAGGGTCGAGAGCCAGCCGGGAAGCTGGATGCGGTGGCGATTGAGCGCATAGGCGGCGGGCACGCCGATGAGGAGCGCAATGAAGGTCGCCAGGAACCCGATCTGCAGGCTCGTCATGATCGTGCGCCGGAAGGCGTCGATCTGGAAGATGTTCTCGAACCAGCGGAACGAGAAGCCTTGCGGCGGGAAGGTGAGGTAGGTCGTGTCGGAAATGGCCGAGCCCACGATGATCACCAGTGGGCCGACCAGGAACACGAAGACCAGGGCGGTGAAGGCGATGAGGGCCGGGTGGAGCTTCTGGGTCATCAGACGGCCATGGGGTTGAGGCGGCGCGCGACGCGGGTCATCAGCAGCACGATGGCGATGGTGATGACCACCATGACGGCGGCGATGGTGGAGGCGCTGACCCAGTCGAAGACGACCATGGCCTGCTGATACATGAGCGTGCCCATCATCATGACGCTCTCGCCGCCGAGGAGTTGGGGCGTGGCGTATGACGTGAAGCTGCCGGTGAAGACGAGCACGGCGCCCACGATCAGGCCGGGGACTGAGAGCGGCAGGATGACCTGACCGAAGGTCGCGCCCGGCTTGGCGCCGAGTGAGGACGAGGCTTGGATGAGGTCATCGGGAATGGATTCGAGCACGCCCACCAGCGTCAGGATCATGAGTGGGGTGAAGAGATAGACCATGGCGACGATGACAGCCCCGGGCGTGTAGAGCATCGAAAGCGGTTCGCTGATCATGCCGATCGACTGCAGGAAGCCGTTGAGGATACCGTTCTTGCCCAGGATGATGAGCCAGGCGAACGAACGCACGACGACGCCGGTGAGCAGCGGGAAGACTGCGGCAATGATGAGGATGGACTTGGCCCAACCCGGTGCGCGGCTGATGACGAAGGCGGCGACGAAACCGATGGCCAGCGAGATCAGCGTCACCGCCAGCGAAATCCAGATGGTGCGGAACAGCACGGTGCGGCGCAGGCCGCTGTTGAAGAAGGCCTGGTAAGTGGCGAAAGGCCCGTTAGGCGTGGTGAAGGTGGTCACGATGGTCGCCGCCACGGGCAGCACCAGGAACAGCACGACGAGCAATGTCGCGGGTGATGCCAGAATCCAGCCGGCAAAGCGTTTCATGGGTTCGAGCCCTTGGTCGTTAGTCCGGCGCCGCGGGCCGGGAAAGGACGCGAGGCGGCCGGGCCGCCTCGCGAGAAGGTTGGTCTTACTGGCCGAAGATTTCGTTCCAGCGATCGATCCAGCCCGGCTTTGCCGCATTCATCTTGGCATAGTCAACCGTCTGGAGGCTCTTGATCACGTCATCGCCATAGGTCCAGAGGGCAGCCTGCTCGGGCGTAAGCTTGACGTCCTTGTTGACCGGGGCGTCCACGCCTTCCTCGGCGAGCTTCTGCTGGATTTCCGGCGAGAGCAGGAAGTTGATGAACTGGTAGGCGAGTTCCGGCTCGGCAGCGCCAGCGGGGATGTTGACCGTGTTGACGGTCGCGATCGCGCCTTCCTTGAGGTCCGCCCACTCGACGGTCGGCACGGCGGCCTTGATCTGGGCGAGGGTGAAGTCCTGCGCCACGGCGGCGGTGATTTCGCCGGTCGAGAAGAGGTTAATCATCTCCGAGCCCGTGTTGTAGTTCTTGACCACGTTGGGCTTTAGCGCCTCGATACCGGCAAAGGCGCCGTCGCTGTCGGTGAAGGCGTCCACGCCCTGGTGCTCGCCGGCCTTCATGACCATCATCGGGCCAGCCGTGGTGGTGATGCCCGGCAGCGAGAGCGACTTGGCGAGGTCTTCGCGCCAGAGGTCGTTCCAAGAGGTGATCGGGGTCTTGACCTTGGCGGTATCGTAGACAACGCCAACGCGACCAAGCGTATAGGCCGGGCCGTAGCCGCCCTGCGGGTCCCGCGCGAGGTCATAGACGTTGGCCAGGTTCGGAACCTTGGAGGCATCGAACTTCTGGAAGAGGCCGGCTTCGATACCCTGCTGGGAGAAGCTGTCGGAGAAATAGGCCACGTCCACGCCCGCGCCACCACGGATCTGGAGCTTGTTCAGGCGCTCGCCATTGTTGCCAGTCTCGAACTGGATCTGGCAGCCGCACTGCTCGCGGAAGGGAGCGAGCAGGTATTGCTCGAGCTTTTCGCCATTGAAGCCCCACCAGGAAATGGTCAGGGTCTTGGTCTGCGCCATGGCCGGCGCAGCAGACATCATCGTGGCCGCGGAAACGGCCAGCGCCAGTGCTTTGACGAGAGAGACTTGCATTTTTGTTCCTTTTTGCATCGCCGGTTACCGGCGTCGCGCCACCCAGGTGGCTTTCCCACCCGCCCAGAAGGTACTTTTTGAGCATCCCTTCCGGCAAGCCAAACTTTAGGCTTTCCCCGGCTGCGCGGGAGAATTGGGCGCTTTCGTCGCTCCTTCCGGTAACACCGATGTGCCTCCTTGCGAGCGGATACGAAGGCACAACATTAGAGCAGGTTCTCAAAAGGTACTTGCTATGATCGAAACCGGGGCGCCCGCAGCGCAAACCATCGGCATTCTCGGCGCCGGCCGCGTCGGCACGGCGCTCGCGCGTCTCGCGCTCGCCGCCGGCTACGAAGTGCGAATGGCCACGTCGCGCGCGCCATCCGAAATCGAGCTGCTGCTCAAGATCATAACTCCCGGCGCCGTCGCGGCTACGGCCGAGGAAGTGGCGCTGGGCAGCGACATTGTCGTGCTGGCACTGCCGCTCTTCCGCTATCGCACGCTGCGTCCCGATCTCCTGGCCGGCAAGGTGGTGGTCGACGTCATGAACTATTGGTCGCCCACCGATGGCCGGCTGGAGGAATTCGAGGGCGAAGAGGCGAGCAGCGAGGTAATCCAGCGTTTCCTGCCCGATGCCCGGCTCGTGCGCAGCTTCAACCATATGGGCTATCACGAGATCGAAGGCGAGGCGCGTGCAGCTGGCGCCGGGGACCGGCGCGCGCTGGCGATCGCCGCGGACGATCCCGTTGCACGCCAGGCGGTTGCCGATTTCATCGATCGGCTAGGCTATGATCCGGTCGATGCCGGTCCGCTACGCGCCGCGCGGAATTTCGGCGCCGGCACGCCAATCTTCGGGGCAAGCCTCGCACGAGACGAACTCGTAGGCCTGCTGGGCGCAGCCTCCGAGTCCGCCACCTAGTCGCGACTTACTTCGCCGCCAGAGCCTTGCCCAACATGAAGCCCGAACCTGCGCCGGTACCGGCGCCCGGCCAGGTCGAGGCGCCGACCATGTAGAGGTTCTTGACCGGGCTCTTGTGGCGCGACCAGCCGCCCGCGGGGCGGAAAAGGAAGTTCTGGTCGAGGTGGTGGCTGCCCGAAAGGCTGTCGCCACGCACGAGGTTGGGGTTGGCGCGCTCGAGATCGAGCGGGGAGAGGATGTGGGCGTCCTCGATCTTGCCACGCAGGCCGGGGGCGTAGCGCTCGATGATCGAAAGGATGCGGTCTGCATAGGCCTCCTTGGCGCTATCCCAGTCGCGGGCGGTGATGGTGCCGTCGGCGTCGCCCTTGATCTCGTAGGGGACGACGCGGGCCTGGACCCAGAGCACATGCTTGCCGGCGGGGGCGCGCGAGGGATCGAGGGCCGTGGGCTGACCGACGACGAGGGCGGGCTCGGACGGCAGCAAGCCCGAGGTCGCCTGCTGATAGGCGCGCGACATCATCTGATAGTCGGGGGCGAGGTGCACATAGGCGAAGCGCTTGAGCTCGGGGCTTGCCGACCAGTCGGGAAGGTCCGAGAGCGCGAAGTGCAGCATCATGGTGCCGGGGCCGGCGCGGAAGTTGCGCACGGCATTGGAAAGAGTTTTGGCGCCCGTCGACTGGCCGAGAAGCCTGTTGGCGAGAATCTGCGGGTGGACGTTCGAGATGATGGCGCGGCTGGCCGAGAGGCGGGAGCCGTCATCGAGCTCGACGGCGCTGGCGCGGCCGTTTTCCTCAATGATCCGGGTGACGGCGCGGCCGAGATGGATTTCGCCGCCCAGCGAGGCGAGGTAGCCGGACATCGCCTTGATGATGGTGTCGGCGCCGCCCTTGCCGATGACCATGCCGAAATTCTGGTTGGCCATGGATTCGAGATAGGGAAACACGGCGCCGCCAGCGATGTCGGGGCCGAAATCGAGATGGAGGCCCCAGGCTGCCATCAGGGCGCGCACTTCGGGGCTTTCAAAATTGGCGTCTAGATAAGCGCGGGGCGAGGAGATGAGGAGCTTCACCATATCGCGCACCCAGGCATAGCCCTTCTTGCGTAGCGCCTTGATGAGCAGTTGGACGACTTCGACGGACGGCATGGGCGTGCCCATGACGCCGCCGATATAGGCTGCCTCTTCGGGGAAGGCTTGGGCCATCTTGCGCCACTGGGCGGCGTCGGTTTTCGAGAAAGACTCGATGCGGGCAGTGGTGGTGTTGAGGTCGGTGCTGACGCCCAGCCATTTGCCGTCGGGGAAGGCCGAGGCGAAGCTATCGGCGACGGGAACGAAGTCGAGGCCGTGGCGGAGGAGACCTTCCTTGTGGGTAGCGAAGAAGGCCGAGCCGGCGAACATGGAGAGGTTCATGGCAAAGAGGTCGTGGCGATAGCCGGGGAGGGTGACTTCCTCGGTCTTGACCGCCCCGCCGGCGCTGTTTTCGCGCTCGACGACGGCGACTTTCCAGCCCTTGCTGGCCAGGTGAACGGCGGCTGCCAGGCCGTTATGGCCGGCGCCTACCACGATGGCATCGTATGACAAATTTCCCTCCGAAATGCCCCAGTTGCGGGCGCTTTCGGCCGGGCGACGGCCTTTTCCGCCCACAATCAATAAATATGCATCTTGCGATATTTTGAACCTAAAGTATCGTGCATTTAACCGCAACGCGGCTGGAACGCATATTTGCACATGCATGAGAGTGTTCTAGCGTTGGGCTAAAGGGAGGCCCTCGGGCCTCACAGGGACCTGAAGGAGAATTTGTTCATGACTGCCATCCAGGCATTGGCTTCCGTCGCCACCGCGCTCGCCTCCGGCGACGTCCAGATCGTCGACCTGACGGCGCCGCTCGGCCCCAATACGCCGGTGCTCTATCTGCCGCCGGACTTCGCCAAGAACACCCCCAGCTTCAAGATGCACGAGATCTCCAACTACGACAGCAATGGTCCGTGGTGGGCCTGGGGCTGGATGGAGCTGGGCGAGCATACGGGCACCCATTTCGACGCACCGATCCACTGGGTTTCGGGCAAGGACGTCAAGAACAACACGACCGATACCGTCGAGCCGCAGACCTTCGTGGCCCCGGTCGTGGTGATCGATTGCCACGCCGAAGTGGCCAAGGATGCTGACTTCCTGCTGACGGCCGACATGGTCAAGGCCTGGGAAGCCAAGCACGGCGAGATCAAGAAGGGCAGCTGGGTGCTCATGCGCTCGGACTGGTACCACCGCAACGGCTCGACCGAGACCTTCCTCAATGCCGACGAGAACGGCTCGCACACCCCGGGCCCGAGCGTTGATTGCATCGAGTACCTGGTTTCCAAGCAGGTCCTCGGCTGGGGCAGCGAATGCGTGGGCACCGACTGGGGCAATGCCGCCAGCCTCAACCCGCCGTTCCCCGCTCACTCGATCATGCTGGGCGCAGGCGGCTATGGCCTTGCCAGCCTGATCAACCTCGACAAGCTGCCGGCCACCGGCGCGCTGCTGGTCGTGGCCCCGCTCAAGATCGTGGGCGGCACGGGCAGCCCGGTCCGCGCCTTCGCTCTGGCGCCGCGCGCCTGAGCTGACTACAGGGGGGACGAGCGAATGGCTGACGCCGACTACATTATCGTGGGGAGCGGCATCAATGCCCTCGTCGCCGCTGCAATGCTGGGCAAGAAGGGCCGAAAGGTCCTTCTGCTCGAACGGAGCGATGTGGCCGGCGGCTGCATCCGCACCGAGGAAATCACCGAGCCGGGCTTCATCCACGACGTGATGGCCACGACCTTCGTGCTGTTCACCACCTCGCCCGCCTATGGCGTTCTCGGGGCGGACCTGGCCCGGCACGGACTCGAATTCGCCAATACCGAGGACGCCACCGGCGTCCTCTTCCCCGATGGTCGCAGCCTCGTGCTGTCGCGCGACCGGGCGCGGAACGTCGAGGCCTTTTCCAGGGTCCACCCCGATGACGGGGCGGCTTTCGCGCGGGAGATGGCGCGGTTCGGCGACAATGCCGGCTTCGTCTTCGGCCTGCTGGGCGGGCGGCTGTGGTCGCTCGACATGCTCAAGGTAGTGGGCAAGGAAGCCTGGAAACGCGGGATCAAGGGGCTTGCCGCCTTCTTCGGGGAGGCGCTGGTCTCGGCGCGGCCATACCTCGAAACCCGCTATAAGTCCGAGGAGGTCCAGGGGCTTTTCGCCCCCTGGGTGCTCCATTGCGGGCTCAATCCCGACAACACCTATTCGGGCGAAATGCTCAAGGTCATCGGCTTCGCCATGGAGGCGGCCGGGGCGCCGATCGTCAAGGGCGGGGCGCGCAATGCGGTCAAGGCCTTCGAGGCGCTGATCCGCGAACAGGGCGGCTCGATCCGGACCGGCGCCGATGTCGAGCGCATCGCGCTCGATGATGCCGGCCGCGCCATGGGCGTGCGGCTGGCCGACGGCGACCTGCTGACGGCCCGGCGCGGCGTGATCGCCTCGGTCACGCCCAACCAGCTCTACGAACGCCTACTCGGTGGCGAAAAGCTGCCCGAGGCGGTGAGCGAGGGCGTCGCCAATTACCGGTATGGCAAGGGCGACATGCAGATCCACTACGCCCTCAACGCAGTGCCGAAATGGCGCGGTCCCGGACTCGAAAAGACCGCACTCATTCACCTGACCTCGGGGCTCGATGGGGTCTCCAAGGCCACCAACGAAGCCGAACGCGGCATGCTGCCGGCCGAGCCGACGATCTGCGTGGGCCAGCCCACCGCTCTCGATCCGTCGCGCGCGCCGGAGGGCAAGGCGATTCTCTGGCTGCAGCTTCCCGAAGCCCCGCGCCTTATCAAGGGCGACGCCGCCGGCGAGATCGCCGTGCCTGCCGACGGACGCTGGACTGCGGATGTACGCGAAAAGTACGCCGATCGCGTCGAGGCGATCCTGCGCTCGCACATCGAGAATTTTGATGAAGCGGTCATCAAGCGGAAGGTCTATTCGCCGGTCGACCTTGAGGCGATGAACGTCAACCTGGTGGGGGGCGACCCCTATGGCGGCTATTGCGGCATCGACCAGTTCTTCATCTGGCGACCCTTGAAGACCTCGGTCAACCACACTACCCATGTCCCCGGTCTCTACCATATCGGGGCGTCCAGCCATCCGGGTCCGGGTCTGGGCGGCGGTTCGGGTTTCCTCCTGGGCAAGGCGCTCAGCTAAGCCCACTTCCTCTACGGCACGCGGAGGCAAAGTTTGACCGACAAGTACTTTCTCGGAACTTCCCGCGAAGCCTCGGACAATAATCGCCTGCCGAGCCTGGGCGAGATTGGACTGAGCCGCTTCGCGCCGCACCTGATCAACCGCCTGTCGGCGAGCTACAACGCCAACCTTCAGGAAGTGCTCAAGCCGCACGACATGACGACGGCCAAGATGCGGGCGCTCTCGCTTCTGACCATCGCCGCCGGGCTCACGGTCAACGAGCTCTCCTACCTGGCGGTGGTCGAGCAGTCGACCATGAGCCGCACGCTCGATTCCCTCGAGGAGCAGGGCTATGTACGGCGGCAGTCGCGGCCCGACGACATGCGGGTGCGCGAGATCCACATCACCGAGGAAGGGCGTATCGCCTTCCAGGCCTTCTGGCCGACGCTCTTCGGCATCTTCTCGCAATTGTTCGAGGACGTGACGCCGGAAGAATACGACGCTTTCGTCAACACGCTCCACAAGGTGCTGCGCAACATGGACAAGCACGGCATCTCTGCCCCCGGTCCCGGCGGGCGCAACGGGGATAGTAGATAGCGATCCTCTCGACAGGGCTCGGTCCGCCATGCAATCTCGCAGAGGCGTCGCACGAGGGACGAGATGGCTGCCAAGATCCGAATTCCATTGGCTTTTGCCGCGCTGGCGGTGTGGATCGCCATCATGTTCTGGGGCGCCTGGTTACCTCATGAGACGGCCAGCCTTGCCGAGGGCGTGACGTCCTCGATCTCCACCTCGATCGTCGCCGCAAGTGTCTTCCTCGCCATCCTCGTGGTGGCAATGCGTTGGTGGGACATCGGCTTCAACGCGCCGCGGCCGTGGAATTCACTACGCGTACTGATCGGGCCGGCGGTCTATCTGGTTCTGTTCTTCATCGGCACGTTGCTCGTCGGCTGGCCGGCGCCACACACCGTGCTGATTCTCGCGGTCAACACACTGCTGGTCGGCTTCTCGGAAGAAACCATGTTCCGTGGTGTGCTCTTCCGTGGCCTGCGCTCGGGCATCCCATTCTGGCCGGCGGTCTGGCTGACATCGGTCATCTTCGGCTCGGTCCATGTGCTCAACGCTACCGGCACCGGCGACCTGATCGCTGCAGTGACGCAAGCCGTCACCGCATTCATGGCCGGCACGTTCTTTCTCGCCCTGGTACTTAGAACCCGGTCGATCGTGCCGGCGATCCTCTTTCACGCCTGCTGGGACTTCCTGCTGGTGACGATTGCAAGCTCGATGCCGGATCCTGGTCCGATCGAGCCATCACTGACCTCGTTGCTGCTGCCCCTGCTGCTGGACATTCCGCTCTTCATCTACGCGATCGTCCTCTTGAGAGGGATCGCCAGGCAGGAGAGCGAAAACGGTTCGAGCGCCGCTACGACGACAGCTTAGTTCGCAAAACTCCGGATCGTCGCCAGTGCGCCGTCCAGCGCCTTGCCCTTTTCGTCATGGAGCGCGGCCTGCACCAGGCGCTTGAGCCAGGTGCCGCCGTCTTCGCGGGTTTCGAGCATCGGCACGGCGCCGAGCACCTTGTCGAACTTGGCTTCGCCGCGGCTATGGGTATCCGAATAGCCCTTGATGAGGCGGCGGGTGCCGATGACCGAGGTGGCGAGGTCGTAATTTGTCGGCAGGAGGCGCGTGGCGGTTTCCAGCCAGCGCTCGACATGGGCCATTTCACGCTTGTGGCGCAGCATGGTGCGGCGCATGGGCTTGAGGGCCGAGACCATGTAGAGGCCGGCGAACCAGAACACCGTGCCGGTGCGCACGCGCCGGCCCTTGTTCACGAAGCGGTCCATGAAGGCGTAGAGCCCCTTGCGATCCTCGATGAACTGGCCGAGGGCAGCGGGCATGGTGCCGCAGACTTCTTCCATGCGCGGATGCATGTATTCGGTGGTGTAGACCAGCTGGTCCTTGCCGGCGCCGACTTCCTTGCGCACGCGCTCGAAGCGGGAGGCGCGGGTCTTGAGGTCGGCGACGCGGACGACATCGTCATAGGCCATGGCGTTGGCGAGGTATTTTGCCACTTCCTGGCTGAAGGCAAATTCATGGGCCTCGCCGTTGGCCTTGCGGTCGAGCACGAGCAGGTCGCGGGCGCGGTCGAGATATTCGTTGGCGTAGCGCACGTCCTGGAAATCGACGAGCTTCTTGATGCCGGCGAAAAGCATGGGGCCGAGCGCGGCCGGGAATTCGGAATGGATGCGGCCGAGCAGGGCGTCGAGCTGTGGCTGGCCGACCGAACGCGGCGGTTCGGGCAGGTCCTTTTCCGGCTTCTTGGCAACCTTGTCGGGCTTGCCCTCAGTGGCGCGGTCGAAAGCGGCGCCGAAGGCTTTCAGGCTCGCCTGGATGCCCTTACCGCCGGCCTTGATGGCGTCTTCGAAGGCGTCGCGGCCGAAGGGCAGGGTGCCCGAGCCGGCGAGGGCGCCGAACATGGCCGAGGAGATCACCGAGCCGTTCTTTTCGGCTAGGGTCTGCATGTCGAAGACGATGCTGCGCTTGGCGGCGACGCCAAAGGCTTCCACCACCAGCAGCGGGTCGGCGGTGCCGTCGCCCGGCATTTCCTTTTCGCCCACGGCATAGGAGCGGTGGGTGGAGGCGATGAGCGTGGTCTTGTCGGGGGTGACGATGCCGCGCAGCATGGAACGGCCGGCTTCCATGAATTCGGCGGCGAGAACGATGTCGACGTCGCCGGGGGTGGGCATGAGCGAAAGGACCGGCAGCTTGCCGTCCTTGGGCGCGAGCATTTCCACGTAATAGATGGTGGCGCCGGTACGCTGGGCGACGCCGGGAACCGAGGTCGACTGGGCGATCCAGCCCTGCTGCTCGGCCATGGCGACGATCCAGTCGGCGAGCACGCCGCCACCCTGTCCGCCCATGGCGAGAATGGCGATGGAGATCGGCTTGTCGAAGGCGGGTGCGGAAAAAGTGGTAGCCATGGCGATCACGCGAAAGCGATGCGGCGCGCCTGACGGCGGCGCTGGAAGAAGCCGATCACGGCGGTGCGGACACGCGCCATGAAGAGATCTTTCCTGGACGGGTTGTAGATGATGTCGGCCCGGTAGAAGGAGGGGCAGAGCACGGCGGCTTCCGAGACTTCGCCGCAATTGCCGCAACCGACGCAGGAATTGTCGATGGCCACGATTGGGTCGTCGCGCAGTGGATCGTTGGTGTGCTTGAGCGAGAGCGAGGGGCAGCCCGAAAGGCGAATGCAGGCGTGGTCGCCGGTGCAGGTGTCCTCATCGACGCCGAAGCGCTCGCGCACCATGCGCTTGCCGTCCTTGACGCTTTTGGAGAAGAGCGGCTTTTCGCGGCGCTGCTTGTTGAGCATGCACTCGGAGGAGGCGACGATGATCTTGGGGCCTTCCTCGTTGGAGGTCAGCGCTTCCTTCAAGGTGTCGCGCATCTTGCCGACATCGTAGGTGCGGTCGATCTGGCGCACCCACTTGGCGCCGATGCCCTTGACCGCCTTGGTGATGGAATTGTTGGTCGAGCGCAGCGGGTTGAGGGCGCGGGACGACAGGATATCCTGGCCGCCGGTGGCGGAGGAATAGTAATTGTCCACCACCATGATGACGCCGTTGTGCTTGTTATAGACGGCGTTGCCTACGGAGGTCGAAAGGCCGTTGTGCCAGAAGCCGCCGTCGCCCATGACGGCAATGGAGCGCTTTTCGGCATCGACGTTGAAGGCCGAGGCCGAAGCGGGGCCGAGGCCGTAGCCCATGGTGGAGCCGCCGATATTGAACGGCGGCAGGATCGAGAACAGGTGGCAGCCGATATCGGCCGAGACATGGTGCTCGCCCAGTTCCTGCTCGACCAGCTTCATGGCAGCGAAGATCGGGCGCTCGGGGCAGCCGGTGCAGAAGCCGGCCGGGCGGGCGGGGACGACATCGGCCAGCGCCTTGACCTTGGGGTCGGCGAGGACGGCATCGGCGCTGGGGAGCGGCGGGCGGTTGCCCAGATATTGCGGGGCGTGTTCGCCCAGGAACTTCTCGACGCCCTTCATGAGGACGGCGGCGGTGTAGTCGCCGCGGATGGGCAGCGTGCCCTTGCCGGCAAGGACGGTCTGGATGTCGCGGCGGCGCAGTGCCGTGGCGACCGCCTGCTCCAGATATTCGGGGTGCCCTTCCTCGACCATCAGCACGGCCTGCTTGCCGGCGCAGAAGGCGACCACTTCGTCATCGACCAGCGGGTAGGTGACGTTGAGGACGTAGAGGGGGATAGCTGAATTGCCGTAGGAATCGGCAAGGCCGAGCAGTTGCAGGCCACGGATGACGCTGTTGTACATGCCGCCCTGGAGGATAATGCCGACCGGGCCTTCCTCGGGGCCGAAATGCTCGTTGAGCTTCTTGTTCTTGATGAACTGGAGCGCGGCAGGCCAGCGCTTCTCGATCTTGTCACGGTCGTGGATGGTGATCGACTGCGGCGGCAGCACGATGCGGTCGAGCTCGCGCACGGGATTTTCGAGCGCTTCCTTGATGGTGTATTTCGGCTTCTGGTTGTCCTTGGCGACGAACTGGCCGTGGACGTGGCAGGCGCGGATGCGGACCTGGAGCATGACCGGGGTGTTGGACGCCTCGGAAAGCGCGAAGCCGTCTTCGACGGATTTGACGATCGATTCCAGGTTCGGGCGCGGGTCGAGCAGCCACATCTGCGACTTCATCGCAAAGGCGTGCGAGCGTTCCTGCGGGATCGAGGAGCCTTCGCCGTAATCTTCGCCAAGGATGATGAGCGCGCCGCCGACGACGCCGGAGGAGGCCAGGTTGGTGAGGGCGTCCGAGGCGACATTGGTGCCGGCGGTGGACTTCCAGGTGACGGCGCCGCGCAGCGGGTACATGACCGAGGCCGAAAGCATGGCGGCGGCGGCGGCTTCGGAGGCCGAGGATTCGAAATGGACGCCCAGTTCATCGAGCACGGGCTTGGCGTCCGAGAGGACATCCATCAGGTGCGAGATCGGGGAGCCCTGGTAGCCGCCGACATAGGCAACGCCCGATTGCAGCAGCGCCTTGGTGATGGCGAGGATGCCTTCGCCGCGAAACAATTCGCCTTCGCCGAGCTTCAAATCCTCGACTTCGCGCGCAAACGACCGCTCAGCCATGGCGGCAGCCTCCCTTGAAACAATGTCAAATCCGAGCGGCGTTTTCCCTCTGCCGATCAGATTTATGCATTTGCATAGTTATCCAATCACCCGGTGCTGTCAATCAGCGACTTCAGGATGAGCCGAAGCGCGCCGGCTGTAAACTGCGGGAAATAGACGACTTTCGGACTCTGGTTTTCCCGCGCTTCCTGCGCCTTTCTTGTGCATTATGCCGGACTTAGCGGCAAGGCGGCGGAGTTTCGGGCAGGCGTCGTGCGGCACATTTCCACGCGGTGCTTCAATCCTAAAATATCATCTAGATGCATGAGCAAGGATATGTTTAAGTATAAAGTATCCGGGTTAAGCGCGTCCGGGGTTCCGGGGAAAAACCAAAGCGCAAAGAGAGGGAACGAAATGACTATCTCACGTCGCAACTTTTTGGCGGGGGGCGCCGCAGGCGTGATCGGCGCGATTCTGGCCGGGCAGATGCCTGCCTTCGCGCAGAACAGCGATACGCTTACCATCGCCTTCAACGTCAACCTGCCGGGCTTCGATCCGACCACCGGCGCATCGGCCGTCAACCCGACCGTGCAGGCGATCTACCGCTCGGTGTTCGACCAGTATATCGGCCAGCGCCCGAACCTCGAGTTCGAGCCGGGCCTGCTCACCGCCTGGGGCTGGAACGAGGACAATACCAAGGTCTTCATGGACGTGCGCGAGAATGCCACCTGGCATGACGGCTCGCCCTTCACGCCCGAAGACGTCAAATGGTCGATCGAGCGCGCCGCCGATCCGGCGACCGGCAACCCGGTCTCGTTCGTGTGGGCTTCGATCAAGAACCTCACCATCGACGGCAACCGCATCACGGCAGACATGCCGGTCTATGAGCCGACCTTCTTCAAGTGGATGGCGTTCCTGACCGGCTACGTCCTGCCCAAGGCCTATTACGAAAAGGTCGGCGTGGAAGAATTCAACCGCAAACCCGTCGGCACCGGCCCCTATATGGTGGACCAGTACGAGGCCAACGCCTTCCTGCGTCTCAAGCGCAACCCGAACTATTGGGGCATCCAGCCGGCCTTCGAGACCGTGGTGTTCAAGTTCGTGACCGACGCCACCAGCCGCGTCGCGGAAATCGAAAGCGGCTCGTCCGACCTGACGCTCGATATCTCCTATGAGGATTATGACCGCCTCAAGGACAAGCCGGGCCTCAAGGGCGTGGCCACGCCGATCTCGGACGTGGGCATGATCTTCATCACCAACATCGACCCGATGCTGGACAAGAACGTGCGCCTGGCCGCGATCCACGCGATCGACAAGCAGGCGATCGTGGACCGGTTGCTGCGCGGTTACGGCGTGCCGCTCGATACGCTGCAGACGCCCGAATACACGGCCTATGATCCGACCATCAAGGTGCCCTACGACCCCGAGCTTTCCAAGAAGCTCCTGGCCGATAGCGGCTTCTCGACGGACAACCCGGTCAAGTTCAAGATCCAGACGACGCGCGGCTTCAAGCCGAAGGATTACGAGATGATCCAGGCGATCGTGGGTATGTGGCGCAAGGTGGGCATCGAGGCCGAAATCGAAGTCTACGAGATCGCCAAGCACTACGAGCTGCGCGCCGCGCACGAGCTGGCTCCTGCCGCGTTCTACAACTGGGGCAATGCCATCGGCGACCCGCTGACCTCGACCGGCCATTCCATGTTCGGCCCGTCGCCGAACTCGGCCTGGAAGACGGAAGACCTCGACGCCAAGATGATCCCGCTCATGACCGAGCAGGATGAAGAGAAGCGCATGGCCGGCTGGCGCGAAGTGGACAAGTACATCGCCGATGAAGGCTATGTGATCCCGCTGCTCCAGTACGTGCAGCCGATCGTCTTCAAGACCTCGCTGGCCGTGCTCCCGAACGTATCGGGCGCCATGCAGCCGACGCTGGTTGCCAAGGCCTGATGCAAAAGGGGACCGGGCGTGCTAGCCCGGTCTCCATCCAACGCCGATCCCGGACGGGGAACCGGATCGCGCGCAACTAATCGCAGTGCAGCAGAGGGAGCGTGCGACCGATGATCTCGGCCATTCTCAAACGCGTCTCCATGGGAGTGATCACTCTCCTGGGCGTCGCCATCGTGGTTTTCATCCTGCTGCGGGTTGCTCCCGGCAATCCGATCGCCATGATGATCGGGCCGGGCGCCAGCGAATCCGATATCCTGGCGCTCAAGGCCAAGTACGGGCTCGACCAGTCGCTGCCCATGCAGTTCTGGATCTGGCTCACCAATTTCCTGCAGGGCGATTTCGGCACTTCCATCTCGCGGCAGGTCAGCGTGATTTCGCTCCTGGCCGAGCGGTTGCCGGCGACGCTGGAACTGGCCATTGCCGCCCTCGTCATCGCGGTGCTGCTCGGCGGCTTGATGGCGGTGGCCTCGACGCTGCTCCGCAAGAGCTGGGGCGCTTCGACGCTCGACGGCGCCAATAGTCTATTGCTGACGGTGCCCGAATTCGTCTGGGCGCTGGCTTTCGTGCTGCTGTTGGGCGTGGCGTTTCCGATCCTGCCGCTTTCGGGCCGGAACGATCCGGCGGCGGGAACGGTGTTCGTCACCAATTTCTACCTCATCGAGGCGCTGGTCACCGGCCGGTGGGGCGTGGCGTGGGATGTGTTTTCGCACATGTTGATGCCGGTCTTTGCCCTGGCGCTGCCGCTGGCGGCGATCATCGCGCGGGTGCTCAAGGAAGCGCTCGGCGAAGCGATGATGCAGGACTACGTCGTGCTCGCGCGCGTGAAAGGCATGAGCGAGCGCCGGCTGGTGCTGGGCGAGGCGCTGCGGAACGCGGTGGGGCCGACGCTGGCGCTGACCGGCGTGCAGTTCACCTTCCTCATCGGCGGCACGGTCATCATCGAGAAGATCTTCTCCTATCCGGGCCTCGGCAATATGGCGATCGACGCGGTGATCAACCGCGACTTCCCGCTGATCCAGGGCCTGATCCTGATGTTCGGCGTGCTGTTCATTCTCATCAATCTGGCGGTGGACCTCTTGGTCGTCGCCCTCAATCCGAGGCTCAGCCGTGGCTGACGCTGTGCACATGACCAATACGGCCGCATCGGCCATTCCCACCAAACGCGCTTTCGGGCCGACCTTGCGCGCGCTGCTGCGCGATCCGAAGGTCATCATCGGCGGCGGCTTCATCCTGGTGCTGATCGTTCTGGCGATCTTCGCGCCCTGGATCGCGCCGCATGATCCGCTGGAGCAGGACCTGATGCTCGGGCTCTATCCGCCGGCCTGGATGCAGGGCGCCGAGCCGGGCTATTGGCTCGGTACCGACGATCTCGGCCGCGACGTGCTTTCGCGCTTCATTTTCGGCACGCGCATCGCGCTGACCGTGGCCTTCGCCTCCGCCATCATCGCGGCGGTCGTCGGCACGCTGGTCGGCCTCCTCGCCGGCTATTTCGGCGGCTGGGTGGATGCCGTGGTCTCGCGCCTCATCGAAACCTGGATGGCGTTCCCCGCCGTGCTGCTCTCGATCCTGATCGTGGCCATCCTCGGCTCGGGCGTGCATTCGGTGATCTTTGCCATCGCCATCATCGACTGGACGCGCTTTGCCCGCGTCGTGCGCGCCGAGACGCAGGCGCAGCGCAATGCCGACTATGTGACGGCAGGGCGGGTGCTGGGTTTCAATGATTTCCGCATCCTGGCGGGCGAAATACTCCCCAACGTGCTCTGGACCGTGCTCGGGCTCTTCACGCTCGAACTGGGCCTGGCCGTCGTCATCGAGGCCATCCTCTCCTTCGTCGGTCTTTCGGTGTCCTCCGATACCCCGACCTGGGGCGGCATGATCGCCCAAGGCCGCACCATCATCTATCAGGCCTGGTGGGTGTTTGCGCTGCCGCTGGTCGGACTCTTCGCCACCGTCCTTGCCTTCAACCAGCTCGGCGAAGGACTGCGCCGCACGCTCGACCCGGTGATGCAGCGATGAGCAAGCCACTTCTCACCATTTCCAATCTCTCGGCCGTCTCGCGCCGGGACAACAAGCCGATCCTGCGCGATGTTTCGCTGACCCTCGACAATGGCCGCATCCAGGGCCTTGTCGGGGAAAGCGGGGCGGGCAAGTCGACGATCTCCAAGGCGATCCTCGGCATTTTGGCATCGAGCGTCACCGTTACCGGGGGCAGCGTGCTGCTCGACGGGCACGACCTCATCAACATGCCCGAGCGCGAAAAGCGCCGGTTCGTGGGCTCGCAGATCGCGCTCATTCCGCAGGACCCGCTGACCGCGCTCAATCCGGGCCGCAAGATCGGCGACCAGCTCACCGACGGCCTCAAGATGTGGAAAGGGCTGAGCGGCAAGGCCGCGGCAGCCCGTGGGCTCGAACTCCTCGACCAGGTCGCTATCCGCGACCCCAAACGCGTCATGGAGAGCTTTCCGCACCAGCTTTCGGGCGGCATGCGCCAGCGCGTGCTCATCGCCTCGGCCTTTGCGCTGCAGCCGCGTCTGCTGATCGCGGACGAGCCGACCACGGCGCTCGACGTGACGGTGCAGAAGCAGGTGCTCAAGCTCTTGAAAACCATGCAGGCCGAGCACGGCACGGCGGTGCTGTTCGTCACCCACGACCTCGGCGTCGTCGCCCAGCTTTGCGACGAGGTGACGTTGCTGTTCCAGGGTAAGGTGATGGAGCAGGGCGTGGCCGAGCAGATCTTTTCGGCGCCGCGCCACGCCTATACGCGGGCGCTTATCGCGGCCAGCCCGCGCTATGACAATCCGTCGGCGGGGCTGCACCCGATCGACGACGCGGTGATCGCGGCCTGCCGCGCCGAAATCGCCAGCTTCGACAATCAGGGGGCTCGCCATGGCTGACAATCTTCTGGTCGAGACGCGCGACCTGGTGGTGGAATTCGGGCAGAAGCGCTCGTTCCTGGGCCGTCAGGCGCAGCCGCTGCGGGTGCTCAAGGGCGTCAATGTCGGCATCGGGCGCGGCGAGATCGTTGGCATCGTGGGGGAATCGGGATCCGGCAAGACTACGCTCGGCCGCGCGCTCCTGGGCCTGCAACCGGCGACCGGCGGCGCGATGCTGTTCGAGGGCAAGCCGCTCAGTCAGTTTCCGGGCGGCGAAATCGCGCTGCGCCGGCACATGCAGATGATCTTCCAGGACCCGATGTCCTCGCTCAATCCGCGCCAGACCATCGGGACCATCCTCTCCAAACCCATTCTCCTCCACGGCATCGCGCCGGACAAGGCCACGGCCCTGATGCGGATCGCCGAGGTGCTCGACCGGGTGGGGCTGCCGCAGGTGGTGCTCGGGCGCTATCCGCACGAACTCTCGGGTGGCCAGCGTCAGCGCGTCGGCATTGCCCGCGCGGTGATGTTGCGGCCCAGCTTCGTGCTCGCCGACGAGATCGTCTCGGGGCAGGACGTCTCTACCCAGGCGCGAGTGCTGCAATTGCTCAAGGAGCTCTGCGCCGAAATCGGGATGTCGATGGCCTTTATCAGCCACGACCTTTCGGTGATCCGCGCGCTCTGCCATCGCGTCTACGTGCTCAATGGCGGCGTGGTGGTGGAAGAGGGCGAATGCGAAAAGGTGTTCGCCAATCCACAGCACGCCTATACGCGAGCCCTGATCGATGCGATTCCTTTGCCGATCGTGTCACAGGATTGGCTTGAGACAACAGCCGCCTGATGACACCAGACGGATGCGCGGGGCTCGATCGCATGGATCGCCCCGCGCAGAACGGACCGAACGGCGGGGGCGCGTTCGGTCCGTTCGCTTTTCTGGGGTGAGGCGGCGGTTTTCGGCATTACGCCGCGTCCCCATACTGCATTTCACCGGGGCCGCAACCACTTAACTTCCTCGGCCGCAGAGCCGGGGCCCACGGATGCCTCTACTCGAGCGGAGCGGTGCAATAGGCCCCGGATCAAGTCCGGGGAAGTAAGGTGGTGGGGGGAAGCGCGGTGGGGGGCTTTTCGCTCGGGCGGTGCTGCGGCGAAAACCCTCGCCCCGTTGGGGAGAGGGTGCCCGGTAGGGCGGTGAGGGGACACCCCGAGGGAGGAGGCCGGGCTGCGTTACTGCGCAGCCACCGCGACAAACCCCTCTTGCGCCGCCTCGTAGCGCACCAGGGCGGTCTTGATGTCATCGGGCATGCCGATGGGCTTGTGGGTTTCGAGCGACGTGGTGACCGCCACGAACTCGCCGCGCACCGCTTCCTTGCCGCCCTTCATGGCGTGCAGGTTGAGCGTATAGGAGGCGTTGCCGACGCGCTTGACGATGACGAAAACCTCCAGCCGCTCGCTCATCAGCACCGGGATGAAGAAGTCGGAGGCGGCGTGGGCGTAGCCCATGCCGATACGGCGGTCGCGGATGATGGCGTGGTAGTCGATGCCCAGGTGCTCGGAGAACCAGTCTTCCATCACCGTGTTGAAGATGTCGAAGAAGTTGGGCGTGTAGACAATGCCGGCCGGGTCGCACTGGCCGAAATGGATCGGCACGATCTTGCTCCAGGCGCTGATGGGTAACTGGTCCTGGGTGATGGGAACGGCACGGCTCATAACGCAATCGACTCCGAAAGGCTCTATGCCGGTTTTCTCGCATCTTTAGCCAATTGCTTCAAGTCTAAAGTAATTAGAAAGCGGTTGGCAACGAGGCTACGACCGTTGCACGGCGCGGCGCGAGGCGAGATGGTTGAGACCTCAAGCAAAACTGCCTACCTCTTTAAGACTTACTGCTCTCAGGGAATGACAGATGGCCAGCGACGCCAGCGGCGTATGGATTGACGCCGAAACCAAGATCGTGGATGCCCCTGCCGATCATCACGATCCGCTGCGGCTGTGGCTGCGACTGTTCTCCGCTTCGCGGATCGTGGAAGCGGAGGTGCGCCGGCGGCTGACGCGCGAGTTCGACATCACGCTGCCGCGCTTCGATCTGCTGTCCCAGCTTTACCGCGTCGATGATGGGCTGGTGCTGGGCGAGATCTCGAAGCGCCTGATGGTCTCGGCAGGCAATATCACGGCGATCGTGGATCGGTTGTCGACCGAGGGCTACATCACCCGCACTGCCGACCCCAAGGATCGGCGCGTGCAGATCATCCGCATGACGGCAGAGGGGCGCGCCTATTTCGCCAAGATGGCAGCGGCGCATGAGGCCTGGATCGGGGAGATGTTCGCGGGGTTGAGCGCCGAGGACACGCGGGCATTGCTCGGGCTGCTGGCCAAAGCGAAGGTTTCGGCACGCAAGGCGCTGCAGGAAGAGGAGTAGGGACGGAGTTTTTGGCCGTCCCTCCCTAACCCTCCCCACAAGGGGGAGGGGGTGAGCCGGGGCGCAAAACCCTCAGTACTTGCCCGAAAGCAGTGCCCCGGCATTGGGAATGCGGGTTTCCAGGTTCAGGCTTTTCAGCATCTGGTAGGTCGTCGCGATCGAGGCGGAGAGGACCGGGATGCCGGCTTCCTGTTCGACCTGGGCGATTGCAGGCAGAGACGGCATCTGCACGCAGGCCGAGAGGACCAGGGCGTCGACGCCCTTGAGGTCGAGGCGCTTGTAGATCTCGAGGAGGTTCTTGGGGTCCTGGATGCCGACTTCGAGATTGTCGGGGATCTCGAGGGCCACATAATCCTTCACCGCGATGCCTTCGGCCTCGATGTAATCGACCACGAGCTGGGTCAGCGGCTTGAGGTAGGGGCAGACGACGGCGATCTTCTTGGCGCCAAGGGTATGCAGGCCCTCGACCAGCGCGCCGGCGCTGGTGACGACCGGAGCGTCGGCGCCGTTATCGGCAGTGACCTGCCGCAGGCGGGCCTGCGAGGTGCGATGGTAGCCGTGGCCCATGCTCATGATGGCGACGAGGCACGCGTAGCCCAGCACGTCGACGCGGGCATCCGAGAGTTCGGCGGCGCAGCGGTCGCTGTCGCGGTCCATGGCCTCGAGTTCTTCCTTGACCACCTTCTTCATGCGCATGCGCGAGGAGTGGAAGGTGAAGCGCTCGGGGAAGTCGAGCATGCGGGCGTTGAGCAGCGCCGGAATCTCGGTTTCCATCGTGGTGTTGGACGACGGCACGATCTGGCCGATGCGGTACTTGAGTTTTGACACTTGGGAGTGCTCCAGAAGAAAGGATCAGGCTTCGTCGGGCGCGGCTTCGCCATTGGCGAGGCGCCAGTCGGCGGCGGGTTCGCCCGACCAGGAGACGCGGGAATTGGTGCGGCGGTTGACCCGCAGGTCAAAGACGTCGAAGCGGTTATAATGGCCGGTGATGTCGTGCATCTGCTTGGGTTGGATGCACTTGTTGAGGTCGATCTCGGCATAGACGATGCCTTCATCGTCCACGAGCCCTTCGCCGACCACGCGGCCATCCGGGCCGAGAATGCCCGAGAAAGCGCTGCTCTTGCGTTCGAGGAGCGGGCGGGCTTCCGGGTGGTTGACGGTCACGGCCTCGATGATCTCCTCCGAGATGGTCGAGCAGGCGACGACGGTGAAGACCTTGCCCTCGAAGCTATGGGCGGCGGCGCGCAGCTTGATGGCTTCGGCCATGTCGTAGTCGGGCGGGGCGACCGGCAGCGAGATATAGCTGGCCACGTGCACCATCTCGCCCTGGGCGAGAAGGGTGAAGCGGGCGAGCGTATTGGTGTTCTCGCCGCAGGCGAGGGAGCCGAGGCGGCCGATATCGGTGTCGTGGACCTGGAGGGTCGAACCGTCTCCGCCCGCCCAGCTCAGCTTCTCGGCCCAGGTGGGCACGAGCTTGCGGTGGCGGTTGAGAATCTTGCCATCCGAACCGATGGTGACGAGGGTGTTGTAGAGCGTGCCGTGGCTCTCGCGGGTGCGCTCGTTGACGCCGATCACGACGTTGACGCCGCATTCGCGCGCGGTGGCGGCGATGGCCGCGATTTCGGGGCCGGGGACTTCGACCGAGCCTTCATAGAGTTTCTGGAACCAGGGGCCGCCCTCGATGGGCGACATGATCCAGCTCCAATAGGGATAGGCCGAGATGAAGACCTCGGGGAAGGCGACGAGCCTTGCCCCATTGGAGGCCGCCTCGCGGATGAGGGAGCAAGCCTTTTCGGTCGTGGCCGCCGGGTCGAGGAACACCGGAGCGGTCTGGACGGCGGCGGCGGTGAATTTGGGAAAGAGGCCCATTTCAGCTTGTCCTTGTGTTTGCGAGGCGGCGTAGGGTTAGACGGCGATGATCGAGTGGCGCAGCTTGCCGATGCCTTCGACGCCGGCTTCGACCACGTCACCGGGCCAGAGCCACTCCTGCGGGCTGCGGCCGGCGCCGACACCATCGGGCGTGCCGGTGGCGATGATGTCGCCGGGCTCGAGCGTCATGCCCTGGCTGATGTCGGAGATGAGCGTCGGGACCTTGAACAGCATGTGCTTCGTGTTGGACGACTGCTTGGTGACGCCGTTGACGGTAAGCCAGAGGTCGAGATCGTGCGGGTTCTCGATCTCGTCGGCGGTCACGATGCAGGGGCCCATCGGGGCATAGGTGTCCTGGCCCTTGGAGACGATCCACTGGCCGGCACGGCGGCAATCGCGGGCCGAGAAGTCGATGAGGACGGTGTAGCCGAAGACGTAGTCGAGGGCGTCGGCTTCCTCGACGCGCTTGGCCTTGCGGCCCATGACCACGGCCAGTTCGACCTCCCAATCGAGCTGCTGGGTGAGCTTGGCATTGTGCTCGATGGAATCGCCCGGGCCGCAAACGGCGGTCGGCGGCTTGGAGAAGATCACCGGCTGCTTGGGCAGGTCCTTGGAGGTATCGAGCGAGCGCGCGGATTCGGCGACGTGCTCGACATAGTTCAGGCCAATGCCGAAGATGTTCTTGCGCGGGCGCGGAATGGGGGCCAGCAGTTTGACGTTCGAGGCATAGAAGGCGGCGCCGACCGGCCAGTCGTCCTCGGCATCTTCGAGCAGCTTGCGGGTCGTATCGAGCGCAGCAGGGCCCAGGTCGATGAAGGAGAGCATGTCGCTGGGCAGCACGATTTCATAGGCGGCGCCCAGGGCTTCGATGTCGATGACCAGATCACCGACGAGCGCACCAAGGCGGCCGGCGGCGGCCGGGCCGCTGCGGTAAGTAACGAGACGCATGTGTTTGGACCTTGTTCTTTGATCGGGGCAGGGCCTCGCAATGCCCCGGTCGTCCCCTTGGATGTCTAGGGCGCCTCCCCGACGGGAGGCGCCCATGGATAGGTATCTTTAGGCTTCGATCTTCTGGTAACCGCCGTTGTCGCCGTACCCTTCCTCGCGGTAGAGGCCGAGGGCGTTCATTACCGGGAAGTCGTTGAAGGCGAAGAGGCACGCATCGTCGCTGGCCGAGCCGTTGGCGTGTTCGTGGAACATCCAGGACGGCACGCAGAAGATATCCTTCTCCTGCCAGTCGAAGCGCTTGCCGTTGATGATCGAAGTGCCCGAGCCCTTGGCCACCTGATAGATGACGTTGCCGGTATGGCGATGAGCTTTGGTCTTTTCGCCCGGACGCAGGAGCTGCATCGAGGCGCCCAGGGTCAGCATGACCGGGCCGTTGTTGAGCGGGTTCACGTAGTTCATCAGGATGCCGTCATAGGGCGATCCGTCGGTGACCTTGGAATACTTCACCAGCGCTTCGTAGGTCGGACCCCACTCGTACTTGTAGAGCGGGGAATAGCGCTTCTCCCAGGAGACCTGGGGCTGCAGGCCCGGCGCACCGAAAGTGTACTTGGTGTCGTCAACCGCGAAGCCGACCTTCTGGTGCAGGTCCGGGTGGACGGCATAGAAGTTGGCTTCGAGCGAATTGACCAGCGGGATATCCAGGCAATCCTGCCAGATGCAGGTGGTGCCATCGGGATCGATGCCGTGTTCGTGCCAGGTGCCATTGGGGGTGAGCACGAGGTCGTTGGCACCAAGGGTCATCTTGTGGCCGTCGACGATCGTATAGGCGCCCTTGCCTTCCATGATGAAGCGCATGGCCGAGGTCGAGTGGGCATGGGCCGAGGCGGTTTCGCCGGCCTTCATCACCTGCAGGCCCGAATAGATGCCGCCCACGCAGGCAGCGCGGTCGCCGGCGCCCGGATTGTTGAGATAGATCACGCGACGGCCGGCTTTTTCCGGGGTCACCAGATCGATGGCGCGCAGGACGTGGCCGCGCATTTCCTTATACGGCCAGAGCACGGGCGAATACCGGGAGACAGGCTCCCAGGGCTCGATCTTGTTGGCGATGGTCCAGAGCGCGCCAGCCTTCAGGCGCTCCAGGTCATCGTAATAGGCGAGTAGCTCGGCGGTATCCTCGACGTCCGAACGGCCGGCCACGGCCTCCCGGTGGTTCTCTCTCGCAGCAGTCATGTGCGGTCTCCCTTGCTGAGCCTTGGTTTCAGAATAGAGCTATCGTTTCGAACGTCAACATGATTTTATAAAATCCGTTGACTTGCGGAAATTTGAGGCGATCTAGTAAATGCGAGAAGTGCCAATAGCGACGCATCGAACCATGGCCATGACCGAGACCGCCCGAGACGACGACGCCTCCCTTGCCGACCGGGCCTATCGCCTGATCCAGGATGACATCCTCAACGGCGTGTTTTCGCCCGGCGAGCCGTTGCGGCTGGCGGCGCTCAAGGATCGGTACGGCCTGAGTTTTTCGCCGCTGCGCGAAGCGCTGACGCGGCTGTCGGGCGACCGGCTGACCGAACTCGCCTCGCTGCGCGGCTTCCGCGTGGCCTCGGTGTCGCTCGATGAGATGTGGGACCTGATCGGTATCCGCACGCTGGTCGAATCGGAAGCGCTGCGGCGCGCGATTGCGGGTGGCGACGTCGACTGGGAAGCGCGGGTGGTGGCGAGCTTCCATGCGCTGAGCAAGGCGGTGGAAAAGCACGAGGCGGTCGAAGGGCAATTCGACAAGGCGCTCGAGGACCGCCATCAGGCGTTCCATCATGCGCTGATCTCGGCCTGCGGCTCGCCCTCGCTGCTGCATATCGCCGGGCAGCTCTATACCCGCACCGAACGCTATCGCCGCCCGACGCTCTCGGGCGAGCTGCGCGGTGCCGGCGGCCCGCGCGACGTGATGAAGGAACATGCCGACCTGATGGACGCCACGCTCAAGCGTGATGCGGACCTGGCGGTCGAGCGGCTTGCCGAGCACTATCGGCGCACGGGCGAGCTGATCGAGGTCGGCCTGCGCCGCGCGGCAGCGGAATAGCTCGGCTAGCGCGGGCGGATCATTTCGAAATAGCCTTCGGGCCGCAGCTCGAAATAGTCGCCCCGTCCACCCGCTCGCATGATCGGCTGCGCTGCGGCGGTCTGGTAGACGCCCTCGCTGATGAGCGAGCGTTCGATATGCACCGCCACCACCTCGCCGAAGGTCACCCAGGTCGGAACGTCGGCGCCGGCCGCGGTCTTGAGCTGGACGATCTGGGTCATCCGACACTCGAAGACGACGGGGGCCTCCGCCACATGGGGTACCTTCACCACGCTCGACGGCTGCGGCGTCAACCCTGACAGGGCGAACTCGTCCACCTCGCGTGCCACGCTCGCCGAGGTCGCGTTCATGGCCTCGGCCAGCGGGCGTGTCGCGAGGTTCCAGCAGAACTCCTTCGTCTCGCGGACATTGGCCAGCGTGTCCTTGGGTCCCACCGTGGCGAAGCCCACGATCGGCGGTACATAGTTGAAGGCGTTGAAGAAGCTGAAGGGCGCGAGGTTGAGGTGGCCTGCCGCGCTCATCGAGGAGATCCAGCCGACCGGGCGCGGCGCGACGATGGCGTTGAAGGGATCGTGCCTGAGCCCGTGCCCGTTCGCCGGTTCGTAATAGTGCATGTCGCGGGGCATGGTCGGCGCCGCCTCCAGTCTTGTCCTGGGGCGCTCTTAGCAGGTCCTCCCTTAGAGGTCTGCTAATTGTCCGCGCCGACCCAGCCACCGAACCTGCCCTTAAAGAAGATCAGCGGATCGCCGTCGCCAACCCGTGCCGCGACGGCGCGGCCGAGGCAGATGGCGACGTTGTCGCGCTCGATGATTTCGAGAAGCTCGCAATCGAAGGCGCCGATGGCGTCGTTGAGCACAGGCGAGCCGGTCTTGAGCTGGCCCCAATGTGTGTCCTCGAACCGCTCCGCACCCTTGATGCCGCTTTTGGGATGAAAGCGGTCATGCACCGGGCGGTCGATGCTGGCGAGGAAGTTGATGGCGAAGGCCCCGGTGTCGCGGATGGTGGCAAGGGCGGAGGTGGAGCCTTCCACCGAGGCGAGGAGCGTCGGCGGCGCTGCGCTGACATGGGCCGCCGAGAGCGCGATGAGGCCGGCGCGGCTGTCGCCTTGCCCGCTCGTCACCAGCGTCATGCCGACGGCGCGCGAGCCGAGGACCCGCCAGAAGGTGCCGGGATCGAGTTCGGAAAAGTCCTGCATCAGCCTTTGCCTCCAACGCTGTCGTAAATGCCCTGACCATAGACGAGGGCGGGGGCATCGGCGCGGGTGCGCAGTTCGATGACCTTGGCGATGACGATGGAATGGGTGTGGCGGTCGATGCGCTCTTCGAGCTCGCAATCGAAGGCGACGAGGGCGTCGGCGAGGATCGGGGCGCCGGTCGATAGCGTCTGCCAGTCGGCATTGGCATAGCGGGCAGCGCCCTTGGCGCCGTCGCGCCCGGCGAAACGATCGGCGATATGCTGTTGTTCGCTCGCCAACGCGTTGATGCCGAAGCGCTTGTACTTGTCGAGCAGCGGCCAGGCCGAGGCCGAGCGGTTGACGCAGAACAGCATGCGGGGCGGTTCGGCCGAGAGCGAGATCACCGAGGTGGCGGTGAGGCCGGAGCGCTCTTCGCCCTCGCCGACCGTGATGACGCAGACGCTGCCGACAAAGGCGCGCATGGCGCGCTTGAAGTCGTCGTCGGGGACTTCCCAATCCACGAGATCGCGGATGTTGAACAATTCGTCGAGAACCATGACGCCCTCCGCGTAAGGTTCGGGAACCGGCCCCCTCAGGCACAATTCCCGGTGAGGTTTCCATCTGGAAGCGAAGAAGCCGAGCGCGGGACAACCGGCATTGCCGCGCTCGGCCGGGGGCGCGCTACTGCCGAACGAACGGCTTGCGCAGGCCCTTTTCCTCGAGGATCGGCAGCACGTTGTCGCGGAAGTACGGGAACTCCTTGTTCCAGTCGAGGAACGCGATGGTCGTGCCGGAGAAGCCGGCCTCGGCGAGATCGACGAAGCCCTGCGCGACCTGCTCGGGCGTGCCGATCAGCGGATAGGCGCCGTGGCCGGAGGCCATGCGATCGCGGATGAGCTTCAGGAGATCATGCGGGAAGGACTGGGCGTGGGCGAATTGCAGGTTGACGAGGTTGTCGACCGCTTCCCAATCCGAGTTTTCGTAGAAGTAGTTGTAGTGGTCCTGCGCTTCCTTTTCGGTCGGGGCGCAGGAGACGAGAGCGATGGTGAGGATACCCACGTCGCGCCCGGCTGCCTTGGATTGCTCCTTGAGCTTGGCGGTCTCGACCTTGGAGCGTTCGAGATCGATGGCCGGGGTGAAGAGGAAGTTGGCGTTGCGCACGGCGAATTCGCGGCCTTCCGAGGAACCGGCAGCGTTGAGGATCGGGACGTTCACCTGCGGCTTGGGATCGGAATGGACGGCCTTGAGCTTGAAGTATTCGCCTTCCCAATCGAAGGTGCCGTCATGACTCCAGAGCTTCTTGATGACGTCGAACCATTCCTGCGCATAGCCGTAGCGCGAGATGTGGTCCTCGGGGAGGTTGAGGCCGAGCGCCTCGTATTCCGGCTTGTTCCAGCCCGCCACGATGTTGAGGCCGGCGCGGCCCTTGGAGATGGCGTCGAGCGTGGCGATCTGCTTGGCGACGACGACGGGCAGGTTGGCGACCGTGTGGATGGTCGAGAAGACCGTGAGGTTCTGGGTGTTGGCGAGCAGGCCCGCTGCCCAGGTCATGGTTTCGAGGACGTGGCCGTGGAAATTGGTCTCGCCGCCATAACCGATCCAGCGGGCGATCGGGAGCATGAAGTCGATACCGGCTTCATCGAGCATCTTGGCGAGGGTGAGGTTGCTTTCCCAGCTAGCATCCCAACGGTCGGGAACCTTGGTGACGGACATGCCGCCCGAGCAGTTGCTGGCGAACGAGCCGAGCAGGAATTGATCTCGTTCCAGAATCGGGGGATTCTTCTTTGTTGTCATATCGTTCTCCCTCCAAGAAGAATTTTATGATAGAAAGTCTATCGTAAATTCTATTGGATCGCAATGCGACTTTGGGCGAGAAGCGGACGACTTCGCGGAGAGATAGATTGGCGCGGCGCGATACCGGCAAGAAAAGCCCAGACAATTCAGAGGCTTCGTTCCATCCCTGGCACCTGGCGCGCGACACGCACGAGTCGGCGCTGGCGGAACTGGAGATTTCCATCATGGCGGCGTTCGAGAGTTTCGGGCGCTGGCAATCGGCCTGCCTGTCGGCGGTCACGGACTTTTCGGCGACCGGCCCGGAGAATGCGCTGCTGCACATGATCCGCATGGACGACCGCCCCAAGAACATTCACGACCTTGCCGCGATCGGCAATCGCACGGATATCGCCAATATCCAGTACAGCCTGCGCAAGTTCCTCAAGGCGGGCCTCATCACCCGCAAGGGGAGCGGGCGCTCGGGCGTGCTCTACGAGGTCACGGACCTCGGACGGCGGGTGACGGATGACTATGCCGATGTGCGGCAGGTCGAGCTGATCCAGGCCTATGTGGCCGACCCGGCGCTCGAAGACGACGTGCGCAAGGCGCGCGACACGCTGATGAAGGTGTCCGAGATCTATGAGCGTGCGGCGCGGGCCGCCGATGCGCGCCGGCTCGGCGTCACGCGCGGCTGAGTTCCCGCCCATTGCTGGAGCTTTGGCGTCCGGTCCGCAAGGGTCGGGCGCTTTTTGTTTCAAACCTAAAGAGATGGCTTGATCGGAATATAGTTTAGACTTAAAGTAATTGATATCGACCCCTGCGGAACGCGAGTCTCGAACATGAAGATCACCATCGTTGGCGGTGGCCCGGGCGGCCTCTATTTCGCGCTGCTGACCAAGCGCGCGCGGCCGGACTGGCAGATCGAAATCTACGAGCAGAACCAGCCGCTCGACAGTTTCGGCTTCGGCGTGGTGTTCTCGGACGAGACGCTGGAAGAGTTTCTCTCGCGCGATCCGAAGTCCTACGAGCGCATTCGCGACGAATTCTCGTACTGGGACGACATTGGAATCCACTACAAGGGCAACGAAATCCGCTGCTCGGGCAATGGCTTCTGCGGCTTGTCGCGCAAGAACCTGCTCAAGACGCTGCAGGAGCGCTGCGCCGAAGAGGGCGTGATGCTGACGTTCGGCGAGCGGGTAGACGCCTCTCAGGTCAAGACGCGCTTCGCCGATTCCGACATCATCGTGGCCGCCGACGGCATCAATTCGCCGATCCGCGAGCACTACAAGGACTTCTTCAAGCCCACGCTCGAATGGAAGGCCAACCGCTTCGTGTGGATGGGCTCGACCCGTCCGATGGACGAGTTCAATTACTTCTTCAAGGAAACCGAGCACGGCGTCATCTGCGCCCATACCTACGAGTATGAGGAAGGCCGCTCGACCTGGATCTTCGAGATGGACGAGGCCTGCTGGCAGGGCCACGGGTTTGTCGAGACCGACGAAGAGGATTCCAGAGCCAAGCTCGAGGCGATCTATGCCGACGAGCTCGAAGGCCACCCGCTGCTGCTCAACCGCTCGCACTGGCGCAAGTTCCCGCGCATCTTCTGCGAGAACTGGTACCACGAGAACATCGTGATCCTGGGCGACGCGAAGGCCTCGGCGCACTTCTCGATCGGCTCGGGCACCAAGCTCGCCATGGAATGCGGCATCGCGCTTTCCGACGCCGTCGTGGCGCATGCCGAGCAGAATGTCGAAGCGGCGTTCGAAGCCTACGACAAGGCACGGCGTACGCAGTGCCAGATCACCCAGCACAATGCCGACGTGTCGCTTGCCTGGTTCGAGCATATGGGCCGTTCCTTCGACATGGATCCGATGCAGTTCGCCATGGTGGTGATGTGCCGGGCCAAGGCGATCACCTATGATAACCTGCAGGTGCGCGACGCGGATTTCATCCGCGAAGTCGATGACGCGTTCTATGCGCGGCTCAAGGCCGAGGGCGGCGGGGACTATGCCGAGACGCGACCGACGGCGATGTTCACGCCCTATAAGGTCGGCGAACTCGAACTCATCAATCGCGTGGTGATGTCGCCGATGGGCCAGTACTCGGCCGACGAAGCCGGCAACCTCACCGACTGGCACTATGCCCATTACATGTCCCATGCCCTGGGCGGCGTGGGTCTGATGCTGGTCGAGACCACGGCGCCGAGCGCCGATGCGCGCATCACCGCCAATTGCCCGGGCCTCTGGACCGACGAGCACGAGGCACAGTGGAAGCGCGTGGTGGACTTTGCCCACCAGAACACCGATACCAAGGTCGGCCTGCAGCTTGGCCATGCCGGACGCAAGGGCTCGACCCAGCGCGGCTGGGAAAAGCCGTTCAACCCCCTCACCGAAGGCAACTGGCCGCTGGTTTCTGCCTCCCCGCTCCCCTGGATCGAGGGGGTGAGCGATACGCCGCGCGAACTCGACCGCGCCGGCATGGATGCCATCATCGCCGACTTCGTGCAGGCGACCGAACGCGCGGCGCGTGTCGGGTTTGACCTCATCGAACTCCAGGCGGCGCACGGGTTCCTCCTGGCCTCGTTCCTCTCTCCGCTCACCAACCTGCGGACGGATGAGTATGGCGGGTCCATCGAGAACCGGCTGCGCTTTCCGCTGGAAGTGTTCACCGCCATGCGGGCGGCCTGGCCCAAGGAGCGGCCGATGTCGGTGCGCATCTCGGCTTCCGACTGGGTCGAGGGGGGCATCACCGAAGAGGATACCTTCGCGATCGCGCTCGCCTTCCAGGCGGCGGGTTGTGACATCGTCGACGTCTCGAGCGGCGGCACGATCTCGAGGCAACCGCCGCTGCGCGGGCGCATGTACAACATGCACCTCTCAGAGGCGATCCGGAACGTGACCAAGGTGCCGACGATCCTCGTGGGCGGCGTGACCGAGCCGGGCCAGATCAATACGCTCGTCCATACCCGCCGCGCCGATCTCGTGGCGCTGGCGCGCACGCTCCTCTGGAGCCCTTATTTCGTGCGCCAGGCCCAGGCCTGGTACGGGGCGCATGGCCAGCGCTGGCCGGAGCAATACCTGCGCAGCCGCGACGTGGCGTTCGGCGAGGTAGGGAAGAACCGCGCCAAGCAGGTACAGGCCCAGCGCAAGCTCCGTCCGGGACGGCACATGAAGCAGAACGCCTAGGTTTTGCTTCGGTTGGACGGCGGGGCTTCAGGCCCCGGTCTTTCCGGGGATGTGCAGTTTGAAAATGTGCTGCGAAAAGGAAGTGCTTTTTTGCACCTTTTCAGCGGGTCTGATTCTGATCAATATATTGATTTATAACGGTTTTATGGGTTTTGGCGCTCCCCAAATCGTTAAATTTTGACTCAATTTCGGGCAATCTTTGCGAATGTTTCGCGGGTTTTGCGACGATTTGAGCGGCTTTCAAGAAATCCCCTTTTTGGGCCTGGGATGGAGCCATGCCGGCCGAAAGCGGCGAGCAGGGCTCTGGCAGTTTATCCCGGGCTGCGGGGAGGGGGATAACTTGCCGCCGGGGCTGGGGTCCGTACTCAATAAATCTCGGCGCCCCCAGAGCGCTTATCTCCCCATCCGACAGATTCCAACGGAAGCGCTGTCCGTCTGCCGCGCCCCACCCACTGAACTTCCCCGGCCGCAGAGCCGGGGCCCACGGGTTCCTCCACTCGAGTGGAGGGTGGCAATGGGCCCCGGATCAAGTCCGGGGAAGTCCGGTGGGTGGGGTGGTCATCGCAACCTCACTTACCGGTGCAATTGAGTCAGGCCGTGCGGGACGACAGTACGGAAAGCAAACGGCCGGTGGGGTTGCCGCCGGCCGCTCGTGGCTCAGTCGAGTTCCATGACATTGCGCCAGGAGTATTGGGGCGCGTAACCGAGCTCTCGGCGGGCCTTGTCGATGGAGAGGAGCGTACCGTATTCGGCCAGCTCGTTGTTGACGGTGGCGCCGGGGAAATACTGCTTCACCAGATCGCGGCTCGGCACGTTCATGAACGTATCCTCGGCGGTGATGAAATATTCCTGCGCGCCCTTGATGTCGGCCTCGATGGCAAGGCGGCAGGCCTGGGCGGCGTCGCGCATGTCGACATAGTTCCAGAGGTGATAGAACCGGGCCTCCGGATGCGCCCAGCTATAGCGGAACTCCTCGTACATCTCCGGGTAGCACATGTTGCCGTAGCGCAGGGACACGAAGGTCGTGTCGGTGCCCCAGAGCTGGGTCTGCTTGGCCAGCCATTCGCACATGACCTTGGAGGTGTGATAGGTCGTCATCGGACGCGGATCGTCTTCCTCGACATAGGGCAGCTTGGTCGGCACGGCGCGCGCTTCGGGGCGCAGGACGCCCGAGGCCCAGCCGGTCTCGGAAATGTCGCCCATGGGGCTGCCCATGATGCCGCACGAGGACGCCCAGATGACGCGGCGGACGCCCATCATCGAGGCGGCGCGGAAGATGTTGTAGGTCGAGATCATGTTGTTCTCGAACGTCGCCGAAGCCGGTCGCACGCCGGCCATGCGCGTGGCCGCCAGATGCACGATGGTATCGAAGCCTTCGACGAGCTCGGTGACTTCGCCGAAATTGCAGAGATCGGCCACGATGTGGCGGCCGGGGCTGTTGGGATCGAGCTCACGGTCGGAGGTTGTGACCCAATAGCCGGCTTCGAGGAGTTCCTTGATGATCCCGGGCGCTGCAAAGCCGGCCGAGCCGGTGACCAATACGCGCCGGCCTGTGCCTGTCTTGAAATAGCTCATGTTGCATCCTGTGTGGTTGGAGGAAGGAGTGGGGCATTGCGGTGCCGGTCGACGAGCAGCGCGCCCGCGATGACGAGGCACCCGCCAATGGCGAGGAGGGCAGCAGGCGCGGCGGCGTCGCCGACGATGAAGCCGAGGCCCATGAGGTAAAGGCCCGATAGCACGGGCACGAATTCGGAAAGGCTGCGGGCGGTGCCGTAGCCGGTCGCCACGACCGAGGAGGAAAAGGCCTCGATCGAATAGGTGTGCATGAAGCCGGCCACAGAGAGGCTGACGATGGTGACGGCGATGAGCCCGGCAATGGCGAGGCCGATATGCTCGCCCGGCGGCAGGACGTTGAGGAATTGCAGGGTGGCGACGCTGAGGATGGTCGCCACGATCGCCCAGCCGATGAAGACTTTCGAGGCGCCCAGCCGCGAGCTGAGCAGCCCGGTGGTGAAATAGGCGAGGACCATGAGCGCATAGGCGACGAGCACCGCCCAGGTAATGGCCGTGGCGTCGTAGTGGCGCGCATGGATGAGGTAGCCGGGCAACGAGGCGACGGCGGTGCTCAGGACAATCTGGATGCCTGAGAGCAGCAGCAGCACGCGCAGGAATACGCCGCGGCGGGCCGGGCTTTCGGCGACTGGGGCGGCGGCGACCTTGGCCACTTCGCCGGCGCGGCCAGCCATGAGAGCCAGCACGAAGCTGCCGGCGGAAATGGCGGCCGCGGTCCAGAAGGCGACGCGCCAGCCCCAGAGGACATAGGGCGAATCCGGGCCGGCGGCGGGCGCGACGGCCAGGACCAGAAGCGTCAGCAGGCTCGCGCAGATATAGGAGGCGGGCGAGCCCGTGGGCAGCATGGCGCCGACCAGCCAGCGTTTCGCGGGCGGCGCGGCGCGCACGAGATTGGGGCCGAAGGCAACGGCCTGGCCGGCGAGGAAGATGCCGGTCAAGGCACGCAGGCCGATGAGGAGGCCGAGGCTCCAATAGCCCACAGTCGCAAAACCCGGGAGGAGGCCGGTGGCGACGGTGAGGATGGCGTAGCCGATGGCCGAGACGGAGGCCGCCGGCACGACGCCGCCGCGATCGACCATGCGCCCGAAAAGCAGCGCGCCGAGCGGGCGGCCGATACGGCTGGCATTGAAGACCGTCAGCAGGATCGCGCCGATGGTCAGCGGATCGGCATCGGCGGGCAGGAAATAGCCAAAGGCCGGCGCAAGCACGACCGAAGCCAGCGCCCCATCATAGGAAACGATGAAAAAGCCGAGCCACCCGGCCAGATAGGAGCGCGGTTGCAACATGGTCCGAACTGCTTGGAAATGGAGTGGCCCCCAGGCGAAAGAGAGCGCCGCCTGGAGGCTCTGACCCCGGGGGAGGTCAGTTTATGTAGTTCTTCCAGAACTCATCGATCTTGGTCTTGGTGTCGCCCGCGGCCATGTACCACTCGGTGTTGACCGGCAGCGTCGGCACGCCGTGATCCTTGACCGGCGACCATTCCTTGATCTCTTCGGTCTGGAGGGCGAAGGCCGCCTTGTTGGCCGTATCGGTGCCTTCCGCCGACGCATAGGCGGCCACCGCTTCCGGATGGGTGTTGAGCCACTTGAGGAACTTCCAGGCGGTCTCGGTATTGGGGCCGTTCTTGTAGACCGCGGTCCACTGGCTATAGGTCACCGCGCCATCCCAGGAGACCTGGAGGTCGACGTTCACATTGCCCTCGCCCAGGATCTGCGGCGGGATGCCGTTCCAGAGGAGGCCCATCACCACCTCGCCGCTGCTCAGCAGCTGCCGTGCGGTGGTCGAGTTGTCGTAGAACTGGGCGATGGACGGGCGGATCTTGTTGAGCTCGGCAATGGCGCGGTCGACATCGAGCGGATAGATGGCGTCAGGTGCCACGCCCGAGGCATAGGCGGCAAAGGTCAGCGCTTCGAGCGGCTGGAAATTGGGCATGAAGCGCGTGCCCGGGAAGTTCTCGACATCCATCATTTCGGCAGCGGTCGTCGGGCACTTCTCGACGGCCTTCTTGTTGCAGATGATCATGAGCGCGCCGGTCTTGGAGGCGACGCCGTAATCGCTGATGAGCCCGTAATTGGCCGAGAGTTCCTGCTTGACGTCGTCGGGAACCTTCGCGAGGTAGCCCGCGGCGGCGAGGGTGGCGAAGTCGCTGGCGGCGAGGGACGTGGAGATGTCCCACTGCACCTTGCCGGTCTGCTGCTGCGCCTGCATGCCGGCGACGATCTTGCCGGGCACGATGACCTGTTCGACCGTGATGCCGGTATCGGCCGTGAAGGCGTCGAACACATAGGTGCGCCAGTGCTCGGGGGTCTTGCCCCCATAGCTGGCGACGACGAGATTCTCGGCCAGGACCGGGGTGGCGGACAGCAGCAGCCCCAATACCGGCAGGATGGCTAGTTTATTCATCGACATGGCAATTTCCCCTCTGCCTTAGTTGATGTAGCTCTTCCAGAAAGCGTCGATGCGATCCTTGATCTCGCCCGCGCCCATGTACCATTCGGTGTCGACCTCGACGGTCGTCGCGCCATGATCGGATTCAGGCGACCACGCCTGGATTTCAGGAGATTGCAGCGCGAAGGCCGCCTTGTTGGCCGTGTCCGTCCCGTCGGCGTTGGCGAAGGCCGCCAGGTTGTCCGGGTGGGCATCGAGCCACTTGAGGAAGGTCCAGGCGGAATCCTGGTTGGGCGAGTTCTTGTAGACGACGGTGTATTGGTTGTACGTCACCGCCCCGTCCCAGGAGACGGCGAGATCGACATTGACGTTGCCCTCGCCCAGGATCTGCGGCGGGATGCCGTTCCAGAGCAGGCCCATCTGCACCTCGCCGCTGCTCAGGAGCTGCCGGGCGGTGGTGGAATTGTCGTAGAACTGGGCGATGGTCGGCCGCAGCTTTTCGAGCGCGGCAATGGCGCGGTCGAGATCGAGCGGGAAGACCTTGTCGGCCGGAACCCCCGAGGCATAGGCGCCGAAAGCCAGGGCCTCCAGGAACTGGAAGCTGGGCATGAAGCGCGTGCCGGGGAATTTGTCGACGTCGAGGAATTCGGCCGCCGTCGTCGGGCAGGCATCGACCGCCTTCTTGTTGCAGACGATCAGCAGCGCGCCGCGCTTATTGGCGAAGCCGTTGGGCCGCACCACTGCATAATCCTTCTCGAGGATCGTACGGACGTCTGCAGGAAGATCGGCGAGATAGCCGCGGGCGCTCATGGTCGCGAAGTCGCTGGCCGAAATGGAAGTCGTCAGGTCCCACTGGACGTTGCCGGTCTCCTGCTGGGCCTGCATGCCGGCCAGCATCTTGCCGGGCACGATGACCTGCTCGACCTTGATGCCGGTGTCGGCGGCGAAAGCGTCAAAGATGTGCTCGCGCATGTGTTCGGGGGATTTGCCCCCGAAGGTGGCGACCACCAGTTGCTGGGCCTGGGCCGGCGCTGCGGCCCCCCACAGGCCGGCTAGCGCGGTGGCCGTGGCCATCATTAGCTTCAGAGTCTTCATTTCCCTACCCTTGGTGGCAGGCGCGCGCGGCTCGCCCTGCCTGTGCGTAGTCGAGGACAGCCGGGTCCGAAGTCAGGCAGCCACCAGCGCAGCGCGTTCGAGACGCACGTCGAGCACCGTGTCGCTGCCGATCGAGAGCCCCTGCGCCAGTTGGGAATCCACCTCGGAGATGATGCGGGTGGACGAGGGGCCGTGCCGGCAGATGAGGCGCGTGGTGTCGCCCATATAGACGACATCATCGATCCTGACCGGGACGCTGAGGCCCGAGGCGGCCCCGTTCGCCGGCATGATGTCGCGCGCCCCGATCGCCAGCAGCACATCGCCATCGGGCGTGCCGGGGGCGGTCATGCGGGCGGTGGTGTCGAGCGCGGAGACTTCGAGAGCGCCGTCCCTGGCTTTGGCCTTGGCCGGAAAGAGCTGGTGGGCGCCGAAGAACGAAGCGACGAAGCGGTTGGCCGGGCGGGTATAGAGCGTGTGCGCCGTGTCGTAGGCGCGGACCTGCCCGGATTCGAGGATGGCGACGCGATCGGAAAGCGCGAAGGCTTCCTCGCGGTTATGGGTGACGTAGACGACGCTCGGGCGCGCCTCGCGGTGGATGCGGCGGATTTCCTGCTGCATCTGGTCGCGGATTTCGCGGTCGAGAGCGCCCAGCGGCTCGTCCATCAAGAGGAGCGAGGGCTGGAAGGCGAGGGCGCGGGCCAGCGCCACGCGCTGCTGCTGGCCGCCCGAGAGTTGGTCCGGGCGGCGCTTGGCGATCTGCGGCAGGCCGATGAGTTCGAGCATTTCCTCGACGCGCTGGCGGATGCGGTCAGTGGTCCAGCGGCGGCGATGAAGGCCATAGGCGACGTTCTCGAAGATCGTCATGTGCGGGAAGAGCGCGTAGTTCTGGAACACCACGCCAATGCCGCGTTCGGCGGCAGAGACGCGGGAAATGTCGCGCCCGTCGAGCAGCATCGTGCCTTCGGTAAGCGGGGTGAAGCCGGCGATGAGGCTGAGCAGCGTGCTCTTGCCCGAGCCGCTGGGACCCAGCAGCGTGACGAATTCACCGGTATTGACGGTCAGCGTGCAGGATTGGACCGCAGCGACCTCGCCGTATTTCTTGGTGACACCGATAAGTTCAAGCATGGTCTTTGCCCTGGGCGAAATGGGTTAGCGAGGCTGGGTTTTGCGGCGGACGACCTGGCCGATAACGACCAGCAGCATGACGAAGAGCATGAAGACGCCCGAGAGAGCCGCCACTTCCGGCTCGATGGCATAGGCGAGGGCATCGAAGATGGTCTTGGCGACGGTCGCCGTGCCGGGGCCGGCCAGGAAGACGATGAACGTCGCGTCGTTGAACGCGTGGATGAAGGCGAAGAGCGTCGAGACCGCCATGGCCGGGATGAGCAGCCGGACGGTGACGTCGAGCAGCGCCTTGAGACGAGAGGCTCCGAGCGACATGGCCACCTGGTCGAGATTATGCGGCAGACGACGGAGGGCTGCACGGACGATGAGGAACGAGGCGGGCGCCGCCACGATCGATTCCGTGAAGATGATGCCCCAGTAATTCCCGACGAGACCGGCCTCGAGATAGATGATGTAGACGCCGACCGCATAGGCGGTGGTCGGGATCAGCATCGGGATGAGCGCGGTGAATTCGAGCGCGTCGCGATTGCGAATCTTGGCGCGTTCGAGGGCGATGGCGGCGGGCACGACCAGCAGCACGGTGAGCAGCGCCGCGGGAATGCAGATGAGGAACGAGACCCAGATCGCATCGAGCCAGCGCTTCTGCGTGAAGAGGTTCTCGTAGAGCCCCAGGCCCGGACGCACCGGCGGGAAGTTGATGAACACGTCTTCGTAGAACGAATAGAGCAGGACGATCAGCGCCGGGGCGATGCAGAAGATGATCGCCAGGATCTGGATGACGCGGAACGTGGCCTGGCCGACGGTGTCCCAGCGGTTCTTGGTGAGCTGTTCGGTCATCCCAGGGCCCTTTCGAAACGTTCGCGGCCGACCACGCGGATGGCGAGGGCAACGATGCCGAGCGCCACGACCATCATGATGACCGAGGTCGCCGAGGCGCCCGGACGGTCAAAGCGCATCATCAGGTCGTCCTGGATGACCTTGGCGAGGAAGGTGGCGCGCGGCCCGCCCATGATGATGGGCGTCACGTAGAAGCCGAGCGAGAGCACGAAGACGAGGACGCCGGTGATGAAGAGGCCGGGGACCGAGAGCGGCAGCACGACCGTGCGCATCGTTGTCAGCCAGCCGGCGCCGAGGCTTTCGGCGGCCTGCAGGACGCGGTTGGGAATGGTGCTGAAGGTGACGACCAGCGGGAAGACCGCGAAGGGCAGCAGCGTATAGACCATGGCGACGATGACGGCGCCGGGCGTATAGAGCAGGCCGATAGAGGGCAGGCCGACAGAATTGAGGAGGCTGTTGAGTACCCCGTTGCGGCCGAGGATCACGATCCAGACGTAGTTCTGCACCACGGCACTCATCGCCATCGGCATGAGGAGGCCCACCCAGAGCGCCGAGCGCAGCAGGACGGACTTGGAGGTGCGCAGCGACCAGGCGATGACGAAGGCGAGGAGGAGCGAAACGACCATCACGGCGGCGCTCACCCAGAGCGTGGTGCCGAGGGCGCGCAGCTTGACCGGATCGGTCATGGCGGACCAGTAGGCATCGAGATTGCCGGTGCCGAAGGATTCGATGACCAGCTTGACCATCGGATAGAAGACCAGGGCGAGGAAGCAGAGGCCGATCGGCGCCGACATCAGGGCGGCGAGCCATCCCGGCAGCTCCGGTCGCCAGGCCCGGGTCTTGGCGCCCTGCGCCTGCCGTTTGCCCGCGATACTTGCGTTCAACGTACTCTCCGTCATCGTCTGGCCTCAGACGTGATGGCGCCACGAGTGCTGCGGCTCGTAGCCGAGCTTCTCGCGAGCGCCTTGAATGGAATAAAGCGTGCCGAATTCGGGAAGGTCGTTGGCCAGCCGCGCATTCGGGAACAGCTGTGCGACGAGGTCGCGGCTGGGAACGTTCATGATGGTATCGGCGGCAGTGACGTTGAAGACCTCGCCATTGGCGGCATCGGATTCGAGCGCCAGCCGGGTGGCGGCGAAAACGTCGCGGCCATCGACGTAGTTCCAGAGATTGGCGGCGCGGGCCGCCGGGTTTTCCCAGATGCGGGCGATCTGCGCGTAATCTTCGGCCTCATGGGTATAGCCGTAGCGCAGGCCGACCAGCTGCGTGCCGTTCCAGGCGCGCTGGTTGCGCACGACCTGCTCGATGGCGAGCTTGGAAAGCCCATAGGTATCGGGCAGGCGGTATTGCTCGGCTTCGCGGATCGGGAGGTCGGCGGGGTGGAAATCAGGTGTCCACCAGGCGCCGGCCGTATGGGTCGAGGAGGCATAGACGACCTTGCCCACGCCGAGCATCGCCGCGGCGTGGATGACGTTGAAGCTCGAAACCACATTGGAATTGAAGGTCTCGGCGTCGGTATGGACGCCGGACTTGTGGACGGCGGCGAGATGGAGGACCGCGTCGCTGCCGCTGATGACCTCGACGGCCTGCCCGAAATCGCGCAGGTCCGTGATGGTGTGCTGGCAGGGCGCTTCCGGCCAGGCGGTGAGTGCGGTGGTGCGCACGTCATAGCCTGCTTCGAGCAGCCGGCGCGCCAGGTTGCTGCCGATGATGCCGGGAGCGCCGGTAACAAGTAGACGTTTCCTGCTGCGTTGCATTTCTCTCCCCTCCTGATCGACCGTCAGCGGGCCGGAACCATGGCCACGGCGTCGGGCGCATGGAACGCCGGCAGCGCGCAGCCGACGCATTTGTGGGCTTCGAAGGAGACCTGCGCGCCTTCGCGGCTGATGCATTTGCAGGCAATGGCGCTCTTCTCGTAGACCTCGCCGGAGACTTCGGCCCAGCGCGCCGGATTGGTGATCGAGGGTACCTGCGGCACATAGGCGGCGCTGTTGCGCTCGCGGAAGCGGGCGAGGGCGGTGCCGCGGATCTGGTTGATGTCGGCATGGTTGTGGCGATCGAGATATTGCTCGATCTGGTTGAGCCAGCGGCCGATGACATCGGGGCCATCGAAATAGAGAGCCGAGACCACCTGCACCGAATAGGCGCCGAGCAGGATACGCTCGATGACATGCTGCCAGGTCATCACGCCGCTGCCGCTGATATAGGGCGTCCTGGTCGCCTTGCCGATGAGCGCGGTATATTTGCGGCCGAGGCCGCTGAGCTCCGGCCCCAGGAGCGGGCCGGTTTCGAGATCGTCGAACCCGGCAAAGCAGCCGGCCCCGCCATTCTCGACATCGAGGCCGCCGATGGCGCCCAGCATGTTGACGCCGCTGATGGCATCGGCGCCCGCCGCCTCGCAGGCCATGGCCACGCCCACGATATCGGGCGCACGCAGCGTCATCTTGGCGATGACGGGGATCGAGACGGCCGCCTTGACGGCCTTGGTCACGCGCGCGCTGGCGGCGGGTTCCTGGCCGATGGAGAAGTCATCGAACAGCGAAAGGTTCTTGGGAACGTCGAGCACCAGCCCGTCATCGGGATGGCAGTTGAGATCGAGTTCGATGGCGTGGGCGCCTGCCGCCTCGAGGCGCAGGCAGGTTTCGCCCCAGACCTGGGCATTGTCCGAGCGGCCGATGACATTGACGATCAACGGCACGTCGGTGCTCTGGCGCAGGCGCTTGAGCAGGGCTTCGGCCTGGGGCAGGGAGACTCGAGGATCGGCCTTGCAGGTCCAGCCGGTGGCGTAGCGCCCGGCCTTGAAGCCGGACTGGCCGGCGCGGATTTCCGGCGAGATCGTCTTGGTGACGATGCTGCCGGCGCCAGCGCGCACCAGCGTTTCGATAGAGTCGGCATCGGCCGTGAGCGAGCACGAACCGACCATCAGCGGGTTCTTGAAGGTGAGACCGGCAAAGGTCGAGGAAAGACGGGTCATGGGCGTTCGTTTCAGCTAGGCGTTCAGGATTTTGGCGATGCGATCGAAGGCTTCCGAGAGCTGCGCGGCGTCGCGACAGATGCAGACGCGCAGGAAGCGCTTGGAGGCCTCGCCGAAGAGGTGCCCCGGAGCCAGGCCCACGCGGGCGCTCTCCAGGATGTGCCGGCAGGCGGCCTTGGCGTCGTCCTCGCCCTTGAGCGCGAAGAAGACATACATGCCGCCCTTGGGCGGGGCGCCGAATTCGGTCTGCGGGAGCGGCGCGAGCTTCTCATAGGCGAGGTCGCGGCCCACGCGGCAGCGTTCGCGGATCTCGCGCACCAGAGGCTCGCCCTGGGTGAGGGCGGCGGCGGCGCCGGCCTGGATGAAGCCGGCCGTGCCGCTGTTCATGTACTGGGTCATGCCACCCAGGGCGCCAGCGACGCTCGACGGATGGGTGAGCCAGCCGATGCGCCAGCCAGTCATCGCCCAGGCCTTCGAGAAGCTGTTGATGGCCAGCACGCGATCGCCGTCTTCGGCGATCTGGAGCATGGAGGGCGCGACCTCGCCTTCGAAATAGAGGCGGGCATAGACTTCGTCCGAGAGAATCCAGATGCCGGTGCGGCGGCTGAATTCGAGAAGCGCCCTGTTCTCTTCCACGCTCGCCACCCAGCCGGCCGGATTGGACGGAGTGGGCAGGAAAATGGCGCGGGTGCGGCTGGTGCAACTGGCCATCAACCGCTCGAGATCGAGCCGCCAGTCGCCATCGCGGAAATCGAGGCCGAAGGGCACCGGCACCCCGCCCACCAATTGAATGGCGCTGCGGATATTGGGCCATTGCGGCTCGATGAAGATGACTTCGTCGCCCTTGTCGACGATGAGCTCGAGCGCCAGCAGCACGGCGTGCATGCCGCTCGGCGTCACGGTCGAGCGCTGGACCGGGATATCCACCCCGTGCAGGCGTGTCTGGTAATCGGAAAGCGCCGAGGTGAGGGCCGGCAGGCCCCGCATGTCGGGGACATAGAACGTCATGCCCTGGTCGAGCGCGGCCTTGGCCGCGTCACGGATGAATTGCGGCGTCACCAGGTCGCCTTCGCCGTACCAAAGCGGGATCACTCCCGAGAGCGAGGCGGCCTTGAGCGCCAGCTCTGCAATATTCTCGGTCGGCAAGTTCCGGATGTCGTCCCGAATCCCGGCAAGTGGATCGTGTCCACGGGCATTGGCCCACCCTTGATTCATCAGGAACCCCCTCAGGTCGCGATAAACTGTATTCTGTTAACGCACATATCCTGGGGGTGCACAAGCGCTATTTTATACGATTCTAAAGTTCGACCGCGGGTCGATAGCCGTGGCTCTGTGAAGATAACGAAATTAACGCATTGAAAAATAATGAGATTTTTGAAACGCAAAACGCGCTGCTCAACCGAAAGTGAAAAAACCGATTGCGCACATAACAGTATACTGTATTCTGCATATGGTTTGTAGAGGGAGGGGTCGCCGTGGAGGCGAAGAAGGCGAACGAGAGTCTGAGCAGCCAGATACACTCCGAGCTGCTCCAGAAGATTCAGCGCGGCGATATCGGGCCGGCCGACCGGCTGGTGGATATCGGCATTGCCAAGGAGATGGGCGTCTCCCGCATGCCGGTGCGCGAGGCGCTGCTGCGGCTGGCCAATGACGGCTATGTGGTCGGCACCACGCGCGGTTTCGTCCTGCCCACCCTCGACCGGCAGGACATTGCCGACATTTTCGAGATCCGCCGCCTCATCGAGCCGCGCGCCGCCGCCAACGCTGCCCGCGACATGAGCGAGGCCGACCACGAGCGGCTGCGCCAGGCGGTGGTCGATGCCGAACGCGCCGTCGAGACGGGCGATGCCGATGGGCTGGCACTCGCCAACGTGCAATTCCGCCAGACCTGGATCGGGGCGCTGGCCAACAGGCGGCTCGCCGAAACGCTGTCGCGCTTCTCCGACCAGGTGCAGGTCGTGCGGGCCGGCACCCTTTCCCATCCCGATACGCAGCAGGTCGTCATCCAGGGGCTTTATCGCCTGCGCGACGCCTATCTCGCACGTGACGCCATGGCTGCGGGGGATGCCATGAGCGACTTCCTGGCCAGCGCCCAGAGCGCCTTCTTTGCCGATCTCGACCGGCAGCATGCCGACAACGAATAGGGTTCAAATGTCTCTTTCCGCCAAGCCGCATCCGCTCAAGGGGCGCAACAAGTTCAAGCTCGGTGTCTTCTCGACCAATGCCGATGGCGGCCTTGCCATGACCACCGTGCCCGAGCGCTGGCAGGCGCGCTGGTCCGATTGCGTGACCTCCGCCCAGATCGCCGACCGCGCCGGCCTCGAATTCCTGCTGCCGATCGCCCGTTGGCGCGGGTTCGGCGGCGAGACGCAGGTGCGCGAATGGTCGTTCGAGACCTTCACCTGGGCCGCCGCCCTCGCCGCACTCACCGAGCGCATCGGCCTCTTCATGACCGTCCACGTGCCGCTGGTGCATCCCGTTTATGCCGCCAAGGCGCTGGCGACGGTCGATCACGTCTCGGGCGGGCGCGCCGGTCTCAACATCGTCTGCGGCTGGAACCCCGACGAGTTCGGCATGTTCGGCACCCCGCTCAGCGACAAGCCCTATGCGCAGGCGCAGGAATGGATCGAGATCATCCTGCGCGCCTATGCTTCGCGCGAGCCTTTCGACTACGAGGGTGCCTATTACAACCTCAAGAGCGTGGTGAGCCGCCCGGCCAGCCTGCAGCTGCCGCGCCCGGTGACCATGAACGCCGCTTTCGGCGATCCGGGCCGCGACTATGCGGCGCGCAATTGCGACTATCTCTTCTCGACCTTCTCCAACATCGCCGACGGCCGCAAGCACGTCGAGGACGTGCGGCGCCGTGCCTCCGACCAGGGCCGGGATGTCGGGGTCTATACCGTGCTGCATGTCGTCTGCCGCGAGACGGAAGCGGAGGCGCGCGCCTATTACGATCGCTACGCGCTCGAAATGGCCGATCATGCCGCGGTCGACAACCACATGGCCAAGAAGCAGGAATTCGCCAATTCCCACGACAGCGACGCCTTCCGCAACTACAAGCAGCGCTTCGCGGGCGGGGCCGGGTCCTATCCGCTGGTCGGCACGCCCGAGCAGATCGTCGACGAAATCATCGCCATCAGCGAGCAGGGCTATGCCGGCGCGGCGCTGAGCTTCGTCAACTACACGTACGAACTGCCCTTCTTCTGCGATCGCGTCCTGCCGCTGCTGCGCCAGGCCGGCCTGCGGGTGGAATGACATGCCTCCCGTCGTCCACCCGCAAAATTTCAAGCACGCCATGCGCACCCTGGCCGGGGGGGTCACCGTCCTCGCCTCCAAGACCGCCGACGGCCAACCCTGGGGCATAACGGCCACGGCCGTCTGTTCGCTTAGCGCCGAGCCGCCCTCGGTGCTGATCTGCGTCAACAAGACGGCGAGCCTCGCTCCGCTCATCCAGGAGGGTGGGGCGATCAGCGTCAATATCCTCACCGCCGAGCAGGAAGCGGTGGCCCGCGCTTTCGGCGGGATGACGCCGGCCAAGGGCGCGCATCGCTTCATTTCGGGTAATTGGGTGAACGGGACGATGGACGTCCCCGTTCTCGCCGATGCCCGCTGCGCGCTCGAATGCACGATGGTCGATGTAATGGAGCGCTTCACCCATCGCATCGCGGTTTGCGTGGTCCACGAGGTTCACCTCGGGGGTTTTGCGACCCCGGCACTCGTTTCCGATCACGGCCGCATGGTCGCGCTGCCCTTCTGACCTTTCCGTTGTGGAATAAGACATGAAATCCATTCGCTCACGCATACTGGAGCGGTCGCCGGTCATCGGCACCTTCGCGGCTATCCCCCACCCCATGGCCGTCGAAATCTGCGCCCTTTCCGGCCACGACTTCCTCTGCATCGACTGGGAGCATTCCCAGATCGATCGCGGCGAGATGGAAAACCTCATCCGCGCAGCCGATGTCCATAACGTGCCTGCCTTGGTGCGCCTGCCCAGCCATGCGGCCGAGCATGTCGCCACGGTCCTCGATGCCGGCGCCGCCGGCATTCTGGTGCCGCGCGTGTCGACGGCCGAGCAAGCCCGCGAACTCGTCGCCGCCACCCGCTATCCGCCGCTCGGTGAGCGCGGCGTCGGCCCCAGCCGCGCTAGCAATTACGGCGCGCGCCTCAGCGCCGATTTCCTTACCGCCAAGAACCGCGAAATCTGCCTCGCCGTGCAGATCGAAACCGCACAGGCCCTCAACAACATCGAGGAAATCGTCGCCGTCGACGGCATCGACCTCTTCTTCGTGGGGCCGGGCGACCTGGCCGTATCGCTGGGTGTCCTGGGTGCCCGGAGCACGGAGCTCGAACGCGCCATCGAAACCATCGCCGCTGCCGCAAAGGCCGCCAGCCGATCGATCGGCATCTTCGTCCAGGACGCGGCTGGCGCCGCCGTCTGGAAACAGCGCGGCTTCTCCACCTTCATCGTCGGCAGCGACGCCACCACCCTCGCCGGCGCCCTGCGCGGCCAGGTGATCGAATACGGTCAGGCGCCCAAAAAGACGGTCCCCGGGAGCGTCGAGGCCTGACGGACCCCGCCGGGCGTAGCGCCCGGCTTTCCGGCTGCGTCAGGTGCCGTGTGCGGCGCTTGATTGGGTCTGCTCCGCGATGGGTGGAGCGTTCATGGGCGGAATTGGGCCCCGGCAAGTCGCGGCGCGCACTTGCAAAACGGCTTTAGGCTACACGAGGCATACCCTGCCGGCCGATGGGTGCCGCTTATTGCTGTAAACTATCTTAAATATAGATATGGCTGATAAATAACGGCACGCTACTTGCTAAACTAATGAAGCGCGCCGGTGGGCTGCGTCGCGCATTGGCATATAATAGGAAGAATAGCGCCAAAGAATCTCGTTGTCAGTTCCAAATCTCGTGTTAGCCTCCTCCGTGAATATCCGTACATCGTTGTAGGAATAGACTAGAGGGGAGGGGTCTATGGCGCAGCAAGACGATAATTCATGTCAGAAATGCTGTCATAATGACATGAGCAGGCGTGTAGTGCTGGCTGGTCTTGCCGGCAGCGTTGCGCTGGGTATCACGACACGTGGTGCGCTTGCTCAAGACGCCAAGTCGATGCCACCCCAGGTCGGCGATCTGCTGGTGCGGGCCTCAGGCGACAATACGGCTCCCCTGACCCCTGCCGATATAGAAGTCGGCGCCGCACCCATCCAGGCCTGGCCGGCAGACCCCGCCACGGGTGCTGCCCGCGATGGCAGCTTTTTCAACCTGTTGCTGGTGACCCGTTGGGACCCGGCGGAAATGGGCCCCGCTGCGCAGGCTCTGGCCGCCGAAGGCGTGCTGGCCAATACGCTCATCTGCCCGCATGCGGCATGCGAAGTCACGGATTGGAACGCGGAGACGAGGATCGCCCAGTGCCCGTGCCACTTCTCGGCTTTCGACCTGAGGAATGGCGGGGCGCTGGTAAACGGCCCGGCCACGAGAAAACTGCCCTCCCTCGGACTGACGCTTGCCGAGGGAAAGGTTGCCATCGCCAGCGGGTGGGATTCCCGCGTCGGAGGAGATGCTGAATAGGACTATCTAACAGCAGTTTTGATTGAGGAGGACAATTTGAAACTGACCAGGACTAGTTCGATCGTCGCAGCAATGGCTGTGGCATTACTTTCAGGAAGTGCGCTTGGCCAGCAAGCGCCTGCTGCTCCGGCAGCACCGGCGGCGCCGACAACGCCCCCGCCACCCATCGTCATTCCGGACTACAAGCCCGTGACCAACGAGATGCTGGTCAAGCCGGCGGATGCCGACTGGCCGATGTATCGACGCACTTATAACGGCTGGGGCCACAGCCCCCTCAAGCAGATCACCACCGAGAACGTCGCCAAGCTCAAGCCGGCATGGATGATGTCGACGGGCTATTCGGAAGGGCATGAAGCGCCTCCGACCGTCGTCAACGGCATCATGTTCACGGCAACGGCCGGCAACCAGATCCTGGCGATCAAGGCTGATACAGGCGAGATTCTCTGGCGCTACAAGCGTGAACTGCCGGCCGACATGCTCGGTTCGCACCCCACCAATCGCGGCGTGGCGCTGCTGGGCGACAAGGTGTTCTGGATGTCGCGCGACTCCGTGCTCGTGGCCCTTGACGCCAAGAGCGGCGCCGAGGCCTGGACGGTGCCGGTGCAGGACTATCGCCAGGGCTATTACGCCAACCTGGCGCCCCTCATCGTCGAGGACAAGGTGGTGGTCGGAACGTCCGGCGGCGAACGCGGTATCCGCGGCTACATCGTGGCCTTCGACACCGAAACCGGCAAGGAAGCCTGGCGGACCTTCATCGTGCCGGAGCCGGGTCAGCCGGGTTCGGAAACCTGGCCGCAGCCCGGCGACGAGCATGCCGATGCCTGGAAGACCGGCGGCGGCTCAAGCTGGATCACCGGCCAGTACGATCCGGAGAGCAAGCTGATCTACTGGGGCACCGGCAACGGCGGCCCATGGATGGGTGACCAGCGTCCGGGCGATAACCTTTACCTGACGTCCGTCGTGGCGCTCGCCGCAGATACCGGCGAAATCAAGGGGCACTTCCAGTATCACCCCAACGACTCGTTCGACTGGGACGAAGTGGCTGCGCCGATCCTTGTCGATCTCAAGCGCGACGGAAACAGCGTACCTGGCCTCGTCCATGCCTCGCGCTCCGGCGTGCTGTGGATGCTCGAGCGGACCGATGATGGACCGATCAAGTTCATCAAGGGCACGCCCTACGTCCACGAGACCTGGATCAAGAGCATGGACCCGCAGACCGGCCGGGTCGAATACAATGAAGGGACCAAGCCCGGAACGGGTGTGGTCGGCGAATTCTGCCCCTCGTTCTGGGGCGGCAAGGACTGGCCGCCGATCGCCTACAACCCGGACCTCAACTACGTGTTCATCCCCGCCAACGAGAACATGTGCACCACCATGCAGGGTGGTTCCGTGATCGACTACCGCGCGGGCGCCAGCTACACGCTGGGCACGCAGGGCAACCGGTCCGATCTCTATATCGTGGATGGCGCCGACCATATCGGCGAGGTCCAGGCATGGGATCTCAATACCGGCGAGAAGGTCTGGACGCATACCTTCGAGTCCCAGAACTGGGGCCCGCTGCTCTCGACCGCCGGCGGCCTGGTGTTCGGCGGCGGCACCAATGACAGCAAGTTCCACGCCTACGACGCCAAGACCGGCGACGTGCTCTGGGAGATGAAGCTCAATTCGGGCGTGATCGGCGTCCCGTCGAGCTTCGAGGCCGGCGGCAAGCAATACGTTGCCGTGCAGGCCGGCTGGGGCATCGATGCCGCGTCCATGCAGACCCGGCTTTCCGCGGCCTACCCGGATCGCTTCAAGCCAAGCGCGACCGTTCCCACGGGCGGCGTGATCTGGGTGTTCGAACTGGCAGAATAAGTCTGCCGCAACTGGAACGTGACGGAGGGTGGCTAGCGCCGCCCTCCGTTTCCTCCTGAGATCCCCGATGTTGCAGGCAATCAGAACGCTCGCTCTTGCTTCTGCCCTTCTCTGGTCGGGCGCCTCCGCAAGTGCGCCTGCCGATGGGGATTGGGTCACCAGCATGGGCGACCTGGCGGCGACCCGCTATTCGCCCCTCGACGATATCGATCGATCCAATGTCGGCCGGCTGCGCACGCTCTATAGCGTGGTGCTCGGCGGGGCTGTGGAAGGTGGCGGAAACGTGCGGGGCGCGCTCCCTTACAATCTGCTGGTCCGGGACGGCTATCTCTATGCCGTCGATGGCTGGGGCGCCGTCAACAAGCTCGACCTGCGCAACAAGGGCAAGCCGGTGTGGCGTGCCGACGCGGGACAGCGCAATCTCGACACCTGGCTGCAGGCACATAAAGGTCTGGCCCTGCACGAGGGCTATGTGATCTCAGGCGGCGCCGATGGTGCTCTCCTCTGGATCGATGACGCGACCGGCATGCTCGTGCGGACCGTGTCGGCGGGCGATCCGCTGGATGGATATTCGCTTTCGGCGCCCCCGCTTGTCGTAGGCGGCAAGGTGCTGGTCGCCGGCTCGGGGCCGGATCGCGGCGGGCCATTGCAGTTCGATGCATTCGACGCGGCATCGGGTGAGCATCTCTGGCGCGCCGATCTCGGGGACGCGCGGGGATTGCGTGGCTCCGTACTGCAGGCGGCGAGCTACGACGCGTCCAGCGGCACCCTCTATTGGGGCGTTGCAATGCCGACCGGGCCGCTGCCGGACGAGGAGCGCGACATCTGGTTCGGCAATGGCGTCGTTGCGCTCGATGTCGCGGACGGAACCGTGAAGTGGCAGCATCGCTATGAGGAAGGCACCAGCGGCGCGACGAACGAAGCCGGGCCTTATCATGTTGTCGGCGCGGAGGGCGGAGGTCCCTTGCTGGGGCATTTCGACAATGAAGGGCGGTATCGCGTCTTCAATGCGGGCGACGGTGCTGAGGCAGTCGTTGCGCCATTGTTCGCCGAGGGAGCGGAGGGCAACTGTGCCAATGTCCGCGCGGCGGCAGCCTTCAATTCGGCGCTCAGCCTGCGAACGGGGTTGGTCTATGGCGCCAATGCCGGCGGCTGCCTGCAAGGGCACCTGCCAATCAAGACGCCAAGTCGTGGCGATTGGCTGGGCGCTTATTATCGCGACGCCGACAACGCGCTCGGCATCCTGACCGCGGCCGATGCCGCCACGGGTGAGGTGCGGGCGCAGCATGTCTTCGACTTTCCGCTGCATGCGGGCGCGACGGCTACCGCAGGTGGGCTCGTCTTCGTGACGACAGCAGAGGGCACGCTGCATGCGCTCGATGACGAAAGCCTGGAACCGCTCTGGTCCAACCATTTCGGTTCCCTGTCGTCGGCGCCGCCCCTGGTCTTTTCCGTGGATGGGCGGCAATTCGTGGCTGTGGTCGTGGGTGGCAATGCCCTGGCGGGAGAGATTTCCTACCGGCCGCCGGAACTCGGCATGAGCGAGGGGCTGATGGTGTTGGTCGTCTTGGGGATTCCGGAGGCGGCGCCATGAGGCGGAGCCTCTGGGCCTTGGCAGTGCTGGCAACCATTTCGGCCCCCGCGCAGGCGGCGAGCACGATCTGGGATTTGCTGCCTGGGAGGACGGCCGCTGAGCAACCGCGGGGCTATGTCGAGCAGGCCTGTGGCACCAATGGTGGGCCGCCGGCGGAATTTATCAACGGGTTCGAGGCGTTTTCGCAGTGCGCGGCTGAGCCATCGGGGCTGCACGAAGTCTATTTCCGATACGATGATGAAGCGGCGATCCGGCATGACGCACTGGGATTGCCGACGGACGCAATGGCCGGAGCGACCCGGGTCTATGGCATGGGCGCGATACTCTCGGCCTTGTTCGATGATGCGGGGCTGTTGCGCGGATTGCGGATCGTCTCCGACCCGCGCGGGGCTGAGGCGCATGTGCGGAACGACCACTGGCGGCTGGCCGGGCTCCTGCAAGAGCATTTCGGAGCGGAAGATTGGGCTTGCAGCGACACCGAGCCGAGTGCGCGCGAGAAGGCTGTATCGAGCTATTTCGTCCGGCGGAACTGCAGCAAGGAAACGCTCGAATATGGGCTGACCTCGTCGCAGGACTATTTCCACAAAAGCGGCGAGCAGTTCGTCGACGAGTTCGGCAAGGTACAGGCGACCTATTTCGTCAGCACCAGCCGCTTCGAGATTTTGTGGAAGGATGGCGCGCGATCAGAGTAGCGCGTTGTCGAAATTGGTGCAGGCCAGCGAAGCGCCATCCAGCCGAGCATTCCTGAGATCGGCATTGGTGAGCCGCGCATCGGTGAAATTGGCGGCGAGGAAATCGGTGTTGAAGGCCTTGGCCTGCGTGAGGTCCGCCGAGGTGAAATTGCTGCCGACGAAGCCGGCATTGGTGAGCGTCGCCCTGCGCAGTACGGCGCCCTGAAAATTGGCGTCCTGGAAATTGCCCAGTTGCAGGTCGGCTTCCACGAGGAGCGCCGCAGCAAGGTTAGTGCCTTTCATGACACTGCCGGCCAGCGTGGCGCCTTCGAGCCGGGCCCGCATGAGGCGCGCTTCGGAAAGCCGGGCATTGGTGAGGTTGGCGTCGTTCAACAGCGCGCCGCTCAGGTTCGCCCGATAAAGCAGGGCATCTTGCAAATCGGCGGCGACGAGGCTTGCTGCGCTGAGGTTCGCCAGATCGAGATTGGCGCCGATAAGCGTGGCGCCATCGAGCTTGGCCTTGCTCAAGACAGTCGCGTGGAGGCTGGCGCCGGAAAGGTCGGCGCCGCGCAGGTCTGCACCAGCGAGCGCGCGGCGCTGCAACTGCGCCCCTTTGAGGTCGCAGCGGACGCAGTCGTTCGTCTCCCCGTTGAGGAACGCAACCGCATCGCCCGCGGCGGGCAAGGTGGCGGGGTCGAACGTAGCCCTGTCGGGAAGCGACGGCGGGGGAAATGGCCGGCACTCCAATTGCATTTGAGCGAGGGCCGGGGCCGTTGTTGCGAAGGCGATCAGGACACCGCGGGCGATCCTCCCCACGACCCTGCCGGTTCTGTTCCTGCTCATCGTCGCCCTCCCGTGAACTCAAGGATATTCGGATGCTTGCGGGGGCGTGGCAAGGTTCGTCAGCTCATTCGCGCGTAAAGACTCTCGGGGCGCGAGGTGTCGTCGAGCTCGAAGCGGTGGTCGGCGGGTGGGTGGGCACGTTGGCCGCATTCGAGGCGGGGGCAGATGCGGCAGCTTATGCCGATGGGGGTGGCCTGGGCGTCGGTGGAGAGGTCGATGCCGTCCGAATAGATCAGCTCGCGTGCGTGGTGGATGGCGCAGCCGAGGCCGATGGACATGTAGCGGCGCGGGGCGTTGTAGCGGTAATCGCCTTTGACGATGGTGCGTGCGATGCAGAAGAAGCGCTGGCCGTCGGGCATCTGGCTGAGCTGCACATTGATGCGCTCGGGCGAGAGGAAGGCGGCATAGACGTTCCAGCGCGGGCAGGCGCCTGAATGACGCGGGATGTGGATGCCCGAGAGCGAAAAGCGCTTGGAGATGTTGCCGGCGATGTCGGTGCGGATGAGGTGGAAGGGGATGCCGGTGGCGCCCTTGCGCTGGAGCGTGGTCATGCGGTGACAGACCTGCTCGAAACTGGCCGAAAACCGCCGGCCGATGCGCTCGATATCGTAACGGAATTCGCGGCAGGCGCGCAGGAACGGCTCGTAAGGCATCATGAGCGCGGCGGCGAAATAGGCGGCGAGGACGTTTCGCGCCAGGGCCGGGGCGTCGCCCTCCGGCAGATCGGACTCGGCGATGATGGCGTCGATCTCGCCATCGGCGGCCAGGCGGCCGAGCTGGTGGGCGAGGAGGAAGAGGGCGGATTCGGGCGGCAGGATATCCGAGACCAGAAGGTGCTGGCGGCGCGGATCGAACTGCCGGGCGATGCCGTGAGGCAAGGAGGCCAGCCGCGTCTCGATGCCGAAGACGTTGAAGAGATAGGTGCGCAGGCCCTGCTCGAGACTGTCGCCGGAATGGTCGATGTCACGGCGCACGCGCTCGGCGGCGGCTTCAAGCGCCGGGAAGTGGTTGCTGTTCTCCTGGAGAAAATCGGAAATCGCGTCGGTGGCGAGGTGGAAGGGCTCGGCTTCGCCGGCGGGCGCCTCCTCGGCCGCCGATTTCTGCGCCAGCCGGTAGCGGTCGTAGAGCTTGAGGATGGCGCGGGCGGCGGCGGGATTGGTGTGGGCCAGGTCGCGGATCTCGAGATTGGTGAGGTCGCTGTCCGCGAAGATGTCGTCGCCGAACGCCTCCATGAGATCGCCCACCAGCCGGCCCTCGTCGCTGTCGACCAGCTCGCCCGCCTCGACTCCGAAATAGCCCGCGATCGAGAAGAGGAGCGGAACCGTGACCCGACGCCTGTTGTGCTCGATGAGGTTGAGGTAGCTCGCGGAGATACCCAGGGCCTGCGCGAGCTCGGCCTGCGGTAGCTTGCGCTGCCGCCGCAGCCGCTTGATGCGGCCGCCGATCTGCATGTCGCCGTCTTCGCCCACGCTTTCCTCCTCCGCCGCATTCTTTACAGAGTTTACAATATCGCGGCTGTCGATTGACGGCAGATTTACAGGTTTACTGCCGTCTGAGTGCTTAGTTCTTGCATGTCTCGCGCTATTGTCAAATGTTTACAGCAACGAGAGAGGAGATTTTCGCGATGAACGAGCGAGAAGAGTACCTGACGATCTTTGCGCCCTCCGCAGGCGAGGCCATGGCGCAGTTCAAGGCGCGTCGGCTCGGCGAGCAGGGTTATTCGATCACCGGTAAGATCGGGCGTCACAGGCTGGCGCTGGTGGGCGACGGCCCCGACGCCGAGGCATTGCCGGGGAGCGGGATGATCGCTGCCACCTTCAGTCGCAAGGTGCCGGCTTGAGCCGCGCCGCCTGACCAGAAAAATTCGACCAGTACCGCCGGAGGAGACCGAACCATGCTGGACCAACCCCACTTCCCGACACCCGACTACGCCCCTGATCGCTGGCGCAATGTGACGCGCAATTACGGCCCTGCCGACGTGGCGCGGCTGGCGGGCTCGCTGCCGATCCGGCACACGCTGGCCGAACACGGTGCGCAGCGCCTGTGGGAATTGCTCCATAGCGAGGACTTCGTGCCGACGCTGGGCACCTTTACCGGCAACCAGGCCGTGCAGCAGGTCAAGGCCGGGCTCAAGGCCATCTATCTTTCCGGCTGGCAGGTGGCGGCCGACGCCAATAGCTCGGGCAACATGTATCCCGACCAGAGCCTTTATCCGGTCGATAGCGTGCCGGCCGTCGTGCGGCGCATCAACAAGGCGCTGCGGCGTGCCGACGAGATCCAGACCATGGAGCGGGCTGAAGGCAAGGCGACGACCGATCTCGACTTCTTCGTGCCGATCATCGCCGATGCCGAAGCCGGGTTCGGCGGTTCGCTCAATGCGTTCGAGCTGATGAAGGCCATGATCGAGGCCGGCGCCGCGGCGGTGCATTTCGAGGATCAATTGGCCAGCGAGAAGAAGTGCGGGCATCTGGGCGGGAAGGTGCTGGTGCCGACCAGTCAGTTCATCCGCACGCTCAATGCGGCGCGGCTGGCCTCCGATGTCATGGGCGTGCCGACGCTGATCATGGCGCGCACGGACGCCGAGGCGGCGCGGCTCATCACCTCCGACATCGATCCTTACGACGAGCCGTTCGTGACGGGCGAGCGCACGGCGGAGGGCTTCTATCGGCTCAAGGGCGGGCTCGAGGCGGCCATTGCGCGCGGCATTGCCTATGCGCCCTATGCCGATCTCATCTGGTGCGAGACGTCGACACCCGACCTGGCAGTGGCCAAAAGGTTTGCCGAGGCCATACGGCGCGAGCATCCCGAGCAGATGCTGGCCTATAATTGCTCGCCAAGCTTCAACTGGGCACGGCATATGGACGAGGCCGCCATGGCGGCGTTCCAGCGCGAAATCGCGGCCATGGGTTACAAGTACCAGTTCATCACGCTGGCCGGCTTCCACAATCTCAGTCTCACGACGTTCGAGCTGGCGCGGGCCTACAAGGCGGACGGCATGGCCGGCTATTCGCGGCTGCAGCAGGCCGAGTTCGCCGCCGAAGCTCATGGCTTCTCGGCCGTGCGGCACCAGCGCGAAGTGGGGACGAGTTATTTCGATGCGGTGTCGCTGGCCGTAAGTGGCGGGGAAAGTGCGACGACGGCCATGGCCGAAAGCACCGAGACGGCGCAGTTCCACTAGGCTCTCAGGCATATCGAGAATCGGGCGAGGCGGCAGGCAACTGCCGCCTCGCTCTGTTTTGGCCGCATCGCGATGGCACTTCCAGAATCGCGTTCGGTTACTTCCGCTTTTCCACCGGTCGCAACCCTCGGGGACTCGGCTAGAAGAGCCCCGGCGCTTCCGGGCGAGTGGCCCGGATTTTCCTCAGATTGCCAAAATGTCGCAGGCGGGGTTGAAATCCGAATTGGATTCGGATTATGGTCGTTGCCGGAGGATACAGGAAGTTCAGGTCACGAGCGGATGCGCGGAAAACCGGTAATTCGGTGCGCGATTTCGCTCGTAGTCGAACCGAATTCTGTTCGTGCGGCTCTGGCCGCGAGGAGGAAGATACTTGCTAGCGTTGCTCAACCCGGAACAGCAGATGTTCGAGGAGACCGCCAATCGCCTGGCGCGCGATCTGGCTGTCGTGAACACTGCCGATCTCAAGACCGTCGATCGCGCGAATGCCTATCGGCAACTGGCCGAGAATGGCCTGCTGGCGCTGCGGATGCGCATCGAGGGCAAGCCCCTCGCATCGGGCGTCGAGGTGTCGCTGGCAGCGCAGGCCTTGGGCGGCGCGCTGGTGCCGGCGCCGTTTTCGGCCTCGGGTGTGCTGGCGGTCGAGCTGCTGGCGCTGGCCGGTGCCGACGAGGCGCTGATCCAGGCGCTGTCGGAAGGCACGAAGCGTTGCGGCCTGCTGCTCAAGCGCGATCTCTCGGCCCTGGCCGACGTCGCCGACGCCGAGAGCGTGGTATGGGACGCAGAGGGCGCTGAGCTTGCCATCGGGCTCGATCGCTCGAAGGGCGAGGGGCAGTTGGCGCTGGTCAAGCTCGATAGTGGCTTCGAGACGGTGGAGGCGGCCGACCTCACCCGCGCCATGATGAAGCGCACGGGCGCCGTGAGCGCCGAGCCGGTGGGCTCGCCTCTCTCGGACGCCGATATGCGCAAATGGCTGGCGCTGGCACTGGTGACGGTGAGCGCCGATCTCGTGGGCGTGCTCAATGGTGCCTATGCCGGGGTGCTCGCTTACACCAAGGAGCGCGTGCAGTACGGGGTCAAGATCGGCTCGTTCCAGGCCGTGCAGCATCTCTGCGCCGAAATGCTGGTCGATATCGAGGGCGGGCGGGACATCGTGTCCTACGCTGCCTGGGCGGTCGACGAACTCGATCCCGATGCGGCGCTCCTGGCAGCGCGCGAGGCCAAGGCCTTCCTGTCGGGTATTGCCCGGCCGGTCTCCGAGACCGTGATGCAGGTCTATGGCGGCATCGGCCAGACCTGGGAACACATCGCACACATCTACGCGCGCCGGGCACAGACCGATGCGCTGGTCTTCGGTGGCGCGGACGTGCAGCGCGACGCCATTGCCGACGCCTTGCTGGGAGGGCACTGACATGGATTACCGCGATACGCCCGAAGAGGCCGCGTTCCGCCAGAGCCTGCGTGGCTGGCTGGCCAACAACACGATCGAGGGCTGGAAGGACATTCCGGAAGACGACATCCCTCGCTACAAGGCCATGCGCAAGCAATGGCAGCGCATGCTTTACGATGCCGGTTACCTGGCGCTGACCTGGCCGGTCGAATATGGCGGGCGCGGGCAATCCCCGACCTATGAGGCGATCCTCAACGAGGAAGTCGGCCGTGCCAGCGCTCCGCCGCTGCCGGGCATGATCAACTATCTGGGCCGCGCCATCTTCACCTACGGCACCCACGAGCAGAAGCTGCGGTTCCTGCCGACCCTGCTCAATGGTGACGTGCAATGGTGCCAGGGCTTCAGCGAACCGAGCGCCGGCTCCGACCTTGCCTCGCTGCGCACCCGCGCCGTGCTGGATGGCGATCATTACGTCGTCAATGGCCAGAAGATGTGGACCAGCGGCGCCATCTATGCCGATTGGTGCCTGCTGCTGGTACGCACCAATACCGAAGTGCCCAAGCACAAGGGTATTTCGTGCCTGCTCATGCCGATGGACAGCCCGGGCGTTACCGCGCGTCCGATCTATCTCCATAGCGGCTCGCCCGAGACCGCCGAGGTGTTCCTCGACGACGTCCGCGTTCCGGCCGAGAACCGGATCGGGGCGGAAGGCGATGGCTGGCGTCTCGCCATGACCACGGTGTCCTTCGAACGCGGCGCCGCCGATGTTGGGTTCATCGCCAATCTTGGCCACCAGCTCGAAGCTCTCAAGCGCGAGATCAACGAGCGCGGCCTGGCCGAAGACGTCGCCATCCGGCGGCGGCTGGCCCAGGCCTATGTCGATACCCGCGTCCTCACCGCGAACGTAGCGCGCCAGCTTTCGATGCGCGTCTCGGGCCGCGATCCCGGGCCGGAGGGCTCGGTGGGCAAGCTGCTGTGGTCGCGTGCTGCGCAGGGCATGGCCCAGCTCGGGCTCGACGTGGCGGGCGCCGATGCGCTGACCGGACGCGAGAGCGAATGGCTCAGCGATTACTTCACCACGCGCCCGACCAGCGTCTATGGCGGCTCCTCGCAGATCCAGAAGAACATTCTGGCCCGCATGCTCGACATGCCACGCGAATAGCAGCCGACACCTGACACACCCGCTCGGCCGGCGCCTCGGAGGCGCCGGGTGGGGCCTCCTGCACCCAATTAGAGACTGAAGGACCAAAGATGTTGCTCAAAGACAGGGTTGCCGTGATCACCGGAGCCGGCCAGGGCATTGGCAAGGCCGTCGCGGCAGCCTTCGCGGCAGAGGGCGCCGCCGTGGCCGTGGCCGAGATGAACGCCGAGATCGGCAACGCTACGGTCGAGGAATTCCGCTCCAAGGGTTGGAAGGCGATGTTCGTGCCCTGCGACGTGAGCGTGCGCCAGCAGGTGGACGAGGCCGCAGCCAAGGTCCGCGAGGGCCTCGGGCCCATCGACATCCTCGTCAACAATGCCGGCAACACCGCCCCGGCCATGCTCCACAAGATGACCGACGAGCAGTGGCACAAGATCTGGGGCGTGCACGTCCATGGCGGCTTCTACTGGCTGCAGGCCGTGGTCGGCGACATGATCGAGCGCAAGTGGGGACGCATCATCTTCACCTCGTCCTCGACCGCCCAGAACGGCTCGATCGGGCAGATCAACTACTCGGCCGCCAAGAGCGCCGTGCTCGGCATGACGCGCACCGCGGCGCGCGAATTGGGCAAGCACAACATCCTCGTCAACGCCGTCGCGCCGGCCTCGGCCACCGAGATGACCAAGACCGTGATGGAAGACCCCAAATTCGCCGACATCCGCGCCGTGCAGGCCAAGATGCATCCGCTGCGCCGCACCGCCGAACCCGAGGAAGTCGCCAAGAGCTACGTGTTCCTCGCCTCCGAGCTCTCGTCCTACGTCACCGGCCAGGTGCTCTCGGTCGATGGCGGCTCGATGCTCGTGCGCTAGGCGCGTCACGGAAAGACCCAGGGGAGGGGAAAGACCATGACCATCACCAGCAATCTGGCCGTCGCCGAGAAGCAGGGCGCGCGCGACAACGTCGCGCTGCTGCTCTCGCCGCGCTCGATCGCCATGATCGGTGCATCCAACAACATGACCGGCATCGGCGGGCGCGTCTTCGCCAACCTGGCCCGCGCTTTCAAGGGGCCGCTCTATCCGGTCAATCCGAAGGATGCCGAAATCCAGGGGCATCGCGCCTATAAGCGCGTCGGCGAAGTGGGCCAGCCCATTGACATGGCGGTGATCGCCCTGAGCGCTGCCCATGTGATCGGTGCCATCGAGGAAGTGGCGGCTGCCGGCATCGGTGGCGTGGTGATCCTCAGTTCCGGCTTTGCCGAGGCGGGCGAGGAAGGCAAGGCCATGCAGGCCCAGTTGCGCGAGGTGCTCGACCGCACCGGCGTGCGCGCCATCGGCCCCAATTGCATCGGCTATATGAACAACCACGGCGGGGTGATGGCCAATTTCGCCCTCTCGCCGCAGGAGCCGATGCCCAAGATGGGCGCGGTGGCGCTGGTGTCGCAAAGCGGCGGGCTGGGCTCGTTCATCACCACCAAGTCGCTCGAGGCCGGCATCGGCCTGGGCTGGTATGTGAGCACCGGCAACGAGGTCGATCTCAACGTGGCGGGCACGCTCCGCTATCTCGTCGAGCAGCCCGATGTGGGCGTGCTCCTCGCCTTCTGCGAGACGCTGCGCGATCCCGAAATCTTCATCGAGACGGCAAAGCGGGCGCAGGCGCTCGACAAGCCGCTCATAATCCTCAAGGCCGGGCGCTCGGACGTGGCGGCCAAGGCCGCCATGAGCCACACCGCTTCGGTCGTCGGCTCTGCCGAGGTCTTCGATGCAGTTTGTCGCCAGCATGGCGTCTTCGTCGCCGAATCCATGGAGCACATGATCGACCTGGCGATGATCTTCCAGGGCGGACGGCGCGCCAAGGGCGACCGGGTCGGCGTTCTGACGGCTTCCGGCGGCACCGGCGTGCTCCTCGCCGATGAATCCGCGCAGGCGGGCCTGTCGCTTCCCCCGCTCAGCGAGGACGAGAAGCAGGCCTTCTACGAATTCCTGCCGACCCCGTTCTTCGGCAGCCTCAACAACCCGGTCGACGTGACGGCACAGCCGTCGCCGCATCCCAATGCCAGCGCCGAGATTTTCGGCCGCATGCTGGGTTCGCCCTCCTTCGACATGGTTGCGGCCGTGTCCTGGGCGGCCCCGCCCTACCTCGACATGATCACGGCCCAGTACAACGCCTCGGACAAGCCGCTGGGTGTGCTGATGACCGTGCCGAGCGCCCAGCTCGCCGCTGCGGGCGTGCCGCACTTTACCGATGCGCGGCGTCTCGCTCGGGCATTGCGCGCCATGTCCGATTTTTCGTCGCGACAGGCGGCGAAGCCCGAGGCGGCATATGCCAGCGATCCTGCTCGGGTACGGCGGGTTGCCGACCTCCTGGCCAAGGTGCCGGCCGCCGAGGCGGCGCTGATGGAGCACCAGGGCAAGCAGATCTTTGCCGAATACGGCGTGCCGGTGACCCGCGAGACGCTGGTGACCGACGCCGACGGGGCGGCGCGCGCCGCGGCGGAAATCGGTGGCAAGGTCGTCATCAAGGGCATGTCCTACGCCGTTCCGCACAAATCGGACAAAGGCGCCATTCGTGTCGGGCTGGCGGGCGACGAAGCCATCCACCGCGAATATGGCGAGATGCTTGCCGATATCGCCCGGTTGGCGCCGGAAGCCAGGCTCGAAGGCGTGCTCGTGCAGGAAATGGTGCCGGCGCGCATGGAACTGGTCTGCGGCATGCGACGCGATCCTGTGTTCGGCCCCATCGTGGCGCTGGGCCTGGGCGGCGTGCTGATCGAGATCATCGCCGAAACGGTGCTGCTGCGTCCACCCTTCGGCCGCGCCGAAGCCCTTGCCGCGATCGATAGCCTGTGCGGCGGCCGCCTGACCAATGGGCGTCGCGGGCTGACGGCGGAGGAGCGCGAACGCGTGGCCGATATCGTGCTCGGCATCGCCGCGCTTGCCATCGATCATCTGGAAATCTCCGAAATCGACGTCAACCCGATCCGCGTCGACAACGGCAAGGCCGTCGCCGCCGATGCCCTAATTGTCCTGGAGCGCACCAATGGCTGACGCGTCGCTCATCGGCCATGAATCGCCGGAAGGCCACATGCCGGTCGAACGCGGCAAGATCGCCGAGTTCGCCCGCGCAACCTTCTCGGATCGCCCGATCTTCACCGATCCCGAGGCGGCACGGCAGGCGGGTTTCCGCGACGTGCCGGCGCCGCCGACCTTCGTGGTCGCTTCGGCCCATTTCGTGCCATCAGATCCTGGCTTCGGCGCCAAGCTCGACATGAAGCGCATCCTCGCTGGTGGCGCCGAGTGGGAGTTTTTCCGGCCGTTGGTGGCGGGTGACGAACTGACCGTGCGCAGCCGCGTGGTCGACGTCGAGACCAAGCAGGGCAAGCGCGGGCAGATGACGCTTATCACCCGCGAGGTCAGCTATTTCGACGCAAGCGGCGAACTGGTGCAGCGCATGCGCTCGACCGTGATCGAAATGCCCCCGCTGGAGGCCAAGGCGCCATGATGGTTTCACCCGTGCCGGTCCTCGGCCAGAAGGGACCCGACTATGAAGTCGGCCCGCTCACCCGCACCGACATCGTGCGCTATGCCGGTGCCGGCGGCGACTTCAACCCCATCCATCACGACGAGCCCTTCGCCCGTTCCGCCGGCTATCCGAGCGTTTTCGGCCACGGGCTGCTCACGGCGGGCATTCTCGGCGGCTATGTCGCCGATTGGCTCGGCCTCGGTCGGCTGCGGAAGTATTCGGTGCGCTACGTCGCCCAGGTCTGGCCGGGCGACCGGCTCGCCTGCTCGGGCGTCGTGACGAACGTCACGGCCGGCGAGGATGGCGTGCGGGTCGAATGCACGCTTTCGGTCGAGCGCTGCGCTCCCGATGGCACGCGGCAGGTCGTGCTGACCGGCGCCGCAACAGCCCTCTATGCGGAGACGGCGTGATGTTCACCGAATTGGCGCCCTACCGCAATTTCCGCGACGGGCTCGTTGCAGGCCAGCTGCGCTACATGCAATGCGAAGGCTGCAACCAGCCCTTCTTCTATCCGCGTGTCGTCTGCCCGCACTGCGGGGGCACCAAACTCGCCTGGCACACGAGTGCCGGCGAGGGGGCGATCTATTCGCTCAGCACCATCGGCGAGGGCGAGGCCAGCTACATCGTGGCGCTCGTCGATCTCGATGAAGGCTTTCGCGTGATGAGCAATGTCGAAAGCACGGGCGAAGCTCCGGCCATCGGCGACCGGGTTCGCGCCCGCGCCGTCGAGGCCAGGGAGACGGTACCTGCTCGCATCGTCTTCGACCTTATGGGGAGCGCGTCATGAGCCGCAATCAGCTGCGAGGCGCGACCGCCATTGTCGGCGTCGCCGAATCCGACCTGGGCGATGTCGGCCCCGATCGATATCCCATCGACCTTGCCGCGCAGGCCTCGGTGCGAGCGCTGACCGAGGCAGGGCTGACGACCACGGATGTCGATGCCGTCTACGCCATTGCTGGCGGCTTCATGCCGAACCTGAGTTTTGGCGAATATATGGGTATCCGCCCCCGCATCAGCGGCGGCACCAATATCGGGGGCAGTTCCTTCCTTTCTCATGTCTACCACGCCGCCATGGCGCTGGAGGCAGGGCAGTGCGACGTGGCGCTCATCGCCTATGGCAGCACGCCGCGCGCCGATCGGCAGCGCAAGGATCCGCCGCCCAGCCTGCCTGAATATCCGGCCTACCAGGCGCCCTACCGCCCCCGCGATCCGGTGACCGGCTATGCCCTGGCCACGGCCCGGCACATGCACCAATACGGCACGACGCGCGAGCAACTCGCCGATGTCGCGATTGCCGCGCGCGACTGGGCTCGGCTCAACCCGGTGGCGTTCAGCCACGACAAGCCGGCACTGACCCGCGAAGACGTGCTGGCGAGCCCGATGGTCTCCTCGCCTTTGACCGTGCGCGATTGCTGCCTCGTCACCGATGGCGGCGGCGCGCTGGTGATGACCCGCGCCGACCGCGCCCGCCACCTGGCGGCAAAACCGGCTTACCTGCTGGGTGCCGGGGAAGCGCACTGGCATCGCCAGATTTCGCAGATGCCGGACCTGACCGTGACGGCCGCGACGGAGTCCTCGGCCCGGGCCTATGCGATGGCTGGGCTTGGCGCCGGTGACATCGACGTCGTCCAGCTCTACGACGCCTTCACCATCAATACCGTGATGTTCCTCGAAGACCTGGGCTTCTGCGCCAAGGGCGAGGGCGGGGCCTTTGTCGGCGGCGGCAGGATCGCGCCCGGTGGAGCGCTGCCGGTCAACACCAACGGCGGCGGGCTCTCCTACTGCCATCCGGGCATGTACGGCATCTTCACCGCCATCGAGGCGGTGCGGCAATTGCGCGGCGAGGCCGGCGCCCGCCAGGTGGCGGATGCGGAGATCGCGCTCTGCCACGGCAATGGCGGACAGTTCTCTAGCCAGGTGACGGCCATTCTCGGCGTGGAGGCAGCACTATGAGCCGGGCCGTCCTCACCGAAAGACGCGATGCGACATTGCTGGTGACGCTCAACCGTCCCGACAGCCTCAACGCGTTCGACGAAAGCCTGCACCACGACTTCGCCGATGCACTGCACGAGGCAGGCGATAGCGCCGTGCGCGCGGTGGTGATTACAGGAGCAGGCAAGGCGTTCTGCGCCGGCGCCGACCTGCGCGCCACGCGGACGGCAAGCCCTGGCAATTCAACGCTGCGGCATACGTTCAACCCCAACATGCTGGCGCTGAGCGCACTCGACAAACCCGTCATCACCGCCATCAACGGGGCGGCGGCTGGAGCGGGGCTGGCGCTGGCTTTGGCCGGCGATATCCGGCTTGCTTCGGGCACCGCGAAGTTCGTGCCGGCCTTCGTCGATATCGGCCTCGTGCCGGACAATGGCGGCTCGTTCTATGCCGTGCGGCTGCTCGGCTATGCCCGCGCCTTCGAATGGCTGGCGACCGGTCGCCGGCTGGGGGCTGAGGAAGCCCTGCGCATGGGGCTCGTCAGCGAAGTGACCGAGCCGCTCGAACTGCTGTCGCGCGCACTCGCCATCGCGGCCGAGCTCGCCGAAAAGCCAGGCCTCGCCGTGGGGCTGACCAAGCGCCTGCTCAATCAGGCCTATCGCGGCCAATTGGCCGAACAACTTGAAGCGGAAGCTGCGCTGCAGGCGCTGGCCATCGTTGCGCCGGGGCGCGCCGAGGCTCGCGCCAGGATGGTGGCGCGCATTTCCGGCAATGGAGGGGAAAGCAAATGAGCGGCTATGATCGCTTCTCGACCGTGCATGGGGCGCTCGCCGACGGCGTCCTCACCATAACGCTCAACCGGCCCGACCGGCTCAACGCCGTGGGTGGCGATATGCACGACGCGCTGACCGCGCTGCTGCACCAGGCGGCGGGCGACAGCGCGGTGCGCTCGATCCTGCTGCGCGGCGATGGCCGCGCCTTCTGCGTGGGCGGCGACATCAAGGACAAGGGCTTCGTGCCCGATCCCGAAACGACCTCGCCCGGCAAGACCGTCGCCAATTTCGCGCGGCATCCGTCCGAGCTGGTGCAGGCCTTCATCAACGTGCCGCAGCCCATCGTCTGCGCCGTCCAGGGCTACGCCATGGGCCTGGGCGCCACGATCGCGCTCCTCGCCGATATCGTGATCGTCGCCGAGGATGCGGTGCTGGCCGATACCCATGTCGCCATCGGGCTCGTTGCCGGTGATGGTGGCGCGGTGGTCTGGCCGCTCAATATCTCGCTGACCTCGGCCAAGTATTACCTGCTGACCGGCGATCGCGTGCCGGGCATCGAGGCGGCGCGGATCGGGCTCGCCCATCGTGCTGTGCCGGCGGACAAGCTTGCCGAGGAGACGCAGGGCATTGCCCGCCGCCTCGCCGACCTGCCGCCGCTGGCCGTGCAGGGCACCAAGAAGACGCTCAACAGGCTGTTGCAGAACGCTGCCGACGCCGTGCTCGAAACCGGCTTGCTCTACGAGGCCGCGACCATGGTCAGCGTCGACCATGCCGAGGCCGTTTCGGCTTTCTCCGAAAAGCGAAAGGGCAAGTTCGTCGGCCGCTGACGCGACCGGCGGCGAGTTTTTGGCGCCATGCTTCGCAACGAAGAGACAGCAACGACAGCAAGGACCGGCGACCCGGGCCAGAAGCCCTGGCTGGGGCGCGAGATCCAGGTCCTGAGCGCCATCAACTTTGCCAACGCCGTGGGCTTCGGCATTCAGGCGCCGACGCTGCCGTCTTTCGGGCTGGAGCTTGGTATCGGCAGCACCATGATCGGCGGCATCGTCGCCGCCTTCTCGCTCGGCCGCATGCTCTCCAACATTCCGAGCGGCAAGTTCGTCGAGCGGTTCGGCGAGCGCAGCATCCTCATCGGCGGCCTCGTCTTTCTCACCATCACCAGCGTGCTGGCGGGCCTGTCGATGACGGGCTGGCAATTGCTGCTCTTCCGCGGCATCGGCGGCATCGGCTCGGCCTGCTACACCGTCGCTGCCATGGCGCTGCTGCTGCGCGTGACGCCGGCATCCCACCGCGGGCGTGCGGTCGGCATCTATATGGGCGCTTTTTATCTCGGGGCGACCTCGGGTCCGGTGCTGGGCGCGCTGCTCAGCGGCTTTTCCCCGCGCGTGGCCTTCTTCGCCTATGCGGCGGGCGTTGGGACCTCCGCCATCATCGCGACGCTGGCGCTGCCGCGCCTCGACAAGAGCGGCAAGAAGGTTGCGGCACAGACGGCGCCCATGCGGATCAAGGATGCGCTGCACTCGGCCAGCTATCGCGCGGCGCTGGCGGCTAATTTCGCCACCGGCTGGGGCGTCTATGGCGTGCGCGTTTCCGTGCTGCCGCTCTTCCTCATCACGGTTCTGCAGGAAAATCCGGCCTGGGTCGGCATTGGGCTCGCCTTCGGCGCTGCCGTACAGGTGGCGTTCACGCCGGTCGCAGGGTTCTTCACCGACCGGCTGGGTCGCAAAATCCCGCTCGCGCTCAGCCAGCTCTCGATCTGCACCGGGTTCCTGCTCGTGCTTTTCCTGCCGGCGCTGTGGTCGTTCCTCGCCTGTTTCGGCTTCTTCGCGGCCGGCGCCTCGCTCTCGGCCACGTCGGCCAATGCGCTGGCCGGTGACGTCACCGGCGGACGGGGCGGCACGGTGATGGCTGTGACCCAGTTCGCCAGCGACACCGGCATGGTCGCGGGCCCGGTGCTCGCAGGCCTCCTCGCCCAGTTCCTTTCTTACAACGCCGCCTTCGCAGTGTCGGCCAGTGTTGCTGCCTACGGCCTGCTCAGCGCCCTGCTGATCCGGCCCAATAACAACAAGAACAAAGAAGCTGAACCAGAGCCAACCTGAGGAGGAATGGATGGCCGGACCAATGGTGATGACCGCGGGGGAGGGGACTCCCGAAAAAGCGGCTTACACCCAACAGTTCACGATGGGCTATGCCTATTTCGTGCTGTTCATGCTGATGCTGACCTACACTGGCCACTCCATCGACCGTTCGATCATTTCGACGATCATGGCGCCCATCCAGAAGGACTTCGCGCTCAGCGACTCGCAACTCGGCCTGATCGCGGGCACGATCTATGCGCTTTCCAACGCCGTGTTCACGATCCCGATCGGCTATTTCGCCGACCGGACCAACCGCAAGAACCTGCTCTCGGTCTGCGCGGCCATCTGGAGCGGCATGACCATGCTCGGGGGTCTCTCGGGCAATTTCGTGCACCTCATGCTTACCCGCGCCGGCATCGGCGCCTCGGAAGCTGCGGGCACGCCCGTTTCGACCTCGCTCATCGCCGATTACTTCCCGCCCGAGCGCCGGGCCTCGGCCATCTCGATCTTCTACATCTCCGCTTCGCTCGGGGGCTTCCTGGCTCTCGCGGTGGGCGGTTATGTCGTCCAGAACCACGGCTGGCGCACGGCCATGCTGCTGGCTGGCCTGCCGGGCTTCATCGTCGCGATCATCTTCTTCTTCGTCGTGCGTGAGCCGATCCGCACCGGTGTCTCTGGGGCGGTTGCGGCCAATGCGCCTTCGCTGGGCAAGGTGATCAAGTTCATCCTCACCCAGCCGGCGCTGGTCGTGCTGATGTTCGCCGGTGCGCTCACCAATTTCGTGGGCTCGGGCGTGGCGAGCTGGGTGCCGACCTATTATGTGCGCGTGCTCGAAATCCCGATCGCACAGGTGGGTTCGCTCCTCGGCTTCGGACAGCTGATCTTCGGCGTCATCGGTGGCGTCGGCGCAGGCTTCCTCGCCGACAAGCTGGTCCGCAAGGATCGTCGCTGGCCGATCTGGCTGCTGGCCATCGCCCAGTTCATGACGGTGCCGTTCTATATCGGCAGCGTGCTGGTCGATAACATCTTCGTCTCGGTGCTGCTGCTCGCCATCGGCTTCGGCTTCACCTCGACCTTTACGGGCCCGCTCTACAGCCAGGTGCAGACCCTCGTCGGCTCGCGCATGCGTGCCCTGGCGGTCGCGGTCCTCGTGATGATGATCAGCCTGCTCGGCTATGGCCTTGGCGCCCAGGCGACCGGCCTCATCAGTGATGCCATGAAGCCGGCTTTCGGCGGCGTCGCCCTGCGCTACGCGCTGATCGCGGTGGCCTGTGGCGGTCTCGTTACGGCCACGCTCTACTACATTTCCTCGCTCGGGCTCATCAAGGGCCAGAACCGCGTGCTGGAAATGGAGCGGGCGCACCAATGACCGACCTGGCCCGCCAGCCATTGCCGGCGGAACGCCGTGGGGGAAACCCCACGGCACTCGCCTTTCAATCCAGTGGTCTGGCTCTGGCGGCCACGCAATGGGGCGAGGACCTAGGTTCTCCCCCCGTCGTGCTTCTGCATGGCTGGAAGGATCACGGCCGCATGTGGGATGCGGTCGGTACCGGTCTTGTCGCGCGTTATCGGGTGATCGCGCCCGACCTGCGGGGGCACGGCGACAGCGCCTGGTCTCCCGATGGCGACTATTCGATCCTGGCCATGCTCGGCGACCTCAACGCGCTGATCGACCAGCATGCCGGCGGCCCGGTTTCTCTGGTTGCCCATTCCATGGGCGCCGATATCGCCATGCGCTTTGCGGCGGCTTTCCCCGAGAAGGTCAAAAGCCTCTTTGTCATCGAAGGCTTCGGCCTGGGCGCCGCACATCGGCGCAGGCTGTTTCGACGGCCGGTTCATGATCGCTATCGCCGCGCCATCATCGATCGCAACAATAATTCGAGCGACCACAGCTATGCCTCGGTTGCCGATGCCAGGGCGCGCTTTGCCCGCGCCCACCCGAAATTTTCGGCCGAGCTGGTCGATCGCTTCCTCGCCCATGGCCTGCGTCACGACGCCCAGGTCAATGCCTGGTTCTGGAAACGCGATCCCAAGCTCGTCGCACCCGCCATGCTCGGCCCGGAGCTGAACGCGCTTCGGCAGCTCTGGCGCCATATCGATTGTCCTGTCCTGCATCTACGCGGAGGCGCCAGCCCCTTCGCCGATCCGCAAGCCGAAGGCCTCGCCGATTGCTTCCGGACGGCCCGTTATGCCGTGTTCGACGGCGCCGGCCATTGGGTGCACCACGAGCAGCCCGAGCGGTTCATGGCGCTGCTCGAGGAGTTCCTGGTATGAACGGCAGCAGGACAAAAGCCTCGCGTCGAGGGGTCGACGCCGAACCGGCCGCTGCGGTACCTCTGAACGCCATTCGAGTGAACGGAGACCGAAGCATGTCAGACGCCGAGCACAAGGACCAAACGCCCCCGAGCGGGGACGCGAAAACCAATGGACGCCGCGAGCGCATCCTGGCCGCCGCGCGCAAGCTCTTTGCGGAACGCGGCTTCTCCCAGACCAACGTGGCCGACATCACGGCTTTGGCCGATGTCAGCATTGGCTCGGTCTATTATCACTTCGCCAACAAGAACGAGATCTTCTTCGAGCTGTGGAGCACTTATAGCCGCGGGCAATCGGCCGCGACGCGGGCGGCCGTGGCCGCCTTCCGCGCGGTGGGCGTGACGGATGGCTCCCAGCTCTTTCTTGCCGGCACGAGGGCTTACCTACTCTGCGCCTATGATAGCCGCGATCTCGTCTCGCTCTTTTATGGCTCGGACCAGCCCGCCGACTTCAGCGAGCGCCAGCGCATCGTGACGCCCGAGTTCGATTGGCACGCCCAGAACCAGAAACTGCTTCAGGACAAGGCGCTCACCACGGTCCTGACCGGCTCGATGGGCGAAGTCTCACGCCAGGTTGCGGCGCTGCCGACCAAGGAAGAGGCCGAAACCTTCATCAACGCGGTGATTGCGATCTTCTCGCGCCTGATGACCCCACAACCAGAAAAGGGAAAAACATGAAGATCATCGTAGCGGTGAAGCGGGTCGTCGACTTCAACGTCAAGGTGCGCGTCAAGTCGGACGGCACAGGCGTCGAGACGGCCAACGTCAAGATGTCGATGAACCCCTTTGACGAAATTGCCGTGGAGGAAGCGCTGCGGTTGCGCGAGGCGGGCGTCGCCACCGAAGTCATCGCCGTTTCCATCGGGCCGGCGCAGGCACAGGAAACCATTCGTACCGCCATCGCCATGGGTGCGGACCGTGGCATCCTCGTGCGCACAGACACTGCAGTCGAACCGCTTGCCGTCGCCAAGGTCCTGAGCGCCCTCGTCGCCGAGGAGCAGCCGGGCCTGGTGATCCTGGGCAAGCAGGCGATCGACGACGATGCCGGCCAGGTGGGCCAGATGCTTTCGGCCCTCGTCGGCTGGCCGGTTGCAACCTTCGCCTCCAAACTCGTCGTTGCCGACGGCAAGGCCGAGGTGACGCGCGAGGTCGATGGCGGGCTCCAGACCGTCGAGGTCAAACTGCCGGCCGTGGTCACCACGGACCTGCGCCTCAATCAGCCGCGCTACGCCACGCTGCCCAACATCATGAAGGCCAAGAGCAAGCGGCTCGATGATCGCCCGCTGGCCGACCTTGGCGTCGATGCTGCCGCGCGCCTCACCGTGCTCAAGACCGAGGAACCGCCGCGCCGCAAGGGCGGTATCAAGGTGGGCAGCGTTGCCGAACTGGTCGAAAAGCTGCGCGACGAAGCCGGCGTTCTCTAAGGGAGGAATTTGACATGACCACTTTGCTGATCGCCGAACACAGCAACAGCAAGCTCTCCGAGCAGACCGCCAAGGCCCTGACCGCGGCGCTGGCGCTTGGGGCTCCCGTCGATATCCTGGTCGCCGGCCACGAGGCAGGCGCAGCCGCGCAGGCTGCCAGCCAGCTGGCAGGTATCCGCAAGGTGCTGCTGGCCGACGACGTTTCGCTGGCCCACCAGCTCGCCGAGCCGCTGGTCGCGACCGTTTTGGCTCTGGCCGATGGCTACGACGCCATCGTCGCGCCTGCAACGGCGGTGGGCAAGACCGTCGCGCCGCGTGTCGCTGCGCTGCTCGATGTCTCGCAGGTTTCCGAGGTTATCGAGGTGCTCGCGCCCGATACGTTCAAGCGGCCGATCTATGCCGGCAACGCCATCCAGACCGTCAAGACCGGACAGGCACGCAACGTTCTCACCATCCGTACGGCTTCTTTCCGGCCTGCAACCGCTGGTGGCAGCGCGCCGGTCGAAACGGTGGCGGCTGCCGCCGATCCGGGGATTTCGCGCCATGTGGGCAGCCAGGTTTCCGAAAGCGCCCGGCCGGAACTGACAGCAGCCCGCGTCGTGGTTTCCGGTGGCCGCGCGCTCGGCTCGGCGGAAAAGTTCTCGGAAGTCATCCTGCCGCTGGCCGATAGGCTTGGCGCCGCTGTTGGCGCTTCGCGCGCGGCGGTCGATGCCGGCTACGCTCCCAATGACTGGCAGGTCGGCCAGACCGGCAAGATCGTGGCGCCGGATCTCTATGTCGCCATCGGCATTTCCGGGGCTATCCAGCACATTGCCGGCATGAAGGACGCCCGCTGCATCGTGGCCATCAACAAGGACGGCGATGCGCCCATCTTCCAGGTCGCCGATTACGGCCTGGTCGGTGATCTCTTCGAGATATTGCCCGAGCTCACCGCCGCACTGCCGGCCGCATCCGAGAAGGCTGCCGGCTGATGTCGGAAGAGACTGCCGCCATGCCCGAACGCGAGAGCATGGAATTCGACGTGGTGATCGTCGGTGCCGGCCCCGCTGGGCTCGCCGCCGCAATCCGACTCAAGCAGGTAGCGCCCGAGCTATCGGTCGTGGTGCTCGAAAAAGGCGCGCAGGTGGGGGCGCATGTGCTTTCGGGTGCGGTGGTCGACCCCATCGGCATCGACGCGCTGCTGCCCGATTGGCGCCAGGAGGAGGGCACGCCCTTCCGCACGCCGGTGAGCGAGGATCGCTTCATGATCCTCAGCAAAGAGTCCGGCTTCACGCTGCCGGCCTGGCTGATGAAGCTCATGCCGCCGCTGATGCACAATGACGGCAATTTCATCGTCTCCCTGGGCGAAGTCTGCGCCTGGCTTGCCACCAAGGCCGAGGCGCTTGGCGTCGAGATCTATTGCGGCTTCGCTGCCGCCGACCTCTCCTATGACGAGAACGGCGCTGTCGAAGGTGTCATTCTCGGCGACATGGGCGTGCACAAGGACGGCTCGCACGGGCCGGACTACACGCCGGGCATGAAGCTGCTCGGCAAATACGTGTTGCTGGCCGAGGGCGCACGCGGCTCGCTCTCCAAGCGTGCCATCCATCGCTTCGGGCTCGATGCGGGGCGCGACGTGCCCAAATTCGGCATCGGCATCAAGGAGCTTTGGGAAGTGGCGCCCGAGCGCCATCGCCCCGGTCTCGTGCAGCACAGCTTTGGCTGGCCGCTCGATGGGCGCACGGGTGGCGGTTCGTTCCTCTATCACCTCGACAACAACCTTGTGGCCGTCGGCTTCGTCGTCCACCTCAACTACGCCAACCCCTACCTCTCCCCGTTCGAGGAATTCCAGCGCTTCAAGACGCACAAGGCCATCAAGCCGGTCTTCGAGGGTGGGCGGCGCATTGCCTATGGCGCGCGCGCCATCACCGAAGGCGGTTGGCAATCGGTGCCCAAGCTCGTGTTCCCTGGTGGCGCGCTGGTTGGCTGTGCCGCCGGCTTCGTCAACGTGCCGCGCATAAAGGGCTCGCACAATGCGGTGCTCTCGGGCATCGAGGCCGCCAATGCTGTCGCCGCCGCCATCGGCGCCGGCCGCAGCCGCGATACGCTCGATGCCTATGAGGCGGGGTGGCGGAATGGCCCCATCGGGCAGGACCTGCGGCTGGTGCGCAATGTCAAGCCGCTCTGGTCGCGCTTCGGCACCTATGCCGGCATCGCCATGGCGGGCGCGGACATGTGGCTGACGACGCTCTTTGGTGGCTGGTCGCCCTTCGGCACGCTCCGGCACGGCAAGCCCGACCATGCCAGCCTCGAGCCGGCCGCAAGGCATGCGCGCATCGCCTACCCGACGCCTGATGGCGTGGTGAGCTTCGACCGCCTTTCCTCGGTCTATCTCTCCAACACCAATCACGCCGAAGACCAGCCCGTACATCTCAATCTCGCCGATGCGGCTTTGCAGAAGCAATCCGAGCTTGCCGAGTTCGCTGGGCCCTCGACCCGCTATTGCCCGGCCGGCGTCTATGAATGGATGGGCACGGGCGATGAGGCGCGGTTCGTGATCAACGCGCAGAACTGCGTCCACTGCAAGACGTGCGATATCAAGGACCCCAACCAGAACATCGACTGGCAACCGCCGCAGGGCGGCGAGGGGCCGGTCTACGTCAATATGTAGGAAGGAGCGGGCGCCAAGGCGCCCGCTTCTATATTACGCGCGCGTCAGCACATGATCTGCGCGGAGCCAGAACGGCGCAAGGTAGAGGGGTGTCGAGGACAAAGGCAGGATTTCCGCCTTGAGTGGCACACCGATCTTTTCCGCCATGAACTTCCGCCGCGCCTCGATGCGGGCCCAGGCCTGGGGACAGCGTCGGGCAATCTCCGCCCGCAGCGCGGCGTCGGCCAGAACCACCGTGTCCTCGCAATTGAGGGACCAGCCGGCGGGCAGCGGGGTGGGGATGACATCGACCTGTAGCAGCATGCCGCTGGCAAGTTGCTCGGTCGAGCCGGGGCGGATTGGAGTGTGGTGCCACTCTTCGTGGCCGCCGAGATGACCGGGATTGAGCGCAGGGCGAAGCTTGCCTTTGGCAAGGGTTTCCTTGACTGCTGCATCGACTGTTCCGCCTGGAACACCGAGGCCCACGGTTTCGTACCAGGTGCAGAGGCCGTTGAAATAGTGGGTTGCGACTTCCAGGAACTCGGCATTCTCGGTATCGAGCAGGCCCGCCCGCGAGGAAAGCGCGCCCCACAGGCCGAGGGCAGTGGTGACGCCATCGCCCTGCCTGAGCTTGCGAGCTGTGGGGCTGCGGAGGCCGATGACGTTTTCGCCGGCGCTGGCCGAGGCGAACATGGTGTGGACGTTGAGCGGATCGCCTTCATAGGGCAGGCGCGAGAGCGCCTCGAACTCGGTTTCGCCCGGTCGGGCGCCGGCGACGACCGGCCAGAGCTGGCTGGAAACCTTGGCGGCGATCCACTCGAAGGCAGCAATCTGGTCGACATCGAGAATGGTGCGCAGGCCGTTGGCCGGATGCAGGAGATAGGGAGTGGCTTCGCTGAGCAGGTCGCGCCCGCCGGCCACGCTTGCGAGCGCTTCGATGACGAAATCCGGCACGAAATAGCCGGGTTCGGTCTCGCCGACTTCAGGCGTCATATACTTCCAGCCGACGACGCCGATGCTCTGGCCCTTGCCGATGCCGGCATCTTTCAGCCGCTCGCCAAGGCGCGGAAAGCGGCTACGGTCCTGGCCCATGAGGCTGAAGCCCTGCATCAGGAGGACCTCGAGTCCGGGCAGGCGCGCGAGCGGGGCATAGCTCTCGGATTCATTGCCCGTCAGCAGCACCCGGCGGCGGTCGGGGCCGAGCAGCAGCAAGGCCTCTTCGAAGCGCGGTTCGAAACCGGAGAGGAAGGCAATATTGCCGAAATGCTCGCGGTCGGCATAGACGGCGAGCCAATCGGTACCGCCGCGCCGCAGGGCCTCGTCGGCACGAGCCGCGAAGACAGCGCTGGGCACTTCCGGCTGCACGCCGAGCGGGCCAAAATCGGGAAGGGCGACAGGGGATAGGCGAACGGTCACGGAAGCGCTCCAGCTTTCAGGTCGACGAGATTTCCCGTGGTTCGGGCTGCATGGCAAGCCGGAAACGCGGCAATTTCTTCGTGCGAGAGCGCGAGAGGCCTAGCCCGCTTTGAGGATCTTCGCCAGTTCCGCTGATCCGGTGGCGACCAAGCTTGCCCCGGCTTCCTTGAGACACTCGCTTCGGTTCGGGCGCGGGTCATTGGGGTCGACGAAGCCTATTGCGAGCATGCCCGCGGCTTGAGCCGAGGCGATGCCGTGGGGGCTGTCGTCGATCATGGCGCAGTCGTGTGGGGAGATGCCCAGGCTGGAGGCGCAGTGGAGCAGCAGGTCGGGTGCCGGCTTGGGGTGCGCGACCATTTCGGCGCTGTAGACGTGCGGGGCGAAAAGGTCCCAGAGCGGCGTGCGACCAAGGCTGGCGCGCAGCCGGACGAGGCGGCTGTTGGAGGCTACGCACTTGGCCGTTTGAAGCTGCGAGACGATCTCGAACATGCCGGGCATGGGCTGGAGTTCGCGCTCGAAGGCGGCGTAAAGCACGTCGTGCCAGCCGGCGAAGACGGCGTCGACGTTCTCGAGGCCGTAGTGTTCGGTGCAGAGGCGGCGGATGTCGGGCTCGGACTTGCCGGTGAAGATGCGGTGCGATTCTTCTGGGGTGATCGCGATGCCGGCGGCCTGCAGTGCTTCGGCCAAAGTGCGGCTGGCCAGAGGTTCGCTGTCGATGAGGACGCCATCGCAATCGAAGATGATGAGATCGCGCATCAGGCCGCCGGGGAGTTGCGCGTGGCGAGGGCGAGCACCGGATCATCGGTGGTAATCTGGCGCAGGCCGCGGTTGAGCCAGTAGCGGAGGTCTGCCTCGGTATTTGGCACCCAGACGCCCAGGCGGTCGAGCGGTACGAGTGCGGCGATGGACGCCCAATGCTTGTCCAGCAGGCTCTTTTCGACAGCGATGAGGTCGGCGACCGCGTTGCGCGTGTGAAGGGCGGGTTCGAGGCCTTCGGCTTCGGCGGTGGGGGTGTGAAACGAGTTGAGCGTTTGGGTGGTCGGTGAAAGCTGGCGGATTTCGGCGAGTACGTCGGGGGTGAAGCTGGTCAGGATCGAGCGGTCTTGCAGGCCATGGCGCCTGACTGCTTCTAGCACCCTAGCCGCGAGGCCGGGATAGGGGCGGCCTTCGGCGGAATCCTTGAGTTCGATGTGCAGTTCCATGTCGCTGTCAGAGAAGAGGGCCAGCACGGAATCGAGGTCGGGAATGCCGTCCTGGCTTGCCTTGAGGCGGAGGCTTTGGCGTGCCTCGGCCGCCAGGTTCTCGACCGGACCGGAGCCTTCGGTAGTGCGGTCGAGGGTGGGGTCGTGGATCACGAGCAGTTCGCCGGCCTTAGTGAGGTGGACATCGAACTCCACGCCTTCCACCGGCAATTCGAGGAGATTCCTGAAGCCGGTCAGGCTGTTTTCAGGCCACAGATTTCGCGCGCCGCGGTGGCCGATGATGCGGGTCATGGAGACGATCCGTTCGTAAGGAGTGCTAGAGGCGCTTGCCGGTGGCCTTCGAGAAGACGTGAATATTGTCCGGTGCGATCGTGAGCCCGAGGGTTTCGCCGGTTTTGACGATCGTGGTGCCGGGGCAGACGATGACCAGGTCCTGCGTACCTGCGCGAGCGGCAACCTGGGTCTGGGCGCCCATCGGCTCGACATAGAGCACTTCGGCCTTGGCCTTGCCGGAAGGATCGATGGCGATATGTTCCGGCCGAAGCCCGACCAGGACTGGCTCACTGGGCTGGATGCCGGGGGGCAGGGGCAATTGAGCGCCGCCGAGTTCGAAGGCGGGGGCGCCGTCGACGCTGCCGATCGACGTTTCGAAGATGTTCATGGCGGGTGAGCCGATGAAGCTCGCAACGAACGTGTTTTCGGGGCAGCTATAGACTTCCATGGCCGTGCCCATCTGCTCGATGCGGCCCTGGTTCATGATGACGACGCGATCGGCAAGCGTCATGGCCTCGGTCTGGTCGTGCGTCACATAGATCGAGGTGCGTGGCATCTTGGTCTGGAGCGCCTTGATCTCCGAGCGCATCTGGACGCGCAGCTTGGCGTCCAGATTGCTCAACGGCTCATCGAAGAGAAAAACCGCCGGATCGCGGACGATGGCGCGGCCCATGGCCACGCGCTGGCGCTGGCCGCCGGAAAGCTGAGCGGGGCGGCGATCGAGATAGTCCTCGATGCCCAGCAACTCGGCTGCGGCACGGACACGGCGCTCGACGTCCTGTTTGCCGACGCCGGCAATTTCGAGGTTGATGCCGATGTTCTGGCGCACCGTCATGTGGGGGTAGAGCGCGTAGTTCTGGAACACCATGGCGATGTTGCGCTGCTTGGGCGTGTCGTTGTTGACCACGCGCCCGTCGATGCGAATCTCGCCCTCGGTGACCTCTTCCAGCCCGGCGATCATACGCAGCATGGTCGACTTGCCGCAGCCCGACGGGCCGACCAGCACGACGAATTCGCCTTCCTGAACTTCCATGTCCACCGAGTGCAGAACCTGCACGGCGGCATAGGATTTCTTCACGCCCCTCAGCGCCAATGTACTCAACCGCTATCCTCCATCTGCACGCGGGTGCAGAATAGATACGACTTTCGTTGACGGTCAAGTAGATATCTGGCGGTATGCCGATCATGAAGAAGCGCGGACCCGCATCGATAGACGTCGCAAAGCTTGCCGGAGTGTCCCGGTCGGCGGTATCGCGCACCTTTACCCCCAACACCTACGTGTCGCCGGAAACGCGGGCCAAGGTGCTCGCCGCAGCCGAGATGCTGGGCTATCGGCCCAACGCCATCGCCCGCTCGCTGTCCAAACAAAGCAGCGGGCTGGTGGGGGTGATCTGCTCTGACCTGACCAATCCGTTCTACGCCGAATTGCTGGAGCGGCTGTCGATGGCGCTGCAGAAGCGCGGCATCGGCATCCTGCTGCTGGTCGGCGACGCATCGCGAATGGATGACCTGCTCGAGCGCATGCTTTCATACCAGGTCGATGGCATCCTGCTGCCCGCTTCCAAGCTGACATCCAAGCTTGCGGTATCGCTCAATGCGTCGGGGCGGCCGGTGGTGCTGGTCAATCACCAGCTGCTCGATGGGGGCGTGAGCTCGGTTGGCGGCGACAATTATGCAGGCGGCGTCGTGGTGGCGGAGATGCTGGTTGCGGCCGGCTATCGGCGCATCGGCTACATTTCAGGCCCCGAAGATACGTCGAGTGCGCTCGATCGCGGCCGGGGCTTGCAGGATGGGCTTGCGCGTCACGGCCTGCCGCTGCTGATGCGGGCGAGCGGCGAGGATAGTCGCGACGTGACCATGGCGGTGATGCGCCAGTTCATGAACCGGGCCGAGCCGCCCGACGCGGTGTTCTGCGCCAACGACCTCATGGCGCTGGCGGCCATGGAAGTCGCTGAGCTCGAGTTCTGGCGCGATGTGCCCGATGGCATGGGTATCGTCGGCTACGACAACACGCTGCTGGCGCGATCCGGCCTGCACCAACTGACGACGGTCGACCAGAATCTCGATGAGATGGCGGAGCAGGCCGTGGCCATGCTCGTCGAAAAACTCGCCGGCACGCGCGCCGAAACCGTCGAGCACGTCAAGATCGCTCCACGCCTGGTTCCCGGCGCCACCACCCGATGATTCTTCACACCCCGCTTGACACCCGAGGGATTTCATTCCTAGTTTCTGCACGCGGGTGCAGAAACTCGCAAGCTCATTGGGAGGATCCATGACCAGCATTGTGAAAACGGCTCTTGCGGCCGCGATGGCCGCTGCCTTGTCGTCAGTCAGCGCGGCCGCCGTGATGGCCCAGGACGTGACGCTGACGTTGATTTCGGCGGAGCAGGACGCGGTCGTCGCGCCGGTGATCGCCGCGTTCGAGGCCAAATACCCCAACATCAAGGTGCAGCACCAATCGATCCCGTTCGAAAGCATGAACGCGACGATCGAGGCGCGCATCGGCGGCCAGGATTCGAGCATCGACGTGATGTTCGTGGATAGCCCGCGCGTGCCGGCCATGGTGTCGCGCGGCTACCTCAAGTCGCTCGAGGACCTGCGCGGCGAGATCGAGCCGCTGGTAACCCCGGTGGCCCTGGATGCGCTGAGCGTCAACGGCACGATCTACACGCTGCCGCTTTGGACCTCGACGCAGATGATGTTCTACAACAAGGATTTGCTGGACAAGGCGGGCATTCCCTATCCCGGCTCGAATGCCGAGGACCGGCTGACCTATCAGCAGATCGTCGACCTGAGCAAGAAGGCCCAGGCGGCAGGCGCCAAGTATGGCTTCACCTTCGAGCAGGTCGATCGCTACTACCAGCTGCAGCCGATTTTCGAATCCGTCGGCGCCGGCTCGGGCCTGACGGGCGAGGGCAACCTCACGGCCTCGATCACCAATGACAACTGGGTCAAGGGTGCGCAGTTCTATTCGAGCCTCTTCGCCGATGGCATCGCGCCGCGCGGCGTGCCGGTCGGCCAGATCCCGCCGCTCTTCTCCAATGGCGAAGTCGCGTTCTTCGTAGGCGGACCCTGGCGGCTCGATGGCTTCCAGAAGGCCGAAGGCCTCAAGTTCGGCGTGGCGCCGGTGCCCTATTTCGAGGGCGGCAAGCCGGTGACCCCGACCGGCTCCTGGGCCCTGGCCGTCAGCCCCTATTCGGCGCATCCCGATGAGGCGATGTTGCTGGCCAAGTTCATGACGCTCGACCCCGAGGGGGCCTTCAAGACCGTTGAGGCCAACCCGATCCCGCCGGTGAACCTCAAGGCGTTCGACATCTATATCGACTGGTTCGCCGCCAAGTTCGAAGGTGTTGGCGAGGATGCCAAGAAGATCATGACCTACGAGCTGCGCGACACGGCCATCAGCCGTCCGCTCTCTGCCGGCTACGTGGCCTTTGAGGAAGTGATGAACCGCGTCTTCGGTGACCTGCGCAACGGCGCCGATGTCGTGCCGACGCTGCAGGATGCCGAGCGCGAGCTCAACTCGACCCTGTCGCGTATCCAGTAACAGCCGCGGTGCCAGGGAGGCCGGCGCGTGTCCAAGTCGAAGAACGTTTTGGTTGCCCTTGCCTTTCTGGCTCCCGCAATCCTGGCTGTTTCAATCCTCAGAATCTGGCCCGCGCTGGTCGCTGTCCATGAGTCGTTGCTCGCTCCGCGGGCAACGACCTACAGCCTGGACAACTACATCTACATCTTCACCGATCCGATCTTTCAGTCCTCGGTGGTGACGACGCTTTTCTTCTCGATCGTCGTCAATCCGCTGCAGATCGCGGTCGCGCTGGGGCTGGCCATCCTGCTCAACAACAAGCTGCCCGGCACCGGCTTCTGGCGGACATTGATCCTGCTGCCCGTCGCCATTCCGGCCTCGGTCTCGGCCGTCGTCTGGGCCGCGGCGCTACGCCCCGATGGTCTTGCCAATGCGATGCTTGCCGTCTTCGGCATCGGCCCGCAGCCGTTCCTGACCTCGCCGCAACAGGCGCTCGCCTGCATCATTCTCGTCACGAGCTGGATTGGCGTCGGCTATTGGATGACGATCCTCCTGGCCGGGCTCCAGGACATTCCGAAGTCGCTCTATGAGGCGGCGCGGATCGACGGCATGAACCGCGGGCAGCAATTCCGCTTTGTGACGTTGCCGCAATTGCGCCGACCGCTGACCTTCGTGCTGGTGGCCGATACCGTCGCCAATTTCCTGGTCTTCGCACCGGTGCAGATTCTGACGCGCGGCGGGCCGCAGCGTTCGACCAATCTCATCATGCACGAGATCTATACGCGCGCCTTCGCCACCGGCGACAAGTCGAGCGCCTATGCCGCCACGGTCGTGCTTATCCTCCTCATGCTGACCGTGGTTGCCATCCAGTTCCGCATGATGGGCGATCAGGGAGACAAGGCATGACGACCGCGCGCATCAAGCCGGCAAGGGTGCTGCACATCGCCACGATTGCCGCGGCCGGCATCGTGTTCTTCCTGCCGCTCTGGTGGATATTCATCAGCGCCATGCGCCCGGAAGACGATATCTTCCGCTACCTCAATCCGATCGGCTGGGAGACGTTCCTACCCACGCGCTGGACGTTCGACCACTTCGTGGCGCTCTTCCAGAGCACGTTCGGTCGCTCGATCTTCAACTCGCTGTTCGTCGCCGTGGCGACGGTTGCGGGAGGATTGATCGTCTGCACGCTGGCGGCATTCGCGCTGGCCGTGATCGAGTTTCCGGGCCGAAACATCGTGTTCACGCTCATGATCGTGAGCTTCCTTATCCCGTTCGACGCCATCGCGCTGCCGCTCTACTACGTGATGCGCGGGGCCGAGCTGCAGAACACCTATCTGGGCCTGATCCTGCCCGGCGTCGGCAACGGCCTCGCCGTCTTCCTCCTCCGCCAGTTCTTCCTCGGGCTCCCCAAGGAACTGCGCGAGGCGGCCATGGTGGATGGCATGGGCTGGTTCCAGGTGTTCTGGCGCATCTACCTGCCGCTGACCGGCCCCGCCATGATCAGCGCAGGGCTCATCATGTTCATCTTCCAGTGGCAGGCCTATCTCTGGCCGCTGCTGATCGCGCCCGCGACCGAATACAAGGTCGCGGCGGTGTCGATCGCCCAGTTCAACAGCGCCTATGGCATAGCCTTCGGACCGATCATGGCCGGCGCGATGTGCATCTCGCTCATCCCCATGCTGATCCTCGTGTTCTTCCAGCCTTACTTTACCAATTCGGTGGCCTCCACCGGCAGCAAGGAGTGACCATGTCGCCCAAACCCAGCAATCCGGCCTTCGATCTTCCGTTGGAGGCCCGGCTCAAGCTTCTTGCGCCGCGGCCCGGTCGCCTGCGCGCTGTGCTCGATACGGACACCTATAACGAGATCGACGACCAGTTCGCGCTGGTGCAGGCATGGCTGTCGCCTGACCGCATCAAGCTGGAGGCGATCTACGCCGCTCCGTTCCACAACAGCCGCTCCTCGAGCCCCGGCGAGGGCATGGAACTGAGCTATCAGGAAATTCTCGAACTGCTCAAACGCCTCGACGTGGACCCGAAGGGGCTCGTCTATCGCGGCGTCACCGAATATGTCGGCTTCGACAAGGTGGCCCGAGAGGCCGAGGCGGTCGATGACCTCATCGCGCGTGCCCGCGCCTCCAGCCCGGATGATCCGCTCTACGTCATCGCCATTGCGGCCATCAGCAATATTGCTTCGGCTCTGCTCAAGGCGCCGGACATTATCGACCGCGTCGTCGTGGTCTGGCTCGGCGGACATGCGCTGGAATGGCCGCACCAGGTCGAGTTCAACCTGATGCAGGATGTCGGCGGCGCGCAGGTGCTCTTCGATAGCGGCGTGCCGCTGGTCGTGGTGCCGTGCATGGGCGTTACCTCGCACCTTCACAGTTCCGTGCCCGAGATCGAGCGCTACATCGAGCCATGCGGCGAGATCGGCAAGTTCCTCTCCATGCGCTTCAAGGAATATTCGGACGATCACGTCGGCTGGGCCAAGGAGATATGGGACATGGCGGCCGTCGCCTGGCTGCTCGACGACAGCTGGACCCCGAGCGTGCTCGTGCCGACGCCGATCATGACCGACAACACGACCTACAGCACTGACCGCGCGCGGCACCCGATGCGCTACGTGACCCATGTCGAGCGCAATCCGATCCTCAAGGATTTCATCGGCAAGCTGCGGGCCTTTGCTGGCAAGTGACGGATATCGGCCCCGCCGCTCATGGCGGGGCCTTCAATAGAACAGGCATTTCATCAATGGCATTTTCACTGTCCGGCCGCGTCGCGGCGGTCACCGGCGCCGCGTCCGGAATTGGTTTCGCCTGCGCCCGGGCGATGGTCGAGCAGGGCGCACGGGTGGCTCTCGTCGATCGTAATGCCGAGGCGCTGAACGCGGCCTGCAATACCCTGGGAGAGCAGGCATTCCCGGTCGCGGTCGACCTCTGCGACGCCGCCAGCGTTGACACCATGTTGCCTCGAATCCTCGATCGGACAGGGCAGCTCGATGTGTTTCACGCCAATGCCGGGTCCTATGTCGGCGGGGTCGTGGCGGAGGGCGATCCGGACCAGTGGGACCGAATGCTCAACCTCAATATCAATGCGGCCTTCCGGTCGGTGCGGGCAGTCTTGCCGCATATGATCGAGCGCGGGACGGGCGACGTCATTTTCACGAGCTCGATTGCGGGGCTGGTGCCGGTGGTATGGGAGCCGGTCTATACGGCCTCCAAGCATGCCATCCAGGCTTTCGTTCATACGCTGCGCCGTCAGGTGGCGCCGCAGGGCATCCGCGTCGGGGCAGTTGCGCCGGGGCCGGTGCGTACTGCGCTCATCAGCGACTGGCCCGACCAGAAGCTCCAGGATGCCCTGGCGGCCGGGGACCTGATGGAGCCGGAGGAAGTTGCCGATGCGGTAATTTTCATGCTGACCCGGCCAAGAAACGTTACCATCCGCGACCTCGTTATCCTTCCGCAACGAAACGATCTTTGAGATGACCGGGCGCTACTTCATCGGCGTGGATGTTGGAACGGCCAGCGCCCGCGCAGGCGTGTTCGATGCGGCGGGCGGCATGCTTGCTTCGGCAAGCCATCCGTTTGCAGTTCATCTCGAGACGGGCGATCGGGCCGAGCAATCCAGCACCGAGATATGGAATGCGGTGTGCATCTGCGTGCGGCAGGCAGTGGCGAACGCCGGGATCAGCCCGGATGCGATTGGCGGCATCGGCTTCGACGCGACCTGCTCGCTTGTCGTGCTCGGGGAGAGCGGGCAGCCGCTTTCGATCAGCGACAGCGGGGAAGAGCGCGACATCATCGTCTGGATGGACCATCGGGCCATCGAGCAGGCCGAGCGGATCAATGCGACGGGACACCCGATCCTGCAATTCGTCGGCGGCAACATTTCGCCGGAAATGCAGACGCCTAAGCTCCTCTGGCTGGCCGAGAACAAGCCAAAGGTCTTTGCGGATGCGTGGCAGTTTTTAGATCTCCCAGATTTCCTGACGTGGAAAGCGACCGATAGCCTCGCACGCTCGGTATGCACGGTGACGTGCAAGTGGACGTACCTCGCGCATGAAGGGCGCTGGGACGCGGACTACTTTTCGACCATCGGTCTCGGCAGCCTGACCGAAGAGGGATTTGTCCGGATCGGGACGGAGATACTGGCGCCGGGAGCACCGGTCGGGAACGGGCTTTCCGAGCGTGCGGCCCGGGAACTGGGCTTGCCAAAGGGCATCGCGGTTTCTGCTTCGCTCATCGATGCACATGCAGGTGGCGTCGGGACCGTCGGGGCCGGAGGTGGCCTCGGGGCGACCGAGACGCGCATGGCCTACGTCTTCGGGACGTCGGCTTGCACGATGTCCTCAAGCCGCGAGGCGCATCCCGTTTCGGGTGTCTGGGGGCCTTATTATTCGGCTATGGTGCCCGGCTTGTGGCTCACCGAGGGCGGGCAGTCTGCCGCCGGTGCCGCGCTGGATCATCTCGTGACCCACCATCCGGCGACGCCTGAGGCGGCAAGGAAGGCCGAGGCGGCCGGGCAGACGCTTGTCGGCTGGCTGGCCGGCAAGGCGATGGATGCGCCGGCTTCGCTGTCGGAGGCGGCACGGCTTGCCGGGCAGGTGCATGTCGTTCCCGAATTCCTGGGCAATCGTGCGCCGCATGCCGATCCGCATGCCAAGGCGCTGATTGCCGGGCTGGGTATGGGCCGCGACATCGAGAGTTTGGTCGCGCTCTATGTTGCCGGCGTGATGGGGCTTGGCTATGGCGTGAGGCAGATCGTGGAAGTGGCCTCGGCAGCGGGTGTCGAGACGGAGGCCATCGTCATCAGCGGCGGCGCGGGGAAGTCGCCGCTGATCCGCCAGTTGCTCGCCGATTGCACGGGCATCCCGGTATTGGTGACGGCGGCAGCTGAGCCGGTTCTGCTAGGTTCGGCTATGCTTGGGGCGGTGGCGGCCGGCGAATTTACCTCGCTGCCTGAGGCGATGAAGGCAATGTCCACTATCGAGACGACGGTCACGCCGGACGGCGGAATGAGGGCGTTTCACGACAGCCGGCATTCGGCTTTTGTGGATATGCAGGCCGTCGGTCGCCGTATCCGCGAGGCCTAGTGACGCTCGTCCTGCACCAGCAGGGCGCTGCGGGCGAGGAGGGCGACAAGTTCCTGTTGCCGGGCCACCTGGGTCTTGCGGAAGATGTTGCGCAGGTGGAAGGCGAAAGTGGTGTTGGTAATGCCCATGTCCTCGGTGATGCATTCGAGGCTGTGACCGCGGCCGATGGCGGCGGCCACACGCGCCTCCGTTGGCGTGAGGCCGAAAAGCAGGGTGACCAGCTTTTCCGAAAGCGGCGGTGGGGCGTTGGGATCGATGATGAAGGCGGCAGCGCGGACGCGCGTGGCGGCCTTGCCGTGCCCGAGGCTGATGAACTGGATTATCAGGGGATGCTCGCCGTCGCGGGCGACGGTGACGATGTCGGGGTTGGTGCCTTCGTCGATTGCGGTGGCCAGCGCCCTGCGTAGCGCACTGGCGGCGGTGGCGTTGGCGACGTGCAGGCGACTATTGGCCAGGCTGAGGCCATTGCCGATGATGGCCTCGGCCTGCGGGTTGCGGAAGAGGCATTGGCCCGAACCATCGAAGAGCAGCACGCCCGCCGAGAGTCGCGAAAGCGCAGCGGCGAGATCTTCGAGATTGCCTTCGAAGGCCTGTGCCAGTTCCTGCGAGCGGCGCGTCTCGGCTTCGGCATTGCTGGCCTGGCGGATGCGCTCGACCTGATCGAGCCGGGACTTGATGGTGATGAGCATCAGGTCAAAATCGACCGGCTTGGTGAGATAGTCGTCGGCGCCCGCGCCACGCCCCTCGATCACCGCGACACGGTCCGAGAGCGCGGTGAGGAAGACGAAGGGGATGTTGGCGACATGCCCGCCGCGCTTGCGCAGGGCGCGCAGCAATTCGTAGCCGCCCATGCGGGGCATGGTGATGTCGCAGAGGATGAGATCGGGCGTGGCGGCGTCGAGGCGCTCAAGCGCCTCCATACCGTCTTCGGCATCGAGCACCGCGTAACCGGCCTCGATCAGTTCCTCAACGACATTGGCGCGCAGGCGTTGTTCATCCTCGACCACGAGGATCAGGCGCTTGTTGTCCGAAAGGTCGGGAGTGCTCACGCCATGGCCTCGCTGTAGCTGGCGGTTACGGGAAGAGTGAGGGTGAACGTTGTGCCGCCGCCGGGATTGGGTGCCATGGCGATATCGCCGCCATGAAGCTGGGCGATCTGGCGCGCTACGTAGAGGCCGACGCCGGTGCCGGGCACCGATCCGGCATTGCTGGCACGGAAGAAGCGCTCGAAAAGACGTGTACGCTCGGCTTCGGGAATGCCCAGTCCGGAGTCGGTGACACTGATGGCGACGAAGCCATTGTGGGCGCTGGTGGTGACCGTCACGGGGGTGTCGTCGGGCGAATATTTGAGAGCGTTGCCGATGAGGTTGCCGAGCACCTGCTCGATCAGCAATGCGTCGCAGGGAATGTCGGGCAGGTCCGCGATATCGAGCGTGATCTCGCGATGCGGTTCGAGCACGAGCAGCTTGGCGCGCACCTGGGCGAGGAGCGAAGCCAGCGGGATCGGATGAATGGAGAGGGCCAGTTCGCCTGCATCGAGCCGAGCGGCGCTCAAGGTGGAATCCATCAGTTGCGTAAGGCTGCTGGCGGCGGCACGGATGGCGCCAGCACGGGCCAGGAGCTCGTCGTTGTCCATGCGATCGCGACGCCGCATGACGCGTTGCACGGTGGAATCGATGATAGCCAGCGGGGTGCGGAACTGGTGGGAGACCATCGCGACAAAATCGCGATAGACCTCGCGCAATTGCCGCTCGTGCTGTGCCTGGTAGCGCTCGGTGACGTCCCGCGAGACGAGGATGCCGCCGACATTCTGGCCCTTGAGCTGGATAGGTCGGATCGAGTGCTCGATGTGGCGTTCGCCGGCCCGCGTGGCGAAGTCCCGGCTTTCTCCGGCCAAGGTGCGGTTGACAAGGGCGGCGGTGAGCGGAAAGTGCTCGCCGAGCGCAGGCGCTGCCGGGAGGCGGGTGCCGATGACGGTTTCACGCGGCGTTCCGTAGAGCCGGCTCATGCCTTCATTCCAATGCGTGCAATTGCCGGCGGCGTCGAAGGCGCAGATGCCTTCCCCGCTCGCCTCCATGAGCAAGGCCAGGAAATTGCGCTCCTGGCGCACGCGCGCCTCGGCGCGATCAGCCTGACGCAGGCTGACAATGAGGCGGCCGATGAGGAAGGCCCCGGTGAGCGTGGTGCCGATGATGGCGACGATCACCTGGGTCAGAGTTTCGCCATAGCGCTGGCGCCGGTCGGCTTCGCGCAGAGTGCTGTCGATCATGATTTCGTTGGCGACCGAGCCGAGCGCAACGACGTGCTGGGTCATGGTGCGCGAGAGGCGCAGGCTGTAGCGGCTGACGGTGTCTCCGGAGGAGGCGATGAGGCTGTCGAGACCTTCAAGGCTTGCGCGGGCGCGGGCGATGACGCTGGCGCCGCCGGTTTCCCCGATGCGTTGCGCGAACGCGCCTTCCTGCAGCAATGCCAGCCGGCTCAGCGCCATGTCGAAGCGCAGGGCGACGTCCTCGGCGCTGGGGCTGTTGAGCGGGTTGGTGGCACTGATGAGACGCTGGATCTCGTATTGCGCCTGCGCGACGGCCCAGACGACGCCTTCGTTGGAGCGCGTGTGCGTGTCGCGTTCGACCTCGACCAGCTTGCTCATCGAAAACAGCAGGAACAGCGCGAAGGCCGCCACGGCGGCCGCCACCACGACGAGACCGATGCTGATGCGTCCGTCGGGCTTCACGGCAGGGTCAGCCATGCGAGCTGCCAGACCCAGCGGTGCTCAAGCCGCTCGTCGGCGAGTTCGGCATGGGCGTCGCGCGGATAGACGATCCAGAGCGGGCCTTTGTCACGGCGCGTGAACGGCACGCCGTCCATGCTCCAGGCGAGGATGACGTCATAGTCGAGGAAGTCAGAAAGCGGGATGGTGGCCGTGTAGTCGTTGAGGCCACGGGCGACGACTTTGCCCGTGAGCGGGACGCCGGCTGCCTCGATGACCTTGCGCGCCAGCACGCCTTCGAAGTCGCGGATACCGTCGGTCCAAAGCGTCGATGTACGGATATGGGTGGTGCCGAGCGCGCTGAGGTCGGCAAGGGTGAAGCGGCGAGAGGCAGGGACGCGGCCATTGATCTCAAGCACGACCGGCTCGGTTTCGGCACGCGAGGCCGCCACCGGCAGAGCGCCGGCGAGCAAGGCGCTTGCCCCCAACAACACTGAACGACGGCGTATTGCCCCCACAACTGCCCTTTCTGCAACGGTCCATCAGGCTAGACGCCCCGTTCGTGACAGGGCAATGCCAATATCTAGATATACGCGGACGATACCGACCCGTCAGGATTGACGGGGCGCACACGAAAGGACGCCGCTAGAGCACCGCCATCATAACTGGAGGTTGCTGCAAATGGTGTTGGGTATTGGCTGGCCGGTCTGGCTGACCTGGTTGCTCGTCGTGTTCTTCGTGGGCGATGGGATCGTCAGCGCCATCGGGCCCGAGCCGATGCGCGAGGCATTCGTCAACTGGGGCTTTCCGGATTGGTGGCACTGGGTCAACGCGGCCGTGTGCCTGACCATCGGCATCCTGCTTGCCTTCGAGGTGACGCGGCCGTTCGGCTTCCTGCTGGGAGCGCTCGAGTGTTTCGCCATCTATGTCACGCTCATTCGTGCGGGCGAGTTTGCCCATCTGCCGCCGAGCATAGTGCTCTTGGCGCTGATAATCCTTGCTTATTGGGGCAATTATGGGTGGCGTCTGCCCAATGTCGGCGCTGCATAAGCCCTTCCCATTGCCGCGGGATTGTCCACTAATGGATGCCTCTGGGGCTTGGGGGTGAGCGGCGTGAGAAACATTGTGCTTGGCGCACTGACGGCGATTGCCGGCTCTCTCGCGGGGCCGGCTTTTGCCGTTACGCTCAACGTGGCGACCTATGGCGAAGAAGTCGCGACTTTCCCTGTCGGCTTTCCCGGCTGGGACGAGTTCGCCATGGCTGATTGCTTCGAAGGTCTCGTGGCCGAGGATGTGCGCGGCAATGCGATGCCGGGGCAGGCGCAATCCTGGACCATCTCGCCCGACGGCATGACCTATCGTTTTACCCTGCGACCAGGCATCCTGTGGTCGGATGGCAACGCAGTTACCGCACAGGATTTCGTGACGGCCTTTCGCTGGCTCTTCGATCCGGGCAATGCCGTGGAGTTTGCAAGCATCCAGTTCCCTATCCAGAATGCGCAGGCCGTGGCGAAAGGGAGCATGGCTCCCGATGCGCTCGGCGTCATGGCCGCCGATCCGCAGACGCTCGAGATTCGGCTGGATTACCCGACGCCTTACTTCCTCCAGACCCTGACCCATTATTCGGCCTTTCCCGTCCCGACCGATAAGTTCAAGCGCCTCGGGCGGGACTGGCTCAAGCCCGAGAACATCGTCTGCAATGGGCCGTTCGTGATCGCCGGCCATGAGCCCGGCGTCATGCGGCTCGAGCGTTCGGCTACCTATTACGGGCGGGAGGCAGTGCGGTTGGACGGCGTCAACTATCACAGCTATGCCGACCTGCAGGCGGGGCTCGATGCTTTCGGGCGCGGCGAGATCGACCTCTTCATGGACGTGCCGCATGCTGCGACGCCCTGGATCCGGGCCCATACCGGCGCAGCGCTGGACGTGGAGCCGTTCCTGGGCGTCTATTTCTATGCGCTGAACCACGACAAGCCGCCCTTTGACAACGTGCGCGTGCGGATGGCGCTGTCGATGGCCGTGGATCGTGACGCCATCGACCCTTTCGACCTGCGGACCCCAGCGCTGAGCAGCTATTCCTGGGTGCCCGCCGGGACCGCCGGTTATGGGAACGCGCCCCTGCCGCGACCGCAATGGGCGGATTGGCACATGGATGAACGCCTGGCGCGTGCCAAAGAGCTGTTGGCAGAAAGCGGCCATGGACCGGGAAATCCGCTGACGGTCGAGATGCGCTACAGCCAGTCGGGAGATGACCTGCACCAGCGTATCGCGGTGGCGATGTCGGACATGTGGGCGCGTGTCGGCGTGCGCACGCGTCTGGTGCCAGTAGCGCTCGACGAGCATTTCAACGCGCTGCGCTCAGGCGATTTCGACGTGGGCCGGGTGACCTGGCTGCTCGATGTGCCCGATCCCTCCAACGTGCTCCAGCTCTTCCGGTCGGACTCTGAATACAATTTCGGTCGCTATCGCAGCGCGACCTATGATGCGCTGCTCGACGCGGCTTCGGCCGAGGGCGATTCCGCCGAACGTGCGACCATTCTCCGCCAGGCCGAGCAGACAGCCATCGATGACGTGGCGGCGATCCCGATCTATTGGTCCAGCATCCAGAACCTCATCGCACCCGATGTGAACTGCGTCGTCGCCAACCCCAAGAACATCCACCGCGCGCGCTGGATTTCCAAGGGGAAGCGCGAAGCCGGTGCGTGCTGATCCGAGAGCGGCGGTCTCCCGAAAGACACTAGACGTGGACGCATAAGCGGCCCCGTCAGGATCGACGGCGCGGCCTGCCCGACCCGTCCCTAGAACCAGCGACACAACCACGATCTTCACCTCGGGCAATCGCGCATTGCCCGTCGCCGACGCCCCTTGGCCTCGGCCGGCCTGACTTGGAGAAAAGTATGTCGCAGCAGTCGTTTGGTCGCCTCAAATACAGTCTCTTCGAACGTCGGCGGCGCAGTCGCCTGCGCCTGCTCCTGGGCGTTTCGGCCTTTGCCGTCATGCTTGCGCTGCCCGCCGCGATCATCAGCACAGTGCCTGCCCTGGCGGGTGACGTCAGCTACACGAACGGTCAGACCAACAGCGCAGCGATCGACCTTACCGAGGACTATGCGCTCACCGCCGCGGGCGGTGTCACTGCGACGCATTCAGGGGTGATTTCTGGCGCCGGGGCCATCTCCAAGGAGGGCACCGGCGAGTTGTTGCTCTCGGGCGTCAATACCTATAGCGGCGGGACGGTGATTAATGCCGGCACGCTTTCGCTACCGAACAGCGACGCCGCCGGCACGGGGACGATCGCGATCAACGATGGTACCGCACTCGTGCTTTCGGGCGCCAGCGCCATGACGATAGCCAACGATGTTGAACTGACTGGTTCGACCAAGATCAAGACGGTACAGCACGCGACGCTCGGTGGGCTCATTTCCGGGACGGGTTCGCTGACCAAGCTCGGTGGCGGCACACTTGCACTCTCCGGTCCGAACACCTTCTCCGGCGGCACGACCCTCTACGAGGGCAACATCCATCTGCTCGACGATCAGGCGCTCGGAACGGGGACGCTCACCAATGCTGCCCTTGCCGCCAGTATCGGGTATGGCGACGGGGTCTCCATCGCCAACAATATCATAGCGAACAACGGCACCAAGTTCTGGGTCGGAGCCGGCACTGCAACACAGGCAGGCACTGTAGTGGTGGGGCCAAACACCTTCTACCTGGCCAAGACCGGGGCAGGGGAACTTGTCTTGACCGGCAAGGTTGGAGACGTCCAGGTATTCCAGGTCGATCAAGGCATTCTGACTGCTGGCGCCGATAATGTACTGAACGCGCGGGGAACCTATTCACCGGGTGTTAATGGCACCTTGCGGTTGTGGGCCGACCAGACGGTCGGCGCGATTACCGGCCAGGGTGTTCTGGATCTCGGATCACGCAGGCTGGAAATTGCCAGTGGCAACTCCTTTGCGATCTTCGACGGTGCGCTTGTCGGCGAAGAAGACGCCAATCTGGTCAAAACCGGCGTCGGGGGCTGGCAACTGGATGGCAATGGCACTGGCTATGGCGGCCGCTTCTCTCTCCAGGAAGGCTTTATCAGAACAAATGGCGATTTTGCCGGGACGCCGTTTTTTGTGTCGGGTGGCCGTCTGGAGGGTAGTGGCAGGGTTGGTGATGTCTTCGTGGACGCAGGAACCCTGCGTGGCGTCGATGGTTCGACGCTTTCGATATACAACCTGTCGTTGAGCGAAAACGCGACGATCGAGGCGCGGCTGGGTGCAGCGAATGCAGCGGCGCTGTTCGATGTGGCTGGCGACATCGTGCTTGACGGAAAGGTCGACGTCATCAATGTCGGCGGGTTCGGGCAGGGCATCTATCGGCTCTTCAACTATGGCGGCGCGCTCGATGATCGCGGCCTCGAAATCGGCGCCGTGCCCACCGGCTACAATGCCGGCAACCTCGCGGTGCAGACCGCAGTGGCGGGCCAGGTGAACCTCGTCGCCGACGATCCCGACTACGGCCCGATCCTCTTCTGGGATGGGAGTGACGCCAGCAAATGGAACAATGGCCAGATCGACGGCGGTGACGGCGAATGGCGACGCGGCGGCAACGCCTTCACCGACGCGACCGGCACAGCGAATGGGGCGATGAACCCGCATCCCGGCTTTGTCGTGTTCACCGGCCAGGCCGGCGTCGTCAACGTCGTTACAGGGTTCGGCGAGGTCCATCCCGACGGCATGCAGTTCGCCGTCGACGGCTATCGTATCGGCGGCGAAATGCTCTCCTGGGACGACGGCGACCGCATCATCCGCGTCGGCGATGGCACTGCAGCGGGTGCCAACTATACGGCTGAGATCAGCGCGGCAATCGACGGCGGCGGCCGGTTGGTGAAGACCGATCTCGGCACGCTTATCCTTGCGGATCGGGACTTCGCCTATCGTGGCGGCACGGAGGTGCGTGAAGGGACGTTGATCGTCAACGGCAATATCGGCGACGTCGACGTGCTGGCGGACGGGCGGCTGGGCGGCACCGGTTCGGTGCAGAACGCCGACGTAGCCGGGACGCTCGCGGCCGGTCAGTCCATTGGCACGTTCACCGTCGAAGGCGACCTCACTATGCGTTCGGGCTCGATGCTCGAAGTCGAGGTGGATGCCGACGGCAATGCGGACCGGATCGACGTCACGGGCGTGGCGAACCTCGAAGGCGGGCGCGTGGTGACGCTGGCTAGCGGCGGCAATTATGCGCCGCTCACCAACTACACGATCCTCACGGCAGAAGGGGGCGTCGAAGGGCAGTTCGAGGGCGTCGAATCCAACCTCGCCTTCCTCAGCGCGGCGCTCAATTATGGCGACAAGGACGTGCAGCTTGCGCTGACTCGTAACGGGACCGGCTTTGGCAATGTCGGGCAGACGCGCAATCAGATCGCGACGGGCGAAGTCGTTGAGCCTCTGGGCGCAGGAAACACGATCTATGATCGCGTGCTGACCCTGAGCGCCGACGACGCGCGCCTCGCCTTCGACCATCTGTCGGGCGAAGTCCATGCGTCGACCAAGGGCGTTCTGGCGATCCAGAGCCGCGACCTGCGCGATGCCATGGGCGACCGTATCGGCGCCGCTTTCGACGCACTCGGCCTTGCGGCTGGCCAGCAGAGCAATGGCACCAGCGTCTGGTCGTCGGCCTCTGCCTCGGGCGGTACGCTCAAGGGCGATGGCAACGCCGCTGATGTTGGCTACAGCGCCGGCAACCTCTTCGTGGGGGCCGACGCGACCTTCAACCAGAACTGGCTGCTCGGCTTTGCGGTCGGCTATGGCCAATCCGCGCTGTCCATCGGCGCTCGCGACTCCAGCGCGTCGTCGAGCAACCTCCATGTAGGTGTCTATGGTGGCGGCGAGGTGTCTGACTTTACCTTCAAGTTCGGCGCAGGCGTCACGCACCACGACATCAAGACCAGCCGCGATGCCGTATTCCCGGGCTTCGAGCAGACGCTTACGGCCGGTTATGGCGGCAGCACAACCCAGGTGTTCGGTGAAATCGGACACAAGTTCCGCTTCGACAGCGGCCTCATCGTCGAACCCTACGCCAACCTGGCACTCGCCAATATCTATACCGGGGCCTATGCCGAAGAGGGAGGCAGTGCCGCGCTCTCCTCGAATGGTGGCAGCTTTGGCACTGCCGTGCTGACTGCCGGCGTTCGCGGTTCTCAGCAATTCGTGATCGGCGACGGCACCAAGGCGCAGGTTACCGGTGCCATCGGCTGGACCCACGCCACCGGCGGCGCGCCCGAAACGCAACAGGCCTTTGCCGGCGGCAACACCTTCTCGATCGCAGGTGCCCCGGTGCAGGGCAACTCCCTCTTCGTCAAGGCGGGCTTCGGCGTGGAACTGAGCGAAAACGCCAATCTCTCCGTCGGCTACGCTGGCCAGTTCGGCACGCCCGGCCAGAACCACGGCCTCAAGGCTTCGTTGTCAGTGAAGTTCTAACCAGAACCAGCAGCGCGGGAATATCAGCGTTCCCGCGCTGTCATCGGTGAACTCGCTGCGCTATGTGCAAGTCCGAGTCCGCGAGCGAGGCCACGATGAGACCAAGCCTGAGAGCAAAAGCCATCGCCATCTGCGACGACAAAATCGCAAAGAAGGGCGACGGCGTCGGCCTGTCCTTCTACGCCTTCTTCTCGAACAGGAACGACGATCCCGAGCTGCTCATGGAAGCCGCTGAATGGTGGATCAGGACCCATGCCCTCGGTCACTTCGAGAAGGCGACCAGGATACGGGATATGCTCAAAGCGGGGACGTGAGGAGCCGCTAGCCAGTGGCTTCCGCGACCTTCCGACGGCGGATTGGCAGGAAGGCAATTGCGATGGTGGAAACGAGCGTAGTGGCGACACTGAGCCAGAGAGAGGCGCTGTAGTCGCCTGTAAGATCGTAGGCGATACCACCAGAATAGACGCCGGCAGCCCCGCCTACCTGATTGAAGACATAGACGGTGCCCAGGATCGTGCCAATAGAGCGCTTGCCGAAAAGCTGCGGCGCAAGATTGCCGATGACGCCGATCGCACCATAGCCCAGCAGACCGAAGACCATGACGAAAACCAGCATGGAAAACGGTCCCGGCATGAGGATGACCAGAAGGGCGGAAAAGCCCCGGGCAGCGAACATGATGAGGAGCATGAGCCAGCTCCCGATCCGGTCGGACATGATGCCAGTCACCACCGTGCCGAACACGCCCACACCACCAAGCAGGGCCAGCGCAAATGCCGCGAGGGCCTCGGAATAGCCTTGGCTGAGCATGTAGTTGGGCAGGTGAATGAAAACGAGATTCATGACCTGCCCGTTGGCGAAGAGGCTGACGGCGACCAGCCAGAATGCCGGCATTTGAAGCGCCTGCCGCAGCGAAACGCCATCCAGGGCCTTCGTCGCGTCGCCCTTCTTGCTAGCCTTGGCTCGCGTCTTGTGCGGGGCTTCCCGCACCAGGATCCAGACTACCGGGATCATCAACAGGATGACCGCGCCGAGGCTGAACATGGCCGTGCGCCAGCCGGCGCCGGCGATCAGTGCCGCCAGGACGGGCGGAAGTACGACCATGGCAACCTTGGTTCCGGAAGTGGCAACCCCCAGGGGCGCGCCGCGGCTCTTGTCGAACCAATCGATGACAATGGCAGTGCTGAGTACGGGACTAACGGCGGAATAGGCGATGGAACAGCCCACGCCCAGGAACAGGATGACCTGCCAGAGGTCGGTGGCGAAGGCCGACCCGCAAAGGGCGAACGCCGCACTGGCGAGTCCCAAAGAGAGGACTGCCCGTCCGCCCAGGCGATCGAAGAGGACGCCGGCAAACGGCTGGAACGCCGCCGCCCCGATCATCGAGATCGCGAACGCACCCGATACGTCGGCCGCCGACGCGTTGAGGGCCTCCGGCATATAGGGCAGGAACATGCCCATGCTGAAGCGAGAACCGAGTACGAGGCCGGTGGATAGAAAGGTGATGGCGACGATCACCCAGCCATAGGCATTTCCCTTGGCGTCCGCTCCCGGCAGGCTGGTCATCGCAGAGCCTTCGCCTCAAGCGCTTGAACCTGTTCAGGCGTCAGCGGGCGAATTGGGCGATTGCCGAGCAAAAGGAAGAGCTTTGCGGTCTCCTCGAGTTCCTCGACGGCATATTGCGCATTGGCCAGGCTCGTGCCGGAGACGACGGGGCCGTGATTGGCAAGCAAAACCGCATGGTGGTCATTGGCTTTTTCACCCACCGCTTCAGCCAGCGCTTTGTCGCCGGGTGCAAAGTAGGGGATGAGAGGCAGCCGCCCCACGCGCATGACGTAATAGGCCGTCAGCGGCGGCAGCAGATTGCCCGGATCGAGGCCTTCGAGGATCGAAACGGCGACGGCGTGGGTCGAATGAAGATGCACGACAGCGTTGTCGCCCTGGCGGGCGCAATACATGCAGGTATGGAGGAATGCTTCCTTGGTCGGCTTATCGCCCGAGATGAGCGTGCCTTGGGCATCCAGATGCGAGAGCGCAGCAGGATCGAGGCTCCCCAGGCTGGCATTGGTCGGCGTCATCAGCATGCTGCCATCGGTCAGCTTGACGCTGATATTGCCGGTTGAGCCTGCGGTGAGGCCTCGGTCGAAAATGGATCGGCCGACGCGAACGATCTCGTCGCGAACCCGGGTCGCCTCGCTCAATATTGCCGTCATCGCAACAGATCCCAGGCCTTGATGAACATGTTGTCGGCGCCGAAATTGCCAGACTTGAGCGCTATGGCAATCGGCGTCTCACCGGCTTTCGAATACATCCATGGCACGCCCGGATCGATCTCCGGTCCAATATCGAGACTTTTCAGCCCCAGCCCTGCAACCACGGCGCCGGATGTCTCGCCGCCGGCGATGATCAGCTGGTCGAAGCCGCGGCTCACGAGCAGGGGTGCCAGTTCGGAAAGAAATGCCTCGACGACTGCCCCGGCCCGGTCGCGGCCAAGAGCGCCCTGACTTTTCGCCACGGCTTCAGGAGTGGCGCTGGCATAGATGACGGGCGTTGCCGTGGCCTTGATGGCGAAGTCGAGCGCGTCAGAAACAGTCTGACGCCCTGCGGCGATCTCGATCGGGTCCAACTGCAGACCATCGAAGCCGGCCGCCATCGCTACGGAAATCTGTTGGCGAGTTGCCCCCGAGCAGGAGCCCGCCAGAACCAAGGTCCTTCCTGATGGGCTTTGATGCCGTGTGGCGTTCGTCCGTTGCGATATGCCCCAGTTTGCCGGCAGCCCCATGGCGACACCGGACCCGCCGGTGACCAGCCGCATACTTGCAGCGGCGCGGCCGATAGCGAGAAGATCGGCGTCGTCCAGCGCGTCGACGATGGCAATGCCTGGCTTGTCCGACAGCCCATGGTCGAGATGCTCGCCTCTGACGGCATCGATGTCGACAAGGCGCACGGGCCGGGCGGTCTGTCGGCCAAGAACGCGTACCAGGTTGGCGTCGCGCATCGGCGTCAGCGGATGGTCCTTCATGGGCGAATCCGAGAGCAATTGGTCGCCGACGAAAAGATGGCCTTTGTAGACGGTGCGCTTGTTCGTGGGAAATGCCGGGCAGGCGAGCGTTCGATCTTCGCCGAGGAGGTCGAGCAGGGCGTCGATCACCGGGCCGATATTGCCTTCGTCGGTTGAGTCGAAGGTCGAGCAGTATTTGAAGAACAGTTGCGCGGCACCTGCCGCGAGCAGGACTTTGGCGGCGTCGAGCGACTGTGTGACCGCCTCGGCGGCGGGGATAGTCCGGGATTTAAGGGAGATCACCACCGCGTCGGCGCCGCTGATGGCGTTCGGATCGGCGGGAATGCCGACCGTCTGGCGCACCGACATGCCGCTGCGCGCCAGCGTCAGCGCCAGATCGGTGGCGCCGGTAAGGTCGTCGGCAATCGCACCAAGCAGCGGCATCACGCCACCCGCGAGGGGAGTGGCCGTCCTTCGAAGTGCGCAACGAGGTTGTCGATGACGAGGCGGCCCATGGCCTCGCGCGCCTCCTCGGTGCGGCTGCCCATATGCGGGCTGACGACGACATTGCTCAACGCCAGCAAGGCGGGTGGCACGCCGGGCTCCTGCTCGAAGACATCGAGAGCAGCACCTCCTAGCCGTCCGGAAGCGAGCGCCTCGATCAGCGCCTCCTGATCAACCAGCGAGCCGCGCGCGACATTGACCAATCGACCCTTGGGGCCCAAAGCCTCGATGACGGCCTGCGATACGATGCGCTCGGTTGCTTTGCCGCCCGGTGCGATCACAACCAGCCAGTCGCTGGCCTTGGCCATTTCGACGAGGTCGCCGAAATAACGATAGGGCTGACCTGGCTGCTCCTGGCGTCCGAAATAGACGATGTTCATGCCGAACCCTTCGAGCCGCCCGGCAATCTCCTTGCCGATGCGGCCGAGGCCAAGAATGCCAACGGTCTTGCCGTGCAATTGGCTGCGCAGCGGGAAGAGCCCCTTTGCCCATTCGCCATCGCGCACATATCGATCGGCCTCCGGGAGCGTGCGCGCCAGCGCCAGCATGAGGCCGACAGCCAGCTCGGCCACCGCAATATTGAGGACATCGGGCGTGTTGGTTACGGCGATGCCACGGGCCTTGGCAGCGGGGACGTCAGTCGTATCCACCCCGACGCCCTCGTTGGCGATGATCTCAAGGCGCGGGAGCTTCTCCATCATCGCCGCAGATACCTTGCCGCCGGCAATGGCGCGAATGGTGTCTCCGCCTTCAGCCATCACCTGGTCGGGATCGGCAGCGTTGACGATCGAACGAACGTCGAACAGTTGCTCGAGTTCGGCGATGCAGCTCTTTGCCAATGGCTTGGTCACCAAGACAGTCGGACGAATGGGAACCTCCCCGGGTCAGCGTTCAGGACTGAGTTAGGCGTCGGTACTGAGGTTGTCCAATATCAATGAGGTCAGGAGTTATAGCCTGCGCGAATGTGTTGGTTGCCGCCCAGTCATTGCCTTTCGCGAATAATTTAGCAGGGCATTAATATTGGACACTCGCAGCAAGCCCGGGCTACCACCGCCGTAGTTGGAGACCAGTTCCCAGCCTCGACAGGCATGGCGGTGCTCTTGAAATCAATTTGGGATCGTGAGGTTCGAAAACGATATGACGACGGCAAACAAGTTTACTTATCGCGATGAGGTGGCCGAGCGCCTTGCCGACTTCACGGTCAACGTTTCCGGCGACCTTGACGCCGATATTCGCCATGCTGCCAAGCGCGCCCTGAGCGACAGCGTCGCCGTGGCGCTCGGTGCACTCGATCACCAGGCCTCCCATATTGCCCGCAAATTCGCTGGTCCCTTCACGCGTCCCGACGGCGCCGTGATCTGGGGCACTTCCATGCGTGCCAATCCGGACCTTGCCGCTTTCGTCAATGGCTCGTTGCTGCGCTGCTACGACTACAATGACTTCTATGTCGGTGAGCGCAATTCCGGCCATCCCAGCGACATGACGGCCGCCGTTATCGCTGTTGGTGAATGGATCGATGCCTCGGGCGAGGATGTGCTGGTGGCTCTGGCCGTCGGCTACGAAGTCGTGGGCGCGGCCTTCGACGCTTTTTCGACGGCTCCGGGGGGCTGGGACTACACCAACCTCACCGCCATCGGCGCCTGCGCGGCCATTGCGCGCCTGCTCAAGCTCGACGTCGAACAGGCTCGTGAGGCCTTCGGCATGACGGTCACGCCGCATTTCGCCACCGACGAGGTGGAAAGCTGCGAGCTCAATGCACGCGGTGACCTGACGCTCTGGAAGCGCTTCAACGGTTCCGACGCTGTCCGCAATGCGTTGCAGGCCTGCTTCCTGGCCCAGGCCGGCGTGGAAGCCCCCGTCCGTCCGTTCACCGGCAGCAACGGCTTCATTGCCAAACTCGCCAACAAGCACGATCCGGTTCCGGTGATCCTCGATCGGCTCCAGACCGGCAACAAGCTGACGCGCATCGCCTGGACCTACATGAAGCTCTGGCCGGTCGGCTCGATGGCCCAGAGCGCCATCCGCGCCGCCCTGGAAGCGCGCGCACAGGTCAAGGATCTCAGCCAGATCAAGGAAGTGCGCGTGTTCTCGGAAGAGGGCTCCTACCAGCATTTCATTGAAATGCGCCAGGACCCCTACCATCCGATCAGCCGCGAAACTGCGGACCACTCGATGCCCTATGTCGTGGCGGCCGCCATTCTCGAAGGCAATATCGGCATCGAGAGTTTTGACCTCGAGCGCGTGCTCGACGGCAAGCGCCAGAAATTCGTGGCCGAACAGGTCAAGTGCGTTGCCGATCCGACCCTGGGCGCGCTCAAGGATGGTAAGCTGGCCCGCGCCGGCGCCGGCTATCTCTCGCGCGTCGAGATCGAGCTTCAGGACGGCACGGTCGTGCATGGCGCTGCCAAGCCGTTCCCGGGCCACCCCAAGGCCCCGTTCTCGGATGCCGACATCGCCCAGAAGGTCACCCAGAACGCCCTGGCCTTTGCTGGCCAGGAAGTGACGGACCAGATCATCAAGGCACTGGTGACGTTCGATACGATCGCCAACGTCAAGGACTTTACCAAGATCCTTGCCTTCGACTGGGCCTCGGCCAAGCGGGAAAAGGCCGCCTGATTATGAGCTTGCGCACTCGCGACATTCGCGAGTGCGCTGTTTTCTTCGCATAGGTGCACAAGATGACGATGGCCACGACGAACCAGTCCATGCGCGGCGCCGCCCTGACCAAGCTTTGCGATTTCGACGAACTGGACGAAGACCAGCCGCTCCGCGCCGAGATCGACGATTTCGGCTACGCTGTCTTCAAGGTTGGCGAGATGGTCTTCGTTACCGCTGACCTTTGCACGCATGGTCCGGGTTATCTGTCGGAGGGCTATGTGGAGGATTGTCAGGTCGAGTGCCCGTTCCACCAGGGGCGCTTCGACCTTCGCACGGGCATGCCGACCGAGCCACCCTGCGAGGTGCCGGTCCAGACCTGGACGCCGGTAGTGGAAAACGGCGCCGTCTTCATCGATCCGGCTTCGCCGAACCCGATCTGAAATTTGGGGCGCTAACGGCGCCCTTTCCTATTTCAGTTCGAGTTTCCGAAACCCCTCCACGAAACGCTCGCGGATGGGGTTGGTGTTGTTGCGGTTGTAGATGAGGTAGATGCGGCTGGTGACATTGGCATCGGCCAGCTCGCGCCACACCACACCATGGACATTGATCGTGCGCAGCGCCTCGGGTGCAATGGTGATGCCAACGCCGGCTGCGACGAGCCCCAGGGTCGTCGTCGCCTCAACGGCCTCCTGCACGATCTGCGGATAGAAGCCGGCTTCGGCGCAGATGTCGAAGACCTGTTCGTAAAAGCCCGTGCCGCTTCCACGCGGGCGCAGCACGAACTTGTCGTCCTTGAGCGCCGAAATCGGCAACGGCCCGGTCCCGGAAGCCAACGGATGATCGATAGGGAGCACCGCCATGAGGTTATCCTCGTAGACCGGCAGGATTTCGAGCGTCGAAGGCAGCACCGTCGTGATGGATGGGCGCGTGAAGCCGACATCGACCGTGCCGAGAAGCACGTCGTCGATGATCTTCACCGAGGCATAACTCTTGAGCTCAAGGTGGACATCGGGCGAGGCGACGCGAAATGCGCGCACGGCGCCAGTGAAAACCTCGACCAGCGGCACCGAGGTGATGAAGCTCAGGCGCAGCGTTCCCATCTCGCCCTTGGCTGCACGAGTCACGGTCTGCACGGCACGTTCCGCCTGCAGCAAAGCCAGTCGCGCTTCCTGCAGGAACAGGTGGCCGGCTGGGGTCAGTTCGACGTTGCGGCGCGTTCTCTTGAGCAGCGTTACGCCCAGTTCCCGCTCGATGACCTGAATCTGCAGGCTGAGCGGCGGCTGCCCGATATTGAGCCGGGCCGCAGCGCGGGTGAAATGCAATTCCTCAGCAACGGCAACGAAATAACGAAATTGGCGTAGGTCCAATCATTCCCCCAGCCGAATAACAGCATGTACAATTGATATTGGACTGCAAATGTAGCGGGTGTCAATCTTCCCTCATGAAATCCGGTGCCGGGCGAACAAGAGGGACAGCGACATGATCTCAGAGAAGGACAACGAGTATCTCACCAAGACAGGGCCGGGCACGGCCATGGGAGATACCTTTCGCCGGTACTGGATCCCGGCGCTCCTCGCCACCGAACTGCCCGAACCCGATTGCCCGCCGGTGCGCGTATCGCTGCTTTCCGAGCGCCTGATCGCGTTCAAGGACACGAACGGCAAGATCGGCCTGATGGACGAGTTCTGCGCCCATCGCGGCGTGTCGCTCTGGTTCGGCCGCAATGAGGAGGGCGGCCTGCGCTGCCCCTATCACGGTTGGAAATACGACACGACCGGGCAGTGCATCGAGGTGCCCTCGGAGCCGGTTTCGAGCGGCTTCTGTCAGAAGATCAAGCTCAAATCATACCCCTGCATCGAGTTCGGTGGGGTGATCTGGACCTATATGGGGCCGCCCGAGCATCAGCCCCCGGTGCCGGAATACGAATGGGCGCAGGTTCCTGCCGACCACCGCTACCTTTCCAAGCGCTGGCAGCAGAGCAATTACCTGCAGGCGATGGAAGGCGGCATCGACTCCAGCCACGTGTCGTTCCTGCACTCGGGCGACATCAATCGCGATCCGCTGCACAAGGGCACGGACGGCGCCAAATATGCCCGCTCGACCAGCACCACGTTCGATATCCATGAATCGCTGGGCGGCCTGATGATCGGTGCTCGCCGCAAGGCTGAGCCAGGCTTCCATTATTGGCGCGTCACCCAGTGGATGATGCCCTGGTACACGCTCATCCCGCCCTATAAGGGCAACGCCCTCAATGGCCATGCCTGGGTGCCGATGGACGATGAGAACTGCACGGCGTGGACCATGACGTTCCACCCTACGCGTCCGCTCACCGAAAAGGAAGTGGAGCTGATGGATAGCGGTCACGGCGTCCATTCGGTGTTGATTCCGGGCACGTTCCGCCCGGAAGCCAACATGGACAACGACTACATGATGGACCGCGAGGCTCAGCGCCAGAAGATCTACTATTCGGGCATCAAGGGCATCGCCATCCAGGACGCCTCCCTGCAGGAAAGCATGGGGCCGGTCGCTGACCGCACCAAGGAAAACCTCGTTTCCACCGACAATGCCATCATCATGGCGCGCATGCGCCTGAAGAAGGCGGCGCGCGCGATGGAAAAGGGCACGCCTCCTCCCGGCATCGATCCGGAAACGCACAAGGTTCGTTCGGCCTCATTCATCCTGCCCGAGGACGGCGCGTTCAAGGAAACGGCGCTCGAAGCCAGCGAGATGAAGATCGGCGAGCCTTTCGTCGCCGTCTAGTGCACCCGGCGGCCGGCTTAGCCCGGCCGCTCATTTTCCGCGATCGGAGGCTTCATGGCGGCGCAGCAAGGACCCGTGGTGATTGTCGGCGCCGGCCAGGCTGGTGGTTGGGTGGCGCTTACGGTGCGTAGCCTGCAGCCTGATCGGCCGGTTATCCTCATCGGGGATGAAGACCACCCGCCCTATGAGCGGCCGCCGCTTTCCAAGGATGTGCTTTCCGGCAACGCGACACCCGAAAGCACCTATCTCAAACCCCTGGCGCACTATGCCGAGAGCGGGATCGATCTTCGTCTCGGCAGCAGCGTTGCGGCGATAACGCCGGATGACAGGACCGTCACGCTCTCTACGGGGGAGCAGCTCGGCTACGGGCAATTGGTACTCGCAACCGGGATGAGTCCGCGCCAGTTGGCCATCCCGGGAGCGGACCATCCGCGCGTGCGCACGCTGCGCTCGATGCAGGACCTGGCGCCCATTCGGCAATTGCTCGCTCCGGGGCACAAAGTGGTCTGCATCGGTGCCGGCTTCATCGGGCTGGAGATTGCCGCTGTCGCCGCGAGGAGCGGTTGTGCGGTGACCGTGCTGGAAGCAGCGCCCATGGCGTTGGGGCGTGTCATTTCGCCAGAGGTCAGTGCCGCGCTTGTACGCCGTCACGAACGGAATGGCGTCGCATTCAGGTTCGGTGCCAGCGTGATCTCGATCCAGGACAAGAACGGCATGGCAGAGATTGAGCTTGCCGGGAGCGACCGGCTTGCGGCCGATCTCGTTATTGTCGGTATCGGCGGTATGCCGAATTGCCAGCTGGCGGAGGCCGCCGGTATTGAATGTGACAACGGCATCAGCGTTGACGCGGAGGGGCGCACGTCCGAGCCCTCCATTTATGCTGCTGGTGACGTGTGTCGCCAATTCAGCCTGTCCCTCGGCAGGACGATCCGCCTCGAAAGCTGGCAGAATGCCCAGAACCAGGCAATCGCGGTCGGCAAGCACATAGCCGGCGTGCCGGAGCCTTATGCTGATCTGCCCTGGTTCTGGACGGACCAATACGACGATAACTTCCAGATCATCGGCGCGCCCGAGCGATGGGACCGTGTCATCTGGCGCGGAATGCCGGACGACGACAAGTTCACCGCGATCTACCTCGACAACGGGCGCGTCGTAGCGGGCAACACCTTGAACAATGCACGCGACATCCGACCGCTTCGCCAGATGATCCTCGACCGGGCTGTCGTCGATCCTGCGGTGCTGCAGGACACCGAGACAGCTCTGATCAAGATACAAAAACTGCAGGCCGCAATATGACCATTCAATTCGCCCGCAAGCCGGCGGAAGTTTCGGCAAGTCTCGAGAACCAGCGCGTGCTGCTGATTGGCGCGCGCCATGGCGTAGGGCCGGCAGTATCCGCGGCGTTGGCAGATGCGGGCGCGGTAGTCGTGACCGATGATGAGGTGACGGGGGGCAGCGATCCGACGGCGGTGGTCGACCAAGCTATCGAGCGCCTGGGGGGGCTGGATGTGCTCATCCTCTCAGCGCCGCCGGTGCGCAACAAGCCCGTGCTCGAAATGACGCCCGAGGAGATGCGGGCCGTAGTCGAGAGCGAATTGGTCGGCCCGGCATTGCAGATGCAGGCGGCGGCTCGCCATATGGCAAAGACTGGCTACGGACGGATCGTTGCGTTCATGTCAATGTCGGGTAAAGCCGGCGTCCATCACGGTGTTGCGCCGTACGCTGCGGCCAAAGGCGGCATGCTGACCTATATGCGCGTGCTTGCTGCAGAAACCGCCGAGTATGGTGTGACGGTCAATGCCATCGCCACGGCGCTCTTCGAGGCACAGACGGTCACTATGACGCAGGAAAAGCGCGACAGGCTCCGTACGCAGATACCTGTGGGTCGGTTCGGCTACAACGAGGAGGCCGCGCATGCGGCGCTCTATCTCGCCTCGCCCCTGGCAGGCTTCGTCACGGGAGAGTGCCTGAACCTCTCCGGCGGACGCTTCATGGATTGATCGGAGGCAGCACCATGATCATGCACACCTTCATTTCCAGACCCGGCAAGCGCATAGAGGGCTACCGGAACTCGTCGCCGCGTTTCATCAAGGTCCTCGCGGTAGGTGAGAATGCCCGCGACGTGATCGATGCCGTCAACGCTGAAGAGCGTGAAAATGTGCTGATGACCGGGCCGCTCGATCCCAACGGTCTGCAACCGATGGATGAACCGGTGCAGGGCATAAAGCCGCATGCAGTCGTTGTCGTGCACCAGCAGGGCGATCAGGACAAGTTTCCGTTCCTCATCGAGCGCACTGCTTCAATGCTCTCGTTCGTGGTCCTCGAGAAGGACGGCATCCTTCACGAGCGCGACGAAAGCAAGAAAGTGCGCGCAATCCGGGCCATTGCCGACCTTTTCGTGACGACGTCCGACCCGGCCTTCGTCACCGAACTCGTCGATAATCTGGCCAGCTAGCAGGCCTTCAGCCGATTTTCGACGTCTTCTTAGAGGGCGCTGCCGACACCCGGCGGCGCCTCTAACTTATTGCGCATTGCTATTTTTATCATTTCAATCCGGAATTGTAGCTTCGGTCTATTATATCGACAGGCAATGAAAAGGGGGTGATTAAAAATTGGACGTGCAGGTTAGGACGTTTCTAACATCGGTTTTGTCGGGGGCAACAAAATGCTCCTGGCAGGGGGGACGAACGCACTGTTTTACCACGCAAGGCTCAGGCCCATTTGCCGCAAGGCGCGGGTTGGGTCTGGCCCGGCCTGACGTCGGCTCGCGCGGTTCGCCTAGGCCCTTTTGAAGTCTTGTCGCGGATTGGAGAACCAAATGCGCATGAATAGACGGACCGCTTTGAAAATGCTGGGCGCTGGGGCCGCCGGCACTATGCTGCTCGGTGCTCCCCGCATCGCTTTCGGGCAGGAGGGTGGGCAAATCCGGGTTGCCCTGGACGAGCTGCCCCGGCAACTGGACCCGCTGCTCTACCAGACCAATCCGGGCTACCGGGTCATGCGCAACATCTACGATACGTTGCTCACGGTCGACTATGCTGGCGATGGCGCCATCCAGCCCGCGCTGGCCGAAAGCTGGGAGCGCGTCGACGGCCGCACGCTCGACCTCAAGCTCCGGCAGGGCGTGAAGTTCCACGATGGCTCGCCTCTGACCGCCGAAGACGTTGTATTCAGCTTCGGGTCCGTGCGACGCACCGATGAAAAGTCTCCCGGCTTCGGTACTGCCCAGCAGTTCCTGAGCACGATCGAAAGCGTGGAGGCCATCGACGACAATACCATTCGCGTCATCTCCTCGGTCACCGACCCGACCATCGAACTGCGCCTGACGGCCTGGGGTTCCCAGATCGTCAGCAAGGCGGCATTCGAAGCCGCCGGTGGTTTCGACGGCTTCGCTCAGGCTCCTGTCGGCACAGGACCCTTCCGCGTGAAGTCGCTGTCGCCCGATGCCGTCGATCTGGTTGCTTTCGAGGATTACTGGGCCGGTCGGCCGGATGTGAACCAGCTTACCTATCGTCTGGCACCCGAGCTCTCCTCGCGCATTGCCGGCCTGGTGAGCGGCGATTTCGACATCATCGCCGACGTGCCGACCGATCAGTTCGAGCCGATCAAGGCCAGCCCCAATCTCGAGGTTGTCGGCGGCACCATCGCAAGCATGCGGGTCGTCAAATTCGATACACGCAACAAGCAACTGGCTGATCCGCGCGTTCGCCGCGCACTTGCCATGGCAATTGATCGTCAGGCGATTGTTGATGCCTTGTGGGCCGGTCTGGTCGATGTTCCCCATGGACATCAGCTTCCGGCATTCGGCCCACTTTTTGACCCTGACCGGCCGCCGCCGGTCTATGACCCCGAAGCGGCCAAGGCGCTTCTGCAGGAAGCCGGCTATGACGGCACGCCGATCCCCTTCCGCATCCGTGTCGCGGCCTACGGCCCAGAACTGGCAACCTCGCAGGTGCTGGTCTCGATGTGGCAGTCCATCGGCGTCAACATCGACCTGCAGATCGTGGAAAACTTCGGTCAGATGATGGCTTACCCGGGCACCGGCATCCGCAGCGGCGTCGACCCGATCCTCGTGTCCGATCCGCTCTTCGGCCTCTGGCGCTCGTATAACGAGTCCGAGCAGGAAGTCTGGTCGAACAAGGCCTTCTACGAGCACGGCCACGTGCTGGAATCGAGCCTGGACGTTGCGGAGCGCAAGGCCGCCTTCAACGCGATGATGGACATCTTCGACGAAGACCCGCCGGCCATGATCCTGCACACCATGGGCGTGTTCTACGGCAAGCGGAAAGACGTCGCCTGGGATCCGCTGCCGTCGGTCTACATGGATTTCCGCAAAGCGTCAGTTGCCTGACGTCTGACTACATAGTTCGAATGGGACCGCATATGACCAATAGCCTAACCGATGATCCGGTTGTCAAAGTCGAGAACCTCGGGATTGCCATTGCGACCGAGCGCCCAATCGAACTTGTAAAAGACATCTCCTTCGAAATCCGCAAGGGCGATTACTTTGCCCTTGTGGGCGAAAGCGGCAGCGGCAAGAGCATGACCTGCCACGCGATGATGAAGCTGCTCCCCTTCACGCCGCTCATCGAGGGGCGCATCGTCGTCGACGGCCAGGATGTCTGGGCGCTCGACAGGAGGCAGCTGCTTGCCTACCGCCGCAAGTCGGTAGGCATGGTCTTCCAGGATCCACTGGCGGCGCTCAACCCGGTGCGGACCATCGGCTCGCAGATGCTCGAGACGCTGCGAATCTATTATCCCAATGCCGACGCCGACGAATTGCGTAACCGGGCGGTGGATGCATTGCGCGGCGTGCATATTCCCGAACCTGGTGCCCGGTTGGGCGTGTACCCACATCAGCTTTCCGGTGGTCTCAACCAACGCGTCATGATCGCCCTCGCGCTTCTGGGCGAGCCGAAGCTTTTGATCGCCGACGAGCCAACAACCGCGCTGGACATGAGCGTGCAGGCGGAAGTGCTCGATCTCATCGACGAGCTAAGGCGGAAGAACGACCTGACCGTTCTTCTTGTTACACACGACCTTGGTATCGTGCGTGACCGCGCCACTCACATCGCCGTGCTGCAGAATGGCCGCATGGTCGAGCAGGGGCGCGCTGCCGACGTCGTTTCGGCGCCCAAGGCCGACTATTCCAAGGAATTGTTTGCAGCAGCGTCCGTCGAATGGCCCGGACGCGATACGCCCGAGCGCAAGCGCACGCCCGCCTGTCTCACATTCACCAATGTCAACAAGACCTTCTTCGCGTCGAAACGCGATCGCCGCATGGGCGTCGGCATCCCGGCGGCAAAGAATCTTTCCTTTGAAGTCCGTCGCGGCGAGATCGTGGCACTGATCGGCGAGAGCGGCTCGGGCAAGACCACCGCTGCCAAGATGGCCATGGGTCTGGAAAAGCCCGACACTGGTTCGATCGTCATTCACAAGTCCGAGGACGGCAAGACTCCACTCAAGGCGCAGATGGTCTTCCAGCATCCGCGGGATTCCCTCGATCCGCTCATGAAGGTGGAGGACCAGCTGCACGAGGTGCTCAAGGTCCACGGCTGGCGCGACAAGGACAGGCGTCATGCTCATATCCTCAAGATCATTGCGGACGTAGGACTGTTGCCGCATGTGCTCCAGCGCCGCCCGACCTATCTCAGCGGCGGCGAGGCGCAGCGCGTAGTCATCGCCCGGGCATTGCTGCTCGAGCCCGACATGCTGATAGCCGATGAGCCGCTGTCGGCCGTCGACGTGCGTATCCAGAAGCATATTCTCGAATGCCTGCAGCGCCTGCGCGATCGACTGGGTATCGCCATCCTGCTCATCACGCACGATCTGCGGGTGGTCTTCGAGATCGCTGACCAGGTCGTCGTGTTGCGGCATGGGCGCGTTGTCGAGGATGTGCCGGTATCCACGTTCACCGACGGCGCGCGCGACGCCTATACCCAGATGCTGATCAATGCCGTGCCGGGCAAGTCGATCCGATCGGCCGCAGAGGCGCTGTCCGAGTTCAATCTGCCGGGCGGTTCCGCCCTGGTTGCGGAGTAATCCTATGTCACTCGCGTTCAGAGTCCTTCGCGCCATCATCTCGCTCTGGCTGATCGTAACGCTGGTTTTCGCGGCGCTGCGCGCTACCGGCGATCCGATCACCGCCATCTTCGATCCCGACAACACGTCGCGTGCCGCCCTCGAATCCTACCGTCAGCAATGGGGCTACACCGGCACCGTTCTCGATCAATACCTGGCCTATGTTGCCAGCCTGCTCCGGGGCGAGTTTGGCTTCTCCACCATGGCGAACCGACCTGCCCTCGACGTGGTCATGGAGCGCCTGCCGGCGACACTGCAGCTCGTGGGGCTAAGTGCGCTGCTGATGATCCTGGTCGGGCTGCCGGTCGGCACGATCGCGGCCATGCGCGCGGGCAGCCCGCTGGACCGCTTCGTCATGAGCTTTTCGACTGTCGGCTTCGCGTTACCGAACTTCGTGCTGGCGCTGGGGCTCATCCTGCTGCTCTCGGTCAACCTGCACCTGCTGCCGTCCAACGGCATAGGGAGCTGGCAAAACCTGGTCATGCCTGTTCTCACCATCGGACTATCCAAGGCGGCCATCTTCACGCGCTTCGTGCGTTCCGCCATTCTCGATACGCTCCGGCTGCAATGTGTGGTGTCGGCCCGCGCCCGCGGCCTTACCGAATGGCAGATCTTCTGGCGCCATATCATCACCAATGCCGTGCTGCCCCTCGTGACCATCACGCCGTTGTTGGTGGGGGCCATGGTCGCCGCGGGCGCCGTGGTGGAGTCGGTCTTTGGCTGGCCGGGTGTCGGTCGCCTCATCGTTGACGCAGTGGCGCAGCGCGATCTTGCCGTCCTGCAGATGATCATCATGCTGATCGCGGTCGTCATGATCACCACCAACCTCATCGTCGACCTGGCCTACGCCAAGCTCGACCCCCGCACTGCCGCGGCAGCAGCTCACTAGGAAGGCCCATCGATGTCTGACGCCACCGCCACCAGGCCATCTTTCTCCTTCCCCCAGCTTCCGGTCGGCGTCGTGCTCGCCGGAATCTGGATGCTGGGCTGCCTGTCGCTGATCCTCATCCTGCCCCTCTTCGTCAAGCTCGACATCAGCGCCATCAGCCTCACGTCCCGGCTATCGCCGCCGATTGGCTTTGGCGGAACCTGGGCCCACCCGCTCGGCACCGATGATCTTGGGCGCGATGTGCTCTCACGGCTGGTTGCGTCGTTGCAGACGAGCTTGGCAATCGCGCTGGGCGCCACCGTCATCTCTGCAGTGATCGGTACCGCCATCGGCATCATCGCCGCCCATATGGGGGGCTGGGTTGATCAGATCATCGTTGGTGCGGTCGACGCCCAGGTCTCGGTGCCGTTCATCATCATCTCGCTGACCCTGACGGCCATTTTCGGAAACAACCTCACGCTCTTCATCTTCATCCTCGGCCTCTTCGGATGGGAGCGCTACACGCGTCTGGCTCGTGCCATGACGATGGCTTCCCGCGGTCGCGGCTACGTGCTGGCGATGACCACGCTCGGGTTCTCCTGGCCGCGCATCTATCTGCGCCACGTGCTACCCAATATCGCGAGCACGCTGCTGGTTACCGCGACCATCACGTTCCCCGAAGTGATCCTTCTTGAAACGTCGCTGAGCTTCCTCGGCCTCGGCATCCAGCCGCCGATGACCAGCCTTGGCAACATGCTTGGCTTCGGCCGCAGCTATCTGCTTACTGGTTGGTGGATTGCCGTCGTGCCGGGGCTCGCCATCTTCTTCTGCGCCCTGGCCGTCAGCGTGATTGGTGACTGGGCCCGCTCGGAAGTCGGCCGCATCTAAGACCGGCGTTCCAACAAAAAGCCCCGGTCGCGACCGGGGCTTTTTCTATTTCCAGGTGCGTAGAAATTCAGTCGATGAGTTCTCGAAGCCGTCGCACAGCTGCACCTGGCGCTGAAAGCACCGGTGCCGAAATCCGGGCAGAGAGAGCAGGTGCCGCACGCGAGGTTGAGAAATGCGCCAGCATGACGGTGTCGAAGTCGGCCAACCGATCCGCCTCTTCGGCGATGAGGCGGTTGTGAGTTTCGGCATCGCCCGCCCGCAAGGCGGTCATGGCGGGCTCGACCACGATCGTGGTCAGCCGGGCGCTGGAGCCGGTCTGGGCGACATAGTCGGCAAACTCGGCCTCCATGGTCACCACTGCCGGCCGAAAGGTCGCTACCATGGCGATGTTCTCGCCCTGGGCAACGGCGGCATGAAACATTGCCTCGTTCGGCTTCAGCACGGGCACAGGCAGTTCCTCTGCCATGGCCTCGATCGCGGGACCAAAGGCGGAGCAGGTAACCAGGATCCCATCGGCGCCCGTGAGGTGGGCATAGCGCCCGAACGAGATGAACCGCTCGATCAGTTCCGGGGTCAGGTCGTCCGACTTGGCGCGATCAGGACTCAGGCTGTCGTCGAGCAGGTTGACCAATTCTGGCTCTGGCCAGATCTCGGCAAAGGCAGCTTTGACCGGATCGATGGCGACTGGCGTAGCGTGCAACAATACGATGCGGGGAGGGGACATTTCGCTCCTTTTGGGGAAGTCAGAAGCGGACGTTCAGTCCGCGATCGAGATAGACGGCGCGTGCCTCTGGGCTTGTCAGGGTTGCGATGAACTCCCGTGCCGCTTCCGGTTGCTTGGCGTCGGTGAAGACGCCAGCGGAGAAGTCCGTCTTCTGCTGGCAATCCGGAGGCAGTGGCCCGACAATGCGGACGCCGTCGACGGCGCGTAGCTCGCTCATTTGCTGAACAGCCAGTACGGCGCGTCCCTTGCGGACCTGTTCGGCGGTGAGGCCAGCAGGAATGACGAGGCTCTTGGCGCGAACGGTGTCGCCGATACCGAGCCGGTCGATCAGCGTTTCGAAATAGATGCCGCTGGCACCCGCACGCGAATAGCAAAGCGTGGGTACCGAGAGCAGCAGAACGATGAGATCGTCTGCATTTTCGAGTTTTGGCATGGGCATGTCGAGACTGACGGCGATGCCGAATTCAGCCTGCACCACCGGCACTATGGAAGCAGGATCGAGCAATCCTGCATCCACCAGTTTGTGCATCGAGCCGTCGATGGCGAATATACCATCGGCGCGCTCTCCTTGCTCGATACGCGCCATGAGCGCCGCCGTCGGATCCCAGATCAGTTCCGGTTTCGGGCCGGCCAGACTCGGCAGCAAATCATCTTCTACAGCCTTGAGAATGACGAGCGCGGACATGAAGCGCATGGTACCGGCTCCGCTTTACTCGACGTCGACGGTGTAGGGCGCGGCCGCCAGACGATCGTCGATCCACTTGCGATCGACGGTTCCATTGCGCACCCGATCGCGCTGGGCATTCTCGCCCTGGAAACGCTTGAGCGCGTCGGGATAAAGGCTTTCGACTTCGTCGTAGGGAATGCAGATCACGCCATCATCGTCGCCGAGCAGCAGGTCGCCCGGCTCGATGGTCATGCTCCCAAGTCCGATGGTCACGTTGGTGTGGCCGGGGCCGCTTTGGAACGGACCACGAAGCGTGACGCCGGCAGCATAGACGGGGAAGGTGTGGTTCCTGACGTGGCCGAAGTCACGAATGGCGCCGTAGATGATGACGCCGGCAATGCCGCGCGTTTCGGCGTGGGTCAGCATCATTTCGCCGACGATGGCGTTGTCCAACGCGCCGCCGGCATCGACCACGATGATGTCGCCTGGCTGCGCCAGGTCGATAGCCTTGTGGACGAAGAGGTTATCCCCGGGCCGGGTCCTTACCGTGTAGGCGGGGCCCGCGAGCACGGTGCCCCCCGCATGCATGGGCCGGATCGCGGCCGGCGCCGCCTGGATGCGGTTCATGCAGTCGCCGACGACCGCGGCAGGAATTTCCCGATACTTGGCGATCATGTCCTGGCTGACGCGACGCTTGGGCTGGTGAAGCTTGAGATTATACAAGATGGGCTCCAGAATTGTTCACCACCGTTCTAGCCAGCCACCAAAGGTGCTCCCTAATAGAGAATCCTGAAGCCGATCCATAAAAGTCCTGTATGGTCATTTCATGCGTGGATCCCTCGACTTGCGCCGGCTTCGCTACTTTCAGGTCATCGCCGATTGCGGCTCGATGTCGGCTGCCGCGCGTCTACTCAATCTGGCTCAGCCGGCGCTGAGCTATCACGTCGCCGAACTCGAAAGGCTGACCGGCCACGTGCTTTTCGAGCGCAGCCGAGATGGCGTCCGCCTGACCGAGGCCGGACGGCTCCTGCGCCAGCATGCCAGCGCGATTGTCTCGCAAGTGGATGAGGCCGAGCAGGCGCTGGAGCGACTGGGTCGCCAACATTCCCTCCCGGCGCAGCGTGTTCGGATCGCCGTAATTTCCTCGCTTGCAGCAGGCCTGACCCCGCTGCTCCTGGAGCGCGTTTCAAGCGAGTTGCCGGGGATCACGCTCCACATCCAGGAGGCCGGCACGCGCGACATTGCTCAAAAGCTCGAGCGCGGTGAGGCCGACATCGCCCTCTATCTGACCGGAAACACCGGACGAACCGACGAACCCATCGCGCGCGAAAAGCTGTTTCACGTTTCGGCGGGAGATGGGGCTATTGAGGATACGATTGCGCTCGCGATGCTCGTGCGCCAGCCATTGGTCCTGCCGGCTCCCGGTAACCCCTTGCGGAACTTCGTAGATACCATCGCTCGCCAGCACGGCCTCAATCTCGATGTGGCTCTCGAAGTCGATGGATCGCGTTCGCGGCTGACCGCCGTTCGCAACGGCATGGGAGCTACAATCGTGGGGGCGCATGCCATTGGCGAGGTCGGCGTTAAGAATGGTCTTGTCGTGCGAGAGATTACCGCTCCGACCCTTTTCCGCCCCATCTACCTGGGTATACGCCGTGAGCTTGACCCGCATTTGGCCAATAGCATGCGCGGGCTACTGGCGGGATGCCTGGTAACCCTGGGACTGGAGGCGACTTCTCCATAGGCAAGCGCACGAACATGCAGTAGATAAAATAACTGCAGCCGTTAGTTATTTGAGTTGCAGCAAATATCATTGCCAAAGGATATGACCTTGCTGCGCTTCGCTGCCAATCTCACCGCCATGTACGGCAAGCTCTCGCTGCTCGACGCCATGACCGCCGCCAAGGCAGATGGATTTGATGCCTTCGAGTGTCGGACCCCATTCGACTTCCCAAAGGAGGTGGTGCGGGACCACGCCGCCGACCTGGGTTTGACCTTCGTGCAGTTCAACTGCCCGATGGGAAATTTCGCCGCCGGTGACCGCGGCCTGACCTGCGTTCCCGGTCGAGAAGAGGAATTCCGCGCTTCAATCGAAAAGACAATCGACTATGCGCAGACGTTGGGCGTGCGGCAGGTCAATTGCGTAGGCGGGCTACGCGTTCCGGGCGCTGCGGACGACGAGATTGAGGAGGTGATGGTGCGCAATCTTCGTTACGCCGCGTCACGCTTGGCCGATGTGGGCATCAAGCTGCAGATCGAGCCAATCAATCCGCGCGACACGCCGGGCGTTTTCCTGACGACCACCGCGCAGTTCAAGCGGATCCGCGAGCGTGTGTCTCACCCAAATCTTTATCTGCAATACGATTTTTACCACATGCAGATCGTCCAGGGCGACCTCATACGCCGCTACGATGAATTGGCGGATGTCATCAGCCACGTGCAGGTTGCCGACAATCCTGGTCGGCACGAGCCGGGGACCGGCGAGATCAACTACGACTTCATCTTTCGCGCCCTCGAAGCGCGCGGATACGATGGCTGGATAGGCTGCGAATATGCTCCATCCGTTTCTGGCCCGGATAGTCGGAGATGGCTGCAGAACGTCGGAAGGTCTTAGTTCGCGCTGCTGTTAGTTAAGGGCCACGCTTGCCTTGATCGTGGCCCGCGTCACGCTTTCTTCGCCACCCAGCCCCGTTCTCCCAACGGCGAGGCCAAGTTTTGCTCCGCCTGGAAACGACAGGCCGATCGTGCCTTCGACGCCGATACGGAACTTGTCGAGACCGATGTCATTCGTGGCTCGGAAAATATCCGCGATGCCCTCGAGACGGAGGCCGGTGTCGATGATAATTTCGCCTTCGGTGACGTAGCGATAGGAAATGGCGGGGCCGATCGTCAATTGGCCGAGGCCGACGGTGGTTGCCGGGATTTCGATGCCGAGACTATCGATGTATGGGCGGGTGGTTTCTTCGAAATAGCTGAATCGGGCGCGTGGGCTGAAGGTCCAGTTGTCCCATTGCCACTGGCCTTGCAGGGTCGCGCTGACTAGCCAGCGCATGGCGTCGAACTGGTCCTGGTAGCTGCCGTAGGGGCGCAACTGATTGGAAGATGTGCCCGCGCCGGCGAGGACATCGAGGAAGAGATTGTCGCTGAGGCGCATTGTTGCATAGGGGCCGGCGAGCCACCCGGTGCCGGATGCGGTTGCGGCGCTCGTTATCGAACGTTGCGAAAGGTTGTCCATCTGGATGAAACCGCCGATCAGCAGGTCGGGAGAAACCAGGTAGTCGGCACCGGCACTGAAGCTGTTGAAATTGCTGTTGGAGCTGCGCGCGTCAAGCGAGGCGAACGTGCCCTCGATCCAGGCGTCGAAGGCGCTCGGTGCTTCATTCCCGGCGAGCCGGTTGATCGCGGCGAGCGATCCCGAGACGTTGACGGGGCGACCTTCGGCCAAGCCGGAAAGATAACTCATGAGAGGAGTCAATGGATTGCCATCGCCGGTGGTCAACCCGCTGAGCCGGTCGATGCGGCGTTGAATATCGGGTTGGTTGGCTAGAATGAGCTTGGCACGGGCAGCGAGGAAATCCTCGATCAGTTGGACGGTCTTGGCTTGTGATTGCATTGCCGTGAAAGTGCAGATCAGGGCTTCTCCCGCGTCGAGCACGAGCGTGGCGCTGCGCTCGCCTATGCTGGTCGAACTGTTTCCATCGGAGCAGGTTAGGCCAGTGACGGCGAAGCCCGCGCTCGACATGTCGCCGGCGGTGACGATGTAGGTTCCCGCCGGCAACGATATCGGCGCGCTTTCTCCTCGGCCGCCCGAAGTCGCGATGGAGAGGTTGAGAGCGGCCGTCGGCGAGGTGAAGGGGAAAACCGCGTCGGGGCCATCCGTTTCCTGGCGTATGAGCACTGTTCCGACCGCGAGAACGGTGTGTGAAAGCGTGGTCGAGACCGACGCATCGTGTTGGGTGTCGCCGTCGTACCGTGCGATGATCTGGTGATCGCCAGTGGTCAAGGTACTGGCTCGATAGGTTGCACTTCCGGCAGATAACGCAACTGGCGTTTGCGCAATGCCATCGACCAGGAAGATGATATTGCCCGTGGCCGTTGTTGGCGACACCGTCGCGGTGAAGGTGACTTCCTGATCGGGTGCGGAGCTTGAACTCGACGCGGTCAGGGCCACGCTTGTCGCGCGGGGGACGCAATCGGGATCCTGCGACATGTCGGTTGCGGTCTGGTGGTACGCACCTGTGGAGCCGGCCGGCAAATTGGGAGGAAGCAGGGGTGATTGCCCGTCGGACCGTCCGTCGCCTGCGTCGGTGAACTGACCGTAGAGATAGCTGTAGAGGGTATTTCCCACGAGATATCGCCCGCCGCTTGCCACTACGACTGTCTCGGAAATCCAGGTCGAGCCGGCCGGTGGTGTGACTCTGTTGCTATAGTAGCCCCACTGGTCCGCTTCGCTCCAATGGAAGAGGAAGATGTATTCCCCGCTTACGGAGGCGTCGCCTCCGTATGTCACTGAAAGCGGAGCGCTATCGTTGTTCTTATAGGGGCCGGCCATGCAGAGACCGTCCGTAACGAAGGCGGTCGTCAGGATCCCATTCGTGGCATCGGCTGCGGCGGGTGATATGCCCCAGAGGACGAACAATGCGATGGTGAGAAACCAGGCGCAGGCTCTCGTTGGCGGACGCCAAAGTCCGGTGAGCTGGGCATTCAAATGCACGCGGCGTCCCTCAAACTAAAATCTGGTCGTGGCGGCCGGCCCATTTCTGGCCACCCGCGGATAAAACACCTTCAAGGATCGGCAAGCGGGTGCTGAGGGTCGCCGCGGGGGTTCCGCGCGACGTGCTCAGCATATGCGATAGAAAAAGTTCGTCAGGGCTGATGGAGGACAGTCGACTCGTGACCAGGAGGCGGTCCAGTGGCTTGATAGGCGCCGTGCTTGACTTGTGAAGCACTACCGGCGTGCCTGTTGTCGGAAAGCCGAAAGTGCCGCAGTCGACGCGCCAGCTGCATGCGGCAAGCTGGGCGATCGTGTTCCAGAACGCAGTCGTCGGCTGACCGTGACGTTCGAGTTCCCACGGCATGGCCCGCAACGAAAGCGTCGCCGCATTCTGCGCCGGCGACCAATTGGTGAAGGTTAGGTACAGCCTTTGTCGTGCCCGACGGCATGCAGCGATCATGACACGGCCCCTCAATTCGCAACTGACGACCGACCTTAGATGCCCGGGAAGACACGCGGCATACCATGAAAGTGGTATGCGCGGGCCAGGCATGCTGGCATAGTTTTGATGTGTTGGTAGGGGTTGCATGGCGGACGAAGGGCAGAGAGGGGCGCGTCTTCGGGTTGTTCTGGTCGAAGATGACGAGCCGATCCGGCGGCGGTTGGCGGAGCTTCTGGCCGGCTGGCAGGAGGCGGTGCTCGTTGCTGAATGCGGAACGCTTGCCGACGCACTCCAGGCGGTAGAGCGTGAGCAACTGGATCTTCTGGTCACGGACTTGAAGCTACCGGACGGCAATGGCATCGAGGTCATCAAGCTGCTGCGCCGGACACAGCCGGGCGCTGAGGCCATGGTCATCTCGGTGATGACCGACGAGCGGACCGTGCTCGATGCCATCGAGGCAGGCGCGACGGGCTATCTGCTCAAGGATGCGGACAGTATCGATCTCATTGAGGCCATCACCGATTTGATGGCCGGGCGCTCGCCCATTTCCTCGCGGATCGCCCGCGTGCTGGTGCGCCGGCTTTCGGACAGCAACGATAGTGCGGTCAGCGAGCCGGTTCCGGGTCGGCCCGCTTTGACGCCGCGGGAGATGGATATTCTTTGGGGCGTGGCCAAAGGCTTTACCTATGCGGAACTGGCCGAGCGGCTTGAAATGTCGCGGCAAACCGTACCGGTTCACATCCGCAATATCTATCGCAAGCTGCAGGCATCCAATCGCTCCGAGGCGGTGTTTGAGGCGTCGCGTCTGGGATTGATCCGGCTGTGAGCTCATCTCGGGCGACGACGCGAAAGAAAGTTGCCTTGCCGGCGTTTCTTCTTCTGCTGTTGACGCTGGTGTTGGGTACGCTGCCCGACTGGGTCTCCTTGCCGGTTCCCGACAATAGCCTGACCTTCACGGACGCGGAATTGGCGGTCGATGGGGAGGCTGCGCAAAAGGTGCAGCTTCCTCATAGCTTGCACCCAGTGAAGGCTGGTGCGCTCGACGTCGTCTACGATATTATCTTCGATCTAGCGGAAGTTCCAACGATCCCGCAGGAAATCTACATTCCAGCGGCTCGCCATGACCTAACATTCACCCTCAACGATCAGCCGGGCCCTTTGCCCATAGTGTCGTCCTGGGTCCAGCCGACGCAGGGCATGACGTTGCTGTTGCAGGTTCCTCCGAGCCTGCTCGCTGCGGGGGAGAACCACTTGCGGCTCGAGCTGGGAAGATCAGATGGCTTGATCCCGTTCTATCTATCCAAAGTCTATCTTGGTCCTGCCGACATGCTGGAGCGGTCGCCCTGGCTGGCGGTTCTCTTTGCAGGGCAAGCGCGTGTTTCCGCCATCGTATTGAATGTTGTGGTGGTGCTGGGCCTGATAACGCTATGGACCGCCAGGCGGCATGACCCGGTGTTCCGCTGGTTGGCGCTGCTCGGTTGCACGACGTTGGCCGTTACACTGCTGGAAATGTATAGCGACAATCTCGGGACCGTCACGGGCTCGCTGGTGCTGCTTCAAAACCTGGTGCTCGGTTCGTTCGGACTCGTCGTTTTGGGCCTCTCCCTGGCGCTGGCGGGGCGGGCGCGACCGCCATGGTTGATCCACGCGGTGTGGATCTTGCCGTTGCTTTTGCTGGGTACCGTGCGGTTGTTTCCCGAGTGGACACTGTTGCCGGTGCTTGCTGGGATTGCAGTGGCGCTGGGTGGTTACTTTGCCGGAGCGATAGTGTTGATTGTCTGCTTCTGGCAGGAGAAGCGCTGGACCATGGGGCTTTTGGCCGTGCCCTTTCTGCTGGTGGGCTGGATCGGCCTGCGTGACATGATGATTGTCGGCGGGTTGCGCGACGCGCCTTTCCTGCTGTCCAGCTACCTGCGACCGCTCACCATGCTTGCCATCGTCGTGTTGTTGATGCGCAGGCTAGCCACCAGCCTCAACAGGCTCGATCGCGCCAACGATGATTTGCGCCAGCGTCTCGCCGAGCAGGAGCGCGAGCTCTCCGCATTTCATGAGAAGGAGCAGCGACATGCCGAGCAATCAGTCCGTGAAGAGGAGCGACAGAGGCTGACGCGGGACCTGCATGACGGGCTGAGCGGTCATCTGGTCTCCATAATCGCCCTCAGCGAACGCGGCGCCGATCCGCAAGCTGTCGAGCGCGCGGCTCGTGCGGCGCTGGACGATCTGCGCCTCGTCATCAACTCCCTCGATATCGGCGACAGGGACCTGCCATTGGCCATGGCCGGCTTCCGCGAAAAACTGGAGCCACAACTTCGACGCCTGGGCATTACCCTCGACTGGTCGATGGAAAAGCTGCCGGACATTTCCGGCGTAACGCCGGGCAATGCACTATCGGTCCTCCGCATCCTGCAGGAGGCGGTGACCAATGCTCTCAAGCACGGCAGCAGTCCCGGCATTATCAGCATCCGAGGAATACCTGCCGCCGCGGGTGCAGCGATTGCTATTGGCAATTCCTCTGGGCCAGGCGACCAGGTTGGCTCCGGCCGCGGCCTCAACAACATGCTCCGACGCGCGCAAGCGCTGGGGGGAGGGATAGACTTCGAGCGGAGCGCAGATCGTGCAATTTTGACGCTAAATCTGCCGCTGCGCTTGGCGGAGCGATAGCAAGGTGGCGATACTCACGGTGCTACCGTGACGCGTTGGGGCAAGCGACGTTGGAATGACCAGATATGCAATCGAGAGCATCGAGCCTGCCTCAAGAGACGACCTGCCAGAGGTAGCCGAGGTGTTGGCGCAAGCGTTCTTCGATGACCCTGAGCTTCGAGCTTTCATCAACGGGGGGGACCGGGCACGAAGACTTCGAGCCTACCTCCTTGCCGAGGCGCGTCTGAGGATGGCGAATGGTGGGGCGGTCGATATTCATCGAGACGATAGCGGTGAAATTGTCGGCGCGGCGATCTGGGAGGCGCCGTACGCGAAGGAAACGCTGCTGCGGACTGTCCGATATGGACCCACAATGCTGGGCGCAGTTCGTTGGCGAGGCCTGCTCAACTGGCTTACCTACCGTTCCGAGTTTGAGCGCTTTCAGCCGACATCACCGCACTGGCATCTTGTGCGTATCGGCACCGCAGAGAGCGTGCGCGGGCAGGGGGTAGGAACTGCCTTGCTCAAGGGGCGCCTTGCGGTGGTCGACGGCAAGGGGGGTGTCGCTCATCTCGAGTCATCCGGTCCGATGAGCGAAAGGCTATATCGACGTCTTGGCTTTGAGGCTGTCGGCTCGTTTAAGTTGCCGTATGGCGCTCTGATTGTCCCAATGACCCGACCTTCTCAGCTCCGTCCGGCAGTTGTGACCCGTCACCCTTGAACACATGTCGGGCGACGGTTTCACGATTTGGGCTTACATACCGCAGAACCAGCGGCAGCAACCTGCCGAGGGGGCCGCGGAAGCGGAGCAGCATCCATTGCGGAAGCATCTTTGCGCCGAAGTCGGTCTTGGGACCGTGCGTCGTCATTCCCATGTCGAGCACCGACTTACCCTCACGGATAGCCAGTTCGATGATGCTCGCCAGAACCAGAAAATAGGCGCCGTCTCGAGCCCCACCCGTTTCGCGCCCGAAGGATAGCCAGCGCAGGATGTTGCCATCATCGACAAGAAGGGCGTGGCCTACATTCGTCGTTCCGTCGAGGACTTCGATAACCCTGGCTCTCGGCCCGAGCCCCTTGTCGAGCTGGTTGAAGAAGGTGGCCGTCAATTTCTCCCGGCTGTATTCCTTGGCGCGCTCACGCACGTTCTCACGCTGATGCGCCAGGTGCTGGCCTTGGTCACCAATCGGGCCAGCTAAACGAGCGCTCAGGCCGGAGCTTTTGGCCAGTGAAAGCCCACGCCGGACTTTTTGGCGATGACGGCTCGTCATCGAGCCAAGGTAGTCGGCAAAGGACTTCCATTTGATATCGAGCGACATCGTCGGAAGGCTTTCGGTACGAACGTAGCCCTCCAGTTCGAAAGCAGCACTCGCCTTCAGCTCGGTCTCAAGAAAGTCGCGCAGGACGATCAGGCGAATGCGCTCTCTTGCGGCAAGACGCTCCATAGCCTCGCAAATTATGGGGGCCAGGGACGCAATCGAAGTGTCCGGTCGGACACCTATGCCGTTGCCGGGTCCCAAAGGGCTGCCGCATTCGAGAATGCGGGGGCGAAGAAACCATGGGGCGATACGCTGGATACGGTCGACTGCCCATTTCAGTGGAGCTGCCGAGAACATGACCAATGACGTTGGCATTGTGTAGGCCGCAACCGCCGCTGCGATGCAGTCTTGGTCGTTGCGAATGACCACGTATCTCGGCACGTAGCCCTCGATGGCGTCGCCTTCGGACGCCCTTAGCCAGGCATGACTCTGGAAAAGACGCTCCGGGCCGAAGACACCATCCCATTCGGCGGCACCGATGTCGTCGATCGTGTCGTGAAACGTCACGCGCATGGCGCCAAGTCTTCGAGGAGAGACGCCCGGTGGCATCGATGAAAAGAGAGCCCGGTCATCTACCGGGCCCCCTTAAAGTCAGATTAGAAGCGGCCCTTGATGCCCGCGGCCAGTGCATGTCCCATCACGCTGGAGGTGATATTGGTGGGGAAGCCGAACTGGCTCGTGAAGGTGAAATTGCCGTTGTTACCCAGCATTGCCGTGTAGTCAGCCGTGATATCGATCGAGTCCGCTACCTTGAACTGGAAGCCGGCCCCGACGCGCCCGGCGATCACAGTGCTGCTTCCCGTAATCGTACCGCTCGAGAAGCCGCCCGGAGCCGCATCGGTGAAGGTCAGGTCGGAATTGACGTTGGCGACGCCGACACCCGCGGACAGATAGGGCACGAAGTTACCGAACTGGGTGAACTCGTAGTAGCCCATGGCCATCAGGGTCGTGGTGGTCACGTTGCCGGACAGGGCACCGCTTACCGGTCCGAGCAGCCCGAGATTGCCATCGAACGACTTACCGGCGTTTTGCGCTAGGCCAAGTTCCAGTTCGGCTCGCACTTCGGGCGTAATGTACTTGCCGATTGCGACCGCGCCGGCAAAACCGGGGTCGAAGGTTGACTTACCGGTTATCGCGCCGCCGAAACCGGTTGCGTTGATGTTGATGGTGCCCGGCAGCGCGATACCCGCCTTGCCCGACACGTACCACGGTAGCGGGTCGATCGACGCAGCAGTCACGGTGCCGCCGAAATCCGCCGCCACGGCTGCGCCGCACGACATCGTCGCCAGCGCACCAATCACTGAAACAAGTATCTTTTTCAATTAGCCCTCCAGCAGGTTGAGGACATAGCCTCGGCCCCTTCATAAAATCGAACGTAGAGGCGCTTTGCGATTGCTGGCAAGGTGTTAGTAGTATGGCTATCGCCGTGCCGCGCGTCGCCAGGAGACAACACGTGCTCACTGTTGCCCAAAAGTCACCAACAATTGGCCAGAATGCCGGCGCGGTTCCGCCCAGATTGAATATGGTTCCCCAGGGAGTGCTCTAGTTGAACTTCAACCGCGCCCAAGAGGGGCACGACTCAATAGCTGCTCCCGTAGCTCTTCTGGGAATGGCGTGTCGTTTCCCAGGCGGATCGACTTCTCCAAAGGCGTTCTGGCAGCAGCTCCTGCGCGGTCAGAGTGCGATAGGCGAAATTCCGAAAGATCGCTTTTCCATCGCCGCCCATGTCGATGCCAACGCTGAGGCGCCGGGCAAGAGCTATACGCGTTGGGGTGGGTTCGTCGACGATATTGCGGGCTTCGATCCTGCAATGTTCGAGATTTCGCCGCGGGAGGCGCAGGCAATGGACCCGCAGCAGCGGCTGCTGTTGATGGTGGCCTACGAGGCAATGGAGGATGCGGGGCTGACGCGCAGCCTCCTCGGTTCGGTCCGCACCGGCGTTTATGTCGGCGCGTCCTCTTCCGACTATGCTGCATTGCAGCGCCTGCAACGCACCTACAGCGACGTCTACGCCGGAACCGGTTCGGCGCTTTCGATCGTGGCCAACCGGATCTCGCACCGCTTCAATCTCAACGGTCCGAGCCTGTCCATAGACACGGCCTGCTCCTCGTCGCTGGTTGCTCTCGACCAGGCGGTGGCCGCTCTCAACAATGATACGATCGACATAGCGATCGTTGCCGGCGTCAATCTGCTAATCGATCCGGCCACCTTTGTTGCGTTTTCCAAGGCGGGCATGCTTTCCCCTACAGGAAAGCTGTCGGCCTTCGACCGCAAGGCCAATGGCTATGTTCGTGGCGAGGGCATCGGCGCAGTATTGTTGATGCGCGAAGCGGACGCCGTCGCCCAGACGCGCAGGACGAGGGCACTGATACGCGCCACCGCGGTCAATCAGGATGGGCGCACCTCGACACTGACGGCACCCGACCAGCACGCGCAGCAAGAGATGATGAAGCTGCTCTGTAAGGTGGCGGACGTTGCTCCCCAGGCCATCGACTATGTCGAAGCGCATGGTACGGGCACTCCGATCGGAGACCCCATCGAGGCTGCTGCCATCGGGCATGTCTTTGGAGGCGCGCTCCGTGCCGCGCCTCTGCTTTTCGGCTCAGTCAAGCCGAACATCGGACACCTTGAATCTGCGGCCGGCATTGCGAGCCTCATCAAGGCCGTCATGGTGCTGGAAAATCGGATCGCGCCGGCAAGCGTCAACTTCGAGGAGCCAAATCCTGCCATCGCGTTTGAGGCGCATAATATGGCGGTACCACAAGTGCCGACCGAACTCGGGCGTGACGATCGCTCGCTCTTCATAGCGGTCAATTCCTTTGGCTTTGGCGGCACCAATGCAGGCGTATTGCTGGAGAGTGTCGCGTCCAAATCTACCCCGCTAGACAGGCCGGCAGTCTCAGGAGGGATACAGCAAAACGAACGAGCTGTTGCTGTGCCACTATCGGCCACTACTCCGGAGGCACTGCGAGAAGTAGCTGCTCGCCTGCGTTCAGAGCTGGTCGAGGGTGGGTTGGCCGACCGCGAACTGGCGAGCGTTGCGTCCTCTGTGGGAACCTTGCGCGAAGGCCTGCAGTCTCGGACGGCCATAATAGCCGCGACGACCGAGGAACTGGTGGCTCGGCTGGCTGATGTGGCCGAGGGCTCCATACCTGCTTCTGTTCGCGGCGCGTTGCCGAAGATCGTATCCGGCACGCCGTCGCCTCGAAGCAAACTGGCGTTCACCTTCGCGGGCCAGGGCGGCCAGTGGTGGGGCATGGGCCGGCGGCTTTTGCTGGAAGAGCCGGTATTTTCTCGCGCATTTCAGGAATTTGACCGAGGCTTCGAGGCCTTGTCGGGCTGGTCGGTGAAGTCCGAACTGCTGCGTGACGAAGCGACGTCCAGGATCGGGCAATCCCGCTTTGCCATGCCGGCGATCTTCGGCGTCCAAATCGGCCTTGGCGCTCTGTGGCAATCCTACGATGTGCAGCCGGATTTCGTGCTGGGGCATAGCTTCGGTGAGCTCGCTGCGGCCTATCTGGCTGGAGCGATCAGCCTCGAAACGGCAACGAGGATGATTCATGCGCGCTGCCAGATACGTGAGAAACTTGGCGTCGATGGCGCAATGCTGGCGGTTGGGCTCGGGGCAGCCGACGTTAAGGCGGTGCTGGGACCGGATACCAATATCGATATCGCCGCGATCAACGGCGCTTCCGCCGTTACGCTTGCGGGAACGCCGGCTGAGATAGAGCAGGCTGCAAGGCGGATCACCGACAGGTATCCTTCCGCTCAGGTTCGCCCCGTGCAGAGCGACACTGCGTGGCACTCTCGTCAATTGGCATCGCTGGAGGGCTGGTTCCGTCACGAGATCGGCGACGTGCAGTGGCAAACGCCGTCCACACCTTTCGTTTCCACGGTCACGGGGCGGGTCGAAGGTCGGCTCGACGCTGACTATTGGTGGCGCAATCTGCGCGAGCCCGTTCGCTATCGGGATGCGGTGCTGATGGCGCTCGATCTGGGCGCCAATTCGTTCCTTGAGCTGTCTCCACATAGGGTGTTGAGCGGGCTTAACGCGGCCAACGCAGCAGAGCGTGCCGTTGCTGTGTCGATAGCTAACTCGCTCGTGCGAAACGAGGATGATTTCCGGTCCATTGCTGTCGCGACCGCGCAGCTCCACTGTAGCGGCCGGAGGCTGGATTGGCAGTCGGCCGCGGGAGGGATCGCGAGAGCGGAAGGGCTGCCGACCTATCCCTGGCAGTTAGCGCCATACTGGCGGCACTCGGAGGAGGCCGCCGAACTTCTCCAAAAGAGCGCCGAGTTTCCACTGCTTGGCAAACGCTCTCGCGGCCCGGATCCGATCTGGACCAACGAGGTGAGCCTTGGTGCATTTCCCTTCCTGCGCGATCACGTGGTGGCTGGAGATGTGGTGTTCCCCGCCGCTGGCTTCATCGAGATCATGCTCTGCGCCGGACGAGAGATCTTTGGCGACGTGCCGCTTGAGATCGAGGATTTCGAAATTCTGGCAGCTCTCTTCGTCGGTACCGACGAGCACGTGCTGTTCTCCACACGGCTCGATGTGGATCGTCATCTTGTTCATATCCGTACACGCACCCGCGATGGAGCGTCGGAATGGACAATGCGGGCCAGCGCGCAGATACGACCAACCGATGTACGGCCGGAGCTTCGGCTTCCGCGTGACGATCTATCGGGGGCGCCGACGAGTGGTGACGACTTCTATGCGCAAACCGCGTTGGCGGGGTTCGGATATGGTCCGGCGTTCAGGGCAATAGCCAGCGCCACCGTCACCGCACATTCGGCGGCAGGCGTGATTGCTGCGCCGGAGCAAGTGTCGCTTGAGGGCAGTCTGGCCCATCCATGCTTACTGGATGCGGCTCTGCAACTGACCATCGCCATGGTCGCGGGGACGCGGGAGGACGCGGCCGGTCAGGCGCTCTACCTGCCGACGACACTGCGTCGGCTTCGCTTTGCCGGACGGTTGGCAGCAAAGATGTCCGTTCGGTCGGGTCTGGAGCAGGCCGAACGTGGGGCGGTTGTCGCAAGCTACGATCTCGCCGACCTCGAGGGGCGCTGCCTTCTCTCCATCGAAGGGCTGGAGATGCGGCAGGCCGGGCGACAGGCTGCCGACGCGGAGGCGGATCCTCGGAAGGTGGCGTATTACGCCGAGACTTTCGTTCCTTTCGCGGCCGCCGAACGAAAGGCCATGAGCGGTAACTGGCTCATCCTGTCGGGTGACCGAAGCTCCGCCGAAAGCCTCGCGGGGGCGATCGAAGAGGAGGGCGGCTCTGTCGCTACGCTGGACCTGTCTGCGATCGAGGCGCCGTATGAGGGGCTGCTTTCGAGAACCCGCGAACTGACGTCGCCTGCGGTAGGCCAGGCCAATTCCGTCATTTTCCATGTCGCAGACGGGGTAAAAGAAGACGATCTGGTTTCTCGCAGCGTGCAGAACGTCCTCCAACTGATCGCTGTTGCGCAGGCTCTGCAGACGCTCGACCCTGAGAAGCCCGTACGGGAACTCATCATTGTCACCCACGGGGCGCGCTCGCTTTCCGGCGACCCGCCGATGACCGTGTCGGGGCTTGCGGCTTCCGCGGCAATTGGCCTGACACGAACCATAGCGTCAGAGAGCCCGGAGCTGCGCGTTCGGCAGATCGATTGCTCTCCGGGCGCGATCAAGGACGTGGTCCGCGTTCTGACGGAGGCAGGCGACGACGAGTCGGAGTTTGTTGTCCGAGACGGCGCGAGTTATGTCCCCCGTCTAACTGCACATGATCGGTCGGACCTGCCCAGAGGGTTCGTTGACGTTGATGTGTCAGCGGGGAACGGCAACTTCCAGCTAACGATGAAAACGCCTGGAGCGGCCGCCAACCTGTTCCTTGAGGGCTGCCCGACGCCGAGCTTGGAGCCGGGCGAGGTGCTGATCGAAATCGCGGCCGTGGGGCTCAATTTCAGGGACGTCATGGCCGTGACCGGGCTGCTGCCCGCGGGCGCAGAGCCGGACCCTGCATGGCTGAACCTTGGGCTCGAGTTCGCAGGGACGATTCGAGCCGTTGGACGCGACGTATCGGGGTTGGGTGTCGGTGATCGAGTGATGGGTATGGCGCGAGGGTCCCTAAAGGGACTGGTCGCTTTGCCGGCCCAGACTCTCGTGCAAGTTCCACCCGATTTGTCCTTGCGCGACGCCGCATCCATCCCCTCGGCCTTTGCGACGGCGCACTACGCTCTTGCGCATGCCGGCAGGGTGCGGAAGGGCGAGCGCGTTCTCATTCATCTTGGCACCGGTGGTGTAGGTCTAGCGGCCATACAGGTCGCCAGATCGCTTGGGGCGGAAGTTATCGCAACGGCAGGGTCCGACGAGAAGCGCGACTACCTCAGGGGCTTGGGCGTTTCCCATGTCTTCAATTCCCGCTCTCTTGGATTTGCCGACGATGTGATGGCTGCCACGGGCGGAAAGGGCGTCGACGTCATTCTGAATGCCTTGCCCACGCACTACATCGCCAAGGGATTGGAAGTTCTGGCCCCGTTCGGACGGTTTCTGGAGATAGGAAAGCGCGACGTTTATGCCGACAGGCCACTGGGAATGCTAGGCCTCCGCCGCAACATTTCCTTCCATGTGATCGATCTGGCGGCGATGGGAGCGGAGCGACCCGACCTGCTTGCCAATATTCTCGCGGAAGTCCTTCGCTCGTTCGCCGAGGGCACCTACTGCCCTATGCCGGTAACGTATTTCCCGATTGATCGCGCGTCTGAAGCGTTCGATCTGATGGCTAAAGGCAGGCACATCGGGAAGGTGGTCATCGGCCTTGAGCCGGTCAGCCGGAAAGTGCGTGCATCGGTCTCCCGCGAGTTGGTAGCGCGGCGCGACCGCAGCTATCTCGTGACGGGTGGCACCAGCGGCTTCGGCGTAGAAATTGCGCGTTGGCTGGGGCGGCATGGAGCAGGGCACCTCATTCTGGCTTCGCGCTCCGGCAAGCTGCCCCCTCGGCACGAGGGGCTGCCGGAGGAACTAGGGAGCACTGGCTCTACAGTTGAAGTCGTGGCGCTCGATCTGACCGATGCCACAGCAGTGGACGCCTTCGTGGCGGCGCGAACCAGCGCCGACAAACCGATCGCCGGCATCGTGCATGGCGCCGCCGTATTCAAGGACGGGCTTCTGAGCCAGCTCGATGAAGCGTCCATTCGTGCCGTGCTGGCGCCCAAGATCGCCGGTGCCTGGGCGCTCCACAAGGCACTGGAAAAGCACGGTACTGAAATAGACTTCTTTCTTTCCTTGTCGTCCGTGGCCCAGGTTCTGGGCTCGCTGGGGCAGGCGAACTATGTTGCTGCCAACAGCTTCCTGGAGGGCTTCGCGAACTACCGCGCAGGATGCGAGCGCCCAGCTCAGGCCGTCAGCCTGGGGGCGTTGGGTGAGGCTGGTTTCGTTGCCGAAAACGCGGCAATGGGCAGCTATCTCGAAAGCATGGGCATCTTGCCGATGGCCAGCGCCGATGTACTTGATTCCCTGGATGGCTTCGCCGTCAGCAGTGCGGTCTCGCGCACCATGGCGGCGATCGACTGGACCAAGGTTCGCAGCGCCTTCGGAAGCCAAGGTGTAACGCCTCGGCTTGCTGGCCTGATGCCAGACACCCCAAAAGGCGACCACAAGCTCCGCCAGATGCTCGCGGCGATACCTGCCGCAGCATGGCCAGCTCTCCTCCAGGAGTTTCTTGTCGAAGAAGTCAGCCGCGTGCTCGATGTCGAACCGCAATCGGTCCCGGTCAACCGTCCGCTGGCCGAACTGGGCCTCGATTCGCTTTCCTCTATTGAACTGAAGAACCGGATCGAGACGCGTTTAGCTCTGACGATGACGGTTGGAGCCTTCCTGCAGGCGCCTACGCTAGAAAAGCTCTCGTCGGTAATCGCCAGCACGCTCGAAGAACAGGCGCGAACAGCACGGGAAGCAGGGAGCGGGCCGCAAGAGTCGTCCGAAATGGGGCAGGCGACACAATTCTCGGATCGGCAGCGCTGGGCTATTCAGGTTGCATTCGCTCCGATGACATCGGCCGCCGGCCGCGCTTCTCTGGAGCAGGTGGTTCGATACCGGCCGAACGAGCAGATCACGGTCGCTTACCTCCAAGAGGCGCTCTCACGACTTTGCCGTGCAGCCCCACAACTCGCGCTGCGCTGCGAGCGAACCACGCTATCTATCGGAGCAGCACCGGAAATTCTGGTGAAAGGCGCTTTGGAAACGCCGCTGGCCCTTCCTCTCGACCTTGAGCGCGGGGAGTTGCTTCGTATCGCAGTCTGCGAGGAAAACGGCGCGGTCGTTGAAATCGGATTGCGCAAGCACTTGGCGATCGATCTCGATGGCGGGAAAATCCTCAACGCGTTGATGGGTGATGGCTCAAGCGATCTCGGTCAGCCGGCACTTGCAGTGTCGACCGACATGGACAAGGTGGCGGCGATAGCTCGCGCGCGTGCGGTTCTGGAGCCTTGGGCGCCAAGCGTAGAGCTGTCGGGCGCGCGGCCGATGACGAACTTCGTCGACGGTTTGAACATTGGACGGATTGCCCGCTACGAGGTCTTGCGGGTTTCTGCTGAACTGTCTGAGGCCGACTGCCTGCTCGCCTTTGCGCGCGCCCTCGGGACCGTCGGCGGTCGTCGGGACATCATGATCGAGCGCTTCGTCGGCGCGAGGGGGGTGAGCTATCCTGTCCGTGTCGCGTTCGAACCGGGCGCGACGTCCGCATTGGCCGTGATCAATCATCAGCTATCTCTCCGAGAGCCGGTTCTCGAGACCTGTGCGATGGAGCTTCTGCTTGCCGATGTGCTGGCTACGGAAAAAGTTCGCGTGCATCAGCTAGGTTTCTCATTCGCGCATGGGCACGACTCTGCCATCCCCACCTGGAACGATCTGGCAGCACATTTCATCAGCAGCGGTGGCGAGACGAGGATAACGCTTGCCCACGATGTGGACGCGGTCGATGCTGCTACTCTCCGACAGATAGTGGACGAACTGGCAAACGCGCTGCGACAGTTCCAATACACCGTGACGCTGACTGCCTCCGGCGTGGCCTCGGCGAGCGTTCCGGTGGCTACCGCTATGCAGGCAGCCAATAGCGGGGAGCTCGTTGGGTACCCCGTAACCGCGCCTCTCGCCAACCTTCTCGATGAGATTTCTGACCCAGCGGCGACCGGAACGTTGCGGCGTGCTTCCCTGTTGTGTCAGGCAATCCGCATTCGTCCAGGGGTCGATGCGCACAGGCTGCAACGGGCGGTTGATCGCGTTGTCGATCGTCACGAGTTTCTGCGAACACGATTCACTCGGTACGGTGGACAATGGCGGGCGGCGGCCTCGCATGAGACTTCGCCGCTAGTGATCCACGACATGCAAGGCACGAGCGACGCCGCGATTGCGCAAAGCATGCGTGATATTGCCGACCGAGCCTATGACGTAAGCCAAACTCCTCTGGTGGAGGTTCACCTCCTGCGATCGGGCAAGGCCGGGGATGTGGTGCTCGTAAGGCTGTTCGAGGGCGTGGCCGACGGCTGGTCGCTCGGCATAATTCTCGATGAGCTGCTGAAGGCTTATATCGGTCTGGATCTCGGGGGGCAGCCCCCAGGTGTTTCGCAAATTCTTGCATTGACGGGCCCCGCCATTGGGACCTTGTCAGGGGCGCCTCCCCAGGCAAGCCAGACGCGCGTGAATCGCCTTGCTCTTGGACCCAGTCGGGTTCGAACCCTTCGTCTTGGTACGTCGGGCGCCGACGCCCTGCGGAAAAAGGCCGCCTCCCTGGGCACGACGGAAAACGGCTTGATCGCTGCGGCGTTCGTCAATGCGCGACGTTCTATCGGATGGGAAGAGCAGATGGAGCTCGGGACCTACGATCCAACCCGCCGAGACCCGCGGCTTCTCCGAGCCGTGGGGTTCCTAAGCCGGTTGGTGCAACTCGATGTGTCTGCTGACGGAAACGTTCCCCAGCTCGCAAGGCAGTTGGATGCCCAGTTTCTGGACCTTTCCGGCAAACCGAGCGTTTTGGGCTCGGTACCGGAATATATTTATGCGCCTTTGCTCCCGAGGCAGATGCTTGATCGCTCCCTGTTTGGGCCTGCGGTGCGGCAGCTCTCGAAAGGACGTGTATCGGTCATGTCGATGGAAATCGAAGCCATCGATATTGCGCCCTTCGGTCTGCAGGAGGGACGCCTCCAATTGCGGCCACTTGCAACCCATGGTGGCGATCTTGAGCTCAATTTCTACTACGAGGTCGGCGCTTTCGCTGACGCGGAGATATCCGAGCTGAGCAGAACAACACTCACATCGACGGGGCTGCCGCTATCGATTGTGGAGGACGAAGCTCTGAGCGAGATTCTTGCTGCACCTGAAGACCTGAAAAAGCACAGGCGCAGCTTGGAAACCACGTGACCTTGCACTTGCTTCGTTCCGAGGGTTCCTGGGCAGATCTATGGTCTTTCGACCTCGCGTCGCAAGGCGCGCGACTTCTTGAGATCGGACAGTGCCGGCAGTTTCTTGGCGCCAGCGCGATCGAGCGCTCTTCGAGATTCGCTTCGACGACCCAAGCGCAACGTTTCCTGGCTTCGCGCGCGGCCTTGTGGTTGGTCCTTGCGGAGTATGGCGTAGGGTATCAGGAGCTTGACTACGGACCGCACGGCAAGCCATCGCTCGGCATCAGCATGGGCTTCAATCTCTCACGCACCGGCGACGTTGCTGTCGTAGCTGTCGCCAGCGCAGACGTCGGAGTCGACATCGAGCAACGCCGCTCAGTAGACCTGACAGAACCGATTGTAGCGGAGGTCGGCTCTACGCTGCGGCGTACCGGTTGGCCGCCACGGCTGGGTCACGACAGGCTGCAAGCTTGGACCGTGATGGAAGCGTGGACGAAATACCACGGGCTTTCGCTACATCGTCTGCTCGACGAAAGGGAGGTGGCCTCTCGAATGATCGACGAGCTCGAGTCGCGCACCGTGCAGCTCGTATCGCTGGCTCTATCCGCTTACATCTGCGGAGCGATGTGCACCGGAAGCAAAGCGGCCGTTGGTTATGAAAGCGGCGCTCGATTGCTGTAGGGATCACGTATGTCGTGATCTGCGTATCAACGAAGCAAGAGAAAGTGGCGCGCCTCAATGCCGACGACTCGAACGAATTGTTCGATACTCTGACGCAGTGGAACGCCCTTCTTAAGCACCGGAAATCTGATGATTTCCCGGTGCCGCCATGTCCGTAGCGCCGAACTTCAATCAGACTGCTGCGGCTCCCCGGCAATCCGCTAAACGCCCCGCACCCTTTTCGATAAGACTGAGCGAGGCTGACCGCGCCCGCTTAGCTATGGAGGCTGCGGGCGCTCCGCTGGGCGCATATATAAAGTCCAAACTCCTTGACGGGATGCCTGCGGGGCGCAAGCGCCGGAAAGTCCTGACCATAGAGGACAGGGAGGCGCTTGCGCGAGCACTGGCGCTGCTGGGCCGCTCCGACTTGCTTCACTCCTTGCAGGATATGGCCCACGCTGCCGAGATCGGCACGCTGCTCGTCACCCCCGAAACCGAGGCCGAACTGCGCACAGCGCTTTCCGCCGTGCAGGATATTCGCGCGGCACTTCTGGATGCCCTCGGCCACCGTACAGGAGGTCGGGCATGATCCTCAAAGCCTCACAGCGCGGCGGCGGTCAGGATTTGGCGGCGCACCTGATGAAGATGGATGACAATGAGCATCTGTCCGTCCATGAGCTGCGCGGTTTCGCTTCCGACACTCTGCATGGCGCTTTCCGCGAAGCGGAAGCCATCAGCAAAGGCACGAAGTGCCGCCAGTATCTGTTCTCGCTTTCCCTCTCGCCGCCTGCCGATGCGCGCGTTTCCGTCGATGACTTCGAGAAGGCCATCGGGCGCATAGAAAAGCGCCTCGATCTGGAAGGTCAGCCGCGCGCGATTGTCTTCCATGAAAAAGAAGGCCGCCGCCACGCGCATTGCGTGTGGAGCCGTATCGACGCCGAAACCATGACGGCGCGGCAGATGTCCTTCTTCAAAACCAAGCTCACCGGAATTTCCCGCGACCTTTACCTCGAACATGGATGGACCATGCCTCAGGGACTGCTCGACGCTTCGATGCGCGATCCAACCAATTTCACGCTTGCTGAGTGGCAACAGGCAAAACGTCAAGGCGTCGATCCGCGTCTGATTAAACAGGTTGGGCAAGCCTGCTGGAAAGGCGCGGACAGTTTCAAAGCCTTTGCGGGCGCAATGCAATCGCACGGCCTGCATCTGGCGATCGGTGATCGGCGCCGCCTCGTGGTCGTCGATTATCAGGGTGAGGTTTATTCGCTCGCCCGCGTCCTGAACTGCAAGGCGCGCGATATCGAAAGACCCTACACCATCCCCGACGGTCTGGGCGGGGTCGATCAGGTCAGGGCGGACATCGCAAAGCGGATGACGCCCGCGATCCGGAATCATATCGAAGAATCCCGAAAGGCTTTTGCAAAGCGCTCTGCCGAGCTTGGCGAGAAGAAAGCCACTATGACGGATGCGCACCGCAAGGAACGCGCTGCGCTCAATTCCCGCCAGACCAATCAATGGGAAATAGAATCCCGCGAACGTGCCGCGCGCCTGCCAACGGGACTGCGCGGCCTGTGGCACCGCATCACCGGGCAATACAGGCAAGTGCGCCTTGCCAATGAACAGGAAGCGGAAAGCACGCGCCTGCGCCATGCACAGGAACGGCAAGACCTGATCGACGCGCAAGCCGAACGCCGCGCGGTCCTTCAGGCGCAGTTCAAAGAGCTTCGGAGCGCCCAAGCCAAACAGCTTTTGGAGCTGCGCGGCGATATCGGGCGCTTCCTTAAATTCACGCAAGGACGGCAATCGCAGGCCCGCTCGCGTGAACATTCCATCGGCCTGCGCCTCGAACGCTAACAGGAGCGTCTTATGAGCAATAACAACAATTCCGAAGTGAACGGCACCGTCGTTGCCTTCGCGCTGATCGGCGCTGCGGGCATGTTTTTGTCGATCTTCGTTGTTGGCTTCCTCGCCATCTACGCGGTGTTCATGTCCTTCGTCTGCTTTCGCGCGTGGCATAAGCCTTACAAGTTCATAAAATGGATGATCTATCCGGCGGAAGCCCGTGCCTATGTCTATAGCGGCATTGCGGGTGCGATTGCCGCGCCGTTCCTTGCGGCGCTTGCCAGCAGCATGTGGAAGTTCCGTATCGAAGACCAGTATATCTGGATGATCATGCTGGCTGGCTATGGCATCGCCTCGAATATTTCGGGGCTGATCACCAACCAGATGGAGGCGGACATCATCGCGGACTATCACGCGAAAAACCCTCCTCCGGTTATTCCTGCACCGTCTGCCCCGAGTAATGACAATGACGACGATGCGCAGCAGGCATCGTTCGAGTTTGCGAGCTGGGACGACGAGGAAAAGCGCTAGTGCGCCAGATATCCGAACTTTTCCAGTTCTTCTGGATGTTTGAATCCCACTATCACCAGCGTCTCGCATGGCGGGACGCCGAAGAGATGCGGATTGCCAGAGCGCGGGCGGAAGCCCGCGCCGAGGCCCAGCACAAAGCCATGTTGAGCGCTAATCCGAGCGGCCAGCTCGGCCACTCGGTCCTCAATGACGAAGATGCGCTGCGCAAATCAGGACTGATCGAATGAAGCATCCCGGCGACTACAAAAACCTGCGCAAAGGCATTGAACTCGGCTTCTTTCACGGCAAGCCGATTGTGTATGACGGGACAGAACCGATCGCCATTGATGCGCAGGCGGGCAAAGGCAAGCTGACACGGTTCCTTGGGGCTAATCTCGTCTCGCCGCGCACCGCGCATCTGTCCAAGATCATCACGGACCCCAAAGACGCTGAGCTGGCATGGGTGTCGTGGAAGACGCTTGAGCGGCAAGGCTACCGGGTCCGCTTCATCAATCCCGGCAATCTCTATGGCTACCCATCGGACAGCTACAATATCAGCACGCGGGTTATTGAGATTGCGGCGCGACCTGAACTGCACGGCATTCTGAACGAAGCCGCTTATGACGCGGCCAGCTATCTCGTTCCCATCGACCCAAACCCCGCGCATCGCTGGATCGGGCAAGGCGTCCGTTCGGCCTTCGCGCTTTACAACAAAATCACCGCGCGGTTTCCATCGGAGCGCTGGCCCTGCACACCGGGCGGGTTGTGGGATTTTTTCGGGCGCTCGGCGGATGAAATTGCCGACGATCTTCTGCTCTGGGCCAGCGATAGCCGCATGCAGGATGATTCCGGCATGTGCAGGCAGATTGCGGGTCTGACGGCCTCCACCGATCAGTGGAACGCCTATTCATCCCTCATCATCGAACGGCTGCAAGCTTTCCAGCCGGGCGCGGCGGCACGGCGCGTCACCGAACATAATTCCTTCGATCCTGCCGACATGAAATCCACCCCCACAGCGCTGTTCATTATCGGCTCGGCCACCTCCGATAGCAGCCGCACCTTTGTCGGCGCGATGACGGCAGCCATCGTGCAGCGGTTTGTGACGGCGCACGGTTCCCTTCGCGCGCTCGTTGTGGGCGAAGAATGGGGCCAGCTCTATGTTTCCAATTTCCATGAAATCCTGACGCTTTACCGTGAGGGCGGGATTAATTTCCTTGGCGTGTTCCAGAACGCCGCCGCACAGATTGAATCGCGCTATGGCCGCGAAACATCCCGGCTCTGGAAGAAGGCTGTCGCGCACACGCTCTATCGCGGGCTGCCTGACGATCAGACCTTGAAGGACATTGAACACCGCTCCGGTAAAACCTCCGTCATGGTGCGCGGCTTTAACGTCAATAACAACCAGGTCAACGGCTCCGGCGATAACCTTGTCGAGCAATCGCGCCCGCTTTTGCAGGTGGAAGACATTCGCGCCGCGACGGGCGGCGACAAGGCACTTCTGGAATCCCGCGATGAAGGGTTTTTTACGGTGGAGATGCCGAATTTCTGGGAGCGGCCTGAACTGTCTGGCATGCTCCGCGATGTACGCGAAAGGCCCGATAAATATGCGTGGCTTTCGAGCAGCCAGCATCAGGCGAAAGGAGAAACGCACCATGCCGGTGATTGAGATTTCAGACGAAGCCTATGCGCTTCTAAAAGCGGAGTCAGAACGCAATTCGGCGTTGATGACTAAATCAGCCGGGGAGTGGTTTCGGTGCGAGATCGACGAAATTGCAGATACCATCCTACGGCGTGAACTTGATCCCAACACGCGCCGGGACGAGGATAATACGCCGTTTTAGGGCTTTGGCTCGCTTGTGGGGTGGAATTTCACGAACCGGCCACAGAACCGGCCATTTGTGCGGAAGGTTTTCACCTGTCATTTTGTCTATATATATGATATTATTAGGAAACTAATGCCACACCGTGCGGCCATCAAACCGGCCTGAAAGATAGCATATCATGCCTCTTAGAGACGAGGGAGAAACCACAGGATTATTCGAGCCGCTGCTGGTCTCTGAAAGCTCCCGGCATCGCAGCAGGCTTGCCGATCTCGCTCTGGAACTGGCAACGCGCTCGGAAGGGTTTCGCCGTAGCCTGCCTGCCTCCATCGCAATGGCGCTGGCCGATCTTGTCCGGTCGATGAACTGCTACTACAGCAATCTGATTGAGGGGCATAATACGCATCCGGTCGATATCGAGCGCGCATTGCACAACGATTACAGCGCCGACCCGGAAAAACGGAATCTACAGCTCGAAGCAAAGGCCCATATCACCGTCCAGAAATGGATTGATGAAGGCGGCATAACGGGGGCTGCGACAAGCCCCGAAGCCATTCAGGAAATTCATCGGCGCTTCTGCGAACTTCTGCCGCCAGAGCTTTTGTTTGTCGATGATCCGACAACAGGTGAAGCGGTTCCGGTCGTACCGGGCGCGCTGCGGGAAAGAGATGTGCAGGTGGGGCGGCATATAGCCATTAGCCCCGGCGCGGTGCCGCGTTTCCTCACGCGCATGAATGAGGCATATTCGCGCCTCGGCAGGGTCGATGCCATTGTTGCCGCAGCAACGGCACACCATCGCTTGCTATGGGTTCACCCCTTCATCGACGGCAACGGGCGTGTGGCGCGGCTAATGTCCTATGCCATGCTGCTCAAGTCGCTTGATACACAGGGGCTTTGGTCCGTGGCGCGCGGTCTTGCGCGCCGTGAATCCAAATACAAAAAACACCTTGCCGAATGTGATATGAGACGGCGCAACGATATGGATGGGCGCGGCACGTTAAGCGAGGAAGCGCTGGCGGAATTTGCGGCCTTCTTCCTCGAAGTCTGCATCGATCAGGTCAGTTTCATGGAAGCCCTGATGAAGCCGGACAGGCTGCGCGACCGCATTATGATTTGGGCGGAAGAGCAGATGCGGGCCGATGCTTTGCCGCCAAAGTCGGATATCGTTTTGAAAACCATTCTCTATCAGGGTGAATTACAGCGCGGCGACGTTGCGCAACTATTGGGCCTGAGCGACCGCGCAGCGCGGCGCGTCACCTCTGCGCTGATCGATATTGGCGCGCTCACATCCGAAAGCTCGCGCGCACCGCTCTATCTGGCGTTTCCGGCAAAGTTTGCGGATCGCTGGATGCCGGGCCTGTTCCCGGAAGAATAGCACCCGACAAAGCAGATCAGGCGTATCTTCTCATAACAAACTCCCAAACCCGATTGACTTTAGTATCCCACAAATTCTGAGGATACGGGGTTTCCGGCAGTTCATTCAGGCGTTGCCTGATCTCCGTCCAGACTGCGCCGCGCGTCTCTTGTCCCCGCACCCAGTCGATAGCGCTCGTCAGGTCGTGGAGCTTCTCTAGCAGGGACCGTGCCACCTGTTTCACCTGCTGCTCCTCAGCCTTGGTGAGCTTGGGTTCGGGAGTGGTTAGCAAATCGAAGATCGCCAGCTCTTCTTCCGTTAGCTCTTCGCGAGCAGCGCGCTGTTCCTCTTCGTCCATTTCACCAACGAATGCCTTCAGCGCTTCAAAGAACTGTTCGGCATCGACAGAGCCAGCGTTGTAATCGGCAACGAGCTTTTCCAGCCGCTCCACCAGATGCTGGCGCGTAGGATTGGCTTCCGTCAGTTTCCGCGCCTTTTCCTCCGCGCTCTGGCGCAGCTTTTCGCCCGCGAGTTTAGGGCTAGTGGCGAAAAGGTCCGCAAGTTTATCGAAGTCGATGCCTGAAAGGTCAACGCGCCCCTCAGCTTTATCACCCTCAACGATGGGCGTAAGGATCGCGACCCCCTCTAGTTTTTCATCGAGCAGTTCGGCAATGCGGGCAGCGATGGCAGATATATCGACTGGCCCCAGCTTTGCCTTCACTGCGTCGGAAAGGGTATGGAATACAGCAACGGGCTTAAGATAGGGCGCGGCCCGCTCGTCCGGTAGCAGAGCCTTGTATGCCTTGGTGACCGCTGCTGCCAGACGCAGGAACTCACGGCGGCGCTCATCGGGCGCAATCAGGATTTCTACAGCCTGACTGATAAGCCGCAGCCGGGAAAAATCGCGCACCTCCATGATGGCGTCCGGCTCAACACCGAGCGGCTGAACGAAAGCCCGCGCAGTTTCCAGTGCCTGTTCCAGCGCTGCGACCAGTTCGTCCTTGCCCTTGATCGGGCTCTCCCCGCTGCCGGAAGTTTCACCGCCTTCACCACCGCCAGCATAAATGGCGAGTGCCTTCTGAAGGTTTTGAAATACACCGACATAATCGACGATAACACCCGACGTCTTGCCCTCCGCGCGGCGGTTTGCGCGGGCGATGGTCTGCATCAGCGTGTGGTTCTTCATTGGCTTGTCGAGATAGACGGTGCCGATGGATGGAACATCAAAGCCGGTGATCCACATGGCGCATACGAACACCAGCCGCAGCGGATCTTCGGGATCTTTGAATTTCGCCTCAATATCTTCCCGCTGCATCCGTTCACGGTGCGTCAAAATGTCGAGGCCTTTCTTACGCAGGTCGTCTATTTCGTTCTGGCTCTGACTGACCACAACCGCCATGTCCAGTTCGCGCAGCCACATCAGGCGTTCGGCTATCGTCGCACCTTCCGCTTCATGGGCGGTCTTCAACCGCTCCTCGTCTTGCGCGATCAGACGGGCGACTGCGGCCTTCACCCGGTCGTGCATGGCAACGGCGGTTGCCTTGTCGATGGCAACGAACATCGCTTTGCCGCGATAACCTCGCATAGCGAAATGCAGCGCTACATCCTCGGCCACCTTGTCCAGCCGGTCGGGCGCGGTGATAAGGGTATATTGCCGCCCGAATTGCTGGCTGAGCTTTTTTTCCTGCTCTTCGTCCAGCATGGCCTCGTCGAGCAGCGCGTCCATCTCCCCCCTAAACTCATCGGCATGAAGCTGCAATTCCGGCTTTCGTGCCTCGTAGAACAGGGGAACGGTTGCCCCGTCGCGCACCGACTGGGCGAAATCATAAACCGAGACATAATCGCCGAACACCTCACGGGTGCGGCTTTCCTCTCCCTGAATAAGAGGGGTTCCAGTGAATCCGATGAAGGACGCATTAGGCAGGGCCGCGCGCATATTGGCGGCAAGCTGGTCATACTGGCTACGGTGTGCCTCGTCCGTTATCACGATGATGTCGGATCGTTCGGACAACACCGGCATCGGTTCCTTGTCTGCCGTGCTGAACTTCTGGATCAGCGTGAACACATAACGCTCGTTGCCCCCCAGCAACTCTTTGAGGTGCGCACGACTTCCCGCCTGCGCCTGATGAATGTCCTTGGTGAGCGCACCGGCAGAGGCGAATTGCCCGGCTATCTGGTCGTCCAGTTCGGCGCGGTCGGTGACGATGACGAACGTATAATTCCCGCCCAGCCGCCGCAGCACCTTTTCCGCAAACATCACCATGGACAGGCTTTTGCCTGACCCTTGCGTGTGCCAGAACACGCCCAGCCGCCCCTGATTGCTCTCGATATGACGGACGGCATCAATGGCGCGGTTGACACCCAGCACCTGATGATATTTGCCGACGATCTTGCGCAAGCCTCCGCGCGCCTCGTCGAACAGCACGAAACTTTCGATCAGGTCGAGGAAGCGGGCAGGTTCGCAAGTGGCGCGCAGCAGGGTTTCGAGGCTCGGATCATCCGGCCCCTCTTCCTGCAACCGCTTCCACGGCGCGAATACGTCATAAGGCGCATGGGCCGCACCCATTACGGCTTCCAGCCCGTTCGACAGGATCACGAAGCCATTGGCCGGAAACAGGTGCGGAATCGTGTCGCGATAGTCGCGTAGATTATTGTCGTAAGCGTCTGCCAGCGGACAGGCCGGACCTTTCCATTCCGCCAGCAAGAGCGGCAGGCCATTGACGAAACCGATTGTGTCGGGCCGCCGCTTGTGCAGCACCCCGTCGATCCAGACCTGACTGGCAACAAGGAAGTGATTGGCGGCAACGTCCCGCCAGTCGATCACACGCACCAGAAGGTCGTCGAACTTGCCGTCATCGCGCCGCACCTGAACGGAAACGCCATTACGGATCAGCGCCAGCACTTCGCGGTTGGCGGCGACCGGCAGCATGGCCGAGCGGTCGCGGGTCAATTCCGCTTCGGCTTGGGTTAGGGCTTCGGCTGGCAGGGCCGGGTTCAATTTGCGCAGCGCCGCCTTCAGATGCGCGGGGAAATAGGCTTGCTGAAAGCTAGTGCGCCCGGTGGGATTGGCTGGGCCCGGCTGCTCATCATAGAGATCGATATGCTGCCAGCCCAATTCCTGCAACAGGGCAAGGGCTGGCTTTTCGACAATGCCATCCTCGGACGCGACGATACCGGTAAGCCCCCGCACCATATCAGGCCACCTCTTCGAGTTGGCGTTCTGCCTCGGCGACCGAAAGCTGACCGGAGATCAGGCGCGGCAGGAGGATGTCGCGAGAAGTGGCAAGCGATCCATTCGTCTTTCGCAAACTGTCGGACAGCCGCAACATCGGCTCTGCAAAGTCGGTGAAACGCTTAACTAGGTCTTCAGGGGGCAACAGGATCGCCGCTCTTTCAAAGGTTGCAGCCGTCACTGCCGGATAGGCTGCGCCTTGAGCGTTACCAACTAGGTAGCCGACGAAGTTATCGGTCGTGACCCAGTGGTAGAGATACGCAAACGAAGTTTCACGGGCGTCCAAGACGGTGAAGCCGGTTGAAGCGACGATTTCGGGCGTGGGGTCAAGAACTACGGCAAAGGAGCGTCGATTGGGACGCACGTTTGACCACAGGATGCTCCCGTCGTTCACAATGCGTCGAGCGCGCCCCGGCGCTTCTGAGAACGGCATATGGTTGATGGTGTCAATTCTGCCCGGCGAAACCGATGAAATGTCGATGTAGCCAATTTTCGAAGGCGCGTTCGCCGGTCGCAGGGATGCGGCGTTAATCGCCGCCACGTTGGCTAAGGTATCGTGTCGCCACCCCTCCGGCAGCGGGCCGTCTTGTGTGTCGAGGATCGGCACCGCTTCATATCCGGGGAAACGGAAGCGGACGAACCATTCCTCGAACAGCCCCCGCGCCATCTCCTCCAGCACCGCGATCCGCCGCCGGTTGACCTCGATCAGATCGTCATACGCCCCGAGGATCGACGCGATGCGGCGCTGGGTGGGGAGTGAGGGGAGAGCGATTGGAAAGTTGGGAAACCGGATTAAAGGAATGCGATCTACGGTCGCCCCCGATTGCCGGTTGGCTTCGATAGTTTCTCGCCATGCCGGACCGAAGAAACTATAGAACAGAAACCTTGTATCCACCTTGCTGGTATCTGGCCGGATCAATGCCATTCGCCGCCCAAGGCATCCGTGGAAGCCGTCGGGGATGATCGCGTAGCGATTTAAGGTGGCCTCATAGGTGAATACGATGTCACCAGCGCTGGGCGTAACTCTCTTGGTCCACTGCCCGAAGTCTTTTTCGGCTATGTGGCGGACACTCGATAGGTCCAAATGGCCGTCATCGGTGACATTGCCAATTCCAAGGAACACGGGACCGTCATCCGAGAGAGGCGGCGTAGCGTGCGGGCCATCATAGATGCCAAGGGCAATGTCTTTGATGGCATGAATGGTCCACTCACTCACGCCAGCACCTCGGCCACATTCGCCGCGATCACATCCTGCAAGCGCGCTGCCTCGGCGTTCAGCCCTTCCAGTTCCTCCTGCAAGGCTTCGAGCCGTTCGCGGAAATCCCCGTCCTCCACCTGCTCACCCGGTGCGACGCCGACATAGCGACCGGGGTTGAGGCTCCAGTCCTGCGCGGCGATCTCGGCACGGGTGGCGACCTTGCACAGGCCGGGCACGTCCCTATAGCCACCATCGCCGAAGGTTGCCGTCATCGCCGGGCCGCTGCCTGCTTCCAGTTCCTCCTTTTGCCCGCGCCACAGCCGCACGATGTTGCCGATGAACTCGATCTGGTCCGGCGTGAAGTCGCGCTGGGCGCGACTGACCTGATGGAAGATATGCCGGGCGTCGATGAACAGCACATTATCGGCGCGGGGCGTGCCCTTCTTGCCCTTATCAAGGAACCACAACGTCACCGGCAGGGTGACGGTGAAGAACATATTGGGCGACGTGCTGACGATCACGTCCACCGCGCCGGTCTCGATCAGCTTGCGGCGTGCATCGCGCTCTGACCCGCCAGCATCCGATGCGGAATTGGCCATGACGAAGCCTGCGCGGCCCCTTTCATTGAGGGCGGCGGCAAACAGGCCGATCCACAGATAGTTCGCGTTGTTGACCGTGGGGACGCCGAGCGAGAAGCGCGCCTCGACATGCCCGGCATCGTTGACAAGCCGCGACCGGTCCACCTCCGACTGGTTGAACGGCGGGTTCGCCATCACGAAATCAAACGCGCCCACCATTCCATGGGGGTCTTCATAATAGCTGTTGGCCACGCGTACGTCGCCGCTGAGGCCATGCACCGCGAGATTGAGGCGGCACAGTTTCTGCGTGTCCTCCATCTTCTCGGCCCCATAGATGCTGATTTCTCGGCTGGGGTTCTTGTGGTGCCGTTTCACGAACTCGGCGGAATGGACGAACATGCCGCCCGATCCGCAGGCCGGATCGAATATCTTACCGTGATAGGGTTCGATCACCTCGACGATCAGCTTCACGATGGAACTGGGCGTGAAATACTCCCCGCCCTTTTGCATGAAGGCGCTGGCGAACTCGCCCATGAAATATTCGAAGATCAGACCATAGGCATCGCCCTCGATCTTAAGCGGTGACAGCAGCCGCAGCACTTCGCGCAATACGCTGTTGGGCAATGCGCCATAGCCGCGCGGTAGCACGCCGGCCAGATCGGGATTGTGCTCGGTGATAGCCTCCATCGCGGCGTTCAGCGCCTCGGCCAGATTTTCCGTTTCCGGCAGGCCCAGCAGGTAGGAGAAGCGGGCATGATCGGGCAGGAACACCGCGCCGTGCCCGTGGTAATCCTGCGGCGTGGGCTTCAGGCGGCCTGTGAAGGTTTTCGACAGCTCGGCATGAACGAGGTCGAACCGGGCTTCCATCTGACGCAGGGCAATCAGAGCGAGGACCGGCTGGGCATACTGGTCAGGGCGCAGCGCGGTGTTGGTCCATAGCTGTTCTGCTGTCTTAAACAGACGCCGCGATAAGTCCTGAAGATCAATTGCCACTAGGCTCCCCCGATTGTGTTTTGCCAGCCGTCAGGTCGGGGGCAGCCCCACCCGTCAGCCGGTCGTATTCTTCGATGCTGATTGCCACGATCACTGGCCGATTATGTTTTTCAATCAGCACCGGCTCGCGGCGGGCAAGGTCCATAAAACGACCGAAGCCGTTTTTTGCCTCGGCAGCGGAAAGACGTTTCATCTGTAACCCCTTAAGCCCAAAGATATATTGGCCAAAATAGCCAAATTCTGCAACCTGATTGTTAAGCCTCGAATACCTGCCGGGCGTATGATTAGGCGCGGAGATGGAAGAGAAGCGGAACCGTCCTAATCGTCGTTCAGGGCGCGAAAGCCCTGACCGCGCATCCAACCCGAGGGAGGGTTGGCGCCGGGTCCAGACAGCGCAGGGCTGGCCATGGGGTGCCGGGGAGCACGGAGGCTCCTTGGCTGGTGAAGCGGCGGCCAAACGTCCGCGAGTGATTAAACCGGCGATACGGTTGATTGGCGCATCAAGGCTCGATGCCTTTGAGGGGCCACGGCTTGGGGGATGCAACGGGGGCGCGCAGCGGCCCCCTTGCCAAGATTGCGGTACTACACCGCACATCTTGCACTTCCTGCAAATGCCTGAACCGGGCCGGATGAGTGGTTGATGCACAGGGTCATCATTTTGCGATAACTCAGGCGATCACAGGCTTCGGCTATTGCCTGCTAGCGTCCTGCCCCAGCCCTTTCAATGACAGGACGAGTGTCATCGGATGGCGGGGCGCTGCGGTAAAACCATAGTGCTCGTAGAAGGCTTTGGCGTCATCCGATATGGCGTGAACAAGCAAACCCCGAATGCCCATGATGTGAGCGGCCTGTGCCGTGCGCAGTACGGCGTCCTGCAACAGGGCCGCGCCCAGCCCCTGACCTTGCGCGGTGCGATCTATGGCAAGTCTGCCAAGAATGGCCATAGGGATTGGATCGGGCATGTTGCGTCGAACCGGGCCGGGCGCATCTTCTGCCGCCATCGCACCGGATGCGAGGCAGTAATAGCCGATCACGCGGGCGTCGCTGCAAATGACATAGGTGCGGGATGCCCCGCTCACCTGATTTGCGCGCGCACGCTTTTTCAGCCAGTCGTTCAAAACGTCATGGCCGCAATCGAAGGATGAGAGGTCATGCCCCTCACCCAATAGCGTGGGCGCTGAAACCATTAAGACCGCCAGGGCGCTGGCGCGTTCATAAGACGGGCGAAGCCTTCACCGCTCGGCGGCTGATCGAGCACGGACAGGAAATGTTTGTAGCTCTCCCCGTCCACGCTGACGAGCGTCTGGTCGAGCAAGGCGTCTTCCGCCGCCCGGCGGGCCGCGTCGATCATGAAATCGGAACGGGTTTTACCACGCATGCGGGCCGCGCGGTCGATCAGGCTCCGCACGTCATCGCGGATACGCAGATTGACGGCGCGGGCATGGGTTTCTTCGGTCGTTTTTGTGCTCATGATCATTCACCTTCTTTGCCAGAATAGCACAAAGGCAAGCGCATACACAATGTGTATCTAACCATAGGGTTTTATGACAGTTTTGTGACAAAACGAATCGCCCGCAAAAATCTTACCAAAAGGTAAAAATAGGTCATTGACGCTGACTCTTGGTTTTGCACATATTATCCACAGGCCGGAGACTAAAGTGCGGATTCAAAAGAATAATCCGGCCCACTGGTAAATTGCACCGGCGACCTCTCGCCGACCGCAGTGATGCGGCCAAAGACGTTGCACAGATGCTGAAAGAGTAAATCAGCCATCACATCCTGAAGAACCAAACAAAACGAGCGCCGCTTACGCGCCGAGGTGATGACTTATGCCTACAAAAGGAATTTATTCCTTGTCTTGTTCCTTATTTGTTCTATATTGGGGGATCAAAACATCGCCAGATAAAAAGGAGGCCAACGATGTATAAAAATGAAGAAAGCGGCCTCTCAATGGAGGCTCCCCCTTCCCCTGAGATTGCTCCCGACTTCGCAAAATACAAGGCCGCGCTGGCCGATATGGATATGACCGACGAGCAGCAGGAGGAATTTCTGCGTACGCTCTGGGAAATCCTGAGCAACATGGTCCGGCTCGGCTTTGATGTGAACGGCTTTGATCTCTGTGGGCAACTTCAGGCGGGATTCAATGAATTGGCCGCGACGGACTCCGAGGCGCTAGACTCCATGCAGGCAAACGACATGGAGCAAAACAGCGAAAAGAAAGGGGACGCGTGATGGCCACGAAAAAGACGACAAAAAAAGCGGGCGCGCATAGCCAGCAGGCAGTGATCTACTGCCGTGTTTCTTCAATCAAACAGGCAACGGTGGGCGACGGCCTGCGCAGTCAGGAAACGCGCTGCCGCGATTATGCGAACATGAAAGGCTACGAGGTCATCGCGGTTTTCAGCGATGACGTTTCCGGTAGCCGCATTGATCGCCCCGGCATGAAAGACATGCTGGCCTTTACGCGCAAACGCCGCGCAACGGGCACGATTGTCCTGATTGACGATGTGTCGCGTCTGGCGCGCGATTTGTCTGCGCACCTCAAACTGCGCGCGGACATTGCCAATGCTGGCGGCGTTCTGGAATCCCCCTCCATAGAGTTCGGAGAAAGCTCAGACTCTCTCCTGATCGAAAACCTGCTCGCTTCTGTTTCGCAGCATCAGCGCCAGAAGAATGGCGAGCAGACAAAGAACCGCATGAAGGCCCGCGTCCAGAATGGCTATTGGACGATGCAGGCTCCGGTTGGGTATCGCTATCAGCGCGTGACCGGTCGCGGCAAAATGCTGGTGCGGGATGAACCTGCGGCCTCTGTTGTCATCGAAGCGCTGGAAGGCTTTGCTTACGGGCGCTTTGAAAATCAGGCCGCCGTGCAGCGCTTCCTTCAAGACAATCCCCTCTTCCCCAAAGACAAGACCGGGCGCATCGTGCATCAGCGCGTTGCCCTCATGCTCAATCAGCCGCTCTATGCGGGCTATCTGCACATGCCAAGCTGGGACATTTCTCTGCGGCAGGCCCAACATGAGCCGTTGGTCAGCTATCAGGTCTATCAGCGCATTCAGGAACGTCTTGCTGGCGGCGTCTACGCGCCGCGTCAGCAAAACCTCAACGAAGATTTCCCGTTGCGGGGCTATGTGGCCTGCGCCGATTGCGGAAACCCCTTCACGGCCTGCTGGTCGAAAGGGACGCACTCAAAGCACCCTTATTATCTTTGCTCGAAACGCGGCTGCGCAAGTTATGGCAAGTCGATCCGCCGGGCGAAGATCGAGGGCGAATTTGAGGACATGCTGAAATCCCTCACCCCCAGCGAATCCTTGTTCAAGGTTGCGACCATGATGTTCAAAGACCTTTGGGAGTCGCGTCAGGCCCGCGCCACGAGCGAAGCCAAAGCGCTGAAATCCGAACTGGTAAAGGTCGAAAAGCAGGTCGATCAGCTTCTTGAGCGCATCCTTGAGGCCAAGGTGCCGAGCGTCATTGCCGCCTATGAAAGCCGCATCCAGACGCTGGAAGAACAGAAGGTCGAAATCGTGGAACGGATGCGCGATTCCGGTCGCCCCAAAAACACCTTTGACGGTTCACTTAGAACGGCGCTGTCCTTTCTCGCAAACCCTTGGAATCTTTGGGGTTCGGGGCAGCTCGAACTGCGCAAAACAGTCCTCAAACTGGTCTTTGCCGACCGTCTGACATATTCGCGTTCAGAAGGTTTTAGAACGGCAAATTTTACCTTACCATTCAATGTGTTAGCAGCGATTTCCGGTGATAAAAAGGGAATGGCGCGCCCGAAGAGATTCGAACTCCTGACCCCCAGATTCGTAGTCTGGTGCTCTATCCAGCTGAGCTACGGGCGCGCAAGCCATTGAAACGGCGGATCACGGTGGCAAGAACTGCGTTTCCGTGAAAGCGGCGCAACCCATACATGGGGTCTTTTCGCTTTGCAAGCGCCCTTGTGTCGAAAATCGGTTGATATCAATGAAGCCGCGTGGCGATCGGCAGGATCACGTCGAAACGTGCGCCTTCAGGCTGATCGACGAAGACGAGTTTTCCGCCATGGGCTTCGATGAGTTCGCGCGCGATGGCAAGGCCAAGGCCCGTGCCGCCCGCGCGCGCGGAGCCTTGGAAGGCTACGAAGAGGTTTTCCTTGGCGCGAGGGGGGAGGCCGGGGCCATTGTCGGAAATCGTGAGTGTGAGCTCGTCCGCGGTCTCTGAATAGGTCGTCGTGATAGCCGGGGCGGGTGTTGAGCCCGTGTTGGCTTCGAAGGCCTGGCGGGCGTTCTTGAGGAGGTTGACGAAGACGCGACCGAGTTGATCGGCGTCGGCATTCATGACGAGATCGTCCGGCACTTCGTTGATGAAGCGAATCTCGGGGTGACCCATGAGACCAGCTTCGATGGCCGACTCGTCTACCAGGAGGTGAAGGTCGACCGGACCGGGCTTGGGCGGCGTCGCACTCTGGCGGCCGTAGTCGAGCACCGATTGGGCAAAGCCGATGGCTTTGTCGAGCGTGGTCACAAGGCGTGGGGCGAGGCGCTGGACCTTGGGGTCATCGAGCGTGGCCACCTGATCAGAAAGAAGTTGGGCCGATGTCAGCGTGTTGCGCAGGTCGTGGTTGATCTTGGCGACGGCGAGGCCGAGATCGGCCAGATGACGGCGTTGGCGCAGCATCGAGAAGAGATCGGTCTGCATGGCCGCCAGCTCACGCTCGGCAATGCCGATTTCGTCGTTTCGCGATTCCGGTTGGATAATGAGGTTGGCGTTCTCGGGTGCCTGTCTGTACGCGACCATATTGGCGGTTATGCGCCGGATCGGGGCGATGAAGGTGCGACTCACAAAGACGTAGAGCGCGATAGCCGTCACGGCGGCGATGATGAGCGAGAGGAGGGCGATGTTGCGCGAATAGGCGAGCATGCCCAGCCGCAGCGGCGTCTCCGACATCAGGACTTCGACAACGCCGTCGGCGGTGCCGTCACTATCCCCCACAATACGCAGGGTCCGGCCATTGCCGGCGAGTAGTGTATCCAAGGCGCCGACGATGCGGGTGGGCGGGTCGGTGGCGCGCATATCGGCGACCACGACTTCCTTGGGCATTTCGACACCCTCGACCGTAAGCAGCTGGCTCTGCCCGCCACGCCGGTAGACGATGGCCTTGGCGCCGGCCGAGTTCAGGAGCCGATCGGTAAGGGTTTGGGGCAACGCCATGACGTCGGGGACGGCGTCGAGAACGCGCGCGGCAACGATGCCGACGCGCAGGCGGTCGGCGAGCCAGCTATCTCGGTAATTGGCCACAAGGGGCAGGTAAATGACGATACCCGCCGTCAGGATCACCGCCACGATGATCGTGATGAGCTTGACGGATAGGCCGGAAAGCGGGCCCGGCATTGCGCGGGGTTCGGCTGCCATTTCAAGGTATTATGTAGTGGATGGCGCTTTCGGTAACAAGCGCTTGAACGCCGCACGTTGCTTTTGCCAGGCCGTCGGCTTCGCATTTCCCCGGAATTCACGACCGAGGCGCGTGGCGATTTCGGCATAGGTGGGATAGGGCGCGACAAAGCTCGCCAGATCCTGCGCCGATAGCCTCTTGCTGATGGCGAGCGCGAAGAGCGCGATCAGCTCGCCGGCGCCTTCGCCGACGATGCCTGCACCGAGCAGGCGGCCATCGGCAGCGACGACGAGCTTGACGAGGCCGTGCGGCTGCCGTTCGGCGCGTGCGCGATGGTTTTCCGCGAAGTTGGCGCGCAGAATGCTGTAGCGCGCCTTGCGCAGTGCCTTGGCGGCGGCTTCGGTGAGGCCGACTTCAGCGATTTGCGGGTCGGTGAAGGCCACGAGAGGAATGTTGGTCTTGTCAATCGAAGCTGGGGCGCCAAATGCGATCGCGTCGACGACCAGCCGGGCCCGATGTTCTGCGAGATGGCCGGGAGAGGGGGAACCAGCGGCGCTGCCGATCACGTGGATCTTGGCGCTGCTGGTACGCAGGCCGGGCGCGAGCTCAAGCTGGGAGGGCGCGGTCTTGCTGCGGCGAATACGGGCCTTTTCGAGAGCAAGGCCATCGAGGTTGGGTAGGCGCTCGCCAGCGACCAGAATATGCGAGGCGTCGAGGCGGTCTTCCCGATCGCCGGTTTTGACCGTGAGGCCGATGCCCTGGCTGCGCGACTGCACCGATATGCTGGCCTGCTCGATGATCGCGACGCCTCCCTCACGCAGGCGGCGCAAGGCCAGGTCGGCTAGCTCTGTGTCTGTATCGGGCAATGCCAGGCCCTCGCTGAGAACCGTGACGTCTGAACCAAGGCGCTTATAGGATTGCGCAATCTCGAGAGCGGCGTAGCCATGTCCGAGAATCACGAGATGGCTCAGCTTGCGGGTATTCTCGAAGATGGTTTCGGCGGTGAAAAACGGGACGTCGCTCAGCCCATCGACATCCGGCATCCGGGTCGTGCTGCCGGTAGCGATGATGAAGTTCTTGGCGCGAATGATCTGATCGCCCGCTCTGACAGTCTTGGGATCGGAGAAAGCCGCCTCAGAGGCGATGATTTCCACACCAAGCGCGGTCATGCGCTCGACGGACATTTGGGGGGCAAGCTTGGCGACGACCGACTGAACATGGTCGTGCACCTGGCGCATGCTGATCTTTGCTTCTGCATCCGCAATCCCGAAAGGAGCGGAGTTGCGCATTGCGTGGGCGCGTGCGGCTGCGGCTGCCAGTGCGCGCTCTGCGGCGCCTCCCGAATGCAGGCCCGGTCCGCCCAAGAGGCCGCGCTCCACCAGAACCACGCTCAAACCGCGCTCCCGTGCCGCTTCTGCGGCAATGAGCCCGGCGGTGCCGCCGCCGATGATGCAGAGGTCGGGAGTCGAGATGTCGGCCATGGAAACCTTGGAAAAGTCGTGGCGGGGACTGAAGTTGACGCTTTAGCACACGAGGTGGCAGGGTGCTACGTGGAGGCGGCGCCTTGCCGAGGGGGGCGGCATTTAGTTGGGGCAAATACGCGATGCAGCGCGTTGACTCGTTCGCTGCTTTTCCCTATAAGCCCGCCCAACCTGGCGCTATCCTGGAATTTTCGGGTCTATGGCGCTTTTCTTGCGCACTTGAAGAATAGAGGAACCGCGCCCGGCGTGGTCTGACGACATGAAACGTACTTATCAGCCGAGCAAGCTTGTGCGTAAGCGCCGCCACGGCTTCCGCGCCCGCATGGCCACCAAGAATGGCCGCAAGATCCTGAACCTTCGCCGCGCCGAAGGCCGCAAGAAGCTGTCGGCCTAAGCATGACCGGGCCGGACACGGCCAAGTCTGAGGCCGGACATTCCTTGCGCCGGCTCAATAAACGCTCCCAATTTTTACGGGCAGCCCGGGGCAATCGCGCCGGGCGCCGTGCTTTTGCATTGCAGGCTATCGCCAGCGATGAATTGACGCCTGGCGTCGGCTTTACCGTCACCAAGAAGGTCGGCAATGCCCCCGAGCGCAATCGCATCAAGCGGCGACTTCGAGAAGTTGTTAGAGCCTCCGCGCGTGACTTCCAGTCGCAACACGACTATGTGCTAGTTGGCCGCCGCGAAGCGCTGAGCGAGCCGTTTGGGCAGATGGTCACCGATCTTTCCGCCCTCCTCATCAAAGTGCATGCCGACAAGGCGCGACCCAACAAGGCCGGTGGCCTTCGGAATTCGAGATAATGTTCGAAAATAACCGCAATGTGATCCTGGCCATCGTCCTGAGCGTCGTCGTGCTCTTCGGCTGGCAGTATTTCGTGGCCGGACCACAGCTCGAGCGCGCACAGCGCCAGGCCGAAATCGCCGCCCAGCAGGCGCAGCAGGCCGATCCCGGCCTCGCGCACCCGAACGGAAACACCGCCAACGCCACGCCGGGCGCGACGCCGGCAGCGGGTGAAGCTGCAGTCGGATCGACCTTTGCGACGCGTGACGCGGCTATCGCGGCCACGCAGCGCGCCAAGATCGAAACCGGTTCGCTCGAAGGCTCGATCAACCTCACCGGCGGTCGCCTCGACGATCTGCACCTCAAGAATTATCGCGAGACGGTCGACCCCAATAGTCCGATCATCACGCTGCTGACGCCCGCCGGCGTCGAGCATGCCTATTTCGTCGAGCAGGGCTGGGTTCCCCAGACCGCCGGCTCGGTCCGCGTTCCCGATGCTTCCTCCGTCTGGACGGTAGATGGCGAGAACGCCACGCTGACCGAGAGCGCGCCGGTCACCATCAAGTGGGACAATGGCGAAGGTCTCACCTTCCGCCGCACTTTCTCGGTGGATGACCGTTATCTCTTCACCGTCACCCAGTCCGTCGAAAACCACGGCACCAACCCGGTGACGCTTTTCCCGTTCTCGCGCGTGGCGCGACACGGCACGCCCAAGGTCCAGAACTTCTTCATCCAGCATGAAGGACCGTACGGCGTCCTGGGGTCTTACAACCTCATCTCCAAGAAATACTCGGACATGCAGCACGAGCAGCAGATCGACGCTACGGCGACGGGCGGCTGGCTCGGCTTCGGCGACAAGTATTGGGCCACCGTCGTCATGCCCGACGTGACCACCCCGATCAGCGCTCGTTTCTCCTGGACCAATCCAGGGAACCTGGACGTCTACCAGACGAGCTTCGTCGACCAGCAGCCCGAGGTCATTGCGCCCGGTGCCACTGCAACCGACAAGTCCTATGTCTTTGCCGGCGCCAAGGAAGAGGCGGTCATCGCTAACTACGAGTCGACCTACAAGTTCGATCGCCTCGAACTGCTGATCGACTGGGGCTGGTTCCACTTCCTGACCAAGCCGATGTTCTATCTGCTGCGGTTCCTCTACCAGATCATCGGCAATTTCGGTCTGGCGATCCTGGCGGTGACCGTTATCGTCAAGGCAATCTTCTTCCCGCTGGCCAACCGGTCTTACGCCTCGATGGCCGCCATGCGGCGCGTCCAGCCTGAGATGAAGGCCATTCAGGAGCGCTTCAAGGACGATCGCGCCCAGCAGCAGCAGGCGATGATGGAGCTTTACCGCAAGGAGAAGATCAACCCGCTTTCCGGTTGCTGGCCGATCCTCATCCAGATCCCGGTCTTCTTCTCGCTCTACACGGTTATCTTTATCTCGCTCGAGATGCGGCATGCGCCGTTCTTCGGCTGGATTCGCGACCTCTCGGCACCAGATCCGACCAACATCTTCACCCTCTTCGGACTGATCCCGTGGGATCCGACGATGATGCCCTTCGTCGGTTCGTTCCTGCACCTGGGTGTATGGCCGGTCATCATGGGTATCACCATGTGGGTGCAGATGAAGCTCAACCCGCCCCCGCCCGATCCGACGCAGGCGATGATCTTCAACTGGATGCCGATCATCTTCACCTTCATGCTCGGGACTTTCCCGGCGGGCCTGGTGATCTACTGGGCTTGGAACAACACGCTCTCGGTCACCCAGCAATGGTTCATCATGAAGCGCCACGGCGCCGAGGTGAACCTGCTCGGCAACATCCTGTCCACGTTCAAGCGCAAGCCTGCGGCGAACGAGAAGAACTGAGGCCAGATTGGCGGAACTTTCTGATTTCCCGCCGGACACAATCGAGACCGGGCGACTGCTGTTCGCCCGGCCTTTCGTTTTCGTCAAAGGCGCCGTCCGTATCGCTGACCTGCCGGAGATGGATCGGGTCGAGATCGCCTTTGCCGGCCGCTCCAATGTCGGCAAATCCTCGCTGATCAACGCCCTGGCCGGTACGTCGGCTCTGGCGCGCACGTCCAACACGCCCGGGCGGACGCAGGAACTCAACATCTTCGAATCCACCGACAAGCCGCTGCGTATTGTCGATATGCCCGGTTACGGCTTCGCCAAGGCGCCCAAGGACAAGGTGGACGCCTGGACGCGCCTCATCCATGCCTATCTCACCGGCCGCGCGACGCTGCGTCGCGTCTATGTGCTGGTGGATGGCCGCCATGGTCCCAAGCCGCATGACCTCACCGTCATGAACGAGCTCGACCGGGCGGCTGTGAGCTATCAGGTCGTGCTGACCAAGGCCGACAAGCTCACCGCGCGCGAACTCGACCATACGATCGCGCTCACCAAGGCGGCCATCGCCAAGCGCCCCGCGGCGCACCCCGAGCTAGTCATCACCTCTTCCCAGAAGGGTGACGGCATCCAGCTCCTGCGGACTGAGATCGCGGCTCTGCTCGAAAGCTGAGCCGCCCGCCGGTCGCTCCCGCCGCCCGCCCAAAACCTCCCCCGCTGAAACGTCAGAGGGCCGGAAAGTCTGCGCCACGCGCCGGCTGATCCGCCTTCGCTCCATCATTCACCCAATAACGGAGCCTCGCCATGACGCGGCATTTCATCCTCACCGGCGCCCCCGGCGCCGGCAAGACCACCCTTATCCGGGAACTGGCCCGACGCGGCTTCACCACGATCCCCGAGGCCGCCACCGACGTGATCGCCAGCGAACAGGCCAGGGGCATCGAAATGCCCTGGCTCGAGAGCGATTTCACCCGCAGAATCGCGGCCCTGCAGGTCGAGCGGCTGGCTGGGGCAGGGGCGCCGCTGGTCTTTCACGACCGCTCTGCCCTTTGCACGCTGGCTCTGGCCCGCTTCCTCGGCCACCCGGTCTGCGCCGAACTGTCAGAAGCCGTAGCCGACGGCTGCAAAACCTTTGAGCCAAAAGTCTGCTTCGTCCGCCTGCTCGGCTTTATTACGCCTACCGCCGCCCGCCGGATCCGGCTGGCCGAGGCCCGGGAGTTCGAGAAACTGCATGAGGCGGTCTATCGCGAGGCGGGGTTCGCGCTTGTCGATATCGCTCCGGCGCCGGTCGAGGCGCGGATTGCCGCCGTGCTGGCGATTGCGCAGGGTAGGGACTTGCCTTTGCCCCAATCCTCTTCCATATAGGCCTTCGGGAGGTTGGCGCGGACGTGTTCCTCGCCAACCGGGTCAGGTCCGGAAGGAAGCAGCCCCAACGAGACCTTCACGGGTCGTTGCCAGCCTCCTACTTTCCCTTGCCATAGGCCGCCAGAAACACCCGGACGCCGTCACGTGCTGTCCGGCGCAATTCCTCGTCCGCCGGAATGGCATCGTCGCCCATCAGCATGGCGCGGTTGAGCGGCTCGGACATCACCAGCCAGTTGAAATGCTGCGCCGCCAGCATCGGCTCCCCGATGGTGAGGAAGCCGCGCTGCGCCAGAATCTCGAACGTCGCTGCCAGCGAGCGCATGGCCCGGAGCGGCCCGCGCTCGTAGAGTACTCGCGCCAGGTCGGGAAAGCGCGGCACCTCCCCGATCACCAGCCGCCGCAATTGCATCAGCCTGGGAGTCAGCACGACCGAAAGCTGCCGATAGGCGTAGTCGATGAGAAAGTCGGCAAGGACGGCTTCGGTCTCGGCTGCCGCGATGTCGTTGTGTACGAGATCGCCGGCGGTGTTGGTCATGCTGGAGACGATCTCGACGAACAGCGCTTCCTTGCTGGAAAAGTGCTTGTAGACGGTTTGCTTGGATACGCCGGAGAGGGCGGCGATCTCGTCCATGTTGGTGCCGAGATAGCCGCTCTTGAGGAACACCTCTGTGGCTGCATCCAGAATAGCGCGCCGTTTGGCCTCCGATCGGGAGGGTTTTTCGCCCGTTACATCCTCGTCCATCGCCACATTCTCCAACCGAAGCGGTGCTCCTTGACGAAGTAGTACTGGACAGTCTAGTTTGACGCAATAGACGGAACTGGACGGTCTAGTTCATTTAAGGAGCGAAGCATGCATATTCAGTTCGCCGAACTTCCTGTTTTCAACCAGCCTCGCGCCAAGGCGTTCTACGTGGAGCATCTCGGCTGCGAAGTTGCCGCCGACGCCCCCATGGGCCCGAGTGACTGGCACTGGGTAGAGCTGAGCTTTCCCGGCGCTCAGACCAACCTGCACTTCCTGCGTCGCGCCGATGAGCAGCCATCCGACGAGCCCGTCATGGTCATCATCGACGAGAAACTCGTCGCAACCGTCGAGGCCATGCGCGTCAAGGGCGTTGAGATCATCACCGAGCCGCAAGAAGCGCCCTGGGCTCCCGGCCGCACGATTGCCGAGTTTCGCGACAGCGAAGGCAATCGCATGATCCTGGCTGATCGATAGGAGGGCGTGGCAATGCAAGCAGTCACCAGCGATACGATCAAGGTGCCGGGCGCTCGCCTCTACTACGAGACAGTGGGACGTGGACCGTTGCTCGTCATCATTCCCGGTGGTCCGCAGGATGCTGGCGTTTTTGCCGATCTCGCCCAGCGACTGGCTGACCGCTACCGGGTCGTCGCCTACGATCCGCGTGGCAATTCGCGCAGTACGTTCGATGGCGCAGCTCAACCGCAGGATATGGACATCCATGGCGACGATGCAGCCGCACTCATCGAAGCGGCGGGTGATGGGCCAGCTTATGTGTTCGGCACCAGCGGCGGCGCCCAGATCGGCCTCAACCTTGCGGCGCGTTATCCTCATCTGGTGAAGCGCCTGATAGCCCACGAGCCGCCGACAGTGATGCTGCTCGATGATCCCGCGCCCGTTCTCGCCGCCAACGACGAGCTGCAAGACACATATCGACGCGACGGCGTTGAGGCCGCCATGGGGCTGTTTTTTTCACAGAACGGGCTCAACGAAGACATGGACGGGCCGCCGCCGGACATGACGCCGGAAGCCATGGAGACTTTTGCCCGCGTCAGCGGCAATTTCGAATATTGGCTGGCTGATGGCGTCGTCTCGCTGTCCAGCTATGAGCCCGACCTTGCGGCCCTTCGTGCCGATCCTGCCCGCATTGTCGTTGCGCTCGGCGTGGGCTCGGTCGATCAACCCATCCATGCCATGGGAACGGCGCTCGCCAGCCGCCTTGGCGTACAGCCTGTCGCCTTCCCGGGCGACCATATGGGCTTTGAAACCGAGCCGGACGCTTTCGCCGCAGCAATGGTCCGTAGTCTGGCCGACTGACCACCCCTCCCGCCATCGACTGCCTGCGAATAAGCCTGGCGCGACCTTTTCCGGTCGTTGCCAGGCTCCTACATGATGGCTCATAGTCGGCCGAAAGCCGCTGGCTATTTCCCAAGATTTACGGTTTAACGGCTCGGCATGGCCACCACAGATTCATCCCCCTATCTCGTCCTGGCGCGGAAATATCGTCCGTCGAGCTTTTCCACGCTCATCGGTCAGGATGCGATGGTGCAGACGCTGGGCAACGCCTTCAAGTCCAACCGCATCCACCATGCCTTCATCCTGACCGGCGTGCGCGGGGTCGGCAAGACTACGACGGCCCGCATCCTGGCGCGCGCCTTCAACTACGAGGACGAAACCGGCCGCCATCCCACGCTTGATCTCGATCGCGAGGGCGTGCATGACCGCGCCATCATCGAGGGGCGGCATGTTGACGTCGTCGAAATGGACGCGGCGTCCAACACCTCGATCAACGACATCCGCGAGATCATCGACTCGGTGAAGTACGGGCCGGTTTCGGCACCCTATAAAGTCTATATCATCGACGAAGTGCATATGCTCTCGACGGCGGCCTTCAACGGGCTGCTCAAGACGCTCGAAGAGCCGCCGCCCTATGTGAAGTTCATCTTCGCCACCACCGAAATCCGCAAGGTGCCGGTGACGATTCTTTCGCGCTGCATGCGCTTCGACCTGCGGCGCATCGGCCCCGAGATCATGTCGCCCTATCTGGCCGGCATTCTCGAAAAGGAAGGCGTGGCCTTCGAGCCCGACGCGCTGGCCATGATCGTGCGCGCCGGCGAAGGCTCGGCACGCGATTGCCTTTCGCTTCTCGACCAGGCCATCGCCCATGGCGACGGCAAGGTAACAGCGGAAAGCGTCAAGGCGATGCTGGGCTTGGGCGACCGTGCCAAGACCATCGATCTTTTCGAAGACCTGATGGCAGGTCGCATCTCCGAAGCCTTTGCCGCGATCAAGGCGCTCTACGATGCCGGGGCCGATCCCCAGACCATCGTTGCCGACCTCGCCGATTTCACGCATCTGGTGACCCGCATCAAGGTCGTGCCCTCAGCCGCCGATGATGTGTCGTTGACACCCGATGAGCGCAAACGTGGCGCGGAACTGGCCTCGAAGCTGGGCATGCGTGCCTTGACGCGTGCCTGGCAGATTCTCTTCAAGGGTTTCGAGGAAGTGTCCAAAGCCGGCAACGCGTTGCAGGCTGCCGAAATGGTGCTGGTGCGTCTGGCCTATGCTGCCGACCTGCCTTCGCCCGACGAGCTTCTGAGCAAGCTGGCTCGTCAACCGCTTGCCACTTCCCCACCATCGGCGCCCCTGCCGCCGCGCGGCGGTGGCAATGGCGGTGGTGGGCAGGCATTGCGTGTCGAAAACCCGGCACCGCAATACGAAAATCCCGCGCCCATCTACGACAACACGCCCCAGGCTATTGCGCCGCCGGCAATGCCTAATCCGCGCAGCTATGCCGAGCTCGTGACGCTCGCCGGCGAGAAGCGGGACATCCTCCTTAAGCATGCGCTCGAAAGCGACATGCGTCCGGTGGCTTTCGCTGAGGGGCGCGTCGAAGTTGCGTTGATGGAAGGCGCTAACCCGACCGTCGTCCAGACGCTGTCGGCGCGCCTCAAGACCTGGACCGGCAAGCCGTGGCTGGTAACGGTTTCGACCACACCGACCGAAGGGCGCACCATCCGCCAGCAGCGCGACGACCGGCGCGCACAGCAGGTGGCCGACGCCCATGACGATCCGCTGGTGCAGGCAATTCTCGAAACTTTTCCTGGCGCCAAGGTTGTGAACGTCGCCGTGCGTGACGACATACCGGCGATAAACGAACATCCCCTACCTGAACCCGACGAGGACGATTGATGGCAGACTTCCTGAACATGATGAAGAAGGCCCAGGAAATGCAGGCCAAAATGCAGCAGATGCAGGCCGAACTGGGCAATCTGGTCGTGGAAGGTCAGTCGGGCGGCGGTCTGGTGAAGGTCTCGCTTTCCGGCAAGGGCGAACTCAAGGGCCTCAAGATCGATCCGTCGCTGATCAGGCCGGAAGACGCCGAGATGATTGAGGATCTCATCATCGCGGCTCATGCCGATGCCAAGAGCAAGGCAGAGGTCGAGATGAACAGCCGCATGCAGGAAGTCACCGCTGGCCTGCCGCTGCCTCCGGGCATGAAATTCCCCTTCTGAGGACGCGATGGCCACATCGGGCGGACCTGAGATTGAGCAACTGATCCAGCTCATGGCGCGGCTTCCGGGCCTGGGGCCGCGCTCGGCGCGGCGCGCCGTGCTGCAGCTCATCAAGAAGAAGGAAACGCTCATGGTGCCGCTCTCGGCGGCACTCGATCGGGCGGTTGATGCTGTGCGCACCTGCGACGTCTGCGGCAATATCGATACCCGCTCCCCTTGCGGCATCTGCTCGGACCCACGACGCGGCGAAGGCGGCATCTTGATCGTGGTCGAAGATGTCTCCGACCTGTGGGCGCTTGAACGCGCCGGGGTTGGGATGGTCAAGTACCACGTGCTGGGGGGCGTGCTCTCGCCGCTTGACGGCGTCGGGCCGGAAGACCTTTCCATCGACAGCCTTGTCAAGCGCGCGCCGGAGTTTTCCGAGATCGTGCTGGCAGTCAATGCCACTGTCGAAGGGCAGACGACAGCGCATTACATCACCGATCGACTTGCGGGCATGGGCGTGAAGGTCACGCGCCTTGCCCATGGTGTCCCGGTGGGCGGCGAGTTGGACTATCTCGATGAGGGCACGCTCAGTCAGGCGCTCAAGGCACGTACCGTGATATAGGAGCCGGGCCTAACCTTTCTGCCCAGTAGCCCCGCACCCGCGGATGGCCTATTTTCCAAGTCCCTGATTCCCGGGAGCCTTCCTTGTCCCGCACCGACGCCATTCTCTCGCGCCTCCTGGCGCTGCACCCCAAGCTTATCGACCTGACGCTCGACCGGATCCTGCGGTTACTGGATGATCTCGGCCGTCCGCAGGATCGGCTACCGCCAGTCATCCATGTGGCCGGGACCAACGGCAAAGGCTCGACCGTTGCCAATCTTCGCGCCATGCTCGAAGCGTCAGGCAAGAAGGTGCACGTCTATACCTCGCCGCACCTCGTGCATTTCCGCGAGCGCATCCGGCTGGCAGGCAAGCTCGTTTCCAATCGCCAGCTCAACGCGGCGCTCGAACATTGCGAGCGGGTCAATGGCGGCAAGGCGATTACCTATTTCGAGATCACGACAGCCGTGGCGCTCTACCTCTTTGCCGAGGAGCCGGCGGATTTCCTGCTGCTCGAGGTCGGCATGGGAGGCCGGTTTGATGCGACCAATGTGGTCGAGCACCCGCTCGGCACCATCATCACGCCAGTGTCCGTCGATCACATCGAATATCTCGGCTCGAAGGTAGCGGGGATAGCTGCCGAGAAAGCTGGCATCCTCAAGCGCGGAGCGAAGGCAGTGATTGCCCGCCAGACCGACGAGGGACTGGCCGCCATCGAGGCTGAGGCGCGCAAGCTGGGCGTTACCCCGTTTGTCGCTGGTCAGGATTTCGAGGGCTTCGAGCAGAACGGGCGCCTTGTCTACCAGGATAATGACGGTCTACTCGACCTGCCTCGCCCGCGCCTGGCAGGTACGCACCAGATTGGCAACGCTGCGACCGCAATCGCGGCCGTTCGACATTTCGGCTTGCCAGTGAGCGATGCTGACATCGCCAAGGGCCTCCAGACGGTCGAGTGGCCGGGGCGGCTATCGCCGATCAAGGGAAAGCTCTCGGCGTTGCTCTCCCCCGGCCAAGAGCTCTGGCTGGATGGCGGGCACAACGAAGCTGGTGGCGGCGTGCTGGCGGATTCGCTGAGGCAGATGAATGCGCGCGCTCCCAAGCCACTGGTGCTGATAATGGGCACATTCGCCAACAAGGACGCCACGGGGTTCCTCCGGCATTTTGGTGACGAGCCGGTGGCGGTTTTCACCGTGCCGATCCCCGGCGATCGTGCAGCATGGAAAGCGTCGGACTTGGCGGAGGTGGCGCGAGGGCTGGGGCTCAAGGCCGGCCCAAAGCGCAGTGTCAAATCCGCGCTGGAGGCCGCCGCCGAAGTAAAGGGCGCGCGCGTAGTGATCTGCGGCTCGCTGCACCTTGCCGGCAATGTGCTGGCGTTGAACGGTACGCCGCCGGTGTGAGCTGGTGGCGCCGAGCGCCACCAACCGAGCTATTGGCTATACAACCGCTCGAAGCAGCGGTGCTCCCTGCGCTAACTCGATGCGTTTGCCTTCGGCGCTGAACAGATGCCAGGCAGTCGGATCGAAGCGCAGCGAGATGTGGCGCCCCTCATAGCGTTCGTCGCCAGCGGGCAGAACAACCGCGAGTTCATGCGAGCGAACAGTGCAGTAGGCAACGCGCGAGCCGCCGAGTTCTTCGACAAGGTCGACGAATGCCGGTAGGCCGACACTCGGATCTTCCGCGAGGGTGATGTTCTCGGGGCGCATGCCGAGGGTGAGCTTGGTGCCCGCCACAAGTGACGGCGCCTGAAAGACCACCTCGTCAGGTGCATCATCGAAGCTGATCCGCCCGTTCTGACCGACCGTGGCCGGCAGCAGGTTCATCGTCGGCGCGCCCAAAAAGCCTGCGACGAAAACGGAAGCAGGTTTTCGGTAGATATCTGCCGGAGCTCCAACCTGTTCGACATGACCGCCATTCATGACGATGAGCGTATCGGCCAGCGTCATGGCCTCGACCTGATCGTGGGTCACGAAGATCGAGGTGGCCTTGAGACGCTTGTGGAGGCGCTTGATTTCGATGCGCATCTGGACGCGCAGCAGCGCGTCGAGATTGGACAGCGGTTCGTCGAAGAGGAAGACGTCCGGCTCGCGGACGATGGCGCGTCCCATGGCGACACGTTGGCGCTGGCCGCCGGAGAGTTGGGCCGGGCGGCGGTCGAGATACTCACCGAGATTGAGTATCTTGGCAGCGTCCTCGACGCGTCGATTGCGTTCGGCCTCGGGGATTTTGGCGATGCGCAGCGGATAGGCCATGTTCTGGCGCACGGTCATATGCGGATAGAGCGCGTAGTTCTGGAACACCATGGCACAGCCGCGGTCGGCCGGATCGATATCGTTCATCTCGATCCCGCCAATCGAGATCGAACCGGATGAGGCATCCTCGAGTCCGGCAATGGTACGTAGCAGCGTGGACTTGCCGCAACCCGAAGGGCCGACGATCACGACGAAATGGCCATCCGGAATGTCGACGTTGATGCCGTGCAGCACCTGCTTGCCGTCATAGGTTTTCTTGAGGTCGGCGATGCGAATGTCGGTCATGAGGCTTCTCCCAAAAGGCGGTTGCGGAGGCGGTCGATAACGGCTGCCGGCAGGCCAATGCGCTCGAGATAAGCGACTGCGGTGCCATAGTTCTCTTCGAGGTGGGCGATGGTGGCGTGCATGGTCGAGGGCTTGGAGGCGAGGAGCGGGCGGAAGCTTTCGATATCAGCGCCACGTTCGGCAGCATTGGCGATGATTTCTTCGACCATCGGGGCGATCATCTGGCCGGTGAGCGCGTAGTCCTCGACGATGAGCCCGGCTTCCACACCGGCGAGCGAGAGCAGCAGCGCCGAGACGATGCCGGTGCGATCCTTGCCCGCGGTGCAGTGGAACAGCACCGTCCCCTCCGGCGCCTCGGCAATGATGGTCAGCACCTCGGCTATGGCCGGCTGGCGGGTGGTGAGGGCGAGCTTATAGAGTTCGAGCAGCACGTCGCCGCTTTCGCCCGGCTCGGGGGCGAGCTGATCGAAAAGCGAGACGTTGTGATAAGCGACGGCCGGATTGGCGCTGAACGGGTTGGGCTGGGTCGCCAGCTCGCCCTCGTGGCGCAGGTCGATGACCGTGGTGACGCCCTCGGAGACCAGATTATCCATGCCTTCGGAATCGAGGCGGTGCAGGCCATCGGCGCGCAGGATGCGGCGCCATTGGGTCTGGCTGTCGCCGGCTGCATAGCCGCCTAGGTCGCGGATGTTGTAGGTGCCCTTGACCGGCAGGTGGCGGTTGAACTGGCTGTGCATTAGCGGATACCCGATTTCATGAAGGATTGGACGACCTGCCGCTGCAGGACGATGTAAATGATGAGGATGGGGAGGCTGGCCATAGTGGAGGCAGCCATGAGCGGGCCCCAGGCATTGCCTTCGCTGGTCATGAACATCTGGATGCCGATCTGGACCACGCTGTTCTCGGCCGTGCGCGAGAGCAGCAGCGGCCAGAAGTATTCGTTCCAGGTCGAAATGAAGATGAGAATGGCGAGCGAGGCGATGGTGCCGCGCAGGTTCGGCGTCATGACCTCCCAGAGAATGCGCCACGAGCGGGCGCCGTCCATGCGAGCGGCCTCGAGGACCTCCTTGGGGAAGCCGCGCATCGACTGAGCCAAGAGCAGGATGGCGAGTGCCGAAGCGAAGTGGGGCAAGATGAGCGCCACGACGCTATCGAGCAACCCCATCTGCGCCACCAGCAGATAGTTGGGAATCATCACCACCTGGAATGGAACCAGCCACGTGAGGGCGACCGCCGTATAGACGAGCTTGTCGAAGCGGAACCGCCAGCGGGCGAAGGCATAGGCAGCAAGGAGCCCCGTGAAGAGCTGGATGACCGTCACCACGATCGACACGATGAACGTGTTGATGAGCATCCGCACGATGGGGATGGCGTTGAGCGCATAAGCGTAGTTGTCGAGCGAGATGGAACTCGGCCAGAGGCTGGTCTCGAAGATGGCATTGGCTGGCCGTAGCGAGGTCACGACCATCCAGTAGACGGGGAAGAGGCAGAAGAGCGACAGCAGCACCATGACGAGGTGCCCGGCGGCGCTGTTGATGCCAACGCCCTCGGCAGTCTTCCGACGCAAACGTGGCCGGGCCGCCGCGAGCGGCCGCGAGATGGCTTCAGTTGTCATGGAACGAGAACCTGTCGATGAAGTGGAAGAGGACGAAGGCAACTGCGCCGAAGCCGATGAAGAGGATCACCGCCGAGGCCGAACCCCAGCCGACCGACATGCTCGAGAAGCCGAAGTCCCAGAGCAGGTAGTAGATATTGGTCGTGGCACCGAGCGGACCGCCGCCGGTCAGCACGTTGATGTAGGTGAAGCTCCACTGGGCGCCGAGCAGGATCGTCATCATCACGAGGAAGAGGATGGACGAGCTTAGCAATGGCAGCCGTACGTCGCGGATGATCTCCCATTTGCTGGCGCCATCCATGCGCGCCGCCTCGATGAGCGAGGGGTTGATGTTGGCGTTGGCGGCCGAGAGGATGAGGGTGGAAAAGCCGATGAGCTTCCAGCCGGTGATGACAATCACGGTCCAGATGGCGACCTTGGGGTCGGTGAGGAACTTGACCGGGTCGAAGCCCAGCCAGGTGATGCCGGCGTTGACCATGCCGTAGCCCGGATCGAGCAGCCAGCGCCAGACGGCGGCGGCGACGACCGGCGCGATGATCATCGGCACGAAGATGATGGCGCGATAGATATTGCGCGAACGTGCCGGCAGGTCGTGCGTGTAGATTGCGATGGCCAGCGGAATGAGCACGGCCAGCGGCAGGAGGCCCAGCACGTAGACAGCGGTGTTCCGCAGCGCCTGCCAGAATTTCGGCAGCGAGAAGATGCGCACGTAGTTGTCGAGGCCGACATAGGTCTGCGGCGAGGACGGCAGCATGTTCCACTGGTAAAAGCTCAGGCGCAGCGCGTCGACGAGCGGCCAGTAGATCCAGACCACGAGGGTAACGATGGCCGGAGCCAGGTAGAGCCAGGGCGAGATGCGCCAATTGCCCGAGCGCCTGCGGCGAACCGGGGCGGCATCGAGACGGGAAACCGATAGCTGAGCCATCGTCATCCTCCGAAGATGGAGCCCGCCCCGTCGCCGGGGCGGGCAGGGGCTTACGGCATCAGCGCCTGGGCATTGGCCTGGGCATCGGAAAGGGCAGCCTGGACGTCAGCGCCGCCGAACACCGCCATCTCGGCGCCATCCATCATCAGCTTGACGATCTGCGAATAGTTGGGGCCGGGCATGGAGTCCCAGGGCTCGAGGCGCGAGAGCTGCTCGAGATTGGGTTGGACCAGCGGATGGTCCTTGATCCAGTTGCCGAGATATTCCGGGTCGTTGACGATGTCGGTGCGCAGCGGCAGGTAGCCGATCTCTGAGGTGATGATCGTGTAGCCGTGCTTGGAGGTGAGGAACTTCATCAGCTCCCAGGCAGCGCGCTGCTTGACCGGATCGGAGCTGAGGATGACCAGAGCACTGCCCGAATTGTTGGGACGGGTCGGCTTGTCGCCGAAGCGCGGCATGGGAGCGGCCCGCAGGTCGAACTTGCCGGTCGCACCCTTGACGAGAACGCCCTGCACCGCCGAGGTCTGCAGATACATGCCGAGATTGCCCGCCGCCATGTTCTCCATGGCCGCGTTGATGTCGATGTTCTCGTAGGCGCCGCCCTCATAGAGGTCCTTGATCATCGCCACGGCTTCGACGGCCGCCGGTTCGGCGAAGGTCAGCGTCTTGCGGTCGGCCGAGAGCACCGAGCCGTTGTTGGAGCGCACGACGCCCTGGAACAGCCAGTCGGCGGCGCTGGGACCGAAGATGCCGGCGGTGAAGCCCGGCTTGCCGGTCTTGTCCTTGATGGCCAGTGCAGCGGCCTTGACCTCGGCCCAGGTCTGGGGCGGAGCATCGGGGTTAAGGCCGGCGGCCTTGAAGAGATCGGCGTTGAAGAACAGGATCGGGGTCGAGAACGTATAGGCGAGGCCGAAAGTCTTGCCGTCGAGCACGCCGAGCTTGAGCCCGTTCGGGCTCATGCCGTCGAAATGGGCGGCGAGTTCGTCGGCGGGGATCAGGTCTTCGAGCGCCTTGGCGGCGTAATTGGTGCGTGCATAATCCAGCGAGTTGAACCCGAGCTGTACGAGATCGACAGGCTGGTTGGCGGCGAGGTCGGCCTGGAGGCGGGCATTGCCATCGCCGGCACTATAGGGCACGCCCTGCACCGTGATGTTGGGGTTGGCCGCCATGAACTCGGCGATGAGCTTTTCGGTGGCATCCTTGCCGACGCCGGCCGAGCCGAGATTGTAGTTGTAGAAGGTGATGGTGACCGGCTGGTCGACGCTGGCCGGGATGGCCTGGGCGAGAGCGGGACCGGTCGCCAGGAGCGCCAGGGCCCCTGCAAGGAAGGTTTTGCGGTTCATCTCAATGAGGTCCGTTACTCGGCGGCTTCCAGAGAAGCGAGATAGGCGTTGAGGCGAGCCGTCATCTCCTTGAGCGGCGTCGCGCTGATTTCGCGGCGGGTCGAGGGCTGCGGCGCGAAAGCGACGGTGAGGCCGGAGGGACGAACCGTGCCGATGGTCATCGAGGTGCCTTCGACGGCGCGGAAGGTGTCGCCCATGGCCACGGTGTCGAGCGAATTGTGCTGGCCCATGCCGACGACGACGGTGACGCCGTACCAGTTGGAGACGCGATCGTGGTGAACGTGGCCCGAAAGGATGCCCAGCACATTGCGGCCGGCAAGCAGGTCGCGCAGCGCGAGCGTGTCATCGATGGCGAGGGTTTCCCACTCGGCTTCGAAATTGTCTTCATCGAGCGCCGGGGCGTGGTGCATCACGAGGAGCTTGGGCAGCTCGGCATGATCGTTGAGGCGCGCTTCGAGCCATTCGAGCTGGCCGGGTTCGAACGAGCCACCGATCTTGCGCGGCACGCTGGTGTCGAGCGTGATGATATGGACGCCGGCGATCACCGCGTCGTGGTCGTAGGGGGCGAGGGCGTTTTCGGTACGATCGAAGAAGGCCTTGTAGAAGCCTTCGCGGGTGTCGTGGTTGCCCAGGGCGAAGAGCATCGGCACGTCGATCCCGGCTTCGGCAATCAGCGCCTGCAGATGCTTGTAGCTGGTTTCATCGCCGCGATTGGTCAGGTCGCCCGAGGCGACGATGAAGGCGGGACGCGGGGTCATGCGCTGGATATCGGCGGCGATCGCGCGGAAATTGGCGGTCGTATCGCTGAACAGATGCGGGTCTTCTACAGCGGGGTCGCCGACATGCAGATCGGTGATGTGAACGAAGGTTACGGGCTCGGACATCGACAGTCCTCCTGTTGAAGCGGCCGGCGGCACCGGCTCTCGCTGGGGAAGTAGCGCGCCTCGCCGATTGGCTCTTGCGCGGGATCGAGGCCATCGGTAGCTTTGTCGTATGACAGGTGAATGAAGGTTCATTCAGTTTATGGATGTTGCTCCCGACAAGCGCGAGCGGATACTCGCCGCCGCTTCCCGACTGATCGTCCGCAACGGACTTCAGTGCTCAATGCAGGCCATTGCCGAGGAGGCAGGCGTAGCCACCGGCTCGCTCTACAATTACTTCGATTCCAAGGAGGCACTGGTGCGCGGGGTCTATGACCGCGTCGCTCAGGAGATGACGCAAAAGGTCGCGGTGCCGCACGATCCGGCCAGCAGCCACGCCCAGCGCGTGCAGCACTATATCGAGCGCTACATCGACTTCATCTGGGAAGACGCCGACCGTGCGCGACTTTTCGACTATCTCGACAACAGCCCGCTGCTCACGTTCGGCGAAGCCGTCGGCATCTTCCGCCCCTTCGTCGACCATGGCCGCGAAATGCTCGCAATGGCCCAGCAGGACGGCGTGGTGCGCGCCGGGGCCACCAACCTCATCGCCAGCTTCGTCCGCGGCGCCATCCGCAACACCCTGAAACGCCGCCGCCTCGATCCCTCGCCGATCAGGGATGAGGAGAAGCAGGGACTGGCGGCAATGTGTTGGGACGCTATCGCGGTGCACAGGCACCCGTAGCGTCATCAGAATACGACTGGCATTTCTTCACAAGCCAAGAACCGCCCAAGGCGTGATTCTGTGTTGAAGCCTCCATGACTTCGAGCGCGAGCATGGAGGTTTTTGTCATTTTATCTTTGCTATCCAGAGGCTTACGTTCCGCCAATCTGAAACATTCGATTTTCTCTGATTAACACACTTGAGTTAAGTTAATCGGCCTCGCATAGTCCGTTATGGGACTGTCACAGTTCCGAGCAGATGAGCGGTGTCGAACGCCGCCACGGAGAGGAAAGAGAGTATTTCGATGACACGTATGAGCCGGCGAACCTTTATCGCCTCCGTCCCGCCGTTTCTGGCGGCAACGCAGATTCCGGCTTTGGCGGCGCCTGCAACGGACCTGCAATTGATCGCTGCCCAGAAGGGTGAACCGACAATCGTCAAGCTGTATCGTCAGCTTGAGCGCCTGACCTCGACCGTCACGCTGATGACCACCGGCGCGCACCCGGACGACGAGCCAAGCGGCATGCTCGCGGCACTGCGTCACGTCTATGGCATTCGCCCGGTGCTCTACTGCATCACGCGCGGCGAAGGCGGCCAGAATGCCATCGGCCCGGAACGCGGCTCGGTTCTCGGTGTGCTGCGCACCCGCGAAATGACTGAGGCATCCCGCTCACTCGACGCCTCGCTCGCCTTCGGCGGCCAGGGCCACAATGACAGCGTGCACGATTTCGGCTTCTCCAAGGACCCGAACCAGACCATTGACCGCTGGGGCCGCGACCGCGTCATCGAACGCATGACCTGGGCTTTCCGCTACTACAAGCCCGACATCATCATGAACTGCTTCCTGGATGTGCCGGGGCAGCATGGCCACCACCGCGCGGCCAACGTGGCGACCTTCGTCGTGGCGGAGCTCTCGGGCAAGACAGACGAATTCTCCAACCAGATCGCGGCGGGCCTCAAGCCGTGGACCGTGCCCAAGATCTATCTACCGGCCTATGGTGGTGGTGGCGGCGTCTACGACGACGAGATTCCGCCTCCGCCCAAGACGCTGGTCGTGCGCGCTCCCGAGCGTGATCCGATCTCCGGCGCAACGTTCCCGCAGATGGGTGAGTGGTCCCGTTCCTGCCACCTGACACAGGGCATGGGCACCTGGCGCCCCGAGCCGCAGACCGAATGGGAGCTCAACCTCGCCTGGGCCGCCAATGGCGAAGCCGGCAAGCAGGAAAGCGATATCCGCGAGGGCCTGATCGCCACTGTTGGCCACATCGCCGCTCTTGATGGCATGCCCGCCTCGGCCGCCGACGCACTCCGAAACGCCCAGGGCCTGATCGACGAGGCCATCGCCGACTATGGCGACCCGGTCGTCGTGGTCAAGAAGGTCGCCGAGATCGGCAAGGCAATCGCCGAAGCACGCGCCCAGCTCCCCGCTGAGCTCCAAGACAGCGTTGCTCACCGCCTCGACCGCAAGGCCAAGGAAGTGGACCTGGTGCTGGCTACCGCCGCTGGTATGCAGATTCGTGCCTATACGGACGGCGCCGACCTGCGTCCGGGCCAGGAGATCATCGTCAAGACCTTGGTCGATGCGCCCGAAAGTGTGACCGTGGATTCGGTTGCGGTCGTCGCTCGCGAAGGCCTCAGCAGCGAAAGCACCGCCGATGGCGAGAAGGTCGCAGTTGCGGCCGACGCAGCACTGACCAACCCGCTGGCCGAGCAGTTCGATCCCCTCGGTGGCAATGGCGACGCCTTCGTTCGCCTGACGGCTACAATTGCTGGCCACAAGGCTGTGCTCGACGTCGACCTGGAAGACGCGCTCCGCGTCCTGCCGGCCGCCTCGCTCGAGCTCAAGCCGGATGCGGTCGTGTTCAACACCGAGCAGGAAATTGCTCCCGTGGAGATGACCGCGGTGGTGGCCAACGCCACGACCAACGACCTCAAGTTCGACCTGCCGGAAGGCTGGTCGATGACGGCCACGGGTGAAACCGGTCGCGAGGCCGGTACGTTCGAGCTGGCTCCGCCGGCCGAGCTGGGCACGACGCGCGTCAATATCGAGCCCAAGTTGCTCGGTCAGCCCGCCTACGCCATCAACACCTTCTCCTATCCGCATATCGGCAAGTCGGTCGTCCCGACGCTGGTGTCGGTGCCCGTGCAGTCCGTTGATGCCGTGCTGCCGGCAGAAGCGAAGGTGGGCTATGTCGGTGGCGGCAACGACAATGTGGCCACCTGGCTGCGCCGTCTCGGGGTCAAGCTCGTAGAGCTCAAGCCCTCGGACGTCGAGGCCGGTGCCTATCGCGATCTGACGACGCTCATCGTGGGCATCTTTTCCTTCGGCCGCCGCCAGGACCTTGTGGCGGCACTGCCGGGCATCCACGAATGGGTGCGCAATGGCGGGCACCTGGTGACCCTTTATCACCGTCCGTCCGATGGCTGGAAGCCTGAGAGCGTGCCGCTCGCTTTCCTTAAGATCGGCTCGCCTTCGATCCGCTATCGCGTGACCGATGCGAAGGCACCCGTGAAGGTGCTCGAGCCCGACCACCCGCTCCTCAATTACCCCAACGTCATCGGGGAAGAGGATTGGGCCAATTGGGACAAGGAGCGCGGGCTCTACTTCGCTTCCGAATGGGACGAGGCCTACAAGCCGCTGCTGGCAATGAGCGATGCGGGTGAAGACCCGCTGACCGGTTCGCTGCTCTCCGCCGAAATCGGCAAGGGCCGGCATACACACACGAGCCTCGTGCTGCACCATCAGCTCGACAAGCTCGTTCCGGGCGCGTTCCGCCTGCTGGCTAACCTCACGCAGGCGGCCCAGCGCTAACCGACAAGGCTCGCGGCCGCTCCCGGGCCGCGAGCCTACGCGCCGCTGGAATTTCCGGTGGCACAAGCAGAACCCCTGGCTGCCCTCCCGGCCAGGGGTTTGGCTTGTCAGGGGCTTAGAGAAATCGCGACAGCGCGAATGCCGAAAGATCAATTCGCGCCTGACCATCGACCGCCCATTGGGCAAGACTCTCGCCAATGGCCGCCGAATGTTTGAATCCGTGGCCCGAACACGGCGACGCGACCAGAATGTTGGCGTGTTCCGGATGCCTGTCGATGAGGAAGGCGCTGTCGGGTGTGACTGTATAGATGCAGGTGGCCGTCTTGGTGACACGCGGGGTTACGCCTGCAAGCCTGCCAGCAAGATGCGCGGCATGCATGCGTTGACTGTCGCTCTCGGGAACGTTGCGGTCGATCGCATTGGGATCGCTCGCGGCGCCGTAAAATTCGTCTGCCGTTTTCACGCTGAGGCCATCCTGGCTCGGGAAGCCATAGAAGAAGCCATCCTGTGTTTCGCCGTGCGGCCACATGAATACGGGGGAATGGTTCCAGGTAGCGGGAGCATCTTCGGCGAGGGCAAACCAGTGCATGACCTGACGGGTGGGGCTCAGGACCTTGTCGAATGGCGCGCCAAGCAGGTTGGGCGCCCACGGGCCGGCCGAAACGACTGTTTGGCCAGCGCACACCATTGAGCCGTCGTCGAGCACAACAGTGACGCCGCTGGCAGTAGTGTCGATGCTCGTAACAACGCGACCAAGCCGGGCCTCTGCCCCCAACTTCTGAGCGATCGAGAGTTGCGTAGCGACGCACCGCTCGGGCGACACATAGCCGCCGCCCGGCTCGTAGTAGCCGATCTCGTCATCCTGTGGTGTGAAGTTGGGAAAGCGGTGACGGATTTCCGCGGCGTCGAGGATTTCGTGTTCTATGCCGTAGCGCCGTGCAGCCAGGATCGAGCGGCGAATGAAGCCGGTGCGGCCAGGACGTTGAACGGCATCATCATGGTAGGAGATGATGATGCTGCCGACCTCCGAGAGAAGCGTCTCGCCGGTCTCGGCCTCCAGTTCGCGCCAGATCTCGTGCGACCGCATAACCAGCGGCACATAGGCCTCGCCTTCGCCAATGCCACGCCGCGTGATGCGCGTCTCGCCATGTGTCGAGCCCTGCGTGTGTGGTGGCGCGAAGCGGTCGATCCCCAGGACGTTTACGCCACGCTTGGCGAGTTGGTAGAGCGCGGCACTGCCCATCGCGCCCAGGCCGATGACGACTATGTCGTAAGTCTCAGTCATTACGGATCTTTCCAGGTCGATCGAGATGGGTGGTGAGGAACAGAGCGCCAATGATGATGGCGACCCCGATCACGGTGCTCCACGCTGGAATTTCGCTGAAGGCGAGATAGCCCGCAATCGAGGCCATAACGATCGAGAGGTAGCCAAGTGGCGCCAGCACATTGGCGGGCGTCGACTGATAGGCGCGCAGGAAACAATATTGCCCAGCCTGGGCGAGAACACCGATGGCCAGCAGCAGCGGCCAATCGCCAAGGGCAACCGGGTGCCAGGTGACCGCGGCGGGAATGGCGGTGAAGAGCGTCAGGCCGACGGTATAGAAGACCATGAGTACGGTGGTGTTTTCGCCAGCAAGCGCACGAGTCTGTACGACCGCCAGCGAGCCAAAGACCACGGAGCCGAGGGCAGCGAGAATGCCGGGGCTCAAGGCGATCTCTCCAGGCGCGACCATGATGATCACGCCAAAGAAACCTACGACGGCGCCGAACCAGCGAAGAAGGCTCGAACGCTCGCCCAGCAACCAGGCAGCCAGCGCCATCACGACGAGCGGGCGCATAAAGCCGATGGCATTGGCCATGGCCAGCGGCAGTGCTGCCAACGCCACGAAGTTGGAGCTGAGCGCGATGGTATTGCAGAGCACCCGGAAGACATGGCGTCCCCAATGCTGGGTCTTGGCGATAGCATCGCGATGCCGCCACGCGAGTGGCAGCACGCTGATGAGCCCGATCAGCGAGCGGATGAAGACCATCTGCAAGGCGGGGTAGGTGGCGCCGCCCATCTTGACCAGCACCGTCATCACGGTGACCAGCACCGTATCGGACAACAACCAAACCATGCCGATGTTGTCGCGCCGCGGCGCGGGAGCGTGCATGTCAGGCCGGCTGCACCAGGTTGGCGAGAAGACGGAAGGCCCCGGGCACGAGCTTGTCGAGCTGATGGTGCAGCACGAGGCTCGTATGAGTATGCCGACCCTTGCCGATCTCCGCCGAGAGAAGCGAACCGGTCAACTGCTTTTCCCCTGCGTCGTTCATGCCGAGGAGCGGCACATACGCCTTGTCCCAGGTGGAAGCGAAGTAGAGCCCCCGCTCTTTGTCCCAGCTCTCGAAATCGGCGGCGCTGATGCGGTTCGGACCAACCAGCAACGGGTGGTCAGGTGCAAGCACCTCGACCTGCGCATCGGGATTGGTTACGCGCCAGCGTAGCGACGGGGAGCCGATCGTGAGTGACAACGGCGGAGTGCTTCCAGGATTCCAGCCGTCGCTGGGCCGATGATAGAGCGTCACCAGATGCCCGCCGGCTTTCACCCAGTCATGCAGCCTTTCGGTCGCTGCCGCCAGATCAGGACGCGTCCCGAAAGCGAAGATGCCGACGACGATGGTGTCCAAGCGCGAGAGATCGCCTGCCAGGTCTGTGGCGTCGAGTTCGGTGACATCAGCACCCATGCGCCGCAGCCACATGCCGACACGGTCCGCGCCGCCGCCAACATAGCCTATGCGGCCCGCGGGAAGAGTCAGATCAAGCGCCAGTACCTCGAGCGTCTGCGGACGGACAAAGTGCGTTCGGCCGATATGGGGATAGGCAATTGGCGTCACCGCATAGGCAGGTGCGCCGTCGAGACTGACGTTAAGCGAATAGCGCCCCGGTTGCAGCGTGGGGGCGGGCTCGACTTCGACACCGCCGGGTATACGGCGTATCTGCAGCCCGTCTGCTGCACCGATTGAAATTCGGTCGAGCGGAGCATCGCTCTTCACGGCGACCTGCAAGGTCCCGGTCGCGTGGGTCTTGATGATGAGTGCCTCGGGCGCCAGTTCGACCGTATGCGGTGGAACAATCTGCAGGGCCTCTTCAGTATCGACGGCAAACGCGATCTTCTGACCGGCGACGATAGCCTCGACCTTGACGGAGAGAGTGCCATTCGCGCCGAGCGAATAGAAATCCGGAGCGAAGGCATTGCGGATCGCAGCGTCGGGCTTTGCTTTGATGCTGATGACCGCGCGGGCTGCTTCTGTCATAGCCTCACCAGCAACCAGATCCGAGCCGACAACGGCGGACACCGCCAACAAATCGGCGCTTCCTGTCTCGTATTCGATGATGAGCTTCGCCTCCCCGCCGGGGACAACGTTCGAAGGCATCACGCGGGCGTTGATCTCAAGACCAGCAGCAAGTGCCAGCGCTGCATCGACCTCCTCCTGCTTGCGCGCGAGGCGGTGGCCGTGGCGCGCGACCTCGACCGGCGCGAGAGCTTCCCGGGCCTCCGCAAGCGCCACGTTGGCCTCGGCCAATGCAGACGCAACCTCCTGCGAATTCGGGAATGCCGCGACTGCCCGCGCTATCGCGGCGTCGGCTACGCCGAGGGAGGGATTATCGCCAAGGTCAGCCAGTCGCGAGGGGAGCCCGGCGCGGATATCATTCTCGGCCTGACCGTTGGCCAGGTGCAGCGGCCACTGCGTCTTTGCCGGATGCCAGTGGCCCATATTCTGGCTGGCATGGAAAGCGCGGGAAACTTCGCCGATCCGGTCGTAGCTCATCCCGCTGATCGGGTCGACGCCGTCGGCAATGACGTGCGACGTCGCGGGAGGCGGCGGAACCTCGTCATCATAAGTGTCGCCGCCGCCGGACCATGCTGGCAGATAGTATTTGGCGACCTTCCACGGCGCGAGGCCTTCTGCTTCATGCTCGGGAAACGCTTGCGGATCAGCTGCCAGCGCGAGCGCAGTCTCGGCGGCTTCGGTCATGGCGCGATGGTGACCGTGCTGGCCGGGGACGTCGAGGAACGTCGGGATGACGATATCAGGCCGGAACTGCCGGTAAGCGCGAACGAGCCTCTCGATCGTCCGCTCACGCCCCCAGCGGGCGAGCGTGTCAGGACCAGATTTGGAGAAGCCGAAATCATGGACTGGGTCGTCGGGACCGTGGCCAAGCCAGGCAATGTCGGCGTCGAGGACCTTGGCGGCCTCCTCCATCTCGCGCGAACGCACGACGCCAAGCGCGCCAGTGCGCTCGGGGCCAAGGGTATTCTGACCACCTTCACCGCGCGTCGAGCACGCGACGACCACCCGCATGCCCATTGCATAGCGCATAACGGCCAACATGCCGCTCTGCTCGTCATCCGGATGTGCTCCGGTGTTCATCACGGTGAGCGTGGACGTCAGGCGGCTAAGCGCCCGCTCAAGGGCGACGATGCGTGGCTTGGCAGCGCGTTGGCGGAGGCGTTCGCGATCGGTCAGCATGATTGAACCTTCAAATATGCGTTTGCGTCAGGCCGCCGAGCCGGCAGCCACGCTCAAATGGGGAGAAACGGTATCGAGAAGAGGCAGGGCGGCGGCGCCTAGAGCGGCCGTAAGCTGGCCGGTCTGGCCACGCAGGATTCGGGGTAGTGTGCGCTGCTGGCGCGTTGCGACGGAAACCGGCAGCGGGTCGAGCGCCATGATCACGGCATCGAGCACCGAATTCGGTAGCCCGCCACCGAAGATCACCGTCTCCGGGTCGAAGATATTTTCAAGCATTCCGACGGTCGGGGCGAGATAGTCGGCGGCTAATTCGATCCAATGAGCGAGCGGCTGGCTGCCTTCATCGTGTAGCCGTTGGATATCCTCAACAGTCGACACATGAATGCCCGCATTCGCCAGGTGCTCGCGCAGCGCATAAACAGAGGCAAATCGCTCAAGCGCACCCGCAGGGCCGTGCAGCACCGGCCCCTTGCGCGGCACGAGCCCCACATGGCCGATTTCACCCGCATTGCCGAAGGCGCCGCGGAGCGGGCGCCCATCCTGGATGACGCCCAGGCCCAGGCCGACGCCGAAATAAAGGTAGCAGAACGTCCCGATTTGCCGGCCGGCACCATAAAGGCGCTCGCCGACGGCCGCTGCGGTGGCGTCGTTCTCGATGACGACGTGTTCGCCCGTAGCATTGGAGAAGAGAGAAACAGCGTCCACCCCCGTCCAGCCGGGGAGGGTGGCCGGACCGACCGAACTCATACCCTCGATTTCGAACGGGCCGGGCATCACGACCCCCACGCCGAGCAGCTTCGCGGTATCGGCATCGAGTTGACCCTGGAGACGCTTGACCTCCTCGGCTACCTTGCCCGGCACCACATCCGGCCCGGTCTTGGTCAGCGGCGTGATCGACTGCCCGCGAAGACCACCCGACAGATCGAGCAAGACGGTCACGAGCCGGTCGGCGGCAATTTCAACGCCGACGGTCAGCGGGCCATTGGGATTGACTGCAAACTGGATCGGCGGCTGGCCGCGACCCGAGCGCAGGCGTCCGAGTTCGATCAGCAGGCCCTCTTCAAGGAGCTCTTCCACGATGTTGGCAACGGCCTGCGCGGTAAGCTGCGCGCGACGCGCAATCTCGGTGCGACCGAGATGGCCATGCATCCGGATAACTTCCAGCACCACGCGGCGATTATGCGCGCGGTTGCGCTCGGGATTGGAGCCGATGGCCACGCGCTGGCGCCAATTGCGTTTGCTGCGGCTATTCAAGTTTTGCGTTCCTCCCCAGTGCGCGCTGCTAGCACGAGAGTCCAAGGCGAGACTAGACCGTGCACGTAATAACTCAAGTAGATTATTTTATTGACAAAGGCCTGTCATGTGAATGACGGTAATGGCCGGATTGGCGGCAACTCCGCCATCCTCGTTGGAGATGGCGCGCGGCACGAACCGCGGCCAAAAGGAGGAACTTCATGCTCACCAAGGCAAAAATCGCCGCGCTTGCAGCTGGTATCAGCTTCCTGGCGCTGGGCTCCGCGCAGGCCGTGGAAATTGAGTATTGGCAGTATGTATTCGACAGCCGCGTCCAGGCCATGGACAAGCTGATCGCGAACTTCGAGGCCGCTAATCCCGGCATCACCGTCAAGCAGACCACCTTCCCCTATGCCGACTACCAGACCCGCGTCGTGGCGGCCAAGGTTGCCGGGCAGGGTCCGGACGTGGTGCAGCTGTTCTACGGCTGGCTCGACAACTTCGTCGCCGGCGGCCTGATTCAGCCGCTCGATCCGGCCGTGTTCCCGCACGACAAGATCGAATCCGACTTCTTCCCGATCGTCACCGCCATGAAGCGCGGCGAGGATTACTACGGCCTGCCGACCGCCGTGCGCTCGCTGGCCCTGTTCTACAACAAGGCCATCTTCAACGAGGCTGGCATTGCCAACCCGCCGTCGAACCTGGAAGAGCTCCTGGCTGATGCCAAGGCGACCACCAAGCGCGATGGCGCCGGCAACATCACCTCTGCCGGTATCACCATGGACATGGCCGGTCAGGACCACCATTGGTGGCGCGAAGTCCTCATCCGCCAGAACGGCGGCGAGCCCTACGACGCAGAAGGCAACGTAGCCTACAATTCCGAGGCCGGCGCCGCTGCCCTCAAGTTCTATACCGACCTTCAGACCGAGCATAAGGTTGGGCTCTCGGGCTTCATGGATGAAGGCCAGGCCGCTTTCCGCGCTGGTCTTGCTGCCATGACCATCGACGGTACCTTCCGTCTCGGCGCCTTCTCCTCGAACCCGTTCGAGTGGGGCGTGGTCGAACTGCCGGCCAATGCCGACGGCCTGCGCTCGAATTATTCGAGCTACTTCGCCAATGCCATCGGCGCGGGCGCAACCGGCGAGAAGCTGGAAGCTGCTCAGAAGTTCCTGACCTACATCACCTCGCCCGAGGCGATGGAAGTCTGGCTTGAGACCGTGGGCGAACTCCCGGCCCGTCGCGACGTCGCGCTGACCGAGAAGAACCTGGCCGACCCGATCCTCGGGCCGTTCCTCAAGGGCCTCGAATACGCGCACACCACCAAGTTCTATGACGAAGCTGGCCAGCGCCAGGTCGCCATCGACATGGTCAACCGCGTTCTGATCGACGGTCAGTCCATCGAGGATTCGCTCAAGCAGGCCGCCGAGGCCGAGCAGGCGATCATCGACCAGGCTACCGGCAAGTAAGCAGAGGCCAAGATGAGCTCTGCAACCGTAACGGAAGAGGCGGCCTCTGGCCGCCTCTGGGACCGTTTCAGCATCAAAACCAAAAGGGTGATCTGGGCCTGGACTTTCCTTGCCCTGCCCATCCTCTTCTATGCCGGAATCCGGTTTTATCCGACGGTGCAGGCCTTCTGGCTCTCGCTGACGAACTGGGATCTGTTGCGCCCGGCCAAGTTCATTGGCTTTGCCAACTACGCCAAAATGTTTGCGGATCCGCTGTTCTGGAAAGTCTTCCAGAACACGTTCCTCTATCTCATCATCGGCACGCCTCTGAGCCTGGTGATCTCCTTCGTGATCGCCTTCTATCTAGACCGCGTCCGGTTTGCGCACGGACTCATCCGTGCGCTTTACTTCCTGCCGTTCCTCACGACCGCCGCCGCCATGGGCTGGGTCTGGCGCTGGTTCTACCAGCCGCTACCCGTCGGCGTGATCAACGGCCTCCTGGGTTCGCTCGGGCTCGAGCAACAGCCGTTCCTGCGCTCCACCACCCAGGCGTTACCCTCCATCCTCGTGCCTGCCATCTGGGCGGGGCTGGGGTTCCAGATCATCATCTTCATGGCGGGCCTGCGCGCCATCCCCAGCACCTTCTATGAGGCCGCGCGCATCGACGGCCTGGGTGAATGGGCGATCTTGCGCAAGATCACGATTCCGCTGCTAAAGCCGACCACCGTTTTCCTCGTCGTCTTCTCCTCGATCGGGTTTCTGCGCATCTTCGATCAGGTCTACAACATGACGAGCAACGATCCCGGCGGGCCGCTCAACTCGACCAAGCCGCTCGTGCTCATGATCTACCAGACCGCATTCTCGTCCTATCAGATGGGCTATGCCGCTGCGCAGACCGTGGTGCTCTTCACGATCCTTCTCGTCGTCTCCCTGCTCCAACTCTGGGTGCTGAGGGAAAAGAAATGACCGCCATGACCGCTTCCAAAACCGAGCTGGCGGCCAATCGCCGCGACATCCGGCCCGGCCGTATCATCGCCTGGACCCTGCTGTTTGTCGGCGGGCTCATCATGGTGACCCCGCTCCTCTTCATGTTCTCGACATCGCTCAAGACTGCCGGTCAGGTCTACGACCTGCGCCTCATCCCGGCGGCGCCGACGCTCGACAACTACATCAAGGTCCTTTCGGACGGGCGCTTTATGCGCTGGTTCTTCAACTCGACCCTGATCGCGCTGACCGTGACGGTCTCGAACGTCTTCTTCGATAGCCTCGTGGGCTACACGCTGGCCAAGTTCGAGTTCCGCGGCCGCTATTTCGTCTTCCTGGCCATCCTCTCGACCCTCATGATCCCCACCGAAATGCTGGTGATCCCGTGGTATCTGATGTCGAGCCAGCTCGGTTGGATCGATAGCTATTGGGGCATCATGTTCCCGGGCATGATGACTGCCTTTGGCACCTTCCTCATGAAGCAGTTCTTCGAAGGCGTACCGAACGACTTCCTCGAAGCGGCGCGTGTCGACGGGCTCAACGAGTTCACCATCTGGTGGAAGATCGCCATGCCCATGGTTGTGCCCGCGATCTCGGCCCTCGCCATCTTCACCTTCCTTGGTAACTGGACCGCATTCTTCTGGCCACTGATCGTCACCACTTCCAAGGAGCTCTATACGCTCCCGGTAGGTCTATCGAGCTTCGCCGTCGAGCAGTCGATCCAGTGGGAACTCATCATGACGGGTGCGGCGCTTGCCACCATCCCGACGCTCATCGTTTTCCTCGCGCTGCAGCGCTACATCGTCCGCGGCGTCATGCTGGCGGGTCTGAAGGGCTGACCGATGACCGACCCGCGCCTGAACGACAAGACCGTCTTCCCCGATCCGGTCTACAAGGAAACTGTGCTTCGCCCGCTGTTTGACGGAGCCAAGAACCACCACGTCGAGGCCTTCCGCGCCATCGACCGCGCGCATCTGGTGATGCTCTCCGAAACCGGCATCCTGGACGCCGGCCAGGCCAGGCAGATCGCGGATGCGCTCGACAATATCGACGCCGAGATCGATCCGGCCTCGCTGGTCTATACCGACGAAGTCGAGGACTTCTTCTTTCTCATCGAGAAGGAGCTCAAGAAGCGCCTCGGCCCCGATCTCGCCGGTCGGCTCCACACCGCCCGGTCGCGCAACGATATCGACCACACTCTCTTCAAGCTCGGCCTCAAGGACCGGCTCGACGTCCTGATCGGCAAGGCCCTGGCCCTGCACCAGGCCCTGATCGATGCCGCGGAGCGCGAGAAGGACACGCTGATTGTGGCCTATACCCACGGTCAGCCTGCGCAGCCGACCACCTTTGGCCACTACCTCTCGGCGGTGATCGAAGTACTCGGCCGCGATATCGAACGGCTGTTCGAGGCCTATCGCATCGTCGATCTTTCGCCGATGGGCGCCGCCGCGATCACGACGTCCGGCTTCCCGATCGACCGCGCCCGCGTCGCCGAGCTGCTGGGCTTCGCCGCCCCGCTGCAGAATTCCTATTCCTGCATCGCGGCTGTCGACTACATTACCTCGACCTACGGTGCGATCGAGCTGCTGTTCCTGCATCTGGGCCGCCCTATCCAGGATCTCCAGTTCTGGACGAGCTTCGAAGTGGGGCAGGTCTACGTGCCCAATAGCCTCGTGCAGATCTCCTCGATCATGCCGCAGAAGCGCAATCCGGTGCCGATCGAGCATCTGCGGCACCTGGCCAGCCAGACCTTCGGTCGCGCTCGCGCCATGCTCGACGTGATGCATAATACCCCGTTCACCGACATGAACGACAGCGAAGGCGAGACCCAGGCCATGGGCTACCAGGCCTTCGACAGCGCCTATCGCGTGCTCGACCTCCTGGCGGCCCTTGTCGCCCAGATCAAGATCGATCCGGCCCGCGTCGCGAGCAATATCCGTCGCTCCTGCATCACAATCACCGAACTGGCCGACAGCCTCGTCCGTCGCGAGGGGCTCTCCTTCCGCGAAGGCCACGAGATCGCTGCCGCCGTCGCCCGTGCCGTCGTGGCGGCCGACGGTGACCTGATGGCCAACGGCTATGGCCCTTTCACCGCCGCCTTCGAGGCAGCGACGGGCCGCAAGAGCACGCTCGACGAAGCAACCTTCGTCGAACTGGTCTCGCCCGAGTATTTCGTCGCCGTCCGCACGCGCTTCGGCGGGCCTGCGCCCGCTCCGCTTGCTGCGGCCATTGCCGGATATCGAGAACAGGCGGCCGCCTTTGCCGCCGATCACGCCAACCTGCTGCGCCGCCGCAACGAGGCCGCGCGCGCGCTCCAAGAGCGCTTTGCTGCATTGAGGGGAACTGCCTGATGGCAAAGATCGAACTTCAGGGCCTGGTAAAGGCCTATGGCAATGCCCGTGCCGTGCACGGCATCGACCTGACCATCGAGGATGGCGAATTCGTCGTCTTCGTCGGTCCCTCAGGCTGCGGCAAGTCGACGACGCTGCGCATGATCGCCGGGCTCGAGGACATCTCCGAAGGGCGTCTGCTTATCGGCGGCCAGGTGGTGAACCAGCGCGAACCCAAGCAGCGCAACATTGCCATGGTGTTTCAGAACTACGCCATCTATCCGCATATGACCGTCGGCCAGAACATCGGCTTCGGCCTCTATACCTCCAAGCTGCCCAAGGCGGAAAAGGAAGCGCGTATCGCCGATACGGCCCGCATCCTCGGCCTCGAAAAGCTGCTTGAGCGCCGCCCGGCCGCGCTTTCCGGTGGCCAGCGCCAGCGCGTTGCCATCGGCCGTGCCATGGTGCGCGATCCTGTCGCCTTCCTCTTCGACGAGCCGCTCTCGAACCTCGATGCGCAGCTCCGTTCGCAGATGCGCATGGAGATCAAGAGCCTCCACCGGCGTCTCGGCACCACCATCGTCTACGTCACGCACGACCAGATCGAAGCCATGACCATGGCTGACAAGATCGTCGTCATGCGCGACGGTCACATCTTGCAGGTGGGTACACCCACCGACCTCTACGAGAACCCCGTCGACGTCTTCACGGCGCGCTTCATCGGCAGCCCGTCGATGAATTTGATGCCGGCCACGATTTCCGGCGGTAAGCTCTCGCTCGATGGCGCAACCGTCTCGGGCGTCGTCATGCCGTCCCACGAAGGCAAGGTGCTCGTTGGCGTTCGCCCTCATGATCTCGTTGTGGGGCAGGGCGGCGATGGCATCAGCGCGACCGGCACGGTGGAGGCGGTCGAGCCGTTGGGTTCGGAAACGCTCGTTCACATCGCAGTTGGCGGCAGTACGGTCATCGCTACGGCGCCTGGCCGCGTCGTCCCGGCCGTCGGCAGCACGGTGAGTGTCCAGGCACAGCCCGGTTCGCTCTACCTCTTCGACGCAACTACCGAAAAGGCTCTGGCCAGGGCATGACTTCAGCAAAGACTGGCGGCAAGGCTATCCTTAGCCTTGGCCGCATCTATTGCGACATGGTCTTTCGCGGCCTCGACGCAATGCCTCAACTCGGGCGCGAAATCTTCGCCCGCGACTTCAACCTGACGCCTGGGGGCGGCGCCCTCATTACGGCGGCGCATGCCAGCGCCATGGGCCGCCCCTCTGCGCTCCTGGCTCGTTTCGGTACGGATAGCCTCTCCGAGGCGCTTTCCGACCAGATCGACAAGCTCGGCATCGACCTGCGCTTCCTCGACCGCCACGAAACCGCCGGTCCGCAACTAACCGTCGTCATCGTCCAGCACGAAGAACGTGCCTTCCTCTCGCGTCGCGCTGGCCATGCTCGCCCCGCCACGTTCGAGAACGCGCTCGCCTGGCAGGATGCGACACATCTCCACATCGCCGAATACGCCACGCTTCACGAAATGCCGGGCGCCGTCGCGGCGGCCAAGGCCAATGGCCTTACCGTCTCGCTCGATCCGAGCTGGGATGACGAACTCATCGCTGATCCGCTCTTCTTCGAGCGCTCGTCGGGCGTGGACGTATTCCTGCCCAATCTCGAAGAAGCGCGCGCGCTGACACGATGCGAGGATGCCAGTGAAGCATTGGCACGTCTGAGCCGACACTTCCCCATCGTCGCGCTCAAATGCGGCGCGGATGGTGCTCTCTTGGCAATGGACGACGAAGTGCATTCCTGCGCTACGCCGGCTGTCGAAGTTGTCGATACGACTGGCGCAGGCGACGCGTTCAACGCCGGATTCCTTCATGCCTGGCTCGAAAACGGCAGCGCTCAAGCCTGCCTTGGCGCCGCAATATCGGCGGGCTCCCGCTCCGTTCAGGCTGCCGGCGGCACCGGCTCGCTTCGCGCCACCGGCTAAGCCTCCACCCTTCCTCAATCCCCGATCTCTCTTCCCCGGCGAAAGCCGGGGGCCGGGATTGCCCAAATCGCATCGCGCCCCGCCCTAGCAGCGCATTCAGTGCTGAACGGCATTCTCCCGCTCGATCACCGCGACCAGTCGATCGAACCCATCGTTCGTTCCGATTTGCCTAGTCTTGGGATCGCTGCCATCCAGAAATGCTGCCTGCTCGGTGAACGTCATCGTCGTCCCCTTCGGCCCCGGCGCGAATTCTATCGTCACCAGCGACGTTGAGATGCTCGCCGCGTCCAGGCTCATCTCGTAGGCGTAGACGATCCGCTTGGCCGGTACGACGCCGAAATAGTGCGTCCTCACGCCCAGCGTCTGCCCTTCCGGCATACGCCAAAGCGAAACTTCCGAACCGCCTTCGCGGAAATCGAAGCCCGATTCCAGCACCGTCCAGTCGGCGTGGCAGTCGTTCCACCTGCGCTTGAGTTCAGGTTCGGACCAGAAGCGGAAAGCATGGCGAGGACTGCCGGGCAGGTCGCGGACGATAGTGAAGGTCGTATGATTGACGGGGTTGCTCATGCCTCTTCATCCTCCTCTGGGAGCTCGGCCATTGCCTGGGCCAGCTTGTCGAACGCGATATTGAGCGCCTGTTCGCGCTGTTTCACCCATTGGCCGATAAAGTCTAGCGCTGTCGGGTTCATACTGAAGGTCCTGACCCGCCCGTTCTTGGTCGAGTGCACGATGCCGCCGTCCTCGAGCACCTTGAGATGCTTGACGGCGGACGGCAGTGCCATGGCGATAGGGCTGGCCAGTTCCTTCACGGACGCCGGTCCGCGGCTCAGCCGCTCGACCATCGCCCTGCGAGAGGGGTCGGCAAGAGCCTGGAACATGCGGTCGATCTGGGATGGCTCGGTTTGCGTGATTTGGGTCGTCATCACATCGCAAGATAGCGGGCCGGCATGGCGTCCCGATAGGGGAACATTTCAAAATACGGCTTCGCCTCCCCAATGGCCCGCGCAACCGAAGGCCGCGCCAGCAGGCGATCAAGATAGGCCGCGAGATTGGGGTAGGCCTCGCCGAAGGGGTGGACGATCGAAGCGAAGAACAGCGCCGGCGCCGCCGAGCAATCGGCCAGGGAAAAAGTACCGCCAATGGCCCAGGGCTGCCCCCCGGCCATCTGACCGTCGATCATTCCATAGGCGGTCTCCAGCGCCGCATGAGCATCGGAGACACCGAAAGGGTCGTGGCTACCCGCCGGGCGGATTCGGTCGAGTACCATTTTCTGCATCGGCGTGCTGACATGAAGATCGAAGAACCGATCCCACAGCCGGGCCTGCAGCAACTGCTCGCGATCGTCTGGCAGCATCGGGGCAGGGCCGGGATAGTGCTGCTGCAGATACTCGATGATGATCGTCGTCTCCGGAACGACGCGCTTGCTGCTTTCGTCGTGCAGCACGGGTATCTTCCCCACTGGCCAGCGCTCGATCACCATGCTCGCCGAACCCGGATCGCCCAGGTCCACATTTATTGCCGTGAACGGTGTGTCGTTCTCATAGAGTGCGATGAGGACCTTGTGGCAGTACGAGGCCAGAGGGTGAAGGTAGAGCGTGAGTGCCATAATGCGTCCAGATAGTTGCATCTTGGGGAAACTATTAGCAGGAGCAGGGTGATGCAGCAATAGATAGTTTCTGGTAGTAGAAACTGTCAGGGTAGGCCACTCACCATCGGATAGGTTGCGATAGGCTGGAGGTTCAGCAATACCGGGCGCAGCACCAACAGGAAGCCGGCCAATTGCTCAATCTTACCCTCTGGGACCTCCTCATCCGCTTGGGTGCCTACCTCCTCGTGGGCGCCATCGCGGGCATTCTTTCCCAACTCGTCCTGCGTGCTTTCGGTGGCAAGACAACCTCGGAAAGCGGCGGCCCCGGCTTCGCCTATTTCGACGTCGTGGGGATGGTATTCGCGCTGCTCTTCAAGCAGGGCTGGGGGCGCAGCCCTCAACCAGAGCCGGGTGGATTGCGAGGTGGTCGCATTGGCCTTGTTGCCTGGGTGTTCGTTACGCTGGGCCTCACTCTCGGCGCACTAGCGCTGCTCCCCTATGCCAACCGGCCCATCGCTTCGTTCGGAAACAACATCGTCACCCAGGCTGCCCTCTCCGTGCTCGGCGCCGCGAGTGATCTGGGTGTTTGGTTCGTCATTGTTTCCCTGTTGCCAATTCCTCCGCTCATGGGCGGCAATATTCTCCTCGCCCTCTTCCCCGGCTTGCGCGCAACGGCTCGCAAACTGTACTGGCCGGGAACGGCGCTCGTCGCGTTGCTGGTCGGCTTCGGCATCGTTCAGGTCGTGCTTGAACCTGTCTGGGTCATGCTACGTGGCTGGATCGCTCCATAGCTGCCGCGCGGTGGCGCTTGGCCGAGCGGAGTTGGGCGAGTTCGATCTCCATGGCATCGGCCTCGTTATCGCGGTAGCGGCCCCAGCGGAAGCCGGTGACGATTTCCTCGATACGCTTTTTCCGCGTCAGGAAATCCTCCATCGGCTCACTGTCGAAGCGATTGCACTTGATCTGTCGCCATTGATGCATTCGGCACTCCTCGCAGAAAGCGCACATCTGAGCGCGCAAGGATGATCTAGGCAGTCAAGGTTGGGCTGGGTTGAGAGACCGATTAGAATTTGGGAAGAGACCTGCGACGGATAGGCACCCGGTCGATTTCAATGCGGCGCCGTTGGTCGTCGGGCCGCCACCATCAGCCCGTTGCGAAGGTGCGGAACGAGGTTGATTGGTTTGAGTCCAAGGTGCGAAATGCGCGCCAGAAACGTCGAGCCTTGCCAGCCATCGTCGTATTCCTCGCCGAACAATAGCTCCATCCCGGCGCGCTGCACCTGCCAGGTCATCTGCGGCAGCACATATTCCTGCTGGTGGCCGAGGGACTCGCCGGGCTCGGCCCGACGGAAATTGTCAAGCACACGACGCCCTGCAAGCATGTAGAGGATATTGCGCATTCGCGAGCCGTTGGGCGTCGTAAGGAACAACGTCCCGCCCGGCTTGATGAAGCGCATGATCCGCCCGAAGACCACATAGGGTGGGTCGGGCAAATGCTCGATCACCTCCTGCAGCACGACAAGCTCATATTGCGTGCCGGGCAGGAGCGTATCCGACATCAGGTCGACTTCCTGGAATGACACGCCGAGCGCCCGTACGTCGTCCTCGCCGGAATGCTGAACATCACCCACGCTGGCATCGAAGCCGAGTATGCGGGCGAGCAGCACGGCCATGATGCCGCCGCCGATATCGATGGTGCTGGTGCCGCGCGGGAGTCCCAGTTTCTGGATGCGATCGAAGGCCTGCCAGAACCGCTCCATCGAGTGGCGATAGTATGCCTGGGACTCGACGAAGTGCCGGGTTTCGATCAGTTCGCGGTAGTACCTGCCGAAGTCCGAACGAGAGACGGGCAAGGCTTCCTCCACAGCCTGGGCCTGGAGAAAATGCTCGCGCTGCCGTGAAAAGAAAACCGATCGTTAGAGCTAAGAAAGCGGCCGCTGCCCGCGAGCAGCGGCCGCTTGTCTTGTTACTTCTCGATGGTCACGCCAGAGAAGTAGGGCTGGTTGAGTGCCGACCGCCAGAAGCCTTTCACATAGGGCTTCATCATCATGTACTGGTTGCGGTGGTACTGCGGCAGGATCACGTGGTCGTTCATCATGATCGCCTCGGCCTTGCGCATGTCATCGAGCGAGGTCTTCTCGTCGCTGGTCGCCTTGGCGTCCGCAATGGCCTTGTCGTAGTCGGCATTGGACCAGTTGGCCAGATTGTTGGCGCTGCCGGTCACGAAGTTGTCGAGGAAGGTCATCGGGTGCGGGTAGTCGGCGCCCCAACCCATCTGTGCGATCTGGTACTGAACCTTCTGCACTTCAGGGTAGAACACCTGCCACTCGGACGCCTGGATCTTGACGTCGATGTTGAGGTTCTTCTTCCACATCTGCTGGATGGCTTCGAGCAGCTTTTCGATCGGCGGGGACGAGTAGGTCATGAAGACCGTCTCGGGGAAACCTTCGCCATTCGGATAACCGGCCTCGGCCAGGAGCGCCTGCGCAGCTTCCGGCTGTGCGGTCGGCTCGAGACCGAACGTGTCGGAGCCATCGCGGAAATCTTCGCCGGCCAGGTTCATGCCCGGCGGGACCAGTGCCATTGCCGGCTGGTCAGCCGACTGCAGCACGAACTCGACGATTTCTTCGCGGTCGATCGCCATGGAAAGCGCCTTGCGGACGCGGACGTCGTCGAGCGGCTTCTGGTGTGGGTTGAAGAACGCATAGGTGGTGCCGAGCGCCGGTACGACCAGGAAGCCATTGCCTTCCTCGGAAGCCAGGCGCGGAATTTCCGGAGCCGGAACCGCCTCGATGCCGTCGACGTCGCCCGCCTCATAGGCAGCAAGAGCAGTCGAAGGCTCGGGGATCAGGCGCAGCGTCACCTTGTCGAGGGTGACATTGGCCGCGTCGTAATAGTTCGGGTTCTTTTCGAGCACGATCGACTCGCCGAACTTCATCTGCGTGACGCGGAAGGGGCCGGTGCCGATATAGGTCTCGGGCTTGCGGGTCCAGCCATCCGGATCGGCCGAAACCACATCCTCGCGCACCGGATAGAACACGGTGAACGGCAGGATCTGCATCAGGTAGGGAACGCGCTGCTTGAGCGTGAAGGTCAGCGTCTTGTCGTCGACGGCCTTGACTGCAACGTCCTTGGTCTGGTCGTTGAAATAGTCCTCGCCACCCTGGAGGATGTAGAGCATCTGGGCATTCTTGGCGCCGGCCGACGGGGTCAGCACGCGCTTCCACGCATAGACGAAATCGCCAGCCGTCACCGGCTTGCCATCCGACCACTTCGCGTCGTCGCGCAGATGAAACGTATAGGTGAGGCCGTCCTCGGTGACGTCCCACTTCTCGGCGAGGGCCGGCACAACGCTGCCGTCCTCGGCAAACTTGACGAGGCCTTCGAAGCTGTTGCCGATCACCGGCAGGGCAAAGGTCTCGGCCGTGGTCGAGGGATCGAACTGGGCGGATTCATTGTTGACCACATAGGTCAACTCGCCCGCGGCCCAGACGGGACCGGTGGTGGCGAGAAGGGCTGCCGTCATAAGGGGCAGCAGGCGTTTCAGCATCTGTTTCTCTCCTGTGTTCATCGTTGACCGCCTCCCTCAGGCGGATAGCGGTATCTGCTTGGACTGGATGTCTTCCGCATAATGGCAGGCCGCAGCGTGGCCGTCGCCTAGCTCGCGCAGCTCCGGCTCGCGCTCGGCGCAAAGTGCGGTGGCGAACGGACACCGCGTCCTGAACCGGCAGCCGGACGGCAGGTTGATCGGGCTCGGAATCTCCCCGGCCATCGGCGTCACATCACGCCGCGCCTCGGGGTCCGCTACCGGAATGGAAGCCAGCAGCGCCTGCGTATAGGGGTGAGCGGGCGCGCGATAGAGCGCCTCGTTGGGTGCCAACTCCACGATCTTGCCCAGATACATGACGCCGATGCGGTCCGAGATATGGCGCACCATCGAGAGGTCATGGGTGATGAAGAGATAAGTCAGCCCAAGCTCTTCCTGCAGGTCCTCCAGCATGTTGACGACCTGCGCCTGGATCGAGACGTCGAGCGCCGAAATCGGCTCGTCGCAGATCACCAGGTCGGGGTTGAGCGCAATGGCCCGCGCAATGCCGATGCGCTGGCGCTGGCCGCCCGAAAACTCGTGCGGAAAGCGCATGCCGTGATCGCGCGTCAGCCCGACGCGCTCCAGCAGTTCATCGACGCGCCGCGCCCGGCTTTCCGCCGTACCCACCTTGGCAATCTCCAGCGGCTCGCCGATGAGATCGCGCACCGTCATGCGGCCGTTGAGCGAGGCATAGGGATCCTGGAAAATCATCTGCATGCGGCGGCGGAACGGCGCCAGCGTACGCTCAGGCATGTGGGCGATATCCTCGCCCTCGAACAGCATTTGCCCCGCTGTCGGCTCGTAGAGGCGAATGAGCGTGCGCGCGAGCGTCGACTTCCCGCAGCCGCTTTCCCCCACCAGCCCCAGTGTTTCGCCGCGCCGGATTTCGAGATCTACCCCATCGACAGCGCGCAGCACGGGCTTGTTCCGCGAAAGGAGGTCGCCCGGCAGCGAGAAATGCTTGGTGAGCCCCTTGAGTTCGACCAGCGGCCTCTGCACGACTTCGCTCACTGCGCCGCCTCCATCTCGCCCAGCACCTTGGGCGCATCCGGATGGTGCAGCCAGCAGCGCGCCTCGTGTGCGCTTCCGATTTCAAAGAGCGGCGGTACGGCGGCGACGCACTGCGCCATCGTATGCGGGCAACGCGGTGCAAACGGACAGCCTGGTGGCGGCCGCAACATGTCGGGCGGCGAGCCCGGAATCGGCGTCAGAAGATGATGTTCGCCGTCCCTCAGGTCGGGGATCGAGGAGAGCAGCCCGCGCGTATAAGGGTGCGATGGTCGCGCGAACACCTCGCGCACCGGCCCTTGCTCCATGGCCATGCCGCCATACATCACCAGCACGCGGTCGGTAACCTCGGCAATGACGCCAAGATCATGCGTGATGAGGATCACCGCCATGCCTAGGCGCGACTGCAATTCCTTGAGCAACGCCAGGATTTGCCGCTGGATGGTGACGTCAAGCGCCGTCGTCGGCTCATCGGCAATGAGGAGCTTGGGATCGCACGATAGCGCCATCGCGATCATCACACGCTGCCGCATGCCGCCCGAAAACTGGTGCGGATAGGCCCTGAGGCGCTGAGCGGCATTTGGAATGCGCACCAGCTCGAACAGTTCGATGACGCGCTGCCGCGCCTCGGCGCGCGTTACCTTGCGGTGGCGGAGGATCGTCTCCATCACCTGCTCACCCACCGTCAGCGTTGGGTTGAGCGAGGTCATCGGGTCCTGGAAGATCATCGCGATCTCGTTGCCGCGCAACTGCCGCAGGTCGTCGTCATCGAGCTTGAGCAGGTCGCGGCCTTCGAACAGCGCCTCCCCACCCACGACGCGTCCAGAACTCTTGAGCAGGCGCAACACGCTCATGCAGGTGATCGACTTGCCTGAGCCGCTCTCGCCCACGATGCCCAGGATTTCGCCCGGCCGTACGTCGAACGACACGCCGCGCACGGCCTGCACCTCGCCGCGCGACGTGAAGAAGCTGGTCTTGAGATTCTTGACACTGAGAAGGGTCATTTGCGCAACCTCGGATCGAGCGCATCGCGCAACCCGTCGCCCAGGAAGTTGAATGCAAACATGGTGAGGCTGATCGCCGCCGCCGGGAAGAAAAGTTGGTAGGGATAGGCGCGCAGCGTCTCCACTGCTTCGCTGGTCAACGTACCCCAGCTTGCCTGCGGCGGCGTCACGCCCAGCCCGATAAAGCTCATGAAGCTCTCGATGAAGATGGCGCTCGGGATGAGCATGGTCAGGGTTACGAGGATCGGTCCGATCGTATTGGGCAGAAGATGCCGCGTGAGAATGCGCCCCGTCGAAGCGCCCATCGTCCGGGCTGCCGCGACGTAATCCTGTTCCTTGAGCGTCAGGATCTGTCCCCGGACAATGCGAGCCATATCTACCCAATAGACGGTGCCGATCGCGAGGATCACAGAGAAGAACCCGGAATTGAGCACCACCATCATCAGGATCACGTAGAGCGTGAGCGGAATCGTCGCGATGATTTCGACGATGCGCATCATCACCATGTCGGCGCGCCCGCCGAGATAGCCCGAAATACCGCCGTAGAACACGCCGATGAAGAAGTTCACCAGCGTCGCGACGAACGCCACCGTCAGCGAAATTCGTGCGCCATAAAGCTGGCGCACCAGCACGTCGCGCCCGAGCTGGTCGGTGCCGAACCAGTTGCTCTGGTTCCATTGCCATCCCGTTGGCTGCAGCGGCGTACCGTCCAGCGTCAGTGTCTGCTGAGCCGTATCCATCACCACCAGCTGGTCGCCGAACTTGAACTGCTGCTGCTTCTTGATGAGGTCCTTCTTGGTCGCTCGCAGCAGCCCCTCGACCTTGCCCTCCGGCGAGACCTCATAAAGGTTGAAATTGCCCGAGTTGAAGAAGAACCGCTTCCCGTCGACCTCATAGGTCTGGAACACAGGCGGGATGTTGGCGAACTTGAGGTTCTGCTCGTAATAGGTGTGCGAGGACAGCATCGGCCCCACGATCGCCGCCACGATCAGCACGATGATGAAGCCCAGGCCCAGCATGGCCGGCCGGTTCTTCCAGAGCCGCTGGCGCACGTCCTGCCAATAGGTGAGGCTGGGGGCGGCAATGAATTCGGCCTGCGCGGCGTCGCGCTTGACCGGTGCCCACATTTCCGGCGCGATATCGCTCATTTGCCGCGCGCTCCGTATTTGATGCGCGGATCGAGCACGAGATAGAGCATGTCCACGATGAAGATCATCACCATGAGCACCGCCGCATAGAAGATCGTGATGCCCATGATGGCCGTGTAGTCGCGGTTGGTGATCGACAGCACGAAGTGCCGCCCGATGCCGGGCAGGGCAAAGATCTGCTCGATCACGAACGAGCCGGTCAGCAGGTTCGCCACCACGGGCCCCAGCACCGTCACTACCGGGATCAGCGAATTGCGCAGTCCGTGCTTGAACAACACCTGGCCCGGCTTGAGCCCCTTGGCCTTTGCCGTGGTCATGTAGTCCTGATCCAGGGTTTCGAGGAGGCTCGAACGCGCCAGGCGGGCGATGAAGGAAATCCAGAAGCCCGAAAGGGCGAAGACCGGCAGGAAATAGCCACGCCAATCATCGAGCCCGAATGTCGGCACCCAACCCAGCCGTAGCGCGAACACGTAAAGCGCGATGGTTGCGATCACATACGACGGCACCGCCACCCCAATAGTCGCGATCACCATGACCAGCGTATCGGGCCAGCGATTGCGATTGAGCGCGGCCACCACGCCTAGCGGCACGCCGAGCGCCACCACGCAGATCAGCGCGAAGAAGCCGACCTTGGCCGTCACCGGCAGGCCTTCCATGATGATCTGGTTGACGCTCATGCCCGCATATTTGAACGAGGGGCCGAGATCGAGTGTCACCACGCCCTTGATGTAGTTGAGGTATTGCAGCCAGAGCGGGTCGTCGAGGTGATACTTGGCGTTGAGCGCCGCCTGGATTTCAGGCTGCAGCATCTTCTCGGACGTGAACGGTCCGCCCGGCACGGCATGCATGAGGAAGAAGGTAAGGGTGACGATCGCCAGCAGCGTCACCAGCATCAGGCCAAGGCGCTGGACTACATAGCCGGCCATCGAGACCCGCCCATCTGCCAAAAGCCGCTCAAGTCCCGACCTGCCCCATTCGTCTAAATTTTTTCGATGTAACAAAACTATTTTTCGGCGACGGTCAAGTCGCGGAAATGGAGTTTCAAATAGTGAAACTATTCCGCAAAATCAGGAAGCAAGCCATGGCCGGCACGACCAGTTCCTCCATCTGCGCCACGCGCTCCGGACCGTAATAGTGCGCCTTATGGAGCAGGTTCACCGAGCCCAGCATCTTGCCGCCCGCGACCACCGGCATGTTGATCGCCGAGCCGCAACCCAGCGATTTGATGAGTTCGAGATCGGGGAACTCGCCCTCCATCTCCTTGAGCGAGGCAGCGACGTAGGTCTTGCGGTCCCTGGTCATGGCCTCGTAGTTCGCGTCGAACACGATCGGCTTGGTGCCGAGGATCGGATAGGCCAACTCATCGCTCGAATAGACACGTCGTACATAGCCCGCGTCGGGGTTGTCGGCCGTCATCGTGAAGAGCTTCACCCCGACGATCTCCTCGACAAGGCGATGCAGCGCCCGGCCGACATCGCGCTCGGTTTCATAAATCGCGAGAGCATCTTCGAAGCGCTTGAGTGCGGTGAAATCCATGAGCCGAATCCGTATCTTGGCAATCGCGCCAACATACAGTCCGTTGCGTACCGAGCCACGAGCGAAAATCTTCAATGCAAAGCGCATCAGGGCCTTGCCAGGATAGCGACTATCTTCCAGAGGTCAGTTCGCCTCTCGCGAACGGACCTCTGATTGCCCGCTAATTCCCTGCTGCTCCTGTCGAACCAACTCGTGTTCAACCTGGGCTTCTATATGGTCGTCCCGTTCCTCGCGGTCTATCTGCGCGAGGACATGGCATTGGCCGGCAGCGCTATTGGCCTTGTTCTGGGTCTGCGCACTTTTTCGCAGCAGGGACTCTTCGTTTTCGGTGGGGCGCTCTCCGATCGTCTCGGGCCGCGCCGGCTCATCCTGCTCGGCTGTATCGTGCGCGTTGCCGGCTACGCCTTCCTTGGGCTCGGCGGACAAATTGCCACTATCCTCATCGGAGCCTGCCTGACCGGCGTCGGCGGCGCGCTCTTTTCGCCCGCGCTCTCGACGCTTATCGCCAAGGTTGGCGAGACGAGCGAAAAAGCCGGCAAGCGCGGCCGCGCACAGTATTTCGCGCTGCTTGGGGTGTGGGGCGAGCTTGGCGCAGTACTCGGTCCCGTGGCTGGCGCCCTGCTGCTGGGCGTCGGCTTCCAGGCTATGGCCTTCATCGGGGCAGGGGTCTTTGTCTGCGCCTTCTTCGTACTCCTCGCCTTCCTGCCGCGAGACGAGGCCCACCCGGTGCGCCACGAACAGGGCTCCTTCACGCCCGTCCTCGGCGACCGCCTGTTCCTGGCCTTCATCCTCGCCCATGGCGCCTATCTCTTCTGCTACAACCAGCTCTATCTCGCCCTCCCCATCGAGATCGCTCGGTCCGGCGGTGGAGAGCGCGATCTGGCACCCATGTTCATGATCGCCTCCGTGTTGGTCATCACCCTCCAATTGCCGATCACGCGCCTGGCCCGGCATGTCGGCGTTCAGGTCAGCATCCCTTTCGGTTTCGCACTGATGGCAATCGCTTTTGCCATAGTCGCCGTCTTCGCGCCGCTCACGCCCGCGACGGCGCCATGGTCGCTGGCGCCTGCCGTAATCATGGTCGTGATCCTTTCCCTCGGTCAGATGATCGTGCGGCCGTTGGCCATGGACCTCGTGCCGACCTTCGCCGCCGGCCGACCCACCGGCGTCTACTACGGCGCGCTGGCCTCGGTCGGCGGTGTCTTCGTGCTCGTTGGCAATGTCGTTCTCGGCCCACTGCTCGATTGGGCACTGATCCCGTCAGCTCGAGCTTCCGTCCCGTGGATCGTGCTTGCGCTCGTACCTGCAATCAGCGCTTTCGCCATGCTGGCGGTTACGCGCCGCTTGACTTCGCACAAAAGCTGAGGCTCAAGGTCATAATATTGACCCCTCAGATCAGGTTTAAGATTCCTGCAATGCTCCAACGACGTTCTGCCATCGGCCTCGCCCTTGCGCTGGTCTTCTCCGCTGTCGCCCCGGCCTCCTTCGCCGCCGAGGTGACGCACGCCATGGGCGTGACCAGCGTGCCCGACCACCCGCTGCGCGTCGTCGCCCTCACCAACGAGGCCACCGAAGACCTGCTCGCCCTGGGCATCATCCCCATCGGCGCCGCCCGTTCGGCCAATTCCAATCCCTGGTACGACCACGTCGCTGCCCAACTCGCAGATACCAAGGTCATCGGCGAAGAACTCGCCCCCGAGCTTGAGACCATCGCCGCGCTCGAGCCTGACTTGATCATCGGCAACAAGCGCCGCCACGAGAAGATCTACGAACAGCTCTCCGCCATCGCCCCGACCGTTTTCGCCGAGAATATTCAGGGCAAGTGGAAGGAAAACTTCTCGCTCTATGCCGAAGCCGTAGGCAAGGTCGAGGAAGGCAAGGCCGTGCTTGCCGCCTATGAGGATCACGCCCGCAAGGTCCGTGAAGCCCTGGGCGACAAGACCAAGGAAACCGTGACCCTCGTGCGCTTCCTCGCCGGCCAGACCTACCTCTACTCCAATGACAGCTTCTCCGGCGTCATGATCCGTGAAGCCGGCTTCAATCGTCCTGCCGTGCAGGATCGCGAAGGCATGGCCGAACTCATCACCAAGGAACGCATTGGCGAACTCGATGCCGATCGCATCTTCTACTTCAACTACGAAGTGGGCGATGGCGGTGCCAATAAGCAGGCCGAGGAATGGATGGCCGAGCCGCTCTGGCAGAATCTCGCCGCGGTAAAGGCTGGTTACGTCTACCCGGTCTCCGACACTATCTGGGCCACGGCTGGCGGCATCATGGCTGCCAATCTGGCGCTCGACGATGTTGCACGCATCTACGAGCTCAAGCTCCAGTAGAGGCTAACTAGGCGGAGGTCGCCTTGACGGCCTCCGCCCCTTGCTTTCCGGTCGCGGACTCTGCCACATCGTTGCGACCCGCCACCGGAAACGCCATCGTGACGTCCAACCTCGCCCGTCATTTCCTCCTCTCGGAGGATGTCGTGTTTCTCAATCACGGCTCGTTCGGTGCGTGCCCGCGCCCGGTTTTCGAAACCTACCAGGCCTTCCAGCGCGAACTCGAAGCGCAGCCCGTCGCCTTTCTCGGTCGCGAACTGACGGCCCGCATGCGGACCCCGCGCGAGGCCCTCGCGCCCTATCTCGGAACTAGCCCCGAAAACATCGTCGCGGTGGTGAATGCCACCACCGGTCTAAACATCGTCGCCCAATCGCTCGACCTCAAACCCGGCGACGAAATCCTCACCACCGATCACGAGTACTCGGCGCTGGAAAAGACCTGGGCCTATGTCGTCCGCCGCACCGGCGCCCGCGTGGTGACAGTCGAAGTCCCCATGCCGTTGGTTTCTGAGGCCGCCTTCACCGAAGCGCTTCTCGCCGGTATGACCGAGCGCACCCGCGTGCTCTTCCTTTCGCACATCACTTCGCCGACCGCGCTCGTCTTCCCCATTGAGCGCGCCATCGCTGAAGCGCGCCGCCGCAACATCATTACGGTTATCGATGGCGCGCACGCGCCCGGCCACATCCCGCTCGATCTCGACGCGATGGACGTCGACTACTATTCGGGCAACTGCCACAAATGGCTGATGGCCCCGAAGGGCTCGGCCTTTCTCTATGCGCGCCCGCAGATGCAGGGCATCCTGAACCCGCTCGTGGTCAGCCACGGCTGGACCAGCCAGTCCAAGGAACCCGGCGCCATGGGCGCCCTCGGCAATTCGCCGTTCATCGACGAAATCGAGATGCAGGGCACCCGCGATCCCTCCGCCTGGCTTGCTGTCCCTACCGCTCTTGCCTTTCGGAAAGAGCACGATTGGGATGCCGTCGCCCGCTCCTGCACGGCGCTCGCACAGGAAACCGCTGCGCGCCTTACGGAACGCACTGGACTTGCGCCGCTCTCCTCGCCCGGATTTTCCGCCCCGCAGATGGTCGCCATGCCCATTCCGGATTGCGATCCGGTGGCCATTCACGATGCGCTTATCGAGCGCTATGCCATCGAGATTCCGGTGTTCAAGTGGAAGGGCCAGGCCATAGTCCGCGTCTCGGTCCAGGGCTACAACTCGCGTGAGCAGATGGACCTGCTCATCGACGCCCTCACCGACCTGCTCGATCTCGCCCGTCCGCTTTCGCAGGCAATGTCCTGACAGCCGTCACAAGTCCCAATTTGGGTCAGGGGCAAGCCTCTGCTATCAGTGGGCAGCAAGAGATTCGTTTGCCCATGTTAGCCTCCGCGCCGCTCAAAGATCCCGCCGAAGTCCTGCGCGATGTCTTCGGCCACGCCGCTTTTCGCGGCCAGCAGGAAGATGTCGTCCGCCACGTCACCAGCGGCGGCGATGCGGTCGTGCTGTTTCCAACGGGCGCGGGAAAGTCCGCCTGCTACCAGATCCCCGCCCTCTGCCGCTCAGGCGTCGGCATCGTGGTGTCTCCCCTCATTGCCCTCATGCGCGATCAGGTCGAGGCGCTGCGCCAGGCCGGCGTCAAGGCTGCCGCCTTCAACTCGGCGATGTCGCAGGAGGAATTTTCCAGCGTCCGGCGCGACCTGCGCAACGGCGACCTCGAACTCCTCTATGTTACCCCCGAGCGCCTCGCGCTCCCCGGCTTCCGGCAACTTCTTTCCGAAACCGAGATATCCCTCTTCGCCATCGACGAGGCTCACTGCGTGAGCCAGTGGGGTCACGATTTCCGCCCTGAATACAGGGAGCTGGCGATCCTCGCCGAGCTCTTCCCCTCAGTACCGCGCATCGCCCTCACTGCCACCGCCGACCCGCTGACCCGTGCCGACATCATCGAAAAACTGGCCCTCGAAGATGCCCGCGTCTTCACCACCAGCTTCGATCGTCCCAATATCAGCTACACCATCGTCGAGCGCGACAGCCCGCGCCGTCAGCTCCTGGCCTTCCTCGCCAACCACAAGGGCAATTCCGGCATTGTCTACTGCCTTTCGCGCGCCAAGGTCGAGGATACGGCGGATTGGCTGAACGGCCAGGGCATCAAGGCACTTCCGTACCACGCCGGCATGAACGCCGACCTGCGTGCCGCCAATCAGGATGCCTTCCTCAAGGACGAAGGCCTCTGCCTTGTCGCCACGGTCGCCTTCGGCATGGGTATCGACAAGCCTGACGTCCGCTACGTCGCCCATCTCGACCTGCCGTCATCCGTAGAAGCCTATTACCAGGAAACCGGCCGCGCCGGCCGCGACGGCATGCCGTCCGAGGCCTGGATGAGCTACGGCATGGCCGATGTCGTGCAGCGTCGCCGCATGATCGATGAGGGCGGCGCGCCTGAGGAGATCAAGCGCATCGAACGCGGCAAGCTCAATGCGCTGCTGGGTATCTGCGAGACCACGACCTGCCGCCGCCAGGCCATCCTCGCCCATTTCGGCGAGAGCCATGAGGGCAATTGCGGCAATTGCGACACCTGCCGCTCGCCGGTCGCCACCTGGGACGGCACCGACGCCGCGGTCAAGGCGCTCGCCGCCATCTACCGCACCGGCCAGCGTTTCGGTGCCGGCCATATCGTCGATGTCCTGCTGGGCAAGGAAACCGAAAAGGTCACTCGCTTCGGCCACCAGAACCAGAAGGTGTTCGGGGCCGGCAAGGATCACGATTCCCGCACCTGGCAATCCGTGCTGCGCCAGCTGACCGCTGCCGGCTTCATCGTCATTGACCACGAGGCCCATGGCGCCCTGATGCTGAGTGAGGAGGCGCGCCCGGTCTTCCGCGGCGAGCGCAAGGTCACCTTCCGCCAGGATCGCCCGCGCAAGGCCGCAGAAGTCCGCCGATCGCTCAATGCCACGGTCTTTGACCTGCCGCCCGAAGCCTCCGGCCTCTTCGACGCTCTGCGCAATGAGCGCCTGCGCCTCGCCAAACTCCAGGGCGTGCCGCCCTACGTGGTCTTCCACGATACGACCCTGCGCGCCATGGCCCTGACCCGCCCCGGCTCCTTCGATGACCTGCGCGCCATCCCCGGCATCGGCCATTCCAAGCTCGAACGCTACGGCGAAGCCTTCCTCTCGGTCATCGCCAGCCACGCCGCTTGACAGACATTGCCCGTCGCTCCCTACTCGGAGCGGGAGGGTCAGATGGCGTTCAAACCTCAGACGAACCTCGAAACCCACAAGGTCTTCAACCAGCCTGAACCGCGCGAAGCGCTGTCGCTCTGGGATCAAGACGCGCCTCTGCGTGCCGCCATCGAGCGCATGGCTCCGGCTCATGCCGCTCATGTTGCCGGCTTCGCCGAAACCATCGGCAGCGCCGAATCCGTCGCCCAGGGCCGCGCCGCCAATCGCTACCCGCCCGAACTCAAGACTTTTGACCGCGCCGGCCGCCGCATCGATGAGGTCGAATTTCATCCCGCTTATCACGACCTCATGCGCAAAGGCCTCGAAGCCGGCTATTCGTCTCTCGCCTGGACCACTGGCGATCCCGGCGGTCACGTCGCCCATGCTGCCATGGTCTATCTCCTCACCCAGGTCGAGCCGGGCACCTGTTGCCCCATGACCATGACCTACGCCGCCGTGCCGGCGCTGGCGGCCTCTCCCGAACTCGCCGCCCGCTGGCGCCCCGGTCTTCTCTCGGCCCGCTATGATCCAGCCGCGCTCCCCGCCGCCGAAAAGGCCGGGCTCACCATCGGCATGGCCATGACCGAAAAGCAGGGCGGCTCCGATCTGCGCGCCAACCAGACCCGCGCCGAACGCGACGGCGCAGGCTACCGCCTCACCGGCCACAAATGGTTCTGCTCGGCCCCCATGTCCGACGCTTTCCTCACTTTGGCGCAGACAAATGAAGGCCTCACCTGTTTCCTCGTCCCGCGCTGGCAGCCGGACGGAACGCGCAATGCCATCCAGCTCATGCGCCTCAAGGACAAGCTCGGCAATCGCGCCAATGCTTCCGCCGAGATCGAATATCATGGTGCCTGGGCCGAGCTTCTGGGCGAGCCGGGCAGGGGCGTTTCGACCATCATCGAAATGGTCCACCACACCCGTCTCGATACCGCCATGGCCCCCGCCGGCCTCATGCGCCGCGCCCTTTCGGAAGCCGCCTACTGGACCCGCAACCGCATGGCCTTCGGCGCCCCTCTTGTCGACCAGCCGCTGATGCAGGCAGTCCTCGCCGACCTCACGCTCGATTGGCTCGGCGCCCTCGCCATCGGCCTGCGCGTCGCGCAAGCCTTCGATAGCGCCTCCGACTCCGAACGCGCCTTCGCCCGCCTCGCGGTGGCCCTCGCCAAATACTGGTCCAACAAGCGCTGTCCCGGCTTCGTGGTCGAAGCCATGGAATGCGTTGGCGGTTCCGGCTATGTCGAGGATGGCCCCATGCCCTGGCTTTATCGCGAGGCCCCTCTCAACGCCATCTGGGAGGGCTCGGGCAACGTCGTCTGCCTCGATGTCCTGCGCACCATCCGCAAGCAGCCCGAAGCCCTCGATGCCCTCGCCGCCGAACTCACCCTTGCCCGTGGCACCGAGCGCGCCTTCGATGCGGCGCTCGATGCCACCCTCTCGCGCTATGCCTCCGGCGTCGCCGATGCCGAAGCCCGCCAGTTCACCGAGCGCCTCGCGCTCCTGCTGCAAGCCAGCCAGCTGCTCCGCCACGGCGACCAGCACGCCGCTTCCGCTTTCATCCGCACCCGCCTCGACGGCGATTGGGGCCGCACCTACGGTACCTTGCCGGAGGGCATCGACGCAGCGCGTCTTGTCGCTATGATCTGATGAACAAGAGATCGATTCCACGCGAAGGGGGACCACGTGAGACTCGGCTTCAATTTCCTGCTCTGGACGACCCACGTCACCGAAGAACACCTGCCTATCCTCGATGCCATCAAGGCCACCGGCTATGACGGCGTCGAGATACCCGTCTTCGAAGGCAATGAAAGCCACTTCGCCTGGCTGCGTCGGCACATCGAGAATGCCGGTCTGCAATGCACCGCGGCAGGCGCCATGCCATCGGGCAGCAACCCCATCTCGCCCGATCCGGTCCTGCGGGCCAGGGCGCTTGACCACCTCAAATGGGCATCCGATTGTTGTGCTGCGCTCGGCGCTGAACTCTTCATCGGCCCCATCTACCAGCCGCTCGGCGAATTCACGGGGCAGGGGCCGACCGAGGACGAGAAGTCGCGTTGCGTGGAGATCCACAAGCAAGCCGCGCAATATGCCGGCAAGGCGGGCGTGAAGCTCTCGGTCGAGCCGCTCAACCGCTTCGAATGCTATTTCCTCAATACCGCCGATGCCGCCGCCGAACTGGTTCGCCGGGTCGATGAGCCAGCCTACGGCTACCTCTACGACACGTTCCACTTCAACATCGAAGAAAACTCTCTGCCCGATGCGGTCACGCGCACCATCGGCCAGATCAACCACGTCCACATTTCGGAAAACAATCGTGGCACGCCCGGCACCGGCCACATTGACTTTGCCTCCGTCTTCCGTGCGCTGCGCGCCTCCGGCTACGACGGCTGGATGACGGTAGAAGCCTTCGGCTCCGCGTTGCCCGATCTTTCGGCGGCTACCAAGATCTGGCGACCGCTATTTGCCAGCCCAGAAGATGTCTACCGCGGTGCCTACAGGCTGATGCGTGACGGCTGGGACGTCGCCTCCGACGGAGACTTCCAACCGACCTGACAAGGGGAATGCGATGCTGCGCACCGGACTTAACCCGCACGGCCTGAGCTATCATCTGGGTATCGAGGGGGCCGGCACGCCGCGCGCCAATCCCTCCGCCAAAGGCCTTGAGGGCCTCCTCGCGATTGCCACCGAACTCGGCGCCCGTGCCCTCGAAGTCAACGATACCTGGCTCGAAAAGCTGAACCCTGACGTTCTCGATGCTCTCCGGCTACGGCTCGAAGGCCTGCACTTGCTACCCGTGATCAGCGCCAACATCGACCACGGCAATATCGAAACCTGTATCCGTCTGGCCGTGGCCCTCAACGCCAAGGTCATCCGCCTCGCCCTGACACCTGTCACCGCTGGCGACCGCGCGGCCTGGGGCAACCGCTGGCACGAACTCGTCTCAACCGCACGCGCACACCTCCTAGACTGGGCGCTCCGCGCAGCCGAGCACGGTCTTACCATCGGCATCGAAAACCATCAGGATTTCACCAGCCACGAACTGATCGCTTTCTGCCACGAAGCTGGTCCCAATGTCGGCATCGTCCTGGATACCGGCAATTGCTTTGCCGTTGGCGAGGCCCCGCTCGATTTTGCCCGCGCCGTCGCGCCGTTGGTGCGTCACATCCACCTCAAGGACTACCGCGTCCAGTTCACCGACGAAGGCGTCCGCCTCGCGCGTTGTGCCATCGGCGATGGCGCCGTGCCGCTCAAGGAGATCATCGAACTCCTCGCCGCCCAGCACCCGCACCTGACTGCGATCATCGAGCCTGGCGGCCTCGAAACGCGCCATGTACGTCTCTTCACGCCTGGCTGGTGGCGCGGCTACGCCCCCCGTGAGGCCGAAAGTCTGGCCGCCTGTCTTCTTGCGGCCCAACGCAACAAGCTGCCGCCCGACGCGGATTATCGTACGCCTTGGGAACGCGGCGCCGATGGCGAGGTGGCCGAATATGAACTCGCCACCATCCGCCGGTCCGCCGAAAACCTGAAGTCGCTCGGCCTGATCTAGCCGTTAGTTTGCAGCAACTGCCTCGGCCGGCAAGGCACTGCGCAGCATCAGTGCGATCAGGTCCGATTGCCGCGTCGTTTGCGTCTTCCGGAAAAGGTTCTGCAGGTGGAACGAGATCGTTGTCGCCGCGATCGAGAAGTCGTCGGCAATTTCGTCCGTCCGCTTCCCGCCTGCCAGGGCAATGGCGATCTTCGCCTCGGTCGGCGTCAGCCCGTACATCTGGATGGCCACCTCGCTCGACAGTACCGGCTGCCGGTCTGGATCCAGCAGCACTAGCGCCAGCCGCGCCGGCTCGCTCGAAAATACCGACACCTGCGCCAGCAGTGGCCGCCGATAAGGCCGCTCCAGCGCAATCGCCCTCCCGCTCTTGCCCTGTTCGACCATCTCGACGAAGAGCCGCCGCAGCGTCTGTGCCGACACGCCCGCGAGCTTTCCGCCCCGCAGACTCACACCGTCCGCTTCCTCGAAGATCGCCCACGCCGTAGCGTTCGCCTGCACCATCTCGAGTGCGGGTTCGACCAGAATGAACCCCGCCGCCATGCGATCGAGCGTCGATGCCACCAGCGCCACCGCCTCCTGCGATCGCTCGACAATGGCAGCCGCCAGGCCTCGCCGCGTCTCGGCGATCTCCGCATCGATATTGCGCCGAATACGATGCACCTGCGCCAGCCGCGAACGGATCGTCGCCAGCATGATGTCGTAGTCGATCGGCTTGACGAGATAATCGTCCGCCCCCGCCGCCTTGCCCTGGATCACGTCGGCGCGTCCCGCGAGCGCCGTGAGAAACAGGAACGGCACGTCGGCCATATCCGCGCGCTTGGTGCGCAGCTCGCGCATCACCCCATATCCGTCGAGCCCGGGCATGGTGATGTCGCAAAGCACGAGGTCCGGCTTCTGTTCGGCCAGAATGGCAAGCGCCGCATGTCCATCGCCCGCTTCCAGCGTGCGATAACCGGCCGCCTGCAATTCCTCGACGATGTCGTTGCGCAGGTCGTCTTCGTCCTCGACGCACAGGATCAATGCGCCGCTATCGTCAAAATCGTTCATTCCGCTGCCTGTTGCTGATCGTCATAGGGAAGGGTCAGGTGAACCGAGGTTCCTTCGCCCATACGCGAGTTGAGGGTGAGGTCGCCGCCATGCATGCGCACGATCTCGCGGGCCACGTGGAGCCCGATGCCGGTGCCGGCGACGCCCGTCGCCGTGCTCGCCCGGAAGAAGCGCTCGAAGACGCGATGCATCTCATCTTCGGGGATCCCAACGCCGCGATCCTGAATGGTGAGCACCACTCGGTCAGGCCGCGTCTCGCCATGAACTTCCACCGAGGTACTCTCGGGTGAATACTTGGTCGCGTTGGAAATGAGGTTGGAAACTACCTGGTCCATCAGCAGCGGATCGAAGCGCACCGAGGTCGGCAGCCGATCGAGGTCGAGGCTGAAATCCCGCGCCGGATGCAGTTCGCGCTGCCGCTCGCAGGCCTCCCGCACCAGCCGCGCCAGGTCGCTCCGGCGTGGATTGAACTCGATCTCGCCCGCATCCATGCGTGCCCCATCCAGCGTGCTTTCAAGCAGCCGCGCCAGCCGACCCGCCGCCGTCCGGATCTTGCCTGCGCGCGTCGTGATCTCCTCGCCCGACATGTTGTCGCCGCGCCGTGCCATGCGCTGGGCACTGGAATCGATGATGGCGAGCGGCGTGCGGAACTGGTGCGAAACCATCGAGACGAAATCGCGATAGAGCTGGCGCAGGTGTTTTTCCTGGATCAGCGCCTGTTCCGCCTGCTGCACCGCAGCGCGCAATTGCGCCTCGGTATTGCGCAGGTCCGCCGTCCGCTCCGCGACCAGTTCCTCAAGCTGGGAATGGTGCCGCGCGAGCTCCCGCTGCGCGCGATAGCGCTCCGTGACATCGCGAACGATCATGATGCCGCCGACCACCTTGCGATCGCCCCGCACCGGGAAGCACGCCTTTTCGAGATAGATTTCCGTCCCCGGCAGCAGATGCTCGGACATATAGCGGTCCTCGCCCCGCAAAGCCGCCGTCAGCATCTCCGGAACCGCGTGCCCATCCGGAAACGGGAACGTATCCCGCAATTGCTGCCCGACAACCTCATGAGCCGGTCGGTCGAAGATGCGGGCCGCTGCCGAGTTCCAGTGCGTGCAGATCATGTGGCGATCGAACGCCACCACGCCTTCCCCGCTCGACTCGATGAGCATGTCGAGAAATTCCTTCTCCCGCCGCATCTTGGCATCGGATTTGGCCAGTTGGTTCTGGCTGCGCATGAGCTGCACGGTAAGGAAGATGCCGCTGGCGAGAATGGCGAGGATGTAGACGATGATCTCGATGATAGTCGAATTGTAGGTCGCCCGCCGTACCCCATCGCGCTCGCGGGTATCGATCATCAGGTCATTGCCGATAGTGCGCAGGTTCGTGATGTAGGGGCCCATCGCCGCCTGCACCCGCCCGGAATAGTTGGCGGACTTGGCATCCGCTGCAGTGAGGTAGGGCTCGAGCCCTAACAGCGCCTGGAGGGCGAGCGCCACCTCACCGCCATGGCCCACCTCGGCGATACGCCGCGACATTTCTCCCTCATCCAGCAGCACGTAGCGGCTGATGGTGATGTCGTACTGGCGCAGTAGTGCGCCCTGGCTCATCTGCTGCGTCTGGTTGGCTGCCGTGATGAGCTTCTGTGTCTCGTATTGCGCCTGGCTGACCGCCCAGAGCAGGTATTCCCCGTGGCCCGTCGTCAGGCTCCGCTGCACCTCGACAAGCCGCGTGATCGCCACCGAAAGGAAGGCGACGAAGGCGCAGATGGCGAGGATAGTGGCTATGAGCGAAAGACGGCGGCCGCGGGCTGTCACGGCAGGATCAACCGATAAAGCTGCCAGACCCAGCGATGGTCGTACTTGTCGTCCCTGAGCTCGGGATGGTCGAGCTTGGGATAGACGATCCAGAGCGGCCCCTTGTCCCGCGCCGTCATCTGCTTGCCATCCATGCTCCATGCGAAGAGCACGTTGTACTTGGCGAAGTCGCTGGTGGGGATTGTTGCTTCATATTCGTTGAGCGCGATCGCGCGCACGCTTTCCACGTCATCGGCGCCGATGGCGTGCATCACGTCTCGCGCCAGCACGCCCTCGAAGACATGGGCACCGTCGTTCCAGGCCGTCGTCGTGGTGATGCTGCGCCGTCCGATGGCCTCGAGCCCTGCGCGATCGAACTTCACCGAGATGCTCCGCTGCGCGACCCGCCCCGAAACTTCCAGCAACACGTCGCCCTGTGGTTCCGGCAGCTTGAGAAGGTCGGGCAACACCCCGGCCGCGCCCTGCGACGGGGCTGGTATCGCCAATGCAACCGCCAGCATGCCGAACGCCAGCGAGATCAAGACCAATAGAGGGCGCCTGCGCCGCATAGACCAGTCTCCAACAAACGCAAAAAAGCCTATGGCACCCGCCGGATTGGGGCATTGATATCCGGCGGGCGTCCATAGGTGGCGTTGCCTGAAAATGCGTGATGCAACGGCAACTTGGCAATCCCTATCGCGTCCATCTCCGCGCCGCCCCCTTGGAACGAATGGGGCGTTTTCTTTCCCGTCGATTTAGTCGGGTTCTGCTCCCCGGGGCGAGGCGGTGCCTGGTCCGGTCAGATGCACACAGTCGGCTCCCGCCGGGGCCACAGGCTGCATGCTGATCGGGTCGGGTCCGCTCTCGCCCCGACCTGGGGACGTCCGAAATGTGGAGATCGACATGTCGCCCCAAACGCCCGCGTTCCTTGGCGCCACCCCGTTCAAGACCCTGGCCGCGCTGCTCGTCGCCAGCACCGCACTCACGGCGGCGCCGGTCCTTGGCCAGCAGGTTGTCGAATACGACAACGTCTACAATGCCAACGCCCCGATCGTGCTCACCGACGATGCCATCCTCCATCGCTCGCTCTTTAACGGCCAGCCTGCAACGCAGAACGGGGTCATCAGTGGCGGCTACGGCGTCACCAAGACTGGGGAAGGGCACCTCTTCCTCAACGGCGCCAATACCTATTCAGGCGGCACGGTCGTGCAGGAGGGTGTACTCTGGCTCGGCAATGATCAGGCACTGGGCACGGGTGACGTCACCATGGAGGGCGGCGCGCTGTTTACCGACTACGGCAGCGCGCGCATGATCAGCAACAATGTCGAGCTCCTCGATATCGGCAATCGCCAGCACCAGTTCTTCCTGCGCGCAAACGTAACCTGGAACGGCGACATTTTCGGCGATGGGCGCCTGCAGAAGGACGGCGAAGCCACGCTCGTCCTTGATGGCGACAATTCCTATGCCGGCGGCACGCAGCTCGATTGGGGCGTGTTGAAAGCCATGCGCGCCACTGCCCTCGGCACGGGCGATCTCGACTTCGGCGACAGGGGCACCCTGGCCGTCGCGGACAGCGTCACGTTGGCCAACAACATCACGACCGGCGCGGCAGCCGCCCGGGTCACGGTAGGTGTCGATGAAACGGCCACGCTTTCCGGTCGCATTTCCGGCAATGCCCCGCTCATAAAATCAGGCGACGGCACGCTGCGCCTCACCGGCGACGCCGACTATACCGGCGCCACCCGCGTGGCCGCTGGTGAGCTGCGCATCGCCGGCGTCAACGCTCTCGGTCGCGGTGCGCTGGTCGTCGATGATGGCGCCACCCTCTCTTTCGACGGGCTGGCCGCCGCGCCCCAGCATACGGTCGGCTCGCTCGCCGGCGCCGGTCACATCAATTTCGACGGTCGCTGGATGGTCACCGGTGGCGACAATTCCGACACCGAATTCTCCGGCACCTTCTCCAACTTCAGCCAGCTCACCAAAGTCGGCCTCGGCACCATGACCTTGAGCAATGACTATCTTGATCTCGACGATCTGGGCGGTCCGGGCCGCATCATTGTCAATGAGGGTCGGCTCAACGTCTTCAGCGAAATCGTCAATGGCGTCGTGATCGGCCGCAATAGCGGTGTCATCGGCGGCATGGGCAATATCGAAGGTCTCTATGCCTATGACAGCTCGGTCATTTCGCCGGGCGTGCTGCCGGGCGATGCAGCAACCATGCAGGCCGGCGACATCACCTTCGCCAGCACCGCCTTCTATGAGGTCGATGCCCACGCTGACGGTTCGTCCGACCGCATCGAGGCCGATCTGGCTCGACTCGCCGGCACCGTGAGGGTGCGCGCCGCAGCAGGCGATTACGCGGATACAACCCAGTACCGCATCCTCACCGTCACCGATCGGTTCGTCGAGGACAACGGTGTGCCGACGCGGTTCGATGGCGTCACCTCGGACCTCTTCTTCCTCGACGCTTCGCTCTCCTATGATCCCAACAACGTCTGGCTGACTCTCGCCCGCAACAGCCGCTCCTTTGACCAGATATCGGGCATCACGCCCAACCAGCGCGCCGTCGCGCCGGTGGTCGAAGGCTTCGGTGCCGGCAACATGCTCTACGATACTATCGTCTCAGGCACCGAGGCCGAAGGTCACGTCGCGCTCGATGCCCTTTCAGGCGAAATCCATGCCAGCGTCGGCACCGGCCTTATCGAAGATAGCCACCATATCCGCGACACGCTGCTCAACCGCATGCGCCAACCGTTCTCGGCCCTGGTCAATGGCAGCTTCGCCGCTCTGGGCTACGCCGACGACGGCGAGCTGGCCCCCGACGCCTGGACCGTCACTCCCTGGACACAGGCCTTCGGCGGTTTCCAGCAATTCAATTCCAACGGCAATGCCTCGACACTCCGCCAGGGCACGGGCGGCGTTCTCTTTGGCCTCGATGGCACGTTTGAAAACCGCTTCCGCATCGGTATCGCCGGCGGCGTCTCCGGCAGCCGCCTCAGCGGAGACACCGGTCCGTCCTCCATCGACGTCACCAGCTACCATCTCGCCGCCTATGGCGCCGCCGACCTCGATGCACTCGCACTGCGTTTTGGCGCCTCCTATAGCTGGAACACGCTCGCCAGCAATCGCGCCATCGCTTTCCGCTCCTTCGCCGATCAGGCCTCGGCGCGCTACGGCGCCCAGACCGGTCAGGTCTTCGGCGAGGTCGGCTACAAGCTGGCGGTGGGGCAGGTGATGGTCGAGCCGTTTGCCGGATTGGCTTTGGTCGGCGTCGGCGCTGATGCCTTCAATGAGTCGGGCGGCGCTGCAGCTCTCAGCGGTGGCAGACTGTCGCAGGCGAGCGCTTTTGCCACCCTCGGCATACGCGGCAACTGGACCGTCACAGCGTCTGAAGCCGGCATTCTCTCGCTCAACGCCGGCATCGGCTGGCGCCATGCCTTCAACGGCGGCCCTGGCAAGCGAGACCTCGCCTTCAACGCGGGCGGCCCGGCCTTCCAGGTATCTGGTGTCCCGCTTGCCTCAGATAGCCTCGTGCTCGACGCAGGGCTCGACTACGAAACGGCAAACGGGCTGACGCTTGGCGTCAATTATACCGGCCAGCTCGCCGACAACGCCCAGAGCCACGCCGTAAAGGCCAGCCTCGGTTTCAGCTTCTGACTGCGGCGTGATTGCTATCCCTCTGGCACCCAAGCCAAAAGTCTGTTTGACTTCAAAGGGTTTGGTTTGGGGGATAGCATGGCCATCAGTGAGGAGCGCCTTCGCGCGCTATTGAAAGTACCCAATGTCGCCCTGCTGCTGCGCGGCTCGAAGACCGAGGAGCGCAGCGGCTACCGGGTGGAATACCTCAACTTCGTCAATTGTTCGAACGAACCGGTCCGCGGGATCCTGACGCGGCCACTCAGCATGGATAGCCCCGGCGCCGCGCTTGTCTACGCGCACGCCCATGGCGGTCGCTACGATATCGGCGCGTCCGAACTCACCGAGGGGCGCCCGGAACTGCTCAATCCGCTCGGCCCGATCCTCGCGCATCTTGGCTTCGTCACGCTGGCGATCGACATGCCCACCTTCGGCGAGCGAGCCACCCAGAGCGAAAGCGCCGCTGCCAAGGCGGCCTTCTGGTATGGGCAGACGCTTTTCGGCAAGATGCTCGGCGAACAGGCCGCCGCCATCACTTATCTCTCCTCGCGCAGCGACGTGGATGTTGCACGCGTCGGTATGCTCGGCATGTCGATGGGCTCGACGCTCACCTATTGGCTGGCCGCCATCGAGCCGCGGCTGGCCGCCATCGCCCACCTCTGCTGCTTCGCCGACTTCGCCACCCTTGTCGAAACCGGCGCGCATGACCGGCACGGCTTCTATCTCTCGGTGCCCGGCCTTCTCGCTGAAACCTCCACCGGCGAGATCGGCGGTCTCGTCGCACCCCGTCCACAGCTCATCTGCGTCGGCGAAGCCGATCCGCTGACCCCGTCCGTGGCTGTCGACCGGGCACTGGCCCAGGCTCGAGCGGCCTATGGCGAAAAGCGTGCGGCCAAGGCCCTGGAGTTTTTCCGCCAATCCGGCGTCGGCCACGAGGAGACGACCGAAATGCGGGAGGTTCTGACGCGCTTCCTGAAAACGCATTTGCAGCCAGGATCGTAGGGCGTCGACGTTATGCTTCCCCGGAAATGGCCGGGGAAGCGGAGGGCGATTACCCCACCCTTCCACGCGCAGCCACCGGCACCGTCTCGACGACCTCATCGCCCGAGATCAAGGTGACCGTGTCGAAGAGATTGCTCACCACGCACGCGTGGTTGGGGATGATCCGCAGGCGCTCGCCGATCTCCGGTTTCTTCGCGCTGCCGCTGAGATCGATCGTGCCGTGCTCCTCGGAGAGCCCGACGATCCGGGCATCCGGATAGCCGACGATGTAGCCGAAACCATCCATCCCGAGCGTATCGCTGGTCAGCGCCTTCGACCCCGCATCGATGATCGCGCGATTCTCGGTCGGCCGGCTGACGACCGTCGTCAGCACCGTCAGCGCACAATCCTCAAGCTTGCCGACGCCCTTCGCCACCTGGAAACGGTCGAGGTAGATATAGGTCCCTGGCCGATGTTCGGTCGCCACCGTCACGTCATGGGCGTGCCAAATGTCAGGTGTTCCGCCGTTGGAGATCACCTCCGGCGCCAACCCTTGCGCCTCGAGCGCGGCCTTGGCCTTCTCGAGGAAATCCTCGTTCTCCGCCACCTTGCCCGCAGCCGGATAGGTCATGAGGCCGGTAAAATGCAGTCCCGGCGCCGCCGCGATCTGCTGCGCCAGCTCTACCGCCGCCCGGGGCGTCTGTACGCCGCACCGGCCCATGCCGGTATCGCATTCCACCAGCACGCGCAGCTTGTGGTTCGGGTCGGTAAAGGTGCGCGCCAGGCCCGCCACCACGAAACTGGAATCGGCCGTCACGCTGATCGTGATTCTTTCGTGCAGCGCCCTGAGTCGGGCCAGCTTGTCATCGGCGATGATATTGTAGGGCAGGAAGATGTCGTCGATCCCGGCATCGGCCATCACCTCGGCCTCGCCGAGCTTCTGGCAGGTGATACCGATCGCGCCCAGTTCGATCTGTCGTTTGGCGAAGCGCGGCAGCTTGTGCGTCTTGATGTGCGGACGCAGCGGCAGGTTGTGCGCATCCGCATAGTCCTGCGCCCGCTTGAGGTTGCCCTCGACGCGATCGAGATCGATGAGAACGGCCGGCGTATCGATGCGCTCGAGACCCATCATTCCCCTCCCTTGAGGACTTCGTTGACAAAGCGGAGATTGCCTGAGGTCAATCCGGCATCCACCGGCACCACGGCGCCCGTCACGCCTGAAGCTGCCGGCGAGGCCAGAAACAATACGGTCTGCGCCACTTCCTCCGGCGTCACCATCCGGCCCAGCGGATAGTGCGGCAGAACCTTCTTCAGGAGCTCGGGATTGGCCTCGATCCGGTGATCCCAGGCCGGCGTACGTACCGAGCCGGGGCAGACGACATTGGCCCTGATTCCCTTGTATCCGCGCTCGACCGCCAGACCCTTGGCGAAGGCGATAAGCCCGGCCTTGGCCGCCGAATAGGCGGGATTGCCGAAATGGCTCAGCCCGTTGACCGAGGAAATGAACACCACATTGCCGCCCCCTCGCGCCTCCATGGCGGCAACAACCGGCGCCGCCACGTAATAGGCGCCGTTGAGGTTGATCTCCATTTCCGAGGCCCAGACCGTGTTGTCGACCTGCTCGAACACCTCTCCGCGCGTGAAGCCGGCATTGGAGATCAGCGCGTCCGGGGCACCGTTCGCCGCGATATGGTTGGAAATGATTTTCGAAATCGCCTCCGGCTCGGTGAGTTCGAAGACCAGCTTGTGGTCGAGCTCCATGCCCTCGAGCAGGGCCGGGTCACGGTCCGCGCCGGTGATCGTCGCGCCCGCCGCGCGGAACACCTTTGCCAGCGAGCGACCAATGCCGCCGCCTGCGCCGGTAATGAGAACGTGCTTGCCGTCCATACGGAAAGGGGAGGGTGTTTCTGCCATTTTGTCCCACGCCAAAATCAACCGGGAGAGACTAAACAAATCTGCTTGCCATGAGGCAATTGCGAATATGATGCGCCGGGGTCAAAAACGCCTTGAATGAAACTCGTTTTCATTCCAGCCGCTATGCCTCCGCATAGGCGAACGAAACTCAACGGAAGTCCCAGATCATGACCAAGCAACATTTCGGCACCTCGCACGTCCCCCTGTCCCCCGCGGTGCGGGCCGGCGATTTCATCTATGTTTCCGGCCAGGTGCCGGTGGGCGCCAATGGCGAGGTCGTGGTCGGCGGCATCGAGGTGCAGACGCGTCAGGTCATGGAAAACGTCAAGGCGGCCCTGGCTCTGGCGGGCGCCGAATTGTCCGACGTGATCAAGACCTTCGTCATCCTCGAAGACGCGCGCGAGTTCGCGGCCTTCAACAAGACCTACGCCACCTATTTCCCCTCCAATCCGCCTGCTCGCACCACCCTCGAGGCGCGTTTGATGATCGATATCAAGATCGAGATCGAGGCGGTGGCCTACAAGCCCCTGAAATAAGCCGAAAAAGCCCAAAAAGGCCGGTTTTCGTAAAGAGGCGCCCTCGGTCGAGTGGCGCCTTTTATATTTGCGCAACAATCAGTTACGTGCCGGACACGTACCGTTTGCCGCATGGCGCTGCATATAGCCTCCATAAGCAATTCCAATGATGTACTTTGATGGCTATGCGGGGAAAAATGGCGTCATTTGCGTTAGTCGGACCCTCCGGGGTCCAATCCCGCTTGGCCCCCACTCAAGCGGTTAGGAGTAAGCTAATGAAAATTGCCTGGACTATGTTGTGTGGCCTGCTGATGACCTCCGCGGTCGCAGCAGCCGAGTTGCCTATTGAGCAGATCTACGGCTCGGCCGCTGGATGTGCGACGGCGGCGAAGGCCAGCGACATCCCGGGCGGCAAAGTTGTCGCCGTAACGCCTGAACACGTGCTGAGCGGCGATGCCGTCTGCCCCTTCCTCGCCATTGCTGACGGTAAGTCTGATGACCCCGCCAACAAGGCCTGGGAGGCCGATATTTCTTGCGAAGCCGGCCATGAAGAGGCCGTGCCGGGCAAGTTGTTGATCGTCCACAATGCTGCCGAAGACAAGTTGACGCTTTCGGTACTCGATGGCGACGGGCCCAAGGGCACGCTGGCCGCTTGCCCCGCCCCATAAGCCAACGCCGCTACGGCTTCGAAGTTTCGAGGAGTTATCATGTCAGAGAACAAACAGAACAATAACGGTCTTTGCGCCTGCGCACAGGCCGCCATGCAGCGCCGCACCATGCTCAAGGGCATGGCCGCGCTCGGTGGCGTGGCCGTGTCGGGCGGCGTCGCCTTCGCCCAGGCCCCCGAGGATATGCGCCCGCAGGTCGGCGATTTCCTGGTGCGCACCAAGGGTGATCCCAAGGCCCTGACCCCGGAAGACGTCGGCGTCGGCAAGAAGCCGATCCAGGCTTTCGCCATGTCGCCCGATGGCGTCGTGCGCTCGAGCGATTTCGAGAACGGCCTGCTGCTCGTCCACTACGAGCCGGCTGATCTCTCGGACGATGCCAAGAAGCTCTCGGCTGAAGGCGTGCTCGCCTATTCTATCATCTGCACCCATGCCGGGTGCGAGGCGACCAACTGGATCCCCGAGGAAAACACCATCGAGTGCCCGTGCCACGGTTCGCACTTCGATGCCAAGAACAACGGCGCCGTACTGTTCGGCCCTGCAAGCCGCAAGCTCCCGCAGCTCGGCCTTGAGGTGAAGGACGGCAAGATCGTCGTTGCCGCAGAATTCGATTCCCGCATCGGCGGTGACGAAACCATGTGATGCCAACCGCCCGGGGGAAACCCCGGGCGGAACTGACACCACCCGTGCAGTGGGCAAGTCTAGTGCACGCAAGAAGAAGACGCGAGCAGGGTCCGTCTAGGAGCCGTAAGCGCAAAAATGCATTCCAGAACACTGAGGAAGAGGAAATGCTAAAAAGGAATCTGTTCCTGACGGGTCTGGCCACCGCCAGCGTGCTCGCGATGAGCGCCGCTGCTGGTGCTGCCGGTACCACCTCCGAACGGCTCTTGGGCGCCGGCAGCGAGGCTGAAAACGCCAACTGGCTCATGGTGCACCGCACCTATGACAGCCACCGTTTCAGCCCGCTTGACCAGATCAACAAGGATACGGTCAAGGACCTCGGTCTGTCGTTCGCCACCATCCTGGACAACGCCTCGCGCGGCGGCCGCTATGCCAGCGCCCGCAACGAAGGCACTCCGCTGGTGGAAGATGGCTTCATGTACGTCCAGACCGGTTGGTCGGTGGTGTACAAGATCGACGTTCGCGACGGCAAGACCGGCAAGGTCGTATGGAAGTACGATCCTGAAGTCGACCGCCAGTGGATTTCGGACGCCACCTGCTGCGGCGCTGAAAACCGCGGTATCGGCCTCTGGAACGACGACGTGATCGCCCTGACCATGGACGGCCGCGTCATGTCGATCAACAAGGACACGGGCGAACTCAACTGGGAAAAGCAGCAGGCTGACAAGGCCCGCGCCGAAAGCTTCACCGGTGCTCCGCTCGTCGTCGGCGACACGGCCATCTACGGCCCGGCCGGCGGTGAATACGGTATCCGCGGCTGGCTCGAAGCCATGGACCTCAAGACCGGCGAACCCGCTTGGCGTACGTTCACCGTTCCTGGCCCGGGCGAGCCCGGCAACGAGACCTGGCAGGGCAACGCCTGGGAAACCGGCGGCGCTTCCATCTGGCAGACCGGTTCCTATGATCCGGATTCCGGCATGACCTACTGGGGTACGGGTAACCCGGCTCCGCAGATCGACGCCGAATACCGCCCGGGTGACAACCTCTACGCTTCGAGCCTTCTCGCGCTCGACGCCAAGGACGGCGCCATCAAGTGGCACTTCCAGTTCACCCCGAACGACCCCTATGACTACGACGAAATCGGCGACAACCAGCTCCTCGACGTGACCGTCGATGGCAAGCCGTCCAAGATGGTCGTCCGCGCTGCCCGTAATGGCTTCATGTACGGTTTCAACCGTAACGATGGCGCCATGACCTACGCCAAGCAGTATGTGGAAGACCTGACCTGGACCACCGGCATCGACCCGAAGACCGGCAAGCCGCTCGAATACGATCCCAAGGCCCAGCTCCAGAAGTACGTTGCTGGTACCGTTGGTTCGCGTGAAGGCACCCCCGGCATCTACTGCCCGACCCTTGGTGGTGGCAAGAACTGGCAGCCTGCTGCCTATAGCCCGAACACCAAGATGCTCTACGTGACCTCGGCTGAAGGCTGCTCGGCTTATGTGCCCGAAGCTGCTCCCAATCCGACGATCACGGGCGGTGAATACGACGTGGTCAAGGCCCAGCGTGAGTGGAACGGCCGTCTGCCGGCTCCGGAAGGCACCAAGCTGCCGGACGTCTTCAACGGTGGTTCGGTCAAGGCTATCGATCCGCTGACCGGCGAAACCAAGGCCAAGGTCCTGATGCCGCGTCGTCTGAACGGCATGCTCGCCACCGGCGGCGACCTCGTCTGGGGTTCGTCCACCAACGGCAACATCTATGCCTATGACGCCAACAGCCTCGAGGAAGTCTGGTCGTACAACGTCGGCACCGCCCTTGGTGGCCCGCCGATGAGCTACTCGGTTGATGGCAAGCAGTACATCGCGGTTCTCGCCGGTGCTGCCGCCGCTGCCGCGGACAAGAAGCTTGCTCCGCAGTCCGAGTTCTTCGTGCCGGCTGATGCCCTCTACGTGTTCTCGCTGAAGTAAGCTGGAATTGAACAAAAAAGAGCGGCCGGGGAAACCCGGCCGCTTTATGGTTTCCAGAATTGAGAAGACGCCGTTACTGGGTCTTCATGCGGAACTCCCAATCCGACGGATTCTCGAATTCGTCGGCTGACCAGATACCAACCTTGGCAGCCTTGGCCTCCGCCTCCTGGGCGACGTAGTCTTGCGATTGATCGGAAAGAGCAATGGCCATCCCTAGTCGGGCCTGCTCGGCAGACAGATCCAGATCACCGACGGTGCAGCGCGCCCAGCGCAGCATGCGGCGGCGCAGGTTTTCAGTGTCACGGACTTCCTTGCAGACCACAGTCTGGTTGGCCACGAGCTTTTCCAGATTGTCCTTGGCATCGCGCCCGCAGGCGAATTCCTTGCCGTCCTTGATGCACGGCTGGATCGGCAGCGGCGCATCGATTCCCCAAAGCCCGATCGTGCGACCGTTGATGGCGAGATGGTCCCCATCCACCACGGTTGCCGTACCGGTTTCCTCGAACAGCGGCTCGCTGGCGAAGGGCTGTGCCATGGCAGGTGCACTTGCGCCCATGCCGGCGATCAGGCCAAATGTCAGTCCCGCCGCAACTGTTCGCAATTTCATCGTAGTCTTCCTTAGGAGTTGGCTGTGAAACGATTTGACGTGATGTCGTGCATGGCTTCAACCCTGCACAATCTGACGGCTCGGCCAAGCCGACTTATGTGCAATATCGGATTTGCCTTTATGGCGGCAATCGCCTTGCCGGCCGCTGCGAGTGCCGTCGAGTTCAAACCTGAATTCCGCACCCTGGGCCTCGGCCAGAAGGCCGCCGACGTGACCACCGAAGGCTATGAGGGCTTCGCCTGCGGCTCCAATGGTGGGCCCCCGCTCGAGCCGCTGACCGGCTGGGTGGACTTTGCCAAGTGCAAGCCGGAAGCCAACGGCCTCCACGAAGTCTATGTCGAGTTCGGCACCCGCACCGAGCGCCTCTCCCAGATGTTCCGCGACGAGTACAACGAGGAACTCTGGATCCAGCAGTTCGGCGGCACGCGCATCGCCAATTTCCCGGTCGTGCTTTCGCTGCTCTTTGACGACGAGGGCATCGTGCGCGCCTTCCGCGCCGTGACCGATGCCCGCGCCGAACTGGAGGATCGCGGCCGCGCCTACCTGCTGCGCTTCCGCGTCTATGCCCTCTACGGCAACAACGACTGGGATTGCTTCAAGCGCCCGGCCACCGGCGGTATCACCCCTGTGGGCGACATGTATGTCAACGAGGTCTGCCGCAAGGAAATCGACGGCAAGCGCGTGCGCGTGGAAGCCCACGTCTACCGCCGCCCCGGGCAGACGGGTGTGGACATGCAGGGCATGTTCATGCCCGGCCAGTTCGAGAGCATGACCCGCTGGGAAGTGTTCGACGCCACCCTGCCGGTCTCGGCCGAGGAGGCGGCGCAATGAAGCTGGCGCTCGCCCTCGTCGTCCTGGCGCTTCTCCCCACTGCCGCTTTTGCCGATACCCGCGAGGATTTCCTCGCCGGCAAGACCGAGGCCTGCCAGAAATGCGACCTGACCGATGTCAACCTCAGCCGCCGCAAGCTGGCGGGGGTCGACCTCACCGATGCCAACCTCTCGGGCGTCAACTTTTACACCACGGACCTCACCGGGGCCGTGCTGACCGGGGCCAACCTGACCCGCACCGATTTCACCCAGGCGAACCTGAGTAAGGCCAACCTCACCAACACCAATACCTTCGAGACCATCTTCTACCGCGCCACCCTCAACAATGCCGACCTCTCGGGCTCCAAGGGCCAGCGGGTGACCTTCCGCCGGGCGCTGCTGGGCGGCCTCAAGCTCGATGGCTCGGTGCTGCCGTTCTCCCAGTTCGAGGATGCCCGCATCGCCGGCGCCTCGGCGCATGGGGCGGACCTGCGCGGCTCGACCTTCTCGGGCGTCAAGATGCAGCGCTTCGACCTCAGCGAGGGCAATGCTGAAGGCGCCGACTTCACCGACGCGGTGCTGAGCAAGGGCAACTTCGCCAAGACGGTGCTCAAGGGCTCCGACCTGCTGCGGGCCGACCTCAGCGGCGCCGATCTGACCGGCGCCGACCTTTCCGGCACCCGGCTCCTCGCGGCCATCCTCAAGGATGCCAAGACGGAGGATGCCAAGTTCGACGGCGCGCTGATGCCGGACGGGAACTGGCATAATTAGTGGTGGTAGCCCGATACGCGGTTTTTCGCGGTTTTTGGGCTGCTTTTCCTGCTGGTGATCAGTGTAACTATTTGATTTTGTTGATTGTTACGCCGATCGCTTGATGGCAAATCGTTAAATTTTGAATGAAATTCGAGCATTGTTTGGCGATCTTGCGCGGGTTTTGCGCAGGATTGGGTGGAAATTTGCGGATTGTTTTCTCGGGGGGCTCCTTTGCGGTGAGGGCGAAGGCCCGGCGTCGGTAGTGTGGCTCCGGCGGCGTGGGGGAGGATAAGTTTGCCGGGCGGGAGGCTCGATTAGCTTCTGTTGGCACTAGTCTCGACCCACACGCGCTCACGCATGAACTTCCCCATGGGGCGGGCCCGGGCTTGTTACCCCACTCCACTCGGCGGAGATATCCGTGGGCCCCGGCTCTTCGGCCGGGGAAGCGCGGTGGTGGGGTGAGTGGGAGTGTTGGTCTGACGCGCGCGAGGGGCGGTGCGAAGGTGTCTGCGAAGTGGGCCTTGCTCCGAACGTGTGGTCTTCGGCGTGCGGCGGTGTGAAGTGGGTTTGCTCTGAAAGCGTCGCTTCGGTTGGGCGGCTAATCCTCTCCTCTCCTTTCCTTTTCTTTGTTTCCTTCTCTGCATTCCTAGCTTCGCTTTCTTCCCATCTCACCTCCCACGCGGAACTTCCCCGGGCGAAGACCCGGGGCCTATTGCACCGCTCCACTCGAGTGGAGGTATCCGTGGGCCCCGGCTCTGCGGCCGGGGAAGTTTGGTGGTGGGGAGAGTGAGGAGTGGGGCGTTGGGAACTAGGAGTGAGGAGTGCAGAGTGCGGAATGAAGAGTGCAGAGTGCGGAATGAAGAGTGCAGAGTGCGGAATGAAGAGTGAGGAGTGAGGAGTGAGGAGTGAGGAGTGAGGAGTGAGGAGTGAGGAGTGAGGAGTGAGGGAGGATTCGGTGCGGTGATGGGGCAGGGGCGCGAGACACAGTAGGTGGCCCCAAGAGAGGTGCCGCGGGTCGTCCAGAAAGCACCGCCGGCGGCCCTAGAGCGCGCGCGCATTGGGGTAACCCGCGTTCCTGCCCCGCCAACCCTACCGCCGCGTCACGACCGCGGCCATCCACCCGATATCTGCGCCTTTGCCCGAACTCGGGTGATACTCGCACCCCACCCAGCCGTCATAGCCCAGTCGATCCAGCTCCGAGAGCAGGAACCGGTAGTTGATTTCGCCGGTGCCGGGCTCATGCCGGCCGGGCGTGTCGGCGATCTGGATGTGGGCGATGTGGTGCTTGAGCCGGGCGAAGGTGTGGACCAGGTCGCCCTGCATGATCTGTAGGTGGTAAAAGTCGCATTGCAGGTGGAGGTTGGGGAGCCCGGCCAGCTCGAAGAGGCGTTCGGCGTGGTTGGTAGTCGAGATGAAATAGCCCGGCATGTCGCGCTTGTTGATCGGCTCGATGAGGAGCTTCACGCCGGCCGCGGTGCAGCGCTCGGAGGCGTAGGCCAGGTTGTCGATGAGCGTCTTTTCCAGCCGCAGGTGGTCGACATCCTGTGGGGCGATGCCGGCGAGGCAGTTGAGGCGGGTGCAGCCAAGCGCCTGCGCATAGTCGAGGGCACGCGTGACGCTGGCGCGGAATTCGGCGATGCGGGCAGGATGGCAGGCGAGGCCGCGGTCGCCGGCGGCCCAATTGCCGGCCGGAAAGTTGAAAAGGGCCTGAGTCAGCCCATTCTCGCGCAGCAGAGCTGCGATGGCTTCCTTGGGGTGCTCGTAGGGCGAGATGTATTCGACGGCCGCAAACCCGTCGGCTGCCGCGGCCGCGAAGCGGTCGAGGAAGGGCAGGTCGGGGTAGAGGAACGAGAGGTTGGCTGAAAACCTGGGCACGGCGCGAAGCTCCTGAGGGCGCTACGATATAGCGCCCCCGCGGTCTTCGTCGCTAGCCCGCCAGAGCGAACCAGCGCACCGGCTCGCCGATCTCCGGCTGCTGGCAGGGCGTCGCCTGCCGGGCTTCGTCGGCAATCGCCTCGGCACGGGTGAGGCATTGGGCGAAATCGGGCGCCGCGCCGGCTTCGGCCGCCTTGCCCGGCTTGCGCCAGGCGCAGAGGTCGTCGAACACGAACCCGGCTTCGATCGACTTGCCCTCATAGGTCCAGCGGCCACTGCGGCGATCGGCGCGATAGAGGCGCAGGAAATCGACGCCGCGCCGGGCGATGAAATCGACCGCGGCGATGATGAAGTCGGTTTCCGCCTCATCGATGAAATAGTTGAAGCTCAGCCGCGCCCAGCCGGGGCGGAAGAGGCTGCAGCCATCGGCCACCAGCGCCTCGTAGCTCTCGGCGCGCGCCGCGTCGATATGCAGCAATTCGTGGCCATAGGGACCGGCGCACGAGCAGCCGCCGCGCGCCTGGATGCCGAAGAGATCATTGAGCAGCGCCACGACCAGGTTGGGATGCAGCAGGTGCTCGCCGACGCGGATATTGAACGAGAAGATCGCCAGGCGCTCGGCCTCGGCGGGGCCCAGCACCTCGATGGCGGGATTGGCGCGCCAGGCGGCCATGGCCTTGGCGACGACACGATGCTCGGCCGCCTCGATCGCGGCGGGGGTGACGTCAGCCTTGAGCTGGAAGGCGAGGCCGGCGCGGATATCGCCCAGCACGTTGGGCGTACCGGCTTCCTCGCGCCGCTCGGTGTCGCTCACATAGCGATGATGGTCGGCAGTCACGTAGGCCACCGTGCCGCCGCCGGGGACGGTCGGCAGACGGCCGAAGAGCCGCTTGTCGGCCACCAGCACGCCGGAGGCGCCGGGGCCGCCCACGAACTTGTGGGGCGACAGGAAGATGGCATCGACCTGATCGGCTTCCATGTCGATGGCGACATAGGGGCCGGCAGCGGCGTAATCGGCGAAGAACCAGGCGCCGTGCGCCTTGAGCAGCGCGCCGAGCGCGCGCATGTCGGTCTTGACGCCGGTGACGTTGGAGGCCGCCGAGAACGAGCCGACGCGCGGGGCATCGGCAGGGCTGCGCTCCAGTGCGGCGGCGAGCGTGCCGAGGCAGATCTGGCCGTTCTCATCGAGCGGAATGCGCACGAGATCGACATCGGCCTCGCGCCAGGGCAGGTCGTTGGAATGGTGCTCGTAGGGGCCGATGAACACGGTCGGCCGCGCGCCGCCCTCGCGGTTCTCGCAGAAGGCGGTGGCGAGCTTGTGGACGGCCGCGGTGGCGCCGCTGCCGCAGAAGATCACCGCATGCCGCTCGCCGGCACCCACGGCCTCGCGCACCGCCTTGCGGGCCGCCTCACGCAGACGCGTGGTCTGGAGGCCCGTATAGGAGGTCTCGGTATGGGTATTGGCATAGAACGGGGCAGCGACCTCGCTCACGCGGTTCTCGACGAAATCGAGGCAGCGCCCGGAGGCGGTGTAATCGGCATAAACCAGCTTTCGCGGCCCGAAGGGACCGGGAATGGTGCTGTCCTTGCCGATCAGGCCATTGCGAATGCGGTCGATGACGAATTGTGTTTCCATGCACCCATTCTACGCTTCGTACGGAACAGGGCAAGCAATGCTATGCTAGAGGATAAGCGTAGCATTTTTTACTCAAAGAGCGATTCATTGCAGGAAATGTATCCAATTTGCGCATCGTGCCGGTCGCTGCGGTCCTTGAATCGGGGTTAAGCATCCGCGCAAGTGCGGCCATCCTTCGCCCGGCATATGTGCTATCGGGCCGCCCGACCATCTGGGCAGTTCGCCCCTCGCAGTTTTGAGCCGACTTGCGCAGCGGAGGCCGTGTGCCGTGTCCGATCCGAATGCTCTGGTGCCGCTCGGCAGAAGCGGCGTATCCATTCCCCGGCTGGCGCTGGGCACGGCTCCGTTCGGCAATATCGATTTTCCGGTGCCGGGCGACGAGGTGACGCGCACGGTGGCCGCCGCGCTTGCCGATGGGCCGCGCATGATCGACACCGCGCCCGCAGAGGGCGCCGGGCTAGCCGAAGCGCGACTGCGCGAGGCGCTGGCGGGCATGCCGCGCGATCGGTATGTGCTTTCGACCAAGGTGGGCAAGCGCCTGCATGGCGCGCGGCTCCATACCGGCGCCTTCGATGCCCTGGGCCAGCCGGTCTACAAGGTGCTCGACCGGCTCGAGCCCGCCTTCGACTTCTCCTATGACGGCACCATGCGCGCCTATGAGGAAAGCCTGGAGCGGCTGGGCACCGACCGGCTCGATATCGTCCATATCCACGATCCGGACGAGCACTTCGCCGCAGCCATGGCCGGCGCCTATCTGGCGCTGCACAAGCTGCGGGAGGAGGGCGCGATCGGGGCCATTTCGGTGGCGATGAACCAGTGGCGGCTGCTGCACCGCTTCCTCGACTACGGCGATTTCGACTGCATTATGCTCTCGGGCCGCTACACGCTGCTCGACCGCAGCGCGCATGACCTGCTGCCGCGCTGTCGCGAGCAGGGCGTGGCGGTGATCGTGGGCGGGGTGTTCAACTCGGGTATCCTCGCCAACCCCATTCCGGGCGCGACCTATGACGGGCTGCCGGTCGACGGCACGATGCTGCGCCGGGCGATCCAGCTCAAGCTCATCTGCGCCGAATTCGGCGTGCCGCTTCGCGCTGCCGCGCTGCAATACCCGCTGCGGCATCCGGCGGTGGCGGCGGTGGTGATCGGGGCGAGGAGCGAGGCGCAGTGGCGGGAAAATGTGGGCGCGTTCGGGGTGGCGGTGCCGGATGAGCTTTGGGGGAGATTGGCGGGGGTGGATGGGTAGCAAAGGGGCTGCACCCCGCACTATCTCTCTCCCCACCACGGAACTTCCCCGGCCGTAGAGCCGGGGGCCATGGATGGCTCCACTCGGATGGAGGGGTGCAATAGGCCCCGGGTCTTCGCCCGGGGAAGTAAGTGGTGGGTCGGGTGCAGTGAGGCAGACGGCGCCCCTCAGATCGCCGCGCCGTTCCCTGCGAAGACGTGGCACCGGGCCGGGTCCACATACGCCGTTACCGTCGAACCCGTTTCCAGCCGCCGCTGGCCTTCGAGCGAAATCGTCAGCGGCTGGCCATCGTGGGTGGAGGCATAGAGCAGGGTGGAATCGCCCAGTTGTTCGACGAGATCCACGCGCACGTCGGCGAGCTTGAGGCCCTGGCTTTCGTTGACCCCGATATGCTCGGGCCGCACGCCGAAGGTCATGGCGTCGCCATTGGTCCCCTGCGCGCCCGAGCGGTTGAGCGTTACCTTGCTGCCTGCCGTGCTCAGGCTGATCGACTGGCCGTCCGAGCCTTCGAGCTGCGCCCTCAAAAAGTTCATCTTGGGCGAGCCGATGAAGCCGGCGACGAAGAGGTTCTTGGGGCTGTTGTAGAGGTCGAGCGGGGCGCCGACTTGCTCGATATTGCCGGCGTTGAGCACCACGATCTTGTCGGCCATGGTCATGGCCTCGACCTGGTCGTGGGTCACATAGACCATGGTGTTGCCCAGGTCGTTGTGGAGCTTGGCGATCTCGACGCGCATCTGCACGCGCAGCTCGGCATCGAGGTTCGAGAGCGGCTCGTCGAACAGGAAGATGCGGGGCTCGCGCACGATGGCGCGGCCGATGGCGACGCGCTGGCGCTGGCCGCCCGAAAGCTGCTTGGGCTTGCGCTGCAAGAGCGGCTCGATCCGCAGGATCTGCGCGGCGCGCTTCACGCGGACCTCGATCTCGGCCTTGGGCACCCGCGCCGTTTCCAGGCCGAAGGCGAGGTTCTGATAGACGCTCATATGCGGATAGAGCGCATAGGACTGAAACACCATGGCGATGCCGCGCTTGGCCGGCGGCACCTCGTTCATGCGTTCGCCGTCGATGACGAGGTCGCCCCCGGTGATCGGCTCCAGCCCGGCGATCATGCGCAGCAGCGTCGACTTTCCGCAGCCCGAGGGACCGACAAAGACCACGAACTCGCCCGGCTCGATGTCGAGATCGACGCCATGGACGACCTCGAAGTCGCCATAGGCCTTGACGATCTTGTTGAGGGCAAGGCTCGTCGTCATTGCGCCGCCTCCTGCCGGAAATGCGCCGGCACCCAGCTCTGGTATTTGGGGTGATCGGCCGGGATCGGCAGCCGCACCTCGGTATGGGTTTCCGAGGAATGGTAGAAGGCCGTGACGATTTCGAGCGCCCGGCGCGAATCCGCCGAGGTCACCGGCACCGGCCCGCGGCCCATCAGGGCATCATGGAAACGTGCCATCTGCGTCTGGAAGCGCGGCGGCACCGGCTGCCAGTTGGCGAGGAGCGCATCGATCTGCGCCGCGACTTCCGGCGAAGCCGGAATGATCCGCCAGAGCTTGCCGCCCGGCGAATAGGGCTCGTGATCGCTCTCGAAGGTGACGTTGGAAAAGGCCAGCCGGATACGGCTGATTTCTTCCTGGCTGCCGAGCGTCGCCGTCAGCGAGGCCAGCGCGCCGCTTTCGAGTTCGCACGAGGCCGAGATGCAGTCTTCCACCTCGATATCGTTGACGCGCGTCGCCACGCGGCCGAAGAGGCCGGCGATCGGGCCCATGAGATAGGTGACGATGTCGTGGATATGGATGGCGTGGGTCATGAGCACGCCGCCCAGTTCCGTTGCCCACTTGCCGCGCCACGGCACGGCGTAGTATTCGGCCGTGCGCTTCCAGAGCGTTTCGGCGGTGGCGATATAGGGCGTGCCGGCGAGGCCGGAATCGATGATCTTCTTCACCTGCTCGATGCCATCGCCATAGCGATACTGGAAGATCGGCATGAGCTTGCCCTTGGCGCGCTTCTCGGCGGCGACGATGTCGTCGAGCTGGGCGAGAGAGCCCACCAGCGGCTTTTCGCAGACCACATGCTTGCCGGCGTCGAGCGCAGCGATGATCTGGCTGTAATGCACCATGGGCGGGGTGCAGATATCGATGATCTCGACGTCGGTTTTCAGCAGCTCGTCGAACGAGGTGTAGCGTCCCTCGATGCCGAATTCGTCGGCCACGGCGTTGAGCCGTTCCGGGTTGAGGTCGCAGAGCGCCACGACCTTGTATTTGTCGGCATTGGGCACGTAGCCCTCGATGAGGTGCGAGCGGCCGATGCCGCAACCAACGACCGCGACTGTCTTGATTTCGTTTGTCATGAATTGGCCTCGGCCATCTGTTGGGCGGTGAGGGCGAGTTCCATCGCCTTGAAGCAATGCGCCTGGGTCATGGCGGTGTCCGTGCGGTCGCGGATATCGGCGATGAGCTGGCGGCCATAGGGCAGGTCGACGCCCGAGCAATCGATATGCTGCACGCCGTTCTTGTCCACCAGAAAGAGGTGATCCCCGCCCGGCCGTCCTGCAATGTCGATATATTTGCGCAGTTCGATATAGCCCTCGGTGCCCAGGATCGTCAGGCGCCCGTCGCCCCATGTCGGCAGGCCTTTGGGCGTGAACCAGTCCACGCGGATATAGCCGGTGGTGCGCGGCGACCTCAGGTGCACGTCGCCCACGTCCTGCAGTTCCGGTGTCTGCGGATTGTGCCGGTTGGCCACGGAAGCGGAAACGACTTCCACGTCCAGCGTGTCGGCGAAAAACAAAAATTGCTCGAACTGGTGCGAGGCGATGTCGCACAATATGCCGCCATACTTTGCCCGCTCGAAGAACCATTTCGGCCGGGCCAGGTTGTTGAGCGAATGGGGCCCGAGGCCGACCGTGTTGACGACCTCGCCGATGGCGCCGGCGCGAACCAGTTCGCCCGCCTTGACGGTCGAGCGCGTCTCGAAATGTTCCGAATAGCAGATCGAATAGATGCGCTTTGTCTCGGCCTGCACGCGCTTCAACTCATCGAGCTGGGCGAAGGTGGTCATGCCGGCCTTGTCGCTCATCACGTCCTTGCCGTGGCGCATGGCCTCGATGGAGATGCCGGCGCGCTCGCTGGTGATGGCCGAGGTGAGGACGAGGGCGATGTCCTTGTCCTCGAGGATGGCAGCCTTATCGGCGACGCGCTTCGCCTGCGGGTATTTTGCGGCGAAAGCCTGGGCCAGGTCGTCCTCGATGGCATGGAAGGCCACGAGCTCCGCGCCCTGCCGCAGGAGCAGGTCGCACTGGCCGTAGATGTGACCGTGATTGATGCCGATGGCGGCGAATTTGATGGTCATGGGATGCTCGGAATGGAGAGAACGTGGTGGTGGCTCACCCCCTCCCTAGCCCTCCCCACAAGGGGGAGGGTGGTGAGGTGGCGAGAGCGAGCAACAAGCCCCACCCTCCCCCTTGTGGGGAGGGCTAGGGAGGGGGAAGCCAGGGGTGCGAACATCACCGCTTCATCCCCGTCGTCGCGATCCCTTCGATCAGCAGGCGCTGGAAGAAGAGGAAGAACAGGAAGACCGGCACGAGGCTGAGCACCGACATGGCGAAGAGCCCGCCCCAATCGGATTCCGCGGTCGAATCCACGAACGTCCGCAGCCCCAGCGTCACCGTGTATTGGCGCATGTCGTTGAGATAGATCAGCGGCCCGAAGAAATCGTCCCAGGTCCAGATGAAGGTGAAGATCGCGGCGGTCGCCAGCACGGGCTGGGAGAGCGGCAGCATGACCTTCCAGTAGATGCGCCAGGGCGAGCAGCCATCCATCATCGCCGCCTCGTCCAGCTCCTTGGGAATGCCGCGGAAGAACTGCACCATGAGGAAGATGAAGAAGGCGTCCGAGGCCAGGAATTTCGGCACGACCAGCGGCAGGAAGCTGTTGACCCAGCCGAGGTTGAGGAACAGCACATATTGCGGGATGAGCGTCACCTGGTAGGGCAGCATCAGCGTGCCCAGCATCATGGCGAACCAGAACTTGCGGCCCTTGAATTCCAGCCGGGCGAAGGCGAAGGCCGCCAGCGAACAGGCGAACACGTTCCCCGCGATCGAGAGGATCGAGATGATGAACGAGTTGAGGAAGAAGGTGCCGAAGCTGACCTTGAGCCCCTTCCAGCCGCGGAAATAGGCGTCGAGGCTGAACTCGGACGGCCAGAGCCCGGAATTGAAGATCTCGTCCGTCGGCCGGAACGAGGCCGAAAGCATCCACAGCAGCGGATAGAGCATGATGATCGAGGCGATTACCAGCAGCGCATGGGCGATGACCGAGCCGAAGCGGCGGCGGAAACGGGTGAAGCCGGTTTCCTCGGTAACGACGGTGAGGCGATGCACATCAGTCGTCATAGTGCACCCAATACTTTGACGTCAGGAACGAGAAGGCCGTGAAGAGCGCAACGATGGCCAGCAGGATCCAGGCGAGCGCCGAGGCGTAGCCCATGCGGAAGAAGCCGAAGGCCTCCTGGTAGAGGTAGAGGGTGTAAAAGAGCGTCGAATTGATCGGATTGCCCGTGCCGCCCGAGATGATGAAGGCGGGGGTGAAGCTCTTGAACGCCTCGATGGTCTGGATCACCGCGTTAAAGAAGACGACGGGCGTCAGCAGCGGCAGGGTGATCTTCCAGAATTGTCGCCATTTGCTGGCGCCGTCGAGGCTTGCCGCCTCGTACATGTCCTGGGGGATTTGCCTCAGGCCCGCGAGGAAGATGATCATGGGCGAGCCGAACTGCCAGATCGAAAGGATGATCAGCGTCCAGAGCGAGAAGCGCGGGTTGGAAATCCAGCTCGGCCCCTGGATGCCGAAAAGGGCGAGGAAATCGTTGACCACGCCGTCGCCCGCAAAGAGCTGGCGCCAGAGCACGGCGATGGCAACGCTCGCGCCCAAGAGGGACGGCAGGTAGAACACGGCGCGATAGAGCGGCAGGCCCTTCATGCCGCGATTGAGCAGCAGCGCCACGCCAAGGGCGAAGGCGAGCTTGAGCGGCACCGAGAACACCACGAAGAAGAAGGTCACCCGCATCGACTGGACGAACTTGGGATCGGCCGTGAAGATGCGGGTGTAGTTGGCCAGCCCCACCCATTTGGGCGGGTTGAGCAAGTTGAAATCGGTGAAGCTGAGATAGAAGGACGACAGGATCGGCCCGACCGTCAGCCCGAAAAAACCGATGAACCACGGAAGCAGGAAGAGATAGCCCGGCCCGTTGGCCGACCAGAGCCTTTGCCAGGTCGAACGGGCGGGGCTGCGCTCCTTGGGCGCCGTGGTGATGGTTTCGCCAAAGGAGCGCGTCGTCATGCGATCAGCCGGCGCGGCTCAGGATTTCGGAGGCTTCCTGGAAGAAAGCCGGTCCGGCATCCGTCGGGCTCTGCTGGCCGAAGGCCACTTCCTGGCTCTTGGTCAGCAGCGCGGTCGCCACTTCACCGGCATTGGCCGGCGGGGAGGGCGGCAGCGGCCCGAGCAGGTCGCCCAGACCCGACACGAACTTGAGGGCGATCTGGCTGCCTTCATCGAGCGTGGGGGTGATAGCCTCGCGCACAGCGGCCGAGCAGGGAATGCCGCGCTCTACGCCCAGAACCTTGCCCGCTTCCGGATCGTTGACGAAGAAGCCGACGAACTCGGCCGCCCGGTCCTTGATCGCCGAAGAGCCGCTGATCGACCAGAACATGGAGGGCTTGCGGTAATGCCCGCCCTTGCTGTCCGCAGTGAGGCGCGGGAAGTTGGCGAGGGTCAGCTTGTCCTTGTTGATGGCCTGGAAGGCCACGAGCTGGTTGGAGTTGGCGAAGGTCACCGCGGCCTTACCCAGGCTGACCATGGTCTGCTCGAGCGGGCCGGTATCGAGCGCCTGCTCGTCGGCGGAAACGATGACGCCGGCATCGCGCAGGTCTGCCCAGAGCTGGAACCAGGCGGTCAGGTCCTCGGCGGTGAAGCCGGGCTTGCCGTCGGCGGTATAGAGCGCCTTGCCCTGCTGGCGCAGCCAGTTTTCAAGGGCCGGTTCGACACCCGAACCATCCTGGAAGGCCTTCATGCCGCCGCGCACGTTCTTGGACTTGAACGCCTCGCCAATGGTCTTGAGGTCTTCATAGGTCGTGGCCGGGCCCGGCACGTCGACGCCCGCTTCCTGGAAGGCGGCGGTATTGACGATCAGGGCCACCGAGTTGGCGCCCAGGCTGATGCCATAGAGCTTGCCATCGACCTTGCCGCCATCGATCTGGTCCTGGTCGAAATCCTTGAGGGCGAGCTGGGTGGAGAGATCGTCGAGCGGGGCGATGGCGCCGCGCTTGGCGTATTCCACGATATAGCGGTAATCCATCTGGATGACGTCGGGCGCGTTGCCGCCGGCAGTCTGCGTGGCGAGCTTGGGCCAGTAGTCGTTCCAGGCCAGGAACTCGGTGTCGATGGTGGTGCCGGCATTGGCCTTTTCGAAAAGGTCCGTCACCCCGTTGGTGCGGTCGGCGCGCGCCTGGCTGCCCCAGAAGATGAGGCGCATGCGCGTGTCCTGCGCCAGTGCCGGGCCAACTCCCACGGCCCCGGCAGCCAGCAGGGCAGTGCTGCCCATCAGGAACTGGCGCCTGTCGATACGTATGGTCATTCGGTTTCCTCCCAAACGGTTGAGGCGTTTTCTCTGAAACACCCGGATTCACAGCCTCCCCGCCGTAAATCACCAGTTAGTTACATAATCCGGCCGTATGCAAACGATACCGGCTCTACTTCATGCCGCATACACCGCAAACGGCATCGCTAAATAACTAAGCGGTTACAACATGGCATATGGGCTTCGGCGGAGCAACCATCTTGTATGGCAGATTGGGCGGCGGCAAGAACCCTCTCCGCACGGAGCCTCTGGCGCAGCCCTCCCTGACTGCCTCCGGGCGTCTCGCTGCCCGGTTCCATCCGTGTTGCAGGGAGCTTGATCCAGTCTGGATCAAAAGGAAAATACGAAATAGCCTGCTCAATATAGAAGAAATCTATGGAGCCTGCGGTGGACAAGCTGCTCAATCAATTTCTCGCGGTCGCCGAGGCCGGCACGATCAGCGGCGCGGCGACCGCCCTGTTGGTCACCCAGCCCACACTCACCTTCAACATGCGCAAGCTCGAGGAGAATATGGGCGTGCCGCTCCTCATCCGCTCGCCGCGCGGGGTGGAGCTCACCGAATACGGCGAAACGCTCTACCGCAACGCCCGGCTGATGCGCCGGCTCTATGACAACACGCTCGATGCCCTCGCCCAGCAGCGCGGGCGCACCGAGGAGGGCCTGCGCATCGGCACCGGCTATTCCTGGTGGACGGTCTTCATCCGCGATTTCGTCATCGACTATTCGCGCAAATACCCTAATGCCGGCATCCATGTGAGCGTGGGCAACCAGCTGCGCTGCATGGATCAATTGCTCAGCGGCGACATCTCGCTTTTCGCCGCCCACGAGATCGCGGGTCTCAGCCCCAGCACCGGCGCGCGCTTCGTGCCGCTCACCACCGTCGGCCACGGCTACTTCGTGCGGCCAGGCCATCCGCTGCTCGATCGCCCACGCAGCATCGCGGAAATCGAGGCCTATCCGGCGGTCACCAGCTCACTGCCCGAGACCCGCCACCAGCGCTTTTTCGAGACCTGGAGTCGCTCGCCGGCGGGCAGCACGCCGTTCGAGCAGGGCAAATACATCTTCGCCTCCAACTCGTTGACCGCCTGCCTCGAATATGTGGAGAGCACCGATGCGGTCATCGGGCATACCGATGTGATGGCCGAGGAGTTCGTCCGCCGCGGCCTGCGCCGCATCGCGGTGACGGATGCGACGCGCGAGAGCAAGATCGGCGTCTACGTGTTGACGGAGCGGGCAAGTGAGCCGCGCGTGGCGCAGTTGATCGAGGCGCTGCGGGTGCGCGCGGCGACAGTGTTGCCGCCGTTGGGGGAGGCGGCGTGAGGGAGAGAAGGCGCGTGGGCGGGGGTAAAGAGGGCAGAGTAGTGGAGCAGGGGTGGAGCAGGGGTGGAGCAGGGGTGGAGCAGGGGTGGAGCAGGGGTGTAGGGCGCCCGGCTCCATCGCAGCACGCTCCCACCTCCTACTTCCCCGGGTGAAGACCCGGGGCCTATTGCACCGCTCCACTCGAGTGGAGGTGTCCGTGGGCCCCGGCTCTTCGGCCGGGGAAGTGCGGTGGGGTGGGATAGGTGGGTAAGCACGCGATAGCTGAGGACGCGAATGACGAGGAAGGGGTTAGGCGAGCACGGAGCGGATCCGATAGCCGTCAATTCCTCCCGGCCAACTCCCTACGGCCGCCGCGTGCGCAGGTAATCCAGCACCATCTGCACGGCCTGCGCTTCGCGCTCCTGGATCAATGCGAACTGGCTCAGATCCCGCCCGAAAATCACCGACAGCGTCGTCATGTTCGAGACGTAGAAATAGCCCAGCCCGGCGATCGAGATGTAGAGCTGCATCGGGTCGACATCGGCGCGGAACACGCCCGATTCCCCGCCCCGCCGCAGGATTTCGCGCAGTTCGGCCACCAGCGGGGAGTGCAGCGCCGGGATATCCTCGATCTGCTTGAGAAAGCGCCCGTTCTGCAGGTTTTCGACGGCCAATAGTCGGGGAAACCACGGATTGGCGAGGAAGTGCCGGAAGGTGAAGCGGACCATGCGGTCGACAGCTTCGACCGGATCGTACTGGTTCAGCGTCAGCTGCTTCTCGCCCTGCCGGATCTCGCGATAGGCATCGAGCAACACGGCGCTGTAGAGCGCTTCCTTGTTGCCGTAATAGTGGTAGAGCAGGCGCTTGTTGGCCTTGGCCCGCGCCGCGATGGCATCGACCCGGGCGCCGTTGAAACCCTGCTCGCAGAATTCGTCCCGTGCCGCCTTGAGGATCAGCGCCTTGGTCTTTTCGGCATCGCGCGGCCGCGGCGTTGCTGGCGCAGCGCCCTTGCGCCTGCGCGTTACCGGCGCCGTTTCGGCCTGTCCCTGCGTCATTCACTTGTCCTTCTTGCCGCCTTTCCCACCGGAAAGCCGCGGGCTTGACGCGTCACTCTAGCGATGTGTATCTAAGTAACCAAGTGGTTACAACCAGACAGTGCGGGAGGAAGCGGATGGTTGAGCGTCGGATCGGGCTAATCATGCATGGCGTTACGGGGCGCATGGGCTACAACCAGCACCTGGTGCGCTCGATCCTGGCCATCCGCGACCAGGGCGGCGTGACGCTCGCGAATGGCGATCGCCTGGTGCCCGACATCATCATCGTGGGCCGCGACGCCGACAAGATTTCGCGGATAGCCCAGCGCCACAACATCGCCCGTTGGTCGACCGATCTCGACGCGGCCCTGGCCAATCCCGACGACACGCTGTTCTTTGACGCCGGCACCACGCTCATGCGCGCTAGCCTGATCGAAAAGGCCATCGACGCCGGCAAGGCCGTCTATTGCGAAAAGCCGATTTCCGACGATCTCGACATCGCCGTGGCGCTGGCCAAGAAAGCCAAGGCCTCGGGCGTCAAGCACGGCGTCGTGCAGGACAAGCTGTTCCTGCCGGGCCTGATGAAGCTCAAGCTGCTGCGCGATTCCGGTTTCTTCGGCAAAATTCTCTCGGTGCGCGGCGAGTTCGGCTATTGGGTGTTCGAGGGCGACTGGCAGCCCGCCCAGCGCCCCTCGTGGAACTACCGCAAGGCCGATGGCGGCGGCATAATCCTCGATATGCTCTGCCACTGGCGCTACGTGCTCGATAACCTCTTCGGCGAGGTCAAGGCCGTGAGTTGCCTGGGCGCCACACACATCCCCGAGCGAGTCGACGAAAAGGGCCAGCGCTACAAGGCTGATACGGACGACGCCGCCTATGCCACCTTCGAACTCGAAGGCGGCGTCATCGCCCAGATCAATTCGAGCTGGACCACCCGCGTCCGCCGCGACGACCTCGTGACCTTCCACGTGGACGGCACGCACGGTTCGGCCGTGGCCGGGCTGCAGAAGTGCTGGAGCCAGCACCGGGTCAACACGCCCAAGCCCGTCTGGAACCCCGACATTCCCCAGCCCATCGATTTCTTCGCCTCCTGGGAGGAAGTTCCCAATAACTGGCCGGTCGACAACGGCTTCAAGACCCAGTGGGAGATGTTCTTGCGCCACGTCGCCGACGATGCGCCGTGGGAATATGGCCTGGACGCCGGCGCCAAGGGTGTCCAGCTGGCGGCATTGGGCCTGCAGTCGTGGGCCGAGCGCCGCTGGCTCGACGTGCCGGCGCTGGAGATTTGAGGTGGGTATGATGCAAGTGCAGAGCATGAGGCCCACCCCCCTCCCAGCCTCCCCCGCAAGGGGGGAGGTGTTTCGATCCAGTTGCTTGCGCGTTGCGCGTACCACAAACGCGATAGGCACCTCCCCCCTTGCGGGGGAGGCTGGGAGGGGGGTGGCCAATGGCTAAGATCCATCTCCCCAATCCCGACCGCACCATCGCGCCCTACACCCTCACCGGCACCCCGATCCCCTTCGTTCGCCACGCCGCCACCGACTTCCCGCGCATCGCCTTCGCAGCCGCGCACGTGGTCGCCGACCCGCTGGCGTCCAACGATCCCTGGCTCACCCCGGCCATTGATTGGGACCGGACCCTCGCCTTCCGCCACCGCCTCTGGGATCTGGGTCTGGGCGTCGCCGAAGCCATGGATACCGCCCAGCGCGGCATGGGCCTGGGCTGGCCCGAGGCCCAGGAACTGATCCGCCGCTCGCAGGCCGAAGCCCGTACGCGAAAAGACTCGCTCATCGCCTATGGCGCCGGCACCGATCACCTCATGCCCGGCCCGGACGTCACCATCGATGACATCATCGCCGCCTATGAGGAGCAGATCGGGTTCGTCGAGGGGCAGGGCGGCCGCATCATCCTGATGGCCAGCCGCGCGCTGGCCGCCGCCGCCAAGAGCCCGGACGATTACGTCAAGGTCTATGCCCGTATCCTCACCCAGGTGAAGCAGCCGGTCATCATCCACTGGCTGGGCGAAATGTTCGATCCGGCGCTCGCCGGCTATTGGGGCGCGACCGATCACCTCGACGCCATGGAAACCTGCCTCGACGTCATCGCCACCCATGCCGACAAGGTCGACGGCATCAAGATCTCCCTTCTCTCCAAGGAAAAGGAAATCTCCATGCGCCGCCGTCTCCCCGAGACGGTCCGCATGTATACGGGTGACGATTTCAACTACCCCGAACTCATCGCCGGCGACGATGCGGGGCATTCGGACGCCCTGCTCGGCATCTTCGACGCCATCGCCCCCGCCGCCTCGGCCGCGCTTTCGGCGCTGGGCAAGGGCAGCGAGAACGAGTTCTTCGAGCTGCTGGAGCCCACCGTCCCGCTCTCGCGCCACATCTTTGCGGCGCCGACGCGCTTCTACAAAACCGGCGTGGTCTTCCTCGCCTATCTCAACGGTTTGCAGGATCATTTCGCCATGATCGGCGGCCAGCAGAGCACCCGCTCGCTCCAGCATCTGAGCGAGCTCTTCCGCCTCGCTGACAAGGCCCGTGTTCTCGCCGACCCGGACCTCGCCGTCGAGCGCATGAAGCGCGTCCTTGCCGTCAACGGAGTTGTCTGATGGCCAAGGGCCAGCTTTCCATGAACCTCGCCACCACGCGCGGCGCCTGGGGTTTTGCCGATGCAGTCGACGGGTGCCTCCGTCACGGCATCACCGCCATTTCCCCCTGGCGCGACCAGGTGGCAGCCATCGGCCTTGATGAAGCGGCGCGTATCGTCAAAGCCAACAACCTGCGCGTCACCGGCCTGTGCCGGGGCGGCATGTTCCCGGGCGTCGATGCCGCCGACCGTCAAAAGCGCATCGAGGACAACCTTCGCGCCATCGATGAGGCTGCCGCGCTCGGCGCCGATTGCCTCGTTCTGGTGGTTGGCGGCCTGCCCGGTTCCTCCAAGGATATCGCCGAAGCACGGAAAATGGTGGCCGACGGCATCGCCGCCATCGTGCCCCACGCCCGCTCCGCTGGCATCCCCATCGCCATCGAGCCGTTGCACCCGATGTACGCGGCCGACCGCGCCTGCGTGAACACCATCGATCAGGCGCTCGATATCTGCGAGACGCTGGGGGAAACCGTGGGCGTGGCCATCGACGTCTACCACGTCTGGTGGGACCCTAACCTCGCCTCGGCAATCGCGCGGGCAGGGCGCATGAAGCGCATTTTCGCCCACCATATCTGCGACTGGCTCGTGCCCACCCGCGACATGCTCAACGATCGCGGCATGATGGGTGACGGGGTGATCGACCTCAAGGCCATCCGCGCCATGATCGAGGCCGCCGGCTATCACGGCCCGCAGGAAGTGGAGATTTTCTCCACCGAGAACTGGTGGAAACGGCCCGGGGATGAGGTGGTGAAGACGTGTGTGGATCGGTTTGAGGCGGTTTGCTGAGGCGGGGTCTCCTTCCCCAAAATACCCGAAGCTCTCCACCCGCACGGAACTTCCCCGGCCGCAGAGCCGGGGCCTATTGCGCCCATCGACATGAGTGGCGCCATCCGTGGGCCCCGGGTCTTCGCCCGGGGAGGTACGGTGGTGGGGTTAGGGAGAGGCTGTAGGGGCCGTGGGGAGATGGGTTGGCTCGGAGGGGTGTCGATGATCGAGGTCGCTGGCTATCACGGCCCGCAGGAGATGGAGATATTTTCCACCGAGAACTGGTGGAAACGGCCCGGGGATGAGGTGGTCAGGACGTGTGTGGAGCGGTTTGAGACGGTTTGCTGAGGCGGGGTCTCCTTCCCCAAAATACCCGAAGCTCTCCACCCGCACGGAACTTCCCCGGCCGTAGAGCCGGGCCTATTGCCCCCATCGACACGAGTGGCGCCATCCGTGGGCCCCGGGTCTTCGCCCGGGGAAGTATGGCGGTGTGGTGAAGAAGAGGCCTGTAGGGGCAGTATGGAGATGGGGTTGGCCCGGATGGGCTCAAGATGGTCGCCCTCTCCGGTCTGTGTCGCTCGCCGGCCCGCCTAAAGCCCCTTGATCCTGCTCTGCCACCGCTTGATCATTGCCTCGGCGGCGGCTTCCTGGCCCTGCATGTTCGCGCTCTTGTAGACGTCCACCATGATTCCGCGCTCGGCCAGTTCGGCCACTGCCTCGGCCATGATGGCGTTGAGGATGAAGACGCCCGAGATCGTCGAGGTTGGGGCCATCCGTTCCGGGCGGCCGGGGATGGCGACGGCGGCGTCGCCGTAGACGCCGAAATTGTCGATGACGATGTCCGCCACCTCGAAGAGGCGCTTGCCGGTGGTGTGGCGCGAAGTGGTGCGGCGTGAATGTTCGAGCGAGGTAATGGCGATGGTTGTCGCGCCGCGTTCCTTGCCGATGAGGGCCAGCTCGATCGGATAGGCGTTACGGCCCGAATTGGAGGCGATGAAGATCACGTCGCCTTCCCCGATCGGATAATCGGAGAGGATCACCTCGGCATAGCCTTCCACGCGCTCCAGCAGCGTCGAGCGGCGGGCGCCCGTATGCAGCATGAGGTTGGGGTCGAGCACGGCCTGCGCGGCGGCGATGCCGCCGGCACGGTAATAGACCTCTTCGGCCAGGATATGCGAGTGCCCCGAGCCGGCGACATAGACCAGCCTGTTGGCCTCGAGCGCGGCGACTACTGCCTCGCGCGCGGCATTGAGCGACCCTTCCTGGTCCGCAACGATGCGATCCAGGATCTCGACGATCCGGTCGCGAAAGCTCTCCCTAATCTGGCTCAACGCTTCCCCCCGAAGCTGCCGTCTCAGCCCTTGATCTCGCCCACATATTGATAGCGGTCGCCGCGATACCAGCTCACCGCATCCTCCACCGCAGAACCGTCCGCGCTGTAGCCTACCTGCGTAATTTCGAGCACCGCCGAGTTCGGCCGCACGCCGAGGAGCCCTGCGACTTCGGGCGATGCCTCGATGGCCTTGAGACTCTGCAGGATACGGCGCGGCCGGCCATTGCGCAGGTCCATGCGCTCGTAGAGCGAGCCGGTGCCGTCGTAGTCTTCCCCGACCGCCGAAATCGGCACGACGGCGCGCTCGTAGCAGAGCGTTTCTCCGCCGGCCTTGCGCAGGCGCACCAGCGTCATGGTCAGTGTGCCGAGCGGCAGGCCGGTGCGAAAGGCGGTGTCGTGCGGGACGGGGCCTATTGTGCGTTCGAGCACGGTGGAGCTGGCAACGAGCCCGCGCAGCTTCATGTCCTCGGTGAAGCCGGAGAGCTGGCTCAGTGCCTTGTGGATGCGCCCGCTCACCACCGTGCCGGCGCCCGGCCGCGTGCTGACGAGGCCCATATTGCCCAGTTCCTTGAGGCATTGGCGCAGTGTCGAGCGCGATACGCCCAGCCCTTCGGCCATCTCGCGCTCGGCCGGAAGTGCGGAGCCGGCGACCAGCAGCCCATCCTCGAAGGCGGCTGCAAAGGCATTGCGCAGCCGACTGGCCAGGGGGCCGTGCTCCTTCGCCAGGCGACCGCCAACGGCAGCGTAGAAATCCATGATTTCCTCCCGATCCCCCTCGGGACTATAGAACCAGCCACGCCGCTGCTCAACAGCGGTCTGTTTTTGGTTTCCATCACACTTTCTCCGGATTTCCCCGCATTGTCGGCGGCTTAGCCGTTCTCGATTCTGAGGGGTGTGAGAATGGTTGGAGGAAGCGCACCAATTGGCCCGGACGCAGGTCTGGAACTAATCACGATTACCGCGCGGCCCGCGATGGGCTATGAAATGGACCCCTGTGGAGGATTTGCCTTATGGCGCTGGATTTGGGCGGTGGTTTCACGTTGCGGCAGGCGCGCGACGACGATCAGGATGCGCTCGCCATGATCTGCCTCAAGACCGGCGACGCCGGCAAGGATGCCAGCGCGCGCGAGGATGATCCGATCCTGATCGGGGCCATCTACGCCTTGCCCTACCAGGCCATCGAGCCGCTCTTCTCGTTCATGATCGAGCATCCCGATCACGGCGCCTGCGGCTATGTGCTGGGAGCGCCCAATACCCAGCGCTTTTACAGCGTCATCGAGGAGACCTGGTACAAGGCGCTGCGCACCAAGGTGGCCGATCCAGGGCCGGACATGCGTCAATGGCGCGGCAGCGACTGGGCGCGGCGCCTCATCCACCACCCGCGCTATGTCTTCCCCAAATCGCTTCACGCTTACCCCGCCCACGCCCACATCGACCTGCTGCCGGCAGCGCAGGGCAAAGGACTGGGCACCACGGCGCTGCGCTTCCTCATGGCACAGCTCGCCACGCGCCGGATCGAGGGCATGCATCTGGGCGTCGACCCGAAAAACACCGGCGCCACGCGGTTCTACGAGCGGCTCGGCTTCGAGCGGCTGGTCGCCGACGACCTGCCGGCGGGCTCGCTCTACATGGTCACCAAGCTCTAGCCGGCAGTTGTCTACAGGCGCGGCCGCCCCGTTGACTCAAAATCCCGACCGTTTCACTGTGCAAAAGCGGTTTTGCATTTGGGGGTAGGGTCGTCGTTGACTGAGTTGCATTCGCGGTTGCTGGCGGAGATCGAGGGCCGGCGGCAGGACCTGATCGCTTTGACGCGGGACCTGATCCGCATCCCCACGCTCAACCCGCCGGGCGAGGCGTATCTGGAAATCTGCGAATACCTCGCTAATCGCCTGCGCCCGCGCGGCTTCGAGATCGAGATGGTGCGCGCCTTCGGCACGCCCGGCGACAGCGACAAGTATCCGCGCTGGAACGTCGTTGCCCGCAAGGAAGGTGCCCACAAGGGCGAGACCGTCCACTTCAATTCCCACATCGATATCGTCGAGATCGGCTCGGGCTGGACCTTCGATCCGCTGGGCGGCGAGCTTGCCGACGGCAAGATCTACGGCCGCGGCACCTGCGACATGAAGGGCGGCCTCGCCGCTTCGATCATCGCGGCGGAAGCCTTTGTCGACGTCTATCCCGATTTCTCCGGCGCCGTCGAAATCTCGGGCACCGCCGACGAGGAGACCGGCGGGTTCGGCGGCGTCGCCTATCTCGCAGAGAAGGGCTTTTTCACCCCCGAGCGCGTGCAGCACGTCATCATTCCCGAGCCGCTCAACAAGGATCGCATATGCCTCGGCCATCGCGGCGTCTGGTGGGCCGAGATCGAGACCAAGGGCACCATCGCCCATGGCTCGATGCCGTTCCTGGGCGACAGCGCCATCCGCCATATGGGCGCGGTGCTGACCGAGATGGAAGCGACGCTTTTCCCCGCGCTCGCCGAAAAGCGCACCGCCATGCCGGTGGTGCCGCCACAGGCGCGGCAATCCACGCTCAACATCAATTCCATCCATGGCGGCCAGCCCGAGCCCGAAGAGGGGTTTACCGGTTTTCCGGCACCGGTCGTCGCGCATTCCTCGCGCATGATCATCGACCGCCGCTACCTCATCGAGGAAACCCCGGCCGATGTGCGCCAGGAGATGATCGACGTTCTGGAGCGCGTGAAGGCGCAACGCCCGACCTTCCAATACGAAATCCGCGACCTCTGGACCATTTCGCCCACCATGACCGAGCGCGACGCGCCGATCGTGACGGCGACGTCCAAGGCCATCACCGAAGTGCTTGGCATCGATCCGGCCTATGTGGTTTCGCCCGGTACCTACGACCAGAAGCATATCGACCGCATCGGGCGCATGAAGAACTGCATTGCCTATGGTCCGGGAATTCTCGATCTTGCACACAAGCCCGACGAATATGTGGGCGTGGACGACATGATCGACAGCGCCAAGGTCATGGCCTTGACGCTCGGGGATTTGCTCGGCCCCCGCCACTAAGAGGGGCCGGCAGGGAGACGGGGAGAGGCCTTGCCTCTTCCGATGGGGACAACAAGGGAAAGGAAACCCATGCGCAAATCATTCGTGATGCTTGCCGTTGCCGGCGCGCTCGCGCTTTCGACGGCAATGACGCCGGTGGCGTTCGCCGCTGCCCGGACCGACATCAAGGTCGGCCTGGTGCTCGAGCCGCCAAATCTGGACCCGACCGCCGGCGCCGCCGCGGCCATCGACGAAGTGGTCTATGCCAACGTCTTCGAAGGCCTCATCCGCTTCGCGCCCGATGGCTCGATCGTCCCGGCACTCGCCAAGACCTGGGATATTTCCGAGGACGGCCTCACCTACACTTTCCACCTCGCCGAAGGCGTCAAGTTCCATGATGGCACGACGTTCGACGCCGAGGACGTGAAGTTCTCGCTCGACCGCGCCCGCGCCGAAGGCTCGACCAACGCCCAGAAGGCGCTCTTCGCCGATATCGCTTCGGTCGATGTGGTGGACCCGGCGACCGTCAAGGTCACCCTCTCCAAGCCCAACGGCAATTTCCTCTTCAACATGGCCTGGGGCGACGCCGTGATCGTGGCGCCCGAAAGCGCTGCCGACAACGCCACCAAGCCAGTAGGCACCGGCCCCTTCAAGTTCGACAACTGGGTGCAGGGCGACCATATCGACCTGGTCAAGAACCCGGATTATTGGGGCACCCCGGTCAAGCTCGACAAGGCGACCTTCAAGTTCATCGCCGACCCGACCGCCGCCTTCGCCGCCGTGATGGCCGAAGACGTCGACGCCTTCCCGAACTTCCCGGCGCCCGAAACGCTGGAGCAGTTCAAGAGCGATCCGCGCTTCACCGTTGTCGTCGGCTCGACCGAAGGCGAGACCATCCTCGCCATGAACAATGCCAAGCCGCCGCTGGACAACGTCAAGGTTCGCGAAGTCATCGCCCATGCGGTGGACCGCCAGGCCGTGATCGATGGCGCCATGTTCGGCTACGGCACGCCGATCGGCACGCATTTCGCGCCGCACAACCCGGATTACGTGGACCTGACCGCGCTCTCCAACTACGACCCGGAAAAGGCCAAGGCCCTGCTCGCCGAAGCCGGCGTAACGGACCTGACGCTCTCGCTCAAGCTGCCGCCGGTTGAAGGCTATGCCCGCAAGGGCGGCGAAATCATTGCCCAGCAGCTCGCCGCCGTCGGCATCAAGACCGAGACGACCAACCTCGAATGGGCGCAGTGGCTGTCCGAAGTCTTCACCAACAAGAACTTCGACCTGACCATCATCTCCCACACCGAGCCGCTCGACATCAACATCTACGGCCGCGACGATTATTATTTCGGCTACAAGTCGGACGCCTTCAAGAAGATCATGGCGGACCTCGACAACACCACCGACCCGGCCAAGCGTTCGGAACTCTGGAAGGCTGCGCAGACGCAGATCGCTCAGGATTACGTCAACGTGTACCTGTTCGAGCTGGCCAAGGCCGGCGTGCAGAACGCCAAGATCCACGGCATGTGGGAGAATGCGCCCACGCAGGCCACGGACCTGACCGCGGTTTACTGGGACGAGTAAACTGGTGGGTTTGAGCTCGAACGCCGCAGCACATCCCCTCTTCACCTCCCCCCTTGCGGGGGAGGCCGGGAGGGGGCTGTCTCCGGCGCCGAGTTTTGGGCTCACCCCCACCCTCGATCCCTCCCCACAAGGGGGAGGGAAGCCACGGGGCACGATCTTGCAAAAGCGTCTCCCTTCCTGTTGCGGGGTGGGGGTTGCCCCAGCCTCGCGCCTTCGGCTCACCCCCCTCCCGTCCTCCCCCGCAAGGGGGGAGGTGCGATGGGGGGCGATCCTAGCCAAAAGCTCACCCTCTCCCCTTGGGGGAGAAGGTGCCCGCAGGGCGGGTGAGGGGTTCGTGCCACCATCGCCGACCCCTCATCCGGCGCTGACGCGCCACCTTCTCCCTCAAGGGGAGAAGGGGTGGTGGGGGCTCGATCTAGCCCATCCCCGGATAACGCGACTGCCCACCGCTCCGCGCCCGCGCGGCCTCCCGCGCCACGGAATCCACTGAATGCTCAGCTTCTTCCTTTCACGCCTGGTTTCGCTGGCGCTTTCGCTCATAGCCGCCTCGATCGTGATCTTCCTCGTCCTCGAGGTGGTCCCCGGCGATCCCGCCCAGTTCATGCTGGGCATGAACACATCCCCCGATGCCGTCGAGGCGCTGCGTGAGCAGCTCGGCCTCAACGCGCCGGCGCTGCAGCGCTATTTCACCTGGGCCGTCGGCCTGCTCCACGGCGAGTTTGGCACCAGCTACACCTATAAGGTCCCCGTGGCCGAGCTTATCGGCGCGCGGCTCTGGGTGTCGCTGCCGCTCGCCATCTATGCCCTGACGCTCTCGACCCTCATCGCCTTCCCGGTCGGCATTCTGGCCGCCGCGCGGCGCAATTCGGCCACTGACGTCACCATCATGGGCGCCACCCAGCTTGGCGTCGCCATCCCCAATTTCTGGTTCGCGATGCTGCTGGTGCTGGCCTTCTCGATCACGCTGCGCTGGTTCTCTGCCGGCGGCTTTCCGGGCTGGGATGCCGGGTTCTTCGTCGGCCTCAAGGCGCTGACGCTTCCCGCCATCGCGCTGGCGCTGCCGCAGGCCTCCATCCTCGCTCGCGTCATGCGCTCGTCGCTCCTCGATACCCTCAACGAGGACTATATCCGCTCCGCCCGCGCCAAGGGTCTGACCCGCCGCCAGACGCTCTGGCGCCATGCCCTGCGCAATGCGCTCATCCCGGTGCTCACCATTATCGGGCTGCAATTCTCGTTCCTGCTCGCCGGGGCCATCATCATCGAAAACGTCTTCTTCCTGCCCGGCCTCGGGCGGCTGGTCTTCCAGGGCATCACCCAGCGCGACCTCATCGTGGTCAAATCCGTGGTGATGCTGCTGGTCTTCGCGGTGATCCTCGTCACCTTCATCGTCGACATGACCTATGCGCTGGTCGATCCGCGCCTGCGGAGGCAAGCATGACCGACGCCACGCTTCCCGCCGCGCCGGCGAGCCGCCGCGACAGCCTCATCTGGAGCGCGCTGCGCTCGCGCAATTTCGTGGTGGGTACGATCATCACGCTGGTCTTCGTGCTGGCCGCATTGGTGTCCTTCGTCTGGACGCCCTATGATGCCACGCTCCAGGACATCCCCAACAAGCTCAAGGGTCCGTCCTGGGCGCATTGGCTGGGCACCGATCATTTCGGGCGCGACGTGCTCTCCATGATCATGGTCGGCGCCCGCACCTCGATCGCCGTGGCGCTCGTCGCCGTCGGCATCGGCGCCGCTATCGGCACGCCGCTGGGCCTCGCCGCTGCCGCCAAGCGTGGGAGCCTGCTCGATGAAATCATCATGCGCGCCAACGACCTCGTTTTCGCTTTCCCGGCGCTGCTCATCGCCATCCTCATCACGGCGGTGTTCGGTCCGGGCGCGGTCAATGCCATCATCGCCATCGGCATCTTCAACATTCCGGTCTTCGCGCGCCTGTCGCGCGGCGCGGCCCTGAGCCTCTGGCAGCGCGAATTCGTCATGGCGGCGCGGGTCTCGGGCAAGGGCGCGGTCCGGATTTCGGCCGAGCATATCCTGCCCAACATTCTCAATACGCTGGTGGTGCAGGCCACCATCCAGTTCTCGCTCGGCATCCTGGCCGAGGCGAGCCTGGCCTATGTCGGCCTCGGCGCGCAGCCGCCGACCCCGAGCTGGGGTAAGATGCTGTCGGACGCCCAGACCATGATCGGGCTCGCGCCGCATGTGGCGCTGGCGCCGGGCCTCGCCATCGTGCTCACCGTGCTCGGCGTCAACCTCATGGGCGATGGCCTGCGCGATATCCTCGATCCCCAGACCCGCAGGAGCCGCGCATGACCCTGCTCGTCGCCAGAAAACTCTCGCTCGCCATCGGCAGCTTCGAAATCCTCAAGGATGTCGACCTCTCGGTCGACAAGGGCGAAATCCTCGGCGTCATCGGGGAGAGCGGCTCGGGTAAATCCATGACCGCGCTCTCGATCATGCAGCTTCTGCCGTCGAGCGCCCGCGCCTCCGGCTCCATCACGCTCGATGGCGTCGAGCTGCTGAATAAGCCCGAAGCCGAGATGTGCGGCATTCGCGGCAAGGATGTGGGCATGGTGTTCCAGGAGCCCATGACCGCGCTCAACCCCACCAGGACCATCGGCGATCAGGTCGCCGAAACGGTCATGGTGCACCGCCGCGTCGGCCGCCCCGAAGCAATGCGCATCGCGCGCGAAACCCTCAACCGCGTCGAACTCCCCGAAGCCCGTTTTCCGCTCGACCGCTATCCGCACGAGCTGTCCGGCGGTCAGCGCCAGCGCGTCGTCATCGCCATGGCCATTGCGCTGCGCCCGCGCCTCCTCATTGCCGACGAGCCAACCACTGCGCTCGACGTGACGACGCAGGCGCAGATTTTGAAGCTCTTGAAGCGCCTCGTCGATGAAGACGGCATGGGCATGATCTTCATCACCCACGACCTCGCCGTGGTGGCCGACCTCGCCGACAGGATCGGCATCATGAAGCTGGGCGAAGTGGTCGAGGCCGGCCCGACGCTCGAAGTCTTCCGCAAGACCGCCCATCCCTATACGCGAGCGCTCTTTGCCGCCTCCAGCCACATCCCCAAGCGCCTGCCGCCTCCGGCCGTCGGGGCCTCGGATGTTCCGGTGCTCGCCATCGAGAACGTGGTGCGCGAATACAAGCTGCCGCGCGCCTCGCTCTTCGGGCCGCCAAAGGCTTTTCGCGCGGTCAACGACGTGAGCCTCGTCGTCAATCGCGGCGAGAATGTCGGGCTGGTGGGTGAAAGCGGCTGCGGCAAGTCCACGCTTGCCCGCGCCATCATGGCGCTGGAGCCGACGCAATCGGGCGCCATCCGGCTCGATGGCGAGGCCATCGATACGGGTGCATCCTTCGCGGCGCGACGCAAGATGCAGGTAGTGTTCCAGGACCCCTATGGCTCCTTCAACCCGCGCCACCGCGTCGACAGGCTCGTCTCCGAACCCTTCCATCTTCTCGGCAACGAAGCGCCTTCGGGTGCCGAGCGTGACAGGCGCATTGCCGAGGCGCTGGAGCATGTGGGGCTCAAGGCGACCGACGCGGAGAAGTACATCCACGAGTTTTCGGGCGGTCAGCGCCAGCGCATCGCCATCGCGCGGGCGCTGATCATCAATCCGGCGCTGATCATTCTCGATGAGGCGGTGTCGGCGCTCGACGTTTCGATCCGGGCGCAGATCCTCGATCTCCTGGCGGAGCTGTCGGACCGGCTGAAGCTTTCGTACCTTTTCATCTCGCACGACCTGCATGTGGTGCGCGCCATCACCGACCGGGTGCTGGTGATGAAGTCGGGACAGATCGTGGAGAGTGGCCCGACCGAAGAGGTTTTCCGCAATCCGCAGCACGCCTATACGCGCGAACTGCTCGCCGCGACGCCGAATCTGGAAACGGCTTTGGCGGGGCGGACGGGCGGCTAGCGCGTGTCCCCCCTCCCAGCCTCCCCCGCAAGGGGGGAGGTGTTTCGATCCGGGATTGGGCGTGATCGACGCCTCAACCACGATCAGCACCTCCCCCCTTGCGGGGGAGGCTGGGAGGGGGGTAGGCCAGAACCTCAAACGACCGAGATGACCACCATGACCACCGACCTCAACCTCTGGTTCGACCCCACCCGCTGCTTCATCGGCGGCGAATGGATAAAGCCCAACGGCCAGCAAACCCTCCCCATCGAGAACCCGTCCACCGGCGAAACCATCGGCGCCATCGCGCGCGGCGAAGCCTATGACGTCGATCGCGCCGTCGCCGCCGCCCATGCCGCGCTCGATGGCGAATGGGGCCGCATGAGCGCACTCGAGCGCGGCCGCATCCTCACCCGCATCGGCCAGAAAGTGCTGGAGCGCGTCGATGACCTGGCGCGGCTCGAAGCCCTTGATGTGGGCAAGCCCTTGAAGCAGGCCCGCGCCGACGCCATCGCGCTCGCCCGCTACATGGAGTTTTACGGCGGCGCTGCCGATAAGGTGCATGGCGAGACCATTCCCTATCTCGACGGCTACACGGTCTATACGCTGCGCGAACCGCATGGCGTCACCGCCCATATCGTGCCGTGGAACTACCCGATGCAGATCATCGGCCGCTCGGTCGGCGGGGCATTGGCCATGGGCAATGCGACGGTGCTCAAGCCGGCAGAAGAAGCCTGCCTCACCGCCATCGCCTTCGCCGCCATCGCCGAGGAAGCCGGCCTGCCCAAGGGTACGCTCAACGTCGTGCCGGGGCTGGGCGAAGAGGCCGGCGCCGCGCTCTCGTCCCATCCGGGCGTCAACCACATCTCCTTTACCGGCTCGGTCGGCGTGGGCATTCTCATCCAGGAAGCGGCGGCGAAGAACGTCGTGCCCGTTACCCTCGAACTGGGCGGCAAGTCGCCCCAGCTGGTTTTCGAGGATGCCGATCTCGACCGCGCGCTACCGTTCCTCGTCAATGCCGGCATCCAGAATGCCGGCCAGACCTGCTCGGCCTCCTCGCGCATCCTCGTCCAGCGCTCCATCCACGATGAAGTGCTTGCCCGCATGTCCGAGCGCTATGCGGCGCTGAAAGTCGGCCCGGCTGCGTCCGATCTCGATGTCGGTCCGCTGGTCTCGGCACGGCAGAAGGAAATCGTCTCCGGCTTTCTCGCCAATCTCGGCGGCGGGCGCATCGCGGCTCAGGGCCGGATCGTGGATGGCGTTCCGGCGGGCGGCCACTACCTCGCGCCGACGCTGGTAGCGGGCATCGATCCCTCCAACCGGCTCGCCCAGGATGAGATCTTTGGGCCTGTGCAGGTGGTGATCCCCTTCGATACTGAGGAAGACGCCATCGCCATTGCCAATGGCACCGATTACGGCCTCGTCGTGGGGGTGTGGACGCGTGATGGCGCGCGGCAGATGCGGGTGGCCAAGGCCATCAAGACCGGGCAGGTGTTTTTGAACAATTATGGCGCCGGCGGCGGCGTGGAGTTGCCGTTCGGTGGCATCGGCAAATCCGGGCATGGGCGCGAAAAGGGTTTTGAGGCGCTCTATGGGTTCTCGGTGCTGAAGACGGTTGCCGCTTACCACGGGTGATTTTTGGGCTCACCCCTCCCCAGCCCTCCCCGCAAGGGGGAGGGTGTTTCGATCGAGTTTGTAGCGCTCCTGACGCCCCACCTGCACCAACACCTCCCCCCTTGCGGGGGAGGTTGGGAGGGGGGTGAGCCACGGGCGGCAGAATTGGAGAACTATCTATGAGACTTGCCAACAAAACCGCCATCGTCACCGGCGGCGCCTCCGGCTTCGGCGCGGGGATCGTCAAAAAGTTCGTCGCCGAAGGCGCCCGCGTCATGATCGCCGACATCAACGGCGATGCCGCCCACGCCATGGCCGCCGAATTCGGCGCGCTTTCGCATCAGGTCGATGTCTCCAAGGCCGAGAGCGTCAACGCCCTGGCCGAAGCGGCGCTCAAGGCCTTCGGCAATCTCGACATCCTCGTCAACAATGCCGGCGTCAGCCATCTGCCCGCCGCCATGGAGGACATATCAGAGGCTGATTTCGACCGCGTCGTCGCGGTCAACATCAAGTCGGTCTATCTCACCGCCAAGGCGCTCGTGCCGCACATGAAGGCCAACAAAAAGGGCGCCATCCTCAACGTCGCCTCGACGGCCGCCGTCAGCCCGCGCCCGCGCCTCTCCTGGTACAATGCGTCCAAGGGCTGGATGGTCACGGCCACCAAGTCCATGGCCATCGAGCTGGCCCCCCTCGGCGTGCGCGTCAACGCCATCAACCCCGTTGCCGGCGATACGCCGCTCCTCAAGACCTTCATGGGCGAGGATACCCCCGAGATGAGAGCGAAGTTTTTGGCCTCGATCCCCATCGGAAGGTTTTCGACGCCGGAGGACATGGGCAATGCCGCCTGTTTCCTCTGCTCGGATGAGGCGAGCATGATCACCGGCGTGGCGATGGAGGTGGATGGCGGGCGCTGCATTTAGGGCGTGGGCCACGGCTTCTCCGAGGAAACCCCATACTCTTCATATTCTCCATGCTCTCCACACCCACTGCACTTCCCCGGCCGCAGAGCCGGGGCCCACGGATAGCTCCACTCGAGTGGAGCGGTGCAATGGGCCCCGGGTCTTCGCCCGGGGAAGATCGGGGTGGGGTGGTTTTGGTGTGGCGGAGGCGGTGAAGTTTAAGTGGAGTTGGTTGGTAGTGGAGTTTGCTGGGTGCGCTCCCTGCGCCTCCCGGCTCACCCCTCCAGAAACTCCCGCACCACCCCAGCCACGCGCTCCGGCTGCTCCCAATGCACCGAATGGCCGGCGCCTTCGACCACCACGGTGGTCAACTGCCCGATCCCCACATGGGCTGCGAGCACCCGCGAGGGCGGCACCAGCAGGTCGACACCGGCGGCGATCGCCAGCGTTGGGCACCGCACGCGGCTCACATCCAGCGGGCCGGCCGTTTCGAGTGCGCGCACCTGCCGGGCGAAATCTTCGGGGCTTTGCCGATAGGGATAGTTCGTCGATGCCTCCGCCGCGGCCGCGACATTGGCCGGGCTGGCGAAAAAGCCATCGGCAAACAGCCACTGATAGAGCAGCGCGAACCAGAGTTGCGGCTCGACCTGACCGTAGAGCGCCGCCATGTCGCGAAACAGGGCAACTTCCTTGGCGCCGAACCGGTCGCTGTTGGCCATCGTGATCAGCCGCGACACCTTTTGGGGATGTTGAGCGGCCAGCGCCAAGCCCAGATAGCCACCCAGCGAGTGGCCGACCACGGCCACCTGTTCGTAGCCGAGATGGTCGATGAGCGCGGCATGATCCGCGATCATGTCGACCACGCCGATCTCGCCTTCCGATTGTGTCCGTCCCGAGCCGCGATTGTCGGGGAGGATGAGGGTGAACCGGTCCTGGAGCCGTTCGGTGAGCGGGCCCCAACTGGCGCCGTCGCTGGCCGTTCCGGCCAGCATCAGCACCGGCGGGCCACCGCCCGCGATCTCGTAGTGAACTACGGCGCCCGGGCTCGTAAATTGCGGCATCGTGCATTCCCGATTGTGAAGGCTCGGGAATCTAGACAAGCCTCCCGGACTTTGCAATTTTGGAGCCTGACCAATAGGTTAAACCATCATGGCGCAGGACGCCCTCGGCAATTCCATCAGCGCCGCCAGCGATGCGGCGCTTTCCGGTATCGATGATTTCGTCTCGGGCTTCCTGGCTTACGAGAAGAAGGCGGCCAATGTCCTGGGCGCTGCCGATGCCGACCCGGATTCGACCATCGCGCAGATCTATGCCGGCTTCTCCTGGATGTTCCTCGAGGCCGCGGGCGCCGAAGACCAGGCCGCGCTCTATCTCGCCCGCGCCCAACAGAGCGCCGGCGGAGCCAACCGCCGCGAAATCATGATGCTGGCCCAGCTCGAGCGCTGGATCGCCGGCGACATCCCCGGCGTTCAGGCTATCGGCGAAGAGATCGTGGATGAATTCCCCACCGATCTCGCCTCGGCCAAGCTCCACCAGTATTTCAGCTTCAACCGGGGCGATGCTGCCTCGATGCTGCGCATTGCCCGCAAGATCGAAGCCGCCAGCCCGGAAAACCCGCATGTCCACGGCATGCTGGCCTTCGGCTACGAGCAAATGCACGAGATCGAAAAGGCCGAACTTGCCGCCCGCAAGGCACTCTCCCTCAAGGAAAAGGAGCCTTGGGCCCAGCATGCCCTGGCCCATGTCATGCTCTCGCAGGGGCGCGTGCGCGAAGGCGTTCAGTTCATGGGCGACGCTTCGAGAACCTGGATGGACCTCAACTCCTTCATGTACACCCATAACTGGTGGCACAAGGCACTGTTCCACATCTCGCTGGGCGACGAGCAGTCCGTCTTCGATGCCTACGACCTGCACGTCTGGGGCCAGGAAAAGGACTATTCGCAGGATCAGGTCGGCGCCGTCTCGCTGCTCGCGCGCATGGAGATCGCCGGCATGAATGTCGGCAATCGCTGGGAAGACGTCGCCGACCACATGCGCAGCCGCGCCCGCGACACCATCCAGCCCTTCCTCACCATCCAGTATCTCTACGGCCTTGCCCGCGCCGAGCGCGCTGAGGCCGATCTGCTGATGCAGGCGGTCGAAGACAAGGCCCGCAGCGCCGACGCCTTCGACCGCCTCGTCTGGCACGAGGTGGTGCTGCCCGGCTGCCGAGGTGTCCTCGCCCATGCGCGCGGCAATTACGGGGAGGCCGTCAAATACCTCTCGGTCGCTAATCCGCGCATCGCCCAAATCGGCGGCAGCCATGCGCAGCGCGATCTTTTCGGGCAGATCCTGCTCGATGCGCATCTGAAGGCTGGCAATTGGGCCATCGCCCAGCAACTGCTCGAAATGCGCCGCACCTGGGACCCCGATGGCGTGCCGCTTAACCGCGCGCTCGCAATGGTCTACCAGAAACTCGGCAAGCCGGAGGAGGCCGCCCGAGCCGCCGCCCGCCATTACGCCTGAATAAGAACACTACCGAAGGGGGGACGGCCATGCGCCAGGGTCCGCGCAATCTCATCACCGACGTCAAAGGCCTCTATGTGGGCAATGCCGAGGACCACGCAGTCAAATCCGGCACCACCGTCCTTGTCGGCGACAAGCCATTCATCGCCTCGGTCGACGTCATGGGCGGCTCGCCCGGTTCTCGCGAGACCGAGCTCCTCGCCCCCGACAAGCTGGTCGAAGGCGTCGACGCCCTTGTTCTCTCGGGCGGCTCGGCCTTCGGCCTCGATGCCGCTGCCGGCGTCATGGAGGAACTGCGCAAGCGCGGCCGCGGCTTTCGTGTCGAAAGCGCCACCGTGCCCATCGTGCCCGGCGCCATCATCTTCGATCTCCTCAACGGCGGCGATAAGAACTGGGCGGAAAACCCCTATCGAGCCCTGGGCACGAGGGCGCTTGCCAGCGCCGGCGAAGACTTCGTCCTCGGCACTGCCGGTGCCGGCACGGGTGCCCTCACGGCCAATCTCAAGGGCGGCCTGGGTTCCGCCTCCATCGTGCTCCCCAGCGGCCACACCATCGGCGCGCTGGTTGCGGCTAATCCTACGGGCTCGGTCACCATGGGCGATAATCCCAATTTCTGGGCTGCGCCTTACGAGATCGATGGCGAATTCGGCAATCTCGGCCCCTATACGGGAGCACTCAGCTTTGCCCAGACCGCCCGCTCCAAGCGCGATGCGCTGATGAACCCCATCGCCAACACCACCATCGCCATTGTCGCCACCGATGCCGTGCTGACCAAGGCCCAGACCAAGCGTCTCGCTGTCGCCGCCCAGGACGGCATCGCCCGCGGCGCGAGCCCCAGCCACACGCCGGTCGACGGGGATCTGGTCTTCGCTGTCTCGACTTGCGAGGTGCCGCTGGAAGACCCGATCCTCAACGCCATCCACCTCGGGCACGCGGCAGCGGTATGCCTGGCGCGGGCGATGGCGCGCGCGATTTACCTGGCAACACCCGCAGAAGGAGATGTCGCGCCGACGTGGCGAGAGAAGTGGGGCAGGTAGGTTAGCCCGAGGGCAGGCACGCCCCCTAAAACATCCGATCCCCGATCTCGGCGATATACGCCGCTTCCTCCGGCGTACTCACCCGCCCGAGCGCCGCGTTGCGCTTGGGGAACCGGCCGAACCGGCGCACGATCTCGGCGTGGTCCAGCTCATATTTGAGCGTATCCTCGTTCTCCAGCCCCTCGAACAGCGGCCTGGCCGCCTCGTGCACGGCCAACGATTCCGAGTGCATGTAGGGCATGTAGAAGAACGTCCGCCATTCGAGCGGCACCTGCATGTCATGGCCGCCGGCCACCGCCTCCTGGGCCAGTACCAGCGCCATGCCGTCCTGCGCGAAAGCCTGCGCTTCGCCGCGATGGAACTGGCGGGAGAACTGGTCGAGCACGATCACCTCGGCAAGCCGTCCCTCGGGCGTCACGCGCCAGGTCCAGGCTTCGCCCTTGGCCACGTGCCCGAAAGTCTCGTGGAAGCGCTCCTTGAGGCGGGCATCGAATTCGGCCTTGCCGCCGAACCAGTCTTCATAGGTGCATTCATGAAACCAGAACTGGATCACGTCTTGGGCTGTGAGCATGGTCATGCTGTAATGATCGCCTTGATGAGCCCGCGGCGTTCATGCATCCAGACCGGCATGTCGCGGGCAACGTTGTCGAGAGTGGTGGCATGGGTGGCCAGCCGGTCCGTTGGCACCAGACCCTTGCGGATCGAATCCATCACATGGTCGAAGTCTTCCCGCGTCGCGTTGCGCGAGGCGCGGATGGTGAGCTCCTTGCGATGCACGTCCGGGTCCGACCAGACGAGATCGCCCTTGATCACACCGACCAGCGTGTAGGAGCCGCCATTGCGGGTGTGCGCGATCGAAGCGTTCATTGCCCGGATCGAGCCGGTGGCGTCGAACACCGCATCGAACCCCGAACCCCTGGTGGCAAGGAAGCCCGGGCTTTCGAGATCATCCAGCCCCACCGGCATGAAACCGAAGTGCCGTGCGGACTCGAGCTTGTCCGGCGCGGTATCGAGCAACGCCACTTCACCACCCGCGATCCAGGCGAAGAATGCGACGCCCAGCCCGATCGGCCCGCCGCCTACGACCAGAACGCGATTGCCCGGCTTGATCTCCGCCCGTCGCACGGCGTGGGCGCCGATGGCGAGGAATTCCACCATGGCCGCATCGCGCAGGCTCAGCCCCGTCGCGGGGTAGAGGTTGGCGGCGGGCATGACGATTTCCTCGGTCATGCCGCCATCGCTATGGACGCCGATGACCTTGAGCGTCTCGCAGCAATTGGTCTTGCCCTCGCGGCAGGCCGGGCAGTGATAGCAGGGGAGGTAGGGATTGATAACCACCGGATCGCCAACGGCGAAGTCGCTGCCATTGGCATCGAGCACGGTGCCCGAAAGCTCGTGGCCCATGATGCGGGGATATTCGAGGAAGGGATGGGTGCCTTCGAGGATGTGGTAATCCGTGCCGCAGATGCCGATATGGGCGACGCGCACGCGCACCCAGCCCGGTTCCAGCTCCGGAGGCGCAATATCGATCAACGCCAGTTCACCCGGCGCGAGACAGGAAACGGCTCGCATGACGACTCCCTTTTGGAAGGATCATAGCCGAAATCGGGAGCGGTGCGTCCCCCCTCCCGACCTCCCCCGCAAGGGGGGAGGTGTTTCGATCCAGTTGCTTGCGCACGAAGCATTCGACAACCACGGATAGCACCTCCCCCCTTGCGGGGGAGGCTGGGAGGGGAAGCCACCCCCCTCGCGTTCTTACCCCACCAGCACCTGCAGCCGGTTTCCGAACGGGTCCTGCGTTTCGATGCCGCCGGCGATCTCGCTCACCGGTGCGCCGGCGCCTTCGAGGCGCGAGCGGACGCCGGCCAGCGTCTGGGCATCCGGCACCACAATGGTGAACCACCGCAGCCCCGCCGCGCCCGCCGGGGGCAGCACGGCATTGGGGCCGGACCAGATGTTGAAGGCCAGCGTATGGGGCATGTAGTCGAGCCCGACATCGCCCATGCCGAACGAATGGATGAGCAGGAATCCGGCAAAGCCGATCACGTCGCGATAGAAGACCATCGCCTTTTCCAGGTCGTTCACATGCACATGCACGTGCCCGATCCGCGTACCGGCCGGCATGCGGGCCGCCAGTACCGGCTTTTCGCCGAGCTCGGCCAGGAGCCCGTCGAGATCGATCGGATCGCGTCCCGAATGCGGCTTGCCGTCGACCGTGATGGCGTAATGCCCGGTTTCCGGGTCGCCAAGATGGCCGCGCCAGGGTGTCTCGAACGTGATCTCGATGCCGTTGCCGTCGAGATCCCAGAGATAGATGGCTTCCGAAACCAGGTGGTCGGTCGGCGAAATCCGCACGCCGCGCTGAAGGGCGCGCACGGCCATCTGCGCCAGGTCGGCACGGGTCGGCACGTGAACGGCCACGTGGTAGAGGCCGATCGTCCGCGGCACGACGGGGCGGTTCGCGCCCGTTTCCAGCACGATCAGCACCGTGTTGCCCACGCCCAGCTCGAGGACATTCTCATGCTCGCTGACGATGTCGAGCCCCACAACGTCCTGCCAGATGGCGAGGGCACGGTTGCGGTCGGTCACCGCGATATGCACCGGGCCCAGCTTGGTGGTGAGGGGCAGGATCGGCGCGGAGCGGACTGCGGTCTGCACACTTGCATCAATCATCTTGGTCTCCTTCCGGCCTCCTCGGGGAGCGCCGTATCATTGCCCCAAGATATAGTCCCAACCATGCCGTTCGACCATGTAAGCCAAACCGAAGGCATTGTTCGATAAACCGCACCGGCGTGTTGCCGCTTTCCGCGCCAGCGATTTCGTGCTCACTAGAGCGGGGGCAAGGGAGGGACTTCCAATGCATATCAGGACTTTAGCCGTCGCCCTGGCGATGGTTCTCGCGGCTGGTCCGGCCATGGCCAATTGCTATGAGCAGATCGGTTGCGATGACAGCGACACCTTCCGCAAGATCGATCTGCGCCAGTTTTCGTGCCAGATCCTCTGGGACCTGCGCAATTCCATCTACCACCAGAACGGCTATTGCTTCAAAACCCAGCGCGCCATCAGCTATTTCGGCAACAAGGGCTGCTATGTCGATGATCAGGCGGGCGTGAAGCTCAACGCCATCGAGCGCCAGAACATCGCCACCATCCAGTCGGTCGAAAAGGCCAAGGGCTGCCAGTAAACCTTGCAGAACGTCCAGCAAACCGAGCTGCTCGTCGTCGCCACGCTCCTCCAGCTCATCGTAATCGTGGCGGCGGCGCGCCTGGCGGGCAATCTTGCGCGCCTCCTCGGCCAGCCGCGGGCGGTGGGCGAGATCGTTGCCGGGCTGCTGCTGGGGCCGTCGCTGCTCGGTCATTTCTGGCCTGATCTTTCGGCCGCCATCTTCGATCCCGTCGCTGCCACGCCCATGCTGGTGCTGAGCCAGATCGGGCTCATCTTCCTCATGTTCCAGCTCGGCTGCGATTTCGACTTCCGCCACCTGCGTCGCAGCCATAACAGCCGCGCTGTCGGTTATGTGGCGGCTGCCAGCATCATCGTGCCGACGCTTGCGGGTGTCGTGCTCGGGTGGTTCATCGCCCCGGTGCTGGCGCCAGAGATCGACCGGCTGGCCTTTTCGCTTTTCATCGGCGTGGCGCTCTGCATCACGGCGCTTCCCACCATGGGCCGCATCCTGCGCGAATACGGCCTCACGCGCGATGAGATCGGCGTCGTCGCCATATCGGCCGCAGCCATCAACGATGTCACGGGCTGGGTGCTGCTGGCGGGCGTCGCCGCCTACGCCGCTTCGAGCTTTTCGCCGACGCATACCGCGCTGCAGGTTGGCGGGCTCGTCGCGTTGATGCTCGTCCTCTTCTTCCTCGGCCGCCCGATCGCAGATTGGCTGCTCAAGCGCTGGCCGATCAAGGACGGCGAGATTTCCTCCAACCTCCTCGCCATCGTGCTGGCCGGCATTTTCCTCGCCGGCATTGCCACCGAGCGGCTTGGAGTCTTCACCATCTTCGGCGGCTTTCTCCTCGGCCTGCTCTTCCACCGGCACGAGGAATTCGCCCAGGCCTGGCGGCGGCAGATCGGACAGTTCGTACTGGTCTTCTTCCTGCCGATCTTCTTCACCTATACGGGCCTGCGCACCAACATCCTGGGGCTGACGACGCTCACCGACTGGGCCTGGTGCCTCCTGATCGTCGCGGTAGCGGTGCTGGCCAAGATCGTGCCGGTAACGCTGGCCGCGCGAGCAGCGGGCGTAAATCCGGCCAATGCCTCGACGCTCGGCGTGCTGATGAATACGCGGGCGCTCATGGAATTGATCGTGCTGAACCTGGGCCTCAGCCTGGGCATCATCCCGCCAAAGGTTTTCACCATGCTGGTGGTGATGGCGGTGTGCACCACCGTGATGACGGCGCCGCTGCTGCGCATGTCGTTAAAAAAAGGCAGGGAAGCCGGTGGAGCGGTTGGCGGAGGCGTAAGCGCAAGCGCGCGCTGGCGTTCTATCTCTCCCCGGCCGCCGTACTGCCCGGGACTTCCCCCGGGGAATTCCGTGGTGGGAGAACTGGGGGAGAAAAATCGGGGAAGTGCGGCGTCCCTAGACTTTCACCGCATGCGCCACGCGGTCCTCTTCGCCGAACACCCGCAGGTACCGCTCGATCTCCTGCCAATCCCCGGTCGCCTTCTCGGGATTGTCGGAGAGCTTGACCGCCGGTCGCCCATTGGCCGAGGTCACCTTGCACACCAGCGAAATTGCCTTGAGCCCATTGGTCGGCACCGGCGCGCAACCCTCGAAATCATTGGTGAGGTTCGTGCCCCAGCCAAAGCTCATCCGCACGCGGCCCTCGAAATGCTCGTACGCCTCGATGATCATGTCGACGTCGAGTCCATCCGAGAAGATCAGCAGTTTTTCGCGCGGGTCTTTCCCCTTGGCCTTCCACCACGAAATGATCTTCTCGCCGCCCTCGATGGCCGGGGCGCTGTCGGGCCGGAACCCGGTCCAGTCCGCGACCCAATCGGGCGCGTCGCGCAGGAACGCCGCCGTGCCGAAGGCATCCGGGAGGACGATCAGCAGGTTCCCGCCGTAATAGCTGCGCCAGTCCTGCAGCACCTCGTAAGGGGCGGCGCGCAGGGCCTCGTCGCTCGTCGCCAGGGCTCCAAGCACCATCGGCAGCTCATGGGCATTGGTGCCAAGCGCCTCGAGGTCCGTATCCATGGCCAGCAGTACGTTGGACGTACCGGTAAAGCTCTCCCCAATCCCTTCCTTGAGCGCTTCCACGCACCAGCGCTGCCAGAGGAACGAATGTCGTCTGCGCGTGCCGAAGTCGGAAATCTTGAGGTCGGGGAATTGCTTCAACCGCTCGGTCTTGGCCCACATCTTGGCCTTGGCCCGCGCATAGAGCACGTCGAGCGCAAACGGCCCGAACTGCTTCATGGCCGCGCGCGAGCGCAATTCGTTGATGATGGCGAGCGCCGGGATTTCCCACATCGTGGTCTCGACCCAGCGGCCGGCAAAGGTCAGTTCATACTGCCCGTCGCGCTTATGCAGCTCGTATTCGGGCAGCTGGAAGTTCTCCAGCCACGCCAGGAATTCCGGCTCGAAAATCTGCTTGCGCCCGGCAAAGGTATTACCGGCCAGCCAGATCATCTCCTTCTTGGAGAAGCGCAGCGTGCGCGCATGGTCGAGCTGCGCCCGCAATTCGCCTTCGTCGATCTCGTCGGCGAGCCGCACCGAGGTCGTGCGGTTGATCAACGAGAACGTGGCGTTGACATGGGGGTAGAGCCCCCAGATCATCTGCAGCATCAGGAGCTTATAGAAATCCGTATCCAGTAGCGACCGGATGATGGGGTCCAGCTTCCAGGTATGGTTGTAAACCCGCCTGGCGATATCGGTTCTGGTCATAATGCGTCCCAAAGCTGCGACGCATTAATTAAGGGGCCGGGCGGGGAAAAGCTAGGGCGGGGTGAAACCGCCAATTCCGAGTGGTTCGCGCCATCCCGTGTGCTCTACACCACCACATCCCCCTCCCCACCAACTTCCCCGGGCGAAGACCCGGGGCCCATTGCCCCCTCCACCCGAGTGGAGAAATCCGTGGGCCCCGGCTCTACGGCCGGGGGAAGTTCCGTGGTGGGGAGGGGGAGGAAGGCAACAGAGGGATGCGAGTAAGGAGTGAGAGCAGAAGCAGAAGGTGGTGTGCCGCCCAACACGCGCTCCCTCAACTCCATCCCTGCCGCTGTTCCGGAAACGCGCCGGCGTCCCGGCGGAAATCGGACGGCGACATGCCTGCGATCTTGCGGAACGACTTGTTGAATGCGCTGAGCGAGCCGAAGCCGCTCTCCATCGCGATGTGCAGCACGTTCGCGTCCTCGCGCAGCAGCAGCGCCTGCGCGTAGGAGAGGCGCAGCAGGCTGACATATTCGTTGAGCGTCATTCCGGTCGAGCGCTTGAAGATGCTCATCGCGTATTTCGGGTGCAGGTCCGCCGCGGTGGCGATGTCGATCGAGTCGATGTCGTTGAGGAAATTCTGGGCGATAAAATCGCACATCTTGCCCACGGTGCGCGAGGACTGCACGTCGAACGCTTCGCTCGGCGCGCCCTCCACGCTCTCCGAACTGCCCCCCAGCAGCGAAAACGGCTCGAAACGCACGCGTTCGAGCCGTAGCAGGAGTTCGTTGACCGCGTGCTGGGCCTTCACGCCATCGCCTGATCGCGCATAGGCGTTCCATCGCGCAAAATTGTGATCGTCCGACGCATCCGTCGCTTGGGTGAACAGCGTCGTGCCCTGCATCAATTGCTGGGGCACGTGCTCGGGCAGGCGCAGGCGGAAGAAGTGGATCAGCGGCAGATGGGCGCCGGCATAGATGGCATCCTCCGAGCGGTCGTCCATCTGGTGCGGCAACCCGCCCCAGAACAGGCACATCTGCCCGGCCTGCAACGTCATTTCGTGGGTGTGCATGCGGTAATGCACCTCGCCGCGGACGATGAAATTGACTTCCACCTGTGCGTGCCAATGCGGCTTCACCATCACCAGCGGGGTGTTGTGGAACATCTGGAAACTGGTCGGCAGCCCTTCAACGCTACTGGCCCCGGGCTGGTAGATCGGGCGCACCTTACTTTCCGGCAACTCGACATTCCCTTTTGCGCGGACACACCGTTGGGACACGATAGTCTACCCATGCTCAACGAGCAAAGAAAAGGGAGGAACACTATGGAACGCACGCATTCGCGGTGGCGGAAGATGCTTGGTCTTGCGCTCGGCGTCAGCCTGCTGTCGATCAGCGCCGCTTCGGCCGCCGAACTCACGGTCTGGTGCTGGGACCCCAACTTCAACATCCCGGCCATGAAGGATGCCGGAGAGCGCTATACCAAGACGCATCCGGAAACCACCTTCAATATCAACAACATCTCGCAGGACGAGATCAACCAGAAGCTCCAGACCCAGCTCCTCGCCGGCGTGACCGATGGTCTGCCCGACATCGTGCTGGTCCAGGACGACAACATCCAGCGCTTCCTCCAATCGTTCCCCGGCGCCTTCGTGCCGCTGTCCGATTCCATCGATATGAGCAAGTTCGCGCAGTACAAGGTTGCCGCCGCGACCCTTGACGGCAAGTCCTACTCGCTGCCCTTCGACTCCGGCGTCGCGGGCCTCTTCTATCGTTCGGACTACCTCGAGCAGGCCGGCTACAAGCCCGAAGACCTCCAGGACATCACCTGGAACAAGCTGATCGAAATCGGCAAGGACGTCCTCTCCAAGACCGGCCACCAGCTCATCGACGTCGACTTCAATGACGATGGCATCATCATCATGATGATGCAGTCCGCCGGCCAGTGGTACCTCAAGAACGGCACCGAACCGAACATCCTTGAAAACCCGGCCCTCAAGCAGGCGCTCACGACCTTCCAGGAGCTCAACAAGGCCGGCCTCGTCAAGCCGATCTCGAACTGGACCGACTATACCGGCGCCTTCACCTCCGGCGAAATCGCCATGGTTCCGCAGGGCGTCTGGATCACCGGCACGATTAAGTCCGTGCCCGAGCAGAAGGGCAAGTGGCGCGTGGCGCCGATGCCGGCCCTCGATGGCGTCGATGGGGCAACCCACTTCACCAATAATGGCGGCTCGAGCTGGTATGTCCTCGCTTCCTCCAAGAATGCCGCCGAAGCCTCCGACTTCCTCAAGACCGTCTGGGCCGAGGACGTCGATTTCTACCAGGGCATCCTGATCAACCAGGGCGCCGTGGGTTCGCTCCTCGCCGCGCGCGAAGGCGCCGCCTTCAAGGCCAGCGACGATTTCTTCAACGGTGAACCGGTATGGCAGAACTTCTCCGATTGGCTGGCCAAGGTTCCCGCCGTCGATTTCGGCACCTTCACGCCCGAAGCACGCCTCGCCGTGCGGGCGCAGATGCCCGGCATCGCCTCGGGCGGCAACATCGATGACGCCCTCAAGGCCATCGACGCGCAGCTGCGCCAGCAGATGCAGTAATTCCGAACCCAGAAGGGGCGGGCTCCGGCCCGCCTCGTTCCGGCGCCTCCCGGCTGGCCCTGGCCATCCGGCGGTGCTGTCGTCCATGAATCGGAGGGGGCATGGCGCAGACACGTTTGGACCGTAGCGAGCAGATCAATGGCTGGGCATTCGTCATGCCGGCTCTGGTCCTCCTCGGCATCTTCATGATCTATCCCATCATCTGGTCGCTCTGGATGAGCTTCCAGGTCGGCCGTGGCGCCAATTTCTCGTTCGGGGGGCTGGCCAATATCCAGCGGCTCGCCAATGACGGATTGTTCGTCCAGGCGCTGACCAACACGTTCATCTTCTTCATCATTCAGGTGCCGATCATGATCGTCCTGGCGCTGCTCTTCGCGGTGGCGCTCAATGATTCGACGCTCAAGTTCAGGGGCCTGTTCAGGACGCTGCTGTTCCTGCCCTGCGTGACCTCGCTTATCGCCTATTCGTCGCTGTTCAAGTCGATGTTCTCGAACGACGGCATCATCAACCAGGCGCTGCTGACGCTCCACATCATCGGCGCACCCATTCCCTGGTTGAGCGATCCCTTCTGGGCCAAGGTCGTGATCATCGTCGCCATCACCTGGCGCTGGACCGGCTACAACATGATCTTCTACCTCGCCGCCCTCCAGAACGTGGACAAGTCCATCTACGAGGCCGCGCGCATCGACGGCGTTCCGGCCTGGGCCCGCTTCACCAGCATCACCATTCCGATGCTCAAGCCCGTGATCCTCTTCACGACGATCCTCTCGACCATCGGCACGCTGCAGCTCTTCGATGAAGTCAACAACATCACCCAGGGCAACCCGGCCAACGCCACGCTGACCCTGTCGCTCTACATCTACAACCTGACCTTCCGCATGATGCCCAGCTTCGGCTATTCGGCGACGGTCTCGTGGGTCATCGTCCTCATCGTGGCGGTGCTCAGCTTCATCCAGTTCATGATCGCCCGCGACCGCAGGAGGCCCTCATGAGCTTCGCCCTGCTCAGGCGCGGAGGGGTCTATCTCTTCCTCTCCGTCGCCGCGTTCCTCTCGGTCTTCCCGTTCTACTGGATGGCGGTGGGCGCCACCAACAAGTCCATCGACATCACCACCGGCCAATTGTCCCCGGGCAGCAACCTTGTCGCCAATTTCCAGAGCCTGGCAGCCCAGGTCGACCTGGTGCGCATCTTCGGGAACTCGTTCCTGCTGGCCATCGTCTCGACCATACTGACCCTGGCCGTCTCCTCGATCGCCGGCTACGGCTTCGAGATCTTCCGCTCCCGCGTTCGCGAACGGGTGTTCCAGCTGCTCCTGCTGCTGCTCTCCATCCCCTTCGCCGCGCTCATGGTCCCGCTGTTCGTGATGATCTCGCGAGCCTCGCTCACCAACACCTTCACCGCGGTCATCCTGCCGACCATCGCCTCGATCTTCATCATCTTCTACTTCCGTCAGGCGACGAAGGCTTTCCCCGGCGAGCTGCGCGACGCGGCCCGCGTCGACGGGCTCAAGGAATGGCAGATCTTCCTCTTCGTCTATCTGCCCACCATGCGCTCGACCTACGCGGCGGCGACCATCATCGTCTTCATGAATGCCTGGAACAATTACCTCTGGCCACTCATCGTGCTGCAGACGCCCGAGAACAAGACCATCACCCTGGTCATCTCCGCGCTCACCGCAGCCTACGCGCCCGATTTCGGGGTGATCCTCCTGGCTACCGTGATGGCAACACTTCCAACCCTCGTCATCTTCTTCGTTTTGCAGCGGCAATTCGTGCAGGGGATGCTCGGTGCGGTCAAATAAGGGATACGCTTATGAGCAGCCTGAAACTGAAGGGCGTCCGTAAGTCCTTTGGCACCCTCGAAGTCATCAAGGGCGTCGACCTGGATATCAACGCCCGCGAATTCGTGGTCTTTGTCGGCCCCTCGGGCTGCGGCAAGTCCACGCTGCTGCGCATGATCGCCGGTCTTGAATCGACGACGTCCGGCGACATCGAGATCGGCGGCACCCGCGTCAACGAGGCCGACCCCTCCAAGCGCGGCATCGCCATGGTCTTCCAGTCCTATGCGCTCTATCCGCATATGACAGTGCGCGACAACATGGGCTTCGCCCTGCGTTTCGCCGGCAAGCCCAAGGCCGAGATCGCCCGCCAGGTCGGGGAGGCCGCCCGCATCCTCGAACTGGAGCCGCTTCTCGACCGTCTCCCCAAGGAGCTCTCGGGCGGCCAGCGCCAGCGCGTCGCCATCGGCCGGGCCATCGTGCGCCACCCCGAGGTCTTCCTCTTCGACGAGCCGCTCTCCAACCTCGATGCCGAGCTGCGTGTCCACATGCGCATCGAGCTGGCCCGCCTTCACCGCGAGCTCAAGACCACCATGATCTACGTCACCCACGATCAGGTCGAGGCCATGACGCTGGCCGACAAGATCGTGGTCATGCGCAAGGGGGAGGTCGCCCAGGTCGGCACGCCGCTCCAGCTCTACGATGACCCGGACAATCTCTTCGTCGCCGGTTTCATCGGCTCTCCCCGGATGAACTTCTTCCAGGGCGAGGTGCTCGAGTCCGGCAATGGCGCCTTTGTCGCCCAGCTCGTCAACCAGGGCGGCGTCCGCCTCACCCGCTCGCTGTCCGGCCGCCTGCCGGCCAAGGGCGACAAGGTCACTATCGGCGTTCGTCCCGAGCATTTCGCCGATGCCGGCACGGGCACCGCCGATATCGCCCTCAAGGTCGATGTCGCCGAGCACCTGGGCTCGACCACCTACATCTATGCCAATACCGCCGCGGGCGAGCAGGTCATCGTCGAACGGGAAGACCGTCATGCCGGCGACGCCGACACCCTCACCGTCGCCATCCCCGCCGACAAGGCGCTCGTCTTCGACAGCGCCGGAAACCGTCTGCGCTGATCCCCCGAAAAAGCTTTCAAATCTTATCGATTGAAGAGGAATACCAAGTGACTTCCCAAACCCTGCGCTGGGGCATCATCGGGCCGGGTGCCATCGCCAAGGACTTTCGTCGTGGCGTGCTGGACTCCCGCCTCGGCAAGCTCGAAGCCATCGCCACCCGCAACCCCGGCAAGGCCAGCCTTGCCCAGGATTTCCCGGAGGCCCGGATCCTGGATGGCTATGACGCCATCCTGAAGGACCCGAACGTCGACGCCGTCTATATCGCCACGCCCCATGTCGGCCACGCCGAATGGGCCATCAAGGCCGCCGAGGCCGGCAAGCACGTCCTCGTCGAAAAACCCTTTGCGCTCACGGCTTTCGAGGCCGACGCGGTCTTCCATGCCCATCGCAAGGCCGGCACCTTCGCGGGCGAAGCCTTCATGTACCGCCTGCATCCGCAGACGAAAAAGATCTACGATCTGGTCGCCTCCGGCGCCATCGGCGAAGTCCGTTCCATCAAGGCCAGCTTCGGCTTCCAGATGCCCGGCTTCATCCCCGATCACCGCCTCTTCGCCAGCGCACTCGCCGGCGGTGGCATCCTCGATGTCGGCGGCTATCCGGTCTCCATGGCCCGCTTCATCGCCGGAGCCACTGTCGGCAAGCCCTTCCTCGATCCCGTCAAGGTATCGGGCATGGCGAACCTTAATGCCGAAGGCACCGACAACTGGGCCTCGGCACTCCTGCAGTTCGAAACCGGCCTCATCGCCGAGGTGAGCTGCGCCGTCATGGCCAACCTCGACAACGTCCTGCGCATCATCGGCAGCGAAGGCCGTATCGAAGTCCCCGACTTCTGGTTCGCCAATGGCGACCGCGCTGGCGGGGAAGGGCGCATCGACATCTTCAAGGGCGGCAAGACCGAGACCATCACCACCGGCAAGCAGCGCCACCTCTATTCCTTCGAGGCCGATGCTGCTGCCGAGGCCATCTTCGCCGGCAAGCAGCAATTCGATTCCCCCGGCATGAGCTGGGCCGATACGCTCGGCAACCTGCGCGTCCTCGACAAGTGGCGCACCGACGCCGGCATCGAATTCAGCGTCGAAAAATCCTCCAACCGCAAGCTCACCCTCTCGGGCCGTCCGCTCAAGTCCGGCGGCACCAAGGTGCCCAAGCGCAAGCTCGCCGGCCTCGGCAAGGACCTCTCGGTCGTCGCCCTCGGCTTTGAGGATTTCCGCACCTTCTCCTCGGGCGCCATCCTGCTCGATGCCTTCTACGAGGCGGGGGGCAATCTCTTCGATACCGGCTGGGTCTATGGCTCGGGCTATACCGAAAAGCTGCTCGGCGAATGGCTGACCAATCGCGGCGTGCGTGAGCAATCCGTCGTCATCGGCAAGGGCGCGCACTCCCCGCTCTGCTATCCCGACGTCATCGGCAAGCAGCTGACGCAGACCCTCGATCGCCTCCAGACCGACTATGTCGACGTCTACTTCATGCACCGCGACAACCTTGATGTCCCGGTGGGCGAGTTCGTCGACGCCATGGATGCCGAAGTGAAGAAGGGCCGCATCCGCGGCATCTTTGGCGGTTCCAACTGGACGCGCGAGCGGTTCGACGAGGCCGTCGCCTATGCCGAAAAGAACGGCAAGCAGAAGCCGGGCGCTCTCTCCAACAACTTCGCCCTCGCCGAAATGCAGGACGTCATCTGGGATGGGTGCATCTCGTCGTCGGACGATGCCTGGAAGGAATGGTTCCTGTCCCGCCAGGTGCCGAACTTCGCCTGGTCCAGCCAGGGCCGCGGCTTCTTCACCGACCGCGCCGGCCGCGACAAGCGCGACAACGCCGAGCTGGTCCGCGTCTGGTATTCGGACAAGAACTTCTGCCGCCGCGACCGCGCCATCGAGCTGGCCGGAAAACTCGGCAAGAGCCCCATCCATGTGGCCCTCGCCTATGTACTCCACCAGCCGTTCCCGGTCGTCCCCCTGATCGGCCCGCGCACCCTGGGCGAACTCGACGACAGCCTCAAGGCGCTCGACATCAACCTCACCCCCGAACAGGTGAAGTGGCTGGAAGCCTGACCAGAAACGCTTCCCTCCCATCGTGGTAGGGACCCGGTGGGGGGTAGGCAACAAGCCCTGCGCCTTTGGCCTCCTCCCTCCCGGCCTCCCCCGCAAGGGGGGAAGGTGCTGACCGTGGTTGTGGGACGATCAGCTTTTCAAGCAGCTGGATCGAAACACCTCCCCCCTTGCGGGGGAGGCCGGGAGGGGGGGAGCCGCGGACTCCAACCTGGCCCCCTCACTCCACCCATCCCCGCACTTCCCCAGGCGAAGACCCGGGGCGAGTGAAGTGTCGTGCTTACGCGACCGAAAGCGTCTCCCGCTCCAGCGCCAGCCGCCGAACCTCCACACTCTCCCCGCGCGAAACCGACTCCCGCCACACCGTCTCCACCACCGAAAACCCCAGCTTCTCCAGCACCCGCCCCGACGCCGCATTATCCACAGCGTGCCCGGCCCTGATCCGCCGCAGCCCGGCCACATCAAACCCGAACCGCACCACCGCGCTCGCCGCCTCGAAGGCGTATCCCTGTCCCCAGCTCGCCTTTTCGAACCAATAGCCGAGTTCCCCCTCGCCATCGGCCACCCCGTCGATGTCGACGACCCCGATAACCCGTCCTCCGCGCTCCACCGCGAAGCGATAGGCCCGGCCCTCGCGCCATTCCCGCTCATGCTCCCCGAACCACGCCTCCATCGCCGCCCGGTCCGGCGGAAAGGTCGCGCGGCTGAGCATGCGCGCTACCTCCCAGTCAGAGCGGATGACGAATGCCGGTTCCGCGTCCCCCGCCATACTGGGGCGGAGCTCCAGGCGTTCCGTCATGATCGGCTGCCGCGATGTCCGGTTGGGCATGTTCAACGCACGCGTCCTGTGTTTAGCTCGGGAAAATCCGCTGTCCTGCCCATGGCTTGGCCTGCGGCGTCTATCGATCTGGAGACCCTAATGCCCGGCGAGCAAAAGCTCACCCCCTTCGAGCGCATCACCCAGGCCGTGCAGGCCCAGATCCCCATCGTGCGCGCCATGGAGCGTGAACTGGGCAAGGAGCGCGCCCACCAGCTCGTGCGTGAAGCTCTCGACGCCGCCAACCGCAAGGCCGTCGGCGCGCGCGGGAGCCTCCTCGATATCCCGACCCTCGATTCCGAATTCGCCGGGTTCGGCGAGGGCATCCGCTACGAGTTCGAGACCGTCGAGAAAACCGATACGCTGCTGCGCAACAGTGTCAGCCATTGCGACTATGCCGAGTTCATGGAGCAGATCGGCGCCCGCGACCTCGGCACGCTTCTCATCTGCGACAGCGACTTCGCCATGGCCGACGAACTCGGCCTCAAGCTCGAACGCACCAAGACCTGCATGGCGGGCGATGGTGAGTGCAACTTCTGCTACCACGTCAAAGGCGCCTGATACGCCTCCATCGGCGTTCGCCTAGAGCGTTTTCAGGAAAAGTGGCCACCACTTTTCCGGTTCGAAAACGCGACCAATAAAAGAGTCAGAGTTCGTTCGGCGTTTCAACGAAACGGTGAACGGCTCTAGGGCAACAGCGCCGGATCGACCAGCGCGCCCTTGTGGCCGATGACGACGCCCGCCACCTGATGCGCCCGCGCCATGGCCTTGGCGACATCGGCTCCATTGAGCCGCGCCGAAAGGTAGCCGCCATTGAAGGAATCCCCGGCGCCCGTGGCGTCCACCACCTTGGCGCCCGGCTGTGGCGACACGGCTTCGCGCAGCCCCTGTGTCGCGCCAAGCGCGGCCTTGGCCCCATCCTTGACCACGACCTCGGCCACGCCAGCGTCCAGATAACGCTGCGCCGTCGCCTCGGCGTCCTTGTCCCCGAAAAGCGGGGCCTCGTCCGAATGGGTCGGCAGCACGATATCGGCGACGGTGGCCGCCGCCATGATGCAGGCCTGCATGGCGCGCGGCCCGCTCCACAGCGCCGGCCGCAGATTGGGGTCGAACGCCACGCGTGCACCCGCATCGCGCGCCTTGACGATGGCCTTGAGCAACCGCCCCCGCATGCGCGGCGCCAGGATCGCGACGCTTATGCCGGAGAAATAGATGAAATCGGCCCCCATCAGCGCCGTCTCGACCTTCTCGCGGTCCTCCATCATCAGCTTGGCCGCCGATGTGTCGCGCCAATAGGTGAAGTGCCGGTCCCCATGGGCCTGGTGGATGAGATAGAGCCCGGGCCGCTTGCCCGGGATCGTCTGGATGTGCCCGGTGCCGATGCCGGCCTGGCCCATGAACTCGCGCATCTGCCCGGAATAAAGGTCGTCGCCCAGAGCCGTGACGTAGTCGACCGACCAGTCATTGCCGAGCAGGGCATTGGCGTACCAGGCGGTGTTGAGCGTATCTCCCGCAAACCCGAACTTGTATTGCCCGCCTTCGCCGCCCGACATTTCGAGCATGCATTCGCCGATGCTGACAAAGCGTTTGGCCACGGATTCGCTCCCCTAACTGATGGTGAGACTTATGCCGGGGAAGGCGGCTTGGGGCAATGGGAGCGGGTGAGCGCGGTGCTACCCCCCTCCCAACCTCCCCCGCAAGGGGGGAGGTGTTTCGATCCAGATGCTCGTCCGCCAAGCGCCCCACGACCACGGTTGGCACCTCCCCCCTTGCGGGGGAGGCTGGGAGGGGGGAGCCGCGGCCTGGATCCCCTTACAACCGCCCCTCATAGGCCTTGTCGAACATCACCAGGGCCAGCTCCCGCGTCAGCGTCACCGGATTGCCGCCCGCCGTCGGGTCGACAATCGCCATGTCGCCGATGACGTCGCGCTTGTCCGAGGTCACGCCGAAATCCTTGAGCGCATGCGGCACATCGAGGCGTTGCCGCAGCGCCAGAACGGCGTTGAGGAAGGCCTCAAAGCTCGGCGGCAGCCCGCAATAGGCCGCCAGCCGCGCGATCCGCGCCTCGATGGCTTCGCGATTGGCAATCAGCACATAGGGCATGAACACGGCATTGGTCATGCCGTGATGGGTGTCGAACAGCGCTCCAACCGGGTGCGACAGCGCGTGGATGGCGCCCAGCCCCTTCTGGAACGCCGCCGCGCCCATGGCGGCCGCGCTCATCATATGCCCACGCGCCTCGATGTCATTGGGGTTGGCCGCCACCTTGGGCAGGTTCTCCAGCACCAGCCGGATGCCTTCCACGGCAATGCCGTCCGCCAGCGGATGGTAGCCGGGCGCGCAATAGGATTCGAGGCAATGCGCCAGTGCGTCGAACCCGGTGCCCACCGTGATGAAGGCGGGCATGCCCACTGTCAGCTCCGGATCGGCGATGACGATTTTCGGCATCATCAGCGGATGGAAGATCACCTTCTTGGTGTGCGTCCGCTCGTCGGTGATGACGCCGGCGCGGCCCACTTCCGAGCCTGTGCCCGCCGTGGTCGGCACCGCCACGATGGGAAAGATCCCCTTGGGGTCGGCGCGTGTCCACCAGTCCCCGATATCCTCGAAATCCCAGACCGGCCGCGTCTGCCCGGCCATGAAGGCGATGACCTTGCCCGTGTCGAGCCCCGAACCGCCGCCAAAGGCGATGACGCCGTCATGGCCGCCCTTGCGCAGCACTTCGATGCCGGCATTGACGTTGGCCGCGATCGGGTTGGGCTTGACGTCCGAGAACACGTCCACCGGGATGCCGGCATCCTTGAGGATCTGCACCACGCGCGCCGTCACCGGCAGGTTGGCGAGGCCCGCATCTGTCACCAGCAGCGGCTTGCTGATCCCTGCGGCCTTGAGGGCCTCCGGCAGCTCTGCGATGCGGCCAGCGCCGAAACGCACGGAAGTCGGGTAGTTCCAATTGGCTTTGGTCGTCATCGAAAGTCTCTCAGATGTGCCGCAGATGGAAGGATTTGGGTTGGGTGAGATTGGCATAGCCGATCTCGGAAAGCGCGCCGCCCTTGCCGGTGTCCTTGACGCCGGTCCAGACCAGGGCAGGGTCGAGATAGTCGCAGCGATTGGCGAAGACCGTGCCGGTCTCCACTTTGGCGCCGATCCGCGCCGCCGCGTCGATGTCGCGCGTCCAGATCGAAGCGGTGAGCCCATAAGGGCTATCGTTCATCAGCGTAATGGCCTCGGCGTCGTCCTTGACCTTCATGATGCCCACGATCGGCCCGAAGCTCTCCTCGCGCATCACCGCCATCTGGTGGTTGACGTTGGTCAGCACTTCGGGCGCGAGATAGGGCGAGCCGGCCTTGTCCAGCGCGTGCCGCGTGCCCAGATGCGCCGTGGCGCCCTTGCGCAGGGCTTCTTCCTTCTGGCCGCGCACGGCATCGGCGAATTGCGGCCGCGCCATCGGCCCGACAATGGTGCTTTCCTCGAGCGGATTGCCCAGCGTCCAGCCGCGGGCATTGTCTATGAAACCCTCGACGAAGGCGTCATAGACGCCCTCATGCACATAGATGCGCTCGACCCCGCAACAGCTCTGCCCGGAATTGAAGAACGAGCCATCCACCAGGTTTTCGACCGAATGGGCCAGGTCCGCATCCTCGCGCACATAGGCCGGGTCCTTGCCGCCCAGCTCGAGCCCAAGCGTTGCGAACGTCCCGGCAGCCGCCTTCTCGATCCGCCGTCCACCCTCGACCGACCCGGTGAAGTTGATGTGGTCGATGGCGCCCGACCCGATCAGCTTTTCGGTGTCGCCATGGCTCATGACGAGGTTCTGGAAAAGCCCCTCAGGCAGCCCGGCGCGCCGCGCCGCCTCGGCGAAGCGCTCGCCGACCAGCAGCGTCTGGCTGGCGTGCTTGAGCAGGATCGCATTGCCCGCCATCAGGCCCGGCACGATGGAATTGACGGCGGTGAGGTAGGGGTAGTTCCAGGGCGCGATCACCATTACCAGCCCCAGCGGCTCGCGGATGATGGTGCGGGTAAACCCCTCCTTGCCGTCCTTGACCGCAGGCTTGAGCGCCTCCTCGGCGATCGAAATCATGTAGCGCGAGCGTTCCTCGACGCCGCGCTTTTCGCCTCCGAAACGGACCGGGCGCCCCATCTGCCAGGCGAGCTCGGGCACGATCTCGTCATTCATGCCCACCAGCGCATCGACGAAGTGCGTCATGACCTTGGCCCGCTCGGCGATGGTCACCTCGCCCCAGGCATTCTTGCCGGCCCTGGCGCGCACGACTGCCGCCTCGATCTCCGCCGCGCTCGCCACCGGTCGCTCTGCATAGACGGAGCCATCGATGGGCGAGATGATCTTGACCGTATCGGTCATGGAAAAGTCCCCTGCTTGTCACGAAAGGGCGCGCAGCCGCGCGCCCGTCTTTGGCTTGAGTGTAGCTGCGCCTGCCGCGCTGCCTAGGTGCGCTCGAACCCGCGCTTCAACTCCCAATCTGTCACCCGGCGATCATATTCGAACTGCTCCCACTCGGCCGTGTGCACGTAGTGGGCGATGACGTCCTCGCCGAACGCCTCCTTGAGCATCTTCGATTTGCGCAGGGATTCGGTGGCATCGCGCAGGGTTTTGGGGACTTCGCGCAGGCGCTTGCCGTTATAGGCGTCGCCCGAATAGGCGGGCTCGAGCGCCAGTTCCTTTTCGATGCCGTCGATGCCCGCGGCCAGCAGGGCCGCGAAAGCGAGATAGGGGTTGAGGTCCGCGCCCCCGATCCGGCACTCGATGCGGATGCCCTTGGTGTCCTCGCCGCAGAGGCGAAAGCCGGCCGTGCGGTTGTCGCGGCTCCAGATCGCCTTGGTGGGCGCGAAGGTGCCAACCTGGAAGCGCTTGTAGGAATTGATGTAGGGCGCCAGGAAATAGGTGATCTCCTGGGCGTGGGCGAGCTGTCCGGCCACGAAATGCTTCATGAGCGTGCTCATGCCGAATTCGGCCTTCTCGTCGAGGAAGGCCGGCTTGCCGTTTCGCGCCAGCGACATGTGGATGTGGCTGGAGGAGCCGGCCAGAGAATAGTCCCACTTGGACATGAAGGTCACGGCCTTGCCTTGTCCGTGGGCAATCTCCTTGATGGCGTTCTTGAGCACCACATGCCGGTCGGCCATGACGAGCGCCTCGGCATAGCGGACGTTGATCTCTTCCTGGCCCGGGCCCCATTCACCCTTGGAATTCTCCACCGGGATGCCCGAGGCCTGCAGCTGGTTGCGCACCAACCGCATCACGCCCTCTTCCTTGGTGGTCTGGAAGATGTGGTAGTCCTCGATGTAATAGCCGGCGGTGGTGAGGTTCCGGTACCCCTTCTCGTACGCGCCGCGGAAGGTCTCGTCGAAAAGGTAGAATTCGAGCTCGGAAGCGAAATTGGCGGTGAAGCCCATCTTCTCGAGCCGAGCCAGCTGCCCCTTGAGGATGGCGCGCGGCGAGTGCGGAATGGGCTGGTGATGGTGGTGGTCGACAAGGTCGGCCAGGATGATCGCCGTGCCGTCCAGCCATGCCGCCTTCATCAGCGTCGAGACATCCGGTTTCATGACGAAATCGCCGTAGCCCTTGGCCCAATTGGCGGCCTGGTAGCCGGGCACCGGTTCCATGTCGATATCGTCGGCCAGGAGATAGTCGCAGCCATGCGTCTCGTCGATCGCGCCATCGAGGAAGAACTGCGCCTGGAAGCGCTTGCCGATCAGCCGCCCCTGCATGTCTGGGAAGGCGACGAGCACCGTGTCGATCAGGCCCTTGGAAACATCCGATTTCAGCGCGTCGAACGAATAGGCTCCGGCCATGGTATTGGCTCCCTTTTCTTGTCCTTGCTGGCTTTGAAAGGGCCGCGGGAAACCCCTCTCCCGCGACCCCCAGGAGGAAGGCTCAGGTCTTGTTGCGATGCTCCAATGCGAATTCCTCTTCCGGCGACAGGATCAGCCGGTTGCGGCCGACCGCGGCGAAATAGAGAACGCCTACCACGCACCAGACGATCACCCAGATCACGCCCCTGAAGAAGTTGGGATCCTGGACCTGGTAGAACAGCGTCACCACCGCGATGATGATGGTGAGCACCGCGCCCGGAACGCCCACGGGGCTCCGGAACGGCCGGTTGATGTTGGGCAGGTTCCGCCGCAGCAGGATGAAGCTGATCGCCTGCATGATGTAGCTGAGCATTGCGCCGAACACGGCCATGTTGAGCAGCACCGAGCCGATGATGTCGTCACCGAGCTGCGTCTCGCCCGACCCGCCGCCGCCATTGGCGAACCAGATCACCAGCATCACGCCCAGTCCGAGCGCGGCGCCCGAGATCATGGCCAGGTGCGGCGTCTTGTACTTGGCATGGGTCACCGACAGCGCCGACGGGAAATAGCCGGCACGGCTGAGCGAATAGACCTGCCGGCCCTGCGCGTAGAGGATGGTGTGGAACGAGGCGACGAGGCCGATCAGGGCAACGACGCCGAAGGCCGTGGCGGCCCAGCCCACATCCGGGAACATGGCGCGGATGCCGTCAAGCGCCGGCTCGAGCGAGGAGCCGAGCGCGAACGAGCCTACCCCGGCGATCGAGGGGTTGAGCAGCACCACGAGGAAGGCCGAAAGCGCCAGCGTGGCAAAGCCCAGCATGATGCCGCGCGGCATGTCGCGCTTGGGATCGACCGATTCCTCGGCGGCCAGCGGCACCTGTTCGATGGCCAGGAACAGCCAGACCGCGAAGGGCAGGGTGGCCAGCACGCCGCCAAAGCCCATCGGGAACCAGGAGCCGCCGCCTTCCGGCAGTTCCGATCCGTCCGGCGCGATGTTGAGCGCCCAGCGGGAGAAGTCGATATGCCCGAAGGCGTTGACGTAGAAGAAAGCCAGGCCCGCCAGCGAGATCAGCGTGACCGCCAGCGTCACCTTGTAGCTGAGCGCCACTCCGAAGATGTTGAGGCCGAGGAAGATCGCGTAGAACACCACCCAAAGCACTGGGTAGAGCGCTGTATCCAACCCCGTTATCGAGCCGAAATAGGCCGAGATAAAGGTACAGATCACCGCCGGCGTCAGCACGTATTCGACGTTCTCGAAAAGGCCGGTGATGAAGCCGCCCCACGGGCCCATCGAGGTGCGCGCGAACGAATAGGCCGCGCCCGTATGGGGCAAAGCCGGGCTCATCTCGGCGATCGAGAAGGTCAGTCCCAGATACATGATGGCGATGATGATGCCGGCCACGAGCATGCCGCCCCAGCCGCCGGTGGCAAAGCCGAAGTTCCAGCCCGAGAAGTGGCCCGAGATCACGGCGCCGACGCCCAGCGCCCACAGCGACCAGATCCCCGCGTAACGCTGCAGACCGCGCTTTTCGAAATACGACTTGTCGCGAGAGGCGTATTTCACGCCCCCGCGACCGACTAGGGGTGTTTCAGCCATTTGTCCCTCCTGATGGTTGCCCCTGGTGCGATGGTGGAAGTACCGGCGCCGCCGCCATAGTCCCTCTTGCGGCGATGAGGCACCGGGCCAGCCGGGCGGACCACAGGTCCACGCCCGATGGTTCGAGAATTTCGTCGTTCCGGATTTCGATCATGGTCGAGGCGAGCCCGCGTCCGTCGCCATGGTGCTCGAGCGTATAGGTCACCCCGTTGAGCGCCGCATAGGGCTCGTTCCAGCCGACATTGAGGCCGCCATCCTCCATGAGCAGCGCCACGCGCAGGGCCGCCGTATAGGTGGGGTCGACCCCGTGGATCAGCCCGATCGGCCAGGGGCGCGGCACGTCCATATAGACCGGCGTGAAGGAATGCACCGTCACGAGAATGGTCTCGCGCCCTTCCGCCGCACGCCGGTCGAGGAGCGTGGTGATCGCTTCGTGGAAGGGATTGTGGAACGCCACGATCCGGTGCGCCCGCTCCAGCGGTTCGACATGCGCATTGCCCGGAATGACCGTCCGTTCGCTGAGAGCGGGAATGAGGTCCGGTCGATCATGGTCGCGGTTGGCATCGATGACGAGCCGGCTGACCGTGGAATAGACCAGCGGCGCATCGAGCCGCTCGCTCAGCCCCAGCGCCACGCCCAGCGCGCCCGGGTCCCAGGCGACATGGCTTACGCGCTCGCTGGGCGTCAGGCCCAGGTCGCCATATTCGGGCGGAATGCGGTTTGAAGCGTGATCGCAGACGAGGACGAAAGGCGAGCGCCCTTCGGCATTGTTGACCTGAACCGGCTGCAGCCTCGACCCGTCGTCCATGGCGACACGCGTTTCACGTTCGGTTAACGTCTGTAACAGTTGTTCCATCTTGCCGATATCTGTCAATAATGAAATTCTCGTTTCAGTGTTGGGGGAGGGGAAATGGATAGTCCCAGCGTCGAAGCCCGCATTCACGAGATCAATTACCGGCTGACCGCAGCGGAAAAGCGCGCCGCGCGCGGGCTCCTTGCCAATTACCCCACGATCGGCCTCGCCCCCGTTGCCGAATTTGCCCAGCAGAGCGGCGCGAGCGCGGCCACCATCCTGCGCTTCATCGCTCAACTCGGCTTCAAATCCTACCCCGATTTCCAGCGTTGCCTGCGCGAGGAACTTGAGCAGCGCGCCAAGTCTCCGCTCCAGCGCAGCCTGGCCGCCGTCCGGCACGAAACGACCATCGGCAATTTCCTGGGGGATTACTTCGCCCAGCTCGCGACCAACATGCAGGCCACCGTCTCGCGCATTCCGACCTCCGAATTCGAGGCCGCGAGCGCCCGCCTTGCCGATATCAAGCGCAATTGCCACATCGCCGGCGGCCGCTTCACCGATGCCATGGCCGGCTACATGGAGGCCCACCTGCGCCTCGTCCGTCCCGGCATCCGCCGCCTCGATGGCCGCCCCGCGGCACGCACCGACCAACTGCTCGACATCCGTCCAGACGACACCATGGTCATCTTCGACATCCGCCGCTACGACGCCGATCTGCTGGCCCTGGCGGCTACCCTCTCGGCCCGCCGCGTCTCTATCGTGCTGGTAACCGACGAATGGATTTCGCCTGTCTCGCGTTATGCGAAGGTGGTGCTGCCGTGCCGTATTGCAGTTGATCGGACCTGGGATGCGAACACGGCGGTCTTTGCGCTGACGGAGGCGCTCATCGCGCGGTGCACGGAACTGGCGTGGACGACGGCGGAGAAGCGCATGGGGTCGGTGGAGCGCGGATAAGGGTTCAGCTCATCGCGTGCTCAATGCACCGGCTTCCCCTCTCCCCTTGAGGGAGAGGGTGCCCGAAGGGTGGGTGAGGGGTTTTGGCCAGCATCGCGGACCCCTCATCCGGCGCTGCGCGCCACCTTCTCCCTCAAGGGGAGAAGGACGTTACGGCGCGATCTCGCCCCAAGTTTTATTGCCCAGCTCTCACCCCACCCGCCGCACTTCCCCGGCCGTAGAGCCGGGGCCCACGGATACCTCCACTCGGGTGGAGTGGTGCAATAGGCCCCGGATCTTCGCCCGGGGAAGTTCCATGGTTGAGGTTAGTTAGGAGGGAGGGGGATGGCGCGCGCTCCACGCGCTCCACCCCACCAAACCACTCTCAGTTCGTCGCCGCGGCAAACTGCTCGTCGAATGAGTACCCCGCCCCGCGAACCGTGCGGATCGGATCGGCGCTCTTGCCGCGGTTGATGGCCTTGCGTAGGCGGCCGACATGCACGTCTACCGTGCGTTCGTCCACGTACACGTCATTGCCCCAGACGCCATCGAGCAATTGTTCGCGCGAATAGACCCGGCCCGGATGGCGCATGAGGTATTCGAGCAGACGGTATTCCGTCGGCCCCAGATGCACCTCGCGGCCGGAGCGGCGGACGCGGTGGCTGGTACGGTCGAGTTCGAGGTCGCCGGCCTTGAGCACCGTCGTCACCAGTTGCGGGTTCGAGCGGCGCAGCAGGGCGTTGATGCGGGCCAGGAGCTCAGGGATCGAGAACGGCTTGACCACGTAATCATCCGCGCCCGTCGCAAGGCCGCGCACGCGTTCTTCTTCCTCGCCGCGCGCGGTGATCATGATGATCGGCACGCGCGCCGTTTCTTCCCGTGCGCGCCAGCGGCGGCAGAGTTCAATGCCCGAAAGGCCGGGCAGCATCCAGTCGAGGAGGATCAGGTCGGGGATCTTCTCGCGCATCTGGTCGGCGGCTTCGTCGCCGCTCGCCGAGGAGAGCACGGTAAAACCTTCGGCCTCGAGGTTGTAGCGCATCATCAGCGCCAGATCGGCCTCGTCTTCGACGATCATGATCGTTGCAGGCATTGCAGCGGTTCCGGTTTGGGGAAAGGCTGGCGGTCCGCGAAATTACTCGCGGACCTGGGTCCGGTGCAGGTCCTCGACATCGCTCGAAAGATAGCGGCCGGTATCGAGGTAGAAGGCGGCTTCCGCGATATTGGTGGCGTGGTCGCCCACGCGCTCGAGGTTCTTGGCGCAGAAGAGAAGATGGGTGCACTGCGTGATATTGCGCGGGTCTTCCATCATGTAGGTCAGCAGCTCGCGGAAGATCGAGGTGTAGAGCGCGTCGATCTCGTCGTCGCGGTTGCACACCGCGATCGCCGCCGCGCCATTGCGCGTCGAATAGGCGTCGAGTGCCGCCTGGAGCTGGGCCAGGATCAGGTCGGTCATGTGCTTGAGCCCGTTGTAGAACTTGGGCGCAAGGGCCAGGCCCTCGATCTGGAGGGCGCGGCGCGACACCTGCTTGGCCATGTCGCCGACGCGTTCGAGGTCGTTGGCGACATGGATCGAGGTGATGATGGCGCGCAGGTCCGTCGCCATCGGCTGGCGGCGGGCGATCATCGAAACCGCGGTTTCGTCGATCTTGCGCTGCATCTCGTCGATGCGCTTGTCGGCAGCCACGGTCTGGCGGGCGAGGTTGTGGTCGAGCTTGAGCAGGGCGGTGGTCGCATTCTGGACCGCCGCTTCCACCTCGCCGCCCATTTCGGAAATCGACCGGGCCAGCTGCGTCAGCTCATCCTCATAGGAGGAGACGATGTGTTCGCTCTGGAGGGTAGGCATCTAGGGCTCCTTAGCCGATACGGCCAGTAATGTAGTCCTGGGTCTTCTTGTTGACAGGGTTGGTGAAGATTTCTTCGGTCACGCCTTCCTCGATGAGCTTGCCCAGGTGGAAGAACGCGGTCTTCTGCGACACGCGGGCAGCCTGCTGCATCGAGTGGGTCACGATGACGATGGTGAAGTTTTCGCGCAACTCGTCGATCAGCTCTTCGATGATGGCGGTGGCGATCGGGTCGAGGGCCGAGCAGGGCTCGTCCATCAGCAGCACTTCCGGCTTGGTCGCGATGGCGCGCGCAATGCACAGGCGCTGCTGCTGGCCGCCGGAAAGCCCGGTGCCGGGGGCATCGAGACGATCCTTGACCTCTTCGAAGAGGCCGGCGCGGCGGAGCGAGGAGACCACGATCTCATCCATCTCGGTCTTGGAATGAGCCAGGCCGTGGATGCGCGGGCCATAGGCCACGTTCTCGTAGATCGACTTCGGGAACGGATTGGGCTTCTGGAACACCATGCCGACACGGGCGCGCAGCTCGACCACGTCGATATTGCGGTCGTAGATGTCGTCGTTGTCGAGCATGATCTTGCCGGTCACGCGGCAGGAGTCGATCGTGTCGTTCATGCGGTTGAGGCAGCGCAGGAACGTGGATTTGCCGCAGCCCGACGGGCCGATCAGCGAGGTCACCCGGTTGCGCTCGATGTCGAGATCGACGTCGAACAGGGCCTGCTTTTCGCCGTAGAACACCGAGACTTTGTCGCCGCGGATCTTGACGGGCACGGTGCTTACGGGCGCCGGGGCGGTTTCGAGGGTCATTGCTTCACTCATTTGTCGGTCCTACCAGCGGCGCTCGAAGCGTTTGCGAAGGATGATGGCGGTGAGGTTCATCACCGCAAGGAAGACCAGCAGCACGATGATACCGCCGGAGGTGCGTTCCACGAAGGCGCGTTCGGCTTCGTTGGACCACATGTAGATCTGCACGGGCAGGGCCGTCGCCGGCTGCAGCGGGGTAGCCGGATAATCGGCCACGAACGCCACCATGCCGATGAGAAGGAGCGGAGCCGTCTCGCCCAGGGCGCGCGCCAGGCCGATGATCGTGCCCGTGAGCACGCCCGGCATGGCCAGCGGCAGTACGTGGTGGAAGACCATCTGCATGCGCGATGCGCCCAAGCCAAGGGCGGCCGAGCGGATCGAGGGCGGCACCGAGCGCAGGGCGGCGCGGGTCGCGATGATGATCGTCGGCAGCGTCATCAGCGAGAGCACGAGGCCGCCCACGATCGGAGCCGAGCGCGGCAGGCCCGCGAAGTTGATGAAGACGGCGAGGCCAAGCAGGCCGAAGACGATCGAGGGCACGGCCGCCAGGTTGTTGATGTTGATCTCGATGATATCCGTCACCCGGTTCTTGGGGGCGAATTCTTCAAGATAGATCGAAGCGGCCACGCCGATGGGCAAAGCGACGATGAGCACGATCAGCATCATGTAGGCGGAGCCGACCATGGCCACGCCCAGGCCCGAAGCTTCCGGACGGCTGGAGGCACCGTAGGTGAACAGACCCCAGTTGAACGGCGTCGAAACCTGGCCATGCTGGCGCAGCTCTTCGAGCCAGGCAACCTGCTGGTCGGAAACCTTGCGCTTGGCCTCGGGCACGTTGAGGTCGATCTGGCCTTTGTTGGCGCTGTCGATATCGGCGGCGGCGAGGAGAGCCACGTTCTGCGTGGTGCCCACGATCGAGGGGTCGGCGGTGACCATGGCGCGCAACTGGCCACGCACCGAGTCCGAAACCATGCCGGAAACCTGCTTCATCGCCTTGGCATCGGACGTATCGACGCCGAGCGCGGCCGCCAGCGAGTTACGGGCGACGACCGGGTAATTGGCGGTCACCAGCACCTTGGGGTCGGTGTCGCGCTTGTTGTCCTTGTCGATGATATCGGCCGCGAACGTCACCGGGATGGTGATCGAGGTCTGCACGAACGCCGTGTAGCCCTTCGAGATGATCGAGCCGAGCAGGATCACGAGGAAGATGACGCCGAAGGCGATTGCGGCGATGCCCATGGCGCGGAAGCGCTGTTCGGCGGCATAGCGGCGCTTGAGACCGATATCGCGGCGGGCCGGAGCGGCCGTGGCGGAAGCCTGCGAGTCCATGACAGCTTGGCTCATTCGTACTGCTCCCGATAGCGGCGGACGATCCAGAGGGCGAAGACGTTCATGCCCAGCGTGATGACGAAGAGGGTGAGGCCGAGGGCGAAGGCCACCAGCGTCTGGGGCGAGTTGAACTCGAGGTCGCCCGTGAGCTGGTTGACGATCTTGACCGTGATGGTGGTCATCGCCTCGAAGGGGTTGATGGTGAGGCGCGCGGCCACGCCGGCGGCCAGCACCACGATCATGGTCTCGCCGATAGCGCGCGAGGCGGTGAGGAGCAGCGCGCCAACAATGCCCGGCAGCGCTGCCGGCAGGATCACGCGCTTGATGGTTTCCGACCGCGTGGCGCCCAGGCCCAGCGAGCCGTCGCGCATGGCGCGGGGAACGGCGGTGATGACGTCGTCCGAAAGCGAGGACACCAGCGGGATGAGCATCACGCCCATCACGAAACCGGCGGTGAAGACGCTCTGCGCCTGGATGAAGCCGGTGCCGCCGGCGAGGGCCGCCGAAAGGTCACGCAGGAACGGCCCCAGCGTCACGGCGGCAAAGATGCCGTAGACGATGGTCGGGATGCCGGCGAGGAGTTCGAGCACTGGCTTGACGATCGAGCGCACCTGCGGGGAGGCGTATTCGCCCATGTAGATGGCCGACATCAGGCCAACCGGCACGGCGACCAGCATCGAGACGAGCGCGATATAGAGCGTACCGGCCAGCAACGGGATAAGGCCGAACTGGCCTTCGCTGCCGCCCGAACCGGCCGCGGCGAAGCGCGGGTCCCAGACGGTGCCGAAGAAGAAGTTCATCGGATTGACCTCCGAGAAGAAGGTCATGGTTTCCGAAAGCATCGAGAGCACGATGCCGATCGTGGTGGCGATGGCGATGCCCGAAGCCCCGAAGAGCGCCCAGAGCATGATGCGCTCCACATTGTTGCGGGCCCGGGCGCGCGGCTGGACCATGGAGAGCCCGATTGCGGCGCCGGCCAGCGCGAGGATGATGGCGATGCCGCCGCCAAGGCGCCCTAGGAACAGGGCCGTCTCGTTCACGCTCAGCGCGATCGGCAGCATGTAGTCCTGACCCTGGCTGGCGAGCAGCACGCCTACCTGGGAGGCCTGGGGGATGAGCTCGGCATAGGTCTTGGGCAGCGCATCGGCATTGTGGATTTCGAGGGCGCCGAGCGCCTGTGCCGTGCGGTCGATCATGCCCAGGGCAAGGCTGCGCTCACCGGTGCTGATATTGGCCGGGAGCTGCGAGCCGATGAGGTTGTCGGCATAAAGGTTCGAGCCGAGGGCCCAGACCAGGAGGAAAAGGATGGCCGGAACGGTGGCCAGGAGGAAAGCCCACCATCCGTGATAGCTGGGAAGCGAATGCGACTTGGCCGCTCCATCGCGCTGGGCCACGGCCCGTTGGCGTCCGATCACGAATGCGACCACGCCTATCGCGACGATGATGGCAAGAACCAGGGTTGCCGACATCTTTGTTCCCTGTTGTGCGCGCCTTGCGGGCGCTTGTGGTTGGAGGAGGAAGGCGCGGCTTTCGCCGCGCCTTGCCGAAAATTACATGGTGGTGCCGGCGGCGAACTTGTCGCGCTGGGCCTGACGCTCTGCGTCCGGGGCAGCAACCAGGCCGTACTGGGCGAGCGGGCTATCCGGCCCGATCATTTCGTCCGACAGGAAGAACTCGACATATTCCTTCAGGCCCGGGATGACGCCCAGGTGAGCCTTCTTGACGTAGAAGAACAGCGGGCGGGAAACCGGGTACTCACCCGAAGCGATGGTCTCGACCGACGGGGTCACGCCACCGACGGTAGCAACCTTGAGCTTGTCGGCGTTGTTTTCGTAGAAGGCGAGGCCGAAGACACCGATGCCGGTCTTGTTGGAGTCGATGCGGGCCAGCGTCTCGGTGTAGTCGCCATCGATATCGACAGCCTTGCCGTCCTTGCGGATGGCGATGCAGGTCTTGGCGACATCGGCGTCGGCAACGCCGGCGGCGGTCAGGGCAGCCTTGTCGCAGCCACCGGTCATCAGCTTCTCTTCGAAGACTTCACGGGTGCCGTGCTTTTCGCCCGGGATGTAGGCGGCGATATCCCAAGCCGGGAAAGCCGGGTTCACTTCGTTCCACTTGGTGAAGGGATTGTCGACGAGCTTGCCGTCAACCACGACCTTGGCAGCCAGGGCCTTGTAGATGTCGACGGGCTGGATCGCGAAATCCGGGCCGTTGATGTCCGAGGCGAACACGATGCCGTCGTAACCGATCTGGACTTCCTCGACGTCGGCGACGCCGTTGGTCTTGCAGGTCTCGAGCTCTTCCTTCTTCATCGCGCGCGAAGCGTTCGCGATGTCGATCTTGTCTTCGCCCACGCCTTCGCAGAACTGCTTGATGCCAGCGCCCGAACCACCCGATTCCACGACCGGGGTCTTGAAGTCGGGATAGGTCTCGCCGAAGGTCTCGGCAACGATCTTGGCATAGGGCAGGACGGTCGACGAGCCGGCAACCTGGATCTGGTCACGCGCGAAAGCGGAAGTGGCGCCGAAGGCCGACAGGGCCACGAGAGCAACGCCGGCATAAAGAGCGGTCTTCATGAGGTTTTTCCTTTCAGGAAACATTGGGTCCCCAAACCCGGGCGGTGAGCCGGTTACCTGCTCTTTCAGACCGGGGTCCCGTGTTTGACGGGGGCAACCTATGAGCCCGTCGCTATGGTTTTATGTCAGTTTAATTGCAGTTCTGTGACAATTTAAGCGACTGAAATACCGAGATAATTTTGGGCGGCAATTCCGAAATCCGGTGGAAAATGACAAAGCCGCCATTTGTCCGGCCAAAGGGATTCCCCCATCGACCTCGCCTGAGGCCAGTCAATTCCACGATCTCGAACGGGGCCAGGGGCCTATCGCGGCAGCAGAACTTCCACCCGCGTGCCCTCGCCCTTCTGGCTCCTGATGGTGAGGATTCCGCGATGCCGCTGCACGATGTGCTTGACGATCGCCAGGCCGAGCCCGGTGCCCTTTTTCTTCTTGGCCTCTGAATCCGCACGGTAAAACCGCTCTGTCAGGCGCGGCACGTGCTGGGCCTCCACGCCCTGGCCGTAATCGGTCACTGTCACGAGATAGTCATAGCCGGGTCGCCCCGTCGCCGGCGCGAGCGCGATATCCACCTTGCCGCCGTCGCCGCCATAGCTGATGGCGTTTTCGAGGAGGTTCTCGAACACCTCGTAGAGCTCGTCGCGCTCGCCCGTCACCGTCGCCTTTTCCTCCGGTACCGTGACGTTCACCTCCACCCCAGCATCCTGCGACAGGCTTTCCAGCCCTTCGCTCACCTCCTGGAGCAGCAGCCCCAGGTCCACGGTCCCGCGCGGCAGCACATGCTGGCGCATCTCGATGCGCGAGAGCGAGAGCAGGTCGTCGATGAGCTTTGACATGCGCTGCGCCTGCGCCCGCATGATGCCCAGGAACCGCTCGCGCGCCGCCTGGTCCTTGGAGGCCGGTCCCAGCAGCGTGTCGATGAAGCCGATAAGCGAGGTGAGGGGGGTGCGCAGCTCGTGGCTGGCGTTGGCGATGAAGTCCGAGCGCATGGCTTCCACCCGCTTCTGCTCGGTCAGGTTCTGCAGCGTCACGATCATGAGGCTCGGGTCCGAGCCCGGCCCGTTGGTGCGCAGCGGCGAGATGACGACCTTGTACCAGATCTCGTTGGGCACGGTGAGGTGCAGCTCGACCGTCTGGGGCACGTCGGTTTGCATCGCCGCGTCGATCGCCGTGAGCACGGCCGGCGTACGGAAGGAAAATGCCACCGGGTCGCCCAGCCGCGCGCCGGGGAATTCACGTGCGGAAGCCGGGTTGCGATGCACGATGATGCCGCGCCGGTTGAGCAGGAGGCAGGGGTCGCCCAGCGCATCGGCAAAGGCAATGATATGTGCGTCCCGCTGCGTATCCGCCACGCCCACCGGCTCTGCGCCCCCGATTGCCGGCGCCGAAGGAATGAAGGCGGCGGCCGCGGCAATGGCAAGGAAGGCGATCGCCATGGCCCAATAGGTCGCCCCGCCCGCCAGCGCTATGACCAGGAGGACAATGGCCACCACCAGCAGCAACGCGCGGCGGCGCGAAAGCATCTCCTTCCACCCGGGGATCGGGTCTGGGGATTTGCCGGATGTATCCTGGGTCATTCCGAATTCCTGGTCGTCGGGGAGGGGCCGTCTTGCGCGCCAGCCGGCTTCATAGCACGGTGGCGCGAGCAAAGGAGTGCCCAGAGTGTCAGACCCTTACGACAGTTTCGATATCGAGAATCCCGATCTCCCCAAGGCGATCAAGAAAGCCGCCATGACCTCGGGCGGTTACCCCTATGCCGACAAGCTCGACGATGACGTCTACGAGGACGAACTGCTCGCGCTCCAGAAGCAGCTCGTCTTGCTGCAAAGTCACCTGGCCAAGGGCGGCGACCGCATCATGCTGGTCTTCGAGGGGCGCGATGCCGCCGGCAAGGGCGGTACGATCAAGACCTACCTTGCCAATCTCAATCCCCGCTACAACATCATCGCCGCGCTGCCCAAGCCCAGCGACCGCGAAGCCACGCAATGGTATTTCCAGCGCTATGTCGATTGGCTCCCGGCTGCCGGCGAGACCGTGCTTTTCGATCGCTCCTGGTACAACCGCGCCGGCGTCGAGCCGGTCATGGGCTTCTGCACCCCCGAGCAGACCGCCCAGTTCCTCATCGAGGCGCCGCGCTTCGAGCGCATGCTGGTCGCCGACGGCATCCATCTCCACAAGTTCTGGCTCGATATCGGCCGTGAAATGCAGCTCAAGCGGTTTCATGATCGCCGCCACGATCCGCTGAAAGTCTGGAAGCTCTCGCCCATCGACATGGAAGCCCTGCCGCGCTGGGACGCCTATTCCAAGGCCCGCGACCGCATGCTCGAGGAAACCGATACCGACTACGCCCCCTGGACCATCATCCGCGCCAACGACAAACGCCGCGCCCGCCTCAGCGTCATCCGCCAGGTCCTCCGCGGCTTCGACTTCCAGGGCAAGGACGACAAGCAGATCGGCAAGGTTGACGACGAGATCGTCCTGGGCGCCGAGGAGTTCTTGAAGGAACATGCGGGGCGGTAAGGTCGCCGCGTAGCCCTGTTTCCCGGCGGCCTCTCGCCCTCGATCGCGCCAGCACGTCTCCCTCCCCCTTGCGGGGAGGGGACAGGGGTGGGGGTGAGCAAGAGGCGCGGAGCTATCCATTCGCACCATCACCGCTTTCCTGGCTCCATCGCCTCCCTCCCCCTTGTGGGGAGGGACCGAGGGTGAGGTGAGCCCAAGCTCCGTGCTCGAGACACCCCCACCCCTGTCCCCTCCCCGCAAGGGGGAGGGAGACCTGCTGGGGCGATCACGTAATTCGGCTAGCCTCGCGACCTTTTGCCTCTCACTCCGTTCTCGTTATTTCCCGTCCCCCTCCCTCACCCCACCACCGCACTTCCCCGGCCGAAGAGCCGGGGCCCACGGATGCCTCCACTCGAGTGGAGCGGTGCAATAGGCCCCGGATCAAGGCCGGGGAAGTTCCGTGGTTGGGGTGAGAACGAGGGTGTCCGGAGAGCCAGGAACGACCGTGCCAAAAACTTATCCCCGCCCCCATCACCCTCCCGCATACTCCTTCCCATCCCTCCGCCAACGGCGAGGCACAGTACGCAGTGCCGCGGCGGCTGGCGGCAGGACTGGATGCAGATAAGGTCGACACCTGCATCTCGCCCTGCCGCCAGGGTCTGGGAGTTGGGGAAGTCCGGGGGCGCCTGGGCTTACGGCCTAAGTGTGACGTGACCGGCCCGGAGTGCGCTCGCGGGCAACTTGCGTGAACGGGCCTGTAGAAACCTCAAACGCTCAAGGGGCGAGGCCATGCCTCGCATATATCGCTAGCAAACATAGACTTGAGGCAAACCTCGCCCCGAGCCGCCAACGAACCACCAGCAAACCCGACCGGAGCAATCCGAGCCGGCGCCTTGGCATGCCCAAACAAAAAGCGGCCGGAAACCGGCCGCCTCGTCATTCTCTTATCCGGGCGTCTCAGCGCTTGCGCTTTTCCACCTGATGGTAGGCCCGGCGCGAGTGGAAATTGCAATAGGGGTGGCCTTCTTCCGATTCCCGACCGCAGAAATAGAAGTCCGGGGTCAGCGGATCGCCGATCGGCCACTTGCAGGTGTGCTCGTTGAGCCCCAGGAGGCCGACACGCTCGGATTCCGGGATGAAGAGTTCGGCAGCGGGGGCCACATAGGCTTCCACTTCCATTTCCTCGGTCACGGCAAGCGCCGTTGCGCCCACCACCTGGGTGCGCACCACCGTCTGCCGCTTGATCATGCCGCCGCCCATGCCACCCGAATGGCTGACGCCAACGCTGGGGCTGGCGACGCGGCGCGGGGCCGGGCGAGCCGTGGTGCGGGCACGCGGTGCAGTGGTAGCCGGCTTGGCACGCGCCGACAGCTTGAGGCGGTGTACCTTGCCGATAACGGCGTTACGGGTAACGCCATCGCCGAGTTCGGCAGCAATCTGGCTGGCGCTCAAGCCTTCCATCCAGAGCTTTTTCAGCAGTTCTACCCGCTCTTCGGTCCAGCCCATCGACATTAGCTCCTAGCCGCTTTGAATTCAGACAGAATCTCTCATCGCGCTGCCAGAACGAGACTGACAGCCAATACGCTATGCGTCGTATGTTGAGTGGGTCCGCCACACGAGATATCGTGTCCCAACGCCCTGGATACTACACGGCCCGAAGAATCCGGATCAAGAGTCCGCCAGCAAATTCCACCGGGAAAACCCCGCTTTAGCGGTGGAGAACCAAAGCCTGAGTCAAATCAGCGCCTTGGCCGGAAAACATTGACTTTTGCGGGCTCTCGGGCCTATCTGGAACGCGCAACGCGCCGCCCTGATGCAGCGCGTTTTTGGTTTTTATTGGGCCGCGAGCGGCCTTCCAGCAACACTTAGGAATAGGGGAACATTCATGTCTGCGTTGTACGGCACCTACGCCCGGTCCGGTCTCGCCTTTGAGCGAGGCGAGGGCGTGCGACTGTACGCGCAGGATGGTGAGGAATACCTCGATTTCCATTCCGGCATCGGCGTCAACGCGCTCGGGCACGGCGATCCGCACCTGGTCTCGACCCTCAAGGCTGCGGCCGAAAAGGTCTGGCACACGTCCAACGTCTTCTCCATTCCCGAGCAGGAACGGCTGGGGCAGCGGCTGGTGGATTCCACGTTCGCCGACTCCGTCTTCTTCACCAATTCAGGTGCTGAAGCGGTCGAGTGCGCCATCAAGACGGCCCGCCACTATTTCTGGGCCAAGGGCCAGCCAGAAAAGTACGAGATCATCGCCTTCACCGGCTCGTTCCACGGCCGGACCCTGGGCACCATCGCCGCGGGCGGCAACGAGCATTACATCGAGGGCTTCGGCCCACCGCTCGCCGGCTTCAAGCATCTCGCTCCGGGCGACCTCAAGGCCGTCGAGGCCCTGATCGACGACAAGACCTGCGCCATCCTGCTCGAGCCCGTCCAGGGCGAGGGCGGCGTCACGGCCATGTCCGTCGATTTCCTCAAGGGCCTGCGCGCGCTCTGCGACAAGCACGACATGCTGCTGATCTTCGACGAGGTCCAGTGCGGCTACGGTCGTACCGGCCGCTTCTTCGCCTATGAATGGGCCGGCATCGAGCCCGACATCATGGCCGTGGCCAAGGGCATCGGCGGCGGCTTCCCGCTGGGCGCGTGCCTCGCCAAGGGCCCGGTCGCCGCGTCCATGGTGCCCGGCACCCACGGTTCGACCTATGGTGGCAATCCCTTGGCCTGTGCGATCGGCAATGCCGTGCTCGACCGCATCCAGGCGCCGGGCTTCCTCGAACATGTCGAGCAGGTTGGCCAGGTGCTCCATTGGCACCTCCAGCAGCTGGCGCAGAAATACCCGCAATACGTCGTCGAGCTGCGCGGCAAGGGCCTCATCACCGGCATCAAGATCACCCCGCCGGTTCGCGATTTCGTCGAGCGCCTCCGCAAAGACCAGCATCTGCTGGCGGTTGCAGCCGGGGACAACGTGCTGCGCCTTCTCCCCCCACTCGTCATCACCGAAGATGACGTCAAGGAAGCTGTCGGCAAGATCGCCGATGCCTTCGCCGCCCTTGATAGTGAACCGGGCAACGTGCCGCCGATCGATTGATCGGCGGTTCACCCTCAAAGCCACTCAACAAAGGAAACCGGACCAATAAAATGACCGGCACCCCAAGGCATTTTCTGAACCTCCTCGATTTCACCCCCGAAGAGCTCCGCACCATGCTGGCGCTGGCCAGCGAGCTCAAGGCGCTGCTCAAGGCGGGTGAACGACCGCTCCTGCTCAAGGACAAGGTCCTGGCCATGATCTTCGAGCGCCAGTCGACCCGCACCCGCGTCTCTTTCGATGTCGGCATGCGCCAGCTCGGGGGGGAAACCCTGATGCTGACCGGCCAGGAAATGCAGCTCTCGCGCGAGGAAACCCTTGCCGACACCGCGCGCGTCATGTCGCGCTATGTCGATGCGATCATGATCCGCATTCTCTCGCATGATGACCTGCTCGAACTCGCCGGCGCCTCCTCGGTGCCGGTGATCAACGGTCTCACCCGCCGCGCGCACCCCTGCCAGGTCATGGCCGACGTCATGACCTTCGAAGAGCATCGCGGCCCGATCCAGGGCGCCAAGATCGCCTGGGTCGGCGACAGCAACAACGTCATGGCCTCCTGGGTCCATGCCGCCAGGCTGCTCGGCGCCAGGCTCGATATCGCCGTGCCCGAGGAATATGGCCCGGACCAGGGCATGCTGGCCGATATCCGTGCTGCCGGCAGCTCCGTGCGCCTGATGGACGACCCGCATGAGGCGGTCAAGGATGCCGACCTCATCATCACCGACACCTGGGTTTCGATGGGCGACACCGACGAGGTCGAGCGCCGTCGCGTCTTGAAACCTTACCGCGTCAACACCAACTTGATGGCCGAGGCCGGCAAGGATGCACTTTTCATGCACTGCCTGCCTGCTCACCGCGGCGATGAAGTTACCGATGAGGTCATTGATGGGCCTCAATCGGTTGTCTTTGATGAAGCCGAAAATCGCTTACACGCACAAAAGGCGATCCTGTGCTGGGTGTTCGGGATCGAAAAGCTTTAATGGCTGCTGAAACTCTATTGTCCACGCTTGGCCTCGACCGCCCCGAAAGCGGTGATGACGTCGTGGTGCCGTTCACTCTGGAAGGGCTCGATTGCCGTGGCCGCTCGGTGCGGCTGGGTGAGGCGCTCGATACCATCCTCAACCGGCACAAATATCCGGCTCCCGTGGCTCGCCTTCTCGGCGAAGCCGTGGTGCTGGCTGCCCTTGTCGGTTCGTCCCTCAAGTTCGAGGGCCGCTTCATCCTGCAGACGCAGACCGATGGGCCGGTGAATCTCATCGTCGTCGATCTCGATGCGCCCGATGGCCTGCGCGGCTATGCCCGCTTCGACCACGACGCGCTGGTCAAGGCATCCGAGCTGGGCAAGACCAGGCCGGGCGAACTGCTCGGTCACGGCCACCTGGCCATGACTATCGACCAGGGGGCCCACACCGAGCGTTACCAGGGCATCGTCGCGCTCGAAGGCCAGTCGCTTGAAGAGGTGGCGCACACCTACTTCCAGCAGTCCGAGCAGATCCCGACCATGGTGCGCCTCGCCGTCGCCGAATATTCGGAAAAGGGCTATGCCCGTCCGAAATGGCGCGCCGGCGGCGTGCTGGTGCAGTATCTGCCCGAGCACGGCATGGGCATCGTCCGCGACCTGCCGGGCGATGGCAATTTCGATAATGACGAGGTTCCGGCCGACGACAAGTGGGCCACTGCCCAGGCGCTGCTCGGCACCCTCACCGATGCTGAACTGGCCGATCCCGAACTCTCGCCCGAGCGCATGCTGTTCCGCCTGTTCCACGAGACCGGTGTGCGGGTCTTCCCCGCCCTCGACCTCGAGGAGCGCTGCACCTGCTCGGCCGAACGCATAGAGGCGATGCTGCGCGACAGCTTCACCGCCGAGGAGCGCGAGGACATGGCCGTGGATGGCGAGATCGAAGTGGTCTGCGAGTTCTGCTCGACGGCCTATCACTTCAAGCCGCACGAGTTCGAAACCGAACACTGAATGAACCAAGGCCCGGAGCGATCCGGGCCTTGTCGTTTTCAGTCGGGCTCGATCACTGGCGCCGCCGCGACCCAATAGCCCGGCCAGCGCTCGCGCAGGTCATGCGCCGCCTGGTGCGCCTGCGTGCTCGAGCCGAAAAGCCCGAAGACCGTCGCCCCCGATCCCGACATCCGCGCCAGCACGCATCCGGGCGCCTTGCCTAGCGCATCATGCAATTGCCCGATGACAGGCACCAGCGCTACCGCTGGCGGCTCAAGGTCGTTGCGCGTCTCCGCCAGCCAGATGCCCAATTGCGCCGGCCGCGTCAGCGGCTCGGGCAGGTCGGGCAATCCCTCGTTCTGGTGGATGGAAAGGCGTCGGAACACATCCGCCGTCACCACTGGCACCAGCGGGTTGACCAGCACCACATGAAGCTTGGGAAAGCTCATCAGCGCGGTGATCTTCTCGCCGATTCCCCGTGCCCGGCAGGGGCGGGAGAGCAGGCACATAGGCACATCGGCACCCAGTTGCGCCGCCACCGCCATCAATTCGTGCTCGGGGATCAAGGCCGGCCCCAGTGACGCCATGAGCCGCAGCACCGCAGCCGCGTCGGCCGAACCGCCGCCCAAACCGGCCGCGACCGGCAGGTTCTTCTTGAGGTCGAAAGCCAGGCGCGTCGGCACATGGTCGGGCCAGTTGGCGCGGAACGCCGCCACGGCGCGCAGAACGAGGTTGCCCTCGCCGCTGGTCAGTCCGGTCCCGAACGGCCCGGTCACCTTGAGTGTGTCGTTGGGGGCAGGAGAGGCCTCGATCTCGTCGGCGACATCGGCGAACACCACGAGGCTGTCGAGCTCGTGATAGCCATCGCTTCGCCGCCCCGTCACATGCAGCGCGAGGTTGATCTTGGCCGGTGCCGTTTCGACGAAAATGTCAGCCACGGCCGCTACTGGGTAGCAGCGACCGGATCGAGCCCGTTTGCCAGCTTGGGCAGCACGCGCTCCTTGACGTTCCCTTCGGTGTCCACGCTCAGCGCGATGTTCCACTGGAACTTGGCTTCGAGCGTGCGCCCGGCGCGCCAATAGGCGTCGCCCAGATGGTCGTTGATCTCGGGATCGTTCGGCCGCAACTGCACGGCCTGTTCGAGATAACGCACCGCGTCGTTGTACTTGTTGAGCCGGTAATAGGCCCAGCCGAGGCTGTCCACGATATAGCCGTCATTGGGCTGCGCCTTGACCGCCTTCTGGATCATGTCCAGGGCCTTGTCGAGGTTCATGCCCTTGTCGACCCAGCTATAGCCCAGATAGTTGAGCACCTGCGGCTGGTCGGGGTTGAGTTCGAGCGCGCGGATGAAATCCGGCTCGGCCTTGTTCCACTCGTTGGCGCGCTCATAGGCGATGCCGCGCACGTAATAGAACCGCCAGTCGGCCGGCGCGTCACCCTTGGTGAGGTCGAGCGCCTTCGAATAGGCATCTGCCGCCGCGACATACTGCTTGTCCGAGCGCAGCAGGTCGCCGAGCGTGGAGACCGCATCGATATCGTTGGGATCCGTCGCCACGATATTGCCGAGCCGCCTGATGGCTTCGCCGCGATTGCCCGTAGCATCGAGATTGGAGGCCACGCGGATGACCGCCGTCGCCTTCATCGGCGAATTGTTCGGCACCGCCTCGTAGAGCTTGTTGGCCGCGTCGTGCTGGCCGGCGCCATCGAGCAACTGGCCCAGCACCAGGCCGATCACGTCGGCCTTGGGTTCGAGATACATGCCCAGCCGCAGGAAGACCACGGCGAGGTCGAGGCTGCCGTCGCGCGCCAGAGCCACGCCGATGCCATGATACATCTCGGCCGCGCCGGTCTGCGGATTGGTCGCGAACATGCCCGGCCGCTTGTGTTCGGCCAACTGCGTCTTGACCTGGTCGACCAGCGGATGGCTCAGGCCCTGCGCCTCGAAATTGACCACGACGTCGATGGCTTCGTCGAACTTGCCGGCATTGCCCAGCATGCGGGCATAGGCCTCGGCGACCCGGGCGACATAGGGGTCGTTCTCGTAGGCCTTCTTGGCATAGGCCAGCGCGTTCGTGTTGTCGCCCGTGACCTCGGCCATGAGCGCGCGATGGAACATCAGGAAGTCGCCCAGCCCCTGGCCGCTCAGTTCGTCGAGCAGCTTGTTGGCCTCGGCGGTCTTCTTGTCGCCGACCAGTGCCCAGGCCCGGAGGATGTCCCCCGTAATGCCGGCGAAATTGTCGGAACCCAGGTTCTGCAACGCCTCGGCGGCCGCGCCATAGCGGCGCTCCTTGAGCGCTTCGGTGGCGATCACGAGCCGGGCGAGCTGGTTGTCGGGCTGGAGTTCGATGAGGTGTCGGGCCGCATTGGCGGCGTCGCCGATCTGGCCGTTGGCGGCATAGGCCACGAAGGCGCGCTCGATGACGGTCGGGTTTTCCCAATCCACCTGCGCGGCTTGCCCGAAATAGCGGGCGGCGTCAGCGGTACGCAGGTCCACCATGGCCTGCTGCCCGGCCAGGAAACTGCCGGTGGCGCTCAGCGGCCTGCTGGTGAAGATCGTCTGGGAGAGCGCGGTGGAAGACATGCCCATGACGGCTACGGCAACGAGAGCCGAGCGATGGAAAATGCGCGCAAGGGAAGTCACAGAGTTGGGTTCTCCCGCAAATCAGCGAAATGGCTGTTCCATTAAGCACGCAAGATTGGCCGTTTTGAGACTGCGCCGCAAGTGGCGGTGGCGCTCTTGTGATGCTCGCTTGAGGATTCCCCACGCTCCGCGATGCCAGACCGCTTGAGAAAGCGGAGAGAATATCCCCGCCCGCCTACATGCCGCTATAGTTCGGCCCGCTCCCGCCTTCCGGGGGCACCCAGGTGATGTTCTGGGCGGGGTCCTTGATGTCGCAAGTCTTGCAGTGCACGCAATTGGCGGCATGGATGCGGAACACCGGCTCCTTACCCTGCTCGTCCACCTCGTAGACGCCGGCCGGACAATAGAGTGGCGCCGGCTCGCCGTAGCGCGGCAGGTTATCGCGGATCGGCACCTCGGGATCGCTCAGCACCAGATGCACCGGCTGGTCCTCGTCATGCGCCAGGTTGGCGAGAAACACTGAGGACGACCTGTCGAACGTCGTCACGCCATCAGGGCGCCCATATTGCTTGGCCGTCACCGCGTCCTTGCGCTTGAGCCCTGCAAAGTCGGCGCCCTTATGCGCCAGTGTGCCGAACAGCGAGAGCTTGAAGAGCTGGTTGGTCCACATGTCGAACCCCGCCAGCAACAGGCCCCCCGTCAACGTCCCGAAACGCGACCAGAGCGGCTTCATGTTGCGCACCGGCTTGAGCTCGGCCTCGATGCCGGTCGCCAGCACCTTCTCCTGCAGTCCCTCGAGCGTATCGTTCGCCCGGCCCGCCGCAATGGCCTCGCCCACGGCTTCGCCCGCAGCCATGCCCGAGAGAATGGCATTGTGGATGGCCTTGAGCCGCGGCGCGTTCATAAACCCTGCGGCGCAGCCGATCAGTGCCCCGCCGGCAAAGGCGAGGTTCGGGATCGACTGCCAGCCGCCCGAAGTCAACGCCCGCGCGCCATAGGATATCCGCTTGGCGCCTTCCAGCAGCGGCGCGATCGCCTTGTGCTGCTTGAACCGCTGGAACTCGCCGAACGGGGAGAGGGTGGAGTTGTCGTAGTCGAGATGCACCACGAGCCCGAGATAGATCTTGCGATCCTGTGCGTGGTAGCAGAACCCGCCACCCCGCGTGCTGTTGTCGAGCGGAAAGCCCAGATAATGGTCGACGCGTCCTGGCTGGTGCCTGTCTTCCGCGATCTCCCAGACTTCCTTGATCCCGAGCCCGTATTTCTGCGGGCTCCGCCCCGCATCGAGCGCAAAGGCCGGAATGAGCTTCTTGGCCAGCGATCCACGCGCACCCTCGGCGATCAGCGTATACTTGGCCAGGAGCGCGATGCCGCGCGCAAAGCTGTCCTTGGGCTTGCCTTCGCGATCGACACCGAGATCGCCCGTGATGATGCCGAGCACCTCGCCCTTCTCGCCCGTCACCACGTCCACAGCCGCCGTCATCGGATAGATGTCGACGCCCAGCGCCGTCGCCTGTTCGCCCAGCCAGCGGCAGAGGTCGCCCAGGCTGACAATCACCCCGTTCGGGGTCTTCATCAGCGGCGGAATGATGAGGTCGGGGATCGGCAGGTCGCCGGTCGCCGTGAGCAGGTGAAAATGGTCCTGGCTGACATCGGGTCCTATCGGCGCGCCCTTTTCCCGCCAGTTCGGGATCAGCGCATCGAGCCCCTTCGGATCCATCACCGCGCCCGAAAGGATATGTCCACCGATATCCGCCGACTTCTCCACCACCGTCACCGCGATATCGGGATGGCTCTGCTTGAGGCGGATCGCCGCGGCAAGTCCGGATGGGCCCGCGCCCACGATCACCACATCGGTCGAAAGGCTTTCGCGGTCGCCGGCTGAGGCCATGGAGTCGTCCAATTCCAGGTGCAGTGAAGGTGCCGGCGCTGGCCGCGCCGCAAGGCGTGTGACATAACAGAGATCATGACTGCAAATCGACCGCTAAATGACGCTGAAATGGTCGCGGCCCTCGAGTGGTATCGGGCCGTAGGCGTCGACCTGGCGGTCGGCGAGGACCCCGTCGATCGCTTCGCGGCCTCCCAGATGGCGCGCCCGCGTCCGGCCCCGCCGCCGGCAGCCGCGCAGGTTGCTGCGCCCCTGCCGCCGCCCGCCACGGCCGCGGGCCTCAACGCAGATCCGTCCGAGGCCCGCGCCCTGGCCGCCAGCGCCAAGACGCTTGATGAGCTTCAATCCATCCTCGGTTCCTATGACGGCTGCGCCCTCAAGCTGCGCGCCACCCAGCTCGTCTTTGCCGACGGCAATCCGGAGGCCGATATTATGCTGATCGGCGAGGCTCCCGGCAGCGAAGAGGATCGCCAGGGCAAGCCCTTCGTCGGCCGCTCAGGCCAGTTGCTTGATCGCATGCTCAATGCCATCGGCCTCGACCGCACCAAGGTCTATATCGCCAATACTGTGCCCTGGCGCCCGCCTGGCAACCGCACGCCGACGCCTGAGGAAATCGCGCTCTGCCTGCCCTTCCTGCACCGGCAGGTCGAACTGGTCGCGCCCCGCATCATCGTCACGCTCGGCGGCCCGGCGATGCAGACCGTGTTCCAGACCACAGCCGGCATCCTCAAATCGCGCGGGCACTGGCGCGAACTCACCGTGGGCAACCACAGCGCCATGGCCATTGCCACGCTCCATCCGGCCTATCTGCTGCGCCAGCCGCTCCAGAAGCACCAGGCCTGGCGCGACATGCTTTCGATCCGGCAGAAGATCGTCTCGGAAAACATTCTTCCGATGGAAAACCTGCCCCAATCTTGACGGAGTGTTCACCCAGGGATGGAACTATTCTTCCATACCTGAACTGAATCTCTGTCGCGGCTCGGTTTTTCAAAGCGGTTCAATGACTTCCGTCATCAAGATCTATGCGCTCTTCATCGGCTCCTGCCTGCTCATGTTTGGCGGGGGCTTGCAGGGGCTCCTGCTCTCCGTTCGCGGCGCGGAGGAGCACTTCTCCCTCCTTGCGCTGGGCTTGATCGGTACCGGCTGGTCGGTGGGCTTCGTCACCGGCTCGATCACGGTGCCTTTCCTCGTCAAGCGCGTCGGTCATATCCGGGCCTATTCGGTCATGGCCGTCTTCGGCACGGTGACCATTCTCCTCAACCTGCTCTGGATCAACGATATCGGCTGGATCGTGCTGCGCGCCTTCTCCGGCTTCTGCTTCGCCGGCGCTGCGATGATCGTCGAGAGCTGGCTCAACGAAGTGGCCGACAACCGCAATCGCGGCACGATCTTTTCCATCTACACCACCCTCAACATGGCCGCCTCGACCCTCGGCCAGCTTGCTATGTCGGTCACCGGCGTCACCGGCTACGTGCCGTTCGTCGTGGGCGCCATCAGCTTCACCCTTGCCGTCCTGCCCACCGCGCTGACCTCGACCCCGCAACCGCGTCCGCTGGCTTCCGCCAAGATCGACCTGGTCCTGCTCTACAAGACCTCGCCCATCGCCGTTATCGCCGCCTTCGCACTTGGCATGGCGAACGGCACCTTCGGCACGCTGGCTCCGGTCTATGGCTATGCCCAGGGGCTCGATGCCGCCGGCATCTCCATCCTCTTCGCCATCACCGCCATCCTCGGCGCCTCCGCCCAGATTCCGTTCGGCCGCCTCTCCGATCGCATCGACCGGCGCCTGGTCATGATCGGGCTGAGCATCGTGGCGGCCGTGGCCGGGCTCCTCATGGTGATCATCAATCCGTCGCCGGGGATCATCATGTATGTGCTGTTCGGCATCTATGGTTTTGCCGCCAACCCGATCTATGCCATCGCCGTCGCCCATGCGAACGACTTCGCCAAGGATGGCAGCTTCGCCAAGATCGCCAGCGGCATGCTGATGATCCTGGGCACTGGCCTCGCCATCGGCCCGGCCGTCGCCTCGGTCATCATGAGCAGTTTCGGCCCCGTCGGCCTCTTCATCGTCACCGCCACCTTCCACGCCGCGCTGGCGGTGGTCGCGTTCCTGCGCATGAAGATTCGCCCGGTCCGCGACGCCAGCGGCCGCATGCGCTTCCGCCCGATCGAGGCCACCAAGGCGACGCCCGAAACTGTGGTGCTCGATCCGCGCTCGGACCCAGAAGAGGCCGAACGCGAGAAACGGGCCTCGACAGCGACCGCCTGACGGGCTAGGAGGGCGGCGCTTCACGAGCCGTAAGCGTTACCGTCATCCAACGCACCAACCTGGCCCAGCGGGACTTGCCCGCGGGATTGGTGCCTGCTGGCCTTATGACGGAGACGTTCCCTATGCGCTTTCAGCGCTTGCCCAAAAGCTATGCCGCGGTGGTTACACCGCTCGTGCTTTCCTTGATCATGACATTTGTCGTATCGCTTATCGCAACCCTTCGCTCGCTCGGGTTGTCGTCCGACCTGGTTCCCTTCTGGCTGCAGGCCTGGGCGATGTCCTGGGTGGTCGCTTTCCCCACGCTGCTCGCGGTCCTTCCGCTCGTGCGGCGGATTGTGGTGGCGATTGTCGAGACCTGATTTTTACCGGTGGCCCGTCTCGGGCCACCTCCATTGCCAGGAGCGTATGATGTTCAAGTCCGAGCGTGACGACAAAAAGCCCTTCGTTCCGCTGTCGTTTTTCATCATTGCCGTCTCGGATACCCGAACGCTCGAGACCGACACCAGCGGCGCCCTTCTCAGGGAGATGATCGAGGCCGATGGCCACCACGTCTTCGACCGCACCGTGGTGCCGGACGTGGTTCACCAGCTGCGTGCCCGCGTCCAGGGCATCGCCGCCGATACGCATATCGATGTGATCATCACCACCGGTGGCACCGGCTTTACCGGCCGCGACGTCACGCCCGAGGCTATCGAGCCGCTTTTCGACAAGCGCATGGATGGCTTCTCGGTCCTCTTCCACCAGCTTTCGGCCCAGACCATCGGCACCTCGACCATCCAGTCGCGCGCTACCGCGGGGCTCATCGGCAAGACGTTCGTCTTCTGCCTCCCGGGCTCCAAGGGCGCCGTCCGCGACGCCTGGACAGGCATCCTGCGGCACCAGTTCGACTATCGCACCAAGCCCTGCAACTTCGTGGAAATCATGCCGCGCCTGCAGGAGCACCTCCAGCGCCTCGAAGTGGAAAAGTAAGGGCTCGATCAGCGCTGAGCCGGCCGGGAAGGGAACCGGCTAGAACGCCCGAGCCACGCTGAACTCGGCGACATCGCCCAGCAGCGTCCGCATCTCGGAGGCCGGCAGCACCCGCAATGCCTCGCGCGCGGCGCGGGCATGGGCATGGGCCTTCTCGACCGTCCGGTTGAGCGTGTCGTATTTCTCGAGGATCGCCACGACCCGGGCTACCGTCTCGTCTGCGACCTCGGCGTCGCCGAGCGCCTTTTCGATAAGGCTGCGCTCGGCCGGCGTGGAATCCGCCAGCGCCAGGATGATCGGCAGGGTCATCTTGCCCTCGCGCAGATCATCGCCCGTATTCTTGCCGAGCGTCCCAGCCTCGCCACGATAGTCAAGCACGTCGTCGACCAGCTGGAAGGCGTTGCCCAGTTCGACGCCATAGGTCCGCAGCGCCTCGCGCCCGGCGGCATCCGCGCCGCCCACCATTGCTCCCACCTCGGCTGCCGCTTCGAAGAGCGTTGCTGTCTTGGCGTGGATCACCTGGTCGTATTCGGCGGGCGTCGTCGAAAGATCGCGCGTCTTGGCAAGCTGGAAGACCTCGCCTTCCGCCATCGTGGCGGCAGCCTTGGCCAATACGCCGAGCGCGTCGACGTCCTTGGTCTCGACCATCATCATGAAGGCCTGGCCGAGCAGGAAGTCGCCTACCAGCACGCTCGCCTGGTTGCCCCAGATGATGCGCGCAGCCGGCCGGCCGCGGCGCAGGTCGCTCTCGTCGACCACATCGTCATGGAGCAACGTCGCGTTGTGCATGAATTCGACTGCGGCGGCGAAATTGACATGGGCGCCGTTCGAACGCCCGAAGAGCAGTGCGGCCGCCACGGTCAGCATCGGACGCAGCCGCTTGCCACCGGCTTCGATGAGATAGCGAGCGAGTTCGGGCACCATGTCCACGTGCGAATCGGCGCGCGCAAGTATAAGCGCGTTCACCTTGCTCATTTCCGCTTGCGTTGCGGTCAGCAGGCGGTCCATCGCATTGGGACCGGCCAGTTCGTTTTCTGCTGTCGCCGACAAGGCCATTGTTTACTCGCGTTTGCCGTGAGCCCGGCAATTGTCGTTGAGCCGGAGCAGGCGCGTTATATGCTGGGCCGCAACCAAGCAAAACCCCTGCCCGAAGGGTGCGATGTCCCTAGACCAGCCTAACGACTTTGTAAAACACCAAACGCTGACGCGCGATGCCTTTTTGGGCGGCCGCCTGGTTGTGTCGCAACCTGGCCACGGTTTTCGCGCAGGCGTCGATTCCGTGATTCTCGGCGCCGCCGTGAATCCTGCCAGTACGCGGCTGCTCGATATGGGAGCCGGGGTCGGTGTCGCCGGCATGGTGGCCATGGCCGATCTGCCTCAGCTCAAGGCCGATCTCGTCGAGATCGACGAGGAAACACTGGGCATCACGCACATCAACCTGCGCGACAATGCCCTGGCCGATCGCGCCCGCGCCTTTCTCGTCGATGTCACCGCCAAGGGCAGCGAACGCGCCGCTGCCGGCGTCGAGGCCGATGCCTATACCTCCGTCATCGCCAACCCGCCCTATTTCGGCAGCAACGGCACAATCTCGCCCAAGGCCGGTCGCGCCACGGCGCGCCATATGGATGCCGCAGAGCTCGCACTCTGGGTCCGTGCCGCCGCCATGCACGCCGCTCCGGGCGGCGAGATCATCTTCGTGCACGTGGCGCAGGTGCTGCCGCAATTGCTCACCGCGCTCGACGCCCGCTTCGGCGGGCTTACGGTCCTGCCTCTCTCCCCGCGCCGGGGTATGGATTGCTCGCGCATTCTCGTCCGCGCCATCAAGGGCTCCAAGGCCCCGTTCCGCATGCTGGCGACGCGGCCGCTGCACGAAGATGTGGGGCAGGCCTTCATGCCCGAATTCCAGGCGATCTTCCGTGGCACTGGACGGCTGCACTGGTAATTGGCAGGCTTGCCGCCTACATCACCGGCTGAAAGTCGGGGGAGCCTAATGGCAGGACGAATTCGCAACTGGATCGGCAAGCTTTTCGGACGCGGCGGCACCGTCATTCCGGTCGTTCGCCTCAATGGCGTCATAGCCGCCGACACTCGCCCCGGCCGGCTCAACATCGCCGCCGTCGGTCCGCTCCTCAAGCGCGCTTTCGACATGAAGGCGGCGCCCGCCATTGCCATCATCGTCAATTCGCCCGGGGGCTCGCCCGTACAGTCGCGCCTCATCTCCAAGCGCATCCGTGACCTCGCCGATGAAACCGGCAAGCACGTCATCGTCTTCGTCGAGGATGCAGCGGCCTCGGGCGGCTATTTCATTGCCGTTGGCGGCGACGAAATCATCGCCGATCCCTCGTCCATCGTCGGCTCGATCGGCGTCATCTCGGCCGGCTTCGGGTTCGTCGAGGCCATCGAAAAACTCGGCATCACGCGCCGCGTCTATACTGCCGGCAAGAGCAAGTCGACGCTCGATCCCTTCATGCCCGAAAAGGCCGAGGACGTGCAGCGCCTCAGTGATTTCGCGCTCGATATCCATCACGTCTTCATCGATCACGTGAAAACGCGCCGCCAGGGCAAGCTGACAGCGCCCGACGACGAGATTTTTACCGGCCAGTGGTGGAGCGCCTTGCGCGGCCTCGAACTCGGCCTCGTCGACGCCATCGGCGATCTCCACGAAACCCTGCGCACGCGCTACGGCGCCGACGTCCAGCTCAAGCTCATCGAACCCAAGCGGCCGCTGCTCTCGCTGCCGCGCATCGGCATTTCCGCCGGTGGGGCAGGGGGCATTACTGGCGATGTCATCGCTTCGGTCGAAGATCGCGCGCTCTGGTCGAGGTTCGGGCTGTGACAGCGGTAATCCTGCGCGTACTGATTTATGTGGTGATCGCTGGTGCCGTCTATTTCGGCATCCGCAAGATCTGGCGCGACTGGAAACAGCAGTTCCGCGACATCGATCGCGAGCAGCACAAGCGCGATCTGCGCGAGCGCGAGCAGCCCGATGTCATCACCCTGCGCCGCGATGGCGATGGCGTTTTCCGCGCCAATGGCGACAAAGGCGACGACCGCGGTCCGCGCGCTTGACCGTCCGGATGCGGCCAACTAGTTTCGCCGCGCTTTCCCCTGCCGGACCCTTGCCGCCATGACCGATGCCCTGCTGCCTAACATGGACCCGAAACGCTCGTTCCAGGGCCTGATCCTGACGTTGCAGCGTTACTGGGCCGAGCAGGGTTGCGTGATCCTGCAGCCCTATGACATGCCCATGGGCGCCGGCACCTCGCACACCGCGACCGTCCTGCGCGCCCTCGGCCCCAAGCATTGGAATGCCGCCTATGTGCAGCCTTCGCGCCGCCCCAAGGATGGCCGCTATGGCGAGAACCCCAACCGGCTCCAGCACTATTACCAGTTCCAGGTGATCCTGAAGCCGTCGCCGGACAACATCCAGCAACTCTACCTCAATTCGCTCGCCGCCATCGGCCTCGATTCCACCCTCCACGATATCCGCTTCGTCGAGGACGACTGGGAGAACCCCACGCTCGGTGCCTGGGGCCTGGGTTGGGAGTGCTGGTGCGACGGCATGGAAGTGAGCCAGTTCACCTACTTCCAGCAGGTAGCCGGCTTTGAATGCTCGCCCGTTTCCGGCGAGATCACCTATGGGCTCGAGCGCCTCGCCATGTATGTGCAGGGCGTCGAGAACGTCTACGATCTCAACTTCAACGGCGGCAACGGCAACGACAAGGTCACCTACGGCGACGTCTTCCTGCAGAACGAGCAGGAATTCTCCAAGTACAACTTCGAATCCGCCGACACCGACATGCTGTTCCAGCATTTCGCCGACGCCGAGAAGGAATGCCGTGCGCTGCTCGAAAAGGGCCAGGACGGCGATCGCCACACACTGGCCGTTCCGGCCTATGAGCAGGTGCTCAAGGCCGCGCACAACTTCAACCTCCTCGATGCCCGCGGCGTGATTTCGGTCACCGAGCGGCAGAGTTACATCCTGCGCATCCGCGAGCTGGCCAAGGCCTGCGGCGCCGCCTGGCTGCAGACTGCCAATGGCGGCGCAGTCTAGAGTGGAATTTTAGCGCCGGGCTGCCTATCTATCTCCCGTCCGTAACGGGAGATTTCCGATGAAGATCAAGCTCACGCGCAAGCAATCCGCGCCACCCAACCTGGCCGCCCGGGCATTGTCCGAAGGGCAGTTTCGACCCAAGGTCGAGAAAAACCCGAAGGTTTACAGCCGCAAGCAGAAGCATCCAAAGGGGAGCGTGATGGAACATCAGCTCCCCTTTTCCGTTCCCGCTGGTGAGGACGAGCAGGACAATAGCTAAGAAAAGCAGCACTTTGCTTAGCTATTGCCCTGTTGAAGTCCTCGCACCGCAATGCCAGTGTGCATTCGGCTTGCGCTTGGCGTTCAGGGGAAAATCATGACCGGCTGGATTATTCTCATCATCGTCGTCGCCGTCCTCGGCTACGGCGTCTACCTCTACAACGACCTGGTGCGGAACCGGCAACTGACGCAGGAAGGCTGGTCGGGCATCGACGTGCAGCTCAAGCGCCGCGCCGATCTCATTCCCAATCTGCTCGAAACGGTGAAGGGCTACATGTCCCACGAGCGCGAAACGCTCGAAGCCGTCACCAGCGCCCGCGCCGCCGCACAGGCCGGCTCCAACGCCACCCCGGAGGAACGGGCCAAGCTCGAAGGCGCGCTGACCGGTGCCCTGGGGCGCCTTCTTGCCGTCGCCGAGGCCTATCCGGACCTCAAGGCCAACACCACTTTCCTCGAATTCCAGAAGGCGCTGCAGGGCGTCGAAGACGAGATCCAGCTTGCCCGCCGCTACTACAACGGCGCCGTGCGCAATCTCAACGTGGCGGTTGAATCCTTCCCCTCGGCGATCATCGCCAACATGTTCAAGTTCACCAAGGCGGAATATTTCGAGCTCGAGAACGCTGCCGACCGCGCCGTCCCGACCGTCAAGTTCTGACCAGCCGCAAGGGAAACCGCGCATGCTTGGCCTGCTCACGCGGCTCCTGGCCGCTTTCGCGCTGCTGGTCGCCCTGGTGCTGCCCGCCGCGGCGGCCGAGGAAATCCGCTCGTTCGACGCCGATATCGTGCTGAGCCGTGACGGCGCGGTCGACGTCACCGAACGCATCACCGTAGAGGCCGAAGGCTTCAGCATCACACGCGGCATCTTCCGCGACATTCCCACGACGCTCACCAACCCCAACGGTTCGCTGCTGCGAGCCGATCTCGACATCCTCTCCGTCACCCGCGACGGCCGCGCCGAGAGCTACGCGCTCGAAGATCTCGACAACCACTTCAAACGCATCCGCATCGGCAATCCCGACGTCTATCTCGACCGGGGCCTGCACACCTACGAAGTCCGCTACACCATGACCCGCATGGGGCGCACTTTCGAGGATCACGACGAGCTCTACTGGAACGTCACCGGCAATTACTGGTCCTTCCCGATCGCCTCGGCCTCCGCCAGGGTAACGTTGCCCGCCGAGGCGGTAATCTCCAACCTCGTCGGCTATACCGGCCCCGTTGGTTCGAACGAGCGGGCAGTCACCGTGACGCGCACGAGCGACAATACCGCCACGTTCAAGGCCAACCGCCGGCTCGACGCCGGTGAAGGCATGAGCGTCGCGCTCGCCTTCCAGAAGGGCGTGCTCGAAGCACCCGGCGGGCTGACCGGCATCGGCTACTGGCTCTCCGATCACCGCGATACCATCCTGCCGCTCATCGCCGTGCTGCTGGTCCTCGGCTACAATTTCTTCGCTTGGGACCTCGTCGGCCGCGATCCCCCCAAGGGCACGATCATTCCGCTCTTCCACCCGCCCAAGGGCTATTCGCCCGCTCTCGCCCACTACATCAGCGAAATGGGCTGGAAGCGCGATGGCTGGACCGCCTTTACCGCCTCGATCTTCGATCTTGGCGTCAAGGGGCTGGTCAAGATCGACCAGACCACCAAGAAGCTGCGCATCACCCTGACCGGCGCCGAACCCGCCGAGACGCTCCCGCCCGGCGAAGCCATGCTCTTCGGCTACCTCAAGTCCAAGGGCGACATCACCGTCGACACCACCACCGGCCCCGAGCTCAATCAGAAGCGCAGCGAGTTCATCTCCACGCTCCAGAACGAGAACCGGCAGGTCTACTTTCGCAACAACACCGGCTACGTCTTCCTCGGCGGCCTGCTGGCTGTACTGCTGCTGGGCGCCATGGTGTTCTTCGAGGTGCTCGATCCGCTCTGGCTCATCATCGCGGTCGTCGTCGGCATCGGCATTGGCCTTTTCACCTCGATCTTCTCCAACTTCTGGAACGGCGGCGGCTTCAGCCGCTTCGTGATCGTGATCTGGATCGGCATTGCCGCCTTCAACCTCATCGGCGCCGGCACCGACGTCATCTCCGGATTCCGCGTCGATACCGCGGTGTTCGCCGCGGCCTCGATCGTCCTCATCACCATCGTCTTCGCCATCCTGCTGCGCGCGCCCACCGTGCAGGGCCGCAAGGTCATGGACGATCTCGATGGCTTCAAGATGTACATCAACACCGCCGAGAAAGAGCGGCTCAACATGGTCAACGAGCCGCCGATGACCATAGAGCGCTTCGAGTCCATCCTGCCCTTTGCCATTGCCCTGGGTATCGAAAAGCCCTGGTCGCAATACTTCCAGAGCGAGCTCGCCCGCAACGCGGTGGCCGGCGCGACGGTCGCCTCCTATTCGCCCGGCTGGTATTCGGGCCGCGATTTTTCCTCGGGCAATTTCTCCAACACCGTTTCCTCGGTCGCCTCCAGCATGACCTCGGCCATGGTCGCCGCGCAGCCGCAATCCTCCTCCTCGTCGGGCTTTTCCGGCGGTGGCGGTGGCGGCGGCGGCTCGGGTGGTGGCGGAGGCGGCGGCGGCGGTGGTGGCTGGTGATCGCCAGCCGACCGCTCTGCGGCGATAGACAATCGCTCCCACCCTTGCTAGGCAATCCGCGCCTTTCCGCTAGCTGGTTTCACAAATGCCCGAACTGCTGCTCGAACTCTTCTCGGAAGAAATCCCGGCCCGCTTTCAGCGTCGCGCCGCGGAGGATTTGAAGAAGGCCGTCACCAACGGCCTGGTCGAGGCAGGCTTGCTCTATGAGGGCGCCAAGGCATTCGCCACCCCGCGCCGCCTTGCACTGACCGTCACTGGTCTGCCGCCCCGCTCGCCCGATACCCGCGAAGAGAAGAAGGGCCCGCGCGTTGGCGCGCCGCAGGCCGCCATCGACGGTTTCCTCAAGTCGGCCGGCCTTGTCTCCATTTCCGAGGCCAAGGTCGAGAGCGACCCCAAGAAGGGCGAGTTCTATGTCGCCGTCGTCGAGCGCAAGGGCGAGGAGACGCAGCGCATCCTCTCGCAATTGCTGCCCAAGGTGATCGCCGAATTCCCGTGGCCCAAGTCGATGCGCTGGGGCTCGGGCCGCACGCAATGGGTGCGCCCGATGCGCGCCATCACCGCGACTTTCGGGACCGAGAACGACGAACCCGAAGTCATCCATTTCGGCGCCGGAGACCTCGAAAGCGGCCAGACCACCTACGGCCACCGCTTCCTCGCACCCGAGGCGATCAAGGTCCGGCGGTTCGATGACTACGTCACCTCGCTGGAGCGCGCCAAGGTCGTGCTCGATCTCGATCGCCGCCGCGATATCATCAAGTCCGACGCCGAACACCTGGCCTTCGCCCAGGGCCTGACGGTCATCGAGGACGAAGCTCTTCTCGAAGAGGTTGCCGGTCTCGTCGAATGGCCGGTCGTCATGATGGGCTCGTTCGACCCGGATTTCCTCGAAGTGCCCGAGGAAGTGATCATCACCACCATCCGCGCCAACCAGAAGTGCTTCTGCCTGCGCGATGCCAGCGGACGCCTGGCGCCCAAATTCCTGCTGACGGCCAACACCATCGCCAAGGATGGCGGCGAGATGATCGTGGCGGGCAATGAGCGCGTGATCCGCGCGCGCCTGTCGGATGCCAAGTTCTTCTACGAGACCGACCTCGCCGTGCCGCTGGCCACCGGCGTGCCGCGCCTGGCCCAGACCGTGTTCCACGCCAAGCTCGGCACACAGCTCGAACGCGTCAACCGCATCGAGAAGCTGGCCGTCGAGATCGCGCCAGTAGTCGGCGCCGATCCCGAGGAAGCGCGCCGCGCCGCGCGCCTGGCCAAGGCCGACCTCGTGACGCAGATGGTTGGCGAGTTCCCCGAACTTCAGGGCCTCATGGGCCGCTATTATGCCGAGCGGCAGGGCGAGTCCCGTGCCGTGGCCAATGCCATCGAGATGCACTACAAGCCGCTCGGTCCGACCGACAAGGTGCCGAATGAGCCCGTGGCCATCGCGGTGGCGCTGGCCGACAAGCTCGACCTGCTCAAGGGCTTCTGGGCGATCGACGAGAAGCCCACCGGCTCGCGTGATCCCTTCGCGCTACGCCGCGCTGCCCTTGGCGTCATCCGCATCATCACTGAGAACGGCCTGCGCTTCCCGCTCGACGTCGAGCCGGATCTGCTCTCGTTCTTCCACGATCGCCTCAAGGTCTCGCTCCGCGATGCCGGCGCGCGCTACGATCTCGTGGACGCCGTCATTTCGGCTGACAGCAACGATGTCCTTCAGATCACCCAGCGCGTCGAAGCGCTCTCGGACCTTCTGGGCACCGAAGACGGCCGCAACCTTCTCGCCGGCTATCGCCGTGCGGTGAACATCCTCGTCGCCGAGGAGAAGAAGGACGGGCGCTCCTATGCCGGCGAAGACTTCGAGGGCAGCGCCGAGCCGGTCGCCGAGGAATTCGAACTGCGCCGCGGCGTTGCCCAGGCGTGGTCCGACGTTTCGGCCCGCATCGCCGCCGACGACTACAAGGGCGCGATGACCGCCCTCGGCCGCCTGCGCGGTCCGGTCGATGCCTTCTTCGAAGCAGTGCTGGTCAACGACCCCGACCCGGTCGTCCGTGGCAACCGCCTCAAGCTCCTCGCCCGCCTGCGCGACACGATGCATCTGGTGGCCGACTTCTCGAAGATCGCGGGGTAGGGTCCGTACTCAATTGCGCCGGTAGGTGAGGTTGCGATGGTGGCCCCACCCACCGGACTTCCCCGGACTTGATCCGGGACCCATTGCCACCCTCCACTCGAGTGGAGGTATCCGTGGGCCCCGGCTCTGCGGCCGGGGAAGTTCGGTGGTTGTGGCGCGGCAGACGGACAGCGCTTCGGTTGGAAGCTGTCGGCTGTACGGCCCCTAGGTCTTCCGCGGCCTCTTCCCGGCGAAGGCCGGGGGCGAGAGATCGTTCCGCGCACTGACCCATCTCCCGCCCCCGGCCCTTGCCGGAGAGGTGGTCTGTGTTTCTGATCGAACTGCTGATAAAGCGCCGGCCTCAGACCGGCGGCACGATCGCGTCCTTGCGCCCATTCTTCTTGAACGGCGCCATGCCCTCATTGGCCAACTGGTCGGCTCGCTCGTTGAGATCGTGCCCGGCATGGCCCTTGACCCAATGCCAGGAAATGTCGTGCCTCTGCACGGCTTCGTCGAGCGCCTGCCAGAGCTCGAGGTTCTTCACCGGCTTCTTGTCGGCGGTGCGCCAGCCATTGCGTTTCCAGTTGTGGATCCAGCCCTGCACGCCGTTCTTGACGTACTGGCTGTCCGTATAGAGCTCGACCTTGCACGGGCGCTTGAGCGCGTTGAGCGCCTCGATGGCGGCGGTGAGCTCCATCTTGTTGTTGGTGGTGTTGGCCTCACCGCCCTTGAGTTCCTTGGTCTTGCCACCGTATTCGAGAATGGCACCCCAGCCGCCCGGCCCGGGATTGCCCGAGCAGGCGCCATCGGTGTGAATCGTTACGAGGTCAGACATGAGTGGTTCCGTGGATCGAAAGTCCGGCAGGATGATGCCATGAAGGCGGGAATGCGGGGATAACTCAGCCCGCCACTTCCACGGCGACCGACCGCAATTCGCGCGGCACGTTGAAGGCGATGTTCTCGCGCGCCGTGACCCGGCTCTCGACCTTGATCTCGTAGCGCTGGGCAAAGGCCTCGATGACTTCGTCCACGAGGCTCTCCGGCGCCGACGCGCCGGCCGAAACGCCAAGCGAACGAATGCCTTCCAGCCGCGACCAGTCGATCTCGTTGGCGCGGTCGACCAGCATGGCCACCTTGCAGCCGGCCCGCTCGGCCACTTCCACCAGCCGCAGCGAGTTCGAGGAATTGGGCGAACCCACAACGATCATCGCGTCCACTTCGGGCGCCACCTGCTTGACCGCTTCCTGGCGATTGGTGGTGGCGTAGCAGATGTCTTCCTTGTGCGGCCCGTTGATGGCGGGGAACCGGCGTCGGAGCGCCGCGACGATCTCGCTGGTGTCGTCCACCGAAAGCGTCGTCTGCGTAACGAAAGCCAGTGTTTCCGGATGCTGCGGCTCGAACACCTCGGCATCGGCCACTGTTTCGATGAGCGTGATCGAGCCTTCGGGCAACTGACCCATCGTACCGACCACCTCCGGGTGCCCCCGGTGGCCGATCAGCACGATCTCGTGACCTTCCGCATGGTGGCGCTGCGCCTCGACATGCACCTTGGAGACGAGGGGGCAGGTGGCATCCAGGAAGAACATGTTCCGCGATCGCGCATCGGCCGGCACGCTCTTGGGCACGCCATGGGCGGAGAAGACGACCGGCGCATCGGTCTCGGGAATCTCTTCGAGTTCCTCGACGAACACAGCGCCCTTGGCCTTCAGGCCATCCACCACATACTTGTTGTGCACGATGGCGTGGCGCACATAGACAGGCGCGCCATATTTCTGGAGCGCCAGCTCCACGATCTGGATCGCCCGATCCACGCCTGCGCAGAAGCCGCGCGGTGCGCACAGCACGATGTCAAGTTGCGGCCTTTTTTCCATATGAAAGCAAATGCTTTCTGAGGCCTTCCAAGTCAAGTCTTGTTGCGGTGCTCGGGGTGCATGGGCAATATGCCCGTAACGGAAAGTTGAGGTCGTCCCGGTGACGCTGGCCCAGGAAATGTTCACGATTGCGCCCGCAACGGGGCGCGCGATCGTATCTCCTGCGCAGGAAGCGCTGTTGACCGGCAAGGCACTGTGGCTCCACCGCGCCGCCGAGGCCGACCTTCCGGTCGTTCCTACCATCGTCATCACCCGCTCTGCCTGGGAAGCCCTGCAATCCGAGCGCCGCACGCGCGACGACCGCCTGCGCGTCCACTGGGTGGCGACGCTCTTCCGGTTGGTCGGACGCGACGGCGTGCCGCCTCATCTGGTGGTGCGAACCTCCGCGCCGAAATACACGGCCGGGCTCATGCAGGCCCAGGTCGATATCCCGGCGCCGCAGAGCGAGAGCGAATCGGTCGACCCGGCCAAGCCGCTGGCCAAGGCCATCAGCGACGCCTTCGACTCCTATTCCTCGGACCAGCACTGGCTTTCCAGCAGCGACAAAACGGCGCGGGGGCGTCAGATCGTTCTCGTCCAGGCCCTGGCCAAGGGACAATTGCGCACGCTCCTCACCCGCGACGTGCTCGCCGGTACGCTGGGCCCTGCCTCGGCCACCGGCCAGGCCCTCCCCAAGCTGCCGCAGGCAGCCAGCGCGCTGGTCGAAAAACTCGATGCACTGGCCGGCCGGCACCTTTCCTGCCTTGTCGAAATCGACGGTGAAAAGGCGCGGCTGGCTTCGGCGCGTCCTATCGCCATCGCGGCGGGAGCCGAGCTCGAAGCGGCCGTCGATCGTGTCAATCGCGGAATGTGGACGCAGGACCAGGCGGTCGCCGCCATCAGCCCGGCCCGCCTGCCGCAACTGCTTCACCCGCGGCTCAAGTCCGATCACGAAGCGGAGCCTATCGCCACGGGTCTCGGCGTTTCGCCCGGCGCCGCCAGCGGCCTCGTCGTCTTCACCGCCGAGGATGCAGCCCGGGTGCGGGCACGCGGACGGCACTGCATCCTCGTCGTCACGGAAACCGGCCCCACCGATATCGAGGGGATGAAGGCGGCCACCGGCATCCTCACCGCCCGCGGCGGCATGACCAGCCACGCGGCGGTCGTGGCGCGCGTTACGGGTAAGCCCTGCGTCGCCGGCGTCAGGTCGCTTCATGTCGACGTCGCCGATCTCTCCTGCCGCATCGGCGACCGCGAATTCCGTTCCGGGGACCGCATCACCATCGATGGCAGCGACGGTAGCGTCTATGCGGGCGCCTTGCCGCTCAGCCAGCCTCATATCGGCGGCGCCATCGGCACGCTGCTCAACTGGTCCGACTCCTCCCGCAAGATATCCGTCCGCACCAATGTGGAGACCGTCGAGGCCGCGCGAACGGCGTTGAGCTTCGGGGCCGAAGGCATAGGGCTGGCGCGTTCGGAACACATGTTCTTCTCGCCGGAACGCATGGTGGCGCTGCGCCGCATGATCCTCTCGGAAGACGAGGCTGATCGCGCCAAGGCGCTGACCGGCCTCGTCGATTTCCAGACCGGCGACTATGCGGCGCTGTTCCAGACTATGGGCGGGCGCCCGATCACCGTGCGCCTCTTCGATCCGCCGCTCCACGAATTCCTGCCGCGCACCGACGAGGACATCGAGGAGACTGCTTCCTCCCTCGGGCTCGAAGTGCGCCAGCTCAGGCAGCGGCTTGAGCGACTCTCCGAGGTCAATCCGATGCTGGGGCATCGCGGCGTGCGCGTGGCGATCACCTATCCCGAAATTCTCGAGATGCAGATGCAGGCGCTCATGGCCGGCGTCGAGGCCGCGACGCGCCGCCAGCTTGCTCCGGTGAGCGTCGAGGTCATGGTGCCCTTCGTCTCGATGGCGAGCGAAGTGACCTGGATCCGCGAGCGCGTGATGGCCATTGCCGAGGCCGCCGGCGTTCTTCAGAGCGGGCGGGCTCTCTTCTCGTTCGGCACCATGATCGAGCTGCCGCGCGCCGCGCTGCGGGCCGGAGATATCGCGCAGAACGTCGACTTCTTCTCCTTCGGGACCAACGACCTCACGCAGACGACCTTCGGTATCTCGCGCGACGACGCGCCGACTTTCCTCGCCGCCTACCAGCGCAAGGGCCTCTATGACCAGGATCCCTTCGTCACGCTCGACCAGAAGGGGGTGGGGGAATTGATCGCCATCGCCATCGAGCGCGGCAAGGCGGTGAACCCGAACCTCAAGATCGGGATCTGCGGCGAGCACGCGGGCGATCCCGAATCACTCAGGTTCTTCGCCGGGCTCGATATCGACTATGTGAGCTGCTCGCCTTACCGCGTTCCGGTGGCGCGTCTGGCCCTCGCGCAGGTGGAAAACTAGGCCACCGTTAACCCTGCGACAAAGCCGCCGGCCGCATTTCCGCCCCGGAATCCCCGTTTCCACGCCCGAATCGGCATGTTTACCGGCCGATAACCCTAATGACGCATCATTGGGGTTGCCGGCAGTTTATGAGTTTTTGCCGGAAAGTTGTGTTGTGTGAGTAACAGCGTACATGGCCCTGCGAACCCGGCCAGCGAGAGCCTATGCGGCTCGGCCCCGATCCCCCGCTGCCAAAATCCTGGCGGCGGCTGTTTTTTGCCTTACCGGCTACGCGGTCATGATCGGCGGCGCCCAGGCTCCAGCCTATGGCGAAGTCCAGATGCCCGTTGCCGCCGCCCCGGCGGCGACCTTGACCTATTCGGGTGACAAGGTCGTCATCACCGGCTCGGTCGACAATCTCTTCAAGACCGCCGAGTTCACCGGCCCCAATCGCGTACTCAAGCAGGATCGCGCCCGCATCAACGTCGATGCCCTGGCGCTGACCAAGTCCTTCGAGCAGACCCGCATCCGCATGGCGGCCGCCGCTGCCGCCAAGGACCCGGCCAAGGCCAAGTCGAGCGATCCCTATGTCGCGGTGATGCCGCGTCCGATCGAGGTCGCCTCGATCGATCCGGCGAGCTCGGAAGCCCTGCGGGCCATCGATTCCTCGGTCCCGATGCCCGCCGCGCAGTCCGGCCAACTGGCCTATGCCCGCGAGATGGCCCCGGTCACGAGTTTCGATACCGCCCCTGCCGAATCCAAGTATTCCGAGCGCGACCTCTGGTGCATGGCCCAGGCCGTCTATTTCGAATCGCGCGGCGAGAGCTATCGCGGCCAGGTCGCCGTGGCCCAGGTGGTGATGAACCGCCTCAAGCATCGCCTCTATCCCAAGACGATCTGTGGCGTGGTGTTCCAGGGTGAAGAGCGACGCAATGCCTGCCAGTTCTCGTTTGCCTGCGACGGCATTCCCGAGACGATCAATGACCAGAAGTCATGGGCGCAGGCGCAGGAGATCGCCCGCAAGGTAACCGATGGCGAACTCTATCTGACCGAGGTGGCCAACGCGACGCACTACCACGCCAGCTACGTCTATCCGGATTGGGCCCCGCGCCTGAAGCGGGTGACCAAGATCGGCCTCCACGTCTTCTATCGGTTCAAGACGCGCGCGGGCTAATTGCCCAGCACCAGCACCGAGCCTGCATTGAGGAGCGGTGCCGAGACCCAGCCGGACTGGTCGGACCAGAAGGCCACGCTCTTGATGGGCGTGCCCTGACCGGTCAGCGGGCGGACATGGATGCCCGGATAGCGGAAGTGCGGAGAATAGAGGCCATCGGTCGAATAGGTACCGCTGGCCGTGGTCGTAACCGTAACGAAGGTCGTGCGGCCGAACTCGATCTTGCGGATCACGGCGGTGCTGAGTGCATCGGTCGAAACGCTCGGCTCCGTGCGGACCGAGAACAGCGTGTCGTTGAAGATCACGAGCTTGGACGGATCGTAGCTCGGCGCGAGCATCCCATCGGCCAGCGCGGCACCGGCCAACGATAGCGAGCCGACCACCAGTGTTCCGGCGAGAACCGTCTTCAGGTTCAGTCCCATGTCGCTCTCCCAAAACAGGACAGTTCAGCGTCCTAGTCGCGCATGTTCTTAACTCTTTATCAACCATAAGCGTTGCGGCGTGGCAAAGCCCATCGCCCGATAGCGTTAATTTCGCAGGGGATTTGGGGTCAGGCGCCGGCGCTGAGAGCTTCGAAAGCGGCCACGAACCGATCGTGCGCCTCGCGCGTCGGCCAGGGGCGGATCAGCCGCTCGAACTGGTCGAAATCGAAGGCGGGGAGGGTAGGCTCGCCAAAAAGCCGCCGGGCCTCGTCGCGATCGAAACCGGCAAGGTTCACAGCCTCGAAGAATGCCGCCTCGCGGTCGGCCGCCTTGATCTGCTTGACCAATGTTGCCGGTGGATGGGCGGGAAGCGAGAAACGCACGTGGACAGCGCCAAGCAGGCGATGCTCGATGTCCTTGTAGTTCCCGCCGATAGCGGCCTTGAAGGGCGAGATAAGGTCGCCCATCACGTATTCAGGGGCATCGTGGAGCAGCGCATAGAGCGAGGAATGCGGCGTGCATTCCGGGTTGAGCGCCCGGTGGATTTCCATCACCAGCACGGAATGCTGGGCCACCGAGAACGGGTAGTCGCCCTGCGTCTGGCCATTCCAGCGCGCCACGCGCGCCAGACCATGCGCGATGTCGGACAATTCGACATCGAGCGGTGACGGATCGAGGATATCGAGCCTGCGGCCCGAAAGCATACGCTGCCAGGCTCGGGTGGTCGCGCGCGCCATTTCGCCCCCGGAGGAAGGTGGTCCTCGTTTCCTATTCGTTCGCCGCCGATTCTCCAAATGCATAGGTGGCCCATGCGGGGAGAGTGAGCTGCGCCGGCTGGCCGCCGACACTGGTTGGCGCGGAATCGGTGATGCGGTCGAGACGGACGATGCCGACCGCCTTGCCATTGGCGACAGCACCGATGACTCCGGCATCGCGCTCGCCGGCTAGCACCGGCGTGCCGGCCTCGCCGGTGGCGATCACGGCGATCACCGGACGGCGGCGCGCGGTGCCGCGATGCTTCATGCGCGACACGACTTCCTGGCCGACATAGCAGCCCTTGTCGAAGTCGATGCCGCCCAGGATGTCCATGGCCGCATCGTGGGCGAAGGTGGAATCGGCGGGGAAATCGGCGCCCTGCTCGGGGATGCCGGCGGCGATCCGGGCGTCGAGATAGGGCGTGATGTCCGCGTCCCAACCCTCGGCGACTTCGATCGTATCGATGACGCGGAAGCCCAACCCTTCGGCGCGAGCATCGGCGTGGACGATGCCTTCGGTCGGCGCCTCGGGGCTCCACCCGACGCGGTGGGTTGCCCGCTTGTCCTCGATGGTTACCTCGGCGCGCAGCTTGTAGAGTCGCATGCGCTTGAAGAAATCGTCCGCCACCGAATTGTGGACGTCGAGCCAGAACGCGTCTTCGGCCCAGCCGATAAGACCTTCCGCCTGGATCTTGCCCTGCGCCGAAAGCAGCGCCCACCAGCGCGCGGGACCTTGCGAAGCCTCGACATGGCCGGTGATGACGTCGTTGAGCAGCTTCTGTGCATCGCGCCCCGAGAAGCGGAGCACGGCGCGATCGGAACGAAGAGTGACGGACATTGATGGCTCCAACACTGGACTAGGCTGCCGGCCTTGCCCTAAAACCGGCGCGCTCAGGCTAACCGGTGAATGGCAGACATGGCGCAGTACGATGTGATTTTCAAGGACGGCACTGTCGTCAACCAGGACGGCATCCACGTTACCGATATCGGCGTGAAGGGCGAGCGCATCGTGGCGCTGGGCTCGCTCGACGCAGCGAGTGCCGAAAAGGTCGTCGATTGCCGCGGGCTCCACATTCTGCCCGGCGTGATCGATACGCAGGTGCATTTCCGCGAACCGGGTCTCGAGCACAAGGAAGATCTCGAATCGGGCTCGCTCTCGGCGGTCATGGGCGGGGTGACGGGCGTGTTCGAAATGCCCAATACCAATCCGCTGACCATTACGGCCGAAACCTTCCGCGACAAGATTGCCCGTGCGACCAACCGCATGCATTGCGATTTCGCCTTCTATATCGGCGGCACGCACGACAACGTTGCTGAGCTGCCCGAGCTCGAGCGCCTGCCGGGCTGCGTCGGCGTCAAGGTCTTCATGGGCTCATCGACCGGGAGCCTCCTCGTCTCCGACGATGCCGGGGTCAAGTCGATCCTGAGCGTCATCCGCCGCCGCGCCGCCTTCCACTCGGAAGACGAATACCGGCTCGAAGAGCGCAAGCCGCTGCGCGTTCCCAACGATCCCTCCTCGCACCCGGTCTGGCGCGATCCGGAAGCCGCGCTGATGTCGACCAAGCGCCTCGTGCGCCTGGCGCGCGAAACCGGAAAGCGCATTCACGTCCTCCACATCTCGACGGCCGAGGAAATGCTGTTCCTCGCCGACCACAAGGATGTCGCCAGCGTTGAAGTGACGCCGCACCACCTGACGCTGGACGAAACGGCCTATACCCGCCTCGGCACCTATGCGCAGATGAACCCGCCGGTGCGCGACGCTGCCCATCGTAAGGGCATCTGGGCGGGGGTGGATAACGGCGTCGCCGATATCCTGGGCTCGGACCACGCGCCCCACACCCGCGAGGAGAAGGACAAGCCCTATCCCAACTCGCCCTCCGGCATGACCGGCGTGCAGACGCTGGTTCCGGTGATGCTCGATCACGTCAATGCCGGCCGCATGAGCCTCGAACGCTTCGTCGATATGACGAGCGCCGGTCCCAACCGCCTCTTCGGCATCGCCAACAAGGGTCGGATCGCGGTGGGTTATGACGCCGACCTCACCATCGTCGACCTCAAGCGCGAAGAGACGATCCGCGACGAATGGGTGGCCTCGCGCGCGGGCTGGACGCCCTACAATGGCGTAAAGGTCAAGGGTTGGCCGGTGGGCACGATCCTGCGCGGTCGCACGGTCATGTGGGAGAATGAGCTGCTGGCGGCTTCGACCGGCCAGCCGATGCGCTTCCTCGAAACGCTCCAGCCGGTGGCGTAAGTCTTACTGCAGCGAGCGATCGAGGTTGTATTCGCCAGCCTCGATCCGCTCCGGCAGGGCCGCGATGATCTCGGCCGTAACCGTCTCGCCATGGGCGCGGACGAGGGTCGCGAGCGCCGCGAAAATCGAGGCGTGGGCGAGAGCCACGCTGCTGATCCCGTCTTCCTCGGCCATGTTCCAGGCTTCGGCCAGATATTCGAGCGCCATCTGCTGCTCAGCGTGATCGCTGCTCAGTGGCGTGCCCGCATCGGCGGCGGAAAAGGGACTCTTGGTCGTGCGCATGGTCAATGGGTAGCACGAGCCGCAGGCACGCAGAGCCGATACGTAACTTGAAGGTTAACGGAGGATCAGGATTTTTACTTAATGCCGGAAGCCTGCGGCTTTGGCCTGTGGAAATCTTTACGTTTCATTCAGCATAACGCGAGTGCACGTCGCGCGCTGTCTTCTCCGCTTCCACCAGCAGCCGCGTCAGCGCCTCGGAGGCTGAGGGCGTGCAGGTCTGGTAAAGGCGCGAAAAGGACGTGTAGCCACTATTGAACGCGCCGGCGAGCCGCTGCCGCCTGTCTTCGTCCGGTTCATCGGCCGAAATCAGCCCTTCCATCTGCGCCCGCCAGTCCACGCCGCCGGCCTTGCATAGCGGCTCAAGGAAATAGAGGCTCCCCATGATCTCCGCCAGACGCTCCATCTGCGGCTGATAGAGCGGATCGACCGCCCGAGCCGGATACGACATCGCTACCGCCGCCAACACGGCGACCGCGCCCAGTATCGATCTGATTCGGCGAGGGTGAAGAGATTTCATGGGCGTTTAGTGCCAGAAGCGGCGCGCATTCGCCAGAATGTTTCGAGAAGGGCTAGCCGCGCCTCGCCAGGACCGCCTGCGCCTTGGCCAGAACATCGGGCAGCTCCGGCGTCACCGGCCGCGGCAGATCCTCGACCAGCGACCATACGTGGCCGGAAATCTCGTCCGAACCGGTCACGATACCTTCGTAGTCGTCACTGGCGAAGACGGCGAGGAAGAACGGGCGCTCCTGGCCGATATCGATGACTTCGACGAGCTCCGCCGAAAAGGCGCTGAGGCCGGTTTCTTCGGCGACTTCGCGGATGGCGCACTGGACGGCGGTCTCGCCCGGCTCGCGGCGACCTCCGGGCAGGGACCAATAGTCGAGAAAGGGCGAGCGGGCCCGCCGGATGAGGAGCACCCGGCCATCCTCGAAGATCGCCATGCTGGCGGCGTTGAAGACGGTATCGACATTGTCTTCGGTAACGAGGCTCATCCGAGTACCTTGCCGGGGTTGAGTGTGCCGTTGGGATCGAGCGCCTGCTTGATGGCGCGCATCATTTCGAGTGCCACCGGGTCCTTGTGCGACTTGAGGAGCTCGGTCTTGAGCTGGCCGATGCCATGCTCGGCCGAGATCGAGCCGCCGAGCCGGGTGACGATCTCGTAGATCGCCTCGTGCACCGGTTCGGCGCCCGCCATGAAGGCCTTGCCATCGGCGCCGACGGGCTGGCTCAGGTTGAAGTGGATGTTGCCGTCGCCCAGATGGCCGAACGGGCAGGGGCGGATGCCGGGCACGATCCGCTCGACCGCCGCGCTTCCTTCCGCGATGAGCTGGGGCACGGCGGCGATCGGCACGGAAACGTCGTGCTTGATGGATGCTCCTTCCCGGCTCTGGACGTCCGACATCTGCTCGCGCGTGGCCCACATGAGGTTGCGATCATCGAGCGATTCCGCGACCACTGCATCGGTGATCGTGCCATCGGCCAGGGCGGCTTCGAGCCCCGCCTGCAGCACGCCATGCGCCGCGCCGCGGGGCACCGAGATTTCGGCCAGAGCATACCAGGGCGAGGGCCCGGCAGAGGGATCGCGGGCGATCATGCCGTGCTTGAGCTGCAGGTCGATGCCGAAGCGCGGCATGAGTTCGAAAGCAGTAAGCTGGCTGCCGGCCCGCTGGCGCAGTCGATAGAAGAGTTCGAGTGCCTGGGTGGGGGACGCGAGGCTGATGAAGGCCGTCTCGTGCGCTTCAGGCAGCGGGAAGAGTTTCAACGTCGCGGCCGTGATGATGCCGAGCGTACCTTCGGCGCCGACGAGCAGGTCCTTGAGGTCGTAGCCGGTATTGTCCTTCTTGAGGGCGTTGAGCCCGCGGTAAAGGCGGCCGTCGGCCAGCACCGCTTCCACCCCGAGACAGAGCTCGCGCGCATTGCCATAGGCCAGCACCTGGATGCCGCCGGCATTGGAAGAGAGCACGCCCCCGATCCGCGCCGAACCCTGAGAGGCGATCCAAAGCGGCAGCATCGCGCCTTCGGCCTCGGCGGCACGGTGCGCCTCCTCGAGCGTGAGGCCGGCTTCGACCGTCATGTTGCCGGCATCGGCATTGACACCGCGGACGCGGTTGAGCCGGGTGAGGCTCACGATGACCTCGTTGCCATAGAGCGGCACCTGCGCGCCGACGAGGCCGGTATTGCCGCCTTGCGGGATCAGCTTGACCCCGTTGCCATTGGCCCAGCGGGCGACTGCCTGCACCTCCTCGACGCTGCCTGGCTGCACCACGGCGACCGCGCTCTGGTGGAATCGCTTGCGCGGTTCGTTGAGGAAGGCGCCCATGCGGGCAGGGTCGCCAATGACGGCGCCGGGGCCGACGAGGCCGGCCAGCGCTTCGATGATCTGCGGGGCATTCAGGGACATGAGCCGGACCATAATCGTTCGCCTTTCGGGCGGAAAGCTAGAACTTGCCCGTCACAATGCCCTGTGCGACAAGCGGCCAGACAACATCTGCGAGGAATCCGATGGCTGAAGGATTGATGGCCGGCAAGCGCGGCCTGATCATGGGCGTCGCCAACAACCGTTCGATCGCCTGGGGCATTGCCAAGGCGCTGCATTCCCAGGGCGCCGAAATCGCGTTCAGCTACCAGGGCGAAGCCCTCAAGAAGCGCGTCGAGCCGCTGGCCGCCGAGATCGGCGTCGATTTCCTGGTCGAGTGCGACGTGAGCGACGAAGCGGCAATGGATGCCACCTTCGCGGAGATCAAGCAGCGCTGGGGCAAGCTCGACTTCGTCGTGCACGCCATCGGCTTCTCCAACAAGGACGAACTCGAGGGCCGCTACATCGACACCTCGCGCGACAACTTCAAGCTGACGATGGACATCTCGGTCTATTCGTTCACCGCCGTTGCCCGTCGCGCCGAAGAGCTGATGCCCGATGGCGGTTCGCTCCTGACGCTGACCTATTACGGTGCCGAGAAGTACGTGCCTAACTACAATGTGATGGGCGTCGCCAAGGCCGCGCTGGAAGCCTCGGTGCGCTACCTCGCCACCGATCTCGGCTCCAAGAACATCCGCGTCAACGCCATCTCGGCCGGCGCCATCAAGACCCTCGCCGCCTCGGGTATTTCGGGCCTGCGCGACATGCTGCACTGGCAGGAAGCCAACGCCCCGCTGCGCCGCAATGTCACCATCGAGGACGTGGGCGGCTCTGCGCTCTACCTGCTCTCCGACCTCGCCAGCGGCGTGACCGGCGAAATCCAGCACGTGGACGCCGGTTTCAACATCATCGGCATGCGCGTTCTCGACGACGAACCGACCGCCGCGCAATAAGCGCGGGGGCTTGCAGCCCACAGCACTGGACATAGGATGAAATCGCCCGCATAGAGCGGGCGGTTTTCGTTGGTGTTAGGGCATTGCGATGACTGCACTTCAGTGGCCGGAACTGTATTTCATCCGGCACGGCCAGACCGACTGGAACGCCGAGAAGCGTTACCAGGGACAGAAGGACGTACCGCTCAACGAGACGGGGCGCAGCCAGGCCGACGGCAATGGCCGCACGCTCCGCCGGCTCCTCGAAGCGCGTGAGGTCGATCCCATGGCGCTCGAATGGCACGTTTCTCCCCTCGGCCGCACCCGTGAAACCATGCAGCGCATCCGCGCCGCCTTCGATGGTCCGTTGCCCGAAGTCGAGATCGATCCGCGGCTGATGGAGATTTCCTTCGGCGCGCTCGAAGGCCTGCTGCACAGCGAATTGCCGGCTCACGTGGCTACCGCCCCCGGCTATCGCGGCGCCGACTACTGGGAGTTCCGCCCTGAAGGCGGCGAGAACTATCTCGATGTCGAAGCGCGCCTCTCCGATTTCGCCATGAAATTGGGTGGACCTTCGGTCGTCGTTGCCCATGGCGGCATTGCCCGCGTGCTGCGTGTGCTGGTGGCGCATGCCGATGTCGGCGACGTCATCAACTGGACGCCGCGGCAGGACGTCATCATGCGTTTCACCGAAGGGCAGTTGGAGATCATTGGGCCGCACGACGTCTGAATTGACGCGCCGGGGCGCTCTCCATAGAACAGCGGCAATCCCCGGCAGGGCTCGGGAGTAAGGAGCAGCATGTCCTACAATACCTTCGGCCAGATGTTCCGCTTCACGACCTGGGGCGAGAGCCATGGGCCGGCGCTGGGCGCGGTCGTCGACGGCTGCCCGCCGGGTATCGCCATCAGCGCCGAAGTGATCCAGCGCGATCTCGACCGCCGCAAGCCGGGACAATCCCGCTTCACCACGCAGCGCCGCGAGGCCGACGAGGTGAAGATTCTCTCGGGCGTCTTCGAGGATGAGCGCACGGGTGGCCTACGCACGACCGGCACGCCGATTTCGCTGCTCATCGAGAACACCGATCAGCGCTCCAAGGATTATGGCGAGATCCGCGACAAGTACCGGCCGGGCCACGCCGATTTCACTTACCATCAGAAATACGGCATCCGTGACTATCGCGGCGGCGGTCGCTCCTCGGCGCGCGAAACCGCAGCGCGCGTGGCGGCAGGCGCCGTGGCGCGGCTGGTGATCCCTGAGGTCAAGATCCGGGCCAGCCTCGTGCAGGTCGGGCCGCACAAGATCGACTACGCCAATTTCGATTGGGATCAGGTCGGCGAGAACCCGTTCTTCTGCGCCGACGCCAAGGCCGCGGCGATGTGGGCGGATTATCTCGATGGCTTGCGCAAGTCGGGCGATTCCGTGGGCGCCGTGATCGAAGTCGTGGCGGAAGGCGTCCCGGTCGGCTGGGGCGCGCCGATCTACGGCAAGCTGAGCGCTGACCTGGCGTCGGCCATGATGTCCATCAATGCCGTCAAGGGCGTCGAGATCGGCGCCGGCATGGAGGCGGCGAGCCTTACCGGCACGCAGAACGCCGACCAGATGCGGGCAGGGCCGGAAGCGCCGTATTTCCTTTCGAACTCGGCTGGCGGCATCCTTGGCGGGATTTCCAATGGCGACCCGGTCGTGGTGCGCTTCGCCGTCAAGCCGACGTCCTCGATCCTGACGCCGCGCCAGACGGTGACCACGGAGAACGAGGATACCGACATCATCACCAAGGGACGGCACGACCCCTGCGTGGGCATCCGCGCCGTGCCGATCGGCGAAGCGATGATGGCAGTGACGCTGGCGGACCACTTCCTGCGGCACCGGGCCCAGACCGGGCGGTTTGGTGGGGTGGGGTATTAGGCTGGCCGTCTGGAGTTTGGGGCTTCCCCCTCCCTAGCCCTCCCCACAAGGGGGAGGGTGGGTGTCTTTGGCCAGATCGAGCAGCAAACTCCACCCTCCCCCTTGTGGGGAGGGCCAGGGAGGGGGTGGGCCGCAGACTCCTCCGCAGCCGCCTAACGCTTGCGAAACACCGCCACAGTCTCGGTATTCCCGTCCCCACCCGAAATCGGTGATGGCACTGACAGCCGATGGGCCCAGCCTTCGGCAGCAAAAAACGCGATCACGTCCGACACCGCTTTCTCGATCGCAGCCACATCGGTCACGATCCCGCCCTTGCCGATATTCTCGCGGCCGACCTCGAATTGCGGCTTGATGAGGATCACGGCATCCGCCCCCGGGCGGCTGAGCGCGAGTGGTGCGGCGAGGACCTTGGTGACCGAGACGAAGCTGACATCGGAGACAACGAGGTCGATCTCGTCGGGTATCTGGGCGCGGTCGAGGTCGCGAGCGTTGACGCCTTCGAGCGAGACCACCTTGCCGTTCCGGCGCAACCTTTCGTGCAACTGGTCGTGGCCGACATCGACGGCATAGACCTTGGCCGCGCCGCGCTCGATGAGCACCTGTGTGAAGCCGCCGGTCGAACTGCCGACATCCAGGCAGGCGCGGCCTTCGACCGCGATAGCACCGGCGTCGAGCCCGGCGATGAGCTTGAGGGCAGCACGCGAGACGTAGCGGGAGGCGGGGTCGTCAAGGGTAATGACGTCGCTCTGGGCGACCATCTGGTGCGGCTTGGCGGCGACGACGCCGTTGACCGTCACCGTGCCGCGCAGGATCGCGTCACGGGCCCTGGCGCGGCTCGGCAGGAGCTTGCGCTGTTCGAGCGCCAGATCGAGCCGGATGCGCTCGCTCATTGGCCGTCGAGCGGCTCGGTACCGTTGGGCTTGCCGTCACGCGAAAGGGTGATCTTCTCGATGCGCGCCTCGGCAGTCTTGAGCAGGCCGTCGCAATGGGCCTTGAGGGCTTCGCCGCGTTCATAGATGGCGATGGATTCCTGGAGCGGCGCACGGCCGCTTTCGAGCTTCTGGACGATGGTCTCCAGTTCCTCGAGCGCCCGCTCGAAGCTCATCGCCTTGATATCTTCGTTGGTGTTTTCGGCCATGGCGTCGAATCCTAGTGGGCGTTTCGCAGAGCGCCGTCTTGTAGCATTGTGACATGGCTTGTCACCCCGTCGGCGAGGCCGTGGAGGTCATATCCACCTTCGAGCAGCGAGACGATGCGGTTGGAACAGCGGCGCTCGGCAATGTCCATCAGCTTGCCGGTGAGCCAGGCATAATCCTCAGGCTTCCAGTTGAGCTGGGCGAGAGGATCGCGATAGTCGGCGTCGAACCCGGCCGAGATGAAGAGGAAATCGGGCGCGAAGGCATCGACCGCCGGCAACAGCGACTCGAGATAGGCGATCCGCATGGCCTCGCCATCCGTACCGGCCTGGAGCGCGGCATTGAGGATGTTGCCGACGCCGTGCTCGTTGGGGCTCCCCGTGCCGGGATAGAGCGGCATCTGGTGGCTTGAGGCGTAGAAGACGGTGGGGTCGTCCTTGAAGATATCCTGCGTGCCGTTGCCGTGGTGCACGTCGAAATCGACGATCGCGATGCGCTCGGCCCCGTATTTGCGCTGCGCCTCGCGGGCGGCGATGGCGACCGTGTTGAAGAGGCAGAAACCCATCGGGTTGCGGATCTCGGCATGGTGGCCGGGGGGGCGGATGGCGCAGAAGGCGTTGTCGACCTCGCCCATCGCCACCGCATCGAGCGCGGCTAGCGCGCCGCCGAGAGCGGTAGCGGCGGCATCGAGAGAGCCAGCGGAGATGAAGGTGTCCTCATCGATCCGGCCGATCCCCTCGGCCGGGCGGACATCGCGCAGCCGGGCCAGGTATTCGGGGTCGTGCACGAGGCTGGCCAGCGACAGGTCGCCCGATGGCGCCCAGCGCCGCACGAGGGGCGCGAAGCGTTCGTCGGCGAGCGCCCTTTCGACCGCGCGGATGCGTTCGGCGCGTTCCGGATGGCCGGACGGCGTCACATGGCTGTCGAAATTGGCTTGGCTTATGAGAAGCGTGGTCATGCCTGAAGAGCCGCAATGCCGCTGGTATGTCTTCTTGACGTGGCCGGCCCCCCTTGTCAAACAGCGTGCATGAATAAGCCCATGATCGATCCGCAAAGCGTCGAGGAAGCAGCCGCCATCCTGCTCTCGGGGCGCGTCTGTGCCTTCCCGACCGAGACGGTCTACGGCCTGGGCGCTGACGCCACCAATTCCGATGCCGTGCTCGCCATCTACGAAACCAAGGGCAGGCCACGCTTCAACCCGCTGATCGTCCATTGCGCCAATCTCGATATGGCCGAGAACCTGGCCGAATTCTCGCCCCTGGCGCGGCAGTTGGCCAAGGCATGGCCGGGGCCGCTGACGCTGGTGCTGCCGCAGAGGGCGGGCAACAAGATTTCAGATATCGTGACGGCGGGGCTCAATACGATCGCCATCCGCATTCCCGACCACCCGCTGGCGCTCGAACTCATCCGTACTGCGGGCCGGCCGCTGGCTGCGCCATCGGCCAATCCCTCGGGCCGCCTGTCGCCCACCAACGCCTACCAGGTCCGCATCGGCTTCGGTGGCCGCGTGCCGGTGCTCGACGGCGGGCCGTGCCAGGCCGGCGTGGAATCGACGATCCTCAAGGTCGATGGCGACAAGGTCGTGCAGTTGCGCGCCGGGGCGTTGGCGCGCGAGGAGGCCGAACGGCTGCTCGGTCGTCGCATCGAAGCCGCCGAGCATGATGCCGCCATCGCGGCGCCGGGCATGCTGGCCAGCCACTATGCGCCGGAGGCAACGCTGCGGCTCAATGCCGAGGCGCCGTTCGCCGACGAGGCCTACCTCGCCTTTGGGCCGGCTCCATCGACGGATAGGCCGATGCTCAATCTCTCGCCCACCGCACGGTTGCATGAGGCGGCGCGAAATCTCTTTGCCATGCTCCATGAACTGGATGGCAGCGGCGTCAAGCGGATCGCCGTGGCGCCAATTCCCGAAGAGGGTTTGGGCGAGGCGATCAATGACCGCCTGCAGCGCGCGGCGGCCCCGCGCAGCTAGACGCGCCTAGGCGCCGGCACGGATTGCTCCGGTCGGGTTTGCTTGTGGTTCGTTGGCGGCTCGGGGCGAGGTTTGCCTCAAGTCTATGGTGCTAGCGATATATGCGAGGCATGGCCTCGCCCCTTGAGCGTTTGAGGTTTCTACAAGCCCGTTCACGCAAGTTGCCCGCGAGCGCACTCCGGGCCGGTCACGTCACTCTTAGGCCGTAAGCCCAGGCGCCCCCGGACTTCCCCCAACTCCCAGAACCTGGCGGCAGGGCAAGAGACGCGTGTGCACGATTGCGCGTCTCCAGTCCTGCCGCCAGCCGCCGCGGCACTGCGTACTGTGCCTCGCCGTTGGCGGAGGGATGGGAGGAGTATGCGGGAGGGTGTTGGGGGCGGGGATAAGTTTTTTGGCATGACTCGTTCTAGGCTCTCCGGATACCCTCGCTCTTGCCCCGCCACCTTACTTCCCCGGACTTGATCCGGGGCCTATTGCACCGCTCCACTCGAGTGGAGGGATCCGTGGGCCCCGGCTCTTCGGCCGGGGAAGTGCGGTGGTGGGGGTGAGGGAGGTGGGAGGATGACAGCTGAGAGCGAGGCCGGCGCTTGGGGGAGGGGATAGGGTTGGGGGTGCACAAACTCGACGTTTGGACTCGCCAACCCCCGCCCCCGCAATGTGGAGATGCGAGAACGATCACGCGGTAAGATGGGCAGCTCCGCGCCGCTTGCTCACCCCCACCCCTGTCCCCTCCCCGCAAGGGGGAGGGAGACGAGCTGGCGTGATCACGGGCTAAAATCAGCCGCTATGCGCCGGGCAGGGAGCCTTACTCCCGCACCTTATACGGCTTCTGGTCCTTCCAGAATCGCATCAGGCTTTCGAGGTCGGGGTCGCCGCCTTCGGGGAGGACGATCTTGACGTTGGCGTAGAGGTCGCCGTCGCCGTAGAGGCCCTTGCCCTTGAGGCGGAGGGATTTGAGGGTGTCGACGCCGGCAGGGAGGTTGAGCTCCACCGAGCCGTCGAGCGTCGGAACGCGCACCTTGGCGCCGAGCACGGCTTCATAGAGCGTGATCGGTACATCGACCCGCAGGTCGCGGCCGTCGCGGCGGAAGGTCTTGTGGTGGGCGAACTTGACCGTGACGATCGCGTCGCCCGGCTCCCCGCCGTAGGCCGAGGGATGACCCTGGCCCTTGAGGCGGATCTGCTGGTTCTCCTCGACCTTTTCCGGCAGCTTGACCGAGAGCACCTTGCCCGTGGGCATGCGTACCGGCACCGAAGCCGCCTTGTTGGCGTCTTCGAGCGAGACGGCGACGGTTGCCGCCACGTCCTCGCCCTTGGCGGTCGAGGCGCCCGGGCCGGCCGAGCCGGTGAAGGGATCCCAGCTCTGGTTCGTCCGGGTCTGGCGGCCCTGGCCGCCAAAGCCGCTCATGAATTCCTTGAGGATGTCCTCGGCCGAGAAATTGGCCGAGCCGCCGCCAGCGCTGCGGGCGCCGCGCGCACCGCCGCTGAAGCCGCCGCCATTGCCGAAGCCGGCAAAGCGCGGATTGCCCTCCGCGTCGATCTCGCCGCGATCGAACTGCCCGCGCTTCTCCTTGTCGTTGAGAAGGTCATAGGCAGCCGTGGCCTCGGCGAACTTGGCGTGGGCCTTGGGGTCGTCCTTGTTCTGGTCGGGGTGATACGCCTTGGCCAGTTTCCGGTAGGCGGACTTGATGTCCTTCTCACTCGCCGAGCGCGGCACCCCAAGCACTGTGTATGGATCGCGCATGGGTTCCAATCGAATCTATGGCGGTTGCAGAACCGCTCGTTCACGTCCTATATGGCCACGGCTCCCCGGCTTGTCCAGTTCACGACCGAAGGTCTTCTCATGACTGCCGAAAGAACTCTTACCGACCGTCTACTGGATGACGCCGATCAGGCGCCCATCGATCCGTTCGATCTGTTCGAGGAATGGTTCGCTGCCGCCAGGGCGAGCGAGCCCAACGATCCCCACGCCATGGCCATCGCTACCGTCGATGCCGACGGACTGCCGGATGTGCGCATGGTGCTGCTCAACGCCCATGACCGGCGCGGCTTCGCCTTCTTCACTAATTTCGAGAGTGCCAAGGGACGCGAATTGCTGGCCCATCCCAAGGCCGCGTTCGTGATGCACTGGAAATCCCTGCGCCGCCAGTTCCGCGTGCGCGGGGCCGTCGAGGTCGTCGACGCTGCCGAGGCCGATGCCTATTTCCACAGCCGCGCCCGCGGCTCGCAGATCGCTTCGAGCGCATCGGAGCAGTCGCGCCCGCTGAAAAGCCGTGCCGAGCTGATGGAACGCGTCGATGCGCTGACCAAGAAGCTGGGCGAGGGTGAAGTGCCGAGGCCGGCACACTGGTCGGGCTTCCGCATCGTGCCCAGGGAAATCGAGTTCTGGAAGGACGGCGAGTTCCGCCTGCACGACCGCTTCCTGTTCACGCAGGATGCCGCCGGCGACTGGCGGCGTCAGCGCCTCAATCCCTGACGCATCGAGGGGGCGATGCGCATACTGATCCGGACGTCCAAATGGGCAATCTGGGCCCGGCGCCTGGCAAGCTTTGCCGTGCCGCTGGCCGTGATTCCGGTCGTCCTGCATCGCCAGCAGGTCATCACCACCGAGGCGTTCCACACGATGGCGCTGGTGGCGCTGATCGTGGCGGGGCTGTCGCTATTCCTCAGCTTGGGTGCCCTGGTCCGGCTCTGGATCACGGGCGATCGCGGCTGGGACCGCGCCTTTGGTGGCCTCCTCCTCAGTCTTCTCTGCCTTGCGCCTTTCGTCTACGGCTTCATCGAGGCCTCGCGCTATCCGCGCGTTACCGACGTTTCGACCAGCCCGGACCTCAAGCTCGCGCTGCTCGCACCCGCGCCCAGCGTCGATCCCGCGGTGGATCAGGCAGCGATTGAGGCTGCCTTTCCCAATGCCCATACCCGTACGTATCCGCTCGATGCGCCGCGCCTCTATGAGGTGGTGAGCAAGCTGGTCAACGATTGGGGCTGGGACGTGCGGCTGCGCCAGGCGCCGCCGACGGCGCGCGGTACCGGCCAGATCGATGCCGTGGTCACGACCTGGCTGGGCTGGCGCGATGCGGTGGCGATCAGGGTCAGCACGGGGGCCGAAGGCGGCGTGGTCGACATACGCTCGGCCTCGCTGACGCCGAGCCTTTCCGACCTCGGCGCCAACGGCAAGCGCATCGAGGAGTTCCTGCTGGCGCTCGATAGCGCAGTGACGACGGTGCTGCGCAACAGCGTGCTGGCGCCTGCGCCGCAGGGCGCCGAGGGCGATACGCCGCCGCCGGTGCAAGGTGGGCGCAGCGACGTTGTCGTGCCCGCCGATCGCCCCGCCGACCTGCGTCCGCCGCCGCCCGAGCCCTTCGACACCGAAGCCCCGCCGCAGGAGTGATCAGGCCGGCAGCAGCCGCGTCCCGAAAAGGGTGCGGCGCATGCGCAGGGCTCCGAGATCTGCAAGATATTCGGCATGCGCCCGCACCGTCATGGCCGCCGCGTGGCGGATGGCCAGCGATTGCTGCGGATAGATGCGGGTGACCACGGCCATGATCGTGCGGGCGCCGTCCTCGACAGCCGCCACGATCTGCATGTTACGCGCCTCCCGATGCCCTTTCAGCGCGCGGGCATAGGCGGGGCCGTCCGTAATCGGGCCGCCATGAGCGGGGTGGTAGTGCCGGTAGGGCGTAGCGATGACGCGATCGAGCGAGGTGAAGTAATCGCGCATCGAGCCATCGGGCACGGCCACGAGCGTTGAATTCCAACCCATGATGTGATCGCCGGTAAGCAGGTGCGGCGTCCCGACCAAGCCAAAAGTGAGATGGTTGGCGCAATGGCCGGGGGTCGCGATGACCTCGAGGGCGAGCTTGTCGATGCTTACACGCTCGCCATGGGTGAGCACGCGGTCGGGCACGAGGCTCCAGTCGCAGGAGCGCGAGAGCGTGTTGATCTCGAAGGGGCGCAGGGGGCGCGAGAGGCGATGGCGGCCACCGAACCAGACTGGGGCACCGGTCGCTGCGCGCAGTTTCGGGACGAGTGAGGAGTGATCCTTGTGGGTATGCGTGAGGAGGATGGCTTCGACCGGTCGGCCGGCGATGGCATCGAGAATCGCATTGAGGTGCACGTTGCTGTCCGGGCCGGGGTCGAGGATCGCGACGCTTCTCTCACCAAGGAGGAACGTATTGGTGCCGGTGAAGGTATAGGGGCTGGCATTGGGCGCGGTAAGGCGCACGAGGCCGGGCGCTGCGGCAACCGGGCGGCCGGTCTGGGGATCGAAATCGGTGCTGAACGCTGGGGCGGAAGTCATTGCGTTGCCGGACTCTACTGACTAGAACTAGCGGACATAATTTCTTGGGTGGACCTTAACCGCAATGGCGCTAACTCTTACGACCCCGAACACCATCCTGGGCGTGCTCGAGCCGAAGGCCGGCACCAGCAAGATGGTCGCTACCGCTTTCACCGTTCTCGCCGGCACGATCCTGATCGCGGTTTCCGCTCGGATCAATATTCCGCTGATTCCGGTTCCCGTGACTTTCCAGACCTTGGTCGTAGCCGCCCTTTCCGCCGCCTTCGGCTGGCGCGTGGGCGTGGCGACCGTCGTCGCCTATATCGCCGAGGGCCTGCTCGGCCTCCCCGTCTTCTCGCGCGGTGGTGGCATCGGCTACCTCTTCTCGCCGACCTTCGGCTTCATCGTCGGCATGATCCCCATGGCTTATGTCATCGGCCGCGCCGCCGATGCTGGCCTCTCGCGCAAGCCCATCGCCCTTTTCGGTACGATGGTCGCCGCCGACGCCCTCTGCTTCGCCTTCGGTTTCGTCTGGCTCCTGGCCCTCGCGGCTGGCACCACCTGGATCGACCAGACCAACATCCTGGGCTCGGCTTTCGCCGTGGCCGTCCAGCCGTTCATCGTCTGGGACATCATCAAGATGGCTTTCGCCGCGATGACCGTCACCGGCGCCTGGGCCCTGCTGAGCAGCCGCAAGGCCTGAGGCCAGTTGTGAAAATGAATGAAAAGGCCGGCTCGTTGAGCCGGTCTTTTTGTTTGGACTACCCGCCGAGCGTTCGGGCGAAAGCCGTGCCGGCATCGAAGAGCTGGCGCTGGCGGTCGAGGCGTTCGTAGCGGTCGGGGCGCGAGGTGGCGACGACCGAAAAGCTGGTTTCGGCATCGTCGTGTCCGAGGGCACGCAGGGCGATACGGAAGGCGCCGAAGCTGGTGGCGTTTACCGGGCTTGCCGGGCGCGTGATGGGAGCGCGCAGGACGTCGGCGATGATCTGAGGCCAGACCGCGCTGAGCGCGCCGCCACCGACAAGGCTGACCGAGCCACTGCCGAGCTCGCCCATGGCCGCAATATTGGCGCTGATGGCGAAGGCGACGCCTTCGAGGGCGGCGTAATAGAGCTCACCCGGGCCATCGGTGCCGGAGACATTGAGAAAGGCCGCCCGCACGTCCAGGTCGATGAACGGGGAGCGTTCGCCGTGGAGATAGGGCAGGAAGAGCGCGTTGCCGGGCTGCCGGTCGGCAGCCTCGGCCAGCGCCTCGCCCTTGGGAATATCGCTGCCGACCGCGGTGCGGGCCCAGTCGGCGGCAGCGCCTGCCGAAAGGATTGGTGCGATCTCGATGATGTCGTCGGTGAAGGGATGTGGCAGGCGATAGAAGGGGCGCGGCGCGGCCGATTGCGCGGGCGGCACGATGCGGGCGACCCAGCCGGTGGTGCCCAGATAGAGGCTGATATCGTCGGCACGGTCGGCGCCGCTGCCGACGGTCGTGGCCCCGCCATCACCGCAGCCGTTGATGACGGGAATGCCCGGATCGAGATGGAGCAGCTCGGCCGCTTCCTCGGACAGTGTGCCGATGACCGTGGCTGCCGGGAGGATGACAGGCAGGCGGGTGCGCTCAACCTCGAAAAGGGTCAGGAGGTCGTCGGACCAGTCGCGGGCGGCGAGGTCCATCAGGCCGGTGGTCGCGGCGCAGGTCGGGTCGGTGACGTATTTGCCGGTGAGCCTATAGGCCACGAAATCCTTGGAGCCAGGCAGGAAGCGCGCGGCAGCGGCGTAGTGCTCTGGCTCGTGCTCGCGCAGCCAGGCGAGCTTGAACGCGGTCATCAGCGGCTCGGGCGCGTTGCCGGCGATCCGGGGATCGATGCGGTCGCGATAGGCTTCCACATAGGCGGCGCCGCAGGGATCGGAATAGAGCAGGGCTTCGCCCAGCGCATTGCCGTCGCCATCGACGGCGATGAGGTTTTCCATCGTGCCGCTGAGGACGATGGCCGAGACGCGCAGGGGCGGCAGGTGGCCGACCGCTTCGACGGCCGCTTCCCACCAGCCTTCGGGCGATTGGCGATGCGGGTGCGAACCGGGCGGATAGGCGACTTCGTCGCTATCGAGCATGGTGCCGTCGGCGGCAAAGAGCGCGGCCTTGAGGCCGGACGAGCCGATATCGAAGACGAGAATGGGATCGGTCGGAGAGGTCATTGCGCGGTCCGGCCCATGCGGCGCAGCAGCACCGCCACGATGATGATGACGCCGGTCATGATCTTCTGGATGAAGGGGTCGACGCCCAGGATGGTCATGCCGTTGGCGAGGACGCCAGTGATGGCGACGCCGAGCAGGGTGCCGATAACAGTGGGTGAGCCGGTCGGCGAGGCGGTGGTGCCGATGAAGACGGCAGCATAGGCGGGCAGCAGCAGCGGCTCGCCCATTGTGTGCTGCACGCTGCCGAGGCGCGAGGCGAGCAGCAGGCCGGCGAGAGCCGAAAGGCCGCCGGCAATGGCGAAGGTGACGATGACGTCGCGCAGCACCGGCAGGCCTGCAAGGCGGGCGGCCTGCGGGTTGCCGCCGATGGCGCGCAGGCGCCGGCCGAATTCCGTCTGCGTCAGGACGAAGCTGGCAATGCCGAGGACAGCGACAATCCAGAAGGCGAGGACCGGAATGCCGAAGAGGTCGCCGCGCGCCAGCGTCTTGAAGCCATCCGGTACGTTCTTGAACATGCTGGCGCCGCCCGAGGCCCCAAAGGCGAGGCCGGAAAGGATGGTGCCGAGCGCCAATGTGGCGACGAAAGACGGGATGCCGAACCGGGCGACGAGGACGCCGTTGGCGGCTCCCGCAACGATGCCGGTGAGCAGCGCGGTGGGGACGGCGAGCCAGGCATCATAGCCCTGACCGAAAAGCGCAAAGCAGATAACGGCGGCAAGCGAGGCGGAAAAGCCGACAGAGAGATCGAACTCGCCAATGGTCATGACCAGAGTTGCGGCGGTTGCGACGATGGCCAGCGTCGCCATCTGCTGGATGAGATTGTAGACGTTGCCCTGGCTGGCAAAGGCCTGCGGTGCGGCGATGGAAAAGGCCACGCAGAGCAGGACGAAGGCGATCAGGGTGCCGAAGCGGCTGAGATTGAATGCAGTCACGATGCCTTAGCCTTGGCCTGCGCGGCGGTAGAAAGAGCCTCGGGCGAGGCCTGCGCCCGCTCGAAGGATTGGACGATAGCGCCGTCGCGGAAGACCAGCACGCGGTCGCCCAGCTCCAGCGCCTCCTCGCGATCGGAGGTGGAAACGAGCACCGCATTGCCGTCGGCTGCGATGGCGCGAATGATTTCCTTGATGGCCTGCTTGGCCATGACGTCGACGCCCTCTGTGGGTTCATCGAGCAGCATGACGCGCGAATGACGATTGGCCCAGCGCGAGAAGATAAGCTTCTGCTGGTTGCCGCCCGAAAGCGTGCGCGCAAGCTGGCCGGGCGAGCGGAAGGCCATGGAGACGCGTTCGGCGGCGACCAGGAAGGCTGAGCGCTCGGCCTTCCTGTCGGGGATCGGCAGCGATGGAGCGATGCGATAACTCGAGAGCAGCGGCAGCGTCTTGTTGAAGACGAGGTCGAGGCTGCCGAAGAGGCCAGTGCGATGGCGGTCGGCGGGCACGTAGGAAATGCCGGTGCGCACGGCGTCGCGCGGTGAGCGCGGGCGGTAGGCCTGGCCCTCGATGGTCACAGAGCCCGTCCGGCTTGGTTCGGCACCCCAGAGGGCGTGGAGCAGGCTCGATCGGCCGGAGCCGGAAAGGCCGTAGAGCGCGACGACTTCGCCTGCGCGGACCTTGAGGCTCCCGGGCGTCTTGAGTTCGCTCGTCGTGAGGCCGGATATGTCGAGGATAACCTGGGCGTCCGCGGCAATGGCAGGGCGATCATCGGCCGTCGAATGGCTGCCGCCCATGGCGGTGACGAGGCGCGCTACGGTGAGTTCGGCCTTGGGCAATTCGGTGGCGACACGCCCGTCCTTGAGGACGATGGCGCGGTCGCAGAATTCGGCGATCTCGTCGAGCCGGTGGCTGACGAGGATGATGGCAGTGCCGCGGGCGCGCATGCGTTCGAGCACGGCGAAGAAGCGGTGCGCATCTTCGGCCGGGAGTGCAGCGGTGGGCTCATCGAGAACGAGGAAGCGGCCTTCATCGGACACCGCGCGTAGGAGGCGTACGAACTGCTTTTCGGCGGGCGGCAGGAAGGCCACGGGCAGGTCGAGTGGCAGGTCAGGCGCGATCTCGCGGGCATGGCGCGCGATGGCTTCGCGCATCGCCTTGCGGTCGATGGTGCCGAACAGCCTGGGATAGGGGCGGCCGAGGAAGCAATTGTCGATGGTGTCGAAGCTCGGCACGAGCGGCGCATCCTGATGGATGACGCGGATGCCGGCCGCATAGGCATCGTGGGGCGAGGCGAAGTGCACGCCCTGGCCGTCCACGGCAATAGTGCCGCCATCGGCCGGCTGCGCGCCGGCGACGATCTTGATGAGAGTCGATTTGCCGGCGCCGTTATGGCCGACCAGACCCAAAACTTCGCCCCCGGAGAGTGAGAGGCTCACATCTTCGAGGGCGTTGGTGGCGCCGAAGCGCTTGGTCATGCCGGATAGGGCAAGCAATGGTCTGCCGTCACTCGCACTTGACGCCGAGGCTGTCGCGCGTGATCAGCTCGACAGGGGCATAAAGCTCGTCCTTTTCCGGCTTTCCGCCGGCAAGGATGGTATTGAGCTGCTCAGCGGCGATATCGGCCATCTGCGTGAAGCCCTGGCGCACAGTGCCGATATAGGCCGAGCACTTCTTGATGAGCTCGATAGCTTCGGGATTCCCGTCGATACCGGCAACCACGATGCCCTTGCGGCCCGCAGCTTCGATGGCGAGGTTGGCGCCGATGCCCGGCTCGTCCCAGCCTGCCCAGACGGCATTGATCGCGCCATCGGCCGGATTGGCGAGAAGGATCGCATCCATGGCGGCGCGGCTGTCATCGATCTGGCCGGGGACCTGAACATAGTGATCGGCGACCTGCTTGACGTCGGGATTGGCCTTGAGGGCCTCATCGAGCGCCAGCTCGCGCGCATGCACGCCCGGATGGGCCGAATAGAAGAAGCGGACGATGTTGCCCTTGTTGCCGATGGCATCGAACAGGAACTTCGTCATGGTCTGGCCGAGAACGAAATTGTCCGAAGTGACGTTGAGCACGGTCGAGGCGTTCTTGGCGCCGTCGATGGTCACCACGGGGATGCCGGCTGCCTTGGCCTTGTCGACCTGATCCTGGATCTGGGCCGGATCGACCGAGACGAGCACGATGGCGTTGGGGGCCTTGGTGGTGGCGTCTTCGAGGCGGCTGGCAAAGGCGCCCATGTCGCCGGCCGTGTCCACGACATCGACCGTCCACTGGAACTTCTCGGCCTGCGCCTTGAACGAGTCGATCATTTCGGCGGTCGCGATTGCCGACAGGTACGGCGTGAGTACCGAGATCTTTTCGCCGGCGGCCTGAGCGGTGCCAGCGGCAGTGAGTGCAAACGCCGCCGAAAGGGCCAGCGACGTTACAAACTTAGTCATTTCGAGTTCCCTCCAGAATTCCGGGCCGACCATATCGGGGGCGGCCATCCGCTCCAAGCGCTAAATGCGGCCGCTTCAGGGGCGCCTTGCCGCAATCGCGGCTCACTCACTTTTGAGAGAGGCGGGAACCTTTAGCCGGGTTTTCGCTTGGCTCCCTTGCCTGGGCTCGACTAGCCTCAAGCGAGGGGCTTGGTTTGCCGATGTCAGGCGCGGGGAGCGTTTGAAGTGAATAGGCGGCCGGTTTACAGCAGATCGGGAAAGCCGCGTGCGGCGGGTGCTTCGCCGTGGGTGGAGAAGGACGGCGTGACCCCGGTTTTCGTCGACGGCCCGGCCGAGGACGAAGCGCCGACCTTGCGCCAGCGCGCCGCCTCCGGCTGGCAGAGGCTCTATGCGCGGCATCAGGGCCCGGTATTGGTCGCGATCAGCGCGCTGGTGACGCTCGCTGCGGTCGGCACCTACGACGCCCTCAAGCCGCCACCCCAGAACATCACGCCCGGACAATTCAAGGCCAGCGTCAACCAGATCGTCGACGAGCGGCCACGCCCGCCTTCGACGGCCTCACTCGTCTACGGCAAGGTCATTCGCTCCGTGGTGCGGGTGAATGGCTATGATCCGGACGAGCCGGAAAAGAAGGACGAGGCCGCCGCGCCGCCCAAGCCGCCCGTGACGCCGCTGCCCGGTCCGCAGGGGGCGCCGAACGAGCCCGACAACCCGGCAGCGCAGAACCCGGACGGCAAGGGTGTAGAGGAGGACTTCCACGAGAAGTTCACGGCAGTCGGCACCGGCGTCATCATCGATGACCAGGGCACGATCCTCACCAATCTCCACGTTGCCGGCGCGGCCAAGAAGCTGCGGGTGACGTTCTTCGACGGCAGCGAGTCCGAAGCCCGTATCGTCGGCGCGCGGCCGGAGAATGATCTTGCCATCATCCTGCCCGATGTCATTCCCGACGACCTGCAACCGGCCACGCTCGGCTCGACCGCTAACCTGCACCCGGGCGACGAGGTGGAGGCGATCGGCTTCCCCTTCGGCATCGGTCCGTCGGCTTCGTCAGGCGTGGTTTCCGGGCTGCGGCGCTCGTTCGAGCAGGGCGACAAGTCGCGCCTCACCAACCTCATCCAGTTCGACGCGGCGGCCAATCCCGGCAATTCAGGCGGACCGCTGATCGATGCCAATGGCGATGTGGTCGGGATCGTGACCGCGATCCTCAACCCATCGGGACTGCGCACCTTTGCCGGTATCGGCTTCGCCGTGCCCATCGAAAGCGCCGCGGGCGCGGTGGGGGAATCCCCGCTCTAGAGTTTGCCAGCAAGACCGGATGGAGAAATGGACGAGAAAGCGAAGAATTCCGCCCCCGCCGCCGCCTCCCTGATGGAGGAGGTTCTTTACGAGGTCAAGAAGGTCGTGGTCGGCCAGGACCACTTCCTCGAACGCGTGCTGGTGGCGCTGCTGGCGCGCGGGCACCTGCTGGTTGAGGGCGTGCCCGGCCTCGCCAAGACGCTGACGGTCTCGACGCTGGCCGATGTGATCCACGGCTCGTTCAAGCGCATCCAGTTCACGCCCGACCTCGTGCCGTCGGATCTGATCGGAACGCGCATCTACAACCAGAAGACCGGCGATTTCTCGACCTCGCTCGGCCCTGTCTTCTGCAACCTCCTGCTCGCCGACGAAATCAACCGCGCGCCCGCCAAGGTGCAGAGCGCGCTGCTCGAGGTGATGCAGGAGCGGCAGGTGACGATTGCCGGCGAAACCCACAAGGTGCCCGAGCCCTTCGTCGTCATGGCCACGCAGAACCCGATCGAGACCGAAGGGACCTATGCGCTGCCCGAGGCGCAGGTCGACCGCTTCATGATGAAGGTGCTGGTCGGCTACCCCAGCGAAGAGGAGGAATTCGTCATTGTTTCGCGCGTGACGGGGGTGGCGCAGGCCGTGGCGCGCGTTGCCACGATCGACCAGCTCGTGCAATTGCAGGCCAAGAGCCGGGCTCTCTATGTCGACCCCTCGCTGATCCAGTTCGCGGTCAAGGTCGCCAAGGCCACGCGCGACCCGGCTTCGGTGGGGCTGGGAGACATGCCGCGCTTCATCACCTTCGGGGCGAGCCCGCGCGCCAGCATCAACATGATCGAGGCGGGCAGGGCGCTCGCCTTCCTGCGCGGCCGCGAATATGTGCTGCCCGAAGACGTGGTGGATGTCATTGGCGACGTGCTGCGCCACCGCATCGTGCTCTCCTACGAAGCGCTCTCGGAGGGCATTTCGGCCGATACCATCGTCTCGCAGATCCTGCAGGCCGTGCCTGCGCCAGAAAAGCCGCTGGAAGCCCATGTCCGCGTCGCCGCATCCGGCTGAGGCCGTCCTCAGGCGCCTCGAATGGACGGTGATCCGCCGGCTCGACGGGTTGCTGCAGGGGGACTATCGCTCGCTGTTCCGCGGCTTCGGCATCGATTTTGCCGACCTGCGCGAATACCAACCCTATGACGACGTTCGCCTGATCGACTGGAACGTCACAGCGCGCACGCAGACGCCGCACGTGCGGGTCTATAACGAGGACCGCGAGGTCACGGCCTGGTTCCTGCTCGACCTCAGCCCTTCGGTCGATTTCGGTTCGCGTGAGGTCAACAAGCGGCAGGTGCTCGCCGAGTTCACGGCGGTGCTTGCACGACTTCTTACCCGGCAGGGCAACCGCGTCGGCGCCATCGGCTTCAACGGCGTCAGCGATTTCGTCATCCCCCCGCGCGGCGGGCGACCGCAGGTGCTGCATATCCTCGACAAGGTCCAGTCCCAGCCACGCCTGTTGCGCGCGCCGCAGACGGACCTTGCCGCATTCCTGCGGCGGGCGTTCTCGACCATCAAGCGGCGAAGCATTGTCTTCGTCGTTTCCGACTTCATTTCGCGGCCGGGTTGGGAGCGGGCATTGTTCGACCTCAACCGCCGGCACGAGGCGATCGCGGTGCGTCTCATCGATCCGCTCGACATGGCGCTCCCTGATCTTGGCGTATTGGTGTTCCAGGATGCCGAGACCGGCGAGCAACTGACGGTCGACACCAACGACAAGGGTTTTCGCCGCCGCTTCGTCGCCGAGGCGCAGCGCGCCGAGGAGGCGACGATGGAAGCCTTCGGCGCCGCCGGCATGGATGTGCTCGAGCTGTCGACCGACGACGACCTGCTCGATGCGGTGCTGCGCTTTGCCGGCATGCGCAAGGCTCAGTCGCGCGGAACCGCCCTGGCGGGAGGAGGCATGTCATGACCTTCCTGTGGATGCCCATGCTCTGGCTGCTGCTGCTCGTGCCGCTGCTCGTGGCGCTCTACGTGGCCCTGCTGCGCAGACGCAAGAAAACGGCGGTGCGCTACGCCAATCTTGGTATCGTCAAGCAGGCCATGGCGGGCCGTTCGAGCTGGCGCCGGCATGTGCCGCCGGCCTTGTTCCTCCTCGCCCTCACTATCCTGATCCTCGCAGTCGCGCGACCGGCGGCAGTGGTGACGCTGGCCTCGACACGCTCGACGGTGATCCTTGCCATGGATGTCTCGGGCTCGATGCGGGCGCGTGACGTGCAGCCGAACCGGCTCGCCGCCTCGCAGGAAGCCGCCAAGAAGTTCATTGCCCAGCAGCCGGCCGACGTGCAGATCGGCATCGTCGCCTTTGCCGCCGCTGCCCTGCTGGTGCAGGCCCCGACGGTGGATCGCGAGGCGCTGTATAGTGCCATCGATCAGTTCCAGCTCTGGCGCGGAACCGCGGTTGGGTCGGGCGTGCTGGTCTCGCTGGCGACGATTTTTCCCGATCAGCGCTTCGAGGTCGGCGGCTTTGGCACTTCGGGCTTCGGCCCCGGTGGGGACGCGCTGGGCTTGCCTTTCGCGGAACCCAACGCCGCCGAACCGCCTGAACACGTGCCGGTTGAGCCGGGCTCGTACGAGAATGCCTTCGTCATCCTCCTGACCGATGGGGCTACGACGACGGGACCGGACCCCATTCAGGCCGGCAAGGTAGCCGCGGATTATGGCGTGCGCGTCTATACGGTCGGCTTCGGCTCGACCAACGGCGATGTCGTCGATTTCGGCGGCCGCTCGATGCGGGCGCAACTGGATGAGACGGCGCTTCAGGAAATCGCGCGGACCACGGACGGCGAGTACTTCGCTGCTCAATCGTCCGACGACCTTGCCAAGGTCTATGAGACGCTCTCCTCCCGCCTGGTGATGGAGAAGAAGCTGACCGAGATCGCGTTCATCTTCGCTGGGATCGGGGCACTAGTGGCGCTGCTGGCGGCGGGGCTGTCGCTGTTGTGGTTCAATCGGATTGCGTGAGGCGGGGTGAGTTCGCTGTTCGAGTGGAGGAACCCGTGGGCCCCGGGTCTGCGGCCGGGGAAGTTCAGTGGGTGTGGCGCGGCAGACGGACAGCGCTTCCGTTGGAATCTGTCGGATGGGGAGATAGCGCTCTGGGGGCGCCGGGACTTATTGAGTAGGGGCCCTAGCGCCCAGACCCGAACGGCATCTTGAAGGTCCAGCTATTGGTGCCGGCATCTGCAGGAATCGGCGGAAAGGGGGCGGCCCGGCGGATGATGTCGACGGCGGCGGCGTCGAAGCCGGCATTGCCCGAGGAACTGATGACACTTATGCCAGAGGCAGTGCCATTGGCCGAGGCGACGAATTGCACCACGAGTTCACCATTGCCGCGTGGGCCGCGATAGTTGCGCAGGGCCCGGCGGATCTTGGATAGCACCTGTCCCTGATATTTAGTGAGGGCGGCGCCATTACCCTGGGGGCCGGTCCCCTGCTGGCTGGCGACCGAAGCGCGTGCCTGCGCATCCGCATTGGAATTGCCGCCATTGCCGCCCGGGGTGGGCTTGGGCTTCTGCGGTTCCTGCTTCTTGGGCGTTTCCGCCTTGGGCTTTGCCGGCTCCTTGGGATAGGTGGGCTCCTGTCGCTGCGCGACGGTGCGGGTCTTGGGCACCGGCGGGGCGTCGGGATCGACGGCCTCGACGACCTCGCTTTCGGGCGGCGCGATCCCAAGCGCATCGGGAGGCTCGATTGCCTCCGGCGCCTCAGGCTGCACGGCTTCCAGCGGCTCGGGCGTGATCGCGGTCGACGCGAGGAGCGGGGCCGTTTCGACGGGGGCGGTTTCGACCGGCTCGACTGGCTCGTCCTGCTGAGCGGGCGGAGCAGGCTCGGTCACCTCGGTGACTTTCACTTCCTCAAGGGGCGTCGGTTCAACGGTCTCGACAGCCTCGGTCTCGACTGGCTCTGCGGTCTCTGGCTGGGTCGCCTGCTCGGGCTCGACGGGATCCAGAGTTTCCGGTTCGGCGGCCTCTATGACCTCGCCGCCGGCGGAGACCATGGATTGCGTGGCGTCGCTCTGCACCTCGCTCACCTCGTTGGCGGCGACGGTCTGCATGGCGATGATTTCGACTTCGACTGCCGAGCCTTCGACATCAAGGCTGTCGTCGGTGGGCAGGAACATGAAGATGCCGGCGGCCAGCGCAGCGGCGTGGAAGAGGAGCGAGGCAAGCGGGCCGAAAGCCCAGCGCGCCGACTTGCGCGGAGCAGGCAGATCGAGGAGCGAGACGCCGGGGGCCACGGTCGGCACCGGGTGGCCGGGGTTCTGGATGACGACCGGCACCCAGGCGCGCGGCGGGCGGCCGGGCAGGGGATTGTCATTGTTCCAGATCGGCCAGGCCGCGCTCATGGTCAGAGCCCGAACTGGATCGTGGATTTGTTGGAGGTGGTAAGCGAGGCGAGGCACTCGCCCGCCTCGACGCCGGTGCCCGTACAGGCCGCGACGTCATTGATGAGCACGCGGCTCAAGCCGTCGCAGCGCGTCTTGGCGAGATCGAATTGAAGCACCTTGGTCTTGCCCTCGGGCAGCGCCTTGAAATCGAGGGTCACCAGGCGCTCGATGCCGCCCGTGGCGTTGAAGAGCGCCACTTCGAAGGCCGCCTTGTCGAGCGGCTTGCCGAGGGAATTGGTGGCGAGGAACGTGACGCGGCAGCCGGTTTCACTCGGCTGGAGGGCGTTGAGTTCGAGGGACAACCCTGCCGCCGGCGCCGTGGTTGCCGCTACGGCGGCCGGCGGCAGGCCAATCGCGGCAAGCATCCCCAACATTCCAAATGCTCGCGCGATCATTCCTTGTCTCCATGCATAGGAAAAGCCGGCGCGGCATATGCGTCCGCGCCGGTAGAGGTGGCGTCAGTAGTCGAACTGCTTGGCCAGCGTCAGCTTGAAGGTGCGGCCCTTGGAGCGGTCCGGCGTCTGGTTGTCGCGATAGTCGGCGTTGAAGATGTTCTCGATCGAGAACTGCGCTTCCGTGCCGGCCAGCGGACCGGATTCCGGCTTCCAGTTGGCGAAGATGTCGAAGGTGGCGTAGCCGGGCGTCGAGGCGTCGCTGCCGGTGACGGGCAGCACGCCGGTTTCCGTCGAGGCCACGATTGTTGCCTTGGCGCCGTATTCGAGATTGTACTCGGGGTTACGGGCGCCGACGGTGAGCTGCAGCTTGTGGCCGGGCACCGAGGTAAGGGCCTTGCCGGTCACATCGTTCGTGCCGACCATGGCGGCATAGGCCAGGCGCCCGAAGAGGAATTCGGACTCGTAGCTGCCTTCCACTTCCACGCCATAGATCGTCGCCTTGCCGACGTTGCGGAAGTAGGGGTTGCCCACGACCGACGGCGAGGATTCGATGAGATTGGTGAGGTCGTTGTAGAAGCCGGTGACCTTGACGGTCGCCTGGTCGCCATCGAACAGCAGCTCGTAGCCGGTGAGCGCGAAGCCCGCTTCGTAGGAGTTCGACTGCTCCTTTTCGAGGTTGAGGCTCGGACCCTTGACGCTGTTGTACTGGTAGAGCTCATCGAGCGTTGGCAGGCGCTCGGTATGGGCGACCGAGCCGAAGATCGAGACGTTGTCGTTGAACTTGTAGAGCGCCGCCACCTTGGGCGAGAGCGCCACGTCCTGGATTTCGTGCTGACCCTTGGTGGTGACCTCCGGCTTCTGCCAGACGAAGTCGGCACGGCCGCCGGTGATGATGGTCAGCTGGTCGTTGAGGATGAACTCGTCCTGGGCGTAGATGCCAAGCCGCGTGTCCTTGCCTTCCGGGTGCGTCGAGATCGTGGTGTTCGGGAGCGGCAAAGTCGTGAAGGCGATACGGTCCTGATAGGTGAGCTGGGCGCCGTAGGTCAGGAAATTCTGCCAGCTTTCGCCGCTGAATTCGGACGTGTTCTCGAGACTCGCCTGCCAGGTCTTGTAGCCGTATTCGGCGTCACCGATCGAACCGATGGCCGAATTGGTCTGCTTCACATAGGTGTCCGAGTAGGAAAGGTTCGCCTTGAGATCGACCCACGGATTGTCGGTGGCGGCGTTCTCGTAGTGCAGCACGGCCGTCTGGTCGACTACGTCGCGGTCGACGGTACCGAACGCGGCGACGGTGCCGGTCTGGGCGTAGTCCTGGTCGTTGTTCTTGCTCGACCAGCGCTGGTAGGAAACGCTCAGCTTCTGGTCGTCCTGGTCGCCGAACCGCGCCGTGCCCTTGATGAGGCCGGAATAGGCATCGAACGCCGAGCCTGAGAGGACGCCGCCATTGGCGAGGTCGAAATCGTTCGAGCGCCGCCAGTTGCCGGTGGCGAGGATATCGAAGCCCTCGTTGAACTTGTGGGCGACTAGGCCCGACATCAGCGTGCCGTTGCCGTTCGAGGAGTACTGGCCCTTGACACGGATCGCGCCGGTCTGACCGTCCTTGATGAAGTCGGAGCCGTCCTTGGTGGTGAAGTTGATGACGCCGGCCAGTGCGCCCGAGCCGTAAAGGGTCGAGGAAGCGGGGCCGCGCAGGACTTCGACCTGCTTGTAAAGCTCGGGATCGGAGAAGAACGAGCCCATGCGGTACTGCTCGTAGAACTTCTTGGCGCCGTCCACCGTCACGATGATGCGCGATTCATCGCCCGAGTTCTCGGCCGTGCCGATGCCGCGGATGTTGAACGATTCCCCGAAAATGCGGTCGCTGCCGATGACCGAGACGCCCGGCACGGTTTCGAGCACGTCCTTGACGGTCGTTGCCTGCGCCGCGTCGATATCGGCCTGATCCACCACCGTCACCGCCTGCGGCGTGTCGACGGCCACTTTCGGCGCCCCCGCGCCGATCACCAGACGCTCGAGCAGCGTCACGAACTTGCCGTTCTGGCCCTGGCTTTGCGCTGCCACCTGCGGCACGCCCACCAGGACCGTCATCGCGGCACCGCCCAGCAGCACCACGATGTTTCTTCTTACCAGCCCCATCAGAGTCTCCAGTTATTTTTACATGCTGGCTGGCTTGGGGCTTGCTCGCACTCGATCGATCACAGAAAACATGACTACTGCAATCCACTATTGACGTGTCTATAAATCCTGATACTCAGAGTCAAGAATTAAGTCGCGGCGCCAGACGCCCGATTACGACTGCTGGATCAGACACGTGCCCGACCTCGAACGACAGACCTTCGCCCTATCCAAGCCGGCTCGCCCGCAGCAGGACGGAGCCCCGCGCACGCTGACCAGCGAAGAGATCTTCGAGGGGAGCGCCGAGGTGCAGATCCTCCACGAGCAGGCGGTCTACCGCCTCAAGATCACCCGTCAGGGCAAGCTGATACTGAACAAATGAGGGAGCCAAAAATGGCCAAGTCTCCGGCCGAGATTCGTGAATTGCGGGCCATGCACCCGAAGATGCGCGAGCGCGATTTCGCGCGCATCCACGGGATTTCCGAAGCCGAACTGACCGCCGCTTTCGTGGGCGAGAGCGTGGTGCGGCTCAACCCCGACGTTGCCGTTCTGCTCGAGGGCCTGCCTGCCTGCGGCGAGGTAATGGCGTTGACGCGCAACGAAAGCGCCGTCCACGAAAAGATCGGCCCCTATGAGGACGTCAAGGTCGGTCCGATGAGCGCGCTGGTGCTCGGCGACGAGATCGACCTGCGCATTTTCCCCAAGAAGTGGGCGAGCGGCTTCGCGGTCCGCAAGGAGGACGGCGAGGGTGGCGTGCGCCATTCGCTGCAGTTCTTCGATGCCGCCGGCAATGCCGTGCACAAGGTGCATTCGCGCCCGGCCACGAACATGGATGCCTGGAACGAACTCGCCGCGCGCCTGCGGGCGGACGACCAGTCGCAGACCGTCGAGATCGGTGAAGTTCCCGACGCCGGCGCGGTGGATGCCGCCGCTGCCGCGAACGCCGAGGAATTGCGTGAAAACTGGTCGCGCCTCACCGACACTCACCAGTTCTTCGGCATGCTCAAGAAGCTCAACCTCGAGCGCCTGCAGGCCATGCGCATGGTCGGCAACCAATATGCCTGGCCGCTCGATCCGTCGGCGACCGAACAGCTGATGCACGGCGCGGCAGGCATCTCGCTGCCGATCATGGTGTTCGTCGGCAATGCCGGCTGCATCCAGATCCATGGCGGGCCGGTGGCCAAGGTCGAGCCGATGGGGCCATGGCTCAACGTGCTCGACGAGACCTTCCACCTGCATCTGCGTCTCGACCAGATCGTGGAAGTCTGGGCGGTGCGCAAGCCGACTTCGGATGGCCACGTGACTTCTGTCGAGTGCTATGGCGCCGACCAGAAGCTCATCATCCAGTTCTTCGGCAAGCGCGTCGAAGGGCACGATGAGCGGCCCGAATGGCGCGCGCTGGTCGAGAGCCTGCCCGCACTCGCCCAATCGACAGCGGCCTGAGAGACGCGATCATGACGCTGCATTTTTCCAAGCCGCTCAAGGCCCTGACGCTGGCCGTCGCTTTGCTGGCGACGTCCGCCCAGGCGCAGGACCTCAAGCCGTTTCCCGATACGTCCCGGCTGGTGGCCGTCGGTGGCTCGCTGACCGAAATCATCTTCGCGCTGGGCGAGGAGGGCCGGCTTGTCGGCCGCGATTCCACGGCAGTCTATCCCGAGGAGGCGCTCAAGCTTCCCGATGTCGGCTATATGCGGGCGCTCTCGCCCGAGGGTGTACTCTCGGTGAATCCGAGTGCGCTGCTGGTGCTCGAAGGCTCCGGCCCCAAGGAAGCGCTGGACGTGCTCTCCAAGGCCAGCATTCCCTACGAGACCGTGCCGGAAGGCTTCACGCACGAAGGCATCCTCGCCAAGATCAAGGCGGTGGGGCAGGCCCTGGGCGTCGAGGATAAGGCCAAACAGCTCGCCGAAACGGTCGACAAGGACCTCAAGGACGCCGAGGAGCTGACCAGGGATGTGCCGCAGCGCCAGAAGGTGCTGTTCATCCTCTCGATGCAGGACGGCAAGGTCCAGGCTTCGGGCACGGGCAGTGCGGCGAACGGCATCATCGCACTGGCCGGCGCCGAGAACGCGATCACCGACTACCAGGGCTACAAGGCCCTGACCGACGAGGCCATCATCAACGCCAAGCCGGATGTGATCCTGATGATGGACCGTGGCGGCGAACTGGCGGTGAGCGATGAAACGCTGTTCTCCCATCCGGCCCTGTCGCTGACGCCCGCCGGGCAGAACAAGCGCATCGTCCGTATCGACGGCGCCTATCTCCTCGGCTTCGGTCCGCGCACGGCATCGGCCATCCGCGACCTGGCCAAGGCCATCTACGGCGACAGCCTTTCGGGGAACTGAGCCATGACCGACCTCACTCTCAAAGCCTGGTTTGCCGCACAGGAGCGTCCGGCGCGCGCCGGGGACAGGGCCTGGCTGGCAGGAGTGACGGTCATAGGCCTCGCAATCTTGCTGGTGGTGGTGTCGCTCTTCAGCCTCACCACCGGCGCATCCGGGTCGAGCGGCTGGGCGGTTATCGAAAGCTGGTTCGGGCTGGTCGACAAATCCGACCCCGCCGTGCTGCGCGAGCAGGTCATCATTTATGACATTCGGCTGCCCCGGCTGGTGCTGGGCATCCTGATCGGCGCCGGGCTGGCAGTTTCCGGCGTCGTGATGCAGGGGCTCTTTCGCAATCCGCTGGCTGATCCTGGTCTGGTGGGTGTCTCGGCCGGTGCGGGGTTGGGGGCGGTGGTCATCATCGTGCTGGGCGGAACGATCGCCGCTCCGCTCGTGGCGCTGCTCGGCATCTATACCCTGCCGCTCGCGGCGTTCGGCGGCGGGCTGGCGACGACGCTGACGCTCTATCGCGTCTCGACCTCGCGCGGGCAGACGGCGGTCGCCACGATGCTGCTTGCCGGCATCGCCATCGGCGCACTGGCAGGGGCCGTTACAGGCGTACTCGTCTATCTCGCCAACGACCAGCAGCTTCGCGACCTGACCTTCTGGGGCCTTGGTTCGCTGGCGGGTGCAACCTGGCTCAAGATCGCAGCGGCCGGTCCGATTATCGCCGTCGCCATCGGGGCGACGTTCTTTCTCTCCAAGGGGCTCAATGCACTGACACTGGGCGAGGCGACGGCCAATCATCTCGGCGTGCCGGTGCAGCGCTTCAAGAACATCGCCATCGCCGCCGTGGCTGCGGCGACCGGCGCCTCGGTCGCGGTCAGTGGCGGCATCGGCTTTGTCGGCATCGTCGTGCCGCATCTGTTGCGGCTCGTCATCGGGCCCGACCACCGCTTCCTGCTGCCGGCCTCGGCACTGCTGGGCGCTTCGTTCCTGCTGACGGCAGATGCCATCAGCCGCGTCATCGTCGCCCCGGCCGAACTGCCGATCGGCATCGTCACCGCCTCGGTAGGTGGCCCCTTCTTCCTCTGGATCCTGCTGCGCCGCCGCGACCGGCTGGCCTGGTAACATCATGCTTGCTGCCCACGACGTTTCCGTTGCCATCGGCGACAAGATCATCATCCATGAAGTCGCCTTCTCCGCCCGTCCCGGGGAGATCACGACGATCATCGGCCCCAATGGCTCGGGCAAGACGACCCTGCTCAAGGCGCTTTGCAGCGACCATTCCTATACCGGCCGTGTGACGATCAACGGTAACGACCTCAAGCGCCTCAAGCCCTGGCAGGCGGCGAGTATGCGCGCCGTGCTGCCGCAATCGACGACGCTGTCCTTCCCCTTCACGGTGCGCGAGGTCGTGGCGCTTGGCACCACTGCAGGCCGCTCGGGCGTCGACAATCCCGATGCCTTGCCGGAGGAAGCGCTGGAGCGCGTCGACCTCGCCGGCTTTGCCGGGCGCTTCTACCAGGATCTTTCGGGGGGCGAGCAGCAGCGGGTGCAATTGGCGCGCGTGCTCTGCCAGGTCTGGCGGCCCGTCCTCGACGGCGCGCCGCGCTATCTGCTGCTGGATGAGCCGGTCTCCAGCCTCGATATCAAGCACCAGCTTGCCATCATGCAGATCGCCCGTGAATTCGCCGAAGCGGGGGGCGGGGTTATCGCGGTTCTGCACGATCTCAACCTCGCCGCTATGGCGTCGAACCGCATTCTGGTGATGCGCAAGGGACAGTCCGTCGCCTTCGGCACCCCGGGCGAGGTGCTGCGCGACGACATCATCAACGCCGTCTTCGATTGCAACCTTAAGGTGGGCGTTGTTCCACGCGGGGAAGTACCCTTCGTGCTGCCGCAATCGTCAGCGGCCTGATTCTTCGAACAGTGGCGGAACTTCGTTTCTCCACCTTGCATAAAATTGGAATGCCCACGCTGCCTTGCGAGTGGGATTGCCTGAGCTTACGCTGTATCCATGTGCCCTCAGAGGCGGCCGTGAGAGCCGCCGATGCGCCGTCCCGGACGGCTGGATGAACAAGGAACACGTCAAGATGAACAGCGTCATCGCTCCCCGCAAATTCACCGCAGTGGCCCTTGCCGCGCTGATGTTTGCCGGCACGGCCTTCGGCGTCTCCGCGCAGGATTTCGACGCCAGCGCCACCATCAATATCGGCTCGCTCTACGAGCCGCAGAACCTCGACAACACCGCCGGTGCCGGGCAGGGCGTGAACGAGGCTTTCAACGGCAACGTCTATGAGGCGCTGTTCAAGCTGACCGATGCGGGTGCCGTCGAGAAGTCGCTGGTGGCCGACTACACCCAGAGCGAGGATGGCCTGACCTATACGTTCAAGCTGCAGCCGAACGTGAAATTCCACTCGGGCGACCCGCTGACCGCCGCCGACGTCAAGTCCTCGATCGAGCGCGTCGTGGCCGAGAACTCCAAGTCCTCGCGCAAGAAGAGCCTGTCGGTCATCGATTCCATCGAGACGCCCGACGATGCCACGGTCGTAGTCAAGCTCAAGAGCCGCTCGATCTCGCTGCCCTACAACCTCTCCTATGTGTGGATCGTCAACGACGCGGCCACCGACATCACCTCGACCGAAGACGGCACCGGCCCCTACAAGCTCGCCGATTGGCGTCGCGGCTCGGCCCTCGCGCTCGAGAAGTTCGATGGCTATTGGGGCGCCGCGCCGACCAATGCCGGCGTGACCTATAATTATTTCACCGACGCGACCGCGCTCAACAACGCGCTGCTGACCGGCGCGGTGGACATCATCACCTCGGTGCAGAGCCCGGATTCGCTGGCCCAGTTCAAGGACAATCCGCAGTTCACGGTGACCGAGGGCGCTTCGACGACCAAGGAAATCCTCGCCTATAACGACCGCGTCGCCCCGTTCGACAACGTCAAGGTCCGCAAGGCCCTGGCCCGCGCCGTCGACAAGAAGAAGCTGCTCGAATCCATCTGGGGCGACTACGGCACCCTGATCGGCTCGTTCGTGCCGCCGACCGATCCGTGGTATGTCGACCTGACCGGTGTTGATCCCTACGATCCGGAAAGCGCCAAGGAACTGCTCAAGGAAGCCGGCTTCCCCGACGGGTTCGAATTCACCATCGACACCCCCGACTACGATCCGCATCCGATCGTGGCGCAGTTCCTGCAGAGCGAATTCGCCAAGGTCGGCGTCAAGGCCAACATCAACATCATCACGGCCAACGAGTGGTACACCAAGATCTACCAGTCGCATGACTTCCAGGCGACGCTCCAGGAACACGTGAACCACCGCGACATTGTGTTCTACGGCAACCCGGATTTCTACTGGGGCTACAATAACCCGACCGTGACCGATCTCATCGCCTCGGCCGAAACGCAGCCGACCGAAGCCGACCAGACGGCCAAGCTGCTGGAAGCCAACAAGCTGATCGCCGAGGACGCAGCCAGCAATTGGCTCTACCTCTACCCCCAGATTGTGGTATCTGCGGCTAACGTCAGCGGCTATCCGATCAACGGCCTGAACTCGCAGTTCTTCGCCTACGGGATCAAGAAGGCTGCTCAGTAAGGTCTTTTTCAGCCGGCGGAAGGAAAGCCCTATTCTCAGCTACACCATCCGCCGGCTGGTCATTCTGGCACTGTCGCTGCTTGTTGCGGCGGCAGTGCTCTTCATTCTGCTCCGGCTGCTGCCGGGCGACCCCGCCAATGCCCTGCTCTCTGTGGGCGCCGATCCGGCCCAGATCGAAGCGGCGCGCCGGGAGGTGGGCTCGGACCTGCCGCTCTTCCAGCAATTCCTGCATTTCCTTTCGAGCCTCGCCCGCTTCGACCTCGGCACTTCCTTCGTCAGCAAGACGCCGGTGCTGGGCGAAATCGGCAACCGGCTTTCGGTGACGCTGCCGCTGACGCTGATGAGTTTCGTCTTGGCGCTGGTCATCGCCGTGCCGCTCGGCATCGTCTCGGCGGTCAAGGCCGACAAGTGGTATGGCGGCCTGATCTCGATCGTCTCCCAGCTCGGCATCGCCATTCCGGTGTTCTGGGTCGGCATCCTGCTGGTCACGATCTTTGCGGTGAACTTCAAGCTGTTTCCCTCATCCGGCTTCCCGCTCAAGGGCTGGAGCAATTTCGGGGCGGCGCTCTATTCGCTGCTGCTGCCCACCATCACCATCGCGCTGGTGATGTCGGCTTCGCTCTTGCGCTATGTGCGCTCGGCGGCGCAGGACGTGCTCGGCAGCGACTATCTGCGCACGGCGCGGGCATTGGGTTCGAGCTTCCCCGAAGCGCTGATCCGCCACGGCATCCGCAACGGCTCGGTGCCGGTGATCTCCATTCTCGGCATCGAACTGGCCACGGCCTTCCTTGGCGCGGTGGTGGTCGAAAAGGTGTTCGCGCTGCCCGGCCTGGGCTCGATGCTGCTGCTCGCCATCCAGCAGCGCGACTATCCCAATGTGCAGGGCGTGCTGTTCATCTCGACGCTCCTCGTGCTGCTGGTCGGCTTCTTCGCCGACCTGTTGCAGCGCGTCATCGATCCGCGTCTGCGCGACAATCGGGCGAGGCCGGCATGAGCACGGTCGAGGAAACTATGGCGCTGCCGCCGGCCAAGCCAAAGGCGCGGCATTCGTTCACCCTGTGGCTGGGGTTGGTGCTGGTCGGCATCCATGTCGCCATGGCGGCGCTGACGCTGTTCTGGACGCCCTACGACCCGGGTAGCATGTCGGGCGGGCGCCTGGCGCCGCCGTCATGGGAGCACTGGGCCGGTACGGACCGGCTGGGCCGGGACTTCTTCACGCAGATCATGATCGGCTCGCGCATCGCGCTGATTGTGGGCACGGGCGCTGTGGCCATCGGCGCGGTGATCGGGGTCACCTTGGGCATGCTGGCGGCGTTCGCGACCAAGTTCTGGGACGACGCGCTGGCCGCGGCCCTCGATATTCTCATCGCCTTCCCGACGCTGCTGCTGGCCATGCTGATCGTGGCCCTGGGGGATTCGGCGAGCCTCTTCACCGCCATCCTGGCGCTGGGCATCGCCATCTCGGCCATCGTGGCGCGGTTGACGCGCATCCTCGCCAAGCGCGTGCTGGGGCAGGACTACATCATCGCCTCGCGCACGTCGGGCACCTCCTGGCCGGGCGTGGTCTCCAGGCACGTGCTGCCCAATATCTGGCCGACGCTGTCGGTGAACTTCGCCCTGCAATTCGGGCTGGCGGTGATCGCGGAAGCCTCGCTCTCCTATCTCGGCCTTGGCGCGCCGCCGCCCAACGCCTCGTGGGGGCGGCTGCTGCAGGAGGCGCAGGGCACGGTCTATACGGCGCCTATCGGCGCCATCGCGCCGGGTATCGCTCTGGTGACGCTGGTGATCGGCATGAACCTGCTGGCCGACGGCCTGCGCGATATCGGTGACCCGACGCGGAAGAGGTCGCGATGAGCGCATTGCTGGACATCAGGAACCTGACGCTGCGGACGGGCGCCGAGACACTGGTTTCGGACCTGTCATTAGCCATCGAGCCGGGCGCGCGGCTCGGCCTGATCGGGGAATCCGGATCGGGCAAGTCGCTGACCTCGATGGCCGTGATGGGGCTCTTGCCCAAGAACATCTCGGTCGAGGGCTCGATCCTGCTCGACGGGCAGCAGGTGGTGGGCACCCGCGAAGGCACGCTCAACAAGCTGCGCGGGCAGGCGGCGGCGGTTGTGTTCCAGGAGCCGCTCACCGCGCTCGATCCGCTGATGAAGATCGGCCGGCAGGTGGCCGAGCCGCTGCAACGGCGCTGGTCCCGCGAGGGGCGCCGGCTGGACGGCCGCGACCTCAACCGCGAGGTGATCGGGCTGCTCGAAGAGGTGTCGCTGCCGACGCCGGAGCGCATCGCGGCTTCCTTCCCGCACGAGATTTCGGGCGGACAGCGGCAGCGCGTGGCCATCGCCATGGCGCTGGCCTGCCAGCCCAAGCTGCTGATCGCCGACGAGCCGACGACGGCGCTGGACGTGACCACGCAGGCCGAGGTGTTGAAGCTGCTCGATAGCCTCGTGCGCGAAAGCGGCATGGCGCTGCTGTTCATCAGCCATGACCTGCCGGTGGTGTCCCAGATCGTGGAGAGCGTGGTGGTGCTGCGCAAGGGCGTGGCCGTGGAGGCCGGGCCGGTGGGCGAGGTTTTCGCGCGGCCGCAGGATGCCTATACGCGCTCGCTTGTCGACGCCGCGCAGCAGTTCGACCGGGCGCTGGAGGGCGTGCGATGAGCATCGTCTCGGTCGAAAACGTGAGCTTCGGCTATGGCCGCGACCGGCTTGTGCTCAACGATGTGTCGCTGACGGTCAAGCCGGGAGTCAGCATCGGGCTGGTGGGCGAGAGCGGGTCGGGCAAGACCACGCTGCTGCGGCTGCTGCTCGGGCTGGGCAAGCCTTCGGCGGGACGGATTCTGTTTGGGGACAAGGTGCTCGACGCCGGCAATCGCGGCTTCATGCGCGATTATCGCCGCAACGTGCAGGCGGTGTTCCAGGACCCCTATTCCTCGCTCGATCCGCGCCAGACAGTGCTGGGCATTATCTCCGAGCCACTGGAATCGCTCGGCATTGCCGGCGACCATCGGCAGATGGTGATCGCGGCGCTGGAGGCGGTGGGGCTGGAGGGCAACATCCTCGGGCGCTATCCGCACGAATTCTCCGGCGGGCAGCGGCAGCGCATCGCCATCGCGCGCGCCATCGTGGCGCGGCCGCAGCTGGTACTGGCCGACGAGGCGGTGAGCGCGCTCGATCTTTCCACCAAGGTGCGGATCGTGGAACTTTTCAAGGAGCTCGCCGCGCAGGTGACGCTGCTGTTCGTGTCGCACGACCTCGGCGTCGTGGCGGCGCTCTGCGAGGAGATCGTGATTTTGGAGCGCGGGCGGATTGTCGAGAGCGGCAACACGCACGAGATATTGAAGAACCCGCAGCATCCTTACACGCGAACCCTGCTGGCGAGCGTGCCGAGGATGTCGGCTTAGGCAACGTCAAGGATCAGACAATGACCGACTATCTCACCCAACTCGACGCCTGGAAGGCGCATCGCCTGGAGCGGCTCAAGGCCGCCGATGGGTGGCTCAACGTGATCGGCCGCTACTGGCTGGAAAACGGTACGGTGACGGTCGGCTCGGCGGCCGACAATGACCTCGTGCTCTCCGCCGGTCCGGCCCATGTCGGCACCGTGACGCAGGACGACGAGGGCGTGACCTTTACGCCGGCCGATGGCGGCGCGCCGGTGCGGCTCAAGCTCGACAAGCACCATCCGCCGCGTTTCCATGCCGGCTCGCTCCTGCTCGAAGTGACGACGCTCAATGGCGAACACGCCTTGCGCGTACGCGACACGGAATCCAAGGCGCCGGCAGAGTTTCCGGGCATTCCGTATTTCCCCGCCGATCCGAAATGGCGGGTCGTGGCGAATTGGGAATTGCTGGACAAGCCCATCACCATGACGGTCGATACCGTGCTCGGCATCCCGACCGAAGTGACGGTGACGCACAAGGCCGTGTTCCAGCATGACGGGCAGACCTATGAGCTGATCGCGACGCACGGCTCGGCCGCCTCGCCGCAATTCGTCATCAAGGACCCGACCTCGCGGACGGACACCTATCCGGCCTCGCGCTTCCTCTTCGGCGAGGACGTGACGGACAAGACCATCGTGCTCGACTTCAACAAGGCCATCAATCCGCCCTGCGCCTTCACCGAGCACGCCGTCTGCCCGCTGCCGCCGCCGGAAAACGTGCTGCCCTTCGCCATCACCGCCGGCGAAAAGCGGGTGGCTAACGGGCACTAAGTCCGTTGACCGCAAGGCGGGCATAGCGAATTATGCCCGCCATTGCGGAGAAGTCATTTTGATCACCAAGCCCTTGTCTGGCCGTCGGTTCTTGCCGGCTGCTTTTGCCGTGGCCGTTTCCTGCGCGCACGCCATGGCCTTCGAGCCGTGGCAGGCCGAATACTGGCGCACCCCGGAATTCTTCACCCAATGGGGGCTGGAGACTATCGGCGCCGAGTACGCCTATGCGGGCGGGCTGGACGGCACCGGAGTCAATATCGGTGTTCTCGACGCAGGCATCGACATGTCTCATCCCGAATTCGCGGGCCGCAATTTCCAGGGCTGGGCGCTTGACGGCGTGCGCTGGGACAGCGGTCTCAATAGCCATGGCACCATGGTCGCCTCGGTCCTGGCGGCCAATCGCGACGGCAAGGGAACGCATGGCGTGGCGCCGGGCGTGACCCTACTCGAAGCCTCGCTGCTCAACCGTCGGGGCGAGATCGACAATGCCGCGGTCGTCGGCGGGCTCGACTGGCTCATCGGGCAGAACACCGACTTCATTCTCTATGAACTCGGCCACACGGGATGGACGGTCAGGGACTACGACGTAGAGACCGCCTATAACGTCATCACCGCTCCGGTGATCGATGCCTTCCACCGTGCCACCGATGCCGGCATCGTGCTCATCGTTCCGACGCACAATGATTTTCTCGACGACCCCAGCGTCGAAGCGGGGCTGCCCTACCTCTTCCCGGAACTCGAGGACAACTGGCTGGCCGTGTCCGGCTATTATTACGGCAACAAATGCGGCATAGCGAAGAGCTACTGCCTGACCGCGCCGGCGGACGATATCTATGTGGCCGTTCCGGGCGGCGGCTATGACCATGTCTGGGGCACGTCCTTTGCCGGTCCGCACGTGGCGGGCGTGGCGGCGCTGGTGAAACAGCGCTTTCCCTACATGACCGGCAACCAGATCAAGCAGGTGTTGCTCGGCACTGCCTGGGACGAGAACGGTGATGGCGTCGATGACGTGTTCGGCTACGGGCTGCTGCAGGCCTGGGCCGCGGTGCTTGGGCCGGGCAAGTTCGACTGGAACGATTTTCACGTCGTGCAGCCCGATGGCGTCAGCTCTTGGTACAACGCTATTAGCGGCGACTACGGCCTCATCAAATCCGGCGATGGCGTGCTGATCCTGCGTGCGGACAACACCTATCTCGGCGACACGCGCGTGGATGGCGGCGATCTCGTCATCGAGGGCAGCATTGCCTCCCGAACCTTCATCGATGCCGGCGGCACCCTGACCGGGGACGGCACGATCTACGGCGATCTTGAAAACCGCGGCATCTTCCAGCCCGGCTGGGGCAACGATGGCGGCGTGATGACGATCGAGGGCGACTACACCCAGTTCGCCGGCGCCACGACCGCGATCTATCTCGGCGGCAAGTTTGGCCCCAGCCTCGCCAGCATTTCGGGAACGGCAAGCTTTTCCGGCAACCTGGCCGCGCACGTGCTGGCCGGCGGCTATACAGGCGACGCGGAATATGAAGTCCTGCAGGCGGGCGCGATAGGCGGCGCCTTTGACGCCGTTATCGACGACATGGCGTTTCTCGATACGAGCCTGCGGGCCGACGCCAATTCGATCTATCTTGGGATCAGCCGCAACGCCACGACCTTCCGCTCCATGGCCGTGGGGTCCAATGGCGCGGGTGCGGCTGGCGTCATCGAGAACCTGGGCATCGGCAATGGCGTCTTCGACGCCGTCATCGGCCTGAGCGCCGCCGAAGCGGGAGAGGCTTTCGAGCAGCTTTCGGGAGCCGGACAAGCCTCGGTCGCGACGTCCCTGATCGCCACCGGCAGCATGGTGGGATCGATGGCCAACGACCGGCTCCGCAGCGCCGCCGGATCGGCGGGCGCAACCGAGATACCGGTAATGTCCTATATGCCCAGCGCCTCGCCGTTGATGATTTCGGCGCCGCAGGGACCGAGTTACTGGACCAGCACGCAGGCCGGCTGGGGCAGCGGCGGGGCGCAGGACCGGTTCAGCGCCGGCCAGCTCGTGGGCGTCGACAATCTCTTCGGTGACTGGCGCGTCGGCGCTCTGCTCGGCTTCGGCAAGACTGCCACCAATTCGCCCGGCATGAAGGCGGACGGCACCGACTACCACCTCGGCCTCTATGCGGGTACGGAATGGGGCAATCTCGCATTGCGCACCGGCGCCACCTATACGCGGCACGATCTCGAAACCACCCGTACCCTGTCGCTCGGCGGCGCGGCGCAGACGCTGACGGCCAGCTATGGCGGCAACACGGCGCAGGCCTTTGCCGAAATCGGCTACGGCATCGAGGCCGGTGATTTTCGCTTCGAGCCCTTCGCGGGGCTGGCCTATCTAAATGTCTGGACCGAGGGTTTCGCCGAAACCGGCGGCGCCGCCGCGCTGTCGGGCTCCGGCATGTCGGTTTCCACCGTGCTCTCGACGGTCGGCATCAACGCGCAGACGAAGCTGGTGGTCGGCGAAACCGAAACCACCCTGCGCGCCGGGCTGGGCTGGCAGCATGCCTTCGGCACGGAGGCGCCGGTTGCCACCCACGCCTTCGCGGGCAGCGGCTCGTTCGACGTGACGGGGCAGAGCATCGATGGCGACACGGCTTTGCTGCAGGCGGGGATCGACCTGCCGCTGAGCGAGAATGCAAAGGTGGGATTGACCTATGGCGGTCAAGTTTCTGCCAATTCACGCAGCCATGGCGTCAAGGCGGAGTTGCGTGTCAGCTTCTAGGAGCGAGTCGGCCTGCCTACCCACGGGGCCAGACTCCCGTGGATCGTGCAGGAGACGAGATTTATGAGCGGCGACTATCGTGATGGTTCGGTGCCGAACCATCGGCAGGCCATTGACGGAGGCTTGCGGTGAACGCTGCGACTTTTGCCCGCTGGGGTTTTGACGGGCCGCGTTTCGTCTATGGCCTGCGCACGGCCATCGCCGCCTGTATTGCGCTCTTCATCGCCTGGGGCATGGGACTGGAACACCCGCAATGGGCGGCCATGACCGTCTGGGCCGGCTCGCAGCCTATTCGCGGCATGCTCATCGAAAAGAGCCTCTTCCGCGCCGCCGGCACGGCGGTGGGTGTCGTGGCCGGCGTGCTGCTGATGCTGCTGGCGCGCGGGGACGCGGTAATCCTCGTGGTCGGGCTGGCGCTTTGGGTGGGGCTGTGCGCGGCGGCCGGCAATGTGGTGCGCGGCTTCGTTTCCTACGGCACGATCCTTGCCGGTTTTTCGGCGGCGATGGTGACGCTGCTGAGCACGGCGCACCACGATTCCATCGTACTGCTTGCCACGGACCGTTTCGCCACTGTGCTGGTGGGCGTGGTCGTGGCGCTGATCGTCGGGCTGGTGTTCACGCCCGCCGCGAGCGGCGATTATGAGAGCGCCGCGACCAAGCTCACGGCGCGCTTGCTCGACGAGATGGCGCGCCCGGCCGAAGAGCGCAGCCTCAAGGAGCAGAAGGCCATTCTCTCGGAAGCCGCGACCATCGAGGAGGCGCTCGATCCGCGCGCGGCGGGCTCGATCAATGGCAGGCGGCTGGCGCATGCGGTGCGCGCGCTGCTGCTGGCGCTGGTTTCGGGCCTGCTCTGGCTGCGCGGCAGCGAGGCGGCCCGCACAGATGCGGAGACGCGGCAGCTCCTGGCGGAGGGCGGGCAGGTGGATGCCGCGCGGTTCCCCGAAGGGGCGCGGGCACTGCGCTCCATTTCGCTCGGCGTCGACGGGCTGGATAACCGTCCGCTCGAAGAGCGCGATGTGCATGCCTCGGTACTGCTGCATCGCGACTGGGACGGTGCGCGTACAGCCGGCATCCGGGCGACGGCGACCATGCTGGTCATCGGCCTCGTCTGGGTCGTCACCGGCTGGGAGGCGGTGCCCTATGTGCTGCTGGGCACGTCAGTGATGGTGACCGTGTTCTCGACCTTCGATGACCCGGCCAATTTCCTCAAGGCGGTGTTCACCGGGCAGGTGCTGGGCGCCATCGCGGCGCTGGCCTGCCGCTGGCTGCTCTGGCCCCATGCCGACAACGAACTCGCCATGCTCCTGATGATGGTGCCGTTCATCCTCTCGGGCTCGCTGGTACAGTCGCACAAGCTGAGCGTCCCGGCGGCGATGGATTACGCCATGGTGTTCCTGCTGCTCTCCCAGCCCGTGCTGCCGCTCAGCGGGACGTTCCTGCAATCGGTGTTCAACGCGGCGGCCGTGATCTCCGGCCCGCTCATCGCGATGGCGGCGTTTCGGCTGATCTACCCGATCCATCCGCGCAAGCGCCTGCAATTGCTGGTGGCGGCCATGGTGCATGAACTCGAACACATGGCCAAAGGCGAAGGTGCCGCCGGCGGTGAGCGCTGGCGGATGCGGCTCAATCACCGCCTGCTGCGTCTCGTGCGCTGGGTGGAAAAAACCGGCTCCAAGGATGTCGATGCCTTCGAGGGCAGCTTCGCCGTCCTCGCGCTGGGCAGTGCCATCGCCCGGCTGCGCGAATTGCAGGCGGGTGAGGGGCTTTCGCAGAGCACGGCGCGGGCGGCGCGTGCCGCCCTGCTGCGGTGTGCCGATGTCGGCAAGGAGCCGGAAGCCGCCGCGCGGGCCATGGAGCATTTGGCGAAGCGCCTGCCATCGTCCTCGGATACCGAATTGCTTGTCGACGCTGCCAGACAGGTGCGAGCCGAAAGCGCCTTCTTCCGGCTGGGCGCCGCCTGAAATGCTCTTGCGGGCCGGCAACCGAGAGGCCACCTAATGGTTATGCCGAAGGAAGGTGAGCCTGATGAGTGACGAGAGCCGTGTCGTTTGCGTGCATTGCGGTGCGATCAATCGCATGCCCGAGGCGCGCAACGCGCAGGAAGCCAAGTGTGGACGCTGCGGGCAATTGCTGTTCGACGGTGTACCGGCCGATGTCGATGCCGGCATGGTCGATCGCCAGATGACCAAGGGCACGCTGCCGGTCGTGGTCGACGTGTGGGCGCCCTGGTGCGGCCCGTGTCGCGCGATGGCGCCCGAATACGAGAAAGCCGCCAGGGTCGGCGAACCGGGCATGCGCTTCCTCAAGCTCAATTCCGACGAGAACCAGGAAATGGCCGCCCGCTTCGGCATTCGCGGCATTCCCACCATGCTGCTGCTGCGCGATGGCAAGGAAGTCGCTCGTGTTTCGGGCGCCATGTCGTCGAGCCAGATTTTGGGCTGGCTGGGGCAGAACAGGTAGCAGGGCGGCGTCAGCCGCCCCTCAAACCTCAGTGCAGCGTCGTGCGCTGACGTGGGTCGCGGTGCATGGCGCCATCCTTCATGATCATGGCGAAATGCTTGGGGCCGACGAGGATCGATTGGTCTTCGAGCGGATTGCCATCGACGAGAAGGATATCGGCCAGCGCGCCCTCCCGGATGATCCCCAGCTCGCCCTTGTGGCCCATGATGTCCCCACCGACCTCGGTGGCGCATTTGAGGGCTTCGGCCGGTGAATAGCCGAAGAATTTGACGAAGTGCCCGATATCGCGCGCGTTCTGCCCCATCGGCGTGACGGTGAAGCCGTAGTCGCCGCCGACGACCACGCGCATGCCGCGTTTGCGCATCTCGTGGTAGGTGGCCATCGTGTGCTCGAGCTTGCGCGGTAGCCCCATGCGCTCGACCACCTCCTTGGTCATGCCGACGACGTCGCCCTCGAAAACCGAATTGTGAACCAGCCCGAAAGCCGGGCCGATGATGATCCGGTCCTTGGCGGCCTCGAGCATATCGAGGGCTTCCTCATCGGCGAAATCGCAGTGATAAATGCAATCCGCGCCTGCCCGCACCGCGCGCTTGACCGATTCCGCCGCCCGGGCGTGGGTGGCCACGCGCTTGCCGAAGTCATGGGCGGTCTGCACGCCGATTGTGAGTTCTTCCTGACTGATCGAGACCAGTTCCGCCCGGATGTTCGAGGTGAATTCGTCCCCCGAGACGTTGAATTTGACGTTATCGACGCCCTCGCGGGCGCAGAGCCGCACGGCCTGCCGGATCTGCGTGACCCCGTCGGCGATCATGCCGAAGCCTTCGAAGCTGCCATGGTTCTTGCGCTCGTCACCCAGCCCGCCCGTGACCGTAATCTCGGGGCCTGCCGCGCGGTAGCGCGGACCGGCGAGGTAACCGTCCTCGATTTCCTGGCGCACCACCACGTCGATCCGAAGTTTCGCCGAAGCGGCCGAATACGCCGAGGTGAAGCCGTGGTTGAGCAGCAGCGTCGCGTTGCGCATCGTCCGCAGCAGATGCTCTTCGGGCGGAATCTCGCCCAGGTCCTGGTTGCGCGCCGGGTTGACGAAACTGAGGTGGCAATGGCCCTCGACCAGGCCCGGCATCAGGAAGCGCCCCCCGCCGTCGATGACCTCCGCCCCGTTCTGGTTGTCGATATGCGCATTCTTGGCGACGGCGGTGATGCGGTTGCCCTCGACCAGCACTTCGCCCGGATAGGGCTCATCTTCGATGGCATCCCAGACATCGACATTGCGGAACAGATAGGCGCTCATTTTCCCTCCGATCGGCGTTCGTTTCCTCGCCTTGCCGAACGATAGGCACGGAGGGCGGAGGCGCCCAACCGGCATGTTTCCGGCCTAGTCCAGCATCTGAGACAGCCCGCTTGATTGTCCGTTGGCTTTAGCGTTCGATGCTCTGGCTTGGGCGGGAGGGGAAATGCCTGAGGCTAGTCAAAACGGCGTCGACGCCGCGATCGGTATCCTGTGTGCGCTGGCCGCCGCCAACGGCTCTGCGCGTGGTAGCATTCTGGCGCGCCAGCTCAATATTCCGCGCGCCAGCTTTCACCGCATCGCAAGAGTGCTGGCCGACGCGGGCCTGCTGACCATAGAGCGTGGTCTGCTGCGCGTCGGGCCAGCTTGCGCCGCCTTTATCGCCGCCAATGCTGCGGACCTTGCGCGGCAGGATGCGCGGCGCGAGCAGCGCGCCCGTGGGCGCAATGGGCCCCAACCGGTGCCCGTCCTGAGTCTCGAGCCTGAAGCGCCTCTCGTCCTCTCGCCGCCCGTGCAGCGCCGCCGCTCGCGCCGGCTGCGCATCGGTTTCTCCAATACGTCGATGGGCAATCCCTGGCGCGTGGCGCTGGTGCATTCCATCGAGCATGCGGCGGCCAACCTGGGTGACGAGATCGAATGGCTGCGCGTCCGCCATGCCGGCGGCAGCCGCAAGCAGCAGGTCGCCGATATCCAGGCGCTGGTCGATGAAGGTGTGGATGGGCTGCTGGTAAGCTCCACCATTCCCGACGCCGTTGCCGAAGCGGTCGCCGGAGCCATGGCGCGCGACGTCGCCGTCGTACTGGTCGAGCGCGGTGTTTCGGCCGAGGTGCCTCACACGAGTTTCGTAACGGCGGATGATGCCGTCATCGGCCGCACCACTGCACTTTGGCTGGCCGAAACACTCAAGGGTGAGGGTGGCGTCGTGCTGCTCTCCGGCCGGGCCGATGCCGTTCCGGCGCAGTTGCGGCTGGCGGCGGCACGCGAGGTCTTTGCTCGTTTCCCGGGTATCGAAATCCTCGACACGATCTGGACGGACTGGGAGCGCAACCGCGCCCGCCGTTCGGTCTCGGAAGCCATCGCGCGCTGGGGCGATGCCATTGCCGGCGTCTGGTGCGACAGCGGCCAGCAGGGCGTCGGCTCCATCGAGGCCTTCGTCGAGGCCGGCTACGGGCCCGGCACGATTCCGCCCCATACGGGCGGCGACATCAACCTCTGCTACAAGCTCGCCATCCGCCACCAGGTGCGGATGGTGGCCACCGACTACCCGCCGGCCATGGGCCTGCGCGCTGTAGAAGCGCTTCATGCCAGCCTTACCGGCAATTGGGTGCCGCGCTTCATCGACGTGCCCTCCGATGTCGTGCTTTCGCGTGGCGCGGCGACCCGCTCGGTGCGCTCGAACCTCGTGCTCGAAGATCACGTGCGATGGGACCTGCCCGACAATCTCATCCTCGGCAGCGGCCTGGGGCCATCCTACAACCCGCGCGCCTTCCGCATCCGCTATCCGGGCAATGTCTATAATCGCTCCGCCGCCCCGCAGGTGCTGCTGTGAGTACGGGCGTGGAAGCCCTTGCTCGGCTCCTGCTCGGCGCCACCGAAATGCCATCGGCGACGGTAGCTGAAATCGCCGCGCGAGAGGGCATTGCTCGCTCGACTGCCTTCGATATCGTGCGGCGGATGGAGGAGGTCGGGCTGGCGGCGCGCGGTACGGGAGGTAATCTCGCACCTGGCGAGCGCGCGGTGGAGTTGGGCTTTGCGGCGCATGGCATCGTCGATCTCCACGGACCGGCCGAAGCCGCTCTCGCCTGGCTCAAGGAAACGCTCGGCATGGCCGCCGCCTTCGGAATCGGCGAGGGGGAAGGGCGCATCGAACTGGCGGCAATCCCTGCTCCGCGTGGACGCGCCGTGCGGCCTGCCGTCACGTTGACCGAGCGAGCCGGCGAGGTCTGGATCGAGGTGCAGGTGCCGGCCGGCGCTTCCGAGCAACTGGTCGAAGCCGCCAAGCGCAATCTCCGTCGGGCCATCGCAGCTTTGGCATGACCGACCCGTTTCTCATCCGCGCACTGGTTCCGAATTACGAAGTGATCCGCGAGGCCTATCGCCAGCGCAGCGATGCGACCCGCGCGACCCTGCGCCATCATCTCGACCTGCAATACGGCCCGCATCCCGACGAACGGCTCGACCTTTTCCTGCCTGACCGCGCAGAGAAGGCGCCGATGCATATCTTCGTCCATGGCGGCTATTGGCGCGCCAACGTGAAGGAGGACTACGCCTATATCGCCGAGCCCATCGTGGCTGCCGGTGGCATCGCCGCCATCGTCGAATACACGCTGATGCCGAAGGTGCGTCTGGCGACCCTGGTGGACCAGGTGCGCCGCGCCGCGCGCTGGTTGGTCGCGCAGGCAGGAGAGTTCGGCGGCGATGCCGGGAGGCTCTCGGCTAGCGGCCATTCGGCCGGCGGGCATCTGGCGTTCTATCTCGCTGCCGCCGCGCCGCACGAGGCGAAGCTGCCGGATATTCCGCTACAATCCCTGCTGCTGGTCAGCGGGCTATATGATCTCGATCCCATTACGCGCAGCTTCCTGCAGCCGGAGCTTGGCTTGACCTCCGAGGACGTGGCGGAGTGGTCGCCGGTAGCCGCGCGAGTGGCCAACGGGATGCGGTTCGAGCTGGCCGTAGGCGAGGTGGAGTCAGCGCCATTTCACGAGCAGGCCGAGCGGCTTGCTGCACGGCTGAGCGGGCAGGGGAGTGCGGTAGGGCAGCGGATGATCGATGGGGCAGATCATATGTCCATCGTCCTCGATCTGGGGACACGAGGGACGAAACTAGGTGGGATGCTGGAGAAGTGCGTTGGAGGGTGAGCGATTACTTGTCCCGCACTCGCTCCCTCCCCACACGGGGGAGGGAGACCGGCATATGCTAGCCGCTAGCCTCGGTTCGGCTCGGTTATGCCGTCCAGACCAGCTTCGCGTTCGTCAACTCCCGCGCTCCGAGCGCGCCAAGCTCTCTGCCGAAGCCCGATCCCTTTACACCACCGAACGGAGCCCGGGCATCCGAGCGAACGAAGTCGTTGATGAAAACGGCGCCGGCTTCAAGCCTGCCTGCCACCCGCGCCGCCTTTTCGGCGTCCGAACTCCACACTGCGCCGCCCAGCCCATATTCGGTGGCGTTGGCCAGGGCGACGGCTTCGTCTTCCGTGTCGAAGGGGAACATCAGTGCCACCGGTCCGAAGAACTCCTCCTGTGCGATGGCGGCGTTGGGATCGAGGCCGGTGATGACGGTCGGAGCGAAGTAATTGCCCGGGCGGTCGAGCTTGTCGCCGCCGGCGATAACCTGCCCGCCGGCCGCCTGCGCGTCGGCGATCTGGCGTCGCGTCGTGGCGATGAGGTCGGCCTTGGCAAGCGGGCCGAGCCTGGTGTCGGCGCTCATCGGGTCGCCGACAGGCAGCGCGTTGGCCGCTTCGGCATAAGCGCGGACATAACGGTCGTAGATCGGGCGGGCGACGATGAAGCGCTTGGCGGCGATACAGCTTTGGGCGTTGTTGGAGAAACGCGAGACGATGCCGAGCTTGACCGCCTTCTCGAAATCGGCGTCCTCGAAGATAATGAAGGGATCGGAGCCGCCGAGTTCCAGCACCGCTTTCTTGCCGTGCGCGCCCGCAGCCTCCGCCACGGCGCGTCCCGCGCCGGTCGAGCCGGTCACGGTAACGGCGCGGATGCGCGGATCGGCGATGATGCCGGGTACCGCGTCGCGGCGGATGGCGAGATTGGTATAGAGCCCATCCGGCCCGCCGGCATCGCGCACCAGTTCTTCGATGGCGCGAGCCGAGCCTTGCACCGAATCCGCATGTTTGACCAGCACCACATTGCCCGCCATCGCCGCGGGGATGAAGAAGCGCAGCACCTGCCAGAACGGCAGGTTCCACGGCATCACGCCAAAAAGTGGCCCGAGCGACTGATAGACCACCTTGCCCGGCGTACCGGGGATGGCCTCGTCGCGCAGATATTCCTGCCCTTGCGCCGCAAAGTGCCGCGCACCGCCGGCAGCCTTGACCACCTCATTCCGCGCCTCGCCCACCAGCTTGCCCATTTCGGAGGTGATGAGCGCGGCATAGCGATCAGCGCGCTCTTCGAGGAGGCCGGCCAGCCGCTCGAGGAAGGCCGCGCGGACGGATGCGGGCTCCTGGGACCAGCTCTGCCAGGTGTCCCAGGCGCGTTGCAGCAGGCGGTCGATATCGGCCGCGTCGTGCGCCGGGTAGGTGGCGATTTCCTCGCCCGTTGCCGGATTGATGGACTTGAAAGCCATGAAACTCCCCCCTTTTCTCGGCATTCGCCGTGTGGTCACGTTTGTAACCTGTTGGTTACTAATTGACAGGAGAGCTCTGGCAAAAGTCAAGGGTGATGAATTGCTGGCCGCTGCTTGACAGCCGGATGCAGCAACGACAGTCTTGTAACCACATAGTTACATCGGGGTGTGCGGGCAGGGAGGTCCGGCGCTTCGATCGGGAGGGGTAGAGGTTGACCGACTATCTGATTTTGGGCGGAGGCTCGGCCGGCTGCGTGCTGGCGGCCCGGCTGACGGAAGATCCGGCCGTGAACGTGGTGCTCGTCGAAGCGGGCCCCAACCTGACACTGGATACCATGGCGCCCCACGTGCGCAGTCGCTATCCCGGACAGGCCTATCTCGATCCCGGCAACATCTGGCCCAACCTCACCGCCTATCTCGGCGCGCCACTTGGAAATACCGATGGCCGCGCGCCCCGTCGCTACGAGCAGGGCCGCCTGCTAGGCGGCGGCTCTGCCGTCAACGCCATGGTCGCCAATCGCGGTGCGCCGGGCGACTATGACGAATGGGGCGCTCTGGGTGCAGAAGGCTGGTCCTTTGCCAACGCGCTGCCCTATTTCCGCAAGCTCGAACGCGATGTCGATTTCGACGGGCCCTATCACGGCAAGGATGGCCCCATCCCGGTGCGGCGCATCAAGCCCGACCGCATGTCGCCTTTCGTCAAGGCAGTCTCCGAAACGCTGGTCGCCAACGGCCATCCGGCCAAGGCCGACCAGAACGGGGAATGGACCGACGGCGTCTATGTCGGCGCGGTCGCCGTAAGCGACAAGGGCGAACGCGTACCGGCCTCGGTGGGCTACCTCACGCCGGAAGTCCGGGCGCGCAAGAATCTGGAAATCATCACCGGCCACCTGGCCGAGCGCGTGCTGTTCGACGGGCAGCGGGCCGTGGGCGCGGTGATCGTGCCAGATAGCGGCGGCGAAGGCCGTCGTTTGACGGCGCGCGAGGTCATCGTCTCATCGGGCGCCATCCACAGTCCGGCCCTGCTGATGCGTTCGGGTGTGGGGCCCGGCGACCAGCTCGCGGCCCTGGGTATTCCTGTCGTGGCTGACCTGCGCGGTATCGGGCAGAATCTCATGGAGCACCCCTCCACTGCCGTCTCCACCTATCTGCCCCCGCAATCGCGCCTGAGCGACCTGCGCGAGCATCACGACCACGCCATCCTGCGCTTCTCCTCCAATATCGGGGACGCGCCCGAAGGCGACATGCACGCCGCCATGATCGCCCGCTCCGGCTGGCACTCCGTGGGCCAGCGCATCGGCACGCTCTTCATCTGGGTCAACAAGGCCTATTCGCGCGGCGAGGTGCGGCTCAAGGGCAAGGATGTGCGCGAGGAGCCGCATGTCGATTTCCGCATGCTCTCGGACTGGCGCGATCTCGAACGCCTCAAATACGGCTTCAAGGTAGGCGCCAGGACGCTCACCGATCCCCGGATGGATGGCAAGCGCGGCCCGGTCTTCCCGACGAGCTACTCGGCCCGCGTCGCGGCGATTGCCGGCCCCGGCCTCTGGAATACGCTGCAACGCGGCGCCTTCGCGGGCATGCTCGACTATTCGGGGCCCCTTCGCTCGGCCTTGATCCACAACGTGGTGACGCTCGGCATCAGCCTCGATAACCTCCTTTCGGACGATAAGGCCCTCACCGAATTCATCGGCAAGTCGGTGGGCGGGGTGTGGCATGCTTCGGGAACCTGTCGCATGGGCGCGGCGGACGATCCGAAGGCCGTGACCGACAGCCACGGTCGGGTGCGGGGCGTCGAGGGATTGCGCGTCTGCGACGCTTCGTTGATGCCGTCGATCCCGCGGGCCAACACCAATGTCCCCACGCTCATGATGGCAGAGCGTATCGCCGACCTGATCAAGGAGGAGAGGCAGGCTGCCTGAAGGCCGAATGTCTCAAATGCTGGACTCTATCCGGGCTTTCGCCCTTGCAGGTGCGCGCCTTAGTCCAAATAGTGGAACACCAAGAATGATCCTGGAATGGGACATCATGAGGGGAGGAAACAGGGCCGGTGCCGGCGTGCGCCGTGCTTTTGCGTCCAGTGCGTCTCGTCATGTCCTCTTCGGGCGAGGCAGGCCATGACGACCAACCCACCCGTGATGGAAATGCGTGGCATTTCCAAATCTTTCCCGGGCGTTCGCGCCTTGAAGGACGTGAGCTTTGCCTGCGCGGCAGGGGAAGTGCATGCCCTTGTCGGCGAAAACGGCGCCGGCAAATCCACCCTCATCAAGATCCTCTCGGGCGTCTACCGCCCCGATAGCGGCGCCATTGCGCTCAACGGGCAGGAAGTGCATTTCCGCCACCCGGTAGAGGCCCTGCGCGCCGGCATTTCGGTGATCTACCAGGAATTTTCGCTGCTGCCCGAGCGCACTGTGGCGCAGAACATCTTCCTCGGCCGCGAGCCGACGCGGAACGGCATCATCGACTACGGCGCCATGGAAGCAGAGACCCGGCGGGTCCTGACGCTTTTCGGCTCCAGCCGCATCGAGCCCGATACGCTGGTGGCCGACCTCGACGTCGCCAGCCAGCAGATGGTCGAGATCGCCAAGGCCATTTCGCTCGACGCCAAGGTGGTGGTGATGGACGAGCCGACCGCCGCGCTCAACGAGGCGGAATGCGAGATGCTGTTCGCCACCATCGACCGCCTGCGCGAACGGGGCACCGCCATTGTCTACATCACGCACCGCATGCGCGAGGTGACGCGCCTTGCCGATCGGGTGACGGTGCTCAAGGACGGCGAGATCACCGCCCGCTTCGAGACCACGCCCGCGCCGGAGACCATCGTGCGCGCCATGGTCGGCCGCGACATTGCCGATTTTTACGCGCCACCCGCCACGCCCGAGGAAATCGGCCCCGTCGTGCTCTCGGTCCGCAACGGCAGCAACGTCTTCCTGCGCGACATTTCCTTCGATCTCAAGGCTGGGGAGATCGTCGGTTTTTCAGGTATCCAGGGGGCAGGGCGCTCGGCCCTCGCCATGGCGCTTTTCGGCTCGGTTCCTTTCACCAGCGGCGCGGTGACCCTCGATGGCCAGAACGCTGCTTTCCGCACTCCGCGCGATGCCATTCGCGGCGGGCTGGGCCTGCTCCCGGGTGATCGCAAGGCTGAGGGTCTCGTGCTGATGCAGACCGTGCGTGACAACGGCATGCTCACCTCCCGTGCCTTCGCCCCGCTCGGCGGCAGCAATCGCCGCAACGGCTTTGCCAGCGTCGACTCCATCGACGCGCTTTTCGCCAAGGTCGACATGCGCGCCGCCAGCTACGACCAGGAAATCCGCTCGCTCTCGGGTGGCAACCAGCAGAAGGCGATCGTCGCCCGTTGGCTGGCGCTCGCTCCCAAGGTGCTGATCTTCATCGAGCCGACGCGCGGCATCGATGTCAACGCCAAGGCCGGCATCTACCAGCTCATGCGCGAGCTCGCCCGCAATGGCGCGGCGATCATGATGATCTCCTCGGACCTTCCTGAAATCCTGGGCGCCGCCGACCGCATCCTCGTCATGCGTGCCGGCTCGATCGTGGGTGAATTCGGGCGCGGCGTCACCGAGGCCGAAATCATGCTCTCGGCCACTGGCGAAACCACCATGGCGGGAGCAGCCGCATGACCGACGCCACCATGCAGCCCGTCGCCAGGCGCCGCAAATCCGGCTTTCGCTTCGAGCGCTGGGCGCCGGCCTTGCTGCTCGTCATCGCTTTCGCCATCTACGCAATAGTGGCGCTCGCCACCGGCCAGCCGCAATTCCTGACACCCGACAATCTCATCGCCATTCTCGGCCGCTCGATCGCGCTGGGCATCACCGCAATCGGCCAGACCTTCGTGATCCTCGTCGCTTCGATCGATCTCTCGGTGGCCAATCTCATCTCGGCAGCAGCAGTGCTGGCCTCGGTGATCATGAACGGCAACCCCGCAATGATCCTGCCGGCCATCCTCGCCGTCCTGGCGCTCGGCGCGGTGGTCGGCGTCGTCAACGGGCTGGTGATCACCAAGCTCGAGGTCAACCCGCTCATCGCCACGCTCGGCATGGCGCTGGTCATCCAGGGGTGCCTTTCCGCCTTTGTCACCAATTTCGCCGGCTCCGTGCCGGCCGAATTCCAGGTCTTTGCCTATGGCGGGTTCGGCTCCATCCAGTTCAGCCTCATCTTCCTTGTGGCGCTGACCGTCGCCGCCTGGTTCGTGCTGCGCTTCACCAAGTTCGGCTCGGACATCTATTCGGTGGGCGGCAATGCCGATGCGGCGAGGCTTGCGGGCATCAAGACCCATCCCGTGGTGATCGCCACCCACGTCATCTGCAGCCTCTGCGCGGCGATTGCCGGCCTCTATCTGGCCTCGCGCCTGCGCTCGGGCGCACCATGGATCGGACGCGACGGTGTCTATGACCTGCAGTCGATCGCCGTGGTCGTCATCGGCGGCACCGTGCTGGCCGGCGGCCGCGGTGGCATCTGGGGCACCATTGCCGGCGTCCTCATCTTCTCGCTCATCGACTCGATCTTCAACATCGCCCAGGTCGATGCCTTCGCCAAACAGGTGATGCGTGGCATCATCATCGTCGCGGCCGTGGCCTTCTACGCCGTGCGCTCCAAGAGGATCGTCGCATGAGCGAGGCCGCCCTATCCCGCAGCGAGAAGAAAAAGCGCCGGCTGCCGCAGATCAACCCGGTCTACATCGTGCTGGCGGTGCTGCTCATCGCCATCGTCATCCAGAACGTGAGCTTCCTGGAGCCCCAGGGCTACATGAACTTCCTCAAGCGTTCCGCGCCGTTGGCGATCCTGGCGGCAGGCTCGGTCTTCGTGATCGTGGCGGGAGGTTTCGACCTTTCCGTCGGTGCGCTCATCACGCTCACCGTCATCGGCTCATCGATGCTGCTCAACAACAACCCGGACGCCACCTGGTGGGTGATCCTGCTGATGTTGGGCCTGGGCGTGCTGGTGGGCTGCATCAATGGCCTCATCGTTTGCTACCTCAGGGTGCCATCGCTGATCGCCACCCTCGGCATGATGATTACGCTGAACGGCGCCGCACTCATGTGGTCGGGTGGATCGCCGCGTGGCTACCTGCCCGATTCCTTCCGGTTCTTCGGGCGCTTCAATTTCCAGGACGTGCCGATCTTCCAGCTTGTGCCGGTGGCCGTGATCATCCTCATCGTGCTTGGCTTTGCGCTCTACTGGCTCATGCACCGCACCAATTTCGGACGCATGGTCCACGCCATCGGCGACAATCCGCGCGCCGCGCAACTGGCCGGTGTGCCGGTCGAGCGCGTACGCATCCTGGCCTTCGTGGTGTCCTCGGTCTCGGCCGTGATCGCCGGCGTCATGCTCGGCGGCTTTGCCGGTGTCTCGACCGACGTGGGCTCGGGCTACGAGTTGCAGGCCATCACCGCGGCGGTGCTGGGCGGGGCGCAATTGCTGGGTGGGCGGGGCTCGGTGCCGGCAGCCATTGCCGGCGCGTTGACGCTCCAGGCCATCTTCACGCTCCTCAATTTCCTGGGTCTGCCCAAGCCCGTTCGCGACGTGGTGCAGGGCGTGATCCTCATCGCAGCGGTGGCGCTGGCCATGTACCGCCGCAAGAAGACCGGACGATAGAAATTCACGCGGCGCGCCCCAACTGCGCCGCGGAATGCTGAGTGGAACGACTACTCAAGGGAGAGGAACTTATGAGGAAGATCGTACTTCTGGCGCTGGCGGCAAGCCTGGCGCTTCTGGGGGGCAGCGCATTCGCGCAGGCACCCAATTTCGACGATCCTGCTGCCTTCGCCAAGCAGCGCGAGGAACTCAAGGCCGCGGCCATGGGCCCCGAGGGCAAGCCCTGGGAGCAATACCTGTCCGACGCCATGGCCGATACGGCCAAGTTCAAGAAGCCCGGCCCTTACACGCTGTGCTTCTCCAATGCCGGCGTGAACAATCCATGGCGCGTCGTCGGCTGGACCGACATGCAGGCCGAGGTCGACCTGCACAAGGACCAGATCAAGGAATTCATCGCCGTCGACGCCCAGGGTTCTGACGACAAGCAGATCGCCGATATCGGTGACCTGCTGGCCGGTGGCAAGTGCGACCTGCTGATCGTTTCGCCCAACACCACTGCGGCCCTGACGCCGGCCGTCGAAAAGGCCTGCGCCACGCTCCCGGTCGTCGTCTTCGACCGCGGCGTCAACACCCCTTGCCCGGTGACCTTCGTGCACCCGGTGGGTGGCTACGGCTTCGGCATTTCCGCTGGCGAATTCGTGGCGGCCAATGTGCCCAAGGGCTCCAATGTCCTCATGTTGCGCATCTTGCCAGGCGTGGACGTGCTCGAAACACGTTACTCGGCCGCCAAGCGCATCTTCGATGAGGCCGGCATCAACATCATCGGCGCCGAATTCACCGATGGCGACAATGCCAAGACCAAGTCGATCGTTGAGGACTACATCCAGAAGGGCAAGATCGACGCCGTCTGGATGGATGCCGGCGCCACCGCTGTCGCCGCCATCGAAGCCTTCGAGGACGCAGGCGTGGACGTGCCGGTCTTCACCGGCGAGGACCAGCAGGACTTCCTCCAGAAGTGGAAAGCCCTGAACCTCAAGGCCATCGCCCCGACCTATCCGGCCTATCAATGGCGTTCGGCCATCATCGCCGCGCTCAAGGTTCTGAACGGCGAGCCCGTCCCGGGCCCGGAATGGGTGCTGCCGCAGCCGTCCATTACCCAGGACACGCTGGATAACTTCATCAACGAAAAGATGCCCCCGCTGCACTACGCCATGTGCGGTTGCGAAGGCATGCCGGACTATCCGGCTCGTTGGGGCGGTAAGTAAGCCCGAGTGATGAAAATCAGGGGAGGGCGCCCGCCGGGCGCCCTTTCCTTTTGCCTGTGAGGCGCTAGTCTCAGGAAAAAGAAAAGCACTTCGACGAGGACGATCCATGACGATCCGCAATCTCGCCGGAACCCTGCGACCAGCCTCCATCGCCATTGTCGGCGCCTCCAACCGCGAGGGCGAACTCGGGCGCGTGGTCACCGAGAACATCATCAGCGGCGGCTATTCCGGTGCCATCTATCCGGTAAGTCCTGACTACGACCAGGTGCTGGGCTTTCAGTGCTACCAGCAGGTGGCCGATCTTCCGCAGGCGCCTGAACTCGCCATTCTTGCCATCCCTGCGCGCGATACGCCTGCTGCCGTTTCCGAACTCGGTGAGCGCGGCGTTCCTGCAGCCGTCGTGCTGGCTGGTGGCTTCGATGACGAACTGCGCGAGCAATTGTGCGACGCGGCGCAGCCCTTCGGTCTGCGGCTCATCGGGCCCAACACGATCGGCCTCCTCGCTCCGCAAGTCCGCCTCAACGCCAGCTTCGCTCACATCGCGCCCGAACCCGGCCGGCTCGGCCTCATCTCGCAATCGGGCGCCATCATCTCCTCGATCATCGACTGGGCTGCCGCCGAGCGCATCGGCTTTTCCCAGATCTTCTCGCTGGGCGACACGGTGGACGTCGATGCCGGCGACTGCCTCAACCTCCTTGCTGAAGACGCGCGAACCTCGGCCATTCTGCTCTACCTCGAATCCGTCACCGCGCCCCGTAAGTTCATGTCGGCGGCCCGCGCTGCCGCGCAGATAAAGCCCGTCATCGCCATCAAGGCCGGCCGCCACAACCCCACGACACAACTCACCCAATTGCGGACTGGCGTCGCCTCGGGCGAGGACCGGGTCATCGAAGCCGCCTTCCGTCGCGCCGGCATCATCCGGGTCGACAAGCTCGAGGATCTCTTCGCCGCCGCCGAAATCCGCGCCCGCTTCCAGCCGCTCGATCGCGGCCGAACGGCCATCATCACCAATGGCGGCGGCGCAGGCATCCTGGCAGTCGATCACCTTCTCGAACGCGGCTGCGAAATGGCGTCGCTGGCCCCACGTACGGTCGCCGCCCTCGATACGGTGTTGCCGACCGCATGGTCCCGCTGCAACCCGGTCGATATCCTCGGCGACGCCCCACCAGAGCGCTACAAGGCCGCCGTCGAGATCATCGCCAGCGACCCCGGTATCGATGCCCTCCTCGTCATGAATACGCCAACGGCTCTGGCCTCCTCGACCGATGCCGCGCGCGCAGTAGCCAGCCTTGCGCAGGAGGGCATGGTCCGCGGCAAGCCTGTGCTTGCCTGCTGGTTGGGCAAGTTCACCGCCGAGCATGCCCGGACCATGTTCAAGGCCAGCGGCATCGCCAGCATCGAAACACCCGCTGCCGCGGCCGAGGCCGTAGAACTCCTTACCCGATGGTCGACCCTGCGCCACCTGGTCGAACGCGTGCCGGAAAATGCCGTGCAATTCCGCACGGACCGCGTGGTGGCCGCCCGAACGTTCCGCAAAGTCGCCGAAAGCGGCCGCCACGCTCTTTCCGAGGCCGAGGCGAAATCCGTCATCGCCGCCTATGGCATCCCCGTGCCGGAAATGCAGGTCGCTGCGGATGAAAACGAGGTCGAGCATTGGGCCGCCGAGATGCTCGGCCGCTACAAGGCGCTCGCTATCAAGCTCCATTCCCACACGATTTTCTACAAGTCCGAACTCGGCGGCGTCGTCCTCGGCGTTGAAAGCGCCGCGGCCGCGCGCGAGGCCGCTCGCACCATCCGCACGCGCATGCGCGAACATGGCCGCGATGCCGAGATCGAAGGCTTTTCCATCCAGCCGATGATCCGTCGCCCCCATGCGCGCGAACTGATGGTCGGCCTGCGCGCCGACCCGGTTTTCGGCCCAACCGCCCTTTTCGGCTCCGGTGGGCTGGCGGCCGATGTGGCCGACGACGTGGCCGTGGGCCTCGTGCCGCTCGACGAAGTGCTGGCCGGTGACCTCATCGAGCAGACGCGCATCAGCCGCCAACTGGGCAGCTATGCCAACGTGCCGCCCGCAGATCGGCTCGCCATCGAGCGAACGCTGATGGGCCTGTCGCAACTGGCCATCGATTTCCCCTGCGTGACAGGCGCGCGTATCAATCCTCTCCTCGCCGACGAGCATGGCGTCATCGCGCTCGATGCCAGTATCGAGATCGACCCCGCCCGTATTGACGAGCGTGGACCCGGCGCCTGCCTCGCCATCCGCCCCTACCCCTCGGGCTGGGAGGTGCGCGCTGCCGTCCGTGATCGGGCCTTCGTCATCCGCCCGATGCGTCCGGTCGATGCCGCGCTTTATTCCGCCTTCATGGCCCGCATGGATGCCGAGGACCTGCGCCTGCGTTTCCTCGCGCCCACCCAGCAGCTCTCTCGCGACATGCTCGTCAGCTTCACGCAGCTCGACTATGACCGCGAGATCGCCTTCGTTGCGCTTGAGGAGCCGGGCGGAGAGATGGCGGGCGTCGTGCGCTATTCGGCGGACCCTGACCATGAGCGCGCCGAATTCGGCATCATCGTGCGCAGTGACCTCAAGGGGTTTGGCCTGGGCAAGATCCTGCTCGGCCGCCTCATCGCCTATGCCCGTGCCGACGGCCTGCGCTGGCTCGATGGCGTCGTCCTGCGCGAAAATGCCGGCATGCTCGGCCTCGCCCGCCGCTTCGGGTTCGCCTCGCAGCCGGGCCCCGAGGATTCCACCCTCTCGCGCATTTCGCTGGCTCTCGATGGCGCACCGGCGCTCGACCCGCCTGTGGAAAACCGGTTGAAAACGACAGCGCCTTGAGCTTGATTACCCCTCGGGACAGGCTCTTGCTCGGAGGCGGCGTTGAGTGAACCGGACGTCCCGTCGCGGCGGAACATCAGAAGCCTGCTTCTGGTTGAAGATGAACCCTTGATTGCGTCCGGCATCGCCCAGATGCTCGAGGAATACGGCTACGAGTCCGTACGCTCGGCCTATAGCTACGCCGATGCCGAAAGCGCCGCGCACGACGCGCATTACGATGCCGCCATTCTCGATGTGATGCTCTCCACGCGCTATGTCTGGCCTATTGCGACGCTGCTGCGCGAGCGCGGCACGCCTTTCCTCCTGCTGACCGGCCTCAACGCCGAAAGCATCGACAGCGAATTCCGCGACGCACCGGTGATCTTCAAGCCCTTTGGCGAGCGTGAACTCGTCAGTGCTCTCAACGCCCTCATGTAATTTATGCCGAGTTGAGCGGCGACCAGCATTGCGCCATTGTCAGGGATGTAAGGCGCGAGGCGTTCGGAATGAAGGTGCTTTTGTTTGGGGCGGGCGGTCAGGTGGGGCGGGTGCTCGCCGCCATGCTCCCACAGGTTGCCGATCTGGTGGCCCTGGGGCGCGACGAGGCCGATTTCACCCGTTCCGGCCACCTCGCCGATTTGGTCGCGGAGGCGCGTCCCGATGTCGTCATCAACGCCGCCGCCTATACCGCCGTCGACCGCGCCGAGAGCGAGCCGGAGCTTGCCGCGCAAGTCAACGCCGCCGCCCCCGCCGAACTCGCCGTCGCCGCGGGCAGGGCAGGGGCCACGCTCATCCACTATTCCACGGACTACGTCTTCGACGGCACCAAGGCGGGCGCCTATGTCGAGACGGACCCGACCGCGCCGCTTAACATCTATGGCCGCACCAAGCGCGAGGGCGAGGTAGCCGTCGCGGCAAGCGGTGCCGATTTTCAAATCTTCCGTACAAGCTGGGTTCACGCCCCCGGCGGCAATAATTTCATTGCCAAGATGCTCAAGCTGGCAGCCGAGCGCGACGGGTTGAAAGTCATCGACGATCAGATTGGCGCTCCCACCAGCGCGCGGCTCATCGCGCAAACCACCTTGCGCGCACTTGCTGCGCGGGCCGCCGGCAATCAGCTTGCCTCCGGCATCTACCATCTCACCGCATCCGGCGAGACCAGCTGGAACGGTTATGCCCGCTTTGTCATCGCTGAAGCGATCCGTCGCGGCCTTTCGCTCAAGGCCCGCCCTGCGGATGTCGAGGCCGTACCGACGACCGCGTTCCCGACACCCGCGCGACGCCCGCTCAATTCGCGCCTGTCCACGGCCAAGCTGCGCGAAGCGCTCGGCGTCGAAATGCCCGATTGGCGCGAGGGTGTGCTCGAGACCCTCGATGCAACGCTCAAGGACTTGGAGAGATGAAAAGGCGGCTGCGGGTCGGCCTGCTCTGGCACACCTTCGGCCACCCGAACCTCGGCGTCGATGCGCTCGCCCGCGCCAATTCCGCCCTCATCCGCCGCGCGGCAGCGATGGCGGGTATCGAAATCCGCTTCATAACGCTCGGCACCCCGACCCGTCCCGGCATCGACGTCCCGCCCGACGTCGAGATCGGCCCGCACCCGAGCATCCGTCAGGCTCTTCGCGGCCGCTCGCGCTTCCTCGCCGAAGTACGCAATTGCGACATGGTCTTTGACATTGGCGAGGGTGACAGCTTCACCGACCTCTACGGCGCCCGCCGTTTCGCCTTCCAGGCCGGAACCAAGCTCGCTGTCCTTGCCACCGGCACGCCGCTGGCCCTCTCGCCCCAGACCATCGGCCCCTTCGCCGCCCCTCATCATCGCGCTCTCGCCACGAGCATTCTGCGCCGCGCGAAAGCAGTCCACACTCGCGACCACCTCTCGACCGAATTCGCCGACGCGCTGGGCGTCCGCCAGGTGAGAGAGTTCACCGACACAGCCTTCGCACTTCCCTATGAGCCCCCGGGGCCGAAAGGCCGCCCCAGCATTGCCATCAATGTTTCCGGTCTGCTCTATGCCGGCAGTGTCTCGATGCGGCTCGACTATCGTGCCCTGACGCACAGCATTATCGAGGCATTCTCTGCCGAGGGGGCCGCCGAAATCTGCCTCTTCGCCCACGTCAACGGCACGAACCCGCCCGATACGGACGAGCCCGCCATCGACCTGCTCGCACGCCGCTTTCCGCAAACAATGCGGATTCAGTCTTTCACGGATTCCACTGCGGCTAAGACTTTCATCGCCGGGGTAGATTTCGTCGTAGCCGCCCGCATGCACGCTGCCATCGCCGCATTCTCGTCTGGCACTCCGGTGGTGCCGATCGCCTATAGCCGCAAGGTCAACGGCCTCTTCGCCGGCCTTGACTACCCCCACTTCGTCGACGCGCAGAGCGACGATCTGGAACGCGCAACGGCAACGATCTTCGCCGCCTTCGAGCAAAGGCAGCAATTGGCGCAGTCCGTCGCTGTAGGGCGACAGGTCGCCGAAGCGCGGCTCGATGCCTATGTCAATGAACTGGCGCTGCTGCTCGATCAGGTCGTCAGCCACCATCCGAACCGCATCCATGAATCGGCATAAGGCGCTGCTGACCCTGGCCCTGCTTGGGCGGCTCCTTGCCGGCTTCGCGAGCCTTTTTCTCCTCGCCCGAACCCTCGGTCCCGCCGACTACGGCGTGGTGGCAACGGTCTTCGCCTACGCGGCCATCGTCGCGCTCCTCACTGACTTCGGCTTCCCCGTCACGCTGCTGCGCGATATCGGCACGCAGCCAGAAAAGGCAGGAGAGTTTCTCGCCGCGGGCCTGCGCGTCAAAACGCTGCTCGCTGCCATGGCGTCGTTCATCCTCCTGGGCGTGCTGACCACCCTCCGCCTCGATGCCCCACTCTTCTGGTCATCGATCTGCGTCCACCTTGCCGTTATGGCCGCCTCCTATGGCGACCTGGCGCTCATCGCCCTGCGGGGCCTCGGTCGGTATGACCGCGAAGTGATCCTCGTCTGGTCCGGCACGATCCTCTTCGCTGCCATTCTGCTGGCCGCCGCGTGGTCCGCACCCGCGCTTCTCCCGATGACGCTCGCTTTGCTGCTGGCACGCTTGGTCCAAACCGGCCTCGCTTTCGCCGGCGTTCGCAACATGCTCACCTTGCGCTTCCGCGGCCCAATCCTGCCGCATCTGCGCAGTTCCGCCTCCATGGCTGCTGACACCTTCCTCACCGCGCTTTCAGGCCAGGTCGACGTCATCCTGGTCAGCCTGCTTCTCGGTCTGGAAGCCACCGGGCTCTATCAACTTGGCGCGCGCATCGCTTCCTATGCGCTGTTGCCTTCGCAGGTTCTCGCAGGCGTCTACACACCCGCCCTCTCAGCCCTGCATTTCGCGAGGAAGCCAGAAGCGCCCGCGCTTGAAGCCCGCATGCGGCTCGAATTCCCGTTGGGCGGCCTGCTGTTCGGAGGGACCGTCGCCGGCCTGATGCCGTTCATCGCGCCTTGGCTTTTCGGCCCCGCTTTCGCATTGCCGACATGGGCCTGGCTGGGCTTCGGCGCCTTCGTCTTCGCTCGCTTTGCGACCGGAGCTTTGGGCATTGCGCTGGTCGCTCGCCGCATGATCCGCGCAAGGCTGCTTGGTCAATCCCTCGGGCTCGCGTTCCTTTGCGCTGCCATGGTTGCCCTGCTGCCTGCCTTCGGCATGGCGATCGCCCCATGGCTCGCCGCAGCGACCACGGCTCTTACGGCGGCGGTCTATGCCGTTGCCCTGCTGATAGCGAATGCCTCCGGCCGGCGAGGGGAGAGCCACTGGCCGGAGGCAGGGGCGCTGGCCGTCAGGCCGTCGCCGCCAGCAGGTGCTCCGTGACGGCGTGCGCGGCCCGCATGCCGAGGTAGTCGTGCCCGGCCTGGACCGGATGCACGCCATCGGAGCCGATATAGATGTTCGAATTGCCCGTGCCCGAAACCGACGTCGTGCGCCCGGTACCAAGCTGCCAGCCGTCGGCCCGTGTATCGAAATAGCGTAGCCGCCTGCTCGCCACCGCATCCGCCTGCGCCGCCGCCGCATTGGCGATCGCCGTGGCAACGACAGCCGGAACGACCATCCCCGGCGCCGTCCAGGGCCCGATCACCGTCACACCTGCATTGGGCAGGGCGGCCAGCAGTGCCGCGAGATAAGCCGAAGCATCCGTCTCGACCTGGCCAGCCGCGAAGTCATAGTCGTTGATGCCCAGGCACACGACCACCCAATCGGGAGCAAACGCCGTGACGTCTACGGCCAGCTTCTGCAGCGCCGTCTTGCCGCTCTGCTGGCCGGGCCGGCAATAGCCCATGCCGCTTTCCCCGCTCACCCAGCAATCGGCAATGCCCAGCCGCTGCCCCATCTGGTAGGCGAAGCCGCTACCCAGCTTGGTCGCACCCGTTCCCACGGCATAGCTGTCTCCCACAACCATCAGCCGCGGCGTGTCGGTCCGCACTGGCCAGACCGAATAATTGGCCCCCAGCGCCACACCGCAGAAGCTGATGTAGAAGCCGGTCTCGAACATGATCTTGCCAATGGGATTGCTGCCATTGTCGATCTTGAGCCGCCGGAAGCTGGAATCCGCCGTGATGGTCTGCACCGCCGCCGTCACCGGCTTGTCGTTGATCCAGAGCCGGTATTCATTGCTGTTGGCGGAAGTCGCCAGCACCAGCAATTCGATTGCCGGCGCATCGGTGGCGAACACGTAGCCGAGCATGCCGCCGCGCCGGGCGCCAGCCGCTCCTTCGATGCCGGCCGGGTAGTAGATGTCCTGCGCCGCATTGGTGAAATGACTCCAGCCGGCCTTGGTCACGCCGATGGCCGACTTGATCGCGCCCTGCGTGAAGATCGGGCTCGGCGTCAGAATCTGCAGCACGCTTCCGGGAAGCGTCGTCGCGCTGTTGCCGGCGCCCAGCGTTACCGTTGGCGGGGAGACCATGTCGACCAGTTTTCCACCCTGCTGCGCCAGCCGCAGCATGCGATCGGCCTTGTAGCGCAGGCTGTTCTCGATAAGCCGCGTCGGGATCATCGCAGATCTCCCAGCAGTACCGCGCCATTGCTGTCGATGAGAAAGCGCCCGTCCTTGTCGACGAGCGCCGCCTTTCCCGGCGGCACGCGCAGCGCCAGTTGCGGTCGCCTGCCGATCGGAGGGCTAACCCCGATACCGATTGCTGTCATCGCCTCGCCCCTTCCCGTTGGTCCATATCCGTCTCCAAAACTGAGACACCAAGGGTAGGGGCGCCGGCGCCGGGGAGGATAAGTCGCAAACGACGTGACCTTTCCCCCGCGCTTTGGCATTGTCCTGCAAGGGAGCAGGCATGGATCAAGGCGCGGGCAGCACTGTGCGCAATGACGCGGCGGAACGCGCGCGTTCGCTGCTATCCGTCGACCTCCTCCTGGCGGGCGCCTATATCTTCGCCCACCTGGCCTATTTCTCTACCCTCGCCAACGCCATCGCGCCCGGCCTCGATCGTCTGGCGCTTCTGCTTATGACCCTGGCAATCGCAGGCGGCGTCGCGCGCGCTCTCTGGCTCGGCGAATGGCTGGCAGCGCTGCTCGCCATCGCTGCCATCGGGCTCGTGGCGGCCCAGCTCGCCATCTTTGCGCAATTGTCGGATCGCCTGATCAACTGGAATGCCGGGCTGCCCTATCTCTCGCTTGCAGGCTTCGTTCTCTTCGTGAACGCCTGGAAGCAACGGACCACACTGATGGCCCTGCTGATCGGGGCCGCATTCGCCTATTGCGCGATCTATGTCGTGCTGGCCGGAATGGTCGCGGCGTCAGGTGTGCTCGGTGGGGCGCTGGTGCTTGCCGGGGACGATAGGGGCCCGCGCCTTGTTCTGGCCAACGGCTACGCCGCCCTCGCCTTCTTTGCTGCGCTGGTGCGTTGCCGACAAGGCCCCGTCGATTGGCGCTGGCTGGGGCTTCTCATTGTCGTCCTCGCTACCTTCGCGCTGGCCCAATCGCGCGCATTTTCGGTAGTCGCGGCGCTCGTCGCGGTGTTGTACCTGCTCGGCCTCACCGGCGGCATCATGCGCTGGCTCCTGGCGATAGCCTTCACCGTCGCCATCGGGGGCATCCTCTTCGGCGCTGCCGTTCCGACCTGGAACCCATTCGATCTCGTCGCGATCGACCTCTCGGGCGCCGCCCGCGCCAATGGCTACGGCGCGCTGCAACCCTTGCTTGCCAATCATCCGCTGACCGGCATCGGGCTCCCGACCGATCGCGCGGCGTTCGATGCCTTCGTCGGCCGTCCTTTCGTCTATTGGGAGGATCTTGGTCCTTTCGGCATCTGGGCGGCCTTCGGGGTGATCGGATTGATCGCCTATCTGCTCATCGCTTATCGCTGCATCCTCGCCGAACCCGATGAGGGTCGCTTTGCGCAAATCCTGTCATTGGCAGCGCTGACAATTGCTCTCTACTCCGTCATCTCACCGGCGCTCTGGAGCGGCAGCGCCTCGATAGTCGCCAATCTGGTGCTGGCCTGCTGGTTGACGCAGCGGCGCTCCCGCATAGAGCGCCAATAGCCGCCGCATATAGCGATCGAGCCCGAAGCTGCGCTCGTAGAGCTGCCGTCCCTGTAGCGACAGCCTCGCCGCGAGCATGTCGTCGCCAGCAATCCGCTCCATCGCACCCGCAAGCTCAACGCTATCTCCTGGCGGCACCAGGAGCGCCGTTTCGCCATGGCGCAGCATCTCCGGAATAGCCCCAACCGGGGTCGCGATCACCGGCAGGCCCGTGGCCAAGGCCTCGATGATCGCCATCGGCATGCCCTCATCGAACGATGGCAGCACGAGCGCACGGCTCCTCCCATGAAGTTCGAATATGGAAGCAGGCGGCAGCCAGCCGGCAAAGCGAACCCGATCCTTGAGCCCAAGTGTTTCAGCCAAGGCTGAATACCGCGCCACCTCGCCACCGCCGGCCAGTGTCGCGGTCACGTCGTAACCACGGGCGACGAGGAGCGCCATTGCCTTGAGGAAATCGTCGATACCTTTGCGGGGTGTCAGTACCGCCGACACCAGGAATTGAGCTCGGCCCTCCAGCCCGGTCCGGTATCCCGGATCCGGGCACGCGTTGCACAACACGATCCCTCGCTCGCCACGAAGCCCCCCATGCTCCGCCAGCAATCGCTTCACGCCCTCACTGAGCACGAGATTGAGGTCCGCCAGCCGGATCGTTCGCTGGATGAAAACACGCTTCACCCCACGCGCCGAAACCAGGAAAGGTCGCAACCGCGCCCCATGGTGATGCAAGACCACGCGCATACCCAGCAGCTTGCCGAGCCGGAGCAGGATACCCTTTCGCAGGAAACTCCCGCCCTCCGAGATCTGCAGATGCAGGAGATCGGCGCCGCGAAAAACGCGCAGCCAAGCCAGTTGCAGCATGGTCAGCAATAGTCGCAGCGGCCACACCAAGGCCGATCCACCCCCATGCGGATCGATCACGAAAACCCTCGTCTGCGGTGCATTTTCGACGAGCCAACCATGCATCGCTCGTGTCACCGAGCCCATGCCGCCACCCCGTGCGATGCCGCCCGGCGACGCAATGACGATGGCGCGCGGCGCTCTCATGCTATGCCTCCCGTCGCCGACGCGAAGGGAAACCCGGCCATGGCCCTCGCCAGCAGCCGCGCTCGTGGCCAATTGCCTGCGACGCATTGGCGGGCAACTTGTCTGGCAATGTCGGCATAGACGAACGGTAGCGACCAACGGGAATGGCGCCAGCAGAACCGGACCCGATTGCGTGTCAGGTAATAGACCGAAAGCGCCGAGCCCCAGCCGAAATCGCTGGTGCCGATCGATGCCCCCACCTTGTGCCGCACGATCGACTGCGGCGCGTAGCCGAGCTTGAAGCGACCGCCGCTTCGCGCCGCCCAGTCGAGTTCCTCCCAGTAGAGAAAGTAATCCTCGCTCATCAGCCCCACGGCTTCGATGAAGGCGCGCGTCACCAGCATCGACGCCCCGTTCACGAAGCGCAGGTGTCGCTCGACACTGGCCTGATCGACCGGCAACCCGACGTCGCCCATTCCGCCGATTGCCGCGCCGCGCCCCTTGAGCCAGCTGAAGCTCCCGCCGCCGAGCGCCTGCACGCGCTGTCGGTCATGCGCGTAGACCAGCGTCGAGCCGCAGAGCCCGATTGCCGGGTCTTCCGCGAGCCTGCGCCGCAGCCAGCACAGGGAATCCGGCTCCGGCTCGCAATCGTTGTTGAGGATCCAGAAACTGGAAAATCCCTCGGCCAGCGCCGCTCGCAACCCCACATTGTTGCCGCCCGCATAGCCCAGATTGCCGCCCGTTTCGACGAGCCGCATCTGGATGTCAGTCGCGCGCATGGCGTTAAGCGCAGGCAGGCGGTCCCGCTGCCAGGCACGCAGGCGCGCCACGGAATCGTCGCTCGACGCGTTGTCGCAAACGAAGATGGAGAAGTCGTCTGCGGCGAGGCGCAGTAGGTTTTCGAGGCACCTCTCGGTGTCGCCCGCTCCGTTCCAGTTCAGCACGATGACTGCCGTCCGCGAGGCTGCCACGACGCTCTCCCCCAAAACCGTCGCTTGATTCCTAGCGCGGCTTTTCCCGTCCGGCTCTTGGGATTAATTCCAATTGTGACGACCTGGCTTCCCCGGTCTCATCACACGCGAGCACGTGTGGGAGGGGCCGTTGGCCGAAATCTGCCTCAGCACCAAGACCTGGCGATCGGGCGCCGCCTGGTTCAACCAGCAGCTTGTCGCGTCCCTGGCCGAAGCCGGCGCCAGCGTCGCCTATATCGCGCCCCTCGCGCTCCCCGAAGATCGCGAGCCGTACCATCCCAATGTCGAGCGCCACATTGTCCCGAGGGAGCTGACCGATGGTCCGAACCTCCGCCGCCGCATGGCCTCTCTGCGCCGGATCACGACGGGCCTCTACCTCACGCTCATGCAACGGCGGAGCACGAGAACCTTCATCCTCTCGATCCCCGAGCCGCTTCTTTTCACGCTCCCACTCCTGGTCCTTCTGCGCCTTTCGGGCGCGCGCATCCTGCTCGTCGTTCACGACGCCAAGCCGCATGCCTGGTCTTTGCCAAGCTGGCTGCGCTCCGTCGAATGGCTCGCGCTGTGGCTTCTCTATCGCCTGGCAACTGATCTCGTCTGCCTGACGCGCGCCACCGCCGAAGCCCTCACGCAGCACTTCTCGGTGCGGGGCCAAAAGCTCACAATCATCCCGCACGGCGCCTTCCGCCTTGGCCCTGCCGCCCCGCTCCCAGGCAACGGCAATCTCCTCGCCTTCGGCTCCATTCGCCGTAACAAGGGCATCCGCGAGGTCATCGAGGCTGTCCTGAAATGTCGCGCGGCCGGCCGCAATCTGCGCCTCACCATAGCCGGAGAAGTTACGGACAAGGCTTACTGGCGGGAATGCCAGTCCCTCGTCGCTCGGCGACCCGAGGCGTTCGATCTCCGTCTCGGCTTCGTGCCTGATGAGGACGTGCCGAACCTCCTCGCGAAAAGCGACGCCGTGGTTCTCGCCTATACTGATTTTGCCTCCCAGAGCGGGGTCGCTGTATTGGCCGCGCTTGCTGGGCGACCCGTCATCGCCACCCGCTCCGGTGGCCTGGACGAGCTGTTCGAACGCGGCATGGCCGGTGAGAAGATCGCCTGTCCGATACCCGACGACATCGCCGCCGCATTCATCCGTTTCTACGATCGCTCCATCGCCGAATGGTCAGCGCACGCGGAAGTCGCCCGTGTGTGCATCGAGAGCACATTGGATTGGGCATCTATCGCAGGGCAATACCTGCGCCTTATCCGCCAGCCGACAGTCAGCGCGATCCCCGCTGATGCCTGAGCCAAGCGCGCGCATCGATGGCCTCGAAGCCTTGCGCGCCGTGGCCGCCTTCCTCGTTGTCTTCGATCACACGCTGCTGATGCTGATCGACAATGGTCAGCTTCCCGAGGCGCTGGCGTCGCTCGCCTATCAGCTGGGTTCGGTCGGTGTTGCCATCTTCTTCGCTCTCAGCGGCTATGTGATGTCACTGACAGCAGGCTCCGGGCAGGGTGGGACCCGCGCCGCTGGCCGCTTCCTTCTGCGTCGTCTCACCCGCATCGCGCCGCTCTACTGGCTGGTCACGCTCATCTACGTCCTGCGCCTCGCCATCGACGGACGCCCTCCATCACCCGAGGCGCTGCTGCAAAGCCTGCTCTTTGTTCCGCACCTCGACGCCGCCGGACAATTGCGCCCTGTCCTTGGCGTTGGCTGGACGCTCGATGTCGAGATGTATTTCTATCTCGCCTTCGCCGCGGCGCTCCTTCTGCCATCGGCGCTCCGGCTGGCCGGTATCTGCGCGATCTTCCTGGCAACCGGCGCCACGACGTTCCTCTCCGGTGCAACGATCGCCGACTTCTTCATCAGCCCTCTGCTCGCACTATTTCCGATAGGCATGCTTATTCACGCGCTGGTCGAGAAGGGTAGGGGGATCCTGTTCTTGTGCCCCGTGTTTTCTCTCTGCCTGCTGTTGTCTGGCATCCCACCCGCCACCTGTCTAAGTCTTGCCATCGCTCCGCTTCTCGTTCTCACGGCGGTCCATTTTCCTCGTCTGACCGGTCCCGCAGCTCGCGTCATTCTACCCCTCGGTCAGGCTTCCTTCAGCATCTACCTGACTCATGGCTTCGTGCTCGGTCCCCTCGGACGCGTTCTCGAAAACCTTTCGTTCGTGCCTCCACTCGCCATCCTGCTGGCATTCCTTCTCACCGCGTTCGCCGGCGTCACCGTTCATCTCCTCATCGAGCGTCCGATGCTTGCCGCCATCCGCGCCCGTCTTGGGAAGCCTCGAAAAATGGAGGGTGCGCTCGCGGCCAGATAGTATAGGTCTCGCGCACGTTCCGAATGCGGAGGCAGCCGATGGTCGATTTCGAACTCCTGGATAATCCGGTGTGGAATTCCCTGCGCATGGGCCATTGCGACATGGCAATCCGCAACGGCTCCGCCGCGCGCTACCCAGCCGACATCTCCCCGCTTGTCGGTCTCTCCGACACCGGCCCACAAGCGTTTGCCGATCTCCGCGCCCTTGTCGAACCCGGCGAAACGGTTGGCCTCGTCTCGCCCGAGGCCTGCGAGCCACCGCACGGCTGGGAGGTCAAGCGCGCCCGTTTCATCGACCAGATGATCTGCCCCGCCCTCGAACTCGAAACCACGATGCCGCTGCTCGATCTGGGCGAGGCCGATGCGGCCGAAATGCTGGCTCTTGCCGCTGCCACCGAACCCGGCCCGTTCGTCGCCGGCACGCGACGTATGGGGCGCTTTCGCGGCGTTCGTGCCCCTGACGGTATGCTGATGGCCATGGCCGGCGAGCGCATGCATCTGGATGGCCTGACCGAGATCAGCGCCGTCTGCACCTGGCCGCAATATCGCGGGCAAGGCCTTGCCAAGGCGCTGGTTGTTGCCGCTGCCGCGCGCATCCTCGCCGAAGGCGACGTGCCGTTCCTCCACGTCAAGGGCGAGAACGACGCTGCCAGGATGCTCTATGAGCGAATCGGTTTCCTGCGCCGCCGCCAGGTACATTTCATGGTCATGACGGCCATCCCTGCTTGAAGCGGTGGATGAGCCCTATCCTGACTTTACCATGACATTCCAACCCCATAAGATGGTTGTGGGGCAAGTACTTGAGGGTATGTGATGCGGCACGTCGTTCGGTCTGCTTGGGCGCTATGTATGGCGCTTGGCTTGGTTATGGGTATTTCCGCGGCCAATGCCGCCGACCGCTCCATCACGCGGTTGCCCGGAACGGACCTGCCGGGCTTTGACTATTCGGTCATCAAGGACACCTCGGAAAAGAGCTGCCAGCAGGCCTGCGTCGATGATCGCGCCTGCAACGCCTTTACCTTCAACACCAAGGCCAAGTGGTGCTTCCTCAAGAGTGGCATCGGTGAGGAGCACGCCTTTGCGGGCGCCAATTCCGGCCGCATCGAGCTCTCGCCCTCGGCCGATGTGATCGCCGCCACCCGCCTTGCCGAAATCCCGTTCCCGGCTTCCGACCTCGTGAGCTCGGCCAAGTATTTTGCCGAGCAGCTCCCCAACACCGACCCGGCTCCCGCCGACACCGGCTATGCCGATCTCGTCGTGCTGGGCGATGAGGCCTTGGATCGCTCCAATCCGGAAGGCGCCGCCGTCTATTACCGGCAGGCCCTGAGCATTGCCGCCAACGACCCGTCCGTCTGGCTCAAGCTTGCCAATTCCGCGATCGCCCAGGCCGATGCCCGCCTTGCCCAGGATTCCGGCGCCTCCGTCTATGATTCCGGCACGAACGCCGTCTATGCCGCGCTCAACGCGTTCCTCTTGACCGACGACGTGCCCGAACGCGCCGAAGCGCTTGCCGTCCTCGGCCGCGGCCTCGAATTCCGCAGCATGTGGAAGGAGGCCATGGCCACTTATCGCGGCAGCATCGCGCTGGTGGATAGCTCCACCGTGCAGGAGCAGCTCGATGCGGTCATCGCCCAGCATGGCTTCCGCGTCGTCTCCAATCAGGTGGATTCCGAATCCGCCACGCCCCAGATCTGTGCGGTCTTCTCCGATACGCTGCCCAATACAGATCTCTCCGGCTATGTCGTGGTCGAAGGCGCACCCAAGGTTGCCGTCGAAACCCAGCAGAGCCAGATCTGTATCGAAGGCGTCGAGCACGGCCAGAGCTACAAGGTGAAGCTGCGCGCCGGCCTGCCGTCCGCCGACGGCGAGACGCTGCGCAAGGATGTCGAGCTGAGCATGTATGTGCCCGATCGCTCGCCCTTCGTCGGCTTCGCCAACAATGCCTATGTGCTGCCCGCCGGTCTCGGCGGCGGCCTGCCGATCACCTCGGTCAACGCCAAGACGGCCGATGTCGCCATCTATCGCATCGGCGACCGATCGATCGCCACCGCCGTGCGCAACGGCGTCTTCCAGGGCACCCTCTCGACCTCTTCGGCAGAGGATATCGCCAATTCGACCGGCGAGAAGACCTGGGAAGGGCAGGTGGATCTGGCCGAAGGCTCGCCCAACGTCATGACCACGACGGCCATTCCCGTGTCCGACGTGCTCACCACCATGGAGCCGGGCGCCTATGTCGTCACCGCCAAGGTCGCGGGCGACGACAACCAGGATTATTGGTCGAGCGTGGCCACGCAATGGTTCATCGTCACCGATCTGGGCCTTGCGACCGTTTCGGGTGAAGACGGCATCCACGCCTTCGTCCGCTCGCTCACCACGGCCCAGCCCGTGGCCGGTGCCAAGGTCCGCCTTGTAGCGGTCAACAACGAAATACTGGGTGAAGCGACGTCAGCCGCCGATGGCCGCATCGATTTCGCGCCCGGCCTCTCCCGCGGCACCGGTGGTCGTGCGCCCCAGCTCCTCGTGGCTGAAACCGATGCAGGCGACTACGCTTTCCTCGACGTCAACAAGCCGGCTTTCGATCTCACCGATCGCGGTGTGGAAGGGCGTCCGACTCCCGGCCCGCTCGATCTTTTCGCCACTACCGAGCGCGGCGTCTATCGCCCCGGCGAGACTGTGTTCCTCACCGGTATCCTGCGCGATACCCACGCCAAGGCCGTCACCGGCCTGCCGCTCACCATGGAGCTCGAGCGCCCCGATGGCGTCGTCGGCTCGCGCACCGTGCTCAATGACAAGGGCGCTGGCGGCTATTACGCCGAACTGCCCATGGTCAAGGAAGCCATGCGCGGCTCCTGGACCATCCGCCTCTATGCCGATCCCAAGGCCGGCGCGCTGACCAGCGTCAATTTCCTCGTCGAGGATTTCGAGCCCGAACGCCTGGCCTTCGAAGTCAGCGCTCCTCCCGGCCCGATGAGCCTTTCCGATCCGACGCCCATCTCGGTCACCGCCAAGTATCTCTACGGCGCCACCGCGCCCGACCTCAACATCGAGGCCGACGTGGTCCTGCGTCCCACGACGTCGCTGGTCGGTTTCAGCGGCTACAGCTTCGGGCGCGAGGACGATACGTTCGAGACCAACCGCGAGCCCATGGGCGTCGTCGGCACCACCGATGAATCCGGCAACGCTACCGCCGAAGTCTCGCTGCCCGAAATCCAGCAGACCACGCGTCCGCTCGAAGCGCAGGTCATCCTGCGTCTCGTCGACAGCAATGGCCGTACCGTCGAGCGCAATCTCACCCGTCCGGTCATGGCCGAGGGCGATCGCATCGGCATCCGGCCCAAGTTCGGCGAGGGCGATGAGCTGGCCGAGGACAGCCAGGCTGCCTTCGACATCGTCACGGTTTCGCCCGAGGGCAAGGCCGTTGCCGCACAGGGGCTTACCTGGACTCTTTCGCGCGTCGAAACCAATTACCAATGGTATCGCGACAACGGCACCTGGAAGTGGGAGGCCGTGACGGTCAACCGCAAGGTTGCCGATGGCACGCTCGATACCCCCGCTGACGGCGCCGCTTCCATCGCCGAGCAGGTCGACTACGGTCGCTATCTGCTCGAGGTGAACGCTGAGGGCACGTCCTCGTCCTATTCGTTCTATGCCGGCTATTATTACGCCCAGGCCGGCTCGGACACGCCTGATACCCTCAAGGTCGCGCTCGACAAGCCAGCCTACCGCGTCGGCGACACTGCCACCCTGCGGCTCGATCCGCAGTTTGCCGGTACTGCCGTCGTCATGGTGGTCGATGACCGCGTCATCGACATCAAGGCCATCGACGTGCCCGAAGGCGGCACCTCGATCGACCTGCCGGTCACCGAGAACTGGGGCCCGGGCGCCTATGTCACCGCCATGCTCTATCGGCCGTCCAGTGCTGCCGAAAAGCGCATGCCTGCGCGCGCCATCGGCCTTGCCTTTGCCGATGTCGAGCCCGGTGACATGAAGCTCGATACGAGCATCGAAGCTCCCGCCGAGCCGCGTCCGCGCCAGCCCTTCACTGCCAAGGTGAAGCTGGGCAATGTTGCCGCCGGTCAGAAGGCCTATGTCGCCCTGATGGCGGTGGACCTGGGCATTCTCAACCTCACCAACTTCAAGGTTCCCGATCCTGATGGCTGGTATTTCGGCCAGCGTCAGCTCGGCATGGAAATCCGTGATCTCTATGGCCAACTGATCGATCCGACCCAGGGGCTGCCCGGCGCCGTGCGCTCGGGCGGTGACGGTGCCTCCTCGCGCCTCGGCACCCCGCCGGCCACGTCCGTACTCGTCGCCATGCATTCGGGTATCGTCGAGGTCGGGGCCGATGGCACTGCCGAAGTCACCTTCGACATGCCCGATTTCAACGGCACGGTCCGGCTCATGGCCATGGCCTGGTCCGACAATGCCGTCGGCCATGCCTCCAAGGATGTCATCGTACGTGATCCGGTGGTGGTGACGCTCAGCCCGCCGCGCCTGCTGCGCGTCGGAGACCAGTCGCGTCTCCTCGTCGAGATCAACAACGTCTCGGGCGAGGCTGGCACCTACAAGGTCGAGCTCGTCCCGGGCAACGGCCTGAGCACCGATGCCGCCGAGACGACCTTCGATCTCGCCGTGGGCGAGCGCAAGGCGCTCAATCTCGGGCTCGTGGGCACCGCGTTGGGCGATAACGACCTGCGTCTGCTGGTGACCATGCCGAACGGGGATTCCCAGATCAAGGAGCTCAAGCTCGGTGTCCGCGCCACCAGTGCGCCGACCACGACCAGCGAGCTGCTGCCCATCGGCCCAGGCCAGACCATCACGCTCGATGCCTCCCGCTTCGCCGGCATGCTGCCGCATACCTCGACGCTGACCCTCGCGGTCGGCCCGATCGCGCGGCTCGATGTGCCGAGCCTGCTGCTCGACCTCGATCGCTACCCCTATGGCTGCGCCGAGCAGGTTTCGAGCCGTGCCCTCCCGCTGCTCTATCTCAACGACGTCGCCACGGCCATCGGCCTGGGCACCGACGACGCGCTCGAGCAGCGTATCCGCGACGCCATTCGCGATCTGCTCTCCAAGCAGACGTCCAATGGCGGCTTCGGTCTCTGGGATGCCTACAGCTCCAGCGACCTGTGGCTGGATGCCTATGTCACCGACTTCCTGCTGCGGGCCAAGGCCAAGGGCTACGACATCCCGGCGGAAGCCATGACCATGGCGCTCGATAGCCTCTCCAACCAGGTCTCCTATGCCAGCGATTTCACCAGCGGTGGTGAGGACCTGGCCTATGCCCTCTACGACCTGGCCCGTGCCGGCCGCGCCGCGATGGGCGACCTGCGCTACTACATGGAAGCGCGCCTCGATGCCTTCGGCTCGCCGTTGGCCAAGGCCCAGATCGGCGCCGCGCTCGCCCTCTATGGCGACCGCACCCGCGCCGACAAGGCCTTTGCCGCCGCCATCGAAGGCCTCAAGCGCAAGGAAGATCGTTCGCGCTACCGCAGCGACTACGGCAGCCGCCTGCGCGACACTGCCGCCATCCTCGCCCTCGCTGCCGAGTTCAAGCCGGCCAGCGTCGATATCGCCGCGCTCACTTCGCAGCTCTCCGATCTGCGCGACGCCGCCCGGTGGACCTCGACGCAGGAGGACACCTGGACCCTGATGGCCGCTGCTAGCCTGGCCAAGGAAACGGGCAATGGCTCGGTCACCGTCGACGGCGAAGAGCTCAAGGGCGCTGTCTACCGTCGCTTCGAGCAGGAGCATTTCGATGGTGCCACGGTCGAGATCGTCAACAACGGCAACCAGCCCACCGAGGCCAAGGTGTCTGTCGTCGGCATCCCGGTCGAACCGCCCCCGGCAACCAGTGAAGGCTTCACCATCGAGCGCACTTATTACCTGCCCGACGGTACCGAGGCCGATCTCTCCGACGTGCGCCAGAACGATCGCTTCGTGGTCGTCCTCTCGATGCACGCCGATACGCTGGGCTCCGGCCAGTACATGGTCGCCGATCCGCTCCCGGCCGGCTTCGAGATCGAAAATCCGGATCTGCTTTCGGGCGCCGGTGTGGGTGATCTCTCCTGGCTCAGCGTGGACTCTCCGGTCCATACCGAAGCGCGGACTGACCAGTTCGTCGCCGCCTTCCGTTACTACTCGTCCAACCCGGACTTCACGACCGCCTACATGGTCCGTGCCGTCTCCCCGGGCACCTTCGTCCTGCCCGGCGCCACGGTTGAAGACATGTACCGGCCCGAGCTTCGTGCCAACACGGATGCGGGCACCATCGAGGTGACTGCGGCCGGGCCGTGATCGGGCCGCAGAAACCCCGGCCGTCGCCGCGCTGGCGGCGATGGCTGGCCGGCGGTGCGCTGGCTGTGGCCGCCCTCGGCCTGGCCGGGGGCCTCTACGCGTGGCAGGCGATCGGCGAGATCGCCGCCAACCTGCCGCCCACACCCGATATCGAGACGCTGCCGGTTTCGACCTCCGTCGTCGACCGCGACGGCCAGCTGCTGCGCGCCTTCACCACCGACGGCCGCTGGCGCCTGCCCGTGACCGTCGATGAGGTCGACCGGCACTTCATCGACATGCTCATCGCCTATGAGGACCAGCGCTTCGAGGAGCATCACGGCATCGACTGGAACTCGATGGTTCGCGCTGCCGGCCAGTTCGTCGGCGCCGGCGGCCGCATCGTTTCGGGTGGCTCGACCCTCACCATGCAGGTGGCGCGCCTCATCGAGGCGGAGCGCACGCGCAGCATGGGCGCCAAGGTCCGGCAGATCATCCATGCCGATATGCTGGAGCGCGAGCTGAGCAAGGAACAGATACTCACGCTCTACCTCTCGCTCGCCCCCTATGGTGGCAATATCGAGGGTATCCGGGCGGCCAGCCTTGCCTATTTCGGCAAGGAGCCCACCCGCCTCACCACGGCCGAGGCCGCGCTCCTCGTCGCGTTGCCGCAATCGCCCGAAGCGCGTCGCCCCGACCGCGACCCCAAGGCCGCCGAAGCCGGTCGCAACATGGTGCTCGACAGGCTGGTAGGGCAGGGCGTCATCGCTGCCGAAGAGGCAGAAGCTGCCAGGAAAGAGCCTATCCCCACCGTACGTCGCGAGTTCCCCATGCTCGCCGCCCACATGGCCGAAAAGGCCGTCAAGGCGCGGCCCAATGCGCGCGAAATCTCGCTGACCGTCGACCGCCGCCTCCAGGGCGCGCTCGAAAAGCTCGGCGCCACCCGCGCCACTCGTCTCGGCCCCAAGGTCTCTGTCGCGATCGTCGTCGCCGACGAGGCCACGGGCGATATCCTGGCTTCGGTCGGTTCCGCCGGCTTCCTCTCCGAGCAGAGCAACGGCTTCGTCGACATGACGCAGGCTCTGCGTTCACCCGGTTCGACCCTCAAGCCCATGATCTATGGCCTCGCCTTCGAGCTTGGCCTCGCCCATCCCGAAAGCCTCATCGAAGATCGTCCTACCGCGTTCAATCGCTACGTGCCGGTCAACTTCGATGGCTTCAGCCGCGGCACAGTCACCATCCGGCAGGCGCTGACGGAATCCCTCAACGTGCCTGCCGTCGTCGTGCTCGATGCTGTCGGCACCGCGCGCCTCGTGGCGCGCCTGCGCCGCGCCTACGCCAATCCCGTCCTGCCCGATGACACCGCCCCCGGCCTTGCGGTGGGTCTCGGCGGCGTCGGCGTCACGCTCCGCGATCTCGTCTCGATTTATGCCTCGATCGCCCGTGGCGGTACCCCGGTCCGTCTCCACGATGGCGTGAGCCTCGATACCCCCGCCGACACCGATCCCGCGCCGGTCCTCGATCCGTCTGCGGCCTGGTACGTTACCAACATCCTGCGCGACGTGCCTCCGCCGCTCAACGGCTCCCCCGGCCGCATCGCCTACAAGACCGGCACTTCCTATGGCTATCGCGATGCCTGGGCGGTCGGCTACGACGGCAAGACCGTCATCGGCGTCTGGGTCGGTCGCCCCGATGGCGCTCCGGTCCCCGGCCTTGCCGGCATCACCGCTGCCGCCCCGATCCTCTTCGAAAGCTTCGATCGTCTCAGCGCCCAGACCGCTCCGTTCCGCCCCGCGCCGCCGGGCGTCATCGTCGCTTCCAACACCGACCTGCCCGAGCCTCTCAAGCGCTTCCGTCACCCCAATGACAGCATGGTCGCCCGCGACGCCCCACCCCAGATCGCATTCCCCGGCGACGGCGTTGATGTCGACCTGGGCCTCGCCAATGGCGATGGCCGCCCACTCACGGTCAAGGTCCGCAACGGCGTGCCGCCCTTCACCTTCTTCGCCAACGGCGCCCCCTTCGCCCGCACTGCTTTCGCCCGCCAGAACAACTGGAAACCCGACGGCCCCGGCTACGTGACGCTGTCTGTCGTGGATGCGAAGGGAAGATCGGATCTCGTGCGGGTCTTCGTGGAATAGCCACGGACTTCCCTCTCCCCTTGAGGGAGAGGGTGCCCGAAGGGTGGGTGAGGGGTTCGAGCCGGCATCTCTGACGCCTCATCCGGCGCTACGGGGTGCCGTCTCTCTCAAGAAGGGATGTGGCACCCATCAAGCCGTCGGACACTCAATCCCACCCCACCACCTTACTTCCCCGGCCGTAGAGCCGGGGCCCACGGATTTCTCCACTCGGGTGGAGGGGTGCAATAGGCCCCGGGTCTCCGCCCGGGGAAGTGCAGTGGTTAGAGTGAGTAATGTGTGATAGCCGGAGCGCTACGCGGCCAACACACTCACTCCCGCGCCAACGCATCCACCGGATCGAGCTTGGATGCCGACCGTGCCGGGAAGAACCCGAATGCCACCCCGATCAGCGTCGAGGACAGCACCGCCACCACGATCGAGAGCGTCGAATAGCTCATCGTGATCGTGCTCACGAACTGGCTGAGGATCGCCCCGATGGCGAAGGAGAGTGCGATGCCTGCCGCGCCGCCGACGAAACATACCAGCACCGCCTCCACCAGGAATTGCTGCAGGATGTCGCTGCCACGAGCACCCACGGCCATGCGGATGCCGATCTCCTTGGTGCGCTCGGATACCGAGACCAGCATGATGTTCATCACCCCGATCCCGCCCACCACCAGAGAGATCACGGCGATCGCCGCGATGAGCAGGGTCAGCGTCTGGCTCGTGCTCTGGATGGTGTCGCGAATGGTATTGCTGTTCTGGAGGAAGAAGTCGGTCGCCCCGCCATGGAGACGCGTCAGCAGCGCCGTGATCTCGGCCTCCGCCTCGTCCATGTCGTAGTCATCGGCGACACGCACCGTGATGGCGTTGAGGTAGTTGCGGCCCAGCATGCGGTCCATCACCGTCGTATAGGGCAGGTAGATATTGGCGTTGCCGCTCCCCGGTCCGAAGCTCGAGCCGGTGGCGACCCCGATGACGCGCACCGGCACCTTGCCCAGCATCAGCACCTGCCCGATCGGGTCTTCGCCATTGGGGAACAGCGCCGATTGCGCATTGGTGTCGATCACCGCTTCCTGCGAGCGGTCGGTCACGCTCGTCTGGGTGAACGGCACACCCTCGGTAATGGTCATGCCGCTGACGCGGAAATAATCCGGCCCCACCCCGGTCACCGAGGAGGAAACCGAGAGGCTGCGGTAAAGCACCGTGGCATTGCTCGAAACGCGCGGCGTCACGCTGTCGGCAAAGCTCTGCTGCGCTATGGCATCGGCATCGGTCGGCAGCAGCGTACGGATGCGTCCCGCCGTGCGGTCGCCGAACCCGGAGCCCGGCGCAATGGTGATCGTGTTCGTGCCGATCGAGGAGATCTGCGCCAGCACCGCCTGCTGGCTGCCCTGTCCGAGCGCCACCACCGAAACCACTGAGGCGATGCCGATGATGATGCCCAGCATGGTGAGGAAGGTGCGCAGCTTGTGCGCGCCCATCGCCCGCACCGCCATGCGCAGCGCCTCAAAGGCGCGGTCTATTCCTTCCGTCCAGCGACTGGCGCGCCGCACCGGCGCCTCCACCAGCTCACGGGCCGTGTCGTCCCCGGTCCGCCGGTCGGCCACGATGCGGCCGTCGCTGATCTCGACGATGCGTTCGGCCTGGTTGGCCACGTTCTGGTCGTGCGTCACCAGCACGATCGTGTGCCCGTCGGCATGAAGCTCGGCGAGCAGTTTCATCATCTCCTCGCCCGTCTTCTTGTCGAGCGCGCCGGTCGGCTCGTCCGCCAGGATGATCTCGCCGCCGTTCATCAGCGCCCGCGCGATCGAAACGCGCTGCTGCTGGCCGCCGGAAAGTTCGCTCGGCCTGTGGTCCAGCCGATCGCCCAGCCCGAGCCGGGTCAGAAGTTCGATGGCGCGCTTGCGGCGCGAGCCTGCCTCCATGCCCGAATAGATCGCCGGCATCTCGACATTCTGCACCGCATCGAGATCGGGCAGCAGCTGGTAGCGCTGGAAGATGAAGCCGAAATGCTCGCGCCGCAGCTCAGCCAGTTCGTCCGCGCTCATATTGGCCACGTCGCGCCCGGCCACCTTGTAGGTGCCCGAGGTCGCCCGGTCGAGGCAGCCGAGAATGTTCATCAGCGTGGATTTGCCCGAGCCCGAGGGGCCCATGATGGCCAGCATCTCGCCGCGCTCGATGACGAGGTCGATGTCCTTGAGGACGGCCACGACTTCATCGCCATTGCGGAACTCGCGACGCAGGTCCTTGACCGAGATCAGCGGCTCACCCATCGGTCAGAGCCCGAAAACGGCCGGTCCGCGGAAGCGCCCGCCGCCGCCCGGTCCCTGCTGCCGGCTGGCCGCGGCGCTGGCAGCGCCAAGCGCGAGCACCCGGTCGCCCTCCTGCAGTCCGTCCTTGATCTCGGCCGAGACGTTGTTGTTGATCCCGACCGTTACCTGGCGCACCGAAATCTCGTCGGTGGAGGGATCGAGCACCCTCACGCGATACTTGCCGTCGCGCCCCGCCGTGCCGAGGGCGGAGGAGGGGAGGATGAGTGCGTTCTGCTCGTCGGCCAGCACGATCGTGACCTTGGCCGTCATGGCGATGCGCAGCCGGTGATCCGGGTTCTGCACCTCGAAGCGCCCGTTATAGTAGATGGCGTTGTCGGTCGACGAGATGCCCGTGTCTGATGTCGTGATCGCATCGGGCGCCGGCTCGATCGAACGCAGTACGGCATCGATCTGCTTGTCCGGCTCGCCCATGATGGTGAAGGTCGCCTTCTGCCCCGGCTGCACGCGCGTGACATCGGCTTCCGAAATCTGCGCCTTGATCACCATCGTATCGAGGTTCGCCACCTTGATGATGGTCGGCGTCTGCTGCGCGGCCGAAACCGTCTGCCCTTCCGTCACCAGCACCGCCACTACGGTGCCATCGACCGGCGAGGTGATCTTGGTGCGGCTGAGGTTGAGATTGGCCGAGTCCACGGCCAGCTCCGCCTGACTGATCTGCGCTTCGAGCGCGGTGATAGCCGCATTGGTCGCCGTCACGGTCGCATTGGCGGCGTCGTAGTCGGCCTGCGACTTGAGGTTCTGCTTGAGCAATTGCTCGGTGCGCGTCAGCGTCTGTTGGGCCTGTGTCAGGTCCGAAAGCCGCCCTTCCTTCTGCGCCCGCATGTTGGCAAGCGCCGCTTCGGCGGATTTGACGGCATTGGTCTGGTCGAGCGAGTCGATCTCGGCGATGAGATCGCCCTTCTTGACCTCGTCGCCCAGCTTGACGTGCAGCGTTTCAATACGGCCGGAAACCTGCGCGCCCACGCTCGTCACGGTCGAGGCTTCGAGCGAGCCGGAGGCCAGCACGGTCTGCTGGATATCTCCGCGCGTCACTTCCACTGTCGGGGGTATTACAGCCGCCTTTGGCCGGCCGTAATAATACCAGCCGGCTGCCGCCACTGCTGCCAGGATGACCAGGGCAATCAGCCAGCGGAACAGAGATCGCGCTGCTTTGTTTCTCGCCGCCAAGTCACCTGTCCTCCATGTTCGAACCCGCCGAACATAAAGGAACACCGCTCCCCAGTCTCCTTAGAGCTATGTAAGGCAGCTAAACTCTTCGTAACACTGAAGCTTCGCGAACGGCTTTCGCCGGCAAGTCTTCTTGGCGGCGCAGAGGAGTGAGGAAGCCCGGGGGACAAGACCCCGAGCCTCTGTCCAAAGGCCTAGATCTGGTCCAGCCCGTAAGCCAGGTCCTTGATCAGGTCGTCCGCATTCTCCAGCCCCACCGAGATGCGCAGCACGCCCGGAGTAATCCCGCTTTCAAGCCGGATTTCCTCGGTCAGCCGCTGGTGGGTGGTCGTGCGCGGATGGGTGATGATCGACTTGGCGTCGCCCAGATTGTTCGAGATCAGGATCACCGCCAGCGAATCCGCCAGCTTGAACGCCGCTTCCTGCCCACCCTTGACCTCGAATGCCACGAGCGTCGAGCCGGCCTGCATCTGGCGCTTGGCCAGTTCGTATTGCGGGTGGCTCTTGTGGTGCGGATAGATCACCCGGTTGATCTTGGAGTGATCACCCAGGAAATCGGCAATCCTGGCTGCGCTCTCCGTCATGTGCCGCACGCGCAGCGGCAGCGTCTCGAGGCCCTTGAGCATGATCCAGGCATTGAACGGGCTGATCGACGGTCCCGTCTGGCGGATAAACGTGTGGACATCGCCCGTGATCAGTTCCTTGCTGCCCAGGATCACCCCGCCCAGCGCCCGGCCCTGGCCGTCGATGTGCTTGGTGGCCGAATAGGTCACCAGATCCGCGCCGAGCTTCAGCGGGCTCTGCCAGAGCGAGGTGGCAAAGACGTTGTCGACGATGAGCTTGGCTCCACCGGCATGGGCAATCTTGGCCACGGCCTCGATGTCGACCAGTTCGAGCGTCGGATTGGTCGGCGTCTCGATGAACACCACCTTGGTGTTCGGCCGCATGGCCTTGAGGAAGTTCTCGGGGTCCCGCCCATCGACCAGCGTTGAGGTCACGCCCCAGCGCGGCATGAAGTCTTCCACCACGAACCGGCAACCGCCGAAAAGCGCGCGCGATGCCACTATGTGGTCGCCGGCGCGCACCTGGCTCTGCACCGCGGTCGTCACCGCCGCCATGCCGGTTGCCAGCGCTCGTGCATCCTCGGCGCCTTCGAGCAGCGCCATGCGCTTCTGGAACGTGTCGACGGTAGGGTTGGAGAAGCGCGAGTAATTGTGCCCGACGATCTCGCCCTTGAAGAGCTTCTCGGCATAGGCGGATTCCGGATAGGTGTATCCGGACGTCATGTAGATGGCTTCGGACGTCTCGTTGAACTGGCTGCGCTCGATGCCGCCGTGAACGAGTGCGGTTTCGGCGGAGCGGTTCTTGGGGTCGAAGAGGGGGTTGTCCTGCTTGCTCATGGCAATAGTCCCGACAAAATAAAAAAGAGCCGGCGCGAGTGGCCAGCTCCCTACGGTTCCTTTAGCAACTTGTTTTAGGTGGCTGCAATCAGACCGGCCAAATCACCACCGCGCCGGTTGTGTTATGCCTGTTGAACGCATGCGTCAATTGCGCATTGTCCAGGCGCGGCAACAGCGCACGGGGCATGGAATGCGATCGCGCCGGCAGGTCTCCCTGCCCCTTGCGGGGAGAGAGCAGGGGTGGGGTAGCACGCGTTCCACTCCCTCAACCCACCACTCATTCCCGCCTCCCCCTTGCGACAAGGCCCGCTAGGGGGGTATCCACATCCTCCACGCCGGGAAAACCCGGCATCTGCAGGCGGGAACCAATGACCAACCAACAAAGCTGGCCACAGGGCATCTTCACCGCCCGCCTCATCGAAGAGCTTGCCGCCCAGGGCGCCATTACGCTTGCGCGCCCGTTCGATGCCGATCAGGTCCAGCCCGCCAGCCTCGATCTGCGCCTGGGCGAAGTCGCCTACCGCGTCCGCTCGAGCTTCCTGCCCGGTCCCGACCATACTGTTGCCGAGCGCATTGCCGAGCTGACCCTCCACGAGCTCGACCTCACCGATGGCGCCGTGCTCGAACGCAATTGCGTCTACCTGGTCCCGCTGCTCGAAACGCTGGACCTGCCGGTCGAGGTCAGCGCCGCCGCCAATCCCAAGAGCTCGACCGGCCGTCTCGACGTCTTCACCCGCGTCATCGGCGATCGCGCCCGCGGCTTCGATATCCTGCCCGCCGGCTATTCCGGCCCGCTCTTCCTTGAAATCAGCCCGCGCACCTTCCCGGTCCGCGTCCGCACCGGCTCGCGCCTCTCCCAGATGCGCTTCCGTTCCGGCGAGACGCGGCTGTCGGTCGCCGAGCACAAGGCGCTCCACGCCGCCGAAACCCTGGTCTTCGATGCCAACGAGGAAGTGGGGGAGGGCGTGGCCCTTTCCATCGACCTCAAGGGTGCCGAGCGCAACGGCCTCATCGGCTTCCGCTCCAAGCGCCACACCGCCGTCATCGATGTGGACAGGAAGGACGCCCTCGACGTCCTCGACTTCTGGGAGCCGCTCATCAACCGCGGCTCCGATGAATTCATCCTCGATCCCGACGAGTTCTACATCCTCGTCAGCCGCGAATCCGTGCACGTGCCGCCCGATTTCGCGGCCGAAATGGTGCCCTTCGATCCCTTGGTCGGCGAATTCCGCGTGCATTATGCCGGCTTCTTCGATCCCGGCTTCGGCCACTCTGCCGCCGGCGGTACCGGCAGCCGCGCCGTCCTCGAAGTCCGCAGCCGCGAGGTCCCGTTCCTCCTCGGCCACGGCCAGACCATCGGCCGCCTCGTCTACGAACGCCTCGCCGAGTCCCCCGATCGCCTCTACGGCGCTGGTCTTGGCTCGAACTACCAGGCCCAGACCCTCAAGCTCTCCAAGCACTTCCGGCCCTATCCGGCGGTGTAGGGTGCCACGGAAGTAGCGTCCCCCGGCGAAAGCCGGGCCGCTATGGACGCGCAATTCGCTGCCGCAGCGACGCACCCCCCATCATATCCCTTGATCGTCATCTACCGATGGCTATGCTTCCTCCGCCCGGGTCACATCGTCCGACGCTCCACAACCGGGCTTCCATCCGAACCAGCAGTTACAGGGAGAAAGTCATGCCGCATGCATTGGCCTATGGCGCCAAGTCGGCCACGACCCCGCTCGTGCCCCTCACCATCACCCGCCGCGATCCCGGCCCGACCGACGTGCGCATCGATATCGTCTATTGCGGCGTCTGCCACTCGGATCTGCATACGGCGCGCGGCGAATGGGGCGGCGTGAAATTCCCCGCTATTCCCGGCCATGAGATCGTCGGTAAGGTCATCGCCGTCGGCGACAAGGTCGAAAAATTCAAAGTCGGCGATACGGTCGGCGTCGGCTGCATGGTCGATTCCTGCCGCGAATGCGCGTCGTGCCGCGAAGGCCTCGAACAATATTGCGAGGCCGGCAATATCGGCACCTACAACGCCCCCGACAAGCATCTGGGTGGCCACACCTTCGGCGGCTACACCTCCGAGATCGTCGTCGATCAGGATTTTGTCCTCTCGATCTCCAACAAGCTTCCGCTCGATGCCGCCGCCCCGCTGCTTTGCGCCGGCATTACCCTGTGGTCCCCGCTCGTCCATTGGGGCGCCGGCCCCGGCAAGAAGGTCGGCATCGTCGGCCTGGGCGGCCTCGGCCATATGGGCGTCAAGCTCGCCAAGGCGCTGGGCGCCAAGGTCGTGATGTTCACCACCTCGCCCTCCAAGGTCGCCGATGCCCAGAAGCTTGGCGCCCATGAGGCGGTGATCTCCACCGACAAGGAGGCCATGGCCCGCCACAAGCGCAGCTTCGACCTCATCATCAACACCGTCTCGGCCCCGCACGACCTCGACCTCTACATGGCGCTCCTCAAGCGCGATGGCGCCCAGGTCCTTGTCGGCCTGCCCTCGGCCCCGCACGATCCCATCAAGGTCGGCCGCATGATCGGCAACCGCCTGACCCTGGCCGCCTCCACCATCGGCGGTATCAGGGAAACCCAGGAAATGCTCGATTTCTGCGCCGAGCACGGCATCGTCTCGGACATCGAAACCATCGACATCCAGTCCATCAACGACGCCTACGAACGCATGCTCAAAGGCGACGTGAAATACCGCTTCGTCATCGACATGGCTTCGCTCAAGAACAGCGCCAAGGCCGCGTAAGGCAGATGAGATGATGCCGGCATGCATTGCCTGTCGGCATCATCGACGCCTTTTCGCCCGCGGTATCGGAAATTGAACAAGAATAGGCGACGAAAGGGCCAAGCTTTTCGTCTTGAAGAGCACGTCATCCGAACTGGATATAGCCTGAATTCTCTACCCGTTCTGCTAGTCTACAGAATAGCCTGGCCACCAGGTTTTCGCTAATTTTCCTCCTGCGGCGATCATAGTCAAAGCGCAGTACAGGAGCGAATATGAGGGGGCTGCGGATAGCAGTATGGTCAATGGCGATAGCCCAGGTCGTTTTGTTGACGGCCACAGGCGCAAACGCCATCGACAGACGGGTAAAGATCATCAACAACACCGGATACACGATCGAGCAGTTCTACGCTTCATCCGTCGGCCAGGATTCCTGGGAGGAGGACATCCTGGGCCGCGACGTGCTCCCATCCGGATCGTCGGTGGTCATCAACGTCGACGACGGGACGGGCTACTGCAAGTATGACTTTCGCGCAGTATTTGAAGACGGCGACGTCCTCGATAAGAGCAACGTGAACGTCTGCGAGATCGGCTCTTTTACCTACAACTAGGCATCTCGCCGTCCAAATATAGCTGACCAGGCGCTGATGCGCCTGGTCAGCTCTCTATTTCAGCGGCAGAAACAGGTCCACGACGACCTCGTAGGCCTGCACGTTGGCCACCGGAGCGAGTTGCCGTCGCGCGTAGATCGGGAAATCGCGCGCCTCTTCCCCGCTTTGCGGAAGCCATTCGCGATAGAGGTAGAGGGCCGCAGGTTCGAGGTTGGTGCTATTGCCCGGATAGCGCAGCACCGCGCAGCGTCCCCCTGGAATGGTGCCCGCCTTCATCGGTGCATCTTCTGTCCCGATGGACCGGTCGGTGCCGACGCAAAGGTCCACGCTGTAATCCTCGGGCGCTGCCGGCTCCCGTTCTGAGCGGAACACCATGAAGCTCGAACGCCCGGTTTCGGGCGATAGCCCGGCCGCCTTGCACCATGCCCTGAAGCGATCCGCGCTTTCTCGGAATTTCGCGCGGTTGCCTCGGTGGGCCAGGATGGCCACCGGAATGTCCGGCATATTGAGTATCGTGACGTCGTTCTTTTCGAAAATGATCTGCATGGCTTTGTCTCTCGCATTGTACAGGGGCCCGAAGGCCGAAAGCCACGAAGACCAGTCAGGTGATTTCCTGAAAGCCGAAGGCGATTGCGCAAGCCGTTGCCGAAAGGCGCGGGCAAACGCATCCGGTGCGTCATATCCGGCATCCATCGCTATGGACGTGACGCTGGGCGTTCCGCCGCAGGCGAGGGCCTGCGACGCTCGTTTCAGGCGAATCAGCTGAACATAGCGATGCACCGACAACCCGAAGGTTGCCGAGAACTGCCGGTGGAAGTGGAACTTCGAAAAGGCCGCAACCTGGCTGAGCGTCGCCAGATCCAGCTCGTCATCGAGATGAGTGTCGACATAGTCCAGGACCCGTTGCATCCGAGCCTGGTAATTTCGTTGTGCGGCGGTCATCGCATTCCCTTCGTGGCACGCCATCTATGCGCCCCATGACCCCAGCCTCGCTCGTCCGATCTTGCTATGTTGGAGCTGCAAGCCACAGCACCATCTGCGCCGACCACGCTCCTCCGCTGGCCTTCACGGGCGGATCGTTGCTAAGATGCGCTTTTGCGAAAGAACCAGCACGGCACCGACCGTGACAGGCTTTCATTCTAGCGACCAAGGTAGCGAAGATGAACAAGCCTTTTGTTTCGTTGCGTCCGGAGATCACCCGGTCACACGCACTGATCCTGATGGATTGGCTGGAAGATGAACGCGTCACTCGCTACCTGAGCGATTCACGCAGCGTATCCGGGTTCATTGCGCAGGCCATAGACCGAACTCAGATGCCGATCCTGACGCACCTGTTCAACCAGGGCGGCCGCTTCTTCATGGTCTACGATCGAAACGACAGCCCCGTCGGCTTCGTCCGCCTGGTCAAGACGGGACCTGATTGCGAAATCGTTCTGGTCATCGGCGATCATGACACCTGGGGGCGCAGGCTCGGTGCAAGCACGATCCGTGAAGGCTTGAAGCTCGCCTTCCTCGACATGCGAGCCGAGACCGTCATCGCCAAGATTCACCCGGACAACACGCGCTCGCTCAAGGCTTTTCAGCGCTGCGGTTTTCTGCTCAAGGGCGAAACGCCGACGCTCCAGTCGTTGCATATGACTTCGGGCCGGTATCTGCGCCTGCTCCGCGAGGGTGTCATGGCAGCTTCTGCCGACATCTACATCACGGAGATGGACAAGGCCCGCCTCCAGAGCCTGATCGAGTTCGAGCAAGGGCCGGCACTTGTCGACCTTGAGCACGAGATCGAAAGAGCCATTGTCGTCGATCCCCAGCAGGTCGCGCCGGATGTCGTGACCATGAATTCCAGGGTCGCGCTGCAACTGGATGACGAGGAAAAGGAAGTGGCTCTCGTCTATCCTGAAGACGCCGACGAACGCTCCGGGAAACTCTCGGTCCTGTCTGACGTCGGCGCCGCAATCCTCGGCTATCAGGAAGGCGACGCCATCGACTGGATGGTCTCGGATCGTACGCGGCGCATTCTGATCGAGCGGGTGATCTACCAACCGGAATCCTCCGGCGATTTTCACCTCTAGGTCCCGCGGCGACGAGAGAGCCTGCTATCAAAGCTCCTCCGCGATTTCCCACACATTGCCCGAGGGATCTGCGAAAGCCGCAGTACGGCGGCCCCAGGGACGATCGATCGGCCCGTTGAGAAACGCAACACCCTTTGCGACCAGCTCAGCATGAGCTTTGCGGCAGTCCTCGACCTTCACGGTGAACATCACCCTGGGACCATCCTTGGGAGTGCCGACTGTCTTGGGAGCAACCAGTTCGGGCGCATTCTCGATACGCAAGAGGTTCACCGCCATCCCCGCAAACCGCAGGACCGCGCCAGCCTTGTCCTCGAAGAGCACGTCCGGCGCGAACACGTCTTCATAGAACTTCCGGGCACTGCCCAGATCGTCGACAAAAAGCGTCACGACTTCGATCGCTGCCGGCAACATCGTTCATCCTCCTGCTGGTGGTCCCCGTTGGACCATACAGCTAGTCGAAGAGGCGCGCGGCTTTTCGACATCCACCTGGCAAAATTGGAGTTCGCCCCAAGGGGGCTACTCATCGGTGTCCTCGCCCTCCCAATAGCCGAGCGGCGTCAGCCTGCCGCCCTCCTTGAAGGTGCCATCATAGCGATGAAACCCCGAGAGGCCGACATCCACGCGGACGCGGCCGCTGTCCGGATACTCGATCACCTCTGCATTGGTGTTGTTTGACACCGCCAGGTAGCGCAGGGGTTCGTTGCCGGTATTGATGAGTTGATGCGCCGCCCCTGCAGCCGGAGCCCCGAGGCAATCACCCGCGCGCACGGGAATTCGGTCATCGCCGAACCGGTATTCCCCCTCTCCCGACAGAATGAAGAACATTTCATCTGAGGTGTGGTGGCGATGGAAAGGCATGGAAGTCTTCCCGGGCGGAACGACGAGATAGTTCGCGCCGAGCGCCTTGAGACCGAGAGCCGTCCCGATTTCCGCGTATTCGTTAGCGAAGCGGGTGCCCTTGTTTTCGGATTTAAGCGGCAGCTTATCGAGGTTGATGACAGCTTCAGCCATAAGCGCGGACTCCTTTCCAATCGACCGTGGCAGCCTCCGGAGTGTCAGGCAAACTGGCAGACGTCACAATGGGCGATCCGCCGGTCCGCTTCCGGCTGGTTTGCCAGGAGCGGACCTTTGTTGGTTGACCTGCTCAGAGAAGTCGAACGGACATGCCTCCGTCGACCACCATGGGTGCTCCGGTCATGAAGCCGGCTCGGTCGGAAAGCATGAACAGCGCCGCCTGTGCGATTTCTTTCGGTTCGGCCATGCGCTTCAGCGGGTGCAGTCCCGAGACAAACGCAAGGACTTCGCTGTTCCCCTCGCCCCCGGCAGGCGTGATCGTTCCTCCAGGCAGAAGGGAGTTTATGCGAATGCCTTCGGGCGCGTGCTCTGCGGCAAGTGACTGCACAAATCCGTTTATGCCGGCCTTGGTTGCCGCATAGGCACTCATGCCGGGCAGACCGCCGTTGCTGAAGCCGACGAACGACGACGTAAACACAATCGAACCACCGCCGCGCTTGCGCAGTGCGGGAATCTGCGCCTGAGCGGCATGGAAGCCGGAGGTGAGGTTGACGGCCACGACCGAGTTCCAGTTTTCGATCGTCATGCTGGCGATTGGCGTCATTTCGCCAACAATTCCCGCATTGTTGAACGCGCCATCAAGCCCGCCAAACTCTTCCTCGGCCAGCTCGACCAGCGACAAGGCATAGGATGGGTCGCAAACATCGCCGCTGAGCAGAACAGCGCGTCCACCATTCCCCTGGTTGATTTCATCGACAATGGCCGCGAGCTCATGCTGCCGCCGTGCACCCAGGACGACGTTGGCGCCTTCCTGGGCGAACAGGCGCGCCGCCGTAGCTCCGATGCCGCTGCTGGCTCCCGTGATGATGATATTCTTGTTTTCGAGTTCCATGACCAAGCTCCTTGCTGTTGGTCACGTCGATCTATGCGGCCCATCTCCGATGGGCGACCCGGTTTTGTCGGGGCACGCAGCTACCGCTAGGCGAGGCCTGGATAGCGCCCCCCAGCGAGGACACGAGCCGTCGGCTTCGCTACGCGACGCATACCCATCATCTTGACCCAATAGCGAAACCGCTACTACAAGCTCAGGCATGGCAACAAACATCTGACCAGCCGCACCCAGCGGCATTGAGCGAAGCGACGTCACGCACCGGCGCGGACGAAGCCATTTGCCACGCCTAGTCAGAGATTTCCTATGCCCACGCTCTACCTAACTTGCGGTCTTCCTGGCTCCGGGAAGACGTCTCTTGCCAGAATCCTTGAACGGGAAGCGTCCGCCTTGCGTCTCACCGGAGACGACTGGATGCACAAACTCTACCCCGGCATTTCGACCCCGGAAGCCGAAACCGGTCCATGCCGAGCGCGCGTCGAGGCTCTGCAATGGCAGATCGCGCTGCGTGCAGTCGGGCTTGGTTGCAACGTAGTCGTCGATTGGGGGGTATGGTCACGGGCAGAACGTGACACGTGTCGGGGAGAAGGCCGCGCCGCCGGTGCGAAGGTCGTACTCTGCTTTCTGGATGTCCCATTTGAGGAGCTGTGGCAGCGGGTCTCCCGAAGAAACGCAGAGCTTCCAGCTGGTACGTTCGAGATTTCCCGAACAGATCTGCTCAGGTGGTCGAAACTGTTTGAGCCGCCCACCATGGACGAGATGGCGCTTTTCGATCGGCCAGATAGCCGATGATGCTCCGCATGTTCGACCAGCGACGATAGTCTTGCTTAGGCATGTTCTTGCAAGAGCAGCAGGATCGTGCGCGCCGAAATGCTCAAGTCTTGCTTTCGGGGAGCGTCGCTGGCCTGGTCATGCCCTCCATCCGGCAAAGGCAATTGACATGATGGCGCCTGAGCGGTTCTGGTGACCCCATGGCTACCTCCGCACTTCCGCCCTCCGTCTCCTTTACTATCACCGCCGAGGACTATGCGAACGCCTTGCGCCTGCGCATGCGCCGCTACTGGCTCAAATCGACCCGCATCAGGGTGTTCGTCGCGGCCGTCGTCGTGGCATGCATCCTGGCCTTCACCATTGCGGGCTTCGATTCCGTGCCCGGGAGCTTGGCCATCGGGGCAATGATCGGCCTGATTGGTTTGAGCGCCTGGCTTGTGATCGGCTATTTCGCCCTTCTGCCGCGACAGGCGCGCAAGATCTATGGCCAGCAAAAGACCATGCAGCATCCGGTCGAAGCGTCATGGAACAGCGAAGCCTATTCTGCCGCGACGGCCGTGGCCTCGAGCACCGTTCCCTGGGGCGAATACCACGGCTGGAGTGCCGACGAGACGATGATCCTCCTGATGCATTCGCCGGTGCTTTTCCAGATGATCCCGCGACATGCGCTGAATGCCGCGCAGGCCGCGGACCTGACCGAGCGCCTCAAGCAGTCCGGCTTGCGCAATATCTAGGTCGCTCGCGGCGGGTTTTCGCGCCCATCACCAGACCACATCAAGGTCGCATGCAACCAGAGCCAGCCTTCGGTACTTCGATAGCTCACGACCCGCGACTGCAAATGCTCACAGGCCGCAGTTGTCAGTTTTTCTGGCGGGCACGCGGCGCGCTAGTAAACGAGTCCCCGGAAATCTCTTACCCGATGAAAGGATATGAAATTTCCATTGTGCGCATTCGCTGCCCGCTCATCGCCCGACCGGCTCAACACCACCAAATCATCGCCTGCTATGGCCATACTGGCATAATGTCGAGCCTCTTTAGGCGAGTTCGTCATCGACACTATGCCAGCAAAGCACCAGTCAATGCAGTTTTTGGAAAAGTGCAGCTGCAGGCGATGGCGCTCGCCATTTGGCAGGTTGTAGCGGTCTGGCGGCAGGCATTCTGCTCGCGTCATGCTATCGGTAGATTGCGAACTCAACAGCCAGAACAGCGCCTGCTTTTCGTCAAATAGAATGTGGAACTTCATCTGCCCGCCAGGGCAGGGAACGAACGTCATTGTCTTTCCCGACGGCGCTTTCACCAGCGACGTGGTCATGGTTCCGTCGTCGTTCTCAACCACCTTGGCAATTGCGGCGTAGCCCGTGCCATGGGTATTGGCGCGAGCCCACAAATGAAAGGTGCGCCCCGCTGGATCATGAAAGTAATGATCCTTGTCGGTGAACTGCACCACGTTAGTTTCCAGCCAGCCGATGGGGTGTAGCCATCTTGTTGGATTTGCGGTGAGAGAAACTTTTTCACCACGCACTGCGCTGAAGAAAGGAACACCAAAATAGTTCAGATCGTCGTCGTGAATTTCCTCACGAAAAACCAGCTCGGAGGCGAAAGTCCAATTTTCCCTTAGCGTCAGGTCGTCGCTCGCTTTGCCTCGCATCAAAACGGGGGCCATGACACTGCATGGCCAACCGTTCATGGCAGCGGTTATCCGCTCCATGACGAGGTAAACATTGCCGTTGGCATAATGAACATTGCTGGGCGCCTGATGCCAGGTTTCGCTTTCCGTCAGGATTGCCGTCTTATTCCAGGTTTCTCCCTCGTCATCAGATCGCATGATGCACAAATAGTTGCAGTGCCCGATGACATACAGCGACTGACCGGCAAGGAACGGTCGCGCATGCATGAACGGAAAATCCGTTTTGTGCGTCCATGTCCTGCCTTGGTCATCTGAAACGAATACTTTTCCGAACCACTCTTGTCCGTGCTCGATGATTTGTTTTGGTCCGGGCAGATTTCCAACCCCAGGACCGCTCAAATCCAAAGTCGCCACGAGACGTCCGCTCGGAAGCGCAACTATACCGGGGCTGTAAGTGTAAATATTGTTCGGGTCTGGAGATTCGTACACTCGTACGAAATCATTAGCCAAAGGCCTCACTCGGAATTGTTCTGCGCCTGCCATTCTGAACCTCTGTGCTAAACCAAAACCGACGTGCCCCAGCCCACCGGCGCAGTGCCTGCGCATGACAGAATGACACTGAGCGGCAACGTGGCGCCCTGAAGTGCTGTTCATCATCGTGGAATGATGTTCGCTTATTTGGCAAGTCTTGCTGAAATGAATGTTACGGTCAATGACGGTCGGTTTGGATCGGCCTTCTGTGGCCCGTAGCTGGTCATCGGGGCAGTCTCGGCCTGGTTGACCTCAGCGCCAGGCTCGTGATCGGCTGTTCCGCCCTTCTGCCGCGGCAGGCACGCAAGATCTGGTGGTCGCAAGAGGCAGCGATATCGTTCTTCACGCGGCAAACATCTAGCAGCTCATGAAAAGGATGGAGCCACGGCTCGGCAACTGGGCCACGTAAGGTCAGCTGATGTTGATCGGCTGCGGCTGGTCAGATCGCGGAACATCGATACTATCCGGCGCTAGGAAGTCAAAAAGGATAGGGGCTCGTGATCCATCAACGAGGCGATGACCGGATCGCGATTATTTCTGACGTGCACGGCAACTTGACAGCACTGGAAGCTGTGCTGGAACACATCCAGGCGTCAGGAATTACCCGCATTTTCAATCTTGGCGATCTGGTGGGCAAAGGCCCACGTCCGGCAGCCGTCGTGGACCTCTGTCAGACTGTTTGCGAGGTCACGGTCCAAGGGAACTGGGACGCGGAAATCCCTGCGGCACGCGATCCAACATGGCTGCCGGGCATTTGGCATCGCCGTCAGCTTGGACCAGAACGCCTAGCCTACCTTGCGGACTTGCCCGGAAGTTTCGACTTTCTTATCAGCGGAAAGAGCGTGCGACTGTTCCACGCCAGCGCAGCGGGAATTTTCAATCGGGTCTATGAGACGGATAGCCGTGATCAGCATCGTGCCATGTTCGCCAATACCGAGTTTACCGGTTCAGCGTCAGAGCCGGACATTGTCGGCTATGGAGATATTCATACACCATACGTCCTCAGTTTTGAGGGGCGTACGTTGTTCAACGTAGGCAGCGTGGGCAATCCACTGGACGCGCCGCTTGCATGTTACTGCATCCTGGAGGGCTCCTACGGCTCTGCTGAGCCAACGCCGTGGTCATTGAACGTCGTCCGAGTTCCCTACGACATCGAGGCGGAAGTTGCTGCCGCGACGATTAGCGCCATGCCGGACCTGCCGCACTACGTTGGCGAGTTGCGCACTGCCATTTACCGCGGGCGAACTGTGGTCGAAGCGTAGAGGCTAGTTGCAGTTCCGGTATCGGTTGATGCATTCGCCGGTGCTTTTCCAGATGATCCCGCGACATGCCCTGAACGCCGCGCAGGTAGCGAACCTGACCGAACGCATCGAACGGTCAGGCCTACGAAATATCTGCCCCACCCTCGGCGTTTTTCGCGCCCGGCCATCATGCGAATTGCTCGCGCGCGAGCAGGGAGAGCAGTAGCAAGCGGCCATTCGCCACTACGATGAGCTTGCCCGCAACCGATCGAGAAATGGGAACGGCCGAAGGCCCCTCCTACGTCGCCGTTTATCGCGGGAATCAGCTTAAATCCACGATGCGCGTCAGCAGCCCTTCCGTGATCGTCATGAACGACGCGCCGCGCATTGCGATCGGTTCGCCAGCTTTCATTGAGCCAAGATCGACAGCGGGGGTGCCGGTCCAATCTACCTCTAATGCGACACGATCCCCCTCAACAACTGCGTTGCTGATCGCTTGGTGGCGGTTCGTGAACATCGTGGCGGCTTGTTCCGCGAGTTCGGCGAAGGCGGCCCGGCCTTCAAGCTTCATGCTTTGCCCCGAGTTTGAAACATTCTCGAACACAATATCGTCGGCCACACACGCCAGGAGCGCGGCAACGTCCTTACGATTGTAAGCGTCAACATAACTTTGGATAATTGCAGGTAGCGTCACAGCTATGCCCTTCTTCCAGCAGCGCGAAGCCTGCCAGGCGAAACGCGCTTCAAACTGACAATGCCCTCTCGGCATCGGTTCACTCGGACGGACCCGACCTGACGCATCAGGCCGGGTTATTAAATCGCCCGCTGGTCGCTACCGCGATGTGAACAACGAAGGTCATGCGAGCAGTATGCCTGTCCCAGCGAAATTGTCGAGACGGCGACTGGGCCAGCAGACGTTCCCGATTGGGAACAGCTAATGTGAAGCTAGGCGCCAGACCGCGACATAGCTCTGAAAGGGCGTAGTTTCCCACAACCTGTTCCAGAATGCCTTTTCCCGAAATGACCAGGCGACGATGGAGAAACGGGACCCTTTCCGTGCGTTCAGATGACCACTTTCGGGGAGGCGCCCAGGCCTCGGAATAGCAATGAAGGGGTCGAAACCGGTCATCGGATATCGAAGCGCAGTAGACCGACGTCGGAAGATGCCCACGCCCTGAACGCCGCGCAGGCAGCGGACCTGACTGAACGCCTCAAGCAGTCCGGCCTGCGAAATATCTAGCCCACCCTCGGCGTTTTTCGCGCCCGGCCATCATGCGAATTCCCTGCCGAAGCCGATCTTGACGCCATCGCGCTTTTCCAGCACAAGAAGCGCGTCGCGGGTGTAGCTCAATGGTAGAGCAGCAGCTTCCCAAGCTGAATACGAGGGTTCGATTCCCTTCACCCGCTCCAATTCCCTCACATCCGGGCCAGCCGCCACCTCACTGTGCCGAGGCCGCGATGAAGCGTTCTGCGAGCGCCGAGCCCATGCTTTCCACCAGCTCGCCCACCGCGCCCGCCGGTTCCCAGGAATAGATCGAAACCACCATCGAGGGCTCCGGCCCGAAGCCGGCGTAGCGGCGCACGCGCCGGCCCGTCGTCGTGCCCACCGGCAGCAGCGAAAGGCCCATGCCGGCCTCCACGGCCACCAGCACGCTTTGCAGGCTGCTGCCCGAAAACGCGATGTACCAGCGGCGTCGATCCTGCTCGATGCGCTCGAACATGGCGTCGCGGTAAAGCCCGCCCGGGGGAAACGCCACCAAGGGCAGTGGGTCGGGCCATTCCACGGCGAAGCTCGCGCTTTCGAACCAGGCGATCGCCTCGGGGAACGTCGCGCGGTGGTCGTCACCCGGCGATGGCTCCTTGATCACCACCACGTCGAACTCCCCTTCACGATAGCGCTTGGAGAGGTCGCGGCTGAGTCCGGTCGTCACATCGAGGCGGATCTCGCGGTGGCGCTTGGCGAAGCCGGCAAAGATCCGCGCCATCTCGACCGTCACGATGTCCTCGGGCACCCCGATGCGGATCGATGACGTGCCCGCCGGGTCGGCCAGCAGCGTTTCCGCCTCGTGCTGCAGGGTGAGGATGCGGCGCGAATAGCCGAGCAGCCGCTCGCCCGACGCCGTCGGTCGCACCGGGCGCGCCGCGCGGTCGATGAGCTCGCGCCCCACCACCTGCTCGAGCCGGCCCAATTGCTGGCTGATCGTCGATTGCGTCATGTGCAGCTTTTCAGCCGCGACGGTGAAGCTGCCATTGTCGGCAATGGCCACGAAGGCGCGGAGCAGGCGAGGGTCGAGCATGGTCGTACATTCAGACTACGAATGAATTCCATCAAGACATGTCATTTGCCGATGGCGTCGTCCAGCGCTACGCATTTGTGACCGATGATCGTTGAGGGACGGCATCGGGCAGCCATTTTCGAGAAAGTCGAACAGCCGCGCGGCCAGCCTGGTCTCGTGCCGGGAAAGCTGCGGCCTGTTCCAGCCTGGAGAACCTTCGATGTTGTTCGCATTCCGCCGCAATGAGCTCTCGCCCCCAGGCGTAGGGCTGCCGCGACGCGAGCGCACCATCGCGGTCACCGCCATTCTCATCAACGTGGCCATGGCCAATCTCGATTCCGCCATCGCCAACACGGCTTTGCCCACCATCGCCCGCGATCTCCAGACCACCGATGCTCAGTCGATCTGGGTGGTGAGCGCTTACCAGATCGCCATGGTCGCCACACTCCTCCCGGCCGCCGCGCTTGGCGAGGTCATCGGCCTGCGCCGCGTCTCGATGGTCGCGCTTGTCCTCTTCACCATCGCTTCGCTCGTCTGCGGCATGGCCCCGACCTTTCAGTGGCTCGTCGCCGGCCGCGTGCTGCAGGGCATGAGTGCCGCCGGCATTCTCGGCCTCAGCGTCGCCATGATGCGCTCCATTTATCCGCGCGAGCTGATGGGCGCCGGCATGGGGCTCAATGCCCTCGTCGTCGGCATGTCCTTTGCCGCCGGCCCGACCGCGGCCTCCATCATCCTCAGTTTCGCCAGCTGGCACTGGCTGTTCCTCATCAACGTGCCGCTGGGCATCCTCGGCATCGTCATGGGCCTGCACTCGCTGCCGCCCACCATTCGCGGCGGCTGGCGCTTCGACCGGCTGGCGGCGCTGCTCTGCGGCGTTGGCCTCGCCACGACCATCTTCACCCTCAATGCCGTCACCCGCGGCGCGTCCTGGCCGCTCACCATTGCCGGCGCCGTCATCGCGGTGGCCGCCATCCTGGCGCTGCTGCGCCGCCAGATGGGCAGCCCCGCGCCGATCCTGCCGGTCGATCTTCTCCGTCGCCCGGTCATCGCGCTTTCGGCCATCTCGTCCTACCTCACGCTCAACACCCAGGCGCTGGCCTTCATTTCGCTGCCCTTCATGTTCCAGGCCGTGCTCGGCTATTCCCAGGTCGAAACCGGCTTCCTCATCACGCCCTGGCCGGTCTTCGTCGCGCTCACCGCGCCCTTTGCCGGGCGCTGGTCCGATAAGCTGCCTGGCTCGCTTATCGGCAGTTGCGGCCTTGTCATTCTCGCCATCGCCATGGCGCTGCTCGCCACGCTGCCGGCCCAGCCGTCCGCGCTCGATATCGTCTGGCGCATGGCGCTGTGCGGCGTCGGCTTCGGTCTCTTCCAGTCGCCGACCATGCGCATCGTCATCATGGCCTCGCCCGCCGAGCGGAGCGGCGGGGCAGGGGGTGTATCCAGCATCGTGGGCAATCTTGGCCAGGCCACCGGCGCCGCCCTTGTCGCCGGTCTCTTCAACCTGTTCGGCTCGCAGGGAGCCATCATGGCCTTGTGGATCGGCTCGGCCTTTGCGCTCATCGCCAGCGGGGTCAGCCTCATGCGCCTGCGCCACAGCCTCGCCGGCTTCTTCGCCGCCGAAGTTTTCCGCGAATAGCATTCACGGTCTTACTGATGGCGATCAGAACATTTAATTTTCAAATGTCTTGAGCGCGCACTATCTCTCTATGCGGCTCCTTCGAGCCCGCAAAGTCGAAGTATTGTCGCTGTGGCCACGTCGGTCGCGCGCACTTTGAGGAGAGGCGCAATGATCCGAATTCTATCGATAATCGCGGCGATCCTGACGCTCGCCTCGCCAGTTCTGGGTGATGACATGAACGAAAAGCTGCTGTCGGCTGCTGCCGGCAATGATGTTGCGACCATCAATGCGCTCCTCGCTGCCGGCGTGGAGATCGACGCACGCAATGCGGCGGGCGAAACCGCGCTGCTCGTCGCGACCCATGCCAACAATGTCGAAGCCGCCCGCGCACTCATCGATGCCGGTGCCGACGTCAACGCCAAGGATCGCATCAACGACAGTCCCTATCTCTATGCCGGCGCCCGCGGCCATCTCGAAATCCTCAAGATGACGCTCACTCACGGCGCCGACCTGCGCAGCATCAATCGCTATGGTGGCACCGCGCTGATCCCGGCTTCCGAGCGCGGCCACGTCGAAACCGTGCGCACCCTCATCGAGGCGGGCGTCGATGTCGACCACGTCAACAATCTCAATTGGACCGCCCTGCTCGAGGCGATCATCCTCGGCGATGGCGGTCCGCGTCACGTGGCCATCGTCAAGCTCCTCCTGGATGCCGGCGCCGATGTGAACCTCGCCGATGGCGATGGCGTTACCCCGCTGGAAAATGCCCAGCGTCGCGGCTTCTCCGAGATCGCCAACGTCCTCCTCGCCGCCGGCGCGCACTGAGGAGCGGGCCATGCAGCACTATCTCCGCCAGGCTATCGAACTGGCCTTCGCCAATCTCGAACGCGGCGGCCGCCCCTTTGGCGCGGTCGTCGTCCGTGATGGCGTGGTCATCGCTACCGGCGTCAACGATGTCGTCGAAAGCCACGATCCGACCGCCCATGCCGAACTCCTGGCCATCCGCGCCGCCAGCCAGGTCCTGGGCTCGCCCAGCCTTGCCGGCTGCTCGGTCTATGCCAGCGGCCACCCGTGCCCGATGTGCCTTGCCGCCATGCGCCTGGCCGGCGTCGAAAGCGTCTCCTTCGCCTATTCCAACGAGGATGGCGAACCCTTCGGCCTATCGACCGCCGCGGTCTATGCCGACCTCGCAAAGCCTTTCGCCGAGCAGTCGATGAAGATCACGCACGATCCGGTGCGCTTCGACACGCGTCCCGCGCTTTATGCCGAATGGGCTCGTCGCCAGGGCGTCAAGGGCTGACATGTCCACCCAAGAGACATTGCGCAGCCGCCTGCCCATGCTGGCGGTAGTGGTCGTCGTGGGGCTCAACCTGCGCCCCTTCCTCACCGCTGTGGGCCCGTTGGCCGCCGATATCAGCGCGCAAACCGGTCTCGCCTACCAGGATATGGCTCTGCTTACTCTCGTGCCCATGCTGCTCATGGGCGCGCTGGCTTTCCTGGGCCCAGCCATCCAGCGTCGCTTCGGCGCCCGCCGTGCCGTCATTGCCGCGCTCATCGTCCTCGCATCCGGTTCCCTGCTGCGCTATTTCGCCTGGGATGGCCGCGTGCTGATCCTCACGGCCGTTCTCTGCGGCCTCGGCGTCGCCGTGGTACAGGCGCTCTTTCCCGGCATCATCAAGCTGCACTTTCCGGATCGCGTCACCTTCGTCACCGGCCTTTATTCCTCGATGCTCATGGGCGGCGGCGCGGTCGGCGCACAGGTCGCCCCGCTCGTCGCCAAGGCCACTGCCGATTGGCGCCTCGGTCTCGCCTGGCTCGCCATTCCCGCAATCATCGCTGTCCTCATGGCCGCCCGCTTCCTGCCACGCGCGAACGGGCAGGGCGCCTCGGTCCCCGCAATGGCATTCCTGCGTCGCCCGCGGACCTGGCTGCTCATGCTGAGCTTCGGCCTCGTCAATGGCGGCTATTCCACCGTCGTCGCCTGGCTCGCTGCCTTCTATCAGGGGCACGGCTGGTCGACCGCTGCCAGCGGCAGCCTGCTTGCCGTCGTGGCTCTCGGCCAGGCCGCCTCCGCGCTCCTCATGCCCATCTTTGCCTCGCGCAACCTCGATCGTCGTCGCTGGATCTGGCTCACCCTCGCCATGCAGTTCGTCGGCTTCGCCGGCCTCGCCTTCCTGCCTTATGCCGCGCCCGTCATCTGGGCCCTGGTGGTCGGCGCAGGCCTCGGCGGCTGTTTCGCGCTCACCATGGTGGTGGCGCTCGATCACCTGCCCAACCCGGCCCAGGCCGGCGCGCTCTCCGCCCTCATGCAGGGCGGCGGTTTCCTCCTCGCTGCGCTTCCGCCATGGATCGTCGCCACGCTTCACGAGGCGACCGGCGGATTCATCGCCGGCTGGATTCTCCATATCGGCTGCGTGCTCGTCGTCTCGCTTCTCGTGCTCCGGCTAAATCCGGCGGGCTATGCCAAGGCCATGAGCCTCCTCAATGCACAGCCCAACTCACTGCAAAACCAGGCAATTTCGTCCCCGGTCTCCTCGCGCTGACTCTACTTGACAGACGTCGTTTCCAAGGCGCTTAATGACTGTAAGGAAAGTTACCAGACGGTCTTGTCGCCATGGAAGTCCTCGCTGGAAGCCCCCGGCTTCTTCGCAATCTCAATGAGAAGGCAGTCCTCGAGCGGCTGCTCGATCAGGGCTCCCTGACGCGGATGGAACTCGAGGCCTTTACCGGCCTCTCCAAGCCCGCCGTCTCCGATCTCCTCCGCCGTCTCGAAAGTGCCCGCCTCATCCGCCGCGATGGCGAAAAGGCCGGCACCTACGGCCCCAAGGCCGGCCTCTGGTCGCTCGAACCGCGTTCCGCCTGCGTTGCCGGCGTCGGCGTCACGCCCCACGGCCTCGACGTCGCCATCGCCGACATAACCGGCGCGCTCCTCGCCGAGGCGCAGATCCCCAAGACGCCCTCCGAGTCCTACCTCGCGGGCCCCGAACTCCATCGCGTCATCGATGAAGCCGCCTCCCGTGCCGGCATCGCCGTCAAGGATCTCGACCAGGTCGTGGTCGGTCTCCCCGGCATCGTCGACATCCAGACCGGGCACCTCCGCAAGGGCCAGCAACTGCGCAACTGGGAAGGCTTCGATATCCCGGCCTCCCTCATGTCCTCGCTCGGCCACAACCACGTCATCGTCGAGAACGACGTGAACCTCGTCGCCCTCGAGGAAATGGCGGTCGGCGCGGCCAAGGGCGTGCAGACCTTCATCCTGTTCTTCGTGGGCGAGGGCGTCGGCGGCGCGCTGGTACAGGCCGGCCGCCTCGTGCGCGGCACCACCGGCAGCGCCGGCGAACTCGGCGGTGCCGTTGTTCCCGAGCGCCTGGCTGCTCCCGGCGAAGCCGTCCGCGTCACGCTTCTCGAAAATCTGCTCTCGGTCGAAGGCATAGATGCGCTGCTCACCGCGCACGGCCTCTCCAATGCCGATCACGCCGCCGCCGTCCAGGCTGCCGCCGCCGATGCCGATCGGCACGGCGCCTTCCTCGACGAGCTGGCCTATCGCTTCGCCGTGGGCCTTGCCGGCGCCATCGGCATTCTCGATCCCGACATGGTGGTGCTGGCCGGCGAGATCGGCCAGGCCGGAGGGCGCGTGCTGGCGCAGCGCGTGAGCGCGCTGCTCGCTGCCCTCCCCATCGCATTGCCGCAAATCGTCCCGACCGCAGTGAGCGCCAAAGCCGTGCGCGCCGGGGCCATCGAACTCGCGCTCGAATACGCACGAGACCGAGTGTTCACGGGAGGCAGCGCCGCACGCGGCCTCCCGTGAAAGAACCACGCCTGCCAGTTGATGAAGACAAACGAGTCCCGGAGGACAACATGCATAAGGCGAGTTACAGCACAAGACGCCGGAAGGGGAGTTCCGGCGCGTTGCAAGGATTTAGGGCGGGTTTGTTCGCCACGGTGATGGGGGCCGCGCTCGCGGCCGGTCCGATGGTCGTCCAGCCGGCGCTGGCCGAGGTGCCGGTGGATCAGCTGGTCCGCATCGTGGCCGAGGGCGGCAGCAGCTTCACGCGCACGTTCAACCCGTTCTCGCCCACCACCCGCTGGGTGAGCCTGCGCACCATCTACGAACCGCTGATGATCCAGAACTACGCGACGGGCAAGCTCGATCCGTGGCTGGGCACCGAGTACAAGTGGTCCGATGACGCGCTTACCCTCACGGTGACGCTGCGCAACGACGTCAAATGGTCCGATGGCCAGCCCTTCTCGGCCGACGACGTCGCCTTCACCTTCAATCTCATGCACGACAATCCCGGCCTCATCGGCCCGGCTGCCGGCGCGTTCGATCAATACCTCAAGTCCGTCGAAGCCGTGGACCCGACCACCGTCAAGTTCACCTTCAACACCGCCTATACCCCCGGCCTCTTCTCGCTGGTCGATCAGTTCATCGTGCCCCAGCACGTCTGGAAGGACGTCAAGGACCCGGTGACCTTCGAGAACCCGGATCCGGTCGGCACCGGTCCCTTCACCACCATCGATGCCTTCGGCACCGATCGCTACCAGGTCACGCAGAACCCCAATTACTGGCAGCCCCTCAAGATTCAGGGCGTCTTCGTCCAGGGCTTTAACGGCAACGATCAGGTGAGCGCCGCCGTTCTCGCCGGCAATATCGATTGGGGTGGTCTCGTGCCCGACCCTGACACCACCTTCGTGCCGCTCGATCCCGAGCATTTCGGCTATTGGTGGCCCCGCACCTCCGTCGTGCAGCTCCAGGCCAACACCACCGATCCCAACCTCGGCGACGTCAACGTCCGCAAGGCCATCAGCATGGCGCTCGATCGCCAGCGCATGATCAATACCGGCGTGTGGGGCAAGTCCGTGCCCGCCAACGCCACCGGCCTGCCCGAAGCGCCGTTCAAGGATTGGCTCGATGCCAAGGTCATCGCCGATGGCCAGGGCTGGGTCACCATGGATCCGGATGCGGCAAACAAGCTCCTCGACGATTCCGGCTACGCCAAGGGCGCTGACGGCATCCGCGTCGGCAAGGACGGCAAGCCCCTCAAGTACGATATCATCGTGCCCTCGGGCTGGAACGACTGGGTTTCCGCTTCCCAGATCGTGGCGGAAAACCTCAAGGATGTCGGCATCGACGTAACCCTGCGCACCACCACCGCCGACAGCTGGACCAACTCGACCTTCACCGGCCAGTTCCAGCTCTCGCTCGGCACTGCGCAGCGCACCGCCACCCCGTTCGAGTTCTACCGCAACAACATGGCGACGACTTCGGTCAAGCCGGTCGGTACCGCCTCGCCCAACAACCAGCAGCGCTATGGCGATCCCAAGGTCGATGAACTGCTGGCCAAGTTCGCGGCTTCCACCGATCCGGCCGCGCAGAAGGCGATCATCGCCGAGCTCGAAGGCATGTTCTCGGCCGCCGCGCCGGCCATCCCGCTCTACGAGCAGCCCGATTGGGGTCTCTACAACACCCGTCGGTTCACGGGCTTCCCCAACGAGAAGGACCCGTATGCGCCGCTCAGCCTGCAGATGACCAATGGTCCGCTGCTCGTCTGGCCGCATCTCGAACGCCGCCCCGAATAGTCACGGCTCAAGGGCTCCCGTCGCCGGACGGGAGCCTCCCTGGGGAGGGAACCCATGTATTATGTGCTCAAGCGGCTGGCATTCTATCTGCTGGCGGCCTTCGTCGCGATCACCGTGAATTTCTTCATTCCGCGTCTGACGCCGGGCGATCCGGCCTCCACGATCGTGGCCACCTATTCGACCTCGATGAATGAGGAATCGCTGCGCGCGCTCAAGATGGCCTACGGCCTCACCGATGAGCCGCTGGTCCAGCAATACTTCACCTATCTCGGCAACATCTTCAAAGGCGATTTCGGCCGCTCGCTCTCGCAATTCCCCGCGCCCGTGCTCTCGGTCATCGGTGCCGGCTTCGGCTGGTCCGCCCTCCTGGGTCTCACTGCCGTCGCGCTGAGCTTCGTCATCGGCTCCACTCTTGGTGCGCTCGCGGCCTGGCGCCGTGGCGGGTTCTTCGATCGCGTGGCGCCGCCTGTCCTGCTCTTCCTCGGCTCCTTTCCCTATTTCTTCCTCGCGCTCCTGCTCTTCTATCTCTTCTGCTTCAAGCTCGGCTGGTTCCCGATGGGCAATGCCTATTCGAGCGTCAACCCGCCACCCTTCACCCTTTCCGGCATCGGTGACGTGCTGTTCCACCTCATCATGCCCGCCTTCACCATCGTCCTGGTCTCGCTCGGTCCCTGGACGCTCAACATGCGCAATTCCATGATCGGCGTGCTGAGCGAGGACTACCTGACCCTCGCGGAGGCCAAGGGCCTCAAGCCCCGCCGCGTGCTCTTCGATCACGCCGTGCGCACGGCGCTCCTGCCCAATATCACAGCGCTGGGCGCAGCCATCGGCGGCGTCTTCTCGGGCCAGTTGCTCACCGAGATCGTCTTCACCTATCCCGGCCTCGGCTACGCCCTGATGCGAGCAGTGAGTGCCGTGGATTATCCGCTCATGCAGGCGCTCTTCCTCATCATCACCCTGTCCGTGCTCGCCGCCAATTTCCTCGTCGACACGCTCTACGTGCTGCTCGATCCGCGCGTCCGTACCGGAGGGGAAGCGTAATGGCCCTTGTCGATACCTTCGGCGCCCGCGCGCGCCGCCAGCTCCTCGGTTCCGTGCCGGTCGCCATCGGCGTCGTCATCCTCGGTGCCCTCATCATCGTCTGCGCGCTCGCCCGCTGGCTTGCGCCCTACAACCCCACCCGCGCCGTCGGCGGCATCAACGAGCCACCCTCGCTCGCCCATCTCTTCGGCACGACAGGGCAGGGGCAGGATGTGCTCAGCCAGTTCCTCTATGGTGGCCAGAACACCCTCTGGGTCGCCTTCGCCATCGCGGTGCTCACCACGCTGATCGCCTTGGTCGTCGCTCTCACCAGCGCCTATTTCCGCGGCTGGGTCGATGACACGCTGACCCTCGTGTCCAACGTCTTCCTCGTCATCCCCGGCCTGCCGCTGGTCGTGGTGCTGGCGGCCTTCCTGCCGCCGGGCTCCTTCACCATCATCATCGTGCTCACGCTTACCGGCTGGGCGTTCGGCGCGCGCCTCTTCCGCTCACAGGCGCTTACCCTGCGCGAACGCGAATTCATCGCCGCGGCCGAAGATGTCGGCGAAAGCCGCTGGCGCATCGTCGCAGTCGAGCTCCTGCCCAATATGGGTTCGGTCGTCGCCGCCTATTTCGTCAACCAGGTCATTTTCGCCATCACCGCCCAGGCCTCGCTCGAATTCCTCGGCCTCGGTAATGGCGGGCAGGTGACCTGGGGCACCATGCTCTTCTGGGCGCAGAATACCTCCGCCCTCATTCGCGGCGCCTGGTGGACCTTTGTCGTGCCCGGCATGGCCATCGCCCTGACCGCCTTCTCGCTGGCCCTCATCAACAACGCCGTCGACGAACTCGGCAATCCGCGCCTGCGCGCCGATCGCCTGCTGCGTCGTGCGGGCTTCCGCAAGCCCAGTGCCTCCCTGATGACCCCGGTGAAGCGCAATGACTGATCTTCCCGCGCTCGAAATCTCGCGTCTCTCGGTCGGCTATGCCGGCGAAAACGGCATCATCCCCGCCGTCGAAGATGTCTCGCTCTCCATTGCCCCGGGCGAATTCGTCGGCCTGGCCGGCGAGTCCGGCTGCGGCAAGTCGACCATCGCCCAGTCCATCCTGCGCCTGCTGCGCGCGCCCGGCGTCATCACCGGCGGCGCTATCAGGATCAGCGGCAACGACATGCTGTCGCTTGACGATGACAAGGTCCGCAACCTGCGCTGGAACACGGCCTCCATCGTCCTCCAGAACTCGCTGACCTCGCTCAATCCCGTCAAGCGCATCGGCTGGCAGCTTCAGGAAGTGCTCGATCGCGCCAAGGGCATCGAAACCGCCCGGCGCACGCCTGCCGAGCTGCTCGAAATGGTCGACATCGATCCGGCCCGCCTGCGCGCCTTCCCGCACGAGCTTTCGGGCGGCCAGCGTCAGCGCGTCGTCATCGCCATGGCTCTTGCCCTGCGCCCGGCGCTCGTCATTCTCGACGAGCCCACCACCGCGCTCGACGTCATCGTGCAGCAGGAAATCTTCGTCACCATCAAGGCCCTGCAGAAGCGCATGGGCTTTGCTGTCCTCCTCATCACCCACGACCTGCCGCTCCTCTTCGAGGTGGCCGACCGGATCGCCGTGATGAAGGACGGCAAGATCGTCGAGAGCGCCTCCATCGCCGATTTCCTGGCTCATCCCAGGCACCCCTATTCGCGCATGCTGATGGACGCGACGCCCCGCCTCGACCTTTCGACCATCGAACCAGCGCCCACCCCCGCACCGGCCAGGCCGGTGCTGGAGATCGACCATCTCACCAAGGCCTACGGCGCCCATCCATGGTCCCGTGCCGCCGCCCTGACCGCCGTCAACGAGGTCTCGCTCCGCGTTGCGCCCAGGGAAATCGTCGCCATTGTCGGCGCCTCGGGCAGCGGCAAGTCGACGCTCGGCCGCATGGTCACCGGCCTCCTGCAGCCGACTTCAGGCCGGATCCTCGTCGATGGCCAGACGCCGATCCCGGTGTCGCGCCGCCGCAAGGGCCAGCCGCGCTCCGCCCAGATGGTCTTCCAGGATGTCTACGGCTCGCTCAACCCGCTGCACACCATCGGCCATCATATCCGCCGCGCCGTAGCCTCTGCGCCCAATGGCATCAAGGCTGGCGATATCGAAAAGCGTGTCGCCGAACTCCTCACCGAAGTCGGCCTGACGCCCCCCGCCAGCTATCTCGACCGCCGACCCCACGAACTCTCTGGCGGTCAGCGCCAGCGCGTCGGCCTCGCCCGCGCACTCGCTGCCTCCCCGAAGCTGCTGGTCGCCGACGAGCCCGTCTCAATGCTCGACGTCTCGATCCGCCGCGACATCCTCGCGCTCATCGCGCGCCTGCGTGACGAGCAGGGTGTGGCCGTCCTCTACATCACCCATGACGTCATCAGCGCCGGCTACATCGCCGACCGCATCGTCGTCATGCATCGCGGGCAGATCGTGGAGCAGGGGCCCGCCAAGGCGGTGCTCGCCAACCCGCAGCACGACTACACCCGCCGCCTCATTGCCGCCGTGCCCGGAGGCCTCGCGCCCGCCGGCCCGGCCAGCCTCCAACCAGTGACCTGAACCATGACCAGTTTCCACGTCCCCGAAATCCGCGTCGGCATCGACGGCCGCAAGTTTCCGCGCGCTGCCGAGCTCGGCCCGATCCGGCTGCTCGAACGCTGCGCCGAACTGGGCCATGACGGCGTCTTCTTCCGCACCGTCCTCGACGTCTCGCGCACCCTCGATCGCGGCTTCCTTCGCGCCGTCAAGCAGCGTGCCGACGAGCTCGGCCTCTACCTCGAAATGGGCCTGGGCAAGGTCAATCCCTACAACACCCCCGAAGCGCCCGAAGTGCGCGATGTCGGCAAGGGCGATTACCTCCTCGGCATGACCCGCATGATCGAGGCGACGACCGAGATCGGCTGCACCGCGCTCTGGGGCGACACCGCCAATTACCAGCGGCACGATTGGGGCCTCCACGCCATCGACCGTTACCGTACCGACGTCACCTGGGCCGACCAGCTCGACGCCACGCGCAAATTCCTCCTCATGCTCGCCCCCGTCCTCAAGGACCACGACGCCGTCGTCGCCATCGAGACGCACGAGGAAATCACCACCACTGAGCTCGTCCGCCTCGTCGAGGCCGTCGGTCCTGACGTCGTCGGCGTCACCCTCGATCTCGCCAATGTCGTTGTCCGCGGCGAAGACCCCGTTGCCGCCACCCGGCGCGTCGCGCCCTATGTCCGCAAGACCCACATGCGCGATCTCATCCTCTTCGAGCGCCCCCTGGGCCTCGAACGCCAGATCCGCGCCATCGGCGACGGCCTCATCGACTTCAAGGCCGTGCTCTCTGCGCTGTTCGCGGCCGGGGTCAATCCCAATTTCACCATCGAGAATGTCTGGGGCTCGGACCGCAACCAGATCCCGCTCTTCGATCCTGACTGGCAGGCCCGCCAGCCCGATGCCGAACTGGGCGAAATCCTCGAACTCATCCGTCTCTCGCGCATCTTCGAGAGCGCCGTCCGTGCCGGCACCATGCCTGGTCCTGACGACTATTATTCCATCCAGGCCGATCTCCCCGAACTGGAAGGTTTCATCGAGCGCAGCGCTCGGTCCCTCAAATCCGCGGCCGCAGCCCTCGCCGCCGCAAAGGAGTAACTTTATGAATTATCCACTGAAAGTTCTTGTGGTCGAGGCGCATCCGGACGAGGCCGAAATGTATGCCGGCGGCACGGTGCGCCTGCTGGCCGACAAGGGTGTGGCCGTCAAGTTCATGTCGCTCACCAATGGCGACGCCGGCCACCACGCCATGGAACGCGGCCCGCTCAAGCGCCGCCGCGCCCACGAGGCCTATACTGCCGCCCGCCTCCTAGGCGTCCTCGACTACGAAATCCTCGACAACCATGACGGCGAGTTGATGCCCGACCTGGCCTTGCGCCAGAAGGTCATCTCCGCCATCTGCCGCTGGCAGGCCGATGTCGTCATCACCTTCCACGACGAATGCGATGGCCATCTCGACAACCGCGCCGCCGCCCGCGCTGTGCGCGAAGCCGTCGGCTTTTCGGGTAATGCCAATATCGTCGGCGATATCCCCGCCCTCGAACGCGCGCCGATCTGCCTCAAGATGACCGATTACGGCTCCATCCAGGTCCACAAGCACGATGTGGTCGTCAGCAACGACGCCTCGATCGAAGCCAAGCTCAAGGCCTGCGCGGCCCACGCGACGCAGTTCCTCGAATACGCGCCCTATGAGCGCGGCTTCTTCGACGAGGCCTCCGCTGCCAGGGATTGGCCGGCCCAGCGCGCGCTGGTGCTCAAGCACTGGCCCGAATTCATGTACGCGCTCGATGAGATGCGTCCGGCCCTGCGCGCCCGCTATGGCGAGGCCAAGGGCAACGAGATCAAGTTCGCCGAAAGCTTCGACCTCGCCCCTTATGGCCGCAAGGTCACGGCCGCCGAGGTCTCCGAACTCTTCGGCCTCTAGTCCGGGTCGACTCCCAGGCCCGCCCTGGCGCCGCGGTTCCGAAAGGACCGCGGCGCTTCCTTTTTGTGCCTATTGGCGGAAAGGTGTATCAGAAATTTATTGCGTATGTATCCAATTAATGCGACCTTTGTGTTGCCGAATGGCGCGTGGCGCCTCCTGCCGCTTTAGTGGGCAGAAAGGCGGAGAATGCGGCACAAAGGGAGTGTCTCATCAGCTCTGCCCGGGAACGATGATGGCGTTGGGAGCCTCGTTGGCTTCGGGCGTTGTCAGTTTCAAGCGACATTCGGTGTATCCAGTTTGAGTCTTTCCGGGAGAAAGATGATTCAGCTGTGGATACGGGACGTGTGTGAGGGGCGGCTCCTTGGGAGCAGAGCCAGACGTCAAACGGCATGCAAGGAGAGAGACATGGCCGCAAAAGACAATATGATGAAACAGGGAGTTTCCCGCCGCGCGGTGCTCGCCGGCATGGCCGGCACGGCCCTGGCGGGCGTTTTCGCCCCCGGCCTCATCGGTCGCGCCAGCGCCGCCGGAAACTACAAGCTCGATCTGGGCGGCTATGCCGGCCCGGAGCTGACCAGCGAACCGGTAACCTTGCGCTTCATGCGCCAGGATTTCACGCCTGACGTGAACGCCCTGCTCGAAGGCGCTTATGCCGAATTCACGGCCGCCTATCCCAACATCACCATCACCGAAGAGAAGGTGCCCTACGGCGACCTGCAGAAGAAGCTGCTGGTTTACGTCGCTTCCAACGACGCGCCCGACATCATGATGGGCCGCACCGACTTCGCCGATGCCTATCATGCCGGCAAGGTCGCCCTGCCGCTGCAGGATTACTTCTCGCCCGAATACATCGCCGACGTGCCGGACAACCTGCGCGCCGCGGCCTCCTCCGGTGGCAACCTCTACTGCGTGCCGTGGGAAACCAGCGTCATGCTGCTCTATTTCAACCGCGACCTCTTCGCCAAGGCCGGCGTCGCGACGCCGCCGGAAGTCGAAGGCCTCGAAGGCGGCTGGACCGATGAGGAACTCATCGCCAACCTCGAAAAGGTCAATGCCGGCCTCAAGGCCGCTGGCGACAACCAGTCCTGGGCTCTCGCTGCGGCCGGGCAGGGCAATGGTGGCCCCGGCGCCAATTACAGCCAGCTCGAAAGCATCTGGATCCGCTCGCAGGGCGATCCGAATGCCGCCAAGGATTCGTCGGCCTGGAAGACCCTCATGGGCATCAGCGACGATGGCCTCTCGGTCACCGGCTATATCGATACGCCCGAGGCCATCAAGGGCATGCAGTTCTACCAGAGCCTCTTCTCCAAGGGCCTGACCCCGCTTGGCCCGGTGCCGAACCAGTTCCCGGGCGGCCTCGCGGCCACCTATTTCGGCGGCCTCAACTTCACCAACCGCTTCCGCGTTCCGGGCCTCGAGCCCCCGTTCAAGTGGGGCGTGTCGCTGCCGCCCAAGGGCAACATCGTCTTCAACGGCAACGGCTCGGATTCGCCGCTCGTGTGGTCCAAGGCCAAGCATCCGGCCGAAGCCGTGGCGCTGCTCGCCTTCCTCTGCAACGACAAGAACCGCCTGGCCTTCCACAAGGCCTGGGGCTCGATGCCCTCGCGGACGTCGCTGCGTGAAGCCATGAGCGAGTTCGCCACGGAGCAGCCGTTCAAGATGGCCTCCGCTCTCTCGAACGCCTCCTACAGCGTGCCGCGCACGCCGGGCTATTTCGATTACTTCAACGCCATGAACCCGGCGGTGAAGGATATCGCGCTCGGCGCCGATCCGGCCAAGGTGCTCCCCGAGACGGCAGCCAAGATCGATCGGCTGCTGGCCAAGTACAAGTAAGCCGGACCAACCGGACAAAGCGGGGCGGGCGGCCCGGCCTTTCGGCCGCACTGCCCCGCAGTTTCAATCAGGAAATGCGGAGGGCATTCCATGCAAGCCATCGCGGCAAAGCCACCCCGGGAACGACGGTGGACCCGACAGAACAGCAACCCGCTCCTCGGAATGGGTATGATCCTGCCAGCGGTCGTGGCACTGGCCTTGTTCCAGTTCCTGCCGCTCATCACGGCGGTCACCAACAGCCTGCAATCGTTCAGCCCGTTCGATCAGTCCTCGACCGGCTGGGTCGCGTTCGACAATTACGCTGAGCTGCTGGCCGATCCCTCCTTCCGCTACGCCCTGCTCAACACCTTCCTCTACATCGTGCTGATGCTCGGGCTCACCATTCCGCTTGCTCTCGTCCTGGCCGTGCTGCTCGACAAGCGCCTGCCGGGTTCCACCTGGGCGCGCAATGCCATCATCGGCGCGCTGGCCGCCTCCGAAGCCGTCACGGCCCTCATCTGGAACCAGATGTACGAGCCCTCAAGCGGTCTCTTCAACGCCATCCTCCACGCCATGTCGCTGCCCACGCAGCCCTTCCTCACCAGCGGCAACCAAGCCCTGGTCAGCATCGTCGTCATGTCGGTGTGGAAGGATGTGGGCCTGCCCATGCTGATTTTCCTCGCCGGCCTCCAGGCCATTCCGCGCGAACTGCCGGAAGCCGCCGAGCTCGATGGCGCCACCGAGCGCCAGATCTTCTGGACCATCACCTTGCCCATGCTGCGCCCCAGCATCATCGTGGCGCTCTTCATGATGACCATCACGGCGACCCGTATCTTCACGCCGATCCTCATCATGACCCAGGGCGGCCCCCAGGGCTCGACGACCAACCTGGCGCTCTATTCCTACCTTCTGGGCTTCGAGTTCCAGTCGCCCGGCTCGGCCTCGGCCAGCGTGGTCTGCATGCTTCTCGTCCTGGCGCTCATCACCGCGGCCCAGGCCTTCCTTCTGCGCGACAGGGACGCGAAATAACCATGGCATCCATAGCGCTCCCTCAAGCCAAGACCACTGATCGCGCCGAGCGTCGCAACCTCTTCGCGCGACATGGCGGCACCATCATCCTGCTCTTTGCCATCGGCCTCATCTTCGTGTTCCCGATCGCCTGGGCGGCCCTCTCCTCGCTGAAATCGACCAATGACATCATCACGGGCACGTTCCCGCTGTCCTGGTCGTCCTTCGTGCCCCTGCGCCCGACGCTTGAGAACTATTTCTACCTCTTCAACGAGCTCAATTTTCAGCGCAACCTCGTCAACACGCTGATCGCCGCGTGCGGCCAGGTCGGCATCGCCGTGGTGGCGTCCTCGCTGGCCGGCTACGCCTTTGCCCGCCTGCGCTTCCCCGGCCAGAACATCGTCTTCGCACTGCTGCTGATGACGGCCTTCATCCCAGTCGAAGCCATCATCGTCCCGCTCTACAAGATCATGCAGTGGCTGGGCCTGGTGTCGACCTATCCAGCGCTGTTCCTGCCCTTCGCCTGCAACCCCTTCGGCATCTTCCTCATGCGGCAGGCCTTCCGCGACATTCCGCTCGAAATGGAAGAAGCCGCCAAGATGGATGGCGCCGGCCCGTTCCGGGTCTTCCTCACCATCGCGCTGCCGAACGTGAAGCCAACCCTCGCCACGCTCGTCCTCATCCAGTTCATCTGGTCATGGAACGCCTATCTCTGGCCGCTCGTGGTCATGCAGGATCCCAACAAGCAGATCGCGCAGGTGGCCATCGCCAACCTCAAGTCGATTCCCAACTTCCCGATGGATGGTCCGCTCTTCGCCGCCGCGACGGCCGTGACCATCCCGCTGGTGATCCTCTCCATCGTGCTGCAGCGCTACTATGTCCGCGGCCTCGTGACCTCGGGAATGAAATGACCGTTACCCTGCTCAAAGCCAAATGGATCGTCGGCCATGAAGATGGCCGGCACGTCCTCTACGAGGATGGCGAGATCGCCATCTCGGGCGACAGCGTGATCCATGTCGGCGGCAAGTTCCCCGGCGCCGCCGCCAGGACCATCGACTACGGCAACGCCCTCATCGGCCCCGGCTTCATCGATCTCGACGCCGTCTCCGACCTCGATACCACCGTCCTCGGTTTCGACAACCAGCCGGCGGCGAAGAAGGGTCGCGTCTGGCCGCAATCCTATATGGATGCCGGTCCCATCGAGATGTATTCGCGCGAAGAACTCGCCTTCCAGAAGAAGTACGCCTTCTCGCGCCTCATCCGCAGCGGCATCACCACGGCGCTCCCCATCGCTTCGCTCTTCTATCGCGAGTGGGGCGAGACGGTTGAGGAATTCTCCGACGCGGCCGACGCCGCCGAGGAACTGGGCCTGCGCGTCTATCTCGGACCCGCCTATCGCGCCGGCAACACCGTCGTCCACGACGATGGCCGTCTCGATTTCTATTTCGACGAAGCCCGCGGCCTTGCCGGCCTGCGCGATGCCGAAAAGTTCTGCGAGGATTTCGAGGGCAGGGCAGGCGGCCTCATCCGCACCATGCTCGCCCCCGATCGCATCGAGACCTGCACGCCAGAGCTCCTGCGCCAGTCCGCCGCGGCGGCCGAGCGGCTGGAGGTCCCGATCCGCCTCCATTGCTGCCAATCCCGCTTCGAATACGATTCCGTGGTCAAGCTTCGCGGCAAGACCCCGCCCGAATGGCTGCGCGATCTCGGCTTCCTCTCCGAGCGGGCCCTGCTGCCGCACGGCACCTTCGTCTCCGGCAACGACCTCGAGATCATCCGCGACAGCGGCGCCACCATCGTCCATTGTCCGCTGGTCTCGGCCCGCCATGGCAACGCGCTGCGCTCGTTCCGCTCCTACCGCGAAATGGGCATCCGCATCGGCATGGGCACCGATACCTATCCGCCCGACATGTTGCTCAACATGCAGGTCGGCCTCATGGTCTGCCGCGTCGTAGAGGACTCGACCAGTGCCTGCCGCGCCGAGGACTATTACGACGCCGCGACCATTGCCGGCGCCGATGCCCTGGGCCGTCCCGACCTGGGCCGCCTCCAGGCAGGCTCCAAGGCAGACCTCATCGTCATCGACTTCGATGACCCCTTCCTCGGCCAGACCATCGACCCCATCCAGACGCTGCTGCTCAACGCCACCGCGCACACCATCCGCTCGGTGATGATCAACGGCCGCTTCGTGATGGAAGATGGCGTCATCCCCGGCATCGACGACCGCGCCTTCCGCCAGCGCGCCCAGCGCCAGTTCGATGGCCTCGTGGCCAAATACCCCATGCGTACGCTCGGCCACCCTCCGGTGAGCGAGATATTCTCCTCGAGCTACCGCCGAATTTCCTCCTGACGACCCTGAAACTGAAAGGCCCCGTTCAATCCGAACGGGGCCCTTTTCTTTTCCGGAGAGGTCAGGAGGGGCTAGCCCCTCCTTGCTCCTTATGCCTGCGCCTTGGCCTCCCGCCGGCGAGCCGTCAAAATGTGCTCGGTATAGCCGTTCGGCTGCACGCGGCCCTTGAACACCAGGTCTTCGGCCGCCTTGAACGCCGGGCCGTCGAAGCCCGGGGCCATCGGGCGATAACCCTTCGTTCCGGCATTCTGCCCGTCCACGACCTCGGCCATGCGGCGCATGGTGTCGCGCACCTGCTCCTCGCCGACCACGCCGTGGTGCAGCCAGTTGGCCACGTGCTGGCTGCTGATACGCAGCGTCGCACGATCTTCCATCAGGCGCACATTGTGGATGTCGGGAACCGTCGAGCAGCCCACGCCCTGGTCGACCCAGCGCACGACATAGCCGAGCAGGCCCTGGAGATTGTTCTCCAGTTCGTCGTTCACTTCCTCGTCCGAGTAGTTCTTGGTCGCCACCGGAATGGTCAGCAGGTCGCCGAGTGCCGCGCGAGCCTTGCCGCGAAGCTGCTCCTGGATGCTGGCCACTTCCACCGTGTGGTAGTGCATGGAATGGAGCGTCGCCGCCGTCGGCGTCGGCACCCAGGCCGTGCTGGCGCCGGCCTTGGGATGACCCGCCTTCTGGGCCACGAGGTCCGCCATCTGGTCGGGGGCGGCCCACATGCCCTTGCCGATCTGCGCGCGGCCGGGGAGGTTGCGGGCAATGCCTACATCCACATTGTTGTCCTCATAGGCCTTGATCCAGGCCGTAGCCTTCATCTCGGACTTGCGGACCATCGGCCCGGCTTCCATCGAGGTGTGAATCTCGTCGCCCGTACGGTCGAGGAACCCGGTATTGATGAACACCGTGCGGTCGCGAACCTTCGAGAGGCACGCGGCCAGGTTCGCCGACGTGCGGCGCTCCTCGTCCATCACGCCGATCTTCATGGTGTAGCGCGGCAGGCCCGTCAGCTCTTCGATGCGCTTGAAGAGCGCGTCCGAGAGACCGACTTCGTCCGGCCCGTGCATCTTGGGCTTCACGATATAGACCGAGCCGGTGCGGCTGTTGTGCACGGCGTTCTCGCCGCGAATGTCCTGCACGGCGCTGGCCACGGTGATGGCCGCATCGAGAATGGCTTCGGGCACCGGCTGGCCGGCTTCATCGAGCACCGCATCGGTGAACATGTGGTGGCCCACATTGCGCACCAGCATCAGCGAACGGCCGTGAATGGTGATGCTCTCGCCACCCGGCGCCGTATAGGTGCGGTCGCCGGTGAGGCGACGCTCGATGGTCTTGCCGTTCTTTTCGACCTGCGCCGAAAGCGTGCCGCTCATCAGGCCCAGCCAGTTGCGATAGGCCGCGACCTTGTCCTCGGCATCAACCGCCGCCACGGCATCCTCGAGATCCATGATGGTCGAAATCGCCGATTCCACCACGACGTCGGAAATGCCGGCCTTGTCGAGCTGCCCCACCGGGCTTTCGCGGTCGATGACCAGCTCGATATGCAGGCGGTTGTTGACCAGCAGCACCTTGGTCGGCGCATGGCGCGGACCGGTGAAGCCGGCCAGCTTGTTGTCGTCCTTGAGGCGCGTCTTGCGCCCGTCGGCCAGCGTCACTTCCAGCCGGCCGCGCTCGATGGCATAGCCCGTGGCGTCGGCATGGCTGGCGGCAACCAGCGGCGCGGCTTCATCGAGCAACGTGCGCACGCGGGCGATCACGCGCTCGGCGCGCACCGGGTTGAACGTGCCGCTGCGCGTCGCGCCATTGTCATCGGCAATCGCGTCGGTGCCGTAAAGCGCGTCATAGAGGCTGCCCCAGCGCGCGTTGGCGGCATTGAGGGCATAGCGGGCATTGGAGACCGGAACCACGAGCTGCGGGCCGGCAATGGTGCCGATTTCGGCATCCACGTTCTTGGTCGCCACCTGGTAGGCATCGGGCGCCGGCACCGGCTGCAGATAGCCGATCTCGCGCAGGAACGCCTCGTAGTCGGCCGCATCGTGCGGCTTGCCCTTGCGGTCGAGGTGGTAGGCGTCGATCTTGGCCTGCATGTCGTCGCGAATGGCCAGCAACTCGTGATGGCGCGGGGCCAGGTCGCGAATGATCGAGGCGAGCCCTTCCCAGAAGGCGGCAGGCTCCAGGCGGGCGCTGGGCAGGACTTCCTTGTCCACGAATGCGCGCAGTGCGGGATGGACTGAGAGGCCGGCAACGCTTTCATAATTGCTGGGCTTGGTCACGGGCTAGGGCTCCTTGAACGGTCGAAAAGGGGTGGCCAGGCGATGGGGGCGCCTGGCCACCTGAGGTTAGCGGTACTTTGCCAGCAGGCGGTCTATCTTGCCTGCTGCGTCGGTGAGGGTTGCCTGCGGATCGGCACCCAGTGCGATATCCTTCACTGCCGGGTTCATGGCATTGAAATAGTCGAAATAGCCAGCGGTACGCGGTGCACCATGTGAAACTGTCGACAGCTTTGCTGCGAGCTGGAACGGCTGGAGCGTCTTGAACTCCTCCATCTCGTTACGCAGCGAATAGCGGGCCGGCAGCGAACCCCAGGCGCGGTGGAAGGCGATGCGGTTCGGATTGTTGCAGATATAACCGAGCAGCGCTGCCGCTTCCGGCTGGTACTTGGACTTGGACCAGATAAGCGGGGAGTCCGAGCTGTTGGAGGTGAAGACGAACTTGCCGCGCGGCGTGGTCGTCGTGCCCCAGCGGAAGCCCGGATTGCCGTTCGGCCCGAGGAAGCGCATGGCGTAGTTGAGGCCGCCGAAATAGGTCGCGGCCAGGCCGCCCGGATACTGGTTCGGCACGGCGCCGAGCGGGGTCAGCTTGCGCGAGAACATGGCCTGGTAATTGGTCATGCCCAGCACGGCTTCGGGCGTATCGATATAGCCCGTGGCGCTGCGACCGTCTTCGCTCACGCCCATCAGGGTCTTGTAGGCCGAGGAATCCTTGGGCGCATTGGCATCGCCCTGCGAGCGGATCCAGATGGCTTCGAGCTGGGTATAGTTCGAGCCCGGCCCGCCATTGCCCGATGCGGCAGCGGCCACGGCCCAGGTCTGGGTGTCGCCGGCGGCGCGCAGCTTCTTGGTCAGCTCTTCCATCGTGCCGAGGAAGTCCTCGACATTCCAGCCGGCTTCGAGGTCCGTGGATTCCACCGGCGTCGGGATGCCGGCCTTCTCGAAGATGTCACGGTTGAAATAGAGCATCGTGCCGACCGTTTCCCACGGCAGGCAGTAGACATTGCCGTGCGAAGACGCGGCTTCGAGCAGCGGGGCAGGGAAGTCTTCGAGATAGTCCTTGCTGAAGAACTGCTGCATCGGCACCGAGATCTGGCCGGCATGGTAGGCTTCCGAGAAGTCGGTGCGGCCCATCATGATGTCGGGTGCGTCGCCCGAGGAGACATAGACCTGCATCTTCTTCTGCAGGTCGCCATACGGCACCTTTTCCTCGGTGATGGTGATGTTGGGATAGGCCGCCGTGAATTCGGCATAGGCCTTCTCGATCAGCGCGTTGACCTCGGGCGTGAAGTCCTGGCGCATGAAGCGCAGCGTGATCGGCTGGCTCGTGGGCTCGGGGCCGGTATAGCCGCCCAGGTCGAGCTTGTATTTGCCCTGGGCCTTGGCGCCGCCGATCAGCAGGTTCGGCATGGCCAGCCCGGCCACGGCCGCACTGCCGAGACCCACGAGCATCGACCGGCGCGAAATGCTGTTGTCCAAAATACGCTTCGTCATTCCATCCCTCTCAAGACGACACGCCCGCGCCGTTACCCGGCTTCCAGGGGCCTTCCTGTGATCGCAAACATTGTATCCATTGACAAGCATTTTTTGATACAAGATAGTATCCAAACACCGCGACTGGCGACAATTGAACCGCCCGTCCGCAGGGTGTCGACCCCAGGCAAACCGGGTGTTTCGTTCTTCGCGCGCAGCCCGCCTGTCCGGCGGCGCGATCTGGATACAGCTTTAGTCGGAGAGGAGGGCTTCGATGAGGACTGGCGTCGACGGACGCAGTACATGGCAAGCTGCCGGGAATGTCCCCTTCCGCTACGGGCAATCCATTACCACCACAAGCAAAAGCGTCGCCCATCAGCGGGCGGCATGCATTGAACTCTCTTTCCCCTTTGAGGCTGCTCCATGATCGGTATCATCAAAAGTTCCTTGCCCAACGCCAAGGACCTGACGGCAATCCAGGCCCTGCAGGCCGCCGCCCAGCAAGGCCTCAAGGGGCTGCTCTTCAATTCGCTCTATGACATCAGCCCCACGCTCGATCCGGCCGAGATGAAGGCCGCGCGCGCCGAGGCCGACCGGCTCGGTCTTTTCATCTCCGCTAGCCTTGGCGTCCTCAATCCGGCCCTGCCGTTCCGCGGCGCCAAGATCGCGGAGGCCGGCAATGGCGACATGGAGGCCGGTGTTCGCCGCCTCATCAACCTGGCCGCCGATATCGGCATCAAGGACCTTTTCTTCGTCATCGGCATGATCGAGGAGCGCTTCAACGAGAGCCCGAGCTGGCAGGCTCAGCGCGATGCCGTCGCCGATCTCATCACCCGCTGCGCCCCGCTCCTGCGCGAACGCGGCGCGCGCCTCCTCATCAAGACGCATGAGGAAATCACCACCACCGAGATCGTCGAGATGGTCAGCAAGGTCGGCCCCGATCTTCTTGGCGTTGCCTATGATCCGGTCAACGTCCTCTGCCGCATGGAAGACCCCGTCGAGGCCGCCCGGCGCGTCGCGCCCTATGCCGCCCAGGTCCATGTCGACGACGCCATCGTCCGCTTCCAGGAAGGCGGCATCCGTCGCTTCCTCGCCCCGCTCGGCGAAGGCGAGCTCGATTGGGATGCCATCTTCGCCCTCATGCCCAAGGCCAATGTCTGGGTCGAAATGCATAGCGGCCAGTTCGCCATGCCGGTCTTCGATGCTGCCTGGCTCCGCCAGCAGCCGGGCATCGCGCTCACCGAATACGCCTCGGTCCTCGCCATGGCCGTCAAGTTCGGCGCCCGCGAAATGCCCTGGGACCAGGCCCGCCCCGCCGACCGCCTGCCACAGGCTTGCGGGAAGCTCCTCAAATGAGCGATCTGCTGCTGCTCCACGGCACGGTCATCACCGTCGACCGTGACCGGCGCGTCATCGAGGATGGCGCCGTCGCCATCTCCGGCGACAAGATCGTCGAGGTCGGCACCTCTGCCGATCTCGAGCCGCGCCACGTGGGCAAGAAGGTCATCGATTGCCGCGGCAAGCTCGTCATCCCGGGCATCGTCGATGCTCATGGGCATGCCGGCCACTCGCTGATCAAGACCATCGCCACCGACAGCCCCTCCGTCTGGATGCGCGTCGTCACGGCGGCCTATTACCACTACACTACCCGCGATTTCTGGTACGCCGATGGCCTCGTCTCGGGCATCGAGCGCCTGCGCGCCGGCGTCACCACCGGCGCCAGCATCATCGCCTCCATGCCGCGCAGCGACGATCCGATGTTCGGCATCAACCACGCCAAGGCCTATACCGAGGTCGGCATCAAGGAGATCCTCTGCGTCGGTCCGGCCGGCCAGCCCTGGCCGCACCCCGTCACGCGCTGGGAAACCGGCAAGCCGGTGCGCCACCAGGTCTCCTTCGAGCAGATGATCGAGGGCACCGAGGCCGTCATCGAGGCCGTCCATGGCAGCGCCGATGGCCGCATCAAGGTCTATCTCACGCCGTTCACCATCGTCCCCTCGGTCGACCCCTCCAATCCCACCACGCCCGACAAGGCCGTCAATCTCACGGCCGACGACCGCATGCAGGCGCGCCGCGTCCGCGAGACCGCCCGCAAATGGGGCGTGCGCATTCACTCTGATGCCTTTGCCGGCCAGATACGCATGGCTTTCCAGGATAAGGAAAACATGCTGCTGGGGCCCGATATTCACCTCCAGCACTGCATCGGCATCTCGCATGAGGAGGTTGATATCCTCGCCGAGACCGGCACGCACATGACCCATTCCCCGGGCGGGCGTGCGCCGATCCTCGACATGATCTCCAAGGGCGTCAACGTCGCCATCACCTCCGATGGCACCTCGCCGCGTCGCCCCTTCGACATGTTCCAGATGGCCCGCATGGCCCAGTTCGCCCAGCATATGCTGCAGGTCGATCAATACCTGCTGCCCCCCGGCAAGCTGCTCGAAATGATCACTATCGATGCCGCCAGGGCGCTCGGCCTCGATCACGAGATCGGCTCGCTCGAAGCCGGCAAGCAGGCTGACGTCGCCATCCTCGATCTGCGCCAGCCGCACCTGACGCCCAACTGGATGCCGGTCCACCGCCTCATGTACCAGGCCATCGGCAGTGACGTCGAAACCGTTATCGTCGACGGCAAGGTGCTGATGGAGGACCGCAAGGTCCTCACCACCAACGTCATCGACGCCCTCGATTTCGGCGAGCGCGAAGCCCGCGCCCTCGTCGAGCGCGCCGGCCTGCGCGAGCACATGCACGATCCGGGCTGGGGCAAGCTCAGCCGCACCTTCACCGAACCGGTGGTGCCGCCCGCCCCGCCTGCGGTCGACTGACCTCAGGCGAGGACAGCCAGCCCGCGCGGGTATCTGGTCAGCCACTCCGCTCCCGTCTCGGTCACCACCGCAGCGTCCCCTGCGCAAACGTGGCCGAGACCGGGCAGGTTGTAATTGGGGTGAATCTCGACCACCTGCCCAACCCGCAGCTTCGGCCCGCTCACATCCAGCTTCTTGTCGCGCCCGGCCCCCAGCGCATAGGCCAGCGGCGGATCGCTGTAGTCGAGTCCCAACTGGTGGCAGGATTGGAAGCGGAAGGGGTCGGTCTGCCGCGTATAGGGGCAATTGGCGTCGATCAGGTTTTCCAGCACATCGCTGATCTCGTGCGCCGGTCGCCCCGGCGCCATCACCGCCAGCGCCGCATCCTGGATCCTGAGCAGTGTATCCACCGCCTCGACCAGGGCGGGGGAGGGCTCCCCGAGAATGGCCATGCGCAACCCCTGCGTGAAGTGACCCTCCACGCACACCGTCGTGCCCAACTGCACCCGGTCGCCCTTCTCGATGGTCCTGGCGAGCTCGAAATATTCAAAGCTCGTGATCGGCGGATTAGGCCCCACCGCCAGCCAGAGCTTGGCGCTCTCAGCCCCCTGGTCGCGCCCGGCATATTCCACTGCCGCCATCAGCCGCGAGGGCGTCATCCCCGGCTCGAGCGCCGCCTCGAAGGCCCGCGCGATCATGATGTCCGAAATGCGCGAGGCCTCGCGCTGGAGTTCCACATCGGCCGGGTCGACCACGGCCCGCAATTCATGCACCGCCGCATCGATATCGATCAGCCGCGGCAGGTGCGCGGCGAGGCTGCGTTCCACCCGCACCGGCAGGTCCGGTCGGCCCGCCAGCCCGATCGGCGCGTCCTCGCGGATGCCGCGCTCCTTGAGTGCCTCGACGATCCCGCTGCCGCAGTCGCCGGCCTGCCGCACCTCGGCAATGTCGGAGACCCGCGCCGTCAGCATGCGCTTCTCGTTCGATCCCGGCCCGAAGGCGATCGGCTTCCCCTTGGTGGGAATGAGCAGTGCCATCGGCCCGTTGAACGTCGAATAGCCCAGGAAATACGAGGTATTGCCCCCGCTCTGGCCGGCGCCGCCCGCACGCGAGGCCGAGCAGAGCACCAGCGCGGCAAGGCCGCGTTCGGCCGCAAGCTCCCTCGCTCTTTCGATCCTCTCCTCCAGCACTGCCCGCGAAACGGCCATCCTCACGTCTCCCTTAGATCGGATACAATAGATAGTGATTATGTATCATAAAATGGATTGAGCAAGGTCCAATTCTATGGGAAGACCAAGGGAAGCGAAAGCGCTCAAGGCGCTGCCCATAGCAGGAGAATTCCCATGCGTTACCCCCGCGATATGCGTGGATACGGCGCCAACCCGCCCAACGCCAATTGGCCCGGCGGCGCCAACGTCGCCGTCCAGTTCGTCCTCAACTATGAAGAGGGCGGGGAGAACAATATCCTGCATGGCGATGCTGCATCGGAAGCCTTCCTCTCCGAAATCCCGGGCGCGGCACCCTGGCCGGGCCTGCGTCATTGGAACATGGAGTCGGTCTATGAATATGGCGCCCGCGCCGGCTTCTGGCGCCTCCATCGCCTCTTCACCGACCTTGCTGTCCCCGTAACCGTCTATGGCGTCGCCACCGCGCTCCTGCGCGCGCCCGAGCAATTGCGCGCCATGCAGGAAGCCGATTGGGAAATCGCCAGCCACGGCTACAAATGGGTCGAGCACAAGGACATGCCGGCCGAAACCGAGCGCACCCAGATCGCCGAGGCCATCCGCCTGCACACCCTCGCCACTGGCAGCCACCCCACCGGCTGGTACACCGGCCGCTGCTCGGTCAACACCGTCGATCTGGTCTCGGAAGCCGGCGGCTTCGAATACGTCTCGGACACCTACGACGACGATCTGCCCTATTGGCGCGAGCACAAGGGCAACGCCCAGCTCATCATTCCCTACACGCTCGAAGCCAACGACATGCGCTTCGGCACGCCCAACGGCTTCAATTCCGGCGACCAGTTCTACGCCTACCTCAAGGACACCTTCGACTACCTCTACGCCGAGGGCGCCGCCGGCCGGCCGAAGATGTTCTCTATCGGCCTCCATTGCCGCCTAGTCGGTCGCCCCGGCCGCATCGCCGCGCTCAAGCGCTTCATCGAATATGTGCAGGGGCACGACAAGGTCTGGATTGCCCGCCGCATCGACATCGCCCGCCATTGGGCCAAGGAGCATCCCTACACCATGCCAAGCATCGTCCCCTCGCAGATGGAAAAGCCGGCCTTCATGGCCAGGTTCGGCGGTATCTTCCGCAATGGCCAGTGGATCGCCGAGCGCGCCTGGGATGGCGAACTGGGCCCGGCCAACGACAGCCCCTATGGCCTCTTCTTCGCCCTGCGCACCCAGTTCCGCGCCGGCACGGATGACGAGCGGGTCAACGTCCTCAAGGGCTATACCGAGCTCAACAATCGCATCTCGGCCGCCCGCATCGTCGAGGACGAAGCCCAGGCCCAGAGCCTCGATGTCATGACCGCCCGTCAGCAGAGCCGCATGCTCGAACTGCTCGATGCCTATGTCGCCAAGTTCGGTTTCGGCGTCATCTTCGCCGTGCGCGACTACACAACGGCCTCGCTCCTGGCGTCGCTCGAAGCCCGCACCGCCAGCACGCGTGATGAGGAACTGCCCGTCGCCTATCGCGAGGTCGAGCGCCTGGCCCAGCTCCAGGTCGAAGCCGCCTTCGCTGCCGCCTGATTTCGAAACGGGGCCGGCAACGGCCCCGTTTCCTCCGCGCGTTTACGCGTAGCGGGAGAGGATTTCGCTCAGGTTCCGCTCGGTGCGCTTGGTCTGGCCGATATTGGCCCGCTCGAACACCTGTTGCAGGTGATCGACGATCGCCGCGCCCGCTGCCCGCTCATCGCGCGCCCGCAGGGCCGCCAGCACCGCGGCATGCTCATCCACGCTGCAATCGGATTCCTGGTGCGTCGAATGCTGCGCCAGGATCAGCGACGTGCGCGAAATCAGCGATTTGAGGAAGCCGGCCAGCACTTCGTTGCCCGACATGTGCGCCGCCAGCAGATGGAACTCGCCCGACAGCAGGATCGCCGCCGCATGGTCATGCGCGTCCGAGGTTGCATGTTCCTTCTCGAGATGGTTCTCGAGCGCTGCAACCTGCTTGTCGGTGATGGTGGTGGCGAGCTTGGAGAAGATCTCGCGCTCGATGGCATTGCGCGCCTCGAACACCTGCCGCGCCTCGTCCGGCGTCGTGCTGGCGACGAACGCCCCACGATTCTGCCGGAATTCGACCAGCGACTCGGTATGGAGCCGGTTGAGCGCCGCCCGCACGATCGTGCGGCTCACCGAGAACAGCGAACCGATCGCTTCCTCGCTCAGCTTCGTGCCGGGCATCAGCTCCTGGGCAAGGATGGCCTTGAAAAGAGCCTGGTAGATCGCGTCGATGCGCGAGCCGCTCTTGTCCTCAAACTCCTTGGTGGATGCCTTGGCCATGCCCCATAAATCCATTCAATGATGCACCGCCCACATGCATCGTGCTTAAAAGTTCCTCAACTCGTTTGCCTTGCCGGGGGCGCGAAGACAAGAAAAATACGATTCGTGCCGCCGTTTTGAGACGGATTCCCAGGAAGATCGCTGCAACCGGTTGCTTTGGCGCCGCCGTCGACTGGATACAGTCGGCCCGACTCAGGAATATTGCGCCAGCACTTCCTGGAGCCCGCGCACCGGGCGGCGCGTATCGAGCAGGTTCGAGCGCGCCAGCACGTGCTGCAGGTGCTCGACGATGGCCTCCGCCGCTGCGCCGGTATCGCGCTGCCGCAGCGCTTCCACGATCGAGAGATGCTCGTCCACGCTGCAATCGGATTCCTCGTGCCGCCCATGCTGGGCCAGGATCAGCGAGGTGCGCGAGATCAGCGACTTGAGGAACCCGACGAAGACGTCGTTCCCCGCCATGCGCGCGGCCAGCAGGTGGAATTCGCCTGAAAGCAGGATCGCCGCCGGGTTGTCTTCGTCCCCGCTCGCGTCGCGCTCTTTCTCGATATGGTCGGCCAGCGCCGCGAGCTGCTGGTCGGTAATACTCTCGGCCAGCCGCGAGATCACCTCGCGCTCGATGCAATTGCGCGCCTCGAACACCTGGCGCGATTCCTCGATGCTCGGGCTGGCAACGAACGCACCGCGGTTCTGTTTGAACTCGACCAGCGATTCCGTGTGCAGCCTGTTGAGCGCCGCTCGCACGATCGTGCGGCTCGCATCGAAATAGGAGCCGATCGTCTCTTCCGAGAGCTTGGTGCCCGGCAGCAGGTCCTGGGCCAGGATGGCGCGCGAGAGCGCGTTGTAGATCAGGTCGATACGCGGTGTGGCAGCCTTGCTGGAAGCCTTGCGGGCGCTTGGTGACATGGGAAAACTCGCGCCTGGATTGGATCAAATATGCGTTGATGTTGAATGCACCCTGCGCAATCGCAAGGCATTCGGGCCCATCAGTGCGCGTTCCCTACCTGCAACGGCACTTCGGTCGGGCCCGAAAAGGCTTCGGTCAGAGCGGCGGAAAGTCCGGTCGTTTCGCCGCGCGAACCGTCGGAAGGGAAATGGCGCCCTTCGGTGGCCAAGGTCATCGCCTTGCGTACGCCGGCCCGATGCGGGTCGAGCACCGGCACCGGTGACAATGCGATCACGCGGGGCAGGGTAGGGATCAGTCCCGCGCCGCCCAGCACGATCCGGCTGGCGCCCGTCTCGCGGGCGCGCGCCGAAAGATATTCGGCAATGCCGTCCGCATCGTCGCCTGCCTGTTCCACCGAATAGACGCCGGCCACGCGATGGGAGAGGCCGAGCTTCTGGATGAGTTCGGTCAGCATCTCGCACCAGACCACACCCTTGGTGGCCACGATGAAATTGCCGTGCTCCGATGCCGCAGCCAGCAGGCCCGCCTCGGCAAAGCCGATCACCGGAATGCCGGTCATCTCGACCAGCGCGTCGAGGCCGGGGTCGCCGAAGCACCCCAGGATGATCGCGTCCGGTGCCGCGCCATCGGCGATCGCCCGCGCTGCTGCGTCGAGTACGGCATGCGCCGCGATGGCGACTGCCGCACGCGAGGAGATATAGCGAAATCCGAAATTGGCGGTGATGGTCGTGACCTCGGCCCGCTTGCCGGCTTCTTCGCGCACCAGCGCGTCGATGCTGTGCGATACCCGCTGCGAAGTATTGGGATTGATTACGAGCAAGCGCGGCATTGCGTGGTCCTCAAGGGCTAAGGCCGGGATGTCGGCAGCGGCTACCCTCCTCACCGCATCGGTTGCCTGGCAGGCCCGCGCCGATGGGGGCGCCAAGTCGCAGCAATCTCGCCAACATCAATGCGGTAACACTGTATCAGATCACATGTCAATTTGTATCCAACAAAGTTTTTGAGCCTGCACCCAACCTGTTGCGTCTTTGACAATCCGCGCACGCGCGAGAACCGATGAAAATTCGCCGCATCCTGCCGCCTACACCATAAACGTTTTTGTCATCGACCCTGGCGGTCCCGGCTTTCCGCGAACCCTGGTGGCGAATGTAACCAATTGAACCAAATGCGTATTTACGAACAGGCCTGTGCGGGTTCATCACGAATTCACAGCACTGCAATTTTTTGTATCCACTACACTCAAGATCGGATACAAAAAGGTTGGGAAGTGTCTTGCACGACAGGCGGGACTAAAACCGAACAAGGGAGATAAAGCTATGCAAAGCCTCTTCTCGGCAGCTCAAAAGCGCCGCGGGCTCATGGGTACGGTCGGGGTCATTTCGCTGGCCGCCGCAATCGGTCTTGGCGCGCTGACGCCGGCCATCGCCGCCGACCGCGCCCACACCATCATCGTGGGCATGGGTGGCCAGATCAACACGCTCGATCCGCTGCGTGCCGACTACAACCAGACCAACACCATCATCAGCGCCGTCTACGATACCCTCGTCACCTATGACGAGACGACGCTCGTGGGCAGCCTCGCCACCGAATTCGCCTACGCGGACGATGCCAAGTCGATCACCTTCACCCTGCGCCCGGACGTCAAGTTCCATGACGGCACCGTGCTCACCGCCAAGGATGTCGCCTATTCGCTCGATCGCCTGAAGCGCCTGGGCACCGGCGTCGCTTCGCTGATCGATGGCTACGAATCGACCACCGTCACCGACGACACCCACCTCACCATCAACCTCAACAAGCCGAACACGCTGTTCCTGCCCTCGCTGAGCAAGATCTACATCGTGAACTCGGCCCTGGTTGAGGCCAACAAGGGCGCCGATGACGGCCAGGGCTGGCTCCAGGCCCATGACGCCGGTTCGGGTCCCTATGTCCTGGGCGACCAGTCGCAGGCCGTCGTCATTGACCTCTTCAAGGATTACTGGGCGCCCGAAGCCGGCCGTCCGGAATCGATCGTCTTCCGCCGCATCGATGAAGGCGCCACCCGCGTGGCCGAACTGCGCGCCGGCAATGTCGACGTCGGCTTCTCCATCCCCGATCGCGACGCGGCGGGCATGGCCACCGATCCGTCCCTCAAGGTCGTGCCGATCAATACCAGCTACCAGGCCGAGATCGTCTTCAACACCCAGGCCGGCCCGACCGCCGATCCCAAGGTGCGCCAGGCCCTGCGCCTGATCTATGACTACGAAGGTGGCCTGCGCGGCATTCGCGGCAACAACGGTGCGCTGGCCAATGGCCCGCTCCCGGCTCGCCTCAACTGCCGTCCCGACCTGCCGGTCGTCCATCGCGATCTCGATCAGGCCAAGAAGCTCCTCGAAGAGGCCGGTGCGCTCAACACCACCTTCAAGATGAACTTCCAGCCCGTCTTCGAGCTGCAGAAGCAGGAAGCGACGCTCTTCCAGTCGAACGCCCGCGAAATCGGGCTCAATATCGAGCTCGAGCCGATCGCCTTCCCGAACTACCTGGCTGCCCTCAAGGACACCGCGACCATCCCCTCCATGATGCTGCTCGAAGATTTCGCGCAGTTCCCCGATCCGGGCATCATGCTGATCAAGGGCTACAAGTCCGATGCCGTCGGCACCAACCGCGCCGGCTATTCGAACCCCGAAGTCGACAAGCTCCTGGACGAAGCCGTCGCGACGGCCGACGACACGAAGCGCTGCGACATCTATAAGCAGGTGCAGACCATTCTCGATAAGGACTCGGTGATGGTGGACATGTATGGCGTCTACAAGCCTGCGGTCTATCGCGTCGGCACCCTTGCCGATCTCAAGGCCAGCATGCTGGCCACGCCCGCCGAGCCGGCCGACTTCCGTCTCGCCAACCCGTAAGGGAGGCCCACTATGCTTGCGTTTCGCGCCTATTCCTGGTTCCTGGCCCGACGACTTGGGATCACCATATTGACGCTGTGGGGACTGGCTTCGCTGGTCTTCATCATGATCAAGCTGATGCCCGGCGATGAGGCCCAGATGGCCGCGGGCGCGGACGCTTCAGCCGCCCAGATCGAGGCGGTTCGCGAAAGACTGGGGCTCGATGCCCCAGTCATCATCCAGTATTTCGGCTTCCTCGGTCGTCTGCTTCGCGGCGACCTGGGTACCTCCATCGTTACCCTCCAGCCCGTGCTCAACGACCTCGAAAAGGTCTTGCCCTCGACGCTGGAACTCGTCTTCCTCGCCATGCTCCTCAACCTGGCGATTGCCATTCCCACCGGCATCGTCGCGGCCAACCGCCAGGGTGGTGTCTTCGATACCATCTGCCGCGTCACCGCCGTGATGCTGGGCGGCATGCCCGCCTTCTGGCTGGCGCTCGTGCTGCAATACCTGCTCGGCAGCGTCTGGCGCATCGTGCCGATCTCGGGGCAGGCTTCCTTCGGCATGGCCGCCCCGGCCGTCACTGGAGCCACCGCGATCGATGCGATCATCGCGCTCAATGGCCCGGCCTTCCTCGATGCTCTCCACCACCTGATCCTGCCGGCCGCCGTGCTCGCGGCCCTGTTCGCGACCCAGGTGTTCCGTACCCTGCGCGCGTCGCTCCTCGGCGTGCTGCGCAGCGATTTCATCACCGCCATCCGCGCCAAGGGCGCATCCTCGCGCCGCATGCTGGTCGGGCACGCTTTGCCCAACAGCCTCAATCCGGTGCTGACCCTTTCCGGCACCCAGGCCGGCGCCATGATCGGCTCCGCCGTGCTGGTTGAAACCGTCTTCGCCCGCCAGGGCATCGGCGCCTACATGTTCAACGCCGTCGCCCAGAAGGACAGCTTCGCCGTCCTCGGCTCGGTCATGTTCATCGGCTCGGTGGTCTGCCTCGTCAATCTCGCCGTCGATATCCTGCAATTGCTGGTCGATCCGCGCATTCGTGCCGCCCAACTCGGGAGCCAGAGCCAATGACCGCGCCCGCCATCTCCGCGCCGGCTGCACGCCCGCGCCTCAATTTCAGCGCCTTCGAAATCTTCGTGATCGGGCTGGTCGTGCTCCTGCTCGCGATCGCGATTTTCGGCCCGCTCGTGGCGCCCAATTCGGTCTACAATTCCGATATCGCCAATTCGCTGATGCCCCCGAGCGCCGACCATTGGTTCGGCACCGACGACCAGGGCCGCGACGTCTTCTGGCGCCTCATCGTCGGCGCCCAGACCACGCTTCTCTCCGCCTTCCTCGTCGTCACGCTCTATTCCATCATCGGCGTTACCATCGCCACGGTCGCTGCGGCCGGTCCGCGCTGGCTCGATGAAGGCCTCATGCGCATGACCGATATCGGCCTGGCGCTCCCCGGCATGGTCGTCGCCCTCGGCTTCGCCGCCGCCATGGGTCCCAGCCTCCAGTCCGCCGTCATCGCCATGGCCATCACCGGCTGGCCCATCACCGCCCGCATGCTGCGCGGCATCATGCGCCAGACCATGGAAGCGCAGTTCGTCGCCGGTGCCCAGGTGCTCGGCGTCTCCCGCTGGCGCCTGATGACCAGGCACGTGCTCCCCAATTCGCTCGACGTGCTCATCGTCAAATGGGCCGGCGATATCGGCACCACGGTTCTGGTCCTCGCCAGCCTGTCCTTCATCGGCGTGGGCGCCCAGCCGCCGAGCGCCGAATGGGGGGCCACCATCGCCAGCGCCCGCGGCTTCGTGTCGACCGCCTGGTGGACCGTCGTGGCGCCCGGCGCTGCCGTCGCCATCACCTCCATCGCCTTTGGTCTCCTCGGCGACATCATCCAGGTTCGTCGCGATCCGTCACTGAGGGGAAACTGAGATGCAAATGCTGCACCCCATGCCCGACGCTCCCATGCCCAAGCCGAAACGCGCGCCGCTCGTGACCGCCCAGGGACTGACGGTCGACATGCCGCTCGGTCGCGGCGCGGCCAATGTGCGCATCGTGGACAACATCGATTTCTCCATCGGGGTCGGCGAGCGCGTCGCCCTGGTGGGCGAGTCGGGATCGGGCAAATCGCTGACAGCCCGCGCCCTGATGCGCCTCGACCGGCTAGCTCGCTTGTCGGGGCGCATCGATTTCGACGGCACTGACCTGCTCAAGCTTCCCGAGCGCGAGATGACCCGCTATCGCGGCGATTCCATCGCCATGGTCTTCCAGGACCCGATGAGCTTCCTCGATCCGCTCATGACCATCGGCGATCAGGTCGCCGAGACCTTGCGCATCCGCGGCGTCGGCCGCACCGAGGCCCGCAAGCGTGCCCTCGCTGTCCTTGATGAACTGGGCGTCGATCGCGCCGCCGAGCGCCTCGATTCCTATCCGCACGAATTCTCCGGCGGCATGCGCCAGCGCGTCGTGCTGGCCATGGCCCTTGTCGGCGAGCCGCGCCTCCTGATCGCCGACGAGCCGACCACCGCGCTCGACGTGCGCGTGCAGGATCAGGTGCTCGATCTTCTCGATGACGTCTCGACCCGCCGCGGTCTGGCCGTGCTCTTCATCACCCACGACCTTGGCGTCGTCGCCGGCTTCGCCGAGCGCGTCATGGTCATGTATTCGGGCCGGATCGTTGAGGATGGCGAGGTCGAAACCGTCTTCGCTCGCCCCAAGCACCCCTATACCCGCGGCCTCATCAAGGCTGTGCCACGCATCGATCAGGACCTGCACAAGCTCTACGCCATCCCCGGCGCGCCGCCCCCGCCGCTGGCGCGTCCGAGCGGCTGCCCCTTCCATCCGCGTTGCAGCGAAGCCTTCGATCGCTGCCGCAGCGAGCTGCCCGTCGTTCTCGATGTCGCCGGCGAGCGCGTTGCCTGCCACCTGCACGATCCGCTGAGGGCCTAGAACCATGCTGCTCACCATTGATCGCATCTGCAAATCCTACGCCGCCTTCCCCAATCCGCCGGCGCGCGTGCTCCACGAAGTCTCGTTCGGCGTCAATCACGGCGAGGCCCTTGGCCTCGTCGGCGAATCCGGCTCGGGCAAGTCCACCATCGCCAAGTGTCTCCTCGCGCTTACCCGGCCAGAGGAAGGCTCGATCACCTATGACGGCATCGATGTGGTCAATGCGCGTGGCGAAGACCTGCGCCGCTTCCGCCGCGAAGTGCAGATGGTCTTCCAGGATCCCTACGGCAGCCTCAATCCGCGCATGACCGCCGAGGATCTGATCGGGGAGGGCCTGCTCGTTCACGGCATCGCCAGGAACAGCGTCGAACGCCGCTCCCGCGTGGCCGAGATGATGGAAATGGTCGGCCTCAACCCCGATGATATGGATCGCTATCCGCGCTCCTTCTCGGGCGGTCAGCGCCAGCGCATCGCCATTGCCCGCGCGCTCGTCATCCGTCCGCGTATCCTCGTCTGCGACGAGCCGGTGGCGGCGCTCGACGTGTCGGTCCAGGCCCAGGTCATCAACCTGCTCCAGGACATGCAGCGCAAGCTCAACCTCGCCATCATCTTCGTCGCCCACGATCTCGCCGTCGTGCGCCACCTCTGCGAGAACATCGTGGTGCTGCACAAGGGCAAGGTGGTCGAGCGAGGCTCGCGCGAGCAGATCTTCGGCAATCCGCAGAACCCCTATACCCAGTCGCTCCTGGCTGCCGTCCCCGTGCCCGATCCGGCATTGGGTCGCGCCCGCCGCGAGGCGCGGCACGCCGCCCAGGCGGCCGGCTGATTTTCTCCCCCGGCAGTTCTCCCTGCCTCCCAACGCAGACTTGCGCCCGCTCCTGATAAATGTTTGCCTGCAAAGGCAAATCCAGGGGCGGGCGGTTCTTCGCCCCGGTATCTAGGGAGAAGATCATGAATACGCTGCGCGTCGGCCTGGTTGGCCTGGGCATGGCTGTCCAACCCCACGCGCAGGCTCTGCTCGAGCTCCGCGACGAAGTCGAAGTCCTCGCCTGCTACAGCCCCACCGCAAGCCGTCGTGAGGCCTTTGCCGAGCGCTACGGTCTGCCCGTCGTCGCTGATCTCGGTGCGGTCATGGCCAACCCGGCCATCGATGCCGTCCTCATCCTGACCCCGCCCGCCAGCCACCTCGACCTCGTGAGGTCCGCCACCGCCCACGGCAAGCATATCCTCCTCGAAAAGCCGCTCGATCTCACCACCGCCCGCGCCGAAGAGATCGTTGCCCTCGCCGACCAGGCGCAGGTCAAGCTCGCCATCGTGCTGCAGAACCGCTTCCGTCCCGCCAGCCTCGCCCTCGCCGAGATCATCGCCGAGGGCCGGTTGGGCAGCCTCATCTCCGCCTCCGCCCGCCTCGATAACTGGCGCCCGCAGAGCTATTACGACGAACCCGGCCGCGGCACGCTCGCCCGCGACGGCGGCGGCGTGCTGATGACCCAGGCCATCCACACCCTCGATCTTCTGCTGTCTTACACCGGCCTGCCCGACGAGCTCGCCGGCTACGCCGCGACCAGCCCCGTCCACCACATGGAAACCGAAGACATCGCCACCTGCGTCATGCACTTCGCCAACGGCGCCATGGGCACGATCAGCGCCACCACTTGCGCCTATCCGGGCCTGCCCGAGCGCATCGAACTCATCGGCTCGAGGGGCACCGCAATCCTCATCGGCGCCGAACTCAAGGCCCATTTCCACGACGGCACCACCGTCTCCGCCGGCGACCCCAATGCCGGCAGCGGGGCAGGGGCCCAGATCATGGGTTTCGGCCACACCCTCCACAAAGCCCTCATCACCGACTTCGCCACCGCAATCCGCGAAAACCGCTCCCCCAAAATCACCGGCCACGCCGCCCTGCGCGCCCACGACCTAATCGACGCCATCCTCACCTCCTCCACCGAACGCCGCCCGATCCAGCCCCGCCAGCGGTAGCGCGGGAGGCCAGGTGCCGGCTCTCGCTCCCGCTCACTCGCACTCCACCCCCACCCCACCACCGAACTTCCCCGGGCGAAGACCCGGGGCCCATTGCCCTGCTCCACCCGAGTGGAGGTATCCGTGGCCCCCGGCTCTGCGGCCGGGGAAGATCCGGGTGGTTGGAGTGATGGTGGAACGCTAGCTCGCAGATTTGGCGACCACTCGGCTAAACCCGTCGCCTGGACGTCAACCAGGCCAGGCAGAAAGCCGTCTCCTCCTACCGGACCCTCCTACCGGACCCTCCTACCGGACCCTCCGGCCGCCCCCTCCGACCGCCCCCTCCGACCGCTCACCCCGGAAGCCCCCAGAGCCCCACCCCAACCACCGCACTTCCCCGGGCGAAGACCCGGGGCCTATTGCACCCCTCCACCCGAGTGGCGCGATCCGTGAATCGGGTTCGTTGACCGAGAAAGCGGTATGCACAATCCATTCGGCGAAGAGCCTGCCGCCTGCAGCCGCACCACCGATCAAACCAAAAAAGCAACGCCGCACCAGCCCTCAGCCAGCGCGGCGCGCTTCCCGCCTCACAGCGTAATCAGGTTATTCCGCAGCGCCTTGGCTACCGTATGCGTCCGATTGACCGTCCCCAGCTTGCGCGCTGCATTCTCGAAATGCTGGTCCACCGTGCGCTTGGTCAGTCCCAATATGTCCGCGATATCGTCCGAGGTCTTCCCCAGCGCGGCCCAGCGCAGTGTCTCCTGCTCCCGGGCGGTAAGCCTGAGCGTCTGCGCGCGGTCGGTGATCGTGTGGCACAATTCGCCCACGCGGGCATGCAGCACCAGCCCCAGGATTTCGAGCTCCAGCTTCTCCTTGGGCCCGAACCGCGAGCGCTCCCCGGCAAAGGTCACGCTTCCGCGCAACCCTTCGAAGCCGCGCACCGGCATGCTCATGCCGTTGGGCATGCCGAACTCGCTCGCTTCCGAATAGATGCGCTTGACGATCGGCGCCTGGTCCCGCAGCGACAGCGTTTCTTCCCAGATGAACGGCGTCGTGGTGCGCAGGCAGAACTGCGCCAGCGGATCGAGCAGGAAGTAATCGCGCTCGGCGTAAAGCCGAAGAAATTCACTCGATATATTGGAGAGTGGAACGAATTCTGTCGTTTCCATGCCGTTTTGTGCCACGAAGGCTACGGCGAACTTGTCGACTTCGTGTCGTTGTATGAATTTCTCGGTGATTTCAGAAATCACCTGCAAATTGCCGCTTGATTGTATGGCCAGCGCGGCGGCCATGACACTCTCGTCCATTGGTACCCCCACTTACCTTCAAAACATAGTCTTAACGACCCCCAAGGGAGGTCGAAAAGAATCGTATTCGGTAAAAATACCAATGAGAATGGGGAAAAATGCCATTTGCTCTTTAAGAAAATTAGTGCTTAGGCACAGCTTGCCCCGCAAGAACCGTTACCGACCGATCGACCTTGGTGCGTCCATGTTCGGTCTTGGCCCAGAAGAAGGGCCGCACCAGCAATTCGTGCGCCGCCCGCAGCGTGGCAAAGGAATGCAGCGTCCAGTAAAGCGGTAGCGTCGGCAGGTAGAAGAGGTGCTGTGGCCGCCCCAGTCGTAGCAACCCGGCAATCATCAGCAGCAGCGCCCCGCCATACCCCACGATCAGCGCCGCAACGCTGATCGCGTCCCAGATGTCGAATTCCTCCCCGAAAAGCGGTGTCCCCGTCGCTACCCGCGCCATGAGCACGCCGACGAATGCCGTATGCAGCAGCGCCGAAAGAATGAGGCTTCCCACATAGGTCTGGAACGCCAGGAAGCTGCGCCCCCCGGCATCGCTGATGAACACCAGCGGGTGCCGCGAATGCACGATGAATGTCTGCATCCAGCCCTTCATCCACCGCGTCCGCTGCGCCATCCACGCCTTGAGCGTGATCGGCGCCTCCTCGCGCGTATGGGAAGCGAACGTCGCCACCTTGTAACGGAGCCGGGCCAGCCGCACGCCGAGGTCTGCGTCCTCCGTCACGTTGAACGCGTCCCACCCACCCAGCTCGCGCAATGCCCGCGTGCTGAAATGGTTGCTGGTGCCGCCCAGCGGCATGGGTAGGTGCCAGTGCGAAAGCGCCGGCATCATCAGCCCGAACTGGCCGGCATATTCGGCCGCGAACATCGCCGTCAGCCAGTTCTCCCCCGCATTGTCCACCAGCAGTTCCGCCTGCAGGCAGTCGATCTCGGGGTGCGAGGCGAAAAGGCTCGCCGCCAGCCGCAATTGCCCCGGTTCGGGAATGTCCTCGGCATCGAACACCACGAGATATTCGCCGCGCACGAAGGGCAGGGCGAAGTTGATCGCCTTGGGCTTGGTCCGCGGATGCTCGTCGGGCACCGCGATGAGCTCAAACCGCGGATCGTGCAGTTCCCGCGTCACCGCCGCGATCGTCGCCGGGCTGCGCGCCTCGACCACGAACTTGATGTCGAGTTTTTCCGGCGGATAGTCGAGCGCCTTCATGGCCCGTGCCAGCGAGGGCACCATCGTCACTTCGTTCCGCAGCGGAATGAGCACCGTATAGGTCGGCAATTCCCGCTCCGTCAGCCGCTCCCCGCAATCGAGCGGCGGCGGCACCGCGCCCGGCACGCCCGCCGCCAACCGGATGAGCCCGGGCACCACGAGGAACAGTGCCGTCAACGGAAACAGGAACGGCCTCACCGCAAACGGCGCCGCCAATACCAGCCCCAGCAGCGACAGCATCACCGCTATGAAGATAAGCCGCGAAGTCAGCGACACGTCGAGGTCCGCCGCCGACCCCGGCCAGCGCCGCACCAGCCGCTGCCGCGCTTCGTCCATCAGCGCCGCCCCGTGCTTCTGCGCCACCGCCGTCCGCAGCACGCGCGGCTCCACCACGCAGATTTTCCGCACCAGGTCCGGCTTGCGCTCAAGGCTCTGCCGCAGCGCCACGAACTGCTCGGCGCCCGGCGCCGCCAGCACGATCTCGCGGTCGAACACCCGCGCGCGGCACGTACGCACCTGCGCCAGTGCATCGAGCCGCAACGGCGTATCGCCGACGAGGATCGAAGCCGGCGCCTCCGCCGAGAACGCCAGTCCAGCCCATTCCGCCGCCCGCTCCCAGGTCGCGTGCATGCCTAGCCCGAACCGGTGCGCGCAGAATTCGAGCGGTTCCGCCCCGATCGTCTCGGCCGCAAGGAGTATCCGCCCCGCCTGCTCCGGCGTCTTGCCCGCAACATAAGCAATGAGGCTGGCTAGATCCGTCATGGCTCACCTCCAGCCATGAGGCTAGCCGAAGGCGAAGAGGCGCGAACTCGGCATAAGTCACACTTGCCCACCGGCAAATTCGCTGCCGGCCGCCACCCGGCCTAACCCACCGCAAGTGCTCACTTTCGTCGCCACTGAGCACGAAAGTTGTCCCCGTTATCCCCAGAGTTCACAGCCAGGCCTGTGGAAACCGCGTGGATAAGCATAATCGAGAAGTCGTGATGATAGGTGCCGGCCCCGCGCCGCGAGATGGCGCAACGCGCATCGCGTCTCAGTAGAAGCTCACCGGGAACCAGCGCAGGTAAAACTCATCGAGCTTTCCGTCGCGGCTGAGCCGCGCCAGCGCATAGTCGATCGCCTTGCGCACGGCGTCGTGGCCGGTGGGTTGCGCAATGGCGAGCCCTTCCCCGAAGAGGTCGGGCCGGAAATAGGGATCGCCCGCAAACGAACAGCATTCGCCATTCTGGCTCAGCCAGAACGAAGCCCGCATCGCGTCCCCGAAAAATGCCTCCGCCTTGCCGTCCCGCACGGCCTCCAGCGCCTGGCCCTCGCTGTCGAACTCCAGCGGCTTGGCATTCGGCAGATAGCGCTTGACGAATTCCTCGTGCGCCGAGCCCTTTCGCACCGCCACGACTTTGTCGCCAAGTCCGCGCGGCTCGAACGCCCCCGCCTTGTCCGCAGCCGTCACGAAACGGCCGGGCAGCATCAGGTAGATCGAGGAGAAGTCGAACATGTCCCCGTTTTCTGGGGTAATTGCGAGGCCCGCTATCAGCGCGTCGCCCTGGTTGTCCGCCAGCGCCTTGGCCGCCTGGTCCCATGGCCAGGACTGGATCGTGCAGGCCACGTTGAGTTCGGCACAGATCCCGCGCGCCAGGTCGATATTGAACCCGACAAGCTGTCCGCTTTCGTCCCGATAGTTGAACGGCGGAAAGTCGGCCGTGGTGAGAAACCGGATCGCCGGGACGGCCGACAGGTTCGGCACGATGTCGCGCGCCTGGGGATCGCTGTGATTTGGCAGGGACTGCCCCATCGCCGGAAGCGCCGAGGCGCAAAGCAGGGCCAGGCCGACTATCGATGAAAACCGCATGCCCCGAGACTTTTGCCGTCCAAGATTAGTGGCTTATCGCCCAATTCGCTCTGAAAGGCGAGCCTTCGGAGGGGCCACGTCGTCACCGATCCAAACCGGGCGCGGCTGTTGGCGAGGCGCGACGCACGCCACCGCGCGCGTCGCTCCGCCATTACTTGGCGAGCAGCTTCCCTGCCAGCGCGTCGGTGATCAGCCGGCGCGTTTCCGCCACGCCATAGAGCGCGATGAACGAGCCGAACCGCGGACCCTGGTCGGCGCCCAGCAGCACCTGGTAGATCGCGGTGAACCAGTCGCGCAGCGGCTCGAATTCGTGCTTCTTGCCCACTTCGTAAACGAGGTTCTGCAGCGCGTTGGCATCGTTCGATCCCTCGAACGCCGCCAGTTCGTCCGCCAGCTCCTGCAGTGCTGCCCGTTCCTTGTCGGTTGGTGCGCGGAACACCTTGGTCGGCTTCACGAAGTCGTTGAAGTAGCGCACGGCATACTTCGCCAGCTGGTCGAGCGCCGGATGGTTCTCCGGCGTTGCCCCCGGCACGTAGCGCGAGATGAAGCCCCAGAGCACCGAAGCGTCATCCGCATTGGCGGCCGAAACCAGGTTCATCAGCAGCGAGAACGTCACCGGCATCTCGGCCGCCGGCGGGTGGCCGAAATGCACGTGGTAGGCCGGGTTTTCGAGGCGCGCCGCTTCGTCCTGCTTCTGGTAGGACGCGACGAACGCGTAATACTCGTCCACCGCCCGCGGGATGACATCGAAATAGAGCCGCTTTGCCGTCCGCGGCTTCTGGAACATGAACAGCCCCAGGCTTTCGGGCGAGGCATAGGTCAGCCACTCGTCGATCGTCAGGCCATTGCCCTTGGACTTGGAGATCTTCTGGCCCTGGTCGTCGAGGAAGAGCTCGTAGACATAGTGCTCCGGCGCCTTCCCACCCAGGATTTCGCAGATGCGATCATAGATCGGCGCGTTGGTCTGGTGGTCCTTGCCGAACATCTCGAAATCGACGCCGAGCGCGGCCCAGCGCATGCCGAAATCCGGCTTCCACTGCAGCTTCACATGCCCGCCCGTCACCGGCACGGTGGTGTCGCGGCCGTCTTCGCCCACGAAGGTCACGGTCCCCGCCTTGGCGTCGACTTCCTTCATCGGCACATAGAGCACCCGCCCGCTGATCGGGGAGATCGGCAGGAAGATCGAATAGGTCTCCTGGCGCTCCGCGCCCAGCGTCGGCAGCATCACGCCCATGATGTCGTCATAGCGCTCGGCGGCGCGCAGCAGCACGTCGTCGAACTTGCCGGCCTTGTAGTATTCGGTGGCGCTGGCGAATTCGTAGTTGAAGCCGAACGTGTCGAGGAAGCGGCGGAGCATGGCGTTGTTGTGCTCCCCGAAGCTCGCATATTCGTTGCTCCACGGGTCCGGCACTGCCGTCAGCGGCATCTGCAGGTACGGCTCCAGGAATTCGCGGCTCGGCACGTTTTCCGGAATCTTGCGCATCCCGTCCATGTCGTCCGAGAAGCAGAGCAGCCGGGTCTTGATCTGGTCGCGCGTCAGCAGCCGGAAGGCCGTGCGCACCATGGTGGTGCGAGCCACTTCGCCGAACGTGCCGATATGGGGCAGGCCCGAGGGGCCGTAGCCCGTCTCGAACAGCACCTCGGTCTTCCCCGATTTCTCGATCCGGGCCACCAGCTTGCGCGCTTCCTCGAACGGCCAGGCACGGGCGTTCTGGGCAGCGTCGTACAACGCGGGGTCGAGTGTTGGGAGCGGGGCGGGCGGCAAGGTTTCAGGCCTTCATATTGATGGATTTTGGAAAGAAGGGTGTGTTGCACCAGTCGCAAGTTGACGTCAATGCCGCAACAGGCGGCAGGTGGCGCTTGTCATTTGCGCTTCGCCTTTCTAGTTATCGCCTTAACCCCGTCGCAGGAAAGCACAAATGGCTCTCTCCACCCACGATGCCCTGATTTATCTGATGATCGTTTCGGCCTGGTCCGATACGACCATGAGTGAGGAGGAACTGGAGCGCATCGAGGATCAGATCGTGCGCCTGCCGGTTTTCGCCGGCTTCGATACCGCTCGCCTCGAGGAAGTGGCCAATGCCTGCGTCGACCTGATGAACGGCGCTGCCGGCCTCGATGGCGTGCTCGATGCCGCCGTCGCCGCCTTGCCCCGGCGCCTGCAGGATACGGCCTATGCCTTGGCCGTCGAAATCGCCGCTTCCGACCTTCGCCTCGAACAGGAAGAGCTGCGCTACCTCGAAATGGTGCGCGATCGCCTCGATATCGACCGGCTCACCACCGCAGCCATCGAAGCGTCCGCCCGCGCGCGCTACCGCCTCGCGCACTGATCGCAGGTTTACTGGCTGGCCCACATGATCCGGGCCACCCAGTCCACATCCGTCATTTCGAACGTTCGGTTGGGATGGTCGGGATTGACCGAATGCAGTTCGAGTTGCTTAGGCGTCTGCCGGTGCAGCAGCTTCACCATCACCTCGCCATCGCGCGTGCGCACCACCACGCGGTCGCCGCGCCGCAATTGCGCGGTGGGCGACACCACGATGATGTCGCCATCGCGATAGAGCGGCAGCATCGAATCCCCATGGACTTCGAGCGCATAGGCGCCTTCCTCCTGCGAGGGCAGCCGCACCTCGTCCCAGCCTTGCCCCGCCGGAAAGCCCGCACTGTCGAAGAAGCCGCCCGCGCCCGCCTGCGCCAGGCCCAGCAGCGGCACCGAGCTCAACTCCGGCGTGCTGCCCGTGGTCTGCAGGAACGCGCCCGCTCCGGCGAGGAACGTCTCGAACCCTTCGCCCGTCGCCTCGAGAATCTTGGAAATGCTTTCCGTCGAGGGCCAGCGCTCCCGCCCGTCCTTGCTGACGCGCTTGGAGGGGTTGAACGCGGTCGGGTCCAGCCCGGCCAGCTTCGCCAAGGCGGACACGCTCAGGCCGTGGCGCTTCGCCACCCCGTCGATACCGTCCCATATTGCCCGGTGCGAGAGCATCTGGTTTGGAGCCTTAGCTAGGAGAAATATCCCATTTGGGAAGATAGTCCTATTTCTATACCCCCAGCTTCCGCCCTGTAAAGTCTGTCCGACAATCGCTCCACAGCCTTGCGATGGCGAGGCGGTTTGAATAGCTTCCGGCGCCATGACCTCCCCCGCGCTCATCTACAAGATTTCCACCCGCTCCGCCTACGAGGCCGCCGTGCCGACCGGGCAGTTCCAGGGCATGCCCATCGATTTTCAGGATGGCTACATCCACTTCTCGACCGCTGATCAGCTGGCCGAGACCCTTGCAAAGCACTTCGCCGGTCAGGGCGATCTCGTCCTCGTCGCGGTCCGCACCGCCGATGTGGCCGCCGCTCTCAGATGGGAGGTCTCGCGCGGTGGCGCGCTCTTCCCGCACCTCTACGCGCCCATGCCCGTCGCCGCCGTCGAATGGACCGCGCCCATCGCCGTCGCCGCCGATGGCGCCTGCGCCCTGCCGGAGGGCGTGAAATGATCTTCTCCGCTTTCTCCCCGCTCCTGCGCGTGCCGCTCGTCGCCAATTTCGGCCGCGATGCCCTGCTCAAGATGGATGCCGAGACCGCCCACGGCGCCACCATCGCCGCCCTACGCCTCGGCCTCGCGCCCGAGCAGAATTATGCCGATCCGCAGGAGCTCAAGGTCAGCCTCTGCGGCCTCGATTTCTCCAATCCCGTCGGCATGGCTGCCGGTTTCGACAAGAACGGCGAGGTGCCCCGCCAGCTCGCCCGCGTCGGCTTCGGCATGGTCGAGGTCGGCACCGTCACCCCGCGCCCGCAGGGCGGCAATCCCAAGCCGCGCCTCTTCCGCGTGCCCGAGGTTGATGGCGTCATCAACCGCATGGGCTTCAACAATGAGGGGCACGAGGCGATGTTCGAACGCCTCAAGACCACGCGCGTCGGCGCCATACTCGGCGTCAACATCGGCGCCAACAAGGATTCCGAGGATTTCGTCGCCGACTACGTGCTGGGCGTCAACCGCTTCGCCGCTCTCGCCGATTATCTCACGGTCAACATCTCGTCCCCGAACACGCCGGGCCTGCGCAACCTCCAGGCCGAAGAGGCCCTTGCCAGGCTGCTCGATGCCGTGCTTCAGGCCCGCTCCAAGGCCGCCGTGCGCGTCCCCGTTTTCCTCAAGATCGCCCCCGATCTCGACGAAAAGGCCATGGATGGCATCGCCAGGACCATCCTCGCCACTGATCTCGACGGCCTTATCGTCTCCAACACCACCATCGGGCGCGACGCCGTGGCCGGCATGACCAATGCCGCCGAAACCGGTGGGCTTTCGGGCAAGCCGCTCTTCAACCTCGCCACCCGCCGCCTCGCCCAGATGCGCCAGCGCGTGGGGGCCCTGCCCATTATCGGGGTAGGGGGCATCCATTCCCCCGAAACGGCTCTTGCCAAGTTCGAGGCCGGCGCCAACGCCATTCAGCTCTATTCGGCCCTGGTCTATGGCGGCTTCGATATGCTCGATCGCCTCAAGCGCGGCCTCGCCGCCGGCGTCCGCTCCGCCGGGCACACCAGCATCTCGGCCCTCACCGGCCGCACCACCGACGATTGGGCCGCCGGCAAGCTCTCGCTCTAGCGAACGCGCGTTCTCCCCGGCGAAAGCCGGGGAGGGCCTCGGCTAGGGTCCGTACTCAATTGCACCGGTAGAGGATGCGATGGCCGCCCCACCCACCGGACTTCCCCGGCTCTGCGGCCGGGAAAGTTCAGTGGTTGTGGCGCGGCAGACTGTCGGATGAAGAGATAAGCGCTCTGGGGGCGCCGGGACTTATTGAGTACGGACCCTAGGCCGCAAACAATGCCGGCTTTCGCCGCTCCAGCGACCACCAGTAGATCCCCGCCCGGGCGAGGAAGAAGAGGTTGAGCGCCACCCAGAGCCCGGCATTGCCCATCGTCTGCTGCATCACCAGCGCCGCCCCGAGGAACAGCACCAGCGACACCAGCATCCCGTTCCGCATCGCCCCGTTGAGCGTCGCGCCGGTAAGGATGCCGTCATAGACGAAGGCCGGCATGCCGGTGATGGCGCAGAGCGCCGCCAGCCAGAGATAGTGCCGCGCCGCCTCGCGCACCGGTTCGCTCGTCGTCATCAGGTCGATGATCACCGGCCCGCCGAAATAGAGCACCAGCGCCAGCCCCGTCGAAATCGCTATGCCCGCCGTCAGCGCCAGGCTCGTCGCCCGCTCGAAGGCCGGCCGCCAATTGGCGCCCACGGCCTTGCCGCATAGCTGCTCGGAGGCCTGCGCCAGGCCATCGAGGAAGAACGCCGAAACCATCATCATGTTGAGCAGGATCGCATTGCTCGCCAGCGTCACCTCGCCCGCCCGCGATCCCTGCGCCGCGAAATAGGCATAGGCCGACATCAGCGCGCCCGAGCGGATCATGAGGTCGCGGCTGAGCCCGAACATCCGCCGCAGCGCCACTGGGTCCACCAGCTCCGCCGGCACGATCTTCTCGAGCGTCGCGCGGAACCCGCCATAATGTCGCGCCACAAGGTAAAGCCCGATCAGCGCCGCCACCACGTGCCCGGCCACCGTACCCGCCGCCGCGCCCGCCACGCCCCAGTGGAGGCCATAGACGAAGGCGATGCTCAGGGCGATGTTGACCCCGTGGATGAGCAATTGCAGCAGCATGCCCGTCCGCGCCGCCGCCCGCCCGTAGAACCAGCCGAGCAGCGCGTAGTTGATCAGCGAGAACGGCGCCGAGAGCAGCCGCACCTGGAAATATTCCGCCAGCGCCACTTCCACCGCCGGCTCCGGCTGCAGCGTGACGACCGAAACCCACAGCAGGGCGCTCGACAGCACGATCATGGCCAGCCCGATGATCACCGCCAGCCCGATGGCCCGCGCCACGTGCATCAGCCCGTCCTTGGGGTCGCGCGCACCCACCGATTGCGCCGTCAGTCCCGCCGTGCCCAGCCGCAGGAAATAGGCGAGCGCGAAGATGAAGTCGAAGACGATGGCGCCCAGCACCAGCCCGCCCAGCAGCGCCGCATCGCCCAGCCGGCCGATCACCGTGATGTCCACGATCCCCACCATCGGCTCGGTGATGAAGGCCACCGAGGCCGGCAATGCGATTTTCCACACGTCCGCGCTGCGCACGTCGAACGGATAGGTCGGTCTGGAGGCCATGGGTCAGGTATCGGTATCGAGAGTGATGATGAGGTCGGCACGCGACCGCGACGTCGATACCAGATCGTAGTTGGCAAGGTCCACCCGCTCGACATGCTCGCGGTTGCGTTCTTCGGTGAAAAGTCCTTCGGCCGCGTGACGTCTGAGCAGCCGCGCCCGCACCCTCTCGCGCGGCACGTCGATGAAGACCGCCAGGTCCAGCAGCGGCCGCACCCCGTCCCAGGGCGCGTCGGGCAGCAGCAGGTAATTGCCCTCCACCACCAGCACCTGCGTCTGCGGCAGCACCGTGAAGGCGTCCTCCACCACGTCCTCGATCTTGCGCGAATAGCCCGGCCCGCTGACCGCCTCCCGCGCCGCCTTGAGCCGCGCCAGGAACGCCACGAACGCCGCTCCCTCGAAGGTATGCGGCGCGCCCTTGTCCTTGGCCGTGCCCAGCGATTCGAGCTTGGCCTGCCGCATGTGGAACCCGTCCATCGGCACCAGGGCGGCCACGCCCGGCTCGTCCTCGTTGAGCGTCGCCACCAACTCCGCCGCCAGGGTCGATTTGCCCACGCCCGGCCCGCCGGCCAGCCCTATGGCGATGCGCCGGCCCGCCCCGCGCAGCAATTCCGTCCGTTGCGCAATCTGCATGCGGGCGGCGTCTGGCGTCAGGGTCTCGGCAGCGGGAGCGGACATGGAAAGCCTCGAATGTTTCCTCCCGCTACCATAAAAGACGCCATCGGCTGCTCGCCAGTGCAGAATTTCCCAACCGGCCCGCCTTTGGCATCCACCCTTGCCGCCATGCGTTTGGAAGGGGATAGATAGCGTCCCCAGCTTACCGGATTCCGCCTCCTTGCAACTGCAACCCGCCATCGCCAACTGGTTCGAAAGCAAGGGCTGGGCGCCGCGCCGCCACCAGCTCGATGTGCTCGAGGCCTGGCATGAAGGCGCCTCGGCGCTGCTCATCGCGCCCACCGGCGCCGGCAAGACCCTGGCCGGTTTCCTGCCCACCCTCGAAGATCTCACCGCCCATCCGATGGATGGGCTCCACACCCTCTACATCTCGCCCCTCAAGGCCCTCGCCGTCGACGTCCACCGCAACCTCGTCGATCCGATCGAGGAAATGGGCCTCCCGATCAAGGTCGAGACGCGCACCGGCGACACGCCCGCCTCGCGCCGCCAGCGTCAGCGCTACGACCCGCCTCACATCCTCCTCACCACGCCCGAACAGCTCGCGCTCCTCGTCAGCCACGACGATGCCGGGCGCCTCTTCGGCAGCCTCAGGCGCATCGTGCTCGATGAGCTGCATGCCCTCGTCACCTCCAAGCGTGGCGAGCTCCTGTCGCTCGCCATCGCCCGTATCGCGCGCCTCGCGCCGCAATTGCGCATCACCGCCCTCAGCGCCACTGTCAAGGACCCCGAGGCGCTGCGCGACTGGATCGGCACGCCCTTGCCGCAGGCGCCCGCCAAGCTGCTGCTCGCCACGGGCGGCGCCAAACCCGAACTCTCGATCCTGCGCAGCGACGAGCACGTGCCCTGGGCCGGCCATTCCACGGCCTATGCGGTCCCCGACCTCTACCAGACCATCAAGCGGCACAAGACGACCCTGCTCTTCGTCAACACCCGCAGCCAGGCCGAAATGCTCTTCCAGTGGCTCTGGGCCATCAACGAGGAAGGCCTGCCCATCGCGCTCCACCACGGCTCGCTCTCGGTCGAGCAGCGCCGCAAGGTCGAAAGCGCCATGGTCGCCGGCAATCTGCGCGCCGTTGTCTGCACCTCCACGCTCGACCTCGGCATCGATTGGGGCGATGTCGATCTCGTCGTCCAGGTCGGCGCGCCCAAGGGTTCCTCGCGCATGCTCCAGCGCATCGGTCGTGCCAACCACCGCATGGATGAGCCGTCCAAGGCACTGCTGGTTCCTTCCAACCGTTTCGAAGTCCTCGAATGCGAGGCGGCTGTCGAGGCGGTGCACGAAAACCATCAGGATAGCGAACCGCCCCATGTCGGCGGCTACGATGTGCTCGCCCAGCACATCCTCGGCATGGCCTGCGCCGCGCCGTTCACCGACGATGATCTCTACGCCGAGATCAGGACCGCCTGGCCCTACCGCAACCTGCCGCGCGAGCAGTTCGACCGCATCCTCGATTTCGTGGCCACCGGCGGCTACGCCCTGCGCGCCTATGAGCGTTTCGCGCGCCTGCGCCGCATGCCCGATAGCCGCTGGCGCGTGGCCAATCCCAATGTGGTCCAGCAATACCGGCTCAATGTCGGCACCATCATCGAAGAGCCGATGGTCAAGGTGCGGCTGGTGCGGGGCAGGGGCCAGCGCAAGGGCGCCACCACCGGCCCCATCGGGCGCATGGGGCGCGTACTGGGCGAGATGGAGGAGTATTTCTTCGATACCCTCACCATTGGCGATACCTTCATGTTCGGCGGCGAGGTCGTTGCCTTCGAGGGCATGCACGAAACCGAAGCCTATGTGTCGCGCAGCTTTTCGAGCGATCCCAAAATTCCCTCCTATATGGGCGGCAAGTTCCCGCTCTCGACCTACCTCGCCGAGCGCGTCCGCCGCATCCTCGCCACCCCCGACGAATGGCACCGGCTCCCCAACCAGACCGCCGACTGGCTCCGCCTCCAGCGCGATTTCTCCATCCTCCCCGGCCGCGAAAGCCTGCTCGTCGAAACCTTCCCGCGCGGCGCGCAGAACTACATGGTCTGCTATCCCTTCGAGGGGCGCCTGGCGCACCAGACGCTAGGCATGCTGCTCACCCGCCGCCTCGAACGGGCGCGGGCGCGCCCCCTGGGCTTCGTCGCCTCCGAATACGCCCTCGCCATCTGGGGCCTCGGCGATATCTCGGCGCTGGTCCGCACCAACCGCCTCTCGCTCGATGACCTCTTCTCCGAGGATATGCTGGGTGAAGATCTCGAGGATTGGCTGGCCGAATCCGCCTTGATGAAGCGTACGTTCCGCAATTGCGCCATCATCTCCGGGCTCATCGAGCGCCGGCATCCGGGCAAGGAAAAGACGGGCCGGCAGATCACCATGTCGGCCGATCTCATCTACGACGTGCTTTACCAGCACGAGCCCGATCACATCCTCATCCAGGCCACGCGGCACGATGCGGCGCGGGGCCTGCTCGATATCGAGCGCCTGGGCCATTTCCTCAGGCGCATAAGGAAACATATCGTGCACAAACCCCTCGACCGAATCTCGCCGCTCGCGGTACCGGTGATGCTCGATATCGGCAAGGAGCCGATCTTCGGCGAAGGCCGCGAAAGCGCCATGGCCGAAGCCGCCGACGAGTTGATGAACGAGGCATTGGGCAGGTGACGAGCTTGGGAGCCTTGCGCTCCGACGATCGCGAGGAGGCGGAAACGGCCTTTTTGCGCTTTGGTGGCCACATCTTCGAACTGCTGCCCTCGGGCGCAGCCTATTGGCGCGCCGAGCGTGCGCTGCTGGTCGCCGATCTTCATCTCGAAAAGATGTCGTCCTTCGCCCGCTCCGGCCAGTTGCTGCCGCCCTACGACACGCGCGTCACCCTTGCCCGGCTCGAAGCCGATCTCGGCCGCACCGGCGCGCAGACCGTCATAGCGCTCGGCGACAGCTTCCACCGCGACGAGGGCACCCGCTCCCTGCTCGAAGGCGATCGTGCCCGCCTGCGCGAGCTGACGCAGCGCGCGTCCTGGCTCTGGCTCTCGGGCAACCACGATCCTGCGCCACACGGCCTCGGCGGCCTCTGCCTGCCTCATCTCGAACGGCAGGGTCTCGTCCTCACCCACGAGCCGAGCCACGGCGCCAACGGCCTCATTGCCGGCCATCTCCATCCCGCCGCCCGCGTCATGATCAACGGCCGCTCCGTGCGCCGCCCCTGCTTCGTGCATGATGGGCGCATCCTGCTGCTGCCGGCCTATGGGGCCACTACTGGCAGCATCAACATTCTCGGCCCTGCCTTCACCGGCCTCTTCCACTGGGAGGCTCTCCAGGTAACCATGCTCGGGCGTGATCGCCTTTATCCGGTCAGTCCGCGCCGTCTCATCAACGGGTAGACCCATGGCCGTCCTGCGCGTCATCTCCAACCTTCCCACCGGCGACATCGCCGCTGCCCGGGCCTTCTACGGCGATTTCCTGGGCCTCGACCTCGTCATGGATCACGGCTGGATCCAGACCTTCGCCTCCGATGCCCGCATGGCCCCGCAAGTCAGCATTGCCACCGAGGGCGGCTCCGGCACGCCCGTGCCCACGCTCTCCGTCGACGTCGATGACGTCGACGCCTATCGCCGCCGCGCCGGCGAACTCGGCCTCGACATCGTCTACGAGCTCACCGACGAGCCCTGGGGCGTCCGCCGCTTCTACGTCCGCGATCCCTTCGGCAACGCCATCAACATCCTCTCCCATCGCTGACGCCGGCGGAGATATCCTCCCTCCCGCCGTCCGACCTAAAATAGCCGATGCCCGCTACCGGGCGCGCCTAAGCCGCTGAGGAAAAACACAAAAAGCAAATTCGCCAAAATCACCGTATTTCGTCGCAAAACCCGCGAAACATCGGAAAACATTGCCCGAAATTGAGTCAAAATTTAACGATTTGCCGACGGTCTGCAGTTGTAAGTGCATTTAATTACAATGGTTTAGCTCTAAAACAGCCGCCCAAAAACCTGCAAAAACCGCGCATTTCTCCGTGAAACATTTTTGTTTCACGCTCGGAGTGCAATCGCACGTCCCGATCTCGCTCTCCGACGCTTCCCAACCCCATCGATCTGCGAGCATAATCCCCGCCGGGGGCACGCCCGGCGGCCCGAGGCCGCCGTCTCAGCAATGGAGACGTCCATGCCGCAATTCAAGGTCGGCTATCTTATCGGCAGCCTGTCGAGCCAATCGATCAACCGCAAGCTGGCCAACGCACTGGTCAAGCTCGCGCCCAGCGAACTCACCATGACCGAGATCAGCTTCAAGGACCTGCCGATCTACAACCGGGACTTCGACGCCGATTACCCGCAGGTCGCCCGCGACTTCAAGCAGGCCATCGCCAACGTCCAGGCCATCCTCTTCGTCACCCCGGAATACAACCGCTCCATTCCCGGCGGGCTCAAGAACGCCATCGATTGGGCCAGCCGCCCATGGGGCCAGAATTCCTTCACTCGCAGGCCCTCGGCCGTCATCGGCGCCTCCACCGGCGCCATCGGCACCGCCGTCGCCCAGCAGAGCCTGCGCAGCGTGCTCTCCTTCTGCAACTCGCCCCAGATGAACGCCCCGGAGGCCTACATCCAGTTCAAGCCCGACCTCATCACCGATGACGGCGAGGTCACGGTCGACAGCACCCGCGATTTCCTGCGGCAATACATGGCCGATTTCGGCGTCTTCATAGAGCGCGTGCACAGCGTCGTGCCGCCTCTGCATTGATCAGCGCTTGAACACCACGCCACCGAGCCAGCCGGTGAACAGCGCCAGCACCACGCAGACGAGGCCGTAGAGCAGCGGGTACTGGGTCGCCGACTGGCCCACGAAGCGCTCGAACCCGCTCTTGCGCACCGTGAAGCCATCGGACTTGCGGGCGATGATCTCGCCGTCCTTGAACACATAGGTCCGCGCGATGAACGCGCCGTTGGGAATATTGGCCGGCAGCGAGAGCTGGGCCGAGTAGAAGGTGTTGGAGAGGAACTGCACTCCGTCCTCGCGCACCCCGAACGAGCCCTGTTCGGTCAGCAGCCGCACCGTCTGGTTGGCGAAGACCACCGAGTCCCACCAGCCCGTCTCGATCGCCGCCTTGGCCTGGTATTCGGGCAGCAGCTTCTCTTCGGAGATCACCACCGGGCTCGTGATCTCCCTGAGCTTGGCGTCCGAGAGCACCTGGAAGTAGGTGGGCATGGCATTGAAGTCCACCTGCACGGTGTTCATCCAGATGCCGAAATTATTGGTCTTGAGCCGCGTCACCCGATCCGACAGCGGTCCCTCCACCACGATCACCACGTGGTAGGGTCCGCGTATCGGCAACCCGGTCCCGAGTTCCGGCTCGATATTGCCGAACATGGTCAGCGTCTCGCCGTCGAAGGACGAGCTGATCGAGATCGCCGTGTTGGAAACGCTCGACACCACCCGCTCGGCCTGCGCCGGCAACGCCGCCAGGAAGAAGGCCAGGACGAGGACCAGCAGCCGGATCACAGCGCGCCTCCCGGCCCGAGTAGCGCGGTGCTGAAGATGTCGTTGGGCGGCAGCACCAGCGTCAGGCCGAAGCGGATGGCCACCGCCAGCACCAGCAGCGCCAGCAGCGCCCGCAATTGCTCGCCGCGCAGATACTGCCCCGCCGACGCCCCGAACTGCGCCCCCACCGTGCCGCCCACCATCAGGCAGAAGGCAAGGAGGATATCGACGCTCTGGCTCTGCACGGCATGGAGCACTGTCGTCACCGCCATCATCGCCACCACCTGCAGCAGCGAAGTGCCGACGACGACGTTACCGGGAACCCGCAGCAGGTAGACCAGTGCCGGCACGAGGATGAACCCGCCGCCGATACCGAGGAGCGAACCGATGATGCCGATGAAAAAGCCGATGACCAGCACCGGCAGCACGGAGATATAGAGCCGCGACTTCTTGAACCGCACCCGCATCGGCAGGCCGTGCATCCAGGTATGCTGGTGTGGCATGCGCCCGCGCACCACCACGCCCGACCGCGTCTTGAGGATCTCGCGCGCCGCTTCCGCCAGCATGATCGAGCCGACCGAACCGAGCAGCACCAGGTAGCTCACCGAGATGAAGAGGTCGAGCTGCCCGAACGTGCGCAGGAACGCGAAGATCATCACCCCGATAAAGGCCCCGAGCGTACTCGAGAGGATGAGATACATCGCCAGGTGCAGGTCGATGCCGCCTCGTCGGTAATAGCTCAGCGCCCCGGAAGTCGAGGCCGCCACGACCTGCCCGGTGACCGATGCGACGGCCACGGGCGAGGGGACGCCGGTGAAGATGAGCAGGGGTGTGAGCAGGAAACCGCCACCCACCCCGAACAAGCCAGACAAGAACCCGACTGCCCCGCCTATTCCTACCAGGAAGAAGACGTTCATCGAGAGTTCGGCGATGGGCAGGTAGATCTGCACGGCCCTATCCGCTTCTGTGGTCCCGTAAGTGACAAGTGCTTATCGGGGCCGCACTTTTTGACAAAATAAGGAGCAAGGGGACGCTTACGCGCCCCCTCACCAAACTGTCAACGCCGACCTGCCTTTTCTTGCGAATTACACAGGCTGGCTGCCGAGCACCGCGAGCAGTCTGGGGTTGACCGCTCCCGTCTCGTTCATACCGGTGGCGAGTTCGAATGCCTTGATGGCGTCGCCGGTCTTGGGTCCGGCCTTGCCGTCGGGCGTGCCGACATCGTAGCCCAACTTGGCAAGCACCGCTTGCACCTTCATGACAATTTTCTGGTCGGTGATGGTCTGCCCGGCATCGAACTTGGCCGTCCACGTGCCGATCGGCGCGAAGTTGGCCGGCAGGTCGATCGCCTGCGGCTTCCAGGTGGCCACCTCGGCCGCCAGCCGGCTTACGGTCGCGGCGTCGAGCGACTTGGCGATATCGTCACGCGCCTTGCCCGCATCCGCATCGCCATTGCCGGCCGCCAGCGAGAACCACTTGTACGACGTCTCGAGATTCTGCGGCACGCCAAGGCCGCGCGCATAGAGCATGCCCAGGTTGAACTGGCTGTCGGTCAGCCCGCGCATCGCCGCCTGCTCGAACCATTCGGACGCCGCCGCGAAATCCTGCTTGCCCAGCTGCCCGCCGGCATAGAGCGCGGCGAGGTTGTGCATCGACATGCGGTTGCCGGCTTCGGCGGCGCGCTGGTACCAGAGCCGTGCCTGTTCCAGGTCCTTGGCCACGCCCTTCCCGCCTTCATAGAGGCTGCCCAGCCGGTATTCGGCCGGGACGAACCCCTGCGCCGCCGCGCGCTCGTACCAGACGGCAGCCGCCGTCAGGTCCTGCGTCACGGCACGGCCTTCGGTGAGGATCGCCGCCACCTCGAATTGCGACCGCGCATCGCCATCGGCTGCGGCCTGGCGCAGTTCGAGCGGGCCGACACCCTCGGGCGGCAGCTCGACCTTGATCGGGCTGGCCAGCGGTTCGGGCGCCAGTTCTTCGCTGGTGAGCGTCGTCGCCTTGAGCGCGGCGGGAATGACCGCCACTTGCGTCGGCGCGGTAAAGTTCAGTGCCGCCGCCGGATTGATCGAGCCGACCGTGGTCGTATCGAGCGTCGGCACGATTGCCGGGTTGTCCGGCAGCTTGGCCACGGCCATCGGCTTGCCGTTGGCCTCGGGCAGCACCAGCGGCGCGACGTCTCCGGTCGTCTCGGCCGTCGGCTTCACTTCCGGTGTTGCGGTAGCCGAAGATTGCTCACCGGGCTGCGGCGCCAGGCGCTGCGCCACGAGGTTCAGCGCCAGCGCCGAAACCGCCACCAGCGCTGCCGCCAGCAGCAGCGGCCGACGATTGCGGCTGAGGAAATTGCCCTGCGGCTGCAGCGCTTCGATCTCGGGGGAGAACCGCTCCTGCTTCTGCTCGCGCTCGGCCTTGGCTTCCGCCTTCTTGGCCTTGCGTGCGGCAGCCTTCTCGGCCTTCTCCGCCTTGCGCAGCTCGGCCTTGCTCGGCTTGTCGTCCTCGGGAGCGGCAACCGGCTCGGCCGGCTGCGTCGCCGCTGCCGCGCCATTGTTCTGGAAACGGGCGAAGGCGCGGGCGATCACCGAATTGTTGTCCGGCTCGACCTTGGCCGCGTTCTGGCGCTGGGCGCGCCGCGCCGCCTCGATGAACGTGCTGCGGCTGCTGGCCATCACGGGCTCGGGCTGCACCGGAACCTCCGGCGCCACTACCGGCTCGGCCATGGGCGTCGCCTGCTCGACAAAGGCCTCGCGCTGCTCGTCGAAGCTCGAAGCCGGCTTGGGCGGGCGCTCGATGCTGGTCGCATCCACGAAAGCCGGCGTCGCGTCGATGCGCGGCTTGCCGGCGCCGAGGCGGGCGAGAATGTTGTCCGATGGCGAGCGCTTCTCTTCCAGCGCCGCACGCACCGGGTTGGCATCGCCAAAGCCCGGATCGGTCAGCGGCCGGTCCTCGGAAGGGTTGCTCGGCATGTCGTCCCGCTCCGGCGGGCCGGGAATGCGTACCGAAGGCTTGCGCGCCATCGCCGGAACGATGAGTTCGCTTTCCGGGCTCGTCGCCGCCGGTGTCGGGGCAGGGGGCGTCGCCTTGCTCTCGGCCTTGGCCGGCTGCGCTTCGGGCTTGCCGAGCGCCGTCAGCGCCGCTTCGAGCCGGTCGAGCCGCTCATCCACGCGCTTGATGCCGTCTTCCATGCCCGACAGGTCCGTGCCGGTCGAAGACTTGAAGAGGCGCGACATGCGCTTTTCGATTTCGTCGAGCCCGCCGGCATCCGTGTTGCCGGCCATCGCCTCGGCCGTCTTGCGCGCAACGATGCCCGCCATCGCCTCGATATCGGGGGCGGAGCGCTCTTCCTGCTGCGAATAGAGCTTGGCGAGGTTGGAAAGCTGCTCGCCCGTCTGGTCCATCCGCGCCACGAGCTGCCGGATCTGCGCCTCGATATGGCCGATGCCTTCCGATCGGCTGTCCTCGACGCGCCCGCTCAGCGCCTCGATCTGCATCTCGATCGCCGCGAACCGTGGCTCCATCGCCTCCAGCACCTTGTGGCGCACCGCCGAGATATCGGCCTTGAGCCCGCCGAGCACGCCATCCTTGCCTTCGAGGCCGGCAATGCGGTCCTCGATCGCCTGGATGATCGGCAGCATTGCATCCGGATTGCCGGCGCCGCTGGTCCGCAGGACTTCGGTGAAGGAGGCCATTTCCCCGGTCAGCCGCTCGACATCGGCATTGGGCATGGCCAGCGTCTTCTCGATGGCGTCGATCCGGTCATAGACCGACCGGACGCTCTCCTCGATCGCCTGCATGCCGTTCTGGAAGGCCGCGGCGCGCGCCGTGCCGTCCTTGGCCTCGTGGCCGAAATGCTGGATCTGGATATCGGCCAGCCGCTCGACGGTCTTGGCCAGGTCGTCGATGCGCTTGGTCATCGCCGAAAGGTCGGGCGCCTGCGGCTGCGACATGGTCGTCGCCAGGTCCGCGATCTGCGCTTCAAGCCGCTTGACCTGCCCGGTCTCGCCGACCGCGCCCGCCAGCAGTTCCACCACATGGGTCAACTGCGCGACCTGCTCGCCGATTTCCTTGACGTCGCCGGCATTGTCCCGCTGCGTGCGCAGCTCGCCTTCCAGTCGCTCGAGCCGGGAGGAAAGCTCGGTCACCGAATGGGCCAGGCTTTCGATTTCGCCCGCATTGCGCGGCGCCGCGACAGCCGGGCTGCCGTGCCGGACGCGGATTTCGTTGATCGCCGATTGCAGCACATGCTGCGGATTGCGGCGCTGGTCGCGAATGTCGAACGCGTCGCTCTCTTCGCGCTCGATGCTGAACCGGTCGACCGCGCGCTGTACCGAACGCAGCGCCTCGCGGTGCCGCCGGTCATCGGGATCGCCCACCCGGTAGCGCAGGTCGCGGACACGCTCGGCCAACTGGTCGTAACCCGGCTCGGGGGTGCGGATGCGGGCATATTGGTTCTCGACCTGGTCGAGTAGCGCCACGAGCTCGCCGCGCAACGCCTGCCACTCTCCCGGCTGCGTGTCGCGAAGGTCTGAGAGGTCGGAGGCTGGAAGAGCGCGGGCCATAGGTTGTTCCCAAGCCGAAAAGTTGATGCCCCCGCGATTCTCATGCGGAGGTTTGCCGCTTACTCTTGGAAAAACATAGTAAACAACCCGTTAAGTCGAGGTGCATTCGGCAACAGCATGGTAAATTTGCTTAACCTTCGATATGCCGCAGGCACCCGAAGCGGTGTGAACCTTGTTTGGCCTTGATTGATAGGTTAAAGGCCCCACGAATAGTCAGCGTAAGGGCGTTAGGCCGATGTCCCCCCGCCGCATCATCATTGTCGACGATCATCCCCTGTTCCGGGCGGCTCTGCGCCAGACCCTTGCGGGCGACGGCTCGTTGTATTCCGTTTCCGAGGCGGGCGACCTTGAAGGTCTCGCGGCAACGCTCGAGGCCGATCGCGAATGCGATCTCGTGCTCCTCGATCTCAACATGCCCGGCGTCCGCGGCTTTTCCGGCCTGCTGCTGCTGCGCGCGCAATATCCCGATGTCCCGGTGATGATCATCTCGGCCGTGGAAGATGCCACGGTCGTCCGCCGCGCCTTCGAGCTGGGTGCCGCCGGCTACCTGCAGAAGTCCGTGGGCCCTGCCGAAATCCGCCGCGCCATCGAAACCGTGCTGGCCGGCGGCGTCGCCGCGCCTGAAGGCATCGAACTCAGCCAGCCGGACGACCAGTCCGAGCTGATGCGCCGCCTCGCCAGCCTCACCCCGCAGCAGGTTCGCGTGCTGATGATGCTCAGCGATGGCCTGATGAACAAGCAGATCGCCTACGAGCTCTCGATCTCCGAGGCTACCGTCAAGGCGCACGTCTCGGCCATCCTGCAGAAGCTCAACGTCGATAGCCGCACCCAGGCGGTCATCGCCGCCTCGCGCATCGAGGAAGGTCAGTTCGAGGCGCTGCTCGCCGGACGCGAATCCGCCTGACGCCCGCGCTGGCCGGCGAGGCCCGCAATCGTCGCTCGCAGCGCCGCCGGTTTCACCGGCTTGGTGATGACAGCAATTCCGCGATCCTCCGCCAGCGTCCGCACGGCCGGGCTGCGATCAGCCGTCACCAGCGCAGCCGGCAGGTGCCCGCCCACATTGTGGCGTAGCCACTCGATGGCATCGAGGCCCGACGTCTGGTCGAGGTGATAGTCCATCAGCACCATGTCGGGCATCCAGCCTTCCAGCAGCCCATCGCGCGAAATGTCCTTGAGCGAGCGCGCCGTGCGCACGTCGCACCCCCAGCCGCGCAGCAGCCCTTCCATGGCGTCGAGGATGGCGCGCTCGTTGTCCACGCACAGCACCCGCAGGTTGAGCGTGCCGCCGGTATTGGTCGCCATCCGCCGGTCGCCCTCGGGCAGGGCACGCACCGTGCGGCTTTGGGGCAGGTAGAGCGAGAACCGCGACCCCTTGCCCTCGGCACTGTCCAGCTCCAGCGACACGCCGAGCGTCGCCACCAGCCGCTGCACGATCGAGAGGCCCAGCCCAAGGCCCTGCGCCATCCGCGCGCCCTGTTCGAGCCGCGAGAACTCTGCAAAGACCAGCGCATGCTGGTCCTTGTTGAAGCCGATGCCGGTATCGATGATGTCGAGCCGCACCCGCGCCCCGCGCCGCCGGCAGCCGACCAGCACCTTTCCGCCCGGCCGCGTGTACTTGATGGCGTTCGATACGAGGTTCTGGATGATACGCGCCACGAGCTGCCGGTCCGAAACCACCGTCAGCGATGAGCCGACCAGCTTGAGCTTGATGTCCTTCTCCTGCGCCAGCGGCTGGAACTCCACCTCGATCTTGCGCATGAGGTCGCGCACGTTGAACGGGGCAGGAACCGGTTTCACCGCCCCGCTATCGATCCGCGATATGTCGAGCAGGGCCGACATGATCTCCTCGACCGCGTTGAGCGAAGCTTCGATCGAATGCGCCAGCGATGCCGACTCGCCTTCACCCGCTCGCTCGATCAGCGTCGCCGTATAGAGCCGCGCCGCATTGAGCGGCTGCAGCAGGTCGTGGCTAGCCGCCGCGAGGAACCGCGTCTTGTCGAGATTGGCGGCGTCGGCCTTGGCTCGCGCGACCTCGAGTTCCGAATTCACCTGCGTCAGCGCCGCCGTCCGCTCTTCGACCCGACCCTCGAGCGACAGGTTCATCCTCTCGAGCTCGCGCTCGGCTCTGACCCGCGCGGTCACGTCGAAGAACGTGATGACCAGCCCGCCATCGGGCGTACGGCTCGAATGGAATTCCAGCGTCTTGCCTTCCTGGCCGGGGCGCTGGCTGACATTGGTCTCGTTGCTGGTGAGTTCGCCCAGCCGCAGCGCCGCCAGCCGCGTCGGCTCGCCCACGCCCAGATCGCCCCGCCGCGCCAGATAAAGCGCAATCGTATAGAGCGGCACGCCGGGCGCGATCAGGTGCTCGGGCAGATCCAGCAATTCGCGATACTGGGCATTGGACGTGACGAGCGAAAGGTCGCGGTCGAACACCGCCAAACCTGTAGGGATGTAGCCGATCGCCAGCTTCAGGCTGGCTTCAGCATCGAACGCAGTTTCGCTCATGGTCTTGGTAGTAACTTTCATCTGACCGCGCAGTATTGACCTCCATCGATTGCGCGGCAAGTTCGCCGAAAGTCCAAGACGAACAAGGCTCTCCCTGCATTGGCCGTTGCAAAGTTCATAAAATTACGAGAATCTGAAAATGATGAATGCGCACTGGGCGCATAGAGCGGGCGGGTCGGCCCGCACCGGCAGCAATCACTCGCGAGGCAGCATGTTCAAGGAATTTCGGGACTTTGCAATCAAGGGCAACGCCATCGATCTCGCCATCGGCGTGATCATCGGTGCCGCTTTCGGCACCATCGTGTCGTCGATCGTCGACGACATTTTCATGCCGATCATTGGCCTGGTGCTCAACGGCATCGACTTCTCCAACCTCTTCGTCGTCCTCAACAACCCCAACAACATCCCGGTCCCCTCGCTGGCCGCCGCGCGCGCCGCCGGCGTGGCCACGCTCAATATCGGGCTCTTCATCAACGCGGTGGTGAAGTTCATCATCATCGCCTTCGTGCTCTTCCTGGTGGTCAAGGGCATCAACTCGCTCAAGCGCGAAGAAAAGAAGGAAGAGGCTGCGGCCCCTGCTGCTCCCAGCAAGGAAGAAGTGCTGCTCACCGAAATCCGCGACGCCATCAAGGCCCAGGGCGCTCCGCGCGCCTGACGCAGGACCCATTCGCAAAAGGCGGGCGCCTCGCGTCCGCCTTTTTCGTTTCCTGTTGATAGGAATATTATCCGTATTTCTGCCGATGGTCGGACGTTGTGGCAGATGATAGGTATTTTGTCCTAGGTGTTCGGGCGAGCTTACGTAGGCAAGTACCTAGCGCAAGCTACGGGAGCGATTCACCTAGGGGGCTTAGTGGCAGCGGGCCGCGAGTAGGGCGAATGCCGCATCGAGTGCCGAGTCGAGCCGTTCCTTCAATTTGGGGAGAGGATACTGTGAGCGACGAAGTCTATTACCACTCATTCCTGAACCGGGACCGCCTGGTCCATATCCTGGATACCGACCCCTCGACCTGCGAGGCGCTGAGCATCCTGTTCCGGCTCGAGGGTTTCCAGACCATGTTCTCGATGGACCCGGCCAGCTTCTTCGCCGCCATCGAGCGGCGCCGGCCCGATGTCGTGGTGCTCAACCTGCGTGTCGGCGCCGATGATGGCCTGCAACTGCTCAAGCGCATCAAATCGCTGCGCACCGGCGTGCCGGTCTTCATGCTGGCCGAGGAGAACCAGGTCGATCAGGCTGTGCGCGCGATGAAGGCCGGCGCGGCCGACGTCATCACCATGCCAATCGACACCGAGCGGTTCATCCGCTCGGTCCGCGACGTGCTGCGGCGCGACGTGCACCTGGGCGCAGCTACGGGCGGATACCGTCCGGTAGAGGTGCGTGGTTTTTCCCAACTCACCCCGCGCGAACGCGAAGTGCTCCAGCTCATCACCAACGGCCAGTCCAATAAGGAAGCCGGCCGCGAACTGGGCATCTCCCCCCGCACCATCGAAGTCCACCGCGCCCGCGTCATGGAAAAACTCGGCGCCCGCAACACCGCGGACCTGTTAAGGATCGTGCTGACGAGCTGAACGAAGGCGCGTTGACAATCCAACCAGGCTTTGGCCCAATAGCGGCAGGTTAGTGCAGCCTGCCGCTCGCGCCCTTTGAGGGTTGGTGAATTGCACCAGGGAACCGTGGACATTTCTCACGGGCGAGCCGTCAGCAATGCGAGCACTGACCAGTTTTCGCCCAGAGGGAATATGTCATGTACACGTTCCGTGATGCCAAACTCATGGCTAAACACCTGCGCGCGGCCTTGGCCGAACGGGGGATGGTACTGTCTCACAGCGATTGTCTCGAACTGGTAGCGCGACAGTTCAACTTCGCAGACTGGAATATGCTTTCTGCACGTATCGAGCCCCCGGACAGCGAGGGCGAATTGCTCATTCCCCTTGGCTGGATCGTCGCCTCCCGCACGAATCTCGCCAACTACCGACTTGGCCTGGACCCAACCGAGAGGAGCGCCGCGCTTATCGAAAGCAGGCCCGGGCGCGAAGACAGCATCGATTTGCGGGGCGGGGAAACCGCCGTCCTCATGCAAAGCGTAGACGCCGACGACTATCGCGGCAAACGTCTGCGCCTCAGCGCCAGCCTCAAGACCGAAGCAGTGGATCTCGCGACGATCTGGATGCGAGTTGATCGAGCGCCGGGGCAGGTTCTCAGGTTCGACAACATGGTCAATCGACCCCGCGATGGCGCCCTCAGGGGTACTAACGACTGGACTGACCGATGCGTCGTTCTGGATGTGCCCGAAGACGCCACCAGCTTGCATTTCGGCTTCTTTCTCGAAGGCCTTGGGCGTTGCTGGGCAAGGGGCTTCGCACTCGCGCCTGTCGGTCCGGACATAGATCCGACTTCGATTTACGGCACCCGTCCACCACGTCCAACCAATTTGGACTTCGGCGCTGGGGCCTGAAACAAGAAGGGCGCCAGAGGCGCCCTTTTTCTATTTTCCGTTAGCCGCCGATGGTTGGCAGTGTCAGGTCGCCGCTCGTCAGCTTGCTGGCCGTGAGCGCCGCCGGGGCGCGTTCGCGGGGGAGTTCGAGCTGGGCCCAGACGCTTACCAGCGCATGGCGCAGTTCGAAGATCATCTCGTCGGTATGCATCGGCGTCGGCGTGATGCGCAGGCGCTCGGTGCCCTTGGGAACCGTCGGGTAGTTGATCGGCTGGATGTAGATGTTGTGCTTTTCGAGCAGCAGGTCGCTGGCTGCCTTGCAGAGGCGCGCATCGCCCACGATCAGCGGCACGATATGCGTATCGGTCGCCATCACCGGCAGGCCGGCCTCGGTGAGGATTTCCTTGGTGAGTTGCACCTGTCGCTGCTGGCCGGCGCGCTCGACCTGGGAGGCCTTGAGGTGCTCGATCGAGGCGCGGGCCGCCGCGCAGAGCGACGGGGGCAGGGCGGTTGTGAAGATGAATTCGGGCGCGTAGGAGCGCACCGCATCCACGATCGACTTGTTGGCCGCGATATAGCCGCCCATCACGCCAAAGCCCTTGGCCAGCGTGCCTTCGATGATGTCGATGCGATGGGTGAGCTTGTCGCGGTCGGTAATGCCGCCGCCGCGCTCGCCGTAAAGACCCACGGCATGCACTTCATCGATATAGGTGAGGGCGCCGAATTCTTCGGCCAAGTCCGCGATCTGCTCGATCGGGGCGATGTCGCCATCCATCGAGTAGACGGATTCGAAGACGATGAGCTTCGGCCGCTTGCGATCGACTGCCGCCAGCAATTCGCGCAGATGCGCGATGTCGTTGTGCCGGAAGATCTTCTTTTCCATGCCCGACTGGCGCACGCCCTGGATCATCGAGGCGTGGTTGAGCTGGTCCGAGAAGATGATGCAATCGGGCATGAGCCGGGCAATGGTCGAGATCGCCGCTTCGTTCGAAACGAAGCCCGAGGTGAAGACCAGCGCCGATTCCTTGCGGTGAAGGTCGGCGAGCGAACGCTCCAGCTCGACCAGCGGGCGGTTCGTGCCCGAAATGTTGCGGGTGCCACCCGCGCCTGCGCCGAGCTTGCCGGCGGTTTCCTGCATGGCGCTGACCACCTTGGGATGCTGCCCCATGCCCAGATAGTCGTTCGAGCACCAGATGGTTATTTCGCGGGCATTGTCCGAATCGTCGCGAAAGATGGCCTTGGGAAAATGGCCGGCGACGCGCTCGAGGTCTGCAAACACACGGTAGCGCTTTTCCTGCCGAAGGGCGTCGAGCGCATCCTCGAAAATGCCGCGATAATCCATGATTTCAACCTTCAGTCTGCCCAATGGAAGGGCCGGGAAATGCCCGGCTGCTTTTGGTTGCCGGCGACCTTATTCCTGGTCGTGCAGCAGACAGATAGGTCACTTCGCCGCGTAGGGCGCTGCGGCGCGCGACCCATCTAGTTTAGAGCCATATTAAGGCGCGGCTTTCCAAAATCCAACCGCCGAACGCAATTTTGCCCCTGGCTGCGACAATGCGCACATCCTCTTCAACACATTGGCAAACCGATAATTAACCAACCCAAAGCCATGGATGGGCGACGTAAATCCAGGAGAGATTTTCATGACGACCGTCGCCAGGGCAAAGAGCCTAGAACAGCGGCTGAATTTCGTGGGGTTCGACGCTGCTGCCTCGGCCCGCATGGAGGCTCTGGCACCCACCGTCCTGAAGCATCTCGGCCCTGCGCTCGATCGCTTCTACGGCATCATCCGTCGCACGCCCGACGTCGCCCGCTTCTTCGGCAACGAAGAGCAGATGTCGCGCGCCCAGAATGCGCAGTCCAATCATTGGCAGTCGATCGCCGCCGGTCGGTTCGACGACAACTACGCCGCCTCCAGCAACGCCATCGGCCAGCGCCACGCGCGCATCGGCCTTGAGCCGAGCTGGTATGTCGGCGGCTATGCGCTGATCGTCGAGACCGTGGTCAAGGGCGTGATGCATGACTGGATGGAGCGCCAGGCTCCGACCGCCCGCAAGCGCAAGCCCCAGGAACTGGTTGCCGATGCCGATGTGCTGGGCGCCCATTTCGCCGATCTCTTCAAGGCCGTGATGGTCGATGTCGATATCGCGGTCACCACCTATTTCGAAAAGCTCCGCGCCGATGCCGAGGAGAAGGAGCGCAAGGCCGCCGAGCGCCAGCAGCGCGTCATCGACGCGATGGGCGCGGCCCTGGCCCAACTCGCCCGCGGCGACGTCTCGGTGCGCATCGATGATGAGTTCGACGGCGCCCTCAACAAGCTTCGTGACGATTTCAACTTCGCCATCGAGAGCATCGACAAGACCATCTCGGCCATCGGTTCGGCCACCGATCTCATCGGCTCCAATGCCGGCGCTGTCGCCGAAGCTGCGCAGGATATCTCCGACCGCATGACGCGCCAGGCCGCTGCCATCGAGCAGTCCGTTGCAGCGCTTGACGGCGTCACCGCCTCCATCAACAAGACCGCCGAAGGCACCACCGCTGCCAGTGGCGTGGCTCTCGAGGCCGACAAGGCCGCCGTCCAGGGTGGTTCGGTGGTCAAGGGCGCCGTCGAGGCCATGGGCCAGATCGAGCAATCCTCCGCAAAGATCTCGCGCATCATCTCGGTCATCGACGAGATCGCGTTCCAGACCAACCTTCTCGCTCTCAACGCGGCAGTGGAAGCGGCACGCGCCGGCGAAGCCGGCAAGGGCTTCGCAGTCGTGGCTACGGAAGTGCGGGCCTTGGCCCAGCGCAGTGCGCAGGCGGCCAAGGATGTCGGCATGCTGATCAAGGATTCCGAGACGTCCGTCGAAGGCGGTGTCTCGCTGGTCAACCGCACGGGCGATGCCTTCAACGCCATCGTCGGCCAGGTCGCCGAGATTTCGCGCCAGGTCGGCAACGTCGCCGAGGCCGCCACCCAACAGGCCAGCGCCATCAACCAGATCAACGCGGCCATCATCGACATGGAGCGGCTGACCGAAGAAAACGCCGGCTTCGTCGATCGTTCGAGCGAAGCCAGCCGGAGCCTCGCCAATCAGGTCGATGAGCTTGTGCATCGCGTAAGCCGGTTCCGGACCTCGGCGGCGTAGACGCGGCCATCCCCAATCTCTCTTCCCCGGCCTCCGTCGGGGAAGCGGGCTCCGGCATTTAACGTCGGCGCGGTCGGTCTAGCTGACCTCCGCCCCACGCCTCGGCAACAACGTCGCTCCCGCCGCCCGATACCCTGAAGGGCTCAGACCGTAGTGCCGGCGGAACGCCTTGGCGAAATAGTTCGCGTCCGGAAACCCGCAGGCCCTTGCGATGGCACCCACAGCGCCATCTGTCGCCAGCAGCAATCGCGACGCCCGCTCCATCCGCTGCTCGAACACGAAGTCTGACGGCGGCATCCCGACAGCCTTGGTGAATTGCCGCACGAAATGCGCCCGGCTCACCTGCGCGGCCCGAGCCATCCGGTCTACGTTCACCGGCTCGGCCAGGTGTGCCTCGATATAGTGCCGCGCTCGCTGTACCGCCTGCGGCACGGCTTCCGCGCCCGCCGCCTGTGCACCGAACACCCCATCCTGCAGCGCCATTACCGCGGCATAGGCGGCCGCCGACGCCTCGCCCGGCAGCATGTTCTCACCCTTGACCAGCATGAGGCACGCCGCGGCCAGCCGGTCGACGGCGCTCGCCGGCAGGTGCAGAACCGGCCCGGCGCTGTCGATCACCGCCCGTGCCACGCGCAGCGCCTCGCGACCATTGAGCACGATCCAGAAATATTCCCAGCTGTCGCCCTTGGCCAACCAGTAGCGGTTGGCATGGGGGAAGGTCAGCACCATGGTTTCGTCCGGCCCCAGCACATGATGGCTATCGGCGAAATCGAGCTGCCCGCGCCCGGCAATCGTGTGCTGGATGACCATGAACGGATCCGGCCCGCGCTTGAGCCCATCCCAGGAATAGGCCTCGTTCTCGCGCTGCTCCAGCCCCGCGCCACCAGGCATGCAATGGAGGTTCACCGGTCCCTTGGGCAGCAGGAAGCTGCGCACCATGTGGCCGTGGTCGATGAGGTCTGAGAGCACAAAATCACCCGCTGTCGCACGAACTTTCTCTACACGCCATCGCGCGGGGAGGCTAGAAAATCCGGCAAGAGACGGTGGCGCCGATGGCGCCCCTCACGCGAGGAGAACAGCATGTCATTCAAGGTGGCAATCATTGGCGCCGGTTCGGTGGGGTTCACCAAGACCCTGATCTCGGACTTGCTCAAGGTCCCCGAATTCGAGGGTGTCGAATTCGCGCTGACCGATATCAACGCCCACAACCTCGACATGATCCGGCAGATCATCGAGAAGATCGTGGCGGTCAACAAGCTGCCTGCCAAGGTCACCGCCACCACCGATCGTCGCGAGGCGCTGGCTGGCGCCCGCTACATCATGAGCTGCGTGCGCGTAGGCGGGCTCGAAGCCTTCGCCACCGACGTCAACATCCCGCTCAAATACGACGTCGACCAGTGCGTGGGTGACACCATCTGCGCCGGCGGCATCCTCTATGGCCAGCGCAACATCCCGGTGATCCTCGATTTCTGCAAGGATATCCGAGAGGTCGCCGAGCCGGGCGCACTCTTCCTCAACTATGCCAACCCCATGGCCATGAATACCTGGGCGGCGCTCGAATATGGTGGCGTCAACACCGTCGGCCTCTGCCATGGCGTGCAGCACGGCGCCCATCAGATCGCGCAGGTGCTCGGCGTCACCGACAGCGAACTGGACTACGTCTGCTCGGGCATCAACCACCAGACCTGGTACATCGATATCCGCGCCAAGGGCCGCAAGATCGAGAAGGACGAACTGATCGCCGCCTTCGAGCGTCACCCGGTCTATTCCAAGCAGGAAAAGGTGCGCATCGACGTCCTCAAGCGCTTCGGCGTCTACTCCACCGAGTCCAACGGGCACCTTTCCGAATACCTGCCCTGGTATCGCAAGCGGCCGGAGGAAATCGGCAAGTGGATCGACATGAGCGACTGGATCCACGGCGAGACCGGCGGCTACCTCCGCTACTCGACCGAGCGCCGCAACTGGTTCGAGACCGACTTCCCGAAATTCCTGGAAGAGGCCGCCAAGCCGCTCGCCCAGCACAAGCGCACCAGCGAGCATGCCAGCCACATCATCGAGGCTATCGAGACCGGGCGCGTCTATCGCGGCCATTTCAACGTCCGCAACAACGGCATCATCACCAACCTGCCCGCTGACGCCATCATCGAAAGCCCAGGTTTCGTCGATCGCTTCGGTATCAACATGGTCGAGGGCCAGACCCTGCCGATGGCCTGCGCCGCCACGTGCTCGGTTTCGATCTCGGTGCAGCGCATGTCGGTCAAGGCTGCGGTCACCGGCGATATCGATCTGCTCAAGCTGGCCGTGCTGCACGATCCGCTGGTCGGCGCCATCTGTACGCCCGACGAAGTCTGGCAGATGGTCGACGAAATGGTTGTCGCCCAGGCGCAATGGCTGCCTCAATATGCCGATGCCGTCCCCGCCGCCAGGGAGCGGCTGGCCAAGGGCACGGTCAAGACCCACGATTGGGAAGGCGCTGCCCGCAAGCGCGTGCGCTCGGTCGAGGAACTCCGTCAGCTTTCCGGCGGCCACCACTGACAGTGACGAGGGGTGCCACGTGGCGCCCCTCGATCTTTCCGGCTAGCGGCCGCCGTCCATCTTGCGGTGCCGCTGGCTCACCCCGCGCTCGCCGTAGGGATAATCGGCCATTGCCGGTGCGCTCACGCGGTTGAGCCGCTCCATCTCCTCGGTCGAAAGCGTTACCGCTACCGCACCCAGATTGTCCGCAAGCTGCTCGCGGGTCCGCGCTCCCAGGATTACCGCCGTCACCGCCGGTCGCGCCGCCACCCAGGCCAGCGCCACCTGCGCCGCGCTCACGCCGCGCTCCTTGGCGATCTCGGCTACCATGTCGATGATCTGCCAGGTCCGCTCCTGCGCATTGCGCGGTCCATAGGATTCCATGCCGCGATTGGGGTTCTCGCCCAACCGGGTCGCGCCGCTCGGCATCACGTCGCGCTGATACTTGCCGGCCAGCCACCCGCCGCCCAGCGGCGACCACGGCAGAAGTCCCATGCCCGCATCCTGGCAGGCCGGCACGATCTCATGCTCGATATCGCGGACGAGAAGGTTGTATTGCGGCTGCAGCGTAACCGGCGCCGTCCAGTGATTGGCCCTGGCGACATGGACTGCCTTGGTCACCTGCCAGCCCAGGTAGTTGGAGAAGCCGTAATAGGCGATCTTGCCCGCGCTCACCGCATCGTCGAGAAAGCGCAGCGTCTCCTCGATGGGCGTTACCGCGTCCCAGGCGTGCATCTGGTAGAGGTCGATCTGCTCGACCCCCAGCCGGCGCAGGGAATCGTTGAGTGCGCGGTTGAGATTGGTCCGCGAGAGCCCGAGATCGTTCGGCCCCGCGCCCATCGGAAACCGCCCCTTGGTCGCCACCACCACCTGCCGCGCTTCGCTCGGCCGTGCCTTGAGCCAGCGGCCCACGATCTCCTCGGAAACGCCGGCACTATAGACATTGGCCGTATCGATGAAATTGCCGCCCGCCTTGATGTAGTCATCCATGATGAGATGCGACGTCGCTTCGTCCGTCTCCTGTCCGAACGTCATGGTCCCCAGGCAATAGGATGTAACGACCGTGCCGCTGTTGCCGAGTTTGCGGTACTCCATGGAAATCTCCCTCAAGCCGGCGCCATGCCGTCGGGCACCACCGGTCCATAGCTGTTCGTGAGTTGAGTCTGGCAGCGCAGGGAAGGCCTGCGGTATCTGCCATACTAGAAGCTTTTGCGCCGACGCGGAAGCGGTGACGGGAAGCAAGTCCCGCCCTTGTCGGCCATCCCCCTCTACGCTACCACCGAACCCGCATGCGAAAGAGGGGAGCAGCATGACCGCTTACGCCAATTATCCCAGCCTTGAGGGCCGGCCCGTCGTCATTTCCGGTGGCGCATCGGGGATCGGGGCTTCGCTTGTGCGTGAATTCGCCGGGCAGGGCGCCAAGGTGGGTTTCGTCGATATCGCCCGTGAGCAGGGCGAAGCCCTTGCGGCCGAGCTAGGCGCTGCGGGCGCCACAGTCAGCTTCGCCCATTGCGACGTCACCGACATCGCCGATTACCAGGCTGCCATTGCCGGCTTCGCCAGCCTCCATGGCGACGCCCTCGCGCTGGTCAACAACGCCGCGCATGACCAGCGTCATGAATGGTCCGAGATGACGCCCGAATACTGGGACAACCGCATCGCGGTGAACCTCAAGCACGCCTTCTTCGCCATCCAGGCGGTCGCGCCTGGCATGATCAAGGCAGGTGGCGGCTCGATCATCAATTTCGGCTCGATCAGCTGGATGATCATGAGTCCCAAGATACCAGTCTATGAAACCGCCAAGGCCGCCGCTCACGGCCTCAGCCGGTCAATGGCGCGCGAGCTGGGCAAGAGCAATATCCGCGTCAACACCCTGGTGCCCGGCTGGATCATGACGGAGCGACAATTGACCCATTGGGTGGATGACGCCGCTAACCGGCAGATCGATGAAAGCCAGACACTGGCCGGCCGCGTTTATGCCGAGGACGTGGCGCGCATGGCGCTTTTCCTCGCCGCGGACGACAGCCGCATGATCTCGGCGCAGGATTTTATCGTCGATGGCGGCTGGGCCCACGGTTGAGAACCATTCTGACACTCTGCTGCCGTATTCAGTGTTAAGAACGGGCCACCAAATTGGGGACAAATCGTTGATGAAATCGAAGCTTCTCGTGGCGGCGCTGGCCGCCCTGGCGCTGAGCGCCTGCACCACCACCAATCCCTATACGGGACAGAGCGAACTGAACAAGACCACGGGCGGCGCGCTGCTCGGTGCCGGCGGTGGCGCGGTCGCAGGTGCCGTCATCGGCGCGGCGACGGGCGGTGATGCCGCCGTGGGCGCCCTGATCGGCGCTGGCGTCGGCGGCCTGGCTGGCGCCGGCATCGGCTCCTATATGGATCAGCAGGAAGCCGAGCTTCGCGCGCAACTGCGCGGCACCGGCGTGTCGGTGACCCGCGTGGGCAATGAGATCGTCCTCAACATGCCGTCCAACATCACCTTCGATGTCGACAAGGCGACCATCCGTCCGCAGTTCAACCAGACGCTCGTCTCGGTCGGCCTGGTGCTCCAGAAGTACAACATGACCATGGTCAACGTCTTCGGCTACACGGACTCCACCGGCGACGACAATTACAACCTCAACCTCTCGAACCGTCGCGCCATCGCGGTGGCGACCACGCTCTCCAACCAGGGCATCGAACAGCGCCGCTTCTATATCGAAGGCCGCGGCGAAGCCGACCCGATTGCCTCGAACGCCACCGAGAACGGCCGTTCGCAAAACCGTCGCGTCGAAATCCAGCTCACGCCGATCACGCGCGGCTGACCGTCGATTTTTGGGGTCCGCGGAACCAGCTGGTTCCGCGGGCTTCAGCCCGAAGTCGCTCGGGATATGGCCTGCAGCAGGCCGAGAATGGCGATGATGCCGCCGAGCGCGAATATGCCCCAGCCGAACCAGGCGGATGGGGACGTCGATTCCACCGCCTCCTCGATTTCTTCTTCGATTTCCGGAGCCTCGGACTCCGGCAGCTCGACGACGTCGCCCTCTTCGTCGACGAGAAAATCCACTCTCTCGACGCCGGGTTCAACGACCAGCTTTTCAGCCGGCGCCTTGCGCGTCGCGGTCTTGCGGGGAGTGGCAGGCTTGGATGTCGGGGCCTTGGCCAAGATCGTCCTCCAGCTTGGTATGCGCACCAATAGTGCAGCCGATCGCGACGGCCTTCAAGCCTAGCCGGGTTGGCTCGAAACGATCTGCATGACGACCGTCTGGTCCGCATCATGGGTGATACGCAGCCCTTCGTCCTCATCGAGTTCGACCGGCGCGCCGTTCTCGTCGACGAGATAGTCGACCTTGGCCACCTCGGGCGAAGGCGCTTCTGGTGGGGCTTCGCGGGTGATCGGCATCACTGCACTCCCTTCCTGGACAGCGGCTCGCCGGTGATGTCGCAGATGGCCGCGTCGATCTCCTCTGGTGGGAAACCGAAATCATCGCTCTCGGCCGCGCCGGTGGCGACAGCCTTGAGATCTTCGAGAAGCTCAAGCTTCTCGCCGCGCGAAAGGTGGGGGTGGTGGGCAACCTGCATGGGCGTGAAGCGGTCGAGGTCCCGTGGACCGAGCGCCAGATAGTCGAAAGCCATTCGTCCCTCCATAGCAGTCCAGGAAGGATAATGCGTGCAGGCCCCAGGGGTTCCGGGCGGCGCGGATGCCGCCCGGTGATAGCTCTTAGACGACCACGACGGGCGTGCCGGTGGGCACGCGCTGGTAAAGGTCGATGATGTCCTGGTTGATCAGGCGCACGCAGCCGCTCGAAACAGCCTGGCCGATCGTGCGCGGATCGTTGGTGCCGTGCAGCCGGTAAAGCGTGTCGCGCCCGTTCTGGTAGAGATACATGGCGCGTGAGCCGAGCGGGTTCTCGAGGCTCGGCGGCATGCCGTTGCGATAGGGCTCGATCTCGGGCTGGCGCGCGATCATCTCGGCGGGCGGCGTCCAGGTCGGCCACTTCTTCTTGGCCGCAATCTCGGCGCGCCCCGACCACGAGAAGCCGTCGCGGCCGATGCCTACGCCGTAACGCATGGCTGTGCCGTTGTCGCCCACGAGGTAGAGGTAGCGCTGCGAGGTGTTGACAACGATCGTGCCGGGCCGCTCGCCCGTCGGATCGGCCACCGAGGTGCGCCAGAAATTGGGATCCATGGCGCGCAGGTCGACGGCCGGGATAGGGAACTGCTCGTCCGGCCGCGCGCCGTACATCTGCAGGTAATAGTCGGAAATGATCGGTTCGATCGGCTGCTGCGCGGTGCTCGCGCAACCGGCCAGCGTCAGGCCGGCCAGACCCGCCGAGCCGAGCAAAAAGCTGCGGCGGGAAAGTGTGGTGCTGTCGTTCATAGATGGGTACTCGATGCTAACGCCGGACAGGTGAGGCTTCATCAACCCGGATTCGTGGGCTTTGGTTCCGGAAGCTCATAATCCGATAATGGTTAACGAGCGCGTTAGACCCCGATCACATTTCCATCAGCCGGGGAGGGTGTGCCCTCATGGACACACCCGAAATCGGGTTGGATCGCATAAATTGCTGCTACCGCGCCGCCACTCCATGCCAATCGCTCCACCCCATCTCGCGCTCCATCTCGCCCCACCACTATACTTCCCCGGCCGAAGAGCCGGCAACTGTAATTCAGGTTGCGAAGCTTGTTCGGGTTTTCATGATGGCATTGATGGTGACGAGGAGCTTTCTGGCGAGGGCGACGAGAGCGGGCTTGGGTGGTTTTCC